>Ga0163150_10000001_pt1 | contig 2618703 bp, 2572 predicted proteins | sample OliLakLV19P2IB_FD_148628 | JGI IMG/M metagenome (GOLD analysis project Ga0163150, IMG submission 148628) | Freshwater microbial mat bacterial communities from Lake Vanda, McMurdo Dry Valleys, Antarctica - Oligotrophic Lake LV.19.P2.IB | ecosystem: Environmental > Aquatic > Freshwater > Lake... | reverse complement strand
GCCTAGGCAGCCAACCCCCGCGCACAATTAAGAAAGAGAACGTCAAACAACGTCTAAGCGGTCAATATGACCAGCCCCTACGCCGCCCACATCCCCCTTCCCGGTTCATAAATTGTCAAGTCGCAGCGCCTAAGACGGTCTCCACAATCGGGAGAGGTCTCTTAGACGAAACAACGCCGCCGTTGCCTTTTGACAGACACCCGGCGGCGTCGAGGAGCGGGGGTATACGGATGTGACTGTCTCGTGTCAAAGGGAAAAACGACAGCGCGACAGATTATCCCCACGCCTGCGTTTCCCACCTCGTTTACCTCAAGCTACGTCTAGGTTTGGTGACGCCTGCGGCATTGCGACTAAGATAACGAAGCATGTCGGCAAGACCTAAAATCGTTCTCGCTTTGGGCGGCGGCGTAGCCCGCGGATGGGCCCACATTGGAGTCGTGCGCGAACTCGTCAAAGCAGGTCTCCAGCCCGACGTCGTTTGCGGTACGTCGATCGGCGCCCTGGTGGGCGGGCTTTACCTTGCCGGCAAACTCGACGCGATCGAGCTGTGGGCGCGCAGTCTCACGCAACGCCGCGTCCTCAGTCTCCTCGACTTCACCTTCGGTGGCTCCGGCCTGTTCGCCGGCAATCGCCTCGCTGCATTGCTCGAAGAGCAGATCGACGGCATCTGCATCGAGACGCTCGATCGCCCCTTCGTCGCCGTCGCCACAGAGTTGGAAACCGGCCGCGAGGTTTGGCTGCGCGACGGCTCACTGATCCACGCGTTGCGCGCGTCTTACGCCTTGCCGGGCGTGTTCGCGCCGGTGAAGCAAGACGGACGCTGGCTGGTCGACGGCGCGCTGGTGAACCCGTGCCCGACATCCGTCGCGCGCGCCTTTGGCGGCCAGGTCGTTATCGCGGTGAGCCTGCACACCGATATGATCGGCTCACCCGCCGATCACCCGGCGCCGGCGACGAGGCCTCTCGAACCGGACAACGGCGAGGCATCCACGCTCTCGCGCTGGCTTCGCCCCGATCGCCTGATCTTGCAGCGCATTTTCGCCGATCGCCCGGACGGCCCCGCGCTTAGTTCGGTGATGGTGGGCGCGCTCAACATCCTGCTCGATCGCGTGACGCGCGCGCGCCTCGCAGGCGACCCGGCGGACGTACTCATTGCGCCACGGATCGCGCAAATCGGTCTGGTCGAATTCCACCGCGCGGCCGAAACGATCGAACTCGGCGCCCAGGCGACGCGCGAGGCGCTGCCTTACATCCGTCACGCCCTCGATCGATTGGCCAGCTAACCGGCCTGCGTGATGTACTCGCGCATGGCGTGCCGCTCGAGATCGCTGTCTTCGATGCGCCGCTTCACGACGTCGCCGATGGAGATAATCCCGATCAGCCGGCCGCCCTCGACGACCGGAATATGCCGGAACCGCCCGCGCGTCATCATTTCCATCAGGTCTTCGGAGGTGTCCGTCAGCGTACAGCTCACGACGTCACGCGTCATGATCTCGTCGATCTGCTGCGTGAGCGAGCCTGGTCCCTGCTTGGAAAGCGCGTGAACGATGTCGCGTTCCGACACCACCCCCACGACTTCGCCCGCGGCGCCGACCACCACGGTCGCGCCGATTTGACGATTGGTCAGCAAGTCGCAAACCTGTTGCACCGTCGCATTCGGCCGCACGGTTTCAACCCGCGCGCCTTTGTGTTTCAAAATCGCGGCAACGGTCATGTCAAACTCTCCTCCATCAAGGGCCGTCGGCCGTCACGAAAACGCCGGAAGGACGAGACGAAATGAGCCGACGGCTCTCTCCACTGCGACGCAAAGGATGCGCCCATTTCGCCCCCTCGGCAATGCCCTCGCTTCGCACCGCACAAACATTGAGCAAGGCGCAACATTTTATCCGTATACGGAGCGAAATCGCGCGTCTCGCCAGCCTTAACGGACTGCTGACGCTGCGACGCGCGCCGTGTATGATTCATCACGCGTTAAGGGCTTGAAAGCATGACGGGTTCGCCCGACGACAGACTAACGGCATTGATCGAAAGCCGACGCGACGACGCCGTCGCGCTGACCCAGGAACTCGTGCGCATCCCAACGGTGAACCCGCCCGGCGACGCATATCAGCCCTGCGCGGAGCTGATCGGAACCCGGCTTGCAACCCGCGGATTCAACGTCTCATACGTGCGCGCGGAAGGCGCACCCGGCGACAGCGACCGCCACCCACGCATCAATGTCATCGCGCGCCGCGAAGGAACGCGCCCGGGACCCTGCGTCCACTTCAACAGCCACATCGACGTCGTCGAGCCCGGCCACGGCTGGACCGTTCCGCCCTTCGACGCGGTCGTGAAGGACGGCAAGATCTACGGCCGCGGCACGTGCGATATGAAAGGCGGCCTCGCCGCGTCGATCATCGCCGTCGAAGCCTTGATCGACTCCGGCATCGACCTGCCCGGCACGATCGAAATCTCCGGCACCGTCGACGAAGAGTCCGGCGGCTTCGGCGGCGTCGCCTATCTCGCCGAACGCGGCTGGTTCTCAAAACCGCGCGTCGATCACGTTATCATCCCCGAGCCGCTCAACGTCGACCGCGTCTGCGTCGGCCACCGCGGCGTCTGGTGGGCCGAAATCGAAACGAAGGGCCGCATCGCCCACGGCTCCATGCCCTTCCTCGGCGACAGCGCCATCCGCCACATGGGCGCTGTCATGGAAAGCATCGAACGTGATCTCTATCCGGCGCTGAAGCAAAAACGCACCGCCATGCCCGTCGTCCCCGAAGGCGCGAAAGAATCGACGCTCAACATCAACTCGATCCACGGCGGCCAAGTCGAACCGGAAGGCAGCATGCCCTCCCCCATCGTCGCCGATTCCTGCCGCATGGTTATCGACCGCCGCTTCCTCATAGAAGAAGACGTCGCGGAGGTGAAAGAGGAACTCCGCATCCTGCTCGATAGGTTGGCCAACACGCGGCCGGGCTTCCGCTACAACCTGCGCGACCTCTTCGAAGTGATCCCGAGCATGACGGACAAGAACGCACCGGTCGCGCGCGCAACCGCTGCCGCCATCCGCCGCGTGCTGCAGCGCGAACCCGCCTTCATCTGCTCGCCGGGCAGCTACGACCAAAAACACATCGACCGCATCGGCAAGCTGAAAGACTGCATCGCCTACGGCCCCGGCATCCTCGACCTCGCCCACCAGCCCGACGAATACGTCGTGATCGCCGATCTCGTACGCTCAGCCCAAGTCATGGCGCTCGCCGCGCACAGTCTTCTGACCGGACGCGCATGACGCTCTTCAAAGTCTGCATCGCCATCGCCGCCGCATGCGCGCTCTCAGCGTGCGGCGAACCGCGCGACCACAAGAACGAAGCCCGCCTCGGCATCGCCCTCGAACCGCCCAACCTCGACCCCACCGCCGGCGCCGCCGCCGCCATCGACGAAGTCGTCTACGCCAACGTCTTCGAAGGCCTCACCCGCATCGGCCCCAACGGCGAAGTCTTGCCCGCGCTCGCCGCATCATGGGACATTTCACCCGATCGCCTGATCTACACGTTCCATTTGCACGAAGGCGTCCGCTTCCACGACGGCACAACGTTCGACGCGTTGGACGTAAAGTTCTCGCTCGACCGCGCCCGCGCGCCGACATCCACCAACGCACAGAAAGCGCTCTTCGAGCCGATCGCCAACGTCGACGCCGCCGATCCCACGACCGTTCGCATCACGCTCTCGCAGCCGAGAAGCGACTTTCTCTTCAACATGGGCCTGGGCGACGCCGTCATCGTCGCGCCGGAATCGGCCGCCAGCAACGCATCGAAGCCAATGGGTACAGGTCCGTTCCAATTCTCGCGCTGGCTCAAAGGCACGCAGATCGAACTCGTTCGCAACGATGGCTATTGGGGCACACGGGCGAAGCTGGACAAAGTCGTCTTCCTCATGATCCCCGATCCGTCGGCCGCCTACGCGGCGCTGCTCGCGGGCGACGTCGACAGCTTCCCGAACTTCCCCGCCGTCGAACTCCTGCCGCAAGTCAAAGATGACCGACGCTTCACCATCGCCGTCGGCACGACGGAGGGCGAAACGATCCTCGCCATCAACAACGCGAAACCGCCCTTCAACGACATCCGCGTCCGCCGCGCCATCTCGCACGCGATCAACCGCAACGATCTGATCAATGGCGTGGGCGAAGGCTACGGCACGCCGATCGGCAGCCACTTCGCGCCCCACAACAAAGCCTACATCGACCTCACTGGCCGCTATCCTTACGACCCAGCGAAGGCGCGCGCATTGCTCGCCGAAGCCGGCCACGCCAACGACATTCAAGCGACATTACGCCTACCGCCCGTCCTCTACGCACGCCGCGGCGGCGAAATCATCGCGCAGCAATTGAAAGCCGTCGGCATCAACGCGAAGATCGAGAACATCGAATGGGCCCAATGGCTCGACCAGGTGTTCACGCGCGGCGACTTCGACCTCACCATCGTCTCGCACACCGAACCGAACGACATCGGTATCTACGCCCGCGACGACTACTACTTTCACTACGCCAAACCCGAATTCAAAGCCCTGATGACCGCGCTCGCCGCCGCGCCGACCGAAGACGACCGCACGCGCATCCTGCAGGACGCGCAACGCATGCTGTCCGACGACGCCGTCAACGCCTTCCTCTTTCAATTGCCCAAGATCGGCGTCTGGAACGCGCGCCTGCACGGCCAGTGGGTCAACTCCCCCGTCCAGGCGAACGACATGACCGCCGCCTATTGGACGAAGAACTAGGATGGTGACCTATCTCCTCCAACGCCTGCTGTCTCTCGGCCTAACGCTCGTGGTCGCGACCGCCGTCATCTTCGTCGTGCTCAACGTCGTGCCCGGCGACCCCGCGTCTTACATGATGGGCCTGAACGCAGACCCGCAAGCACTCGCCCAGCTGCGGCAAGAGATGGGCCTCAACGATCCGGCGTGGCAGCGCTACTTCGTGTGGCTCGGCAACCTCGCCACCGGCGATCTCGGCCTCAGCTACACCTACCGTGTCCCCGTGACCGAATTGATCGGAGAACGCCTCGGCGTCAGCCTGCCACTCACCCTCATGGCCACGGCATTATCGCTGATCATCGCCATCCCGCTCGGCGTCATGGCGGCCGCGCGCCGCGGCAAGATCACCGACGCCGCCATCGTCGGCGCAACGCAGTTGGGCATCGCGATCCCGAACTTCTGGTTCGCGCTGCTCCTTGTATTCGTGTTCGCAACGACGCTGCGCTGGTTCTCCGCCGGCGGCTTCCCCGGCTGGGACGAGGGTCCGTCCGCGCTCCAAGCCCTCATCCTCCCCGCGATCGCCCTCGCACTCCCGCAAGCCGCGATCCTAACCCGCATCACACGCTCATCGCTGCTGGAAACGCTGTCGGAAGACTTCATCCGCACCGCCCGCGCCAAAGGCCTCAGCGAAGCGCAAACCCTGCGCCGTCACGCGTTGCGCAACGCCATGATCCCCGTGCTGACCATCCTCGGCCTTCAGTTCACCTTCCTCCTCGCCGGCGCCATCATCGTCGAGAACGTCTTCTATCTCCCCGGCCTCGGCCGCCTCGTCCTGCAGGCGATCACGCAACGCGACCTCATCGTCGTCCAGGGCGTCGTGGTCGTACTCGTCGCGGTCGCCGTCGCGGTGACGTTCCTTGTCGAGATCGCCTACATGCTCGCCGATCCGCGCGTGAGGACGCAGCGGCAATGACAGCGCAAACACTGTCCCCCAATCTCATCATTGGCCTGGTCCTCACAAACGTCATCGCAGCCGCCGCTGTACTGTCGCTCATCTGGACCCCCTACGACCCGACAACCATCGTGGTCGAGCAACGCCTACTCGCACCCTCGCTCGAACATTGGTTCGGCACAGATCATTTCGGCCGCGACGTCTTCTCGATGGTGCTGCAAGGCGCGCGCAATTCGATCGCCGTCGCTCTCATCGCCGTCGGCGTCGGTATCTTCTTCGGGGTCCCGCTCGGCCTCTGGGCAGCGGCCCGCCAAGGCCACCTCGCCGACGAGATCATCTCCCGCGCCAACGACCTGGTCTTCGCCTTCCCTGCCCTACTGCTCGCGATCCTGATCACCGCCATCGCGGGCGCCAGCGCCACGAACGCGATCCTCGCCATCGGCCTCTTCAACATCCCGGTCTTCGCCCGCCTCACCCGCGGCAGTGCCCTATCGTTATGGAGCCGCGACTACGTCCTCGCTGCGCGCGTCGCCGGCAAAGGCACCATCGCGATTTCGCGCGACCACATTCTCCCGAACATCGCGAACCTGCTGATCGTCCAAGGCACGATCCAATTCGCCCTCGGCATCCTCGCCGAAGCGGCACTCTCTTACGTCGGCCTCGGCACACAGCCGCCTGACCCAAGCTGGGGCCGCATGCTCGCGGAGTCGCAAACCTTCGTCGCCTTGGCGCCGTGGCTCGCGATCTTCCCGGGCGCCGCCATCGTTATCACCGTCCTCGGCCTCAACCTGCTGGGCGACGGCTTGCGCGATCTCCTCGATCCCAAGATGCGCGCGGATCGTTGACGATGGCGCTCCTCGACGTCCGCGACCTCGCCGTCCGCATCGGTGATACGCAAATCCTGAAGTCGATCTCGCTTTCCGTCGTACCGGGCGAAATCCTCGGCATCGTCGGCGAGTCAGGATCGGGCAAATCCATGACGCTGCTGTCCGCGATGCGTCTGCTGCCGCACGACGCGGCGATGAGCGGACGCATCGTCCTCGACAACGACGACCTCACGGCAAAGTCCGAACGCGACATGTGCGCCGTACGCGGCGCGCGCATGGGCATGATCTTCCAAGAGCCGATGACGGCGCTCAACCCGGTCCAAACGATCGGGCACCAAGTCGCCGAGATGTTCACGCTCCATCGCCGCCTCTCCGCCCGCGAAGCACTGACAGCTGCTGCCGCCCATCTCACAAAAGTCGGATTGCCGCCCGACCGCATCCCGCACGACCGTTACCCGCACGAACTCTCCGGCGGCCAACGTCAGCGCGTCGTCATCGCCATCGCCACGGCACTCGCGCCACCGCTGATCCTCGCCGACGAACCGACGACCGCGCTCGACGTCACCACTCAGGCAGCCATCATCGATCTGCTGAAAACCATGGCCCGACGCGAAGGCGCAGGTCTGGTCTTCGTCACGCACGACCTCGCCCTCATCGCAGGCCTCGCCGACCGCATCGCCATCATGAAGTCGGGCGAGATCGTCGAGGAAGGTGCCGCACCCGCGATCTTCCGCACGCTGCAACACCCGTATTCGCGAGCCTTGCGCGCCGCCGCGACGCTTCCACCGCGCTGGCGCGCCACGCCGCTTCAGCCGGGCGCACCGGTCGCAGAGGCGCGCGATGTCAAAGTAACCTATGCCGCACGAGGCCTGCGCCGCAGCCCCGGAGTCAACGCCGTCGACGGCATCTCCTTCACCCTCGCACCCGGCGAGATCGTCGGCATCGTTGGCGAGTCCGGCTCCGGCAAATCGACACTGGCGCGCGCCATACTCGGCATCCAACCCATCGCCGCAGGCAATGTGCAGATCGCAGGCGCCGATATACGCACCGCGCGCGGCCCCGCCCTTCGAGACATCCGTCAACGCATCCAAGTCGTGTTTCAGGATCCGTACGGCAGCCTGAACCCGCGCCACCGCGTCGAGACCACCGTCGCCGAACCGTTGAACCTCCTCGACCGAGCGCCGACCCGAACCGAACGCCGTGCTCGCGTCGAAGACGTACTGAAGCGCGTCGGCCTCACGCCTGCCGACGCGGACAAGTATCCGCACCAATTCTCCGGTGGCCAGCGCCAACGCATCGCCATCGCTCGCGCCCTGATCCTGGAGCCCCAAATCATCGTCCTCGACGAAGCGGTCTCCGCGCTCGACGTGTCGATCCGCGCACAAATCATCGAGTTGCTCAAGGATCTGTCCGACCGTCTCGGCCTCGCCTACCTCTTCATCACGCACGATCTTGCGGTCGTGCGCGCTCTGGCAGATCGTGTGCTGGTGATGCAGGCCGGCAAGATCGTCGAGGAAGGACCCGTCGCGCAGGTGTTCGCCGCCCCGCAACATCCGCACACCAAAGAACTCATCGCCGCCTCGCCCGACCTCGAAACGGCGATCGCAATGCACGAGAAGGCAAAGCCGTGACGCTTCTCCCAACGACCGACCAAGTCTTCATCGGCGGCACATGGCGCGCACCCGTCGGCGGCGCAACATTGCCGATCGAAAATCCGTCCACCGGCGAAAACATCGGCCGCATCGCGCGCGGCAGCGAAGCCGACGTCGCAAGCGCCGTTGACTCAGCGAAGACCGCGCTTGGCGGCGCCTGGGGCAAGCTGACGGCAACCGAACGCGGCCGCCTGCTGACGCGTCTCGGCGAACTCGTCAAAGACAATGTCGACGAACTTACGCGCCTCGAAACTATGGATGTCGGCAAACCCGTGCGCCAAGCTCGCGCCGACGCCCTCGCGCTTGCGCGCTACTGCGAATTCTACGGCGGCGCAGCCGATAAAATTCACGGGGACACCATCCCTTACTTCGACGGCTACACCGTCTACACATTACGCGTTCCACACGGCGTGACCGGCCACATCATCCCGTGGAATTATCCGATGCAGATTATCGGACGCTCCATCTGCGCCGCCCTCGCAATGGGCAACGCGACGATCCTCAAGCCCGCGGAAGAAGCCTGCCTCACCGCCCTCGCCTTCGCGCGCCTCGCCGAGAAGGCGGGTTTCCCACCGGGAAGCGTCAACGTGGTGACCGGCCTCGGCGAAGAAGCCGGCGCAGCCCTCACCGCGCATCCCGGAGTCGATCACGTCTCGTTCACCGGATCGTTCGCCGTCGGCGCCTTGGTGCAAGCGGCAGCTGCGCGCCACGCCGCACCGGTGACGCTTGAACTCGGCGGCAAGTCCCCGCAGATCCTCTTCGACGACGCCGACATCGAACGCGCCCTGCCCTTCCTGATCAACGCAGGCATTCAGAACGCGGGTCAAACCTGCTCCGCCGCGTCGCGCCTCCTCATCCATCGCCCGGTCTACGACAACATGCTGAAGCGGCTCGCCGAACGCTACCGCGCGCTCAATGTCGGTCCTGCCGACCAAGACCTCGACGTCGGTCCGCTCATCTCCGCGCGCCAGAAGGACATCGTTCAAGGCTTCCTCGACCGCGCCGAACGCGACCGCCTGAACATCGTCGCCCGCGGCACGATCGTCGCTGACGCCCCGAAAGGGGGACACTATGCAGCGCCCGCTCTGATCGCCGGCGTCGACCCGACGCACAGCCTCGCACAAGACGAAATCTTCGGCCCCGTCCAAGTCGTGATCCCCTTCGACAGCGAAGAAGAAGCCATCGCCACCGCGAACGGCACCGCCTACGGCCTCGTCGCCGGCATCTGGACGAAAGACGGTGCGCGCCAAATGCGCATGGCGAAAGCGATCCGCGCCGGTCAGGTTTTCGTCAACAACTACGGCGCGGGCGGCGGCATCGAACTGCCGTTCGGCGGCTTCGGCCATTCCGGCCACGGCCGCGAGAAAGGTTTCGAGGCGCTCTACGGCTTCTCGACCATCAAAACCGTCGCGGCCTTCCATGGATAAAACGACATGCGCTTGAAAGACAAGACCGCGATCGTCACCGGCGGCGCGTCGGGCTTCGGCGAAGGCATCGTGCGCAAGTTCGCCGCCGAAGGCGCGCGCGTCGCGATTGCCGACATCAATTCCGCCGCAGCAACGGCCCTCGCGAAAGAACTCGGCGCGCTCGCGGTCACAGTCGATGTCGCGTCAAACTCCAGCGTGAAGGCGATGGCAGACAAAGCCATGTCCGCCTTCGGCCGCATCGACATCCTCGTCAACAACGCCGGCATCGGCCACACGCCGCAGGTAATGGAGGCCTTGAGCGAAGACGAGTTCGACCGCGTCTTCGCCATCAACGCCAAGTCCGTCTACCTCACCGCGCGCCACATCGTGCCGTTGATGAAAACCGCAGGCGGCGGCGCCATCCTCAATGTCGCCTCGACCGGCGGCGTCAGCCCGCGCCCGCGTCTTACCTGGTACAACGCGTCGAAGGGCTGGATGATCACCGCGACCCGCGGCATGGCCGTCGAACTTGCGCCGTCTAAAATTCGCGTTAACGCGATCAATCCCGTCGCAGGCGAAACGCCACTGCTCAAGACCTTCATGGGCGAGGACACGCCCGAGATCCGCGCGAAATTCCTCGCGACGATTCCCCTGGGACGCTTCTCCACGCCTGAGGACATAGGAAATACCGCATGTTTCCTCTGCTCCGACGAAGCCTCGATGATCACCGGCGTAGCGTTGGAGGTTGACGGTGGCCGCTGCATTTAGACGTACACGGCGCAAATTTCCGGTCCCGTCTGTAATTGATTCCGTGGCGCAGCATCACGGACTCTGTCATATTTGAAATAGAGCAGAGCCCTTTCGCCTTCAGTACCACGTTCACCAGTCACCCCCGGGGGAGCGTCCATGCGCGTCCAGACTACGTTCGTAGTGTGCCTACTTGCGTCCACATCGCTGAGCACGATCGCCTTCGCTCAGCCGGCAGAGCCCGAAGCGGCGCCTGAGAAAGTTGAAAAAGTCGTCGTCACCGCCCAGCGCCGTCCGCAGCAGGCGCAAGGCATCGGTATCGCCCTGACGCCCGTCTCCGGTGACACCTTGCGCGACCAAGGCATCAACACCGTCAACGGTCTGGAAAACATCACGCCAAGCCTTGAGATCGAGAACCAGTTCGGCTCCGGCCAACCGTCGTTCACAATCCGCGGCCTGGGCTTCCGCGACTACGCCACGAACAACACGCCGACCGTCGGCATCTACGTCGACGAGGTCGCCTACCCCATCCCCGTGATGACGCAAGGCGTGCTCTACGACGTCCAGCGCGTCGAGGTCCTGCGCGGACCACAAGGCACGCTCTACGGCCGCAACACAACGGGCGGCGCAATCAACGTCATCTCGAACAAACCGTCCCCGGAATTCGGCGGCGGCTTCCAGGTCGAATACGGCCGCTTCGACGAGGCTCGCGCCGAAGGTTACTTGAACGCGCCCATCACCGACGGCATCAGCACCCGCCTCTCGATCGCGACACAGCAAGGAGGCGCGTGGCAGGTCAATCGCGAAACCGGCGAAGAACTCGGCGACGCGGATAAGCTCGCCGGCCGCGCCCAAGTCGACTTCGACCTCGGCGAAGGCTTCGACCTCCTCCTCAACGTCCACGGCTACCGCGACCAATCCGACGGCGTGGGCAAACAGTTGTTCACGAACTTCGGCGGCAGCAATTTCGCGGGCACCGCAAACGACTCCGCGCCGGCGCTCCGTCACACCGGCCGCCAAACGAGCTGGGGAACACACCCCCTCTTCGCCGACGCCATCGGCATCGCGCCCGGCGACAAGCCGTTCCGCGACAACGAAGGCTTCGGCTTCAGCGCCACCGCCAACGCCGACGTCAGCTTCGGCACGCTGACCTATATCGGCGCCTTCGAACATATCGACCGCCGTGAGTACAACGACTTCGACGGACTGACGGAAGGCTACGCCGACGTCTTCTTCGTCAGCGACGCCGACGTGCAAACGCACGAACTGCGCCTGCGCTCGAACGACGAAGGCCCGTTCCAATGGATCGTCGGCGCCTACTACGGCACCGAAGACCTCGCTGAGGTCTACAACTCCGGCTTCGCCGCCAGCTTCGGCCCGGGCTTCGAAGTCGTCCGAACGCCCTATAACCAAGAAGTCGAAACGTTCAGCGTGTTCGGCCAAGCCGAATACAAACTGACCCAAGATCTGAACGCCGTGTTCGGCCTGCGCTGGGAACAAGAAGAGCGCGACCTCTTCAATCTCGGTACCTACGCACCGGGCGCGTTTGGCGACTTCAATCTGGGCACCTGCACCGTTCCCTTCGATACGACAACCTGCACCGAAGACTTCTTGAGCCGCAGCCTGTCGACCGACGAAGTCACCGGCAAGGCCGCCCTCGAATACCAAGTCAACGAAGACGCGATGATCTACGCCAGCGTCAGCCGCGGCATCAAGTCGGGCGGCTTCACCGCCTACAACACCTTGAACCCCGCCGCCGTCGATCCGTTCACGCCCGAACAACTCTGGGCCTATGAAATCGGCTTCAAGAGCGATTGGGCCGATAACACCGTCCGCCTGAACGGCGCTGCGTTCTACTACGACTACACCGACCAACAGGTGCAGTCGGCGATCTGGACTCCCGTCCCGCCGGCGTCCAGCACGCTGGTCGGCAAAATCGTGAACGCGCCCAAGAGTGAAATCTACGGCGGCGAGCTAGAGCTGATCTGGAAGGCCGCCCGCGAACTCACGATCACCCAAGCGCTTGGCTACAAGCACGGCGAGTTCGAGGAATTCTTCGACGCGAACGCCGCCGTCCCCTTCAGCACGATCGACCGCGCCGGCCAAGACATCGGCTTCCCCGAACTCAGCTACAGCGGCGGCGTGACCTACGAGCGCCAAACGCCGTTGGGCTTCGCCTACACCGCGCACATCGACTACAGCTATCGCGACGAACAAAGCTTCCCGCTTCTGGGACCGCCCTTCACGCTCGACAGCTATTGGTTGGCCAACGCCTACGTCGCGTTTAAGCCCGACGGCTGGAACTGGGAAATCGCGCTGTGGGGCCGCAACATCTTCGATGAAGACTACGAAGAGACCCGCAACACCTTCGTCGCCGGCACCAACGACGACTTCGCGGTCCAGGGCCAGCCGGCGACCTATGGCGTGCGTATCGCGGCCGATTTCTAAGGCATGAGGCAGGGGTGGCCCGGCCGCCCGTCGCCCTTCGTTAACGCCCGGTCAACGCGCGCTGTCGTAGGCTCACCTATGCACCCCGCGAACCACCGTGCCGACCGCGAGCGGCCGTTCTCGCTGATTTGGCACGCCGAGAGCGAGCGCGTGATCGGCGCACTGCGCGAAGACCCCGCGCCTGCGCCAGCCACGCACGAAGCCAAGGGGCGGCGCGACGTCGCCGAGTTCAAAGCTGTCCTATCCGACGTACACATGCACGCCCGCAACGCCGGCGCCGTCTTCGCTCTGGACTTCACCGCTCTTTCCCAAAGCGGCGCCAACAAGCACTACATGATCGAGCTTCGCCAGACGCCGGCGCGCCTTTTGCCGTTCCTGACGCCCCGCCTTGTCGACGTGCCCGCCGATGCGGACCCGGCCGCGATCCAGGCAAGCGTGAAGCAACTTCAATCGCTCTTTCGCCGCGTCATAGTCGAGGTCCCGGCCGACGCGCAGCCAGCGCGCTTCAGATCGCTCGCCAACGTGACGCTCGCGGTCCGCTGGGGCGCACACACGGCGCGCGATGTGATCGCCTTCACCGATCGCGCCCACCAAGCCGGGCTTGCCGTCATGATCTGTGGCGTTGACGAACCAGAAGCGCTGGCCGTCGCCCACGAGACCGAGGTCAGCTTCATCAGCGGCCGCATGATCGGCGAAGCCGAAAAGATCGTACCCGCTCAATACGACCCGCCCCGCGCGGAGATCTTGGACCGCCGGACAGCAGCCTAAAACTGGCCATCCCGACACTTTTATTCAACTCCGCCGCCGCGTATCCAGACGGCCCTAAGCCTGCTCCTTGAGGCAAAATTCAGCGCAGCGCGCCTATTCTGGCCGGGAATGCCGGAGCAGCAGCAGCCCATGCCGCACAAGACCTCGCGCCTCAAAGACCTCGTCGACCTCGCCAAGGAACGATCGAGCGACAAGCGCCGCGAACTGCTGCGCAACGTCACCGACGTCTTCCTCGAAGCGGCGCCCAACTACTCGCCCGCCGAACGCGACCACTTCGGCGCGATCATGAGCAACGTCGCGCGCGAGATGGAAGTTGCCATCCGCCAACAGCTGGCGGCGAAACTGAGCGCGTCGGAGCACGCGCCGGCCAATCTCATCCGCCAGCTCGCCAACGACGAAGACATCAGCGTCGCCAAAGACGTGCTCCTGAACAGCCCGCTGCTCAAAGACAGCGACCTGATCGCGATCGCCCGTTCGCAGGTGCAGGAAAAGCTCGCCCTCATCGCCCGCCGCCCGCAAGTATCGGAAGCGGTGTCCGACGCCATCGTCGAGAACGGCGACGATGCAGTGGTCGAAACGCTTGTCGGAAACGGCGGCGCCAAACTCAACCGCGAGACCTTCGAGCGCGTCGTCGAACGAAGCGAAGCCTCCACCGGCATCCAGGCCTCCCTCGTCGGCCGCGCCGACTTGCCGCCTGATCTCCTTCAGGAGATGTACTCGTTCGTCGCTGCCGAACTGCGCGCCAAGGTCGCTGAGAAACTCGACAGCCTGCCGCCCGAACTGCTCGACGAGGCGTTCAACGAAACGTCGAAAACCTTCTCGGCCGAGATGCGCGCGCTCAAAGACGCCGACCGCAAAGCGATGGTCTACGTCGCCGAAATGGCCCGCCGCAATCAGTTGAACGAAAGCCTGCTCCACCAGCTCATCCGCACCGGCAAAGAACCCGAGTTCGTCCACGCTTTCGCCAAACTCACCGACGTTCGCGTCCGCACCGTCCAGCGTATGGTCAAGGCGCGCAACACCGACGCCGTCGCCATCATTTGCAAGTCCGCCGGCCTGGACCGCTCGACATTCTCGGCCATCGTCTGCCTGTTCGAGGGCACGCCGGAGGCCGCCGGCCGCACGCCCCACCCGCTCCTGCATCTCTACGACGCGGTGACCGCCGACTCCGCCCAGCGCGCCATGCGCTTCTGGCGCGTCCGCGCCGAAGTCGAAGAAACGGCCGCCGCCGCGCAGAGATCCGAATTGCGAAAAGCGGCAGGCTGATCCGATCGCGCCCGGTTCCCGCGTTAAGACATGAGTCATAATTCTTACCGCACAATCGAACGCCAAGCAGAGTCGTCACGTCGGCCGAAGGTGTTCCACGATGCGCAAAGCCCGCCTGTTCAACCTCGCCCGTAAACGCCACAGCGCAGTGCGCTGGGGCATCGCAGGCTTCGCCGTCGCGACGGTCGCGCTCTTCGCAGCCCCTGACATGGCCTCCACGATCGGCCGCTCCACACAGCTCGCGGCCGCCGTCCCGATGGCGCAGCATAACGCACGCCACGCCGAACAGCCCAGGATCGCAAGGATCAGCTGCTCCGACTTCGACAACCAAGCCGAGGCCCAAGCCTTCCTCGCGGCCCACACGGTAAGCGACCCGCACCGCCTCGACGCCGACAGGGACGGCCTGGTCTGCGAACAGTTGCCTTAAGGACTGAACGGCGGCGATCTTCCACCGTTGGGCACAGGCGGCTCCCTTTCAAAGACGGCACATCAAGCGCAAACGCTCCCGCGTCAGTAATTTGTGACGCGATTGCGGCAACGCGGTCGTTTGTGACCGCGTCAGCACAAATCAGCGCTCCTCCGCCATAAGTCTGGAACCAGTGCACGTTCTACTTCCGACCCTGGGCTTTGAAACGACTGGGGACGTGAAACATGAACGTGGCCGCACGCGCTGGGACGGCGAAGCGCCGTGCCCGGATCGCCGCCTTTGCCTTGATCGTCGGACCTGCATTCGCCGGAGCGGCAGACGCAGCCGACGCCACCATCTCGAACGCACGCACGACGGCCGCGCAAACCGCAACAGCCGACGGGATCAGCACCGGCGACATCACCGTCACGGCGGCCGGCTCCGTCACCACCACGGCTGGCCCTTCGGTCACGCTGAATTCGGATAATGACCTCACCAACGCCGGCACGATCAAGGCTTCCGGCACAACGAACGCCGTGGCCGTTCTCATCCAAGGCGGCTTCTCCGGTTCGTTAACCAGCACCGGCACGATCACCGCGCTCAACGTCGACTCGGACGGCATCGCGCTGGGCAGCGGCAATATCGCTCTGTGGGTTTCGGGCAGCGGCGACTTCATCGGCAACATCACCCTCGACACCGACTCGACCACAAGCGCGGGCGGCGACAACGCATTCGCCGTCGCGATCGATACCTCGATCGTCGGCGACATCGCCATCGACGGCACAGTCACCGCCCACGGCGCGGCCGCCACCGCCATCGCCGTGAACGGAGTGGTCGACGGCGACTTCACGATCACCAGCAACGGCGTCATCACCACGACAGGCGAAGGCGCGCATGGCATTCTGCTGGCCGCCCCCATCACCGGCTCGTTCGGTTTTGCCGGCGCACTCACCGTCAGCGCGTATGAGACCGGCTTCGACTTCACCGACGCGACCGTCTACCCAACCGCCGAATACGCCATCGGCATCGGCGCCTCCGTCACCGGTGGCGTTCAACTGAAGGCCGCAGGCAGTGTCCTCGGCACCAACACCGAAAACGGCGTTTGGATCTCCCCAGCCTTGGCGGCTTCGCCCTCGTCCATCACGCTGGGTATGGTCGACGCAACCGATCTACCTTACGGCTTCATCAACAGCGGGTCGCTCGCAGCCACTATTGCTCTCTCGGATCAAACCGTCCGCGCACTGGCGATCGAAGGGACGTCGTCCACCCCGGTCTTCATTGAGGGCGGCATAATGAATTCGGGCAACTTGGGGGCGTCGCGCAGCGTCGACGGCTCGACGACTGCGATATCGATCGGCGACAACGTTCAAACACCCTTGCTGCTCAATTCGGGGACCATCGCCTCGACCGCCGGCGCAACCACCGGCGTCGAAAGCGCCACCGCTTACGGCGTTTTGATCGCGGCCAGCGCTAACCTGCCGGAATTGCAGAACACCGGCACGATGAGTTTCGGCGCCGCCGGCGACGACGCTTATGCCTACGGCGTCATCGACCTGTCGGGCACACTCTTGACCGTCACGAACAGCGGCTCGATGACCGCCGCCGTCTCGTCTACCGCCGATGTCAGCGATCCCGGCGATGACGATGTCGACGGCGATGTCGGTGATGGTTACACCGAAGTCGTCATCTTGGATCTCTCGCAGGCGATCGCGGGAGCCACCGTCACCAACAGCGGGGAGATCGCCGGCGAGACCCGTCTCGGCGACCACAATGACGTGGTCAATTTGATCGACGACGGCGACGACGACGACGGCACCACAAGTGTTTGGACCGGCGCCATCGACTTTCGCGGCGGCGACGACGTATTTACGATCTCCGGTGCGGGCGTCTTCACCGGCGCAATAACGAAGGCGGACGGTACGCTGGCGCTCAGCGTCGTCGACGGCACGCTAGCCTTGGGACGAGACGACGTGGTGACAGCGACGACGGCGGATTTCTCGTCAGCCGCCATACTGACGATCCAGCTTTCGCCCGACAACGCGACCACCCCGCGCCTCGACATCGCCGAACGCGCCACGTTCGCCGACGGCTCGAAGATCAAGGTGACGCTTTCCGACTTCGTCACCGACGATTTCGAGGCGATCCTCGTGCGCGCACCGCTGATCGAAGCGACGCTGACCGGCACCGACGTCGTCGTCGAGAACATTCCCTACCTCTACAGCGGCAGCGCCTCTCTCGTGGACGACGCGGTCGATGAAATCCGCCTGATGCTCGACATCAAGACGCCGTCGGAACTGGGCCTGAACACCCGCCAGACGTCATTCTACGACGCGTTCATGGACGCGCTCGCGCTCACCGACAGCGACCTCGCCGCACCAATCTTGGCGTTGGTGGATCAGGCCGACTTCATGGACGCCTTCGACGGGCTGATGCCCGACACGGCGCAGGCAACCTTGCGCGCCAACCTGGCTTTAGCCGACGCGGTGGACAAGGCCGTCGCCGAACGCACGCTCGTCATGATGAAAGGCAACAAGAAATTCGACGGCTTGAACGGCTGGTGGTCCGGCGCCTCGCGCGGGAACGCGGTTGACGCCGACGATTTTGGCAAGGGCATCGACGGCACCGTCACCGCTGTGACCTTCGGTGCGGAAGGCACCCTGACGCACTGGGGCGTCGTCGGCGCGGCGCTGACCTTCGCCGCCTCGACGATGGAACAGTCGGATGGCGAAGCCACGCGCAACCGTCTCGACACGACGCACGGCGTTGTCTACGCGGCCTTCGCCGCCGGCCCCGTCTACATCTCGGGCCAAGCCGGCCGCGGCCTCGTCTCGAACCGATCGGACCGCAACTTCAAGACGGCTGCCTATGATTACGACACCGAGGACGAATGGGATGCGACGGTCACAACGGCCTCGGCCGAGGCCGGGCTCAACGTTGCCTACGGCGGCTTCAGCTTGCGCCCGTCCGCTAGTATGTCGTGGCTCTCACTCAGCGAAGATGCGCACGCCGAAGACAGCGGTCTCGTGGGCTTCGATCTCGCCTACGACGCGTTGGACGTCGATGTAACGCGCGCCAAAGCGGGCCTTGCGCTAGCCTTTACCAAGGGGGATCCGCACGGCTCGTTCACGCAGGAGCTTCGCCTGGGTTGGAGCGAGTTGATCGACACCACCGACAGCCAGGTGTCGGGCTTGTTCGTTGACGGCTCCGTCCCCTTCCTGCTGGACACCACGCCGCTTGCGCGCACCGAATTGTCGGCCGGCTTCGGTCTATCGGTACTGACCGAGGGGGCGATGGCCGGCATATCGTACGACGCGACGATGGGCGACGGCGAGCTCAGCCACGGCGCCAAGCTGCAAATCAGCGTGAATTTCTGATCGATGCGGCACATTCTTCTCATCAAGCGGCGCGGCGCGGGCGATCGGGCGTTGTTCGCGCGCTTGGAGCAAGCAAACATCTGCGCCTCGTGGGAAGAAGCGCCGGCCGCCGCCAAACGCCGCCTCGCCGTTCAGCGCTTCATCGCCGTTGCGATAGCGCCGGACATTGCCGCCAAGTCCGTTGACGACATCCTGCGCGGCATGATGCGGTCTTTGCCGTCGATCACCCTGCGCGAGCCGCCGGATCTGAGGGACCGCAAGCACCTGACGCGCCGCGAAGCGGAACGGCGCGCGCACGCCTTTGCCGACCAAATCGCCGAGGCGTTGAACGGGCGTTCCACCCCACCGGAACTCGTCGCCGCGCGGCAGTTCGTTTTCGGCGCCTACGCTCTCAACAACGGCACGCGGGAAGTCTCGCGCCGCAATGGCCCCGCCGTACCCCTGACCGCAGCGGAATTCGAGCTGCTGAGTGCACTCGTGCGCACGCCCAAAAGCATCCTGACGCGCGAAGAGCTGGCGCGCCGCACCGGCGTCCAGGCTAACGGCGCCACGGAGCGCAGCGTCGACGTTTTGATCTGCCGCCTGCGCCGCAAGATCGAACCCGATCCGCGCGATCCCACCTACATCAAGACCGTGCGCGACCGGGGCTATCTGTTCGCCGCCCCCGTTCACGTCTCGGCGTAGAGCAACATTGGGAAATATGGCGTCCAAATTGGATACCCCAAGGCGCGGAGGGACCGCAAACCCCGTCCGCGTTCACCAGGAGGTAACCCATGCAAGTCTCAGCCAACAGCGGCGCCGCGGCCCTGCAGCAGATGCAAGCCATGCATCAGCGCATGTTCGCCGACGCCGATAGTGACGGCGACGGTTCTTTGACCGTCGACGAGTTCAAATCGATTGGGCAAAACATGCCTGCCGGCCGGTCAAAACCTGCCGGCGCGCCGTCTGCCGAAGACATGTTTGCCAAGCTCGACACAAACGGCGACGGCAAACTTTCAGCCGCCGAAGCAGAGCCTCCGCGCCCGCAATTCGCGCCCGAGAGCATGTCGACGCTGTTGGAAAGCCAGAGCCAGGACGACCAGAGTTCGCTCCTCGCACTCTTGAATCAGCTGACTGCCGAATCCGAGGAAGACGGTTCGTCCAGCACCAGTGATGATCAAACATCTGCTGCGACCGCCACGTCCAAACTGTCGGATTTGATCGCTCAACTCGTCGAAAAGTTCTCGGCCATCGAAAAGTTGGCCGAAACCGCGTCGTCCACCTCGACCATCGAGGTAGCTGCGTAAAGGCTTAAGCATCACAGTGAACTCGGCGATGTTCTCGCCGAGTTCACAATCGCCGTCCCCCGCCTCAGCAATACGGATTGCCCGCGCGGCACTGTACGTGCTGACCGTATGCGCTGACCGACGAGATGAACTGGTTGAAGTCGGCGCGATCCTGCGGCGAGTAACCGCCCGAAGATACGCTGGCCGACGACGGCGGCGTGTAGCTCGAATATCCGGCGTACGAGCCCGCCGAGTACTGCCCGGCCGCACCCATTGCCGACATGGTCCCGGCAGCAACGCTCAGCACGTCTATAAGCCCCTGCTCAAGCCAGCTCATGCCGCCCGACGATCCACCACCGCCGGACGATTTCGGCAGCGAGGCGTTGTACATGTCCATGTACGGCTGACAGGACGGCTGGAAGGACTTGTTGAAACAATTCTGCGCCAGCAATTTCATCGCGCCCGGCTGATCGTAGATCTTGTAGCGCGGTTGCACCTTCATGATCGCGAGATTGTGGCAGCCGCGCACATTGCCCTGATCGCACAACGTCGTTGCCAGCTTCACGGTCCGCGCCAAGTCGTCGGCCGTGCCCGTGGCGCCCTGCACGATCGCGTTTCCCAGTCCGGTGCAGCCGGGCGCGTTGTCCCACTTGCAGGCCGCGCGAAAACTCGCCGCCGCCGCGTTCAAGTCCTTCGCGACGACCTCACCCTTCAAGCGCATCCGGCCCGCATTGTAACAAGCATAGAACTGCCCGTACCGGCATGCGAGATCGAGCATGCGCAGCGCCTCGCGGCCCTGCCGGTCACGCTCCAGCGCCAGGCCTTCCTCAAGCACGAGGGAGGCCAAAGACAATCCGCGTTCGGCCGCAACCTTGAACCCCTTCGCTTCGGCCCTCGCATAATAGTCCAGCGCGCGCTGTGCATTCCGCGGAACGCCCAGTCCGGTTGAATAGACATAGCCAAGCGAGATCTGCGCCTGCGGAATGTCCAACGCCGCCGACTGCTCCATCAGCCGCACCCCTTCGGCGACATCAGGCGTCACATCGTCGCCGGTGACGAGCAATTGACCGGCGTTGAAAGCAGCCTTCCCGTCGCCCGCATCCGCGCCGCGCTTGTAGTAGCCAAGCGCGCGCACCCGATCCTGAGCGACGCCGATACCCTTGTCGTAGTAGAGCCCGAGATTGTAGAGCGCCACCGGATGGCTCTGCGCCGCCGCCTTCTCGTACCAAAGCCGCGCCTCGGTTTTCGACTGCGGAACGCCGTCGCCGAAGGCATACATCGATCCCAGCGCGAACTGCGCCTGCGCATACCCGCCTTCGGCCGCCTGCCGGATCAGCGGAACGGCCTCGCTGAACTTCCCCGCACGCCCCAGCGCATCGCCCCGCGCATAAACCTGCGCCAAGCTCTCCGCGGAACAGACGCCCACCGCCGCCGCGAGCCAAACCAACCCAACCAAGACAAACCGCATACCGAAACCGTCCCCGGATCACCACGCGCGAGTTTTCAAACCCACGGCACCGCCGTCAACCGCTCAAATGGATGAAGTAGATGCAGGCATGGCGCAGTCGAAATGCGCTGGCGGAGCCGGAGGGATTCGAACCCTCGATACGACTTTTGATCGTATAACGGTTTAGCAAACCGCCGCCTTCAGCCTCTCGGCCACAGCTCCAAGCCATTTTCGAAGTCAGTCTGACTTCTTCGGCGCCGGCATTCTGACACGTCTTCCCGGTCCGATCCCCCTGCCAACGGGGCCGGAAGGTCTACCTGAGCATTTTGCCGTGCGCAAGAATGCCAAACACGCCTATATCGGCTCGGCTCCCCCAGCTGCCGCGCGGGGCGGACCGCGGGGAGCGGGTATGACGGAGCAACGAGGACGCTTGCCGGCCGCTTAAGTCTTTGTAAAGGCCCAACGCGCAACGTTGAGCATGCGGTCGATTATCTGCTCATTGCTTTGCCTCATCGCCACCGGAACGGCGGTTGCTGACGACACGGCGGACGCCGACGCTGCTGACGGCTCGCCGTTCAGCGGCACCATCACACTGACGTCGGATTATCGGTTTCGTGGGCACAGCCAAACCGACCGCGATGCTGCTGTGCAGGGTGGCATCGATTACGCCAGTGCGTCCGGACTCTACGCGGGCATTTGGATGTCCAGCATCGATTTCGACGACGCGGCGCAGACTCCGGCCGAGATCGACTTCACCGCAGGTTATTCGCACGTCGTGACAGAAACGATCACGACCTCTATTGCGCTCGCCTACTATTGGTATCCCGACAGCGGCGACGCGAACTATGACTATGTGGAGCTGCTCGCCAATACGGCTTTCGATTTTGGCGCGTTCACTGTGACCGGCGATGGCACGTACAGTGCGGACTATTCCGGCGAAACCGGCGAAGGCATCGGCTTAGCGGCCGGGCTACAAGTTCCGCTCGCGATCGGCGACATCGACTGGCTAACCGCGTCGGGCCAATTTGGACGCCAATGGATCGATGACAACGCGCTTTATGGAACACCCGACTGGTACTTCTACGACATAGGCTTGACGGCGACGTACGACATTTTTGCACTCGACGTCCGCTACACCGGCACGGACTTGGACGAGGCCGAGTGCTTCGGCGGCACGCAACTATGTGCGGGCGGCGTTGTGATCGCTCTAACCGCAACACTTCCAGGTTAAGTGGCGCCTAGGCCGCGCGATACTCGGCGGCAGCTGTCGGAAAATACAGCCGGACGAGCGTACCTGCGCCGGCGGGCCTCGAAAACTCCATCCGGCCCTTGTGCAAGTCCAACAGACGGCCGGCGAGAGACAGGCCAAGGCCCAATCCGCCCCGAGCGCGCGAAAATACGTTGTCGCCATGCGCGAAGATCCCCTTCACGGCCTCGATCGCGGCCGGCGCAATACCGGGTCCGGAGTCACGGATGGACACGACAACGTTTCCATCCTCCGACTCAACGGCGACTTGGACGATGCCGCCCTTGGGCGAAAACTTCACGGCGTTGTGCAACACCGCCAAGACGATTTGATGCACGCGCTTCCGGTCCGCGCTCAACAACAGCGGCTCATGCCCCCGCGGGAGTTCGACGGTGACCAACTTGCTGCGTGCGAATGCATCGAGATCCTTGGCGACACGCGCGACGCAATCATAGACATCCACCGGCTCAAACGACAGTTCGACCTTGCCGAGGTCCAGCCGCGCCGTGTCGATGATGTCGTTGATCGAACCCAGCAGCAAGCTGCCGGACACATTGATCTCTTTGGAATAATCAACATAGCGCGGGTCGCCGAGCGGCCCGTAAAGCTGGTTGTTCATGATGTCGCTGAAGCCGATGATGGCGTTGAGCGGTGTGCGAAGTTCATGACTGACATTGGACAGGAACGACGACTTTGCGAAACTCGCTTCCTCCGCCTCCAAGCGGGCTTTTGTTGCCTCCTGCGCGGCTGCCTTTAGATTCACATTCTGCTGCTGCAGTTCGCGCACCAGCGCATTCTCGTGCAGCCAGCGCGCGGAGAGTGCGCGGGCTTGTTGCTGAATCTCCGCCACCTGGAACGGCTTTGCGATATAGAATAACTTGTCGCGCGGCAGGATTTTTGCCGCGATGTTGGGTACGTTGACGTCCGAGTAGCCCGTCACAATGACGATGTTGAGGGCCGCGTCCAGCGCTCGAATACGCTCGGCGGTGGCTACGCCATCGATGCCCGGCGGCATTCGCATATCGAGAAACACGACGCTGAACGGACGCCCCTCGTCGATCGATTTCGCAACCGCCGCGATCGCGTCTTCGCCCTGTGAGACCACCGTCAGGTCGTAGTGCACGGGCGCCGGCGCGGCGGCATCCGCGAACAGTTCCGATTCCAGAGCCGCCATACCGCTCGACTTCGCGGGCAGAGGCGAAAGCGCGTCGCGGAATGCGCTTCGCACACCTTCCTCGTCATCGGCGATCAGAAGTCTGAGGATATCGCTCATGCCGCTTGTTCCCTATGCGCCGTTACCGGCAGCTTGATCTTGAACGTCGCGCCTTTGCCGGCGCCTTCGCTTTCGGCCTCTATCGAACCGTTCATCGCGTTTAGATTCGTTGCGCAGTAGTGCAGACCCAAACCTGAGCCTTGCCCTGGGCGGGAGGTGAAGCCGCGGCGGAAAAGCGACGGCTTGTGTTCGTCCGGAATACCCGCACCGTTATCGATTATTAGGAGTTCGACGTAATCACCCAGATCGCGCGCGTCGAATGTGATCTCCCCCGGCGCCGTGCCACTGCGTTGAATTGACTGCATGGCATTGACGACGACGTTGCCCACGGCCTGCAGCAAAACCACGCGCTGTGCGGCGACCTGCGGCATCCTTTCGACATTGGCCGTGATAGAAACCTTGATCGGTGCACGCACAAGCTTCGCTGCAGAGGTTGCGACCTCGGCCAAGCTCACGCTCTCGAGATGTCGAACGCCCCGGCTCAGCTCTTCGTGGTGTTTGAGAACGAGTTCGATCTCGTTCGTGAAGACGTCGATTGTTTCGAGCTGCGCGGCCACAGCGCCGCACCGGTCGGAGATATGCTGCGCACTGGCGGCGACGTACTCGCCAAGCTTGGCGTTGCGTTCGCCTTCCGTCTTCGCGATCGCTTCGCCTACCTGTGTGAGACGATCGGTCCGGATGTCGTTCAGCGACTCACGACCTTTCCAGACCGCTGTTGCGACGGGGCTGAGCGAGTTGCGAATGTTGTGCAGCATTTCCGCCGCCATGTTGGTCATACCGCTGACGAAGCTCTGCTCTTCGATCTGCTGGCGCGCGGCGCGCAGGTCGACGATCATTCGGTCAAATGCACCTGCCAGAGCACCGATCTCGTCCTTGCGCACGAACGCGAGTGGCCGGTCGAGATCGTTCGTCGAGGCGATCATGTCCGTGTGCGCGATGATATTCTCCAACGGACCTGTGACGACGCGGTGCATGAATGCCGCCAGCACAAGCGCCGCCAGCATGCCGATGAGGATCAGGACGCCGAGAACCACCCAAAGCGTCGCGAACGCCATCTGTTCGAAACGCGCGGGCGTGCGGACGCGAACCGAAAAACTCGGTGTGCCGGACACGTCGGCCAACGTTACGTCGGCGTCGATGATGTCTCCGCTCTTGCGCAGCGCGACAGAGATACTTTTTGGCCCGCCGGCGCGCACAATTTCGGCTTTGGTCGTCTGCGCGGCGTATGGCGCGAGGTCAAAATCCAATTGCGTCTTTTCGCGCACGTCTTGAAGGAACGCCTTGCTGACAAGGCGGGACATGACCAGGACACCCGGTGAAGGACCTTCGCCGTTTGAGTTTGTGATCGCCGTCATGGCGATGATCGCCGGACCTGCTGCTGTATTGGCGTAGCCCACATGCACCGCACGATCCTCGTCCTTCAGCTCGCGCCAATGGCGTTGGAGGATGGACCGCTGACCCGAAAACGGCACGGCGCCGGCAGTGGGGCTCTGATCAGCTTTGTGCTCGAAGCGGATGCTGCGATCGAATCCTGCGATGACAATTTCGTCGACGCGGATGGTCTTAAGGTCGTCAGGCTTGAGGTTGCGCTGGACGAACGCGCGGTCGGTCGTCTTTTTTGCGAACTCGAACGTTTCGTCCCAATGGCCCCAATCGACGGCGTACGAGGCGGCGGTTTGGAGTTCATTCTGGAGAAATTCGTAGACACGCGCAGCGTTGGACGACGCTGCGTTGCGGTCCATGTCTTTGTACTGGGGGATGAAAATGAGCGCGATAGCGCCGGCACTGCCAAGCGTTGCGAGTAAGACGGTAGCCGCCATCGTGATGGCGATTTTCGAAAAGAGACGCATCGACCAGCCTTGTGAGACGGCTCAGTCTATGCAGGTGGGGTGATCGTCACGTTAAGCGGACGTTAGCAACCCTTTAACCGATCCGCGCACAACGCCGGGCCCATTCCAGTCAGATCGGCTGTGTCCAAACGGGAACCAATGAGAACGGTTCTTGAAAACGCCGCGCGGCCGGCTCAGGCCTTGGTCTGGAAATCCAGCCGGTACGCATAGCCGCGCATCACGTCGCGATAGGTCATGCGCCCGCGACCGCTACGCTCCTGCGCTTCGAACCACGCGCGCACTTCCGGGCGGAAGCGGACGTGGAATTGGTCAAGCCATGTGCCCAGCATCTTCTTGAACCAGTTCGGCAGTCCTTCCTGATTGCCGAAGTCGACGACGTGCACCGTGCCCTGCGGCCGCATCTGCGCAAACCCGTGCTCCAGTGCCGCGCGCCAATCGTCCATCATCGACAGCGAATAGGAATAGATCAGCCGGTCGAACGGCCGCCCATGCCCGAACATGCCGCTGGTGAAATCCGTCGACAGCGCGGTGGCAAGCTTCACGCGCGAGCCCATGCCCGCCGCGTCGACCGCCGCCTGCGCCGTCTTCAACATCTCCGACGACGCGTCGATGCCATAGAACGTGGCGCTGGGATGCTTCTTGGCGAGCAGCACCAGATTGCGCGCCGTGCCGCAGCCGACCTCGCAAATGTGCTCGTCCTTCGATACCGGCAGTTCCGCGATCAGCTTGTCGCGGCCGAACAGATAATACTTACGGGTCAGGTCGTAGATGTACCGCTGATGGCGGTACATCTCGTCCATCGCCACGCGGGCATCTGCGGTCATTACGCTGCTTTCAGGCTGTAGATATGGAAGCCGCCGTAGATCGAAGACCGATCGGCATCGTGACCCTTCAACGCATCCTCGCTCTCATACTTCCAGAGCGCGAGAAGATCGGGCGGCAGTTTACGATCGAGCGGCGAGTCTGGGCCGGCCGTCCGGAAAATCACCCGCGCATCCGGCGCCGCCGTGCGCGTGATCTGCACCCACAGATCCGTGATCTGCTGTTCGTTCATCCAGTCTTGCGCATCGAGCAGCACATAACGATCGAGGCTCTGCGCCGGGCGCGCGGCGAGGAAGTCGGTCATCGACGCCAGATGCGTCTCAACCCGGTCCGTCCGCTGACGCACGACCTTGTAAGTCTCTTCCTGAAGATACGCCGGCACGGCACCGCGATCTTCGGTGTCATAGCGCCGGCCGAACGCCTGCCAGGCAAAATAGTTTTCGGTGATCGGGAAATCGCACGCGAGCTTCTCGATGCGCTTGCGGATCAAACCCGCCGGATCGCCGCCCGACGCCTTATTCAGTTCGTCATACTGCGCCGGCGGAATGCCCAGCGCGTAGAACGACACCGGCAACTTCGAGAGCGCCCGTACCAGCTTGGTGTCGAACAACGGCGCAACCACGCGCTCGAAAATCGCGCGCTGCTCTTCCGGCGTGCGCGCCGTCAGCATCTCGTTCAGCTTCTTGCCGTGCACCCGCGCGACCGTCTGCAGCACGCCCAGGAAGCGGCCCAGCAGCCCATAGCGATAAAGATTGCGCGCGAACATATTGATGCGCTTGCCGCGCAGCGGGATCCAATTCTCCCAATACTTGCGCGAGGTCGCGTCCAACCGTTCCACCAGGAACGTGTCGTACATCTCGCGATTGGCCTTCTGGTTCGCATAACCGAAGAAGGCGAAGAAATCCTCATAGGTCGGCAAATGCTGCAGAGCCGCGAGCTTCAGCCGGGTCAGCGCGATATGGTTAGGATTGAGATCGACCGCGATCACTTTGGCCGGATTCGCCGCCAGGTAGTTGACGACATTGCACCCGCCCGACGCGATCGTAATGATGCGTGTCGTAGGCGTAATCCGCATGGCGGCCATGTCGACGTCGGGATCTTCCCAAATTTGGTTGTAGACAAAGCCCTGGAACATCAACGTAAAAAGCCGTTCCAAGACGCCGCGCTTAGAAGCCAGCTTGTGGTTGACCGCGGCATCCTTCAGAAGTTTGTTCGCCATGCTGTGGTGCTGAATCCAACTGGGAGGGCGCCCCGCGCCAAACCGGCTATTTAATGCGGGAGCCCCCGGGTTGCAAACGACCCGCTCATGACCAATCAAAAAAGACCCCGGAAATCGTCCCCACACGTGACGCGTTCCAATACGAAACCGCCTACGGCAACGGCCTTTCAGCCGTCGTCGCGTGTGTCGCAGGCCGTTTTGGCCGCCATGACCGACCAAGAAGCTGGCGCATCGCTTGATTCAGCGCTGTCACGGGCGCTGAAAGCGACGCCGGGACTCGACCCCAATCAACGCCGCCAAGTCGTCAAAGAACTGAACGAGATCAACCGCCACCGCGCGCGCCTGACCTGGCACTTGGAACAGGAACGCATCCGCCTCTCGCCGCACAATCTGTTCATGGCCTGGACCGGATTCGAATCACGCCAAGCCCCCGTCGGTATCCGCATCACCGAACTCGACCGCGCCCTCATCGAACACATGAAGACGCGCAGCCTCGCCGACCCCGAGACGCCGGAGGCCGTGCGCCTGGAATGCCCCGAAGCCTTCGAACGACCGCTGCGCGAGGCGTTGGGTAAAACCTTCGCCGCCGAGATGGCCGCCTGCCTTGAACCACCGCCGGTTGACCTGCGCGTTAACATCCTCAAAGGCACCGTCGCCGAAGCCCGCCGCCGCCTGAAGATCGAAGGCATTGCGACCCACCCCACCCCATTCAGCCCGTGGGGCCTGCGCGCGCAACCCGGCTCCAACGTCTCGCCGACCGCGGCGTTCACCGAAGGTCTGATCGAATTCCAGGACGAAGGCTCGCAAACCGCAGCCGCGCTGTGCGACGCGCGCGCCGGCATGCAGGTGATGGATTTCTGCTCCGGCACCGGCGGCAAGGCACTCGCCCTCGGCGCAGCGATGAACAACCGCGGCCACCTCGTCGCGTGCGACATCAGCACCGTGCGCCTCGCGCGTGCAAAATTGCGCCTGAAACGCGCGCACGTCGAAAACGCAGAGCGCATTCTGCTGCCGCAAGTCGACGACAAGGCGATGAAGAAACGCTACGCGCATTTCGACCGCGTTCTGGTCGACGCCCCGTGCTCCGGCACCGGCTCATGGCGCCGCAATCCGGACGCCCGTTGGTCGACGCAAGCCGCCAACATCACCGAACTCACCGGCCTGCAAGACTCGATCCTCGAACGCGCCTCACGCTTCGTGAAGCCGGGCGGCCGCGTGATCTACGCGACATGCTCGCTGCTGCGCCGCGAAAACGACGACCGCGTCGCGCACTTCCTCAAAGCCCACCCCGAGTTCGAACAACTCGACGCCCGCGCAGTCTGGAAAGACGTCACCGATCGCCCCTGGCCCACCGAAGGCGAGAACGTCCTGCGCCTATCCCCCGCCAAACACAGCACCGACGGCTTCTTCGCCGCCGTCATGCAGCGCCGCTCGCCTTGAGCGAGATCGCATCGCGCCGTCCACCATCGCAAGGCGAACGCGCGACGACTTTTCAGCGCGACGGGGCCACAATTCGGGCATAGTCCGCCGCGAAATTCGCGCGGCCTGAGGGAATCTTCCAATGCGTCCCCCGTTCTACCTTCGCCAACTCAAGATCGACCTCGAGGAGTGGATCAAGAAGGGCCTTGTGCCCGAAGAAAGCCGCGACGAGATTCTGGCGAGCCTCGGCGCAGGCCGCTCCGGCAGCCGCCTCGAAGTCATCCTCGCCGTCTTCGGCGTCATCCTCGTCGGCCTCGGCGTACTCTCGTTCGTCGGCGCCAACTGGGCCGCGATGACGAAGTTCGCGCGCCTCGTCGTCCTCTTCGGCTCGATGTGGGCCGCCTACGGCTTGGCGATCTGGTTCGTCAGCCGAGGCCGGGAACTCGTCGGCCAAGCCTTTGTGCTCCTCGGCGTGCTGCTCTTCGGCTCGAACATCTGGTTCATCGCCCAGACGTACAACATCAACGCCCACTACCCAGACGGCACGCTGCTGTGGGGCGCCGGCGCGTTAGCCGCCGCCTTCCTCGTGCCCTCACGCGCAGCGCTCGCTGCCGCGCTCGTCATCGGCGCCTACTGGACGTGGCAAGAGACGATTGACTTCGAACGCCCCATCCACCTCGCCTTCCTCGCCTACTGGGCGCTCGGCGCAACGCTCGCCTGGTACCTAAACTGGCGTCCGGGCATCCACTTGTCGGCGCTCGGGCTGATCTTCTGGTTCGTCATCAACTACGGTGGCATCCAGAAGATGCTGGGCTGGAGCGACGCCGAGGTCCTGACGATCTACATCCTCCTGCCGCTCGCCATCTGGTCCGCCTGTCAAGTCTTCGAGGCCAGCGCCAACGCGCTGACCATGACCATCGGTCACTACGCGTTCTTCTTCTTCCTCGGCGCGTTCGCCATCCTTCATCTGCCCGACACCGGCGTCAGAGGCCCCTTGCCCAGCTGGATGGCCTTCGCCGGCGCCATGAGCGCCATCTCGCTCGCAGCCGTCATCGCCTCGCTGCAGCGCAAAGGCTCGACCATCATCGACGTCGCAGGCACGCTCTTCGCCTGCTTGGTGACGATGTCCTACGTGATGCTCGTCGGCAAAGGCGAAGACACCTACGACGTCTTCTACCTCGTCTGCACGCTGGTGGTGATCATCTGGAGCATCAGCCGCGGCGCGCGGCTGGACGACCGCTTCGTGATCAACCTGTCGACCGTCGCGTTCGGGATCTGGGTGCTCTACGTCTACTTCGACCTCTTCTCAGGCCTCATGGACCAAGCCGTGTTCTTCACCGTCGGCGGCATCCTGTTGATCGGCTTGGCGCTCGGTCTGGAGAACCTCAGACGAACCCTCGTCGCGGGCACGCACAAGCCCGAAGCCGCGTCGTAGGAGGCGATCATGGCAACCACACTGCGCATCCTGATCGTCGTCGGCCTGCAGACGGCCTTGCTCGCCTATATGATCCTCGACCGCCAGGCGGTGCTCAGCGCCTCGCGCACCGTCACGCTGAAGGTGGCGCCCGTCGACCCGCGCGACATCTTCCGTGGCGACTACGTCATCCTGACCTACGAGATCTCACGCCTCGACCCGACAAAGATCGAAGGCGACAACACCTTCGGCTACGGCGACAAGGTGCTGGTGACCCTCGTGCCGAACGGCGACACCTGGACCGCCACCGGCATCGCGCGCGGTAAGCCGGTGCCGGCTCAAGGCGGCGTCGCCATCCAGGGCACGATCGAATCCTTCGATGCCAACGAGTCCGGCCAAGCAACGGCGGTCACCGTCCACTACGGCATCGAAAGCTATTTTGTTCCGGAAGGCACCGGCCGCGAGATCGAACAAGAACGCCAAAAAGGCGACCTCAGCGCCGACATCGCCGTCGACACCTCAGGCCGCGCGGCGATCAAAGCGCTACGCCGCGGCGGCCAAGTCTTCTACGTCGAAGGAATTTTCTAGTCGCCGGCGGTCGGCAGCGGTCCCAACGGAAACGGCTTGTCGTCGCGCAACAGAAGCGCGTACCCCAAGCAGTGCGTGAGATAGCGCGCGCTAATCGTCACGATGTTCTTGAGATCCGCATTCGGCTCGCGGTTGATCGCCATGACGATCCACGTGCCGACGGCAAGCAGGATCATGAACCAAAACGCAAACCAAGCGACGACCGCAAATCCCAGCGACAGAAAGAATCGCTGCCACGGGAACGGAGCCTTCTCCACCGGAGTGACGTCCTGCGGGGGCTGGGAAGCGGGATCGTAAGAAGCGTCGGTATCGGGCATATGATCCTCCGAATCGGCCCAGGGGCGGCCAATTCGATGATACATGGGATCACACGCACGGCCGATCAACCCTGATCAGCTCATCCAACTACGCCGCCGGTCGAACATCGGGAACGCCAGAAGCCCGGTGAAAAACCCGCCGAGATGGGCCTCCCACGCGATGGAACGCCCGAAACCGCCCGGCGCGAACCCAGTAATGCCTAGCAGCACATTCAGCACGATCCACACCGCCGACGCCAACAACACCGGCCTGCTGAACAACGGCAACCGCTCCCGCGGCCAACCCGGCGAAGAGTTCGGATCAATGAGAATGAACCGGAACGCTGCACCCATCAGCCCCGACACCGCGCCGGATGCGCCCACCACCGGAACCGGAGATCCCCAGTGGAACACCAGGTGGACGACCGCCGCGCCCAGCGTCGCGAGCAACGACAACGCCAGAAAGCGCCCAGTGCCGACGCGCCGCGCTACCATCGTCGCGAACACGAGGAACCAGACGGAGTTGAAAATCAGATGCACGAAGTCGCCGTGCAAAAAAGCATAAGTCACGAATGGGACGTAGGCGGCCAAGGTGTCCACCACGCCGCCCTCGCCGTTCCAGCCGCAATGGGCGAACCGCTCCGGCGTCAGCGCGAAACTCTCGATCAGATATTGAAACTGCGCATCGGTCAGAAACAGCGACGCGACGTGTACGATGATGAAGGCGATGATGAACCCCGTCACCACCCGCGGCGCGCGCAGGATCGGCTCGTTCGCCTCATCCGAGGGCGGACCTTGACCGATCGAGGTTCCCATCAGCTCTTGCGCGCCAGCGCGGCTTCAAGAAGCGGCAACCGATCGTTGCCGAAATACATATCGTCGCCGTCGACGAACATGGTCGGCGACCCGAACCCGCCCCGCGCAATCAACTCGTCGGTGTTGGCGCGCAGACGATTCTTCAGCGCCGGATCTTCGATGCGCTTGAGAAACGACGCCGGTTCATAGCCAACGCCCGCCGCCACGGGCCCCAAAATATCCGTCTGGCTGATATCCAAGAGGTCGCCCCAATACGCCTGAAACACAGCGGTCGCATACGGCACGAGCTTGCCGTCGTCGAGCGCGATCAGCGCCCCGCGCATCGCCTTCACCGAATTGACGGGGAAAACCGGCGGCCGCCCAATCTTAAGCCCGGCGAACCGCGCCCAGTCCGCAAGGTCCTTCGCATAGTACTTGCCCTTGCGCGGATCGGGATTGGCGCGCCGCTCATACACATCTTGGTTCACGGCATTGAACACACCGCCGACCAAGATCGGCTTCCACTCGACGACAGCACCTGTGCGCTTGATGACGTCATGAACGCGCGAGAACGCGAGATACGTCCACGGGCTCGAACAATCGAAGAAGAATTCGAGGCGTCTCGGCATCTACAGTCCCAGCACCTGCTTCGAAATCACGTTCTTCTGAATCTCCTCCGTCCCGCCCTCGATCGTGTTCGCCCGCTGGCGCGCATAAAGCGGCATCGCGTTCTTCGCATAGGACGGTCCGATCGGCGGCTGGTTCCAGCCGGTCTCCAACTGCTCCATCACCCACGGCGACGAATAATACCCGACCGCCTCCAGCATCAGTTCGCTCAGCGCTTGGCTGATGAAGGTGCCCTTCGACTTCAAAATCGCGCCACCGTTGCCCGCAGTGCCGGTCTTCGCTTCATAGAGGACACGCTGGTTCGTCACGCGCAGAGCCTCAAGTTCAACCTCGATCGCCGCGAGTTTCGACCGGAAGTCCGCTTCATCGATCAAGCCGGCGCCGTTCGACAACTCACGCGCACCGATTTCCTTGATCCGCTTCACCAGCTTCGTCGACTGCGCAATCTGGGCGATCAACGCCCGCTCATTGCCGAGCAGGAACTTCGCATACGTCCAACCCTTGTTCTCTTCGCCGATGCGGTTGTTGACCGGCACGACGACGTTGTCGAAGCGGATCTCGTTCAAGATATGCGACCCGTCGATGGTGATGATCGGCCGGTGCGAAATCCCTTTCGTCTTCATGTCGATGAGGAGAACCGAAATCCCCTCTTGCGCCTTGCCGTCCGTCGACGTGCGCACGAGCGCGAACATCCAGTCGGCCTCGTGCCCATACGAATTCCAAATCTTCATCCCGTTGACGACGTAGTTGTCGCCGTCCCGCACAGCCATCGTGCGCAACGTCGCGAGATCCGATCCCGCGTTCGGTTCGGAATAGCCCTGACACCACAGATGCTCGCCGCTGCGCGCCGGCGGCAGGAAGCGCGCCTTCTGCTCCGGCGTTCCGTATTGCGCGATGACGGGTCCAACCATCTTCACCGCGAACGGCGACAGCGGCGGACAGCCGGCCATCGCCATTTCTTCTTCCCAAATGTACTGCCGCCCATGCTCCCAGCCGCAACCGCCGATCTCCGTCGGCCAGCCCGGCGCACCCCACCCGTGCGCGGCCAGAATCTTATGCCAGCGCTGCCCGTCGTGAACGTGCATGCGCAAGCCCGCCTCGGACTTGTCCTTCAGGTCTTTGGGAAGATTCGCGGCGATGAACGCCCGCACTTCATCGCGGAACGCGCGGTCCGCCGCCGACTCTCTGAGATCCATGGGCAATGCTCCAGCAATAGCGATGGAGCGAGCCTAGCGCGTTTCCAGCGCCACTGTGTACCGGATTTCGCCGGGCTAATTGCTGCTCTTGTCCGTGCGCTTCCAAACCCTACGGATTTTGGAGTCGCCCTCAGGGCCCAGGTTGAACCACGCCGTCTTGCCACGCGTCGCGTCGACGATGACGAGATGGTCGTTGTTCCCCATGTGCTGGATCAGTTCGTTGCGGATCGTGCCGGCCGTACGGTCGGTGTGCAGCAACCACACGAGCTGATTGAGCCGGTAGACATCGCCAAGCCGCGAGATCGCCGCCTCGAACGGCCCTGAGCCGCGCGAGCGCAAATCCGCGATGACCACGAAATTCGCACTGGTCGGCTCAGCGTGTGCGGCCGGCGCTGATTCCGCAGCGGCGCGCGCGCCGAAGCCCTGCGCTGGGGCGGGTGATGCAGGCTTCTGAGTTTGCTTCTGAACGAACAGCTGGCCGAGCACCGGATCGTCGATCGCCGTGATCCACGGCCCATCGCCGGCCTGGACAATAGAATGCGGGGCGAGTCGCCCTTCAGTGGCGAACGCCTTGATCTGTTGGCCGGTATAAGGACCATAAACCTGGCCGCTTACATTGATCCGCCACGAACTGTTCAATCCATCGCTCACGTTGGCCGATGCAACTGACATGACCCCATTCACCCCGAGTTATGCCTTACGAACAGACAAGGTGTGCTTAAAGGCACCTCTGGCTGCAGGTTAACAAAAGGTTTACGCAGGAACCGTGCCATCCCGATTTGAAACACGAGGAACCCATGAGCGAATACGAATTCTGCAACGTTGAGCGCGAGGGACGTCTGACCATCGTCACGATCAACCGGCCGGAGGTGATGAACTCGCTCCACCCGCCTGCAAATTTCGAACTCGCTAAGGTGTTCGATTCATTTGCACAGGATATGGATCAATGGGTCGCGATTATAACTGGCGCCGGTGACAAAGCCTTCAGCGCCGGCAACGACCTTAAGTATCAAGCGGCCGGAAACCCGATCACGATCCCGCCGACGGGCTTTGCCGGATTAACCGCGCGCTATGATTTGACCAAGCCCGTCATTGCCGCCGTGAATGGTTTGGCGATGGGTGGCGGGTTCGAGATCGCACTCGCCTGCGATCTCATCGTTGCCGCTGAAACAGCGATGTTTGCACTTCCCGAACCAAAGGTAGGTCTCGCCGCGTTGGCCGGCGGCCTTCACCGCTTGCCGCGCGAAATCGGCCTCAAGAAGGCTCTCGGCATGATCCTCACCGCGCGCCGCGTCACGGCTGCCGAAGGTCAAACACTTGGCTTCGTCAACGAAGTCGCCAAACCCGGCGAAGCGCTCGCCGGCGCGAAGAAACTCGCTGCGCAAATCCTCGACTGCTCGCCGATGTCGATCCGCGCGTCGAAGGAAGCCGTCTACCGCGGCCTGATGGAACCTTCCGTCAAAGCCGCGCTCGAAGCGCAAACCAAATACGACGCGGTGCGCGCGATGTTCCGCAGCGAAGACCTCATCGAAGGCCCGATGGCCTTCGCCCAGAAACGTCCGCCACAATGGAAAGGTCGCTGAACCGGCGCTAAGCGGCCGAACGCTCCGACGACATCAGCTGTTCGGCCAAGCTGCCGCGCGACGGCGGAATCTCAGTGAACTCGATCGCGATGCCCATCTCGTGGTGCCGCACGACGCGCCCGCGCATTTTGCCGACGATCACTTGTTCGCCAAGGGGCGGCCACTCGGCCGTCTCGACCGATACGCCGCCCAAAGACAAGTCGATCACGCGGCAAGGCAACTCGCGCCCGTCCGCGCGTTGAATACGTGTCACGCCCGACGTCGACTCGCGGTCATGGCGCCGCCCGTCACGTCCACGTTTGGTGCCGGTGCCCAGACGCTCTTCGAGTTTGTCGCGGCGCATCGCCGACAGCGTCAGCCGCACCGCGAAGCCGCCATCGTTCATGCGCGACACGACGCCTTCGAGCCGGCCGAGATCTTGGACGTAGGCGATGATATTCGAACCTTCCGCCGGCTGCGCCTCAGCACGAATCGCCATGCCGCCGATCGAGATGTCGGACACGACGCCGTTATGTTCGCTGCCGTCGTCCAAGAGGAAGCGCACGTTGAGCTTCATCGGCATGCGCTTATGCCGGCGCCGCTCGTTGCCGTTCTTCGCCTCGTCGTCAGAGGGATTCGAGCCGTGTCTCATGCCGTGCCGCACCTAAGAAAGTCGCCCGCCAGGGTCCACCTGTCGTTTGGTGAGTCTGAGTTTAGGTGCGCTTGGTTAATGGTCTCTTGCTGCGTGCAGCGCACAAAGCGGAACGGCAGGTTGCGCGCCCGCCTTCGGCACCTATAGTGGCCCGCCCTTTTCTGCGGACTTTCAAGAATGACCACGACCGAATTCGACTTCGTCATCGCCGGCGCAGGCAGCGCGGGCTGCGTTCTGGCCAATCGCCTCTCGGCCGACCCGGCCAACCGTGTGCTGCTGCTGGAGGCCGGTCCGAAGGACAACAGCCTCATGGTCCGCATGCCCGCGGGCACGGCAAGCCTTCTGACCAAGCCCAACAAATACAATTGGGCCTTCGAGACCGAGGGGGTCGCAGCGCTCAATAACCGCAAGGACTACTGGCCGCGCGGCAAGGGCTTAGGCGGATCGTCGTCGATCAACGGTATGATCTATATCCGCGGCCACGCGCGCGACTATGACCACTGGCGCCAACTTGGCATGGATGGCTGGTCGTTCGCCGACGTCCTCCCCTACTTCAAGCGCGCCGAAACGAACGAAGCCGGCGGCGACGACTTCCACGGCGGCGAAGGCCCCCTGTACGTCGGCAACGCGATGAAGAGTTCGCCGCTGTTCCAGGTGCTGATCGATGCCGGCAAGCAAGCCGGCTACAAAGTCACCCCGGATTTCAACGGCGCGCAGCAGGAAGGCTTCGGATTCTTCCAGCTCACCATCAAGAACGGCCGCCGCTGGAACACATCGACCGCGTATCTGCAACCGGCCTTGACGCGCCAGAACCTGAAGGTCGAGGTTGAAGCCCTGATCACCCGCGTGATCGTCGAAGACGGCCGCGCCGTCGGCGTCGAGTACCGGCAGAACGGTCAGCTGCATCAGGCCCGCGCCCGCCGCGAAGTGATCGTGTCATGCGGCGCAATCGGCACGCCGCAAGTGCTGTTGCTGTCCGGGATCGGCGACGCCGAGTATCTGCGCCGGTTCGACATTCCCGTCGTCGCGGACCTGCCCGGCGTGGGGCAAAACCTGCAGGATCATCTCGACGTCAACGTCCAATACACCTGCACCCAGCCCGTGACGGCCTACGCGACGGTCTCGAACCCTCTGAAGATGGCGACCGTCGGCGTGCAGTACATGCTGACCGGCACCGGCGCGGCCCGTTCGCAAGGTTTGGAGTCCGGCGCTTTCATCAAAAGCCGTCCCGAACTCGACGCGCCCGACCTGCAGCTTCACCTGTTCAATGCACCCTTCAGCGACCACGGCCGCAAGCAACTGAAAATGCACGCCTTCGGCCTGCACATGTGCGCGCTGCGCCCGGAAAGCCGGGGACACATTGGCCTGAAGTCGGCCGACCCGGCAGACCGCCCGCTGATCCAGCCGAACTCGCTGGCCGCTGAAAGCGACCTGCGCACGCTGCGCGAGGCCGTGAAGATCGCACGCAAGATCGTGGCCCAACCGGCCTTCGACGCTTACCGCGGCGAGGAATTAAATCCGGGCGCTGCAGCGACCACCGACGCCGACATCGATTCGTTTATCCGGCGCACGGCGATCACGATTTATCACCCGGTGGGCACCGCAAAGATGGGCAACGACCGCCTTGCGGTAGTGGATTCCCAACTCAGGGTACGCGGAATCAAATCGTTAAGGGTTGTAGACGCCTCGATTATGCCAACGCTCGTCGGTGGCAACACCAACGCCCCCGCCATAATGATTGGTGAGAAGGCCGCAGACCTGATTCTCGGAAAATCACCGTTGCCCCCGGAACACAGGGCGGTTGCGGAAGACAAATCCGAACGATTTGCAGCTGCCCGTTAAGGGGAATTTGGGCGCTCGTGCCCTATGCAGTGCATGGCTTGGCGACTATGTTGTCGCTAAGAACCAGAAGGAGTCCGCAGATGCGGAAAAGTGGGGTTTTGCTGGCCGGTCTGGGTGTGGCCCTCGTGTCACTGTTGGCGAGTGCGCCGGCGAACGCGCGGAACCTGTACTTCGACATCTGGTGTCAGGAACAAGGGCACAGCAAGGAACGCTGCGACCAACGCACGCCCGAAGACGTGGCGGCGTTTGAGGAATACTGGCGCGCCGTGGAAAAATACGAAGAGCGCTACTTCGTTGAACGCGAAGACTATGTGAATTTCCGCGATCAGCTGAACACGCTCGACGAGGCTCCGACCCCGGGGTTCCAGAAATTCGATCCGATCGACAGCCCGCGCCCGAACTAAGGCCAAGCTTCAAATCGGAATAAGAAAAGGGCGCCGCGAAGGCGCCCTTTGAGTTTCAATCGGTGCATGCGTCAAGCGTAGGCGTTCAACGAAATCTCTAGCGCGAACTGACAACCTTCAGGTGCTGACCCGACCGGCGCCGGTCTTCGACGAACTCGACCGCGTTAGGGCTGTGAACGTCGCCCGTCAGGATCGCATTCGCCGTCATGCGCAGGCGCACCAGCTTACGGCCCAGAAGGCGGCTCAGCGGCTCCAGCGGCTGGAAGTGCCCCAAAATCCAAGTCGGCTCGTTGCGTTCGTCGGCATAGGGCAGCAGCACGATCTCAGCCGACATCGGCCGAAGGTCCGCCGTCTCGCCCACCGCCACCGCAACCGTCGGCACGGCCAGATTGCTCACGCGGATCAGCGAGGTGCGGCCCGCGTTGCGCGACTGGTCGGCCCACATATGGACGAAGCTCTGCCCCTTCAATTCCTGCCCGAACAGATCGCACAGGCCCGTACCGGCGAGAGAGAACGTGAACGTGTCTTCGCCCTCGCGCTTCAGCAGAAATGCGAACGCCAGATGATCCTTGATCGCGCGCGGATCAATCGACGATTTGCGCGGCGCCAACTGCTCGCCGCGAACGTGGCGCCAGTGATCCAGCAAGCTTTGCGTATGAGAATGACGCATGGGCAGATCGTCCTTTGACCGTTTGGCCCGCCGATCCGCCTGTGCCGTTGTGGCTCAGACTGAAACGCCGGCAGGCCGTTTCGAGGTCAAAGGAGCGAGTCGCGTGCCACGCCGAACCGCGCAAAACCGGGCGGCTGGTGTGTCAGCGCCAGCCCTCATGCTCAATAATCCGTAAACGGAGGATCAGCCCCCGATCGGCCCGCCACCCGTGCGCGTTACGGCGACGATGGACGGCCGCGCCGGGACGCCTTCGGCAAAGTCGGGCCATCCTTTCGCCGGCTTCGGATACAAATCCTCGCAGGGATGTTGCACGGCGACGAACAGCGTCTCTCCGTCCGGCGTGAACTCCGGCCCACACATCTCGGCGCCCGCGGGCACGTTGAAGAAGAACCGCGTCGCCGCCCGTCGCGGCCCGTCGACCTCGCAGGCGAAAAGTCCATTCGGGATCGGCTTCGCAAACGCCCAGCGCCGGTTGTCCGTCGCGATCCACAGCCGCCCTTTCGGATCGAACGCCAGATTGTCCGGCCCCGACAACACGGCGGAATCCGCGGACCCATACTTGCCGCCCTCGGCCACGGGACCCGCGAGCAGAAACACGCTCCACTGAAACACATCCGCCCCGTGATCGAGCTTGCCGCCCTTCGCCGGCGGCACGAGCTCAAGCACGTGCCCGTCCTCGTTCTCCGCCCGCGGATTGGCGGGATCCAGATGGAACGGCTTGCGATCGTTGTTGCGCGTGAGGTTCACGAACACATGGCCGCTGACCGGCGAGGTATCGATATCCTCCGGCCTGTCCATCGGCGTCGCGCCGACAGCCTGCGCCGCACGATGCGCATCGATCAGCACGTCCGCTTGCGACGCAAAATCCGGCGCCTTCAGCAGGCCCTGCCCAAACACCAGCGGCAGCCACGTCACCGACGTCTCGTCGAACCGCGCCGCATACAGTGTCCCCTCATCCAGCAGCTTGCCGTTGGCCACGCCCTTCGCCGGATCGAAGCGCCCCGCCGACACAAAGCGGAACACGAAACCCCACGCGCGATCCTCGCCGAGATAAACGACAACGCGCCCGTCGCGATTGACGACGACATTCGCCGCCTCATGCCGGAAACGGCCGAGCCCCGTACGCTTCACCGGCGTCGACGTCGGATCATAAGGATCCACCTCGACCATCCACCCGAAGCGGTTCGCCTCGCGCGGTTCGACCGACACGTCGAAACGCGTGTCGAACAGTCCCCAGATCGCCCGCTGCGACGGCGCCCCGGCCGCCTGCGCTTCAACCTCAAGCCTGTTCAATCCCGCCTGAGCCAGCAACAAAGCATCGGTCTCGCGATGACCTTCCGGAATCGCGCCGATGAAATAGCCCTGGAAATTCTCCTCCGCCGTCAGCGCCGTGCCCCAAGGTGTCTTGCCGCCCGCACAATTGCCGAACGTGCCCAGCACATGACGCCCCTCACTGTCGGCCCTCGTCCGCACGCGCTCCACGCCCGCGACCGGACCCGCGAGATCAATCGGCGTGCGCGCGGTCAGACGACGCGCATAGGCGCTGTCCGGTACGACGCGCCAGTGCCCGCCCTCACGCTTGATCTCGACGACGCTTGCGCCAACGGCGGCCTGCTCCAGCGCCGCTTGCTCAGCCGACGCCGGCGGCACGGCGACACCCGGCGGCAGCATCTCGACATGCGTTGCGTACTCGTGATTGACGAACAGCAACCCATGACCCGAACGCGCCGACCCTTTCGGCAACGGAAAGTACCCGACGAAATCGCAATTGAAGCCGAACTGCGCCTCTTGCTCCGCCGCGGTCAGCTTCACCGCCTCGAACGCCGGCGCGCCCTTCGCGACACCGTCGCCCCAGCGCACCAACACCTCGGCGTCATAACCGTCGGCCACTCGATGGTCGTGAATGATGTCCTGCGCGATGCTCTTGAAGTCGAGCGCCGCCCCACCCTTCGCCGCGACAGCGGGAGCAACGGCCGCCATCGCAGCGACGGCACCCGCACTCTGCAACACCAAGCGACGCGTGATTAGGGTCCGGATCGGCGACGCAGCGCCGTCCTCATCGTGCCAATGCATGCGAAAAGTCCCCCATGAACGGGAGGGCTCTACAACGCTTTCATGTCACTGGCGTAACGCCTCCAATTTTCGACATAGTGCTCGGCCGAATATTTCAGCATCGCCCGCACGGCATCGTCGGCCTGCCGCACGACTTTGCCGGGCGCACCCATCACGACGGAGTTGTCGGGAATCTCTTTCCCTTCCGTGATCAAAGTATTGGCCCCGATCAGACAGTTCTTCCCGATCTTGGTCCGGTTCAAAATGATCGACCCGATCCCGACCAAAGACCCATCGCCGATCTCGCAGCCATGCAGCATCACGAGATGCCCGATCGTAACGCCCTTCCCCAACGTCAAAGGCGCGCCAGGATCCGTATGCAGCACCGACCCATCCTGCACGTTTGACCCTTCACCGATGGTGATCCACTCATTGTCGCCGCGCACCGTGGCCCCGAACCAAACACTGGCGTCCTTCAACAACCGCACCCGCCCCAAAACGGTGGCGGTCGGCGCAATCCAATAATTCCCCTGCCCCGGCAGGTCCGGCTTCGCGTCGCCCAACGTGTAAACGGTCATATGTCACCTACATTTGCCCCATCTTCTTATCGCTTCCCGCGTGAATGACGCTAGAGTCCCGACGCAGCGAAACGAGCACACGATGACCAAGGAAGAACTGACGACCTGGGCGCTGAAGAACGGCTGGCAGATGGTGGGCGAGCACCCGAGCCTGATGAAGCCGAAGAACGCGCATGAGGCGATTGTGCGCATGGTGCTGAAGGCGACCGTCGCGCAAATCGAGATCAAGAAGCCGTCGGGCAAATGGGAGAAGGTCGCGAGCGAAAGCTACGCGAAAATCACCTACGACGATTACGCCGAATTACCGACCAATCTCGGCCTCACCACAATCTCCGGCCTGACGATGCTGATGCAAGACAACAAAGACCGCCAAGCCTTCGCCAAACTGAGCAAGAGCTGATCGCCGCGTGCCCGATTTCACCGACGTCACAGGCTCACTTGCCGCGCTCCTCACGACGCTGTCCTTCCTGCCGCAGGTGTTCAAAACCTGGCGCACCGGTTCCGCGGGCGATTTCTCGTGGATCTGGATTGCAGGTTTTGGGACCGGATTGGCCCTATGGCTCATTTACGGCCTCGCGCTCGGTTCACTGCCGCTTGTAGGAGCCAACGGCGTCACCCTATCTTTGGTCCTCATGATCGCGCTGGTGAAATGGCGCGAAGGAGGCCCCGCGTGACCCGTCGTCTGAACGCCCCCGAACCGGCACTGACCCGCGCCGAAGCCCGCGCCATCCTCGACGAAGCGATCACGCGCCACTTCGCGAAAGTCCGCGCGCGCATCCCGGCCTTCGTCGAAAAGCATTTCAGCTGGAAGGGCGCGTGGAAACTGAACCGTAAAGGCATTGGCCGCGACCTCTACCGCGCCCCGCTCAATGCCGCCCTGATCCTGCCCCACACGGGACTGCGCCTCGCCGCGATGCTCGCCGCCAAACGCGGCAATCACGGAACCGCCGACTGGCTCCGCTCGCGCGACCTGTTCCTGAAGACGGATGTGGCCCGCGAGATCGAGTGGTTGATCTGGACCGAACTTCTCGAACTGCCCTACAGCGACGGCAAGCGCACCAGCCGCCGCGACGGCCTCGCCCGCGAGATGCTGGCCGACATCCGCCTGCAAAGCCGCTTGACCAACGTGCACGACGCCATGAAGCGCCACTGGAAGGCCGACGGCTACCAAGCCCGCCTCGCCGACGCGCTCAGCGCCTACAGCGGCAACCGCGCCGCCGCCGCCGAAATCGCCAACATCTTCGTCAGCCTCGGCGCTGGCGCCGCCCTACTCCACCAGGCGACGCCGGGTGTCCTCACCTTGGGCCCGGCGCTCGCCAACCTCATCGCCCAAAGCGTCAGCACTCAGTCGATGCCGGCCGCTCTCACCGCCATCACCTTGGGCATCGCACCGGTCCAGGCTTCGGCAACGCTGACGGCTTCAGCAACGGCCGCCGTCGCCGCAACGCTCGCCGCCGCCTCTTCGGTGTCCGGAATCGTCACCGATCCGATCCAGTCGGCGCTCGGTCTTCACCAACGCCGCCTGAACGCACTGACGAATGCCGTTGAACTGTTGCTTTTGGGAGACGACCGCGCACGCCTCGTCGCCCACGATCATTACGTCGGCCGCGTGAGCGATTTGGTTGATGTCTTCATGGGGATCTGGCGTTTCGCGCGTCTTTGACCATACCGGCAAAAGTATCCGTCGCCCCTCGTAACCACTACGCACATGGTCCCTGCAAGCAGCGGGTGGTGAAGGCGTCGCCCGCAACTTTTGCGTACAGGGACACAGTGAACGCGCTCAACGGCCGCTGAACGCCACGCGCAAAAGTTGCCCCCGCGCATATACCAATAACAACTCGCGTAGTTCCCATATCCGGTGGCTGTGACAGTGTTTCGCCGAGCTAAGGACGACGCATGGGGTCGTTCGACGCGTTGGGAGACGACGTCTCCGAAGGCGAGTTGGGAAGCCTTCGAAGACGCCGCAATTGGGTTGGGGTGTCATCATGAAAATTGGAGCTGCTCTGTTGGGGGCCGCGGCGGTGCTCGCGCTTTCCACGCCTGCGAATGCAGGACGGCTGACAAGCTGGTACGGCGTGTTCGAGGGTGGCGCTAGCTCCACCCAGGACTTCGACATTCAAACATTCTTCACGCCGCTGCCGGTCACGGCGACGTCGACGCTGGACACGGACATCGGCTGGGCCGCGTTGGCTTCGGTCGGTTACGCGTACGACAACGGCTGGCGCGTCGAAATGGAAGGCGGCTACCGCCACAACGAATTCAACGAGCTGGTCAGCGCCGGCGGCATCGCCGCGCCGGCCGACGGCAGCCTCGGCCAGTACACATTGATGGCGAACGTCCTCTACGACTTCCCGTCGGCCTCGGGCGTGACGTTCACGCTCGGCGGCGGCGTCGGCGCAGACTACGCGCGCTTCGACGGCAGCTCGTTCTTGCAGCCGGTGGAAGACGATCAGGTCTCGCTGGCGTTCCAAGCCATCGCGGGCCTCAGCTATCAGATGAACAGCTGGCTCGATCTGGTGTTGAACTACCGCTACATGTACGTCACCGACTTCGAGTTCGCCGAGGCCGACGCACTGGTGCCGGGCAACACGAACCACCTCGACACCGAGGACCTTCATTCGCACACGCTGACGATGGGCTTGCGCTTCGGCTCGCATAAGTCCGATGCGCCGCCGGTCGTGAAGTCTGCGCCGCCGCCGCCCCCGCCGCCTGCGGCGCAAGTGGCCCGGCAATACGTGATCTATTTCGGCTTCAACAAATGCGCCATTACGGCTGAAGCTGATGCCGTCTTGACCGAAGCCGCGGGCGCTTCGCGCACGCTGGGTGCGGTCGGCATCCAAATCGTCGGACACACCGACACGGTGGGCTCAAGCGGAGCGAACCAGAAGCTGTCGGTGTGCCGCGCCGGCGCCGCCAAGTCGAACCTCGTCTCGAAGGGCATCTCGGCCGGGTCGATCCAGGCGACGGGCGCAGGCGAAACGCAGCTTCTCGTCCAAACCGCCGACCGGGTGAAGGAACCGCAGAATCGCCGCGCGACCATCGACTTGAACTAAGCGCGAACGCGAAAGCCAAAGTCACAGCCAGTTTCGGGGGTGGAGCGAAAGCGCCGCCCCCTTTTCGCGTCCCGGCTGTCTTTTGTCGCGGAATAGCCGTGCGCGCCGCCACAAACGGCAGCAGCGGCCCGTTTTCGCCGCCACCCTTCCGTGCGATGATCGTAAACAGGAAGTCTGGGTTGTCTTGGGTCGAGGTGACGGGCGGATGCTTTCGCGTCTGGGCCTTGTTTTGTTGTTTCTGACGGTGGTGGGCTTAGGCCTCGCCTACGTCACCGGCTTTGGCTTCTCGATCTCGCTCGAGAAGGCCGTCCAAGCGGACCTGTCGGCAGCGACCTCCCCCGTCCTCATCAATCAAAAGATCGTCGACGCGCTTGAGCGCGACGACATCGACGATGCCGACATGTACGTCGAAATCGCGAAGTTCATGAACTACGAACTCCCGCCCGAAACGATGACCAAGCTCGACGACGCGCACGCGCTGTCGGCGACCGTCGTGCGCAACACGTGGCAGTTCGGCGAAGGCTTCGCGACGGGTGAGGCCGATACTAACGCAGGCCTCGCGGGCGCAGTGGCCTCAGACCTGACGGTCGTGGGCGACGTGCGCGATATCGCCGGCGAGGGCACCAAGATGCTGCGCGGCGAACCCTACAGCGATTTGATCTTGGGCCTCTCCGTCGTCGGCATTGGCGTCACCGCAGCGACCATCGCGACCGGCGGCGGCGGCGTGGTCGTCAAAGCCGGCATCTCGCTGATGAAAGCCGCCAAACGAACCGGCCGCCTGACCGCCGAGTTCGCGCAGACCCTCACGCGCCTCACGACCGAAGCCGTGAACATGCCGCTGCTGCGCCAGACGCTGCGCTCGACCAACTTGACCGATCTGAAACGCACCGAAGAAGTCTTCACCGCCTACGGCCGCAACGTGAAGGGCTCGCGCCTCGTACCAGTGCTGGGCAAACTCGGCGAACTGAACAACGCCGTCGGCCCCGCCGAGACCGTGCGTCTGATGCGCTTCGTGAAGACAGGCGAAAATCTCGACGACGTCACCGGCATGACCAAACGCTTCGGCGTCAAATCGCGCGGCATCATGGAACTGACCGGAAAAACCGCGCTGCGCTCGTTCAAGGCGTCGTTCAAGCTGATTGAATGGATCGCCGAGAGCATCTGGGCCCTCATCACCTGGCTCGCGGGCCTTATCGTGATGGTCCTGATGCGCGGCGTGCGCATCTTCCGCCGCGCCGTCCGCGCGTAAGGCAAAAGAAAACCCCTCGCTCCATTCGAGAGCAAGGGGTTGAATTCGCGACGCCGAGCAAAAATTAGAGCGGATTAAAGTGCCAGTTGAGCCGCACCGTTGCCGTGTGGATCTGCGCTTCGACGTCGTTCACGACCAAGCCGTCCCACGGCGGCGTCGTCGCGAGTCCGGAATGCTCCTGTTCGCCGAGATCGATGTAGTTGTACTCAAGCGCCACCGATACATCCTGAGCAATCGCATGCTCGATGCCCGCACCGGCGACCCAACCATTGTGGTTCTCGCTGGTCGAATAGAAGCCCTGACGGCCCCCGGCATAGTCTTCGTGGTACGTGTTCACGTCGGCCACGGCCCATCCGCCCTTGGCGTAGAGGAGCGTGTCGCCCATCGTGAAGCCAAGCCGCGCCGCGACCGTACCCAGCCATTCGATGTCGGATTGGATGAACTCGTCGCCGACCGCGAACGGATTGTCCGCCGTGTCGTCGAAGTCCATGCCGGCGAACGTGCCTTCGATGCCGAACAGCCAGTTCGACATCGCGAAGTTATAACCCAGCTGTGCACCGCCCAAGACGCCGTCCGGGCTCACGCCCAACGAGTCGCCCGGGAGCAGATCGATATAGCCGGTGTCCTCGCTGACGCTGGTCCAATCGATGTCCCCGGTGACGCCTCCGACGTGCACGCCGATGTAGAAGCCCGACCATTCGGCCGCGAGCGCGCTTTGCGCCACGAACATGGAAATGAGCGCGCTTGAAGCGAGAAGAACAGTCTTTTTCATGAGCCAACCCCACTAGTGTTGCGTGACCATCGACGCCGTCCGTTCCGGTTGCGTGCGTCGAATCAACTGAACAACAAGCTAGCGAGCGAGTAGCCGCGCCAACACCAAGGAGAGCGCGCAACACAAGTGTACCCGCAACTTATCAACCGCGAATCACCTGGAACCTGAGGATTTACGCGGAAGTTGCGCGCGAGAATGACTCAGAGTTCATGCAAAGCAGCGAGTTCCGGTGCGTTAGTTCACCAACTCCACCGCGAGCGCGGTCGCCTCACCACCGCCGATACACAGCGAAGCAACCCCACGCTTCATCCCACGCCGCTTCAAGGCGTTGGCGAGAGTCACGACAATCCGCGCACCCGAAGCGCCGATCGGATGGCCCAGCGCACACGCGCCGCCGTTTACGTTGACGACGTCGTGCGCCAACGAAAGATCGCGCAACGCAATCATCGCCACCACCGCAAACGCCTCATTGATCTCATAGAGATCGACGTCGCTTTTCTTCCAGCCGGCGCGTTCCAGCACGCGCTCGATCGCCTTCACCGGTGCGGTGGTGAACCAGCGCGGCTCAGCCGCATTGCTCGCCTGCGCGACGATCCGCGCGATCGGCGTCAGCCCGTGCTTTCCGACGACACCGCTGCGCGCAAGCACCAAAGCCGCAGCACCGTCCGAGATCGACGACGAATTCGCCGCCGTCACCGTGCCGTCCTTGGCAAACGCCGGCTTCAACGTAGGAATCTTTGCCGCATCGCCCTTGCGCGGTTGCTCGTCGGTCGAGACGGCGACATCGCCGCCTTTGCCGCGCACGGCGACGGCGACGATCTCATCCTCGAAACTGCCGTCGTTCTGCGCCCGCCGCGACCGCGTCAACGACTCGATCGCATAGGCGTCCTGTTCGGCGCGCGTGAACTGATAGTGCTTGGCCGCGTCCTCGGCGTAAGTGCCCATCAACCGGCCCTCATACGCATCCTCAAGCCCGTCGAGGAACATGTGGTCCTTGATCTCGCCGTGACCCAGCCGGAATCCGCCGCGCGCTTTGGGCAGCAGATACGGCGCGTTCGACATCGACTCCATACCGCCGGCGACGACGACATCCGCTCCGCCCTGCGCGAGTTGACTGGACGCCAGCATCAACGCCTTCATCCCCGACCCGCAGACTTTGTTGACGGTCGTGCACGGCACCGTGTTCGGCACACCGCCATGGATCGAAGCCTGGCGCGCCGGCGCCTGCCCCACGCCCGCGGGCAGCACACAGCCCATGTAGACTTCGTCGACCGCATCGCCCGCGATCCCCGCGCGCGCCACCGCGGCGCGGATCGCGGCTGCACCGAGATGTGGCCCCGTAACGCTCGACAGCTCGCCCTGAAAGCCGCCCATCGGCGTGCGCGCCATACCGGTGATGAAGATGTCCTGCGTGCTCATGAGTTCGGTCCTTGTTGGGCTTCAGCCGAAGACGCTGCGCGCAACTTGTTCCTCGATGCCGAGCGCAGTCAACCAAACCGCACAAACATCGAAGGCCGCATGCATCACGATCAGAAACCAAAGCCTCTGCTTGTTCAGGAAATAGATCACACAGAACAAAAAGCCCATGATGGTCGCATTCAGCGCCCCGAAATACCCCTGCCCGAAGTAATGCAATCCCCCGAAAAACAAGGCGACGCCCAGGATCATCAAGCCCCGCGCGAACCACCCGGTGCCAAACGCGGCCTGCAGCCGGTTGAACAGAAAGCCACGAAACACGACCTCCTCCGCAAAGCCCGCCAGGATAATCATCTCGACCGACGCGATCAGCGCCGCCTGCATGTCGCCCTCAAGCGGCGCCAGAATCGGATTGGTCGGCGCCGCGCCGAAGTAAGGCATCACCACCGCCTTCATCAGCAACTTCGCCCCGACACCCGCCGCAATGCCGAGCACAAGCACGGCAGCCCAACTTCCCGGCCGCACCAACCCGATCTCGGCCAGCGGCGTCCGGCTAAGCCAAACCCAAATAAACACGAACACCGCCGCGATCGGCGGCGCGAGCAAAACGCTCGCCACGATCAGAAACGCGGCCGTCGCACCGAACGGCCCCATCGCACGCAACGCAGCCGCCGTGCGCAAATCGAAATTCAACGTCTCACCAGCCCCTCTCATCCTGTCCCCACGCGCCGAGTGTGAAAGCCAATAAAGCACAGGTAGCTCAACCCGGCAGCCACATCGCGGCTACACGACAGCCAAAAAACAAAGCACACCACGCCCGACACATCAAAATTTCGTCATGGCCGGGCTTGACCCGGCCACCCAGTGGCCGCGCGTCTGCGCGGCCGAGAGACTCTCTCACAAGCCGCAATTGTTGCGTTTCGCGCGCGCACGGACGTGCGCGCACTAGGTGGCCGGGTCAAGCCCGGCCATGACGACAATGTAGAGCTAAGACGCCACCGCATATTCCAGGGACACAGTCCCCGTCTTCTCGTACACACGATGCTTCATCAGCTTCAGTTTGTGCACGTCATAAGGCTCCGGCAGCAGCTTCACCCCGCCGCCCAACAGCACCGGCACGACCGTCACGTCCACCGCATCGACGAGCCCCTGCTCCAGCAGACTGCGGAACAACCCGCCCCCGCCGAACAGCCACAGATCCTTGCCCGCTTGCGCCTTGATCTCGCCGATCGTCTCGCGCGCGTTCGCCGTGACGGTGACGCTCGGACAATCCTTCTGCCTCAGCGTGCGCGAAAACACATACGCGTTGATCCCCGGCATCCCGCCGCCGCCATGCCCGCGCGACGCCTCGTACGTCTTGCGTCCCATCAAGATCGTGTCAAACGACGACATCAACGCACGAAAGTCGATCTCGGGATCCATGACGATCCAGTCGTTCTCGCCCTTCGGCCCCGCGATAAACCCGTCGAGGCTCATCGCCACGGAATAGCGCACACGACGCATCGGCCGCCTCCAAATCCAGAGAATCCGGCACGCAGTGTGGCGTTTCTCGGCCATTGAGTCCAAACGTCTGGAACGCGCCGCGCAAGCCCCTATGATGCGCCGCAAAACAACGCCCGAGGTGAATCCCAAAATGCCTTTAGTCGAGATCGCGATCCTGCTGGCGCTCGTCGTGCTCAACGGCCTTCTCGCGATGTCTGAACTCGCCGTGGTCTCCGCCCGGCGCAGTAAGCTCAAGGCCCTGGCCGACGACGAACGGCCAGGCGCACGCCGCGCCCTCGCTCTCGCCTCCGAACCCGGGCGCTTCCTGTCCACCGTACAGATCGGCATCACGCTGGTCGGCGTGCTGGCCGGCGCCGTGTCGGGCGCGAGCCTCGCCGGCCAACTCTCGCAATGGCTGATGGTCCAGGGCCTCAGCGAAGCGATGGCCGAGACGATCGGCTTCGGCGTCGTCGTCACGCTCATCACATTCCTCTCGCTCGTCATCGGCGAGTTGGTGCCCAAGCAACTCGCGCTCAGAAACCCGGAGCGCGTCGCCCTTCTCGTCGCGCCCGCAATGACCGTCCTCTCGCGCCTCGCCGCACCGTTCGTCTGGGGTCTCGACATCTCGGGCAAGCTCGTGCTGCGCCTCTTCGGCGGCAGCAGCAAAACCGACGGCGACATCACCGACGAAGAGATCAAAGCTCTCATCGCCGAAGCCGAAGCCGCGGGCGCCATCGAACCGGAAGAGCGCCAGATGATCTCAGGCATCCTGCGCCTGGGCGACCGCAAGGCGCGCTCGATCATGACGCCGCGCACCGACGTCGAACCCATCGACGCCGCCGCCGCTCCCGAAGAAATCACCCGCGCCATCCTCGCTTCGCACCACGGCCGCTTCCCCGTCTACGACGGCAAGCCGGACGAGATTGTGGGGGTCCTGCAAGCGAAAGACGCGCTCAACGCCGTGCTCGCCGGCAAGCCGCTCGACGTGCGCGCCCTGATGCAACCGGCTCCCATCGTGCCCGACAGCGCCGACGTGCTGAACGTCATGAAGCTGCTGCGCGAAGCCAACGTTCACATGGGCCTGGTCCACGACGAGTACGGCCAGTTCGAAGGCATCATCACCAACGGCGATATCCTTGAGTCGATCACCGGCGCGTTCCGCTCCGACGAAAGCGAAGACGACCCGATGGCCGTCGAGCGCGAGGACGGCTCCTGGCTGATCTCGGGCGCCATGCCGGTCGACGAACTGACCGAGCGCCTGGCGATCAAAGGCAAGCTCAGTTCGGCGCAAACGGCGGCAGGCCTCGTCATCGCCGCACTCAAACACATCCCCCAAACGGGAGAAAGCATCACCATTGCCGGCTGGCGCTTCGAGATCGTCGACATGGACGGTCGCCGCGTCGACAAACTCCTCGTCGCCCGCGACCGCCGCCGAAGCCGCCTGCCGCACTGAATTCATACTGTCCCCGTTATTTAAATGCCGCTCGTGCGCAAAGCACGCGAGCGGCACGCCCGACAACACAACCATCGCGCTTGGGCTACAACTTTGCCGAGCAGTACACGCCAAGCTTCACCGCTCATGCGTCGAAGTTTGTAGGTGGAATGCGGTTTCTGTGACGGAACCGGACGAACACCCGCATTTTAACTTGCGCCCCTGACGCCCCGCACCTAAGGACGAGGTCTTGCCTCGTTAGCGGCAGAGCAACGTTGGGGTTCACAAAATGAAGTTGGGTAGTTTGGGGCGCGTCCCGCACGCGCTGGCGATCGCCGGCATGGTCTCCTCGATGGGCGCGGTCAGCGCTTGGGGCGCGGCTGGTGACAACGGTCAATTCGTCACCATCGAAGGTCTGTATCTGCAGAAGGACGACGGCGACACGATCGCGTTCACGACGTCCGACGGCGGCGGACCCTTCGCGCTCGTCACGACCGACGATCTCGATCTGGACGCAACCGGCGGCGCGCGCATCACCGCGCAGTTCGCGGCGTTCGGCAGCACGTGGCAAGCGTCCGGCTTCGGCGTCGTCTCGTTCGATCAGGATTTCTTCATCTCCGACCTCGAACCGGGCAGCAACACCGACACGACCTACGCCGAGTTCGTCGGCGGCAGCGATGCCAGCTCCGGCCAACCGGAAAACTCCGACGAAATCCACGCCCTCGACCTCGGCCTTGAAGCCGACCTCTGGGGCGCTGAATTCTCGTGGGTCAAGAATCTCGGCGGCTACGGCTGGAACAATGTCGACTTCCTCGTCGGCGTCCGTTACCTGCACTACGGCGAGGAATTGACGTCGGACGCCTTTGACTCGCCCAACGACCTGACCGGCGACGACGACATCGACAGCGCCTTCATCGGCGTCGACAACGACCTCGTGGGCCTGCAGATCGGCTTGCAGGGCATGTGGCAAGTGTCGTCGAACGTCTCCGTCGGCGGCAGCCTGAAGGGCGGCCTGGCGGCCAACTTCGTCGACCGCGAGCGTTCGTTCGTCGATCAAGACGGCGCTGGTCTTGCCTACGCCGACAACCACGACGACGTCGGCTTCGCGCAGTTCGCGGAATTCAACCCGCGCGTCGACATCGCACTCAGCGAAACGGCGACACTCACGATCGGCGGCACCGTGCTGTGGATCAACGAAACATCGCGCGCCGCCTCGCACTACGAGACCCTCGCCGACACGACGGACGGGAACCTGCGCGACGACGACGATGAGCTGCTCTATGGCGCCTCGATCGGCCTGAAGCTCGCGCTGAACTAAGCTTGCAGAATTCGCATCAAGGGCGGGAGCAATCCCGCCCTTTTTTTGTCAGAGCTTGTTCAACGGAATCTTCAAATACGAAACGCCGTTGCTCTCGGCCTCGGGCAGGCGTCCGGCGCGCACGTTGACTTGGATGGACGGCAGAATAAGAACCGGCATCTGCAGCGTCTTATCGCGCGCCGTGCGCATGGCAACGAACGCGTCTTCGCCGATGCCGTCCTTGATATGCACGTTGCGCGCCCGCTGCTCGGTAACGGTCGTCTCCCACGCATAAGCGTCGCGGCCCGGCGCTTTGTAGTCGTGGCACATGAAAAGCCTTGTCTCGCCTGGCAACGACAAGATGCGCCGGATCGACCGATAAAGGGTCCGCGCGTCACCTCCCGGGAAATCCGTCCGCGCCGTACCATAGTCCGGCATGAACAGCGTATCGCCCACGAACACCGCGTCACCGATCTTGTAGCCCACGCACGCCGGCGTATGCCCCGGCGTGAACATGACCTCGACGTCCAGCCCACCGACCTTGAACGTCTCGCCGTCGCGCACAAGCTGATCGAAATCCTGCTCCGTGGGCACGAGTTCGGTATTAAAGACCGGCGCAAATGTGCGCTGCACATCGGTTACGTGTTCGCCGATCACGATCTTGGCGCCGGTTTTCGCGCGGATGTGCGCGCCCGACGACAAGTGATCCGCGTGGACGTGGGTTTCGAGTACAAACGCGATCCGCCAATCGCCGCGCTTCGCAGCCTCAAGGATCGCGTCCGCCGATGCCGTCGATGTCCGCCCGGACTTCGGATCGTAGTCGAGCACCGGATCTATGACGACCGCCGTCTTCGTCGCCGGATCGCCCACCAGATAGCTCACCGTAAACGTCGCGTCGTCGAAAAACGCTTGGATCTCCGCACGCATGGATTATTCGCCGCTGAGGTTAGTTAAACGCGGTGCCGGGCTTGAAGCCGAGCCGCTTGAACGCCATCGCCGCCGGGCAGAAACCCGTGAACGCCGATTGCATCAGATTCACGCCGACGAACACCGTTAGCAGCATCCATGCCGGATGTACAAAATAAGTCAGCGTCAGGGACAGCAGCACCATGAATCCTGCGAAAACGAGTACGGCCTTGTCGAGTGTCATGAGTTCTTCTTCCTTCACGTGGTTGGTCGACGTCTCGCTCTGCTCAAGACTTCAGCTTGCGGATACCCAGAACTTCCATAATGAACTTCTCGTAGAACGGCTCGCTGACGCCGCTACGCAGTTTCATCAGGAAGAACTTCTCGAACGCGATCTTGGCATAATGCACCCACTTGCCGTGCGCTGACCAATTGACGTTGCGCGGCGGAATCTGCGGCTGCGCGATGAACGCAACACCGCCGTCGCCGAAATCGGCGAGACACACCGCATTCCACGTCGGCTCATGGGTGGCAGCCTCGCCGCGCAGCAGCGCGCCGATGTTGAGCGCCGTCGCCGTCACCATGGACTCGATCATGAAGCCGGTCTTCGGCACGCCGACGGGCAATGGCGTCTTGCCGACCGGCGGAATGGCGACGCACACCCCGATCGAGAACACGTTGGGGAATGCCGGGTTGCGCTGCATTTTGTCGGCGAGGATGAACCCGCGCGGGTTCGTCAATCCTTCGATGCCGCGCACGGCGGGGACGCCGCGAAACGCCGGCAGGATCATCGAATAGGAGAACGGCAACTCGTGACGCGCCTTGACGCTGGCGTCGTCGTTCACTTCATCGACCAGCACCTTGCCGGCCTCGACCTTTGCGACCTTCGCGTTCGTGATCCACTTGATATGCCGGTTGCGCAACTCGCTCTCAAGCAAGGACTTGGTGTCGCCGACGCCGTCCAGTCCCAAATGGCCGATATAAGGCTCAGGCGTCACGAACGTCATCGGCACGCGGTCGCGGATCTTCAGGCGCCGCAGCGCCGTATCCAGGATGAACGCAAACTCATAAGCGGGGCCGAAACACGATGCACCCTGCGCCGCGCCGACCACAATCGGTCCGGGATTGGCGGCAAACGCGGCGAACGCCGCTTGCGCTTTCGTGGCGTGATCGACATGACAAATCGACTGCGTATGCGCGTCGGGGCCCAAGCCCTCGATTTCGTCGAAGGCCAGATCCGGCCCGGTTGCGATCACGAGATAGTCGTAGGGAAGCGACGTCCCGTCTTCCAGTTCGACGCGGTTCTCGTGCGGAATAACGCGCTTGGCGCCGCATGTGACGAACGCAATGTTTTTCCGCGCGAACACCGGCGCCAAATCCACCTCGATCTGCGCGCGCTTGCGCCAGTCGACAGCGACCCATGGGTTGGACGGAACGAAGTGGTAGGTCGGCCCCTGCCCCACGACGGTGACCTTGTCGCCCTCGCGCGCCTTCTCTTTCATTTCGTACGCCATCAGCGTACCGCCGAGACCGGCACCCAAAATCACAATATTGGCCATATCTTCCTCCTGCCCTCGCGGACCTTCAGCATGCGCCTGCAGGCGCGTCCGGACTTGATCCACCTCACACAATCGGCCGGCCATTCCGCCATTCTTCGTGTGTCGAGAGCTTTCGTACTTGACAATATATGCGTAACTACGTAGATACGCAAGTATGAAAATAAACCCCAAAGAAATGGAAGCCGCCGCCGAAGGCGCCAGCGAACTCCTGAAGGCGCTCGCCAACCGCCATCGCTTGATGATCGTCTGTCAGTTGATCGACGGGGAACGCTCTGTTGGCGACCTGGCAGCGGCGCTGGGCATCCGCGACTCGACGGTGTCGCAGCACCTCGCGCTGCTGCGCAAAGACGGTCTCGTCGGCACGCGCCGCGAGGGCCAAACGATCTTCTACGCGATCGCCCACCCCGCGGCGCGCGCCATAGTCGAAGTTCTCTACGGCGAATTTTGCGGACCTCGTGCCCGCAAACGCTGATCTGCCTCAAGGCCGAATAGGCTCGGCCGAGCAAAGGTGACGACATGAAGGTCCTGACCGCAACACTCATCGCTGCACTGATCGCCGCCGGCTCAGCGCAAGCAGCCGACCGCATCGTCGTTCAGGAACGCACGGTGCCCGATTACAAAACCGTCGCCGCCACCTTCACGACGCGCGACACCGGCGAAGCCCGCGCCCGCATCGGCGGGACCCTGGTCGAACTCCGCGTCCGCGAAGGCGACACCGTCGCCAAGGACCAAATCCTGGCCGTCATCGCAGACGCAAAGATCGCGCTCGAAGTGCAATCCCGCGCAGCGCAAGCGGCGGCGATGAAAGCCGAACACGACCGCGCCGCCGCCGAACTCGGGCGCGTGCGGCCGGTATTCGACAAGGGTTTCTATTCCAAGGCCCGCCTCGACCAATCCGTTGCTGCCTCAAAGTCTGCCGAATCCGCCTGGAAGGCAGCTGTCGCGGCCCAGGCCGTTGTCGCCGAACAGGCAACCCAGGGCAAAATCCTCGCTCCCGCCGCAGGCAAAGTCGTGCGCGCCGCAGTCCCCGCCGGCTCCGTCGTCATGGCCGGCGACATCGTCGTCGTCGTCGCCTCCAACGACCAGGTCGTACGCGTCGAAATTCCCGAACGCGAAGCTGCCGGCTTCAAAAAAGGCGACACGGTCCGCCTCGCCGCCGACCTCGGCGTCGGCAAAGACCGCCAAGCCTCAACCGTGATCCGCGAAATCTATCCGCAAGTCCGCAACGGCCGCGTCACCATCGACCTTGAGGCCAAAAACCTCGCGACCACGTTCGTGGGTCAGCGGGTGCGCGTGCTGGTGGCCGTTGGCGAGCGTCCCGCGATCGTCATCCCGCAAGGCTTCCTCACCACGCGCTTCGGCGTCGACTATGTGAGCCTCGCCGCAAAGGCGGGTACGTTGGATATCCCCGTCCAACGCGGCCAGCCTATTGCGATCCCCGAAATACTCGATGGCGTTGAAATTCTCTCAGGCCTAAAACCGGGCGACGTCCTGATCCGTCCCGAGGGCCGTCTGGTGCAGCTATGACGCTCGGGCTCTCCGGTCGCATCACCCAGGCGACCATCGGCTCGCCGCTAACGCCGCTATTTCTGTTGGCCGCGCTGGCGCTGGGCCTCCTCGCCGTCGTCACGATCCCGCGCGAGGAAGAACCTCAAATCAGCGTGCCGTTGGTTGATGTTTCAGTGCGCGCCGACGGCGTTCGCGCCGGCGATGCGATCGAACTTGTCACCAAGCCGCTCGAAGCCATCGTCAAGAGCATCGACGACGTCGAACACATCTACAGCCAAACCGAAGACGATGGGATCCTGGTCACCGCGCGTTTCAAAGTCGGCACGGATCCCGACGACGCCATCGTTCGAGTGCATGAAAAGATCCGCGCCAACTACGACCGCATTCCCGCCGGCATCCCCGAACCGCTGATCGTCGCCAGGGGTATCAACGACGTCCCCATCGTCGTCGTGACACTCTCGCCAAAGCCCGAAGCCGCGGACCGCTGGACCGATCAAGCCCTCTTCGATGTCGCCGACGAACTGCGCTCCGAATTGGCAAAGATCGAGGACGTGGGCCTCAGCTTCTTGGCCGGCGGCCGGCCCGAGGAAATCCGCATCGAGCCGGATCCGGGCCGCCTCGCGCTTTATGGCGTGCCGTTGGGCTCGCTGATCGCCGCAGTCCAAGACGCCAACCGCGCCTTTCCTTTGACCACGCTGCGCGAGCGCGACAGCAGCGTGTCGGCGATCTCCGGCCGCACGTTGGTCAGCCCCGACGAAATCGGCCTCCTGACCGTCACCGCCGCCGACGGCCGCTCAGTCTATGTCAAGGACGTCGCCACCGTGATTCAGGCGCCCCGCGCCGACGACGCGCGCGTCTGGTCGCTCGTCCGCACGCCGCAGGGCCAATGGATCACGACGCCCGCAATCAGCCTCGCCATCGCCAAACGCTCCGGCGCCAACGCCGTCGTCATCTCCGAACGCATCGTCGAGCGGATCGAAGCGCTGAAAGGCCCACTGATCCCCAACAGCCTCGACGCCGCCATCACACGCAACTACGGCGAGACCGCGAACGACAAGGCGAATGAGCTTCTGTTTCACTTGGGCTTGGCCACGGTCTCGATCGTGATCCTGATCGGCTTCGCCATCGGCTGGCGTGAGGCGGCGGTCACGGCGCTCGTGATCCCCACGACCATCATGCTCACGCTCTTTGCGGCGAACATGATGGGCTACACCATCAATCGCGTGAGCCTTTTCGCGCTCATCTTCTCGATCGGCATCCTGGTCGACGACGCCATCGTCGTGATCGAAAATATCGCCCGCCACTGGGCCATGCGCGACGGCCGCTCCCGCGTGCAAGCGGCCATCGAAGCGGTCGCCGAAGTCGGCAACCCAACCATCATCGCCACCCTCACCGTCGTCGCCGCGCTGTTGCCGATGATGTTCGTATCCGGATTGATGGGCCCCTACATGGCGCCGATCCCGGCAAACGCGTCGGCCGCAATGCTGTTCTCGTTCTTCGTCGCCGTCATTCTGGCGCCGTGGCTGATGACGCGGTTCGCTGCAAAAGACGACGGCGCGACAGGCCACGCGGTCGCGCACGACGAAGGTCTATTGGGGCGGCTCTACCGCCGGACGGCGGAGCCCGTCATTCGCACGCGCAAGCGTGCCTGGTTCTTCCTGGGCGCAGTCGGCGTCGCGACGGTGATGGCCTGCCTCTTGTTCGTGACCAAGACCGTGACGGTCAAACTTCTGCCCTTCGACAACAAATCCGAACTTCAAGTCGTGGTCGATCTTCCGGAAGGCGCCACGCTGGAGGCGACCGAACGCACCCTGCTGCAAGCCGCCGAAATCGTGAAGACCTTGCCCGAGATCACATCGGTGCAGGCCTACGCCGGCACCGCGGCCCCCTTCAATTTCAACGGCCTGGTGCGCCACTACTTCCTGCGCCAACGCCCCGAACTCGGCGACCTGCAAGTCAACCTGCAGTCCAAGGACGAGCGCGCTCGCGCCAGCCACGACATCGCGCTCGACCTGAGACGCAAGCTCGCCGCCTTGAGCCTTCCGCAAGGCACGGTGGTCAAGGTCGTCGAAGTCCCCCCGGGACCGCCCGTGATCGCCACCCTGCTCGCCGAGATCTACGGCCCCGACGCCGAAACCCGCCGCGCGGTCGCGGAGGAAACAAAGAAACTCTTCAAAGGCATCCCCTACATCGTTGACGTCGACGATTCATACGGCGTCGCCCGCCCCCGCTTGCGCCTCAACGTCAAGCGCGACGCGATCGAGTTCTTCAAGCTAAACGAAAGCGACATCTCGCAGTCCGTATCCGCACTTCTGACCGGCACCGTGGTTGGTTACTCTCATCGGGGCGAAGGCCGAAACCCGACAGAGATCGCCGTGCGCCTGCCGAAGAGCGATCTCTCGTGGAACGCGCGTCTGACGGCGACGCCCGTCGCGGTCACGCAGACCGACGCGGGCGCTAAGATGATCGAGCTCGGCGAGGTGATGGAGGCCGTGCGCGAGCCCGGCTCGCTGCCGCTGTTCCGCCGCAACGGACACTTCGCCGAAATGATCACGGCCGAACTCGCAGGCGCGTACGAGGCGCCGATCTACGGCATGCTCGACGTCGCCGCCGCCGTCGATGCGCACGATTGGGGCAAGTTGCCCAAACCCACTATCCGCCTCTACGGCCAGCCCGAAGACGAAACCCAGTCGACGCTGTTGTGGGACGGCGAGTGGGAAATCACGTACGTAACGTTTCGCGACATGGGGGCGGCCTTCATGGTCGCGTTGCTTGGCATATATGTCCTCGTCGTCGGCCAATTCGGCAGCTTCAAGCTTCCGCTCGTGATCCTCACACCGATCCCGCTGACCTTGATCGGCATCATGATAGGTCACGCGTTGTTCGGCGCGCCGTTCACGGCGACCTCCATGATCGGCTTCATCGCGCTCGCAGGCATCATCGTGCGCAACTCGATCCTGCTCGTCGATTTCATCCGCCACGGCCGCACGGCCGGCCGGCCTTTGCGCGACGTCTTGCTCGAAGCAGGCGCCATCCGCTTCAAGCCGATCCTGCTGACGGCCATCGCGGCGATGATCGGCGCGGCGGTGATCCTGACCGACCCGATCTTCCAAGGCCTCGCCATCTCCCTGCTCTTCGGCCTCGCCTCGTCCACGCTGCTGACGGTGTTGGTGATTCCCGCGATCTACGTCGTGCTGCGCGACGACATCCCCGCCCCAGCCCCCGCGATCCCGTCTGAGGCCGCGGCGTGATGGAATTCGCGCTCGGGCTGCAGGATCTGCTCGCGGTCCTTTCCGGCAGCGCGGTGGGCTTCACGTTGGCCCTGGTCGGCGGCGGCGGCTCGATCCTGGCGGTACCGCTTTTGCTCTACGTCGTCGGCGTCCAGAACCCGCACGTCGCCATCGGCACCAGCGCGCTCGCCGTCTCCGTCAACGCCTTCGCCAACCTCATCGCCCACTCGCGCGCCGGCAATGTGAAATGGCCATGCGCCGTGGTGTTCGGATTGTCGGGCGTCGCCGGCGCCTTCGCGGGTTCGACACTGGGCAAACTTGTCGACGGCGAAAAGCTGGTCTTCTTCTTCGGTCTGGTCATGGTCGCCGTAGCGCTCGCAATGCTCCGCCCGCGGCAAACCGAAGGCGACCCAAACGTCCACATCAATCCCGCGATCGCCGGGCGCCTCATCGGCATCGGCCTGTTGACCGGCCTCCTCGCCGGCTTCTTCGGCATCGGCGGCGGCTTCCTGATCGTCCCGGGCATCATGCTGGGCAGCGGCATGGCAATGCTGAACGCGGTCGGCTCGTCGCTCTTCTCGGTCGGCGCCTTCGGACTGACGACCGCTTCGACCTACGCCTATGACGGCCTCGTCGACTGGCGTATCGCTGCCGAGTTCGTCGCGGGCGGTATTGTGGGAGGCCTGGCCGGCATCGCCGCAGCGAAGCGACTCTCCACCCGCAAGGGCGCCCTCAACCGCATCTTCGCGGGCCTCGTCCTGGCCGTCGCGGCATACGTTCTGTGGCGCAGTTCTGCGGCCTGGGCGTGAGCCGTCCCCGGCCCTTCACAACGCAAAGCCTATCTGTTACATCGCCGCCCTTGCTTAAAGGGCTACCGGCGCGGTCATGGCGGAATTGGTAGACGCACTACCTTGAGGTGGTAGCGGGGCGACCCGTGGAAGTTCGAGTCTTCTTGACCGCACCATTCCCCGTCCGATGCGCCCCTCATTCGGGCAGATCGACGCGCCGTTCAGAGTTTCTTGATCCGGCAGGCATTATCGTTTGATTAGGGGATCAAACGACAAGAGCCGCGCATGCCCGAAACCGCAAGCGACCTCAAAACCGCGTCCGAATCCGGCGAAGTCCTGACGCCGGCCTTCCTGCGCGCGGTCCTCGAGGCGCTTGAGGCCGACGACACGGCCAAAGTAAAGGAGCTGGTCGACCCGCTCCACGCCGCCGACTTGGGCGCACTGATCGGGGCGATGACGGCCGCCGACCGCCGCGCCCTCGTCGACGCCCTCGGCAGCGACATCGACCCCGAAGTCCTCTCCGAACTCGACGAAGACCTGCGCAACGAAATCGTCCGCCAGTTGGGTTCGAAGACGATCGCCGAGGCGGTCAAAGAACTCGACGTCGAAGACGCCGCCTACGTTCTCGAAGACCTGGAAGACTCCGAGAAGCGCGAAGTCCTCTCGCAAGTCCCGCTGGAAGACCGCGCCGAAGTCATCGACGCGCTGCTCTTCCCGGAGGAGTCCGCCGGCCGCCTGATGCACCGCGAGTTCATGGCGCTGCCCGGCGATCTCACGGTAGCCGAAGCGATCGCGCGCATGACCGGACCCGATGCGCCGGAAGACTTCCAGGAAATCTTCCTGATCGACGCCGATGGCAAACCGTCAGGCTTCGTCGCTTTGAGCCGCGTCTTACGCGCCGAGCAATCGGCAAAACTCGCCGATATTGCCTCGACGGAGATGACGACCATCCCGGCCGACACGGACCAAAAGGCCTTCACGTATCTCTTTGAGCACTACCACCTGAACTCCGCCCCAGTGACCGACGATCAAGGTCGGCTTGTCGGCGTCCTGAGCGCAGGCTCCGTGGTCGAAGTCCTGCAAGACATGCACAAGGCCGAAGTGCTGGCGCTGGGCGGCGTCGCAGAAGAAGACAGCTTCTCCGCCCCCATCGCGAAGACGACCTACCTGCGCTTTTCGTGGCTGTTCGTGAACCTGCTCACAGCCATCATGGCCTCGATCGTCATCGGCTTCTTCGAGGACTCCCTCGAACGGGTCGTGGCACTGGCGATCCTGATGCCGATCGTCGCCTCTATGGGCGGCAACGCCGGCACCCAGACTTTGACCGTCGTCGTCCGCGCGCTGGCCACGAAAGAGCTGAATCAAGCCAATCTGTGGCGCGTCGTGAACCGCGAATTGTTGATGGGCGCCATGAACGGCGTCGGTTTCGCATTGATCGCAGCCGGGATAACATATGTCTGGTTCAAAGACCCGGCGCTCGCCGGGGTGATCGCTTCCGCCATGATCATCAACCTTCTCGCAGCTGCACTCGCCGGAATCCTGGTTCCGGTGGGGCTGAATCGGGCGGGAGTTGATCCGGCGGTATCATCCCCCGTATTCGTGACGACCGTGACGGACGTGATCGGGTTCCTCTCGTTCTTAGGATTGGCAACGTGGCTTCTATTGCGGTGAAGATATTGCGCCTCGCTTTCGTCGCCTCTGCCCTCGCGTGGGCAAGCGCGGCGCAGGCATCGGGCTGGACGGCGTCCGAACGCCTCGAGACCCCGCGCGCGGGCCTCGCCGCGACGTCCACCGGCGACCTCATCTTCGTCGGCGGCGGCGCAGCCGCGGGCGACCCGTCGACCGCCTTCGACGTCTTCGACGCCGCGAAGGAAGCATGGCGTCCCCTGCCCGCGCTGCCGAAAGGCTTGATGAGCTTTGCGATGACCGTCAGCGGCACGCAGGTGTTCATCTCCGGCGGCTACGCAGCCGACGCGCCGGGTGAACCGCGCAAGGAAGTGTGGGCGTACGACACCAGCAACGCCGGCTGGTCGAAAAAGGCCTCGCTCCCGCACGCGCGCGCCGCGCACGCGATGGTCGAAGTGAAAGGCCGCATCTACGTGATCGGCGGCAACGGCCCGGAAGGCGACAAGACGCTGATCTATGATCCGGGCGAAGACAAATGGACGACCGGCGCGGCCATTCCCGCCCCGCGTCGCGCGATGGGCGTCGCGACCGACGGCAAACGCATTTACGCAGCCGGCGGCATCAAGAGCGACGGCGGCGTCTCCTCCGCCTTCGACGCCTACGATCCCGGCGCCAACACATGGACGTCATTGCCGGCGCTGCCGACAGCACGCGGCGCACTGACCGCGGCCGTCATCGACGGCAGCGTGCACGTCGTCGGCGGCGCGACATGGCGCCCGCTCAAGACCTTCGCCACGCACGACGTCTTCGACATTGCATCGAAAACATGGAGCAAAGGCGCGCCCATGTTGAACGCGCGCCAAGGCATGGCCTCCGGCGTCGCAGCCGGCCGCTGGTGGGTGATCGGAGGCGGTAGCGGCGCGGGCGTCTTCGGCGTCTTCACTGCGTCGGACGCCGTCGAAGCCTACGAACCATAAGAAGAGACGAAATGCTCGCCAACGCGTTCCGCGGACTGAACTTCGACTTAGGCGAAACGGCAGACGCATTGCGCGACACGGTCGAGCGCTTCACCGCGAACGACATCACGCCGCGCGCCGACGACATCGACAAGACGAACAAATTCCCGCGCGACCTGTGGCCGAAGCTCGGCGAGATGGGCCTGCTCGGCATCACCGTCGAAGAAGAATTCGGCGGCTCGGGCCTCGGCTACCTCGAACACGTCGTCGCCATGGAAGAGATCAGCCGCGGCTCGGCGTCCGTTGGCCTTTCCTACGGCGCGCACTCCAACCTCTGCGTCAACCAAATCCGCCGCAACGGCAACCCGGAGCAGAAGAAGCACTACCTGCCGAAGCTCGTTTCGGGACAGCACCTCGGCGCGCTCGCGATGTCCGAACCCGGCGCCGGCTCCGACGTCGTCAGCATGCGCCTGCGCGCGGACAAGCGCGGCAAGAACTACGTCCTCAACGGCTCGAAGATGTGGATCACCAACGGCCCCGACGCCGACGTCGTCGTTGTCTACGCCAAGACCGATCCGGAAGCCGGTCCGCGCGGCATCACCGCCTTCATCGTCGAAAAGGGTACGAAGGGTTTCACCACCGCGCAAAAACTCGACAAGCTCGGCATGCGCGGCTCCGACACCGGCGAACTCGTCTTCAACGACTGCGAAATCCCCGAAGAACTCGTGCTGGGCCGCCTCAACGAAGGCGTCCGCGTCCTGATGTCGGGCCTCGACTACGAACGCGCAGTCCTCGCCGCCGGCCCCCTCGGCATCATGCGCAACGCGATGGATATCGTGATGCCCTACGTGCACGAGCGCAAACAATTCGGCCAACCCATCGGCTCGTTCCAGCTGATGCAAGGCAAACTCGCCGACATGTACACGCGCATGAACGCCGCAAGAGCCTACGTCTACATCGTCGCCAAAGCCTGCGACCGCGGCGAGACAACGCGCAAAGACGCGGCGGCGGCCATCCTCTTCTCATCGGAAACGGCAACCTGGATGGCCCTCGAAGCCATCCAAGTCCTAGGCGGTAACGGCTACATCAACGACTACCCAACAGGCCGCCTCCTGCGCGACGCCAAACTCTACGAAATCGGCGCCGGCACCAGCGAGATCAGGCGCATGCTGATCGGCCGCGAGTTGTTCGAGGAGACGGCGTAGCCATCATGGGAACGACGGCGGCCGACGGCAATCCGGCTAGCCACCGTCAATATCATTCAGCTCGCCTTGGACTTGACCGTGCGCGGGAGTTGCTTCTCCACGAGATCAACGCCCTGTATCTTTAGCCTTATTCCGTTGTCGTCGCGGTCAACCCACATCTTGCCCTGCATGTTAGAGATCACGCCAGCCAAACTCTTAGGCGGGTGATCTTCGCCGACAATGCGGTATGCCTGGTAAATCTGGTCGTAGTTGACGTGGTCCTTCGCCAGAAGTTCCCGGAGTTTGTAGACAAGCACACTGACCTGCTCGTCCTGCCCCTTCGGTTTCTTCAACTCGTAGAATTTCCGAAGCTCGACCTCCGCCGCGTCGCCAACACCGAGCTTTATCGGTTGAAAGTCGCGGTACTTGCCCGCGCCAAGTGGGGAGGTTCTCTGGCCGCTGGGTCGGGAAGCGCGGGGACGCGCACGCCGCGAACTGCCAGCGCCAGGCTTCTCGTCGGGAGTCGTGTCGTCAGGTGCTTGCTCACTCGACCTCGAGGCTTCGTACCCTTTCGTCAGTGATGGAATGATTTTCGAAACCTTTTCCACGACGTCGTCGAACTTGTCCGCTGACGCGTCAACCTCTAATTCGCCGGATTTGAGATCCACTCGAAATCGAATGCGTTCGTTGCTGTCCATTCTTTGCTTCCTGTCTTTCCAACCGGCGCAAACGGGGGTGTTGGGCCAGTGATTGGCCCAATATCTAGCCCAAAATGGAACATGTCAAGGATCAGTGCCAACAATTCACAATATGTTCTCGACCGAGACGGCGCGCCGTCTATGAATCGCGCTGTTTCCGCCGAGATTTGTTGGAGACGACCTAGATCCCGTCGCCTTCGATATTCTCGTGAATGCCGCATTCGTCCTTATCGGACCCTGCCCAGCGGCCTGAGCGATAACTTTCGCCGTCTTTGACGCGCTGCGTGCAGGGCATGCAGCCGATCGACAAGAACCCGTCTTCGACCAGCGGATGACGCGGCAGGTCGTGCGCGAGGATGTGGTTCTTCAGATCTTCGAGCGACCAGCTCCACAGCGGGTTGACCACGAACCGCGTGCCGTTCAACTCCAGCGGCGCCATACCGGTGCGCGCCAGCGTCTGAAACCGCTTGCGTCCGGTGATCTCGGCCTCAAAACCCGCCATCGCGCGCCGCAGCGGCAAGACCTTGCGGAAATTGCAGCACGAGTCCGGATCGCGGGACCACAGCGTGCCGTCGTTATCCAGCGTGCGCGTATCGTCGGGATGCGGCCCGATCGCGCGCACGTCCGTCAAACCCAGTTTCTCCTGCAGCCGGTCGCGATAACGTAGCGTCTCGCCGAACAACTTTCCGGTGTTGAGAAAAATCACCGGCACCGACGGATCAATCTGCGCAATCAGATGGAGCAACACCACCGACTCCGACCCGAACGACGACACCGTGGTAATCCGGCCCGGAAACTCATCCTTGATCATCGCGCGCAACAGCGTCGTCGCGTCTGCGTCTGCATACTTCAGGCGCAACGCTTCAAGCCGCGCCTTGAGCGCATCCGACGCAACACCCGTATCCGCATGATCGAAAATCCGCGGCGCGGGCGGCGCAGCCTTACGCTTCGCCGGGCGGAGCGCCTGAAACGTTTCTTCGGCGCTCATACGAGTTCCCCCGTCTTAAGCCAGCCTTCGCGCTCCACCATCGCCTGCGTCAGCCGCGCCACTTCGCTCTTGGGCCGTCCCTCCGCCCGCCATTGCGCGCGCGCATCGACGACCGCGCGCACATGCTGCGTCCATGCAGGCCCAAACAGCGTCTCGAGATGCGCGCGAATTCGCTGCGAAAGCCCGGCGGCCTTGCCGCCGGTTGAGACGGTCAGCAGCAGATCGCCGCGCCGCACGACTGCGGGAACGTGAAAGTCGCAAAACTCGGGTTGATCCTCGGCATTCACGAGCGCGCCCGCCGCCCGCGCATGACCGACGATCCGCGCGGTCTCGTCGGCAGGCAGGCCCGCTACGAACACCACAGACGCGCCCTCAAGATCCGCGCGAACCGGCAATCGCTCATAGACGGCCGCCTCCAGGTGGCACGCCCACCCGTCCTGATCGAGCACATAAAGGGACAGCTGTTCGGCGCCGGCGCTTTGGGCAAACTCGACGCGCTGTTGCGCCGCGTGCCCGCGGCCAACCACGACAATTCTACGCTGACGGATATCGAGAACGAGCGGGAGCACGACGCACCCCTTCCAATAGCAATTCACATGCAAATAGCGTCTCGCTGCGCTATACTCAAGAACACAACGTAAAATACTTTAATTCACATATTTTTATGTTGATTACGTGCAAACAAAACCGCAGCAAGGCGGCCTCCCCATGCCCGTCAGCCGGCAGACTTCAACACGTCGGTGATGGAAACGCTGATCCGCTCGCCCTGAAGCACGATTTCACCTCGCGCGATGGGCTTATTATTGGCGAGGACCCAAACCTGCTCGCTCTGCTTGGAGTCGAGTTCGATGACCGCACCGCGGCCCATGCGCAGCAGCTGCTGCATCGGCAACTTGGCCTTGCCGAGGACGACGGAGATTTCGACTTTAACGCTGCCGACTGCCGATGACGTCATTGTGCCTTGATCCGATTGAACCCCGGCGATCACTCTAGAAGCGGAGACCTTTCGTGTTCGTTAAACCCGCGGAAACCATAGCCTGGCGCATCAGCGATGAACGCGTGCCCTATCCGGCTGCCGTGGCCGAGATGGAAGCGCGCGTGGCACGCATCGCCGACGGCCGCGCCCGCGAACTCGTCTGGCTGCTCGAACACCCGCCGCTCTACACCGCCGGCACCAGCGCCAAGAACGAAGACCTTCTCGCCCCCACCCGCTTCCCGGTCTTCGACACCGGCCGCGGCGGGCAGTTCACCTATCACGGCCCCGGCCAGCGCGTCGGCTACGTGATGATCGACCTGCGCAAGCGCGGCAACGACGTCCGCCGCTTTGTGCGCGATCTGGAAGAGTGGCTGATCCAAACCCTAGCCGCCTTCAACATCCGCGGCGAGAGGCGCGAGGGCCGCATCGGCATCTGGGTCGCACGCAAAGGCGGACGCGAAGACAAAGTGGCAGCCCTCGGCATCCGCGTACGCCGCGGCATCACTTTCCACGGCGTGTCGCTCAACGTCGATCCCGACCTCGAACATTTCTCAGGCATTGTGCCCTGCGGAATTCAGGGACACGGCGTCACGAGCCTCGCCGATCTCGGCCTCACAGCGACGATAGCGGATGTGGACGTCGCCCTGCGCACAGCGTTCGAGTCAGTGTTCGGTCCCACAATCGACGAACCCGCCGATGCGGAGGCACAGCTGTGCCCTACGTAGAATTCCTGCCCCGCCCTGACCTCGCGCACATCGTGAAGTGCGTTTGGAACTACGAGTCCACAATCGGCGAACTCGACGGCAGGCCGGAGCGTATCGTGCCCGACGGCAATCCCGAGCTCGTCGTCCACTACGGCCATCCTTTCTCCGAAATCACCCCGGAGCGCGGCAAGCAGGCGCAACCGCGCGTCTTCCTCATGGGCCAGATGACCCGCCCCTTGGCGCTCGACCCGACACAAGGCGCGCCGGGCATCATGGGCGTGAGATTTCACCCGGCCGGCGTGCGCGCGATGATCGGCGCGTCGATGGATGAATTCACCGACCATCACTTGAAAGTCGCCGATCTCGCGCCGGCCGCCACGCAAACGCTGGTCGACCAAATCGCGAGCGCACCGAACGCGGCCTCGCGCGCCGCCGTTCTTCAAAGCTTCGTCGCCGACCGCGCCGCCCATCACGCGCGCTTTCAGGATACCGACGTCGCCCGCTGGACCGCGCGCCTCGCGCGCGCCAACGGCCGCCTCAGTGTCACCGATCTCGCGCGCGAAGCCGACCTGTCGCCGCGCCAGCTCGAACGCCGCTTCGCCACCCAAGTCGGCATCGCCCCGCGCCAGTACGCCAACGTCATCCGCTTTCGCTCAGTGTTCGACCTGTTGACCGGCGCCAGCAAACCCGACTGGGCGACGCTCGCCGCCGGCGCCGGCTACTTTGACCAATCTCACATGATCCGCGACTTTCAACGTTTCCTCGGCTGCTCGCCGACGGCCTTCCTCACACAGCTGCGCGGCCTCTCGGCTGTACTCGTCGGGCTCGACGAGGAAACGCCGTGTCGCGTTGTTACAAGACGGGGCCGGGCCAGTTAGCCAACCTGCGCCGACAAACCTTTCGGGGGAACATCGCCGTGAAGCGCCTGCCAGCATTCGCCGCCGCCTTGGCCATGACGTTGTCGACGGCCCACGCCGAAGACATCTGCGCATTGCCGAAATCGAACCCGGACATCGCCACGCTATCCTGGCTCGCCGGCAATTGGGTCCAAAACGGCAAGACGAGCATGGTGCGCGAACGCTGGGCCGGTCCTTACGGCGGCGTGTTGTTGGGCGTCGGCGTCACGACGCAAGGCGACGTCGCCAAATCCTTCGAGTTTTTCCGCATCGCCAAAACGCCGACGGGGCTCAGCTACTTCGCCAGCCCCAACGCTTCGCCGCCGACAGAATTCAAGGCGACTGAAATCTGCTCCGACAAGGTCGTGTTCGAGAACAAGGCCCACGATTTCCCGCAGCGCGTGATCTACACCAAAGGCGCAAACGGAACGCTGAACGCGCGCATCGAAGGCATACTGAAAGGTAAGCTGGAAGCCGAAGACTGGTCCTACCGCGCCGAGCGTTAGCGCAAACAAAGAGGGCCACCGACAAAGGTCGGCAGCCCTCTGTGGATCATGGCTCGAAGCGGTCTAGTGCTTTTGGCCCTGATCGTCCCGTTGCTTCTGATCTTTCTGCTTCTGCCCTTGGCCCGGCTTCATCTGATCGGCAGGACGCTTGTCGCCGCGCTTCTCAAATTCCTTCTCGTGACCGGGTTGCTTCGTCTTGTCCGGGAAGTCGCCCGGCTTCTGGTTCGGCACTTTGGTCGGATCGTCGGGAACATGGCTCGTATTCGATCTCCATGGCGCACGGCCGATTTGAAAACGAGCGGCATCGGATCGGGTTGCTGGTAACCGTCACGCTAACCAATCAAACCGTGGAACCGCCCTTGCTCTGCGCGCGTTTCAACCCCGGGAACCAAGTCGGCCGGCATTTGCGCCGGGCCGCTCGTGATTCATGGAGGAGTTAATCAAATGGTGCGACGGAAAAATGGCAGTGAAGTCGACGCGCGCATTCGCGCTCTCAAGGCCGACTTCGACGAGTTGCAGAAGGACATGCGCAAGCTTGCCGAAAGCCTAGGCGACGCAGCGACGAACGGCGTGTCCGAAATGGCTGGCTCTGCGCAGCGCGCAGCCAGCGACGCGGCTGAGCAGGTGGAACTCTACGCCGAACAGGGCGTCGACTCCGTTCGTGGTGCGATCCGCGAACAACCCTTCGCCGCCATCGCGCTTTCGATGGGCGCCGGCGCGCTCATCGGCTCGTTGCTTCGGCGCTAACGACAACCGCATGCGCATCGATGCGGAACTTTTGTTGAAGGCAGGCCTAGGCGTTACCGCGGTCGCACTCTTGTGGACCGCGGTCGCCTTTCTAGCCTTTGCCGGATACACGCTGCTCGTGCCGCTCACCAGCGTCGCGGCGGCTGCGGCCATCACGGGCGCAGCTATTCTTCTGATTTTAGGCATCGGCGTTCTTGTCTATCACCTGCGGACACGCACGCCCGTCACGCAAGCCCAGCCCTTGCCGGCCATGGCAAACGGCAACCTGGCCAACGCGTCGGTCGCCGCACTCGCACAACTTGCCAAGGATCATCCGCTGCTCGCGGTGGGATGCGCCACGATGCTCGGCATCGCCGACAACATGCGCGAAGCCGAACCTTTACGACGCAAGACACGCGATTGATCCGTTCAGGAACCAGTGACGCAACGCCGCGTTTAAAGACGGCAGCAGCGAAAAGCGCCGCACCAACCAACAGGAGTTCAGTCATGCCCACCCCCAGTGGTCACACGAGTGCCATCCGTGCATCGAAGGTTAAGGGAACATCCGTCTACAACACCGCCGGGGAGTCCATCGGTACGGTTGAAGACATCGTTCTGAACAAGCAGTCGAACGACATCATGTTCGCCGTTCTCGGCTTCGGCGGCTTCCTCGGGATCGGCGAAAAGTACCATCCGGTGCCCTGGTCGCTTCTCGACTACGACGAAGACAAGGGCGGCTACGTCGTCCCGCTGACGAAGGAAGTCCTCAAGGCTGCGCCGACATACGACCTCGACGACCTGACGAAGCATGACGGCCAGATCCGCGACAAGTCCTATGACTATTACAAGGTCGAACGCGACTGGAGCTGATGTTCTGAAAGCGAAATGACGATCATCACGCACAGGAGTAGCAAGTTATGACGACGACAATCACTAGCGTCTACGAAACATATCAGGATGCTATAGCGACCGTACGCGAGTTGCAGGCCGCGAACGTGCCGGACGAAGAGATCAGTGTCATCTCGAACCAGCCGGGCGGTCAGGACAGCGAAACGACCGAACGCATCGACAACAATATGGCCGAGACCGGCGCGGCTTCGGGCGCGGCGATCGGCGGAACGTTGGGCGGCGCGACCGGCCTGTTGGCCGCGCTCGGCACGTTCGCCATCCCCGGCATCGGTCCGGTGATCGGTGCGGGCTGGCTGTTGGCCACTAGCGTCGGCGCAGCCGTCGGCGCATCGGCCGGTGGCGTCCTCGGCGCCCTCATCGGCGCCGGCGTCAGCAAAGACCAAGCGCACATCTACGTCGAGAATTTGCGCCAGGGCGGCACGCTCGTCTCGGCGCGCGTCTCCGACGACCAGACGGAAGAAGTGCGTGCAATCATGGCCCGCCGCAAGGCAATCGACACGGCGCGCAACGTGCGCCGCGAAGAGACAGTGGTCATCGTTCCGCCCACGCCGTAACGCGGCTGAGGGCTGGGACCAACGCGCCGCGGGCACCAGACCGCGGCGCGTTTCTTTTTGCCTTATTGGAATTGCCTTAGGTCGGCGGATCGTTCTCGGTCACGACCGCCGGCACCTGACGCGAGCGAACCGTCCGCTGACGCGGCACCCGCCACCACGCCGCCTTGCGAGCCTTCTCGTTCTCTTCCTGCTCGGCGAAGAAGCGTGCGCGCGGCGTCTCCGTCACTTCGTTGCTCGCCTCATGCTCGGCCAGCAACAGCACCGCAACCGGCTCAAGCCCCGGCACATGGCGCGCGACGGCGCTGAACAGGATCAACAGCGGCACCGCCACGATCGCCGCGAAAGGCCCCCACAGCCACAGGAAGAACGTGACCGTCAGGAAGATCGCGATGGAACTGACCGCCACCCGCCGCGAGACCAACCAGGGCGTCACCACATTGGACTCGATGAGGTTCAAAACGAACATGACCAGCGGCGCCATCGCCGCTTCGATCAACGTATTCGCCGTGGCCAATTGGACCACACCGCACAGGATCATCGTCCCGGTCGGCCCGATATAGGGAATGAAATTCGCGATCGCGAACACAAACCCCCACACCAGCGCATAGGGCACACCAAGCAGCGTGAAGACCACAGCCGTCGCCGCGCCCAGCCCGAAATTGATGCAGGCCACGACGAACAGGTAGTGCGAAACGTGAGAAAACGTCTCGTTCAGGATCCGCGCGACGCGCAACCGATTCACCCGGCTCTTCGGCAGCAAGATGATGCGCCGCCGGTAAGGCTCCCGCACCATGATCAGGAACAACGACAGCGCGATCACGTACAGCGTCTGACTGAGAATAAGCGGTGCCGACTGAAGTACGCTCATCGCCACAGGCTCAACAACCGTCACCTGCTGAGCGCCGCCTGGCGCCGGCGCCGGATTGGCCATTTCCTCAAACTTGTTCGACGCATCCCGGAAGCCCTGAAGTGATTCCTGTAAAGCCTGCGTCTTGCGCTCTATGGTCTGCGCAATCTGTGGCGCGTTCTCGACCCAATCCGAGATCCCGGGCGCAAGCGCAATCGCCCCGGCGATCAGCCCAGCCACCGCGGCCGCGACGACCAGCACCGCGGCCGCCGGCGTCGGCAATCCGAACTTCTCCAGCCAACTCACCACCGGGTTCAACGACAGCGCCAACACCAGCGCCACCACCGTCGGCACCAGCACAGGCTGCGCGGCCCACATCACGAAAACGCACGCGATAACGGCAAGTATGACCAGCGCGCGCTCGCCCATATGTGACACCGGCGGTGCAGCAGCAGCCGCAGCTGCGGCGGCCGACGCCTGCGCAGTCTTCTGCAAGTCCTGGTCGGCGGACTTCTGTTGTTGTGTTCGACGATCGGCCACGCGCGGCACCCATCCCGTTATCGGGATCCCGGCACATAGAACGCTTGTGGAACCACGGGGTTCCTTGCCACTCTCACGCAGCCTCAAGCAGAGAGTAACTATGGCGCCGCTCAACCCACGCACCGCGCTCAGCACCCACGACGTCACGAACCAACCGCCGCCGTTCGAGGACGTGAACATTTTCACGACCGACCGCGCACTGACGGATGCCGTCGAGCGCGAAGGCGCTAACGCACACGCGCCATCCCTCTCCACGTTCGGCGCACGCGTCGGCTCAGCCGAAGTCATTGCCTGGAGCTTCGAGGCCAACCGCAACGCGCCCGAGCTGAAGACGTTCGACCGCTACGGCCGCCGCATCGACGAGGTGAACTTCCACCCCGCCTATCACAAGCTGATGGAGGTGGGCCTGTCCGGCGGCTTCGCCTCCATCGCCTGGACAGCACAAACAGCCGGCCACGTCGCGCACGCGAGCGTCCTCTACATGATGGCGCAGATCGAGCAGGGCGTGTGCTGCCCGATGACGATGACCTATGCGGCGCTTCCCGCGCTGCGCCACCAACCCGAAATCGCCCGCACCTGGGAGCCGCGCATCAAAAGTGGCGTCTATGACGGAACCTCTGCCCCCGCATCACAGAAACGCGGTGCGACAATCGGCATGGCCATGACGGAAAAGCAAGGCGGCTCCGACGTCCGCGCCAACACAACGAAGGCGACGCCGACCGGCGACGGCGCCTACACGCTCAACGGCCACAAATGGTTCTGCTCAGCCCCGATGTGCGACGCATTCCTGACCCTTGCCTACACCGACAAGGGCCTAACCTGCTTCCTCGTCCCACGGTGGAAACCGGACGGCGAGCGCAATCCCATGCACATCATGCGCCTCAAAGACAAACTCGGCGACCGCGCCAACGCCTCATCTGAGATCGAATACCACGGCGCCTACGCCGAACGCCTCGGCGAAGAAGGCCGTGGCGTGAAGACGATCATCGAGATGGTCCACCACACCCGCCTCGACTGCACCGTCGCCCCCGCCGCCTACATGCGCCAAGCCCTCGCCCAAGCGCTCTGGCACACCTCGCACCGCACCGCGTTTCAGAAGAAGCTGATCGATCAACCGCTGATGTCGCGCGTGCTCGCGGACCTCGCGATCGAAAGCGAAGCCGCAACCACCTTAGCCTTCCGCATCGCCAGATCCTTCGACGAGTCGAACAACGAAGCCGCCGCTCTCTTCTCCCGCATCGCGACGCCGATCGGAAAATACTGGCTCAACAAACGCGTCGTGAATTTCGTCTACGAAGCGATGGAATGCCACGGCGGCGCTGGCTACGTCGAAGAGAGCGTCCTACCGCGCCTCTTCCGCCAATCACCCCTGAACTCGATCTGGGAAGGCTCCGGCAACGTCATCTGCCTCGACGTCCTGCGCGCGCTCGCCCGCGAGCCGCAATCAGCCGAGGCCCTCTTCGCCGAACTGGACAAGGCAAGAGGCACATACGCCGAACTCGACCGCGCCATCGACAAAGCCAGAGCAAGCGTCGCGACCACAACCGAATCCCAAGCCCGCCGCCTCGTCGAAACCCTGGCCCTTGCCCTGCAAGGCACACTGCTAGCGCGCCACGCGCCAAACGCGATAGCCGACGCTTTCGTCGCCACCCGCCTCGCCGAGGAACCCTGGCGCACCTACGGCGCCTTCGAAGTCACCATCGACGAACGCGCGATCATCACGCGCGCCATGCCGAACTAGCGCTGCAGCGCCGCTTCATATTCCTGCACGAACCGCCCAACGATATCGGCTGCGGACTCGACCTTCTGCACCAGATCAACGCTCTGCCCTGCCGACCACGTATCCTTCCAGCGCCTAAACGCAGCGTTCGGATCGCCGAAGTGCGGCGTCCCGGCATCCACCTTGTCCGGATCAATCCCGACCGCCTGCAGACTGCCCTTCAGCCAATTCGCGCGCACGCCGGTCACCGCCGCCGTCTGCACCAAATCCTCATGCGTCGACGAAATCAGCATCTGCTTATACGCATCCGGCGCCAGCGACTCTTTCGCCGCCACGAACGGCGTCCCGATATAGGCAAGATCGGCGCCCAGCACTTCAATCGCCCGCACCGCACGCCCCGTCCCAATCGCGCCACCGACGACAACCGGCCCCGGGAAAATCCCTCGCACCGCACTGACGAACGCAAACGGGCTTAGCTGCCCGGTGTGCCCACCGGCGCCGGCGCAGATCAGCACCAACCCGTCGACACCCGCATCAAGGGCCTTGCGCGCGAACGGCATGCTGATCACGTCGGCGAACACGATCCCGCCATACGAATGCACCGCCTCGATCACGCCCTTAGGACTGCCCAACGCCGTGATCACCAACGGCGGCTTATGCTTGACGATCAGCTCAAGTTCTTCCTTCAACCGCGGATAAGAATGATGCGCCACGATATTCAGCGCCCACGGCCGATCCGCCTGCGCCAGGGTATCGTTGATCTCGCTCATCCACTGATCGAGATCCTCCATCGTCCGCGCATTCGGCGCGGGAAACGCCGACGCCATCCCGGCCTTCGCCGCCGCGATCACAAGCTTCGGCCCCGATACCAGAAACATCGGCGCCGCGATCGCGGGAATCTTCAAACGTTCTTTGAATCCAATCCAAGCCGAGGCCATCAAAACCCTCCGATCTAAAGGATCAGGCCGCCGTCCACCGGGATCGTCTGACCAACCACATACGCCGCCAATGGCGACGCCAAAAACAACGCGACACCCGCCATATCGTCGGGCGTACCGAGACGCTTCAACGGAATGCCCTGCAAAGAGGCCTGCAGCCGATCCGGATTCTCGGTCGTAACCTTAGTGAGCTTCGTATCGACAAGCCCTGGCGCAATCCCATTCACGCGAATGCCGTCGCCCGCCCAAGCCTCAGCGAGAGTCCGCGTCAACCCGACAGCCCCCGTCTTCGACGCATTGTAGGCCGGATTACCGCGCGTCGAATGAAACGCCGCCGTCGACGACACGGTGATCAGCGAACCCTTCGCCGCCGCCAGCATGTCGTGAAACTTAATCGCGCACGCCATCAGGCTGTTCAGGTTCAAGTCCATCACCTTCCGGAACCCGTCCATCTGAAACTCGCCGCGCTTGTACAACACCGTGCCCTGGCTCAGCACCAGCACGTCGAGCGTTCGAAAATTCGGCCGCCACGTATCGACCTCGACGAAGTTCGACACGTCGAGCTGCGCGTAGTGCAGCCCCGTCAGATCCGATCCTTCATCGGCCCTGTAGTCCGACGCATGCGCGCGTGTGCCCCACACGTGCACCGTCGCGCCATGCCGGCGAAACCCGTGTGCAATCCCATTGCCGATACCACTCGACCCGCCGACGACGAGAACCGTCTTCCCCGAGAAGTCCAGCGGCTCAGTCATCGGTTCAATCCTTCGAACGCTCGACGTAGGAACCGTCTTCCGTGTTGACGACAACCTTCGTGCCCACACCGACATGCGGCGGCACCATCGTGCGCGCGCCGTTCGACAGCTTCGCCGGCTTGAACGACGACGACGCCGTCTGCCCTTTCACGACCGGTTCGGTCTCCACGATCTCGAGCACCACCCGCGACGGCAACTCGATCGCAATCGGCACGCCGTTGAACGTGCTCAGGGTCACTTCCATGTTTTCCTGAAGATAGGCTTCCTGATCGCCCAGAATATCCTTTGACACATGGATCTGATCGAAGTTGTTCGGCTCCATGAACACGAACTGCTCGCCGTCCTGGTACAGGTACTGATACGTGCTCATGTCGACGAACGCCTTTTCCAAGGAATCGGTCGTCTTATAGCGCTCGTTTACCTTCACACCGTCGCTGATCCGGCGCATTTCGATCTGCGTCGTCGGCGTGCCCTTGCCAGGATGGAAGTTTTCAGCTGTTAGAACGACGTACAGCTTGCCTTCCTTCTCGATGATGTTGCCCTTACGTACGTTGCTGGCAATGACGGAAACCACGCGAAACTCCTTCAGAAATAACGACGCCCGGTTCAGGCAGGCCTACAAGGGCCGGCGCGCCGGGCTCGGATTTGTGCGGGGTGATAGCAGCGCACGGGCCCGCCGCCAAGGTGGCACAAACGTGCGGTTTCTCCGGTGGTAACGCCCTCACCCTGGTGGTCCCCCGCACGCCACGCCGACCGCCGCCCGTTCCTGATCGCGCGCAACCGGATAAAGGCCGCCATCCGCCGCCATTTCGAGGCCGATGGCTTCACCGAAGTCGAATGCGCCGCCCTGCAAATTTCGCCGGGCAACGAGACGCACCTGCATGCCTTCGCAACGGAGCAGATCGGCCGCGACGGCACGCACGCCAAGCTCTACCTCCACACGTCACCCGAATTCGCATCGAAGAAGCTGCTGGCTGCGGGCGAGCAACGCATCTTCGACTTCGCCCGCGTCTTCCGGAACCGCGAACACGCCGCCGTCAACGTGCCCGAATTCACGATGCTGGAATGGTACCGCACGAACGAACCCTACGACGCCGTCATCGCCGACAGCATCAAACTCCTGTCGCTCTCGGTTCAAGCCGCAGGAACAACAACGCTCAGCTACCGCGGCCGCAGCGTCGACCCCGACGCCAAACCCGAACGCATCACGGTCGCCGCCGCATTCGAGCGCCACGCCGGCATCGACCTTCTCGAAACGCTGGACGCCGACACAGCGGACCGCGACGCACTGGCATCGCAAGCCAAGCCTGCCGGCATCACCATCGCCGACGACGACACCTGGTCCGACATCTTCAGCCGCATCCTTAGCGAGCGCATCGAACCGAACCTCGGCTTCAACGCCCCGACCATCCTGGACGAATACCCGCGCGTCGAAGCAGCCCTCGCCCGCGCCTGCGGACACGATCCACGCGTCGCCGAACGCTTCGAACTCTACGTGCTCGGCGTCGAACTCGCGAACGGCTTCGGCGAACTCACCGACCCGGTCGAACAACGCAAACGCTTCGAACACGAAATGTCGGAGAAAGAACGCATCTACGGCGACCGCTACCCGATCGACGAAGATTTTCTGGCGGCCCTAACCCACATGCCCCCCGCCAGCGGCGTAGCCCTAGGCTTCGACCGCTTGGCGATGCTGGCCACCGGCGCCCCACGCATCGAAGACATCCTCTGGACCCCACCAGCAGGACGCGCGACGTGAACAAGAAGATCGCAGCATCTGCTCTGCTCCCCTCGCCCTTCCGGAATCGGAAGGGAGAGGGGCCGGGGGTGAGGGATGGCCTCTTCCCCGCTCAAACACCGTCGCGCCCTGCAAATCCGTCTGCGCGAGAATCTAGCGTTCCATCTTGCTCAACGCCCATCCCTCACCCCCATCCCCTCTCCCTTCCCGAAATGGGAAGGGAGAGGGGTGGTTCATGCCCATGACCACACGCACGCTGCGCACGATCGATGATTTGTACGACGCGGGACTCATACTGCGCGCCGACGCACTCACCCGCGTCGCCGATCGTTACGCCGTCGCCATCACGCCCGCGATGACCGCACTCATCGATGCGTCCGATGCTTCCGACCCCATCGCCCGCCAGTTCGTCCCCGACATCCGCGAGTTGGAAACAGCACCCGGCGAAGACGCAGACCCCATCGGCGACAAGCGCCACAGCCCCGTCGAAGGATTGGTCCACCGTTACCGCGACCGCGTGCTGCTGAAGATCGTCCACGTCTGCCCGGTCTATTGCCGCTTTTGCTTCCGCCGCGAAATGGTAGGCCCCGGCCGCGAACCAGGCCTGTCGCCAACCGAACTCGACGCAGCGATCGCCTACATCGCAGCCCACGCGGAAATTTCCGAAGTGATCCTCACCGGCGGCGATCCATTCGTCCTCACCGCCCGCCGCGCCGCCGACCTGACGCAGCGCCTCGCCGCCATCGCGCACGTTAAGATCTTGCGCTGGCACACGCGCGTGCCCGTCGTCGATCCTGACCGCGTCACGTCGGATTTCATCGCCGCACTCAAATCGCCCAGTGCCGCAACCTATGTCGCGGTACACGCCAATCACGCCCGCGAGTTCACGCCCGCCGCACGCGAAGCCTGCGCCCGCCTCGTCGACGCCGGCATCCCAATGCTGAGCCAAACTGTGCTGTTGAAAGGCGTCAACGACGACGCCGATACGCTCGCCGACCTGATGCGCACCTTCGTCGAGAACCGGATCAAGCCCTACTACCTGCACCATGCGGACATGGCGCCAGGCACATCGCACTTCCGCACGACGATCGAACACGGCCAATCCCTGATGCGCGAACTGCGCCGCCGCGTTTCCGGCATCGCCTTACCGTCCTACGTGCTCGACATCCCAGGTGGCCACGCGAAAGCGAACCTCGAAACCTGCGACATCGAACGCACGCGCGACGGCGCGGTCCGCGTCCGTGACGACGAAGGCGCCTGGCACACCTACACAGGTTAGCTACTTCGGCGACACCCGCATATCGATCCGCCGCTTGTCGTCCAGGAACAGCTTCGCCGCCGCGATCACTTCCGCTTCGGTGATCGTGCCGTAGTCCTTCAACGCCGAACGCACGCGCTCCAGATTGCGCGGATCGGTTTGAATGTCGCTCAGCGCCTGGATCCAATACGCGTTGGTCGATTCCGCCGCATAGTGCTGGTACAGCACGGGCTTGCGCGCCCGCTCCAGCAAGTCCGCCGACAGCTCGCCGCCGCGCAGCTCCTTCGTGATCTCGGCCAGCGTCTCGAAGAACTTGTCCGCCTCTTCCGGCTTGGGCTCGACGCCCGCGAACATGTAGCCGAAGCCCTTGACCGACTTCGACGACCAGTACGAACCGAACGGCGTATACGTGCTGCCCTGCTTCTCACGCACCTCGTCGATGAGGCGCAGCTGAATGATCTCATTCAAGATCGCCACCGCACGATCGAGCCGCGTGTTGCTGAAAAGATCGGGCCCCGGCCACGCCGCCACAACGGCCGCCTGATCAGGCCGCCCCTCATGCTTGAAGTCCGCCCGCCCGCCCTTCGCGGGAAAGCTGACATTGCGCGCACCGTCGGGGATCTTGTACACGCCCTGCCGGGGCGGCAACGCACCGAACGTCTTAGCCGCCGCATCGATCGCAGCGTCGACCTTCACGTGGCCCACGATGGTCACCTCGATCGGCGCTTGCGCCAGCGATGGCGCGATGGCCGTCTTCACGTCCTCCATCGTAATCGCGCGGATGTCGTTGATATCCGGCGAAGCCCAGCGCGGATCGTTGCCGTGCACCAGCCCGGGCAACTCACGCGACAGCACGCCGGTGGCCGTTGTGTCCTGCTGACGCAACTGCCCCTCGCCTGCCGCTTGGATGCGCTTCAACCCATCCGGCCGATAGGCGGCGTCGGTAAAATACGCGGCCAGCACTTGCAGCTGCAAAAGCGTATCGCGCTCGACGGTATCGCCCGCGATCTGGAACACGTCTTCGTCGACATCCAGGAAGATGCCGGCGAAATGCCCGGGCTCCGTCTGCTCCAACTCGCCGATGGTGAGCCTGCCCAAGCCCCCCTCGACGAAGGCGAACGGCAGCGCCCACGCGACGCCGCGCTTCTTGGGCAGCGCCAGATAACCACCCGCCACGCGCACGACGACGCTGACCTTATCCTTCTCGAAATCGGTCGACTTCACGTTCAGCTTCACGCCGTTCGCAAACTTGACCAGCGTCGCGTCGATGTCCGCAACGGTCTTGCGCTCGGCCACCACGCCCTTCGTCCCGAAGTCGCGATAGGTGAACTCCTTGATCGAGTCCTTCGGCGGCGCGGCGACCGCGACCGCACGGCTCTGCGTATAGGCCTGCTTGATCGCGTCCTCGCCGCCGGCAATCGGCTGCGTCGTCGTCACGAAGACGACCGGTCCGCTGCCGCTGAACGTCGCCTTCATCGCGTTCGTCACGTCGGCGGCCTTCATGCCCGCAATCGACTGTGTGTAGAGCGCCAAGTCCGTCTGCGCATCCGTCGGCACGCGCCCGGCGTCCAGCGTCATCAGCAGCCAGTCCGCCATCTCGATATTCGACCGCGTCTTCGCGTTCGCAGCGACCAAGAGATACGGAGACTTCTGCTCCAACGCCTCGCGGGTCACCTCTGCCTGCTGCAGCCCATGCGTCAGCGCCCGGCGCAATTCCTGCTCCGCTGCAGCCAACCCCTTGGCCCAGCCGCCGGCGCGCGTGCGCACCGTCAGCGCCGAAACGATACCGCCACCCTGCACCACCTCACGCCCCACCCGCGCGTCGATAAAGGGCGCCTCCGGCGTGCGCGCCAGTTTGCTCAAGCGCCGGTTCAGCACGGTGAAGCCCACGATCCGCTGATGGATCTCACTACGCCGCGCCTTCTTGTCGCCGCGCGCATCTTCCGGCTGGACCCAGTTGACCGTGACGCTTTCCTCAAGCCCCGGCTGCACCGAATAGGCCGCGACCAACCCACGCTTGGCCGGCGCACCGAAATTCTCAGGCGGCGCCGCGGGCCCGGGCTGCGACCAGTCGCCGAACACGGCTTTGATCTTGGCCTCCATCATGACGGGATCGACGTCGCCCGCGACGACCAGCAACGCCCGCTCCGGCCGGTAGTGCCGCTCATAGAACGAGCGCAGCTGCGCCGGAGTGGCGTTCTTGATGAACTCGAGCTTCCCGATCGGAAACCGGTTCGGATACTTCTGGCCCGCAAACAGCGCATGCAGCTGCGCCAGGTTGGCCCGCATCCCCGGCGTATCGCGCGCGCGCTCTTCCGACAGAATAACGCCGCGCTCGCGCGTGATCGCATCGGCCGACAGCGTCAGCCGCCCCACGATCTCGCGCAGGATATTGAACCCGGTGTTCAGCGTGTCCGGCCGCGTGCTGGGCAAGGACAACGCAAAGGTCGTGTTGTCAAAGTCGGTGGACGCATTGGCGCTCGACCCGATCTGGATGCCCAGACGCTGCAGCGCCTTGAACATCTCGCCCTCGGGATAATTCTCCGACCCGTTGAACGCCATGTGCTCCAGAAAATGCGCTACGCCCAGTTCGTTGTCGTTCTCATGCAGCGATCCGGCGGCGATGCGGATACGCACCGTCACAGTCCCCTGAGGATTGGCGTTCGGCTTGATCGCATAGCGCATGCCGTTGGCCAGCACGCCGAAGCGGACAGTCGGATCGGGTTTGAGATCGCTCGCCTCAAACGGCCAAGGCGTCCGGGCAAACGCAACGGGCAACAGCGCAAAAGCCTGCACCGCCAGCACCAGGACCAACACGGCCACGGGCAAGCCACGAACCAAACGCAATCGCATGAAAACCCCTTGGGGTGAGAACGTGAGAAAACGATGGCCCACGGGACGGGGCCTTTGAGGCCACATTATGCCCATCCGCAAGCGCCGCGCACCATACAACCCCGTCACCCCCAAAACCGCCAAAAACCCAAACCACGGCGCGGTTCCAGCCGGATCTTCGCGACATCTCGCAGCAAATCGGTTTTCCACACAGCCACGCACAAGTGTCATCATTTCCAAGACGCACTGATTCGCATGACGCTCGGACGACATAATGAGCGCCCGAGACTGGAAGAGTCAGCGACGCCAAGAGCTTGGACCGCACACCTTCAGCGGACGGTCGATCGGACGAAAAAATCGCTCCCACCGAGAACGCTGTGGTGGAGTCGCAACGTCGCCGCCGAAGCGTCCGAAACGCACAGCGGCGTCCCCGCACTTTCCACAGATCCAGCCACAAGATATGGTGTGAACCCACGTCGATTAACACAAAACCTGTTGCTCGGAACAAAATCTAGGTACTAGATAACTGTCCCTGCTCGCCACCGAATTTGAGGCGCGGTCGGGGACCGAGCGCGGTGGTTTCTGGGTCGAAACGCGCATCAGTCCCACGACAGTCCCAACGGTCTCCGGTCGCTCGCAGGCACCTGTTGATCACGACGACTTGCCGAGAGGGGCTACACAGCATGCGCATCGACCGCGTCTTCACCGTTGAAGGGCAATCCGCATACGAAGGCATTCCGTTCCGCACGACCGCCAGCGAGATCCGCAATCCGGATGGCTCGGTGGTGTTCAAGCAGGACAACGTCGAAGTCCCCGAACGGTGGTCGCAAGTCGCCTCCGACGTGCTGGCTCAGAAGTACTTCCGCAAAGCGGGCCTAGCCGCGCGCTTGAAGCCGGTCGCTGAAGACAACGTCCCCGAGTTCCTCTGGCGCAAAGCCCCCGACGAAGCCGCGCTCGCCAAGCTTGACGGCGAGCCGAAGAACGTCGGCGAACACAGCGCCAAGCAGGTCTTCGATCGCCTGGCCGGCACCTGGGCCTATTGGGGCTGGAAGGGCGGCTACTTCGACGGCGAACGCGACGCGCAGGCCTTCTTCGACGAAATGCGTTACATGCTGGCGACCCAGATGGCGGCGCCCAACAGCCCGCAGTGGTTCAACACCGGCCTGCACTGGGCCTACGGCATCGACGGCCCCGCGCAAGGTCACCACTACGTCGACCACTGGACCGGCGAACTCACTGCCTCGGCCAGCGCCTATGAACACCCGCAGCCCCACGCCTGCTTCATCCAGGGCATCAAGGACGACCTGGTGAACGAAGGCGGCATCATGGACCTCTGGGTCCGCGAGGCGCGTCTATTCAAGTACGGCTCCGGCACCGGCTCCAACTTCTCGGCGCTGCGCGGCGGCAACGAGAAGCTGTCGGGCGGCGGCAAGTCGTCGGGCCTGATGAGCTTCCTGAAGATCGGCGACCGCGCGGCCGGCGCCATCAAGTCGGGCGGCACCACGCGCCGCGCGGCGAAGATGGTCATCGTCGATGCCGATCACCCCGACATCGAAAAGTTCGTCGACTGGAAGGTCATTGAGGAACAGAAGGTTGCGGCTCTCGTCGCCGGCTCCAAGCTGCTCTCGAAGCACCTGAACCTGATCATCAAGGCCTGCGTGAACTGCAGCGCCGAGGGCGACGCCTGCTTCGATCCGCTGCAGAACCCGGCGCTGAAGCGCGAGATCAAAGCGGCGCGTAAGGCCGCGATCCAAGACAACGCCATCCAGCGCGCGATCCAATTCGCCCGCCAGGGGTACAAGGCGCTCGACATCCCGGTTTACGACACCGATTGGGACGGCGAGGCCTACTACACCGTCTCGGGCCAGAACTCGAACAACACCGTGCGCGTCACTGACGACTTCCTGCGCGCGGTCGAAACCGATGGCGAGTGGAAGCTGACCCGCCGCACCGACGGCAAGACGCACAAGACGCTGAAGGCCCGCGGCCTCTGGGATCAGATCGCCGAAGCCGCCTGGCAGTGCGCCGACCCCGGCATCCAATTCCACACCACGGTCAACGACTGGCACACCTGCCCGGCCTCCGGTCCGATCCGCGCCAGCAACCCGTGCTCGGAGTACATGTTCCTCGACGACACGGCGTGCAATCTCGCGTCGCTGAACTTGCTCGCTTTCCGCAAGCAGCTGTCGGACGGCTCGCAGTACTTCGACGTCGCCGCGTATGAGCACGCCGTCCGCCTCTGGACGATCGTCCTCGAAGTGTCGGTGATGATGGCGCAATTCCCGTCCAAGGAAATCGCGCAGCTCTCCTACGAGTACCGCACGCTCGGCCTCGGCTACGCCAACATCGGCGGCCTGCTCATGTCATCGGGCATCGCTTACGACTCGAACCAAGGCCGCGCGGTCGCCGGCGCACTCGCCGCCCTTATGACGGGCGCGTCGTACGCCACGTCGGCCGCGATGGCCCGCGAACTCGGCGCGTTCAAAGGCTACGCCAAAAATGCGGAGCACATGCTCCGCGTCATCCGCAACCACCGCCGCGCCGCCTTCGGCGCCGTCGATGGCTACGAGAAGCTCTCCACGAAGCCCGTGCCGCTCAACGCCATCGACATGCCTGCCACGGGCTTCGAAGGCCTGGTCGACCGCGCCCGCGGTTCGTGGGACGAAGCCTTGGCGCAAGGCGCGCTCTACGGCTACCGCAACGCCCAGACGACCGTCATCGCGCCGACCGGCACGATCGGCCTCGTCATGGACTGCGACACGACGGGCATCGAGCCCGACTTCGCGCTCGTGAAGTTTAAGAAGCTCGCCGGCGGCGGCTACTTCAAAATCATCAACCAGTCCGTTCCGGAAGCGCTGAAGGCCCTCGGCTACAGCTCATCGCAGTCGGAAACGATCATCAACTACGCGGTCGGCCGCGGCACCCTAAAGGGCGCGCCGGGCGTCAACCACGAATGGCTGAAGCTGAAAGGCTTCGGCGACAAGCAACTCGAAGCGATCGAAGCCTCTCTCGCGACCGCTTTCGACATCTCCTTCGTCTTCAACCGCTGGACGCTCGGCGACGAGTTCTGCGTGAAGACGCTTGGCCTTGCGCCTGAACGCCTCGATGCACCCGATTTCAACCTCCTCCAAGAAGTCGGCTTCACGAAGGCCGAGATCGACGCCGCAAACATCTACTGCTGTGGCGCCATGACGCTCGAGGGCGCCCCCCACCTGAAGGACGAGCACCTGCCCGTCTTCGATTGCGCCAACCCGTGCGGCAAGCTCGGCAAGCGCTCGCTCTCGGTCGACAGCCACATCCTCATGCTGGCCGCGGCGCAGCCTTTCATCTCCGGCGCGATCTCGAAGACGATCAACATGCCGAACGCCGCAACGGTGAAGGATTGCGCCGACGCATACATGAAGTCGTGGAAGCTGGCGTTGAAAGCTAACGCCCTCTACCGCGACGGCTCGAAACTCTCGCAGCCGCTGGCCTCGTCCATCCTGGTCGGCGACGACGAAGAGGACGATCTGCTCGAACAGCTGCCCGAAATGGCGCAGGGCGCCCGCGCGCAAGCGATGGCCGAACGCGTCGTCGAACGCATCGTTGAGATCACCAAGCGCGATCGCGAAAAACTGCCGCACCGCCGCAAGGGCTACACGCAGAAGGCCACCGTCGGCGGCCACAAAGTGTACCTGCGCACCGGCGAATACGACGACGGCCGCATCGGCGAAATCTTCATAGACATGCACAAAGAAGGCGCCGCCTTCCGCAGCCTGATGAACAACTTCGCCATCGCCATCTCGATCGGCCTGCAATACGGCGTACCGCTGGACGAATACGTGGAGGCCTTCACCTTCACGCGCTTCGAACCGGCCGGCATGGTCACGGGCAACGACTCGATCAAGAACGCGACGTCGATCCTCGACTACATCTTCCGGGAACTCGCGGTGTCGTATCTGGGCCGCAACGACTTGGCTCACGTCGTGCCCGGCGGCGACGGCCTTGAAGTCGGCGGCGGCGACGGCGAAGGCAAGCGTCCACCGCAGCCGGCCCAAAACCCAGCACGCATCGTGTCGTCGGGCCTCGTCCGCGGTCAGGTCCCGCAGCAGCTCGTCGTCGTCGAAGGCGGTCAACTCGCTCGCGCCGAAACCACGATGCTTGCGGCCACGCTGCGCACTACCACCAGCGAGATCGCGCTCGAAACCCAGACGCGCCGCGTCGCCGGCAACCCGGTCGCGCAAGCGATCGAGATCGTCGAACGCGAAGTGCAAGTTTCGACGCACGCCTCACGCGCCCGCAAAGTCGCCGAAGCCCGCATCAAGGGCTACGAGGGCGACGCCTGCAGCAACTGCGGGAACTTCACCTTGGTGCGCAATGGAACGTGCCTGAAATGCGATAGCTGCGGCACGACCACAGGCTGCAGTTGATAAGTCGGCGCGGGCAGAGGGAGTTCGGGAACTCCTTCTGCCCGCGACTCGTTTGGTGACCTTGCAGCGTGCCGTTTGGGCCTTTGCAGGGCGGGGTAAAACAAAAAAGGGACGACAATGATCATCTGCTCGAAGCACGAAGGAAACGGCACCTATCGCGAGTTCATTCTCGACGACGCCGAACTTGGCGAAGAAGTCGCCGTGAAGACCCACATCGCACATCGCACCGGTGACGACGTCGTCGCCGACGACTGGACGGAAGCCGGCGTCATCATGCGCGCTCCCGAAGGCCTCAAAGCCGCCGTCCGCGGCCGCTTCGGCAAAACGGGCTTCAAAAAGCTCGACGAACTCTTCTCAAACGAAGTCGCCGCCCTCCAAGCGATCGCGGTCAACTACGAACCGATCCCGCTGCAGAACTAATCCCCCGCTCAAGACGCATGCGAGCCCGGCCCTGGTGACCCGGGCTCGTTTCGTTAGACACGCCACGTCAAATTGGCTAAGGCAATGCGCGCCAACCGCTGCCACGAAGGCATCTCGGTGGCCGAAAACGTATCCACCGCCACACGCCGCGCCAACGTCGCCGCAGCCAAGGCCGGCATCGCCATCGTCGGAAAGCGCGTGCGGTTCAACGCACCCAGTTCTATTCGCGCCCACGCCCGCATCCGTTCAAACACCGGCAGAAGCGCTGCAGCACGCTCGCGTCCGGTGAAGAAGTCCTCAGCGTTGACGCCGGCATCGGCGAGCCACAACACCGGAAACCGGCACCGCCGCCGCGCCGCAAACGCCGCCGCGTCATTCAAGTGCCCGGCAAGCACGATCGCAGTCCCCGCATGGCCCGCCGCCACGTCTGCGCGATCGCCCGCCCCCAGCACCCGCGCGGCTAGCTGAACGACCGCACCGCCGACCGTCAATGCGTGCGCTTTCATGGCCGCCTCATCATCGAACGGCGTTTCTTCGAGATCCAACGCGCGCGCATCGAGATACCGCTCGAAAAGCTCCCGCGGCAAACCATGCGCACGCGCCGCCTCGGCCAAGGCTGCAGGCACCGGCGCCACCACCGACCCACCGGCATAGGTCGCCGCAATCTGCTCCCGCCACCACGCCAGCCGGATGTGCCCCGCCATCGGCTCGCGCACGGTCAAGCCTATGCGCGACACCTCATGATCGAACGCATAGAGCGCGAGCAACGAGCGCCGCCGCGCAGCCGGCGCGAAGAAGGTCGCGACATAGCGGTCGGGATCGCCGGCAGCGACGACCTCCTCGACATGCTTCCAAACCGCCTCGTCCACGAGAAGCCTACCAAAGAAAATGGGGCCGTGCGAAACGCACAGCCCCACGAAACAAACGTCGCTGATGCCTTAACCCAAGTGCCCGCGCGCAACCATGCAAAACAGCATTGGCACCGACAGCATGAAGTTCGTCCGCGAGAACAGCATCGCCGTACGGCCCGCCGCCGCCTTTTGCTCTTTGGTTAGGTCCGGGAACTTGTTGTCGATGTTCAGCGCCTTCTGCTGGTTCGGCCAGATCACGAACCAAACGTTGAACCACATGATCGTGCCCAGCCACATGCCGATGCCGATCAAGGTCGTATACGGATCGAACCCGCCGACGACGCCAAGCGTCAACGCGTTGAGCAAATAGTCGAGCAGAAACGCCAGGATGAGACCGGTCACGATCGTCCCCATGGCCGCCCAGCGGAAGTACCAAAGCGCTTCCGGTGCGATGACCTTCGTCACCGCCGGCTTCTGCTCGTCCGGGATCTTCGGCATCGACGGTATCTGAACGAAGTTGAAGTAGTAGAGAATCCCGATCCACAAAATGCCGAACAGCACGTGCAGCCAGCGGAACATGAACTGCCAGAATCCAGGACCGGTCAGCGTCTCAACGACATTCGACGATCCGCCGACAAGCACGAAAATAACAAACACGAGCGCCGCGAGAACAAAGCCCGCGATGAACGTATTGCGCATGTTGCTCAGTAAGGCCGCCATGACCCTCAACTCCCCTCAGAAAGTCCGACTCAATTGCCGGTTCAGTGAAGAGTATATTTTGTCCGCAGGTCAATCGACCTGCGGCTAAAACCCAAATCCCAGCAGGGGCTTACGGCGCCTCAAATGGTAAGCGCCGTCCGCCGCTTGGCCTTCAGCCACGTCACGACCTGCAGCCGGGTCACGAAAATCGATGTGAAAAACGACGTGATCACGCCCAAAACGAACACGACTGCGAACCCGCGAACCGGTCCGCTGCCCACCGCGAGCAATATGAGACCGGCCAAAACGTGGGTCGCGTTGGCGTCCATGATCGTCGACATGGCGCGCGAGAACCCGGAGTCGATCGCCGCCATCACGGACTTGCCGTTCGCCTGCTCCTCCCGGATGCGCTCATAGATCAGCACGTTGGCGTCGACCGCCATACCCATGGTCAGCACGAAGGCCGCGATACCCGGCAACGTCAGCGTCGCGCCGATAGCCGTGATGATCCCTAGCAGCAGGATCATGTTCATCAGCAACGCGATATCGGCCAGCAAGCCGAACAGCCGGTACTGCAGCAACATGAACCCTGCAACCAGAATCAACCCGCCCGCCGCCGCATACTGGCCGGCATCGATGGAGTCCTGACCGAGTTCGGCGCCGACCGTCCGCTGTTCGACGGCGGCGAGCGCCACGGGCAACGCGCCCGAGTTCAACAGCACGGCCGTCTCATTCGCCTCTTCGATCGTGAAGTCGCCTTCGATCTGCCCCGACCCGCCGAGAATGGGCGAGCGAATATTCGGCGCCGTGATCACCTTGTTGTCCAGCACCGCCGCAAACCGGCGGCCGACATTGTTCTTGGTGATTTCCGCAAAGCGGCGCGCGCCGACCGGATTGAATTCGAACTGAATGATCGGCATCTGCGTGCTCGAATCGAACGAGCCCATCGCTTTTTTGAGCATGTCGCCCGCGATCACGACGCGCTCCTTGATCACGATCGGCGACGTCCGCGCGTTCGCCCCGCGGCCCAGCGTCTCCTCCAAAAGCTTCGTACCCGGCGGCAGGCGCCTGGCCTCGATGTCCTGCGGCGAGACGGTGTCGTCCACCATATGAAACGTCAGCTTCGCCGCGGTGCTGCCCAGCTTAATGATCTTGGCCGGATCGTTCTCGCCCGGCACCTGCACGATGATGCGCTCGCTGCCCTGCGGCTGGATGGTGACTTCCTTGGTGCCGTCCGGGTCGATGCGCTTGCGCAGAATCTCAACCGATTGCGCCATCGCGCTGGAGCGAATTTGCTCGCGCCCCGCGTCCGTCATGGTCAGCGCCGCCGTGCCGTCGGGATTGACCCGCACGTCGTAGTCGGACGCGCTGACGCCGGTGAACGACGCCCCGGCAGGCTGCGCCAACCCGCGCAAGATTGTCCGCGCCTCTTCAATCTTTGCCGTATCGACACGAACCGACACATGATCGGGCGACGCCGACAGTCCGGTGTACGTAATGCGCGCCTTGCGCAAAGCCGCACGCACCTCATCCACCAGACCCTGCAACCGGTCCTTCACGCCGTCCGCGACCTGCGCCTCGAACAGCACGTAAGACCCGCCCTGAAGGTCGAGGCCCAACGTTACCGGCTTATGCGGAATGATGGGAAGATTAGCGCCGAGCCACGTCCGCCACGAATGCGGCATCGCATTCGGGGCCGCCGTTAGCAGTCCGAACAGGCAAACGCCCAGAATGAGAATGATCTTCCAAGGCTGAAAGATAAGCATCGCGTCGGATCCGGCCTATTTCTTGTCGTCGTCGTTTTTGGATTTGTCCGACACAGCGGTGGGTTCACCCTTCGATCGCACGTCGGCGATCGTGCCCTTAATGACCTTGATGCGCACGTCTTCGGCGATCTCGACCAACACTTCGTCGTTCTCAAGAACCTTGATGACCTTGCCGACGATGCCGCCGCCGGTCACCACGATGTCGCCGCGCTTGACCGCGGCGACCAGCGCCTGATGCGCCTTCACGCGCTGCTGCTGCGGACGCAACACCAGGAAGTACATGATGCCGATGATCAGAAACAACGGGACCAGCTGCACGAAGAAGTCGCCGGCGCCGGCGGAAGGCGTTGCGGCGGCCTGGGCGAAGGCGGGCGAAATCCACATGAGGCGGCGGTCCGTTAACTTTCTTGAGTAGGGGGAGCGGCTTAGCGCGGGCCGGACTATAGCTGGGGGCAATCCCAATGCAACCAAAGGCTCAGCGCCATCTGGTCCTACCCGCGCCCTTCCTGTAGTCAGAGCCGATGACCACGGATTTGGCCCTTTTGGAGCGAATCGCACGGGCCCTAGAACGCCTGTCGCCTGCAGCCGCGGAACCACCCGATTGGCAAGCCGCCGAAGGCTTCATCTGGGATCCTGCCCGCCAAGCGCTCCAGCCGCTGAAACATATCGCCCGCGTACCGCTGCCCCTCCTCAAAGGCATCGACCGCCAGCGTGACCAACTGATGGCGAACACCGAACGCTTCGCGAAGGGCCTACCGGCAAACAACGCGCTCCTTTGGGGCGCACGCGGCACCGGCAAAAGCGCCGTTGTCAAAGCGGTGCACGCGGCGGTGGCCGACCAGTCGAAGACGCCCCTCAAACTGATTGAGATCCACCGCGAGGACATCGCGACGCTGGGCCAACTACTATCGCTCATCGCAAGCGCCCCCGTCCGCACGGTACTTTTCTGCGACGACCTCTCCTTCGACGCCAACGACGCGGCGTATCGTCCGCTGAAGACCGTCCTCGAAGGCGGCATCGCCGGACGCCCGGAGAACGTCGTCTTCTACGCGACGTCGAACCGCCGCCACTTGATGCCGCGCGAGATGATCGAAAACGAACGCTCGACCGCCATCCACCCCGACGAAGCCATCGAAGAAAAAATCTCCCTCTCCGACCGCTTCGGCCTGTGGCTCGGCTTCCACAACGTCGCGCAAGCCGACTACCTCGCTATCGTGAGCGGCTACGCAAAACACTTCGGTCTGAAGATCGCACCCGCCGACCTCGAACGCCGCGCCCTCGAATGGTCGATGACGCGCGGCAGCCGCTCTGGCCGCGTCGCCTGGCAGTTCATTGAAGACTTGGCCGGCGAATTAGGTCAGCGGCTCGCGGTCGCGCGCGACAAGTGACGGTTGGGATCGATCGCCCGGTCGCCCTTGCGGATTTCGAAATGCAACTGCGGCCGGTCTACGTCGCCCGTCGCGCCGACGAGAGCGATCGTCTGCCCCTGCCGCACGCTGTCGCCGCGCTTCACCATCAGCTTCTTGTTGTGCGCATAGGCGGTCACGTACCCGCTTGAATGGCGCACGAGCAGAAGATTGCCGTACGCTACAAGTTCATTGCCCGCATAGACGACGACGCCGCTATCGGCCGCCTTCACCGGCGAACCCGGCTCGGCCGCGATGTTGATGCCGTCGTTATGAACGCCTGAGTTCCGGCGCCCGAACGGCGAAATGATCTTGCCCTCAAGCGGCCAGATGAATTTGCCCGTTGCCTGATCCGCGTCGGTGAGCTCGATTTTGCGCTTCGGCACGATCGGGTCGGCCGTCGCAACCGGATCGGCCTGCGGCGCTTCGAAAAACTCCGGCCCGCCCTGACCGTCGAGAACCGGCTTCGCCCGCGGCTTGCCCATCGCATAGTACCGCGCGCCCGCGAGACGCGGATCGGGGTCGCCGCTTTCCACCACGGTCGCCGTTCTGGTCGGCGGCAGCTGCGACACCTTCACCGGCGTCACTTGCGCAACGGAACGCGTCGCGCGCAGGCCCACATCACGCGAACCCGCGTAGGGAATAGCAATGCGCTGTCCTGGATAAAGAGAATCCGGTGCGCCGATATCGTTGGCATCGACGATCGCTTGACGCGACACGGCATAGGCGCGCGCGATCGAACTAACCGTCTCGCCGGGCGCCACGACATGCATGGCCGACGGCGGCAGAACGAGCCGCTGTCCGCGCGTCAGCTGATAGGGCTCCCGCAGGGCATTGGCGTCGATGATCGATTGTGAAGACAGGCCGTAGCGACGAGCGATGTTGGCGACCGTATCGCCGCGCTGAACGAGCACGACAGTCACCGGTCGCGCAGCCGGCCGCATATTGGTCAGCGGCGCGCGCGCATGATCCATGTCGACGGTCGCACATCCGCTCGTCGTACCAAGAAGCAACGCCGCGACGAGAGTCTGCACCGTCTGCTCGGCACGTTTGCGGTCTGAGCGACGATTGCGCGGTTCACCCGTCCGCTCCATCACGCTTTGCCACGCCTTCCAACAAGGGCACGAACTTCACGGGCAGCAGATCCGTGCTCTGAAAACCTTGCGCCGTCCGTCTTATGCGGACTAGCACCTGCCCATCGACACCTCGATCAATTGGAATAACAATGAGTCCCTTAATATTCAGTTGATTTAACAATTCTTGCGGCGGATTTTCGCGCGCGGCGGCCGTCACGATGATGCGGTCGAAGGGCGCCTGCCCCGGCCAGCCGCGCATGCCGTCGCTGACCCGCACGTCGACGTTGAAGAGCTTAAGTTTCTTAAGACGTTCCTGCGCCAGCTCCGCCAAACTCGCGTGCCGTTCGATCGTGTAGATCCGTCGCGCGAGCTTCGCCAGGATCGCCGTCTGATACCCGGTGCCGGTGCCAACCTCCAGCACGCGCAGCGAAGGCTTCAGCTCAAGCGCTGCCGTCATGTAGGCAACGACATAAGGCTGACTGATCGTCTGCCCCGCATCGATCGGCAGCGCCACATTGTCATACGCGCGGTCCTGAAACACCGCCGGCACGAACAGCTCCCGCGGCGTCGTCTCCATCGCCGACAGAACCTCGGTATCCGTAATCCCTTGTCGGCGCAGCTCCATCAGAAGCTGAATCATCCGCACGTCGGTATGCATTCGGCGCCTCGCGGGGCTCTTGGGCGCGTTAGTTGATCTTGGGCGGCGCGCCGGGAATATGCTGTGCGAGCGCCTTGCGCGCCCGCTCTTCCGTTAGATTCAAATGCAAAGGTGTTACTGAAATACGACCATCGTAGATGGCGCGCAGATCCGTACCCTCAGGCGGGTTGCTCCGCATCCGCGTAAACCCGAGCCAATAGTAAGGGTTCCCACGCACATCCATGCGCTCAATAATATTCGCCTGAGACTGATCGCGCTTACCCTGCGACGTCACTTCGACCCGTTCGACCGATTCCGGCAGCGCATCCGGGAAGTTGATGTTGATCAGCACGTCCTTCGGCCAACCCACTTCCAACAGTTTGCGCACCAACCACGGACCGTGATACGCGGCGCACGCCCACGTCACCGGCCGTCCGTCTTCAAACCCGTACGTCTGGCTGAGCGCAATTGACGGAATGCCAAGCCCCGTGCCCTCCATGGCCGCCGCGATCGTGCCGGAATAGGTCACGTCGTCGGCCATGTTCGCGCCGCGGTTCACGCCCGACAGTACAAGATCCGGCCGCTTGTCCTTCAAGACCTGCGTCACGCCCATCAGGACAGAGTCCGTCGGCGTCCCCTGCACGGCATAACGCCGGTTGCCGACCTGCCGCAGACGCAAAGGCAGCGTCAGCGTCAGCTTGCGCGACGCCCCGCTCTCTTCGCTCTCCGGCGCCACGACCCAAACGTCATCCGAGATCGACGCCGCGATCTTCTCCAGAACCTCAAGCCCCGGCGCGTTAATGCCGTCGTCGTTCGACAACAGAATCCGGATCGGAAGCTTGTCTTCGTTCTTACGCACCATGAGCCGCAATGACCTCGACGCCGCCCATGTATGACTTCAGGACGTCGGGTACGGCGATCGACCCATCCGCCTGCTGATAATTCTCAAGCACGGCAACCAGCGTCCGCCCGACCGCAAGTCCCGATCCGTTCAGCGTATGAACGAACCGCGTGCCCTTCGCATCGCCGGCTGGGCGGTAACGCGCATCCATGCGCCGCGCCTGAAAGTCCCCGCAATTTGAACAGCTGGAAATCTCGCGAAACGCATTCTGTCCCGGCAGCCAAACCTCGATATCGTAGGTCTTGCGGGCAGAGAAACCCATGTCGCCCGTGGACAGCACCATCGTGCGATACGCAAGACCCAGCCGCTTCAACACCTCTTCTGCGCACGACACCATACGTTCATGCTCGGCATCGGAATTCTCCGGCGTCGTGATCGACACGAGTTCAACCTTCGAAAATTGATGCAAACGGATCATGCCGCGCGTGTCTTTGCCCGCAGCACCCGCCTCTGACCGGAAACACGGCGTCCACGCCGTAAACCGCATCGGCAATTGCGCCTCGTCCAAGATCGTCTCGCGCACCTGATTTGTGAGCGGCACTTCCGACGTCGGGATCAGCCAATAGCCGTTCGTCGTTCCGAATTGCTCCTCGCGAAACTTCGGCAGCTGCGCCGTACCGAACATCGCCTGATCGCGCACCAGAAACGGCGGCACTACTTCCTGATACCCGAACGTCTCCGTATGCAGATCGAGCATAAAATTCGCAATCGCGCGCTCAAGCCGCGCCAACGGCCCGCGCAACAGCACGAACCGCGCACCCGACATCTTCGACGCCGCGTCGAAGTCCATCAGCTTCAACGCTTCGCCAAGATCGAAGTGCTGTTTGGGCGCAAAATTCGTCGACCGCGGAGACCCCACGCGCCGCGCTTCCTTGTTCGCCGTCTCGTCAGGCCCATCCGGCACATCGGCTGCGGGCAAGTTCGGGATCGTGCTGAGCAACTCGTTCAGCGCCTCTTCCGACTCGCGCACGCGCAATTCGGTCGCCGGAATTTCGTCCTTCAAACGCGCGACATCGGCCATCAACCGCTGCGCCTCGGCCACATTCTTCTGCGCCTTGGCTTGCCCGATCTTCTTCGACGCGTCATTCCGCAGCGACTGCATGTCTTGTAGCTTCTTCGTCGCGTCGCGCCACGCCTGATCGATGTCCAGAATCTGCCGCGACAGTGCCGACAACCCGCGGCGGCCGAGACCCTCATCGAAGGCGGCAGGATTTTCGCGGATGAATCGAATGTCGTGCATGACGAAGCGGCCTAAGTTGGAGGGCGCTTCTTAACGGCGAACGGCCCAGGCCACAACGGGGCTAAACGGCGCTTTCCGCCCTTTTGGCCTCATCCGCCCGCTGCTTTTCGATCAACTGGACGCTCCAGATCGACGCCTCGAAGAGGATGATCAAGGGAATCGCCAGGGCAAACTGGCTGATGATGTCCGGGGGCGTCAGAACCGCCGCGACGACAAAAGCGAACACGATCGCATAGCGCCGATTGCGCTTGAGGAAGTCCGACGTGACCAAACCCACGCGCCCCAGAAGCGTCAACAACACCGGCAACTGAAAACTCAAACCGAAGGCGAAGATGAAACTCATCACCAGATCGAGATAGTCGGAAACCTTCGCCTCAAGCTGAATGGGCAACGACCCCTGCCCGCCCGGCGTCTCGAACCCGAGGAAGAAGTGGATCATCACCGGCATCAGCCCGTAATAGACGAGCGCCGACCCCATAATGAACAAAATGGGCGTCGCAAAGAGGAACGGAAGAAACGCACGCCGCTCGTCGCGATACAAACCTGGCGCCACAAACATCCAAACCTGCGAAGCGATAATCGGAAACGAGATGCACAGCGCGCCGAACCCGGCGACCTTGATGTAGGTGAAAAACGTCTCGTAGAGCGCGGTGTAGATCATCCGCCGGCCTGGCTGCCCTTCAAGCGCCACAGCCAACGGATGCGTCAGGAACGCGTAAATCTGTTCGGCAAAGAAATAGCAACCGACGAACGCAACGACGAAACCCACCAGCGACCACATCAACCGCTTGCGCAGCTCGATCAAATGATCGAGCAACGGCGCGCGGGACGCCTCGATATGCGCATCGTCGTCAGCAGGCTTGCTCATGGGGGCGGCGGATCGGCGAGCGGTTTGTCGGTGTCGGGCGGCGGCACGGCAGGCTCGACCTTCTTCGGTTTGGGCGAATGGCCCGCCATCAATTCGTCTTCGATCCCGTCGAGTTCGGGCGGCCGCGCCATCTCGTTGAACTCGCGCTTCATGTCCTCGACTTCGGATTCGCGCATCAGTTCGTCGACGTGCCCCTGGAATTCGCGCGCCAGCGCCCGCGCCTTGCCGACCCACTGGCCGACCGTGCGAAACGCTTGCGGCAAATCCTTAGGTCCGATCACCAGCAACGCAACGATGCCGATGACCAGAAGCTCGCTCCAGCCGATGTCGAACATGCGCTGATCGCGCCTCTAGTTCTTGACGCGCTCTTTCTCGGCGGCGTCCTTCTGTGCCTGCTCAATCGGCTTCTCGTCTTCCGCGAGACCCTTGCGGAAGCTTTTGATGCCGCGCGCAACGTCGCCCATAATCTCCGAAATCTTGCCGCGGCCGCCGAACAGGATGAGCACAATCACCCCGACGACGAGCCAGTGCCAAATCGACATGCCACCCATGTTTTGATCCTTCAAAGCCGTCCCTGCATCCGCCGTCGGATGCAATTAACCGGCCGCTTGCCCCAATTGTCCCAAATGGTGCACCCGGGCGCAATCGACCAGACCAGGCATGCTGAAATTGACGGTAAAACGGCGGGGCTCCGCCCTACGCATCCTCACCTTTCGGGTCCGGTGTCTCAGGTTCGAACGTTTCGCCGGTGTCGTTGATGTCCAGCGGGTCCTCGTCCATGGCCAGCGAGTCGCTGGGTGAGGGAACGCCAAACCCGACCGGAATGCGCCCTTCGAGCACACCCGCGGCCCGCAATTCGTCGAGCCCCGGCAAGTCCGACACCTTGTCCAAGCCGAAGTGCAAAAGGAAGTCGTCGGTCGTGCCATAGGTGACAGGCCGCCCCGGCACCCGCCGCCGCCCGCGCATCTTCACCCAACCAAGTTCCAGCAGGATGTCGAGCGTGCCCTTGTTGATCGTCACGCCGCGAATCTCTTCGATCTCCGCCCGCGTCACCGGCTGGTGATAGGCAACGATCGCCAGCGTCTCCATCGCCGCTCGCGACAGACGCTTCTGCTCGACCGCATTCCGCTGCAGCACATGCGCCAAATCCGGCGCCGTCCGAAACGCCCAACGTCCGGCCACGCGAACGAGGTTCACACCGCGCTTTGCATAGACCTGGGCCAACTCGTCCAACAGCGCAGGCACATCCGCGTCAGGCGGCAAGCGCTCGGCAATCGTGCCTTCATCGAGCGGCTCGGCCGCCGCGAACAACACCGCCTCAAGCATGCGCAGATGCGCCGCGCTCTGCGGAATCGCATCGCCCGGGAACAAACGCGTCACGATGCCATGACCGTCTTGCTGGGTGTCATCGGGGCTTTCATCGTCGAGCTTCATGGCGTGCACCTTCTGGGGCGTCATGTCGCGACCTCTTCTTCGGATTGTTGTTCGGGACGTCGGCGCACGTAAAGCGGCGCGAACGGCGCCATCTGCCGCAGCTCCACCAGGCCGTCGCGCGCCATCTCCAGGCTCGCCGACAAGGTGCTGGCGATACCGGTACGCCGCGGCCGGCCCGTCGAAAACTCGGTCGGCACCAGCATGTCGATCGTCGACCAGTCAATGATGACGCCCAGCATCTTCTCAAGCCGATGCCGCGCATCCTCGATGGCGAACAACGGCAAGCGTTGAAGCTCGTAACTGCTGTGCGCGATCTTCTTCACGCGCTGCGTCGAATAGGCTTTCAGCAGATCAAGCAGCGTATCCGAATACTGCGGCGTCTTGATCACGCGGATGCCTTCCGGTGAACCGCGCAGAAACACCTCGGTGCCCAGCCGATCGCGCGACATCAACCGCGTCGCCGCCATCCGGATCGCCTCAAGCCGCTGCAATTGCAGCGTCAACCGTTCAGCCAATTCATCCGCCGAAGGCTCACCGTCACTCTCCGGCTCCGGCAGCAGCAGCTTCGACTTCAGATAAGCCAGCCACGACGCCATCACCAGATAGTCGGCCGCCAGATCAAGCTGCTTCACCCGCGCCGCCGCAATGAACAGCAAATACTGCTCCGCCAACGCCAGGATCGAGATCTTACGCAGATCAACCTTCTGCGCCCGCGCCAACGCCAACAACACGTCGAGCGGCCCTTCATAACCGTCGACGTCGATGATCAACGCATCTTCGGGCGACGGCTCAGGCGTCGGCGCGCCGGTATCGAACGTCATGCTCATGCCACCCCCGAGAGCGTCGCATCGAGCTTCGATTGCGCCTGCGCCACCGCAAACGGCTTCGGCTGATGTAGCGCCTCAAGCGCGCGCTCGCACCGCGCCAGCGCCTTGCCGCTCAACATCGGCGTCGCATCGGCCACCTCGCGCATATGCTCCATATTCCGGTTGCAGTGAAGAATGAGATCGCATCCCGCCGCGATCGAAGCCCGCGCGCGCTCGGCATACGTCCCCTTCAACGCCCGCATGCTCAGATCATCCGTCATCAACGCGCCGTCAAAGCCGATGAACCCGCGCACGACTTCGTCGATCACCGTCTTGCTCGTCGTCGCAGGTCCTGTCGGGTCAATGTCGGTGTAAACGACATGCGCCGTCATCGCGAACGGAGCCCGCGCCAAGGCGCGAAACGGCACGAAGTCGGTCCGCTCAAGTTCCTCGCGCGGCGTATCGACCACCGGCAATTCCATATGGCTGTCCGATCGCGCCCGTCCGTGCCCCGGCACATGCTTGATCACCGGCAACACACCGCCGTCCAACATCCCGTCGATCACCGATTGGCCCAGCGACGACACGACCCAAGGATCGCGCCCGAACGCCCGGTCGCCGATAATGTCGTGCGCGCCTTCGATCGGCACATCGATGCAAGGCACGCAATCGACGTTGATGCCCAGATCATGCAGCTCCGCCGCCATAATCCGCGCGTTGTCATAGGCAAGCTCGCGCGCCGAAGCCGGATCCTGCCGGTTCACCGCGCCGAACACCGCAGCCGGCGGTCGCGACCGCCAATGCTCGCCGCGCAGCCGTTGCACGCGCCCGCCCTCTTGATCGATCAGAATGGGCGCGTCGCTGCGACCCACGCTTTCGCGCAGGCTCGCGGTCAACCGGCGCAGCTGATCCGGCGAGCCGCAATTGCGGCTGAACAGGATAAAGCCCCACGGCTTGGCTTCGCGGAAAAACGTTCGTTCTTCCGCGGTCAGCTCATGGCCGTCGCAGCCGAAAATAACCGCTCGTGCGGTCATGGGATGCCCACTCCCTCCGACGCAGGGCAACGGCCCTGCGCCTATAGCGCCCCCGCGCTTAGATCACTTCGATGCGATGATGCAAGCCTGCCCGTTGGCCTTCAGCTGCTCGCACACATTCGCGGCAGATGCCTTATCGGCGAACCCGGCCACGCGCAGCCGGAACCACGTGCCTTTGCCTTCGATTTCCGCCGATTTGATGGTCGGTTTGTAGTCGCCGAGCAGCTCCTGGTTCGACGACTTGATCTTCGCCCAGGCACCGGCCGCCAGCTTGTCGTTCGGGAACGAACCCAACTGGATCATCACGGAACCGCCCGCGCTGACCGGCGTGGCAACCGATTCTGTCGGAGCCGTCAGGGCTGCCGGCGCTTCCGAAGGTGCCGGGGCCGGAGCTGTCTCGACGACAGCAGCAGGCGGCGGCGCAATCGGCATTGTCACGCTCGGCGTAGCGACCGCCGGCTTAGAAGCGGCGGGCGCAGTAAGAACCTTCGGTCCTGCCGGCTTCACGGCCGCGACACGCGACGGCGCACTCGGCGCGGGAACGCTTTCGACCGGCGGCAGCGTATTGGTGATGTCCTCGCTGCCCGATACCAACGGCGTCGGCGGCGCACTGCTGATCGGCTGCGGCGTGACCGGCGAAAGGCCAGTGACACCCGTGTTCGAATCCATGCGCGGATCAGCGCCGGGCGGCTGCAGGTCGGTCACAACCGTCGCGGCAGGGCCACCGGCCGCCGTCGCATCCGTCTCCTCCGGCGCCGCAGGATCCGCCGTCGTCGCGACCGCACGCGGCTGCTCGGCCGGCGGCAGCACATTCTCAGGCTGCTCCGACGCATCGCCGAACAAACGGTCATAGCTCTTGTCGGCCGCAACATCCTTCGGCTCGGCGGCTACGCCGTCAGCCTCGATGCGTGTCGGCCCGGCATCGGCCGACAGGATCGGCGGACCGCCCTGCCCGTGCTTCACGCCTTGATTATAAGCGACCCAAACAACGCCCGCGAACGCCGCAAGCACAACGATGCCCAAGAGCACGACGAGCGGACGCGAACGCGGCCTCTCCGGCTCGAGATCGCTTTCATAGAGCAACGCATCGTCGTACGGCGGCTCATATAAATTGCGATCAGGATTGACCATGACTTTGTATCCCCTCAGCACGAATTCATGCGTTGACGCGAATCGTGGCGTGCCCTCTGCAGAGTACACCGACCAAACTTGGAATTTCGAAGCCTTTTCGCATAGCTACACGTCCAACTCGACGGCGAACAGACGGCGATGCTCTTGCAGAGCAAAGCGGTCGGTCATGCCCGCGATGTAGTCCGACACAACGCGCGCTGTACGCGACGTCCCCGGCTCATCGCAAAGTTGCGCCCAGCGCGGCGGCAAGACGCCCGGCTCGCTCAGCAGCAAACCAAACAAATCCGCCAACACGCGCTTGGCTTTGGACAGCATGCGGTTGACCTTAAAGTGTCGGTACATGTTCTTGAAAAGAAACGCCTTCAGCGCCTTGTCATTGGCCCGCATCTCATCGCTGAACGCGACCAGCGGCTGACCGCACACGCGAACGTCTTCGGCGGTTTTCAACTTCATCGACGAAACGCGACGTAGCGTCTCGCGCAGAGCATCGTCGATCATCGCCGTGATCAAACGTCGCACGCTCTCGTTGACAAGCCGCGAATGATCGAGCCCTGGGTAGCGCGCCTGCACCTCGGCAAAGATGCCGCCGACAAGCGGCAACGGCAACAGCTCCTCAACGGTGAACAGCCCGGCGCGCAGACCATCATCGATGTCGTGATTGTTGTAAGCGATGTCGTCGGCCAGTGCCGCGACCTGCGCTTCAGCGCTCGCAAACGTATCAAGCCGCAAATCGAAAACCGCGTTGAACTCCGAGATCGCCTGCGGCAACGCCTCGCCCTTCGACAACGGCCCGATCAGCGGACCGTTGTGTTTGACGATACCCTCAAGCGTCTCCCACGTCAGGTTCAAACCATCGAACTCGGCGTAGCGCTCTTCCAGCTTCGTGACCAATCGCAACGCATGCGCATTGTGATCGAACCCGCCGTACGGCTTCATCGCCGCCGCCAGCGCATCCTCGCCCGCATGCCCGAACGGCGCATGACCCAAGTCATGAGCGAGCGCCAAAGCCTCAGCCAAATCCTCGTCCAACCGCAGCACCCGGCTGATCGACCGCGCGATCTGCGCGACCTCCAGCGAATGGGTCAGCCGCGTCCGGTAGTAATCGCCTTCGTGATAAACGAAGACCTGCGTCTTGTGCTTCATGCGCCGGAAGGCGCCGCAGTGAATGATGCGGTCCCGGTCGCGCATATAAGGACTGCGCGTCGCGCTCTCGGGCTCACGCCACTGCCGGCCACGACTATGATCCGCCCGGGCGGCATAGGGGGCAATGTCGACGAAGGCCCGAAATTCGCTCAAATCAAGCACCTCAAGCGCCGGAAGTAAGGTCGCAATTGACGCCGGCTGCCGCGCGCATACATAGAGTGCTATGCTACGGCTGTTTAACGGCCAGAAGGTTACCCGAAAGTTAACATGGATACAGCCACCGATACCGCGCCCGTCCGCGTCAGCGCCAGCGCCGCCAAGCGCATCGTGACCCTGACGGCCGCCGAAGGCCAAGGCGTGATGTTCCGCATCGCCGTCAACGGCGGCGGCTGCTCCGGCTTCCAATACGACTTCAGCTTCGACGACACCAAGACCGACGAAGACATCCTCGTCGAACGCGACGGCGCCCGCGTCCTCATCGACCAAGCCTCCCTGGAATTTCTCGGCGGCTCCGAAGTCGACTTCATCGAAGGCCTCATGGGCTCCCACTTCGAAATCAAGAACCCCCAGGCCAAATCGTCCTGCGGCTGCGGCACGAGCTTTTCGGTCTAACCGGTATCCTCGCCGTCATAGTAATTCTTCGTCGCACTCATATCGAAAATGTCGTTCTCGCGATTGAGCGCGCGCACCATCACCTTGTTTGAATCCGGATAGACGCAAACCTCGTGCGGGTTGCGCTCGCCGATCATCAAGTAGCGGAATGGTTCGCTGGTGTTGTTGATGAAGCAATGTCCGGCCTGCTGCCCCGCCGGGAAGCACACATAGTCGCCAGCCTTCATCTCGTATGTCTGATCCCCCAGACGCAGTGTTCCATGGCCTGCCAGCACAAGCGCCTGCTCTTCTTCAAGCAGATGATAGTGGAAGGGACACGATTGCCGGCCCGGCGCCACCTCCTCGATGAGCATTCCGACGTGATAATCCCGGCCCATCACCGCCATGGTCAGATGCTTCACCTGCCCGCCGAAGCGCTTGCCCTCGCTCCACGGCTCCCACGGAATCTTGTCGAATGAGATCGGCGCCTTCGGATTGGGATCGGTCGGCGGCGGCGGGCTGATCAAGCGCGGCGCATCCGCAGGGTTCGCGAACCCGGTGTTCTCGCCGTCCCAATACCCGCGCGTCGCCGCCATGTCATAGATCGCGCGCCGCCCCAGCGGGCGCACCATCACCTTATTGGAGTCCGTGAAGACCACGATCTCGTTAGGCTTGTCCTCCCCCACGACCACATAGCGGCACACCGCGCCGCTGTTGTTGATCAGACAGTGACCGGCCTTCTGGCCTGCGGGAAAACAGACATAGTCGCCCGCCTTCATCTCATAGGACGCCGCACCGATGCGGACGGTCATCGCGCCCTCAAGCACGTAGACGTGTTCCTCCTCGACGATGTGGTAGTGCGCGAGCGCGGTCTGCTTGCCCGGAGGCAGCTCCTCGATCTGGACGCCGACGTGATAGTCGCCGCCGATCGCGGCGCTGGTCAGGTGCCGAAAGCGGACCGCGTGCCGAGGCACCTCCGACCAGTCGTACCAGGGAACGGTTTCCGAACTGATCGGCCGCGCTGGCGAACCTGTGTCCTTCGTCAATGACCCAACTCCTTTTGCACGGGCGGCAGGGTGCCGCGCCAAATTCCCGGGAACCACTGGGAACCCAGTATTTTATCGAACGTTTACCTCTGGCGTCGGCAATCCGGGGGGACCCGCATCCGTCGCGAACCGGAACACGATGACGGAGACACAACGTCTTGGCCACCGCGACCCACCACCGAGAAAAAGCGCCGATCGGCGTTCCTGGCCTCGATAATATTCTGGTCGGAGGCCTGGCGCGCGGCCAAGTCTACCTGGTCGAAGGCAGCCCCGGCGCCGGCAAAACCACCCTGTCGCTCCAGTTCCTGTTGCAGGGCGCCAAGAACGGCGAAACCAGCCTCTACATCACCCTGTCCGAAACAGAACACGAACTGCGCGACGGCGCCGCCTCGCACGGCTGGACGTTGGACGAACGGATCAAAATCTTCGAACTGAGGCCGCCGGACGAAAACGACCAGCAAACACTGCTCTATTCCTCCGACCTCGAACTCGGCGAAACCATCAAGCGCATTTTCAAAACAGTCGATGAAGTCAGACCCAGCCTCATTGTTCTCGATAGCCTCGCCGAGATCCGCCTGCTGGCGGAGAGTCCGCTCCGCTATCGCCGTCAAGTCTTGGCACTCAAGCACCACTTCGCTCGGATCAACGCAACGGTCTTGATGCTCGACGATTTGAGCGCCGACAAGCCCGACAAGACCTTGCACAGTACGGCGCACGGCGTAATTCGTCTCGAAGAACTGGCGCCGTCCTACGGGGCCGAACGCCGCCGGTTGCGTGTCCTCAAATACCGCGGCCAATCCTATCGTAGCGGCTTCCACGACCTGGTCTTGAAGCGCGGAGGATTGCATGTCTTCCCACGTCTCATCGCCTCCGAACATCGAACCCAGTTGAAGCGCATCAAGCTGGCGAGCGGCACAGCGCAGCTGGACGAACTGTTGGGCGGCGGCATCGACTCCGGCTCCAGCACGCTGGTCTTGGGCCCAGCCGGCGCCGGAAAGTCGTTGCTCGCGCTTCATTTCGCCATGTCGGCGATCAAGCGTGGCGAGCGCGCCGCAATCTTCGCCTTCGACGAAGAGCTCGGTGTTCTGTTCGAGCGCGGTCGCGGCATGGGCATCGACCTGGAAGCCGCTGCGAAAGAAGGCAGCCTCCTGATCGAACAGCAGGACGCCGCCGAACTCTCGCCTGGCGAGTTTGCACACAAAGTTCGTCGCCTCGTCGAGGATGAAGCGGTGGGCACGATCGTGATCGACAGCCTCAACGGCTATCAGGCCTCGATGCCGGAAGAGCATTTCATCATCTTGCACATGCACGAACTTCTGCAATTCCTGAACCGCAAAGGGGCCGCGACCTTCGTCACCGTCGCTCAACACGGCCTTGTCGGCGAAGACATGAAATCGCCCGTCGACATCACTTATCTCGCCGATACGGTCATCCTGTTGCGCTACTTCGAAGCCGCGGGCCGCATCCGGCGCGCGATATCGGCGATGAAGAAGCGCACCGGAAGTCACGAGAACACCATCCGTGAATTCCAAATCGGCCAGGGCGGTATCACCCTTGGCGCTGCACTGACGGAATTCCGCGGCGTGCTGCAGGGCGTGCCGGTGTACATGGGCGGCGACGTCCCGCTGCTGGACGCCGGCACTTGACCCGCGACAGCGCCCAGCGACTGCCGCTGCGGGCGCTCATTCTGGCGCCGTCGGGTCGGGATGCGAGCGTCGCCAAGGGCGTCCTCGAAGAGTTGAATATCGATGCCGACATTTGCGACGGCCTGCCGACGCTCGTGCGCGAACTTGAACGCGGCGCGGGTCTGGCGCTGGTGTCCGTCGACGCATTCACCGCCCGCGACCTCTCCGGCCTCGTAGGCTGGCTTGCAGATCAACCGCACTGGTCCGACTTTCCCTTCGTCGTCATCACGCATCACGGCGGCGGCGCCGAGCGCAATCCGGTCGCCGCACGTCTGATCCAAGTCCTCGGTAACGTCAGCTTCATCGAACGCCCGTTCCATCCCACGACCCTCATCAGCATGAGCCGCACCGCGCTCCGCGCCCGCAAGCGCCAATACGAAGCGCGCGGACGCATCGACGAGTTGAAGCGCACTGAAGATGCGCTCGCCGTTGCCAACAACACTCTGACGACCGCCGTCGTCGAGCGCACGTTGCAGCTGTCCCAAAGCGAAGCGCGCTTTCGCGCCATCTTCGACTCCGCGTTTCAGCTGACCGGCTTGACCGACCTCGACGGCACGGTCCTCGTCGCCAACCAAACGTCCCTCGACGCGGTGGGCGCTCGCCTCGAAGACGTCGTCGGCGTCAAACTTTGGGATTCCATCTGGCTCTCGCGCACCCCGGCCGAAGCCCGCCGCCTGAAGCGAGAGATGACCCGCGCCGTGCGCGGCGAATTCGTTCGCTACGATCTCGAACTCGTCTTGCCCGACGATTCGACGCACGTGTTCGACTTTTCGATGAAGGCCGTTCGCGACGTCACGGGCAACATCGCCCAAATCATCGTCGAAGGCCGCGACATCAGCGAACTGAAGCGCACGACCGCAGCGCTCCTTCATGCGCAAAAGATGGAGAGCCTGGGTCAACTCACCGGCGGCGTCGCGCACGACTTCAACAACCTGCTGATGGCCATCATCGCCAACCTCGACCTCCTGCGCAAAAAGGTCGCCGCCGACCCCAAGAGCAAACAAATGGTCGAGAACGCCCTGCAAGGCGCAAAGCGTGGCGCAACGCTGACCCAGCGTCTCCTCGCCTTCGCGCGCAAACAAGACCTGCATGCCGAGGCTGTCGATCTCGCGACTTTGATTGCTGGCATGAAAGATCTGCTGACCAAGTCGATCGGTCCGCTGATCGAGTTGCGCGTCGATGCCCCGCTTGAACACGCGGCGGCGACAGTCGACCCGCATCAACTCGAACTCGCGATCCTGAACCTCGCCGTCAACGCGCGCGACTCCATGCCGGGGGGCGGCGTCATCACAATCGCCATCGACCGCCCTGGTCCCGGCGAGAAGCGTCCGAACGGCCTCGCCCCCGGCGCGTATGTCCGCTTGCGCGTGATCGACAAAGGCGTCGGCATGGATCGCACGACGCGCGAACGCGCCGTCGAACCGTTCTTCTCCACCAAAGAAGTGGGCAAAGGCACCGGCCTCGGCCTCTCGATGGTCCACGGCCTGGCCGTCCAATCCGGCGGCGGCATGGACATCGCCAGCACACCCGGCGAAGGCACCACAGTCGACATCTGGTTGCCCGCCGCCACCGCCGCTCCCGGCATTCAACCCGTTACTTCGGACACGTCCAAAGACATGAAATCCACAACCATTTTGGTCGTCGACGACGACGCCCTGATCGCCATGAGCACCGCCGACATGCTGACCGACTTGGGCCACGAGGTGATCGAGGCTTACTCCGGCGCCAAAGCGCTCGAAGCCCTGCGCAAGCAACCACTGATCCAACTGATGATCACGGACTACGCAATGCCCGGCATGACCGGCGTCCAACTCGCCAACGCCGCGCGCGAACTGCGGCCCGATTTGCAGGTCCTGCTCGCGACCGGCTACGCCGACCTGCCCGACGGCACGCAAATCGATCTCCCGCGCCTCACCAAACCCTACATGCAGCATCAATTGGCGACGCAAATCGCGCGAATGCTGGGCTGACGCGCGGCCCTGGGCAAGGAGGCCGGACTCGCGCTACTTCTCGGCCATGAAAATAGCAACCTTCAACGTCAATTCCATCAAAGCCCGCGTCGACACCGTCCTGACCTGGTTCAAACAGGCGCAACCCGACGTCGCCTGCCTGCAGGAAATCAAGTGCGAGACGAACGCGTTCCCCGCCTTCGAACTCGAAGCCCTGGGCTACAACTGCGCCGTCATCGGCCAGAAAAGCTACAACGGCGTCGCCCTCATCTCGAAGCACAAGATCGAAGACGTGCAAGTCGGCCTGCCCGGCGACGACGCCGACGAGCAAGCCCGCTACATCGAAGGCACCATCGTGACCAAGGACGGCGCGGTCCGCGTCGCCTCGATCTACGCCCCGAACGGGAACCCGCCCGACACGGAGAAGTACCCCTACAAGCTCAAATGGATGGACCGCCTCATCGCCCGCGCGTCCAAACTTCTGGAGCAAGAAGAACCCCTGGTCCTCGCCGGCGACTACAACATCATCCCGACCGCCGACGACGTGTACGACGCCAGCGTCTGGGCAAACGACGCGCTCTTCAAACTCGAAACCCGCCGCAAGCTGCGCCATCTCACCAACCTCGGCTTCACCGACGCCTTCCGCGCCGTCAACGCCAACCCGTTCCAGTACACCTTCTGGGACTACCAAGCCGGCGCCTGGCAGAAGGACCGCGGCCTGCGCATCGATCATCTCATGCTGTCCCCGCAAGCCGCCGACAAACTCAAGACCTGCGCCATCGACAAGCACACCCGCGCCTGGGACAAGCCGTCCGACCACGTCCCCATCTGGTGCGAACTCGCGCTATGATTGCGCTTGCGCCGAGTGAAGGCGGCTGTCTCTGCGGCAACATCCGCTACCGCGTCGAAGGCCCGGTCGAAGAATCCGCCTACTGCCACTGCCGCACCTGCCAACAACAATCCGGCGCCCCGGTCGTCGCCTGGTTCGCCGTCCCGCCCGCGCAGTTGCACTACCTCAAAGGCAAGCCCAAACAATTCCGTGCCTCGCCACACGCCGCTCGCGAATTCTGCGGCGACTGCGGCACCTATCTCCTCTTCCGCGAGGACGACGAGGCCGCCACCATCGGCGTCAACACCGCCACCCTGGACGACCCCAACCGCGTGCCGCCCACGTTCCACATCTGGCACCAGAGCCGCATCGCGTGGTTCGACACCGCCGACGCCTTGCCGAGATTCGAGAAAGGCAAACCGCCCGGATGATCAAACTCACCTTCTGCCTCGTCCGCCTGCCGCATCTCACGCGCGAAGCCTTCCAAGACTATTGGCTCCACAAACACGCCCCGCTCGTGAAGAGCCATCAAGCAACCCTCGGCATCCAACGCTACGTCCAACTCCACAGCTTCGACCCAACACTCAGCACCGACATCCGCGCATCGCGCGGCGGCCCGGATCAATACGACGGCGTCGCCCAACTCTGGTGGACCAGCTTCGAAGACCTCGCCAAACACTTGAGCGGCCCAGACGCCGCCGAAGCCGGCCGCGCCCTCCTCGAAGACGAACAAAAATTCATCGACCTCTCCAAATCCCCATTGTGGTGGGGTGAGGAGAGGGTCGTCATCGCCTAGCTGACAGGTTTCGGCCCTTGCGCGAGAAGCGTTCGCCAAATCTCGCCGAACGCCGAGACATCACTCTCGTCATCGCGAGGGGCAGCATCCAACGTCTTCTCCAGCGCATCCACCAGCATCCGACCATCATGCGCCGGAAGCAAACGCCCCTCGAAGCTCCATTCCCACCGCCAACCTCGCTTGCTCGGCGAACGGAAATCAATCCAAACCCATCGATCCTCCCAAATGAACGCCCGCAGATTGCTTTCCGTCCTGCGAAATGACGCTTCGAGTCTTTCCTTCCGAACATCGTCGTGAGTCTCAATGACCTTGTCGCAAGTCATCGCTTTCGTTTTGTATTTGATCGCCCTCTGACGTTTCTTCATGCTCGCAAGCACATTCGCCAGAAATTCATTCTCCGAACTTGGAAGATATGGCACCGCACGCCTGACCTAGTTCGACCGCGGGTTGGCGGGCATGACGCGCACGCCGGGCTTCAGCTTCCGATACGTCAGGTCGCGATGATCGGCGAACACCGGTCCTGGTGACTTCACCACCATCACCTTGCGCGCAATCGGCTCGAAGTCGGCGCGGTAGTGCACGGTGCTCTTCAGCGCGAGGATCGAAACGTCGGCCGGCTCGATGCCGAAGAGGCGCACCTGCGATTGGTCCAAGCACTGCCCCTTGCCCGAGACGACCGCCACGCGAACGCCGCCGTGCCGCAGCAGCGCGCACGGCCCGATCCTGAAGTGCCACCCGCCGGCCATCGGCCCGGTGCCGTGCGTATCGCCGTCGTTGATTTGCTCGACCGTCCACGCAGCCTCGACAGGCGTCTCACCCGCCCAGCCGGTCTTCGCGCCGAGCCCGACGTTCAGCGTCGCGCCGACACCCGCCGCAGTAGCCGCACGCGCGACCTCCGGGTCCCAGATATGCGCGACCACCGCGTCCTGCGCGTCAGCCTCGATCAGCGCCCGCAACAGCCCAACCGTGTCCCCGTTTCCGCCGCCGCCGGGATTGTCCTGCGTATCGGCGAGCACCACGGGCCCGCGTCCCGAACCGCGCGCGAGACGTATCGCCTCACGCACCGCATCGCGCGGCTCCCACAGATCCTCCGCAAAGCGCGACTCTGACGCAGCGAACACAGCCGCCAACTCGTCGGCGGCAGCATCCGCAGCACCCTGCGTATCCGCATAGACCGTGATCGTCGGCCGGCACATCGGTACGTCCGCGATCGGAAAGCACGGCGCCATCGCGATCGTCGAGATCTTCGCGTTGCCGATCGTCGTGCCTTCGAGCTTCGCCGCATGCGCGTAGAGCGTCCTCAGCGGTTCACTCGCCGTCGCCTGCTGCGTCGCCGGAATCAGAAAGTCGATCTCGCGCATCGCCCGCGCCTGCCGCGGCAACCCGTCGACCATCTTCTTCAGATGCTGCGCCGCACGCTTGCCCGTCTCGGCCATATCGACATGCGGATAGGTGCGATAGATGCACATCGCATCCGACAGCTCCACCATCTCGCGCGACACGTTGGCGTGAAAGTCGAGACTGACGACGATCGGCATCGAAGGCCCAACAACCTCGCGCACACGCCGCAGCAACTCACCCTCACCGTCGTCGATATGCTCGGCCACCATCGCCCCGTGCATATCGAGATAGACCGCATCGACCGGCAGAGCCGCGCGCAAATCGTCGATGATCATACCGACGATTTCTTCGTAAGCCTCCTCCGTCACATGCGCCGACGGCACGGCCCCGGCACCGGTCAACGGCACGACATCCCAACCATAGGTCCGCGCTTCGTTTACGAACCCGGCATAGGGAATATTCGCCTTCGTATTGCGAATAAGATCGGCGCCGCGCTTCAGCTCGCCGAACACCCCGCCGCGGAACGCATCCAGGTCCGCCTTCGACGGCGCGAAGGTGTTGGTCTCATGAAAGAAGAACGCTAGTGCGACGCGCATAGGGCCTCAGATATCCGCATAGATGTGCCCTTCACCCGCGCCGCCCGGATGCGTCACCGCCCCGGCGCGCGCCGAGCCTACTTGCTGCGCGTATTTGTGCAGCACGCCCGAGGTGTAGATCGTCTTGCGCGGCTTCCACGCCGCTTTGCGCTTCGCCAGTTCATCCGCCGAGAGTTCAACGTCGAGCGTCCCCTTCTCCGCATCGATGACGATGATATCGCCGTCGCGCAGCAGCCCGATTGGCCCGCCTTCGGCAGCTTCCGGTCCCACGTGCCCGATACAAAGCCCACGCGTCGCGCCGGAGAACCGCCCGTCGGTAATCAGCGCATAGTGCTCGCTGTCGCCCTGCCCATAGATCGCAGCCGTCGTCGACAGCATCTCGCGCATCCCAGGCCCGCCCTTCGGCCCCTCGTAGCGGATGATGATCACGTCGCCGTGCTTCAGCGTCCGGTTCTGCACCGCCGCGAACGCATCTTCCTCACAGTCGAAGCAGCGCGCCGGTCCGCGATGATGCAGATGCGCCAACCCCGCGACCTTCACGATCGCCCCATCCGGCGCCAACGAGCCCCGCAAACCGACGACGCCGCCCGTCGGCGACAGCGGATTGGACACCGGCCGCACCACGTCCTGCTTTGGATTGAATTTCACGTCGCGCAGATTCTCGGCCAACGTCTTGCCCGTCACCGTCATGCAGTCGCCGTGCAGATACCCGCCGTCCAGCAGCACCTTGAGCAGCATCGGCACGCCGCCCGCCTCATACATATCCTTCGCGACGTATTTCCCGCCGGGCTTCAGATCCGCGAGATACGGCGTCTTCTTGAACACCTCGGCGACGGCAAAGAGGTCGAAGTCGATGCCGCACTCATGCGCGATCGCCGGCAGATGCAGCGCCCCATTCGTCGACCCACCGGTCGCCGCCACAACGACGGCCGCGTTCTCCAGCGACTTGCGCGTCACGATATCGCGCGGCCGGATATTGCGCCTGATCAACTCCATCACCGCCTTGCCGCTATCGACCCCGTAAGAGTCGCGCGACTTGTATTCCGCCGGCGGTCCGGCCGAGAACGGCAGCGCCAGGCCCATCGCCTCGGACACGCACGCCATCGTGTTCGCCGTGAACTGCCCGCCGCAAGCGCCCGCGCCCGGACACGCGTGGATTTCGAGGTCGTGCAAATCCTCACCCGACATCTTGCCGGCCGCGTGCTGCCCCACGCCTTCAAAGATGTCGACGACGGTAACGTCTTTGCCCTTGAACTTGCCCGGCAAGATCGAACCGCCATACATGAACACCGACGGCACGTTCAGCCGCACCATCGCCATCATCAACCCCGGCAGCGACTTATCGCATCCGGCGATCCCGACGATCGCGTCATAGCAATGCCCGCGCACGGTGAGCTCGACGGAGTCGGCAATCACCTCGCGGCTGACCAGCGACGACTTCATCCCCTGATGCCCCATCGCGATGCCGTCGGTGACGGTGATGGTGCAGAACTCGCGCGGCGTCCCCCCCGCTTCCTTGACGCCGGCCTTCACGGACTGCGCCTGACGCATCAACGCGATGTTGCACGGTGCCGCTTCGTTCCAGCACGAGACGACGCCGACGAACGGCCGCGCGATCTCCTCGGCCGTCAGACCCATGGCGTAGTAGTACGAACGGTGCGGCGCGCGCGCCGGACCTTCGGTGACGTGGCGGGAAGGCAATTTCGATTTGTCGAAGGTGGTCATCTCGAACACAGTTGTTGAAGGGCGATGCAGAACCTATCGACTTGACAACGTTTGGTGGCAAGCATTCCCGCCGCCGTCCCCATCCCTAGTGGGCAGCGGACCGAAAACCCACCAGAAAAAAACGTATGCAATCCGTTCCATCACACCGTCACATCGGCAGATTTCCGCCGCTTCTGCCGTCACATATCCATCACCTTGCCGTCACAAGTGACACCACCCGCGCGACCGAACAATTATAGAACATGTGCGCAGACCCGAGCAACGCGCGCAGTGGCGCACCAGCGAGTGAGCTTCACAGAGTAAGTCTCACGCAGCCCGAACCGACCCGCCGTCGATCCGCTTAGCCCACGCCGCAAAGTCCAGCGCAAACCGCACCGGCTCTTCCCAATGCACGGCATGGCCGATGCCGTCGTAGATCAGCAGTTCCGCGTTCTTGAAAGCGCGAACCAACGCGTCCTGATCGGCGCGCGGGCAGAAGGCGTCTTGATCGCCCCACACGATGAGCGTCGGTCCGGCATACGCGGCGCCGGTCGATGCATGATCACGCACCATCAAGCCGGCGGTCGCGCTGCGAAAAACGCGCGCCGGCACCTTCTGCGTCTCCGCAATCGCCATCGCGAGAAACGCGGCGGGCACCGGTGTCGCCAGCGTGCTCATCTGAAATTCGCGCGCGAATTCATAGGGGATGTCATCGCCGAGCGCGTCGACGATCTTGCGCAATTCCTCAACGGCGGGGTTCGCATGCAACGACGCGAAGGCGCCGACGATGACGAGACCGAGTACGCGCTCCGGATGCGCCTCGGCGACGCAGCGCGCGACCAGACTTCCCATGGAATGACCGACGACAATCGCACGCTCGATCTTCTGCGCATCGAGAAACGCCACGACATCCGCCGCCATGTCTTCCGGCGCATAGTGACCGGCAGGCTTACTCGACGCACCATGCCCGCGCATGGTCACCGCGAAGGCATGAAACCCGCTCGGCAACACGTCGAGCACCGGCCCATACGACAAATGCGAGTCCGTGATCCCATGAATGAAGATCACGGGCACGCCGGAGGGATCGCCCTTTTCAGCGTACGTCAGGGTCACACCGGTCGCGACCGCGACCGATTTGCTCAGAAACGACATTGAAGTCTCCTTGTGTTGCGCCCCGCCTACGCCGCCCGCTGCGCAATTCCGGTCTCGATTTTCCGCAGCCACATCGAGAGATCGGCCGCAAAGCGAACCGGCATCTCCCAATGCACCGCATGCCCCGTGCCGACATAGACCGACAGCACGGAATTCTTGAGGCCCGTCCAAAGCACGGTCTGATCGTTGCGCGTCGCGAACGTGTCCCTGTCGCCCCAGACGATCAGCGCCGGCAACAGACTGCCGGAGGCCGTGAACGAACGATCACGCTCGATCAGCCCCGCGGTCGTTGCGCGCCAAACATAGCCCGGCAGCTTCAAGCTCTCGTCGACGACCATCTCGAAGAACGCATCCGGCACAGACGTCGCCAGCGTGCTCTTTTGAAGCTCCCGCACGAAATCTTCGGGCACGGGCTCGCCCAGGCAGTCGACCGCGTTCCAGACCTCCTGCATGACCGGACTGTTGTTCCACGCCGCCAGCGCGCCGATAAGCACAAGACCTATCGCCCGCTGAGGCCGCGCGTGCACAAACGTGCGCGCCACGAGGCTGCCCATCGAATGACCCACGATCACCGCGCGCGGAATGCCGAGTGCATCCATAAACGCCTCAACATCGGCGGCCATGTCTTCGGGCCGATAGTCGTCAGCCGGCCGGCTAGCATCACCGTGTCCACGCTGTGTCACCGCAATGGCGCGCATGCGCTTGGGCAAGGTCTCGAACACCGGCTCAAACGACCGGTGCGAGTCACCTAACCCGTGCAGAAAGATGACGGGCACGCCCTTGGGGTCGCCGCTTTCGATGTACGGCAGTGTCACGCCGGTCGACACCGTTACGGTCTTCACATCGAATGCCATGTCACGACTCCTTCGCCCCTCGCCCGCTTGCGGGAGAGGGGATGGGGGTGAGGGCCGAACCTCAAAAAAACAAACACGCGCCGGAGTCGGGCGACGCGTAAACGCCCCGCCCTCACCCCCGGCCCCTCTCCCGCAAGCGGGCGAGGGGTGCTTATGCTGCGTGTGGTCGCTTCAATTTCTCGGCGCGCATCGCCCACGCTTTGTTGACGGGGCTCTCGGGCTTCCCGAGCAACCGCTCGTCGACGAACGCATCAGCCAGCGCCCGATCGCCCAGCCGAACCGCGGCCTCCGTCATCGTCCACGAGAACATGTCGCGCTGCGCATGGCTGCCGCCGAAGCGGTTCGCACGCCCGCGCACCGGCAGCAACAGCTCGATCGTCTGCGCATAGTCGCCGCGCCCGAACGCCGCGAACGCCTCGCACGCCGGCACGCCCACTTCGCGCGACATCATCGCGTTGATGCCTGTGCCCGCAGCCGCGCGCTTCGCCGCCGCGATCAAGCGCTTCTGCGCATCTTCGCGGCCCGCGCCGACGAACGCCATCATCGCGTGCACGTCGTTGAAGGCGTAGTACGCGTGGTCGACGCGCGTCTCCCACTTGTCCGCCAGATCCTTCCAGCGGTCGCCGACATTGTGCCCGGTGAGCGCCAGCCGCCACAGCAACGCCGACCCGTCCAGCAACTCCAGCGCCTGGCCGAAGCCGCCCGCCGAGATGTTCTTGTCGTAAAGCATCAGCGCCGACGCGACCTCGTTCGCGTCGATGTGAAACAGCGCCTTGTGCCAAAAGATGTGGAACGCAAACAGGCTGTTCGGCGCCCAATCATCGGCGCCCGCCGCCAAGAACTGCACGCCCTCTTTCGCGCGGCCCTGCATCTCCATCACATGCGCCACCGCATGAACGGCCCAACCGTCCTGCTTATTCAGCGCAATGGCCGCGCGGCCGCGCTCTTCGGCCCGTTCGTACTCGCCGGCCTCTTCGAGACCGAACGCATACATGCCTTCGATGAAACCATAGCCCGGCACATTGCGATTCCAGTGCGGGAACGCGCGCGCCACGCGGTCTCGCAGCATGTGCGAGTAGCCGAGGAAGAAGTCGCCGACATGCGCGTACTGCAGAGCCAGCAAATCGCGCGGATAAGCGATCGACGCCTTGCCCCACAATTCAACGCCGCGATCCCAATCGCCGTCGATCCAGGCACGGCACGCCGCGATGTGCAGCCGTTCGCGCTCGTTCGCCTTGCCCGCCAATGCCTCGGCGGCCCGCAAGCTCTTCAGCGCTTCGCCTTCGAACGCCTTGTCCGTCGCCGTGGCGAAGGCGCCGGCGCGGAACGCATGCGCCATCGCGAAATCCGGATAGTCGGCGATGATCGCATCGACCTCGCCCACCGGATCGGCCTGATAGGCGTGCAGCTTGTCGCACACGCGATCGAACCGATCGATCGCATCCTGCGAGCCATAGGAAATCGGGTTGCCCCGCTTGTCGAACTTACTCATCTGCGTCTCCCAATTGCGTCTGCATCCGGCGCAATCGCCCGATACATGTTGGGTGCTGAAATACGAACATAAACCCGTCCGCTCCAGCCGACCCATGGTGCGCTTGCTCAAGAATAGTTTAGGCAAACAATTTCAATCACTTAACGCGTGCATGGCTGCTATGCCGTGACCGGCGTCACGCACCTGCACAGGCCACGGTGTACCTGTGGTACACTGCGTTATGTCGCAAACGGTCGCTCAAAAACCGCCGTCCAATCGGGAACGCTTGCTCGATCTCGCCGAGCAGCTCGTCCTGCAAAAGGGATTCGCCTCGACCTCGATTGAAGAACTGATCGTGGGCGTGGGCATTACGAAGAGCGGCTTCTTCTACCACTTCAAAGACAAGAACGATCTGGCGAAGGCGCTCATGCAGCGCTATCTCGAAGCCGACGAGCAGGTGCTGAACGACATCTTCAACCGCGCCGCCGAACTCCACGACGACCCGCTGCACTCGTTCCTGATCGGCCTAAAGCTGTTCGCGGAAATGATGGCGAAGGTCCACGACATCCACCCCGGCTGCCTGGCCGCGTCCGTGTGCTACCAAGACCAACTCTTCGACCAGCAGATCCGCCAGATGAATGCCGAAGGCATGCTGGCCTGGCGCAAACGCTTCCGCACCCAACTCGGCCTCATCGCCGATCGCTACCCGCCCAAGATCGACATCGACCTCGACACCATGGCCGACATGATGATGGCCCTGGTCGAGGGCGGCATCATTCTATCGAAGGTGCTGAAGGATAACCGAGCCCTCCCCGCCCAAATCCTCCACTTCCGCAACTACGTGCGCTTGGCGTTCGAGCCGGGCTGACACCGCCCAACAAGTTGAGCAATCAAAATTTCCCGTCATGGCCGGGCTTCACCCACAGTTGGCGGGTTCGCGCTCGCGCTCCCTTATCCGTCATGGCCGGCCTCTTGAGCCGGCCACCCAGTGGCCGCGCGTCTGCGCGGCCTAGAGACTCGCTGAAGCGCCGCAAGTTCATTGACGATGCGGTCGCGTTTTCAGCGCGCACGGACGTGCGCGCACTGGGTGGCCGGGTCGCGCTTCGCTTGCCCGGCCATGACGACGTGGGAGCAAGGCGCGCGCTTACCCCAGCCGCTTGAGTGCCTCGGTCACCTTGCCGAGCGCCGCCTCATATTCCGCCCGCTTCTCGCGCTGCTCGTCGATGACCTCTTCCGGCGCCTTCGCGACGAAGGCCTCGTTGCCCAGCTTCGCGTCGATGCGGCCGATCTCAGCAGTCAGACGCTGCTGCTCTTTCGTCAACCGCGCCCGCTCTTTCGCGAAATCGATGAAACCTTCCAGCGCAAGGCCCGCCGTCCCGTCGCCGACGACGATCTGCGCCGAGCTCTTGGCGAACGCGTCACCAGCCTGCGCGGCGTCGAGCCGCGCCATCCGCAAGATCAACTCATTGTGCCGGTCCAGCCAGGCACGTTCGTCCGCGTTCGCCGTCTTCAACGTCAGCGGCAACTTCGATGCCGGCGGCACGTTCATTTCCGCGCGCACCGAGCGTACTTCAGAGATCAGCGACTTGACCCAATTCATTTCGGACGCCGCCGCCGTGTCGCGCGCGATCTTGGAGTAATCCGGCCACGCCGCCGAGATCAGCATGCTCTCGCGTTTTGGCCCCTGCTCACCCGTCTGACGCCAGAGTTCTTCGGTGATGAACGGCGTGAACGGATGCATCAGACGCAACATCTCATCCATGACCCACGCCGCCGTCGCGCGCGTCTCGGCCTTCTGCGCCTCGTCGCTGCCGTTCAGCACCGGCTTGATGAATTCGAGATACCAGTCGCAGTACACGTTCCAGACGAACTCATAGAGCCCGCCCGCCGCATCATTGAACCGATACGTCTCAAGCGCCTTCGTCACCTCGTCGCGCGCGCGGAACAACTCGCCCACGATCCAGCGATTGACGGTGCCCTTCAACGCCGACGGATCGAACCCGTCGACGCGTTTGCATTCGTTCATCTCGCAAAAGCGCGCCGCGTTCCAAATCTTCGTGCAGAAATTGCGATACACCTCGACGCGCGAGCGCCCCATGCGCAGGTCTTTTCCCGCCGCCGCCGCGATCGCCAGCGCAAAGCGCAAAGCGTCCGCGCCAAACTCGTCGATCAGCGTCAACGGGTCGATCACGTTGCCGCGCGTCTTCGACATCTTCTGCCCGCGCTCATCGACGACGCGCGCGTGGATATAGATCGTGTGGAACGGCTCCTTATCCATGAAGTGCAGTCCGAACATCATCATCCGGGCGACCCAGAAGAAGATGATGTCGAACATCGTCACGACGACGTCGGTCGGATAATACCGCGCGAGTTCCGGCGTCTTGTCCGGCCACCCCATCGTCGAGAACGGCCACAGGCCGGACGAGAACCACGTGTCCAGCACATCCGGATCGCGCTTCAATGCAACGTCATGCCCGTGCTTGGCCTTCGCCTGCGCCAGCGCATCCGCTTCCGTCTCGGCGACGAAGATGTTGCCCTTGTCGTCGTACCACGCGGGGATCTGATGCCCCCACCACAGCTGCCGCGACACGCACCACGGCCGAATGTCTTCAAGCCAGCGATAATACGTGTCGGCAAACCGCTCCGGCACGAACTTCGTCTGCCCGCTGCGCACGGACTCAAGCGCGCGATCCGCTAGCGGCTTCACGTTCAGATACCACTGCTCGGTCAGCATCGGCTCCAGCACGACGGTTTTCGTCTTCTCGTCATGCGGCACGGCATGCGTCACCGGCTCGACCTTCTCGAGCAAGCCCATCGCCTCGAGATCCGCGACCACACGCTTGCGCGCCTCGAACCGGTCAAGCCCGCGATACGGCGCCGCCGCCTTGTCGTTGATCTTGCCATCGAGCGTCAAAATGTTGAGCGGCTCAAACTTGTGCCGCCGCCCGACCTCATAGTCGTTGAAGTCATGCGCCGGCGTAATCTTCACCGCGCCCGACCCCTTCTCCGGATCGGCATACTCGTCGGCCACGATCGGGATCAACCGCTCCGATAACGGCAAGCGCACCTTCTTGCCGACCAGCGCCTTATAACGCTCATCGTCCGGATGCACCGCAACCGCGGTATCGCCCAACATCGTCTCCGGCCGCGTCGTCGCGACGATGATGAATTCGTCCGGTTTGTCGGCCAGGGGATATTTGATGTGCCAGAGGTTGCCTTTGACCTCGATGTTCTCGACCTCAAGATCGCTCACCGCCGTCTGCAGACGCGGGTCCCAATTCACGAGACGCGTGTCCTTGTACATCAAGCCCTGTTTGTAGAGCTCGACGAACACCTTCAGCACCGCGCGGCTCATCTGATCCGCTTCGGTCTCGCCCATCGTGAAGCGGTCGCGTGACCAATCGCACGACGCGCCCAGCCGCCGCAGCTGCCGCATGATCGTGCCGCCGGACTCGGCCTTCCATTCCCACACGCGGCGCAGAAATTCTTCGCGGCCGAGCTTCTGGCGCGACGTCTGCTTCTCCGCCAACTGCCGCTCGACGACCAGCTGCGTCGCGATCCCCGCGTGATCCATCCCCGGCTGCCACAGCACATCCCGCCCGCGCATGCGCTCGAACCGGCTCAAGATGTCCTGCAGCGTATTGTTGAGCGCGTGCCCGATATGCAGCGAACCCGTGACGTTAGGCGGCGGGATGACGATCGTGAACGGCTTGGCGTCCGGCTTGTTGCCCGCGCGAAAAGCCCCCGACGCCTCCCAGGCGTCATAGAGCTGCTCTTCGCTGTCCTTCGGATTGTAGGTCTTCTCTAACATCGTTCTATCAAGCCTTTAAGCATGCCTCATCGCGCGCAAGCCGGTTGGCTTGCACGGCCCTGTCGAGCCTTCGCTGTCTTATAGGTTAGCGGCGACGTCCGCCGCCGCGTGCAGCGCGCTCGACTTCCTGCTGTACGACGCGCTCTACGATTTCGGGCAGGTGTTCGTCGAGCCATGCGGCGAGCATCGGCTTCATCATCTGCGCCACGATCTCTTCCAGCGTGGTGCCGCCGCCGACCGCCACATCGCGCTCGCGCGTCAGCGCGCCGAAGGCGTTGCTGATCGCCGACGACGCCTGCGAAGAGAGAACGGAATCGCGATCTTCCTTTTCGACCATATCCAAGTCCGATTGATGACGCGTTTGGCGAGGTGGTTCCGGAGGCGGCGCGCGTCGCGACACACGCGGCTCCGGTGCGGGTTCGGGCTCACGCGGCGGTGGCGGTGCAGCGCGGCGGCGCGGCGGTTCGGGCGCCGGCGCCGGTTCGGGCGCTGGTCCGCCGATCGATCCGTCGTCGTGAACGATGTTCGTCAGTTCGAGTACGTCGCCGTCACGCGACGGCGCCGCCGCGGCGGGCTGAGCTGCCTTCGCCGCAGGATCGGCATCCTCGGAAATGATCCGCCGAATGGAAGCGAGAATTTCTTCCATTGTCGGTTCTTGTTGAGCCGAGGGCGTGGCCATGGGTGTAAACCTCTTCGAGCGTCGCGCGACCCCTTGAATTTCAACCTAAGGCAAGGTCGCGCCAATTGCCAGTAGGCGCCTCCGTCAGAGAGGCGCCTCGGGCAACCACATAAATACCCTAGAAAACCTTAGTTTCCGTAAGTCGCCGCCCCCAGCGGACGCCAGGTTTGCATCTCGTAATTTTCCACCGGGTCATAGAGTTGAACCGGCAGCGCCAGTTCCTTGGCGGTCAACTTACCGACGGCGGCCAGCAGCGCATAGCTCGCCACCACCTCGTCACGCTCGCTGCGCACCAGGGCGACGCGGGCGTTCAGCAATTCCTGCTGCTGGTTCAACACATCCAGCGTCGTGCGCGAGCCGACTTCCAGCTCTTGCTGGACGCCCTCGAACGCGATTTCCGCAGCCTTAACCTGCTGGCGGTTGGCCTCGGAAGAGGCCGTCGAGGCGCGATAATTTTCCCAAGCGTTCGACACGCCTTCGTCCGTCGCGCGCCGCGCATCCTCGGCGTCGAGCCGCGCGCGGTTGTTAAGCTCTTTCGCCTGACGGATCGACGACCACTCGGCGCCGCCTTGGTAAATGGGCACTGTCGCGACAGCCGAGACGATGGTCTCGTCGCCGATCGTCTCCGCCCCGCGCTCCTGGCCGCTGCGGCCATAGCTTGCTTGCAGGGACACGGTGGGCAGCATCTGGCCGACCGCAAGGTCGATCCCAGCCGCCGTGGCCGCTTCCGCTTCGCGCGCCGCGGTCAGCGACGGGTTCAGTTGGTTCGCAACCTGCTTGGCGTCTTCTTCGCTCGCCGGCAGTCCGGGCGTCGCGGGCTTCGTCTCCAGCGTCCCCGGGGCTTCGCCGACGGTGCGCTCATAGAACAACCGGCTCGCCTTCAAGCTCGCTTCCGCGGCGGTCAGACTGGCGAGGCCGGCGGACAAACGCGCTTCCGCCTGCGCCACGTCCGTGCGGGTAATTTCACCGACTTCGAACCGTGCTTGTGCAGCCTCGAGCTGCTTCTTCAGAAGCTCGACGTTCTGCTTGTTCAGGTTCAACGTCGATTCGTCGCGCACGACGTTCATGTAGGACGACACGGTGTCGATAAAGATCTGTTGCTCGGTCGCGTGCAGAATGGCGCGGCCGCCGCGCACATTCGCGTCGGCGACGCGACGCTGCGCCAGAATGCGGCCGCCCGCGAACACCGTCTGCGTCGCCGTGATATCGGCGCCCCACGGTCGCGTCCGCGACTCAAGGCCGACGACGGCCGGATCGGTTTTCGATTCGCTCTTGATCGACGAGTACTGCGCGCTGATTGAAACTCTCGGACGCCACAGCGCGATCGCCTGCGCGACGTCTTCGTCGGTCGCGCGCAAGTTTGCACGCTCGGCCAGCAACTGCGGGTTCGACTGATAAGCTTTCACCAACGCGTCGAGCAGCGAATCAGCTGCGTGCGCGTTCGGCACCAAAAAAACTGAAGCAAGCAAGGCCGCGCGTAAACGCCAGCTGACCCGCTTGCGGAAAACTGAACCGTTTTCCCCAACGAACATGAGAACTCCTTCCCGCCATCGCGCGAGAGGTTAACGATGAGAGCGTAAATTTCGAATTAAGATTTAGGGTCAAACAGCCGTTTGAACAACGGCAAACCCTTAGAAAACAAAGCTTCGTGAACGTTCGAAGCCGGGAAGGACCGGAACTGTTGCATCAAAAGCAAACCTACGGCTGAGCGCCCCTGCCTTCTTCACGCAGAAGTGGGCCTTGCCGACCGGACCTTCGTTCATAATGACGACCATCCGGCCGCCCTCTTTCAACTGCTCGACCCACGCTTTGGGCACGTCTTCGACTGCGCCGTTGACGAAAATAACGTCGAACGGCGCCTGCCCCGGCGCACCGACTTTCAGCGGACCGACCACGCCGTAAAGACGTCCGAGCTTCGGCGACGACCGCAAAATCGGCGCCGCAAACTTCGCAAGCTCTTCGTCTTCTTCAAGCGCAACAACATCGCGCGACAGCGCACACAGCACGGCCGTCGAATAACCCGTCGCACATCCGACATCGAGAACGCGATCGTTCTCCTGCACTTCCGCCAGCTGACAGAGTTTGCCGAAGCTGCGCGGATCCAGCAGGAACCGCCCCGGCGCGACCTCAACGCAAATGTCCGCATAGGCCAGCGAACGCTTGTTGGCCGGCACGAACCGCTCCCGCTCAACGCGGCCCATCGTATCCGTGACGCGCGCGTCGGTGACGTCGTTCGTGCGCACCTGGCCCTCAACCATGAAAGCGCGGGCGGCGGACAAGTCGGTCGACATGAGGAGAATCCGGCGGAAATCGTTAAGTTGCGCGCTTATATCGGCGCCCGCCGCCTCTGACAATGCGAAGCGGTGAAGCGTTTGTAGCACGCCCGCCCCTCTGCTATACGACGCCCCTCGCGATCGGACGGCCACGTGGCGGAGTGGTTACGCAGAGGTCTGCAAAACCTCGTACCCCGGTTCAATTCCGGGCGTGGCCTCCAGCGATCGCCTTAGAATCGGAGCGGCCAGTGGACGCCCCCGTCGTCGCCGACTTCGCCCAAGCCCTAGAGCCAGCCAACTATGTCAGCGTCCCGAGCGATTGGCTGATCGCGGTCAGCGATGTCATCGGTTCGACGGGCGCGATCTCGGCCGGCCGCTACAAAGACGTGAATCTTGCGGGCGCCGCGACGATTGCGGGCGTCCAGAACGCCAACCCCGGCCGCGACCTGCCCTTCGCCTTTGGCGGCGACGGCGGCACCGTATTGATCCCACCCGACCTCGCCGAAACGACGACGGCCGCGCTCAAAGGCGTTCAGCGCATCGTCCGCAACACGCTCTCGCTCGACACCCGCTGCGCGCTGATTCCGGTGGCCGCCGTGCGCGCGGACGGCTTCGACGTGCGCCTCGCCTACCAGACCCTGCACGGCAGCCGACGGCTCGCGATGCTCTGCGGCGGCGGCATCGACCATGCCGAAACGCTATGCAAAACGCAGGCGGGCGAACGTTTCGCGATCAACGCTGACGCGACGACGGAAGATGCAGATCTCTCGGGCCTATCGTGCCGCTGGCAACCGCTGAGCGCCCGCAACGGCGTAATGCTGACCGCCATCATCCGCGCCAAGGACGGCGAACAACTCTCGCCCGTCTATCGCGACCTCTACGCCGGCATTCTGGCCGCGGCACGCCGCGACCTGTGTCCCGTCGCCGCGTCCAACCTGAAAGCAGCCTGGCCACCACGCGGCGGCGCACACGAACGCGCCTTCGGCCGCTCGCTGTTCGAGGTGTACGGCCAATCGCTGTTGGCGATCATCTCCGAGAAGACGGGCACAACGATCGGCGGCTTCAACGGCCGCGACTACGCGCGCGCCCTGCCCTCGCACTCCGACTACCGCAAGTTCGCCGACTCGTTGCGCATGGTCATCGACTGTTCGACTCGCGAAGCCGACGCGATCGAACAGCTTTTGACCCTCGCCAAGACGCATCGCGCGATCGACTTCGGCCTCCACCGCGCCTCCTCGGCCCTTATGACGTGCTTTGTGAGCAACACTGATGACAGCGGCCACGTGCACTTTATCGATGGCGCCGACGGCGGATACGCCCTAGCTGCTCAACAGCTTAAGTCGAAAATCGCAGATAGAACCTGAGGTTACGGGTCCCAACTCGCTCGGCCCAATTGTCAGCGGGTGGATGGTATTAACACTTTATTAACCTTATCGGCTCAAGTTGCTCAGGTCTTCCCATGAAGACACCCCACCATTTACCCAACTTCGGGGCCCGGTTCGCCGGGCCCCTTTTTCATTCCGGGGTCGATGAGGTCGACGTCCGCCGCGCCCGCCACCAGCGCACGACCCGCACCTCGTTCACACGGCGAAAGCGGCGCACACGCGGCGAATCGACGGACAGCACCAACAACCCCGCCGGCAGCATCCAAAGCCCCAGCACCGGCAAAAACCAAAGCGTGCTGCCCGCGACAAGAGCCCCGCCCAACGCCTTTCGCCCGGTCTTGGACCGCGGCAGTTTCACGCGAAATTGGCCGACACGGACGTGAGACATCGAGAGCAACTCCGGTTGGACAATAGTTCTTCCGCGATTAACCGCCCTCTGATATAGGCACGCCCCTGCCACATCATCAGTACCGAGCACGCCAATTGTTCCCCGGTAGCTCAGTGGTAGAGCAACCGGCTGTTAACCGGTTGGTCGCTGGTTCGAATCCGGCCCGGGGAGCCACATTTTCAATAGGTTAGACCATATTAGTCTCGTATCGGAACCGTTTAGCCGCCCAGGGTAACGCCTGGGGTAGCACGTTGACCGAGTCGCTCCTCTGCCCCAGCGTCGCGCTCACCCGGCGGCGCGCGCCAATACCCTCGGGCATCATGCAGCGACAGGAGGACTTCGATGGCCGATTCCAAACGAACACCAGCACACACCCGCGACGATCTTGAGACGCTGATAGCCTGCCGCCTCGAACAAGCGGAAGCGCTCGCCAGCCTGGCCGGCATGTCGGCCGCCGAAGGCCTGCCGAGTTTGCAGGTCCTGCACCGCTCACTTTCGGGAATAGAGGCACTGCTCGAAGACGCCCGCGCAGCGTTCACCAACTACGCGGAGGTTTCGAGCGAGAAGAAGGCCGCCGCCAATGGCCGACGAACGGACGTTTAAGCTGCTAGAGACGGCGCGGGGGCTTCAGGCCCCCGCTTTCGTTTAGAGGGGGCGCAGCGCAACCGTGCGAACGAACACGTTGCCGACCTTCACCACGCGAACATATACAGGCATGTCAGTCTCCGTCTTTTGGGTGCCCGAATCACCGGGCGCTCGATTCGATCACGCGGTGCAGCTGTTTCAAGCGCCCTTTCGACGAACGACGTTCGCCGAAATTCATCTATCCAAAACGATTCGCGCGCCGTCCCTTTGACGCTGCAGAAGCTCTTCGATGAGCACTGATACAACTTCCCCGCTGAAGAGTTCGCTTCGATTAAAGCCCTGCACATAGAGCGTCTGGCTCGGCCCTTGCGCCGAAGCTGCCGCCCCCGCACTCGCGCCGGCGCTCGCCGAGGCGGCCGCAGCCGCACCACCCCCGCCGCCGCCTTTATTCGTCGACGCGATCGTGGCTATTTGCGCCGCGCCCATTGCCCCGATGGCGGCCGCGACCGCGAAGTTTGCGGGAGGGGGCACATTGGCCAACGCGTTCGTGATGGCCTGCGCCGTATTGATGACCGCTTGCGCGATGGCGAAGGCCTTCGACTCGCCGAACACCATGCCGAGTGTGTCGACGATCGTGTCGCCCAGCGACAGCCACTGCGCCCCGCTGCGGTTCGCGGTGTCTTTGAAGAACGTCTCGATGCGCTTTAGGTTGGACGCGATGTTGCCGGCGGCGCGCTCGATCTCGCTGTCCATCGTGGCGCCGACGCCGATCATTGCATCTTGGTATTCGCCGAGCCCGATCGCGCCCTCAGCGTACAAAGCATTGAGCTGGGCGAACTGCTCCATCGTCAGATAGCGCGACTCGCTCAGTTGAGCGAGCTGCCCCTGCTCGATCGCCGCGATCGAGTTGTTGTAGTCCTGCGCTTGCTGATGCGCCAACAACGCCGCCAGGAACGCCTCTTCGGCCGTGATGCGCTCCCGGATCGCTGCGGCGGCATTGCGATTCGAGTTGGCGTTTTCAGTGTTCGTGTTCGTGTTCTTTTTGGTCTCTTCCGCAAGCAGACTGGTTTTCTCCGCGAGATCCGCTTGTGACGTTCCTAGCCCGAACGCCGCTTTGGTGACGTTCTGAAACTCGCTGCGCAAGCCGAACAATGAGCCGACCAGGCCAATCGTCTGCACGCTCGCGGCCGCGGCCTCACCTTGCAGATTTCCAAGCGCGCCCATCGCGGCAGTGCGCACCTTATCGAATACGCCGACTGCGTCAGGTCCGTCGAGTTTGGCGATCGTCGTAATCAATTCCTCGATCGCATCGCGAACGTTGCCGACTTTCTCGCCCAACTTCTCGAACGCTGAAATAGCCGCGCTGAAGTTCGGCACCACGACTTTCGCCAGGCTGACCCAAAGGCCGTCGACCTTCTTTGTCAGCTCGTCGACCTTGTCCTTGAAGTCGCTGAACGATTGAGCGGTCTGCCCATCGACGACGACGCCGGCCCTGATCGCCTGGTCTGTCAGACGCTCGATTCCGACGCGCCCTTCGTTCAACGTTGGAATCAGCTGCGCCCCAGAGCGGCCGAAGATGTCGACCGCGAGCGCGCTCTTCTTCGCACCGTCCTCCATGCCGGCGAAGCGATCGGCGACGTCGAGCATGACATCGAGGTGCGACCTGAGATGGCCCTCAGCATCCTTGACGTTGATGCCGAGGACTTTGAACGCGGCCGCGGCCGCCGTGGACTGACCTTTGCCGATGTCATCGAGTTTGCCGGCGAGGATGGTCAGCGAGCTCGAGACGTCGTTGATCGATGACCCGGTGAGCTGCGCGACATAGTCCAGCGCGGAAAACTGTTCGACGGTCAGCCCGACACTTTGGGCGGCCTCGCCCATGTTGTCGATCTTGTCGATCGCCGCGCCGATTTTGTCGACAGCGAGTTGGAATCCCTGGTCTAGGTATTTCCCAATGAGGTTCCCAGCCGCGGCGGCGGCGCCTGCCGTCACACCTATGCGCTTTGCGAAGCGGTCGGCTAACCCTTCCGCACGCTTTGCCCCTTCCTCAAACGCCGCCGTTCCCATGGAGAGGTCGATGCGCAGCGCGCCGATTGTTGCTGAATTGGTCATCTCACTTTCGACTCCCTCAAATCCTTCACTATCTGATCGGCTTCGCTTTGCGTGAGCCGATGTTTCTTGCCGTAGACCTTCTCGACTTTGTTAGCCTCGAGGAGCCACCAAAATTCGTGGACGGTCAGGGCCCAGAATTCGGCCGGCGTCACCCAACGCCCGCGCCCGACCGCCGCTTTGTAAGCTTCCTCTATGAATCGGCCGCCTTGGCGGCCTGCACGTTTCCCAATTGGCCCCCCCCTTCGCCGGCGTTGCCAGTGTTGTTGTCGCCGGCGGCGATGTCGCGACGCAGCGCCGGCGGAATCATGAGCATCATCACGTTGGTGATGGCAGCGACGACGACGCCGCTCTCATCGCTAACGCTCTTGAACACCGCCATGTAAACTTCCTCGTTCGTGATCTTCGCGCCGGCGTAGCGAAGCAACGCGCCATAGGCCATTGCCAGCTTGCCCAACGGTGCACCGCGCCGGCCGGCATAGGCCTGCAGCTCGGCGAGAGTCACGACCTCCTCAACGCTTGCAATCGCACCCATCACTCTATTGGCGGGGATCGAATAATTCTGGCCCTGCCACGTCAGTTCGATGTTCTCGAAAATCATCTGCAGTCTCTCCGTGTTTGTTGGTTCAATGATTTACGCCGCATGCTCAGGCGGCGAAGGTCTGAGGGTCTCGACAAGCTTCTGGGTAAGCACTGCGAATTCGACGACCTGCACGTCGGTCGGCTCGCTTGCTCCATCGCGAAACAACTCGCGGCCCTTCGTCCAGAACGCGGCGCGCGCGTCTTCCCACGCGACTTGGACGGTGCCGGTGCGCACCTGCTCCGACATCGTGACCTGCATCGCCGGCGTCAGCGTCGCGATGACGTGCAACGCTGGCAGCGCGAGGTCGACCACCGCCCCGGCACCGCTCCGGTCCCGAAACAGCTTGCGGGCCTGCGTCACGAAAACGGCCCGCACCTTGTCGGGGTCGCCCTGCAAGATTCTCATTGTGTCTTCGAATTGCATTTTGTCCTCTCCTCGGGGGGTGTTTTCGGCGAACGTCGTTCGTCGAAACTCTGTCGACGCCCGCCGTGCGCCGTGCGCCTCAACCTTCCGAATTGCCCTCAGCGAGCGCAGTGCGAAAGAGCGAACCCGCGGATGCGGACATGGCGGCCGGCGCGGCGAGCCTCGCTGCAAACTGATCGAGCAGGGATTGCGTACGCTTGACGCCGTCGGCGAGCGCCGCCGGCGACGTCGAAACTTCGATGCGCAGCGCACCAACTTCGCCAACTGCCTTTGCTTCGTCTTTCATTGTGTCCCTCGGTTTGGTTTTGTGAAAAGTCCCAGGGTCGGCCACGTCCGCAAACGGGGTGATGCCCAACCCTGGGGAAGTCGCGCGGCGCGCATGCGAAAGACGCGCCGCGCGTGTCTGCTCTACGAAGCCGCCTGCTCTACGAAGCCGCGATCTTCAGAAGCTTGATAGCTTCGAAGTCGAGGCAACCTGCGCCAATGCGCTTCGTTGTATAAAAGTGGATGTACGGCTTGTTCGTGTACGCATCGCGAAGGACACGCATGCCGATGCGGTCGACGATCAGATAGCCCCGCTTGAAGTCGCCGAAGGCGATCGGAAACTCGCCGGCGCCGATGTCCGGCATGTTTTCGTCGATCGCCACTGGATACCCGAGCAAAGTTGCCGGCTGCCCCGCGACCATCGAGTTGATCCAGAGGTACTGCTTGAGATCGTCCGACGTCTTCAGCTTCCGCACGACGCCCGCGGTTTTGCTGTTCATCAACCAGCTTGCGTTGCTGCGGTAGGGCGCGCGCAGTCCGTAGACCACTTCGATGAGAGCATCACCGCCGTTATGCGTGCTGTCACTGAGCGCCGCCGCAACGCCGCTCGCGATGTAGCCGTGCTTGCCCCAAACCCAGTTCGCGTTCGCGACCTGGTCGTACGAGAGAAAGCCCCTCGGCTTGTTGATGCCGTCGCCAGAGACGAACGCCGCGGCTTCCTTTTGGTCGAAGTCGCGCGCGAGCTGCGTCGTCAAGAAGTTCGCGAGATCCAGGGAAGAGTCATCCAACAGCTTCTGCGTTAACGCCGGGTTCGCGTAGATCTCGTGCGTCGGGAACGTGAGAAGCCTGTACTGGTTCGCGCTGGTCTCGGGTCTGACCTGCCTTTCGCCGACCCACTCGGCGCCGGCACCGCCAGCGTCGACGAGCTCCTGGTATTCGCTCGCCTTCGTCGGCTGGACGCGCGCCAGCTGCCGCAGGGCATTGACGTTGAGCTGCCGTTCCAAAATCGTGCTGCCGACTTCGGGCAAGACCGTGTAGCCGCCGCCGGGATCGCTGTCGGTGCTCCCCGCGGCCGCTTGCGGCATCAGCTGATTCATCGCGCCAACGTCGCCGGTTTTCACAAAGCTGCCGAACGCGTTCAGCGCCCTCCGCCTCTCGGCTGGCGAACTGTCACTACCACTATCGCCGCCGGTGATCCGCAGGGCGGCAACCAGGCCGTTGGTCTCGTCGAGGTGCGAACTGATCGCGCCGATCGACGCCTCGACCGCGTCGAGGCGTCCGTTCTGACGCTCCGCGACCTGTGCGAAGACGTGCGTAAGATCATCGATAGCTGCGCTTGCGCCCTTGCGTTCTCCGCCACCACCCGGACTGGAGCCAGGGATAGCGGCCATCGCGAATGGCGAGCCCATTTGGGCTAGCCCGCGCGGAAACTGTCCCGCTGGAAACGACGCACGGGGAAGAGATTGATTCAGTGACATTGCGCAATTTTCCTTTGCGTTCGGTCCGACCGCCGGGCATCAAAAAGCCCGCGCGGCCGGACGGTTGGTCCGAATATGTGTGTTTGGAAGACTGACCAGCTCCGAACGCATCGGAGTGCGGGAAAGGCGGGACGCATCCGCGCCAGAGCCGCAAAGCCAGATTGAACGCCAAGCGTCGCAACGCGGCGTTCGAATCGAAAGTACCGCACCAAGTAATCAGTTTGCAAGCGGTCGCGCGCCGTCGCCGGCGTCCTCCAATTTCTTTGCCGTATCGATTAGCTCGTCGATCGTCCGCTCGGCGCCGGCCGAGCTGAGCATCATTGCAACCGCGGCGGCATGCATCGCGCCGCTTACGACCTCGGGCGATACGCCGTACGACATCGCGAGCGCGGGGCCTTTGGCAAAGGCCTCCGCCATCTGTTGCTCCGTCCGAGCCTCGCCCAACATCATCGCAACAGCGGCCCGATACATCGCATCGACGACGAGCGAGCGCGGCGTCCCGCGCTTCACCACCGCGACGGCCGCCGTGATGAACTTCGTAGCGGCTTCATTGATCGCCGCTTCAATTGCGTCTGGCTTCCTGTCCATGATGTCCCTCTTTTTTACGATTGCTGCCCAAAAAAATAATCTCGGAATTCTTCCAAAACATCTCCGAGGCTTGGCCACCGGTCCCGGAAAATGGGGGCCGGGAAGATTTTGATACCCCCTACCTCAGCAGCTCGATGGTCAATTGCTTAGCTCGATCACTCGCGAGCGACAGGTCGGCAGCATCGATCGCGCCCACCTTGAACAACGCTTCGAGCTTTTGCTTCACGATGCTGTGGTGCGGTGTGCACGACGGTTGACGGTTCATCGGATCCCACATCAAACGCTCATCACCATCATGCGGAATGATGTGATCGACGACTTCCGTTGCCGATGTGCGACCGACTGCCAGGCAGCCGATGCATAGCGGATGCGCCGCTCGAAAGGCTTTTGCCTCGCGATCCCATCGCGTGGTGTAGCCACGATCGCGCGCACTACCTCGACGCTGATCGTAGTCGCGATTGATCGCTTGCCGAGACCTGGACCTAAACGTCTTCGGCATCTCAGGCATGGGGCTTCTCGTCCTGTCGCTTCCGTCGCGTGCGCTGCTTCTGCGTGATCTCGGTGCGGCGACATCGGGCGTTGCAGTAGTGACCCTTGCGGCCTCGCCCGCGCTGCGCAGGTAGAGCTGCGCCGCATGTCTTGCACGTGTTGTGGACTGGACCATGCCGGCGAGGGCGTGCGTGCCAGTCGGCTTGCTGACGACGCCGCGCCTCGCCGCGGCATTTGTGGGAGCAGAACTTCGTGAGGGGTCCACGGCGCGCGCCGTCGCGGCGTATCGGGACGAATGCCGCACCGCAGACGCTGCACGCGCGCTCGCCAAACACGAACGCGAGCTGCTGCATAAGGGCCTCCCGTCTCCACGTGGGCGCGAGCGCGCGCAGCCCATCGGCTGCGCTGCGCGCGCTCGCGCCGTAGGTTCAGTATTAAGGTTCTCTATAAGGTTCGGGGGGCAGAGCTTGTGCCCCCCCTGATGACACCGATTTACCCCCCCTGATGACACCGATTTACCCCCCGTGTGGACAATATGGGGGGGCAGCAGCTTTACCCCCCGTGTGGACAGATTTACGCCGCGCGCGATCATCATCATTGGGCAGCCACGCTCGCGCTCGGTGTGATCACGAAATCGACGCTGCTGAGGCTAGGGATATGTTCCTGCAAAGCGTCGGTGATGCGCGGGCCATACTGCTCGACAACACGATCCCGATCGAAGCGGGAGCCGCTTGCGATTACGACCCTTTGGTCGTCCGCCGACAGCACCACCAGCGGTGCGATCCACCGCGCGAAGTCTCTTGCCCCCAACAGCTCAGCCAACCGCGAGCGCGCCCTGCGCCAAATATCCTCGAAGTGTCCCGGTGCGACCACACCACCCTCAATAACCGTCAGTGTGCGGAGCATTGGTTGACGCGGCTCGTCATCCCGTGGACGTGCCGCAGGTTGGGCGCGCACTGCGCTGCGCCTGGCGCCACCCGTCAGAACCTCATCGGCGCCAGGCGGCAGCGTCAGCGTGCAACACGTTGAAGTCTTGCCATCGTTCAGGCGAAACCGGGACATGTACCCCAGGCGCTCGAGCGCTCTGAGGTTTGTGCGCACAGCACGCACGCCACAGTCCTTACGCGGATCTAGGCCTAGATCCGCAGCCAGCGTCGACTGCGCGGGCCATGCTATGCCCGCTTTGTTGGCGTATCGAACTGCGATGATCCCGGCCAAGCGCGCGGCACGTAGCGAGACGTTGCGGTCGCACAGGACGCGCTCAAGCCACGCAAAGCGGTTGAGCGGGACCGTCACGCGGCCCTCCCGAACCTGACCTCGACGCCGACGCCGAAATGCTCGGCGAGCTGCGCGGCAAAGCGAGCGCCAATCTCTTCTGCCACGAACTTGCTCGGAACGCACAGCACGGTTTCCGATTCGAGTTCGGCGTCTGCAAACCACGCGAGCCAGGCCTCGTCGCAAATCAGCTTTCGGAACGCGATCCACTTCGGATACGCACGTTCCCAGCCCGGATCGCTCACTGGATCCATCCCCGGCGCCGGCCTTCGCCGATCGCCGCGTCGATCAGCTGCGCAAAAGTCTCCGATTCGATCGAGCGGGATGTTGCAGCCGCGCGGGCTTGGCTTCTCGATACCGTCGGCCGCGTCGACGTACCAAGTGCGCACCGAGAGATAGCGCACGCCTTTGAACTCGGTGAATGCAACCCGCAGTGAGTCGCGTTTGTTCTTGGGGATGGTGCCGATCGTGAAGTCTGCGGACTTGACGCCGCCTGTTGAACTTTCTAAGTGCTGCCCGGTCATCGCTTCCTTCCAAAGTGATGGCGAATCAAATTGGGCCGCTGCTTTTTGCCGGAGCAGCGGCCCTAATTGTTTTCGTGCTCGTTGTTTCCGCGCTCACGCCGCACTGTCTGTGTGCGCGTAGGCGGCGTCTCGCCTGGCGATTGCCGCCGTGACGTATGCATCGATCTCGCCAGCGAGCCACGCGACGTTGCGCCCGCCGCCGAGTGGAACGCGGCGCGGAAATTGGCCGGCGGCCTCAAGCCGCAGAAGATGCACGTTGGAATAGCGAATTCCCCGCTCGTGCAGGTCTTCGCGCGTGAGAAGCTTTGTCATGTGCCGCCGTCCTCTGTTGCAGGGCGACGGTTTATGTGTGGCAATGGGCGGGCGAAGTCACACCCAAAATAGACGCGTCACTTTCCAGATTGTCCGCGCGCCTTCTTCCGATCTCGCCGGATCATCTTCGCAAGGTTCTCAGCGTCGTCGCCGAGCGACCGCTCTCCCGCCCACTTCGCGCGCAGGAATGTCTTCGCGAGCTCTATCGCCGACATGTCGTTGACGAGCGCCGCCAATTGCCGTTCCTCAGCGAACGCCTTTTCCTTGTTGTGTGATCCCTTCTTACGTCCGCCACGCTTGCGGGCGACGATCGGATCAAAGTGCAGCTCCGGCCAAATGGCGTGATTGAGCATATCGCTCAGCGACACCGTCCGAAGATAAGCGGCCAGCTCCCGCCCGATGTCGGCGCCCATCTTGTCGGCGATTTTATCGCGAACACGGTCGTGATCACTGCACGGCAATCGAACCGCAACGCGGGGGCCAGATGCATCAGGGGGCTTGTTGTCGATCGAAAAGCCGAGCGTCACGCGCTTGGTCACTTCCGCGCCCTCCCCTTCGACTTCAACGGCACGATGTTGTCGGGTCGCGGTGACACGATGCCGGCCACATGCAGCGCCCAACGATCGAGCGCGTCGCGGCGCTCGTCGACGAATGAGTGCCGATCGTAAACGCCGCGGATGCCCGGGATTGCGTGACCTAAGATGCGCTCAGCAACATCACTGGAAATGCCTAATTTACTTAGGTTTGAACGCACTGTCCGGCGCAGGTCGTGGATCACCCACGGCGCGAGAGCGGACTCGGGCATGGCGCGCGACTGCTCGTCCGTCATGGCGTCGCGCAATGCGACTTCCATCAAGAGGTCCATCTGCAGCTTGGCTTTTGAAAAGCCGCTGACTGGCGTCTTCGCGTTCGTCGTAAAAATGAGGTCTGGTGTCTCGCCGACTTTCTTCAACGCCGCAATGATGGTGAGCGCCGCGGGCGACAACGGGATCACGTGCGCCCGCGCCTGCTTCGTGCGCGTCGCCGGGATCTCCATCACCTTGTCGTCGACGTGGATCTCGCTCCAGTGCGCTTCGCCGATTTCGCTTTTCCGCGCGCCGGTCAACAGCAGCAGTTTTAGAATGTCGCCGAACGGCCAGGCTAATTGCCCGGCCGCCATCCAGAACGCGCGCACCTCGTCGTCGGTGAGCGCGCGCTCCCGCGCCCGTTCCGGGTTCTTCTTGATGCCGCTCGTGAAATCGGCGTTGATGATGTCGCGCTCTGCGGCCCACTTCGCGAACACCCGAAGCACTTCAAGCACCCGGTTTCGCTGCGTCGGCGCCCGCCCCTCGATTTCGTCCAGGAGTGCGCGCGCGTCGCGGCGGGTGACGTCAGCCAGCGGGCGGCCCTTCCACTTGGGGACAACGTCGCGATCTAGAATGCGCTTCATCTCGTGGCCCCAGCGCTTCTTGGCTGCGTGCTTGGCTATGAAATCCTTGGCGACGGCGTCGACGGTATCGGCCGCACGCTGCGCCTCGACGGCCTCGCTGGCGGCCTTTGCGTCGCGGGGGTCCGTTCCCTTCTCGACTAGCTCAAGCGCCTCCCCCGCCAGCGTGCGCGCCTTGGCCACGCCGATCGCCGGATAGGCCCCAAGCGTCACGCGCGCGAGTTTCCCGTTGAAGCGGTAGAGCACGGACCAGGTCTTCGAACCCTTATCGGTGAGGCGCAACGAAAGCCCGGTGCGCACCTTGTCGTGAATTTCCCGGCGGCCGCCGCTCGCGGGCGCTCGCATCGCCGACACCCGTTTGTCTGTGAGCCTTTCGCGCGCCATGAGAGCAACCGTTTTTTACCGGTGGAATTGGGTCCTGTTACCCCAAGCGTCCTGACGGGTAACACCGACGCGCGACTTTCTATGTTGCGTCGTGTCCGGCTACGTATCGCCCAAAAGCGGCCTGGGACAAGCAAATGCGCGCGTTATCCCCTGCTTATGTAACAAAAAGTGATTTAGTGTTTTGGCGCAAAATTCGGCTGTTAACCGGTTGGTCGCTGGTTCGAATCCGGCCCGGGGAGCCACTCAGTTTTTGTTGCGCGCTGCGCGCGCTTACAAAAACGAGTGTCCGCCGAAGGCCCTTCGCGAAGGCGGACGGCGCCAATGTCACAACTTTCTGCGCCACAACAACTTCGCTAGCAGCCTGTTGAAAAGCGCGTCTCGTCGCGCGCGTCATCCCGACAATCGCGAGACGACGGTCGGATTGGCCGATGCGGACTCTACGGCTGAGCCACACCCTCGTGGGACCGCTCGAAGGCGCGCTTGTAGGCGTCGCGTCCCTTGGTGCGGGCGAGGTAGGCCTTCTCGGCGTCTCCGAGAAGGAACCCACCGTGGTTGGCTCCCAGGTCGAGGGCGTAGGTCACCGAGATGTCGGCGGCTGTGAACCTGTCGCCGGCCATATAGGGCGCGCGCTCAAGCTGCCGCCGCACGAGCATCAGTCGCCGCTCGACGCACTCTCGAGCCCAGCGGGCGCCCCAGTTGTCCCGTTCCACCTCCGGCGCGATGAAGCCGCTGACCAGAGGGACCATCATGAGAGTCGCCAGGCCGGCCTCACCCATGTGGAGGAACTGCTGATAGGCAGGAAAGACCGTGTCGTCGGGGGCCGGCTGAAGCAGCGTGGGCCCATAACGCCCCATGAGGTACTCCATGATAGCGACGGACTCGACCATGGTGACGCCGCCGTCCTGAATAGCCGGAAGGAAATCGCCGGGATTGACCGCGAGCCATGCTTGATCCTTCTCAGGAGCCAACATGTCCACCTGCCGAATGCGGTACGGCAGGCCCATTTCCTCGATGACCCATACGACTCGGATTGATCGCGAGGTCTGCCCGCCCCAGACGGTGATCATGCAACGTCTTCCTATGCTCATGCGATTTTATTACGAAACTGCTTTCGTTTGGCAACTGGCTCGATGTTCGCCCGGCCGGTCGGGCGCGCACGTCGCGCCGGCACGATAGCTTTAACAAATTTCTCCTATCCTGAACGCGCGAATGTCGGTGCCGGAGGTCGAGCATGACAACAATCCAGCGCTGGTTTGGCCGACGCACGAATGGAGCCGGCACGGGACCCGCTCCGGCGCCGTCGTTGGGGGTGAGCGAAAGCGTCTCTGTCGTGCTGCGACGCCAGATTCCCATCCGTGCCGAAAGTCCGCGATCGTGGATCGGCGGCCGTCCGATGATGCCCGCGCACGTCGAATGGCCGCGCTCGATTTCGGCTGAACATCCGAAGAAGGGTGAACGGCCGCTGCACTTTGTGGCGCAGATCGCCTGTGCCGATTTGCCGGCAAACCTTTGGGCGGGACTGGGACCGCGGCACGGCTGGCTTCTCCTGTTCGTCGATCCCAATCAAGGCGTGCCCGAAGGCTCAGATGCCTTTCGCGTCCTTCATGTTGACGCGCTGGGCGCCGAGCGTGAAGTTCCGCGCGACCTCAGCGCCGTCTACGACGGCGTCTATACCGGCCCGGCCTACGATCATTTCCGCTCGATCGCAGACATACCTTCGACGTGGCGCCGCTGGCCGGTCGACGTGGTCGTCGTTCCCAACGAGATACGAGAGGAAGAGGGCAGAACGCTGGCCGCGCCGCCGAATTTCGCGCAGATCCTCTACGAGGATCGGCCCGTCGCACCCGACAAGCAAAGGCCATCCGACCCCGAGCCCTTCTCATGGCGCGGCGCTCTCTATGTCGTTGACAGTATCGAACGGTCGCTTGCCAAACCGCTGTCCGAATTGCGCATCCCCGACAAGCTCGTCGAGCGGCTGAATCAACCCGGCTACATCGGAACGATCGTGCCCGCGCTCGATGCCGAGGACGCGCAGTGGGAGCAGAAATATCGCGCCCTGCTCGAAGGTCCCGCACCGCAAGACGAAACGGCGCGCCAACGCCGGACCGCCATGCTCGCGCACGTGGAGCAGCGCCGCATCGAACGCGAGAAGCTCGCGGCATTCCTGGCCCGGCACCCAAAACCGGACTCGATCATCGACTCACTACGAAGGTCTGACGACGAGCGCCGGCTCTGGCGCGCGGGCGCCCGAACCCGTATCGCGGCCGAACGATCGGCGATTGCAGCTCATGATCTCGACAGCCCCATTCCGGCCGAAGCTTGGAAAGCGCTCGAAGCCCGTCTGCGGCAGGACAAGTTTCGCACCTGGACTTTCAAATGGGTTGATAGAAACGGTGAGAGCCTGCATGTCAGTTTCGAAGAAACCGACACCACTATTTTCGCCCGCCACCGAACCGGCATGAAGGAATTGGTGGCCGACTACTACACCGACGCCAAGCGCAAAACCTTGATCCCCGAGGCGATCCTTGCGGAGTTCGAACCGTATTGGCGCACCCTCTACAACAATCGGCCCCATCGGATGGGCGGCTACCACGATGGACTCCAATCTGACGCGAGAATTGGCCCTGCCAAGGAACTCTTGCTGTTTCAGATCGCGACCGACGACGCCATGAACTGGTGCTGGGGCGACGCCGGAGCCTATTACGTCTTCATCAATCCTGACGATCTCAAGAAGCTCGATTTCTCAGGAGCGCGAATGGACCTCGAATGCCACTAGCAGGTTCCGCCGACGATGCAGCACTACGCCTGTAGACCGTACCGCTTGTCGAGCTTCGTGAGCTGGCTGGTGAAGCCGTCGACCGACATCTTCGTCATCTCTTCGACGTGCATCGGGGACAGCGTGACGACCATCCGCACGCGTCCGCCCGGGACGGGGAAGAACTCGACCACCATCGTACTGTCGTAAGCCTTAACCCCCGGCAGGAAGTCGATGACATGCGTGAGGGCAAGCCGCTCATGCGGTTTGAACTCGCTGAACGTGCCCCGCGTTTCATGAGACGGCGGCTGCCCCATCTCCTTCATCGCCGCGATCATGGCCGGCGTATCGGCGACCATGTCGTAGTGCAGCGCGCCGCCCAGACGCGGCTCAAGCTTGTGAACGTCGGCGCGAAAATCCTGCGGTCCCCACCACGACGCGAAACCCTCCTTCGTCGTCCACAGCTCCCACAATTCCTCGACGCGCGCTTTGTAGGTGCGCTCGATGACGATGCCTGGCTTGGTCTTGTCGGTCATGTTTCAGCGCTCCTTAGTGCGCGTTCTGCGTTGTTTCTGCCGGGCCTCAAGCACGGCGCCGAACCGGTCGAGCCGCGCCTCCCACAGCCCGCGATACTTCGCCAGCCAGTCGTCGACCTCGCGGAAGGGCGCCGGCTTCAGCGAATAAAGCCGCCGCTGCCCATCCGGCCGCACCGCGACGAACCCGGCGTCGTGGAGAATCCGCAGATGACGCGACACGCCGGATTGATGGATGCCCACCTCGTCGACGATGTCGTTGACCTGCCGCTCTCCCCGGCAAAGCGCGTCGACAACGCGGCGGCGCGTGGGATCGGCAAGCGTTTGAAACGTATCAAGATGCATGAATATGCATATGCACCTATATGCATATGATGTCAAGCGGCCAGCGAACTCAGAGCTCCCGCGAAGATCAGCTCGCCTGCTTGGCCTTTGCGCGCTCATAAGCGGGTCGCGCTTGCAGCCGGTCCTGATACGCCGACAAGCGCGGCGGGATGGTCTTGCCCAGCGCGCCGCGATAGACGCCCATCGCCGTGCTGATCGCGATGTCGGCCACCGTGAAATTCGAGCCGGCCAGATACGGCTGCTCGCCCAGCAGATCGCTGACGAAGTCGAGAAACTGCTCGATCCGCTGCTCGGTGACCCGCACCGACCAATTCGTCTTGTCCGCCTCCGGCGCACCGAACTTCGCCGCGAGCAGCGTGTTCACGCACGCGCCAAGCGACGCCTCGCTGAACACCAGCATCTGCAACACGCGCGCATACGACGGATCGTCTGTGGCGGGCATCAAAGGCGTCGGCCCATACTTGCCCGCAAGATAGAGCATGATCGCGACCGACTCGTTGATCGCCACATCGCCGTCCTGCAGGAACGGCACGCTGCCCAGCGCATTGAGCGCGCGATACTCCGCACTCGGCGGAAACGTCACCGCCTTCGTTTCATACGGCAGCCCCATCTCTTCGCACTGCCAGAACAAGCGCACGCCGCGTCCGCCGCGCGGAAAATTGTAGATCGTAATCATGTCCGCACCCCTCAACCGTGCGCGCGAGCGCCGCGCGCCACATAAAGCCAACCGCCGAACCACGACGCCGGCAGCGCCACGACGGCGAGCAAAATCGGATACCAATTATGTCCGATGTCCCACATCACGACCGCCCCCGTCGTGCCGAGCACGAGACCGATCAGTCCGAGCACCACCGCATGAAGCCCAGCCCGCGACGGCGCGAGCGCCGCGGCGACAAAGCCGCCGATGACGCCCGCGACCGTGCGATAGGCGGCCGCGATCGCAAGCTTCTCATCCGTCATCCCGGTCATGCCCGCATCCAGCGGTGGAAAGAAACCCTGCGCGCGCAACACAAAGTCCGTGCCTTCCGACAACACAACGACCGCGACAAGCCCGGCCAACACCGCACCGATACTGCGTAGAATGCTCATGCCTGGCTCCCTCTAACGTTTCGACAGCGCCTTCAGCGCATCCTTGCCAATCCACCTTGGCGCCGCCTCAGCTGACGTCGCCAACCTTTCAGCGACTTCAATCGCCGCCGACTTCAGCGCCGGATCCCGCCGCCCGCCGATCGCACGCAGCGCCCAACTCACACCTTTCTTCACGAAATTCCGCTCATCCGCCGCGCCGTTTTCGATCAGCGCCAGCGCCCGCACATACGGCGCGCTATCGCCGCCCTTACTGTGCAGCGCCAGACACGCGAGCAACGCAAACCCCGCCCGCTTCACGAACTCTTCGCGCCGCTTCACCCATTGCTCAACCTTCGCCCACGCATGCGGCGTCTGATCGAACAGCTTGAAGCACAGCGTGTCGACGACCGCCCAATTGTCGAAATCTCGCGCGTAGGCGTCCATCTGCGCCTTGGTCAAACGCGTCGGCTCATCGACATACGACACAAGAATGCGCGCCTCATAAACACCGGTGGCCCACAGCGCCAGCGCAAGCTCATGGCTGCGCCCAAGCTCCTTGCCCAACTTCTGAAGGCTCGCCATCGGCACGCCGAACGTCTTGTCCTGCGTCGTGATCCCGTAACGCGCAACCATGTCCTCGCGAAACGTCGCCGAACCGTGCCGCTCGAAATAGGCCAGCGCCACTTTGACGTCGGCGGCGACGTTGCGCGGTTTCGCCACGGCGCTCTTGGGTCTGGCGGTGCCGCCGGACCCTACTTCGGCCAATCGCGCTTTGACGAGTTTGCGTATCAGCGCCGCCGGCAAAGGCTTCCCGATCGGAAACTTGATGGCGCCCTTGCTCGTCTCGTAACCGCCGAGTTCGCCTTTCATCGCCGCAACGATCGCGCCGCTCATCGGATAGTAGGCGCAATGATGGGCGCTCGCCCCGAACCCGGCAATCGGCTTGCCCTGTATGAAGGCGGGCAAACCATAGCTCACGCCCTCTTCGGCATCCGGCGCGGCAGCACGGATTGCCGCGCGCACCTTCTCAAGAGTCGCCCGCTTCTCAGGGCTCAGCTTGGCGAGGTAAGCGTCCGCGAAAGGAGGTTCGACTGCCATGCGCCTATTCATTGCTGCTGGAGTACAACGCGATCCGGTTGCCCTCGGAGTCCTGGACTTCCGCGCGAAACCCGAACCCGCCGATGGCGTGGACACCGCCAAGTATCTTCCCGCCATGGGTCGTGACCGCAGCAACAGAGTCCTTGAGGCGGCCGTTCACGTCGAACCAGATCATGACCCCATTCAAGGAAGGCTCGGCCCCGTTGCCGCTCACCAAACAGCCCATCCGTTGTCCGTCCGGCGTCGGAAGCAGTCCAATGGGAACGGAGCCTGACTGTTCCTTGGTCACGGGAGAACCCAGGACCGCGGAGTAGAACCGGATCGCACGATCCAAATCCGTCACCGGAACGTCGAACCAAGAGATGTTGTGCTTCATGGTTGGCCTCCTGCTGAGCACAGAATCCTTCGCTTAGCCATGTTGCGCGAGCAGTTCATCGAGCCGCGCGTAACCCGCTTCCATCCCATCCGCCATCGGCGTCTTCAGCACCGCATCGCGCGCGGCCCGCGAGCTGTACAGCACCGTACTGACCGCCGTCGTCCGCCCGCCCTTCGCGGTGAGCACCAACGTCGTCACCGCCTCGCCGTTCGTCCAATCCTCGTCGAACAGTTCGGTCGTGACGATGCGCTCAGGCGCGACGATCTCGCGGTAGACTCCGCCCATCCCCATCTCGCGCCCGTCCGCGTGCCGCCACACATAGCGATAGCTGCCGCCAACGCGCAGGTCGATCTCGCACACTGGCATCGTCCAGTCCCCGGGGCCGAGCAGCCAGCGCCGAAGCAACGCGGGCTTCGTGTGCGCCTCGAACACCATGTCGCGCGGCGCGTTGAAAGCGCGGATGATCACAACCTCGCGGTCACCCCGCGTCTCGATCGTCAGCTTCGCGGGCATCAGTGCGTTCCCTTCTTCGCTTTGCGCCCGCGCTTGCCGCGTTGCGCCTTCATGACGCCGAGCAACGCATCCAGCTTCTGAAACCGCGCCTCCCAAAACTCGCGATATTTCTCGAGCCACGCGTTCGCTTCGGACAGCGGCTGCGCCTCGATGCGGCACATCCGCCGCTGCGCCTCGCGCGAACGCGACACGAGCCCCGCCTTCTCCAAAACCTTCAGATGCTTGGAGATTGCCGGCTGCGACATCTCGAACGGTTCGGCGAGTTCGTTGACCGACGCCTCCCCCAGCGCCAGCCGCGCAAGGATCGCGCGCCGCGTCGGATCGGCGAGAGCGGAGAACGTGGCGTCAAGACGGGCGGGGGTCATGTCATAACCGTATAGTTCTAGAACCAAACGGTTATGTACGAGACCGCGCGATCCGTCAAGCGCCTTCGAACTGCGGATCGGCCGTAACCTCGCCCGGCCAGACCTTGCGCAATTCGGTCAGGATGGCTTTACCCTCCGCCACATAGGCGTCGTGCTCATCCTGCGATGCGAACTTGCTCGACGCCGGATCGTCGAGTTCAAACGTCTTCTGAAAGACATCGTCCCAGTCCTCGATCCGGTACGAAAGATCGCCGGGAAGGTCGAGCGCGAACACGCTCACCGGCTCTCCCGTGTCACCGTCCCACAAGGGCGAGCACGCAAATTCCGGCGCCAGGCGCAGGCGCGTCGGCATCGGTGGAGCGATGTAATCGGCAACCGGCGTTCCCGGCGCGCCGTCCCCCAGACGCATCGTCGCGTCGCCCTTGCGCGGCATATGAATGAAACCCCACACACCCACGACGGCCGCAACGACAATGCCCAGATCGATCAGCAAATCGGTCATGCCCGCCGACCACGGCCGCAGCTGCCCCTGCGCCGACAGCCACACGACAAACGCGGTCGCCACACAATAGATGACGAACGCGTTGCGCGTCTGCGATCGCCCCTGCGCCGCCAGTGCATCTTCCGGCGGAATGGCGCGCGTGGCCCACAACAGATACCCGCCCTGCACCACCACATTTGCCGCGAACAGAGGCAGAGCCAGCGGGCTGAGGATCGCGAGCGCCGCACCGCTCGCCAGCGTCAACACCGCACCCGCCGACAACACCGCGACCCGCATCTGATCGGTCGCATCGGTCGGGTCGTTGAGCGCGGCAAGCACCTTGTCCATCAGCCGCTCCATCGCCATCGAACGCATCACGACGAAGCCGGCAAACACATAGAACGCGCCGACAAACATGGCGACATACATCATCGAACTGTAACCTGGGCGTTGGGAACCAAGCCCTTCCTAGCGCGCTCTCAACCTCATCGCAAAACATGTTATAGGCGAGCCATGGACCTGCCCTTCGACCGCACCAGACGCCGCCGCATCTACCTGATGCGCCACGCCGAAGCCGCCTACATCGCGCCCGACGGCACCCGCGCACCCGACTCGCGCGTGGTCGCGCTCACCGAACGCGGCCGCGACGAAGCCAAAGCGATGGGCGCACTCATGGCCGACATCGAATTCGACCGCGTCGTCGTGTCCGGCCTTCAGCGCACACTCGAAACCGCATCGATCGTGCTAGGCCCGCGCACCCTGAAGGTCGACGTCGTCAGCGACCTCGAAGAAATCCGCGGCGGCGACGCCATCGCCCGCGCCAATCTCAGTCCGCCTGACTACGCCTACGCGATGTTCCGCGCCGCCGACCTCGGACAGTGCTTCGCCGGCGGCGAGGCCTTCGCCGCATTCAAAGACCGCGTCCTGCCCGCGTTCCAAAAAATCGCGTGCGAGCCCGCATGGACGACATTGCTGATGGTCTGCCACGGCGGCGTCAATCGCGCGATCCTGACCGATATCACCTGCGGCGGCTTGAAGGCGTTCGGCGCGTTCGAACAAGATTCCTGCTGCACCAACGTCATCGACATCGACACCTGCCGCGACACCGGAACGCTCCAACGCCAGATTCTGCGCGGGGTAAATATTACCGCCGCCGACCCGCTAAAGCAGACGCGCCGCCTGCTGACAATGGAAGGGCTCGCCAAGAGTTTTGCCGACGCCACCAAGACGACCTGATCCAAAGCGCGACGCCGCGCGTAGACCGTTCGCATGGCGCACGCCCCAAAACCCATTCTCGTCTGGTTTCGCCAAGACCTGCGCCTCGCCGACAACCCCGCCCTCGCCGCGGCGGTGAAGGACGGCCCAGTCATCCCCGTGTTCATTCTCGACGACGAAACACCGGGCAAATGGAAGACGGGCAGCGCCGCACGCTGGTGGCTACACTACAGCCTGGAAGCGCTAGCCGCCGATCTCGCCAAGCGCGGCAGCAACCTAATCCTGCGCCGCGGCAAGGCCGACAAAGTCATTGACGACTTGATACGAGAGACCGACGCGCAAGCCGTCTACTGGAACCGCCTCTACGAACCCTACGCCATCGCCCGCGACACCGCGATCAAGGCGTCACTCGAAGAACACGGCATGAAGGTTCGCAGCTTCAACGCCGCGCTGCTCGTCGAACCGTGGACGATCAAGACCGGCAGCGACGGCCCCTACAAAGTCTTCACCCCTTTCTGGCGCACCGCGGCGTCACTGGTTGAAGACGCCACACCTCTGCCCGCGCCGCGCACCATCGACGCGCCGGCGAAGTGGCCGCGATCGGATGAATTGACGGCATGGCGTCTCTTGCCGTCGAAGCCCAATTGGGCGCAAGGTTTCAGCGCACTCTGGACGCCAGGCGAAACCGGCGCCCGCAAGCGGCTCAGCGCCTTTATCGACAAGTCACTCGACCACTACGCCGACGACCGCGACCGCCCCGACAAGCCCGCAACCTCAAGACTGTCCCCGCATCTCCATTGGGGCGAGATCGGCCCGCGCCAAGTCTGGCGCGCGATGCAAACCGCCAAGGAAGAAAACCCCAGGACCGAACGCCACGTCACGAAATTCCTGAGCGAAATCGGCTGGCGCGAATTCTCACACCATTTGCTCTACCACTTTCCCACCCTGCCGGAACGCAACTACCGCTCGCAGTTCGACGCCTTCCCGTGGGAGCGGGACAACCACGCGTTCAAAGCCTGGACGCAAGGCCGCACCGGCTATCCCATCGTCGACGCTGGCATGCGCGAACTCTGGGCGACGGGCACGATGCACAACCGCGTCCGCATGGTCGCTGCGTCCTTCCTGATCAAGCACCTGATGATCCCCTGGCAGCGCGGCGAAGAGTGGTTCTGGGACACGCTCGTCGACGCCGACCTCGCCAACAACGCGGCGAGTTGGCAGTGGGTCGCCGGCTCAGGCGCCGACGCCGCCCCCTACTTCCGCATCTTCAACCCCGTCGTCCAGGGCGAGAAGTTCGACCCCGACGGCGCCTACGTCCGCCGCTGGGTGCGGGAACTGAAACACTGCGGCCCCCGCTTCATTCACCGTCCCTGGCAGTCATCCAATTTTGCTGCGCTTGCGTATGAGAAGCCGATCGTCGACCACGACCGGGCCAGAACCCGGGCGCTCGCCGCCTACAAGTCCATCTCTGACGCAGCCGGCAACTAACCTAAAGCGTTGTCTTCGGCGTACCCGGCTACCACCTTTTTGATATACTGAGAGAGAAAGACGAGCGAGCGATGCCAGGCAACGCGACCACGCAAGTCATCCATGTGCGCCAGGGCGAAACGCCCGACCTGCGCGCCTTGCCCTATTTCCTGCGCCTCATCATGCCGGCCGCTGCGCGCCTGAAATGGGGCAGCGTCGCCCTCACCCTGCCTGACGGCCGCATCATCCGCATCGAAGGCAGCGAGCCCGGCAAGCACGCCGACATCGTCATCCGTGACTATCGCTGCCTGATGCGGCTCGTGCGCACGGCGAACCTAGGCTTCGCCGAAGGCTATCTCGCGAAAGAGTGGGAATCCCCCGACCTCGAAGCGGTGCTCGAAGTCTTCGCCCGCAACGCCGACCTGATGCACGAACTCTATGAGGGCAAGTGGTGGTCGAAGCTCGCCGACCGCGCACTGCACCTTCTGAATCGCAACACACGCGCGGGGTCAAAGCGCAACATCCACGCCCACTACGACCTCGGCAACAAATTCTACGAACGCTGGCTCGACCCATCGATGACCTATTCGTCGGCCAAGTTCGAAGGCCCCGAGCAATCGCTGACCGAAGCGCAGCGCAACAAATACGCAGCACTCGCCAACCGCATCGGCCTGAAACCCGAACATAGCCTGCTCGAAATCGGCTGCGGCTGGGGCGGCTTCGCCGAATACGCGGCGACGGAGATCGGCTGCAAAGTCACCGGCATCACCATCAGTCAGGAACAGCACGCCTTCGCGACGCAACGCATGCAGCGCGCGGGCCTCACCGACCGTACCGAAATCCGCTTACAGGACTACCGCGACACGCAAGGCACCTTCGACCGCATCGCCTCGATCGAAATGTTCGAAGCCGTCGGCGAAGAATACTGGCCCGCCTTCTTCGACAAGGTACGTGGCCTTCTCGCCCCGGGCGGCATCGCCGGCCTGCAGATCATCACCATCGACGAGCGCTATTTCTCCGCCTACCGCCGCAGCGTCGACTTCATCCAGAAATACGTCTTCCCCGGCGGCATGCTGCCCTCGCCGACGGTGCTGCGCGCACACGTCGAACAAGCTGGCCTCGAATGGCGCAACAACACGACATTCGGCCAAGACTATGCCCGCACGCTCGCCACCTGGCGCGACCGCTTCCAAAGCGCGTGGGACGACATCCGCACCATGGGCTTCGACGACCGCTTCAACCGCATGTGGAACTACTACCTAAGCTACTGTGAGGCAGGCTTCCGCGCCGGCTCCATCGACGTCACCCAAATCGCTGTCGCGCGCACCTGACGCGGCGGTACTTTCTCCCAACCGCAATCGACGCTATACCTCTCGCCCACGCGCGAGGGATGTCGACCTGAATTGAGCGGCCACACGTTCTTCTTCTACGGTTCGCTCATGGACCGTGACCTGCTCGAAGCCGTCATCGGCCGCCGGGCGTCAGGCATCGCGTTCACACCCGGCTGGCTCACCGGCTACATCGCCGAGAAGGCCGCCGGCTACACCTTCCCCACCTTGGTCGAAAGCCGAACCGGCCGCGTCAACGGCGTGATCACGCAAGGCCTGACCCAAGCCGACGCCGACCGCATCGCCTACTACGAAGATAACGACGAATACGCGGCCCAAGTGATCGACATCGCGACGGCCGAAACCGACATCGCCGCGCAAGTCTTCCTGTCGGCAACGCCGATGATGTCATCGGGCGAACCCTGGAGCTTCGACCACTGGAAGAAGCACGACAAACCGCTGCTGCTGGCGATCACGCGCAAGGTCATGACCGAACACTACGGCATCACGCCCGCGAACAAAGTCCACGACGTCTGGATGCGCATCAAAGCCGAACTGGAGGCGAAGATGACCGCCCCCCTCCAACTCAAGCCGAAGCGCGCCCCCCAAACACCCGCGGCGAAGCAAGCCGCGCCCCGTCGCGCAGCGCCCGCAGCTTCGCCCACGCGACGTCCTCGGGGATCATGAGTTGGGCCGCCGGCTCGAGATCAGTCCTTAGGCGACTTCAACACTAAGCATTCGATCGCATGCCCACAGAGGCGGTGCGGCTCTTGGCGCAAATTCCAAAAGTGCTCGTTCTCGGCCGGTAGCAGGTATTCTTGATCGTATGCTTCCGTGCCGTATCCTTCGGTCTTTCCCTCAACCCACCAGACGAAGGCACTTTGAGCCTCACGAAAAACGGCCCGATCCCACGAGTATGGGATCGTCGACGGCTGACCCGGTTGCGGCTTGGTTCGATACAGATAGAGCGTCGGGTCGTTCGCAATGGTGATCGTGTTGCCTGGACCATCGTAGCAAGTCGGCAAGCCACCACTGCAACTACCTTGGTCTGTCACGCGGATGCGCGGATCGGCAACCCCAGCGGCCTTTCGCCGGGCAATGACCTGTTCCAACTTTCGCTTAAGCGAGGGATCGCGTAGAGAATCTGCGACGGACGAATTGTCGGCGCGCGCCGCGAGCGTGCGCTCCCCCGACTTGTTCAGGCCGCTGCACACAAAGTACGGCCCCATGTTCGAACAGTCGGTGGGCGTAAGCTCACCGCTAGTGGCAACGTTTGCCGCAAGCACGACCACAGTCGCCAAGAAACAGATCCGTATTGCTGTCATGACCCGCCCCGATCAAACGCATGTCGGCGACAGCGTATCGACAAATCGGCCGAGAAACTAGGCGATCACTGCGTCCTAAACACGCGCTGCGAAGCAATCCGCGCCCCGTCGCGCAGCGCCCGCAGCTTCGCCCACGCGACGTCCTCGGGGATCATGACGTAGCCGGCCGACGTCTCGAAGCCGCAGTCGGTGCCGGCGAGCACGCGCGACGGATCGCCGACAGCCTCGACCGCGCGTACCAAACGCCGCGCCACGACCTCCGGATGCTCGACATAGTTCGTCGTCGTGTCGATCGCGCCGGCGACCAGCGTCGCGTTCTTCGGCAACCGCCCACCCTTGAAGAAATCGACTTCATGCTCATGCCGCGGATTGGCGAGACTAATCACAAACCCGCCGACATGCGCCCCTTCGATCGCTGGCCACAAATTATCGATCGGCTCGTCGCAATCATGCGGACCGTTATAGTTGCCCCAACAAACATGCAGCCGCACCTTCTCGCGCGGCAAACCCTGCACCGCGCGATTGATGGCGGCGACAACGGCCTTTGAGAACGACAGAAATTCCGACAGCGGCTTCTCGGCAAACAGCGTATGCCGCTCCATCGCCAGATCAGGCGCGTCGATCTGCAACGTGAAGCCGCTCTCGACGATCGTCCGGTACTCGACCGCCAACGCCTTGCCCAGCGCGTCGACGTAGTCGCCCAGATTGGCGTAGTGCTTGTTCTCCATCGCCGTCGCGATAATCCCGGGCGACGGCGCGGTCATGAACGCGCCTGCCGGCGTCTGAGCCAAACCGTCAACATGGCGCCGCAACCGCGCGCACTCGTCTTTGATCGCCACCGAATCCTTGTAGGCGACATCGCCCACGGCTTGCGGCGGGGCCATCAAACTGACGCTCTCGCTGGCCGCAGCCACGCGCAAGATGAACTGCAGAAAATTCGGATAGTTCAACATGTCGCGCATCGGCATCCGCGACCCGCGCCCGCCGAACCCGGTCATGCGATGCTGCACATAGGTGAAGAAGCTCTCACGCCCCACTTCACCGTCGTTGAGAATATCGACCCCGGCCTCCACCTGCCGAGCGATGACATGCGCCGTCGCCGCCTCGATCTCCTTGCTCAGGCTCGCCGCGTTGACCTCTTCCCCACCCGACTGCGCCGCAAGCATCGCAACGAGAGTCTTCGGCCGCGGCAGGCTGCCGGCGTGCGTGGTCAGCAATCGTTGGGCAGTCATCCAGTTACTCCAATGGGTTAGACGGCGCTTGAAGCGCCGCAGTCGGACCCATAGAACACACACAGCGACATTCCGGTCTAGGCCCCATGGACATCAAGAACAGCGTCATCGACGCTATCGGCAATACGCCTCTCATACGATTGAAGCGCCTGTCGGACGTCACAGGCTGCGAGATCCTCGGCAAGGCGGAGTTCATGAACCCTGGCCAGTCGGTCAAGGACCGCGCGGCGCTGGGCATGATCCGCGACGCCGAGCGCAAGGGTTCGCTCAAGCCCGGCGGCACCATCGTCGAGGGCACCGCCGGCAACACCGGCATCGGCCTGGCCATGGTCGGCCGCGCGCTGGGCTACAAGTCGGTGATCGTCATCCCGAACACGCAGAGCCAAGAGAAGAAAGACACGCTGCGCCAGATGGGGGCCGAACTCATCGAAGTGCCGGCGGTGCCCTACAAAGACCCGAACAACTACGTGAAATACTCCGGCCGCCTCGCGGAAGAATTGAACGCGAAGCTGCCCAACGGCGCCATCTGGGCGAACCAATTCGACAACGTCGCCAACCGCCAAGCGCACTTCGAAACGACGGGCCCCGAAATCTGGAAACAGACCGACGGCAAAGTCACAGGCTTCGTCTCGGCCGTCGGCAGCGGCGGCACGCTGGCCGGCGTCGGACAAGCGCTGCGCGCGCGCAACCCGAACGTGAAGATCGCGCTCGCCGACCCGCCGGGCGCAGCGCTCTTCAATTACTACAAGCACGGCGAGCTGAAAGCCGAAGGCTCATCCATCACCGAAGGCATCGGCCAAGGCCGCGTCACCGCGAATCTCGAAGGCTTCAAGCCGGACGAGGCGTTCCAAATCCATGACTCGGAATCAGTGCCTTTCTGCTTCGAACTTCTGCGCGATGAAGGCCTCTGCCTGGGCACATCGTCGGGCGTCAACGTCGCCGGCGCCTACCACCTCGCGCGAGAGCTCGGCCGCGGCAATATCATCGTCACGCTGCTGTGCGACTACGGCACGCGCTACGCATCGAAACTGTACAATCCGGAATTCCTGCGCTCGAAGGGATTCGCTGTTCCCGAATGGCTGGAGACCAAACGATGAGCCCCGTTGTCTCGACCCAATGGCTCGCCGAACATCTGTCCGCGCCGGACGTGCGCGTCGTCGACGCGTCCTGGTACATGCCCGATGCCAAACGCGATCCGAAAGCGGAGTACAACGAAGCCCACATCCCGGGCGCCGTCTACTTCAACATCGACGAGATCAGCGATACCGCATCGCCGTACCCGCACATGCTGCCTGCGCCGGAGAAATTCGCGAGCCGCGTGAAGGCGATGGGCTTGGGCGACGGCCACCGCATCGTCGTCTATGACGGCGCCGGCCTCTTCACTGCCGCGCGTGTCTGGTGGATGTTCCGCGTCATGGGCCACGAGGACGTCTTCGTCCTCGACGGCGGCTTTCCGAAATGGCGCGCCGAAAGCCGCCCGACGGAAGATCTGCCACCCATCCACCGCACCCGCCATTTCACGCCGCGCCCGAACCACCTCATCCTGCGCGACGCCGATCAGGTCAAAGAGAACCTGACGAGTAAGCGCGAACAGATCGTCGATGCCCGCTCACCGGGCCGCTTCTCGGGCAGCGAACCCGAACCGCGCCCCGGCGTTCGCAGCGGCCACATCCCTGGCTCAAAGAACCTGCATTATCAAAAACTCCTCAACCCCGACGGCACGCTGCGCAAGCCCGAAGCGCTCGCCGCCGCCTTCCGCGAAGCCGGCATCGATGTGACGAAGCCGGTCACCACAAGCTGCGGTTCAGGCGTCACCGCTGCGATCATCCTTCTCGCGCTTGAAGCGATCGACGCACCGGAAGGCGCGCTCTACGACGGCTCCTGGAGCGAATGGGGCGCGAGGGCCGAACTGCCGCTCGAAAAATGACCAAGCCGCCGATCCCGATCACCATCACAAAGCTGGAGATGACGGCGAAACCCGCCGGTCTTCGCCCACAGCTGCGCCGCGAACACGACAACGGCCGCGTGATGCTACTCAAGATCAAGCAACCGCCGGTCCACTTCTACCGCTATCTCTATCAAACCGTCGGCCGCGACCACGTCTGGGTCGAACGCACGCGCATGAAAGACGAAGCGCTCGCCACGATCGTGCAGGACGAGAACGTCGACATCTACGTCCTCTATTGCGAAGGCGCGCCGGCCGGCTACGCCGAACTCGACTTCCGCAAAATGCCGAACGCCGAACTCGCCTATTTCGGCCTCATCCCGGATTTCATCGGCCGCGGCCTGGGCGGATTTCTTCTGGCGACCGCGATCGACATCGCCTGGTCGAAACCGATCGAGCGTCTGTGGGTGCACACCAACACGCTCGACCACCCGCGCGCGCTGCCGCTCTATCAGCAGCTGGGCTTCGTCCCCTACGCGCAGGAAAAAACGCAGATCGTTCCGCTGTAACGCGCTACTTCGCGTCTTTGTCCAGCGTAGCCGATGCCAGCGAAGGTGCGCCGTCGAACACGCCATACCAGCCTAGCAACAGCTTCCCGGCATCGGTCGTGACCGTCACAACGCCGTCGATGCAGTTGCCGCCCGGATCGTTCTTCACCGTCTCTTGAAAGACCACATAGCCGGCCTTCGACGTGCCGAGCCGCGACAGCGTGCCCGTGCACTTCAGCGTCGGATACGTCGTCGTCCCCTTCGCGCCGTTCAGCGAAACCATCATCGGATAACGCGTCTCGCGATCGGCATCGATCTGCCGCATCTCGCCCGTCCACGACCCGTTGACCGACGCCGGCGCATCACCCGCCTGCGCGCTAACGGACCCGGCGACCAAAACAGCGAACGAAAGATAGGCGAACGACCGCATGAGCGATTCCCTCATCTGTTGAATTCGCGGGAGCTTACGCACGCAACACCGCCGCGCAACGTCATGCAGCGCGCACACGCGACCAAGTTCAAATTCCTGAACTTGCAACGCCTCGTTGAACCTGCACATCTTGAGCGATTGTGCGCGGCCATTGTGTAAGGCCACGCCTTGCGTTGGGGGGATTTGGGTGACACCGGAAGCGGTTTTGCAGCCGTTGCTCGACGGCGCCGTGGCGTTCGGCTGGAATTGGCTCTGGCTGCTGGCGCTGATTCCCATCTTCGTCGCGCTCGAATTGCTGTCCGGCACACGCCGCGCAACGAAGATGCGCGAACGCACCGCACAGGCACGCCGCGACAAACTCGCGAAACTTCAATCGCGCCGCCGCACCCGCGTCATCGCCATCGTCCACCGCGAAGAGATGATGCCCGGTATCGGTTTCCCGATCCGCGGCTTCATCCGCCAAGACGACGCCGAGCACGTGCTGGCCGCCATCCGCGCCACGCCGCCGACCAAGCCGCTCGACATCATCCTCCACACACCCGGCGGCCTCGTCCTCCACGCCCTGCAGATCGCGCGCGCGATCAAAGCTCACCCCGCGCGTAAAACCGTGTTCGTGCCGCACCTCGCGATGTCCGGCGGCACGCTGATCGCGCTCGCCGCCGACGAAATCGTCATGAGCGACCACGCGGTGTTAGGCCCCATCGATCCGCAAATCGGCGGTGCACCGGCCGCATCGTGGGTGAAGGTCGCGCGCGAGAAACCAATCGCGGCCGTGCAAGACGAAACGCTCCTACTCGCCGACATGAGCCAGAAAGTGCTCGATCAAATGCGCAAGCAAGCCTGCGAACTCATGCAGGGCAACTACACCCACGACGGCAGCTGCGCCGTCTCCGACCTGCTGGCCAGCGGCAAGTGGACCCACGACTATCCGATCACCGTGCCGGAGGCGAAAGAACTCGGCCTCCACATCTCGACCGACATGCCCGCGGACGTCATCGACCTGACGACGTTGCTGGCCGCCACCACTGTCCGCCAGCCGAGCGTCCACTACACGCCGGGCAAGGTCTAACCGCTACTTCGTCGGAAAGTTTTTCTCGTACGGCGCCGCTTCCTCAAGCACGCGCACGAACGACGCGCGCTTGCGCAGCCGCTGCAGATACGCATGCGCATTCGGGTGCGACTTCGCGAACGGCATCACCCGGTCCGCATAGGACAGCGCCGGCGCGGCCGAACAATCGGCCATCGAGAACGACCCCATCGCCCACTCCTCGCCGCCGATCTCACCGTCCACCATGTCGAGCGCCGTCTTCAACAACGCCCGCGCCTCTTCGACGCCGTAGGGATCGTTCTTGCCCACGGGCCTCAACCGGTCCGTCACGATCTTCTGCATCGGCACGGCGACGTAAAGATCGAAGAAGCGGTCGCGAAACCGCGTCTGCCGCGCGAGATCGGGATCCTTCGGCACAAGCTCCACGCGTCCCGGATAATGCTGCGCGAGATATTCGATGATGATGCTGGCCTCAGGCACGGTCTGCTTGCGCGCAGTGTCATGCAGCACCGGCATCTTCCCGATCGGCCACATCTCGCGAAACGCCGTGCGCTCCCGCTCGTCGCCCAAGTCCAAGAACTGCAGCTCGAACGGCGTCTTATTCTCGTAGAACGCCATCGTCACCTTCTGCACGAAGGTCGACAGCGGATGTCCGTGCAAAACCAGAGTCATGACGCCTTCCCGAACCGTTGCGCATTGCGCGCCTTCGCCCTTGCCGCCTCAACCGCCCGGTCGCGCGAGGGCGACGTCGTCACCAGCGAGTCCACAAGTTCGCGCGAGACCCGAAACACCTCGTCGACCGCGTGATTGAACGCCGCCTCATTCGACCGCGACGGCGCGTTGAACCCGCTCAGCTTGCGCACGAATTGAAGGCACGCCGCGCGCACCTCTTCATCCGTCGCCGGCGGATCAAAATTGAACAGCGTTTTGATGTTCCGACACATAACTTAGTCCTCGATGGCCGCGTACGCCTGCGTCCAGAAGTCGACGCACACGTCGGGCGGATTGGGCGATGTCCACATGCGCTGCGTGAGCAGAATTGTGACCATGTCCTCGGCCGGATCGCAACGCCAAGACGTGCCAAGCCCGCCGTCCCAGCCATACTGCCCCACCGGTTCCGCCGGATTGACCCGCCGCGTCGCCATGGCCACGCCGAAACCCCAGCCATGGCTCTCGAAATAGTCCTCCACCATGCCCTTCGAAACCTTCTGCGACGGCGTCAGCTGATCGGTGATCATCGTCTCGACCGAAGGCCGCGAGACAATGCGCGTTCCGCCGAGCTTCCCCATTCCCAACATCATGCGGCTGAAGGCCAGAAAGTCATCGACCGTCGAAACCAACCCGCTGCCGCCCGATGCAAACGCTGGCGGCTTGCTCCAACGCCCACCTTTCGCTTCGTCATAGACCTCGAACTTGCCTGTCTGAAAGTTCGTCCAATACTGTGTCGCCAGCCGCTCGATCTTGGCCGACGGCACGAAGAACCCCGTGTCCTTCATCCCCAGCGGCCCGAACACGCGCTCCTGCAAGAACGCATCGAACGTCTGCCCCGCCGCCCGCGCGACAAGCACGCCCAGCACATCCGACCCCGTGTGATAGAGCCACCGCTCACCCGGTTGATACGCGAGCGGCAGCGAACCCAACCGTCTCATATATTCGTCCGGACTGAATGTCGGTGCGTCCGGCCCAGGCGCCAACCCGGCCTCGGCGGTCGCCTTCGCGTAAGGCGCGTCCGGCGACGTCATCACGAAGCCATAGCCCAACCGGAACGTCAGCAGATCGCGGACGGTGATCGCCCGATGAGCCGGCACGGTGTCGTCGAGCGGACCTTCGACATCCCTCATGACGTTGCGGTTCGCCAGCTCAGGCAACAGACGATCGACCGGCTCATCGAGCTTCAGCTTCCCGTCTTCCATCAGGATAAGCGCCGCAATCGCCGCCACCGGCTTCGTCATCGACGCGACGCGGAAGATCGTATCCCGCTTCATCGGCGGGCCGCCGATGCTCAGCGCCCCGATCGCATCCGCATGCGTCTCGCCGCGCCGGCTGACCAGCGTGACCAGCCCGGGCATCTCGCCGCGCTGCACATAGCCGGCCATGACGTCATGCATGCGGTTCAGCCGCTGTTTCGAGAACCCGTTCATGGTGTCGTCGCTGCAGGCGGCGTCGCCAACTTCGGTCCGTTGAACTCGGTCTCGATCTCGATCGACACATCGTCACTGACGCCCATCGTCGAGCCCGGCGGCGGCACGCCCTCCGACACGCCGAACAGCGTCCGCTTCAACGACCCACGCGCCGAGAACCCGATCCGCGCCTGCGGATCATACGGATGGCCCGCATAGCCGCCGTTGAAGGTCGTCTCCAACACGACCGGATGCGTCGCGCCGCGCAACGTAAGATCACCCGTGACACGCGCCGTATTGGCGCCCGTCATCTCGATCTTCGTCGAGCGAAACGTCATGGGCGCCGCGCCCAACCATTTCTCGCTCAACAAGGTATCGAGAAACCCAGCAGGCGGCGCATTGAGCAACAGCGACTTCGTATCGACCGTCGCGGTCAAGCTGGACTGCGTCGGATCTTTCACATCGAGCTTCAGCTGCGCATCAAGCCCGGTGAACTGCGCCGTGTAGTTCGAGAAGCCGATATGGTTCACGCGGAAGATGACGCTGGCATGCGCCTTGTCCAGCGTGTAGTCGCCGGACGGCGCCTCCGTCGCGACAGGCACGATCGGACCCGCCACCTCTTGCGTCGCGGGCACAGCCGCCGCCGTCTTCTGCTCGGCCTTCTCCGCGTCGTCTGAGGGCGAACAAGCCCCCGCGAGCGCCGCGACAGCGCACGCCACAAACAAACGTCTCATATTGTATCTCCTAAGCCGCCAAATAAACGTCGAGCCGGTCGAACGTGCTCGACCATCCCTCGTTGTGTCCGTCGCGCTCGCCCGCCGACAGGAACGGCGAGTGGCGGAACGTCATGAAGGTCTTGTCGCCGCGATCCTCAAACTCGACCGTGACGAGGTTCTCGACGCCGCGCTCACCCTCGTCTTCCCAAACGAACGTAAACACCAACCGCTCGGGCTCATCGACCTCCCGGAAGACGCCGTGCTGCCACAGTTCGCGCCCGTCCTCGATGCCCGTCAGGCAGATGCGCCACTTGCCGCCGACGCGCACGTCCATCTCCATGGCCGTCGCCGGATAAGGCCGCGGCCCCCACCACGCCATGCATCGCGACGGATCCGTCCACGCCTTCCACACCAGATCGCGCGGCGCGTCGAACATGCGCGTGATAACAAGATCTCGTTCGCCTTCCGGCAGGGTCTGAGCAGGGATCATCGCGGCTGGCCTTTCGTCCGTCGTGGACGCGCCCGTCTTTTGCAATTCCTCCGCCAGTTCGTCGAGTCGAATCCGCCGTCCCATGGATCTCAAGCCTCCACTTTGGCTTTGAGGTCCGCCAACCCGTCCTCGAAACTCTTGCCGATCATCTTGTCGATGCTGAAGAAAAGCCCCATCAGCTTCGACACAAAGGTATTGCACCCCGTCATCGCCCACGTGACGTTGGTTGCGCCGCCCCGCCCGTCGACGGTGAACTCGGCAAGGTTGCTGGCGGCAAAGGGCTTCACGAAATCGAGCCGCATCAACACCTTCGACGGCGCGTGCGTCTCGGTGATCTCCATCCGCCCGACACCGGTCTTCTTGCTCTCCCACGCATAGGCCGCGCCGGGTCCCTGGGCCGCGCCGCTGTACGTACCCTTCGTCTCCGGATCCAGTTTCAGATACGGATTCCAAGTGTTGAACGCATGCAAATCGCTGATCAGCGGAAACACCTTCTCAGCCGGCGCCCTCACCAGGGTCGAACGTTCGATCCGAAAGTCGCTAGGCCGCATCGCGGCGAGCACGACAACACCCGCGATCAGAACCGCAACAATGATCAGTATCGTCTCAAGCATGTCCAATCTCCTCTACCGGCGGAACGGGATCAGCGCGCGAAGCTTCGGGTCGCGCAGAAACAAACCGCCCCAGATCATCAAACCCAAATACCCGCCGAACAGCAGATGACTGAACACCGGACTGCCGACACGCAGATGTGTTGCGATCGCGCCACCCAAATATCCGGTCAGCAAAATCGCTCCCAGCACCGACGTCTGCGGCACCACGTAAAGCAGCGTGCAAACCAACGTCAGAACGCCAAGACCGAACGCAACGTCGGAGGGATAGCCAAGCTCCGCCATCGTCTGCTTCACGATATCGAGCTCGACCAGTTTGATCCCTGCGTCGAACAACAGAAAAAGGACAACGAGCCCGCTGATTACGTAACCCGCCCACAGCATAGCCTTCGGCGTTTGTGCATCTTGCATCACAGCCCCTCTCACATATTCGCCAGGACGGCGGCCAGCTGATCCGCAGCCGTGCCCCAGCCCTCGTGGAAACCCATCTTCTCGTGTGCTTCGCGGTCGGTCTGCGTCCAGTGCAGCGCGCGCGCCGTGTATTTCGTCTTCTTGCCCTGCGGCTCCAGCGTCATGATCGCCGTCATGAACGGCTTCGGCGATGGCGTCCACGCGTCGGTATAGGCGTCGGTGAACACCAGCTTCTTCTGATGCACGACCTCCAGAAACACACCGACATTGGGAAATTTCTGCTTCTCGGGCGACATCATCACCGTGCGCATCACGCCGCCGGCGCGCAGGTCGATGTCGCACTCGACCGTGCTCCAAGGCTTGGGCGCCCACCACTGCATCAGGTGCTGCGGCTCGGTCCACGCCTTCCACACCAAAGCGGGCGGCGCATCGAACACGCGGTTCAAGACAAGTTCATGCACGGCATGCGTCGTCGTCATCCGGTTTCTCCGTCTCTTTAGGTCTTCCGGGGCTTGCCCTTCTTGGCCGCCCTCTCCTTCGCCTGCAATTCGCGCAAATAATCCTCCAACCGGTCGAAGCTTTGTTCCCAGTACCGGCGGTAATTCTCGATCCACGACGCGGCATCTTTCAGCGGCGCGGCCTTCAGCTTGCACGGCCGCCACTGCGCCTCGCGCCCGCGCGTGATGAGCTGCGCCTTCTCCAAAACCTTCAGATGCTTCGACACCGCAGGCAGCGTCATGTCGAACGGTTCGGCGAGTTCGTTCACCGTCGCCTCGCCCAACGCCAGCCGCGCCAAAATCGCCCGCCGCGTGGGATCCGCCAACGCCGAGAACGTCGCCGAAAGCCGGTCGCTCATGAAGAAACTCCTGTGCAAATGGATGGCCGGCCGTCGCCGGCCGAAGCGCTATGGTCCACCGCCACCGCAAGGCCCGCAACCAACAATCCGGCCACGAGTGCGCCGCCAAACCACCGCCGCACGCCGGCAAGACTCGCCGCCATCGCCCACGAGGACGCCGCAGCAATACCGGCGAGGCAGCACAGCATCGCTCTACTCCGCCGCCTGATGGACCGCGCAACCGCAGCCCGGCGCGTGATAGCGCCCATTGCCTTCGACGGTGCCGTCATCGCGATACGCGTTGTGCGGCCGCACCCAATCGGGCAGCGAACGAAACGGCCCATTCTCCATGCGCCCAAGCGGCGTGGCGTCGATGTAGCGATAGGCGCCCAGGAACTCTTCGCCGCCGCGCGAGAACGTGGAATAGGTGTGGAAAATCTCGCCCGCGTCGTTCTTGTAGAAAACGCTGTCGCCGGAAAGATCCTCAAGCCCGGGGTTCATGTAGCGATAGTTGAAGAACGCGCGCCCTGCCGCCACGTCCTCCGGCTTGAAGGACACGTTGAAGTCGTAATTGAAGTCGCTTCCGAACGAAGACACCCAGGTGAAATCCCACCCCATGCGCGTCCGCACGGCCTCGATCTCGGCAAGCGTCGCACGCGCGACGACGGCATACGTCAACCCGCGATTCTCAAGATGCACGCGGATGCCGCTCATGTGGTCGACCTCGAAGGAACAGCCGACGCATTGCCCGGCCTGCCCCGGCCCCAGCATGAAGTGCTTGATGAACAGCTGAGAGCGCCCGGCGAACAAATCCGACAGCGTGACCTTGCCGTTCGGCGCGTCGAATACGTAGCTTTTCTCGACCTTTACCCAAGGCAGCGCACGCCGCTCGGCATTCAATGCATCGCGCCGGCGCGTGAGTTCCTTTTCCTTCACAAGCAGCGCTTTGCGGGCTTCGATCCAAGCTTCCCGCGAGACGACGTCATGCTCCATTGGTCGAGCTCCGTATTATTCCAGTCGGTTAAGTAACCGTATGGTGAAATACTAGCGTCGCAAACCGCTGTCAAGCCCGCATTCGCACGCCACAAAAAATTTGGCAGCAACGATTGTTCCACACTGTGTCTTGAACGCGTCCGCGCTTGAACTAGGTCGCCGTTCACTCCACAACACCGCCCACACCGGGCAGGACCCAACGAATGACCACCACCGACGATAGAACCAACGTCCGCGAATTGCGCCGCACACCGCAGCCGTCCGCAGCAGGACCCGCCGCGCGCCCCGCCGTCGCGGACGCCATCGTGTCGATCAAGGATCTGGCGAAGACCTACGCCACCGGCGTCCAAGCCCTCAAGCCCATCAACCTCGACATCCAACGCGGCGAAATCTTCGCGCTGTTGGGTCCGAACGGCGCCGGCAAGACGACGCTGATCTCGATCATCTGCGGCATCGTCAACCCGTCCTCGGGCACGGTGATCGCCGACGGCCACGACATCCTGCGCGACTACCGCGAGGCGCGCGCCAAGATCGGTCTCGTCCCCCAAGAACTGACGAGCGACCGCTGGGAAACAGTGTGGAACACTACGGCGTTCAGCCGCGGCCTTTTCGGCCGCCCCAGTAATCCGGCTTACCTTGAGAAGGTGCTGCGCGATCTGTCGCTCTGGGACAAACGCAAAGCCCAACTGCAGACACTGTCTGGCGGCATGAAGCGCCGCGTGATGATCGCCAAGGCCCTAGCGCACGAACCCAAGATTCTGTTCCTGGATGAACCGTCCGCCGGCGTCGACGTCGAGCTGCGCCGCGACATGTGGCAACTCGTGCGCCGCCTGCGCGACAGCGGCGTGACCATCATTCTGACCACCCACTACATCGACGAAGCCGAAGAGATGGCCGACCGCATCGGCGTCATCAACAAAGGCGAACTCGTCCTGGTCGAAAACAAAGCGACCCTGATGAAAAAGCTCGGCAAGAAACAGCTGACCGTGAACCTCGCCGAACCGATGACGCAGATTCCGCCCGAACTCGCCGAATACAATCTGACCCTCAAGGACGACGGCCACGAACTCGAATACGTCTTCGACGCCAACGCCGAACACAAAGGCATCGCGGCCCTCCTCCGCCGCATGTCGGACCTAGGGCTCACCTACAAAGACCTGAACACCAGCCAAAGCTCGCTCGAAGACATCTTCGTGAGCCTGGTCACCGACCGCACCGGAACAAAATCATGATCGTCCCCGCCTTCAACCACCACGCCGTCTGGGCGATCTACAAGTCCGAAGTCGGCCGCGCGCTGCGCACCGTGTGGCAAAGCCTGATCACCCCCGTCATCACGACGTCGCTCTATTTCGTCGTCTTCGGCACGGCGATCGGCTCGCGCATGGGCGAGGTCGGCGGCGTCGAATACGGCGCGTTCATCGTGCCCGGCCTCATCATGCTGACGCTTTTCACGGAAAGCATCTTCAACGCCGCGTTCGGCATCTATTTCCCGAAATTCACCGGCACCATCTACGAAGTCCTATCGGCCCCCGTCTCGCATTTCGAGATCGTGCTCGCCTATGTCGGCGCGGCGGCGACGAAGTCGGTGACGCTCGGCCTCATCATTCTGGCGACGGCCTCGCTGTTCGTCGAACTCCCCATCCATCACCCCCTCGCGATGCTGGCGTTCTTGGTCCTGATCGCCGTCAGCTTCTGCCTCTTCGGTTTCATCATCGGCATAGCCTCAAACAACTTCGAGCAGATGCAGATCGTCCCCATGCTGGTGGTGACGCCGCTGACGTTCCTCGGCGGCGCCTTCTACTCGATCGACATGCTACCCGGCATCTGGCGCGACATCGCCTACTTCAACCCGGTCGTCTACCTGGTCTCAGGCTTCCGCTGGACGTTCTTCTCCAAAGGCGACGTCGACATCGAAATCAGCCTCCTGGCAACGTTCGTGTTCCTGCTGATCTGCCTCGCCATCGTCGGCTGGATCTTCAAGACCGGCTACCGCTTGAAGACGTGAGGCGCGCTACCCTTCGCCCGTCGCCAGCTCAAGCAGGAAGGCGATCAACGCCAGCGCGGTGAACACGACGATCGCAGCCACCGCGACGAACACGATGACGATGGCGTTGTCCTCCAGCGCCATGGTGTGCGGAAACCGCGTGCGCAAGCCGAAAGACATAGCCGCCACCATCGCCGCGCCCCACGGCAGCCCGAACCAAATCGGGCTCATGATGGCCAGCTGCACCAACACAATCGATAGCCGGCGGCTCTCAATCGGCGGCTGCGGCAGCGACAGATCGACTGCTGCCTTCGCAACCAGGAAAGCGCCCACAAACCCGGTCGCCGCGATCGCCCAGTCGATGGTGTCGCCGGCGAGCGCCGCCGCAGCCCCGGCAGCAAGACCCGCCGCATAGCCAAGATAATGCCGCCACAGCCGCGATAGGAGCGGCATGGCCTCATCCCCGCCGCGCAGGCGCGCCATCGACGCCTGCGAATAGCGCCACCGGTAAGCGCCGTAGATCACAGCGCCGACCGCCGCCAGCGGGACCATAATCGCAAACGCCAACTCCCCTTTGTTGAGCATCAGGTACATCAGCATGACGCCGACCATCGGCACGCCGAAGCTCAGCATGTGGTCGCGCAACGCCACCCATACCGTCGGTACGGGAAAGCGCGGCTCGACGCCCACCCACGACGGAAGTGACAGATACGCAAGAAGCGCAACGACGGGCAGCGCCGCCAATCCCATCTCGCGCGACGCGAACAACCCGATCGCGGAGGCGAACAACACCACCCCCGCCGCAATTCCCGCACGCTTGCGCCGAAGATCGAGCAGCCCGTGCTCGCGCGCGGACGGCATGTCGATGTCGCTCATGAGGACGCCCCCCGACGCCTTGAGGAGCGCCGAGTGTCGCGCGGAAACCCACGCCCGCGCAACGCCTCAGGAATATCCGAGAATCCCACGTAGCGCCGGCGCCGCATAATCGACCAGCCGCTTCTGCACATCCGGCAACTCGTCGGGGATTTCGAAGGGAAGGCCGGTAAGGTTCTCCCGCGCCGTGCCCGAAAACTTCCGGTCAGCCCCAATTCGCACCCGCTCCCGCCAATCCGCCGGCATCGCAATGCCGCACAATTCAAGCAGTCGAGCGAAATAGGCCTCCGCCTCCGGCGTGTCGAGCTTGCGCAAATTGGCGACCAGATCCTCATACTTCAGAACCGCCGCACTCGTACCGAGCCAAGCCACGGCATTGAAGGTGTAAACCTCCACCATCGGCGGCGCCTTCTGATAGATGCCGAAGATCATCAGATTCAGCAGTTCATCGATCGTGATCGCGCCACCCTTCAGGTGCTCGACGTTGCCCTTGAACTCGTCGGAGAGGAAGAACCGCGCCCGCGCTAGAACCCAATTGTAGGGATCGCGCACCAGGACGATCTTGCGCACGCCTTTCAGCTCGAACACGGACATGTCCGAGTAAAGCAAATGACCCCAACTCAGTTGGTTCTTGGTTTTGTCGAACGCGACCAGATGCTGCTTCATGTTGGGCCATTGGATGGCCTGTTCCATGTATTGCTGGTCGACCGGCACGAACATGCGGACGATGTTCTTTAACAAGTGCGAGCCGCTTTTCGGGACGCTGTTGAGGAACACGGGCGCGCTGAGCCGCGCCTGCGCGAACCTAACGTTCTGCTCGTTCAGCGTGTCGGGCTGCATTCGAATGCGGGGCATCGGGCGATCCTGGCTGCCTAATTTGCCGGGATACTAAGGCGGCGCGGTATCTGCGCCAACGAGAAAGGGCGACGGATCGCTCCGCCGCCCTTCGTTAAGCTGAATGCGCTTGCCGTTAGAACTTCTTCGACACCGAGATAAACGCCCGCCGGCCGACGAAGTCATAGTTCGAGGTGAACGGCGCTTTGCCGACCGTTGTGATTTCGGCGAGGTTGTTGCCGGAAACCGACGGCGGCTCTTCGTCGAGCACGTTGGCGACGCCCAGCGTGATCCGCATATCGTCGCCGAACTCTTTCGTCACCGAAAGCGAGTGGTACATCCGCGCTTCACCGATCAAGTCGCGGCAAACACGCTCGCCGAAGATCGCCCCGGGCGGAGTCGGCGGGTTCGGCGTACACGTCGAGCCGTTGGCGTCGATGAAATCGGCAATGTCGCTCGTATGCTGGATCGCTTCGATCGCCCAGAACACGCTCCATTCGCCTTTGGTCCATTCGAACTGGAAGTCGCCGACCCAGATCGGTTCGCCGTCCTCGCCGTTATTCGAGACTTCGGTGCCCTCGAACAGCGCAACCGTGTCTTCGAACTGCCAGGTCATCTGCGACAGGAACCTCAAGTCGCCCCACCCGTCAGGCAGTTCCTGGCGCGCCTCGACCGTCACGTCGATGCCGCGATTCGACTGGTTGTTGATGTTGATGAAGCTGTCGCGAACTTCCGTGATGGTGTTCGGATCGGTCGGCGAGCCGCGCGTGAACAGAGCGCACAACGGATCGTTCGGGAAGAAGTCCGAAGCGTAACAACCGCTGACGATGTTCCCGGCGCCCAACTGAGCAATTTCACCTTCCACTTCGATCTCGAAGTAGTCGACGGCCACGCTCAAGCGCGTGCCTTCCGGCAAGAACTCGTTGGGCGTCAACACGACGCTCAAGCTCTTGGCAACCGACGTTTCAGGCTTCAACACACCCAATCCGCCCCCGGTGACGATCGTCGCCGTGATCGCACCGCCAAGGTAATTCGGGCCTACGCCGTCGGCCGCGCAATTGTCGGCAAACTGCTGTGAGATCAATTCGTCAGCTAGCGCGTTGCCCCACTGGATACAGGGGTCGACGTTTCGCTGCGAAAGGAAGCTCGTCTGATCCGCAAGGAACAGCTCGAACAATTGCGGCGCACGGAACGACGTTCCGTACGAACCACGGAAGCGCAGCCAATCGTTGACCTGCCAGTTGGCGCCGATCTTGTATGTTTCATCCCCGTCGCCGACCGTATCCACTTCCGTATACCGGCCCGACAGGCGAACGTTGAACGACTTCATCAGCGGAGCATCGACCACCAGCGGAATATCGCCCTCGGCGAAGAATTCCGTCGTCGTGCTTTCACCCGCCGTAATGCCGGCGCCCGACAGCCCCCAACTATTATTGGCCAACGTCACCGCACCGGGTGTGTCGTTGATCTCGTCGTTGCGCCAGGCGGCACCCAACGCGACATCGACGGAACCAGCCCAGATTTCAAACAGCGATCCGGTGACCGAAGCTTCGGCCGACATCTGCGTGTACTTCGTGTTGCCTGTCTCTTCGTCGAACAGGAACGCGCGCTGCTCCGGCGTGAAGTTGCCGGCCAGAACCTGCGGATCGGTCCAGTTGATGTCGATGCAAGGACGGCCGCTGATCGGCAAGAATGACCCGACGCACGACGACGTGCGGAAGTCCTGGCTGTCGATCGCTTCCTGCAGCACCACCTGTTGGTAGTAATCACCATCCGAGCGGCTGTACTGGCCATAGACTTCCCATGACCAACCCGCCATGAAGCCGCCGAGGTCGCCCTTTGCCCCAGCCATACCGCGGTAGTAGTCCACCTTCTGCCCGCTATCGAACCAATCCGTGATCACCGTCGGGCTCAGCAGGTATGCACCCGTCCAACCCGGCGCAAACGGATCGCCGAAGCCGGTGCCGTCAAAGTCCGACGTAAAGCCGAACTGCCAGAATTGGCGCGCACCATTCTGATAGGTCTCGCGCTTGTTGTAGATCGCCTCGGCAAACACTTCGATGGCGTCCGTGACCTGCAACGAACCGTCGACAAACACGGTGAAGCGTTCGGTCTCCGGAATGAACGTCGCGTCACGCACGAAGGGATGCGTCGCGTTCTCGACGCCATACGAGGGCCCGTCGTATCCGACCGGGTAGAACCCTGCCGGGGTCCCCAATTGGAACGGATCAAGCGGCGCAGCGAGAGGCGGAATGTAGCTCCCCAGATTATCACCAGGATAGCTGAACTGCATACGCTGGATCGGCCGACCGCTCGGCGCCGTCGTGTTCGACGGCAGGGCGCTGTAGTAGTAGCTGTAGTCGTACAGCCAAACGTGACCCCACAGGAGATCGCGACAGGTCGGGCTGCCGGTGCGCGGGTCGATCCGGTCGATGCGCTGACCGCTCACGCTGTAGACGTTGTCTTCAGCGCAGTCCAGGTACTCGCGATCACCGATCTTCAACTCGTGGCGCTTATAGTAGTCGACCGACGCTTGAATGTGGCCGCCATCGAAGGTCATGCCCCAAAGCGCGTTGTAGCGCTCTTCCTCGCCGCCCGACTCAAAAGGCGCGCCGTAGAACGCTTGTGCTTCAATCCCGTCCGTATCGCGCTTGGTGATGATGTTAACGACGCCCGCGACGGCGTCCGAACCGTAGACCGACGACGCACCGTCCTTCAGGATTTCGACGGATTGGATCATCGACTGCGGTATGACGTTCAAGTCGAATGGACCGACCGCGCCGCGTACACCCGCAGGACCTGCGCGCCGGCCGTTGAGCAGAACGAGCGTGCGTTCCGCGCCGAGACCGCGCAGCGAAATCGTCTGCGTCCCGGGACCGCCGTTCGTGACGAACGCAGATGAGATCGCCGACGTGATCTGCGCCGAGCCTTTGGCGACCGACGACCCTTGGATGGTGCTCGCTGTGTCGATGCTGCCGCGCTTTTCGGCTTTGTCCGGATCGATAATCTGCACAGGTGACGGGCTGGTGAATTCGTTTTTCTTCAGGCGGGTACCGGTGACGGTTACCTTCTCGACCGGCTTATCCGCCTCTTCGGCTGGCGGCGGCGCCGCGTCTTGCGCAAACGCGACCGACGCCCCGACGGACATCGCGACCGCCGAAACGCTGGTCATCAGAATAGCGCGCCATCCGGCACGTTCCGTAATGCTGCTCATGTAGCCCCCATCCACGCGCGCCCCAAACCCAGGCGCCTAAAAACGCACGATCCGCGGCCGGCCAAATCGTTGGTCCGCCCCCGTAAACCCCACCTGTTGCGTGCTTTTCGCTTTCGGTTCCCGCCCCCGCGGTCACCGCACTTGCGCCCCAAGACCCGCAACTTGTGCCAAGATCGTAATAATCGCTGCAACCACTGGTCAACAGAACCGGTCCGCTCCGGTGCAGTTTGTTACACTTTTATCATCAATTAAGCCACAGAGCGGCACGCACGCTACAGTCGAAGTGCACCCCTCGATGGCAACTGCCCGTTTTTTCACATGCCGCAAGAATTGTGCGAGTCACTCGCAAAACGGCGAATCCACACCGAAGTGCGCGGACGCCGAATTCGTCCGGCCTTATTGCCGCAATCCGGCGAAATAGCGCGGGCTCACTCTTTCGGCCGGCAGCAACCGCGCAACAACCCACCGTCGAGTTCGAGCATAAGGCTATAGGGCCACGGCTCGTCCCCATCGCTGTCGCTGCATGAGGGATGCTCGTCAAAAATCAGTGCGCGATCGTTTTTACCCTCGAACGTGATCCGCCACGTCGCCGGCCGCATCATCGCGTTGTCGACGCGCGCGACACGCAACGTCGCCTCTCCCAAATCGTCCTTGTAGTGCACGTGCGACGCATCGCGAATCTCAAGCGACCAAAACGGCTCGCCGCCGAAGCATGCCAGCGGCACCGGCAAACTCTTCATGTCGACCGCAGGCGCCGCCGCCGCCGCCAACAAAATCGCCGCCATGACGCTCATGAAGTTCTCCCGCTGCCACTTACGACCTCAGTCATAATGGCACCGTACACATTCACCAAGCAGTTGGTCCCGCGCGATCGACAAACTAGAATGGCCCCGAAACGAAGCAATCGCACCATGCCGTCCTTTGACATTGCCGTCGTCGGTCTCGGCGCCGTCGGTGGCGCCGCGCTGCTGGCCGGTGCACGCGCCGGCGCCAAGGTCATCGGCTTCGACCGCTTCGCCCCGCCGCATGCTCTCGGCTCAACGCATGGTGAGACGCGCATCGTCCGCGCCGCCACCGGCGAGGGACTGGTCTACACGCCCTTCGCACGACGCTCGTTCGAACTATGGGATCAACTGAGTGCCGAAACCGGCGAGCGCCTCGTCACCCGTTGCGGCCTGCTGCTGCTGGGCGGCATCCTCCCCCACGCAATGCACGCGCCAAAGGACTTCACCGAAACGACGCTCGCGGCCGCCGGCGCTTACGCGATCCCGCACGAAGTCCTAACCGCAGGCCAAGTGCGCGCACGCTTTCCTGCCTACGCGCAGTTCGACGGTGAGCGCGCTTACTTCGAACCCGGCGCCGGCATGGCCCATCCGGAACGTACGGTCGCAGCACAACTCGCGCGCGCACGGGCGCTCGGCGCGCAAATACGCCTCAACGAGACTGTGCTCTCGATCGCCAAAGACGGTAACGGCGTCACCATCCGAACAGCAACAGAAACGACCCACGCCGCTCATGTCGTGCTGGCGGCGGGCGCTTGGACGCCGGGGTTTCTACCGCCGGCCTATGCGAACCGCCTCACCGTAACGCGGCAAAGCCTGCACTGGTTCGCGCCGCCCTCGAACGCATCCGCCTACGAGCCCGAGCGCATGCCCGCCTTCATCTGGGACGACCTCTACGGCTTTCCCATCGCGACACCTGGCGGCGGCGTGAAGATCGCAACGGAAACACTCGACGCCGTCGTGCATCCCGACACCGTTGCGCGAGAAATCACCCGCCACGACATCGACATCGTGACGCCCCGCGTGCGCGCCGCGTTTCCAGAACTCGGCGCACATCTACGCGGCGCGACGTGCCTATACACGGCGACGCCCGATTTCAATTTTTGGGTCGGCCCGCATCCGGACATCCCGCAAGCCACGGTAGTTTCCGCGTGCTCCGGGCACGGCTTTAAACACGCCGCCGCATTGGGTGAGGCTGTCATCGGCAAAGCTCTGTCGATCCCGGCAACGACGATACCAGCGTCATGGAATTCCGCCGCACCGGCCTAACGCCGCGCCGGACTCAACATGCGCACGCCCGTGAGAATGCCGACAGCGACAAACACCAAGATGATCGCCGCCGCCCAGCCACCGGACGCAGCGACGGCGCCGGTTGCCGCCCAGGTGATGGACGAAAACGCCTCGGAAAACGTCGCGATGCGCGACGACGTATGGCGGCGGCGGAACTGACTTCGCTTCGCCTGCGCACGAAACCAAAATTGAATCGCCGTCGCCGACGCCGCCGACGCCATGATCACGCCCGCGGCGATCACCGCGATGTTGACGGAATAAAGCACCAGTCCGGCGACAAACGGCAGGAAGACAACCGCGATACACTGCATCACGGCTTCGATCTTCGCGCGCAACAAACGGCTTTGCGCGACGGGCGCCGTCAGCACGAGGTCAGGCGCGTCCTCACCCGAAATCGTAAGCCAGGCAAGACCGCCCGCAAGCTGCCCCGCCGCCATCGCCAGCACCGGAACAAGCACGATCGCTGCGCCGCCATCGGCCCCATAGCTGTGCCAAAGTAACAGCGCCGGCGGCAGCAGATAAAGCAACTGCATCAACGACTGCGACAGTAACCAGGGATCGCGGATAAGCAGCAGCCGCTCCTTACGCCGCAAAGCAGCCGAAGCCGCCTCGACGCGAAACGCACGCGCCGCGCCTTGAGCGGCAACGCCATGCGAAACACCGGACGCCGCCACCGCAAAATTCGCAAAGCGCGGCGCATAGAGCGCCGTGACCGCAACGAACACGATCACGCTCGACACGACGACGGCGATCATCAGCGGCACATCGCCGAGCGCCGCGCGCGCAGGCCACCAGAACACACTGTCGACGCCCGGCGCGTTTGCCAGAACGGTGCCCGACTGCAGGAAGGCAAACCGCGCCATCGTCCCGGTCGAAAACATCGCCGCGACCTGCAGGCCGATCACGAACATGCCGCCGATCAGCGCAGCCGCGATCTGCGCAATCATCCGCGTCCGCTTCGGCCCGATGATCTGAAACAGCGACACCGTCATAACAACCGCAAGCGCCGTGGCGACCAGCGCAACCGCGACGATCACCCCATAGGCGCCAAGCCACCGCGCACCGCCCTGCCAGGCCAGCACGTTGATGAACGGCCCCATGAGCACCAAAGACATTGCGCCGACAGACAATGCAATCGCACCGATACGCACGGCAAACAGCCGCTGAGAGCGCGCCGGCGAACTCAAGATCAACTCCAAATCCGAGCGCGTGTAGAAAGTGCGCGTCACGCTCTCCATCGCCTGAGACAGAATGGCCGACCCCGACAACAGCAAACCGGCCATAATCGCAATCAGCGTCGACAAATCACGCTCAAGCGCTGCGTACGCCAGATGACCGACGGCGAAATACGCCACGAGATGCATAAACGCGACGAACGCGATCACGCCGAGCGCGACCTTGCGCAACCGCTCGGGACGCCCGCCCGTCATCATCGACATCGTCTCGCGCCAAGCGAGTCGTGTCTCGTGCTGCGCAAACCAGGTCAGCGATCCGGACGCACTCATGCCGCGGCCACGTCCTGCTCGACGATGGTCAGGAACATATCCTCAAGCGTCGTGTCGCCGCGGCCGACACGGTCGCGCAATTCCTTCAAGGTGCCTTCCGCAATCAGTCGCCCGCTTGAGATCACGCCGATGCGATCGGCCATCCGCTCGGCGATCTCGAGAATATGCGTGGTCATGATGACGGTGCTGCCGGCGCGCACACGCTCGGTGAGCACATTCTTGACCAGCCGCGCGCTGCCCGCGTCCAGTCCGGTCAGCGGCTCGTCCAAGATAATCAGCTTCGGCTCATGCACCAGCGCACCGGCAAGCGCCACCTTCTGCCGCATACCGCGCGAAAATTGCTCGCACCGCGCATGTGCCACCTTCTCAAGCCCCAGCCACCCGATGAGATCGCGCGCGCGAGTCTCGGCCAAAGCCTTGTCGACGTTCCAAAGCCCCGCGACGAACTCTAAATACTCGCTCGGCGTCAGCTTGTCGTAGATCATCGGCTCATCCGAGAGCCAGCCCACGATCTGCTTCGCCGCCACCTGATCGACCCGCGCGTCGACACCGAAGATCGAGATGGCGCCCGCATCCGGCTGCAGCAGACCGCTCACCATACGCAGCGTCGTCGTCTTGCCCGCACCGTTCGGTCCCAGCAGCATGTAGAACTCGCCGGGCCGAACCGTGAGATCCAGCCCCTCGACCGCGGGCCGGTCAAACGACTTACGAAGGCCCTTGATCTCAAGAGCTGGCGGAGAATGTTCGCGCATAAAATCTGACCCAGCGCCCACAGTCCGGGCGTTGGATCAGATTAAGAAGAGACGGGTTTCAAAGCCCCTAAGAATGCCTGAAGGCGACGTTAGCAAAGCATTAACCGCCGTACCCCACCCCCTTCAACGGAGAAAGATCGGGACCTCTCGCCCACCGCTCTTGGCCCACAGCGCCCTGGGCCGGCCGCCCAGAAAGCGCGGCCGTCTGACGACGGTTTCACGCCGCCGCCTTGACGCCGACAATATCGCCAACGGCAACGCGTCCCTCATGCGCGACGGTCGCGTAGATCGACAGGTTCTGCTCCGTCTCACGCACGAGCGCCCGCATGATCGCCGAGTCGCGCGGCAAGTTCACGCCCGCGCCTTCCTGCGCGCGCGTCGTCATGATGCAGCGCGGGCAACGCATGATCGCAGCAATCCGCGCCGCGCCCATCGAAATCTCGCGCCCGACCCAGTCGAACTCGACCGGCGCCGCTTCCGCGCCATCATCGCCAACCAGGAAGTTCGGCCGGAACCGCCGCACGTCGATCACGGAGTCCGGCAGCAGGCTCCTCATGTAACGCAACGATGCCTCGGTCAGCACGTTCACCGGAAACGCATCGAAGTACGTTCCAAGCGGCGAGGCATAAACCGAAATCTCGCTCAACACGTCCGGCGGAAACGCGCTCAGATCCGGAAGCGGCTCGTCCGCCTCCAAGGCGAACGTGTTGCGCAGATAGGCCTCGACATCCGCGACGGGCGCGCGCCGATAGTGCGCCGTGTTCTCACGCGGCTGCAGCGGCCACAACGTAACCGCACGCCCCGCCACATCCGACAACGCCGCATTCACCTTCGTGTCGTCGGTGTTCACGCGCCGGCCGTCGGGCAATGTGATCTCGGCCATCGGCACAGGCGCAGCCGGCGTATCCATCAGATAGCGCGCAGAACAGTTCAACAACCCCGCGATCTGTTTCGCACCGCGAATGGCGTGATCCGCCTCATCCCGCACCGCCCAACCGCGGTCGAACGGAATGCCACTCTTACCCAATTGCGTCTGGTCAAGGCGCTCACCCCGCATCGACTTCACGGGATAGCGCCAAATCTCTTTCACGAATTGGGCCACGGCGGCGTCTCTCGGTTGTCCGCACCAGGCTTTAGCAACAGCACGCGTTCTGCGCCAGCTATTCGCCTTGGATCGAGTCGCCGATCACCCGCTTCGCCTGCGTCTTCGTATTGGCTTCCGCGTCGTACACCTGCACGGGCAACTGCAGAAACGCCGCGTTCAGCTTGCCCATCGACGCCAGCAACCGATAGAGCGCAACCGCCTCATCGCGATCGCTGGCGATCAGCAGGCTGCGCGTGCCGAGCGCCGCCTGACGCAATCCCAACAGATCCGTCATCGACCGATGCAGCTTCGGATCGGCCATCTCTTTGCGCAAACCTTCGAACGCGCGTTGCACGCTGGCGGCCTGCATCTTGTTGACCGCTCTGATCGCGCGGATGGACACCAGATCGTACCAAGCACGCACCGCGTCGCGCGTGATCTGACGCTGACTGCTCGTGATGCTCAGCCGCGCCCGGTTGTTCCGCTCGCGCGCCGCGCGGATCTCCGACCATTCCGAGCCGTTGTTGAAAATCGGGATCACGAACTCCGCCCCAATCGACGCCTCGCGCGTGATCGACGTCGGATCGAACTCCTCGCCGCTTGTGCCCAGACGCGCGGTGATCTCGGCCGTCGGCAGCAACTCCGCATAGGCGGCCGAGACCGCATACCGCGTCTCCTCCTCCTCGGCGCGCGCGGCGTCGAGTTCCGGCACGCTCCCCTGCACCGCCGCCTCGACCTCGTCCAAGGACGCCGGCGCCGCCGGCAATTCTTCCGGCATCACGATGGCCGAACGGAGCCGTTCGCTTTTCGCATCGAGACAAGCGTTGATGCGCCGATCGCCTTCCGGCGCCGCGGCCAGCGCCGGAACGCTGCCGACGATTTGCTCGTAAGCCCGCCAACTGTCTCGCAGCTCCGCAAGGTTCGCGATGCACAGCGCCCGCGCAGCCTCCAACGCCGCCACCGTCTGATCGACATCGCTTTCGGTGGCCTGCGTCTTCTCCTGCCGCTCGCGAACGTCCTTCAACAAATCCTGCAGCAGCAACAGATCCTGCCGCACCAGATCCAGTACCGCCTCATTGCGCGCCACGTCGACGAAAGCTCTCACCGCATCAAGCAGCACCCGCTGCTCCCTCACGCGCAGCCGTGCCCGCGCGCCCTCGACGCGCGCCAGCGCGCCGCGCTTCTCCGCGCTGTTCCGACCACCGGTGAACAACGGTTGCGTCGCCACAAGATCGGCCGACCACGACTGCGTGCGGTAATCGAACTTGCCGCTCTTCTTCTTCACCGACTCCGAGACGCGTTCGATCTCACCCTCGAGCGCCAGCGACGGCCGCCACTTCGCGTTCGCCTGCGACACGTCCTCGTCCACCTCGCGCAGACGCGCACGCTCCGCCGCAAGATCGGGATTGGTTTGATAGGTGAGGGTCAGCGCCTCTTGCAGCGTTTCCGCACGTGCGCCCAGCGAGCCCAGCACGAGACTCCCAAGCGCCACCCCAAGCCGAGCAACCCGGCAAACGCCGCGGCGCATACTGTCCCCCAAAGTCTTCTTCTTGGGGGAGACCCTATCGACGGTCCAAGTCACAGCAGGAGCGTAGATTGCAACACGGTATAGCGCATGCTGTAGGTCGCGCAGCACCCGCCACCACAGCTAGGGGCAACTCAACTCAGAGTCGCGCCCCGTGATATGCGCGCCACAAGCGCGAATGGCAGGTCACCAGGACAGACGTGCACCCAGCGACAGGCTCTGCACCGACTGATCCCGGCTCACCGCGGCGTCATAGTCGACGAACAGCACCACCCGCGACGTCAGTGGCACGTTGAAGCCAACACCCATCAGCAGGCTGTCCCGCGAAAACCGCTGGCCGCGCACATTGAACGGATTGTCGGGCAGCACCTGCAAGGCCGCGCGGAACTGCGCCTGATCGTCCAGGAACTCGTGCGCCCACATGATGCGCGCCTCCGGCACGATCTTGCGGCCGCTCTCCAGAATGTCGAGCGGATAGGCGACGCGGAAACCGACGACGCTCTTCAGCGAACGATGCGACGCACCATCGACGTTGAGAAGATTCAGGAGCGCCGTCCCCGTCTCGCTATACGCGTCCGTATCAAGAGCCGCGTAGCTCAACGCCACGACCGGTTCGATGCGCAGCAAGTCGATCTCGAACACTTTGCCGGCCTCAACATAACCCGACACCGTCATCCCTTCATACGACCCATGCGCGCCGCCAGCGAGCGGAAAGCGATAGGTGTCGAACTGATGCAGGATGATGCTGGCATTGCCGTTGACGCAGAAATCAGCGTCGCCGTACGAGAAATATCCGCCGAACTCAAAACTCTGCACGTCGGCCGTATCGATGCGCTGCTTGAAGTCGACGTCGGTCGTTGTCCACTGCGCCGCCAAGCCCGCGATAAAGCGCGGCGAGAACACATAGTCCGCGCCGACGATCCCGCCCGTCACCGTGAAGTCCGACCCCAGCGACGATCCTCGTCCCTGGTTGTCGCCCTGCACACCAAGCAATCGCCCCCACACCGACATCTGCGCGTCAGGTCGAACACCGGTGCGCAACCAAGCAAATGGATCCGCAGCGTCCGACATAACCTGCGAACCGCCGACCTCGTTCTGCGCAAAGCGCGTCAAACACCCGGCCGAGCCGGCGACCACGCACGATGTCGCGCCCGTCGAGTTCAATCGATCGTTGACCGCGCTCTTCCAAGGACCCGCCGTTTCAACCGTGATCGCGTTGATGTCGCCAAGCACCGCGCCGCCGAGATCGAAATATGCACCGCAGACGTCGTCCAAATTGCCGAGGAAATTGAACAGCTGAATCTGCTCCGGCGTAAACCCACCCGCCAGAAACGCCGCCTCCAACGCCGCACCCAGATCCTCGGCGTTCTGCGATTGGAACTGCTCGCACAAGATCACGTCGAACGGCGTGCGCGTGACGCCGAGATTGATCGAACTGCCGCCATAGGTCAGCTCAAGCTCGAAGAAATACGAACTGCCGAGAATCTGGAAATCCTCAAACTCGCCGTTGAACGACGACCCGCGAATGATGTCCGTGTAATTGAACTCGTTCTGCAAAGTGCCGCCGAACGAAGCCGCATCCAAGATCACCGACAACGTGCCGCCGAGCGTCACCGGCCCAGAAGCGTCGATGCGTCCATAGTCGACGCCCGCAACGGGATCGCCCGAAGACGGCGCAACCAGATAATACGTGAGCTCGCCACCCGACGCTTGCGTGAACGAACCGACGTTCAAAACCGTATCGTCGTCGAGATAAAGCTGCCCGCCAGCATTCACGTTCAGCGCATCAACATTCGTCGAGCCATAGCCAGGCCCGTTCGGATCGCCGACAAAGCGCCCACCCATCACCGCGACGCCGCCGTCGGTGACGTCGAAGCTCAGAAGATTGGCGAGCTGCCCATCGACGAAGTACTGCGTCCCGCCTTCGACGATCAAACGGTCATTGAGCGGACCAGTCGGATTTCCGGATAGATCGCCCTCAAGTCCACCATCGCGACCGACATACGTGTACGCCCCAGGACCGCTCATCAAGACATCGCCGACGATCAACCCACCGCCTTCGTTCGTGAACGTCGTGCCGTTGCCGATGTTGAGCGCAACCGCCACACCGTTCGGCGCCGTCGCCGTGATCGAGCCCGTGTTGATCACCTGTCCGGTCAGCGTACCAATCTGCAGATTCATCGCGTTCGAAGGCGCATCGACCGCACCATTGTTCACGATGTTGCCGACATAGTTCGCGACGGCGATGTAGATACCGGTGTCCGAACCACCACCCGAAATCTCGCCATCATTGATGAAGTCGCCGAACACATTAAGCGCGGAAAGCCAGAACCCCGTCTCGCCGCCAAAGATCGAACCGCCCGAAGCGTTGACGATATCGGCCGGCGCCTCCACCGAACCCCACGTGCCAACATCGATAAACACGCCAGTGCCCGTATCGCCGGAAATCGATCCGCTGTTCGTAAACCCACCGGTCGCCCGACCCAACACCAGCGAAACGCCCGTCGCGCCACCCGCAATGTCCCCGGAATTCGTGAACGCACCGTCGAACAGCGACGTGTTCATGAAGAAGGCAATCTCACCACCCTCCATGCCCCCGCTGTTGACGACATCGCCGGCGAACGACCCGCTCTCGATCAGCACGCCGTTCTGCGAACCTTCGATGGAGCCGTCGTTGGCAAGACCGCCAGCAAACGCCGCCGTGGCCGACGTCACCCGAACCGCAGCACCGCCGTGGCCCGTGATCGTCGCACCCGAGGCATTCGCGATCCCACCGGCAAACGAGCCCGCGCCGACGACAACGCCGTCGCTTGCGCCTTCGATCGACCCGCGGTTCACGATCCCGTCCGCGAACGTGCCGCCCGATACCTGAACTGCGGCGCCGCTGCGACCAACGATCGAACCGCCGACATCGTTCAGCAACCCGCCGTCGATCTCATTCGCCGCAAACACGACGCCGATCGAACCTTCGATCAGCCCCGCGTTCTGCACGCCGCCAGCAAAGGACCAGCCCGCAATATTCAAACCCACGCCGGTGCCGCCGAGAATCTCACCCGACGCCGTATTGACGACGCCGCCAAGAAAGCTGTCGGCTTCAATCAGAACGCCGTCCGTCGCGCCGTCGAGCGTGCCCCGGTTGACGATGCCGCCGTCGAACACCGTGGTCCGGCTCATGACCCAAACGGCCGGGCCGAGTGTCCCTTCGATGACGCCGCCGACGTCGTTGGTCAGCCCGCCCGAAACCGTCCGCGACGCAAACACGACGCCGACGCCTTCATACGCCCAGCCGCTGCCGGTCTGCGTGATCAAGCCCGCATTGAAGAACCCGCCCGAGAAACTCTCGCCGCCGATCGCGACCGAGGGCCCGTCTTCGCTGGTGATCTCAGCGCCCGCCGCGTTGACGATCCCGCCCGCGAACACGACGCCATAGCTGCTCAGCGATCCGATCTGGATCCCGGCTTCATCGCCAGCGATCAAACCGTGGTTCTCGATCCCGCCGGTCCAACTCGTAAAGCTGTTCGCAATCAGAACGGCGACATCGCCGCCCGTAATCGTGCCGTCGGCCTCATTGATCAGCGCGCCTGACATCGTGCCGTAGAGCGCGGCGATCCCATTGTCGCGCCCGTCGATCAAACCCGAATTCACGATGTCCCCGGTCAGCGCCGCTGCCCGCGGCTGCTCCCACCAGTTTTCGCGATAACCGAGCTGGACCGCATTTCCGCGCGTCGAAACGATCGTGCCGTTGTTGATGATGCCGCCTTGGACATCCGCATTGCGACCCAAGGTCAGCGCGCCCCATTCGTCGCCGCCGCCCCGGATCGTGCCGTTGTTGATCAGCTGACCGGTGAGCAACCCGCCGTAGCCGATGAAGAAGCCCGGCCGATCATGATCCGAACGCCCCACCGTCGCGTTGTTGACCACGTTGCCGTTCACCGGGTCGGTGACGCGCACGCATTGCTTGTTTGTGGATATCGTCGTCGGGCTGTGGATGTTCGTGCAGTCGTCGGCGGCCGCCTGGCCACCCAAACCCAGCACAACCACAAATGCACATGACGAGAGTCTAACGACGCTGAAGCGTCCCATCGCGCGGTCCCCAAGTACCGGCCGCACGCCTCAGACGTCGAAACGCCCACAAGCCGAACGGCCATAGCCACCCAACACGGCCTGTCCCCCGCGCGATCGCACTCCCCAGCGCTTTCGCAGAACAAACCGCAAGAAACCGACGAAACCTCCCAGTCGCCGTCGACCTCTGGACGCGAAACTAGCCGCACAATCTGTGATGTCTACGGCAAACAGCCGCACGCGGTGCGCGCAATGAAGCCGCTCTCCGAGAGGTTGCGATACCGCTATCGGACAACGAGGGCGAAGGGGTCACTCACGTAGAACGTGCACCCCTCAGCGGAGGATTTGGCTTAGGAATTCTTTCGTCCGCTCGCTCTTCGGCGCTGTGAAGAACTCGTCCGGCGGCGCAATTTCAACGATCTCGCCCATGTCCATGAAGACAATCCGATTCGCGACCGTCCGCGCGAAGCCCATCTCGTGCGTAACGACCAACATCGTCATCCCGGTCTCGGCCAATTCGACCATCGTCTCCAGCACTTCCTTGATCATCTCCGGATCGAGCGCCGACGTCGGCTCGTCGAACAGCATGATCCGCGGCTCCATCGTCAAAGCCCGCGCAATCGCCACACGCTGCTGTTGCCCGCCCGAAAGTTGCCCCGGATATTTTAAAGCCTGCTCAGGGATATGCACGCGGTCAAGATACTGCATGGCCAGCGCCTCGGCCTTCGCCTTCGGCATGCGCTTCACCCACATCGGCGCCAGCGTGCAATTCTCAAGCACCGTCAAATGCGGAAACAGATTGAACTGCTGAAACACCATCCCGACATTCGCGCGCACCGCCTCGATGTGCCCGATCTCTTCCGACAACTCCACGCCTTCGACGGTCAGCTTCCCTTCCTGATGCCGCTCAAGCCCGTTGATGCAGCGGATCAAGGTCGACTTCCCCGATCCCGACGGCCCGCAGACCACGACGCGCTCACCCTGCGCGACGTTCAGGTTGATGTCCTTCAACACGTGGAAATTCTTGAACCACTTGTTGAGGCTGGAAATCTCGACTGCGTTCGTCACCGTCGCTCCCCCGCGCCCAACACGCCTTCCATATGCTTGGCATAACGCGACATGCTGAAACACATCGCCCAAAACACCGCCCCGACGAAAGCATAACCCGTCAAAGCGGTATTCGGCGTCGCCCACGCAGGATCCGTCGCGCCGGCTTGCACAATGCCGAGCAGATCGAAGAACCCGATAATCGAAATCAGCGACGTATCCTTCAAGAGCCCGATGAAGTTGCCGACGATATTCGGCAACGCCAACCGCAAGGCCTGCGGCAGGATCACGAACAGCATCGACTGCCAATAAGACAGCCCCATCGCCGCCGCCGCCTCATACTGCCCCTTCGGAATGGCCTGTAAACCACCGCGCACGACCTCTGCCATATAGGCCGACGAGAACAACGCCACCGCGATCAAAGCCGCCAGCAGCTTGTTGATCGACAAGCCCACAAACAGCGGCAACATATTCGCCGCCATAAACAACACGGTCACCAGAGGCACGCCGCGCCAAAGCTCAATGAACGCGACGCTGAACCCCTTCACGACGGGCAACTCCGACCGCCGCCCCAGCGCCAGCAAAATCCCAATCGGCAACGACGCCACGATCCCCGTGATCGCGACGACCAGCGTCATCAACAACCCGCCCCACCGCGTCGTCGGCACCTGCTCAAGCCCGAACCCGCCGGCGAGCAAGACGAACGCGACGAACGGATAGACCAGCACCATCGCCGCGCCGACGGACCCCTTCGCCGGCATCCCTGGCAAAGTCACCCACAACAACCCGAACGCCAGACCCATCAGCGCAAAGTCGACGCGCCAGCGCTCAGCGACATCATAGAAGCCGTAGATGATCTGCCCCATGCGCGCGCTAATGAACGGCCAACACGCGCCATCGGGATAAGGCAGGCACGCATCACGCCCCGCCCCAACCCAAACCGCATCAACGAACGCCCACTGCACGAACGGCACAACGGTCCAATAGAGAAACGCGAGCGCCAAAAGCGTCAGCGCCGAATTCCCCCAAGACGAAAACAAATTCTCCCGCAGCCACTCGATCGGCCCCGGCAAGATGACGCGCGGTGGGAGACGTGAAGCCGTCATGACGCCACCCCTGCATCTTCTAACTCGTCATGGCCGGGCCTGACCCGGCCACCCAGTGCGCGCACGTCCGTGCGCGCTGGAGACTCACTGAAACCGTTGAAGTTACTGTGCGCGAAGAGTCTCACGGCCGCGCAGACGCGCGGCCACTGGGTGGCCGGGTCAAGCCCGGCCATGACGGAGTTGGGATGGTGCGAGCCGCCCATCATCGCTCCGTCAGCGCAACGCGCGAGTTGTAGAGGTTCATGAGATAGCTCGTGATCAAACTGATGGTCAGATACACCGCCATCGTGATCGCGATGATTTCGATCGCCTGCCCCGTCTGGCTAAGGCTCGTGCCCGCGAACACTGACACCAGATCCGGATAGGCAATCGCCACCGCCAGCGACGAATTCTTCGTCAGGTTCAAATACTGCGACGTCAGCGGCGGAATGATCTGGCGCATCGCCTGAGGCACGATGATGAGCCTGAGCGCCTGTCCGCGATTAAGCCCCAACGCCTGAGCCGCCTCCGTCTGCCCGCGCGCCACGCCTTCAATGCCCGCGCGCACGATCTCGGCGATATAGCTCGCCGTATAGGTCGCCAGCGCAATGACCAGCGCCATCAACTCAGGCAGCACAACGACGCCACCGTCGAAGTTGAACCCCTCAAGCGCCGGAAACGAGAACGTCATCGGAAAGCCGGTCAGCGCGCTCACCAACAGCACCGGCACGATCAACAGCGCCGCCGTCCCGGGCGCGACGGGCGATACCTGCCCCGTCCGCTCGCGCACCGCCTTCGCGCGCAGGAACATCGCAATCGACGCGACGACGCCCGCCACGAAAGCGAGCGCGACAAATCCAAACCCTGCTTCCGCCACCGGCGCCGGAAGATAGAGCCCGCGATTGTTCAGAAAGACGGACTCTCCAAAACCCCAACTCTCCCGCGGCCCAGGCAACGCACCAAGCACAGCGAAGTACCAGAAAAATATCTGCAGCAAGAGCGGCAGGTTCCGCACCAGCTCGACATAGCCGCGCGCCAGCTTCGCGATCAGCCAGTTCGACGACAGCTGCCCGATGCCGATCACAAACCCCAGCAGCGTCGCCAGCACGATCCCGATCGCCGCCACCAGCAGCGTATTCAGAAGCCCGACCAGCAGCACCCGCGCATAGGTCGACGTCTCGTCATACGTCACCAACGTCTGAACGATGTCGAACCCGGCGACGCTGTCGAGAAAGCCGAACCCCGTCGCGATATGCTGCCGCTGCAGCGTCGCGATCGTGTTCATCGCCATGATCGCAGCGACCACGACAACGGCCAAAATTAGCGCCGCTTGAAACGCAATGTCGCGCGTCCGCCGCGTGCGCCACCAGGGAATGGACCGCGCTTGAGCCATCGTCTTAGGACGCAGAACCGCCGCGTACGGCCATCAGCGGATGGGCGGCGCGTATTGCAGACCGCCTTTGGTATAGAGCGCGTTCAACCCGCGCTTGATCTTCAACGGCGATCCCATGCCCACATTGCGCTCGAACACTTCGCCGTAATTGCCGACTTTGCGCACGATCCGCACCGCCCAATCCTTGGTCAAACCCAAGGACTCGCCGAACTCGCCCTCGACGCCCAATAGGCGGCGAATTTCCGGACTCTCGGATTTCAGCATCTGATCGACGTTCTTCGAGGTCACACCGTATTCTTCGGCGTTGATCATCGCAAACAACGTCCAACGGACGAGATCGCCCCACTGTTGGTCGCCCTGATTCACCGCCGGTCCCAGCGGTTCCTTGGAAATCATTTCGGGCAGAATGATGTGGTCGTCCGGGTTCGCCATCTTCAGCCGGTCCGCGGCCAAGCCCGACGCATCCGTCGTGAAGGCGTCGCAGCGGCCTTTGTCGTAGGCCGCGATCACCTCGGCATTCTTCTCGTAGGCGATGACCTTGTACTTCAGCTTATTCGAGCGGAAGTAATCCGCGAGATTCAACTCCGTCGTCGTGCCCGTGTTCGTACAAACGTTCGCGCCGCCCAGCTGCTTGGCGCTCGTGATCTTCAACTTCTTCGGCACCATAAAGCCCTGGAAGTCGTAGAAGGACACCCCCGCGAACTCGAGACCGATCTGCACGTCACGGCTGATCGTCCACGTCGTGTTGCGCGACAAGACATCGAAGTCCCCCGTCTGCAACGCCGTAAACCTCACCTTCGCCGAGGTCGGGAAAAACCGAACCTTGGACGGATCGTTGAAAATCGCCGCCGCAATCGCCCGGCAGAAGTCCACGTCGAACCCCGACCAGTTCCCCTTGGCGTCGGGCGTCGCGAACCCCGTCAACCCTTCGCTCACCCCGCAGCGCAGGTAGCCGTTCTTCTTCACCTTCGCCAAGGTCGGGGAGGCGGCAGAGGCCACGCCCACGCTCAACGCCGCGACTACGGCCAGGGCGGCGAACCGGATCAGGGAAAAGCGCATGCGAAACACCTCGACGGCAGGATTGCGGCGGAGCGCCGGAATGGGCACGGTTGGCCCATACATAAAGGAGAGCAGGGCCAGATGTCTAAGCCCGGAGAACGTCCGAAACGGCCTGAAACAGCGGTGGTCACCGCCGGCCGTTCCCCGTTCGACCATCATGGCCTCGTCAACCCGCCCGTCTACCACGCTTCGACGCTGCTGCACCGGACGATGGACGCGCTGGAGAACCGCACACAGCCATACAGCTACGGTCGCCGCAAGACGCCCACAATTGAGGCACTCGAGACCGCGATCCGGGAACTCGACGGTGGCGCAGAGACAGTTCTCTGCCCCTCCGGCCTGCAAGCCTGCACGCTCGCCCTGCTGACGGTCGCGAGCGCGGGCGACCACATCCTCGTCACCGATTCGGTCTACGGCCCAACGCGAACCTTTTGCGACCGCACCCTCGCCCGCTTCGGCGTGACGACGACATACTTCGATCCGCTAATCGGCGCGGGCATCGAAACCCTGTTCAAAGCCAACACCCGCGCCGTCTTCCTCGAGAGCCCCGGCTCGCTGACCTTCGACGTCCAAGATGTCCCCGCGATCGCCGCCGCAGCCCACGCCGCGAACATCCACGTCATCGTCGACAACACCTGGGCGACACCGCTCTTCTTCGACGCCATAGGCCACGGCGCGGACCTCACCGTCATCGCCGCGACAAAATACGTCGTCGGCCACTCCGACGCGATGCTGGGCACCGTCACTGCCACCGACAAACTCGCCAAGCAACTGCGCGAGACCCACGGCAACCTCGGCCTCACCACCGGCCCCGACGACATCTATCTCGGCCAACGCGGCCTGCGCACCATGGCCGTGCGCTTGAACCAGCATCAGGCGACGGCGAAGCGCATCGCCGAATGGCTGCAGACCCGCCCCGAAGTCGCGCGTGTCCTCTACCCCGCGCTGCCCACCGATCCAGGCCACGAAATCTGGAAACGCGACTTCAAAGGCGCGAGCGGCCTCTTCGGCGTCGAACTCAAACCCTGTTCAAAGGCAGCACTTGCGGCAATGCTCGACGGCATGTCCCTCATGGGCATGGGCTGGAGTTGGGGCGGCTACGAAAGCCTCATCGTCCCCGCCCACCCGCACCGCACAGCCAAAAAATTCGAACACCAAGGCCCGCTGATCCGCATCCACGCCGGCCTCGAAAACGCCGACGACCTCATCGCCGACCTTGACGCGGGGCTGGATCGCCTGAAGAAAACGGCATGACGCAACTCGCACCCGACCAATTCATCGCCAACGTCAAGTTCGACGCGCAGGGCCTCGTCACCACTGTCGCGCAAGACGCGAAAGACGGTCGCGTGCTCATGGTCGCGTGGATGAACCGCGACGCCCTCACCCGCACGCTGACCACGCGCGACGTCACCTACTGGTCGCGCTCGCGCAGCGAACTCTGGCGCAAGGGCGAAACCTCGGGCCACACGCAACGCCTCGTCGAAGCGTGGATCGACTGCGACGGCGACACGCTGCTGCTCAAGGTCGATCAAACTGGCGCCGCCTGCCACACCGGCGCGCCCACCTGCTTCTTCCGCCAAGCGAAACTCTAGATGCCCTTCGACAAACAGCGCGAAGAGTTCGAAGCGCGCGCCAAACGCGCGAAGGCGATGGGCTCCCCCAAACGCCTTGCCGAACGCAAAGCCGCGAACATCCTCAACGCGCGCGAACGCGTCGAACGCCTGATCGACAAAGACACCTTCGTCGAAGCCGGCCTCTTCGCCACATCGATCAAACCCGACATGCGCGACAAGTCGCCCGGCGACGGTGTCGTCTCAGGTTTCGGCAAAGTCACCGGCCGCATGGTCGGCGTAAACGCGGCGGACTTCACCACACTTGGCTCATCATCCGCGGAAGTGCACGGCAAGAAGCAGTACTACGTCCGCGAAACGTGCCGCAAAAACGGCATCCCGATGGTCAACCTGATGGAATGCGCCGGCGGCCGCATCCCCGACATCATGGGTGCGGCAGGCATCGGCCGCGCCGGCGAAGGCGCGCGCTACACCCACGCGCGCGAAACACCGTGGGCATCTGCAGTGCTCGGCCTCACCTACGGCGGCGGCGCGTTCACCTGCATCAATTCCGATTTCGTCGTGATGCGCAAAGGCGCCGTCCTCGCCGTCTCAAGCTCGAACGTGACCTCGGTCGCCATCGCCGAAGACTCGGACCCCGAAGACCTCGGCGGCTGGCGGCTGCACAGCGAACAAACCGGCTTCGTCCACGCCGTCGTCGACACCGACGATGAAGCCATCGCGCAGCTGAAAGCCTTCCTCAGCTACCTCCCCGACAACGCCAACACCGCGCCGCCCGTCGCAGCGCACATCGCGGAATCAGCCGACGCGCATAAGCTCGACACGCTCGTGCCCGAGAGCCGCGCCAAAACCTACGACATCCGCACCGTCATCCGCGCAATCCTCGACAAAGACTCCTACTTCCCGCTGAAAGAACGCTTCGCCAAGGTCGCCGTCACCGCGCTCGGCCGCTTGAACGGCAAGAGCGTCGGCATCGTCGCCTCCAACCCGATGTTCAAAGGCGGCGCGCTCGATCCGGACTCCTGCGATAAGATCGCAAGCTTCATCGTCCTCTGCGACAGCTACAACATTCCGCTGATTTTCCTCGCCGACACGCCCGGCTTCCTCGTTGGCGCCGAAAGCGAAAAGCGCCGCCTGCCCGGCAAGATCATGAACTTCATGGCCGCCCTCGAACTCGCGACCGTGCCCAAGATCGCACTCGTCCTGCGCAAGTCCTACGGCCAGGCGTATCTGAACATGGGCGGTGGCCGCAGCGACGTCACCGCCACCTGGTTCTCCGGCGACATCTCCTTCATGGACCCCGCGGTCGCCGTCAACGTCGTCTACGCGACGAAGCCCGGCGAGGACCCCGAACGCTACGACGAACTCGTCAAGCAAGTGTCGTCCGGCACGACAGCCTACGAACTCGCCGCGCCGTTCATGGCCCAGATGGTGATCGACCCCAACGACACGCGCCGCTTCCTCATCAACATGCTGGACGTCCTGTCGCGCCGCATGACCAACGGCGTGGGCCAACACCGCCTCGCCGACTGGCCCCCCGCTTTCTAACCACCGCACTGAAACGAGACCCATGGCCCGCAGCACCGTCAAAACCGAAATCACCGGCAAAGTCTGGAAGATCACCGCCGAAAAAGGTCAGCGCCTGGCCGAAGACGAACCGATCGTGATCCTCGAGAGCATGAAGATGGAGATCCCCGTCGCGGCTCCCATCGCCTGCACCGTCATCGACATCGTCGTCGCTGAGGGCGACAGCGTCACCGAAGGCGACGTCATCGCGCACATCGAGAGTTAGTGGAAAATGCCGCCCTCGGAATCGTCGGGACCGCCGCGATCGAGATTGGGAAACGCCAGCAACGCGATCCCGATCACGAGGCCGACCACGGCGCCGACCCCGCCCGCCGCCAGCGGGTTATCGGCGACATAAGCAAACGCACCCGCGCTCAGCGCCATCGGCACGCCGAGCCAGAGGACCAGACTTTTCTTAGGCGGACGCCTGGCGGCCATGACTACGCTCCAAACACGGTTTTGAGATGAGGGTTTAGCAACTTGCCGGCAGGATCCAGCCTGCGCCGCAAGGCTTGGTAGTCGCCCCACCGCGGGTAAAGCCGTTCGAAATCAGCGGCCTTCAGCGTGTGCAGCTTGCCCCAATGCGGCCGCCCGCCATAACGCTTGAAGATCGCCTCCGCTGCACCGAACAGCGTGTCGTAGCTCTGCCGGTGGTATTGGTGGACGGAAATCGTCACGGCATCCCGCTTGTAGAACGGTGAGATCCAAATGTCGTCCGCTTTGACGAAGCGGAACTCTATCGGAAACACCCCCGCGATCTTCCGGTTCCGGATGGCCTCGGCGATCTCACGGATGCAGTCGGCGCCGTTGCCCGCCGGCACCGCATATTCCATCTCGTTGAACTTCACATTGCGCGGACTGGGAAAGATCTCGTGGCTCCACCGCGCACGCGTCGAAGCGCCCATCGAGGCGCTGGTGAACAGCCGCTGCAAGCGCGCCGACAGCGCCGGCACAAACCGCGCGACTTCGCAGCCATAGCCGAACGTCCGCTGATCGGCAGTGACACGATCGCCGCGCGCCGCCATCTGTTCGCTGCTCAGCGGCGCAGCGACGTCCTCCGTCGTCTCGTCGAACGACTTCGCGACGACCGCATCGGCGTACGGAAACCAGAAAAACTCGAAGTGCCGGTGCTTGTCGCGCAGCGTATTCAGATCGCGCCAACACTCGTCGACCGGCATCACCCAATTCCGTTCGCGCAGTTTGTAGGCCTTGCGCACGCCCATCGTGATCTCGCTCATGACGCCGAGCGAACCGAACGACACGCGCCCCGCTTCCCAGATCTCGGCGTTCGACGACGGCGAACAGTCGAGCACTTGGCCCTCCGCGGCGACGAGTCGAAACCCCTTCACCTCCGCCGACAGCGAACCAAGCTGCGGGCTCGTGCCGTGCGTGCCGGTGCCGACCGCCCCGGCAATCGCCTGCCGGTCTATGTCGCCCTGGTTCTTGAGCCCAAGCCCGGCATCGAACAGCGGCCGCCCGAGCGCATGGATCTTCGTCCCCGCATGCACCGTCGCGGTCAGCGCGGCCAAGTCCGTCGAAACGACGCCCTGCATCGCGTCGAGCGAAATCAGCGTCCCGTTCGTCTCGCCCAGCGCCGTGAACGAATGTCCGCTGCCGACCACGCGCACAGGCCCGACGCCGTCGCGCACCGCGGCGATGAGTTCAGCTTCGGTTGTCGGTTTGCAGATTTGCTGGGGCGACGACTTTACCCACCCCGACCAGTTAGCCCACGCGTTCATTCGATGTTGAGCGGCCCCGTTGAAACTTTGAAAGTATCCGCCCGCTGCCGCCCCTCGGCAATCTGTTCGCGGCTCAACCGGCGTTCGAGCAACTGCGTCGGCGTCGGCGCATCGCGATCGATGAGAAGCTTCTCGTTGTCATAAGGCACGCCGGTAAACCCGCTGCGCGCCGCCAAGATGAAGAATTTCAGGGCCTCAACTTCGTCCTTCGCAACGCCTTCGCCAGCTTCCAGCATCGTCGCGAAGTTATACTGTCCCTGCGCAAGCCCATAGCGCGCCGAATGCCCATACCACGAAGCCGACTGCGCGATGTCCTTCGTCACGCCCTGCCCGTATTCGAACATCGAGCCCACGTCGAACATCGACAGAGGAATGCCGGCGACCGCAGCCTGCCGGTGATACTGCATCGCCTTGCCGTAATCGCGCTGCACGACGCCGGGCTTTGCATCCATATATTCGACGCCCAGCCGATACGCCGCGTAGGCGTTGCCCTTCGCCGCTTGTTCGGTCCAATAGGCGATCGCCTCCGGATAGCGTCCTTGCCGGAAGTGAACCTCGCCCGGATCCTTCTTATCGATGGTCCGTCCGAACGGATCGGCGGGCTCACCCGTTACCCCGGCCGTCGTCGACGCATGCGACTGCCCGTTGTCGCCTCGTCCCGACCACAGATAAATCCCGGCCGTGACGGCCGCGACCAACACGACGACACCGAGCCCGACGAGCACCTTCTGCATCTGATCCTTCTCCTGCGCCGCAAACCCCGGATCGACAGGTTACCGCAAGACGCGCAGCCGGGGTAAGTAGGATGGTGACCTCGGGAGGAATCGAACCTCCGACCCACTGCTTAGAAGGCAGTTGCTCTATCCGCTGAGCTACGAGGCCTTGAGTCCGCGTGGACCCTAGTGGGTCCACAGACCCTTGCGAGTATACTTGAAATTGTCGGCATAGGCGCGCACCAGGCGTTTGGCCTCTTTCGGCTCGAAAACCTGGTGCGGAATGCCGTGCCGCTCGGCATAGGCGACAGCCTCGTCGCGCGTGTCGAAGGACAGCACCACCTGCTGCTTCATGTCCCCCGACCCCGCCCAGCCCATGAGCGGATCGACGCGCCGCGCCTCTTCCGGCTCGAACTCGAGCACCCATTCCTTGGTGTTCGCCTGGCCCGACTGCATGGCGTTGCGGGCCGGCTTGTAGATACGCGCGAGCATGAGACACGACCCAAGTTGACCGGTTGAGCGGTACCCCCAACCCCCGCCCGAAATCAAGACCACCGCTGTCGCGGGCCGCGGCAGCCCTAGAGGTGTTCCTTAAACCACCGGACCTGGCTGCCCAGAAACTGGCTGTGCCAAGGCTCGTTCGCATAAGGGTCGAAGTGCCCACAATCATAGACCTCAAGCTTCTTCGGCTCGCCCGCGCGATGAAACGCCTGCCGCGCCAGATTGACCGGCACCAGACTGTCGTGCGTCGCGACCTGCATCAAAAGCGGCTTCGGCGCGATCAACTCGATCACCGCATCGGGCACATATTCCGCGACCCGCGCGAGCGACTCGAGCGAGATCGAATTGCGCCACGTTGGCGCCATCTGCGCCGTCGCGGTGAACCAAGCATGCGCATCGGCGGAGGCCAGAAACGCAGGCTTCCCCGGATCGTTCACGACCGGCAGCGAAGCCCCCTCGCCGCCCGCCTCGCGCGCCGCCTGATCGTCGACCAGCGTGCGCAAGAGCCCGTTGAAGATCTCGCGCGTGATCAAATTGATCAACGAATGCGGCACATTCAGCGCCGGCACCTGCGCCACCACCACCTTCACGCGCGGATCGAACGCACCGATGAACAGCGCATGGCCGCCGGAGAACGACGTCCCCCAAAGCCCGATGCGCTCCGCATCGACGCCCGGCTGCACGCTCACCCAACTCAGCGCCGCGCGAATGTCGGCATGCTGCAGCTGCGGATCGATATGTCCGCGCGGCTCGCCGTCGCTCGACCCCAGAAAGCGGTAGTCGAACACCAGCACATTGAACCCCTCCGCCGCGAACCGTTCGGCGTACGGCGCCAGGTGCTGCTCCTTCACCGCGGTCACCCCATGCGACATGACGATGGCAGGCTTCGCCGCCGCCGCCGGCCCCTCGGCCCGATAAAACCAACCCCGGCACGTCAAACCGCCGCTTTGAAACGACACGTCGCTGCGCATGAAGGCTCCCGAAAAGAGTCGCAAAGTGGATGGCAGAGATCGCTAAGCGAAGTCGGACGATCAGACAAGACTGTGAAATGCAAATGACACCGGTCACCAATGATTAAGCTCCTGTGACCCTTCGTACAGACAACTCGATTATGCCAACTCCGACAAACTCCGACTCAAACCGCGCACCCGCTGCCCAATTTTCAAGCGCCCCATCCGAAGGCAGACCGAACCCCACCACTGAAAACATTGGCAAATCCAAAACGCACGCAATCCGATCCGTCACACCGTCACATCCGCAGTTTTCAACCGTTTCTGCCATCACATTGCCATCACCTATCCATCACATCCCGTCACGTCGCCCGCGCCAGCGCAGTGAGAACAAATATAGAACAAGGCGCACCGAAAATGCAAGATTGGCGACGCGAACCGGGAGGGTCTACCTGCAATCGGACGCAGCGTTGCGTGCGCACGTCGCGCGATGAAATCGTGAGGCGACCTATCGCTTGCCCGACACCTTCACCCAATTGCTTCGACACTTCCCGCAACGAAGACGCGACGCGATCTCCGGCATGCGAACGCGTTTGAGATTGGCGAAGTAGCGCGCCACAAATCGCGGCGGCCACTCGACGACGCGCGCGCACGCATCGCACTCGACGACAAGCGTCAGTCCGCTTTCCAAAATCTGCCAACCGTAGAGCTGAGCAATATCCTGATGGACTTGCCACGGTGAGCGGTTGGGTTCTGGCATCAAATGATGTAAGAACAAATGAGGAACATGAGTCAAGGGACGATGACGACGACGCGAAAAGTCTCCACACCGTGGCGCATCGCCGATGAACTGAAAGGCCGAACGCTTCGCCAGCTCACGCAACACGAAATCTCGCTCCACTTCACCTGCGAGAGCTGCAATCGCATTGCCGTCTGGCCCTGGCCGTTCGTGCGCAACGCCCGAACATTTCAGCCGCTCATGAACAAGCAGGTGTACGAATTCGCAGGCCGGCTTCGTTGCATCGGATGCGAGGGCAAGCGCCTCTCAATCCGATCGTACGCGCCCGAAGATTCAGCGCGATGAGCACCAGCGGCCCCAAAAGGGGGCAGCCATTTGCCAGCAAAATAATGGTCGGGGCGGCAAGATTCGAACTTGCGACCCTCTGGTCCCAAACCAGATGCGCTACCAGGCTGCGCTACGCCCCGATCTCTTGGAAGAGGGGCTGCATAAAGGTATTGCGGGCCGCCTGGCAAGGCCAAACCGGTCGGGTCTGTGACGGGAGTACGCGCTTAGGCTGCGCGGGGCGGTTAGGCTGCGACGATGAGAACCGCACTTAAGTACGTCGGCCGGGGGTTCCTGGCCCTTATCGCCGCGCTCGTGATCGCGCTGACGCTCAACGCGTCGTACTGGTCGTCCTACCGCGCGCCAACCACGCTGGTGGCGCATCGCGGCCTGGCGCAGACCTACCACCGCGAAGATCTCGACAACGAGACCTGCACGGCGACGCGCATCTACCCGCCGCAGCATCCGTATCTGGAAAACACCATCGCCTCGATGCAGGCCGCCTTCGACGCCGGCGCCGACATCGTCGAGTTCGACGTGCACCCGACGACCGACGGCGCGTTCGCCGTCTTCCACGATTGGACCGTCGACTGCCGCACGCAAGGCAAGGGCGTCACGCGCACGCACACGCTCGCTGAGCTGAAGGCGCTCGACATCGGCTACGGCTACACCGCCGACGGCGGCAAGACGTTTCCGTTCCGCGGGCGTGGCGTGGGCCTGATGCCGTCGCTCGACGAAGTGCTGGCCACGTTTCCGGACAAGAGCTTCCTGATCAACATCAAGAGCAACGATCCGCGCGAAGGCGATCTGCTGGCCGACCGCCTACTGCAACTGCCGCCGGAACAGCTCGCCCGCCTCATGTCCTACGGCGGCGACCGCCCGATCGCCGCGTTGCGCAAGCGCATCCCGGCCATGCTCACGACGTCGCGCAAATCGCTCATCGCGTGCGGCGGCAGCTATCTCGCGCTGGGCTGGAGCGGCTATGTCCCCGAATCTTGCCGCAACACCATCGTCCTCGCGCCGATGGATATAGGCTTCATACTCTGGGGCTGGCCCAACCGCTTTTTCGAACGCATGAACGGCGTGGGTTCGCAGGTCTTCGTCACAGGCCCCTACGGCCACGGCACGGCCGGCATCGACTCCGACGAAGACATCGCGCAACTGCCCAGCGACTTCAGCGGCGGCATCTGGACCAACCGCATCGACCGCATCGGCCCGAAGTTCAAAACGAACCAGCCATGACGAACGGCGCCCCCTCCTCTCCCCTTGCGGGAGAGGATCATTTTTTCGCGTTCAGCGAAAAAATGGGTGAGGGGTCCGCTGAGCCTCCATCTGCAACGCCGCGGCCGGCAGTGACTCAGCGGACCCCTCACCCGCTCGCTTCGCTCGCGTCCTCTCCCGCAAGGGGAGAGGAGTCGCAACGCGATGAACTCACACCTTCACACCGGGCCGCTTTGCCATCAGCTTGAACACGGCTTCGGCCGCCAGGACCTGCCGCTCGCCGCAGCGAATGTCGGCCCGCGCAAAGGCCAGTGTCCGCGTGGACCGCGTGACGGTGGCCGTCCCTTCAACCCATTCGCCGGGCCGCACCATGTCGAGGAAATCGACGTTGAGACGCAGTGTCACCGACCGCGTCTCCGTCGCGCGCCACACCGACGTCGCCAGCACGCCGTCCGCGAACGCGCTCAACCATCCGCCGTGCACGATGCCGACGCCGTTGCAGTGCCGCGGCAAGGCGTAGAACCCGTGCCGGAACGCGTCGCCCTCGACCTTGTGATAGAGCGGCCCGTTGTGGGTGGTGAACGCGCCGCGCGCCTTGCTTTCGACAAACCCCGGCGGCAGCGCGAGCATCTCGCTCATTGCGGCTTGAACAGCGCGTGACGGACCCGGTCGCCCACCTTGATGCCGAGCTTCGCCGCCATCCCGCCTTTGATCTCAAGCACGCCGCGCGCCGCGCCATGCGAAGGTATGCGATCCAAACTCAGCGGCTTGGTCTTCGCGGCGATGGTGATGATCTTGCCCGTGACGTCGATGAAGATGATGTCGAGCGAGACATACGTGTTCTTCATCCAGAACGCGACGTCCTGCGGCGGATCATAGTCGAACAGCATGCCGGCATCGCGCGCCAAGCGCTTGCGATACATCAGCCCGCGATTGCGCTCCGCCTCCTCGCGCACGACCTCGACGTTGAACACACGCTCACCCACCGCAGTCTCGATCACAAGCCGCTCGGTCTCGGTGGCGGCCATTGCCGGCGCGACAGCAACAAGCATCACCACGACCAGAAACAGAATACGCATGGAACCTCACACTCGAACACCGGAGACTAGACAAGACGAGCGCCGCAGGAAACAGCACCGGCGTCTCTCACGCCGCCGGCCCAAACAAAAAGGGCGCCGCACCGGCGCCCCGTTTTGAAGTCTTAACGTCAAGGGCCTTGGCTCGCCCGGATCGGTCCTCAGTGTTCGAAGTCCGACGGCGGGATAATGCCCGCCACGATGTTGATCTCGGTGGCCATCAAGCCGCGTTCCGAACCCGCGACCCGGACCAGAACCCGCTGACCCTGCCGCAATTCGCGCACGTTGCAGCGGCGCAGTGTGTCCATGTGCACAAAGATATCATCACCGCCGGTAGTGGCGACGACAAACCCGTAACCTTTTGGACGCGAGAACCACTTGCACTCAGCCTCGAACGCGGGACCGACCGCTTCCGGGATCATGATTTCACGGGCGCGCGTCGTGCGCTTCGCAGCGCCGTTCGCATGACCGTTGCCCATGCTGGGATCGAGTTCGACGCTGTAAAGCTTCCGCGCCTGCAGCCCGCGTACCTTTTGTACGCAGCTGACGTCGACCTTCGCACCTTCCGCCAGCACCGTGGTGCTGCCGTACTCTTGAATCACCGAACGATGAATGAGAACGTCCCCTTCGACCTCATTCGAAACGATGAAACCAAATCCCTTCACGGGATCGAACCACTTAACTCTGCCTTTAACGCGGATGCCCCCACTCTCCGGCGGTTCTTCCATCTGTACGACCAACTGACCGCTCCCTGTGTGTGCTGCCTTCACTGACGCTCGCGCAATTGCAAGGTGTCATATTGCAATCTACACAAAATTGTCGTCAAGCGGAAGCGGACGAGCGAATCATTTTCGGCTGCGCACGTGTGAAGCATCAGAAGATTGTGGATGACTGCAGGTCGCATAGAACGATCCACCACCACGTACGACCTTGCCGCACGTTCGCCGCCTACTGTTGACGCGCAACGCCTCTTCCGCCGTGATCTATAACACAGGTTCGGAGTCAGATCAGCATGGACATGACGGGCGAATATAAGATCGCAGCGCCGCGCGAGCGCGTGTGGGCGGCGTTGAACGATCCCGACATTCTGCGCCAGGCCATTCCTGGCTGCGAAGAACTTAACAAACTCTCCGACACGGAACTCGAAGGTGCTGCGCGTGCGAAGATCGGCCCGGTGAGCGCACGATTCAAAGGCAAGGTGACGTTGTCAGAATTGAACCCACCCGAAAGCTACGTCCTCACGGGGGAAGGTTCCGGCGGCGCGGCAGGCTTCGCGAAGGGCGAGGCGAAGGTCGTGTTAACGCCTGACGGCGAGACGACGGTCTTGCGCTACACGGTCAAAGCGACCATCGGCGGCAAGCTCGCGCAATTGGGTCAGCGTCTGGTCGACGGCGCGGCGAAGAAGATGGCCGACGAGTTCTTCGACAAATTCTCCGACCTCGCCGGCGGCAAGGTCGCCCCGCCCGCCGAAGTGAAAGTCGTGCAGCAGAAGGCCGTGCCCGCGCCTGCGAACGACAATCGCCACAGCAGCCTGTTCGATCCGCCCGCGTGGCTGCCCATCGCCATCATCGCCACGGCGATCATAGCCGTGGTGGTGGTGTTCCTGTTCTAGCCCCGCGCGGTTGACGCGTGCATCCCCGGCGTGGAACGCTAATCCTCGAAATCGCGCGCGTTCTTACTGTCCGCGGCCCACGCGCACGACGTACGCACACATATATATAGGGAGAAGACCCCATGACCGGCGTAGCCATGACCGTGAACGGCAAAGCCGTGAGCGGCGACGTCGAAACGCGCACCCTCCTCGTCCAATTCCTGCGCGAAAACTTGCGCCTGACGGGAACCCACGTCGGTTGCGACACCAGTCAGTGCGGCGCCTGCGTGGTCCACGTGAACGGCAAAGCAGTAAAGTCGTGTACGATGCTCGCGGTACAAGCCGAAGGCGCGCAGGTCACGACGATCGAGGGCCTGGCGAAGGACGGCAAACTACATCCGGTACAGGCGGCCTTTAAGGAACACCACGGACTCCAATGCGGCTTCTGCACACCGGGCATGATCATGACCGCCGTCGACATGATCCGCCGCATCCCCAACCTCGACGAAACGACCATCCGCCAGCAGCTTGAAGGCAACCTCTGCCGCTGCACCGGCTATCAGAACATCGTCAAAGCGATCGACGCCGCCGCGAAAGAGATGAAGGGGGCACACGCATGACGGCCCCCATCGTCGGCTCAGGAGTCAAACGGAAAGAGGACCACCGTTTCATAACGGGACAGGGCCGCTACACCGACGACATCAACCGCCCAGGACAAGCGCACGCCTATTTCCTGCGCAGCCCCCACGCCCACGCGAAGATCAAAAGCATCGACACCGCCGCCGCCCTCAAGGCGAAAGGCGTCGTCGCCATCTTCACCGGCAAAGACATCGCGGCCGACAAGCTTGGCGGTTTGATCTGCGGCTGGATGGTCACGTCGAAAGACGGCTCGGCCATGAAGAACGGCGCGCACCCGGCCTTAGCGCTCGACACCGTGCGCTACGTCGGCGACCACGTCGCCATCGTCATCGCCGAGACGCACGCGCAAGCCCGCGACGCGTCCGAACTCGTTAACGTCGACTATGAAGAACTGCCGGTCGTCACCGACCCGGCCAAGGCGCAGTCGCAAGGCGCGCCGCAAATCCACGCCGAAGCCCCGCGCAACACGATCTACCAATGGGAAATCGGCAACAAACCTGAGACCGAAGCCGCCCTTAAGAAGGCCGCGACGGTGGTGAAACTGAATCTCACAAACAACAGGCTGATCCCGAACGCGATGGAACCGCGCGCGGCCATCGGCGACTACGACGACGGCACCGGTGGCTACACCTTATATGTGACGAGCCAGAACCCGCACGTCGCGCGCCTGGTCATGTCCGCCTTCATCGGCATCGCCCCCGAACACAAACTGCGCGTCGTCGCCCCCGACGTCGGCGGCGGCTTCGGCTCAAAAATCTTCATCTACGCCGAAGAAGTCGTCTGCACCTGGGCCGCCAAGAAAGTGAACCGCCCCGTCAAGTGGGCCGCCGAACGCAGCGAGTCCTTCCTCTCCGATGCCCACGGCCGCGATCACGTCACCAGCGCCGAACTCGCCCTCGACGCCGACGCCCGCATCCTGGGGTTTCGCGTGAAAACCACCGCGAACCTCGGCGCCTACATGTCGACGTTCTCGTCCTCAGTGCCGACGTATCTCTACGGCACGCTTCTCTCCGGCCAATACAACATCCCCGCCATCTACTGCGAGGTCGACGCGGTCTATACGAACACCGCGCCGGTCGATGCCTATCGCGGCGCCGGCCGCCCGGAAGCGACCTTCGTGGTGGAGCGCATCATCGAAGAAGCCGCGCGCCAACTGAAAATGGATCCCGTCGAATTCCGCCGCAAGAACTTCGTCCGCACCTTCCCGCACCAAACGCCGGTGATCATGAACTACGACATCGGCGACTACGAAGCCTCGCTCGCCGAAGCGCTGAAGATGTCCGACTACGAAGGCTTCCCCGCCCGCAAAGCCGAAGCCAAGTCACGCGGCAAACTCCGCGGCATCGGCTTCTCGACGTATATAGAAGCCTGCGGCCTCGCCCCCTCCGCCGCCGTCGGCTCGCTCGGCGCCGGCGTGGGCCTCTGGGAATCCGCCGAAGTGCGCGTCACCCCAACGGGCGGCGTCGAAGTCTTCACCGGTGCACACAGCCACGGCCAAGGTCACGAAACAACGTTCGCGCAAATCGTGGCAGGCCGCCTCGGCATCCCGATCGAAAACGTAGAGATCATCCACGGCGACACGGCCTCCGTGCAATTCGGCATGGGCACCTACGGCTCGCGCACGTCGGTCGGCATGACGGCCATCAGCCGCGCTCTCGACAAGATCGAAGCCAAAGCCAAACGCATCGCAGCCCACGTGCTCGAAGCCTCCGCCGCCGACATCGTCTTCGAGAACGGCGAGTTCAAAGTCGCCGGCACCGACCGCAAACTCGCCTTCCACGAATTGGCGCTCAACGCCTACACCGCGCACAAATTCCCGACGTCGGAGATCGAACCGGGTCTGAAGGAGAGCGTCTTCCACGACCCGACAAACTTCACGTTCCCCGCCGGCTGCCACATCTGCGAAGTCGAAATCGACCCTGACACCGGCGTGACGAAGATCGTGAGCTTCGTCGCGGTCGACGACTTCGGCAACGTCATCAACCCGATGATCGTCGAAGGCCAAGTCCACGGCGGCGTCGCCCAAGGGATCGGCCAAGCCCTGCTCGAACACGGCGTCTACGACACGGAGTCGGGCCAGCTCATCACCGGCAGCTACATGGACTACACCATGCCGCGCGCCGACGATCTGCCCAGCTATAAAGTCGGCCTCACCGTCACCCCTTGCCCGTCCAATCCGCTGGGCGTCAAAGGCTGCGGCGAAGCCGGCGCCATCGCCTCCCCCGCCGCCGTGATGAACGCGGTAACGGATGCCATCGGCATCAAAGAATTCAACATGCCCGCCACACCGCTGCGCGTCTGGCAAGCGCTCCACGCAACGCGCGCCGCCGCCGAATAAGGAACGACCCATGTACCAATTCCAATACTTCCGCCCGAAGTCGCTCGACGAAGCGCGCAAACTCTTTGAGAACAACGGCGACGCCAAATTCCTGGCCGGCGGGCAAACGCTTCTCCCCACGCTGAAGCAACGCCTCGCCCAACCGACGGCGCTCATCGACCTCGGCGGCATCGCAATGAGCGGCATCAAAGTCGCGGGCGGCACGGTCACGATCGGCGCGGGAACCAAACACAACGACGTCGCGACATCCACCGACGTGCAGAAGGCGATCCCCGCACTTAGCGCTCTCGCAAGCCACATCGGCGACCCGGCCGTCCGCCACATGGGCACGCTCGGCGGCTCGATCGCGAACAACGATCCGGCAGCCGACTATCCAGCGGCGGTTTTGGGCCTCGCCGCCACGATCAAAACGACGTCGCGCACCATCAACGCCGACGACTACTTCACGGGCATGTTCGAAACCGCGCTGGAGGAAGGCGAGATCGTCACCGAAGTCTCATTCCCAATCCCCGACAAAGCCGCCTACATGAAATTCCCGAACCCCGCCTCGCGCTACGCGATGGTCGGCGTCTTCGTCGCAAAGACAAAGGCCGGCGTCCGCGTCGCCGTCACCGGCGCCGCCTCCAGCGTCTTCCGCGAAACCGCGATGGAAGCGGCGCTGGCAAAATCCTTCACCCCCGACGCCGTCGCCAACATCAAAGTGGCCGCGACCAACATGAACAGCGACCTCCACGGCTCAGCCGAATACCGCGCCCATCTCGTCACCGTAATAGCCAAACGCGCGGTGGCTGCGGCCTAGTGAAAACGCTGCTGCAAGTCGCAACGCTGGTCGCGCTCGCGATCAATGTGGCGAGCACGCTCATGCTCTACTGGACGACACAGTCACCGGGCCAGGATGCCGCCGGCCGCGGCATGGCGAACGGCTTCTTGATCATGACCGTCGCCGCCATGATCGCCGCCGCGGCCCTCTTGCTCGCAAGCTATTGGACCACGTCATGGTGGCCCGCGCTCCTCGCGCTGGTGATCGCGATCGTGCCGCTGATCCCCGTCGTCCTGCCCGCGCTGCTATGAAAAGCGCCTATCAACGCTTCCAAGACTCGAAGGTCATCACCTACGAACGTTGGCACGACGGCATCGGCTACGATCTGCAAGCGCTCGGCGAGATGACCGACGCCGAACGCCAAAGCGTCGAAACCGACCTGATCCGAAACACGACGAACTGGCGCGACATCGAAGCGCTCGCGGCGCTGAACACCGACGCCGCCAAAGCACACATCCGCAAACACATCGACCAGGGCTCGAGCGAGATCCGGCTCGCCGCCGCCCACGCACTGGCCGGCGACAAGGAAAGCGACCGCGCCCGCGAAGACGCGATCGTCCAAGCCCTGCAAACGGCCGAACCGATGAACGGCCTCGCCCGCGCCCTCGACATGGCCGCAGAACTCAAATCCCCGCGCATCATCGAAGCCCTGCTCCGCTGCACGCTGCGCCCCGTGCCGGAAGTCGCCGTCAACGCCGCCGGCCTCATCTACTACCTCTTCGGCAAAACAACGGAACCGTTCGACTGGGACAAGCGCCCGTTCTTCCTGCGCTTCGGCGAAGGCGGCGCGGAGCAACGCCAAGCCTTCGCCGACATGTGCGCCGAACTCGGCATCGACGCCGAGCCCTATCTCAAACAAAAATAGGCCGGCCACCCATCGGTGACCGGCCCAATCAGGAGCGCGGCGTTAGATTAGCGGCCGGCCGTGATTTCCCACTTCGTGACGGCGCCTTTGTCGTCTTTCGTTTCCCACTTGTCGCCGGCCTTGCGTTCGTCGACGGGGAAGCACGCGGGCTTCGCGTCGGCCGCCGGGGGCGGCTCTTTTTGCGTGAAGCACGCGGACTTGCCGTCGGCGGCCACTTCGTACGTGCCCTTCATCGACGTGCCGTCGGCGTTCTTGCGCTCCCACGACTTGTCGGCGTTGACATACGCCTTGTCTGTCTTGCCGCTCGGGCCGGTGATGCTCACCGTGTTCCCGTAATAGCCGGCATAGGGATCGGCCGCGAACGCGGCAACCGCGCTGACGGCGAACGCCGCGGCGGCAATCAACATGCGCTTCATAGGTACCTCTTCCTGGTTTTCGAAAATAGCGCCCCGCTCTTTTCGAGCGCGGGTCCGGGCGACTGAGCATAAATCTCAAATGCGCGCCAGCGCACGGCGCGCGCGGTTCGCGCTTTGTGCGAAAGCTTCACCCAAGGCGCGATGATGCAATGCGGCAATCACGCCCCCGGCGTGTCGCTCAGCGGTGGCGGACGCCGCGCAATCTGCGCCTCGCGGATGGTGATGTAAGCGGCGGCGGCAAAGATCGTAACACCGCCGACGATGGTCAGGATCTCCGGCTGCTCCGCGAAGAAGATCAACCCGTAACTCACCGACCAAATCAGCTTCGTCGATTCAAGCGGCAGGATCGCCGACATGTCGGCGCGCCGGAACGCTTCACCGTAGAGCCATGTCCCCGCCGTCGCGATCACCGCCAACCCGGCGAGCGCCGCCAGATGCGGCAAGCTTGGCCACACCCATCCGGGCAACGACACGATCAACGTCATCGGCGTGAAGAACGCGACCATGTAGAAGCCTTGCGCGAACGCCGTATCGGTCTTCGAGAGTTCGCGGATCATCAACTGGCATCCGGCCCACATCACGACGGACACCAGAATGAGAATCTGCCCCAGCGACACCGTCTCGAACCCCGGCCGCACGACGACGAAGACGCCGGCGATCCCGACGGCCAATGCGATCAGCCGGCGCACATGTACGACCTCGCCCAGAAAGAGGATCGCGATGACCGTCGACATGATGGGCGCTGCAAACTCCAGCGCCGTCGTCTCCGCCAGCGGCACCATCGACAGCGCCACGAAGAAGATCATCATCGACACAGCATGAATGACGCCGCGCGTCGCGTGCAGCGGAAACCGCGCCGTCCGAATCGACGACGGCCCGAACCACCACACCAACGGCAACAGCAGCAGCAAGCCGAACGCGGAACGAAAGAACGCGATCTCGACCGGCGGCACCGCCCCCGACAACCCGCGAATAATCGCGTTCATGGTGGCAAAAAGGAACGTCGCGGCCAGGACGCAAACCATACCGATCAGCGGCCCGCGCACCCACCAGCGCACGCCTTCCCTTGAAGCGGCCTCTGCCCTAGTTTCAGACTGATGGCTCATCCCCTGCCCGCATCCATTGACGAAACCCTCGCTCTGCTCGGCCAAGGCGGCTACGTCGCCGGCCGCGATCTGGCGACCGTGCTGTACCTGGCGCTGAAGCTGGAACGACCGTTGTTCGTCGAAGGCGAACCTGGCACGGGCAAAACCGAAATCGCGAAGGTTTTGAGCGCGACATTAGGCCGCCGCCTCATCCGCCTGCAGTGCTACGAAGGCCTCGATATTTCATCCGCCGTGTACGAATGGAACTACGCCGGCCAGATGACGGCGATCCGTTTGGCCGAAGTGCAAGGCCAGCGCGACCGCGCGGTGATCGAAAGCGAAATCTTCACCGACCGCTTCCTGATCAAGCGCCCGTTGCTGCAAGCCCTGGAACCCCACGTCGAAGGCCCGCCGGTGCTCCTCATCGACGAACTCGACCGCGCCGACGAACCGTTCGAAGCCTTCCTGCTGGAAGTCCTCGCCGACTTCCAAGTCTCAATCCCCGAACTGGGCGTGGTGAAAGCAGCCCACCCGCCCATCGTGATCATCACCTCAAACCGCACCCGCGAAATCCACGACGCCATCAAACGCCGCTGCCTCTACCACTGGGTCGACTTCCCGGACGCTGAGCGCGAACTCGCCATCGTGCGCAACAAAGTCCCCGGCGTCAGCGACCGCCTCTCCAAAGAAGTCGTCGCCTTTGTCCAAAGCCTACGCAAGTCCGACCTCTTCAAACTCCCCGGCGTCGCCGAAACCCTAGACTGGGCCCAAGCCCTAACCGCCCTAGACACAATCTCCCTCTCACCCGAAGCGGTGCAGTCAACGCTGGGCGTCCTCCTAAAATACCAAGACGACCTAGCCAAAATCCGAGGCCCCGAAATAGACCGCCTCGTCGCCGAAGCCCGCAGCGCTGCCGAGTAATATGCCAAGCGCACCCAAACTCATCGCACCGCGCTCTACTTCACCCCTCTCCCTTCCGGAATCGGAAGGGAGAGGGGCCGGGGGTGAGGGATGGAGTCTCCGCCAGCACGCCCACGAGCACGCTCGCACGCAACCCATCACACGCATCACCTCGCACAACGCCCATCCCTCACCCCCATCCCCTCTCCCTTCCCGAAGTGGGAAGGGCGAGGGGCGCTCCATCGTGTCCCCGCTCGAGCGACGCGTGCGGCCATGACCGAACTCGCCGACAACATTGTCCACTTCGCGCGCACACTTCGCCGCGCAGGCTTCCCGCTTGGCACCGGCCAGATCAACGAAGCCATGCGCGCGGTGGACACGATCGGCATCACGCGCCGCGACGACCTGCGCAGCGCGTTGTTCGCGACACTCGTCAGCCACCCCGGCCAACGCCCAATCTTCGACCAAGCCTTCGACGCCTTCTGGCGCGACCCCGGCCTCTTCGAAAAGGCGATGGCGGCTCTCCTGCCGCAAACGCTCGTCCCACCCACCGATCTCCCGCCGACGGCCGGCGCACGCCGCATAGCCGAAGCCCTGCGCGGCCAAGCCGAACCGCGCACCGGCGAAAACCGCGTCCAACTCGAACTCGACGCGCGCGACACCGCGTCGGGCGATGAAATCCTCGCCGCCAAAGACTTCGAGCAAATGAGCAACGACGAAATCGCCCGCGCCAAATCCGTTCTGGCGCACATGAACTGGTCGCTCCCCGAACAAACCTCACGCCGCACGCAACCAGCCGCACGCGGCCACGCCTTCGACCTCCGGCGCACCTTACGCAAGTCGCTGAAGACGGGCGGCAACATCATCCGCCTCGAACGCCGCTCGCGCCAAACGCGCGAGCCGCCGCTCGTCGTGCTGTGCGACATCTCCGGCTCGATGAGCGGCTACGCCCGCATGTGCCTGCATTTCCTGCACGGCCTGACCCACGCGCGCCGCGTGCGCGGCCGCGCCATGCACACGTTCCTCTTCGGCACGCGCCTCACCAACGTCACCCGCGCGCTCCGCCTCCGCGACCCCGACGAAGCGCTCAGCAAGGTCGCAAGCCTCACCCCAGACTGGGACGGCGGCACGCGCATCGCCGACGCGCTCGTCCGCTTCAACCGCGACTGGTCGCGCCGGGTCCTCGGCCAAGGCGCGGTCGTGCTGCTGATCACCGACGGCCTGGAACGCGACGACGTCAGCACGCTCGCGCAAGCCGCCGAACGCCTGCACCGCTCGACGCGCCGCCTGATCTGGCTCAACCCCCTCCTCCGCTACGACGAATTCGCGCCAAAAGCGCAGGGTGTGCGCGCCTTACTCGCCCACGTGGACGAATTGCGCCCCGTGCACAATCTTACCAGCATGGCCGACCTGGCCGACGCGCTCGCCGGCCGCCCGCTGAACGACCGCCTCCAACGCACAAAGGACCGCGCCGCATGACGGCCGACCACGACAAAGTCCTCGAAACCGCCGCCGACTGGCTCGCCGAAGGCCACCCCGTCGCGCTCGCGACAGTGATCAAAACATGGGGCTCCGCCCCGCGCCCCACCGGCAGCCAACTCGCCGTGCGCAAAGACGGCACCTTCGTCGGCTCCGTCTCCGGCGGCTGCGTCGAAGGCGCGGTGATCACGGAAGCGATCGACGCCATCACCGACGGCAAACCCCGCAAACTCTCCTTCGGCGTCACCAACGACGAAGCCTGGCAAGTGGGCCTAGCCTGCGGCGGCCAAATCGAAATCTTCGTCGAACGCGTGGATTGAGGGACATGATGTCAGCGCGCTGTCGGCCCCCCTCCACCGCCTTCGGCGGTCCCCCTCCACCGCTAAAGCGGGGGAGGATAATGGCGCGGCATCTCTCATCCTCCCCCGCTTTAGCGGGGGAGGGGGACCATCGCGGAGCGATGGTGGAGGGGGGCCGATGAAGCGCACCACGCTGACCGCACTCACCGCCGCGCGCGCATCCGGCAAGAGCGTTGTCCTCGCCACACGCCTCGACACCGGCGAAGAGCGCCTGATCACACCAACAACCGGCGCAACAGACCCACTCGCACAAGCCGCCCTCAAAGCCGCACAACGCGACCAAAGCATGTCGGCCGACATCGACGGCCACACCTGGTTCCTCAACGTCTTCAACCCGTCCCCGAAACTCTACATCGTCGGCGCCGTCCACATCGCCCAACCCTTAAGCCAGATCGCGGCACAAACGGCCTTCGACGTCACCGTCATCGACCCACGCACCGCCTTCGCCTCCAGCGAACGCTTCCCGAACCTCCACCTCATCACCGCCTGGCCCGACGAAGCTCTCGCCGACCTGCCGCTCGACAGACGCACCGCGGTCGTAACGCTGACCCACGACCCGAAACTCGACGACCCCGCGTTGATCGCGGCGCTAAAATCGGAGGCGTTCTACATCGGCGCGCTCGGCTCCAAGAAAACACACGCCGCCCGCGCCGCACGCCTGAAGGCCGCAGGTTTCGACGACACGGCCTTCGCGCGCATCAAAGGCCCCGTCGGCCTCGACATCGGCGCAGTCTCCCCTGCGGAGATCGCGGTCTCGATCATGGCCCAAATCATCGAAACCCTGCGCGGCCCGAAATCCGCATGAAGTTCGGCCGCGTCCCCATAGCAGAAGCCGAAGGCGCCATCCTCGCGCACGGCGCAGCGACCTTCCGCAAAGGCCGCACCCTCACCGCCGCCGACATCGAAGCCCTGCGCGCCTCCAACGTCGAAACGGTGATGGTCGCGCGCCTAGAACCGGGCGACGTCCCGGAAAACGAAGCCGCCGCCCGCATCGGCAAAGCGGCCGCCGGAAAACACACAAGCCTCTCAGCCGCCCACACCGGCCGAACCAACATCTACGCCGACGAACGCGGCCTCCTCATCGTCGACACCGCCCGCGTCAACGCGCTGAACGCCATCGACGAAAGCATCACCGTCGCGACTCTCGCCGCCTACGACATCGTCGAACCGCGCCAGATGCTCGCCACAATCAAAATCATTCCCTTCGCTGCCGCCGAAGCGGCGGTTAAGAAAGCGGAAGGGGACGCGGTTATCAGCGTGGCCCCGTTCACGCCGAAGAACGTTGCGCTGATCTCCACGACACTACCCGGCACGAAGGCATCGCTGCTCGACAAGAACCGCGCCGTCCTCATCGCGCGCGTCGAAGCACTCGGCAGCAGCGTCGCATCCGAAACGCGCTGCGCTCACGGCGCCGACGCCATCGCAAAGGCGATTGCCGACGCCGCGTCCGCGAAACCGGACATGATCCTCATCTTCGGCGCATCCGCGACAACCGACCGCCAAGACGCCGTGCCCGCCGGCCTCGTGCAAGCGGGCGGCGCGATCGACCACTTCGGCATGCCGGTCGACCCTGGCAATCTGCTGCTGCTCGGCCGCCTGAACGGAACGCCGGTCGTAGGCCTGCCCGGTTGCGCCCGCTCGCCGAAAATCAACGGCTTCGATTTCGTCTTGCAACGCCTCTGCGCCAACGTCGAAGTCACCCGCACCGACATCACCGCGATGGGCGTCGGCGGCCTGCTGAAAGAAATCCCGACCCGCCCGCAACCACGCGACGCCACCACGCCAAAAGCCCAACGCGCACCGGCGATCGCGGCGATCGTCCTCGCGGCAGGTCGCTCGACACGCATGGGAACCGACAACAAGCTGCTGATGAACCTGCACGGCACGCCGATGGTCGCGCGCACGGTGGCCACCATCGCGGCAAGCCCCGTAAAGCCGATCATCGTCGTCACCGGCCACGAAGCGCACGCCATCCAAGTCGCGCTTAAACACGAACCGGTCACCTTCGCGCTCAACCCGCGCTTCGCCGAAGGCATGTCGACGTCGCTGAAGGCTGGCCTCGCCGCCCTGCCGGCCGACATCGACGGCGTGCTGATCTGCTTGGCCGATATGCCAGCCGTCACGACCAACGACATCGCCAAACTCATCGCCGCCTTCAACCCGACCGAGGGCCGCGCCATCATCGTGCCTACGCACCAAGGCAAGCGCGGCAACCCCGTCCTCTTCGCGCAAGGCTTCATCGACGAGATGCGCGAGGCGCAAGGCGACGCCGGCGCGCGCGCCGTGCTTTCCGCCCACGCCGATGCCGTGTATGAGGTCGAGATGCAAGACGCCGGCATCCTCGCCGACGCCGATACGCCCGCCGCCTTCGCCGCCATCGAGGCCCAATTCAAATCATGAGCGACGATCTCTACGCCAAAGAACTGCTACGCTGGGCCGCCGACGCCAGCCGCGCCGGCCACCTCCCCGACCCCAAGCGCGCCGCCACGGTGAACAACGCCATGTGCGGCGACAAAGTCACGATGGAATTCGCCGTCGACCCGACGCACGAAATCATCGACTGCCGCCACGACACAAAGGCCTGCGTCCTCACGCAAGCCTCGGCGTCAATCCTCGCCGCGCACGCGTCCGGCGAATCCGCCGACTCGCTCGCGATCCTGAAGGCCAAGGTCACGAAGATGCTGAAGGAAGGCGCCGACGCCCCACCCGGCAAATGGTCCGCCTACGGAATATTCGCCCCCGTCCGCGACCACAAAAGTCGCCACACCTGCGTCCTACTCCCGCTCGAAGCGGCGGAGAAGGCGCTAGGGGACTAACGGCGGCACATACCGCCGCTCGATAAACGCGCGCGCCGTCGTGAAACCGCCGCCGTCGAAGATATCGTTGTGTCCGATACCTTCCGGCCAAAACCCTTCTTTCGGCTGATTGGCCGCCTCGAAAATGCGCTTACCCAGATACTGCGGGATCACATAATCGTCGCCGCCGTGCATCACAAGAATCGGCGCCGTGATGTTCGCAATGCGCGCGAGCGATTCATATCGGTCGCTCATCAGCCAAGACACTGGCACAATCGGAAAGCGAAACGCCGCGACGTCGACCGTCGACGTGTACGGCGCCTCGAGCACCACGAGCGCCACCTTCCGCTCCGACGCCATTTTGGTCGCGACCCCGCTCCCCAGCGATTGTCCGTAAAGCACAATCGCCTCGTCGGTCACGCCCTGCGTGTTCAACCAATCAAGCGCGGCGCGCGCATCGAGATAGAGCCCGTCCTCGGTCGGCGTGCCGTCGCTGCCCGCATAACCGCGATAGGCGGGCATCATGACGCCCATGCCCGCTTCTTTGAAGTACTTCAGCCGATAGCGCTGGCTGCGCAACGACCCGCCATTGCCGTGGAACAACAGCACCGTCGGCCGCCCATCCGGCGGCGGCCAGTACCACGCATACACTCTGAGTCCGTCAGCGGTCTTAAGCTCGACCTCCTGCACGTCAGCCAACATCGCGTAATGCGAAGGCGGCACGCGGCGAATCTGATCAGGGAAATACATCAGGTCACGCTGATAGAGGTACATCAGCCCAACGAGGGCGACGTACGCCACCGCAGCGACAGATCCGACACCGATAGCGACTCGGCGCATCGCTCAGCCCTACAGAACGTTCGGTTCGACGAGAACCTCGCCGCCGCAAACAATCACCACTCGCTTGGTGTCGGGCGGCGGCAGCGCCGGCGAACTCTCTACGAGCGGTTCCGCCGCCGCGAGTTGGCTCGAAGGCAAGATTGCCGTCAATGTCACATCAAAAACTTGATCGGCCGCAGCAAACACATGCGACCGCGCGTCGGCCATCACATCCGTACCGTCAGCAACCACGGCAGCGGGATTGATTGTCGGCGGTTCGATAATCGGCATCGCCACTGGAATTTCGACGCTCCATTGCCATTCGCCAGGAACGAATCCAATCCCCATCGGTATCGGACCCCCAGCCTTCACGATCGCGATCTGCTCGTCCGTCAGCCACGCTTCGATGCCGCCGCAGGCGAAACTCGGCGACAGCGACGCACCCGCGGCGACGATGCCAACGACACAACGCACGAGCACATTCGCCATGACAGCATCCTCAGGTTTGAGCCTTCGCCAACCACGCAGCCATCCCCGGCAGCACAAGCTCATCGCCTGTCCGGCCGACTGACCCTACGCCAACGTTCAGCGGTACAAGCCGCGCCGATCCATCGATCGTGACTTTCGCCTCCGATTTGGACAAATTGAAGACGCAAACGATGTGATCGCCGCCACCCGTCCGCTCGAACGCCAGCACCTGGTCCGTCGCAGCAAGTACCCGCATCTCGCCCAGCACCAACGCCGGGTACGCCTTTCGCAGCGCCACCAGTGCCCGTGCGAACCAAAGCACGGAACCCTTGTCCTGCTCCTGCTTGTTCGCGGCCAAACCCGCATGCGCCGGGGCGACCGGCAGCCACGGTTCGCCATACGAAAAGCCTAGGTTGGGTTTGCCGGCGACCCACGGCATGGGCGTTCGGCAGGGGTCGCGCCCCTTCGAGTACGGGAAGTACAACTCGCCCACCGGATCGCGGATTTGATTGCGCTCGATCGGCCCGTCGGGCAGCCCCAACTCTTCGCCCTGATAGAGCAGCACCGTACCCTTCAGCGTCATCAGCAACGCCAGCGCCAACTTCGCCAACGCCGGATCGGCGTCCATCGTGCGCCCGTAGCGCGTCACGGTGCGCGGCACGTCGTGGTTCGAGAACGTCACGCACGGCCACAAGCCCTCGATCTCGTCGAGGAACGCGTAGTGCTTCGCGAACACCTCCGGCTTGAACGTGCGGTCTTCGAGGAACGTGAACGTATAACCCGTGTGCAGCCCATGCGTCGCGCCGGCGAAGTGGCCGAGCAATCCCGGCTCCTCCGAAAACTCGCCGAACACGAAGCGGTTGTCGTACGCGTCGACGACCGCGCGGATCTGGTCCAGCACCGTCCGGTTCTCCGGCAAATTGCTGTCGCGAATGCGCCGCTGCAAATTCGGCGCGTGCGCCCAGTGATGCGCCGTGCGATCGGCCAACGGCACGGCGGGATTGTCGCGCTGCTCGGCGTCATGAAGAAAACTGTTCGCGACGTCGAGACGGAATCCGTCGACGCCGCGATCGAGCCAGAACTTCAGCACGTCGAGCGCCGCTGTCAGCGCCGCCGGGTTGTGTAGATTGACCTTCGGCTGCTGCTTCAAAAACTTGTGGAAGTAATACTGCCGCCTGAGCGGATGATACGACCACGCCGGTCCGCCGAAGACCGACAGCCAATTGTTCGGCGGCGTGCCGTCCTCGCGCGGATCGGCCCACACATACCAATCGGCCTTCGCGTTATCGCGCGATCTCAGCGACTCCAGAAACCACGGATGCTGATCGCTGGTATGGCTCAACACTTCGTCGAGAATGACCTTAAGCCCGCGCCGATGCGCCTCGGCGATCAGCTTCTCGAACCCCGCCATCGTGCCCAGCGTGGGCTCGACGCCGTTGAAGTCGGCGACGTCATACCCGAAATCGCGATTGGGCGAGGGATGGATCGGCGACAGCCAAATCGCATCCACCCCAAGCGATGCGATGTAATCGAGCTTCCCCTCGATCCCCTTCAGATCACCGACGCCGTCGCCATCGCTGTCGCAAAACGACCGCGGATAAATCTGATAGACGACGGCGCCCCGCCACCACGGCGTCATGGGCGAAAAACTACAGCCGGTCGATACGTTCAATCACGCGCGAGACCAGCCCATAGGCCTTCGCCTCTTCCGCGCCCATCCAGAAGTTCCGGTCGGTGTCGTTCTCGACCTTCGAGAGCGGCTGCCCGGTCTCATCGGCGATCGTCTTGTTGATGCGCCCGTGCATCTTGAGAATCTCTTCCGCCTCGATCTCGATGTCCGACGCCGTACCACGCATCCCGCCCAGGGGCTGATGGATCATGAAGCGCGTGTTCGGCATGCAGAACCGGTTCGCCTTGTCCGCGCCCAGATAAATGTGCACGCCGGCCGAGGCGACCCACCCCGTGCCGATCATCTTCACCTGCGGGCGGAGCGACTTGATCACGTCATGGATCGTGTCGCCCGACTCCACATGCCCGCCCGGCGAGTGGATGACGATCTTGATGTCCTTGTTCGGATCCTCTGCCGTCAACGCCAGCAGGTTCGCCGTCACGCGCTCGGCCATCTTCATGTCGACCTCGCCGAAGATCAGCACGGTGCGCGACTTGAACAACGCCTGCGGAATGGCCATGAACGGCGCCGGTTCCGGGGTTTTCGGGGCTTCTTCTGCGTCCAAGCGAAAGCGCGGAGCCATGGCCTTTGTTCCTTGCAATGGGGGATTCGAGGGCCGGTTTAGCACCCCGCCCGGACCCACGCCAAGCCTGTCAATTTACCCCAACAACCTTAGCCAAAGTCGGGCCAATTTCGGCGTTGATGACGAGATCGGCCAGGTGATCCAGCTCCGTCGGATCGCGGTTCAGAATCACAAGCTTCGCACCGTGCTTCTTCGCGGCGATCGGCAAACCGGCAGCCGGATAGACAACCAGCGACGAGCCGATCGCGAGAAACAGGTCGCATTCCAACGCCGCCTCCGCCGCGCGTTCCATCTCAAGTTCCGGCATCGCCTGCCCGAACGAAATCGTCGCCGACTTCACGATCCCGCTGCACTTGACGCAGACCGGCGGCTCCTTCGTCGCGCGGAACGCAGGTTCGATGTCGTCGAACTCATGCCGCGTCTCGCACTCCAGGCACTTCGCGTAGGTGGCATTTCCGTGCACCTCGATCACCTTCGAGGCCGGTACCCCGGACGCCTGATGCAACCCGTCGATATTCTGCGTGATCACATGGCTGACCTTGCCGGCATCGACCAGCCGCGCAATCGCGCGATGCCCCGCGTTCGGCGTCGCCGCCTTCAGCGTCGGCCGTCCATCGAACAGCCGCGTCCACGCCTCGACCCGCGCATCGCGCGAGCGCACGAACTCGTCGAAATAGATGACGCGGTTCTTGCTCCAAATCCCGCCCGGACTGCGGAAATCCGGAATCCCGGACTCCGTCGAAATCCCCGCGCCGGTGAACACCACCGCAAAGCGCGAACGGTCGAGCACTTTCTTGAAATCATCAAGCATCGGCACAGGATTGCACGGCCCGCCCCGCCCGATCAAACCCCTGAAGCTACAGCGCCAGAGGGTGCAATCCCCACTGCCAGCAGAACGCCAGGAACACCAGGATCGCGAGCGTCAGCAACGCATACCCCGTCTGCGCCAGCCGCGCACGTGTGTCCGTGCCAAAACCCGTGATGCTCCAATAGACCATCGGGATCACAAGCACCGCCAGCGCCACCGGTATGGCAAGCAGCACCATCAACGTCGGCGACGGTCCGTGCAGAATATCGAGCGGCGCCGGCGTCGACATCAACGCCGCCATCGCGATCAGCGCACCAATCGTCAACCCCGCGGCAAGGAACGCGGCGAGACGCGGGAACATGGTGATGACCGCCTTGGGATCGCCCAGAATCTGCCGGCTCAGGAACCCGTTCGTCCAACCCCACAACGCCATCGCGCAGAACGCAACGACGATAGCCAGCGCGACCGACCACAACGCCCACTCGCTGGCGCCCGTCACGCGATCATAAACGTCGGAGTCCAGCACCAACTGCGTCGGCTGCCCGCGCCCATCGACAAGCGCAGCAGCGCGCCACTGAAAATCCGGATTGACCCACGTCCCGTTCGCTTGCGGCAGGAACGTCAACTCCCGCCCCGAGCGCGCGAGATGAACGACCAACCGCCCCTCACCCGGCGCGGTCACAGACAACTGCCCCGCAGCCGCCGCCATCACGGTAAAGTCGCTCCGCGCACGCCGCACGGCCATATACGTTCCCACCAACTGCTGCGCACGCAATTCGGCGGTCGGGTTCACTTCCGCGACAGGCTCCCCGCGCGCCGGCCACAGCACGTCGAACAAACCCTTGCGCAACGGTTGACTCGCATCGAAACGGCAGTCGCCGTTATATGCAATGAAGAAGCCCGTCTTCGTCTCCGGCACCATCGCAAGCTGCGAGCAGAAGCCCAGCCACGACCCGTCATGCCCGATCCAGCGCACGCCGTTGCGCCGCCCTTCCATGAACCCATAGGCCCAACCGTCGAGCCCCTCGACCTGCGTAAAATGCTCGGCCTGCATGCGCTCAATCGATTGCTGGCTGAGCAGATGCTCGTCGTCGCCATAAACGCCCTGGTTCATGTGCACCAGCATGAACTTCGCCATGTCGTCCGCGGTCGTGATCAGATCGCCCGCAGGCCCGATGCGCATGCGATCGAGCTCGGCGCGCTTGAACCCGTTCTCGTTGCCGCCTTTGAAATACGGCACCGCGATATCTTGCGGCAGCGGATACGGCACGCCGAACGACGACGACGTCATGCCCAGCGGCGTGAAAATATGCTCCTGGATATACGCATTGAAGTCCTGCCCGCTGACGCCCTCGACGACATGCCCCGCCAAAGCAAAGCCGTGGTTCGAGTACGCGAACATCTTCCCCGGTGGCAGAACGCGCGGCGGCATCGACTGCGCGAGATACTGCCCCAACGGCTCGACCACGCCGGTCAGCGGCGCGGACATGCCCAGATACTTGTCGTCGAACCCAGCCGTATGCGTGAGAATATTGGCCAGCGTCACCGGCTCGGCATATGTCGGCGCAATCTTGAACCCGCTCAGATACGTGTTCACATCGGCGTTGAGATCGGCCTTGCCCTGCTCCACCAACTGCATGACGGCGGTCGCGGTGAACAATTTCGAAATCGACGCCACGCGAAAACGCGTGCGATCCGGATCGACAGGAACGCGCGCACGAATATCCGCGAACCCATAGCCCGCCTTCAGCGTAACCTTGCCGTCCTGAATGATGACGATGGTGGCGCCGGGAAACTCACCCGCCGCAATCAATCCGGTCATCAACCCGTCGACATAACCTTTCAAGCGCGACTGATCCGAAGGACCTTCGGGCGCGGCGTCGGCGGCACCCAACTCGACGGCATCGCCCTCTGCGGAATCCGGCGCATCCAACGGCCCACGCGGCGTGATCTTCTTGCCCAGCGGCCCGCTCTCGTCGCGCGGCGGCGCATCGAGCACCGGATCACCGAACGGCGCGGGAGTCGGTTCCTCGGCCGGTTGCGCGAGCGCCAACTGCACGCACGCAAACCAGATCAGGCCAAGCAACAGAAACCGCCCACCCATTCAGCGCCCCTAGAAAGACCGCCCGGAACTCTATCGGGCCACGCAGCGCGCATCTACCCGCGCCGTCCCGGAATTATCAACCCGACGGCCCTTAAGAATGCTGAACACGTGCAGCCACGGCGTGCAGCGCCCAAACCGGTTCGCGCCCCCGAGGTGCCTAGCGACTCTGGCGTGCAGCGCTACGCCTTCACCGCTCCCGGTTTGCCCGCCTCGATCGCAAATTTGCCCAACGACCCGTCCTTGGTCTTTGGATCGCGAACATCCTCCACGACACGCAGATCGACCGTCATCGCCTGCCGTCCTGCCTCGCACAGGAGGTAGCCACGCTTGCGGCTGTCGAAGAACTTGATGTGCGGATTGTCGGGCAGCATCTTCGCGAACATGTCGTAGGGCACGCCGGCCGACGTGATCGACGTACCGACCAACTCCGTCGCAACGGTGGCGGAGTTCGGATTGCGAAAATCTTCCTTCACGTCGTTGACCCAGAAGGAATGGATGTCGCCGGTCACGAACACGGGGTTCGCAACCTTCGTCCGCGTCATCGCGCCGATGATCCTCTCGCGCGCCGTCGGAAAGCCGTTCCAATCGTCCGTCCACCAACCTTCGACGCCCTCTTTCGTTTTCTGGAAGAGGCGCGAGAACATCTCGCCGTTGCCGACCACGGTCCACACCGACTTCGAGCGCGAGAACACACCGTTCAGCCACCGCTCCTGCTCCGCGCCCAACAGCGACCGGCCGTCGTCGAATAGGTCCTTGCACTCGGCCGTCACCACTTGTCCGCCGCCCTTCTCCTTCGAGCGGCACGCGGCGGGCGAGCGGTACTGCCGGTTGTCGATCATGGCGACGTCGACGAGATCGCCGAACACCGAACGCTGATAGAGTTGCATCCCCGACGGACGCGGAATGGCGATGCGACGCAGCGGCATGTGCTCGTAATACGCCTGATACGCGGCCGCGCGCCGCTTCACGAACGCAGCCGGATCCTGCCAGTCCTCGGACTCCAGCGCCTGATAGTCGTTGTCGACCTCATGATCGTCCCAGGTGACGAGCCACGGACAATGCGCATGCGCACGCTGCAGCGACGTCTCGGACTTATAGAGCGCATGCCGGTCGCGATATTCCTCAAGCGTCAACGGCTCCGGCCCGTCATGCCGGCGCACCGGATCGCCCCACGACGATTCATAGATGTAGTCGCCCAGATGAAGCACCAGCGACGGATCATCCTTCACCATGAAGTCGTAGGCGGTGAAATAGCCTTGCTCGTAGTGCTGGCAGGACGCCACCGCAAAACGCAGCTTGTCGAGGGTCGACCCCACTTGCGCAGCCGTCCAAGCCCTCCCGACCGGACTGGCGTCGCCGCCGGCGATGCGGAAGCGATACCAATACGGCCGCCCCGAAGGCAGACCGCGCACCTCCACATGCACCGCGTGCGCAAGCGCGCGCCGCGCCAACACCTCGCCGCTGCGCACGATCGTCGTCATCGCCTGATCGCTCGCCACTTCCCAAATCACGGGGACAGTTTCCTCGGCCACTGACGCACGATCGAACGGATCCGGCGCGATCCGCGTCCACATCACAAAGCCGTCGCCCACCGGATCGCCCGATGCGACGCCGAGAGCAAACGGATACGCGCTGAACTTCGGCTTCGCGATCAGCGGCCATTCACAAGCGCTGAGCGCCGCACCGGCAATCGACACCGACGCCAGCGCCGCGGCACGGCTTAGCAACGCGCGGCGGTTGAATTGAAATGCACTCATCGTCATCCCCACATCCGAAATCTTGGCCAATACGCACCACAAGCACCGGACACGACGCAACGAACATCCCTGCATCATAAAAACGTCAGCGAATTGTCACTGAAAAACTCGCGCGAACAACGATGCGCAGGCGCATCACGAAATGCGTCTCGCGAAGCTCGCGATGCGTCATACGCTCTCACTGTGCTCCGCAACTGGAGCGTCGCCGCAACACAATACGATCCGCACCGCCTTCGTCATTCAACCGTCGTACAACGGTCGCGAGACCGAAACGTCGATCCCTACTTTGGTCCCCGGGGATGTCGCGGAAGTTGTGCTTCCGGGACGTGAGTTTTGTCTTATTCGCGGGGGCGATATGCATTTTTCCAGCCGACTCTTGGGTACGTCTACGCTTTGTGCGGCAGCGTTGCTGACCATGAGCGTTCCGGCCTACACGCAGGCCGTGTCATCCAGCATCCGCGGCGAGATCGTCTCGTCCGACGGCACGCCGGTCACGAACGCGACCGTCGAAATCATCGACACGCGCACCAATAGCGTCACACGCCAAGGCGCGCCGAACGGTCAGTTCAACGCCTCGGGCCTTGACGTCGGCGGTCCGTACACCATCCGCGTCTCCGCGCCGGGTTATCAGGACACGGAAATCACCGGCGTGTTCATCACGCTGGGCGAACCGACCCGCCTCGCCGTCAACCTGGAATCGTCGCAATCGGCCACCCGCGAAAAAGTCACCGTGACCGGCACACGCGGCAACGCCAAGATCGACGCCCGCGGCACAGGCACCTCATTCAGCGAACGCGACATCCGCGAAGCGCCGGTGATCAACAACGACTTCAAGGAAATCATCAGCCAGTCGCCGCTTGCGACACACGAACTGGCCGGCGCGGGCTCGAACGTCCTGCTGTCGACGCAGCAAATGTCGATCGCCAGCACCAACCCGCGCTGCAACTCGTTCAATATCGACGGCGTGTCGCAGAACGACAGCTTCGGCCTGAACAGCGGCGGTTATCCGACCGCTCGCGCGCCGCTGCCGACGCAGTGGGCCAAACAAATCCAGGTCGCGGTCTCGCCCTACGATACGGAATACAACGACTTCTGCGGCGGCGTGATCAACGTCATCACGAAGACGGGTGAGAACGAATTCCACGGCGGGTTGTACTACAACTTCAAGGACCAGGATCTCCGCGGCAAGGATATCGGCAACGGCACCAGCCCGACCAAGGTCGACTTCCAGGAAGAAAACTGGGGCGCCTATCTCTCCGGTCCGATCATCGAAGACAAACTGTTCTTCTTCGCTGGCTTCAACCGCATCCTGCGCACCGGCGCGACGTCGGACTTCGGCCCCGCGGGCTCTGGCGCCGCGAACGTCGTCGGCACCGTCTCGCAGGCCGAACTCGACCAGATCATCAACATCTCCAAGACGATTTACGCCTACGATCCCGGCAACACGGCCAGTTCCGCGCCGGAAGACATCAAGAACCGCATCGTAAAGCTGAACTACAACATCAACGACAACCATCGCGCCCAATACACGTACCAATACTCCGAAGGCGGCGCGAACCAAGCAGGCTCGACGCCGTCGTTCAACAGCGCCACGGGCAACCCCCAGAGGCTCGCCCTGTCGTCGACGCGCTACTTCGACGGCGAAGAACTGGAATCGCACAATTTCCAATTCTTCAGCAACTGGTCCGATCGCTTCTCAACCGAAGTGAAACTTGGTCGCGTGTTCGTGATCGGCAACCAAATCCCCTTGGGTGGCGCCGACATGCCGACGATCCTGGTTCAAGCGGACAACGCGTCCAATCCGGACTCCGCCTCCTACACGGGCGGCGACGGCTACGTGATCTTAGGGCCCGACAACAGCCGTCACTTCAACTTCCTCGAATACACGGCAAACGTCGCCAAAATCACCGCCACCTATGATCTCGATGATCACGTGATTAAGGCCGGTTACGAAAAGAAGACGCTCGATATCTTCAACAGCTTCGTGCAGACGGCGGACGCGATGTACCGCTTCGACTGTATTTCCGACGGCGTCGCCGGCAACGGAAACTGCTTCGACGAAGGCGTCGTCGCTCTCTTCGGCGATACGCGCTTCGGCAGCAACAGCGCGACCGTACCCGTCAACTCGGTCACGTATCAAAACAACCCGTCGAACGACCCGGCGGCCGCGGCCGCGAAATGGGGCTACAACATCGACACGCTCTACGCGCAAGACGATTGGTCGATAACCTCGAACCTCGCGGTCCTGTTCGGCCTGCGCTACGACCGCTTCGACTCCAAGGGCGACATCCACGCCAACCCTGGCTTTGCCGCAGCCCACGGCTTCGACAACACCGGCGACCTTGACGGCTTGGACATCTTCCTGCCGCGCGCGTCGTTCTCCTACGACCTGCCCCCCGAAACCGAGGACGGTTTGGATATGACCTTCCGCGGCGGCGTCGGTCGTTACTCCGGCGGCGCCCCCAACGTGTGGGTGTCGAACAACTACAGCAACGACGGCATGCAGCAGGTCCTGCTCTCGGGCCTGCCCGGCTCAGGCCCGCTCGCCGGCATTACGCCCGACTTCTTGAACACGACGCCGGGTGGCGGCCTGACCAATCTCGAACAAGTGCACCCGGCGCTCGAAAGCCTGCTCAGCGCTTTGACCAGCAACGGCACCGTGAACGCGCTGGCGCCCGACTTCAAACTGCCGTCGATCTGGCGTGCAAACCTGGCCATGGACGTGCGTTGGCAGGACTGGGACGCGACGATCGAATACCTGCGCACCGATGCGGTCGATCAGCTCTTCTACCAAGACCTGCGTATGGTCCCCATCGACACGGGTCCGGACGGCCGCATCATCTATGACCACATCACGACGGTCGATCCTACAAAGGTGCGCCCCACGGGCGTGGGCGATCTCGTCCTGCGTAACGCGGACGGCGGCGTGGGCCAGTTCATCATGGCCGGCATCGGCAAGCGCTTCGACATCGACGAGGGCCGCGGCGACGTCCGCCTGCGCCTCGACTACGTCCACTCCGACGTCGAAGACCTTGGCGGCCTGACCTCCAGCGTAGCCGCGTCGAACTTCACGGCGCAGGCGAAGACCGCCATGAACGAGCCGGAACTCGGCCGCTCGAGCTATGAGCGCGAGCACATCTTCAAGATGCGGGCGAGCGCCGGCTACCGCTTCTTCGACTTCCTGGAATCGCGCCTGAGCATGTTCGGCGTCACCATGTCGGGCCAAGGCGTAAGCTACACGTTCCAAAGCAACCCGTACGTCGACAACATCAACGCGGCTTCTAACCCGGGCGGCGTGAACCAGACCTATAACGACAACCAACCGGGCGGCCGCGCGCTGCTCTATGTCCCCAAGACCAACGCAAGCGGCGAAGTCGTTTGCGGCACGACCACCGCGACCAGCTCCGATCCGACGGTCTTCTTCGCCGCCGGGTTCGACTGCGCAGGCTTCAACTCATACCTTCGCTCGCAAGGCCTGCTCGACTACGCAGGCGGTATCGCACCGCGCAACTTCCGCGACGGTCCGGACATCACCCGCATCGATCTGGCCTTCGAGCAAGAGGTGAACTTCTTCGGCGACCACCGTGCCGTGCTTGAGTTCAACATCTTCAACTTCACGAATTTGCTGAACAAGAAATGGGGCCTCTGGGAAACCCCGGTGTTCCAAAACGTCCAGCAAGTCGTGAACGCGAACTACGATCGCGAGACCGACACCTACCGCTTCAACTCGTTCCAGACCGGCAACGGCCTGCAGATTAGCACCGAGGCTTCGCAGTGGCAGGCGCAGGTTGGCATCCGTTACGAATTCTAAAGTGGTCTGTCGCAATCCTTTCATTTGACTGCGATGCGAGCACGTTGTTCTTACGCCTGCCGGCGGTGCCGGCAGGTAATTCGAGTACCCAAGTGCCTATGTACCAAGTGCCTCCCTGAATGCCCTCAGACTTGGGCGGGTCCGTGAAAACGACCCGCCCTTTTTTATGCCGCCGGGCTGCGTGTTGTATTCGCACCAACACCGCCGAATCCTGCGCCAGCGGCAATGTGGCGCCACGCGCTAAACATCTGATTCAAAAAGAAGTTGGCGCCCTTCCCACAGGCAACGCCGAGCGCGCCGCAAGTCTGTAATCCCACCATCACAAAAGGTTCACGACCGCGTGGTGTACGTCATGCGCGTTTGGCGGACCCAAAGAGCTGCTGGACGACCACACAAGGGGTTCTCATGCTCAAGAAATCTTCATTGGTAGCGTTGCTGGCGACCGTGTCGTTCAGTGCCGTGGCCATCGCGGCGGACGATCTCGATCCGCGTTACAAGGATTACGCGCCGACCTCCGGCGTGTCGGGAACGCTGAAGTCGATTGGTTCGGATACCCTCAACAACCTGATGACGTTGTGGGCCGAAGACTTCAAGAAGCTCTATCCCGGCGTAAAGATCGAAATCGAAGGCAAGGGTTCGTCCACGGCCCCGCCGGCATTGATCGCGGGCACCGCCCAGTTCGGACCCATGTCGCGTCCGATGCGTCCCGCTGAGAAAGATCAGTTCGAAGGCAAGTACGGCTACAAGCCGACGGAAGTTCGCGTGGCAGTCGACGCGCTCGCCGTGTTCGTCCACAAGGACAATCCGTTGAAGTGCGTTTCGCTGGGTCAGCTTGACGGCATCTTCTCCGTCACGCGCAACAGCGGCTCGCCCGACATCAAAACCTGGGATCAGCTCGGCGTGACCGGCGAATTCGCCGGCAAAGCCATCTCGCTCTTCGGCCGCAACTCGGCCTCGGGCACCTACGCCTACTTCAAGGAAGTCGGTCTCGCCAACGGCGACTACAAAGGCACCGTCAAGGAACAGCCCGGTTCGTCCGCGGTGGTCCAAGGCGTGGCGTCGGACAAGTTCGCGATGGGATATTCGGGCATCGGCTACAGAACGGCCGACGTCAAGGCGATCGCGGTGTCCGGTCGTGACGGCCAGTGCAACGACCCGACGCAAGCGAACGCGTATTCGGGCAAGTACCCGATTTCGCGCTTCCTGTACGTCTACGTGAATAAGAACCCGTCGGCGGCGCTCGATCCCGTCCGCGGTGAATTCCTCAAGTTCGTGCTCTCGCGCAGCGGCCAAGACGATACGGTGAAGGATGGGTACTACCCCATGCCGTTCGTGTTCGCGTCCGAAGACCGCAACAAGCTCGGCCTTGGTAACTAATTGACGCCTTGAAATGCTCCGGCGCCGGCTATTTGCTGGCGCCGGAGTTTCGCGTGTCTGGGGGCAGTTGCGCGATGTGGGGGTCCGGGCTCTAAAGGCGCGGTGGTAACGGGTGGACAAGAATGTCCGAAACTGAATCGGCTGGGCCGGCACAAAAGCGGCCGGTGTCTGTTGTCTATCAGCGCGAGAAGAAGACCAAAGCTTCGGTCTTGTGGACCGACGCCATCGCCAAGTACGGCATCTCGATCGGCGGCGCGCTCGTCATCATCGCCGTCTTCACGATCATGCTGTTCCTCGTCTACGTATGCCTGCCGCTGCTCGACGCCGGCCGCCTCGACGCCGTAAAGAAATTCACGCTTGGCACCGCGGGCACGCCGTTCCTCGAAGCGCAGATGGACGAGCATCAGACGATCGCCGTCGATCTTCAGCCCGACGGTCACATCAAGGCGTTTCACGTCGGCACCGGTACGCCGATCGCGGCGCCGTCCTATGATCTCGGCGGAATGACCGCCACGACCTTCGCCTCGACCCTGCGCGGCGACGACGTTCTGTTCGGATTTCAGGATGGAACGATCCGCACCGGCAAACTGAATCTCAATGCCAGTGTCACGCCCGCAAACCAAATCCCGCCCAGCTTGCGCAAGCTCGATGAGCGCGACGCGACCGATGGCACCGACGTTTACTCGAAAATCCCCGGTCAATTTCGCAAGACCAACGTCACGACCACGCTCGACGCGCCCGCCCAAATCGCCGAACCCGGCGTCGCGATCCTGAAGGCCGACTATCGCCTGGGCGGCACGGCCGAACGTCCGCTCAAGACCTTCGTGACCCTGGACGCGTCAGGCAAACTGCGGCTAACCCAAGCCTACACCGAACTCAACATGATGACGGGTGAAGGCGCGACGCAGATCACGAACGCGGAAATTCCTCTCACGGCCAACCCCGCCGACGTCACGAAAATTCTGCTGAACACGCCCGGCGATCGCGTGCTGGTCGCTACCCGCGACGGCACGATCTACCGCTACAACACGCGGAATTTCGCCAACCCGCAGCTCGCCGAAACCATCGACGTCGAGCCGGCGGCAAACGTCGAGATGACGGCGCTGACCTATCTCAACGCCGAGAACTCCATCGTCGTCGGCGGCTCGGACGGATCGATCGCGATTTGGTTCGGCGTCGATCGGAAGTCGAAGGCGACCACCGACGGCATCGTGATGACGAAAGTCCACGCCGACTTCGTCAAGCAACCGGCCGCGATCGTCGACATCCGCGTCAGCCAACGCACGCGCATGTTCACGACGACCGACGCGAAGGGTAATGTCTGGATCCGCCACGGCACGACGGAACGCACGCTGCTTGAACTCCCGGGCACGCCCGACACCAGCGGCCTTCAGGCGACCGTCTTCGGCCCGAAAGACGACGGCGTCCTCGCCATCGGCAAGAACGGCGAAGCGCTGCTTTGGAAAGTGAACATCCCGCATCCCGAAACGACGCTGCAGTCGGTCTTCGGCAAGACCTGGTACGAAGGTTACAACGAGCCCGTCTATGTCTGGCAGTCGACCGCCGGCACCGACGCCGTCGAACCGAAACTCTCGCTGATCCCGCTCATCTTCGGCACCTTCAAGGCCGCGATCTATTCGCTGATGCTCGCGATCCCGATCGCACTCATGGCCGCGATCTACACGTCCGAATTCCTATCGCCGCGCACGCGCGCCGTCGTCAAACCGACGATGGAGTTGATGGCGACGCTACCCTCGGTCGTCGTCGGCTTCGTCGCGGCTCTCGTTCTCTCGCCCATTGTCGAGAACTGGATCGCCGCCATCGTCATAGCCTTCGGCGTCATACCGTTGACGCTGATTACGATGTCCTTCCTCTGGCAGCTGCTGCCTCAACCGGTCTCGAACCTGCTGGACGGCGTGCCGAAACTAATCGCCTACTTCCTGGCGATCCTGGCCGCCGTTTGCGCCAGCCGCGAAGCAGGTCCGCTCGTCGAAGCGACATTCTTCGCCGGCGACTTCAAGAAATGGACTTCGGGCGAAGGTTCGGCGCAGCCGTTCTTGTTCTTGATACTTATACCTGCATCGTTCGCGCTCGTGTTCTTCGCAACGCGGCCGGTCTACAACGCGGTCTACCGCTTGAACCTGCGCGAGCTGCCTAAAATCCTGGCGGCCGCCAGAGAACTTTTCGGCTGGTTCGTAATCTTTGCGCTCTCGATCGGGTTGGCATGGGGTCTTTCGATCCTGCTGAACCAGATCGGCTACGACGCTCGCGGGGGACTGATCGACACTTACGTTCAGCGCAACGCGCTCGTCGTCGCCTTCGCCATCGCCTTCGCCGAAATCCCGATCATCTATACGATTTCGGAAGACGCGCTGAACGCGGTCCCGTCGTACCTGCGCTCGGGCTCGCTCGCTTGCGGCGCCTCACGGTGGCAAACGACAAGCTGGATCGTGTTGCCGACGGCCGCGTCCGGCATCTTCTCCGCCATCATGATCGGCCTCGGCCGCGCGGTCGGTGAGACCATGATCGTCGTCATGGCGACCGGCAACACGCCGATCATGGACGTCAACATCTTCAACGGCCTTCGCACGCTGTCCGCCAACATCAATGTCGAACTGCCCGAGGCCGTGCGAGATTCCACGCTTTACCGAACGCTCTTCCTCTGCGCGTTGGTGCTGTTCGTCATGACGTTCGTCATCAACACGATCGCCGAACTGGTCCGTCAGCGCTATCGCAAGCGCGCGGCGCAACTTTGAGAGCGCGGGGGACCACACCATGACCGACACCGTCGCCAACACGCCCGCCCCGTCCGAAGCCCCGGCGCTCCCCGTTCCGTTGCGCCGCGTCGCGCGCAGCGATTTGGCCGCCCGCGGCGAACCGTTCGTGTGGATCATGGGCGCGGCGCTGGTCGCCGGCCTCGCGATGATCACGGGCTTCCTGGGCTTCGTGATCTATGTCGGCGCGCTCACGTTCTGGCCCCAGCCCATCGCCGTCATCACGACCACGCAAGACAAGGTCATCGCCGGCGAAGCATTCCGCTCCGAAACCTACAAGCCGCGCGACGAACAGCTCGCATCTGTCTCGCCGGAGACCCGCGCGAAAATAACGGCCGACCTCGGTATTGTGGAACGCACGCTCTACCGCGTCGGCAACTATGATCTCTTCGGCGAAGACTTCGTCTGGATCCCATCCTTCGACGTGAAGGCGACGGCGTTTCCGAAGGACATGTACTTCATCGAGCGCTTGGAATGGGGCCCCTTCGTGGGCCGCGTGAAGGAACTCGACGTCGCCGGCTCGAAACAACCGATGCCGACGCTCGCCGAACTTCGCGCCGCTCATGCGGCCGCCGAGTTGCGGCGCACGGAAATCGAGCAGCTCGAGAAAATCGAAATCTCCGAGATCAATCACCAGATCGACGACATTCGGCTGGGCGTCCGCCGCGCGGAAATCGAATACGGCCCGGGCACCGCAGGCGCGGAGGCCGCGAAGACCGAAGCCGCAAAAGAAACCGCAAAGCTCGAAGCTCAATACAAGGTGCTTGAACAAAAGGTCACAGCGTTGCGTCAAACCGACGACGCCGTGACCGTCACCCTTGAAGCCGTCGACGCGCAGACGAAGACGCTGCCGCTGTCGCGCCTGGTGCGCTTCTACCCGGCAAACGATCTCACGACCGAAGACAAATGGTCCATCTACGCCTCGCGCTGGTTTGAATTCATCACCGCCCAGCCGCGCGAAGCCAACACCGAAGGCGGCGTCCTCCCGGCGATCGTCGGCACGCTGACAATGATGATCTTGCTGAGCTTGGCGGTCGCCCCGTTCGGCGTGATCACCGCGCTCTATCTGCGCGAGTACGCCAAGCAAGGCGTCTTCGTCTCGTTCATCCGAATCTGCGTCAACAACCTGGCCGGTGTGCCGTCGATCGTCTACGGCGTCTTTGGCCTGGGCTTCTTCTGCTACATCGTCGGCGGCTCGGTCGACCAACTGTTCTTTGCCGAGAAGCTGCCCAACCCCACCTTCGGGACCGGCGGCATGCTGTGGGCCTCGCTCACCCTCGCGCTGCTGACAGTGCCCGTCGTGATTGTCGCCACCGAAGAGGCACTGGCCGCCGTCCCGCGCTCAATGCGCGAGGGCTCATTGGCGTGCGGCGCGTCGAAGTGGCAAACCATCGCGCGCATCGTGCTGCCGCGCGCCGCCCCCGGCATCATGACCGGTCTGATCCTGGCCATGGCGCGCGGCGCAGGCGAGGTCGCGCCGCTGATGATTGTGGGCGTGGTGAAACTCGCGCCCGAACTTCCGATCGATCTGACCGCGCCCTTCGTTCACTTCGAACGCAGCTTCATGCACTTGGGCTTCCACATCTACGACACCGGCTTCCAGTCCCGTAACTCCGAAGCCGGCAGGCCGATGGTGTTCGTCACGACGCTGTTGTTGATCAGCATCGTATTGATGCTGAATGCATTCGCGATTTACGTGCGGACCCGCCTGAAGCGGGCATATCAAGTCGGTCAGTTCTAGGGGTTATGGCAATGGCGGCGACCAAGACAGCGACAGCGGCGGTGCAATCGGCCGAATTTCCACCGACCGCTTATCACGTCAAGCAAGGCGAACAAGGCATCAGCCTTCAGGTCGAAGACTTCAGCCTGTGGTACGGCCAGACGCGCGCGCTGTGGAACAACTCGCTGGATTTCCAGAAGGGCGTTTGCACCGCGTTGATCGGCCCGTCCGGCTGCGGCAAGTCGACCTTGCTGCGCTCGATGAACCGCATGAACGATCTCATCGACGGCTTGCGCACGACAGGTCAGATGACGTTGGAGGGTGAGCCGATCTACGGCGCCACCATCGACGTGATCGCGCTGCGCAAACGCATGGGCATGGTGTTCCAAAAGCCGAACCCCTTCCCGATGTCGATCACCGAGAACGTGATTTATCCACTGCGGGTCGACGGCGTGACCAACCGGAAACTGCTGAAGGAAGCCGCCGAAGGCGCATTGCGTGGCGCCGCGCTGTGGGAGGAGGTCAAGAACCGCCTCAACGAAAGCGCCCTCGGCCTCTCGGGCGGTCAGCAACAGCGTCTGTGCATCGCACGCGCCATCGCCGGCAACCCGGAAGTCCTGTTGATGGACGAACCGTGCTCGGCCCTCGACCCGATTGCCACGGCGAAAATCGAAGAGCTGATCGACGAACTGAAGGGCCGCTACACGATCATCATCGTGACCCACAACATGCAGCAGGCGGCGCGCGTCTCCGACAACACGGCCTTCATGTACCTCGGCCGCGTGATCGAGTACGGCGACACCAAGTCGATGTTCGAAAACCCCCAGGCCAAGCGCACCGAAGACTACCTGACCGGCCGCTTCGGCTAGGGGCCAAAGGCCGCCCCAACCGGGACTTGCCACCCGCCCGTTCGCGCTATATGAAGCGCCCTCCTCGGGTCCCGCTAAATGGCGGCGTCCCGCCGAAAAGCGCCCTTCGTCTATCGGTTAGGACTCAAGATTTTCAATCTTGCAAGAGGGGTTCGACTCCCCTAGGGCGCGCCACTTTCCGACACCTCCGGCGTCGCCATCTCACTGTCATCTTCGCTGCCCATCTGTCCGCTCATCGCGGCAGGAGGCCGATGATCATGAGCAGACTGGTTTGGACAAAGCCCTGGTACCACTCGCGCGGCATATGGGGTGCGATCTTAGGGGCGGCGGGAACGGCGTACGGGCTATGGGCGACGGTCCTACCCTGCGGCATGTGGCAATCTGTCCATAACTACGCCTCGGCAGCCGTCACGCTTTACGCCGCTTATTTGGCTTTCGCCGGACGGCGCACCGCGTCCCAGCCGATCCACATTTTCTGGCGGCACCAGGTAGAGGTTCACGACTGATCGCCCAACAGTTGTCGGACGCGCTCCATCGCTACGGAAATCTCGCACACCGCCATAGTCACTACGCGGCCACAGCGCGTGCACCACCTCAAAGCGCATTCCTGCCCCGTTGCACGCACCGTGTAGCGCGAACGCAACGTTACGGGCCGAAACACCTGGCTGTCGCGAAGGTGTCACAGACCTGTCATGGAGCCCGGCGACTATCCGGCCGCGATGGGGACTGAGAGGAAAAACCTCTCTCGTTCGTAAAAAACACAGGGGTGAGTTCTAATGACGAAGACGTTTTGGCTCGCGACCACGGCAATCGTGGCCGCCGCGATGTTGACCGCGCCGGCCTACGCCGGCGGCAAGTCCAAAGAGGACTCGCGCGACCAAGAAATTCAGGAACTGAAGGCGCGTCTCGATCGCCTGGAACGCGAATCCGAAGACGACAAAATTCAGACCGGTTCGCGCCTCAACAAAGTTGAGGAAACGCAGAACGCGGTCCAGTGGTCCTTCGCGGACGGTCGCCCCACGATCCGCTCGGGCGACGGCCGTTTCGAAATGTCGATCCGTGGCCGCTTCATGTTCGACATGGCTTCGTTCGAACAAGAGCAAGCCGATTTCGGCGCTGGTTATGGCGCTGTCGGCTCATGCGCCGCGACGAACATCCTTTGCGACCAAGGTTCGGGCGCCGTATTCCGCCGTGTTCGCTTCGGCGTCGAAGGCAAGTTCTTCCGCGACTTCATCTACGAAATCCGCTTCGACTTCGGCGGTTCGGGCGCTGAAGGCTCCGGCGTCGTGAACATCGCGCGCGTCGGCTACACCGGCATCCCGGGTCTGCGCATTCATGCGGGCGCCATCCAGCCGATCATCACGCTGTACGACGCCACCTCGTCGGCGGACCTCACGACGATGGAACGCGCCGGGATCATCACGACGTTGGTCGGCGCCTACGGCGGCGACAACGCCCGCCGCGGCGTTGAAGCAACGTACCAGAAAGAGAACTTCCTCTGGGATGGCGACAACTTCATCATCTCGGGCGCCTACACGGGCGAACGCATCGGTGCGGACCACACGGGTATCCCGAACAACGACGAAAACACGCAGGCGCTGGGCCGTATCGCCTACCGCATCTACGGCGACGGCACGAACAATGTGCAAATCGGCGCCAGCGGCTCGACATTGCTCGATCCCGCCAGCTCGGTCACGCTGCAGGAACGTCCTGAAATCCGCGTCGGCGGCGACCGTTACGTCTCCACCGGCGCCCTTACGGTCGACGGCGGCGAGGCCTACGGCTTCGAATTCGGCGCGAACTACCAGAACTTCTATGTCGCTGCCGAGTGGTACGAAATGGCGCTTGATCGCGTCGGCGCCAACGTAGATCCGGACTTCAGCGGCTACTACGTCGAGGCGGAATGGATCCTCACCGGTGAGAACAAGCGTTACGCCGCGGCCGCGACCAACAACAACGTCGGCGTGTTCCGTCAGCCGAGCGTTACCTCGCCGTGGTCACTTGGTGGCGGCACGGGCGCCTGGTCGCTTCATGGGCGCTACAGCGTCCTCGATCTGAACTTCAATGAAGGTGCGGCGGGCGCGGCAACACCGGCCGGCGGCATCCGTGGTGGCGAGCAAACCATCACGAACCTCGGCGTCACCTGGTACATGAACACCAACCTGAAGCTGATGGGCGAGTACGCGCTGGTCGACATCGAGCGTCTGAACGCCGCCGGCGCCAGCTTGGATGCGGACTTCGAAATCATCCAAGGCCGCGTGCAGTTCACGTTCTAATCGGCAGACCCTCTACCCAACTGCCAGGACCCTCGCGCGAGCAATCGCGCGGGGGTTTTTCTTGGGCTTAGACGGCGAGCGCTGCGTCGCGAATTTGCGCCTGCACCCGGACATTGCCCTGCCATGTGTCGGCCTTGAGCGACGCAGCAACGTGAAGCGACCGCCCTTTGGCGCCCAGCAGCAGCGCGCCGAGTTCGCTCTGCAACGCGCGGAACGCGATGCCTTGCACACGCCCACCGTCGGACCCCGTGAACACGCACCGCACGTGGTTCTCGCCGACGACGGCGGCGTTCACGACGCGCAAATTCGGAAACACGAACAGCGGCTCTGAATTGCCGGCGCCATAAGGCCCGCAGCGCGCGATAAGATCGCAAAGCTCCACCGTCGCCCCCGCCGCGGCCAACGCCCCGTCGATCGTGAAGGTCGCGCCATCGGTCGACGCGTCGCACGCGCCCTCCAGCCGCGCGGACAAGAAATCCGCAAGTGCAGGCACCTGAGCCGGCAACACCGTCAACCCCGCCGCCATCGCATGCCCGCCGCCGTTGATGAGCAAACCCGCCTCGCGCGCCGCAACGATGGCGCTGCCCAGATCGACGCCGTTGAGCGAACGCCCCGACCCCTTCCCCACGCCGTCATTGATCGCGATGACGATCGCGGGCTTGCCGTACCGCTCTTTCAAGCGGCCCGCGACGATGCCGATCACGCCGGGATGCCAGCCCTCGCGCGCGACCACCAACACCCGCGCGCCGCGCAGCGCCGCATCGCTCTCGACCATAGAGATCGCTTCGTCGAGCGCCGCCTGTTCGATCTGCCGCCGCTGCTGGTTCAAAACGTCCAGCTCCTGTGCAATCTCCTGCGCCTCGGCCACATCGTCGGTCGAGAGCAACCGCGCGCCGAGATCGCATCGCCCGACGCGTCCGCCGGCATTCACCCGCGGCCCCAGCACGAAGCCAAGGTGATAAGGCTCCGCCGGCGCGCTCAAGCCACCGACCGCCATCAACGCGGCAACGCCGGCGACCGGCGTCGCATTCATCGCCTCAAGCCCCTTCGTCACGAAAGTTCGGTTGAGACCTTTCAGCGGCACGACATCGGCCACGGTCCCCAGCGCGACGAGACTCAACCACTGCCGCAAGTCCGGCGCGGCGCGCGTCGCAAACCAGCCGCTTTCGCGCAGCACCCGGTTCGTCGCTACGCACAGCATGAACGCAACGCCGACCGCCGCGAGTTGACCCAGCCCCGACGTATCTTCATGCCGGTTCGGGTTCACGATCGCGAACGCCGGCGGCAACGTCTCGCCCGGCAAATGGTGATCGCACACGACCACATCCGCACCCGCGTCGCGCGCCGCGCTAAGGGCCTCATGCGCCTGCGTCCCGCAATCGACGGTGACGATCACCTTCGCCCCGTCGCGCGCCAGCTTCGTCATCGCCGCGACGTTCGGCCCGTAACCCTCGCTCAACCGGTCAGGAATGTAGATGACGGGCGCCGCGCCAACCGCGCGAAAGAACCGCGCCAGCAACGCCGACGAGGTCGCGCCGTCGACGTCGTAGTCGCCGAAGATCGCGATACCCTCGCCAGCGCGCACCGCATCCGCCAACCGCCGCGCAGCACGATCCATGTCGGCAATGATGCTCGGATCCGGTAGATCGGCCTTCAGCGTCGGATTGAGATACCCCTCCGCCGCCTCCAGCTTCACGCCGCGCGAGGCCAACAGACGACCCACGATCTCACCCGTCTTCAACCGCTGCGCAATCGCAAGCGCCACTGAGGGATCATACGGACGCTCAACCCAGCGTCGCCCCGACGCCGACCGCGCAACGCCGAGAAACGCGCGCTCGCCGTCGGCCGCATCGGGAGGAACAGAAACGAATGCGCGCTGAAGACTCATGGGCAGCGAGTCTCGCAGAAACGCCACTGCAAATCTCACGAAACCAAGCACGGCGCCCACATCATCCCCATCGCAAAAGCGTCAGGGATCCCACAACCGTGGATTTCGACGCCACTAGGTTGGCTTGATCCCGTGCCGCGCCTTGATCCATCGCACTGTGCGTGTCTTGGAGCGCATCACGATCGTATGGCTGGTCATAAACTCGCCGACTTTGTGGATGCCCTCGAGCATCGACCCGTTGGTCACGCCCGTCGCCGCGAACATCACGTCGCCCGACGCGAGGTCCAGCGTCTTGTACTTCCTGTTGAAGTCGGTGATGCCGATACGCGCCGCGCGCGAGCGCTCGTCGTCGTTGCGGAACACCAGCCGCGTCTGAATCTGCCCGCCGACGCAGCGCAACGCCGCCGCCGCCAGCACGCCTTCAGGCGCGCCGCCCTGCCCCATATAGATGTCGATCCCCGTCTCCGGATCGCTGCAGTGAATGACGCCCGCGATGTCGCCGTCCGAAATCAAATGGATCGACGCGCCCGTACCGCGCACCTTCGCGATCAATTCCGCGTGCCGCGGTCGGTCCAGAATACAAGCCCTGATCTCGCGCGGGCTCACACCCTTCGCCTTCGCCAGCCGCTCGATGTTCTCGCGCGGATCCGCGTCCAGATCGACGACGCCGTCGGGATACCCGCCGCCGACCGCAATCTTGTCCATGTAGGTATCGGGCGCGTGCAACAGACTGCCGCCTTCCGCGATCGCAACGACGGCCAGCGCATTGGCCATCGCTTTCGCCGTCAGCGTCGTGCCTTCCAGCGGATCGAGCGCGATGTCGACCTTTGGGCCCTTGCCCGTGCCGACCTTCTCGCCGATGAACAGCATCGGCGCTTCGTCGCGTTCGCCTTCGCCGATCACGACCGTGCCGTCGATGTTGCACAGGTTCAGCGCCGTGCGCATCGCATCGACCGCGGCCTGGTCGGCCTCATGCTCGTTCCCCCGCCCGACTTGCTCGTAAGCGGCAATCGCGGCGGCTTCCGTCACACGCGCAAGCTCAAGCGTCAGAATGCGCTCAAGGCCGGTGGCGTCCGGTTGAATTTCCTTCATAGGTCCCCTCAGAAACGTTCCATCCTAATCATGCACGGTTGCTCCGTGACGACGCCCGTCGCGACCACAGCGCTCAGAGCTTTGACCATCGATGCTTCGCTGGCTTCATGCGTGATCATAACAACAGGCACCGCCTCGCCGGGCGCGCGTGACCGCTGCAGCATGCTCTCGATCGAAATCGACTGATCGGCCAGGCACCGCGACAACACCGCGATCACGCCCGGACGATCGATCACCGTAAATCTCAAATAACACGCGCCGACATGCTCGCCCATCGGCGCCACCTTCGGCCGTCCGATCTGCGCAGCCGGTGCACCGAACGTCGGCAGCCGAACGCCGCGCGCGATGTCGAGCACATCCGACATCACCGCCGAAGCCGTCGGCCCGCCGCCCGCGCCGCGGCCCTCGTAAACCGATTTGCCGGCCAAATCGCAATCCGCGACGACCGCATTGAACACGCCGTCGACGTCGGCAAGCGGCGTCCCCAGCGGCACCATCGCCGGATGCACGCGCTGCTCAATCCCGCCGTTCACGCGGCTGGCAAGGCCCAGCATCTTGATGCGAAAGCCGAACTCGCGCGCGAACATGATGTCCATCGGCGAGACGCGCTCGATCCCTTCCACGTGAATCTCATCCAGCGCCGGCGCATTCCCGAACGCGACCGCCGCCAGCAGACACAGCTTGTGCGCCGTATCCATGCCGCCAATGTCGAACGTCGGATCCGCTTCCGCATAACCCAGGCGCTGCGCTTCCGCGAGTACATCGGCGAACGAACGCCCCGATGCTTCCATCGTCGTGAGAATGTAATTGCAGGTGCCGTTCAAAATCCCATAGACGCGCTCGACGCGATTGGCGCCCAGCCCCTCGCGCAACGCCTTGACGATCGGAATCCCGCCCGCGACCGCCGCTTCGTAGTTGAGCGCAAGCCCCTTCGCCTCGGCCGCCTTGGCCAGCGCCACGCCATGATGCGCCAGCAAAGCCTTGTTCGCGGTGATCACCGGCACGCCGCGCGCAATCGCAGCTTCAACGGCGGCCTTCGCCGGATCGCCCTCGCCACCCATCAACTCGACGAACACATCGATCGGCGCCGACTGCGCCAGCTTCACAGGATCGCTGAACCACTCGGCCCCGCCCAGCGACACGCCGCGATCCTTCGACCGGTCGCGCGCACTGACGGCCGTCAGCTGCAACGCCCGCCCGCTGCGCGACGCCAGCGCCGCGCCGTTCTCGACGATGATCTTGGCGACCGCGGCGCCGACCGTGCCGAGGCCCGCTATGCCCACGCGTAGAGCTGTCATTGCGCGGCGTCGCGGGAGCCCCGCGCCTCGACGATCCCGGGGCCCATCGCCAAGAACTTCTTGACCGTACGCGCCGCCTGCCGAATGCGCTGTTCGTTCTCGACCAGCGCGATACGCACATGCCCGTCGCCGTATTCGCCGAACCCGATACCGGGCGCAACGGCAACCTTCGCGTGCTCAAGCAGCAGCTTCGAGAACTCGAGCGATCCGATCGACCGGAACGATTCCGGGATCGGCGCCCAAGCGAACATCGACGCTTCCGGTGAAGGAATGTCCCAGCCAGAGCGGCCGAAGCTGTCGATCAAAGCATCGCGCCGGCCTTTATAGATCGCGCGCATCTCATCGACGCACGCCTGCGGCCCGTTCAACGCGGCAGCCGTCGCCACCTGGATCGGCGTGAACGCACCATAGTCGAGATATGACTTGATGCGCGCCAGGGCATGGATCAGCCGCTCATTGCCCGCCGCAAACCCCATGCGCCAACCGGGCATCGCATATGTCTTCGACAGCGAATTGAACTCGACGACGATGTCCTTCGCGCCGTCGACCTGCAGCATCGACGGCGGCGGTTTATCGCCGAAGTAAATCTCGGCATAGGCAAGGTCGGACAAAACCCAAAGACCCTTCGCCTTCGCGAACCGCACGACGTCTTTGTAGAACTCAAGATCGACAACCTGCGCCGTCGGGTTCGACGGGTAACTCACGACCACGGCGGTCGGCGGCGGCACCGCATGCCGCACCGCCCGCTCCAGCCCGCGCAAGAACTGCTCAGGGCTCGACGCCTCGACATGCCGGATGGCGGCCCCGGCCAGAATGAATCCGAACGCGTGAATCGGATAAGCCGGGTTCGGCACCAAAATCGTATCGCCCGGCGCGGTCATCGCCTGGGCGAGGTTCGCAAAACCTTCCTTCGACCCCAGCGTCGCGACGACTTCCGTATCCGGATTGATCTTAACCCCGAACCGCCGCCCGTAATAGGCAGCCATCGCCTTACGCAGACCGGCGATGCCACGCGAGGCCGAATACCGGTTCGTGCGCGGATCGCGCACCGTTTCGACCAGCTTCTCGACGATGTGTTTGGGGGTCGGCATATCGGGATTGCCCATCCCGAAGTCGATGATGTCGTCACCTGCCGCGCGCGCCTTCGCCTTCAGCCGGTTCACTTCTTCGAACACATAGGGCGGCAGGCGCTTGATGCGGTGAAAGTCGGTATTCACGGCGGGCTCCATAAGACCGCGGCCCGTATCCCGGGCCGCGGCAACAACATCTCAGGGAACTAAGGCGGATTCGAGAGGGGGGCGCGTTTAAGACGCGCCGTCCACTTACTCGCCCCCAGACTTCTCCTCAGCCTTCTCCACAGGGGTGGCGGGCGTCGCAGCCGCCGGGGCCGGAGGCGCAGCCGCCGGCTGAGCGCCGCCGCGGAGGTCATCCGCGCTGTACTGCGCCCGGTCCCGGTCAGCGACAAGGCTGTCGCGAATCTCGCGCTTTTGCGCCTCGGTCGAAGACGGCTCGCGCGGTGCGGGCTGGGCGGCCAGATTCGGGAATTCGGTCGGTTTGTCTGTCGGTTTAATGCGCGGACCGACAACGGCCGGGGCCAACGGATCATCGACCGGCGGCAGGGCGTTCGGATTCTGGTTGGCAACCTCGGTCGCAGCCCCCGTCGTTGCCTTGGCTTCGGCCGCCGGCTTAGCCGTTTCCGCCGTTTCGGCGGGTGCGGTTACCCCGTCATACCAGCTCGACGGCTTCGTCCATTCAGGCATCGAGGAACAGCCTGCCAACAGGGCGGCCGCAGCAGCCAGCGGAATAACGCGGGAAACGAGGCGGTACATGGGCCGAAGCTCCGTTCAAAAGTCGCGAGGGATAGGCCACCGGTCATACGCCCGGCAGGCGAGTGGATTTTGCGCAAAACGGCCTGGAAACGCCACCTTTATTATTGCTCCTGTATGAATCGTTCCACGCGTTAACGGCACTTGCCGCACCCGGCGGGGGCGGGCCATATCACTTGCCGTCCAAGAGCTTAGGGCCCCAAAGAGCCCACCCGGGAGACAACCGATGGCCGAACCGCAGAAGCCGCTTTCGCCGAGCGCCGAATATCGAATCCAAGATCCGGTCGAATTCTCCCGCAACATGGTCAAGGTCGCGGCGCAGAGTCAGCGCTTGGTTACCGACTTCATGAAGACCCAGGCGAAGAACAAACCGAATGGCGGCGGCTCATCCGATCCGCTGAACCTCGGCCAGACGTTCGTCGACTTCCTCGGCCACGCGATGCGCAACCCAACGCACTTCGTCGAGGCGAATTTCAAACTGTGGCAGGACTATCTGAATCTTTGGCACCATACCGCCCGCCGCATGCTGGGCGAAGACGCGGCGCCGGTGATCGAACCTTCCACCGGCGACAAGCGATTCAAGGACAAGGACTGGTCCGAAAACCACGTCTTCGACTTCATCAAGCAGTCCTACCTGCTCTCCGCCCGTTGGCTGCAAACGACCATGGGCGACGTGAAGGGCCTAGACGACAAGACGCGCAAGAAGGTCGACTTCTACACGAAGCAGTTCGCCGACGCGCTTTCGCCAACGAACTTCCTGTTCACGAACCCCGAAGTGCTGCGCGAGACGTTCAGCTCGAACGGCGACAACCTGGTCAAGGGCCTGAACAACCTGCTGAAGGATTTGGAGCGCGGCAAAGGCCAGCTCGCGATCCGTCAAACCGACATGGAATATTTCGAGGTCGGCCGCAACCTCGCGCTGACCCCCGGCAAGATCGTCTTCCAGAACGATCTGATGCAGCTCATCCAATACGAGCCGACGACCGAAGAACAATACGAACGTCCGCTCGTGATCTTCCCGCCGTGGATCAACAAGTATTATATCCTCGACCTCGGCGAAAAAAACTCGTTCGTGAAATGGGCGACCGCCAAGGGCTACACGGTATTCGTCGCCTCGTGGGTCAACCCCGACGGCGCGCTCGCGCAAAAGACGTTCGAAGACTACATGCGCGAAGGCATCTTCGCCGCGCTCGACGCCATCGAAAAAGCGACCGGCGAAAAGGAAGTGAACGCCATCGGCTATTGCATCGGCGGCACGCTTCTGTCGGCGACGCTCGCCTACATGGCCGCCAAAGGCGACAACCGCATCAAGTCGGCGACCTTCTTCGCCGCCCAAGCCGACTTCTCGGAATCGGGCGATCTGCAGGTCTTCATCGACGACGAACAGTTGCGCTCGATGGAAGAGACGATGAAGGCCCAAGGCGGCTACTTGGACGGCGCGAAGATGGCGACGACCTTCAACATGCTGCGCTCGAACGATTTGATCTGGAGCTTCGTGGTCAACAACTACCTCATGGGCCGCGAGCCGATGAAGTTCGACCTGCTCTACTGGAATTCCGACACGACGCGCATGCCGATCAAGATGCACATGTTCTACCTGCGCGAATGCTACAAGGAGAACAACCTCGCGCGCGGCAAGATGGTCCTCGGCGGCGAAAAGCTCGACCTGTCGAAAGTGAAAATCCCGATCTACCTGCAGTCCGCGCGCGAAGACCACATCGCCCCGTACCGCTCGGTCTACAAATCGACGAAGCTGTTCAAAGGCCCGGTCACCTTCATGATGGCCGGCTCCGGCCACATCGCCGGCGTCATCAATCACCCCGATGCCCACAAGTACCAACACTGGACCAACGACAAACTCCCCGAGAAAGTCGAAGACTGGATCGCCGGCGCCACCGAAACGCCAGGCTCCTGGTGGCCCCACTGGGACAAATGGCTGTCGAAACTCAGCGGCAAAAAAGTCCCCGCCCGCACACCGGGCGACCACAAACTCAAGGTGATCGAACCCTCGCCGGGCACGTATGCGAAGATGAAGTGAGGCGCACGTCGCATCACTTCATTCAGATTCGCTCCACGACCTCGTGAACAACGCGGCGAATTGGGGCGCAATAACGCCAGGATTGCGCCACAATCGAGCATCACCTGTTGCGGCCTGGAGGAAACACCATGTCACGCACCGCATTATTCGCCGCTGTATCGCTCGTCACACTGACAGCCTGCGAAGCAGGTTCGACGAAGCCTTCCACGCCACCCGGCCCAACCACCGCCGACATTCAGCAGACGTGGCTCTGCGGCCGCGAGTATGTGAATCACGCGTGGGGCTATCAGCGCCGCGGCGTCGTGCTCGATGCCAAGGGCAACGTCTGGAAATACGACTTCAAAGGCTCACCCACCGCGCTCGTCAATCCTTGGGGACCCAAGGATATGGCGAACATGAGCGAGGAGGAGCTGAAGCTGCGCTACAACGGCGCGATGGTGAGCGACGTCAAAGTCCCGCCCGAAGAAATCGCGCGCCACTTCGCGCTCATCGAACAAGCGTCGAACGCCACGCCGACACAGCCGAACAGCGTCGGCGCCGACATGGGCCAGAACACGCTCTACTGCTACACCTACGACGCCTCAAAACGCACTTACGCGCAGGTCATGCTCGACAACAAGGGGGACTGGGACTCGACAAACCCCTCACCCGCCGCGAAGACGCTCACCGCCTGGCTCGACAGCCGCCTGGGCGAAATCAAATAGCCTCGATATCGCCTTCCGCGTAACCGCGCATCAGATCGGCGGCGTGAGCGTTCAACCGCCCGCCGCCGATCGCCTCGCGCAACCCAGTCGTCAGATCCTGATAATGCGTGAGGTTGTGCCAAGTGATCAGCATCGACGCCAAAATCTCATCCGACTTCACGAGATGATGCAGATACGCCCGCGAATACTGCCGGCACGCCGGACACCGGCACGAGGCGTCGAGCGGCCGCGGATCGTCCGTGTGCCGCGCATTGCGCAAGTTCACGGTGCCGCGCCGCGTAAACGCCTGCCCGTTGCGGCCTGAGCGCGTCGGCAGTACGCAGTCGAACATGTCGACCCCGCGCATGACCGCGCCGATGATGTCGTCCGGCTTGCCGACGCCCATCAGGTAACGCGGCCGGTCCGCCGGCATATGCGGCATCGTGAAGTCGAGCACCTCGAACATCCGCGCCTGCCCCTCGCCGACCGCAAGGCCGCCGATGGCATAACCGGGAAACCCAATCTCCTTCAGCGCCGCCGCCGACCGCTCGCGCAGATGCGGATAGACGCTGCCCTGCACGATCCCGAACAGCGCGCGCCCCGGCGCAGCGCGAAACGCAGCCTTCGACCGTTTCGCCCACCGCATCGACAGCGCCATCGAACTCTCGGCATCCGCCTCGCCCGCCGGAAACGGCGTGCATTCGTCGAGCACCATATGAATGTCGGAGTCCAGCAGCGCCTGAATCTCCATCGACCGCTCAGGCGTCAATTGATACGTCGCCCCGTCGACATGCGACTGAAACGAAACCCCGTTCTCATCCAGCTTGCGCAACTGCGCCAGCGACATCACCTGAAACCCACCGGAGTCAGTGAGGATCGGCCAATCCCAATTCATCATCTTGTGCAACCCACCAAGCCGCGCGACGCGCTCAGCCCCCGGCCGCAACATCAGATGATACGTATTGCCGAGTACGATATCGGCGCCGGTCTCGCGAACGCTCTCCGGCAGCATCGCCTTCACGGTGCCGGCAGTCCCCACCGGCATGAACGCCGGCGTACGTATCTCGCCGCGCACGGTCGAGATGACCCCGGTACGCGCCGCGCCGTCGGTCGCCGAAACGGTGAAACTGAAGTCGCTCATGCCGCCTTACGTATCAAAAGACAGGCGTCGCCATAAGAATAAAACCGGAAGCGCGCCGCGATGGCGTGCGCATAGGCCGCCCGCATCGTCTCAATCCCGCAAAACGCCGACACCAGCATAAACAACGTCGACCGCGGCAAATGAAAATTCGTCAGCAGCACATCGACAGCCTTGAACCGATACCCGGGGGTGATGAATATCCGCGTATCCCCCGCAAACGCACGCACCTGCCCGTCATCGCCGGCCGCACTCTCAACGATGCGCAAACTCGTCGTTCCGATGCAGGCAACGCGCGCCGCCGCATTGATCGCATCGGCCGTCGCGCCGGAAACCTCACCCCACTCGGCATGCATCACATGGTCGCCGGTATCGTCAGCCTTCACCGGCAAAAACGTCCCCGCTCCCACGTGCAACGTCACGCCAGCCCGCCGCACCCCGCGCGCGTCGAGACCAGCCAGCAGGTCCGGCGTGAAATGCAGCCCCGCCGTCGGCGCAGCCACGGCGCCCTCGCGCGCCGCGAAAATCGTCTGATAGTCCGCCTCGTCGCGCTCATCCGCCGGCCGCCGCCCTGCGATATAGGGCGGCAACGGCGTCACCCCAACCTCGGCAATCGCGCGATCCAAGTCCGCGCCCGCACGATCGAACCGCAGCACGACCTCACCGCCGTCGTTCTTGGCTTCAACCGTTCCGGCAAGCGCGGCACCGAAACGGACAACATCGCCGACCTGCAGCTTCCGCCCAGGCTTCGCAAACGCGGCCCATCGGTCGGCGCCCTGGCGCTTGTGCAGCGTCACCTCGATGGCGGCCTCAGCACTCGCGCCGCGCGCGGGACGAACGCCGAAGAGCTGCGCCGGGATTACCTTCGTATCGTTGAACACGCACAAATCGCCGGCGGTCAGCAGCGACGGCAAATCCCGCACGCGCGCCTCTTCGAACGCTGTCGCGCCTTCATGCACGATCAGCAACCGCGCGCTGTCGCGTGGGCTAACGGGTCTAAGCGCAATCAGATCGTCGGGGAGAGAAAAGTCGAATTCGGAAACGCGCACGCCCTCAAGTCTTCGACTTCGGCTTCTTCAGCGCAAGCACCTTCGCGCGCCGCGGCGGAAACTTGATCCCCTTGGCGGCCAGCTTCTCAAGCACGAGACGCGCCACGTTCGGCGAAGCGAAATGCGAAATGTCGCCGCCGAGCGACGCGATCTCCTTCACGAGCCGCGAGGCGATCGCCTGATGCTCCGCCCCCGCCATCAAGAACACCGTCTCGATGTCGCGGTTCAGCTGCATGTTCATGCCGACCATCTGGAACTCGTACTCGAAGTCCGACACGGCCCTGAGCCCGCGGATGATCATCTGCGCGCCGACTTCCTCGGCGAAATGCATCAGCAGAATGTCGAACGGCCGCACCGAAATTTCGACGCCGTTATCCTTCGCGATCGCCGCCGTCTCGTGCCGCACCATCTCGACCCGCTCGTCGAGCGAGAACAGCGGCCCCTTGGCCTCGTTGATGGCGACGCCGATGACCAGATGGTCGACCATCTTCACCGCGCGCGAAATGATATCGAGATGCCCGTTGGTGATCGGGTCGAAAGTCCCGGGATAAAGCCCCGTCCGCTTAGCCATCAGTTGAAAGCCCCGTGCGCGCGCCGTCGTACTCTGCCACGCCCATCATTAGCGTAGCCTGAGTCGCATGCAACGAGCGCCTGTCGTTAACGGGCCTTAAGCTTTGGGCTCTTCCCCAGCGTCGCCTTCGATTTCCTGGCCTTCGCCGATCCGCTCCACCGAGACGACCCGTTCCCCCTCCGCCAACCGGAACAGGGTGACGCCCTGGGTGGCGCGGCCGGCAACCCGGATCTGGGACACAGAGAGGCGGATGGTCTGCCCCGCGTCGGTGATCAGCATCAGCTGGTCCGTGTCTTCGACCGGGAACGAGGCGGTAATGCTGGAGTTCTTCTTGGCCATCGCCATGGCCACGATCCCCGAACCGCCGCGCCCGATGACGCGGTATTCGAACGCGCTCGACCGCTTGCCGAACCCGGTTTCCGAGACCGTGAGCACGAACTGCTCCTGCGCGCCCAGCTCCGCGTAACGCTCCGGCGAGAGCGCCGCCTCGGGTGCCGCGATCTCCTCGGCCTCCTCGGCTGCCGCTTCCGGCACGTCCGCCTCTTCGCCGGCCGCCCGGCGCATGGCCGTCGACTGCCGAAGATATGAGCGTGCCTCATCCACGGTCACATCGACATGGCGCAGGATCGCCATCGACACGACCTCATCGCCGGTCGCCAGCTTGATGCCGCGCACGCCGGTGGAATCGCGCCCCTTAAAGACGCGCACGTCTTCAGCCGCAAAGCGGATGCACTTGCCCAACTTCGTGGTCAAAAGAACGTCGTCGTTCTTGGTCGAGATCGAGACGCCGACGATCGCGTCGCCGGCCTCGATCTTCATCGCGATCTTGCCGTTCGCTTTCACGTTCGTGAAATCGGACAGAAGATTGCGCCGGATGTCGCCCGACTTGGTGGCGAACATCACTTCATACTTGTCCCACTCGATCTCTTCTTCCGGCAGAGGCATGACGCGGGTGATCGTCTCGCCTTCCTTCAGCGGAAGCAGATTGACCAACGCCTTGCCCTTGCCCTGCGGCGTCGCCAGCGGCAGACGCCAGTTTTTCAACACATAGGCCATGCCGACGGACGAGAAGAACAACAGCGGCGCATGCGTCGACGCGACAAACAGACTGGTCACCCAATCTTCGTCCTTCGTCGCCATGGCGGCGCGACCGCGACCGCCGCGGCCCTGCACGCGATAGGCATTCAGCGGCACGCGCTTGATGTAACCCTGATGCGTGACGGTGACGACCATGTCCTCGCGCTGGATCAGGTCTTCGTCTTCGACCTCGAAATCGATGTCGAGGATCTCCGTCCTTCGCGGCGTCGCGAACGCTTCGCGGATCGCGACCAATTCCTCGCGAACGACCGTCATCAACTTCTCGCGCGAACGCAGGATCGAAAGATACTCCTCGATCGACGCGCCGAGGCCCGCCAACTCGTTGCCGATCTCGTCACGGCCCAGCGCCGTCAAACGCTGCAGGCGCAGTTCCAAGATCGCCCGCGCCTGCGCATCCGACAGCTTCAACGTCCCGTCCGGCTGCAACGCATGGCGCGGATCGTCGACCAGCGCCACCAGCGGCGCCACGTCCAACGCCGGCCAAAACCGCTCCGTCAACCGCGCACGCGCAGTCGCGGCATCCGGGCTCGACCGGATGATGCGAATGAACTCGTCGATGTTGGCGACCGCAATTGCAAGGCCGACCAACACGTGCGCCTTGTCGCGCGCGTCGTTGAGCAGTTTCTTCGTGCGGCGCGTCACCACTTCCTCGCGGAAGCGCACGAAGGCGACGATCATGTCCTTCAGGTTCATCAACAAAGGACGCCCACGATCGAGCGCCAGCATGTTGACGCCGAACGAAGACTGCAGCGCCGTGTGCCGATAAAGCTGGTTCAGCACAACGTCCGCCATGGCGTCGCGCTTCAGCTCGATCACCATGCGCATGCCGTGACGATCGGACTCGTCGCGCGCGTCAGAGATGCCTTCGATGCGCTTCTCGTGCACGAGCTCCGACATCCGCTCAAGCAACTGCGCCTTGTTCACCTGAAACGGCAGTTCGTGAACGATGATCGCTTCACGATCCTTGCGAATTTCTTCGATGGTCGTCTTCGCGCGCACGACAACGCCGCCGCGTCCGCGCACCAGCGCCAGCCGCGGCGCATTACGCCCAAGAATCTGCGCACCGGTCGGGAAGTCAGGCCCCGGCACGATATCGACCAACTGCTCGATCCCGATCTCGGGATCGGCGATATAGGCCAGGCAAGCGTCGACGACTTCGCCCAGATTATGCGGCGGAATATTCGTCGCCATGCCGACGGCGATGCCCGACGAGCCGTTGACCAGCAAATTCGGAAACCGCGCCGGCAGAACGACCGGCTCGTGGTCTTGATTGTCGTAGTTCGGCTGAAAATCGACGGTGTCGAGGTCGATGTCCTCAAGCAGCGCTTCGGCCGACTTCATCATGCGCACTTCGGTGTATCGCATGGCGGCCGGCGGATCGCCGTCGACCGAACCGAAATTACCCTGACCGTCGATTAGCGGCAGACGCATCGAGAACTCTTGCGCCATACGCACCAGCGCGTCGTACACCGACTGATCGCCGTGCGGATGGTACTTACCGATCACGTCGCCGACGACGCGCGCCGACTTGCGATAGGGCTTGTTGCTCGTATAGCCCGCCTCGTGCATCGCGTAGAGGATGCGCCGATGCACGGGCTTCAAGCCGTCGCGCACGTCGGGAAGCGCGCGGCTCACGATCACGCTCATCGCGTAATCGAGATACGAACGCCTCATCTCGTCTTCGATGGAGATCGGATGGATTTCGCCGCCGGGCTGGCCTTTACCGGCCGCCGGCTTATCGTCTTTTGAACCGGACAATGTGGTGTTTTTCGGGTGCTGTGAATCGAGGCCGGACCATACCGACTTAGCCCGCCCAAGCCTAGGAATTTTCGAAGGAAATTCAGTATTCTAAGCCGCAGAAATCAGCCGCTTTCTGCCCGTTGGACGTGCGTCAAATCCCCCTCCCCAACTTTCGCTCCACACGACCGGATTTCGACCACCAAAACCCCTCGCGCTCGGGCCTGCGAAACGAGACTTGAAATCGCCGATCTATTTCGATACGAATCTAATTAGATGAACATCGAAGCAGTCGGAATGACGACTCAGGACCCCGCCATGGTGCTGCAATTCCTGAAAGCGCTCGCGCACGAAAGCCGCCTGCGCCTGCTGGGCCTCCTCGCCGCGCGTGAACACAGCGTGCAAGAACTCGCCACCGGCGTCGCGCTGAAGGAGCCGACCGTCTCGCACCACCTCGCGATGCTGCGCGAGGCTGGCCTCGTCACGCTCCGCCAAGACGGCAACACGCATTGGTACGGGTTGAATCAGAAAGCGCTGTCGCGTCTCTCGCGCGCCGTCTTCGCGCGTGACCAGCTGGCGGCGTTCGCCGGCGCCGAGATCAACGAAGAAGATCGCATCGTACGCAACTATCTGACGCCCGAAGGCCGCCTGAAGGCTTTCCCAGCCACGCTAAAGAAGCGCCGCCCCATCCTCGCCTGGCTTGCCAAGCAATTCGAGGAAGGCCGCGACTATCCGGAATCGGAAGTGAATGAACTGATTGAGCGCCGCCATCACGATCGCGAAACATTCCGCCGCGAACTGATCGGTCACCGCATGCTGGCGCGCAAGAGTGGGGTCTACTGGCGCCTGCCGGAGAGCGAGTGGATTAGATGATAAGGCTCTACGTCTCGTAGATCGGCCCGGTGCCCTGCACGACCGACGGCTTGGCCGGCGTCACGTTCGGCGCCGTGATAGCTGGCGCGTCAATAGTGGTCACGGTGCTCTTCATCGTCGGCGGCACAGTGCGCGGAATACCGGGATCCTCTCCGCCGTTGTCGCAAGCGACTGCGAACATCGACACGAGAATCGCCGGGAAAACAAATGACTGATAGCGCATGGCCCGCGCTCCCTTTCCACGCCGCGGGAGGCTTTCACCACGCGGGTTTCGCAGAGTTAAACGCGACGACCGGAAAATCGTTCCGCGACCGGCCGTCCGCCCGCAGAAACGCGCGCGGATTTGGCTTAACGACGCCCGCGAATTTGGCGTCAAACCCATCCGAACATCGTAACGGCGCGATGACTTGCCCGCGTCATCATGGAACGGCAAGTTCCCCGCCCCGGATCCCGCGAAGGAACCAACCCTTGTTCAAGTTGCTCAGCACCGTCACCACCATCGCGATCATGTGCGCCGGCTCGGCGTTCGCCAGAGGCGTACGCGACGCCACGCCCTTCCTGCCGGGGCTCGTCTCGACGCCGGCCACCGAAGTGCGCGTCACCTTCAGCCCCGACGGTCAGCGCATGCTGTGGGGCGCGATCGGCTGGAAGGGCGGCGCCGGCGGCTGGGACATCTACGAAAGCGTGAAGACCCCGGCGGGTTGGAGCACACCGCGCAGCGTCTCGTTCAATTCGCCCGACAACGATTTCGACCCATACTTCGCGCCTGACGGCGAAGGCATCTATTTCTTCTCAAGCCGCGAGGGTGGGCTCGGCAAGGATGACATCTGGTTCGCGGCGTTTGATCATGTCACCGGAACCTACGATACGCCGGTCAATCTGGGACCGAACATCAACAGCGCCGGCGACGAATGGGCGCCCGCGCTGTCGAACGACGGCCAAATCCTGCTGTTCTCATCGGACGGCCGCGGCGGCGAAGGCGGCCACGACCTTTTCTTCGCCGCGCGTGAGCGCAACGGCTGGGCCAAAGCCGAACCCATCCCACCGCCTGTCAACGGCCCGAACGATGACTTCGACGCCACGTTCCTGCCCGACGACAGCGGCATCGTCATGGCGTCGGGCAAGATCAAGATGGATGACGTAAAGCTCTATCTGTCCGTGATCACGCCCGGCGGCTTCGTCAAACCGCAAGTAATCGGCAACGAAATCAACTGCCCGACCGGCCTCACGCTCGGCCCCTCGATCTCACGCGAAGAACCCGCGATCCTCTACTTCAGCAGCAGCTGCCGCAAAGACGGCCCCGGAGGCATGGACATCTACCGCGCCCCCATGCCGGCGTATGATTGGAGCCGCGAGCGGAACGTGCGGGACTAGAAACACAAAGCACCGCTTCCAAACGTCATGGCCGGGCTTGACCCGGCCACCCAGTGCGCGCACGTCCGTGCGCGCAGGAAACGCGAAAACATCGTCAATGAAATGGCGGCTTTAAGAGAGTCTCATGGCCGCGCTGACGCGCGGCCACTAGGTGGCCGGGTCAAGCCCGGCCATGACGACTTTTAAAGGTCCTTGCGCGCTCACCACCCAGGCAAGCGCGCCAAGCATGGCTTCGTCAGATCGAGATCAAAACGGAATCTCGTCGTTCGGATCCGACGAGAAGTCGCGCGCCTCGCCGCGGCCACCGCCGCCGCCGCTGACCGCACGACGCGCACCACCGCCGCCGGCCGCCGCGCCTTCAAGCGCCTGGCCTTCGCCACGCCCGTCGAGCATCACGAGTTCGCCGCGGAATTTCTGCAGCACGACTTCCGTCGAGTACTGCTCCTGCCCGTCCTTGTTCGTCCACTTGCGGGTCTGGATCTGGCCTTCGAGATAAACCTTCGAGCCCTTGTGCAGGTACTTCTCGGCGACCTTCGCGAGGTTCTCGTTGAAGATCACCACGCGGTGCCACTCGGTCTTTTCCTTACGCTCGCCCGAGTTCTTGTCGCGCCACGATTCCGACGTCGCGACACGCAAGTTCACGACCGGCTCACCCGACGGCAGCTGACGCACCTCCGGATCCGCACCCAAATTCCCAACCAGGATCACTTTGTTGACGCCAGCCATCTTCATACCTCTCCGTTTCGCGCTTGACCGCGGACATTAACCACCGATCTCGATGGCCCACCACGGCGATGACAAGATAATGTTCCCCAAACGTTCTCAAAGTCAAGTCATCATCTGTGGACCACCAAGCCGAACCTGGGCACCGCCGGAATTCAACGCCCGCTTGCGTTAGAGCCTGTGAGCCAAACCAAAGGCATACGCCCAGATGATCCGAGCGGCGCTTCTCCTCCTGTGTCTGCCGTTGCTGCTCGCCGCCGCAAGCGCAGACTCCAACGGCCTGGCGCGCCGGACGATCATGTCAGGCGGCGTCGAACGCAGTTATCACCTGCACGAACCCGCTCAGTCGCTGCCTGGCACGCGCCCACTCGTCCTCGTCCTTCACGGCGGCGGCGGCAACGGCGTGATCAGCGCTGCGATGTCCGGCTTCAACGCAAAGGCCGACGCCGAAGGCTTCCTCGCCGTCTACCCCAACGGCAGCGGCCGCTTCGGCGAGCGCCTGCTCACGTGGAACGCGACCCACTGCTGCGCCTATGCGATGCGCGAAAACGCGAATGACGTCGCCTTCATCAGCGACCTAATCGACGAACTCATCCGCCGCGATCGCGTCGACCCGAAGCGCGTCTACGTCACCGGCATGTCGAACGGCGCCATGATGTCGTTCCGCCTCGGTCGCGAACTCAGCAACAAGATCGCCGCCATCGCCCCCGTCGTCGGCGCGATGTTCGGCGACGAGACGCCGCCGGCCGTGCCCATGCCGATCATCATGTTCAACAGCCGCACGGACAAGAGCGTCCCCTTCGACGGCGGCCCAGCAAAAATCCGCGCCGGCACAACCGTCGGAAACGCCGACTACAAACCCGCCGCCTTCGCCCTCGACTTCTGGGCAAAAGCCAACGGCTGCACCCAACCACCGACCCTCGCGCAACAACCCGGCGTCACCATCACACGCTTCGACCGCTGCGCGGCCAACGCAAGCGTCGTCCTCTACGCTCTCGACGGCGGCGGACACTCGTGGCCCGGCGGCCGCGCCTCAGGCCGCAGAGGCGCCGACGAACCTGACGCCAACGTCGACGCGACCAGCCTCATCTGGGACTTCTTCAAGCAACACACGCGCTGAACCGTCGTTGTACACAGGATCGCTACTGCCACGGCGATGGCGGGTTCCCGCGCCAAACCCATCCCATTGACGTCAGCAGCTTCACATCCATCTTCGCCTTGCCGCTTGACCGCCGGGATAACCACAGGAATCCATGGCGGCCTCGCCAGGGATTAGCCTCACAAGTTCTTGTTATGTTCCAAGCGTCGGGCTAAGAGCGCCGACGCATTGAACGGGGCTGAGTCGTGGCGCGATCAGGTAAAGTACTGGGGCTCATGCAGAAGAACATCGTCATCCGCGGCGCGCGGGAACACAATCTCAAGAACGTCGACGTCGAGATCCCGCGCGACAAGCTGGTCGTGATGACCGGCCTCTCGGGCTCCGGCAAGTCGTCGCTCGCCTTCGACACGATCTATGCCGAGGGCCAGCGCCGCTACGTCGAAAGCCTGTCGGCCTACGCGCGCCAGTTCTTGGAGCTGATGCAAAAGCCTGATGTCGATCACATCGAAGGCCTCTCGCCCGCGATCTCGATCGAACAGAAGACGACGTCGCGCAACCCGCGCTCGACCGTCGGCACTGTCACCGAAATCTACGACTACCTGCGCCTGCTCTTCGCCCGCGTCGGCATCCCCTACTCGCCTGCAACGGGCCTGCCGATCGAAAGCCAAACGGTCAGCCAGATGGCCGACCGCATTCTCGACTTGCCCGAAGGCACGCGCATCTATCTGCTGGCGCCGATCGTGCGCGGGCGAAAGGGCGAATACAAAAAGGACCTGGCCGACCTACAGAAGCGCGGCTTCCAGCGCGTAAAAGTCGACGGCGCGTTCTACGAAATCGACAAAGTCCCGACGCTCGACAAAAAACTGAAGCACGACATCGACATCGTCGTCGACCGCCTAGCCGTGAAGTCCGACATCGGCAACCGTCTGCCCGACAGCTTGGAAATCGCGTTGAAACTTGCCGACGGCATCGCCGTCGTCGAACTCGCGGACAAGAAGACCAAGGACGGCGACCTCGAACGCATCATCTTCTCCTCCAAATTCGCCTGCCCCGTCTCCGGCTTCACGATCGCCGAAATCGAACCGCGCCTGTTCTCGTTCAACAGCCCCCACGGCGCTTGCCCGAAATGCGACGGCCTGGGCACGCAGATGTTCTTCGACCCGTCGCTGACGGTGCCGGATGAGACGCTGTCGCTGAAAGACGGCGCCATCGCCCCGTGGTCGAAAGCGACGTCCACGCTCTACGGCCAAACGCTGGAGTCGCTGGCCAAGCACTACAAATTCTCCATGACCGCGGCGTGGAAAGACCTGCCGAAGAAAGCGCGCGACATCGTCCTGCGCGGCTCGGGCGACGACATCATCGCCTTCGTCTATGACGACGGCTTGCGCCGGTATGAAACGAAGAAGACGTTCGAAGGCGTGATCCCGAACCTGGAACGCCGCTATCGCGAAACGGATTCGGCGTGGATGCGCGAAGAACTCGAGCGCTTCCAAGACCAAAGCAAATGCGAAACCTGCAACGGCTACCGCCTTAAGCCGGAAGCGCTCGCCGTAAAAATCGCCGGCAAACACGTCGGCGAAGTCGTCGACCTCTCGATCCGCGCCGCCGACGAATGGTTCAAGAACGTCGACGCCAAATTCAATTCCAAGCAGCGCGAAATCGCGACGCGCATCTTGAAGGAAATCCGCGACCGCTTGCGCTTCCTGAACGACGTGGGTCTCGAATACCTAACCCTGGCGCGCAACTCCGGCACACTCTCGGGCGGTGAAAGCCAACGCATCCGCCTCGCCTCACAAATCGGCTCAGGCCTGACCGGCGTGCTCTACGTCCTCGACGAACCGTCCATCGGCCTGCATCAGCGCGACAATCAGCGCCTGCTCGAAACCCTGCGCCGCCTGCGCGACCTCGGCAACACGGTCATCGTCGTCGAGCACGACGAAGACGCCATCCGCACCGCCGACTACGTGATCGACATGGGCCCGGGCGCCGGCATCCACGGCGGCGAAATCGTCGCCGAAGGCACACCCGAAGAGGTGATGCAGAACCCGAAAAGCGTGACCGGCCAATACCTGGTGGGCCTGCGCCAAATCGAAGTCCCAACGAAACGCCGCCCCGGCAACGGCAAATCGCTCAAGGTCACGAACGCCCGCGCCAACAACCTCAAGAACGTCTCGTGCGAGGTCCCGCTCGGCACCTTCACCTGCATCACCGGCGTGTCGGGCGGCGGCAAATCCACCCTCATCATCGAGACGCTCTACAAGGCCGCCGCCCGCCGCCTCAACGGCGCACGCGAAAACCCCGCGCAGCACGACAAGATCGAAGGCCTGCAGCACCTCGACAAGGTCATCGACATCGACCAGTCGCCGATCGGCCGCACGCCGCGCTCGAACCCCGCGACCTACACCGGCGCCTTCACGCCCATCCGCGATTGGTTCGCCGGCTTGCCCGAAGCCAAGGCGCGCGGCTACGACCCCGGCCGCTTTTCGTTCAACGTTAAGGGCGGCCGCTGCGAAGCGTGCCAAGGCGACGGCGTCATCAAGATCGAGATGCACTTCCTGCCCGACGTCTACGTTCAATGCGACGTCTGCAAGGGCCAGCGCTACAACCGCGAAACCCTGGAAGTGAAGTTCAAAGACAAGTCGATCGCCGACATTCTCGACATGACCGTCGAAGCCGGCGCTGACTTCTTCAAAGCGGTCCCGTCCGTCCGCGAAAAAATGGAAACGCTGGAACGCGTCGGGCTCGGCTACATCAAGATCGGCCAGCAAGCGACGACGCTCTCCGGCGGCGAAGCTCAACGCGTAAAGCTGTCGAAAGAACTCGCCCGCCGCTCGACCGGCCGCACGCTCTACATCCTCGACGAACCGACGACGGGCTTGCACTTCGACGACGTCCGCAAACTCCTCGACGTCCTCCACGAACTCGTCAATCAGGGCAACACGGTCCTGGTGATCGAACACAATCTCGAAGTCATCAAAACCGCCGACTGGATCATCGACCTGGGCCCCGAAGGCGGCGACGGCGGCGGCGAAATCGTAGCCGCCGGCACGCCGGAGGACGTGGCGAAGGTGCCGCGCTCCTACACGGGCCAATTCCTAAAACCGTTGCTGAAAAAGAACAGCGCAAGGACCGAGCCGACACCCGTGGCGAAACAACGTAAGGTCCGGGCGGCGGAGTGAAGGCCAAAGCCCTGGGACCGCGGGCGTCCCCGCCCGCTCTTCAGGGCATCACCACCAACGCCGGCACGTAAGGCGAGTCACAAAGAGCGGGCGTTGGTGGTGATGCCCTGAAGAGCGGGCGGGGACGCCCGCGGTCCCAGGACCAGCGCCTTTCCGTCGTTGCACCGCCCTTCGATCTTCGACCATATTCGCGGCCTGTATCGCGTTTCCGGGGAACACCGCCATGCATCTCACGCGCCGTCACGCGCTCATGCTCACCACCGCGCAGATCGCGCTCGCCGGCGTCACCGCCCGCGTCGCCTTCGCGGACGACGGCATCGGCAAACTGGAAACGCTCGAGAACGAGGTCTGGGGCACGCCCGTCGGCGCAACGCGCGTGGCGATGGCCGAAGCCGCCGCCGTTTTCCGCAACCAGCTTCTGGAGACCGGCGACGACAGCGCCGCCGGTGTCCGCTTCATCGACACCTCGCAGTTGACGCTGGGCGCGAACGCCAATGCCGTCATCGACGAATATGTCTACGCGGGCGCGGCCAGCCGCTCCGTCATGACGCTGACCAAAGGCGCCTTCCGCTTCATCTCGGGCCAAATGCCCGAGAAGAACATGAGATTGAAAACGCCGACCGTCACCATCGGCATCCGCGGCACGGAGCTGAAGATCGACGTCTACGACGATGGCTCGACCGAACTCTCGACGATCTCCGGCGCCGCCAACATCATCTCGAACATCACCAACGAAGCGCTCGATATCCTTGCCGGCCACTCCGTGTCATGCGACGCGAACGGCGTCATGGGCATCATCCGCGACGTCATCCACAAGTCGAAAGACGCCGCCATCGAACGCGGCATCAACGAACTGCGCTCCAAATCGCCGATTCCGCTCCCGTTCGATATCCCGAACCCGTTCCGCTGAGGCGTTAGCTGAACACCTCGGTCTGCTGCGGCACGTCCCCGGCCAGCGCCTTGTATGAGAACGACAGCGCCGCGATGAACAGCGTGACGCCCACGACGATATAGACCAGCGCCGAAAGCACCACCGGCACCGCGAACAGCAAAACGCCCAGCGCCCCGACGGTCTCACCGCCAAGCGCAACACTGCCGACGATCGCGACCGCCGCGAACACGAAGACGAAGCCGAGCAGCATGATCAACAGCATCGCCAGAATAACGGTGATGATCCAAAACCCGATCAGCCGCCAGAAATTCCCGCGCGTCAGCTCCCACGACCGTGCAAACGACAGCTTGCCCTCCGCGACGATGATCGGAAACACCAGCCCGAGCCGCGTCAGCACGACCAGAGCGAACAAAAGTCCCAGGCTGTAAGCGAGCCACGTGCGCGGATCTCTGACCATCTCCTGCATCAACGCCGGATCGAACGTCGTGACGGCGCGCTCCTGCGTGAACACCCACGCGAGATGCCCGCCCATCGGGATCAAAACCACAATGGAGACCACCAGCGAATAGAGAAAGAACGCCAGTATGTAGCGCCCCTCATCCGCGGTGAAACGCAAATAGAAATAGGTCCCGGGCCGCGTATCGCCGAAGAAGATCATCCGGTGAACGCAAACCGCAATCACCGAACTCAACACGAACGACACCACGATGTTCACGACATAGAGCGCCTGATACACGGGATCGGCGAACAGCGTCCAAACCGCTTCGGGCGCAACCTGCTGCCCGCGGAACTTCTGGAACTGGTAGACCGCGGGCCCCGCCCCGGCTAGCACAGACAGCAGCGCCGGAAACCAAATCAGCCGCAGCAGCGTGAAGAACCGCCGCTCGACGACAAAGCCGAAAACCTGACCGACCGTTTTGAAGACCGGAAGTTTGTTCATCTGATAGCCCTCGCGATGGCGCATGACGCGCCGCCTCACGAAGACAGCTTAGACGTTCGCGGGCCCACTCAATGTGTCCCCAAAGTCTCATAACAATCGAAAACGAAACGCCACAATTCGGTCATAAAGCAGAGGCGAAATCTCGATTCACCTTATCTGCAGAGTGACTAGGCGTGCCGATCGCCGGCAAGCATCCTGTACGCCGTGCCCATCGCGCCGGTCCACAACGCCGTCGTCACCACGTTGCCGATGAAGCCCAGCACCGCAACGCCGGTCCAATGCGCACGTAACGCGGCGAGGAAAGCGACCTCCCACTCCACCCATGATGTCTGAAACGCCTCCGCCGCTACCTTCATCGCGGCCTCCGACTTCGCCGCGTCAGGCGCGATGCTGGGAAACGCCGGGAACGCCGGAAAATCCGCACCCAGCACGACGGTGATGGCGATCCACATGGCAATCAAATACGGCAGGTAGATCGATAAGATCACCAGGAACAAGCGCCACGCATTGCCCTTGCTCAGCGCCCACGACCGCTCGACGCCGAGATTGCTCTCCGCCACCACGACGGCAGACACCAGCGACAGACGAACCGGCACCCACACCGACACGAAGATCAGCGCACCCATAGCGGCCAGCAAGACGATGCTCAGTACCGGCACGGCGGCAACGATCACCGCGACCACGGCAAACAGCAAACTCGCACCGATGATTGCCGCAATGAACGCAATGATCAGCAGAAACGTCACCGCAATCAGCCGAAGCTCCGCGCCACCCAACCACAGATAAACGTAAAGCCCCGGCTGCCGGTCGCCGAACACCACGACGCGCAACAGCGCCACCGTGGCCATAATGCCGGTGACGAACGAAACCATCCCGATCAGAAACTGCGGCCCCTGCTGCTGCAGCGCCGCTGCGGCATCCTTCGGCGCCGTCGATGGATCGACCGGTCCGCCGAACAAATAGGACAGCAAAGCCCCCACCAGCAGCGGCGCCCACACCAGCCGCAAGATCGTCCCGATCTCGCCCAGTAAAAACCCGTAGGCCAACGATACGGTCGCCATCACTGGAAGCTTCGTCATCAATCCCTCAAATCGCTCGCGCCACACGCGAATGCGCGCCGCCGCACCCGTCCGCGCAGGAGATTAGCCCACACCCTCGCCGCCGCAAACGCTCACGCCGCGACCCTAGAATGCGCTAGCGTGCGGCCCGATTCACATTGACGTCATCGCGCCACATGACCTCGTTCGACCGCCGCACGATTCTCAAAGGCCTTGCAGGTCTAGCCGGCACGTTCGTCGCCACCGCGCGCACGCCGTTCGCGGCAGCCGCCCCGCGCGCGATGACGTCGAACCGCTTCCGCTTCCCGCAAGGCGTGGCCTCAGGCGATCCGCAGCCCGACGGCATCGTGCTGTGGACGCGCGTCGCCGCCAACGACGGCAGCGACGACCCGGTCGATCTGCGCGTGCAGATCTCGAACAACCCCGACTTCACGCTCGTCGTACTCGACGAAGCGATGACGGCGACGAGGGCGTCCGACCACACGCTGCGCATCGTCATCCAAGGCCTCGACCCGGACACGATCTACTTCTACCGCTTCGCCGCCGGCGGTGACTTCTCAAGGCTCGGCCGTACGCGCACCGCGCCGTTGCCGGATACCGAACGCCCCACCCGCTTCGCCTTCGCCTCGTGCCAGAATTACGAGCAAGGGTTTTACGGCGCGTGGGCCCGCATGCTGGTCGACGACCTCGCCGCGACGACGGAACAGCAGATCGACTTCGTCCTCTTCCTCGGCGACTTCATCTACGAGGTGCGCGGCGATCGCTGGAACGCCAACATGCAGAAACCCAAGTGGCTGAAAGGCGCCGACGGCCGCGAACGCATCTTCCCGCCCTTCCCCAATGGCTCGAAGGCATGGCCGTCAACGGACTGGAACAAAAACCCCGGCGCGACCAACGCGGTGACGCTCGCCGACTACCGCTTCCTTTATCGTCTCTATCTCTCGGACGCGTACCTGCAGGCGGCGCGCGCACGCTGGCCTTTCGTGAGCATGTGGGACGACCACGAATTCACCAACGACGGCTGGCAGACGCACGACACCTATTTCGACAAAGGCGGCCAACCCGCGCAGAAGCGAAAAGTCGCCGCCAACCAAGCGTGGTTCGAATATATCCCGGCGCTGCTCACCGGTATGCCGGCGACCGGCCGCGTCGCCAACCCCGCGCGCGACTTCAAAGCGGTCGAGGTGAACGACACGCCGTTCCTCGGTCCGCAGCAAGATTGGATCGACCCCAACATCGACAACCGCACGGCGCTTGCCTCGCTCACCGTCTATCGCACGCTGCGCTGGGGCAAAACGCTGGAGGTCGTGCTCACCGACAACCGCTCCTACAAATCGCCCCCGCCGCGCGTAAAAATCGAGGGCCAAGCGCTGCAGTCGCTCGAGACGGTGAAGCTGCTCGACCTCGGCCGCACCGCCAACGAAGGCGAACCGCCCGCGACCATCCCTGACACCGAAGTCCCGAACCCGCGCCGCGTCGCGCCGCGCGGCTCGGTCTTGGGACCGACGCAAAAAGCCTGGTTCAAAGAGGTGCTGCAGCAATCGCCCGCGCGCTGGAAGATCTGGGGCAATCCGTTCCCGGCACTTCCCTTCCGCCTCGACATGGGCAGCATCTGGTTCGCGGGCATGAGCGATGCGCCGCTCGGCATCGACGGCTGGAACGGCTACCCGGCCGAACGCAAAGAGCTGTTGGAATTCATCCGCGACAACGGCGTCAGCAACGTCGTCGCCTGCGCCGGCGACCACCACATGCATATGGCAGGCCTGCTGCTCGACGACCCGGACGCGCACACGCCCAGCGCCGTCGCGGTCGAATTCGCCGCCGCCGGCATCTCGTCGGAGCCCGTCTTCCCCGGCGCCCAACGCGCCGCGCGCGACAACTCCGTCTTCAACAGCATCGTGAACTACGAAAGCGGCGGCGAAACGGTCGAAAACTTCAACCTAGCCTTACTGGGCGGCGTGAACGCAGCCATCGCCCGCTCATGGACCGGCTCAAGCTGGGCCTCAGACTTCTACTGGAACGAAAAAGCAAACCCCGGCCTCACCTACGTCGACACCAACGCCAACGGCTACGGCATCATGAGCGTCAACGCGGGCCGCGTAGAAACAAACCTGGTCACCGTAGCCAACCCCGAAAAAGACCACGGCCCCAAAGGCTCCCCCGTCCTCCGCCGCGCAAAATTTACACTCCGCGCCTGGGCGCCCGGCCAAACCCCCGAACTAATCGGCCCTACCTTCCAAGGCAAACCACCGTTTCCCTTTGAGTAGTCGACCCTGCCACCTACGACTCTCCCTCTCTGCGGTACGCTCGAAAGACCAGCACCACATAGGCGATGAACAGGAACGGCGCGGCGATCAGCGAGAGCGATGTGAGCAAGAAGACGACCCCGTACGCCATATCGTTGCCACTCGCCGCGCCGCGGTTCCCCGACATGATTTCAAAGACGACGTGCTCAAGGTTCAAGACCCCAAGCGCTACGATGATGAGCGTCAGCGGCAACAGCGTCGCGACGCCGACCGCGCCACCGGAAAGGCCCGCGGCCGAGCGCAGAAACCAAACAAGCAGTGCGACCCGCCACGCAGCGACAACGAACAAGAACCACGCATTGGCGGCCTGCGCGTCGGAAAGCGGCAAAAACCTTTCGACTGGGATCGCGTAGAGTACTGCGGGCGGCGCGGTCAGCGTCAGAAACACCAAGACGCTTTGATAAGACCATCGCTTGGGTCGCAACGGCGCAACGACGAACCACAGGAGGAGTGCCAAGACGAAGACGTAGGCGATAGACCCCAGACCGAGTTGTTGCCACCACTCCGCCCGCGGGTTGTCCCAATATCGTCCGATGCCGGCGAGCCCCGTAAAGAACAAGCCGAACGCCAAATAGGAAGGCCAGTACTCGGAAATCGCAGCCGACGGGCGACGAAACATCAGCACGCCCAATGCATCGACGATAATCCTGCCAAACGATGGTTGCATCGCCGTCAGCCTATAAAGGTTGACGTCAATAGATCACGTTCCCACGCAACTGCCACGTGAGCAAAATCACCCGATCCGCCGTCAGGTCGGAGATGCACTCCGTCGTAATCACACCCTCAGCCGAGCCACCCATCGCCTCCGCTCGGTGATACGCGCACTCCGCCGCGACCCATGCTTGCCACGCCGCATCGGCCGCGACCAACGCCTCCGCCCGATACGCATCGCGCTTCTTCAGTACGGCGGTACGCACGACAAGCAGTCCCTGCCAAGCGTTACCCTCACGGTCGTTGCACATAACAAGGCCGTGGGTGGAGTCGCGATTATCCGGCTCCTGAACGCACGCCTTGAACACGATGCGTTTGCAATCGCGCATGGCATCCAGCGTCTGCGCCGCAGCTAGGCAGGCGACGATCGTGGGTGCACGCGCGCCATCCGCCGCCTGCGCGAACCCACAAACCACGCTCAGCATCAACAGCACAGCGACCAAACCAATCTTCATCATCGAAGCCCCCGCCCCTCTCTCACTTCCGCCTGTCGTCCACATCCCGCTGCGCGTCGATTAACCGCCGCCACGTCGCCGCATCGCCGAAGTCGACCCGCGCCGCGTGCTGAACCTGCAACCGCCGGATCACGAGCCAATAATACAGCGCCCCCGTCAGCGCTCCGCCCAGATGCGCGCCATGCCCGATAGGCAACCCGCCGCCTTCGAACTGCGCGATCAACCCGATGATATCCAGCCCGACGAACAACAGCGCGCCGATCATCGCCGGCATCGGAATGATCCCGAACAGAAGAATGCGCGCCCGCGGATACAAAAACGAGAACAACAAAATCACGCCCGAGATCGCGCCAGACGCCCCCAGCGCCGGAAGCTCCGGCTGCCCCAACACAAACGCCGACACGCCGGCATGACCCAACGAAGCCACAACAGCGGCCGCGATATAAAACGAAAAGAACCGCAGCGACCCGATCATATTCTCGACGATCGGCCCAAAGCTCCACAGCACGTACATGTTGATGAAGAAATGCAGCGGCCAAAGATGCGAAAACTCCGACGTCAACAACGTCCAACTCCGCCCCGCCGCCAAAGCATCCCAACTCACCAGAAAATTCTCAAGCATGAACGGCGTCTGGCCGAGGACGAGCCACGCCACGAAGACGGCGGTGTTGAGGATTAGGAAAGCCAGAACAACAGGTCGCATCACATTCCCTAACTCGTTTCAAACCCTACACGGTCGCTGCGCGGCGCGCTCGCGACATCAATCCGCCAGCAGATACGACACGGTCGTCTCAAGCTTCGTCTCGTCCGCGTTCCAATCTCCGTACGTCTCCCACGAAGCCTCGCCGATGGCCCGCGCGTTCGCCGCACACCATGCGTGAATCGCATCGTGAGCGCCGCGCAGTCGCTCGTAGGGACCGATATGTCGTGTCGTCGCAACTTCCCCGAACGGCGTCTCGACGCAGCGGACATCGCCCGCCTGATCGAACCGCCGCGCAACCACGACGCCGAAGTCGATATCCATCGGCAGATCGCGGCGCGCCGGATGGTGGTAGAGGAAAAGATTGTGGCCGGGCTTCAGCGTACCGTCCGCTCGCAGAACGGTCCAAACCTGGTCCAGCGCCGGCCTCCATGCGCGCCCGACCTCGGCGATCGTGACACGCACGCGCACGGCGGCGATCAGCTGAGGCTTCTCCAACTGGACTGCGACCTCGTAAGCCATTGTACCTCCACGCCGCCGTTGCAGCTCCCCGCCTCTAACGAATAGCCTCATCCTCTAGTTGCGGCCAGAGACCAGTCGGCGCAACACCCGACAATCCCGGGAGGCGACAGGCGTGCGCGGCGGCGTTAGTCTCGATGTGCGGCAACACGAACAAACCATAGGGACTTAAAGGAATGGCATTCCAGGACTATGCGAAATTCGACGCGTTGGGGTTGGCTGATCTGGTCGCCAAGCGCGACGTCACGCCGGCCGAACTTGTCGAGGAAGCGATCGCCCGCGTCGAGCGGCACAATCCGAAGATCAACGCCGTCGTCTTCAAGACCTTCGACCGCGCCCGCTCCGCCGCGAAGCTGCCGGTGCAGGGTCCGTTCGCCGGCGTGCCGTTCCTGCTGAAAGACATCCTGGGCACCCAAAAGGGCGTGCCCACGCGCCAGGGTTCGAACTTCCTGCCGCCGGTGCCGGCGCCGCATGACGCAACGCTCGTGCGCCGCTTCACCGCCGCGGGGCTGATCTCGATCGGCAAGACCAACGTGCCGGAGTTCGGTCTGGTGCCGACGACGGAGCCCACGATCTACGGCAGCTGCAACAACCCGTGGGAGCTCGATCATTCGTCGGGCGGCTCGTCGGGCGGCTCGGGTGCGGCGGTCGCAGCCGGCATCGTCCCCATCGCGCACGCGAACGACGGCGGCGGCTCGATCCGCGTACCGGCGTCGGCGAACGGCCTCGTCGGCCTCAAGCCCACGCGCGGGCGCAATCCGCTCGGCCCCGATCTCGGGGACATCATGGGCGGCCTCGTCTGCGAGCACGTCGTGACGCGTAGCGTGCGCGACACGGCCGCGGCACTCGACGTCACGGCCGGCAACGAACAGGGCGATCCCTACTGGGCGCCGCCGAAGCCGAAATCCTATCTCGAAGAAAGCAAGACCGCGCCGGGCAAACTGCGAATCGCTTTCTCGACGACGAACATCTTCGGCAAGAAGTTCGACCCGGAATGCGTCACCGCCATTCAATCGACGGCGAAGCTGCTCGAAAGCCTGGGCCACAACGTCGAAGAGGCGAGCCCGACCATCGCGGTCGACCAGCTCATGCAGTCTTTCATGCCGATCTGGGCGTCGGGCCTGGCGATGCTGATCGACGGCACCGCGATGATGACGAACCGACCGCCGCACGAAAGCGACTTCCAGGGCATGACCTGGGGCCTCTATCAAATGGGCAAGACCATCACCGCCGCGCAGTACCAGATGTGCTGGTTCATGCTGCACTCGATCGCCCGCCAGGTTGCGCACTTCCACGAAACCTACGACGTGTGGATGGCGACGACGATGGGCGCGCCGCCCGTCCGCAACGGCACCTTCGACTTCCACGAGAAGGATCCGGTGAAAGCTTTCGCGCCGATCATCGACTACCTGCCCGTAACCCCGCTGCAAAACGCGACGGGCCAGCCCGCGATCACCCTGCCCTTGCACTGGGCCGCGAACGGCCTGCCGGTCGGCCTGCACTTCGCCGGCCGCTTCGGCGACGAGACGACACTGCTGCGCCTCGCCGGCCAACTCGAACAGGTCAAACCATGGGCCAACCGCCATCCGCCGATTTGGAATTGAGAGAGGAAACGCAAATGAGCTTCGCAAAATACGCTGACTACGACGGCTTAGGCCTCGCCGAACTGGTGCGCAACAAGGACGTCTCGCCCGCCGAACTCATCGAGTCCGCGATCGAACGCGCCGAACGCCACAACGGCAAACTCAACGCGATCGTCCACAAGGCGTATGACACCGCCCGCGCCAACGCCAAACACCTCCCCGACGGTCCGTTCAAAGGCGTGCCGTTTCTCATCAAGGATCTGGGCCTCGAAGTCGCCGGCATGCCGCGCACCGACGGCACCAGCTTCAACAAGAATGAGAAGGACACATTCGACGGCCTCCTCGTGCAGCGCTTCAAAGCCTCCGGCGTCAACATCTTCGGCAAGACCAACACGCCGGAGTTCGGCATCACCGGCACGACCGAGAGCGCTCGCCTCGGCCCATGCCGCAACCCGTGGAACACCGACCACATCACCGGCGGCTCGTCCGGCGGATCGGCAAGCGCCGTCGCCGCCGGCATCGTGCCGCTCGCGAACGCATCCGACGGCCTGGGCTCGATCCGCATCCCCGCCGCCTGCTGCGGCCTCGTGGGCATGAAGGTCACCCAGTACCGTGTCCCCCAAGGCCCCGAACACGACAGTGGCCTCGGCCACGGTTACGGCGTCCACCACGTCGTCTCGCGCAGCGTGCGCGACAGCGCCGCGATGCTCGACTGCATCGACATGCCGGAAGCCGACACGCCCTACCCCTCGCCGCCGAAGACACGTCCCTACCTGCAAGAGGTGACGACGGCCCCAGGCCGGCTGCGCATCGCCTTCACCGAAGAAACGCCGAGCGGCCAACCGATCGACCCGGAAATCTCCGCTGCCCTACGGGACACGGCGAAGAAGCTGGAAGCGTTGGGCCACCACGTCGAAGAACGCGGCCTCGGCATCAACTACCGCAAGCTCTACGCCGCCAGCCGCGCCGTGCTCGCCGCGAACTTCGCCGCCAGCATGCGCGAACGCGTCCGCCAAATGGGCCGCGAACCGCTCCAGGAAGAACTCGAGCCCCTTAGCTGGCGCAACTGGAAGGGCGGCGAACACATCCCCGGCCACGAAACCATGCGCGGCTGGCAAACCCTGAAGTCGATGACGCGCGACATCTTCCGCGTCTTCACAACCATCGACGTCCTGCTAACGCCAGTCTTGTCGACGCCGGTGCCGAAAGTCGGCTTCATCGACCCGGTGCGCTTAGAGCCGCGCGAAGTCGACGAACGCCAAGCCCAAACCTTCGGCTTCACGCCGCCGTTCAACATGACCGGCCAGCCGTCACTCTCGCTGCCGCTCGCGCACTCGAAGAACGGCCTCCCCATCGGCATGATGTTCACAGCCAAATGGGCCGACGAAGCGACGCTCTACCGCCTCGCGGGCCAACTCGAACAGGCCCACCCCTGGATCAGCCGGAAGCCCGGAGTCTGGAACTAACGCATCGCCGACTGCGCAGGACCAGTCACGCGCCAAACGGTGTTGCCGACGTCATCGGCAACCAGAAGCGCACCACGCCGGTCGATGGCGACACCGACCGGCCGCCCCTGCGCGTTACCCTCGGCATTGACGAAGCCCGTCAAAACATCGACGGGCTTCGCCGAAGGCCGCCCATCGACGAACGGAACAAACACCACCTTGTAGCCGGCAAGCGGATCGCGATTCCAAGACCCATGCTCGCCGACAAATGCGCCTTCGCCGAACGACCCTAATTGAGCCCCTTCGGCAAACGTCAACCCCAACGGCGCGACGTGATTGCCAAGCGCAAAGTCAGGCACGATCGCCTTCTCGACAAGGTCGGGCGCAGGAGGCTCCACCCGCTCATCAACATTCCGCCCATAGTAACTGTACGGCCAGCCATAAAACCCGCCGTCGCGAACGGAGGTCAGATAGTCCGGCACAAGATCGCTACCCAACTCATCGCGCTCGTTCACGACGACCCAAAGCGCGCCGGTCTTCGGCTCCCAAGCCATCCCAACCGGATTGCGCAAACCGAAGGCAAATATCCGCGACCGCCCTGTCGCCACGTCGATCTCATTAATGGCGGCCCGGTTCGCTTCCTTCTCGATCCCGTTCTCGGCAACGTTGCTGTTCGACCCGACGGACGCATAGAGCTTCGTCCCATCACGGCTCGCCACCAACCCCTTCGTCCAATGGTGATTGAGCGGACCGCCCGGCAAATCGGCGACCTTCACGCCGGGCTGATCAATCCGCGTCTCGCCGTCGCGATAAGGAAAGCGCACGATCGCATCGGTATTCGCGACGAAAAAATCATTGCCGATGAGCGCCATCCCGAACGGCGCATTCAACCCTTCGAGAAACGGCGTCCGCGTTTCCGCCACACCGTCACCATCCGCATCGCGCAGCAACGAGATGCGGTTCGGACTCGGCGTGGTCGCGCCGGCGCGCTCCTGCACAATGCCCTGCACGAAGCCTTTGATCCCGCCGCCGTCATCCGGCCGCTCCGGCGCATTGGTCTCCGCGACCAGCACATCGCCGTTCGGCAGCATATAGAGCCAGCGCGGATGGACGAGCCCTTGCGCAAATGCCGTGACGCCAAGACCGGCAGCGGCCGTCGGCTTCGCGCCCTTCGGCCAACCAACCGCCGGCGCGATCTTCAGCGTCGGGATCAGCGTCTCGTTCGGCGGCGGCAATTTCGGGCTAGGCCCAACCGTCTCCTGCGGATCAAGCTGAGCTGTATCGCCACACGCAGCAACCGAACAACCGACAACCGTCAGAAGGAGAAGAGAGCGAAATGTCATGGAGAGGTCCTCAAGGCTTGGGCCTTGAACCCGCTGACCGCCGGTTTGGTTCCCGAACCTCACGGCTCGCCCGGAAAACTCTCGACCATCTGGATTTTGAGATCCGGAAACGACTCGACATACATGATCGTGAAGTCGGGGAATGAGGTCACGAACTGCCACTTCCCGCACGCATCCGGAAACGAGTTCACGCGCATCACTTTCAGGTCCGGAAAGCTGTTCACCACCTGAACCTTAAAGTCGGCAAAACTCTTCACGACCTCCACCTTGCCGTAGAGCATCCTACCTTTCAGCGCGCACCCCGAAACGTTCGACGCTGCAAAGGCAGGCGCCGCGACGCTCAACACCACGGCCAAAACCAATGAAAACCGGCGCATCCCATTGATCCTTGAGAACATGGCTTCGCGCCCCTATTGTCCGCCGCGATGAAACAAGAATTCAAGCCCATTCATGTCGTCGGCGGCGGCCTCGCCGGCTGCGAAGCCGCCTGGCAAATCGCCCGCGCCGGCGTCCCCGTCGTGCTCCACGAAATGCGGCCGGTGAAGATGACCCAAGCCCACACCGGCGAAGGCCTCGCCGAACTCGTGTGCTCGAACTCCTTCCGCTCCGACGATTGGGAGAACAACGCCGTCGGCCTGCTGCATGAAGAGATGCGCCGCTGCGGCTCACTCATTATGCGCTCCGGCGACATCCACAAAGTGCCCGCCGGCGGCGCACTCGCCGTCGACCGCGTCGCCTTCTCAAATGAAGTGCAAGCCGCCATCGAAGCCGACCCGCTCATCACCATCGCCCGCGAAGAGATCGCGGGCCTGCCGCCCGCCGACTGGGACAACGTCGTCATCGCCACCGGCCCGCTGACGTCATTGCCGCTCGCGACCGCCGTGCAATCGCTGACCGGCGAAGACTCCCTCGCCTTCTTCGACGCCATCGCGCCGATCGTCCACAAAGAGTCGATCGACATGACGCGCGCCTGGTTTCAATCGCGCTACGACAAGGGCGACGGCGCCGACTACATCAACTGCCCGATGGATGAACAGCAATACCGCGCCTTCATCGACGCACTGCTGACCGGCGACAAGACGACGTTCAAAGATTGGGAAAAAGACACGCCCTACTTCGAAGCGTGCCTGCCCATCGAAGTCATGGCCGAACGCGGGGCGGAGACGCTGCGCTTCGGCCCGATGAAACCCGTCGGCCTGACGAACCCACACACCGGCCACCGCGCCTACGCCGTCGTGCAGCTGCGCCAGGACAACGCGCTCGGCACGCTCTACAACATGGTCGGCTTCCAAACGAAGCTGAAGCACGGCGAACAAACCCGCATCTTCAAAACCATCCCGGGTCTCGAAGACGCCCAATTCGCGCGCCTCGGCGGCCTGCACCGCAACACCTTCATCAACTCGCCCAAACTGCTCGACAGCGAACTGCGCCTCAAAGCCCAACCGCGCCTGCGCTTCGCCGGCCAAATGACAGGCGTCGAAGGCTACGTCGAAAGCGCCGCCATCGGCCTCCTCGCCGGCCGCCTGGCGGCAGCCCAACGCACCGGCCACACCCAAACACCACCGCCACGCACGACAGCGTTGGGCGCCCTCCTCGCCCACATCACCGGCGACGCCGACGCGAAGACGTTCCAGCCGATGAACATCAACTACGGCCTACTGCCGGAGTTGCCGCCGCCACCAAACGTCAAAGGCAAAGACCGCGGCCGCGCCAAGAAACAACTGATGTCCCACCGCGCCCTCGCCGACCTCGACATCTGGCTGGGCCGCAAAGAAGCGGCCGAATAGATCAAGCGATCCCTTTCGGCGGCGTGACACCCATCGACACGTAGACGTTCATCAGATTATCGATACCGCCGGCCGCGGGTTTGATCCACGCCGCCGGCACATAGATCAGCGCACCGCCGACCGGCACCGGCGCAGACGGCACGAGGATGCCCAGATACGTCTCTTTGCCCATCACCAAGGGTGTGGGCGATGCCAAGAGACCCAGCACGGCAGCACCGGGGTCGCCACCGAAGAAGCACCAAACCGGACTCATGCCCTTTAAGTCCGTGCCACCCTTCATGTCGACGATCGACGTAAAGCGCTTCGACAAATCATAGATGCTGGACACGACCGGGATGCGGCGGACGACGGTGTCGAACACCGACCCCAACCAAGCCCCAAGCCGATGCTCGACCAACAACCCGACAACGAAGATCGCGCCGATCACGATCAGAAGGCCAAGCACATAAGGCGCAATCGCCCCCTTATCGACACTCAACCCCAGCGACACCAACTGCTGACCGAACCAACTGTCCGGCCCGATATAGTCGATGATCAGCGACACCAACCATCCAAGCACCACCGCCGTCACCACGAGCGGCAACACGCCGAGAATACCGGCAAGAAAAACCCGCGCGATCCGACCCATAAGCCCTCCGTCGCAGCGCATGAGTCGCCGCACGTCCCGATCCTAGCAGCAGGACCGCAGTCTATGACCTGGCGCGATACCGCACGAGAACGCGCTCGCTCGCGCCCGCCTTTGCCGTCGTCGTAGCTGCCGGAAGGCGAATGCGATAGGCTGCGCGTCACCTCGCGAACCGGGAGACACGCACAATGAAGATGGCGATCGCTGTATTGTCGACACTGCTGGCGCTGAGCTTGGTCATCATCGCGATGCAGCCCGCCACGGCCCATAACGTGGCGCCCCGCTACAATGGTCAGTCATGGGGCGTGCAGTGCCTCGCGCCCAATCCACGCACGACCCCACCCGTGTGTTGCGACCGCACACGCTCGACCTGCGTCGCGGCTTGCGCGTTGGCGGATGAGTCAGCCGGTTGGAAGAGCGCATGCCAGGCCAATTGCGAAGCTGCGGGACAAGCATGCCATCAGCGCATCCAGCCACGCCCGCCCGTCTTCGACCGCCAAGGCACGGCGCCGCCGAAGACCAGAGATTGACGGACAAGCTAGCAGGCTGGCGCGCCTAAGACTTCGCCGCCTCAGGCAACACCACGCGAATGTGCAACTCGCGCAGCTGTTTCGCCGTTGCATCCGATGGCGCGCCCATCATCAAGTCTTCCGCCTTCTGGTTCATCGGGAACATCGTGACCTCGCGAAGATTCTCTTCGCCCGCAATCATCATCACGATGCGGTCGACGCCCGGCGCCGTGCCGCCATGCGGCGGGGCGCCATAGCGGAACGCGTTCAGCATGCCCCCGAATTTTTGCTCGACAACTTCCGCCGGATACCCCGCGATGTCGAACGCCTTGATCATGATCTCAGGCTTGTGGTTCCGGATTGCGCCCGACGACAGCTCGATTCCGTTGCACACGATGTCGTACTGGAACGCGGTGATACCGAGGATCGTCTTCTCGTCCTTCGCGTCTAGCTTCAGGAACGCCTCATGGTCGAAGTTCGGCATCGAGAACGGGTTGTGCGAGAAGTCGATCTTCTTGTCTTCCTCGTTCCACTCGTACATCGGGAAGTCGACGATCCAGCAGAAATGGAAGTCGTAGTAAGGCGACGCCTTCAGCCCCAACTCGTTGCCGATGCGAATGCGCGCCGCGCCCGCAAGCTTCGCCGCCGCGTCCGCCTTACCGGCTGAGAAGAACACCGCGTCGCCGCCCTTAGCACCCGTCTTCTGCGCAATACGCGCCAGCACAGGCTCAGGAATGAACTTCGCGATCGGCCCCTTGCCGACAAGCTTCCCGCCGTCTTCCTCGAACGTGATGTAGCCGAGACCCGGCGCTTTCATCTCAGCTCGCGCCCAGTCGTTCAGCTTGTCGAAAAACGACCGCGGCTGTGATCCCGCACCTGGCGCGGGGATCGCCCGCACGACGCCGCCACCGGCGACAACGCTTTTGAACGCCTTGAACTCGACGCTCGCGTCCGCGAACTCCGCGCTCACGTCGGCGATGATGATCGGGTTACGCAGGTCCGGCTTGTCAGACCCATACTTCAACATTGACTCCGCATACGGAATGCGCGGGAAGGGTCCGGGGTTGATGGTGCGGCCGTTGGCGAATTCTTGGAACACGCCGTGGAGCACAGGCTCCACCGCGGCGAACACATCGTCCTGCGTGACGAAACTCATCTCCAAGTCGAGCTGATAGAACTCGCCCGGCGACCGGTCGGCGCGCGCGTCTTCATCGCGGAAGCACGGCGCGATCTGGAAGTAGCGGTCGAACCCCGCCACCATGATCAGCTGTTTGAACTGCTGCGGCGCCTGCGGCAGCGCGTAGAACTTGCCCGGATGATTGCGCGCCGGCACCAGGAAGTCGCGCGCGCCTTCCGGCGACGACGCCGTCAAGATCGGCGTCTGAAATTCGGTGAACCCTTCGGCGATCATCCGCCGGCGCAAACTGGAAATCACGTTCGAGCGCAGCAGGATGTTCTTGTGAATGCGCTCGCGGCGCAGGTCGAGAAAGCGGTACGTCAACCGCGTCTCTTCCGGATACTCCTGATCGCCGAACACCGGCAGCGGCAGCTCACCCGCCGTCGACTGCACGGTCACTTCGTCGATGCGGATCTCGATCTCGCCGGTGGGCAGATCCTTGTTAACCGTATCGCCCGGCCGAGCCACCACGCGCCCGGTGAAGGTCGCCACGAACTCGGCGCGCAACGTATCGACCGCAGCAAACGACGGGCTGTCGGGTTCGACAACGCACTGCGTAAGGCCGTAATTGTCGCGAAGGTCGATAAAGACGAGCCCGCCATGATCGCGCCGGCGATGGACCCAGCCGGAGATGCGCACGGTCGAGCCCACATGGGCGGCGCGCAATTCGCCGCAGGTGTGCGTGCGATAGCGATGCATGGGAATTCCTTGATGTTTCGGGCAAACGCCGCTTTAAGGGCGAACCTTGTGGCGTTGCCGCGAGCCACCTGTCAAGGGCGCGAATCTTGGGCTATAGCACCGCACCAATGGTCACAATCATCACCACGACTGCCGATCTCGTCGAGGCCTGCGCCAAGTTCGCCGAGGCCCCCTACGTCGCCATCGACACCGAGTTCATGCGCGACACGACCTACTGGCCGAAACTCTGCCTGGTCCAGGCGGCGATCCCCGGTTTCGGCGTGGTCATCGACCCCTTGGCCCCCGGCCTCGACATGGCGTCCTTCAACGCGCTGATGGTCAAGCCTGAGGTCATCAAGGTCTTCCACGCTTCGCGCCAAGACATCGAAATCTTCTTCCATCAGGCGCACCTGATCCCGACCCCGCTGTTCGACACCCAGGTCGCCGCCATGGTCTGCGGCTTCGGCGACAGCGCCGCGTACGAAACGCTGGTCCGCGAACTCGCCCACGCCCAAATCGACAAATCCTCGCGCTTCACCGATTGGTCGCGCCGTCCGCTTAACGACAAGCAGCTGAACTACGCGCTCTCGGACGTGACGCATCTCTGCCGTGTGTATGAGTCGCTCAAGCGCCAACTCGACAAGTCCGGCCGCTCGCACTGGCTCGAAGAAGAACTCGACGTCCTGCGCGCACCCGAAACATACGAACTGAAGCCGGAAGAATCCTGGCGCCGCTTAAAGATGCGCGGCGGCAACCGCCGCTTCACCGGGGTGCTGATGGAAATCGCCGCCTGGCGCGAACGCTTGGCGCAAGAACGCGACGTCCCGCGCTCGCGCGTGATCAAAGACGAAGCCCTTTTCGAAATCGCCGCGCAAGCGCCGCAGAACCAAGAAGACCTGGACTCGTTACGCGGCATCCCGCGCGGCTTCGCAAGTTCGCGCGCCGCCGCCAGCCTGATCGAAGCGGTGAAAGCCGGTCTCGCCCTCCCCGCCTCCGCCATCCCCGACATCGACCGCGGCCCGCCGCCCGCCATCCCGCCGGTGCTGGGCGACATGATGCGCGTACTGCTCAAGATCCAATGCGAAGCCCACGGCGTCGCGCAAAAACTGATCGCGTCCTCATCCGACCTGGATCAAATCGCAGCCGACGATAAAGCCGATGTGCCCGCGTTGTCAGGCTGGCGCCGAGAAATCTTCGGCGACGCCGCGCTGGAACTGAAACACGGCCGAATAGCCCTCTCCATCCGCGACCGCAAAGCAGTTGTCGTTGCGGCAGGCAGCTAAACGCAAATAGCGCAAAAAAAAATCCGTCATGGCCGGGCTTGACCCGGCCACCCAGTCGCCGCGCGTCTGCGCGGCGTCAAAGCTCTCTGTCGCGTCGGCGAATGAAGCGCGTTTCCAGCGCGCACCGACGTGCGCGCACTGGGTGGCCGGGTCAAGCCCGGCCATGACGGACATGTGTGCTAGTTCGCCCGCCCAGCCACATCGTCAAACGTCACCGTCCCGATGATCCGCTTCTGGTGACTAACCACCGGCAGCGCATGCACCGCATGCTTCTGCATGATGTGCAGCGCGTCATCCGCATCCTCTTCCGGATAGCAATAGATGATCGGCTTCGACATCACGTCGCGCGCCGTCAAGCCGTCTCGGTCCGGCCGCCGCAACTCACGCGCGGTCACCACGCCGACCAAGCGATCGAACTCGCTGATCGGCACGCAGTCCATTTGCCCTGAATGCACCTTCGCCGCCAGCTGCGTCACCGGCGTTTCCGGACCGACCCACGTCGCGTCCGGATGCATCACGTCTTTCACTTTCATGAGGGGGTCTCCACCGTATTTTCTTGTTTTGATGGAGTGGAAGTATGAACCGATCGCGCCGCCTGACAAGGCCCGCGCGCAAACCATGCGCGCAAGAAAATTAGCGCAACTCGATCCGCATCGTCCGGTCGAGGGCGCCTGCAAGTTCTTGCAGCCGCTTGGTAATCGCCTCTGCAACCAGCGCCTGATGCGCCTTCGGGATCGTGATCAGCAGCGAACTCGGCGTAATCTTTGCGGAAGTTTCACTCAGGATATCCGGCGCCGGCCCCGCCATGACGAGCGCCGCACGCAGCGCCAATCCCAGCGTCCGCGCCGTGCGCGCCGCGTCGTCGCCGACAAATTTCTGGATACGCCTGATCGTTTTCTCGTACTCGCCGCCATAGCGATGGAACATCGTCAGCGCCAGTAACGCCCGCCCGTCGTGGTCGATGCCGATAAACGGCGCGTTGAGCACATCGGTGAACGTCTGCTCAGCCCGGTGATCGGGATGCCCGCGCCAGCCCGTATCGCCCAGATAGCAGGCCGCCCGCCGCAGACGGTCGAACGACTTGTCGTGGCCGGCAAACAACGGCGCCGTCCACTTGTCCAGCGCGCGTCCCAAGCCCGGATCGCGCCCAAGCCGCGTCGCCATATCCTCGCACGAAGCGATCAGCGGATCGCGCGCACGCTCCTCCGCGCCGAGCCGCGCGAACAGAACGCCCTCGCGCAAACCGAACGCCGAAATCACGACCCGATCGAGCTTTGCGGCCTTTAACAGCCGCTCCATCACCACCGCGCCGTAGGGAATGGCCTCCGCGCGCCGGCGCGAGACGGACGTAATCGCCTCCAGCGAACGGCGCGACAGGCCCGAGAGAAAATTCGCGAACCCAACCGCTCGCTCGCGCGAAATCTCGTAGTGATGCAGCACGCGGATCTCATGCTGCGCGTCTTCCATATGGATGCGCGCAATGTTGCGCCACACGCCGCCGACGGCGTAGAGCGCCTTGCCTTTCAGCTTGTCGAGCCCCGGAATCTTCTCAAGACCCTGGTCGACGATCGCACGCGCCCGCTCGATCTTGCCTTCGCTCATGTCCATCAGGCGCAGCGGCCCGAACGGCAGCGTCACGCCGGTCGACTGCTTGCCCCCCGACACGAATGCCAGCTCAAGACTGCCGCCGCCGAGATCACCTGCAATGCCGTCGGCGTCGGGGATGGCGGCCAAGACGCCTTCGCTCGCCAGCCGCGCCTCTTCCTCGCCGGTCAGAATGCGGATCGGCGCGCCCAGCGCATCGCGCGCCCGCGCCACGAACGTGTTGCCGTTCTTCGCATCGCGCACCGCCGCCGTCGCCACCGCTTCGATGCGCGCGCCGACGCCGCTCGCGATCTCGCGAAAGCGCCCCATCGCGGCGATGGCGGCGTCGCTGCCCTCTTCGTCGAGCAGCCCCGTCGTCACCATGTTGCGCCCGATCGCGCACAGCGCCTTTTCGTTGAACAGCGCCACCGGACTGCGCGACAAGCGGTCGTAAATGACGAGACGGACCGAGTTCGAGCCGATGTCGACCACGGCGAACGGCGCTTCGCCTGAGCCGACGGACGACCCCGCCGGTCGGCGGGCCGTCTCGGTGGTCGCGCTTGTCATCTGACGTTACTGACCCTTCGAGCGGCTGCGCACCGCTTTGCCCTTGCCTTTGGTCAAGCCTGTACCACGGCCCGACAGACTGGGGTTGGTCATGAAGTAGTCGTGCGCGCTCAGTGCGTCCGGCGCGTCGTAACCTGGTGCGCGAACGTACTTGCCGTCGCTCTGCAAATACCAGCTTTGCGCGACGTCGCGCAGGTTTGCATTCATGATTTGGCCCATCACCTGCTCGTGAACCGTAGGGTTCTCGACCGGCACCAGAACCTCGACGCGGCGGTCGAGGTTGCGTGGCATCCAGTCGGCGGAGGAGATGTACACTTTCGCGTCCGGGTGCGGCAACCCGTTGCCGTTGCCGAAACAGACAATACGCGCGTGTTCAAGGAACCGGCCGACGATGCTCTTGACGCGGATATTCTCGGACAAGCCGGGAACGCCCGGCCGCAAGCAGCAAATGCCGCGCACGACGAGTTCGATTTTCACGCCCGCTTGGCTTGCACGGTAGAGTTCGTCAATCACCTTGGAGTCGACTAGTGCGTTCAGCTTCGCCCAAATCTGCGCCGGCCGCCCCGCCTTGGCGTGAGCGATCTCGTCGCTGATGTGTTGAAGCAGCGTTGCACGCAAATTGAGCGGTGAAACGGTCAGCTTCTCGAGATGAGACGGCTCCGCGTACCCCGTGATGAAGTTGAACACGCGCCCCGCGTCACGCCCCAGCGCCGGATCGGCCGTGAACAGCGACAGGTCGGTATAGATCCTGGCCGTCGCCGCATGATAGTTGCCGGTGCCGAAATGCGTGTAGGTCCGCAAACCCCCGCTCTCGCGCCGCACGACCAGCGACAGCTTGGCGTGCGTCTTCAACTGCATGAAACCGAACACGACCTGAACACCCGCGCGTTCCATGTCGCGCGCCCAACGGATGTTTGCCGCTTCGTCGAAGCGCGCCTTCAACTCGACGATCGCGGTCACGGACTTGCCGACTTCCGCCGCCTCGATCAGCGCTTTCACCACCGGTGAATCGTTGCCCGTGCGATAGAGCGTCTGCTTGATCGACAACACTTCCGGATCCGCCGCCGCTTGGCGCAGGAACTGCACGACGACGTCGAACGTCTCGAACGGGTGATGGACGATGAGATCCTTCGCGCGAATGGCGGCGAAGCAATCGCCGTTGAACTCGCGGATGCGTTCGGGAAAGCGCGCCGTGTACGGCTTGAACGTCAAATCCGGCCGTTCGTGGATGATGAGCTGGCTGGTATCGGCGAGACCCAGAATGCCTTCGACGTTCACCGGCTCGCGCCCGATCAACTCCATCTGATCGGTGATGAAGGCGCGCAATTCGTCCGGCATCGACGCCTCGAATTTGAGGCGGATCACGCTGCCGCGCCGGCGCCGTTTCAGCGCGCCCTCGAACGAGCGCACGAGATCTTCGGCTTCTTCGGCGACTTCAATATCGCTGTCGCGCAGCACACGGAACGATCCGCTGCCCAGGACCTCGTAACCCGGAAACAGGCGATCCATAAACTCGCCGATCACCTTCTCCAGCGTCATGAAGCGCGCCGTCGGCACCGCGCTGCCGTTCGCCGGCGGCTGCGGCAGGCGAATGAAGCGCGGGATCTGACCCGGGATTGGTATCAGCGCGTCCATCTCGCGCCCATCGCTGCGCTTCAGATGCAAGGCAAGCGCAAGGCCTAAGTTCGGAATGAACGGAAACGGATGCGCCGGGTCGATCGCGAGAGGCGTCAACACCGGGTAGACGTCCGTCATGAATTTGGTGTCGAGCCACTGCCGCTCCGCGTCGGTGAGCTCCTTTGGCTCCACCACGGCAACGCCCGCCTTGCGCAACAAAGCGCTCAGATTGAGCCACGTGCGCTGCTGCTCCGACATCAGGTCCGACGCGGTCGCGTTGATTGCGTCAAGCTGCTGCTGCGGTCCGAGCCCGTCGTCCGACAGCGTCGCCACATGCGCGTTGACCATGCCTTTGAGGCCGGCGACGCGCACCATGTAGAACTCGTCGAGGTTGGCGGCGGAGATCGACAGGAAACGCAAACGTTCCAGCAACGGATGCCGCTCGTTCTTCGCTTCCTCGAGAACGCGTGTGTTGAAGGCGAGCCACGAGAGCTCGCGATTGATCAGCCGGTCTTTCGACGTGGGGTCGATGGTCTTGGCGGCGCGTGACTGACGCGGCGCCGGCGATGAGGGCGTGGCGGCGGCGGTCGCAGCGGCTTCGCGCTTGGGTGAGGTGGTATCCATCGACGCGTGACTTACTTTTCCCAGTGAAAACGCGGGTATCTTCGCGCCCGGACCCTAGACCAAACCCTCTCCGTTGTCAGCCGAACCGCCGCCCTGCTCCGCCTCCAAAAGCCGCAGGGCCTGCGCTCCGATCTCCACGGAAACATTACGTTTTTGTTGCAGCGCCAGCGTGTCGATCAAAACGACGATCCGTTCGGCGTCGGCAAACGACCGCCTTAACCTGGGAACAAGATAATCGATCAGGGCTTCGGGAAGCTTAAGCTGCCGGTCCCCGAAAAGCTTCAAAAGCACCCGCGCAATCAGCGCCTCGTCGGGCGCCTGCAAGGCAACGCCTGGCACAGCCGTTAACCGGGAATGAAGATCGGGAACCTGGGTGCGCCACCGCTGCGGCGGCTCGGCCCCCGTCATCAGCAACCACCCGCCCGACTGATTGACGAAGTTCAGCAAATGAAACAGCGCCGGCCCACCCTCAACGGCGTCGGCGTCGTCGATGACATAGGCTTGGGCGCCCGCAAGATCTGCCACCGCCTCAACCGTCAACGCGTGCGCGGACAAGGCTGTCGCCTGCGCGAGCGCACGCCAAATCTCCGCCAGATGCGTCTTACCGCTGCCTTGAGGGCCCCACACGGCACACACTCGTCCAGGCCACGCGGGCCACGCTTCGATCAACGTCAGCGCTTCCTCGTTGGCGATCCCCGGCACGAAAGCGTCGCGCGCATAGCTGCGCTTGGCTTCAAACGCGAGCGGCAATTGAGAGGACGGTGTTCGCGACATGGGCGTCAGGCCGAGGGCCGCGCCTCGGCGGTGCGCAACGCGCGCAATCCTTCAAGGAAGTAGGCGACCCAAGACGCAGCTGTGGCCGCCGCCACCGCCCAAATGAAACCTCGCACCAACGCGTCCCATTCAAGCGCGAACGCCAGATTGGCGACGACGACAAGCACGAGCCCAACTTGCGCAAACGTCGTCAGCTTCGAAATGAACAGCGGCTGCATCCGCAAGCCCGGACGCTTCATCAACGTGAACGCCGCAACGGTCACGACGATCGCGATATCGCGCGCCAGCACGAGCCCCATCAGCCAAATCGGCAGATGTCCTTCGTACGTCAGAATACCGAACGTCGTAAGCAGCAGAAGCTTGTCCGCCATCGGATCGAGATACGCGCCGACCAACGTCTTATGCCCGAACGCCCGGGCGATATAGCCGTCGACCGCATCCGACGCACCAGCGGCGATCATCATCCAGAACGCGTGATCGAAGCGCTTATCGAGCATCGCGATGGCAATGAAAGGCACCAAGACGACGCGGATCGCCGTCACGCCGTTGGCAAGCGTCAGCCCATAGCGTGACGGCCTAAGCCACCGGGACTCAGCCGGGCGGGGCGGCTGCGGTGGCGGCTGCATTGCGGCTCAGCGTCCAGTTTCCGGTGGCGTCGGCATTGAGGAACAAATTCGTTTGCGACAGGGCTGTCTGCAACTGATCGACCTTGCCGACATAGTCGAGACGAACCTTGGCCATGCCCATGTTCACCTCTTCGATGGCGACAACCTGAATGAGCTTCGTGCTCTCCAGATGGCGTCTGATGCTGACCCATTCGGCCAAACCACTGAACGGGATCGTCACGCTCAACGAACTCTGCTGCCCATAGTCGACCGATGTGGTGCGCTTCCAATCCTCTTGCAAGCCGTCTGCGACAGAACCCGATGCACGCAGCGCCAGCGTCCCTTCGTCTTCGGCGCCCTGCGGCGAGAACGAACTGCTGCGCTGGTTGCGGCCCTCCGGCTTGATCATCGTCATCGTCACCTGCAGCGACGCGCCGCTCTTGCCCGCGGAAGCGACCAGCACCGAGCTCGCGCCATAGCGATCCGCAAGCGTGCGCACGATGCCCCAATCCGCCGCTGACGAAATCGTGGCGAGCGCCGCCATGTCCTGCACGTCGCCGACCGGCACCGCGACCGGCACAAGACGGCCGCGCCGCGCCTGCTGCGCCCACGCGCGGCCCCAGGGCGACTCAGGCGACCAGGCCGTTCCCGACAGCGGCACAACGAGTACGGGCTTGGCCGTCGACTCACTGAACTGCGTTCCGCTCCTGCGCAAGGCCGAGCGCACCTGCACAGGATTGAAGACGAAGGTGACCGTGGCGAGATAGCGCGTGCTCGAATGCTTCTCGCCCGAAATATCGAAGCTCTTGACCATCGGCTCGAGCTCCTGCGGCGTCAGCTGCGGCTGGCGCGCCCATTCGCCCGACGGCGTTACGCGGCGGAACACCTCGGTCCAGGCCTTCTGCCGGCCTTGCGCCAGCGCGGCCTCTTTGGCCGCCGACGGGCTGGCGCCGGTCGCGTCGACCGGGACATTCGACACGGTCCACAGATCGACCGGCTGCGCCGCGGCCGGGGCGGCATAGGCCAACATCAAAGCAACGGCCGCAACGACCGTGTGTGCGAAATCTCGCAATGTCATGACAAACCCATCGAGCACAAGAACGGCGTGGACGGCGAATCTACACGATCACCTTCACCACAAGGAAGAGCCGGATCACGCTCGCGTGACCCTACCGGATTCTGGCTCAATTGCCATTGAACCGCCACGAAGGGTCCCATAAGTGCAAACCGACGCAACGCTTGAGGGGGCTAGGTCATGCGCGGGTTTGCACTGTTTTCGCCTTGGATTCTCGCATCGATTGCACTGTGCGCGCCAGCGGTCGCAGAAGGCGCACCGGATCTTTCGCCCTTGGCGTGTGCATGGGGGAAACTCCCTGAGGCAGAGCAAAGCCGTCTCCGCGACGAGTTCAAGGTCGAGTTGGGCGATGGCGGCTTCACCCTCCATTTCGGCGCGCCGAACCCGAACGCCGCCGTCGAAGCCGCGCGCGAGTGCCAATTGAACTTAGCGCCGCCGCAAGTCGAGCAGCTGGCGCTCGCCCTCGCTCGCCGCGCAGCGGAGGAAAAGGCGAGAAAAGGAATCGCCGAAAAGGGCGAGAAGCCGGACTCTATCCAAACCGCGCTGGGCAAGATGCACGAAGGCAAGCGCGAGATGATCGGCAACAAATACGGCTGCCCCGGCTCGCATACCAGCGTTAGCGAATGGGACGAATCGGTCAAAGGCGCCGTCCGCCGCGCCAACCTGCGCTTTAAGGACGGCCGCGCTTATGCCTGGGTCTCCCTCGGCCTCTACGCTGTCATGGCCGAAGAAGGCGCAATCCGCCGCATGTCGGGCAAAGCGGATGCGTGTTGATAAGCGCTGCCAGCCTTTGCCCCCGACCCGACTCAGGAGCTAATCTAAGCTCCTCGATGATTTGGCGGGGAGCGCCGCCTTGAACATTCAGCAAAACCTTATTGCGGGCGTACTGACCATTCTGCCGCTGGCGGCGGTGTGGTTCGTGCTCAAACTGATCTTCGACGCCCTGTCCTACTTCGGCAGCCCATGGGCCGAATGGACGTCGCAGCAATTCGGCCCCATGCTGCCCGCCCCAATCGCAGCCGTGCTGGGCAATTCGCTGTTCCTCTACGTGATCGGCACAGCGTTCGCACTCTTCGTGCTCTATCTCGTCGGCGCGCTCGCCGCGCGCGTCATCGGCCAACAACTGCTCCAAGGCGTCGAGCAATTGTTGGAAAAGGTGCCGTTCGTGCACATGATCTATTCGTCGACGAAAAAGGTCATCGCCGCGCTGCAGCCCAAGGCCGAAAACGTCCAGCGCGTGGTTCTGATCGACTTCCCGAACGCCGACATGCGCGCGATCGGCTTTGCCATGCGCACCTTCACGGAAACGACCACCGGCATAGAACTGACTGCGGTGTTCGTGCCCACGGCGCCGAACCCGACATCGGGGTATCTGGAGATCGTCCCGTCCGACCGCGTGATCGCCGTTGACATGTCGGCCGATCAGGCGATGGCGATGATCATCTCAGGCGGCGTCGTCGGCCCCGACACCATCACCTACTCGCACCGCCCGGAACCGAAACCGATCGAACTGCCGCGCACCGGAACTTGATCGACGCTATTCGCCCGGCTGCTGGCGCCTTCTGATGCCCAGAAGCTTCTCGCGAAGCGTTACGCCGCCCGCGTGCGCCTCGTCGCCCGCGACCACACCGGGGTTCTGGCGCTCCCACGCTTCCATCTCCGCCGCGATCGCACCGGGGGAGCGGGTGTACTTTGCCAGCAGGTTGTAGAACGCCGGCACGATAAACAGCGTCAGCGCCGTCGACACGAGCACGCCCGAGAACACCACGACGCCGATCGCAAAACGGCTGTTCGAGCCCGCACCTTCCCACACCATGAGCGGCACCGCGCCCATCGCCGTCGCAAGCGACGTCATGAGAATGGGCCTGAAGCGCGTGATCGAAGCTTCGACCAACGCCTCGCGAATATCCTTCCCGGCGTCGCGCAGCTGGTTGGCGAACTCGACAATCAGAATCCCGTTCTTGGCCGCAAGGCCCACGAGCATCACCATGCCGATCTGACTGTAAATGTTCAGCGTCGCCCCGGTCAGGAATAGGCCCAGCAACGCACCGGCAGCCGCAAGCGGCACGGTGAGAATAATTACAAGCGGATGGATGAAGCTCTCAAACTGCGCCGCAAGCACCAAGAACACGACCAACAGCGCCAAACCGAACGTGAAGGCCAAGGTCGAACTCGACTCCCGGTACTCAAGCGACTGGCCCTTGTAGTCGATCTGCGCCGACGACGGCAGTTCCTCGCGCGCCGCCCGCTCCAGGAAGTCGAGCGCCTGCCCTAACGTCGCGCCGGGCGCCAAGTTCGCGGAAATCGTAATCGCGCGCAGGCGGTTGAAGCGGTTCAAGCTCAGCGCCGTTGCGCCTTCCCGCATCTTGACCACGTTCGACAGCGGTATCAGCGCCCCCGTCCGCTCCGAGCGCACGAGAATATTCGTCAGATCACTTGGCTGACGTCGGTTCGCTTCCGCTCCTTGGACGTAGATGTTGTATTCCTCGCCGCGCTCGACGAACGTGCCGAGACGCCGCTGACCCAGCATGGTCTCAAGCGTCCGCCCGATCGTCGCCACCGAAACGCCAAGCTCCGCGGCTCGTGTCTCGTCGATTTGTACGTTCAACTGCGGCTTGGTTTCCTTGTAGTCGGAATCGACGTTCACGAGCCCGGGATAATCCTCCGCTCGCGCCAGCATCTTGTCGCGCCACTGCACCAGCTCGGCAAAGCTTGGGCCGCCGAGCACGAACTGCACCGGCGTGTTGCCGCCGCCGCCGCCGCGGCCGAAGCTCGAGCGCGCGATCGCGGTCGCGCGGATCGCGGCGAACTTGCGCAGCCGGTCGTTCACATCCTTGATCACTTCGTCCTGTGGCGGCCGCGTCCCCCACGGCCCCAGCACCACGATCGCGCGCCCCGTGTTGAAGTCGGACGTCGCGCCGAAGCTCCCGGGAACACGGATGATGATGCGCGTCGCGGCCTTCTGCTCGACGAGCGGCAACAGAGCCTTCTCGACCTCAAGCATCTGTGCGTGCAAGGCGTCGTAACCGGTGCCTTCCGGCATCGAGATATTGATGTCGAACTGCCCGCGGTCCTCGATCGGCGCCAACTCGCCCGGCACCAGGCGGAACAGCAGCACGGTCGACGCCATGACGACGCCGAACAGAATAAACATCCCAATCGGCGCATCGAGCGTGAAATTCAGCATCGCGCGATACGAACGCGCCATTGCATCGGTCGTCGTATGAATGATCCGCGACAGCACGCCCTCGCGCTCAACCGGCCGCAGAAACTTCGAGCACATCATCGGCGACAGCGTCAGCGCAACGAGCGCGGATAAGCCGACTGCTGACCCCATGGCAATGCCGAGTTCCGAAAACAGCCGCCCGATCGTGCCTTCCAAGAAAATGATCGGTACGAACACGGCAATCAAAACAGCCGTCGTCGTAATAACCGCGAACGCCACCTGCCGCGTCCCGCGGTAAGCGGCGATCAACGGCGGTTCGCCAAGATCGATCCGTCGCTGGACGTTCTCAAGCACGACGATCGCGTCGTCCACGACAAGGCCAATGGCGAGCACGAGCGCCAGCAAAGTCAAAAGGTTGATCGACGCCCCAAACGCCGCAAGCAGCGCGAACGATCCGATCAAACACACCGGCACCGTCACGGCCGGAATCAAAGCCGCGCGCGCATCGCCCAAGAACAAATAGATGACGATCAGAACGAGTGCGCCGGTGATCCCCAAGGTCACGTAGACCTCGTGTACCGACTCCTCGATGAAGACCGAATTGTCCACGGCGACGACAAGGTTCGTTCCCGCCGGCAACCCCGCTTGGATCTTTTCCACCTCGGCGCGAGCGTCGCGCGCGACCGACAACTGGTTTGACGTCGACTGCTTGATGACCGCGATGCCGACTTGAGACTGTCCGTTACCCCGGAAGTCGTTGCGCCGGTCTTGCGCTGCGATCTCGACCCGCGCCACCTCTCCCAGTCGCACAAGGTGACCGTCGGGCGTGCGCTTGACGACGAGGTTGCGGAAGTCGATGTCCGTCGCATACCCGCGCTCGACGCGCACCGTCAGATTGCGCTGCGTCGATTCAAGCCGCCCGGCGGGCAGCTCGACGTTCTGCGTCCGCAGCGCATCTTCGATGTCGGCGGCCGTCAGCCCACGCGCGGCCATCTCGACCCGGTCGAGATAAATCTGCAGCGACTTCGTCTCGCCGAACGCCCGCACCTGCGCCACGCCGTCCACGGTCGACAAGCGGTCGACGATGTACCGGTCGGCATAGTCGGTAAGGTCCATGCGGCTCATCGTCGTCGATGTCATGTTGATGAACATGATCGGCGACGAGTCCGCTTCGGCTTTTTGCACCTGCGGCGGCTCGACCTCGTCCGGAAGGTTGTTCAAGATGCGCGAAACGGAGTTGCGCACATCGTTCGCCGCAGCCTCGATATCGCGCGACAGGCGGAATGTGATGGTGACCTGTGAAGATCCGTCGCGGCTCACGGACGAAATCGTGTCGATGCCTTCGATGCCCGCAATCGAGTCTTCGACCGGCTGGGTCACCCGCGTCTCGACGACCGAAGCCGACGCCCCCGGATAATCCGTCGACACCGACACGACCGGCGGATCGATGTCCGGCAACTCCCGCAACGGCAAGCTTTGGAAGGACAACACCCCGAACGCGATGATCAGCAAGCTGATGACGGTCGCAAAAACCGGCCGCTTGATCGCGATATCCGAAATCATGTGCGCGGACCCGCGCCCGCCGCGGCGGCGCCGTCGCGCTTACGCTCGCGAGGTTTGCCTTTGTCGCCCTCAGGGCCCGCGAACCGCACGGTCGCTCCTGGCCGAAGGCGGATTGTGCCGTCGACGACGACGTTCTCGCCGACCTTGAGACCGCCGAGAACCTCGACGAAGCCCGGCTGGCGCCCGCCGATTTTCACTTCGCGCCGCTCAGCCTTCAAATCGGAGGAAATTACATAAACGTACTGCCGGTCCTCGACCGGCACCAAGGACTGCTCAGCCACCGCCATCGCCGTCCGCTGGTTCTTCAGCAGCGACACCGTCATCAACATCCCCGGCAGCAGCAAGTCTTCCTTGTTCGGGATCTCCGCGCGCATTGCGACCGAGCGCGACACCGGATCAACGCGGCTGTCGATACCGGCGACAATGCCGTCGAACGTGCGGCCGGAATACGCCGCGACCTGTGCACGCACCGACATGCCGACCGAGAGCGCGGCCAGGAACGACTCCGGTACGGTAAAGTCGACCTTGATAATCGACACGTCATCCAGCGTCGTGATCACGTCACCGGGCTTGACCAGCGTGCCCACGCTGACACGCCGCAAACCGAGCACGCCGGCGAAGGGCGCCCGGATCAACCGATCGGCCACACGCGATTCAAGGGCACGCACCCGCGCCGCTGCGCTGTCCCGTGCTGACAACGCAGCCTCAAGCTGCGCCTTGGTCGCGAAACCCTTGTTCGACAATTCGAGAATACGCTCATAGGCCTTTGTCGCTTCAGCGAGTTCCGCGCGCGACGCCGATAGATCGGCAGACTGTTCGCGGCTTGTCATCTCCGCCACGACGAAGCCTGCTGGAACTTTCTGCCCGTCCGTGAAATTGACCGCGCTGACGGTATCGGCAGCCTTTGCCGTCAGGTCGATGCTCTCTTTCGCCTTGGCGGTGCCGACCGCTTCGATCACATCGACGAATTCGCGCATTGCGACCGGCGCAACGGTGACGAGCGCTGGTTGGCGCCCTGCGCCGCCGCGCTCGCCCCCGCCGTCTTCTCCGGCAAAATACCAAAGATAGCCGACGCCGCCCATTAGGGCCGCGAGCACCGTCAAGAACAGAAGAGTACCGAGAGTTCTCATCGACCCAGAAACTTGTGCGCTATCGCCAAACGTCAATCGCGTGTCATTACGTCAGCGCGTCGCGCCAGACTGCCCCACCGCACTATACGGCGCGGGCGTGAAGCAATCGTGCCACACTGCGATCAAGCGTTAACGTCCATCAACGAAAGAACGCACACGTGGAGGCGGTGGCAATTCCTTTATTGTCGCAATTTGTCGCTGAAAACCGAGCTTAGGCGCGGGTTCTGGGTGCCTGACATCTTTGTGAATGCAGCGGCGCCTTCGCGTCCGGTAACCCCGCGGAACTCTGGGAGCAGGCTACTCGAACCGCAGCGCTTCGATCGGATCGAGCCGCGCCGCACGCAACGCGGGGAAGAACCCGAACGTGACCCCGATCGCCGCGGGCACACCCAGCGCCAGCGCTACAATCTCGCCGCCCACCGAGAACGGTACACCGATCGCCCCCGTGATCGCATAGGCGGCCCCGATCCCGATCAAAGCTCCCGCGACCCCACCGACCGCAGACAGCGCCACGGCCTCGACCAAAAACTGCAACGCGACATCGCGCGCCTGCGCACCGATGGCCAGGCGTATGCCGATCTCGCGCGTCCGCTCCGTCACGGCGACCAGCATCACATTCATGATGCCGATCCCACCGACGATGAGACTGATCGCAGCGACGCCCGAGATGCCCATCGACATCAAGCCCATCGTCGAACTGACCATCTTCACGATCTCGCGCGCGTCGCTGACGCGGAAATTGTCGCGGTCGCCTTCGCGCAAACCACGCCGCTCGCGCATCAACGTCGTGATCTTCTCTTTCAGCCGGTCGATGTCGTGCCCGTTCGCCGCACCTGCCCAGATCTGTCCGACCCACTCGCCGCCGGCGAGCCGCCGGTGAAACGTCGCGATCGGCATCAAGATGCCGTCGTTCACGTCGTTGGTCAGCGCCGAGCCGTCCTTCTGCCGCAGTACGCCGATCACCTCGCACGAAAACGAGCCCGACCGCACCGTCGCGCCGACCGGATTCTGCATGCCGAACAACTGCCGGCGCACCGTCTCACCCAAGATGCAAACGGGAGCGCCACGCCGTATCTCGCCCTCGGTGAACCCGCGGCCCGCCCCAATCTCCCACCGTCGAATACCGAAATAAGGATTGGTCGTCGCATAGACGCCGGTCTCGTAGTTCCGGTCGCCCGCGGTGAACAGAAGATAGGACTGCGACAGCGGCGCGACCCCATCAAGCCCCGTCACCTCGCGCTGATCGCCTCGACGTCGCTCATCCGGAACGGCCGCGAGCGCGACACAGGCCCCGTCCGGCTCGCCCGCGCCTCGACCTGGATCGCGTTCTTGCCGCGCGAAGCGATGTCGTCCAGCACCTGATTGGAAACGCCCTGCGTGATCGTCACCACGATGACGACGGCCGCAACCCCGATAATGATGCCAAGCGTGGTGAGCCCCGTACGCAGCAAATTCGCCCGCAACTCCCGAAGCGCCATCCGTACGCAAGCAAAGAACATGGGGCGAGCCTAGCACAGCGGCCGGAGCATCTCTGTGCGCCGCAGCACGGCTTGCCGGATAGTGAGACCTCTCGGCCCCTTAAGAAGCACAAATGTTAGCGAGAAATCGCGGGCTTCCGCCAACCGAAGGTTGACATGGTGCACAGGGGTGAAGTGTCCCGCATCATTGTCCCGCTTGCCGGACGGAATGCAACCGCCCTCAAGAGCACGACAGTGCAAACGCACGCGCGCAGGCACTTCCGCGAGCGAGACCTTACGTTCGTGCACGAGGTGCCGGAACAGCTGGATCGTGGCATCGTCGTCACCGGCCGCCACAACGTTCGCGGCCGTTGCGCCGCCTGGTAGCCTGTCGCGATAGAGCGGGCGCACCGCTTTCAGCCGGGCAAGAAGCAAGCCGTCCGACAGGACTCTCTTGTGCCCGCGAGGTCCGCGTGGAGCAAAGACCGGCAAGGTGGCGCCGATGCGTTTGCGTGGCCGCGACTTTTCCTTCTGCGTTCGTGCCGCGCTTTCGGCGTCCCGCCAGTTTCGGTCGAACGCGAGGTCCGTGATGCGGCGCCGGTAGAGCGCCTGGCGCGAACAACCCGCCGCGCGGCAGGCGATGCGAACGGGCTCGCCGCGCGCGATCGCGGCCAAGAAGGCCCGATCCTTTTCGATCGAACGTTTGCGATGCGCAGCGATTTGGCTGTTCTCTGAACTTCGGGGTGAGGAGATCGAGGCCGGGCGATGGGATGCGAACGTGCTGCCGCGGCGTCAATGAAAAAGCCGGGTCGCAGAGCGCCCGGCGCAATACCCCAACCTATGCTTGGATAGCGCCGAATATCGCCGAAACCGCCGAAAAAATCAAGAAAAATCCAATGACGACCCAACGGATCCACGACGCATCGGGCGTCGATCGCCAGAATGTCTTCCAAGACAAAGTTTTGTCTTGGCGCAGAGTCTTGGCGCAGAGTCTTGACGAACGTCTTTCCGCCGCATCTTGGCGAAGCGTCTGGGTGGAATTGCTCTCAAGGAGGCTTGTCTTGCAGGCGGTTCCAACAACCGTCGCGAACTGACCACCCCCATCGGCCCCGCAAGGACCGCGCGCAGCCGCAAAGCGGCGGGTATGCGAGCACGATGCATCCAATCGGGCACCGGATTTGCGCACGGCGCGCGCCTGCGCTACGAACCCCGCGGCCTCTCATGCCGCCGGATTAGCTCAGGGGTAGAGCAACCGCCTTGTAAGCGGTAGGTCGTCAGTTCAAATCTGACATCCGGCACCACGTTTCCAACCATGCTGAGAGTCCCATACGCAGAGCAGACGGACCTGATCGGCACCTCGTCGGTAGACCCCACTCTTGAGATCGGTCAACGGCATCGCTTCAATCGACCACCCCGATCCAACCGGGATCGTGGTCCGGTGCCCCTCGGGCGACTAGGGGCGCAGACCTATGGCACGCGTACGAGTTCGACCCGCCGGTTGCGCGCGCGTCCTTCGAGGGTTGCGTTGTTGGCGACCGGTTTGGTGAGGCCGTAGCCGACGGAGGTTAGGCGATCTGCGGCGACGCCGTAACGCGATACGAGTGCTGACTTCACAGCGGCGGCGCGGCGGTTCGATAGATCGAGATTGTGCGGACCGCCACCTTGCGAGTCGGTGTGACCTTGAACGCTGAACTTCCACGTCGGCTGGCGCCGCATCACGTCGGCGATCGCGCTTAGCGCGACGTCGGACTCGGGACGCAGATTTGCGCTGTCCACCGTGAAGAAGATGGCGTCGATGTTTACGCGACCTTCAGACTCGACCGCCTTTTCGAGCGCGGCGCTCGTTACTTCGACAGCGCTCTTCGGCGGTTCAACCTTCGCGGGGGGCGGTGGCGGAGCGGCAGGAGGCGGAGGTGGTGGCGGCGAAGGCGCCGGCGCCGGTGAAGACGGGGCAGGCTCGGGTGCGGTCGGAAGCGGCGTTGGCCCGCCTCCGTCAGGCGTGGATCCGTCTCCGTCGGGCAGATCACCCGTCATTTCAGGTAAGTCGCCGGTCCCGACCGGCACGGGCGGTGCCGGCGCGACGACGACCTGCGCGGGCTTGCAGGGCGTGATGATCTTGACGACTTGCAAGACCTGTCTGTCCCGGCTGCGCGTCAGCGGCAAGCCTTGCGACTGGCGCATCCCGATCTCGTCCTGCGTCAGCGGCGCAATGGCGTCGATGCCGATGCGAAACTTCAGCATGAGCGGCAGGTCGGGATCGTCGATCACATAGAATTCCGACTTGTCGCCATAGAAGTCGCCCTCGAAGCGCATCACCGGAACATCGACGAGATCGTTGTTGATCACCACCTTCATCGGCGGCGGGTCCGGCGTGCGCGTCACCTCCGCAACCATCTGGTTGTCGTAGACGTTCGGATGCGTATCGCGGTCGATGGTGGGCTTATCCACGTTGAAGGGGACGAAGACGCCGAACCAGGCCTTGCCCTCTTCCTTCAGCGTCCGAAACATCTGGCTCGAGATGCTGACCGCCGTCGTCTCGGGAACGAGGTCGGGGAGTTGGTCGCCGAAGTGCTGCAGATAGAGCTTCGCAGACTTCATATCTTCGTTGCGAAGGACCCTCGTCGTCACCGTCTTCGTCAGCTCGCCGGGGCCGTACTTGAACATGTTGTAGACGTAGGCTTCGGACGAGTAACGCAGGCGGACGGTCGCGTCGTCCATCGCCACGACTGTCTTGATCGACTCGTAGTCGCGCGACGACTCGTTGATCGCAGTCACGATCGTAAACCCGGGGCACAGTTTGAGCCGCGGCGCGTCGGCGGCATGCGCCGCGCCGTGCAGGGCGGACGCGCAAAGAGATGTCGTCGCGAAGAGCGCAAGCCGGATCGATCGTGACATGGGCATGAGACCTAGTTTGCCGCCGGCGGTTCGAACAGAAATGCGCTCGCGTCGAGCTTGGGATTGGCTTGCGGGTCGAACGTGATGGTCCACTGACCGGCGAGCGCGGGCGGCGTGCCCTTCGGCGAGTCTTCGACGACCTTGCGGATCATGTTCGTCTTCACGTCGATCCACACGGTGATCTGGCGGATGTTCACTTCGCGCTGCGTCGCCGTATAGATATCGCGCCCCATGCCGACGATGCGATAGCACTCGTTCGCGCCGATCTTCTCGGTACCTTCGAGTTCGATATCGGCGTAGTTCGAGAACGACCCCTGCAATCCCGACCCTTTGAAGAACAGTGGCGCGAGCATCAAGGCCGAACCTTTCGTCAAATACCCGGCCTGGCTGAACGCGTTCACGCCCGTGCCTTTCGGATACTCCTCTTCAAGTTGGGTCGTCATCCACCAGGTGTGAAAGGCCTGCGCATCGCTCCAGATAACGAAGCGATCAACCCCACCCTCCTTCAGGAAGTCGAAGTAGTAGCTGCGCGGCCCCTGGTAACGCGACCTGAACGAGTGCTTTTCGGTCAAGCCCGGCATCTCCATCGTCACGGTGCCGGTGTCCGAATAGGATTTGATCTCGCCGTAGGTCGCGACGGTCTTCTTCCAAATCTCGTCGCCGGTCGGCGCCGCCGTTTCGGCACGCGCCAGCGAAGCGCCGATCAGCACGGCGACGAGCGCGATGAATAGCCGCGAAGTATTGGATGCCAACATGGTCGTTCCCTTCGTCCTCATTGTTGCCGCACGAGTTCGACGCGCCGATTGTGCGCGCGACCCTCCGGCGTTTCGTTTGTGTCCTTTGGCGCGGATTCACCCCGCCCGCTCGTCGTCAAGCGGCCGCCGTCAATCTCGTAGCGCCCGGCAAGAGCACCCTTGACCGCCGCGCTTCGCCGGCTCGAAAGCTCCTGGTTGCTGTCGTCGCTGCCGATCGCATCCGTATGACCTTCGATCGCAAGCTTCCAATCAGGATGGCGCTTCAGAATGTCCGCGATCTCGCGCAGCGTCGGCTCGGACTGCGGCCGGATCTGATCGCTGTTGAAGCTGAAATAGATGCTGTGAATGTCCACGCGGCCGTTCTTTTCGAGAGCGCGTTCGAGCGCGTTCTCCGCCGCCGCCTCCTGCGCGCTGCAATCGTACTTGATCTTGACCACGCGCAACGTGTCGCGGTCGGAAGCGCTGCCGCCTTCCGCCGACTTCTTCGCGCCGATGCCGAGACGGAAGCGCAGCGTCAGCGGATTGGCCTCGTCATCGAGAAAGTAGAACTCGGCCTTCTCCCGGTAGAAGGCGCCGGTCGCGTGAATGGCGGGCAGCTTCCGCTTCTCACCGTTGACGATGAGCTCGATCATCACGGGCGCGTCGCCCTCGCGCTTCAGCTTCGCCTTCAGTTGGTAGTCGAAGATACTCGGATGTTGATCCGGATCGGCGGAGAGCGGACCCGTCGGCAAATCGAAGATGTTGAGCTCGGCCTCGCCTTTGGTTTTCAGGTCCTTCAACACCGCCGCCGACACGCCGATCGCGGTCGTGCCGGGCACCGACGCCGGCGCCCCCGAGTGGAATTGCTGCAGGTAGTTGCTGCTGGCCTTGAGATCGGCGGGGCGCATGACGCGGTTCACGTTCAGGCGCCGCGTTCTCGTCTGGCCCGGCACGTCATTCACCGGACTTTCGCTCGCGTATTTCAGCCTGACGCTGGTCTCGTCCATCGCCTCGATGATCTTGATCGACTCGTAGTCGCCTTGGACTTGAGTGATCGCGGTGACGATGGTCAGCCCCGGACACAGCGGGATAGAGCCGTCGGACGTCTCCGCGGTTGCCGGCGTGATGAGCGCAAACGACGCGACGGCGGCGGTCGCAAGAAGGCGATACCGCATCATCACTGGCCACCGCACATCGCATTGTGCTCCGCCGCGCGCTGCAAATCGCGAGCCTCCATAAGCTTTTCGATTCGTGCTTGCGCTTCCGCAGTGCGGCGCGACAACGGAAAGCTGGTATCCATCGCGGCCTCCATCTCGTTGCGCAGTTTTTGATCGGTGGCGGGACTGTAGTTGTCCGGATCGCCCGGCCAATCGCGTCCCGGGTTTGGCTTGTTGGCGCGATGACGAACGTACGCTTCGGTCGCCTTCTGAGTCACCGGTCGCGCTTCACGCAGGGCCGGCGCGATATCGCGGATTTCTTGATGGTTTGCATCAATCATCGACTCGAGCAGATCTGCCGGTAGCTCCGCCAGCTTCTGCGGCGTGGTCAGGAGCGGCTCTGGCACTGAAATCGGATCGATGCGCCGTCCGCCACCAGCGGGCGCTTGCGCAGGCCTTACCGGCACCGGTCCGCTCGACGAATTCGGCGACTGCATCGGCGTTGCGGGCACCGGACCGCTTGATGCATTCGGCGATTGTATCGATCCAGGCGGCGAGCTTCCGCCCGAACTTTGTGCAGGCCTAGCCGGCACAGACATAGTCGTTGCCATCGGCGATCTCATCGATCCGGGCGGCGAGCTCCCGAGCGGAGGCGAGCTTCCAGGTGGTGGGCTGCCGAGTGGAGGCGAGCTTCCAGGCGGCGGGCTGCCGAGCGGAGGCGAGCTTCCAGGCGGTGCGCTGCCGAGCGGCGGCGAGCTTCCAGGCGGTGGGCTGCCGAGGGGAGGAGAGCTGCCGGGTGGTGGGCTACCGAGCGGAGGTGAGCTGCCAGGCGGTGGACTCCCCAGCGGGGGACCCATTGGTTGTGTCCCGCGCGGCAGGGGCGGGGTGGGACCTGACCCAGGCACCGCGGCGATTTCCACCGTCGTCCCGAATTTGCCGGAGGGAATCGTCAAACCCTCGACCACGAGCGTCGTGCCTTGTCCTTGTTTTACCGCGGCCATCCACATGTTCTTCGACGCTTGAAGCGCTTGGGCGTGGCTCATGCCCCTCGCGCGGCCGCCGTTGTATGTGCTCGCTGCGGCCCTATCTGCGAAGTCAAAGATCGCAGGATCGCCCATAGCTAACGCGGCTGGATGGCCATCCGCATAACCCTCGCGATGCCAATCCTTATTCTCCTTCGACATTTGGAATGGCCCCTCCTCCGCCGCCGCAGGCGGCTTCGGAGCGATTGGCTCCATCGGCTGCGTGTTGCCGGCGCCGGGACGCTTTGGCATCACTTTCGTTCCGACAGGGCATGGCGGTTCGGGCGGTGGGCCGGGTGGCAATTCAGCGGGCGGCGGCACTTCCGGAACGCGCGGCGCCCGCGATCGATTGTACGTCAGAATGACCAGCGGCAACGTCGCGAAGGCACCCCAGAACACGCCCTCTGCCGCGCATTGGCCGGCGCTGTTCGAGATCGTGAGCTTTAGCCCCGTAAAGCCGCGCGTCTCGAGATTGTCGGTGATCTTCGGCGCGACGCACCAGCCATATGCGCCGATGAAGCCGGATGCGAAGCGGCCGAACGCCTTCTTGAAGAATTGCGCCGTTGCACCCGCGCGCGCCGATTGCGAACCATGTTCGCCCATCGAAGTGCCCCAACCGTTCTCACCGATGCCGAGCGTGGTGCCCGTCACCGGATCGATACGCCACCATGAGGCAGTCGTGGCCGAGCGCGGCGCGACGACCACGTTGCCGTTGGCGACGTCTTGCAGAATGCGCCGCTTGGCATCGGCGGAAATTTTCAATCCCTCGATCGTCGCTTCGTCACCCGCCTTGACCGCGACCCACGCAGTCGATGCGGCGAACGCATCCGAGGTATTGCCGGAGACCGGCACGCGCTGCAGCAGCGATTCCGCACTCGTGTGCCGCACGCCCTCAGCCATTCTGAGTGCGTAGCCGTTCTGCACCGCAAGGCTGACGCCGATGTCGTTGGCGACGATGTCGGTCGCTTCGATGACCGTGCCGTCCGCCTTCGGATAGGAGTGATTGGTGAAAACCATCGGACGATCGACATAGGTCGAGTTGCCCTGACCAGCCGTCGCCGACAGCGCTAATCCATAGAGCGCCGTTGCCGTCGGCCCCGAGCGCCGCGCCGTTTCGACGACCTTTTCTGTCGTAACCTTGGGCTGCATCGCGGTGGTCAGCAGTTCGCCGTTCGCAAGCAGGCTCTGCGAGACAAGGTGCGTCACGAACTCCGGCGCGATGCGCGTCGGAACGAGCAGTATCTCGTTGCGCATGATGAGCGCCTGATCGCGCTTCGCACGCTGCGCGTCGGTGAGAGCGAACTGCTTCGGTGCGCCTCCGGCGCGGAGAGCAGGACCGACGAGGTCGAAGATTTCGCGGCGGATCTTTTGCGGCTTTTCACCGGGCACACGGATCTCGTATTCGAGCCAGACGGCGCTGAGGCTCGACTTGCCCGTCGCCGGCCGCTGTGCCGGTTGTCCAAATGCCCCGCCGAACGCGCCGCCACCGAAACCACCACCGCCACCAGCCGGCGACGGCGAGGCATCGGGATCGGTGCCACTTTCCTGCAGGATGCCGGCGTTCACCGATTGGCTGTCGATGAACAACATCCCCGCCCATTCGCCGCCTTTCGCCTCCTTCAACTCCAGGCGCCCGGCGGGCGTCAGAGCTTTGAACGGCGCGGTGGGCCAGAATTGGAGGACGACGGAACGGCCGATGAGGTCGGCGGGGCGCAGCGGCTGCACCATCGCGACGTGCTCGGTCAGGCTGCCCGGCTGCCAGCGTTCCACGATCAGGCGCAGCGTGACTTGGTGATAGAGCGCCAGCTCGGCGACTTCCTTGACCTCGGCCGTCGAGTCAGCAGATGCGATCGCTTCGCCGTCGGCGCTGAACGCGTCCATGTCGAGCCAGCCCGACGACGATTCGCGTTGCACCCACCAATGGTCCTGTAGCGCCTCTATCGCGTCACCGAAGCGGGCGTCCTGTTCGGCCCCAGCATCCTTCGCCGGCGCGAGCGCGAGCAGGCGCTTCGTCTGTGCGCCGACGCGCGCTTCGATCGCGGAGGTCTTTTGCGCTGTCTCTTTTGCCTGCTGCGCGAGCGCGCTCGTCGCCTGGCCGGGACCGCGCGCGAACTGCACGGTTGCGGCGTTGAGCGCGGTGCCGACGTTCGAACCGGCGATGTCGATTTCGTCGGTCGCCGATGCTTCGCGCGCGACGAGGTCGTCCAGGCGCTTCACGGCCTCTTGCTTGGATAGACCTGCGCGCGCGAGGCGCACGTTGTGGCCTGCGCGCTTCAACAGATCGGCAAGCAGCAGCGCACGGTCGAGGCTATTGCCGCGCCCGTCCATGAGCACGCCGACCGGCCCGCGCAATGCGCCTTGATACGGAATCCAATACGAGTTCGCCCGGACCCAATCGAACAGCTTTTTCGGATCTTTGCCGACGCGGGAGACGACGAAGTCCGCGTCCCAACGATCGCGCGGCGCCAGCAGCTCAGCGAGTTCGGCCGCTTGCAGACTGAGCCCCAAGTCTTGCGGCCGCGATGCCGTTGGACCTTCCGCTAAAGTGAGACGCGCGTTGCCAACGAAAGCCAAGCTGCTCGCAAGACCGACGGCCACAAGCACCAGAGGATGGATCGGCGGCTTGGCGCGTCGCATGTCTCAACGATCTCCTGAGGCACACGCAGAGTCGCGCGTGCATTTGATGGGCGGAGTTATAGATTGATCAGGTCGGCGCATGACGAGCGTGTGCCACTGCAATCCACAAGGCGATACAAGCAATGCCCACCATAGGGGTCTCGGGGCACGCCGCAAACTGTCCACAAGAGTTCTGTTGTGGCGATTATTGGCGCCGATTGTTTCAACTGCCCGTTGCGCGTAAATGAGAGACGGCGGACCAGCATTTGCTCTTGGGCTGGCCTCGAGTTCGTTAACGAAGGTTCAACGCAACGCACGCGATTCGACTCGCAGAGTTTGCTTCAACAGCCTTGTGATGACCGTCGTTTGACTTGCCGCGAGTCGCAGCTTCTATTGCCAACGGGGTTGGTGTTGCGGCTTGGCCGTCCCGGCTTCAGGGAGAAACGCGTTCGCAGGTCAGCTTGATTGCTTCGGTCCTTGGGCGGGCCGCGACCGTGCGGCTCGTAAAAAAACGCAATTAAGGAATGGCCGCCATGATTTTACCTAGAGTTCTTAAATACGCGTGCTCAGTCGCTTTGGTGATTGCCACATGCGTTCCGGCCGGGGCCACCACATATCCGGCCGCCGGCGGAAACGGTACGGCGACAGAGCTCAACTGTGGCGACGATGAGTACCTAGTGGGCTTCAAGGGGCGCACGGGCAATTGGATAGATGAAATCCGGCCCCTGTGCGCGACAATCTCGCCAGATGGGCAGCGCGGTACGGTCACCGATGACAATGGATTCGCTGGTGGAACGGGAGGCTCTCGGTCCGAATTCACTTGCCCTGCGGATAGCTACGTTTGGGCAATGAAGATCTATGTCAGAAACAACCTCAATGTAACCTCCATACACTTCAACTGCTATCGGCCACGCGACGGCGAATCTATTGCCGAAACTGTCAAGTTCGGTGTGCAAACGCTCGCGGGATCGAGCCAAGGTTACAAGGAATGCCCCGACGGTGAGATTGGATCGGGTCTCAACGTTCGTTTTGGAAAGTACGTCAACGCATTGGGCTTGATGTGCAAAACCCTCGTCATTCCCAAAGCCGCGCCCCCGGTCGCTTCATCGAAGCCGAAGCCTTCGACGACGTCCACAGCGTCCTCGGGACCGTCCACGAGCACCTTGAGCCTTATCGGGGAATGGAAAACCACGACGAGCGCAAACAGGCATTTCACGCTTGTTCTGACGCCACAGATCGCCGGCCCCCTTATCCCGGGTCAGCAAATTGCATTCATCGGTCAGTTCGTGAGCACGGACGGCGCGCGCCAATTCAACGGCACGCTTCAAGGCACCGCGATGTTCCCGTCGACCACGTTGAACTTCACGTACGTCCAACCGGGTCTCGAGGCTGCCGGCACCGGCTTCTTCACGCTTTCGTCCGACGGCAAAACGCTGAAGGGCACCGCTGTGCACATGCAGGAGGAAAAGTTCGCGTGGAACGGTGGGAGATCTTCAGCGCCGCCAGCACCCGCCGCGCCGGAGGGAGCGAAGGCGTCGTCGACATCAAGCTCCTCGGAGACGAGCGCCCCGCCCGCAACGTCGACGCTCGAGGAACAGACGGATCGCCCCGGCAACGACTATTCGCAAACGAATTCGGACGACCCGGTCAAATGCCGAGCGAAATGTCTGAAGGACAAAACGTGCGCAGCCTGGACATGGGTGCAAGAGGGTGTGCAGGGCGATAAGGGCCAGTGCTACCTCAAGGACAGCGTCCCGAGCGCACGACCGGCAGACTGCTGCGTGTCCGGCGTCATCACTCGCTAGTACGAGTCGATATAGCGGCGGCCGCGCTCAACAGAGCGCGGCCGCATCTTGTTCACCGATCGAAACGCTATTGCGCCTGTGACGCCTCGGCGCCATTGCCGAAGGCGCCGAGCTCGCTGCGCTTGCCGCCCTTCGGAGCAGCCTGACCCAGAGCAGGGCTCGTGACCGGGTCCTTCACGTAGCCGTTCGGCGTCCAGCGTCCAGCGGCCGATTTCAGATGAAAGTCGCCGCCAGCCACATCTGCAAACAGCGGATCCACGGGCGCAACAACGCCAGCGCCGAACGTGATGCCGAGGTCGCCGTTCTTCATGTATTTCGTTTCGACCAGCGAGTGACTGACGTTGATCTTCACGTTGCCGCAATTGGCGTCGCAGCTGACGGCGAAGTCCATGCCGGGCGCGTTGCCCCAGAAGATCGAGTTGACGAACGAATAGGCGTCCGGAGCTTCGGCGGCCCGCTCGATCACGACGCCCGCACCCGGCGCTTTGCAGCCGACGTCGAGCGCGCCGACATTCGTCATGTGATCGAATTTCGCCGTTGTCGCCCCGAAGCCGCCGCTATCGAGAAAAACGTTGCCGCCGCAATTGCGGTAGTAGATCTCGTGAACGCTGATGCACGCAGCACCGTCGTCACAGAACATACCTCCGCCGGCGATGCCGGCGCTGTTGTGCATGTACACGTTCCAACTCAACGTGGCGGTCGTCTTCTGCCCGCTGCCGACAGAGGCGCCGACATAGAGACCCGCGCCCCAGCGTGTGACGGTGTTGCGAGTGAACGTGTTTGCCGTGACCTGAAGTTTGTTCGCGAACAGATAGAGCGCGCCGCCGTGGCTCGCCTCGGGTTCGGTCCCCGCATTGGCGTCGACGAGGTTCCGCTCGATCACCACGCTGTTTTCGTTGGCGGAGTCATTGAGGAAACCGGCGCCGCCGCGGCCGCATGCGTTCTTCTTAAACACATTGCCTGCGATGCGCCCTGAGACATTGTTCAGGGCAAAGCCGCCGCCGGCCAACGATTGATCGGCGCATTTGTTGTCGTGGATGTAATTGTTGGTGACGTCGAACTTCTGCGAATAGTAAACATCGCGCAGAATAGCTTGCGAATAGCCAGTGATCTCGAACCCGTCGATCACCGTTCGTTGGTCGCCCTTGGGTCCGGGATCCTCGTAGCGGATGAACGAACCGCCTTTGCCTTGCGCCTTCGATACGTATGCGGCCGAGTCGCGAATGGTGAAATTCTTGCCGCGCTGAAAGCCGCCGGCGAGCGTGAACGCCTTCTCGCCCGGGCTTAAGGCTTCGGCATAAACGCCCTCCGCGACGCAGATGACCGCTCCCTCCGGCGCGGCGGCAACGGCCGCGGCGATCGTCCGATGCGGTTGCTGCGCCGTTCCCTTACCAGCCGCACTCGCCGCATCCACAAAGGCGGTGCAGGCGGGAATGGCGGTGGTGCGCGCACGCTCCACGGCCCGGGGCGCTGACTCGGCGCCGGCCGCGCCACAACAGAATGCCGAGATGAGTAGCGTTGGGAGAACGAGTTTGCGTTTCATGTCGGCTACCGCAGCTTCTCGGCCGCTTTGGCCATGAACGCTTTTGACGTGTCGGTTGAATAAGCGCCCGTTTCGACCGTGAGCATAACATCTTTTTTGACAGCCATTTCACCGATGATGCTCGATGACTCTTCGTCGAAGAGACCGGTCGCCTTTTGCTTCATCCTCAAATCGGCGCCTTGAGCGGCAAAGCTATCCAGGCTTTGTCCGATCGCGGACTGCGCCAGACGATACTCGCCGAAGCCGCCGCGCCACGTCACCGCCAGCTTTAGGTCATTTTCGGTGCCGTCCGCTTGCTTCCAAGAGTAGGTGCAGGAATTGTTATCGCCCTTCGGCGCACTCGATAGGGCCGTTCCGGCGATCGCTTCGGCATCGGCGCGCGTGAGCAATTCGCAGACGGAACGCGCCTTCGGCCGCGCGTTGTTGCGCGTCGTCGCCGCCGCCAATGCTGCGGCATCGTCCGGCGTGAGCGGCTTCGCCAGTCGCTTGTTCGCGGCGTCCGCAAGCTTCGCGGCTTGCGCAATCGTTGCACGCGATCCGCTGATATCGACAACGAGATGCCGCTTGCCGGTCAGCGTGTGAACTTCACAGCACATGAACACGCGCGCTTGATCCCAAGCACCCGTCAGTTTTGTGCCATCGGACAGTTTGAGCACACCCTTCAGTCCCGCGTTCGCGACGGCGTCTTGCGTTGAACTGACAACGCCATATGTGAGGGCGCCGTCGGACCATTCGACGCGCAGCGTGACGGCGCGCAACTCTTTCGTCTCATAACGGCACTCGTCTCCGGTCGCGTCAGGAAAGCCGTTCGTCGAACGGAACGGCGCGCCCGCAAGCGGCCCGACAATGGCCTCGACTTCGGAGGGTTCGAGCAAGCCGCATGCACTCGGATTGGCTGCGTTCGCCGGACCGGCAACGGCGAGGCACGCGATCAACGAGAGCGCCGGGAGGAGAGTGAGACCAACTTGTCGAAGGTGACCGATCATCGTTTTGCGAATCCCTCAAAGGAGTACCGTCACCTTATGTCTTGGAGACACAGTGAACCGGCGCCAATTCGATGGATCAAGCCGCAGCGGTCGCGGGAGATCAAGCGCGGCCGGCGGTGTGACGGTTGTATTTTTGTACCGGCTATCACTAAAGTCAGCAGGAAACGCGCTCATTTGCGCAGAGCGCAAATGCAATAAGGAGTCGGTGCCATGGCACTTCTAAACGTGGGACGAGTTGCCCTGTCGGTCGCCGCCTTGTCATTCGGTTGCGCGGCGATCTCGCCGGCGCAGAGCGCCAGCCCGAGGGTTGGAGGCTGTCCGGTCTTCCCGGCCGACCACATTTGGAACACACCCGTCGACAAGATGCCGGTTGACCCGCGCTCGCAGCAATACATCGCGACGATCGGTGCGGATAAGCCGCTGCGCGCCGACTTTGGCTCCGGGCTCTATGAGGGAGCGCCGATCGGCATTCCGTTTGTCGTCGTTCCCATGAAGCAGCCGAAGGTCGCGATAAACTTTCGTGCCTTCGAGGATGAAGAGCCCGCGACCGATGAAAGCGATCCCGGACCCTACCCGATCCCGAGCAACGCGCCGATCGAGGGTGGCCCCGACAGCAAGGACGACCGCCACGTCATCGTCGTCCAGGAAGGCAGCTGCACGCTGTTTGAAATCTACAAAGCCGTTCCGAACGCCGACGGTAGCTGGAGCACGGTGGGGTCCGCCAAGTTTGATCTCGAAGGGCATGAATTGCGCAGGGACAGTTGGACAAGTGCGGATGCCGCCGGCCTGCCGATCTTCCCCGGCCTCGTCCGCGCCGAAGAAATCGCAGCCGGCGAGATCCGGCACGCCTTGCGGTTCACGGTGCCGCGCACGCGAAAGGCTTATGTCTGGCCCGCGCGTCACGCCGCTTCGCGCAGCATAGACGAAGCTCTGCCCCCGCTCGGCCAGCGCTTTCGTCTGCGCGCGGACTTCGACATCTCAAAATTCTCCAAGACCAACCAGATCATCCTTCGAGCCCTGAAGACCTATGGAATGATGCTCGCGGACAATGGCTCGGCCTGGTTCTTAAATGGAGCGCCGCATCCCGACTGGAACGACGATGAACTTCGAGAACTTCGCAAGGTCTCGGGATCCGACTTCGAGGCCGTGGACGTCTCGTCGCTGATGGTGGACGCCGATTCCGGAAAAGCAAAGTAAGCGATCGCGACCGGCGCGATGCCGCGCCGACCCGGCTCGCCTGCCGACGGCAAAGCCGACTTGAAGAAGATCGGCCGCGGTGCCTACCGCGCTGCGCCACATAGGATGAGCCGTGAAACAGCCGATCGCCCTCAAACGTCAGTTGGAGCTTGCAAAACGGAGCGGACATCCCGTGCGTGTGAAGCGCGCCGAACTGGAGGCCGGGTGGTTTAATGGATTTGTAGTCGCGCTCGGGCCCGATTTCTTCGCATTGCAGGTCGTTGATGAGGGCGTCCGTCTCGGCGGCTACTCTTGCATGCGTTTCATCGACGTAACTGAGTGCAAAAGCCCGGCGCCGGGCGCCAGCTTCATCGAAAAAGCGCTGAAGGCTAGAAAGCTGACGAGAGGCGTTGACCCGAACCTCGACCTTTCATCGCTGACCTCGCTGCTGCTAGGCGCAAATGCCGATTTTCCACTTGTAAGTCTTCACATTGGGAACGTGTGTTATGTTGGGAAAGTCGTCGACATATCCAAGGGCGACGTCCACCTTTTGGAAGTCACGCCCGACGCCAAGTGGGAAAGCAAACCCAGCCGATACTCGATCACCGCGATAGACAGAGTGGATTTCGGTGGCCCGTACGAGGAGGCGCTGCATTTGGTAGCGGGCTCCAAAAAGACCGCGACGCCTCACCAAGGTCGCCGCTCGCCGCGCTAAACGGTCCGCGTGGTCTCGCCCTCAATCCTCCTGAACCAGCGACGCCTTCAGCGCCTCCAGGCGCGCCAGATCACGTATGCGCCGCAACAGATAAAAAAGCGTCCCTCCGGTCCAAACCGCAAGCCAAATGAGCACGACGCCTAGGATCGCCAGCGATGAGCGGCCCAGCGGCACGGCGTGATCCATGAGCAAAACAAACACGGCGACAAAGACAAGCGACGCCGCAACCGACCATAGAATCGCGAACGCAAGGCGCGTGCCGATCCGCGCGCGCCGCACCGCGAGCTCGACCGCCAGCATCACGGGATCGTCCGCCTTCGCCGGGGCCAACGACCGCGCCCACCACGACGACCAGGACACAGCGGCGACAAAAGCGAGCGTCGCCACGCCGAGAACGAAGTCGTCTTGCACCAACAGCCAAACGCCGACCGCGGCGCCGGCGATGGCCGTTGCCACCTCGCTCCACACGACGAGCGTCGACAACCAGCGCCAGCGCGCCAGCCGCCGCAACTCGTCCGCCGCCGGCGCGGCCTTCGCCGGCAAGCTCCGCCATACTCGTTCGAGGTCGTCCCAGTCCGTCATGTCGATCCTTTGAGCAATTCCTGCAAAGCCGCCTTCGCGCGATGCAGCCTGACCGTCGCCGCCGAGACATTGAGGCCAAGCACCGCGGCAATCTCCTCCGCTTGAAAGCCTTCGAGCGCCAGGGTCACCACGACTTTCTGATTGACGGGCAACCGCTGCACCGCCGCCTCGAGCTTCGCGCGCAAGTCCGCATGCGCGACCACATCCTCCGGGGACGCAGCGCCCGCAGGTAATGCGTCGTCGAGTTCCATAAACCGCGGCGCGCGCGCTTGCCGCGCAACATGACTGATGGCCCGGTTGTGCGCGATCCGCGCGACGAAGGTCCGCAACGAAGCGTCGCCGCGAAACGACGGCAGCGCCTGCCAGACGTTCAGATAGATGTCCTGTACAAGCTCCTCCGCCAGCGCCGCGTTCGCCTCGTAGGACCGCGCAATGCGTGCGATGAGCGCGCCGTGCGTGCGCGCAAGGTCGGCGAAGGCGGCGTCGCGTTCCGTCATGCTTGCGACAATATCTTCTCGCTCCTCAAGCGCCGCGCGCACACTAGCAGCAAGGCGAAGGTCAGCGCGATCTCGACCGCGGCAAGCTGCACAAACGGGGCCACCGGTGTCGAAGACCTAAGGAGCGGCTGCGCCAGTGCATTCAGTTCCCACGCCAGCGGATAGAGCCCCGCTTGCGCCAATCGTTCACCGGTCACGACGAAACCCGCGACAACGGGAGCGAAGGACAAGAGTGTGAGATAGCTCTGTGCGTCCTTAAAATTCTTCGCCCACAAGCCCACAGCAAGCTGTACCGCGGCGACCAAACCGCAAAGGGGCATCAAAAACAACACCACGTGAAGACCCGTCTCGACGCTGGTCTCGAGCCGGACGCCCAACTCGGGCAATGCCGACCGGTCGAGCAACAGCAAGCCGCCGACGACGCAAGCTGCCGTCCCGAACACGCCCAGAGTCGCCGCGGCAAGCCACTTGCCGAACACGATGCTCAACGCGCCGACTGGATGCGCCAGCAGCGTCTCCAGCGACCGCCGTTCGCGCTCGCCTGCCGTCATGTCGGCCGCAGCCGCAAGGCTCACGAAGAACGGCGCGCTGACGAAGAAGATTATCAGGATGCGCGCCACGACGTCGGCCTGCCGCGACACCGCGTTCGTGCTCTGCGTGTCGACGTCGACTGGTGAACCGACGGACGGCGCGATGCCTCGCGCCAGCAAACGCTGGTTCGAAAGCTGCGCCGAAAACGAGCGCACCGCACGCTCAAGCCTGCGCACCGTCGGTCCGCTCGTCGCGAGATCGGCGAGAATACCGACGCGCACCGTCCGCCCATCCTGAAGCCGCGCCGCAAAATCCTCTGCAATATTCAGGCAGATCTTCGCTTTGCGATCGAACGACAAGCCTGCCGCCGTCAGGTGCTGCACAAGGGCGGGCGCCTCACCGGGCCCACACAGCGCGACCGGAGCGAGCGCGTCCTCCCGCGATTGCGCTGCCAGCATGCCGACCGCGAACATCACGGCGACCGGCCCGAAGAACACATAGGCAAGGGCCGAAAACAACGACCGCCGGTCGCGCAGCAGGTCGGTCATCTCTTTGAGAAAAATCGTGGCCGCCTTCATGCCGCGAGCGCCTCCCCGCGCGAGGTGAGCGTCACGAACGCGCTCTCCAAATCCTTTGCCCCGGCACGAGCGATGATCTCCATCGGCGAGCCCTCGGCGAGCACGCGCCCGCGGTGGATCACCACCAGCCGGTCCGACAGCTCCATCACCTCACCCATGGCGTGGCTCGACATCAAGATGCACGCCCCCTCGGCCCGCAATCGCATGAGAAGATCGCGCAGAACCCGCACCGAAAACACGTCGAGCCCGCGCGTGGGTTCATCAAACACCAGGTTGCGCGGCCGATGCACGATGGTGCGTGCGAGCGCGACCTTCATCCGCTGCCCGTGACTTAGACCCGCAGCCAGCCGCCCGCGAAGATCGCCGAAGTCGAGTTCGTCGAGCACGCGCCCAACCGCCGCGGAGAGCTTTCTACCGAAGAGCCCGTGCAGCTCCGCCGCAAAGCGCACATGCTCTTCCACGGTCAGCCGCGGATAGAGCCCGAACTCATCGTGCAGCATGCCGAGCCGCGCGAGCGCCTTCGTTCGATGACGTCGCACATCGACGCCATCAATCTCGACCCGCCCCGACGCCGGCGTGATCAGTCCGCCGATCATCCGCAATGTCGTCGTCTTGCCCGAACCGTTGCCGCCGAGCAGCGTCGTAATCGCGCCCTCTCTCGCCGCGAACGACAGCCCATCGACCGCTTTCACCGCGCCGAACTGTTTCCGCAAATCATGCGCCTCGATCATCGAACTCTCACGCGTTCGGGGACGTGATGAAACGCGGCGGCGCCACGCGCTTCACGCAAGTCTGATCGCGCCCGCCCTGCGCCGGATCGTCAAGAAACGCCGCAATCAGCTCGGCGATGCACGGATTCGAACTGTTCGTATGGAAGGCATGCGGAATGACGACATGCACCCCGCCCGCGAATTGCTTCAACGCAGCCGCACCCAGCGACGGCGGCGTCACCGGGTCGGCCTCGCCCGAAATCACCATCGCAGGCGTCTTCGCGGACAGCGGCGCGAACATCGACGCCGGCAGTTCACGCGCCGGCCATCCCGAACAGGCGGCCTCGAAGTAGTGATAGAAGGAATGACGCATGAACGGCCGCTCCACCGCCGCAGGCCCAAGCTTGCGGGCCTGCGCCCAATCCTCGGCGCAGATAATGCCGAGCATGGAGCCGAGCGACATCGTCTCGACCGACCATTCGGCCGTCGCCGATCCAAGCGCCAACAACGGCTTCACGTCGCCCCGCGCCCCTTGGCTGATCGCGTAAGGCACGAGGGCACGCGTCATGCCGACGTAGAGCGCGCCGCGCACGAGGACCACCACACCATCGCAGTCGATCGAACCGGTCTTGAGCCGCCCTTCGCGCGGATCGGGCGCCTCATATGAAATCTCGCCGCGTTCCGCCCGCGCGATCAGAGTCGTCAGATCGGTTTTGAGATTGGGAAACGCGCCGTTGCAGGCTGCGTCGCGCGCGCAGTCGGCGAAGAGAAGCGCGAGCGCGGCCTCCCCGGTTTGAGGCGCCGTTTCGACAATCGTCGTACCGACAGGCGTTGCGGCATCCAGAACCGATGCACGAACATGCCCGCCATACGCGCGGGTGTAGTGCTGCGCGATGCGTGTGCCGAACGATCCACCCCAAAAATTGACGCGCGCATATCCCATCGCGCGCCGAAACCGCTCGAGATCCTCGACGATCTCGCGGGACGAAAAGAACGCGGCGCTGGCGCCGAAGCGCTCCGCGCACGCGGCGCCGTCCTGCCGCGCCTGCTCCGCGCCGCGAAACGCCGCCGTCAGCGAGAACGCGCAATCGATCCTTCCCGAAAGCCCCGTGCCGCGAATGTCGAAGAGCACGATGTCGCGCGCACGCCGTGCCGGTCTGAACGCCGAGTCGAGCCACGGCGCCATGCCGGTCGCCGCCTGCCCCGGCCCCCCAGCAAGCACGATCAACGGATCCTCCGCCGGCCGCGCCGTTGTCGCCGGCACGATCGCCGCAGTGACCCTGATCTGCGCGCCCTCGGGCACCGCATAGTCGAGCGGTACGGCGACAGACACGCACCTCACCGGCGTCTCGAATCCATCGAGGTGGCAGGGCGTTTCGTTGTGCGGCGCGGCCTGGGCCGCGCTTGCGGCAAGCGCGGCCAAAACGGCAGTAACTATGCGCGCCATCTCTCCCCCAAGAACGAACGTCGTTGGAGAAATAGTCTCCGGTCACCCGCGGCTCTTACACGCCGCCCCAAAGAAATGACGCGACCAATGTCGGTGGGGTTGACGCCCGGCCTTGCGCGACCCGTCGGAAATTGCCATCGAAGTGGCATGAGCCAGAACGCGCCCGAGCCAAAACTGCAAATCCGCATCGTGCCGGTCACGCCGCTGCAGCAGAATTGCTCGCTCATCTGGGACACGGCGACGAAGCACGCCGCGTTCGTCGATCCCGGCGGCGACATCGACAAGTTGCTGGGCGCCCTCGCCCATTTCGGCCTCACGCTGAAACGCATCTGGCTGACCCACGGCCACCTGGACCATGCGGGGGCCGCCGCCGACCTGCGCCAACGCACCGGCGTCGCTGTCGAGGGCCCGCACCGGGACGACCAGTTCTGGCTGGACCAGATCGAAGACAGTTCACGCCGCTACGGCATCACGGGCGGCCGCAACGTCACGCCGGACCGCTACCTGGAAGACGGCGACACGCTCGAACTCGAAGGCGTTAAATTCGACGTCGCGCACACGCCGGGACACACGCCCGGCCACGTCGTGATCCACAACAGGGCAGCCAGGATCGCCTTCGTCGGCGACGTTCTGTTCGCAGGCTCGATCGGCCGCACCGACTTCCCGCGCGGCAACCACCAGCAACTGATCGACTCGATCACCGGCAAACTCTGGCCGCTGGGCGACGACATGACGTTCGTCCCCGGACACGGCCCGACATCCACCTTCGGTCGCGAACGCCAGACCAACCCCTTCGTGGCGGACAGCCTGACGGGATATGCCGGCGCGCAGAAGACCGCGCCCAACGACTTCGATCAGAAGACGTCGAAGCGCTACACCTGACCAGCGCAAAAGATTGAGGGCGAAGCTTTCGCTCCGCCCTTAGCGTCACTACGTTCGACAACGTGCCTTACTGCAGGTCGATGACCACGCGGTTGTTCTGCGGCTCGCGCACACCGTCGCCGGCCTGTACCGCGGGTTCAGCTTCGCCGCGGCCCGAGGCCGCGATCGAACCGGCCGGAATACCCTTGCTGACCAGGTTCGACTTCGCGGCATCCGCACGGCATTCGGACAGCTTCTGGTTGGCGCCGCCCGCGCCCGCCGTGTCGGTGTGACCGACGACGCGCACCGAAGCGCTTCCCGTCGCTTTCGCCGACGACGCCGCCTCGCTCAACACCGCGTCCGCTTCGCCGGACAGGTTGCATTTGCCTGCGTCGAAATAGATGACGAAGTTGCGTACCGGCGGCGGTGGCGGCGGTGATGCTTCCACCGGCGGCGCCGGCTCGGCCGGTGTCTCATCCTCGATCAAGTCGTGCCGCCAGCCGATCGTAACCGCGTGCTTCGTGATGTCGTCATACGAGTCGTTGTGCACATCGCCCAACCCGTCCACTTCCGTGAACTCGGCATCGCCGGCGTTGAAGTAGCGATAGTTCACGAACAGCGAATTCTGATTGTCGATCTCGTAGTTGAAGCCGGCGATCAATTGCCAGGCAAATACCCACTCCACGTCGCGGATGGGGACGGTGTGCCAACCGCTTTCGTTGTCGTAATGGATCTGATCCATACCGATGCCGCCGCCCAGCGACAGCGACCAGCGATCGCCCAGGCGCCAGTCGTACAGAAGGTTGCCCATCACCGCGAATTCTTCGAACACGCCGCCGCTGAACTCGGTGCCTTGCACGTTAAAGCTTTCGAGATCGTTGGCGCGATAGGCGAGTTCGACTTCCGCGCGAAGGTCACCCCACGAATGGCCCATGGAGAGCATGCCTGCCCACCCGGTGTCGAAACTCGCGGTCGTCGGCGGGAAGCCCCCAAGAAACGTCGGATCAATCGTGTCGTTGTCGACATCCGCGTCGCTGACAAAATTCACGCCCGCTTCCAAGCTGACGTACCAGCCGTGGAAATTCGCCGCGCTCGCCGATCCGGCCAATGCCAGAGACGCGACGGCACCAAGCAGCACTGTTCTGATTGTCATGTGATGAACCCCCCCAGTTCAAAATTTTACGCGCAACCGCTCGACCATAATCCTGTTTCAGCGAATGCGTTCCGTCGAGTTGTGAGTTGATCCCAGTTGTTGCAGAGACAACGCACTCATGTGCTCTGGCGACAACCAGTCCGCGAGATCAGGGCAGACTCCACGTCCGCGGGGATAAAGTTCCCACGGAACTATCGGGAACCGGCTGGCCGCACGGCGATTTAGCCAAGCGCAGCTTCCAATGCCCGCGCGTCGAAAATTTCTGCAGGCACATTCTCCGGTCCGATCAACGTCGCAAGCGCCAGCCCCGTGATGAGCGGATCGACCATGAACTTCCCGCGCAGCCGCTCACGCCGCGCTCGTCCCGCCGCGTCGAACTCGCAGTCACGCACCGCGGGCAACCGTCCCGACAACCGCAGCCGCCGCATCCGCTCACGCCGTTCCTCCGCGTACGGCGCAAGTGCGGCCGGCGACCAATCATTGTTCGCGTTCAAAATATCGCTCACGACGCGCACGTCGCGATGCGAGACGGAAAGCCCCTGCCCGATCGTCGGATCGTTGTGTCCCGCCGCATCACCGATCGCGATAACACCAGGCCCGACGGGAACGTCGATCCACGTGTCGTTGTTCGGATAGACGAAACACTGGCTCGCGGGTTTGGAGTCCACGATCGCCGCGCCGTCATCGGGTAAGCACGCAAGTCGAAATCCTTCGACAAACCGCTGCGGCGCATCATCGCCCATGAAGCGCGCCTTCTGATCCAGCGCCACGCCTTGATAGAGCCGCGCCTTGCCGCCGCCCTGCGGAAAGATGAAGTAGTTCATGTCGCCCGCAACGCCGATCGACTGCAGATCGTCCGGCCATCCATGCGCGTTCTCGACAAGCATCCCTGAGAACCAATGATGCGGCGGATCGCTTTCGACCTTGAACCCCATCTGCTGCACCGTCTTGCCATGCCGCCCGTCGGCGGCAACGACGAGGCGCGGTTTGATCTCATGCGCAACGCCTTGATGCTCGAACGTCACCGTCGGCCGGTCGCCCGGCGTCACATGCGTCTTGCGCACGCCGCGCACAAACCGCGCCCCTGCAGCGACGGCGGCATCGTCCAAAATTCCGCACAACCGCGGATGTCCGATCGTCAACGGCCCAAGCCCGCCCGGAATAATCGCCTCGAACGCCATCGCCTTGGCTTCCGCCTCGGTACGGTCGACGTCCTCGTCATAGCTGATGTGACGCTTCAAGTGATGCGCGCCATGCGACCGATAGAGATCGTAAAGCCCAAGCCGCTGCGCCTCTATCACGCCCCACGGCGCCAGCCACTCGCCGCGCACGACGTCGCGGTGCCGCTCCGTGATCTCGAGCATCAACACCGAATGCCCCGCCCGCGCCATCACCGCCGAAAACGCGCCGCCCGCAATGCCGCCGCCGACTACGACGATGTCGGGCGTCTCGATACTGTCCATGGTGCATCTCCCTCGGAAGTCGAAGTTACCGCACCGACTCTAGCCAAGAAAGAGCGATCCTGTCCGCCCTCTCGGCGCCTCGCGGCGAACCCGGGCCATGCCGGGCACAAAAAAAACGGCGGCCGATGAGGGCCGCCGCTTGGCAAGCAATTCTAACGATCTAGCTGATGAACACCCAGGCGCCGTTCGGCTGACGGCACGCCTGCCCGCGCACCTGACGGCGGTTCGGGTAGAACGTGACGTTCTGGTAGTTCGCGCAAGCGAAACCGTCCTGATCGTAGTAGTAGCTGCGCACGCGGAATTCACCGCGGCGGCCGTTGCGCGGATTGCTCCAGCGATAGACCGTCCCGGCCCGACCGCTGTTCAACGCGCTGTAATACGACTTGTACGCATAACTGCGATCGTCGCAGTCCATGTCGCGCGTCAGCGTCGCGCCCAGCGCACCGCCGATGATCACGCCGGCCACCGTCGAGCCGCCGTCGTTGTTGCCGAGCGCACGGCCCAACAACCCACCGATGATGCCGCCGGCGATAACGCCGGCCGGATCCGGACGATCGCGGCATTCGCTGTAATAGACGTCGTCGTTATAGGTGTACGAACGCGAATAGCGGCGGCGCCAATTGTTCTCGCGGTCGTCGCGGAAGCGCGTTTCGCGAATTTCGCCGTTGCGCTGCGAGACCAGGAAGCAATTCCCGTCCGGCTGACAGATCCACTGATAGCCGCGCGGCGGCTGACGCAAATTGTTGCGGCGCCAATCCGTCACGATATAACGCTTGTCGCGATACTGCGCCGGCACGCGCTGGCCCCTCGACCAACGCCGTCCGTCGCGATTGAAACCGGGACGCTCAGACGTTGCACCGGGAGGCGGCGCTGCAGCAGGTCGATCCGCATCCGGTCCGCCCGGCACGCGCGGCGTGGGTTGACCCGGCTGGCCGTCGCCGCGATCACCGCGGTCGCCACGATCACCGCGGTCGCCATCGGGTCGCTGACCCGGCTGCTGACCGGCAGGACACGCAGGCTGACCGGGCTGACCGCAAGACGGCTGTGGACCGGGCGCCCCTTGACCACCAGGTTGTGCCATCGCCGCCGTACCGCTCATCAGCGACAAGGCAATAATCAAAGCTGAACCGCGATTCATCCGTCGTTCGCCTATTTTTGTTGGAGGAACTCACAGCGCTAAACGCTCTCGCGCTGAATTAGTGCCACGGCGAACAGGCACTGCGTCGAATTGGCTCGCGCAAATCAGCCGCGCGTTACACTTCGCGACAAAGATGACCGCATCAAACTGAAAGCGCCCCGTTCTCACCGAAGAGAACGAGGCGCTCAGACGGTTAAGGTGTCCCCGGTGGCGTCGCGGGCGCAGGTGTTGCGGGCGTCGCCGGCGCGGGCGTGGTCCCTTCCGGTGTCGCCGGCGGCGTTGCACCGTCGACCGGCGCAGGCACGACATCCGGCACAGGTGCTGCAGCAGGCGCTGGCGGCGGCGCGGCCGGCAAATCGCTTGAGAACATGTCGGTCAACACCTGCCACTTCCCGTCGCGCTTCGTCCACGTCACGACGGATTTGCCACTGTCGTTGACGATCGCTGCCCCCTCACCCATCGAGAACTTGTAGGTCGCAATGTCGACCGCCAGATCGCCGCTCTTGGCGAACACGATCTTCTCGGATTCAAAGGTCAGCGCTACGCCGGGGATCGCGAACATCTCGGACCAGCCTTTCTGGATCGCTTCGCGCCCGACCGCCTTCGGAGCGTTCGGGGGCAAGAACTGCGCATCCTCGGCATAGTTCTGCGCGATCGACGCGGCGTCTTTGGCGACGATCTTGTCCTGCCAGGCTTTATTGATTTCGCGGATGGCCGCTTCATCGGCCTCATGACCGCCGGGCCCGCACGCCGCGAGCACCAGCACGCACGCGGCAACGACCGCGGCGAAAGCAACGGGAAGACGTTTCATCTCTCGTGATCCTTTTTCTGATCGCGCGTGAACCGCGCAATCTGCACGGAATTAATCCCGCAAGCGCGGCATGAGGGAAGAGCGCCAACGCACACCACCCCTGCGACCGAATAACCGTCAGTCGTCCAGCGCCGCGCGCTCCCGCTCCACCCGCTTGGCCAACCGCTCACGCCGCCGACCGGTCTCGCCGTCAAAAGCGTCCAGCTCACTTTGCACCGCACGCAAGCGCTTCTCGATCGCAGCACGCCCCTTCGGCGCCTCACGCTCGAACTCCCGCAATTCCCGCTCCGCCGCTTCGAGCTTGGAACGATCGGCAACGGGCTTCGCAGGCGGCTTAGGCCGTTCAACATCCGACCGGCGATGCGCCGGAAAGGCGACGACATTCGAGGGCTTTTCCGGCGGCGCGGCCCTGGCCTTCTTCCGCTCCTTGCTCCCGCCCTCCAGCGGCAGGGTCGCCTGCCCCGGCGCGGCCACGGGCACCCCGGGCGTCCGCATGGCCAATTTCACGTGCGTGGGATCGTCGGTTACACGCGCCGCCCCCTCGCCAAACAGGTCCCGGCGAACGTCCCAGGCCTTCAGCGCCGCCTTCTGACTATCGACCGCCACCAGCCAGTCTCGCACGCCGATTCGCGTAATGTAGACTTTCGTACGCGAAGTGATTCGCTTGTCCGCCATGAGTCCCGCCGCGTTGCTGTCGGGCTTCAGGCTACTCAGTTGAAGGTTGTGTGCAATGCCCGCTGTCGCCCGTGACCGCCGCGTCGCCGTACCCAAGGCCGGTTACGAACCCCTCCGCCCCATCAAGGGCCGGCCGATCAAACCCGAACTGACACGCCGCTTCGTGGCGCAGCTGAGCGACGGCTCGGCCTGCACGGAGGCCGTCGAAGCGGAAGACTTCCTGCAAGCCGCGCTCGCTTTCGCTGAAACCTGCGCGACGCACGACAAACCGTCGGCGAACATCGCCGTGACGGATTGCGAGACCGGCGAAACCCACTGCTTCGCCGTCGCACTCGACTAAACCCGCCCGCACGCCGTTCGGCACGACCGCCTCAGGCACCGCGAGCACCGGTGTAATCCCGTCGGCATAACCGATATCGAACAGCATCGCCTCGGACACGACACCCGCCATCGTCCGCGGCGCCATGTTAACGACGAACAGCGCTTGCCGCCCGGCAAGCGCACCGACATCGGCACGCTCGCCTTTCAACCCGGCAACGACATTGCGGACGGCGTCGCCGAAATCGACAGCCAGCCGCACGAGCTTCCGCGAGCCATCAACGTCATGCACCGATACGATCGTGCCCACGCGCACATCGATCTTCGCTAAATCGTCGATCGTAATCTGAGACTTGATAGGCGCCGGCGTAATGACGGCGACCCTAGTGCGTGAGCTTCAACGGCCGGTCACCCGCGCCGTAGTTGCAAACATACGCAGCCGGCGAACCGCTCTCGACGCAGATCGTGACCTTCTGCACGGTGTCCGCGCCCGCCTGCGCGCTCATCGTCATGTTCTGCGCGCACAGCACAACAAGCGCCACGGCGATCACCGTCAGCACCGATTTCGTGTAGAGGTCCATGGTACGTCTCCCGTTTGCATGAATTGCACTGAGGCAATCTCACGCAAAACGGAAGCGGTCAACTCGCTTAGTGCCGGCCGCCGCGCCGCCCGCCGCGATACCCGCGCTCGCCGCGGAACGGCCTGCCGCCCCGGAAATGATCGCGCCGGAAATGCCGCCCATGATCGCGGTAATAGCGATGCCCGCGGTCGCGATAATAGAAGTACCCGTCGCTGGCCCAATACCCACCGATATACGGCCCGTAGTAGCCATCATAATACCCGTCGTAATAGCCGTACGGACCACCGCCGTAATAGCCACCGCCCCGATAGCCTTCATAATAGTAAGGATCGTCGTAGTAGACGCAGCCGCCCAGGGACAGCAGCACCACTGCGGTCGCCACCAGTTTTAGGGGTCGCTTGATCGATAGGCGCATGACTGGTTTCTCCAAGCCGGACGCATCAATCCAAACGCCGATCAGCCTCCCCCGTTCCACCTTGCGCTTCAGAAATCCCGCGCCGCGTTTCACTGGTGTTAACCTGCGAAGGCGCGGCGTCGCCTGGGGTGTGGTCGCTATGGCCCGGCTGGCCTGATGACCGGGAAGTGATCCTTAAGTCCGCCTGCGCTAAACAACTTCCGCTTGCGTTCCCGGGAGCCTCCGGACAAGCATCCGCGTTCCCACCCTGCAACCGGTGTTCTTTCCATGGCCGCTCGTCCCTCTTGGCAGGGTCATTTGAAACTGTCCCTCGTGACCTGCCCGGTCGCGCTCTACAACGCGATCAGCCCGCGCGGCGACGTGCATTTCAACATGATCAATCCGGAGACGGGCAACCGCATCCGCATGATCACGGTCGATGCCGGAACGGAAGAACCGGTCGAACGCAAGTCGCTGGTCAAAGGCTTCGAGATCGCCAAGGGCGAATACGTCATCGTCACCCAAGACGAAATCGACGCGGTCAAACTCGAGAGCACGAAGACGATCGACATCGAAACCTTCGTCCCCTCCGACGACATCGATCGCCTTTACTGGGACAACCCGTATTACCTCGTGCCCGACGGCAAGATGGCCGCCGAGCCCTTCGTGGTCATCCGCGAAGCGATGGAGCGCTCGGGCCAGATCGCCTTAGGCCGTATCGTGATGTCGTCCCGCGAACGCCTGATCGCGATCGAACCGCGCGACAAGGGACTCGTCGCCACGATCCTGCGCTCGCGCGACGAAGTCCGCGCCACGAAAGACTACTTCTCAGACATCCCCGACGCGCGCCCCGATCCCGAAATGATCGCGATCGCCGAAAAAATCATCAGCCAGAAAGAAGCCGACTTCGACCCGTCGGAGTTCAACGACCGCTACGAAGACGCCCTGCGCGAACTCATCGAGCGCAAGCAGAAGGGCCACAAGATCACCCGCGCCGAAGAGCCGAAGGACACCAACGTCATCAACCTGATGGACGCGCTGAAAGCGAGCCTGAAGGGCGGAGGCGGCGCGACCAAGGCCAAGAAACCAGCAAAGGCCGCAAAGCCCACCAAAGCCGCAGCGCCGAAGAAGCGCGCCAAGCGGTGAGCTAGAGCGGCGCAATGCCCGCCCGCGACACGAAGAAAAAACTCGGCGCCTATCACGCCAAGCGCGACTTCGCGAAAACGGACGAGCCCTCCGGCGAACTCCCCGTCGCGCCGTCAAAGCGCCTGCGCTTCGTCATCCAGAAACACGCCGCGACGCGCCTCCACTACGACTTCCGCCTCGAACTCGACGGCGTGTTCAAGTCTTGGGCCGTGACCCGCGGCCCCTCCCTCGACCCGGCCGACAAACGCCTCGCCGTCGAAGTGGAAGACCACCCGCTCGACTACGGCGACTTCGAAGGCACGATCCCGAAGGGCCAATACGGCGGCGGCACGGTCATGCTGTGGGACCGCGGCTTCTGGGAAGTCGAGGGCAACCTGACACCCCAAGAAGCGCTGCGCAAAGGCGACTTCAAATTCAACCTCGCCGGTGAAAAACTCCACGGCTCATGGGCGCTGGTGCGCATGAAGCGCCGCGAGCGCGAACGCCACGACAACTGGCTCCTCATCAAACACCGCGATGAATACGCAAAGAACGGCCATGGCGAAAAAATCCTAGACGAAGACACGTCCGTAGCCTCCTCCCGCACACTCGACGAAATCGCCGCCGGCAAAGGCCGCGCACCAAAACCCTTCATGCTGAAAGCGCGCACAGCCCGCGACGCGATCTGGAATTCCGATCGCGCCAACCGCGAACATAGCATCGACCGCAACGAACCGCGCGCGCCCGCGAAGCCTGCCATCGCCGCGCCCGCAAAACCGCTCAGCGAACTGCCCGAATTCATCCATCCGCAATTCTGCAAATCCGTCACCTCGCCGCCGCGCTCGTCCGGTTGGGGCCACGAGGTCAAACTCGACGGCTACCGTATCCAGATGCGCGTCGAAGACGGCGAAGCGACACTCCGCACGCGCAAAGGCCTCAACTGGACCGACAAGTTCAAATCCCTCGCCCGCGTCGGCTCGAAACTGCCGAACTGCATCATCGACGGCGAAATCTGCGCCGTCGACAAGGACGGCAGCCCGGACTTCTCCGCCTTGCAAGCGGCGATCGCGAACAACAAGACCGACAAGCTGATCTACTTCGCCTTCGACCTGCTCGTGGACGGCGCCGAAGATCTGCGCCCCCAACCACTCGCCGCACGCAAAGAACGCCTGCGCAAACGCATCGCCAAAGCCGGCCCGATGATCCGCTACGTCGAACACATCGAAGACGACGGCAAAGCGGTACTCGAAGCCGCGGGCAAAATGAATCTCGAGGGCATCGTCTCAAAGCGCCTCGACGCACCTTACAAATCCGTCCGCACCGACAGCTGGCAGAAAACCAAACTGCGCGGCGGCCAAGAGGTCGTCATCGGCGGCTGGGCAGAAGAAGGCGCCCGCTTCCGCTCCCTGCTCGTCGGCGCGTACAGAGGCGGCCGCCTGCAATATCTCGGCCGCGTCGGCACAGGTTTCGACGTCAAGACCGCGCAGAGCCTGCATAAACGCTTGAGTGCCGTCGCCGCCGACGACAGCCCCTTCACCGGCGCGACCGCACCGAAGAAGACCGGCGAAATTCGCTGGGCCAAACCGGCCCTCGTCGCCGAAATCGAATTCGCCGGCTGGAGCAGCGACGGCCTCGTCCGCCAAGGCGCCTTCAAAGGTATCCGCGAAGACAAGCCGCCCGGAGAAGTCATCGTCGAAGACGTCCGCCCGGCAGGCGCAGAGGAACCGCGCAAACTACCCGACGTTATCGTCTCACCAAGCGCGGGCAAGGATCCACGCGTTATGAACGTCGCCATCAGCCATCCGGAAAAAGAACTCTGGCCCGCCGCTGGCGACGACAAGGCGGTGACCAAACTCGACCTGGCAAAGTACCACGAAGCGATCGGCGACCACCTGCTCGACTACATCAAGGGCCGCCCCTGCTCGATCATCCGCGCCCCCGACGGTATCGGCGCGCAGCAATTCTTCCAGCGCCACGAAATGCGCGGCCAATCGAAAGCAATCACCCTCGTCAAAGTGCGCGGCGACAAACAACCCTACGTCCAATTCGACACGCTGGAGGCCATCCTCGCCGCCGCTCAAATCTCCGCGATCGAATTCCACCCGACGAATTGCGAACCCGACGATCCCGAAGTACCCGGCCGCCTGGTCTTCGACCTCGACCCCGCTCCCGACGTACCCTTCGCGCGCGTCATCGAAGCCGCGCACGAATTCAAAGACCGCCTCGAGGCGATCGGCCTGTCAGCTTTCTGCAAAACGACGGGCGGCAAAGGCCTCCACGTGGTCACCCCCTTCGCCAAATCGAAAACGAAATTCACCTGGGACGAAGCCAAAGCCTTCGCCCTCGAACTCTGCCGCCAAATCGCAGCCGACACGCCGGCGAAATACCTCACGACCATGGCGAAGAAAGACCGCAGCGGCCGCATCTTCCTCGACTATCTGCGCAACGACCGCCTCTCCACCGCCGTCGCCGCCTTCTCGCCGCGCGCGAGACTTGGCGCGCCGGTCTCGATGCCCATCACCTGGGCCCAAGCAAAGGCGGGCCTGGACCCAACGAAGTTCAACGTGCACACCGTCCCCGGATTTCTGAAGAAGTCGAAGGCGTGGGCCGACTACGCCAAATCCGCAAAGCCCTTTGCAGCGGCGGCGAAACGACTGACCGCCGGATAGCGTCGGTGAGAATAAAGTAATTCTTCACCCTTTCTCGGTTCCCGCAGGAAACCTTAATCGGCCGCGCGCAATGCCGCTCGTGCGCCAGACAGACAAATTTGGCGCGCAGAAATCCGTCCTCTGCAGGTGCGATTTAGCGATTGTTGAACCGCCCCATGGTCTTATTGGGTCTAAGGGCCGCCAAACGGCACGAAGGCAGAGGTTCGCACCGTCATGCTTGCGATGTTCGCACGCCGCAGCCGCAACGCGGTCGCTGCACACCGCGATCGTTTCCGTCGGCTCGTCGCGATTTTCGCGGGCGTCCAGCTGCTCATCGTTCTGCTGTCATGGATGGCGCTGAGCACCGTCGATGTCGCCCGCTCCTTCGCTTCGGGCGCTGCGTTCTACGCCGAGGCGCAAAAGTCTGCCGTGATCAGCTTGCTCGAGTTCGAAGCCTCCCGCGACTCTCGGCACATCGAGGCGTTCGACCGCGAGATGGCGCGCGCGTTGGCCGCTGGCGACGCGCGCGAAGCTCTCGAACGTCCCCGCCCGGATTTCGACGCCGCCTCCGCAGGCTTCATCAAGTTGGGGATCGATAGCAGCGACACGTTCGCAATGAACGTCGGGTTCGTGCTGTTTAAGGACTTCGGCCCGCTCGCCGACGCCGTCGCGCTTTGGCAGACAGCGGACGCGCGGATGGCCGAGCTTGCTGCCACCGGCGACAAGGTGCGCAAAGCTGTCGCGGTACGCGCGCCGCACGATCAAATCGCAGCCGATTTGGCGCGCGCAGCGGCGATCGACGAAGAACTGACGGACTTGGAACGCGCCTTCGCCGCCCGCATGCGCGAGGCCGCGCAGAGCATTCGCGACGTTGCGCTTGCCCTCGTGCTTCTGGGCACCTTGCTGCTCGCGGCCGCCGGGCTCATCGGTGCTTGGCGCATCTCGCACCAAGGCGCCGACAGCGAGAAGCGCGCTCTCGTCAGCGAAGACCGGTTCGAAGGCTTCACCGAAATCGCATCCGACTGGCTGTGCGAACTCGATGAGAACTTGAACATCACATACCTGTCCGATCGCTTTCAGGAATCGACGGGCGTCCCGAACAAGTTGGTCATCGGCCACCCGTGGGCGACCCTCGCGCGCCGCCCGTGGATCAAGATTGAGACACCGACGCATTTCGACGACCTTGCAGCGCACCGCCCCTTCCGGGGCCATCGCATGCGGCACATCTCGACGGACGGCCGCGAGCGCTATTGGTCGCTGTCGGGCAGACCCATCGTAGATTCCACCGGCACCTTCATAGGCTATCGCGCCACCGGTACCGACATCACCGAACTCGTGCAAGCGAACAAGACGGCGGCCGCAGCCAAGAACCAGGCCGAACAAGCCAACCGCGCCAAGTCGGCCTTCCTCGCCAACATGAGCCACGAACTGCGCACGCCCTTGAACGCCATCATCGGCTTCTCGGAAACGATGAACGGCGAACTGTTCGGTCCCCTCGGCAACCAGCGCTACGTTTCCTATGCGCAAGACATCCACGAGTCCGGCCGCCATCTCTTGTCGCTCATAAACGACGTACTGGACCTCTCGCGCATCGAAGCCGGCAAGCTTGAGCTGCACGACGACCGCATCTGCCTGGCAGAGATCGTCGGCGGTTGCACGCTGATCTGTCGCGACCGCGCCATCAGCGGGGGCGTGACCATTGCGACGGACCTGCCGCCGCGTCTACCCACGTTGCGTGCGGATCCGGTGCGCGTAAAGCAGATCGTGATCAATCTGCTGTCCAACGCGGTCAAGTTCACCCCGCGCGGCGGCCGCGTCGAACTCGCCGCACGCATCGAAGCGGACGGCGCTCTTACGCTGCAGGTAAGGGACAGTGGCATCGGGATGACGGCGGCCGAAATCGCCGTAGCGCTCCAGCCGTTCGGCCAAGTCGACACCGGCCTCGACCGAAAATACGAAGGCACGGGCCTGGGCCTCCCCCTGACCAAAACCCTCGTCGAACTTCACGGTGGCACCTTCGCCGTCGAAAGCACCCCCGGCGACGGCACGATCGTCCGCGTCACGCTGCCCGCTGACCGCGTCGAATGGCCGGCACAAGCCACGGCCGCCGCGTCCTGACGCCGCGCAAGCTGGACGCCCGCGAACGCACCCCATATGAATGCGCCCGTGCGAACGGGAGACTGCGCAATGGCCGAACCGGCGACGACAAAGAAGCACAAGACCGACCTCGACGCCGGCAGCTTTAACTGGGAAGACCCCCTTCTCTTGAATGATCAGCTCACGGAGGAAGAACGCCTCATCCGTGAATCGACCGCCGCCTATGCGCAAGCGAAGCTGATGCCCCGCGTGCTGGAGGCGAACCGCAAAGAGCACTTCCACCCCGAGATCATGCGCGAGATGGGCGAGATGGGCCTGCTCGGCATCACCGTCCCCGAAACCTACGGCGGCGCGGGCTTGGGCTACGTCGCCTACGGCCTAGCCGCGCGCGAGATCGAACGCGTGGACTCAGGCTACCGCTCGGCCATGAGCGTGCAGTCCTCGCTCGTCATGCACCCCATCAACGCCTTCGGCACCGAAGAACAACGCCGCCGCTTCCTGCCCAAACTCGCGAGCGGCGAAATGATCGGCTGCTTCGGCCTCACCGAACCCGATCACGGCAGCGACCCCGGCTCGATGGTCACACGCGCGAAGGCGGTCGACGGCGGCTACCGCCTCAACGGCGCCAAGAACTGGATCACGAACGCCCCCATCGCCGACATCGCCGTCGTCTGGGCCAAAACCGAAGACAACAAGATCCGCGGCTTCATCGTCGAGCGCGCCTTCAAAGGTTTCACCACACCGAAGATCGAAGGCAAATTCTCACTCCGCGCCTCCATCACCGGTCAAATCGCGCTCGAAGATGTCTTCGTCCCCGCAGCGAACCTGCTGCCGAACATCACCGGCCTCGGCGGCCCGTTCTCGTGCCTCAACCGCGCGCGCTACGGCATTGCCTGGGGGGTGATGGGCGCCGCCGAATTCTGCTGGCATCAAGCCCGGCAATACGCGCTCGATCGCAAACAGTTCGGCCGTCCGCTCGCGGCGACACAGCTGATCCAGAAAAAGCTGGCCGACATGCAAACCGAAATCACCCTCGGCACGGCCGCGGTCCTGCAACTCGGCCGCCTCATCGAAGCCGGCAAAGCCGCCCCGCCCGCCGTCTCGCTTCTCAAGCGCAACAACTGCGGCAAAGCCCTCGACATCGCCCGCCAGGCCCGCGACATCCACGGCGGCAACGGCATCTCAGACGAATACCACGTCATCCGCCACGTGATGAACCTCGAGACGGTCAACACCTACGAAGGCACCCACGACGTTCACGCCCTGATCCTCGGCCGCGCGCAAACGGGCATACAGGCGTTCTTCTAGCGCTGCGTTCGGCTTTGCGCGCTACTTGTCGTCGTCTTCGTCGGGACCGATGATAGCGATGCCGGTGTCTTCCGCGTCGCTCTTGTCACGCTTCGACAGACTGAGCGCACCGCCGATGAGCAGGAAGATCAAGAGAACGAGCCCCCCGACGATCGCAATCGCAACCCACGAGTTGCCCGATATCGACGGCGTCTGCGCCTGTTGAGCCAGAGCTTCGCCCGCAAACGCCGTCACCACGGCCAAAGCAGCAGCGCCCTTGCCGAGCGCGTTGAGGGATAAAGTCACGCCACACCTCCATCAGCAATCGCAACCAGGCCACCCTCACCGTGCCAGATGGCGGGATTGTGGCGCACGGGAACCTAGGCCCTTTCACGCACGAGAACACCCCGCTAAACAACGCTGAACAGGGGCAGTTCGAAGCAATGAACACACAAAAACTCGATCCCACGGTCGTCGGCTCCGTCATCGACGCGATGTACGCAATGGTCTCAGGACCAGCCGGCCCACGCGATTGGTCGCTGCAAAGAAAGGTCTTCCATCCCGACGCGCGCCAGATGCGCACCGGCCTCGGCCCCGACGGCAAACCGTGGATCAAGATCATGGCGCTCGACGACTACGTCGCCGACACCAAGGCGTTCTTCGCCTCGAACGACTTCTTCGAGATCGAGATCGCGCGCCGCGTCCACGAATTCGGCAACATCGCCCACGCCTGGAGCATCTACGAAGCGCGCCGCGCGCCACACGACACGACCCCCGAACGCCGCGGCATCAATTCGATCCAGCTCTACCGCGACGAGGCAGGCCATTGGCGGATCATGTCGATGATCTGGGACAACGAACGCGAAGGTCTCAGCGTCGATTGGAACGTCTGACGATGATAACGCCCGCGCGCAACGCTTAGGGCTCAGCCGCCGTCGGCAGCTGCGTCGGCCCCGGTTGAACCACCGGCGCCGACACGAACGCGGATGCAGACGGTGGCGCGCTGGCCTGCGGCTGCTGAATGGCCGCCGTAAGACGCTGTGAAATTTCCGCGGCGACCAAATCGCGATCCGCCGGCGACAAGCGCCGCGCCCCGTCGACGATCCGCCCCAGCGACCGCTCACGATTGAACCGCGAAATCGCAACGCCGATGCCGCCGAAGATCAACACGACCAGCGCAACGAGTCCCATACCGACGAAGAACCCGACCACGCCCGCAATCCCCTGAGAAAACGCGTTGGCGACCTGCGCGCCGATAAACTCAGGCTGCAACGCATAGTTCAACGAGATGTTGAACAGCAGATAGAGGACCGCCGCCGTACCCAGCGCCAGAAACACGTGCGAGCGCGTATACCGGTTGAGCAAGATCCCCGCGAACACCGAGGCGAAGGCGCTCATCGGGATCGACATGGCGAGCAGACTCAGTCCCAACGCTTCCAGGAACTCGCTGTCGCTGATCTGTCCCACCGGAATTTGCGCATGCAGCACACCGATCGCAAATCCCGCACATCCCGACACGAACTGGTTCCACGCAAACAGCAACGCCGCCGCAAACGCCCCCGAGACGTACCAAGGAGTGAGATCGACATGCGTGTCGGCCTGCGTGGTGAAGCCGCTCAGGCTGCGCTTGCACTGGCGATGGACCAACGGAAACGCAGCGAAGCTGATGCCGATGAAATAGTCCCGCAGCTTCGGATCCAAAAACTCAAACTCACGGATGACCGGCGCGCCAACCTGCACCAACAGAAAAACCACAAGCAGCGAAAGCACCAGCGCCCAGATCTCCTGAGAACTCGCGGGGATACGGAACCCACCGCCTTCATTCGCTGCCGCCGACTGTTCCGCCATGATCCGATCCCATACCAGCACGGCGCGATCCCAAAGCGCCGAGTCAGCGGCCAACCTAGACGCAGCCGCCGCCGCGCGACAATGGCGCAAACGGCAACCGCCTCGTCCCCAGCAAACACCGCGGGAACCGGAGCTTTGCGCCCGCGTGTTGCAGAATTGCGCACCCGCTCGGACGACAATTCCAAACGGCGAATCACCCTGCCGAAAGGACGACCCATGCCGCTCAAGGTGACCCTGCTCGGAGCCGTTTGCGCCCTGACCCTCACCGGCGCAGCGCAAGCCAAGGGCTGGTACATCGGCCTGGAAGCCGGCGCGAGTTCGATCGCCGACACCGACGCCGACTTCGGCTCGACCACCGGCGGTCTCACAACCTTCGCCTACAGTCCCGTTGGCCGCTTCGATGACGGCTGGGCCGTCGTCGCGACGCTGGGCTACGCATTACAGGGCTGGCGCATCGAAGGGGAACTCGCCTGGCGCAGCAACGATAAGGATCAGTTCACCACCCCGGCGCTACCATCGACGGGCAGCCTCGATGAACTGACGGCGATGTACAACATGACCTACGAACTCCCGCTCGGCGGCGGTGTCGGCGTTTCGCTCGGCGGCGGCGTGGGCCTAGACTACGCGATGCTGGAAATCGCGGGCCTCGACGACACCGACCTGAACTTCGCCTACCAGGGCATCGCCGGCATCAACGTCGCGGTCAGCGACAGCACCGAACTCACGCTCGCCTATCGCTATCTCCACGTCCTCGACCCCGAGTTCGAGGAACGAAGCGACCCGGGCTTTGTTATCCGCTTCGACGATTTCACCAAGCACACGCTGACCTTGGGCGTGCGCTACACATTTGCCCCGTGAGGAGGCTCGCAATGCTTCGCCCCATCATCGCGACAACAATGCTCGCCGCCGCGCTTCAGGCCTGCGCCTACCCAAGCTACGTCAACGACGAATACCGCTACATACCGCTCACGACCTTCGCGCACGAGAACCAAAGCTACCGCATCTTCGACAAACCCAGCGCCGGCAAACTTATCGTCACGCCAAGCCTCGCGACCGCCGTCAGCGACACGGTCATCCGCAACGTCACCTTCGACCGCTATAACAACACCACAGCGCGCGAAACGATCGAAGCTGCCGTCGCCGCCTATCTGGAGCGCCAAGGCCGCAAGTGCGATGTCACCGGCGGCAGCCTCATCTACGACCCGCAGTGGGAGTTCACCTACACCTGCGATGTAAAATACACCGCCTACCCTTAGTCCTCACTTATGGCGCCTTCGGTGCCGGATTTGCAGGCGTCGCGATCGTCTTCAGATAAGCGAGAAACACATCGATCTCCGCGTCGCTGAGCTTCATCAGAGGAAGGCGGACGTCGGCACGGTCGTGCTCTGCGATGATGCCGGTGCGCAAGGCATCGCGCAGTTGCCCGCGCCACCACCGCCGCCCCAGATTGCGGAACGGCTGGGCGCCCGGATACGGGCTCGTGCCCTCGCGGCCCACAGCGTGGCATTGCGCACACCGCTGCTCGACCAGGGCCTGTCCCGGATCGCGCGTCTGCACCGCACGCAGATACGCGACCAAGGCCGCAGCGCCTTCGGGCTTGAACTTAAACTGCGGCATCGGCGCGTGGGCCACGCGCATGCCCTCGGCCAATTCCGTCTCCAATGTCTCCGCCGAATACCGCGCCAGCAGCGCCCGGAAGATCGGCGCCTTTCGGTTCGCGCTCTCGCCTGTCGCACCGATGGCATGACACGACGCACAGTTCGCTTCCGCGACGGCAAGCCCGTCCTCGACCAACGCAGCCTGCGCCGCCGCATCCGCACTTGGGTCCCTGGCCAGGGGCGTCGTCTCGTCAACGCACCCGCTCAGCGACAGTGCCAAGACGGCCGCAACAACTCTAATGTTCATCGTCTCGAATCCCTGTTGATGCCGCAAAGACGCTCTCCGCGCCCAAGTTTCTTGACCTGGCGCAAAGCACGGGACCTAACGGCAGACTATCAGAACCCCGAAACCAAAGGGCAATGGGCATGTGGAAATCAGCTCTGAGCGGCCTCATCGTCGCCGCTCTCGCCATCGCGGCCTTCGTCGGCATCGGTTGCGCGACGTTCTTTGGCCCCGCCATCTGCACAATCGACCGCACCAAGCCCACCGCTCCGACCGTGCAAAACCCTGAGCGTCACAAGCTCTACATGCGCGCCGGCGCGCCCGAGCCCTATCGCGACAAGAAAAACCCTCAGGCGGCGTCGATCGCCAACGTGGTCGAGGGCGCCAGGCTCTACGACCTGCGCTGCGCCGTATGCCACGGTATGATGGGCGTCGGCGACGGTGACGGTGGCGCAACGCTCGACGTGCAGCCCGCCGACCTCGGCCGCAGCCTGGGCCAGCCGCTCTACAAGGACGATTTCTTCTACTGGAGCATCAGCGAGGGCGGGGGCGAATTCAAAACCGACATGCCGCCCTTCAAGAACGACCTCACGGGCCGCGATATCTGGCGCGTCCTGACATTCATGCGCGCCGCCTTCGCCGACGCCGACAAGAACGCTGCAGGAACTGAGACGGCCAATCCTTAACGCGAGACGCCAAGCCCAAGACAACCAAGAAACGAACGGCTCGACGCGAAAATCACTGGACTTGACCTGCAGTAAACGCTGCAAATTCGGGTTAGAGTTCATATATGCGTGAATGACGTCTCGCAATCGAAGGGCCCACGAGAAATGTCGACGCCTGTTCCCGAAGCCTCGCTTTCACTTGAAGAACGCAGAGCCGCCCGGCGCACACGCCGCGTCGATCAGGCGGGCGACACGCAGACCCTCCCGGCGACCGAGGAAGACAAGCAGCGCCTGGCCGCGCGCGTCGAACAGGAAAACCCGATCTTCAAGGTGTTCGAAGACCGCACCCTCAGCCACGAAGACAAGGTCCGCCAGATCGCCAAGCTCCTGGAATTCGATCCGGCCGACACCGACAACGACAAGAAGATCGAAATCCTCAGCGAGTTCTTCGAATACGTTCAGCTGCAACGCCGCAACATGGCGCTCGGCCAGATCACGACGGTTGGCGACCAGGCCTACGCGACGTTCAAGCAAAACATGGACAGCGTCTTCGAACAGCTGAACACGTTCAAAGGCTCGCTCGGCCCCCTGGACGAGGTGCTGGGCCTCCTCAAAAAATTCCGCTCGACCGAAGGCCCCGGCAAGAAGTCGGTGATCGAACAAATCAACGACGCCTTCCAGCAGCAGAAGCTGTTGAAAGAAGCGCGCCGCATCCGCGAGCAAGACATCGCCAGCTTCCATCTCAAGATGCATAACGCCGGCACCGACCGGGCGATACTGGATAGAACGCTGAAGGAAAACGACACCTTCTTCGGCCGCATTTTCCGCGCCCGCCTGCTTAACGAGACGAAAGCGAAAATCGCCGAAGTCGATAAGCTCGGCACTGAATACACCGCCAAAATCGCCGACCTGAAGGCGGCGCCGCTGTTCGTGCCCGGCACGACGACGCCCATCGACGCGAAGATTCTGGACATGGAACGCCAGAACCCTGAGATCCTGAAGGTCCTCGACATCGGCGGCGAACTCTTCGGCAAGAACATGAAGTCGGCCGCCGAAAGCGGCGTCGCCTTCATCAAGGACGCCGAAGAACGCATCGGCCAGTCGATCGAAGCCTTCTCCAAGGTTCGCGACAATATTCTGAAGCTGAACTACGCGAACAATCAGGTCAGCGTGCTGCTCGCCGTGATTCACAAGGCGCTGGAGATGGCGACGGCGCACAACAAGGAAACGGTCGGCGGCCTGATCGAGAAATTCGGCGACCCGGACGCCGCGGCGACCGAGCAGGACATCACCGCCGATATCGAACGCACGAAGGCGCAACCGCATCCAGAACATGAACCGGTTCTTGGCTCGGCTCGGCGATCTCGACATCAACCTCACCCGCTCGGTCGGCGAAATGAGCCAGCAAGGCGCGGTCATCACCGACCTTGAGCGCAAGAATTCGTCGGCCATCAACTACGCCATGAGTATCCGTTCGCGACCATCGCGACCACTTCGACCCGCGTCGTCACGCTCCTGAACGCGATCGTAAACACGGTGCTGACCGAAAAGGCGGGCCTCATCGAGGACGCGCTCGATCACATGTCCGCGGAAGCCAGCCTGGTGCTCACCGACGAAATCCGCGCGACCCCCAACCTCCTGAAGAAACGCCGCGGCGCCCTCGAAGGCCAGATCTCGGACATCGAAGATTTGAGCGAAGCCGTCAGCGAGACGACAGCGACGCTGATCGACGTCCTGAAGCAAACCAAGACGCTCGCCGACGAGGTGAAACGTTCGTCCGAAGAGCTGAACAAGATCACCCTTGAAAGCACACGCGCCGAACTCGACGCACAGAAGGACGCGCCGGCGGCGGCCCCGGTCAAGGAGGGACGCCCGGCCTCGTCAGCGCCGAAGAAGGGCATCGACGCCCTGTTCGAAAACTAAGATGCACGCGGTTGCCGACAAACCGGCCGAAAGCGCGACCGGTGGGGTACTGCCCCACCTGTTCGAACTCGACCAGGATTTCGACGCGGACTTCTCGCTGATCGGCCGCGACGCCGAGATCCGGCAAGTCTGCGAAGTCCTGACGCTGCGCGACAGCCGCAACGTCATGCTGACGGGCCCGACCGGCGTCGGCAAAACCGCACTCATCAACGGCATCGAAGAACGCCGCCGCAAGGCGGACATCTCGCAGGACATCATCAAGCGCCGCTTCTTTCGCTTGGATGCCGAAGGCCTCCTCGCCGGCGACGATCCGGCGCAGATCAACAAGGACTTCCTGCGCATCGTCGACTACCTCGAAGATGCGCAATACAGCGTCCTCGTCATCGACAATTTCGCAAACTTCCTGAACGGCCTTCAGGCCAAGGGCGCGCACGGCGTGTTGAGCAGCCTGATGTCGGTGCTTCATCGTCGCCGCACGCAATGCATCATCGCAACGAACGACAGCCAAAAGGCCAAGATCGTCGAACAGCATTCGGGCTTCCGTGAATTCTTCACTGCGATCGACCTGAAGGAGCCCGACGCCGATCAGGTCTTGAGCATCCTGCGCGGCGTGCGTGGCGTGTATGAAGACATGCACGGCATCGTCGTCACCGACGACGCGCTGCAAACCGTGGCTCAGCTGACGACCAAATTCCGCGGCGCCTTCGACGACCAAAGCCTGCCGCGCGTACCGCTGCGCCTGCTCGACCTCGCCGCCTCCGAATTCCGCGCCGACATCATGAGCAAGCCGGCCGACCTCGACCGCATCGAGGATCAGCTCATCAACCTGCGCAACCGCATCGCCGCCGTCGAACGCTCCGGCATCGATCAAGCGGACATCGCGACCGCCAAGCTGCGCGCCGAGGTGACGAAACTCGAGGCGCAAGAACGAGAGCTGTCCAAAGACTGGCTGAAAAAGACAGACGGCGTAAAGGCGCTGCTCGAACAAAAGCGCACCTATTCGGGCGAACTGCAAAAACTCGAGGCCGACAACGAAGCGGCCAAGCGCGCCGGCCGGTCCAGCGAGATCATCCGCCAGAACGACGCCCTGCTCGACAAGTATCGCGCGGCGCTTTCGGGCATCAACCAGAAGCTCGCCGAACTCAACGTCGGTATGCCGAAGGACCACAAGCTCACCGCCGAACACATCCGCCGCACCTTCTCGAAGCGCACCGGCATCCCCGTCGCGACCTTGGGCGAAAGCGAACTCGAACGCGTCATCAAACTGGAAGAAGCGCTGAAGGAACGCATCTACGGCCAAGATCGCGCGATCGCTTCGATCGCAGCCGCCGTGAAGAACGCCGCCGCCGGCCTCAAAGATCCGAGCTCACCGGCCGGCGCCTACTTCTTCATCGGCCCCTCGGGCGTCGGCAAAACCGAACTCGCCCGTGCCCTCGCCGCCTACACCGACGGCAAGGCCGACGCCGAACCGATCCGCCTCGACATGTCCGAATACGGCGAAAAGCACACGGTCTCGAAGATCATGGGCGCCCCTCCCGGCTATGCCGGCTACGACGAAGGCGGCGTCCTGGCCAACGAAGTGCGCAAGAAGCCGAACTCGATCGTCCTCTTCGACGAAATCGAAAAAGCCCACCCCGACGTCTTCAACATCCTGCTGCAGATCTTAAGCGCCGGCCGCCTGACGGACGGCAAAGGCCGCCTGATCGACTTCAGCCAATGCACGCTGATCGCGACATCAAACGTCGGCTCGCGCCACTTCGTCGATGAAACGCTCAGCTACGACGAGGCGGTGGCAAAGGCCCACACCGACGTGAAGGCCTTCTTCAAACCCGAACTCTTAGGCCGCTTCACCGACATTCAGTTCTTCAAGCGTCTGGACGCGGATCTGTTGTTCAAAATCGGCAAGAAGAACCTCGCCGGCGTGAACAAGATGCTCGACGGAAAGGGCGTCACGGTCGAAATAGCCGACGACCACCTGCGCCACGCCGTTGATCGCGTCATGAACCCACGCTACGGCGCGAGACCAGTCAACAATCTCTTCTCCAAATTTATTAAGAAGCTGGTCAGCGAACTGGTTCTGGAAGAAGAACTGCGCCGCGTAAAAACGCCCGCGGCGAAAACCACACAAGGCGGCAGCATCATCGTCACCTTCGACCGCGCGACCGACGAATTCGCGGCATCGTTCCGTCAAGCCGGATCGACCGCGGCATCAACGACCAAGACGATGAAGCTCGACTCTCTCGACTTGAACGGCGCGCGCTGAACGCATGGGCGGCGACAAACCGTCAGGCGAAGAGCCGCCGAAACGGGAAATCCTGAACCCCGACGACTCACTGCGTGATATCTCCACGAACGCCGACGACCGCGCCGAGGCCGCCGCCCGCGCCGCCCGCCGCCTACGCGAAGACGAAGAGAAACGGCGCCGCAAAGAAGCCCAAGAACAACTCGGCTGGTACGGCCGCCTCTGGCAACGCTTCCGAGCCTTTATGCAGCGCAACTTCGGCGGCCCGGTGTCGGCCATCACCGGCTTCTTCACCCGCCGACTGCCGCGCACCGCACACTTCTTCGGCATGGGATTCGGTGCACTGGAGCGCCTTTGGATGGGCGCGATCTGGCCCTTCATCGTCGCCATATCGCACCGCACCGGCAAGGACGGTCGCCGCCGTCTCTCGCTGACGGGCCGCCTGCTGATCGCCGCCGTGATCCTGGCTGTGGCGTGGCCGCTCTTCAAAATCTACTACGTGCTGGGAACGCAGCGCGATTTCCATCACGTGCAAGTCACCTTCAAGCAAATCATCGACCGCGACCGCTACCTGGTTTTCGGCGACCACACCGACGCCCAAGGCCAGCGCGAAAACATGGCCTTCAACATCACCGACAGCTGGGTCTATTGGAACTGGACGCCCGACCTGATGTTCGCGCAGATCCCGCTTGTCGGCCGTTGCGACCTACGCACCTACGGCTGGTATGTCCGCGTCCCGCGCTTCGTACCCTTCTTCGGCCGCACGCTGCTGGTCGAGCCGGTCGTGATCCAAGCGAACTGCGCCGAGACGCCAGGCCTAGCGCCCGTGACCCCGCCCGCCGAGTGACGCTTGCGCCGGCTGCGCCTGCACCGGATCTCCGACCCGGCCGTCGCGCAGCGCGAGATACGGATTGACCGCCTCGGCCCGCCACCATTGCCCGGGAGCGCCTGCGCGCTGAACTTCAAAGTGCAGGTGCGGCACGGTCGCGTTGCCGGTCTGCCCGACGAACGCAATGTCTTGTCCCTGTTTGACGCGCATCCCTTCGCGCAAGCCCGGAACATACCCGTTCAGGTGCGCGTAATAGAGGATGAGCCGTCCGCTCGCGTCGCGCTGATAGACGGTGACCCCGCCGCGCGAACTCGAGAACAGCTTGACGATCGTGCCCGAAGCCGCCGCCCGCACGGGCGTCCACGCCGGAACGATGATGTCGATGCCTTCATGATACCGCCCGCCATCGCGCGGCGCACCCCATGTGTCGACGAGACCGGCGACGCTGACGCCCTTGATCGGCACGATCAGCTCACGCCGCCCGATCGGCTCGCGCACGCTCTGCACCGCGACGCGCTCCAGCGCGCGCACGGCGGCCTTCGGCGCCCCACCGGATAGAGACAGGATCGAGGTCGCACCCATGAACACGAGCAGGCACGCCGTCGCCAAAGCCGTCTTGGTTTCGATCTTCATCGCGCGCTGCTTCTACCACACCAACGGGCCGGGCAGAATGAGCACGCAGCGTCCGCCCGCCAACTGTCAAAACCGCGACGGTCCGTGCAACTGCACGTAGCCGGTTCGAGCTTCATCTTCCAAAGGAAGAGTCTGACTCAACTCTCGGCAGACGCACGCACATCCCGCACGCTGAAACTTTCGTTAATCGCACTGTGGACCCTTGACCACATGCGCGGGTGAAAGCGAGGTTATGCGCAGCAGAACGCGGTCCGATGCTGCATCATCGATTGCGATTCGTGCGCGAGGCGGAAGGGAGGACGCTTCCGAAGGTTCTTGCGAAACACGACGCGATGTAAGGGACGCGTGTATGGCGATTGCGAAAAGGCCCGACAGACCGACAAACGCGCTGCGCACCGCCATACTTGTTCTGGGCATGCATCGGTCAGGCACATCGGCCCTGGCCCGCATCACGAACTTCCTGGGCGCGGCTATGCCCCGCCACCTGCTGCCGGCGAACAAAGCGAACCCGCGCGGCCACTGGGAATCCGCCCCGCTTGTTGCGCTGCATGATCAACTGCTGGCCGCGCTCGACTCCTCGTGGGACGACTGGCGCACGCCGGGCAGCCGCTGGAAGGAAAGCGATGCTGCAGGCCGGTTCGCAGGCCGCCTGCGCATGGCCATCGACGAGGAATACGGCAACGCACCGCTGATCGTCCTCAAAGACCCGCGCATCTGCCGCACGTTGCCCTACTGGATGTCGATCCTAGAGAAGTCGGGCATCCGCTCGGCCCCGGTGATCATCGTGCGCAACCCGCTCGAGGTCGCGGAGTCGCTCCGCGCGCGCGACGGCATGTCGTTCGAGAAGGCGATGCTCCTCTGGCTGCGCCACATGCTGGACGCCGAGTTTGAGACGCGCCACCTCGCCCGCAACATCGTCACCTTCGACGCCCTGCTCGAAGACTGGAAGCTTCTGGCAGCCCAAACGGCAGGCCGCCTCGGCATCACCTGGCCGCGCCAACCAGGCGACGCCGGCCACGACGTGCGCGAGTTCCTCGATCTGGAACTTCACAACCACCGCGCCACGCAAGCGGAACTCGAAGCCCACACCGAAGTCCCGAATTGGGTGAAGACCGCCTACCGCGCGCTGACCCAACTCTGCGACGAACCGAAGGGCGCCGAACCGAAACGCGAACTAGACCGCGTCCGCCACGCCTTCTCAGAAAGCGCAAAAATTTTCGGCGTCGAAGCCTTCGCCCAAACCGCGGCGCTGAAGCAAGCCCAGATCGAAACCGCCGAAGCCAAGAAGCGTGCCGACGACGCCGACGCCGTGCGCGCCGATCTAGCGAAGACGCGCGAGACCAAGAACGAACTGACCGCACGCCTGCAAACCGTCGAAAAGGATCTCGCCAAGACGGCGGCGCAGGCGACGGAACTGCAGCGTGCGAAACACGACCTCGAAACCGCGCTCGCCGCCGCCGGCAACTATCAGCAGCGCACGGAAGAGGCCGAACGCCGCGCCGCCGCGCTGACGAAGCAAGTCGCCGACCTGGAAAAGAACCGCGTCGCGCACGAAACAATGAAGCGCGTCACAACCGACGCCGCCGAACTCAAGACGCTGGCCAAACGCCTGACCGAACGCACCGAACTCATCGAAGGCCAGCTGAAAACGCAGCTGAAGAAAAGCGACAAGACGACCGCGGACCTCGAAACCACGCGCGCCGAACTAAAGGCCGCCATGCAGAACGCGATGGCGCTCTCCAAAGATCTCGCCGCCGCCAAAGAACAGGCCCACACCTTCGAAACCAAAGCGATCAAGGCCGCCGCCGACGCCAAGCGCCATCAAGAGGCCCTGGCGCCGCTGAAGAACCGCGTCGCCGCCCTCGAAGCCGACGACCGAACCTCGCAAGCCGAGATCAGCGAACTGCGCGCCGAACTCGCCGAAGCCTGGTCGATGACCGGCAGTCGCTTCGCCGGCAAACAGCACCAGCCGGTGTCCGTGGTCGTCTCCTCGACTGCGGACGAAGAAGGATCGTCGGCCGGCCTGCCCGCCCTCGTCCCCGGCGGGGGCCATCGCGTCGAAGACGACCTGCGCTTCGAACGCATGCATGTGGAGCAACTCGAACGCCGCTTGGGTTCATGGATGGGCCTGGCCAGCGCCGCGCTGCGCAAAGTCACGCGCCTCGGCAAAGCCGGCCGCCCGAAGGCCCCGCGCAAACGCATCAGCGGCCACGCCGTTTCGAGTACCTGATCGCGCAACAACAGCTGTCAGTTTTGCCGACATCGCAAGGCTGGCGTTAAGCCTATGCCCAAACGGCGCACGCAAAAGGGCGACGCGTACAATCCGATCCATTCGCTTAGCGGCGCATTCATGTGAGGTTATCACACTCCGTCGACGCGGGCCGTTGTGCCAAGTGAAGAGGAGTTCCCGCGATGACAAGCGAACTTGCGACGAATGTCTGGCATTGGTGGATTAATACGGTCGGCAGCCTCGGCTTGCCCCTGGACCGGCGCACCACCGCCTACGTTATGCTGGGCCTGGTGTTTTACGCTATCGGCGCCGCGTACAAGCTTCTTACGCAGAAGGAGAAGTAGTCTCCGCCACGCGGTCGCGGCCGCCCGCGACCGCCACCAGCTTCTCGACGCGCCTCTGCACCGAAGGGTGCGTCGAGAACAGGTCGGCGATCGAGTTCTTCTGGTTCTCGATGCACATCTCCATGATGCCCGAAGGCACCGACGGCATCTCCGACTTCCCCTCGATCTTGCGCAACGCGCCGATCATGGCGTCCGGGTTTTTGGTCAATTCGACGGCGCCCGCATCCGCCAAATACTCGCGCGACCGCGACAGCGCAAACCGGATCACCAGCGACAAGAACCAAGCAACGGCGATAATCACGAGCGCAATGACGATCGCGATCGCCCCGCCGCCGCCCTTTTTGCCGCCGCCGGACGAACTGCCTGAACTCCAGCGCGTGCCGCTCGTCCCGCCGCGGAAGAAGCCGCGAAACGCAAGCTCGCCGGCAAACGTCACGACACCCGCGATAATCACCGCGACCACCATCAACCGCACGTCGCCGTTGCGAATGTGCGTCAGCTCGTGCGCCAGTACCGCCTCAAGCTCGGCGTCGTCGAGCGTGTTGACCAGGCCGCGCGTCACCGCAACCTTGTACTGCTTCTCGCTCATGCCCGACGCATAGGCGTTGAGAACGTCCGTCTCGATGATCTGCAGCTTCGGCATCGCAATGCCGCGCGAGATGCACAAATTCTCGAGCAGGTTATAGAGCCGCGGCTCCTCGTCCCGCGTGACGTCCTTCGCCCCGGTGGACGCATCGATCATGCGTTGGTGAAACGAAAACCCGATGAAGGTCCAAATGCCGGTCGCCAACGTGGCCCACGGCAGCAAATAGACGAACTGCTCGACCGATGCCGACAGAATGTAATCGAGCGGTTCGTCCCCGATCATAAACCCGTTGAACGCCAGCACGAACGCGAACACGAGCAGGTAGACCAGAATGAGCAGGCCGACAATCAGCACACCCGAGCGAAACCGGTTCGCTCGGATGTGCGAATAGAGCCCGTAGGCCTCGCCCATGATCGTGAACGCCTTCTACCGGAGGGCGGCGATTAGAACTTCACCTGCGGCGCGACTTCCAGCGTCTTGCGGTCGTCGCCGACGTCGAAGAACTCGCGATGCGAGAAGCCCAGCGCCCGCGAGAACAACACCGCCGGGAACGACTCGATCGCCGCGTTGAGTTCGGACACCGCGTTGTTGAAGAACCGGCGCGCCGCCGACAGCTTGTTCTCGACGTCGCCGAGGTCCCGCTGCAACTGCTGAAAATTCGCGCTCGCCTTCAAATCCGGATAAGCCTCCGACAAGGCAAACAACTGCCGCAGCGCACCCGACAAGACGTTCTCGGTCGCCGCCATCTGCGCCGGCCCCTGCGCCGAGACGGCGGCATTGCGCGCCTGAATGACGGCATCGAGCGTCGACTTCTCGTGGCCGGCATACCCCTTCACCGTCTCCACCAAATTGGGGATCAGATCGTGGCGCTGCTTCAGCTGCACGTCGATATCGGCGAAGGCCTGGTTCGCGCGCTGACGCATCGCCACCAACCCGTTGTAGATCGAGATGATCCACACCACGATCAGCGCAATGATCGCGAGAACAATCCAAATGCCGTAACCGTCCATAGGCGTGTCTCTCCTGCCGACTCGAAGGGTCGTGTCACCATAACACGCGACCCTTGACGGGCCTTTTAGTTGGGGATCGCCGCCCCGTCGAGCAAGACCTCGGCCTCGGCGCGCAGTTTCTGAGCCTTAACACGGCGTGTATCCGCCAAAACCGCCTGTTCCAAAAGGAAACGCGCAAGCCCGACGGCTTCGCTCAACCCCGCCGTCGCGAGTTCGCCGCTGTCCCAAGGCGTCGCCTCATCACCCGGCGCGCGCGTCACGCGATAGCTCACGCGCCGCGCCCTCGCCATCCTATCCAGAGCCGCCCGCGATGCGTCGCCGAGGCATGCGTTGTAAGAACCGGCCGGTGCCTTAAGCCCATCGACCACCGCCGTATCGCCGGCGCGCACGACGACGGACGCTTCAGGCGGCACGTCAATGCAAACGTTCCCGTCCGGATGAGCCTCGTCGAACTGCACGGTGAAGAACGGCATCGCCACGTCATCGGCCGTCCGCCGCGTCAGCACCTCGCACCGCGCCCGCCAGACCTCGCAAGAAATGCTCTGCACCGCCCCGCCATTCACGCGCACCGCCGGCGCAAGCACTATGCTGACAAGGTGCGACGTCATCAGTGGCGACTCGATCGACGCCGAAACCTTCTGCCCGTCCGCGCCAAACGAATAGCGATAGCTGAACGGCCCAGCCCGCCCGACAAACTCCTGCTGCCGGATTGCCGTCACACCGCGTCCCACCTTCCGCTCGATCAACGAGCCGGCGAACATCTCATCCGCCGCAAACCCGTCGCCGGCATCCAAGAACACGCGCGTCAGCAAAACATCGGCGCAGTCGCGCGTGAACTGGTCGCGCCGAACCTCGCCCGCGTGCGGCCAAGGGTCGGCCTCGACAAACCGCGCGTCGGCCACATCGCATTTCGGCCGCCACCCCGCGTTTATCGCAAACGGATGAGCCGGCCCGCTCTTGGCCAACTCATCGCAAGCCTCACAAGCTGTGAGCAACGCAACCGCGAACAACATATCCATAGCGCCGGAAGGTACGACAAGACCCAGCCGCTGTGAACAAATTCACCGCCTGTGGCCGCCGTTTGGCCTATTCTGGCGAGACCGCCGAGGGGAATCCCATGTCTGCCGTCTGCCGCATCGCGTTGTTTGTCGCTATGTGGTTCGCCCTGACGGCGACCGCGCAAGCGCGCAGCGCGATCGACGTCTCGGCGCTGAAGCCGTTCCCCTGCCCCTCCGACGAGGGCTACGTCAACAAGACACGCGTCCGCCATTGCGGCTCGTTGCGAACCACGGAGCGCGCCGACGGCACCGGCCGGCCCGTCGACGTTGCGGTCGTGGTCTCGATTCCATCGGACCCCGAATACGCGCAACGCACGCCGACGGTGTTCGTGCATGGCGGTCCGGGCTACGCGCTCGTCGACGTCTGGTGGTCTGTCGCGATGCTGAATTTCGCGGGCGAGGGTCCGCTCGTCATCTTCGACCACCGCGCGGTCGGCAAGTCCAAACCAAAACTCTGCGGCTTCCTCGACGTCGACGATCCGACGTTCGACAAACTGTCGTCCGCCGACATCAAGACGCGCACGCTGAGCGACGCCAAGAAATGCGTCGACAGCCTGACCAAAGACGCCGTCGACCTTACAGCCTACGGCAGCGCGGGCACGGTCGCCGACATGGAAGCTCTGCGTAAAGCGTTGAGGATCGAGAAGTGGAACCTCTACGGCGTCTCTTACGGCACGACGGTGACGCTCGCCTACGTCGCCGCTCACCCCGATCGCGTCCGCGCCGCCGTCATCGATTCCGTCTACCCGCCCGAGATGCCGAGCTTCTCAAGCATCGTACCCGACGGCATGAGCGCCATCGACGCCATGAACCGCGTCTGCGAAAGCCAACCCCGTTGCAAGGCCCGCTTCGGCGACCTGAGCAAGCTCCTCGACGAGGCCATTGTCGCGCTGGATAAGGCCCCGCATCCGGTACGCGTCGTCGACCCGTCGACAAGCAAAGTGACGACACGCCACATCTCAAGCTCTACCCTCTTCGCCCTCGTCCAAGGCCGGGCGCTTCAAACCGCGGCCTGGCCCGTTGTCCCGCTGATGATGGCCGACGCGCGCGACGGCAAGCCGTCCAACGTGTTGAACTCAGCCTTCAGCGACATGCTTTTCGAAATCAGCCTGGTCAGCAACGGCGCCTACTTAGCAACCGAGTGCTTTGACCGCGCGCCGTTCGACAGCACCGCCGACCTCAAGAACCAGGCCGCACGCTGGCCCAACATCGCTCGCGCCGTCTCCGTCGAAACCTATTTCGAGGTCTGCGCGCTCTGGCCGGCAAAGCAAACACAGAATTGGTCCACCCCGGCAGGCGTCGCGCCGCCCATGCTCGTCGTTGGCGGCGCCTGGGACCCCGTCACCCCCGCAGCACAAGCGCGCGCGACGGCCGAACGCCTCGGCGCCAAAGCCCAACTCTTGATCACGCCGAAGGCCGCGCATGGCGTGACCATGTACGACCCGTGCACCGAAAGTATCGTGGCCAGGTTCTTCAAAACACCGGACGCGAAACTCGATTTCACCTGCGTCACCACACGCCGCGATCCTATCTTCGCCACAGGCGTCATCTCTTTCGACGCACAGCTCGCATTGAGTCCCGACGCTCTGCCCGTGAGTTCGTGGGCCTTTCTCATCGGCTTGTTCTCCGCGGTTCTCTGGCCCGCCGCGTGGACTTACGGCGCCGTCGCGCGGCGCCCCGTGGCTCAACACGCACCGTGGTGGCAACGCGCGTCGTTCTGGCTGTCGCTCACCGCGCTCGGCCTCATCGCATGGGCCTATCCGGTCGCGGCGTCGATCGTCGAGACACCCGGCATCGTCGACACATGGGCGAGTTACGGCATCCCGATCGAAGCCTGGCCCACGTATCCGGTGCTGCCGCTCATCATTGTCGCCGGCCTCATCGGCACATGGCGATTGATCGCCGAAGCGCAGAGCGAGGCGCTCACCAGACTGCAGCTCGCCCATCGCGGCCTCGTCGTCGGGGCAGTGGTCGCCGTCCTCGTTGGCCTCTGGCAGCTGGGCATGCTGACCCAACTGCCGGACCTCGCGATGAACGAGATCAAATTTCTGACGGGCCTCAGATAGCCGTCAGTTCTGCTGCGTCAGCGACACGAGATCGCGCTTCGGCAGCACCGACAGCGCCGCGCTTTTCTCGCTCTTGTCGAACGCCGACATGATGTTGGCAAAGCGCATCTGGACCGCGATGCGGAATTCCGGATGTGTGAAGATGTAAAGATCGTTGTCCTTCACCGCCTCGACGACGCGGTTCGCGACCGGCTCGATCGGAATGCCCGCGTTCACCAGTGCCGCCGTCTGCGCGCGCGAGTCGCCCAAGCCCACCTGCACGCTATCCGGCCCGCCATAGCGCGACGGCTTGTTGCGGAAACTCTCGTGGATGCGCGTCTGCACGAAGCCGGGACACAGCACCGACACCCCGATGTTCCTGCCGGCGAGTTGCCCAGCCCACCCTTCCGACATCGCCACGACCGCGAACTTCGTCGCGCAATAGGGCTCGGCGTTCGCGATCCCCAACATCCCCGCCATCGACGCGGTGTTGACGAAGTGCCCGCCTTCCCCGTGGCTCTCGATCAACGGCGTGAACACCTCCGTTCCGTAGACGACCCCCATCAGGTTCACGTCCATGATCCAGTCCCAGTCGCGTTCGGAAACCGTGCCGATCGGGCCACCCACCGCGACGCCGGCGTTGTTGCAAACGACATGAACCTTGCCGAACGTCGCGATCGTCTTCAGCGCCGCTTCACGCAATGCGCCGCGCGAAGACACGTCGCACAACACGCCCTCGGCCTTGACCTGAGAGTCGCGCAACTCCTGCACCGCGCGCGAAAGCGCCGCCTCTTCGATGTCGGCGATCATGACCTTCATGCCTTCGCGGCCGAACGCCTTCGCCATGCCGAGGCCAAGCCCACTCGCCCCGCCAGTGATGAACGCCACCTTGTCACGTAGTTCTTTCATCAAGCAGCCGCCTTATGTTCCAGTGAATCGAATTGCCAAAGCAGCGCGCGCCCATCAGGACGCTTCGTGATGCGCGCGACGATCGCCTCGCGGCTTTGATCGCGCGAGAAATCCGCCTGCGTCACCGAATGCCAATGGATCATCCCTTCCCAGATCGGGTCGATCATCTGCGAGCCTTTGATCCGCCCGCCGTCCAGCGTTTTGATCGTGAAGCTGCGCATCTCTGACACAAACGTCTGCAGATAAGCGACATGGATCGCCTCGTCGGTGCGGATCCGCTCGACCAACTCCGCCGCATGCATGGCAGCCGGCCGCCGATCGCGAAACACATCCGGCGACCGCATCAGATTCGTACAGAACGAAAAGAACGACTCCGCCCGCACCTCGATCATGAGGACGTTCATGAGCAACAGGATCCACTCCTCATAGACTTTGTCGATCATCGGCATCAGCCGCCCGATCTCAGGCCGGGCAATGCTCGCCGGCACCTCGGGCAACGGATAGGCATCCTTGCCGAACAGCGCGTCGCGCACCGCATACCAACTCGCGTCATGCCCGCCTTGACCGCCCGCCGGGTTGCCGCCCTCGTCCAAACCGTGCGCGTAAAGCAGACCCTTGTTCAAATGCCCGATCGATGTCGCCGAAACGTCTTCCTCGATGATCGCCTGAAAATCCGGCGCCGTCGCATCGCACAGCGCCCGCCCCCGCGCCTCGATTACGCCCGTGATGGTCAGTGCATTCCAAAGCGTCTCACCCATCCCGTGCCCGAGCAAAAACTTCTGCTGGTCGATCCCCGGATACGCCTCGCGCTTCAGCAATCGCGTCGTCGCATCGATCAACGGAAACCCACGCGCCGTCAGCTGCGCCTGCCAAGCCTGAACCGCCGGCCAACGGTTCAACGTGCGCGGCGAAACATAAGCACCGCTCGCATCGAACCCGCCATGCAACCGATAGCCCGCCTCAATCTGCGGCCGCGCATAGTCGTGCTCGGCCATAATCTCATCCCGCGAAAACACAACGCGCGCCATGACGACCTCCCGTTTATGATTTGAACTGATAATTTGTCAGTTCTCGACGCGTGTCAATCACAAGCCACCCGATTTACTGCGCCGCGCCATAACAATCTGTCCGCTCCATAAAATCTGTCATCCCGGAAAGTTAGGCGAGCCCGTTGCGGAGCAACGGTCTTGCGAGACTTACTTATCCGGGACCCAGGAGACCGGGCTCTGACTGCCAACGCTGAGAGTCGGCGCCCGGTCTCCTGGGTCCCGGGTCTCGCTGCGCTCGCCCGGGATGACAGAAAAAGGGGGTTCATCCGTACACGGACGATCACCCTTTCGGCGTCAAAGCTCGCACGAAAAACTGTGTCAGCGCCTTCACCAGCGCGGCGCGCGTGCGCCCCCGCCGAAAGCTGTAACTCGACGCTTGATGGATTGCGCCGACGACCGCCTGGCCCAAGATCGAAAAATCATAATCCTTCGCGACAAGCCCATCCTTCGCCTGCTGGCGCAGAAGCTCACCCCACTCCTCGCCCCACCGTTCGGTTAGCGTGTCCGCCGCCCCCTCGCCGCCCGACGCGATCACCGCCTCGTCCGTCATCGCGGTGGCCAGAACACCCTCATTCTCTTCCGCATAGTCGTAGATCGCGGTCAGTGCCGCCTCGACCATCTGCGACAGGTTCTTCGCCCCAACCGTCCGCGCAATGACGGCGGCGTCCAACTCCGCGCGCGCCTCATCGACGAAAGCCAAAAAGCACTCGCGCTTGTCCTTGAAGTGCAAATAGAACGTGCCGTGCCCAAGCCCCGCAGCTTTGGAAATATCCTGCGGTCGCGTCTCGTGATAACCGCGCGCCACGAACAACTGGCGCGCCGCCGCCAGAAGGCGTTTGCGGCTTTCCTGCTTGCGTTTGGCGCCGCGCGCGCCGTCCGGCGCGTCAGCGGTGGATTGGCTCATGACCGCAGGATTGGGACGCCGAAGCCCCCAAGTCAACGTGGCACGCGAAACTCGCACGAACGTGAGCGCTCCCTCCTTGCAGCCCAAGGGTTAACAGGTCCACTCTCCGCCCCGGATTTGAGGAGGGAGACGCTCTCATGACCGTTTTGCGCAAGACGATTCTGACCCTGGCCGCCCTGTCGGTCGCAGGCCTATTCGCCGCCGAAGCGATGGCCGCGCCCGGCGGCGGCCCCATCCCGAAAATCGAATCGCCGCGGCCGTCGTCGAAGAACAAAAAGGAAGAAGCGCGCGAAACCGATTTCCAGAAGGCCGAGTATCTGATCAAGGGCGAAAAATGCGACGAAGCCATTCCGCTTCTGCAAAAGGTCGTCGCCGACAATCCGCGCGACGCCGATGCCTGGAACTACCTCGGCTTCTGCAGCCGCAAACTCGGCAAGAAGGAGGACGCGCTCGGCTATTACCAAAAGGCGCTGGCGATCGACCCGAAGCACAAGGGGGCGAACGAATATCTCGGCGAACTCTATCTGCAGATGAACGACCTCGCGAAGGCCGAAGAGCAACTCACCATTCTCAAGGGCCTATGCCCCGGCGGCTGCGAAGAACTCGAAGACCTCGAAGCCGACATCGCCGACTACAAGGCCAACCGTCCAAGCTAAGGATGACGATCGCGAGAAGCCGCGCGGGGCAAACGCCCTACGCGGCTTTCAGCTTGCTGAGTTTCGACAGCAGATAGTCGAGATCCGCCGCTTCGATCTCCTGGTATTTGGTGAGGATGCGCTCGATCACGCGGCTCGCGAAACGCTCGCGATCGCTCGGCCCGCCCTCCAGCTCAGTCTCATGCACCATGTCGACCGCGACGCGGAAGGCCGGATACATCGACTCCGGAAAATTGCATTTCTTGTAGATGGCCTTCAGCCCCAACGGCCCGCCATCGTGAATCAGCATCGCGGCCTTCTCCGCGCTGATGCCGGCGATTTCCGCCATCGCATCCTCGCAGAAGCGAACATCGCCGAGGCATAGCCCGCGCAGCACCAGCGAAGGCGACAACCGCCCGCGCGCGTGCAGCTGCGAAACCAGCGCCTGCGTATCTTCCGACGAACCCTTGGTGAGCAAACCAACCGTCGCCCGTTCGCGCGCATCGAGCAGAATGTCCGCCGCCATATCCGCCGGCAGCGCATGACGCGACGCCAACACGACCTTCAGCCGGTCGGAAACCAGCGCAACCAACCGCTCCGAAATCGTCACCGGAAGTTCGCTGCGATGAACCATCGCGGCCTTCACCGTTTCAAATCGGCTGTAGCGCTCGATCGTACGCTGAAACAAATCTTCATTGAGCGCCGCGCCTTCGTTGCCGACCAGCGTCGTGACGGCGGCGGCATTGCCGGTGTCGATCACAGCAGCGGCAAGCGTAGCGCTAACCTCAGGGCGCTTCGCAACCGCGACCTGCTTCGTGCCGTTGCCTTCGGCAAGCACGCCCATCAGATCGTCGTCGGTCAGAACCGGCGAACTCTCGAGGATAGGCTGAGCGACCGCGATGTCGTCGTTCGCCAGCGCGAGGGCGACGTCCCGCGGCAGATGCTCCGAATGCCGAAGCGATGTGGCGACGGCCTGACGCACGATCGTCTCGGCGTCGGCAGCCATGGTGCGCATGATGTCGAGCGCCAGCGTCCATTCCGGCCCGCTCAAGCGCTCGGTGCTGATCTCCACGGCAAGCTGCTGCACGACCTTCGCACGCCTAGCGGGTGCGGGATCGGCCAGCAACGCTTCCACATCTTGAAAGCGCAGCCCCACCGTCGATTTGCCGTTATTATCATTCGTCGACATAACGGTGAGCCTAAGTTCCGTTAGTTAAAGTGCAGTTATGATCGCAACGCTTCCCGAACCCCTGTCGCGCGCCATCGAAGCGGAGATCGCAAGCATCCCCGCATCCGTCCTGCGCGCCGCCGCAACGGCGCTAAGCGGCGCATATCGGGGAAAAACCGTGCTCGGCAGCGCCTTGTCGCCCGCCGACCGCGCCGCCTATCTCGCCGTTAGGTTTCCATCAACCTTTGCCGTGGCTAAAGCCGTCTGGAACGAACTCGCCAACGTGATTCCCATGAACGGCATTCGCTCGGTGCTCGACATCGGCGCCGGCCCAGGCACAGCCGCGCTCGCCGCGCAAGACATCGTCGATCCGGGGACACGTTACACCTATCTCGAACGCGACCGAGGCTGGCTCGCCCCCGCTCAACGCCTGGCCGCCGCCATCGGCGTCGCCCCTGAGATCAAACACGCCGCCCTCACACGCGACACCAAGCTCGACCCGCACGACATCGTCGTCGCCTGCTACGCCCTCAACGAGCTGCCGCCGCCCGAACGCGCCGCCGTCGTCGACACGTTGTGGCGGGCGGCCAAAACGGCGCTGATCATAATCGAACCCGGCACCCCAAAGGGCTTCGACGTCGTCCGCAGCGCCCGCGAAGCCCTGCTCGCACAAGCCGCCCACGCCGCCGCCCCCTGCACCCACGACGCCGTCTGCCCTATGAGCGTCGCCGACTGGTGCCACCGCCCCGAACGCGTCGCCCGCTCCGCCACCCACCGCGGCGCCAAGCAAGCCCAACTGGGGTTCGAGGACGAGAAGTTCAGCTTCGTCATCCTAACCCGCGAACCGCCACGCCGCTTCAGCACCGGCCGCATCGTCCGCAAACCGATGCGCAACGCCGGCCACGTGCACCTGGACCTCTGCACGGCCGAAGGTCTCCGCCGCGTCACCGTCGCCCGCAGTGACGGCCCCTCATATCGTGACGCGCGTGACGCCGCCTGGGGCGACGTCTGGCCGCCCTACGAAGACTGAACCGCCCGCCGCCGCAACGCACCGATGGCGGCAACGGCGAACGCCAAATGCGGCACCGCCATCACAATGAAGTACGCGGGTGCGCCCGCCACCGCCGTGCCGTACGCCAGCAACGGCGGCGCCGCGATCGCGCCCGCGGTGAAGTAGACGATCATCGCCGCACTTGCCGCGGTCCGCTCACCCTGCTGCAAACTATCGTTGGCCCGCGCAACACCGACCGCATAGAGCGGAAACGTCGACGCCCCGAACAACGCCGCAAACGTCAGCAACACCCACGTCTCGCTACCCGCCAAGCCGAACAGCGCAGCGCCGCCCGCAACGACACCCATGCCCGCCAGCACGAACCGCCGATCCACATGATCGGCAAGCCACCCGACGGGCATCTGCGCCAACATCCCACTCGTGACGGCCAGCGCCATGAACATCGACTTCGCGAAATCGTCGAGCCCGACCAGCTGAACCAACGCCGGCCCCGACGCCATCAACCCCGCCCAAGCAAACCCCGCCAACGTCACGCAAGCGACGCCAAGCGGCGACCGCCGCGCGAGCGTCACAAACGATATCCGCTGCGGCGGCTCGAACGCCGGATTCTGCACCGTCTCAAACCGCAAGAATGACAGCGCAAACACACCGAGCATCGCCGCCGCGACAAACAACACGTGGTCGCCCGCGCCCCGCGCGTTCAGCAACAACTGCCCCGCCGCAAGCCCGCCCAACTGCACCATGATGTAGAGCGAGAACACCCGCGCCCGCCAAGCATCCTTGGTACCGAGGTTCAACCAGCTCTCGACCGTCGCGAACATCCCCGAGATCCCGAACCCCGCGCCGAACCGCAAGCCCGCCCAGACGTAAGGATCGTCGCTGACCGCAAAGCCCGCGGTCGAGGCGATGAGGCACGATGTGAAGGCGACGAAGCTCGCCACATGCGTCAGCCGCCCGATGATCGGCGGCGCACCCCACGCGCCAATGAGGCTCCCCGCGTAGAAGGCGGAGAGGACGAGGCCCTTGACCAGCGGATCGAACCCGCGCGCCTCGCTCGTAACGCTGACGAGGGTGCCGGTAATACCGTTGCCGATTTGGATCAGGGTGATGGCGATAAGAAGCGGCCACCACAGGCGGAGAACTTGGATCATCCGCCCTTAAATGAGGCCACCCGAGGTGCGACGCAACTGCGGCTCATCGTCAAGCACGGACGCGGCCAAATCCGGCATCGGATCGAGCGAGGCCAGCAGCTGCACCATGATGGGCGCCAGGATCGTTGCCTGCTCCATCATATGGCTGAACGGCGTCACGGCCCGCATCTGCGCCGGTGCATCGGCCACAGCCTTAGGCTCAACGACCTCGGCGGCCGCCATCATCGTGTCCCCGACCGTCGTGCCGCCATGCTTGGACGTCAGCGACGCGAGCACGCTGGCCACCGACTTCGCCTGCCCACCCGCGTAGAAGATGCTGCGGTTGGCGGACGCGGCGGCAGGAAACATGTCGGCGGCGGAAGCTTTAGGCGTCGCCTCCGCGGCCTTGATCATCGAGATCGCGGCCTTCGGACCCAGAAAATGAGCGACATAAAGCTCCCCCGCCGACACCCCCCGCCCCAACGCGGCTTCCATGTCGCCGCGCACTTGACTGGTCATCTCGCCGGCCATCAGCGCGGCGGTCGTCGGATCTTTGCGCAGGGCAAGAATTTCCTGCTTCATGGCGGCATCGGCGACCGTATACCGGCCGTTATTGCCTACCGTAATCGCATCGGCGTAACTGCCGAGCCCATGCTCCGACCCATGCTGTTTCATGGTGCCGAGCCAGGTCTGCTCGATGAATTGGAAGAGGCCCGTGGCCGACGATGTCGCCGCCTGAGCCTTGGGATTCAGGCTGGATTCCCGCATGGCGGTCGTCAAAAGATAGCCGAAATCCGTCCCCGTCTCGTCCGCCGCACGGCGCAAAGCCGACAACACGTTCTCCGTGTTTGGCGGGATCGTGGGCCGAAGGCCAGGCGCAGCAGTGGTCGGGTTCGTATGCATCCGGTTCCCAACTTCGCAAGCCGCATGCCAGCGAGGTAAACAAGAAATTAATCCGCAGGCGGACGAAGCAACCCACGCCACCGCGCGACCTCCGCCGACAGCGCCACCGCGTCGAAGCGCACCGCCTCGCCCTTCCCCCAAACCGGCCCCGGCCAAGCGAAGTCGCCGTCGTTGCGCGCAACGATATGGATGTGCAGCTGCGAAACGATATTCCCCAGCGCCCCGACATTGACCTTCCGGCACCCGCTCGCGCCCTTCAACAACAACCCCGCATGCGCCACCTCGCGCCACTGCAAAGCCTGATCCGCCGGCGACAAATCGAAAGCCTCCACCGCCCCCGCCCGCCGCGGCACCAGCACCAGCCACGGATAGCGCGTGTCGTTCATCAGCAACACGCGCGACAAAGCCCAGTCGCAAACGAACGCGGTATCGTTGGCGAGACGCGGATCGAGAAGAAACTCGCTTGAACTCATGCGCACTCCTTCTCCCCTCGCCCTTCCGAATGGAAGGGAGAGGGGCCGGGGGTGAGGGATGGCCGCTCCACCCGCTCATAGGCAAGAAACGCGATTCACGCAAAGGCGCAACGCGTCGACGATGGAGATGCGGTGCGCCCTCCCTCACCCCCGACCCCTCTCCCTCCCGAAGTGGGAGGGCGAGGGGAGAAGAATGGCCGCCACGCTGCGCCGGAACGCGATCCCATTGACCCACGCGCCGGTGCCGGTGAAGGTGCAGCTTCGATGCGATAGGAGCCACGCGATGCGCGCCGCGATCCTCTTTCTGACCAGCCTCTTCACCGCTGCGGCAGCCAGCGCCGACGTCGTCTACAGCGTGGCCGACGTGCGTCCCGGCGACACGTTGAACGTCCGCGTCCGCCCCGATCCGCGCGCGCCGGTGGTAATCACGATCCCGCACGACGGCACCGGCATCGGCCTCACCGGCAAGTCCGCGCCCGGCGACTGGGTCGAGGCGACCTACAACCGCAAACGCGGCTGGGTGAACGCGCGCTTCCTCGGCTTCGGCACCGGCCGCTATGGCCTGCCCGCCTACATGGATTGCAGCGGCACCGAACCCTTCTGGTCGATCGCCGTGATGCCGAACATCGCGCGCGCCGATCTGATCTTCGCCGAGAAGCGCTACTTCTTCAAACTGAACCGCGCCGAGAACGCGATGAATCGCAGCGACATCTGGCACATCAAAGCGAGCGCGCGCCCGGGCGGAGAAATGTCGCTCATCGTCCGCCACGAAGTTTGCAGCGACGGCATGTCCGACACCCGCTATCCCTTCTCCGCGATCGCGATCATCTCCGGCCACAACGTCATCGCCGGCTGCTGCCGCCGCGGCGGCCCCCGCTAAGAGCACCGAAGCAAAATGAAATCCGTCCTCGAAGGCATCCGCGTTCTCGACTTCGGCCGCTACATCGCCGGCCCCTATTGCGCGGCGCTGCTCGCCGACATGGGCGCCGAGGTTATCCGCATCGAAAAGCGCGAGGGCTCTGAGGACCGCACGCTCATCCCCGTGATGCACGAAGAGGACGGCAGCCCCGGCGCCGGCGCGCTCTTCCTGCAGATGAACCGCAACAAGAAGGGCCTGACGCTCGACCCCGCGCACCCGAAGGGCCGCGACATCGTCAAACGCCTGATCAAGACCGCCGACGTCGTCGTCGTGAACCTGCCGCCGCAAACACTGCGCCACCTCGGCCTCGATTGGGAGAGCGTCCACGCCATCAACCCGCGCACGATCCTCACCACCGCGAGCGCCTTCGGCAGCGGCGGCCCATACGAAGAACGCCTCGGCTTCGACGGCGTGGCGCAAGCGATGTCCGGCGCCGTCTACATGGCCGGCACGCCGGAGCAGCCCGTGCGCGCCGCCGCCTCGTGGGTCGATTTCGGCACCGCCTCGCTCGCCGCCTTCGGCACGATGACCGCGCTCTTCGCGCGCGAAAAAACCGGCCGCGGCCAACACGTCGAAGGCGCGCTCCTCAGAACCGCCGTCACCTTCATGAGCCAAACCCTGGTCGAACAAGCCGTGCTGAAGAAGGACCGCGTCGCCACGCTCAACCGCGGCCAAACCGCGGGCCCGTCCGACATCTTCAAGTGCAAGGACGGTTGGATCACGATCCTCGTCAACGGCAACCCGCTCTTCAAACGCATCGCCAAGATGATGGGCGAAGAAGCCTGGCTCACCGACCCGCGCTTCGCCACCGACGAAGCCCGCGGCGACAACGGCGAAGTCCTGAGCGCCCGCTGCGCCCAATGGTGCGAAGCCCGCACCGTCGCCGAAGCCCTCGCCCAACTCGAAACCGCCAAAGTCCCCGCCGGCCCCATCCTGTCCCCGCAACAACTCCTCGACGACCCGCACGTAAAAGCAGCGAACTACTTCGCCGAAATCACCTACCCCGGCCTCACGGGCAAAGCCCGCATCCCGGCCACGCCGATCACCCTCTCCGAAACCCCCGGCACAGTCCGCCACGCCCCGCCCGAACTTGGGGCACACACCGACGAGATCCTGACCGCGCTCGGCCTGACCCAAGCCGAGATCGCCGACCTCAAGATGTCGGGGGCCGTCTGAGACAAACCCACTAAGAAAAAACATACGCAATCCGATCCGTCACACCGTCACATCCGCAGACTTCAGCCATTCCTGCCATCACATTGCCGTCACGCTGCCATCACATGTGACGGCAGGACGTGCGTTGTTGCTGATGAGAACAAACATAGAACAAGCGTGTCGAAATCGCAAGGAAATGCCCTGCTCTCCGGTCGATGCTCAGCGGGTTCACAAGACGGTCACGCTTCACGCACCAAACGCTTTAGTTCCCGCAGGGAACCGCCATTTTTCGGATACTTAAGTATATAGTTTAACGGTCCGCTAGCGCGCCGCTTCCCATACTCCGCCCAAAGCAAAAGGCAGTGGGGCGGCCATGTTGAAGCGGAATCCTACAGCGCGTCGCGTTCGTCATCTTTGTGCGGCGCTTGTCGCGGCGTGTGTGCTGTCGGCGTGTCAGCATTTGCCGAGCTTTGATAGTCCGGCCTCCAAAACGACCGCCACGCAGCCCGCTCCGAAGAAGCAGACGCGCAAGAAAGCGGCGCCCGCTGCCGCAACTGCGCCCGCAACCGCCGCTCTCCGCGGCCAGCAACCCGACGCGGCGCAAACCGAAGCCGTGCAGCAGCGCGGCCCGGCGCACGCCGCCGCTTTGCGCGCGACGGCGCTCGATCAACTCAACACCGGCGCCGTCGATGGCGCGGTGACCAATTTGAAGGCCGCGCGCGAACTCGATCCGGCGAACACCCTCATCCAGCGCGACCTCGATCGCGCGATGCGCATCCAGGCGACCGTATCGGCCCAGCCCAAATGAAGTCGCTCGGCCGATACGAAATTCGCGATTGCATCGGTGAAGGTGCGATGGCGAACGTCTATCGCGCCTTCGATCCGCAGATAAACCGCGTGCTCGCCATCAAGGTGTTGAAGCGCGAGTTATGCGACAACAAAGAACTCGCCGCCCGCTTCATGCGCGAGGCGAGCGCCGCGGGCGTGCTCTCGCACCCGAACATCGTGACCATCTACGACGTCGGCGAGGCGGACGGGTATCCCTACATCGCCATGGAACTGTTGGAAGGCAAACCGCTCGACACGATCGAGGGCAAGCTCGCGGTCCAAACGGTGATGGCGATCGGCGTGCAGCTGACCGAGGCGTTAAGCTACGCCCACGGCCTTGGCGTCATTCATCGCGACATCAAACCGTCCAACATCATGCTGGCCAAGGACGGCGCGTCGATCAAGATTCTCGACTTCGGCATCGCCCGCATCAGCGACGCGGAACGCGCGCTCGACGAAGCCGGCGCCCTGAAAACCCAAATAGGTCAGGTGCTGGGCACACCGCGTTACATGAGTCCGGAACAGGCGCTGGGGGAGGAAATCGACGGACGCTCGGATTTATTCTCGGCCGGCCTCGTCCTCTACGAACTCATCACCGGTGCAAAAGCGTTCGCCGGCTCTAATGCGACGACGCTGGGTCTGCAAATCGCGCTCAAGGATCCGGTCCCGATCGTGGATCTCACACCCGATTGCCCGCGAGGCATGCGCCTCATCGTCAACAAGTTGCTCGCCAAGAAACCGCATCAACGTTACGCCGACGGCGGTGCCGCCGCCGAAGCGCTGCGTCGCGAACAAACCATCTACGCGGGCCAGCTCGACGCGCGCGGACGCAGGCGCAACCTGCCCCTGCAGATGCGCGTGACGTTGATTGCGACCACCGTCGTCGCCCTGGTGCTGCTCGCAGCCATCGGCACCGTGCTCGTCCGCCAATACGCGGCGATCGAACATTTGGCGCTGACCTCCGGCTCGTCGATCGCCTCGTTCGTTGCCAGCAACGCAGCGCTGCACGTCGTGGACAACGCCGCGCGCCCGCCGGCCGAGCGCGATTGGGTGCCGCTGCAAGCCTTCGTGAAATCCGTGTCGCAAGACCGCAACGTGCAACAGATGACCTTCGTGGACGATCAAGGCGTCGTGCGCGCGGCCACCGACGCCTCGCGCATCGGCAAACGCTACAACGCTCCCGCCGGCGAAACCCTCGTGCGCCGCGACGCCAACCTGCAGATCACCGCGACGCCGCCGGCCGCGGACGGCCACACCGCGTTCCGCTTCGTGCACCCCATCACGTATGCCGGCCGCACCTTCGGCAGCGTCGACATCAGCGTCAGCAACAGCGAGTCCGAGGCCGCGGCGGCGCTGTCGCGCATGCTGTTGATCGCGCTCGGCGTCCTGATGCTCATCGTGGTTTGCGCCGTCAGCTACGTCATCGCCATCCTCCTCATGCGGCCGATCGAACGCCTGAAGGCCGCCCTGCACGAAGGCGCGTCGGGCAACGGCGACGTTCGCATCGCCCAGCTGCGCAACGACGAATTCGGCGATCTGTTCGACGCCTTCAACACCTACGCCGCCGCCATGCAGGAACGCATCGAGGCCGAACGCGGCCAGACGGGCCTCCGAGCGGTCGACAACCCCGACGCCACCCGAGTCCTTCCCGCTCCTCAAACTGCGGCAAAGATCGCAGCCACGCAAAGGTAGGCGTCATGCACACGCTCAAGCTCTATCACAGCAAAAACCCCGGCGAACCGCTCGATACGCGAACGCTTGAGCATGGCGACCTCGCCATCGGCCGCGACGCGAACGCGGGCTGGACCATCGCCGATCCGACGGCGCAGATCTCGCGCCTGCACTGCATCCTCGCCGTCGCCGACGGACGTCTGACGCTGCAAGACCTCAGCGCCAACGGCGTCTTCATCGACGACGAATACACGCGCGCGCCGCACCGCGACCCGACGATCTTGCCGGAGCACGCGAAACTTTTCCTCGGCCCCTTCATGATCACCGTCGAGCCGAACAGCGACGCCTCGCCGTCGCAAACACAGATCGGCGAGGCGCCGAGCCTCTGCCGCCCGGCGGTCTTCAGTATGGACGCACTCTCGATCCCCGACGATTGGACGGCAATCGTGGGGCAAGAGGTGTCGGTAGAGCCGCGCCCGGTCTCGCCCGATGAAGTCGCGAAAAAACCATCCCCGGCCTTCGCGGCGTTCTGCGCCGGCGCCAAACTCGACCCGCGCGAGTTCGCCGAGGAAGACGAGGCCGATGTCATGCGCCGTGTCGGCGCGGTTTATCAAGCGACGGTTATCGGCCTATCGACACTTATGAACCAGCGCCAAGTGGCCAAGCAGGACTTCGGCATCGATAAGACGAAGATCGGCCAGGTCGAAAACAACCCGTTCAAATTCAGTGCGACGAGTCGCTTGGGCGCCGACGTGCTGCGCCATCACAAGCGCGGCTTCCTAACGGGACCCGAGGCGGTGAGGGCCGCGTTCGTCGATGTAAAAAAGCACTTGATCTCGATGCTCGCCGGATCGCGCGCCATCTTGACCTCGGCGCTGAACGCTCTAGGGCCGGAGCGCATCGATCAAAGCCTGCGCGGCGAGAGTTTCTTCCTCGGGAGCAAAGGCGCCGCCGCGTGGAAGGAGTACGAAAGGGTCTATGCCGCGTTCCGCATGGAGGTCTTGACCAACCCCAGCGGTTCGGTCGACGCCGCATTCCGCGCAGCATACGCGCGTCAGCTCCAAGAACTCGAAGAGGCGAGCACGCTTTGCGAGCAAAGGTCCACGAACTGAACGACGTGCACGCGCTCCGGTCGGCAGCGCGCTCGCATGCCGGCTGTGTCCGTGCGCTCAACGAAGACGCTGTCCTCGACCGGCCGGATATCGGCCTGTGGGCCGTCGCCGACGGCATGGGTGGCCACAACGCCGGCGACGTCGCCAGCAGGGCTGTGCTCCAAGAGCTCGGGTCGCAAGCTGCAAGCGTGGGAGACCGCCTGCAGCGGGCTAACCGCCGCCTTCTCCTTCACGCGGCGCAAACAAAGTCCGGCCCGATCGGGTCTACCGTTGTCGCACTTGAGATCCAGGCGCCGCATTACACCTGTTTTTGGGTCGGAGACAGCCGCGCTTACCTCATTCGCGACGGCCGGCTGACCAGGCTGACGCGCGATCACAGCGCTGTTCAAGAACTCATCGACGCCGGCCGCATCACATCTGCGGAGGCGGCTCAGCATCCGCAATCGCACGTGATCACCCGCGCGGTCGGCGCCGAGCAAACCCTCGCCGTCGATTCGCGCGCCGGATCAATCGAGGCGAACGACACATTCTTGCTCTGCTCGGACGGATTGTCCAACGTGCTGCGCGAAGACGAGCTTGCAGAGGTCGCGAGCATGGCCGATCTGGAAGCCGCCGCCGAAACCCTTCTGGCTCGCGCCTTGCGGCGACAGGCATCCGACAACGTCTCCGTGGTCCTGATCCGACCGTCGCCACGCTCCCGAAACTAGCGCAACGCCGACAAGACACCTTCGCCGCGCGATCGTGACCGCCTTTGCATGCGTCGCAGCCGAACCTTATATCTCGGACGATCCGGAGGCCGGCTTGTGAACCTTCTCGATGAAATCCGCCGCGTCGCGCGACGAACGTTTGCGATCAAGCGGCTGCGCCCGGAGCAAGAACAGGCGATGCTCGCGATCCTCGGCGGACGCGATGCGCTCGTCGCGCTGCCCACCGGCTTCGGCAAATCGCTCATCTATCAAGTGCCGGCGATGATCTTGAAGCGGCCGACGGTCGTCGTCTCGCCGCTCATCGCGCTGATGGCCGATCAGGAGCGCTCGCTCAAGTCGCGCGGCGTGCCCGTCGTCACGTTTCACAGCCGCTTGCGCGTGGCCGAGCGTCGCGCCGCCGTCGAGCGGCTTGAGCGCAGCGGACACCTCGTCGTGCTCACCACGCCAGAGACGATCGAGTCGAAGACGATGGCGCCGCTGATCGAGCGCGCGCGGCCGGCGCTGCTGTGCGTCGACGAAGCGCACTGCATCTCGGAGTGGGGCCACGATTTCCGTCCGTCCTACTTGCGGTTGAACGCGGCGCGCGAACGGCTGGGCAATCCACCGACGCTCGCACTGACGGCAACGGCGACCCCGCGCGTGCGCGAAGACATCGCCGCGCGCCTCTCGCTGCGCAAAGCGTTGGTGCTGACCGCGCCCGCGCACCGCAAGTCGCTGCATCTCAGTGTCGAGGTCGTGCCGGGGCCGCAGAAGAACACGGCCGCCGGAAAACTCATCAAGGGCCTGCGCCGGCCCGGCATCATCTATTGCGCGACGACGGTCGCCGTCGATCAGCTCACGAACGTACTGAAGCGCGTCGGCATTCCCGTCGTGCGCTACCACGGCAAAATGTCGGCGGCCGATCGCGACGCCGCGCAGCGCCGCTTCATGGAGCCGAAGGGCCGCCTCATCATGGTGGCGACCAGCGCCTTCGGCATGGGCATCGACAAGCCGAACATCCGCTACATCGTGCACTATCACGCGCCGGGATCGCTCGAGCAGTATGTGCAGGAGGCCGGGCGCGCCGGCCGCGACGGCAACGCGGCCGACTGCGTGCTGCTGTTCGACGAAGCCGACCTCGACATCCAGGAACACCTTCAAACGCTGAGCCGCCCGAGCGTGCGCCACCTTTTGGGACTCGAAAAGGCGCTCGTGGCCTGGGCCGAGGAAAGCCGCACGCCGACGGCGTCGACGCTCGCGTTCTCCGCCGGCGTTCCCGCGCGGATCGCCGAAGCATTGCTCGTCGATCTCGAGGACGCGGGCCTCATCACGCACAGCAAGGACAAAGCCATCGCCATCGCGGGCTCGCTGCCGGCATTTCGGGCCGGTGCACGCGACCTCATCGCAAAGGTGAAAACCGCGCAGTTCGAAGGCGAGCGCAAACTCAAAACCGTCGCTGCCTACGCCACATCACTGGAATGCCGAAGCGTCTTCATCCGGCGATACTTCGGCGAAGACAACCCACCGCGCTGCGGCACCTGCGATCGCTGCCGCCAAAGCGCAATACCGGTCTTGGTCGCGAGCGCGCCGCCGCTTGAACGAAAGCGGCGACGACGCCGCCGGTCAAAACGGCGGGCGCCACCCCCTAGTTCTCCAGGCGGCTAGGTCCGCTAAATCAAAGCACAGGCGCCATTGTGCCGTCGTACGGCCGCGCATGTGCGGACGCGGACGCCCTCTGTCGCCAATTCGTGCGTAGCCGCTCGGTTCAGGCCGGCGCTAGTGAAAGGCCTTGCTCCGCGGCGCCACGCCCAGTCGCGCGCACGCCTCATCGGTCAACTGAACGGCATCCACCGTCTCGTTCTGCGCCGCGACTTCAAGGACGCAGCGCGCAACCTTTTCTTTATCGGGGGCTTCAGCGCCCGTGGCGTGGGGGATGATGGCCGATGTCTGCTCGGTCGCCGCTCGCAGCGCATCGACCTCGATCGGCAAGAAGTACTGACGCTTCGTGGACAACTTCGTACTCCTGAGTATCGAAGCAAATTCCGCCTGCGATCGTCTGATGTGTCAAGTGATCACGCACGAATGCGCGACCAATCGCATCAAATGGAACCGCAAGTTCCGTTTGCGAACGGATCGAAACAGATTCGTTGCCTCGCCAAAGGGCGCCTCAACGCCGCTTCGCCGTCGCTGACCGCGCGCGGCGGCACAGGCGATCGATCTCATCCTTATCGCTCGCCGTGGACCAAATGCGCAGCAGCGCCGTGTCGACGCCGAGTCCCTCAAGCGCGTTGAGCACCTGGATCCAGCCGGAACACGCGCCCGACGTCGCCACCGCCCGCGCCTTCGGCATCAGCACGTCTTTGCCGGCGCGCCCCGTCGCCACCTTGCGCGCCATGCGCCAGTTCTTCCGCTCGGCTGCGCGCGCGAAACGTTCGGGATGCAGGGCCTTCCAGGAAATCACGCTCACCGATGCGACTCCGCTCAACGGAACGCTAGGGTTCGTGATTTGTTCCATCATGTCAATGCCCGCCGAAGCGGGCACGACAATCTTTCCACAAGCGCCTTAGAGAAGCCGTCCGCGCTTCGGCCGATAGAAGATGTGCGAACCGATCTGCGCGACGCGCACCATCCCGCGCGCCCAACGCGGCTTCACATAGTCGGCGTGATAGAAGGTAGCCCCGCGCGAGACCGACTTGCCGCGGCCGCGCGTCAGCATGACGGCCGCCGCGATCTTCTGCGCCTGCGCCCATTGCGAGCCGTTGCGCGCCACATCGGATGCCCGGTCGCACGTGAACGAGAACTGACAACCCGTCCTGCGCTTCGAGCCTTCGTAGACCACGCCGCAAATCGTCGACGGCCGGCCCGGTGTGCGCGTCCGCGCAAGAACCACTTCGGCCACCGCCTTTTGTCCCTTCACGCTCTCGCCGCGCGCTTCGAAATAGATCGCCGTCGCAAGACAATGTTTCTCGCCCCGCGTCGCGGGCTCGTCGTTCGAAGCGACCTCGACGCCGAGGTCGGGAACGATCGCGGAGTCGTCATCGGTCGAAGCCTCGTCCACGCCAAGATCGGGAACGATCGCCGGATCGACGGCCGCGACCGGATCGCCCGGACTGTCGGAGACCGGCTTCATGCCGATGCGGCCCGACTCGAATACGTACAAGCCGGACGGAAGTTCTTTGACGACATTGTCCGCCGGCGCCGCCGCCGCTTCGAACGTCGACAGGGACACAGTGAAAGCAAACGCCGCGGCCGTCGACAGAACGGACCACCCAACGAAACGGCTAACGCGAACGAACGCGGTGAGCATCAATTTTTGACCTTCGGTTGTTGTTGCCGACGGACCGGACACCCCGCGTGAAAGCCGTGTCCGGTCATGGGCGCCGCATCAGTTCGTTTGACGACGCCGAGGTCCGATATGCGCAAGTCATGCCGCGCGCGCCACCTGCCCCAAGGTGCAGGTTGCCGTTTAGGATTTACACATTGATGCTAAAAACCCGCAGCAGCGCTAGCTTTTCTTAAGCACGCGACCAATTGTCATGACGAAGATTTAATCGCAAATTGCCGGAACGATACCGCTGTTTCGTTTTGGGAACAGGAACTTGCAACGCTGGCGTTCATGATTGAGCGTCTTTGAGACGCCACGCTGATTGTTCAATGCTGCGCTATCGCGCCAGCGCCGCGGCAACGCGCCGGCGCATCAAATCGGTTTCTTCGACGCCGAGAATGGTGTCGGAAAGCGTCTCCGCGTGCTGCATGAACTCTTGCGCGCGCGGCCGCTTGTCGAAGTCGAGCGCGCGCAATTCGCTGACCATGCTTTCGGCATAGGCGCGCAAGAAATGCGACACCTCTTCGAACGCATCCTTGTGCGCGGAATAGAACGCGCCGCCACCGGCATAAGGCGTCGCGCCCGCAAGTAGCCGCCCCCACAACAGCGCCTTCTCGATCTTCTGCTTATCCGGATCGCGCGAAAGGTCCGGCCGGCGCGGACCGCGTCCGCCGAAGGCGCCCAGACGCTGCACCGGCAACGCCGCGGTAATCTCGCGCGGCGTCCGCGCGATCAGCGCATCCATCGCATCCGAGACAAGCTGGCGGATCTTGATCAGCCGCTGCCCCCACTTGCCGTCGCGCCGCACGCCGATCTCGCGCACCAGCCCGCCCGACATCTGCACGAAGCGCTCGAGCTTGTTGAGCACGACTTCCGGGTCGAGCAACTCCGGTCGCACCGACGCAATGTCGAGCGCCAGGTTCTCCATGTCCGCGAGCAACAGATCGCCGACGACGCCCATATCCGTCTGACTGAACAAAATCTCATTCGTCCGCCGCGACATGACGCTCGCCAAGCGCAGCGCCTCCCACGGCCGCTTCAACCGCGCCAGCACCAGCAGCCCAACGTAAGGACACAACTCCGGCCGCCGCGCCGCCAGCTGATCGTAGATGTCGCGAATGAACGACGTGTGCTGTTCGGTCAGCATGTCGATGCGCCGCGGCAGCAACCCACGCAGCGGCGACAACTCACCGGCGCCACCCAACAACATCGCAATCTCTTCGATGTCCGAGAGCGCATCTTCGCTGCCGAATTTCGCGATAAGCCCGCGCCGCTCAGCGCTGCCTTCCGAGGCGCGCTCGGTCGCCGCGCGGATCGTGGCCACGATCTCGCCCTGAAGCCGCGCCACGAGATCGCCCTGCGCCTTGGACTCGCGAACAAGGATCGCGCGCGCAATCTGGGATTCAAGATCGGCGAGCGTGACGCGCAAGCCCTCCTTCGCCAGCCACCGCCATAGCGTCCGCACGCTGGCGCGCGCGATGCGCCCGGGCTGCTTGAAGTCGCGTTGGTCAACCAGGAAGTCGGCGAACGGCTCGCACGCCAGACGCTGCGGCGAAGGAATACGGCGCGCATTCATCCGCCGGAGCTGCGGCCGCAACCCGTCCAGGATCATATCGACGGGAAGCTTCGTCTCGCCCGCCAGCCGCCCGCGCTCCACCGCCGCCGCCAAGGTCAGAGCCTTGTCCGACGGCAGCGAGGCGAGAAACTGCTTGAGCTCGTGCTCTTTGACGGGCAGCTGCATCTTGTTGCGTTCTATGCCCCGACGCCCCGGCCGCACGGCCTTGGCGCGGATCTTAAAAGCCGCAATCCAAAACGTAGCGTCCGCGATTTAATAATTTCTACTCGTGCCTCATCAACAGGCCAATCCTGGCGGAATTACGGATGTCGGTTCAGTCGTTGCTGTTGCCGCCGCCGCCCGACGAGCCCGCGCCGTCGCCGCCGCCGGTGCCGCCCTCCGTCCCGTGATTGCGCTGCCCGAACGGATTGAGCCCGAAATCGACCGCTTCCTCGCCGGCGCTCCAGCCTTTGTTCTCGGGCGTGCCGATCGAACCATCCGGCCCGATCTTGACCATGTCGCCTTGGCCCATCTGCACGGTTTGGCCCTTGCCGTTATCGACATAGCCCTCGCCGTGTTCGAAGAAGATGGTGCCGACGCCGTTGTCATCGGACTTCACCTTCACGATGGTGCCGCGAATGCCGATCGTCACCGATGGCGTCTGCAGCTTCACCTGATCCTTGGGCATCGAACCTGAGACGAAGCGGAACAGCCCGCGCGTCATCTTCAGCGTCTGTCCGCTGGCGCCCTGTGCGCCGCCGAAGACGTAATTGTCGACCACAACCGCCGAGGCCGACCCCAGCGTCAACCGGCTACCGTCCGTGAACGTCACTTCGAGCGCACCTGACGGCACCGTCTCCAGCCGCGCGTTGCGCACGACCGGATCCAGCCGGTAGATCGGCGTCTTCTGCGCCTGGGGTATCGTCTGATAGGCGAACCGCTGAACCCGCGTCGCCTCGCCCACGTTTTCCGCCCAGGCAACCGCCGAAAGGCCCAACGTGGCCGGAACCAAAAGCGCCAGAACCGTCATTCGCATGGGAAAGAGCCCCTTTCACGCAAAAGAGGCAGAGGCCGCAAAATACAGCCCCTGCCCCCACAGACTCGCGAATTTAGGCTCAGTAACCTTGCGCTGCAACGGCCCGCCCGCAGGCTTATGACCAGCGCTACACGCTGTAGGTTAAGCGATGGGAACGATCTCCACCCGCGCGGCCGGGTAGGCCCGGCGAATGCGCGCTACCTCGATTGGGTCGGTCGTCACACGTACGGTTCCGCCGAAGGTCACCCGATAGGCGTACCTAGGCTTCGGCACCCCGTAATAAATCTGGCTCATGGGGTCTTCTCCTCATCAAACCAAACAACGGGAACGTGGCCCGCACGAGCGCGCACGAAGTGCGTCTGTTGGTTAATATGCACATCGTGCGCATTATGACAAGTGTGTGACACGCACCGCGTGCGCTTTTTTCGCCAGGGTGGCTTCGCAACCGCACAACGTGCTATCGTCCGTATGCGGAAAGCTCTGCTCAAAACAAACAAATTGGTGGGTGCCCTAATGAAGGGACACGACTTCAAGCGTTGGCGCAAAACCCTTGATTACTCTCAGAAAGACGCCGCCGAGATCCTCGGCCTGAAGCGTCGCGTCGTGCAGTACTACGAGAAGGGCGAACGCGACGGCGACCCGGTCAAAATTCCGCGCACGGTCAGGCTCGCGTGCTACGCGATTTCGATCGGCGTGACCGACTATCACGGCCCTGAAAAAGAAAAGAAGAAGGACAAGGACCGCGAATCAGAGGAAGCCCGCGCCGCCGCCGACGACAAGAAGAAGAAGGGCAAGGGCAAAAAGAAGAAGAAGGACAAGGCCGAGTAGCGCCACGGCCGTCTGGTCTGCAATCGCCCTCCCTGATTTCGTCATGGCCGGGCTCTTGACCCGGCCACCCAGTGGCCGCGCGCCTGCGCGGCCCAGAGACTCTAGAGACTCTGTAGACCTCAATTCGTTTTGATAACGCCGCGCCTTTCTCACGCGCACGAACGTGCGCGCACTGGGTGGCCGGGTCGCGCTTCGCTTGCCCGGCCATGACGACTTCGGGGGTGATGGACTACCCCCGCTCCACCGCCGGCAGATCAAGCACGGCGGCTAACCCGCCGGCCTCAGACCGCCCAAGCGTCAACGTCCCACCGTAGAGCGACGCGATTTCCTTGACGATGCCGAGACCCAAGCCCGAGCCAGGCTTGCTCTCGTCCAATCGCTCCCCGCGCTCGATGACGCGCTTGGCTTGCTCTTCGGTCAGGCCCGGCCCGTCGTCGCTGACGGCGACCGTCAGCCGCCCGGGCTTGCCCGGCGCGACGACGACGTTGACCTCGCCCTCCGCCCACTTGCACGCGTTGTCGAGCAGGTTGCCGACCATCTCTTCGAAGTCGGAACGATCGCCGCGGAAGCTCAAACCATCCGGGCACTGCCGTTCGATCCGAATGCCGCGCGGCGCATAGATCTTCGACAGCGCCCGCGTGAGGTCGACCAGCATCGGCGCAGCTTCGGTGCGCGCGCCGATCACTTTGGCCGACGCCACCGTCCGCGCCCGCGTCAGATAGTGATCGACCTGCCGCCGCATCACCTGCGCCTGCCGCGCCACGCTCTCGGCCATCGGCCCGGTCGCGCCTTGAACCTCGTTCGCGATCACGCTGAGCGGCGTCTTGAGGAAGTGCGCCAGGTTCGCCACATGCGTCCGCGCGCGCGACACGACCTCGGCGTTGTGCGCGACCAGCGCGTTCAGTTCATCGGCCAGCGGCTGAATCTCGGCCGGGAATTGCCCCTCCAGATGATCCGCACGCCCCTCACGAATGGCGGCAAGCGACTGGGATACCTGGTTCAACGGCGCCAAACCCAAACGAACAAGCATGATCATGAGACCGATCAGACCCGCGCCCATGATCGTCACCGACCACAGCAGCGTGCTGTCGAACTCGGCGATATCCGCTTCGATGTCGGAAAGGTCGCCGGCCACCGCGATCCGCACGCGCGGCCCAACCTTACATGCCGGCGCGCCCTCCGCCGCTTCGGCCGGCGGCAGCGACACCACCCGCTGCGCATAACGCAGGCGTTGCTGCTTGGGGCCCGTCGCATAGTCGAGTTTGAGTTCGCCCTGCTTCTCGATCGGCGTGAGCGTCAGCGATTGGTCCCACAGCGAGCGTGAGCGCATCATCTGCTTGGGTCTGGGCTGCGGCGGATTGTCGATGGAGGCGATCTGCCAGTACCAGCCGGAGAAGGGGTTCATGAACCGCTCGGCGATCAGCGGAACGGGCATCGTGACCGTCCCCGCACAATCGAGTTCGGCGACGGCGATGACGCTCTCAAGATCACCTAACAGACGGTTGTCGAAGCCGCTCTCAGCCGACTGGCGGAACAGCGACGACAAGAAATAGCTGCCGACGAGAAGCCCGAAGAGGCTCCAGCCCGCCGCGATAGCGCCGATACGAAAGGCGAGTGAGTTAGTGCGCAGCATCTGCGTCGGCGTCGGCGGCTCCTTCGTCGAGCTTATAGCCGAGCCCGCGCATCGTATGAATGACGTTCACGCCGAGCTTCTTGCGCAGCCGCCCGACAAACACCTCGATCGTGTTGGAGTCACGATCGAAGTCCTGGTCGTAAAGATGCTCGACCAGCTCCGTACGCGAAACGACCCGCCCTTTGTGATGGCCAAGATAGGCGAGCAGCCGATACTCCAGCGACGTCAGCTTCACCGGATTGCCGTTGATCGTGACCCGCGCCGCCCGCGTGTCGATGCGCAGCGGCCCGCACTCGATGTCGGACGAAGCGATGCCCGCGCCACGCCGCAGCAGCGTGCGAATGCGCGCCAACACTTCTTCGGTGTAGAACGGCTTCGCCACGTAATCGTCAGCGCCCGCATCGAGGCCCGCAACCTTGTCGCTCCACCGATCACGCGCCGTGAGAATGAGAACGGGCATCATGCGGCCCGCCTTGCGCCACTTCTCAAGCACGGTGATGCCGTCCATCTCCGGCAAGCCGAGATCGAGAATGACCGCGTCGTAGGGTTCGGTGTCGCCGAGGTGGTGACCCTCTTCGCCATCCTTCGCCGTGTCCACGACATAACCCGTGTCGCGCAACGCTCCCGCGAGCAAGCGCGACAGATCGGGATCGTCTTCGACTACCAGAATGCGCATATCTTCATCACCTCAGCGGCCGCCGCGCGTTTCAAGAATCTGACCCGTTTGCGCGTCGGCAAAAATGATCAGCACACGACCGTCGGGCGTCAGCCACTTGATCCGGTAGATCCACCGGCCGCCACGCTCAAACGGTCCATCCACGTCAAGATGGTGGCCGGGTATCTGACGGGCAATGTTGCCGAGCACGGCTTCAAGCGGCAGCATCTGCTCCGGCCGTCCACGATCGTCACCACGCCCGCGCCCGCGATCCGCGACGACAAACGAGTCGTCCGCCCGCGCCCCCAACGCATGCGGCCGCGCATCGGCAGGCATGGCGGAAGCCAGCGCCGAAATCACGACCAACATTGAGCTGAGGAAACCACGCATGAGCCGATAGATAGTGTGGCCTCACTGAACCCCGCATGAATAGGCCATCCAGACCACATTCACCGCCCGCCGCGCAATATTTGCGCCAAAGGTTTAGCCGGTGAATTGCATGTTGAAATTAACTCAAACACGACATTGTGTGATTACCGCCAACCTATGCCGAACCAAGTACAAAATCGCACAAGCACGCGCACTCACTGTCATCCCGGGCGAGCGTAGCGAGACCCGGGACCCAGGAGACCGGGCTCAGACTCACCGCCCAGTCTCCTGGGTCCCGGATCGCGCTCGCTACGCTCGCTTGTCCGGGATGACAGTTCTACTGATTTAACGCGCCGCCGTCACCGATGGCCAATACGCATCGGCCCCAGCCGAACACGCGGCACGTCCAACCCGCTCGGCCCAATAGGATTCCGCTCCGAACTCGGCCCGCCACGACCACAAGCGCCGCGTCGCGAAATGAAGCGAATGCTCCTTCGTGATGCCGATGGCGCCATGAACTTGGTGCGCAATCGAAGCCGCAACGCCGGCAGCTTCGCCGCACCGGATCTTCGCTACCGCCGCCGACAGACCCAAACGCTCGGGCGCCTCCAGATCGGCGACCGCAGCTGACGCCGCCATGCCGGCCGCCGCCGTATGCCCGGCCAGGATCGCAAGCTGCTGTTGGATCGCCTGAAAGCTCGCGATCGGTTTGCCGAACTGAACCCGCGTGCGCGCGTACTCGACCGTCTGCATCAACACGCGCTCCAACGCACCGGCGATCGACATCGCTCGCAACGCCGCGCCCGCGCACATCAGAGCGCCGCCGTCGATACCCGCCACCGTCGCGCCGGCCGTGTCGCCGAAAACGAGATCGTCGCGCGCCTCGCCTGTAACGTTGACGCCCTCGGTCAGCTTGCCGCGGCGCACCGCGATCAACACACCCTCATCGCCGCCGAGTGCGCTGAGCAAAACATTCGCCGCATGGCGCCCGAACGCCACGCGCGTCGCCTGCCCCTGAAGGTGCGCATGATCGCCGTGCGTATGCGTGTGCCCGTCCAAGACAGCAAACGTCAGCGGTCCCTTCGGCACACGTACCTTGCGCGCCGCCAAGATGCCCCGCGCGACAACAGTCTCGCCCAACGGAATGGGCGCGAGATGCCGCGCCGCCGCGTGCAACAATGCCGACGTATTCGCCGAACGCTCCTCCGCGCTCGCATCGCGGTCCGCCAACGTGTCGAGGAAGCCCGCCTCCTCCACCGCATCCCACAACGCGGACGGCCATTCGCCGCCTTCGACGCGGTGCAAAAGCTCCGGCGTCACGTGTTGCGCGAACAGACGATGCGCGGCGTCGTGAATCAGTTGCGCGGTCTCGCTCATCGGCTCACCTCAACCCCAAGCCGCGCGCGATGATGCCGCGCAAAATCTCGCGCGTACCGCCGCGCAACGAAAACGACGGCGACACTTGCGTGAGATAGGCTTGCACCCGCCGCAGCGCATCGCTCGCCGTCGCCGACGTCTCGAGTCCGAACAGATCATGCGCGATTTGCGGAATGTCCTGTTCGAACACCGCGCCGATATCCTTCACCAGCGCCGCCTCCAACGCCGGGTTCGCCCCCGCCTGAAGCTGCGTCGCGACCGACAACGACAACCGCCGCAACGCATGAAGCCGCGCCGTCAAACTGCCGAGCGCAATCGCAACCCGCTCCGACGGATTAGGCCCCGCCGCCGCGACCAGATGCTTGAGCAACATCATGCTCGACAAAAACCGCTCCGGCCCCGACCGCTCGTAGGCCAGTTCGGCGGTCACCTGCGCCCAACCCTGCCCCTCCGCGCCGATGATGGCGTCGTGCGGCAGCAGCGTGTTGTCGAACACCACTTCGTTGAAGTGCTCATGCCCCGTGAGATCGGCGATCGGCCGCACGTTGATTCCGGGCGTCTTCATGTCGACGAGGAATTGCGACAGACCCATTTGCCGCTGCTCGGCGCCCTCACCCGTGCGGAACAATGCGATCATGTAGTGCGCGCGGTGCGCCGAAGAACTCCACAGCTTTGTGCCGCTCACCCGCCAGCCGTCGTTCGTCCGAACCGCCCGGACACGCACGCTGGCGAGGTCCGAACCCGAATCAGGCTCGCTCATCCCGATCGCGAAATAAGTCTCGCCGCGCGCGATTCCCGGCAACACGCGCTGCCGCTGTTCTTCCGTGCCGAACTTGAGAAGAAGAGGACCGCTCTGCCGGTCGGCGACCCAATGAGCCGCCACCGGCGCGCCGGCCGCGAGCACCTCTTCGCTGACGACATACCGCTCGAGCGCCGTGCGCTCGTGCCCGCCGTACTTCTTCGGCCACGTCAGACCGATGAAGCCCTTCGCGCCGAGTTTGCGGCTGAAGTCGGGATTGAACCCGCTCCACGACTGCGCCTTCGTCTCGGGCGGGATCGCCGCGATCTCTTCGGCGAGAAACGCGCGAATGTCGTGGCGCAATCGCTCAGCTTCCGGCGGAAGCGTGGCGAGCTGAAATCGAAACGGCAGGGGTTGAGCGAGATCCATGGCGCCGCACTATGGCGCACTTAATCTGCGTCGCTCAACCGCTCTTATTTCCGCTAGAGCGTCGGCCTCTTGCGCTCCAACCGGCGGCGCTTCCGCACCGCGCGGTCTCGGACCACAAAGCCGGTCACGAACCCTGCGCCAAGGATCATCGTCGCAATGATCAGCGCGTCCATACCTGGTCCTCGCGATAGTCAAAGTCGCGCAAGGACGACATGGGGCGATAGCGCGTACGCATGGCGTGCATGTGGGCACTCACCGTCCGAACGCCGAAACCGGCCGCATAACCGATCGCAAACAAGACCCCCACAGCCACGAACAAATCCATTTACCCGTCTCCGTTTTTTGTCGGCTTCCGCTCCGGACGCGTTGGGCAGTGTGCCTGCCGAACATCAGTGCGATGAGAAACGCCAACCGCAGCTTGACACTGCTTCATCGGTTATGAGCGCGACATTCGTGATGGTCAACTCTTGAAATGTTTTTGTACCGCGTCGTGAATTGCATCCCCTGATTCGAATGTCGCGACGCGAGCAATCGATGAACGGCGCTCACGAAATCGATGCGGAGAAGTTGTGCGCACCAATCGTCTGCGCGCCTAGTACGTACCTACCTGACGCGTTCGCGAGTGCGATCTGCGAATCAGTTCCGAAGTTGAAACTGAAAGTGATTCGTCCGCGCCGCCGCACGCGCACATCCGGCGGCAGCACCGCCGTTTCAACGCCCGCTTGGTGAAGCGCGTGCTGTGCAACATCAAGCGCCAGCTCACGCGTCGGCCAAACCGCAAGATAAAACCGGCGATCGCAGCGCACCAACGCAGGCGCGCCGGTTGCAGACGAAGCCAGCACGTCCAATCCCGTGCGCGGCTCGATCATCTCGCTCCACGTGCCGCACGCATAGGTTCGATTTCCCCAAACCACGTCGCGTGACGTGCCCGGCCGCAAACTTTCGACGCGCGCGACCTTCATCGGCAACAGTGCCTGCAGCGGACCCGGCGGCAGCTCACGCGGAATCTGAAAGCTCTCGCTCTTCGCGCCGGTGCGAATGCCGAAAACGGCAACGCCCTCGAACGCAGCGAACGCTTGCATCGCCGCCTCGCTCACATGCGGCAAGCTCGGCACGAACACCGCGCGATACGATTTGAGGTCGGCACCCGGTGGCACGATGTCGATATCGACGCCAAGGCGCCGCAGCGCTGTGTACCAATTGAACACCAGCGCCAGATAACTGAACGCCCGCCCCTGCGGTTGGATCTCGTGCATCCAAGCCGCTTCGTAGTCGAAGACGACCGCGACACTCGCGGGCGTCGGGGGCGCACTCAGCGCCTCACGCCACCAATCGCTGTCGATCTCGCGCGCCACCGCAGCAGCCTCATGTCCACCAACGTCGAGCACGTTGTCCGGCCGGTTCAGCCCCGCATGCATCTGCTCCTGCGCAAACGGCGCCTGCCGCCAGCGAAAGAAGCTGACGACCTCCGCCCCATGCGCCAGCGCTTCCCATGCCCATAGCCGAACGACGCCAGGCGACGGCGACGGATTCCACAGCGCCCAGTTCACCGGCCCCGGCTGCTGCTCCATCACCCAAAACCGCCCGCGCCCGACGCCGCGATAGAGATCGTGATGAAACGCCGAGATGTCGGGATGCCCCGTCTGCGCATAACGCTGACGCTCGCCTTCGGTGAAGCCCGTTGTCGGCAAACTGTCGGTGAAACCCAGCGGATAGGAATCCCAGCTCGCAAGATCGATCCCCTCGCCCACCTTCCAATGATCGAAGTCGAGAAACGCCCCCATGAAGTTGTGCGTGACGAACCGCCCCGGCGAATGACGCCGAATGATCTCGACCTGCTCCGCATTGAGGCGCGCCACCTGCTCAGACGAGAAGCGAAAGAAATCCATCCGATGAATCGGATTGAGTTCGGTCACCGCCTGCATCGGCAAGTCGATCTCGTCGAACGAACGATAGGACATGCTCCAGAACCGATTGCCCCACGCTTCGTTCAGCGCCGCGACATCGCCGTACCGCGCCGCGAGCCACACGCGAAACCCCGTAAGCGCTGCCGGCGAATACGACCGCACCGTGTCGTGACAACCGTACTCGTTGTCCGTCTGCCATCCCGCGACGGCGTCATGCCGCCCATAGCGCACGGCGAACGCTTCGGTGATGCGCCGGCTCTCGGCGCGAAACGTCTCACTGGAAAAGCAGTAGTGACGCCTCGAACCGAATCGCCTCGGCCGTCCGCGCGCGTCGTGCGGCAAGATGTCGGGGGATCGATCGACGAGCCACTTCGGCGGCGTCGCCGTCGGTGTCCCCATCACAATCTTGAGACCCGCAGCGCCCAAAGTTTCTACGGCGCGATCCAACCAGCCCCAATCGAATCGCCCCGGTTCCGGCTCGACAACGCTCCACGAGAACTCGCCGATCCGCACATAGCGAAGGCCCAGCTCAGCCATCCGCCGGGCATCGTCCGCCCACATCGTTTCCGGCCAGTGCTCCGGGTAATAGCAAACGCCCAGCATGAAAGTTCCTTAATTGCCGCCGCTTACGACAGGCGAACGGCGGCTTTGCGGCAAGAACGCACGGGCGAACGCCCCGCCGCAATTTCGCCTAACGCGAGGGCGAGTGACAATGGAGGCTAGCCCCCCGCTTTGCGCAGTGAAAGAATGACCGAACTAACGCGGGGATCGGCCTAGGGCAGCCCTGGACCGGACACGAAATGTCATCCGACGACTCGAACGACGAACCGACCATCAATCCGACCCCGGCGCCCGATGCGTGGGAGGAGCCGCCCCACCGTACGCGCCGCCCCTGGTGGTTCTGGCTGGCGACGGGCTTCGGCGGGATCATCCTGTTCTTCTCCGCCTGCTTCGTCGCACTATACTACCTTTACGCCCCCGACCTGCCGATCACCGCCGACCGCCTCGGCGAACTCAACCGCACGCCGTCGATCACGCTGACCGATGCCGCGGGCAAAGCCTTCGCCACCCGAGGCGCGGCGTTCGGCTATCGCGTCAAGGTCGACGAGATGCCGCCCTATCTGCCGGCATCCTTCATCATCCTGGAAGACCGCCGCTTCTATTCGCACGGCGGCGTCGACTATCGCGGCATGACGCGCGCGCTGTGGGCCAACTGGACCGCAGGCGGCGTCGTCCAAGGCGGCTCGACCATCACGCAGCAGCTGGCCAAGAACACGTTCCTGAAACCGGAGCGCACCTGGTCGCGCAAGCTCGAAGAACTCTTCCTCGCCTTCTGGCTCGAACGCCACTACTCGAAGGACGAGATCCTCACCCTCTATTTGAACCGCATCTATTTGGGCTCAGGCGCTTACGGCGTCGACGCCGCCGCGCGCGAGTACTTCGACAAATCCGTCCGCGACGCGACGCTGGCCGAAGCCGCGATGCTCGCCGCCCTGACGCGCGCGCCCTCGCGCTACTCTCCGGAAGCGAACCTCAAGGTCGCGCAGACGCGCGCCGCGATGGTGATCGATCTCCTCCTCGAAGACGGCCAGATCAACGAAGAACAAGCGAAGAAGGCGAAAGCCAATCCGGCAAAGCCCGTGCTGAAGGAAGGCACCGAAAGCGCCAACTACTTCGCCGACTTCGTGATGGACCAACTGACCAAACTCGACATCCGACCGAACCAGGATCTGGTGGTCAGCACCACCATCGACACGCGCCTGCAAACGGTGGCGCAGAAAACGCTGACGGCCGTGCTCGACAAAGACGGTAAGGGCCGCGCTGTAGGCCAAGGCGCGCTGGTGGCCATGGAGCCGTCGGGTGCCATCCGCAGCATCGTCGGCGGTCGCGACTACACCGTCTCGACCTTCAACCGCTCCTACCAAGCCCGCCGCCAGCCCGGCTCGTCGTTCAAACCGTTCGTCTACCTCGCGGCGCTCGAACACGGCCTGACGCCCGACGACATCCGCGACGACGCCCCCTATGAGAACCGCGGCTGGTCCCCGGACAACTACGACCACTCGTATCTCGGGCCTATCACGCTGCGCGAAGCGCTCGCGAAATCGATCAACACGGTCGCCGTGCGCGTCGCCGACGAAGTCGGCCGCCGCAAGGTCATCGCTGTCGCGCAGCGCTTAGGCATCACCTCGCCGCTCGAGCCGAACCGCTCCCTCCCGCTCGGTACGTCGGAAGTCACGCTCTACGAAATGACGCGCGCCTTCGCGTCCTTCGCCAACAAGGGCAACCGCGTCGACCCGTATGTGATCCTCGACGTAAAGACGACCGACGGCACAGTTCTCTATCAATACCGCGCCGCGCCGCCGATCCCGGTCATGAGCCGCCGTTCGCTCGAAGAGATGAACCAGATGCTCTACGAGGTCGTGCAAACCGGCACCGGCCAGCGCGGCGACATGGGCGGCCGTCCGGTGGCAGCGAAAACCGGCACCAGCCAGGAATGGCGCGACGCCTGGTTCGTCGGCTACTCGGCCGACTTCGTCACCGGCGTCTGGCTGGGCAACGACGACAACACGTCGATGCAGAAGGTCGTCGGCGGCAGTCTGCCCGCCAGCATCTGGAAGAACTACATGCAGGCGGCGCACAAGGGCATCCCCGTTCACAACCTGCCCGGCATCGACACCTACGGCAGTTCCGACTCCGCCGACGCCGGCAGTGAAGACAACCCATGGGTCGACCGCGGCGACGACGATTCGCAAGACCGCCGCGCACCGGGCCGCGACCGCGGCGTCATCGAAGACTTCTTCGACAGCCTCTTCGGCGGCGACACCGCCCTGCCCGCGCCACCACCGCCGATGGGACCGCGCTATGGGCCGCGCGTCGAGGCTGAGCCCGATCCCGCCGACGTCGAAGACATGACGGCCGCGGAAGAAGCGGCCGAAGAAGACGCCGTGCGGGCCGCGGAAGCCGCGCGGGACAACCGTCGAGGCGTACCGCTAAGCGCCCCACCCGCTCCGCCGCCGCCGGAGCCCGCCGAACCCGACGGCCCCTACCGCCAGCCCGAGGCGGACCCCGACGAAGCGTCGCCATTCTAACCTGTGACCCAGCCGCACTGGTGAGCGCCACGGACCGGCGGCTAAAGTCGCGCCGCCGCTGGTTTTCGAGAATCGAGTCGCGATGAGATTTCTACTGCGCCTGTTGGGTTCGCTTGTGCTGGCCGCCGTTTTGGGCCTGGGCAGCGCCTATGTCGTCGCGCGCTACGCGATGCAGGGGGACACGGTGGTCGCGAACGGTCCGTGGGCCGGCAACCTCGCCGCGGGCGGCACGGGCGCCGACATCTACACCCGCACGTCTATCGCGCTGACAGGCCTGCTCGCGCTCAACAAGGACGAAACGATCTACTACAACGCGACCAAGGACAGCGCCGGCGAAGCGCTGGACGGCGCTTGCACCTATCGCATCGAAGGCCGCGACCCCGACGCGCGGTGGTGGAGCTTCACGGTCTACGGAAAAGATCACTTCCTGATCGACACGCCGACCAAACGCTACTCGATCAGCAAGACCAGCGTCGTCCGCACGGCCGAGGGCGCGTTCGTCGTACGCCTGTCGACGACCGAAGAACCGAACAACTGGATCGCAACGTCGCCCGACGGATTCCAGATCACGCTGCGCCTCTACAACCCGAACGCGTCGGTGAAGGACAATCCGGCAACCGCACCTCTGCCTGCGATCGTGAAGGAGGCCTGCTCATGATCCGCTGGGCCGGTTGGTTGCTCTTCACGCTGGCGCTCGCCGCCGTGATCCACTGGGCGGCCATCGCCAACGCGCCCGATTTCATCATGTCGCGCGCGATGTCCGCGATGGGCGGCAAGGGCATCAACACGATCTCGCATGTCGACCGCGCGACAGCAGCCTCGCGCACCATTGTGAAGCCAAGCCCCGACCTGCTCTACTCCACCTGCGTGTTCGACGTCTCGCGCCAGCCGCTAAAGATCACGACTGCCGCGCCGACCGACACGTACTGGTCGGTCGCCCTCTACGCCGCCAACACGGACAATTTCTTCGTCCTCAACGACACGCAGGCGAAGGGCCAGCCCGCCACGATCATCCTCGTCGGCCAAGGCCAAATCGTCCCCCCGCAGCCGGAGGGCACCACTATCGTCGCCGCACCGTCACAAAAAGGCGTCGTCCTCTTCCGCACCCTCATCAACGACGACGCCCGCGAACCCGAACTAGACCGCATGCGCCGCGCCGCCAGTTGCGAACCGTTGCGCTGATAGACCTGCGGGTTCCCGTTCGCTAAACTTGGCGGAGCCTACACAGAGAACCCGCCCATGCCCCGCCTTAGCCGCCGCGCGACCCTGCTTGCGTTAGCGACCGCGCTCGCAAGCCCGGCCTTCGCCGCGAAGCCCGAACCCACGAAGCTGACCAAGATCACCTTCGTCACTGATTGGAAGGCGCAGGCCGAACACGGCGGCTTCTATCAAGCCGTCGCGAACGGCCTCTACAAGAAGGCGGGCCTCGACGTCACGATCAAGCAAGGCGGCCCCGCGGTGAACACGCCGCAGCTGATCGCGGCAGGCGCCGTCGATTTCGCGATGGGCTCGAACCACTTCCAGCCGCTGAACATCGTGGCCGCCGGCGGCGACGCGATGGCCGTCGCCGCGATCTTCCAGAAGGACCCGCAGGTGCTGATCACGCACCCGCGCGACGACATCAAAACGCTCGCCGACATGAAGGGCAAACCCATCATGATTTCCGACGCCACGATCTCGACGTGGTGGATCTGGGCCAAGGCGCGTTACGGCTTCGACGACAAACAGATCCGCAAATACACCTTCAACATGGCCCCGTTCCTGGTCGACAAGAACGCGATCCAGCAAGGCTACGTGACGTCAGAGCCCTACACCATCGAGACCCAAGGCAAGATCAAACCGAAGGTCTTCCTGCTCGCGGACGCCGGCTATCCCGGCTACTCGAACCTCATCCTAGCGCGCGGCAAAGACGTGCGCGAACGGCCGAAGATCGTGCAAGCCTTCGTCGACGCCTCGATCGACGGCTGGAACACGTTCCTGAACGGCGACGCCAAGCCCGCCGTGGCGCTGATCAAGCGCGACAACCCGGAAATGACCGACGACATCATCGCCCAAGCCATCACGCAGATGAAGACGCGCGGCATGGTCCAAGGCGCGGACGCGGCGGTCCTCGGCATCGGCGCAATGACGGCCGCACGCTGGAACACGTTCTTCGACCTGATGAAGGCGAACAAGGTCTACGACGACAAACTCGACGTCACGAAGGCCTACACGACGCAGTTCGTGAACAAGCGCCGCGCCGCCACCAACCCGCAAATCACCAAGCCGCGCTGACCTTGCTTCTTTCCTTCGACCACGTCGCGAAGCGCTTCCCGAGCGGCGTCGAAGCGCTCCGCGACACGACCTTCACCGTCAACGAAGGCGATTTCGTCTCGATCGTCGGCCCGTCGGGTTGCGGAAAAAGCACGGCGCTCCGCCTCATCGCCGACCTGACAAAACCGACCACTGGCACGATAAATTGGAGCGCCAAACCACCAACCCTCGGCTTCGTCTTCCAAGACGCCGCCCTCATGCCGTGGTCCACCGTCGAAGCCAACGTTCGCCTGCCGCTCGACCTCACGCATACAGATAGGGCAACAGCAGACACACGCGTTGCCGAAGCGCTCGCGCTCGTCGGCCTCGAAGCCTTCGCCAAATCCTATCCGCGGGAACTCTCCGGCGGCATGAAGATGCGCGTGTCCCTGGCCCGCGCGCTCGCCGCGAAGCCGTCGCTGCTGCTGATGGACGAACCCTTCGCCGCCTTGGACGAACTCACGCGCGAACGCCTGAACGACGAACTGCGCGAACTCTGGGCGAAGAAGAACCTGACGGTCATCTTCGTCACCCACTCGATCTACGAAAGCGTCTACCTCTCGTCCCGCATCCTGGTGATGAGCCCCCGCCCCGGCCACGTCATCGCCGACCTGCCCATGAGCGACCCGACAACGCGCGATCCCGACTTCCGCATCAGCCCCCTTTACGGCGACCGCTGCCGCGCCGTCCGCGCAGCCCTTCAACAAGGCGGCGCGCTGTGACCCAAGAACGCATCCTCGCCTACACCCTGCCGGCGCTCGTCGCCGTGGCGGTCATCGGCGTTTGGGAATGGGCCGTGGTCGCCCTCGACGTTTCGCCGTTCGTCCTGCCACCGCCATCGGCGATCGTCGACGCGGCCATCGCGAATTGGCAATCGCTCATGGACTCCGCTTGGGTGACGCTGCGCATCACCATCGCCGCCTTCATCCTCGCGCTCGTCCTTGGCGTCGCACTCGCCGTCATCTTCGCCCAAAGCCGAACCATCGAACGCGCGCTCTTCCCCTACGCCGTCACGCTTCAGGTCACGCCGATCGTCGCCATCGCGCCGTTGATCCTGATATGGGTCGGCCTCGACAATGCCGAGCGAGCCGTCTTGATCCTCGCGACCATCGTCGCCTTCTTCCCCATCCTCGCGAACACGACGCTGGGCCTACGTTCCGCCGACCGCCAACTCCACGAACTCTTCGACCTCTACCGCGCCACGCGCCTCCAACGACTCATGCGCCTGCAATTCCCCGCGGCGCTCCCGTATCTCTTGGCCGGCATGAAGATCGCAGGCGGCCTCGCCCTCATCGGCACCGTCGTCGCCGAATTCGCTGCAGGTTCCGGCACCTCGACCGGCCTCGCCTGGCGGATCATCGAAGCCGGCAACCGCCTGGAAATCGCAAAAGTCTTCGCCGCCCTGGCTCTCCTCTCCGCCATCGGCATCGCGATCTACGGCTTGCTGTCGCTGCTCGAACGCCAACTCCTCAAACGCTGGCACGAAAGCGCGCGTCCCAAGGAATAGCGCCTCACTCGAAGCGGACGCACACGCCCGCTTTCAGCTGGCACGATGGAAAAGCCGCGATCAGCCCGTCCATCGTCGCGTCATCGCGCGCGACAAAGATGAACGCGTAAGCCTGCCCCGTGCGTTGCGAAACGAACACCATCCCGCGCGACGGCCCCAATGCCGCCGTCAGACCATCCGCCGACACACCAAACGATTTCGCACCGCGCGCCAGCTGCGCAGTCTGATCCGGCTTCGCGAAGGCAACGACACTGAGGCCCGGAAACCGGTCGAGCCTCTCCGTCACCTCGGGCCCGCCCAACTCCGACATCGTCCACACGCTCGACGAATTGACCACGCTGCGGAGCTTCGCAGGCCAAGGCGATCCATCGACGTCGATGTTCAGAACCATGCTGCGCAGATGAAGCGCGGGCGTTTCCAGCCGCGCGCCTAATCCCACCCGCAGCGCTGCAACAAATTCTTCCCCGAAGGTCGGCGACATCCGAGCCCGTTTCTCGAACGCGCGCTCAAACAAGCCGTGCGTCGCCCGCGCCCCAAGATCGATCATCTCGTCCGCATAGAACGACCGGGGCCGATCCACGACCTTCTGAAACTCTTCCGGCGTCAGCACGTTGCGCGCCGTCAGGAAGTTACCGATGACGGTCGCTTGAACTTCATCGAACAGATTCCAAGCTGGCACACCCGCTGTGCCCGGCCGCAACATCGCATCCACCAGCGCCGCCTTGCCCTGGGGCGGCATACACGCAAACACGTGATGCGCAAGCTCGTGAACGATCACGTCGACGCGGTCCGCCGGCCGCTCGCCGGGAACGACCTCCACCGTCATGTGCGCACCGATGCGCTGGGCCCGCGTATTCGGGCTCTTACGCTTGGGCTGAAGATACAAGTGAACAAACACGCGACGATCGCCGAGGTCGGCGCGATAGAACCGCGCAGCGGCGCTCAGCAATTCCCCCGCACGCCCCTTGCGCATCGCCGCTTCGAGGCCGGGGATGAACGCCGTCAGCTCGTTCTCATGCTCGTTCCACCATCCGTCGAACCGCGGCCGAAAATAATCGGCGATCGCTGAAAATCGCGCCGCCGTTTCGGCAGGCGTCGATGACGCCCATACGCCGTTGAGTGCGCCGGCATCCGCTGCGGCGAACTCCGCGAAACGAAGCCTGTTCAGCGCGCCGTCCTCGCGCGCGCCGAAGATCGGAACGCTCGCCTTAATCGGTAGAGTGGGATCGCCGCCTTTCTCGCTCTGCTCAATGGCGCGTCGCAACGACGCCCATTCCTTCACGAGTTGAGCGTCCGCCTCGTCAAAGCCAAGTTGCCCCTTCCACAATTGCTCATAGGCCTCGACCGTGCAGCCGATCGCGCGCGCTAAACAATCGATGTGATAGATTAGGTTTGCCTGAGTTCGACCGCCGACCTGGATCGACAAACCGCCGCTCTTCAACTCGACGACGCTATCGGCGCGCGCCGTTTGCGCCGCGACAAGCAGCGTGAACACTAACAACAGCAAACGCATGACTTCCCCCCGGAAACCCAAGCCAATTCTGGCAGGCCGCCAAAATAGGGGAACTTACATCGGCGTTAGAACATATCACGTATAATAACTGTGATTTAATATATTTCACGTCCAAACTTGACAGAATAGGTCCCTCTCCCCATCCTAGGTGGAGATAGGACGCGCGGAATGCCCCAGGTTTTGACCGCAAATCGGCTGAACGACGGTGAGGTTGTCTACCTCGCCGCGGACGGCGCGTGGGTCGAACGCATCGCCGGCGCACAAGTCTTCGCAACAAAACCTGAGGGTGAGGCGGCGCTTACGGTCGGCGTTGAGGCCGAGCGCAATCAGCTGATCGTCCACGCCTACCTCTTCGACGTCACCCCGGCCGACGCGACGAAGCCCGTGAAGATGCGCGAGATCATCCGCGCCGCCGGCCCCACCGTCCGCCGCGATCTGGGCAAACAGGCCGCGCTCTAATGTATCGCTACGACGAATTCGATCAGAAGATCGTGGACGAACGCGTCACGCAGTTCCGCGGCCAAGTCGCGCGCCGCCTCTCAGGCGAACTCACCGAAGACGAGTTCAAACCGCTGCGCCTGATGAACGGCCTCTACCTTCAGCTTCACGCCTACATGCTGCGCGTCGCCATTCCGTACGGCACGCTGTCGTCGCGTCAGTTGCGCATGCTGGCCCACATCGCGCGCAAGTACGACAAGGACTACGCGCATTTCACGACGCGCCAAAATCTTCAGTACAACTGGCCGAAGCTCGCCGACGTGCCCGATATCCTCGGCGATCTCGCTACCGTCGAGATGCACGCCATCCAAACCAGCGGCAACTGCATCCGCAACGTGACGTCGGACCACTTCGCCGGCGCCGCCGCAGACGAAGTCGACGACCCGCGCATCTGGTCCGAAATCATCCGCCAGTGGTCGACGTTCCACCCGGAATTCTCGTACCTACCGCGCAAGTTCAAGATCGCGGTCACGGCCGCGCCGAAAGACCGCGCCGCGATCAAAGTCCACGACATCGGTATCATCATCCGCCGCGACGCGTCGAACACACTGCAATTCGACGTCTATGTCGGCGGCGGCCAAGGCCGCACGCCCTACGTCGCGCACCTGATCGGCGAGAACATCGCCGCGACCGATCTGCTCGCCTATCTCGAAGCGACAATGCGCGTCTACAATCAGCACGGCCGCCGCGACAACATCTACAAAGCGCGCATCAAGATCCTGGTGCATCAAATCGGCGCCGAAGAAATGCGCCGCCAAGTCGCCGCCGAATTCGCCGAGATCAAAACCCAAGGCGCGCTCGCGTTGCCGCAAGCCGAAATCGATCGGATCAAAACCTACTTCGCCGATCCCGCGTTCGACGTCCTGCACGACGAAACCGCGCTGCTGGCCGCGCAGAAGAAACAGAGCAAAGCCTTCGCCGACTGGCACGACATCAACGTCGCCCAACACAAGGCGTCCGGTTACGCCATCGTCACGATCTCGCTCAAACCCATCGGCGGCATCCCGGGCGACGCCAGCGCCGATCAAATGGACCTGGTCGCGAACCTCGCCGAACGCCTGAGCTTCGACGAAATCCGCGTCAGCCACGAACAGAACCTGGTGCTCGCCCATGTGCGCCAGCGCGACCTCTTCGACCTCTGGCAGCAACTCGACAAGGCCGGCCTCGCCACCGCGAACTACGGCCTCATCACCGACATCATCGCCTGCCCGGGCCTCGACTATTGCGACCTCGCCAACGCGCGCTCCATCAACATCGCGCAGGCCGTCTCGAAGCGCTTCGCCGACCTCGACCGCCAGCGCGACATCGGCGAACTGAAGATGAAAATCTCAGGTTGCATCAACGCCTGCGGCCACCACCACGTCGGCAACATCGGCATCCTGGGCGTCGACAAGAAGGGCGTCGAGTACTACCAAATTACCCTCGGCGGCTCCGGCGACGAAACCACGTCGATCGGCGAAATCTTGGGGCCGGCCTTCGGCGAAGCCGAAGTCCCCGACGCCATCGAAAAACTCATCGACACCTATATCGGCCTGCGCCAATCCGGCGAACGCTTCTTGGATACCTATCGCCGCGTCGGCATTCAGCCATTCCGTGAGAAACTCTATGCCGCTCATTAAAGACAACGCCTTCGTCGAAAACACCTTCGCGCACGTCGCCGACGACGAGACGCCGCCCGAAGGCGCAATCGTCGTGTCCCTGAAACGCTGGCAGGCCGAACGCGAAACCCTCGCCGCCCGCAACGCCCCGCTCGGCATTCGTTTAGCCTCGGACCAGTCACCTGAAACCCTCGGCGCCGATGTGACTCACTTCGCGTTGATCGAACTCGAGTTCCCGAAATTCCGCGACGGCCGCGGCTATTCCTACGCGCGCATCCTGCGCCAGCGCCTAGGCTTCACCGGCGAAATCCGCGCCGTCGGCGATGTTCTGCGCGATCAGTGGCTGTTCATGAGCCGCTGCGGCGTCGACGCCTTCGAGGTCCGCCCCGGCACACGTCTGGAAGACTTCCGCGCCGCGCTTGCCGAACAAACGGTCTTCTACCAGCCGGCGAGCGACTGCATCCGCAACGTCCTCGACCTGCGCCACACCCGCACGTGCGCCGCCGCGGAATAATTCACGCCGCAATCGCCGCCTCCTCACCGCGCCGCATCGATCGCTCTGCCGGGAAATGCAGCGACACGCTCGTCCCTCGACCGGCCTCACTGTCGAGGTCGAGCGTGCCGCCGTGCAGTTTGATCAGGGCTTGTACGATGGGCAGCCCCAGGCCCGTGCCGTCGTGCTTTCGCACCTCCGCACAATCGACTTGTGAATAGACGGCGAGCGCCTTCGGAATGTCCGCCTTCGCGATCCCGATGCCGCTGTCGCGCACGCTGAGCGTGATGCCGCCGTCCGCGCGCGCAACCGCCGTCGCCGCAATGGCCCCGCCGCGCGGCGTAAACTTCACCGCGTTGGACAACAGGTTCAGCATCATCTGCAACGTCGCCCGCTTGTCGGCGAACAGCGCCGGCAAATCGTCTTCGACGAGAATGGTCAGGTCGTGGTTCGCATCGCCGCGCGAGAGTTTGCGCGCTTCGTCGATGAGACTATCGATGTCGAACGCCTCGCAACTCAACTCCATCTTGCCCGCCTCGATCTTCGACAGATCGAGAATTTCGCGGATCAGCGACAAGAGGTGCGAACCGCTGTTGTGGATGTGACGCGCATATTCGAGATAGCGCGGATCGCCGGCAGGGCCATAAATCTGATGCTGGATCATTTCGGAGAACCCGAGGATCGCATTTAGCGGCGTACGCAATTCGTGGCTCATATTGGCGAGGAATCGCGACTTGGCCGCGTTCGCCTCCACTGCTTCCGCACGAGCATTCTCAAGTTCGACGACCTTCTCGGACAGCCGTTGCGTCCGCTCGGTGACAAGCAGTTCGAGATCGACATTTGCCTTCTGCAACTGGACGGCCGTCCGCTCTGCCCGCTCATAGCCTGTGTAGATGTGCGCGACCATCATGCCCGTGATGCACGAGCAAAAGACGAGCACGCCGACCACCGTCGCGCTGCCCTTCGGCAGCACGTCCGATCCATGGATCACCGACACCAAACCCAGCACGCAGAGGATCAGCACGCCGGCCAACGTCACGCCAAGACGCATCAGGAGCCTCACAATGTTAAGCCCCCGCGAAGTTACCGGCCGCACAACGCAAGCAACCGGCAACTGCCCCGTGTGACGGACGCTACAACCCGACTCTCACCACCGCGTGAACAGTCCTGCTCAAATTTGTTTCAAATGCATGACGGCACGGCCCGCACGCGAAGACGGGAAAACGCCACCGCGGCGCTTGATTGACCTAAGGCGCGCGATCCACTATCCCCGCGCCTTCTTCAACGACCACACGCGGGTATGCGGCGCGCGAGAGAGAACGGCATGTCAATCTCTGCCCACGCGGCGCCGGCCCGAACAGCAAAGGAAATGCCGCGCTTCTCGTCCGTCGCGGAACTCATCGACAAAGAGCGTCCGTCGCTGCCCGTTTACGCGTTGTTTCCGCCCGCTTTCAAGGCGGCGGCGAAGGCCTTCCACGACGGCTTCCCCGGCGAAACGATGTACGCGGTTAAAGCGAACCACGCGGTTCCCGTCGTCGATCACGTGCACGGCGCCGGCATCCGCCACTTCGACGTCGCCTCGCTTGCCGAAGTGAAACTCGCGCGCGAACGCTATCCCGACGCCGGCGTGCATTTCATGGCGCCCGTGCGCATCCGCGGCGCGGCCGGCGAAGCGTACAAAAAATACGGCGTACGCAATTTCGCGTTGGACAGTGAAGACGAACTGAACACGATCCTGCGCGAAACGGGCGGCGACGCGGACAAATCGATCGCCGCGGCGCTGACGCTGTTCGTGCGCCTGTATGTTCCCGCCGACGGCGCACTCCTAGAGCTGTCGAGCAAATTCGGCATCGGCACGACAGCCGCCGCACAGCTGCTCAGAAAAATCGTGCAGTCCGGCGCGAAACCCGCGCTCACCTTCCACGTCGGTTCGCAGTGTCTCCACCCGCAATCGTACAAAACCGCTCTCGGCCGCTGCGCCGAAGTGCTCCAGCAAGCGCGCGTCGAACTCGAGGCGCTCGATGTCGGCGGCGGCTTCCCCGGCTATTACCTGAACGTTACCGTCCCGCCTCTGACCGAATTCTTCGACGCGATCCGCGAAGGTCTCGCCGACCTCAATCTGCCGAAGCGCGCGCCGGTCTACTGCGAGCCCGGCCGAGCCCTCGTCGCCGACGGTCTGTCCGTAATCACGCGCGTGTCGCTGCGCCGCGACTACACCGTCTTCATCAACGACGGCATCTACGGTAGCCTCAACGAATACGCATTACAGAACTGGCCGGTCCGCTATCCGCTGCGCGTTTTCAGCGAAGGGCCTGGCGGTAAGATCGTCGAAAAGAAAGGCCGTCTCGCGGCATTCAAAGCATTCGGCCCGACCTGCGACACGCTCGACGTCCTCCACTATCTGATCGACCTGCCGGAAACGATAGGTGCCGGCGACTGGATCGAGTTTCAGAAGCTGGGGGCCTACTCTTGCGCGCTCAGAACCGCCTTTAACGGCTTCTACCCCGACACTTTTGTCGAGATCATTGAAGCGCGTTAGCTATAGTTCCTGACCGAAAATTTACCCGCGAAACGACATCATGCCCGGCACAAAACTGGGTGTCGGCGGGGTCATGTCGCAAGAAACCTCTCATCTGCAAGACCTGATCGACCTCGCCAAAGAGCCGTCGAGCGACAAGCGCCGCGAACTCATGCGCAAGCTCACCGACGTCTTCCTGGACGCCGCCCCCGATTATTCCGACACCGAACGCGACCACTTCGGCGCCATCTTGGGCCGCGTCGCAACCGACATGGACGCCGCCGTCCGCCGCCAGCTCGCCAAGCAATTCGCCAACGTCCCCTCCGCGCCGCACAATCTGATCCAACGCCTCGCGGCGGACGAAGAGTTCAGCGTCGCCAAAGACGTGCTGCTGAAAAGCACCGTCCTGCGCGACGACGATCTCATCGCCATCGCGCGCCACTCCGCGCAAGACAGGCTCGAAGCCATTGCCGGCCGCCACACCGTCTCGGAAGCTGTCTCCGAGGCGATCGTCGAACACGGCGACGATCAGGTCGTCGTAAAACTCGTCTCGAACACCGCCGCCAAACTGTCGCGCTCCACCATCCGCCGCGTGGTCGAACGCAGCGAAACGAGCGAGACCTTGCAAGCGCCGCTGATCATGCGCGCCGACGTTCCGCCCGACATGCTGCAGGACATGTTCTCGTTCGTGTCGTCGGAACTGCGTACGAAAATCACGCAACAACTCGACAGCCTGCCGCCTGAAGTCATCGAGAAAGCCTTCGCCGACGCCGCCAAGGAATTCGCCGGCGAAGTCCGCCAGGTGAAAGACGCCGATCGCAAAGCGATGGTCTACGTCGCCGAAATGGCGCGCCGCAAACTGCTCAACGAAGCGCTGCTCCACCAACTGCTACGCAACAAGCAGGTGACAGAGTTCATCCACGCCTTCGCGCGGCTCGCCGAAATCGACGTGAAGACGGCAGGCCGCATCGTCACCGCGTGCAACACCGAAGGCGTCGCCGTCGTCTGCCGCGCCATGCGCTTCGACCGTTCGACCTTCGCCGCCATCGCCTTCTTCCTGGAAGAGCGAAACAAGGACGGACAAAAGGGCACGAACAACATCCTTGAACTCTACGACAAGGTCACGCCCGAAGCCGCCCAGCGCGTCATGCGCTTCTGGCGCGTCCGCAAAGAAGCCGACGCCCAACCGGCCATCGCCAGAGCGAGCTGACGCCCTTAGTGACGGCGCTCGCGCGTCGCTGTGAATTTGATCTTCGGCCAACGCTCGGCCGAATAGCGCAATTCCCACGCGCTCTTCGCCATGAACACGGGCGAGCCGTCGCCGTCGTCGGCCATGTTGCCCTGATGCGCATCGAGGAAGCGTTTCAGCTCGACCGGATCGTCGCTCGCCACCCAGCGCGCCGTCTCGAACAGCCCCGGCTCGAACGCCACCTCAAGCCCATACTCGGCCTTGATCCGGCTCGCCAGCACGTCGAGCTGCAACTGTCCGACGACGCCCACGAACCACTGCGAGCCGATCTTGGCGCGGAACACCTGCGTCACACCCTCTTCGGCCAACGCCTCCAGCGCGCGCTGCAGATGCTTGGCCTTCAACGGATCCGCCAGCCGCACCCGCCGGACGATTTCAGGCGCGAAGTTCGGAATCCCCGTAAAGGTCAGATCCTCGCCTTCGGTCAGCGTATCCCCGACGCGCAGCACGCCGTGATTGGGAATGCCGATAATATCGCCGGGCCACGCTTCGTCGACCGTCGCGCGGGATTGCGCGAAGAACAGGATCGGGTTGTGGATGCTGATCATCTTCCCCGAACCCGATTGCTTCAGCTTCATGCCGCGCTTGAAGTGGCCGGAGCACACGCGCATGAACGCCACGCGGTCGCGATGGTTCGGATCCATGTTCGCCTGAACCTTGAACACGAAGCCCGCAACCTTGTCGTCCGACGGCTTGACCACCCGCTGCACGGTGGCCTGCTCGCGCGGAGCCGGCGCATAGCGGCCAAGCCCTTCAAGCAGCTGCCGCACGCCGAAATTCTTCAACGCCGCGCCGAAATAGACCGGCGTCTGATGCCCCTCGCGAAACGTCTTCAGCTCGAACGCCGGATACCCGCCGCGCGCCAATTCCATCTCGCTCGTCAAACGCTGATGCTCCTCGGCGCTCAACACATCGGCGAGCCGATTGTGCCCGACCGCCTCTCCCACTCGCCCGAACGGCAGGAACGTGTCGGTCGCAAAATCCATCACGCCACGAAAATTCAAACCCGATCCCGCCGGCCACATCATCGGCGAGACGTGCAGCTGCAACTGATCGGAAATCTCCTCGATCAACTCAAACGGATCACGCGCCTCGCGGTCCATCTTGTTGATGAAGGTCAGGATCGGAATGTCGCGAAGTCGGCAAACTTCGACCAGCTTGCGCGTCTGCGCCTCGATGCCTTTCGCCGCGTCGATCACCATGATCGCGGAGTCCGCCGCCGTCAGCGTGCGATAGGTGTCTTCCGAAAAGTCCTCGTGGCCCGGCGTGTCGAGCAAATTGAACACCAGCCCGCCATACTCGAACGTCATCACCGCGGTCGTGACCGAGATGCCGCGCTCCTGCTCGATCTTCATCCAGTCCGACCGCGCGCGTCGCCGGTCGCGCTTGGCCTTCACTTCGCCGGCCAAATGGATCGCGCCGCCCATCAACAGCAAATGCTCGGTCAGCGTCGTCTTACCCGCGTCAGGATGTGAGATGATCGCAAACGTGCGCCGCCGCGCGGCAGCTTCCGCGGGCGTGTGATCGACAATCTCTTGAACGTCAGTCATGACACGGTCTCGAAACAAGGCGCGCCTTGTACCGGATTGCGCCCCGCCGCGAAACACTCTTGTGACAATCGCAAGCAGGGCCCCGCATTTGTGGGATAGATAAGCCCAAACGCCGCCGCTAATCTCCATCGGCACAAGATGGGGTCCCCGAAATGCCGAGCGTTCCGTTCTTCCGCGTATTGCTTGCCGCAGCCTTCGCCGCCTGCCTCGTCGTCGCCGAATCAACCTCGCCGGCATTCGCGCGCGACACGACGCCGGACGCCCCCGCGATCTGGAAGATCGATGGCCCGCAAGGCGACGTCTACCTCTTCGGCTCCGTGCATCTTCTGCCCAAGGACGTGAACTGGCGCACCCCGGCCCTCGACGCCGCGCTCAATGAAGCGAAGGTCGTGGTCTTCGAAATCGATCTCGACAAAGCCAAAGACCCTGCCGCCACCAAAGACCTGATCGTCAACCTCGGCCTGCTGCCGCAAGGCACGACGCTGCGCCAACTGCTGGCGCCCGAACGCCGCGCGAAACTCGAACGTGTCACCGCATCGATCGGCCTGCAGGCGGCAGCCCTCGACCCACTGCGTCCATGGCTCGCCGCGATCACCGTCGGCGTTCAGTGGATCGTCTCGAAGGGCTTCGACCCCAGCTCCGGCGTCGACCAACAGGTGTGGAACTGGACCAAAGAAAACGGAAAAGAACGCGCAACGCTTGAGACGATCGAAGATCAACTCAACGTCTTCGCCGGCCTGACGCGCGAGCAGGAAATCGAATACCTCGTCGTCAGTCTCGACCAGATCGAAACGGCGCCGGACATGCTCAACGACATGATCACGGCCTGGCGCAAGGGCAACCTGAAGGCGCTCGACAAAATCCTAAACGACGGCACGAAAGACATCCCCGTCCTCAACGAACGCATGATGATCGGACGTCACGTCAAGTGGCTGCCGCAAATCGAAAAGATGATGGCCGACGGCCGCACCCACGTCATCGTCGTCGGCGCCGCCCATCTCGCCGGCAAAGACAGCGTCATCACCATGCTCCGCGCTAAGGGCGTGAAAGTCGAGGGACCGTAGACTTCGCCGTCAGGAAACGGGTGGAACGCGGCAAGCGCCGTTCCTAGAGTCGCCACGGACTCGACGGGAGACACGCATGACCGAACGCAACTACGTCCTAGGCACGCACGACGCAGAGATCGCACGGCTGCAGTTGCAGCACCGCGTCTGGCGTCCGCGCATGTACGACGCCTGGCGCCGCGCCGGCGTGACGCAAGGTCAAACCGTTGTCGATGTCGGCAGCGGCCCCGGCTACGCCAGCCTCGACCTCGCCGAGATCGTGGGTCCCAAGGGTCGCGTCATCGCGATCGAACGCTCCACACGCTTCCTCGATGTTCTGCGCCACGCCGCCGCAAGCAATGTCACGACGATCGAAGGCGACATAACCGAAACGCCGATCGGCGAAAGCATCGCCGACGCCGCGTGGTGCCGCTGGGTATTCTCGTGGCTGACAAAGCCTGGACTCGGTGTCGCCAACATCGCACGCGCGCTCAAACCCGGCGGCGTCGCCGTCTTCCACGAATACCTGAACTACGCCTCATGGGGCCTCGCCCCGCATTCGCCCGCGTTCAGCACGTTCGTCACCGCCGTTATCGACAGCGTCGCCAAGACTGGCGCCAACATCGACAGTGCGCTCTCGCTACCGCGCCTCCTCGAAGAAGCAGGCTTCGACATCATCTCGCTGACCCCCATCGTCGATGTCGTGACGCCCGACAACCACGTCTGGCTCTGGCCGACCGCCTTCGCGCGCGGCTTTCGCGACAAGCTGGTCGCCGACGGCTTCCTCACCGCAGCGCAAGCAACTGACGCCATGACCGCCCTTGACCGTGCGGAATCCGACGGCGGCACGCGCATGGTGACGCCGATCGTGCTCGAGATCATCGCCCGCCGCCGCTAAGCCCGCTTGTCAGGCGGCGGCGCGCCGGGCCACTCTCCTCCCATAAGCCATTCGCAAAACTGGGAGACGCCCGTGATCAAAACACGCTTCACCGAAATGTTTGGGGTGAAACACCCCATCGTCCAAGGCGGCATGCAATGGGTTGGCCGCGCGCAACTGGTCTCGGCCGTCGCCAACGCCGGCGCGCTCGGCTTCATCACCGCGCTCACGCAGCCGACGCCGGACGAACTCACGAAGGAAATCGCGCGGTGCCGCGACCTGACCGACAAGCCGTTCGGCGTGAACTTGACCATCCTGCCTGCCCTCAAGCCGCCGCCCTACGCCGAGTACCGCCAAGCGATCATCGAGTCGGGCATCAAGATCGTCGAAACCGCCGGCTACAAACCACAAGAACACGTCGACCACTTCAAGCAGCACGGCATCAAAGTCATCCACAAGTGCACGGCCGTCCGCCACGCGTTGTCGGCCGAACGCATGGGCGTCGACGCCATCTCGATCGACGGCTTTGAATGCGCAGGCCATCCCGGCGAAGACGACATCCCGGGCCTCATCCTCATCCCCGCCGCCGCCGACAAGGTGAAAATCCCGATGGTCGCGTCAGGCGGCTTCGGCGACGCCCGCGGCCTTGTCGCTGCCCTCGCGCTGGGCGCCGAAGGCATCAACATGGGCACCCGCTTTATGTGCACCGTCGAAAGCCCGATCCATCAGAAGGTGAAGGAGCAGATGGTCGCCAACGACGAACGCGCCACCGACCTCATCTTCCGCACGCTGCACAACACCGCCCGCGTCGCGAAGAACGCCGTAAGCCAAGAAGTCGTCGCCATCGAACGGAAGGGCGGCGCCAAGATCGAAGACATCGCTCACTTGGTCTCAGGCCAACGCGGCAAAGTGGTCTACGAAGCCGGCGACCCCAACCACGGCATCTGGTCCGCGGGCATGGTCCAAGGCCTCATCCACGACATCCCCACCTGCAAAGACCTGATCGAACGCATCGTCACCGAAGCCGAACAAATCATTCGAGCGCGATTGGGCAAGGCGCTGGTCGCCTAGTCCGCGAATCAGGGTCGAGCGTCAGCGATGCTCGGCCGTCGCCATCGCCTGACGCGTGCCATCGGAGGGCGCGCGCGCTTCACGCCCTTCGAACGCCGCACGCATATAGGTGATGATTTCCCAGACCTGATAGTCTTTCAGACCGTTCTTATACGCCGGCATGTTCGAGCCGAATTGCGCACCGCCTTCGGCGATCGTCCAGAACAGATAGTCGTCCTTGATCTCCGAACTCGAAAGGCTCCACGCAAGATCCGCGGGACGCGGACGCAGCGCACCGCCGGCCACGCCATTCCCGAACCCCATCAACCCATGACACGACGCGCAACGCGCGTTGTAGAGATCCGCGCCTTTGATCACCGCCGGCACCGTCGTCGCCAGAGGATTCGCTTTGCCGCGATAGGGGGCGGGCAAGCCCTGACGGATGTAGAACTGCGCACGCGCCGGGTTCCTCACCGTCGTCGGCTCGCTCGCTTGCGGATCAGTCTTGCCAGGCTCAGGCGCCGCCGCCGCGGGGCCGCCCATCAAGCCCGCAGCCAAGGCGACTGCAGCAACGCGCACGAAAATTCTCATGGTTCACCCTCGTTCGAAGGTCGTCTGCTGCGCTCGGGCTGGCCCCACCGCATCGCAACGTCAAACGACAACCTTGCGCAAAAGCGTATCGGGGCCCAGTCGCACAGGTCAATGGCTAGTAGGATTTCGGCAGTCCCAGTGCCTTCTCTGCAATGAAGTTCAAGATCATCTCGCGGCTGACCGGCGCAATACGGGCGATCAGCACTTCGCGGAACAGCCGCTCGACATGGAACTCGCGCGCATAGCCCATCCCGCCATGCGTCATCACCGCCGTCTCGCAAGCGCGAAACGCAGCCTCCGCGGCGAGATATTTCGCGGCGTTCGCCTCCAAGCCGCACGGTTTGCCTGCGTCGTAGAGCGCCGCAGCGTTCATCGTCATCAGCCACGCCGCCTGAAGCTCAGCCCACGACCGCGCAAGCGGGTGCTGGATCGCCTGGTTCTGCCCGATCGGCCGCCCGAACACGACGCGCTCGCGCGCATACTTCGCAGCACGCCGCAAAGCATCCTGCCCAACGCCGATCGCCTCCGCCGCAATCAGAATGCGCTCGGGGTTGAACGCATGCAGCAGATAGTCGAACCCCTTGCCCTCCTCACCGACCAAGTCGTCGGCAGGCACCGGCAAATTATCGATGAACAGCATGTTCGTGTCGACCGCATGCCGCCCCATCTTCGCGATCTCGCGCACCTCCACATGCGCGCGGTCGAGCGCCGTGTAGAACAAACTCAACCCGTCGGTCGGCTTCCGGCCCTTGGGCGACGTGCGCGCGAGCAGCAGAATATGCGTCGCCGTCTGCGCCGTGGTCGTCCACATCTTGCGTCCGTTCACGACCCACTGATTGCCGGACCGTTCCGCCCGCGTCTTGATCGACGATGTGTCGAGGCCCGCGTCCGGCTCCGTCACGCCGAAACAGCACCGCGTCTCGCCTTTGATGAGCGGCGGCAAGATGCGCGCCTTCTGCGCATCGGTGCCGAACACCGCAATCGGATGCGGCCCGAAAATGTTGATGTGCACCGCCGACACGCCTGTCATCGCCGCGCCGGACGAAGCGATGCGATGCATCATCACCGCCGCTTCGGTAACGCCAAGCCCCGAACCACCCGCGCTCTCCGGCATCGCAATGCCGAGAAAGCCACCGGCCGCGATATCGCGCACGAACTCGTCCGGAAAACGATGATCGTTGTCGCGCGCAAGCCAATAGGCGTCGTCGTACTTCGCGCAAATGCGCCCGACGGCGTCGCCGATGGCCGTCTGCGCCGGCGTGAGTTCGAACATGTCAGCCCTCCTCGCGAGGCAAGCGTGCGCCGAATGTCTGCACCGCAACCGCGATCCGCGTACCGCCGGTGATCCAGCACATGACGCCGTAGACGACCGCGATCACCGCAAACCAATCCGGAAACGCGCACATGAGGCAGAGCGTCAGGATCGTCTCGAACCCCTCCGTCAACCCGCCGAGATAATAGAGCGACTTCGCCCCGCGAATCTCCGTCGTGATGCCATGCTTCTGCGCGAAGATCGCGTACGCCAGAAACGTGGCGGCGGGCGCCATGAAGCTCGTCGTCAAGAACGCAGCCGCCAACGCATTGCGAACCGGATCCGCCAAAGCAAACGCGAACACGACGGACGCGTAGACGATGAAGTCGAGCGTAATATCCAAATACCCGCCGAGATCCGTGAGCTGCGTCTGCCGCGCGATCGCACCGTCCAGCCCGTCCAAGAACCGGCTGACCAACAACAGCCCCAGCGCCGGCCAATAGAGTTGCGCCGCAACCAAAGCCGCCGCCCCGATCCCCAGCGCGAACGCCGACACCGTCGCCGCATTGGCGCTGACGCCCCACGCCACGGCCTGCTTCGCCACCACGGCAAGCGGCTTGTCGATATGGGGGCGAATGGCGGCGTCCAGCATGGCGTCTGCGTCCTCTAAACGGGTTGTCTGAAGCTGTATCACGCCCTACCCTCCGCCGGATATTGGGGACGCCACCGGAAGGACCTTACGCCATGCGCCGCTTCGCGATCGCCTGCGCCGCGCTCTTGCTGTTTGCGGCGACCAGCCACGCCGCCGACATCAAGACCGGCCGCGAACTTGTCGCCGCCTGTAGCGACTACATCGCTGCCGATCAGACTCAGGACAACAACGTCGCCCGCACGCCGCACCCGTGCCGCAACTTCCTGCTTGGCTTCTTCCAGTCGCTGGTCGCGCGTGAGCGTGCGCGCACGGACGCGATGGTCAAGGGCCTGCCCTTCACGTCGAAAGAAGCGTGCGTGCGCATGCCCGACTTTCTCTCCTACCGCGACATGGCGACCCGCATCGTGAATTTCGCCAAGCTCAACCCGGCCGCCCTCGACCTCCCCGCCGCAACGCTCGCGCAGAAGACCTTGGAGCGCGACTTCCCCTGCCCGCCGCAATCGACCACACCGCGCTAGACACAATCGGGGGACACTACATGCGCCTTCTCACCGCCCTCGCAGGACTCGCCCTCATGACCACGACCGCTCTCGCCGACGACAAGCCCGCGACCGCGGCCCCCGGCGGCGGCGACCGCTACACCGGCGAGGGCTTCGCGACGCGCGCTCCTGTACTCGGCACGCACGGCATGGCGGCAACAGCGCAGCCGTTGGCGACGCAGATCGCCATCGATGTCCTGAAGAAGGGCGGTAGTGCCATCGACGCCGCCATCGCGGCAAACGCCGCGCTGGGTCTGATGGAGCCCGTCGGCTGCGGCGTCGGCGGCGACCTCTTCGCCATCGTCTGGGACCCGAAGACGAAGAAGCTGTACGGCTACAACGGCTCCGGCCGCTCGCCCAAAGGCCGCTCGCTCGAAGACCTGAAGAAGAAACTCGGCGACCGCAAAGCCCTGCCCTCGCACGGCTCGCTCACAGTCACAGTGCCCGGCGCCGTCGACGGCTGGTTTGCGCTCCATGGCCGCTTCGGCAAGCTGCCGATGGATCAAGTCCTGGCGCCCGCGACGCAGTACGCGCGCGAAGGCTACCCCGTCTCGCAACTCGTCGCATATTACTGGGAGCGCAACTTCCGCGGCTTCGAACGCCAGGCGAAAGACATCGAGGAGATCGCCAACGCCAAGGCGACCTACCTCATCAACGGCAAGACGCCCGCCCACGGCCAAATCTTCAAGAACCCCGACCTCGCCCGCACCTACGACCTGCTCGCGAAGGGTGGCCGCGACGCCTACTACAAAGGCGCCATCGCGAAGACGATCGACGCCTACTTCAAACGCATCGGCGGCGACCTGCGTTACGAAGACTTTGCCGCTCACACCGGTACATGGGTCGATCCCGTCGGCGTGAACTACCGCGGCTACGACGTCTTCGAGCTGCCGCCCAACACACAAGGCGTCGCGGCGCTGCAGATCCTGAAAATGCTCGAAGGCTTCGACCTGAAGAAAATGGGCCGCAATTCGCCCGACGCCCTCCACGTGATGGTCGAAGCCAAACGCCTCGCCTTCGAAGACCTGGCGAAATTCTACGCCGACCCCGCGACCTACGACATGCCCGTGGCACAACTGATCTCCGGCGACTACGCAGCCAAGCGCCGCGCCCTCATCGACATGAAGCGCGCCAACCCGCAAGTCGCACCCGGTGACGTCAAGTTCCGCCAAGGCGATACGACGTATCTCACCACCGCCGACAAGGACGGCATGATGGTGTCCCTGATTCAGTCGAACTACCGCGGCATGGGCTCGGGCCTCGTCGCCGACGGTCTGGGTTTCATGTTCCAAGACCGCGGTGAACTCTTCGCTCTCGAACCCGGTCACCCCAACGTCTACGCCCCCGGCAAGCGTCCGTTCCAAACGATCATTCCCGCCTTCGTGATGAAGGACGGCAAGCCCTTCATGTCATACGGCGTGATGGGCGGCGACATGCAGCCCCAGGGCCACGTCCAAATCGTCGTCAACATGATCGACTTCGGCTTGGGCATCCAAGAAGCCGGCGACGCCGCGCGCTGGTACCACGAAGGCTCCGAAGATTGGACGCGCACCAACTCCGGCGACGTCGGCAAGCTCCAACTCGAGACCGGTATCGGCGACGACGTCCGCAACGAACTCAAACGCCGCGGCCACGACCTCGCCCCCGGCAACGGCAGCTTCGGCGGCTACCAAGCCATCATGCGCGATCCCGAAACGGGCGTGTACTGGGGCGCCAGCGAAATGCGCAAGGACGGCGCGGCGATCGGTTACTAAGGGGCAGCGAGCTTGTCCAAACGCGCTTAATTGCCGGATCCGCGGGACGACTCGGGGACAGTGCGGTGAGATGCCAAGCCGTGAGATGGTCCGATCATGAGACGTTGCGAGAATGCACGCACAGTGTTCATGCACGAAAAACTAGGTACAAAACCGTACAAATCTAATGTTTAGGCGATTGCCGCCATGAGGCGTACAATGCTCCATCGTCTGCCACTGTTACAGGGCGCGGACGGCTGAGAGACTGCTAAGCGCTCTTGCCCTCACGGGAAAGAGTGAAATGCAGACCGCCACAGCCGACACCGGCAATCGGATTCTATCGCGCCTGTCGCGCGCCGATCTACACCTGCTCATGCCGCACCTTTCGCCCGTCGACTTGCCCCTGCGCAAGTCGCTTGAGGTGCCGAACAAACCCATCGACTACGTCTACTTCATTGAGCGCGGCTTTGCGTCTATCGTCGCAACCGGCAGCGGCGGCGATGCCATAGAGGTTGGCCTGATCGGGTGCGAAGGCGTGACCGGCCTTGCCGTCATTATGGGCGCGAACCGCTCGCCGAACGCAACATACATGCAACTCGCGGGCAACGGCCTGCGCATCAGCGCCGCCAATCTGCGCAGCGCGATGGAAGAAAGCGCCAGCCTGCACAAGATCCTGCTGCAATACGCCTATGTGTTCATGGTGCAAACGGCGCAAACCGCGCTCGCCAACGGACGCAGCAAGGTCGAAGACCGGCTGGCTCGCTGGCTCCTGATGGCGCACGATCGCGTCGCCAAGAACGACCTGCCGCTCACGCACGAATTTCTCGGCATCATGCTCGGCGTGCGCCGGTCGGGCGTCACCGTTGCGTTGGGCGTGTTGGAAAGAAAAGGTCTCATTCGCGCGGCCCGCGGCATCATCACGATCGTCAATCGCAAAGCTCTTGAGAAGTTGGCGGGCAGCACCTACGGCGTCCCCGAGTCCGAATTGAAACGCCTGTTCTCTTAGGCCGCCGATCGCACCTCCACCGTACTCGCCTCGATGACGTTCAAATCCGCGCGTTCCATTCTTCAACGTCGTCGTCGCGCACTGCCACTCATCCTGGGCGACAAGGATCGCCGTTGTTCGCCAGACCGTACAATTGTCGGGTTCGGCGCGGGAGCATGGAACTCGATCGGAGGAACCCAGCGTCCTCGAATGCGTTCCTACATCCCCGGTACATTTTCAAGGAGCCGCGTCATGGCAACGAAACGAAAAACGCGCGCAAAGCGCGCCAATGGAACCACGTTGAACAGTGTCCGCAAGACCGCCACGAAGACGATGAATCAGGCCTCGGCCCGGATTCAGCGCAAGGCGAAGTCGCTCCGGCGCGATGCCGTCGGCGCCGCCGACCAAGTCTCGGAATGGGCCGACGACGGCGTGGGCTATGTGAGCAAGACGGTGAGATCGCACCCATTCCTCAGCGGCGCTCTCTCGGCCGCAGCGCTCGCGGCTGTGGGTCTGTTCTTTACCCGCCGCTGAGACGGACGGTGACGTCTGCAAAAGCCGGCTCGCAAGGCTGACAAGCGCGCGTGTCCATGCAAGGACACGCGCAGTCAGTTCGGCGGATCGATTCGATGCGGACCCTCGTCACACTGTGGCGCGACAACGCTCAGCGCCTGGCGTTTATCGCTGCCGCGTTGGCGGCGCTGCTCGCGCTGGGCCTGACGGCCACATTGGCCCCACGCGCGTTGGGCTTCGCGCTCGCCGACGACGCACTCTTCGTCCGCCTCGCGCAAACCATCTCGGACGGCGACTGGCTCGGCGCTTATGACGATTTCACGCTGGTCAAAGGCGCGTTCTACTCGCTCTTCATCGCGGCGACGCATGCCGTCGGTGCGCCGCTGCTCGTCGCTCAGCAGGCGGTTGCACTCATCGTCGCCGGCATCACCGCCGTATCAATGCGTCATCTGGGTTTGCCTCGCACGGCGACGCTGATCCACTTCGCCTTGCTCGCGCTGAGCCCGATCGTCTGGCACCCCGACCTCGTGCGCGTGACGCGCGAGCCGCTCTACGCCAGCCTGGGCCTCGCCGTCTTCGCCTCCGCGGCGCTCGCGTTACTTAAGCGAGATCTGACGCCTCTACCCCGTATGGTCGCGCTTGCAGGCTTCAGCGTCTCGTTCGCAGCGTACTGGCTCACACGCGAGGAAAGCGTTTGGCTCTACCCCTCCCTCGCCGTATTGGCCGTCGTGCCCGCCGTCGGCACAAGCGCGGCCTGGTGGCGCAGCGGCTTCCCGCGCTTGCGCGACAACGTCGTGCCCGTCGCGCTGCAAGGCGCAGCGCTCATTCTGCCGTTTGCAGCCCTCGCCGGCGGCATAGCGTGGCTCAACCAAGCTCACTACGGCACCTTCATCACCAACGAAACGCGCGAAGGCGCAATGCCGTCGGCTTACGGCGCGCTACTGCGCATCCGCGAGGACGCACCGGCGCCGCGCATCTTCTTCACCGCCGACGCGGCTGCCCGCGCGTATGAGGCAAGCGCCGCCGCACGCGAACTCCAGCCCTCGCTCGACGGCGAGCGCGGCGACAATTGGCGCAAGATCGGCTGCGAGTCCCTGGCGCTCGCACCCTGCCCCACAGGCTTCGGCGGCGGCTGGTTCATGTGGGCGCTGCGCGAGGCGACGCGCGAGGCCGGCCACATGAACGACGCCGCCGCATCCCAAGCCTTCTTCGAAAAACTCGAGGCCGAAATCAACGCGGCCTGCGACGCCGGCAAGATCTCCTGCGGCCCGGAACGCGTCGGCATGATGCCGCCGCTTACGCCCGCGCATATCGCGAGCCTGCCCGGCCGCAGTTTTGACGCCCTCACGCTTCTGCTGCGCTTCGGTTTCGGCGATGTCGGCATGGCGCCGAGCGTTGGCACGCCCGAACAGCTCGCCGCCTTCCGCGACATGGCCGGTTCCATCGCGCCAACCAAAGACGAACCGCCATCGCAACCACTCGGCGCCATGAAGCTGCTCGCCCAAACTTACGCGCTGCTCGTGCCTTACGCCTTCGCCTTCGCAATGCTGATGTTCGCCGTGGCGACCGTGTTCCATCGCAGCGTGCCGCTGAACTGCGCGCTCGTCGTCGTCGCCGTCGGCCTTCACCGCCGTTGTCTCGCGCGCCGTGCTGATCGCAACCATCGACGTCACATCGTGGGAGGCGATCAACGTGCAATACATGTCGCCCGCGGCGCCATTCGTGTTGATCTTCATCGTCGTCGGAATCTATTTGGGTGCGCGCGTGCCCACATCCATGACGCCGCTCAAGAAAGCCGCAAACGCGAGTTGAAGTCCCGCCGCGACAGCCGTCGCCGATAACGACAACGTCCGCAACTGCGCGTGATAACCGGCCTCGCCGAAATCCGCCGCTGCCCAAACCCAAAAGCAGTAGAGCAACCCGCCGACACCCGCCGCGCCGCCGATCAGCGCCGCAATCAGCATCCGCTCCATTGTGATACCCGACAGCAGTTGGCCGTAACTCGCCGACGGCGGCACAAGCCCACGCTGCGCCGCATACTTCCGCGCGATGACGGCAAAGGTGATGCTCTGCAAACCGACCAGAATGGCGAAGCACGACACGATGAACGTGTGCAGATCAAACACGACGCCCGCAACCTTCACCGCGCCGGGCAACAGCACCACCGTCCCGATCAGCCCGGCCAGCAGGATCGCCAGCCCCGGATAAAGAAACAACCAGCGCGGCGAATAGATCAGCAGAAACCGCAAATGCCGCCACCCGTCACGCCAAGGCCGCAAGTGCGGCGGCCGCGACCGCCCGTCAGGCGACAGCGTCGTCGGCACCTCCTCGATGCGATAGCCGGCGAGCGCCGCCCGCACCACCATCTCGCTCGCAAACTCCATCCCCGTGGTGCGCAGATCGAGCGCGCGGACGCGGTCGCGATCGAACCCGCGCAGGCCGCAATGAAAATCGCCGGCGCGCACGCCGAAGAACAACCGCCCCAGAAAACTCAAGCCGGGATTGCCGAGATAGCGGTGCAACGCCGGCATCGCACCCGGCGCAATCCCACCCTTGAAGCGATTGCCCATCACGACGTCGGCGCCTGCGCGCAACCGCTCGACGAACGGCATCAACGCAGCAAAGTCGTAAGAGTCATCCGCATCGCCCATGATGACAAAGCGTCCGCGCGCCGCCGCGATCCCACCGATCAACGCCGCGCCATAGCCGCGATCAGGTACGGCAACGACACGCGCCCCATGCGCCTCTGCAATCGCCTGCGAACCGTCGCTGCTGCCGTTGTCGGCGACGAGCACTTCGCCCACGACACCGCTCGCCTTCAGAAACCCGCGCGCCTTGTCGACACAACGCGCAAGCGTCTCGGCCTCATTGAGACACGGCATCAAGATGGTGAGTTCGAGCTCGCCGTCGCTCACGCCAACTCAAGCTCTGCCGCAGCCATGGAACTCCACGCGTTAAGGACGATTCCGCTGAACGAAACTACAGCGCAACGCCGCGCGTGCAAGCGCGCCGGAACCAGCCGAAGACTCCACACGTTGAAGTCTCCTGCCCAGGGGCTTGAAAAAAGGAAGAACAACCATGCGCATTCTGATGCTTGCCACCGCAGCCGCGATCGCGTTCGCCGCGCCTGTCATGGCCCAACCGCCGCTAGGGTCTCCGACGTTCAGCGCCCCGCCGACGGAACAGTTCCTGCGCGACCTGGACAACCAACAGCTGCGCATGGTCCGCAACGCCTCACGCGGCTGCCCGTCGAACAACCTCGGCGTAAACTCGGTCAAGAAGGAGCGCGACCCTTGCGTCATCGCCTCGACCGACCGCGCCGTGGCCGCCAGCAACAATCCGGACCTCCAGGCCTTCCATGAGGCGCTGCCCCCCAGCGCCCGCTATGACGAACAGCGCCCCTCAACGGTCTGGCTGGGCTGGGCTGTTAGGCCCTAAAAGGTCGCAGATCCGGGCGGCGACGGCCCTTGAGGTCGCCCGGCAAATCCGTATAGTCCCGGCCTTCTGAAACCGGCCGCGGCCGCGAGGTGGGGTGCCCAAAAGCGCCCTTGGGACGAGTTCGTCCGACAACCTTGCTGGTCCATCGCCAACGCGCACTGCCAAGGGGGCCGTGCCGAGGGCGCCGTGGCTAAGAGAGAGGCTCCCATGCCGTTTTACGAGCATGTGTTTATCGCGCGCCAAGATGCGGCGCAGGCGCAGGTCGATGAATTGACCACGCAAGTCCAAACCATCATCGAACAGGGTGGCGGCAAGGTCACCAAGGTCGAACCGTGGGGTCTGCGTTCGCTGACCTACAAGATCAACAAAAACCGCAAGGGCCACTACGTCCACATGAACTTCGACTCGCCGTGGGCGCCGGTCGCGGAAGTGGAACGTCAGTTGCGCCTGAACGAAGACGTCATCCGCTACCTGACCGTTCGCGTCGAAGTGCTCGACAACGAACCGTCGGCCGGGATCTTGGCCAAGCAGGCCAAGGAACGTCGCGACGCCAAGTGGGGTCGCCGCGAAGATGAATTCGGCGGCGGCGGTTTCGAACCGCGTAGCGAAGAAGGAGCAGCGTCATGAGCGGTGGTGAAGATCGTGGCGGCGGCTTCGGCGGCGGCGGTGACCGTGGTGGCTTCGGCGGCGGTGGAGATCGCGGCGGCTTCGGCGGCGGCGGTGACCGCGGCGGCTTCGGTGGCGGCGGCGGCGCAGGTGGTGCAGGCGGACGTCGTCCGTTCTTCCGCCGGCGCAAGACGTGCCCCTTCTCCGGCGCCAACGCGCCGAAGATCGATTACAAGGACGGCAAGCTCCTGTCGCGCTTCATTTCCGAACGCGGCAAGATCGTTCCCTCGCGCATCACGGCGGTCTCCGCCAAGAAGCAGCGCGAGCTGGCGACGGCCATCAAGCGTGCGCGTTTCCTCGCGCTGCTGCCCTACGTCGTTTCGTAAGCGGGAGATAAAACTATGCAAGTAATCCTGCTCGAACGCGTCGAAAAGCTCGGCCAAATGGGCGAAGTTGTGAAGGTGAAGGACGGCTTCGCTCGCAACTTCCTGCTGCCGAACAAAAAGGCGTTGCGCGCGACGAAAGACAACATCGCCCGCTTCGACAAAGAAAAAGCTCAGCTCGAGGCGCGCAACCTCACGCTGAAGAAGGAAGCCGAAGGCGTCGCCGCAAAGCTCGAAGGCCAGACCTACATCGTTCTGCGCCAGGCCGGCGAAACCGGCATTCTCTACGGTTCGGTCTCGACGCGCGACATCTCCGACGCGGTCACCGCGGGCGGCGTATCGCTCAACCGCAACCAGGTCACGCTCGACAAGGCGATCAAAGAACTCGGTCTGCATCCGGTGAAGGTGGTCCTCCATCCGGAAGTGCGCGTCGCGATCACGCTGAACGTCGCGCGCACGGCTGAAGAGGCCGATCGTCAAGCGCGCGGCGAAAACGTGCTCAAGACGGAAGCCGAACAAGCCCGCGCCGACGCCGAAGCGTTGTTCGAAGACGCTGAAGCGGCAAGACGCCTGAACGAGGACGGCGCAGAAGAAGAAGCCGCCCCCGCTGAGGCCAAACCGAAAAGAGAAAAGAAAGCGGCCGCCCCGAAAGAGGCCGAAGCCGACGCCGCGGACGAAAAGCCCGCAAAAAAGAAGAAGAAAAAAGACGAAGAATAAAATCAGGAACGGCTCAAGACCCAAGGCCGCGAAGAAATTCGCGGCCTTTTTCGTTGCCCGGCACACAGCACCTCACACCCCTCTCCCGCCCAAGGGCGGGCGAGGGGTGACGAACCGCAGCTTCGATCTCCCTTCAGGTGCTTCGTGCCTTCGTGGTGAAACTGACGTTTCACCGCACCGCCGCATGAATTTCCGCGCGCAAATTTGATCGCCGCACACCAACCGATCTGTCGTAAAATTTATCCAGCGAATCACCCCGCGCCGCTTGACAACGCGTGTGCGCGAAAAGCGCAAGCTTCGGCCAAATTTGAGCTGTGCAAAACGCGCGATCGCTAATTGCACCGCCCACCCCTTTGCAGTTTCTAAAGCCCATGAACCTCGCCGTCGCGCCCAAGCCTGAGACTCAAGAAACGCTCCGCCACACGCCCTTCGATGTTGAGGCGGAACAGGCGTTGCTCGGCGCTATTCTGGTCAACAACGACGCGTTCGAACGCGTGGCGGGCTTCCTCGAGGCCGAACACTTCCACGAGCCGCTGCATCAGCGCGTGTTCGAAGCGATCGCGCGCGTCGTCCGCAAAGGTCAGCTCGCGTCACCCGTGACGTTGCGCCCCTACTTCGCACTCGACGCGGCGATGAAGGACGTCGGCGGCGCGGACTATCTCGCCGAACTCACGCGCTTCTCGCCGTCGGTGATCAACGCGGCCGAGATCGGACGCATGATCTTCGAACTCTCGCAACGCCGCGATCTGATCAAGGTCGGCGAAGAAATCGTCAACGTCGCCTACGATCCGCCAATCGACCTCTCGCCCGCCGAACAAGTCGAGGAAGCGGAAAAGAATCTCTACCGCATCGCCGACAAGGGCCGCTTCGGCGGCGGCTTCCGCGGGTTCAAGGCAGCCGTCACCGGCGCCATCGAAGCGGCGGAACGCGCCTATCAATCGGCCGGCAAAGTCAGCGGCGTGTCGACAGGGTTTGCGGACCTGGACTCACTCTTGGGCGGGTTCCAGAAATCCGACCTCATTATTATCGCCGCGCGCCCCGCAATGGGTAAAACCTCGCTGGCGACGAACATGGCGTTTCATGCTGCGCGCGAACACATGCGCAGCGAGGGGCAATCAGGGGGACGCGTCGCGTTCTTCTCGCTCGAAATGTCGGCCGAGCAATTGGCGGCGCGTATCTTGGCCGAACAGGCGGAAGTATCGAGCTCCAGCATGCGGCGCGGCAAGCTGGACGAACGCGATCTGCACGCTTTGATCCATGCGGGCGCCGAACTGGAGCGGCTGCCGTTCTATATCGACGACACGGGCGGCCTGTCGATCGCACAGGTCGCGGCGAGATCGCGGCGGCTGGCCCGCTCCGGCGGCCTCGGCCTGATCGTCGTGGATTATCTGCAGCTGCTGACCGGATCGGCATCGAAGCGCAACGCGGAAAGCCGCGTGCAGGAAGTGACCGAGATTTCGAAGGGCCTGAAAACCCTAGCAAAAGAACTCGCAGTGCCGGTCGTCGCGCTGTCGCAGCTTTCACGCGGCGTCGACAACCGCGACGACAAGCGTCCGACGCTCGCCGACCTTCGCGAGTCCGGCTCGATCGAGCAGGATGCCGACGTCGTGATGTTCATCTATCGCGAAGCCTACTACATGCAGACGAAGATGCCGACCGCAGCCGATGACCCGGCGGCGCTACAGAAATGGCAAGAAAAATTCAACGCCATTGAGTTCATGGCCGACGTCTTGGTCGAAAAACATCGTCATGGTCCGACGAACAAGGTGACGCTCCGCTTCGAACCGCGCTTCACCAAATTCTACGATCTCGCCGACGAAAGCCGGACCGCGGAGCGGCGCCCAGACACGGTCACGCTGCAGATCAATCGCCCGAAGTAGTTCCGCCAGGCACGTCAGTTCAGCTTGAACGTCATGCCGACGGCCGCGCCCGGCGCGCGCGAGGCGTCATCGTCGTCGCGAAGCCGCCAGCGTTCGTTCAGATCGCCGTGTCCGGCATCAGACGCGTAACTCGGCGTCATCGACGACAACGGCCCCACACTCAGCGACGCGCGTTCGTTCAACGTGAAGCCAAGTCCCGCACGTCCGCTCGCAGCTTCTTCCGGCGCCAACGCGACGGACGAGCGCGGACGCCAAGCCGGCGCCTCGACGTCGGCGACGGCAGGATCAGCTTTGCTCGTCGGCGCCGGCGCGCTGGCCACCGCTTCCGGACCAACATGACGAGAACGCGAAGCGAGATGGCGCTCACGGCGCGATCCGATACGCTTGCGCGGCGCTTCGGCCACGGCCGTCGCGGCCGGCGGAGCCTCATCGGCCGCCAGCACCTCGACGGCGCGAGGCTCGACCTTGATGCCGAACAGGGAACTTTCGTCGAGCGCGGGAAGCGAAGCCAGGGCTACCGGCGCGAGGTTGAGTTGCAGCACAACCCGCTGATCAGAATCAGCACGCGAGATGACGGTCGCACTGTCAAACGGCGCTTTGGGTGCCAAAGCCGTGGCGACCGCAAACGTGACGATCGAAAACCCTGTAATCACCCTATCGCTTGCGTACCGCATCGATGAGCCCATCCTGCAGACCGGCTCGTTAACGAACGGACGCCGCGAGCGTTCCGCCGACGGGGGTGCGGCACAAAGGAATAAAAGCTTAGCTGCGGCCCGCCCCACATCGACCGGTTGAGTCGCAGCATCAGCGCGCGCCGGGCGAAGGAAATGTCGTCACGATCCATACGGCCATGCCACACTTCGAATGAACGCCAGAGTCGATCCATGATCACCCGCATCACTCTCATTTTCGCCGCCGTTGCGCTCTGCAGCGCGGCAATCGCCGATCCGCTGCTCACCAAATCGCAAATCGCGAAGGCCGCGCGCGACATCGAGGCCTGCCTCGACAAACAGGACGACGATGCAAAATGCGTCGGCATCATCCAGGGCCCGTGCGACGACGCGATCTCCGCCGGTGGCGAGGCGGCGCACGCGACCTGCGCCGACAACGAAACCGCCGCATGGGACGAGCTGCTGAACAAGACATGGTCGTTCATGCCCGCCTATGTTGGTGACATACGTTTCGCGCTGCTTAAGGACGTGCAGCGGCAGTGGCTCGCCTACCGCAACGCAAAGTGCGCCTTTCTCGGCACCGCGAACGGCAGCTGGGGCCTGATGCTCGCCGCCTTCTGCCGCCTCGACGAAACGGCCCGACGCACGCGTGAACTGCGCGACATCCTCGACGAGCCCAACCTGGCGGTTGAGTAACGCGGGGAACGCCTTGGTTTGGCCCCACATTCCGTGCTACCCGCGAGGCTGATGCACGCTCTCTCGCGCCCCACGCTGACCATCGACCTGCTCGCTATCGTCGAGAACTACCGCCGCCTCATCGCTCAGGTGAAGCCGGCGGAGGTCGCGGCCGTCGTGAAGGCCGACGGCTACGGCCTCGGCGCAAGGCCCATCGCGCTCGCGCTGTCCGCGGCAGGCTGCAAGACGTTCTTCGTCGCGCATGTCGAAGAAGGCGCGGCGCTTCGCCCGACGATCCCGAACGCCACGATCTTCGTCCTGCACGGCTACGACGCGGCACACCGCGCTATCTTCGCCGAACATAAGATCGCGCCGGTCATCTCCAGCAAGCCGCAGCTGATCGATTGGCTGAAGGCGGGCTTGCGTACCGAACACGGCCTTCATCTCGACACCGGCATGTCGCGCCTCGGCCTGTCGGAAGCCGACCTCGCGCTCGTCGAAGGCGCGGCGGCGCCGTCGCTGGTGATGAGCCACCTCGCCTCCGCCGACGACCCGGAGCATGCGAAGAACGAGGAGCAGCTCGCCCGCTTCCGCGCGCTCACCAACCGATTCTCCAACACCCGCTTCAGCCTGGCTGCATCGGGGGGTTGTTTCCTGGGCACCCCCTTCGCCTTCGACTTGGTGCGGCCCGGCATTGCCCTTTATGGCGGGAACCCCGGGAAATCGAGCGAAAACCCGATGCGTGGCACGGTAAGATTGACGGCGCCCCTGCTGCAGGTACGTTCGATTGACAGGGGGGATACCGTCGGTTACGGAGCCACCTATTCCGCAAGCGGGCCGCGGCGTTTGGGCATCGCGGCCATAGGCTATGCCGACGGCCTGATGCGTTCGCTGTCGAACAGGGGACATGGTGTGATCGCAGGCGTGAAATGTCCCATCGTCGGGCGCGTGTCGATGGACCTCGTCACGCTCGATGTCACCCAGGTGCCTGAGCGCGAAACCAACCCCGGCACGGCGGTCGAATTCATCGGCGAGAGCCAAACCGTCGACGATCTGGCGCGCGCCGCCGGCACGTTGCCGTACGAAATCTACACGCGCCTCGGCCCCCGGATCGAGCGCCACTACACAGGGGCGCGTTGAACGCATGAATCCCTTTGCCCTCGTCGGCCGCTTCGTCATCGCCTTCCTGCGCGAGATCGGCCGCATCTCGATGTTCGCGTCGCAGGCCGTGCCGGCCGTATTCATGCCGCCGGTTTACCTGCGCCTCATCGGGCAGCAGATGCTGCGCATCGGTTACTTTTCGCTCCCCGTTGTGGGCTTGACCGCCTTCTTCACCGGTGGCGCACTCGCCTTGCAGATCTTCGTCGGCAGCGACATCGGCGCCGAGACGCTGGTCCCGCAGATCGTAGTCCTCGGCATCACGCGCGAGCTCGGCCCCGTCATGGCGGGCTTGATGGTAGCCGGCCGCGTGTCGGCCGCGATCGCCGCCGAACTCGGCACCATGCGCGTGACAGAGCAGATCGACGCCCTCGTCACTCTTTCGACCAATCCGTTCAAGTACCTCGTGGCCCCGCGCCTCGTCGCAGCAGTGCTGACAATGCCCATCCTCGTCGCCATCGCCGATATCATCGGCGTGATGGGCGGCTGGGTCGTCGGCGTCTACTCGCTGGATTTCAACTCGGCGGTCTACCTCAAGAATACCGTGGACTTCCTGAAGTTCGGCGACGTCACCTCGGGCCTCTATAAGGCCGCGGTCTTCGGGTTCATCATCGCGCTGATGGGTTGTTACCACGGCTACAACTCCAAGGGTGGCGCACAAGGCGTCGGCGCCGCGACCACGAACGCCGTCGTCTCCGCCGCGATCCTGATCCTGGCCGCCAACTACGTCATGACCTCGCTCTTCTTCGGTGAGGGCAGCCGATGATCACGCCCAAGATCGAGATGAAGGACGTCCACAAACGCTTCGGCTCGAAGATCGTCCTCGACGGCATCAACCTGTCCGTTCAGCCCGGCGAGTCGCTCGTCATCATCGGCGGCTCCGGTACCGGCAAATCGGTGACGATCAAGAGCATCTTGGGATTGATCACACCCGACAAAGGCTCGATCAAAGTCGACGGCCAAGAAGTCACGCGCCTCACCGGCCGCGCGCGCGAAACGGTGAACAGCAAATTCGGCATGCTCTTCCAAGCCGCCGCTCTCTTCGACTCGTTGAAGGTCTGGGAAAACGTCGCCTTCGCTCTCATCCAAGGCCGCGGCCTCGGCCGCGCCGAAGCGAAGAAGATCGCGCTGCAAAAGCTGGCGAAGGTGGGCCTCGGCCCGGAAGTCGGCGAACTCTCGCCCAGCGAATTGTCGGGCGGCATGCAAAAGCGCGTGGGCCTCGCCCGCGCCATCGCCGCCGAACCCGAAATCATCTTCTTCGACGAACCGACCACCGGCCTAGATCCGATCATGGCCGACGTCATCAACGACCTGATCGTGGCGACGGTGAAAGACATGGGCGTGACTACGCTCTCGATCACCCACGACATGGCCAGCGCCCGCAAAATCGCCGACAAAATAGCGATGATCTACAAGGGCAAGATCATCTGGACCGGCCGCAAGGAAGACATCGACAACTCCGGCAATCCGTACGTCGACCAGTTCATCCACGGCCGCGCCGAAGGCCCCATCAAAATGGAAGTCGCGCGCTAACTCGCGCCTCACAAGTTTGTCATCCCGGGAGGCAAGCCGCCACGTTGCGCCGTGACGCTTGGCGAGCCTTACTGTCCGCGATGAGACTAGGGCTCGAAAGTCTACACCGAATGAACTTGAACCGCGGATCTATCGCAGCGCTGATCGCGCTCGCCATGCTCGCCCCGCTTGCGCCACCGGCGTTCGCGCAGCCCGACGAAAAATGCCGCGGCCCCAAGGACGAAACCGAACTCGACACCACCGCCATTCGCGTCGTCGCTTCAAAGCGCGAAGATTTCCTTGCGGCCGTCCGCACCTACGCCGCCGGCAAGTCGCTCGGCGTCGGCAGCGCCACCGACAAAAGAGGCTGGGTCGTGCTGCTCCTTGAGACGAGCCCCTACGGCGTCACGATCGAAGTCGAATCGACAGACATCAACAACTTCCGCGCCGTGGTCCGCACCTGCAACGCCACGCAGGATTGGCGCCCCTACTGGACGGCGTTCATGCAATTCATCGACGCCAACCGCGCGCAATGGAGCAGCTGAAAGGGACACCATGAAAATCGACGGCAGCTGCCACTGCGGCAAGATCGCTTACGAGGCGGAAGTCGAGCCGGGCAAGGTTATCATCTGCCACTGCACCGACTGCCAGAAGCTGACCGGCAGCGCCTACCGCCCCACCATCCACGCCCGCGCCGAAACATTCGTCTTGAAGGGCGAACCGAAGATCTACATCAAGACCGCCGACAGCGGCGCGAAGCGCGCCCACGCCTTCTGCCCCGACTGCGGCACCCCCATCTACGCCGCCGCCCCCGAAAACCCACCGCACTACTCGCTCCGCCTCGGCGTCATCAGCCAACGCGCAGCCCTCGGCACGCCGCGCCGCCGGATGTGGTGCAGCTCCGCCCTGCCCTGGTCCGCCGACCTGACCGATATTCCCAAATACGACCGGCAATAAGAGCGACGCACGATGATCGAAGCCTCTTGCCACTGCGGCGCGCTACGCATGGAAATCGCCACCGCGCCCGACACGGTGACCGAGTGCGCCTGCTCCATCTGCCGCAAGAAGGGTACGCTGTGGGCATATTATTCGCCCAAGGACGTGCGCCTCATCCCCGCGGAGGGCGCGACGCAGATCTACATGTGGGGCGACAAGATGATCGAATTCCACACCTGCAAGACCTGCGGCTGCACCACGCACTGGGCGCCGGCCGACAAGACTCACGACCGCATGGCCGTCAACGCCCGCCTGATGGCCCCGGACGTCGTCGCAAAGGCGAAGCTGCGCAAAATCGCCGGACCCTAAGCCGTCGCACTCGACGCATCAGGGTGTCCCCTGGACCGCCACATCAGCCACCCGATCGCGCCGGCAAAGAAGAGCAAGCAGAACAGGCTTCCCTCCGGCCCCTGCGCGCCGCCCGTCAGCTCGCGCGGACCAATGGCGGTCAGATGGACGAGCAGCGCCGGCACGTCGGCATCGAGACCCGTCACCGGCAACTCGAACCCGGTCGCCAACAGCCAATTCCACCCGGCGTGCCAACCCATCACGCCCCAAATGCTGCCGGCCTTCAGCGCCCAGGCGCACGCGAACAGGCCAAACAAAAACGTGCCCAGCGTGACAAGCCATGGTTGCCCCGGCCCATAGTGCAACAGCGAGAACACCATCGACGACAGCACGACGGCGAGCGCGACATTGAACTTGCGCGCAATCGCCGACAGCAGCCAGCCGCGAAAGACAAATTCCTCGGCGCTCGACTGCACAGCGAAACACACGAGCAGAATACCGATACGCATCAGCGCATCCGGTGACTGAGCGGCCTTCCACGGCTCGCCCGCTTCAAGCCCGCCCGCCAACCAAATCGCCCCGACCACAGCGCAGATCGTGATCAGCCCGATCGCGTGACCCAACACGAACTTCGCCGCGCCCCAGCGGCCGACAAGCCCGGCCGTGGCGAGCGACCGCCGCTCGACGAGCAAAACCCAAACCACGACGGCAAGCGCCATCATCGAAAACGGAAACAGCAGCAATGCAACGAGACCGTTGAACCCAACGGCGTCGCCCTTTGCATCCAGCAATCCAAGATATTCGAGCAGATTCTCTGCGCCGAGCGACGGCGCAACAACAAGCACAAGGCACAGGAACGGCGCGAGCGCACCCCAGGGAATCCAGCCCTTCGCGTGGTCCGCCGAATAGAGTGCAACGGGCTTGAGGAGCGATGTGTTCATGCGGCCTACTTAAGGCCGCCGGCATCACGCGGGTCTAGAACGATCGTGCGAGCGCCGGATGGCCCTCAACCATGCATTGGGCGTCAATCCGAAGGTCTTCTTGAACGACCGCCCGAAATGACTCTGATCGGCAAAGCCGCAAGCCGTAGCCGCGTCGGCAATCGACTGCCCGCCCAGCATCATGGCGCGCGCGCTATCGAGCCGGCGCAGCAGCAAATACCGGTAAGGACTGGTGCCGAATAGCGCGCGAAAATCGCGCGACAACTGCCACCGGTCATGCCGCGTCACGCGCTCTAGTTCGTCAAGCGAGACGTCGCTCTCGATGCGCGCGTCGATAAAGTCCCGCGCCTGCATCGCAGCCCGCCGGTTGACGCGCCCGATCGTCTTGCCACCACCGGAAACATCCTCAAGCGCCGTCGCCAGATCGAACAGGGTGTCCTGATACTGATGCGCCGTCAGCGGCCGCTCATAGTCGTCCAGCAACGCGCACACCGCGCGGTAAAGCCGGGGGTCACTGGAAACACCGCCGGCAACGAACGGCAGCGCACGTCCACCCAACACGCCTTGAATGTCGGCAGGCGCAAGATAAGCCGTACGATACTGAAACGCGCCGTCATCGCCCGCGCGTCCGTCGTGAATCTCATCGGGATGCAGAATGACCATCTGCCCCGGCCGCGAATGCCGCGTCGTCCCGCGATAGTCGAAACTCTGAACGCCCTTCAGCGTCACCCCGATCGCATACGTATCGTGGCGATGCGGCGCATACGCCGTCCCCGAAAAGCACGCCTCGATCCGATCGATCACGCCGGGCGCTCGGCGCACCCAGCCAACACCCGCAGCCATCGCAAACCCTAGCGTCAGAGCGACACCCTTGACCAGAGCGCGCCGGACCTATCCCCTTCACCCCGCATCGAACCGAACGAGGACAAGCCGATGGCGACATCACTTTACGACCTAAGCGTGGCGAGCTACCTGCAAACACTGGGCGGCGTCACGCATTTCATGGACCGCGCACACAAGCACTTCACCGCGAACAACATCGACCCGAACGAGATCGTCGAAACGCGCCTCTTCGCCGACATGCTTCCCTTCCGCTTCCAGGTTCAGTCGGTCTGCCATCATTCGCTGGGCACAATCGAAGGCATCAAGAACGGCGCCTTCGCACCGCCGTCGGGATCGCCATCGCACGACTATGCGGCCCTGCAAAAACTCGTCTCCGACACGCGGGATACGCTGGCGAAGATGACGCCCGCCGACGTCAACGCTTACCAAGACAGCGACATCACCTTCCAGATGCGCGACTTCAAACTGCCTTTCACCGCAGCAAACTTCGTGTTGTCGTTTTCGTTGCCGAACGTCCATTTCCACGCCACGACCGCCTACGACATCCTGCGCACGAAAGGCGTACCGCTCGGCAAACGCGATTATATGGGTCAGCTGCGCATGAAGGCCTAAGCCCGCCCAGCCACGCGCAACGCCTCCGCGATGCGCGCGTTCATGACCGTCGCATGCTGATCGTCCGGCGGATCGAACACGGGATAGGTGTGACGCGTGACGCCCGCCGGAAAGGTCACATACTCGAACGGATTGCGGTTCTTGGTGGCCTTTCCGTCAAGCGAAAGACCGAACAACCCTCGCTTCAGGGCCGCCGCACGCGCAATCTCATAGCGCACCATCGGCCGCGAAAACGTCTGCGCACCGACCAATACGATCACCCCATCAGCGCGCGACACCTGAGTGTCGACCCAGCGCTTGACGGTATCGACGCCGGCGCGCGTCAACCGCTCCCACGCGCCGGGCTCGAAATACCCCAACACTTCATAGGCGTTGCGGTCGACGAGTTTCTCAATCGCGGAAAGCGCCTCGAAATCGCGCTCGAAGTGAAGGCTGAAATGCAGTTTCGGCCGGCTATGCATGGGCTCCCAGCGCGTTGCTCCACACACAACGACCAGCCTTCGGTCAGGTTCCACAAAGGTCCGTCGATGCTGTGCCAATTTCGGCGTCTGTCGCGCCCGAACGTCACGTAACGCGCGCTATTTGACAAAAACGTCAACGGCCGACGCATGCTGGAGCGCGGCTCTCTGCGTTCCCGAAAATTAAGTTCAACGTTGAATCAAAAACTCCCTCAGCCGTTCGCACACCATTAGAGCCCGCTGCGTAATGATCGCCTTTGTCGCAAATCTCAAACAAGGGATATCCCATGCGAGAAGCGCAAATTAAGCATTCGACGCTGGAGCCCGCCGACTTTCATCGCCGCTTCGAGGACCTGGCCGAAGGCAAACACGACGACGCGATATCGTTTTTCTTCGATTTGAAACTAATGCTGCCCGCAGGCCTGCCCGCGCCGGATGTCCACCGCGCGCGCCTCAATCTCGAACGCCGCCTCTATCGCGTGGTGCGCAAGCGCGACCGCGTCGTCTGGACCGCCGACGGCTTCTTCTTGCTGCTCGCGACCACGGACCCCGCTCGCGCCGGCGCCGCCGCCGAGCGCATCCACCAAGACATATGCGCCGCTCTTGGCGACATCGCGGACCCACGCGCCGACACGCTACGCATCGCTGACGATGACTCCTGCGCACTTTTCGCTCGCAAGCACTCATGTCCTGCACCGCGGACGAGGGGTTCAAGAAACCGCGGCAAGGGCGCCGTCGCCGAATTTTAGGAGGAACGAGCGAAGACGATACCGGCTACCGCTCGCATTGGGCCACGCATGGCCCTTTCGGCGCCCGCGAAGGCCGGTCTATGATGCACCCCACCGGCCGACCGCCGCCAGGGGGAGTATAATGGCAGCACCGAAATGGAGCGAACGCCCGCGCGCCCACCGCTTCGCCGTCATCGGCGCTTTCGCCGGCATGGCCGTCGCGGCGTACGTCGCCTTCAACTACGCCTTCGAGTCCGACACGATCGTGCGCTACTTCATCATGGTGGCAGGCCTGCTGGGCGGCGGCGGCGCAGGCTTCGGCATCGCCACGCTCACCGACAAACGCTGACCGGAGCCGCATCTTTGAGCGCGACAAGTCTTCCCGGTTGGCTCTACACCGACCCGAAATTCTTCGAGTTGGAACGCGAAAAGGTGTTCCGCCAGACGTGGCATATCATGGGCCACATCTCCGACGCGCCGAACCCCGGCGACTACGTCACGCTCGACGTACTGGGCGACCGCGTCGTCACCTTGCGCGGCCAGGACGGCGAACTGAGAAGTTTCCACAACGTCTGCCGCCACCGCGCCGCAAAGCTCGCGCCGCAATCGCGCGGCTCCTGCGGCCACCGCCTCGTGTGCCCCTATCACGCCTGGAGCTACACACTCGAAGGCGCTCTCGCCGGCATTCCAAAATGGCAAGGCTTCGAGGCGCTCGACAAATCGAAACACGGCCTGCACCCCGTTGAGCAGGAAATCTTCCAAGGCTTCATCTTCGTCCGCTTCGAGAAAGGCCTGCCGTCGATCGCCGAAATGATGGCGCCGTACACGGACGAACTAAAACCCTACGCGCTCGAAAGCCTGGTCCCGAACGGCCGCGTCACGCTGCGCCCGCGAACGGTGAACTGGAAAAACATCGCCGACAACTACTCCGACGGCATGCACATCAACGTCGCTCACCCGGGCTTAAGCCGCCTCTTCGGCTCGACCTACAAGATCGAAGCCCAAACTTGGGTCGACAAAATGTCCGGTGAACTCCAGCAGAACACGTCGGAGAACTGGTCCGAACGCGCGTACCAAAGCTTGCTGGGCAGCCTTACGCACGTGCCCGCAAACCTGCGCCGCACCTGGGTCTACTACAAACTCTGGCCCAACGTTGCGTTCGACATCTACCCGGACCAAGTCGACTTCATGCAGTTCATTCCCGTCTCACCGACGGAAACGCTGATCCGCGAAATCGCCTACATCCACCCGCACACGACCCGCGAACTCAAAGCCGCGCGCTATCTCAATTGGCGCATCAACCGCCAGGTGAACGCCGAAGACACCAGCCTCATCGAAGGCGTCCAAGCCGGCATGACGTCGTCGAGCTACACCAGCGGCCCGCTCTCGCCAAAAGAGGTCTGCCTGGCGAGCTTCGCCAACCGTATGCGCAACCTGATCCCCGAAGCGAAACTCGAGCGCGCGCCGGCCTAGAATTTCTTCCCCATAAAGCCCAGCACGCCGAGCGTAATCCCAAGCGCCGCCACGACGCCGGAAACCGTGCCGACCGTCGACATCAACGCCGCCGGATCCGTCGACTGCGACGCCATCGCCCCCATGACGACGAAAAACCCGATCGCAAGCCCGATCATCACCCCGCCCACAATCACAAACCGCCAATTCGTTGTTTTCATTTCATCCCCCGAGAATCCGGTGGCGACCATACAACAACCGCCCCTTACAGCCATCGAGGCGCGAATTCCCCTGGCTGCGTGACGTTGTCCGAATCGTTTGATCCCCCTATGTTCCGCCGCCATGGCCCGCCCCGCGATCCGATATGTCTGTCAGTCCTGCGGCGCTGCGTTTCCGAAGTGGAACGGGCGCTGCGAATCCTGCGGCACGTGGAATTCGTTGGCAGAAGAGGCTGACGCGGCCGCAATCCCCGGCTCGAAGGTCTCCGCCCGCGGCGGCCGCGTCATCGCGTTGGAGACGGTCAAAGGGACGTCCCCTGCCCCGCCGCGCCTTCTAACCGGCATCGCCGAGTTCGACCGCGTCTGCGGCGGCGGCCTGGTCGCGGGCTCCGCGCTCCTCGTCGGCGGCGACCCCGGCATCGGCAAATCGACCCTGCTGCTTCAGGCGCTGACAGCGCTCGCCAAAACCGGCAGACCGGTTGTGTATATCTCCGGCGAAGAGGGCATCGACCAAACCCGCCTGCGCGCCAAACGCTTGGGGCTGGAAGACTCACCGGTTCAGCTCGCCGCCGAAACCAGCCTGCGCGACATTCTGACCACGCTCGAAAGCGGCACCCCGCCCGCCGCCCTGGTCGTCGACTCGATCCAAACCGTTTGGGCCGACTCCATCGAAGCCGCTCCCGGCACCGTCAGCCAAGTCCGCGCCTGCAGCCAAGAACTCATCCGCTTCGCTAAGCGCCGCGGTACCGCCCTCCTCCTCATCGGCCACGTGACGAAGGACGGCCAAATCGCCGGTCCCCGAGTGGTCGAGCACATGGTCGACGCCGTGCTCTATTTCGAAGGCGAACGCGGCCACAATTTCCGCATTTTACGCGCGGTGAAGAATCGCTTCGGACCCACCGACGAAATCGGCGTCTTCGAAATGCAGGAAAGCGGCCTCACCGAAGTGGCGAATCCGTCAGCCCTCTTTCTCGGCCCCAAAGAAACGCGCGCCTCAGGCGCCGCCGTGTTCGCGGGCGTCGAAGGAACGCGGCCCCTCCTCGTGGAAATCCAGGCCCTCGTGGCGCAAGCCAGCTACGGCGCCCCGCGCCGCGCGGTCGTCGGCTGGGATTCCGCCAGGCTCGCCATGGTGCTGGCCGTTTTGGACGCACGCGCCGGCGCTGGAATTTCGGCGCAAGACGTCTACCTCAACGTCGCGGGCGGCCTTCGCATCGGTGAACCTGCGGCGGATTTGGCAGCGGCAAGCGCACTGATGTCGTCGCATCTGGGCAAGGTCATCCCGCACGACTGCGTCTTCTTCGGCGAGATCGGCTTGTCGGGGACGATCCGCGCGGTCGGCCAAACCGATGCCCGCTTGAAGGAAGCTCAGAAATTGGGTTTCAAGCGCGCGTTTGTGCCGCCGGGTGTTTTGGGACCGAAGGGACTAGAACTCACGCCGATACCGTCCGTCGCCGCACTGATTGCCCAATTGCAAACGCTTCATTAACCCAAAAGATCGACACCTATGGTACAGCTCACCAGGCGCCCATGGAGATCCCGCTGACGATCGTCGACTTCGTTGTGCTGGGGATTTTGTTGATCTCCGGCCTGATAGCGGCCTATCGCGGTTTCATGAAAGAAACGCTGACGGTCAGCGCCTGGTTCGTAGCCGCACTCGCCGCCGTGTTCGTCTGGCCGGCCGCCAAACCCTTCGCGCGCTCGCTGCTGCAGCCCGAAATGCTGGCCGACATCTTGGCCCTCATCGGCGTGTTCTTCCTGCTGCTGATCCCTGCCTCCTTCGTCAGCTTCCGCCTGACGGAGCTGGTGCGCGGCTCGCGCGCCGGCCCCCTCGATCGCTCACTCGGCTTCGTCTTCGGTCTCGCGCGCGGATTGTTGGTCGTAGGTCTGGGCTACATCGTGTATTCATCCCTCGCGCCGAGCGCCAAGCAACCCGAATGGGTGCGTGAGGCGCGGCTTCTTCCTGTCGTCAAGGGAACGGCCGACGTCATTCTGTCGTTCGGCGCAAAGAAGAAAAAGACGGACGCAGACGCCGTCGAAGAAGAACAGCCCGTCCAGGAAAGCGACAAGCCTAAGCCCGCCGCAAAAGGCGCAACAACGGCACAAAAAAAGCCGGTCGAAAAAACGGACACCGACAACAAAGAGGGCGGTGGGGACAACGGTAAGGCCTATGACGCAGGCGATCGCCGCGCGTTAGACCAGCTCGTACGCTCCGCATCGAAACCATAGAATGGACCAAGAGATCTCGACCAACCCCTTCGCGGACGACAAGCTCCACGAGGAGTGCGGAATCTTTGGCATTTGGGGCAAACCCGACGCAGCCGCCTTCGTCGCCTTAGGCCTCCACGCGCTTCAACATCGCGGACAAGAGGCCTCCGGCATCGTCACCTGCGACGACAGCAAATTCTACATGGAGCGCCGCGAAGGCCTGGTCGGCGATCAGTTCTCCGTCGGCGGCCCGATCGACAAGTTAAGAGGCCCGACCGGCATTGGCCACGTCAGATACTCGACCACCGGCGGCTCGCTCAATCGCAACATCCAGCCCTTCTTCGCCGACGTCGCCAACGGCGGCATCGCCATCGCCCACAACGGCAACCTAACCAATGCCTACGCGCTGCGCCAACGTTTGGTCCGCAACGGCTCGATCTTCTATTCGACCTCGGACACGGAGTGCATCGTCCACCTCGTCGCCACATCGCGCGCCGGCCAAATCGTCGATCGCCTCGTCGATGCGTTGAAGCAAGTCGAAGGCGCCTACTCTCTCGTCGCCCTCACCCGCAAGAAACTCATCGGCGTGCGCGATCCGCTCGGCGTCCGCCCGCTGGTGATCGGCAAGGTCGACGGCGCCTATGTGTTCGCCTCTGAAACCTGCGCCCTCGACATCATCGACGCCGAGTTCGTGCGCGAAGTCGAACCCGGCGAAATCGTCGTGATCTCCGACGAAGGCCTGCAATCCTATAAGCCGTTCCCGCCGCAACGCCCGCGCTTCTGCATCTTCGAATACGTTTACTTCGCCCGACCCGACAGCATGATCGAAGGCCAAGGCGTCTACGAAGTGCGCAAGAACATCGGCGCCGAACTCGCGCGCGAAGCGCCGGTCGAAGCCGACATGGTCGTGCCCGTTCCCGACTCCGGCGTCCCCGGCGCGATCGGTTTTGCCGAAGCGTCGAACATCCCCTTCGAACTCGGCATCATCCGCAACCACTACGTCGGCCGCACGTTCATCGAACCCAGCGACCACATCCGCCATCTCGGCGTCCGCCTCAAACACAACGCCAACCGCGCGCGCCTCAAGGGCAAGCGCGTGGTGCTGATTGACGACTCCATCGTCCGCGGCACGACCTCGAAGAAGATCATCAAAATGGTGCGCGACGCCGGCGCCGCCGAAGTCCACATGCGCATCGCCAGCCCGCCCACGACCGACAGCTGCTTCTACGGCGTCGACACGCCGGAAAAGAAAAACCTCCTCGCCGCGAACTACACCGTCGCCGAAATGTGCCGCTTCATCGAAGCGGACTCGCTCCACTTCATCTCGATCAACGGCCTCTATCGCGCCCTCCGTCACGCCCGCCGCGACGCCAAAGCCACACGCTACTGCGACGCCTGCTTCACCGGCGACTACCCCACGGCCCTCACCGACCGCGACAGCGAAACCGACGGCGGCCAGCTTTCGCTGCTCGCCGTATGACGCAGCGCCTCGCCAATCGCGTCGCGCTCGTCAGCGGCGCGTCGCGCGGCATCGGACGCGCCGTCGCCCTCGAACTGGCGCGCGAAGGCGCACACGTCATCGCCATCGCGCGCACGACCGGCGCGCTCGAAGAACTCGACAATCAGATCGTCAAAGCCGGCGGCACGACGACGCTGGTACCGATGGATCTGAAAGACGGTCCAGCCTTCCCGCGCCTCGCCGGCGCCATCGCCGAACGCTGGAAGAAACTCGACATCCTGATCGGTAACGCCGGCGTCCTCGGCGGCCCGCTCACACCGGTCACGAACATCAACCCGAAAGACTGGGTCGAAGCCGTCGACGTCAACGTCAACGCCAACCTGCGCTTCATCCAATTCCTCGACCCGCTGCTAAAGGCCAGCGACGCCGGCCGCGCCATCTTCGTCACCTCAGGCGCCGCGACAAACATCCGCGCCTATTGGGGCGTCTACAGCGCCACGAAAGCCGCCCTCGACGTCCTCATCAAGACCTACGCGGCGGAGTGCGCGACGACAAAGGTCCGCGCGAACCTCTTCAGTCCTGGCCCCGTCCGAACCGGCATGCGCGCCAAAGCCTTCCCCGGCGAAGATCCGATGACCCTGCCGACCCCGGAAGACGTCGCCCCACAAATCGTCGCCCTCGGCCTGCCGACGGAGACACGCAACGGCGAGATCGTGGCGTTCAATAAGCGCTAGGCCGACGGCTCTTTGCGGTTACTGAACATCCGCCAGATCATCCCGCCCACGGCCACGGCGCCGATCGCAATGAACTTCCACGATGCGAGCAGCAGTGCGATGAGCCCTTTGAACAATCCGGCCTTCGCCGCCGCGCCGCCCGCAATCAGCGCCGCGACGCCGTAAGCCGCCGTCTGATCGCCTTCCTTGAAATCGGCATAGCGATTGCCTTCGCTGAACGACACCATCGTCAGCATCTTCGGCACCTGCGCGTTGATATCGGGAAGCTGCTTCATGTCGCCCACGACGTTGAGCTCAAGAACGCCGGTCCGCCCCAAAGCGCGGATCGAATAGTTGAGCGTGTTCGACGACGTGCCGAACTGCAGATGCTTGGCCCAATGCAGCTTGTGCGACGCCCCGTCATAGGACGGCTTCTGCGCCCAGCCGACGAGAGAGATCGGCTCATATCCCGCCGTCACGCGCTCATCGTTAGCAGCCGTCGTCTCCTCTTGCATCTGCTTCAGCAGATCGTCGTAGTTGATCGAAGAGGCATCGTCGTCCGACACATGTCCCTCGTTCACATACGTGATGATCGCAACCCAGCTGCCGTCGGAAAGCACGCTGACGTCGCGCGGCACGATGGCGCCCAGAACGCCTTCGGACGCGTCGGGCGGATTGCCCCACAAATCCGTCAGCAGCTTTTTCGTGTCGGCCGGATCCAGAAACGCAAAACCCTCAGCGATCGTGACGCGCGCCTGGCCGCCTTGCAGGTCGATCGTACCGTCGCGCTGCACCAGTGATTTGGCGATCGCCTCGCGCGGATCGGCTGCGAGCAGTGCATCGACGGCCTCAGGCGGAACAACGGCCACGGGCGCATCAGCCTCGGCGGGCGCGACCGTTTCCGAGGGCTCCGCGGTGTCCGTGGCGGCTTTTTGGTCGACCGGTGGCGGCGGCACATCCGCCATCGCCGGCACGGTCAACAACAACGAAGCGGCCAAACCCGCTTTAATCACACGCATATCAATCGACATGACAATGGCCCCTGGATCCCGATTGAAGAAGAATAGCCGTTGACCCCGGCATCATTGCAAGACGAACAATGATGCCAAAGGACACATTCTCCGCAAAAACGCCCGGGCCTGATCCCGTCTTGCAACGTCTCTTGTCCGACTTATGCGGTGCCATACGGTAAACGTCCCGGCGACGGTCGTCGTGTTACGCCGACCGCTCACGCGACGGGCGCGCGAGCCACAACAGCAGCAGCGCAAACAGCGCGAAGAACCCGACCGCAGCGATCGGGCCTGAAGTGTCCTTCTGCGGCGCGGGTTTCGGTGGTTCGGGCCGCGGCGCGGGCGTCGGCGCGGGTGCGGGCATAGGGATGGGCACCTCTCGGTGTCGCGGGTCGGGAGGTGGGATGTCTGCCGATGCCGGCGCCGCGGAAAGCACCAGCGTCCCGGCAACAACAATCATCGCAACGCGCGCAACCATCGACAGCTCCCTACCGCTTGCGATCCTTGTCGAACGGGTTGGCGCCCGTCTTCACCTTCATACGAATCGGCACCCCCATGAAGCCGAACGTCTCGCGCAGGCCGTTGATGAGATAGCGCGCATAGTCGCCCGGCAACTCACCGGCCTGGCTCGACGAAATGGCAAACGTCGGTGGCCGCGTGCGCGCCTGTGTGATGTAGCGGATCTTGATGCGCCGGCCTTTGGGCGCGGGCGGCGAATGCCGTTCCAGCATCATCTCCAGCCAATCGTTCAGCTTGTGCGTCGAGACGCGCCTGTTCCAGATGTCGTGCTGCTTCACGATCGCGGGCATCAGCCGGTCGACGCCCTCCCCGGCCAGCGCCGAGATCGCGACGATCGGCACGCCCTTCCACTGCGGCAGCAATTCGTCGACGCGCGCTTTCAGTGTCTTCAGAAGCTGCGCCTTGTCCTCGACCAGATCCCACTTGTTGACGGCAACGATCATCGCCCGCCCTTCGCGCTCGACGAGATCTGCGATCTGCAAATCCTGAGTCTCGAACGGCACGGCCGCATCGATGACCAGGATCACGACCTCCGCCATCTTGATCTCGTCGATCGCATTTTCGACCGACAGCTTCTCAAGCCCTTCATCGACCCGCGACTTGCGCCGCAACCCGGCGGTGTCGATCAGCTTGATCCGCCGGTCTTCCCATGCCCACTCCGCCGCAACCGCATCGCGGGTGATCCCGGCTTCAGGCCCGGTGATCGAACGCTCTTGACCCAGCAAGCGGTTGAGCAACGTCGACTTGCCGGCATTCGGCCGGCCCGTGATCGCGATGGTCAGTGGCCGCTTCTCGACCGCCGCCTCGTCTTCGCTCTCGTCGTCTTCTTCGACGTCATGCGCATCCGCCGGCGCGATCGCGTTCAGCGCATGATAAAGCTCGTCGATCCCCCGCCCATGCGCCGCCGACAACTCGACGGGTTCGCCGAATCCCAGACGCGAGGCTTCCGAGATCGTGTGCACCGCCTCGCGCGTGTCGCATTTGTTGACAGCAAGGATGACGGGCTTGTTCGCGCGCCGCAGCAGATTGGCGATCTCGTGGTCGAACCCCGTGACGCCGTCACGCCCGTCGACGAGGAACAGCAGTGCATCCGCTTGGTCAATCGCTGCGCGCGTCTGCTTCTGGATGCGCTCGGAAAGACCGTCAGCCTTCGCGTCGTCCAAGCCCGCTGTATCCAGCACGCGAAAATTCAAATCGAGAATGCCACCTTCGCCTTCGCGCCAGTCGCGCGTCACACCCGGCGTGTCGTCGACGATCGCCGCGTGTTTCCCGGTCAGCCGGTTGAAGAGCGTCGATTTCCCCACATTGGGGCGGCCGGCAATAGCAAGGGTGAAGGCCATCGGCGCATGTTTCGGAAGGCGGCGCTTTACTTCAGCGCCGTCAACCGCCCGTCATCCGTCAAGAGATAGACGATGCCGTCCGCAACCACCGGCGCGATGAACGCCTTGTCCGGAATGTCGACGCGGCCCAAGACCTCACCGGTATAGGGCGAAATCGAAACCGCAAAACCTTCCGACGACAGCGCAATCAAACGGTCCGACACCAGCACCGGGCCCGACCACGAAATCGTGCCCTGCCGTGTCTCGGCGTCGCGATAGGCGTCAAGCTGGGTGATCCAGCGCACCCGTCCGTCGGCGCGGCGCACGCACATCACCTTGGCATCGTCGGTGATGACATAGACATAGTCGCCCACCACCCACGGCCGCTGCGTCCCGCCGACGTCGATCGTCCACGCCCGCTCACCCGTACGAATATCGATAGCGACGATACGGCCCGCATGGCTGTTCGCGAACACGAGCCCACGGTCGATCACCGGACGTCCCGAAATATCGGCCAAGGTCGACAGCGGCGTCAGCCCGCCCGTCCGCGCCAGCGTATCGCTCCACAGCGAACGCCCGTTACGCACGTTCAATCCGAAGAGCTCGCCCGACGTATACGGAACAACGACCAGATCGCCCGATACGGCAACGCTGTTCGAACCCAAAATGCCGGCCGATTCAGCGATCCCGCGATGATCCCACAGTACACGCCCGTCGTCTTCGGCCAGCGCCATCAGCTGGTTTTCCTGCGTCGCGACGAACACGCGTCCGCCGTTCACCACAGGCGCTGCACGGAACGGCACCGTCGTCGCCCGCCGCCAAATTTCCTTGCCCGTGTTGGCGTCGAGCGCCGCGACAAAGCCGAAGCCGGTCGACACGAACACCTTGCCGTTGTCGAATGCAACGCCGCCGCCGAAGCCGTCTTCGGAATCTTCGTCTTCCGGCGTCAGGTTCGATTGCCACAGCCGGTCGCCCGACTTGGAGTCATAGGCCGAAACCTCAACTTCACTGTCCAACACAAACACCTTACCCGCCGCGACAACGGGTGAGGCCGTCAACCGCGACGACGTGCTCGAACCTTGACCGACGCTAACGCTCCACTGCTGTTGCAACTCGCCGCCGGCTGCCAAGTGGTGCATCACGTTGTCCGCATACCCACCCGGCTGCGGCCATTCGGCGTTGACCGTCGGCTTGGGCAGCTTCACCGCCTCGTTGGCCAGCTTCGGATCGGCTTCCACCGTCCGCGCCGTCGGCAGCACCGACACGCGCTCGCCGCGGATGTTGGCCTTGTTCGGCGGCGACAGGAATTGTTCGAACGTCTCGCAGGCGCCGAGCGAAACGGAGGTCGCGAGCAACAGGCTCACGGCCGCCAGCGTTTTCGGTTTGAGGCGGAAAGTCATGGGGCGATCTCGTTCGCTTAGGGCGTTGGGGGCGTTGGCGAAGGCTGTTCAGGCGTTGCGGGTCCCAGCAAGCCGGGCTCCTCCGCCGTCGGGTCAGGCAACAGCGGCTGCATCGTCGAAGGATCGGGCGGCTGCAACAGCAGCGATTCCGATCCGGGGATCGACAGGCCGGGCATGGCCTTCAGATCCGTGAGTTTCAATCCGGCATTGATAAGTGTGGTCATCTCTTTTGCGCGGCGCTGGCTGCCGTTCGGTGCGTTCGGAATCTCACTCACCTCGGAGTAGAGCTTCAACGCCTCGTCCTTCTTGCCGCCGCGCCATGACGCATAGGCCAGCATCTCAAGCGCCATCACACGCCACGGGCTCGTGCCTTTAGTGATCGGCTCCAAACGCTTCTTCACGTTCTCAAGCGACTCGGTTTCCAGCACCAAGATCGCTGCGCGCAGCTGCGCATAATCGCGAAACAGCGGATCACTCGTACTCCCGGCAATCTCGTCGTAGAGGGTCATGGCCCCCTTGATGTCCGACAGCTCGGCCCGCAGGCCGGCCTCTTGGAACTTTGCCGCCATGGCATAACCGCTCGTCGCCGTCGGCGCGAATTTCGCGAAACGGTCGGCGGCCTCTTTCTTCTTCGTGGGATCCGAAGCAATCAGCTCCGCGATTTTCTCGAACTCGCGCGACGATGCTTCAAGTTGCTGCGCGTGCCAATAGGACCAAGCCTGATACCCGGCAACGGCCAGAATCACGACGGTTACGGCGGCGATGATCGGAACGCTGTAGGTCTTCCAGAGCTTCGCCATCTGCTCGCGGCGATACTCCTCCTGCACTTCTTGGAAAATGTCGCTCACGCAATGCCTTTGACGAGGAGGCGCAGGAACTTGCCGCAGCCGGAAAAATGAGCGCGGACATTAGCCATCTTACCCAGCCCCCGCAATCAGTTGCGACCTTACCGCCTTGTCATGCGGCGATGCGGGGACCGCCCTCATGCTTGTCATCCCGGGCGCGGTGCAGCACGAAGTGCTGCTCCGCAGACCCGGGACCCAGGAGACCGGGCGGTGAATCTCAACCCGGTCTCCTGGGTCCCGGATCGCGCTCGCTACGCTCGCTTGTCCGGGATGACAGGGTGGGTGGTGTGGGCGCACGAGAATCACCGCTCCGAATCACTACCGCCTCCGATCCCTCTAAATCCGGTCCGGCCCGCAAGAGGGTTATCGTCAGCGACCGATCAGGCTCGCGCGGATGGTGCAAGCGGCGCTGTCGCACCACCGGAAATGAGGGTTGAAGTCGTCCAAAATCGCTTGACGCGGACCCGCCGACACCACCACTTACAGCTGAGTGACCATCGGCGACGATTGGCGGAATACCTGGATTCAGCGCCTCGAAATTCAACCCTGCCGGGCGTGTGCCCAGGGGTTGGCACTACCCTCGGCTGTGCCCGTTTTGCAACAGCCAAAGGGCATGTGTCTTTGCTGCAAGGGTTCGACAATCTTTCCCGCCGAGAATTGCGATTAACGACGATAGCCCCATACTAAGGGTGTCGGAAAGCCTCGTCAGGTCGGTCACTTAGTGATTCACCTTGCAAGGTTCGGTGAAGCGGGGGTTGGCACAGTGAAGCGTGCGATGACCATCATAGCGGTGACGGCAGGCGCTCTTGCAGCGTCGACGCCGGCGCACGCGGGTGAGACGTCGACCGCCGACCGCATCATCAACGCCGTCTACGGGGAACTCGGCCTGAACGCGAAAGCGCAGGAACCGCAAAGCCGCGATGGCTTCTTCGTCGGCATTCATCAAGGTCTCGGCGCGGAAAGCGGCTTGTCGCCGATCGCAGCCGGTCTTTCGATCCCGCTCGACATGAGCGAGCCGGTCGATTCGATCACGGCCAATGGCTACTACGTGTTCACGACCGACTGGTCGCTCGGCAGCTACGTCGGCGGCGGCTTCGGCAAGTTCAATCTGACGGAAGACCCGCTCTCCGACTCGATGATGCCCAACGGCAACTTCGCGTATCAGGGCGTCGCCGGTCTGACGTGGTCCTTCACGCCGTCGATGGCGCTGGGTCTTGAGTATCGCTATTCCGAAGCGGTCGATGCGAACTTCCTGCAGCAGAGCACGCTTCCGGAACAGGAAGAAAATCAAAGCGTCACGCTGCGCTTCGACTTCCTGCTGAACTAAGCGTTCCTCCACATCTTCAAATTCGGGCCGCCTTCGGGCGGCCTTTTTCGTTTCGAGACATCACAAGAATCTGTCGGCGTCCTCCGCGCGCGGTACAAAACACTGCGAGCGAACGCCAAACCATCGCAGCCGATTGCGCGCCACGATCTCATACAGACGATCGCGCAACGACAATGGCAACACGCGCCCCACGACGGCCAGCGACCACGGGAATCCCAACCGCGCGAGGATTCGGATCGAGGCTTCCGACTTGAACCACGCCCGTCCATCTTCGATCAGGATGTTCGTTTCGTACTGCACGGGATCAAGCCCGTAGTGACGATAGAGCGCCGATCCCAATTCCGATTGCGCCGCCAGCAAACGAAACGCGCCGTCGCGGTCGCGCCGCAAAATGATCTGCGCGAACCGCGAGCACATCACGCACATCCCATCGAAGATCACGATCGCCTGGTCATCGGCAAACGCCGGTACCGTTGGATCACGCCGATAGCTGTAGGGCTCAGCCGATCGCACGCCGCGCCGCCCACCACAGAAACAGAAGACAAAACCCCGTCCCGCCGAGAATGCCGGCCAACGCCACAGGATCCTCGCTGCTGTAGCCGAACGCCGCCGCCACATAAGCGAGCGCCATGAACGTCACAAGCCCGCCGCCGACGAGAATAACCACGAACACGGGATAGGCGATCAGGAACGGCATCGACGGCCGTTTGATCTGCACGACCCGAAGCGCGAAATAGGCGAGCAGCGCCGCCCCTACGGCAAGAACGATCTGAGACATGGCGGCTGACAATATAGCCGCAGCCGCCGCCACGGCGAGTGACTTTGCCACCCGCCGGGCGTATCCCTCGGCCCGCAAACGCGGGGGACCACCGTGAGCGAATCCAAAGGCCACGCCATCGTCTTAGGCGGCAGTATCGCGGGCCTCCTCGCCGCACGCGTCCTTACCGATCACTTCGACCGCGTCACCATCGTCGAGAGAGATAAGCTCGCGAACGAACTCACGCCGCGCAAGAACGCACCCCAAGGCGCGCACGCGCATGCGCTCCTCTCGCGCGGACGAAACATCGTCGAAGCCCTGTTCCCCGGCATCTCGGATGAACTCGTCAACGGCGGCGCAACGCTCGCCGGCATCGAGGACGTTCGCGTCTACGTGCTGGGCTGGCGCAAACGCTTCGAAGACTCAGACCGCGTCTTCGCGATGACGCGCCCGTTCTTCGAGTCGACGCTCGCGCGCCGCGCCCGCGCGCTTAACAAAGTGACCGTACTGGAAGAAACGGAGGTGGCGGCCATCACCGGCTCGCCCGACCGCGCCACCGGCGTCACCATCCGCGACGCAAGCGGCGCGCGAGGCCTCGCCGCCGACTTCATCGTCGACGCACGCGGCCGCGCCAGCAACCTCGCCGACTGGATGAAACAGATGGGCCTCGAAGGCCCGCCGCACGTAACGTCGCCGTTGGCGTCGTGCTATTCGTCTTGCCTCTACGAGCCCGAACCCGGCGCACCGCGACCGCGTCTCCATCAAGTGGCAAAGTTCGAAGACAAGCTCGGCGTCTTGATCTTCCCCGTGGAAAAAAATCGCGTCCTCGTCTCGCTCGGCGCAAACGCCATCATGCCAATGCCGAGGACGCAGGAGGAATTTCTCGCCTATCTGCACGCCCTTCCCGTGCCCGACGCCTACGACGCCGTGAAGCCGTTGCGCGCGATCACGCCGATTGCGCACTCGCGCTTCTCGGCCAGCGTTCGCCGCGACTATCACATGCTCAAACGCCTCCCCGAAGGCATCGTCGCCATCGGCGACGCCGTCGCCAGCTTCAACCCCGTCTTCGGCCAAGGCATGACGGTCGCGGCCCTCGAAGCCGAATGGCTCGCCGAGTGCCTCACGAAAAGCGATCCGCACACAGCCGGTTTCGCGAAAACCTATTACGCCGGCGTCAAACCCATCGTCGATCTCGCCTGGGGCCTCCCGGATCTCGAAGCCCGCCGCAACAATCCGAAGGCGCAGAACTGGCTGATCCGCTTTCTGCTCTGGTACACGCAGCGCATGCAAAAGACGGCGACACGCAGCGTCTACGTCTCACGGACATTGCTGCGCGTGCAGAACATGGTCGAACCGCCGGCCAAGCTCTTTGGCCCACCGGTCTTCTGGCGAGTCCTCTTCAGATAAACCCGGCAGCGGCGACGATCACCCAAACGCCGATCACCCCAAACAACGCCGCGGCAGCAATCCTCACGATGTGAAGCGGTACGATCTTGGTGATCGCCTCGCCGAAAAACACGACCGGGACATTCGCGATCATCATCCCCAGAGTCGTGCCGATCGCGACCGCGACGACGTCATGATAGCGCGCGGCAAGCAACGACGTCGCAATCTGCGTCTTGTCCCCGATCTCAACAAAGAAGAATGCGATCAACGTCGTCAGAAACACGCCGTCATATGTGCGCGATGCGGCGTCATCATCGGCCTTGTCCGGAATGAGCGCCCACCCCGCCATCACTATGAACGCCACGCCGACCGCGATCCGGAACGCCGGCCCCGTCAACCACGCGGCGACGTAATACCCCGCCCCCGCCGCCAACGCGTGGTTCGCAAGCGTCGCTGCTAAAATGCCGAAGATGATGGGAACAGGCCTGCGATACTTCGCGGCGAGCACGATCGCGAGCAGCTGGGTCTTGTCGCCGATCTCCGCAATCGCAACCACGAGAGCGGACGTCCCAAACGCGTCGAACATGAGAGGCAGTCCAGGGGCGCGGCGTGAACGACGACACATCGACCCTCGTCGGCCCAAAGCCGAAGGTCTCTGTGTCGGTCTCGCCAATCCGGAACATTCCGTCCCGCCGCCTGCGCCATGGCCCAAAGGCCAAGTATGTTGACGCGAGGCTCCGCGTGAGATGCGCGGACAACTACTCCCCGAACGCCGCGATATGTAAGGAGCCTCAGCGCCCCGTCAATGCGCGAAGGCGGCAGTTTTCAAACATGGTTCTGCGAACGATTTGCAACTGCGCCTCATGGTGTCCCCTCAAACGCAAGCCTGATCGCATACGCCCGCACATCCTCAGGCCAACTCGCGACCTGCACATCGAACCGTGCGCGATCGTTCGCAAACAAAGCCCGCGCCGCCTCTTCAAACCCCGGCAAGTTGCCGGCCATCGCGGACATGAACTGATAGGCGCGCTCCTGCGCCTCGCGTGCCTTCTGCTTCGCGCCGCCGGTCCGCCGCGCCTCATCCACCAACTTGCGTAGCGCGACCGACGCGCCGCCCGGCTGCGTCGCAAGCCATTCCCAATGCCGCGGCAGCAACGTCACCTCGCGCCCGACGACGCCCAACTTCGGCCGCCCCCGCCCGCGCGTTTCACCGGCCGGTTCTTCCGGCGCCGCACGCCTCGCAGGCGAAGGCCGCGTCAACCGCGCGACGACATCCGCCACCGAACCTCGCAAATCGAAATCCATCGCGCGCCCGGTCGCATCGTCGAAGACAAAGATCGGCGCCTCCGCCTCGTCCGACGCCGCCTTCACCGCCAACACGACCTCGATCAAGGGCCCTGCCGCCAACCGGCGGCTCCCCTCGAATGCTGTGCAAGGCTTGGACAATTGATCGCTCATACAAATTTTTACCCGGGCCACGATACCAGTGTCAATTATTATCCGGGTAATATTGCCATATCTGCGCTCGCCTGCTATCCAACCCAGGTCGAAGACGAGCTCACGCTATGAAAAGCGCCAACAAGAAAGCGGCCCTCGCGGCCTACAAAGAACGCAAGATCCCGATCGGAATCTTCGCCGTGCGCTGCGCGGCCTCAGCCGAGGCGTGGGTCGGTCAATCGCCCAATCTCCAAGCGATCCAGAACCGCCTCTGGTTCGCGCTGCGCCTGGGCAGCTGCGAGCACAAGGACCTGCAGAAAGCCTGGAACGACCACGGCGCCGAAAACGTCACGTTCGACGTCCTGGAACGCATGACGGACGAAGAACCATCGTTCGATCGCGACACGCTGCTGAAGGAGCGCACCGCTCATTGGCGCAAAACGCTGGGCGCAAAATCGATTTAGTGCAGAACCTCTTCGCGTTTGACGCGTTCACCTAGGCAGTAGGAACGCGGGCGCGGGGCGCGTAACCCAAGAGGTTCCAAAATGGCGCGCAAACTCATCGAACTTGTCGAAAATCAAGACACACTGACCATGCCCTTCGACGCGACCGTAAAAACCGCGTGTGAAAAGATGCGCGATCGCCAAACCGGCTGCGTCCTTGTCACGGACGAAAACAGCGCACTGGTCGGCATCTTCACCGCCAGTGACGCCGTCGCCGTTATTGCCGCCGCCGGACAGCCCGCCGATCTGCGTCTGCAAGACGTGATGACGACCGACCTCGTCACCATCGCACCCGAGCGCACGACGATCGAAGCGCTGCGCCTGATGTGGGATTGCGGCATCCATCACGTGCCGCTGACCCGGGCAGGCACCGTTATCGGCGTCGTCGCGCGGAGCGATTTCAACGGCGAAGAACACGAACGCATCGCCGAAGAACGCAAGCTATGGGAACACCTGCGCTAGCGTCAGCCGAACAGCGCCCGATATTGCTCGGGCTTGAACCCGACGAGCAACTTCTTACCCGCAATCAACACCGGCCGTTTGATCATTGAAGGCTGCGCAAGCATCAACGCGACAGCCTTCTTCTCGTTCAGCCCGTCCTTCTTGTCGTCGGGCAACGAGCGAAACGTCGTGCCGGCGCGGTTCAGCACAATTTCCCACCCCGCCTCCTTCACCCAGCCTTCCAGCACGTCGCGCTCGATCCCCGCGCTCTTATAGTCATGAAACGAATAAGCGACGCCGTGCTCGTCCAACCAAGCGCGCGCTTTCTTCATCGTGTCGCAATTCTTGATGCCATAGATCGTAACCTGCTTCGCCATCACGCCCGCTCCATGTCCAAAGCCAATCTGATCGCCCGTTCGACGGGAGAGTGGTCGCCGGCCTCACGCGCCAAACTCAGCGGCTGCGCCGGAAACAACGGCGGTTGCGCCATAAATCGCGGGCGCGTCCCGCGATGCGGCTGCGCCGCGTGAACCAGAAACGGATGGCATAGATATGCCGTCCCCGCGTCACCGGTCGCGAACACCTCCGGCAGCCCTTCCGTCGCTGTGTACACATCCTGCAAATCAAGGACGTTCAGGCCGGACTCGCCGACACCGGCAAGTCTACGCGCCACATCGCGATGGGAGCCCAACCGAATCCGCGTCGGCGCATCGTCCGGACCGACATCCGAAAACAGCAGCAGCAGCAACAATGCCCGCCCCCTCGAGTTCACGTTCACGCGCCAAGACATATAGTCCTGCGCGTCGCCACCCGGCGGGGGAAAGCTGGCATCGATATGCCATCCGGCATCGCCGGGATCCTCCGGCGACGGAAATCGAACGGGGAACGTACCCACACTCGCCGGCGGCACCCAGCGCCCGCGCCCGACAAGCCGATCGAACGCCGCATGCAGTACCGGCGTGTTGGCCGTGCCGACGAACGTCGGGTCGTAGTAATTGCCCAACCGAACGACAGCCTTAGTCCACGTCGAAGAATCGGAAGGGTTGGCCCCCGTATCCCGCCAAAGCACCGCGCGACAGACGTCGGCCGCCAAACGCGGAAAGGCGCCGTCAATCCTGACAACACCGTCGCGAACGAACGCGGCAACTTGTTTGTCGGTCAAACCATCCATGGCGTCGCACAGAACATGCCCCGCCGCCCAGATCAACCGCCCGTATCGATCACATTGGCTGGCCGCACGCTTGACAGCTCGACGGATCGATCCGCACGCTGCAACGCCGGTCCCACCCTCGTTGCGGAGGCCTAACCATGCGCAAACTCAACATCTTCATGAATGTCACGCTCAACGGCTTCTTCGCCGACGCGAGAAGCGACATGAGCTGGGCGCATCAATCGCCCGATGACAAAGAATGGAACGACTTCACCGCCGCCAACGCCAGCGGCGACGGCGCCCTGCTCTTCGGCCGCGTCACCTACGAGATGATGGCAGGCTTCTGGCCCACGCCGGCCGCCGCGCAAATGATGCCCACTGTCGCCAAGAGCATGAACGAGATGCAGAAATACGTGGTCTCGCGGACGCTAAGCCACGCGACGTGGCAGAATACGCACGTCATCAAAGGCGACCTCGCCACGGAAATTCGCAAGCTGAAGAACACGCCCGGTCCCGACCTCGTCACGCTTGGCAGCGGCAGCATCGTCGCCCAACTCGCCGACGCAAGCCTGATCGACACCGCTCAGATCGTCGTCCACCCAATCGCGCTCGGCGGCGGCAAGACGCTCTTTTCCGGCATCGAAGGCAAACTAAATCTGAAGCTGACGAAAACTCGGACGTTCAAGAACGGCAACATCGTGCTCTGGTACGAGCCCGGCGCCTGAACGCCTTACTGAGTGGAAGCGTTGTCGCCGTCGCGGCTCGCCTGAGCGGCACGCATACGCGCCAGACCGCCCTTGCGGCCGGCCCGCACCGCCAGTTCGTGATCACGCGAAAAGCTGCGCTTGCTGACCGGCACGCTAGATCCGCCCTTGGAGGCGATGTCGCGCTGGCGACCGCGGTCCATCGCCGCAAACCCTCGCTTCACGAGAATCGGTGCACCAGCACTCGGCGTCCCATGAACGAGTGAGTCCATACGGAGATCGGTGGTGTTCGTCATGGCACATGACCCTCAAGCGGTTTCATCGACGGCGGTTAGAACGCTCGACGGAACCGAGGAGTTCCAGGCTGGGAGGAATTTCTTCACAGGTTGACCGACTTGCACAACCGCAAAACAACCGTACGGACACACCATCCGCAGGTTCCAATCGCAGCGATTGAATCATGGAACTCGCGCCGATCCCTCGCGTTGATGACGAACCTGCCCAGTGCGGCGCCGTCGCCTGAGCCCGCCCCCCCACAAGGAACGCCAATTGTTCTTCATCGCTCTCGCCACCGACTATGACGGCACGATCGCAGAGTTCGGAATCGTCGCCGAGGAGACGATCGAAGCGATGCGCCAGTTCAAGCGCACCGGCCGCAAGCTGATTCTGGTCACCGGCCGCGAACTTGAAGATCTAAAAAAGGTGTTCACCGAACTCAGCATCTTCGATCGCGTCGTCGCCGAAAACGGCGCGGTCATCTACGATCCCGCGAACGAAGAGATTCATGCCATCGCACCGGCGCCGCCGCCGCAATTCGTCGAAGCGCTTAGGGCCAATAACGTTACGCCTCTCTCGGTCGGCCATTCGATCGTCGCCACGTGGGAGCCGAACGAAGGCGTGGTCCTCAACACAATCCGCGATATGGGTCTCGAACTTCAGATCATATTCAACAAAGGCGCCGTCATGGTGCTGCCCGCCGGTGTGAACAAGGCGTCGGGCCTGGCCGCGGCGCTCGCCGAACTCGAACTATCGCCTCACAACATCGTGGCCGTCGGCGACGCGGAGAACGATCACGCCTTTCTGCGCGCCTGCGGTTGCGCGGTCGCCGTCGCCAACGCATTGCCGATGCTGAAGGAAACCGCCGACTTCGTCACTCAAGGCGAACGCGGTGCGGGCGTCGTCGAACTAATGTCCCTGCTAGCCGCCAAAGACGCCGCCATCGTCCCCCTCGCCCGCCATGGCATCGCCATCGGCGTCACCGGCAAAGGCGCGAACGTCTGCTTAACCCCCACGGACAGCGTGCTGATAGCCGGCAAATCCGGCATCGGCAAATCCACGATCGCCACCGCACTCACCGAGCGCATGGTTGAGAAGGGCCAACAATTCTGCGTCCTTGATCCGGAAGGCGACTATCTGGATCTCGACGGCGCGGTATGCGTCGGCAACGCAAAAACCGCCCCGACGGAGAACGAAGTCTTCGAACTCCTGCGCCGCCCCGACGTCAATGTCGTCGTCTGCGCGCTGGCGGTCGCAGCTGCGGACAGGCCCGCGTTCTTCGCCAAACTGCTCGGCAAGATCGGCGCGTTGCGCCTGAAGTCCGGTCGTCCCCACTGGCTCATCGTCGACGAAGCGCATCATGTCCTGCCGTCCGAACACGGCGGTCTCGAACAAACCTCACCCAGCGATCTGCCAGCGACCGTCCTTATCACTGTGCATCCGGAATCCGTGCAGATCCAAGCGTTAAAGACCTTGGAAGCTGTCGTGGCCCTGGGCGACGGCGCTGAACAAGTCATCGCCGCGTGCTGCGCAGCGCTCGGCATCGCCACGCCACCGGTCACCAAGCCTAAAGACGACGAAGTCCTGTTTTGGCGCTGCGACGAAGCCGCCCGGCCACAAGCGATAAAACCGATAAAGCCGCGCCAGGCCCGCAAACGTCACAGCCGCAAATACGCGGAAGGCGAACTCGGGCCCGATCGCAGCTTCTACTTCAAAGGCCCGAAGGGCGCGCTCAATCTCCGTGCACAAAACCTGATGCTGTTCGTGCAGATCGGCGCAGGCGTCGACGACGCAACCTGGGACCATCACTTGCGCGCCGGCGACTATTCGCAATGGATGCGCACAGTCATCAAGAACGACGAGCTTGCCGACGAAGTCGCCACCGTCGAACGCAACGGCGCGATCGCCGCCCACGAAAGCCGCAAGCGCGTAAGCGAGGCTATTTTGAGCCGTTACACCACGCCCGCGCAGCCATAGCGGACTTAACTACCCATGCGCCTTGTCGTTCGGAACCTGCATCGCTGCGCCCGCGTTGTATCCCTGGTTCTCACACGGCCAAAAATCATGAAGATTGCTCAAATCGCACCGCTCTACGAAGCCGTTCCGCCGCGGCTCTATGGCGGCACGGAGCGTGTCGTCTCGTGGGTCACGGACGCGCTGGTCGATCTCGGTCACGACGTTAGCTTGTTCGCGGCAGCGGACGCCGTCACGAAGGCGAAGTTGATACCCGTCCGCGATCAGTCGATACGACTGGATCCTGCGCCACTGAAGTCCGACGTGGCGTCACACCTCTCGATGCTGCACGAAGTTGCAAAACGCGCCGACGATTTCGACATTCTCCACTTCCACGTGGATCTGCTGCACTTCCCCATGTTCGAACGTATGGCGAACCGCACGGTCACAACCTTGCACGGCCGGCTCGACCTCAAGGACTTGAGCGGCGTCTACGATCGCTGGCCCGAATTCCCGCTGGTGTCGATCTCACACAATCAGCGCAAAGCTTTGCCCAACGCGAATTGGGCCGCAACCGTGCACCACGGCTTGCCCAGCGATCTGCTGGCTCCTGCGGCGCGCACCGACAAGCCGCGCGACTACCTCGCATTCCTCGGACGCATTTCGCCCGAGAAGCGCCCAGACCGCGCGATCGAAATCGCAAAACGAACCGGCATCAAACTGCGCATCGCCGCCAAGGTCGACGGCGTCGATGAGGCCTATTTCCGTGACCAAATCGCGCCGCTCATGAAAGACGCTCCGGTCGAATTCGTCGGCGAAATCTCCGACCAGCAAAAGCCTGAGTTTCTCTCCGGCGCAATGGCGGTATTGTTCCCCATCGATTGGCCCGAACCCTTCGGCCTCGTGATGATCGAGGCGATGGCGTGCGGCACACCGGTGATCGCCTGGCCCTGCGGCTCGGTCCGTGAGGTCATCGACGATGGCGTCACCGGCATTCTCGTCAACTCAATCGACGAAGCCGTCGCTGCGGTCGCTGACGCCCGCACGCTCAGTCGTGCAAAAATACGTCACGTCTTCGAACGAAGGTTTTCCGCTGAGGTAATGGCGCGCAGCTACCTCCACCTGTACGATCGCTTGCTTCACCAAACGCACGAGCCGAGAGCAGCCCTCAAGACGGCGTAGGAATGCAACAAACCAACGGCAAGGTCGAACCGGCCCAACTCGTCGACACCGCCGGCGTCGGCGGCCCGCGCAGTGTCGGCCGCCACTATTCGCTCAAGCACGGCGACACCTACATGGTCGTCGACGCATTAGGCGACATCACCGGCAACGCCGACGGCTTGTTCACCAACGACACGCGCGTCCTCTCACGCTGGCGTCTGACGATCGGCGGCTTGCCGCCGACGTTGCTGAGCTCGGCGATCGCACAGGACAACGTGTTGTTCTCGGCCCATCTCACCAACCGCCCGTTGCCCGTGATCGGTGGCCAAGGAACCCCTGAGGGCGTCATTCATCTGCATCGCACGCAATTCCTCTGGCGCGACTGCCTGTTCGAGAACATCCGTCTGTCGAACTACGGCGCCCATCACGTCGTGCTGCCCATCGAGTTCGAGTTCGCCTCCGACTTCGTCGACATGTTCGAAGTCCGCGGTCTCGCACGTGTGCACCGCGGCCGCATTCACACGCCGACCTTGTCCGACCAAGCGGTCACGACAAAGTACGACGGCCTCGACGACATTGCGCGCGCGATGCATATCCATTTTTCAGAGGTACCGTCGCGCTTCACCACCACGCGCGCCGAGTATCAGTTGACCCTGCCGTCCCGCGGAAGCCATGAGATATTCGCCCGGCTGGGACCCGACACCGGCGAAGTGCCTGATCGTGCGCGCTTCCGCAAGGCGGTGGCCGCCGCTCACCGCGACACGCGCACGCGCGAGCGGCACGGCGCCGCGCTCAGCACATCCTCGCGCCTCTTCAACGATTGGATCGACAAATCGCGCGCCGACGTCACGCTGCTGACGACGGCGCTGCCGACCGGCCCGTTCCCCTACGCCGGCATCCCGTGGTTCTCGACACCCTTCGGCCGCGACTCGATTATCACCGCGCTGCAAATGCTGTGGCTTGATCCATCGCTGGCCTGCGGCGTGCTCAGATTTCTCGCTGCGAACCAAGCGCATGAGACGTCAACCTTCCGCGCGGCGACGCCCGGTAAAATCATGCACGAGACGCGCAAGGGTGAGATGGCCCTGCTCAACGAAGTCCCCTACCGCCAGTACTACGGGGGCGTCGACACCACACCGCTCTTCATCATGCTCGCGGCGGCCTACGCGCATCGCACCAATGATCAAAGCCTGATCGATGAAATCTGGCCCGCGCTTCTCTCGGCAACGGCATGGATGGAAGAGTACGGCGACACGAACGGCGACGGCCTTCTCGACTACCCGAACAATTCGCCGACCGGCCTCACCAACCAAGCCTGGAAGGACTCGGCCGACTCCATCTTCCACGCCAACGGCCGCATGCCGGCGGGGCCAATCGCCGTGGTGGAGGTGCAAGCCTACGCCTGCGCCGCCTTTCGCGGCATGGCGCAATTGGCGAAAGCACGCAGCGACGGCGCAAACACCGCCCGCTGGGAAAGCGCCGCCGCCCGCCTCATGCGCGACATCGACGAACGCTTCTGGATGGATGAGCACGCGTTCTACGGCCTCGCCATCGACGGCGCCGGCCAACTCTGCCGCGTGCGCGCATCGAACGCAGGCCACGTCCTCTTCACCGGCGTCGCCCGCGCGGAACGCGTACGCAGTGTTATCGACACGCTGCTGTCCGCACCGTTCAACTCCGGCTGGGGCATCCGCACGCTCGCCAACACCGAGCAGCGCTTCAACCCGATGTCCTACCACAACGGCTCCGTCTGGCCGCACGACACGGCCTTGTGCGCCGCAGGCATGGGCCGCTACGGCGAACGCGACGGACCGGTGCAGATTCTGAACAGCTTGTTCGAGGCCGCGACACGCTTCGATATGCGCATGCCCGAACTCTATTGCGGCTTCCCCCGCTCGCGTGGCGAGTCCCCCGTCGCCTACCCCGTCGCGTGCCTGCCGCAGGCCTGGTCGGCCAGCGCCGTGTTCTTGCTGCTGCAAACATGCTTAGGGATCACGATCGACGGCGCACGCGGCACGATCGAAGTCGAACGGCCACACCTCCCTGCAGGCGTCGATCAGTTGACGGTGTCGTGCTTGAGGGTCGGCGCGACCACGGTGGATCTCAAGTTCAAACGCTTGAGCCCCACCGAGGTCGCTTACTCGACTAGTTAAAGGCCGGCGGCCTACGCCGTCGCCATGGCGCCCTTGCGCGCCGTTCCGGGCTTCTTGTTGCCGGCTGCGATCATGCGCTTCGCATGCGAAACGCCCAGATAGCCCCCGCCGATAGAACCCGCCGCACCGATGATGAGCGCGAAGAAGCTCCACAACGCCGCTTGAGCCGCCGCATCACGCGCCGTGTCTTGCTCGGCCGGCGATAAGGTCTGCCCGGCAACCACGACCGCTGAATCGGACACCAACGGACCGCCCACGCGCGCCGCAAACACCGATCCGCTTGCCAAACCCAGCACCAAAAGGCCAACGACCAAAATCGAGACGCCCCACGTCAAGAACCCTTGGAAGCTACCCTCGATGCGATCGACCGACGGGTAGGAACCCGCGACCCAACCGGCAGTCCAACCACCGGCGAACGCGCAGGCAATACCTGTGACGGCCCACCAAGCATAAGCACCCCAGGCAACGGTCTCGCCGCTCAACACGTCGCCGCGCGTGGCGTCGAACGTCGCGCCGAGCCCGGCGCCCAACAGCGTCAGCAACACCTGACCCGTCAGCGCAACGATCACACCGGCGATAACGGCACCCCAGTGCACTTCCCCGGTGGTGACGCCGTCGCCGTCTAAAAAAGTCCGAAAAGGCGAAGCCATGATTCACTCCTATTTCCGTGCTCGCGCACACAAAAAAAGGCCCCCGCGCGACGCGCGCCAAAGGACCGGATTCACCTAAAGAACAGAAAGATCAGCAGAAGAATCGGAAGGGGAACACCGATCAGCCAAAGCAAAATGTAACGCATCGCCGGAATCCTCTCGTATCGCATCAACACGCTGGACTAACGCGACAAAGCGAGAACGGTTCCGCACCGCAACTGGGAACCCGCGGCCCCGCGCCGCGTTTTGCCTACGGCGGAGAACTCGGCTGCCTCTTAAGGATACGACGCGCGCTTTGCGTGCGTGAGAAAGCGCGCGGACTGCACATATGAGAGCGGCAAGGGCACGGCGCCACCTCCGACAGTTCTTAGACCCCGGATGCGAAGTCGAACGCTTGGCGCTGCAAGAGCTGGGTGAAACGCTCGAATCCAACTTCCCGGCAATCGGGCCGTCGATCCGTGTGTGGCTCACCGCGGTGCGCGAGCTGAACGACTCCGCATGCACGACCTTCACGCCCGAAGCAGCGCTCGCATCGTTGGCATGGGATCTGCGCCGACGCTGGTTGCGCTTCGCACACGAGTCAGCCGACTCGCAAATCAAGTCGCCCGTGCGAACCGCTTCAGTTTCGACGCCGTCCGGCGCGCCAATCGTCTACGGCTACGAGCGCTCGATCGAACCACGCCGGCTCGAGGCGCGCTGCGCCGCCACCACGCGCGTTCCGCCGGGGTGGTCCGCCGACCACGTGCTATTCTCTAGCGCGCAAGGCGCCCTCGCCGCTGTCTTGCATTGGGCGAACTCGACAGGCTTCTGGGACCGCGACTCCCCGCACCTCCTGTTCGCCGGCAATTATTTTGAAACACAGCACGCGCTCAACGCCGTCTGCGGGCGAACCCTCGACTGGAGCCGCAGCAAAACCGTCGGCAACGCGCAGAAGGCCCACGACCGTCCTTCACGCACCATCCTGATCGAACCGGTCTTCTTTGACGAAGCGGTCAACGTCTTCGACCTCGCCGCCTTCCATCGCGCCTGGCCGAACATGTTCGCGGCCGACCCATCGCTCATAATCTTGGACACGACGCTGACCGGCCCAACCTTCCCGTTGAACCGCCTACTCGAACCGCTTGCAGGCGAAGCCACCCCCGTCGTGATCAACATCCGCTCCGGCCTGAAGCTCGATCAGGCCGGCTTAGAACTCGTCAACGTCGGCATCCTGTCGGTCTACACCCACATTGCCACGCGCGCGGCGCTCTTACCCGACATCGGCGCGGCGCTCAGACACTTGCGCACAGTGCTAGGCCTCGGCCTGACGCTCGACGAAATATCGACGCTCGAAGTGCCCTGGTTCTTGAGCATGCCGCACCTACGCGCCCACAGCCGCGCGGTGTTCGACAACAACGCCCTGTTGGCGCACGCGATGGCCAAGAGCAACCGCCTGTTCGCGCAAATCCTGCACCCGCAATTCGCGCGGCCCGATTGCGCCTGGGCCCAATCGCCATACAGCATCGCAAGGTTGCCAAACGCAAACGCCGACGACTACCGTCAACTCGAATCCATCCTCACGCGCGAGGCCGACCGCCGCGGCATCCAATTCGACCACGGCGGCAGCTTCGGCTTCCGCTTCCACCGCTTCGAAGCCGTGATCCCGGACGAGGGCATGGGCGAACCGTATCTGCGCATCGCCATGGGCGCGCGCCCCGGACCGTCGCTACAAGGCGTCGTCGACCTTATGCGCGACATCGCCGCCGCACCCGACCTCGAAAGCCTTGCGGCGCAATACAACAACTAGCCCGGGCGCCTCTTGCATTTCTTGGCGCAATCCCTCTCGATTGCCGCAGCCAACCGCGCCACGAAGAGACGCGCCATGACGACCCACTCTCTCGACCGCCCGATCTGGCATGCGCTCTCCACGCGCCTATCGCACCTCGCTGTGGGCAGTGCTCGCGCGTTGCGTTTCGCGCCGGACATCGGCCCCCTCGCCGCCGCGCGCGACGACAGCCCTGAGAGCCTGCAAGCGCTCTCCAATCTCGTCGCCGAACACGGGAACGTCGTGCTCCTTCAAGTCGGCGAAAGCCCCCTGCCGCCAAACACGACCGCTGAGATGACCGCGCTTGGCGTTCAGATGGTGGCGCAGAATCTGGCTCCGCTCGAACCCGACCATCGCGTCGAACGCCTAACCGAAGCCGACGCCCGTGAAATGCTAGAGCTGGCGACGCTGACAAAGCCAGGGCCGTTCAAAGCCCGCACACATCAACTGGGCGGCTTCTGGGGCATCAAAGAAAACGGCAAACTCGTCGCGATGGCCGGCGAGCGCATGAAACTCACCGGGTTCACCGAGGTCAGCGGCGTCTGCACCCACCCGGATGTCCGCGGCCGCGGCTACGCCGGTCTGCTGTCACGCACGGTCGCCACACAAATCCAGAAGCGCGGCGAGACCCCAATGCTCCACGTCTTCGCCAGCAACACAGCAGCCGTCTCGCTCTACGAGTCGTTGGGCTTCGTTCTGCGCTGCCACGTCACCGTGACAATGCTGGCGCCCTCCGGCTAAGCAAGCGCAAACCACGCGGAAGACGCGATGCGCATCGCCCTTGCGACACTGAAATACCGGCGCGATCCCGACGAAGCCCTTCGCGCCGTGCGGAGCGCGCTTGAAACCGCCGCCCGCCAAGGCGCCAAGCTGCTCTGCACGTCGGAAAACTATCTGCCTGGCCTGCGAGGCGTTGAGTTCGACGTCGCGCCGCCGGACGCCGCCTTCCTCGCACGCGCCGAGAGAACGTTGCGCGAGACCGCCTCAGAGACCGGCGTGGGAGCCATCGTCGGCGTCGAGCGAACATCGCCAACCGGCCTCCTCGCGTCCGCGTTGGTCATCGCGCCGGACGGTCGCCTGCTCGGCCACCAGGACAAGGTGCAGATCGACCCTTCCGAAGAAGGCACCTACCTACCCGGCGCCGGCCGCCACGTGTTCGACATCGACGGTATACGCTTCGGCGTTGCGATCTGTCACGAAGGCTGGCGCTATCCCGAAACCGTGCGCTGGGCAGCAAGACGCGGCGCTCATATCGTGTTTCATCCGCAATATTCGCCGGCGGCAGACTCGCCACGCAAACAAAACGAATGGGCAAGCGCAAACGGCACGATCCACGAAAAGGCCGCCACCTGCCGCGCCGCCGAAAACACGATCTACTTCGCGACCGTGAACTACGCGATCCCCAACAGCATCGCCGGCACAGCCGTCATCGACCCCGACGGCAACGTCCGCGCCATGCACACAACCGGCGAAGAGAACATCCTGATCGCCGACATCGATCCATCGCGCGCGACAGGTCTCCTCGCTCAAAGACTAGCTGCGGCGGAATACCCGTAGAAACAATCGACGCCGCGCCCAATCGGAGCCGGCACGCACACACCAACCGGCCTATCGGCCGGAAACCTCTCTAGTATTGCCCGTAGCGTCCTTTTACCGACGCAAGCAACGCCGCGGAATCATAACCGACGCCATCCTTGAACACCGTCACCACATTTTCGATCGCGGTGATATTGTTCGACGGATCGCCTTTGACCAGCAGCAGATCGGCATTCTTGCCCGCCGCAATCGACCCGACATGATCGGCCAGGCCAAGATACGTCGCACCGTTCAGCGTCGCGATCCGGATCGCCTCGACCGGCGAGAATCCGGCATCGACCAGCAATTCGATACCGCGCAGATTTCCGAACCCCGGCAGCACCTGCCCGCCGCCCGTCGGATCAGGCCCCGCGATCAACAACCCGCCCGCCACAACGAACGCGCGTTCAAGCCCGAGCGCGTTCTTCCAAACCTTGGCCCGCGCCGCCGCCACCTCAGGTTTGCGCTTCTGGCTGAGCGCATAGATGTGCAGATAATCAGTCCGCGCCCCGGGGCTGAGCAATTCGAGTTGCTTGGGCGGCAGTTTGCGATACGCCGGCGACCAGCTCTCGAACACCGGCAGCGTCGACGTCACCGCCACGCGATGCTTGACCAGCGTCGCAATCAACGCCTTCGCATCGGCGCTCGCCGGATCCATCCCCGTGATCGTCGGATCGCCGGACGTCGATGGACACACGTCGGCCACCTTGCCCGGATCATTCTGCGTGTTGACGACGAACCCGTGCTCCAGATTGTCGATGCCCAGCGCTGCCGCTTCCGGATACGTCACCGAACACAAATGCCCCGTGATCTTCAGCCCGCGCGCATGAGCTGCCTCGATCGCCGCCTTCAGCTGATCGCGCGTGATGTTCATATAGGCCTTGAACGACGTGACACCCCGATCCGCCCAAAAGTTCACGGTCTGCGTCGCGTCATCGGCGCTCGTCAACGAGTGCATCTGGATGAACGGACTGTTCGGCCCTTCGAGATATGGCCCCGTCACATCCATATGCGGCCCGGGCAGTGTCCCCGCATCAATCGCACGCTTCATGTTGAGATCGGTGTAGGTCTCGACGCTGCCTGTCGTGCGCAACGTCGTCACACCGTTCGCCAGATAAAGCCGCGGCGAACTGAACGTCATCTGCGGCACCATCAACGGACTGTCCGAATGCCCCGACGCATCCAGATTGGGCCGCGCGATGTAGTACTGATGATCATGCATGCCCACGATGCCCGGTAGCACGCTCAAACCCCGTGCCTCGATCGCGCGATATCCGGCAGGCAAAGCATCCCCACCCGCCTGCACACCTGCGATCTTCACACCATCGATCAGCACCGTGCGATCCGCGAACGCGGGCCCGCCCGTGCCGTCGATCACCCGAACATGGACGAGCGCCACTTTGCCCGCGGGCTCTTTCACGAACGGCTTCACAGCCCCGCCAGCTTGAGCCGGCGGCGGCAACACGCGCGCGGCCATGTCGACCTTGTCCGCAGCCGAGGCAACCGACGCTGCCGCAATCAACACCGCCGAAACCGCCAACCAAGTCCAACGCCGCGTCATCGCCGCCCCCCGAAGCAAGAAGGCCGGGACTTTATCCCAACAAGCGACCGCCGCAATTCGCGTCGGCGGGGTGTTCGACCCCCGCAACGAACGCACTCAAGGGGAACGGGCCGCATTATGGCTACGTTCCGCGACCCGGCCGCCGCTCGAGGGTCGCGAAGTGGACAACCGCGGCGCGTGGCGGAAAGAGGCTCACGCCGTGTCAACACACGGGGTACGCCGCCAACAACCTCCAGGGCGGCGTTTTGGGGACAAAATGGTCAGAATTGCGCTTCGGACGATCGGAATTTTGCTGGTGCTCGCGGTGGCGGCGATCGGCGCCTACGCTATCTATATGGACATCCCCGGGCAGGCCCGCGCCTTCACCACGATGACGGCGAAACTGATGTGCAGCGGCGTTTTCGTCGCCGGCCGGGATGAGAAAGACGTCTGGCAGCAGGATTTCGTGCGCCTCTCCCCACAAGGGAAATACATGGAGCTGGCGACCCTCAAGGTCGACCACGCCGAGAAATCGGTGACGTCATCGGGCCTCGGCGGCCTCGTTTCGGGCAAGGCCATCTACCGCAAAGGCGTAGGCTGCACCGCGCTCGTCGGCAAAACAGAAGCGGAGGTTCGCGCGCAAGGCGAAGGCGTTGAGACCACATTGTCGCCGCCGGACCCGGCCCTCCCTTGGCCCGAAGGCGACGCGACGATCGAAAGCCAATTGCCGCCTAACGTCGACGCAGCACTGCTCACCGCCGCACTCGACAAAGCGTTCTCCGAACCCGATCCTGCAAAGCCGCGCAAGTCGCGCGAGGTCGTCGTGATCTACCAGGGCCGCATCATCGCCGAACGCTATGCGCCGGGCTTCACCAAGGACACCGCGCTGATCTCGCAGTCGATGGCCAAGAGCATCTTGAGCGCCGTCGTCGGCATCCAGATCGGCGAAGGCAAGCTGAAACTCGACGAACCGGCGCCCGTACGCGAGTGGGCCGACCCGAAAGATCCGCGCCACGCGATCACGCTCAACAACCTGTTGCGTATGGACAGCGGCCTGAAGTTCGACGAGCGCTACGACACGCCATACTCGGACACGAACCGGCAGTACACGACCGGCGACTTCGCGTCCTACACGGCTGCGCTCCCGCTTGAGGCGCCGCCCGGCACCAAGTTCAACTATTCGACCGGCACCTCGAACATTCTCGGCCGCATCGCGCGTGAGGCCGCGGGGACTAACATGAGTGACGGCTTCGCCGCGCCGCGTCGCCTGCTCTTCGAACCGCTCGGCGCGCGCTCGATGACGATGGAGGTCGACGCCGCGGGCAGCCTGCAGGGCGGCAGCTTCGTCTACGCAACCGCGCGCGACTATGCGCGCTTCGGGTTGCTCTACATGCGCGACGGCATGTGGAACGGCGTCCGCGTGCTGCCGGAGGGTTGGGTGAAGTACACGCTCACCCCGACGCCCACGGCCTCACCCAAGAAACCCTACGGCGCACAGTTCTGGCTCAACACCGGGAACGATACGACTCAGCACCGCTGGCCGAATGTGCCGGCCGACGCCTTCATCCTGTCCGGCTTCCAGGGCCAGAACGTCATCGGCATTCCCTCGCGCGACGTTGTCGTGGTGCGCTTGGGGCTGACCGAGTTCGACAACTGGGATGTCTCCATCCTGGTCGAGGACGTTCTGAAAGCGATCGGACCGAATTCATGATGCGTCGCCTCGGCATCATCGCTCTCGCCGTCCTCGCCATGATCGTGGCCGCCGGCGCGTTCGCGTATCAGTATTTCGAAGTCGGTTCGCAAATCGCGGTGTTCACCGGCGGCACGGCGAAGATGATGTGCTCGAATGTCTTCGTCGGCGGACGCACGCCCGAACACGTGCGTGCCGAAGATTTCACGCGCAGAACGGCACCCGGCACGTACATCGGTATCGGCACCACCGACGTCGACATGGCCGACAAGACCGTAACCGGCGCACTGTACGGTTTGGTCCCACGAACGGCGATTTGGCGCGAAGGCATCGGCTGCACCGTTGCCGACGGCAAGACCGTCGAAGAACTCCGCGCACAAGGCAGCGGCGTCCCGTCGGCTCTGCCGCCGCCGGACGAGACCGCACAGTGGCCCGAGGGCGAGGCAACTCTCACCGACAACCTTCCGGCGGACATCGATGCCGCGGCTCTAAACGAGGCGATGGACTTCGCCTTCGCCGAGCCGAACCCGGACGAACCCCGCCGCACGCGCGGCGCGCTGGTCGTCTACCGCGGGCGCATCGTTGCCGAGCGTTACGCGCCGGGCTTCGACAAATCGATGGCGCATCTGTCGAACTCGGTCGCCAAGAGTTTCACCAGCGCGCTCGTCGGCATCCTCGTCGGCCAAGGCAAGCTCAAGATCGAAGATCCCGCCCCCATCGACGAGTGGCACGGCAAGGGCGACCCGCGCGCAGCGATCACCCTTGAGCACCTGCTGCACATGTCGAGCGGCCTGGAGTTCGAGGAGAACTACAAGAAGATCAAATCCGACACGACATTCCAGTTCGTCGGCGGCGACCTTGCCGGCTTCTCCGCCGCAAAGCCCCTGGTGGCAAAGCCCGGCGAACGCTGGAGCTACTCGACGGGCACATCGAACATCCTGGGCCGCATCGTCACCCAAGCGGCAGGCGCAACGCTGGCTGACTCCTTCGCGTTCCCGCGGCGCGCGTTGTTCGACAAACTCGGCATGCGCAACACGGTGATCGAGCCCGATGCGATGGGCAACTTCGTGGGCGGCAGCTACGTCTTCGCCAGTGTCCGCGACTACGCCCGTTTCGGCCTGCTCTATCTGCGCGACGGCGTCTGGAACGGCGAACGCATCCTGCCCGAAGGCTGGGTCGCCTACACGCGCACGCCGACGGCGCACGCGCCGGACGACCGCGCGTACGGCGCGCAGTTCTGGCTGAACACCGGCCTGAACCCCAACGTCCACCGCTATCCGGCCTTGCCGCCCGACACCTATGCGATGAACGGCCACCAAGGTCAGCACGTGTTCATCGTGCCCTCGCGCGACACGGTCGTGGTGCGCGTGGGCTTGAGCGAATTCCCGAGCTGGAAGATGGACGATTTCGTGGAGCGCGTGCTGAAAGCATTGCCGAACGAAACCACGACGGAGCAAACTGCTCATTGACGAACACGAGGCGGCGATGACCCCCGAGCAGCAAATGACGATCGAGCACGCGTGCGAGAAGCTGCAGAAGCTCTACGCCATCTACGCCGACCAACTCGACGAGGAAAAATTCGCCGCCCTCTTCGCCGAAGACGCCTGGATCAAAGTGCCCGAACAACCGCCGTTCAAGGGCCACGAAGCGATCGCGGCCGGCATCAAACAAATGCGCGCGCTCGGCCTCACCTACCGCCACGTCATGACGAACACCGTCGTCGATGCGATCGACGACACCCACGCCGAAGGCCTGTGCTACCTCATGGCCTTCAACAGCGCCGCCCCACCCGACGCGCACGGCGCACGCCCCATGGAAATGGCCACGACCCTCGGCGAGTACAAAGACACGTTCGTCAAGACGAAGACCGGTTGGCGCTTCCAGTCACGCGACCTACGCCGCGTGATGCGCCGCGCAGACGACAACATCGTCGCTGCGGCGCAGCGGCTAGCCGGTAAGGCGTGAAGCGCAGACTTCCTGGGACCGCCGGCTTCCTGGCCTCAATTGACCTGACGTTCGCGGCCTTCCCAATAAGGCTTGCGCAGCTCGCGCTTCAATATCTTGCCGGACGCGTTGCGCGGCAACTCGGTGACAAAGTCCACGGACTTCGGCACCTTGTACCCGGCGATCCGCTCGCGCGCGAAATCCAGGATGCTCTGCGCATTCTTCGCATGCCCCGACTTCGCCACCACGACCGCCCGCACCGCTTCGCCCCACATCTTGTCGGGCACGCCGATCACCGCAACGTCGGCGACATCGGGATGCCCGAAGATCGCGCTCTCAACTTCGGCCGGATAGATGTTTTCGCCGCCCGACACGATCATGTCCTTCACGCGGTCGTGTACGTAGACATAACCGTCGGCGTCGAGATAGCCGGCATCACCGGACTTCACCCACCCGTCGGACGTGATCGTCTTCTCCGTCGCATCAGCCAAATTCCAATAGCCGTTCATGCGCGTGGCAGAGTGAAGCCAGATCTCGCCGACCTCGCCCGTCGGCAACACGTTGCCATCGCCATCGCGAATGGAGAGTCTCACGCCGGGGACCGGTTTGCCGGCAGAACGCATGCGCGGCGTGCCTTTCAGGTCATGGTCGGCGGCGGGGAGATAGGTCACGGCACCGGCGGTCTCGGTCATGCCGTAGAGCTGAACGAAGCCGCATTTGAACGTCTCGATAGCTTGGCGAAGAAGCTCAAGCGGGATCGGCGAGGCGCCGTACAGCAACGACTCGATCGACGAGAAATCCGTGTCCTTGCACTTCGGGTGCAGCAACAACTGATGAATCGCGGTCGGCACCAACACGAGTTTGGTGACGCCGTATTTCTCGATGATGGACAGCACTTCACCGGGATCGTACTGCGACAGCACGATCGAGCGCGCGCCGTTGTAAAGCCCGACGATGCCCCAACCCGTGCCGCTGATATGAAAGACCGGCATCGTGACGAGGCTGACGTCCTTCGGGCCCCAGTCGTTCCACAACATCCCCGGATCGAATTCCTCCGGATGCTCAGCGCGATACTTGTCATGCGCATAAAGCGCGAAGTGCGACAGCTGCACGCCTTTGGGATGGCCCGTCGTGCCGCTCGTATACATCTGAATGATCACGTCGGAGGGCGAGACTTCGATCATCGGATCCACCGTCGACTGCTTGGCCTGCCATGCGGCGAAGTCGGGCCAATCGTCTTCGGTGCCGTCGATCACCACGACCTGCCGAACCTTTTTCGCTTGCGGCAGAATCTGTTTGACGAGACCCATGTGGCTCTTGCCGGCGAACAGAATCTCCGCGTCGCAATCGTTGAGGATGTAGGCGATCTCCGGCGGCGCCAGGCGCCAGTTGACCGACACGAGACACGCCCCCGCCTTCGCAGCGCCGAACAGCACGTCGAAATAGATGTCCGAGTTCTTGTCCAGGAATGCGATGCGCGACTTGGGTTTCACGCCGAACGCGCGAAGACCGTTGGCGACTTGCGTGACGCGCTTGTCCCAATCGCGATAATTGGTCTCGCGGCCCTCATACATCAGGGCAATGTCGTTCGGCCGCGTTTTCGCATGAAAGCGCGGCGCATCGGCGAGCGTGCGAATCTCGGGAACATAGGTCATGAGGGGTCTCCTCGACGTCGGTCGAATTCTATTCGGCGGCCAGCATCACGCGGGTCTGCGGCTTGTGACGAACGGACGGCCCGCGCTCCTCGTGAAGCATATCGCGACACAGTCTGCGCCCGCGGATGTAGTGCTTCTCGATCGTGCTGACCGAAAGGCCGAGCCGTTCGGACATCTCCTTGTACGACAATTCGTCGACGACACGAAGCGTCAACGCCTCGCGGCAGCGTAGAGGCAGCTGCGCGAACGCCTGACGGCAGGCGTCCAGATCTTCATCGACGATCATCTGCTCTTCCGCCGTCGGCGCCTCATGCATCGGCTCGGCGGCTCCGCTCGCCGGATCAGCCACGTGGTTGCGCGGGTTCCGCAAATGATTGAGCGCAAGATTATGCGCAGTCTTGAACAGCACCGCGCGCGGCGAGCGCACGAGGCCAAGCTCCATGGCGCGCCACACCCGCAAGAACGCGTCTTGCACGATGTCTTCTGCATCGCTCGGCCGGCGCACGACACGGCGCACCAAGGTCAGCAACACGCGAAGGTCACGGCGGAAAAGCTGTTGAAGGGACGCCGCGTTTTCGAGCCGTGGCTTCAGATCGCTGTCCACAGAATTGGGATCAAACGATACGTCGGCAACAGCAAGGGCCGGCGTCCAGCCGGTGTGCGTTTGGTCTAACGGCCCAACTTCAAGCCACATCCCAACGTTCCCCATTAGCTCCTTGTTTTCAGGAGCTTTCGATGCGTTCACCGTACTGCACGTCGAACACATCTCTTGTTGCGAATGGCAACCTGGCGGTGATAAGCTGACCCGCAAGTCGAACATTCGACCCAATGGTCGGCAATCGTCGTGCAACTGTCAAGAGCCCATGGACGAAGATCCGCTACACGCCCATAGAAGCCGCTCTGCCACCGCCCCTGTCGGCGGCACGGAAACCGTTGTGCGCAAGGGAAACGGCCGTATGCAAAAGCGTGCTTGGAGCTTGGATATCCAGGACCGAAGCGAGCAGTTTCAGCTCAAACGCCAGGTCGTGATCGAGACGGCGGCCCGCACCTTCAACGAGCGGGGGTTCTACAAGACCACGCTGGCCGACATCGCCGAAGAGCTGCACATCGCCAAGCCTACGATCTACCACTACTTCAAAAACAAGGATGAGATCCTGTTCGAATGCCACCGACTGGGCATCGGACAGATAACCGACAAGCCGCTGCCGGCCGGCGTGAACGGCGTCGCGCAGCTCAAAGAGTTCATCGAACGTTACGTCCGCATGGTGGTGAGCGACTTCGGCACCTGCTTGGTCCTAACTGGAACGATCGCGCTCGAGCCGCAGAACCGCGATGTCGTGCGCAAGGGCCGCAAAGAGATCGACAACATGCTGCGTGACATCATCACGCGTGGGATCGCCGACGGCTCGATCATGCCCTGCGATCCCAAAACAACGGCCAGCTTCATCTTCGGTCAGATGAATTGGATTCCCTACTGGTACCACAGCGACGGCGAGGTCAGCATCGATGAGCTTGCCGAACGCCAAGTCGAATTCGTGATGCGCTCCCTAGCCCGTCAAAAATAAGACGTGGAGGATCGGCGCAAGGCTTGTGTCTTAGACAGTGAAGCGGCCGCCGCACGCGCAGCCGGGAGGAAAACCACATGGAAATCGGAAACTGGAAATCCGTCGCCGGCATGGGCGAGACCTACAACAAGCTGCGCGAGCTTGGACTTGAGAGCAACATCGCGGAGTACGAAGCCTTCGGCTTCACGGTGATCGAACCGGAAAAAACCGGCGCACCCAAAGACTTCGCCAAGCGCCTGCTCGATAAGACGATGGAGGTCGCCGACAAGGAAGATCGCGCCGCCGTCGGCCTCAACAAGCACGAGAACCGTCCGGCCTATGGCCGCCAGCTGTTCCATCTGCTGGAAAAGGATCCTATCTACGGCGAGGCGATGATGAACCCCGTCGTGCAGGCGATGGGCAAGTACATGATGGGCAACACCATGCGGTTGTTGAGCATGGTCGCCTTCGTGAAGGAGGGCCCTGCCCGCTCGACGCATGTGCACACGGATTCCGTCGGCGTGCCGTCACCCCTGCCCGCGTATGGCAGCGTCTGCAACATCAGCTGGATTCTGACTGACTACACGAAGGAGAAGGGCTCGCTCTGCTTCGTTCCCGGCAGCCACCGCTTCTGCCGCCACCCGACCGACGTCGATCAGCCGAAATTCATGGGCGGCACCGGCGATGACGATCTCTACGTGGCCGCGGACGCCAAGCCCGGCTCTTTGCTCATCTTCCACGGCAACATGTGGCACGGCTCCTATCCGAAGACGGACGACAAGTTGCGCGCGCACGTCGTCGTCGGCTTCTGCCGCAACTACTACAACCCGCCGGAAAGCTACGCGGACCTGGACGAAAGCATCGTTCAGCGCTTCGGCCCCGACTTCGCGAAGCAGATCGGCCGCATGGCGTGGCAGGGCTATGGCTCGCAAGGACCCGATCTCATGAAGATGATGCTCGTCCGCCCCGCCTATCAATCGCAATATGGCTAAGGAATTCGACATGACGAAGAAGATTGAATTCGCAAGCGAGGAATGGCTGGACGCGCTCAAGGCTGCAATCCTGCGCTACATGGCGAAGGCCGGTCCCGACGTGAAGCTCTCGATCTGCGAGGTCTTCACCGGTGTGCCCAAGCACCTCGACAAAAACGGCAATGGCGTCATCGCCTGGCATTGCAGGATCGCGGACGGCAGGCTGCACTTCGCCGACGGCGAGATCGCGGAAGCCGACATTAAGTCGACCTGCGACTACGACTTCATTCTGGCGTTGGCGCGGCTCAAAATCGAACCCGCGACGATGAAGGACTACGAGAGGCTGACCGCCGAAGGCGAACGCACGGGGAAGCTGAAACGCCAGGGAGATCGCGCTAAAGTGCCGCCGGCCTTCTACGGCATGCACAACGACCTCGCGGAAATCACCGCCTAAAGGAACACGCTCATGACGTCGCCCATCCTGTATGAAAAGCCCGAACCCGGCATCGCGCGGATCTGGCTCAACCGGCCGGAAGCGGCGAATGCGCAGGACACGCAGTTCCTCTACGAACTCAGCGCCGCGCTCGACCGCGGCGCGCGCGAAGACGACGTGAAAGTCATCATCGTCGCGGCCAAGGGCAAACATTTCTCCGCCGGCCACGACGTGCGCGAGCGCAATCATCACGAAACGCAGGACCGCTACACGCCAATCGGCAACTCGAACCAGCATCACCGTCCGGGCGCCGAAGGCCGCATGTCGCGTGAGGAAGAACTCTACACCGGCCTCTCCGAACGTTGGCGCAATTTGCCGAAGGCGACGATCGCAGCCGTGCACGGCAAGTGCGTATCAGGCGGCCTGCTCCTCTGCTGGCCGTGCGACATTATCATCGCCAGCGACGATGCGCAGTTCCAGGAAGTCACCGTCGCCATGGGCATCGCCGGCGTCGAATGGTTCGCCCATCCGTGGGAGATGGGCGCACGCAAGGCCAAGGAAATGCTGATGACGGGCGCGCCGATCCACGCCGAAGAAGCGCGCCAACTGGGCATGGTCAACAAGGTCGTGCCGCGCGATCAACTCGAAGAAGCGACGCTTGAGATGGCCCGCACAATCGCGCGCCAGCCGACCTTCGCGGTCAAGATGGCGAAGATGGCCGTCAACGCCGCGCAAGATGCGCAAGGCCGCCACTCCGCCTTCCAAACCGCATTCGCGCTGCATCACATGGGCCACGCCCATTGGATGGAGGTCAGCGGCGTACCGGTCTACGCCGAAGGCATCCACGCCGGCGTCAGAAAGAACTACGCCGCCGGCGACGAACCGTTCCGCGCGCCAAAGGCGAAAGTCGCCGGCGAATAGACTTCGGGGGGACACAATGGCTCATGCCGAAAGCGTCAGCGCACGCGTCACGCCTTCGGCTAAGCGTCTTCCCTTGGCCGCGCGCATCGCGATCGGCCTCGCCGTTGCGGCGTCCAGCGGCGGCATCGCCACCCTCGCCTTCCCACGCTACGAAATCTGGCCGCTGATCTTCGTTGCCTTCATCCCGATGGCGATCGCGCAGCATCGCCTGCTGCCGCTCAACTGGTCGCCGCTCGCGCCCGGCGTCACGATCGGCGCCTACTTCGCAGGCCAGCTTTCGGCAGGCTTAGCCGACGGCAATGTTGCCTGGTACATCCAGCTCTGGCCCCTCTACGTCGCGCTGTTTATCGCCGCACTCTGCTGGCCCGGCCGCAACTTTCACGCGGCCACGGGTTACCGTTGGCTGTGGCTCTCCTTTCCGCTGGCGTGGACCGCTATCGACGCCGCCCGCGCACTCAGCGGCGTCGACGTCCTCGCAGGCACCTGGGGCAACGTTGCCTACGCGCTCTACGAACAGGCCTGGCTGCTTCAGCCGCTGTCGGTCTTCGGCATCTTCGGCGCGGAACTGCTCATTCTCGTCATCAATTTCGCACTCGCGACCACCGTGATCGCCGCACTCGATCGCACGTGGCCGCCTGAGCGCGTTCCAGCGCTCCCGATGTCCCGCGCGATCACGGTACTCGGCGGCGTCGCCGTCGCCGCCATCGCATGGACCGCGCTCTCGCTCGCACTGTTCACGCCGCAGCCAGGTACGTTGCGCGTCGGCACCGTCCAGTCGAACGCGCCGCTCGACGCCGAAGAAGAACTTCAGCGCACCATCACCGCCACCCGCGAACTCGGCGCGCAAGGCGCGAAGATCGTCGTCTGGCGCGAGGCCGGTCTCAAATTCGATCCCTTGCGCGAACGCACCGACATGCTGAAGGCGCTGGCCGCGGAAACCGGCGCCTATCTCGCCGTCGGCTATCGCGTCAATGAGGACAACGGCCTGCGCCGCAACGAAGCGGTGGTCTTCGCACCGACCGGCGAGACCTACGGCCCGTACGGCAAGGATCACCCCGGCCGCTTCGCCGGCGACCACAGCGACACGGGCGGCGAGTACAAAGTCTACCAGACCGCATTGGGCCGCATCGCGACGATCATCTGCTACGACCTCGATTTCACCGACACCGCGCGCGAGATGGCGCGCCGCGGCGCCGTCTTCATCGCCGTACCGTCGAACGACGTACCGGCGATCGCGACGACGCACTACACGCATCTCGTCTTCCGCGCGATCGAGAACCGCCTGTCCCTGGCCAAAGCCGACAGCCTCTTCGACACCGCGATCATCGACCCGCACGGCCGCATCCTGGCCCGCAACGTCAACGACATCGACATGGCACAAGCCAAAGCGATCGCCGAAGGACGCACCCTGCCCGCCAAGACACTGATCGCCGATGTGCCCTTAGGGACGGGCGACACATTGGCAGTGCAGTTCGGCGATTGGGTGGGCTGGCTCGCGATCATACTGGCGATCGCGATGGCCGCCGTCCCACTGTTCAGGCTCAAGCGCGGATAGCGGCTTCCCGCACACCCGGTGTCTCCCCAAGCGGGATGCTGCGGGGAATTTCATGATCGTCCGGTTGTTTGTCGCGCTGCTCGCGTTTGCGGCCCTCAGTGGGTCCGCATATGCCGAACCGCAGAAGACCGACGCGCCATCCCGCGCGGAAATTATCTGGGACACATGGGGCGTACCCCACATCTTCGCCAAGACCGACGAGGACCTGTTCTATGCGCTCGGCTGGGCGTCCATGCACAACCACGCCAACGTGATGCTCCGCTTGTACGGCCAGGCCCGCGGACGCGCCGCCGAATACTGGGGCGAGACCTGGTTGCCCTCCGATACCCAAGTCCGCATGCTGCGCATCCCACAGCGCGCGGCCAAAGCGCTGGCGATGCAAAAGCCCGCCTTCCGCCGCAAGCTCGACGCCTTCGTGGACGGCGTGAACGCCTTCGCGAAAGCTCATCCCGAAAAACTCGACGCCGAACTCGCGCGCGTCCTGCCGATCGCGACGATCGACCTCTTCACGCATCAGCAACGCTCGGGCGTGCTGCCCTTCGCATTGCAGGCGATGGCGCAAACCGCCGCCACATTCAGCCGCGGGTCGAATGCGTGGGCGTTGGCGCCCAGCCGCACGAAGAACGGCAATGCAATGCTGGTGATGAACCCGCACATTCCATGGGGCGAGGCGGTCTTCGGTGGCCTCTTCCGCTGCTTCGAGGTCGACCTGAAATCGCCCAGCCTGAATTTCTACGGCGTCTTACAGGTCGGAAACCCGCTGGCAGGCGGCGGCTTCAACGATCACTTGGGATTCACCGGAACCGTCAACACGCTCGACGACGTCGACGTCTATTCCTTGACGCTGGCGGATGGCGGCTATCGCTTCGACGGCCGCGTGCGCAAATTCGAGGAGACCGACGAAACTATCCTCGTGCGGGCCAAGGACGGCAGCCTCAGCAAAATGCCGCTGAAAGTACGTTGGTCCGTGCACGGACCGGTGATGGCGGAAGCCAAGGGCAAAGCCCTCGCCGTACGCCTCGCCGGCATCGATCAGCCGATGCAGTTCGAACAGTCCTGGGACATGACGCGCGCCAAGGACTACGCCACATGGCGCAAGGCGGTGAGCCGCCTGCAGATCCCGAAATCGAATCTCATCTACGCAGACGCGGCCGGCCACATCTTCTACCTCGCCGGCGGCCGCATCCCGGCGCGCCCGAAAGGCGACTACGCGTTCTGGTCCGGCATTATTCCTGGCGACACGTCCGACACGCTGTGGACCAAGACGCTGCCAATTTCAAAGCTGCCGCAGACACTCGATCCGCCGGCGGGCTGGCTGCAGAACGCCAACGACCCACCATGGTCGGTGACTGAACCCGCAACGTTCACGCCCGATCAATTCCCTGCATGGATGTCACCGCGCAGCATGTCGTTCCGCGCACAGCGCTCGACAAAAATGATCGAAGCCGAAAAATTCGATCTCGAAAGCCTGTCCGCCGCGAAGCATTCGACGCGGTCGGAACTGGCCGATCGCATTCTCGACGACCTCCTCGCCGCCGCGCGCACGCATGGCTCGGAACGCGCGAAACGCGCCGCCGATACTCTCGAAACCTGGGACCGCACCGCCGACGGCGCGAGCCGCGGCGCGGTCTTGTTCTTCGCTTGGGCCGACAAGTTCTTGGAGAGTCCCACCTATCTCCAAGCCTGGTCGCCCGAGCGGCCGCGCGCGACGCCGGACGGCTTGGCCGATCCGGCGGCCGCCGCGGCGTTATTGGACACCGTCGCGGCCGATATCGAGACGCGCTATGGCGCGCTCGATGTGCCCTTCGGCGACGTCTACCGGCTGCGCTGGAAGGGCATCGACCTTCCGGCGAACGGCGCTACCGGCAAGTACGGCATCTTCCGCGTGACCGAGTATCAGCCGGAACCCGACGGGAAATTCCGCGCCTTCCAAGGTGACTCCTTCGTCATCATGGTGGAATTCGCCAAGACCGCCAAAGCCCAGGTCCTTCTCGCCTACGGCAACGCCAGCGACCCCACCTCCCCGCACGACGGCGACCAGCTGCGGCTCTATTCCGAAAAGCGAATGCGTCCCGCCTGGCGCACGCGAGCGGAGATTGTGGCTAATCAGGAGAAGTTCGAGGTCCTCCCCTGAGGTCCACAAACCGCCAATTTTGGCGGGGTGTGGCGGCAGGTCGACAGCTGCCGGAATTGCAGCGCGGCGATGGCGGATTGGGATCGCAAGGGTGTCATCGTCGTGGGGCCAGGAGTGCGCAGTCAACGCGCCCGGCAGGAGGGGACACGACAATGAAAAAGTTTGCGTTTGAGATGGGTGGTGCGCGTATGGCTAATCGGTTTGCGATGGGACTACTGGTGTCGACGTCGGCGTTTGCGCTGACGGCGGGTGTGACGCTTGCGGCCGACGCGCCGAAGGCGAAAGCGAAACCCGTTGAGGTCGCCACGAGCGAAGCGACGAAGACGGAAGTCACAAAGGTCGCGCAAGCGACAACGCCAGCGCCGGCAACGGCGCCTGCGCCCGCAGATGACGCCGATACGACCGCAACCGGCGATGAGCGCGTCGAACGCGTCGTCGTCACCGCGAACAAGCGTAAGGAACGTCTGGTCGACGTCCCGGCCTCCGTCTCGGTGACCACGAGCACCGACCTCAAGAACAAGTCGACGTACAACGTGACCGAACTCGGCGAAAAGATGCCGAACGTCAACGCCGGCGGCAGCTACTCGGCCTCCTTCACCATTCGCGGCATCACCTCGGGCACGTCGGGCTCGGGCTTCGCGCCTGCCATGGGCGTCAACGTCGACGACGTGTTCATGGCCCGCGACCGCTCGTTCGACACCGGCGTCGCCGACGTGGAACGCATCGAAGTCCTGCGCGGACCGCAAGGCACGCTCTACGGCAAGAACACGATCGCCGGCATCATGAACATCACGACCAAGCGCCCGACGAACGACTATGAGTTCTTGGGCGACGTCTCAATCGGCAACGAGAATCTGTTCCAGGCGCGCGGCACGATTTCCGGTCCGATCGTCGAAGACGTGCTTCTCGTGCGCGCGACCGGCTTCATGCGCCAGCGCGACGGCTACATTTTCAACACGACCCTCGGCAAGGACGTGAACGAGCTCAACAACTACGGCGGCCGCTTTATGGCCGTTTTCAATCCGTCCGAGAACTTCACCATCGAATTGCGCGGCGACTATTTCAAGCAGGACGAAGACGGCAACACGCTTGAGACCGTCAAGACGGCAACGCTGCCGTTCCCGCCGCTCAACACCGTGCCGCCGCAGAATCCGTACGACCGCGTCGTCAACCACAACACGGACGGGTTCCTGTATCGCGAGGTCAAGGGCACGTCGATCAAGGCCGAATACGATTGGGACGGCTACCTATTCACGTCAGTCTCGGCTTGGCGCAAACAGGACTCTGACCAGAACCAAGACAATGACGGCGGACCGACGGACGGCTTCGACACGGGCCGCGCCGAAGGCATCGACCGCTTCAGCCAGGAAGTGCGCATCACGTCGCCCGACGAAGGCATGTTCACCTGGATCGTGGGCGCTTACTTCGACGACGAAACGGACGACAACCTCTACCACATCCACGTCGGTCAGGGCTTTCCGCAACCCGGCCTTCCGGTCGGCTTTTCGGAAAAGGCTGAGACCATCAGCAAGATCGACTCGAGCAGCTGGTCCGTCTTCGGCAGCGGCAAGTTGAAGTTCACCGACCAACTCTGGCTGCAGGCGGGCTTGCGCTATACCGACGAAGAGAAGGACTTGTTCTACAAGCAAGGCCCCACGCAGGTCGTGTTTGGCCTCGTCAACGCCTTTTCGTTCCCCTTCACGAACATCTATCCGAACGGCTTCAATAACACCTACTCGGACGACGCAGTTTCGGGCGACGTCAGCCTGTCTTACGCCTTCACGAACGAGCGCGTCGGATACATCAAATACTCGCACGGCTATAAGGCCGGCGGCTTCCAGTCGGACGTGATCTCGCCGCCGCTGCCTTTCCCCGTCGGACCGGGCATCACGCCGGATCTCAGCTTCAAGCCTGAGACGCTGGATGCGTACGAAGTCGGCTTCAAGGCCTCGTGGTTCGACAGCACCGTGACCACGAACATGGCGGTCTTCTACTACGACTTCATCAACAAGCAGGAGCAGGTGAACACCGGCACCTCCTTCCGCGTCAGCAACGCGGCGAGCGCAACATCGCAGGGCGCCGAACTCGAACTCTATTGGTATCCGACCGATAACCTCACGATGTGGGGCAATGTTGGCTACCTGGATGCGACCTACGAAAGCTTCCCGAACGGCGGCGGCGTCGGCATCAACTTCGACGGCAACCGCCTGGCCGGCGCCAGCAAGTGGTCGTCGAGCCTGGGCGCCAACTACGTCACGCCGTTCGACATGATCACCGGCACGAACTTCTACCTGTCGGGCGATATGGACTACCGCTCCAGCCAGTACACGGATCCGAACAACCTTGAGGCTCTGAAGGTCAAAGCCTATGCGATCTTCAACGCCCGCATCGGCATCGAGGAAGCCGACGGTGGTTGGGGCGTCTATGCGTTCGGTCGCAACCTGGGCGACAACACCGTGCTGGGCGGCGGCGTGAGCGTGCTGGGCCTCTATGAAACCCGCAGCATCAACTTCGGTCGTTCCTACGGGCTTGAGATGAGGTTCCACTTCTGATGAGGGAATAACCTCAACTGAATTCATCCGGGGAGCGCATCAACGCTCCCCGGACGCGTCTGTAAGCGTATGATGAGCAACACCCCCCTCGCGACTCTGGAGAAACTCACATGGGAAAGGCATCAGACTATTTGGCGAAGCGGGCGGCGACGCCGGGCGCCAAGTTGCCGCCGACGCCCGCCGCGCGCGACGACGCGATGAAGCGCATCTGGGAAAACATCCGCAAACACGAACTCGAACACTACATCACTGAGCTTGAGACGTTCGGCTTGACAGTGATCCCGCCGGAGAAGGCCTCGCCCCCCGGCTTCATCAAGCGCCTGAAGGAAGCCACGCTGCAGTTCATCGAAAAGCACGACGGCCGCGCGCCCGACCTCGAAACGGGCCTGTCGCACAAGAACCAGATCCTCGGCGACTACCACTACCTTATACTCCACGACCCGGTGTTTCAGGAGATGCTCTGCCAACCGGTGGCGACCGCGCTCCTCGACTACACGCTCGGCGAAAGCTCGATCGTTCACGCGAACTCGGCCCTCTGCAAAGGCCCGCACGACGAACTCATTCCCGGATCCGATCTTGTTCTGCCGCTGCACAGCGACAACCAGCATCTGCCGGGGCCGTTCCACTCATTCGCGGAGTTCGCGAACCTTACATGGGCGCTGACCGACTATTCGAAGGACAACGGCTCACTGGCGTGGGTGCCGGGCAGTCACTTGATGTGCCGTCATCCGCTGCCGGGCGAAGGCGATGCGTTGGCGATCCCGGTTGAAGCGCCCGCTGGATCCATCATCTTCTGGCATGGCAACACCTGGCACGGCGCGTTCCGTCGCAGGAATACAGGCCTCCGCCTTTCGATCGGTTGCATCTACTCGCGTCCATACATCTGGCCGCGCCATCCGCTGCGTGAGGACGTGACGCCGGAAATCCTCGCCGCCAACCCGCCGCGCTTTGCGAAGTTCTGCGGAAAGCATGTGATGGGCAATTGGCGCGAGTCAGGACCGACCTATACTCCCGAACTGATTCACTCTTACCCGACACGCTTCCACTGAAGGGGCCATGATCCGCTCACCCCACTACACTGAGGAGCATGAGATATTCCGCCACAACGTCCGGCGGTTCCTGGAACGCGAGTGCCTGCCCCATCGCGAGGCCTGGCAGAAAGACGGCAAGGTCTCGCGCGAGGTCTGGCGCAAGATGGGCGACGCCGGGTTCCTCTGTACAAAGATGAACCCGGACTACGGCGGTGGCGGCGGAAACCTTTATCACTGCCTCGTCATCATGGAGGAGCAGACGCGCATCTGCTTCAACGAACTCGCCTTCTATCTGCACAGCGACATCATCGCGCCCTACATCGAACTCTACGGCACGGAAGACCAAAAGCAGCGCTATCTGCCTCGCATGGCCAAGGGCGAACTCGTCGCCGCCATCGCCATGACAGAGCCTAGTGCCGGCAGCGACTTGCAGGCGATCAAAACGACCGCGCGCCGCGACGGCAATGTCTATCGCCTCAAGGGCCAGAAGGTCTTCATCTCGAACGGTCAAGTCGCCGACCTGATCGTTGTCGCCGCCAAGACCGACCCCGACGCGGGCGCGAAGGGCATGAGCCTCTTCCTGCTCGAAACCGAGGGCGCGCAAGGGTTCCACCGCGGACGCAATTTGAAGAAGATCGGCTGCAAAGCGCAGGACTCGTCCGAACTGTTCTTCGACGACGTGGCGATCCCACCGGAGAATCTGCTCGGCGGCGTCGAAGGCCGCGGCTTCTACCAACTCGTTACACGCCTGGCGGAAGAACGCCTGATCATGGCGATGTCGGCGGTGGCCAATATGGAAGAAGCGGTGAAAGAAACCGCGGCCTATGTGAAGGAACGTCGCGCCTTCGGCCAACGTCTGGCTGACTTTCAGAACACGCGCTTCAAGCTGGCCGAGTGCAAGACCAAGGCGATGCTCGGCCGCACGCTGCTCGAACACTCGATCGACGCCTTCATCGACGGCAAGTTCGACGCCACGCACGGCGCCATCGTGAAGTGGTGGACGACCGAGAAGCAGTGCGAAGTGTTGGACGAATGCCTGCAGCTCTTCGGCGGCTATGGCTATATGAACGAATACCCGATCGCGCGCCGCTATGCCGACGGACGCCTGGGCCGCATCGCGGGCGGCACGAACGAAATCATGAAAGACCTGATCGGGCGCACGCTATGACCGGGCTTTCCTTTCCCTCATCGATCACCTTCTCGGCGGAACATCAGATCTTCCGCGATCAGGCCCGCCGCTTCTTCGCAGAAGAATGCGCGCCACAGCAGGAAGCATGGTCCGAGGCCGGAATCGCGCCGCGCGCGATCTGGCGCCGTGCGGGCGAACTTGGCTTCTTGTGTGCCCGCGCACCGTCGGAACTCGGCGGCGCCGACGCGGACATGCTCTACAGCGTGATCCTGCTGGAAGAACAGGCACGCGCCGGCGTGATCTCGCCGGTGCTGTCGCTGCACAACGACGTCGTCTCACCCTATCTCTTGCACTACGCCAACGCCGCGCAGAAGGCGCACTTCCTGCCGCGCATGGCGGCGGGCGAATGCATCGGCGCAATCGGCATGTCCGAACCCGCCGCCGGCAGCGACCTGCAAGGCATCACGACCACCGCGCGCCGCGACGGCGACGACTACATCATTCGGGGTCAGAAGACGTTCATCACCAACGGCCACTGCGCCGACCTCATCGTCCTTGCGGTCAAGACGGATGCATCGGCGGGCGGACGCGGCATCAGCCTCTTCCTCTTCGAGACCGCGAACGCCAAAGGCTTCACGCGCGGGCGCATGCTGGACAAGCTCGGGCAAAAGGCATCGGACACAGCCGAGCTCTTCTTCGACGACGTCCGCGTGCCCGCCACGTCGCTTCTCGGCGGCGAAGGTCGCGGCTTCCCGCAGCTGATGGACCGCCTGGTCGAAGAGCGCCTGATGACAGCGGTCGGCGCGATCGGGTTCATCGACCGCGCGATCGAGCTCACGACCGCCTACGTGCGCGAGCGCAAAGCATTCGGCAAGGCGGTGCTCGACTTTCAGAACACGCGCTTTCGCCTAGCGGAAGCCAAGAGTGAGGCCGCGGTGTTGCGCGTCTTTCTCGAACGCTGCATCCGCGACTTCATGGAGGGCCGCCTCGACCCACAGACGGCGGCGGCGCTCAAGTGGTGGGCCACCGAACAGCAATGCGCCATCGTCGACGACTGCGTTCAGCTCCACGGCGGCTACGGCTACATCCTCGACTACCCGATTGCGCGCATGTGGCTCGACAGCCGCATCACGAAAATCTACGGCGGCAGCAACGAAATCATGAAAGAGATCATCGGTCGATCGCTTTAGGCGATTCGGCAATGAGATGGACGCGGACACACGATGACGAAAATACCGAGCCGCAACATTCAACCAGCGCAGGAGATCGGCGACGGCGTCGTCTTGGTCAAAGCCAAAGGCGCGGCCACAATCACGCTAGACCGGCCCGAGAGCGGCAACGCCATCAATCTCGAACTGGCCCGCGCGCTGATGCGCGCGCTGCAATCGTGCGAACGCGACAGCGACGTGCGGGCGATCGTCATCCGCGGCCGCGGCCGTTTGTTTTGCACCGGCGGCGACTTGGTCGCCATCCGCGATCAAGGTGACGCGGCGCCCGCCTATGTCCGCCAACTGCTGTCGTACTTGCACGAAGCGCTGAACCTCATCGCGACGCTCCGCGCGCCGGTCGTGGCCGCGGTCAACGGCACGGCGGCAGGAGCAGGCCTCGCGCTCGCTTGCGCCTGCGACCTGACGGTGGCGATCGACAGTGCACGCTTCATCATGGCCTACACCAAAGTCGGCCTCACGCCTGACGGCTCGTCGACCTGGTTCCTGCCGCGCATCATCGGCTTGAAGCGCACGCTCGAACTGGCGCTCAGCAACCGCGCCGTCAGTGCCGCCGAAGCCCGCGACTGGGGCCTCGTCAACGACGTCCTGACCGAACAAGAGTTCGAACCGCACGTCGACGCGCTCGTCGCCCGCCTGTCGAACGGCGCCACAAACGCATTTGGTCAGGCTAAGCGGCTGATCCGCACGTCGCACCTGCAAACCCTCGGCGACCAAATGGAGGCCGAGGCCGATGCGCTCTGCGCAGCGCTGATGGGCGCGGAGGCCGTATCTGGTCTAGAAAGTTTCGCGGTTGAACGTCGCAAGCGCGCGGAGTCCCAGACTTAAGGGGTGACGTGGCTGGGGGCCGGGACAATCATGCAACGAAGACAATTCCTGATCGGCGCCGGAGCGCTCGCAATGACTTTGGCGTCCAACGCACGCGCCGCCGCGTTTCCAGAACTCGAAGCGTTCATCGCCAAGGAAGCCGCGGCGCGCCACATTCCAGGCGTCGCCGCCTGCATCATCCGTGACGGCGACATCGCGTGGTCCCATACCTACGGCTTTGCCGATATCGAGCGCAAAGTGCCCATGAGTTTGGACGCGTTGCTCAACATCGGCTCCATCTCGAAGACGTTCACGACGACCGCCTTGATGCAGCTGAAAGAGGCAGGCCGCGTCGATCTCGACGCCGACGTCGGCGTCTACCTACCCTTCCCGATCCGCAATCCGAAATACCCCGATATCGTCATCACGCTGCGCAAGCTCCTGACACACACAGCATCTCTGCGCGACGGCATTTCCTATGCAAAGCTCTACGCGTGCGGCGACCCGCCGCTCAGTCTCGCCGAGTGGCTCAAGGCATATTATACGCCGGGCGCTGAGTTCTACGACGCCGCCGAGAACTTCCACCCGTGGAAACCCGGTGAAAAATGGGACTACTGCAACCTCGCCTTCGGCGTGATCGCCTATGTGGTCGAACGCGTCTCCGGCGAAACGTTCGCCGACTACTGCCGTCGAACGATCTTCGAACCGCTCAAGATGACGGAGACGAACTGGTATCTGCGCCAGGTCGATGTGAAACGCCACCTGACGCCCTACACCTGGGTTGAAGGCGGAAAGCCGCGCGGACCGACCTGGGGCGGTCTATCGCAAGGCGTCATCCGCGAGGGCGGTCCGACCTTCGACCAGAAACTCGACGACGGCTATCAGCCAAACTGTCCCTACAACCACCCGAACTTCCCTGACGGCTTCCTCCGCAGCAGCCTGAACGGCCTCACGCGCTATCTGCGCGCCTATCTCGGCGGTGGCGCATTTGAGGGCGGACGCATCTTGAAACCCCAAACCGTCGCCGAAATGCTGACGGTACAGCTGACGACCCCGAATGGCCGCCACCAAGGCCTCACCTGGTACGCCGATCAAAAGGTCGCCGACGCGCTCTCATGGGGCCACGGCGGCAGCGACCCGGGTATCAACAACGACGTGCGCCTCTTGCCAAGCCGCAAGCTCGCGACGATCGTCATCACCAACACCAACGGCATTAAACCGCAGGACTTCACCCACGCCTTCATGCAAGCGGCCGCGTCACGCGCTGGCTAGCTGAAGCACTTCGCAAGCTTGCACATCCAGGCTTTCAGGTTCTCTTTGATCTCAAGTCCCGTGACCCCGTGGCGCACGATGATGAGATCGCGATCGGGCGCGACGACCGTGAACTGACCGTCATAGCCGTTGGCGGAGAAGGATCCCGGCCCGCCCAGATCCAGCCACCAATGCGCGCCGTACCGATTGTCTCCCGCTCCCGGCTGCTGAAAGGTCGGCGTGCGCGCATAGTCGACCCAACCTTCGGGAAGCAGCCGCCGCCCGTCCCACACGCCGCCGCGCAGATAGAGCAACCCAAAGCGCGCAAAATCGCGCGCCGTCATAAAACAATAGCTTGAGCCGATGAACGTCCCGGCATTGTCGAACCGTGGAATGGCCGACCGAATGCCGAGCGGCTCAAACAACCGCGTCACCATAAAGCGCTTGAAGTCGGACCCATACGCATCGAGTGCCCGCGCCGCAATGCGGCTGACGATGTTGGTCGTACCGCTCGCATAGGACCAATGTGTCCCCGGCGCATGCTCAAGCGGTTGCGCCGCCGCATAGGCCGCAACATCGTCCTTGCCGTCGCCGAACAGCATCGCGATGACGTCCGAAGGCCCGCCGCCGGGTGCATAATCTTCGATGAACTTCAGCCCGCTCGACATTCGCAACAGCTGATCGAGCGTAATCGCCGAACGCGCATCGTTCGCCCACGCGGGCACATCTGCGGGCGCCGAAACATCGAGCTTGCCGTCCTTCACCAGCAAACCGATCAGCGCCTGTGTGATGCTCTTGGCCTTCGACCACGAGTGATGCGTACTCGACGCGTCAAAGCCATCGCCGTACCGCTCAAACGTGATCCGCCCGCCCTGCACGATCAGCAGCGCATGCGTCTCGCCCAGCGTCGGCGTCTTCTTCTCCGCGAAAGCCTCCGCAACGAGGGCATTGAACGCCGCACGGTCGACGTGCTGCAACGAGCCGTGCGGCCAGTCCTGCGTCGGCCAGGCTGTATCGGTGGGCTGCGGCGGCAGCAGCGGGAGAGACATCGACAGACCTTAGCGCACACCCACGAAAGTAGGAAGCGATGCCCGGGCTTGCATGACGGCGCAGAATTCGCACGGTAGGCATCGCACGAAGCTAGTGGAGAACATCATGACAAAACCCATCATAAACCTCGACGAGGTCGAGTTCGACGACGTCGAGGAGAACGGCATCTACACCTCCAGCCGCGCTTCGATCGGCGCGCACATCGGCGCGAAGGACCTCGGCTACAACCTAACGGTCCTACCGCCGGGCAAGGTGCAATGCCCCTTCCATAATCACCACGGCGAGGAAGAAATGTTCTTCATCCTGGAGGGCGAAGGCGAACTTCGCTTCGGCGACAAGCGTTACCCGATCCGCAAACACGACGTCATCGCTTGCCCCACCGGCGGGCCGGAAGTCGCACATCAAATCATCAACACCGGCATGGTCCCGATGCGCTACTTGGCGATCTCCACGCTCGTCGACGTCGAGGCTTGCGAATACCCTGACTCACAGAAAGTTCTCATCGTCACCGGCAAGCCCGGCGAACCGGGCATCAGAAAACTCTTCCGCGCCGAAAACACGGTCGACTATTACGACCGCGAGAAGAAATAGGGCCACCCCTTTCGGAGCGGCCCCTGATCGAACGCTGCGTCGCGCCTATGCCGCCTTCTTCGTCGTCGTGCCGAGGTCGAAGCGGTCCAGATTCATCACCTTGGTCCATGCGGCGACGAAGTCCTTCACGAACTTCTCCTTCGCGTCGTTGCTCGCATACACCTCAGCGAGGGCACGCAGCTGGGAATGCGAGCCGAAGACGAGGTCGGCGCGCGTGCCGGTCCATTTCACCTGGTCGCTCCTGCGGTCGCGGCCTTCGAACACGCCGTCGGACCCTGCAACCGCCTTCCACTTCACGCCCATGTCGAGCAGGTTGACGAAATAGTCGTTCGTCAACGTCTCGGGCTTCTTCGTGAGCACGCCATGCTTGGGCGTACCGACGTTGAGCACGCGCAAGCCCCCGACAAGCACCGTCATCTCCGGCGCCGACAGCGTCAGCAGTTGCGCGCGATCGACCAGCGCTTCTTCCTCAGACATCGGATTGCGCCGCGTCAGATAGTTGCGGAAGCCGTCCGCGCGCGGTTCGAGATAGGCAAACGACTCCACTTCGGTCTGTTCCTGCGACGCGTCCATGCGACCCGGCGTGAAGGGCGCCTTCACGTCGACGCCAGCCGCCTTCGCCGCTTTCTCGACGGCGGCAACGCCGCCGAGCACGATCAGATCCGCCAGCGACACTTTCTTGCCGCCGCCTGCCGACGCGTTGAACGCCTTCTGGATGTCCTCGAGCTTCGCCAACACCTTCGCCAACTCAGGCGGGTTGTTCACCGCCCAATCCTTCTGCGGCGCGAGGCGAAGGCGCGCGCCGTTGGCGCCGCCGCGCTTGTCCGAACCGCGGAACGTCGACGCCGACGCCCACGCCGCCGAAGCAAGCTGCGACACCGACAAACCGGACGCGAGAATCTTCGCCTTCAGATCGGCGATGTCCTTCTCGTCGACCAGCGGATGGTTCACCGCCGGGATCGGGTCCTGCCAGATCAACGGTTCTTTCGGCACGAGCTTGCCGCGGTAGAGCGAGAGCGGACCCATGTCGCGGTGCGTGAGCTTGTACCAAGCCTTCGCAAACACTGCCGCGAACTCCTGCGGGTTCTTATGGAACCGGCGCGAGATCTTCTCGTAAGCCGGGTCCACGCGCAACGACAGATCGGTCGTCGCCATCATCGGCGCGTGCTTCTTCTTCGGATCATGCGCGTCTTCCACGGTGCCCGCACCCGCACCGCCCTTCGGTTTCCATTGATGCGCGCCGGCCGGGCTCTTGCTCAACTCCCATTCGTAACCGAACAGCGTGTCGAAATAGCCGTTGTCCCATTTGGTGGGATGCGGTTTCCAAGCGCCCTCAAGCCCGCTTGTGATGGTATGGCCGGCCATGCCGCTTTCGAACGCGTTGGCCCATCCGAGGCCTTGGCTCTCGATATCGGCGCCTTCCGGCTCGCGGCCGACATGGCTCGTCGGCGCCGCGCCGTGCGTCTTGCCGAACGTGTGACCGCCGGCGATGAGCGCAACCGTTTCCTCGTCGTTCATCGCCATGCGTGCGAAGGTCTCGCGGATATCGTGCGCCGCGGCCGCCGGGTCGGGCTTGCCGTTCGGTCCTTCCGGATTGACGTAGATGAGACCCATCTGCACCGCGCCGAACGGCGACGCCAACTCGCGGTCGCCACTATAGCGCGCATCGCCCAGCCACGTGTCTTCGGCGCCCCAATTCACGTGCGCCTCAGGCTCCCACGTATCCTCGCGCCCGCCGCCGAAGCCATAGGTTTTGAATCCCATCGACTCCAGCGCGACGTTCCCTGTCAGGATCATCAAATCGGCCCACGAAATTTTGCGGCCGTATTTCTGTTTGATCGGCCACAACAGCCGGCGCGCCTTGTCGAGGTTGCCGTTGTCCGGCCACGAGTTGAGCGGCGCAAACCGCTGCTGACCGCGCCCGCCGCCGCCGCGCCCGTCGGCCGTGCGATAGGTCCCCGCACTATGCCACGCCATGCGGATAAAAAACGGGCCATAGTGGCCATAGTCGGCCGGCCACCACTCTTGGCTGTCGGTCATCAAAGCATGCAGATCTTTGACCACCGCATCGAGATCGAGACTGTCGAACTCTTTCGCGTAGTCGAAACCCTTACCCATCGGATCGGCATCGGGCGTATTCTGGTGAAGCACGCCGATATTCAACTGATTGGGCCACCAGTCACTATTCATCCTGCCGCGTGAGTGCGGTACGGGACACTTGTTTCCGTCCGTCATGTTTTGGCTCCGCTCGTATTTTCATCGCGTACGCGTCAGCGCGCGAAGACGCGTCGGCGTCACTGGCGCGAACCTTAGAGCCGGGCCCGAGCGCCGTCAACTAGATTAGAATTATTCTAAGTTGATAAGGCCATTGCGCGACGGAACCGAACGCGCACACCTGCCCGGCCACCATTGAGATGGGTGCAGCAGCACGGAACAACAAGACTAAACGTGGACGCACAATTCCTCTAAGAAGCGCGCCGCTCAACCCAATCCCGTTACCCGGGGGGCGCGCGTTACGCTCCAGGACTAAGTGCATGCCGGAACCAGCCGCTCCCGCTCCGCCTAAGCCGCATGCGCGCACGGACCTCACGCAGGGACCGATTTCCCGCACGCTTCTATTGTTTTCACTGCCGGTGCTGGGCTCAAGCGTGTTGCAGTCGCTCAACGGCTCGATCAATGCGATCTGGGTGGGCCGCTTGCTCGGCGCGGAAGCACTGACGGCGACCGCGAACGCCACCCTCATCCTCCTGCTTCTGTTGGGCACGATGTTCGGCGTGGGTATGGCGGCCACGATCATGGTGGGACAAGCGCTCGGGGCGAAGGACCTACCGCATGCGAAGAAAGTTGTCGGCACGACGGCGACCTTCTTCGCGGGTGTGTCGCTGGCGCTGGCGATCGGCGGCTTCGCCGCGTCGGAGCGCTTGCTGCTCTGGATGGGCACGCCGGAAGAAGCGCGGCCATTGGCGGAAGACTACCTGCGCGTCGTCTTCCTCTCGATGCCGTTCATGTGCTTCTTCGCGTTCCTGGTGATGGTGCAGCGCGGTGCAGGTGACGCGAAGACGCCGTTTTGGTTCATGACGCTGGCGACGCTTCTGGACGTCGCCCTCAACCCGATTCTGATCAGCGGCCTAGGACCCTTCCCGCGCATGGGCATCGCCGGCTCAGCGACGTCCATGCTGTTGTCGCAGGCGATCGGCATGGCGGCGCTGCTAGGCTACCTCTATTGGCGCAAAGCCGATCTGCGCCTCACGCGCGGCGAACTCCATTACTTGAAGCCCGACGTGGCGCTCATGCGCACCATCGTCGTCAAGGGCCTGCCGATGGGCGCGCAAATGTTGGTGATCTCATCCTCGGCGCTCGTCATGATGTCGATGATCAACGCCTACGGCGCCGAAACAGCCGCCGCTTATGCCGTGGCGGTGCAACTTTGGACCTACGTCCAAATGCCGGCGATGGCGATCGGCGCGGCGGCGTCGGCGATGGCGGCCCAGAACGTCGGCGCCAACCAATGGGACCGCGTCGAGCAAAGCGCCTACGCCGGCGTTCTCATCAACGTATTGATGACAGGCACCTTGGTCGTGCTGCTCTATCTGCTCGATCCGTTCGTCGTCGAGCTATTCCTGCCCGGCCGGCCGAACACAATCGCAATAGCCGAACACATCAACAACATCGCCGGCTGGAGCTTCATTTTGTTCGGCATGACATTCGTGCTCTTCGGCGTGGTCCGGTCAACTGGCGCGGTCACACCGCCGCTGGTCATCCTACTGATCTCGCTCTTCGCCGTACGCATCGGCTTCGCGACACTGCTCGAACCCTCCTGGGGCCAAGATGCCATCTGGTGGAGCTTCCCGGTCAGCATGGCAGTCTCAGCCTCCCTAGCACTCGCCTACTACCGCTGGGGCGGCTGGCGAACAGCCCGAATGGGACTACCCGCGCGCGAAGTGGAAGACGCGCCAGACACAGGCCTCGGCGCGCCACCACTCGATGCTGCCGCCGTCAATGAGAACACGGCGCGATAACCCCTATCTCATCGAGCGCGGGTGAACTGGCGGAAGGGCTTCGTGGTCTCGGCAGCAGTCCCGGCGATGCCGTCGAAAAACGCAGCCAAATAGAGCCCGAGTACCGCATTTTCACTTGTGCCCGGGACCCAGCGCCGGAGTTCTTGAGCCGAATTGATCATCGCCGTGAACACCTGCGATGCGATGAAGGGATCGATCGGCCGAAAGACGTTCTCAGCAATACCGTCGCTGACGAGATCGGCCACCTTGTCGGCAAGAAATCGGAATCGCGTCTTCATTTGCTCGCGCAACGCCTCCGGCAAGGCGGCCAGCGCCGCGGTCCGCAGCAAGGGACCTCTTCCGCCCATCTGAAAGCCGATCAACTGCGCGCCCGTGCGATTGATGCGCTCGAAGTTGTCCGGCGCGCTCCGCGTTTCTTCGATGGCCTCACGCACAATGGCGAAGGTGCGCTCGAAACACGCAACGACGAGTTCGTCCTTCGCGTCGTAGTGATGATAGAATGAGCCTTTCGTCAGGTTGAGCTTCGCCGAAATCTTCTCGACGGACGCGCCATGGTAGCCTTGCTCGTTGATCAGGTCCGTCGCCGCCTGAAGGAATGCTTCCTGCGCGTCCGAAGGACGGGCCAGTCCAGCCAACGTCGGCGGTGCGGACCATCGGCGGTCCGGCACAAGAATGCCGTCGACCAGAATGTCGGCCATGCGCTTGGCGACACGATCGAAATCGCTCGGCTCGTAGCGCTGAATCCAGCCCGTCGTCCAGAGAACCTGCGAAAGCAGAAAATGCGCGCGGGCGTTCAGACCTTGCCGGTCGGCGCCGGTTTGCTCGGGCGTCTGCAGCAAGCGCCGCACATTGCGAAACATATCTGTGTACGCGCTGAAAACAGGGCCCACATGGGGTTCGGTCATTGCGCGAAGATCGCCGAACAACAGCAGGTCGGGGCGCTCGCCGGTAGCGATCGTGCGATAGAGGTGAAAGTAGTTGGCCAAGAACAGCGCGACGCGTTGCCGCGGCGCGTCTGTCGACGCCAGTGCGTCGTCGATCAGACGATTATACGCATCGATCGTTCGCGCAAAGCATGCGGCGGCAAGATCTTCCTTGCGCTTGAAATAGTAGGTAACGCTCGTCTTGATGAGACCCACGCTGGCGGCGATATCGGCAAGCGTCGTTCCCTTCACACCCTTGCTGTTGAAGACCCGCGCCGCTCCATCGAGAATTGCCGCGCGCTGCAACTCGTATTTCGGCGTCGCGAGTTTCTGAGACGACCTGACCATCACCGATGCTTACACCGTCATGGCCGGTTTGACGCCGCTCGGGACTTGCGCAAGACCCGGCCCGAACGGTCCCCGACACTTTCGCCATCTTCGGTGCTCATACGGCCGTTCACAAGTGTTGCCTTGTAGCCCCGCGCGCGCTGGATGAAGCGCGGCGCGCCACCCGGAAAATCGTGAACCAAAACCGGCGCGAGTTCTGTCACTTGGTCCGGATCGAAAACGTTGACGTCGGCGCACATGCCCGGCGCGAGAATGCCCCGATCGGTCAACCCGATGACGCGTGCCGGCGCGGATGTGATGCGGCGGATGCCTTCCTCGATCGTGTAGAGCCCGCGCTCGCGCACCCAGTAGGACAGCACGAAGGTCGCCCAGCCGGCGTCCATGATCTGCGACACGTGCGCGCCCGCATCGCCAAGACTGGGCAGGAAGCGTGGTCCGCTGAACAAGTCGGCCAGCGAGTCCAAATCCAAATTGTACATTCGATAGTTGAAGAGCGCCCGCCCCTCGCTCTGCAGCGACACACGGAAGAAAGCTTCCGACCAATGCTCACCGGCTTCCGTCGCCCAGTCCTGGAGGCTCTTGTTGTAGAGATAATCCGGCACTTCGCCGTCGCCCATCCAGTACGACGTTTCCATCTTGAGCCAACCCGTGCCGTTTTTCTTCGCATCGTCGACCAAGGTGGCGCGCGTGGCCGGATCGCTGATCGCCTTGAGACGGCCGGCAAGGTCGAGCTTTTGAAGCTTCAACCAGCTTGAGCCTTTTGCCGGCAGGTTCGACTGAAGGCCGAAAATGAACCCTGACCCGCGTGGCTGCGAGATTCCGGTGAGATCGATGCCATCCTTGCACGCGTTCTTCAGAAGCTCAGTGCCGTAACGGCCGGCGTTCGGGTCGGCACCGACGCCCGCGCTGAACAGCATGCGCGCGCCGCTGTTGGCGGCGAGGTCGCACATCAGATCGAGGCTCGCGCCGACGGACTGCATGACCCCGCCGCGCGCACCGACGGCTTTGGCAATGCGCATCAGCTCATCGGGCTCGGCGAAGGTGCCGGGAATGCTGCGTCCGTCGGGCAGTTTGTGCGGTTCAAAGCGATTGGTCGAAAAACCGACCGCGCCGTCATCGATGGAACGGCCGACCAAGTCGGCCATTTGCTGCTTCTCTTGCTCGGTCGCGTTCTCTTCAACCGCGCGTTCGCCCATGACATAGAAGCGCAAGGCGCAATGTCCGATCATGCCGGCAACGTTGAGCCGCGGATTCAGACGCTCGATTGAACTCAGATAATCGCCATACGTTTCCCAGTCCCACGGCAATCCGTTCATGATCGCGTCGCGCGGAATGTCTTCGACGGCTTCCATCATGCCGGCAAGCAAGCCCCGGTCTTCCGCTTTGCACGGCGCGAACGTGACGCCGCAATTCCCCATAAGGACGGTTGTCACGCCATGCCAACTCACCGGCGTCAGGTCGGGATCCCAGCCGATCTGCGCGTCGAGGTGCGTATGAAGGTCGACGAATCCCGGGGACACGACGCAGCCTTTCGCATCGATTTCGCGCCGGCCATTGCCGTCGATCCGCCCCATCGCCGCAATCTTCTCGCCTGTGATCGCCACATCGCCTTCGAACGGCTTCGCGCCGGTTCCGTCGACGACCAATCCGCCGCGAATGACGATGTCATGAGTGGCCATGCCGATTTTTCCTTCTGTTCAGCCCGTCCGATCTTCTTAGACCGACCGGTATGCTTGCGCAAGAGAACCAGGCAGGACACTTGCAGCATTTAGAATACATGGTATGGTCGAAAACGGGATGGCAAACGCACCTCCGCAATCGTGAGGCGCCGGGGAACAACGATGGCTGGGCGACGAATTTCGCTCCCGGTGAAACTTGCGTTCGGTTTCGGCCAGCTCGCCGAGTCCATGTATCTCGGCTTGTTCATCACCTTCAGCGCGATCTACTACAATCAAGCGATCGGGCTTTCGAACAGCCTCGTCGGTCTTGCGACCATGATCGCCATATTCGCCGACGCGGTCAGTGACCCGATCGTAGGCTCGCTCTCCGATCGTTGGCGCTCGCGCCTCGGCCGCCGCCATCCGTTTCTGCTGATCGCACCGATCCCGCTGGGCGCGTCACTCTATTTTCTCTTCCAGCCGCCCGACTTCATGCTGGTCATCCCCGCCGGCGCGCAGACACCGGACCAGCTACCGCTGTTTCTCTGGATGGCTGCGTGGACCGTGATCGGCCGCATTTTCCTGACGTTCTACTCGGTCCCTCACTTGGCACTGGGCGCGGAACTTTCGGACGACTACGACGAGCGCTCCGCGATTTTCAGCTACAACGCGGTGTTCGGCTTCTTCTTCGGCGCGTCGGTCGGCTACGTCGCCTACTCGTTCTTTTTTGCCGGCGAGCGCGTGCGCCTATCCGACGGCGCGGTCGTTCCGGGTCATCTGGATCCCGCGTCGTACGGGCCGCTGATGCTCTTCGCGGCAGCGGCGATCGTGATCGGCGTTTATATCTGCGCCATCGGAACACTGAAGGAGTTGCCTCACCTGTCGAAAGCGCCGCCCGGCACGAAGCGTTTTTCGGTTGGCGGAATGTTCAGCGACATAACGAGCGCGCTCAGCAATCGTCACTATCTATCCCTGCTCGTCGGCTTCTTCTTCCTGTCGTTGACCATCGGTGTGGGCGAAACCGTCGGCACGTTCATGGGCACCTTCTATTGGGAACTCGTACCCGACGAACTTCGCTGGTTCGGCATCGCCCACGCTTGCGGGTTCGTCCTCGGCGCCTTGAGCACGCCGTTTCTCATTGCCCAGTCGGAAAAGCGCCTGGTGTGCGTGACCAGCATCACGGTTTGCGCCGTCCTGATACCGTTGACGGTCTTGGGCCGCATGCTCGGACTGATGCCGGCAAATGGCGACGCGCTCTTGTTGCCCATCCTCCTTGTTCACGGAGCGGCCGGCGCCTTCTGCCTCGGCGCGCTCAACGTCTGCGTGATGTCGATGCTCGCCGACGTTTCGGATCAACACGAGCTTGAGTCGGGTCGAAGGCAAGAAGGCATGTTTTATTCGGCGCGCCTGTTCTTCGCGAAGGCCGCCAACTCGGTTTCGCATCTGATCGCGGGCGTTGCGCTGGACACCTTTGTTCGCTTTCCCTTCGGTGCCGTCCCCGGAAAGGTCTCCCAAGACGTGCTTTTCCGGCTCGGACTTGTAGCCGGCCCACTTGCTGCAATGGGCGCCGCTATCGCGATCATCTTCTATGGGAAATACCGCCTCAGTCGAACCGATCACGCACACTGCCGCGAGGCGCTGGATCGCCGAAAGGCCGAAACGACCGCGGGCACAGCCGAGTGACGGCGACCGGCGCGAATTGGCCACTCGCGGCTGACGTGGAAGACGTGCCCACGCCAGCTTAAAGCGCCTGTCGCGTTATCGTTATCCGTGTCCCGCCACTGTGTCCGCCGCCCCCGCAACCTCAACATGCCCCCTCGCCCTTCCGAAATCGAAAGGGAGAGGGGGAGGTGAAGATAGGGGCCGGCTGACGCCGCGTGACGCCGGACGCGCGTTAAAGCTCCAGGTCGTCGCTGTCGTTGCCGTGCATCCCTCTGCGCTCAGCGAGCACCTGTTCGAATTTTTCGCGTTGCGCGGGCGTCAGCACGGCGCGAATTTCCTCGTTTTCCTGCTTGCGCATGACGCGCAGTTCTTCGCGCAGCTTCGTCGTGATCTTTTCCTGGCGCGCGACGCCGGCGCTGTCGTTGGCGATTTTAGCCCGGCGCAGCACGCGCATCTCCTTGTTGAACTCCTGGCGCTTGGCGGCGAAGGGCTTGCGGTACTTCTTCTGGATGTCGTCGACCTGCTTGGCCTGTTCCATGCTCAACGACAGCTTTGACTTGAGCGTCGGGTCGGCCTGCGCCACGCCGCCGGCCAAGAACAAGGCGCCGACGACAAGCAAAAGATATTTCACACTCATGTTGGTTCTCCTGGGTTTCGAGGTCTCACCGGCCCGGCGGAGCGCGACCGCCCGCCGTCCGTTGCGGGGACAGGTGCGGTGGACGACGTGGTGAATCAAATGATATGATTTCACTTATATGATGAATGAAAATAATCTCTCCCGCGCCGACCTGAATCTGCTGCACCTTTTCGAGGTGGTGCTGCACGAACGGCATGTCGGCCGGGCGGCCAAACAGCTGAGCTTGACGTCCTCTGCGGTCAGTCACGGCCTGAAGCGCTTGCGTCAGCTTCTCAACGACCCGCTGTTTCTCAAAACGCCGAAGGGCGTCGTCCCGACCGAGCGGGCACTAACGCTGGCCGAACCGGTCGCCGACATTCTGGCGCGTGCGCGGCGCGTCATAGCGACAGCGCAGCCTTTCGATCCACGTTCGTCCGCGCGCCGTTTCACCATCGGTATGCCCGACTCCATGGCCGCGATCTTTCTGTCGCCGCTGCTGGCGGAGATCCGCCGCGTGGCGCCGCGCATCGACGTCAACGTGCGCCAGCTGCTGCACGAACAGGCCGTCGCCGAACTGGATGCGCGCACCGTCGACATCGCGATCGTATTGCTGAGGGACATACCGAAGCGGTTTGTCGACCATGTGCTCCTCGAAGGCGACTTCGTCATCGCGACGCGCGCGAAACATCCCTTCGTCCGCGATCCGTCTTTGGATCGCTTCTGCGAAATTCCCCATGTGGTGATTTCGCCCACGGGCGACCCGCACACGTTCATCGACGACACCCTGGCAAGCATGGGCCGCACGCGGCGGGTCGCCGTAACGGTGCCGAACTTCATGCTGGCCTGCGCGCTCGTCGCCGAGACCGACTTGATCACGACATTGTCGAAAGCCTTCGTCGCCCGCCACGGCAAACGCTTCGGCGTCGTCGCCACGCAAGCCCCCCTGCCGATGCGCCCCTTCCAAGCCCGCGCCGTCATGCCGAAGGCCGCGATGATGGACGCAGGCCTCGAGTGGCTGTTCGACCTTCTCAAAACCCGCCTCGGGGGCCGCTAGACCACACGCGCGCCCCTGCTTGCCCGTCGCCCATCCACAGTCCATCCTTGGACCTCAAGCGCAGTTCCCTGGACAGTCCAGCACGATGAGCACGACCCATCTGAACAATAGCAAGCCGAAGCTCCGCGCTAGGGCCGCAGCGCGCGTCGCCACTCTGCTGCTCGCAATCAGCGCCTCGCTACTCCCGGCCCCCACCCGGGCCGCCGAAATAGAACCAAACGCGAAGGCACTTGAAGCTCTCACCAAAGCTTTCGCGGCGCAGGATGCAAAGGATTGGTCGGGTGCGAAAACGCTCTCGGAAAAGCAGCCGGCGGTCGTGCGCGACCTCGTGCAATGGCGCTATGTGTCGTCGCAGGATTCTGGCGCGACCTTCGATGAGATCGATGCGTTCTTAGGCGCGCACGCCAATTGGCCGGGACGCTTTCAGATCGTTCAGCGCGGCGAGGAGGCGCTGCTCACCAATGCGCTGGTCGACACGAAAGGGCCCGCTTGGTTCAAGGCGCGCCCGCCGCGCACCAGTGCCGGCTGCCTGGCCTGGGCGAAATTTCAGTTTGCGCACGAACAGAAACCGGACGCGCTTTCCGGCATCAGACGTTGCTGGCTGGCGCGCACGCTGACCCTCGCCGATTACCAGGACTGGACAAGCGGCACGCAAATGACGCTGCCCGAAGCCGACCACCTCGCGCGCGCCGACGACGCACTGTGGAATCGGAGTGTCTCGGGCGCCCGCGAACTTCTGCCGCTGCTGTCGGCAAAGGCGCAGGTCGCGGTGGACGCAAGGGTCAAACTCCAGTCGGGCAACGCGATCGATCTCGACGACGTCCTCGACGAAGCGCCATCGCCCGCATGGGCCGCGAGCCTCATCTATGACCAGGCGGTGCAGCAGCGAAAGGCCGGCAAGACGGAAGAGGCGTGGGCGCTGCTGATGAAAGCCGACAACACCGGTGCGCTCCCGCAATCGTATTCGCAAGCCTGGTGGCTCGAACACAATCTCCAGGCACGTGACGCACGCGACGCCGGCGAACACGACACCGCCTACAAGCTAGCGTCCCGCACGCATCTTTCCGCCAACAACAATGTCGTCGCGTATCTCGACGCTGAGTTCTTGTCCGGCTGGATCGCGCTACGCAATTTGGACGAGCCGAAAAAGGCCCTGACCCATTTCCAGAACCTGGAGGCGGCGGCGAAGTCGCCGATCACGCACGCCCGCGCCGACTATTGGAAAGCACTCGCGCTCAAGGCGCTCGACGAAGAGGCGAAGGCGCGCCAAGCGCTCGCAGACGCCGCCGCGGCGCCGACCGCGTTCTACGGGCGGCTCGCGCTAGAGATGCTGAAGGACGCGCCGCCGCCGGCAAGCCGCACGCCCAATCCATCAGCCACCGCAGCCGGCGAAGACATCGAACAACTCATCCAAGCCGTAGCCGTGTTGCTCCGCATCGCCGACAACCGCCGCGCCAATGTCTTTGCCAATGCCGCCATCGATGTTTGCCAGTCTGCGGCCTGCGCCACCACGCTAAGCGCACGCCTCTCGCGGCTCGGCAACAACTACGGTGCCGTGCGCAGCGCCAAGAAAGCGCAAACGCTGGGCCTGTCGCGGCCGGACCAACTCTATCCCCTGATCGACTTGCCGCCAGCCTGCACGACGGCCGGCGTTCCGCCCGCCCTCATCCTCGCGCTCATCCGGCAGGAGAGCGAGTTCGATCCCGCCGCCGTCAGCAGCGCGAACGCCCGCGGCCTCCTTCAACTCCTACCCTCGACCGCGCAGGAGGTGGCACGGCGTAACGCCCTCCCCTATGCCGGCGCGGACGACCTACACAAACCTGAAATCAATCTGGCGATCGGCTGCTATCACGTGAAGGACCTGCTCGACGCGCTAGGCGGCTCCTGGGTTCTGACCATCGCCGGCTACAACGCAGGCAAAGCGCGCGTCCTCGCCTGGACCACCACGCACGGCGACCTCCGCGACGACGCCAAAGTCGACGTCATCGACTGGATCGAAGCCATCCCCTTCGACGAAACCCGCAACTACGTGATGCGCGTCCTAGAGAACCACCTTGCCTACAAAGCCCGCCGAGGCGAACCGCTAAACCCGCAAGAACTCAACCAAAGCCTCCGCCGCGTGCGTTGACGGATCAACGAGAGCGGAAATGGGCATCAGAAACTATCTGATCGAAGGCGTTTCCGGCACCGGCAAGACGGCCGTCTGCCACGAACTGCGGCGGCGCGGCTATCACGCCATCAACGGTGACCGAGAGTTGGCTTATCAAGGCGATCCAAAGACGGGCGAACCTGTGGATGGGCCCGCCCACGAGAGCGCGGCGGACGGCGTCACCTGGGGGCACGAGCATCACATTTGGGATGTGGGCAAAGTCAAATCCGTGATCGCCGATCACCGCAACGCGATCACCTTCTTCTGCGGCGGCTCCCGCAACTTCGCCCGCTTTATCGATTTGTTCGACAGGGTTTTCGTTCTCGAGATCGATCTCGACACCTTGAACCGGCGCCTTGCCGCAAGACCTAAAGACGAATTTGGCGGACGGCCGAGCGAACGGGAGCTGATCGTGCGATTGCATGCAACGAAAGAAGATACCCCGAAGGGCGGCATCATCATCGACGCCACCGCGCCGCTCGAACGCGTCGTGGATGAGATTCTCTCGAATTCCGGAGATGCAGACCAAGGGCCCCCCCCCTAGCTTCGATACCTCGTTCGCCGCGCTCTCGGACTCACCCTCAAGAGAAAAAGGTGATCAGCTTGGCAAGTGAGCGTTCCGGCGCTTCCTCGACAACAAAGTGACCGCAGTCGAGGCCATTTGCCGTGATGTCGTCGGCAATCTCGCACCACGTCGCACGCATCTCATCCTCGGAATATTCACTAAGCCCCCACAGCAACAGCAGCGGGCACCTAATTTTGCGCTTGGCAGCCACATCGGCCTCGTCATGCATGCGGTCGGTTGTCCATCCTGCGCGATATTCGGCACACACGGCATTGACGACCTCAGGCTTCGCAAAAGCGCTCTCATAAGCTGCAAGTTCATCGGATGGGAAAGCATCCAGCGTTTGAGACTTCGTCCATGATCTGATCGTGTTCCTCACCAACTTTGCCGGCGCACCCAACAGCAGATCGTGGGGTATCGGATGCTTCTGCGCGAGCAGGAACCAGTGGTAAGTCTCGATGGCCTTCTCGACGTCGCCGAGCTTTCGCCACATCGCGAATGTCGGCAAAATCGACAAGGCCGCAAGACGCAGGACGCACTCAGGACGATCGAGCGCAAGTCGATACGCCACGCGGGCACCGCGATCGTGACCGGCAATTGAGAACCGATCATGGCCGAGCGTTGCCATCAGCTCGACCATATGTTCGGCCACCGCGCGTTTGGAGTAATTGGTCCCATCCTCCTCCGGCTTCGGGCCTGTGCTCGCTCCATATCCGGTCAGATCTGCAAGCACGACCGTGAACCGTTCGGCCAATTGCGGCGCCAAACGAGACCAACAGATGTGGGTTTGTGGAAAACCGTGCAGTAGGAGCAAAGGCGGACCATTCCCGCCGATCAGCGCGAAAATCTCCGCATCTCCGGCCGGTACTCTTTGCGCTCGAAAGGTCGACAAGCCGTCCATGGCACGCCTCGTAACGCGGCGCTCGTCCACTAGTTCCACGCCGCTGGATTATCGGCGAGAGTTTTCATGACTCAGGTCAGCGCGCGAATGTCCGCAGCGACCTCGGCGAGGTCGTTGTCGAGTTGGTGATCGCGGCCGGGGAGCCGGCGCACCATCGCGCCTTGAATCGCTTTCTCATAGAGGTCGATATGTTCGGGCGGCGCGGTGTCGTCGCTCCCGCCGTGATAGAGATAGATCGGCGTTTTCGCAGGCAGACGCGCGCCAAGGTCCGGCTTCGGCTTCATGTCGTCACTCGGCCAACCACCGTCGCCGACAAATGGCGCTGCAACAAGGAAGATGCCAATTGGTTTGCGTTTGGGCGGCGCGTCGGCGAGAGCGTTGATCAAAATCGTACCGCCGATCGAATGGCCGATCAGTATTGCGCCGTCGTCGAGGGCGGCGATCTCTTTCAAAAGAGCAGCCTTCCACGCGGCGTAGTTCGGATCCGCCTCGTTCGGCATACGCGGGTAGCGAATTTCATAACCGCGGCCAAGTTCCCGTTCGAGGCTGTCGACCAGCTTGTTGTCCCATTCATCATGAGCCCCCGCGCCTCCACCTTGAACGAATAAGATTTGCTTTGTCATGTTCGGAACCTGCGCTTCCCGGCACAACTTGCTGCTGGGCCGAACTCAGTCGATCACGGTCGTGAAAAGTTCGAGTACCAATTCCACTCCCATGTTCGGCCTGTATCGGCGGAGAACGCGCGGCTGTAAATCGGGGCTTTCGGGTTACGCTTATCCCAGTGGAATTTCACGATAACGTCTTTGCCGCCGACAACTTCACGGCCGAAGAAGTCACCCATATCGCCGTCGAAGGAACCTACTTTTCCGCCGTCGAGTTTCATAGCGTTGCTGTCTGCCCAGTAGATCGTCCACAGACGCGTCTGCGGATCGAACAAGCGCACGGTGAGGCCTTCGAAAGGCTTTCCGTCAAATTCCGTATGGAAAATATCGACGTTGCCCAGACCCAGCAATATCGGTCGCAATTCCTGGGTCGCATCAAATTCCGCCCATTCGTCGTTGCCGGCCAGCGGTTCTTTCAATGTGCGATTTCTGATGTTCCAGTGACCTACCAAATAGTCGAAATCATTCTTGGACGAGGTCTCGCTCGCTGTAATTGCAAGTTTCCCATCACACGAAACAGAAAACGCACGCATGACATATCCTCATGGGACGACCACACGCCCGCAAACGCGCAATCCGAAGATCCGTTCCGCGCGACGGATAAGAAGCCGACAGGCCCTAGGGACGCTTGGAGATCGCACTACCGCAAAGGGAATCGAAGGGCGCAACGACGAGATAGCGCCCGTTCGCGACGGTTAGAACCCCAATTCTTCCACCCAGTGACGCTAGCCGTTACCGATTGCTACCGAGTGGTTCTGCCAGTCCGATGAGAAGTCCTTCGGGGCCGCGGATGTAGCAGAGCCGATACGCGTTCTCGTACCGAACCACTTCGCCGACGAGCTGCGCACCGTGCTTGCGGAGCCTGGTGAGTGTTTCGTCGAGGTCGCTCACAGCAAACATAGCGCGCAGGTAGCCGAGGGCGTTCACCGGGGCGTTCCGGTGATCGGCGACGACAGAAGGGGCGAGAAAACGCGAGAGCTCAAGGCGGCTGTGTCCGTCGGGAGTGACCATCATGGCGACCTCGACGCGCTGATGACCCAGTCCAGTGACGCGTCCGGCCCATTCGCCTTCAATCATGCCTCGCCCCTCAAACGTCAGGCCAAGCTCGGTGAAAAAGGAGATGGCATCATCGAGAGATTCCACCACGATACCGATATTGTCCATTCGTAGCAATTTGCTTTTAGTCATGTGTCATGTCCCCGTATTTCCTAGGCGGGTCGCTTCCTGCTTGCCTTGGGCGAAACCGGCACGGGCGGAGGGGATGCGGATGTCCAGATTCATCTGATTCGTCCCCATCGCGAGCCTCACTCCCACTCAATCGTCCCCGGCGGCTTTGAGGTCACATCGTAGACCACCCGGTTTATTCCCTTCACTTCGTTGATGATCCGCGTCGCGACGCGCGAGAGGAACGCGTGCTCGAACGGGTAGCTGTCGGCGGTCATGCCGTCGGTTGAGGTCACGGCGCGTAGGGCACAGACGTAATCGTAGGTGCGGCCGTCGCCCATCACGCCGACCGTGCGCACGGGGAGCAGCACCGCGAACGCCTGCCAGATCTTGTCGTACAAACCGGCCTTGCGGATCTCGTCGAGATAGACGACGTCCGCTTTGCGCAGGATGTCGAGTTTTTCGCGCGTGATCTCGCCAGGGATGCGGATGGCGAGGCCCGGCCCCGGAAACGGATGGCGGCCGACGAACGCCGGCGGCAACCCCAACTCGCGGCCCAGTACGCGCACCTCGTCCTTGAACAATTCGCGCAACGGCTCGACGAGCTTCAGCTTCATGCGCTCCGGCAAGCCGCCGACATTGTGATGCGACTTGATCGTGGCGCTTGGCCCCCCGGTGAACGACACGCTCTCGATCACGTCGGGATAGAGCGTGCCCTGCGCCAGAAAATCGACTTGGCCGATCTTCTTCGCCTCTTCGTCAAACACTTCGATGAAAGCCGCGCCGATGCGTTTGCGCTTCGTCTCGGGATCGCTGACGCCGGCCAGCCGGTCGAGGAACAAATCCTCCGCATGCACGTGCACCAGCGGAATGTTGTAGTGCTCGCGGAACAGCGTGACGACCTCGTCCGCCTCACCCGCGCGCATCATTCCCGTGTCGACGAAGATGCACGTCAGCTGCTCGCCGATCGCCTCGTGAATCAAAACGGCCGCCACCGATGAATCGACGCCGCCCGACAACCCACACACCACACGGCCTTTGCCGACCTGCGCCTTGATGCGCTCGATCTGCGTGCGGCGGAACGATTGCATCGTCCAGTCCGGCTTCACCCCCGCCACGCGCTGCGTGAAATTCTTGAGCAGCTCGCCACCGCGCGGCGTATGCGCGACCTCAGGGTGGAATTGCACGCCGTAGAACTTGCGCGCCTCGTCGGCGATCGCCGCGAACGGCGCGTTGCCCGAGATCGCGACCACCTTAAACCCCGGCGGCAATTCGGTGACACGATCGCCGTGGCTCATCCAGACGTCGTCCTTCGCGCCCTTCGCCCACACGCCTTCGAACAGCGGCGTCGCCTCGGTCACCTCAAGCGTCGCCCGCCCGAACTCGCGATGATGCCCGGCCTCGACCTTGCCGCCGAGCTGCGCACACATCAGCTGTTCCCCGTAACAGATGCCCAGCACCGGCAGATCCAACTCGAACACCTTCTGCGGCGCGCGGGGACTCTCGTCCTCCGTCGTGCTCGCCGGCGATCCGGAGAGGATGATAGCGACGGGCTTGTTCGTCTTGAGATAAGCCTCAGCCGATTGGAACGGCACGATCTCGCAATACGTGCCCTGCTCCCTCAAGCGCCGCGCGATCAGCTGCGTCACCTGAGAGCCGAAATCGATGATCAATACGGTTTGTGTCATGGAGGCTGGGGAAGCTAATGCGGCACCGTCTCCGCGTAAAGGTGCCCGCAGGAGTCTTCCACATGCCCCCGCGCAACCGTCGCGGGACACACGAATGGCGCAATTCTGCCGCAGTCAGGCCGCGCTTGGCCGCTTGTCTAGCGGCCTATTAATGTGGCTCGTTCGGGGCCCCAGGGGAGATTCAACATGACGTTCCGGCATGCGTGCTCAGTCGTTGCGGCTGTGGTGGCGTCGTTCGTGCTCACGGCCTGTTTCACCGTGTCGAAGAATGCGCCGAAGGGCGCAGGCCCCATCAACGATGAGCGCCTCATCGGCGCCTGGCGTGGCGTGGACAGCGACAGCGGCGAAGAAGCCGACGACGCGTTCCTCCACTTCCAAAAGCCCAAGGACGACGGGCCGCTGCGCCTCGTCTGGGTCGAAGACAAGGGCTACCAAGTCTACGAACTTCAGACGATGAAGATCGGCGGCAAGGACGTCTTCGCCGCAAAGATTCTGACGCCGATGGAAAAGACCGACGGCGAAATCCCTGACGGCTATTTCCTCGGCTTCTACGAGGTCAAAGGCAACGAGGTCGTCTTCGAAATGCTCGACGCCACCAAGATCGGCAAGCTGATCGAAAAGGGCGTCGTCAAAGGCATCAAGCCGCCGCGCACCTACGACATGGCGACGCTCACGGGCTCGCCCAACGAACTCGCGCGCTTTCTCGCGTCGCCCGAAGCCTACGCTGCACGGGTCGACGAGCCCGCCCGCATCCGCCGCATCGCACCCGGCAAGAAATAAACCTGCCAGTCAGTAGTTGAGGGAGTAACGCCATGGCTGAAGAAGAAACGACGTCCCACCCCGCCCCGCGCCGCAACGTCGGCAATCTGGTGCGCGGCCTCGGCGTCTTCATCGCTTTCGCAGGCCTTGGCGCGCTCGCCCTCTACACGGTCCAGAATCAACAGCGGGCCGGCGGCGCCTCATCGCCGTCATCGTCGTTCGCCGCCGCCCCACCGGAAGCGCAGGCCAAGCGCGCCGTGACACACACCGTCTCAGGCCCGCCCGGCACGCCAAGCCTGCGCCGCGTGATGTTGTCAACCGGCGGCGTCGGCTATTTCGAGTACGAGGCGCGCGTCTCCGGCACCGCCGAACTCCAACTGCCCGTGCGCATGGATCAAGTCGATGACGTGCTGAAGAGCATCGTGGTCTTCGACGACAAGGGCAACACCGGCTTCGTGCAGTTGCCGTCGCGTGCGCCGCTCTCCGATATCTTCCGCGGCCTGCCCTTCGGCCCCGCCGCGCTGGAATCGAACGCAGCCCTCATTGATGCGCTGAAAGGCGCTGAAGTCGCCGTTCGCGCCAGCGACAGCATCTCCGGCCGCGTGGTCAGCGTCGTGAAGGAAGAAGTGCGCCTGCCCGACGGCGACGCCACCACCACGCACCACCGCGTCGGCGTCATGACCTCCAGCGGCCTAAAGCAATTCGTCCTCGAAGAAGCCTCGTCGATCAGCTTCAGCGATCCCGTCCTGACGAAGCAGATCAACCAAGCGCTCGCCTCCGTCGCCGAACACCGCGAAGGCCAAGGCCGCACGCTGAAGATTCGCGCCAACGGCGAAGGCTCGCGAACGGTCACCATCGCCTACGTCGTCGAAGCGCCGTTGTGGAAGTCGTCCTACCGCGTGACCACACTCACCGGCGGCAAAGCGCACCTGCAAGGCTGGGCGATCCTGGAAAACGTCACCGGCAACGATTGGGTCGACGTCGACCTCACGGTCGTCACCGGCAACCCGGTCACCTTCCGCCAAGCGCTCTACGCCACCTACTACGTCGACCGCCCCGAGATCCCCGTCGAAGTGTTGGGCCGCATCCTGCCGAGACCCGACGAAGGTTCGGTCAACGCGCGCGGCGAAGGCTACGCCGACGCCGCTCCAGCGCCCGCAATGGCGCCGCCACCGCCGCCGCGCCCGGAGTCCGTCGCGGTCACCGGCTCACGCGCTCGCATGGACAAGAAGGATTCGGACGGCATGATCGCCGGCGGCAATACCGGCAAACCGATCGCCGCCGAGTCGACCGAAGCCGCAACCCAAGTCACCTTTCACATGCCGTTCACGGTCACCGTGATGAACGGCCAATCGCTTGCAGTGCCGATCATCGACAAGGAAGTGCCCGGCGATCTTGTCTCGCTCTATCAGCCTGAAACGCACGCGCGCCACCCGCTCGCCGCGCTGAAGCTCACCAACGCGTCGGGCACCAGCCTGCCGCCGGGCGTACTCACGCTCTACCAAACGAGCGCGGCCGGGACCGATTATGTCGGCGACGCCCAACTCTCGACCCTACCCGACGCCGAAGCACGGATGCTCGCCTTCGCGCTGGACCAAAAAATTCTGATCGACCGCGAAGATAAAGCCGAACAGCGCATCTCGAAGGCAACGCTGGCGAACGGCATCTTCAAGGCCTCCGTCGTCGACCAGCGCACCACGATCTACACGATCAAAGGCGCCGCCAAGGAAGACCGCCGCGTCGTCGTCGAACACCCACGCGCCGCCGGCTGGGAGCTCGTCACGCCGGATTCGAAGAACGCGGAGATGACCGACACCGCCTTCCGCATCCCCTTCGACGTGAAAGCAGGCGCGACGATCAAACAGACCGTCACGACCCAATGGCCGCGCGAGGAACAACAACAACTCGTGGACCTGGATATCGACGTGGTCCTGGCCTACGCCGCGAACGAAGGCCTAACCCCCGCCCAACGCGCAGCCTTCACGCGCATCGGCGAATACAAGCGCTCGCTCGAAGCCCTCGACACGCAAATCGAAAACGAAACCGAAGCCCGCGACCGCGTCTTCGAAGACCAGGGCCGCATCCGCGAAAACATCAAAGCGGTGCCGGCCGGCAGCGACCTCCAAAGCCGCTACCTGCGCTCGATGGGCCAACTCGAAGACCAAGCCGACTCCCACAACAAAAACATCACCCGCCTCCAACAACAACGCGCGGCGGAGCAACAGCGGCTAGCCGACTACGTGGCGGGGCTGCAGTTGTAACAGCAGGCCTCAAAGCATCAACGACTTGCGCGTGACGAAAGTGCGAGCGGGAAGCGCACAACGTGACGCTTCCGTCACGCTTGCGTTACGGATAAATGTCAATCAGCTCAACACTGTAACTGACGTTACGCTTGGGTAGGGGTGTCATTGGCATTCTCGACAAGGCTATAACCGCGCGGCCGACAGGGGGGACGCACATGACCGGACGCACAATCGCCGCCATCACGGCTGCAGCATTAGTTCTGGCGCAGGCGCACGCCGCCGACGGTCCGATGACGCAAGCGAACGATCCCTACTACGTCGACGCCGCCAAGCATCTGCGCGAGATCGCGATGCAAAAGCCCAACACGCGCCGTGCGAAGAACATCATCCTCTTCGTCGGCGACGGCATGGGCGTCACCACGGTCACCGCCGCACGCATCCGCCAGGGCCAAGTCGCCGGCCGCGACGGCGTGTCGAACAAACTCGCGTTCGAGTCCCTGCCCTACGCCGCCTTCTCGCGCACCTATTCGCACGATTCCGAAGTAACGGACTCCGCCCCCTCGGCCAGCGCCATGACCACCGGCGTGAAGTCGCGCAACGGCGTCATCAACGTCGATTCAAGCGTGCCCGAAAACGACTGCAAAGCGGGCCTCGCCCATCCCACGACCACCATCGCCGAACTCGCCGAGATCGCGGGCATGTCGACCGGCGCAGTGACGACGACGCGCATCACGCACGCCACGCCCGCCGCGACTTACGCGCATGTCGCTGGCCGCGACTGGGAAAGCGACGCCGACATGAAGCCGGAAGATATCGCCGCCGGCTGCATCGACATCGCGCGCCAGCTCGTCGAGATGCGCTACGGCGACGGCCTCGAAGTGGCAATGGGCGGCGGCCGCGCGCAGTTTCTTCCCCAGACCGTGACCGATCCGGAAGACCCGAAGAAGACCGGCGCGCGCAAAGACGGCCGCAATCTCGTCGACGCGTGGCTCAAACGCTACGGCGACGGCGCGGCCTATGTCTGGAACCAGCAACAGCTGCAATCGCTGAACACGAGCAAGACCAAGCACCTGCTCGCGCTCTTCGAACCCAGCCACATGCAGTTCGAAGCCGACCGCGTGCGCGACAAAGCGGGCGAGCCCTCGCTGGCCGAGATGACGTTCAAGGCGATCTCGATCCTGGAGAAGAATCCCAAGGGCTTCTTCCTGCTCGTCGAAGGCGGCCGCATCGACCACGCTCATCACGGCGGCAACGCGCTACGGGCGCTCCACGACACGATCGCGATGGATGAGGCGGTGGAGGCGGCGCTGGCCGCGACCGACGCGCGAGAAACCCTCATCGTCGTCACCGCCGACCACAGTCACGTGCTGGCGATGGCGGGCTATCCCTCGCGCAACAATCCGATACTAGGGCTCGCCGACCGCGAAGACGGCAAGCCCGCGCTCGCCAAGGACGGCAAGCCCTACACGACGCTTTCCTACGCCAATGGCCCCGGCGCCGTAGACGGCGCGCGAGAGGATCTGACACACGTCGACACCACAGCACGCGATTATCGTCAGCAGGCACTCGTGCCGATGGGCTCGGAGACCCATGGCGGCGAAGACGTTCCGATTTACGCGACCGGCCCGTGGGCGCATTTATTCCAAGGCGTCGTCGACCAGCAATACATCTTCCACGTCATGAACCGCGCCGGCCAAATCAAACAGCGCGCCGATACTGCAATCCGCGCCGGAGGCAAGAAGCGCTGATGGAAGCCGTCTTCAAACTCAACGGCAACATTGCCGAAACGAGAAAGTGGGCGGCAGGCCCGTGGAACGCCAACCAACAACACGGCTCCGCGCCCTCATCGCTCATCGCCCACACCGTAGAACACATGCCGTCGCCGCAGCCGATGCGCGTCGCCCGCCTGACGATCGACCTGATGCGCCCGGTCCCCGTCGCCCCGCTCGAAATCAAAACCGAAATCTTGCGCGAGGGCCGCAAGATCCAACTCATCGGCGTTCAGCTTCTGGCGAATGGCGTCGAAGTCGTTCGCGCGACAGTACTGAAAGTCCGCGCCCTCGACATCGATCTGCCCGCGGCCGTCGAAGCCAAACGGGTGACAGTGCCCTTCCCGCGCGAAGACGCGCCACCGGCGATGCCCAACGGATCGAACCCGTTCATCACCGGGCTCTCGGTCCAAGAGGCGAGAGGCGGCTTCCGCATCCCCGGCCCCGCCGCCGTTTGGTTTCGCGCCGACCGCCCGTTGATCGAGGGCGTACCAACGTCGCCTTTGATGCGCGCGGTCGTCACCTCGGACTTCTGTAACGGCACCGCGTCGGTGCTCGATTTCAACAAATTCACCTTCATCAACGCCGACCTCACGATCAGCCTGTCGCGCATGCCTGTCGGCGAATGGATCCTGCTGGACGCGGAATCGTGGATCGGCGAAAACGGCGCCGGCGTCGCCTTCGCAGGCCTCGCCGACGAGCAAGGCTATTTCGGCCGCGCCGTCCAAACCCTCGTCATCGAACCGAGATGAACCGCCCATGAGCACCAACGCGAAACTCACGCTTTACCACTGCAAAGGCGCCCGCTCGCTGCGCCCGCTCTGGGCGCTGGAAGAACTCGGCCTCGATTACGAACTGCACAACCTCCCCTTCCCGCCACGCGTGCTGCAGAAGGAATACTTGGCGATCAACCCGCTGGGCACGATCCCGTGCTTCTTCGACGGCGAAACCCGCATGACGGAATCGCCAGCGATCTGCCACTACCTCGTCGAAAAATTCGGCGTCCAACAAGGCAAGCCCGGCCTCCATGTCCGCAACGACGAACCCGACTACGCGCGTTATCTGAATTGGCTCTATTTCAGCGACGCAACGCTAACGTTCCCGCAAACGATCGTCTTGCGCTACACGCGCCTCGAGAAAGAAGAACGCCGCCTCCCCCAAGCCGCCGCCGACTACCGCGCCTGGTTCTACGGCCGCCTCCGCGCCGTCGACGCCGTCGTGAAGGACCAAGAATATCTGGTTGCGAACCGCTTCACCGCCGCCGACATAGCCATCGGCTACGCGCTCTATCTGGCAACCCAAGTCGGCATCGACCAAGACTTCCCACCGGCCATCCGCGCCTACCTCGATCGCGTCACAGCCCGCGAAGCCTTCCAACGCGCGAACGCGAAATAATCACGGCGCCCCGCGCACGACTCGCAGCACAGCCACCGCGATCTGCTCCGGCTGCTCCGGCAACATCGCGTGGCCTGCGCCCGTGATATCGACGATCCTCACGCGATCACCAAGGCGTCGAGCAAGATCGTCGGCATTCTCTCGGGTCGCTATCGCGTCATCGCTCGCCTGCAAGATCGTGATCGCCTTACCGCCGGCTTCCCACCAATCCTCGACCTTCGTCGCCCGCACGGCCATCGACTGCGCCAGCGCCACCTCCGGCCACCATCCGTCGAGCCAAACCGAAGGATCATTCCCCCGCGCAAAGAACGCCGTCGACAAATGCGAGAGCCGCTCTTCGCGCGACAGTCCCGGAGCCATCGACCCGCGCATCGCCGCGACAATCTCCTCGCGGATCGGAATGAGCCCGCCTGCCGCGATCAGCACCAGATCCTGCACCAATTGCGGATGATCGGCGGCAACAGTCCGTGCGACTCGATTGCCGTACGCGTGCCCGATCAACACCACCGGCCCGTTCGACAACTCGCGGATCACAGCCGCGACGTCGCCTGCGAAGTCGTGCAGCGTCTTGCCGTCGAGCGGCCCGCTGCTGCCGCCGATGCCGCGCGGTTCGGGCAACAGCACGCGATAGCCCTGCACCGCCACGCGCGTCGCTAGCGCATCGAAATCCGGACTGCCGCGGCCCAGCGACGGCAACATCACGACATCGCGCTCACCCCACTTGCCGACGACGCGCACCTTCAGGCGCGCATCGCCGTGCGTGACCCAATGCTCGGCAGATTCCATGCTTCAGCCTAGAGCCTGCTTCAGATCGGCGACGAGGTCTTCCGGATGCTCGACACCGATCGAAATACGGATCAAGCCGTCGGGAATGCCAAGCCGCGCACGGTCTGCCGCGGAGAAACTCGAATGCATCGTCGTCGCCGGGTGACAAGCGAGGCTCTCGGTGCCGCCCAAACTCACCGCGAGCTTCACGATCTGCAAACTGTCGAGGACGCGAAACGCTTCATCCTTGCCGCCCTTGACCACGAAGCTGAACGTCGATCCGGCACCGGAGCACTGTTTGTCGAAGATCACGCGCTGCGGGTCGCCCTTGGGCAACAGGCTCGGGAAATTCACCGCCTCGACCTTGGGATGCGTCTTCAGGAATTCGGCGACCGCACGCGCATTGTCCGCCGCCTTGTTCATGCGCAGCGCCACCGTCTCCAGCGACCGCGTCACCATCCAGCACGAATTCGGATCGAGCTGACACCCGAACCAACCGCGCAACGTGCGCAACGGCGCCAGCGCCGCGTCGCTGCCCGTCACCGCGCCGGCGACCAAATCGCTGTGCCCGGCGACATACTTGGTCAACGAATAGATGTTCATATCCGCGCCGTGCTTCAACGGATTCTGGAACACCGGCCCAAGCAGCGTGTTGTCGACCGCCAGGATCGGCTTCTTCCCCGACTTCTGCCCGATCTCCTTCGCCACCTGCGCCAGCGCTTCGATATCGCAAAGCAGACTCGACGGATTGGCCGGCGTCTCGGCCAGGATCATCTTCACCGTTCGCGGATCGACCTTCTCAAGCGACGCACGGATCGCACCCACCGACGTCGCATCCTCGATCGCGACCCACGTCACGCCGAACTCGCCCAGGAATTTCTCGATCACCGACGCCGTCGCGCCGTAGAGAGGCTTCGTGAACGCGACGCAATCACCCGGCCGCAAATAGCCAAGCAACGTCGTCGTGATAGCCGCCATGCCTGAGGAGAAGACGAGCGAATCCTCCGCATCGTCGATCAATGCCAGACGGTCTTCCAGCATCTCCAAATTCGGATTGTTGTAACGCGAATAGACAAGCCCGCCCGACTGCCCCTCCGGCGCCGCGCGGCGGTTGCCGATAACGTCGAACAGAATCTTCCCCTCTTCCGCGCTGCGGAACACGAAGGTCGAGGTCAGGAAAATCGGCGGCTTGATCGCGCCTTCCGACAGCATCGGGTCGTAGCCGTAGGACAGCATCTGGGTTTCCGGATGCAGCGGCCGGCCGGCAATCGTGCGCTTGTGATAGCGGGTGGTTTTCATGGGAAGCGGGTGTCCTTACGGGTTCGAGCGCGCCGCGAGTCGCCGGGGCGCGAGATTGCCCCAATTCTAGCCCCGCCCACGCACGGAAGCGCTTTCAATTTCGCTGGGTTTTCCGCAATCTTAGGTCAGCATCCGGGCCAGGCCCGTTCGCGAGGCACCATATGAAGGCGAACCTGTACCCCACCGCGCATTCCTTCGCGCACGAGCGGCGCTATGGCTTCGAGTTCGCAGGCGCACGCGACCTGCCGGAAACGAAGGCCGATCACGCGGCCCTGATGCGCGACGGCTACGTGATCATCGAACGCCTGCTCGACGCAAAAACCTGCGACGCCATCCGCACCGAAACTCGCCGCCTCTTGGGCGCACCGGGCCGCAATCAGTTCGAAGGCTTCAAGACCCAACGCCTCTACAACGTTCTCGCCAAGACACGCGCCTTCGACGACCTCATAGACCACCCAAGCTTGCTGGCGCTGCTCGATCACCTCTTCGAACCGAACTACCTGCTCAGCCAAGCGCAGGCCATCAACATCACGCCCGGCGAAGACGCCCAGCAACTCCATTTCGACGACAGCTTCTACAAGATCCCGCGCCCGCGTCCCGCCCTCGCCGCATCCGTGATCTGGGCGATCGACGAGTTCACACCGGAAAACGGCGCCACCGACATCGTCCCCGGCAGCCACAGCTGGGACGCTGAAACATTTCCGACACGCGAACAATCGATCCCGTGCGTCATGCCCGCCGGCTCGATGGTGGTGTTCCTCGGCACGCTCTGGCACGGCGGCGGCGCCAACCGCACCACACGCGACCGCTTAGCTTTCACGAACCAATACTGCGCACCGTGGTTGCGCACGCAGGAAAACTTCTTCCTCGAAGTCCCACGCGAGACAACACGCACGCTGCGCCCAACCATCCAAAGCCTGATGGGCTACAGCGTCTATCCACCCTTCATGGGCATGGTGGATTCGATGCACCCCAAGCGCGTGTTGGATAGCGACTAAGTCTGCTCCCAAATCGAACGAAACCCATCCGGCGAACCGAGCATCTGCGCCGGGCTCTTCTTGTCGATGTGCCCGATCAGCCCGCGATAAACGCCATAGCCGACCAACTCTTGCAGCCGCGGCGAAAACGTCTTCACCAAATCCGGCTTCAACCCCAACTGCTGGTTCTCCTGCTGCCGCACAAAGCCGGCGCAGTAATTCATCGCAATCCCGGTCCGCCGCTTGTCCGTCGTGTTCGCGCCGCCGCCGTGCCACAGCGACCCATCCCAGATCAACACGCTGCCCTTCTTCATCTCGCCGGGCACGCTGTCATACGTGCCGCCATAGACGGGATTGTCCTTCAGATGCGACCCCGGCACCAACCGCGTCGCACCGTTCGCTTCCGTAAAATCAGTGAGCGCCCACATCGAATTGCACACGATCGGAATGTGCGGCTTGGCCAGCGGGATCACCATATCGTCCGCATGGATGGGCTGCGCGATCTCGCCCGGATCAATCGCGATCGACGACAGCGACGAGATCAAACACCCGGGGTCGAGGATTTCCTCGACCACCGGCAGCACGCTCGCATGCACGGGCACATCGGCGAACGGTGAGCCGTAGGCCAGCAGGTTGTAGATCCTGACAGTTTTATGTCCCTCAAACCCGTTCATCGCGGGCTTCGCATCCAGTTCGCGCTCAAGCCGCAAGAGTGCGGCGTTCAACCCGTCGACGAGATCGGGCGCGATTGCATTCTCCACGATCGTAAAGCCGTCGCGCCGGACGCGCTCTACGTGGGCCTGCCGCTCTGCATCGTTCATATCGAAAGTCTCTAGGCAACCGCGCCGCCGGCAGTCTAGCCTGCCGCCACAACACATGGGGAGGGGCAACATGGCCTGGTTACGCTGGTTGATCTATTTCGTTATCGGTCTGGCCGTCGTCGCCGCCGGCGCCTACTACTGGCTCTTCATCGACGCCCGCGTCCCTGCCGGCAACTACAGCATCGACATCGCCGAAGTCCGCAAACTCGCCGACGCCGTCCCGGGCGACAAGCCGACAGAAATTCGCGCCGAGCACATGTTCTCGTTCACCTTCCCGCACGCCGCGATGGTAACCGGTACGGGCTGGGAAGACATGGACGTGCCCGTCTATTCGTATCAAGTCGCCTATGCCGACCGCGCCGTCGTTGTCGACACCGGCGTCGACGAACCCGGCAGCAAGGACAACCCGAAATTCGACGCCGCCGCCTACGCGCGCATGCAAACGGCGATGCTGACGGCTGCGAACGTCGTCATCACGCACGAACACCCCGACCACATCGGCGGCCTGGTCGCCAGCCCGAACATCGCGGCCGTACTCAGCCACACGCAACTGACCAAGGAGCAAGTCGACAATCCGGCGCGCATGGCAGGCCTGAAATTCCCGCCGGGCGCGCTCGATAATTATCAACCGCTCATCTACGACCGCTATCACGCACTCGCCCCCGGCATTGTGCTGATCAAAGCGCCGGGCCACACGCCGGGCAGCCAACTCGTCTACGTCAAACTCGCCGACGGCCGCGAAGTGCTCTTCCTCGGCGACGTCGCGTGGCGCATCGAAAGCGTCGAACGCGTCGCGCCCCGCGCCCGCTACGTCTCCGACTTCTACCTGAAGGAAGACCGCGAGGCCGTCATCCTCGAACTCGCCGAGTTCAAACGCCTGCTCGACACCGAACCAAGCCTCATCATGATCGCCGGTCACGACGGCGAACAAATGGCCGAGCTGATCAAAACCGGCGTCGTGAAAATGGTTTTCAAATGACGATCCGCGGCGTTACGCAAGCCGACGCCGCACCGATCGCCGCCCTGATCCGCGAACTCGCAGGCGATGCGACAGACGACGACACTGCCGCACGCCTTACCAGCGTCCTCGCACGCGACGACCATCGCGTGTGGGTGTTCGAGCAGGGTGACCGGGTCGAAGGCGTGTTGCACGCCTTTATTCGCCCCGCGCTTGAGAAACCGGTCGAGGTCGTCGTCCAGTCCCTTGTGGTTTCGCCAAAGCAACGCAAGGCCGGCATCGGCCGCGCGCTAATGATCGAAGCGGAGCGCTGGGCTCAGCAGAGCGGACACAGCTCTGTTGCACTCCACACGCGCAATGCCCAGGCATTCTACGCTCGCCTGGGCTATGCGGCTGTCGCCTCGCCGGACCTCATGCGGAAAACGCTGACATGAGGGGCTTGCCAGCGCGGTCAAGATAGTGGCATTAAGAGTGTCACTATATCCGAACCGGGCAGAACGGCGTGCGCGCGACCCTCAGCCGACTCTTCAGCACTATTCTCACCAGCCGCACGCTGCGCGGCCTGCGTCGCGCGCGCTACGCGCTTGGCCGCACCTTCGGCGGTAAGGCGATCGTCCACTACTTCCACCAAAGCGACGACCCCTATTCGCAACTCACCGCCCAGATGCTCGCGCCCCTTACGCGGGCGTACCGTATCGAGATCAAGTCGCACCTCGTCTCGCCGCCCGACAACGCGGCGGCGCCTGAGCGCGAACGTCTCGCCAAGCTCGCCGTAGAAGACGCCGCATTACTCGCGCGCGCCTACGGTTTGAAGTTTCCAGCGCCAGAAGCCAAGCCGCCAACCGTCGAGCCCGGCGGCGACGCATTGCGCAAACGCCTCGGCCACTATCTCGGCGCGATGTTCTATTTCGAAGGCGAGTGGTACTGGGGCGTCGACCGTTTGCACTTCCTTGAAGAGCGCCTCTACGCCGCGGGACTCGCAACCGCGAAGGGTCCGTTCAAACCCATCGCGCCGGTCAAAGACGTCACCTTCGCGCCGGCGAAGCCGACGGGTGCAACGCTCGACTACTTCCTCTCGTTCCGCAGCCCCTACACCTACCTCGCCGTGCCGCGCATACGCCACCTGGCCGAACACTACGGCGCGAACCTGCGCCTGCGCTTTGTGCTGCCCATGGTGATGCGCGGCTTGCCGGTGCCCGCGCCCAAGCGCCTCTACATCTTGCTCGACACCAAGCGCGAAGCCGAACGCCTGGGCATGCCCTTCGGCACCATCGTCGATCCCGTCGGCAAGGGCGCGGAACGTGGGCTCGCGGTGCTACACCACGCGGTCCAGTCCGGCAAAGGGCCCGAGTTCGCCGAGAGCTTCCTGCGCGGCGTCTTCGCCGAAGGCATCGACGCCGCGTCCGACGCCGGCCTCGACAAACTCGCGGTGCGCGCCGGTCTCGACCGCGATCTCGTGCAACGCGCGCTGAAAGATGAAAGCTGGCGAAAGGTCGCCGAAGCCAATCGCGAAGAGCTTTTCGCCCTCGGCCTCTGGGGCGTACCCTCCTTCTGTGTCAACAAGAACCGCCCGCACTGGGGCCAAGACCGCCTGTGGGCGATCGAACAAGAACTCCAATCCGCCAAAGTGGAAACGCCATGATCCCGACACCGATCACGCTGAACGGCGCGCCAGGTTCGCCCTACACCCGCAAGATGCTGTCGCTGCTGCGTTACCGGCGGATTCCTTACAAGCTTCTGCAATTTGGCATGGGCTCACCCCCGGGCATGCCAAAGCCGAAGGTTCAACTGCTGCCCACGTTCTATCTGCCGAACGAACGCGGCGAACTCGAAGCCGTCGTCGACTCGTCACCGTTGATCCGCCGCCTCGAGCGCGAATTTGAAGGCCGTTCGGTCCTGCCGCCGCATCCCGTGACAGCCTTCATCGACGTCATGCTCGAAGACTACGCTGACGAATGGCTGACCAAGGCGATGTTCCACTACCGCTGGCACTACGCCGCCGACGCGGACAAGGCCGGCGACATCCTCCCGCGCTGGTCGCGCATCGCGGCCTCCGACGAAGACATGGCGCAGATGAAGAAGTTCATCATGGACCGCCAAATCTCGCGCCTCTACGTCGTCGGCTCGAACGACACCACGACGCCGGTGATCGAAGCGAGCTACGAGCGCTTCCTCGACCTCTTCAACGCGCATCTGAAGCACCACCCCTTCCTGATGGGCAACCGCCCCGGCGCCTCCGACTTTGGCGTCTTCGGCCAGCTGACTGCGCTCACCCATTTCGATCCGACGCCGATGGCGCTCACCATGGCGAAGGCGCCGCGCGTCTACGCCTGGATCGAAGTAACGGAAGACCTATCGGGCCTTGAACCGAAGGACAGCGACTGGCTTGATCCCGCGAACATCCCAGCGACCATCATCGCGCTGCTGAAGGAATTCGGCCGCGTCTATGTCCCCGCATTGCTGGCGAACGCCGCCGCCATCGCGAAGGGTGCGGACACATTCGAGACAGAAATCGACGGCAAACCGTGGAAACAGCAGACGTTCCCGTACCAGGCCAAATGCCTGCAGTGGCTGCGCAACGCCTACGCCGACTTGAGCGCCGGCGATCGCGCGAGCGTCGATAAAATACTGGGCGGCACTGGCTGCGCCGTCCTCTTCCAAAACTAGGAACACGCATATGCGCAAATGGCTTATCGGAACCGCCGCCGTCGTCGCCGTGCTAGGCGTCGCGGGCTTCATCGCGTTCCAGAACTACTGGTACTACCTTCCCGGCATCATGGCTGCGATCCGCGACCCCATTCAGCCCAACCAAGACGTCGTGTGGGAGAAAGGTCCCGACGCCCCGGCGGCGGCACCTGCAGATCGCCAACCCAACATCATCCTCATCGTCGCCGACGACCTCGGTTACAACGACATCACCTTAGGCGGCGGCGGCGTCGCGAACGGCGCGGTGCCCACGCCGAACATAGATTCCATCGCCAAAGACGGCGCGAACCTGACGCAATCCTACGCCGGCAACGCCACCTGCGCCCCGTCCCGCGCCGCGATCATGACCGGCCGCTACGCCACCCGCTTCGGCTTCGAGTTCACGCCGGTGCCGAAACAGTTTTCGCGCCTCGTAGGGCACTCAGGGACAACCAGCCACCCGCCCGTCTACCATCCCGAACTCGAAGACGCCGTGCCCGAGATGGCCGACATGACGGTGCCGGCGAGCGAGATCACACTGCCGCAAATGCTGAAGACCAAAGGCTATCGCACGCTGATGCTGGGTAAATGGCATCTGGGCGAAACGGCAACCTCGCGTCCCGAAGCCCGCGGCTTCGACGAATTCTTGGGCTTCCTGCAAGGCGCCGCGCGCTACCTACCGCCGGGCGATCCAAACGCCGTCGACGCGCATCAAGACTTCGACCCCATCGACAAGTTCCTCTGGGCGAACCTGCCCTACGCCGTCGTCAACAACAACAAGCCCAGCCGCTTCGCGCCCAAGGGCTACGTCACCGACTACCTCTCCGACGAAGCAGCGAAGGCGATCGACGCCAACAAGAACCGCCCATTCTTCATGTACCTTGCCTACAATGCGCCGCACACGCCGCTGCAGGCGCAAAAGTCCGACTACGACGCATTGAGCGGCATCGAGAACCACCGCCTGCGCATCTACGCCGCCATGATCCGCTCGCTCGATCGCGGCGTCGGCACGGTGCTGAAGGCGGTTAAAGACGCCGGCATCGAAGACAATACGCTCATCATCTTCACCAGCGACAACGGCGGCGCGAACTACATCGGCTTGCCCGACATCAACAAGCCGTTCCGCGGCTGGAAGATGACGTTCTTCGAAGGCGGCATCCGCGTCCCCTTCTTTGCCAAATGGCCCGCGAAGATCGCGAAGGGCACGACATTCACGGCCGCCGCCGGTCACGTCGACATATTCGCAACTGCCGCCAGCGCAGCCGGCGCTGATGTGCCGGCCGACCGCGCCATGGACGGCGTGAATCTGATCCCCTACATCACCGGCGAAACCCAAGGCGCACCGCATGAAACGATGTTCTGGCGCTCGGGCCATTACAAAGCGCTGCTCGCCGGCGACTGGAAACTTCAGTCATCGGGCGATCCGAAGAAATCATGGCTCTTCGACCTGAAGACCGATCCAACGGAAAAGACCAACGCTGCCGAAACGAACCCCGACAAACTCGCCGAGATGATGGCGCTCCTCACCAAGAAGAATGGCGAGCAATCCAACCCACTTTGGCCATCGCTCTTGGAAGGCTCAGTCCCCATTGACCGCCCCCTCGACACGCCCGAAGTGGAAGGCGAGGAGTTCGTCTATTGGCCCAACTGACGCCTTCACGCCCCCGAAGGAGTTGAGCCCGCATGGCAATGCGCACGCTCATCCTCGTCGCCGTTGCGGTCGCATTCCTTGGCGTCACGCTCTACGTCACCTTAGACGCGCGTGACACTGTCGCCGAAATACTCGCCTGCCCGCTCCAAGTCGAAGAGCGCGCGCAACATCCCGGCATGGTCTGGATCCCCGGCGGGACGTTCGAGATGGGCGGCGACGTCTATCCCGAAGAAGGCCCACGCCGCACGGTCAGCGTCGACGGCTTCTGGATGGACCGCACCGAAGTCACCAACGCCGACTTCGCCACCTTCGTAAAAGAAACGAACTACGTCACCGTCGCGGAACGCGCGAGCAACCCCGGCGCCGCCGTCTTCGTCATGCCATCAGGCGACGCCGACCTCTCGACCGCCGCCGCCTGGTGGAGCTACGTCAAAGGCGCCAACTGGAAACACCCGGGAGGCCCGGACACGTCGATCGAAACCCGCGACCACTTCCCCGTCACCGCGCTCGCCTACGAAGACGTTGCGGCTTACGCCAAGTGGAAGGGCCGCGCGCTGCCGACCGAAGCGCAATGGGAATGGGCGGCTCGCGCCGGCGCGCCGTACACGGACGATCACCCGCAATCGAAAGACGCCAACACCTGGCAAGGCGTCTTCCCGCTGATCAACACAAGCGAAGACGGCTTCGCCGGCGGCGCCCCCGTCGGCTGCTTTAAGCCCAACGCGTACGGCCTCAACGACATGATCGGCAACGTCTGGGAATGGACGGCGGACATCTACGCGGGCCATGCGCCTGCAGCGCACGTCATCAAAGGCGGCTCATATCTCTGCGCCGCCAACTACTGCCTGCGCTACCGCCCCGAGGCGCGCCAGCCGCAAGAAGCCGACCTCGGCACCAGCCATCTCGGTTTCCGTACCGTGCTCAATGCACCCGCCCAGAAGAGTCCGGTTCAATAAATACAATCGCAGGGGCACCAATCTCCTTTGCGAGGGGAGCGACGCAACGTCGCGCGCAATCGGTGAACGAGAATGCTGTGAGCTTCAGCACTCTAGGCATTCAGTGGCACGACAGTCACAGACGCATCCACCCTCAGAACAGTATTTTGATATCTCTTTATCGGCATTGCGAAGACACTTAGCGTGCCCGCGGGGGCGGAACGTGGGGCGCAGAAAATGAGTTCGGTCGGCAACGCGCCTCCGCTGGGGAACCCGAGCGCGCCTGTCCGCAGTGAAACGTGGACCGACAACCTTGGCCGCATGGGCGAGGAGCGCCTCGCGCACGTGAAAGAACTGATCGAAGTCGGGCTCGGTCAGCGCACCCCACATTTCGGTCAATCAAGCATAAGTTTGCGGCACTGCGACGATCACCTCGTGATCACCTGGGAAGCCAACGGCGACTACGGGCGAGCGTGGACCGCCTGGTCGGACGACCGCGTTCGAGCCGCGCGCAAGGCAATGCAGGAAAAGAAACAGCAGGCATTGGCCGCCGACGAAAAGTACCGTGCCGCGCAGTCGAGCGAATATGCTGCCAAGAGGACGCACTCTCAGCAAATGAAGACGCGCGAGAGGGAGGAAAAAGAAAAATCGACGAAGGCTTGGAACGAATACTACGAATCGCAGCATACCTCCGAAGTCAAATACGAAGAGGAGTATGACAAGGCCGACAAGGGCAAGAAACGGCTTACGTACGAGATATGGCTTGTCTTCAACATCAACGGTGGGCTGCCACAGAACTTGCCTCCTCCCGTTGCTGCGAAATTCAGCGATCTGCCGAAACAGCCGGTGAATCATTTCCTGAGGATGCAGCGCTCAAACTACCCAGACGGCGAGGCGACAGGGTCTCCCTCAGAGATCCGTCCGCCGTATCCCACAGACGCCGCGGCAGCAGAGGCCATTCTCGACGACATCTTCCTTCCAAAACCACGGGCCCACGCTTCCAGTCTCAGCACGCTCGTCAGAAAGTATGCGAAGGGCCTAGGTCGGGTCCTAGCTGCACTCTTCGTCGTCATGGCCGCCTTCGCGCTCTACGTTGCATGTGACCTCTGGGACACCAATGCCAAGCTCGATGCGGAGAAGAAGGTTTTGGCAGCGATAGGTGACACTAATAACAGACTCAAGAAGCTTGCGGGGAAGGAAGGCCAAAGCATCAAAGACCTGGAGCAAGCCCAGAAGGCGCTCGACGACACCGCTCGCGATGTGGAAGGAAGAATAAACTATCTCGACAACCGGATTGATAAGCTCACCAGCGATCTCACACTGACCCTCACGAGGCAGGGGCTTGACGCGGCGCCTTGCTGGGGCGTTGGCCAAGCCCCCGACGACAGGCGCGTGCGCTACCTGTTCAAGGTCGAGCTCCGCGAACATGACGAAAAACCCTTCCGGGTGACACGCGTCCGGATCGACAACCCCGATGAAAAGATCCTCAGGGGCCCGTTCACGGAAAAAAGCATCAAGGAGAGCTACTTGACGTCGTTCGAGCAACCTGCAGCAGGGTTTCTCCTGAACGACTGGATTTCCGCGACGGATTTCAACAGGCGAGTTGCCAGCCCCGTGAACAAGGTCTACGCGGCACAAGACGCGGACAATTCATGCCGTCACTACGTGCGGCTTTGCGATCATTCATATCGAGACAAGAATGCGGCGAGCTACAAGGCGCTGCTCGCATTGGTTGGCGGAACCTTCTACTACTATCGTCCGTCACCGGGGTTCTGCGGCCAAGCGCAGCCACCCGACGAGACCAACTAGCGCTTACCGATGAGCGAGATTAGAACAGCCGCATCTCAAACGTCGCAAAGAAGAACGCCACGCCGCCGAACAACACGGCCGCGAACAACCGCGCGATGCCGTACCCGGTCCTGCCGTTCCGGAAATTCGCAATCGCAAGACCCAGATAGATGGCCGCAACCACGCCCAACGCGATCGTGATCGCCAGATCCTGATCGATGTAAGAGTCCGACATACGCCCCCGAACTAACTGACCAACGTTTCGATCTCGCGCCACAACGCGCGCCCCGTCGGCACTTGCGAAAAGTAGCTACCGATCAGGGCAAGATAGAGGATCCGCGCCCGCACGTCCGCCACACTCGGCTTGATACCGAGCGCGCGCAGCAAACCGCTCACATAGGCAATCCGCTCGCCGTCCGCCGCGGCAATCGCCGCAGCCACCCCCGCGTCATGCCGCGCCCACCCGCGCATCGCCGTCTCCAGCGTGCCCGGCGCGACGCCGCTCGTCCCGAACCCGATCAGACGGCGCAACTTCTCCCGCGGGGTGCCGCCCGCCTGATCGACCCGCTCGGCGATCGCGCGCGTCGCAATGCGCCGCCAATGCTCCAGCATTGCTTCGTGCAGCGCGGCGCGATCCTTGAAATGCCAATAAAAGCTGCCCTTGGTGACCTTGAGCCTCAGCGCCAGCGGCTCAACGCGCACACCCGCGATGCCCTCAGCAAGCAGCAGCTTCAAGGCCTCCCGGATCCATTCGTCGCGCCCGATGCGCGTGTCACGCTTCGCTGTCATGCTGCGACCATACGCCACCGTATTGACTAACACAAACCGTGCGCATATGAACCATACGCAGGCGTATGGAGAAAAGCATGCCCGCCAATCTCTCTGAGATCCTACTGGCCGTCGCCGGCTGCGGCAGCCTGGCCGCCGCGGTCGCACACAGCGTATTGGGCGAACGCCTCTTCGTCCCCCAGATTCAAGCACAAATGACATGGCCTGGCGGCGCCAAAACCGCCGCATTCAGGAGCTCGATCGTGCGCCTCGCCTGGCATGCGACAAGCGTGATGTGGCTGGGCTTCGCCGCGCTCCTCCTCGCACCATTGTTCGGATTCGACGGACTGATGCCCGTCTACGCAGTCGCGGCCGCGACCTTCGGCGTTGTACTCGTCATGACAGGCCCCATGACCGCCTTCCGCCACGTTGGCTGGCCGGTCTTCGCCGTCATCACCACAAGCCTGATCGCCGCCGTGGCGCTGTCAAACGGCTAGTGTGAATCCCGCGCCTCACCGCGCGTCGCGATGATATCGATGTAAAGCGTCGCCGGCTCAAAACACGCGCCCGTCGACAGCTGCCCGGTATTCGCACGCGCAATCTCCTCCCACGGCGTTTGGGACTGAAGCTTCGGCGGCACCCACGCCTTACGCCGCGCCGCCCACTCGGCCTCCGGCACAACCGCATCCACACGTCGCGCGTTGAGATCGACGCGGATCACATCTCCTGTCTTCAGCAACGCCAACCCGCCACCCACGGCTGCTTCAGGCGAGGCGTTCAGAATCGACGGCGAGGCGCTCGTCCCGCTCTGCCGCCCATCGCCGATGCAAGGCAACGCCGTGATCCCGCGTTTGATGAGCGCATCGGGCGGCTGCATGTTCACAACTTCCGCCGATCCCGGATATCCGACCGGCCCGCAATTGCGCATCACCAGCACGCAGTTCTCATCGATGCCAAGTGACGGATCGTTGATGCGTGCGTGATAGTCCTCAGGCCCCTCAAACACGATCGCCCGCCCCTCGAACACACCCGGCGCGCCCGCGCGCTTCAGATATCGCGCCGCAAACGCCTCGCCGATGACGCTCGTCTTCATGATCGCCGAGTCGAACAAATTCCCCGACAACACCAAGAACCCGGCCGCTTCCTTCAAAGGCGCGTCGACCGAACGGATCACGTCAGCGTCGTGCGTACGCCGACCCCGATACGCAGCCCCGATCGTCTTGCCTGAAACAGTCATCGCGTCCTCGTCGATCAAACCCGCCGCGATCAACTCCGCCATCACCGCGACAACGCCGCCCGCGCGATGAAACCCCTCGCCCAAATGCACACCCGCCGGCATACAATTCACGAGCAACGGAACCTCATACCCATGCGTCTGCCAGTCCGCGAGCGAAAGCTCCACACCCACATGCCGCGCAATCGCAATCAGATGCGGCGGACAGTTCGTCGATGCTCCGATCGCAGCGGCAACACGGATCGCATTTAAAAACGCCGCACGCGTCATCACCTGCGACGGCTTCAAATCCTCGCGCACCATCTCGACAATGCGCACGCCGGTTTCGTGCGCCATCTGCGCACGCTCACGATAGGGCGCCGGGATCGCCGCGCACCCGGGCAGCGACATGCCGAGCGCCTCAGCGATCGAATTCATCGACAGCGCCGTGCCCATCGTATTGCAGTGTCCGGCCGACGGCGCACTCGCCGCCGCCATCTCCATAAACTCGGCGTAGCCGATCTCGCCCTTGGCGAGCATCTGCCGCCCCTGCCAAATGATCGTACCCGACCCAGCGCGCTGCCCGCGCCAAACGCCATCCAGCATCGGCCCGCCCGACAACACGATGGAAGGAATGTTCACGGTGGCCGCCGCCATCAAACACGCCGGCGTCGTCTTATCGCACCCGGTCGTCAGCACCACACCGTCGAGCGGATACCCGTGCAACACCTCGACCAAGCCCAAATACGCGAGATTGCGATCGAGTGCCGCCGTCGGCCGCTTCCCCGTCTCCTGAATCGGATGCACCGGAAACTCAAGCGCCACGCCGCCGGCCTGACGCACGCCTTCGCGCACCCGCTTGGCAAGCTCCAGATGATGGCGGTTACAAGGCGAAAGATCCGACCCCGTCTGCGCGATCCCGATGATCGGACGCCCCGACTGCAGCTCCTCGCGCGTCAGCCCAAAGTTTAGGTATCGTTCCAGATAAAGCGCCGTCATCCCGGGATTTTCGGGGTTGTCGAACCAGCGGCGGGAACGCAGAGTTTTGGTCATGCGACGGAAGAAGCCTCATCCAAACGTTCAAGCACTCTAACGGATAACAAGGGAACAGTGAGCCCATGACTTTGCGCGTCATCGCAGCCCTCGCCTTCGTGTTCCTTGTCGCCCTCGCGCCGGCCCGCGCGCAACCGAAGATTCAAGTCGACACGATCCTGGGCGAATGGACCGACACGGCCCGCTCGAACCGCATTGTCCCCTACAGGATCTATCAGCCCACCAACGCGCAAGGCGCGCGCCCCATCGTCATCTTCTCGCACGGCCTCGGCGGCAACCGTGACGGCGCCGAATACCTGCTGCGCTTCCTGGCCGAGAACGGCTACACCGCCGTCGCCGTTCAGCACCCGGGTTCCGACACACCGGCCGTCTTCGGCGGCATGCCGGGTACGCCCGGGTTCGATCCCGCCAAAGCAGAATCCGGAACACGCGCCGCGGTCACGCCCAGCGTCGCCGCCGACCGCTTTCGCGATATTCCCTTCGCGATCGACCAACTCGAACGCATGAACGCCGGCGATGCCAAACTGCGTGGCCGCCTAGACCTCTCGCGCGTCGGCATGTCGGGCCATTCCTACGGCGCGATCACGACGATGGCTCTGTCCGGACAGTCGCTCGCCGGCGGCTTCATCTCGTTCGACGATCCGCGCATAAAAGCGTCGATCGCCTACAGCCCGTCGAAGCCGCGCCGAGGCGACCCGGAAAAAGCCTTCTCGACAATCCGCATACCCACCTTCCACATGACCGGCACCGAAGACAAAACACCCTTCGACAACGGCGAGCCGCCGGAAAGCCGCCAGATCCCCTATCGCACCATCACCGCCGCTGATAAATTCCTGCTGGTCTTCACCGGCGGCGATCACATGGTGTTCAACGGCCGCACGCCGCGCTCGGGCCCCCGCCCCACCGACCCGGTCTTCCAAGCCCTCATCCAAAAAGCCTCCCTCGCCTACTGGGACGCGTATCTGCTGGGCAACAAGGACGCGAAAGCCTACCTCACCGACGGCCGCTTCAAACAAGACCTGGGCGCCAACGGCACCTACGAATTTCAGGTGCGCTGAAGCACCATCACGAGATCGCTGCCAACCACGCGCCCGTCAACGACAAAATCGCGCCGCCCGGCAGGCGCGAAGCCATAGCGCGTGTACAACGCGATCGCGCGCGCATTCTCGTCCCACACGTCGAGCCAAATCTTCCGCGCGCGCCTGAACCGCTCATGCGCAAGGGCCGCATCCATCAACGCCGCCCCGATGCCCCGCCCCTGCAAGTCCGAGCGCACATAGAGCGCGAACAACTCCTGATCCGATGGCCCCGCGCCCTCAATCGAAATCCGCACATCGCTGAGCTGCACATAGCCGACGATCGCGCCGTCGATCACGGCGACGAGGATGGCGTCTTCTCGCAACGCGTTACGAAAGTAGCCCTCCGACCGCGTCGCCTTCAACTGCGCCGCCAAGTCCTCAGCCGACATCGAAGCACCGAACGCGTCCGTGTACGTGCGTGAGGCAAGCGCCGACAACGCAGCAATCTCCTTCGCCAGCACGGGCCGAATGATCACGCGACTATTCCTTCTCCTCCGTCAGGAAATCGCGCCCAGCCCGATCCTCGATTTCGACGATCCACAAATCACTGTCACGCCCTCGCGCCCGCGCGACATACGCCTCGGCATCCGCGTCAGGCACGAGATCAGGCCCCGTCGCCCTCACCCAGCGCCGCTGACCGTCGCGGCCATAGCTTGACGACCACACGCGCGCGGTCCCGTCGAGCAGCGCGATCTTCACGACCACCGCGCCTGAATCCGGTTCGCCTTTGCGCGCGACGAAGGCGGCGGCGCCGGCGATCTCGGCACGTCGGATCAATGCCGAAACCCATATCCATGTTTTGAGCCGCGGCTCCGTCATTTCCTAACAATTCCTTACCCGGGGAAATAGAGTTGGTTGAGTCCAAATTGCCACTGGTTGCTGGACTCGTTCTGCGATTCCTTACAGTCAGCGATTCGGGGCGAATCGCTTGTATGTGAAGGGGCGGTACGCGTGACGACTCCATCTGTGGCGGCGAAATCGAACGCGCGCAAGTCCTCGGATCGTCTCGTTTTTCAAAGCGTACCGCTTGCGCGCGCGGGCACACTGGCTATGGGCGCAGCGCTGCTGATCGTCCACTTGATGTGGCGCGCCGATACGACCTTCGCACACCTCGACATCGTCGGCCTTACCCTGTCGATCGCACTCTTCGCAGTCGAAGCGTTCATCGCCATCGCGCTCACACTGACGGCGCTCGCCGAAATCGCACCCGCCGCGCTCAAGATTGAACCGGCCGCGATGCCGGAAATCGACATGCCGACGGTCGATATTTTCATCTTGATTTCCGATCCGAAGCAGGCCCCGAAAGCGACCTACTCGCTCGCCGCCGCATCGCAGCTCGACTACCCGCGCGATCACGTCCGCCTGCACCTCGTGGGCCTCGACCGCGCCACCGACGCCGAAGCGTTGCAGGCGCTCGCCGACCGTACCAACGCCTCGTGGCTCGCGGCGTCGCCGGAAGCAACGGCCGGCAGCGCCGTCAACGCAGCCCTCGCACGCACCGCCGGCAGCTTGGTTCTAATCCTGAACGCGGGCGAAACGCCGACCCCTGATCTCTTCCGCCGCCTCGCCGCCGGATTCCACAACGACCCGCGCCTCGCCTTCATCGACGTGCCGGCCTTCGCGATCGACGGCGATCCGGTGCTGACCGACATCGACGTCACGCAGCGTATGCCCAACGACCCGGGCCACTTCTTCAAATCGTGCCTGAAGACAATCGGCGCAGCCTCCGGAAATCTGGGTCTGAGCCAACGCACCGTGTGGCGTCGCGCAGCGCTGACGGCGTCCGGCGCCTGTTCGCGCTGGAACATGCGCCCTGACGCGCCCGCCCGCATCCGCTGCGCCGAGTCGGGATGGCGTCGCGGCATCGTTACCCGCCCGATGGTCGCGGTCATCGCGCCCGACACCGTGAAGGAATATCTGCGCCAGCGGTTGACGACGCGCATCGGCACCATCGACGCGGCGTTGACGCGCGACCCGCTGCTGGCGCGCGGCTTGACGATGCGCGAGCGCCTGTCGTGGATGCCGGCCCTGTTCGCAAGCCTTATGCCCTTCGCGTGGGCAATCGCCTTCGCGCTGCCACCGCTCGCCGTGCTGCTACGCATCAATATCTTCGGCGGCATCGGCATGGTCGAAGGCGCGACCGTCACGCTCGCGGCGACAATCACCGCGCTGGCGCTCGCGGGCACGCTTAACGCCGGCATGCGCGACAACCTGATCGCCGCGTGGAGCGAAATGCTGGAGTCGCTGATCTCCGCCCCCTCGCTCGCAAGCCTGATGGGCCGCCGCGAAAAGGCCGAGCGCGTGCCCGACCCGGAACACGCGAACGGCCTCCTCGTCATCCTGTTCGCGATCTCCCTCGCAGGCACAACGGCCGGCGTCGCCGGCTGGTTTCTGCGTCCCGAGTATCAGCACATGCTGGCGCCGCTTCTCGGCCTCACCATCTTCAGCGCCTGCCTCTTCGCGTGCCTGCTCGGCGCCATCGCCGAACCACGCCAGCGCAGATTGTCGCCGCGCATGAACCGCCGCGTCCAAGCCGAACTCTTGCTCGGCGGCGAGACATACGCGGGCCGTCTCGCCGACATCTCCGTCCACGGTGCGAGATTCCTGGCCGAAGACGTCGTCGAGATGAACGCCCGCGCGCTCACCGGACAGCTCACATTGAAGACGCCGTCGGGAACGACGGTCCTGCCCGTCCAACTCTCGCGCCAAACGACAGCGTCGGGTCGCAGCGCCTTCGGCCTCTCCTTCACCGGCCGCACCGTCGGCGAGTTCGCAACCGTCGTCCGCCTCGCGCATCGCACCGGCGACGCCTACGCCGACATCTGCGACGCGCGCGCGAAACCCGCAGGCATCGCGCGCCTCTTCGCCGCCTCAAGCTGGCGCGGCGTTTGGGCATTCCTGCGCAAGCTCTCGCCGCCGACACGCACGGAGGCCCGCTGGATCCCGATCCGCCGCCCCTCCCGCACCGGGACCTGACACTTTTGGCCACCAAGAAAGGGGCGGGTTGTTAACTGCCTTTGCCTACGATTGAGCCTTCGTCAGGTAATGCGCGAATGCTCGAACATGCTGCCCGCCGGTTGACGCCAAAGGACCCTTTCGAGGGTCGCATGCGGCTCGAACTCCTGCGCGGCATGGCCCTTCAGCAGCGCGGCGCCCTTCGCGGTATGCCGTTCACCGGCATCGGGCTTGCCGCTGCCGGACTGATCTGGGCGGACCTTGAGGTGATGTTGGCCTGGTTCCTCGCGCTCTTGGCTTCGATCGCGTTGATCTTCCTGACCAACGAACGCTTCATCAAGGCCGAGCCCAAGCCCGAAGAAGCCGGGTGGTGGACGCTGAAGATCGCCGCAAGTCTCATCCCCAACTTCGTCATTCTGCCGGCCATCGTGCCGCTGCTGTGGGTCGACGGCGACATCGCCAACAATGTTCTTCTGACCGTTTTTATGCTGGTCAGCTTGCCGATGGCCGCTGTCTTCTACGGTGCATCGCTTCCGATCGCCTTCGCGGGAATCTTCAAGTTCCTTCCCTTGCTGATGATCTACCCGGCCGTCCACTTCGCCCCGCTGCCGTGGATCACGCCCGCACTCTTTATCCTGTTTACGTTCGTCAACTGCTCTATTGCGATCGGTGTGCACCGCGCCGCTCGAACCACGGTGCTTCTGCAATTGCGCAACGAGGAATTGTTGCGCGAACTGGCCGCCGCGCGCGAGCGCGCCGAGCGCGCCAACGAAACCAAGAGCGTATTCCTCGCCAGCATGAGCCACGAATTGCGCACCCCGCTGAACGGCATCATGGGCTTTTCCGAACTGATCCAGCACGGCGCGCCGAAATACCTCGACTATGCCGCCAACATTCACGCCAGCGGCAAGCACCTACTGAGCCTCATCAACGACATCCTCGATCTCGCAAAGATCGAGGCCGGCAAGCGCGAGTTCACCGACGATGAACTCGACATCACCGAAATCGCCCAAGAAGCCTTTCGTTTCCTTGAGCGGCAGGCCGCATCGGCCAAGGTCTCGCTCAACCTCGACATCGCCGGCCGCGCAATCCTCATCGCCGACAGACGCGCGACCCTGCAGATTCTCAGCAATCTTCTGTCGAACGCCGTGAAGTTCACCCCGCCGGGCGGACAAGCAACCGTGTTCGCGCGCGTCACGCACGAAAACTTCGTCCTCGGCGTCCAAGACACGGGCCAAGGCATGACGCCCGAGGAACTGCAGAAAGCGATCGAACCTTACGCCCAAGCTTCGCTCGACAACATGACCATCGAGGGCCGCGGCACCGGCTTAGGGCTGCCGATCGTGAAGGCGTTGATCGAAGCGCAGATGGGTCTCTTCCGCATCGAAAGCACGCCGGGCGCCGGCACGAAAGTATGGGCCGAATTCGCGGCCAACCGTATCGCCGCGCCGAAAGCCGAAACCACCCGCGCCTCAGCGGCTTGATATCCGCGGCTGTCCGCCCGTGCGCAGCCGCCAGCGCCGCTCGAACCACGCGTCGAGATGAAACACCTGCTCGATCTTCGCGCGCGTCTCCTCATCTGCACCTTCGGTAAGCGCAAGGACACACCACCGGCTGACGACGCCTTCCCTCGACACCGACGCTTGCTCCGGCAGCGCAAACTGAAACGGCACGCCCGCCGCGCGCAGCTTGGTGTCGATCAAGACCGCATCGTCGAGCCGACTCGCGAACCGCCGCAGCATCAGCACGTCGCGCCGCAAGCCGTCCGGCAATTCGATCGCATAGCCGACCTGCGCCCCGTCATACGCGCAGGTTAGATGCACGGCCTGCACCGCAGCGTAAGGGTACACGCCGCGCTCCATCGTCCAGAAATCCCCCGTCTCGATGCCTTGATCCGTGTACAGCGTATCGCGCGCTCGGTCGTGCGGCCACCACAGCACGACACCCGCCGCAATAAGCGCATTCCAAACAAGCGCAATGACCGCCGTCGTGATCCCCCACACGCGCATCAACTCGCCCGCATCGAACGCCACACCCGGCGCCAAGCTGCGATCGCGCACGCGTTTGACGATCTCGCGATCCAGCCCACCGTCCGCGCGATCGGCCTTCAGCATCAACGCGCCGCTGGCCTCCGCCACCCGCGGCCAGATGAGCTTCGCCAACGCGTGTGGCACGATCGCTGCTGAAACGATCGCAACCAGAGCGACCACGGCGGCATCCGGCCATTCGATCAGATAGAGCGACCACCCATCCACGGACGGCGCATAGACCGCGCCGATGAGACGCTCGGCCTCAAGCATCACCCAGACGGCGAACGCGACCGCCGCCAGCACGAGCCACACGGAAGCGCTCGATGCGCGGTGCGCCAAACCGGCGAGATCGCGCGCCGCGACATACTCGCGGATCTGCGTCACGCAAGCGGACGCGAAGTTCAATTCGTCGGCGCCAAGATCGCGCTCGACCTCGCTGCCGCCGCGACGACGACGGCGCTCGCTCACCCAATTCAGGGTGCCGAGGAACACGAACACCAAAACCAGAATCTCGGCGACGACGAGAACGACCGGCCCCAGCGTTCGCCAGATGGCAGTGACCGCGACGGCAAGATTGATCGGACGATCGGCGATGAAAGCGCGGTCCAATAAAATATAGGCGGCGAGTGCGCATCCCAACAGAAACACGCCCGCGCATGTCGCCACACCAAGCCGCACCGCATCCCAGGCGAATGCGCTGAGCACGAACGGTGCGCTCTTGCCGGTGTCCGCCGTGATAGCCGTGACCGCCGTCGTCGACGCGCGCGCCTTCGCAATGCTGGCGAAGCGCAAACTGAAGAGCGCCAGCAGTCCGGGGATCGCCGGACCCACGATCCACGCCGCAGGCAAACCGGCAAGCGCCGCGCGCACGGCAAAGGTCAGCATCAGCGCAGCGACGCAGAACCGCGCGATCGTGCCGAACGCCACGTTTGCTGTCGCGCCGGCAACGCCGGTGACGCCCGCCAATCCGAACACGCCGGCGTAACCGAGCACCAACCCCGCATAGACGAGCACGGCGCCCGCCAGCACATAGCGATCAGCCTCCAGATAGAAGCCGAGATCCGCAATGCCCGGTTCAATCAAATACACGCCCGCGACGAGCAATACAGCGCCCACAGCGGCATCCAGCACCGCCACGGCATCAATCCATCGCAAGCCTTGCGGCGTTCCCGCCAAGGCATTTCCCCCGAAGTCCCCACCGCGACCTTAGCGTGCCTCGCGTGCCTGTGGTGACACAGCGCCAAGGTTAAAGCGGCGTGCTGGCTTATTGCGCTGCAATGACTTATGTTCACCATTCGCGTTGCTGCGTGAGGCGCGGAATAAGCCCCGCCCGAACATCCACCGACAACTTGCGGTCCGAAACGCCGGCGCTGGCAAAGGCGCGCCGAACAGTTCAGCCGTGTCTTTCTTAATTTGCCGCGCGGCGCCCGGGCTTTACGGCCTTGAGGCGTTGGTGCCGGTGCCAGAGCGGGCGCCGGTCCTTAACGCGCGTGCAGCGGCGATCGAGTGTTGGCGTCCGTGCGTCATTGCCGGATGACGCCTCGATCGCCGTGCCCTGCCTCATTTTCTTTTGGAGACGTTGTTTCAATGACAGACATCACTCTTCGTCCGCGCCGCTTCAAAGTCGGCGACACCGTCAACCTCCGGGCCGACGCCTATCACCGCGGCACGCCGACCGGCATCTATAAGGTCGTGCGCCTCATGCCCGCCGAAGGCCAGGACTACCAATACCGCGTGAAAGACACCCGCGACAGCAGCGAGCGCGCCGTGCGCGAAAGTGAAATGTCATGAGCACAGCCGAAAACGCGACGCCCGATCTGCGCCTCGCCACCCGCCCCTTTCGCAGTCCTACGGTCGCGATGAGCCTTGCGCAATTGGCCAGCGGCTTCGTCCCGCTCTTCGCGATCTACGCCGCCATGTACGCAGGCCTCCTGCTCGGCGTGCACTACTGGGCGCTCGCGGGCCTTTCGCTGCTCGCCGGCTGCTTCATCGTGCGCATCTTCATCTTCCAGCACGATTGCGGCCACGGCTCGTTCTTCCGATCGAGCGCCGCGAACCGCTGGGTCGGTCTCCTGTGCAGCATCGTCACGCTGACGCCGTACGAGAATTGGCGCCGTCAGCACGCGGGTCACCACATGCACTGGAACGACCTCGACAACCGCCACAGCGGCAGCGACATCTACTCGACCTGCCTGACGTTGGCCGAGTACCAGGCTCTGCCCGCCCGCAGCAAACTTTTCTACCGCTTCGTCTGGAACCCGTTCGTGGCGCTGCTGCTTCTGCCGCCGATCGTGTTCCTCGTACTCTACCGCGTACCGTTCGACACACCGTCGGCCTGGAAGCGCGAGCGCCGCTCCGTCCACATCACCAATGTCGGCCTCCTCATCGTGTTCGGCGCGCTCGTCTACGCCTTTGGTTGGCAGAACGTGCTGCTGGTCCACCTGCCCTCGTCGATCGTCGCGGCCGTCTTAGGCGTCTGGATGTTCTCGCTTCAGCACCGCTTCGACGGCGCCCTGTGGGCGCGCGAGGGCGTATGGAGCGCCCAAGACGCCTCCATCGCCGGCAGTTCGCATTTGGTGCTACCGAAGGTGCTGCAGTGGTTCACCGGCAATATCGGCTACCACCACATCCACCATCTCGATCCCGGCGTGCCGAACTACCGCCTCGAAGCGTGTCACCGTTCCGACGCGCGCTTTGCCGCCGCGCCGACGGTAACGCTGTGGCAGGGTCTGTCGGCCATGCGCTATTGTCTCTGGGACGAAGACAACGCCCGCCTGATCCAAATCCCAAAATGAGCTACGCCTTGCGCGATCGCTTAATCGCGCTCTACGCTGAACTCGGCCAACTGACCGAAATCGAATGCGCGGGCCACTGCGAGCGCCCGCGCACATGCTGCGAAGCGCGCTACTGCGCCATCGCCATTGACCACGCGCAAACACACTGGCAGATCGAACTCGCCGAGACCTGGCACCCCGCCTTGCCGCTGATGGGCGACGACGGCTGCACGGCCGCGCCGCATCTGCGCCCGATCTGCACCGCACACACTTGCGCCGTCTGCGCGCACGGCGAGAAGCCCGGCGATCCCGCCTGGAACGCGCGCTACCGCAAACTCATCGACGCGATCGCGGCAATCGAAATGGAGCTTGCGTTAGATACAGTGACATAGTGAGTTCCCGGGTGCGAAAGAAAATTGCACACCAGCGCAACGATCAAACGTCAACAATCATTTCACCGACCGCACTTGACTCTCTCCGCAAGAGGGCCAAACTAAATCCATGACGATTGTGGTCTGAAGCGGTTGAAACCGAAGGCCGTTATCGCCGGAAGCAGGCTGGACGCCCTCGTGTCGCCGCCTGCGCCCCTGAAACAGGGACGGCCCGGCAACGCGCTTCCGCACCGATCGTCGAAGGCGCTCACACGCGCCATTTGGTCGAAACAATTTTAGGAGGGAGCATGACGCCACCCGGTAGTCCAACCGCCTCGGCCATATGCAGCGGAGGCACGGTCTCCTGAATCCGAAGGCCATTGCGCCCGCACGGCGCGCACGACATGCGTGCGATCCGCGCAAACCCGGTCAGCCGATCGTAAGAACGAAAAATTTGGCATCAGCAACGAGGGTGAAACAAACCTCGTAACCCGTCCGGCTCCAGCTGGACAATTCGGAAGTGAAGATGAGCCCCGAGGAGCGACGCGTCGCCCCGGGGCTCTTTCCGTTTGGGCACCAGCTGTGCCGCGCACCGAACCCAGGAGCTGACCCTCAGTCCGTAAGCCAGCGCATCAAGACGCCGACCAACGCACCCAACAACACCGCAACACCGAACGCTAGCGCGATCGCGATGAGCGGCGGCGCGCCATACGCGACCGCCAGGGCCCAAACGCCAACAGTCAGCACCATGCCAACCAAGGTCAGCACCAAACTCACCGCCCAGACTTGCACGCCGCGGTTCACGCCGTTTCCCCTTCCGGTTAGCTAAACGCCTGGTCATGATAACACACCAAAACCGGCAGGGAGCACACATGCCTGACCCATCCGCCGCTGCCATCGCCGCCGCGCAGGCCTGCCTCGACGCGTTCATGGCGGCCTTCAACGCGCGCGATCTTCCGGCGTTCGAGCGCACGTTCAACTTCCCGAGCGTCCGCCTTGCCTCGAACACGCTTGCGCTCATCGAGCCCGGCTACCACAAGCCCGAGATGTTCGAACGCGGCGCGCTGAAGGATTGGCACCATTCCGCCTGGGAGCGCCGCGACGTGATCCACGCCGGCGCTGACAAGGTCCACCTCGACACGCGCTTCACGCGCTACCGCGCCGACGGCAGCGTCATCGGCGCCTTCGACTCGATCTACGTCGTCACCTGCGAAAACGGCCACTGGGGCATCAAAGCGCGCTCAAGCTTCGCGCCGTAGTTACCCCGCCACCAAATCTGCGGGTACGCAATCCGCGATGATTTGGTGGCGGGGGCCTTCCCCTCGAAATGAAAGCGGGCGCGAGCGGTTACGCCCGCACACGAAATTTCGCCGGATAGACGAGCGTGCCGTCCACGGCCGGCGCCGCAGCCGCGACGATCGGCAGACGCAACGTCACCGTCGTCCCATCGCCGAGCGCGCTCGTAATCGACATCGTACCGCCATGCAATTCGGTCAGCGATTTCACGAGCGACAGACCCAGCCCCGTCCCCTTGTGCAGGCGCTGCATCGCGCCTTCGACTTGCTCGAACGGCTTGCCGATGCGCGCAAGATCTTTCTCCGGAATGCCGACGCCGGTATCGATGACCTTGATCACGATATCGCTGCCGTCGCTGCGCGCCGAAACCGTAACGCGACCCTCCGACGGCGTGAACTTCACCGCGTTCGACATCAAATTGATGAGGCTCTGCTTGATCGCGCGAGCATCCGCCGACAGCATCAAACGCTCCGGCACGTCGACGCGCAGCTCTACGCCCGCTTCGTCGGCAATGCCCTTCACCATCGCGACGCTCTCTTCGGCGAGAGTCCGCACGTCGCACGTCGCGCGATCGATCGTGAACTTGCCCGCCTCGATCTTCGACATGTCGAGCAGATCGGAAACGAGATCGACGAGATGCATGCCGGAGTTGCGGATATGATCGGCATACTCGCGATACTTCGTATGCCCGACCGGCCCAAAAATCTCGTTCCGCATCACGTCCGAGAATCCGATGATCGCGTTCAATGGCGTGCGCAGCTCATGCGTGATCGACGCCAGGAACCGCGTGCGCGCGCGCAACGCCTCGTCCGCCTCGTCGCGCCGCGATGAAAGCTCGACGACTTCGGCCGTGTGTTCCGACACGTCGCGCGTCACCGCAACGACATCGCCGTCCGCGCCCTGCGCGCGCATCTCGACCGGCACATACGAACCGTCACGGCGGCGCAAACGGAACGCAACCGTTTGAGTCTCGCCGCCGGCGGCGCGCGTGAACGCACGCTCCACCGATTTCAAATCCTGGATGTGCACCATCATCGCCGGGCTCAACCCTTCAAGCTCGCGCGCCGGCACGTTCAGCATCTCTTCCGCCGCGGCCGACGCATAGAGCACCGTGCCGTCCGCCGAATGGCGCGTGATGAGATCGGCCGATGATTCCGTCAGCGAGCGATGCAGCGCCGCATTCGCGCGCGCTCGCGCCACCTCTTGACCCTGCCGCCGTTGAAACGCGCGCAGCGACAACGTGCCGACGATCAACGCGGCGAACAGCGACGTCGCATACACGAAGCCCGACAACACCGGATCGATCCGCGACACAGGCAGCCAGCCGAACATCGTCAGCACCGACACGACGAAGAAACCACCGCCCGCAGTCAAGGCGCTCACCGTCACCGCCGAGCGCCGTCCGGAAATCGCAGCCTCGATCGGCACGATCAATAGCCACGGCAGCGCCGCCGACGCGAGACCGCCGGTGTAAATCGCGGCGAACGTCACAAAGCCCGCGAGACACAGCGCCGACAAACCTTCGCCGCGCGCCAGATCGCCGCCGCTCTTGACCCAAAGGCCCAACGGCAACGGCATCCACAAAAACAAAAACGCCAGCATGGTCGCGAAGTCGACAAGCCCGAACACCGCCCAGTGCAGCGGCCACAGCGCGAGGCCTATGCCGCCCGCCATCAAGTTCGCCGATACGAACGCGCGCCGCCGCTCCGCCTCGCCGGCCGGCTCCGCCCCCAGGACGCCGTCGAACGCGTCCAACAAAAAGTCCCCGACTGACCTACGCAAACCGACTGACATCCGACTCGCTTCCCCATTGGTTAACGCAGGCTGGTCTCCAAAGGTTAACGAAATCTTAAATGCCGCACCGAGACGCAGCGGCACGTAACTGTCCGTAAGGAATCCGTGCCGTCGCTTAACCGAAACTAAGAGTCCGCGGCACCTCTTAAATCCATCTCAACCAACCGGCGCGCTCTGTAAGAATTTATTTATACGAACCGGGCCGCCCCGACCCGATTCCAGCCAGTCGTCGCTCCTCAAAGGCGCAGAGATCGGCGCACGGAAAAAAAAAATAGCTGTCCATCCGTACGCGTCGCAACCACGACCGGGAGAATGCAGCGTTCACGACGCGCCACCGGGCAAACATGCTTTCCGCAGGTTAACCGCGCGTACGTTCACCGAGCGATCGCACGTTTCCAAGAGACAGGCATCAACCTCGCCATCACGCACGGCTGACGGCGCGCTTACGCGGCATGAGGCAAAGAGCGTTCACCCTCCGCCGCTTGCCAAACATGCTTTCCGCCGGTTAACCGCCCGCGCGTTGACCGCGCGACCGCACGTATCGCGTCGTCAACGCCGATCAACCAAACGAACGCACGAATACGCCCTTCGCACAGGAACCAAAGATCCCGCGCGCGAAGATCCGCGACGTCGAAAACTTGAATGAAATTCACCGAAACATCGCACCAAATGCCGCTCTCGTTTGACTAAAACCAACGCGCGTTCGGTGAGCGCGTGTTGCCGCTAAACCGACGTCACGACGATTCGGCGCGAGTTCGTTTCAATTTTGCCTTTGTTCTTGAGCACTCTCGAACGCGCCGCGCGTAAAACTCCCGCCAACGTTGGAGTGACGTCGATGGGTTTCATCTTTCGCACGATCTTCTGGCTTGGCTTGGCGCTGGTAATCATACCGCCGCAAGCGCGTCTCGGCGCCGCCGGCGGCGACGGTGAGATCGCCTGGCAAGATGTCGACGTCGGCCAGCAATTGCACAACGCCGCGTATGCGGTGTGGGGCCTGGGCGTTGAAGCCGTAAGCGTTTGCGACACCAACCCCGAGTTGTGCAAAACAGCGACCAACTTGTGGGACACGACAGTCTCAACCGCCGCCAACCTTACCGCGGACATGAATGCGCGTCTGAAGAACGCAGATGCGAAGGCCGTGAAACTGGCGGAAAACGAACCTCGCACACCGAAAAAGATTCAAGCGCGCGTTGAGTGACAGCCGGAGAAGGCCTACCTATTCTCCCGCCGCTTTAAACCAAACCTACGGTTTCAGCGTTACTCGGTAAGCCGCCGTCGCCACACTCGCGGGCGTCAGGCGGCCAAGCTACGCGTCTGGAGTTTCCCCTATCATGACGGCCCTCGCCGCTGTGCCCCTTCCCAATACAAACGTCACCGTCCGCACCGCCCGCCCCGAAGATTGCGAAACCATCCTTCGCATGATCCGTGCGCTTGCCCAGTATCAAGGCATCGGCAATCGCGTGACGGCCAAGGTTGAAACGCTGCGCCGCGACGGCTTCGGCGAACGGCCGCGCTTCGAGGCACTGATCGCCGAAAGCAACGGGCGTCCCGTCGGCCTTGCGATGTTCCAGATGAATTACTCGATCTGGGAAGCCGCTTGCTCGCTTCAGATTACCGACCTCTTCGTCGACGAAGTCGCACGCGGCACCGGCGTCGGTTTCCGCCTCGTCATCGAAGTCGCTAACATCGCGCGCGAACGCGAGTGTGCGGGCTTACAGCTCAACATGGTTCACGCGAACCCCTCGCGCACGTCGCTCGACCGCATGGGCTTCGTCCATCAGGACGACCTGCTGCACTACACACTCGACGCAACCGGCCTGCGTAAGCTTCTCGAGATGGCGCCGTGAGCGCCTTCGACCCGGCCGCGCACCGGGTCGTCCCGCAACGCGGATTCGAAGATCTGAGAGCCGGCGAACGCTTCCCCCTGCCCTCGCGCACCATCACGGAGGCGAACTTCGCCGCATTCCAAACGGTCTCGTGCGACAACCACCCGATCCACTACGACGTCGAATATTGCCGCGCGCAAGGTCACGAGGGACTGCTCGCACACGGCCTTCAAGTACTGAGTTTCACCGCCGCCGGCGCCGGCCTCTTCCCGCATATGATCGGCGAGGCGTTGATCGGTTTTATCGAAGTGCAGGCGAAGTTCCTGAAGGCCGTCTACGCCGGCGATACGCTCTACCCCGCCCTCACCGTCACGGAATTGAAGCCCCAACGCACGACCGGCGTGGTCACCATGCAGGCGACCGTTCACAATCAAACGGGCACCCTGGTTCTGGAAGGCAAGCACGTCTATCTTCTGCGCTTGAAGGGCGGCGCGAAATAGCGCGCGAAGAGGACGCGACGTTGACCATCGAGCAGATCATCGACGATTTCGGCGTGATCGACGACTGGGACGAACGCTACCGCTACATCATCGATCTCGGCCGCAAGATGACGCCGCTCAAAGACGATCAGCGCACGGACAATGCAAAAGTCCGCGGCTGCGCCAGCCAAGTCTGGCTAATCCCGTCGCGCGAAACAAAGGACGGCCGCACCACGCTGCACTACGTGGGCGACAGCGACGCGATGATCGTGCGCGGCCTCATCGCCATCCTGCTCGCGCTCTACAACGGCAAAACGCCCGCCGAAATCCTTGCCATCGACGCCAAGCAAACACTGACGCAACTCGGCCTCGACACCCACCTAAGTCAGCAACGATCGAACGGCCTCTTCGCGATGGTCGAACGCATCCGTGCCGACGCCCGCGCGACCCGCGCGGCATGACGATCGCGACGCTCCAATCCGCGGTGCGCCTGCTGCAGTCGGGCCAAGCCGATGAGGCGAAGCGTTTGCTGGCAGACTTGCTCGCGCGCGAACCGAACAACGCCGATGCCCTCGCATTGACCGGCCTCGCCCACGCCCATCGCAACGAGAACGAAGATGCCGCGCGCTTCATGTCGCGCGCGCTCGTATTGAATCCGCACCACGCCGCGACGCTATTCAACTACGCCAACGTCCTGCGTAAGCTCGGTCGCTGGTCAGATGCGGAGCAGGCCTACGCACGCGTGATTGCGATCAAACCGGATCACATAGAAGCCCGGCGCAACCGCGGCCACATGCTTGCCGAGATGAAGCGTGACGTCGACGCACTCGCCGTGCTCGACCGTGTCCCCACCGAGAACATCCAAACGCTGACGCTGCGCGCCAAACTGCGCATGAACGCTGATCGCGCATCGGACGCGTTCGCCGACTTCGAACTCATCGTCGCACTCGATCCGCAGAACTGGGAAGCCTGGAACAACCGCGGCATCCTTCTGGACAAAGTCGAACGCTACGAAGACGCGCTGAAGAGTTACGACCGCGCGCTCGCTCTCGCGCCCAACGACGGCAACGTCCTGCACAATCGCGGCGCCGTCCTTCTGTGCTTGTCGCGCTTCGACGAAGCGTTGCCGCTCTTCGAGCATCTCATTGCCACCGACCCCGATCATGCCGACAACTGGAGCTGTCACGGCGTCGCCTTGGCCAGCCTCATGCGCCTCGAAGAAGCGCTGGCGTCATTCGAGAAAGGTTTGGAGCTCGACCCGGACTCGCTACGCGCCAGAAACGGCAAAGGCATGGCGCTGGTCGCCCTCGGCCGCCCGGACAAAGCGATTCCCGAATACAAGAAGGCCGCGGCACTCCATGTCGGCAACCCAATGACGCACGGCAATCTGGCCTTCGCCGAATTGGTGTCGGGCAATCTCACCGACGGCTTCGCGAACTACGAATGGCGCCGCAAGGACGGTCCAATCGGCAAGAGCCAGCGCGACTACCCGCAACCCGAATGGACCGGCGAGAACCTCGCCGGCAAGACGCTGCTTCTGCATCCCGAGCAAGGCTTGGGCGACGTGGTCCAGTTCGGCCGGTTCGTACCCGTGCTGGCCGCGCAAGGCGCACACGTCATCCTCGAAACGCCGCCTGCGCTCACGACTCTAATGCGTTCGCTCGACGGCAACCATACGATCGTCGGGACCGGCGATAGGCTGCCGCCATTCGACCTGCACGCCCCGCTGATGTCGGTGGCTCACCGCTTAGACGTAACGCTCGAAACCATACCAGCGGCCGTACCCTATCTGCACGCCGATCAAACGAAGCGCGGCGCCTGGCGCGAAAAACTCGCGCCGCTCAAAGGCAAGCGCGTCGGCATCTGCTGGTCGGGCCACCGCATCCACCGCAACGACCACGCGCGCTCGATCCCATTTGCGGCGTTCCAGGCCGCGCTTGGCGTGCCCGACATGTCGTTCATCAGCCTGCAGCGCGAAGTGCGCGATGCCGACGAAGCGCAACTACGCGCACAATCCAACATCAGCGATTGGATGAACGAAGTCTCGGACTTCGCCGACACGGCGGCGCTCATCGCCGAACTCGACATGGTCGTCACGGTCGACACGTCCGTCGCCCACGTCGCCGGCGCGCTCGGCAAGCCCGTGTGGATCCTGATCACATCCGCGCCGGACTGGCGCTGGCTGCTCAACCGCCAGGACAGCCCGTGGTACCCCACGGCGCGCCTCTTCCGCCAACCGACGATAGGTGATTGGCGCAGCGTCATCACCGACGTGCGGGAAGCATTGCTAAAACTGAAGTAGACGACGCCTATTCCTGCGTTTCGCCCGCGGGCGGCGTCGTCTTCGTTGGGCCTCCGGCGCCGCCGAAGGCTGTACCCGGCGCGCCGGCTTCAGGCAGCACCACGCCCTGATACGCGGGCGTCAAATCAGGCACCGCGCGGGATGGCGGGGCGGCGACGCGCACGACGTCAGGATCGCCCGCCTGCATACGGCGCGGTTTGAAGCGCGGCGTCGCGCTCGAATAACGCGCGACATCCTCCACCACGGCTTCCGTAATCTCTTCGCTCGCAGCCGGGGCGTTGAGCGCCGTCTGGACCGCGTCGGAAACCAACTCTTGCGGCGACACGAGCCCCGTGGACGGCGACAGCGCCTGCGGCACGGCTACTTCGGCGACTTCGATCGCCGCTTGCGGCGCCGCAGCCTTCGCCTCGCGAAGCTGGCCCGCGCGATGACAGACGCCCTCGCTGCGCAGCACATCGATCGCCGGTCGCAGCGAAGCATCCGCCACCTGCACCAGGTCGTTGGCGCCCAGATCGTCGACGCTCAGCGTATCCGCCGTCGTCTGCGCCCGTTCGAACACATTTTCAGCCGAGCCCGCGCTCTTCACACGCATCGACGCCCCGCCACGACCCACACAGGCCGAGCGCATGCGGCATAGGTCGAGCATCGCGCTCGCCTCGCGCAGCTGCTGCGCGGCCGACGCCGCCGTCGTATCGCAACCTTCGCCGGCCGGCGTCGCTTTCGCCGCGCGATCCGACAACGCCTCAAGCCGCGCCAAATCCAAGAACGCCGCGCCCAGCGAGTCCGCCGTCTTTTGCCAATCGATGACTTTGCCGGCCTTCGAATCCTCACCCAGCGTCGCCAAGTTGGACGCCAGCGACTTCAACCGCCACGCCGCTTCGACGCGCGGATCGGCCGACTTGCCGTCCGTCACCGCCGCGGCCTGCTCCATCACCTTCGCCAGCGTCGACGCCGACACCGCGCGCTCGTCGATCATCGCGGGCGCAAGCTTGGGCAGCTGACTGTCTTTGCGCTTCGTGTCGAGCAGCAGCGGCAGCATGCGCGCCACATAGCTTGCTTCGTCGTTGATGCGCTTCAATTCGGCTTTCAGCGTCGATGGACCGACGGGAAGCGACACCATCGCCGTTTGACCTGCAAACGTGCTCGACCGTCCGCCGATGCCGTCAAGCGTCCGCTCGATCTGGGACAGGTCCGAACGCAGGGCAGCCGACGACTGGCAATCGACCGACGGGCACGACGACGCCGCGCACGCGGACGCAGCCTTGCGTACGGCCGCCACGATCACAAGTGTCGCGTCCGCGCGCGGATCCGCCGAAGCCGAACACGTCGCCGCATTTGTCGCTTGAAGGGGCATCTTGCAGAAATCTTCGGCGGTGCAGCGGCTCGCCCAACCGGTCAGCACGGCTGCGGCTTGGTCGGCGCGCTTCGCCGCGATCTGCGCTTGCTTCAGTTCTTCGAGGCGCGCCTCGGTAAGATCGGTCTCGTCCGACACTTGCGGCAGCGCGGCCTTCAGCGCCGACGCGTGCGTGCGCGCGGTTTCCGCGCGGCGCGAGAACGTCTGAGCGAGGTCGGCAATGTCTGAGCAATATTTGCAGCCGGAGGCCTCTGCCTGCACGGCGCGTTCGTGTTCGACTTTCTTGATTTGGGCGACAACCGCCGGCTTTTGCGGGCGGATCAAGTCGAGTCCCGGCGGTGTTAAGTCGACGCTCATATAAGCGGCGACTCCCCCAAGTCCCAACGCCACAACGATCACCCCAGCGACCGCGAGTACGTCACGCATGTGATACCCACTCGGGAACGAAGCCCCAGCTCTCACCGCCCCCCGTTAACTAAGGCTGTGTGAGAACCCCCCATTTGTTGCGGATAAACATCGCAGAAGGGCTTTCATTTTTCAATTTCCCCTAGCGTGAAATATTAGGGTGTTATGAATCTGATTCGCCACACCCACTAGATGCGGTGGGTCACAGGGAATCGCCTAGCGAAAGAACGTGTACCCGCTAAGCTTGCAGAGGTGATTCGACCTGTGGATCAAGCAGAACTGCATCAGCGGCCCTCGTGAGGCCCAGGGAATGGTGGTGGACCGATGCCTTTGCCCTTTCTCCACAAATTCATGGCCTCGGTCAGGCGAAGTAGATTTGAACATCAACCGCCACGTGCAGGCACTCACCTCTGGCCGTTGAGCCTCATCGGCCCGGAAGGCCCGCAAATGCTGGCTTTTCAGGTCATGGGGCTGGGCGAAGCCGCCCCGCGCAAGGCCGGCATCTTCATCTACGCCCGGCAACGCGCGGGCGAGTGGCAGGCGCTCTACATCGGCGAAAGCGCGAACATGAGCGCCCGGCTCGCCTTCAACGAGATCGCGGCTGACGCCCTGCTGTCGGGCGCAACCGACATCCATGTCTTGAAGCTCGACGCCGACGCTAAGGACCGCCGCGACCTGGCCGACCGGCTGATCCTCACCAACCGCCCGTCGTTGAACGAGGAAGAGCGCACCCGCCTCGAAACCGTCAAAGGCGAAGCCGCGCAAAAGGCGGCGAAAGACAAATCGCGCGCCGCCTGAAGTCTATTTACGGCGCGCAGACCGCTTGCGCCCAAGCCCGATCTGCTTCGCCAGGCGCGAGCGATGCGCCGCATAGCTGGGCGCCACCATCGGATAATCGTGCGGCAAGCCCCATTTCGAGCGGTATTCCTCCGGCGTCATCTTGTAGGACGACCGCAGATGCCGCTTCAGCGATTTGAACTTCAAACCGTCTTCCAAACAGATGATGTAGTCGCCGGTCACCGATTTTTTGATCGATACTGCGGGCTTCAGCGGCTCACCGCCCCCGCCGCCATCGTGACGGCCCCCGTTCGACAGCGATAGCAACGCCGAGTGCACCGCCTGGATCAACCCGGGCAAGTCCTGCGGCATGAGACGATTGTTGGAAGCATAGGCGGCGACCAATCGCGCCGTAACATCAACAGGACTTGTACCTTCGGTCATCAAAAACTCGCCGCCCCTGAATCATTGCTCTCAATGAAACTAAGAACGGCACACAAAACGATCAAGCGCAGTCAGATGATTGCGACGAAAAACAACGCCCGATTGAATTTGAAATCGCAGAGAAACACGCGCGTCTATCAATCGAGCTGCAACATTTCTTGTGCACACGCAATTGACGCGAGGTCGACGGTCGGCCAAAGCGCACATTTGCGCTTCACCCAGACGCTCGCTACCACTGCGTGCAAGCACACCGGGGGATTGTTGTGACGCGCGCTTCCATTTTGTCGACGTCTATCGGGCTCGCAGTCGCAGCCACGCTCGCTGCCACGTCGTCGGCCGCCGCCGCGGAAACAGGCGCACCGCACCTCGACGGCGCTTCCCTGAGCGTCCTATGGGCCGTGCCGTTTATCGGCCTGCTGCTCTCGATCGCCGTGATGCCGCTCGTCGCGCCGCATTTCTGGCACCATCACTACGGCAAAGTGTCCGCGGCATGGGCGATCGCTTTCCTGGCCCCGTTCGCCGTCCTGCAAGGAGCCGAGATCGCAACGTTCGAATTCCTGCACGTCATGCTGCTCGACTACGTGCCGTTCATCATTCTGCTCTTCGCGCTCTACACCATTTCGGGCGGCGTCTACATCGCCGGCGACATCCACGGCACGCCGTTGACGAACACGGGCCTGCTCGCCGGCGGGACGCTGATCGCAAGTGTCGCAGGCACCACCGGCGCCTCGGTCCTCCTCATCCGTCCGCTGTTGCGCGCAAACGATGATCGCAGCTACAACGTTCACGTCGTCGTGTTCTTCATATTCTTGGTGTCGAATATCGGCGGCTCGCTGACGCCGCTCGGCGACCCGCCGCTCTACATCGGCTTCCTCAAGGGCGTCGACTTCTTCTGGCCGACGATCCATCTGCTCGAAAAGACGCTTCTCCTCGTTGCCATTTTGCTTGCGGTATTCTTCGCCATCGACAGCTTCATCTATGCGCGCGACCGCCGCCGCAGAACCGACCCGACGCCCGACACGCACCCGCAGATCAAATTCAACGGCTGGCGCAACATAATGCTGCTCGGCGCCGTCATCGCCGTGATCCTGGGCTCCGCAATGTGGAAGACCGAGGCCGCCATCGACGTCTACGGCGTCCACGTCGACTTCCCGAACATCGCACGCGTCATCGCACTCTTAGGCCTTGCGGCACTATCGTTGTGGCTGACGCCCAAGACATATCGCGACGGCAACAGCTTCACCTGGGGCCCCATCGCCGAGGTCGCCAAACTCTTCGCCGGCATCTTCATCACCATCGTCCCCGTCATCGCGATGTTGAAAGCAGGCGAAGCCGGCGCGTTCGCACCGATCCTTGCGCTGGTGACCAACGCCGACGGCACGCCGAACAACGCGATGTACTTCTGGCTGACCGGCGGCCTATCGAGCTTCCTCGACAACGCCCCCACCTATCTCGTCTTCTTCAACGCCGCCGGCGGCGACCCGCAAGAGCTGATGGGCCCGCTAGCCGGAACCCTCGCCGCGATCTCGGCCGGCGCCGTCTTCATGGGCGCCAACACCTACATCGGCAACGCCCCGAACTTCATGGTCAAAGCCATCGCCGAAGAGGCCGGCGTCAAAATGCCCAGCTTCTTCGGCTACATGCTCTGGTCGATCGCCTTCCTGCTGCCATCCTTCGCGCTAGTCACATGGCTGTACTTCGTCTGAAACCTCAACCGCCAAACACCACCTTCCACATCACGCGCCCCGGAATGAACGCGAACGCGCCCGCGATGATCAGCCCGCCGACATAGAGCCCGATCATCGACCCCGCATGCTGCCGCACGTCGCCCCGGCGGATGCCGGTCAACCCCGCCCACAGCGACACGACCGTCACCGCCGTAAAGACGTGCAGCGCGTTCACGCCCGTTTTCAAGTCGAAGATCATGGCGACGGATGTGGCCGCGACGACGACCATCGAGCTCACCCATGTCCACCCCAAGGCGCGATGGAAACCGGTGCCCTTCGGCAGCAGAAAGATGACGACCCCGACAACCAGGGCCAGCAGCGCCGCCGCCACATGCAGCTGCACGGAAGGCGGCGTCGCCAGCAACGGCGCGATGTTGAACGACGGGGCCGGCACCTGGACCCGCGACCAATAGCCGAGGATCGCCTCCCGCTGCCCCTCGGGGATCGTGTAAAGCCACGCCGCGATCACGGCCAGCGTCGCCCCGAACCCCAACGCCAACCGCCACAAAAACCCGCGCCAGAAGACGCGTCCGATGACTTCGCTGTGGGCAGACTGGTTGCGATCGCTCATAAAGTTTCGGGTCCCTTGTGATGCCGCCGACGGACGCCATTGCCTCGGCAGCGCGCATGCGGAATAGATGCCGCGATGGGCGACGAACCGCACCCGCAAATCCGCGAAATACAGCCCGTTCTTCGTGAACGGCAGGCGGCTGCAATTCACGAAGCGCCAGCGGCAGCCTCGATCTGGGAGCAAGTGTGGGAACGCCCCTGGCTCGCCTTCGCGGTCATCGCGATTCTGCCCGGCTTCGTACTCAGCCTCCTCGGGCCGTTCGGCTCATACAGCGCCCCGCTGGAGATGCGCTTCGCCTTTTGGATGCCCACGATGGCGATCGGCGCCATGGTCGGCGCAGCCCTGTCGATTGCGGGAGAGCGGATCCGGTTCTTCTGCGGCCGCCCCGCCCTCCGAGCCGTCGCGGTCACGACCGCGATGACGGTCGCGATGACCGGCGTCGTCTGGAGCATGGGATACCTGATCTTCGGCCCCGGCAAAATCGCCTTCGGCCTCACCTTCGTCTTCTACGTTTGGATCATCACCGTCATCGTCGCGATGATCGGCGCCATCTTGCGCGCCCGTCGCACACGCATCGCATTCGCCGCCGCCCCGATCGCGGTCACAACCGCACCCACGCCAGCATCTCTGGAGGCGCGCCTTCCGGCAAAAATCAGGGGCAGCGCCGTCCTCGCGCTCCAAGCCGAAGACCACTACGTCCGCGTCCACACGGAGGCGGGATCCGATCTCATCCTCATCCGCCTTGCCGACGCCATCGCCGAGATGGGCTCAACCCCCGGCGCCCGCACGCACCGCTCGTGGTGGGCTGCCAAAAGCGCGGTGAAGTCGGTCCGGCGCACCAACGGCCGCGTTGCTCTCGTCCTCGCCAACGACACCGAAGTCCCCATCAGCCGCGGCTACATTTCGGAACTACGCGAAGCGGGCTGGCTGACCGAACGCGAAAGCCAGCCGTAACGCAGACGCCGATGTCAGCAGCGCTCCGTTTCACCGCCGTCATCAAGCTCCAGGGCATCAATCCCTACGTCTTGGTCTCGTCGGATCGCGCGAGCGAACTGAAGGCCGCCTGGCGCAAGCCCATGCCGGTTTGCGTCCGCATCAACGGCATGCCGAAGACGCCGTGGCGCATCAACATGATGCCGACGGGCAAGGGCAGCTTTTATCTCTACCTCCATGGCGAGGTACGATCCGCGTCGAAGACGAAGGTCGGCGACCGCGTCAATGTCGAGCTGCGCTTCGATCCCGCCTACCGTCGGCGTGTGCGCCCCGCCGCCGCGATATAGGCGTCGATCCGCCGCTCCAGCACCGGCAGCGTCACGCCGCCGCTCTCCAGCACCGCATCGTGAAACGCGCGCAGGTCGAACTTGTCGCCCAGCGCCGCCTTCGCACGCGCCCGCAATTCGATGATCTTCAGCTCGCCGATCTTGTAAGCCAGCGCCTGCCCCGGCCATGAGATGTAGCGATCGACCTCGGTGCGGATCTCGTGCTTCGACAGCGCCGTGTTGTCGGCGAGATAGGCCAGCGCCTGATCGCGCGTCCAATCCATCGCGTGCATGCCGGTGTCGACGACAAGCCGGCACGCACGCCACATCTCATACGTCAACCGCCCGAAGCGCTGATACGGCGTGTGATAGACGCCCATCTCCTCGCCTAGCTTCTCCGCATAAAGCGCCCACCCTTCGCCGAACGAATGCGGATAAAAGTTCAACCGGAACGTCGGCACCGCGCCAAGTTCGCGCGCAATCGACCCCTGCAAATGATGCCCCGGCACCGCCTCGTGCAGCGTCAACGCCGGCAGCACATAAAGCGGCCGCGTCTCGAGCGCAAAGGTGTTCACCCAATACTCGCCCGCCGCCCCCATCGGCCCGGGGTTGTAGCGCCCGGCCGTATAGTTCGGCGCAATCGCCTCCGGCACCGGCTTCACGCCGTAGGGCATCCGCGGCAGCTTGCCGAAATATTCCGGCAGCTTGCCGTCGATCTCCTTGGCGATGAACGACGCCTCGCGCATCAAATCGCCCGGCGTCTTCGGATAAAATTGCGAATCCGTCCGCAGGAAGTCGATGAAGCCCGCAAAGTCGCCGCGATACTTCACCTCGCGTACGATCGCCTCCATCTCCGCGCGAATGCGATTCACCTCGGCCAAGCCCGTGCGATGGATGCCTTCCGCCGTCGCATCCGGCAGCGTCGTGAAATAGCGCACGAGGTCCGCGTAGTACTCGCGACCGCTCGGCAGCGCCGTCGCCCCGATCGTCTTGCGCGCCGCGCCACGATACTCCGCGTCGAAGAACCGCTTGAACGCGGCATAGGCCGGGATCACCGACTTGCTGAGCGCCGCCTTCCCCGCCGCCGCTAACCGCGCGCGGTCGCGTTCCGGCACGCCGTCTGGAAACGCCGCAAACGGCTTCCAGAACGGCATCTTCTCAGGCTCGCTGTACTGAGCGCTGTCGACGACACGCGCCACGCCGTCGAGAATAGCGGACGGCAACGTGAACCCATCGCGCATGCCTTCGCGCAAATTCGCGACGTTCTCGTCGAAATAGCGCGGCACGTCGTTCAGCCGCGCGATGTAGTCCTCATACTGCTTCGTCGTCTGCGGATCGACCAGCGAATGCAGCTGCAACAGATCGGCGAAGAACCCGCTGTCGCTGTTGAACGGAATGCGCCACTCCTTGTGACGCGCCAGTGCAACGCGGCTCGACACCATAAATTCGAAGAGGTCGTAGCTCACCTGCTGTTGATGCGAGAGCCGCGTCCGCTTGATCGCACGCAGCCGCTTCAAGAACGTCTCATCAGCCTTCAACCGCAGCGCCTGCGACGCGGGCGTCACCGACGGCAAGCGGTCGTCATAGTCGCGCACGCCATCGCCCGTCGCCGTCAGCGGATCTTCGCGCCACACGAACGCTCGCTCATCCGCGAACAGTTTGGTCAGCACCTTCGACGGCGGCGCGGCAAGCGAAGGTGAAGCAGTCAGCGCCATGACGAGTCCAAATGCGACGGCCAGCAACGGCAGTTTCATATCTCAGGTCCGATCGGAAGAAACTCACTCACACGCATACGTATAATCGCTGACCGTGCAACGCTTGCAGCTCAACACCAACCGCTTCTTCCCCGACCGCACGCTGCCGTCGTCGTTGGTGTAGCGTTCGTTCTCGTGCCACTCGGCGGTCTTACCCGTCGTGAAGAACACGTAGTTGCCCGGAAGGTCGGAGTCCTCGTACCAAATCCGCAGCACGCCGTTGTTCGACAGATACGTCTTCGTCTTCCACCATTCCGTGGTGAAGGGCTTCGGCATGTTGCCCGTGTTCTGCCGCTCGAGCACGCCGTCGACGACGCGGAAGCGCGACTTGAATCCGGGAATGGTTGGATAGCACCAGTCGTCTTCTAGCCACGTCAGCTGCTCCGCCGACGCGACCTTCCACACCTCGCCCGGATAGCTGCCGGGCAAATCGACCGAGCCCCAGCTCTCATACTTGCCAGCGAACCATTTGTAGCCCTGCTCGACCTGCGCCGGAAACGCCAGCAGCGCCACGACCGCCGACACCACACTCGCCGCCGCAAAAATCCAATTGCGCTTGCGCCGGTCGCCGGCGCCTTTCTCGTCAGCCATAACTCACCCCCGAAAGTCTCGTGCCATTCTTCAATCCCGCCGCTCACGCTGGCAAGCGCAAACGAAAATGCCCGCAGCGCCGAACGCCGCGGGCAACGCAACAATCCAAGCCAGGGCCGCTATTTCTTCCGAGCGTATTTCTTGCCGTCATAGCGATACTTCGGGAACGGCCCGGCGCCGGGCCCGCCCACCTCGATGTCCTTCCAACCGCTCTTGCTCTTCGTGTCGAGCGGCAACGCCACGCCGACCTCATCCAGCAGGATGTTCCACGAACCCTTTGCGTCCTTCGACAGCAGCACGAACGCTTCGGCGGTATTGCCGTAGCAGAACAAACTGCCCTCGCGCACCCACGCCTCGTTGACGCCGTCCCCGTTCAGATCTTCCACCTCGATGAAGCCCGTCTGCGCCGATTGCGTGGTGTCGTCCTCGCAGCGCACCCACTTGTCGCCCTTGGCCTTGAACCCAGCCGCCTTAAAGATCGCCGCCTGATCGGCCGCGCTCATGTCCTTCGCCGGCACGGCCTCAGCCATCGCAGGCGCCGCGCTCAACACGCTCAGCGCCGCCACACCCAACCAAATCGCCCGTCTCATCGCTGTCTCCCGTTGCGGTTCGAGCGTTAAGGTTTACGCCACCGGCCGCGCCGATCCAAGCCGCCCACGAAGAGGGCTTGCACCACTTCGGCACAACCGCGGCGGAGTAAGGAAAACAAGCGGGGATTTCTGCATCTGGCCTCGAACTTGCGGATCAGCCTGTCACTGCACGATGGAGTCGCCCCCATGTACAACTCGCTCATCAACTGGATCGGTTCGAAGACCTGCACCGCCGCCGGTGACATCAGCAGCCTTCTGGACGTCAACTACGGTTGCGCCAGCGGCCAAGCATTGAACATGGGTTTGATCGTCCTCGGGTTTCTGGCTTTCAGCGTCCTCGTGATAACTATCAACGCCCGCCGCCGCCAGCGCCGCGACAACGACTAACCCTGGAACGTCGGCAACTCAGGCGCCGCGATCTGAAATTGCTTCAGTCCCAATTCGAGACCGCTCTTCAACAACGCCAGCACCAAGACCGCCAGCATCGGCTGCCCGATTAACAGCACCGGGATCGTCGCGATGAAGATCGTCATGTGCAACACGACGATCCGTCCATAGGGCTCGAACATCTGTCGCAAAGCGTCGGTTTCGCGCCAGCGCCGCCCGCCGACCCAGAAAATCGCAAACGCCCCGGCCTGCACGACGCAAAGCGCCACGACGCTCCACATTAGATCGGCGTCCGTTTGCAGCATCCAAAACACTCGCCCGATAAGGTCGAACGACTCGGTCGTCGGCGCGATTCCCCCATGAAAGGCTTCGCTCATGGTGAACATCGCGAACACGAAGATGCCGTGGACGAAGCAAAACAGGCCGTAGTGAAGAATGAAAAACGGCACGAGAACGAACCCGGCGGTCCGCTGCACAAAGTCGCCCTTCGTCAGCCCCGCGACGAGAATCTTCGGCACGTTGACCGCGCCGATAACGACATTCTCGATCCAATAGAAGACGAGCAGCGGCAAGGCCTGCCAGCCGAAGAACAACACGCCCGCAACCGGAATCGCATTCGACGCGACAATCCAAGCCGCATCTGGCCGCCGCAACGCTTCGCCGATCGTGTTGAAACTCGCCATCCTGTCGTTCCCCTATTCCGGCGACAGGATAATACCATCAGCCGTCCGTCAAGGCCCGCCGCGGAAACGGTATGATCAGCGCCTGATGCGGCGCCACGGTCGGCTCACCCGAGAAATCGTCTGCTTCAGACGCTCCTTGCACGCGACGCGACAACGCTGAAGCGCCGAGCCCGAACATCAATGCGCCGGGGATCAACAGGACCAGCGCCAGCAAACCCGAGAACATCTGATACGTCGCCGGCGAGAAGTATGTGTAGCCGTCAACGCTCAAGCCCACGACCGCACGCGTCCTCCGCCCATAGGCGCGCGTGTCGTAGATGACGCTCACCTGCGCCGCATCGTAGAGCGCCTGCACCGTGGGATAAGGCAAATTCGGCGTGGTCAGAACAAAGCGTTCGTCGCGCCCGTCGAACATGATCGCGTGCCGCCCCTCGATCGGCACGACGCGCGCGACCTTGCCCGCGACGACGCCCGTCTCAGGCAAATACGCGCCCTCGAACTGCGCAATGCCGACCCACAGCACCAACGCACCGACGACAGCCAAAACAGCCGATGAACCCCAACCCCGCATAACCGCAAAGCTACGCCACCACCTCTCAAAGCCAGGTAAACTGTCCCCGATTGGCACAACGCGCCGGTTCCCTCACGGTGATTCGAGCATCTGGGGCGCGCAGATTCGCCCGCCGTCAAGCTGGCTCCCCTCACCGAATCACGGTCTGATGCCCCCGGAACGATTCCCGTGCCCTTTGGCAAGGGAACAAATTACGGGGAGGAATTTTCCATGGACTTCGCAGCCATCGTCGCTCGTGTGCAGCGCCTGCTCCTGTCACCCGCCACCGAATGGGACGTCATCAGCGGCGAAGCCGCCGACGTCCAAAAAATCTACATGAACTACGTCGGCCCGCTGGTCATCGCTGCCGCGCTCGCCGCGTTCATCGGCATGTCCTTTGTAGGCATCGCAGGCTTCCGCCTGGGACTCGGCGCCGGGTTGACGCAGTTGATCCTCCAGATCGTGCTCGGCCTGGTGATGGTCTACGTGCTCGCTTTCGTCATCAACGCCCTCGCACCGACCTTCGGCGCCACGCCGGACATGGGGCAGGCTTTCAAAGTTGCCGCCTACTCGCCGACGGCAAGCTGGGTCGCAAGCCTGGTGATGATCATTCCCGCCCTTGGCATCATCGCTCTCCTCGGCGCTCTCTACTCTCTCTATCTACTCTATGTCGGACTACCCAAGCTGATGCGGCCCGCGCAGGACAAAGCGGTCGTCTACACGCTCGCCGTCATCGGCGTAATGATCGTGATCGGCGTCGTAATGGCTATCGTGCAATCGAGCATGATGCCTACCATGACCCCGATGATGGGCAGGTAGAGAGCCGCCTCTCCCAGGTGACGGAAGGGGCGTGCGCTACGCCGCCTCCTCCGTCACGAACCCCTTCCAGTTCCGCATATAGGTGACGAACGGATCGCTGAGTCCCTCCGCGCGCAGATAATCCGCGCTGACCGGCAACGCCACCGGTACGAACGCCGGTTCGCGCCGCACGCGCATCGGAAAGTCGTGATGCAGGATCGCTGCGCGTCCGACGACGACGAAATCCGCACCCTCGGCCAGCGCGCGCTGCGCGGCTTGCCCCGAATTGATCTTGCCGGCGCATCCAAGCCGCACCGCGCCACGATCGAGATCGGTGAAATGAGAGAGCAGCGTGCGCCCGCTTCCCTTCTCTTCCTCCGGCTCCTTGAACACGTCCCACAGCGACATATCGAGATAATCGATCGCACCCTCGCGCAACAAGCGCTGCGCCACCTCGCGCATCTCGCCAAGCTTCAGCCCGAAACGTTCCGGCGACAGCCGCAGTCCAACGTTGAAATCCGCGCGGCACCGTTCGCGAATGCGCGCGATAATGTCGAACACGATCCGCGCGCGGTTCTCAAGCGAGCCGCCGAAACGATCCGTCCGCTTGTTGATTTCACCGCTGAGAAATTGGCAAAGCACATAACCGTGCGCGCCGTGAATCTCGACGCCGTCGAAGCCCGCACGCTGGGCGCGCATCGCCGCCGCCGCAAAATCCTCGATCAATTGCTCGACCTCGCTTTCGGTCAGCGCCCGCGCGCTGGTCTCCGCATTGTCCGACGGGCACACCGGTGTCGTACCGATAAGCGCCGCCGGTGAGCGCATCCCCGCGTGATGGAGTTGCGCGACGGCCAAGCTGCTCTCACGTTTGATCGCGCTGGCCAACCGCGTCAAACCCTCAAGATGCGCATCCGAAAAGATGCCAAGCTGGCCTGGAAAGCCCTGGCCCCGTGCCTGCACGTGCGCCGCGCAGGTCATCGTCAAACCGAAGCCGCCCTTCGCCCGCATGGTAAGCCAATGAAATTCGCCGTCGGACAGCGTCCCGTCGGCATGACTCTGGCAGTTGGTCAGCGGCGCCAGCATGAAGCGGTTCTTCATCGAGGGGCCGCGCGCGAACCTGAGCGGTTCGAACAAGTCCGTCATGTCATTTCATCCGATGTTTGAATGGATAGATGCGTTGAGACCTAGCCATATCGACCCGACCCAAGAACGCTCCACGACCCCATCAATCGCGCCGCGGTCGAGCACCGACAGGCCGCGGTTGGGCACGCGCGTTTTCATCCAGCTCAAATTTCGGCGCGGACTTCGGCGAGAGCTGACGCTCTCACCGAAGCACGCTCGCGACTAGGAATAGACCTCGAACAAACCCGCCGCACCCATGCCGCCGCCGATGCACATCGACACGACGACCTTCTTCGCCTTGCGGCGCTTGCCTTCCATCAGCACGTGGCCAGTCAACCGCGTACCGGTCATGCCGAACGGATGCCCGATCGCAATCGACCCGCCGTTGACGTTGTACTTCGCCGGATCGATGCCCAGCTTGTCGCGGCTATAGAGACACTGGCTCGCGAACGCCTCGTTCAATTCCCAAAGATCGATGTCGTCGACCTTCAACCCATGCCGCTCCAGCAGACGCGGAATGGCAAACACAGGCCCGATGCCCATCTCGTCCGGCTTGCAGCCGGCAATCGCCCAGCCCTTGAACGCGCCCATCGGCTGCAGCCCGCGACGCTCGGCCTCTTTCGCTTCCATGATGACAACCGCGGCCGCGCCGTCCGACAGCTGGCTCGCATTGCCGGCCGTGATGTATTTGCCGGGACCCTTCACCGGCTGAAGCTTCGCCAAGCCCTCCAGCGTCGTATCCGGACGATTGCATTCGTCGCGGTCGACGACCGCATCGACGATCGACTCCGCCTTCGTCACCTTGTCGACGACCTTCATCTTCGTCTTCACGGAGATGATCTCGTCCTTGAACTTCCCCGCCTGCTGCGCCGCAGCCATACGCCGCTGCGACTCCAACGAATACTCGTCCTGATATTCGCGGCTGACTTTGTAGCGTTCCGCCACGATATCGGCCGTATCGATCATCGGCATCCAGAAGTCCGGATACATCTCGGTCAAGCGGTCGGACGACCCGCCGCCACCACCGCCCATGTAGCTAATGGAGTCGACGCCGGCACCCACGACAATGTTCGCGCCTTCTTCGACGACATAGTGCGCGGCGTTGGCGATCGCGTTCAAACCCGACGAACAAGCGCGGTTCACAGTCGCCCCTGCCGTGGTGATCGGCAACCCGGCCAGCAGCGCACCCGCGCGCGCCACATTGCCAGACGCCGCGACGCAGCCGGACACGACATCCTCGACTTCTTTCGGATCGACCTTCGACCGCTTCACCGCATGGCTGATCGCATGCCCAAGGATGTCCATGTTCGACGTATTGTTGAACCCGCCGCGTGCCGCCTTGGCCAGGCCGGTACGCGCATAAGAAACGATCACTGCCTCACGCATATTTCACTCCCAAGTGCGTTGATTGTCGTTGAAACCATACTGGCACGCTTCCGCGGCCGCTGTCATCCGGCTCACTGGGTCCGATAGGCAGGCGGTCGCATCCGATCGATACAGGCCGCATCGAACGCCTCCACCCGTACGGCATCCATGAAGGCCAGCACCTGCGCATCGAAACACGCGCCAATGTCCGACAGCCCATCCAAGACGTGCGCGCCATGGGGCACAATCACGACCCGCCCTTTGGGAAACCGCTTCACAGCTTCCAGGGCCCACGCCGGCGACGCCACAGGATCGAACTTGCCTGCGATGATCAGAACAGGCACCTCAGACACCGGCGCGTCGAACAAGTTCGCGTCCGCTGGCGCGTCCGGCCAGTGTGCACAGGCCGCGCGCTGCCGCTCCAAACGATAAGCGCCGAAGGGCGAAGCAATCGATTGCTCGATCGCCTCGGCAACATCAATCCGTGCAAACGTCTCGCTGCACGTGATCGAAAGATAAAGCCCGTCCGAGAACCCGGCATCCCCTTCGCCGGGTTTCGTCGCTTCATCAAACGCGGCGAAGTCGCCGACGGCGGCCCGACTGAGCAGAAACGGCACCTGCCGCGCACCGGCGGGCGCGTACATCAACGTGCGCAGCTGCTCCATGAAGACCGCGCGCGCAAACCCGCCTGGTGCATCCAGCCGCGCAATCGCCTCGGCCAAATCCGCGCGCGGATTCGGGAATGCCTGATGGCAGGCCGCATCCAAGCCGCAATCCGCAATCAACAGATCCAGCGCCTGCGCGGCCACAAGCGCGTGGTTGCGCGGCGGCGTCCGATCCGCCGGCACCGGCCCCAGCAAGACCGCCGACTGCACGTGCGCGCCGAAGTCGGCAATATAGCGCAGCGCCAGCGTCGTCCCATACGACAGCGCGAACAGGCTGAACTGCTCATAACCCAGCGCTTTACGTATCTCGTCGATATCGCGCGCCGACGCCGCCGTCGTGTACTGCGTCAGATCATGCGCCTTCGACAACGTCGATGCGCAGTCTTTGACCATGTCCGCCGGATAAGTCGGCTGCGCCGGACGTTGCCGGTCATACGCTTCAATCGACGGACAGCGAAGCGCACCCGACCCGCCGGTGCCGCGCTGATCCGCAAGAACAACGTCGCGCGAGCGGCGGAACGTGGCACCCTCGCTCAGATAAAACGCCGCCCCCTTCGTCGCGCCATATCCCGGCCCGCCCTCAAGATCGAATTCCGCTACCTTCGTTTGCGCCGATCCCGTCGTGCGCAGCACCACGACGTTCAGCGCAATCTGTCGCCCATCCGGAAGGCCGTAATTCTCCGGCACGCGAACGACGCCGCACACGACCGTCTCGCCCTTCACGTTCGCCGGACATTCCCCCGCCTCGAACAGCGGCTCCGGGGGAGCACACGCCGTGATGCCCGCAAGCACAAGCGCGACACAGGCGATCCTGAACCCGCCTACCGAAAGGTGTCCCCACATCGGCACGGCTTAGACGAACTGCCCGTCGATCGGCGGCGGCGCATCTTTGAACACCATGCCCGCGCCGAACGGCCCGCCCGGACAACGCACCCAGCCGAACTTCTCATAAAACAGCTCGCGCCCCGTCAGCGGCTGCAGCGTGATGCTCGCGCCGGGCTTTGCGACACGCCGCAAATACGCGCCGAGCGCGTTCAGCAACGTCGCGCCATGCCCGCCGCCACGCAGCTCCGCCGACACCATCACATCCGACACGGCGAAGTAGAGGCATCCATCGCCGATCGCACGAACCACGCCGACCAGGCGCCCCTCACACCGCAAGCACGCCGAAAAACAGGCGCCATCCAACGTGCGCCGCGCCGTTTCGTCGTCGATCGTCCCCCACCCCATCGACTCGCGGAGCACGATGTACTCCGCGACCGATGGATTCTCTTCGGAAAGAACGACGTCGCTCATGCCGTCACTTCAAATCTTGAAACCGCTTGCCTTCGCCGGCCAATTTTTCAAGCAGCTTCGACGGCGCGAATTCCGCCCCCATCTGCCCTTCGAACTGCTTCATCTTGGCCAGCACCTTATCCAGCCCGATCGTGTCGCCGTAGAACATCGGCCCACCGCGATAGACCGGCCAGCCATAGCCGTTGATCCAAACGATATCGATATCCGACGAACGGATCGCTTTCCCCTCTTCGAGAATCTTCGCGCCCTCGTTGATCATCGGATAAACGCAACGCTCGAGGATTTCCTCGTCCGAAATCGTGCGCCGGTTGATCCCCTTCTTCGACGCGAACTCGAGGATCAGCTTCTCGACGACCGGCGACGGCTTCGCATTGCGCTCAGCGTCGTAATCGTAGAAGCCTGCCCCGGTCTTCTGCCCGCGCCGATCCATCTCGCACAGGATTTCGCGCATGGTCGAACTCGACGATTTCTCTTTCGACCAACCGATGTCGAGACCCGCGAGATCCGACATCGCAAACGGCCCCATCGGAAAACCGAAATCATAGAGCACACGATCGACATCCCACGGCATCGCGCCTTCCAAGATCAGCTTCTGCGCCTCACGCTGCCGCTGCGCCAACATGCGGTTGCCCACAAACCCCGGACACACGCCGACCAACGCCGCGATCTTCCCGATCTTGCGCGCCATCTGCATCGAGGTCGCAATGACGGGCTTCGACGTCTTATCGCCGCGAACCAGTTCCAACAGCCGCATCACGTTCGCAGGCGAGAAGAAGTGCCACCCGATCACGCTCTCCGGCCGCTTGGTCGCCAAAGCAATCTCGTCGACATTCAGATAGGACGTGTTGGTCGCCAGGATCGCGCCGGGCTTCACGATCCGGTCGAGCTTCCCGAACACCTCTTTCTTGATGTCCATATTCTCGAACACCGCCTCGATGACGAGGTCGCGGTCGGCGAGTTCATCGAGCGACAAAGTGCCCTTCAACATCCCCATCCGTTTCTCGACATCGGCCGTGGTCAGCCGCCCGCGCTTGGCCGTGTTCTCATAGTTCTTGCGGATCGTCGCGAGCCCGCGATCGAGCGCGTCCTGCTTCGTCTCCACAATCGTCACCGGGATCCCGGCGTTGAGGAAGTTCATCGCAATGCCGCCGCCCATCGTGCCGGCGCCGATGACGCCGACCTTCCCGACGGGGATCGTCTGCGTATCCTCAGGCACATCTGGCACTTTCCAAACGGCGCGCTCGGCGAAGAACACATAGCGTTGCGCCGCCGACTGTGTTCCGGTCATCAATTCCATGAACAGCTTACGCTCGGCCTTCAGGCCTTCATCGAACGGCAGGTTCACTGCTGCTTCGATGCACTTGATGTTCGACTCCGGCGCCTGGAACCCGCGGAACTTCTTCGCGTTCGTCTTGCGGAAGGCGGCGAAGATCTCCGGCTTTCCACGCGCTGCCTCGACCTTCTCGTTCATGTCGCGTACGCGCTTGAGCGGTCGCTTCTCCGCGACGATCTTGCGCGCAAACGCAATCGCTCCGTCGCGCAGCTTCCCCTCGTCGACCAGCGAATCGACAAGCCCCATTTCAGCGCACTGCTTCGCGCCGACATGCTCGCCCGACGTCACCATCTCCAGCGCCTTCTCGACGCCGACGATACGCGGCAAACGCTGCGTCCCGCCCGCGCCCGGCAACAACCCGAGTTTCACTTCCGGCAACCCGCACTTCGCCGACGGCACCGCAACGCGGTAGTGACAGGTCAACGCGACTTCCAAGCCGCCGCCCAAGGCCGTCCCATGAATAGCGGCAACAACGGGGATCGAAGCGCCCTCGATCGCGTTCAGCGCATCGAACAGGCTCGTCCCCTTCGGCGGTTTGCCGAACTCCGAGATGTCGGCCCCCGCGATAAACGTCTTGCCCTCGCAGATCAGCACCACCGCCTTGACCGCGGGATTGCCCATCGCCTGTTTGACCCCCAGCGCCAACCCGTCGCGTACAGAGGCGGACAACGCGTTCACCGGCGGCGAGTTCAGAGTCAAAACGGCAACCTCACCGTCGATGACAAGCGTGGCGACGTCGTTGAGAGCGGTCATGGGCACGGCCTTTTCAATTGCGAAGGCCGCAAGCTAGAGCCTGTCCACGGCCTTGGGCAATGGCCACTCTCACACAGTTGTGAAGCCCGGCCCCTCGCGACCACGCGCGAACCGGTGTCCAATACCCGGCGCACGGGCGGCAAAGACCCGAAGCCGGGGAACGAACGCTAATGCCAGCCATGTCCGCGCGCCGCCCGCTCATCGCTCTCGTTGCGATGGTCAGCCTGTTCATCGCCGGCCTCGCGGAGGCCCGCACCGAAGTCTATGGCGCCGCCCCGCTTGTGCGCCTCGCCAGCAACCGTCCGGCGGTTCTGGTCGTCATCAACGAGCGCGGCCCCTTCCTGTTCGTCGTCGACACCGCGACCACAAACACCGTCCTGACGCCGGCCCTGCAGCGGCGCCTGCGCATTCCGCCGCTGCCCGGACCCGCCGTCGACGTCGTCTCGGCCGCGGGCTCCGTCCGCTCGCACTACTACCGCGTGGCCGAGATCGCGCTCGCCGGCGTCATCGTCGAAGGCGGCCGCGCGGTCATGATGGATCTGCCCGAGGAAGAGGGCGTCATGGGCGTGCTGGGCGCCGAGTTCTTGTCGAACTTCAAGGTCGACCTCGACATGCCCGCCAAACGCATGGCGCTCTACCCCGACCGTGCGGCCGTGCTCGCGCCCAATCACTTCCGGGTGCAAGGCAGGCTGACCGAGCACGGCATCATTGTCGTGCCGGCGCGGGTCGAGAACACCAACGTCTGGGCGGCGTTCGACTCCGGCGGCCGCCGCACCATCGCCAACTCCTGGCTCGCCGGCGCCACCGGACACTACGACAGCGCCAAGCTGCGCAACTACGAAAGCTACGTCCGCGACGCCGCGAGCCGGCGCTATACCGGCGTCAGCGAAGACTTCACCCGCATCCAGGTCGGCCCCGCCATCTGGAGCAACCGCGACGTCCTCATTTCGGACATCAAAGTCTTCGAACAGATCGGCCACGGCACGAAGCCGATCATGTTCATCGGCATGGACCTGATGGCCAATCGCCGCGTCATCATCGACTACGCCGACGCCTCGCTCTGGCTCTCGCGCTGAGCTAGTCGGCGCGCCCGCGCAAGCACGCGCAGTCGCCCATCACGTCCGGCGGGAGCTTCTCGAACCACTGGTCGAGCGCCTCCGACACGATCTCCTGCACCGGCCGCCGCAGCAGCGCCGCCGACAGCTTCAGCTTCACGAAGCGCTGCCGCTTCAGCCGCAGGTTCACATGGAAGGTCTTCGCCGCCTCTTCCGGCGACGGCCCCGGGCACGCCGCGCAGCTGTTGTCGGCGTGCTCTTCTTCCTCGTGAGGCGGCACGAGCGTGAGCGCGGGCGGCGCCGGCGGCTTCACGACCGCCTCCGCCTCCTGATGCCGCTGCGCCTCCAGCACCGCGCGCCGGCCGAACGTGCCGAACACCGATGCGTAAGCGTCGTTGGGCTTGGCCGTCGTATGCAGCTTCAGCCCTTCTTCCTTCGGATAGGCGCCCGGCTCCACATGCGTATGCACGTGGGAGTGCATGGGCGTGAGCGCGCGGATGTCCGACGCCGGCGAACCGACGCGCGTAAGCAACTGTTCGGCGAAGGGCGTAGACGTCGGCTCGGCTTCGCCCTTGCGCGCAAGAAGCCCCGCCGTCAGCGATGCAAATTTCGACATAAGCAATAGCCTCGTTAGCGAGGATCGATTAGACCGCGCGGCGCCCGAACACAGGCACCTCGCGCCCCAGCGAGTTCATGTTGCGGAACAACGTCGTCGCCTGCACGACCTCGCCCGTTTCGTTCTCCGTCGCGTCGAGACGCATCAAACGCTGCTGCAGATATTCCCAAAGGCCGCGGATCTCCTCCGCCGATTTGCCCTCCGGCTCGATCTCCATGACCGTGCGCCCGTCGATCATCGAGGCCGCGAAATCGGTGCGGTTATAGACCGTGACCGGCGCCACCGTGCCGTGCTGAGACAAAGCGACGGCCGCTTCCATCGTGATGCGCGCCCGCGGCGTCGCCGCGTTCAGCGCGAAGATCATCGGTTTCTTCCGCGCGTCGCAAATGTCGATCGTGGGACCGACGGCGCGCAGATCGTGCGGCGAAGGACGCGTCGGCAGAACGACGAGATCGGCGAAACTCACGACCTCCGAGATCGCCTTCGTCACCGCCGGCGGCGTGTCGACGATGATGAGCTTGAACCCCTGCGCGCGCGCTTCGTCCAAATCGTGGACCAGGTTCGTGAACGCGGAATGCAGGAACGCCGGCGTCGGCGACTCCCGGCAATTCCACCATTTGGCGAGCGACCCTTGAGGATCGGTATCGATGAGAGCCACCGGCCCCGCCCCGCTCAACTCCGCTTGCACGCCGATATGGCCCGCCAGCGTCGTCTTGCCTGATCCGCCTTTTTGAGACGCGAAGACGATCACGCGCATGTTCTGCGACATCCCATTCTCCTCATCGGCAACCCCGCTATCCCCGCACGCCCAAAAGGAGCGCACGTGGACCGGAGGCTTTGCGTCACGCCGTCACCGGCGTTTTGCCGTTTCGTAGGTCAATTCCACCGTCGACCTTAGCCGACGCAAATTGCCCCGCGTTTAAACTCACCCGCGCGATTTGCCTCGAATTGTCGAAGCGCGCCCGTCGTTTCGCTGCGTCGCAAAAAACGAATGCAATCCGATCCGTCACACCGTCACATCCGCAGATTTCAGCCATTTCTGCCATCACATACCCGTCACACTGCCATCACATGTGACGCCAGCCGTCGCGCCCGCGGCCCAAAACCACAATCAGAACAAATATAGAACATACACCTCAATTCTGCAAGCAAACCCGATCGTAAACCCCACCGCCTCAAGACACGCGCTAGCCCTGGGACCGCGGGCGTCCTCGCCCGCATGCGGCCGAGCAAAGCGAGGACGCACGTCCAGCCGACACAGACCTCGACACCTCAAAAGCGGAAGGCGCTGATGGCGGCGCAGATCGCCAAGGCTATACTTCACCGCTGACGGCGCGCGAGGACGAGATGAAGGAGAGCCGCTTCTTCGAAATGCTCTACGGGATAATGCTCGTCCCGATTGCTGTGATCATTGGCGGCACGATGTGGACCTTCCTATTCCTCGCCGCGCAATCGAACCCCAACGCACTTCTCGCTTGGGCAGCAGCTTTCATCGTGTGGCTGGCGTTAGCGCTTGAAGGCCTCAACAGGATGATCTTCAACCGCCAAGCTCTGCCTTGGTTGCCGCTGCCTGGACCAATGATGCCGCTTGAGTTTCGGTTCGCAGCGCTGGTGCTCGCGTACGGCGCGATCGGCTTTGTCGGTTACAAGCTGGCGATGGAGCCCTGGTAACCGACCACCATCGCCAAGCCGCGCTACACGCTTAGGAATATGCTACCAATCCGCATCCTGTGCGGACGCTTCATCCAAAACATGCGCCGGTCGCAGAGACGTGGCTTGGAGCCTTAGGAAACACCGTGGACACGACCATGCTCTGGCCGATCGTCGTCTTCGTCATCAAGCTGATGGTCGTCGGCGCCACGGCGCTCATGATCGCCATGAACCTCTGGATGCTGGACCACGCCCTACGCCACGGCGCCGTCTTTGAAGCCAACCCCGGCCGTATTCGCACTCGCGCACAAACGCCGCTTCGCTACTGGCTCTACATCGCCTCGAACGTTCTTTTCGTCGCCGCCTCCGCAGTCATGATCCACGTCTTCATCCAACTCGGCGAGCCGCGCGGGCAGCCGGCAACGAACACGCGCGAAGAACAACGCTCGCCGTCCGCGCCCGTACCCGCCAACGACGAATCCTACGACCGCGCGGACGCAGATGTGTCCCGCGCTCCGTCGGCGACGACGTCGCAGCGCTTGCCCATCACGCCGTGACGATGCTCATCTTCATCCACTCCGGCTCACGCTAGATCGGCGCGGCAATCGCATGTGCGGACGCTTCACCCAATACTTCACCTACGCCGAGCTCCACCAATTCTGGAGCATGTTCATCAAGTCCGACGCCCCCGCGCCGCTCGGCAACTTGCAGCCGCGCTATCACATCTGCCCGACCGATCCGATCGTGGCCGTTCTGCAGACGAAGACGGGGTTGAGCTTAGAGCGCGTGCGCTGGGGCCTCGCCCCCTTCTGGTGGAAGCAGCCGTTGAAGAAACTGCCGGCGACGTTCAACGCCCGCACCGAAACGGTGGCCGAGAAGCCGATGTTCCGCGAGGCGTTCAAACAGCGCCGCTGCATCATCCCGGCGTCCGGCTATTACGAATGGCAAGACCGCGCCGACGGCAAACAACCCTGGTACTTCACCGCCAAGAACGGCGATCCGATCCTCCTCATCGCGGGCCTGTGGGAGACGTGGAAGAACCCCGAACCCCCGCACGACACCGTCCGCTCCGCCACCATGGTCATCACCGAACCGAACGCGTTCGTCGCAACTCTCCACGACCGCATGCCGGTGCTGCTCACGAAGGAAACGATGGGCGACTGGCTCACAGGCGCAAAAGGCCTGGATCTGCTCAAGCCCGCACCGGAAGACGCGGTGCAAGCCTGGCCCGTCGCGCGCACCGTCAACTCATCAAAAGCGCCCGACGAGCCGGGGTTGATTGAGAAGATTGCGCTGTGACGAAGCGCGCGTTCTTTGCGGCGGTCGCGCGTTTCTGTGAGCTTTCGTCTCAAATTTCCCCCACGAAGCGAAAAACCGCGTGGCGACGGCGCAACGCTCAGTGCTTGGATCAAACCTGCACTTGCAATCGGCTTGGCGTATGGCCCTCGTCGTGCATGATGGACTGTCCACGGCAACACCATCATTCGAATGTTATTATCCGATCAAAATGAAGTTCTGCTTTGGGGTGCCGTTGCCTTTGGCGTTCTCCTCATTGTGTTCTTTTTCTTCATTCCCAGAAAAGAACCGCATCCGCTCATCGCGCTGATCTCCCATGCGCTGCGATCGAGTATTTTCGGGCCGACCGACATTCGCTTTCGTCATCGAAGCAAACGAGAGTGTACAAATGCCGAGCGCGGAAGGCTCGCGGAAATCCATTCGGTCGTCGATGCGCCCGAAGGTTCGGCACGGCAAGGGCTGGCTCTTCTAGAAATGCCGCCAGTGTATCGACGAGATGCGGAAGAGCCGCAAGACATCGCGTTTGCCGGAGCCGACATTCCGGCTGGCCTAGGCAAGCTACTGCACGCGGCTGCGAGCACCATCGAGGTTTCGGTCAAAATACCGATCGGGGATTCGGACGATAGCGCTCCATCGCTTCAGCTTTCGCCTGCCGCAATCGCAGGCCAGCGCGTTAGGCTCATGGGCGAAATGAAGGAAATGGAACGACGGCTCGTCTCTCGAGTCGTGGACGCGTGCTTGTGGCTACACCTCGATAAGTACTTCACTCTAAAGGAATCAAATCCTACCTTGCGTCTCCACGAGGTGCCGTATTTCTTCGACCGAGTTTTTTTTACGAACGAGCGCGAAAGTTCGCTTGCGGCAAAAACGCTTGGCAGCATCCTTTTTCCCTCCATTTATCCCGGCCGCGTGGTAATCGAAACCGACTTTCCCGAGGACTTCATAAAAAGGTTCAGCAACGAGGTCGACCGCAGATGGTTCGGCTGCGGAATTGAGCTACGTCCTTCGCCTGCAGCAAAGCCTTCGCCGCAGGGCGCTGCCCAATGCAGAACGACGCACGATCGCGGGCACTCGCGGGTCGACGGCGGCGTCACGATCACTCTTCAGAACAGCGCGGGCGTGGAAGCGCGCGAGAACTTCTTTCTCACGTGCGAGCACAGCGTGCAAACTGCGTGCCCAAGCGTCGTGTGGTCGGCCACGCCCGATTGGATGGGTAATTGCCCCGACGTGGCTTTTCTGCGACCCGCCGCCAAGTGCGGACCGAAACAAAACGGGTGCGCAAAGGCCTTCGACACTACCCGAAAGGCGGAACATGTTCGCGTAACGGCGCTCGACGACGCGCTCGGCAAGGCGGTCTATTTGTTTTACAAGGGGCGCCGTCGCTTCAGCCTCGTCAACGAAACAGTGCGCGACAGCAGTTACACCTATAGGCGGGCAAACGGTGAACTAGGCGTCATGCGCTTCCCGCATTTCAATGTCACTGGGCCCTTCTTCAGTCGCGAGCGCGATTCAGGCGGATGGGTTCTATCGCGCGACGGCGACGAGTTCGTGGGTTGGGTGACGCACGGGCCGAGCGAAACGAGTGGCGGAGGGGACACGAAGGTCCATGCAGCAAGTAGTCTCGTGTCCTATTTGGAAGAACTCTTCAAGCGATCCTCCGCGTTTGGTGCAGCGCAGTCACTCGGCGCGGGTCGTCGCACCGCACCCGAATTTTGGTTGATCAGGTGAACGATGGAAACATTGCTCGATTGGAAAGTGCTGATGTTGGAGCCAAGCGAGCTGCTGCCGAACCTGGCGGCGGTGGCGCTTGTGGCCGTCGGATCGTATGGGCTCTATTGGGTGACAGGGATTCGTTCGCCGCTGATACCACTCGCGTGGTCGATCGGGATCATTCTAGCTGTCGCGCTCCACACTGGATATTTGAGTGTGGACCTGGCGTCTAATACGCCGCAGTCTTGGGGCATGGTGGCGCTGAGCTCATTCGGCTTGTTCCTCAACTTCTTCGCCCCGAACGACGTGTTGGCGATCCTTGTCGGCACCGGCGGCCGCGTCACTCACGTTGGTGGAAAGCGACCCGTACTCATTCGATGGGTCCTGTAGCCTGGCGGTAGAAGAATTTGAGTGAATAGGGGGACGTGAATAGGGGGACTGAATAGGGGGACTGAATAGGGGGACAGCATACGTATTCCCGCCGTTGCAAGTCGTGACAGGCCGGTGCGCTGTCGCGTTAGGACCCGCCGCACCCCACCTTTGCGACGCGGCGGTCGCGATCGGCGAGGCGTTCGATTTCCTCTTGCAGCGCCGTGACCTCAGCGGGCATGCCGGCTGCGCGGCCGTCTTCGCGGCGGATGCGTTTCTTGTGGCCGTCGAAGGCGATGGAGATCCAGCCGTAGGGCGCATGTTGCATGTCGCCGGTGTAGCTGTCGTGCAGCCAGAAGAAATCGGCCTGGCGGAAGCGTTCGACGAGCGCCCGGACGGCTGCGGGCGGCAAGTGGTCGGTTTCGCGCATATGGTCCCATTCGGTTAGGCTGTGGCCGCCGCGCCGGTATTCGCCCTCGAAGATGAGGACGCCGTCGCCGGCGATCTCGATATCGGTCCCGATGCAGCCCATATAGCCCGGCGACATCTCCAATCGGATGCGCAGCGTCGCCCAATCGCGCACGACGGGGAAAGGCACGCGCAGTGCTGGGCGCGGATTGCGCCAGCGTACGTCGACGCGCTGGCCGAACCAAGCGGCGATAGGCTTGCCGTTCACCAGATACGGTTTGAAGCGCCACTGCCTGGCGAGCGCCAGAGCCTGTGGCTTCAGACGATCCTGTCCGTACTCGAACTGCACGCATGCCATGCGCCCAGTTTCGTCGAGCGCGAGCTTGAGTTGCACATCCTCCGAATCGTTGAGCGTTTCGTCGTCGATCAGGAGCACAGGCGACGGGCCCGAACGCATCGCCTCGATCTCGTGATAGCCCGGCATCTTTCCACCGGCGACGTAGCAATCGTCCGCCAGGGCCGGTGTAGTGAGAGCAAGGGCTGTGAAGACGATGTAAGCGCGCATGCCGGCATTCATTAGCCGCGCGGCGGCCCTTTCGCCAGGGAGAATTGGCCGTTCAGCCATCCAACCACCTCTGCGGATCGCCCTCCGAGAAAATACAGGGACGGCATACCTATTCCCACTTTTCCGGCCAGCTAGGGGGAATAAGTACACACTGGACGGATCGCGTCTTTTTTGCACCGTCACATTGAGTGTGCTGATGCAGGTGGGTCCGCGATCTTCCCCCTTTTCCGATTTGTGCAATAATCTCCCACCCTCGGGGGAGAAATGACATGTGTGGTCCGCGGCGGCGATTGGCGGTTCTTTTCACTGTATTGGTGACCGCTTCGGCGTGGCCCGCTTTGGCGGCCGACCCTTGCGACGACGGAGACGGCATCACAAAGCCGCCCAAACGGCTGGAGCTGGATATGCGCTATCCAGGCGGGCCGCTGAACAATGCGGGCGAAGGGTGGGTGAACCTGCAGTTCACGGTGACGCCGGCAGGGACGGCAGAGAACATCTCGGTGGTGGATGCCATCGGCAGTGATCTCTTCTCGCGCGAGTCCGCGGCCGCCATCGCGAAGGGCAAATGGGAGGCTCAGCCTCAGGCGCACCACTTCGCGGCATTCCACGCTCAATACTTGATCACCGGCGACAACCGCTCCGGCGTGCACAATCTCGCCGACCGGGACTACAACCTTGCTCTCGCGAACCGAAAGCGCGGCGACTACAAGCGCTCGATCGAGATCCTGCAAAACACGATGACGATGCCGCTCAACATGTACGAGTTCGCGACGACCTCGTACGGTTTGACGGTCAGTTATCTGGGCCTTGGCGACTGGCGACGTGCGCTGCGCCATGCCCGGCATATGGCCCTCGGTGAAGGCGAATTCGCCGACAAGGGACAGCGGCGCAGCACGCTGGCAATGGCGGCCGACCTTGCCGCGCAAGACAACAGCTTTCACGAAAGCCTTTGCTACGCCTCGATCCTGAAGCAGAAATATCCGGACTTTGTCCCAAGTGCCCGGCTGAAGGACGCTCTCGCGCGCGCCGAACGCGAGATTGGCCAGGCCACGCCGGTGCGCACGGATGTCGAAATCGTCGAGCCGGTGCGTGCCGGTTTACGGCCTGTTTGGTCGCACCGCGTCCTCCGGCGGTCGCTCGCATTTGGACCGGTTCAAGGCGTGCTGAAGAACGCGCGCGTTGTTTGTCCGCGCGCCATCGTCGACCGACCGTTTCCGATCACCGCACCGATCGATGTCGATACCAGCGGCGGCACGTGCTTGCTCTTTGTGTACGGTGAGCCTGGCACCCGGTTCGCGCTCGAGGAACGCTAATAGACGACCACGTTACACAATTCTTCAGTGCACCGATCGAGGGCTGTCCTCGTGCGCAAATTCCTTCGCGACCTTGTAGTTGGAACGGCCGCAGGCTTCGGAATGGCTGTTGCGGGGCTGATGGCTCTATCCTTGTATTTGGCGTGGGGCGCCACGCCATGGGGCGTCCCTTGGTAGTTTGGTGCCTGCCGCTGCGGCGGTGCTCGCTGTCGTCGTGCGTGCGCGTCAACGCGTCGCCGGCGCGAAAAGCCTAAGTCACGCGCCGACCACGTTGCGAACAGCGCCTAATGATGGGCGAAAGCTGGCTCGCGTCCGGTCACTGCAAACCAAATCTGCCCGATGATGTAGAGGATCGCTGTCAGCACGACGATGCGGGCAAAGAGGAACATGAAGGCCATCGTCACCGTGTGATCGGTGATGATGGCGCCGGCGAGAATGTCGACGGTATCGCTGCCCCTGGCGCCCACAAGATCCAGGAGCCACTGACGCGTGCCGCGTGCGCTCTCGATGACCGCGGCCAAAGCCTCGGGATAGTAGAGCAGCGAGAAGATGACGAGCGTCCATGCGATGATGACGCTCACGACGCTGCGCCAAGTCTGTGCCAACAACTTCACAAGCATGGGATCGCTCCACCAAAGATAAAGGTCGAGCCCTTCGCTCGCCCCTAGATCGTGCGAGCGGGGGGCGGCCAAAGTCAACGCGCTTCCCCAAAGTGTTGATTTCATGTGGCTTTTCTGTTGCGTTCCTGGCGATTGCATGGGTCGATCCCAGGACGAACGAGCCTGGTCCGACCCAACGGCGACCTGCCCCTCGAAGCGACCTGCCACGGCGCCGCACCTGCTGGCGCGCTGATACATGTTCCCGCTCGTGGCCAACTTCATCAAGGCCGCCAGCCCGGAACGGGTTCAGCTGAAATGCTGGCGAAGCTGATCCGCTGTCGCGTCGTCGAGCCGATCGCGGCCCTGCACGAAGAAGCGGTAGGCGAGCGAAAGATAGGTCGCGGCTAAGCCCACCAAGAGAAACCAACTGCCGACGACGACTGCCGTGCGCAGAAGATCGAACGCTACGCCCCAACCGCCGAACAGACCTGTGACGACATTTGTTGCCAACCGCCCCGCGATGAGCACCGGTCCGCAGACCAAGAGAGCCCCGCCGAGAAAGCGCCACGACGATCCGCGCATGGACCGCCACGACGCCACGAAGCCAAGCCGCTCGCCGGTCGCGGCGGCCGGCAACGCCAGGCTCAGGCGCGCGGCCGCGAGGAGCGGCACGAAGAGCAACGCCACCGTGACCAGCGGCATATAGGGCATGAACTCGGCCGGGTCCGCCATCGCCACGGCGAACGACCACATGACCAGAGCGTTGATCAAAGCCCGGGGAAACAACACGACTCCGATGGTCAACACGGCGACACGGCCCAAATAGCGCAGCAACCCCGCCAGTTCGAACAGAGGCGCGTCATTCCAGCGTTCGAAGAGCACCGCCCGATGCCAGGAATTGGCCACGCCCGCCGACAGCACCGTGAACAGGATCAAGACGGCCATCATCCCCACCAGCACCACGAACATCCGCGCGCTGGCATCGCTGGTTTGCTCCGGCGCCAGAAACCGCAGGGCAAGCGCCGCAACACATCCGAGGATCGCCCAACCGACAGCGACCCGAAGGAATGTTGGGCCTTTGCGGAACATCAGCTCGTAAGAGCGTGTCACGGCTAGCAGGGCGGGAAATGACCGGCGCACGCGCGGCATCGCCTCGCCTCCGTTCTGCGCCATGCTCCATCACCCGTTCGTTTGACCGTTCACAATAGTATGACGCTCAAGCGATGAATACCTAAGCGACGTTCCCAACCAGACTGAATGGTGTGCCTACCGCCCCTGCGGATCGCCCTCCGCAAACACCCGCACATAGAAACAGCGCGACTGACACGCCACGCAGACGAGCTTGCGCGCGAAGGCGTCGATCGTTTGCGGCATCAGCGGCTGCGGCTTTCGCTCGCGTTTCATCCACGGCCACGGCCACACCGCGATGTGCTCGCAGTCGCTGCATCGAAACGTGAGCGAGACGCCCGCGTCGGTGAGCTGGCGCAGCGTCCGTTAACGGCAGACAGCCGGCACAACGATTCCCAAGTTGTGGCTGGCTCGGCAAAATTCAGCAGCATGTTTGTGCTCGTCTTGGCCGCCACGGGAGGGGTGTGCGAGATGAGATGGGTTGCGGCCGGGGTTGTTGCTGCAGTGTTGGGGTTGCAGGGATGCAGCAGTCTGGGATTGGGCGGCGGTTCTCGTCCGCCGCGGCCCGACGCGCCACGGGATTTTCGCCCTCAAGGCTCGCCGCTGTTGGCGACGCTTGCACGTTTCGACGCCAACGCCGATCAGGAAATCGCCGTCGACGAATTTGAAGCTGTGCTGAAAATCGACTACGTGGCCGCCGACGCGAACGGCGATGGCAAGCTCGGCTACAGCGAGACGGCCGCGTTGAACCGCACCCTCAACGGGGAAACCAAAGTCTCTCCCATTATCGATTGGAACGGGAACGGCCACGTCGAGTTGGAGGAGTTCGGTGCGCAGTGGCGCACGCTGTTCAAGCGCGCGGATACCAACGACGACAAGGTCTTAAGCCAGGCAGAGCTTATGCGGCCAATGCCGCGCGATGTGCCGCCACCGGCCGGCGGCCCGCCGGGCGGCAAACCGCCGGGTGGCGGGCCACCGGGCGGCGGTCCACCAGGCGGCAAGCCTGGTGGTGGTGGATTCTAAGGTTCAACCGACGCCGCTACAAACGTATCGCCAGCGTGAGAAGCGCACGGTGCGCCGCGTAGCCGTCGGATTGCCATTGATAGTCATAGACGCCTTCGACCGACCACGCGTTGGCGTTGTAGAGCGTGACCCCGCCGCCGACTTCGTACATATCCGTCCCCGACGACATGCCGTCGATCGTGAACGCCGCGCCGCCGCCCGTGAAGGCCGCGGTGTTCTGCATCAGCTCGTCGCTGAACGAATGCAGCCAATTCACGTGCACCTCCGGACGCAGCACATCGCCCCCGGCGTAGAGGACGTCATGTGCGAGTTTCGCGCCGAGGCCGGACTGAAAGAACTCATAGTCCTGCGCGTTCACGATGAGATTGAGGTCACCGGCACCGCTTTCCGTATAGCCGTCCACATGCAGCTCCGTGTACTGAAGCCGCACGCCGGGCGTGAGAACCGTCAACCCGTCGTCGCTGCGGAAGTGATAGCCCGTGGCGCCCAGCGCGGTGAACTGGTCGCCGTCGTAATCAGCCCGCGCCGTTGCATCGACGCCGGTAAAGGCGATGTGGCGCGTGTCCGAATAGTCGTCGATCCCGTACGTCACCGAGCCTCTCAGAAACCAATCGCCGGGCGCGTAACCGATAAAGGCGGTCGCCAGATACGACTCGATGTCGCTCTGGTTGTCGTAGACGTTCGCGTCGAGCGAGGTGCTCATGTAGGTCAAGGCAATGCCCGTATGCGTCCGGTCGCCGAGGGAAATATCCAGCGCCACCACGCCGCCATAGGTGTCGAAGTCGTACCCCTCAAGCACACCCGCGTCGTCCTGGTCGCCGAAGAAGCCGGCCGCCGTCGCCCAAAAGCGCGCGCGCCTGTCGTCGGCTTGGCACATCGCGGCGTTCTCGTGGCGCGCCGCACGCTGTTCGTCGTGCCGCTCTTCATCGCAGTCGAGTTGCGCCAACAAGCCGTTCGCAAAGCGCTGCGTCGCGCGGAATCCTTCCAGTGGCGAGTTCAAACTTGTCGTGCCCGGCGCAAGCTGCGCAATCGCCGCGGGAATTTCGTCGGGCGGCAAGTCGTCGATCACGGGGATGACGTCCGGCGGAATAACGTCAGGCGGGATCACGATGAGCGGGATCTGCGTCACGGTGATGCGGACCAGGCCGTTGGTCGTCGGCGCTGCTGAGAACGCGTAGTTGGCGGTGTTGCTCGTCACGTTGACGATGCTGCCGTCGGTGCCGCTGGTCGCCGCAACGATGTCGAAATTGTTTCCGACGGCGATCAGTCCCGTGACGGTCACGTTGACCTGCACCGTGGCGCCTATCGATGCCGCGCCGACAGGCACAACCTGCCCGTAGTCGAGCGCGCTGAAAATCGTAGTATTGAAGATGCCCGCCGTCGGGATCGCGAAGGCGCCCGCGACGTTCAGCGTATTGGTGCCCAGCGTATAGATGCCCGAATTCACCTGCCCGGTGATGGCCGCGTTGCCGCCCAGGACGGTGATCTGCTTCAGTCCGCTCGCCGCGCCCACCGCGCCGTCCACGATGCTGTTGGCGTTCAGCGTCAGCGTACCCGTTAGTGCGCCGGCGGAATTGGTGATCGCCGCGAGGACTGTCTGGCCCGCGCCGACGTTGATGAAGCCGTCGCCCGCGAAATCCATCGTCGAGCCGGTGTTGCTGGTGAAGCCGCCGTTGAAGTTCACGGTGCCGGTTCCCGCAACCGAGAACGTGGTCGAAAACACCGGCCCGCTGAAGGTCACGATCGTGCCGTTGGCGCCGGCGTCGATGTCGAGGAACGTCGACCCCACTTGCCCGACGAAGCCCGTCACCGCCGATGAATTGTTGAACAAGATACTTGCCGTGTTGGCCGCGGTGGTCGTAATGCCGCCGCCCGCGTCGTTGGCGGTATTGATGTTCTGCGCGCCGACGGTAAGCGTCCCCGGACCTTGCGTATCGACGCCGTTCGTAACGCCCTCCGCGCCGACAACGCCGGGCAAGACGACGATTTCGCGAGCCATCGCCGACGGCAGCCAAACCGCCATCGCCAACCCGAGCAGCAGGAAGACAATGACACTCTCAAGAGAATGGTGGTGGTGCGGTTTCATCACAAAGGCTCCGACGGATTGAGCGCGCGAAATTGACCGCCGATCCTTGTGCGTCACGACTTCAGGTAGGGTTAATTTATCGTTGCGTAGTAATACCTAAGTAGAACCACGCGGCGCCGTCAGCTGGACCGCTTTCTCAAGACGAGTCGGACAAGGTCCGCCGTGTTCTTGGCGCCGAGCTTCTGCATGATATGTGCGCGATGCGCTTCGACGGTGCGCGGGCTCAGCCCAAGACTGCGTCCGGCTTCTTTGTTGGAAGCGGCCGCCGCTATCTCGGCCAGCACTTCGCGCTCGCGCTGACTCAATCGCTCGACTCCGGGAAACGCCATCGAACGGCCGCGAGAATTGTCGCGCCATATCTTCCACGCTCTCATCAGTGTGCGCGTGTGCTTGACGATGGTTTGCGGATCGTATGCCTTCTCGATGACGTCGAACGCGCCCAGTTTGACCGCTTCCACCGCGATCGGAACGGTGACGACGCCGGACAAAACGACGACAAGCGCATCGTGGTTCGCGGCGTCGATCTCCTTGAGAATTTCAAGACCCGAACGTTCCGGCATATTGACGTCCAGGATCAAACACGCCGCCGGCTGCGCCCGCGCCGCGCCGATGAACAGGTCGCCATCCTCAAAGGTCGTGACACGAAAGCCCTCGGACCTGAAGGCCGCGGCCAACGGCTCGCTGTCTCGGGGATCGTCATCGATGATGAGAATTTCATCACCCGAATCTCGCCCCGACATGCTGCTCTCTTTCCGTCGCAGGCTGGGGGGAGACACCCCCCAGCCAAGCCTGACACGTCCGATCGGCGCGACACCCAATCTTACCAGGGAACAAAAGCACGAAGTAGGAAAATGATCTGCGCGAACAACGAAGCCGCAATCATGTAGGTTCCACACCAATCCAATTCGGCGGCGGGAACCTTCGTTCCCTCACGCCGCTTCTCTGAAATCGCCCAGCTGCGCGTCGAGAGCGCGCTTGAACGCGGGGCGCGCCGTGCAGCGCGCCACATAGTCGGCGAGCCGCTTGTCGTTCTCGGTGATCTGCGGAAGGATGCGCAACACGGTCGACATCATGAGATCGCCGACGCTGAAGCGGTCGCCGTCGAGGAACGGCTTGTCGCCGAGCGCCTTCGACAGCGCGCTCGTGCGCTTGTTCATGAACTCGGTCGCGCCGGGCAAGCGCTGCTTGCCCCATTCCTCATTCGCATAGAAAAGCTCGATCAGCGCGACGTTCATCACGAACGGTTCGATCGAGTTGAGCGCCGAGATGACCCACTGCGTGGCCCGGGCGCGCGCACGCGGTTCCTTCGGCAACAGCGTTTCGCTGCGCTCCGCAATGTAAAGCACGATGGCGCCCGTCTCGAACAGCACGAACCCGTCCTCTTCCAGGATCGGCACCTGGCCGAACGGCTGCAGCGCGCGATACTCGGGCTTGTCCTGATCGCCCTGCCCCAAGAGGCGCGTCTTGTACGTCAGCCCCGCCTCTTCAAGCGCCCAGCGCGCGCGCAAGTCGCGCACCTGGCCTTGAGCGAACGGCGGCACCCAACGGAAAGCGGAAATCGTGATCATGTGGTTTTCTCCTTGGCGATTTTTTCGGCGTAAGCGACGAGCTTGTCGAAGCAGCTTGTCCAACCGCCGACATGGCGGTCGCGCGCCTCGACGCTTGAGAACGGCGTCTGATGGAACATCTGAACGGTCTTGCCGTTGCGTTCGGTGAGGGTGATCGTGACCAGCGTTTCGACGCGGCCCGACGGCCCGGCGTCCCACGCGAAGGTGAAGACCAAACGGCGGTGCGGCACGATCTCCCGATAAACGCCGCCGAACCAATTCTCCTCGTTCGAAGGCGACTTCATCATGGCGCGATAGGCGCCGCCCACGCGAAAATCGATTTCCGCAAGCGGGCAGACGTAGCCCTTCGGCCCCATCCAGTGCTTCATATGCTCGGGCTTCGCCCACAAACTGAAGACGAGCTCGGCCGGCGCGTCGAATGTATGCGAGATCAGAAGTTCGTCATCTGCCAACACGGCGCTCATTTCCGTTTTCCTTTCTTGGGTTTCGACGCCTCTTTCGCTTTCAGCTCGGCGATGTAGGCATCCATTCTGTCGAAGCTCTGCGTCCAGAACCGGCGATACCGCGCCAGCCAGTCGTCGACGCCTTTCAAGGCATCGGCCTCCAGCCGGCACGGCCGCCACTGCGCCTCGCGCCCGCGCGAAATGAGTCCCGCCGTCTCCAGCACCTTCAAATGCCGCGACACCGCGGGCAGCGAGATATCGAACGGCTCGGCAAGTTCATTCACCGTCGCCTCGCCCCGCGACAGGCGCGCGAGGATCGCCCGCCGCGTCGGATCGGCAAGCGCAGACAAGGTTGCGGAGAGGGGGTCGAGGGCCTGCATTTAACATACTCTGCAATTAACACGATCGTTAAATACGACCGACCGGCGGACCTGTCAAGCGCCGCATGACACAGAGAGTTGAGGTGGAAAGCGCACGCTTCCCGTTGACAGAAAATCCCGCGACGCGCTCAGGTTTCGATGCGCCATCGGGGGACACGCCATGAAGAAACTGACCGCCATAGTATGGGGCGGCCTCGCGGCCGGCGTGCTGGACATCATGTACGCCTTCATCGTCTACGGCCCGCTGAGCTATCAACTCTCGCCGATGCAGGTTCTCCAATCGGTGGCCGCCGGATGGATCGGACGCGGCGCCGCGGCCGCCGGCGGCTGGGACACCGCGATGCTGGGCCTATGCACGCACTTCATGCTCGCGACCATGTTCGCGGCGGTATTCGTCATCGCCGCAGCGCGTCTACCCACCCTGTCGCGCCACGCAATGATCTGGGGCCTGCTCTATGGCTTCGGCCTCTACCTGATGATGACCTACGTCGTCGTGCCGCTATCGGCCGCCAATCAGCTGCAGCACTTCGCGGCCGACGCGAACGACGCCCTCGCCCGCTTGACCGAGTCGTTCAGCACTGTGAGGCCGAAAGACCCATGGCAACTGCTCGGAACGATCTTCACCCACACCGTTCTCGTCGGCGTCCCCATCGCGCTGATCAACAGACGCATCACCAGGTAACGCGAATGCCCGCCGACACCGTGTGCGTGGTGATGTCGCTGTTGAGGCCGCCGTCGTAGTCGACGAAGACGGACGTCGAGTCCGACAGCGGCACCGTGATCCCGCCCCCGACGACGACCGTGTCGCGCGAGAACTTCTCGCCGCGCACGACGCTGGGCACCGGCGGCTGGCCCTGGATGGTGGCGACGAACGACGCCTGATCGTCCATGAACTCGTGCGCCCAAGCGAGGCGGAATTCCGGCACCATCTTGCGCCCCGAATCCAACTCGATCGGGAAGCCGACGCGCGCGCCGACCATGCTCTTCAACGAGTCGAACTCCGAGCCCGAAATGTTGAGCTTCGTCCCCGTCCCTGTTTCGCTGTAGTCGTTGGTTTCCAGATGGCTGTAGCTCAAGGCTAGAAACGGTTGGATGCGCATGTCTTGCGTTTCGAACGTCTTGCCCACTTCCGCAAACGCCGAGTACGTCAAGCCGTCATACGACCCGAACGCGTTGCCGCTCGGCGTGAACCGGTTGACTTCGATGTCGTGCCAAATGACGCTGGCGTTCGCGTTCAGATAAAGCCGGGTGTCGCCGTACGACATGTAAGCGCCGGCCTCAAAGCTATCGACCTGCGCATTGTCCGGCCGCCCGTTGAAATCGACATCCGTCGTCGTCCACTGCGCCGCAAGGCCCGCCATCATGGTGGGCGAGAAGACGTGGTCGATACCCGCGATCGCGCCGCCAACCCGGAACTCCGTGCCGAGCGAACCCGCGTAGCCGTCCGTCTCGCCGAACGCGCCGATGACGCGCCCCCAGACGGCGGTCTCGCCTTCCTTGCGAACGCCGGTGCGCAACCACTGGAACGGATCCTGCGGCGAAGCATCGGTCATGACCTGCGTCGCGCCGGGTTCGTTCGCCGCAAACTTGTTGAAGCACCAGCCGTCACCGGCCAACCCGCAAGACCCCGAGCCCAAGCCGTTAGATCGGTCGCTGACCATCGCATCGAACGGCCCGCCGGTGTTCACGATGATGCCCGGCAGATCGCCGATATTCAGCGACGTCCGCGTCACGGTCATATCGACCGAGTTGCCGTCGATAATGTCGTCCAACTCGAACAACGACGAGTCCGCGATCAGCGCGACGGTCGTGAAGTTACCCGACACGCCGCCATTGGCCACGATCACGTCTTCGTACAAAACCTGATCGAGCCCCGGATTGGCATCCGCAAACGCCGGATCAAGGAAGCCGACCACCGCGCCGTCCAGCGTCACCGTGCCGTTGACGACGATCTGCCCATAGTCGCCGTCGCCGGCGACGACGTTGCCCGTGAGATTCTCAAAACCCGAACCGCCCGGCGCACCAAGATAGAACTCAAGCGTTCCGCCCGCCTGCTGCGTGAAGTTGTTGTCGACGACCAAGGTCGTCGCCCTGTCGACATAAAGCGTACCGCCGTTGTTGACGGTCAGATTGTCGACGTTGCTAAACGCGTAGCCGCTACCCGCAGGATCGCCCTCGAACTGCGCGCCCATGAACGCCGTCGCGCCGCCTTCGACCACGAACGACGCGAAGTTGCTGGCCGTGCCGCCGGTAAAGATATGCGACCCGTTCTGTACGGTGATGGTGTCGTCGTTGGCCTCGCCGCCCTCGCCGATCAGATCACCGTCGATCCGGCCGTCTTCCGCAACGAAATGATAGGCCGCGTCACCGCCGAACACGACGTCGCCGGTGATCAGTCCGCCGCCGGTGTTCGTGAACGTGGCGCCATTGCCGATCGCAAACGCCGCTGCAACACCGTTCGGCGCGGTCGCCGTGATCGTGCCCGTGTTCACGACCTCGCCGTCCAGCTCACCGATCTCGAGATGCAGCGCATTCGACGGCGCATCGAGCATATCATTGTTCACGACATCGCCGACGAAGCTTCCCGCGATGATGTGGAGACCGGTGTTCTGTCCCCCGCCGCTGATCTGCCCATTGTTGACGAAGTCGCCATAGACCGTCCCGGCATCAAGCAGGAACCCGGTCTCGCCGCCCGTGATCACGCCCGTCGCCGCGTTGACGATATCGGCCCGTGCCTCCGACGTACCCCAGTTGGTGACCTGAATATCGACGCCGTTTCCCGTCGCACCATCGATCGAACCGCTGTTCGAGAATCCGCCCGACGCTTGCCCCAAGGCCATAACGACGCCGTTGCTGCCGCCGGTGATGTCGCCCGAGTTCGCGAACGGCGCATCAAACGTGTCGGCCGCAAACGAAGCGCCGGTCGTACTGCCCTCGATCAACCCGTCATTCACGAACGCGCCATGCACGGCACCCGCATCAAGCGCAAACCCGGTCGCGCCGCCCGAGATCACACCGTCCGCCGTGTTGGCGATATCGACCCGCGCAATCGTCGAGCCCCACGTATCGACCGTAATGGAGACGCCGTCGACGGTCTCACCCACGATCGAATTGCCGTTGGTGAAATCGCCGTTCATTTGCGCAAGGTCGAAGACCGCCCCGCTGTCGCCGCCCGCAATCGTGCCCGTATTGACGACGTCGCCGTCGAGAAGCCCGCCCTCGACCACCAACGCATCATGCGTCGCGTCGATCGCCTGGTTGTTGACGACATTGCCGGCAAACGTATCGGCGATGATGTGAACGCCTGTCTCTTCGCCGCCGCCGGTGATCTGCCCGTCATTGATGAAGTCGCCGTAGACCGTCCCGGCATCGATGAGAAAGCCTGTTTCACCGCCGGTGATCACGCCTGTCGCGGTGTTGACGATGTCAGCCCGCGCCGCAGCCGCACCCCATGTGCCGACCGTGATGGCAACGCCATCGCCGCTCACGCCGTCGATCGATCCGCTGTTCGTGAACGCGCCGGTCACAGTCGCCAGATCGAGCGCCACGCCCGTAGCACCGCCGTCGATATCGCCCGTATTGGTGAACGCGCCGTCGAACGTCCCGCCGCTGACCAGCACGGCAACGTTGCCGCCCCCGATCGCACCGTCATTGTCGATGTCGCCGTGCATCGTGACGAGCTCAAGCGAAAAACCGTCCGCGCCGCCGCCGATCGTTCCGTCCGCCGTATTGAGGATGTCGGCGCGCGCGCCGATCGTGCCCCAGTTCGTGACGACGATGTCGACGCCGTTCCCGGTCTCGCCGTCGACCGAACCGCTGTTCGTGAACCCACCCGTCGCATCGCCCAGCACCATCACGACGCCATGGCTGCCGCCGTTGATCTCGCCCGAGTTCGCGAACGGCGCGTCGAACGTATCCGCCGCAAACGAAGCGCCGGTCGTCCCGCCCTCGATCAAACCGTCGTTCGTGAACGCGCCATGCACCGTGCCCGCATCGAGCGCGAAGCCCGTCACGCCGCCGGAAATCTCGCCGTCAACCGTGTTGCGAATATCGACAGGCGCTTCGAGCGAACCCCAGCTGTTGACGGCGATATCGACGCCGTTCGCCGTCTCGCCGCTGATCGAGCCGCTGTTCGTAAAGTCGCCGCTCATCTCACCGACGATCAGCACCGTCCCGTTCGCGCCGCCCGTGATCGTATCCGTATTGGCAAAGCTGCCGTCGAACGTATCGATGTCGGCGACCAGAGCGTCGCCCGCCCCGTCGATGACTTCGTTGTTCGTGATGTCGCCGAAGAACGCGTCGGCAGTGATGTGAACGCCGGTATTCTCGCCGTCGCCCGTGATCTGCCCGTTGTTGATGAAATCGCCGTAGACCGTCCCCGCGTTGAGCGCAAAGCCGGTCTCGCCGCCTGTGATTACACCGGTCGCCGTGTTGACGATGTCGGCGCGCGCGTCCGCCGCACCCAGCGTATCGACGCTCATGGAGACGCCGTCGCCAGTCGCGCCGCTGATCGAGCCGCTATTCGTGAAGCCGCCGGACATATCGCCGACGATCAGAACTGCGCCGTTCGCGCCACCTTCGATGCTGCCCGTATTGGTAAAGCCGCCGTCGAGCGTGTTGATGTCCGCGACCAAGGCGTCGACCGCCCCGTCGATCGCCTCGTTGTTGACGACATCGCCGAAGAATTCGTTGGCCGTGATGTGAACGCCGGTGTTCTCGCCGTCGCCCGTGATCTGCCCGTTGTTGATGAAATCGCCGTAGACAGTCCCCGCGTTAAGCGCAAAGCCCGTCTCGCCGCCGGTGATGACGCCCGTCGCCGCATTGACGATATCGGCGCGCGCATCGGCGGCGCCCCAAATCCCCACGTCGATGGCGACGCCGTCACCGGTCTCGCCGCTGATCGTGCCGCTGTTCGTGAACGCGCCGCTGACCGTGTCGAGATTCAACGCGACGCCCGTCGCGCCACCGTCCACAACGCCGGTGTTGGTGAAAGCGCCGTCGAACGCGCCGCCGCTGACCAACATCGCGATATTGCCGCCCTCAACCCGCCCGTCGTTCGTGACGTCGCCATGCATGGTGACGAGCGCAAGCGCAAAGCCGTTCGCGCCTCCTGTGATCACGCCATCCGTCGTGTTGACGATATCGGCTCGGGCCTCCGTCGTGCCCCAGTTGGTCACGATGATGTCGACGCCGTTGCCCGAGGTGCCTTCGATCGAACCGCTGTTCGAGAACCCGCCCGTCGCATCGCCCACGACCATGACGACGCCCTTGCTGCCGCCGTTGATATCGCCCGAGTTCGCGAACGGCGCATCGAACGTGTCGGCTGCAATCGAAGCGCCGGTCGTTCCACCTTCGATCAAACCGTCATTCGTGAACGAGCCGTGCACGACGGCCGCTTCAAGCGCAAACCCTGTCGCGCCGCCCGAGATGACGCCGTCCGTCGTGTTCGCAATCGCGACCGGCGCAATCGCCGAACCCCATGTGTCGACGGAGACATCGACGCCGTTGGCCGTCTCGCCGCTAATCGAGCCGCTGTTCGTGAAGCCGCCCGTCATCTCGCCGACGATCAGAACCGCGCCGTTCGCGCCGCCTGCGATCGTGCCGGCGTTGGCAAATGCGCCATCCAGCAAATCGATGTCGGCAACAAGCGCGTCATAAGGCGAGTCGATCGTTTCATTGTTCGCGATGTCGCCGTAGAACGCATCGGCGACGATGTGAACGCCGGTGTTCTCGCCGTTGCCGGTGATCTGGCCGTCGTTGATGAAATCGCCATAGACCGTGCCGGCGTTGAGCGCAAAGCCCGTCTCGCCGCCGGTGATCGTACCCGTCGCCGTGTTGACGAGATCAGCGCGCGCATCGGCGGCGCCCCACATGTCGACCGTGATGGCGACGCCGTCGCCGCTACCGCCGTTGATCGAACCGCTGTTCGTGAACGCGCCACTGACGCTCGTCAGATTGAGCGCAACGCCCGTCGCACCACCGTCGATGTCGCCGGCGTTGGAGAACGCGCCGTCGAACGTGCCGCCGGTCATGAACACGGCAACGTTGCCACCCTCGATCGAACCATCGTTCGTCACGTCGCCGTGCATCGTGACCAGGTCCAGCGACAACCCGTCCACGCCGCCCGAAATCGTGCCACCCGTCTCGTTGACAACATCGGCGCGCGCATCAGCCGTGCCCCAGCCGCCGACGACGATATCGACGCCCGCGCCGCTCTCGCCCGTGATCGAGCCGCTGTTGCTGAAACCGCCGGTCGCCTGGCCGACCGTCATAACAACACCGTCGACGCCGCCCGCAATCGCACCCGAGTTGGCGAACGGCGCGTCGAACGTGTCGGCCGCGATCGAAACGCCGGTCGCGCCGCCGTCGATCAAGCCGTCGTTCGTGAAGCTGCCGTGCACCGTCCCGGCGTCGAGCGCAAATCCCGTTGCGCCGCCTGTGATGACGCCGTCCGCGGTGTTCGCGATGGCGACCGGCTCGATCACCGAGCCCCAGGTATCGACGGTGATGTCAACGCCGTCGCCCCATGCGCCGCTAATCGAACCGCTGTTGGTGAAGTCGCCGGTCATCTCGCCAACGATGAACACCGCGCCGTTAGCGCCACCGGCGATGTCGCCGGTATTGGCAAAGCTGCCGTCGAAATACTCGATGTCGGCGACCAGCGCGTCATAGGGCGAGGCGATAGACTCGTTGTTCACAATGTCGCCGTAGAACGCGTCGGCGACGATGTGCACGCCGGTGTTCTCGCCGTACCCGGTGATGGCGCCGTTGTTGATGAAGTCGCCGTACACCGTCCCCGCATTCAGGCTAAAGCCGGTCTCGCCACCGATGATGATGCCGGAGTTCACGATGTCGGCGCGCGCGTCTACGGCGCCCCACGTGCCGGCGGTGATGGAAACGCCGTCGCCGAAGTAGCCGACGATCTTGCCGCTGTTCGTAAAGCCGCCGGTGACGCTGTCGAAGTCGAGCGCAACGCCGGTCTTGCCGCCGCCGATGAAGCCGGCGTTCGTGAACGCGCCGTCGAAGACGTCGCCGCTCATCGCCACGCCCGCGTGACCGCCAAGGATCAAGCCGGCATTGGTGACGTCGCCGTCAAACGTCGACCCGTCATACGCAAACCCGTCATGCGCGCCGAGAATCAAACCGTAGTTCGAAACATCGCCGCTCCACGCCGAAGTGGCCGACACGCCGTCGCCCCATGTCGCGATGATCGCGCCGGCATTGCCGAGCCCGCCCGAAAACGCGTCGCTTTCGATGCGGATGCCGTCGTTGGCGCCCTTGATCAGACCAGAATTCGCGATGCCGTCCGAAAAGCTCTCCGTCTTGTCGGTGATCCAGACCGCCGGACCCTTCGTGCCATAGATCTCGCCGTTCACGCCGTTGAAGAGGCCGCCCTCGACCGTGTCCGCCGTGAACACGATGCCGACGCCCTTGTACGGCGAGTCATGCCCTTCGCCGCCAAAGCTCCCATAGCCGTAGTCGTGGCCCTCGCCGCCATAGCCTGGATACTGCGTGATCAGTCCGTCGTTCGTGATGCCGCCCGAAAAGCTCGCGCCGCCGACCGCAACCGACGGACCCGATTTGCTGATGATCGCGCCGCTTGTGGTGTTCGAAATGCCGCCCGCAAACACAACGCCGTCAGACTCTTGGAAGCTGAACGCGTTGTATTCGCCGCCCTCACCACCATGCTCGCCGCCTTCGCCACCATATTGGTCGGCGGGGCCGCCGATTTGAATGCCGGATTTATCGCCGTAGATAAGGCCTGAGTTCTCGATGCCGCCGGTCCACGAACCAAAGCTGTCGGCAATGTAGACGCCGACCTTGTCGCCTTCGATGACGCCGCCGCTCTCGTTGATCAGCGTGCCGGACATCGTGCCGTAGCGCGCCGCGATGCCGTAGTCGTCGCCGCCGATGTAACCGCGGTTGACGATGTCACCGGTCAGTTCCGCCTCTTGCGGTCCGCCATGCCAGCCGTCTTCGTAGAAGCCCAGACTGATGCCGCTGCCGTCTTCCGAGTAAATCTTGCCGTTGTTGAAGATGCCGCCGCGCACGTCCGCGTCGTCGCCCAGCGTCAGCGCACCTTCGCCCCGCTCACCGCCATAGATGCCACCGTTGTTGACGAGCTTGCCTTTCAGCAGGCCGCCGTCGCCGATGAAGAAGCCGGGCTTCTCATCGCCGTATTGCGATTTACCGACCTTGGCGTTGTTGACGACATCGCCGTAGATCGTCTTCTTGACGGTGACGCACTTCTTGTCGTGATTGATCGTCGTCGGATGGGTGACCGATGTACAGTTCGACGATCCCCCATGCGCCCATGCGGAGCCGGCCAACGTACCGCCGAGCACAAGCATCGACGCGCACGACAAAAGCCTTGCTCCGACGCCCCAATGCGTCATGACGAAATCCCCAATACCCCAAGTCCCCAAACGCGCCGCGTTGTTGCGCGGCGTGCAATCCGCAAGCGTCCGCCCAATCCGGCAGCCCACGGCTTGTCCCAAAGCAACGCTATAGGCTCCCCGCCCCGTCCACCAGCCGGATTCCCGCAGAATTCGGCGGGTTGCGTGATGGGTGAACCTTCCCTCAGAGGCCGCTGCTTTGTGCCTGAATGCACGGCATCTGCCTCGCACGCCAAGCTTTCCGCGGCCTTTGGCGCGCCTTGAACCGCACAGCCCCCGTTTTAACAACGATGCCAGCATTGGTTTGCCCCCCGCCGCCACGCAACAACACCCCTCAAACCGCGCGGCTTGCGTCGCTAGCGCCATCGCGTGCATAGGTTCGCCGAACGCCAAAACGGGGACGCTCATGCGCATTCTGAAACTCGCCGCCGCCGCTCTCATCGCGATTAGCGCCGCCACCCTTTCGCTCGAAGCGCACGCCGACAAGCAATCCGACGCCGCGCTGCAAACGGCAGTCGCGGGGACATGGCGCACGCCCGCAAATATCGAGCGTGATGCCTGGCGCAAGCCCGTCGAAGCGTTGACCTTCTGGGGCCTCAAGCCCGGCATGACCGTTCTGGAGTTGTCGCCCGGCGGCGGCTGGTGGACGGAAATCTTGGCGCCCTATGCGCGCGCAACGAAGGGCCGCTACATCGCGACGGCGGCCGACCTCAACAATCCCGAGCTCTCGCAAGGCGCGCGCGACGCACGCACCGAATTCGAAAAGCGCTTCGCCGATCCGGCGCTCTACGGCAAAGTCGAACTGATCAATTTCGGCACGAAGTCCAAGGGCCTCGGCCCCGACAACTCGGTCGACTTGGTTCTCAACGGCCGCAACATCCACAACTGGATGGGCGGCGGCATCCTCGACCGCGTGATGGCGGAGAGTTTCGCCGTCCTAAAACCCGGCGGCATCCTCGCCATCGAAGAACACCGCAACGCGCCCGGCACCGAGCAAGACCCGAAAGCCTCAACCGGCTACGTGACGGAAGCCTTCGTGATCGCCGCCGCCGAACGCGCCGGCTTCAAACTCGACGCCCGCTCCGACCTCTACGCCAATCCAAAGGACGACCGCGATCATCCCTTCGGCGTTTGGACGCTGCCGCCGGTGAAGCGCACCGCGCCGCAGGGCCAACCTGCCGACCCCACCTTCGACCGCGCGCCCTACGACGCCGTCGGCGAGAGCGACAGGATGGCGTTGCGCTTCGTTAAACCGCGCTGAGCCTCACGCGCTAACCAATCGGGTTTACCACCCCGCGTTCCGGCGGTGGACAAAGCACGCCGATGCCGCAAAAACTCTGCTCATTGGGCAGGGAGCAAAGCAGCATGGCCGCACCATCGACGATGACCAAAGAGTCCGTCCGCGCACTGATCGACGGCGTCGAGAACGATCCGCTCGCCGGCCACGGTTGCTTCTCGAAGAAGGACCTGCTCGTCGACCGCATCCTCGCGCACAGCCGCCTCGCGCAGCCCGTAACGCAAGCCGCCCCCCCGCGCCCGGTCTTCACCGAGCCGCTCGCCGCGGAATAACACAAGAAAGCTAAGCGGCGCGCGCGATGCTCGCGCCCTGCGCGTTCCACAGCGACACCTGCGCCATGGCTTTTTCCTTCGGCAACAGGTCGTAGATCTTCGACACGTTCTGCACGTGCGCAATCGGCCGCGCCTGGCCCAAACGTTTGTAATCCAGCTGCAGGAAAATCGTCGTGAACTGCGACCGGTCCGCGCCCAGCGCCTTGCACGCGATGGCCAGGGCCTCGCCGCCCGCATCCGCCACGATCTTCGCCGCGACCGGCAATTCCACGCCCACGACCTGCGCCAGCGCCGTCGTAAAGCCCGGCACATCGCCGACCTTCAGCTTGCCGATGAGCGCATTGACCTCGCCCATCGACCAATTCCCTTTCGTCGCCGCGCGCTTGGCCGCCTGCGTATCCTGCTCGACGAGCACGTCGGCAAGCACAGCGTCCAGTTCCACCGGATCGATCGCGAATTTCTCAAGGATCGTGTGACGCATCGCCGCCGATACGAACCAGAACATCTTATGCGCCAGGTCCTTCGGCATGTCCTTGCGCGCGACCAGCGGCCGGCGAATGCTGTCCACCTTCTCCGATAACGCAACGAGATCGCCGAACACGGCGCGCGGAATCGCAGCGCCCAAATTGGCGAGCAACGTCTCGACAACCTTCGGCTCTTTCGCCGCGATCAAAGCGGCGCTGACGTCCGCGTGCACGACAGGCCGCTTGGCGATGGCGAGACGATGATCGGTGGTCTGATTGTCGATGACCTCGATGAGGTCGGCGTCGGTTAGCACCGGCGAATGATGCAGAATGGGCCGCGCGATCTCGATCTCGTCGCTGGCCAACAGCTTGGTCAGATCATGCGGCGCGGTCTTCAGCGTCGACAGCCGCACCGAGACCTTCTTGCGCACTTCCTTTTCGACATGCGTGATCAGGCCGGTAAGAATCTGGTCGATCAGCGTGCGCACTTCCGGCGACAACTCGCCTTCGCCTTCAAACAGCAGATGCGACACGCGGTCGAACAGCGCGCTGCGCGCAAAGCCCGCGCGGTTCTCCGCGAGCGCTTTGAGGTTCAGCAATTCCCCGCTGTTCACGTCGTCCTCGACCATTTCGTTCGTCTTTCGGATGGTCACTTAACTGCAAAACCGTTAATTTGAGGTTGGAACCCGCGGCCCCAACGCTTGACGCGGGCCGCACCCGGCGGTTAAGGCCCTGTCACACCGACGTCAGTAGGAGTACCCGCATGCGCACGCCAGCGTTCCTCGCCGCTACGTTTCTGGCCCTTTCGCTGACGGCATGCGTAGGCGCCAGCAAGTACGAAAACGACCCGATGTACGACCCGGGCTTCCAGGACGGCTGCGCCACCGGCACCGCCCGCACGCCGGGCACCCCGCCCTCGAAACCCGTCCGCGACCAGGTGTCGTGGGACGCCAGCGAGGCCTACCGGGCCGGCTGGAAGGCGGGCTATTCGTCCTGCGCGCCACGCGGCGGTGCCGACATTCCGGGCTCGGACCGCGACATGGGCGGCCGTTAGGCGTTAAAATCGCCGCCTGAGAATCAAATCACTTCTGGGAAGACCGCGATGCGCGCACTCGCTTCGTTCCTTGTCGCGATTCAACTCGTGACGCTGGGCCCGCTCCTCTACCTCTACGGCCAAGTCGATCCCTGTCGCGCCCTGGCAAAGGAAATCGCCGTGCGCGCCGAAGCCGCCGGCGGCCTCATCACCAAAATCGACAAAACCTTCGGCGACCTCGAAGTCGACGCCCGCCGCGACATCGCCGACCAATCGACCGGCGAGTGCATCGGCCAACTCTTCGCCAACTGGACCGACCGCGCAGCGGAAAAGGTGACGCCTAAGAAGTAGCCGCTAATTCGACTTCAGCGCGTCAGCGCAGACTCAGCTTCACCACGAAGCCTCGAAGAACACGAAGGTTCACGAAGGGCCTCGCGCCGCAGGCAATAAAAAATGAGCGGCGCTACGCGCCGAAGGAAGACTCTAGCTTCGTGAACCTTCGTGTTCTTCGAGGCTTCGTGGTGAGGCTGAATCGCCATCGCGCCCGCGCCTCAAGCAAACCCGCTAGTCCCGCGGCGCGCCGACGATCAGTACGTGTAGATCCGTCTCGGGTTCGAAGTCTTTGTACTCGACCACGAACGTCGTGGGTCCGGTCTTCTTCACGCCGTCGGCGCAGAATGAGACCACGTTGTCGGCGCGGCCCTTGTCCACCGTCAGGCGGAACTTGCCGATCGGTCCCTTCCAATTCTTGCCCGTCGTCAGCACGTAATCGACGTAGTAGCCGAGGATGATCGCGCCCTCGCCCTGCTTTTTCTGCTGCGCCCGCAGGCGCGCGGCGATGGCCGCATGCGTCGGTTTATCGACGCAAAACCGCTCAAAGAATTCCTCCCAACGCATCGCTTCCGGATGCTGAAAGAATCCTGACGCCGAAATCATCGTGCCGCCGACAACCGGCTTGTACGAGTGCTCCACCTTCAACGGCCGGTCCGCGGGAAAGGTCTGCTGCCAATGGAACGTGTTCTTCACCGTCCACTTCAGCGTTGCATAGTCGTCGGAAATTTCGGCGAGCCCGCGTTTCACGAGGTCCTTCTTGGCGGCGGGCGGCAACTTCTTCACCACCTCGACCGCAGCCCAAGGCCGCGACACGAACGGAATCTTGTAACGCCGCAAGACGTCGCTGACGTCCACGCCTTTGAGAAACGCCTTCTCTTCCAACTGCGGCCGCACCTTCTTGCCGTCCACCGTCACCTTGAAGTCGATGAGATTGGCCTCGTTGTCGGTCGGCCAACCCACATCGCTTTCCGAAAGCTCTTCGAGGTTCGCCTCCGGCAACGGAAACGCGACGCGCGTCGCAATCGGCGCCCCGCTCTCATTTACGAACTCATAGCGCACGCGCACGCTCTCGCGGCTGATCGAGAGATCCTCGCTCGCCATGCGAATGTCCGCGCTCTGCGTCAACGTCAACCCGCCCGCGCCAAGCGACGCCGTGGAGTCGTTGGCGAGTGCAGCTCCAGCGGCAAAAACCGTTAGAAAGAAGTGAGAAAAGAGAAGTGAGAAACGAGAGACCCTCATCGACGCCGCATTTCTCTCGTTTCTCACGTCTCTTCCCTCTCTTCTCATTTCCCCGCAGCCGCCGATGGCCGCGTGTTTTCCGCTTCACGCTTGCGCGCTATTTCTTCGATCGTTTCGCGTAAGCCCGCATGCGATTTGAGCAGCGCGTCGAAATCGCGCCGCTTCAGCACCAGCATGTTCGTGTAGCCGGCCGACACGACGTCCGCGTTGCGCGGCTTGTCGTTCAGCAGCGCCATCTCGCCGAAGAAGTCGCCCGTTTTCAGCCGCACCGGATCGGGCGCGACGATCACATCGACCACGCCGGAGGCGATGTAATACATCTTGTCGCCCTGGTCGCCCGCGCGAATGATGCGCTCGCCCGGCGTGAACACTTCAGGCGTCAGCAGCTGCGCCAACCGTGCGATCTGATCCTCTTTCAGACCTGCGAAGATCGGCACCTTCCCCAGCATCTCGGTCAACTTCAGACCAAGATCCAGCGACGGCCGCTCCGACGCCACCGCACGCCGCGAATGGCGATCCTCCTCGAGGCTCTCGAATACCTCTTCCGAGATCAGCGACTGGTCGCGCTGCCCGCGATACTCCGCCTCCTCCAAACCGATCGACAATCGTTCGAGATAGCGTCCGCGCATCGCTTTGGTGAAATCGGGGTACTGCAGATCCAACGCCTCGATCGCACCGGTGATCGCCTGCGAACGCCCCTCGAGCGCCTCCTTCACCGTGAACGCCGCGTGCTGGCCGATCAGTTCGGCGACGCGCGCATCGGCGAACTCCAACAGCTCGCGCAGCATCAATTGCTTCACCAGCAGCAACTCGAAACGGTCGGCGATCTCCGTCGCCAGCGGCGCGCTGAGCCCAAAACGCCGCTGCAACCACAACGCCGCGCGGAATTGCCAATTCGGATTCTGATTGCCGAGCGCCGCCGACAAATACCCGATGTTTCCAGACTGCCGCACACCGTCGAGGATGCGGCCAGAGTCCGCCCGCATGCGCTCGGCGACCCGCCGCCCCACCAACCCGCGCTGCAAATATTCGAGGCTGAGCTCGGTCTCGCGGTTTGCGACCACGATCAAACCCGCGCGCACCAAATCGTCACGGCTAAGCCCGCCGCCCGCTTTCGCGGCATCGGGATTGGGCGTCGGATGCTGCGGCGCCAGCACGTCCGAGAGCCCCAACGTCTTCGCCACATGCGTAAGACCCTCGCGCACGCGCGCGCGTGACAGCGCCATCACGCGATCGCGCACCAGCCGCTCTTCCGCCGTTAGCTTGTCGAGCTTGAGGAACTTCATCAGTGGCCGCACCGTCGGTGCGGCGATGAATAGACTGGCGAGCACATATCCCATCGCCATCACGAACAGGAACCGCGATTCCGGCGATAGCGCCGCGCCCTCCGGTGCGTTGTGTCCGGCGACCTCCGTCGCCGCCAGCAAGGCCAGCGCCACGGTCACTGCCCCGCGCAAGCTGCCCCAGCAGAGCACGGCCTTGTACTCATTGCTGATCGGTTGCGAGAGCCCGAACCACGACAGCGAGGGCAAAATTCCCCACAGCACCGTCGCGCGCGCCGCCAGCGCCGCAAAGAAGATGGTCGCGACCGCAATGCCGTCCGACCACTGCACATCTTCCAGCATGCGCGGCGCAAGCATGGCGGCGAGAACGAAAATCAGCGACGTCGCCCAGAACTCAAGCTGCCGCCAGGTGATCTGCAAGGTCTCCCACGTACCCGGCGACAACCGCATCCGCACGTCGGAGGCAAACACCATCGCCGCCGTCACCACCGCGATGATGCCTGAGACGACGAAGTACGCTTGCCCCAACACGAACGTCAGATACGCGAAGGCGACCGAGATGGTGATTTCCGTCACCGTCGCGCCGCGGAACTGGCTGATCACAAACCCGGCGATCTGCGCCATGACGTACCCGAGCACGATGCCGCCGGCGAAACCCCAACCAAACTCGATGAGGCCGGCCGACAGACTCGCCTCGTGCTTGCCGGTGATCACTTCGAGCAGCACGACGAACAAAGCGATGGCGGCCGCGTCGTTGAAAAGGCTCTCGCCCTCGACGATCACCGTCAGCCGGCTCGGCGCCCCGATATCGCGAAAGATGCCCAGCACCGCCGCCGTATCCGTCGGCGCACAAATCGCGCCGAGCAACAGGCACAACACCAGCGGCATGCCGGTGACGAAGTTCAGCGACACGCCGACCGCAACCATGCACAGCAACACCGCGATGATGGCCAGCACCAGCACCGGCGCGATGTCGTCGATCAACCGCCGCACGTCGACGGTCAAGCCGCCGGCGAACAGCAGGGGTGGCAAGAAGACGTAGAGGAATCCTTCGGGCGGGATCTGCAACGACTGCAGCGATTCCAGAATGACGTTCCCGCTGTGGCCGCCGCCGCTCGCCGCCGCGAAGCCCAAACCGCCGCCGACCAGCGCCAGCAGCACCGTGAACGGCACGTGGAACCGCTTCGCAACGGGCACGAGCACGCTGACCAGCAACAGCAGCGTCGAAAATCCGAGAACGGCAAGGATGACGGGTGTCATGTAGTCCTGGGCAAGCCGCCGGGCAGAAGGTGCATTCTAGTCTGCTCAACCCCTGCCGATGGAAGAGAAATCACCACCGTTGTGTCCGCTTACCACGTTCGCGCATGCGGTCAAAGTTTCGACGAATTTACCCAGGCGCACAGCGTCGCAGCACGCCGCTGCCCTCGCGCCGGCCCTCCCCGCCTGCTAACGCTTTAGGCAATGTCTGACGCCGCCGCCGCTCCCGACACGCAATTCCGCTGGTACCTCGCCGGGGCGGGGTCGTGGTTCATCGCCTTCGGGATCCAGGCGGTGATGTTCGCCTACCTGGTCACGACCGTCCTGCACGCGCCGCCGAATCGGGTCGGCATCGCGCAGATGTCGCTGACCGCGATGTCGACCCTGCTGCTGCTGGTCGGCGGCGCGGTGGCCGACAAGGTAGACACGCGCCGCCTCCTCCTCTTCTGCCACGCGCTGGCCATCGTCCCGGCGCTCGTGCTTGCCGGAATCGTCTACACCGGCAACCTCAGATACGAGTGGTTGATCGCCTATGGCCTGTGCATGGGCCTGATCACCGCATTCATACTGCCGGCGCGCGAGGCGATGATGGGCGACGTGATCGGCCCGCACGGCGGCCATGGCCGCATCCAGCGCGCGGTGACGACGACCATCGGCATCACGTTCTTGGCGCAGATCGCCGGCATGTTCATCGCGGGCTTCGCCGCCGTGTTGGGTGCGGCTCCCGTCATCATGGTCCAAGTCGCAGCCCAAGCCTTCGGCGCGTTCACGGCCCATCGGCTCATCCCGTCGACCCGCCACAGCGACCATGCACACATCAACGTCGGCAGCTCGCTGACGCGCATCGCCGCCGGCTTGCGCGAGGTCGCGAATTCCTTCGCGCTGCTGCCGGTGACGATCCTGACACTCGCCATCGGCGTCCTCTTTATCGGCGCGTTCCTCGTGATCCTGCCTGTCCTGCTGCGCGAGGAATTCGGCGGCAACGTGGAACAGTTCGCGACGCTGCAAGTCTGCTTCTGGGGCGGCTCGATCATCTCCTCGATGACCATCAGCCGCGTCGGCAACATCGTCCACCGCGGCCGCTTCATCGTCGGCGCGTTGACCATCGGCGTGCTTGTCCTCTGCCTGATCAGCATCAAGGGCCCGCTCGTCGTCCTCGACGCTTTGGTGTTCGTGTGGGGCTTAGGCGCCGGCGTCACGATTTCCATGTCGCGCACCATCGTGCAGGAACACGCCCCACCGGCCCATCGCGCACGCGTGCTGTCGGTCTATCAGCTGGGCTTCACCGGCGGCATGTCCATCGGTGCTCTCTTCATCGGCTTCGTCGTAGAAGCCCTCGGCGCACGCCAGGCGACGCTCGTCCCGGCGGGCCTGATGGCGCTCGTTCTCATCGGCCTGCTGCTCGGAACAAAGCTCTGGCACATCACGGCGCTCAGACACGACGACGCGGGAAAAACGGCGTGAGCGGACAGCCGGCCGGACTCCCGAGGCTCTATTTCATCGCCCAAGGTCTGCACTTCGCCGCCGGCGGCCTCATGTCCGTGCTCTTCCCCTGGATCATCGCCCAGCAACTGCACGAGACGCAGGCGCGCGTCGGCCTCTCGCAATTCCTCGCGACGCTCCCGCTGATGCTGCTCATCCTCCTCGCCGGCGCCGTCGCCGACGGCCGAGACCTCCGCGGCTACGTCGCGCGGCTGCAGCTGACCGCAGCGATCCCCGCGATCGCGCTCGCGATCGTGATCGCGACCGGCAACCTCTCGTTCTATTCGGCGACCATCTGCCTGGTCGCGCTCAACATCGTCGCCGCCTTCATCATGCCCGCGCGCGACGCGCTCCTCTCGCATATCACGCCGCCTGAGATCGGCCTCTCGCGCACCGCGGCGATGGCTGTCGCCGCCACCTTTGGCGGACAACTCATCGGCACCACGCTCGCCGCCAGCGCCTCGACCATCGGCGCCGTCCCGTTGCTGGCGTTGCAGGCGATACTGCTTGCCTTGTCCGGCATCCTGTCCTCGCGCGTGCCTTTGATCAGCGAAGACGCCTTCAAGGACTCGACACCCACCCGCGTCGCCCGTCTGCTGCATGAGATGCGCGACGGCGTCATGACCGTTGTCCGCAGCGAACGCCTGCGCACGATGATCCTCTACCTCGTGCTGCCAGGCCCGCTCTTCAACGGCATGTTCCTGGTCGGCTTCCCGCTCATGGTACGCGACGTCTTCCACGGCGACGCGCCGATGCTGTCCATCATCATCAGCGTCTTCCTCGTAGGCCTGACCGCATCGTCCTTCACCATGGCGCGCCTACCGGTGATCGAGCATCAAGGCCGGGCGATGATGCTGCTCTCGCTGAACAACGTCTTCGTTTTCACGGTGGTCTATCTCATCCACTCGTTCCCGGTCTTCGTCGTGCTCATGTTCCTATGGGGCCTAAGTGCCGGCGCATCGATGGCCGTCAACCGCGGCATGGTGCAAGCCGCCGCCCCACCGATGTACCGCGCACGCGTGCTTTCGGTGCTGCAATTCAGCCAAGTCGCCGGCGGCCCCATCGGCGCCCTGCTCTACGGCTTCATGGCCCAATGGGTCGGCATCGAAAACGCCCTGCTGATGGTGCCCGTCGCGACACTCATCCTCTGGATCACCTTCCGCCTAACCACAAACCTCTGGCACTTCAAACGCGAAGACGCGATCGCCGCAACGACCGCGCCAATCGCTCTGGATTAGTCCCCGCGGGCCTGCGAGGTTCGCGAGCGCTTCTTCAGTTCGGCCGCAATGCTCGCCGGCATCTCGCGACAACCGCACACCTTCGCGTGTGCCTCATGCCAGGCCAGCCGCTTTTCAAGCGGCGCCTTCGGCCCCAGCCGATGCGTCAGATGCCACACGCGATTGAGCTTCGACTTTGCACCCATTCAGTGAACCTTCTCAAGAACAATACCGAGCCGTTGATCCAGCCTCACGAATACTTCCGTGGGCTCCACCAGGGGAAATACGACGGCATGTCCTTCGACACCTTGTCGGGATAGTTCGCCGGCCGCTTTTCGAGGAACGACACGACGCCTTCCTTCGCGTCGGCCTGCCTCCCGCGCGCGAACACGCCGCGACTGTCGATCTTGTGCGCCTCCATCGGATGATCGGCGCCCAGCATCTTCCACAGCATCTGCCGCGTCAGAGCAACCGAGACCGGCGCCGTGTTGTCCGCGATCTCGCGCGCCAACGCGTGCGCGGCCGGCAAGAGTTCCTCCGGCTTCACGACCTTGGACACCAAGCCCGCCGCCAAAGCCTCCTGCGCGTCGAACACGCGCCCCGTCGCACACCACTCCATCGCCTTCGAGATGCCGACGAGCCGCGGCAAGAACCAACTGGAGCACGCCTCAGGCACGATGCCACGCCGCGCGAATACAAAGCCAAAGCGCGCCGTCTCGCTGGCGATGCGGATATCCATCGGCAACTGCATCGTGACGCCGATGCCGACGGCCGGCCCGTTCACCGCCGCGATCACCGGCTTCAGCGATTCAAAGATGCGCAACGACACGCGACCGCCGCCGTCGCGCACGCCTTCATGGCTCCACTCGACCTCGCCGTTCGTGATCGGCACGCCCGCCTTCTCCGGCCGGTCGGTGCGCGAGTCGTAGTCGAAGGTCTTGGCGCCCGCCGAAAGATCCGCGCCCGCACAGAACCCGCGCCCCGCGCCAGTGACGATGACGACGCGCACACTGTCATCCGCATCCGATTTGTCGAACGCCTCGATCATCTCCGCCATCATCACACCGGTGAAGGCGTTCAACTTGTCCGGACGATTGAGCGTGATGGTCGCGATCTTATCCGCGACCTCGTATTTGATTTCAGTGAAGGCCATGAGCGTTTCCTTTTCTGATGCCGAGATGGCCGCACCATAAACGTCACTGGCGCCCAACGTCACCCCTCGCCCTCCCACTTCGGGAGGGAGAGGGGCCGGGGGTGAGGGAGGGCGTCACGCGCAGACGAACCCGACAAGTTGAACACCGGCAACCCACAGCCCAGCACAACCGCCATCCCTCACCCCGCCCTCTCCCTTCCAGAAGATGGAAGGGAGAGGGCGGTTCTTGTGGACGCACGCGCGCGTTCCAAATATTCCTTGCTCCCAACAAGCCATTCCAAAAACGCCGAGGAACCGCCGATGCATCCGTCGATCCATGCGAAAACCCAGCCCGACAAGCCCGCCTACATCATGGCTGGAACCGGCGAAACCGTAACGTATCGCGAGCTCGACGAACGTTCGAACCAAGGCGCGCAGCTGTTCCGCAAACTGGGCCTGAAGACGGGCGACGGCATCGCCATCTTCATGGAGAACAACGTCCACTACCTCTCGCTCGTGTGGGCGGCGCAGCGGTCGGGACTCTATTTCACCTGCATCTCCTCGCGCCTGACCGCAGGCGAGATCGAATACATCGTCGCCGACTGCAACGCGAAGGTCTTCATCACCTCAAAGCCGATCGGCAGCGTCGCAGAAGAGCTGGCCAACCGCATGCCCGGCGTGAAGAAGTACATGCTGAACGGCACAATCCCAGGCTACGAGAGTCTCGAAGATGCTCTCACCAAAATGCCGACAACGCCGGTCGCCGACGAAACACCCGGCGCCGACATGCTCTATTCGTCGGGCACCACTGGCAGACCCAAAGGCGTGAAGCGCGCCCTCACCGGCGGTGCACTCGGCCAAGCGAACCCGCTGATGATGCTGGCGAAGATGCTCTATCAGTTCGACGAGAACACGACGTATCTCTCGCCGGCGCCGCTCTATCACGCAGCGCCGTTGCGCTACAACATGACCGTCCACGGCTTCGGCGGCACCACCATCGTGATGGAACACTTCGATCCCGAACAAGCGCTAAGCCTCATCGGCAAATACAAGACGACGCACAGCCAGTGGGTGCCGACGATGTTCGTGCGCATGCTGAAACTGCCCGAAGACGTGCGCAAGAAATACGACGTGAGCGCGATGAAAGTCGCGATCCACGCCGCCGCCCCCTGCCCGATCCCGACGAAGCAGAAGATGATCGAATGGTGGGGCCCGGTGATTTACGAGTACTACGCAGGCACAGAAGGCAACGGCTTCTGCGCGATCAAATCGGACGAATGGCTGGCGCATCCGGGCAGCGTCGGCAAAGCGCTGCTCGGCGAACTCCACATCGTCGGCGAAGACGGCGCCGACGTGCCCACCGGCGAGTCCGGCACGATCTACTTCGCCAACGGCCCGGAATTCTCCTACCACAACGATCCGAAAAAGACGGCCGAAGCGCGCAACGACAAAGGCTGGTCGACGCTCGGCGACGTCGGTTACGTGGACAAGGACGGCTACCTGTATCTGACCGACCGCAAGGCCTTTATGATCATTTCCGGCGGCGTGAACATCTATCCCCAAGAAGCCGAAAACATCCTGATCAATCATCCAAAGGTCGCCGACGTCGCGGTCATCGGCGTCCCGAATGAGGATTTCGGCGAGGAAGTGAAAGCCGTCGTGCAGCCCATGGACTGGAAGGACGCCAATCAGGGCGTCGCCGACGAACTCATCGCCTATTGCCGCGAGCATCTCTCCGCGATCAAATGCCCGCGGACGGTCGAGTTCGAGCGCGAACTGCCGCGTCACCCGACCGGCAAACTCTACAAGCGCCTGATCCGCGACCGCTATTGGGGCAACCGTGACTCGAAAATCGTCTGACGAATTTCCGGTCCCACCGCCGCTGCGTCCCTCAGGTCCGCAAGGCATGTTGGCGCGCAACGACTTCACGCCCGAACGCATCGCCGCGTACTCACAGCTCGCGGCCCAATTCGGCGACGCCCAATTCCTGAGCGAAGAGGATCGCGAAAAATCGCGCGTCGAAGTGATGGCGCAGTATGTCCCCGGAACGGACCTCTGGGTCTTCGGCTACGGCTCGCTGATGTGGAACCCGGCCATCCACGTCGACGAAAGCCTGCCCGGCCGTATCGACGGCCTGCAGCGCAGCTTCTGCATGCGCCTAATGTTCGGCCGCGGCATGCCGGACAACCCCGGCCTGATGCTCTGCCTCGTGCCCGGCGGCGCATGCCACGGCATCGCCCACCGCATCGCCCCCGACCACGTGGAGAGCGAAAGCAAAATCCTCTGGATGCGCGAAATGCTCTCCGGCGCGTATATCCCGACCTGGGTAGACATCGACCTCGGCGCACGCCGCGTACGCGGCGTCACCTTCGTGATGAACACAGCCCACCCGCGCTATCTGCCCGACCTCGACCACGACGAAAAGGCCCGCCGCATCGCGCGCGCCGAGGGCCACCTGGGCACCAACCGCGACTACCTGTTCCGCACGGTCTCGGCCCTCGCCGAAGCCGGCGTCAAAGACGCCTACATCGACGACATCCACGCACGCGTCGCCGCACTCGTTCAAACACCGCAGGGAGAAGACAAATGAAGACGATCAAATACGCCGACATCGCCAAACACGTGGGCGAGGAAATGGGCGTGTCCGAATGGGTCAAAATCGACCAGGACCGCGTCAACAAATTCGCCGACGCGACCGGCGACCATCAATGGATCCACGTCGACGTCGAGCGCGCGAAGAAAGAGCTGCCGACGGGGGGCACGATCGCTCACGGATATTTGACCCTGTCGTTGATCCCCATGCTCGCCTCGCAAATCTCGCGCATCGACGGCGTCAGCCGCGGCATCAATTACGGTTCCAACAAAGTGCGTTTCACCAACATGGTGCCGACAGGCTCGCGCGTCCGCGCCCGCCAAAAGCTGCTGGCCGCCGAACCCAAAGGCCCCGGCATGCAAATGACGAACGAAGTCACCATCGAAATCGAGGGCCAAGACCGCCCGGCCTGCATCGCCGAAACGATCAGCCTCGTCTATCCGTAGGCGCTATCGAACCCATACCTGGCCGCCCGGCCGCCCGCACCTATATTGCGGGCGGCAAGAAGGACCCACCCCATGGAAATGATCAAGAAAACTGATGCCGAATGGCGGGCGCAGCTGACGCCGGAGCAGTACCGCGTCACGCGTCAGCATGGCACCGAACGCGCCTTCACCGGCCCCTATCACGACTCGAAGGACAAGGGCACTTACACCTGCGTTAGCTGCGGCCTGCCGCTCTTCGACGCCGACACGAAATTCGACTCCGGCACCGGCTGGCCCTCTTTCTACGCGCCGCTCAACAAAGAAAGCGTAGCGGAGAAGTCGGACAACACCTTCTTCATGCGCCGCACGGAAGTGCTCTGCGCCCGCTGCGATGCGCACCTCGGCCACGTCTTCCCCGACGGCCCGAAACCCACAGGCCTGCGCTACTGCATGAACGGCACCGCGTTGAAGCTCGACAAGAAGGACTAATACCCCGCGTGCTGAAACTGCGGCCCGCAACGCTCGCCGACGTACCAACCTTAAAGGCGTGGGACCAAGAGCCCCACGTCATCTCCGCCACCACCGACGATCCCGACGCCGACAACGCCTTCGAAGGCATCGTCTGGGAGGACGAGATCGCGGCCGGCTCCGACGTCTCGCGCTACTACGTCGCCGAACTCGACGGCCGCCCGATCGGTGCGATGCAAGTCATCGACCCGCATCTCGAACCGACACACTACTGGGGTGACATCGCGCCGAACCTGCGCGCCGTCGACATCTGGATCGGCGCGCCCGCTGACTTGGGCCAGGGCCACGGCGAAGAAATGATGCGTCAAGCCCTCGCCCTCTGCTTTGCCGACGAAGCCGTCACCGCCGTCATCATCGACCCGCTCGCCAGCAACACGCGCGCGCACAAATTTTACCAGCGCATCGGCTTCAAACCCATCGGCCGCCGCCTGTTCAACGGCGAAGACGACTGCCTTGTTCACGAATTGACTCGGGCCGATTGGCGTTCAGCGCTATCCGCGAAATAGCGCCCCGGCGTCGTGCCGAACGTCTCGCTGAACGCAGCAACGAAGGCGCTGGCGCTGCGATACCCCGCGTCGCGTGCGACGGTCTTCACCGCTTGCCCCTCGGCAAGAAGCCTCAGCGCATCCAAGAACCGCGCGTGCCGCCGCCACTGCCCGAACGTCATCCCCGTCTCGGCCGCGAACCGCCGCTCAAGTGTGCGCAAGCTGAAGCCGAAGCATCGCGCCACAACCGAGGCGCTCTCGTCGCGCGCATCGCCCGCGCAATGTTCGGCGACCGCACGCAGCGCCGCGCTCGACGGCATCGTGAGCCCCAACGTCGGCACCGCACAGGTACGAAACGCGTCAACGATGAGCACGGCGAGCGCGTGTTCCACCGCATCGCGCCGGTCGAGCATGCCCACATCGCACGCGCGCAAAATCAAAGCGCGCAGCAGCGGCGACACCGCAACGACGCTGCTCTCCGCTGGCAGACCGTTCCAATCGCCCGGCCGCAGATAAAGCGTCGCGAACGACGACGCGCCGGTGAACCTGATCGAATGCCGAACAGAAGCTGGCGCCCAGATCGCCCACTGCGGTGGCACGACCCACAGCCCCTTGTCCGCGCTCACGGTCATGATCCCCGCGGACGCATAGATCAGCTGATGCCAATCATGCGCGTGCGGTTCGATCTCATGGCCGTCGCGCATCACGGTGCGCATGGTGCGCACCACGAAGAACGGCTCATCGGCCGCGCTATGACGTTTTCTCGACATCCAAAGTCAGAGTAGCGCAATTGCGCCAACCGCGCGACCGGCTATCGTGAGCCCGGACCAAAGCAGGACGGACCGCCATGCCCAACAACCTCGCCGCCTTCGCCATCCACGCCGATGATGTCCAGCGCGCTCGCCGCTTCTACGAGGCGGTCTTCGGCTGGAAATTCGAACCCTGGGGCCCGCCCGACTTCTACCTGATCCACACCGGCCCGGCGGATCAGCCCGGCGTCCAAGGCCTCATGCACAAACGCCGCGAGCCGCGCGCGCAAGGCGGCGGCCCGAACGGCTTCGAATGCACGATCTCGGTGGACGACGTCGACGCCATCGCCGCCGCTGTCAAGAAACACGGCGGCAAGATCACGATGGAGAAAATGCCGATCCCAACCGTGGGCACGGTAATCTACTTCGACGACCCCGAAGGCAACCGCGTCGGCGCGATGAAATACGACACCCCGCCGCGCACCTAACTCTTGCGCGCGATCTTCACGGTATAGCGTCCGTTCGACTCCGCGTGCAGCAACACCATCGATCCCGCTTGTTCGATGGCGAGCCCGGGCGCGTCCACCGTGAAACCATCCGCGTACTGAACGTCGGACGCATAGACCTCCGTCGGCGACGCGATCGAAGCGTCCGCGTCGAAGGTGAAGGTAAACACGCCCGTCGCACGCTCGAAGCGCATCTCCTTCACGGTGCCTTGGCACCCGTGAATGAACGGCCGCACGAAGCCTTCCAGCGCGCGCCCGCCCGAATTCAGATCCTTCGGATGCAACTGCTGATCGCGCGAGAAGACCGACAGGTCCTCCTGATTCCACCCGTCGCCGATCGCCGCATCGTTGCGGTTCGACGCCGTGTAGTTCCACAGCGTGCAGTTCAGCAAATGCCGGTCGAGCGCGTTGTACATAAGGTCCAGCGCGATGACGTGCTTCTCCCACGGCTTCGGTGAGGTATCCCCCTTCGCCCACGCCGCGTAAGCTGCGCCCCCGTCGAGATCGAAGGGAATCCCAAACTCGCCGATCAACGTCGGCGCGCCGCCGGGGATCGACTGCGAGGCCTCTTTGATGCGCCCCAACTGCCGCGCATAGGAATCCTCGATCTCGCCCGCCCCGTTCAACGCCTTCATCGTGAAGGGATTGAGTGAGGTCGGGTACATGAACGTCTTCGTGGACAGCGTGACGATGTCGTACCAATGGCTGGCGTTGACCGTGCGCTCCGGCGTGCCGGGCGGAAAACCCTCGCCGGTGATCCCGCGAAACGGATCGAGTTCGGCAAACACCAGCCAGTCGTTGTCGATGGCGCGGATCTCGCGCGCGACGCGCTGGAAGAACGGCGCCATCCCGTCGGCGTCGGCATGCACCGCGCGCCCCTTCACCGTCTGGAAGAAATCCTCGCGCAACACCTCGTGCCCGTTTCCGGTGACACGATAAGCGCCGGCCTTCTCGAACGGACACATGACGCCCTTGCGCCAAATCGAAACGCGGCCCTCGTTCACCGTCTTCTCGCCGATCACCCCGACCTTCATCTGCCCAGGATCGAACGCGAGTTCGGGGATCGTGCGCGGCAACCCTTGCGCGACCAGCAAGCCGTCGAGCGCCGACCACGCAGGCCCCGGCCGCACCGGATCGGGATGCTCCGGCGTCCGTTCGGTGTGGCGGTACGAGAGCGCCTGCCCCGTCCATCCGGTCCCAGGCTCGTTCAGCGTGTCGAACCCCAACACATGCGGAATCCCCTTCACGCGCTTGGCGATCGCGCGCATCGCGCCGAGGTAGTGGCCCTGCAAAAAGTCCTGCGCCGTCTTTCCCTCGATCTTGAAATCAGGAACGAACAGATCGCCGGCAAAGAACAGCGTCCACATGATCGCGTTCGCCGGTAGCCGATAATTGTTCGACCACGTCATCATCGGATAGCGGTCGTCCTGCCGCCCGCCCCGCGCGTAGTCATATTTGTGCTGCATCACATGCGCGGCGCCCGACGCGTGAAAGGTCGTGAAGTCCAACCCCACCGCCTCGAACACCCAACCCGGCGCCCCGTCGCCGCCAGTCATCCGGCTCCAGACGTCCTGATGAAAATCGATGAACACATAGAGCCCGTAGTCGCCCGCGCGCCGCGTCAGTTCGGTGAAATAGTCGAGATAGGCTTCATCGTATTTCCCAGGCCCCGCATGCTCGACCGCCTCCCACGTCGTCAGCAGGCGAAGACAATTCATCCCCCAAGCCTTCAACCGCGAAAAATGCTCGTCCGCCTCGGTAAGCGGAAACGGCCGCCCGACAAAACTGACCTCGCGATGATCGGAGAAGTCGGAGGGGAAATTTGTCCCACCGTTCGGATAAGGCACCTTGCAGTCGCCGCCCAGATTCACGCCGCGCAGAAACACCTGCCGCCCGGCCCCATCCACGAACCGCTCACCCTTCGTCTTCAATCGATCCATCGGCTCACCACAAAATGATCGTCATGGCCGGGCTTGACCCGGCCACCCAGCCGCCGCGCGTCGGCGCGGCCGCGAGACTCATCAAGAGCCGCAATCCACTGACGATTCAAGCGAGTCTTTCGCGCGCACGGACGTGCGCGCACTTGGTGGCCGGGTCAAGCCCGGCCATGACGAATTTTGTTGGCGGACGCGCTCAACAATCGCTCAAGGGCACAAACTGCCCGACGATACCCAAGACGCTGCACGTCTTCTCGCGCCCATTTCCTTCCGGCAGCTTCAGGCTATAGATCGAGAACGCCAAGAAATTCCGCCGCTCGATCGGCAAGGCCGGGATGATGAGCCCCGCCAGCGCCCCACCGAACTGGCTCGACCCGTCGCGCGGATCCTGGCCCTGCTTGACGGCCTCTTCCTCGAGCTTCTTGACGACCCACGTCTGCGCCCATGCATTGAACTCCGCCCGCGACGGATTGGTGATGACGAAGAGCGCAACCACTAACGCCAGCACGATCAACACGCGGCTCATCGAGATTCCCCTTATCAGACCACCACCCAGCATAAGCGCCATTGCGACCGAAAGATGGCGGGCGCGGCGTGGTATCGTGGATGATTCCGCAGCGCGAAACCGATGCTCCCCATCACCCTCATCCTCGTCTCGTACTTCGTCCTGATCAACCTCGCGACCTTCGGCGCGTTCGCGCTCGACAAGGTCGCAGCCGAGAACCAGCGCCGTCGCACCCCGGAAATGACGCTGCTGGGGCTCGCCTTCATCGGAGGCAGCCTCGGCGCCCTGACGGCCCAACAGCTCTTGCGCCACAAGACCCGCAAGCAACCATTCCGCGCGATCCTCATCGCCATCGCCGCGCTGCACATCATCGGCGCCGCGACCTACCTAGGCAATTGACCAACATAGGGCGTTGATCGGCAGGTTGTTCCTGCAACCGGTCAAAACACTTCCGCGTTGCACCACACAACGCTCCTCTTGAATGTCGCGGAACCTCCCGCTAGGAATTTGGCAGCACGGAACCGGGCCCCTCTGGTAGGCGAACCAACGCCTGCGATGTCGGACGTGTGGTCATAGCCACCAACGTCATGGCAGGGGTCCGATGGAAGAAGTCACGCTATTTCTATTCTCCGACGTGCTGGGCAAACCCGCCTGGGCCTGGGTGCTGTTCCTCTCGATCGTTCTCGCCATCGTCGTCTTCGATCTCGGCATCTTCCACCGCAAGGCGCACGCGATCTCGTTCCGCGAGAGCATGCAGCAGTCCGCGATCTTCGCCTCGATCGCGCTCGTCTTCGGCGCCTGGGTGTGGTGGTCCTACGGGCCGGAGAGCGGACTCAACTACTTCACCGCCTACCTCGTTGAATACACGCTCTCGCTCGACAACATCTTCGTCATCGCGCTGGTCTTCACGTATTTCGGCATCCCGCGCGAGTATCAGCATCGCGTACTCTTCTGGGGCATCCTGGGCGTCATTGTCCTGCGCGCCGCGATGATCACACTGGGCGCGGCCATCGTCACCGAATTCCACTGGATGCTCTACATTTTCGGCGCGTTCTTGATCTACACGGGGATCAAGATGCTCTGGCTCGTCGATCAAAAGCCCGACATCGCGAACAACCCGATCGTGAAATTCCTCAAGCGCCACATCCGCGTGACCGACACCGTGCAAGGCGACCGCTTCTTCGCCCGCGTGCCGGACAAGCTGACCGGCCGCATCGCGCTGCACGCGACGCCGCTGTTCCTGGCGCTCGTCGTGATCGAGTTCGCCGACATCGTCTTCGCGGTCGATTCCGTGCCGGCGGTGTTCCTGATCACGACCGACCCCTTCATCGTCTACACGTCCAACATCTTCGCCATCATGGGCCTGCGCGCGCTGTTCTTTACCCTGGCCGCGATGATCGAGCGCTTCCACTACCTGAAATACGCGCTCGCCCTCGTGCTGGTCTTCATCGGCGCGAAGATCTTCGTCGCGCAGTTCACCGGCAAGATCCCTTCCTACGTTTCGCTTGGCGTCACTGCAGGTCTCATCGCCGCCGGCATCCTCTTCTCCATGCTCATGACCCGCAAATCCCGCCACGATGCTGCAGACCAGAGGGCCGCTCAAAAGCCATAGAGGTAACGACCGGGCTTCAGCGCCGCCTTCTCCATCCACGCGGCGAGGACGCTCTTTTCCTGATCGGTCGGCCAGCGGTTGCGGGCGCCCCGCGCCTGCACCAGGACGCCTTTGGCATCGACCTCGACGGTGAGCACGGACTCGGCGTCGTCTACAACACCAAGGCGGCGATCGAGCGACCAGATGGAACAATCGCCCCGCGCGCAACTCGCGGCATAACTCGCGACGCAGTGCCTCAGCTCACGTCCGTTGTCGATCAACGCCTGCCCGCTCAACAGTTCGCGCATCGACCAATGAACCTGATCCGCGGGCCGGTCGCGCGGGCCGGTACGCATCGCAAAGCTCGCCACGCCCGACGCACGCCAGAACCGTTTGTCGTTCGCGCGCGCCATCCGCAACTGGCCGTGCCAAGCCTCGACCTGCCGCAGCAGGCTCTCCGGCGTGCGTCGTGACATGGTCAGGTTCGGTTGGGGTGGCGACCGCACCTCGACCTCCCCGGGCCCGACCATCACCTCCACCGTCTCGAATTTCTGAGCCGACAGAAAATCGACGATCGGCCCGGTGTAACTCAGATCCAGCATCGGGTTCGCGATAAAAAACCGGTAGACCGAGAGCCAAAACGCCCGCCGCTCCGGATCGCTCTCAATACGTTGGCCCAGCCGCGTCCCCATCAGCGCCCGTGCAAGCCGCTGCCCACCGCCCAGCGCTTTGACGTCCGCCAGCATGAGCGCGCCTTCGATCGTCGCCTCGTCCGGCGCGTCAACAAAGTGATGCGCGATCATCTTGGTCATCGGATAAGGCGTCTTGGCCGTGCGGATGTTGTGGCCCAGCCCGATATGCACGAACCAGTCGCGAAACCGATGCGCCCCGCGATCGCCGCGCAGCCATGCCGAGTCCATAAAAATCGGGACCTCATACTGCGCGAGCAAATGCCGCGCGAGCGACGAGAACTGCCGCGCCGCATTATGACTGCTCGGCCGCCAGCTCGCGAGATCGCGAACCCACAACCCCTTGCGCGCGTGAAGCCGGATCAAGCCCTCGACGTAGAGCACCGATTGCCGCCCGACCGTCGCCGCAAACACCAGATCGCTGACGCGTTCCAAATGCAGCAGAAATGCAGCGAGCTGATCCCGCGCTTCCGGATCATTCTTGCTGCGCGCGATCGCCGCCGCAACCTCGCGCCATCCGGGCCGTTCGACATCGGCCGGATCGATCCGCCCCGCGCAAGCCTCGGTCAGAAAGCGTCGCGGATTGTGGTGAACCCGATTGCGCGCCTCAATCGCCGCCTTGCGTTTGGCGACAATCGCAATCTCGCGCTCACGCTCGTCCGCGGATTTATCGGTCGACGGCGCAACGCCAACCTCTTGGCACCACTTCAGATATGCCGGCACATCACGAAACCCAAGCGCACGCAGATGCCGCACCATCGGCAGGCGCAACACACCGTCCTCAGTACCACTCGCAATGCGCCGCGCCATGATACCCGCTCACTGAACCAGCCGCACGCGCTGCTGACCCGGCGCGATCGTGACGCTGACGCCGGCGTCGAAGCGCACGGCGTCGGCTTCGATGCCGTCGGCGAAGATCGTTCCTTCCATCCGCGACTCGATCAGCAACGGCTGATCGCGCGTGACACGCCCTTCGATCAGCGTTGCGGCGAACCCGCGCCCCGGCCACGCCTCACGCACGACGAAATGCAGCTCGTCCGCCGCCGGATCGAACACCGCGTCCGACCCGCGTAGCGACTTCAGCCATCCCGTCGATCCGGTGCCCGTCGAAACGATGAGCCCGCTCGACGATTGCACCTCGTCGTTCGCACCGTGGCGGATGCGATAGCGCGCCGACTGATGCGTCTGCACGCCGACAAAGATCTCGTTCAGACCGCGCAACACCTGCCGGTCCGACGTCTGCGCCTCGGCCAGCGTCGCCTCGCGCATCGGCCGCCGGTCGTTCAAGACTTGAGGCAGCGCCGCAATGAAGGTCTCGACGTTGAACGCCAGCAGACTGCCGTCGATGGTCTGCGGATCGGGATTCACCCCGGCGAGCGGCTGTCCTTCGAGATATTTGCCGACGTTGGCGACCAGCCCGTCCTGCCCCACGGCGACCACCAGATCGTGCGGCTCGAACAGAAACTGCGCCACCATCTGCCGATCGATCTCGGCAAGCTTCACGTCGCTCGGCATCGCCTTGCGGATGCGCGCGACCGCCCGCGACTGCGCCGTGTCTTCAACTTCCGCCTTTTTGAAGTCGGCCATGCCCTTCGCCGACTGCGCCATCGCAAAGCGCGTCTGCCCCTCGCTGCCATAGCGCTGCACAAACGCCTGCTTCGCGCTTGGCCGCGTCAAGATGACGACGCGCTGACGCACGAGCCGCTACTCGCTCTTCGCCGCAAACTGATTGGCCAGCCGCTCCAACGCATCGCCGCCGATCGACAGCGACGCCAGCGCCGTCTCGCGGTTCGCCCAATCCTTGAACGCCATCGCCGCGATCTGCTGCGGCGGAATCTCGCTCCACGGTTTCAAGCGAATGCGCAGCGCTTCGGCATCGGCGGACGCCTCCGCCTTCGACGTCTCGGCCCGCACCTCGGCAACCTTCCGCCGCTCGCTCTCCAACGCCTGCTCGTTGGCCAGCGCATTCTCCGCCAGCTCGCATTTGTTTTTCTCGTCGCGCAGCTTCAGGTCGTGCTCATCCGTCGTCGCCGAACGACGCCGCTCGAACATCGCCGAATCCGCCTGACGCAGCAGCTGCTCGCGCAAATTCGCCTCCAGCGCCTTGCGGATCTCCGGCGTCGGCTTCAACGACAACACCAACACGCGATCGACGCCGATCCCATCGGCGGCCAATCGCTTGTCGTCGGCAATACCTCGCATGATCACCTGAGACAACTCATCCGACTTGTTCAGCGCCGCATCCAGGGTCGAGCGCACCAGCGCATCGCGGCACGCCGTCTGCGCAATCGCACGCAAGCGCTCGACGATCTGCTTCATCGGCTCGCCGGTATGCGCACCCGTCATCAGGTTGATCGAGAAGTCCTGCCGCGCCGCGGCGACCGACGCGTCCTTGATCCGGAACGAAATCAAACCCTGGATGGTGATCGTCTGATAATCGACGGTCATCGCCTCGACGGCGAAGATCTCATCCCGCGCATCGGTCGGCACCGCCGCCCCCGTCGCGAACGGCATGTAGACGAACCCGGCCAAGCCCAACCCCTGCCGCGCCACGCGCCCGCCGCGATAGAGCACGACAAAATCGGTGGGCTTGGACTTCAGATAGCGGAAACCGAACATGGGGACGCCTTGAGATCGTACGAGGAACCGGGCGCGCAAAGTGCCCGTCCCACCCTCAATCCGCAACCACCCGCGAGGACCTTATTGGCCGAGATGCAGCGCCAGGAATTTCTCGATCTCGCTTACCAGGATCAACTGCGATGCCGGATCGTCGAAGTTGTGCCCGCCGCGCGGAATCTTGACCAACGTAACGGTCTTGCCCGCCCGTCTGAGCGCGCGTTCCATCGTCACGCTCTGCTCGGACGAAACGTTCCGGTCGCGCTGGCCGTGAATCAGCCAAACCGGCGCGGCGAACTTCGCCGCATGTTTTGCCGGTGACCAGGCCTCCATCTCCTCTTCGTCGTCTTCGGGGTGACCGATGCGCTTGACCCAATAGCGGAAGATGCTGCGCTCGCGGCCGTTATACCGCTCATCGCACACGCTCTGCGGCAAGTCCGAAATACCGGCTACGCTGACAACACACTTGTAGAGCTCCGGCGTGAATGCGCCGCCCGCAAGCGCCGCATAGCCGCCGTAGCTCGCGCCAACGATGCAGATGCGGCTTGCATCCGCGCTGCCGTCGCCGATCAAAGCTTTCACGCCGTCCGTAATGTCGTCCTGCATCCGCCGCCCCCACTGCCGGTGTCCGGCTTCAGCGAACGCACGCCCATAGCCACCCGACCCGCGAAAGTTCGGCTGAAACACGAGGTAGCCGCGATTAGCGATCGCCTGCGCCAGCATGTCGTACTACACCGAGTCGCGCAGTTCGGACCCGCCGTGAGGCAGCACCAGCATCGGCAAGTTCTTGTCGCCGCGCCCCGGCGGCAGCGTGAGGTATCCCGAGATCTTCACGCCGTCGCGCGCCGGGTACTTGATGATCGTGACGTCGCCCAACGCCGAAGCTGGTAGCTGCGGCGCGTACCGGCTCAAAAGCTCGCTCCGCTTCGTTTGCCGATCGAGCATATGATAGCTGCCGGGAATCCTTCGGACCCTCCGTAAACAGAATGAATCGCCGCCGGTCCGTCGACCACGATATCAGCCGCACCACAGCCGAATCCGGAAATGCGTCGTCCGCGCTGGCCTGAACGCGCGCCAGGTCGTCATCGAAATAATGCCGGCAGGTCGGCAAACCGCGCGGCCGGCAACGGTGCCGCCTGCGCTGCACCCCAGACTAGAATTGCTGCGAAAGCCGCAACAAAACAACGACAGGATCCCCACCGCATTCCCCCGCTAGTTGTCCGAACTCTCTTATGACTGGCGTGCAAAAGCCAGATGACACCCTCCCTCGGCAATGGATCATGCGAATTCGATTGAGAACTTCACCCGAGACGAAATATCAGAAATATTCACGCAATATAACGAGTAAAACTCGAACAAATAACAGGCCACTATACTCAAACAATATAAGTATAATCTCAAACAGTCGCCGAAATAGGAACCGATACCGCCTTTATAAGGTGACGAACAGCACAAACCCGCAAGGCAAAGGCTGGTTCTAGGCGTGCCTTCATTGCCACAGGCGCAGGTTGAGCCGCATCTTTGGTCGTTACTAGAGTTGCAGTGCGGCGCGCGCAGTTATTAACATGCACGCAACAATGGGGCCTGCCGTAGGGGATGGCGGCCACCGTTTGGGGCAGCCGTGGGGGGGCATTTATTCGTGGGAAATCAGGGGCAGCGCCGTAGGCGCAGTGCAGGTGCGCACGATCTGGCGGCGACACTCACCACAGCATCAGGCTTACTCGTGGCCGGTCTGGTTGTCGGCGGATTTCTGAGCGGGCCGGCTGCGGCAGGGCCCTTGGCGCCCATAACGATCGGCGATGTCGAGCCGCGCGCTCCGGGCGACGCACCGCTCGGGGACATTCAAGAGGTCACCCACGAAGAGGTCGAGCCGCGCATCACCGTGCGCGATGACATGACCTCCGGCGTCTTCCCGTATCCGGAAATCAATTTGCCGCCCATCTTCGATGCTGCCGACGCCTTTAAAGGCGTCGTCCTCGTGGAGTTGTTCATCCCTGGCGTCGGTTCGGGCTTGTGCACCGGCACGGTAATCAACCAGCGCACCGTCCTCATTGCCGCCCACTGTGTGCAAAACCTGGCGGATGACGCGGGCGTCGCAGACGGCGACCTTCAGCCTTTCGTCTATTTTGCTCCCAACGCTTTGCCGGATTACCTGACCTTCAACGGCGTAGCCGGGTCCAGCCACATCGTTCACGCAGGGTACGATCGCAACGCCTTCTTCCTTGGCGCCGACATCGCGCTCGTTTCGACGTCGCAACCCATCAGCCGCAGCGCGCGTCCCGGCCTGGTCAACGGCGTGCCCTACGTTACGCTTGCGACATCCGATCCGGCTCTCTTTGAAACGGTCACCCTGGTCGGCTATGGCCAGGCCGGTATCGGCAGTGATCCTGGCGTCGCGTTCGACCTCAGGCGCCGCGTGGCCACCAACCAGGTCGATTATGTCGGCGCTTCCAACGACGTGCTCGGTGGCGGCGGCACCGGCCAGCAAATCTTCACGGACTTCGCAGATCCTACCGACATTGAGGGTACCGACTATTTCTGCGCCTTCTTCTGGGGGCCGTCGTCGTGCACGGTCACGCCCACCGAAGGCTCGACCGACAACGGCGACTCAGGCGGCCCGCTCTTCGTCTCGAACGGCGCTGGCGGCTACACCCAAGCCGGCATAACCAGCGGCGGCGCAAACGCCTGCGGCGGACCGGGAGGCGGCTATTGCGACATCGCGTTCTGGACGTCCGTTGCGGCTTACAATTCGTGGATCCAAGCGAATAGCCCCTTGCGTAGTGTTAGCGCCGTCCCCGGCGACGGACTCTGGAGCAACGCCGCGCGCTGGACCGAAGGCGCAGTGCCCGACAACTTCAAGACCCCGGTCGCCTCGATCACCGATTTCACCAACACGGCGAAATACTACAACGTAACGCTGAGCGCCGCCGGCACGACCACGCTCAATGACGTGCGCGAAATCGACGAACTCGCCATCACCGGTGCAAACTCGCGTTTGACGATCACGCCGACCGGCAATCTCTTCGTCTGGAGCCAGACATCGATCGGCACCGGTGTTTTGCGCGTCGACGGCACACTCGACACGGAATACGTCGATCTCTTCGGCGGTCGCGTCCAAGGCACCGGCAACATCGTGAGCGCCGCCGACTACTTCGGCAATTTCGGCGGCACGGTTGCGCCGGGCAATTCGATCGGCACGCTGACGGTCACCGGCAATTATGTCCAAGGCGCGACCGGTTTGCTTGAGATCGAAGTCTCGAGCACCGGCAGCGACTTGCTCGCGGTGACGGGCTCGGCGCAACTCGGCGGCACACTGCTCGTCAAACCGTTCGGCACGGCGCCCACCGACGGCCAGGTCTTCACGATCCTGACCGCGACCAGCGTCACCGGCACATTCTCGAGCGTGCTGGACGAACTACCCGGTCTGTTTACGTTACGTCCGGTTGTCTATGGCGCAAACTTCGTGCAGATCGAAATCGACGCCCTTGCCTTCGCCGAATTGTCGAATGGACCGATCCAAGATCCGGTCGCGACCGCCCTCGACGCACTCGGCGGCAATCCCGGCATGGCGACGGCGATCAACAATCTTCAGCAGCTCGACCCGTCGCGAATTCCGGCGGCGCTCGAAGCGCTGAACCCGACGCGCGCGCATGCGCAGGCCATGGTCGGCCTGTCGACCGGCGACCTGTTGCGCAACCAGCTCGGCCGCCGCACGCACGACCTGCTCGGCGGCTCGATACCGGCGAGCACCGCTCAGCGTGACCTCACCGGCTCGCAACTCGCGTCCGTGTCGCCGACGTCCGACATGTTGGCGTCCGCCGCCCTTGCCGCGCTCGACGCGGAAGACAACGCGGCAAACGGCGGCTCGACCATCGAGCTGGCGAACGGCCACGCGATGTTCTTCGCCGCCGACGTCGGCATCAGCGAAACGGATCAGGCAGGCGGCATCGGCAAAGACAAAGCCGATGTCGCCGCGCTGACCGCGGGCCTCGACCACAGCGGCCGCGGCTACGCCCTCGGCGGTGCGCTCAGCTATCTGCAGTCGAGCGTGTCGCAGAACTACGGCCTCGGCGGCGACACGTCGAGCGAAGGCGTCGCCGTCTCCGGCTTCGGCAGCATGCACAAGGACCTGTTCTATGCCGACGCGTTCCTCGCCTACGCGTGGCACGACTTCGAGACCGAACGCGGCGTGCTGCTTGGACCGCTGCCGAACGTCTCGTTCGCAAGCGGTGAAACCAGCGCCTCGCAAAGCCAAGCAGGCATCACGCTGGGCTACGGCTTGAACAAGAACGCCGCCACATCGTTCGGCGCCGTCGGCGGGCTCTACTACATCAGCATGGACATCGACGGCTACACGGAAACGGGCGCCGGCGCGCTCTCGGCCGTGTTGCCCAGCCGCTCGGTGGACTCGCTGCGCTCGCAGCTCGGTGGCGAAGTCGCCTTCCGGTTGGAGCCCGAGAACGAAACGCTGGTGCCCATCCTGCGCGTGGTCTGGAACCACGAGTTCGAGGACGATGGCAACATTCTGCGCGCGGCCTTCGCGGGCGCGCCGACGACGACGTTCGCGGTACCGGGTCCCGACCTTGGTTCGGACTGGGCGACCGTCGGTTTCGGCCTCTCGGGCCGCATCGCTAACGGTACGAGCTTCTATCTGCGCTACCAACACGACATCGGCCGCGACGGCCAAGACAACCAGGAAGTCTCCGCCGCCGCCCGCATGACGTTTTAAGCGAACGGACTTTACGGCCGTCGCCGCGCGCGGCATATGGGCATCATGCGCGTCGTATTGAAAGCCGGCACGCTGGTCCTGACGCCCGAAACGGAAGCGGAGAAAAACGACTTCCGTGCCTGGCTCGACCAGCATCAAGATCACGTGTTTCACCTCCCCGCCGGGTCCGAACGCGGCGGCGCGTTGCACGACATGGGAGTGCGGGCGGAGGCATGCCGCGAACCGATCAACATCGTGTTCGACGCGGCCGATACGCGTTGGCAGCCGATCAGCAATCTGGCTCTCACGCCGTTCGACCTTCATGGACGCCGCTATGCCAGCATCGAAGGCTTTTGGCAGAGCCTGAAGTGCGACAGCGAAACCGAACGAGACCGCATCGCTACGCTCTGGGGACCAGAAGCAAAGCGGGCCGCGCCGGACCCCACCCCTTCGACATTCGTCTACGAAGGCCGCACCTACACGACGGGCACGTACGATCACTGGGGCCTGATGCGCGAGGCCTGCGCCGCAAAGTTCACGCAGAACGAGGAAGCACGCGCAGCGCTGTTGACGACGGGGTCACGCCCGCTGGTTCATCGCGTCCGGCGCGACAGTCGCATTATTCCGGGCGATCTGATGGCCGGCATCTGGATGCGCATCCGCGCGACGCTGACCGCGCCATAGGCAGCTTCACCGCCCCGTCTTGTCGATCCGCTCGTGAAGGGCGGTGACCTCCTGCAGCGCTGCCGAGCCGTACCAGCCATAAGCTTCATAGGCAAACGCGCCGGCAGCGACCGCAGGATCAGACGCCATCAGCGCATCCGCCGCCGCGACATCCGCGATGTTCAACACATAGATGCCCGCATAATCGCGCGCGTTCTTCGCCAAAGGCCCGGCGACCACCAGCTTTCCTTCCGCGGCCAAGCGCTTGATATTCGCCATGTGCCCTTGAAACAGCTTCGACCGCTCGGCCTCCGACCCGGGCTCTTTCGGTCCGCCCTTCAAGATCACGAGCACATAGGATTTCATCCCGCGCTCGTCCGCGCCCAACCGCTGCGCCAACGCCACATCGTAGGGCGCAGGTGCGGCCGTCTCGGCCGCGTACGCAACACCCACGATCGCCAGACATGCCGCGATGCTTATCTGCAGCAACACACGCATCGTTCCCCTCCCATCGGTCACCGGCGCACTTGTATCGTCTCGACCGTCTTGCCGCCGCGCACGACGATCAGTTCCGCGAACCAATGCGGCCCTTCGACATAAGCCTTAAGTTCGTCCGCGGTCATCGCCTTTGTCCAGCGCTTGTCCGCGCCGACAATGATGTCGCCCACTTGCAACCCTGCGGCTCCCGCCGACGATCCGCGTGCAAGTCCATTCACCTTCGCCCCATCCGGCGACGACACGACGGAAATTCCCAGATAGAAATCACGCGGCGGCGCCATGTTGGCCGAAGCCGCGGCAGCGACGAACACGACAGCACAAACGGAAGTAACGGCGCGAGAGATCATGTCGGACTCCTTCTGCATAGACGGAAACGGAACGGCAGCGTGACGCTAACACAACTCGACGCGATGGCCCTGACGCTAGTCATCGAAGCCGCGGTCGCGGCGAGCCTCGCCCCCGCTTACGCGCGCGTAGCTTGGCGCTGCGCCGCCGCCGCGGTGTTGGCGAGCTGCATCACGCATCCCATCCTTTGGGCGATCTACCACGACGCCACGCAAGTATTCGGCGCGCTCACCACCCCCGCGCTCGAGACGGCGATCATCGCCGCCGAGACGCTGGCCTATCGCGCCATCGCCACGACGCGTTGGGACGAAGCCGCGCTCTTCTCCTGCGCCGCCAATTTCGCCTCTTGGGGCGCCGGCGTACTCATCTACGCACTGTGGTAAGCGCAAACCCCTGCCCTAGCGCCAGCAGCAACACGGGCAGCTCGATCCACGCATGGATCGCCGCCGCCACCGCATAGCCCGCGCGCGCATCGGTGTAGCTGATGGCGTAGATTCCGAACGCCACGATCGCGATCCCGGCGACGCCCATCGCAAATACGCGCCAGCTCGGCCACGGCACGACGGTCGGCGCGCGCACGCCGCCTTGCTTGGCCTTCAGCAGCATCGGCATCATCACGATCACGGCGACATAGTGCATCGCCTGCGCAACGACGGCGGCCGAGAACAAGTGCAGGTCCGACGACCCCGGCGGCAAGAACGACAACAGCGGCCTGTCGCCCGCATCGAACACCGACAGCGCCTGCGTCTCGGCGATCGGGAAGATCAAAGCGGCCGCATCGTGAAACACACCCGCCGCCACCAACCCCGGCAACACGAAGAACGGCAGCCCAAGCCAGAACAACCACCGCCGCCGCTCCTCGCCCTCTGTGATCTCGGCGACGAAGCCCATGGGCGTCAGATTATGCAGCCATGCCCAGATCAAAAACGTCTCGATCGGCCAATAGGTCGCCCCAAGCGCGAACGCGATCCCGATCACCGCGCCCAGCGCGCGGTTCTTGCGCATGAAGGCCGCCGCCGTGAAGGCCAGCGCCGCGCCCAGCCCGAACTCGATCGGCACAAACCAATCCGACGTCAGCCAATGCATGCTGTTGGCAATCCGCGCCAACGCGATCGCGCCGACCAGCCCGCCGATGATCCCGAGCAACGGCGTCGACGTCCGCGACGAGAATCGTTCGTCGACATAACGCAGCTCATAAAGAACGTGCGGCAGCCCAAAAGCGCTGATCATGAGAACGAACGCAGCCAGCGGCGCGATCACAACGGCCGCGACCGACACTGCGGCGACCGCGATCCACACCGCGACAAGCCCCGCATGCGCCCGATCGATCGAAGGAAAGCTCACGTGCATGGGGAGAACTTTGGCGCTCCATCCACCGTCAGGTCAATCGATCCCCAAACGCACAGCGCGCATCGCGCCATCCGCTGCACCCAAAGATAGAAATTCTCGCCCGCGCGGTGCAAAGGCGTTGGCAAACCGGCTCGCCGCAATCTCATCCATCACACGAGCAACAACCGGCATCACATTGATCTAACGGACACGGTAGATACGGTGGCCGGCGACCCGACTCAGCAACACATGATTGAGAGCGGCGCAACGCCGTTTCCGAACGCATCGCTCGCATTCGTCGGCGACTGTGTCGGGGACACGAAACATCCACAGCCGCCCGCTTTGACGAACCCGGACCGCTGCTAGAGTTGGATGCATGCAGTGATTCTGTTTCGCGCCTAGTGACGGGATGCCCCCCTACCCAAGCGTTCCCGTCGATACCCATCGCCTAGGCGTCGAATGCGGCAGGTGTTCGCCCCCAACGACACCTGCCGCTTTTTTTTTGCCCGCCCGATCGCCAATGCGACACGTGCCGGAGTCAAAAAGAAAGCGGCGGGTGATGAACCCGCCGCCTCTGCATTCCATCCCTAAGCGTTTCGCCTAGAACTCTTTGGTGACTTCGACGAAGCCGCGGCGACCGAGCAGGTCATACGGACCACCGATGGCAACCGAGTTACCGGTCTTACCGAACGCACCACCGGCCGAGACGTTCGGCGGCGGGTCGTCGAGCACGTTCTGCACACCGAAGGTGACCGACCAGTCGTCAGCGCGATAGCGAGCCGACAGGTCATGCGTCGCGACAAACTCGGTGTACTGCTTGTACTCACCGACGAACGGCGTGCCGCGCCAGGTGTACAAGTCACCGTTGATGGCGAAGGCGCCTTCGTCGTTCGATGCACGGCTGGCCATGTCGATGTTCCAGAAGAACGTCCAGTCCGTCCAATCGAACCGCACGTCAACGTTGGCAGTGAAGTCCGCATCGTACACTTCGCCGTTGAAGGTATTCGTGGCGAAGGTTTTGAAGACGCGGATTTCGTCCGTGAACGTCCAGGTCGTTTGCGCGTTGATCAACAACGTACCGAACGAGAACTCACGCTCATACCGGGCGGTCAAGTCGAGACCGTCGGAGGTCTGATCCGAGATGTTCGTGTAGCTGTTGTTGACCTGCACGATCTTGCCGTAGCTGGCATTACAGCCCACGGGGAGTCCTGGAGAGACGCAGATAACGCCCGTGAGGTCACGCGTGTAGAGTTGGCAGAACGGATTGGCCGCGTTCACCACCGGTGCTTGGCTGTGGCAAGCATTGACGATGTTGGCGGCGCCGAACTGCGCGACTTCATTGTTGACTTCGAACTCCCAGTAATCGACCGCGACGCTGAAGTCGACCCAATCCGGCGTCCAGATGAAGCCGACGGTACGGGCTTCAGACGTTTCTGCCGTGAGGTTCGGGCCACCGCCCTGTAGAACCAGTGCCGACGCGTGGATGGCAGGGTTATACGTGGCGTAGTTGAGGCCGATCGCGGCGCAGCTTGCCTGGATCGTGGCGTTTGTTTGCGCCGCGTTGCACGGATCGAGCGCCGTCTGGGCCGAGAAGCCCGTCAGGTTGGCCAGATACAGTTCGAACAGCGCAGGAGCGCGGAACGAAGTGCCCGTCGTACCGCGGACGCGGTATTCCGGCGTGATCTGATAGTTCAGACCCAACTTGTACGTCGAACCGTCGCCATAGCTGTCGTAGTTCGTATAACGAGTCGACGCATCAAGCGTCAGCTCTTCAGCGAACTTCATGCCGGCGAGCAGCGGGATCGAGACTTCGCCGAACACCTCGGCGACCGAGTCGTCGCCGGCCGTGCGGCCTGCCGAACTCTGACCCCAGAGGTTGTTCGAGCGTTGGTTCAGCCCGGGCGTGTCGTCAAGTTCGTCACGACGCACTTCGAAGCCCAACGCCGCAGCAACCGTGCCGTACGGAAGTTCAACCACGTCGCCCGTGATCACGCCGTTGACGATCGACTGCGAGTAGGTGGTGTGGCTGACTTCCTTGCCGAACAGGAAGGCCATTTGGTTGGCCGGCAAGACCCCGTTGTTGATGAAGTTGGGATCGAACCACGAAATGCCGGTCGGAATGGAGGCGCAGCTCCCGCCCGAAACGGTGATGAGCGCCTGGATACAAGTGCCAGGGCCCGTCGTCGCGTTGACGCGGTCGTTATAGATGATGTCGTTCGTGTAGTCGGCTTCCGAACGCGAGTGCTGCACGAACAGATCGTACGACCAGCCCGCAATCAGCGGCATCTTTTCGCCGAGATCACCCTTCACGCCGAACACCGCACGGTAGAAGTCCACCGTCTGCTCGGAGTCGGTCGCAACCTGGGCAATCGACCGCGCAAGTCCGCCGAACGGATTGCTGAGGTTCGTTCCACCGACCACCGCGCCGCCGCCGAACACTGCCGGCAACGCGCCGCCGGCGCACGGCAGAGCCGTTGCCGGAACGTCGAGCGGCGAGAAGACGCCGTACGAGTTCGCGCCCGCGCCGCAAACGTTCGGGAACAGCTGTCTCCAGCGCTCCTGTTCCGATTCACGACGGACGAAGGCCAACTCCGTATACGCTTCCATCCCAGGCAGAAGGTCATACGAGCCTTCGCCGAAGAATGAGTAGCGCGTGACCGGCGCGATCAGCGTGGTGCTGAGGAAGCGCGGATCGTCGTTGGGAACGATCGCGTTGTTCGCGCGCCACGCGGCTTCAACCGCCGTACGTTGCGCCGCGCTCATCGCGTCGTATTGCTGAACCGGCGTGCCGCCAAAGCCCGTCAAGGCCCCCGCGACCTGACCGTAGGTCAAGCCGACGCGCTGCCAGCCGGCCAAATCCGCGCCGAACGGCCCGCCGCCGGCGACTGCCGCCGCGTTCGGGATGTAACGGCCACCAGCCGCCACCCGGTCGATCACGCCTTCAAGCAGGTTGAAGCACTTCGACTGGCCGGTGGCCGGGTCGATGATGTCCAACAGGCTGCCGGCGCCGCCGGAGCTCACACGGCCTGCAGCGCCCGCCGAGTTGACGGGCGAGCCGCTGTCGTAAACGAGATCCTGCGCGCAAGCGAAGTAGTCGCGATCGCCGAAGCGAAGAGGATCGCGGCGATAGTATTCGCCGGTGACCATGAAGTGGCCGCGGTCGAACGTTTCGCCCCACAAACCGTTCAACTGATAAGTGGCCCCGCCACCTGCCTCAGTTTGGTTCGTCGCAGCCGAAAGCTCGATGCCGTCGTAGTTCTTGCGGGTGATGATGTTCACAACGCCCGCGACGGCGTCCGAACCGTAAATCGACGAACCGCCGTCTTTGAGGATTTCGATGCGGTCGATCATCGATTCAGGAACGGTGTTCAAGTCCGCTTGGCCGGTCTGACCACGCGTACCCGCCGGAGCGATACGACGGCCGTTGACCAGGACCAGAGTGCGCTGAGCGCCCAGACCACGAAGAGACAATGTGTTCGCGCCCGGACCGCCTTGGGTCACGAAGCCGCCGAACGTGTTGTTGATCTGCTGCGAACCGGCCGACAGCGTCGACCCCTGCAGAATGTCGCCGGTGTCGTTCAGACCCTCGAGGGTCGTCTCTTCACGCGTGATGACCTGGATCGGCGCCGAAGACGTAAATTCGTTCTTCTTCAAGCGCGAACCCGTCACAACGACGCGCTCGACCTTCTTTTCCTCTTCGGCCGCAGGAGCCGGAGCCGGAGCTTCCGCCTGGGCGATTTGCACGCCCTCGGTAACTTTGACCTTTTCGGCGTCGTCCGCGACGGCGACTGATGCAAATCCTGCTAAAGCTATTGTGACGGCGGAGCCGAGCCATAGGGCTCGCTTCAACTTCACTGACATCGACTAGTCCCCCAATTACACCCCTAGAAACCCTGGAAATCCGCGCGTTTTTATCCCCGCACGTATGGATTGCCCGGTTACTCAACAGCAACCCTACGGAGCGGTCCGTACCGAATCAATCGATCCTTGCTGTTCGGTAACAAATGCAACAACGGGTGTTGCCCGTATGCGACGCCTGCGTGAATGACGGGCAGTGATTAACCAGCACGTGCACCATGGCCCGTGCGGCAAGCGCCGGGCATTCGCCCACAAGGCGAGCGCTGCTCGCGCATCTGGAGTCTTGACCGCACCAAGCCTCGCGCACTCAATGCGCAACGCCTGAGGGGGCCGTTACTTTTTATTCAACAATCGCAAATCGAGGTCGCGAAAATGCGCTTTGCATTCGCACTGGCTGCATCAATTGCATTCGCCTTCACGTCCGCGGCGCAAGCCGCCGAACCGCTTCAAACTTCACCACTGCCAATCGAGCCGCTTGCGGAGCATCCTGCGCTGAATGGGCTTGTTCTCTCGCCTGACGGCAAGCACATGGCAGGCCTCGTCGGCACGAACCAGCAGAAGTGGCCGGTGATCTCCATTTGGGATGTTGAAAATCTCTCGAAGCCCCCGATCTGGATCCCGTCGAAGACGATGCGTCCGCGCAACGTCCAGTTCTTGGGCAACGATCGTCTGATCTTTTTCGCCGACCAACCTTTCACCTACGGCTCGACGAAGACGTTCACCGTCCAAGCCTGGGTTATGGATGTGGATGGCAAGAACATCACCAATCCGTTTGCAGCCAAGGGCACGCTCTCCGATACGGCGAGAGAGGTCGAACGCTTCGGCTTCACCTTCAGCGTTTTCCAAGACGGCAGTATCGCCAATCCCAAGCGCTATTTGATCGCACGCGAGAACATCGAAACTGGCTCGACCGACATGCTGGCGCTCAACGTTGAGACAATGGCGGTCGAACGCGCAGCTCGCGCCGCAACCGACGAACAATTCCTCTTGGCCGACATTCGTGACGGCGAACTCATGATCAAACAGCGCCTGCGCTCGACGGGCGCGGGCTGGATCGTCGTCCGCGAAGTGCGCAACAAGGCGTCGGGTGCGTGGGAAGAGCATCCCGAGCTCAGCTATCCGATCAAGGAACGCTTCACGATTCAGCCGCTGGGCTTCTACGAGCAAGACCCGAACAAGCTCTACGTCTCCAGCAACCGCGGCTCGAATTTCGCGCAGATCCGCGTCTACGACATCGCCTCGCGCACCTGGGAGTCTGAACCCGCCTTCGCGTCCCCGGAATTCGACATCAGCGATGTCGCGGGCCTCTATGACCGCGAAGCGAAGACAATGAACGGCGTCGCCGCCTACACGATCGAAGGTCCGGCCCGCAAAGTCGTGTTCGTCGACGACTACTGGCAGCCGATCCAAAAGACGCTCGACAACCAGTTCCGTGGCAACAACGTTACCATCACGAGCCGCAACAAGCGCTTGGGCCGCGCTATTGTCACCGTGTCGGGGCCGCGCCAACCGCCGGTCTACTTCCTCTTGCTCAACGGCAAAGAGCTGAAACAGCTCGGCAAGTCGCGTCCGACGATGAACGAGAAGAGCTTCGGGGACACGAAATACGTTACCTACAAAGCGCGTGACGGTTTGACGGTCCCCGGCCTGCTCACGCTGCCCGCCGGCTATGATAAAGCCAAGCACGGCCCGATCCCCACGATTATCCATCCGCACGGGGGTCCCTGGGCGCGCGATTACATCACCTGGGACTCCTCGGGCTGGACGCAGTTCCTTTCGACCCGCGGCTACGCCGTTCTGCAACCGCAGTACCGCGGCTCCGACGGTTGGGGCATGGCGCTGTGGAAGGCCGGCGATAAGGAGTGGGGCCAGAAGATGCAGGACGACAAGGACGACGGCGCCGCTTGGCTTGTCCAGCAAGGCATCGCCGATCCGAAGCGTATGGCGATCTTCGGCTACTCCTACGGCGGCTTCGCGGCGGTGGCCGCATCGGTCCGTCCGAACAGTCCGTATCAGTGCGCCATCGCAGGCGCGCCGGTTGCGGATCTTCAGCGTCTCGGCAATCTCTGGGGCGCCAACCGCATCCAGCGTGAGCTGCAGGGCTGGACGGTGACCGGTATGGATCCGATCCAGAACGTCTCCAAGGGCTCGATCCCGATCATGCTCTACCACGGCGACCGCGACCGTCAGGCCGACACCGTGCACAGCGAACTCTTTTACAGCGCCATGAAGGGCGCCGGAAAAGACGTCGAGTACCACGAGATAAAGGACATGTGGCACCAGCTGCCGTGGTGGCCGGAATGGCACCGCGAAACGCTGGGCTACATCGAGTCCTATCTCGCCGGGCCAAAATGCTTCGGCAACAAGATAACGGTCACCGCTCCTAACAAGTGACTCCAGGGGCCCCGGACGAAAAATCCGGGGCTTTTCTCTTTCGCGCCGGTCTTTGCCCCCAATTGCGCGGCGCGCCTTTGCAGAAAACTCAACTGCCCGCGCGAATCTTGCGAGACGCGCAATAACGCAATCGCGAATTGACCGCGCGCGAAGCGTTGTGCGAACCGCTTCACTCGATCGCAAGGGCGGTTGGGGGAAGCAGGCATGCGCTCGACATTCGCAACAATCATCCTGGCATGCGGCCAGGCGGTGACGCCGGCGTTCGCCGCCGAGCCGCTCATCACAACGCCGCTGCCGATCGAAGCGGTCGCCGAATATCCGGCGATGTCGGGGGCCACACTTTCGCCCGACGGCAAGCACGTCGCGGCGCTCGTCGCACAGCCCGGTCAAAAGTGGCCGGTCGTCTCCGTTTGGGAGGCCGACGATCTCTCTCGGCCACCGGTGACGACAGGCTCACCTGAAATGCGCCCGCGCGCGGTGCACTTCCTCGGCAACGAGCGCATCATCATTCTTCTCGACCGGCCGCTCACCTACGGCGCACTCAAAACCTTCACCGTTCAGGCGATCGTGACGGACGTGAAGGGCGGCAAGGCTGAAAAGCCGTTCGCGACCAAAGGCACGATGTCCGACACCGCAAAGGCCGTCGAAGCATTCGGCGTCAACTTTGCGATCGTTCAGGCCGGCAGCCTTCAAAATCCCGACCGCTATCTCATCGCGCGCCAGAACGTCACGCAAGGTACGGTCGAGATTCTGTCCGTCGACACGAAGACGATGGCGATCGAGCGCGTCGCCCGCACCGGCGACAACGAAGCCTTCATCCTCGCCGACATCCGCGACGGCGAATTGATGGTCAAGGAAAGTCTGCGTTCGACCGGCGACGGCTGGAAGGTCGCGCGCGAAATCCGCAACCGCACTTCCGGCGCATGGGAAGAACATCCTGAGCTCGGCTATCTCGTCAAAGACCGCTACACGATCGACCCGCAGGGCTTCTTCGACCAAGATCCCAACAAGCTCTACGTCTCCACCAACCGCCACTCGAACTTCCAGCAGATCCGTGTCTACGACATCGTCGCACGCACATGGGAAAGCGAGCCGGCGTTCGCCGCGCCCGACTACGACATCTCCAGCGTCGCCGCCGCGGTCGATTTCGAAACGAAGACGCTCAAAGGTCCCGGCTCCTTCACCCTCGAGGGTCCCGCGCGCCGCACGCAATTCGTCGAACCGGCATGGGAGGCGATTCAAAAAGGCCTGGAAGGCCGGTTGCGCGGGCTCAACGTCGACGTCACCGACGTCGAGGCCAAATCGAAACGCGCGATCGTGACCGTGTCCGCCCCCGCGCAGCCGCCCGTATATTTCCTTTTGAAGAACGGCACGGAATTGCAGCAGATCGGCAAGTCGCGCCCCTCCATGAACGCCGCGACCTTCGGCCAGACGAAACTCGTCACCTACAAAGCGCGCGACGGCCTTTCGATTCCGGCGCTCCTGACCGTGCCCAAGGGCTATGACAAGACGCGCCACGGTCCGATCCCTCTCGTCGTCAATCCGCACGGCGGACCGTGGGTGCGCGACTACATTGGTTGGGACGCCAGCGGCTGGACTCAATTTCTCACGACCCGCGGCTACGCCGTGCTCCAGCCGCAATACCGCGGCTCCAAAGGTTGGGGCATGGCGCTCTGGAAGGCGGGCGACAAGGAGTGGGGCCAGAAGATGCAGGACGACAAAGACGACGGTGCCGCCTGGCTCGTCGCCGAAGGCATCGCCGACCCCAAGCGCATGGCGATCTTCGGCTACTCCTACGGCGGCTTCGCGGCCGTGGCCGCATCGGTTCGTCCGAACAGCCCGTATCAGTGCGCCATTGCCGGCGCGCCGGTCGCGGACTTGCAGCGTCTCGGCAATCTTTGGGGCGCGAACGCCATCGCGCGCGAGGCGCAAGGCTGGACCGTCGCCGGCATGAATCCGATCGCCAACGTCGACAAGGCCAACATCCCGATCCTGCTATACCACGGCGATCGCGACCGTCAGGCCGACACGGTGCACAGCGAACTCTTCTACAGCGCCATGAAAAGCGCCGGCAAAGACGTCGAGTTTCACCTGATCAAGGACATGTGGCACCAGCTGCCCTGGTGGCCGGAGTGGCACCGCGAAACCTTGGGCTACATCGACGCCTACCTGCAAAGCCCCAAGTGCTTCGGCAACAAGATAACGGTCACCGCCCCTAACAAGTGACTCCAAAGGCCCCGGACGAAAATCCGGGGCCTTTCTCTTTGCGTCACGGCATCATCGCTTCGATCACATGCGGGCCGGGCTCGGCGAGCGCGTGCTTCAGCGCCTTGACGAACGTCTCATTGTCCTCGGCCCGAACCGCGTTCGCGCCAAGCGCGCGCCCCATCGCCGTGAAATCGATCACCGGCTTGTCGAGCGACAGCAGCGAGCGCGAACGCTCGCTCTGCGCCGTCGCGCCGACGCGGTCGAGTTCCATGTTCAACACCGCGTACGACTTGTTGTTGAGCAGGATCGTGATGACGTGCAGATTCTCGCGCGCCGCCGTCCACAAACCTTGCACCGTATACATCGCACTGCCGTCGGCCTGCAGATTGATCACGGGCCGTCCGGGACAAGCGACCGCCGCCCCCACCGCCATCGGAATTCCATCGCCGATCGCGCCGCCCGTCAGCGACAGCCAATCGTGCGGGGCAGCATTCTGACTCGCCATATAAGCCCACAAGCCGCTCGTGATCGCCTCGTCCGAAACGATCGCGCCTTCGGGCAGCAACGCCGCCACCGCACTGCCGACGCTTTCGACCGAGAGCTTCCCCGCACTAGGTAACGTCGCACCACCGGACGCCGCACCAGGCATCGCCGTCACCTTGGCCCCGACCTCTTCCGCAATCGCGGCCAGCACGTCGGCGACGTCGTTCTCCGCCGACCACGGCGTGTGCACCTTGCATTCCGGGGACAGGAACGTCGACGGCTTGTTCGGATAAGCGAAGAACGCGACCGGGGCCTTCGTTCCCACGACGACCGCCTGACGGAAGGCGCTCATCATCATCACCGCCATCTCGCCCAGATACGGCACCCGGTCCGGCTTCGCGCGCCCCACCCCACGCGCAAGGCGCGGCATAAACGTGTCGCAGAAGAGCTTCGCCCCCGTCTTCTCCGCAATCGCCGCCGCCATCGCCAACGGCCTCTCCAATCCCGCATGCCCGCCGATCAGCAACACGGTAGGCTCGCCCGACTTCAACGCCGCCGCCGCCTCGCGCACCAACGCCATGTCGACGGCCTTCGCGGACGGGCGAGCCTTACGTGCAGGCGGCGCGCCCTTCATCTCCGACCAAGCAATGTCGGCCGGCACGATCAACGTCGAAAGCCCGCCGTTCGGCCGCATCGCGACGCCAAACGCCTCACGCGTCTTGCCGATCGCATCTTCACCCGACACCGGATCGCCGATCCAATCCGAAACGGGCTTCGCGATCGAATGAATGTCACTCTGCAGCGGCGCGTCGTACTTCCGGTGGTAGGTCGCATGATCGCCGACCAAATTGATCATCCGCGACGACCCGCGCCGCGCGTTGTGCAAATTTGCGAACCCGTTCCCAAGCCCCGGCCCCAGATGCAGCAAGGTCGCGGCCGGCTTACCCGCCATGCGCGCATACCCGTCCGCCGCGCCGGTACACACGCCCTCGAACAGGCCCAGGATCGGTCGCAACCCACCCACGCGGTCAAAGCTCGCGACCAGGTGCATCTCCGACGTGCCCGGATTGCCGAAACAGGCCTCGACGCCAAGCTCCACAAGCTCATGCAGGATCGCTTCGCTGACGTTCATGGGGCCGCTCCTCGTGATTTGTTCTTCGGTGCCGGACGATAGCGGGCGGCAGAAGCCCCGCCAATCCGCGGAATTCGTCCCCGAGTGGAAATCGTCGCAACCATCGCCTATGGTCCGGCGACCTTGCGAAGGCGAATTGGGGGCGCGTCGCCGTGGCCGTAGTCAAAAAGCTGTTCCGTCTGTTCCTGTTGGTGCTGTTCCTGGCGCCGATTGTCGTGCCGTTTCTGATGATTCAGCGCGACCCGCTGGTCGGGGAAAGCGAAGGCGCGATCTTCGACGACATCGGCGACGCCAAGGACGTTCTGAAACGCTTCGACCCGCGCATGATGAACACGGCGGCCGAAACAAAGGTCAGCGTCACCGCCACCGAAGTCAGCAAAGCCGTCGGCGCCGCCTTCGCCCGCTTCTCCACCGTCCGCACCAAGGTCGAGACCCGCTACGACGGCGTCTGGCTTGGCGGCACGGCAAAGCTTCCCATCCCCGACACGTTCCTCGGCCGCTATCTGAACATCGAAGCCGTCATCGCCGAATCCGACGAAGAACTCGTCGTCTCCGAACTCTCGATCGGCTCGGTCCCCATCCCTTCGTGGATCATCAAGCCGGTCACGATCTTCGCCCTCGATTGGTTCATGGGCAACGGCAAGGGCGAACCGGTCTACGCCAGCATCCGCTCCGTCAAAGTCAGCGGCGACCTCATCACCGTCGCCTTCCAGCCGCCCGCGAACATGGTGGCCGACATGAAGGCCGCGGCTGGCGCCGCCATCCACCTCGGCAACGCCGAGGCCGTTCGCGCCTATTACAGCGCCATCGCCGGCGTCAGCCGCCGCCAAGCACCGACCTCGCTCGCTTCCTATATGGGCCCGCTCTTCGCCGTCGCGCAGGAACGCTCGCGCACGAACTCGCCCATCGACGAAAACCGCGCCGCGATCTTGGCGCTCGCCATGTATTTCGGCGATAACCGCTTCGAACTCCTGCTGCGCGACGTGAAGACCGGCGACATCGACGACGGCGACTTCTCATCCGGCGAGGTGAAACTCGAACGCCGCCACGATTGGGTCCAACACTTCACCACGACCGCGGGCATCCAGGTCGCAGCCGGCAGCGGCATCTCGAACTTCATCGGCGAAGCCAAGGAAATCAGCGACGCCGATGGCCCCAGCGGTTTCTCCTTCACCGACATCGCCGCCGACCGCGCCGGCGTGCGCTTCGCCGAAATCGCTACCCGATCGGAATCCTCCGCCCGCAAACTGCAAGCCGCATTGGCGGACGGCGCGACGGAATCCGAATTCTTCCCGAAGGTCGGAGACTTCCCCGAAGGCCTGTCGGAATCGGAGTTCAAGGCCGCCTACGGCGACCTCGACACGCCGCGCTACAACGCGATCGTCGAAAGAATCGACAGCCGCATCGAAGCCGTGCCGCTCTACAAGTAGGCCTCACCCCTTGGCGATCGACTCCGCCGCCCGCCGTGCGGTGATCACGCACGAGAGCAGGAACGTGCCCTCCAGCGCGCGATAGCCGTGGCTGCCGCCGCCGCCGAAACCGGCCGCCTCGCCCACCGCATAAAGCCCGGCGATCGGCTGATCCGCAGCGTTCAAAGCCCGGCTGCGCAAATCGGTGACGATGCCGCCCAGCGACTTGCGCGTAACCACATGCTCGCGCATCGCCATCAACGGCCCGCCCTTCGGATCGAGAACGCGCTGCGCCTTGGCAAGCCGCATCTTATCCCCGCGATAGCCGCGCAGATCTTCGATCAACATGCGCTGCTCATCGGCAGCCGCCGGCTTGTCGAGCGTCGCATCAAACCGCTCGATCTCGGCCTTCAACGCCACAGCATCGATCGCAGCCGTCGGCGCCATCGCATTCATCTTCGCCGCCAACTCTTCGACCGTCGGCGCGACAACCACATCGGGACAGTGCTTCGACAGATCGTCGACGATCCACCGATTGCCGACAAGCATGTCGAGCACAAACCGCAACAGCTTCCGCTCGCGCAGCGCCGGATTCCAATCCGCCCCCGACGCCGCCAGTTCCTTCAGCGCCATCCGCCGGTTCAAGATCTGCCATGTGAAGCCAAGCGGCGCCGCACACACGCGCTGCACCAGATCATACGTGTCGAACCCCGACACCATCGGCGGCATCAACCGCTTCCCATGCGCATCCGTCCACAAGGCCGACTTCGGCGGCACGAGACTAACGCCGTGCCCCTCCCACTGCGGCCGCGGATGACGAATGCCGGCGGCGTAGTTCCACATCCGCCCGACATTCGTAACGCGCGCCCCCGCCTGCCCCGCCGCCGTCACCACGCGTCCGTCGGATCCCGGATGCGTGCCGAGTAAAATCGTCTCCGGCACCTTCAGATCTTCACCCGGCGACCACAGCCGCCGGATCTCGCTTAAGTCGCCGCCAATCCCACCCGAGGCAACAACGACCGCCTCCGCCGTCGCGCGAAACCCTTCGCTGCCGTTGATGACCCCGCTGCAACCCCACACCCGCCCGTTCTGCGTTTCGAACCGGTCGACGCGATGCCCAAAGCACAGCTTCAACCGCCCCGCTTTCAGATGTTCCTGCAAAGCGCCAATCAGTCGCGTGATGAGATGCCGGCTCGTCCCCCACGTCAGATGAAACCGCGGCACCGAATTGCCCTGAAGTTTCTGCCCACGCTCGACCCACAACACGACGGGCAGCCACCGTATGCCGAACGTCTTCAGCCAATCGTGCCCGTCCGGCGTCGACCGCTCGATCAGATGCTTCGCCCAAATCTGCGGCCAGATCTCGCCCGCCTCAAACGCCGCGAAACTCTTCCAATCGGCGTAAGCCTGCTCCGGCGTATCCGTGATCTTCATCCGCCGCTGCTCGGGACTGTCGACGAAGAAAAGCCCGCCGAACGCCTCCAAAGCGGACCCGCCGAACCGCGCCTCACCCTCGCGCTCCAACACAACGACGGACTTGCCCGCCCGCAGCAACTCAAGCGCGCACACGACCCCGGCGATCCCACCGCCGATGACCGCAACATCCGCTTGATAAGTGTGAACCACGTGTGCGCCGCCTTCCGAACACCGACTCGACCACGTTTATTAGTCGCTAACCGCCGGCCGCAGCGCAAGAAGCCGAGGGGTACCGAGACCTGCCGCAGCCGGCGGGCAACGCCCCTTGCCACGACGCCGACGTTGGCGGAACATGCGCGCAACCAGATACATAAGGACGCGGCCATGGCCCATGCAGCGATCGACCTCGAACACACGTCGCGCGAGGCGTATGGCGTACCGCTCTCCAAGATCAACGTCAGCGATCCGCAACTCTGGGTCACGAACACGCACTGGCCCTACTTCGAACGCCTGCGCAAGGAAGACCCCGTCCACTACTGTGCCGAAAGCGACTACGGCCCCTATTGGTCGGTCACGAAATACAAAGATATTTTGAGCGTCGACACCAACCACCAAGTCTATTCGTCGGAGTCGGGCCTGGGCGGCATCACCATTCGCGACGCGCGCCAAGACTTCCGCCTGCCCATGTTCATCGCCATGGACCCGCCGAAGCACGACGCGCAACGCAAGGTGGTCAGCCCCATCGTCGCCCCGGAGAACCTTGCGAAGCTCGAAATCACGATCCGCGAACGCATGCAGGCGATCCTGGACTCTCTGCCGCGCAACGAAACCTTCGACTGGGTTGATCGCGTCTCGATCGAACTCACGACGCAGATGCTGGCGACGTTGTTCGACTTCCCGTTCCACGACCGCCGCAAACTGACCCACTGGTCCGACGTCGCCACCGCGCTGCCCATACCCGGCGGCATCGTCGAGACGATGGAACAGCGCGAGCAAGAATTGTGGGAGTGCGCGGACTACTTCGCCACGCTCTGGAATCAGCGCATCAATGCCGAACCGGGAAACGACCTCATCTCGATGATGGCGCACGGCGAATCCACACGAAACATGCCGCGCAACGAATTCCTGGGTAACCTGATCCTGCTCATCGTCGGTGGCAACGACACGACGCGCAACTCGATCTCAGGCGGCGTCCTCGCGCTCAACGAAAACCCCGGCGAAGTGAAGAAGCTGAAAGCCAACCCCGACCTCATCCCGAACATGGTCTCGGAAATCATCCGCTGGCAAACACCGCTCGCCCACATGCGCCGCACGGCCATCGCCGATACCGAACTGAACGGCAAGCAGATCAAGAAGGGCGACAAGGTCATCATGTGGTACGTGTCGGGCAACCGCGACGAAGAGGCGATCCCCCGCGCCAACGAATTCCTCATCGACCGCCCGCGCGCCCGTCAGCATCTCTCCTTCGGCTTCGGCATCCACCGCTGCGTCGGCAACCGCCTGGCCGAACTACAGCTCAAGATCGTTTGGGAAGAACTGCTGAAACGCAACATCATCCCCGAAGTCGTGGGCGAACCCGAACGCGTCTATTCGAACTTCGTCAAAGGCTACGCAACCCTGCCCGTGCGCATCGCCGCCTAAGGCAACAGAGGCCAGCGTGACGCGACGTCTGCTCGTCATCGAAGACGACCAAAGCACGCGCGACTATGTCGCCAACGGGTTTGCGGAGCTGGGCTGGACGGTCGAGCGCCAAGCCGATGGCCGCGAGGCACTGGAGTTCGCACACCACTCGACGTTCGACCTCATCGTCCTCGACCGCAATCTGCCGGGCCTCGACGGACTGGAACTCCTGAAGTCGTTGCGCGCCGCCAAGATCGAGACGCCGGTCATCATCTTGTCCGCCATCGCCCACGTCGATGAGCGCGTGAAGGGCCTGCGGGCGGGCGGCGACGATTACCTCACGAAACCCTTCCATTTCTCCGAGTTGCACGCCCGCGTCGACGTCGTCTTGAAGCGCAAGTCGCCGGCAGCCGCTGCAATGACGTTGACCTGCGCCGACCTGACGATGGACATGTCGACGCGCCGCGTCACGCGCGCCGGCCGCGAGGTGGCGCTCCTGCCCCGCGAGTTCAAACTGCTCGAATACTTCCTGCGCCATCAGGAGCACGTCGTCACGCGCACCATGCTTCTCGAACAAGTATGGGACTACAGCAACGAGCCCCACGCCGCCATCATCGACACTCACATCAGCCGCCTGCGCAAGAAGATCGACGAAGGCTTCGAGCCACCTTTGCTGCACACGGTGCGCGGCGTCGGCTACCGGCTCTCGAAGGCGCCATGAACCGCTTCGCTCTCTCGCGGCGCGAACTGCTGTTTGCAGCGGCCGCCTTGGCGTTCGTCGCGGCGACATCGTTGGCCGCGTTCCTCTTTCTCGCCTGGCGCGTCGAAGGCATTCTCGCCGCGCGACAGGCCGCGGTCATCGACGCCGAGATCCGTTTCCTGACGCTCGTCGATGAGGAAGAGGGCCGTCCCGTCCTCATCCGCACCATCGCCCGCCGCCTCAAACAGACGAACGACGATCAGCCGATCCATGCCCTGATCGACAAAGACAACACCACTTATCTGGCAGGCGACGTCGACTGGCCGCCCGGTCTCGTCGCCGACGGTAGTCTGCGCGAGATCAAAACCTTCCGCCGCCGCCACGGTGAACAAGTCACCGGTTTCGGCCGCGCACTCACCCTGCGCGACGGCGCAAAGGTGTTGGTCGGCCGCGACCGCACGGGCCCCAGCAGCGTCGAGCAGGCGTTAACGGAAGTCATTCTGATTACGCTCGCCGCACTCGTTATCGTCGCCGTCGCCTTCGTCATGCTTTTGAACCGCGCCCTGCTACTGCGTATCGACGCCGTCGTCACCGCAGCCCGCCGCATCATCGCCGGCAATCTGCACGAGCGCGTTCCCGTGCAGGGCGGCGACGACGAGTTTGAACGGCTGAGCGCCGTGCTCAACACCATGCTCGACAAGAACGAAACGCACATCAACCAGATGCGCCTGGTGACAGATGCGATCGCCCACGACCTCCGCCTGCCGCTGCAGCGGGTGAAGGCCGATCTCGAACGGGCCCAACGCCTGCACGACGAGAGCGAGAGAACGCAAGCCTTCGCGCGCGCCGACGCCGAAATCGACGACGCGCTTTCCACCTTCAACGCGCTGATCGAGATCACGCGCGCCCAGTCCGGAATCGGCGCCGACGCCTTGGAGACCATCGACCTCTCGACCATCGTCCGCGACGTCGCCGAACTCTTCGAACCGGTCGCCGAGGACAAGCAGCAAACGCTGGCAACGCACGACACGCCCGCACGCGCGCGCGGTCAGGGCACGCTGTTACGTCAGGCGTTGGGCAACTTGATCCAAAACGCCATCAAATTCTCGCCCGAAGGCGCCACGATCACCGTAAGCACGGCGCAAAACGCCGGCGGCACGGTGAGCCTCATTGTGCAGGACACGGGCCCCGGCATTCCCGAAGCCGATCGCGCCACGGCGCTGCAGCCGTTCGGCCGCCTCTCACGCGATAAGAACGCGGACGGCAAAGGACTGGGACTGGCACTCGTCGCGGCATGTGCAAAACTGCACGGCGGCCGCCTCACGCTGGAATCCGCCGGGCAAGGTCTTCGCGTCGTGATGGAATTGCCCGCCGCACAATCCTGAACGCAAGTTCATGCACCCGCCAGAAGACTGCAAGGAACGGCGCTTATCTCTGAGCCCGCGGACGATTGCTCCGTGATCAGAAGGATAAGACCAATGAACCGCATCCTCATCGGCTCGGCCCTCGCCCTCGGCCTGTTCGGCGCGACGTCTGCCTACGCCGCCACATCGACCACGCCCGTCGACTACACCGCGCGCTGCACGTCGCTCGCCGGCCAGTGGAAGACGGCCGAGACCACCAACGCCACCCATGCCAGCCTGGGCAAGGCCAAAGCCGACGCCGCGAAGGCCGAGAAGCTGTGCAAGTCGAAGAAGTCCTCCGACCAGAAGAAGGGCACCGACGACTACGACGCCGCGCTGAAACTCTTGGGCGTCACCCCAACCTAAGGTTCGCTTGCGGCTGCGAGAGCGGCAGTCGCAATCGACGCGGCGCGCCGGAGTGAGAGCACTCGCTCCGGCGCCCGCGGCACCCGCCAACGACAGAGCTTTCTTCACCAGCACCGGCCCCCCGGTCCCCACGGCAGACACGCGATCTCTCTCCGGTTCCGTCCACCTGCCGTGGGCTTTCCTTCTCCGCTGTACGGGCGACCGCAATGTCATTGACGACGACGGTCGCACTCTCGCTGGCGACGCTCTTGGCCTCTGTAGCCGCGCACTACGAGGTGCTTGCCGTTCTTGCGCGCCTCACGGCCGGCCGCCCCGGCTCAAGGCGCATCAGCTTGTTCGTCGCGATCACCGGCCTGCTCGCCGTACACATGTGCGAGATCGCCCTTTTTGCCGGCGCGTTCTACATCGGCGCGGGCGTTTTGGACCTCGGCTCGTTCGTCAGTGCACGCACGATGGCGCCGATGGATTACTTCTACTACGCCGCCGAAACCTATTCGTCGCTCGGCTATGGCGACATCTATCCGCTGGGCACCATCCGCCTGCTCGCAAGCATCACGCCGGTGATCGGCCTGCTCCTCATGGGCTGGTCGAGCGCCTTTCTCTTCTCGCTCGTCCAACCGCGCGACCCGCCGTCGGACGGCAAACACGACGTGTCCGCGAGTTCATGATGCTTCCAGGAGACTGACAGGCAGCGCGCCTACCTTCTCCATCGCATCGCAGAGCCCGCCACCAACCCAGAAAGAAAGGCCCGTCCATGAAAACGTCAACCATCACGGCACTGTTCCTCACTGCAATGATCGGAACCTCCGGCATCGCGCTCGCCGCAAACACGCACCATGCGTCCGGACACGCGAACGCGAGATACGCGGCAGCCTGCAACACACTGTCGGGCCAGTGGACGGGCGCGATCTCGACCCACGAACACAGCCGCCATCTCGGCCAAGCCAAGCGCCAAGAACGCATCGGCGCGCGCGACTGCCGCTCAAACAAAGTCACAGAGCTGAAAGCCGGCGTCACCCACTACCGCTCGGCCCTTCGCACGCTGGGCGTCCGCCCCAGCGCCTAAAGACCCACGCCGAACGCCGCCAGCGTTCGACGCCAGGTGTGCGCGGGCTTTGCCAAGGGGCCCGCGCACACTGACCTCCCCGCCGCCCCATGAGGCAAACCAATGCACGCTCTTGCGCCCGTGACAGGCAGAACGCTTCGCGCGAGCGTGCGCGCCATGACCGAGTCCAAGCCGGTTCGCCACCCCGATTTCGATTGCGTCGCGCTCCTGCTGCAAGGTGGCGGCGCACTCGGCGCGTATCAAGCCGGCGTCTATCAGGCGCTGGCCGAGGGCGGCATTCATCCCAACTGGATCGCCGGCATCTCGATCGGCGCGGTGAACGCCGCCATCATCGCCGGCAACGCCCCCGAACACCGCCTCGAGCGCCTACGCCAGTTCTGGCAGGAAGTCACCGCGCCGCCCGGCTGGTCGGCGCCGGCCGAATGGCAAGCGATGTTTACCCGCGGCGACGCGGCCCGCACCTGGATCAATCAAGTAAGTTCCGCGTTCGCAGCAGTCGCCGGCGCACCGGGCTTCTTTCAACCGCGCATGCCGCCGCCGTGGCTTCACCCACCGGGCACGATCGAAGCGACCAGCTACTACGACACAAGCCCGCTGAAGGCGACGCTGGAACGCCTGGTCGACTTCGACCGCATCAACAGCAAAGACACGCGCCTCAGCGTCGGCGCGGTTAACGTGCGCACCGGCAACTTCGTCTATTTCGATTCCAAACGCGATCAGATCAAACCCGCCCACATCATCGCAAGCGGCGCCCTGCCGCCCGGTTTCCCCGCCGTCGAAATCGACGGTGAGCATTACTGGGACGGCGGTATCGTCTCGAACACTCCGCTGCAATGGGTCGTCGAGAACTCCGACGAGCAAGACTTGATGGCGTTCCAAGTCGACCTGTGGAGCGCACGCGGCCATTTCCCACGCACGATGTCGGAAGTGATGACGCGCCAAAAGGAAATCCAGTATTCAAGCCGCACGCGCGCCGGCACGACCTGGCTGAAGAAGCTGCACGACATGCGCTGCGCAATCGCCGACATCGTCGCCCGGCTCCCGCCCGAATTGAAGAACACCCCGGCGGCAAAGCTCCTCGACGCCGAAGCCGACCCGCGCGTCTACAACATCATCCACCTGATCTATCGCCCGCAAAATTACGAGGGCGACTCCAAAGACGTCGAATTCTCGCGCCTGACGATGGAAGAGCACTGGCGCGCCGGTCACAACGACGCCAAGCGCACGCTGCGCCATCCCGAAGTATTCCAACGCCCGTCCGCGCTCGACGGCGTTTTCACCTTCGACCTCGCGGTCGACGGCCGCGAATAACGAAAGCAGGACACCATGCGCCTCCAAGACAAAGTCGCCGTCATCACCGGCGCGGCCAGCGGCATCGGCAGAGAAATCGCGACACTCTTTGCAAAAGAAGGCGCGAAGATCGTAATCGCCGACCTCAACCAAGCCGGCGCCGACGCGACCGCCAGGGAACTCGGCGGCCCCGGCAAAGCGGTCGGCATCGGCATGGACGTCACGAAAGAAGACCAGGTCGAAGCCGGCATGGCGAAAGCAATCGCCGCGTTCGGCAAACTCGACATCCTGATCAGCAACGCCGGCATCCAAACCGTCGCACCGCTCGACCAATTCGACTTCGGCAAATGGAAACAGCTGCTGTCGATCCACCTCGACGGCGCGTTCCTGACGACGCGCGCGGCGCTCCGCCAAATGTACAAACAAGGCACGGGCGGCAGCATCATCTACATGGGCTCCGTTCACTCGAAGGAAGCCTCTGCCCTGAAAGGTCCCTATGTGACGGCTAAGCACGGCCTCGTCGGCCTCGCCAAAGTCGTGGCGAAAGAAGGCGCGGCGCATAAGGTGCGCGCCAACGTCATCTGCCCCGGTTTCGTCCGCACCCCATTGGTCGAAAAGCAGATCCCCGAACAAGCCAAAGTGCTGAGAATTTCCGAGGCCGACGTCGTCAAGAACGTGATGCTGAAGGAGACCGTCGACGGCGAATTCACCACGGTTGACGATGTGGCCGAGGCCGCCCTGTTCTTCGTCTCCTTCCCCTCGAACGCATTGACGGGCCAAACCCTGGTGGTCAGTCACGGCTGGTTCATGCAATAGCGAGGCGCATCCACAGTGATAACGCGCTCGTGAACCCCGGCGTCCCAGCGCCACGTTGAATTCGCCCCGCAATCTTCCCAGTCTGCGCCCACGCCAGCCGGCGACAATTCAGGGGATGACATGCTGTCGAAGAATTTGCTGCAAGGCCTCGCCGTAGCCCTCGTGTCGCTGACCGCCGCCGGCTGCGTCGACGACATCGCAATCACCGGCACAGCCACCGCCGCCGAGACCGACACATCGACCAGCGCGCAAGCCCTGCGCAGACTCTTCGCCGACAGCGACGAAGCCTCGCTCAAAGTCAGCCCGATCAGCGCCCTCTTCCGCGGCGACCAGCGTTACGCGGATCAGTTCGGCGACTACACCTCCGACGCTTTCATCGCCCAGCTGCGCGCCGACGCCGAGAGCGAATGGAAGCGCCTGCACGAAATCGACCGCGCCAGCCTCAACGCCCAAGACCAAATCGCCTACGACGTCTTCGAATATCAGACACGCCAGTCGCTCGACGCCCTCACGCCCGAAATAGTCGCGCTCACCGTCGTGCGCCCGATCAACCACATGGGCGGCTTGCACGTTCAATACCCGGACATCAACTCCGGCAAATCCGCCGCGCCATACAAGACGGCGAAGGACTACGATAACGGCCTCAAGCGTATGGACGGCTTCGCCGCCTATATCGACCGCGTCATCGGTCGCATGCGCGAAGGCATCAAGAGCCGCGTCGTCGAAACCAAACTCACGACGCGCATCATGATCACGCAACTCGACGACCTCATCGGACAAGGCGTCGACAAAAGCCCGTTCTGGCAGCCGATCGTCAACATGCCGAAGGACATCGCCGAGCCCGACCGCGCGCGCCTCACGGCCGCCTACCGCACCGAGATCGGCGATAAAGTCGTCCCTGCCTACAAGCGCCTGCAAGCGTTCCTGAAGAAGGAATATTTGCCCGCCGCCCGCACGGCAGTCGGTCTCAATGCGATGCCCGGCGGCGCGAAGCTCTACAAACTTCTCGTCGAACAATCGACGACGACCAAGATGACGGCCGACGAGATCCACAAAATCGGTCTAACCGAAGTCACCCGCATCAAGAACGAGATGGACCAAGTCCGCCGCACGGTGGGCTTCAAGGGCAACCTGCACGCCTTCTTCGAACACCTGCGCACCGCGAAGGAGTTCGAGCCCGCATCGCGCGAAGACCTGCAAACCCGCTACGCCGAAATTGAAAAACGCATCCTGGCCGCCGTGCCCCGGGACTTCTCATTAACGCCGAAGACGAAACTCGAACTTCGCCCCGTCCCCGACTACTTGGAGCAAAGCCAAGCCGCCGGTTACTACAACCAAGGCACGCCCGACGGTGCACGCCCGGGCGTCTTCTTCTTCAACACCTATGATCTGCCGTCGCGCAAGATCTGGGGCATGGAAACGCTCTTCCTGCATGAAGCGATTCCGGGCCATCACTTCCAAATCAGCCTCGCCCAAGAAAACGAAGGCCTCCCGAACTTCATGCGCTTCGGCGGCAACACGGCCTATGTCGAAGGCTGGGCCCTCTACGCCGAATGGGTCGGCCGCGAACTCGGCATGTACAAAGACCCGTACCAAATGTTCGGCCACCTGAACGACGAACAACTCCGCGCGCTGCGCCTGGTCGTCGACACGGGCCTGCACTCAAAGGGTTGGACCCGCGACAAAGCCATCAAGTTCATGCTCGACAACTCCGCCCTCAGCGTCACCGAAACAACACAAGAGGTCGACCGCTACATCGTCAACCCCAGCCAAGCCCTGGGCTACAAAGTCGGCCAGTTGACCATCAAACGCCTACGCGCCGAAGCCGAACAATCTCTAGGCGCGCGTTTCAACATCAAAAACTTCCACGCCCAAGTGCTGGACACCGGCTCCCTGCCGATGGACGTACTGGAAGCGAAAATCAAACACTGGCTGATAACCTCGCGCTAAGCCTGGGAGCGCGGGCGTCCCGCCCGCTCTCTCTTGCAGCATCGAAGAATGAAAGAAGGAAGGGCGGGCGGGACGCCCGCGCTCCCAGACTACCGCGCCAGCGCCACCGACTTCACCAGCGCCACCACCTTCGCGCCGGGTGCAAGATTCAACCGCGCCACCGCATCCGCCGTCAACTCCGCCAGCAGCCGCCCCTTGCCCACATGCAACGCCATGCGCACCACGTGCGGCGCAGCGGGCCTCACCTCGTCCACAACCGCATCGAACATATTCTGAACGGAGATCGCCGTGGGCCGCTCAAGCGCGATCGAAACATCGCGCGCCGCGACACGGATCGCGACCCGCGCCCCGACCTCGCGCGCAAGCAACGGCAATCTGAACCCACCAACGGGGGTAGCAACGACGCTCAGGCCCCGCACAGCGTCGTGGCTCTCAACTCGTCCGTCTAAGATCGCCCCCAACCCCAACGTCTCAGCCTCGACCGGCAAATCAAGCCGGCTCGTCAACGCACCCAGCGCTCCGGATGCAGCAACCGCGCCGTTTGCCAGTAACACCACATCACTCGCGAGCCGCAGCACCTCATCCGCATCATGGGTGACGTAGATAATCGGAATCCCGAACCGCGCGTTCAGCTCCTCGAGGTACGGCAACACCTCACCCTTGCGCGCCGCATCCAGCGATGCCAACGGCTCGTCCATCAGCAACACCGCCGGCTGCGCCAGCAACGCGCGGCCGACCGCCACGCGTTGCCGTTCCCCACCCGACAGCGTCACGGGCTTGCGCGCCAGCAGCGCCTCGATCCCAAGCATGCGGATCACGCTCTCCGCATCGATCGCCTTCACGCCCTTCGCGCGCGCGAAACCGTAGAGCAGATTGTCCTTCACGCTGAGATGCGGAAACAACCGCCCGTCCTGAAACACGACCCCCGCGCGACGCCGCTGCGCTGGCACATCAATCCCGCGCGCCGCATCGAACAGCACCACGTCGCCCACCTGAATGCGTCCGCGCTCCGGTCGCACGAGTCCCGCAATCGCCTTGACGATCGTGCTCTTGCCTGCACCCGATCGGCCGAACAGCGCGGTCACCCCGCCGCCCGCCTCGAACGCAACGTTCAGCGAAAAATTGTCGAGCCTCTTCGCGATATCGACGCTAATCACGGCGCGCCTGTCATCGCGCGCACGCGCCGCGCAAGCATCTCGGAGATGATCAACCCCACCAACGCGATGATGATCGACAGCAACGCCAGCCGCGCCGCCATCGCATCCCCATCCGGCGTCTGGATCGCCTGATAGATCGCCAGCGGCAACGTCTGCGTCTCACCGGGAATGTTCGATGCGAACGTGATCACCGCGCCGAACTCGCCGAGGCTCGCTGCGAACGCGACCACTGCGCCCGCTAAAATCCCCGGCAGCATCAACGGCAACGTGATCGACACGAACCGGTCGATCCCGCCCGCCCCCAACGTGCGCGCCGCATCCTCAAGCCCACGGTCCACGGCATCGAGCGCCAGCCGGATCGCGCGCACCATCAACGGAAACGCCATCACCGCGGTCGCCAGCGACGCCCCTTCGCTGGTGAACGCCAATCGGATACCGAAATTCTCATAAAGCCAATGCCCGATCGGCCCGCGCACGCCGAACCCGATGAGCAGCAGATAGCCCACCACCACCGGCGGCAGCACCAACGGCAAATGCACGAAGCCGTCGAAAACCGTCTTGCCCCAAAACCGCCCGCGCGAAAGCACCCACGCCGTCACCACCGCGAACGGCAAACTGAACGCGACCGACCGCAGCGCGACCGTTAGGCTCAGCCACAATGCCTGCAGTTCCGCTTCGCTCAAGCCCAAGACAACCTCACGGCGGCGGCAAGACCGAAAACCCGTATCGCTTGAACACGCCGGCTGCCTTGGCGCCGACGATATAGGCGAGAAACGCCTTCGCCTCAGGCCCATCGGCACTCGCGGTTAACGCGACCGGATACACAATCCGCGGGTGCGTATCGGCCGGAAACACGTCGACGGTACGCACCTTCGACTCGGCCTTCGCATCGGTCTCGTACACAATGCCAAGTGACGCCTCGCCGCGCGCAACATAGGCAAGCGCCGCCCGCACGTTCTCGGCTCGCGCAATCTTGTTCGCCACCGCATCCCACACGCCGAGCACCGTCAGCGCCGCCTTCGCATACTTGCCCGCAGGCACCGTGTCCGGATCGGCGAGCGCAAGCCTGCTGTCGCCGAGGGCCGCAGCAAGCGCAAACCCCGGCGCGATGGTCAGCACCACCGTCGAGCCTAACGGCGCAACAAGCACCAGCCGGTTCGACAGCACGTCACGCCGCGTCGCCGTCCGTATCAACTTGCGCTCGGCTAGGTAATCCATCCACTCGGCGTCGGCGGAGAAGAACAGATCCGCATCCGCCCCCGCCTCGATCTGTCGCGCAAGAAGCGACGAGGCGGCGAACGAGAACTTCACCTTCCCTCCCCCTGATGCTTCATAATCCTCGCCGATATCCTGCAGCGCGTTCGTCAAAGACGCCGCCGCAAACACGGTGACGTCGCGCTCCGCGCTCGACGCGCCGGGTGCGACGGCCGCCATCAACGACACAAATGCGAGAAAGCGCCACATGACCAGTCCCGTTATCTCCCACTAAAGATAACGCATCGCGGCAGCTTTGCAAAACTGGCCGACCTCAGCCACAGTCTAGCCATGGCGCGCATCACGCTTCGCATCGACTTGGACGGCAAGGGCTCGATCGGCCCGGGCAAGGTGCGCCTGCTCGAACTCATCGATCAGCACGGCTCGATCCGCCGTGCCGGCGCCGAACTGAAGATGAGCTACGCCCGCGCCTGGGGCCTTGTGCGCGATCTCACAACCACCTTCGGCGAGCCCGTCGTCAACGCCTCACCCGGCGGCAAATCCGGCGGCGGCGCCACGCTCACGCCCCTGGGCCGCAAAGTGATCGACGCCTATCGCACCGCCGAACGCCGCGCCGAGGCCGCCGCGCAGCCGCAACTCGCCATGCTTAAGCGCCAAGTGAAACGCAGCGCCTAACCGACAGAACAACCGGCGCACGAGTTTCGCGTGGTCTGCGGGCAACGTCACATCAGAACCTGCGCCAAACCGTTGCGACGCACCCCATGCGCTGATACCACCCACTTAGAGGGCCTTCGGGGGAGGGCTTGGGGGAACACTATGCGTTGGGTTGAAGCGGCTTTTGGCGCCGCCGTTTTGGCAATCGTCGTAACGGCGCCAGCGAACGCGGGTGAGCGCCGCAATTGGTACGGCGGCGTTCAATTCGAGGCCAACGAGAACGACTTCACCGGCGCCATCACTGCGACGTCCGTCTGCAGTATCCTTGGTCTCACACCATGCCCCGTTGTCGGCGAAGAGGTGACGCGCAGTTCGGCCACCGGCTACGGCGCGCTCGCGACGCTTGGCACCAGGATCGGAAACTTTCGGATCGAAGGCGAAGTCGGGTTTCGCCGGGCCGATGCCACGCAGCGCGCAACGCTCACGCAAACGACGGCAATGTTGAACGGCCTCTTCGACGTTCCCGTGAGCGACAGCATCACCCTTTCCGTCGGCGGCGGCGTCGGGCTTGATTTCGTCTCCTGGGATCACGAGACCAACACTGACGCGGACGACAGTTCGCTTGCCTATCAAGGCATCGCCGAGATCAGTTTCGCGCTGACCGATACCATCGATTTGACCCTCGACTACCGCTATGCCGTCGCCACCGACCTGGCGTTGGAGGGCGTCACGATGCAGTACAACTCGACCAACACCGTCGCGCTCACGCTCGACGAAGTCGACACCCAATCCGTTTCGGTCGGTTTCCGTTTCGCTCTCTAGCGCTTCCAGCCGAAACCGATCAGCGCGACGCCGTAGCTGCCCAAAGCGGTGATACCCAGCAGCGCCAGATAGCTCTCCGCGCGCAAGAACGTGACGCCGGCCAGCACGTCATCCAGAGGCGCCGCAACAAGCCAACTCACCGCCGCCGCAAACACAGCCGCTGCAATGATGCGCGGCCCACCGACGGTCAGCCGCGCATCGAGTTTCAAGAAGCCACGCGATGACGCGATCACGGCCAGAATGGCGAGGTTCAACCACGCGCCGATCGACGTCCCCAGCGCCAACCCGACCGCACCGAACGACAGCCCGACGATCAGCGCGAGCTTCACCCCAAGGTTCACGACGATCGATGCGACCGTCGCGATCACCGGCGTGCGCGTATCGCCGCGCGCATGGAACAGCGGCGTCACCGTCCGCAAGATCACGAACGCCGGCAACCCCACGCCATACGCAACTAGCACGCCCGCCGCCGCCTGTGCCGCCGCGATATCGAAAGCGCCGCGTGCAAACAACCCTTCCATGATGACGTCGGGAAACGCCATGAAGGTCGCGACGCAAGGCAGCGTCAGCAACAGCCCGATCTCCGTCGCACGGTTGAACGAATGCGCGGCTTTCGCCTCATCGCCTGCAGCCAGCGAGCGCGAAATCTCCGGCAGCAACACCGTGCCCAGCGCCACGCCGACGACGCCCATCGGAAGTTGGTTCACGCGGTCGGCATAGTAGAGCGACGTCAACTCGCCCACCGCCAAGAAGCTGGCCAGCATCGTGTCGGCCAGCAGCGAAATCTGCACCCCCGCAGCGCCCAGCGCAGCCGGCCCGAACCGCTGGCCGAAGAGCCGCACATCCTCCGTCAACTTCGGCCACAACGGAACGACCGGCAGCCCGACCGACCGCGCCGCGATGACGAGCAAAACAACCTCGGCCACACCGCCCGCAAACACGCCCCATGCCGCGGCATGAGCGGCCGTTGGATAAATGAACGCGACCGCCAGCGAGGCCGCCATAGCGAGGTTCAAGCAAATCGGTGCAGCCGCCGCGGCCCAGAACTTCTGCTCCGCATTCAACATGCCGCCCAGATGCGTAACGATCGCGACGCAAAGCAGATAGGCGAACGTGATCCGTGTGAGCTCAACGGCCAGCGCCATCTGCTCGGGCCGCTCGGTGAACCCGGGCGCCAGGACAGCCACCACCCAAGGCATCGCGATCAGGGCTGCGATCAGCAAGACGACCTGAATGATGATCTGCCAGCCCAGCATGTTGCGCGAAAAAGTCCGCGCGCTCTCACCCTTCAAGCTTGAGTACAAAGGCACGAACGCAGCGTTGTACGCGCCTTCGGCGAAGATGGTGCGAAAGTGGTTCGGCAGGCGGAACGCGACCATGAACGCGTCCGACAGCAAGCCGCGCCCCAGGATCGACGCCATGACGATATCGCGCAAAAAGCCGGTGGCACGGCTTAGAAGCGTAAACCCGCCGACCGAAAGCAGTGCGCGAAACATGAACCCGTGCGAATCCCGTGAAGCCCGGCCAACATGGCACGGAACACGGGAGGCTCAACCCGCACGGTGGTCACAGGCCTTGAGGAAAAAACGCGCTCAGGCCACCCTAAACGCCATGATCACCGCCAAATTCGCTGACGCGCTCGACCCGCCCTGGCCCACAGTCGACGCCGTCGCGTTGAGCGCCCTGCCGAAGCCCGGACGCGCACCGGACCGCTATGTGCTCATCGAACGCGACGGCGCACCGCTCTTGCGTGGCGATATCTACGTGCATGAACCGCAGGCCTATCCATTCGAAGACGTCGAGGTCTGGAACGATCTTGTCGTCGCCGGATACGCCGGCGCGCTCCACTGCCTCCACACCGGCACGCGGCAGACCAACCGGCACGCCCTCTCCGGCTACTTCGGCCACCTGTATGCCGACCCCGCATATTGCTTGGCGACAGGCGCAAGCGACGTCGTGCGCGTCAATCCCGACGGCTCGCTGATGTGGCGGCGCGACGGCTGCGCCATGGACGGCATCATCATCGACGACGTCGACGGGGACACGATTGCCGCCAGCGCCGAGTGGGACCCACCCGGCAACTGGCACCCGTTCAAGCTCCGCCTGTCGACGGGCGAGCCGATCTAACTACTTCTTCTTCCTGAGGCTCGGACTTTCGAGATCAAGCTCGCCGATCGGAATGACCTCGACATCCTTGCGCACGGCTTTCAGCGCCTCAAGGAACTTCGACGCATCGCCCACGATCACGACCGTCGCGCCATCGGCGCTGACGATCCGCCGTGCTGCCGCTGTCGCGGCGTCCGCCGTCACCGCCGCAAGCTTGCCGTTGAACGCGACCGCTTCCTGCGCGGGGATTCCCTGCAGTACGAACCCGGCGATCGTGCCGCCCAAACCGCCCGCCGTTTGAACCGCACGGTTGAAGCCGCCCGCGAGGAACGTCTTGCGCTTGCCGATCGCAACATCGGTCAAAGGCTCGTTTTTCAGCCGGTCGAGCTCGGTGAGGATCACTTTCGCCACGTCCGCCGCCGACTCATTCTTCGTCTGCGACTGCGCATTGACGACGCCCCTGTCATACCGCTGCGTGACGTTGCTGTAGGCACCGTAACTCAGCGCCCGCTTCACGCGGATCTCCTGGAACAGACGGCCGTTGCTGCCGGCGCCCAGGACGGCATTCGCCGCCGCCAGTGCGTAGTAGTCGGGATCGGACCGCTTGACGCCGCGCATCGAGGCGACGACCGCCGACTGTCCGGCGCCCGGTAGATCGATCACGATCGTCCGCACGCGCTCGCCCTTGCCGGCGCGCGCATCGGGCGCCTTCACGGCCTTGCCGTCCGCCTTCCAACCGCCGAACGCACGCGAGGCCAACGCAAAGGCCTGCTCCGAGCTCATACCGCCAGTCACGACCAGCGTCGTATTGTCCGGCCGCCACAACCGCCCGCGCGCGGCAACGAGATCGTCGCGCGCAATCCGCTTCAGCGAGATGTCGGTCGCGATCGAGCCGTAAGGCGCAGAACCATACATCGCGCGCTGGACCACGAAGCCCGACAATTGCCCGGGATCCTTCAACACCACGGACCAACCGTCGAGCGCGCGCTTGCGCTCACGCTCCAACTCCACCGACGGGAACGACGCGTTCTGCACGACATCGGCCAAGAGATCTGCCGCCTTGTCTGCGGTCGCAACAGGCGTCACCACGTTGAGCACATTGCCATCCGCCGCCGCCTCCGTGCCGATACGAGCGCCAAGCGACTCAAAGCCCGCCGCGATCTGCTCGGCCGTTTTCGTCGCCGTGCCCTTCGGCATCACCTGCGCGGTCAGCCGCGCAACGCCCGGCTTGTCCTTCGGATCGGCCGACGTGCCGCCATTGGCGACAAGCTGAATCGCAGCGAACGGCACGTCGCTCGTCTTGGCCGTGATCACCTTCAACCCGTTCGGCAGCGTCTGCTCGGTCAACGCCGGCGGAACGACCGGCACGTCGGCCATCGGCCCCGGCGGCGCTTCGCGTTGGCCTTCGGGCAGAAGTTCGTTCGGCGTCGCCTTCGCGGTCGGCAGCGGCGTGAACTTCGGCATCGGCACCGGGTTCTTCCAATTGTCCGCCTCACCCGCCGGCCGCTTCGACTCGTCGAGATAACGCATCTCCACGCGCGACGTGTCGGCGAGATAGGTCTGCGCCACCCGCTGCACGTCGGCCGCGGTCACTTTTTGAATCGCGGCCTGCAGGTTGTCCGGCCACGCCGGATCGCCCGTCGAAACCAACGCCTCCCCCAGCAGGAACGCACGCCCCGCAAAGGTTTCGCGTTGCTGCAGGTCCTCGGACAGAAGCTCGATCTTCGCCTCCGCCAGTTCTTCCGGCGTTATACTTTGGTCGCGAAAGCGCGCGATGACATCGCGCATGCCGGCCGCGCCGTCGTCGACCGATTTGCCGCTCGCCGTAATGGCGTAGGCCCCAAGGCACCCGCCGTCTTCCGACAGCTCGAACAGTGTGAACGCCTCCGACGCGACCTCCGACCCGTCGACCAGCGTCTTCTGCAGCCGCGACGAGTCGCCGTGCGACAGCACCGCCTCAAGCACCATCAACGCCGGCGCATCGGCATGCTTCAGCGACGGCAGCGGAAACGCGGTACCGATCGCAGGCAGCGGCACGTTCGGCGCATAGACGGTGACCATGCGTCCGGCAGTGCGCTTCGGGTCCTTGAACTTGATCGCCAGCGACGACGGATGCTCCCGCTTCGCGATCGGCGCAAAATACTTGTCGACCAACTGATCGAGCTGCGCCTGATCGAAATTCCCCGACACGATCAGCGACGCCGTGTCCGGTCCGTAGAACGCCTCATGGAACGAGCGCGCGTCTTCCAGCGTCGCCGCGTTCAGCTCGTCGATATTGCCGATTCCCGGCCGCCGGCTGGGCGAAGTGTCATAGCACTGCTCGGGCGTTACGATCCCGAACAGCCGCGCATAGGGCGGCGCGAGATAACGCTGCCGCAATTCTTCCTTCACGACGCCGCGCTCGGTCTCGAACACCTGCGTGTCGACAACGGGCCGCGCCATGCGCTCCGCGTGCGTCCACAGCATCGTCTCCAAATACGCGGCAGGGACGATCTCGTAATAGTTCGTGCGGTCATCGCCCGTCGACGCGTTGCGCACGCCACCCACGTCTTCCGTCAGCTGATTGACCATGTTGAGTGGCATGTTGCGCGTCTTACGCGACAGAATGTGCTCAAACATATGCGCAAAGCCCGAACGCCCTTCGGGATCGTGCTTCGACCCGACCTCGTACCACATCTGCACCGCGACATTCGGCGTCGTGCGGTCCTGCAACATGTAAACTTTCAAACCGTTCTTCAGCGTCCGCGTCGTATACGTCAAAGGCGGCACGCGAACCTGCGCGGCATCATCCGCCAACGGCGCCGCCATCGGCATCACAAGCCCACACACAGCCGTCACCACCGCCGCAAGCGCGAGCGCAATCTTCTTCGTCAGCACAGTTAAGTCCCCCGAAACAGTCCGCGGCGATTGGACAAAACCGCTCCGCGCATTGCCAGTGAAATAGTGCCGCGAAGGCCCGCGCATCACCAACTGTTGAAGGGAATACGGCCTGTTTCAGCCAATCACACCGTCGACCCACCCGGAGAACGCGTCCAGGAATTCGCCGCGAACGTCCGCGTCCTTGCGCCCGCTCTTGGCCGGCACATGAAACGAATGATCCGCATCTTCGACCGTATGCAGCGTGGCTCGCGCGCCGAGCTTCTTGACCAGCGGCTTCATCAGCTTCATGTCGGCCAAGGCATCGCGCGTCCCCTGCACGAACAACATCGGCACGCGCACGTCGAACAGATGCGCCGCGCGCTCGTCGGAAGCCTGCCCGGCGGCATGCAAAGGAAAGCCGAGAAACGCGAGCCCCCGTACGCCGGGGAGCGGCGACAACGCCTGCGCCTGCGCCTGCGAGGTCATGCGCCCGCCGAAGGACTTGCCGCCCGCGATGAGTGGAACCTTCGGCAGCAACTCACTTGCCTTCGCAACTGCGGCGCGCACGGCAGCATGCGCAACCTTCGGCCCATCCGGCCGTTTTCCGCCCTGCTCCATATAGACGAACTGATAACGCAACGTGGCAATGCGGCGTTCACAGAGTTCCATCGCGACCGCTTCCATGAACGGATGCGTCATCCCGGCGCCCGCGCCGTGCGCCAACACATAGCAAACGCGCGCCTGTGCCGGTTTCAGCAACAGAGCAGAAACAGACGAATCACCAACGGCAATCGAAGTCCGAACCGTGCTCATGCCAATATTTGCATCCCCCATTTGGGTGAAGTCACCGTCAGTCGAAAAAGTTCCCAAAGCAAGCACAAGACCCACCGGTACGGAACCGCACAATACATGAACATTAGTTCCATCCACCAAACATATGTTTGTCAGCTGTCAAACATGGCATAGAACTGTTGGGAAGATGCACTACACATAAAGAAAGTTACATTTAAAAGCTTAGAAAGCCTAGAAGACGTCAAAGCTAACAGGACAAACGACGAGTTCGTCTGTAGGCAGACTAAATGCACGCGGGGAAATGATTCGATGCATACGACCTCAGCCGACGACAGCGCCACGACGCTCCTCGCACACGCATGCTTCCAAAATGATGACGATGCGCTTCTGAAGCTGGAGGGGATCGAATGGCCCGAGGCACCGGTTTGCCCGCGTTGCGCTCACAAGGGTCCAGTCTACGATCTGTCGAAGACGCGCTTTGGCCTTAAGAAGTGCCGCAAGTGCAGCGCGCAATTCACCGTGCGCGTCGGCACAGTCCTGCAAGGGTCGCACCTTCCGCTTCATTTGTGGCTGCAAGCCGTTTTCCTGCTGACGGCAGGCGAAAAACCCGTGAGTTCGCTGCGTCTCTCGCGAACGCTCGGTATTAGCTACAAGTCCGCTTGGTTGCTCACACATAGGATACGGGATGCGCTGAATGACCAAACTAACAAACGACCCCATTAACCCCACCGCCGGGCGCGAGGGCGGCCCACCGCCGGCCGCCGAACCGGATGCACGACCTCTGCGCAGCAGCGAGCTACAGCTGCTGGCTTTCCGCGACCTCGCGCGCCGCATCCAGACCGATCATTCGGTGCAACGGTATGAAGCCGCGTTGCGCGCACTGCTCCAAAAGCCTCGCCGCGAACCTACGGTGCGGCCTGCCACGAACAGTCCAGAATCTTAGCCTCGAAGATCGACCCGATCAGCAGGCGCTTGTCGACGCTCGCGCCGACGCTGACGCCCGAAATCTCGTCGCCGAGATTGTAGTAGACCGTCTGAGGCATGAAGCTGCCTTTGCCGTCCGCACGCAAATGCATGATGTGGCTCGCCGAGGGCTTCGCCGCATCCGCGACATGCGCCACGAGTTCCAGCACTTTCGAGTGCAGGCCCAGCAACAGATCGCCGTTGCTCAACAGCTCAAGATTATCGGCAAACCCCGGCACCGCGACCGCCGCACGCTGCGTTAGCTTGTTCGTCGCAAGATCGCGATCGTAGACATAGACAGTCAACTCCGACGCCGCCGACAAATAGAGCGACTTCCCGTCGGCGCTGACATTGATGCCGTTCGCACCACCGATGCCGCTCAACGCCGTCGTGAATGCCTGCCCGTCGAAGAACTGCACTGTCGTCTGACGCAGGCGAAGATAATCCTCTGCCGTACGCATCCACCCGGTCGGATTGGCGTGATCGTTCGTGACGTAGAACGCATCTGCTCCCACGCCGACGATGTCGTTGGGCGACACCATCGCAGGATCGGTCACGGTGCGCCGGAAGGTCAGCGTCGCGCCGTCCACGTCGAAGATCTCGACCGAGTGCTTGCCGCTCGCATGCGAAATCGCAAACAGCGTTTTCTTCCCATCCGCGCCGCGATAGAGGCTGATTCCATGCGGCCAAAATCCGCCCGGCAAAGCCGCCGCGGTCGCGTCGACCGGTGCCGCGTCGGGCGCGTTCATGTCGTAGACCCAGATCGCGCCGCGCGTTGGCTTGCCGGTGAACGCTGCCCGACGATCGTAACCGGCGAGATAGGCAAGCTTCGTCTCAGGATCGATCGTCAGGTCTTCGACGCCGACAATCCCGCCGCCCGTCACCGCTCGGCAGGCCAGCGGCACCGGCTTCAAATCGAGAAACAGACCTGCCGCCTGCGCGAAGAAATAGGCCCAAACGCCGACCGCGATCAGCACGACAAGCAATAGCCAACCCAGAATCCGGAACATGGCGCTCTCCCCTTTTGTTTCTTTATTGGCTCAAACCCTAGCAGGGCGAACCCGCGAACGGTCCGGGTCGAATTGGCGCGGTCCCCCGCCATTCGTGCTACCCCTTCCGCCGGCCGGAGCGACTCGTTAATTCCACTCCGCGCGAAACACATTGGGGGCGAGCCGCATGGCCGACAATCCGACGATCCTAAGCCCGAACGAAACACTGGGCCTCGCCGGCGCAAGCCTGGACAGCCGCGTGCGCAAGGCCGCTGGCCACGTCAACGACCTGACCTTCGCCCAGATCGCAGCCCGCCTGCGCCAAGACGCGATCAAGAACGAATTCACCTACGAGCGCGACGGCCAATTCGAGCCGATCCCGATCATGCTGCGCCCGCTGCTGGCGATGAACGAGCAGCTCGCCTACGTCCAACACGTCTGCCAGCGCCTCACCGACGCGCTGAAGCGCCTGCCGTCGATGTACCAGAACGATCCCGTCGTGCGGAAAATCATCGCCATCACGCCAGGCGAGGAAGCCTTCCTGCGCGACACCTGGACCCCGGCCCATGAACGCAACAATACCGTCTACGGACGCCTGGACGCCGTTTGCGATTTCACCGCCGCCGGCTGGCAAGACACGCTGCACTTCATGGAGGCGAACCTCTCCGGCGTCGGCGGCATCAGCTACTCGCCGCTCGCCGAACAGCTCGTCATGCGCGACATCGTGCCGACATTGCTTGACCATGACCCGGCATTGCGCATCGAACTCCCGCGCGATCAACGCGACCTCTTCATCCAAACCCTCATCGACCACGCCAGATCGCTCGACTGCCACGGCTGCCGCCTCAGCTTCATCGAACCCAAATACGCCGAAGACGGTATCAACGAACAAGCCGTGCTGTGCGAATACCTGTCAAAGCGCCACAACCTGACCATCACCCACGCCGACCCGACCGAACTGCGCGTCAAAGGCGACCAGGTCTACTACGGCGACGATTGCGTCGACGTCGCCTACCGCGACTACGAAGTCCGCGACATCCTCGAACTCGAAGAAGAACTGGGCAAACCGCTCGACGCGATGCGTCAGCTCTTCAAGCAGAACCGCATGGTCTCCTCCCTCGTCGGCGACTTCGATCACAAAAGCTGCTGGGAAATACTGACCGACCCGACGATCGCCGAACGCTATTTCAGCCAACAGGAATGCCGCCTCTTCCGCCGCCACGTCCTGTGGACCCGCATCGTCGGCGACCGCAAAACGACGCTGCCCCACAACGTCGAAGGCGACTTGCTGGAATACCTGCGCACGCACCGCGAAGAACTCGTGATGAAGCCGAACCGCTCCTACGGCGGCGAAGGTGTCACCATTGGCGCGTCGACGCCCGCGGCGGACTGGGAAAAGCTGATCAATGAAGCCGTCGCCAACACCGACGACACGGAAGAGAACTGGGTCGTGCAAAAGGCGACCCGCCTGCCCGTCCACGAATTCCCCGTCGTCGGCAAAGACGGCCGCGTCTTCGCCGAACAATTCTACGCCGTCATGGGCTTCGCCCCGACCGAGAACGGCCTGGGCGTCATGGTCCGCGTCAGCCAAAAGCAAGTCGTCAACGTCGCCCAACACGGCGGCATGGCCGCCCTGCTCGTTGCGCACAAACCGCAAGAACTGCGCGTGTCCAAGCGTTCGCAAGCCGGCCGCGCGGAAGGCGCGGAACAGGCATTGCGCGGCAAGATCGCCGACCTCCTCCACTTCGACAACGCCATCGCGGTCCTCGAATGGGACGAAGAAACGGTCCTGCCCGACGGCGGCCGCGACGAACGCGGCGAACAGCTGGCCACGCTCGAAGCCGCGCGCCACGCCCTGCTGACCGCCGACAATCTGGGCGACCTCATCGAAGAAGTGGCGACCGAACGCGACGGCGACGAACGCTGGCGCCGCGAAATCGAACTGTTGCGCGACCTGCGTTCAAGCGAACTCGCCTTGCCGCAAGATCTCGTCCGCGCCTACGCCAACGCCCGCGCCAAGGCGTCGGCCGCCTGGGAAGACGCGCGCGAAGCCAACGACTTCAAAATCTTCGCCCCCGCCTTCGCCGAACTCGTCGCGCTTGCCCGCGAAACCTCCGCCGCCATCGACGGCGACGCCGACCCATACGACATCTTGCTGGACGAATACGAACCCGGCATGACCCGCGCGCGCATCGAGCCGGTCCTCAACGATCTGCGCGAACGCCTCGTCCCGCTCGTGCAAGAGACGGCGCGCAAAACCACGGCATGGCCCCAAGCCCGCACACACACCGACGATGCGAAATTGTGGACGCTCTGCCGCGACGTCCTGCACACGATCGGCTTCGATTTCGACCGCGGCCACCTCGACCGCACAACCCACCCCGGCACGTCGGCGCTCGGCTTCGACGACGTGCGCCTGACGCTCCGTCCCGATCAAAACGACCTGGCCGAAGCAATCCTCACCACGCTGCACGAAGGCGGCCACGGCCTTTACGATCAAGGCCTCGCCCCGGAAGACCGCGCCACGCTCCTCGCGCAAGCCCCGTCGATGGGTATGCACGAAGCACAAGCGCGCCTTTGGGAAAACCACATCGGCCGCAGCCGCGCCTTCTGGACTCACTTCGCGCCGAAAGTCGGCAAGACGCTCGGCACGCCGATCAACGCCGACGATTTCTTCAAAGCGACGAACCGCGTGACGCCCAGTCTCATCCGCTCGACCGCCGACGAATTGTCGTATCACCTGCACATTCTGCTGAGATACGAACTCGAAGTCGCGATGATCAAAGGCGACCTCAAAGTCTCAGATCTCGCGAGCGCGTGGAACGAACGCAGCGCCTCCCTCATCGGCATCAAACCGAAAACCGCCAACGAAGGCGTCCTGCAAGACGGCCACTGGGCCTCCGGCATGTTCGGCTATTTCCCGACCTACACTGTAGGCAACCTCTACGCCGCCCAACTCGCCGAGAGCTACGCAGAAGACAACAATCTCGAGGCCGAAATCGCGAAGGGCGACTTCGCCCCCCTCCGCCGCTGGCTACGCGAGAACATTTTCATCGTGGGCGATCGTCTGCCAACGGAGGAACTGGTCACACGCGTCACGGGAAAAGGCCTCGACACAGGCGCCTATTTCCGTCACATCGCCGCCAAATTCGGCTGATCACGCCACTGCGCATTGCGAAGGCACGCCCCCTCGGCTAGCAAACTGGCCCATAAATGGGTCCGGGAACTGGCTTAAAGGGGGCAACTATGCGCGCGTCCATCACTCTATTACTGGCGGCATCGGCATTGGGCTTGGCGGCGTCGGCCGCCGCGGACGAAGGCATGTGGCTGCCCAGCCAAGCACCTGAGATCGCCAAACAGCTGAAGGCCGCCGGCCTGAAGCTCGACCCCAACGCGCTCGCCAACCTGCAGACCGCGCCGATGAACGCAATCGCCTCGCTCGGCGGCTGCTCGGCAAGCTTTGTCAGCACGCAGGGCCTTCTGGTGAGCAACCACCACTGCGTCTACGGCTCGATCCAATACAACGCGAAGCCCGAGAAGGATTACCTGACCAACGGCTTCCTCGCCGCCGCGATGACGGACGAACTACCGGCCGCACCGGGCAGCCGCATTTTCGTCATCGAAGACCTGCGCGACGTAACCACCGACGTCATGAACGGCATCACCGAAACGACCGTCGGCAAAGCGCGTTTCGACGGAATCGAAGCCAACCAAAAAGGGCTGATCGCGGCTTGCGAAAAGCAACCCAGCCGCCGCTGCGACGTTCGCGCCTACTACGGCGGCTCGACGTTCTACCTGCAACAGATGCTCGAGATCCAGGACGTGCGCCTCGTCTATGCCCCCGGGCGCGGCATCGGCAATTTCGGCGGTGAAGTCGACAACTGGCAATGGCCCCGCCACACCGGCGACTTCGGCTTCTACCGCGCCTACGTCGCGCCGGACGGATCGGCAAAACCGTTCGCGAAAGAGAACGTCCCCTACAAGCCGAAATCCTACCTCAAACTCGGCAAGGGCGTGGCCGAAGGCGACTTCGTGATGCTCGCGGGCTTCCCCGGCCTCACCGAACGCTACCGCACCGCGTCGGAGACAAAGCACTACTACACCGAGTTTTATCCGTTGCAGCAGCGCCTGCTCGCCGAATACGCGGAGCAGATCAACGCGGCGACCGCAGGCGACAAAGACGCGACGATCAAATACGCAAACGCCCTGCGCGGCGCCGACAACTTCAAGAAAAAGCTCGTCGGCCAGCTCACCGGCGCCGACGCCATCTCTCTCGTCGACAAAAAGACGGCGCAGGAAAAGGCGTTCCGCGACTGGGCCATCGCCGACGCCTCGCGCCAAGACCGCATGACGCAAACGATAGCCGCCCTCGACGCAGTGACGACGGAAGCCAACACCGCGCGCCTCACCGCCACGCGCCTCGGCTTGCTCGCGCGCGCGCAACTGCTCGCCTCAGCACGCACCGCCTACCGCTGGTCGCTTGAGCAACAGAAGCCCGACGCCGAACGCGAACCCGGCTTCCAAGATCGCGACCGCAAGCTGGTGACCGAACGCTTCACCGCGGTCGAGCGCCGCTTCGACCCGCGCGTCGATCGCCGCCTCTTCGAAGCAGCGCTGGTGGAATACCGCCAACTACCCGCAGCCGAACGCAACAAGGCCTTCGACAGCGCGATCGAGAAGATCGGCATGGACCGCCTCTACGCCGACACCAAGCTCGGCGACACGGCAACGCGCGTGGCCCTGCTTGACAAATCGTCGAAAGAAATCGAGGCGTCGAACGATCCGTTCCTGAAACTCGGCATCGCCATGTACGCCGAAGAAAAGGCGCGCGAAGACAGAAACAAAGACCGTGACGGCCGCATGCACGCCGCCCGCAGCGCCTACGTCGCCGCTTACCGCGAATACGCCAAGGCAAACGGCAAGGCGCTATTCCCGGACGCAAACGGCAGCCTGCGCCTCACCTACGGCCACGTGAAAAGCCGCTCACGCGACGGCGTGAAGTGGAACGCCTTCACCACCGCCGAAGGCATCGTCGAAAAGGCGACCGGCCGCGATCCCTTCGACGCGCCGGCAAAGGAACTGACGCTCATCCGCGCCAAGGACTACGGCAAGTACAAATTCCCAGCGCTCGGCACGCTGCCCGTCAACTTCCTGAGCACCGTCGACATCACCGGCGGCAACTCGGGCTCGGCAGTGCTGGACGCGAACGGCCACCTCGTCGGCCTCGCCTTCGACGGCACGCTGGACGGCGTGATCTCCGACTGGTGGTTCGACCCCACCATCAACCGCACGATCAACGTCGACGTGCGCTACATGCGCTGGGTGATGGACAAAGTCGACGGCGCCCAACGCCTGCTCGACGAAATGGAAGTCGCGAAGTAGCGGCATATCATGTCGCCTGGCGGAGCGCATCCGCCAGGCGAAACTGGTGCTTGCGGATCAGTTCGTCGCTTAGCCCGGCAATAAATACCGAGAACGCCTCTACGACTTCATCGTGACTCACCGGTCGAGCTTCGACCGAACTCCAGCACGACTTCAGCACATACCGCCCCGAGCCATCGCCGACGAACGCCAACAGCGGCTCCTCCTCCTCATCCATCGAACTGTAGTAGAACGTCGCACCGGCGCCACCATTTGCCGTCGACAGCCAGCGCTCCACTTCCGCGGCGAATTCGAGGATCAAGATGTCCTCGAACCTGACGAAGGCCTCGCGGTCGATCGTCACCGTCAACGCACCATCCGTTTCCGCAATCGCCCGATATCCACGAGGGTCACTCGGAAAGCGCAATATGGACCACGAAATCTTCAACGTTCGCGCATCCGCTCGATGTCCTCGGGTGTGTTGACGTTCGCGAAGGCATATCCGTCGTCAAACATGACTGCGAGCGCCCCAGCGGCATCGAGCAACGCATGCGTCCGAGGCAATTCATCCTGCGCGAGCACGTCCGACAACGCTCTCCGCATGCTCGCTTCCAAAACCGCGACAAGCGGCTCGAACCCGTCCACCGTTTCAGCATAGGCACCCGGTGCAACTTCCACCGCTTGCATCAGCGCGCGATAGACATCGCCGTTCAGCAACGGCATGTCGCAAGGCGCGAACGCAGCGCGTTCGTCCGCCGACGCCAGCCCGAGCCCGGCGACGATCCCGGCAAGCGGCCCCTTCCCCTCATGCCGAGCATGCACGAGCGGCAACCCAAGCGCCTCGTACCCAACGCCCGCGCGCGCCTCGATCACCACGCGCGTACACAACGGCGCAAGCACGTCAGCGACCCTGAGCGCCATCGCCCGCCCATCGATCTCGATCAGTCCCTTCGGTTGCCCGCCAAACCGGCTGCTCGCCCCGCCGGCAAGCACGACGCCGATCATGATTTCGCTCTTACGAGTTCGACCGCCCGCTTGACCAGCGGATCAAGCCCCGCGCCGCCCGCATCAAGATGCGCGACGATGTCTTTCCGCATACCCGGGTCCCAGAACTTCTTCAGATGATCCGCGATCGCGGCCGGCGCTTCCGTCTCGCTCTGGCCTTTGAAGAACGCACCGATCTGGTTCGCCATCATGGTGAGCTTCTCGGGCTTCATCGCGCCCCCGAGAGCCGCATCGGATGCGTGAACACTTCAAGCCCGTCGTCGCGCACGATGCCCGCCACGGTCAGCCCCGCGCTCTCCGCCTCTTCCAGCGCCAGCGCCGTCGGCGCCGAAACGGCGGCGAGAACAGACGCACCCATCATCGCCGCTTTCTGCACCAACTCCACAGAGACGCGGCTCGTCATCAGCACCGCGCCATCCGAAGCCTTGCGGCCAGCGCGCACCAGCGCGCCGGCCAACTTATCCAGCGCATTGTGCCGCCCAACATCCTCACGCACGGCGACCAGACCTTCGCCGCGCACGTAGAGCGCCGCCGCGTGCACCGCATGCGTTCGCGCATTCAGCGCTTGACGCTCGCGCATAGAGCGCATCGCACCGATGATCTCCGCCACAGCGAACACCGCACCGCGTTCGACGAACGGCAACGGCCGCACCGCCTCGGCGATGCTTTCAACGCCGCACAAGCCGCAGCCTGCAGGCCCCGCTCGTAACCGCCGGCGCGTCACCAGCCGCTCGCGGTCGCGCAGGCGCAGCACCATGCGCAACTCGATCCCGCGCCCAGCCGTCACAACGTCAAGCTCGGCGATATCATCCGCCGACGCAATCACGCCGTCGTTCAACGAAAACCCAAGCGCGAAATCTTCAAGATCGGCGGGTGTTGCCATCATCACCGCTTCCGTGCCGCCGTCATAAACGAACGCAACCGGCGTCTCCGCAGCCACCTCGCGCGCGCCCCGCGACGCGCCGTCGCGCCAAACGATGCGCTCGACCGGCAGCGACGGCTTGAACGTCATTCGCCCGGCACCGGATCGACAACGCGCCGGCTGCGCCGCGTGAGTTCCGCATACTCGCGCTGCCAATCGCTCGGCCCGTTCGACGGCGCCACCTGCACGGCGGTGACTTTGTACTCCGGGCAGTTCGTCGCCCAATCGGAAAACTCGGTCGTCACGACGTTGGTCTGCGTCGCCGGATTGTGGAACGTCGTATAGACGACACCCGGGGCCACCCGCTCCGTCACGCATGCCCGAAGACTTGTGTCACCGGTGCGGCTCACCAACTTCACCCAATCGCCGTCGCGCACGCCGCGCTCTTCCGCGTCGTGCGGATGGATCTCGAGCACGTCGTCCGCGTGCCACGCGACGTTCTTCGTCCGCCGTGTCTGGATCCCGACATTATACTGCGAGAGCACGCGCCCCGTCGTCAGCAACAGCGGGAAACGCGGCCCCACCTTCTCCTCGGTCGCCACATACTCGGTGATCATGAAGCGCCCGCGCCCACGCACGAACCCGTCTATATGCATGACAGGCGTGCCCTCGGGCGCCGCCGCATTGCACGGCCACTGGATGGACCCCAACGCGTCGAGCTTCGCGAACGACACACCGGCGAAGGTCGGCGTCAACCGCGCGATCTCGTCCATGATCTCGCGCGCATGCCCATAGTTCATCTTGAAACCCAGAGCATTGGCGAGCAGCTGCGTGATCTGCCAATCCTCACGCCCGTTCATCGGGCTCATCACTTTGCGCACCGGCTGAATGCGCCGCTCGGCGTTGGTGAACGTCCCGTTCTTCTCCAGAAACGTCGAGCCGGGCAGAAACACGTGCGCGTAATTCGCCGTCTCCGTCAAAAACAGATCGTGCACGACGACACATTCCATCGCCGCAAACGCTTCCGCCACGTGCTTCGTGTTCGGATCGGACTGCAGAATATCTTCGCCCTGGATATAGATGCCCTTGAACCGCCCTTCGATCGCCGCATCGAGCATGTTCGGAATGCGCAAGCCCGGCTCGGCGTCCAGAGGCGCACCCCACAACGTCTCGAACATCGCCCGTGCGCCGTCGTCTGACACGTGCCGATAGCCTGACAACTCGTGCGGAAACGAACCCATATCGCACGCGCCCTGCACGTTATTCTGTCCCCTGAGAGGATTCACGCCGACGCCCGGCCGTCCGATATTCCCCGTCGCCATCGCAAGATTGGCGATCGCCATCACGGCAGTCGTGCCCTGGCTGTGCTCCGTCACGCCAAGCCCGTAATAGATCGCGCCGTTCCCACCGGTCGCATAAAGCCGCGCCGCACCGCGGATCACATCCGCCGGCACGCCGGAAATCTTCTCGACCGCTTCGGGACTATTTTCGGGCTCGGCTACAAAATCGGCCCAAGCCGCGAACGCATCCATCTCGCAACGCTCGCGCACGAACGCCTCGTCGAACAAGCCCTCGGTCACGATCACATGCGCCAGCGCCGTCAGCACCGCGACGTTCGTGCCGGGCTTCAGCGGCAAATGATAGGACGCCTCGACATGCGGCATGCGCACAAGATCGATACGCCGCGGATCGATGACGATCAGCTTCGCTCCCTCGCGCAATCGTTTCTTCATGCGCGAGGCGAACACCGGATGACCGTCCGTCGGATTTGCGCCGATCACGACGATCACGTCCGCCTGATCGACGCTGTCGAAATCTTGCGTGCCCGCCGACGTGCCGAACGTCGTCTTTAATCCATACCCCGTCGGCGAATGACACACGCGCGCGCACGTATCGACGTTGTTGTTCCCGAAGGCGGCGCGCACCAGCTTCTGCACCAGGAATGTCTCTTCATTCGTGCAGCGCGACGACGTCACCCCACCGACGGCGAGCCGCCCATGAGTCTCTTGAATGCGCTTGAACTCGGACGCGGTATGCGCGATCGCCTCGTCCCAACTGACGACACGCCAAGGCTCGTCGATCCTGTTGCGGATCATCGGCTCAAGCACGCGCTCGCGATGCGTCGCATACCCCCACGCGAACCGCCCTTTCACGCAAGAATGCCCGTGGTTCGCCTTGCCGTCCTTGAACGGCACCATGCGCACAAGCTCCTCGCCGCGCATCTCCGCCTTGAACGCGCAACCGACCCCGCAATAGGCGCAGGTCGTCACCACCGAATGCTCCGGCTGCCCGATCTCGATGACGGACTTCTCGATTAACGTCGCCGTCGGACAAGCCTGCACGCACGCGCCGCACGACACGCATTCGGACTCGAAGAAACTCTCCGCCATCCCCGCCGAAACATGTGAGGCGAACCCGCGACCGTCGATGGTCAGCGCAAATGTCCCCTGCGTCTCCTCGCACGCCCGCACGCAGCGCGAGCACACGATGCACTTAGCCGGATCGAAGGTGAAATAAGGATTGGACTCGTCCTTTGCCTGAACGAGGTGGTTCTCGCCCGCATAGCCATAGCGCACATCGCGCAAGCCCACGGCGCCCGCCATATCCTGCAGCTCGCAATCGCCGTTCGCCGCACAGGTAAGGCAATCAAGCGGATGATCCGAGATATAAAGCTCCATCACGCCGCGCCGCAGATCCTTCAGCAACGGAGTCTGCGTCCGCACCGTCATGCCCGCCGCAACCGGCGTGGTGCACGACGCCGGCGTCCCCGCCCGGCCTTCGATCTCGACCAGGCACAACCGGCACGATCCGAACGCCTTCACGCTGTCCGTCGCGCACAGTTTCGGCACATCGATGCCCGCCTCACGCGCCGCGCGCAGGATCGACGTGCCCTCGGGCACGGTCACGGGGACACCGTCGATGGTCAGACGAACGTGATGTTCGCCCGCCGACGGCGGCGTACCCAGATCATGTTCTTCGACCAGCGCCATGCGTTACTCTACTCCGCGGCTCCGCGCTTTTCACGAACCGTGAAATCTTCCGGGAAATGCCTTAACGCGCTCAGAACGGGGAATGGCGTAAATCCGCCAAGCGCGCACAAGGAACCCAACTTCAAGGTCCGGCACAGATCCTCCAGCAACGCCAAATTCATCGCGCGCTTCTCGCCGGCGACGATGCGGTCGATAACCTCGACCCCACGCGTCGAGCCAATCCGGCAAGGCGTACACTTGCCGCAACTCTCGATCGCGCAGAACTCCATCGCAAACCGCGCCTGTGCCGCCATGTCGACGGTGTCGTCGAACACGACAATCCCGCCATGCCCGATCAACCCGTCACGCGCCGTGAACGCCTCATAGTCGTAAGGCGTGTCGAACAACGCTCGCGGAAAGTAAGATCCAAGTGGCCCACCGCACTGCACCGCGCGCACGGGCCGCCCGCTCGCCGTCCCGCCGCCGACATCATCGACAAGCTCGCCCAGAGTCATCCCGAACGGAACCTCGAACAGCCCCGCATGCTTCACATTGCCGGCAAGCTGAATGGGCATCGTCCCGCGCGACCGCCCAAACCCTATCGCGGCATAAGCGTCCGCACCGTTCGCCAGAATCCATGGCGCCGTCGCCAGCGACAACACATTGTTGATCACGGTCGGCTTGCCGAACAAGCCTTGATGCACTGGCAAGGGCGGCTTCGCCCGCACCTGCCCGCGCTTGCCCTCAAGGCTCTCAAGCAACGCCGTCTCCTCGCCACAAACGTAAGAGCCCGCACCGACGCGCAACTCGATGTCGAAATCGCCGCCGATCAACCCACCGGCACGCGCAAGTTCCAACGCCTTGGAAAACGTCACATTGGCGTGCGGATACTCCGAGCGCGAGTAGACAAATCCCTTCGACGCCCCGATCGCAGACCCAGCAATCGCCATCCCTTCGATCAACGAGAACGGATCGCCCTCCATAATCATGCGATCGGCGAACGTCCCGCTGTCGCCCTCATCCGCATTACAGACGATATACTTGCGATCCGCGTTAGCGTCCGCTGCACCCTTCCACTTCACGCCGGTCGGAAACCCCGCCCCGCCGCGCCCGCGCAAGCCCGACTTCGTGACAACATCAATTGTCGCCGCTGCACCGATCTCACGCGCCCGCGCAAACCCTTTCAAACCACCGTGCTTCGCATACTCGTCAAGCGAAAGCGGATCGACGACCCCACACCGCGCGAACGTGACGCGCGTCTGACGCACCAGCCACGGATGTTGGTCGACGACACCGACGCACAGCGCATGCGTCTTGCCTTCCAGCATCCCCGCTTCGATCAGCGCCGGCACATCGGACGCCCTCACCGGCCCGTAACCGACGCGTCCACTGGTCGTTTCGACCTCGACCAAAGGCTCCAGCCAGTGCAGCCCGCGCGATCCCGTCCGAACGATCTCGACCTCGATCCCACGCGTCTGCGCCGTCGCGCGCAGAACGCGCACAACGCCCTCCGCGCCGACGGCCAGCGCCGCTGAATCGCGCGGCACGAAGACGCGCGTCATGGCTTGTGCTCCGCCATCGCGATCAGATGCGCTGCCTCGACGCGACCGTGCGGTTCGCCGTCGACCAGGGCCGCCGGCGCGACCGAACAAAACCCCAGGCAGTAAACGGGATCGACCGTCACCCCCCCGTCCGCAGAGGTCTCACCCCACCCGATACGAAAATGAGTTAGCACCGCATCCGCAAGCGCGACGCCACCCATCGCCTGACACGCCTCCGCGCGGCACAATTTCACCACGCGCCGCCCGGCGGGCCCATCGCGAAAATCGTGATAAAAGCTGACGACGCCATAGACTTCCGCCCGCGTCAGATTCAGCGCGTGCGCGACGATCGGAACGGCATCGCGCGGAATGAACCCGAACGCGGCCTGCATCGCATGCAAAATCGGCAGCAGCGGCCCTTCGAGATGCGCGTGCGCCGCGACGATCTCTTCCACGCGCTTGGGAGTCCACACGGCAGTCTCAGTCATCGATAAACGCTCGCAAATCAGCGGGTTAGCTTAGACCAGACGCCGATCCTAAGGAAACGCGGGCAGGCAGCAGACGCAGCATCATGCACCGCGCGCCAGTTCCACCTCTTCCATATGCTCTGGCACTTCGGCATCCCAGCCCAACTCGTCCTGAATCCGCAAACGCAACGCGTCTGCCGCCGCCGGTTCGCCGTGCGTGACGAACGTCCGCCGCGGCGCCTTCTCAAACGCCTTGAGCCACGCCATCAACTCGTCGCCATCCGCATGCGCCGACAGATTGCCCAGCGCCACGACTTCCGCGTGAAGGGGCACATAGTCGCCGTGAATCTTCACCTCGCGCGCGCCGCCGAGTATCGCCGCACCCCGCGTGCCGCCGGCCTGATAGCCCGCGAAGACGATCGTGTTCTCCGGCCGCGGGCCGAAGGCCGCGATATGATGGATGACGCGCCCGCCCGTCGCCATGCCGCTGCCCGCCACAATCACCTTGGGCTCGCGTGACAGGTTGAGCTTCTTCGACTCCTCGATCGTGGTCACAATCTTGGCGACCTTCCACATCGCCTCGCAGTCCTTGTCGTTCAATCGATGCTCCGCGCGGTGCCGCCGATAGATCTCGGTCGCATCCGTCGCCATCGGACTGTTGAGATAGACGGGAAGATCGCGCGGGATCTTTTTCTTCGCCTTCAAGCGCGCGATCGACAGCAGCAGCGATTGCGTCCGCCCCACAGCGAACGCCGGAACCACAACGGTGCCCCCGCGCGCGATCGTTCGCGAGATCACATGACCCAACTCCGTCTCGGGATCGGTCGGATCGTGCCGCCGGTTGCCGTAGGTCGATTCGACGACCAGAAAATCCGCGCGCGCCATCGGCTCCGGCGGCCGCATGATGCTGTCATGCGAGCGCCCTAAATCCCCGCTGAACGCCAGCGTCACGCGCCCATCCGAGACCCGCACCGTCGCCGCGCCCAGGATATGCCCGGCCGGGGCGAGACGGACCCGCAAGCCATCCGCCGGTTCGAAATCGTGCGCGTAGGCCACGGTCACGAGGCGCTCCAGCGCTGCCTCGGCGTCCTTCTCGGTGTAGAGCGGCAACGCCGGCTTGTGCTTCGAGTAGCCGCGGCGGTTCGCGCGCTCCGCATCCTCCTCCGCCAACCGCGCCGAATCGGGCAACATGATCCGGCACAGATCCGCCGTCGCCTCGCTGCAGTAGATACGGCCGCGAAAGCCCTTCTTGACCAAAACCGGTAGATAGCCCGAGTGATCGATATGCGCGTGGGTCAAGACGACCGCGGCAACATCGTGCGGCGCGAACGGCGGCTCAGCCCAATTGCGCAGACGCAGCGGCTTGAACCCCTGAAACAGCCCGCAATCGACCAGGAGACGGCTGTGGCCGGACCGGATCAGATATTTCGAGCCTGTCACGGTACCGGCCGCGCCCAGAAACTGAAGATGCATCGTCATGTCACCGACAAGCCATCAAATAGCGGCCGCGAACTTGATCGAGGTCAAATCCGCCCCACGGCCCTTCGCTATCATGAAAGCGTCAAAGAAAGGACGACCTTCGACATGCGGCGGCTCTCCGACATCATCTATAATCAACAACCGTTGACCTTACCCTCAACAGCCACGGTTAAAGAAGCGTGCGAGTGCATGCATCAGCGCCGCACCGGCTCCATCTTGGTGACCGACGCGCACGGCCACCTGAAGGGCATCTTCACCGGCCGCGACGCCGTCTACCGCGTGTTGGCGCGGGGCAAGGATGCCGCAAAAACGAAACTCGCCGATGTGATGACGGCCGACCCGGTTGTGATGGCGCCGAACAAGACGGCAATCGATGCTCTGCGCCTGATGTGGGACGGCGGCTTCCGCCACTTGCCCGTCGTCAACGACGGTCGCCTGGTCGGCGTGGTGTCGCGCGGCGACTTCAAAGGCGCCGAACACGACCGTCTCGACGAAGAGCGCGAACTTTGGGAACACATGCGCTGACCTACGTCAGCGGTATGACATCCACGGCCTGTTCGGTCGTCTGCGAACCCGCAGTCCGCAGCACGCCTTTCACGGGCGCGACATCCGAGTAGTCGCGCCCGCGCCCAATCACGATGTGGTCGTTCTGAACGAGCAGATTGTTCGTCGGATCGAACTCGACCCAACCTGTCCCGACCCCGCACCAACCGCGCACCCAGGCATGCATCGCATCAGCTCCCGACAGCCGCGGCTTGCCCTTCGGCGGGATCGTACGTAGGAACCCGCTCACGTAACCGGCCGGCATACCGACCCCACGCAGGCACGCGATCATGATATGCGCGAAATCCTGACACACGCCCCGTCTGCCGGCGAAGGCCTCCTCCGGCGAGGTATCCACGGTCGTCGCTTTCGAGTCGAACACCATGTCGCGATGCAGCGCCTCGCCGATTGCCTTCATGGCCTCGAACGCGGGCATATCCGGTTTCACGAGCGGCGCGGCGTAGGCATCCATCTCCGGCGTGGTCCTGACGCGCGGCGAGCGCCCTCTGAAATGATGCGGCGCCGACGGATCGAGAGAGTTGTACGCCGTGATCTCGTCGGCCAACTCCTTCAGAGGCGGAGACGCGATGGGTCCGCGCTCGGGCGCATGCCGATCGACACGGCACTTCAAATCGAAAACGATCTTCTCGTGCGGCGCGCGATAGGCGATCTCCACGGCCGTGTTGCCGAAGAAGTCGATCAATTCCGACCTCTCCTGCACCTCAGGGTCGATGATGAGCTTGGCCGAAACCAGTTGCTGCTCGCCGGGCAGATTCGCAGGCATCATGCGCAGCATGTGCCGTCCCGTGCTGGCAGACCGATCGTACTCGTACGAGATCTTGAGGCCGATATCGTAGAGCATGGGCTTCACGTCAGATATTCGTCCGACAACACGTCGGACAATCCCGCTATCGCCTCGCCCGCCTTGTTCAGCGCCGCTGTGTCCAATGTCTCCGGCGTAAGCGCGGCAAGGGTGCCCTGCACGTGCGATACCGCTCGCAAGAAGTCCGACGCCGGGCCCTTGCCGACCGCCTCCGACAACTGCCCCGCCTGATCACGAATCTCGGCGAGGTGGTAGGTGATGGACCGTGGGTTCTGCGCGTCGAACACGAGGAGATCGACGACCGTCTTGCGATTGGTAGCAACCGCATAGCGGCTGCGATGCGTCATGGAACTGTCGCCGACCTCGACGCTCAGATCGAGCGCGCCCTCGGGCGCCTTCGGATTGGCGAAATTCTCGAGCGCCTCCGCCGTGGTCAGCGCACGCTCCAGCGACCGCCCGATGCTCAAGAACCGCCAGCCGACCGACCGGTACATATTCTCATGCACAAGACCTGAGAACCCGGTGATCTTACGCAACAGCACGCCCATCGCGCGCGCCGCGTCGTCGCCGGGCTTGGCGGTCTGCACCATCTGCCGCGCGGTCTTCGCCAAGTCGTTCAGCGCCACCCAGCCGTCGATCGAAAACCGGTCGCGCACCTGGCTCGCGCTGTGAATCGCGGAGGCCAGAGTCGCGCGCAAGCTCTCGGGAATGCACTCCTCCGTATCCGCGTCGTAACTCTCAAGATGCTCACGAAGCCGCTTCAAGAGCGGGGCGTCCTCATTCGCAGTCTCCGCCAAGCGCGTGTGATAGGCGCGCAAGAGGCGCATCACACCTTCCGCACGCTCCACATACCGGCCCAGCCAATAGAGATTGTCCGCCGCCCGCGACGGCAAAACGCCGGGCTCCGTACGCCGATACGGCGCGCCCTCCGGCGGCAACATAGTGACGGACTGAACCGGATAGTCGCTGACCACCCAAACGTCGGCGACCGATCCGCCGCGCTGCATCGCAATCGCGGTCGCATCTTCGGTTCGCCCAATGCGCGCATAGCCACCCGGCATCACCTGCCAGCCGTTGGCGGTGCGCGCCAGGAACACGCGAATGCTCATAGGCCGCGGCACCAGCTGTCCGTCCACATAAGCCGGCGTCGTCGACAACGTCACCGCTTCCTGCCCGACCAGCATCGGCCCTTCCGCATCGATGTAGGACTCCACCGTCTCCAGCGTCTCGCTTTGGAAACGCCCGCCGAACACGGTCTTGCCGTCCGGCTCGAACGGCGGCCGCGTCGAGAGCGCCGGTCCGATCATCATCTTCTCGATGTTTTCACGGACGTGCGCCCGTTCACTCGCCTGTCCGCACCACCATGTCGCAATATTCGAAAGCTTCAGCGGCTCGCCGCGCAAAGCCTGAATGCGCGGCAAGAACGCAAGCAACGCCCGCGTCTCCAAAATGCCGGAGCCCAGCGCATTGACCATCGTCAGACTTCCGCGCCGGATGGCTTCGACGATGCCGGGCGTTCCGAGCCGCGAACCTTCTTCAAGCTCCAGCGGATCTGCATAAGCCGCATCGAGCCGGCTCCACAACACACTCACCGGCGCCAGCCCGGCGACGGTTCGCACCATCACCTGGCCCTTCTCGACGGTGAGATCTTCACCCTCAAGCAACATGAGGCCGAGATAGCGCGCGATATAAGCGTGCTCGAAATACGTATCGTTCCACAAACCCGGTGTGAGGATGGCGACCTGACTGTCGTTCTCGTCGCGCAGACCCCGCAGCGCGTCGCGGAACGTCTGAAAGAACCCCGCGAGCCGATAGATATTCGCTGCCGAAAAGAACTCGGAGAACACGCGCGCGGTCGCAATCCGGTTCTCAAGCGCAAAGCCCGCGCCCGACGGCGCCTGCGTGCGATCCCCCAGCACCCACCAATCGCCCTCAGGCCCACGCCCGATCTCGAACGCGATGAAACTGAGGTAATGCCCCGAGCGCGGCTTAACGCCGACAAGCGGGCGCAACCATTCCTTACTCATACCGATCAACGACGCAGGTAAGTGACCGTCGGCGACCAGTTTGTTGTCGCCGTAAAGATCGGCGACGACGGATTCGAGAAGCTCGGCGCGCTGAATCAACCCGTCCGAGATGTGGTTCCATTCGCTCTCATGAATGAGCACGGGAACATGGCTGAGCGGCCAGTCGCGCTCACCCGCATCCATCTTGCCGTATTGGCGGAAGAAGACGCCGGCATCGCGCAGATGCTGATCGCCGCGCGCAAAACGCTGGGCCACGTCCTCCTTCGACAGCGCCAAAAAATGACTCACGAACTGGCGCCACACCGGACGCACCTGGCCCGACTTGTCCAGCAACTCGTCGGCGACGCCCGGCAGCGGCCGGTACGACGTGAGCAGATCAGCGATCGTATCGCCGACGCGACGCGGTTGCTGTGCCAAGGTTAGAACTCCGCCTGCCGCCGTAGATCGAGCGTCATGGGAAACTCACGATGCGGGATCTCACGCGTCGGCCGATAGCCGCCGGGCGAATGCCCATGCGCCTCAAACCGCGCCAAGCGCCGCGCCTCCGCCTCGTTGCCGTTGACCGGAAACGTGTCGTAGCTACGGCCGCCCGGATGCGCCACGTGATAAACGCAGCCGCCCAGCGCCCGTTCCGTCCAATTGTCGAAGATGTCGAAGGTCAAAGGCGCATTGACCGGCAACACCGGATGCAACGCCGACGCCGGCTGCCACGCCTTGTAGCGCACGCCCGCAACCGCAACGCCGTTCTTGCCCGTATCCTGCAGCGGCACGCGACGCCTGTTGCACGTCACGGAATAGCGCGACGGATCGCTCGCCGTCAACTTCACCTGCACGCGCTCGACCGAACTGTCCGTGTACCGCACAGTGCCGCCGATCGCGCCGGTTTCGCCCAGCACATGCCACGGCTCCAGCGCCTGCCGAATTTCCAACTGAACGCCCTCGTACGCAACTTCCCCGCAGAACGGGAATCGAAACTCGGCCTGAGCTTCGAACCATTCGGGCCGGAAGTCGAAGCCATTCTGGGAAAGGTCGCGCAACACATCCAGGAAATCGTCCCAAACGAAGTGCGGCAACATGAACCTGTCGTGGAGAACCGTACCCCACCTGGTTAATTCCCCGCCCACCGGGTTGCGCCACAACCGCGCGACAAGTCCGCGAATAAGCGCCTGCTGCGCCAGACTCATGCGCGCATCGGGCGGCATCTCGAACCCGCGAAACTCGACAAGCCCCAATCGGCCCGTCGGACCATCGGGCGAGTAAAGTTTGTCGATGCAAATCTCCGAGCGATGCGTATTGCCGGTGACGTCGATCAGAAGATTGCGCAACAAGCGATCGGTCAGCCACGGCAACGGCGGCACCCACTGTCCCGGATTCGGAATCTGCGCCAGCGCCATCTCAAGTTCATAGAGACTGTCGTGCCGCGCCTCATCGATACGAGGCGCTTGGCTCGTCGGCCCGATGAACAAACCGGAGAACAAATAAGAAAGGCTCGGATGCCGCTGCCAATGCAGGATCACGCTGCGCAGCAAGTCCGGCCGCCGCAAGAACGGACTGTCGAGCGTCGCGGCCCCACCAACCACGACGTGATTGCCGCCGCCGGTCCCCGTGTGCCGCCCATCGAGCATAAACTTGTCGGCGCCAAGCCGCGTCTGCCGCGCGTCTTCGTAAACGCCTTGCGTAATCGCCACGCATTCTTCCCAGCGCGTCGCCGGATGAATGTTGACCTCGATCACGCCGGGATCCGGCGCCACGCGTATGACGTTGATGCGCGGATCGCTGGGCGGCGCATACCCTTCGATGTGGATCGGCACCTTCATCGCCAGCGCCGCCGCCTCCGCCGCGCGCACGAGATCGAGATAATCCTCCAACCGCTCGACCGGCGGCATGAACACGCACAGCCGCCCATCGCGCGGCTCAACCGCAATCGCCGTCCGCACCGCACCGTCGATGTCGACGACGAACGATTGCTCGTTCCGGTTCTGCACGTCTTCCGAAGCCTGAAACCGCGCCCGCGCCTGCTCGCGCGGAATGGCTTCCGGCGGCACGCCGTCGACGACCAGCGGCGCAACGTTCGGCAACGGCGCTTTCTTCTCCGTCGGATCGGCCTCATACACATGCGGATAGCGCGCCGGCGCAATGTAAGGCAGCGCACCCAACGGCAAGCGATACCCGACCGGACTGTCGCCCGGCACCAAATACAAACGCCCGCGCCGCGTGCGCCAAGGCTCAGACCGCCACCGCCGTCGACCGTCCGCGCGCGCCTGCCAAGGCTGTATCGGCAACACAAACCCCGAAGGCTCCGTCAACCCGCGCCCGAACACGCGCGCAATGCGAAGCCGCTCCTCCGGATCTTTCAGCTTCGAATTCTCCGGCGTGACGTTCTCGGGAAGACTCGCCTCCTTCAAAATCCACTGCGCCGGATCTTCAAACGCCGGCAGCGCGAGATCAGGCGCAACGTCCAACTCCACCGCAATCGTGCGCAGCAGAATCTCCGCTTCCTTCGCACCGACGCCGGTGTTCACCGACTCCTGTGCGATCAATTCCGGGTTCTGCCAAATCGGCTGCCCATCGCGCCGCCAGTAGAGAGAGAATGTCCACCGCGGCAACGTCTCGCCCGGATACCACTTGCCCTGCCCGTAATGCAGAAACCCGCCCGGCGCGAACCGCTTCTGCAAACGACGGATCAGCTTGTCAGCAAGATCGCGCTTCGTCGGCCCCACCGCCGCCGTGTTCCACTCGTCGGACTCGAAGTCGTCGATGGAAACGAACGTCGGCTCGCCGCCCATCGTCAGACGAACATCGCCCTCAACCAAAGCCTGATCGATCTTGCGCCCCAGCGCATCCAGCGCCCCCCACGCCTCATCCGAAAACGGCTTGGTGATCCGCGGATGCTCCGCCACGCGCGTGACGCGCATGTCGAACTTGAAGTCGCTCGCTTGCGCGCTCGTCACGCCGGCGATAGGCGCGGCGTTGCGATAGTGCGGCGTCGCGGCCAGCGGAATATGGCTCTCGCCCGTCAGCAACCCCGACGTCGGATCAACCCCGATCCACCCCGCGCCCGGCAGATAAACCTCGACCCACGCATGCAGGTCGGTGAAATCGTGATCCGTCCCCGGCGGCCCATCGAGCGAAATCAAATCCGGCTTCAGCTGAATGAGATAGCCCGACACGAACCGCGCCGCGAACCCCAGATGCCTGAGCGTCTGCACCAACAGCCAGCTCGAATCCCGGCACGACGCCTTCGCCCGCTCCAGCGTCTGCTCCGGCGTCTGCACGCCGGGCTCCATGCGAACGATGTAGGCGACCTCGCGCGCGATCCGCGCATTGAGCCCGACGATGAAGTCGATGGTCCGCATCCGCTCGCGCGAGATGGAGGCCAAGAACGCGCGCAACCGCTGTCCCACGGGCTCGGTCTGACGATAGATCGAAAGATCGGCCCGAAAGTCTTCCGGATATTCGAACGGCCAATTCTCGGCCTCTTCCTCGACGAAGAAGTCGAACGGATTATAGACCGTCATGTCCGCAACAAGATCGACCTCGATCTTGAACTCGTGCACCGGCTCCGGAAACACGAACCGCGCCAGCCAATTCCCGTAAGGGTCCTGCTGATGGTTCACAAAGTGCCCGCCCGGCGAAACCTTCAGCGAATGCGAAATCACCCGCGTCCGGCTATGCGGCGCCGGCCGAAGCCGCACCACCTGCGGCCCCAAGATGGCAGGCTTGTCGTAGGAATAATGAGTGAGGTGATAAAGACTGGCTTTAATAGACATCGGCCCCGCGCGCGTTCAGCGACTCCGCCGACCATACCCCAGACAACCCCACCCCGCCGCCTATTCCACAGGCGCAGGATGCCGCGCTTTTGGGCACGAGGGGCTGCTAGTGCCAGCATAGCGCTGGCGGACCTCAGGAGCGCGACAGATGCAGGCGCACACGCGCGGGCACATTCGAGAGCGAGACCTTCCGTTCGCGGACGAGGCGCCGGAACAGTCGGATCGTGGCGACATCGTCGCCGGCCTCCACGACATCCGCGGGCCTGGTGCCGCCTGATGGGCTGTCGCGATAAAGGGGACGCACCGTTTTCAGCCGGGCGAGAAGCAAGCCGTCCGATAGGACTCTCTTGTGGCCGAGGGCGCGCCGTGCGGAGCAAAGACCGGCAAGGTGACGCCGACGCGTTTGCGCGGTCGCGACTTTTCCTTCTGTGTCCGCGCCGCCGGGTTCGTTCGAAATCGTACCGAGTCGACCGTTTTCGCGAAGGAACTCTCCTGGTAAAATTGGCATGAGCCAGGTGGAGGGTTGGCCATGGGTGAAGTCATATCGATGCGTTCTGGGGTGCTGGACCCGGAAGCAATGCGAGCGATCTTGAAGGCTTACAGCGCCGCGATTGAGCATGCGTCCACGTTGATGCCGGTCGATGACGCAGCGCGGGCGGAGATTGCGACTGGCATCTTCGAACTGGCCGAACTCGGCGTGCGCGATCCAACCCTGCTGATGCGCGATGGCGTTCGCCGTTTGGTGAGCGAACGCCTGGGGTCGCTGCAGTCTTGCGAGTCCTAAGCCGCTGTGGCCGGAAATCCGAAGATTCTCCTGGTCGAAGATGAAGCGCTTCAACGATTGCCGATAGAAGAAGCTTTGCTCGCGCGAGGGTTCGAGTGCCGGTACGCTGGCACGTTAGGTCGCGCTCTCGAAATTCTAACGACCGAACACGTCTCGGCCGCGATTCTCGACATCAATATTCGCGGTGCCGCAGTCTTTCCGCTGGCGCGCGAGGTCAGAGCAAAGGGCGTCCCTTGTGTTTTCACTACCGGTTACACGGATGCAGCGATACCCCCTGAGTTCGCTGCCTCGCCGTACTTCCAGAAGCCCGTCAACATCGACCATGTCGTCAACGCGGTCGCGGCATGCGTGAAGCAGAAAGCCGATCATTAGTCCGCGCCACAACGATGCGGTGGAAATGCTTCAGCTCGTTGATGCAGTGCGGCACTCAAAGCGCATCGCGCAACTCTTTCGCCCCATCAGCAAGGCTATTCTCCGTCGCGGCGGCTCTCAGTGTTCTTCAGCAATATTGCCAAGATGATCAAAGAAAACGCGGCAAGACGGATGAGATAAACCCAGCTGCGTTCTTCATGCGGGATGTCGGCCCAGGCCAGAACGGCCTGTTGTACCGCCATCAACGCGAAGGCGCCGGCGAAGAACAGGAAGAGCCGGTCGTTCACCCGCCGCCACAGGCGCAAGAACAGCAGCGCTGCCGTCGCATAGCCCATCATGATCGCGCCGGCGAGAATGGGCAGGGCGCTCATGACTCCATGTCCCATATGAAGCCGTAGAGCAGCGTCGAGATCGCAGCCAGCGCCGACGCATGCCTCAAGAGGCCGAGATCGCTGTCGGGCAGAACGACCAGATCCAAGAACAACAGGCCGTTGTTGACCGCCAGCAGAACGAAACACGCCGCGCTCCAAAACAACAGCCGCGACTTCGTCCGCAGATACGCGCGCACCAGAAGCACAAGGCAGACGAGGCTGGTCGCGAAACACAGCAAGAAAACCGCGGCGGGAAACGCGAGCATGGCGGGCTATTCCTTCCTGATCTTGAAGGCATCGGCAAAGCCTTGGGCTTCCCGGTGCGGAGCAAGCGCAATGTGACGGATGATCGTCACGGGCAGGAGTTTGTAAACGCCCTCCAGACGCTCGATCGTCTCGTCCATGTCGGTTCGCAGCGGCGCATAGCGGAAGCGGCCTTCCGTTTCGGCGACGATCCCGGCCGCGATCAACGGCGGGATCACACGCACGATGACCTGCGAACTGGCCCGTAGCTCCCGCGCCAAATCCTCAAGGCTCGAGGTGCGCGCCCGGTTCTGCCGCATGAGCAACAGCAGCTCCAGCGCCCAAACCGTGGTGATGTGCCTGTTCAGGAACGCGACGACGTCGTCGGGTATGGGAGTGCGGCCCGGCTCCGTCACATCGCCCGCCCCTTTTGGCGACGCCGCGATTGCTCCCGAGCAGGCGACGCATAACAACCGATCATCGTTCCATAAACGCAACCGGCCGGGAATTTCAACACAGCAGAGAAATTTTTGCGCCAAGGGAACCGAAGGGTGGGGTTGCGCGTTATCACCCCTTGGCCGGAGCTCTGAAGTATTGTGTAAGTACAACTGTACTATATCATACAGTACACCCTCTTTTCGACAGAATGTGTTGGGAGTAGGTTCCATGCCTGCGGGTTCTCGTCTTGAATCATGAGGCCTTGCTGCCGGATGCTCTCAAGAGACGCCGGTTTTTGAGTTTCCACTTGGCTAAAGGTCCACGAGGGAATCCATGCGCCGCTTCGCCGATGTCGACGAATCTGGGAACAAGACGCCTAAGAAAAAGCAGCCACCTACGCCGGAAACGGAACGCCTGAACGGCAAGGCCGAATCGGGTCCTCTTGAGCTTCAGCATTTGCTCCACGCGCTGCGGGCGATGCGCGCCGGCGACTTCACGGTCCGCATGCCCGGCGATCAACTCGGCATCATCGGCAAGATCGCCGACACCTTTAACGAGATCGTCGCCAGCAACGAACGGATGGCAACGCAACTTGAGCGCGTGGGCGAAGTCGTCGGCCGCGAAGGCAAGACGCGCCAACGTGTGAAGTTTGCGATGTCGAGCGGGGCCTGGGGCGAGATGGAAACATCCGTCAACACGCTGATCGACGATCTCCTCTGGCCCACGACGCAGGTGACGCGCGCGCTCGCCGCGGTGGCGCAGGGCGACCTTCTGCAAACGGTACAGCTCGACGTGGACGGCCGCCCGCTGAAGGGTGAGTTCCTGCGCTCCGCGCAAATCGTCAACCGTATGATCAAGCAGCTCAGCGTCTTCACGTCGGAGGTGACGCGCGTCGCGCGCGAAGTCGGCACCGAAGGCAAGCTGGGCGGTCAGGCCAAAGTCGCCGAAGTGACCGGCGTCTGGAAGGACCTGACCGAAAGCGTCAACTCGATGGCCTCGAACCTGACCGGTCAGGTACGCAACATCGCCGAAGTGACGATCGCGGTCGCCAACGGCGACTTGTCGAAGAAGATCACCGTCGACGTACGCGGCGAAATTCTGCAGCTGAAGGAAGCCATCAACACGATGGTGGACCAGCTTCGCTCGTTCGCTGCCGAAGTGACGCGCGTGGCGCGCGAAGTCGGCACCGACGGGCGTCTCGGCGGCCAGGCCGTGGTGCCGGGCGTCGGCGGCACGTGGAAGGACTTGACCGACAACGTGAACTTGCTGGCCGCGAACCTTACCACGCAGGTTCGCAACATCGCCGAAGTGACGACTGCCGTTGCGCGTGGCGACTTGTCCCGCAAGATCACCGTGGACGTGAAGGGCGAGGTTCTCGAACTTAAGAACACCATCAACACGATGGTGGACCAGCTCAACGGATTTGCCGGCGAAGTGACCCGCGTGGCGCGCGAGGTCGGCACCGAAGGCAAGCTCGGCGGTCAGGCGCAGGTGCCGGGCGTCGCCGGCACCTGGAAAGACTTGACCGACAACGTGAACTTCATGGCGTCGAACCTGACGGCGCAGGTCCGCAACATCGCCGACGTGTCGACCGCCATCGCCAACGGCGACTTGTCGAAGAAGATCACCGTGAACGTGTCGGGCGAAATCCTTCAGCTGAAGGAGACCATCAACACGATGGTCGATCAGCTGAACGCCTTCTCCGGCGAGGTGACGCGCGTGGCGCGCGAGGTCGGTACCGAAGGCCGCCTCGGCGGTCAGGCCAACGTGCTGGGCGTTGCTGGTACGTGGAAGGACTTGACCGATTCCGTGAACTTCATGGCCTCGAACCTCACAGGCCAGGTGCGCAACATCGCCGAAGTGTCGACCGCCATCGCCAACGGCGACTTGTCGAAGAAGGTGACCGTCGACGTTAAGGGCGAAATCCTGGAGCTGAAAGAAACCATCAACACGATGGTCGATCAGTTGAACGGCTTCGCATCGGAAGTGACCCGCGTGGCGCGCGAAGTCGGCACCGAAGGTCAGCTCGGCGGCCAGGCCAACGTACGCGGCGTCGCCGGCACATGGAAAGACTTGACCGACTCCGTGAACTCGATGGCCTCGAACCTCACCGCGCAGGTTCGCAACATCGCCGACGTGGCGACCGCTGTGGCCGAAGGCGACTTGTCGAAGAAGGTGACCGTCGACGTTTCGGGCGAGATCAAGCAGCTGAAAGAAACCATCAACACGATGGTGGACCAGCTGAACTCCTTCGCCGGTGAGGTGACGCGCGTCGCGCGCGAGGTCGGCACCGAAGGCAAGCTCGGCGGCCAGGCGCAGGTGCCGGGCGTCGCCGGTACGTGGAAGGATTTGACCGACAACGTGAACCTGATGGCCGGCAACTTGACCGGCCAGGTACGTAACATCGCCGAAGTGGCGACCGCCATCGCCAACGGGGACTTGTCGAAGAAGATCACCGTGGACGTGCGCGGCGAAATCCTTCGTCTGAAGGAAACGCTGAATACCATGGTCGATCAGCTGAACCGGTTCGCCGGTGAGGTGACGCGCGTGGCGCGCGAGGTCGGCACCGAGGGTAAGCTCGGCGGTCAGGCGCAGGTGCCGGGCGTCGCGGGTACATGGAAGGACTTGACCGACAACGTGAACTCGATGGCCGGCAATCTGACCGCCCAGGTTCGCAACATCGCCGAAGTGACGACCGCCGTGGCCAAGGGCGACTTGTCGCGCAAGATCGCGGTCGACGTGAAGGGCGAAATCCTCGAACTGAAAAACACCATCAACACAATGGTGGACCAGCTGAACTCGTTCGCGTCGGAAGTTACGCGCGTGGCGCGCGAAGTCGGCACCGAAGGCAAACTCGGCGGCCAGGCGCAGGTGCCGGGCGTCGCCGGTACGTGGAAGGACTTGACCGACAACGTGAACTTCATGGCATCGAACCTGACGGCGCAGGTCCGCAACATCGCCGAGGTGGCGACCGCCATCGCCTCGGGCGACTTGTCGAAGAAGATCACCGTCGACGTGCGCGGCGAAATCTTGCAGCTGAAAGAAACGCTCAACACCACGACCGATCAGCTGCGCTCCTTCGGCGCCGAAGTGACCCGCGTGGCGCGCGAAGTCGGCACCGATGGACGTCTCGGCGGTCAGGCCGTCGTACCCGGCGTCGCCGGCACGTGGAAAGACTTGACCGACAACGTGAACCTATTGGCTGCGAACCTCACCACCCAGGTCCGCAACATCGCCGAAGTCACCACCGCCGTGGCGCGCGGCGACTTGTCTCGCAAGATTACCGTGGACGTGAAGGGCGAGGTTCTCGAACTCAAGAACACCATCAACACGATGGTGGACCAGCTGAACGCCTTCGCCTCGGAAGTGACGCGCGTGGCGCGCGAAGTCGGTACCGAAGGCAAACTCGGCGGCCAGGCGCAGGTGCCGGGCGTCGCCGGTACGTGGAAGGACTTGACCGACACCGTGAACGTCATGGCCGCCAACCTCACCGAGCAGGTGCGAGGCATTGTGAAGGTCGTGACCGCGGTGGCCGACGGCGACCTGAAGCAGAACCTCACCGTGAAGTCGAAGGGCGAAGTCGCCGCGCTCGCCGAAACCATCAACAACATGACCGGCACGCTCGCGACCTTCGCCGAACAGGTGACCTCCGTTGCGCGCGAAGTCGGCGCCGAAGGCCGTCTCGGCGGTCAAGCCAACGTGCCGGGCGCCGCCGGTACATGGAAGGACTTGACCGGTAACGTGAACTTCTTGGCCGCGAACCTCACGACCCAGGTGCGCGCCATCGCCGAAGTCGCGACCGCCGTGACCAAGGGCGACTTGACCCGGTCGATTCAGGTCGATGCGCGCGGCGAAGTCGCCGAGCTCAAAGACAACATCAACACGATGATCGACAACCTCCGTCTCACGACGGACCGCAACACCGAACAGGACTGGCTGAAGACCAACCTCGCCAAGTTCACGAACATGATTCAAGGCCAGCGCGACCTGGCCACCGTCGGTAAATTGCTGCTGTCGGAACTCGTGCCGCTGGTGAATGCGCACCAGGGCATCATTTATCAAATGAGCACTGACGGCGCGCCTTACCTCGTCAAACTGGCGGGGTACGCCGATCCGCACGAAGGCGGTTACCCCAACAGACTCGCCGTCGGTCACGGCTTCCTCGGCCAGTGTGCCGCGGATCAAAAACGCATTCTCGTCACCGACGTACCCGTCGACACGGTCGTCATCGGCTCGGTAATGTTCTCCGCCCTGCCCCGCAGCCTCGTCGTGCTGCCGGTCGTGTTCGAAGGCCAGACGAAAGCGGTCATCGCGCTCGCGTCGCTGCACGAATTCGCCGACGCGCATCTGTCGTTCCTGGAACAGCTGACCGCGTCGATCGGCATCGTGCTCAACTCCATCGAAGCGACGATGCAGACCGAAGGCTTGTTGAAGCAATCGCAACAGCTCGCCGGCGAACTTCAGACGCAGCAGGGCGAACTGCAGCAAACCAACGAACAGCTTGAACTGAAGGCTCAGCAGCTCGCCGAGCGCAACGTCGAAGTGGAAGCGAAAAACCAGGAAATCGAACAGGCTCGCCGCCAGCTCGAAGACAAGGCGACCGAACTCGCGCTGACGTCGAAGTACAAGTCCGAGTTCTTGGCCAACATGAGCCATGAGCTTCGCACGCCGCTGAACAGCATCTTGGTCTTGGGTCAGCAGTTGACCGAAAACCACGACGGCAACCTGACGGCCAAACAGGTGGAGTTCGCGCGCACCATCCACGGCGCCGGCACCGACCTGTTGAACCTGATCAGCGACATTTTGGATCTGTCGAAGATCGAATCCGGCACCGTCACGGTCGACGCGGAGGAGATATTCTTCTCCAACCTCGTCGACATGGTCGCGCGGCCGTTCCGCCACGAAGCCGAAAACCGCAAATTGTCGTTCGACGTCCAACTCGACGCGCAACTGGGCGGCAGCCTCATCACAGACGCCAAACGTCTGCAGCAGGTGTTGAAGAACCTCCTCTCCAACGCCTTCAAGTTCACGGAAAAAGGCAACGTCCAACTCAGCGTCGCGTCGGCGGTCGGCGGCTGGTCGGCCACCCATCCCGTACTCAAGAACGCGCAGTCCGTCATCGCCTTTTCGGTCTCCGACACCGGCATCGGCATCCCGCTCGAAAAGCAGAAGATCATCTTCGAGGCGTTCCAGCAGGCCGACGCCAGCACCAGCCGCAAATACGGCGGTACTGGCTTGGGCCTTGCGATCAGCCGCGAACTTGCGGGCCTCCTTGGCGGCGAGATTCAGCTGCGCTCGACGCCCGGGAGCGGCAGTACCTTTACGCTCTATCTGCCCGATACCTATGTCGGACCGGCTTGGGGCGCACGCCTTCCCGCTCAGCAGAGTCAGCCGGCGGCAGCACAGACGCTTAAAGCGATGGCCGCCGAGCAACGCGTCATCGAGACGGTTCCCGACGACCGCGCCAACATCAACGAAGACGACGAAGTGCTGCTTATTGTCGAGGACGATCCGCACTATGGCCGCCTGCTGGCCGACGCGGCGCGCGACAAGGGGTTCAAGGTGCTTGTCGCCGCGCGCGGCTCCGATGCGCTCGAACTCGCGCGCCAGTATCATCTGACGGCTGTGTCGCTCGACGTCTTCCTGCCCGACATGTTGGGTTGGACCGTACTCAATCAGCTCAAGCAAAATCCAAGCACGCGTCACATTCCCGTGCAGATGGTAACGATGGATGAGGATCGTCAGCATGGGCTCGCCCGCGGCGCCTTCTCCTTCGTCAGCAAACCGGCGTCGATGGGCGGTATCGAAGCGGCGCTCGAACGCATCAAAGACTACGCCAAGCCGCGCCGCAAAGTGCTGCTTGTTGTCGAGGACAATCCCGCCGAACAGTTGAGCATCCGGGAATTGCTGCACTACGACGACATCGAAATGGTCATTGCGGGCACCGGCGCGGAGGCGTTGGATGTTCTTCGCTCGCGGTCCGTGGACTGCGTCGTTCTCGACCTGCGTCTGCCGGACATGACGGGCTTCGAAGTCCTGCACCAACTTCGCGCGGACGATGCGCTATCCGACGTGCCGGTCATCGTGTTCACGGGCCGCGAATTGTCGGCCGAAGAGGACGCGCAGCTGCACACCATCGCACGCAGCATCGTTGTCAAAGGGGTCGAGTCGCCCGAACGCCTGCTCGACGAAACGGCCCTCTTCCTGCACCGCGTCGTCACGGACCTGCCGGCCGAAAAGCAGCGCATGCTGGAACGGCTGAACAGTTCCGACGCCGATCTGCTCGGCCGGACCGTGCTGCTCGTCGACGACGACTCGCGCAACATCTTTGCACTCAGCAGCGTTCTCGAACGCCGCGGCATGCACGTGCTCACCGCAACGAACGGCCGCGAAGCGATCGACCTTGTCGAATCCACGCCGAACGTCGCGATCGTTCTCATGGACATCATGATGCCGGGTATGGACGGCTATCAAACGATCGAAGCGATCCGACAGCTGCCTGCCTTCCGCCGCCTACCCATCATCGCGCTGACCGCAAAGGCCATGAAGGGCGACCGCGAGAAGTGCCTGGAAGCGGGCGCATCCGACTACTTGGCCAAACCGGTCAACACGGAGCAATTGTTGTCTGCGCTCCGCATGTGGCTCCACCGGTGAGCCCGCTATGACCGAACAAGACAAGGTGAATATCCTTCTCGTCGACGACCAGCCCGGCAAGCTGCTGTCGTACGAGGTGATATTGAGGGACCTTGATCAGAATTTGATCAAGGCGTCTTCCGCCCGTGAGGCGTTCACGCATCTGCTGAAGAACGAGATCGCCATCGTTCTTATAGATGTTGTCATGCCGGAGATGGACGGTTTCGAACTCGCGGCGATGATCCGCGAGCATCCGCGCTTCAAGGAAACGGCGATCATCTTCATCTCGGCGGTTCAGCTTTCCGATCAGGACCGCATGCGCGGCTATGAGATGGGCGCGGTCGACTACGTTTCCGTTCCCGTCGTGCCCGAGGTGCTGCAGGCCAAGGTGCGCGTGTTCTCGGAACTCTACCGGAAGACGCGCCAACTCGAGCTTCTGAACCGAGAACTCGAAACGCGCGTCAAGGATCGAACGCAGGCGCTTGAGCAATCGAACGCCCGGCTTGTCGAAAGCGAGCGCAGGCGGGGCTTCGCCCTTTCCGCGGGCAAGATGGGATCGTGGATGTGGGACATCGAAGAAGCCACGATCTCCCTCGACGCAAGCCAGTACGAGATATTCGGTCTTGACCCCGGACCTGCCGCAATTCCGGCGGCGCAGGGCGAAAGCGGCCTCCGCGGGATGGTAGACGAAAATGATCTGCACACCATACGGGGGGCCTACGATGCGCTCTCGCAAGGAGGCGGTACGCACCAAATTGAACTGCGAATACACCGGCCGGACGGTGAGACGCGCTGGTGCCTTGTGTCGGCGACGGCGGACCGCGACGCCGAAGGCCGCGTCGCGCGCATCGCCGGCGTCACGCTGGACATCACCGAACGCAAGCGCGCCGAGCAAACGCAGATGCTGCTCGCCAAGGAAGTCGATCATCGCGCGCGCAACACGTTGGCGGTGGTGCAGGCCGTTCTGCGCATGACGCACGCACGCACCCTGCCCGATTATGTCGCCGCCGTCGAAGGCCGTATCAGCGCGCTCGCGCGCGCGCATGGTCTGTTGTCGGCTTCGCGCTGGCAGGGCGCCGACCTCGCGCGTCTCATCAACGACGAACTCGCGCCGTACAAGACGACGGGCGAGCGCCGCTTTTCGATCACCGGACCGACGCTGTTGCTCGCGCCGGGCACGGCTCAAGCGACGGCGGTGGTATTGCACGAACTTGCCACCAACGCCGTCAAGTATGGAGCGCTTTCACGCCCCGAAGGATCGCTCGCCGTCAATTGGTCCAAGCAGGGCGATCGCTTGGTGCTGAACTGGTCCGAGACGGGCCTATCGAACGTCAAGGCGCCGACGTCACGCGGTTTCGGCACGACGGTCATCAAAGCGAGCGTTGAGGATCAGTTGCGCGGGAAGCTCGCGCTCGACTGGCGTCCGGAAGGCATGCATTGCACGATCGAAATCCCCGATCAGGCAGACGGGTCGGTCGTTTCCGCGAGCGTACGCGACAACGCTAAGCCACGCCTTGTGGAACGCGCGATTGCTGCGCGGGCGCTGCTCGTCGAAGATGAAGCCCTCGTCGGCCTCATGATGCAGGCCGCGCTGACCGAAGCCGGCTATCAGGTCATCGGGCCGTTCGCATCGGTCAACGATGCGCTGACGGCGATCGAATCCGACAGGCCCGATTGCGCCGTCCTCGACATTAATCTGCTCGACGGCACGGTCTATCCGTTGGCCAGCGCGCTCTCGACCGCCGGCATTCCGTTCGTGTTCGCGACAGGATACGACGTTCGCAATATCGACCAACGCTTCAGTCACGTGGCGGTGTTGCAGAAGCCGGCCGATCCCTCGAGTCTCCTTGCGCATTTGCCGCCACCGCGTGTCGCAGCAAAGATCCCGGTTGGGACTCTGCGCGGCACCGCATAGAACACGCGCGTTCTGTCACAGCGCTTCATGCATAGAGCCGCGCAAGTCTGCGCGGCGAGACGCCAAGGAAATAGAGCGTCAGTAGACTCAAATTCCTAAGCGGTCGCCGGATGTAGCCGTCGCGGCGATAGCGCGCCGCGGATGTCTTCGCCACGACAGGCAACTCGACCAGGCGCTTCTTGCCGATACGTCGCACGATGTCGACGTCCTCCATGAGCGGAAGCTCACGATAGCCACCGAGGGCGTGGTACATCTCGCGCGAGATCAACAGTCCCTGATCGCCGTAAGGCAGGCCAAAGGTTCGCGCCCGCCAATTGGCAAGTGCCTCGATCCGCCGAGCCATGGACACAGCGTCGTCGAGGGCGAAGCTGAAGTATGCAGCCTTCCTCGCACCTTCAGCCCGCATGAAGGACCTTCCCGCCGAACTCCACGACGGAGCAAGCATCGTGTCGGCGTGAAGAAACAAAAGCCACGGCCCGAACGCCCGCTTCGCACCCGTCGCGAGTTGAACGCCGCGCCCGCGCGGTGCCGTCACGACTGTAGCACCTGCGGCGGCCGCACGTGCGCACGTGTCGTCGTCCGATCCGCCGTCGACGACGATGATCTCGACCTGCATCGTCTGCCGCGCTTCTGCGAGCGCGCCGATCGCTTCGCCGATGTTCGCGGCGGCGTTCAATGTCGGGATAACGATGCTGAGATCGATCTCATTGCCGGCCGCGGGTAGAACGCCCTCTGTGACCGCCCGCTCGTAGTCTTCCGACCGGTCGATGTCCCACAGCGGTTCGAACACCTGAAGCGACAAACCGGCGGCCGCCGCCTTCGCGCGCGTTCCCGCGAAGACGCTCGATGTGCTCCACGCGATGCCGTCGAACAACGTCGGCGCCGGTCGTCGCAGCGCCAGCAGAAAATAGCCGCCGTCCTCAACCGGAATCGCCGCCGCGTCGGAAACCGCGAGCGCGTCGACGCAACGTCGCACGTGCGCCGCCGTGATGACGGCGCAGTCTGTTCCCATCAGCACCACCGATCCCGCCGTCGCCATAGCCTCGACGGCATGATGCATCCGCTCGCCCAAGTCCGCGCCGGCCTGCGCGTGAAGCGCAACGCCATAGCGCCGCTGCAGCTCCGCAAAAAACGGATGCGCGCAGTCCGGCATGCACCAGAGGGCGACCGGCCCGACATCGGCCTCGATCGCAACGCGAACAGCGTACTCCGTAAGTTGCCGTTGAAGAGCCGCCGCGCCCGCCTCACCGAGCCGCGGGATAAGGCGCGTCTTCGCGTATCCCGGGATGGGCGCTTTGGCGAAGATCGCGACACTGGCCGGCATTTTCACGCTCGCGAAGACGTCAAGGCGGCGACCTTCCTTCATATGGGTTTATCGGGCAAGCTGCCGCCGACACGCGCACAGGTGCACGAGTAAACCATGGATGCCACGACCGCCGGCGCCGCCCAAGGCGCCCGCAAATTCGACAACCCGCTGATCACCGCAAACGGCGAACGCCGCGCGACGGTCGAACTGCGCCGGCTTGAGACGCTGTGGTTCAACACCGGCACGCTCTGCAACATCGAATGCGCGAATTGCTACATCGAGTCCTCGCCGCTCAACGATCGCCTGACCTATCTGACGGCGGCCGATCTCACCGGCGTCTTGGATGAGGCCGCGCGCATTGGCGAGACGCCGCGCCTCATCGGCTTCACCGGCGGCGAGCCGTTTATGAACCCGGCGATGTTCGACATGCTCGACATCGTCCTGCGCCGTGGCCATGAGGTCCTTGTTCTAACGAACGCCATGCGTCCGATGATGCGCCCCCGGGTCCAGGCAGCGCTCAAAGACGTGCGCGCCCGCTTCGGCGATCGCCTGTCCCTGCGCGTCAGCATCGATCACTGGCGCGCCGATCTGCACGACGAAGAGCGCGGGCCCAAGAGTTTCGACATCGCCATGCGCGGGCTGAAGTGGCTCGCGGCCAACGGCTTCCGCATCAGCGTCGCGGGCCGCCGCCGTTGGGGCGATGAGGACGCCGACATGCGCCGCGGCTACGCCGCGCTCTTCGCCCGCCACGGCATATCCATCGACACGCAAAATCCCGAAGCACTTCTGCTCTTCCCCGAGATGGACGAAACCGCGACTGTCCCCGAAATCTCAGAAGGCTGCTGGAGCATCCTCGGTAAACATCCCGACAGCATGATGTGCGCGACCAGCCGGATGGTCATCAAACGCAAAGACGACGCCGGGCCAAGCATCGTCGCCTGCACGCTCCTGCCCTACGACGCGCGCTTCGACACCGGCCCCAGCCTGGCCGATGCCCTAGCTCCGGTCCCGCTAAACCACCCCCACTGCGCCAAGTTCTGCGTCCTCGGCGGCGGGTCGTGCACGGCTTAACCGTCAGGTCATTCATCTTGACTGTTTGAGGGGCCCCTGATCGAATCGCATCCTCGGAAGCGTCGGGGAATTTCCTTTGGCTATGCGGCCTTCAGCGATGGCCTTGCTCAGGATTTGTGCGGTCGTCTTTGCGGCGGCGCAACTCTGGTTCGCGCACGCTGAGCCCACGAAAGAAGCGGCAACCGTGCCGCCGGTTTCGACCAGCGCCCTCGATCCCAGCTACGCACTCGGCAGCGGCGACAAACTGCGCGTCATCGTCTTCGGCGAAGACGACCTGGGCGGCGAGTTCGTGATCGACGATTCCGGCTTCGTGCGCCTGCCGTTGATCGGCCAGATCACCGCCGCCGGCCGCACGGTGCGCCAGTTGGAAGAAGACATCGCGACGAGACTGGGCACGCAGTATCTGAAGGACCCGCGCGTCAGCATCGAGATCCTGACCTTCCGCCCGTTCTACATCATCGGGGAAGTGAACAAGCCGGGCGAATATCCGTTCGTCGTCAACATGAGCGTGCTGAACGCCGTGGCGATGGCGGGCGGCTACACCTACCGCGCCAACGAAAGCTCGGTGTACATCCGCCGCAAAGGCGCGCCCGACGAAGAAAAATTCCCGGCCGACGACTCGACCAAGCTGAAGCCCGGCGACATCGTCAACATCGTGGAACGCTGGTTCTAAGCCGCTTTCGACCGCGCCAGCAGATTACCCGACACCGCCTCACGGCCCACCAGCAGTAAGAAGCGCGGGACGATCTCGGCATAGCGGCGGAACAACCGCTTCGGCTCTGACGCCAATCGGAACAGCCACTCGAGCGACAGCGACGTCACGAACGCCGGCGCAATCGGCTTCAAGCCCGCGACAAAGTCGAAGCCCGCGCCGATCGCCACCACCGGCGTCTTCGGGAAACGCGCCGACAGACGCACCGTCATCTGCTCTTGCTTCGGCGTGCTCAAGCCCACCCAAATAATCATCGGACCGTCGGCCGCGAAACCGTTGCACACGCGGTTCAAGTCTTCATCGCTCATCGCGCCGAAGGGCGGATTGTAGGCCTGAACCTGCACGCTCGGATTCCGCTCGCGCAGACGCTCGATCATCTTGTCGGTCACGGCCTGCGTCGCGCCGAAAAACACATGACGCACATCGGATGAAACGTCGCTATCGACGACGTCCCACACCAGCTCGCGCCCCGTCACGCGGCCCGCCAAGAAGCCACGCAAACGCGCAATCCAAACGACCGGCTGACCGTCGAGCGTATTCATGCTCGCGCCGTTCAGAATGTCGCGCAGCTTCGCATCGTCTTGCGACGCCACGACGCCATGCGCACCGGTCACGCAGACATAACCGCCCGTGCCGCTCTTCGCCGACCCCAAGAGCCAGCGCGCCGCGCCGGCCCTGTCGAGACAAGAGAAGCGCACGCCGCAAATCACTGTGCGCGGATGCTCGCTCGCATGGATCGCCGTCATCGTTTAGCCCACCAGTTTGAGACGGCGCGTGCCGTTCTTCGCTTCGACCTGTTCCGCAATCCAGGCATAGGTCTTTTCCATCCCGTCACGCAGCGACTTCGACGGCGCCCAACCCAACGTCTCGCGGATAAGACGATTGTCGGAATTCCGGCCGCGCACGCCCGTGGGTCCCGGGATATGACGGATGCTCAAACGCTTGCCCGCAATGTCCATCACGAGAGCGGCAAGCTGATTGATCGACACCATCTCTTCCGACCCGATGTTGAACGGCCCGGTGTGCGGCGAGCGCGTCAAACGCAGCACGCCTTCGATGCATTCGTCGATATAGAGGAACGAGCGCGTTTGCAGCCCATCGCCCCACATCTCGATTTCGCCGCCCACTTTGGCTTCCGCCACCTTGCGGCAGATCGCGGCCGGCGACTTTTCCTTGCCGCCCGTCCACGTGCCTTCCGGCCCGAAGATATTGTGGAAACGCGCGACGCGGCATTCCATGCCATGGTTGCGGCCATAGGCGAGATAGAGGCGCTCGCTGAACAACTTCTCCCAACCGTATTCGCTGTCCGGCGCCGCCGGATAAGCCGACGACTCGGCGCAGTTCGGATTGTTCGGATCTTCCTGATTATAGGCCGGGTACATGCAAGCCGACGACGAATAGAACACGCGCTTCACGTTCCGGCGGCGGCACGCCTCGACCATGTTCAGATTGATCGTGGCCGAGTTGTGCATGACGTCAGCGTCGTGCTCACCCGTAAAGATGTAACCCGCGCCACCCATGTCGGCGGCAAGCTGATACACCTCGTCGAAACGGCGATCGGTAACCTCGCGGCAAATGACCGGATCGCGCAGGTCGCCGATCAAGAAATCGTCCGCCGCCGTCTCACCGAATTCCGGAAACTTCAGGTCGACGCCGCGAACCCAAAAGCCTTCGGCCTTCAGGCGCTTCACAAGATGGCTGCCGATAAAGCCGCCGGCGCCGCAAACGAGAGCTGTTTTCATGGGTTAGTTCCTTGGGGGGAGGTTGATCAGTGGGCGTTTCGCTGCCGAAGAACTTCGACGACGGTGAGCATGAGAATGCGCAAATCGAGAAGGATGCCGGCGTTCTTCGCGTACCAAATGTCGAACTCGACGCGCCGGCGCATAAGGTCCGGCGACGACGTCTCGCCGCGATAGCCGTTCACCTGAGCCCAACCGGTAATGCCGGGCTTCACGTGCTGGCGAATGTCGTAATTGTCGATGAACATCGTGTAGTGATGATCGTGCGCCACGGCGTGCGGCCGCGGACCGACCAGGGACATCTCACCGCGCAGCACGTTGAACAGCTGCGGCAACTCGTCGATGCTCGCCTTGCGCAGCCACCGGCCCAGCCACGTCACGCGGCGGTCGTTCGCTTGCGCCTGCTTCACCTCGTCGCCGTTCTCGGCGACGGTCATCGTGCGGAATTTGAAAATCTCAAACGGCACGCCGCGATGGCCAAGCCGCGTCTGCTTGAACAGCGCCGGGCCGTGCGACGAGATACGAACCGCAATCGCGACAAACAACAGAAACGGCGCGAAGAAGATCAAAGCCGCCGTCGCCAACACGATATCCATCGCCCGCTTCACCGCGCGCTGCGCAACGTTCAGCGGCGCCTTTTGCAGCTCGATCGCGTGCAGACTGCCGATGCTGCGGATCGGGAAATGCAAAAGCTGCTCCAGAGCCGGCGCCGGAATAATGCGAACCGCGCGCGGCACGACCTGCAGCGCCGTCGCGATATCGCGCAACCGCTGATCGTCGAACCCGCCGGCAGCGATGCAAATCTCGCCGTTGTCGGCAGTCCGCGCCAAACCCAGAACGCGCGCCATCGAGCTCGTCAACTCGCGCTGCCATTCGCGCGGCCCGATATGCGTGGCGAAGCGCACGATGCGCGGCTCGGCATAACCGGCACCGCTCAACTCGGAGCGCAGAGCTTCCAACGTCGGATCGCCCTCGGCGCCGACGACGATAACCTGATGGGCTATCAGCCGGCCCGGCTTGTAATGCTTGACCAAGAGATGCGTGACGAGCGTGCGCGTCGCAGCAATGGCGAAGTAGCCGAACACCAGGAATGTGAGCAACGAACCGCGCGACAACGCCTCGCCCGCTTTCAATGAGAAGGCAAAGAACGTCACGCATAAGATCGCGCCGATCCAAACGAGCGTCACGTCACGGAAGGCCTCAGGCCCGTCCAACTGCCGAAAGCGCTGGTTGGCTTCGATGGCGCTCATCGCGCCTGAATAGAAAACCGCGGCAAGCATGCCGACCGCGAGCAGCACAAGCGGGTTCGCCGGCAACCCCAGCGCCAACTCATGATAGGCAATGCCGGCCACCAAGCTCGCCGTAACGATCGCAATCGATTCAGCGAGCGTAATGATCAGCCGTGCGCCCTTGGCCTGCAGCGCACCGGCCGGCCGGCGGAAGCGGCTGCTGTCGAACGCCAACACGCCGGGCGGCAAAATACGCTCTGCGACGGGCTCGTGCACAGGGGCATCGTTTTCGCGCACGCTCTCCGCGACACCGAGCAACCGGTCGTCTTCGTAAACTCGTTCCATGGGATTCGTGTCGTTCATCCGACTTAGCGCGTCCCCACGGCTTGCAGAACCAGACCACGCAACTTGCCCACGATGCCCGTCGGCGCAGCGAGCGCACGCTGACCTGCGGTCGACGATGCCATGCGCGGACGCGCGCCATAAAGGTAGTCGTGATAGGCGTAGCGCGGATCTTCTTTCATGCGGGTCAGGGCGACGCCCAGCACCGGCGTCTTCGTCGACTTCAGCGAACGCAACGCAGCGGTCAGCGCATCACGCGGCGTCTTGCCCGCATGCGTCACGAACAATGCCGCGTCGCTCAACTGCGAAATCAACAGCGTGTCGTGCACCGGCACCAGCGGCGCGGAGTCGATGACGACAAGATCAAACTTGCCGCGCAGCGTCGCAATCAGGTGGCGCAGCGCATCCGACGTCATCAGGTCCGAGGGATTCCCAGGTGTCGTCGAGCCGGGAAGCACGAACGCCTGCGAGCGGCCATCGGCGACAATGCATTGCTCAAGCGACAAGCGACGGTCCAACACGTCGGCGATGCCTCCGATAGGAGAGGCCAGCCGCATCGTGCTCGCTACCGAAGGCCGACGGAAATCGGCATCGACGATGATGACCTTGCGTCCATGACGCGCCGCGAGGCGCGCAAGGCTGACGGCGGTGACCGTCTTACCTTCGCCGGGCACGGCCGACGTCACGAGCAGCACTTTCGGCGCCCGCTCGGCATTCGAGAGCGAAAGGCCGAGATAGAGACCGCGTATGGACTCTGCGAACGAAGATGACGGCTCGTAGACCACCATGTCGGCGGCGCTGTGCGTCGAGTTTTGATCTGCAACCTCAGGAACGGTGGCCAACACCGGCAAGCCCAAGTATTTGTCGACGTGTTCCGTCGTGCGCAGGCTGGGATCGACCGCTTCGGCGGCAAACGCGATCAGGAAGCCCAGAATGAGCGCGGCCGGAATGGCGATCGAGATCACGGTCCCAAAACGCGGGCTCGCAACCGTCGGCACCATGGCGCGCGAGATGACGCGCACGTCGGCGGCGGCGATGCCCTCCTGCCCCTGCACTTCCTTCAGGCGCGACAGCAAACCTTCATAGATCGAGCGGCTGGACGACGCGATCGACTCCAGCGCCTTCAATTTGACGGACGCGCCGCCCTGGTTCTGAAACTTCGATTGCAGCTGCTCCAAGCTTCCCTGCAGCGACTGCACGTTGGCGCGGCCGATGGCGACGTCGCTGGCCAGACCGTCGATCACGCGCGAAACCTCCGCGCCGATCTTGCGGCGCGTGTCCTGCCGCTGCGATTGAATGTCGACCATCTTCGGATGCTGCGGCAGATACCGCGACGCCAGCTGCGCCTCTTGGCGCGCCAAGTCCGCTTCCTGCGCGCGCAACTGCGCGATCAGCGGCGACGCGACGACCTGCGTTGCCTCGACCGCGCGGCCGCGGCGTTGCAGTTCGGCGACGCGCTCATAAAGGGCTTCCTTTTGCGCCAAGTCGGCCTTCGCGTTGATGACCTGAACGTTCACACTCACCGTCTGCTGATCGACGATGGACCCGCCGCCGGTCGGCCCGACGTCGACGATGCTGTTCTCCGCCTTGTACGCTTGAACCGCGGCTTCGTCGGTTTGAACCTGCCCCGCCATCTCGCGCACGCGATTGGAGAGCCACGTCGTCGCCTTACGCGTCGCATCGAACTTCGTGTTGAGCTGATCTTCGACGTACGCGTCCGCAACCGCATTCGTCAGCCGCGCCGACTTGTCGGCGTCGACCGAGGCGACGCTGATCGTCATGGACGTCGAGAGACCGACCTGATTCACGCTCAAGGACTTGAGCAGCCGGTTGATCGCCACTTCACGGCCCTTATCGGTCCCGCGATTGCCGAGCCGCAACTCGGTGGTTGTTTCGGCCGAGGCTGTCGATCCGAAGAGTCCCCAAACGCCCGACGCCAACGCCGTGTTGAATTCCGGATCGCGATCAAGCGCGAGCTTGTCGACGACCTTCACCGCCAACTCCCGCGACGTCACGACCTGGATCTGGTTCTGCACCGAGGCGGTGTCCGCCGGCAGACCGCTGAGCACCGCGTTCACGTCGGCGACGGCGTTCTTGCGCTGGTCCAGCATCATGACGGCCGTGGCGGAGTAGGTCTGTGTGACGAAGGCCAGCGAGACCAACGTCACCGCGAGAACAGTCACCACCGTGCTGACGATGATCGCCTTGCGCGCGCGCAGTATGCGCAGCAAGCCGGCTAAGTCGGTCGACGAGGGCTCGTTCGGGAACGGCAATTCCGGGCCACGCTCGAAGTCGTCCGTCTCGATCAAAGGCTGTCTTACACGTACATTCATGACTTAGTCCTCACGCACGCGGTAGCGCGCGAAACTCGTTTCAAAACTGAACCCTGAGGCCGATGTTGAATCGATCCTCGGAAAAATCTTCGCCGGCCACGTTCGAGTCGCGCTCAAGCCGCTCATAGCCGGCGTTCGCGCTCAAATTCCGGTCGATCAAATAAATGGCGCCGAGGCGGCCCTCGATGGACTCGTCCTCACGCGGGATGCCGACGAATTCGCTGTCGATGCGCGCCAGGCTCGCTTGGATGATCACGTTGCGGCGCAGCTCATGATCGACGCCGATGCCGATCGAACGGTCGGACGCCACGGAGGCGCCGGCGACGGTTGTGTCGTTCAGAACGCGCGCTGCGTCGAAGCGAACCGTCGTCAACGGTGTCGCCGACCATTTCAGCGTCGCTCCATAGTTAAAGCCTGAGAAGTCGCGCAAGGGTGTCTCAAATTGACGTTCAAGGTGGCCGATGAAAGCCTCACCCTGCAAAAACTCCACCAGGGCGAATTCCATGCCGACGTTAATGTTCAGGCCGTTGGAATCCCGGTTAACGCCGGTCCGATCAAAGGTTCTGTCGAAGTCCCGCGTGTCATAAGCGGCCTCGACGAACCCTAAGTAACCTTCCGCGACTTCAAGTGACACACGCCCGCGCACACGGAACTCATCGCGGTCGCGATCGCGGTTATCTAAGAATCCGCCGCCGTTAAGACGTGTTGCGTCATACGAATAACGATTGTGTTCGAGCGCCAAGAGCATGCGCAGGTGATTGGGCTGCACCGATATGCTGCCACCCGCATGGAACAGCGAATAACGCACCAGTTCCGCGATGTTACCCGGCGAGTTCGGCGACGACCGCCCTTCATGCCCGACCGAGTCGTATACCTCGGCGAACACAGCACTGCCGCGCTGGATATCGAGCCGGCCTTTCGCGCCGATCTCCCAGTCCGTCACGTTCTCGCTGCTGTAATCCGCATAGCGTTGCGCGCTGAGCCGGCCGTAGAACTCGACCAGATGCTGCGACCACTCGGAAACGATCTTAATGGCGGGCGAAGCCTGAAGCGTCACGTCGCTCTTCGTCGCGCCCGTGGTTTGAAACACGTTGTCGCTGACGATAAGCGCGGTATCCAACGTCGGAAACGCGCGAAACGCGCCGAGCGGAACGCCCTTCGCGTCATAGTCCGGACGCGGACGTTCCATCACCGGAATGGTGTTCGCGTAAGCGACGCCGACCAGCGCAGCAATCGCGCCCGCAGTCGCCGCGCCGCGGCCGATCTGTTGAGATGAGCCGAGCAGCGCCGTTGCTGCCGCGCGCACGAAATCGAAGGCGCGCGCAACGATGATGCGCGAACTGATCGCCAATAAGTCCGCTGCAGCGTGGCGTTCCCAAGCCACCCAGCGGACGAAACGCGCGTCCATTATTCCCCCAGTACACGGCACCCAACAGCCGCGGCCTCAAGACATCGAGGCACACCCAATAAGCGAATTATCGCGCAGAAATTCCCTGCTTCCACAATTAGGGTTGCCAAACCTCCGGTTGAGAGATGCGCAAGAGCAACAGTCCACCCGCCCGCAGAACAGCTATTGATCAGCGATTATAGTTACCTACTAAGGGTTGAGGCGCGGCGATGCCGATGGGTATCACGCCTGATACACGAACCGATCAAAAGACCTTCGCCTCACTGGCGATTGATCCGCCCGATGAGCACTTTGCGCAGACGCTCCGGCAGCATGCGCGAAAGCGACCGGACTTTTGGGATCACCCAGCCTGCAAGCTTCAACGCCAAACGACCCCTCGTCGTGAACGGCAAGCTCATCGTCTCGATGCGCTTGGTGTGGTCGCTCCATTCGAGTTTGTAGCGGATCGCAGGCGGCATCAGTTCCACCCCGTCAAGACCGCGCGCGTAACAGCTCTCGATCAGCAGCCCCAAATGCATGCGCCCGGGACTGTATTGTTCGAACGCCGGATCCATCGCCGACATATACGCATAGTATTTTCCGCGATATTCGAAGCCGAAATGCGACGACATGCAGGTCGTGTCCGCATTGAAGGCAAAGCCGACCAGGCCAATTCCATCCGTGTACGGCAATTGTGCGACAATCGTTTTAAACTCTGGCACGCGAAAAGCGGGACTGGTTCGCCCATTGCGGTGCAGCCAACTCACGCGTGACTCGAATGTCTGGCGCAGCAGCGGTTCCAGCGTTTCACGGCTGTCGGCGACCACATGCTCGATGCGGTGAAGCGATTCCAACTTATTTCGCCGGTTGCGCAGGTTCATGCGCGTCTTCGAGTTCACGGTTTTTACGAAGGATTCGAACGTGGGATACGGCCGCAGATCGGCAACCACCGAGTCCTGGGACCCAGTGGCCTGCGCGCCGTGCTGCAGGAGAGCCGTGTGCAAGTGAGACCCCACGACGACCGCTTCGATTTGCAGAGCATCCGCGCGGCCACGCAACGCATCGATAATCGCCGCCACCCCCGGTGCGATGTTCTCCTCGCGGCCAAAGGCAACCCCGGCGAACTGGCCGAACGGATCGTCGAGACTGCAGGCCACCCAAACGCCGTTCGTTCGCTGCAGCGACAAGGGCCAAAGACCTACGAGTTCCTGGCCCTCCCAAACCGTGGCGACCAGCACCTTGAACCGGTTCCCGCTCGCCGCCGTGCGCACGCGCGCAACATGCATGTTCCAGATGAACGATTGGAAGAACGGCGCGTCGTGATCGCGCCCCACATTCAAGGCTTCCCATTGGGCGGCGAGCGCCGGCAACTGCGCGATGTCGGTGACGAAGTCGACGCGCAGCCGGCTGGCGCCGGGGTCAGCCGTCACCTGCGCAGCTCATAGGCAGGGATCGGCCGCACGCCGTTGGGCGCCGCCGGATCGACCGCAAAGTCCACGCGCATGACCTTGCGATGCTTGCTCTCCCCGCCGCTGTATTTATAAGCCGCCGCTACGCCCAATTTCGCCCAATAGGCCGGTCCCGTCGCACGCTGCGAAAGCCGCTGTTTGCCTGTCCAACGGCGCAGTACGCCGTTCGCGTAGTTCACGTAGAAACTGCGCCGGTCGCGCGGGGTGAAGTGTTCGGTGGTGAACGAAACGTTGACCGTGTCGCCATTGACGACCCGGTGAGGCGCGTTCAGCGGCCAGTGCAACATCTCGCCGCCGCGCAGGTCAAACGTCGCCGCTTCCGCGTCGAACGCCTCGTCATAGGGCAACGAAATCTCATGCGCCTCGCCCAGCGCAATGCGCTCCAGGTCCGGCTGCGCCAAGAACGGCGGCTGATTGGGGTAGACGTAAACGCGCTTCTGGCCGCGCACCTGCCAGAGCGTCTGCCCCGGAATATCGCAGTGATAATACACTTGAATCTTCGGCGAGGAGATGAGGATCGACATCTTCCGGAACCCGGTCTTCATGCCCGGCACCGTGCCTTCCATCTCCGCGTAAATGTCGTTCAGCAACGCGCGATAGGCCGGGTCAACCTTGTCCGGATACAGCAGCAGAATCCAAATCCGGCCCTTCTTAACGGCCTCCAACGCCTCGCGGCCCGACAGGCCTTTGATCTCGCCTTCGCGAAGGCTGCGCAGGTTGTGTGATTCGACGTCCATCGTGTTGACGTAGTAGTCGCGTCGTTCAAGATTTTCCAACAGATGCGCGAGCGCGTCATCCGAAAACAGCTTGTGATCGCTCAACGCATGGCGAAAGCGCAGCGGCTCCTTGCCGAACGCGGCGATCGGCGCCGTGTCCCAATGGACGATTGGCGATTTGTCGCCAGTTGCCATTCTGCCAAATCTCCCGAACGCCGTAATTTTTTGAGGCAATCCGCTTGTGGATGCAAGGATCGGGACAGCGCCGCGTTGGCACCGCCCTTGAACGTTCAGCGGTTCGATCGGGTCGCAAGCCCCAACACCGGACGCAAGCGTGCCGCAATGACACAACTCTCGCAGGCAAGGCGCGCCGTTAATATCGGCGTTGACGAAGTTCGCCTATTATATCCCAAAGGGAACTTCATGACCTTCCGTGCCGTCCGCCTCAACATCACGCTGCTGCTCGTGGCGCTCTACATGCTGCTCGAAGCGGGGTTCATGCTCATCCGCGTGCCGCCGGGTTCCGTCAGTGCCGTGCCGATGGCCGAGATCCTGATCCTCTTCTTCTTCCTGACGGTCGTCGCCGACATCAATCTCATCGCGCCGTTCTTCCGCGCCGCGCCCGCCATTCCGTTCGTGATTTGGTGGTTGGTCGGCGGCACGCAGCTGATCATCGGCTTCGGCGAGCACGGCTTCTGGGCCATGCGCGACGCCACGAGCTTGATCGAGTCGCTGTTCCTCTGGATCGGCTTCGTCGTCGCCGCCTCACCCGGCGCCGTCACGACGATCATCGCCTGGTTCCACCGCATCCTGATCCTCGCGGTTCTGATCGCGCTCACCTACCCGTTCCGCGAGATCCTCTTGAGCTTCTCGCCGGTGATCACCTCGGCGAACTTGAAGGAGATCCCGCTCTTCTTCACGTATCAGCTGACGCCGATGACGGCGATGCTGGGTGCGATCAGGTTTCTGATCATCGACAAGCGCATCATGGGCGTGCGCACCCACTGGCTCGCGGGTCTCATCATCATCTTTGTCGCCGCGCTCTGGCAGGCGCGCGCCATCTATCTCCAGATCTTCTTCCTGCTCACCTACGTGGGTCTGACGAAGCGCGGAAGCGCTACGCGCCTGCTCGCCCCCTTCGGAACGGCCATCCTGCTCTTCGCCATCATCGTGACATTGGGCGTGCCGATCCCGGGCCGCCTCAGCGGCGAGGTCTCGCTCAGCTTCTATTTCGAACATTTCCTGGCGATCTTGGGCGACAAAGGCGCTTCGGACAGCGAAGCCATCCAAGGCGCAGCCGGCGGCGTCGGCCAGCGCTTCGTCTGGTGGCAGGCGATCTGGGATCAAGTCACAAGCTCGATCGCGACCGCCCTCTTCGGCCTCGGCTACGGCATCTCGCTCGTGGGCTTGGCGAAGGACTACCACATCGACGCAATCGTGCGCGAACCGCACAACTCGCTCGTGTCCGCCCTAGGACGCACAGGCTTCGTGGGCCTCATCGCCTATAGCTGGATGCATGCAGCGCTCGCCATCACCGGCGTACGGACCTACCTGTCGTACAGGGCAAAGGGCATGGTCGGCACCGAACAGTTCCTCTATTTGCTCGGCGCGATGTTCGGCATGTTCTGGATCGTGGCCATGGCCGAAGACGCGTTCGAGAAACCGTTCATCGCGGTCCCCTACTACTTCTTCTACGGCGTGATCTTGAACCTGTGGTACCGCGACACGCACGCGCGCAAGGAAAGCGAAAGCCTTCACGCCAAAGCTAACCGTGTGCCTTCGCCCTCTTTCGTAGCGCAAGCGTCAAATAAGCCGTGAACAACGCGCGCAGGACCAGCAATGCGTAAAGCGCACCGACGATGCCCCAAACATTGACGGTGTAGATGGCGAAAACCATCGAGGTGGCGCTGAGAACGACCTGGGGAATGAACACCAAGCGCGCCGCGTCCAGCGCCCTTAAGCCCGCGATCATCACGAAGCCGATGTGCGCCAGCACGCTATACGTCCCGAAGGCCAGGATAAGGGCCCGCTGATCGGCGAACGAATTTCCGTATACGAACTGCATGACGGGATCGGCGAAGATCATGAGCGTCCCGATCACGGCGGCGATGCCGGCCACCCCGATCAGCGAAACGTTCGTGACATACCGCATGAGCGCGGGCGTCCCGCCCTCCATCAGCCTGTTCGTCGCCGCGGAGGGCACGAAATTCTCCAACGATTGATGCAGGACGTTGATGACCTGCACGATCGTCTGCACGGCGCGCGCGGCGCCCAACGCCGCCGGCCCCAACACGGCGCCGATCACCAACATCACGAAGCTGTTGTCCGAAAACACGGCCGCGAGCGAACTTCCGAGCAGCCAAGTTGCGGTTTTCCGATGCGACCGCGTAACCGCCGCGATCGGCTCCCACGACAGGTCGATCCGCGAGAGGTCAGGAATCCACAGCACGATCGCAGCCAGGCTTGTCACGATCATGATCAGCCAGACGAGATCAATCGTCAGACTGCCCAAATACGCGAACGTCAAGATAGCTGCAAAACGAGCGCCGTAAGCGATCACGTCCGACACGAGGGCCAGAAGCGGACGCTCCGTCACGTAAAAGAACCGCCGCGAAAGGTCCTGAAACTGGTTCGCAATGGTGACCGCCGCGACCAGCACAAAGTCGACGCCCGTCCCCTCCCCCAAAACAAGAAAAGCAACGAGGGCCAGCATCACAACGACGGCCGAATAGGCCGACTGATGAAGCAACATGGCCGCCAGATAACTGGAGCGGGAAATACGGCCGCGCTGATCGAAATGACTCATCATCGGCGCAAAAATCGCCGACGCCTGTGGCACGCCGAGGAACTGGATGCCGATCAGCACCATTGAGAACACGCCGAAGGCATGCAGGCCCAACGACCGGACAAGGATAATTCCTGTCAAGGCGTTAACGCCGCTGATCAGCGCTTGATCGACGAACGACCAGCGAACGCGCGACGGCAGCCGCTCCAGCGGCGCGGCGATCCGTCCGGCCAGCGTGCGGCCACTGTCTCGACCGTCAGTCACCGATGACTCTACGAGAGCTGCGGCTGGCTGCGCCGTCAGACATGTTAAGATCAACCCCGCTGTTGCGCGCCGGTTATAGCGCCCGAAGTTTACTCGGCAGGAGTGAATGAGACGCTACGCCAGGTTTACTAAGCCTTGATATGATGCAGGTCGCGCACATCCCGATGCGCTAGTCTTGACGTCTCTTAAGGACCGGCGCCGTTCCGGAAATCGAGCCCCACACGTGAACGTCCAAGCTGAGGCACACCTGCAAGCGCTGCCCGGCGAAGATTTGCGCGTGGAGTTCAAGACCGATTGGGCCGACCTCGCGCCGCTCGCCGAACGCTGGGAGACGCTCAATCGCCGCGAGAGCGATCACGACTCCCCGTTCTTCCAATCCTACGCCTGGAACCATCACGTCGCCGCCGTGCGCGCGCGTTGCTCGCCCGACCACTACAAGTTGCTGGTCGCCACCGTATGGCGCGGCGACCAACTCATCGGGTTATGGCCGCTGGCGCTGAAACGCAGCGCAGGACTCTGGATGGCTTGCAGCCTCGACGATCCGTTCGGACAACTGGCCGGCGTCGCCTTTCAGAACACGGCCGATATCGCGTCAGGCGTGACCGCCATCCTCGCCGCGCTGCGCACCCGCGCCGACGGACTGCAGATCGAGAGCGTCATCGCCGGCTCGCCCCTGCACGCCGCTCTGGTCAAAGGAGGCGCGACAGTCACCTCGAACCAGCAGGCGGTCTTCATCGACCTCCGCCCTTTCCCGACATTTCAAGCCTTTGAACAAACTATCAAAGGCTCAAACCGCAAGGTCCTGAGAAAGCGCGCCGAAAAATTGCGCCAAGCGCACGACGTCGAACACATCGCGGTCGACGACCGCGCACAAATGGCACCGCTGCTGAACGAGGTCTACAACGCGCGCCTACAGTGGGTGCAAACCAACGGCCGGACCAGCCCCGCATTCCGCGACGACGCGTTCAAGGTGCTTCTCGCCAATCTCGTGCACGCCGAGGGCGTCGATCTGATCGGCTTTGCACTGGCGACCAAAGCGGCCTCGATCGCCGCACAAGTCGGCTTCGCCTACGCCGGAAAATTCTATGCCTATATGTCGTCCAAGAATCCCGACTTCGACGAGTTCAGTCCCGGCCGCCAGCTCTATAGGATGGTCATCGACGCCTGCTTCAGCCGCGGCATGAAGGTCCTGGAACTGATGCCGCCGGTGAGCAACGACAAGCTGGAATGGAACGGCCAGCTCAAACAGGTCGAAACGCTCGTCATCCCGTTCAGCATGAAGGGCCGCATCGGCCTGCATCTCGTGCATTGGCTGTTCCCCGCAGCGCAGCGTCTCTCGCGCAAACTGCCCGAGTTCCTGCGCAAGCCGCTCATCCGCCGGCTCAATCGCACGTGAATCTATGAGCGGACGCGCATCCGCTCTTTCGCAAGATCCAACGCGCCGCGTCCATAGCCGCTCACCAACTTGAGCAAGCGACGCGCACGCCAACGAACCGTCCGGCTCATCGAAACCGATCGCAGCCAGTTCGCTTTCGCCAGCGATTGCTCGTCCGAAGCGCGCTTCTCCGGATCGTCATAGAACGCGCCGATCTTCTCCGCACCCATGCCCTCGGTCGAAAGCCAGCGCGGAATATAGGTGCTGCACAGCCGGTCGACGTCGACGACGACCTTGTTGGCGCCGGTCCCAGCCGCCGGGCACGAACTGGAAAACGCATCGCCGACGAGAACGACACCGGCTTGGCGATACCCCGACGTGTCATAGAGATCGACCGGCCTGACCTTGATGGCACTGGTGATCTCGAAATCGTCCAGGATCGGTCGCAGGCCTGGCATGGCCGCGAAGCTCACGGCCTGCGGCGCTTCGCGAAACTTGGCGAGCCAGGGATCGCGCGCCTCGTAATAAACGAACAGATTGGCCCGCATCGCATCACCGATCGGAAACAGCGTGAGATACGCGATCGGATCGCTCGGCCGGTCCGGGAAGTAGGTAAGTGCCGGAAAGTCGAACTTCGCCTTGCCGGCCGGCTTCATATCGAAACCGATGCTAATCGAATGGCACGCGCTCAAGACATGGCGCTCGATGCCCAGCGACTTGCGCAACGCATGGTTGGGCCCAGTCGCCAGAACGACGAGGCGCGCCGAAATTTCGCTGCCGTCGGAAAGCGTCACGGTCTGCCGGTCGGACGACGTCGTGATCGAAGCGACTTTCCCCACCAAGAATCGCGCCGGCGGAATCTCAGCGCGAAACCGGTTCACCAGCGCGTCGTAGAAAATGCCGTACTGCTCGTTCGCTCGCTTCTGCACAAAGCGGCCCAGGCGCGCGATCCACAACTGATCGAACAACGTGGCCGACGGCAGCACGACATCGGCGAGCCCCGCCCGGCGCAAAACCCCAACCTGCGACGAGTCGAGTTTCTCGCAGCGGAAATCCCAGGGGTAGATGGGATCGGGATCGACGATGACGAAGTCGCGCCCCGCCCGTTGCAGCATTGTCGCCGCCATCGAGCCTGCAAGCCCGCCGCCGACGATCGCAATATCGGTCTGCCGCATGTCCGTCCCCAGCGCGCTTTAAGCCGGCGCCCGCTTCATTGCGGCACAATGAGCTTCATAATTCGTTGCAAAAACCGTCGTTTCCGTGCGCGCGGCCAAACGGCGCAGAATGGCTTCCAGCGTACCCCACAGGTTCAATTCCTCAAGCTCCCACGAATGACCCCACAGATGGAACGTGCCGCCCGCCCGCGCGCACAGATCGATCAGGCGTTCAACCCTGTGCTCGATGTCGCCGGCCGTCAGCGCCGCCCACAACAACGACGCGCGCTCAACGTCGGGTCCCCCACGCAGAAAGCCTTTCAGATAGACCGACTTCCGGTGCGGATAGAACTGAATTGTCGTCGGCATTTCGAACGCGTCGCGACCCGGCGTCGGGCAGAGATTGACGACGGTGCGCGCATACTCGAACCCCGCCCGTTTAACGATTTCTTTAATCTGCGGCGAATACCGGCCGCGCACATAACAGAACCCGGGGACAGGACGGCCCGTCAAATTCTCAAGCCACTGCTTGTTCTGCGTGATCTGCCGCGCCGCCTCGCCCTCCGGCAAGTCCGTCAGCACGACGTGGTCGATGCTGTGACCGCCAACCTCGAACGTGCCCGACAGCCTACGAACCTCATCCTCGCCCAAGACGGGGCGGCCTTCCGAATTCCGGTTAGGAATATAGAAAGTGCCCGCAACGCCATACTTCGCCAGCAATTCCGCGACTTTGGCGTCGGCCGGATATCCGTCATCCCACGACGTCGTGACGACGAGCTTGCCTGGTTTCATGTCCATCGAATGACCGTGACCGAGAACGCTTTGAATACCGTACCGCAGGTGACAGTGTGAGCCATTCCTCCTTTACCAGGTCTTGATTTCACACCGTGCGCATTCTGCTCGTTCACAACTATTACCAGCAGCGCGGCGGCGAAGACGTCGTGGTCGAGCAGGAATTGGCCCTCCTCCGGCAGAAGGGCCACACCGCGGAACTCTTCTCCGTGCACAACGATTCCATTCAGGGCCTGGGCCAAAAGGCGATCACCGGCGCGCTCGTGGTTTACAATCCCTGGGCCAAGGCTGCACTCGCCGAGAAACTGCGCGAATTTCGACCTGACGTCGTCCACGTCCACAACTTCTTCCCGAAACTGTCGCCGTCGGTCTTCGACGCGTGCCGCAGAGCGGGCATCCCCAGCGTCATGACGCTGCACAACTTCCGCATTCTGTGCCCAACCTCGATCCTCTTTCACAACGGTGAGATCTGTGAGCGCAGCCTGAAACACTCCGCGATCTGGGCCCTGCCCCAACGCGTCTACAAATCGTCGCTGATGGCGACCCTCCCTCTCGTCGCCATGGTCGACATCCACAAATGGCTCGGCACCTGGAAGCGAAAGGTCGACGTCTTCATCGCCCTCACCGAGTTCGCCAAAGCCAAATTCGTCGAAGGCGGCCTCGACCCCGGCCACATCATCGTCAAAGGCAACGCCGTCGCCGATCCCTTGAACGGCGCGACACCAAACACGGCCAAGCGCCACGGCGCACTCTTCGTTGGCCGTCTCAGCGAAGAAAAAGGCATCGCCTCACTGCTCACCGCATGGAAGGGCATGAACTATCCGCTGCGCATCGCCGGCGACGGTCCGTTGCGCCCGTTGGTCGAAGCCGCGCAAGCCGAGAACATCATCTATATCGGCTCGCAAAGTCGCGATCAGGTCTACGCCGAAATGCAACGCGCCGCGTTCATGATCCTGCCGTCGGTCTGCTACGAAATGTTCCCCATGACGCTCGCCGAAGCCTACGGCAACGGCCTACCGGTTCTGGCAAGCGATCTCGGCGGTTTGAAAAGTCTGCTCGACGACGGCGTCACCGGCCTCGCCTTCAAACCCGCTGATCCAGCGGACATACGCGCAAAGGCGCGCTGGGCGATGGAACACCCCGACAAGCTGGCCGACATGGGCAAAGCCGCGCGCGCCAAATACGAAGCGCAGTACACGGCCGATCGCAACTACGCGAACCTGATGCAGATCTACGAGCGCGCGCTCGCGAAGAAAATAACCGCCTAGAGGTGGATCTCTGGAATACGCACGACGTCGCCGGGCAGGATCGCAATGTCCGCCGTCACGTCGTACTCCGTCTCCACCGTATCGCTCGCACGCCGAATGAACACGCGGCCCCTGTTCGCACGATAAGTATGCCCGCCGGCCAAAGCGACCGCCGCGAACAACGACATGCCCGGCCGATAGGCAAACTCTCCCGGTTTAGCGATCTCGCCAAGCACATAAAAAGGCCCGAACGAAACGACGTCCACCGAAACGCGCGCCTTCTTGAACAAACCCGCCTTGCCGTAAGCCTGGGCGATGGTCCCGGCGGCTTCCTTCGTCGTCTCGCCTTTGATCACGACCGGCTCAAGAGCGGGTATCGAGATCGTGCCGGTGTCGTCGATCACGTATTCCATGCTCTCCGCCGCGAGATCGAACACGCTGACGCGCACGCGGTCGCCGGCGGTCAGGCGATACGCCGCCGCCGATATGTTGTTGCTCGTCAGCGCACGCTCGGTCGGGTCCTTCGGTGGAACGCTGACCATCTGTTCGGCGCAAGCATTGAGACCGACGCCGAACGCCAACACAGCAATGACGCGCGCGAAAAATCGGAAGTGGTTCATGTTCAAGCCCCGTTCGCACGCACGATAGTTCGCCTCACTTAAGCGTATCTTAACGACGCAGGGCTTGGATGAAGGCTGATAATCCGCTCCATGCGAGAGCCGACCATTGTCGCGTCGAAGTTCCATCCGCGGGGTCTTACTGCCCGCAGCGGCGCTACTGGCATGGGCCGGCGGCGGCAGCCACGCCGCGCACGCGGACGAACCGAACAACGTCGGCGAACGCTTCCGCGAACTGAACAGACCACAGGGCCTCTTGATCGAAGGTTGGCAAGTCCGCCCGTCGCTTCTGCTGCGCGGCGGCTACGACGACAACATCACGCTCAGACGCGGCGACGGTCCCGCAAGCAGCGAATTCGCAATCCGCGGCGCCATCGATGCCGACCAAGGCATCGGGCCTTATCTCCTCAACCTCGCCGGCGCCGTCGAACAAACCTGGTTTCCGGAGTCGCGCGACAACGACGCGACGGAAGTCGAAGCCCGTGCCGCCGCAGTCTTCGACGGAAGACCGTTCAAACTGCACGGCTCGCTCGCCTATCTACAGGGCGTCGAACGCGCGATCGACAACGGCATCTTCGTCGACGGTGTCTTCGCGCCATATGAAAAGCGCCCCGAGTTTCGCCGCATCCCCGTCGAGATCGGCGTCGACTACACCTCCGGCATCGAGCTGAAAGGCACGCTGCAGGTCACGGCGGTAGATTACGAAACGCAAACAACAGTGTCGGGCCTCAGCGTCCCGCAGAACTTCCGGCGCGGCACAGAGAGTGAACTCCGTATCCGCGGCAGCTATGAAGTCTATCCCGGCTTATCCTTCTTCGGCGAAACGGCAACGACATGGGGCCGCTATCGCGATTCACAAGGCGACCGCGACGCCTGGCGCGTCGCCACCGGCAGCTCTTTCGAGTTCTCGCGCCTCTTGCTCGGCGAAGCGAGCGCAGGTTTCACGCAACTGTCGCTACCGAACGGCGGCGAAACCTCCGGCTTCACCTATGGCGCCCGAATCCATTGGTTCGCCACCGAACTCGTCTCGCTCACGCTGAACGCTGAACGCCGCTTCGACGGCGAAGTCACGACGACGGCGCTTGGCGTCACCTCCGCCACGCCGGTCACGCACGAATTGATCAGCCTACGCGCCGAATGGGAACCGCTCAGACAACTCCTGCTCTACGCGCAAGCGGGCTACGATCAAGAGCAACGCGACCAACTCGGCCAAACGAACGACTTCACGTCGCTCGGTGCCGGCGCCACCTACGCTCTCACGAGAACGTTCAGCTTGGTCGCAGATGCTTCCTACGAATTCGGCACGTCCGACTTCTCCAACGACGTCGAACGCTACCGCATCGCCATCGGCGCCATCGCCGCCTACTGACCGCCCAGCACCCGTCAGTGCCGTTTCGGGATCATCGTCATCATCGACTCGTAGCCCCGCACAAACGTCGAGTAGGTCCGTTTGGGCTCGCGCGTGACGATGATTTCCGGAAAGCGTTTCATGATCTCTTCCCAGATGATGGTCAGCTGCAACTCGGCCAACCGATTACCGACGCAACGATGGATGCCGAAGCCGAACGAGATGTGCGTGCGCGGACGCTCGCGATCGATGATGTAGTCATTCGGCCGCTCGATCACCTCGTCGTCGCGGTTGCCCGACACGTACCACATCACGACCTTGTCGCCGGCGCGGATCTTCTTGCCCTGAAACTCGATGTCCTCGACCGCCGTACGCCGCATATGCGCCAGCGGCGTCTGCCAGCGGATCGTTTCCGACACCATCGAGGAGATCAGCGACGGGTTCGCGCGCAGCTTCGCGTATTGGTCGGGGTTCTGATTGAGCGCCAGAACCGAGCCTGAAATCGTGTTACGTGTCGTGTCGTTGCCGCCGACGGTCAGCAGCACGACGTTGCCGAAATACTCGCGCGCTTCCATGTTGCGCGTCTGCGGATGATGCGCGAGCATCGAAATCAAGTCATGTCCCGGCGCAGCGTTGACCTTCTTGTTCCACAGACTGGCGAAATACGCGTTGTACTCGCCGAAAATCTGCATCTTCTGCTCGAACGTTTCGACCAAACCGCCCGGCATCGGTACCGCCGTCACGACATCGGACCAATAGGTGATCTTGCGCCGGTCTTCCTGCGGCGCATCGAACAGCGTGGCGAGCGTCATCGCCGTCAGCTCCTTCGACACCAGATCAACCCAGTCGAACTCTTCGCCGATCGGCAGCCCGTCGAGAATGGTGGCGGCGCGCTCGCGAATCTCGACCGCCATCAGGGCCAATGCCGGCGGCGCGACCGCGGGACTTACCGCCTTGCGCTGCACGTCATGGCGCGGGGGGTCCATTGCGATGAACATCGGCAGCGGCTCCATATTCTGGTTGCTGCCGCCCGCGATCGTAATGCCGCCACGCATATAGTCGGACGAGAAGACCTGGTGGTTCGTATCGACCGCCATGATGTCGTTGTATTTCGTGATCGACCAATAAGGCCCGAACTCGTGCTCGGCCGTATAGTGCACGGGATCTTCGCGCCGCAACCGCTCGAAGGTCGGCCACATCGTGTCCGACTGAAACAGTGCCGGCTGCGCCGGATCCAATGCCGCAAGCGGCTCGGCATAAGCGGCCGCGCGCGCCGCGTCCAAGTCGGCCTTGATCGCGATGTTCATGGACTGAGACTCCTAAGCTTCGACCAACGACTGCAACACCGCCGCCGTCCGTTCGATGAAAACCTTGCGCTCGCGCCCCTCAAGCGGCTCGTCGCGGATCAACCGCTCGACAAGCAAGCCGATGAACACGGCCGCGAAAATACGCGCGCGCGCCTCGACATTCGGCCCGCCGATCCACGCGCGTATGGGACCCATGAAGCGTTCCTGCACCGCTGCGTTCACCAGGGGCGCCGTCACCGGCGACGTCGCCGCTCGCAGCAGAAACTGAAACGCATGGGTGCGGTCCATGTCCTGATGCGCGTGACCGGCCATCATCTTGGCCATCTCGACCGCGAAGGTCTCGCGCTGCCAGTCGTGAAAGGCGTGCGGCCGAATGGAATGCTTCAGCGCCGCAGCGAACAATCCATCCTTGCCGCCGAAATACCGGTTGATCAGCGCCGCATCGACGCCGGCATCCGCCGCGATGTCGCGCAGGAACGCACCCTCATAACCGGACCTGGCGAAATGAATCTTGGCCGCCGCCAAAATGGCGGCCTGCGTCGCCTCGGCATCGCGTTTGCGCACGATGGGACGATCCGAAACAAGGGCAGCGACCTTTGTCATCCTGAAATGACAAATGCCCCCTACACCGCCCCATGTCAACCGGAAATGACATAGCTCCGGCGCGCGTCGTAAAGGGACGCCGGTATCACTGTCGCAAACCTCATCGAAGCGGCCGAACGCCGCGCTTGCACGCACACATATGGACCCCCGACGACGAATCTGAAACGGATAGCCCAACACGTCGAGGCGTGCCCGGTGCGATGGCCGCCGATCCCCCTGTTCTCGAGAGGTTCGCCCACTCGAAAAGGCCTTTGGGATTGATTTAGGTCAACGTCCCGCGCCTGCCAGAACGGCATGTTGCGTCGCGACAAGCGGCGACTTCATCCGATCGCGAGGGGCACTATGCAGCCAGTTTCCGGTCCACGACGGGCTCAATTCGATCTCTTTCTCGTCCCCGGCCTCTTCATCTTCTTCCTGTTTCTTGGATTTGCCGTCGCATCGCAGACCCACGATCCGCTGATGTCGATCCAGGCGTGGACGTTCATGGCGGGGATAGGCATTGCGCTCGCCTTTTTCGTCAAGCGCTACAGCGAGGGCGTGCCGGCGGACGACGCCGGCGCCTATGCCGACGACGTCGTCAAGGCGGGCGTGATCGCCTCGATGTTCTGGGGCATTGCCGGCATGCTGGTCGGCGTCGTCATCGCGCTGCAGCTTTCGTTTCCGCATCTCTTCTATTTTCCGGACATTCCTGAGAGTTCGTTCGGGCGCCTTAGGCCCTTGCATACGTCGGCGGTAATCTTCGCCTTCGGCGGCAACGTGCTGATCGCGACCTCGTTCTATGTCGTCCAGCGTACATCCAAGGCGCGGCTCGCCGGCGGACTTTGGCCTTGGTTCGTGTTCTGGGGCTATCAGATCTTCATCTTGGTCGCGGGCACCGGCTATCTGATCGGCGTTACGCAATCGCGCGAGTATGCCGAGCCTGAGTGGTACGCAGATCTGTGGCTAACGCTCGTTTGGGTCGCCTATCTGCTCGTGTTCCTGGGCACGCTGTGGAAGCGAAAAGAGCCGCACATTTATGTCGCGAACTGGTTCTATCTCGCATTCATAGTGACGATCGCGATGCTGCACATCGTGAACAATCTGGCGATGCCGGTATCGTGGGTAGGCATCAAGAGTTACTCGCTGTTCGCGGGCGTGCAGGACGCACTGACGCAGTGGTGGTACGGCCACAACGCCGTCGGGTTCTTCCTGACGGCGGGGTTCCTCGCGATCATGTACTACTTCATTCCGAAGCAAGCCGAGCGGCCGGTCTATTCGTACCGGCTCTCGATCATCCATTTCTGGTCGCTGATCTTCATCTACATCTGGGCGGGGCCGCATCACCTGCACTACACGGCGTTGCCGGTGTGGGCGCAGACGTTGGGCATGACTTTCTCGATCATGTTGTGGATGCCGTCATGGGGCGGGATGATCAACGGCCTGATGACGCTGTCGGGCGCATGGGACAAGCTTCGCACCGATCCCGTGCTGCGCATGCTGGTCGTCTCCGTCGCGTTCTACGGGATGTCGACCTTCGAGGGGCCCGTTATGTCGATCAAGGCGGTGAACGCGCTCTCGCACTACACCGACTGGACGATCGGGCACGTGCATTCCGGTGCGCTCGGCTGGGTCGGGTTCGTTTCGTTCGGCGCGCTCTATTGCCTGACGCCTTGGCTGTGGCGGCGCGAACGGCTTTACTCGCTGGCGCTCGTCGAGTGGCACTTCTGGGTCGCGACCATCGGGATCGTCTTCTACATTACGGCCATGTGGGTGTCGGGCATCATGCAGGGCTTGATGTGGCGCGCCTATAACGACTTCGGCTTCCTCGAATATTCGTTCGTCGAGACGGTCGAAGCGATGCATCCCTATTACATCATCCGCGCGCTCGGCGGACTGCTTTATCTCAGCGGTGCGATCATCATGGCCTACAATCTCTATCGCACGGCGCGGGGCGACGTGCGGGTGAGCGAACCATTGGCTCTTAAGCCGCAACTGGCCACGGCGTAGGAGGCGACACATGCTCAATCACGGGACACTCGAACGTCATTCGCTGTTGCTGGTTGCCGGTATTCTGATCGTCGTGGCGATCGGCGGTATCGTCGAAATCGCGCCGTTGTTCTATCTCGAAAGCACGATCGAGAAGGTGCAGGGCATGCGGCCCTACACGCCGCTGGAGCTCGCCGGGCGCAAGATCTACGTGCGCGAGGGCTGTTATCTCTGTCACAGCCAGATGGTGCGGCCGTTGCGCGACGAGGTCGAACGCTATGGGCACTACAGCTTGGCGGCGGAGAGCATCTACGACCATCCCTTCCAGTGGGGTTCGAAGCGCACAGGACCGGATCTCGCGCGTGTGGGCGCCAAGTACTCGGACGAATGGCACCGCGCGCATCTGGTCGATCCGCGCTCGGTGGTGCCCGAGTCGGTAATGCCGCCGTACAAATTCCTGGAGACGACGCCTCTGTCATTCGACGACGTGGCGGGCGAGTTGACGGCGAACCGCATGGTCGGCGTGCCGTACACCGACGACATGGTCGCGAACGCCAGGGCGGACCTGATCGCCCAGGCGACGCCCGACGACGAGGGCCAGGACGCGTTCAAGAAACGCTATGCCAAGGCCGAGGCGCGCGATTTCGACGGCGATCCGAAGCGGATCACCGAGATGGACGCGCTGGTCGCCTATCTGCAAATGCTGGGCACGCTTGTCGATTTCAAAACCTATCAGGCGGATGCGCCTGAGAACCGGCGGTAGGGGCCATGGACTACGACACGCTCGCCACGTTTTCGCGCAGTTGGGGCACGGTCTATCTGATGCTCGTGTTCTTTGCGCTGTGCGCCTATGCGCTGTGGCCGCGCAACAAGGACAAGTTTGATCGCGCCTCGCGCATGCCTTTGGATGAGGACGACCGCTGATGGCCAAGCGCAACGAGATCGACAAGGCCACCGGCACCGAAACCACGGGGCACGAGTGGGACGGCATCAAAGAGTTGAACACGCCGCTGCCGCGCTGGTGGCTATGGGTGTTTTACGCGACGATCGTTTGGGCCGTCGGCTATTGGGTGCTCTACCCGGCTTGGCCGATGGTGACCGGGTACACGCAGGGTGTGCTCAATCATTCGCAGCGCGCCGACGTGGCGCAGGCGGTGACGGAGATGAAGACCCAACGCGCCGTGCAGGGCAAGCAACTGCAAGGCGCGACGCTGCAGCAGATCGAAGCCGATCCCAACTTGCTTCAGTTCGCGCGCGAGGCCGGCAAGTCGGCGTTCGGCGATAATTGCGCGACGTGTCACGGTTCGGGCGCGCAGGGGTTCAAAGGCTATCCCAATCTGAACGACGACATCTGGCTGTGGGGCGGCACGCTCGACGACATTCGCCACACCATCCAAGTAGGCGTGCGTTCCGCGCATCCGGAGGCGCGCGTGTCGCAGATGCCCGCGTATGGGCGCGATGCGTTGTTGGAGAAAAACCAGATCGGAGACCTGACGCAGTATGTTCTGAAGCTGTCGGGTCAGAAGGCAAACGCGGCGGCAGCCGCGCGCGCAGAGCCGGTGTTTAAGGAACAATGCGCCGCGTGTCATGGCGACGACGGTCGCGGCAAGCGCGAGTTCGGCTCGCCGAATTTAACCGATCGCGAGTGGCTCTACGGCGGCAGCGCCGACGAGATCCGCACGCAGATCGAACAAGGCCGCGGCGGCGTGATGCCGACGTGGGGTACGCGCCTCGACGCAATGACGGTCGATGCACTGGCGGTTTACGTTCACAGTTTGGGGGGCGGCGAGTAAAGCGCCGCTCCGAGGGTCCCGTGCGCCATGAGTGCGCCGATCATGTCAACCTTGAAAGCGGTCGCTGCGGAAACGCACGCGCTTGCCGCGGACGGCGTGCAGCGCAGCGACGCGCGGGCCACGAACAGCGCCGCCGTGCGGCGGGACTACGTCGCGCGCGTGCCGATCTATCCAAAGCTCGTTCACGGCAACTTCCGGCTTCTGAAATGGGTCGGGATGGCGGTGATGTTGGGCGTCTATTACGTCCTGCCCTGGCTGCGCTGGGATCGCGGTCCGAATGCGCCGGACCAAGCCGTGCTTGTCGATCTCGTGCGCGAGCGGTTCTATTTCTTCTTCATCGAAATTTGGCCGCAGGAGATTTACTACGTCACCGGGCTTTTGATCCTGGCTTCGTTGCTGCTGTTTCTCGTGACGTCGCTGTTCGGGCGCGTGTGGTGCGGGTATGCGTGTCCGCAGACGGTCTGGACCGATCTCTACATCATGGTCGAGCGTTTGATCGAAGGAGACCGAAACGAACGAATCCGCCTCGACAAGTCGTCGTGGACTGCGGAGAAGGCCGCCAAGAAAACGGCAAAGCATGCGGCGTGGCTTTTGATCGCCGCGCTCACGGGCGGTGCGTGGATTTTCTATTTCCACGATGCGCCAACCTTGGCGGCGAATCTATTCCAAGGCACGGCCGACACGACGGCGTATCTGTTTCTCGGGATACTGACGTTCACGACCTATTGGCTTGCCGGGCACATGCGCGAGCAGGTGTGCACGTATATGTGCCCGTGGCCGCGTATTCAGGCGGCCCTCGTCGATCGCGATACGCTGATGGTGACCTATCGCAGCGCACGCGGCGAACCCCGCGGGCCGCACAAGAAAGGCCAGCCGTGGGACGGGCGCGGGCACTGCATCGACTGCAACCAGTGCGTAGCGGCGTGCCCCATGGGCATCGATATTCGCGACGGCGATCAGCTTGAGTGCATCAATTGCGCGCTGTGTGTCGACGCCTGCAACGACGTGATGAAGCGCGTGGGGTTGCCGCGCGGATTGATCGGCTACGACTCGCTCGGCCACATGGAGCAGAAGGCGCAGGGCGTGACGGCGCGGTACCGATTCCTGCGGCCACGCGTCGTCGTCTATGCGGTAGCGCTGGTCGCGGTGGCGGCGGTGATGCTGTTCGCGTTGAACACGCGGGCGACGATCGATCTCAATGTGTTGCGCGACCGCAACCCGACCTTCGTGCGGCTTTCCGACGGATCCGTGCGCAACGCCTATACGGTCAAAGTGATGAACCGGGCGAATGTGCAGCGCGATTTCACGCTCTCGATCGACGGGCCTAAGGGCTTCGACGTCAAGATCGTGGGCGTCGAACAGGTGCGGCTGCCCATTTCGTTCGCCGTCGACAGCGACCGCTTGCGCACGTTGCGCGTTTTGGTGACCGTGCCGACAGCCTCGCTGACAGCGGAGTCGATGCCGATCACGTTCGCGGTCGCCGACGGCGCTGAAACAAAGTCGACAGAGACTGTCTTTCTTTCGGATGGAGACGAGCGATGACGTTCGAACTGAAAGGCTGGCATGTGCTTGTCATGCTGCTGACGTTCTTTGGCATCACCATCGCCGTGAATGTTGTGTTCACGACCTATGCGCTGTCGACGTTTTCGGGCGAGGATGTGTCGAAGCCTTATCTTCGCGGGCTTGAGTACAACAAGACGCTCGCCGCGCGCGCCGAACAAGCGAAGCTGAAGTGGACGGCATCGATCGACGTCGCGCGCGAGAGCGCGTCGGACGCAGTCATCACCGTATCGATTGCCGGTGCGGACGGTCAGCCCGAGGGCGGTCTTACGGTGACGGCGCTATTGAAGCGTCCCACCGACGCCAATTTGGACACGACGGTCACGCTCGATCCCTTGGGCGGCGGGCAGTATCGCGGTCGCGTTAGCGATGTCGCGGCCGGACAGTGGGAGGTCATTGCGCGCGCCGGGACGGGCGATGTGCCGTCGTTCGAGGCGCAGCGGCGGGTGATGTTGAAATGACCGCGGCGACCTTCAGCCAGGCTTTGCGGATCGACCCGACGCCCTTCGTGCGGCGGGAACGGCAGGGTACGTCCCGGCTTGAGCTTGCGGTCAAGGGCATGCGCTGCGCGGGCTGCATGGCGAAGATCGAGCGCGGCGTCGGTGCGCTGCCGGGGGTCGAAGAGGCGCGGGTCAATCTGTCGTCGGCCAAGCTTGCGGTGCGCTGGCGCGAAGGGCGGACATCAGCGGACGCGATCGTCGCGTGCGTCAACGCGCTGGGGTTCGAAGCGTTTCCATATGATCCCGATGCAGTCATCCGTCATGAAGACGAGGAAGGCCGCTTCCTGCTGCGCTGCCTTGCCGTTTCCGGATTTGCAGCGTCGAACGTGATGTTCCTATCGATCTGCATCTGGGCGGGTCTCGACGGCGAGATGGGCGAAGGCACGCGCTCGCTGCTGCATTGGATCTCGGGGTTGATCGCGATTCCCTCCGCGCTCTATGCCGGGCGGCCGTTCTTCCGCTCGGCATTGGCCAGCCTTGCGCGAGGTCAAGCGAATATGGATGTGCCGATCACCCTCGGCATCCTGCTCGCACTGGGCCTCAGCGTGTTCGAGGCGATGGCCGGAGGACGCTATGCGTACTTTGACGCCGCGGTCAGTCTGCCGTTCTTGCTGCTGATCGGGCGGTATCTGGATCACCTGCTTCGCCGCAAGGCGCGGGCGGCGGCGTTGGATCTCGCGGCCATGCAGACGGGAACGGCGACGCGCCTCGCGGCCGACGGACGGACGGAGCCGGTCGCAGCGCGCGACATCGGTCCGGGCGATCGTTTGCTGCTGGCGGTGGGTGATCGTGTGCCGGTCGATTGCACGGTCGAGGCGGGCTCGGGCGATGTCGACGTCTCGCTGGTGACGGGCGAGAGCCTGCCGGTGCTGGTGGCGCCGGGGGCAGCGATGAAGAGCGGAGCGCTCATCATCGGTCGGCCGCTGACGGTGCGTGCGACGGCACGCGTGCAGGATTCACTCGTCGCCGAGATGGCGCGATTGCTGGAGGCTGGGCAACAGACGCGCGGGCGCTATGTGCGGTTGGCCGATCGGGCTGCCGCACTTTACGTACCTGTTGTGCATGGCCTTGCAGTAGCCGTGCTCTTGGGCGGGTTGGCGTTTGGCCTTGGGTTTCACGCGGCGATCACGAATGCGATCGCGCTTTTGATCATCACCTGTCCTTGCGCCTTGGGCCTGGCGGTACCGGCGGTGCAGATCGTGGCGACAAGCCGCCTGTTCCGTGCGGGGCTGTTGGTCAAATCGGGCGATGCGCTGGAGCGGTTGGCCGAGGCCGACGTCGCCGTGTTCGACAAGACGGGGACACTGACGCGCGGGTATCCGGTGTTGACGAATGCGGCCGCGATTGCGGGCGACGATCTGGAACTCGCGGCCTCGCTCGCGCGGGTGAGCCGTCATCCCTTGTCGCGTGCGTTGGCCGAGGCCGCCGGCGCGGGCGTTCCGGCACAGGATGTGCGCGAGGTCGCGGGTGAGGGTCTTGAGGCTGTCGTCGGCGGCGAAGCCGTGCGTTTGGGACGGGCGGCGTGGGTCGGTCTCGACGCGCCTGCATCGTCCGATTCAGCGAGCCATTTGTGGCTGCGGCGCGGGACGCGCGCACCGGTGCGTTTCGACTTTGAAGATACGCTACGGTCCGATGCTGCGGCGACAGTGACTGCGTTGAGGGCGCGCGGGCTTGCAGTCGAGATGCTGTCGGGTGACCGCGATGCACCGGCTGCGGCGATGGCAGCGGCGACCGGCATTACCGCCTGGCGCGGCGCAAGCGACCCGAAGCAGAAGGCTGAGCGGTTGGAGACGCTGCGCGCCGGCGGACGACGCGCGCTGATGGTGGGCGACGGGTTGAACGATGCGGCAGCGCTGTCGCTTGCGCATGTGTCGATCTCGCCGGGCACGGCGGCGCAAGCCAGCCAAGCGGCATCCGATATGGTGCTGCAGGGCGAGGGCTTGGCGCCGATTGCCGAAGCGATCGACGTTGCACGCGGGGCGCGGCGGCTTGTGTTTCAGAATTTTGCGTTCGCCGCCGTCTATAATCTGGCTGCCGTGCCGCTCGCGGCGATGGGGCTCGTCACGCCGTTGATTGCGGCGGTCGCCATGTCGGCGTCGTCGCTGATCGTCATGCTGAATGCGTTGCGGCTGTCAGCGCGGAGATAGACGATGGACGCGTTCCTCGTTCTGACGGTCGCTGCGATCCTGCTAGGCGGGCTTGGGGTGTGGCTGTTCTTCTGGACGCTGAAGAGCGGGCAATACGACGATCTCGACGGCGCGGCGCAGCGTATCTTGATGGACGACGACGAGGATTCAGCGCGCTGACACGCCGTCGTCTTCGATGACCGTCCGATAGGCGTGCCACGTTGCGTGGCCGACCAGCGGGAACACGACAATCAATCCCATGAACAGGGTCGCGATGCCCGCAGCGATCAGGACGGCGATCAGCCACGCCCACAGCAGCATGGGGCCTGGATTATTCATGACCAGGCGGGCGCTGACTGCCATGGCGGTGAACGCATCGACGTCGTGACGTAGGAGGATGGGCACGGCGACCGCGCTAAGGGCGAAAACGATGAACGCCAAGACCGCACCGATGGCAGTGCCCAATACCACCATGGCTAGGCCCGCAGGCGTCGTGAGCGCGAAGCGCACGAACTCGAACCACGGCGTGTGGTCGCCGTAGGAAAAAAGCGCGTAGTTCAGCGTCGCGAGGCGCAGCCACACGAGGTAGATGAACATCAGCGTGAAGGCGAGATAAGCGAGTTGCACCGGCGCCGCCGGACGCACGGCGAGGATGTCGCGAAAGATCACGGGCTCACCACGTTCAAAACGGCGGCTCATCTCATAAAGGCCGATCGCAAGGATGGGGCAAACGAGCATGAAACCCGCACTCAGTGCGGGGACGAGCGATTCGAGATTGATAGCCCAGAGCCCGGCAGTGAAGATCAGGCCTATGGCGACGAACGCGGCGCCGTAGCCCAGGCTGAGAGCCGGGTAACGCCACATGTCGCGCCAGCCGGCGGCAAGCCAGTTCCACGGATCGTCCATTGCGGGCGCATAGATGCGCAGACGTCCCAGCGCCTCATTTGTCGAGGCTGATCGAGCCTTGGCCATTCTTTTGGTCCTTGGCGTTTCTTCCCAGTTGAAGCCTGGAGCCCCGGCATACTCGCAGCCTTGATTTAGATCAATCTATCGTAAGCGCTTGTCTGGCCGCTGGGGCTTCGAGGGATCGTTCTAGGACGGTTCCCGAGCGAAATGCGTCGACCCGAGGGACAGGAACCTTGAGGCCTTAGCCCGCGTTGTGTGACGGCGGGAAATGCGCACCCAACGAGCATAGAAACAGATGTCGGTACGTCTTCAAATCGCCGCGCTCATATTCATGATGGTCCAGGCCGTATTCTTTGGTTTCGGAGTCGTCTTGGTGCTCGCGACGCCTCTCACGGCGTGGGCGGTGCAACTCATACCTTTGGTGATCGGCCTTAGCGTGATCGTTTCGGCACCGGCAGCCTGGATGATCGCGCCGCACATGCGGTCGCGCTTTGGCAATCGGCAACTCGCCCGGCGCCCTCCGAGAGAGCCGGGCGTCATATGAGTGGCTGGGGTACTAGGATTCGAACCTAGGAATGGCGGAATCAAAATCCGCTGCCTTACCACTTGGCTATACCCCAATGGCTCTCGGATCCGCGCTTAGCGCTGTTGGCGCGGCGGAAGGCGCGGGACCATAAGGGCATGGGCGCGCGAAGGCAACGCCCTGCAAAATCTAGCAAATCCGACGGCAAAACGTCCCAGTTACCGCGGCGGCGCACCGGGGCGGCTCAGAAGCTGCGGTGGCACTGGCAGGGTAGCGATTCGATCGGCTTCAAGACTGCCGAAATACAGCAAGCCGTCCCTCTCGTTTACGCTGGTGATTGCCTTGATCACCTGCCCGCGCGGATCCTGGAGCGTCGCGACCACTTGGCCCTGCAGATTGATCGCGACCACACAGCCCCAGTACTCCGGCGCCGGCTGCGGCAACAAGCCGATCGACTGCAGACGGAACGCCACCTTGCGCATAAACGGATTGGGAAGCTGCTCTTCCAGTGCCTTGATGCGCGGTCCCGCGAGCGCCACCCAGAACAGGTCGCGACCATTGAACGACAGATTGTCCGGATACCCGGGCAGGTTCTCGATGAAGGTGTCTTTCGTCCCGGCCTTCGTCCCTTTGAGCCAGTAGCGCGTAATGCGGTGCGCCGCGGTCTCGTTCACCAGCACGTATTCCTCATCCGGCCCCAGCGCCACGCCGTTAGCGAACGCAAGCCCCCCAACGCGCGCCTGCAGTGTCGACGACCGCGGATCGAACGAGAACAACCGCCCCGTCGCCTGGCCCTCAAAGAAGTCGAGCATGAACTCGTCGATCCCAAAGCGCGTGGATGCGTCGCTGAAATAGATCGTGCCGTCTTTGGCGATATCGAGATCGTCGACGAACAGCATCGGCCGGTTCTCATACCGGTCGGCGACCACGATCACCTGCCCCGCCGGCGTAATCGCGAGCAGCCCTTTCTTGGCGTCGGCGACAACGATGTTGCCGAACGGATCGTGCTGCAGGCCAAGCGGCCGCCCGCCCGTTTCAGCCACCTTTTCGAAACTGCCCGGCGCTGCTTGGCCAGTGCCACCAGGAACGGCCGGCACAGGGCCGCCGCCAGCCGGCCCATCGATCCGTACACGGACAATTCGACCGTCGGCGAGCCCAGTATAGGCATAGCCGTCTTTGACCGTAACGTCCTCGGGCCCCTTCCCCATCGCCTCGCCGAGCCAGCGCACGCTGCGCAACGCTTCATTGGGTTGGAACAGACCGATGAACCCGGGATTTGGCCCAACGGTCACGGCAACGGGTTCGATGCGCGTCGGCCACGCGACGATGTAACCCACAGCGATCAAAACCAGGGCCAAAAGCCCGATCAGGACATAGCGCACGGCGATCCCCCTGTTTGCCCCTTCTGAAGCGAAAGGTTGCGAGGACATTTTGCCCGCCTTGCCCCACCCCTGACCAGCCTGTATAAGACCGCCCTTCCCGAGCCGGGTTGACGCAGTCGCCGGCGCATATGGAATACGGAGAGTAGCTCAGCCTGGTAGAGCACTGCTTTCGGGAGGCAGGGGCCGGAGGTTCAAATCCTCTCTCTCCGACCATTTTCCCGGTACGTTCGAATTTCGCCCAATTTTTTCCATAGAAAAAGGCCGCCGCGAGCCGCGACGGCCTCTGAATGACGCGGAAATTGGCGCGCCTTACACGAAGAAGACGAAGTCGTTCGCGTCGATCAGCGACGCGTTGCCGATGCCTACCAGACGAATGACTTGATCCGCTTCTCCGTCAATGGTCACCAGCGTATCTGCCCCGACATCGGTGATGGCGACATGGAGCGCGAAATCGGCTTCCAGGAACCCGAACGCGGACAAATCGATCAGGTCCTGTCCGCCGGCCGGGTTGGCGTCGAAGCCGGTAATCCGGTCGCTGCCGAAGTCGTCCCCGAATACGAACGTGTCAAGGCCGGTACCGCCGTCGAGCCTGTCGTTGCCCGCACCGCCTTCGAGCTTGTCATTGCCCGCACCACCTGACAGTTGATCGTTGCCGTCCTCGCCGTAAAGTTCGTCGTTGCCGGCCCCGCCGTTGACGATGTCGTTGCCGGCCCCGCCATAGGCTTTGTCGTTGCCGCCGTCGCCGTTGACGATGTCGCTGCCGTCGCCGCCGAACAACTCGTCGTCGCCTTGTCCGCCGTTGACGATGTCGTTGCCTTCCTTGCCGAGCAAGATGTCATCGCCGTCGCCGCCGTTGACGATGTCGTTGCCTAAGCCGCCACTGGCCCAGTCATCGCCGCCGTCCATATTGATGATGTCGTTGCCCTCATCGCCGTTGGCGTTGTCGTCGCCCGCCCCGGCATTAAGGATATCGTTGTTGGCTCCGCCCCTCAGGAAGTCGTTGCCCTTTCCGCCGTCGAGGAAATCGTTACCGCCGTCGCCGTAGAGCGTATCGATCCCGTCCCGGCCGAAAAGCCAGTCGTTGCCGTTCTTCCCGATCATCAGATCGGCCTTCAGGGTCGCGGCAGTATCGGCGCCGAACTTATAGTCGCTGCCGTTGCCGAACTCCATGCGGTTGGCCACCCCGAAACCGTCGAGGTGCAAGTGATCGGCGCCGCTATTGCGCGCGACGATCTCCGCGACCGTCACGCCCATGATGCCGGCCAACAGCTCCGGATTCCCAGCGAGCCTGTTCTGGTAATAGAACGGGTCACCGGCCTTCAGCGCGTCGAACTGAATGGCGTTGAGCAGCGTAAACGTCTCGCCGAGCTGGCTGTCGTAATACGGCTTCTCGAGCATGCCGCCGACGATCGAATCAAGTTTGTTGATGTCGTTGCCGTAGACATTCTTGAGCGCGATGATTCTGGCGTCGCCGGGCGCATATCCGTTGGCTGCGGCGAACGCGTCGAAGTCGGCGTAAGTCGTAAGGCCGAGTCCAGCGCGCAGCACATTGTAGTTCCACACGCCGTGGTCGCGACCGCGCTGAATGTCGAATGCCTCAAGGTCGGCGGTGTTGATGCCGAACAGCGCCGCGCGGTTGCCGTCCGCGACGAAACCATCGACCTCCTGCGCATACTGCGCGCTGAGGCCGCGCACCCAAGCGTCGATGTCGGCCACGCTGTGTCCCGCGCCAGGAACATTCTGGGCCGCCCCAGCGAGGTTGAAGGCCGCGCCCAACGAGATATCTAGGTATGTCGAACCGTCTGCATGCAGGAGCTTGTAGTCGTTGCTCGACTGGTCGTGCCCAAAGCGGAAGGCGACCGTCGTCCATTCGTTGATGATGCCCGGCCCGATCGGGTTCGGGTTGAACTGCTTGTAAGCGGCGAGAAGATCGTCCGCGTGTGTACCTTGCAGCTTCGGCAGATACTCCTCGAACACAACGTGCTGGAATTCCGCTTCGTTGATCGCGCGCGCCGCCTCGAAGAGTTCGTCCTGCGACCAACCTTGCGACGTCGCGTACGGCGTCAGTTGGTCGACTTGATAGTTGTGCTCCCGCGCCCAAATCGTCTGCTGCACGATAAGCGGCGCCTGCTGATTGGCCCGGTTGTCGCCGGCGTAGAATAAGTTCTCGAACGTGGCATCGGCGGGGTTCGTCGCTGGGTTTGGCAGGCCGCCGAATCCAGGCTCCGTGAAGATTTGAAGCACTTGCAGCGAGGTGAGGCCGGCATCCACGCCGACTTCCTTGATAGTTGGCAGCAGCCCGCCCGCACCGAGCAGCAGCTTGGCCGATTGCACGCCCCCGCCAAGGTCGTCGCGCGCAAGATCTTCCCGCGCCTGGTTGTTGCCATACACCATGCTCAGATCGAGGAAGCTCGTTTCCTCGTTGAACTGCTGCCGCACGCCGTTGGCGTCAGTTACGCCGGGCGTGCGCGCGATCGGAAACGGCAGGCCGTCGATGAACAGCGGCGGTCCGCCGGATGGCCCGGTGGAAGCTTCCGCCATGTCGTGGGTGAGGAACTGGCCGAAAAAGTCGAACATCTCATTGACGGCAAAAGAGCTTGGAATGTTCTGGTTGTTCGGACCCAACGCCATGACCGCGTCCGAGACAGCGTGCGCCTGTGGCATGTTGCCGACGAGCTGAGGCGGATTGAGCGGCGGCGTCGAGTGCTGAACAGGCAGCGCCATCCCGCCGAGACCGTCCGTGTAGCTGTTCGGCGTAATCCTGATAAACGTGTCGCCGTACTCGCCGACATCGTTCGCGTTGTTGCCGTCGCCGTCGTTGTTGCTGCCGTTGGGATTGCGGGCCAAGATCGCGTCAAGCCCGGCAAAAATGCTAGCCATGTCTCAATTCCCCCTATGCCGTGGCGACATTCAACAGACGCGACGCGCTGTATCGACGTGTAACACGCAGCTTTCCGCGGGGTCTCGATACCCTGCGGCAAGGTCGCAGGTCCGTCAGAGACTATCCGTTCGAGCTAGTGCAATCCCAATCGCGCAACACAAGATGCGCTGGACCACCGCGCAATTGTCGCGGATCTCGGGCGCAGCGCCGCGGCAAGGTACTCAACCGACTTGGGCTGCCGCCGGATTATTTGGCAACATATGGTGGTGACCCTTCGCTGATCGCTCATGCGACGCGCTCTCGAGTCGCCGCAAACGCTCTACCTCCTATGGATAGTGCCCCCCAGAGGCGCGTGGCAGCGCGCAAACCCGTGCGCAATTCTTAACGAACCGTAAAGCGCGCGAGTGACAGGATCGCGCCTAACAGAATCCTTACGCCCTGCGCCGTAACATTTCGCACATTCGCTTCTTCGTCTGGACTAATCGCAATGTATGTCGGCGCAATGCCAACGCCGGATTCGCCCGATACGGCGGCGCTGATCGAGCGCGAGAAAATCCGGCTCGCTTACGGCACGTGGGTACAGTACGTGGACGGCCGCGTCTTCGCCCTGCTGCTCACGCTGCTGATGTGCGGCTTTGTGCCTGGCTTGGGCAACACCCCTCTCTGGATCGGCGCACTCTGGCTCGCCGTCGACTTCATTTGGTCCGCCGTGTCGTCGGCTCTCGCCCAATACTACTTCCGGCACAGCCAAACCCGCAGCACCGGGTTCTGGCGCACGATCCTCGCTGCAATTTGGGTTGCCCACGGATTTTACTGGGGGATGGCCCTCATGCTGTTCTGGGATCCGGCGAACCCTGCCAACCAAGCAATCCTCAGCACGGTCGTGGTCGGCGTGATGGTCTCGTATCTCGCCTCGCTTGCACCCAGCTTCCCAACGCTAGCGGCGGCGATGAGCGCGTTGTTCAGCGTCGCTTGGATCCAGATCGCGTTAGGTGGCGGAGCGCTGGCGCCGGTGTTTCTTGTGATGCTGCCGTGCTTTGGATTCATACTCGCGAACTACTCATACCAAGCAGCTCAAAAGTATCACCACGCGCTCCGTCTGAGATACGAGAACGAGATCCTCGCACGAGACCTGATGAAGGCGAACCAGGCCAAGAGCAACTTCCTGGCTTCGATGAGCCACGAACTGCGCACGCCGCTGAACGCGATCCTCGGCTACGCCGACCTCATTCGCCAACGCACCTTCGGTCCTATCGCACCGGCGCGCTATGCCGTCTACGTCGAAGACATCCATTCCAGCGGCGAGCATCTCTTGAAGATGATCAACGATCTTCTGGATCTGGCGAAGATCGAAGCCGGCAAGCGCGAGTTCAATTTCGCCGCCGTCCATCTTCAATCGATCGCACAAGAGGCCGTCAAACTCGTCGAGCCGCAGGCCGAGCGCGCGCTCGTCACCATCATGCTGAACATCAAGCACGACGCTGTCATCAAAGCCGACGCGCGCGCGGTAAAGCAGATAATCGTGAACCTGCTGTCGAATGCGGTGAAGTTCTCGCGTACTGGTGGCATCGCCGTCCTCTTCTGCGAAGTCATGGGCGACGACCGCACGGCGTTGGGCGTCAAGGACACCGGCACCGGCATGACGCCCGAGATGCAGCAGCACGCCGGCGAGCCCTTCAAGCAAGATGCCGACGTCTACACCGTCGAAGGCCACGGCACCGGCCTCGGCCTTCCGATCGTCAAAGGCCTGATCGAAGCCCATCAGGGCCAACTCAAGATCGAAAGCACGCCGGGCGCCGGCTCGAAAGTCTGGGTGGAATTTCCGCCCGAGCGCCTGCTGCGCAAAGCCGAGGCCGCCTAAGACGGCCCCTCCCGCGAGCTCACCGCCACCGAACACCCAGACGTCGTATCAAGCGTCAGTCGATCGCCTGGATCGCCACGCTATTCGCCACGATCTTGGCCACCAGCCCATTGATCTCGTCGGCTGTGACCTCTCGATCGCCGATCGCCTCCTGCAATTGTCGATAGCCGTCGTTGACCAGTTGAATAGCTTCGCGCCCCGTGGTGATCGCCGCCGGTAGGTTCGCGATCACCTCGCCCAGCAACGCAATAACAGCCGCCGCACTCATGCGCCCGCTCCTTTGAGTTTGGTTTGCGCCTCGCCGACCGCGTTCCTGACGTTTTCGATCGCCGTCAGCGCCGCGACGAGTTGACCGGCGTCCACCTCCGTGCCGTTCAGCACCGGCGCCGCTTCCGCGATGGCGACGCTGGCCGCCTTCTCGACGATCTTGATGCGCGTCCACACCGCGCGGTCTTTGCACAGACGCACGACGCCCGCCTGCGCATCGCAGGTCGGCAAGCGCCCGTAGATCAAGATAGCCTGCTGCGTCGTTTCATAGGCGGCAAGCGTGATCTTCGCCGCGCGCCGCGCCTGACCGTCATACCCAAGCGGCGCCAGAAGCGCGCAAGCAGCCAACGCCGCCGCGATGTAGGCCGCCGCCATCGTGTTTATCACCAGCCGCAACCCGGTCGTCGTCTTCGAACGCCTCATGGCGCTTTGCCCTCCGGCGCCTTCACCGGCGTCCACGACAGCGCGCCGTCCGCCTTGACGCGGCCGTACCAAGCGATCGCACCGCCCACGATGTTCGCAGTGCCGACGATCAATTCCGCCAGTTGATCCTGCAACGTCGCGTCGAGCTTCACGCCCGCTAGCGTCGCGACGCCCGCAAGCAGCGCGACGATCGAACCCCACACGGTCTTCGACTGCCACCAAACTTTGATGCCGTTCATATCCTTGTATCCTTCTTCTTAAAACAAGGGCGGGGTTGCGATCGCCGCAACCCCGCCCCACATCGAACCCGTCCCCGCTCAGGCGACGTCGGTGAACGTCACTTCCGGAATCGGGGACTCGCCCACGGTCCACCGCCTGCGCGGCGATATACTTCACGCCGGGATGCGAACCCGCGTTCTGGCGAATGAAATCCTTCGCTTCGTCGATCGTCGCAAACGAGTCAGCAACGCCTTCCCATTCGTCGACATAGTCGCCGTCGTCATCGAGGCGCACGACAAAGAACTTGTTCATGAGACTTCTCCTTCATGGTGAGGTGACACGGCTTTTCGCCGATCGCGCACAGGGAGAGCCGTCACGCCCCCATGCACAAAGCAGATGTAAGCGAGCGCGCCCGGCATCAGCCGGTCACAGAGCGCACAAGTTGGAGAATGAGTGACCGTGCAGCACGCTGTCGCTAGAATCGACTAGGCGCTGATGGCCTGCTGAAACGGTTTCGCGGGGCGCCGCACAACACAGCTCGCTGGCAACGTCACCGTCACGGTCGTACCCTTGCCCGGCGCACTTTCAATCGCAAGGACGCCGCCAAGCGCCTCGGCGAAACGCTGACACAGCGGCAGGCCGAGGCCCGTCCCTTCCGCGCGCGCCGCCATATTGGGTCCAACTTGACCAAACGGCATCAGCGCAATCGCGATCTCCTCCGGCTTCATGCCGATGCCGGTGTCGCGCACCGAAAGCACAACCTCGCCCGAGGATGCATTCGCAGCGGTCACCGTCACACGCCCACCCTCCGGCGTGAACTTGATCGCGTTCGTCGCAAGATTGATCAGGATCTGCTGCACGACACGCTCGTCCGTCGTTACGCGCGGCAAGTCCGCAGGGAACACGCAATCAAGAGTGATGCGCTTCTTCTGCGCACGCTCGCGCAACAGCCGGAACACCACGTCGCCGGATTCGCGCAGGTCGACCTCGGCCACGTGGAGCGACAGTGCGCCAGCCTCGATCTTGGACAGATCCAGCACGTCGCCGATCAGCTTCAACAAATGCTGGCCGCTGTCGTTGATGTCCTTCGCATAGCCGACATAGCGCTCCCCGGCCGGGCCGAACATCTCGCCCGAAATCGTCTCCGAAAACCCGATGATCGCGTTCAGCGGTGTCCGCAGCTCGTGACTCATATGCGCCAGGAATTCCGACTTCGCGCGATTGGCGGTGTCTGCATCCAGCTTGGCGCGGACCAGCTCTTGTTGCTTGTCGACCAAGGCCTGTCGCAGCCCGACCTCGCTTTTGATGAACTGGAAAATTCGCCCCGCCGCCGACTGCAAACCCACGGCATAGACCAGGAACAATACGCCGATCAGGATGCTCTCGAAATTGCCGCTGGCGAAAAACGCGATCGCGAGCGGCAAGACCGAACACATCGCAAAGCCCATCGCGGCCTGTGGGATCGACATCAGCGCCGAACCGCTGCCCATCGCATTGCCCAGAGCCAGAACGCACAACAGCGTCAACTGCATCGGCGAGGCGTATTCGAAGAACAGCACGGCGCCCACGCCCCACGTCAATGCCCGAAACACGCTGAGCCCGACGATCAGTCTGATCAGTCGCTGCGCCTGCCCATGATCCAGCACGCGTTCGCCGATGCCCTGCAGGAGCCAAGGCATAACGCCCATCGCCGTCGCGGCGACAGCCGCCCAGCCGAGCAACAACGTCGTCGGCACGGTTCCCCAGAATGTCGCCACCACAAGCGCACCGACGACGATGCCGCTGAGCGCGATCATCGGCGCGTTTACGGCCACCGCTTGGATCTGCAATTCGCTGGTCGTCGGAATCGGCGCGGCTTCGCCCGGCGCAATGGGCCGGCCGAATTGAAGGCGAAGCAATGACCACCGCGTTGTCATGCCGCGTGACGAATCCTGTCTTGCCGCCGGCGACGGCAGCGGCGAAAACATTAACCCGGAGACGATGAAGGTCGCGCTAACCCGACGGCGTCGCGAATTAACGGATCGTAAACCGCGACCTCAGGCCGACAAGAGTTCGGACCTGCAGCCCGCGAGGGCCGCCGGCGGATTGTCAGCGGATCCGGCCGGATTCCTGCAGGAATGTCTTGAAGGGAATATCGGCGCGCAAGACATCGTCGATAAGCGCGGAGAGCATCGCATGGAGAACGCCGCGATCGACGGCCCGCGCTTCGGCCACCCGCAACTCCACGCTGCATAGTTGCACGAGCGCGATCCCATGCCGCGCCGCGTGCTCCTGCAGCGCCGGATATTTCATCTCCGCCATTATCGTTTCTTCATGTTCGAAATGTTCCCGGAAGCGCTGCCGCAACGACGCCAGGATGGGCAAGAGGCCGCCGACGCACACGGCGCCAGCCTCGTCCACAGAGCGCCATCCTTCGTTGATCAGGTCCAGAAGCGACTGATGCTCTTCGTCGATGACGCCGCCATCGATGTACCAGCTGCGCGGCAGCGTAGCCAAACCCGGCGCCGGTACGACGCCGATCAGGCCGGGCGTCGCCATGTCGACGAAAACGACTTCCTCGGAAACGCTCACGCCACCCCCCGCTCGCCCGAGAAACGTACGACGATGCAGCAGAATGATCCTCAGGAGTTAACGCATGCTAAGCATCTGCTCTGTCACCAGTGCCAGCCAACGTTGGCAAACCAAACCGGGTCAATCCTGTCTGAGTTCACGTACCAGCTCTTGAACGTTGCCCTTTAGCTCCCTCGTCGTCTCGCCCAGATTTCGCACCTCGCCTTCAAGCCGCGCGATGCGTTCCGCCGTCACCGTCGAGGCCTCGACCGTGGTCACGCGCCGGGTCAAGTCGCTCGCCCACCACAACGCCGCGATGGTTGCGCTCACCAGATAGACAATGGTCGCCGGCCCCACAAACCGATCGAAACTCATCGACGCCGCCCTGCACGTTCCCTGCGCGTATCCACGGCCCGGCGCAATTCGCTCACCAACCGTTTCTGCTCCACCGCTATCGCGCTGAGTTCGCGCTGCAGATCATCCACACGCTCCGCATCGGTCTTCTCCGCCAGCGGCTCCACACGCACGGAAGGCGCTCTCTCGACATCGAGCACGATGGTTTGCGACGGCGGGTCGGGCTGCGCCTGCGGCAACACCAGCATCGCGCCCGCGCCGACTGCAGCGACGACGGCGACGGCGCCCGCGACGTCCAAGATCGGATGGCTCATGCCGCCTGCCCGCGCACAACCGGCGCACCGCCGTCGGGATACGCTTTGCGATCAAGCTCGATGTGCGGACCGTCCTTGAAGCGCAGCCAATCGCCGCCCCAAACGATAGCGACGCCCAACTCGCGCGCCGCTCGCTTGAACGCATCGGCGATCAAGAAGAACGGAGGCCACTTCCACGTCACTTCACCATTTACCACGGGCGCAAAGTCGATTGCATGACCCGAGAGATGCCGCGACTTTAGCGTCTTTGACGCGCCCGCCGCCACCAGTTCGCGCTGCCGTTTCATCGACCGCAAACCTTCAGTGACGATGAAGTCGACCTCGCTCAAATCCACCGCGCGCTTAACGACGCGCACGAGGTCTTCGTGAACGCCGTCAAGCTTCTTCAGGCTCCGTTCGTCAAGTTCCATGTCAATCTCCCGATGTCAGCGGAATGGGGGGCCTTTGAACCACGCCGTCAACGACCGCCGCTCGCCATCCTTGATCGGCGTAACCCGGTGCTTCAGCAGGGACGCGAACACCGCGACACTGCCTTGCGGCACGAACGCCTCCAGCGTAAACGGCCCGAAATCGGCGTCGAGAAATTGCAGCCGCCCGCCGCGATATAGTTCGGGCGCGCTCAGTTGCAGCACAACGCTCACCTTGCGGATTGGTCCGTTGCGCACGCGCAGCATGTCCTTGTGCCATTCGAAAAAGTCGTTTCTCCGGTAGACCGCATACTGCATGTGATCGGCGTCGTTCAGCGCGAAGTCCCATGCCTCGTTCGCGCGATCGGCAAAGCTCTTCGCAATCTCGAAAATCCAATCGCGCTCCTGCAGCCACCCGACGGATGTCATGCGCACGTGCGCGTCGTAGAACCGCTCGTTCGTCAGGTTGCTGTGCAGCGGGCCGGGCTCGAGCGTGCGGGCGTCGCCGCTCGCGACAATCCTCTCGCAAACTTCAACAGGAACGGCTGCGGGAAATACCTGTAACCGGTCCGCGGCCCACGCGGGTACGCACGGCTCACCGCCGGTCGGCCTGACGCCGACCACAATCGATTGATTCATCGCTCGCTGCCTATGGAATCGCACCGACGCCGACACCACCGCCGCCGACACCGACCGGCGCGGACCCCGTGTCCTGCAGGTAATAGGTGAACGTGTCGAGGATGGCACCTCCATCGCTTACGTTCGAAACGGTCGCCGTTCCCTCCCATTCAGAGACGTTGGCGGAGTTGACGAAGTGATATTGCAGCGTCTGCCCGTTGATCAGCGTAACATCGATCGTGTTGCCGGAGTTTCCGTACGTCAGAAAAACGCTGTCGCGGTAGATCAACACGGTGCGATTGGCGGCCATGGCTCCGGTCAGCGTCAAACGCAGCGTGATCGTCGTGTCGATACCGGTGATGGTGACGACATTCGTACCGGCCGAAGCCGTCAAGCCGGAATCCGAAACGTCGCTGAACGCAATGGCATTAGGCGTCGCATCCGTGCCACCGCCGCCCGAGCCGAAGCCGGCAAGCTGTGTGAGTTTCAGCATGATCAATTGTCCGTGTTGGCGTTGGTCGTGTATAAGACAGCGACCCCATGCAGCCGCGCATCGATCGCCAGTGTGTCCTCGCCGTGTGTCGAATCGCGATAGACCTCGAACACCACGAAGTCGTTCTCGGCCGGTGAGCCGGACATCGTCAACGCCGACGTTTCTGGCGAGCGATAAAGTCTGCTCGCACTCCCGCCGGTGTCCGTGACTGGGACCGGTGTACCGAACGCGACGTCGATATCGTCATTGTCCGACAGCGCTACGGCGCGGATCGCCCATCGCACGCCGAAATTGACCGAAGTGGTCGCATGCGACCACACGAAAACGGCGCTTACGGCGCCCTCATTCCACCCTTTAGGCATTTGAATTTGGAACTGTGCATGCTCCGCCGTGGCCGCGTCGAAGTCCAAGGTCCGCACCATCACCTTGTTCGCGGTTGTCTCGATCGTTCCCGAGGCCGCGCCGTTCGTCGTCCGTGCCGTCATGGACCCGGCCGGAATCCAAACAGCGTGTTTTCCGACACCCAGCTCGGCCATCAACACCTTATGGACCGACCCGTCGGCGGCCTTCCGCGCTTGCACCTCGAATTCCGTCTGGTCGGCCCCGCTCGGAGTCGTGTCGGTCGAGTTCATGATGATGTTCGACATGAAATCGATCGCGCGAACTTTATTCGACGCGTTGGACTCCGAAACGTCAACGAAGGCCAAATAGTCCGAAGCGGCTCCGCCCGACGCATCGGTCGTCAGCAAATTCAAGTCAACAGCGCTTCCAATCCCCAACGTCGTACGCGCTGTCGCCGCATCAGCATCATCCAGCAGCGTGCCGATGAACGACGACACCGTCTGCAGCGACAAATCAACCGGGGCCTTGAGTTCAAACCCATCACCCGTCGCAGTCACGCCCAGAATCTGATTGCCGACCGCTGGCCGCGGCTCGGGCAAGGCGATGTCGCTGAGCGTCGCGCCAACACTGAACCGCGGACTGCGCGCGATCAACTCACGCAGCGTTTGAACCTCGGCCGCCAACTTGTCGAGCTGCATTTCGACATTTTCGGCGGCGAACGAACCTGACGCTATTAGGTCAAGATCCTGCGTCAGGGGCATATCGCGCACGATGACGATCGTCTGCCCCGACGACGGCGCAGAGGCGAAGACGACGTTGCCGGCATTCGGATACGACGCAACATCCACCGAATAATCGCCGCCCAGGGTCTGCAGCGCGTCAGCCAGCGTCGTGTTATTGCGCAGATAGACTTTCAGGTTCGCCGCCGCCCAAATCTTGAAACCAAAAGCGAATGTCGTCGTCGCGCCGTTCGCCGCATACGAAACGCGCGATGACGTCGTGCTTAATGTCATGTGTCCGCTCCAAAGAAGAACGGACGCAAAGTCCTCGCGGGCTTGCGTCCGTCGTTTAAACTCGAGACTGTCAAATTATTGGCGCGTCGTGCCGGTCTCAGCGCGCCCCTCAACACTGCTGACCTTCACACCCAGTACATCGTTCAGCGTGTCGAAAATCCCACCGCCGGCCCGCCCCGCAAACTGTTGCGTACGCCGCTCACGCTCGCGCACAGGCACGTCGATGCTCTCACGCGACAGACGTACCGCTTCATGCCAGTCGACACCGGATTCGGCAATGTCGACAATCTCGTGCGCCTCACCCAACACATGCCTGTCGACGCGCGCGGTGAGAGCGGAGTCAATGCTTTCCAGCGCTTGAACCAGCTTTACGCCGGCGATCACGCGCGACGCGTCATCGGCCAGCACCAAGTCGTTGATCGTCCTCGCCAGCGTCCTAGGAAGAATGCCGGCCACCGCAGTGAAGGCCACGTCACGCTCCCGGTCTTGCTCCTGATCGCGACCGCTGCGTTCCAGGTCGCGCGTATAGACAATGTCGGCGCCGTCGGCTTGTTCTTCGTTCTCGGGATCGAGCTTCAACCCGCCGGCGAGCCGTCCTCGTACGGTGGCCGCCGCCTTCTCTCGATGCCTTTGTGTCTTTCGGACGTCGCGAATGTCGCGCCGCAATTGGCGCGCGAGCGACCCGCCGATCTTGTTGAGCCCAACGACGGACAGACCGTCCGCCGCGTCCTCGCCGCGCCCGACGGCATCGACCGCCGCACGACGATCGGACAGCATGCGCGCCGCATTCACCCCGCGACTGATCTCCTGCGCGCGGCCGTCATCTTCAAGCTTGGCCTGCGCTTGCTTGCCGATCAACCGCACGACCGCCGGCGCCAGGCCGAACCTCGGATGCGCTGGCCCCTTGCGCCGTTCGATCAGATCGATCGCGTTCGCTGGTTCTCGCTCCGCCAGCGCCATGAGTGCGGCACGCGGAATCTCCGGCAGACGCGCGCGAAAGGCCTTCACAACTTTTACCGGCAGCGGTAGGTCGGCCAATACCTGCCGCCCCGCCTCGTGGTGCGCCTCAAACCGCATCGGGTTCGCGCGTGCCGCCGCGACCAGATCGTCGATCGCCTTGCCGATCAACGCAATCCGCTCGCGCGCACGCGTGCCCGCCTCAGCCCTCAGCGCGCGATCGAGGAACTCGCGGTCCAAGTCATTCGACCGGCCCTTCAACTGCTCAAGCGCTTGCCCGTTGAGTGCGCCCGCCAAACGCTCGGCCTTGACCTTCCTCAGTTCGCCCCCGAAGCGCTTCGCAAAACCCTTGCCCGTCTCGCCGCGCTCTTGCGCCTCGCGCAGCTTGTCGAGCAAAACCCGTCGTGACCGCGCCGTCTCGCGCGCGGCGCTCACGCGCGCATCGATGCCGTCTCGCTTCTCCAACGCTTCGCTGCCGATCCGGTCGAGCTTGTCGCGCAAGGGATCCGCCTTCACGACCGTCCTCCCCTTGACGACAGGCACGGTAAACCCCGCAGCCTGAGAGCCACGCAAAAGCATGCGCATCACCTTTCTTGTTATCGGCTAGCCGCCAACGAAGCCGTGCGTCAGTCCTGCCCGAGCGCGGTCGCGCCCAGCCCCATCACAAAGTGCAGCACATGCGCCGCCAGAAGCGTCACGCCAAGCCGCACCGCAGCCCCGCTCTCCGGCTCAATCGGACGTCGCCGGAAGTAGAACCACAACGACCCGACCGTACAGGCCGCAAAAAGCGAGAACACCAATACGGCAACGCCCAACGCAAACTGCAGGAAGGAGTTGAGCTTCGGGCTCACGGCAAAGCCGAAAATGATGATCGCCCAAACTACCGCGAACCAAGCAGATAGGCTGAACACAAACAACGCCACGCGGTTCGGATAATCACGCCACGTCAGCACCGCGCAAAACATGAGGCACGCGATCAGCACGTAGAAATAGTACGGCAAAATGAGGCTGGCGCCGACGACGGTCAGCACGACACCCGTAACCGGATCGCTGATCATATGCCCCCAATAGTCCGCCTAAAGCGGATGCATCTGCTGCCGGATGAATCCGGCATTGACCCTATGACGCTTGCCGGATTCGCCCGGCTCAGGCGAGTAGTAACCGTCGCGTTTCATATCCTCGTCGTACCTCGCGCGAATTCGCTCGCGGCCTTGATTGTAGTACTCGACGATCAATGCGTCACGGTCCTCGATTGCCATACGCCCCCACGCATCGGGGATTTTGCTCTCGAACCAGCGCGTCGCCTCTTCCACCATCAGGCCGGCAAAAGCGGCGGTGGCGGGTGCGCGCGCTGACCCCAAATCGTGCGCAAGCACATCATACGCGTTGTTGTATTTCTTGAGACCCAGCGGGTCGGAGTTGGGATATCTCTGGTTATACTCGCGCAACATCCGGATGGCCGTATGGAGACGGATCTTGCCGTGTCCGATGTCGAGCGTCGCCGGATACCGGGCCTTGGTGATCCCGGTGGTCACCATATCGGCGATGACACCAAACCCCGTCTGGGGATCGCCGGCGAGCGGATTCCGCGCCAGCTCCTGCTCCCAAGCGTCGTAGTCGGCCGCAATGTCCTTGTGCGTCTTTCGACTTAGTATCAGCCACTTGAAGAAGGACTGACCGTCCTCCAGCAGTCCGCGGCGTCGCGCATCGTCAAGCTCCTCTGCGATGCACCCGCCGATGGCCGTCTCACTCACGCCGAGCTTTTGGGCGACATCGAGAATGGGCTGCCGATAGTCTCGTACGGTCTGCAGGTCCGCGTCGTCATAGAGACGCGCATCACGCCGCCCCGAAGGCCCCGGTGTCACCCCACCGGGGATGATCCCGCCATATGGACTTCCATAATCCAATTCGGAGGCTTTGGCCCGTCCGTCATCGACATAGGGCCCTCGATCCTCGACAATCTTGTCGCGTTCCGGCCGGTAGAGAAGGTCACGCGGCTCGATGTCGACGGCTTCACGCAACGTGTCCCAGAACGCGGCGCCATCCAAGCGAACATCAAAGGCATGCCGTCGCGACTCTTGTTGTTCCGGCGTAAGAGACGCGGCCGCCTCGATCCTCTTCACGGCCGCATCGTCGCTGAATCCCGCGTGGGTCAACGCACCGAAATCGTGGCCGAACGCACGGATGTCGGGCGGCGCCCATTCGAGCAATCCGTGCGCCGGATCGCCCGCATCCTCCAGATCCATGAGCATGCGCCCCGCAAAAGCCCGCTTCCCGGCATCGCGCGCATACACGCCGCTGCGAATGGACTCGCGCACCACGTTCGGCGTGTGACTTGCCGCCCGAGAGATCCACGCCATGCGATGACGCGCAGGTGTTGTCCAAACGCTCTCACCCACAACGGCCTTCACGAAGGCGTCTACGGCATCGGCACGCTCGATCCGATCCCACCTGGTCGCACGGCCGCGCAAGATGTCGTGCGCGGTCATTGCGATCGCTTTGGCGTAGGTTTGCGCTTCTCGCACTGTCTTGTCGAACTCGGGCTCCAACCGCTCCGCGCTCTTCGCATCCCAATCGTAAGCATCGATAATGTCGTGATAACCGCGCCACATCTCGCGAGGCTTCATCCCTGGCTTAACGCCGTAGACCCGAAGCCCAGCGCGGGTATCGAGCATCTTCACCTGCGCGTTGATATGCGGCAGGTTTTGCTCGGTATCAAACGCACGCTGCGCTGCCGTCTCCAAGTCCTCGCGCGCCTCTTCCGAGATGCCGAGATCTTCCTGCGCATAACCTGCTCGGCTGCGCAGCATTTCCAACGCGGCCTTGGGATTGTCCCTGATGAGTCCGCGAAAATACTGCTCGTTCATGCGCTCGCGCGCCGCGGCAAGATCTTCGGCGTCGTCGTCGCCGACAATACCCGAGAGGCCGTCCGCCTCATCGCGATAGTCACCGATACGCGACGGGTCCTTGAACGCCGCGTCCGCAAGATCGTCCATCGCTTCGCCAATATACGCCCGGCGCTGCCGCCGCCGCTCGTCTGCCAGCCGCCGCAGCTGATCGTCAAACACGTACGCCGGATAAGCCCGCCGCCCGCGCGCGGACGGATCGCGGTCGCTCTCCGAGGAATGCGGCGGCTCCGGCGCATCGTCGTCACTCGAACCCGGCGCGCGCCTGTGTTGGTCGCCCGCATCCGCCGCGTCCCGCGCGCCCTCATCGGCATCGTTACGCGCCTTGATCGCATCAGCCAAAGTAAGGAATGCGTCGGCGAATGGCGCGACGGTGTTGTACGGTTTTTGATATTCAAGCTTCCCGAGCTCAGCGATTTTCGAACCAAGTTTGGGTATCGTGATCTTGTTGGCCATGCTGCGATCAGCCTCAAAAAACGTCGTGCGCCTTCGCGCGGCAAACGCCCCGCGCGCCTTAAACCAGGACAAAGTTAGAGAAAGCAGATTATAGCGGCTTCAAGCGGCACCGCTTTTGGCGGCGTTGTCGCAAAAGGCGTCAGGCACAGTCAAAGATGGCGCTGCCGCGAAAACGCGACGTCAAGACCGACGGCGACGCCCCAGGCGACCGACAAGCCTGCGATAGTGACCGTCGCCTCAATCACGCGCTCGACGCCCAGACCGCGAAACCAAGCCGCAACGGGAATGAGGCAGAGCGCCACCAACATATAAAGTGTTCCGCTCACAAACCCGCGCCAAAAGCGTTCGGCGCGGCTTGACTCGGCGTTCTCAGGAGGTGGGGTCTCTGTCATCCTGCCAAAACCAGTCGTTGAATTGCTGCTCCAAGTAGTCCATCGCAGCATCCGCATTCTCGATGAAGCGACTGAAGCCCTCCATGAAAAGCTTCAACGCTTCTTGGGAAAGGAACTCTACTTCTACCGCAAACACTTCCTTGATCAGCTTAGATACTAACTTACCAGAAGCCTGCGACCAATCCGTGCTACCAAATTTATTCCGGAATCTCTCCTTACCATACTTCCCCCAAAGGCCGGCGCCAACGCCAGCGCCGATGGCGCCCCAATAATTGAGTTCGGCCTCCTTACCTTCCTCAGCTGTCACCATGTCTTCAACCAAGGATCCAAGGACTGCGATTCCCGCCTCCAACTTCCAAGGCTCGACCGGCGAAAGATCCACAAACCCACTTGCGGCACCCTGAGCCCCGGAGATAAGCACGCTCCGCCAATCTGGATACTCCCATTTGTCACGCGGCTTGAGCGAATTTGCGGCCATACTAACCACGATGTCAGCACCGGCCGAATAGGCCGCACTCTTCGCCGCCTTGATTAGACGCTCGCGCGCAATCCAACCGACGATCATCGGAATGGCCGGTAGGATGACTTCTCTCGCTTGCCCGCCCCCGCGATTGCGGGGCAATCCCCTGCGGTCTCCGTCACTGGACGGTACGTATTGCACCACGTGGTCACTCTCCACCGCCGCACGCGCCGGTCCACGAATGGTACCGTCGCGGCCTTCGATTTCGTCCCTTAGCGCTAACGCCATACGCCCACCGGGACCGCCGTCATCCGGAGTCGATCGAGTGATCGCCTGCGCATAAGGCTTCAGGTTGGTCCGAGATAAGTCTTCAGCAAGTTGGCGTCCCACCGGACTATCCGCGGGAGGGCGCGCTGAATAATGAGCATCCGCTAAAGAGATTCGCTGCATCGATCCCGCAACTTGCTGCGCCACATGGGCCCTGACGCTGGGATCGAGGCGTGAGATCAGGGAGTCGAACGCCGGCTGTTTCTTCTGTCTGTCCATTTGGTCGAAGACGCGCGCCATCGAGCGCGCAAGATCGTTCGGTAGAGGCAAGTGTTCGAACACGCCACGCCCACCAGCCGCGTTGTCCTTGCGCCAGCTATGGATGACTGAGTCAAGCGATGCCGCGTGCGCGCCCACGTCACCACTCCAAAGCGCGCGCAACGCCTGATGCTGCTTCGCCGTCGTCTCGGCCGACCGTGGTGCCTCTTCTGGGTCATCACTCCCATCGGAAGGTTTCTCCAAGACATGAGCTTTGCGACTCGCCGCGCGGCCAAGAACGCTCGGTCGCAGCGCGTCATTGTGCAAGCTCCAGTCATATCGGCCCACATGGTTCAGCATGCGCGTCTCCTCAAGTGCCAGAATTCAGTTGAAACAACGCTCCGCGATCACGGCCGCGCGCGGCCCGCCACAAGTGAAGGCGGTTAGCGCGCCGTTACGTGCAGACGATGTTGAGTCCTTGCCACGAACAGGCGTGCGACGGTGGCGGCGGTGGGTTCGAGTGCCCGCGCTGCAGTTCGTCGCGCCAACTGTCGGCGAGCGCAACGCGCTCAACACTGGTCGCCGCGAAGTAAGCGCGCTCACGTGTCTGAAACAACGCAAGCGCCTCAGCGGAAAGCCCATTCGCCGCACCATACGAAATGGCGCCCTGCTGTAAATAATCGAACACCTGATCGGCCTGGTAGTAGAGTGTCGCGTAAGCCGGCTCCAACAACGGATGATGCGACTTCACCGCCGCCAACCGCAGCTCGCGGCAAGGCCGCGTCTTCCGCACCCGAAGCCGCAAAGCGGCGGCCTCGCCCTCGTCCGCAAAACGCGCATCAGCCAACTGCGCCGCCGACGGACTACGCCGCGCAAACTTCGCATTCACGACGGCAAGCGCGGGATCCCGGTCCATGGTCTGGAAACACGCCGCGATCTCCTTTTCGGCGTCCGGCCATGTCGCCGCCTCCGCGACGACGGCGGCCGCCATGGCGATTAGCGCAAAGGAGACGACCCTCAGAACATGCATCATCAATGGGATTCACCCGAGGCAGGACAATTTGCCGGCTAAGTGTACACTGACGGCTAAGCAAGCTCTAGCCAATGCCTTTGCCAGCCCACCAATCCGTTCGAATCCCCTGCGAGGCAAAGCCGACGACTCCGCCGAGGATCGACTCATACATCGCGTTTCGCCCGGCCTCCCGCATGCGCTTTGCCTGCACGTCTCCGTGATACCGCGCGAGTTGGCCCTCATGCTCTTTCACCAACGCGGCATAGTCGAGGTTGCCGGCCGCCTCCGCAATGACGTCGACCAACGACGCGCTATCGCCGGCAACGCCGCGTGCGCCGAACGCGGCACGGAACGTGCCGATGTCCCGCTGATTGTTGTAACGAATCTGCTCGGCCTCTGCGACAGCCGACTGCTGCGCATAACGCGCCTCATTTTGGGCCTGAATCGCATTCGCCTTGGCCGCTTTATTCGCGGCAGCACCCTGCGCGATCTGCGCCCCAAACTGAACCCCGGCCATAACGCCTGCGAGTGAACACATGTTTTCCTCACGATCATAAAAATAACGGCGCAACGCTCAAGAGTCATCACGCGCCAATCCCTCAGTCACCCAAGCAGCGGCGGCATCATCGGCGTTAGCGCGAACGACGCACTTTCTCGATCTGATCGATATTCTGGGAGTCTTGCGTGTGCCAGAAACTGTCCAAGCACCGGCTCGGCATCCATGAACACCTCCCAGGCCGTTGCGGGCAGCACGTAGAGAAATGGCGATGTCTCGATCTCGACGTGCTTGATATCGTCACGAAGACGTCCCGCCAACGCTTCAGCATCCGCAAATAATGTGAAGCGCAAGCGCACGGCGACGATCGATCCCCACGGCATCGGACCCTCACCCTCGGCTTTCCGATAGGCGTCGATGCGTGACAACATCCGGTCGACGTTCCAACGTTTGATCCGCGCTTCGCCTGGAGGAAAACGCGTCAGCGAAAAATCGATGATATCGTCGCCCGAGAATACCAACCGCTTCCGGGCCAGGCTGGGCTCAACACGCTACCGTCCAACGTCTCTACGCGCACAGCGGCCGCATTCGGCGGCTCTTCCTCCCGTCCAGGATGCGGCTCTCAGATTGTCGGCGTAGCTCCGCCGGTGAGAAATAGTCCACGAACGTCTTTCGCGATCCATGAAGACACATCTCTCATCTCCCGAAATCGTCGATTGCCTACCCATTCACCACGCTCATCACCGGCATGATCGACAGCACGTCGAGCGGCATCGGGTCGTACTGCACGAACGCCACCCGCCCATCGAGGTCGAAGTCGCTGGCGAGGAAGACGTCGAAATCGCCGGAGCGGATCGGTGGGCTTGCGTCCATCGCGTCGCCTTGCTCGCGCCGCACGAGGTCTTCCATCTGGCTCTCGTCGGCCGGCCCCGCGAGCCCACCGATGCCCAGATGCACGCGCACCGTCAGACGCAGCACGCGCTTCGTCTTGCCTTGCGCGCCGCCCATCGCCGGCGCGTCGAGGCGCAGCGTGCGCAATCGGCTGATATAGGTAAGCCCAGCCCACACATTGGTCGCCGGATTCTCAAGCGCGGTCTTGCCGCCCGTCACGACACGATCTGGCTGCAGCGCGCCGTCGGCAACAACCTTCACAGTCCGCCCCTCAAGATGGAACAAGCCTGACAGAGCGCTCGTCGCCGGCCCCGCGTAACGCAGCGCGCTGTCGAGATAGCCCATCAGACTCTTGTCGTGCGGATGCGTCGGCTCGAACGGCGGCGCCAGATATTCCACGTAGCGTTTGGTCACGCCGTTGATCGTCCGCCGCACGATCACCCACAGATCGTCGATGGTGCCGTCGGGCGAAGGGATGACCGCGATGCTCTCGACGAAGCCGTCCATCGGATGCTTCGCCCAGGCATAAACCTGCTGCTCGCGCCGGTACGTCATCGACATCAGCACGCCGTCGCTGCGCAGGGCCCACAACAGCGACGCCGGGTTCTTCGCCCACGCGACCCGCACGATCGTCGAATTCAGAGTGAGATGCTCCGCCAGTTCCAAGAGGTCCGTGGCGACGTAGGCGCCGACATCCGACTGATTGGCCAGCGAAAACACTTTGCGTCCCGAGCGATTGACGAACAGCGTCTCGACGCCGACCTTCGCCGGCGGCACACCGTTCGAACCTTCGCCCGATTGCGGCACGATGCGTGTGTTCGTGGGCGTGATCGGATCGCCAAGCCCGCCGCCGAACGCCGCAAACTCCTGGCTCAGCGTCCCGATCGCAAGATCCGATCCCGACGTGATCCAGCGGATGGGATCGGCCTGGTTCGCCGCAATATTGTAGCCGATGGTTTCGTCGTCGCGCGTCCCTGGTAGGAAGTTGCCGAAGTCCGCCGACGCCGATGCCCAAAATCCGAACGGCTGCTGCAGCGTATTGCCGAAAACAAGGCGCTGCTCGTGCAACGCGACGACCGCGGGATACCCGCGCGCTTCCGAGAACGCACTGTGCGCCCAGAGCCACGTCGCATAACGGCGCGCATTGCCGCCCGAGGTATAAGTTCCAAGAGCGATCGAATTGGCAAGATCGAACGTGTTTGCCGTGACGTTGATGATCTTCCAATCGCCATTGGCCCCCGTCATGCCGCCCACGCTCTCGATGGAGACGTAGTCCCCCTCGTTGTACCCGTGCGCTGCCAACGTCACCCTGAACAAGCCGCTGCTGTTCGCCACGTTCGTGATAGTCTTAAACGGCGGCCCGAGCCCGTTGCAGAGATACGTGATGATGGTGCCCGACATGTTCTTCGAGTTGCCGAACGTGTCCAACCGGACAATCGCCCAGCGCGAATGCAGATAGCGCCACTTCTTGTAGTTTGTGCCTGACCCGCCCGTCGGATTGTCCCAGGCGTCGCCTTCCGTATGCGAGGGGATCACGCTACCGGTCGACGTGCCGGCGCCCACATTGACGAGCTCATAGACGTTGCCGCTGCTCGAAACCTGCGTGCCTAGCGCGGTCGAGAGCGCCAGCGTTGACGCCCAAGGGCTCACTGCCAATTGATCCAAATACATTTCGCGCATGAAGAAATAGCTGCCTTCATGCGCTTTGGTGAATATCGGACCGCTCGCTTTGATCGTCATGCTGTCGCCGGGTTGATTGCCGGACGGCATGCACATCACCCGGAGCGAGTCGTCACCGTTTAGCGCCGCGAATGGCCCCCGTTCCAGCGGCAGCGCTGCAAGAGTCCATGCGGTATGACCCGTCCGCGTCAGCGAATATGGCGGACGATTCGGATGCGCGATGTACAGCGTATCGGCCGATTGCGATACGAATAGCCCATCCAGCTGAGCTTCGGGATATGGCGACGGAATCTCATAAATCCTCGATACGGTCCCGCCCGTCGTGTAGGTGTCGTAATCGCTCGAATCCACGCCCGACAGTTCGAAGGTGTCGGCGGTCTTGTTGGCGACCGTGAACTCGCGATTGTTCGCCTGCCCCATGCCGCCGACGCCCGCCACAATGATCTTGTCGCCGTTGACGAAACCGTGCGCGGTCGCGGTTACGACCGCGGGATTCGCTTTGCTGACGCCGCTGATCGTCACCGTCGACGATGTAATCGGCGCATAGTCCTTCCAGAACCTGATATACCCGTCGCCAAACTCCAGCATGTAAGCCTGCACCGTCGAGAACACGAACGGGATCAGCCGCGACTGCTTCGCGTGCGCCCGCGTCTCGCCGGCGAACCGCGTGCCGTGCCGCCGCATCACGCCGCCTTCCGGCCGCACGATATAGTTCTCGACCGTCTCCGCTCCCGCCGGATACTTCTGCAAATCGACGCGCCCATAGAGACGCGGGCTCAGCTCGCCCGCAACGAACGAGGGCTGTTGTATGTTGACGCGCGCCATTACTCACCTCGCCAATCGCGATAGACGCCGGCCCCGCCGTCAAGCCGGGCATCGGCCCAGCTGCCGCGCGGCAAGCTGTCGGGTTGCCCCTCTTGCGCATCGCGCCGCCGCGCCTCGACCAGCTTCGACTGATAGACCTGCCATAGCCCCTGCGCACGGCTGACGCTCTCGCTCAACTGCACGGCGATGTCGGACGCCACACGCGCTGACAGCGCTTCGACGAACAGCGGATCGAACGCCGCCGTCTGTGTGACGAGCGCCGTGTACTTGATGAAGATCGGATCCCCTATATCGGTCAGGATCTGCCGCCCCTCGACGACCCACTTCTCCGCATCGCCGTCGAACACCGACCGCACGAGAAGACAGTCGGCTGGCAGATCGTAAGCGTTCGCGTACTCGAACGCCGGCGCGATGGCATTCTTCGGCAACTCCGCGCGCCGCGCCGCAAAATTCCAGTCATACGCGCGCAGACAAGCATCGCGCGCATACGGATAGCGCAGCTTGCACGCACGCGCCGCCTGCGACGCCTCGTCGATCGACGTGATCTGCGCCCCGCGCCCGATCTCCGCCAACGCCATGTTGCAAATCGCAACTTCGGAATACTCGCCCAAAGTCGGCATGATGCATCGACCCTTTCGTGTGAGAGGGAGGTGAAAAACGGAAGTGAAAGAAGGAGAGCCGCTTAGTACGGCGCGTCGCGCAATTTATAGACGAAGGCGTTGGACGTGACGTCCACCACGTTCGCGGTCGGCCCGCGCGCTGCGGGTCTGTCGAAGGCGTGGAACTGTAACTCGATTTGCACCGCGCGCCCCCACGGCAGGTCCGGTTTCTTCTCCATCAGAAGGACACCCGACACATGCTGCATCATGGCGTGCAGACTCACGCGCACCAAGCGCGACTCGCCAGGCCGCAACACCGTTGGCGGCCTCGTCAAAGGCGCGCTGTCCGAATAGATGAGGCGGCCGGAAGATCCATAGCCGTACCAGCCGCTGCTCAGATAATCGGTGCGGCTCAACATGCGCCCGCGCAGGTCGCTGACTTTCCAATACAACATCCACGGCACGTCGCGCAGTGGCCGTTCGTAATCGATCTCGTACACGTCGATGAATCGTATCATGCACGCGTCGCTGACATTGACGATCAGAATGCGAAGCTCATCACCTCGCACATCCAGAAACACATCGCCGTTCGCCGCCGGCCGTTCGCATGCCCGCGCGGTCGGACTGATAGCCCAGCAACATAGCAGCGCCAGTAAGAGTGCAAGCCGCATCACGCACCTCGCTCATTCAACCTGTCCAGTCTAGGGCGGCGGGCATGGTCACGAAAGTGACTAACGTCGCCGACGGTGAAACTCCCACCGATAGCGGCGATCGCGGAGGTGCGGAAAGCGATTCTCAGGATCCGCCCCCGGCCATTGTTTATCGATATCGGTCTCAATCGGCCCTTCGTCGAGCGTTCCCCTTTTTCCGCGCACACGTATGCGCGGCCGCCCATTCACGACGGTGATCGAGGTGATGACCGCGGCATGGACCGGCTTACCCTCCCTGTCGCGGTAAACAACGACATCACCTACCCGCGCGCCATCGCGAACGGGCTCATAGTCGTCCTCCAAGATGATGGCAATTTGGTCGGTTGGGCGTGTCTGCCCCTCCTCGTCGACTTGCGGGTCAATCCAGACCTCCCCATTCGCGAACACATATCCGAAACAATTCGTGTCCATTCGTCGTTCGCGCCCGCGGTTTCGCCGCGCAACAATCGGCCTGTCGTTGTCTGTCCTGATTGTGCCAAACGTCACCTCGTGCCACTGCCTGTTCTCCCGCACCCGATCGTCATACAGCTTCTCAAACTTGACCCGACCGCGCTCACGCTTGACGAGTTCCACAACTTCGGCGCGGTCGTCGTCGGGTCGATAGGGAAGCGTCCGCACGCTCCCGCTTGCCTCCTCACGGTCCAGGTCAGGCGGACTCGGTTCGGCCTCATCCGCGGGCACCACGGTCGTGTCGTCGCCATCCGGTGCAGCGTGAGAGCGCTCGGGACCGGCATTTCCGCCTGACGACGACGCGAACATCCCCTCGGTACCGGCCCTCGCCGCCGTTGCGACCGCGTAGCCTGCAGCGCTGGCGATCGCAGAGCTTTCGGGGCTGCCGCTATCGTGAGAGCCTTCCGGCGCGAGCACCTCGCTCGCCGGATGCCGCCCACCTTCCGTTTGCGCTGGCGCGGGTTCGCCGCTTGAAGGGCGGTCGGCCTCGACGGCGCGCAGAAGATCGTTGGCCGTGCGCGTCATCGCGCCGGCATCGCCAGAGGTCTTCGCCGTGTCCCAACGCTTGCGCGCATCGGCAACCGCTTCGGATTCCGGAGAGGCGGGCTTCTCGCGCGGCATCGGCGGCGGCGCTTTGTGTGCCCCTGCGTGCCGGGCGCTCGGCCGCAAGTACGACTCAAGCGGATGGACATGCTCCTTGAACACATAACCGGACGGCCCCTTCTCCACCGTCCAGCGGTCCTTCACCTGCCGCTTCATCATGTTGAAGGCGGCCCCCATGTTGGCCGTGCGCACATACCCCTCGCGCGCCGCGTCGATCGCGAACTCGAGCAGTTCGCGCGGAAACACCGTACCCTCCTGCTGCCGGTAGACCTTGGTGGTCCGCGCCATCGAACCCGCGCGCTGCGCCGCGATCGGCTTCTCGCGCGGTGGCGCGTCGACGGGCTCGACCGGCGCATTGCGCAACGTACCCGGCACGCCGTCGTCATCATCATCGTCGAAGGAAGAAGTGCCGCTCGGCCTCATCGGATGTCTCGCCCGCTTATGTTGGACAAAGAAAAGGCGGAGCCCGGTGAGGCCCCGCCATCATGTGTAAACGCGCGTATCAGGTTTGCGCGAAATAGAGATCGACGAACAACGTGCCCGACGCCGGCAGCGACGCCGCGGCGATCGTGATGAACACGGTCTCGTCGGTCGTCAGCTTCGCCGACGCGGCCGCAACCACGCCGAACGTCTCGTAAGCCGTTGTCGACGTGAACACCGCCGCGGAGCGGTATTTCCCGGTCGTACCGGAAACGCCGATCGCGACCGTGGAGCTGCCAAGCGAGGTGTCGCTGCGCAGCGTACCGTACAAGAACGTCTCGCCCGCCGACGGATAAGCGACCACGATCGTGTCCGAGGTCGTTTGCGATGCCAGCGTAATCTTCTCGCGATAGACGCGCACGTGCCCGCCTTGAACGCTGCCGTCGACCTGGCCCACGGGCGTGGTCGAACGCGGCGTCGTATAGGCGCCGTAAAGAACTGCCATGTGATGTCTCCTACTAGATGATCGCGATTATTCGAGGCAGGCGACTTCGACGACGCCGACTTCTTGCATGCGCGTGGCCCCGACCGACATCGAGTAAAACACCTGCGTCGCATAGTTCTTGTCGGCGCGTTCGGTGATGCGCGCTTGCGGCTGAGCGCCGATGCCAAGCACCACCTGGTCCTTCTGCCACGCCACCACCGCGCGGTCCGATCCGGTGATGAACGGCAGGATCTTTCCACCGTCGATGCGCAACCCGTCGACGCGGATGAAGTTGAAGCCGAGGAATGTCTCGAGCTCGCCCTGTACCAACGCCTTCACCGTATTGAAGTCGGCCGAGGTCACGGTCGTGTTGTTGAGCAGATCTTCAAGCTGCTCCGACGTCACCGCGATATAGCGGCCCTCGTTGTCGATATCGGCCGCGTCCATCAGCTTCTTCGCCGAAATCAGCTTGGCCAACGTCAACCCCGAAGCCGCCACTGCGATCTTCTGCCCGGCAGGCAGCGTCACCGCCGTCGACCCCGTCTCGCCCGTAAAGGACGTGCCGCGGATCGCATCGACGATGACTTCGTCGATCGCGCGACCCATCGCGTTCGCCGCCGACTTCGCATAGGTCGACGTCGGATCGATCAACATACGGACTTTGTCCTCCTGATCGATCATGTCGGCCCAGTCGAAATCCTCCAGCGAACAACGCCGGCGCGCGTGCGGCGTATCCATGCGCGGCGTATCCGAGTGCCGCGAGGTACGCCGGCGTGCCGCCGTCGCGCCGATCTGGTCGAAAAAGGATTGCTTGCCGGTCACGTTCTCGACGCGCACGGCATCGCGCAGCTTCGAACCTTTCTGCTGCGCCAGCATCATCACGTTCGCCGCATACTGCTGAACGAACGCGGTCGTCACTTGAGTAGACATTGAGTCTCTCTCCGCCTCTTGAGTCCCCCGAAGCCTCTGGCGTTGGGGGATTGCTTGTTTCAGATTTACGAGTGAAGCGGAGCGGGTCCCGACCGAAACGGGCGGCCGCCTCCTGAGCGACTAACGAGCGCTCTAGAAACCGGCCCGACTTACAGGCATGCAGCGGGGCGCGAAGCGCGCGTGTCCGCGGAAGTTCGTTGTCCGGCGGGCAGGCCTAACTAGAGAATGCGCCCCCCTCGCCACACGGCATAAAAAGGTCGAGCCGTGACAGATTTGGGCTCAGAATTGCCACAAACCGAGGTCAAATCGCGCCCGCTCTGGTGGGAGTCTGCTCATGTCGAACGCACGCTTGTTGGCACTTCTGCTCTCATTCGTATCTCTGGTCGCGCCGTCCACGGCGAGATCGGACGACCACCTGCTCGACCTCTTCAAGAAGCATTCGCACAAAGTCCTGTCCTGCGAACCGAAGGTGTTGCATGACGATTCGATACTCACCATCCGGATGCCTGAACCTCACGGCGACTTTCTAGTCATAGCCTCAGACTGGCACCAGATTCCGGTTCACGTCGTGTATCCGCGGCCTCGATGGCCATTGATGCTGAAGGCAGCCAAGTTCCGCACTTTATCCACGGTAAGCTGGAAGGTTCGCGACATTCGGGGAGTCTTCTACGGCCTCCAAAATGCGTTCTGGACGACAGGCCGCCACGCGATCTTCGTTGGATCGGGCTTCGATACGCCGAACCCAATCGTCGACGGTTGGTGCGAGGTCGAATATGTAGAGTCCGATCCTCCCCGGCCATCCAACCGTCATAGCCCGGGACCCTACCGCGAAGGCGAAGCGTGGAACAAAATGAAGTGCTCGCCGTCGACCGTCACACGCGATTCGGTACTCACCATCAACATGCCCTATCCGCACGGTTCTTACTTGGCAGTATTCCCGGATGGAAACTACGCCGAAAGAGACAAGCATTTCATCTATCCTGCAACGGCACACCCAGCTGTTGAAGGTTTCTACCGGATGCGGTCTCTGTCGATCCGCGTCAATGATATCCGGGTCTGGGAAAATGGCCGACAGCGGCCTGTGTTCGACAAACCTGGCCGCTACATGATCAACCTGGGGAGTCATTTCGAGACCGACGGTGGTCCGACAATCGAAGGCTGGTGTCGCGTCATCCTCAAGCGATGATGGCAAGCGTCCAATTCTACTAAGAGCGGTCCTCCCGCGTTGGCTGCTGCCCCGTGTAGCCTTCCGGCTTGAGCCTGCGAGGCGGCCGTTGATAACCCAAACCGGTCAGCGGATCGCTCTGGGTTCTTGCCGTCGTGGCAGGACTGTGCGGACTCGGCCCTTGCAGCGGCTTCATTGTTTCAGAATCTACCGGCGTCCCCGGCGGGTAGTAGGAAATATGTGTATGCGCAGGAACACGCGACCCACCCTTCTTTTTGCGCGACCCGTCGGACACACCGATCATCTGACCCGCGTAGACTTCATCACCCGCCTCCAAACCTTCCAAGGCGCCTGTATGTGCGAACCTACGATAGAGCCGTCATCGAGCAAGACGATTCAATTGCGATTGGCTGCCTATCAGGTGTCGGCGCCGGCGCTGGCCCGGTCGACACAATTTCGCCTCAACTGGTTGCTGTGCTTACACCGTGGATTTGTGTGAGGTCACAGCATAATGCGATCCGTCATTCTACAAACCGTTTTTGCCATCGGCGCGCTTGCTTTGGTTTCGGCGGCGCCAGACGACGCCGGCGCACGTTCATCCCGCGACACCATGAAGTGCGCTCCAAAGACCGTGAACCAGCACAGCACGCTGAAAATCACCCTGCCCTACCCTCACGGCCCTTATCTCGCGGTGTATGACAAACACAACAACCCTGGAACGTTCATCGTCTATCCGCATCCGGCAGTGGAACTTATGATCTCGCCCGAAGCGTTTCCGCAGATGAAGGAGGTGGAATTCAACGTTGGCGAGATCAAAGGGCATGACGGAGCCAAGTTTGCGCCGGTATTTGTCCAGCCAGGCCGCTACCGAATTCTTGTCGCCTGGGATCTCGAGACTGGGGCCTCTACGGTGGATGGCGAGTGCAGCGTATCCTATTCGCCCCTTCCTCGTTAGTTCGGCGGCCATGGAATTCGTTTCCTGGGTAGGAACCGCACCGGCGTGCGCCCGGTGTAGCCTTCCGGGTTCAGCCTTCGCGCATCGCGCATTAGTTCAAGGCCGGACAAGGGATCGCTCTGCAAACGAGCCGGAGCATTTGGATCGCGAGCATTCGGTGCTGACAGCGGTTTCTTGGTAACGGGATCGACTGGTGATCCCGGAGGATAGTAAGAAATGTGTGTGTGAGGCGCCGGTGTCTGAGCGGTTGAGTCCCAAGTTCCGGAACCGTCGGACACGCCAATCTGCTGACCAGTATAGACCTCATCACCTTCTTGCAGGCCCTTGAGTGCTCCAGTATGCGAGAAACCAACGATACTTCCGTCATCGTTCAAGATGAAAATCTGATTACCGCCCTCTGCGGAGTTTTCTTCGATCCGAAGAATGGTTCCATTTCTCGGCGAGAAGACCGGTCCATTCGGTTCGCGGTTCCGAAGGTCGACCCCGGGATGGAACTCCACCCGCCCATTGCGCTCTCTCAGATCATACGGGCTTATGATTTCAACCTCGGTTTTCCCGTCCTCCGGCTGCACCGGCCATGAAACACGATCTTTATACGGATCATCCGGGTGCGGTGCTTTGCCACTCAGAAAGATCGGTGGGTTGCCCTTCGCCTGCTGCTTTGCCCTCTCGTCCAGCGTGAGCTTCTCTCGCGGCGTGCGAAACACGCCGCCAAGGCTTGTCCATGCCTCACGGTTCTCGTAGTCGTCACGAATTCGGCCGCCTTCCTGCGTTCGCTCCTGAAACTCTCGGTCCCACGAGCGCTCGTTGGGTCCAGCGTTTGCCGGCACGCGCGGCCGTTCCCCAAACAACGAGAATCTTGGCTGCGGCTTCCACGTCGGCGCGTGTGGGATGCCTTGAACAGATCCTCCGGACCCGGAACGAGCGCCAGTGCCGGGCAGTGACGGCATGAGCTGAGCTACCTCTTGCGAAACGCCTCGGCGCACGCCGGGTTCAAAAGCCTCCACGAGGCGCTCGAACTCCTTCGCTTGGTGAGGCTTCGGCAAACGCCGAAGAGCATCGGCGACATGGCCCGCAAGTTGAGGAGGCAGGATTGGACGCGCGAACACGGGCACGCCTTGCTGTTGAAAGTGGGCGCCGGTTAGGCTCAAAATGTCCGCCGCCTGTTTGCGGGCTCCCGCGTCATCACCATGTTGCCAATTCCAGAAAAACTCGTCTATCGCCTCGTCGATCTTCGGGACTTCAATTGGCCGCCGAAAGCGCGCATCGACTTGATCATCGGTTCCAAACCGATCTTCCGGCGCCCGCAAATCGAGCGGCCCGTCGTATCGCACGCCACTCCCAAAGCCCTGCGGGCCACGACTGCGTAAGCGCATCGCCATTTCTCCGAGTTGATTCTGTATGACTGCAGGCCCGGGGCTCGCCTAAACCTCACCGGCCCGCCACCGATATCGCCGGTATGATCGACGACACGACGACGGTTCAAAACTCGTTCGAATACACACGCTCGAACAGTTGCTGCACTTGCTCGACGGTCGAGCCGTGCTCCGCATGGTCGCGGTTGGTGTAGGCGGGTGAGCCCATCAGCTTGGTCGCTTCGCGCCGCGCTTCCTCGGGTGTGATGGAGAAGCCGTGCGCGCGCCCGATCTTGAGCGAATCCTCTGTCATCATCGAGCCGATCTTCGCGAACGTGCGCACGAGTTCTGGATTGTTGCCGATGCCGCTCTGGTTCAAGAACTCGATCAGTGGCTCGCCGCCGAAATAGCGTGCGGCGCGCGCGGCTTGCGCCACCTTCGCGTCGTAAGTCGGTCCCCATTCCTGCTGCAGCAAGCCGACCGACTGCGTTTCGTCCTCCATGCGGCCGCGCATAGTCGATTGAAGCGAGTGCGACTGATGCCCGGCATAGAACTCGAGCAGCCCCTGCACCTGCGCTGGCGTCAGACCCAGCTTGTGCGCGACAGGCAGCGCCGCCTTCTCGAACGCCTCGTCATACGTGATGCCCTGCGGCAGCTCCGGCCGGTTCAGTTTGTAACCGCCGGCCTCGCGCGGGATGCCGAGCTTCGCGCGCGCGACCTCGTCCCACACACCGTCCTTGGGCAGCGGAATCTTGTCCGCGCCGATCGCACGCTGCGCATGCGCATAGGCCTGCACCACGTCGGCCGGCGTCTTGTAGCCCTTGGTCTCGACGATCTGTCGAAGTTCGGGCGAAAGCGTTGACGTCCATTCGGCGCTTTCGCCAAACGGATCAGCCGCGGTCCCCGCCGCTTCGCTCGGTCCCGTGTCATACGTGAACGCAGGCGAAGTGTCGTCTAAGGCGGACGCGTCAATCATGTGGTCTTCCTCCATCGGCAATGGTCACAAAGTCGGAGGGCTCCAAGCCGCACATCCGGGTGATGTGCAGCCACACGCGGCGCTTGCCCTCTTCAACGCCGCGATCGAATTCGCCGCCGCCCTGAATGGGCGCGGCCGCGTTGCAAAACATGGCGAGGTCCCTGAGCAGCAGATCGCGCCCCTCCAGCGCCTGGCGGTACTCGCCGACCACCTGCGGCGCCTGCCGGCGCCCCCACAACGTCACGACCAGATCGGGAAGAGTCGGCATGAGACCTCTTAAGTTGCTGGATTCCCTGGCGTCATCGCCGGTGTGACCGCGCACGACCGCAGCACCGTTAATCGCAATCCACGTGTGCTTGGCTCTTGACGATCGGGCCCCACCTGACGCCTGCTGGGGGAACCGATGCGTGCGCCATTCGCCATTGCTGCAGTGCTAGCCGGGCTGGTCCTTTGGACCGCGCCGGCGATGGCGCATGACGCGCAACGAGCGGCCGGCAAATCGATCGTCACCGCTGAAAAAGACCTGCCCACCGGCCCGCGGATCTGCCTGTTCTCGCAAAACGGCAAGCGCGCCGAACCATCGCCCGACAGCAGCGAACAAATCGAACCGCGAGACGACGCGCGGCCCGCCGGCGACAACGCGGAACACGAAGCCGCCGCACCGGCCAAAATCGAAGTCGCAAACGACGAATCCCGAAAAGACGCAAAGGCCGAAGCGCCCGCGCCTACGCGTCAGGCCAGCGAGCGTGTTTGCGACACGGACGTCACAACACCCGCCGCGCCGCACGGTTGAGCTGCCTTCCGTTTGACCCGCACACACGCTTTCGCCTAACAGACCGCACCCGCGATCTTCAGGAGCAAAGCGATGGTTCAACTAATCTCTTCCGGTTCGCCATTCGAGCGCGACATGGCGTATTCGCGTGCGCTCATCGACGGCGACTGGATCTTCGTGTCAGGCACCACCGGCTATGATTACGCGACGATGACGATTTCAGACGACCCCGCGACGCAAGCCGATCAGTGCTTCCGCAACATCGCCAAGGCGCTGGAGCAAGCGGGCGCCACACTCGCGAACGTCGTGCGCGTGCACTACATCCTGCCCAACGCCGCAGACTTTCCGCAATGCTGGCCAGCGATGCGCAAGCACCTGGGCGACGTACGTCCGGCCGCGACCATGTTCAGCGCCGGCCTCGCCGACCCGAAGATGAAAATCGAAATAGAAGTGACGGCACGCCGCGGCAATCGCTAACGAACAAGCAAACGGCCGCTCCGGTTTCCGAAGCGGCCGCTGTGTCACGTCAAGATAGGTTAGTCTCTGCGGCACGCACGGTTGGCGACGATGTACCCGCCGGAACGGCGGCACTGACGCGTCGTCGACCACCAATCTGCACGACCGCGCTTGCAGCAAACGCGCGTATTCTGATAGCCCACGCGGCCGTCACGGCACGCGCGGTTCGCCGTCACATAACCGCCGGAACGACGGCATTGACGATACGTGGACCACCAGTCCCGGTATCCGCGTTTGCAGCACACGCGATTATCGCCGCGATATTGGACTTGAAGTTCAAGATCGGCGACTTTGGTGTATTGCGGCTCACTCGCCGGCGCAGCGTTTCCGGCCGCTGCCGTGCTAAACGCCGCACCAGCCGCGAGGACGGCCGCGATTGCAAATTGTTTGATTCGAATCATAAGCGTTGCTCCCTTGGGTAGTCGTTGCATCTCAACGCCCAAGCCCGCCCCTTGGTTCAGGCGGAACTCGCGTTATTGTCGTCCCGGCGCCAATCCTGGACCAAGACACGTCCCAACATGAACGCGCCCACAGCCAAACCGATCCAAACTGTCACCCGAAGGATCTCAAACGCGATCATGCCCGCCGGCATGCCAATAATGCTCGCGGACAAGGCAAACGAAGCACTAAGCGCCAACCATAGTCCGACGCAAGCAACCCGAAGCATGGCGCACCTCCCTGACGGGTTAAGAACGTCCAAGCCCCTGGATTGTTCCGCGGCCTCACGCGTCCTCACCGACAAATCGGACCACGGCGTGAGCAATTTCCGCTTCAACAATCTCGTCGAGATAGCAGCTCAGCTTCCGCTTTGCCTCACGCGCGCGCCGCGCCTGCTCATAGCGCCGCCGCTGCGCCAAAAGCGACCGCGCCCGCTCGCGCGCAACCTCGGGCGTCACCACCATTAACCGCCACGCCGGCGCTTCGACCTTGGGCAGATTGGGCCAGGCCGCAGCGCGCGGCTTGCGCGCGGCCGGACGCGGCGTCCACCCGGCAACACTCAGCGTACCAATAACCTCGAACACGTACACACCATCGACGCGTGGCGCATGAATAGCGCTGCCGCTCGCGACCGACGGCGCACCCATCACCCCCTCGTGTCCCGCCGCCGGCGCGTATGCGCTTGCGGCGCTAGCATAAGCCGTCGGCGACAAACGCAACGTCAGCCGCAACGCGCCAAACGACGGCGCATTCGTCAGGGACGCCGGCGAAAGCAGATCACCATCGTCAACCGCCGGATGAAAAACAGATCCCGAAGCAGCCAATGCCTCCGGCAGCAAAGCAATCCGCAGCACCGGCGCACCGAACGACGATCCGTTCGCGAACACGCCCGGCGCCACGCCGACGTCCGCATCGACGGCGGCGTCGAAATATGCGCTCAAGCTGCCAACCGAGACCGGCTTCAGAGTGACGCGCACCACCGGCGCGCCGAAAGCCTGTGCGCCGCCAAGCAACGTCGCCGAAACAGAACGGCGCAACGACGGCGCAAAGCTTGCGCCGTCCGACGGTACATACGCCGGCGAAATCGCGCCGCCGCCAACCGCTGCGGCGCTCAGCACTGCGAGCGGCGACTGCACACGCTGCGGCATGCGAAAGACGGCGCGGAAGATTCCGCTCATGACGCGTCACTCCGCTGAAAGACGATCAACCGCCGATCTCTTCGAACCACAACGTACCCGACATGGTCACGCTGTCGGCCGGTGCCGACTCCAATTCCAGCGCCCACCGGTTTCCCGGCGAAATCACCGGCCGAAACTCCGGCAGCCAAATCAAATCGAACGGTACACGCACGTTCCAAGCAAACGACTCAAGCTCCTCAAGCGAGCCCGACCCCGCTGCCATCACGGTGGTATTATTGCGCTCAACAGTTCCGCCGAAAGCGGAATCACCATCACTGACCGGCTGCGAGGTGACACTCCCCCCGCCCGACCCGGACGTGACAGCGCCAACGCCGCGATTGGTCGTCAACCGCAACATCTCCTCCGCCGCATCGCCGGTCTCAGTCGACTGCGTAAGCATGACGCGATGGACGACAGTCACCGCATCGCTGGCCCCCGCCACCTCAAACAAATCCTGCACCGCCGTCACAGCAATGTCCTTGAACACGGCGGTGTACATTCTTCCAGGCATCTCTCTACCTCACCAAAAACGGTTGCATCGGCGACGCAACGATCAGCGACTCCGGCGGCATCGCCCAACTGGCGCAACAGCCCGAACAATCCGCCGTCGCGCCGTTGAACACGACGGATCGCCCGGTCTGCACGGTCAGCTGCGAAATAGAACCGCCGATATGGCGCGATCCGTCGAAGGAAACATCGTAATTTTCGGTGAGCCCCGTCGTTATGAACGCTGTACCTGACGTGGCGTTTGATCCCACACCGATTAGAACCCCGTCGTCGGGAACGTCGATCAGCATGGAGATCGGATCAGCGGTCGCAAACGCCGTGTCGTAAGGCGTTGGCGACGTGATGCCGGTGACGCGCCAGAGACCAACGTGGCAATAAACCTGACCGTTGTTGAACGTCACCGAGACCGTGCCGCTTGTGCCGATGGGGACCTTCGCGATCAGCATGTAACTATCGACTCCCGAGGCATCTTCATCGACGTCGACGACAACGCTGGCCGACACCCCGCCGATGGTCACGCTGGCGATGCCATACGGCAACGCCGCCGTCCTTTCCGCCGTCACGCCGCAAACGATGTAGCGCTCCTGCGCAGGTTGACCGAACGGAGCGCTCGCAAGGTTATAGGTAGTGGCCGAGGACGAACTGCTGACGATACCCAAATATTGGAGCGACATCAGAGCGTAAATATCCCGCTCGCGTTCCACTGTACTGTCACGTCCCCGCCCGACGGCGTGAACGGCATGCCGGCGATCGACGTGTCGAGATAGAGCGCCAGGCGCGAGGTCGCCTCCGATCCTGAGTCGACGTAGAGCACGATCGCGCCCACCTCGTTCGCGCCCGACAACGCCGTCGTCGTCGTGTCCGCCGCATCGAACGTGCCGTTCGCGAACGTCTTCGACGCGAGCGACACGGCCGAGCCATAGTTCGGATTGTCGTTCGCGCCTAAATCGTCGACGAACTCATGCGCACCGCTGTAGGTGTAGGCCGAGCTGATGTCGACGAAGGTTTGCTTCACCGTGCCGCCCAGCGACGTGTTCGACGTCGCCTGCATCACTTCCTGTTTCCAGATCGGGTATAATGCGTTAGCCATGTATGTCTCCTATCGCCGCCGCGGCGAGTTCAAGTCCGTGTGAGATGAGTTGCCGGCGGCAGCGTTCCCGCTCATTCAACGCCGCCCGCCTCAACCAAAAGCCCAGTGCCTTTCTGAGGCTGCCACGAAACGTAACCGCCTGCGCCTTGATGACCGGATCGCCCGTGCGCTCCGCCACCGATACGATCTGCGTCAAGGCCTGCTCGGCCAGCGCATCGAGCGTCACGACCGGCCCGTGCCGCGCCGTCATCGCCGGCGGAAACAGAATGAAGCTGTTGACGTGATTGACGCCGTCGTTTCCTCTTTCGACGCCGCGATAGATCGCAGCCCCGTTCAATCGATCCGGTTTCAGAAACAAGTCGACCTCTTTGCGTTGGGTGCGAGTGACGCCTTGGTTGTCTAAGCCGCCGGCCGGCCGCCGCGCAGCGCACCGCGCAACATCTCGATCGCCTGCCCCACATCGGCCCCGCCCGCAGGCGTCTGACCGCTCTTGATCGCGGACTCACCGGCCTGGGCGCCGCTCTTCGCTGAGTCGGCGACCTTCTTCATCACGTCGGCCCCCTGCGCACCCATCTGCAGGCTTTGCTGCATCGCCTGTTGCTGTTGGCGCTTCTCGCGCAGTTCCTTGATCTGGTCGGCGCCGCGCATCAGCTTCGCCGGCACGGCCCACCCGCGACCCAGAATCTGCACCGCCTGATCGTGATCGACGTTATCGAGCACGGAAGGGTCGATCTGCGCGATCATGCCCAATCCCTGATAGAGCCGCTGCACGGCCTGCGCTTCGCCCGCCATCTGCGCCCGCGCCAGCGGCGACACATATTCGATCGTCATCGCTGTACCCTGGATTTCCTCCGGCGGAGGCGGCAATTGATCCGCCCGCTGCAGCAAGCCGAAGCGCCGCTTGATCAACGGCGACAAGAACTCGCTTTGAATACGTCCGAGATTGGGCCCCAGCAGCCGCAGCTTCTCTTCCTGCCGCCCCATCCATTCCGTCGCCGTCATGTTGGGCGACCCCACCATCTGCATCAGCGAGAAATAGAATCCTTCGCGCACCGCGTTGCGCCGCTGCTCCATCATCTCCTGCGTCAAACCGACATTACCGCCGGTGAACAACGGCCGCAGCAGCTGCTGACCGTTCTGATCGATCGCGCCGTAAGTAATGCCGCCCGGCCACGTCCGCGCCGCCTTGATCACGCCCTCGTCGGCTGCGGCCAGCGGCGGGTCGGCGATCTTCTGCGCCGCCTTGATCGCCGTCTCGTCCATGCGGTTCAGCATCTTCACATCGGGCAGCACCTGCTCGCCGATGCCGCGGCCGTAGACTTCGCCGGCCGCCTGCGCCCAACGCGGCACCTGATACGGCAGCTCGTAATACCCGCTCTCCGCCACCAAATGACGCGTATCTTCCTCAATGTAAGCCGACAGAAACGGCCGTGTCTTTTGATCGAGCTTCTCGGGCTTATAATCGGCGTTGGGATATACGCAGTGAATGAAATAGATCAGCGCGAACGCGTCTTTCTCCGCCACACGCGCGGTGCGCTCGCTCAATCCCTCGCCGAACATCTCGATCGCTTGCTTGCCCGTCAGTGAGAAGCGGCGATAGACCGTGTCGACTTCGCCCTAGGCGCTCTCACCGATCACGCATTCCGACAGGGGACGGACGTTGTCGTTGATCCGCCCCTGCCCCGGAATCTCTTCGGAATAAAATACTGCGGTGCCGAAACACGCGAGGTCCGCATACATCGACGGCAGCACCGAATAGAACCGCGACACCTGCGGCCCAAACGAATGCAACAACCGCGTCTCGACCTCATAAAGCCAATCGCGCACCGGATCGAACTCGTTCAGTTCCTCATCCTGCAGCTTCAGCGCAAACCACCGGTTCGCCGGATTGGTCATCATGCCGTAGATGCCGCCGGCAAAACTGTCCGCCGCCATCAGCGGCGTCGAGTCGAAAATGCGTGTATGCCGCTTGTCCCCCGGCGTCCGCATCGTGGTGAACTCGGAACGCAGCGGCCGGACATAGTCGGCAATCTCCTGCCACGTGCGCTCAAACTGCGAACGTTCCGATTTCAACTTGTTCCAGTGAAGGACGAGTTCTTGGGGGCTGCGCCCGGTCATATCTCGGTTCCCATCAGACGGTTAAGGTTCAAAGCGATGCGTTGAAGACGCGCGCCAACTCGGCGTAACATCGACGCCCAACAAGCGGGTCGCGATGTCAGCCGACGAAGACGAACTGAAGCCCGAGCGCAAAACGCCAAAGCTTCCGAAACTCAGTGAAGAAGACACCAGCGCTCTATCGTGGCTCGGCCGATGGATCGGCATTCCGCTTCTGATCGTGATAGCGCTCTATTATCTCGAACCGCTCTTTCGCAGCAGCGGCGTCGACGTCGTACCGACCGTGACGCGCCAACGCGTTCAGCCCTATCCGTTTCCCGAAGGCGTCACCGGCCCGTCGCTCGCACCGACTGATGTCCCGCGCACCCCGCGCGCACCGGCCATACCGGACGCGCCGGTCTTACCCGACATGTCGAGCGCCGACGTTGTCGCCAACCCGATCTCGCAGCCGCAGCCGCAATACCCGCAACGCGCGTTGGAATCGGAGAAGGAAGGCATCGTCCGCCTGCGCATCACCATCGGTCCCGACGGTTCGGTCATCGATGCGCAAGTCGTGAACGCGCAACCGCGCGGCTGGTTCGAAAACGCCGCCCTGAACGCCGTCAAACGCTGGCGTTATCAGCCGTCGGGCCGCACGATCCAAACCGAAGTGGAAATCGAGTTCAAACTCAAGTAATGCGCCAGCTGATGCCGGCGTCGTCGTAACGCGACGTCAGCGTCAAATCGCGATTGTGAACCGCAAGCGCGCCTTCCCACAATGCGTTCCAACCCCCGAAGGCCGCATCGCCGGCGGGCGCAACACCCGCCATCAACCGCCAACCCGTCTGCGTCACGACACAAGACGCGCCATCGGTATCGACGCGCACTTCCTCGCCCTGCGCTGCCGCGATCGCCCCAAGATACCGCGCGAACGAAGCCGCACCATCGTCGTCAATGCCAAGAAGAGCCCCGGTTTCGTTATAGAACTGCAGCCCGATCAACCGCGCCGCCCGCCCGACCAAACGCTCCGCCTCATCCGCCCCAAACAACTCAATCATCGTCGGCAGCAGCGAGCGCACATACTCCATCGCATAAGATCGTTCGACCTTGCGCAACCGCTCCTCGGGCCACGTCGCGCTGTCGAGCCGCGGCGCCAGCGAGGGATCGAACTTCGGCGCCCGCTCATCGGAGACGAACCGCACCCGCTCCTCCGGAGCAATCGCCCGATCGTATTCGTAGTAATAGCCCTCAAGCCCCGGCGAACCTTCCACCGTCTGTCCCGTGCAAACAAAGCCAAGCCGCGGATTGCCAAGCGACACACCATTGTGCCCATGCCATCCCTGCAGCATCGCCTCATTGACGACGCGCGGCACCGCGCACACGGCAGTCCCCTGCCAAATCCAACGCGGCGGCGGATACCGAACCCAAGCCTTGCGATCGGACTCGACTACGTACTCCGTCTTCACCCCGCCCAACGCATTCGAGAAATAATGATACTGCGCACAAGCAACCGCATGCGGCAGTCCCGACAGGCCCAACTTCGCAAGCCCCGGCAGAAATTTCTCAAGATGCTGCCGGCGAAAGTGCCGAAAGACAAAGGCTCGCGCCGCCCCGGGGTCGCGCTGTGTGACAAGGGTCAACACGACGCCCGTCATCAACGCATTGTAAAGCTTTGCGACGGCCTTGAAGCCATTCGCGGCCTCGGCAAGCATCGTCTCGTTCGTCATGCGCCTCAGATTTCCAGCCACCATCCGCCATCAGCTCGGACGGCCGTCATGCACGCAAAGGGATCGCCAAGATTCTCTGACAGAAGATCAAACTCGGAATTCGGCCAATCGGCTTCGGAGCGAACGCGTCGGTCAAAACAAACTTCCACCGATCGCTTCGTGTACCGATGCGTCCAAGGAATGTCATAGACGCGGTACGCCGAGGGACCATCTCGCTCGCTCGCAAGTAGACTGCTGGAACCGAACAAGCGCCAATGCGCCCGGCCACCTGGCCGCAACTCGCTTTCAAGTGCCGCGGGCCACTCGGGATCCCATTGCGCCCGATCGACGCGTGGCTCAATAAGCCCCCGCAGCGCCTTCAAATCGCGCTCGCGCACCGCGCGCTGAAGCCGCTCTACAATGTCGACAATCTCGGTCCACTGCGCATCATCCGAACCGACGCGCCGCAAGGGCCGTTGTCCGCCGGCGCTTTGCTTTTCGATTGCCGACTTGTCGGGATAGCCCATGACCTCAATGGCGACGGGATCCAGCTCGTTCTTCATGTGTGGGCAGGCGGCATCCGGCCCTCTGCATCCGCTCTTGCGGTAGTCCCCCGTAATCACCACGAGCGCCGCCTCGTACAGCTCTGCATACCAAGCGACGCGGTTTGACGACGCTACGGTTACGAATGCCTCTCGCCCCCGCTCCAACCCATAGGTTTCCATGTCTTGATACAAATATGGGCCGTCTGTCAGCTGCAGCCGCAGAACGCCGCGTACCCGGACAGGATGTTTCACTGCCGTACCCGGCATAGCATTCAATTGCGCAGGCTCGAAGACGCGCGGCGATGTCGCGCCGGCAATGTCGTCGGCGGCGACGACAGGACAAGTTTGGACGGCAAGGAAAGTTATGGCTGCAATCCACTGGCGCATCGGCAAAACTCCTGCATCACACTTTGGGTGGAGGTCCATTTCTAAAAGTCCAACCCTGACCGCCCATATTTTCCTTCATGTATTTGTTCCTTTCAATCCTCTCAGGAATATTCGGCGGAAACGGCGCCCCCAAAACAACCTCTGCAACGGGCCGGCCGTTTTCGGCGTAAATGATAATGATCCTATCCGGCGTCCGCACAATCTCCGGCACTCCGGTCTGCATAACCGCCGCAAAGTCTCCGGGGCCGGGATAGCCTTGCGCCTCGTTGTAGTCATCAATCTCAGGGTCCAGCCCTCGCTCGCGCCGTTTGCGAACGTGCCCATGCCCACCCATCACAGTGCCGGGCGGCGGACCGCCTCTCTCCGCCGAACTATCGGTTCGCGTGAAGCGATTGCCCGGCACCACCGTCAACGGCCCACTCGGGGTTGTTCTAACCTACCAAACAGGGGTGGGCTCGCTTGAGCCGCTAATCGGCAATTGGCCGGCAAGCGCACGCGCGTCCGCTATGTCTCTATCCGATGGCCGCTTCCCTTGGGCCCGAGGCCGCGCCGATTGCCGCACAGTAGCATTAGTCAGCTCCACAGGAGTTGTCGCTGTCACTGCGCTGTGGGGATCCGCACCGCGTTGAACTACTGAACGGCTGACGCTCGAACTTTCACCCTCAGCCGCATCGTGTGTTTCCCGCGACGCGAACAGATGCTCGCCATTGGTCGCATACGCGTCGCTCAGCAGACTTGGCGATTGAACGCTACCGTGAACCGTCAAGCCCGGATCGCGCTCCTCCGGCGCGACCTCTTCGAGCGAGGCGATATCGAGACGATCCACGTCATCCTTACTATGATCTAGCACCGGCGCAAGAACGTCGTTCGTGCCCAAATGGCTGCGCGCCTCTTCGACTGCACAGACAAGCGCGTTCGCTGTCGTCGTCATCGCGCCGGCATCCCCTGAGCGCTTGGCTTGGTCCCAATTGCTTCGGCGCGCGGCGACGTTTGCCGGCTCGTCGGCCGTGCCGTCCCGCTTTCGCAACGCGCGCGACTCGAGGTAGCTCTCGATCGCCGTCGGCGGTTTGAGGTCGAATACGCGACCGGTCTTGACGATGCGCGCCTTCGCGTCGCGCGCCGCGAGCTTCAAGGCCGCGCTCATATTGTTGAGACGCACGAAGTGGTCTTGCGCACGGTCATAGTAATAGTCGAGCGCCGCTCTCGTAATGGAGAACGTCTCGCGTGCTTCCGGCGTCTTCGGCTTGCCCTCCACCGGCGCATCGCTCACACGCGGTGTCACCGGCAGCGGCGTCACGCCACCATCGCCTTCACGCGGGGTCGGCAAAGGCGCGGTTCGCCCTTCGCCCTCGCGAGGCAACGGCAATGGCACGGCTTGCCCCGCATCCGCCGGCAGCAGAGTGGCATTGCGCTTCGTCAGCATCATGAGCGCGCCCCCCGCCTTACGTGCCCAGCAACGTCTTCTGCGGCGTCGGATTGGCGAAGGTCGGCTGCGCCAGCGCATAGGGTGAGATGAACGGACCCTGCCGGCGCGCGAGACGGCGGCGCTCACGCACCTCCTCTTCCTGCTTCGAGGCCGGTGTCGGCGGCGGTGGCGGCGGGGGCGGGGCTTTCGGTGAGCTGAATAGGCACATGATCGTTCAACCTCCATGCATATTGAAGAAACGACGCGCCATGCGCGCCAAACCGTGGCAACAGGCATTCACGAACGAAGCCCAGCCGCACCAAGAGTTCGATAGCTTCGACATGGCCTTCGATCGTGCGGCACTCCGCCCGCTCAAAACCCGCCGCGATCAGCGCAGGCCGCGCCTCGCGCCAGCCCCACCGCACGACGGCGCGCGCGACAAACGGCCACTCGTCGGTCGCCATCATCGACACGACGAGCGCCTTCGGCGTCAGCCGGTGAAAGGTAACGATCGCCGTCGCACGCCCCTCATGCGCGAAGATGCGCGCTAATATAGCCGGAGAGGCGAACGCCAACGCGGCCGCCTCAAGTGTGAATCCGTACGCCGTAAGTTCGTGCGCATCACGCGCGCGCAGGCGCGCCAAGATCGATCGAATGTCGTCGAGCATGAGCTTTTGCAGCCTTTGTCACGGTCAACAGCAAATCGACAGGCGCATCAGAAATCGGTCGTTCGCGCCGCACGTGTGAAATGACGTGCGCGATGGCACAATGATCTTTGTCGCCACCACGGCACACATCGCATCCTCTGCACGCGGCAAGGCGCGACGCACATCCGCAACACGCTGTGTCCTTCGTGCAGGAGTTGCATATCCACGGAATCGTCCGACTCGCGCGTTGGAACTTTGATGGGCTATAGCTTCCCCGCCTCCGCTACCCGCGGCGGCCTGTCACCGATTTGGGGGAATTGATGACAACGGACTCGTACCGCGCCGCGATGCGCCCGCTTATGCTTACAGTCGCGTGGTTCGCATTTCTGGCCATCGCCGCGTTTGCGTGGGCCAATATCGAAAGCCAAACGCCCGCGCAGCAAGACGTCAAACCCGTCGTCTTCGTCCTCAAGCAATAGCCGACGCGAACAACAAAAAACCGGGCCGCTTTCGCGCCCGGACATAATTCGCCGTTTATCGATTTGAAGCGCCGAGTATCGCCGAAAGCGCCGAAAAAGTCAAGCAAGAATTCTCTCGCTCACCTCGGCGCGCCGCGTGTCGCAGCGCACAATGACTTGCGCTGCCAATACTCACGTAGAGCACCACTAATGCTCCTACAGAGCATCGCGAAAAGCGAACATCGGGTGATGACATTCGCCTGAACCATCCCCACATTCGAATGAGATCGAGATTTCGGTAACGCAGCATTTCCAAGCGTACCAACCCCGGGGAGGGAACATGTCTCGGTTATTCGCATCTTGGCGCGCACTGCGCTGGCTGGCCTTCCTGTTTTCTTTCGCACTCGATTTCTACATCTTCCACGTCTCGGATCCGTTCACCCCGCTGAGCTTCATGACCAGCGGCTTGGGCGCAGTCATCCTCTTCGTCTTCTTCTTCGAAGTCGCCCGCTCCATGAAGGGCCGCCGCCGTATCCGCCGCGCGCTCGACGACAACGAACGCATCAGCTATCGCGTCGGTCAGCACGTGCTGGCTCTCATGCGCAACATCCGCAAACACCCTATCGCCTATAACGCCATCTGGTTTCCGCTCTGGATGGCCTTCTTCGCAACGGTCGCGATTCTCGCGATGCTGTGGAAGCAGCTGACCGGCGCGCCGCCGGAGTTCGGCTTGCCGTGGACGACGCTCGCGCAATACGCCTGCGGCTTCTATCTGCCGCTGATCATCGCGATCCCCTTCGTACTCGAACACGTCAGCGAATGGACCAGCCACCAATACGTCCTCGCCGTCGACGTGAAGACCTACGACCCGCGGCTTCTGATCCACAACGGCGTCTTCGACTACTACCTCGAAACCGTCTCGATCGAACGTACCGTGACGACCCGCGTGCATCAGACGTGGTGGGAAGCGTTCCTCGGCATCGGCGACGTCGAACTGCGCGAAACCGCGGGCGGCGAAGGCGAAATCCTGCGCGACGCCTGGAAACCCCGCATCCTGGAAAAGAAGATCCGCACCGCCATCAAACTCTCACGCCACCGCGCCGATTGATTGCGCCCCGTACCCGCGCCGATAGTGCGGCGGCATCAACGATTCGGATCCGCCTCATGGCCGAGCGCCGCCGCGCACGAAAGCCGAAACCGCCCGCCTGCTTCGTCTATGTGCTGGGCGCGAACGGCAAGGGCGGCTTCAAAACCTATGTCGGCTGGACCACGAATCTCGACGCACGCTTGGCCGCGCACAACGCCGGCAAAGGCGCCCGCTCCACCCGCGGCCGAATTTGGACGCTTCTCTACGCCGAACCCCACAAAACCCGCAGCGCCGCCATGAGCCGCGAGTGGCACCTCAAACGCGACCGCACGTTTCGCAAATCTCTCAAATCAAATCGCGCAGCGTGATCGCGATATCGCGCGCCGTTCCACCGCTTCGCACCGTCAAGCGCACAACCGTTCCCGGGACACCGTCGCGCAAGCGATCCCGGACATCATTGAGCAGCAGCGTCGCGGCCCGTTGACCGTCGACCGCAACGATGATGTCGCCATCGCGAACACCTGCGCGCGCGCCCGGCGAACCCGCGACCACCGCATCCACGCGAAACCCGCCGGCGCCCTGATTGATCCAAAGCCCGGAGCGGTCATACGTATCGCGCACGCGCACACCCGGCGCCGCCAGCAGATAGATCCGCTGCCGCGGATAGTCGAACGTTGCAACAAACCGCTGCAGTAAACCGCTGCCGATACTGCCGGCCGGCGCCGTATTCGTAAGCGCGCCCAGTCGCTGCAACGACATGTCGACGATGACGTCCGGCACGCTGATGGAGCCCAAACGCACGCTCTTCACCCGCGCAACCGTCCCGCGCGTCGGTCCGCCGAGCGCCCACCCGGTCACCGCATCGATCGACGGTTTGAACCGCGCCCGCAGCGCATGCTTCTGCACGAACGGCGAGTTCAAACCGACCGACGCGCGCGATCCGGTATCGACGTCGAAGCTCGCCGCAACACCGCCGATCTCGCCCTCGACCTCCGGCACCGTGCCGTTGAAGACGAACGGCACTGCAGCGCCCGCCCCTTCCGCGCGCCAGGCCGTCGCGTCGTAAAGCGTTACCGTCCGCCCCGCATAGTCGATGCGCACGACAAACCGTTTGAAAAGCTCGTATCCGAGAATGCCGTGAAACGGCAGGCCCTCGACCTCGCCCAGTTTCTCGAGCGACACCACCGCGAACAACTGATCCTTCAGCCGCACATCGCCAAGCCCCACGCTCGCGACGCGCGTAAACGCGGCGCGCTCCGTGAATTCCCCCGCGCCTTTGACTTCCGCGTTGCCGACGCTTCCCAAGCGCAGCGCCCGCATCGCCGTCGGCGTGATCACGTTGGCAGCACCCGTATCGACCAGCAGCGCAAACCGCCGCCCGTTCAGCTTCGCATCGACATAAATGTGATTGTTGACGAACCGGAATGGCAACACGGTCTCGCGCCTGCCTCGTGCGAAAGCAAAGTCCGGCCGCGGGGCCGGGGGCACGGCGAAGTCAGCGTCGGAGATCGCCGGATTGATTTCAACTTTGGTCACCGTCCGCTCGGCCCCAAACGCCGCCGCCGCGTTCGACGAACGAATGCGATGCGCGACCATCAGCCCGGCGACCGGACGATAGTCTTCATAGATCGTGGTCCGCGTCTCGCTCGCCCCCACTTCGATCGTGCGATCGAGCATCTTCGTCTGCGCGTCGAACCACACTTCGAACTTTAAGCCGCCGTCCGGCGCAATCTCCAGCGCCTCTTTGATCCGTTGACGGAACAACTGCAGCCGGATGCCGACATTCGCCCGCGCCGCCCGCGACGGATACCAATAGCCCAGCGCCTGACGATACTGCGCCGACACGCTCCGCGCCGGTGCATCGCCGCCCTCGGGCACGGTGACAATCCCCGCCTGATCCTGCACCCAAGCACGTTGACCGTCGAACCCTTCGGCGCCCGAGATCGGCCCGACGCGAAAGCGCGTCACGACACGGCCCCCGACGACATCGGTCAGCGTCGTCCCCGTGCCCTCAAGCCCGCTCTGCCGCAAACGATAAGTAATGCGAACAGCCTTCAGCCCATCGACCGCCGCCCCGCCCGCGGCCGCCTTGGTCTGCGCCAGCACAAGCCGAACGTCCCGCGCCGTGGCCGGCGCGATCCAAAACACCGTGAACAGAAATACTGCGCCGCACAAATATCGCGCGAGCATGTCGCACTCAGCTGTGGCCTTCAGCCAGCATAGCAGAAGCGCCGCCCGACAGCAGACTAGTTCGGAAGCAATGCCCCAAGGAAGGCAAGCACGTTGCCGCCCGTGATCTTGGCGATCTCTTCATCCGTGAATCCGGCGTCGACCATCGCCTGAACCAGAGCCGCCGACTCCGACGCATCGAACCGCACCGTGGTCGAGCCGTCGTAGTCGGACCCCAGCGCCACCCGATCGACGCCGACCAGATCGGCCGCGTAGCGCAGCGACTTCGCTACACCCTTCGGCGTCGAGTCACACACCGCGCCCGGCCAATAGCCGATGCCGATAAGCCCGCCCTTGGCGGCGATCGCGCGCATATGCGCATCGCTCAAATTCCGCGCGCTCTTGCACGCGCCGCGCACACCCGTGTGCGAGACAACGATCGGCCGCGTAGCGTTGGCGAGCACGTCGTCGACCACCTTCTCCGACGAATGCGCCACATCGACGATCATGCCCCTGCTTTCGATGGCGCGCAGAACGTCGACGCCGAACGGCGACAAGCCACCTTTGCTGACGCCGTGTAGAGATCCACCCAGCTCATTGTCGAAGAAATGATGCAGCCCGATCATACGAAAGCCCGCATCGTAGAGTTTCTGCAGGTTCTTAAGCTCGCCTTCCAACGGATGCGCGCCCTCCGTCGCCAGCAAGCCGCCGATGACAGCCTCGCCCTTCGCACGCTGCGCCATCAGGGTCGCAAGGTCGCCACGCGTCCGCACCACGACCAGCGCTTTGGGATCGCGCTTGGCCGCATCGTTCAACCGTTCGGCCTGATAGAGCGCCCGTTCGACCAAACTGTCCCACGTCCGCGTCGGCCACAGGCTGACCTTCGCGAGTACGGAGATCATATCCGTGTCCCCGGTATTCTTGTCGTAGTTCTGTCCTTGCGGCGTCTTCGTCACCGTCGAGAACACCTGCAGCGCAAATCGTCCTTCGACAAGCCGCGGCACGTCGACATGCCCCCGGCTTCCCCGCGCGAGCAGATCGCGCCCCCACAGCAGCGTGTCCGCGTGCAGATCGGCCATGTTCAGTGTCGCATGCAACGCCTTCGCCCGCGCCCCGATCTGATACGGCGCGTGCGCCTCGACCTTGTTGAGTTGACCCTCGACCACCGCCGGCGCCGCCATCAACGCGCCCGCCCCCGCCACGGCCAACGCCGCACCGATGCCAATCAACCACCGCCGCATAAGTCCCTCGCCCGTGAAGCGCGAGTTTACGCAGAGCCTCCGTAGAGTGGCAAACGATGGGAATTGCTAGCTGCGGCGCAGCTTGCGCACGGCACCCGACGAGATCGGCTTGCCGTTGATGTCGACAATCCGCGAAATCTGCGCGCCGCCGAATTTGTCTTGGCTCAGCACGCCGATCGCGACGCCGCGGAAATAAACGCGCCGCGCGGAATCTTCCTTCACCGCGCCCTTGCCGAAATAGAGCGGCAGCAGATCGCGCCGGTCGCCGGTGCGCGATGCCAGGATCGCCGCGATCTTCGGCGCATAGGCTTGCCCGCCGAACACGCTGTCCTGCACCGGTCGGCACCCGCCGGCGCCGAAACTCATTTCGCAAACCCGTTGACTGTGAAAGCTGGGCGCCGTACGCGCATGAAGAACGAGCGCATTCGAAACGATCTGCCCGCACGCGTCATTATCGAACGCGCGCAGACAATCCTGATCGGTCGCAAGCACCAGCGCCGTATCGGGCCCGCGATGCCGCAGCGCCGCGAACACGACAAGCGCCGCCACGACGACAAGAACGCCGACGAACACCACCAGGCGATAGTCGCCCGCGTCCGCCTTCTCGCGCAAAGAACCCGTCATCGAAACTCGGCCCACCCGGAATTTCATCCGTGGACGGAGTTTCGCAAGCGCGCCGTTAACATCCCGCTAACCCGCGGTTTTCCGCCCGGCGCGGCCATGCGCCCGCTCGATCGCGGCGACGACGTCCTTTAACGCCGCGGCAGCGCTCCCGCGCACAAACGCGTCCGGCCCAAACGCCGGATCGACAACCTCGATCTGTCGTACATCATCGACGAGAAGCGGTGGGACCTGGTCGCGGCTTATGCAACAGTTTTCGAGCCGCACGTGAACGCAACACGCGGCCGCATGGCGGTATGGCTTAAGACCGATAAGGCTTGCGTGTCGGCACCGAAGCGCCGGCACAACGTCTTGCATGAAGACGCAAGCGACACCGTGCCAGGATGCGGTGCCGCTTCCTGCCGATTTCTATCCCGCGCGAGGTACGCAGATCGAAACACTGGACGCGACGGTGAGAGACATCAGAGCGTTGCGCCTCTCTCCCAACGATGCTGACGGCACGTCCTTCGGAGGCAGCGGCTGGGAAATGCACGCCCCAATCGATCGCGTCGTCCAAGAAATCGGGCAGTGGCGCGCGCCAGAACGTCCGCGCGCGCTTCTCAAGAAAGTGCGTCGGATCGACAACCCAGCTTTCGCCGTTGGGCCCGGGTACCCTCATCTGGATGTGCGTATGGTCGTGATCGCCATCCACGGCGCCGAGAATGTCGCCCACATCCAACTCGAGATTCAACGGCCTGCCAGTCCTTTGTGCCGAGTTGATCGTCGAACCCGCGGCTCGCTCCGCTCGACATCTCGAGGCCGGGACGTAAGATGTGCTAACTAAGAACGACCAGCTCGCAACCGATGGGATCATCAGAAATGCGCTCGTTCGCACGCACCCTACTCATCGCGACGATCCTGGTCGGCGCCGGCTCAATTCCGCAGAACGGACTTGCCGCTGCTGAAGCGCCGGTTCGTGCACACGACGCAATTCAGGCCCTCACGCCGGTTGCCGCCTGCCCCGCCGGCGATCTCAGCTGCATCGTGCGCGGCCTTTGGGTGGAATCGAAGGCCAAGAGCCTCATTCGTACCCGCACGACTTCCGCCGGAGTCGAGAAGACGTTCTTCATCACAGGCGCCCTCAACGGTGGTGAGTCCAGGCGATATGCTTTGCGCTTCACACAGCAACGCTGGGACTATTTCGCGGCGACAAACCACAGCGGTCCAATTGCGCAGTACCGACCACCAACTGATCTCACTGTTTTAACAGACCAGGGATCTCTTCGAATCGAAACACCGGAGCTTCGCGCCGATCGCATTCCAAATCTTGTCGTCGTCGATGCGCGCCACTGGCGCGTTCTCGCGCGCCAATACACTGAGACGGGAGACGACTGCCCAGATCTTTCCTTCCTGACGCGCAAGCGCACTCGCGGCTTGTGGGACGACGGAGGTCAACGATGCGTCGCGCGTCCTCTAACCGAGAAGGGGGCGCTAACCAAGGGCACGGGCTGCGTACGTCCGCGCAAAGGCGATTGCTCGATTCCACGCACCTTCGCGCCGGCACCAATGACGATCGATCAGCTCAACGCCACCGTGCGCGATATGCGCATCTTGAGGCTCTGGGAGAACACAACTGGGGAGTTCGGCGGCAGCGGCTGGACGGTCGAAAGTTACCGCCCACCGGACAAGAACCTCGTCGTCATCATCGGTCACTGCACCGACTGTGGAGACTAGAAGCACGGACTAGCATCCAAACAGCATCGTGGGGTCCACAACGAAACCTCCCTGCTTCATTCCGACGATCTGTCCGTTTTTATCGAGTCTTCGGGACAGCCTAACGCCGTTGAGTGTTCCGCCAATACCCGTGATCTGAAGATGGACGTGATCGCGGGCCTTCTTATCGACTTTTCCGAGCAGGGCGCCGGCCCGTATTGTGCCGCCGCGCGAATAGGGCTCGAGTCCTTGAAGGCTACGCCAGTACCGCAAGAGGTCCGCAGACGGCTTCACATGGTGCATGGCCAGCTGCATCCCATCGCCAAGATCGAAGATCAGGGTATGACCTTCCTTTCCTGCATCCTTGATCTCCAACAATCGAGCGTCCGTGGGCATTTGCACGTCATCGCCGGGGAAATCCAAGGCGCCGTGATATGATCCATCATCGCGCCCGGCGCCAAAGTAGCCGTAGCCGTCTCGCAGGCGCTTGTTCCCCGCGCACTGGCCCGTCGGGTTCATCCATTTTCGGCTGAACAAGTTGCGCCGCTGCCGTTCCGTGAGATCACTTGGATCGACCACTTGCGGCCCGTCGCGCGACCGAGAACGCTCGTACGCAACTGATCCTGAAACACGGGCAAGTACGCGCGAACCGTATGGTTCAGCATGGGACATCTCCTGAACAATTGGGGGGTGTAAAGAAAGGGCGCCGCGAGGCGCACCAGAGACTATCGCAGCGGATCCCACGCCACGTCTTCGCGCGTCGATCCAACCCGTCCGCCCACCGGCGCACCGGCGAGCGGGTCATACTCGCCGTCCGCCGCATACGGCGCGGTCAGCACGTCCTCCGGGCTCGACGCCTGGCGCAGCATCATGAGCCCCACGCGCGTCGCCGAGATCAGGTCGTCGCGTTCCTTCACGATCAACCCGTCCTTGCGGTGATAGACGCGCAGTTCCTCGAACCAATCGGCGAGATGCGCGAACACTTTCAGCCGCCCCGTCTTCATCCGGTCGAGCATCGCCATGATCCCGGCTTCGAGCCCATATTTCCGCCACGATCCAACAATACGTCTGCACACCCAAGGGGATCTGGGATGTTGGATCGAACGCATGCCCGGTCGGGGCCTGTTGCGGGGCAGGTGTCGCGAGGGCCGTGACCCTCTCTTGCGCTTGTGCGAATGGCGCGATGATGAATACCGCAAGCACAACGATTAGTCCGTCGAACAAATGGCGTGCGATCGTGTCGCTTGCGACTTCATGCAAGCCGTCGTCGAAGGCGCGGTGACGTTACCATATCTCGTGCTCATCGGCGCATGCGGCGACTGTGACGAGTAGCCCTTGATCTACTCAAACTGACGCACGCCCCAATCGATCGCGTCGTCCAAGAAATCGGGCAGTGGTGCGCGCCAGAACGTCCGCGCGCGCTTCACTTCGTCTGCGCGCTGAAGCCGTTTGGGCAGCTTCGCACGCCCCCAGCAGAGGAATGAGGACGACGGGCGCAATCAACAGCCCGATCATCCAAGAAACCAACGCTTGCTCATCATGCCAGCCGAAGGGCGAAGACTGAATTTGAACGGGCACGGCGCCTCTTCGGCCGTGCGCGATGACTGAGAGTTTATACCGTGGCGGCTCCATCAACGGCACGATGACGGCATAGCTGAGCATCCAAGCCGCCGATAGGGCCAGCCACAGTCTCACGAACCCTCTGCGCGGCTCTCTCGGACGACCGCGTTCGTCGAACGCGGCAAGCGCCCAACACATCGCTCCAGCGAACGCGAGAAGCGCTGCCGCCGGAACGAACGCACGAATGGCACGATCCGACACCTTCGACCACGCCACCGCCCGATCGTCTCGCTCATCCTGCTGATAGAGACGATACAGTTCGTCACGGAATGGTCTGCGCAATTGATACGCGACGTTGCTGGCGTCATGCTCAAACGAGCGCACACTCACCGGATTGAACTCGTCGTCATACAAGCGCAGGAGAAAGTAAGAAATCTTTTCGCTGGCTCTGGCATCAACCGCGCGATTGAAAGCGTTCCAGCCAAGCCCAGGCGGTATCCAGACATGTGCTGGGTCGGGGCCGACCATCAAAGGGCGATTCCCGGCGAGCACCCAATAGAGGCCCGTCTTTGGCGCGACCTCCTCGCGATGGAAGCGCCCCGCCTCCCACCCCACCCAGGCGATCGCTGCAATCACGCACAGCGCAAGAACGAGCTTTTGCCACGACATGCCAACCATCCGCCGACGAACCGCCCCCTTTTTCAGCAGCGAATGCGGCGACGATAAGGCAAGCGCGTTAGGCCAAGCCGCTGTCGCCTTGGGTCGCTTTGGAAAAGATCAGCGTCCGATTCACCTCGGGATTTTCGTTCCACCACTTGCGAATGATCGCCGCCGTCACGGGTGCCTCTCGCTTGGCGCGCTCCGGATCCAGCAAATAGAGCACGAAGAACTCTGCGATCCACTCCTCCGGGTTCCTGGCAGAGTCGTCGAACTGACCCGGCAAGCCTCTTTGTCCTGTGAAAGCCCGATTGAGTTCCTGCCCGACCTGTAGCCGGTCGCCGGCCGGCAATGCTGACAGCCGCTCTCCAAGACCCATCACGTCACTGATGATGTGTCCGATTTCATGAGCAAGCGCTTCTGCATCCTGCTCCTCCGCCGGCACGCCAGACCTCGGATCGCGAAAGCGCCGCAGATTCTCGTTGATCACGATGATGGCTTGGGTTCGATCCGACTTCGCACCTCTATTGGGAATGCCCACAGCCACCGCCAGCGCCGACGAAAAACCCCGCCGTAATCCTGCCAGCTCCGCGCGCGATAGCGGATCGCCGAACGCGTTGTACACAGATGCAAAATAGGCCACCGCTTGGTCGACCGTTTCGAACGTGTGAACCTCGTCGGCGAACAGCCGCATGACCTCCTCGACGCCGCGCGGCGTTAGACTGGTGACGCGCAAACTCCCTTTATCGGTGCCCACCCGAAGAAGTGAATCGTAAGGGCGACCATCGATGTCGACGCCGCGCCGCGGAACCAATCCGCGGCGGCGAAGTTCATCCGCCCGACGCGCCAATCGGTCATAGTATCCGGCCCGAGGATCGAAGGGCTTCAGATCAAGACCGCGCGGATCACGCAAGGTAACCTTGGTTGTTGTCCGAAAATCATCCTTCGGCCCACCCTCTGATTCCGGTACCCGGTCGAGACGCGCGTCGTCTTGTGTGCGTGACCGCGGTTGATAGGGATTTTGTGGCGCCGGAGGCGAGCCTGCCGGACGATTGTACTCGCTGTAGATGCGGCCGGACGATGGCGCCGCCAAGGGGAAAGCCTTGCCGCCGATCGAGCCGCCGTCGATCTCGCTCCATGCGTCCTCGAGCGGGCTAGTGGTGCCAACCCGAATGGCATCGCGGAGCGCCTGCCCGACGGTTGGGCCACGCTCGACGCCCATCCGGTTCCCGTGAAGCGCTTGATCTCTACGTTGCGTCCAATCGTAAATCTGGCGCACAACCGAGGTTCTGATCGGGGGATCAAGCTTTGCCACAGCCTCTTCGAGGGCCGGCTGCTTCCCCTCCTGTGCCGCTAGGCCAGCTATCGTTCTTGCAAATTCACTGGGTAAAGGGTTGTGCGCATGTACCGGCAATCCGCCAGCCGCATTGTCGCCTCGCCAGTTGAACACAAGCTCGCCGAGAATCTGAGCTTGCTCGCTGTCGCCCGCAGTATTCCAGGCCGAAATGAACTCGCGCATTTTCTCGCGCGTTTCCTTGGACGCGACAGCCTCGTCTTCCTCGTGAGCGTAGTCCGACGAGGCTGCTCCGGGCGCGAGCCGGCGCACCGGGCGCCCCAGAAGGCTGCGCTGCGATCCGGCTACGTTGAAACCAGACCCATAGGCATTCGAAAACCTCAACATTCCCATCTCCTCTTTTGTCCGGCGTGAGCCGAGTTACCTAAGCGGGTCCCACGCCACGTCTTCGCGCGTCGATCCAACCCGGCCGCCCGCGGGCGCGCCGGAAAGCGGGTCATAGTCGCTGTCCGCCGCATGGGGCGCGGTCAGCGCGTCGTCCGAGCTCGACGCCTGGCGCAGCATCATGAGCCCGACGCGCGTCGCCGAGATCAGGTCGTCGCGTTCCTTCACGATGAGCCCGTCCTTGCGGTGATAGAGGCGGAACTCCTCGAACCAATCGGCGAGATGCGCGAACACTTTCAGCCGGCCCGTCTTCATCCGGTCGAGCATCGCCATGATCCCGGCCTCGAGCCCGAACCCGCCGTCGCCGTGCGTCGCGTGCGCGCGCAGCATCTTCAGCCCTTGCGCCCGGTACTGCGCCGCCAACGTGTCCCCTGAACCTTTGTCGTGCTGCAGCCCGTCATGCGGCCACGCCCATTTGAGCCAATGCCCCCACGGTTTCAGCGCCGCCGCATGCACCACCGGCGTCTGCTCGCGCACGCGATACGCGTTGATGACATAGACGCAGTCCGCATCCCGGTCCCACGCCAGCTTCACCGCCGCGAACGGATGATCCCACCCGAAATCCATCCCGCCTAGAAAGGCCCAATGCGCCGGCAGAGCGAACGGCTCGACGCGCAAACTCTCCTCCGCCACCGGAAACACGCGGCCGGACCCCAAGATGGGAACGCCGCGCGTCCGCGCCTCGCGCTCATGTGTCGGAAACGCCGCAATGATGCGCGCACGTTCCGACAACGGAATATGCTCCGCGTCGTCGATCGTCATGTTGACGTCCGCCGACGTGACGCCGTCGCTCTCGTGCATCAACCGCTCGACGACGTCGCTCATGCCTTTCAGAGGCGTGAACGTCGTGTAGATGATGCCGCGCGTCGCGGTCAGCCGCGCCAGCGCCTCGCCGTAGATATCCTTCGGCGGTTCTTCATCGCACCAGATCGCGTGCTTGGCCGGCCCCTGCCACGCCTCGCGCCCCTGATCGTATCGCTTGAAGCCCAGCCGCGACGTGCCGCCGGACGCATGACGCACGAGAACGATGTCGAGCAGATCGGCGACGCCCCGCCCGCGCTTCGCCTCGACGATCGCCTCCTGCGGAATGGCGCCCGTGCCCCACGCGCCAAGCGGCCCCATCAACACGCGCTGCGGGTTGTCGCGCGTCGTCTCGCCGGTATCGCACGACGCCCACGCGTCAACGGGGTGATCGAACCGGCGCCCCGCCCACCACGGCGGATAACGCCCGGTCAGATGCATGGCAAGCTCCATCCCGCCCGCATGCGTCTTGCCCTGTTGATTGCCCGCGCGCAGCAAACGCTCCGTACACGTCAGACCGAAGTCATGAAACGTCTTCTGCTTCGGATACGGGCGATAAAGCAACAATGCCTTGCTCCGCGTCAGGATGTGCCGCAGCCCATCGATCGAGGCTTTCGATAAGGCGGAGGACGTACTCGTCGCTGAATTCGGAAGCGATGCTGGCATGAACTTCAACCTGTTTAGATGCGACCGCCGCAAGCAGCCGCGCATAGATGGCGGGTTGGTTGGCAAGCAAGTCGTCGAACACGCCATACCCGCGCTCAAGGAAATGCTGGTGAAAAGCGACAATGAAATCCTGGCCGAACCTATTGCGCACGCCCTTGCGCGTAGTCGTATGACCCGGCTTGAACCGGAACGGGATGAGGTGGTGGTCGCGCGGCAGTTTTGGCTCGACCACAAAAGCCTCCCCCGCCGCAACCGCCGCCGCCTGAGCCGCCTCGCGATCCTTAACCCGCTGGCGATAAGCCCGCTGCCGCTCCGCCGCCTTCTTCCGCCGCTCCACCGACAACATGAGGCCTCCCACCCAACAAAAAACCCGGACCGCTTTCGCGCCCGGGCAAGACATTCGATCCACTGATTTCAAACTGGAATGGAATCTACTCTGACCCCAGTTCTTCCCTCTGCGCTTCAAAACGCTCGCAATGTTCAAGGTATGAACGTCGCCGCAGGGCCGGGAGCACGCCGAGGATCTGGGCGTCAACAATGGCTAGGGTAGATAGCGCACAATCCGCGCCAGCAGGAAGATCGGCACCAGCAAACTGATGAATAGGGCCAGGGCAACGATAGCCAACAAGATGGGCATCATCATCACGACCCTGATCGCCATCTCCTGCCTGTCCTCGGCAGTCTCGAACGGGCCTTCCTCGGCGTAGGCGACGGCCTGCTCCGGCGTGGCGTACAAAATCCCATAGATACGCAGCGCCTCATACGGGATCACGAACATCGCCGCAATCAAGACGCTCCAGATTGCAGCGCGCCGAAGGCCAAAGCCCTCCTGTCCACCGCTCGCCACCTCACCCTCCTCCAAGCATCAACGCTTGGATCAATCTTATCATGGCCAGTCCTCTCTTTGCCCCCCGTTGCGCAAAAATTCGGCCGCTTGTTTCCGCGTCAGCGGTCGATACTGGGCGAGCACATAGGCCACGGCCTGACCGATAGTGCCTCCGAACAGCCGCTGACGAACCAGAGCCTGAGCGCCGATCCAATTCGAAAGATAGTCTTCGCGCTTCCCTGCCGAGTCCATGCCCCCGAGCCATTGTTCGCCCTCTTTAAGCAACCCCAATAGGAGGTTGAGATCAGCGAATGGCGTCGCCGTTGCCGCGCCTATCACGTGTTGCAGGTCGACCCAGCCGTACCGCGTCCAAATGTATCGCCCGTTGTCCCGCACCTTGTCGCCCCCGTGCCCTGTTCTTCGCTCCAACCAAGTTGACGAGGCGATTGCCTCGTCAACGGTCTCTGCGATGCGCCCGTCATTGTAGTCGGCGAGATGCGAGGCATTGTCGATGGCTCGTTGACGAGCTTCTTGGTCAGCGGCGGCGTTGGGCCGATGCGGGGGCGTGCTGCCGCCCCAGGTCATTCCGGGGCTGGCATCGACATACGACAGCGGCGTCGCCTGCATCGACGCGCGGCCGTAGGGCAGCGTCTCATTCTGTGTCCTCGCCTCACCGTCGTCGTCAACCGTCTGTACGACGCGTCCGTCATTGTACTCGTCAAGGCGGACGGCGTTGCCCGCAGTTCGCTCGCGAGCGTTTCCGGAAGTGTAGTCGTTCGGTTGTGTGTCCCGCCGGAGTGTTGGCTCACCGCCAACCGCGGCCGCGCCGAAGCGTTCGCTGTGACGGCGATCGATTCCGCCGGCACTCTCCACATCGTGCCCTCCGCCGACTTGCCCTATCAAGCCCGCCACCTGTTGCGCTACGTGCGTCCGGACGCTCGGATCGAGTTGCGAAATAACGCTGTCGAATGCTGCGTGTTTCTCGCCTTCGCCCATCTCATCAAAGTGACGCGCCACCGAACGGGCAAGCTCGTTCGGCAAAGGTAAGTGTTCGAAGACACCGCGCCCACCGGTCGCGTTGTCTTTGCGCCAGCTCTTGATGACTTCGTCGAGCGAGGCGGCATGCGCGCCGACATCGCCGTTCCAGAGCGTGCTCAACGCTTGTTGCAGTTTCGTCTTCGTCTCCGCGGATTGCGGCGCCTCCTCTGGATCATCGCGGCCGTCGGCTGGTTTCTCGAACACATAAACCTTGCGACCGGCCGCGCGGCCGAGAAGGCTCGGCCGCAGTGCGTCGTTGTGCAAGGTCCAGCCATAACGGCTCACATGGTTCAGCATGCGCGTCTCTCCTAACTGTCAGAATTCGCGTTAGGGCAGCGTTTCGCGTTCGCGGCCGCCTGTGATCGCGAAAGGCAAGCAGTGCCTCGCGCCTATTTTGGCAGCGGCAACGCAATAACCCGGACCGCTTTCGCGCCCAGGACACAATTCGCCGTCTATGGATTTGAAGCGCAGACTATCGCCGAAAGCGCCGAAAAAGTCAAGAATTTTCCGCGAACGCTAGATCAAAACGAAATGTGCACGCGTCGGTTCTGCGACTCGCGCACGCCGTCCGCAGTCGGCACCATCGGTTCGCTTTCACCGCGGCCCGAGATGGTGATCGTGTCGGCGCCCAGCCCCTCCGCGATCAGCGCTTTCCTGACCGACTTCGCCCGTTTGAGCGACAGCGCCTTGTTATACGCGACCGATCCCGCGCGATCGGCGTGCCCAATGACGCGGATCGCGGCTGAACCTGACTCATGCACCGAACCCACGGCTTCGCGAATTGTCGACAGCGCTTGCGGCGACAAACTCCATTTATTGAAGCCGAAGAACACCATGAACTCTCGTTCAAGCGGCACGGGCCCCGGCGCGCTTGGCTCCGGTTGCGGCACTGGCGCCATCACGACGGGCGCGCTCAACGCAAAGCGAACGCCTGCAGTCGCCGCCTGCTTCTGAAAATCGTCGCCCTCCAGATGCACATCAGGCGTCGGGTCGAAGCGAATGTCGCGCACGTTCGCAAAGCGGTAGTTCACGAACACGACGGTCACCTCGCTGAGCGCATAATTGAGCCCCGCGAGCCCCTGATACGCGAAATGAAAATCCTCCTCGTCCACCGGCGCCCACGGCGTGTCGAGTTGAAAATGCGCATAATCCGCACCCGCGCCCAACCCCACGCTCAACGAAAACCGTTCGAACAGCGGCACGTCATAGATGATGTTGACCATCACCGATGCTTCGCTGAGTTCGCCCGCTGCGTCCACGACATACGAACGCTTCCACGAACTCTTCTCATAGGACTCGATGTCGTTCCGGCGAAACCCGCCTTCCACCTCGACGCGCCACGCATCGAGCCCGTAACCGGCGGCGCCGAAGACGGCATAGCCGGTGTCGAACGCGGCGAGCGCCTCCTTCACCTCCGGCCCGCACCACGTCATCTTGGTGCGCGTATGCTCCCAGTCGCCGACCAGGCTGCCGCCACCCTCGATGCTCAAATACCAGCCCGGCGCCGCTTGCGCCGGCACGACAAGACACAGGGACACGATGGCTCCCGCGAGCGCGCGCGTCGTCTTCATCCCAACACCCACTTATGACCGAGATATGTTTTTGTTGCGCAGGTGTGCGTGAAATCCGCCCGGCTTGCGCCGTCGCCCACCCGCGAATCAATCCCGAATCAAGTATGAGCGCGACTTAGGAAAACGCGTTACGCGGCCCGCGCGCGACGCAGGTGCAATGAATCACGCGGCGTGCGCACCGCCCTCGTGTGCAGCAATGGCGGTCCGCCACTACGGTTGCGTGATTCGATCGCGTACGCGGACCACTAGAGCGAGTCCGCAAGCGCGCCAAAGTTGAGAAACGAGAGACGAGGAGCGAGAAGTGAGAGAAAAGCAGCGACACTCTCGCTTCTCGCACCTCTACCCTCGCTTCTCGTCAGTGCATCGCATCCGGCTGCCAAAGATCTTCGACCTGTGCGCGGCTGACCTTCAGCGCAGAATATTTTCGCGCCGACTTCGCTTTCCCCTTGGTCTTCGGTTCGGCCACCACGTTCTCGCGCCCCTCGGCCAGCGACGCGGGTTCGACCGTGCCCGACTTCCAGTACGACGCCTCAATCGGCTGCCACGTGCCGGCGTCACCCGTGCGACCCCAGATCGTAAGCCGCCCTTCCGCCGCCGCCTCGTGCAACTCTTCAAGCCGCCGCGGGAAATCCGAACTCTCCGGCGGCACCTGCGCGCCATCCGCCCACTCGCCGCTTAGACTCCAGGCAACCGCGTCCGAAACCCAAACATCGTCCTCCGGCACTGGCTCCAATGCCGCTTCGTCGGCCACCTTTGCCTTGCGAGGTTTCGCCGCCGCCTTGCGCTTAGCGGGCGCACGCTTCTTGCGTGATTTCTTCTCAGCCACGACCGCGGCCGGCTCTTCGAGCTCAGCCTCGACATCGCTCTTCTCAGACGGCAACGCGATCGCAGGTTCCTCGTGAACCTGCTCGTCGCTCGCGACCTCTTCGTTCGCGACTTTGGCGCTCTCTTCAGACGGCAACTCAACCGCGGGCTCTTCAACCGGCTCGGCCTCGAGCGGCAGTGTCTCGATATCGTTGGCGACCACTTCAACCGGCACTTCAAACGCCAGCGCCTCAATCGCGTCCGCGGCCCCGCCCGCTACCGGCGCAACAAGCACCTCAAGCGCTAGATCCGCTTCAGCCGCCGCGTGCTCGTCGATCTCAACCTCGACCCAATCCGCGAATTCGATCGGCGCCTGACCGGTCGCCTCGAACGCCGGCTCTTCGACGGCGTCGTGCGTCACGGCGTCGTTGGCAGGCGCTGCAGTCATCGGCCTCGCAGGCGCAAACACGGCAGCCTGCGCCGCCGCCGAGTCATCGAACTCGTCGACGCAAAGTGGTTCAAAATTTTGAACGCCCTCTGGCGCTTCGTCTTCACGCGTCTCTTCGGCGGCGCTAGCCGCCTGCATCGCGCGGCGCAGCATCTGCGACTGATCGTCGTTCGCGGCCAAGCCGGGCCGAGGCCCGGCCATCAGCGCGACCGAAGTCGGCGCCGGACGCGCGAAAAACGTAAAAATGGATCGCCCCAACGATTTAAGCATGGAGGAATCATAACTGATTCGTTTCCACGCGAAGGCCCCGCCACCAACGTAAAGGCGCAGCGTGAGTTATTTGCAACGACGCGACGGACCGTATCAAGCGTTAACGCAGGCGCAGGCAAAAATCTCCACACGGGTCGCCGCCGTGCGGGCGGTGTACACGAGCGTGCTATGCCACGATTCGACGACTAGTACGAAACGTACTATTACGCTGCGCATGAAAAAGCCGGCTAAAATCCAGCGCCTGGGCTACGCCGTCCTTGGCCTCGTCGTGCAGGCGCCGATGTCGGGCTACGACGTGCGCCGGCAGTTCACGTCGACGCCGATGGGCCACTACAGCGCCTCGCCCGGCGCGATCTATCCGGCGCTGAGCCGTCTGGAGCGCGGCGGCTACATCGCCGGTCGCATCGAAGGCGCAAAGACGTTGCGTCCGCGCAAACTCTATCGCCCGACGCCCGCGGGCAAAGCGGCGCTCGCCGCCTGGGTCCGCGAAACGCCGACGCCGCGCGAGATCGTCGACAACACATCTGACTGGCTCCTGCGCCTGGCCTTCGCAACCGGCGTGCTTTCGAATGCCGAAGCGGCGGCGTTCCTGCAGGCGATGGAAGCCGCTTGCTCCGACTATGCGCGCGAACTGCAGGCGCAAGCCGATGCAATGCCGAAAGGCGCACCGTTCCCACGCTTCGCGCTCGACCACGGCATCAACGCCTACCGCGCCACCGCCGCATGGGCCGTTACGTGCTCCGCGCAATTGGGCAAGGACAGACGCAAATGAAAACAACCGACGCACTGCTTGCCGCTGTCGCCGCCGCAGTCGCGGCGCTCGGTTTCCTGATGATCGAGAGTCATGGCGCCCTGCCCGATCCAGCCGTCGCCGCCCAACGCATCGCCGCTATGGCTCTAACCGTCTTCTTCATCGCGGCATGGCGCCCGGCCAGCTCACCGCTCGTCGCAACCTTCATCGTCGCGTTCGCGATCATGGTGGTCAACATCCACGTCGAGCTTGCGTTCTTCATGCAAGCCGAACCACAGCAACGCGCGCTGATGGCGGCGCACGCCACCGCGCACTGCGTCGTCGCGGTGCTGATCGCACGCATGGCATCGCCCCGCTCAGAGCCAACGGCACAGTTGCTCGCGTCTTGGCATGCGCGCGGCGCGCTGAACTGGACGGCGCGCATACTCACCGCCGCGTTTGTGTACGTCGTGTTATACGTCGTCGTCGGCGCCGCAGCTTACACGTACACAAAGCCGTACTACGAAGAGATGGCGGGCCTCGCACTGCACACCCCCGCGATCGAAACCGTCTTCGCGGCGCAGGCCATGCGTGGGGTCGTCTATGCTCTCGCTGCGCTCGTGTTCGCAGTGACAACGCCGCGCCCCCGCAGCACGCTGATCGCAATGGGATTGTTCGCAGGCCTCGGGGGTATCGCGCCACTCGTCGGCAACACAGCATGGCCGCTTGAACTGCGCGTCGCGCATGCCATCGAAATTCTGTTTCAGAATGCGCCCTTCGCCGCCGTTGCGCTCGCGATCCTCAAAACACGCGCCGTAAAACCATCGCCCGCCGTATGAATCACCCAACGCCTAAGAATGGGTTCCCAACGCGCGTGTAGTGGCGTCCGTCCACACGCTTTTTGTCCACAGCCAATCGCAGGTAGCATTCCACCACCCCCGCCGTGCAGAAAATGCCGGAGCGCGTCACGGACTCGCCGTAACGCTTTGTGCTGTGTCTCATGCGTGACATAGGACCCCTGCCCGCGTGCGTTACTTTCGTCGTGCTCACCGGGCGTTCCCCCCAAGGCGGCACGAAGATCCGCCACTCAACGCCCACTGGCCCCCTCGAGTAACAACAAATGGTGACGGTATGAAAATCAGATCGCTGCTTCTTGGAGCCGCTGCGTCTCTTGCGCTCGCTTCAGCCGCGAATGCGACCACGATAAACGGTTGGTACGTCAGCCTCGAAGGCGGCGCCAACTGGGTCGAAGATTGGGATCACACGCAATTCACCACCGCGCCGCTTGGCACGGACCTCGCGTCCGCGTCGTTCGAGACGGGCTGGGCCGTGCTGGCCAGCGTCGGCTATGGCTTCGGCGGCGGTTGGCGCACGGAGTTTGAAGCAGGCTACCGCGACAACGACATGGACGGCTACACGTCGAACGGCGTTCCGCCGCCGACCTTCCTCGACGGGAATCTGCGCGAAGTGTCGTTGATGCTGAACGTGCTCTACGACATCCCGCTCACCGAACGCATGTCGTTCACGCTCGGCGCAGGTGCCGGCGGCGACTTCGCCGAATTCGAACTGAACGGCACGACGCAAAACCTCGAAGACGATAACTGGAGCTTTGCTTATCAAGGCATCGCCGGCCTGAACTATGCGATCGGCCAGCAGACATCGCTGTTCGTGAACTACCGCTACTTCCGCGCAACCGATCCGTCTTACGACTTCCGCCCGGTCGCGCCCGGATTCTTCGAAGGTGACGACCACGTTAAGCACACGGCCACGATCGGTCTGCGCTATGCGTTCGGCGCGGCGCCCGCACCGGCGCCGATGGTGGAAGCGCCACCACCGCCACCGCCGGCAGAACCCGTCGCGCCGCGTGAGTTCATCGTCTTCTTCGGCCACAACAAGTCGAACCTGACGCCGGAAGCGCTGACGGTTATCAAACAAGCCGCTGACGCCGCGAAGCAATTCGGCAGCGCCTCGATCATGGTCGTCGGCCACGCCGACCGCTCGGGCTCGGATGTGTACAATCAGAAGCTCTCGCTCCGCCGCGGCACCGCCGTGAAGGGCGCGTTGGTTTCGGAAGGCATCTCCGGCGGCGCGATCTCGGTCTCGGGCAAAGGCGAAAGCGACCCGATGGTGCCGACCGCCGACGGCGTCCGCGAACCGCAAAACCGCCGCGTCCACATCTCGCTCTAAGCGACGCGACGAACCAATCGAAGGGGAAAGCCGAAAGGCGGGGACCGAAAGGTCTCCGCCTTTTTCATTAGGCCTATGCCGCGCGCGCCGAGATCACGGTCGCTGCCTGGCCGTCACCACGGATGGCCAGCACCTCGGGCCGCGACAAGGCCTGCAACTGATTGAAATGCGAACGCATCATGCCCGCGAAGGTCAGCACGTGATGCGGCTTGTCGAACTCGCGCGCGCACGCCGACACCACGCGGCTGAGCTTCGCGTTGTGGCAATGCGCGGCCTCGGGAAACAGGTGATGCGCCGCATGCGAATTCGCCCCGCCGGTCAGCGCGATCGCCAAGGTGCTTTCGGGCGACCAGTCGACGGCCGTCATCGCTTGATGCGTCGCCCAATCATGCGCGATCGCGCCGTCTGCCCGCGGATCGACAAACCCCGCCACGTCGCAAATATGCGTGCCCACATTGATGATGACGAACATCGCCGACGCCGCCGCGCTGGCGATCACATAGCCCAGGATGATGTTCGCGACCGGCGCATCGATCACCAGAAGAGGCACGACGATCGCAAGCACGATGTGAATGACCTTCGACGCCGCGAACTCACCCAAAGCTGCCCAGTTGCGAAACGTCTCCGGCGCCTCCCGCCGCGCCGCGCGCAGATGCAGGAAATCCTCGTAGAGCGCGAGATGCCCCAAGACCAGCATGTAAAGGAACGGCGCGTAATAAGCCTGATACCGATGCCACCACCGCCAGGCATGATGCGGCGTCAACCGCACGAGGCTGGTGCTGTCGGCGTCGATGTCCGTCCCCGCGACATTGGGGAACATGTGATGCGTGCGAATGTGCCGTCGCGCCCACAGCGCGCCCGAAATCCCCGCAATCGCAAATCCGGCGAATACGACAAACCGGTTCACCCGCCGCGTCCGCGCCAAGGAATAATGCGACGCGTCATGGCACAGCGTCGCGATCACGACATAGGCAAGCGTGCCGCCGATCGCGGCCAAGGCAAACGCCCACGCACCGGCCGCACCGCTCAAGATCAGCGCATACACGCCAACGAACGCAGCAAGCGCGACACCACCGCGAAACCATTGCTCGGCATCCGCATATCGGCCCGTCGGCGACGCCGCTAGCACCTCAGCGCCGCGCGCACGCAACGCTCTTGCATAAGCCGTTTGTGAGGCGAACCGGGGCATGATGAGACTCGCTGGATGATCCGAACGGAAAGTCCCAGTACATTTACACTATGTCGGCATCATGTCTGCGTGACGCGGCTCACAACGGGCACGCCGTCAACCGCAACGATCACCTCAGGCGCCGTACACCCACGTCGCAAACAAAGCCGACAAGTCCCGGCCGGACGCCTGCGTCATCGCCCGCTCAAGATCGCGCGCCGTAACGACACCGCCCCAATTCGCGCGCGTGTAAATCCGCACACCGCGCCAAAACGCGCGCTCGCCCAACTCGCGCCGCAGCGTGTCGAGAAATACAACCGACTTCGCATAAGCCATCGCGCGCTTCACTTTCAGCGACGGATACACACCCTTCCAGCTCAACGGCACATCGAACCCGCCGTCCTTCGCCGCCGTCCACCGCTTGTTCGCCAGCGCAAGCTCGCGCTCATAATCCGCCCGTCCCCACCGCATCTCTTTCCAAGCCGCCGTCATGAACACCGCGAACCCTTCGTTGAGCCACAGCTCCGACCAATCCGCACAGGTAATCGCATTGCCCCACCACTGATGCGCCAGCTCATGCGCGACCACCCAATCCTCATGCGGATCGTCAAGGATCGGCAAAATCTCGGTCAATCCGATCGTCGAATGCGCAACCGCCTCCTGCGCCGCGCTCTCTCGCAAGAGAACCTGCGTGTACGACGGCTCGCCGAACGTCACGCCGGCTTTGCTTTCGAAGAACGTCAGCATCGCCCGCGTATCGCCGAACAATGCCCGCGCCTTCGCAGCCTCAACATCTTTCGCCAGCACGAAAAGCGATGGCCGCCCCGCATCAAGCCGATGCCGCTCAAATGCCCCGCCCGCAAAGCCGAAGAGATAAGCCGGCATCGCCCGCCGCTCCCGCCAACGCCAGACGCGATCACGCCCCGCATCGCGAATGAGCCGCCCCGGCGCCACAGCCTCAGACCCATTCGGCAACGTCAGCTCAAAATCCAGCGTCGCCTTATCACCCGGCCGATCAAGATCGCAGATCATGTAGTCACAGGTGAAATAGGTGGCGCTCACCGTTCCATGATCGAAAGCGAGCCCCTTCGGCGCGGGCCCGTCAAAGGTCAGAACAAGCCGCGCCACCTGCCCACGCCGCATCGCCCGCGGCAACCGGAACACCCACCGACCGTCGACCACCGCCCCCGGCACGATCGCAGCCCCGTCGATCGAAGCTATCACGCGCAGCGAATTGCCGCTGAACGACACGGCATCGAGCTCATCGACGAGGCTCTTGAAGCGAACAACCTCGCTCCCCGACACCGTCTGCGCTGAAACGTCGGGCTTGAGCCGGACATCATAGTGCAGCACGTCGAACGTCTCGCCCGCTCGCACCGGCAGAGCCAGGAACAAAGCCAAGAGAAATAGAAAGTGCCTCATGCCGCCCAAGACGCCCGCAACACGCGTGCGCGTCAAGCCCGACAGCAGCAATGCCCCGAACTCGCCCAGATCAACAGCGAGCCGGCCCCCGGCGCGTTGAAGAGCCGCCCGCAAGGGCGGCTCTTCTTGGCGTTATTGCTGCTTCTGCCAAAGCGACGCCGTGACCGAACCGGGCACGAAGACGCCGTCTTTGCCTGCTTCCGCGACCAGCTTCTGGAAGCTCGTGTCATGCTGAATCTTCGTACGCGCCTGGTCCCATTCGGCGAGCGTGTCATACGTGCTCGACAACACGAAGTGTCCCATCGGGCCGGCAAGCTGTTGAAGGATGCTCACCTCCGTGCCGGTCAGCTTCTTCACCTGCCGCACCACTGTGTGAAAATACTCGTTCGCCTCGAAATTCTTGCCGGGCGCGACGGTAAACGAGATTGTCGAATAGATCATCGCTTCATCTCCAAACATGTTGAATGAAAGAGCGCGAGCGTCACCGCCCGCTTCCAAAACGCTTGACGAACAACATCACGGATACGGGGGCGAGACCGCTCGCGAGGAGCCAAAACGCGCTCGCCGAACATGACCTGGACGCTACGCCCGTCGCCGACGCCGTTCAAATCACATGTTGAGATCGACAGGTTGTAGAGGCGAACGCTCTAAACCAGCGCCCGCACCTTTTTGACCAATTCCGCATTCCGGAACGGCTTGGCCAGCGCGTCGTGCGCGCCGAGCTGCAGCGCAAGCTCGAGATATTCGGTCGGCCCCATCACGCCGCCACCAGAAACCGCAAGCACCTTCAAATCCGGAAACTGCCGCGTCGCGTCGACGATGACGTCATGCCCCTCGCGCACGGGCATGACGATGTCGATTACGGCGACCTTGGCATGCGAGTCCGCGATCATTTTGAGGCCGGTGATCCCATCCTCGGCCTCGACCGTCTCGAATCCCGCATCCCGCAGCGCGTTGCAGATCGTCGCCCGCACAAGGTCGTTATCGTCGATGACGCACACGACAGCCTTCTGGCCCATGGCAAGAATCCGCTCGTTGGTTACGGCGGAGTTTGTTCCCCCCGCGCGGCCGAAACAAGCGTCCAGCACCGACGCCGCCCAACCCTCATTGCCTTTTGCGTGATCCATCGGCGACACTGCCTGACCGCTATTGCCACACCTGGAACTTGGGACTCACTATGAACGACGTACTCACCGACTTGGCTGCACGCCTCGGGCAAAAAATCGCGTTGATCGACGACCGCCCCGGCGGTCCGGTGGTTAAGTGGACGTTTGCCGAACTTGAGGCGAACGCCAACCGCCTCGCCCGCCTGTTGATCGAATTGGGCGCTAAGCCGAAGGACCGCATCGTCAGCTGCGGGCAAAACTCGTGCTGGCTCGTCGCCATGTCGAACGCCGTGAGAAAGATCGGCGCCGTCGGCGTGCCGCTCAACTATCGCCTGACGCCGGAAGAGGCGACCTACGTCGTCGACAACTCCGACGCCGTCGTGGTCTTCGCCGACACGGAGTTCGCCGACTTCTTCGCCAAGATCGCTAAGGACACGCCGAAGGTCCGCCAAACCCTCATTTTCGACGGCCCTGCCGCACCAGGCCAATCCCGCGTCGAACCCCTGCTCGCCAAGCACGCCATCGCGCCGCCCGAACTGCAAGAACCGGCGGGCGAGCCGATGACGATGATCTACACGTCGGGCACGACGGGCAAACCGAAAGGCGCGGTGCGCTCGTCGCTCGGCAACCCGCAACAGTCGGCCGCGCTCTGGGCCGAGATCGGCTACATCCCCGACGACGTCTACATCACCACCGGCCCGCTCTATCACTCCGGCCCCGGCGGCTTTCTCGCCACCGCGCATCGCCAGGGCAACACGGCCGTGCTCCAACACAAGTTCGACGAGGAAGACTGGTTGCGCCTCGTCCAAACCTATGGCGTCACCACGACGTTCGCGGCGCCCACGCCCATCCGCCGCATCTGCCAACTGCCCGACGATGTCTTCAGACGCTATGACGTGAGCTCGATGGCGCGCATGGTGGCGAACGCCGCGCCATGGTCGTTCGCGCTGAAGCAACTCTACCTCTCGCGCTTCCCGAAACTCTCGCTGTTCGAAGTCTACGGCTCCACCGAACTCGGCGTGAACACAGTCCTGCGCCCCGAACACCAATTATCAAAACCGGGCTCCTGCGGCCGCCCCGCCCCCGGCGTCGAAATCCAACTCTTCGACGAAAGCGGCGCCGCCGTCACCGCGCCGAACACCGAAGGCGAACTCTACGTGAAGAGCGCCAACATGTTCTCGACCTACCACAAGGCCCACGACAAATTCATGGCCGACCGCAAGGACGGCTGGCAGACCGTCGGCGACATCGCCTACTACGACGACGAAGGCTTCTACTACATCTGCGACCGCAAGAAGGACATGATCATCTCCGGCGGCGTGAACATCTACCCCGCCGAAATCGAAGCAGCACTTGAAACGCACCCCGACATCATCGACGTCGCCGTCTTCGGCATCCCCGACGACGAATGGGGCGAAGCCGTCCACGCCATCGTCGTCGTCCGCCCCGGCCAAACACTGACCAAAGACCAAATCACCGCCTTCGCCCGCGAACACCTAGCCGGCTACAAAGTCCCGCGCAGCCTCTCCTACCTCACCGAAATCCCGCGCACAGGCTCCGGCAAAATCCTCAAACGCGACCTGCGCAAACCGTTCTGGGAAGGCCGCAAGAGCCGTGTGTAGCTGTAAACCGGAGGCAAGACGTCATCGATGCGTGCGCTGATCCTGAGTTCGCTTGCCGCGTTGTCCGTGTCGGCCGTCGCCGCGGCCGGCCTCCCCGACACGTCGACGTGTTACGAACGAACCTACAGCGCTCGCCACCTCGCGGCGCATCCCGCTCAAAAAGTCCGGCGCATCGCCGCGAGCTACAGCGTCTTCGACGGCGGCGTGCAAGTGCACCTCGACATCTGGCTGCGCAGCGACGCCACCCACTACGCGATGTATGCGGATTGTGCGACCGACGGCGCGGGCAAGCTGTGCAAGACGGACTTCGCCGACCGCGGCTCCTGGCGCGTGAGCGCGACACCCAAGGGCGGTCTCCTCGTCACGAACGGCAACGTCTGGGTGAATCCCTACGCATCCGACAGCCAACAACCGTTGCCGGAAGGCCGCCGCCTGAAAGCCAAGCCCGCCGACCGCAACTGGGCATTGGCCCGCCTCACCTCGTGCCCCGAACGCGGCGGGGAAAGTAACTGAGGCGTCAGTCCGCGTCCTTGAACGCCGCATAAAGCGCCGGCAGAAACGTCGCTAGGTGATGCATCTCTTGCGCGCAGTGCACGAGCAGCGCGCGCGCATCGTTCTCGCTCGGACGCAGTTGCGTGCGCGCGATAGCGGCGGCCGGAATGCCGACGATCCCACGCGCGCGAATGTTCGACCCGCCGATCCAAAAGCGCGAGCGCATCACGCTTCCGGTAGCGGTCGGCTGCACGAGATGGATCAGGTACCCCGCCGTCAGCGGCATCCCCGCCAGCGTGCTATCGGCACAGATCGCCGTCGCCGAACCGCCAGCCGCCAGACTCGCGTGACGCAAACCCAGCGCCTCCGGCGGCACGAAGCTGATCGCCAGCCGCACAAAATCGCTGCCGACATACTCGTCGACGATGGACGTATGTCCGAGATAACGCGTCCGCCCGCGCGAACCCTTCGCCGGCGCGCGCAGCCAGCTTGCATGCATGTGCGCCTGGGGATGCCACAGCTTGTAGCGTTCGGGACTGTCGGAATGCCAGCCGAACCACCAGTCGATCATGTCAGGCGCAACGCCTGGCATATCCGTCGCGACGGCCAGCCGCATCGATCCGTCGCCGGCCAGCGTGAAACCGTTCTCGACGGTCGATGCCCCGCCGAAGAACATGGTCTGCGCCTCCGACAGCGGCGGCAGAAACGCCTCGGCGATCGGCCCCTGCATCAACGCCTCGCGAGCCGCAACGCCCAGCGGCGCAACCACCGGATTCCAAAACCGCGCATACGGCTTGCCGGCAAGATCATCCGCGCTCCAGCCCAGGTGACGGCCGGCCTTCAACGCACTCCGCCTCATAACCGCCCCATGTAAGGATGGAAGCGCCCGTCCGGATCATGCTTCGCGCGCAACGCATCGAGCCGCGCCAAATTCGCAGATGCCAAAAACGGCGCAGGCCGCTGCCCCAAATTCTCGTCCGCCAACTGAACGCCCGTGCTCAACGCCGACATCGCGCGCATATTGTCGACCGCCCACACGCCGTTCGTGGGCGTCAGCTTCGGGTCCTTCCAAACACCGTAGAGCGCAATGTAGATACTGTCTTCCACCGAGAACGCCATGTCCGGCCGCGTTGCCGGCGGCGCCCAATTCATCCAAAGCATGTGCGACGGCGCCGCCGGCAGCGTCTCAACGATCCGCAACAACCCCGGCATCAACTGATCGATCGGCGCGCGCGTCCACATATTGTCGACCGCATACGAATGATCGTGTGGATAGTGCCCCATCACACCTTTGTACATCCACGAGAGCCGCACCGGCAGCAACGGTGTCACGTACGCCGCCCCCTTCGGACGCGATTTCATAAAGCTCACCGCCTTGCGCGCCGACGCCCAATCGTCCTCGAAGACTGGCGCCACGATCTGAAACCCCGGACCGCGCAGAAACGGAATGTGCCGCGACATCACCATGTTGAGCTCGATCGACCGCGGAATCTCGGGCCCAACGCGATGCGCCCAGCGAAACACGGCTTCAGCTTGCGACAGCGGATACGCCATCGCCTTCGCCGCAATGACCTTGGGCTTGGCGTAAACGCGCAAGTGATAGCGCGTGACGACGCCAAAGAACCCCGGCCCCGACCCGCGCGCCGCCCAATACATCCCGGCGTTCTCGTTCGCATTCGCGTGACGAAGCTGCCCATCCGCATCGACGTAATCGATGCCGATCACGCTCTCGCACGCGGGCCCGAGCTCCCGGCTATGCCAACCGAATCCGCCCTGCAGCAGATACCCGCCCAAGCAAACGCCCTCGCAATGACCGGCCGGAAAGAACAAATTCTGCCGCATCAACTTGAGCAGCAACTCCGATCCTACCGTCCCCGGCCCCGCGGTCGCCGTCATCGCTGGCGCATCGACGCTCACGCCTTTCAACGCCGATACATCCAGCAACATGCCGCCGTCGCGCCGATGATTGGCCGCCCAATTGTGCCCGCCGGAGCGCACACCGATCTTCATCGAACGATCCTTCGCCAGGCGCACGGCGGCCATCACGTCATCGGCGTCGCGCGCGCAAACGATCACATCCGGAAACCGCCCGACCTCGCGCGCATTGAAACTCGCTTCGCCCAGAGCCGCCGCATACGCCGGATCGCCCTTGAGAATGACCCGCCCCTTGATCGCGCGCGCTTCGCTCATGCCTTCGCTTTCTTCGTGCGGTTAGCGAGCGACAGCCACGTCAGCGGCAGCTTCAACAGCGGTTGAAATTCGACCCTGGCATGCGACGCGGCCTTCGCCTTGCCCGCAGGCACGCCCAACAGGCGCAACATCTCCTGTGTCGCCCCGTCGATCGCCGTCTTGTCGATCCGTCCGCGATGCAGGTCCAGCGACACGCTGACCAAACAGCCCGAAACGAAACTGGCCGCCAGATCCGCGCTCGAAAACGAGAACGCGCCCGCGGCCATCCCCTTGACGATGTCGGCGTGCAGATCGTCGCGCAACGCGGCGATGAAACGATCGACCGGCAACCCCGCATCGAACAACAGCCGCCCGATGGCCGGCGAGCCCGTCACGATCCGCAACGTCTGCCGCGTCTTCAAAGCGAACACGTCGACCGGCTGAACGGCGTCGCGAACGATGGCCTTCAACATCAACCCATGATGCACGACGAACAACCGGCCAAGCTCGTCGATCAACGCGTCGATATCGTCGAAGTAATTGTAGAAGCTGCCCTGCACCATCCCGGCCTTGGTCGCGATCTCCGATATCGAAAGCGACCCAGCAGACCGCACCAGCAGCAACGCCTGCGCCGCGACCAGCAGCTCATCGAGCGACCGCCCTCGCTTACCCACCCCCTCAGGAAGTTTCACCCGTGCCAGCATAATTTGACGAAACATCAAATTTGACGTTTTGTCAAATATGACTGCACCTGACGGCATTCGAGCGAACCGCTACACTGCGGCTCAACGACGAAGGACGAACGCCAATGGCCCGCAAACGCAGAGGTGAAGGACAGACCGCGCTGGTGACCGGCGCGTCGGCGGGCATCGGCGTGGACCTCGCGGAGTGCTTTGCGCAGGACGGCTACAACCTGATTCTCGCCGCGCGTTCGGCCGATGCGCTGAAAGAGGTCGCCTCGCGCCTCGCCTCAAAGCACAAGGTAACGGCAACGCCCATCGCGGCCGATCTCCAGGTGCATGGCGGCGGATCGAGGCTCGCAGCCGAGATCAAGAGGCAGGGCCTGACGGTCGACGTCCTCGTCAACAACGCGGGCTACGGCATCGCCGGCGGGTTCGACGGATCGAAACTCGACGAGCAACTCGGCATGATCGACCTCAACGACCGCGCGCTCGTCGAGCTCACGCACCTCTATTGGCCGCAGATGATCAAGAACAAGCGCGGTGGCATCCTCAACGTCGCCTCGACCGCGGCGTTTCAGCCAGGCCCGTTGATGGCGATCTACTACGCGTCTAAAGCCTTCGTGCTGTCATTTTCGGAAGCGCTCTGGGAAGAAGCCAACGGCACCGGCGTCCACGTCTCGTGCCTCTGTCCGGGCCCGACCCAAAGCAAATTCCGCGAACGCGCCGGCACCGGCAAGACGCGCCTCTCGAATAGCAAGGTGATGACGTCGATGGAGGTGGCGCGCCAGGGCTACGCCGGATTCCGCAACAACAAGCGCGTCGTGATCACCGGCTTCTCGAACGCGATGACGGCACGTCTTGTGCCGTTTCTGCCGCGCAAGACGCTGCTGAAAATCGTGCGCGGTATTCAATCGCCGAAATAGCGGACGGTCTTAGTACCCGCGCGGCGGCGCGAAAGCCGGCGCCGTGACGTTCGACGGCTTGCTACTCGTCGCGGTCGTTGTGGACTTGGTCGCGGTCGTCGCGGCGATCTCGTTGCTGCCGCCGGTCGCGGCCGGCGTCGCATCGGCCTGCGTATTCGCCAACTGCTTCTCAAGCTCGGCGTTGCGGCGCATGCTGTTGGTACACTGGCTGATATATTTCGACTTCGGCATCCCTGCCGGAATCGTGCCTGCGTCTTTCTCGGCGTTATAGTTCTCCAGGCACGTCTTCTTGGCCGCTTGCGCATCGAACGCGACCGCCACGGCAGGGGCGCTAAGGCACGTCAAACCAACCGCAGCCGAAACCAGCCAGCGAAAACCTGTCACCGACAATTCTCCATCAAGAACGAAACACGAGGGGGGCAGACGAAGAGAGGGCGCAGATGACCCGAAACGGCTCCCCCAAATCAAGGGGAACAAGCGAGAACATCTAGCCGCGGGCGTCCTAAACGTGACGCCCGTAACCAATCGCATAAGGGTTACGCTGGCTGAGGCTCGGCGTCGTGCGGCTCGTCCTCATAGCGTGCTTCGTCATAGCGTGACTCGCGTTCGGGATAAGGACGCGGCTCATAGTCTCGCTCTTCTCGCGGCTCACGACGGCCGCCAGTGCCGAACACCAACGCGCCCGCAAGCACGATCCCGACGACCACCATCAACCACAACGGGAAACCCGCAACAGTCGCGTTCAGCATATCGCGAAAATCTATGGCGAACGGCGACGGCGTGGGCGTCGTCGTCGAAACAGGCTCAGCCGACACCGTCGTCGGTTCGACAGGCGCAAGCGGCGTCGCCGTCACGTCACTGCCGGGCACGGTCGCGCTGGCGTCGGCAAGCGCGGACGTATCGGCTCCGGGCGCCGTACCCACGTCACTTCCCGTGCTTGCGCCTTCGCCGGTGCTTGCGCCCGTACCCGTTCCACCGGATGAACCTGAAGACGCGCCCGGCGTCGCATCGATCACCGGCGCCATCTCACCGGCAGGAACAATCGGCGCGACCGCGCGCGCCGTGCGAACGGCGGCGGCTTTCTTTACGGCAACCTTTTTGGACTTGATCGGCTCATCGGGCACGACCTCGCCGCGCACGACGATCCGCTTCTTAGGCGAAGGGCCTGCATCGGTGACCGATGTCGTTTCGCACGCCGACAACACGACGGCTGCAACAATTAACGCAACATACTTTGCAGACATGGTGCCTCGCGCACAAGAATCGCCATCACCCCGCTCTCAACACTATAGCTGCGTCGCCAACATCAGCGCCACTGATCAACAAATGCAGGAACCGGGGCCCACAACCGCTCCGGCGAATCATGCCGTTTGCGTCAGTGACGTTGCGCTAGTTGCGCAATAGTGTCGGCCACAGCAGAGGAAAAATACGCATGGCTGCAGCACCGGCGCCGACAATACGTGAGCGTGCGTTGCGCGTCGGCGCCGCTTTGGCGGCCACGGTCGCCATTTATTATGCGGTGCGCCTCGCACTGAATATCGCCGACACTTTGATGCGCCCGGCCAACTCGGGCTGGGTCGAGGTTCTGCTCATTCTGTTTTTGCCGTTGTTCTTGGGTCTCGCCGCGCTGACCGTCGCGGGCATCTTGCTCGCGCGCTATGCTTGGCGCGGCCGTTTCTTCCGCTAAGAGGCACTGCACCGATGCGCCTTTCACTCCTCCATGTCGCGGCCGCCGCAGGCATAGCCGTCGCACTCGCCGCGTGCACGACGCTCATCGAGGAAAAGCCGCCCGCAAACCCGCAAGCCGTTGTCAATCAGCGCGTCGCGATCATGAAAACTCTCGGCGCAGCGCTCGGCACAGCGACCAATCAAACCCAAGGCAAAACGACGGCCGCAGCCGCACGGAAATCGGTTGTCGACGCCAGGACCGCTCTCGCCCGCGCGCCGCAACTGTTCCCGCGCGGCACCGCGCTCGGCGATCGCGGCGTGACGCAATCGCGTGCTCTGTCGATCATCTTCGCCAACCGCAGTGACTTCGAGGGCAAGTTCAGCGTACTCGCGGACCGCCTCGCCCAACTCGACGCCGCGCTCGCCAAGGGCGCCAAAGCCGAGACGACAAAAGCCATCACCGACACGCGCGCCGCCTGCAGCGCCTGCCACAACAAGTACCGCGCGCCGGAAGACTAAACGGCCGCTACTTCTTCCACTTGGGCTTCGGCGGCTTACGCCCGCCGAGATCGGGATCGCGCGAAACCCGCTTCATCGCCGCGCCATACGCACCAAGCGCCGCATCGGCCGCTTCGCCGTCCTCGAGAGCACGATCCATCTGCTTATCGAACACGGCGTACCCTGTGACCTCGCAGATCAACCGCATCCAATCCCACACCTGCGCAAAGCACGCAGTCGCCTTATCGCCCGTGTGCCAATAGGGCACCGTGACGGTGGCCTCGTTGTCGAACACCTGAATCTGTACGCCGAAGCTGTCGTCGCCGAGATCGTTGATCTCGAAGCAGCGCATCCGCGACGGCGCCCCACGATCGTACCCCTCGCGCGAAACCTCAAGCGTCGGATAGCGCGCGACCAAGGCCTCCGCGACGCGCAGCTTCAACGCCTCTTTGACTGGATCGACGGCGACGAAAGCGCCATCGTCGCGCTCGGCGCGCGCCCGCGCGCGAATATCGCCATCGCCCTGGCGCGGCAAAAGATGAAACACATAGCTCATGGCGGGCGACACTAGGCGAACCGGGCCAGAACCCAAAACCGGCCCGAAAACGCCCCTCCCCACCCCCTGGCACGCGATCTCACGGTCGTGGCCGACGCGCACAAGGCGAGTTCTTCCGCACAGCAACAAAAGCCGGTCGTGCCCGCGCAGCCACGCAAAGCCGCGTTAGCATGTGGGCGTGCGCGAAGGCTGGGGGGCTCTCGCGCCGTTGGGGGAAGATGGTGCGCGCAATTCTGCTTGTGCTCTTGGCGGTGGCGTTTGCGCCGCTCGCGAACGCGCGCGAGGCCGACCCGCCGGCCGATTTCGCCGGCGCGTTCGTCGGTCTGAACACCGGCTATGCCTTCGGCGCTTCGGGCGACTGGTGCTACTGCACGTTCTTGCCCTCGGTCGCCGACGCAACGGAAGGCGAAGGCGGCATCATCGTTGGCGGCGAAGCGGGCTATGGCGTCCGCCTCGGCCCCATCGTCATCGAAGCCGCCGCCCGCGCCTCGCACGCCGATGTGCAGTTCTCCGAGATCTGCGGCATCGGCCTGCCTTGCAGCGGCCAGGCGGGCTGGATCGGCGAGGCTCAGATCAGCGCAGGCTTCGTCCTCTTCGGCGACATCTTGTTCGCCGGCACGTGGGGCTACGCCGTCGCCGACGTCGACACCACCATTGGCCTCGACGCGTCGAACGCCACGCATGACGGCATCGTCCTCGCCGCTCGCATCGAACAAGCGATGACCGAGAACTGGCGCATGGGCCTCGAATATCGCCAGTACGACATGCAGGGCACCAACGGCACGCCCGCAGGCGACGTGGACATCGACTGGCAGACGGAAGCCGTCGCCCTCACCATCCACTACGAACTCGACTGATCCTTCAGTCTCGCCAAATCTTCCTTCTGGGCATTCCCCCCTGCCCGGACTAAAATGACAGGAGGACAAATCAATGCAGGGGGCGCGCATGCGGACAATCGCAATAGTCCTCGGCGTCGTGATACTCGGCGCCATCGCCGTGTTCTTCAGTGGTCTGATCAAATTCGACGATGCGGTTGAACAAGCTGCCGCCGCGCCGTGCCTGACCGACGACGCCATCGACCCCGCCGTTCGCACGGCCGCCAACGACGCCGCCACCGCCTTCTACGACAAGCTGCTGAAAGGCGACGCCACCGCACGCGACGACCTGACGGAAGAGGCGAAGAAACTCGTCGCCCCCGAAGTGTTCGACGCGATGATGCGAACCATCGGTTCGAACGGCCCCTACAGCGACCTAACCGTCGAACATACCTATCAGCCCACGATCACCGGCGCGCCCGGCCGCATCACCTGCACCGGCGACAGCGACGCAACGACGGTCTCGCTGTCGACCATGCCCGACGCGACGCAGACCCACACGCTGTTCACCGCCAAGACGCGCAACAACGATTGGTCGCTGACGACGTGGATGGTCCAGAAGGACAAGGCCTGGCGCGTGCACGCCTTCTACGTCTCGATGCGCTCCATCGTCGGCCACACCGCGCCCAACATTTTCGGCATGGCCGAAGAACAGGCGAAGAAGGGCCACGCCTTCAACGCGTATCTGCTCTACGCCGTCGCCAAGAACCTTGCCGACCGAGGACCGAACATCGATCTCGGCCTCAAGCAGACCATCGACGCCGCGCTGAAGAAGCAAACGCCGCCGCCCGAACTCAAAGGCAAGCCACCCTTCACCTGGGACATCGAAGGCGCGACCTTCCCGATCGAATTCGTCGCCCTCGTCGGCACCGACAAGAAACTCGGCCTCACCTTTCTGCATCGCGACCCCAGCTGGGACGGCAAGGACACCGGCAAGGCCGAGCGCCGCAACAAGCGCCTGATCGACGGCTTCGTGAAAACGCATCCCGAATACAGCGAAGTCTTCAGCTACATCTCCGCGCGCATCCTGGAACCCGGCAAAGACAGCGGCTGGGGCACCGTCTTCGACGCCACAAAGGGCTACGACACCGGCGAACCCTCGATCACGAAGAAGAAGCCGAAGTAGCCGCCGCCTTATCGTGCGGATGGCGCGAGCGCGAAGCGACCGCGATCCTGTTCCACGCATTGATCATCGCGACCGCAATGGTGAGGTCGGCAAGCTCCTTCTCCGAGAACTGCGCCCGCACCTCCTCGTAAACCGCGTCGCTGACGTTGCCGTCGGCGACAGCAGTCATCGCCTCCGTCCACGCCAGCGCGGCACGCTCGCGCGGCGTGTACATCGCCGACTCCCGCCACGCCGGCAGCAGATAGAGCCGCGCCTCGCTCTCCCCGCCCGCACGCGCATCCGATGTGTGCATGTGCAGGCAATAGGCGCACCCGTTCATCTGCGACGCGCGCGTCTTGATCAGATGCAAAAGCCCATGCTCAAGCCCGCTCTCGTTCACGTATTTCTCGACACCGACCAGGGCCGCGACCCCGCCGCCCGCCACCGCATACGCATTGAATCGCTGTTTCATAACCATGCTCCCGACGCTGCGAACCGGCACGACACCGGCCCTTCACAGGTAAGACGCATGGTCACCGCACCTGTGACAGCACCGCCCCTTGCCTGATTTCCGATCCCTGATACCTGATCCCTGATGCGCGCCATCGCCACCATAACCTCGCCCGTCTCCGGCGAAATCAAGGTCTACCGCGACGGCCCGTCCGGCCTCATCACCTACACCCAGGGCGGCTACGAGCAGTCGGCCGCCGACCGCAACGGCGTCTCGACGGCGACGTATATCCACGCGCTCTATGGCCTCGTCCTGCAGACGCGCGCCAGAACAGCGCTCGTCATCGGCTGCGGCGGCGGCTCGCTCGCAACCATGCTGCAGAACGCCGGCACCGCGGTCACGGTCATCGACATCGACCCCGCCTCCTTCGAACTCGCCCGCTGGTATTTCGGCCTACCCGACGCCTGCGAACGCCACGTCGCCGACGGCAAAGCGTTCCTGGAGAACGACGACCGCCGCTTCGACGCCATCGTCCTCGACGCGTACGACGCCGCGCAGATGCCGGCGCATTTGGCCGAACCCGAGTTCTTCGAACTGGTCAAGACCCGCATCGCGCCCGGCGGCGTATTCCTCGTCAACGCCTACGTCCGCAACGACGATGATCCTTTCGCACGCGACACCGCCGCACGCCTCAGCAAGGTCTGGCGCAACGTCCGCACGCTCGACATGAAAGGCCGCATCAACCGCAACGCCATCCTGATGGCCGGCAACGTCGAAGCCCTCGCCCAGCCGACTTTGATCACCCCGCCCGAACTCGAAGCGACCGACATCGAACAGGACCTCCGCCTCCTCGCCTTCGTGCAGCTGAAGAAACCGCGCAAGCGCTAGGATCAGTCGTCGAAGCCGACAAACGTGGCCGCCTCATCGACGGACTTGCGGCGCGACACGACGGCGTTGGCCGGAAAGCTGTGGTCCGGAAATCCCATCGCGACGCAGATCATGATGACCTGATCGTCCGGGATCCCGGCATGCTCGCGAACGACGGGCGATTGCATGATGCCCTGGCTGTTGATCACGCACCCGAGCCCCCGCGACCATGCCGCGTTGACCAACGCGTTGGTCACCGCACCGCAATCGAACGGCGCGATGTCGCCGCCATGGATCGACCGGTCATAGGTCACAACGACGGAGACCGGCGCGTCGAACTGCCGAAACCCGCGCAGCACCCAATCCTTCCGCGCGCCCTGGTCGTGCCGCTCGATCCCCATCGCGCCGAACAGCTGCTTGGCGATCTCGATCTGCCGCTCGCGATGCGCGCCTTCATAGCCGCCATGCCCGCGAAACTCGCGCGAGTCAGGCACCCCCGCCAGATTGCGCTCGGTATTGCCCTGACGAATCCGGTTCAACGGCTCGCCAGCCACGACATGAAAATTCCACGGCTGCGTGTTCAGCGACGACGGTGCCCGCATCGCCAGCTCAATCACCTCGCGGATCAAAGCCTTCGGCACCGGAACGGGCTTAAACCCACGAATACTCCGCCGCCCCAAGACAACTTCGTCATAGCCCACGCTCAATACTCCAACCGACAGAAAGTCGCCGATAACGCCACGCCTCAAAAACACATGCAATCCGATCCATCACAGCGTCACATCGGCAGACTTTCGGCATTTCTGCCGTCACGCATCCATCACCTTGCCATCACATGTGTCGGCAGCCGGCAGACCACCTCACAAGACAAGATTGCGCGCATGACACTGCACACATCGCGAAGGCCGCGACAGCCAAACAAGCAGATCACAGATTCAAGTTGCAGCGCTCTGACAGCGAAGGAACAAATATAGAACTAAGCCCTCCGAGTGGCAATCGAAAGTGGCAAGATAGCGCTACGTTCGGCAGCTCGCGGTGCGAACCTTGGATGGAGGTGAGATGAAGTGGTTGCTCTGTCTGACCGTTGGTCTCGTCGTCGTGATCGCGGCGCTTCCGTTCATCGTTCTGTCGGCCACGGGCGTGATGCGCCCCACCGAGGGATTTTGCGTGGAGGGCCTCATGCCGAGAGTCCTGAGGGAATACGGTGGCCCGCCGACTGCCCAAGAGCAGGAGCAATCTTTCTTCGTGTCGCCGGAATTGTCGGATCCCACGATCCGGGTGCCGCTTGGTGCGATCTTTGGCTCCGCCAGTGATGGCATCGATTGGCGTTGGCCGGCATGTTTGAGGACGCGTCACGCGGAGCATCGAATCTTGATGGGCCACCGCGATTGGCAGCTGACGAAGTTGGGCGAACCCAACCTTCGGCACGCCGCTCAAAGCGGCGGCAGCGTCTACCGTGTGCTCACCTCGCCCTCGTTCTCACGTGTGCCGATCGCGTTTCGTTTGAAGGTGAGCGCAGCATCGGGTAAGGGCACGCTCAGTTCCGCTTGGCTCGAAGACGATGGAACAAGACCTGACGACACGAAGACCACGCCCGCAGGCGATCAGGCGTGGTGGAACGCGACCCTTCCTAGACGAATGATGCGACGGACCCTCACCGCTGAGCAAACGAGGACGCTTCAGGCGGTGTTCTCCGACCTGCCCCCTTACCAGATGTTCAATCTTGACGGCATCGCGCTTGTCATCGAATCCGTGCACGACGGTCGCCGCGACGTTCGTTCTGCATTTCTTTTCCCCCCACCCGACGCGACCGGTCGCCTCTTTTGCGCCGTGGCGAACCAATCCGGAATTCCGAAAAAAGTACTCGCCGATGGCGACGTAGACATTTGCAACGATTAGCGCTGCAAGACTGGGGCTGGAATCTGATCCGCAAGTTCAATCGCACCTCGGTCCTTTCCATGTTAAACTTTCTCACCCGGTTGCGAGAGACAGCTCTCGCGTTCGAAGCTCAAACACCTGCAAAGGCATGACCCATGAGACGAACCCGGTCGCTGGCGCCTGCTTGCGCACTGACCCTGACCGCGATGGCGGCCTTGATATTCCCCGCCAGCGCGGCGCCACAAGACTCGACGCTTGATGCGCAGATCGAACATGGCATCTCGGGATGTGAAAGCGCGTCGCCCGGCAAAGCAGTTTTTGGATTTATTCCACCCGGCTTCGACTATCGCTTCACAGCAGCGAGCGCTGCAGATGCGCAACCGATGTTGGAAGCGCACCGGAAGTTTGCCGGCTATTGGGAAAAAACCTTCAGGAGATCGGTTGTTTCAGGGACGGAAGTCGGCGAACTGAAGCGCGAACTCCGCCTGACCGGGTCCAAGGCGACGGCTTGGCTGCTGGCATCAGAGTCGCAGATCGACGAATTCTTGAGCGCATACAAACCCGGAAAACCGGTCAACTACGAGATCGCGTTACTTGGCTGCACAGGCAGCGCGGGCTCGTTCGATGCCATCATGGCGCTCAAAGAATTTGAGGTCGGAACGGATTAAGCCGTCTGGCCCGCGGGGACAAGATTACCTGTTTCCTCATTCTCTACCATCGAGGATTTGAATGCGACCGCTTCTCGTTCTAGGCATGCTGATGTTGAGCGCGCAGTACGCCATTGCAGCAGCCGTGCTCGTTCGTGCAGACCCTGAACCAGACTCGGTCGCGAGCATTGGGCAAATCGAACTGCAATTTAGCGAGACACTGCGAGCGAACGGCAGTTCGATCATGATGTTCGACAGCGAAGGCGAACCGGTCACTGGGACCACAGCATTCGGCGGGAGGACGTTGTTCTTCCGTATGGAGTATCCGCCGCCACCTGGCGTGTACGAAGTACGCTGGCACGCAATGACTGTCGGCGGAGAACCTTCAGAAGGCAGCTATCACTTCTCGCAAGTAGCCGTCCTTTAACGAGCGCGACCGGCAGCATGTCGCACGGCCCGGAAAGCGGCACAGCATGGCCCGCCCAGCGCAGTCTGGAAGCGCGGGGACACGATTACCTGTCGCCGTGTTTTCCCTTATTATTTCCTTATTGTTTCAAGGCGGCGGAGTAGGCATTGGGCTTGGTGGTGTTCGTTTCCGCCCTCTGCAGAGCGATCGGTCGGGTCGTGGCGACGGCGGTCGGATTGGCGGTCTTCTTTCTAGTCGGCGTGCCGCTCGTGCTGGGCAAGCAAGGGAGCCCGTTCCTTCTGATCGCGATTGTTTTGGCGTCGGGCTTATTGGTTCGCGCGGGCGGGTGGGCGCTTGCCTGGATCGAGGGGGAGATCAGGCTGCTGCTCGGGCTCCCTTCGTTCGCCGAGCAGCAGGAGATTCTGAAGGTTGCCGACGGTCTCAATCCAGCGTTGCGGGCACTCTTGCTGCTGGCGTGCTGGGTGCCGTTTCTCGGTGCCGCGTATCTCGTTTGGTTGCAGATTCCCGGAGGCGAGCAAGGATTCGCGTCGCTTTCCTACGCAATCCAAGTGTTTGCGCTGATTGCGCTGACGAGTTGTTTCAGGCCGCTGCCGGCGGACATGTCGCGCTACCTGACGCTGCGCGCCGCGCGGCATCTGCCGCCGGCGAAGATGCAATCCGTGTCGTCGCTCGCCAGAGCCTTCGCCGACAACCCCAATTTCGGGAAATGCGCCATGTGCGGCCGCGCGCTGAACAACGCCGACGATCTGCTCTCGGGCGATTGCGGCGGCGATTGCTGGGGCTGCATCGGCCAGATCGAAGCGAGTACTGGCGCGCGCGACGCGCAACGCACGGTCGACGAAGAAATCAAGGCCGGCTTGCGTAAGGCGGACGGAAGCCCTGCCGATCGCTGAGCCCGCGGTGATTGCAACGGACGATCCAAAATGACATTCGGCGATAGGTAATCGTGTCCTGGTGAGACCTCGCCTCCCCTTGCTGGGAGCGCGGGCGTCCCGCCCGCTCTTCGTGACTATCAACAAACGCCGACGCAATGAAGACGCCCCACGGGCGGGACGCCTGCGCTACCAGACGGAGCCGCAGCGCACCTGTGGCCGTATTTGGCTCACGGTGTGTTGATGATACGCAGGTTCTGATCGCATCGCCGCGCCGCTATGCTCGTCACAGAGACATCGGGGGAGACGATCATGAGCACACGCACAACCCGGCGCGAGTTCGCGCAGGCGGCGGCAGCCTTCGGCGCGGCATTGGCATGGGGGCACAGTCCGGCGATTGCGGCCGCTCCCTGGCGTGAGCGGCGCGATCTCTACCCGCAAGGTGTCGCCTCCGGCGATCCGCAAGCCGACAGCGTGATCTTGTGGACCCGCCGCGCGCCCAGCGCACCGGCGGAGAGTTACAAACTCACCGTCGAAGTCTCAACCACACCCGCCTTCACGTCGACCGTCGCGCGCGGCGAAACGACCGTCGGCCCCGACACGGATTGGACGTGCCGCTTCCTCGCGGCCGGCCTGAAACCCGCGCAGGAATATTGGTACCGCTTCACCGACGCGCAGGGGAACGGCAGCCGCATCGGCCGCACGCTGACCGCGCCCGCCGACGGCGATCCGCGCCCCGTCAAGTTCGCCTTCGTCAGCTGCCAGGACATCTCGCAAGGCGCGTGCAACGCCTATCGCCGCATGATCTTCGAAGACGAGCGGCGGCCGCGTGGAGAGCAACTGCTCTTCGTGCTGCATCTCGGCGACTTCATCTACGAGATGGTTTGGTACCCGGAAGATAGCCCCGGCGGCGTGGAGCGCGGGCGGCGCCTGCGCGACATCGTGCGCTTTCCGAACGGCGAGAAGATGGGCCGGTTCCACATACCCACGACACTCGCCGACTATCGCGCGGCCTACAAAGGGTATCTCACCGACCCCGATCTGCAGGACGCGCGCGCGCGCTTTCCGTTCGTGCCCGTCTGGGACAATCACGAATTTTCCTGGCAGGGCTTCCAAAGCCAGCAAGTGTTCAACGGGGAAGCGCGGCCTGCGCAAAAGCTGAAGGTCATCGCGAACCAAGCCTGGTTCGAGTATCAGCCCGCGCGCGTGGTGAAGCCGGGCGACGCCAGCCTCGACCGCTTCACGCCGCCACCCGTCAACAATGCGGCGCTAAGCAGGTTCGACGAACGCGGCTTGGGCCTCGAGCCCAACAATCTTGCCGCGATCCATTCGCTGCGCGTTCATCGCGCGCTGCGCTTCGGACAGAATGCGGAGCTCATCATCACCGACAACCGCTCTTTCATGTCGCCGCCGACGAACGGCGAGGGTTTCGACATGGGCAAGGGCTTCCCCTATATGTTTCCCGAAGAGGTCAATGACACGCTTGACGCCGCCCGCGCCGCGAACAACGGCCGGCCGCCCGCGACCATTCGCTTCGACGGCAAGGACGTGCCGAACCCGACCAGGAATGATCCTCCGTCAAGCTATCTGGGGGTCGCGCAGAAGAAGTGGTTCATCGAACGCCTGACGCAATCGAACGCGCCATGGAAGATCTGGGGACACTCATTCGGCACGCTCAGCGGGCGTACCGACCCTTTGAATCTGCCGCCGGGGCTTGCGGGGCGGACATGGCCGGGCGAGGGCTACGCACAGATCAACGGCGGCGGCTACGTCGTCGACCACGCGGAGATCATGGAGGTCGTACGCGACCGGGGCATCACGGGCCTCGCCATCGTCGCCGGCGACAGGCATTCGTTCTGGGCCGGCCGCGTGTCGAAGGCGCTGCCGCCCAAAAAGTTCGAGCCGGTCGGCGTCGAATTCATCACCGGCTCGATCTCGGCCCAGGGCCTCTTCGAGGTGACGGAACTCGGGATGAAGAAAGAACACCCGCTGCGTGCGCTCTACCTGCACGATCGCGGCAACGGCAGCGTCGGCGCCGCGATGAACATGACCGTGCTGCACGGCGTCCGCTCAAGCCTCGAGCTGCAGAAGACCGGTGACAAAGCGAAAGCACTCGCGCTCTCAAACCCCGATGTCGCGCCCCATCTCGCCTTCGCCGATCTCGGCGGCCACGGCTACGCGACAGTCCGCGCCAGCGCCGCCAATCTCGAAACCGAATTCGTCTGCATCCCCCGACCCCTCGAACGCAACACCGCCCCCGACGGCGGCCCCCTCCTCTATCGCGTAACCCACACCGTCAACCGCTGGCGCCCCGGCGAGGCACCCCAACTGCATCAGCGCATCGTGGAAGGCGACCCGGGCCTCGCGACGTAAGCTGGCGAGGGAACTGGGGTCGCTGGCTTTGATGACGTCATCACGGCGTCAGCTTCGCGCTAGTACGAGACCCGCAATGCACGGATATCTGTTTTCCCGTCCCGACTTAGGCAGTCGCGCGAAGAAGCATGTATCATGTCCCCGTTTTCAATCACCTCTTTCGCAAATCGGGTTCGCCGCCAAGCACCCCCGCCAGATAATCGATAAAGCCTTTTGTTGCCGCGCTGCGTTGCCGACGTCCGGCGGCGCTGACCGCGTAAATTGGCACGAGCGGCGGGGCGTAGGCTGGCAATAGAGCTTTCAAGGCGCCGCCGCGGACTTGTGCGCCATACAGCCAGCTCGGTCCCTGCGAGATACCGAAGCCGCCGAGGACCGCGGCATAGATGCTGTGAACATCGTTCGTTTGAAAGCGTCCTGCTGGGCTGAAGGAGACAAGTTCGCCCTCCGCCCGGAAATGCCAGGGCTTGGGTCTACCTTCGAACATGAATGGGAGACAGATGTGAACATTGAGGTCGTCGGGCGTGCGGGGCGCGTCATGCTTTGCCAGATAGTCCGGGGATGCGACCAGCAATGCTTCAAGGCAGCCGATCTTCTTTGCGATGAGCGTCGTATCTTGCAGCCGCCCAACGCGGATAGCGACATCGAACCCCTCCTCCACCAAGCTGACATAGCGTTCCGAAACGTCCAGATCGATCGACAGATTCGGAAAGCGCGCGAAGAGATCGGGCAATCGCGGCACGATCAGATCCTTAGCTAGAATCGGCGACGTTGACACGCGAAGCCGACCGTTCATACCGCGGCCCACCGCGCGCACTTTCGCCTCGCCGGCTTCCATTCTGCTCAGCAGTTCGCTCGCGAGATCGTAATAGGCGCGCCCTTGGTCGGTGACGCTCAGTCCCCGCGGCGTGCGTCGAAGAAGCTGCGCTCCTAGGCGATCCTCAAGAGCCGCGATCTGTTTGCTCGCGGTCGACTGGCCAACGTGTTCCGCCTTGGCGGCACGCGAAAAGCTGCCGGTTTCTACAACGCGGGCAAACAGCCGCATCTGTGCAAGCTGATCCATCTCGTGTCCGTTTCTCCACGTGGTCTACCGCCCGGCGAATAACAGATATTCCGCGACTGCGATTGTCCGGGGCGAACGACGCGCGCAATTCCCTCTGGGCGGAACAGATTGACATCCTCAAGTCCAAGAGTAGGGAGAAAAACACCAATGGGGAAATTGGATGGAAAAGTAGCGGTCATTACGGGCGGCAGTACCGGAATGGCGCTCGCGACGGCGACGTTATTCGCCGTCGAGGGAGCCAGGGTTGTCATTACCGGCCGGCGCAAAAAAATACTCGATGAAGCCGTCGATGTTATCGGTCACAACGCTCTGGGCGTGCAGGGCGACGTGGCAAACCTTGCTGATCTCGACCGGTTGTTCGAAACCGTCAAGGCGAAAGCCGGCCACATCGACGTCTTGTTCGCCAGCGCAGGCGTCGGACACATGGACCAGCCTGTTACCTCCGTTTCTGAGACGGTGTTCCATGAAACGTTCAACACCAACGTCAAGGCGCCCCTTTTCACAGTGCAGAAAGCTCTGCCGCTGTTCCGCGACGGCGGATCGATCATTCTCAACAGCTCCATCGCCCATCTCAAAGGCCTTCCCGGCGGCAGCGTCTACAGCGCGAGCAAAGCCGCCGTACGCGCCTTCGCAAGAGGGTGGACCGTCGAACTCAAGCCCAGAAATATTCGCGTGAACGTCATCAGCCCAGGACCCATCGACACGCCCTTCACCAGGGGTGCGCCGCCGGAGTGGAAGGCGGCCATGACCGCCATGGTCCCGATGGCGCGGTTTGGACGGCCGGAGGAGATTGCAACGGCGGCTCTCTTCCTCGCCTGCGAAGACTCGAGCTTCATCACGGGCGCGGACCTCTGCGTCGATGGCGGGCTCACCAATGTCTGATCGCGATCAGCAATGGCAATGAGGGAATGGAATCACGCACTCCCCCCAATGCCGACGTTCGTTTGCCGGACTCCGCTCATCTGTGCCAACCTCGCCGCAAGGAGAGGCCGGGCGGACCGGCTGATCCGGCAATATACTGGAGGGGATCTTCGATGCGTGTGCCGCCGCAGAAATTTGTTCACGTCGTCTATCGCACGCGCCGCTTCGCCGAGATGATCGCCTGGTACGAGACCGTTTTCGACGCCAAGGTCCAGTATCAGGACCCAGCGCTGGCGTTCCTAACCTATGATGATGAGCACCACCGGTTCGCCTTCGCGAACCTTGACGTGATCAACCCGAACGGACCGGGACAAGCCCAACGCGGTTCGGTCGGCGTCGACCACGTCGCTTATACGTACGGCTCGCTGCGCAATCTCTTTGAGAACTACGCCTGGCTCAAGGAGCGTGGCATCACGCCTTACTGGTGCATCCACCACGGGATGACCATCTCGATGTACTACGCCGACCCCGACGGCAATCAGATGGAATTCCAGGTCGATTGCTTCCCAACGGCGGCTGACGCAAACGCAATGATGCACGGTCCCCGCATGGCGACGAACCCGATCGGCGTCGAGTTCGATCCGGACGACTGGCTGGCCCGACTACGCGCCGGCGTACCAGAGCGGGAGTTGCTGGACCGCAAGGCGGACCTGCCCGTCTCGCCGATCCGCGGAGCGATGATGGCGTCCGCTTAAGGCGTAGGAACGCTGCTGGCGGTGAGATGCGAGACGCCGTAGCAATGACTCTGTTTTAATCGTTCGGCCTAGCTTCACCGGCGACAGTTCCGGAGCGGATAAACAAAAGTTGCAGCGAACCGTGAACGCTCTCCTGCGTTTTCTCCTGGAGGCGGCCCGCAGCCGTCACCCGCAGCCCTCCCGAAGGAGAGACACAATGAGACGCACCATCCTTGCCGCCACCGTCGCACTCGCGGGCCTGCCCGCGCTCGCCCAAGCCCAATCGTATCACGTCGTCGTTCGGGGCGATGTCGATCAGCGCTCGGTCGAGGTTTACATGGGCGACCTCAACCTATCGATCCCGCGCGACGCGCGCGAAGCATCGCGCCGCATCGACGGCGCCGCGCGCTATGTGTGCAGATCAGGCGACGACCGCACCCTGTCCGACCGGGCCGACTATCGCCAATGCCGGTACGAGGCTTACGAAGAGGCATGGCTGGATCTCGAAGAACAAGCCGGCGGCCCGATCAGCCGAGGCCGAGTGATCACCCGCGACGTCCCCGCCTACTAGCGCTTGCTTTGCGCGCCTGAGGGGCTGCTCATAGTGCGGTGGCATGTTTTCGGGTCCCAGGAAATCTCAGCGGGACACGATAAACTGTCGCCGTATTCCATTCCCAACCGGTAACGGGGAATTAATATACTGTCCCCCTATTCCATGTTTTTCTTACTTTGTTGAATTTACTCCAAACCTAACCCAAAGAAAAATTGCGAAGGCCGTCGCACCAAGAATGCCAAAAGCAAAGCCCGGAAGGACGTCGTTCACAGCGAGTGCGAACAACAAAAAAGAGACAACGCACCAAGCGATGATCGGCACAGCACCTTTTCGGAACTCGTCATCGAATTTCACGCGTGGTGCTTTCACCTTTACGGCCATTACAGGGACACTATACCAATCTCCCCACTATTTCTTCCCCTCCACAAACCGCTTGCGCAGTTCGAACTTCAGCACCTTGCCCGCCGGGTTGCGCGGCAGCGCTTCCACCACCTCCAACCGCGACGGCAGCTTGTAGCGCGCGAGCCGTTCCGTTCCCCACCCGCGCAGCGCTTCCAGCGTCAGTGATTGTCCGGGCTTCAGCGCGGCGACGGCGACGACCGCCTCGCCCCACTTCTCGTCAGGCTGGCCCAAGATCGCGACCTCGGCGATCGCGGGATGCGCATAGAGCACCGCCTCGACCTCGGCCGGATAGACGTTCTCGCCGCCGGTGATGATCATGTCCTTCACGCGATCGCAGATGAAGAGAAAGCCGTCTGCGTCGAAGTAGCCGACGTCGCCGGTATGAAACCAGCCGGCCGGATCGATCGCGGCGGCGGTGGCTTCGGGCTTGTTCCAATAGCCCTTCATGATGTTCGGCCCCTTGCACACGACCTCGCCGCGCGCGCCGGGCTCATGCAGGAATTTGCCTTCGGCATCCACGAGACCCACGTCGATGAAGAAGCCGGGCTTGCCCGCCGACCCCAATTTCGAAGCACCCCAATCGCTGGTCAGGAACGTCACCATCGGCGCCGTCTCCGTCAGGCCGTAGCCTTGATTGATCGGCATCCCGCGCTTCGCATAGAGGTGCAGCAGCGGCTCCGGCACCGGCGCACCGCCGCAAATGATCGTCCGTACACTGCCGAAATCCGCGCCCGCGAAGGCAGGGTTCGCACTGACGGCCAGCAGCATCGCGGGCACGGCGAACGCCGTCGTCACCTTGTACTTCGCGATGTCCTCGATCCACTTCGCGGGATCGAAGCCGCGATGCAGCACCACCTCCGCGCCCTTCTGAAACGCGGACAAAGTCGTGACGTTCAGTCCGCCGATATGGAACAACGGTGCCACCACCAACGTCACGTCGCTCTCCATCGCGTCGATGGTGAGCAGGCTCATGCTGTTGTTCCACCAGATGTTGCCGTGGGTCAGCATCGCGCCCTTAGGCCGCCCGGTCGTGCCGGACGTGTACATGATGATCGCGACCTCATCCTCGCCGATCGGCTCGCCATGCGGCAGCGGCGCCGTCTTGCCCACGAACGTGGTCAGCGAAGGCCAATCCGCTGCGTCTTGATCGGCCGAGAGATAATGCCGGCACGGCAGCTTCGCACGAACGCTGTCGATCACGCCGCGATGCGGCCCGTCGGCGACGATCGTATGCACGCCCGCATCGTTGATGATGTAGTCGAGCTCCGGCCCCGTCAGACGAAAGTTCAGCGGCACGAAGATCGCGCCGATCCGCGCCGCCGCGAACATCACGTCGAAGAACGCCGGCTGATTGAGCCCGATGAACGCCACGCGATCGCCGCGGCAAACGCCGCCCGCCTTCAGCGCGGCAGCCAACCGGTCGAACCGCTCCTGCATCTCGGCATAGGTCGACGTCTTGCCTTCGAAGGTCAGCGCCCGCCGTTTGGGCGTGCGCCGGCTGCGCTGCAAAAACCAATTGCCGAGACTGATGTCGGGCGCGCTCATGTCGTTCCTCCGTGGCCGCACTTATTGCGGCGGCTCTGCCGGTTCTATAGCAGAGGCCGCGAGCGCCCCGCTAGACGCGCCCCATCACCGGCAGCAGCACGCCGGTGACGTCGCGCGCATCGTCGGAGGCCAGGAACAGCATCACCTTCGCCAGATCCTCCGCCTTCACCCAGGTGGAGAAGTCGGCCTTCGGCATGTCGGCGCGGTTCGGCGCCGTGTCGATGATCGACGGCAGCACCGCATTCACGCGCACCCGCCCCTTCATCTCCTGCGCCAAACTCTCGGTCAGCTTGTGCACGCCCGCCTTCGACGCCGCATAAGCCCCCATCCCCGCGCCGGCGTTCAACGCGCCGTTAGCGCCGACATTGACGATCGCACCCGACGTCTCGACCAAATACGGCAACGCCGCGCGCGAGGCGTTGTAAGCGGTCTTCAGATTCAGCGCGAACATGCGATCCCACGCCGCCGCATCGCCATCGCTCACCGTCTGCCAAACGAAACCGCCCGCAATGTTGAGCACCGCATCGATCCGCCCCGTCGCCTCACGCACCTGGCGCATCCCCTCGGTTGCGGCATCGAGCTTCGTCAGATCGACCGCCAACGCTAGAGCATCGCGAACCGGATTGTCCGGCCGAACGGCCACGTCCAGCATCGCAACCTTGTACCCGCGCGACGCGGCGAACGTCGCCGCCGCGCGACCCAGCGTGCCAAAGGCGCCCGTGACGACGATGGTTTTTCCCTGCATCGGAATGCTCCGTTGATATGGACGCGCAAGCTAGCGCACGATAGCAAAGCCCGACCAGAATAATCAGCCAGGGGAAGCGCCATGCAGCTCAAAGACAAAATCATCGTCGTCACCGGCGCGGCCAGCGGCATCGGCCGGGCGATGGCCGAACGCTTCGCCAAGGAAGGCGCCAAGCGCATCGTCTGCGCCGACCTGAACGGCGCGGGCGCGAAGGCGGTCGCCGACAAGATCGGTGGCGTCTCCTTCGCAACCAACGTCGCCAAGGAAGACGACATCCGCCACCTGATCGACAGCGTAGAGCGCGACGTCGGCCCGATCGACCTCTTCTGCTCCAACGCCGGCATCGGCGTGCGCGGTGGTGCAGAGGCCGCGAACGACGATTGGCAGCGCATCTGGGACATCAACGTGATGGCCCATGTCTGGGCCGCGCGCCACCTGGTGCCGCGCATGATCGCGCGCGGCGGCGGCTATCTGCTCAACACATCGTCGGCCGCGGGTCTGCTCTCGCAAATCGGTTCGGCCCCTTACGCGGTGACGAAACACGCCGCCGTCGGCCTCGCCGAATGGCTCGCCATCACGCACGGCGACCAAGGCATCAAAGTCTCCGTCCTCTGCCCGCAAGCCGTCCGCACCGCCATGACGGCCGGCAACGAAGGCGGCGTCGCCTCGATCGACGGCATGATGGAGCCCGAACCCGTCGCCGAAGCCTGCGTCCGCGCCATCGAAGCCGAAGACTTCCTCGTGTTGCCGCATCCCGAGGTCCTGGAATACATGCGCCGCAAAACAGGCGACTACAACCGCTGGATCGCCGGCATGCAAAAACTGAATCGGAAATATCGCGGCTGAAAGTCGTGAGCAAAGCTACAAAGGACACAAAGAAATGCTCAAAACGATCGCGCGCATCGTGCTCGCGCTGCAAGGCGCGGCGGCGCTCTTCATCGCCGTCAACGTCTGGCTCGACCCGCTGACGATCCCCGCGCAGCTCGGCCTTTCGCCGCTCGGCGATTTGGGACTGTCGACCATTCGCGGCGACATCGGCGCCCTCTTCGGCGGCTCTGGCCTCTTCATGCTCGCCGCCGCCTACCGCGCCGAACGCCGCTTCGTCGTCCCGCCCTTGGTGTTCCTGAGCCTCGCCCTCGCCGCTCGCACCTATTCGCTGGCGATGACCGGCGCCTCGCCCGAACTCTTCCAGCCGATGGCCGTCGAGGGCGTCTCCATCGTGCTGCTCCTCGCCGCGTATTTCGTCTTCTCGCGCGAGGCTTAGGATGGCGAAAGGATCCTGCCTCTGCGGCGCTGTGAATTTCGAGGTCACGGCGCCTTTGCACCCACCCGACGCCTGCCACTGCACACTCTGCCGCAAGCAGTCAGGCCACTTCTGGGCGTCGACCGACGTGCCGCGCGCGTCAGTGAAAGTCGATGGTGAGGACAAACTCACCTGGTACCGCTCGTCCGATAAGGTGCGGCGCGGCTTCTGCGCGACGTGCGGCGCCTTCCTCTTCTGGGACCCGATCGGCCGCGACAAGATCGCCATCGCCATGGGCGCGTTCGACAAACCCACCGGCACCCACATCGACAAACACATCTTCGTCGCCGATAAAGGCGACTACTACGACATCACCGACGGCCTCCCGCAGCACGAGCGCTAACGCCAATGCTAGAAGTCTTCCTCGCCGCCCTGGTGACGTTCTTTGTCGTGATCGACCCGCCGGGCGTCACGCCGATGTTCGCGACGCTGACGCAAGACATGCCGCCCGCGATGCGCCGCCGCATGGCCTACAAGAGCATCCTGGTCGCGACCGGTATCCTCTTCGGCTTCGCCCTCGGCGGCGAGTGGCTGCTCACCCAACTCCACGTCAGCCTCGACGCCTTCCGCATCGCCGGCGGCCTGCTCCTCTTCATCATCGCGCTCGACATGCTGTTCGAAACGCGCACGCAACGCCGCCAAGCCCGCAACGCCAAAGTCCTTGAAGGACAACGCACCCATCCCGGCGAACACGAAGATATCTCCGTCTTCCCGCTCGCGATCCCGCTGATTGCAGGCCCCGGCTCAATCGCCTCGATCATGCTCCTTTTCGCCCAGCACGCCGACTGGTCCCTCCGCGGCGCCATCCTTGCCGGCGCAGCGGTGAACCTGATCCTGACCCTGATCGTCTTCCTGATCGCCGCCCGCGTCAGCCAATTGATGAGCGCCACCCTCGCCGCCATCGTGACAAAGGTCTTCGGCATTCTCCTCGCCGCGCTCGCCGCCCAATTCACCATCGACGGCATCAAAGGCGCTTTCGGCCTGGCCTAACGCACTGTGCTTGAGGTGATTAGCCAGCAGCGTTGAAGTCGACGTCCTTCGTCTCAACGGTGCCCGCCTTGCGGCCCGGAGCCGTCTGATACTTCCAGTACAAATTCGTATGCGCGATCACCAAATCCGGCGATGGCGCGCCATAGGACGTGTAGTCCTCCGTCGTGTGCGCGTCGCTGACCAGGATGGTGTCGTAACCGCGAACCAGCGCGCCATGCAGGGTCGAGCGCACACACTCGTCCGTCTGCGCACCCGCAACGATCAAGCGCCCGGCCTTGAACTCTGCGAGCACGCTCTCAAGCGTCGTCTCCTCGAACGCGTCGCCCCACGTCTTGGCGACGACCGGCTCCGACGCGCGCGGATCAAGCTCGGGCACGATCCGCCACGCTTCGCTTCCGGTCTTCAGGTGATCGCCGACATGCTGAACCCACACCACAGGCACGCGCGCAGCCCGCGCTTTCTCCACCACGGCCGCAATGTTGGCCACGACTGCATCGCGCGCATAGGCATTCTTCACGACGCCGTTCTGCACGTCGATGACCAGCAACGCCGTGTTCGGCCGGTTCGCCAACGTCGTCATGCCTCACACATCCTTGTTCGGATTGATCAAGAACTTCTCGCCCGTCGCCCGCTTGTTGTAAGCGTTGATGACGTCGAGCTGCAGCGCCTCGGCCAACGAGATCGTGCGCGTATAGTGGCTGGCGAACGTCGTCTTGATTTCATCCGCCACACGCTGACGCAACCGCTGCACGTCCGCCCCGCCGATCTTCATCAGGAACGGCGTCAGCAACCACCCGCCGACGCCCCACGCCATGCCGAACGAACGCGTCAATTCCGTCGGCCCCGTATCGAGCCCGCCGTAAATGTAAACCTGCTTGTACGTCGTCGACCCATACCGGCTGTACCCGGACGCCTTCTGGCTCGCCGCCGTCTCCATCGCGACGAGAATCTGATTGGCAAGCTTGCCCCCGCCGATCGCATCGAACGCCAGCGTCGCGCCCGTCTCGGCCAACGCCTTCGTCAACGACTCCATGAACCCCGGCGCCGATGAATCGACAACGACCTTCGCCCCGATCCCGCGCAGAAGCTTCTCCTGCTCCGCACTACGCACGATGTTGACGAGGCCCACACCGTCGGCGAGACAAATCTTGTTCAACATCTGCCCCAGATTCGACGCCGCCGCCGTATGCACCAGCGCGGTATGGTTCTCCCGCCGCATCGTCTCGACCATGCCCAGCGCCGTCAGCGGATTGACGAAACACGACGCCCCCTCCGCCGCCGTCGTGCCCGCATGCAGCAGCAAGATGTCCGCCGCCTTGATCGTGCGATACTGCGCGTACATCGCCCCACCGATCATCGCGACCGTCTTGCCGAGCAAAGCCTGAGCCTGAGGCGACGCCCCAGCCTTCACGACAACGCCCGCACCTTCGTTGCCAACAGGCATCGCCTGATCCACACGCGGCGCCATCATGCGCATGAACTGCGGCGCAATCGGCGCGGCCACGGTGGCGCTCTCACCCTTGCCGCTCACGCGCGCCTGCTTCATGTCGGCCGGCCCGATCAAAAGCCCAAGGTCGGACGGATTGATCGGCGTCCCCTCAACCCGCACCAAAACCTCATCCGCCCCCGGATCAACAACCGGCACACGCGCAAGCGACAAATGCAACTCGCCGTCTTTGGTCACCGTCGAACGAAGCTGAAGCGCAGTCGAAGGAATGTTGGACATGGGTCATCTCCTACTTTGCAGGCCGCACGTTAGGTGTTTGCACCTCACATTGTCATCCCGGAAGTTAGGTGAGCGCGTTGCAAAGCAACGCCCTTGCGAACCTTACTGTCCGGGACCCAGGGTCGGTGCAGCAATAAACACGGCGTGGAGGGCCCTCACCGCGGATAATCCTCCCACAGCCACTCCAGCGCGCCGGGCAACGTCTGCTCCACCACACGCGGATCGGCGTGCCGTCCGCCGAGCGACAGCGTGAACCGATACGCATACCCCTTCGCCGCCAGCACCGCCGCCATCCGTTGATTGGCGAGCGGCCAGTTGTGCCACGTGTCTTCCGGATCGTCGTGATGCAGATCCTTCTCGCCGACCTCCAGCCAAATCCGCAACGGCTTGCGCGCGGCGGCAGGGATCAACGTCGCGTGATACTCCCACGCCCCGCGCGGCGTGACGGCGCTCACCGGCGATTGCTGATTCACATATGTGCCGGAATACGACAGCACACGGCGGTAACGCTCCGGATGAAACCAAGCCATCGTGAACGCGCACGCCGCGCCCGAACTCACACCCATCGTCGCGCGGCCGTTCGGGTCATCGGTCAACGTCACGCCGGTCGCCGCCGTGACACGCGGCAAAACCTCCGTCTCGATGAAGTCGCTATAACGCCCCGACAGCGTGTCGTACTCCAACCCACGCTGCGACCCTTGCGCATCGCCGCCGCCGCTGTCGACCAACACGGCCACCATCGCCGGGACGCGCCCCGCCGCAATCAGATTGTCCAGCACGCGCGGCACGCGGTTCACATAGTGATAGCCGTCCTGCAGCACGACAAACGGCGCTGCCGTTCCGGGGACATACTGCGCCGGCACATAAACCCAAACCGTGCGCGTGTAAGGCGCAGCCTCCGACTGCTCGTGTTCCGCCGCCGCAATGCGGTTGCCGAACGCATCGCGCCGCTTGGTGATCTCATTCTCAAGCCGCCGGATGCCCGGATAGATCGCACTGTCGCGCGAGTCCATGGTAAACGCATGGATCGCGCCTACCGGAACGCCCGCTCGCACCAGCGTCTCCGGCGCCGGCGCATAATCCGGCCCAATGACGACGTCGCTCATTCAGCGTTGCGACGTCATCGCTGCGCGATAGGGCGTGAGATCCCAGTTCGGATACCGCACCTGCGCGCGCGCTAACGTCGTCTCGGTCCAGTACGGATCGCCGGGCCGCTGCACCCCAAAGCACGCCAACTGCTCCGGACTCGCATGATCGAAAATATTGCGCCACGGCTTCTCGTGGTGAAATTGCCAGGCGTGGAAGTTGATGCTCTCGTCGCCCGCCTTCTTGAAGCACACCATCACCGCATAACGATGCCCGTTCGGCGCCGTCAAATTCGTGCCCCGATGATAAACGTCGATGGCATAGGGTATGGCGGTCCCGGCGGGCGACGCACTCGAACGCCCATAAGGCTTCAACTGGTTTTGCAACGTCGCCTGCCAAACCGGATCGAGGTTCAGTGAAGCCTCAGGCCCCGCGACCTGCGCACTGTCCGGCCGCGTCACAAAATGCATCGCGCCGTGCTCGTCGGTCACATCCGTGAAATAGCAAAGGATTGTCACCGAATTTTTCGCCGCGTCCTCCGACGGCGCGGTCAGCGTGTGGTTGGAAAAATCGCAGTGAAACGGCTGATCGTAATCCGCATCGCCCGTAAACTTCGCCCACGCCTGGCACTGATAAAGATGCACCGCGTCGGTCTTCATCGCCTGCTTGGCGAACGCAATCAACGCCGGATGCACGCCGATCAAGTTCAGCGCCGGCGAGCATTCGAACGGCCCTACCTCGATCGACTTGAACTGGGCCTTGTTGAAGCGCCCGACCTCATCGCCCTTCTTCTTGTTCATCGGCTCGTCGGCGCCGGCCGTGCGCTTGAACACGGTTTCGAAATCCGCGCACACCGCCGCGACCTCTTCCGCCGTGAAGAAGTCGCGGATCAACGTGGCGCCGTCGCGCCGCCACGTCTCAAGATCGTCGGAAGAAAAACGCGCCTTCATCGATCAACGCGGCGCCATGCGGATCGCGCCGTCCAAACGCAGACACTGCCCGTTGAAATAGGTGTTGCGCGTCAACTCCAGCACCAAACTGCCGAACTCTTCCGGCTTGCCGAGCCGCTTGGGAAACGGCACCGAGGCCGCGAGGCTGTCCAACACATTCTGCGGCGCGCCCAACATCAACGGCGTCGCAAAAATCCCCGGCATGATCGAATTCACCCGGATCCCCAGATCCATCAAATCGCGCGCCATCGGCAGCACCAAACCGTTCACGCCCGCCTTCGCCGAGCCATAGATCACCTGCCCGATCTGCGCGTCCTGCGCGGCAACCGAAGCCGTCAGCGTAATCGCCCCGCGCTCGCCGTCTTCCAGCGCTTGCGTCCCCGCCATGCCCAGCGCCGACAACGACGCCACGCGATAGCTCGCGACCAGAATACCTTCGACGCCGAACTGATAATCCGTCGTGGACGTCCTTTTATAACCGTGCGTCTCCTTATCGAACGACAACGTCTTGCCGCGCTTGGCCGCCATCGCGCAGTGCACCAGAACGCGCTCCTGGCCATGCGCGCCGCGCGCTTTGGCAAGGCCCTCGACGACGCTCTCCTCGCTCATGATGTCGACTTTGCAGAAGACGCCGCCGATCTCTTTCGCCACCGCCTCGCCGCCCGCAACGTTGATGTCGAAGATGGCGACCTTCGCCCCCGCCGCCGCCAGCGCCTGCGCGCTCGCCTTGCCCAGGCCCGACGCGCCGCCCGTCACAACCGCCGCCGTCGTCTTGTCGATCTTCATGGATTGCCTCCCGTTTATGAATAGCGTTGACGGCCATTCTGGAGGCAATCGTCAGTCAAGAAAAGCCCGCAGAAGACGCGTTACGGTTTCCGGCTTCTCGACCATCGTCATGTGGCCGCAATGCGGTATCTCTTCTAGCCGCGCGCCTTTGATCCCCGCCGCCATCTCGCGGCTGTCGTCGGTCGGGATCAGCGTATCGTCCTTGCCCACGACCACCAGCGTCGGCACCGCAATCTGGCTCAGCAGCGGCCGCGAGTCCGCCCGCGCAATGATCGCCTCGATCTGCCGCGCGAACGCATCGACGCCCAACTGCTCCGCCATATCGATGAACATGCCCAACAGCGGCAAATCTTCGTGCCGCGCCTGATGCACCAGCATCGGCCACAACGCTTTCGTCGCCGCACGCAAACCGGTGGAGCGCGCCGCCGCCACTTGCTGACGCCGCCCTTCGCTGCGTTCCGGCTTATCCGGCTTCGCGCTCGTACTCATTAGCACCAGCCGCGCCACACGCGCCGGCGCGCGCCGCATAATCTCCAACGCCACATACCCGCCCATCGACGTGCCGACAAGCGCAAACCGCTCCGGGGCCACATCAAGAATCTGCGCCGCAATCTCCTCCATCGTCGCCGCCGACCAATGATTGGCGAGCACCACCGGATGCCGCTCGCCCAGATGCTCGGCCTGATGCGCATAGATGCGTCCCGTGCACAGCAACCCGGGAACGAAAACGATCGGCAAGCCAGACATGAGTCCTCCTATGCATCCGCATCGCGCTAGATGCGGCCGCAACAACGCTCAATACAAGCTTGGCCGCCACTCAACCGATGCGAATGTATCGATGCTGATCCTCTACGTGCCCCTAAACCGCACGCTGAATCCGCCGGAGCGTTAACGGCGCCTATCGCAAATGTAATCCGGCGTCCCAAGTTCGCCGCACCGCCGCCCCAATCTCGCCCCACGCCGCGCGCTTCTTGCGAACACCAGCAAGACCAAGGTGATTCATGAAGCGCGTTTTCGTTCTTGTCCTGACGCTCATCGGCGCAGCCCTCATCACCTTCGCCACCGCCGCGCCGAACGGGCCGCGCCCCGGCACCAGCGAACAAATCGATTACCAAGGCTTCCAATCGCTGACGCAGGAGGTGCACGCCTATCGCGCCAACCGCCTCGTCACGCTCGCGCAATTCCAAACGATGGCGCGCGAACCCAACACGATCATCCTCGACGCCCGCTCGGCCGACGCCTACGCCCAAGGCCACATCGACGGCGCGGTCAACCTAAGCCTGACGGACTTCACCGCCCCCGCGCTCGCGGCCGTGCTGAAGAACCCGAACACGCGCATCCTGATCTACTGCAACAACAACTTCGAGAACAACATCGCCCCGGTGGTTCTCAAGAGCGCCCCGCTCTCGCTCAACATCCAAACCTTCATCAACCTCTACGGCTACGGCTACAAGAACGTCTACGAACTCGGCGACGTCGTAAACTTCAACGACCCAAAAGTCCGCTGGGTACGCGGCGCGCACTGACGCCGAAGGCCGTGGCGGCCGCAAAATACTGGGTTCACAGTATTGAGGGGCGACCCGGATTGTTGATGGGATGAAAACCAGCCTCTCGAAGGCGCTCGATAATGCTAAGCGAGCCGTTTGCCTTGGCAAAGGAAAGCTCAGCATCGGTGAGCCCAGTGAACGCCATCAATCGCACACTGCCGGATGGCAATTGAAACACAGCCGGAATGCCCTCGGCGTCAGTCACCACCAGATTCCTCAGCAGGCAATTCGGGTCCCTGTTTAGCGGAGTCTGAAGAGGAATTCGGTCATGCACCGCAAGTGGACCCTTGCCTGGATAGCGGCCCGCACACAACAAGATGTCGAACGCGAGCATTGATTGAACTGTCTGAATGGCCCAATCGCCTTGTTCCGTTGTCGCAAGCGCAAATTCGACGCCGGCGCCGGAGTCACCAGCCTTATCGTAGTTCTCCGGTGATTGCTCCCAGGGGTTTGAGTGACCCGATGTAACGTAGAGCCAAGACCGCCGCGACGCGGTCGGAGCGAACTCGATGACGCCGTGGTGCAACCACCTGGGGTCGACCTTGGTTTGCCCAAATTGTCCGGTGAACAGTGCAAGCGCCAGAGGAAATATACCGCGCCTCGTCGAACCGAAAAGTGACGGATAGACATCGTCCTCGCGGATTGCCCAGACCTGCTCCAAGTCCATAGTCACGTCTCCCGGCGCATCCTCAAACCCTCAACAGCTCTTCTTCGGATTGTCCCGCGTCAGCGCGCAGACCATGCGCATGCCGCGCGACGGGCCGTAGGTTAGCACGAGCTGCTCTTTCAGCGTCTCCCACTTGCCGCGCGTGTCGGCGACCGCCGCGTTGACGGCGCGTGCGAAGTTGCCCTTCGCGCCGCGCGGCGTCGCACCCTCGCCGATCGTCGGATCGATCCGCCCCTTGTCTTTGTTCAGCGCCAGATGCTTCACGCGCGGCGTATCCTGGCGTCCATAGTTGCAGTTCGCCGCCTCCGACAGCGCCGACTTCGTCTCGAAGCAGCCGGAGATCAGCCCATCGGGAAACGCCGGCGTCGTACGAAGATCCAACCACGGCGCAGGCCCCGTCTGGCCCAACCCCGGCGGGTTCGCCTGCGAGGTGGGCTCATCCGCATTCGCGACGTCGGTCCAATTCGAATGTGAATAGAAATCCTGCGACGCGTGCAGCAGAAGGCCGAACGCCTCCAGCACATTGCACTTCGCCCGCCCCTTCACCTGCCCGCCATAGCTGCAGCTGATGATCGTCGGAATCTGGCTGTTGTCGAGCGCACCGTCCGCGTCCAGCAAATCGCCCGCCGCCTCGACCGCCGTCTCAAGCTGCTTCTCCATCCACGCGCGGCATGCCTCAAGCTTCGCCTGCGCTTGCCTCTTCGTTTGCGGATAACCCTTCACCGCAAAATAATCGCCGCCGTCGCAATGCGCCTGCGCCTGAAAGACCAAAGTCCCGCGATCGGCAATCCCGACCGCGCCGAAACTGCCGCGCGCACCGGCCAGCGAATCCAGCGTGCGCTTCTGAAAACAATCGTCGGCCGCCACACCCTTCGCGCACGCAAGCGCCCGTCGCGTGATCCGCTCATGCTCCGCATCTTGGCCAAGCCCGTGGATCGTGCCGAACGCCGCCACCGTCGGCGCGCCGATCAAAAGAAAAACAAAGGCCGCGACAGCGCTGGATGTTCTCATAAAGCCTCGCAAATCAGTGTGCGCGAAAGCCTATCGCGCCCGCCCCCGCGGCGCTATCGTCCGCCGTCGCGCCATCGGGAGAACGATCATGCTGCAGAAACGCCGGTTGGGACGATCCAAGCTTGAAGCCGCACCCTTCTGCCTAGGCGGCAACGTCTTCGGCTGGACGTCGGATCGTGAGAATTCGTTCCGCGTGCTCGACCGCTTCGCCGAAACGGGTCTCGCCCTGATCGACACCGCCGACGTCTATTCCGCCTGGGCCCCGGGCCACAAAGGCGGCGAGTCCGAAACCGTCATCGGCGAATGGCTGAAGGCCCGCGGCCCCGCAACGCGTGCAAAGGTGTTGATCGCAACCAAGGTCGGCATGCTGGGCACGCGCCACGGCCTGAAGAAGGACAACATCGCCGCCGCCTGCGACGACAGTTTGAAGCGCCTCGGCGTCGACGTCATCGATCTCTACCAATCGCACCGCGACGACGACACGACGCCGCAAGAAGAAACGCTGGACGCCTTCGCAGGCCTTATCAAGGCCGGCAAGGTGCGCGCACTCGGCGCCTCCAACTTCACCGCCGAACGTTTACAAGCCGCGCTTGACATCAGCAAAAAGAACAACCTCCCCCGCTATGAGACGCTGCAGCCGCTCTACAATCTCTCCGACCGCGAAGGCTTCGAAGGCGCGCTGCAAGATCTGTGCGTGAAGGAAGAGATCGGGGTCATTCCCTACTACGGACTCGCCTCCGGATTCCTCACCGGCAAGTACCGCTCCGAAGCCGACTTCAAAAAAAGCGTCCGCGGCATGCGCATGGGCAACTACCTGACCGAGCGTGGTCAACGCATCCTCGCCGCCATGGACGAAGTCGCCGCGCAAACCAAAGCGACGCTCGCGCAAATCGGCCTCGCCTGGCTGATGACGCGCAAGTCCATCGCCGCCCCCATCGCCTCCGCGACCAGCCTGGAACAATTCGACGAACTGCTCGGCTCCCTAAAGCTCACACTGTCCCCCCCGCAAATCGCGGCGCTCGACAAAGCCGGCGCCTAGCTACAGACACCAGTCCGGCGGCTGCTTGCCGCGCGGATCGGGCGGATGAGGAAAGACAACGAAGTCGGCGTAGGACTCAACCCGCGGCCGGTCGCCCATCTTGACGACGGCGTCGCGTATCGCGCCGATCACGGACGGCGCAAGCTCCAGCCTGTGCTCGTCCCGCCGCGCGCGCTCCGACGGATCGAACAACACGCCGGGCGCGCGCGTCATCTCGATATGCGCGCCCAAGACCCAGCGCACGTTTCGGCCGGCCGCAAACGCCGCCACACGCTCGATGGACGCGCGATAGACCGCCGTCTTCGCGCACTGAAAATAGAGCCGTCCCGGATAAATCGCATCGCCGCTGAACAGCAAGCGCGTCGCCCGGTCGAACACCATGACATGCGAATCGTGATGGCCCGGCGTCGGCAGAATATCGACCACGCGCCCACCCAGATCGAGCGTCGCTGACTCCGCCGGCCAGTTCTTGATGCCGAAGAAAGCCGCGACCTCGCTTTGGCCGTGGCCCACAATCACGGTATCGCCGCGTCCCGCGAAACCGATGTCGCCGCCGACGTGATCGCTGTGGCCGTGCGAATGCATGACGACGAGCGAGATCGACGTTTGACGGCGTGCGGCCAGGCGCGCCGCAATGAGGCGATCGACCTCTACGCGCAAGTCGGCGCCCGCGACGCCGGTGTCGATCAGCAACGCCTTCGTCGCGCCGAAGAGAAGATAGAGGAACGGCGCTTCGAACGTCGTCTTGATCGATTGGCGGAGGACGAACGTGTCGGCGTCGATCTCTTGGACATGAAATGCGGGTTCGCTATCGAGAAGACCGCTGTTCCACGGCTGGGCAAATAGCGGCGGGGCATCCGGCGCGGTGCGCGCACCCGCGCTGTGCGCAACCATCAAAGCCGCCATCACCGACAGCACGAAGCGAACCTTTCTCATCATCTGTGCTCCTGAGTCGATGCTTATGCGCCGACGCGCTTTGCGGCCGCCACGCGCTGCGTCAGCGGCCGTTCGTTGAGAGCGTCCATTGCGCGCAAGATGAGCGCCGGCAGATCGCCGCCGATCTCCTCGAACAGCGCCGCGAACGCAGCCCTCGCCTGCACCAGGCGCGCCTTCAGACGCCGGTATTGCTCGCCGCCCTTCGCGGTCAGAACCACGATCTTGCGCCGCCCATCCTCGGGATCGCTTGCGCGCTTCACGAGTCCGAGATCCATCAAAAGCTCGATCCGCTGTGTCACAAGCTGATGTGGCTGTGTCAGCGTCTTGGCGATGTCGGCGACGGCGATCTCGCCCTCCTCGCCGATCAGCAACACGGTCGAGGCTGCGCGCGACGGAAACTGAACGCCGCCATCGCGCAGCAAATCCTCACCCTGCGCCACGATCAAAGCGGCAAGGCGCTCAAGCTGGTTGGCGACGAACGCGCCGCGCAACGGATGATTGTCGATGAAACTCATGGGCCCCAATCCAAATGCACAACTGATTGTGCAATGGATTGTATATCGAGTCAAACCGCAGCCTGACAGGCACCTATCCTCGACGGTTTCGCAGGATCGAACCCGCGCGAACGCGGCCGGCCCCGCGAGCGCTTCTCGTTCACCTCAAACCTGGTGTAATTCAGAGCCGGGTGGCAAACCCCTCCCTCGCCGCCGCGCATCAAGAGGTTGATCAGATGGGATTCTATCACGACGGTCATCGCGCCGTGCAGGCACGGTTCTCGTCAGCGCCGTTGGCCGACAGGCTCGAGCAGGTGACGCACCGCACGCAGTTCACCGAGGGCGACAAACACTTCATCGAGAGCAGCAGCTTCTTCTTTCTCGCGACTGCGGATGCCGAGGGCCGGCCCGATTGTTCCTACAAAGGCGGCCCGCCAGGATTCGTGCGCGTGGTCGCGAACGATGCTCTCGTGTTTCCGGATTACGACGGCAACGGCATGTTCCGAAGCCTCGGCAATCTCGGCGTAAACCCGGCGATCGGCTTGCTGTTCATCGCCATGACCGAGGCGCCAAAGCGGCTTCGCGTCAATGGCCGCGCATCGATCTCCTTCGACGATCCGTCGATCGCGAATTTCACGGGCGCACAAGCGCTGATCCGCGTCACCGCCGAGCACATATTCCCGAACTGCCCGCGCTACATTCACGATCTCCACCATGCGACGCCGTCCCCCTACACGCCTGCACCCGGCGCGCTCCCCGTAGAGCCCGCATGGAAGTCGTTCGACAGCTTCAAGGATGTCGTTCCCCTACGAAAAATCTGAGCCGCGCTACAATCGGAGACAATGATGAGCGTTCGACATTTTGCCTTGGCCGCCTTGGTGACGACCGCCCTTTGGACGGGGCCAACCGCCGCCGCCGAACCTCAGACGCAGTGCGCCACCCGCAGCGCCGACGCTGTGACTGAAACCATGCGCGACATGTACGCCGCGCTGTCGGCCGGCGACGACGCGCGCCTGAAATCGATCTTCACCTCGGACTTCTATTCCTTCGACGCCGGCAAACGCTTCGACGGACCGGCGCTGGCCGCGCTCGTCAAGGATGCACACAAAGCAGGCAAGAAATATGTCTGGACCGTCAACGAACCGGACGTCCACGTGCAATGCGACGGGGCCTGGATCGCCTACGTCAATCGAGGCTCCGTCACCGACGCGTCGGGCACCACGCCGGTAACGTGGCTCGAGTCCGCGGTCCTGCGCTTTGAGACCGGCCGTTGGCGCATCGCCTTCTTCCACTCCAGCCGCGCCGCGCCTGGAACGCCCTGACGAGCGGCCGCCTGCCCCAACCCACAGACTGGTCGCGGGCAAAGCGCCGCCAACCGCCGTATTCCCTTGCTGACGCGGCCCCACCAGGCCAGTAAAGTCCCGCCGATACAGGCCACCGGGACTCCCGCCGCAGATGCAGCGCAAACTAACAGCCATTCTGTCCGCCGACGTGGCCGGCTATAGCGGACTGATGGAGCTGGACGAGGCGGGAACGCTCCAGCGTCTGAAGGCCAACCGCGCCGCGATCTTCGACCCGCACGTCGCCGCCAACGGCGGACGTCAGTTCAAGCTGATGGGCGACGGCGCGCTCGTCGAATTCGGCAGCGTCATCGCCGCCGTCAAATGCGCGCTCGCCATCCAAGAAGCGACGGAGAAAGTGGCAACGCCCGCCAGCCCCATCCGCTACCGCATCGGCATCAACCTGGGCGAAGTCATCGTCGAGGGCGACGACATCTACGGCGAAGGCGTCAACGTCGCCGCCCGCATCCAGACGCTGGCCCCCGTCGGCGGCGTTGCGCTCAGCCAAGTCGTGCGCGATCAGGTCGAAGGCAAAACGCCCTGCACCTTCGACGACCTGGGCGAACACACCGTCAAGAACATCACGCGGCCCGTCCGCGTCTACGGTGTCCGCGCCGCCGCCGAACGCCGCGAAGGCGAAGCACCGAAAATGGAAGGCCCCCGCAAACTCTCCGTCTGCGTTCTGCCCTTCGCCAATATGAGCGACGACCCGCAGCAGGAATATTTCTCCGACGGCATCAGCGAAGACATCATCACCGACCTCTCGAAGGTCTCCGCGCTCTCGGTCATCTCGCGCAACAGCGCCTTCATGTACAAGGGCAAGCACGTCGACCTGCCCAAGATCGCGCGCGATCTGCGCGTGAGCCACGTTCTGGAAGGCAGCGTGCGCAAGGCCGGCGGGCGCGTGCGCATCACCGCGCAGTTGATCGACGGCGCGACCAACGACCACGTCTGGGCCGAACGCTTCGACCGCGACTTGAACGACATCTTCGCGCTGCAGGACGAAATCTCGGAAGCCATCGTCAAGGCGTTGAAGCTCAAGCTCCTGCCGGAAGAAAAGAAGGCCATCGAAACGCGTGGCACCGACAGCGTCGACGCCTACAATCTCTACCTGATGGCGCGCCAATATTACGTGACGGGCAACTACGGCGATCCCAGGCGCGAGGAATCGATCATCCGTCTGTGCGCCCGCGCCGCCGAAATCGATCCGGGCTACGCGCAAGCCTGGGCGCTCATGGCGCTGGCGCAGAATTGGCAACGCTCGCTCTTCGGGGGAACGGGCGACGGCGGACTGGGCTCGGCCGAGCGCGCGCTATCGATCGACGACAAGGTGGCCGAGGCCCACGCCGTCAAAGCCATGATCCTGTTCGAAGACGGCCGCCGCGACGAGGCAACCCCCGAACTCGCAGCCGCCTTGGCGCTCGATCCGAAATCCTACGAGGTCAACCGGATCGCCGCGCATATGACCTTCCGCCAAGAGCGCTTCGCGGAGGCGGCCAAGCTCTACGAGGAAGCGGGCGCGCTGATGGACACTGACTTCCATTCGCCCGGCATGCAGATCACCTGCTACGGCGCGCTCGGCGATGCCGAGGCGCTTGCGCGCGCCGCCCACCTTGCCCTCGCTCGCATCGAAAAGGCGGTCGCGCAGGATCAAAGCAACGGCGCCGCGATGGGATGGGGCTCCGTCGCGCTCGCCGCGCTCGGTCAAAAGGAGCGCGCCAAAGAATGGATGCACCGCGCGCTTCTGGTCGACCCCAGCAATATGAACATGCGCTACAACTTCGCCTGCGCCGCCGCCTCCAATTTGAAAGAGCCGGACGTGGCGCTGGAATTGATTGAGCCGTTTCTCGCCACCGCCACGATCGACTTCCTGAACCACGCCAAAGTCGATCCGGACCTCAACGGCGTGCGCGAAGACCCGCGCTTCAAAACCATGATCGCCGCCGCCGAAAAACGCCTGGGCCAACCGCCGTCGTCGTAAGCAACTGCGGCACTAGGCCCACACCGGTCGGCGTCCGGGCGCTTGTTGCTGCAGTGCGTCCCAACTAGGCTAATCACGCGTCGCTGGGGTGCCGGTGAAACCGGGCGGACCGAGCGGGCGAAGGGGGGGCTCATCGCCGCAACAGCGGCATGCGACCCAAGACAACAAGATTGGAGAGAACGAATGAACAGGACAGGTCTCTTTCTCCTTGTCGCGGTCGTGGTCGCGGCAGCTGCTGCCTATTGGTATATGAATCGACCGAAGCCCGCAGACGCGACCACCGATCCCGCGATGGCGACCGACACCGTGCCGACAGATCCGGCGGCCACCGCGACCGATCCCGCAGCACCGCCCGCCGATCCGGCAGCCGCTCCCGCCGATCCGGCAGCACCGCCGGCCGACCCGGCCGCTCCGCCGACTGATCCCGCTGCGCCGGCTGAAGGTACGCCCGCAGCGCCGGCAGATCCCGTCCCGCCGCCGCCGCCCCCGGGCGACCCGACGCAGCAATAGTCGTCGTCACGATAGATAGATGCGCATACGGCCGGCCCAGCGCCGGCCGTATGTTTTCGCGAAAGTCAGCGGCGCACGCGAGGCCCCCATCATCCCGTCAAACATCCAATCGTTCGCTCAAGGCTATGCGAAAGCCTGGAGCACCGACCGGCCCGAACGCGTCGCCGCGTTCTTCTCAGCCGATGGCTCGCTCAAAGTGAATGACGGCGCGCCCGCCGTCGGCCGCACGGCGATCGCGGACGTGGCGCAGAGCTTCATGACCGCATTCCCGGACATGATCGTTTCGTTCGACCGCCTCGAGCGCAAGGCTGAGCGCATCCACTTTCACTGGACGTTGGCGGGCACCAACACAGGCCCCGGCGGCACCGGAAAGTTCGTCCGCGTCCGTGGCTACGAAGACTGGCGATTTGCCGCCGACGGCTTAGTCGCCGAGTCGCTCGGCCACTTCGACGCCGCCGAATACGACCGCCAACTTCAACACGGCGCACCGTGACCGACGCCATCTGCAAACGCATTCCGCCTCAGTTCCTTCAAGGAGAGACCTCGTGCCCGCCATCCATCCAGCGCGCTTGTCCGCGTTCGCCCTCATGGTCGCCGCCATCGCGGGCTGCACCACCGCGCCGACCGCAGCAAACGCAGCTGCGCCGGCGCTCCAGACAAAGCTAAACCCCGGCTACTACCGCGTGATGGTCGGCGACTTCGAGGTCACCGCGCTCTCCGACGGCACGTTGCCGTTCGACGCCGGCAAGTGGCTGACCAACACCACGCCGGCGCAAGTCGAGAAAGCGCTCGCGAAGGTCTACCTGACATCCTCGCCCGAATCGTCCGTCAACGCCTTCCTCGTCAACACGGGCGCAAAGCTCGTTCTCGTCGACGCGGGATCGGGCGTGCTGTTCGGCCCGGCGCTGGGCAAGCTTTTGCTCAACATGGACGCCGCCGGTTACAGCCCTGAGCAAGTGGACGAAATCTACATCACCCACATGCACACCGATCACGTCGGCGGCCTGATGAGCGGCGACAAACTGGTGTTCCCAAACGCCGTCGTCCGCGCCGACAAACACGACGCCGATTTCTGGCTGTCGGACGAAAACCTCAAGAACGCGCCCAACGAGATGAAGACGTTCTTCGAAGGCGCACGCGCCTCGCTCAACCCCTACATCAAAGCCGGTAAGTTCAAACCCTTCAACGGCGGCACCGATCTCGTCCCTGGCGTGAAGGCGGTCGCCATGTACGGCCACACGCCGGGCCACACCTTCTATGTCGCCGAAAGCAAAGGGCAACGGGTCCTCTTCTGGGGTGACCTCGTGCACGCCGAAGCGGTGCAGCTGCCCAACCCGTCCGTCACGGTCGTGTTCGACGTCGACGCCAAAGCCGCCGCCGCGCAACGCAAGAAGGCGTTCGCCGACCTCGCCAAACAGGGCACGCTCATCGCCGCCCCGCACATCGCCTTCCCCGGCATCGGCCGCCTGCGCAAAGACGGCAAGGGTTACGCATGGGTGCCGGTGAACTATTCGGCGAAGCCCTAAGTCCGGCGTTTCATCGAACCGTCTCTTTCTCTTTGGGCGCCGAAACGCGGCGGGGTTTGCTCTCGGCCTTGGGCTTGGGCAGCAGCCGGAAGCGCGTTTGGCACCACGCGAAATCGACGCCGACGTCCAACAAAGCATCGGACCGCCCGCAAGGGCAGGCGAACTCCATCACCTCGAAGACACGGTAGGTCTCCCCGGCAACCAGCGGCACCGGCATTCCATTGACATGATTCGGGGCGACATTGACGCAAAGCACCAGATCGCCACGACCGACGGCGTCACTCATAACGTCCATCCATTGCCGAGACGGGGAAGATTAGACCTCCGGCCCAGGCGCGCCAAGCACCGCAAACGATCGAATCTCGCCTGTAAGACGTTCTGGTATTTTGAGGAACCACCACATGACCATGCCAAAAGGCCTCAACGAAGCGTTCGTTCGCGAGCTTCCCGACAACGGTCCGGTGGTGATGGTCAATCTCGTGCGCTTCCGGGAACGCTCACGCGACGGCAACGGCACGGGCTGGGATGCCTATTCCCGCTATAGCAAGGCGACATGCCGCTTTTGAAAAATGTGGGCGGCACGATCTTGTGGGCCGGCCATATCGAAGGCGCGGCGGTCGGCGACCTCGGCGACGGACGATGGGATTGGGTCGTGGTCGTTTGGTATCCGTCACGCGCCGCGTTCCTTGCGATGATGACGTCCCCGGAATACGCGCAGATCAACGTCGACCGTGAAAACGGTGTGGAAGATCACGTCATCCTTGCCGCCAATCAGACTTATTCCAAATTCGAACTGAAACGCCCCGCATCCTGATCTCAAACCGCTCCCGTCGCTGGCCGTCCGGACCCTTGCAAGACCGCTCGATGTGCTACTGTCCCCTCGCAAAGGGGAACAATCGTTGTCCGAGACGGCCGCGAGACGCTTAGCCACCATCGTCGCGCTCGACGTCGCCGGCTATTCCGCGCGCACCGAGGCCGACGAGGCGAAGACGACCGCCGAAGTCGCAGCGCTGCGCAAAGTGATCGAAGCCATCGCCGCGCGGCACGGCGGACGCGTGTTCAATACCGCCGGCGACGGCTTCATGCTGGAGTTCACCTCAAGCCTCGCCGCGGTGGAAGCGGCCGCGGAACTCGCCGAGACCTGCGAACCCAAGGTGCGCGTCGGCGTGCATCTGGGCGACGTCGCCGTGCAGCCCAACGGTGATCTTCTCGGCCACGGCGTCAACGTCGCCGCGCGCCTGATGGCGAAGAGCGATCCGGGCGGCGCACTCGTGTCGGCGACCGTTCACCAGACGATCCGCGGACCGGTCGCAGACCGCCTCGTCTCGCGCGGTCTCTTCCATCTCGACAAGATGTCCGAGACGATCGAGGCATTTGAGATAGCAGCGGCAACACAAAACCCCGCCGCAGTGCGGCGCACGATCCGCCGCCTCGGGCTATGGCCAAAGCTGCGCGCGGCGCATTGGATGCTGCTCGCGGCGCTCGTCGCCGGTGTCGCCGTCGTGCTCGCCGCCGTGACGTTCACCTCGCCCGTAACCGAGGTGAAGGCCGCAGACAGGTCCATCGCCATCCTGCCGTTCGAAAACCGCTCGCCAAGCCAGAACGATTCCGGCTACGGCGACTGGCTCTCCGAATTGATCAGCAGTCTGTTGGGCAAGTCGAGCGACCTTCGGGTAATTTCCCAAACCTCGGCGTCTGTCTTCAAAGGCAAGGCCGTGGCGCTTCCCGACATCGCCAAGCAACTCGGCGTCGTGATGGTCGTCGAAGGCAGCGTGCGCAGCGAAGCCGACGACATCGTCATCAGCGCACAACTCATCAACGCCGCCACCGACACCCAAGTTTGGGCCGACATCTACAAGCGCAAGACCGACAACGCGCTCAGCGTGCAAAGCGAAGTCGCCGGCAGAGTCGCCACCGCCATCGCCGGCGCGATGGACGTGACGATCAGCCAAATCGAACAGCAGGCGCTCAATCCCACGACCAACACGGCCGCCTTCGAATCCTACGCCAAGGCGCTGAAACTCTACCGCACGACCACCGAAGCCAACGTACGCGCCGCGCAAACCTTGCTGACCGACGCTGTCGCACAAGACGACGATTTCGCTCTCGCGTGGGCGCTGCTCTCGCGCGTCCATTCGTATTTGTACTTCAACCGCTCCGACGCGACCGAAGGCCGGCGCGCAGCCGCGAAAGAGGCGCTCGACCAAGCTCTTCGCCGCAAACCCGACCTCGCCGAAGTCATGCTCGCCGACGCCTATTACGAATACTGGGTGAAGCGCGACTACGAAGGCGCGCGCGGCCGCTTCGAAAAACTAAGCGCGACGTGGCCCAACAACGCCGACGTCTTGACCGCGCTCGCCAGCATCACCCGCCGCCAGGGCCGCTGGGACGACAGCAAAATCTATTTCGAACGCGCCGTCGCGATCGACCCTCTACGCCCCGGCCGGCGCGTGAAGGCGGCTGAGGCCTACGTCGCAACGCGCGACTTCGACGGCGCGTTGAAACAACTCGACGCCTCGCTGCAATACTGGCCGAAGGCGCCGGACAACATTCCCTTCATCGCCAAGAAGGCGACGGTCTATCAAGCACAAGGCCGCCTGGACGACGCCGACGCTTTGCTCAGCGATCTCAACCCGCAACCCGACGGCGACCTCGTCGAGCCGATCGTGATCCAAGCCCTCCTGCGCCGTAAGCCGGACAACGCGATCCGCCTGCTCGAAGACTTCCTCAAACGCGATCAGGCGGCAGGATCGCCCGGACGCTCGTCGATCGATCTGAACCTCTATCTCGGCAATTTGCGCCACCTCGCAGGCGATGCGAGAGGCGCGAAGATCAACTACGCCGAAGCACTCGACGAACTGCGCTTGGAGTTGACGAAGCAGCCCGAGAGTGCCGACATCCACTCTTATCTGGCGCTGGCCTATTGCGGCCTCGGCGATCGCACGCAAGCGGTGAGATATGCGGCGCTCGCCGTGACAGCAGTGCCGATCGAGAAAGACGCGTTGAGCGGCGCCTATTACTTGGACATCCAAGCCCGCGTCTGGTCACGCCTAGGCGACCGCGACGCCGCGATCCCCGCCATCGAGACGCTGATGAAGGTACCGGCGCCGTCTCCCCTGACGCCGACGCTCCTAAACCTCGACCCCGACTTCGACAAACTCCGCACCGACGCGCGCTTCAAAGCCCTGCTCAACTAGCGCCCCGCCATCCAAACGCCGCCGATCGTGCCGACGAGCTTGCTGGCAAGCGACAACGCCACGATCGGCGGAAACGTGGTCAGCGCACCGGCGGCAAACAGAATGCCCAAATCCACTGCCGCATACGCAACGAACACGGCGAGCGCGAAGGCGAGCGCGTTGCGTTCAGGCCGCCGCGAGAAGACGTAACAGGCGATGAAGAACAGCAGCCATCCAAAGGCGACGCTCGACCACGGCGCAATCCACTGCGCCGCCGCTTCGTAGTACGCCTGTTCGTGCCCCGGCTCGACCCACACCGAATAGGCGGCGACGACCGCGAAACTGATCGCGACGTTCACGACCAAAATCCCGAAGGCCAGAGCAAAAGCCTTCACAAAATCAACAGCCGTCACCAGCAAGCCCCCATTTGATCCGCTGCGCCGAATGCTGAAGCACGGCCGCACCGTTTGCAAGGTCGGCGGTCGGACAGCTAGTGTCCGCCCCATCGATATTCAAAAAGCACCAGGAGGAAACAATGAGCCACGCCCAAAAACGCGCCGAGCCTGAGATCGACCATCTCGATCCGCGCCTGAACCACCTCGCGATGTCGCCGGAGTCGCTGCCGCTCTTCAACGCCGTGAAGAAACACATTACCGAAAACGTCGCGCCGATCGAAGAAGAATTCCACCGCCTCGGCGAAGGCCGCAAGGATCGCTGGAGTTGGGCCCCGGGCCAGCTCGAATTGCTTCAGACGGCGAAGGATAAAGCGAAGGCATCAGGCCTCTGGAACTTCTTCTTGCCCCACGCGGAGATCGGCCGCGGCCTCACCAACCTCGACTACGCCTACATCGCCGCGGAACTGGGCAAGCATCCGCTGGCGTCGGAATCGCTGAACTGCTCCGCCCCCGACACCGGCAACATGGAAGTCATCGAACGCGTCGGCACGCCCGCGCAGAAGGAACGCTGGCTCAAGCCGTTGCTCAACGGCGAGATCCGTTCCGCCTACGCGATGACGGAGCCCGGCGTGGCCTCATCGGATGCGAAGAACATCTCGATGCGCGCCGAACTCGTCGGCAACGAGTGGGTTCTGAACGGCGAGAAATACTACATCTCCGGCGCCGGCGATCCGCGCTGCAAGATCATGATCGTGATGGTGAAGTCGAGCCCCAACGCCGCCGCGCAATTCCAGCATTCGCAAATCCTCGTGCCTATGGACACGCCCGGCGTCAAAATCCTGGGGGCCATGTCGGTCTTCGGCGAAGACCACGCCCCGCGCGGCCACATGCACCTGAAGTTCGACAACGTGCGCGTGCCGCAGGACAACATGCTGCTCGGCGAAGGCCGTGGCTTCGAAATCTCGCAGCTGCGGCTCGGGCCGGGCCGCATCCACCACTGCATGCGCTCCATCGGTCAGGCCGAACGCGCGCTCGACCTCATGGTCAAACGCGGCGTCTCGCGCGAAGCCTTCGGCAAGCCGCTCATCAATCTCGGCAAGAACCTGGAACTCGTCTCCCGCGCCCGCATCGACATCGAAGCGATGCGCCTCATGGTGCTCAAAGCCGCGCGCGCGATGGACGTACTGGGCAACCGCGAAGCCCGCGTCTGGGTCTCGATGGTGAAGGCCATGGTGCCCGAACGCGTCTGCCAAATCATCGACGAGGCGATGCAAATCCACGGCGCCACCGGCATCTCGCAATGGACGCCGCTCGCCGAAATGTACGCCCACCAACGCCACCTCCGCTTCGCCGACGGCCCGGATGAAGTGCACCACATGGTGGTCGGCCGCGCCGAACTTCAGCGTCACTAACGGCACTGGGCGGCGACAACCTCGCCGCCCGCCTTCGATTGAGCACCTCCTGACGTGAATGAACGCGCGGCACCCTCACCCTTTGCGTCGAAGTATGGTCCTTGGGCGGTCGTCGCCGGCGCTTCCGAAGGTCTGGGGGCCGCGTTCGCGGCTGCGCTTGCGGCGCGCGGCCTGCACCTCTTGCTCCTTGCTCGGCGCGAGGCTCACCTCTTAGCAGTCGCCGACCGTTTGCGCGCCACCGCGAAGGTCGAGGTGCGCACCGCCATGTGCGATCTAGCGCGTCCCGATTTGCCCGATGCGCTGGCGGCGTGGACGGCCGACATCGACGTTGGGCTCGCCGTCTATAATGCCGCGTACGCGCCGGTCGGCGATCTCGCAAGCCAATCGGTTAACGACCTTCTCCACGTCGTCGACGTGAACGTGCGCGGGCCGCTCGTCTTTGCACGCACGCTTGCACCCAAGATGGTCGAGCGTGGTCGCGGCGGCGTTGTTTTGATGTCATCGCTCGCCGGTTATCAGGGCGCACCACGGATCGCGACCTATGCCGCGTCGAAGGCCTTCAACATCGTTCTGGGCGAAAGTTTGTGGCGCGAGTTGCGGCCGCACGGCGTCGATGTCGTCGTGCCGACGGCGGGAGCCATACGCACGCCGGGCTATGCGGCGGCCGCGGGTCGGGACGCGCCGGGCACGCTCGACGCCGACGTTGTCGCGAACATGGCGCTCGACGCGCTTGGCCGCGGCCCGGTCGTTGTGCCCGGCGCCGTCAATCGGGTCGCGCGCTTTGTTCTCAGCCGCTTGCTCCCGCGGCGCACCGCGATCGACATCTTTGCCCGTTCGACGAAGGAGCTTTCGTGACGCTCGCCGGCTTCTTGGCCCCTGCCCTCGTGTTCGCGTTCGTGTTTCTCTTGCATGTCATCGTGCCGGCGCGGACGGTCGCAGGCTATGCAATCAATCCGGCCACGCAAGCGCCCTATCGTTATCGACTGAACGGACTCATCGTCTTCGTGCTGACCATCGGGCTTTGGGCGCTCGCGTGCTCCCTCGGATTGTTGCCGTGGAATTTCCTTTGGACGACGCGCTGGGAGGGATTGGCGGGCGCATGCGTATTCGGCCTACTCTTTACACTTGGCGTCGTGTTCACCGCCCCGCCGACGGGCAAGGGGCTGCTCGCGGACCTCTTCCTTGGCCGCGATGAGAATCCGCAATGGTTCGGCGGCCGCGTCGACGCAAAGATGTGGCTCTACCTTGTCGGGGCGACAATGCTGGGTCTGAACCTCTGTTCGTTCGCGATGCATCATCGCTTGACGTTCCCCGACGATCCGTCGTCCGGCGTCACGCTTTACGTCGCGCTCTTCGCATTCTTCATCGTCGAGTACCTCTTCTTCGAGCGCGTCCACCTTTACACGTACGACTTCGTCGCCGAGCGCGTGGGCTTCAAGCTCGGTTGGGGTTGCCTTGTCTTCTATCCGTATTTCTATGGTATCGGCCTTTGGTCCGTTGCAGATCTGGCCAACCCGGATATGACCGGCGGCGCTCTCGCGCTTTCGGCGGTCGTGTTCTTTCTGGGTTGGTCGCTGGCACGCGGCGCCAACATGCAGAAGTACAGCTTCAAGCGCGACCCGACGGCGAAATTCCTTGGGCTGATCACGCCCGACGTCATGACCGATGGGGAGAACAAACTGCTCGCCAACGGCTTCTGGGGCGTCGCGCGCCACGTAAATTATCTGGGCGAGGTGTTGATGGCGACCGGCCTCACCCTTGCGCTCGGATACCCCGACCATATTGGGCCGTGGCTTTACCCGATCTACTACATTGCGCTGCTCATCCCGCGTCAGATCGATGACGACCGACGCTGTGCAGCGAAATACAAAGGGCTATGGAGCGCGTACGTGAAACGCGTGCCATACCGCATCGTGCCCGGCGTCTATTGATGCTTCAATCGTCGAAGCCGACGAACACCACTTCTGTGCTGCACCGCACACATTGCACACCGCCAGTCCATCACGCAAAGTGTACCCTTAATTCTCTCTCACCATCGCGGAGATGATGATGTCGCTTCGGCGCCTGCTCGCCTTGTCCGCCCTCGTGCTCGCGCTCACCAGTTGCGGCGACGTCAAGAAGGGGCCCGAAGCAGTCGACCAAGCGGCAATCGAGAATGCCGACAAGCGGTCTGGCGACTGGCTTACCTACGGCCGCACCTTCTCCGAACAGCGTTTCAGTCCGCTGACCAAGATCAACAAAGAAAACGTGAAGGACCTGGGCCTCGCCTGGACCTTCGAACTCACCACCAACCGCGGCCAGTCCGCGACGCCGCTCGTCGCCGACGGCGTGATGTACGTCGTCTCGTCGTGGAGCGTCGTCCACGCGCTGGACGGCGCGACCGGCAAAGAACTCTGGCGCTACGATCCCGAAGTCCCGCGTAGCTTTGGCGCGAAAGCCTGCTGCGACGTCACCTCGCGCGGCCTCGCAATGTGGAAAGGGAAAATCTTCGTCGCCGCTTTCGACGGCCGCCTCATCGCGCTCGACGCCAAGAGCGGCAAGAAGGTGTGGGAGACGCTGACCGTCGACCAATCGCAGCCCTACACCATCACCGGCGCGCCGCGCGTCGCGAACGGTTTGATCTACATCGGTAACGGCGGTGCCGATCTCGGCGTGCGCGGCTACGTCGGCGCATATGATGCGGAAACGGGCAAGCTCGTCTGGCGCTTCTATCTCGTCCCCGGCGATCCGGCGAAAGGCCCCGATGGCGCGGCGAGCGACGACGTGCTGGCGATGATGTCGAAGACGTGGACCGGCGAGTGGTGGAAGATCGGCGGCGGCGGCACCGCGTGGGATTCCATCGTCTACGATGCCGACTACGATCAAGTGCTCATCGGCACCGGCAACGGCTCGCCGTGGAATCAATTGCACCGCTCGCCCGGCGGCGGCGACAATCTCTTCCTCTGCGGCATCGTCGCCGTCGACGCGAAGACCGGCAAATACAAATGGCACTATCAAACGACGCCCGGCGAAACCTGGGACCACAATTCCATTCAGTCGATCGTGCTCGCCGACTTGTCCCTAGGCGGCAAGCAAACGAAGGTCGCACTCCACGCGCCGAAGAACGGCTTCTTCTACGTGCTCGACCGCGCGACCGGCAGACTCATCTCCGCCGACCCGCTGATCCAAATGCGCGCCGCGAAAGACACGCCTGCGGGCATGCCGATCAGCTGGGCCACCGGCGTCGACCAAGACCCGGCGTCGCCGACCTTCGGCCGCCCGATCGAAAATCCGGAAGCGCGCTACAAGACGGCGCCCGCGCTGGTCACGCCCGCGCCGCCCGGCGCACGCCTCTGGCCGTCGGCGGCATTTAATCCGAACCTCGGTCTCGTCTACTTCCCCGTGATGAACAACCTCACGCTCTATGAGGACGATCCGAACTTCGCCCCCATCGCCGCTTACTACAACACCGGCGCAAAGTTCGGCGGCTATCCCGACGACGCCGCAACCCAGAACGCGATGAAGACGATGTTCTCCGGCGCGCTCGTCGCGTGGGACCCGGTCGCGCGCAAAGAGAAATGGCGCGTGCCCTACGACACGATGTGGAACGGCGGCGCATTGGCGACGGCAAGCGACCTCGTCTTCGAAGGCAACGCGCAAGGCCGCTTCTTCGCCTACGACGCCGCAACCGGCGCAAAGCTGTGGGAGACGCAAGCCAACGCCAACATCGCCGCAGGCCCCATGACGTATGAGGTGAACGGCGAACAATACGTCGCCGCTCTCTCCGGCTACGGCGGCGCGTATTTCCTCTATATGGGCGCAGTGCTGCCGCCGATGGGCGAAACGCCGAACGGCCGCGTACTCGTCTACAAACTCGGCGGCAAAGAAAAAGCGCCCGCGATCGACCTCACGCCGATCCCGATGCCAGAACCGCCCGCGATCAAAGCCGACGCAAAAACCCTGGCAGCCGGCAACGCGCAATTCCACGCGCACGGCTGCTTCATCTGCCACGGCTACGGCGGCGTCAGCCGCTCGGCGATACCCGACCTCCGCCGTTCTGCCGTGCTCGCCGACAAAGACGCCTGGCTAGAAGTCATCCACGGCGGCCGCCTGGAAAACGGCATGCCCAACTTCTCAAAAGCCGTCACCGCCGCCGACGCCGAAGCCATGCGCGCCTACATCACCTCCCGCGCCACCGTCGAATACGCGGAACAACAAGCAGCAAAGCCGAAGCCGAACTAACGATCACCTCTTGACCCAACCCCTGCGGACGGCCCGATAAGAAGGCCGTCTGTACAGCGAGGTGAGTCGTGAACGCCCCCGGCAAATTTCTGAATCCATCCGATGCCGCCAAACAGCTCGGCGTGTCGGTGAAGGCGTTGCGCCTCTATGAAGAGCGCGGGCTCGTGACGCCGATGCGCACGGCCGCCGGTTGGCGCGCGTTCGGCCCGCACGAGATGGAACGCGCCGCCGAGGTCGTGGCGTTGCGCGCGCTGGGTTTCAGCCTCACGCAAGTGCAGCGCGTGCTGGCGGGCGACTCCCACGGCTTGGAGCAAGCGCTCGCCGCGCATCAAACGGCGCTCGAAACCCAACGCCAACAGATCGCGCAAACGGTCGAGAACGTGCGCAAGCTGCGCGACGAACTCGCGCATGGTCGTGCGCCGACGATCGGCGAACTCGCGCACCTGCAAGCGCCGGCGCAACTCTTCGCCGCGTTCGATTTGCCGTGGCCGTGGGGCGGCGAACGGTTCGAGTTGCGCACGGTGAAACCGCTGAACTACATCGTCGGCCCCTTGTTTAGCGGCAAAACCAAACTCGCCAAACGCATCGCCGAGACGCTGCCCAACGCCGCCTTCATCGGTCTTGATCGCACACACGCAGAGCTAGACGCCGGCGACGCCCTGAGAGCGCGTGTCGATCAGGCGCTGGCCTGGCTCATCGACGACGGCGCAACCCGCACGGATGCGCTCATCGCCCTTCTCGCCGCATTGGAGAGCGACGGTCTCGACGCGCTCGTCGTCGACATGATCGAACAAGGCCTGGATGAGCCCACCCAACACGCACTCATCGCACATCTGCGCCGCAGGGGCGCCAACGCACGGCCGGTCTTCGCGACGACACGATCCTGCGCGATCCTGGACCTCGCCTCCGTCGGCGCGAACGAAGCCATCATATTGTGTCCCGCCAATCACAGCCCGCCGGCCCACGTCACACCCCACCCCGGCGCGCCCGGTTACGAGGCCGTCGCGACCTGCCTCGCCTCACCCGACGTCCGCGCGCGGACGCAAGGTGTCATCGCGGTGCGCGGCGCAGAACTGGCCAGGCGCTGACCCAGAAACGCGCCACGCCTGCGTGGTAAAGAGCGCGTTTCACGCCTTGGTGATGATTTGACAGCGTCCGTAAGGCTATAACGACCCCACGCAAATGGGTGGGGAATCTATGCTCGTCGTCGATGGCGTCACGCAAATCTATCGTGGCGGTGTGACCGCGCTGAACAATGTCAGCATCGAAATCAAACCCGGCCTGTTTGGCTTGCTAGGTCCGAACGGCGCCGGCAAGTCGACGCTGATGCGCACCATCGCGACGCTGCAGACGCCGTCGAAAGGCGCCATCCGCTTCGGCGGCATCGACGTCATTAAAGATCCCGAACGCCTGCGCCAAGTGCTGGGCTACTTGCCCCAAGATTTCGGCGTCTACCCGCGCGTGTCGGCCTACGCGATGCTGGATCACATGGCGGTACTGAAAGGCATCGCCAACGCACGCGAGCGCCGCCAAACCGTCGAAACGCTGTTGCGCCAAACGAACTTGTGGAACGTGCGCAACAAATCCGTCGCCGGTTTCTCCGGCGGCATGCGCCAACGCTACGGCATCGCGCAAGCCCTCATCGGCAAACCGCAACTTCTCATCGTGGACGAGCCGACCGCAGGCCTCGACCCGGAAGAACGCAACCGTTTCTTAAACCTCCTCGCCGACGTCAGCCAAACCGTCGTCGTCATCCTCTCGACCCACATCGTCGACGACGTCGCGCAGCTCTGCTCCGACATGGCGATCATCTCGAAGGGCAAGATCGCCCGCCAAGGAATCCCGTCCGCACTGACCGCCGAACTCAAAGGCAAAGTCTGGCGCAGCTTCATCGACAAGAGCGAACTCGACGCGGCGAAGTCCAACCACCGCGTCATCCTCTCGCGCCTCGTCGGCGGCCGCACGCTGATCCACGTCCTCGCCGACACAAACCCCGGCCCGGACTTCGAGCCGGTGACGCCCGATCTCGAAGACGTCTACTTCGCCGCCCTCACCAGCACGCAAGCGAACTGAGCGCCCCCATGTTCGGCAAAATCGCGCGCTTCGAATTCTGGTATCAGGTGAAGTCCCCCGTCTTCTGGGTCTCAGGCCTCGTCTTCTTCCTGATGGCCTTCAGCTCGGTCGCCAGCGAGCGCATCCAAATCGGCGCCGCCGGCAACACCAACATCAACGCCCCCTTCGCCATCGTCATCACGCACTTGGTGATGAGCATCTTCTCGCTCTTCCTGGTCGCGGCGTTCGTCGCAAACGTGGTCGTGCGCGACGACGACACCGGCTACGGCCCGATCATCCGCTCCACCCGCATCACCAAGTTCAACTATCTCTTCGGCCGCTTCACCGGCGCCTTCTTCGCCAGCGCGCTCGCCTTCGCCGCCGTGCCCTTGGGGCTCTATGCCGGCATCCACATGCCCTGGCTCGACCAAGAACGCTTGGGCCCCATCGTCGTCTCGCACTACGCGTTCGCCTATGTGGTCTACGCCTTGCCGACGCTCTTCGTCGTCTCCGCCATCCTCTTCACGATCGCCGCCGTCGCGCGCTCGATGACGCTCACCTATCTCGGCGTCATCGTTCTCTTCGTGCTCTATGCCATCTCCGGCCAATGGCTCTCCGACCTCAAGAACGAACAACTCGCCGCCCTCCTCGACCCCTTCGGCTTCGGCCCCGTGTCGCTCGCCACGAAGTACTGGACCGCATCCGACCGCAACACGATACTACCGCCGCTCGACGGCCTGATCCTGCAGAACCGCGCGCTCTGGATCGCCGTCGCGTTTGCGTTTTTAGGCCTCGCCTACGCGCTCTACCGCTTCGCCGAACGCGGCGTCCGCCGTTCGTCAAAGAAGTCGGAAGAGGCAGCCCCCATCGGCGCCTACGTCCCCGTCAACGTGTCCCCGCGCTTCGACGGCGCGTCGCTGCGCGCGCAAACCTGGAAATGGACGCGCTTCGAGATGGCGCAAGTCATCAAAAGCCCCGCCTTCTTCATCCTCATCCTGCTGGGCATCGCGAACTCCATCTCGGCCGTGTGGGTCGGCATGACCTTGGACGACTGGACGCTGCTGCCCGTCACGCGCCTGATGATCCAAAACGTGGCCGCCGCCTTCTCGATCGCGCCCGCCCTCATCGCCGCCTATTACGCGGGCGAACTCGTCTGGCGCGAACGCGAACGCAAGTCGCACGAACTCTTCGGCGCCACCCCCACGCCGGATTGGGTCTTCGTCGCGCCGAAAATTCTAGCTATCGCCTTTGTCCTCGCGCTCACCCTCGCGGTCGCGATCGGCGTCGGCCTCGGCGTGCAAGCCTTCATGGGCTACACCAACTTCGAGTTCGACAAATACTTCCACTGGTACGCCGTCCCGACGTTCGTCAGCTTCCTGCAGCTCGCCGTCCTCGCGGTCTTCCTCCAAGCGATCGCGCCGCACAAATATGTCGGCTGGGGCTTGATGGGCCTCTACATCGTCTCGCTTAACGTCCTCTCAAGCCTCGGCTTCGACCACAAACTCTACCTCTACGGCAGCACCACCGGCGTGCCGCTCTCCGACATGAACGGCCAAGGCTATTTCTGGATCGGCCGCTCGTGGCTCGATCTCTACTGGAGCGCCATCGCCTTCATCCTCGTGCTGGTCTCCTTCGCGATCTGGCCGCGCGGCACCGAAGCGCGCTATCAGCCGCGCTTCGCCAAACTCTATCGCCGCCTCAGCGGCCCGGCGGGTTCGGCGCTCGCCTTCGCACTCGCCGTCGCGCTGACGTCGGGCGCGTGGATCTACTACAACACAAACGTGCTGAACGAATACCGCACGGCCGAACAGAACGAAATACTCGCCGCCGACTCCGAACGCGCGCTGCTGAAATTCCAAAACCAGCCGCAGCCCCGAATCATCGGCGTAAGCCTCAACGTCGCGCTCTACCCATCGGATTCGCGCGCCGTCACCACCGGCCGATACGAAATCGAAAACCGCACCACGGCGCCGCTGACCGAAGTCCACGTCAACCTGCCCGAAGGCCTGATCATCCAAACCCTGGAGATCGACGGCGCGCATCTTGAGAAGACGTATGAGGACTACGACTACCGCATCTACAAATTCGATCGGCCGATGGCGATCGGCGAACGCCGCCAAATCCGCTTCAAAACCGTGCTGCAGCAAATCGGCTTCAAGAACAGCGGCAACCAAACCTCGATCCTCGACAACGGCACCTTCCTGAACAACCTCGCCGTCTCGCCGGTCCTCGGCATCCACCGCAACAACTTCCTGCAAGACCCGACGGTGCGCCGCCGCCAAGGCCTGCCCGCCGAACTGCGCATGCCCAAACTCGAAGACCCAACCGCAGGCGGCAACAGCTACTTGAGGCCGGACTCCGACTGGGTCGCCTCCGACATCACCGTCTCAACCGTCGCTGACCAAACGCCGATCGCGCCCGGCTACGTCGTCTCCGACGAAACAAAGAACGGCCGCCGCACGGTTCATTTCAAATCGGACTCGCCGATCCAGAATTTCTACTCCATCCAATCCGCGCGTTACGCGATCAAGTCCGAGAAGTGGAACGGCATCGACCTCGCCGTCTATTACCACCCGACCCACGCCTTCAACATCGACCTGATGCTGTCGGTGATGAAGGAGTCGCTCGACGTCTTCGCGCGCGAATTCGGCCCCTACCAATTCCGCCAAGCGCGCATGATCGAATTCCCCGCCATCGCCACCTTCGCGCAATCCTTCGCCAACACGATCGCCTTCTCCGAAGACATCGGCTTCCTGCAAGACGGCGAGGCGCTGAAGGCCGACCCGTCGAAGATCGACATGGTCACCTTCGTCACCGCCCACGAAATCGCGCACCAATGGTGGGCGCATCAAGTGCTGGGCGCCGACGTGCAGGGCTCGACGATGCTCAGCGAATCCTTCGCCAGCTACTCGTCGCTCTTGGTCATGGAAAAAATCTACGGCCCCGAACAGGTCAGGAAATTCCTGAACCAAGAACGCGATCGCTACCTGCAAGGACGCCTGGGCGAAAACGTCGGCGAACAACCGCTCGACCGCGTCGAGAACCAGCAATACATCCACTACCAAAAAGGCGCGATGGTCCTCTACCGCCTGAAGACGGAGATCGGCGCCGAGAAACTAAACCGCGCCCTAAAACTCTTCATCGAACGCTACAAATTCAAAGCCGCCCCCTACCCGCGCTCGACGGATTTCCTATCCATCCTGCGCACGGAAGCCGGCCCCGAACCCGCCGCGTTGATCTCGGACCTCTTCGAAAAAATCACGCTCTACGAACTAAGAGCGAAATCCGCCAAGGTCACCAAACGCCCCGACGGCAAATACGACGTCGCCATCGAAGTCGAAGCCAAGAAATTCTACGCCGACGGCAAAGGCGTCCAAACCGACGCCCCGATGGCCGAGAACGTGGCGGTCGGCGCCTTCACAGGTGACCCAACCGACCCAAAATTCGACCGCACCCAAGTCCTCACCTACGACCTACGCCCGCTCAAAACCGGCACGCAAACCGTCACGCTGACAACCGACAAGCCACCCAAATTCGTAGCCGTCGACCCCTACTCCATCTGGATCGACCGCGACGACAAAGACAACGTCATCCCCGTCGAGCCGCCTGCGTCGTAGACCCTCCCTAGTCGTCATGGCCGACAGCAGTGCGCCCTCGCGCTAAGGCGTGACGCCATAGCCCGCGTATTCTTCAACGGCCTTCGCGTCGATCGCCTTGGCCGCCGCAATATCCGCCTGCCCGCTGACGCCCTCACCCGAGCGTGATCGCGCTGCGCCGCGCACATAGAGCGCGCTCGCATTCTCCGGGTGGGCCTTGAGGATGAGGTCCGCATCGGCGATCGCCTCGGCAAAACGGCTAAGCCGGAAATAGACGACACTGCGGCTGTCGAGAATCCCCGGATGCTCGCTCCTGTACTTGAGCGCCTCGGTACAATCGGCGAGACCGCTCTCCAGCGCCTTGCCGGTCACGGCGCGTACCCAGCACCGGTTGTTCAAAGCAAGCGCGTACCTGGGCTTGAGAGCGATCGCGCGATCAAGATCTGCGATAGCTTTGTCGTACTCGCCGCGTTCGTTGAGTAAATTGCCTCGATTGCTGAGTATGATTGCGTCGTCGGACTTAAGGCGAAGCGCGCGATCATAGTCGGCAAGGGCGTTGTCGTGCTTGCCCAGGTCCTTGTATGCAAGGCCACGCTGTCCAAACGCCTCTGCAAAGTCGGGCTTGAGTCGAATCACCTGATCGTAGTCCGCGACGGCTTCCGCGAACTTATCTTGAGTCTGATTTGTCCGGCCCCGATTGAAGAATGCCAGTGCAAAATTGGGCGCCAGTTGAATCGCCCGATCGAAATCGGCCATCGCGAGCGGGTATTGGCTCATGGCGGCGTAGGCGACACCTCGGTTGTGGATGGCATCCGCGTTTTCCGGCCTGAGGCGGATGGCCTCGTCAAAGTCCGCTCTCGCCTGGTCGAACTGACGCTTCTGCGCATACGCGCGGCCGCGATTGTTGAACGCCGCGGACAACGCAACTGATGTTTGGTCGGTTGACTGAACAAGTTTCGTGCACGCCAAGATCGCATCGTTCACTGCAATCCCCGCACCACCCTCGCAGACCTTGGTCAAACCATCATCCGGCGCGCACCCGGATTGAATGAGCAACACCGCGGCCCCAATCGCAGCCGCCGAACTGATGCCCTTGGCTCCTCCAACACGCATGGCTCAAACCCCCGGATGCAATTCGGCAAACCCGTTCGCCGCCTCATACGCGGCACCCGCAGACAGCAGCGCCGCCTCGCCAAGCGCGGGCCCGATCAGCTGAAACCCAAGCGGCGTGCCGTCCGTCGTCCGCCCCATCGGCAAGGTCAGGCTCGGCACGCCGGCGAGGTTGTAGGGAATCGTGTAGCGTAGCATGGGCGCCGACGCGATCAGTGGCGCGCCGTCGAACGCCGCCATCTCCGCCACCGTCACCGGCGCGACAGGCATCACCGGCGCGACCAGCATGTCGACCGACGCGAACAGACGCGAGAGCGCACCGCGAAACTCGCGCCGCCAGACCGCAACCGCCGCATAGTCCGTCGCCGGCGCGGCGCGACCCGCCTCGAGCAGCTGGACATACGTCGGCCCATACTTCGCGCGCTTCGCCGGATAGCTGCGCGCGTGCGAGATCACGGCCTCCGCAAAACACGCCGTCATCGCGCGCGGTAAAATATCGTCCACCGGCGGCACGCGCACCGGCACGATCTCCGCCCCCGCGCTCTTCAACTGCGTGATGGCCTTCTGCAAAGCCGCACCCGTCGCCGGATCGACCGCCAGCGCATAGTCGGCATCAAGCCCGACGCGCACGCCCCTCAACGACGGCGACCGCGCCGCCGCCACCCAATCCTCCGGCGCTTCATTGAGCGACGTCGGATCAAGCGCATCCGCCCCCGCCATCGCGCTGAACATCATCGCGACGTCCAGCACACTGCGCGCCATCGGCCCAACATGATCGAACGTATCCGACAGCGGAAACACGCCGTGCCGGCTGACCCGCCCCCACGTCGGCTTCAGCCCGACCAAGTGATTGCACGCCGAGGGAAAGCGAATCGACCCGGCCGTATCCGTCCCTGTCGCGCCGAAACAAAGTCCCGCCGCGACGGAAACACCGGACCCGCTCGACGACGACCCCGACCACCGCGCCGGAGCCCAAGGATTCACCGGCACAACGACGTCCGGATGATGCGTGCCCCACGCCCCTTCGGTTAGCTGCGCCTTACCGACAATAATCGCGCCCGCATCCTGCAGCCGCGCGACAACGGTCGCCGTATCGCGCGCGGAAAACCCCGTCGAGAAGAACCCGCCCGCCCGCGTCGGCGTCCCCGCCATCGCGCACAGATCCTTCACCGCCAGCGGTACGCCATGCAGCGCACCCAACCACTGACCGCGCGCCTGCCGCTCATCCGCCGCCCGCGCCTCTGCCAACGCCTCGTCCGCGCGCACAAAGGCGAACGCATGCAGCGAAGGCTCCAACCGCGCGATGCGATCGAGCGTATGCCGCATCACCGCCTCCGCGCTCAGCGCTCCGGAACGAATGTCGCCGGCCACCTCGGCCAACGAGCGATAATGCAACGGCACTGTCATGCGCGAACTCTCCCACCGACCGACGAACCACACGCTGCCGCGCAAACGAGCCCACGTAAACACTTTGTTCGCTCTTCCGGCCTAGACCCAATTCCGCACGCCTGATTCGAGGGGGATCGCATGTCACGCCACACATCATCGCCGGCCGCCAACCGCGCCGCGCTCATGGCCTCGGCCGCGACAATCGCCCTGCTCGCCGGCGCGGGCACGACCGCCGCCGCCGAAACGCCAAAAATCTGGCAAGGCATGTACATCGGCGCGAACGGCGCCTACACCACCAGCGACAGCGAGAACGCCCAATACGGCAAGTGGGACGGCGAAGGCTGGGGCGGTGGTGTGCAAGCGGGATACAACCACCCCGTCTCCGGATTCTTCCTCGGCGCCGAAGTCGATCTCTCGTTGATGAACGAGCACGGCCGCTCGGACCCGCTCTTCGGCGGCAAGATCGTGAGCGACTTGAGCAACCGCCTGAACGCCGCCGGCTCGCTGCGCCTGCGCGCCGGCATGCCGCTCGGCGACCTGCCGCTCATCAAAGACGCGCTGGTCTACGGCACCGGGGGCCTCGCCATCGGCAGCTGGAAGACCCGCTACACCGAAACCGACGGTGGCAGCATCGTCGACGAGGCCACGAACAACCACATCGGCTGGACCGCCGGCGCCGGCATCGAAGTTCCCATCACGAAAAACCTCGGGGTGAAACTCGAATATCTCCACACCGATTACGGCGACAGCGTCTTCGACCTCACCGGCGGCCCTTACGCGGTCGACACCTCCGATGATAGCGTACGCGTAGGGATGAACTGGCACCTTAACTAAGATCGGAGCGCGATGAAACGGTTCGACGTCGACCTCCTCACCGATCGTTTTCACATCCGCAGCATCAAGCCCGACGACGTGTCGGAGCGCTGGTGCCAATGGACGGCCGACCCGCTCGCCGCCCTGTTGCTCAACGCCCCACGCCAACCGCTCGACATCGCGCAGCTGCGCGCCCACGTCGAGAGCATCGACCAGATCGACCGCATTATGGTGGGCCTCTTCGACCGCCACACGGGCCGCCACATCGGCGTGATCGCTGCCGACTTCATCGACGACCGCAAACGCATCATGCCCTCGATCCTGATCGGCGAACCGGAATTCCGCAACATCGGCGTGATGACCGAGATCCGCGACACCTTCGGCGACCACGCCTTCGACAACCTGCCTTTCGACTCCGCGGTCGCAACCGTGCTGGCCCACAACGAGGTCATGATAAAAATCATGGAATCGCGCGGCTGGCGCTTCCTCCGCAAACTCGAACGCGAAAAGAAACGCGCCGAAGGCCGCGGTTACATCGACGTCCTCGTCTACGAATTCCCGCGCGCGGTTTGGTACGAACAAAAGGCGCAACGCAAAAGCGCATAAAGAGCACACCGATGCCGGTCACGCTGAACCACACCATCGTGCACGCCAAAGACAATCAGGCGACGGCGAAATTCCTGACCGAACTGCTGGGCCTAGAGCCGCACCGCACGATGCACCATTTCGCGGTCGTGCAAGTCGGCCCCACCTCGATCGACTTCATCCAGACGGACCAAAAGATCGACCCCGTCCACCTCGCCTTCCAAGTCAGCGAGGCTGAGTTCGACGAAATCTTCGCCCGCATCAAGGCGCGCAAGATGCCGTACTGGGCCGACCCGTTTCACCGCCAACCGAACGACATCAACCACTGGGACGACGGCCGCGGCCTCTACTTCGAAGACCCCAACGGCCACAACCTAGAAATCCTAACCCGCTCCTACGGCAGCGGCGGCCTCACCGCCAAACACGTGAACCCGCTGATCACCTAGGCGCGCGTCAATCGATCGACGGTGTCCGATAAATTGACATTCGCTATGCCATAAGCTGCAATCGCGCATGTCAAAGCTGTTCGCCGCCCTCGCGCTCTTCGTCGCGCTTATCGCACCCGCCGTCGCCCAACCAGACGCGCCGGTGAAGCGTCCCAACGTCGTGCTCATCCTCGTCGACGACGCGGCGTTGATGGATTTCGGCGCGTACGGCGGTGAGGCGCGCACCCCCAACATCGATGCGCTGGCCGGCCGCGGCGCTCTGCTCACGAGCTATCACACCTCGCCGCTCTGTTCGCCGTCGCGTTCAATGCTGCTGACCGGCATCGACAATCACAAGACCGGCGTCGCCACGATCGAAGAAGTCCTGCCACCCGAACTCGCGGACAAACCCGGCTACAGCCTGCGCTTGGAGCCCGGCGTCACCACGGTCGCCACGCGCCTGAAAGCCGCCGGCTATCGCACGTACATGACAGGCAAATGGCACCTCGGTCACGGGCCTGGCGACCTGCCCAGCGCGCACGGCTTCGACCGTTCGCTGGCGCTCGACGCCTCGGGCGCCGACAACTGGGAAGCCAAACCCTATATGCCCTACTACCGCGACGCGCCGTGGTTCGAAGACGGCAAGCCCGCCGACATGCCAAAGGACTTCTACTCATCCGAACTGCTCGTCGACCGCATGATCGAATACATGGACGGCGCGCCCGACGCGGCGGCGCCGTTCTTCGCCTACGTCGCTTTCCAAGCCGTCCACATCCCGGTGCAAGCGCCGCGCGAATTCACACAGCGCTATGAAGGCCAGTTCGACGAAGGCTGGGCGAAACTGCGCGAAGCCCGCTGGCAACGCGCAAAGACGCTGGGCCTCATCCCTCAAGATGCGCCGCTCGCCGCGCTGCCCGACACGATGCGCAAATGGGAAAACCTCACCGCCGACGAAAGGAAGACCTACGCCAAAGCGATGGCCGTCTATTCCGGCATGCTGGAGGCGATGGACCATCACATCGGGCGCCTCATCGACCACGTGAAGGCCAAGGGCGAACTCGACAACACTATCTTCATCGTCACGTCCGACAACGGGCCGGAGCCCTCGGACCCGGTGCACGCGACGGGCATGAACCTCTGGATGGCGCTGAACGGCTACGACTGGAACGCCGACAATCTCGGCGAAAAAGGAAGCCTCGCCTTCATCGGCCCCGAATGGGCGGCGTCGGTGTCGTCGCCCGGCAAGCTCTTCAAGTTCTACACCACCGAAGGTGGCCTGCGGGTGCCATTCGTCATCGCCGGCCCCGGCATCGCGTCAGCAGTGAAGTCGACAGCGCCCGCCTTCGTAATGGACGTGACGCCGACGATTCTGGATTTCGCCGGTGTCGCCGCCGAGCCGACGCAAGACACCGTCCCCATCACCGGCCGCACGCTGCGCGCGGTCCTCGACGGCACGGCGATGCGCGCGCACCCGGAAGACGCCGGCATCGGCGTCGAAGTGGCGGGCAACGCTGCCCTCTTCAAAGGCGACTACAAGATCGTAAAGAACGGCGGCGCCCACGGCGACGACTCATGGCGCCTCTACAACCTCGCGACCGACCCCGGCGAAACCAAAGACCTGTCGCAGAGCGACCCCGAGCGTCTCAAAGACATGCTCGCCGCTTATCAGACGTACACGGAACAAATGGGCGTGCTGCCGCTGCCGGAAGGCTACAACGTCCAACGCCAAATCATGCGCAACGTCATCGCCCGCCAACTCGGCTTCTATTGGTGGATCCTGGCGCTTGCCGCCCTCGCGCTGATCGCAATCGGCTGGGCCGTCTGGCGTGTCGTTTCAAATTGGCGGCGCATACGGCGCGCGTAAAAGCCCCCACCGTTCCAAATCGGAAACGGCGAGGGCTGGAATGCGAGGCGCTTAGTACGGCTCGGCCGGCGGCGCAGGTTCGGCTGCTGGCGCAGCTTCCGCAGGCTCTGCCGCTGGCGCAGCTTCTGCCGCAGGAGCAGCGGGAGCGGCCGGCGCTGCGGGCGCGGCCGGAACATCGATCGTGATCGACGTATCGGTCGCCGGCGTCGCCGCCACGCGGCTGTCAAACGTGCCGAACGCAAACAATCCCACAACCGCGACGGCAAGGCCGCCCACGATCATCGCCAGCATTGTGATGGTGCCGTTGCTTTCGGCAGGTTCGATCGCCAAGACCGTAACTCCTTCAAAGGCGTGAATGCCTTAAGAAGGACAACGGCCCCGCACCCCCAAAGGTTGCAGCGGCCCGAGTTCCCAAAACTTACCTCAGCCTTAAGTATGAAGTGACGCGCGACACGCCTCACGCAGCAAACCGCGCCAGCCGCTTGCCGATGATCTCTTCCGCGTCGTGCATGATGCGGTCGATCAGTTCCTTCACGCTCGGCACGTCGTAGATCAGCCCTGCGACCATGCCGCACGACCACGCGCCGGCGTCCATCTGGCCCTCGGTCATGACCTTGGGATAAACGCCCGCCACTTCGCCGATGATGTCTTCGAACTTGATGCTCGCGCCCAGCGCCTTTTCCTTCTCCAGCAACCGCTCGACGGCGACGTTCTTCAGCACCCGCTCCGTATTGCGCAAGGGCCGCATGACGAGCCGCGTGTCGAGTTCGCTCGCCGCGACCAGAGCCTTCTTCACGTTCTCATGCACCGGCGCTTCTTTGGTGGCGATGAACCGTGTCCCCATATTCATGCCCTCCGCGCCCAGCGACAGCGCCGCCACCAGCGACCGTCCGTCCGCCATGCCGCCCGAGGCGACGAAGGGAATCTTCAACTCGTCCGCCGCGCGCGGCAGCAGAATAAAGTTCGGCACGTCGTCTTCGCCCGGATGCCCGCCGCATTCGAACCCGTCCACCGACACCGCATCGCAACCGATCGCCTCCGCCTTCAGCGAATGCCGCACCGACGTGCACTTGTGGATGACCTTGATGCCAGCCTCTTTCAGCGCCGGCATCCACTTCTGCGGATTGTTCCCCGCCGTCTCGACGACCTTCACCCCACCGTCGATGATCGCCTTGATGTAGCCCGGATAATCCGGCTGCGTCAGCGCGGGCAAGAAGGTGAGGTTCACCCCAAACGGCTTCGACGTCATCTGCTTGCAGCGCGCAATCTCCGCCGCCAACTTCGCCGGCGTGCCCTGCGTGAGCCCCGTGATTATCCCAAGCCCGCCCGCATTCGAAACCGCCGCCGCCATCTCGGCAAAGCCGACAAAATGCATGCCGCCCTGAATGATGGGATGCTGAATGCCGAACATCTCCGTAATGCGGGTCTTCATCGCAAAGTTCCTCCATATGAATAGCGTGTAACGATTCAATGGCACGGCGAGCGCGATAGGTCCAGCACACCGGCGCGTGCGTTACCGGCAACCGCTGCGTTAGTCCGCGCACCGCACAATCGCCTCATCGCCGAAGCGCGCGCCCGCGCCATCGACACACGCCACACAAGCGTCGTAGAACGTCGCGCCGCCGCGCCTCGCGCATGCCTGCGCGAAAAACACGAACGCGGCGCAAAGGGAGATACGCACATGAAAAAACTCGCTCTCGGCCTCTTCGCCGCCGTGGCCTTGACCGGCGCCGCGCTCGCCGCCGCCGCCGACCCGATGGCCAGCCGCTACGAAAACACCGTCACGCTGACCGACGCGAAGGGCGCGGTCACGAAGGTGCACTACAACAAGGACGGCACGATGACGGTGACCCAGCCCGACGGCGCGAAGGTGACGGGCAAGTGGACGCTGAAGGACGGCAAGCTTTGCGTCACGCTCGACGCAGGTCCGACCGCCGGCAAAGAAGGCTGCAACCCCTTCGCCGATCACAAGGTCGGCGACACCTGGGACGTCACGCTCGCCGACGGCTCGAAAACCAAAGCCGCCCTCGTCGCCGGCCGCTAATCGAACAAGCAATAAGCGGGGAGAGACGTTCACGTCTCTCCCCTTTTTTGCTGCGCGGGCCGTGCCAACGCGGCGAAACGAGCCTCTTGCCGCCCGCCAAAACCCCGCGCATGGTGCCCCGCAAGACGGCGAGCGAGACGCGGCGACGCAAGGGACGAACGGACATGAGCCTGAAGGTGATCGGCACCGGCCTGGGCCGGACGGGGACGCTGTCGCTGAAGGCGGCGCTGGAGCAGCTGGGCTTCGGGCCTTGCTACCACATGACCGAAGTCTTCCCGCGGCCGCAGCACGTGAGCGAATGGGCGAAAGCCGCGCGCGGTGAACCCATCGATTGGGACAAGCTCTACGAAGGCTTCGCCGCGACGGTCGACTGGCCGTCGACGCATTTCTGGCGCGACCTCACGCGCAAGTATCCGGATGCGAAAGTGATCCACTCCGAGCGCGAACCCGAACTGTGGTGGAAGAGCTTCTCGCAAACGATCCAAGAAGGCATCGCGGGCGAAGCCCCGCCGCCGATGCGCGACTGGCACGACATGGTCAAGCTCATCATCACCGATCAAACCTTCGGCGGCGACATGAGCAAGGAAAACGTGCTGAAGGTCTACAACGCCCACAACGCCGAAGTGAAACGCACCATCCCGGCCGCACAGCGCCTGGACTTCGACCCGCAGCAAGGCTGGGCCCCGCTGTGCAAATTCTTAGGCGTCCCAGTCCCTGCAGCCGACTTCCCCAAAACAAACTCAACCGCCGAATTCCGCGCCCGCCTGGAAGCGCGTAGGCACTAGACAACTCTGCGCGCGAATACCCGCCCTACGGCGTGAATAGCGCCCCTTGCCTTCGCGCCCGCGGGGGATCAAATGCTCCACACACGCCATTGTGAAACGGAGCCACGCATGACCGACGCGCCGCAATACACCCCGCCCAAAGTCTGGACCTGGAACAAGGAATCCGGCGGCCGCTTCGCCAAGATCAACCGCCCGACCGCCGGCGCCCAGCAGGAGAAGGAGCTGCCCGTCGGCAAGCATCCGCTGCAGCTCTACTCGCTGGCGACGCCCAACGGCGTGAAGGTGACGGTGATGCTGGAAGAGCTGCTCGCCGCCGGCCATAAGGGCGCGGAGTACGACGCCTGGCTCGTCAACATCAACGACGGCAGCCAATTCGGTTCGGGCTTCGTCGCCGTGAATCCGAATTCGAAGATCCCCGCCCTCCTCGACCGCTCGACACCGAAGCCGACGCGCGTGTTCGAAAGCGGCGCCATCCTCGTCTACCTCGCCGAAAAATTCGGCGGCGCATTCCTGCCCAAAGACCCAAGCGCCAAAGCGGAATGCCTGTCGTGGCTCTTCTGGCAAATGGGCAGCGCGCCGTATCTCGGCGGCGGCTTCGGCCACTTCTATGCGTATGCGCCGGAGAAGATCGAATACGCGATCGACCGCTTCGCGATGGAGGTCAAACGCCAACTCGACGTCCTCGATCAGCAGCTGGCGAAGAACGAATACATCGCGGGTAAGGACTACACGATCGCCGACATGGCGATCTGGCCCTGGTACGGCGGCCTGGTGAAAGGCGTGCTCTACGAAGCCGGAGATTTCTTGAGCGTCCACGAATACAAACACGTCAACCGCTGGGCCGACATGATCGCCAAACGCCCGGCCGTGCAGCGCGGTCGCATGGTCAACCGCACCTGGGGCGACCCCGCAAGCCAACTCCCCGAACGGCATGACGCCAGCGACTTCAACAAGGTGAAGGCGGATTAGTTAGAGAGAACCTGCATGCTGGCCGAGGGAAATGAACCAGCACGCCACGTGCTGAGCGCTTACGCCGCCCGTGATGCCTCGCGCGTAAGCCCCTCCACCATCCGGTCCAACGCCTCATCGCGGCGCGCGCGCAGCGTATCGCGGTGGACACCCAGGATCGCACCCGCACGTTTCGGGCCCATGCCGCAAGCGCTGGTCAGCCAAACCGCCTTCGCCAGATGCGCGTGGCCCTCAAGAAAACGAAACCAGCCGAACGTCTCGTGCATGCGGTCTATCGCGCCCGGCGACGCACGCGCCAGCCGCACCGTCGCCGCAGTGTAGCCATAGGCATCCGCCGCCTCCTGCACGAAATCGGGCCAAGAGACCTTGAATCCGGGAACACCATGCGCGGGCACGCGGCGCAGCGTGTCCCACGCCTCGCGCAACCGAGCCGCCACCGTCTCGCGCGTCCATGTCATGCACCCTCGTCCCGTTGTTGATGCCGCACACGCTTACGCCCCGGTCCTTCCGGCCGTCGGGCGCACGCCTCAGCCATCACCCGGCACCGCCTTCGCCGCCGGCCGCACCCGCGACAGGTGATGCGCGCACCACAACGTTCCGTGTACGGACGGATGCCCGCACATTCGCCACACGCCCGCACTCAGACACCCCGCCACCCAATGACAAACGCCTCCATCGAGCACCTCGTTCATAGCCCCTATCGGCTTGGGCTCCGGCACAACGGGCAAACAAGAACGAGCCGCACGCCGCGACGCGACAAGGCCCAACGCCACCGCGCGCGCCACGCATGCCTCCCGCGACAGGGCGAGCGCCCGCGCAATCCACGTCAGAGTTTTGCCTCGTGCATGCATGCGCGCGAGGAAGCCGTCCATCTCCCGCGTCCAACGCCGCACCTCTAAGGGACCTTCAACGCCGGTGTTCGTCAAATGTTCCTCCACGTGCGTCGCCCATAGAAAGGATGAGCGGCGGGCGACAACGCCTCGGGGTAAGGGGAGACCCCGAGACGGCGCACCGCCGCTCGCGCGCGCAAACCTTGCGTCCTCAAAAGGACTGGCCGCGCACGCTCATCCGGCCTTCGCCGGATTCGAAAACCTCAGCCGAACGCGGCCAGCGCCGCCCCGATCACCGCCGCCAAAGTCAAAAGCGGCACATAAATGAAGGTGAAACTCGGCTCCTTTGGCATAAGCAATACTATGCCATCTTGCTCGACAGCGCGCGCCGCAAACCGCGCGCTACGCCGAAGCCCGGAATAGCATCCGGCCCGGGCCGAAGCCGTGAACCTCTGCCAAGAGAACCGAATACGCCGCAATACCGTCACGCCAGAACTGGCGGGGACGCGATCTGCCATAGAGGGTCAGCTCCGTCTGAAAGGGAATGAGGCCAAACCTGCTCGACTCGGCCCGCATAAGTTTGTATAAGCTAGCTTAACTAATATTTCAAGCTTTTCTTTTAGTGACAGGCAGCATCCCCTTATGAACAGTCAGCCCATGACCAAGAAAGAACCCTCCCCCGCCGACAAGCGCCGCGGCCAACGCCTGCGCGAACGCCGCAAGGCGATCGGCATGGACATCACCGAACTCGCCAAAGCGATCGGCGTGTCGCAGCCCGCGGTCTCCCAATGGGAAATCGGCATCACCGCGCCGAACCGGAAGAAGGTGGCCAAGCTCGCGCAAATCCTGCGCGTCCCCGTCGCCTGGCTGCTGACGGAAGAAGACACGCAACAACAGACGGCGGCGCCGCAAGGCGCCACACCGGCAATCGCCGCCCTGCCGATCGACGTCCCCGTCCTGGGCGTCGCAGTCGGCGGCTCCGACGGCGACTTCCGCCTCAACGGCCAAGTGGTCGACTACGTCCGCCGCCCCCCGGGCATCGCCAGCCTCCGCAACGTCTACGGCCTATGGCTCGTCGGCGATTCAATGAGCCCCTGGAACAAAAACGGAGACCTAATCTACGTCTCCCCCGCCCGCCCGCCAGTCATCGGCGACCACATCGTCATCCAACTCCAAGACACAGCCGACGGCGAGCCGGGCCTAGCGATGGTGAAACTCCTAATCGGCAAAACCCCAACCCAACTCAAACTAGGCCAATACAACCCCACCCGCGAATTCAACCTCGCCCTGACCAAGGTGAAGGCGATTCACAAGGTGCTGAGCCTGCGCGAGCTGCTGGGGACCTAACGCCTCACCGCACCCGCCCAAGCCCCACAAACGCGCCTGCCCCCGCCGCGAACGCCACCGCGCCGATGAGCAGCGCCAAGTGGTACGTGCCGGTCAGTGTGTGCACCCAGCCGAAGAGCGCGAGACCCACGGCGGTGCCCACCGCGCCGAACGTCGCGACGCGCCCGTAGATGGCGCCGTAGTTCGCGACGCCGAACCGGCGCGAGACGAAATAGGCGATGAGGTCGACCTCCGATCCCTGCTGCAGCCCGATCATCAGCACCGCGAGCGCAGCGACGGCGAACGACGGCACCGGAATGAGCAGCAGCGTCATGCCGATCGCAGGCACCACCGTCATCACGCCGGCGACAAGCGTTGGTGACATCCGGTCGAGCGCAAACCCGGTCGCGAGTCGCCCGCTCAACAACCCGAACGCGTATATCGACATCACGTAGCCGGTGGCTGCGACGCTGAACCCTTTGTCGGAGATCAGTGGCGACAGCTGCCCGACCAACCCCGACCCCGGCACGTTCACGCAAAACAACGCCGCGACGATGAGCCAGAACGCCGGCATCCGCAGCGCCTGCCCGATCGTCACGTCCGGCACGTGCACGGCGTCCGCGTCCGGCACATCGTCAACCGCACGAGCAGCCGCTTCCCGTGCGGAGGCGATCAAGATCAGCGCCACCGGCAATCCGATCACCGTGGTGATGACGGCCATCGCGAGCAACCCCGCGCGCCAGCCATGCGCATCGATCACTTCCGACAGCATCGGCGCGATTAGCATCGACGTCAGCGACACGCCGCACGTCGCCACGCCCAGCGCCAACCCCCGCTGCCGCACGAACGCGGCAACGACCGGCCGCGTATAGGCGATCGCCCCGGTGCCCGCCCCGAACACGCCGCCCCAAACCATAAGCGCGAGATAGAACCCAAACGCCCCCGGCTGCAGCGCGATCACGACGTAGAGCAACGCCAACGCCGGCGCACACACCAAAACGACCGGCCGGAATCCGACGCGGTCGATAATCTTGCCCACGATCGACAGCGACACTGCGCCGACGATGAACGCCAACGCCCCCGCCGTTCCCATGTCCCCACGCGACCATCCATACTCGGCCGTAAGTCCGCCGATGAACAACGACGCCACCATCAGATAAAGCGAAATCCCGGTACCCAGCCCAACCGCAGCACCGGCGACGATGCGCCACCCGCGCCGCCACTCGTCGACGTCGGCCGCCTCGAACGCCTTCACGCCCACACGCGCAAGGGCGGTCTTGATCGCTCCATCCGTTCCGCTCAATGCCGGCCCTCTCCTTGCACCGCACACGCTTAGCACATGTGATAAGGTGCCCGGATTCAAGAAAAGGCCAAGGCCCATGCGCATCCGCCCGTTCGCCGCCGCCCTCGCCGCTTCGTTCGCGCTCGCGTTCGCGGCGTCGGCCGCACCGGTGTGGACCGCGCCGGGCTGGTACCAGATCGCTGACACCATCGTCGGCCCCTTCGTCTGGAAGGGCCCCTTCGTGACCAAGGAGGAATGCGAAGTCACGCTCCCCGAAAACGAAGAAGACGCCGACTATATGTGCGACTACCTCAGCGAGCGCCCGAGCTGGGACGATTGACGCACACCCGCTCATGCTCACCGCCCTCTTCGCCCTCACCACAATCATCCTCATCGCCAGCGTCTTGCGCCGCCCGCGCACGTTTTGGCAGCGCGCATTGGTCGGCCTGGCGGCGGTGCTGATGCTCGCCGTCCTCGTCGCTTGGGGGATCGAGTTCCTGATGCAGGCGCAAACCGTCGACGGCTAACGCATCGGCGGCAGCGAGCGTAGGAAGCGTAAGAACCGCGCTGGCTCCGGTACCGCGTCGCCGGGCATCGGCTCCATCGGCGTCTCGAACACGTAGTACACCGTCATGTCATAGAGCGTGTGCGCGATAATCGCCGGCCACAGCGACCCGCTCCACAACACCGCGACGGCCGACGCAACGCCCAGCACCATCGTCCCCACCGTCCACGTCAACCCGTACACGGCATGCCCCAGCGCGAACAGCAAACTGCTGAGCGTCACCGCGATCACCACATCGGCGCCCAGAATAAACGCCACCGACAACGCGATGCCGCGAAAGATCACCTCTTCGCAAAACCCGGCGGTCGGCGACATCGCGGTCACCCACACGAACCGTTCGACCGCCGTCTGCGGCCGCAGCGCCAACGCATACGGCGACTCTGCCTCGCGAAAGAACGCGCTGACCCATCCGCTCACGACGGCGACCGCGAAATACGTCAACAGCAGCAACGCCGATAGGCCGATCATCAACCCAAACTCGATCGGCGTCGTCAGCCGCAAATCGGCGAGCACGTAGGACAGCGGCTCATCCCCGCCCAACGCCCAATCAACCCACGAGATCAGGAAGAACGCGCCCACGACGCCGAAACTGACGACGACGAAATCGAAATAAAGCCCAAGCCGCTCCTGCCCCCGCGCACGCAACATGCGCCCGAAATCAAGCAGCCGAAACCAAACGATGAGCGCAAGCCACGCCACGGCCAGCGGCACAACCGCCGGCGCCAGCCACAACACGACTATCAGAACATCAAGACCGCGAACGCCGTCCACCACCCACTCCCCCAAGGAGAGCAGGCCCGACACCCGCGCCACACCGCAAGCAAAACGCTGACCGCTAGCCCAAGGCGCGGCGGTTCAGCACCGGGGCCTCAGGCCACCATAGGCACGCCGACACCCAGGTCGAGCCAACTCCACGCCTGCGCGGTTTGGATGCGCGGCGCGTGGGGGAAGCCCGTCGCGTCGTTATAGCCGTGGTTCACATAGACCAGCAGCTGCCCCTTCTGCTGCCGGTCGTCGAAAATCGGAAACATCGTGTATTCGAAGGCGATCGGCGCGCGGCCTTCGCCGGCAGCCGGCGTCACCTGCCACAGCCCGCATGGCCGTCGCACCATCTCGACCGCGCTGTCGAACGCGTTCGCCCGCACGGAGGGTTCGGCGAGCGACAGATAATCCGTGTCCGTCAGATCACGCCCGAACAATTCGAAAAAGCCGGAGCCGACAAGCCGCATCGGGATCGTCCGCGTCGCGACGTCGGGCTCCGCGATCACCATCCAACGCGCAAAGCGGTGGAAGTGGCGCAGGTCGATCTCCGATCGCAACGGTACTTCACCCGACCGGCACAACGCGCGCACGGCATATTCGAAGCTGCGGCTCGCCGTCGACCGCTGACCTGCGCCGGCATCGCTCGCCTCCGCGTTCGCGCGCGCCGGCGCCGCCGACAGCTCCACCTGCGTCAGCACGCGATTGCGTCCCGCGCGCTTGGCCGCATAGAGACACGCATCCGCGCGATTGATCAGATCGGCGATCTCTTCGCCCGGCGCAAACTGCGCAACACCGAGCGACAGCGTGATCGACCCCAATGTTTCGCCGGTCGATTTCTTCACGATCTTCTTCGTCTCGACATTCGTGCGGATATGATCCGCCACCACCGCCGCCTGCGAAAGCGTCGTCTCCGGCAGCACCACGACGAACTCTTCGCCGCCGAAACGCGCCGCCGTATCGCGGCCCTTCACATTCGCCTTGAAGCACTGCCCGACAAGCCGCAACACCTGATCGCCCGTCGCGTGGCCATACGTATCGTTGAAACGCTTAAAGTGATCGACGTCGCCGATTAGCAAACTCAAAGGCGTCTTCGACCGCCGAGCCTCCGCCACCGCCTCGCGCACGCGATCGTCGAAGCAGCGCCGGTTCGCGAGCCCCGTCAGCACATCCGACAGGCTCTCTTTGCGCACCGTCTCCATCTTCTCGCGCAGGGCGGCGACCTCGCCGACGGAGGCCTGCAGCTGCCCTTCCAGCAGACGGTTGCGCGCCTCGATCGTGCGCGTCGCCGCCGCAACTCTCTCAAGCACGGCCTTGATGTCCGGCTTTGCGCCGCCGAGTTCGCTGCCCGCACTCATCAGCGTGCGTCCGAATTCCGCCGTGTCCGCGCCCGCGCCCTGCAGCGCGTCGGCAAGCTTGCCAATTTCGGCAGCGAGCTGATTGCCGACCTCTTCTTGGACTTCGCTCGATCCCGTCGCGAAAAAGCGCGCATGCAACACCCGCGCATGGTCGAGATCGCCGGCCTTCCCCGCACGCACGGCATCGTCCAGCGCAACGACCAACGTCTCATTGCGCTGCGCCGCGTACGCGTACCAAAGCTCGTAGTTTTCGGGGGACGGCAGCACGCGGTGCCGCTGCATCAGCTCTTGCGCCCGCTGCGACAGCGCAAGAATCTCTTCAGGAGAACTGCCGGTACTCATATGCAAACTGTTTTTCTCGCGGGGAATATTGGCGGGGATTCGTGAAAAGGCACGTCGCCGTCAAGCCCTCTAATTGGAGGAAGCGCGGATCAAACGAACGTTTGGAGGCGCATCGGCACTCGGAAGAAGTGGCACGGCGCCGACACACACGTAGGCAACACCGCACGCACCCGGCAGAATCTCTTTCCGCCTGGCACCTGCGAAATGTATCAGGGGCATGACGCGAGTCGTTGACGAATTGCGCCACAGCCTTCCGACAGCTTCAAGGGAACCCATGCCGCTCGCGCGTAGTTCGCTCCTACCGGTGATCGTCGAGTTCGCCGAAAAATGCGGTGTACCCGCGCGCGAACTTCTCGACGAACTGGAACTCGACCCGTCGCTGCTCAGCCACCCCAGCACCGTGATCGACTCCGCCGTCCTGATCGACGCCGTCGCCTATGCCGCGCGCGCCACCGGCCAACGCGACTTCGGTCTGAAGATCGCAACCTGCGACGACGCCCGCGCGCTCTCGCCTGTCGCCATGCTCGTCGATCACTGCGGCACCGCTAGCGAGGCCCTCGCCGCGACAGCGCAGCATCTGCGCACGCACAACAGCGCCCTCAACTACGAACTGACGACGGACGGCGCGCACTACATCTATCGCCTGCGCCTCGACGCACAGGGCAAACACCCGTCGACGCAATACATCGAGATGTGCTTAGGCCTCTGTGTGCGTCTCAGCACGCTGCTCATGGGCGACGCGTGGCGGCCCGAAGCCGTTATGTTCGAACACGACCGCGAAGCCGATCCCGCCGCCTACCGCCGCACCTTCCGCGCGCCGGTCAGTTTCGCGCAGGGCATGAGTGCGTTCGTCGCGCGCCGCGCCGACTTCGATCAGCCGATCGACCGCGACAACCCGCACATCCGCGATTTGCTCGACGCGCTGCGCATCATCCAGGAACGCGAAAGCCGCGAAGACATCGTGGTGAGACTGGCCCCCATCTTGCGCACGCTGCTCGCCACCGACGACGCATCGGCCGCCCACGCCGCAAAACTATTGGGCCTCTCGCCGCGAACGCTCCAACGCCGCCTCGCCGAACGCAGCACGAATTTTCAGAAGGTGCTCGACGACGTCCGCCTAGATCTCGTGCGCGAACATCTGCCCGGAAAAAATCTCACCGATCTGGCCCCGATCCTCGGCTTCTCCGAAGCCAGCGCCGTCAGCCGCTTCCTCCGCGCCACCGGCGGCTTCAAACACCGCAAACGCCAACAAGGCAACGTGGCGGCCGGCGACTAACGCGCGGCTCAAGCCATCTCGCGCCGACGCATAGGCTCCTCGCGCGACGGCGCCGCGTGCGCGGTTTCGCTCGCCGCGTTTTCGCCGGCCGGCAGTGGCCACACTTCGACCGAGCCGTCGACGTCGAACACCGGACAGGCCATCGCCAGTTCGGTGGCCGCCTCGATCGAGGCGGCTTCGATGATCACGTTGCCCGTCACCACGTCGCGCAGGCCGGCTTGCGTGCCGTCACACACCGTGCGCCCTGATCCGCGAATGGTGCGTCCCTCGTTCTCCAGCGGATTGCCGCCCACGTGATGGCCCTCTTTCGCCAGGACGCCGACCCAGTCGGCCCACTTGCGAAGGTGTCCCTGCAACTCGGTGGGCGTCAGGCGGTTCGGGATAATCGGCCCGCCGCGGAACACGAACATATACTTCGACATGAGGCTGAACCTCTCTTCCAAAACCAATATCTAACGACGGCCGGACGCCCGGCGCTCGGCCCGAACACGCGCGCCCTTCGGTGCCCGCATCGTATCAACGGCAAGCCCGGCCGCGAGCTCCAACTCCTGACGCAGCTCGCGCCACTTGCCCGCGCCGAACGACGCCAGGAACCGCTCCTGCATCGCCCGCCACACCGGCACCGCTTTCGCCAACGCCCGCTCACCCGCCGCGGTCAACCGCACAAGTTTTTCGCGCTTGCTGCCACGCGCGGAGACCTCGATCAGGCCCTCGCGCGCCATCAGGCCCAAATTTCGCGTCATCGTCGTCTGGTCCATGAGCGTAAGCTCGGCAAGCGCGCCGACCGACGCCGGCTGGTTCTTCGCCGTCGCGACCAAGAGCGTGAACTGCGTCGACCGCAACCCGGTCGGCGAAAGCCCGGCATCGTAAAGCTGCGTGACGACACGCGAGGTGCGCCGCAGATTGAACGCGGCGCAGGTGCCGGTCCCCGTTAGATCCACGCCTGCAATCGGTGCTTTCATCGTCACTCCGCTCTTAATCTGTATATACATATCAAAAGCTGTTGTTGCACGTGCCGAATCGCCAAACGGTGAACACCGAACCGTGAGCCCCGTATCTGCATGGGCGCCGTGTAAATCCTAACCATCGATCGTTGCAGGTATTGGAAAAATCCGACGCCCCAGATCACGCTGGCGAGAGCAACCGCGTACGCAAACTGGACCGGTTGCGGCCAGCAAACGTTAACGATCGCCACGTGACGTCTTTCTCACCTGTCATGCCGGGCGAGCGCAGCTAGACCCGGGACCGCCCGCTTAGACAAAACGGCCGCGCTCCACCCAAAGAGCACGGCCGCTGAGTCACATCAGACGTAGAGAACTACCGCCCGTCGTAGGGACGATCCTCATACGGCGCGTCGTCGTCGTAACCGCCGTCGTCATAGCCCGGCTCATACCGGTCATCATAGCCCGGCTCGTACCGGTCGTCGTAGCGCGGATCGTATCTGTCGTCGTCATACGCACTGCCGCGATATGCATCGCGCCGGTCATAGCGATCGTCGTAGCGGTCGCGATGGCGATTGCGGCACCCGCTGCCCGCGATGGCGTTGCCGGCGATGCCACCGATGATCACACCCGCGGCCGTCCGTCCACCGCGATGACGCCTGCCGCCGACGTTGTTGCCGATGATGCCGCCCAGCACACCGCCGACGATCGTTCCCGCTACGCGATCGCCGCTGCAGCGGCGGCGCTCGCCGCGCGCCTGGTAGCCATAGCCCGGACCCGCATATTGCGGCCCATAGCTCGGCGGCGGTCCATACCCCGGCCCGTAGTTCCCATAGACTTGCCCTGCGAACGCAGAGCCCGCCGTCGCGACCGTCAAGACGAGCGCGGCCGCAGCCGACACAATCACCTTCTTCATGTGCAAACTCTCCCAGTGAAGCTCGTGAGGGCGAGCCCCGACCCATGTCTTCCGAGGCGGATAGAGCCGCAACCGCCCTGAACCCCACATGAACGCCCGCAACCCCAACAAACACAACCGACTCCGGGCAGTCTCCCCAAAAAATCCGCCGCAAACGCGCGTCGAAAATGCAGTCGCTCCCCTTATCCCGTGCGCGAAACGCAATGCCACAGGCAGATCGACCCACACAGAATGCGTCGGAACGGATGACCGCCGACGGCGTTATCACATCAGCCCGCTAATGGTGGGTCAGGCGCACTCCCGCCCCCCGTGAGTGCGTTCAAGAAATTAGCCTGTCGAAGCCCGTCCCTATTCCCCCAGGGACGGGCTTTTTATATGCGCAGGCAGTCGCTAGGCCGCCAACCCACGCATCGCGGCGCACAACACGTCGATGGCTTCATGGGCATTGCGCATGCGATCAGCCATCGGCAGCGCCTGCTTCACCAGCGTGAACGCATACGCTTTGTTGCCCGCCTGAAGCTCCACGATGGCAACCCGCGCCATCCACAACACACGCTGGTCACCATCCGCGAACGCAGCGAGCAACTTGTCCGCCTCCGCCGTGAGTCCGACCTTCAGACGATCGGCCAAGATATACGTCAGCACATGGTCGCGCCGGTCAACCTCCGGAACCTCCTTCAACACACGCAGTGCATCATCGATGCGCCCCGCATCCGCCAATCCTTCTGCGACGATGCCAAGGCCGCTATCCATCGGGCCGAGCCCCGCCATCTCCACCGACCGCGCCGTCGCCAAAGCTTCCTCCACGCGGCCAGCCTTCGCCATGGCGCGCGCGATGGCGCGCAACGCCATGCGCCGGTTGAGGTCCAAGGTGACGTCGCGCCCGTCTTTGGTGGTGAAGACCGCGCTGGTGTCGCCGCCCTTCAGCGACCGCGCGACCGCCAGTGCTTCGTCGATCTGCCCGGCCTTCGCCTGCGCCTCCGCGAGTGAAGACAACAAAGCCTCGCGCCACGCCCACTTCGGATCTTGGTCAAGAAACTCAGGCTCCAGCGCGATCAGTTCGCGCACGCGCGCGAACGTTGCGATCGACGCCGCACGCTGCCCCACGCGGGCCTGCGCTTCGGCCACATGGCTCAACGCAAAGCGCAGCGAAGAAGGAGCTTTGATGAGCCCGGCCGCCTGGACCGCATTCGCGACGGCATCCTCACGCGCGTTCGCCCAGGCAATAAGGACATAAGCGGAATCGCGCGCGCCATCCAACGTCAGCCGCGCCGCGAGCGCCATCGACGCCGCAAACGTAGAACCAGCGGGCCGCGCAATCTTCAGCGCCGGGTCGTCCGCCACATAGCCCAGCATCTCCGGCCACCGCGTAACGGCCAGCACGAACCGCGGCTCTTCCGCCGGGACGGTCAGCGCGATCTCCAGCACTTCCTCGATGCGCCCGGCCTGCGACAGCACCGCCGCAATACTGACGATGAGAATCCGTCGCTCGACGTCATCCGCCACCGCCCGCGCCGTGGCCAGCGCCTCTTGCACCTTCCCCTGCGCCGCCTGCTCGGCAAGCACGATCAGCAACGGCTCGACGTAATGCGCGGGATGATCAATCGCGTTCCCATACAAGCTCCAATCGGCGGGCCTCTTGGCCTTCGCATCGCGAAGCAGTGACAGCAACTCCCCCTCATCCCCACGCCTCACCGCAATCGTGCGCAGCCCCCACGCCGCGCGAAGCCAAGCGTCCGTATCGTTGTACGTCGCCCGGTGAATGCGAAGCAGCGTAACCGCATCGGAGGTGCGTAGCCGGCCAAGCTCGATCGCCATCTGCACGACGGCCTCGCTTCGGCTCGCACGCGAGGTCAGCCGCTGCTCCGTCATCATCGCGGAACTGAGGTCATGCGCCGCCGCGTAAGCCGTCGTGATCTCAAGCCACATTGAATCGCGCACATATTCATCGCGCGTCGCCGACGCCATGGCTTCCGCCTTGCGCGCCAACACCACGGTTTCGGGCAACGACAACGCCGCCGCCGCGGTCAGCACGCGCTTGAGAGACACCGCGCGCGCGACGCCGGCCTCCCCGCGCACCATCGCCAACGCGCGCGCCGCCACGCAAGCCCGCGTCGGCGCCGCCATGCACGAACGCCAAGCCGCATCGACGCGCACCGTGCGCGCATCAGATACCGCCGCCGTCAAAAACAGCGCCGCAACGGCAACACCGATGAAGAACCGCCACCCCATGTGCTGAGCGTATCACGCGCGAAAGCCACACTCACCCGCAGCGTTCGGCGTGCGCAAACGCACACGCAAAACCCGTTGACACATACATCACGATTACTTATATATAAGTACAATCATAAGAGAAAATATCGCATGTCCCAAACCTCCCAGGCCGCCACGCTCAGCGCAGAAACCGAAACCCCACCATCGCAACGCCCGCACATCTATCACGTAGCGACGTCGTTCGCGTGCGATCGCGAAACCTGCGAACTCGGGGAAGACTATCCGGAGCTGCAGAAGATCGAACGTGCCTATCGCCTGCTCGAACGGCGCCTTGAGCGCGCACCGGCACTGCTCCACGCCCGCTGCGCTATCAAATCCGCGCATAGCTTAAGCGAAAGTCTTGCCGACGCCCGCCACGACGCGAGCTTCGGCTCAACCCTCTCGCTCGCTGAGGACGCCTTTGGCGAAGCCCGCGTCGTCAAAATCGCCCGCACCTTCGCGCCGAAGTCGCGTTGATGCGAATCCGCGACGCCTACTTCACATAAGCCGCCGTGAAGGTCGAGATCTCCGCCCGGCTCTTCACGCACGAGCCCGGTGAGCCTAACCGCGCGCGATAGACGGGAATGCCCGACCCCGCTGATTGGAACGGATCTTTGAGCCGCATGTGCAGCGCGCTGAGATCTTTCACACTAGCCACGGCCGCGTGCGCGTCGGCCTTGTCACCGTCGGCGGCTTCAAGCGACAGCGTTGTGTGCTTACCGCCGATCTCGGCTTCGAACGCGACCGGCCGCGGATTCAAATTCATCACCCACAGGCAATTGTCGATCACCTTGAACAGGATCGGCGGACACGCCTCGCCGCATGCCGCCGTCGGCATCGCAGCCGCCGCCTCCACCGCGGTCGTCGGCTGAATGGCCTCAGGCGCCGCAACAGGCACGGGTGGCGCGGGTACAGCAACGGGCGGCGCCGGCGGCGCGGCCATCGCCACCTCGACCACCTCAGGCTTCGCGCGCGGCGACGGCGGATAGGCCGCCGGCGCGACAGGCTTCACACGCGGCAAGGGGATCGCAGGCGCACTCGACGCCACCTGCACGGCCGGCGTGGCCACCGGCGCGGCAACCGCAACAGCAGGCTTAGCAACAGAAGGCTTCGTACCCTTCAGCGTGAAATCGCGATCATCGGCCGGGGCCTTGCCCAACACCGCAAAGCTCGCCTCAAGCCGTTTGTCGGAGGCATCGCCCACGACACAGAAATTCTTGTCGGCTTCCTTGAACGTCTCCCCCGGCCCCAGCACGGTCACGACCCGCGGCGCGCCGCCTGCAACCAGCGAAAACCGCACCGCCTTGTCACCCTTATTCTGGAACGCGCAACCGTCGGCGGCAACCATCAGGACCGAGCACGCGTTGCCCGAACACGCCGCATCCGCCGCGGCAGACCAGGCGTAACCCTGGACCGCAGCCCCGCAAACCACGAAAGCCGAAAAGACTGCGCGCACGAAAGCGGCCTCAAACGTTTCCCCCGAAGCAGTCAGATTACGCGAGTCTCGTCCCGCGTAGAAGACCCTTCCGTCCTTCTTCGCACCTGCACCGCGACAGGGGGAGCGTCCATCAACTCGTCAACAACCGCGAACGCAGTTGGCCGGCGCTAGGCAGGCTCGTCTGCAACAGCGCGTGCGCGTCCAAGATGCCGGCGCCGAACTTGTTCGTGTCCCATCCGGCCGGCGGGAACGCCGATGCGCGCGCGCACCACCGAAACGCCTCGACGATCATCCACGGCTCCGGATATGTCCGCTCAAGATGCGCGAGAGACCACCGCGCAAGCCACAGCGCCGCCGCCCCGGCAACCAGCGTCGTTGCATACGACGTTCCGTCGCCTTGCTTGCCGTAGCCGTACTTCTCTTTGATGTCGACGGACACGGTCTCCGCTCGGAAGATGCCGTTTGCTGGCGCGCACACGTCAACCATGATCCCGCGCGAACCGCCCGCCCAAGGGCTGCGGTCGAGGTTCACCCCACCCGCCGTGATGGTGCACGGATGGCTGCCCGGAAAGGTCACCTCGCTCGTCACGTTGCCCGCGGCAGCAACGACGATCATGCCCCGCTGATAGGCGGCCACCATCGCCGCAGCGTTGCTCTTGGACGGATTGCACGGATCGCCCAGACTGATCGACGCGACGCGGCACCCATTCGCCAACCACGCATGCTCAAGCGCGCGGTCGAGCGGCGTCGCGCTGAACGTATCGATCACGCTGGTGTTCGTGACGCGATAGGGAACGAACGTCGCCCCATGCGCCATGCCCAGCAGCGTCTTCTTGTTGGCGCCTGCCATCGTGCTCATCGTGCGCGTGCCGTGGCCGCGCTGACCGGCATAGTTCACCGTCACCGGATCGAACGGCGGCCCGCCGCCCAGAAGATTGAGCCCGAGTTCCGGCCGCACGCCCGCTGACGTACCGTTCGTCCACTTGCCGAACACGGGGTGGCGGGTCACGCCGGTATCGAGATGCGCAACACAAATCTCCGACAACGGTTGCGCCCGCGCCTGCTTAGCGAGGAACGTCCACGCGCCGGGCGCATTCACCAGCGACAGATGTTCCGCAACGCCGCCGGGCGGAAACGAGATCTGCGCATCGGGATCGTCGGGATCGAGCAGCCCGACCTCGTACATCTGCTTGACCTGCATCCCGTCCATCTGCTGGACCATGATCACGCCCGGGATATTGCGCAGGAACGCGCGCATCAACAAAGGCGTGTCGTATTTCACCCGCATCGCTTGCAGAGCCGGCCGCGCCATCACGTACTTGACGGTGGTCAGAGGCTTCAAGGTCCCGCCGCTCTCCCCGTTCATGAAACGCTGAATGGCCTTCTCGACCTTGGGCACGTTGCTCCGCGCGATGGTCAGCACATAGAACGACGGGTTGGCCTGCCCATTGGGCATGACACGAGCCTCCACAAGATCCGCACAATACTAGCAAAATCAAGAAACGACAGTGGACTTGAACAGTCAACACACAGCTGAAAGAATGCTTCGCTTTATCTGAAAAACCGCAGAGTTGCTCAATTGGCTATAGATTCAAGCATCATCCTTCACCCGCCTCCATCGCCAGCGCCCGCTTCACCGCCGGCCGTTCGCGCATGCGCTCGCGGTGCGCGGCGAGCTTCGGAAAACGAGAGGCCTCCAGGCCGTCGAGCTCCCACCATTGCGCAATCGTGAAGAGGTATGGATCGCTGATCGTGTACGCGTCGCCGAACACGAACGGCCCTTCGAACATCTCCCGCTCGATCAAGTCGAAGCATTCGCCCACCGACTGCGGGACCTTCTTCTTCATCGCCTCGATCGCCGCCGGATCGTCGGCCCAGCGATAGCCGCGCATCCGATGCGCGTGCGCGACATGTACAGTCGAACACAGATACGAGTTGAACGCCTGCACCTGCGCCAGTGCCCACGCATCATCCAGCGGCGCAAGCTTCGCCGCAGGAAAAATCTGCGCAATGTAGAGCAACATCGCCGGCGTCTCGGTCAGCACGCCTCGCGCGGTGACGAGCGAGGGAACCCGCCCCTTCGGGTTGACGGCCAAATAGGCGGAACCGCGCTGCTCATTCGCGCCGAAATTCACGCGCACGGTTTCATAGGTTGCACCCGCTTCTTCCAGCGCGATGCGCGAGGCCAAGGCGCAAGTGTGCGGTGCGGTGTAGAACTTCATCGAAAATCCCTCGCGCATTCACAGACGTCTGTACGGTAAGATACAATTCAGCGATAAATGCCGCGCGTTCTCAACACATCGAACACATGTTATCCGGAACAGTCGGCCCTACGACAAGGCGTTTGCCGTTCAACCAAGCCGCCAGTTCGCTACAGTATCCGACCGCGGAAGGAACGTCATGGAATCGCAGCACGGGAGAGAACAGCGCCTGCGCGAACTGGCGAGCGAGCACGCGCGCGGCCTCTTGATCCTCAACCGCGAAGCCCAGGTCGTCTTCGCCGACGCCGCCGCAGAGACGTTTTTCAACAAGAAATCAGGCGCTTTGGCCGGCCAAACGCTCATGACGCTGCTGGCGGCCGGCGACGGCGCGGACATCCGCCTCAACGCCGGCGCGGGCGGCATGCGTATCAGCGAAATCGAATGGGAAGGCAAGCCCCACTACCTCGCCACCCTGCGAGGCAGCGTCGAAATGCCGAACGGCGAGCTGCGCCACCGCGACATTGTCATGGCGCTACCCGACCTCATCTTCGTCTACCGCGGCGACCGCATTGTGTATGTGAACGACGCCGGCGTAAAACTGCTGCGCGCGACGTCGCCCGATCAAATCATCGGCCGCTCGGTGATGGACTTCGTCCCTCCTGACGCCCACACGTCGGTGCAGGCGCGCACGGCCGAACTCTCGCGATCGCCAGGCCCGCTTCCGCCCATCGAAAGGAAGATCGTAGCGCTCGATGGCACACACATCGATGTCGAGGTGCGCCCAAGCGCGTTCCTCGCCGACGGCGAGATGAACTTCCAAGTCATCTGCCGCGACATCACCGATCAGAAGGCGGCCGAACGCGCGCTGCTGACCTCGACGACGCGGTTCCGCCAACTCGCCGAGGCGATGCCCTTCATCGTCTGGACCGCAAACCCCGGCGAGGGTCTGGACTACGCCAGCCGCGCCTTCACCGACACCACCGGCCCCACGGTAAAACCGCTGGGCCTCGCCTGGCTTGAGACGCTGCATCCCGACGACATACCCGGTGCCATCGCCGCGCGCATGGAAGGCGAACGCTTGGAAAAACCGTTCACCATGGAATTCCGCGTTCGCCGCTTCAGCGACGGCCAATACCGCTGGCATTTCTCGAACGCCATGCCGGTTCACGACGAGAACGGCAAACTCGTCAAATGGTTCGGCTCCGCCATCGACGTCCACGACCGCAAGACCGCCGAGGAAGAAGCCCAAGCCCTCGCGGCGCGACTGACCACCACGCTCGAAAGCATCACCGACGCGTTCTACACGCTCGATCGCGACTGGCGCTTTGTCTATGTGAACAACGAGGCCGAACGGTTGCTGCGCCGCGCACGCAAAGATCTGGTGGGTAAGGTACTGTGGGAGGAATTCCCCGGCGCGGTCGGCACCATGATCGAAAGCCAACTGAAGAGCGCCATGGCCGATGGCCGCGCGGTGGCGTTCCAGGAATTCGCGCCGACGTTGAAAATCTGGGTCGACACCCGCGCCTATCCCTCGTCCGACGGCCTGACCGTCTACTTCCGCGACATCACCGAACAGCGCGACATGGAATCCCGCCTGCGCCAGGCGCAACGGCTTGAGGCGATCGGCCAACTCACCGGCGGAATCGCACACGACTTCAACAACCTGCTCACCGTTATCATCGGCAACGCGGAGATGATGGGTCTGCGACTCCCCGACAACGACCCGTTGCGCCCGCTCGCCGAACTCACGCTCGCTGCCGCCGAGCGCGGCTCGGACCTCACGCACCGCCTCCTCGCCTTCGCGCGCAAGCAGGCGCTGGAGCCCAAGGCCGTCGACGTGAACCTGCTTCTGGGCAACATGGATGCGCTGCTGAAGCGCACGCTCGGCGAACAAATCGAACTGCGCTGGGTCGGCGCGCGCCGCTTGTGCAAGGCGTTCATCGACGCCTCGCAGCTTGAAGGCGCAGTTCTGAATCTTTGCATCAACGCGCGCGACGCGATGCCGAAGGGCGGCCACATCACGATTGAAACGGCCAACGTCGCGCTCGACGAAGCCTACGCTAACAAGCATCTCGAAGTGGTGCCCGGCGAATACGTTATGGTCGCCGTCTCCGACACCGGCACCGGCATGACGCCCGACGTCGTAGCCCAAGCCTTCGAACCGTTCTTCACCACAAAGGGCCAAGGCTCAGGCCTCGGCCTCTCGATGGTGCACGGCTTCGTCAAGCAATCGGGCGGACACGTGAAGATCTACACCGAACTCGGCCACGGCACGACGGTGAAGCTTTACCTGCCGCGCGCGCTCGACGGCGCGGTCGCCGCGCCGCGCGCGGTCGATACCCCCATTACCGGCGGCCACGAAAAAGTGTTGTTGGTCGAAGACGACGATTACGTGCGCGAGTTCGCCGCCGTGCAGCTCAAAGACCTCGGTTACAAAGTCACCGTCGCGCGCGACGGCAACGAAGCGCTCGCCATCATCAAGCAGACGCCTGACTTCGATCTGCTGTTCACCGATGTCGTGATGCCGGGCGGCATGAAGGGACCCGAACTCGCCGCCGCGTCGCGCAAGATCAATCCGGCACTACGCGTCCTCTATACCTCCGGCTATACAGAAAACGCGATCGTCCACCACGGCCGCCTCGATCCCGGCATTCACCTGCTCAACAAACCGTACCGCCGCCACGATCTGGCGCTGAAGCTCCGCCAGGCCTTAGATGAGAAACCACTCCACTAGAGCGTTCGCGCGTGTGATCCTGCACAAGCGACAAGCGTGCGGGGTTCCCCATAGCGGCCCGAACGACACAGCGTGGCCGCGCCAGCACAGACGTTAACCCCTTCGGCATCGACAGCGCCGCCCGCGCACACCTAGAATCGCGAAAGTTGCAAATCACTCGGCGTGCGGGAGTGCAGTGGATGCTCGACAAGATTCTCGTTTTGACGCTGCTTCTCGTCGTCGGCATCGGCGTGCACATCACAACGGTCGGCGCCGCCAATAGCACGAACGCGACCGTCGTCGCCGCAGTCGCGGCGCCACCCGCGACGCCCGCAGGCGCCTCGCCGTCACTGCCGCCCAACCGCGTCGCCGACTGCGTCAGCTTCTCGCTGCTCGATGAAATGTGCACCAAGCGCTGGTACACCTGCAAACGCGGCGGCAGCGACGTCGGCGGCTGCATAGACGCCTTCGAATCGTGCTGCACCCTGCGAGGGCAAGGCGCCCGCTCCAGACTAGGCAGCGCCCAACCGGTAACAACGAACCGCTAACAGCATCTATCGAAACGCGAGTAAGGCGCACAGGAGCCCTGCGCCTCCACTGACGTCGCTCGTTAGGCACAAGGTGAGCCTCCGGGTTGACACGCGCCGTCGCGCGGGCATCGTGGTCGGCATGCGCTTACGTTCGCCTTGCCCAAACACCAAAGCCTGCATTCGCGAGTGCCCGCCTTGACCGACCCGCTCTCCCTGGCGCGACTGCGTCCGATCCCGCGCCTGCCGGAGCCGCGGGCCGATTGGGCTCTGTTCATGGATCTCGACGGCACGCTTCTCGACATCGCCGCCACACCCGATCGGGTGGTCGTGCCGCCGGATCTGATCCGCGACCTGGCCGCTGCCTCGGCAGCGTTGGGCGGTGCGCTGGCGATCGTCAGCGGCCGCATGTTGAGCGAGATCGACGCATTGCTTTCGCCGTTGCGCTTGCCCGCCGGCGGGGAGCACGGCGCCGTCCTACGCCTGCCCGACGGCCAACGCGAAGAGGTGGACGCGAAAGTGCCCTCTGAATGGATCAACGCGCTATTAGACGCCGCGGACAATCGGGCGGGCATCCTCATCGAGCGAAAGATTCACAGCGTCGTCGCACACTATCGCCGCGCGGCCCACGACGAAGACTTCTGCAGGCAGCTCTGCCATCAACTGATCGCTGGACGCGAGGAAACGTACGAAGCCCTGCAATGCAAGATGGCGATCGAAATCAGGCCACGCGCGGTCACAAAGGCCCTCCCGGTCCAGCGGCTGATGAAGCTTGAACCGTTTGCAGGACGCCGCCCCGTGTTCGTCGGCGACGACGTCACGGACGAGGACGGCTTTCGCGCTGCCGTCGCGCTGGGCGGCGAAGGCCACGACGTGATGCTGCGCTTTGGCGGACGCCCAAAACTGGTCAGGGACTGGCTGAAGACCATCGGCGGCCTCTCTTAACCGCCCGCCACGCGCACTGCCGCCGGCCCAGCCTTCGTCGCGCGCATTCGTTTGAGGGCGTTGCCGGTCGCAAGCGCTTCGATCCCGCGACGGCGACGCAGACTCGCCGCGTCGAGCAGCATCTGACCCGCCCACCGATAGACATTGCGCGAACGCACCAGCGCGCGCATCTGGCGCATGCGCGCTTCCTGCTCCGCCGCCGGCATCGCCAGCGCGTGATGCATGGCTTCCGCCATTTCATGCGTGTGGTACGGGTTGACGATCAGCGCTTCGTTCAGCTCGCGCGACGCGCCGGCAAACGTGGACAGAATCAAAACGCCCCGCTCGTCGTCGCGCGCCGCCACGAACTCTTTCGCCACCAAGTTCATGCCGTCATGCAAGCTGCTGACGATGCAAAAGTCCGCAGCGCGATAAAGCTCGAACACTTCATCCGGTTCGTGATGACGGATCGACAGAATAATCGGAACCCAGTCGCCGCTCGCGTGACGTGCATTCACCTCGTCGGCCAAAGCGGCCGCCTCGCTCTGCAGCGCTTGATAGGCCGCAAGCTTGTCGCGTGTCGGCGCCGCGCCCTGAACGAACGTCACGCGTCCGTGCCATTCCGGGTGGTTCAGAAGCAGCGCATCGATCGCGCGCATGCGATCCAGAATGCCTTTGGTGTAGTCGAAGCGCTCCATCCCGACACCCAGCTTGACGTGGTCGGCGATGCCGAAGCGCTTGCGCACCTCGGCCCGGCATTCCTCGACCGGCCTCTGCGCCGCCAGCGCCGCCGGCGGCCACTCGATCGATATCGGATACGGCCGGATCAGCGTCTCGTTGCCGCGATGGACGACCGATCGATGCTCGCGGTCGATCCGGCTTTCGACGAATCGGTCGACCGTTTCGATGAAATTGTTGCAGTGGAAATGCGTGTGGAAACCGAGGATGGAGCTGCCCAGCAAGCCCTCGATGATCTCTTCTTTCCAGGGACAGATGCTGAACGTCTCCGCGTTCGGCCACGGGATGTGCCAGAACGTGATGCTCGTCGCTTTGGGCAATCGCTGCCGCAGCAATTTTGGCAAGAGCGCAAAGTGGTAGTCCTGAATCAGCACGATCGGATCGGGACTCCGCGCCTCCGCGACGATGGCGTCGGCGAACTTCTCGTTGACGGCTTTGTATTGGCGCCAATCTTCTTCACGAAACGCGGGCCGCACGAACGCAATATGACAGAGCGGCCAAAGCCCTTCGTTGGCCAGTCCGTAGTAATATCCCTCTTGCTCTTCCACCGACAGCCAGACCCGGCGCAGCGTGTAGGACGGATCGGCCGGCGGCACCGCAACCCGATCATTCGCGTCAACCGTCTCGCGATCGGCAGACCCGCTGCCGTGCGCGACCCATGTGCCGCTGCAAGCGCGAACGACGGGTTCCAAAGCGGCGACGAGGCCACTTGCCGGAATCTGCAACTTGATGCCTGTCTCGCCGCGATTGTGAATATACGGCTCGCGGTTGGAAACGGCGATGACTTGCGCGCCCGGCAACTCGCTCGCCAACGCGTTCCTCAGCGTTTCGGGAGTCCAATCGACGTGAACGCCGTCGATCGAGCGCCGGCTGAGATCATATTGCTCAAGAGCCTCGCGCAGCTCGCGGTCCATCGGCTCGACGGGTGTCGCACCGTCCGCTCGGCCGGCGCGCAGATCAGCAATCGTACCGCGCAGCGTGTTCTGCCAACTGCGCAGCAGCAGCCACGAAATGATGCCGGCGACGCCGGTCGCGAGCACGATGACCGCGCCCAGCGTCATCGAAAGATACAAACGCGCTTCGCCCGCGCGCGACAGCGCAAACGTCAGGTCGTGAACGACGACGAGATGCCCGAACTCCGCCTGAGGCAGTGGAAACGACGATGCCAGCAGCGTGCGTCCGTCGACCGAAAGCGGCGTCATCGCCTCGCCTTCGGTTTGGCCGATGTCCTCGCAGGCGACCCCGGCGGGAAACCCTTGCGTAGCGATGCGCAACGTGCCGCTTCGATTGCAGACCGCAACGCCCGCAACGCGTTCGTCCGCCAGAATCTCCGCAAAAAATGCCTGCAGCCTTTCGTCTGTGTCCGCTTCCGGCCGTCGTATCAGCGCCACAACTTGATCCCGCGCCGAGGCGTTGATCGTGCGCGCGCGTATCGCGACGTCGCTTCGCCCCCAACTTTCGACGAACCCGGCGATCAACGGCGCCACCACGGTGAACAGCAACACCAACGCGACGACGACACCGGCCAGATAGAGCAGCGGTCCGCGCCTCGCGACGTTCGGCCAGTTGAACACATTCTTAAACCAGAGAGCGGTGGCGGCGAAACGCTTCATCGCTAGCGCGCCGTGGCAGAGAGACGAAATGCGTTGGAATCCGCGGACGGAGACGGATCATGCGCAAGGGGAGCGGCTTCGCCATCGACGCGTGGCATTAGAACGAGATCGCGGATGTTCGGTCCTCCTGCTTGCGCGCGGCAATCTGGAAATTGCCGGAAGGGCAGCTCCTTCGAAAAACGCTGCCTTGTTTGGGCCTCCTAAGCCCGCGGTTGTTTGAGCGTCCTCAGCGTGTACACTGGGAACGCAGTTCTAACATCAACACACGATCGCTGATGTCAACAATTTTTTGTCATCGGCGCAGAACGTGCTTCGTGTACGGATCATTTCCGGCCGCGACCCTTTCAGGGGAAACGGGAGCGTGACGATGCTGAAACAAATTCTGCTCGGGCTTGACGACACGCCAGCTTCAATTCGCGCGAAAGAAGTCGCGTTGTCGCTGGCGAAGACGCATAAGGCGGGCGTCACCGGCCTAGCGGTCATCGACGAGGCGCGCATCGCTCCGCCTGAGCCGATCCCGATGGGAGGCGATAGCTATAAGCAGCACAAGGATAAGACGCTAGTTGCCCGCGCGCGCGACCGACTCGTCGAACTGACGCAGCGCTTTGCGCATGAGTGCCATGCACAGCAGGTCAACGCCGACACCATGGTGACAGAAAGCGACGCAACCGCGGCCATCGTAGCGGCATCGGATATTCACGATCTGATCGTCATGGGGCGCGATGCGACCTTCCACACAGAGCCGCACGGAAGGGTCAGCCATATCATCGAGCAATTGCTCAGACAGAACCCTCGACCGCTTGTGGTCGTGCCCGAAGGAAAGGAAACAACCGGGCGCGTTCTCGTTGCCTACGACGGCAGCGTTCCCGCAATGCGCGCCCTGCAAATGTTCTGCCTCTTGGGAATCGCCGGCAAAAGCGAAGTAACAGTTGCTTCCATTCACGCACAGCGCCCCACGGCCGAAGAACTCGGCCGGCGCGCCGTCCAATACCTGAGCACGCACGCCATCGGCGCGCAGGCGCGCGTGGTTGAAACCGACGCCGAACCGGCAATCGCGTTGATCGAACTCGCATCCGAACTCGACGCACGCTTCATCGTCATGGGGGCATACGGCCGTCGTGGGTGGCGCGAATACATTCTTGGATCAACCACCGACAAGCTCCTCGGCGCATCTCGCTCGCCTATCTTCATCCATCACTGATGGCGGCCGCATGAAGCTGCTCGAACGTCCGCGCTCGATACTGCGCGCCTTCCTTCAGCAAGAGGCTTCGGGCGGCATCATCCTCATGGCGTCGGCCGCGCTGGCGCTCATCGTCGCGAACTCCGCCCTCGGGCCGGCGTATTTCGACACGCTGCATGCCGACATCGCAGGCATGAGCTTGCTGCACTGGATCAACGACGGCCTGATGGCGTTGTTCTTTCTGCTCGTCGGCCTTGAGATCAAGCGCGAACTGGCCGAAGGCGCGCTCTCGACCTGGCCGCGACGGGCGCTGCCGGGAATCGCGGCAGCCGGCGGCATGATCGTCCCCGCCCTCATCTATGTCGCGCTTAACGCGGGAAGCCCCCAGACGTTGAAGGGCTGGGCGATCCCGGCCGCGACCGACATCGCCTTCGCGCTCGGCGTACTCGCCCTCTTGGGATCGCGAGCCCCCGTCTCGCTGAAGATCTTCCTCACAGCGCTCGCCATTCTGGATGACCTGGGCGCCGTCCTCATCATCGCGTTCTTTTACGCGTCCGAGCTTTCGCTGACATATCTCGGCCTGGCGGCGTCGACCCTCGCCGCGCTATTCGCCCTCAACCGCGCCGGCATCACGCGTTTGGTGTTCTATCTCGTTCTCGGAGCCGTGCTTTGGGTCTTCGTTTTGAAGTCGGGCATCCACGCCACGTTGGCAGGCGTCGCACTCGCCGCCGCCATTCCGCTCAGATCCCGCGACGCGATCGAACGCGCGCCCTCGCCCCTCCATCGTTTGGAGCACGCCCTGACCCCCTGGATCGCCTTTCTGATCGTGCCGATCTTCGGCTTCGCCAACGCAGGCGTTTCACTGGCCGGGATGACGCCCTCCGCTATGCTGGACTCCGTGCCGTTGGGCGTGGCAGCCGGCCTCTTCTTCGGCAAGCAGATCGGCGTTTTCGGTTTCGCCTGGATCGCGATCCGGTTGCGATTGGCAAGTCTGCCCGCGCACGCAACCTGGCTTCAGCTCTACGGCGTCGCAGCCCTCTGCGGCATCGGTTTCACAATGAGCCTCTTCATCGGCCTCCTCGCCTTCGCCGATCCCCACCTCCAGGACGAAGCGAAGATGGGCGTCCTAACCGGCTCCCTTCTCTCCGCGCTCGTCGGCTGGCTCATCATCCGCTTTAGCCCGAAGGCGTGAGCGACCGACCCGGTCAGTGTTGACCTGCGCTCGAAACGGCGATCGTGCTGGCCGCAATGAACAACGCGTAGATCGTCAACAGAGCCCAGCCGCGCCAGCGTCCAAGTTGAAAACTGAGCACGGGAACGGTCAGCAGCGTAACGAAAAAACCGACGCCCAGCGTAAGCCACAGCGCATCTCCGCCGACGCCGATGGGGTGAATCATCGCCGCGACCGGAACGATGAACAGGCAATTGAAGATGTTGCTGCCCAGAATGGTCTGTACGCCCACCTCCTGATGACCGCGGAACGACGCCACCAGAACCGTGGCGAGTTCAGGCACCGACGTACCTAAGGCGACGATCGTCGCACCGACGAAGAACGCCGGCAGACCCGCCGCACTCGCCATCCCTGTGGCGCCGGTCACGATGAGTTGGCCGGCCAGGAAAAGCGTCAACAGCCCAACGGTAGCCGTTGCGTATATGAAGACGCGGCTTCCGACGCCCTCAGCCGCTTCTGCCGCCCGATTGCGGAGCGCCCACAACACGACCAATCCCAACCACACGACGAAAACGAGAAACAGCAGCAGCGCGTCTTCATGCGAAATCCGTCCGTCAAGCGCCGCGATGCCGAGGATCGGAAAGATGGCCAGCGCAAAAGGTAAGTCGCGAAACGTCGACTCGCGCGTGACCCTAAGGCCGAACATCAATGTCGGAATCGCCAGAATGAGCGCGATGTTTACGATGTTGCTTCCCGCGACATCGCCGAAAGAAATCTCCGGCACGCCGTCCAACGCCGATGTGATGCCGACGATCAGCTCCGGGCTCGACGTCGCGAACGCTCCGATCGTCGCGGCAACCACACCCTTAGGGATGCGGCCAAGATTTGCGATGCCGACAAGTCCGTGAACGAAAAGCTCGCCGCCGATGGCGGCACACAGACAACCGACCACGAACACGAGCAAGTCCAGCATGGGCCCCTCAGTAGGAAACGGTCATCGCGTCGGATTTGATTAGGGACAAATCCGGCGCACAGTCAACAAATCCTCAACCGGCAGGCTCGCACCGGACGCGAACCGCACAATTTCCGGGGCACGTCACGCGACCAACTTCTTCTCCTTGGCGAATGGGCTCAACCCTAGCCACGTCTGCATATCCGCCGCCAGCTTCCGGTCGCCCGTCAGTTTCACGCGTTCGTCGCGCACCGCGGCGCGCACGTTGTCGAGGCCCATCCAAATCGCCGTCATCGTCCGCAAATCGCACGCGACGTAGAGATCGACGTCGAACCCCGGATCGACCGAGCACAAGTCGACGCCCTCGTCCGGCGTCACCACCAACCAGAACTGCCGCTGGCCCGCCGGCGCACCCGAATAGATGAACTGAATCGTCGAGCGCCGGTTCGGCATCGGCGTCGTGTCGAGGTTGCGCCGCATGTCCCACATCAACAACTGCGCATCGAGATGCTCGAGCGAAAGCTCGGTTTCGACCCAGCGCTGCCCCCACACGCCGAACGCCATCACGATCGGCTCAAGCTCCTGCCCCGCGCGCGTCAGGTGATATTCGAACAGCGATCCGTCGCTGCCCTTCTTGCGCACGACGACCCCCGCTTGTTCCAATTCCTTCAAACGCTGTGACAGCAAGGCCGGCGACATACGCGGCACGCCGCGCCGTAAATCGTTGAAGCGCGTCGACCCCGCCATCATCTCGCGCAACACGATGACCGTCCACCGCGTGCACAAAATCTCAGCCGCCATCGCAACCGGACAGAATTGTTTGTAGCTGCCTTGCGTCATATTGTGCTCCCGCAAATCGGCGCAAAACCTACGATAAAGCCCCGGGTTTCGGCTAGTACAGATTCAGTACCGGGGTCGATTCAGTTCCTGAACTAGAGCCCCGCCGGGCTATTCTGAGATACCTCCCCCAACGGCTGAACGCCGATTTGAGGAGTTACCGGGTCCAATGTCCATGATCGCTAAAATCCCAACGATTCAAACAACCGATTGGCACGCCGCCGCCGAACGCGTCGCGGCCCAACTCGCGAAAGAAGCCGCCGCCCACGACGCGAACGACAGCTTCGTCGCCGACGGGTACCGCCTGCTGAAGCAGGAAGGTTTCTTCAAGATGCACGTGCCCGCGGAACTCGGCGGCCATGGCGCCAGCTACGCCGAACTCGCCGACGCCATCCGCACCATCGCGGCCGGCTGCGGCTCTACCGGCCTCGCGTTTTCGATGCACAGCCATCTCGTCGCCGTTGCCGTCTGGCGCTGGCGCAACGAGAAGGCGCCGACCGAAGGCTTGCTGAAGCGCGTCGCCGCCGAAGATCTGATCCTGATCTCGTCGGGCGGTTCGGACTGGCTGAAGAGCGCCGGTACCGCGACCAAGGTCGAAGGCGGCTACCGCATCACCGCGCGCAAAATCTTCTCGAGCGGCAGCCCCATGGGCGACCTCTTGATGACCAGCGCGGTCACCGAAGACCCGCAGTCCGGCCCGACCGTCCTGCACTTCGGCGTCCCCTTCAAGGCCGAGGGCGTGAAGATCCACGACACCTGGCGCGTAATGGGCATGCGCGGCACCGGCTCGAACGACGTCGAACTCAAGGACGTCTTCGTCGCCGACGCGGCGATCTCCGGCCGCCGCCCGCAAGGCAAGTGGCACCACCTCTTCCACATCATTTCGCAGCAGGCCTTCCCGCTGATCTATTCCGCCTACATGGGCGTCGCCGACGGCGCGCGCACGAAGGCGATCGAGATCGCGAAGAAGAAACCGGACGACAATTTCACCACGACGCTCGCGGGTGAGTTGGAGAACGCCTACACCACCGCCGACATCGCGCACGCCGACATGGTCCGCATCGCCGAAAGCGAAAAGCCCGGGCCGCAGACGACGAACCGCACGATGATCCGCCGCACGCTCGTCGCGCAGAACGCGATCAAGACGGTCGAGCGCGCGATGGAACTCGCCGGCGGCGCCGCCTTCTACCGCGACCTGGGTTTGGAACGCGCCTTCCGCGACGTCCAAGCCGCGCGCTTCCACCCGCTGCAGGAAAAGCAGCAGCTTCGCTACACCGGCCGCGTCGCTCTCGGCTTCGACATCGACGCGTAACGACAAGACACAGGGAGAACCAAAATGAAATTCCGTATCACCGCCTTCGCCCTCGCCTCCACCGCCGCACTGATGGCGCTCGCGATCAGCAGCAACGACGCGCGCAGCGACGACCACAAAATGCTCACCGCACCGGAGATCAAGTGGGGCCCCGGCCCCGCTTCGTTGCCGAAGGGCGCAGAAGCCGTCGTGCTCTACGGCGACCCGACGAAAGAAGGCCTTTTCGCGCTGCGTCTCAAATTCCCAAAGGGCTATCGCATCCCGCCGCACACGCACCCGAAGCCCGAGATCGTGACCGTCATCAGCGGCACCTTCCTCTTCGGCATGGGCGAAAACGCTGACCTCGCGAAGACAAAGGCCCTACCCGCCGGCAGCTTCATCACCATGCCCCCCGGCCAAACCCACTACGCCGGCGCCGACGAAGAAACGGTCGTGCAACTGAACAGCACGGGCCCCTGGGCGGTAAACTACGTCAACCCCAAAGACGACCCGCGCAAGAAATAGAGCAAGGGAGAACGGCGATGAAACACGAATGCACCAACCTGCCGTCGCGCCTCGAAGCCGGCGGCGTGCATATTCAGGGACAGGATTGGGGCGGCATGAACGTCGCCCGCATCCGCTTCCCCAAAGGCGCCGACGCCAAGCCGCTGCTGGAAGGCCTACCCGGCAACGTCTGCCAGTGCCCGCACTGGGGCATCGTGCTCAAAGGCTCGATCCACATCGACTACGCCGACGGCCGCAAAGAAACGGTCCGCGCCGGCGAAGTCTACCACTGGCCCGCCGGCCACACGGTCCGCGTCGACGAGGACTACGAAGCCATCGAATTCAGCCCCGCCTCGCAAATGGCCGAAGTCATCGACCACCTCCGCACCAAGATGGGCGCCTGAAGACAAAGCGCGCGGAGCGTGTAGAGTATCCGCCTCAGACCAGATGAGGCTTCGATGCTCGTACGCTCTGTGCAACTGCTCGCTCTCCTCGCCGCGCTCTTACTGCTTCCCGCACAAGCCGGAGATAAAGTCCCAGCAGACGACCTAACCGGCGTCTGGACGGTCATCATTCCTGAAGCCTTCCCCGGTTTCGTTTATGCCTGGCAGATCAACGCCGACGGCACCTATCAGGAAGAAGGTTGGGACCGCGAAACGGGAAACCCGATCCAAGAGACGTTGTCGGGACGCTGGTCCGCCAACGGCAAGACGATAACGCTCAGCCAAGAAGGCATCCCCTATGTGTTCGAGGGATCGCGCACCGGCCGCTCCCTCGCCGGCACGCTCCACCTGAACGGCAAGAACGTGTCCCGCTTCTGCGCTTCGAAAGGCGACACACCACCCGACCGCTGCGACCAAAGCGTCGCCGCCGTTCAGCCCTTCACCCCATAATCTGCGAACTTAGTCGCGACGGCAGGATCGGACACCTTGGCGGCGGCGATGTCGGCATCGCCGCCCTTTTTGTCGCCGTTGCGCATCTTCATGATCCCACGCAGGAACAGCGCCTTGGACAGTTTCCCATCCATGGCCAGCGCCGTCTCGCAATCCTTCAGCGCCTTCACCGCATCGCCCTTGCGAAAGTAGACGAAGGCCCGGCTCTCATACCCTTCCTTGTCCTTCGCGTTCGCTTTCAACGCCGCGTCGCAATCGGCAAGCGCCAGGTCCAACTCCCGGTTCGCGACCGCCCGCACCCAACACCGGCGCATCTGCGTCACATACATCTTCGGATTGATCTCCAACGCACGCGTATAGTCCGCAATGGCGCGATCAAAATCCTTCAGCATGCGATACGCATACCCGCGCTCGTCGAACGCATCCGCGTAATCCGCCTTCAGCTTGATCGCCTGATCGAAATCGGCGATCGCCTTCTTGAACTCGCGCTTGGCGATCAGCGCCGTGCCGCGCTCGCGATAGGCCGGCGGAAACGTCGGCAGCAGTTTGATTGTCTGCGTGTAATCGGCAATCGCTCGGTCGACATCGCCCTTCTTGAAATGCAACAGCGCCCGGTCGTAGTACGCCGCCCCCAGCGCCGGATCGAGCGCTATCGCCTGATCGAGATCGGCCATCGCCAATTCTAACTTGCCCGCCTTCGCGTAAGCCTTGGCGCTCTTATACAAATCGCCGGCGCTCTTCGTCACTTGATCTCCCGCCGCCGGTTGGTCCGGAGCCGCATACGCCGGCGCAATCCCCAACGCCGCGAACATCACGACCACCACGCCCGTCCGAATCCGCATCGTTCACCCTCATCAGTTCACAGAATCATAGCACGCTCAGTCGACGACGCCGTATCCGGCAAAATCCTCGACGACAGTCGCCTCCAGCGCCTTGGCCGCCGCGATGTCGGTATTCGCGCTCGCCGGCTGCCCGGTCCGTCGCTTAGCGAGGCCGCGCACATAGAGCGCATAGGCAAGCTTCGGGTTCCCCGCCAGCGCCACGTCGCAATCCGCAAGAGCCTTGTCGTATTCGCCCAACCGATAGCGCACAAAACAAAGACTCTCGCGCACGACGGTTTTCGACACGCCCAACCGCTCCGCCTCTTCACAATCGCTGCGCGCACCGATGAGATCGCGATTGGCGATGCCGCGCGTCCAACACCGCATCTCAAGCGGCGCGCCGGACGCCGGATCGAATGTCGCCGCCTGCGTATAGTCGGCGATGGCGCGGTCGTAATCCTTCAACAGCCGATACGCATACCCGCGCTCTTCGTAGGTGCGTGGATCGCGCGGCGCAATCTTCAACGCCGCATCGAGATCCTCGATCCCGCGTTTGTAGTCGCCCTTGCGCACATAGGTGCGCCCACGCCCCGCGTAACTGTCCGCATGCTCCGGCGTCATCGCCAGCGCCTTGTCGTAATCGGCGAGCGCCAAGTCGTGTTCGCCCTTGCTGGTCAACGTCCACCCGCGATTGCTGTAAGCCTGCGCATAGTCGGGGTCGAGCTCGATCGCCCGCGTATAATCCGCGATGGCCTTGTCGTACTCGCCGTTTCCCTCATACGCACTCGCCCGGTTGTTGTGGGCCAGCATGCGGTTCGGATTGAGCGTCAGACATTTTGTGTAGTCGGCGATGGCGCGTTCGTATTCCCGCATCTCGAACAGCGTCGACGCGCGCTTGTAGAACGCATCATCGTCGTCCGGCGTCAGTTCGACTGCGCGATCATGATCCGCCATCGCGCGCTTATAATCGCCCTTGGCCTCATACAACAGCCCGCGCTTGCTATACGCTGCCGCATAGTCCGGCTTCGCCGCAATCGCCTGATTGAGCAGCACCATCGCCATCTTCGCCTGCCCGATGTCGGCGTAAAGCTGGCCGCGATTGGCGACGGTGACGGCGTCGTCCGGCCGCAGCTTCAGTGACGCGTCATAATCGGCCGCCGCCAAATCCCACTTCGACTGATCGTGATAAGCGACCGCGCGATTGTTGTAGGCGGTCGCCACCGGAATATCGCTGGTCCCGCCGGTCGCGATGAGTACGGAGCAACCCGAGATCTGCACGTCGTAGCTCACGCCGTCGTCAATGGTCGCGTCACACGCCTTGCTGGCCCCATACTGCACCAGCAAGAACCCGACGATGCCGACCGCAATCGCGATCCCCAGCAAATTACCCGTCCACCGCCCCATGCCGTCCCGACCCCTCAAAGCGTCGGTGACACCATACCACGCTTGCCGATCACACAAACCGCGGGCACGGGCTCCAAGTCCAACTCTTCGACGCGCACGCCGGTGAATCCCGCCGCTGTCATCAAATCGGTCAGCTCCGCCGCCAGCTTCAAGGCATCCGCGCGCGTCGCCTTCGCGTGGCGCGGCTGACATGTCGTGGCCATCACGCCGCCCGGCTTCAGCAACACCTTTGCCTGCGCGACGAACGACGGCCGGTCCACAAATTGGATGACGTTGATCGAGAACATCCGATCGAACAGCGCGTCCGCTGGCGAGGCATCGATCGTCCCCTCGACCAACACCAGCCGTCCGTCCTTCACCGCCCGCGCATTCCGCCTCGCCGCATGCTTGATCATCAGCGCCGAATGATCGACGCCGACGGCGCGCACGCCCTCGCGCGCCAGACACAATTCCAACGCCACGCCCGGCCCGCACCCAACCTCAAGCACGCGCTCGCCATCCGAGGGCGCCAGAAGATCGACGGTCCATCGGTTGCGCCGCAAATTCGATCCGCGCGTCGCCAAGATCCACCCGGCAATCCGCCCCAACAGTCCGCGCGGCCGCACGAATTGCGAGACGATGGCCGCGCGCAAACTCACGTCGCCTCCGCCTTCAACCGCGCGTCGATGCGCGCCATCAACCGCGTGAGCACGACGGTCGCGCGCTCCAACTCCGGCGCCTCGAACTCCGCCGCCAGCGCCTCGATCAGCGGCGTCTCGCGCGCGCGCATCTTCGCGAACGCGCGCCGCCCTTTGTCGGTCAGCGTGATCAGCGACGAGCGCCGATGCGCCGGATTCTCCTTCACCGAAGCGAGCCCGCCCTCGACCAGGGCGTCGGCCAGTAACTGAATATGCTGCCGCGTCACGCCTTTCAGCTTCGCGATCTGCGGCACCGTCATCGGTCCCGCATCCGACAACGTCTCCATCACCGCCCGCATCGCCGTGGTGACGTCGAGGTCGCCGTGCAGTTCGTCGCCCAACGCCTTCAGCCGGTTGAACACGCCGCGCACGGCCTGCGTCAGCGCCACCATCTTCTCAGCCCTGCTCATCGCCTGTCCTCTGCGAACGCCACTGCGCGCGATTTGAGCGCGATGAACGGCAAGATCAACAGCCAAAAGAGATTGCGGCTGCGCGCATCCTGCGTCTCGCTCAAGCCCGTCTCCTGCGCCGCCAAATCCTGAGCACTTTTGCGCCGGTAGGTGCCCAGCAGCCGGTCCCAGATCGTCAGCACCGCACCGTAATTGCTGTCCGTCTCCGGTTGATGCGACGAATGATGCACCCGGTGCACGTCGGGCGTCACGATGAAAAGCCGGAGCGGCCGGTCCACCCACCACGGCAACCGCACATTGGCGTGGCTGAACACGGTGACGCTCGCGTCCAACAGCTCATAAATCAAAATCGCAACCGGGGGCGCGCCGAGCAGCACAACGCCGGCCAGCGTCAACGGCGTCGTAAACACGAACTCCAGCGGATGAAACCGAACCGTCGTCGATACGTCGAGCCGCGTGTCGGCGTGATGCACGCGGTGGATCGCCCACAAGAAGGGCACCTTGTGATTCAAAAGATGCGTGCCCCACGACAGAAACGCGCGCCCTAAGAACCCGATCGCGAACGCCGCCCACGGCGCGACGTCGATCGAATGCAGCAAGCCGAACCGAGCCCCTGCGCTAAAGTCCGCCGCCGCGACGATGCCGACCGGTAAGGCCCCCAGCACGACGATGTTGACTGCCGTCAGCGCCACGTTCGACGGCCACCGCCAAAGCCGCATCGCGGGCGACGGATCGCGCGGCGCGACGCCCTCCAGCAGCGCGAACACCGCAAACACCCCGAAGAACGCCGCATACTGCAGCGGCTCGAACGACGCGCGCACAAAGGCTTCAACCGTGTCGAACGTCATGGGCCATCTCCATATGACAACATAACTGTCATTATGAGATAATGACAACATCATTGTCAATAAGCATGCGCGAACCTGCCCGCTGTGGCCCGTCTGCATCGCCGCCACCGTTGCCCCGCAAGGCCCACCCGGTGTTCAATGCACGCAAAAGGGGGCCTGCCGGGGGGCGGGTCTAGAGGGGCAGTACAAGTATGAGCGTGGGCTATGCGCACCCGATGCTTCGGGCGGCGCTTCTGTTCGTTGTGTTTGCTCTGGGCGTAAGCGCGGCGCGCGCCCAAACGCCGGCGCCCGTGGTGGCGCCCGTCAAACATGACCTCACCGCGACCGACCTGGAAGCCTTCCTCGACGGCCTCGTGCCGCTGCAGATCGAAACCAACGACATCGCCGGCGCAACCGTCGCGGTGGTCAAGGACGGCGAGGTCATCCTCGTCAAAGGCTACGGCTTTGCCGACGTGAAGGCGCGCACCCCCGTGACGCCGGACACGATGTTCCGCATCGGCTCGATCACCAAACTCTTCACCTGGACCAGCGTCATGCAGCTCGTCGAGCAAGGCAAGCTCGACCTCGACGCCGACGTGAACACGTATCTCGATTTCAAAGTCCCGCACACCTTCGGCAAGCCCGTCACCATGCGTCACCTGATGACACATCGCGGCGGCTTCCAAGAGGTCGTCAAGGGCCTCGGCGCGCAGAACACCGGCATCGTCGATCTCAAAACCTACGTCCGCGAAGTCCCCGACCAGATCTTCGAGCCCGGCACCGTGCCCGCCTATTCCAACTACGGCACCGCGCTCGCCGGCTACATCGTCGAGCGCGTGTCGGGCACGCTCTTCGACACCTACGTCGAAGAACACATCTATGCGCCCCTCGGCATGCTGCGCACCTCGATACGCCAGCCGCTGGAGAAGGAACTCGACGCCTACATGTCGACCGGCTACCGCCTCGGCTCCGGCGAGGCCGTGCCCTTTGAGATCGTCAACGGCTATCCGGCGGGCAGCCAATCGTCCAGCGCCACCGACATGGCGAAGTTCATGCGCATGCACCTGAACGGCGGCAAACTCGACGAGGTGCAAATCCTCAAGCGCGAAACGGCCGTGATGATGCAGGACACGGTGACGAAAGTAGATCCGCGCCAAAACGGCATCGCGCTCGGCTTCTACGAACTCAGCCGCAACGGCATGCGCATCATCAGCCACGGCGGCGACACCATCGCCTTCCACAGCGACATGCACCTGATCCCGACGGAGAACTTGGGCTTCTTCGTTTCCTACAACTCGACCGGCCGCGGCGACACCACCCCGCGCGGCAACCTCTGGCGCAAATTCCTCGACCGCTATTACCCCTACACGCCGCCGACGACCGCGACCACGGCAGGCACCGGCCTCGGCGCCGCCGAAGTCGAAGGCTCCTACCAAATCAGCCGCCGCGCCGACACGTCGCTGCTGAAAGCCTTCACCGAACTCACCCAAGCGACCGTCAGCGCGCGCGAAGACGGCGCAATCGAAGTGAGCATCCTGATCGGCCCCAACGGCCAGCCGCGCCGCTTCGAGCCCATCGGCGACGGCGTTTTCCGTGAAGTGCACGGCCAAGACCGCGTCATCTTCCTGCGCGACACCGCCGGCCGCATCACCATGGCGCCGTGGTCGGCGGGCGTCATCGTCTTCCAGCGCGTCGAGCCCTCGCAAAGCTCGCTGCTCTACCTCAGCGTCTTCGGCATCGCGAGCCTGATCCTGATCGCGAACCTGGTTCTGTGGCCCGTCGCATCGCTCATCCGCTGGCGCTATTACACGGGCCTCGAATGGCGCACGCCCGCGCACCTCTTGCGCGCCGGCACGATGGCCGCCTCAGCCGCCCTGCTCACCATGATCGTCGGCATGGGCGCCGTCTTCCTGCCGCGCCTCGACAATCCTTGGACGATCGACGCGACGCTCGACGAGACACTGCGGATGTATCAGTACATCGGCATCGCCGGCGCCATCGCAACGATCATCCCCATCGTCAACGCCGCCCAATCCTGGACGAACCCCCTGCGCGGCTTCCTCGGCCGCCTGAAGGAAACCGCGGTGGCGCTCAGCTGCCTCGCTCTCATCTGGTTCGCCTGGACGATGAATCTGTTCGATCAAAGTATGCGCTACTAGGCAACCGAAGCTAGCTCACCCTCCTGCCGCCGCGGGAACGAGCCCCAATTGCTGCATGATCGCAAGGCTATCCATCACGTTCCACGTCTCGGCGATCTTCCCCTCGGCGTTGAACCGATGCATGTCCCAGAACGTCGCTCGAACCTCGCGGTTTGTCGGCGCGACGCCCATGACGGGTTTGGAATGAATGGCTGTCGATGTGCAGCGCCCCGCGACCCAATCGTCTTCGGCGACCGCATGATCGACCACAATCTTCAAATCCGACCATGTCTGATGCAGGCCTGAAAGAAACTGCTCGATATGCTCCCGGCCCGGCCCCACGGGCCGCGACCGGATCTGGTGATCCAGCGCGTAATAGCTCATGCACACGGCCATATCTTTCGCATTAAACGCGGCTTTCGCTTTCAGGTAATTCTCTTTGTTTCGTTGCGCCTTCGCCTGCCTGTCTGTTTCTGTCATCGTGCGATCTCCAAGGCTTGGACCGAGTTTGCCGCCTGCGGATTGTCCTGGCGTTGAACAAACGTGCCGACAATACGGGAACCATGGCTCACGACGCATTTGAGTTTTCGACGGCCGTATTCTCGGTCAAAGTCGACCGCTTGGCGCCGCACTGCAACCCAGTGCCCTGTGTGCTCATGGGCTTGCGAGGCCCCGTGACCGTCGTGCGTGCGAACGAGTGTGTTTCGGGCGACATACTGTTCATACGCCCCGGCGTCGAACATCGCGTGATCTGCGCCCACGGCATCAACGTCATGTATATGGACGGCCTCCCATGTTCGGATGTCGCGTCCTTCGCGCGCCGGCTATCGGCGGAGGATGAGCGCATGGCCGTTGACGCGTTGCGCCAGAAATCGGGCGCCGCGCAAGAGCTTCGATCTCGCCTGACGGCGGGCGCCCATCGGTACCCGCAACGGCTCGGCGGCATCATCGCCGATCTGGTTTCGGAACCGATGTCGCGGATGACGCAATTCGAGCTTGCCGATCGTCTGAAGATGGAACGAACAAGCGCACTTCGGATGTTCAAGGCGGCAACCGGGCTGACCTTCAGGCGGTTCAAACAATGGTCGGCGCTTCAGCATGCCGCCCACCAGATCGCCGCCGGAGAACTGGTTCGGACCGCGGCCATGGACGCCGGATTCGCCGACACCGCGCATCTCTCTCGGACATTCCGGATGTCGTTCGGGCTGTCACCCGCACAAGCCATCGCGGGTGAGGCGCAGGCCGCCCCAGCTTAAGCCGCATCAGATCCCGCGCCGCAACGCCGTCGCGGCCGCGACGATGCGCGTCACGTCCCACAGCTCAAGCTTCAACGCCTGCGCAAAGTCCCGCGCCTGCTCGCCGTCGTCCAACGGTCCTACGATCGTCATCAGCACCGCGCGATCCGCGCCGAAGAATGCCTTCGACCCCGCGAGCGCCCGCACCTGCGCCGCCCCCACCTTGTTGATCCACGGCTTGCACTGCGCGACGATCTTCTCCTGCGGCGAACAGATCAGAACGTCGACGCCGTAGTCGTTCGCCGCCCGCGTCAGCATCAACTGCCCGGTCCCGAAATGCCCGGCCAGCAACTCCGCGCATTCACGCTCGAACGACGCCTCGTCCACGCCGCCGTCCCAGAATGCCGCGTCGCAACGCATGGCGCGCCACGCGTCGATCTCTTCGAACTCGACGCACGCCAAGCGAAACGCCTCAAGCCGCAACGCCGCCTGCTGATAGCGCAGCAACGCAAGCCCCGTCCAAATCAGTGTCAACGCCGCCGCCGCGACCGACGCAACGCCCGTGAAGATGACAAGTGCGCGCCCCCCCGGATCGGCGATCAACGTATGGCCCGACAAATCGTCGGCGATCCCGGCCCCGCCAACGACCGGCAGCAGCACCGCGAGTGCAATCAACGACCAGCGCTGCAACCGCACCATGCGCGCGTGGCGCACCTCATCCACATCGGCGGCTGTGAGTTTGAAACCGGCGTGCGTCGGCCGCGGCCGCAACCAATTCAGCGTCAAAGACGCGGAATGCGGGTCAATCAATCCGGAGGGCAACTGCTTGAAGCAGCTCCAAGCCTCCCCGTTCATCGGTCCCCCCACGAAATCCGACGCAAGAGAGCAATTAAACGCCCAGCCGGGAGCGCGCGAGAAGTAGCGTCAGGGGAACACGCCCGGCTATTCGATATCTACCCAGTAAAATCGTGCAGATTCGCAGTCGAACGCGCAACCGCGAGGAGAACCCGCGTGTCCTTCCTCACACTGGACTGAGGCCCTGCCGAAACATTCGGCACTTAGCGTGCCTTCGCCTCGGCGATGCGCTCTAGAAATTCGACGAGCCGCGCCCGCTCGTTGCGTGCAATCCACCGCCCGATCCCCACGAGCGCGATCCCAAACGCCAACATCCCGACGGGCACCAGAATGACGAACCACGGTGCGGTCTCGCCGGGCTCGGCCTGAGCCAACCCCGCAACGCCGGTCGCGGACGCCAGCGCAATCACCGAAAGCCACAGCGTCATGAACACGGCCGCGAACGGATGCATGCCCGTACGCGCCACGATCCGCGCCCCACGCCCATCCGCCTGCACCGCGCCGAACATGAAGGTCTGAAACGAATTGCGATACTCGATCCGCAGGCGCAGCCGAAAGCCGTCATCGTCCACCTTCCCGACGACGCTCTTACCGCCACCGAACGTCCACTCGCTATCCACCCCCGCCTGAAGCCGCCGCAAGAACTCCGCCCGGTCCAGCTTAGTAACCACCTCAACCGGCGCCCGCGCCAGCGCGTCATCGAAGAAGGCTCGGATGCGATCGCTCACGTCTGCGCCAGCTTTTTGATCACGCCAAGATCCATCTTACCTGCCTTGCCCCAACCTTCCGCGCCTGCAGGGATCACCGGACGGAATTTCTCGTAGAGGCCGAACGCCTCGCGCGCCAGCGCGGCCTTCGCGCGCGACCTGGCGAGCGCCGTCATCGCCGCGACGACCGCATCGAGATCGTCGCCGAATTTCTGCGTGAGATAGCGTTCGACCGCGGCGGGATCGATCGGCTTGCCGCCGGTGATGGCGCGCGGGCCGTCCTTCGTCTCGACGACCGGCACCTCCGCGCCCATGAACAGCACATAGGCCGGATCGTCCGGCGAACGGCGCTTCGCGTCAGGCGCGCGATCCTCCGCCAGCCCCAACCGCTTCGCCTTCGCGAACGCGCCTTTGCCGGCGACATACTTGCCGAACGTCAGCGCCGTCGCCCGCGAATGCCCCAGCGCCTGCGCGACGACAACGCCCCACAGCGTCAACACCGGCGCGCGATTGATCGTGACGATCGTCAAGGATTACGCACCGCAGGCAATCGCGTCGGACGCCGGTAAGGAATGCGCGCCGTGATCTTGCAGCTGTTGAACCCCGTGCTCTTATAACAGCAACCCCAATCCGCCCCGCGGCAGTACATCGAAAAGTCCGACGCCACATTCGACGCGCGCGGCAAATACTTCAGACACTCCCGCCCTTCCGCCGTCTGCAGAATGGCGAACACGGCATTCTCGCTGCATCCGTTCAAGATCGCCGGATCGCGCGGAAACGGCTGCGCCAACGATGGCGTCGCCACAGCGCTCGATTGAAGGAAGAGCATGGCAAGAAGGGTCATCGGCAAAGCAAGGTTTCGCATGAGGAGCGCTCCTATCTAGACGACCAACTCTACGCCGACTCACCGCACAAAAAAAATCGGTGACCGGGGCCAGCGCCGCACGAGATAAATTGCGGCGCTAACCGGCAACGCCCAATCCTGGATCACATAGAGGAATACAGCCGCACTACCGCCGACAAGCGACCATGCCAGCGGCACGGCGACGACAACCCACGGCGCACGCCCCCCTCTCAACAGCAACATGCCGAAGGTGAAGATCGTGACCGGGCAGGGCGTGACCCCGAACACAGGCGCAGCCGGATAGACATGCCCGAACCCAAGCCCGATCAACGGATAGAGAAGTAGCGAATACCCGCACAACCCCGTCCCCAGCCAAATATCCGTCCGTGACGCGCGCGGGAACGACTCGCCGGGCTTGAAGGCAGCCCACATCAAAGCCGCCGCCTCGGCCACGAACAACGCGCCGAACGCGTAGGCGGCCGGATTGATGCCGGCGAAAAATAGAACGTGATAGCCAATGCCGGTCCATGCCCACATCAAGGCAAGCACCACAAGGGCCGCGCCTCCCGCCGGTCGCCGCCACCGGACAAGAGCGATCGCGGCAAGACCCAGCCCATAGGCCCCGACTTGAACCGGCCAAATCGCGACGTTGTAGGCGGCGAACACCGCAAAGAACTGACCTTCCGTGAACGGAAGAAAACCGCTCACGCTGCCAACAACCGCCGCGCCACACTCTCATAGAGCGCGGCCACATGGCTCGCGCTCCGCCGCAGCCCCGCCTCGATCCACCACCGCATCAATCCCGCAAACGCGCTCGCAAGCACAACCGCCAACTCATGCCGCCGCGCGTTCGGCCACGCCGGATGGACCCGCCGCAGGTTCGCATCCGCAACCGCACGCAGCTTGTCCTCGCGCGCGGCTTGCGTGCGCGCGAACTGCCCGGATGAGGCGAGCGACAACGCAAAGGCCCGCGCCCCTTCGACATGCGCGAACACCTCGCGTGCCGGCAGCATCGTGTCGTAGTCGGCGCGGTGCTCGCGCGCCCGCGCGTCGAACGTCGCAACCATACCGCCGAACGAGGTGATGAAGAAATCGTCCTTGTCGGCATAGTGCTTATAGAACGTCGACCGCCCCACGCCCGCCATCGCCACCAGCCTGCGCACGTCAAGCCGGTCCGCGCCCACACGCGGCGCCAACGTCATCAAGGCCTCGGCCAGCGCCAACCGCGTGCGTCTGGCGCGCGCATCGACGCTCGAAGCTCTAACTCGCCGCTTGCCGGAGTTCTTGGACACCACGCCCCCTTCTGTCTCCGAACGCCGAGTCTCACGTATTCGCGAGGCAGACGCCGGACGAAAACACTCTATCACGCGCACAGTACACGACGCCAAACGAGGGGATCCAAATGACAAACGAACGCGCAGGCGCCATCGCCTTGATCGCAGGAACAATCGCCATGATCGGCGTCATGGCGCTCCACCCCGAAGGCGTCCACGCCGGCCCCGGCGCACAACCGGTCTTGCGCTTGGGCCTCATCGTCCATGGCGTCGCCATCGCCGCGACGCCGCTGCTGACCTTCGGCTTCTTCGCGCTCAGCCGCCATATCGGCTTCGACAGACCCTTAGCCGCGCTCGCGTTCTTCTTCTTCGCCTTCGGCGCGATCGCGGTGATGCTCGCTGCCGCCATGAGCGGCCTCGTCGCCACCCGCCTCATCGAAGGAGGCGCCAACCACGATCTCCTGCGGCTCGAGTGGTACCTGAACCAGGCCTTCGCCACGATCCACGTCGCGATGTTCTCAGCCGCCTTCGTCCTCTACGCCCTCGCCTGGCCACACAAAGGCGCGCTCGGTGCGGCTCTACAAGTCGCAGGCTTCGCGATCGGTCTCGGCGTTTTGGCTTGGCTATTCTCGGGGACACTGACGCTTAACGTGCATGGCATGGGCGCCGTCATGCTGGCCCACGGCCTCTGGATCATCCTCGCCGCCTTTGCCATGCTGCTGTCCGGGACACGCGATGCGCAGCGAGGGGGAATATGAAACGCACGGACTTCGGTCTGCTCGAAGCGGCAGCCGTATTGTTTTTGCACTACACGATCGTCATAGGGGCGAACACGGCGGCGGCCGCGTGGGACATCACGCTGCCCAGCCTCCCGCTCTTCAAACAGAACTACCTCTTCTTTGCGCTCACGCTCGCGATCCTCGTGTGGCTGAAGCTGCGCGGTGAAACATGGGAAAGCATCGGCCTTAAGGCCTTGCGCCCGCGCCAGATCGCGATGGGCGTCGGCCTCTTCGTCGCCGTAGTGATCTACAGCGCCATCGCCCAAACCGCGCTGGATCAATACATCCGCGAGCTGACGGGCGCGGGTCCCAACAAAGCAGCGGAGATCTTCAAATCCATCGAAGGCAACCTGCCGCTCTTCGTTCTTTTGCTGCCGATCACCTGGCTCTTCGCGGGTTTCGGCGAGGAAGTCCTCTACCGCGGTTACCTCATGACGCGCTTTGCCCAATTCATGGGCGAAACCCGCACCGCTTGGATCGTCGCGCTCTTCGTGCAAGCCGCTCTCTTCGGCGCGGCGCACTGGTATCAAGGACCGACGGGCATTGTCGGCACGGCAATCATCGGACTCATCCTTGGCGCCGCGACGCTATTCTGGGGACGCAATCTCTGGCCCGCCATCATCGCCCACGCCCTGATCGACACGCTGGGCTTTACGCTTATGTATCTGGGCCTCTACGGTCGATAAAAAACGGGCGGCACATCGGCCGCCCGTTCTCATGCAAATGCGATCCGCGACTACTCGAGGTCGATGGTCGAACGGCGGTTCTGCGGTTCTTTCACGCCGTCGGCGGTCTGAACCATCAGTTCGCTTTCGCCGCGGCCGCTGGCGCTGATCTGATTCTCGCCGATGCCTTTGTCGATCAAGTTGTTCTTGGTCGCATTGGCGCGGCAGTCGGACAGACGCTGGTTATAGGCGGCCGAGCCCGACGTATCCGTATGGCCCACGATCTTCAGCGACGCCGAACCCGTGCTCTTCGCCGTCGACGCCGCTTCGCTCAACACGCGATCGGCTTCGGCGGTGATGTTGCACTTGTTGTAGCCGAAGAAGATGATGAACTGCTTCGTGTCCGGCGGCAGCGGCGGATTGTCCGGCGGCACCACGACCGGCGGCGGCAGGAAGAAGTAACGGAAGCCGATGGTCGCCGTGTGCTTCTGGATATTGTCGAAGCCCTGGCAACAGAAGTGGCCGTCCGGTCCCTCAAACGTGAATTCGGGATCCGGCACGACGAAGTAGCGATAGCGCAGGAAGACCTGCGAACGCTCGCCCACCGCATAGTTCAATCCGACGATGCCCTGATAGGCGAAGTTCCAGGATTCGTCGCTGCCCCAAAGCTTGTCTTCGAAGTCGGCGTGATCGAAACCAAGGCCGGCGCCCAACGACAGCGACAGCTTCTCGCTGAGCGGATGTTCGTACAGAACGTTCGCCATCAGCGAAAATTCCTTCAACTCCCCGCCCGGCGTCGTCAACGTCGTGATGCTCGAGGACTCAGTCGGCGAAAACTCCAAGCGGTCGCCATCGTTCTTGCGATAGCCTGCCTCCAATTCGACGCGCCAATTCTCGGTCACGCCGTAGCCGACGGTGGCCAGGAACGCCCAGCCCGCGTCATAGTCGAAGTTGATGAAGTGCGTGTGCGGGGTGATTTGCGTACCCAGCATCTGGTGATCGGTATCGTCCACCCAGTTGGCGCCGGCTTCGATGCCGACATACCAGCCCTTCAATCCTTCGGCTTGCGCCGGACTACACAGCGCCAACGCGGCCGCCGTGCTCAACAATAAGGTAGTTCTCTTCATGCATTGCCCTCCCGCTCCCGGGCGCAAAAGGCAGTCCGGGCGTTCGCGGATAGCGTAGACACGCACAGCGTAAACGCCGCGTTAACGCTGTTGCTGCGCACCTCGCCATCGCATGCGGGCGTGACCGAAAAGACTCAGACTGACTTTAGGAAACCAGGGTCGCGGTTTGTGCGTTGACCTGCGCCGCCAGCGACGCCGCAACATCGCTTGTCGCACCGTCGGCCGTATCGACGGAGTGATAGTAGGCCGCCACCATCAGCATGTCCGGCGTCTCGCCGTCGAACGCTAATGGCGCATAGAGCGACTCCGCGACATACCAGCGCCGTCCCGCGAACTCGACACGCCCGACCGCGCGCATGGGCTTGCGCTCATCGATCGCGGGGAGCCATTGCGACGACCATTTCTGCGCAAAATGCGCGGGAACCGCTTCGTCGATAAAGCGCCCTGTCATCGGCGCGACCATTTCGTCGAGTACCGAGCCCATCAGCCGCACGCGGTAACGCACGGGGTCGCTCGGCACGATCTCGATGATGCTGAGATTAGGCAGCAGCATTTTGAGATCGCGGATCGTCAGATCGGAACGCGCGGGCATCGTGCGCACACCGCGCTTGGCGAACCACGCCGCGGCGCCGCGCTGAAGCTGTGGCGTCACGAAATCGAGTGCGAACGTGCCGAACCACGGCGCACCGACATAATCGGCGCCGCGGGCAACGCTGACATCCGGCGGCGCTTGCGACATCTATTCGAGTGAAACACGGGTGTCGCTAACGTCGCCTTAACGATTGCGGTCCCAATCCGGCACGCGAAGCCTCAAGCAGCCGCAGCCCGGCGTATCAACCGGGCGCTTCGGCCTCGATGGGCGGAGGGATCACCACGCCGCGGTTGGTGATCAAAAACACGGCGACAAGCGACAAGACGTTCGCCGCGATCTGATAGTAGGCGGGCACCAGCGGATTCTCGAACGTCTTGATCAAATACGCGATGACCAGCTGCGTCGACCCGCCGAACACTGTCACCGAAACCGCGTAGGCGATCGACAGCCCGCTCGATCGCACCTCCTTCGGAAACGCCTCCGTCAGCAGCACGTAAAGCCCGCCATAGGACAACGCCATCAGAAAGTTCAAACTGATGTTGACCAGCAGCAGCGTCTCGACGCTCGCCCCTTGAGCGGTCATCATCATAAAGCCCTGCAGCACGAGCAGCAGGAACAACACGCGCGGCACGATCACCGACACCCTGACGCCGAACTTGTCGGCCGCCCACGCGCCAAGCGGAATGCCTGCGATCGAGGCGATGTAACCCACAAGCGTCGTCAGCATGCCGACATCGGCGGGCAGCTTTAGCGTGCTGATCGCATACGTCGTCATATAGCCGAACACATAGGTCGAAATCGTCGGCCCCACGATGCACAGCACCGCCAGTACGATCGACCCCGAGTGCTTGGCGAACAAATTCGACAGCACCGCGCGGCTCGTTTCGTGTGCTTCGTGCTTGTCGATCGTCTCAGGCAACACGCGGCGGATATAAAGACCGACCGGCCCGATCAAGATCCCGATCAGGAACGGCACCCGCCAACCCCAGTCGTAGAGCTGCTCTTCGCTCAACGAAGCCGCCAAGAACAGCCCGAGCCCTGTCCCCGCAACACCGGCGAACTGCTGGCTGGTCCCCTGCCATGAGGTCAACGCCGCCCGCTGATGTGGCTCTGCCGCCTCAAGCAGATAGCTCGTTGCGGGGCCTACTTCGCCGCCGCACGAAAACCCTTGGATCAAGCGTCCGATCACCAAAAGGATCGGCGCCGCGATACCGATCGTGTGATAGCCCGGCGTCAACGCTACGACCGCCGTCCCTACGGCCATCATGATGATGGTCAGCGTCATCGCGGCCTTGCGTCCCGCGCGATCCGCATAGGCGCCGATGATGACGGCGCCGAGGGGCCGCGTCAGAAACCCCGCCCAAAACGTCGCCAGCACGGCCAGCAGTGCGATGAAAGGATCGCTGATCAACTCGGCGGGAAAGAACGCCCGGCTGATCATCACCGCAAAGAACGAGAAGACGATGAAATCGTAGAACTCGAGCCAATTGCCGATGACGACCGCAATGATTGCCTTAGCCGGCACTTTGGGTGCCGCTGCCGTCTGCGTCGCCATCTTGTTCCCGCTCCGCCGCGAAACGCGGCCATTCACCATGACCGCAGTGTCACTTTTCCATTGCACAGTGCAAGGCTCACGTTGTGGAATCCCGCCGGGTCGTCCTGGGGGTTGGTTTGATGAGAGTGCAAGCGGCGTTGGCGCTGGTTCTAACCGGCGCGGTCCTATGCGGCTGCGCGACGACGGAGGTCGCCGACACCAAAGACAAGGTCGATCCCAAGAACCCGTTCCCCTCGACCTACGCCCCCCTGCCCGGTGGGCCGACAGCGATCACCAACGCCACCATTCTCACCGGCACAGGCGAGCAGATCCCGAACGGCATGGTGCTCTTCAAGGACGGCAAGATCGAATCCGTCGGCGCCAATGTGTCCCCGCCATCGGGCTACACGGTCGTCGACGCCAAGGGCAAGTGGGTCACGCCCGGCATCATCGACGTCCACTCGCATCTCGGCGTCTACCCCTCGCCCGGCGTGGACTCCCTCTCCGACGGCAACGAAGCGACCGATCCCAACACCGCCGAAGTCTGGGCCGAACATTCCGTCTGGCCGCAAGACGAAGGCTTCAACGCCGCCCGCCGCGGCGGCATCACCACGCTGCAAATCCTGCCCGGCTCCGCGAACCTCTTCGGCGGCCGCTCGGTCACGCTGAAGAACGTCCCCTCGCGGACCATGCAAGGCATGAAATTCCCCGGCGCACCGTACGGCCTCAAGATGGCGTGCGGCGAAAACCCGAAACGCGTCTACGGCAAGAAGGGCCGCTCGCCCTCCACACGCATGGCCAACGTCGCCGGCTTCCGCGCCGCCTGGATCAAGGCCGCCGACTACGCGCGCAAAGCGAAGGCGGCGGAGAAAGGCGACGGCGCGCCGCCCGACCGCGACCTCAAACTCGAAACGCTGGCGGGCGTCTTGAACGGCGAGATCCTCGTCCAGAACCACTGCTACCGCGCCGACGAAATGGCGGTGATGATCGATATCGCCAAAGAGTTCGGCTACAAGATCACCGCCTTCCACCATGCCTCCGAGTCCTACAAAGTCGCCGACCTCCTCGCGAAGTCCGGCATTTGCAGCGCGACGTGGGCCGGCTGGTGGGGCTTCAAGGTCGAAGCGCTCGACGGCATCGAAGAAAACGCCGTCCTCATCAACAAGGCCGGCGCCTGCGTCGTCATCCACTCCGACGACCCGAACCTGACGCAGCGGCTCAATCAGGAAACCGCCGCCGCCCTCGCCGCCGGCCGCCGCATCGGCATCGACGTGCCCGAAGCCGAAGCGATCAAATGGATCACCGCCAACGCCGCCAAGATGATCGGCGTCGCCGACAAGACCGGCACGCTGGAAGCCGGCAAGATGGCCGACGTCGTGATCTGGAACGCTGATCCCTTCTCGGTCTACGCGACGACGGACAAGGTCTACATCGACGGCGGCCTCGCCTACGACCGCGCCGACCCGCGCTATCATCCGAAGTCCGACTTCATGCTCGGCCACCCGAAGGGAGGCGAATAATGCGCACGCTCATTATCGCGCTAGTCGCCGCACTCTCCGCCACCGTCGCGCAAGCCGACACCATCGCCGTCACCAACGCGCACATCCACACGATGGGCACGGCCGGTGAAATCGACAACGGCACGGTGGTCATCCGAAACGGCCGCATCGTCGCCGTGGGCGCCAACGCCGCCGTCCCCAAAGACGCCCGCGTCATCGACGCGAAGGGCAGCCTCGTCACCCCCGGCATCTTCGTCACCGGCACCAACATCGGCGTCGTCGAAATCGACCTCGTGCCCAGCACGAACGACAGCGCCACCAAATCGCCCGACATCTCCGCCGCCTTCGACGTCCAATACGGCGTCGACCCGAACTCGACCGTCATTCCCGTGGCACGCCAAGCCGGCGTCACCCACGCGCTGGTGACGCCAGGCTACAGCGGCGACGGCGAACGCGATCTCCTCTTCGCCGGCCAAGCCGCAGTGTTATCGCTGGCCGACGGCATCGAACCCGTCATGCGCGCCAAGGCCGCGATGATGCTCGAACTCGGCGAAGGCGGTGCCGCCCGCGCCGGCGGCGCGCGCGGTGCATCCATCCTCGCGCTGAAAGCCGACCTCGAAGACGTCCGTTGGTTCATGCGCAACCGCGGCAACTACAACAGCGGTTCGGCCCGCGACCTCCGTCTCTCGCGCCTCGACCTGCAAGCACTGATCCCCGTCGTGCAAGGCCGCATGCCGCTGCTCGTGAAGGTCCACCGCGCCGCCGACATCAGAGGCGTGCTGAAACTCGCCCGCGAAGAACGCTTGGCGATCATCCTCGCCGGCGCCGAAGAAGCGTGGATGGTCGCGGCCGACATCGCGAAAGCCCGCGTGCCGGTCCTCCTCGCCCCGCAAGCCAACCTCCCCGACCGCTTCGAAACCCTCGGCGCATCGATGGAAAACGCCGCCCGCCTCCAAGAAGCCGGCGTGACGATCGCCTTCTCGAACGGCGACGGCCACCGCGTCCGCGAAGTCCGCTACGACGCCGGCAACGCCGTCGCCCACGGCCTCCCGTACAAGGCAGCCCTCGCCGCCCTCACGATCAACCCCGCCCGCATCTTCAATGTCAGCGGAACGACAGGCTCAATCGAACGCGGCAAATCAGCAGACCTGGTCATCTGGACCGGCGACCCATTGGAGCCATCGACGCAAGCGCAAACCGTGATCATCGGCGGCATCGAACAACCCCTCGACACCCGCGCCCAAGACCTCGCCCGCCGCTACCGCGACCTCAACACTACAATGCCGCCCGCATACAAGCAGTGACGCGCTTCATTCTCGGCCTAATCTGCGCGCCCCAGCCAGGGCTTGCGTGGCGAAGCCCACCAACGCGACGCCGAGGGGAACGTGGAGCCACATGAGGTTCGCGCCCTCGACCATAGATTTGCCGACCGCTGTTTGAAGTGAGACCACCACCGCCAGCAACAACAGCGTGAAGCCGAACTTCAATCCGTGCGCGACACGTCGCAGCGTAATGACCGCGGCGATGCCCGCCGCCAGTGTCGCCGCGATCAGCACGACCGCGCCCACCGAATGCGCCGCGCGTGCCCACTCGACGCCCGACAACATCAAGCCGGCGAACACCGCCTGGGCGAAAATGGCGGCGACGAGCAAGCTCGCCGTGATGCTCCACCAGGGACGTAGGTCGTGCCCCGGCCGGCTGAACTCAGCTGGTCCGGCGACGTGAGCGGCGGCGCCGTGCTTTCCTGCGGTCATCTTCGTTCCTCCCTTTCACGCGGACCTCGTGGTCTCGCGGCACGTCAAGCAAACCGGAAATGACGCTCCACCAATACTGCAGGTCGCGATCGGGTCCGTCCGCGTGAACGGCGAGATCATGCTTGTCCGTCGTCATCGTCTTGCGGCAGGCTGAAACAGTTCGACGACATTGCCGGATGGATCCAGGAGCAGAATCTGCTTGCCGCCCGGACCCGCGAGAACGTCGTTGCGAAACTGAGCACCCGCCGCCCGCAGGCGGGCCACTTCGGCCTCGATGTCGTCGACGATAAGATGGATGCGGTTCCAACCGCCCGGTCCGGGCTTCGCGCCGTCCGGCATGGGCCGCCCCGCTGAGCTGGCCGGTCCACTGAGCAGCAAGCGCAGCCTGCCGCGCGCAACGTCTGCGAACGCCGGAACAAAGCTTGTCAGAACTTCAAAGCCGAGGACCTTGGTATAGAAGGCAATCGCCTTCTCGACGTCGTCGACCATGTAGCGAACACTGACCATCTCACCAAGGTCGGTCATGGCTTTCTCCTTCGCGGCGCGGGAGTACGATCGGCGAGCACCGCAAACAAGAACGCGATGCGCGCGGCAAGCTCCACGGCCGTTTGTTGAAACAGGGGATAGGTGACGTCGTCGGGATCGCCGGTCACGGGGTTGGCGATGCTCCAGTGAACGGTCTCAGGCGCACCGGGAAATTCAGGGCACACCTCCCGCACGCGGTCGCACAGGCTGATTACCCAGTCGAAACGCTGACCGGCAAAGATGTCCAAGTGCTTCGACGCGTAACCGCTGAGGTCGAGACCGTGCTGCTCTCGCATCACGCGCAGCGCGTTGGGATGCAATGGCTTCGGGTGGCTGCCCGCGCTGTACGCCTTCACAACGCCGCCCGACCGCGCCTTGATCAGCGCCTCGGCCATCTGGGACCGCGCGCTGTTACCGGTGCACAGGAATAAAACGCGCGCCACGCCCGTCCGGGAATCCTCACACGGCGGCGGTGTGAGACGAAGCCCGGGGTGAAGCGCCCCGCCTGTTGCCGACAACTGGCTGCCGACCCGCGCGAGATCCAATGTGTAATACGTGTCCCGGCGATCGGCAGAACTCCGCCGCCCAGACACCAGCCGGCCGTCCCTAAGCTTGGCCAGGTGGTAGGACACCAAATTCTGAGGCTCGCTCACCAACCCAGTCAACTCATGGACCATGCGGTCGCTGCGAGCCAACTCACCCAGAATGCGCCAACGCAGCGGATGACCTGCCAGCTGTAAGAACGCCGGCAGCGTCACATCGGGGCGAAGGTTCGGTGTGGTCATGCTCCATAATTACATCAAGTGAATTTGATACGTCAAGATGAATTGATGTATCGGCCTGTCGGAGTTCCGCCCACTCACGCCGCAGGCGAACCCGCGGCGGCTGCTTTCGCGCCGCCGATATGCATCCATCCTCGCCGATCGAAAGAGGCGTCGATGCGCTTAGCCGCCGGCCTAACATTTCTAGTGGCGATAGCGGCGGCGCTGATCGTGAAGCTCGCGCCAGGCGCCGCGCTCCAAACGATGGCCGCCGTCATCGCCGCGACGCCGACGCCCGACAGCTTCCCGATGCCGGCCGCGCCGGGCGAAGTCGAAATCACCATCGTGCTCGCCGGCGACACGGGCCTCAACGGCAGCTACCAGCCCGTCTACGCCAGCCACGGCATCAAGAACGGCGCACGCCTCACCTGGGCCGAGGCAACCGCCGACATCGCGCTCGAGATCAACGGCGACATCAACTTCGCCAATCTCGAAACCGTCGTCACCGACCGCAACGACATCAAGCCCAATCTGAAACTCTTCGCCTTCCGCACCCATCCCGACGGAGTGCGCCATCTGGTGGCGATGGGCCTCAACGCCTTCTCGACGGCGAACAACCACGCGATGGACTTCGGCACGCAAGGCGCCGTCGAAACGCTGAAGCACCTTGGCGAAATCGGCGTCGTCCACGCAGGCCTCGGCCGCAACCGCGCGGAAGCCCGCACGCCGCGTCTGATCACGGCGAAGGAAACGACCTTCGCGCTCACCGCGCTCGGCATCATCGGCAACGCCTACGCATCGCCCGCTGAAGACGAAAAACGCGCCGGCCAATTGTCGTACAACGAAGGCGGCGACCTCGACGAAGCCGTCGCCGCACTCGCGTCAACGCAAGCCGACTACCGCATCCTCTCCGTCCACTACGGCCAAGAGTTCGAAGTGAAGACGTCTGCCAACGACCGTCGCCGCCTGACGCAAGCCGTCGCCGACGGCGCCGACCTCGTCGTCGGCCATCATCAGCACGTCGTGAACGGGATCGAGATCGTCGATGGCGCGCCCATCTTCTACGGCCTCGGCAACTTCCTGCATTGGGGCACGCAGGACATGAGCCGTCACGACATCTGCCGCGACTTCGGCCTCATCGCGCGCGTACATCTGACCGCCATCGACGGCGAAACGCCGAAGCTACGTGCCATCGAAGCGCTGCCCATCACCAACATGCACAAAGCCACGCGCCGCCTGACCGACGACGACGCCGAGGCCCGCATCCACGTGCTGAACCACCTCGCAGATCAATTCGGCGACCGCGGCGCGCGCTTCGCCGTGGAAGAGGACGGCGCCGGCCTCTATTGCGCGCCGGACACGCAAACACGCGCCGACGCACTCGGCGCCCGTTGCCGCCTGGCGAAGACGCTGCCACCCGACCCCGACCTCGCCGCCAAGATCGAAAGAGCCTGCGACCGCCGCGTCGTGCGCGTCGTCGAAAACGAAGACGGCCCTGAACCGGTGTTCGACCAAGTCGGTTTCAGCGACGAATTGCTTCCCTCGGCTGAAACGCGCTAGGTCATCGCCGAACCAAAGCGACCGGCTCTACGTCTCTCATGCCCAATCCACTCGACCGCTACCGCCGCGATATCACGTCCCAGTGCGGCGAAGACGGCCTCATCGAATATCTGCTGACGTTGCTGCCGCAGACGCCGAAGACGTGTCTGGAAGTCGGCGCAGGCGACGGCGCGAATCTGTCGAACACCAACACGCTGTGGACGCAAAAAGGCTGGCGCGCCCTTCTCATCGAAGGTGTCCCCTTAGGTGTGGAGCTGATCGAAAAGCGCGCCGCCGGCAACAACAACGTCACCGCCGTCTGCGCTTACATCACGCCGACCGGCGCCGAGTCGATCGACGCCATCATCAAGCGCACGAACTTCCCCCCGCACCTGGGCGTCCTCTCGCTGGACATCGACTCGAACGATCTCGAAGTGCTGGAGAACTTGCGCGACACGACGGCCGACATCGTCGTCATCGAGTTCAACCACGAAATCCCCGTCGGCATCGACTACCGCGACCTCCCCGGCGACGTCTTCTTCCGCCACTCCGCCAAAGCCGTCGAACGCGTCGCGAAAACGAAAGGCTACCGCCTCGTGGCTTGCACCGGCCCGAACGCGATCCTCATCCGCGAAGCCGCCCTCAAAGGTGAAGCCGCAAACCAACTACCCGCCGTGCCCGTGGAACAAGCCTTCGACCACGCTTTCGTCGAGGGCCGCCGTAGACTGCGCAGCGTCGTCCAAAGCAAATTCATCACCGAAGAACTCGCGACAGTCGGCAAACCCAACCCTCTCCTCTCGGCCTACGTGAAGACAAACGTCCTCGTCCGCAAACTCCGCCGCAAAGCGCGCGGCAAGAAGCCCGGTGCCCAGATCACCCAAGCCCGCCGCGAAAATCTCCGCCGCGCTGGTCTGTGGATCTAAACGGCCATAGAATTGAGACGCCTCGACGAGAGTACCGACCTTGGGCAACTTCTACTTCAACTACACCCTCAAGGGACCTAAGAGCGAACGACTTGCCCGCTCGCTCAAGGGGCACCGCACGCTCGTCACGCCGGAGCAGAACGGCTGCGTCGTCGTTTTTATCGAGACTCCGTTTCGCCAAGACATGGATCCGCAACTCGCCGTCCGACTATCCGGCGAGTTCGGTTGCCCGCTCCTGTCGGTCACGGATCACGACGACGACATTCTTTTCTATCAACTCTATCGCAACGGCAATCTCGTCGACGAATACAATTCGGCGCCGGACTATTTTGATCGCTCCAAACGCCCGCCGCGCGGCCCCACGGGAGGCGATGCGGCCATGCTGTGCAAGACATTCGCCCACGGAACGGAGCAGAACGTTGAACGGATACTCCGCGCAAATTCCGACACATACATGCTCGAATACCGGCGGCATCAAGACCTTGTCACGGAGCTCAATCTAAGCACATACGCGGTCGGCCTGGACTTCGACTACGTGATGAAAGACGACATCGGCCCACTCTGGGGCATTTCGCGCGCAGACATGATCGCAACCGAATAGCGTCGACTTCCACATAGCCCGCCGTGAAATGATGTGAAGTGCGCGCCCCCGCGACGCGGCTTAGAATGCGCTCATCCGTATTCACGAAGGGGCGCACCCCATGATCGATCTCTATTACTGGCCGACCCCGAACGGCAAGAAGGTCACGATCCTGCTCGAAGAAGCGGCGATCCCCTACAACATGATCCCGCTCAACATCGGCCGAGGCGATCAATTCGCCGACACGTTCCTGAAGGTCGGCCCCAACAACCGCATGCCCGCCATCGTCGACAACGCGCCGAAGGGCGGCGGCGAACCGGTCAGCGTCTTCGAATCCGGCGCGATCTTGATGTACCTCGCCGAGAAGGCTGGAAAATTCTTTCCGCAAGACGTGCGCGGCAAAGCTGCGGTGACACAATGGGTCATCTGGCAAATGGCCAACCAAGGCCCGAAGCTCGGCGAAGCCGGCCACTTCCGCCGCCTGACCGAAGCCCAAGGCGACCAATCCTACGCGCTGCGCCGCTTTACCGACGAAGCCAACCGCCTCTACGGCGTGATGAACAACCAGCTCTACCACCACCGCTACATGGCAGGCAGCGACTACACGATCGCCGACATGGCGTCGTACCCGTGGTGCATCGGCTGGAAACTCCAAGGCCAAGACATCGAAGAATTCAAACACGTCAAACGCTGGATGGACGAACTGGCGGAACGCCCCGCCGTACAACGCGGCATGGCGGTGGGCAGCGACCTCTCGATCGACCCATCGAAATTGTCGAAAGAAGAACAAGACCGCATCCGCAAGCTCCTCTACAACCAACGCGCCCGCCCCGCGCCGGGTTGATATCGCGCGGCGAAGCCATCAATTTACCTGTCATGGTCCGCGCAAGGACCACCCACGACTTCTCTATCGCGAGGGAACCGCGTCATGGCCGACTGGGTCGAACTCACCGCATCCGACGGACACAAGCTCAAGGCCTGGCGCGCCGCACCATCCGGCAAACCGAAGGCCGCCCTCGTCGTCGTCCAAGAAATCTTCGGCGTCAACAACCACATCCGCAGCATCACCGAGCGCTTCGCGAAAGAGGGCTACCTCGCGATCGCGCCCGCGATGTTCGACCGCTATCAGCGCGATTTCGAAACCGGCTACGGCCCCGACGGCATGGCCGAAGCGCTCGCCATCGTGCCCAAGATTGATCCGGCCGCCGCCCTCAAAGACATCGCCGCAGCCCACGACGACGTAAAAGCCGTCGGCAAGACCGGCATCGTCGGCTTCTGCTTTGGCGGCACGATGGCCTGGGTCAGCGCCTGCCGCCTGAACTTCGACGCCGCCTCGTGCTACTACGGCGGCCAAATCGCGCGCGCCATGCACGACAAACCGAAATGCCCGGTCATCATGCATTTCGGTTCCAAGGACGCGCACATCCCGATGACCACGGTCGAAGAAATCCGCAAAGCGCAACCGAACGTGCCGATCTACGTCTACGACGCCGACCACGGCTTCAGCTGCGACGAACGCGCCAGCTACGACGAGGCCGCGCACCAACTCGCTTGGACGCGCACGCTGAAATTCTTCGCGGAAAACCTCACCTAAGTTCGGCCACACTGACGCCCCGAACGGCGCACCCGCTCTCGCAATTGCGCGACGGCGGGTGCTAGGCTTCGGCCCGCAAATCCACCAGGGAACAGCCGCCGCCATGCCCGTCTCGAACCGTATGTCGATGGCCGTGTCGGTGCTATGGATGCTGCTGTTTCCGCTGCTGTTGTGGCCGCTCTTCGTCACCAGCCTTCAGAAGCTGCACCTCTCGCCGTCGATGGCGCTCAACATCACGCTCGCCATCGTCATCGGCGGCCTCATCAACATTCCCATCACGCGCATCGTGCGCGAACGGCCGGTCTGGTCGCATCCGCTCGCCGTCTTCGCGCTCGACAAGACGATGCCCGGCTGGCTCATCCATCGGCGCGAGACGGTCATCGCCGTCAACGTCGGTGGTTGCCTCATCCCCGTCGGACTCGCGTTCTACCAACTCGCTTACCTCGCGCCGTTGGGCGGTGAAGCGCTCTCGACCGCCGCGCTCGCCACCGCCATCGTCACCTTCGTGAGCTATATGATCGCGACGCCCGTGCCCGGGGTCGGCATCGTCATGCCGGGCTTCGTCGCGCCCGTCACGGCCGCGCTCGCTGCGCTCATTTTCGCGCCGCCCGAATACGCGCCCAACGTTGCGTTTGTGGCGGGCGTCATGGGCACGCTCGTCGGCGCCGACTTCTTTCACATCAACGACTTCATCAAAAGTCCCGTGGGCGTCGCCTCCATCGGCGGCGCAGGCACCTTCGACGGCATTGTTTTGGCAGGCGTTTTCGCCACGTTTCTCGCGATGCCCTAGCGCCACAGCCGAATCAAATACCAGGCACGCCGCCCTCGCTTGGCGGCCACGCCCGCACTAGCGTCGAGGACACACTGATTCGGGGGACTGCGCGCCCATGGCTGCCTTGCGCCTCTGGTACTTGGCTTGCATCGCCGCGTTGTTGGCGCTCATCGCCGTTGTCCCGGCTCACGGCGACAACGACAGCGAGGGCATGAACGCGCGCGACGCCGAAATGCTCGCCGATTTTCTGATCCTCGCCGTCAAACCCGAAGGCGACGAGCGCGACTACAAACTCGTCGAAATCGGCGACACCAAGATCAACGCCGGCCTATTGGGCGTGGCGGTCAACACCCTGCCGCTGGACTTCTTAGGGCTCGGCCCCGCCGACCGCGACTACAACGAAGCCGCCGAGATCGCGCAATGCCGCGCCGCCTGCCGCGCCAACAGCGAATGCCGCGACGTCGCCTACGTCCGCCCGACGTCGAGCCGCCCCGTCGGCGTCTGCCACCTGAAACGCGTGGCGAGTTTCGGCGTCATGTCGCCGGTCGTCGAAGGCCATGAACGCCCGGCACACGAACCCACGCAGCCGTCGAAAACCGACGGAAGACTCGTCGTCGACGGCGGTGAAAAAACGGGCCGCATCACGCTGAGCGCCGACGACGTCCGCGCGACGCCGCTGACGTTGAAATTCCCGAAGCCGGCCGCCAGCGTCACTGTCTTCATCCGCGCCGCAAACTTCAGCGAGGGCCGCGCCTTCGCCGCCGTCGAAGCCTTCGCCGCGAACGGCAAGCGCGTCGCCCAAAACGGTGCCTGGATCCAAGCCGGCAAATACAACTTCAACCGCGGCGTCACCATCGCCACCGATGCCGACAGCATCTCGACGGTCAAAATCGTCTCCCGCGACGGCCCGATCCTGATCATCGACGGCATCGAGTTCGCGCGCACGCTGATCACGCCCATCCCTGTCCCCGAAACAAAACCCGAGACCAAACCGGAACCGCCACGCGAAATCGTCCCGCCCGCGCCGCGCCTGCCGCCGCCGGTCGCCATATTCTTCCCGCTGCCGCCGCGCCCAACACCGACCGCGCCGCCGCTCGACATCACGCCGTCGCCCGCCGCGAGCGAACCGCCGCTCGTCGCCGAAGCGCCGCCGCCCACGCAGCCCGCGCCGGAAGCACCGCCAATCGTCGCCGCAACACCGCCTGCAAGAAACGCCGCGACACCACCGCCCGCGCGCAAGCGCGGCTTGCCGCTATGGCTCGCGCTCGGCGCCATCGCATTGATGCTGACCGGCGCGGGCGTCTACACCCGCAATCACCGCGCCCGCATCCGCCAGCGCCTCACCACGCGCCTTGTCTCAGACGGCCTCGCGAACCGCACCATCACGATCGATCTGGCGGACGACGCGAACCACAGCCTGCGCTTCGTCGTGCGCACGCCGGCCAACGTGAACGCCCCGGCAACGCACATCGAGTTCATTCCCAAAGGAGCCACCGCATGACCGCGCAATCCTTGGCGACCTTCTTCGACCTCGACAACAAACAAGTCCGCAGCGACGGCCTCACCGCCCTCGGCGGCACGGCAGCGCTCTACGGCGTCAAAACCCTGCTGACCGCGGCGCCGTTGCTGCTCCAACGCAACGTCGGCGACGGCGTGGCGGACGCACTGAAAGCAGCCCTCGACATCCGCATCGTCGACATCATCGCCACAGCTTGGAACACGCGGCGCGAACTCAAGTCCTACACCGATCGCGCAAAATACCCCGCCGACCAAATCATCGACCACGCACTCGGCAAACACGACATCCGCTCAACACACAAACCCCGCGTCCAAATCATGCTCGATAACTCGCCGATAGGCCCCGAGCTGGAATTCGAAGTCACAGTCGCATTGAACCTCGAAGCCGCCATCCTACGCATCCAAGAAGGCCGCATCATGTTCGCCCGCCTCGGCAAACTCTTCGGCACCGGCACGATCAAATGCGAAGGCGCCACCCTATTCTCCCGGCCAACGAAAGCAGTGCAACTCCCCCTGACCCTAAGCTTCGGCTCGGGCCTCCCCATCGGCAGCACCGAAGCGAGAGTCGCCGACGCCGCCTGAGCCCCCACAAGGGGGATGCGGAAGACAGCCGATCGCCGAAGCTAACGCAATGCCGCCTCGATCGCCGCGCCCATCGCCAGCAGCCGCGCGTCCGCCATGTGCTCGCCGACCACCATCAGGCCGCTCGGCAATTCGCCGTCCGCCTGCATCGGCAAGCTCAGCGCGCAGCGATCGAGATAATTGAACACGCTCGAATTGCGCAGCGTCAGCGCATTCAGCTTCCCGAACGACGCCGCATCGGCGACCTCGTCGAAGCGCGGCGGCACCGTCGGGCATGTCGGCAGCACCAGCGCGTCGAACCGCGCGCTCACCGGCGCCACGTCGTCGATCAACGCCGCGCGCGCGTGCAGCAGATCGAGATAATCCTGTGCACTCATCTTCCCACCGATGTCGATGCGCGACAGCACGATCTGATCGTACCGCTCGCGCTTCTTCAGCAGCCCCAACCGCGTGTGAATCGCAAACGCTTCCGCGTTCGCGATCGTGCCGCGCGCCGTTATCTCCGGCATCCGCTTCAGCGCCGGAAGGCTTACGCGCTCGACGCGCGCGCCGGCCGCGCTCAACCGCGAAAGCGTCCGCTCGAACGCGCGCCCCACGACCTCATCCACGCCGTCGAGCACAAAGTCCGTCGGCACACCCAGCCGCAATCCGGCAACGCCAAGCGGCGGGTGTTTCGCCACCGGCGCATCCGCGATCAGCGCATCGACAAGCGCGCAGCACGAGACCGAATTCGCCAGCGGTCCAAACGAGTCCAACGTCTGCGACAGCGGAAACCCGCCCTCGCGCGTCACCCGATCGCGCGTCGGTTTAAATCCAACGATGCCGCAAAACGCAGCTGGAATGCGGATCGACCCGCCCGTATCCGTGCCAAGCCCCATCGCCGCCTGGCCGAGTGCGACCGAAACACCGGCGCCCGAACTCGATCCACCGGGCACGCGCTTCACGTCATGCGGATTGGGACAATTCGGATAATGCGGATTGACGCCGAGCCCCGTGAACGCGAACTCGCTCATATGCGTGCGCCCGACGATCACCGCCCCAGCGGCGCGCAACCGCCCGATCACCGGTGCGTCGTGTAAAGCCGGAGGTGCATCACGCAGCGCCTCGCTCCCCGCCGCCGTCACCTCGCCCGCGACGTCGAACAAATCCTTCACCGACACCGGCACGCCCGACAGCGGCGACGCCACGACGCCGGCCTTCCGCAGCAGGTCGGAAACATCGGCCTCCGCCCGCGCACGCTCCGCCGTCACCAGCGTGAACGCGGCCGGATCGCGCGCAATCGATTCAAGCGCGCTCTCGGTCAGCGCACGGCTCGTGGTCTTGCCCGAAGCCAAGTCGGCGGCAAGCGCGCCAATCGTTCGTTTTTTCAGTATCATGGACGGCATTTGCCGCGATCCGGCAGCACCCGTCAACGACGCGCGCCGCTATCCTCGTCCAGCGCTCGCAAAGGCGACGCCCGGCGCGCGCGGTCGGCTCTGCCCGTGTCATCGTGCGCGCCAGCGCGGCCGGATAGGCGGGGTGCAGCCTTGCGCGGCTGTGGCGCGCGGGTGGCGCGCACGAACCGCCGTCCGAGTTTGAGAGACAGCGCCGCAATCCACGGCGCAACGTTGATGGCGACGGGCCGCCGGGCCTGACGCGCCCCGCGCAACGCCGCTGTCAAACACAGGGCGAAGTCTTCCGCAAACGACGCGCGCGATTCAAACAGCGGCGTGAAGGGCAGCACGTTGATGTGCATCGCAAACGGCCGATCATCGCGCACAAGATGTCCGTCGTAGCCGCCCCGCCCGGCGACCACGGTGTAAAGGCGTGGGGCTGCCGGCACCTCGGCGCTCAATGGCACAAGCGCGCGCTCGACATAGCCCCAACCGTCCGTGTCGCGGAACGACACGCGCATCACGTGCCAAAGCCGCCGGTAGGTCACACCGCCCTCGTCGACATCGACATGCAAGAACGGCGCGCCGGGCCAAGCGACCAGCACGAACCCAACCAACGAAAGCACGTACCCGGCGACAAGCGCACACACAGCAACCGCGCCGGCGAACGTCAATGTGAATGAAGGCTCAGCCAACGTCGCTGCAATTAGAGGCCCCTGCTCGACCCCGGCCGCAATCATCGGCACCGCCATCGCAGCCAAGACGCCGCCGAGCGTGGCGAGCCGCACGCGGCTCGGCCTGATCCGGAAGGGCAACGTGACGGTGGACATAGGGGGCGAAGGCGCGACAATGATGAGTAAGGGCGACGGGCTACCCTAATTCGAAGTTCCTTGCACCTTCTTAACGCGCCGCCTGTGGCGACGCTCACGCATCGGTCCGATCTAGGCCGGGTCGAGCCGGAGCACCGCCCCACCGTCGAACGAGGCTGCCCAAATCGCGCCGCCGCCCTCAACCATGGCGAGCGGCCAAGCCGGCATAGGCAAGCGCCGCGGCTTCGCATTGCCCACCGAAACATCGATGACAAGCAACTCGTCGCGCTTCGAGTCCGACACCCATAGATCCGGGCCTACGCGCAACAACCGCCCCGGCAAAGTGAAAACCTTTTCGATCCGGCGCACGATGCGCGCATCCTCGCCCGTCGAAATCTGAACAACCGACCGCGTATCAAGATCGGTCGCCCACAACGTCGTCCCGTCGGCGATAAGGTGGCTTGCCCGCATCCCGGTCGCCAGAGTCTGCACCACTGTATTCGTCCCGGGATCGATGCGCTTCACCGCATGCCCATCCGGGTCCGAGACGAAGACGCCCGCCGTCGTCGTCACGATCCCCATCGGGTCTTGCCCGACCGAGGCCACGGTCGTGACGTCAAGCGTGGTCGGATCGATGCGCGACACGGTCCCGTCGGAGCTCGTAACCCAGATGCTGCCAAAGCCGCTCGCCATGTGGTTGGGCGTCTTGCCCACCACAGCCGTCGCCGTGACCTTCATCGTCGCAGGGTCAATGCGCATCACATTGTCTGAGTTCTGATTGGCAACCCACATAACGCCGGCGAGCGACATCACGCCCACCGGTCGCCGCCCCACCGCCACGCGCGCAACGATCGCATTCGTTCGCGGATCGATCTTGACCAGCGTGCCCGCCTCGAACCCGATCGTCGCCCACAACGCATCGCCGGCATAGGTCATGGCCAGCACCTTGTCGCCGGCTTCGATCGTCTCGATCCGCCGCTCCAACCGCTCGAACTTCAAACTGGTCAAGAACCCGTCGCGCGCGGCCTGCGGTATGGGCGACTGCAACCCCGGCTCCACGCGCTCGCTGTAATCCATGTCGACCAGGAACGAGGGATACTGCGGATGCAGACAAAACAGATTCCACTTGGTCACCGTATGGACCTCGCCCACATGCCCCGGTACGCCGGTGTCGTCGGCGATCGCCTGCCCGCGCATGCACGCCGCCCCCTCATGCGCGACGAATTCTGAGGTAGCCGACGTAACAGTGGTGCGCGACCCGCCACGCTGCGCGCGCTCCATCGCCTGCTTCAGCGCATCGCGCGGATCCTTGATGCGCGCGGGCACGGCAAAACCGTAGGCCAGCGCCAGCGCCGTGCTGTGATCGCCAAACCCCGTGCCATAGGCGGCCTTCGGCGCCGCAGCGCCCGAGCCCGCCGCCTGCCCCGCCAGAAACCAATCGTCGCCCGGCGGCGGTGTCACCGAAAATGCCGTAGACACCGCGCGCTCATGTCCGGCGCGCTCCGCACCCCAAGGCGCGGCCAACGCCGCTACGCTGACGCAGGTCAGAAGGACCGCAACAACCAGCCTAAGCATAGCGCCACCTCCATCGAGACGGCGGCCATCAAACCAGCCGTCCAAGACAAGCCCATGACTTAGTCCGTCCCCGGCGGCCGCCCGTCTTTGCCGCTGAAGCCGGGCGTGGGAAGCGGACGCGGCTTAAGTTCGCGCCGGCGGCCTTGCAGCTCTTCGTCGTCGACGGTGCCGTCGGTGTTGATGTCGGACCGCTGGAACAACGTGCGCCACTGCGACGCGAACTCCGAATAGACCAGCCGCCCGTCCGCATTCCAATCGAACACCGGCGACGACGTCTTCTCCGCGCGAATGCGCTCGTTCAGCGCCCGCGTCTCCACGACGTCCAGCGCCTCATCCCCGTTCAAATCGTCCTTCTTGAAGTCGGCAGCCAAAACCTGCTCAAGCTCCGCCCGCGTCACCGCGCCGTCACTGTTGGCATCAAAGCGCACGAGACCGAGGCTCTCCGCCGGCCGCCGCGCCCGCACGGGCTCGCCGGGGACCGCGGCCTCCGTCCCCGAAGATGGCGCCATCGCGCGCTTGGACTTGGACGAACCGAACGGGTTGAGGCTCGCGCAGCCGACCATCAAACCCGAAACCGCCAACACTGCCGCAACCGCAACCCAACGCTTCATCGTCTCCCCCGACTGTCGAGGCCGGGACATTAGCCCAAATCCGGGCCCCATCCCCAGCCCCAAATTCCCCAGGGAATGCGCCGCCCGTATGCTGGGTCAACCGCCGTGAGTCGCGGGAGGAACCTCATGTCTTACGATTTCATCGCTCCCCGCACGGTCCGTGTCGAAACCGCGAATTACATCATCCGCACAGTCGAAACGACCGACGTGACGCAAGGCTGGTGCAACTGGATGATGGACGCGCGCACCCAGGTGATGTTGAACGCAAAGCCCCGCCGAATGACACAAAACGACATCCGCGCCTATATCGCGCGGTTCGACCGCAAGACCTCGCACCTGTTGGGCATCTTCTCGAAAAAGACCGGCAAAATCATCGGCCTGCGCGTCGTCCATATCGACCCGCTCACGCGCGAATACCTGGTCAACATGCTGATCGGAGAGCCCGATGAACGCGGCAAGGGCGCACGCAAGGAGACGCGCTTTGCCATGCACAATTTCATGTTCGAGGATCTGGGCTTGGAGGCCGCCCGCTGCACCGTCGTGGGTGACAACGCCGAGATGATCGGCGTCCTGGCGGCGAACGGCTGGCGCTACGAAGACACAAAGATAAAGCCCCGCGCGAACGGTCAAGGCCACGTCGAGATCCGCCAGTACCGCCTCACCCGCGAAGCCTGGCGCGCCACCCAAGCCGACCGCGCCAAGCGCGATCAGGCGGCGGCCTAACGAAAAAGGGCGGGCTCCCAAGCCCGCCCCTCAAACTTCAAACCAACTCCGCGATCAGTGCACGCGTTCGCCGTGCTGCGTAATGTCGAGGCCTTCCATTTCTTCTTCCTCGGATACCCGCAGGCCGATCGTGAACTTGACCACCAGCAGAATGATCGTCGTGACGAAGCCGCAATAGACGGCCGCGTACGCTAGACCGATCGCCTGCGTTGTCACCTGATCCGGATTGCCGTCGATGAGGCCCTTGCCCAGGCTGTTGATCGACGACACCGCAAACACGCCCGTCAGGATCGCACCCAACGCGCCGCCGATGCCGTGGATGCCGAATGCGTCCAGCGAGTCGTCGTAGCCGAGAGCCGCCTTAAGCCACGTCGCGCCGATGTAGCAGACGATGCCCGCCGCAAGGCCGATATAGATCGCCCCGTCGATGCCGACGAAGCCTGCCGCCGGCGTGATCGCGACAAGACCCGCAACCGCGCCCGACAACATGCCTAGAACCTTGGGCTTCTTCGCCACGATCCATTCGATGAACATCCACGACAACGCCGCAGCCGCCGTCGCCACTTGCGTGTTCGCCATCGCGACGCCGGCAAGATCGTTCGCCGCCACCGCCGAACCGGCGTTGAACCCGAACCAGCCCACCCACAACAGCGAGGCGCCGATCAGCGCATACATCAGATTGTACGGCGCCATATTGCCTTCAGCGTCGGGCTTGCGCGGCCCCATGACGATCGCACAAACGAGACCTGCGATGCCGGCGTTCAAGTGAACGACCGTGCCGCCCGCGAAGTCCAGCACGCCCATGCTGCCCAGGAAGCCGCCGCCCCAGACCCAGTGCGCGATCGGCGCGTACACGGCCAACAGCCACAGCGTCATGAACACCAGCATCGCCGAGAACTTCATGCGGTCGGCAAACGCGCCCGTGATGAGCGCCGGCGTGATGATCGCAAACGTCATCTGGAAGGTCATGAACACCGATTCCGGGATCGAGCCCGCCAGCGAGTGCGCAACGCCCGGCACCATCCCGTGCAGCATCACGCGGTCCAGACCGCCGATATAGGCTTGGTTCGGCCCGCCGTTCGTGAACGCCAGCGAATAACCCAACACCGCCCACGCAATGGTGACCACCGCGGTGATCGCAAAGCTCTGCGCCGCGGTCGCCAGGATGTTCTTCTTGCGCACCATGCCCGAGTAGAACAGCGCCAAGCCCGGGATCGTCATCAACAGCACCAGCGCCGTCGACGTCAGCATCCACGCCGTGTCGCCGCTGTTGAGATTCACAGCCACCGCATGCGCCGACAACGCCGGCCCCGGCGCGGCGGCGGCCGCTTGCGCGAACGCCGCCCCCATCGACGAAAGCAACGCGGCCCCCGCCGCGGCGCTCCGCTTGAGATACGTACTGACTTCCATTTGAAGTGCCCCTCTTCTCTTTAGGATTAGACTCGTTCGAACCGTGCGATCCGCCGCCCCGACCGCGTAACGGGCGCAGCCATCGCCATCGTGCGCACAGCAGGACGCACGCCGTTCACGGCTTTCTTCGGATTGCGGCTCATCTGGCGCTGCTGCAGCCGGCCCGCCGCATCAAGCGACGGCGAACGCTGAAGCTCGACCGCCGAAACCTCGCGGCGCATCGACGCGAACACACGGATCGACGGTTGCGAACGCACACGCGGCGGCTGACGCCGGCTTGTCATAAAGAAAGCGCCGGCGCTCGCGGCGCCCAGCGTCGTCAACACGACGACCTTCGGCGCAACGGCTTCGGAGCGGGCGACGATGGCCGAATAGGCGGCCTTTGCAGGCGCGGCCAGGAAGTCGCCATAGACGAACGAGGCAAGCACGAACGCGGTAAATCCGATGGCAAGCACGCGCGCGACCGGCACGAAAATGCCCTTGCTCGCACGCAGAAAATCAAGCGACAGAAGCAACAGGAAGCCACCCACGAGTGCCGTCCCCGCGCCCGCTTCGCTGAGCATCATCCCCAATGCTTGCAGCGTCAGCCAATACGGCTCGGTCAACGACGCCAGACCATCGAGCAGCCCCGTAATCAAACTCATGCCCCATTCCCCCAGTTCTCATTGCTGCAAATGCTAACGGCGGGAACAGTTCTGAAAAGCGCTAAAACCTTATCGAAAACGCTCGCTCACAGATTGCAGTGTGATGATGCACGGCGGTGACATGAGATGCACGAAAGCCATGCAAACGACTGCACAAGCTTTGCGCTCGCCGCCCAACTTCCACGCACCGGCTTCAATCCTGCGCGAATGACGCACCCGACAATCGCGCACGGCGCACGTCGAGCACCTCGCACAGCGACGAACTCAGTTCCGGCGACACAATTCGCCCGCTAACGGTTGAATTTCCGCGGCAAAATCTTGGCATGGCCGCACCGGAACTGTTCGCGCCGCCCGCGCGTTTTCATGGCCAGCGAGCGGGGCTTCCTCGACCGATAGACAGGGTGTGCCATGCCATTCGTTCTGCAACCGTTACCCTACGCAAAGAACGCGCTCGAGCCCGTGATCTCGGCGCGCACGATGGAATTCCATTACGAGAAGCATCACCGCGGCTACGTCGACAAGCTGAACAAGCTCACCGCTAAAACACCGTTTGCGCAGGCCGCGCTCGAAGACGTCATCGTGCGCACGTGGGGCAAGCCCGACCACACGAAGATCTTCAACAACGCCGCCCAAGTCTGGAACCACGACTTCTTCTGGCACTCGATGATGCCGGGCGGCGGCGAAGGCACGCTGGGCAAGACGCTGCAAAAGCGCATTCAAACCGACTTCGGCGCCTACGACACGTTCGAGGACAACTTCACCGAAGCGGCGGTCGCTCACTTCGGCAGCGGCTATGCGTGGCTGATCGAAGAGTCCGGCCGCCTCAGCATCCTCACAACCCAAGACGCCGTCCCACCCATCGTCCTCGGCGCGCGCCCCTTACTCGCCTGCGATCTCTGGGAACACGCGTACTATCTCGACCACCAAAACGAACGCGAAAAATTCGTCCGCGGCTATCTCGAGAAGCTCGTCAACTGGGACTTCGCCGAAGAGCAACTAACGGCCACCCACGCAAAGCCGCCGTCACAAACGCAAGAAGTCCGGATTTAGAAGAGACTGCGCCAGCGTGCGTAAAACGGTGAATGCGCAAACGCGCGCCCATGTCACATCGCAACCACCGCGCGCACGCTACCAACCGCTCTATCTCCGGCACCATTTACCGAACTTCGCGGCGTGTGACGACCGCGCAAAGATAGTCCGCACACAAAAGCGCTCTTGTGATAAAGTTGCCCTCATGATGGTGCGCGAAAAAACTCAGATCTTCGTCCTACTCCTCGCGATAGCAGCACTGCTCTTCGCGATCTCGCGCATCTACACGACGCAGCTCGCGATGACGCCGCACAATCTCGAAGGCAACATCGCCACCGAAGGCGGCTCCACCGCCAACGCGCCCTCGCCGTAATAACGTCGTTATGTCGTCATGGCCGGGCTTGACCCGGCCACCCAGTGCGCGCACGTCCGTGCGCGCTGGAAACGCACTGCATTATTCAAGACGATCGACGAGTCTCTAGCCGCGCTATACGCGCGGCGACTGGGTGGCCGGGTCAAGCCCGGCCATGACGATCGAAGGGTTCAATACCCAGCCGCGCTCATCGCCAAACGCAACGCGCCCGCGACCATCGCCAGCGCGACCACGCCCGCGACCCAAAGGCCGAAGAACCACGCCAGCACTCGCGCGTTCTCGCGCATCAGCGACACCTCGCCTCGCGCAAGTTGCGCGAGCCCGCCCAAACGATCAAACCGCCTCGCCAAAAACCAGCGCGCAAAACGCAGCGCGACCCCACGCCGCGCCCTTTCCGGACGCGCGGCCGCAGGCCCAACTCTCTCGTAACAGCTGATCTTGGTTTAAAGCGAGGTGACCATGGCGATCGCGCTCGCCGGACACGCACCTCGAAATTCCTCCGATGCGCGCACGCCGTCCGGCACATCCTCCCACGCGACGCGCACAAATCCACGCCGCGCAAAGAAACGCTCCGCTGTCGCTGTCAGCAGTGCGACGCGCCGTACGCCGCGTCTCTTCAGCGCTGCGATCAGTCGCGCCACCAACTGATCAGCAATGCCGCGCCCCCGCCGGTCACCGCGCACGGCCAGCGACCGCAATAACGCCGCATCGCCATAAACCTCTGCGCCGACGCAGCCGGTCATCGCATCGCCTTCCGCCGCCACGACGAACGCGCCGAGATGCGCCCGTGCGCCGGCGACCGGCAAATCGCACGCCCGAAGCAGGCGCTCGATCGCTTCCCAATCGTCGTCCACGGCGGGCCGGAAGTTCATCATCGCCTAACTCTCACACGCGCCGCCGCAAAGGACCACGGGCTCAACCGCAACCCCCTCTTGACATCTGCACAACGTTTCCATACTTATCGAAATATGGAAGCACAACAAATCATCAAAGCCCTAGAGGCTCTGGCCCAGGAATCCCGCCTCGCCGCGTTTCGCGCGCTGGTAAAGGCGGGCCCGCCCGGCCTCACCCCCTCGGTCCTAAGCGAAAAGCTCGACCTCCCCGCACCCACGCTGTCGTTCCACTTGGCGCAGCTGCGCCACGCGGGCCTCGTCAACGTCACGCGCGACGGCCGCTCGCTCATCTACGTCGCCAACTACGACGCCATGAGCGGCGTCATCGGCTTCCTCACCGAAAACTGCTGCGCCGACGCTGGCTGCGCGCCCGCGTCGTGCAAACCATCATCGAAGGAGAAGACCAATGAAACGCCTGCACGTGCACGTCGCCGTGCCTGACCTCGAACAGTCGATCCGTTTCTACTCGACCCTGTTCGGCGCCAAGCCCACGAAGATCGAAAGCGACTACGCCAAGTGGATGCTCGACGATCCGCGCGTCAACTTCGCGATCTCTCAACGCGATAGTCGCACGCCCGGCGTCGACCACATCGGCATCCAAGTCGACTCGCGCAGCGAACTCGACGAACTCTCGACGCGCCTCAAAACCGCAGGCGAAACGACATTCGACCAGGAAGCAACAAACTGCTGCTACGCCAAGAGCGACAAAAGCTGGGTGAACGACCCCGCAGGTGTGCGCTGGGAAACCTTCTACACCTTCGGCGACGCCACGACCTACGGCCAAGACATCGAAGCGCCGCAAGCCGCCGCCTGCGGCACGTCGTGCGGCACGCTCGAACCGAAGACCGCACCAACCGAGGCCGCCTCATGCTGCGGTTGACCTTCATGTGGCAGCACGTGAACGCCACGTGCTGCCGTGCCGCTCGCGCGCGCCCGCGCAAACCATTCTGGTTCATGCTGGGCTAATGCCGATGACGAATGTTGAAGCTCTGGACCTCGAACGCACGCAGGCGGCACAGCTCGCTCAGCGCTTCAACCGTCTCTGCCAATGCGCAACCTTGGATGACGCGCTGCTCAGCGCCGCGCTGCAGGAGGAATCCGGCGACCCTGCCTTTCACGCGCAGCTTCTCGAAACGCGCCCGCACCTCTTTTCCAAATCGCCGGTCTTCCTGCCGCAAGCCGATCTCGCCGCCATGCAAGCGGTCGTGCGCGCAATCGAAGACGTCGCCGCCCTCCCCGCCTATCGCGCCAGCATCGAGGGCTGGATGCCCGACATCGCCAGGACGGATAAGGGTCAGCGCGGCGCGTTCATGGGCTACGACTTTCACTTGAGCCCGGACGGGCCGAAACTCATCGAGATCAACACCAACGCGGGTGGCGCGTTCCTGAGCGCATTCCTCGCCCGCGCACAAATCGCCTGTTGCCGCGAGGTCGAGCGCGGTCTCGCGGGCGCGCCGATCGAAGCCTTCGACGACGCGGTGCTCGGCATGTTCGAAGCCGAATGGCTCGCACAGCGCCCCCGCCGCAGACTGCGCCGCATCGCCATCGTCGACGACAATCCGCAAGCGCAATTCCTCTATCCGGAATTCGTACTGGCCCAGCGCCTGTTCGAGCGCAGCGGCATCGACGCCGTCATCGTCGACCCGCGCGACCTCCACTACAGCGCCGGCATATTGTGGGCCGACGGCGAACCCGTCGATCTCGTCTACAACCGCCTCGTCGATTTCGCATTGCACGAGCCCGCGCATAGCACGCTGCGCGACGCCTATCTGGACGGCGCCGTGGTCGTAACGCCGAGCCCGCGCAACCACGCCCTCCTCGCCGACAAGCGCAACCTCACGATCCTCTCCGACGCGGCGGCGCTGCGCGGCGCGGGCGCGACCGATGAAGCGATCGCGACACTCGCCGCAGGTATCCCGCGCACGCTGTTCGTGACCGCCGCGAACGCCGACACGCTCTGGGAGACGCGCAAGGGCTGGTTCTTCAAGCCAGCTTGCGGACACGGCGGCAAGGCCGTCTATCGCGGCGACAAGCTGACGAAATCGGTCTGGCAGGACATCATCGCCGGCACATACGTCGCGCAGGAAGTCGTCGCGCCCAGCGAACGCACCATCGCGCTCGACGGCGTGAACACGCAACGCAAGCTCGACGTTCGCCTCTACACACACGCCGGCGAAACGCTGCTCGCGGCCGCCCGCCTCTATCAAGGTCAGACGACGAACTTCCGCACGCCCGGCGGCGGCTTCGCGCCAGTCTTCTTTCTCCAAACGTGACGCCCGCGCGTTTGTGACAGAACGACGAACTTGCACACGCAGTGACCCGCCGATAGGTCTCGCCGCAACGGATAGAAGGAGCAAGCTCGATGGCCATCGGCATCAACGGCATGGGCCGCATCGGCCGCCTCGCCTTGCGCGCCGCGATGGGCGGCATCGCCCGCGAAGCGGATGATCCGCGCGCAAAAAACCGCCTCGACATCCGCCACGTCAACGAAGTCAAAGGCGGCGCGGCGACGACGGCGCACCTGCTCGAATTCGACAGTATCCACAGCCGCTGGCGCACGCCGTTCGCCGTCGAGGGCGAACAGGCGATCACCGTCGGCGGAAAACGCATCGGCTTCACTGCCGAGCCCGCGCCGGCCGAAGTGCCGTGGGGCGACCTCGGCTGCGACGTCGTCCTCGAATGCACCGGCAAATTCCTGAAGCCCGATCAACTCGACGGCTATTTCAAACGCGGCGTGAAGCGCGTGATCGTGGCCGCCCCCGTGAAAGACGCCACCGCTCTCAACATCGTCGTCGGCGTCAACGACCACCTCTACGACCCCACGCGGCACCGCTTGCTGACGGCGGCATCGTGCACGACGAACTGCCTCGCCCCCGTCGTCAAGGTCATCCACGAAGCGATCGGCATCCGCCACGGCCAGATCACCACGATCCACGACCCGACGAACACCAACGTCATCGTCGACGCCCCGCACAAAGACCTACGCCGCGCCCGATCGGCGATGACATCGCTACAGCCGACGACGACGGGCAGCGCCACCGCCATCGCCCTCATCTATCCCGAACTCAAAGGCAAGCTGAACGGCCACGCAGTGCGCGCGCCGGTCTTGAACGCAAGCCTCACCGACTGCGTCTTCGAACTGAAACGCGAAACCACCGAAGCCGAAGTGAACGCACTCTTCGACAAAGCCGCAAACGGCGCCCTTGCCGGCATCCTGGGCATTGAGTACCGCCCGCTGGTGTCGGTCGACTACGCCAACGACACGCGCTCCAGCATCGTCGACGCGCCCAGCACCATGGTCACCGACGGCACGCTGCTGAAAGTCTACGCCTGGTACGACAACGAGGTGGGCTATGCCTGCCGCATGGTCGACCTCGCCAACATCGTCATCGACAAAGGCGTTTGATGTCGGGCCTGCGCAATTACGCGATCGTCACGGCGTCCTACTGGGGCTTCACGCTGACCGACGGCGCGTTGCGCATGCTGGTGCTGCTTCATTTCTTCCACCTGGGATACTCGCCCTTCGCGTTGTCGTTCCTTTTCCTGCTCTACGAGACGGCAGGCATCTTCGCCAACCTCGGTGGCGGCTGGCTCGCTTCGCGCTTCGGGATCCCGCGCATGCTGGCGGTCGGCCTCACGCTTGAGATCGCGGGCCTTCTCATGCTGTCCCTGCTCGACCCGGCGTGGAGCGCGGTCGCGTCGGTCGCCTGGGTCGTCGCCGCGCAAGGCATCGCCGGCGTCGCCAAGGACATCACCAAGACCGCGTCCAAATCGGCGATCAAAGCGACGGCGATCGAAGGCAACAGCCAACTCTTCCGCTGGGTCGCTTGGTTCACCGGCTCGAAGAATGCGATGAAGGGCTTCGGCTTCTTTGTCGGCGGCCTGCTGCTCGACATTGTCGGTTTCCAGCCGGCGCTCTGGCTGATGGCGACGTTGCTAGGCGTGACCCTCGCCGGCGTGCTCCTCTCATTGCCCGTCCAACTCGGAAAGGCAGGCTCGTCGAAATCGCTACGCGAGCTCTTCTCGAAGAACGCCGGCGTGAACCTGCTCGCCGCCGCGCGCATCTTCATGTTCGGCGCGCGCGACATCTGGTTCGTCGTCGGCCTCCCCGTCTTCCTCTACGCACAAGGCTGGAGCTTCCTCGGCATCGGCGGCTTCCTCGCCGCCTGGACCATCGCCTATGGCGGCATCCAGGCAGTCGCGCCCTCGCTCGTCAGCCGCAGCGCCGACGGTCTCAGCCGCGAAGTCCCCGCCGCACGCGTCTGGGCTCTCATCCTCGCCGCCATTCCGGCAGTCCTCGCCCTCACCGTCGCAACCTGGACAGGCGAGCGCATCGACCTCATCGTCGTCACGGGCCTCGCGCTCTTCGGCATTCCCTTCGCCGTCAACTCGTCGCTGCACTCCTACTTAATCTTGGCCTATGCGGGATCGGAGAAAGCTGCCGAGGACGTCGGCTTCTACTACGCCGCCAACGCGGCCGGCCGCCTCATGGGCATCGTCCTCTCCGGCGCGCTCTATCAATTCGCGGGACTCATGGGATGCCTCGCGGGCTCGGCCGCGATGCTGGCCCTCTGCGCCGCGATCACCTTCCTCCTCCCCGCGCATCAGCCGCAGTCGATGACGACGGCTCGCCCATAACAGCGGACGCGTCGCCACTTCACTGCCGCTGAATTCGCTCACCGCGCCTGCGTCAATTGCCGCCTTTGTCGCCGCGCCGATGATCGGTCTAATCATCGTTCTCGCGCCGCATGGAGCCCGACCGCTAAGAATGACGATGAACGCGGTGCGCGATCCCTCGACACCCACGAACCGCCGCCTGATCGTCGGCGCGCTGGGCCTGTTCCAGATTCTTGCGTGGGGCTCGACCTATTATCTGCTGGCCGTACTCGCCACACCGATTGCAGCTGACACCGGCTGGTCGCTGACATGGATCGTCGGCGCGATGTCGATCGGCATGCTCGCGTCGGGCCTGATCTCGCCGCGCATCGGCCGCACGATAGACCGCTTCGGCGGCCGCCCCGTCCTCGCCGCCAGCGCCGTCCTGTTCGCCGCCGGTCTAGCACTCCTAGCAGTGTCCCCGCATCTGATCGTCTTCATCGCCGGCTGGATCGTCATCGGCTTCGGCATGGCCACCGGCCTCTACGATGCGGTCTTCTCAACCTTGGGCCGCCTCTACGGCGATACCGCTCGCGGCCCCATCACGGCGATCACGCTCTTCGGCGGCCTCGCGAGCACAACATGCTGGCCCCTCACCGCCTACATGGCCGAGACATTGGGCTGGCGCGGCGCGTGCCTCATCTACGCCGGCATTCACCTCACGCTCGCCTGCCCCACCTACTTGCTGCTCTTGCCGCGCGAAACACCGCACGAACCACACACCGCGCACGCCAACGGATCGCCCGCAACGCCCGTCGCGCCGATGGCGTTCGTCCTCCTCGCCGTCAACCTCGCGCTGACAGCGGTGATCACATCGGTGACTTCCGTCCACCTGCTCACCATCCTACAAGCCCGTGACCTCGCGCTCGCCGCCGCCGTGGCGTTGGGCGCGCTTGTCGGTCCGGCCCAAGTCACCGCCCGCATCGTCGAGATGGTCATCGGCCGCTACCACCACCCGATCTGGACGCTGGCCGCATCGGCCGCTTTCATCGCGGTCGGCATCGCCGTGCTGTGGTCGGGCGCGCCGGCCATCGCTGCCGCATTGATGATCTACGGCGCAGGCATCGGCATCCACTCGATCGCCCGCGGAACGGTACCGCTCGCCCTCTTCGGCGCGCAAGGCTACGCAACTCTGATGGGCCGCCTCGCCCGCCCCACCTTGATCGCAGGCGCAGCCGCACCGACGGCAGGCGCTGTCGTGCTGGAATACTGGGGCGCCGACGCGACGCTGGCGACACTTGCGGCGCTGACCGCGGTCAATCTCGCCGTCGTCGCGACGCTCATCGCCACAACGCCGCGCGAAGGACCGCTCTAGCGCGGCGTGGTCGCGTTCAGATTGCGGTCGAGTCCTGCGAGGATGGCGTCGATCTGAAAATACACGGTGACTTTGCCGCCCGAAGCGTCGGTCGCCTGCATCACGTCGTAAGCGCGCCCGTCCTTGCCCTTGACGATCTTCTGCGAGGCCCGCCGCAGCTTCTTCAGCCGCAGCACATTGTATTCCTCATCGATCAGCACGGCGACGAACGCGGTCTTCTCGCTCTTACCGTCGCCCGACGCCAGGATCGAAGCCTCGAGCCCACTCACGACTGCGCCATGAAACGCCGACTTGGCCGCGTCGCGCGCCTTGCCATAGCAACGGCTCGCCACGGTATGCGCATCGACGTCGATATAGACCGCCTCGACGACGGTCAGCGCATGACCAAGCGCCTTCTTGCAGTCGCCGCGATTGAACGCCGCAATCATCGCGGTCTTCGCATCGCCAGACGCCATGGCGTAGCCGTCGTAACCGTCGCTCGCCGCATACGCCAAACGCAGCGCCGTATAGTCGATCTTCGTATCGCCCGCCTTCACCTTCGCGAGCAGCGCCGCATACGACGGTGCATTCGCCGCCAACGGCGCACCGACGAGCGCAAACAAAGCAATCAGGAAGGCAAGTGCACGCATCGCTAGACCAACCGCGTCTCACCTGGCAGTTGCGGGAACGGCTGCCCGAACGGCATCGGCCAGGGCATCGGAGGGGGCGCATAGACGCGCAGCTGAAACTTCGGCATACCCGCATAGACGACGCCGAACGTATTCGCCTCGCGCAGATTCTTCGCACCGACGATCGTGTGCGTCAAATCCGTCCACGCCAAGTTCGCGTTCTTGAGCGACGCGCCCGACAAATTCGCATGCGCCAGCTTCGCCCGCGCCAACTGCGCGCCTTCGAGATTGGCTCCGCGCAAATCCGCATCCGTCAAATCCGCACCGTTGAGCAGCGCGCCCGAGAGATTGGCGTTGCGCAAATTCGCGCCCGCCAATTTCGCGCCGCGCAGATCGGCTTTGTTCAGCGTACAGCCCTGCAGATCCGCCTCATGCCAATCGACTCCGGCCAGCGTCACCCGCTCTTCGCCGATGATGTCCGCCGGCCGCCCGTAGAGGCGCGTCTTCGACGCTTCCTTGACGAAGTTCAGCCCGGCGAAATTCGCCTTGAACGGCGTGGCGCTGCGATGCTGATTCCAGTGCGCGACGCCTTGGCCGAAGAGCCAGCTGTGCTGCTCGGAGGAGCGCAGCTCTTTCTCCGGCGCATGCGCATAGATGTCTTCCGCACCGCCGCCGTTGCCGCCCGAAGGCGACATCGGCTCCACCTGAGGCGCAGCCGCCGTTTCTTGCGGCCGCTCGCCGAATATCATGTCGCGCCAGTTCATGGTCGGTAGTGTAGCACACCGCCCGCTTCGCCTGTCAGGCGTCTCAGACCCGCCGGAGCCAAGCCTGCAGCAACGGGAACGCCAGAAAGGCAACCTGCGCCGCCAGGCCGATTTGCGCGGTCGCCGCGCGATAAGCCTCGAAATGTTCCGCGGGCGACCGCCCGAAGGCAAAGACCGAAACCCCGGCCTCCGCCGCCATCAGCAAGACGAAAGCCGCCGCCCCCATAACAATCCGCGGGACCGCCGCTGCCGACACACCCTGCAGTCGCACGAGCCAGGCGCAGACGAACCAAGACAGCGTCAGCATCACCGGCAGTTCGAGCAGCACGGCGCCCGTCTCACCCAGCCGCGGCGCGATCACCATCACGCGCAACGCGCCGAGCGCGAAGCCCGCCGCAAAGACGATGGCGAAATACAGAACTCCGGCCTTCAGCGCCACCGCCATGCGGCCCTCCCTGAAGGGGCATCTTACCGCAGCGGTGCGCGCTTCGGCTTGACCGGCATCAAGCCGCTTTCGGCGTCTCCAGGGTCAGTTCGAACGCGTTGACCATCGACTGATAGGCAACCTTCAGCCCCGCCAGCGTCGCCTGCACGTCGCCCGCCTCTTCCGCGATGAGCGCCAAACCACGCCACGCAAAGGCCGACCACGCATGCGGCCACGGATTGCCCGTATCGGCCGCCGCCGCGGTATTCGCCGCATCGATCGCCGCGAGGAACGCCTCAAGCGCCGCCTTCACCTGACCATTCTTCAGCTGCTCGTAGCCTTCGAGAACCTTGGTCGCCACCGTGTCCGGCGGCGTGCCGTCGGCCCTCAGCTTCAGCTCGCGTGCGCCGACGGCAAACCCGTCCGGCTTCCACGCCTTGGTGGCGAGCGTCATGCGCTCCATGAAAACATCGGACGACAGGTTCGCATGCAACGCCGACAGTGCGGCAGGCGCCGTCTCATCGATGTTGAGCGCAGAACCGAGCGTCGCAAAGAAGCGGCGCTGTTCTTCGATCGGATCCTTCGGCGGCTCAGACGGCGCAATTGGTGCGATGTCCGAAACCGGCTCCGGCGCAGCCTCAACCTTCGTTTCAACCTTCGGCGCAACGTCAACGGCAGCGGCAGCGGCGACACGCGCCGACGTCGACATCGCAGGCGCATCGCCCGTCACCATGATCGGCGACTTGCCTGCGCGCGGGCGGCGCATCGACGAGAAGAAGGCTTCCGCCAGAAGACCGAGCAGCCCCATCCCGATCACGGCCGCGGCGACCATCATCGCCGGGTCCTGCTGAATAACGTTCAAGTCCATAAATCCCCCAACTCTCCAATAACGTCCGGCCTTAGATCCCCACCGAGCTGCCTGTGATCAAAGCCCTCATTCGAACGCAGGCGTCCCATCCGGCCGAAGCCGCATGCGCCTGACGTGCTGTCGAGTGCTCTGCTGCCCAATGCTCCGCCGATAAAGTCGGCGTAGGAATAAACTCAAGCCCGAAACAACCCCCCGATCAAGCACCCAGCGCCTGACCGCTGCGCAGCAGCCCGCGGACGCTAGGTCGAAACGAAACGCCTCGCAATGGCATTCGCTTCATCCACAATCGCGAACCCTTCGGCGTGATGCGCCGATGAGACGCTTTTCCCGTTGAAGGCGACGCGGCGAAATTGTGAAAGCGCACCCCGCGCGAAACATCACAGTTCCGCGACGGAAGTTCCATCGCACGCCCACTACCGTGGAATGAAGAGGACACTCGGATCCTCCCCGCCCGCGTGCCGGAAACACCGCACGAGGTCGTAAAAAATATCGGGCAGATCTGTGGACACGTTGAGCCCCAGCGCCTTTGCCGTATTCGCCATGATCGGAAACCCATGCGACCACTTGCCGCCGATCATCTCGTCCGCGATCGCGCAACTGCCGTCGAGCGTGTAGGTGCCGGCCAGAAGATCGCACGCCGTCGCGCGGCCTTCCGCCATGATCTTGCGCGCCTCTTCGGCGAGGATCAGGAACTCGTCTTTAATCGCTTCCTGCGGCTTCAACGCCAACAGCTGCAAGATCGACGGCGCAGGCATCCCATAGAGCTGCGTGTCGATCGGTCCCAGCGTCGCCTGCGCCCCCATCACGATCTGATCGGCGGCGAGCGCCACGCGCGTCCCGGCCGACATCGCGAAGTACGGCACGAACACCGTCTTGCGCGCGCTGTGCGCCTTGATCGCGCGCGCGATCTGCCGCCCCGCGAACGAGTTGCCGCCCTGCGTGTGCAGAATGATGTCGAGTGGCCGCGTCGGATCGCTGGCGACGAGCGCCGACAGCACGTCCTCAAGGTCCGCGAAATTGAACTGATCGTTCTCCATGTTCTCGCCATGGATCACGCACACGACGCGCGAGCCGCGCACCTCTTCGATGCGCCGGATCAAAGCCCCCGCGCGATCGGCCGCCAGCGCCGGCACCTGCACGCCCGCATGCGCCAGCCACACGGAGCGCGACGTCGACTTCGTATACTGCGGAAACACGGAAGGCGAACGCTCCGCAATCGCCGCGACGCCGCTGTCCAGCACGCCGACCGGCCCCGCATAACGCTGCCGCTCGCGATAGCTCTCGCCGCGCGTCTCGTCGCGATCCTTGTCGTCGAGATAGGTGACGCTCGACATCTCTTTCTCGGTCGCGCGCCGGCACGAACGAACGAGCTCGTAGACGTCATTCGGCATCGTCAGCGAAACGTTGAGCCCAAGCTCCTTCGCGATCGGCGCGGTAATCGCCCGGTCACGCGACCACTTGCCGGACACAAGCTCGTCCGCCAACCGGCAAACACCCTGGTGATCGCGCGCGTCGTCCATGAGTTCGCAGGTCAACCGCCGCGCCTCATCCAACATCTTCTTCGCGATGTCGGCCGAGATGATCGTCTCGTCCTCGACGCGCTCGACCGCCTTGCCCTTGATCCCCTGCAGCACCGACGACGCCGGTCCCGCGCCCACGAACGGATCGACTGGCGACATCGCCGAGTGCGCGCTCATGACGATCTCATCCGCCGCAAACGCCATGAACGTGGTCGAGCCCAGCGCGTAGTACGGAATGAACACGGTGGTCTTGCCGCGATGCGCCTTGATCGCCCGCGCGATCTGCTGCGAGGCGCGGATCAACCCGCCGGCCGAGTGCAGAATAATGTCGAGCGGCTTGTCCTTCGGCGCCTTGCGGATCGCCGTCAGCGTGTCTTCGAGATCGAGAACGTCGAGCCAATTGCGCTTCGAATGCTCGCGATGAATGATCGCAATCACGCGCGACCCGCGCTTGGCCTCAAGCCGCGCCAAAATCTCGCGCGTAGACCCCGTCATGGTCAGCGCCGGCGCATCCAGCGTGGAGGGAATATCGCGCGTATCGAACCGCGGCATCGCCTCGGTGATGAACGTGCCCCGGCCATACGCCGAGAACCCGTCATTCGCCGAAATCCCCTTGCCCCACCACCGCTTCGCCGGCGGCGCAACGACAGGCCGCACCGGCAATTGCGATACAGGAGCTTGCGAGACGGGCGCCGGCAACGCCAAGGGCTCCGGCATCGGTTGAGCACGCTGCGTCTCGCGCGGCGACTCCAACCGGCGCGGCGCTTCCAGCAACCGCGGCTCGGCATAACGAGGCTCCGCGTAGCGGGGCTCTTCATAGCGTGGCTCTACGTGCCGCGGATGATAGGCACGCGGATCGACGTCGCGCGGATGGGCATACCGAGGATCCGCATAACGCGGCTCGGGCGCATAGCGCCGCTCTTCGTACCGGGGATCAATCTCGCGCCGCTCGACATACCGGCGCTCGTCATAGCGCGGCTCGTCATAGCGCGGCTCTTCATACCGAGGCTCCACATATCGCGGATCTTGATAGCGCGGCTCACGATGCTGGTCGGCATAACGCGGCTCGACGTAACGAGGCTCGGCGCGCGGCCGGGCACGTTCTTGCTCGGCATAACGCTGTTCGAACGTCTGCGGCGGAGCCACCTTCGCCGCCTCAACGGCCGCTGCCGCCTCGACCGACCGCGCATCGCTCTCCGAGAAAGCGGTTTGCATCAACACCGTCGGCTGCGGCAACGCATCGCCTGCCTCGCGCCGCTCGCCTGGCGCCGCACGCTTCAACAGCGCGAACACCAGCAACAGCACTGAGACGAGAATGCACCCGCCCGCGATCGCATACGCGGGCCACGACGGTCCTGCCATCACGGCAAGTCCGTTCCACCCGCTAACGAACGCATCGGCGATGCGTGAGAGGACGACCCAAACGTCCACGCTACCCAAACCCCAAAAATCTCAAAGCGGCGACCCAGCACGCCAGTCCAAGATCGCCATTACCTAACCACGGAAGGAACCGCCGCAGAAGCGGTCAAGCCCACTCAACGACTCTTAATCTTGACGGCGCCGCCGCTGCTAACCACTTCCCCGCGCAATCCTCAACCAGTGAGTGCAGCCGGTGCGAAAACCATGCAAACCGATCCATCACGCCAACACATCCACGGGACCGGTCACCTGCCCCAAAACGGGACGCCACGCACGCAAATAGACGTGGTGGTCATCGACGACCACCAGCAAGAGGTCAGCGCGAACAGACCGGCGCCACAAGCAGCTGTCGCTATGTCCCCGTATCAGCAGGGACCTAAGGTCCCGCTAACCGGCATACCTGATAATAATACACATGTGGAATGGCGGACGAACGGCATGCCCCTTCTTCCAAAGAGCTGGCGCGTCCACGAAGGCCGCGACCCAGACAAAGAACTGCAGCTGATCCAACGTCGCTTCGAAGCGATCCGCCGCCGCGCCGATCGTCGCGAGCGCATGCTGAAGACGCTACACGAAGCCCGCTCGCAACTGCTCGCCGCATCGCTCGTCTTTGCTGCCACCTTCGCCGTCTTTTTCTTCAGCCCGTTCTCGCCGTGGGACACGCTGCGCCACGTCGCAGCCGCGCCGAACTGCAACGCCGCGCGCTTCGTCGAACTCGCGCCGGCCCGCCGAGGCAACCCCGGCTACTGGTCGGGCCACGACGGCGACGACGACGGCATCGCCTGCGAACCAAACCAGCGCGGACGCTCCGCCCATCGCTAGCCACTCCTCTTGCGGGAGAGGATCATTTTCCGCATTCGGCGAGAATGGGGGAGTGGTTGGCTGAGTCTTCATCTGCAACGCCGTTGCCTGCATAGAGTCAGCGCCCCCTCACCCGCTCGCTTCGCTCGCAAGGGGAGACGAGCACTGAGCCTTCAGTCACCTTTCGCTCGCCGTCCGGCACGACAGATGCCAGCATAATATCCTCTTGGCGGCCCTGCTGCCCATAAAGGGTGCACCCGCACCGGGCCACGCCGTGCTACTGACGCAGGCGTCCCATATTCGGCGCGGGAGGATGCGTGTTGTTGGGACATGCAGTTTGGACCGCCATGCCCATTTTCACGATCAGGCACGTCACCACCTATTCCTACAAGCGCACCGTGGGGTTCGGCGAACACCGGCTGATGCTGCGGCCCCGCGACGACGGCGATCAGACCGTCGTCGATGCGAAGCTCGACATCACGCCTGCGCCGGCCTTCATTGCCTGGTCGCGTGATGCGTTCGGCAATCACGTCGGCACGGCCCGCTTTGCGGAACGCGCGAATGAGCTTCGCTTCGACAGCACCGTTCGGCTCGAACACAAGCGGGCCACGTTCGATGCCGCCACGATCGAGCCGCACGCGAGCACTTTCCCGTTCATCTACGGCGAAGAGGTGCGTCGCCATCTCGCGCCGTTCACCGCACCGCCGCGACACGATCCCAAGCTCGATAGCTGGATTGCGCAATTCCTGCGTCAGGATGGGACAGCCGCCACGCACGACCTTCTCACGCGTCTGACGCAAACCATCCACCGCACGTTCAAACACGTCGGCCGCCACGAAAAGGGCATTCAGGCGCCGGACCAAACACTGAAACTGGCCAGCGGCAGCTGCCGCGATCTCGCCGTACTCATGATTGAGGCGCTCGGTAGACTTGGGCTCGCCGCGCGCTTCGTATCAGGTTACCTCAACGTCATCGGCGACGACGCGAACCGCACGACCGGCGGCAACACGCACGCGTGGGTCCAGGCCTACGTGCCCGGCCCCGGTTGGGTCGACTTCGATCCGTCGAGCGGCTCGACCGGCAATGAAAACCTCGTGCGCGTCGCGGTGGTGCACCGCGCGGGCGAGGCCATTCCGCTGCAAGGCACCTGGATCGGCGCGGCGGCGGATCACCTGGCGATGAAGGTGGCGGTCAAAGTCACCCCCGTGACATCATGATCGCGACGCAACCAACGACGGAACTTTCAACGCCCACTCACAGTTAAGTAAGACCGGCTTGCCCGGACACGAAGGGAATTCGATGAAAATTCGCGCGGGCTATGAAATTGCCTACGACTGCCCGCAACCGACGCCCATGATCCTAACGTTGAGCGTCCATCCGTCCCGCACCGCCGACCTCGTGACATGGGATCGCCTGCGCTTCGACGCGCCGACGCCCATACAAGCGAACACCTACCACGACAGCTTCGGCAATTTCTGCCACGTGATCGAAGCGCCCGCGGGCCGCCTCACCGTGTCAACCGACTTCACCGTGCAGGACAGCGGCGAGCTCGACATCGTCCCTCACGGCGCGCGCCAGCACGCGCTCAGCGAATTGCCGGTGGACGTACTGATCTTCTTGTTGGGCAGCCGCTACTGCGAGACCGACCGCTTGTCCGACATCGCCTGGTCGCTGTTCGGGCAAACGCCGAAGGGCTGGCCGCTGGTGCAGGCGATCTGCGACTACACACACGAACGCATCACCTTCGGCTATCAATACGCAAGTCCGACCAAGACCGCGTTCGACGCCAACTACGAACGCCGCGGCGTTTGCCGCGACTACGCGCATCTAGCGATCGCGCTGTGCCGCTGCATGAACGTGCCCGCGCGCTATTGCACCGGCTATCTCGGCGACATCGGCGTGCCCGTCGACGGCGAAATGGATTTCAGCGCCTGGTTCGAAGTCTATCTCGGCGGCCGCTGGTACACCTGCGACGCGCGCCACAACAAGCCGCGCATCGGCCGCATCCTGATGGCGCACGGCCGCGACGCCACCGACTGCGCGATCGTGACGTCGTTTGGCCCCTGCACGCTCGCCGGCTTCAAGGTCATCACCGACGAGATCCACTCGGCTTAACTTTACGCGGCCTTGCGCTTGCGGCGGCCGCGGACCGCGTTGTCGGGCACCCGGCCCAAGCCAAAACTCTTCGCAAAGGCCGAGCGAACGCGCGCGTAAGCCGGCGCGACCATCGGGTAGTCGTGCGGCAGGTTCCACTTCGCACGGTAGGCTTCCGGCGTGAGATTATGGTGCGAGCGCAGATAGCGCTTCAGCATCTTCAACGGCTTGCCGTCTTCCAAGCAGATGATGTGCGAGTCGGTGACCGACTTCTTGATCGACACCGCCGGCGTCAACACGCCGCTCGAGGCCTTACCGTTGCCGCCGTTCAGATCGGCCAGCGCCTGGTGAATGCTGCGCATCGCGACTGGAATGTCGGCAGCCGGAACATGGTTGCGCGCGACGTACGCCGAGACGATGCTCGCCGCCAATCCGACGAGCTGTGTGTCGTCGACGGGGATGGGTGTTTCCGGCTGGTCGTCGGCGTTTGGGCGGGCGCGTGCTGGCATCTGAACCTCGTTGTGGGATCGAGACCGCGGGTAACACCGGTCGCGGCTGTGGACTACTGATCTGACGTCACGTTGCCGCGAGAGCCGCGGCCGCCTGTTCATGCGCGATGGCAGCTTGCACCACGGTCGCCCGCGCCTGCCGGAGCGTCAAAACACGCGCAATCCGGCGCAACGTGGCCGCTTCTTTGAGGTGGAGAGCGATACGCTCCGCAATCGATTGGGTCTGAATCACTCATCCACCGCTACAAACGCATTCCCGGGCCGATTAGCAAGAACAAGCGACGGACGCATTGGTTCCTGCCCCCTACGAACTTTTTCAGACTGTGACAACCGTCGGCCAATCTCGTAGCAGAGTGCCATCGTCGCCTCCGTCGTCGGCCAATCGCCAAGCGCCACCGCCGCCGCAGCCCTGCTGCGCAAAACCATCGAAACGCCGCGGCGGCAGATCACCCCTTGGCACGCATCAGCATGCCGTAGAGATCCCGCGGATCATCCGGATCCGCGATCATGTCGAGCTCCTGCACGAACGACGTGCCCTTCACCCTCGCATGGACATAGCGCAGCGCGGCGAAGTCTTCGATCGCAAAGCCCACGCCGTCGAAGAGCGTGATCTGCTTCGCGTTGGTGCGGCCCGGCGCAAGCCCCCCGATCACCTGCCAAAGCTCCGTCACCGGATGATCGGGCGCAAGCTGTTGGATCTCACCCTCGATGCGCGTCTGCGGCGTGTACTCGACGAAGATGTCGGAGCGCAAAAGAATGTCGCGGTGCAATTCCGTCTTGCCCGGGCAGTCGCCGCCGATCGCGTTGATGTGCACGCCCGAGCCCACCATGTTGTCGGTCAGGATCGTCGCCAGCTGCTTGTCGGCGGTGCAGGTCGTGATGATCTGTGCGCCTTCCATCGCCGCCTCCGCGTGTCTGCACGACGTCACGCGCAAACCGGTGCCGGCGAGGTTCGCCGCGCACTTCGCGGTAGCGGCAGGATCGATGTCGTAGAGCCGCACATGCTCGATACCGCACAGAGCGCGAAACGCGAACGCCTGAAACTCCGACTGCGCGCCGTTGCCGATCATCGCCATCGTGTGGGCACCCTTCGGCGCCAGGTGCTTTGCCACCATCGCCGACGTCGCCGCTGTGCGCAGCGCAGTCAGAATCGTCATCTCCGACAGCAGCAACGGATAGCCGGTCGCGACATCGGCCAGCACGCCGAACGCCGTCACCGTCTGCAAACCCGCCGCCATATTCTTCGGATGGCCGTTCACATACTTGAATCCGTAGAACTCCCCGTCCGACGTCGGCATCAACTCGATCACGCCGACGTCCGAATGGCTCGCCACGCGCGGCGTCTTGTCGAAACGCTCCCAGCGGCGAAAGTCCGCTTCGATCTCCGCCGCCAGCTCGATCAGCACGCGATCAAGCCCCACATGCAGCACGAAGCGCATCATGTTCTCGACGCTAATGAACGGCACAAGCGCTAATTTTGACGGCGCGGACATGAGTTCATCCTATCCGTGATGACCGCGCGTCGGCCGGTCGAACACCTTGCGTCCCATCAAACTGGCGACGAGATCGACCATCAACCGCGCCGTTCGCCCGCGCTCATCCAGAAACGGATTGAGTTCGGCAAGATCCAGCGACGTGACCAGATTCTGTTCGCACAGCAACTCCATCACGAGATGCGCCTCGCGAAACGTCGTGCCGCCCGGCACGGTCGTGCCGACACCCGGCGCAATCGACGGATCGAGAAAATCGACGTCCAGGGATACGTGCAGCATCCCCTTCTTATGCTCGACCAGCTGCAAGAACTCGCGCAAGGGCGCGACGATCCCGCGCTCATCCAAGACGCGCATGTCGTTGATGGAATAATCGCGTCCCTTCAACGCCGCCTGCTCCGCCGCATCGACCGAGCGAATGCCGAAGAGACAAATGTGCCGCGCCGGCACGGGCGCCGGAAAAGGCGGAAACGCATCGAACCCCTCGCGCCCGGCTATGTAGGCGACCGGCATGCCGTGATAGTTCCCGGTGTCCGACGTCGCCGGCGTATGCACGTCCGAATGCGCGTCGAGCCACAGCACGAAGAGCGGTCGTCCCTTAGCTTTCGCATGCGCCGCGACACCGGCGACCGTGCCCAGCGACATCGCATGATCGCCGCCGAGAAAAATCGGAAACCCCGCATCCATCGCTTTGAGCGAGACTTCGCTCAAAGCCTTCGCCCAAGCAACGGTCTCCGCCTCGCCGTGAACATGCGGCAGCGAATTCGGCCGCTCGACCAGCGGCGCAGGCTTCGCATCACCCCAATCGCTCACGCGATGACCGAGATCGGTGAGCATCGTGGAAAGCCCTGCGACGCGATAAGCGGTCGGTCCCATCAAACAGCCGGGCGTCTTCTGCCCGGAATCGACAGGCGCCCCGACAAGAATGCAATTCCTAGACACGGCCAAAGCGACTCCTAAAAGCAAATCGCTTTCAGGATATCAGCAATGGCCAGGCGAAGCGAAATGCCCCGCTCAAAAGTACTGAAATATCTCTTCGAACTCGCCCGACGCAATCATCGCAACGATTAGGAGGACAAACGGCACGACCGCAGCCGCAATCCCTACGATCGCGACGACGCTGGCGCGAACCCACCCGGCGCGCCCGTCGAACCCGTCCTTCGCCCGCCACACCAAAACATTGCCCGCCAACCCCACCCCCGTCAGCTGGCACAGCGCAAACCCGATCGCCGGCGGCAGCAGATAAAGAAACGGTGACACAGTACCAGCCACCGCCGGATCCTTGAAATACCAATACGCCTTATCCAGCGCGTTGAAGCACAGCTCCGCCGCGATACTCCCGCCAAGCCACGTCAGCACCACCAGCACCGCCGTCACGAAGCTCCGCCCAAGTCCGGCGCGCGGCGCCCCGCCCCGCGCGGCCAAGCGCGTCCCAATCATCACCGGCAACGTCGCCACGGCCCCACCGACGACCGCAAAGAACAGCGCCACCATCGACAGGCCCAACAACCCTTCGATGTAACCCTGTTGCGTCTCCTGAACGCCGTCGACGATGCGTCCCGCGCTCGCCGCAATCACCTGCGTGCTGATCCAAAGGCACAACATGCTTACCAAGATCGCGCGAAAGAACCCAAAGACGCCGGCGAACACGGCGAACTCGGCATGCATGCGCCACCACATCACCGCGGCGCACGCCAGGATCGGCAACGAATAGACGTTGACAACGAAGTCGAACCACTCGGCCGTCAGCGGCAACGTCGTCGTGTGGTACATGTCGCGCCCACCCGCCTCGACCTGCAAAATCGCGACGAGAAAGAACGCGAAGAACCCGAAGAACGCCGCCGTGAACGCATACCCCCACCCGGGCGGATTGTCCCACTCGTAGAGCTTCCCAACGACACGCAGCACCGGCCCGGCAATCGCCGCCGAAATCGCAGCCACCACCGACAGCAGCAGAATGAGATAGACGACGGCGAGCATGATGATGCCCCCGCCGCCGGGTATCGGCAGTCCACCGTAATACCACTGCACACGTTCGCGCGCCGGATCGAAGGGCGGCAAGTTCGGATCGTTCGTCAAAGCGAGGCCTCAGTACGAAATGACAACGACGCGATTATAGGGCTCGTGCACATCGGGGCCCGTCGGCACGACAGGTTTGTCCGCGCCCACGCCCGACACCGCGATCGTCACGCTCTCCGGCACGCCGCCGCGTCGCAACGCCGCCGCGACGGCTTGCGCGCGAAAGCGCGACAACGCCATCGGCGCCATATCCGCGGTATCAGCGTGCCCGACAAGAACGACATTCCGCACGCCCTTCTCGCGAATGTCCTTTACCGCGTACTCGATAACCTCATGCGCGGGATTCGTCAGCGCGGCGGATTTCTGGTCGAAGAAGATCCTGAACCGCTCTTGCGCTGCCGACGCGGAGAGGCACAAGAAAAGCGCCGCCGCCACGACCACCGCCCGCTGCAACATCATCCCGTCCCCGCTTCACCCGATTGAGTCGCCGCACTTCACCACCCTTTCGGCCGCCGCGCGAGCATTCCGGCTGTCGCACCGCATAGATGTTGCCCGCCGATCACAGGAATGAGTACGGTGGCCCCGAATCCGCCGTGGCAAAAGGTTCGCACGATGCGCCGTATCGCCTTTCTTCTCCTGGCCTTCGCAGGACTCAACGCACACACCGCGTGGGCGAGCGACAATTGGATCATCTACAAAGGCCAAGCCGCATCGTGGGGCTACGACGCTGGCGACCTCGGCCATAATCAGCAATTCGGTCAGATCACCGCAACGTCCGCCACATACAAACGGCGAGGCGACGTTCTCGACGGCGTGCCGTACCACTACGCAGTCACCACCACCGTGCTCGATTGCACCGAACGCACCGTGCGCATCAAAGAAATCGCGCTCTACGACAAAGACGCAAGCTTGGTCGACAAACTCGCCGCAAACCCGACCGCGCCCGCCGCACCGGTCGCCGGCAACGACGCCGACCAAATCAGCAAAATCCTCTTCAGCATCGGCTGCCAAGACAAACACGGGCCCCCAGGCGCCATCGAAGTCAAAGGCTTCGCCGCCGCGATGCTGAAGATGAAGCTCACCGACTGACGCAAGCAACCCGAAGGATCGCGCCGATGAAGCTGAACGAGGTCGAATACAACATCGACGGCAAGCCGTATCGGGGCTTCCTCGCCGACGGCTCGAATGGGCGCAAGGTGCCGGGCATCCTCGTGGCGCACGAGGGTGGCGGCATGACCGGCCACCCGAAGGAACGTGCAAAGATGCTGGCCGAACTCGGTTACGTCGCCTTCGCAATGGACACGTTCGGCGAAAAAATCGTGAGCCGCGAACAAGCCATGTCGACCATCATGGGCCTGATGAGCGACCTGCCGACGCTGCGCAAACGCAGCCAAACCGCACTCGACATCGTCAAGGCCCAACCGAACGTCGACCGGAAACGCACCGCCGCCATCGGCTTCTGCTTCGGCGGCACGACGGTCCTCGAACTCGCGCGCAGCGGCGCCGACATCGGCTGCGTCGTCGGCTTCCACTCGGGCCTCGCGACCAGCGCCCCGCAAGACGCGAAGAACATCAAGTGCAAGGTGATGGTCTGCCTCGGCGCGGCAGACCCCATCATCCCCGCCGAACAACGCGAAGCCTTCGTGAAGGAAATGCAGGCCGGCAAAGTCGACTGGCGCATGGAGCTCTACGGCGACGCCGGCCACAGCTTCACCAACCGCGAAGTCGACGCGATGAACATTCCCGGCTTCGCCTATCACGAAGCAACGGACAAGCGCTCCTGGCGGACGATGCGCGACTTGTTCGACGAAGTGCTGGGACCGATCTAAGCATGACGATCACCATCGAACGCACGACGCACGCCACCGACGACGCCCACGCGCTGATCGAGGAACTCGAAGCCGACCTCTCCGGCGACTTCGAGCCGCATCAACGTCACGGCCTCAGCCTCGACAAGATCTTCCAACCGCACATCGCCTTTTTCATCGCCCGCGTCGACGGCAAAGCGGTCGGTTGCGGCGGCATCGCCTTCGAGGAAGGCTTTGCTGAACTGAAGCGCATGTACGTCCGCCCCCACGCCCGCGGCACGGGCGTGGTCCAAGCCGTCATTGCGCAACTCGAAGCCGAAGCAAGAGCGCGCGGCGTCACCCGCCTGTTGCTCGAAACCGGCGACGTCCTGCACGCCGCCATCCGTGTCTACGAACGGGCCGGTTTCAAACGCTGCGAAGCCTTCGGCGACTACTTGGCTCTACCGCCGAACACGATCGAACGCAGTGTGTTTCTCGAAAAGCGCCTGGCGTAAACGGCAAAGCACAACGCCGCGTTCGCTCACACACAACATGGCGGAACGCACCACACCTTAACCACTCGTTAACCTCGCTTAACCAGCATTAAGCTTTGATTCTGGGGGCGTTGTATAATGAGTATGTTTTATCGCTTGGTGATGAATTCGGTCTGCCGCAGCAACCATCACCGGCTTGCGATCGATGCATTGCGGCATTTGAAGAATCCGCAGGCCGAAGCCTGGCGCGATCTCTTCCTCGACAACCACGGCAAGTACCTCGCTGGCGCAAAAGCGCCGGATGAGGTCTTCAAGGACTTCAAAAACCACGTCCTGCACGTGCGCGACGGCGACTGGGGCGGCGCCCCGATGGCCGCACGCGAGTGGTACAAGCGCACCGTGCGCGCGCTGCAGGAGAAGGACTGGCCGCACGCCGCCTACTGCGCCGGCGTCATGAGTCACTACGTCGTCGACCCGATCCAGCCGCTGCACACGGGGCAGACGGAGGAAGAAAACGTCATCCACCGCGCCGTCGAGTGGAGTTTTTCCAAGAGCTATGCCGATCTGCAACAGATCCTGGAGCAGGACCTGGGTGGCTACACAGAGGTCGCAATCTCACCGGGCAACGACTGGCTTGAACAAACGATCCGCGCCGGTGCGCGGCATGCGAACCAGCACTACGAAAAGGTCGTCGACCACTTCAACTTCAAAGCGTCGGTGAAGGACCCCAAGGCCGGCCTCGACCAGGAACTGAAGGACATCACCGCCAAGCTCTTGGGCTACGCGTCGATCTTGCTGGCCCGCGTCCTCGACCGCGCCTTCGCCGAAGCCGCGGTCGCGCCGCCGAAAACGAACCTGACGCTTTCCACCATCTTCGCCGTCATGGCCGTTCCCATCCGCGCCGTCCTGAAAACGATCGGCGACGTGAAGGAACGCCTGCTGGTCGCCGCGATGTACGAAGAATTCCGCACCACCGGCAAACTGCGCGACACGCTCAGCGAAGACGACAAGATCGTCCGCGAACTCCACGCAACCGAAGTGCTGAAGAAGCCGATCTCGACCCTCGACGCGCAATGGCCGCGCGAGACAGGCACCGCGCACGGCACCGGCAAACCGGCACGCTCACTGAAGAAGGCGCCGAAGCCGAAAGCGGAGAAGCCGCGCCGCGAAGCAAAGCCCGCGCCCGCTGCAAAAGCGAAAACCCCGCCGCCGCCCGCGAAAGGCGCATCAGGCAAGCCCGCCATCGTGCCCGCGCCGGGTTCACGCATCCGCCTGAGCATCGACGCGCCGGTGGAAGACGCACCGTCGATCGGACCCAAGACCGCGACGCGCTTCACGGCGATCGGCATCAACACGGTGAAAGACTTGCTCTCGGCGTCACCCGATGGCGCGGCCGCACAAATCAAATTCCGCCACATCAGCGCCAGCGTCATCCGCGATTGGCAGGCGCAAGCCGACCTCGCCTGCACGGTCCCCGACATCACAAGCTTGGCCGCACAGTTGCTCGTCGCGGTCGGCATGCGCGAAGCCGACGACCTGGCGAACGCCGACGCCGACATGCTGGTCAACATGATCGAGGAATACTGCGAAAGCGCCGACGGCCTGCGCGTCCTCCGCGACGCCCCGCCGCCCAGCCGCGAAAAAGTAAAATCCTGGATCGCCGCCGCCCGCGACATCGCCGCCAAACGCGCGGCGTAGGCCGGACACCAGGTGCCGCGCGCGGGGGAACCACCCGGCGCGGCACCAATTCGCCTCGAGATGCGTTCTGAGAGCTTATGAGTTCCTGAACGCTCTGAGGACGCTATGCAAACACCTGCGCAATCGACGCTAATCCTGGCCCGCATCATCGGCCCGCTTTTGGTGGCGATGGGTCTCGCCGTCGTCATCCGCCCGAGCGTTTTCATCGGCGTCGTCGACTCGTTCGCCGCCGATGCGGTGACGCCGTTGATGTGGGGCTTCGTGGCGCTGCTCCTCGGTCTCATCGTCCTGGCGTTCCACCGCTTGTGGAACACGTGGACCGAAATCGCGATAACCGTGATCGGCGTGATCTCGGTCGTGCGCGGCTTGATCCTCCTGTTCATCCCGACCCAGGCCATCGCCGTCGCCCGCGACCTCCTCGGCACGGCGCCTGCCGTCGTAATGCTCGCCGCCGTCATCGCCGCGCTGCTGGGCGCCTGGCTCGCCTATGTTGGCTATGGCGAAGAACTGCGCAGCACGACCCGCGACGCCGAACCGCCGGCCGATACAGCCCTGCGCGACGTCACCACCTAGCCCGAGATATCGACGCCAGCGCTGTTGAGCAGCGCGCTGCGCAACACCGCGTCGTTCTTCAGCCGCTGGCGCAATTGGCCGACCGTCGCGTGCGCGTCGATGGTATCGGCGGAGTTCAGCGCCATCACCTGCGTGTTGACCATCTCGACGGCGCCCGGTGAACGATCGCGGATCTTCACCGCATCGCTCGCATCGGCGAGCGCCAGCGTGCGCATGAGCGCGCCGACTTCCATCTCGACCTGCGACACGGCCAGCGCCAACCGAGCGCGCTCCGCATTCTGCGTCGCCGTCGCCGCTTCGACGGTGGCGTTGGCGGCAGCGGTGCGTGAATCCGCCGCCTGCTTTTCCTGAACGGAAGCGACCGCCTGCTGCGCCGCCGCCACCGACGTGGCTTGCGACGCCGCGCCGCGCAACCGCGCCTCGCTCAAATTCGCTGCCGCCTGCATCTGCCCGCGCACGGCAGAGCCGATCTCAGCCCGCTCAGCCAAATAATCGGCGGCAGCGCCCGTCGCGATCATCTGCGCCGTGCCGAAGCCGACATCTGGCGCGCCGCCGTTCTCGGCCATGCGCGTCGTCGGCACGTTGTAGCCGGTCGACACCATCGCGAGCGCCGAGGGGAAATGATCGCCCGCCTTCGGATCGTCCGGATTGGTCCCGCTCTGCACCGGGAAATACGTCATCTCGCGCCGCTGATAACCGAAATGCAGCTGGGGCCAGTTCTGCGTGCTGACGCCCGACTCGACGCGCAAGCCCCAGTCCGTCTGTGTCCCCACAACCGCAAGCCGCCGCTCGCCCGAGCAACCGAGATTCGCCTCGCACATCGCCTTGTCGCGCACGCGCGTCCATTGCGAGGCGATGGCGTTGATGCACTCGCTGCGCTGCGGCTCGACCTCGCTGCTGCAAATCTGATCCTGCAATTCCTTCAGGTTCAAATTCTTCTTGCCCGCAAGCAGCATCGCCGCCGAGCCGGTGGCCAGCGTCTGGTTCACCTCCGGCGCAAACACGCTGCCACCGGCGACGAAGCCCGCGATCACCGGCGGCACCGCGCCGGTGTCGGTATAGGTCGGCGCCACATAACGCTCGCGCCGCTTGTAGCCGACCTGCACACGCGCATCCCTCGGCTCCGCACCGATCGAAATGCCGCCCGCCGTCTCAACGAAGATCGCGTTCGGATCCGCGCAACCCGCCAGAACACTCGCGCCCAGCAAAACGACGACGATCTTGTTATGCATAACTCGCTCTCATCCGTTAATTGAGCCGCGCAGGAGATCCTGCACGCTCGCCTGCGCCGGCTCGACCGCCACTGCCGAAGGCAGGCGAGGCCAGGCGACCAACGCATTCTCATTCGTCACTTCAAGCAACGTCTGCCGGTGATACCCGACGCCGAAATGCCGGTCGCGCGCCCCAACCCCGACCGAAATGCCCGCAACCGCAATATCGAACAACTCGCCCGCACGCCCGCGATCGACGGCCGGCAACGAACACCAACGAAAGCCGAAGCCTTCATCGGTGGAACAATCGCCCGGCCTATCGTCGCTGACGCGAAGCGCAGGCGCGCCGGCCCATTGATTGCGCAAATCGGCAACCGTCAGCTCGACCTCGCCAACCGCAACCGACGCGCCGCGAAACGCGTCATCGACCCACACGCCGTAGAACTGAAACCGATGCACATCGCCGACGGACGCGGCCGCGCCAGGCACGTCGTTCGCGACGGAGAACAACCCGACCACCTGCCGCCGCCCGTCGCCGTCCTCAAAACTGAAAGCACACCCGCCAAGCGCAAACGCAAGCAGCGGCGCGGCGCTGTAAAGCGCACGCATCCGGCCGAGCACGTCCCATTTGCTCCGCGAATCCCCCGTCATGTGCCGAACGTGCGCGCCAACGCACGCGAGGGCAATTTGAACCCGTCACGTCCCAGGCGATCCGCACACGGACTGTTGCCGCCTTGCGCGCTTTAACGATTTGTTAAGACATCGAGGGGCGATTCGACACGCCGTCTCGTAATGGAACTCAGTCGGCCGGCTCGCAGGGCCAGGCGGACGGCGCGGCTTTGCACTGCTCGGCGGCGCCGCGATAGACGCGGCCCTCGCGCATCACGAACTTCATCCGCTCAAGCACCGTAACGTCGGTCAGCGGATCGCCCTTCACTGCAATAATGTCGGCAAGCCGCCCCGTTTCGATCGCACCGTAATCCTTTTCGACCTTGAGCAGCTTGGCCCCGGTCCGCGTCGCCGCGACGATCGCCTGCATCGGCGTCATGCCGTAACGCACCATGACGGCGAACTGCTTGGCGTTGTCGCCGTTGGGATAGACGCCGGCGTCCGTGCCGAAGCTCATGGTGACGCCGGCCTTCAGCGCCTTGCGGAAATTCTCGCGCTGAATCTCGGCGATATCGCGGTCCTTCTTCAGATACTCCTCCGGCGTGCCGTTCTTCGCGCCCTCGGCCTGCGTGTAGTCGGTGTTGTAGATGTCCATGGAAAAAACCGTGCCCGCACGCACCGCCATGCGAATGCCTTCGTCATCGACCAGGCTCGCATGCTCGATCGAATCCGCGCCCGCGCGGATCGCGATCTTGATGCCCTCGGCGCCGTGCGCATGCACCGCGACCGTACGGCCCATGAAATGCGCCTCATCGACGATCGCTTTCGCTTCCTCGAACGTATATTGCGGGGCGCCCGGCTCGTCGCCCTTCGAGAACACGCCGCCCGTGCCGCAATACTTTATCAGATCGGCGCCGTATTTGATGTGCCGGCGCACCATCTTGCGCACCGCGTCAACGCCGTCGGCGACGCCCTCGGCGGAATGATTGTATTCGGGCGCGAGATTGTTCTCGTCGCAATGCCCCCCGGTGATGCCGATCAGCGGACCCGACGCAAAGACCCTAGGCCCCATCACATCGCCGCGCTCGATCCCGTCGCGCAAGCCGACGTCCGAGTATCCCGTCGCGCCCACATTGCGCAACACGGTGAAACCCGCGAGCAGTGAGCGGCGCGCATTCATCACGCCCAACACCGCCTCACGCCCCACCGACACATGATAGTAGTCATAGAACGAGATGGTGGGATCGCTCGTCACATGCGTGTGCGTGTCGATGAAGCCCGGCAACACCGTGTAGTCGGAAAGGTCGATCAGCGGCGCCCCAGCCGGATAACTGACGGCCGCCTCCGGCCCCACGGCCGTGATGCGCTTGCCTTCGATCAGAATGAGCTGGTTCTGCAGCACGCGCTCGCCGACGACATCCACAAGTCGGCCCGCCTTAACGACGACCATGTCTGTGGCAAGTGCGGGCGTCGCGAACAACCCGGCGCAAACGACCGCCGCAGCCTTGAACAGTCTCATGAGCATCCCCCGAAGCAATGACGCTAAGTGAGCGCATCGCCGCCCGCGGGCGCAAGGCCTTTTCAGTTTACCATCGGCATCGGCCTAAACGCGCAGCAGCTTGAGGACAAAAGTGAGTACGCCCGCGACGCCGGCGCTGCCGAGAAACCCGATACCCGCACCCTGGAGAAGCGCCTCGTTCGGATCGACAGCCGTCGCCATCGCCGATCCCGCGGACGCAAAGAACGCACCCGCAGCCGCACCGATGACGGCCGTCCCGATCACAGCGACAAGGACCCGCCGCCCGGTCACGAAATACAGAACAAGAAACACGACTGCTGGCACCGCCAGCAGTCCCAAGATAATCGACACCATGCCGCCGCTCATTTGCACACCACTTCGACGCGGCGGTTCATCGCTCGTCCGTTCTCGTCGTTGTTGCTCGCGATCGGACGCACTTCGCCCACGCCCAGCGCGCCGATCCGCTTGTTCGAGATGCCGCGCTTGACCAAGTCGGCGACCACCGCGTTCGCGCGATTCTGCGACAGCGTTTGATTATACGCGGTCGTGCCCTCGCTCGACGTGTGCCCCTCGATGTTGATCGAAGCGCTCGTGTCGCCCTTCAACCCGTCGTAAAGCGCAAGCAACACCGGCTCCGCATCCTTGCGGATGACGGCCGAGTCGAAATCGAAATTGATGCCGTGAATGATCGACCCGCAGCCGAGCTTCACCACCGGCGTCGCGCAATCCGACTTCGTCCCCTTCGCCGCCACCGGCGTGCTGTAAAGCCGGAACGGCCCGCCGTTCGACGACCGCACGCCACGCAGTTGCCCGTCCGGCGCGACGGAGAGAATGAACGCACTCTTCGTCTTGTCCGACCGGTCGAGCCCCGTCGCACGCAACACGCTGCCGCTCACCGTGCCGGTAAGATCGCCCGTCCGATCGAAACAGCCCGACACGACCGCGCCTTCCTGCGACAGCGCCATGACATTCGAACCCTGCTTCCAAACGCCTTTGAACTTATCGGAGAACGAGGCCGGCTCTTGCGTACCGTTGCCGATGACCTCGCTGAATTCCAGCGCGCCCTCGCCGCGCGGCAGATCGATCCCGCCGGCGAGCTTCAGCTTCACCCACCGCACCGCCGCCTTCTTCGCGAGCGTCAGTTCGGTGACTTCGCCCTTCTTCTTGTGCGTGGAGAGCGTCGCCGAGGCGAGCAATTCGTACCCTTCGCTCGCGCTCTTCGACGATCCGTACACCTCGACGACCCGTGTGAACGTCGCGCTCGGACTGGGCGTCTCCAGAACCTGCGGCACCGCAAAGCGATCGAACGTCGTCGCCGCTGGAAGCTCATAGACGAACTCGGTCGACGTCTCCGCTTTGCCTTTGTTCACGACGACAAAGCCCGGCGGGCTGCCGTCGATGATCTTCACCGCATGCTCGAAGTTCGCGCCAAGCTTAGCACCGTCGCCGCCGATCGACAGCGGCACCGCACCTTGTGCAAAGGTCAAATAGTCGACGCGCTCGACGTCCGTCTCATCCGCCGCCTGCGCGCCGGCTACGCCCGCGATCAAAGCAGCAGCAATCCCCCGCAACGCGCGGTCAAAGAACATCCGATGCATGAGACACCTCGTCTGAGACTCGATCAGAAGAGGCGAGTATAACCGTTAAGGCGCGCGCGCGCTCACCACGCCGAGCGGAAACTTGCACGTTTGACCGATGTCGCACGGCACGACGCCGATCGGATCGGGCTTGTTGTAGTCGTCCCATTCGTTGAGTTCGACGGTGAAGGCCGCGTTCGGCACCGGGATGGCGCCCGTCGTGCAGCGGAATTTCGCCTTGCACGCCGCAAGCACCGGATCGAGCGGCCCGTAACACTTGCGAAGTTCGCTGCCTTCGCGAATGCAAATCTGCAGCTCGGGATCCGTCATCGGCCAATCCCAATTCTGACCGTTCGCTTTGCGCGCGCTGAACTCGATGTCGAAGCGCGCCATGCGCTGCCACTGCCCCGGCACGTAAGTCGGCTCGACCTCCATGCGCACTTGGCCGGCCGGCGTGTTCTGGACATAAGCTTGATACTGCCCCGGTCCCCAGTAGACCGCTGCCGCGCCAACCGCGATGCCGATGATGAACCAGCCGAATCCGCCGCCACCCGATTTCTCTGCCATTTGGGTCTCCAGTTGACCGAACGTGCGCTTCTAGATTGCAGCCAATCATGGCCTCACCGTGTCAGGTCAACCGGCGGATGATGTGACGAATACAATCGGCGGCAGAGCGAACGCGTCGGGATTCATCAGGTTTCGCCGGAATCGCGAGATTTGAGCCTGTGAGCGGGTCCGAAGGACTAGCTCTGGGTTGCCGTCCAGCAACTACCATTGATGGAAGCATGACACCCATACACGCGATGGTTGACCGCCCGCTCCGCTCCTAAGAAGAATACGTGAACTGGCCGGGTCGAAGTCGTCGGGGGGCGGCTTCGGGCGCGATTCAATCGCATTTTCGATTGATCCGCGAGGACTGTTGGACCGGTCGGTTTCGTTGGCGTTCGTCTGTCAAAGGACATTCGCCGGCGCAGTGGGGGATCGGGATGCTGAAGCCGCGACGCAAACTCCGGGCCGTTGCGAAAGCATCATGAGCACCAAGCGCGCGCACGACGACGGCACGGCCAACGCATCATGCCCCACCTGTCAGGGTAAAGAGAACATGCGTCGCCAAATCGATGACGAAGCCGATGCAGAAGCCCGGAAGAGATTCCGGCTCTTCGTCGTTCTCTATCTCGCGTACCCGGCAATCATCCTAGGTCTGCTCGGCGTCATCGGCGCCGGCGCTTTCATGTATCTGAAGGGCGATCAGGGAGAGCCGACGCAAATCGCCGGGCCGCAACCGCCCTGGTGTTATCCCGGCAGCATGGCAGGCTATGGCCCGCCGACAGCCGCATCGCCGTCCGCCGGCGGATTCGAACCGGCGATCGCGCCCAGCGGATCGTTCACGCCCACGATCACGCCGCAAATCGGCATCCCGAATATCGCCAGCACCGTGCAAGCCGCCGGCAACTCCGCGCGCGAACGCATCGCCTACTACGTCTACGTCAGCATCCGCGCCGCCGATGGCGCACAGGATGCGCGCTATCAGCGCAGCATGATCGGCCTCAGCCAAATCGAACAAGGCGTCGCCCGCCAACAATTCGTCGAGCGCAGCCGCAAAGACGGCCGCCTGGGCTTCATCCGCTTGGGCATCACACAACTCGGCACCGAAGCCTACGAGATCGCAGAGAAGAACAACCTGATGGTGCCTTTCTGCGCACCAAACGATTTCGCGGCGCAGGACAAGCGCGCGGCCTACGTGAACTTCGCCGTCGCCAGCTATTGCGACACCGCCAGCACGACGCGCGCGAACGACTGGCTGATGGCCGTCGCCGGTTACGAGGGCTACACCGACGAACAAAAGGCCGCGATGCAGGCCGAAGCCGCGAACTACCTTGCCGGCGAACCGCAGGCGTGCGCCGTGCAGCTCGTCGACGAGCCGCCGATAGGTTCGATATCGGACGGCTACGACGACGACAGTTACGAGGAGCCTCAATCCGACAGCTCGCCGCCGTCGGCCTTCTCGCCGCCGGACTTCTCGCGCGGCGGTGACAGCGGCGGACGACGCGGGCGCATGTCCGAAGAAGAACAACGCGCCGCCGAAGCGCGCTGGTACCTGAACGCCGGCGACGCAGCGCTCAACAGCGGCGACACGCGCACCGCGCGCGATCTCTGGCAGCGCGCGATCAGCGCCGGCCGTCGCTACGGTTCGCAAGCCTCGATCACCGCGCAAAAGCGCATCCAGAACCACACGCTGACCTGCCACCCGCGCCGCGACGCGCTGAAGCGCATCTCGCGTGAATACGCACAGCTGCAGGGCGATCTGGTCGACATGCGTGCGATCCAACAGGCGTTGAGCGCGCTCGGCCACTATGACGGCCCGACCAACGGCTCGTTCGGACCGCTGACCCGCGCCGCGATCCGCAAGTTCCAGCGCGAGATGGCGTTCGACGAAACCGACACGCTGTCGCCGATCCAAACCGTCTACGTTGTCTGCAACGCCGCGCAGATCGCGCGCGATCCCTCGTCGCAGAACATTCTGGGCATCATGTATGCGACGGGCCTCGGCGTGCGCCTCAACGTCGACCTCGCGCTCGAATGGCTGCGCACCGCGTCGGGCCGCCGCTACGACAAGTCGACCTATCACCTGGCCATCATCTACGGCACCGGCATCGTGCTGAACTCCTACCGCTTGTGCGACATCGCGCAGAACGTGGAGCAGGCCGATCAGTACCTGCGCGAGGCGGCCAGCCAAGGCAACGGCGACGCAATAGCGGCCTGGCGCAGACACGGACACAAATCGCCCGAAGCGCGCTGGCGCGCGATCGAAGACGAATTGCTGAGCAATCCGACCTTCGCCAAAGCGCGCGAACTCACGCCGATCGGCAAGACCTGCGTGAGACCGGAACGCGACGAAGCGCCGATCGGACCACCGCCGGCACAAGAACTGCAGCCGGCGCCGGCGCCTGCGCCGCCGCCGGCTTCATCAATACCACCTGCCGGTACGGCAAGTTGAGCGAGTATGCGGGGAGAATGACCTGATGAGCTGGATGTCAACGACTTTGAGCTTGGGCGCGGTGGTGGGCTTGCTCGCCCTCGCCGGCTGCAAGACCGGTCACTATCACGACGAACGCATTGCAAGCCCTGTCTCGATCGCCAAACAGGCGTGCGAGATCACGGGTCTCGCCGAAGAACGCGACGTCATGATGAGCACCATCAACGAGGACTATCCCGGCGAGCCCGGACCGACGACCGAACACCGTTGGACCATCATGAAGGACAAGCTGCTGGAATATCGCGCCGAAGTCGAAGCGAGCTATCGCTTCGTAACGGCCAGCTGCAACTCCTACAACCTCTGCATGGAAAACAACGGCTACAACGAACAAGCCTGCTCGCAAACGCGCCAAGCCTGGGTCTCAAGCCAAGAGAAGTTCAACCATCTGGCCATGTCGCTGAACAGCCGCCCCTGGCGCCACCACGGGGACAAAGGTCGCCATCGCAAAGGCCACGACGGCGGCTACGGCTACGACGACCGCTGCAAGAAGAACGACTGCTCTTTCGGCGGCTACCGCGGCGACTGCTGCTACGACAACGACTAAGCCTGTTTAAGCCCAATCAAAGAGGCGCGGCCGCCGAAAGGCGCCGCGCCTCTTTCGTTTTGCGCCCGGCCTTTGCCACAAGCTTGCCGCGTTTCCCGGCGAAAAAGACCAAGGAAACACGGGATCGCCCACGATGCAGCTTCTACCGGGCCGGCGGATTTTCGCTTGGGCGCTCACCGTCGTCATCGCCCCGCCGGTCTTCATCGTCTTGCTGATCCTGACCGCATTGACGGTCGCCGCCGCCAAAGACTGGACACACTTCATCAGCTGGTTCAGCCCGCAAGACGTCGTGCGCGACCTGCCGCAGCTCGGTGCCGTCGTTGTAATCGGCATTCTCGTCGCATTCCTGCCGACCGTGGTCCTCGGTGTCCCCGCATCGATAGCCCTGCACCGCATGAACATCCGCTCGGTCATCATCTTCGCCGCCGTCGGCCTGATCCTCGGCACGATCGGCGGCGCCTTCATCGTCGCCACGGTCATGGTCGCGGAACCTCTTGCCCTCGAAACACCGGAGGACGCCGTCTTCTCCCTCGCCGCCTACGGCGCCACCGCCGCCGTCATCTACACCCTCATCGAACGCCGCACGGCGAAGATGACCTAAGCGTGTATACTCGACGACGAGGCGAGCCAGTCGAACATGGATGCAACGGTCAAACTGGGTCACGGGCAATTCTACGGCATGCTTGAAACGCGCCGCGCGGCGGGCTCGTTTCACTTGTCGCTTCTGACCGCGCGCGGGCACGTCGAGCGTCACACCCACACGGAAGCGCACTTCGTCTTCGTGCTCGGCGGCAGATACGCCTCCACCGCACACGGCGCGACCGACGACGCCGGCACCGCGACCTTGATCTACAATCCGCCCGGCACAACCCACACCGATCGCTTCGCCGACCAACACGGCCGCTTCTTTGGTCTGTCGATCAAGGCGGAGCACCTGAACGATCTCGACCAAGACCTCAGATTCGCCGACCGCCCGCACCGTCTGCGCCACCCGCGTGCGATCGCCATCGCAGCCGGTGCCGTCAAGCGCGTCCCGCGCGACAACCCCGACGCGCCGGCGATGTTGGAAGCCTTGTCGCTGGAGTTGCTGGCCGCCATCGCGCATCGCCGACCGGTGACCGACAAGCTTGCCCCGCGCTGGTTCAAAACCGCGTGCGCCATGTTCGCCGACAGCGCCGAACCACAGTTCGTCGCAACCGTGGCGCGCGCCGTCGGCGTCCACCCTGTGCACCTCGCGCGAACCTTCCGCGCCCATCTCGGCATCTCGCCTGGCGACTACGCACGCAAGCGCCGCCTGGAGCGCGCGACCGATCTGATGCTGCGCCCGAACGCGTCGCTAACCGACGTGGCCCATGCCGCCGGCTACGCCGACCAAAGCCACCTCACGCGCGACTTCGTCCGCGCCGCGGGTCTGACACCAGCTAAATTCCGCGCCGCCTTGCGCTGATGTTTCATCCGTTCAAGACGGCACGCGTCACCCGCCTGTAGTTGGAGCCGGTAACACGCGGAGTGCATCGCCATGAGAACGCTCGCTATCGCCGTAGCGCTAGCCATAGTTGCCGCGCCGTCAGTCTCCGCCAATCCGGCGAACGACTGGCGTTTGTCGCCGACGGCCGCCGCGCGCCTTGACCAGTCGAAGCTCACGGAGATGGAGCGTGCCGTCGCCGCCGGGACCTATCCCAAGACAACCAGCGTCGCGATCGTCCTCAACGGCGAACTCGCCTACGAGCACTACGCCGGCGAAGGCGCGCCCGACAAACCGAACGACACGCGCTCGGCTATGAAGTCGCTGACGGCGCTCGCCGTCGGCATCGCCATCGCCGAAAAGAAAATTTCCTCCGTCGACGCCCCTGCCTTCGCCTACCTGAAGCACATGGCCCCGTTCGCCAACGACAGCCCGCTGAAACAGCGGATCACTATTGCCGACTTTCTAACAATGTCCTCCGCGCTCGACTGCGACGACAACGACGAAAACAGTCCCGGCAACGAAGAAAACATGTACCCCAAGCAAGCGTGGACGCGCTTCGTCGTCGACCTGCCGACCAAAGCCGGTTGGCAGCGCGACGCGTCCGGCCGCGGCCCTTGGGCATACTGCACCGTCGGCACGTTCCTGCTCGGCCAAATCCTGCAAAGCGCAACGGGCGAGCCCGTCGACAAATTCATCGAGTCCCGCCTGCTCGATCCGCTGGGCGCAGGCCCGCGCAACTGGGATCGCTCGCCGACCGGCGAAGTGATGACCGGCGGCGGTCTCGAACTGACGACGCGCGACCTGGCAAAGCTCGGCTGGATGGTGACCGACAACGGACGCTGGCGCGGCAAACAGATCGTGCCCCGCCATTGGATCGCGTCCGCGCTCACCGTTCACCGCAATTCATCGTTCGAACCGCTGACCTACGGCTACCAATACTGGCACCGCCCGTACACAACGGCGTGCGGCCCACTCGAAGTCTGGTTCATGTCCGGCAACGGCGGCAACAACGTGATCTCGATCCCATCCCGCAAAGCCGCGATCGTCATCACCCGCACCGCCTACAACACCCGCGGCATGCACCAACAGACTGCTGAACTCGTGGAAAAATACGCCCTCGCCGCGTTGCCGTGTCGCTGACTCAACGCCCCAACGCCGCGTCGATCCGCGTCAGGAGTTCGCGCCACGCCGCGTCGATCTCGCCGTCCCACTGCGGGCCCAGCATCTCGGCGAAGGTGTCGCGCATGGCGGAGAAGAAGACGGGGAACACCTCGCGCGGTACCCCCAGATTCTCATGGTTGACGATCTCGATGCGCATCAGGTTCCCGCCATAGGCGTCGCGGTCGATGAAGTCGAGGATGGCGCTGATCGCCTCGGCCAGCATGTTCCCGCGCACCAGCCCGTTGGTGTCGCGCACGAAAAGCCGCTCCATGTCCGGATGCGCCGCGAACAGCCGCGCATAGACCAAGGGGGCAGGATCGCCGCGCTCCGCCGCCAGTTCCAAGCTTCGCGCAATCGCCGCCGCATCCATGGCAAAAACCATGACGCCCGCCGCGCGGCTGCGCAAGTCACGCGGTCGTCGCCCGCCCGCCGCCGGTGTGCAATAGTCGCCCCGAACTCCCGGGGGATCTCGCGTTATGGAGATGTCCGTCAAGACCTGGGTGAGCGTGTGGGCGAAGACGCTCATCGTCACGCCCTTTGTGTTCATGACGCTGGTCGTGACGGCCGCGACGGTGTCGCAAGCGATCAACGACGCCGCCGCCGTCGCGAGCTGGGACGGCGCGCTGAACATCGTTCGCGCGCTGCCCGAACTATCGATCTACGCGCTCATGATCGGCGCCGTCGCCGGGCTGCCGACGCTGCTCGTCGGCGTGCCCACCGCCTTCATCCTCGAGCGCCTAGAGACGACGTCGTTCCTGAACTACGCCTTCACGGGCCTCGCCCTCGGCGCCGTCTGCGGCTTCACGATTCTGGCGTATGATCAGTTCCAGCAGCCGGAGCCCAACTACCTCCTCGCGCGCACCCTGACCCCCGTCACCGCCGTCTACGGACTTATCGCAGCGGTCACGTTCCGCATGTTCTCCCGCTTCAAGTCCGCGCGCCCCGCGCCGCCGCAACCCGCGCGCCAACTCATCGCCCTTCCTGCGCCCGCGGATCCGGACGAAACAGACTAGGCCCCGGTCGGCCGCCAGGCGACACCGTGCGCGCGCACGATGGCATTCGTGCTCGCGTGCAGCGCCGCGGCCATCGCCTCAATCCGGCAGGCGATCTTTCCGCTGATCCATTGATCGACAAGCGCGATCTGCGCTTCGGCCAATTGGATAGAGATCAAACGCTGCGCCACGGTCACGCGCGCTGTGGAAAACGAACAAAGGCGCTCGTCGATCAAGTCCGCAAGCGCACGCGTCAACAACGGCCGCAGCGGATAGGAAAACAGAACGGCACCAAGCTTGCGCCGTTCGCGGAAGTGCCGCAGCAGCCGGATCGTCCGATCGTTCACCTGGTCTTCCCCGATGATCTCCGCGAGCACCGAGAACGGTCGCCGCAAACTGAACCGAAGCAGCGCGTCTTTGCCGGCGAAATGTTCATAGAACGTCGATCGCCCCACATTCGCGCGCGCCGCAATATCGCGAACCGACAAGGCCTCATAGCCGTGCTCGAACAGAAGATCCAAAAACACCTGCAGCAACGCCTCGCGCGTCCGCGCGCTGCGCCGGTCTGCGGTTTGCACCTCTGCGACGACAGCCATGGGCCACACCTTCCGGACAGATCGGACCCAATGTCCGCTAACAGACGTCGCCCGCGCGAATTCCGCGATCCGCCCAGTCAAGCTTTGGTAGAAGCCCTGGCCCGTCGCAATGAAACTAGCTGTGAACTCAAAGCCCATGCCCAAATGGTTCGCCTCGCTTCTGGTCGCCATCGTCCTTGCCGCCGCCACCCCAGCGGCCAACGCCACAGGCCCATATGCGCCCTACGAATTCCTGATCGGCGACTGGGACGTCAGCGTCGCCGAAGGGCCGCCGGCCATGGTCGCGCGCTTCAGCTGGGGCCCCAACCGTTCCTACATCCGCTACGCCGCAAGCCTCCTGACGGCCAAGGGCGAAGAGCCGCATTTCGAGGGCGTTCTGATGTGGAACGGCGTCTCCAAGAACCTGGACTTGCTCCTGATGCTCGACCTCAGCGAGCGCGCGGCCGTCCAAGAACGTGGCACGCTGTCGCTCGCACCCGACGGCACGCTCGTGCGTGAGATCAACGCCAGCTACAGCGAAGGCGCCACGCCGATCGGCGGCCGGAAGGCCGGCGCAAACGGCACGACAGTGCACTTCCGTCAAACCTATCGCCGCCTCGCGCCGGACAAGATCGAGAGCGCCGCGATGCGCGAAACCCCGCAAGGCTGGGTGCCGACATTCCCCGGCGGCGATCGCATGATCATGACGCGTCGCGCGGCAAACTAAGTTAAGCCACGTAGCGTTCGTCACACCCGCGGGCCTATTCTTGACCAGCGGCGCGCGCCGCGTTATGTCGGCGCCATCATGATGCCCATGTTCAAGCGCACGAAGACGACCAAGACGCCCGAGGCGGCGGCTTTGGAACGTGCGCGCGAAAGCTGAACGCAAGTTTCCAAAAGCCCCGCCGGGATCGGACGGGGCCTAAGAACATCGGCACCGTCTCCGGCATAAAGAACGAGAGAGACCGATGTCTGAAGTCCAACCCTTGAATCGCAACGGCCGCTCCCGTGGCCTGCCTCCGTCGCCCTCCGTCGCCGTCGTTGGCGCGACGGGCGCGGTGGGCACGGAGATGATCGCCTGCCTTGAGCGCCGCAACTTCCCGCTCTCGCGGTTGAAGCTGCTGGCCTCCCCGCGCTCGGCCGGCAAGCACATCACGTTTCAAAACCGCGACGTCCGCATCGACGCGATGGAAGCGACCAGCCTCGAAGACGTCGACATCGCCCTTTTCTCCGCCGGCAGCGCGATCTCCAAGGATTTCGCCAAGTCCGCGCCGCGCCGCACGGTGGTGATCGACAACTCCTCCGCCTTTCGCATGGATGACGACGTGCCGCTTATCGTGCCGGAGATCAACGCCGCCGCCGCCTTCGACCACCACGGTGTGATCGCGAACCCAAATTGCACGGCGGTCATCTCCGCGCTCGCACTCTGGCCGCTGCACCGCGAAGCGAAGATCCGACGCGTCATCGCCGCGACGTATCAAGCGGCCTCGGGCGCCGGCGCATCCGCGATGGAAGAATTGCGCGCATCCACCGAAGCCTATCTCGAGGGCCGCACGTACGAACCGCGCGTCCTGCCCCACCCCTACGCTTTCAACGTCTTCAGCCACAACGACAAGGTCGATCTCGAAACCGGCGCCAACGGCGAAGAGATCAAGGTCGCGCGCGAACTGCGCAAGATCATGAACGAACCCGACCTGCGCATAGCCATCACCTGCGTCCGCGTGCCCGTCCTGCGCGCGCACACGATCGCGCTCACCGTCGAATTCGACCGCGCCCTGTCGCCCGACGCCGCCCGCGAAATCCTAAGCACCGCGCCCGGCGTGAAGATCATCGACGACCGCGCCAAAAACTACTTCCCGATGCCGCGCGACGCCTCCGGCCAAGACGACGTCCTGGTCGGTCGCCTCCGCCCCGACCCCAGCGACCCGACAGGCCGCTCCCTGATGATGCTCGTCGCCGGCGACCAACTGCTCAAAGGCGCCGCATTGAACGCCGTTCAAATCGCTGAACTGCTGATGAAGCGCGCCTAGTCTTTGTCTGATCGCCGCTGCTCATGACACGCTTGCCCCTCAACGCGATTCGCTGGCGGGGGCCATGCCGAAGAACATCGTCATCTGTTGTGACGGCACGTCGAACGAGTTCGACGGCGACCGCACCAACGTGGTCAAGCTCTACCAGATGCTTGTCCACGACCCGAAGGTTCAGGTCACGTACTACAACCCCGGCCTCGGCACGATGGAAGCAGCCGGCGCACTGACCGCCTTCTCGCGTTGGTGGACCAAGCTCGCCGGATTCGCCTTCGGCTACGGCCTCGCGAACAACATCCGCGACGCCTACGTGTTCCTGATGAACCACTACGAGAAGGGCGACAAAGTCTTCCTCTTCGGTTTCAGCCGAGGCGCCTACACCGTGCGCGCCGTCGCCTCGCTGCTGCACATGGTGGGCCTCATCCGCCCGGGCAACGAACCGCTCGTCCCCTACGCCGTGCGCATGATGAAGAACGCAGGCCGCAGCGGCGGCAGCAAACAATTCACCCGCGCGCTCATGGTGTCCCAGCAATTCAAACTCACATTCTCCTCCGTCGCCTGCCGCCCCTATTTCGTCGGCGTGTGGGACACGGTGAACTCCGTCGGCTGGATTGAAAACCCGCTGCGCCTGCCCTTCACCACGCACAACCCGTCGATCGAAGTCGGCCGCCACGCGCTCGCCATCGATGAGCGCCGCGCCTTCTTCCGCGAAAACCTCTGGCGTCCGAAAGACCGCAACCCGACCGGCCCGAAAGACCTGCAGCAGGTTTGGTTTCCGGGTTCGCACGGCGACATCGGCGGCGGCTATCCCGAAAAGGAAAGCGGCTTGGCGAAAGTCACGCTGGAATGGATGCTGCGCGAGGCGCAAGCCGAAGGCCTGCTCACCATCCCCGAACGCGAGGCCCGCATCATGGGCCGCGCCGGCGGCAACTACGTCAAACCCGACGCCACCGCGCCGATCCACAACAGCCTGACCGGCTTCCTCTGGCGCGCCACGCAGTGCATCCCGAAGAAACGCTGGGAACGCGCCACCGTCGACGGCAAAGAAACCTGGATCCAGCGCCGCCGCTTCAGCCTCTCCGGCCGCCGCAATATTCCGGCCGGCGCGCACATCCACGAAGCGGCCTTTGCTCGCGACGAAGCCTACACCGCGAAACTCCCGCCAGACGCCATCCGCGTCACAACGCTAGCCGCACCGACGGCCGACCCGCGCTACACTCAGGAGCCGAAGAAAGCGCGCGCCTGAAAGCCGACCCGTGGAACACCGACGCAGAGACTGGCTCCTCACCACCGCCTACGCCGTTGGCGGCGTCGGCGCAGCACTGGCTTTGTGGCCCTTCATCGCCGCGATGCTGCCGGCCGAAGACACCGTCGCCCGCCGCACAACCTTCGACACCAAGGATCTGACCGGCATCGCGCCGTCGCTCGTCAACGTCAATCAAACCCCGGTGATGATCTTCCGCCGCATGCCGCAAGAACTCATCGGCCTACGCACGCCGAACGCAAAATTGCGCGACCCGACCTCAACACAGTCACGGCAACCGGAGTGGGCGCAAAACTGGCACCGCTCGCTCCGCCCCGACATCATGGTCTGCGTCGGCACCTGCACGCGCGGCGACTGCCTCGTCCGCCGCGCCTCAGCCGAAGAGTTCGAACTCGCCTGCCCCTGCTGCGCCTCGCGCTACGACTTAGCCGGCCGCGTTAGCACCGGCCCGGCACCAACGAACCTGCGCATACCCGCACACCGCTTCATCAGCGAGACCGAAATCGAATTCGCCGACCTCAGCGCGCCTTTGCCCGCAGATCGTGTGTGATGGTGCCGTACTTCATCGGCACTTCCTCATGCTCGTCGCGAAACGTCTCGGCAAGCCCCGCCTCATACCACTCGCGCATCGCAGGCAAATCGAGCAGCCGCTGCCCATAAGCTTGCGCGACGGGATCAAGCTTCAACCCATAGGTCTGCACGCGAAACGCCACCGGCGCATAGAACGCGTCCGCCGCCGTGAACGACTTGCCGGTCAAAAACGGCCCGCCGAACTTGCCGACGCCGTCGCTCCAAAGTTCGCCGATCCGCGCAACATCCTTCGCCAAAGCGTCGGGCATGGAATTCAATTTCACGCGCAAGCCGACGGTCATCGAACACATCTCGCGCAGCGTCTGAAAGCTCGAATGCATTTCGGCCGACACGCACCGCGCCCAAGCCCGCGCGGACGCTTCCTTCGGCCACACACCGTCATGCCGCTCAGCCAAATACTCGGCGATCGCGAGCGAATCCCAAACGATGGTCCGGCCGTCGACCAACGTCGGCACCTTACCCGTCGGCGAGAACGACCGGAACGCCGACCAACTGCCGCCCGGCACGAACCGCTCGAACCGCTCTTCGAATGGAATGTTCAGCGTCCGCATCAACACCCACGGCCTGAGCGACCACGAGGAGTAATTCTTGTTCGCGATATAGAGCTGGTACATCTCAAGCCTCCGACATAGCGAGAAGCGCCCGGCACAAAGCCTCGGGCGCCGAGAAAAACGGCGAATGATCGGTGTCGAGCGTCACGACCGGCGCGCATGGCAAAGCCTGCTGCATCTTGCGCTGAAGCGTGATCGGAATCGCGTTGTCCTGCGCGCACTCGATATAGCCGCGCTTCACGCGCCCGTACCGCGTATCACTGAGACGCAACGGCGTCGTGAAACTCATCATCGGCTCCGGCGACAGCAACGACGCCGCACGCGCCGTCAGCTCAGGCGACGTCGTGTTGTAGAACACAGGCCCCACCTTCGCAGGCGCAATCACCGACGAGATGCCGTCCTCGCGCATCACGATGGCGCCCTCCGCAATCGGATTGTCCGGCACCGAAGCCAGCATGTCGGCCAGCGTCTTACCCGTAGGCACCAAAAACGCCGCAAGATAAACAAGCGTCTTGATCCGATCCGGCACGATCTCCGCCACTTCGCTGATCACGATCCCGCCGCGGCTATGCCCGACCAGCACGACGGAATCGAACGCCTGCACAACCTCATCCGAAATCGACAGCGTCCACTTGGACAGATCAACCTTCGAAAGCGGCGTCTTATCCTTCCCCATCCCCGGCAAGTCCGGCGCAACAACCTGATGCCCGGCCGCCTTCAAGAAAGGCGCCACCTCATCCCAGCACCACCCACCGTGCCACGCGCCATGAACCAGAATGAAAGTGGTCACAAGAATCCCCGCCTCGTTTCGGGCGGCACCATAAGCGATTTCCGCGCCACAGTCAGAGCCCGTCAATTGCCGCATACGTCGGCGTCAACGGCAGCCAGTTCGGAAAGCACCGCTTGGCTATCCAATAAGGCCGCCACATCCGCCGCCAAGCCACGACGCACGCTACGGGCACTTTCTCCGGCCGCGTAGACACGCCCGGATGCGCAGCCTCTTGTGCGCGAAGCCACGTATGCGCGACCGTCCAAACGCCCTCAGGCGCACAAGCATCGTCTGCCATTTTCAGTTGTCCAATGTGCAAGAACGGCGACTCGCTCACCTGCGAAATTTCGAACGTGGCCACACGGTCGCCGTCGCGCCGAATGCTCCAAAGCCGGCAATAGTTTTCCATCAGGTCCGTGCCGTAAGTCCGCACGCAGTGTTTCATGACCATCGCTTCATCGTGGACGTCGGCAAAGGTCCGCAGCGCGACGATCTCGAACGGCCCTACGCACCCCGCCTTCAACCACATATCTGCAATCGGCTTGTCGCCGACTTTAACGTAGAGCTCGACGTTGGTCAGCCAATCGTTGGCCGCGCTCATTGCCGCGTCGAAGCGCATCGTCGCCACCCAAGCGACGCGCAGTTTGCACGGGTCGTTCGGCACATGCCGCGCGTGCCAGGCCCACAGGCACATGGCACGCAGCAGTTCGTTGTGACCATGACGTCGCCGCCGTCGCGGCGCGCGCCGCCAAATGCGCGCCATCCACACAGCCACCGTCTCGTCCGCGTAGCCCCAAGCGTTGCCGACGGCGGCAAGCCACGGACCGATGTCTTTGTGCGCCCGCGGAATATGATTGGCGATCTGGCCGCTCGCCGAGGCGCTGCCCGGCAACCTCGGAATCGGCCGATCGAAGCCTTCTGTCGGAACGCGCCGCAGCCACAACGGCACCTGCGTGAGCGTGGCGAGCTCGCGCAGCGGCGCACCGGCGATGATGCGCGCGCAAACGTGCTCGCGGTCGAATCCGGCACGCGGCACGGCCAGCGCGAACAGCAACGCCGGAAAGCTCCCTGCCAAATCGGCAAGCCGCGGATGCCTCGCCGCAACCACCGCCACCCGCGCGCGAAAACGCGGATGAAACCGCTGAAGCCGTCGCTCCAAAAGATCGGGACGCACGCTCGTGCGCTCGTCCGCACGCGCGCCCGCGTGCAAGGAAATAACCTGCATGAGAACCATCAGGCCGCGAACGCTTGCGCGCCGAAGCCGTTATCGTTTGCAAATGGGGTGACACGATCGCAGGGACGCAATGCCCCGCGCGATTAAATATCGCGGATCGACATCGGAAGGCGGTGGATCGCAGACACTGTCGCCTCCCTGGAAGGCCGTTGTTGAGGACCGCGCATGTACACCAGCGCACGCCGTTTCGCAATCCCCGTGCCCGCACAGCCACGCCGACTCACGCTAATCTGTGGCCCATGGACATCGCCCTCGCCGTTTTGTCGCTGCTCGGCACAGCCGTCTTCGCCGCTTCCGGCGCGCTCGTCGCGGCTGAGCAGAAGATGGACGTCGTCGGCGCCGTGTTCTTGTCGATCGCGGCCGGCATGGGCGGCGGCACGATCGCCGACCTCCTGATCGGCGTCGACGTGCGCTGGTTAAGTTCGCCCGAACCGTTATGGGTGGCCGTCGCCTCGGCCATCGTCACCTTCGAGGCCGTACGATTCGCGTCCCCGCCGGCGAAGACGCTGCTCTGGGCCGACGCGCTCGGCCTCGCCCTCTTCACCGCCACGGGGACACAGCGCCTCGTGTCCCTCGATCTCGATCCGGCAGTGACCGTATTCCTAACCGTCATCGGCGCCTCCGGCGGCGGCATCGTGCGCGACGTGTTGGCGAACCGCGTGCCGCTGGTCTTCTCCAGCGAGACGGAACTCTACGTCACCGCGGCCCTGCTCGGCGCGCTCATCTACTATGCGGTGAAACTCGTCGGCCTCGACGACGGCTGGGCGTTGGCCGCGGCGTTGACCGTCACCATGGTGATCCGATCGGTCGCCATCGTGTTCACACTGCGCCTTCCCCCGGGCCGCATCCGGAACTAGCGCGAAAAATTGAAGCGGCGAACGCGCTTGCGCTTGATTCCGCCACCGATTGCCTCATGTGTGAGGCCGCAAACCAAAGCAGAGCCGGGGGCCCATGCAAAAGCTGAAGTCGATCGTCGAATCCAACGTCTTCACGAGCTTCATCATGGCGCTCATCATCATGAACGCCGTGACCCTGGCGCTCGAAACCTCGCCGACCGTGATGGCGCAGATCGGCCCCTACCTCAACGCCTTCGATCGCATCGTGCTGGCGATCTTCGTCATCGAACTGACGCTGAAGCTGATCGTCTACCGTTGGGATTTCTTCCGCTCCGGCTGGAACCTGTTCGACACCGCCATCGTCACCATCGCCCTCATCCCGGCGACAGGCCCGCTGACCGTACTGCGCGCGTTGCGCGTCCTGCGTGTCCTGCGCCTCGTCTCTCTCCTGCCGCAGATGCGCCGAGTGGTCGAAGCGCTGGTCCACGCCCTACCCGGCATGGCCTCGATCACAATGCTGATGGGCGTCGTCTTCTTCGTCAGCGCCGTGGTGGCCACAAAACTCTTCGGCGACGCGCATCCGGGCTACTTCGGCACCATCGGCGACTCGCTTTTCACCCTCTTTGCAATCATGACGCTCGAAGGCTGGGCCGACATCGCGCGTGAGGTGCAGGCGACCCACCCGCAGGCCTACCTCTTCTTCGTGCCCTTCATCGTGATCTCGGTCTTCGCCGTCCTGAACCTCTTCATCGCCGTGCTGACGAATTCGATGCAGGAGATGCACCAGGAAGAGATCGACGCCGAGGTCGACATCGCGGAAACGCAGCTGCGCCTGCTGATGACGGAACTGACCGCCCTGCGCGGCGAAGTCCAGGATCTGCGCGCGGCCTTGGAGCCGACGATCCGCCGCGGTTGAATCAGTTCAGCGGTTCGTCCGGCGCGCGCTTTGTGCGCCGCAGCTCTTGAATCGCCCGCCCGACGGACCACCACAGGTTGACCTTGCCCGCATCGCCGCGCTGGATCATCGCGTTCTGCTGACGCGTCGCCTCGCGCATCGCTTTGGGGCCATGATGACGGATGAGCGTCCAGGCCGTGCGGATAACGTCGGGATCGGGATCGATAGTTGGTTTCTTGGACATGCGCGCTGAGCAAAAGTGAGCCGTGAGCAACGAGCATCAGTTTGCACAGCGTTTCTTTCCGGACCACTGACCGTGGGTCGAAGCGCACAAAACCTTCGCAACTATCAGGCGTCAGTTAACACACGCAGCGATACGGATTGCGACTGCAGCGTGCGTTAACGCGTGTGCCTCGCGCTCAAAGCGGCGCGCGCGTGAACGGAACCTTGAGCTGTCCCCAAAACGAAGCCGGCATCGGATGAGCGATCCCGATGTCGGCCGGCGGCCGCCGCGCCGCGTTGAAATACGAGCCGAAAATCTGATCGAACAGCATCAGGTTCTCGCCGTAATTCCTGTTCCCCTCGGCCAGCACCTTCGAGTGATGCCAGCGATGCAGCTCTGGTGTGTTGAACACATAGTTGAGCCAGCCGCAGCGCATCTCGACATTCGCATGCGTGAGGATGCCGATGAACGCCGTGATCGCGCTGACCATGATCATCACGTCCGACGGCGCGCCGAGCAGCAGCAACAGCGGCACCCCGAACGCCAGCCCGCTCAACGTATCGACGAGATGAAACCGCCCGGTGTTCAAGAACCAAAGCCGCGTCACGCTGTGATGCACCGCATGGAAGCGCCAAAGCGGCGGCCATTCATGCGCCAGCCGGTGCTTCCAGTAGAGCCCGAGTTCCACGAACACGAGCCCCAGCGCCACCTGCAGCACGACCGGCAAAGACCCCGGCCACCACGCATGCCCCGCCGGCGAGGCCCATTCGGCCAAACCAAAGAACGTCAGCGACAACACCAGCGCCTGCGCGATGCTCTTGTTCAACAGCGTGTGCGCAATGTCAGGCCCGACCTGCCCGTCGTTCGCAAGCCACGCCTCTTCATGCGGCATCACCCGCTCGAGCACCGCGATCGTCAGCGCCAAGCTCAAATAGGTCACGTTGAACACGAGGATCGTCATGTCGTTGACGACACCCCAATAGGTCACCGCCACGCACACCGTGAACAGCAGCGGCCACCAAACGTAAGACAGGACACGACGCATGGGTCCCACCCTCAAAAGCCGAAAGTCATCCGGCACTTTAGCACGACCTCCCGTGCGAGAAACCCCGCTAAGCCGCACGCAGCGCCATGCCTTCCAACGCGTAAACGACCGTCTCGTGCTCGCGCCCGCGCAAATGCTTCGGCCCCACCAGCGTCAGATCGTCGATCAGCGCCAACTCCTTGCGCATCTCGTCCCTGATCGCCGAGACCAGCGCCTCGCTCGCGACAAGCATGGTGCCAAGTTCTTTCGACAGCGCCTGCAACCGGCTCGCAACGTTGACGGTGTCGCCCACGACCGTGAACGTCATCGACCGCTCGCTCCCCAAATCGCCCAGCATCAGCTGCCCATAGTGCAGCCCGACGCCGATCTGCACCTCGAACTGCCCGCGCGGCACGCGCCGCTCGTTCCACTGCTTCACCGCCTCGATCATCGCGAACCCGCAGGCGAGCGCATCGCCCGCATCGCCGTGGCCCTGATCCGGCACGCCGAACACGGCCAGCAACCCGTCGCCCAGAATCTTGTCGAGCGTGCCGCCATGCTTGAAGATCACGCCCTCCATCAACCCGTGGAACTCGCGCAGAAACGAAATCGCCTCCTCAGGCTGCATGCCCTCGCAGCGCGTGGTGAAGCCGCGAATGTCGGCGAACAACACCGCAGCCGGCTGGCGTCGCACGACGCCGAACGGCTGCTCGCGCTCGCTCAGCTCATCAACGACGCGCGGCGAGAAATGACGCGCCAAGTTCGACCGCGCCCGCTCCGACGTCACCGCGGCCAGCACCAACTGCCGCGACCGCCACACAGCCACCGCCAACCCGCCGGTCAGGAACGCCAGGATCACATAGTCGTAGACCACCTTGATCATCGGCAGATACGACGGATCGCCATACTGCCGCCAAACATCGCCGCCCGGCGCGAGCGCAAAGAACGTCCCCGGCTGCACCGCCGCGACGCCCACAACGACGCCCCATGCAACGGTGATGCAAAGCCCCGTCCACACGATGAAGCGCGGCGAATAACTGAACGCGCCATGCACCAGGAACGCGACGAAGAACAACAACGCCCCTTCCTTCACCGCCAACGTCACCGGCGGCAGATCGCTCGCAAACCAATTGCGCGCGATGAGAATGAACGCGAGATACGCGCAGTCGACCGCCATGAACACATACTTGGCCCAGTGCGCCTGCGGCCACCGCCGCTCCTGCTCGAACTGCGCGAGCCCGATCGCCGCAATCCCAAGCGGCATGAGCAGCAGGAACAAAGACCCATCGCCCACAAACGACGACGTCGCCGCAAACACGACGACCAGCAACACGACAATCACCGCCCGCACGGCGCAAGCGAGCATCAACCCCGTCCGCTCCGTATCGTGAAACGAACTCAGCATGCGCTCCGCCAGCGCCGCCTCCGCGTTGTGCGGCACCACACCGGCAACGAAACGCCGCAACCGCGCGGAGACAGTCTCACTCTTGGCCATCAAAACGCCTCACCGGAATCACGAACCGCCTGAGCATGGCCCGCGAGCCTCACCCACCGGAAGACCCACACCACATCCTGTGTCGTCCCCATCCGTCCACAACCAAACAAAAACAAACGCAATCCGATCCATCACACCGTCACATCGGCGGAAATCCGCCAAAACTGCCGTCACGCATCCATCACATTGCCATCACGTCCGTCACACTGTGGAGAACCGTCCGCGCCGCTCGCCGCCTGCGCAAAAGCGCAGCGGTGCGGCGCGCGCCAACGACCACGCTCAAGTCCAGAGCAATATCGGGGACACCATGGAACGCAGAGCACGGCCGCTGAAAGCACCCGGCACGCAATGGAACATAAATAGAACACTTCGTGTGGAAAATCAATAAAAATAAGGAGATGATGGGCGTCGTTTCGCCGCCCGCATCTCGAATGGAGAGCAAGCCGAATGATCGTCGTCTTCGGCTCTATCACCGTCGACCTCATCACGCCGGTCGCGCAGCTGCCGCGCGTGGGCGAGACGGTGATCGGCGGCGATTACAGCATCATCCCCGGCGGCAAGGGCGCGAACCAAGCACTCGCCGCAGCCCTCGGCGCAGCACCCGGACAGAACGTCGCCATGATCGGCACGATCGGCGCCGACGCGTGGGGACAGCTCGCGCTGGAGCATCTGCGCACAGCCGGCGTCGATCTCACGCTCGTGGGCACGGGAGAGCGCCGCACCGCCTGCGGCTTCATCTCCGTCGACGGAAACGGCCAAACCCTCATCACCGTCTCGCCCGGCGCCAACATGGAAACGCGCGCCGACGCCATCGCAAACCTACCGACGCCGCTGGGCCCAAACGACTGGCTGATGCTGCAGATGGAAGTCCCGCTCGAAGAAAACTGGCGCGCACTGAAAACAGCAAAAGCCGCCGGCGCCCGCACCGTCCTCAACCTCGCCCCGGCGATGCCCATCGACGACACAGTGCTCGCCGACCTCGACATCCTGATCGTCAATCAACCGGAAGCCCAATTCATCGGCGACCGCTTAAGCCTAGCCTCAAACAACCCACTGGACATCGCCCGCACATTGGCCACGCGCTTCGCCCTCACCTGCGTCGCAACCTTAGGCGAAGAAGGCTCCCTCGCCGTCGAACCCACCGGCCAAGCATGGCGCATCGGCCGCCCCGACGTCACCGTCATCGACACCACAGGAGCCGGCGACGCTTACACGGGCTATCTCATAGCAGCCCTCGACCGCGGCACGACCCTGCCCGACGCCATGCGCTTCGCCTCAACCGGCGCCAGCCTTTCTTGCGAAACCACCGGCGCGCAGACGGCCTATCACAAGCGTGCAGAGGTCGAGCGACGCTTGCCGTCGCTGCTGCCAGGTCAAGCCTCGACCTGACACTCTCACAAAGCAGACGGCCATCACTCGCTGAATAAAACAAGACGACTTTAAGGACGGCAACGATCGATAGTTGCGCGATTAAATTACATAATCCAATCTCGCGATTACCAAACGAGGTCGGAAGCTAAATGGGTTGGCGAGGGGCAATTCGGACTATCGGTGCAGCCTTACGGGCTGCCGAGCGCGAAGCGGTTCGCAAGCAAAAGGCGAACCTAAAGACGCAAGTTTCCGCAAACTCAGCGGCGGCGGTAGACGCGTGATGGAATTGGGGACAGCATATCAGTTCCCGCTTGCGGCCTGGCGTTCCGCAATGGACATACCGGCACCGAAGTCACTGTGTTAGTGTTTGATATGATCATGCTCGCTCGCTTCCTCGTCCTTTTTGCAGCGCTGCTTGCAATGCAGTCGCAAGCGGTTGCGGACGATCGGTCCGACGCATGCGGATATGTCTATCCGGTCGAGGGCTATCAGGCGGACGTCGGCGGACTAAACATCGCGCTGCCGGCCAATGACCGGCTCGTCGTCAACGGTCGTGTGCTGGCTGAGCACACGCTTTTCGATAAGGAAACTGCTCCAAGGCCATGGGGCGATTCCGCAAACGTGGTTGATGTGGCGCTTACCCAGGACTATGTCCTGGTTCGGACAATGTGGACTGACTGCGTCGACTACACTTGGTCGCGCATCTATGTGCTTGAGCGTTCCGGCACGCTGCGTACTACGAGCGCGCTGTGGAGCATGAATGATGAGTCCTCGTTTAGGCTTGATGCTGCTGGGCTGATGTTCTCAAGCGATTGGCTCTGTGGCGAACAAAGCGGAGCGCCCCTAGGGCGGGCATTTGTTTACGTGCTGCGGCGTCAGGCAGCCGCTTTTGAGCGAGAGGAAAGAGCTTGGGACGAAGTCTGCAGTGCTCCGGCACGTCGCGGTAACATTCCGATTTATTTCTCACGCATGCGACCGATTTTGCCGAAACGAGGATAATAAGGGGACAGTATACGTTTCCGATGCCCGACGGCGTTAAGTGAAATAGGTATGCTACCCACACATTCCTATTCCTGCAGAGGCACCTAACGAGAGGAGACGTGTCGCCAGCGATGATTGGATCAGGGACGTAGAAGCCGATCTTGGGCGGGCTGCCAGAGCCTATCTGACATACACCAAGACGCGGCTGCTACCGCCGGCGGAAACCCGCGCGGCGATGGAGCGCTTGCGAGAAGATCAGGACAACGAGAGGGACCTTACGCGGCCCATCGACGTGCTGGCGCGTAGCTTGCTACCCGGCTCTTACGCACCTGACGGCACCGTCGCAAATCAGATAGCTGCGCTCAACGAGGACTCGCTGCAGATCTGCGGTGAGATGTGGTTTCTGGGCGACCAAGCGTCTTGGACTGAACCAATGCAATTCATGGTCGAACTGCAGCCATCGACAAACGTCGTCCAGGCTTGGACCCTCTCCGTCGGAAATGCGGCGACTGGTTTTCGGCCAGTCCTTACCGGCCGCGAACGCCGGCGCGGATGGATGGCGCCAACGGAATGGTTATTCGTCATCAAGGGACCGGACACACCGCAAGAATTGGGGTCGGAGTCGACATAGCGGGCGGCTGCACGACAATGCCCACGCTGATCCCAATTTCTTCGTTAGAAATAAGGGGACATGATGTTATTCCCCTGCCCCCGCCGCGCTCGCAACTTTGCTACGTTTCGGCGTCGAACGGCATGTGATACGCTACAGCGCTCATCAACAACGGCTTTGAAGCGCGCCGATGACGCAAGAGATTGCCACGTTCAAAATCCTCATCACCTGGCGGTCGCTTCGCGAGGACTTTGCCGGCACGTATGCCGACGTCGCTGTCGGGCCGGACGGTCTCACGTTCAAGGGTGACGAGAAGGGGTTTTTCCACCTGCCCTTTTCGCGCATCGCGCGCATACGGCCGGGCTTCATCGAAGCCAAGGGCGGGGGCTACTATGAGACCAAGATTTGGGTGGAGGGCGAGCGCCGGCCGATGACGCTCCGTCCACCGCGCGATAAAAGTCTGGCGCCGTATGCGGCGGCGATGCGCCTCCTCGCATCGCGGCTCGAGAAGGACGGAAAACTCGCGCGCGTGCACACCGGCGTGTCGAAGTTCGAGGCGCTGCTTCCGCCCTTACTGACGGGGCCGGTCGCCGTGGCCGCTTTCTTGGTGGCGGGCTTCGTGATGGACCCGCCCGAGTGGTGGCACTTCATCGTCATCCCCGGTGTGCCCACGCTGGCCTTCGGCCTGCTGACCTGGCAGGCCGTGACGCGGCGCTGGCCACGCCCAGCGCGCACGCTCGCCGATATCGAGTCGCAGCTGCCGCGCTAGCGTCGGTCGGCGTTTTGCAGGAGCGACGCCCTTCGTTGACGCAAACCGTTCGTTCGCTTAGCGTGGATCGTGCTGCTGTAGGGCGCGTCGGCTGGTCGGCCGGAGGGGCATTGCCCGCCTACGACAACGTCGAACGTAAACAGCGCCCATGCCGAATATCGAAAACCTCCGAAAGCAAGCGAAGCTCTACCTGCGTTGGCACCGTGAACGGTACTACCCCGTCGCGGCGCAAATCAGGTCGCACCTCGCCCGCTTTCGCGACATGCCCGACAGGGAAGTCCTCGCCGCCGGCTTCAAGCTCGGCGATGCGCAGGAACTCGTCGCCAGGAAACACGGCTTCGACAATTGGCCGGCGCTCATCAAAGGATTTGAATCCATGACAGCATCGACAGCCGCCAAGACGACCAAGTCCGTCATCGTTGCGGCGGAACCACAACTCTTCACCGCCGACATCGAACGCGCCTGCCGCTTCTACGTCGACAGACTCGGCTTTCAGATCGCCTTCGCCTACGGCGACCCACCGTTCTACGCCCAAGTCGTGCGCGACGGCGGCCGCCTGAACCTCAGAAAGGTCGACGGCCCCGTCTTCGACAACACCTTCAAAACCCGAGAACGCGACCCACTCGCCGCAACGCTCACCCTCGACGACGCCAAACCGTTGTTCCTGGAATTCCAAAACGCCGGCGTCGCCTTCCACCAAACCCTGAAAACCGAACCCTGGGGCGCCCGCACCTTCATCGTGCAAGACCCCGACGGCAACCTGATTTGCTTTGCCGGCGCTGCGGCGGCGTGAAGGTCACGAGCAAAAAGGTTCCGCCGCCCGTCCTGGTAACCTGACGGCATGAGCAAAGGATACTTGTGACCTGGATCAAGTCTGACGACGGGAGATTGTCGTAGATTGAGGTAGGCAGAGGTTCCGAGCACATGAAGATTCTGGTCTTGTATGGCACGACCGAGGGCCAGACGCGCAAGGTCTGCGCGTTTGTCGCCGACAAGCTGCGGTCCAATGGCGATGTTGTGACGCTGGTCGATGCGGCGGCGCCGCCGGCGCGAATTGATCTGCGCGACTATCAAGCCGCGATCCTCGCCGCCTCGATTCACGTCGGCCAATATCAAAGCGCCGTGGTCGACTTTGCGCGCGCCAATCATGCGCGGCTCAACCAAATTCCATCGGCGTTTGTGTCGGTGTCTCTCTCCACGGTCGACAGCGATTCCGAAGAAAGGGTCAGCCTCGCGACCATCACGGAGAATTTCAAAGCCTACACCGGTTGGGCCAATGCCGAGATCCATCACGTCGCGGGCGCCATCCGCGTCAGCGAATACGATTTCTTCAGGCGCTGGGCGATGAAACTCCTCGCGTGGGAAAAGAAGCTGAAGCTGGTGCCCGGAGAGGACCTCGAACTGACCGATTGGACGGCGCTCGCCGCCACGGTCGACGGCCTGCGCGCACGCTTTGCCGGCGAGGATTCGAGAGGCCCTTCCAAATGAACAATCGCTTATGGATCGACGTCGCCGGATGGGGCTTTTTGCTGTGGCTCATCGGCTATGTGCTCGGATTTGTCCTCTTTGCGTTCGTGCCCGCGGCGCTCATTGGCTGGTATGTGATGCCCGCCGGTATCGCCATAACATGCCTCGTCCTGTGGAAATGGATTCACCTGGACTCGCTGCGTGTCGCGGCGGTGATCGGCATCGGGTGGACCGTCATCGCGATCGTCTGCGACTACGTGTTTCTCGTGAGGCTGCTGAACCCTGCCGACGGCTACTATAAGTTCGATGTGTATCTGTACTATGCGCTGACGCTTGCGCTGCCGCTCGTCGCTTATCTGATAAAGCGTGCGCGCCGTTCGTGACGTTGTTTCGTCCGTCGTGAATAGGTTTGTAGGACGCCGTCTTCTGGACCTTCAACCGTCCTGGTAAACTGACGGTATGAGCAAATTGTTCCGCCTGTCGTTGGGCGTAAGACGCGATCCCGCCGTCGAAACTTGGCTGAGCGAACAGCCGGGTGAACTGGGCGCGATCGCGCGCGAGTGGTTCGCGCGCATACGCGCGTGCGGCTTCGACGTGCTGGAGATGATCCATGACGGCTGCCCCGTCGCCTGCGTGAAGGACGTCCCGTTCGCCTACGTCAACGTGTTCAAGGCGCACGCTGCTGTGGGCTTTTTCCTCGGCGCGGAGTTGAAAGACCCGGCGCGCCTGCTGGAAGGCAGCGGCGTGCGCATGCGCCACGTCAAAATAAAACCCGGCGCGCCGCTCGACACCAAAGCGCTCGGTGCGCTCATCCAGCAATCCTACGCCGACGTAAAGGCGCGGCTGCGGGAGTAAGCGCGCAAGGCCTCGCGGGGCCAACAAAAAGGGCGGAGCTTTCGCTCCACCCTTTGTCAGTGCTGCGCGCGGTTGGCGCTATTCCAGATCGACCGTCGCACGACGGTTTTGCGGTTCCTTGACGCTGTCACCCGTCTGAACCATCAGCTCGGACTCGCCCTTGCCGGAGGTCGAGATCGCACCGTCGGGGATGCCTTTGCCGACGAGATTGGACTTCGCCGCGCCCGCACGACATTCCGAAAGCTTCTGATTGTAGGACGGCGAGCCCGAGGTATCGGTGTGCCCGACGACGCGCACGGACGCCGCACCCGACGACTTCGCCGTCGCGGCCGCTTCGCCCAACACCTTGTCCGCTTCCGCCGTGATGTCGCACTTGTCGAAGCCGAAGAAGACGATGAACTGCTTCGGCGCGGGGGCCGGCGCGGGTTCAGGCGGCGGCGTCGGAGCCGGCGGCGGCGCCAATGATTCATCCGCGTACAGATCGTAGCGCCAGCCGAACGTCACGCTGTGCTTGGTGAAATCGTCGTAGCTGTCGTTGTGAAGCTCGCCTGCGAGATCGTCGAACGACTCGAAATCCCCTCCATCGGCGTTGAAATACCGATACGTCACGAACAACGCCGACCGTTCGCTCATCGCAAAGTTGACGCCGCCGATCAGCTGCCACGCGAACGCCCACTGCGTGTCGCGGATCGGCACGTTGTGCCAGCCGGCGTTGTTCGAATAGTTCATATGGTCGCCGCCGGCGCCTGCGCCGACGCTCAGCGACCAGCGATCGCCCACCGGAAAATCGTAGAGCGCATTCACCATCGGCGAAAACTCTTCGAGATAGCCGGGACCAGCAAAGTTCGAGCCGCCGCCCTTGCCGACGAAGAAGTTGTCGAAATCGTTCTTGCGATAGGCGAGTTCGAGTTCGGCCCTGAAGTTGCCCCACGCGTGACCGAACGTCAGCATGCCGGCCCAGCCCGTATCGAAGCTCGTTTCCGATAGCCATCCGCCGAAAAAGGCGGGATCGATGTTGTCGTTGATCGAGCCGGCTTCGTCGACGAAATTGACGCCGGCTTCCATGCTGACATACCAGCCCTTGAAGTGGGCCGCGCTCGCCGTTCCGGCGCAAGCCAAGGACGCAACCGCTCCAAGCAACAAAGTCTTCGTACGCATATGGCCTCCAAACATTCGCGGGCGCGACGCGCGCGGACAGTGATTCGTTCTCCCGCAAAGGATACGCGGCTCTGCATGACGCAATGTCTCAAGAAGGCCACAGTCGCGGACCGGACTCACGCCGCGCGCACGCCATGCCGTTTCAAGTTCAAATCGCGACGGTGCGTCCATCTTGAATGCGTGCCGGCAAACCGTCATCCTTCTCGGCAGGGCGGCGCATCGGGGGGTGCGCACAGGATGCAATATGTAAGTCTGGCCGAAACAGCAGGCCTCGATCCGGCGGCGATGTGGACGCTGGCATGGACGCTGTTCTTCATCCGCGTCGGCCTCGGCTTCGCCGTCGGCATCGACGATGTGGTGAACAGCTTCCGCGCCCACGCGAAGAAGAGCGACGCGGCCCGCGCGATCCGCAACGGCAACGCCGTCGTCACCGCGTTGCACGTCGCCATGCTGGCAGCCTTCGCATTTGCTGCGCCCTACATCCCGGCGTCGTGAGCCAATTCCCCCGTCGCGCGAAATCATTTCAACCGCGCCCGCTTGACGCACGCACACATTGAGACGCATCGTCTCGTTGTTACGTTGGTCTAGGGAACTCCGGTGAGACGCCGGGGCTGCCCCCGCAACTGTAAGCGACGATGCATTGGCCAAGATGCCACTGATCCCCACGAGGAAAACGGGATCGGGAAGGCGGCCGGTGAAGGGTCGTGAGCCAGGAAACCTGCCCACGTAAGTCACCCCTCTCTGGCGCGGTGGGCGCTCGCGAGACGGATCCTTCCGGCGCGGTGACGTTGGCACGTGGTGATCATGGTGATCACGCGCGGCTTGCGGGCGCGTTCGAAGGGATAGGTGCGCGCCCCGGCAACGTTTTGGGGAAGTCCAATGTCTCGCATCGCAGTCCTATCGTCCGCATCGGCGCTCGCGCTGTCGCTCGCCATCCCGGCCGCTCACGCCGACGAAGCAAAAATCGAAAAGGTCATCGTCACCGCAAGCCGCATCGGCGCAACGCCGGAGAGCCGCCTCGGCACGGCAGTCTCCGTCGTCACGCGCGGACAACTCGATCAGCGCCAAACGCGCATCGTCTCCGACGTCCTGCGCGACGTCCCCGGCGTATCGGTCAGCCGCTCCGGCGGCCCGGGCACGTCCACGCAAGTGCGCATGCGCGGCGGCGAAGCCAACCACACGCTGGTCCTCTTCGACGGCGCCGACATCTCAGATCCGTTCCAGGGTGAGTTCGATTTCGCAGGCCTGCTCGCCACCGACATCGAACGCATCGAAATTCTGCGCGGCAGCCAAAGCGCGCTCTACGGCTCGGATGCCGTCGGCGGCGTCATCAACCTCCTGCCCCGCCGCGGCACCGGCGCCCTCGCCGTCGAAGCCTTCGCCGAAGCCGGCCCCTTTGAAACGTGGCAGACGGCCGCAAACCTCGGTTACGGCGACGACAGCGTCGACGTATTCCTAAGCGCCAACCACCACGAAACCTCTGGCACCAATGTCTCGCGCTTCGGCACGGAAGACGACGGCGAGGAAGACTCGTCGCTCTTCTTCAACACAGGCCTGCGTCCCGCTTCGAATCTCGAGCTGCGCGCCTTCGTTCGTTACGTCGAAACCGAAGCCGACACCGACCCGCAAGACTTCGCCTTCCCTGCCACGCCGACCGAAGGCCTGATCATCGACGGCCCCGACACGACCGCATCGAAGCAGCTCTTCGCCAACGTCTCGGGCGAGATCTCGCTCTTCGACGACGCCTGGCAAACCCGCGTCGCCTACACCTACGCCGACGTCGACCGCGAAAACCTCTCGACCGACTTCTTCGCCTTTCCCGTCGCGCTGACGCCGTTCTTCACCGCCGCCACGCGCGATAAGGTCAGCGTCGTCTCCGCCGTCACCTTCGACACCGGATCGCTGAGCCACAAACTCACCGGCGCCGTCGATTGGAAGAGCGAGAAATTCCAGAACGTCGCCGTCGGCGTCTTCGACCCCGGCATCAACGGCGAACGCGAGATGGACAACACCGGCTACGTCGCGTCCTACGATATCTCGATCGGCAATTTCGACGCCGGCGCCGCCTACCGGCACGACGCCAACGACTATTTCGCCGACGCCGACACCTACCGCCTGCAAGCGAGCTACCGCATCACGGACACGACGCGCCTGCGTGCGACTGTGGGCTCGGGCGTCAAGAACCCGACCAACTTCGAACTCTTCGGCGTCGACCCGGGCTCCTTCATCGGCAACCCGAACCTGACGCCGGAGAAGTCGATGGGCTGGGACATCGGCATCGACCAAATCTTCTTGGACGGCAACGCCCGCTTCACCGCGACCTATTTCGAAGCGACGCTGGAAGACGAGATCTTCACCGTCTTCACCTTCGTGCCTCCCTTCTCGTTCTTCTCTTCGCCCGACAACCGCACGACCGAGAGCGAGCGCAAAGGCATCGAACTCACCCTCGACGCCAAACTCGACGAAGCCTGGTCGATCGACGCCGTCTACACCTACCTGGACACGGTCGAAGCGGGCCTGGAAGAAGTCCGCCGCGCGCCGCACACCGCCTCGCTGAACGTGAACTACCGCTTCCTCGACCGCGCGCAAGCTACGCTGACCGTCCGCTACAACGGCGAGCAGGTCGACAACGAGTTCGCGACCGCAACGCCCGAAAGCCGGGTTCGATTGTCGGCTTTCACGCTCGTGACCTTCGGCGCCAGTTACGAGGTGACCAACAACCTCGAACTCTTCGGCCGGGTCGAAAACCTGTTCGATGAGAAATACGAAGAGGTCTATAGCTACGCGACCCCGGGCATCGCCGCGTACGCGGGCGTGCGCACGCGCTTCTGATCGCCATAACATAAGCCGGGGACATAGAGTCCCCGGCGCCTCACATCGCGCCGCCGAGCCGCTTCGCCACCGCCTGGATCCGCGTCGCGACGCCGAGTTTCACCTTCGCGTTGCTGATGTGAAAGCGCACCGTGCGCGGACTGATGGCGAGAATCTTCCCGACCTCCATGTCGGTCTTGCCTTCACCCACCCAACGCAAACACTCCGCCTCGCGCGAGGTGAGCGGGCTTCGCGGCGTCTTGTCGTCCATCAATTCGCGAAAGCGCGCATAGCCGGCGTGAACAGCGGCGCTCATCACCGAGAGCGTACGCTGCGACAGATCAGGCTCCGGACCCGCAAAGCCCGAATACCAAACAAAGTCTCCGTCGACGTGCACGGGGACGACGATGCCGTCCATCTCCTTCATGTGCGGCGGCAACCCTGCCCACCACGCCTCGTCCTCGCGGCCGAGTTCTTCCTTCACCCGCGACATCACGAACGGCTTTTCCGAACCTTGTGCGCGCAGCGTGAAGGGATGGTTCGCAAACGGCCGTTGGGTATCGAACAGTTCCAGGGGCGCGCGGCCCAATGCCGAGAAGATGATGGCGGGGCCTATCCGGCTGAAGGCGCGAGACATGTCGACGATCAGCGCCGTCGTAAAGCCGAACCGCTTCGACACGGAAAACAAGGCGCGGCCGATGTCATCCGCCGTGCTTGCTTGCGACAAGCTGGAAGTCAGTTCCTTGAGCACGTCGAGCGCGGTCATGGATCTAATACCTAGCGGTAGTGACAGGTATAGATCAGATGCGCACCGAATGCCACCCCGTCCGTAACGCCGCTGCCGGATTGTTCACTCAATCAGCAATGAAGTTCACAGCACTGTTATACATCACGCCACGCCGCCGCCGACGCGCTTCGCCACGGCCTGGATCCGCGTCGCAACGCCAAGCTTGGTCTTCGCGTTGCGGATGTGAAAGCGCACGGTGCGCGGACTGATGCTGAGTATTTTGCCAACCTCGAAGTCGGTCTTGCCGTCGGCGACCCACTTCAAGCATTCCGATTCACGCGGGCTGAGCGGACTATGGGGCTGCCTCGAATCCAGCAATTCGCGGAATCGCAAATAGCCCTCATGCGCCGACGCGCTCAACACCGACTGCGCCGGCTGCGACGTGTCAGGTTCGAACCCGCTGAACCCGGCGCCCCAGACGAGTTTACCGTCGACATGCACGGGCACCACCAGCGATTCTTTGTGCTGCGTTCCGCCAGGCAGGGCAAACCAACCGTGATCGTCCGCCTGCCCAGTCGCGCGGCGCACTTCCGACGCCAGAAAAGGGCGGTCCGACGATTGCGCGCGTAAGAACGCCGGCCGTTGAATCAGCGGCCGCGCAGCGTCGAACCCCTCAATGAGTTCGCGGCTCTCCGACACATAAAGAAGCGCGGGACCGATGCGGTTGAACAGCTTCGTGACGTCGACGACGAGCAGATTGGTCCAGCCGTACAGCCTGCCGACGTTCAGCAGTGCTCGGCCAATGTCCTCGACGTTTAGTGCCGAGGACAATTGCGCGGTTAGACCCTTCAACGCTTCCCACGCAGGCATAATGCTGAACTTTTGCTCCTCGGACCGTCGTTGCTCTCGTTCAATGGGCAAATACAGCTTGGATACTGTTAGCACAGGCATCGCGCGAGCTACATGACACATTGCGCCGTTGACGTTGACGCAAGCGTCAACGAGTGCGACCAAACTAGACTCCTTCTAAGATCACTTCGCAGCTAACATTGCGTTCGGACGATGCGCGACAGAAGTTACTTTGTGCGCGTACGCACCTTCGGACGCGACACGCAGATCGCTTCGAATCCCGCTGCGATATAACGCGACAGTCGCGCGCTTGCCGCTGCGAAGTCCGTCGACTTGCAAAGCCCGTCCGACAACAGATCGATGCGGCCCGTCTGCGCGAACGTCAACGTCAACGCGCCCGACAAGAAGTGATAGCTCCAAAACAAATCTTCATCGCGCGCGGCCGGCAGCGCGCGCCGAAGCGCCGCGATCAGATGCCGGATGACCGGATCGAAGAAGCGCGCCATCGTCTCGCCGCCCCAGTCCGGGTTGTTGTTCACTTGCGCAATAAGCGCAAAATAGTCCTTCCACTTCGGCCCACCTCTGACCGACGCATCGAACAGAGGACTCAAGAACGCTTCGATCAAACCTTCGACGGTCACGCCACCGGGACCCGGCGCCGCCTCATAGGCGTCGATCATCGCGATGCGTTCTTTGTTCAAGATTGCCGCGCGCCGCTGAAACACCGCGTCGAACACGCCGCGCTTGGTCGCGAAGTAATAATGCACCAGCGCGGTGTCGACATGCGCCCTACGCGCGACGTCGCGGATGCTCACGGCATCGAGCCCGTGATGCGCGAATAGATTCTCTGCCGCATCCAGTATGCGTTCGCGCGCGTCGTCGCCGTTCGCCGACTTTTGCGGACGTCCCGGCTTGCGCTTTCGTTTGGGACCGCTCGGGCGCAAGCGATCGACCTTCATGTCCATGGCCGCGTGGATCCCCGGTGAGGCGCGCGTTTGATTGAATCGGACACATAATAGCGCTCTGCACACGAACTGTCGCCGCCCGGGAATTGCGCAACTCGCGCGAGGGGAGAATCGCGCAGCGCATCATCGCCCGCTACGCATGCGACGCCGCACCTGGCGAGCACGAAAAAAGTGAGGAAACATAAGGCTTCCGTGTACGGAGCAATGCAGCAAACCACAGCCGCCGAGAAATTCACCCGATGATGAATTATTCGATGGGCGGCCCACCAAGTCTGCGCTAGCGTAAGTGTGGGGACGCGCCTTCAAAGAGCAGCGCCTCGGGGAAAGATGGGGGGCACTATGACATCGCTTTACAGAACGATTCTGCTCGGTGGCGCCGCGTTCGCGCTGACAACGACCGCCGCACTCGCGCAAGACGCCGCACCGCCGGCGGCGGCCGACGAAGCCGGCAAGGTCGAAAAGGTCACCGTCACCGCACGGCGCACCAAGGAAAATCAGCAAAAGGTTCCGGCCTCCGTCTCCTCGTTCAGCGAGAAGAGTCTCGACCGCATCGGCGCAACCGATGTCACGGGCCTCCAAGGCGCAATCCCGAACGCCAACATCGCCCAAGGCCGCGGCTCGTCGAACGCGACGAACATCTATATCCGCGGCGTCGGCCAGCCCGACGCCTTGCAAACCTTTGACCCCGCCGTCGGCGTCTATGTCGACGACGTTTATCTCAGCCGCATCCGGGGCACGCAGTTCGAGCTGATGGACATCGAACGCCTCGAAGTCCTGCGCGGTCCGCAAGGCACGCTCTACGGCAAAAACACGATCGGCGGCGCACTGAAAGTCATCACCCGTCGCCCCGATCAAGAAACCCGCGGCGCAGCCTCTCTGACGGTCGGCACCTACGGCGAACTGATCGGCAACGGCACGATTTCCGGCGGCCTCACCGATACGCTTGCCGCCAGCGCTTCACTTCTCCTCGGCTCGCGCGACGGTTACGTCGAAAACCCGGTAACCGGAGCGAAGTATAACGATCGCGGCGTCGGCGCCGGACGCGTGAAACTCGCCTGGGATCCCAGCGACGACTTCTCGCTCGACGTCTCCTTCGACTACGCCGACGAAGAAGCGGCCCTGAACGTGGGCCAAGCCACGAACACGCTGACCACGATCTTAGGCGTGCCGCTCGTCACGCTGCCGGCGATCCCACCGGAATATAACTTCGAGACGGTCACGACACCCGGCCTGCCGAATTCGACCGAGATGACGCATTGGGGCGGCTCGGCCAGCGCGGCCTGGAACCTAGACGACGCATGGACGCTGCGCTCGATCACGGCCTACCGTGAACTCGAGAACAGGGACTACGTCGACATCGACGCGACAGCAGTCGAACTCGGCGATGTTCTCGTTGCCGTGGATCAGGACCAGACCAGCCAAGAACTTCAGCTGCTGTACGAAGGCGCCAACTGGCGCCTCGTCTCAGGTCTTTACTACCTGCGCGAGAACATCGTCTCGCATCAAGAAGCTTACGCCGACGACTACCTCGGCGGCTTCCTCGGCGGAACGAGCTTCCTGCGGACGGTCGACGACGACCTGCAGACGACAAGCTGGGCAGCCTTCGCCAACGCCGTTTTCGCGGTTTCCGACAGCGTCAACCTCACGGCCGGCCTGCGCTACACCGAAGAGGAAAAACAATACTTCCGTACAACGTCGACCTTCAGCAATTCGGCCGTCTTCAACGGAACGTTCGCGTTCAACAAGACGGAATCATGGGAAGACGTTTCACCGACAGTCTCGATCGACTGGCAGGCCAACGACAATACGATGTTCTATGCGCGTTACGCATCGGGCTTCAAATCGGGCGGCTTCAACGGTCGGGCAAACGCCGTGGGTGAAGATCAGCCTTACCGGCCCGAGACGCTCGACAGCTTTGAAGTCGGCCTGAAATCGGATTGGGCCGACAGCACCATCCGCACGAACGTCTCTGCGTTCTATAACGACTACACAGACTTCCAAGCGCGCGTGAGCCGCCTCGTGGTCTCGGACGGGCAACCGGTGCCGTCGCCGGACTTCGCCGTTCTGAACGCAGGCAGTCTCGAAATTTACGGCGCCGAACTCGAATTCCTAGCCTATCCTGTTCCGGAATTGAGACTCGACGCTACAATTGGCTACCTGCACGCGGAGTACACCGAGTTCTTTGAAGTGCGGGCAACCGGCTATGTCGAACGCGTTTGGCAGGCGCCCGCGTTCTCGCCTGAGTGGACAATGCGTTTCGGCGGTGCGTACGAGTGGGCGCTTGGCGACCTTGGCTCGCTCACGTTGGGCGCGTCCGCGCGCTACCGTTCGGAGATGGCGCTGTCCGTCGACAACTCGAACCTTTCGACGCGCGCACTCTTCCCCGGCATGTGGGAAGATTCGTTCTGGCTCTACGACGCGCAGCTCGTCTGGGCGAACGACAACCAGACGCTGCTCGCCGGAATCTACGGTCGCAACCTGTCGGACGAAGTCTACAAGACCGACGCGCAGGAATTCTCAAGCGTCGGCGGCATCCGCACCGCATATTTCGGCGCGCCGCAGACGGTGAGCTTCAAGATCACAGTTCGCTACTGATCTTCTGACCAGGACCAAGAGGCGCGAGCGGCAACGCTCGCGCCTCTATCATTAGTCCTAGGTCGTGAAATTGATCCGGAGAAAAGGAAGCCAAGCTTTCGCAACCTCGTTGCTACGGCTATCACAAAACAGCTTCAGTTGCTCCCGCGCCTCCTCGATCGTACGACCCGAGGCTAGCTGATCCGGCCCATCCGCGCCGGGATGACAAGATCCGCCGATCACAGCCGAACCACCGTCCGGTGTCGGAATGAGACCGCACCACCTACCCGGCGCCGGTTCAAGCCCGAACGCAGGACTCGGGCGCGCGGCGTGATCGACGATCCACGCTTCCCAACCAAATACGGCAGTACGCGCTGCTTCATAACTGCGCAGCACGATATCGACGTCCTCGAGAGCAAACGCACGCTCACCGTTTGAAGCGACAAACGAGCGGCGAAGGACATCGTCAGGCAGATTCATGTGCGCGCTGTCCTCGACACTCAGGGTACGCGCGAGAAAAACCGCGCCATCGCATCCCACGCCGCCGGTTCTTCCAGCGTCGGCGCATGCCCGACGCGCGGCACGTCGGCGACCTCGAGATCCGGCCGCAACGCCTTCATCGCCGCGATGCCTTCGGGCAGCAGAATGTCGCTGAGCACGCCGTGCACGACCAGCAGCGGCGCGTTGTCGAGCATCTTGAAGATCGGCGTCAGATCCGGCGCCGCCGCAGCCGCAGGCTGCTCGAAGATATGCGCAATCGCCGGATCGTAATCGAACGCGATCCGCCCGTCCGGCAACTCGCGCCCCGTGCGCCGCGCCATCGTCTCCCAGAACGCATCGTCGGCGTCAGGAAACGCAGCACCCTGCGTACCTTTGATGAGTGCGATGAGATGAGCCCACCCGTCCTGCGGCGGCGTCTTGCCGACATAGGTCGCAATCCGCGACAACCCGCTGGTGTTCACCACCGGCCCGATGTCGTTCAGCACCACGGCCGCAACGCGCGCCTGCGCCATCATCGCGACGAGCATCGTGATCAACCCGCCCATCGACGTGCCGACAAACACCGCGCGATCGATGCCCAGCTCGTTCATCACATGCACGACATCGGCCGCATAAACTGGCGGCACGTACCGCTGAGGCATCGGATCGCGATCCGAAAGCCCGCGCCCGCGCACATCGACCGCCAACACCCTCCGCCCCAACGCCGCAATCCGCGGCGCCACAACCTCGAAGTCGGCGGAGTTGCGCGTCAACCCATGCAAACAAATCACCGGCAACCCGCGCACCGCGCCAACGGGCGCGTAGTCGCGCACAAACACGTTCAACTCGTCCGGCACGGCGATCATGCGTTCTTGATAGTTCACGGCGTCCCCATCTTCTCAAGCAGCGCCAGCGTCGACCGCGCAAGCTCCCGCGTCAATTCCCCAGCCGGCATCTCGCGCGCAAACCGCGGCGCCTGCCCCGACCACAACGGCGAGAAGTCACCCGACCCGGCAGCCTCCGCCTTCATCCGCAAAGGCAGCGTCGCATTCGACGCCCCAGGAAACGCCGGCGCATCGACACTTATCGGCCCAACCTCACGAACAATGCGATTGACGATCCCGCGCGCCGGCCGCCCCGTGAACACATTCGTCATAACCGTCTGATCCTCACGCGCGCCCTTCACCGCCGCCCGATGGATCGGGGAATTCGTCGCCTCCGGTGTCAGCAAATAGGCCGTCCCAATCTGCACACCAGCCGCGCCCAGCATCAGCGCCGCCGCAATCCCGCGCGCATCGCCAACCGCGCCTGCCGCAATCACCGGCAACCGCACCGCATCGACAACCTGCGGCACCAGCGCAAACGTCCCCGGCTGCGACGCAACATCGTCGCTCAGGAAAATCCCACGATGCCCGCCTGCCTCCGCACCCTGCGCGATGACGGCATCGACCCCACGCTCTTCCAGCCACCGCGCCTCGGCCACCGTCGTCGCCGAAGCGATCACCACGGCGCCCGCCGCCCGCACGCGATCGAGCAACCGCTTCTCCGGCAAACCGAAGTGAAAACTAGCGACACGCGGTTTGAAGTCCTCGACCAGCGCACACGCCTCGTCACCGAACGGCGCACGCCCACCCGGCACCGTCGGCGCGGCAACACCAAGCTCGCGCGCATAAGGCGCCAGCCGCTCGATCCACTTTGCCTCGCGCGCGGCATCGGGCGCCGGCGGTTGGTGACAGAAGAAGTTCACGTTGAACGGTCGGTCCGTACCCTGACGAATGACCTGCATCTCGGTTCGCGCTTGCTCGATCGACAGCAACGCACACGGCAGCGACCCCAACCCGCCCGCCTCGCAAACCGCGATCGCCAACGCCGACCCTTGCGACCCCGCCATCGGCGCCTGCACGATCGGATGCTCGATACCGAAAAGGTCCAGCAGTCGCCGGTCTCGCCACATGCTCTTCACCACGTGCTTTGCATGCGGCATTCTATCATGTGCAACGCGTGAAACGCTTGGCGACCCTAGTCTAGGGGACACGTTTACGGCTCATTCACACAGTTTTTCTTGACATCCCGCAGCGCAACCTGCATATGCACAACCGTTGAGGCGCCTTAGGGCCCCTTCGCAAGCGCTCTCGCCGCGTGAACGGCTCGAGATCTAAATCGATCTCATCGATCCTTTTGAGCGCTCAAATCCTCCGGAACTGCCCAGGTAACACGCGGGGCGTCCTACGCAACCCGCGATTTTCGCGCGCGCTGTGTGTGGGCCCAACGCCCCCGATGCGCACGCGTGGACTCGCATATTGAAAGTGAACTTGAGTGAACGATTTTACGACTTTGGGTCTCGACCCGCGTCTCCTGAAAGCTCTGACGCAAGAAGGCTACGAGAAGCCCACCCCCATCCAAGTGCAGGCCATTCCGCACGTTCTTGAAGGCAAAGACCTTCTGGGCATCGCGCAAACCGGCACCGGCAAGACCGCGGGCTTCGCGCTCCCGATCCTGCAGCGTCTCGACGCCAACAAGCGCACCCCCGCGCCGAAAACCGCGCGCGCGCTGATCCTCTCGCCGACGCGCGAACTCTCCGCGCAGATCGCCGACAGCTTCAAGGCCTATGGCCGCTACATGAATCAAAGCGTCACCACCGTCTTCGGTGGCGTCGGCGAAGGCCCTCAGATTCAAACGATGCGCAAAGGCATCGACATCCTGGTGGCGACGCCGGGCCGTCTGCTCGACCTCGTCAACCAACGCGCCGTCGACCTCAGCAAAACGGAAATCTTCGTCCTCGACGAAGCCGACCGCATGCTCGACATGGGCTTCATCCGCGACATCCGCCGTCTCGTGGCCCAACTGCCGCGCGAACGCCAGAACCTGTTCTTCTCGGCCACCATGCCGGAAGAAATCAGCGGCCTTGCGTCCGACCTGTTGAAGAAACCGGTGAGCGTTTCGGTGACACCGCAAGCGACCACCGTTGAGCGCATCGCCCAACGCGTGATCCACGTCGAAACGTCGTCGAAGCGCGCGCTGCTCATCGAGCTGCTCCGCACCGACACGACCATGAACCGCAACCTCGTCTTCACGCGCACCAAGCACGGCGCGGACAAAGTCGTGCGCGCACTCTCGGCGGCGGGCATCGTCTCCTCGGCGATCCACGGCAACAAGAGCCAAAGCCAACGCGTGTCGACGCTGAACGCGTTCCGCGCCGGCCGCACGCGCGTCCTGATCGCAACCGACATCGCCGCGCGCGGCATCGACGTCGATGGCATCAGCCACGTCATCAACTACGACCTCCCGCACGTGCCGGAATCCTACGTCCACCGCATCGGCCGCACGGCGCGCGCCGGCGCCGACGGCGTCGCGATCGCCTTCTGTGACCGTGAAGAACGCGGCCTGCTGCGCGACATCGAACGCATGACGCGCCAGCAAATCCCGTCCAGCGAATGGCGCGCCAAGCCCGGCGAAGTCCAAGCGATGGACGCCGCCGCCCGCGCCCACGAAAGCGAACGTCCGGAACGCCCCGAGCGGACCGAACGCCCCGCGCGCAACAACAACGGCGAGCGCAAAGCCCACGGCGAGCGCAAACCGCACGGCGACCGCAAGCCCCACGGTGAGCATCGCAAGCCCGGCGGTGATCGCAAACCGCAAGGCGAACGCCACGCCCACGCCGACCGCAAACCGCAAGGCGAGCGTCACGCACGTCCGGCTCATGCCGAACGCCCGGCGCACGCCGACCGCAAGCCGCACGGCGAACGTCAACAGCACGGCGACCGTCCGGCCCACGCCGAACGTCCGCATGGCGAAAAGCGTCCGTTCACCCCCGGCAAGCCGCGTCATCCGCAGCACGCCGATCGCCGCCCTGCTGGTGGCGCATCACACGAAGCAAAGCCGCTGAGCGAACGCGCCCAACACGCGCAAGCCCGCGACGCAGCCCGTCCGCACACAGGTCCGAAACCGCACCGCAAAGGCCAAGGCCAAAAGCCCGCCGGCGCCCCGGTTCGCGACGGCGCAGGCAACGCCCTCCCGCGTTTCCTGCAACACCGCGGTCGCCCGTAACATCAAAAGATAAAACGCCGCCGGCCCACAAAGCCGGCGGCGTTTTCTATTTCGGACTGACCCATGCTACGCACCACCGATCAAAGGTGGAGCGATGCGATGCGCGAAAACAAACTCCGCACACTCTGGGCAAGCGGCCGGGCGGCGACCAACGTCTGGTGCCACATCCCCTCGAGCTACGCGACGGAGATCATCGCGCACCAAGGCTGGGACTCGCTCACCGTCGATACGCAGCACGGCCCAATCGGCTACACAGAGATGGTGGCGATGCTCACCGCCATCGCGACGACGCCGGCCGTGCCGCTCGTGCGCGTGTCATGGAACAACCCCGGCGAAGTGATGCGCGCGGCCGACGCCGGCGCGATGGGCATCATCTGCCCGACGGTCAACAGCAAGGCCGAATGCGAACAGTTCGTCGGCGCACTGCGCTACGCGCCGCTCGGTTACAGAAGCCTCGGCCCCAACCGCGCCCGCTTCCTCGGCGACGACTACACTGTGAAGTCGAACGAAACGATCCTCGCCATCGCCCAAATCGAAACCGCATCGGGCCTTGAGAACGTCGAAGCGATCGCGTCGGTGAAGGGCCTCGACATGCTCTACATCGGCCCGTCCGACCTAGGCCTGTCGATCGGCCGCGAAGGCCGCATGGACCAAACCGACGCCGTCGTCGTCGCCGCCATCGACCGCATCCTGAAGACCGCGAAAGAAGCGCGGATCAAAGCCGGCATCTTCTGCGTCGACCCCACCTACTCGAGAGCCATGCTCGCCAAGGGCTTCGATCTCGTCACCGTTCTCTCCGACACAACGCTGCTCTCCGCGGGTTCGACCGTGCGCAAACAGTTCGTTTGAACATCGTTCAAAATATCGAACGCACGAACGCACCGAAGAGACACACACCACACATCTCCACCTGGCGGCGTTGACACTACTATGGGCTGAGATTCAGCATCCCCGTTGTGAACGCTGGACCGATTCCCGACCTGTTGAGCATCGTCATCCTCGCCTGGCTTGCGGGCCTCGCGTTGCTGATTGCGTTTTCGATGCTGACCGGCCGGGTGATGTTGGCAGGGCTCTTCACGACGGACATCGACAACGATGGCGTCGCCGACGAGTTCCACCCCGAACGTGTGCAGCTGCTGCTGTTCTCCGTGTTCGGCATCGCGGCCTATGTGTTTGCGACGATGGATGCGGTCGCTGCGTCAACGGCCACGCTCACCGTCCTTCCGGACATCCCGGATGAACTGCTGATGATAATGGGCGCCAGCAACACGTTCTATTTGTCTGGCAAATTCGGGCGATCCGTCGCACGGGGATAGGGGATTTCGTTATGCTGCCATTCGATCTGGCGATGCTTGTCGCCATCGTGTTGTCGATCATCCTCTTGGGATTCGGCGCTGTTATTCTGGGAATGATCATGACGGGCCAAATCGACCTGTCCGACATTCTCGTCGAATCGAACGAGAACGGCAGCAAGAAGGCGAGCCTGTCACGCCTTCAGTTCCTGATCTTCTCCTTCGTCATCGCCGGCCTCTACCTCGTCATCTGCGTCGAGAGCGGCACCTTCGTCGACGTGCCGCCGGGCGTGTTGATCCTGCTCGGCATCTCCGGCGGCAGCTACATTGCCTCCAAGGGCCTCGGCCAAGGCATCGGCAAGAAGGCCCCCGGATCGCAGCAACAACCGCGACAGCAAAATCATCAGCGCCCGCAACCGGTGCAGATGCAACCCGTCGCCGAAACCCAGCAATCCGCCGCGCAGTAACGCGACCGATGTTGCGCCTCGCGTTCGCGCTCGCCACCGTCTTCGCACTCAGCGCGCCCGCGCACGCCGAGTTCGAAGGCTGCCGCGCCGGCTACTCCGAAGTCGGCCTGCCGAAACGCCTGGGCGATAGCGATGTCGGCGAAGTGCAAGACCGCTGCCTCAAAGGCTTCGCGCTCCTCTACAACAAGCGCACGAAAGTCCCCGACTGGGTGATCGAACGCCTGACGCCGGATTCCTTCCGCGGCACGGCCACGCGCAGCAAATCCGCTTTCGCCGCCGACACCGTCATCGCCGAAAACGAACGCGCCACGCTCAGCGACTACGAAGCCAACTGGCAAGGACAACGCTTCGACCGCGGCCACCAGGCGCCCGCCGCGAACGACAAGTTCGACCAAGTCGCGATGAACGAGACATTCTTGCTGTCGAACATGGCCCCGCAAGTCGGCATCGGTTTCAACCGCCACGCCTGGAGCTATCTCGAGAAAGCCGTCCGCGGCTGGGTCATGTGTGGCGGCCGCGACCGCCTCTACGTGATGACGGGCCCGATCTATTCGCAGGACACGAACAAAGTCCTAGGCGCGAACAAGATCGCGATCCCCGACGCGTTCTTCAAGATCGTCTACGACCCCACACGCGGCCGCGCGATCGGCTTCGTGCTCGAAAACAAACGCCACACCGGCCGCACGCTCGATCCCTACCGCAAGTCGATCGCCGAAATCGAGGAACTCACCGGCATCGATTTCCTGACCAATCTTCCCGAACGTCAGCAAAACATCCTGGAATCGAACGTCGCGCCCATGTGGAGCTACGACCGCGGCTGCGACATGCGCGAATAACGCGCGGATTTTTCGGGTTGGCAAAGCCGGCGTGAGCGGGCACCTTGCCCCATGCCTCATCACACACCGCTTATCGGCACGATCGTCGCGGGCCTGGTTCTGGCGTTTATTCTGGGCTCGCTCGCGCATCGCCTGAAAGTGTCCCCGCTTGTCGGCTATCTGCTTGCTGGCGTGCTCGTGGGACCCTTCACGCCCGGCTACGTCGCCGATCAAGCGCTCGCGCAAGAACTCGCGGAGATCGGCGTCATCCTGCTGATGTTCGGCGTCGGCCTCCATTTCTCATTGAAGGATTTGCTCTCCGTCCGCGCCACAGCCATCCCCGGCGCCATCGCCCAAATCACCGTCGCAACGCTGTTGGGTGCAGGGCTCGGCACCCTTCTCGGCTGGCCGATCGAAGCGGGCCTCATGTTCGGCTTCGCCCTCTCCGTCGCAAGTACCGTCGTGCTGCTGCGCGCGTTGCAGGAGCACCGCCTGGTCGAAACCGAACGCGGCCGCATCGCGGTCGGCTGGCTCATCGTCGAAGACCTGGTGATGATCCTGGCCCTCGTTCTCATTCCGGTGCTGGCCAGCGCCAGCAACGCGGAAGGCGCTTTCGACCTCACCGGAACGCTGACCGCGCTCGCCATCACGATCGGCAAGGTCGCAGCTTTCGTCGTGCTGATCCTGGTCGTCGGGCGTCGCGTCATCCCGTGGATCCTGCACCACACCGCGCATTCCGGCTCGCGCGAACTCTTCCGCCTGGCCGTCCTCGCCATCGCGCTCGGCGTCGCTTTCGGTGCAGCGCTGCTCTTCGGAGTCTCCTTCGCACTGGGCGCCTTCTTCGCCGGCATGGTCATGAGCGAATCCGCGCTCAGCCAGCAGGCAGCCAACGAAACCCTGCCGCTACGCGACGCGTTCGCCGTCCTCTTCTTCGTCTCCGTCGGCATGCTCGTGGACCCCAGCGTACTCTGGCTCAATCCCTGGCCGCTGATCGCAACTGTCCTCATCATTCTGATCGGCAAATCACTGGCCGCCTTTGCCATCGTGCGCGCCTTCGGTCAGCCGTCATCGACGGCGCTCACCATCTCGACCAGCCTCGCGCAAATCGGCGAGTTCTCCTTCATCCTGGCGACACTCGGCGTCGGTCTCGGCCTTCTGCCCAAAGAAGGTCAGGACCTAATCCTCGCCGCCGCCATCATCACGATCATGCTGAACCCCGCGCTCTTCGCCGCCGCCGTCGCCTTCGAAAAGCGGCGCAAGCCGGCAATCGAAGCGCCGGAACAGACACCGGAGCCCGTCGAAGCCAAGCGCGTGATCATCGTCGGCTACGGCCGTGTGGGCAGCGTCATCGCCGACGGCGTCGCTGCACACGGCGCAACGATCGCCGTGATCGAGGATCAAGACAGCGTCGCCGCCCTCGCCCGCCGAAACGGGCTTGAGGTCGTGCCCGGCAACGCCGCCGACGTCGAGACGCTGGTCGCCGCAAAAATCCGTGAGGCCCATTGCATCTTCGTCGCCATCCCTAACGGATTCGAAGCCGGCCAAATCGTCCAGAAAGCGAAGGCCGTGAATCCGGGGTTAACAATCGTGGCCCGCGCGCATTCCGACGACGAAGCCGAACATTTGCGCCGTTTGGGTGCCTCAAAGATCATCATGGGCGAGCGCGAGCTTGCATTGGCCATGGTGGATGCGGCATCTCTCGGTTGAACGAAGCACGCGCAAAGACGTCAGGGGACTAAGGCGAAAATGGAGCATGAAGCGCCGCTGCTCGTGACCATCGTCTTGGGCCTCGTACTCGCGTTTGCGTTCGGCTTTATGGCGAACCAACTGCGCCTGCCCCCGTTGGTCGGCTACCTTGTCGCGGGCATCGCGATCGGTCCGTTCACCCCCGGCATCGTCGCCGACGCGGGTGTCGCAAGCCAACTTGCCGAAGTTGGCATCATCCTTCTGATGTTCGGCGTGGGCCTCCACTTCTCGCTCAGCGAACTCGTCGCCGTGCGCTGGATCGCGATCCCGGGCGCAGTCGGCCAAATCGCCGTTGCCACGGCCATAGGCGCAGGCATCGCCATCGGCGGTTGGGGCTGGAGCCTCGGCGGTGGCCTCGTCCTGGGCCTGGGCCTGTCGGTCGCCAGTACCGTGGTCGTGTTGCGCGCGCTGGAAGAACAACGAACCGTTGAAACCGCCAACGGACGCATCGCGATCGGCTGGCTCATCGTCGAAGACCTGGCCATGGTCTTGACGCTGGTCTTGCTGCCCGCGCTTGCAGGCGTCCTCGGCGCAACGCCACCGCCTGATGCGCACGGCGTCTCTCACGGCGCAGCCGAAAGCGGCAATATCTTCCTCGTCTTGGCCATCACCATCGCCAAGATCGCAGCCTTCGCCGCTATTGTCGTGGTCTTGGGCCCCCGCGTCGTGCCGTGGCTGCTCGCCCGCGTCGCACGCACCGGCTCCCATGAACTCTTCACATTGTCGGTGCTGGCCATCGCGCTCGGCATCGCCTTCGGCGCGGCGCAGATCTTCGGCGTGTCCTTCGCACTCGGCGCGTTCTGCGCCGGCCTCGTCCTTTCGAACTCCGACCTCAGCCAACGCGCCGCCGCGGAATCGCTGCCGCTGCAGCACGCCTTCGCGGTCCTCTTCTTCGTCTCCGTCGGCATGCTGTTCGATCCCACGATCATCGTGCGCGACCCGTGGGCGGTTGTCTCGGTGCTCTTCATCATCCTGATCGGCAAGTCGATCGCCGCCTTCGCCATCGTCTTGATGCTGGGCTACCCGATCTCGACCGCGCTGATCGTCTCGGCCAGCCTCGCGCAGATCGGCGAATTCTCCTTCATCCTCGCCAGCCTCGGCATCGGCCTCGGCCTCATGCCCGAGGCGGGACGAGATCTCATCCTGGCCGGCGCATTGCTGTCCGTGACGCTAAACCCCGCCGCCTTCGCGCTCATCAAACCCATAGCTCGCTGGTTCGCCGCACACCCGACACTGTCAAAGCGTCTCGAACCCGGCACCGACGCGCGCCTCGTAACGCTTGAGCGCGAACTCGAAGCCCGCCGCGCCGCCCGCGCGCCGGTCCCGCTGCCGCCCGCGGAACTCGCCGCCAAATTCCCGATCTTCGCAGGTCTGGACGACGCACGGCGTTCTGAACTGGTGGCGCTCTTCAAGCCGCGCACCGCACAGCCCGGCAACCGCCTCATCCGCAAGGGCGACCCGGCGAACGAAGTGTTCTTCATCTCGCTGGGCTCGGTCGAAGTCTCCGTCTCCGACCGCAAAATCAAACTCGGGCCGGGCGACTTCTTCGGCGAAATGGGTTTGCTCAGCGGCGCGCCGCGCAACGCCGACGTCACCGCGATCGACTACTGTCAGTTGTTGGTGCTCGAACGCCGCGACTTCCTGGACTTCATCGAACGCCACCCGGAGCTGCGCGCCAAGATCGGCACCATCGCCACCGAACGCGAAGCCCAAAACCGCCAAGCCACCCCGCCAATCGACGACGTCCAAGGCGCGTAATTTGCCAGCCCGGCGCTGCTGAGTGTCAGCTTCACCACAAAGCCACGAAGCACACCAAGGTCCACGAAGCAGTCTTGCCGTCATGGCAGAGCCCGGCGGAAACGCCCTTGTTTCACGCCAACACGCCAAGCCGCTAAGCCGCTAAGCCGCTAAGCAAAAAGATAGTGCCGCAGGCGCCATTCAATACCGCATCGGCGCTTCGCGCCAAAAAGAGATTCGCAACACCGCTTGTCCCTTCTTAGCGTCTTGGCGTCTTGGCATGAAACAACTCAGCACCAACGCCGCGCCGCCCTCTAAAGCACGGACCACTTCGTGAACCTTGGTGTGCTTCGCGGCTTGGTGGTGAAACTGAACTGCCGCCGCGCTACGCGAAACGAGCTACCCCTGCAGCGGCAACCGCACGAGCGCGCTCAACCCGGCGCCGTCGCTGCGATTGCGCAGGAACACGTCGCCGCCATGCCCGCGCGCGATCCAGCGCGTGATCGAAAGCCCGAGCCCGTACCCACCGGTCTGCGAACTGCGCGACGTTTCCAGCCGGACGAACGGCTCGAACACCCGCTCGATGTCGCTCTGTGGAATCCCTGGCCCGTCATCTTCGACGCTGACCACCGCAAACTCGCGCTCCGTGGCGACGGCGACGCGCGCCCGCTCGCCATAGCGCAGCGCATTCTCGATCAGATTGCGCACGGCGCGCCGAACCTCGTTTGTCCGGCAGATGCAGCGCACCGCGCCGCTCGGCGAGAAGACGATGTCGCCGCCCGTTTCCTTCATGTCGTCGGCAAGGCTCTCGACCAGCGCCGTCAGATCGACCGGCCGCGCCGTCTCTCCCGTGCGGTCCGCACGCGCTGCCGACAGCACCGCCTCCGTCATCGTCTGCATTTCGTCCAGCGTTTCGTTCAGCCGCGTCCGCTCTTCCTCGTCGGCGACGAACTCCGCGCGCAGCCGCATCGAGGCGATCGGCGTCCGCAGATCGTGCGCTACCGCCGTCATGATCGACCGCTGGTTTTCCAGCGTCGCGGTCAATCGCTGCGACATCGCGTTGAACGATCGCGTCGCGTTACGCACCGCCGGCGGGCCGCCCTCGGGTATTTCGGGGACAGGCTCGCCGCGCCGCAGCGCCGTCGCCGCCTCCGTCAGCTTCTGCAGCGGCGCCGCGAACCGCGAATACGTCCACCACGCCGCCAGAACCATGACGATCGCCGCGATCGCACCGGACACAAGCGCGGGTCCGTATTGCGGTGCTTGCACGGGCGGCCGATAGCGGACATTGAGCCAACCGGATGGGCCTGTGTCGATCGAGAGTACGATCGCAACGGGCCCCACCGGCACGGTGGCCTGCGCGGGCGGCAAAAAGGGTTTGTCGTCGTCGAAGCGGCCCGCCTCTTCCGGCGCCACCGGCCGCACACGCACCTCCCGCCGCATGGTCGCTGGCACGAGCGCCTTGAGACGCGCTTCCGCGACCGGATCACGATCGTCGCCCGCCCCGACAAGCGGCTCGCCGAGCGTCAGGTATCGCGTGGCGCGAGAAAAAGCTTGCAGCAGCGCCGGCCGCAGTTCCGGCGGCGCGCGCTCGATCGCGGCCACGATGTCGGGCACGCGCTCGTACAGATTGTCGATGTGGTACTGCGCCGTGCGATGCTGATCCTCAAGCTGAAACACCGTCACGGTCACGACCGTCGAGACGACGAGCGCCAGCACGATCGCGGCCGTACTCTCCAGCCACAGCGGAACTTTCAGCCGCCCGATCATCGCTCGCTTATGTTGGCCGTGAACACATAGCCGCCGCCCCACACCGTCTTGATCAGCCGCGGCGCCTTGGGGTCTTCTTCGATCTTGCGGCGCAGGCGGCTGACCGCGTTATCGATGCTACGGTCGAAGGGCTCGGCATTGCGCCCGCGCGTGATGTCGAGCAGTTGATCGCGCGACAGCGAAACATTCGGCCGTTCAATGAAGGCCAGCAGCAGCCGGAACTCGCCGGAACTCAGCGGCACGATGGTGCCGTCGGGTCCCGCCAGTTCGCGCTGCGCGGTGTCGAGCGTCCAACGGTCGAACTGGATCTGCCCCCCGCGCGTAGCGCCGCTGCGCTTCGGCATCGAATTTGTCCGCCGCAACACCGCCCCGATTCGCGCCACAAGTTCCCGCGGATTGAAGGGCTTAGCGATATAGTCGTCGGCGCCCATCTCAAGGCCCAGAATGCGGTCCACATCCTCGCCCCGCGCCGTCAGCATGATGACCGGTAAGTCGGAATCGTAGTGGAGGCTGCGACACAGGCTCAACCCGTCTTCGCCCGGCATCATGACGTCGAGCACAGCAAGGTCGAACACGCTGGTCTTCAGCATGCGCCGCGCCTGATCGGCCCCCGGCGCCGCGCTCGCACGGAATCCGTTCTGTTCCAGATAGCGGACGAGCAGCTCGCGAATGTCGCGGCTGTCGTCAACCACCAGTATGTGAGGTTGCGCGGTCAAGCGTGGGATTTCTCCGTGCGCGGATTTTAGCAAAGCTGCTGATTCTATAGCGACGGAAGGGTCGTGCGGCGTGCGTTGAACCGTCATGCGCATCAATGGCACCACACCGGCCTCGCCGAAATCACCACTAATATTGTCGCAAAGTGTATCACGCGCGAAAACTGCAACCACCTTTGAACAACTTCCTAGCGCACTTGGCACAGTTTTGCGACCAGCGCCGCGTTTAATAGGCGACGCAACAAGCCCCTCGGAAACCATAAAACTGCCATGAGCCTCACCAACCTCGACGAACGGGCGATCTCCGCGCGCCGCATCGACGCGGAAACGTGGCGGTCCGATGTTGGGGCCGCGCCGTTCCACACCCCGCTCGCGGTGCAGGTTCCCTTTCACACGCTGCCGGCCGACGCCGATCACGACCGGCTCGTCGCCTTCCGAACGCGCGACGGCTGGCAGCTGTTGACCGGCGGTCGCGCTGTCGAACTGACGCACGGCGCAGCGCTTTGGAAGAACTTGGACGTCACTGACGCCGGCGCGGACGCCATGCCTCTCATCTCCCGGCTGTGGCGCCGTCCGAAGCGTGAGGAGGGTTGCCGGGCGCCCAACACGTTTGTCCTGGGCGCTGGCAAGTGCGGAACGACCAGCCTCCACGCTATCTTGCGTCAGCACCCGGACATCCACGCCAGCCCAGTGAAAGAGCCGACGTTCTTCTGCGACAGCTTCCAGCTGATTCGCGATCCGCTCGAATACTTCCGTCAGTTCAACAGCCCCGCGCCGGTCCGTCTTGAATCCTCGCACGCCTACTTGACGAACCCCGGCACCGCCGAAACGCTGCGGACGCTGTTTCCGGATGCAAAGTTCATACTGATCCTTCGCGCCCCCAAGAACCGCGCCTACTCGCTCTGGCGCCACATGCGGCGTTTGAAGCATGAGATCGATCGCCTGCCCTACGAAGACATTCCCGATTTCGCAACCGCCCTGAAGACGGAACCCGAACGCTTCGCCTCGCGCGCCTTCGCCGAAAACTGCCGCCAATATTTCTGGAACTTCCTCTATTGCCGCTCGTCGTTCTATGACGAGCAGATCGAACGCTACTTCGCGCTCTTCAACCGCAGCCAATTCCACGTCCTAAGCTTGGCCGAACTGTCATCGGCACCCGTCGAGACGACGCAAGAGATCATGCGCTTTCTCAATCTCGACCCAGCCCCGGTCAAACACTTCGACTTCCAAGCCAAGAACCGGACGCGCACGCCCTATCGCAGCTATTGCGACGAAAGCGACAAGGTCATGAGCGCGGCATTCGAAGGCCTGACCGACCGTACGGATCGCGTGGTCGGCCGCCGCCTGGACTGGTCGACCTAATCGCATCATCGCCAGGGCCCATGCTAAAGAAGGCGGTCCAACACTTGAGGCCGCCATGTCCGAACCCATCATCAAAGTCGACATCGAAAACGAAGTCGCACTCGTCACGCTGAACCGCCCGACGGCGATGAACGCCCTGTCGCGCGAATTGCGCACGGCAATCGCTGAGACCTTCGAAAAATTGGAGGCCGACCCCGCCGTCCGCGTCGTCATCCTCACTGGCGCGGGCAAAGCCTTCTGCGCGGGCCTCGATCTGAAGGAACTCGGCCAAGGCCGCGACAGCGTGCAAGGCACGGTCGAAACGAAAGACCCCGTCACTTCGATCGGCAGATTTTCAGGGCCCATCATCGGCGCGATCAACGGCGTCGCGATCACGGGCGGCTTCGAACTCGCCCTCGCCTGCGATGTCCTGATCTGCTCCAGCGAGGCTCGCTTCGCCGACACCCACGGCCGCGTCGGCATCTTGCCGGGTTGGGGTCTGTCGCAAAGACTCTCGCGCACCATCGGCATCTACCGCGCGAAGGAATTGTCGCTCACCGGAAACTTCCTGACCGCCCAACAAGCCGCCGACTGGGGCCTCGCCAACCGCGTCGTCGCACCGGACGAACTCATTCCCGCAGCAAAGAGACTCGCAAACGACATGCTCTCCCTCGTCCCCAAAGCGCTGAGCGGCTACAAGAAACTCATCGACCAAGGCTACGCCGAAAGCTTCGGCGACGCGCTCAAGACCGAACTAGAATTTTCCGGCGCCGCCAACAAGGCGGTGCGCTCCACCGACATCGAAGCCCGCCGCGAAGCCATCCGCCAACGCGGCCAAACGCAAAAGGGCTGAGCTACCTCTTCTTCGCCCGCGCCGGCTTGGCAACGGCCTCACCGGCCAGCGACTTCTGAAGTTTCTTCGGCGCCTGCCGCCGCCATGCGACTTGAAGGCGATGCGTCAACTCCGCGTCGTCGATCTTGGGCAGCCGCACCAACACCGCAGGCCAGCCTTTGTAGTGGTCGGTCTCGAAATAGATGTCGCTGTTCATCTCCATGAGGAATTCCTTCTCCTCGAGATTGCACATGACGACCAGAACGCCGGGCTCGCGCACCCGCGCCAAAAACTTCCCCATCACCTTCAGGCTCGGCTGGCCGTAAGACGGCGCCTCTTCGACGCCCGGCAGCTTCGCCGCCGCGATCAGTTTCTTCACCCGCTTCAGGTCGTTCGATAGATCGCGCGTCGAAGCCTTAAGCGTCGCGGCCTTCGCTTTCGGTTTGGTCTTGGGGGTAGGTTTTGCTTTCGCCATGGCCGAACCTCGCACACCGTCGGCTGCGCCTTCAACGCCCCTTGCCCGCAGAGCGCCAATCGTTTCCACTCCCGCCGCCAAACTGGGGATTCCGACGACTATGGCCAAGCCGCTCTGGGCGCTCGACGCCACCGAAACCGCACGCCTCATCCGCAAAAAGCAAGTCTCCGCGACCGAAGTCGTCGACGCCCATCTCGCCCGCCTCGACGCGATGAACCCCAAGCTGAACGCCGTCGTCCGCGCATTGCATGACGACGCCCGCGCCGAAGCCGCGGCCGCCGACGAAGCCATCGCCTACGGCGACAAGCTCGGCCCGCTGCACGGCGTACCGATCACGACCAAGATCAACGTCGACCAAACGGGCCTGCCGACCGACAACGGCGTCAAGATGCTGAAAGACCTGATCGCGAAAGAAGACTCGCCTCAAGTCGCAAACCTCCGCGCCGCCGGCGCCATCGTCATCGGCCGCACCAACTCGCCCGCCTTCGCGATGCGCGCGACCACCGACAACGCGCTGCACGGCCTGACGCGCAACCCGTGGAACGAAGACGTCACCTGCGGCGGCTCAAGCGGCGGCGCAGGCTCAAGCCTCGCCGTCGGCATCGGCGCGCTGGCGCAAGGCAACGACATCGGCGGCTCGATCCGCTGGCCCGCCTACTGCAACGGCGTCATCGGCCTGCGCCCGACGGTGGGCCGCGTGCCCGCGCACAACCCATCGGCAGCGGCCCCGCGCGCCTTCGCAGCACAGATTATGTCGGTGAACGGGCCGATGGCGCGCTCCATGCGCGACATCCGCTTAGGCCTCGCCGTCATGTCGGAAGGCGACCCGCGCGATCCGATGTGGGTGCCGGCGCCGTTGAACCCGCCGCCGTTCAATGCGCCCGTCGGCGTCGCTGTCGCCATCGATGCTTCCCTACCGGCGCCGATCAAAGCCACGCTGCGCCGCGCCGCCTCGCACCTCCAAGACGCAGGCTATGACGTCGAAGAGATCGCGCCGCCCGACATCGACGAGACCGCCGCGCTCTGGTCGGGCATCGGCTTTGCCGAAATCGGAACCATGCTCCGCCCGCTGATCGCCACCATCGGCGACGACGGCATGGCCCGCTTCATGGAGGATCTCTGGGAGATCAACGGCGGCCCTAGCGATCTCGCGAAATATCAAACGGCACTGCGCATGCGCGAAGTGCTGCTGATCAATTGGCAGGTCTTCATGGACACGCACCCGCTGATCATCATGCCGTCCTGCGGCGAACTCTCGATCCCCGTGGGTATGGACACGCAAGGCCGCGCCGCCGTCGAACGCATGCTGCAAGCCCTGAAGTATCAATTGGCGATCCCGGTCTTAGGTCTGCCGAGTCTCGCCGTGCCGATGGGCACGCACGAGAAATTGCCCATCGGCGTGCAAATCGTCAGCCGCCGCTTCCGCGAAGACCTCTGCATCGCAGCCGGCGAACTCATCGAAGCCCGCGAACCGCCCGTGTGCCCGATCGACGTGAAGTGGTGACACAACACGCGGCGCGTCCGCTCAGCATCTTCACAATCCTCGCACTCGGGCAATTCGCCTTCCCGCTCGCCGTCGCCTACCTGCCGCTCAATCTCTATCTCACGCGCTACTACGGCGGCGATTTGAAGATGGACATCGCGACCGTGGGCCTCGTGCTCATGATCGCACGCCTCGCCGACTTCGCCGTCGATCCCATCATCGGCGCGCTCTCCGACCGTTACGGCCACAAGTATGGCAGGCGCCGCTTCTGGACCGTCGTCTCGATCCCGATCACGCTCCTCGGCGTGGTGCTCACGTTCATGCCGCCGCAAGACGCAGGCCCGATCTACCTCCTGCTCTCCGTATCGATCGTCTATTTTGGCTGGACGATGTCGACCATCGCCTACGGCGCATGGGGCGCAGAGGCATCGCCCGACTACGCCGAGCGCACGCGCATCACCGGCATCCGCCAGATCTTCGCGCTCGTCGGCATCTTGATCGCAAGCCTCGCCCCCATCTTCACCGGCGGCGGTCCGGGATCGCCGGACGGCTTCACGCCGCTCATGACCGGCTTGGGCTGGATGGTCGTGATCACGATGCCGCTCTCGGCCGCATTCCTCGTCTGGCGCGTCCCCGAACCGAAAGCCGTCGCGACCGGAATGGTCTCGTGGACGCGCGGCATCACGATCGCCGTGCGCAACGGTCCCTTCATGCGCCTGCTCGTCTCGATCTTCATCGGCCGCATCGGCGCAGCCGCAAACCTCGCCGTCGTCATCTGGTTCTTCGAGAAGGGTCTCGACCTTGGGCAGGCCGCAGGTCTCCCCTTGCTCGCCTATCTCGTCGCCGCAGCCCTCGGCGCACCGCTGTGGATCTGGGCCGGCCACAAAACCTCCAAGCACGACGCGCTCATCATCGCCGTCGTGATCGGCGCGATCATCTTCACCGGCCTCTTCTTCATGCCGCCCGGCCATCTCTGGGCCACGATCGTCGTCATGATCGCCGTCGGCCTCACGGGTTCGGCAGCCGCGACGCTGGGCGACTCCATCGCCGCCGACGTCGTCGACCTCGACGCCCTGCGCAGCCGCGAAGCCCGCGCGGGCCTCCTCCTCGCCTTCTGGGGCATCGCCCAAAAAGGCGCAGATGCCATCGGGGTCGCGCTAGGACTCTGGATCCTCTGGCTCTTCAACTTCAACCCCAACGGCGCCAACGACTACACAGCGCTGCTCGGCTTAAAGCTCGCCTACATCGCCATCCCCATCGTCTTCGGCCTAACCTCAGCCGCCTTCCTCTGGAATTTCCCCCTCACGCCGGCCCGCCAACGCCGCATCCGAGCCCTGCTGGAACGCCGCGCGCGGCGTCTGCGCTCGCGTTGAAGAGGAGTGTTCCTTCCTGTTATCATTCAAGTTGATTTGGACAGGAGTTGATCATGCTGGCACGATTTGCATTGGCGCTCTCTGGAACACTTCTCGGCGCGGCGAGCGCTTTCGCCGCAAACCCGACAGGCGCTGAGTGGAGCATCGACTACAGCTCCATCCGCGTCCTTCGCCTCAACCCGATGGTCATTGGCGGCGGCATGTCCGGCGACCGGGTCATGATCGACATTCACCGCGAAAGCGACAACGTGAAGGGCACATTGTCGATCAGCTGCGTCAGCGATGAGTATTCGCTATGGACAGCGGAAAGCCTGTTGCTGGCATCCACTAGGCCTCTATCGGATTGGCCGCTCGCAGCGCAGTTGGCCGCAAACTACTGCGTGCAGGTGGATCACTTGCCCGAAGCCGGCAACCTGATGCTGCTCGACATCAAATCCGATTAGCGCTCAATCCATAAGCTTCTGGGTCAGATAAATGTAGTGCCGCGCCCAGCGGTCGGCGTTCATCGCCGGATCGGCGTCGTTCGAGTGACCGCCGAACGTGTTCTCGTAATAGATGTACGGCGCGCCGACCTCCGAGAGCTTCGCCGAGAACTTACGCGCGTGACCGGGGTGAACGCGGTCGTCCTCCGTGTTCGTGGTGATGTAGGGCTCCGGATACTTCACCCCCGGCTTCACCTTCTGGTACGCGGAATATTCCGCGATGAACGCGCGGTCGCCTGGCACATCGGGATTGCCGTACTCGCCCGTCCACGACGCGCCCGCCGACAGCTTGTGATAGCGCAGCATATCCACCAGCGGGCTTTCGACGATGACGGCGTTGAACAACTCCGGACGCTGCGTCATCAGCACCGTCGTCAACACGCCGCCGTTCGAACGTCCGTAGATGCCAAGCCGTCGCGGCGTCGTCACCTTGCGCGCAATCAAATCCTCGCCCACCGCAGCGAAGTCGTCGAACGCGCGCTGACGATGCTCGCGCAAGGCCGATTGATGCCATGCCGGCCCGAACTCGCCGCCGCCACGGATATTCGCCGTCACGAACGCGCCACCGCGTTCCAGCCACAGCTTGCCCATCTCCGGCAGATACGCGGGCGGCTTCGACAACTGAAACCCGCCATAGCCGAAAAGCAGCGTCGGCGTTGACCCGTCGCTCTTCATCTTCTTCGGCCGTACGAGGAAGTAGGGGATCTTCGTCCCGTCCTTCGATGTCGCCCAATGCTGCTCGACGACATGCGTCGAGCCTCTGAACTTCGCCGGCAACGCCTTCACGAGCGCATCACGCGTGCTCGCCGCATCGGCCCACCACAATTTGGTCGGTTCCAGGAAACTTTCCGACGTGATGAAGAGAAGCGACCCAGACTTCTGCGCCGCCCGCACGACAAGCTGCGAGTCCGTCGGCAGGCTCAGGCGCTTGCCCGTCCAATCATCGCCACGACGCGAATAGACCTCGACTGCACCTTTGACGTTGTCGAGCAACTGCACGACCACATGATCGCGCGTCGTCTCGACCCCGTCGATCGTCTGGCTCGCCTTCGGCTGCATGATGAGTGCAAGCTTGAACATGTCGTTCTGCATATCGCCGGCCGGCGATCCGCCGGTCGAACCGATCAGATGCAGAGCAACCAACGCCCCCTGCTCGAACGCCCGGAAATCTTCCTGCAGCGAAAACACCAACTGCCCGTCGACATAGCCGCGCAACGACGACTTCAACGGCACCGGCAACTTCACCGGCGCCGCGTCACCCAGCAGATAGTACTCAGCCTCAAAAAACCCGACGCGCCGTTCCGCGATCGTCGCACGCAGCACGCCGTCCGCATCGCGCATCACACGCGGCGTGACCATGACGTCTTTGCGTTCGCCGCGGAACGCTTCCTTCGCGTCGGCCCAAGCCGCCCCGCGCTTCAACAGCTTCAGTGTGAACGGATAACCTGACTCCGTCGTATCGGTGTCCGATGTCGGGCGCGACACCAAGATCGTGTCGCGATCGATCCACTCGACGTTCTGCTTCGCACGATCCAGCTTGAACCCGCTGTCGACAAAACTCTTCGTTTGCGCGTCGAACTCGCGGATCTCGACCGCATCGCCGCCGCCGTCCGACAAGCTCAAGAGGCACAGCCGATCATCCGGCGCCAAACAATCGGCGCCCTTCCAAAACCAATTCTTGCCCTCAGCCTTCGACAACGCATCGAGATCCAACACTGTCGACCATTTCGGACGTCCCGCGCGATAGGACGCCAACGACGACGCCCGCCACAGCCCATGCGGATGCGCATCGTCCTGCCAAACACTGTCGACGCCGTCGGCCCGGAACTGCGGCAGCGGCAACCGATCCTTCGCCGTCAAAATCGCAAGCGCCTCGCGCCGATACGTCGCAAACCGTTTGTCACCGTCGAACCGCGCCGTCGCCTTCGCGTTCTCGTCCCTCACCCACGACAGCGCCTTCGCGCCGTGCACGTCTTCGAGCCAGATGTAGGGATCGTCGTCGTTGCGCGTTGTCACCGAAGCACAGGCCGTCAGAAGCAGCGCCAGCGCGCCGGGAATAAGAATCGTCCGCATGCCATCTCGCTCATTGGTCCAAGTTGCCGCCGCCCCAACAGGGGTGGAAACGTCCGCCCGATACGACTTGCATAGCTGTATCGCTGGTCACAGTGCCAACCCTGTCCGCACCGCCAGGGCCTAAAGGCGCATCCCAAGGGCTTGGCGTCATTCACGGATTCGCGAGCGCCCGAATTTTGTGCAGCGCATCAACCCCTTAGTGGAGGATGTCGGGACCGGGCCAGTGTGATTAGCGTACCATTGACGAGATGGGCAGGTCGGTACCACCTACCGCCAATTCCGAAGATCAAGGGGACTGAAAATGCAGGAACTGCTCAAGAACAGGAAGTATCTGATGGCGGGTGCCGCCGTCATCGTCGTCGCGGCTGGTGCGTTGTACGTGACGGGCGTCTATCCGCCGGCGTCTGAGCAGACTGCAGGCACGATCGTTCCCGCCGAACGCTACCGTTCCGCGCAGGTCCAAGACGCCGACGTCACGCTCGGCGACCAAGGCGTCGCGCAATTGATGCAGACCGACGCGTTCGAACTGATGGTGAAAGACCCGTCGTTCCGCGCGCTGGTCACCGACCCGGCCTTCGCGGCACTCGCTGCGTATCCGAAAGCGCTCGAGGCAATCTCACAAAACGCCGAAGCCTTCGCCGCGTTTGCCAAACATCCGAAGGCGCTCGAAGCACTGGCCAACAACGCCGACGCGCTCGACGCCATACGCACCAAGGCCCTCGACGCGGACTCGGTTTCGGGTCTCGCCAAAGCGACCGACGCCGCCGAACTCCAAGCACTCGCCGCGATGAAGAAGCACAACGCGCTCTTCTCCGCGCTGGCCGCTCACCCGAGAGCTCTCGAACTCATCGCGCGCAACGCCAAGGCCTTCGAAGCCTACGCCAGAAGTTCGAAGCAGTTCGCAGCCGACGCGGCGAACGCGAAGAACGTCGCGCACATGTCGGCCGAAGCGGCAGCGTTCCAATCGCTCGCTGCCGACAAGAACGCGCTCGCCGCGCTTGACGCGGATGCGGCCGCCTTCTCGGCAATGGCCGACAACGCCGAGGCCTTCGCCGCGCTGGCGAAGAACAACAAAGCGCTTGAAGGCATGGCGAAGAACGCCGCGAGCTTTGACTCAGCCGGCATTGGACGCAACTCGTGGCGCGGGGGCGCTGCCGACACGGCGTCGGCTTTTGCGGCGTTCGCCAACAACGCCTCGGCCTTCACAGCTCTCGCGAAGCAGCCGAAAGCGTTGGAAGCCATGGCGAAGAACGCCTCGGCATTCGCCGCTTACGCCAAGAACGCGAAACAGTTCGCCGCCGACGCCAAGAACGCGAAGAACGTCGCGCACATGTCGGCTGAGGCCGCCGCCTTCCAATCGCTGGCCGCGGACTCGGCCGCAATGGCAGCGCTTGAAGCCGACTCGGTCGCATTCTCGGCAATGGCCGACAACGCGTCCGCTTTCGCGGCCTTCGCAAAACAGCCTAGGGCACTCGAAGGCCTGGCCTCCAACGCGCTCGCCTTCCAAAGCCTGGCGCGTGACAGCAAGGCGCTGGAAGCCATCGGCAACGCCAAGGCGCTCGACGCCATGTCGAAGAACGCCAGCGCGTTCGCCTCGCTCGCCGCGAACCAAAAGGCGCTCGACGCGATCGGCCGCCACTCGCAAGCCCTCTCGGCCCTGGCCAACAGCTCGGCCTTCGCCGACGTCGTCTCCAACCCGTCCTTCGCGGCGGCCTTGAACGACAGCGCCTTCGCCGAAGCGATGTCGCGCAAGTAACACCGGCTCTTAACCGCCACACGAAAGCCGCCTGCTCCAAGCAGGCGGCTTTTGTTTTGCACCCGCAGCACGCAGGATTCCCGGTGAAGTGATTCGGGGGAATCTATGCGCGCGGCCGTGCTGTGCCTTCTGCTCTGCGCGCTCGCCGGCTCCGCCATAGCCGACGAAATCGAGATGGACCGTCTTGAAACGGAAGATCTCGACCTCCTCTATTTCGACCCGCCGCAGACCTACCTCACGCCCTATGCCGCGCGCGCCTTCCTGAACTCGATCGAATTCCAAAAGCGCATCTTCGAGTGGAAGCCGTGGGAGAAGACGACGCTTCTCCTGAAGGACTTCACCGATAGCGGCAACGCCGCCGCGCGTTCTTCACCAAACAACGCCCTCCTCATCGACGTCGCGCCGTTGAACCAAGCGTTCGAAACCCTGACCGCCGGCGAGCGTGTCTACACACTCATGAACCACGAACTCGTCCACGTCGCGACGATGGACGTGTGGAACGACGACGACGCCTTCTGGCGCAATGTCTTCATGGGCAAACCGATGCCCGTCGAAGAACATCCGGAATCCATTCTCTACAACTACCTCGCCACCCCGCGCGTAAACTCGCCGCGCTGGTTCCTCGAAGGCTCGGCCGTCTTCATGGACACGTGGATGGCCGGCGGCATCGGCCGCGCGCAAGGCGCGTATGACGAGATGGTCTTCCGCGCCATGGTCCGCGACGACGCGCACTTCTATTCGGCGCTCGGCCTGGAATCCGAAGGCTCCTCCGTCGACTTCCAAGTCGGCGTGAACGCCTATCTCTACGGCACGCGCTTCATCAGCTACATGGCGCTCACCCGCTCACCCGAACAAGTCGTCGAGTGGCTGAAGCGTGGCCCCGAGAGCGACGGCTACTACTCGAACCAATTCGAACGCGTCTTCGGCAAACCGCTCGTCGATGTCTGGGACGAGTGGATCAAGTGGGAACACGATTTTCAGAAAGCGAACTTGGCCTCGGTCAACAAGCACCCGATCACGCCGGTCAAGCGCCTAACCCCGCGCGCGCTCGGCTCCGTCTCGCGCATCTACTACGACGAGAACCGCAACAGCATCGTCGGTGCCTTCCGCTACCCGGGCGTCATCGCCCACATCGGCGAACTGTCGCTGCAGGACGGCAGCGTCCGCCGCCTCAAAGACGTGAAGGGCCCGATGCATTACCGCGTCGCCTCCTTCACCTACGATCCGAAAGCCGGCAAGGCCTGGTACACGACCGACAACTACGCCTTCCGCGATCTGATGGAGATCGACATCGCGACCGGCGACACAAGGATGCTGCAGAAGGACGCCCGCATCGGCGACCTCGCGCTCAACGCCGCCGACAACACAATGTGGGGCCTGCGCCATCTGAACGGCTTCGTCACGCTCGTGCGCATGGACCCGCCCTACGCCAGCTGGACCCAGATCCACACCTGGCCCTACGGCGAAGTGCCCTACGACATCGACATCTCGCCCGACGGCCAGTTGATCTCGATGTCGATCGGCCGCGTCAACGGCGACCAGAACCTGAAGGTCTATCGCCTCGCCGACATGAAGGCCGACAAACCGGCGGAGGTCGCGACCTTCAACTTCGGCAGCGCCGTCCCCGAAGGCTTCGTCTTCACCCCCGACAGCCGCTACCTCTACGGCAGCTCGTATTACACCGGCGTCTCAAACATCTACCGCTTCGAAGTCGCGAACGGCAAAATCGAGGCGGTGACAAACGCCGAGACCGGCCTCTTCCGTCCCATCCCCCGCGAAGACGGCAAGCTCATCGCCCTCGAATACACCGGCCAAGGCTTCACGCCGGTCGAACTCGACCCGAAACCGCTGGAAGATCTAAGCGCCGTCAAATTCCTCGGCAACGAAGTCGTGACCAAACATCCGGTCGTGAAATCATGGGCCGTCGGCTCGCCGTCCAAAATCCCGCTGGACAGCATGATCACCAACCGCGGCAAGTACATCCCGTCGCAAGAAATGAAGATCGGCGCCGCCTACCCGGTTGTGCAAGGCTATAAAGGCTACGGCTCCTTCGGCTGGCATCTCATGCTGGAAGACAGCATGCAGTTCGCCAAGCTCTACGCCACTGCATCTTACTCGACGACGGAGTCTTTGAGAGAAGCCGAACGCTTCCACTTCAACATCGAATACCGCACGGTCAACAGCCACATCCGCTATTGGCACAACGACGCCGACTTCTACGATCTCTTCGGCCCGACGGAACGCAGCCGCAAAGGCGACGCCATCCTTGCCGGCTACAAGTGGCCGCTGATCTACGATCCGCCGATCCAGATGAACCTCGCGGCCGACCTCGCGTTCCACACCGGCCTCGACACATTGCCCGGCAACCAGAACGTCCCGGCCAGCGCCGACACCATCTACTCGGCCGACTTCAAGCTCGACTACACCGACACCGACAAATCCCTCGGCGCCGTCGATCACGAGAAAGGCTACCGCTGGGAAATCGCCTGGGGCAGCGACTTCGCCGACAGCGAATTCTTCCCCAAGGCCCGCGCCGGTTTCGACTTCGGCTTCCCGATCGGTTGGGAGCATTCCTCGCTCTGGTTCTATTCCTCGGCGGGCCTAAGCGGCGGCGACGCCGTGAACCCTTTGACCCCGTTCTATTTCGGCGGCTTCAAGAATAACTACCTCGACGACAAAGAGACGAAGCGCTACCGCGAGTACCACACCATGCCGGGCTTCGAGATCGACGAAATCGCCGCGCGCAGCTTCGCGAAGTCCGTCGCCGAATGGAACCTGCCCCCCATCCGCTTCGAAGAGTTCGGCACGCCCAGCCTCTATCTCGGCTCCATCCGCTCCGCCCTCTTCGCCGGCATCCTCCACGCCGACCCCGGCCTCGACACGGAACGAACGCTGGGCAATGCGGGCGTCCAGCTCGACTTTAACTTTACCCTCGCCCACCGTCTGCCGATGACGTTCTCGGTCGGTTACGCTGCCGGTATAGAAGACTGGACCAAGCAAGACGAAGAGTGGTTGATCTCGCTGAAGATCATGTAGCGCCCGCCGCCCGATGCCAGTCGCGTTCCTCCTCGAAGCCCCGATCGCGCTCGCGCCCGCGCTCGCCTTCCTGTTCGTGCTCGATCAGCTCGACAGCTTCCGCCTCGTCAGCCTGCGCGCGGCGGTCGGCACGCTGATCGCAGGTGGCCTCCTCGCCGTCGCCAGCTACTTCGTCAACGCGTTGGCGATGGATATTACCGGCGCGAACATCCAAAACTACGCCCGCTACGGCGCACCGATCATCGAAGAACTGCTGAAGGCGGCGGTGATCATTTATTTCTTCGCCCGCGCGCGCATCGGCTTCCTCATCGACGCAGCCATCATGGGCTTCGCGGTCGGCACGGGCTTCGCCTTCGTCGAAAATCTCTACTACCTCTACACATTCCCGGAAGCGAACATCGGCGTCTGGATCGTGCGCGGCTTCGGCACTGCGATGATGCACGGCGGCGCAACGGCCATCTTCGCCGTGCTCGCCCAAACCTGGACCGAGCGTCACACGAAATTCCAGCCGGCGCTCTACATCCCGGGCCTCGCCGCCGCAATCGTCATCCATTCATTATTCAACCACATCCTGTCGAACCCGCTGCTCGCGACCGGCGCCGTGCTTGTCCTCATTCCGGCGATCCTCCTCGTCACCTTCGCGAAAAGCGAACACAAGATCCACGACTGGCTAATCCACGACTACGAGTCTCACGAACACCTGCTCGCCACGATGGACATCGAATTCGCGCACAGCGAAGCCGGGCGTTTCGTGTCGGAGGTCGCAGACAAATTTACGGGAACCGACGCCGCCGACATCTTCGCCTACATGCGCCTGCACGCGGAACTCGTGCTGCGCGCGGAGAAGGTTCTGCTCGGTCGCGAAGCGGGAACCGTCGAACGCATCACCGGCGACGACACGCACGCTTTCCGCCGCCTGCACGAACTCGAACGCAAGATCGGACGCACGGCCATGATGGCGCTCTGGCCGCACCTTCACTACAGCCGGCAAGAACTTGCGGAACTCTACGAACTCGAGAGCCGCGCGCGGAACCGCCGCCGCCAGAAGAATTAGAACGCACAGCACCGGAACAATCGCGCCGTCGAAACGTTAGCCTAGGCAGCTGTGGGTAGACGTGTCCCACAGCGTTTGTCGACAGGAGCGTATTGAGGTCATGCAAGCATCGACGCTTGAGCAGGACTTGGTGGCGCTTGAGCGCCAATTTTGGACCGGCGACACGAACTTCTACCGCCAGCATCTCGACGAAAAATGTCTGACGGTGTTCCAGGAACAGGCCGGCGTCTTCTCGAGGGAAGATGTGGCGCAGCAGGCCAGCAATCCCAAACGCTGGCGGGTCCAACAGATCCAGCCGAAGGGGTTCCTTCAGCCCACGGACGATACCGCCATCGTGACCTGCGAGGTCTACGCCAAGCGCGAAACCGGCGAGGCGCATCACACGCTGACCTCCAGCGGTTACATTCGCCGTCACGGCGAGTGGAAGATGACGTTCCACCAACAAACGCCGCTTGAATCGGCGAACCACGTGAAGCTGGAAAAGTCGGTCCCCGATCAAAACGCGGCCGGGGACCGGCCGACGAAAGCATCCAGGACGCGGGCTTCGTCAGACTTAATGCAGCGACCGCAAGGCAGCAGTCGGGCCTCAAAACGCACGTACCGTGCAAACCGCTCCACGTACGTCTGTGGATTGCGGTCGCCGAATTACGGCCCAGCTTTCGCGGTCGAGCTTCGTCCATGACGGCTAAGTCCACCGCGCTGGTCGTCGTCGCGCTCGCCGCAGCCACGGCGGCATGCGCGACGACCGACCGGAGCGGCGCACGTCGCACGGCATCGGTACCGCCGCAAACCACGCCCTCCGCGATGGAACCGGTGATGACGCAGACGCGCCCCGTCGAAGGCGGGGCGCCAACGGTGGTCGATCCCTCGACGCTCGCGCCGACGACGACGGGCGCGAACACCATCATCGCCGCCCCAGCGCCTCAGACGGCGCCGAACGTCTCGGTGAGCGTCCCTGTCGCCGAGGTCCGCAATCCTCAGTCTTTGAAGGGTGCCGAAGTCAAAGACCGCGCCGGCCAGTCGATCGGCGAAGTCCAAGCCGTTCGCCTGACCGCCGGCGGCAAGATCGCCGCCGTCACGGTCGACACCGGCACGCGGACCGTGGCGCTGCAACCGGCGCGTCTCAAATACGTGCAGGCCGAAAACACCGTGGTCAGCGATCAGTCCAAGGCGGAAATCCAACGCCAGCGTTAGGACGGGCGCGTGACGGCCGTCACTGTACCACGGGTGCAGTTGCGCCCCCGGTTCCCGTGCGCGTACAACCCGCGCAAACAAGGGACCCACCCGATGCGCTCGCTGACCCGATTCACATCCACGCTGTTGCTCACCTCGTGCCTGACGCTGCCGCTTCTCGGCTGCGCGGACGACATTGCGGTGGCCGAAGGCGAAACCGCCACGACCGCCGCCGCCGTGTGCCGCGGCGGCGCAACGACGATGCCGCTGTTCAAAGACCTCGGCACGCACGAACACAAGATCACGACGACGTCGCCGCAAGCGCAGGCCTATTTCAATCAAGGCTACCGCCTGCTGTTCAACTTCAATCACGCCGGCGCCATCGCCTCGTTTCAGGAAGCGCTGAAGCGCGATCCGAAATGCGCCATGTGCTGGTGGGGCATCGCCTTCGCGCACGGCCCCAACATCAACATGCCAATGATGCCCGACGCGATGCTGCCCGCATGGCAAGCGCTGCAGATGGCGCAAAGCCTGAAAGCGAACGCGAGCCCCGCCGAACGCGACTACATCGACGCGCTCGCCAAGCGCTACGCTGAAAAGCCGCCGGAAGATCGCAGCCCGCTCGATAGAGCTTTCGCCGGCGCCATGCGCGACATCGCCAAGAAGTATCCGAACGATATGGACGCGCAGACGCTGTACGCCGAATCGTTGATGGACACGTCCCCGTGGAATTACTGGCAGACGGATAGGAAGACGCCGAACGCGGGCCTCGAAGATTTGGCCCCGACGCTCGAAGCCGTGCTGGCCAAGGCGCCCGATCATCCCGGCGCGATCCATCTCTACATCCACGCCGTCGAAGTGCCGTTTCCGAAGAAGGCCGAGAAGGCGGCGGATCGCCTGACGACCATGCTGCCGGGCGCGGGCCACCTCGTTCACATGCCCTCGCACATCTATAACCGCATCGGCCGCTACGACGACTCGGTCGAGTGGAACAAGAAGGCGGCGAAGGCGGACGAAGCCTACTTCGCGGCGACTGGCGATCGCGGCATGTACGCCGCGATGTACTACGTCCACAATCTGCACTTCGTCTGGACGGCCGCGATGACGGAGGGCCGCTCCGCCACCGCGTTCGAATTCGGCAAGGCTGTCGTCGATCGCGCCGATCCGCAAACGGCGCGCGCGATTCCGGGCATCGAAGTCTTCGTGCCGACGCTCACCTACGCCCACCTTCGCTTCGGCAAGTGGGATGACATCCTTGCAGCCAAGGCGCCCGATCCCGAACTGCACCTCGCGACCGCGATGCATCACTACGCCCGCGCCCGCGCCTTCGCGGCGAAAGGCAACGTGAAGCAGGCGAAGGCCGAGCAAGCGCAGATCGTGAAATCGTTCAACGCCGAAGACGACACACGCTTCTCGAACTTCGGCGTCCCCGGCCGCCAGATGGTCACCATCGCCAACTACGTCGCCGAAGCCGACATCGCTCTCGCGCAGCGTGAACTTAAGGTCGCCATCGCCAAGCTACAAAGCGCGGTCAAGGCCCAAGATCAGCTGCCCTACATGGAGCCGCCGTATTGGGATTTCCCGACACGTCAGTACCTGGGCGCGGCATTGCTGCAGGCGAACCAGGCGAAGCAGGCCGAGAAGGTCTATCGCGCAGATCTGAACGAATGGACGCGCAACGGCTGGTCGCTCTTCGGCCTGTCGGAGTCGCTCAAGCGCCAGGGCAAGAATCGCGAAGCAAGCGAGGCCAAGCAAGCCTTCCTCGAAGCGTGGAGCCGCGCCGACGTCGATCTGAAAGAAAGCCGCTTCTAACAAGCTTGGCACACGACAAAACGCCGCCGGTGGGAACCGGCGGCGTTCGCATTTGTGGTGAACCGGAAAAGCCTTGCTCGCGTTCTGTCTCCGATTCCGTCGCTCCCCGCGACCTTTGAGGAGAAAGAGCATGAAGATCCTGCTCACCGTCGCCGCTCTGGCGTTCACCGGCATCGCCGGCGTTGCCTTCGCCCAGACCGTCGATCCGTACACCCCGCCGCCCAACGAAAACTACGAGCCCGGCCCCGTCTACGTTGCGCAAGGCGCCTACGTCGGCGAACCGCAATACATGGACGAAGACGAACTGCGCATCTTGAAGAACGAGGCGCGCCGCGCCTGCGGCGACAAACCGGACACGCAGCTCGACCTCACCGCGTGGAAGCTCTACCGCCGGTGCGTCTTCGTCGAGATGGGCGGCGACCCTGCGTACGCGCCGTATTATCCGCACCGGCCCGATCCCTACGATGATGAATGACGCCTGAAGGCGATCAATTCTGTGTCCGCCGCCACCAAGCGCCGGACACGCTCTGGCGAGCGCCCCGCGCCTCCTCTAACCTCCGCCCTTGGGCGACGAGAAGGCCCGGGGCTGCGCGCCATGCAGGAAGATGCACTTCCGCAAAGACTGGCGACCATCATGTCGATCGACGTGGCGGGCTACTCCGAACTGACTGAAGCCGACCAGGTTCACACGGCGATCGAAATCGCAGCCCTCCGCCGCAAGATCGAAGCACTCGCGTTCAAAGAACACGGCCGCGTGTTCAACACCGCCGGCGACGGCTTCATGCTGGAATTCCCCACAGCCACCGACGCGTTGGCGCTCGCCGGCGAACTCTGCACCCACGAGAAGCTGCCGCTGCGCATCGGCATCCATGTCGACAACGTCTTCGTCACCGCGAACGGCGACTTGCTCGGCCACGGCGTCAACATCGCCGCCCGCCTGCAGCAGCGCGCTGATCCGCGCAGCGCGCTCATCTCGATCGACGTACGCCGGACGCTGCACGGCCCGGTCGCTCAGCAGCTGAAACCAAAAGGCCTCCTCAAGCTCGACAAGATGGCCGAGACCATCGAAGCCTTCGCGTTCATGACGGCCGGCAGCACCGACGTCGCCAAAACGAAAGAGCCGCTTCTCGCCGTCTTGCCATTCGACAACGACGACCCCGAAACGCTGTATTTCTCCGACGGCGTCTCGGACGAAATCCTGGAAGCGGTCTCACGTGTACCGGGCCTGAGAGTCATCGGCCGAAATTCATCGTTCCACTTCCGGGGCGAGCGCAAATCTGAAGCAGCGCTCGCGCTCCACGCCACGCACATCCTCGACGGCAGCGTCCGCCGTGCCGGCACCCGCATGCGCGTGCGCGCACAACTGACAGAGACCGACAGCGGCACGCTCTTGTGGAGCGACAAATACGAGGGCGAAGTATCGGACGCCTTCAACGTCCAAGACACGATCGCAGCGCAAGTCGCCGGCGCGCTGCAACAAGCCCTGCCCCGCCCCAAACGTGCCAAGGCCAAGATCGATCACGTCGCCTACGACCTTTATTTGCGCGCTCGCCCCTTGGTGAAAGAGCTCGCCGAAGACGACGCCCGCCGTGCCGAGCCGATGCTGCAACAAGCGATCGCCCGCGCGCCCGACTTCGCACAAGCCTGGGCCGCGCTCGCCATGACGCGCTCGATCATGCTCCCGCGCAACAGCGACGCCATCGGCGACCCCGCCCACGACGCGGCACAAGCAGCCGCCAATCGTGCGCTCGCGCTCGACCCGGATTGCGCCGACGCGCTCGTCGCGCTCGCCGTACTAAAGCCCGCCTTCGCCGAACACGGCGACAAGCTTGTGCTCTGCGAGCGCGCCGTCGAACTCGCGCCCAACGATCCGCTGATCGCCGCCGCGTGCGACGGCGCGCTGATCTCCGTCGGCCGCGTGCGCGACGCGATGCAGCATCTGGAATCCGCCGCCCGCCTCGACCCGCTGGGCCCAATGTTCGTGAGTTCGCTCGCCTACCACGTCTGCACGGTCGGCCGCCGGGACGAAGCAGCGTCGATGATCGACAACTGCTTCCGCCAATTCCCGGACTCGCCGTGGGTCTGGATCCGCCGCTGGACGATCTTCTTCCTCTCAGGCCGCCGCGACGAAGCCGCCGCCATGTGCGCGGAAGGCGCACCGCTGCCGCCCGGCATGACGGAGAAAGACACGCTGCTCCTGCGCTTCGCCCACATGGTCTTCGCCATGCCGAAGCCCCAGCGCGAACAGGCCCTGCGCGCCCTCCTGGCGCGCGACGAAGAACTCCCGCTCCAAGTCTGCGCTTTCGCCGCCGAGGCCGACTGCGCCGACGTTGCTTACGAGGCCATCTTCAAAGCCCTCGACACCGGCCGTCCGCTGGCCGGGACGGCCTACGGCGGCCGCGGCATGAGCCGCGCGTTCCGCCTCTCGACCCTGTTCAGCTTCGTCGGCGCCGCGCTAAGACGCGACCCGCGCTTCGCCATCTTCTGCGCCCGCGTCGGCCTAGCCGATTATTGGTGCGAGTCCCAGAACTGGCCCGACTGTGTTGACGAGGTGAAAGGCATCTACGACTTCCGCGCCGCCTGCGAAACCGCAACGCCGCACCCGATAGCTTAGAAGGCCCGATGCCCTAGAAAGAAGCCTCAAGCCGCCTTGGTCATCTCGCGCTTGTAAGCCGGCCCCGCCAGGAAGAAGTGGTAGCCCGCCCACACGTTGATCAGCGACGTCACCATCAGTGCATAGCGCAACGACTCGCTCCCGTACGTCGCCTTCAACGCGTCGCTCAATATCCCGACGAAGAGCGGCCCAAGCCCAAGTGCGATAAAGTTCAAGATGAACAGCGTAATCGCCGCCGCTGTCGCCCGCATCGCGACCGGCGCCACGCTTTGCACAATGGCGAAACTTGGCCCCAGGTAAAACGCCCCCAGCACGGCAGCCGGCAGATAGAACAAGATCGCCAGCGTGAAGTTGTCGAGAGCGTAAAAGCCCAGCACCATCGGCGCCGCGCCGAACTTGCCGACAGCGATGATCCACGAGGTCCACTGCAAATCCCGCCGCGACAAGCGGTCCGCCAGATACCCGCCCAGCACCGTGCCGAAACCGCCGGCGATCCCCGCAATCGGTCCCAGGACCAACCCGATCTGATCGCGCGGTATGTGATGCGTCCGCTCCAAGAACGACGCGCCCCAAACCGTCACGCCATAACCGACGAACGACGTCAGCGTCAGCCCGATGACAACGTGACGCGCCGCCTTCGACTGCCAGATAAAGACGAACGCCTGGCCAAGCCCCGTCATCGCCTCGCCGAAAGTTTGCGGCTTGCGTGCACCGGGTGCCAAACCGTCGGCGAGCCCGCGCTGCGGCTCGCGCACCGTCAGCCACACGATCACGCCCAAGATCAGACCAGGCGCACCGGCCACGAAGAACGCCGTCCGCCAACCCCAATGCGTGCTGACATACCCGCCGACCATGAAGCCCAGCATCACGCCCAGCGTCACCCCCAGCGTGTAGACGGACATCGCGCGCGACCGCTCATGGGGGGCGTACATGTCGGCTATCATCGAATGCGACTGCGGCGACGATCCCGCCTCGCCCACGCCGACGCCGATGCGCGCCAGCACAAGTTGCAGGTAGTTCCCGGCGAACCCGCAGGCGACCGTCATCACGCTCCAAACCGTGACGGCGAAGGCGATGATGTTGCGCCGGTTCGTCCGGTCGGCCAGCAGCGCCAGCGGAATGCCCAGCGTCGCGTAGAACACGGCGAACGCGAACCCGCCCAGGAACCCGACCTGCGTATCGCTGAGCCCCAACTCGTCTTTGATAGGCTGCGCCAAGATCCCGACAATACTGCGGTCGAGATGGCTCGACATGTAGATCAAGGTCAGGATGATCAGCGCATAAGTGCGATGCCGCTTGACGTCGTCGGGAATCGTAACGTTGCCTGCCGGCGCGTTCGCGGCATCCGCCATAAGCCCTCCCGGTATCGTTCTATTCCTTGTTGCGGTCCACGATAGCGGCAATCCGCGCCCGCGCAACTCCTCTTGCAGCGCCCACGCACGCTCCTGCTAGTATCGGCCCCAAGGAGATATTGAGATGAAAGACTTCGCAGGAAAAACCGCCGTCATCACCGGCGGCGGTACGGGCATGGGCCGCGAACTGGCCAAACAACTCGTCGCCGAAGGCTGCAACGTCGCCATGTGCGACGTGTCGGCCGAGAACATGGCCGAGACCAAGCGCCTCTGCCAAACCGCCGCCCCGCAGGGCACGAAGGTGATGACGTTCGTGGCCGACGTCTCGGACGAGGCCCAGATCCTGAAATTCAGGGACGCCGTGGCGCGCGAGTTCGACACCGACCACATCCACCTGCTTTTCAACAACGCCGGCATCGGCGGCGGCCCCAGCTTCGTCACAACGCCGCGCGACGAATGGGAAAAGACCTTCAACGTCTGTTGGTACGGGGTGTATTACTGCACCCGCGCCTTCTTCGACATGATCCTAAAGGCGCGCGAAGCGCACATCGTCAACACGTCCAGCGTCAACGGCTTCTGGGCCTCCCTCGGGCCCACGCGCGCACACACCGCCTACCCCGCCGCAAAGTTCGCGGTGAAAGGCTTCACCGAAGGCCTGATCAACGACCTGCGCCTCAACGCCCCGCACGTAAAATGCTCGGTCGTCATGCCCGGCCACATCGGCACCTCGATCTTCGAGAACACGCGCAAAGTCCTCACCGGTCACGGCTTCGCCGACATGACGGCAACCGAACTCGCCGACGCCCGCCGCTCGATGAAGTCGATGGGCTTGCCCACCGACGCGATGACCGACGAACAGATTCAGCAGATGATGCGAGAGATGGCGCGCCAGTTCGAAGAGAACGCGCCCACCAGCGCCGCGCAAGCCGCAACGATCATCCTGAACGGCGTGCGCGAAGAGAAGTGGCGCATCCTCATCGGCAAAGACGCCGAAACAATGGACCAACTCGTCCGCGAAGCCCCCGAACAAGCCTACGAACAACTCTTCATCGACCGCCTGCGCGAAGCCGGCCACTGGCGCGCGTTCTAGTACAAAAACCGTCATGGCCGGGCGTGACCCTCGTCACTTGGCGATCGCTCACCGCACATGCTCACCTCCGCGCATGACACAGCACCTCTCCCGCCGCACGCTCATCGCCGCCGCAACGGCGGCCGTGACCATCCTCCCCGCCGCCGCGCGCACAAAGATCGATCTCGACCAGCGCGCGCTCACGGACCTCGAACGCAAATCTGGCGGCAGGCTCGGCGTCTGCATCCTCGACACCGCGACCGGCCGCCGCCTGGGCCACCGCATGGACGAACGCTTCGCCATGTGTTCGACGTTCAAGCTCCCGCTCGCCGCCGCCATCATGCGCGAAGCGGACCGAGGCAAACTGAGCCTCGACACCGTCGTGCCCATCACCAAGGCCGACCTCGTGCCGTACGCACCCGTCGTCGAAGCAAATTTGACCAAGGGCGGCATGACCATCCGCGCGCTCGCGGAAGGCGCGCAAAAGCAAAGCGACAACGCCGCCGCGAATCTGCTTCTGAAACAAATCGGCGGCCCCGCAGGCTTCACGCAGTTCTTCCGCGACCTCGGCGATCAAGTCACACGCGCCGACAGGTTCGAACCCGAAATGAACCGCTGGAAACCCGGCGACGACCGCGACACCACGACACCCGCCGCCAAGGCCGCAACCGTCGCGAAATTTCTGACCGGCGACATCCTTGCGCCCGCTTCGCGCGATCTCCTCATCCAATGGATGATCGACACCAAGACGGGCGCGAAACGCATCCGCGCAGGTCTGCCGAAAGACTGGCGCGCTGGCGATAAGACCGGCACCGGCTACGACGATGTCTGCGGCAAGGTCAACGACGTCGCCATCGCCTGGCCGCCCGGCAAGGCGCCGATCATCGTGACCGCCTACTTCAACACCGTGGGCCCCGCCGACGACGTCAGCGACGAAGAACAAGCCGTCCTCGCCGAGGTCGGCCGTATCGCTGCAGCGTGGGTCCGCGCCTAAACCGGTGGAACCGATCGAATCTCGTGCCGCCAATTCCCTTGGCACACGGGCGACGCGGGACTAGCCTTCCTGCAAAGGCCGCTCGATAAGGCCCTGGAGGACACTCATGTCGGCCGCACCACAGGGACACGCAACCAACGCGTGGACGATCCCGCTTTCGCAAATCGACCCCAGCCAAGCGGAACGCTTCGAGCGGAACGAACACCACGAGATCTTCGCGCGCCTGCGCCGCGACGACCCGGTTCACTACTGCGCCGACAGCCCCTTCGGTCCCTATTGGTCGATCACCCGCTTCAAAGACATCGTCCAAGTCGAAACCAGCCACACGATCTTCTCGTCCTTCCCCGAGATCGTCATCGGCGACGGTCCGGAGGATTTCCGCCCGCCGATGTTCATCGCCATGGACCCGCCCGCGCACGGCGAACAGCGCAAGATCGTCAACCCCGCCGTCGGCCCGCAGCGCCTGATGGAACTTGAACCCATCATCCGCGAACGCGCGGGCAAAATCCTGGACGACCTGCCGCGCGGCGAGACCTTCAACTGGGTCGATCGCGTCTCGGTCGAACTCACGACGCAGATGCTGGCGATCCTCTTCGACTTCCCGTTCGAAGACCGCCACCTGCTGCCCTATTGGTCCGACGCCGCAACGACGGCTGAGACCATCGGCAACGACTCCCTCCCCATGGCCAAGCGCCAAGAGATCCTGATGGAATGCCTCGCCTACTTCACGCGCCTCTGGAACAGCCGCGTGAACAGCGACAACCCGCAATTCGATTTCATCTCCCTGCTCGCGCGCAGCCCGTCGACGCGCGACATGCACAAAGACCCGATGCACTTCTTAGGGACATTGATGCTGCTCATCGTCGGCGGCAACGACACCACGCGCAATTCGATCTCCGGCGGCATCGTCGCCTTGAACGAATTCCCGGCCGAGTACGACAAGATCCGCGCCAACCCCTCGCTCGTCCCGTCGATGGTCTCCGAAATCATCCGCTACCAGACGCCGGTCTCGCACATGCGCCGCAACGCGGCGGCCGACGGCATCGTCGCCGGCAAGACGATCAAAAAGGGCGACAAGGTCGTCCTCTGGTACGCCTCCGGCAACCGCGACGAGACCGAGATCGACCGCCCGGCGGAGTTCATCATCGACCGCCCGAACCCGCGCCACCATCTGTCGTTCGGCTTCGGCGTCCACCGCTGCATGGGCAACCGCGCCGCCGAAATGCAGCTCAAGATCGTCTGGGAAGAGGTCCTGAAGCGCTTCAAGCGCGTCGAACTCGTGGGCGAACCCGTCCGCCTCAAGTCGAACTTCATCAACGGCTTCATCGACTTGCCGGTCCGCGTCGTCGTCTGACCCCTTGGCACACTCCCGCGCGAGGACTAGCCTCCGGATATAGGGCTATTTCATAAAGCCGCCGGAGAAATATCGATGTCAGCCGCACCGCAGAAGCGCGCGAACGACGCGTGGACGATCCCCTTATCGCAAATCGACGTCGCCAAGGCCGACCGCTTTGAGGACGACACCCACTGGGACTACTTCGCCAGGCTGCGCCGCGACGACCCCGTCCACTACTGCGCCGCGAGCGAGTTCGGCCCCTATTGGTCGGTGACCAAGTTCAACGACATCGTCCAAGTCGAAACCAACCACGCGGTCTTCTCCTCGAACCGCGACATCGTCATCGGCGATCAGGCCGGCTTCGCCCCGCCGATGTTCATCGCCATGGACCCGCCGGTGCACGACGACCATCGCAAGACAGTGACCCCGGCGGTCAACCCGGCCCGTCTCGCCGAACTCGAGCCCATCATCCGCGAACGCGCCGGCAAAATCCTGGACGGCCTACCGCGCAACGAAACCTTCAACTGGGTCGACAAGGTCTCGATCGAACTGACGACGCAGATGCTCGCCATCCTCTTCGACTTCCCGTTCGAGGATCGCCACCTTCTGCCGTACTGGTCCGACATCACCACCTCGACAGAAACCGTGGGCGTGACCACACTGCCGCCCGAGAAGCGCCAGGAAATCCTCGGCGAATGCCTCGCCTACTTCACGCGCCTGTGGAACGAGCGCGTTAACACCGACAAGCCCGGCTTCGACTTCATCTCGCTCCTCGCGCGCGGCCCCTCGACGAAGGATATGTACAAAGATCCGATGACGTATCTGGGCACGCTGATGCTCCTGATCGTCGGCGGCAACGATACGACGCGCAACTCGATCTCCGGCGGCGTGGTCGCGCTCAACAAATTCCCGGCCGAATACGACAAGCTGCGCGCGAACCCGTCGCTCATCCCCTCGATGGTGTCGGAAATCATCCGCTACCAGACACCGCTTTCCCACATGCGCCGCACCGCGACCCAAGACGCCATCCTCGGCGGCAAGTCGATCAAAAAGGGTGACAAGGTCATCATGTGGTACATCTCCGGCAACCGCGACGAGACCGCGATCGACAAGCCGGACGAATTCATCATCGACCGCGCCAACCCGCGCCATCACCTCTCGTTCGGCTTCGGCATCCACCGCTGCATGGGCAACCGCGTGGCCGAGATGCAGCTGAAGATCGTCTGGGAAGAAATCCTCAAACGCTTCCCCCGCATCGACCTGGTCGACGAACCCGTGCGCGTAAAATCCAACTTCGTCCACGGCTTCACCGACGTCATGGTGCGAATCCCCGGGTAACGGCAAAGCGCACCGGATGATCATCGCCGCCCTCCTCACCGTGAACGCGATCGTCACGGCGCTCTGCTTCGTCGCACTCTGGCTCATCTCGATGCGCCTGAAAGACGTCAGCTTCATCGACGCCTGGTGGGCGCTCGGCCTCGTCGTCATCGCAGGCGTCAGCTTCATGAATGCGAAGCCGGGCGCGCCGCACGCGATGCTGCTCGCCACACTCTGCGCCATCTGGGGCCTACGCCTCGGTGGTTATCTCCTCTGGCGCTGGCGCCAACACGGCGCCGACCGCCGCTACGTCAAAATCCTCGCACGGTCGCAAGCCCAAGGCTGGAGCTTCGCGGCAGCCTCGTTCCTCTTCGTCTTCGCCCTGCAAGCCCCGCTGCAATTCATCGTCAGCCTCCCCGTCCAACTCGGCCAACTGTCCCCGCATCTCGAACTTGGCGCACTCGCGTGGGCTGGCGCGGCCCTCGCCGCAACCGGCATCATCTTCGAATCGATCGGCGACTGGCAGCTCACAGCCTTCCGCGCCAACCCGGCGAACAACGGCAAAGTCCTCGACACCGGCCTCTGGCGCTACACCCGCCACCCGAACTATTTCGGCGATGCGTGCGTCTGGTGGGGCCTCTGGCTGATCGCCGCCGACGCCGGCTTCGGCGCCTGGACCCTCCCCGGCCCCGTCCTCATCACCTACCTGCTGACCAGCCTCAGCGGCGTACCGACCGTCGAGAACCACCTCAAACGCAGCCGCCCCGACTACGAAGCCTACGTCGCCCGAACCTCCGGCTTCATCCCGCTGCCGCCCAAGCGTGCTTGAGCCGCCGATCGAATAACGGGGACACCACTCAAAGCTTCCCATTCGTGGGCGTTTCGGCTTGAGAGGCAGCTTCGCCGCCTTCTCCCGAACCGCACGGTCCGATCAAATCGCGGACGATCTCATTGTGCGAACTCTCACCCTCACAGACTTGCGCGGCCTCGCGCGGCGGCGCGGTGAACGTCGCCGGAAACGCGGCCTCCAACCCGATAACCACGACATAGACGAGCCAATAAGCCGCAATCACAAATCCGGCAACGGCGGTGCTCGCGGAATGAATGGTCGGAAGGGGCATGTGCTTATCTCCTCTGAACGATCAATCGTGTGTGAGCGATGTCAATCTCGGCGGAGAAAGAGATACGCGCCTTCGCACATGCGGTGTAATGAACAGACCTGAAATCACCTGAAACGATCTGCAAGTGTGCGGAGTGAACTGCCGATGGGAAACCGTGTGTCGACGATCGAACTGCGCGTGACGCAGCGTCAACTGCTCGTCGACGGCGTCCTCGTGACGCTCGGCGCCCGCGCGTTCGACGTCTTGTTGGCGCTCGCGAATCGCCGAGGCAGCATCGTCACCAAAGCCGAATTATTCGCCGCCGCTTGGGCCGGCATCGTCGTCGACGATAACAATCTGCAAGCCCAGGTCAGCGCGCTCCGCAAGGCCCTCGGCTCCGACGCGATCGCGACCGTTCCCCAGCGCGGCTATCAACTCGTGATCCCGCCGAATGTGCGCCTAATCGTACAAACTGCCGACGCGCTGGCGCCGCAGGTGACACACACCGAACCGCTGCTCGCCGTCCTGCCGTTCGACAACCTCTCGAACGACGCCGAGATGCAGTTCTTCAGCGAGGGCGTCAGCGACGAACTCCTGCAGCGCCTGAGCCGCGGCGCCAATCTAAGAGTCATCGGCCGCACATCAAGTTTCCAATTCCGCGGTGAGCGCAAAAGCGAGGCAGCCAACGCCTTGAAATGCACTCACGTCCTCGACGGCTCGATCCGCCGCGCGGCGGGCCGTGTGCGCCTCTCGGTTCACCTGGTCGAAACCGCGACGCAAACGACGTTATGGTCCGACCGCTTCGACCGCGACCTCCAAGACATGTTCATGGTCCAAGACGAAATCGCTGATAACATCGCCACAGCGCTGAACCGCTCGTTCTCAGGCGAGGCGAAGGAGGCGGTCGATCCCGCCGTCTACGATCTCTACCTCAACGGCATCCGCCCGGCGATCACGCCAAGTGAAATGCAATCGCGCATCGAGCTGCTCGAAGCCGTGACGCGCCGCGCGCCGAACTTCGTCTGCGGCTGGGGCAAGCTCGCCGAACAGCGCGCGCAACTGCGCCTGCTTCGTCCGTACGCGGAACGCGACGCGCTCGCCAAGGCCGCCGCAAGCGAAGCCACCCACGCGCATCAGATCGACGACCGCAATCCCGGCGCACGCCTCGCGCAATACCTGCTATTGCCGCCATGGGGCAAATTCATCGAAGCCGAAGCCATCATCGATCGGCTGACAAAGGACGCGAAAGGCGCAGGCTACTGGCTCGCCTACATCGCACTGCATCTGCAATCCGTCGGCCGCATGCGAGAAGCCCTCGACGTCTCGCGCCGCGCCTACGAACTCGACGCGCTAAACCCCTTCGCCGCGAACGGCACGGGCGTCTGCCTCTGGTACGCGGGTCTAACCGACGAAGCGCGCGTCAGCTTCGAAGCCACCTTGGCGCGCTGGCCCGACGCCCCCGCGCCCGCCAACAACCTCATCATGCTGCACGCCGACAGGGGTGAGTGGGACGCCGTCGACGCGTTGCTGTCACCGGCGCGACTCGCCAAACATCCGCTGCGCCAATTCGAACAAGGCGCGCGCAACTACGTCGCCGCCAAGCGCGCCGCGACGCCAGCAGCTCTGCGCCAATCGCTGGCCACCGCCCGCGGCCAATTCGAAAGCACCGGCTTCACGCTCAACCTGATGACGATCCTCGCGCACCTCGGCGCACGCGACGAAGCCTATGCCATGTCCGAAACGGCGAGCTTCACCCACGCGGATAACGGCGACGACGTGATGGGCATCGACGCCTACCGCACGTATTTCCTCTTCCACACGTCCTACCCGGAACTCCGCGCCGATCCACGCTTCATCCTGCTCTGCGCCCGCCTAGGCCTCGTCCAATACTGGACGACGACCCAGAACTGGCCCGACTGCGCTGACGAAGTGCCCTACGATTTCAAAGAGGAATGCAGGCAGTTCGCCGCCCGGCGCCTCACGCCGGCGCCAGCGATGGAGGTCACGCGACGTTCAGCGTGAGCGTCGCGCGCAGGCCGCCGCCGGTGCGGTTGGCGAGCGTGATGTCGCCGCCATGCCCCCGCGCCATCGCGCGCGCCAGTGTTAGCCCCAAGCCCAGCCCGCCCGTATCGCGCGAGCGCGAGGCCTCAAGCCGCACGAACGGATCGAACACCTTCTCGATCTCGGCCGCACTTAAGCCCGGCCCGTCGTCGTCCACGACAATCGAAACCACGGCGCCCGCCATTCCCACAGACACCCGCGCACGCTGCCCATAGCGCAGGGCGTTCTGCACCAAATTACGCGCCGCCCGTTTGATCTCGTTCGGCCGGCACATCGCGCGCACCGACGGACCTTCCTCGAACGTCACATCGCCGCCCATGTCGGAGAGATCCGCGCACATGCTTTCGATCAGCGCCGAGACGTCGACCTCGCGCGACGGCTCCTCGCCCATGCCGGTGCGCGCCGCCTCGAGCGCCGCTTCCGTCGTCGTCTGCAGCTCGTCGAGACTCTCGTTCATCTTGTCGCGCAGCTCGACGTCCTCGATGAACTCGCTCTTGATCCGCAGCGACGTGATCGGCGTGCGCAAATCATGCGCGATCGAAGCGAGCAACACCCGCTGGTTCTCAAGCGTCGCCATCAGCCGTCGCGACATCGTGTTGAACGCGTGCGCCGCATTGCGCAGCACGGCCGGCCCCGTCTCCGGCACGGGCGCTACGGCGCGTCCGCGCGCCATGGCGGTGGATGCCTCCGACAAACGCTGCAACGGCGTCGACAGCCGATAGGCAAGCCACACCGCCATCGCGATCAGCGCCAACGACGCCACCGCGACGGACAAGACCAACGACGGCAGCAAGCTCGACGGCGGCCAAACGAACTCGGCGTTCAACCACTTTCCCGGCCCAAGCCCGATGGCAACACTCAACCGCTCATGTCCGCTGCGCCGCCGCTCCGCGAGACCGAACCAGTCGAACGACGGCGCCCCGCGCTTGGCGATCCGCACATCGGTCACGGCAACATCGCCAAGCGCCGCCAGCACCCGCGCCTCAGCCGCCGCGTCGCGCGCCGCCTCGGCGCCGACGCGCGGCACCTTGCCGATGGACACCCGCTCGCGCCGCACGGACGCGATCTTTAGGACATCCTCGCGATCGCTCTCCGGCAACCGCAGCAACAACCGCGCCACCGCGGTCAGCCGCTCCTCGATTGCCGTCAACCGCTCGTCCCGGATGACGCGCGAGCGGTCGGACTCGACGATCGCAAACGTCACCGCGTTGGACGCCAGAAGCGCAATCAGAATCGCCGCCGACAGTTCAAGCCAAAGCGGAACGCGCCAGCGCTTCATGCCAGCGCGACCGGTTCGGCGGTAAACACATACCCGCCGCCCCAAACCGTCTTGATGATCTTCGGATTGCGCGGATCGTCCTCGATCTTCTTGCGCAGGCGCATGATCGCATTGTCGATCGACCGGTCGAACAACTGCGCCTCCCGCCCGCGCGTCAGGTCCAACAGCTGATCGCGCGTAAGAGTCAGGTTCGGCCGCTCGATCAAAACCACGAGCAACCGGTACTCGCCCGTCGACAAGGCCATGCCGACGCCGTTCTCATCGAACAACTCGCGCTTGTTCGTGTCGAGCATCCAGCGATCGAACTTGATCCGCCCCTCGACCGACGACTGCTGATTGGCAGGCAGAGTCCGCACGCGCCGCAAGATCGCCCCGATGCGCGCCAGCAACTCGCGCGGATTGAACGGCTTCACGACATAATCGTCGGCGCCAAGCTCAATGCCGACGATGCGATCCACCTCTTCCCCGCGCGCGGTCAGAAACAGAATCGGCACGTCGCTGCCTTCCCGCACCGACCGGCAAAACGCCAACCCGTCTTCGCCCGGCATCATCACGTCGAGCACGATCAGATCGAACGCATGCGCGCGCATATGCTTGCGCGCCACGGCCGCACTTTCCGCGCCCATCGCGCGATAGCCGTTCTGCTGCAGGTACTTGACCAGCGGATCGCGAATCTCGCGCGCGTCGTCGACGACAAGAATGTGGGGGGTCGGTTCGGTCATAACGGAAGATGTAACGGCTCAAGCACGGGGGACGGGATAACCAGGGGCCAAAACATTGTAACAAACTCTGTCGCAAGTCGTTTACCGACAATCGGCATGACAGTTTGGACCGCGCAAGGCCTCAAATATACGGCACGATCCCGCCACCTAAAGACCACGCACCAAAGGCGTGGAAAGCAAATGACGGAGAAAAACATGTCAACGAGAACGTGGGGCCTGCTCGCAGCGGGTGTAGTGGTGGTGGCGGCCGGCGCCGTTGCAGTGGCCTTCGCGGCCGGCTGGGACGGCCCCGGCAAGGGCAAGCGCGGTCACGGGCCTGGCGGCCGCGGTGGACAATCGGCAAGCCTTATCCAATTCGACGCCAACAAGGACGGCACGATCACCCGCGCCGAAGTCACTGCCGGCCTCGAGGCGCAGTTCAAAACGGCCGACACCAACGCCGACGGCAAGCTCGATGCTCTGGAGTTCCAGAAATACAACGACGCCCGCAAAGCCGAACGCAAAGCGCGCATCGAAGCCTGGCGCGCCAAACGCCAAGCCGAAGGCGGGGACATAAAGGAACGCCCGCCGCATGATCGCCAAGGGCGCAATTTCGATCCGATGAAGAACATGGATTGGGATCGCGACGGCTTCATCTCGCCGGACGAGTTCGCCAGCCGCACGCGAGCGCAAGCCATGCGCGCCGACCGCGACGGCGACGGCAACATCCAGGTCGCCGACCTTCAGAAGCGCGGCCACGGCCCCCACGGTAGAGGCCACGGCGGCCGCGGCCCCGGCCCCGACGCGCCCACCACGACAGAACCCGCGCAGGAGTAGTCCCTTCTCCCCCGGCGCGAATGATGCGGCCGCCCTCGCAACGGGCGGCCGTATCGCGTCAAAGCCCACGGGGGATTAGCTCGCCCGCGCGCTTTCAATCTCGAAAGAATAGTCTAGAAATTCTGCGGGCCCCTCGGGGTCCGGTTTTACCGGAAGGCGCTGGTGGCACCGATCCGACCGAACACACCGAAGAGCCCGCTCCCCCCGCTTAGGCCTCGCAACTAGTCCTTGCGTGCCTTGCGGTAGTGAAGTCCGAAAGTCCGCAGACGCCGCCGGCGGGCCGCTCCATCGCGCCCGTTACCGTCACGGCAAGTTGGGGGATCATACGCATTGCCCCACCCTCGAAATCGATATGGGATGGTCCGCCCGCAGGTTCCAGTGGTCAACGGCGTCGCACCCAATTCGCGCGCAGCGTGTCCCCACCGCCACCCAGTTCTTGTGACACGAAGCAATCGTTCATCGACCCGTTGGGTGTGTCCGGCGTGTCTAACGCGCGTGCGCAGACCACACAGTGCCACCGCCGTCATAACCGGCAAGCTCCGGCGCAAACGCCGCCGCCGCGTCGAACGAAGGCGCGGCTGGAGCCTCACGATACACGGCAAATCCCGCGACCTCCGCGCCCGCGTCGGGCACGAACTCCTGCGTGAGCTCACGCCACTGCGCTAGGAATTCGCTCCGCGCCAGCGCGCGATACCCGTCCTGCGGATCGAGCACATAGACCAGCTGCTCATCCGCACCCAGCACGACGACGTAGTGATTGACGCCGGCGGGCTCGCCCACAAACGCATCGACGATCAACCGCGACAGCATCGACGCCAGCATGAAATCGAAGATGTCGCGCCGCTCATAAGGCTTCTCGATCGGCGCAATCACCGGCACGCCTTCATCGACCAAGCCCAGAATATAGTCCGGCGTATCAAGCAAGCGCGCCGAGGCGAGACCCAGCCGCTCCGACACCGCATGCAATTCGCCGATCGAATAGCCGAACGCGGGATTGCGCGGCGCTTGCTGCGCAAAGATCGACCCCAGCGCAATATCCGCGCCCCAATACCGCCCAACGCTGGTCAGCGCCGCCGCACCGCAATCGGCCGCAGCTTGTTGCTCAACAAACGCGACGGGCAAGATCTCGGCGCCCGAATACTTCGCCGAAAACTTGCTAAGCGATTCCTCACCATGCGCACACGCACCCAGCGTCAAAGCCGCACACACAACAGCAACACGCATCGCACTCTCCACCCCGAAACGAGAACACAACAACGCAAGGGGGCAAAACGAACGCGAGTTACTGGCCGGTGACGGTCGACCCCACAATGGCGGCGACGCTCACCGCCGAAACGATGATCCGGCAAAGATCTGCATCCACCGCATCCGAACATCGGTCGAGCGACGACTTTTGCTCTTCGCCCGCCGTAACCAGATCCACGCGATCCGTGTCCTTCGCGCGCAATTCCGCCGATAGGCTCACGGACGTCCAACGCGGCGCCTCAGGCGCGCGAGGAATCTCTGCCGAAACAAGTGCAGGCCCGATCAACGGCCCCGCGAATATCAATATGAGAACTGACTGACCCATCGTGTGCCCCCCACACGAAACGGCGCTCAGCGTCGATCAACGGGCGACGAGGGTCAATTCGCGCTCGTGCGCGGGTTGCATTTTTGAAACCGCGCCGATGCAGCGCCGCAACCCACCGCTTGTACGCGGAAGCCAGGATTCGTCGATGCGTTGAAAACGCCGCCTCCCCTAACGGAAAGGCGGCGCTTCGGATCAAACGCTGGTGCCGATCGGCAACTTGCGCACCGGTTTGCCCGTCGCCGCGAAGATCGCATTGGCGACGGCCGGCCCGATCGGCGGGACGCCGGGCTCGCCCACACCGGTCGGCTTCTCGGTCGACGGCACGATATAGACCTCGACCTTCGGCATCTCGCTCGCCTTCAAGATCGTATAGTCGGTGAAGTTCGACTGATCGACCGCGCCGCCGGTCAACGTGATCTGCTCATGCAGCGCCGCCGACAAGCCGTAGCCGATCCCGCCCTCCATCTGCGCCGCAATCACGTCCGGATTGACCGCGATCCCGCAATCGACCGCGCAAACGACGCGATCGACGGTGAACGACTTATCCGGCTTCACGGTGATCTCGGCCACCTGCGCGACGAACGAGTTGAACGACTCGTGCACCGCCACGCCGCGGTAGCGTCCCGCGGCCAGCGGCGTGCCCCAACCGGCCTTCTCCGCCGCCAGGTTCAGCACGCCCAGATGACGCGGATGCTTGGTGAGAAGCGACCGGCGGAATTCGACCGGATCCTTGCCCGCCGCCTTCGCGACTTCATCGAGGAACACTTCCGTCGCAACGCCGGTATGCGTGTGCCCGACCGAACGCCACCACAACACCGGCACCCCCGTTTTTGCGTAGTGCACATCCACCGACAGATTGGGAATGTCGTAAGGCAGCGTCGCCGACCCTTCGGTGGCGGTCGGGTCAAGCTGCCCCGGCTGCAGGAACGGCGTCCCTTCCAGAATGCCTTGCGACACGATCCGGTTGGTCCACGCGACGAGCTTGCCTTGCGCATCAAGCCCCGCGCTCAAGCGATGCAACGTCATCGGCCGGTAGTACCCGCCTTTGATATCGTCCTCGCGCGTATAGACCAGCTTCACCGGCGCCTTGCCGCCCCAAGCCTTCGCGACGTGCACCGCCTCGTTCACGACGTCCGCATTCGGTGTCGCGCGCCGCCCGAACGAGCCGCCCGCGTACATGGTGTTGATCTTCACCTGCTCCGGCTTCAACCCCGAGATCGCCGCCGCCGTCGGATGGTCCATCGACGGAAACTGCGACCCCAGCCACAACTCGCAGCTCGTCGCCGTCAGCAACACAGTGCAGTTCAACGGCTCAAGCGGCGCATGCGCGAGATACGGAAACTCGAACTCCGCCGACAGCTTCTTCTTGGCACCTTTCAGCGCCGCCGCCGCATCGCCGTCGTTGCGCGCAGACTTGCCCGCCGTATCGGCGAGCTTCTTATAGTCCGCCATGATCTCGGCCGACCCGCGTGTCTCGGCTTTCGACAAATCCCATTCGACCTTCAGCGCCTCGCGAGCCTTCATCGCCGCCCACATATCCTTGGCGAGCACGGCCACACCTTGCGGCACCTGAACGGTAGCGACAAAGCCCGCCACCTTCTTCGATTCCGCATCATCGAACGACTTCACCGTGCCGCCAAATTTCGGCGGCCGCGCGATCAACGCCGTCACCGCGTCCTTGGGCCGATAGTCGAGCCCGAACTTGGCGCTGCCGTCCGTCTTCGACGACGAGTCCACCCGCGGCGTGCGCTTGCCGACATAAACGTACTTCGACGGATCCTTGAACTTCAGAGCATCCGCCGCCGGTGGCGTCTCCTTGCCTGCGTCTGCGGCAAGATCACCGAACGTCGCCGTCTTCGAACCGTCCGCCGTTTTCACGACGCCCTTCTCGACGACAAGCGTTCCGGCATCGACACCGAACCGCTTCGCCGCCGCGGCAACAAGCATCGCGCGCGCACCGGCGCCCGCCGCTTGCATCTTCAGATAACTGTCGGCCATCGCCGACGAACCGCCCGTACCCTGCGCACCGCCCATGATCGAGTTGCCGTACTTCGACGCATCCGACGGCGCGTGCTCCACGCGGATCTGACTCAGGTCAGCATCCATCTCCTCCGCAACGAGCGTCGACAGACCCGTCGCCGTACCTTGGCCGAACTCGATATGCTTGATGAGAACGGTGACCGTGTTGTCCGACCCGACGCGCACGAACCAGTTCATCGGCGCCACGACCGCATCGGCTACAGCACCGCCGGCGGCGGCAGGCGGCTTGGACTCGCCACAGCCGACCAAGAACCCGGCGGCGCTGAGCGCGGTCACGCCCAGGAACAACCGCCGCGACGGCTTCGCAAAATACTCCGTAACCGGACTCTTCCCGCGAATGTTGATGTTCATGAGGTCAGCCTTTCGCGATGTCGGCGGCGCGCGCGACGGCAGCCGTGATGCGGTGATAAGTGGCACAGCGGCACAAATTGCCGTCCATCGCCGCCGTGATCTCGGCTTCGCTCGGCGCCGGCTTCTCGGTCAAGAACGCGGTCGCCGTCAGGATCTGCCCCGACTGGCACCAGCCGCACTGCACGACGTCAAGCTCGCGCCACGCCGTGCGCACGGCCTCGCCCACCTTGCCGTTCAAGCCTTCGATGGTGGTGACGGAAGTCCCCTCCACAGCCGACATCGGCGTCGAACACGCCCGCGCCGGCGATCCGTCCATCAACACGGTGCATGCGCCGCACGCCGCGACGCCGCAACCGAACTTCGTGCCGGTAAGTTCCTGATCCTCGCGCAAAACCCAAAGCAGCGGCCGATCCGCGTCACCCGTGTAGGCGACCTTCTTTCCGTTCAACGTAAAGTCCATGGGGCTAGCTCCGCGAAAATTGATGAGCGCGCGCGTGCGCGCGGCAAGGATGGATGTTGACGTGGGAGATGATTCAGCTTCGATACCAATCTAATTGACGCAGCAGTGCGTTGTCTTGAAAAAATTCCGTGACGGAGGTTGCGAATGACTCGCAGTATTTTCACAGCAATCGCAGTGTTGATTCTAATGTCGAATGCGGCAACGGCAGCCGACGCTGTGCGCGGCGAAATGCGTTTCAAGGCCCTCTGCGGCACATGCCACGCGGTCGATCCGGCGCAGAAGAAAATGGCTGCCCATTTGAAAGGCACCATCGGCCGCAAAGCCGCATCCGTCGAAGGGGCAAAATACTCCGCGGCCATGAAGGCCTCGGGCTGGACATGGGACAAAGCAAATCTAGACGCCTACCTCGCCGACCCCAAGAAAGCGCTGCCCGGCACGACCATGATGATCGGCGTCTCAAACGCAACCGACCGCGCCGACATCATCGCCTATCTGGAAACGGTGAAATAACCGCGAGCCTTCGAAAGAAACGGCCGGACGCTTCAGCAAAACAGGCGTGCCCAAAAAAATATTTAACGCCAAGTCGCCAAGACGCCAAGGCACTCAGCCGCCTTCGCCAGCACAGTTACAATTTGAATGGCGCTTCGCGCCGAGGAGTTATTTTTCGGCGCGAAGCGCCGTTCCTCGATGCACACGCGCCAGCACCGCCACCCAAGCGCAAGCCTCGTGGCGTCTTGGCGGCTTGGCGTGAAACATTCCTTCTGCGGTGGAATGCCCCCTCTCCCGTCCGAACTAAGACAGGAGAGGGGAAAGATCTTACGCAGGCCGGATGTTCTGGTTCACCCGGAACAAATTCTGCGGATCGTATTTCTTCTTGATCTCCGACAGCCGCTTGAAGTTCGTGCCGTACGTCGCCTCGACGCGCCCGTCATTCTCGTCGTCCATCATGAAGTTCACATAGGCGCCGCCCATGTTGAACGGATGCACAGCTTCCCAATACGCGCGGCCCCACTTCTTGAGCTCGTTCGCCTTGCGCGGATCCGGATCGATCGCCGCGATCACCATGTTCCAGCGCGCGTCACGCGTGTTCCATGCCGTATCCGACGGACCGACGCGATGCACCGCGCCGTCGATCGGATAGAGATGCATTAGCGAAAGCTCGCTCGGCGACTGCGAGATCGCCTTGATATGCGCATCGATCGCCTCGTCCGGAAGCTCCTTCACGAAGTCGCCCTTCCAATACCACTGCAGGCCCTTCGGCATCAGCGGATCGAACAGCGCCTGCAGCGCCGGGAACGGCATGAAGCCCATGCCGTTCATGATCGGCTTCGGCAAGGCATCGAGCAGCGGCTTCATGGCCGCCTCGCCATCCGCCTGCGAACCGTTGAAGCATGAGATCAGCGCGCAGATCTTGCGCCCCCAAATCTCTTCCGGAAACGGCGCCGTCGAGGGAACGGTTTTCAGCCCCAAGAACGTGCCGAGTTTCACCGGCAGCTTCGCCAGCGTGTCGCGATAGACGCGCATGACCTTCGCCGCATCCTTGATGTCGTAGAAGATCGGCCCACCATAAACATCGCCGACTTTGGCCGCCCGATAAGCAAAGCTCGTCACCACGCCGAAATTCCCGCCGCCGCCGCGCAGCGCCCAGAACAGATCCGCGTTCTGCGTCTCGCTCGCCGTCAAGAACCGGCCGTCGGCCAACACGACGTCCACCTCGATCAGATTGTCGATGGTCAGACCATGCGCACGCGTGAGGTAACCCGTGCCGCCGCCAAGCGTCAGCCCCGCGATACCCGTCGTCGAAACGATGCCCGCCGGCACCGCAAGCCCGAACGGATGCGTCGCGTGATCGACGTCGCCCTGCGTACAACCGGGTTCCGCCCGCACCGTCGAAGACGCCGGATCGACCCGCACACCTTTCATCCGGGACAAATCGATGACGAGCCCGTCATTTACGCTGCCCAGCCCCGGCCCGTTGTGACCGCCGCCGCGGATCGCGATCACCACCTTGTTCTCGCGCCCGAAATTCACCGCCGCGATCACGTCGGCGACGTCGACACAGCGCGCGATCAGCCGCGGTTTCTTGTCGATCATGGCGTTGTAGAGCGCCCGCGCTTCATTGTAACCGCGGTCACTCGGCTCGATGACTTCGCCGCGAAACCCGGCTTTGAACGTTGAAATCGTGTCTTTGCTGAGCATTTTGGACCTCCTGAGCCGGACGAAAGCGCCCGGCCGACGAGGCAAAAAGTAGATCGGTCCCGAATCCTGGGATATGACTGCGCATCGGCGATCCTTGACTGCTCGTCCATCAGAGGCGTGCGGTGATGAACGTCACGCTCCCCCAGTGTCCACATCGTCCAAGGAGGTCCATTTGGACGTTTTGTCTGACGTGCTGCGCGCTGTGCGCCTGACCGGTGCGGTCTATTTCGACATGAACGCACGCGCGCCGTGGGTGGCCGAGTCGCCCGCGACGGCCACGATCTGCGCCAAGGTCATGCCCGACTTCGAGCGTGTGATCTCCTTCCACATCATGCTGGAAGGGGTCTGCTGGGCGCAGCTCGCCGACGAATCCGTGCCGCCGATCAAACTCGAATCCGGCGACGCCGTGATCTTCGTCCGCGGCGAAGCCCATGTGATGGCGAGCGAGCAGGGCACCCGCTCGCGTCCCGACATGGACCTCTACTTCAAGCCCAACGACCGTCCCCTGCCCTTCGTGTTCGAAGTCGGCGGCAGCGGTGAGAATGCGCGCTTCGTTTGCGGCTACCTCGGTTGCGACGCTCTGCCGTTCAATCCGATTCTGGAAGCGCTGCCGCAGATCATGCACATCAAGAGTTCGAGCTCGAGCGGGCGGCTGATCCACGAACTGATCCGCACCGCGTTGAAGGAAAGCCAAAGCCCCCGCGCCGGCGGCGAGACCATCCTCTCGAAACTCAGCGAACTCATGTTTCTTCAGGCGATCCGCGACCACATCGAGACGATGCCGGAATTGTCGAAGGGCTGGCTCTCGGGTCTGCGCGACCGCCATGTCGGCGCGGCGCTGTCGCTTATGCACGGACGCCCCGCGGAAAACTGGACGCTCGACACGCTGGCGAAAGAAGTGGGCCAATCGCGCTCGGCCTTCGCCGAACGCTTCGCCGACGTCATGGGCGTGCCGGCGATGCAGTATCTCGGCAACTGGCGCCTGCAACTCGCCGCCCGCGCGCTCGAGCGCCCGGGCATCAGCGTCGCACAAGCCGCGGCCGAAGTCGGCTACGAGTCCGAAGCCGCCTTCAACCGCGCATTCAAACGCCTGGTCGGCGTGCCACCCGGCGCCTGGCGCCGCGGCCGTTCGGCCGCGACGCGACCCGGCGCTTAGAACGCGTACCGGCCGACCAGCTGGAACACGGGTCCCGCCTTCTCGCTCTCAAGCTCGAACTCGTTGAGATCGTCGATATCGCCCGACGTTTGATCGGCGAGCGTGTCCCACTTGAAGAAGGTCTCGTCCTTCGAAGCGTCGAGCAGGTTCGTCCCCGTCAAGCGCAGCACGAAATTCTCGCCGAACCGCTTCTCGATGAACACTTCCAGGTCCGCGCCGTAGGTCGTCTCGACCGTCTCGCCGAACACGCGGTTGAACTGCCCGCCTTGCTTGCGATACGAGACGCCGAACGCCGAACCCCACGACGGCATGTCCTGGATGAAGCCGACGTTGAACACGTACTCTGCCTGATCGTTGAACCGCCGCTTCTCGCCGGTCACAGGATCGGTGACCTCGCTGTCGAGCCACGAGTAGTTCATGAACACGCCCGTGTGCTCCAAACCGACGAAGGTCAGCGGCGTCGACAGATCGAATTCGATGCCCATCACGGTGCCGTCGCCGATATTGTCGGGCGAGAACACAAACCCGTCGCCCGATGAAGACACGGCGCCGGTGCTGACCAGCTCGATGCGATCCTTCACGTCGCGATAGAAGAAGTTGACGCCGACCACGCCCTGACGCCCCAACCGCCGCTCATAGCTGACGTCGAAGCCCCAAGCGTTCTCCGGGTCAAGACCGGGATTGCCGATGAAGTCGTTGTCCTCCGTCGGCTCTTCTTCCAAAAGCGCCGGCGCCAGAGAATCGAAGTTCGCCCGACGCACCGTGCGCGCCACCGACGCACGGAAGCGATCGTCTTCCGTCAGGCTGTACAGCACGTGGGCCGACGGCAGAGCGAACGAGAAGTCGTTCTCGAACGTGCCCGTTTCGTCCTCGATCTCGACATCCGTAGTCTCATATCGAACGCCGGCTTCCCAGCGGAACGCCCCCGTCTCGCCACGCACTAACGCGTAAGGATCAAAGCGCACCTCATCGATGCCGTAGGCCTGCCCCGGCTCGGGCGGTTCGGGTGGCGGAAACACCACGCCGCCGCCGTTCTCGGCGACGACGATCGTGCTGTCGCGCGTCTTGCTCGTGAAATCGGCGCCGAACTTGAACTTGAAGGTTTCGAACTCGAACGTCTGCGCCAGCGTTGCGAAGAACTCCTCGTCGAGCTGATCGGTGAACTCGCGCGTCCCTTCCGACTCGTCGATCACGCCGCCATCATATTCATCGACGAGCTCGGTCGACACGAACTCATCCTTGAACGACGCAAACCCCGCCTTGAGCAAAGCCTCGCCGCCCAAGAAGGGCACCTCCAGCTTGGCGCGTGCCGTAAAATTCTCTTGAAAGATATCCTCGAACTGGTCCGACGTTTCGGCCAGGTCGGCGATATCGACGCTCGTCTCGTCGCCGTATTCAAGTGAATGCTCGGTCTCGGTCCGGTCCGTCCGCACATAGACACCCGAGATATCGAGCTTGCCGCCCAGGAACGGCTGCATGAGCGATCCGTTGAACGAATAGTCCGTGCCGTCGCGAACGTCGGACTGATCCTCGCGGTTGTCGAACTCCAGAATGCCGCCGTCCGGCTCGAAGCGGAAGCTCTTCTTGTCCTTCGGGTTATGCCGCCCCTGGATGTTGGCGCCGATCAGCACGCGCGCGTCGCCGATCGGCGCGCCCATCACGCCGCCCACGACCGGCTTCAAATCGCCGTCATCGAAGTAGAGACCGCCCGCCTTCACGTACCCGCCGTCCAGCGAGTAGGCATCGCGCAGGATGATGTTGATCGCGCCCGCCAGCGCGTCGCCGCTGCGATCCGCCGAAGAGCTGCGCACGATTTCGACGCGCTCAATCAGTTCCGCCGGAATGCGATCGACGAAGAACGAGCGGTCGACCCCCGAACCCGGCACTTTTTCGCCGTTGATCATGATCTGCGTATAGCCGGGATCGAGGCCGCGCAGCCGCACGCCGTCATACTCAAGAACGTCCGACTGAAACGTCGCGCTCGGCACGCGCTTCAAGGCGTCGCCGACGGTCAACGGTTCAAATTTCTGGAAGTAGTCGAGGCCGTACTTGATGACCGGCGCCGTGTCGTTCGAACGATTGCGGAACGCCGTGCCGTACACGACCACCTTCTCGGCGGGCGTCGGCGTTTTCGACGCATCGTCCTCAGCGTTTTGCGCCGCCGCCTCGGCGGCCTCGTCAGCTGCAACATTACCGACACATGACAATGCTACGACGACGGCCGCGACGCTCTGCAACAACAACGACTTCCGATTGAACCGCATATTCCCCACGCCCCTGAGTAATGAGGCTCGTTGGGTAGAGGCGATACGCAAAGGTTTAATGACGGGAATTTGCGGGATGCATGACAGCGCGGAAAACATGCCGCCGCGTGTGCGATATGCACACCGGACGCGCCTATGCGGGGGACATGATGCGAGTCTTTTTGAGTATCTTGCTTGTTGCACTCGCCGCACAGGCGAGCGTCGCCGCCCCGGCACCTGTCATCGTGCCGGCCGCGCGCGAAACCGCACCGGTCGAAGTCGTCGCAGAGCCGGGCCAGACCAAAGTGGACGCGGCCGACGATCCGGCGATCATCGTAGGCAGCACACCCGCCGGCACCCGCGTCATCGGCACAAATAAGAAGGGCGGCCTCTACGTCTACGATCTCGACGGCAAAGTGGTTCAGTCCGCGCCCGGCGGCCTACCCAACAACGTCGACATGCGCGAGGCGTTTCCTTGGGCGGAAGGCGAAGCCCCCATCGTCGCCACCAGCGACCGCATCGACAACACCGTCGCGCTCTATCGTTTCGACCCCAAGACCAAAACACTCGACCCAAAGGCCCGCGCCCGCATCGCAACCGGCTTTGCCGAGGTCTACGGCATCACGCTCGGCCGCTTGGGTAAGGATTTCGTCGTCGTCGCGACCAACAAGACGGGCGACGTCGCGCAATGGACGCTGACCAACAACGCCGGAACGATCACCGCGACCCGCACGCGCAGCTTCGCGCTGGGCTCGATCGCCGAAGGCTGCGTCGTCGACGACGAGGCGGGCCTTGTCTATATCTCGCAGGAACTCGTCGGCCTCTGGCGCGTGGCGCTCGATCCCGCGAAGGGCGACCAGACCACGCTTGTCGACGGTATCGGCCCGAAGGGCAACCTCGCCGCCGACGTCGAAGGCGTCACCATCTGGCGCGGGCCGAAAGGCCACGGCTACCTGGTCGTCTCCGCGCAAGGCCAATCGCGCTTCAACGTCTATGACCGCACAGGCAACAACGCCTACCGCGGTACTTTCGCGATCGGCGGCAATGCCGCCGGTACAGTCGACGCCGTCACGACAACCGACGGCCTCGACGCCTCTGGCGCGCCGCTAGGCCCGGAATTCCCGCGCGGCATCCTGGTCGTCCAGGACGACATCAACACCCTCCCCGGCGCCGCCCAGAACTTCAAATACGTCTCCTGGGCCGACGTGGAAGCGGCTCTCGGCCTCAACGCCAAAGGAAACTGATCTAGGTCAACGCGCCGGGCCCAAGCCGCACATATGAAGGGACCTCATCGCAAATGGGGTCCACTCATGAAAATCCTGATCCTCTACGGCACGACCGAAGGGCAAACGCGAAAGATCTGCGAATTCGTCGCCAAACGATTGAGCGACATCGGCGACGCCGTCACACTCGTCGACGCGACCGGCAACACGACTCTGGTTGATCTGCGCGCCTATGACGCCGCGATCATCGCAGCGTCATTGCATGCGGGACAATACCAAAGCTCCGTCGCCCAGTTCGCGCGCACGAACCAAAACTGGCTCAACCTGATGCCGTCGGCGTTCATCTCGGTTTCGCTTTCAGCGGCGGGCACGGATCCGGAAGACCTGAAGGGCATCGCCGACTGCGCCGAACGCTTCAAGGCCGACACCAACTGGACGATGCCGGCGGTGCATCAGGTCGCGGGCGCCTTCCGCTTCACCGAATACGATTTCTTCAAACGCTGGGTCTTGAAACTCATCGCTTGGGAAAAGAACGTCAAAGTCGAACCCGGCAAAGATGTCGAACTCACCAACTGGGACGCCCTCGCCGCGACGGTCGATGCCATGCGCGCCCGCTTCGCCGGCATGAAGCCGTTGGCGAGCTAGCGTCATGGCGCGCTCGGTCCTCATCATCGGCGCCGGTATCGGCGGATTGTCGGCAGGCTGCTACGCCGCGATGAACGGCTACAAGGTCCGCATCCTGGAATCCCACGCACGCCCCGGCGGCCTCTGCACCTCTTGGACGCGCCACGGCTACACCTTCGACGGCTGCATCCACAATCTCGCCGGGACGAGCCCCGACAGCGGCTTCCACGGCTTGTTCGAAGAACTCGGCGTGCTGCCGGCGACGCCGCTGCACGCCTATCGCGAAATGGTGCAGGTCGAGCGGCCCGACGGCCCGCCGCTGACGCTTTACACCGACCTCGATCGCCTCGAAGCCCACATGACGACGCTGTTTCCAAGAGACAGCGCCGCGATCAAATCCCTCATCGCAGACGCCCGCCGCTTCGCGCGGGTCGACATCATGGGCCTCAGCGCCCGCCCGTGGACCGACCGCTTCAGCTTCCTCAGCGCGATCCCACTGATGGTGAAGTACGGCCGCTTCACGATGGACGAATTCGCCAAGCGCTTCATCGACCCGTTCCTGCGCCGCGCCTTCCCGACCTTGGTCTACGATTGGCCGCAGCAGTCGATGCTGATGCTCCTCACCTTCCTCGGCCGCTGCAGCGTCGGCGATCTCGGTTGGCCGATGGGCGGATCGGGCGAGCTCGCAAACCGCATCGCCAAACGCTTCCATGACCTGGGTGGCGAGATCCGCTACCACGCCAAAGTCCAATCGATCATCGTCGAGAACGGCCGCGCCGTCGGCGTCAAACTCGCCGATGGAACGGAGGAACGCGCCGACATCATCGTCTCCAACGCCAACGGCCACACGACGATCTTCGACATGCTGGGCGGCAGGTTCACCAATCCCGCGATCCGCGACTACTACGCCCACCCGGAAGACCGCATTGAGATGGGCATTCACGTCTCGCTCGGTGTGGCGCGCGACCTTTCCGACGAACCGCACGCGCTGATCCTGGCCCTCGACAAACCCGCGGAGATCGCCGGCGAAGCGCGCGATCGTTTCTATATCCAGTTGTTCGGCTTCGACCCTCGCCTCGCGCCTAAGGGTAGTTCCGTCATCCGTGTCTTGTTGCCTACGTCCTATCGCCGCTGGGAATCACTCGCGAACGACGACGCGGCGTATCAGGCGGAAAAACGACGGATCGCCGACGCGGTAATCGCCCAACTTGAGACGCGCTTCCCCGGCATTGCGCGCCAAATCGAAGCCGTCGACGTCGCGACGCCTATCACCACCTACCGCTTCACCGGCAACGCGCATGGCTACAAGACATCGGTCGTCGCACTGTTTCTGAGCATGATCTTCGGCCGCACGTTGAGCCAAACGCTGCCCGGCCTCGCGAACTTCTACATGGTCGGCCAATGGGCAGGCGGCGGCGGCGTATCGGGCGCGGCCGCCATGGGCCGCAATGTCGCCCGCGCGATCTGCGAAGCCGACCACCGCGCATTCGTTGCCGCAACGCCCGGCGACGAACGAAAGCCGCAGCCCGGCGTGAAAGCCGCAGCGTGAATCAATAACTCGGCGTGCGCGGCCGCGATTCCTCGCTGCTCGAACCCTCGGGCTTCTTCTTCGCTTGCGTCGGCGCGCTTCGCGGTCCCGTCACATTCGGTGAACGACCAAGCTCGCGCATCGACACCATGTCGTTGCGGTTGCGATCGCACAGCTCGAACATCGTCCGCCAGCCTGAGCCGAATTCCTTCTCGTCGATCCGTCCGTCGGCGTTCCAGTCCCTGACCGGCGACGCCCCGACATTCTCCGCGCGCAGCTCTTCGTTCAAGGGCTGCGCCTCGCTGTTGGTCAGATCGCCGCTGCCGTCCGTATCCCACTTCTTCAGAGCAAGCTTCAACGAAGCGTCCATCTGCTCGCGCGTCAAATCGCTGCCGTCGGGCGCGAACAGCGGCTGCAGCCGCGCGCATTCCGTGTTCAGCTTGCCGGTGGGTTTTTCCACCATCATCGCGTCTCTCTTAGACGTGTCGGCATAAAAGAACGTGCATCCGGCCAACACCAAAGGCGCCGCCGTCATCAACATCAAAATTCGCATCGTCGCGCGCATGGTCACTCGCTACCCAATCTACCCGCCCGCATCATTGCGGGGACAAGAGTTAATCTCAACAAGGTGCAATCACGGCGTTGCCGCGGCAGTCCCGCCCGCGCCTGCCAGATAGGCCCCCACCCGCACCTTAGCATTTTCCCGGATGTCCATGTGAAAGAGTGGATAGTCGAGCCCGTGATAATTCTTCGGCCCAAAGGCAAGGCTCGCGAGCGGCCCGCCGCTTTGGTCCGCCACGACCAACAACCCGCGCCGGCACTCCGCCCACGTCCGAGCCTTCATAGGCGCCGTCAGCGGCAGGAATTCAACGCCCTGCGGCGCATCATCGCCCCAAACCTTGCCTGAGAACTGCCCGCTGGCCGCCACGCCGCCCTTGTGCAACTCGGCCGCCGCCCGTCCACCGTCACGCGCCCACGTCAGCGGATTAACGCAAACCAGCTTGTCGAGCTGATCGTCCGGCGCGCCGTGCCCCTCGCCCCACGTCGCCCAGTGAACAATGCATCCCGTCTGGCTCTCGCTCGTGCACACATGCACGGTCTTCAGCGCGTCTGCTTCGGCGTTCGTCACCTGGCTGCCGATCAGATACGCCGCCACCATCCGGCTCGCCAAATCCGTGCCGTCGATCTTCTCGGCAATCAGACGGAACGCATGGGACGTGCCCTGACTATGGCTCGCGATGATGAACGGCCGCCCCTGATTGTCGCTCGCGATGAAATGCTCGAACGCGCGCACGACGTCTGCATACGCAAAGTCCATCGACTTCTGCGCCAGGTCCGGCGGCGCGTCGAGATAGCGGAAGATCGACGCCTCGCGATACCGCGGCGCATAGACGTTGCAGCACGAATTGAACGCGCTCGCCTGATTGGCCATCATCCACTTTGTATTCTCTTCCGTGCGGCTGTTCGCATTGAGCGGCGAATTCCAATCGCCCCCGTTCAGATAGCCCGTCGGATGGACGAAGAAGACGTCGACCGCACGCGCCCCCGGATCTTTTGCGACGCCTTCCGGAACGAATGTCGCAAAGCTCTCCCTACCCGGCCGCGCCGCCCAAGCGTCGGCCTGCGCGTAATCCGGCGCCGGCGCCTTCTTGGACAAATCCCACCCGTGCGACGGGGCATTCAGCCACACGATAAGCGTGAGCGTGTTCCCGGTGAAATGGATCGCCGCGGCGATGCCCGCCAGCACCACCACGATCGCAAACAACCATCCAAGAATACGCATGTCGAAGCCCCCTCGAAGTCGGGACCAATCTACGAAGCCAGCGCGACATTCTCAAGGAACGTCCGCTCCTCGCGCAGAATGAAGCGTTTGGCCTGGGCTAACGCGAAGTTCGCCTGCCCCTCCGGATCCGCCTTCAACCGCGCACGATAGGCCTCATACGCCGCCAGGCTCTCGAACCCGATCAAGCCGAACGCGACGTTGTTCGTCCCCTCATGCGGCAAGAAATACCCGATCAGATCCCCGCCGCATGCCGGAATGATCCGCCCCCAAGCCTCGGCATAAGTCTGAAACGCCGCCCGTTGAGACGGATCGATCTCATAACGGATGAAACAGGTGATGCGCATGCGACCCTCTCCTCGTTGAAAGGCCGTCATAGCAACTTGCCCGACGCATATGGTTCGTCTACCGTCGAACCATGAAAATAGGTCCCGACATCGCGCGCATCGCCGTCCTGATCGGCGATCCCGCCCGCGCCAACATGCTGACCGCTCTCTCATCGGGCGCAGCCCTCACCGCCAGCGAACTCGCCGCCGAAGCCGGCGTGACCAAACAAACCGCCAGCGCCCATCTTGCCAAGCTGCTCGACGCCGAACTCCTCGCCGTCGAAAGCCAAGGCCGCCACCGCTACTTCCGCCTCCACGGTGAAGACGTCGGCGATCTCCTCGAAAGCCTGATGGGTGTCGCCGCACAGCGCGGCACATCACGCGTGCGCACCGGCCCACGCGAACCCGCACTGCGCCGCGCCCGCGTCTGCTACGACCACCTCGCCGGTGACCTCGGCGTCAGTCTTTTCGATGCGATGCGCGCCGGCAAATGGATCACCGTCGACGGCCAGGACGTCACCGTGCCGAAAACAGGCCGCACGGCCTTCGCCGCCTTCGGCATCGACGTCGCCGAACTCGAAACCGTCCGCCGCCCTCTCTGCCGCACATGCCTCGATTGGAGCGTGCGCCGCAGCCACCTTGCCGGCACGCTGGGCGCCGCCATCCTCGACCGCATCTTCGAACTCGGTTGGGCCAAACGCGCGAAGGGCACGCGCGTTGTGGACTTCACGACCGCAGGCGAGCGCGCCTTCACCGCCCAATTCAAACTCCAACAAACGGGGCGCTGACCATGCCCGTCTTCATCGCACTCTTGCGCGGCGTAAACGTCGGCGGCAACGGCATCATCCCGATGGCCGCGCTGCGCGACCTCTGCGAAAGCGAAGGCTTCAAAGAACCGCGCACACTCCTGCAGAGCGGCAACCTGGTCCTCCGAACCGGCCGCACGACACCCGCGGCGCTGTCGAAAAAACTCGAAGCGATGATCCGCGCCCGTTTCGGCGCCGACATCCGCGTCATCGTCCGCACACCCGGCGACCTGCGCGATGTCGTCAAACGCAACCCCTTCCCCGCCGCCGCCAAAGACGACCCCAGCCACCTGCTGGTCACCTTCCTAGGCGACGCGCCGACGAAGGAGTCGGCAAAGGCCCTCGCCGCGTGGAAACATGCAACGGATCCGCACAAGGTCGACGGCCGCGAACTCTACATCCACTACGCCGGAGGCGTCGGCACCTCAAAATTCGCCGGCCCCACCATCGAAAAAACCCTCGCCACCCCCGGCACAGCGCGCAACTGGAACACCATCAACAAACTCATCGCGCTGGCCGGGGAATTGGAGAGCTGATCGCTGCGCTTACGCCGCCGCGCCCTCCTCCTCAGCAGCCACCACCGCCTGCGCCTTCCGCCGCTTCGTCCGCCAATCGCCGATGAACAACAGGATCGGCGCCGCGATGAACACGGATGAACTCGCCGCGATGATGATGCCGAACACCATCGGGATGGCGAAGCTCTCGACCGCACTCCCGCCCCAAATCGCCATCGGCAGAACCGCGAACAGCGCCGTGAACGACGTGTAGAGGCTTCGCGCCAAAGTCTCGTTGATGCTGCGATCGATCAGTTCACGCAGATCCATGTTCTTGTAGAGCCGCATGTTCTCGCGCATCCGGTCATAGACGACAACCTTGTCGTTCACCGAATACCCGATCAGCGTCAACAACGCCGCTATCGCCGTGAGATTAAAGTCGAGCCCTGTCAACGCAAAGAAGCCAACCGTCTTCGTCACGTCCAGGACCAGTGTCGCAATCGCGCCCACCGCAAACGGCCACTCGAACCGCGCCCAAATATAAGCGAGCATAGCAAAGCTCGCGAGAACGACCGCGAGGATGCCGGTCTCCGCCAACTCGCTGCTGACCTTTGGCCCAATGACCTCGGTCCGCTCGATCTTCGACCCCGGCGCCACCTCGGCGATCTTCGTGCGCATCTGCGCGACCGCCGTCTGCTGCGCCGCATCGCCGCCGGGTTGCCGCTCGGCGCGCACCAAGACGTGCGACGTGCTGCCGAACTCCTGCAAGCCGACCTCGCCGAGATTGAGCGACTTAAGCCCCGCGCGCAGCGTGGCCAAATCGGCCGGCCCCTTCGTCACGACCTCGATCTGGATACCGCCCTTGAAGTCGACGCCGTAATTCAGGCCCGGATAAAAGAACAGCGCGACCGACGCCGCCGACAGCACCGCGGAAAACGCGAGCCCGAAGAATCGCGCCCGCATGAACTTGATCGACGTCCCGTCGGGAATGAGCTTCATGCGGAACATCGGCTGAATGTTCAGCACTTTCAGCCGCCGCCGCCGCACGATCTCGTTCATGATCACGCGCACGACGGTCACCGCCGTGAACATCGAGATCGCGATGCCAAGACCCATTGTCACGGCAAACCCGCGCACGGGCCCGGTGCCGAACATGAACAGCAGCAACGTCGCAATCAGCGCCGTCAGGTTCGAGTCCACGATGGTGGCAAACGCGCGCCTGAAGCCCGCGTCGAGCGCCGCCATGGCGCCAAGCCCCTTTCGCGTCTCCTCACGTATGCGCTCGTTGATCAGAACGTTGGCGTCGACCGCAAGGCCGATCGACAACACGATGCCCGCGATGCCGGGCAACGTCAGCGTACCGCCCAACACGCTCAGCGCCGCAAACGTCAGAATGACGTTCAGCGCCAACGCCAAGTTCGCGACCATGCCCCACCGCCCGTAGAGCAGCGCCATGAACACGAACACGAACGCGAACCCCAACAGACCGGTAAAGATGCCGCTCTCGATCGAGTCCGCGCCGAGGTCGGCGCCGACGGTGCGTTCTTCGATCACCGTCAGCGGCGCGGGCAAAGCGCCCGCGCGCAGCAACGCCGACAAGTCCGACGCACTCTGCGACGTGAAGCTGCCGCTGATCTGTCCGCTGCCGCCCAGGATCGGTTGCTGGATGACCGGCGCCGTCAGCACCTTCTCGTCCAGCATGATCGCAAACGGCCGGCCGACATTGTTCTTGGTGATCACGGCAAACTGGCGCGCACCGACGCCGTCGAAGGCGAAGGTCACCACAGGCTCACCGGTGACGGAGTCGAAGCCCAGTTTGGCGTCGCTCAACCGGTCGCCGGACAACATTACCCGATCTTCGATCGCATAACGCTCGCCGGGCAGCGACCCGTCGCGGATAGAAACACCGGCCGGCGGCACGCGCGCAACGTCCACGTCCTCGCGCACCATGTGGAACGTCATCTTCGCAGTGGTCCGCAGAAGGTCTTTAATACGCTGAGGGTCCTGCACACCCGGCAACTGCACCAAAATCCGGTCGAGCCCCACCCGCTGCAGCGTCGGTTCTGAAAGCCCCGACTCGTCGATGCGCTTGCGCACGATCTCAAGGCTCTGCTCCGCCGCCGCGTTCACGCGGGCGTCGATGCCCGACTGCGTCAATGTCACCCGCAAGTCGGTGGCGCCGGACGTCGCCACCTCAAGCTCCGCCGTCTCACCGAACGCCGCCGCGGCCACGCCGGACAGCTTCTTCAGCGCTTGCGAAGCCCGCGACCTCACCGCACCGTCGGCCAGTGTCACGAGGACGGTTTCGCCGTCGCGCCGCACGGAAACCGGATCGACCTTGGCGTCGCGCAATGTCCGCCGCGTCTCGCGCAACACGTCCTGCACCCGCTCAGCGATGAGCGCCTTGGCGTCGACTTCGAGCACCAAATGCGCACCGCCGCGCAAATCGAGCCCCAACGCGACTTGTTGTTTCGGCAACCAATCCGGCAGCGCACTCAGCTGCTGCGGCGTGAATAAATTCGGTAGAGCGGTCGCAACGCCCGCGAGAATAATGATCGCATAGGCGAGGAGCCGCCACGCGGATGTGCGCATGGTCGTATCCAATACGTTTGCGCTTCGCCCACGCCCGCGGGTTCTCTCGCGCGCACGTGTCGAAGCAAAGTTATGGAAAGGGAATGGGCGGCGCCGCAGATGGGCTGCGGCGCCCGGCTTCAGCCCTTAAGCCGGGGGCGCACGCGCCCTAAAGCCGCGCTCTGCCGCGCGCGCCGCCAAATCGGTCGGCCGCGCAAAAATCCGATCATTGACCGCAACGATCGCGACGGAAGACGCCGTCGCCGGAACGAAATCGTGGCCGCCCAGCAGCTTGGGCTGCAACGCGCGAACACCGATGAAATGTAGACGTACGGTGGGACGCTGTGCCCGCTCCGTCGTGCCGCTCTTCGCCGCATCGGCTACCGCCGTGCGAACCGCGCCAGTGATTTGGGGCACCGCCGCCGAAACGGCGACGCCGAACAGCACCAGGAACGCACCGACCAGCCACGAGTCCGGCCGCACCCGCGCGCTGCGCAGGGCGTCCGTCAATATCGTGGCGGCAGGCTCTTTCAAGGCGAACTCCGACCCGGCCCAAAAGAGCCATTCAAACCGAGTTAGGAAGCCTACGGACGAATTACCACCCCTAAGGCCTGGGATTTGTCGCAAAACTTGCATCGCCGTGGCCGACCCCGCACACTTGGGTTCCACGCGGGCGAGGGGGATCGATGCGCGTACTGGCAACCGTTGGCGCAATTGCGTGCGCGTTCACGCTGGCACAGTTCGACTTGCCGGCCGTCTCTGCTGCACCGGGCGATGAGGCCAAATCCATCGCCGCGTTTCAAACGGTCGCAAGAGTGCTGAACCACCCGCGCTGCATGAACTGCCACACGACTGTCGCCTGGCCGACACAAGGCGACGATCAGCACCGCCACACCTTGAATGTCGCGCGTGGCCCGGACGACAGAGGCGCACCCGGCATGAAGTGCGTGACCTGCCACAAGGACAAGAACGTCGCCAACATTCCAGGCGCCAAGGACTGGCACATGGCCTCGCTGTCCCAAGGTTGGACCGGTCTCACACCAGGCGCGCTCTGCCGCGCTATCACCGATCCCAAGAAGAACGGCAACCGCACCGGCGTCAAAATCATCGAACATCTCGAGGCGGACCGCCTTGTCGTGTGGGCCTGGACCCCGGGCGGCAAACGCACTGCGCCGCCGGTCACGCACAGAGATTTCCTCGCCGCGGCGCAAACCTGGATCAAGGCCGGCGCCCACTGCCCGCCCGCCTAGGGCCGCAGCACCACCACGAGTGTTAGAAGTACCGAATGCGACTCACGCCCGTTCAAGGCTCGATCCTGTTCTTCTTCCTGGCGCCGGGTACCGTCGCAGGTCTCGTGCCGTTCCTGATCTCCGGCTGGACGTTCAACCCGCCATTCTTAGGAACCGACGCCACCCGCTTCGTCGGCGCAGCGCTGATTTTTGCCGCCCTCGACATCATCGTCGACTCCTTCGCCCGCTTCGCGATCACGGGCGAAGGCACACCCGCGCCAACAAACCCCACACGCAGCCTGGTCATCACCGGCTACTACCGCCACGTCCGCAATCCGATGTACGTCGCAGTGGCCACCGCGATCCTGGGACAAGGGATCCTGTTCGGGAACGACAACGTCCTCGTTTACGGCCTGCTTGCTTGGGTCGTTTGTCACGCTTTTGTCGTTTTGTACGAAGAGCCGACACTGGCGAAAAGCTTCCCCGAAGCCTTCCGTACCTATCGCACCAACGTCCCGCGCTGGATCCCGCGTGTGACGCCTTGGCATCCGACGCAAGCGTGATCATCCTGAACAAAACTCAACTTGCATTGCCCACCCGGTGCAGCGCATGTCTGGGCACAACACGAAGACGTCTCAGGACATAGTCCCTGAAGTTTGTTAAGAGTGCGGGATGTTCGGCGCGCGCCATATTGTATGCGCGGCCGGAAGGGGCAGCGGCCCACCTCCGGTTTGATCGAGCATCGGCGTGGATTTGGCCGCGACGGCGAACAGACAGCTTCTCGACCGATAGAAGAAGCGCATCGCCACCCGGAACTGAACACAGACTTGCGTTTTATGTGCTGCGGGGAATTCCCGCCGAGACGTTCAGACCTTTCGCCCGCGAGAGCGAAGCAAGGAACAGCACCGATGCCGCACGAAAAAACCCCCTCCGAAGTCCTCAGCGAATTGATGAATGTGCCCTTTCCGAACGTCGCCTACCTGGAGGCGATGAAGCGCGTCATTGCAATGCAGAAGCGCATGCTCGACGACGTGCATCAGAACCTGGACAAATGGTTCGAACGCCGCGCCGAAGGCGCCGACGCGGCGGTGACGATGATCAACGAGCTGCGCGGCGAACGCGACAACGAAAAGCGCGCCGAGGCGTGGCAGCGTTGGGTCTCGGGCGCCATGGCCCGCATCATGGACGACGTGCAGACGCAGTTTGACATGATGTCGAAACTCACCGGCCAGCTCGCCGAGAACGGCGAGGTGAAGGTGCCGCCCGAAATGAAAGCGCACCCGCTGAACGGCAAATCCAGCGCGCACGCGATCCCGAAAAAGCCGTCGACTCAGCGCGCCAAAACCGTGGAACCGCGCGAGACACCGTCGTCCACTCACTGACGATCACCGTCGCCGGACTTGGGAATGAAGTTAATCCAGGTTCCGGCGACGATCGTCAGTCGCTCGCTGCAGCGCAAAAAGCAGATGACGAATTGTGCGCCATCGCACGCTCGTTTGCTGGACAATTGCCGATTGCTGCATCGCACCTTTGGTGTGGCGACTGAACAAATCTTAGTGTGCGCGTTTAGCTGTTGTTTAGGCCTGGACAATTTGTCACCAAACATTGGGGGACAAGTCATAAATCGTGTGTCAGCATGACGGCATAAGGTGGAGGTTGAATCTTCGGCTGCAGCACTCCGGCCGAGGGTGGACGAACCGCAGAACATGGGAGTGAGTGATGAAAGACCGGCTTTTCGAACTGGTGAAGTTGGGCCCTGAGCTGCGTGACGAAGCCAAACGTCACGGCAAGGGCGTGAACGAATCCTACATGGCGGTACACAAGGTTCTCTCGCGCGCGTTCAGCGAGGATGCACACTCGGTCCCGAGTGAAAATCTTCGCGCGCATTTGTCGAAGAAACTGCACGAAACGCTGCAGAGCTGCGCCTGAAAAGGCCGCGTTACTTCTTGATCTTACAGCGCAAGTATTTGGTCGCCGGCACTCCTGGGAGGGCCGGCACGCGCTCCTCGACCAGCCGATCCAAGCCCACGACCGACAGCCGCCGCTCGACCCCGCCTTCGCGATAAACAGCCGAAGACGCCGTCTCGACGCGGGTAAGCGCCAGAACCCGCGGCGTAGGCCCGCCCTCGTGCACCAACAACTTCCCGGGCTCAGCCTCGATCCACATCGTCCCGCCGTCGCCGAAGATCCCGACCGTCGAGGCCTGACGCACGCCTAGAGCCGGGCACGAATTCTTCGACAGAACGCCGCTATATGGTTGCCAGTTGAAGTCGACGCGGCCCCACGGACCTGCGAGCGATCGCGCCAAGTCATCCGCAGGCGCAGCCGCCGCCGACCCGCCGATGACCGAAACGAACATCGCCGTCGAAAGCAAAAACGCGCGCATGGGCAAACCCCGTCTAGCCGCCCTCAGTCTGAGCCCGCCCCGCCATTCCTTCAAGCAGGTCGCGCCACCATTCCGCATGCCGCCGCTGGAACAGCATCTCCGGGAAACCATGTTTGGCCACGTGCGCCGCAGGCACGCTGTCCCAACCCCGATGCTCGACGGTCACGCGCGTCTCTTCGCCCACGGCTTCGAAGCGCACCTCGACCTCGGTCGCCTGATCGGCCGTGAAGGTCGCCTGCCGCCAGCCGAACACCAGCCGCACGCCGGGCTCCCACACGGAGACCTTCCCAACCTCGAACACCTTCCCGTTGGCAAGCGTCTCAGTAAAACGCCCGCCCTGCCCGTCCGCCGCCGGCGGCTCAAACGCCAGCCGCCCCGGACTGCGCGGCGTGAACTGGAACATCTCGTTGGGCCGCCACCAAGCTCCGATCTCGCGCGTAAAGACGTCGAAGGTGCGCAAGGGCTCAGCCTTCACCCGCAACGCCACGATCACCCGCGAGGTCAAAGCTCAGCGCTCCAAATGCGTCTTGAACGCCGCCAATTGATCCGCCCACAGACGCTCCGTCGTCTCAAGCCAATCCTTGAGCGCCCCCAGCGACTCCGTCCGCAGCGCATACACACGAACGCGCGCGTCATAGTCGGGGTGCGTCTCGCTGACGATCCCCGACCCCTTGAGCATCCGCAAGTGCCGGCTCATCGCGGGCGCCGACACGCCCACCAGCCGCGAAAGATCGCCGGCATTCCGCGGCCCCGCTCGCAGCACATCGACCACCTTCCGCCGCTGCGGATCGGCCAACGCCGCCAGCACCGCGTCGACGGTCTGCGTCTTCGGTCGGGCGGCCTTGCGCGTCACACCCAACCTTCGATCTTCAGACCCGACGCCTTCTCCGCTTCCTCGCGCGAGACCGTCTTCACCGTTTGCCCGAAGGTCCAGATATGCCCTTCAGGATCGCGCGCCCGATACGTCCGGTCGCCGTAGAACTGATCGGCCGGATCCATGATGATCTCCGCCCCCGCGGCCTTCGCCCGCGCGCAATGCTTGTCGATATCCTCGCTCAGGTGAACGTGCACGGTCTGCGTATTCTTGCCATCGATCGAAGCCGGGCTCTTGTGATCGGCCGTCCACTCGTTGCCGATCATCACGATCCCGTTGCCGAAGCTCATCTCCGAATGTCCAAGGTTTCCCTCGGCATCGGTAATCAGCATGATGGTCTCGAACCCAAACGCTTTCTCTAGCCACTTCAGCGCCGCCTTGGGATCGCGATAGCAAAGCGCAGACGACAGAGAAGGACGGGGAGCGGCCATAGCTGTTTCCTTTCGGTGATAGACAATATTTCACCAAATCAACAACTATCTGTCAAGCCGCCCCTCGCCGAGGGATCGCGGACGGTCACCGCCCCGGCAGGAACACAAAGTCCATCGTATTGAAGTCGAGCGCAAACCCGCCCTCCGCACGCAGCACGTCCTGGCCCATCGCACCGTGCTCGTCCTTCTTCTCGCCGGAAACGGTCACGGACTCGATCCGCCGCGGCCGCCCGTCGGCGAGCACCGTCACGTTCCGCAGCACCCGCACGTCGATGGTCTGCGTGGCTCCTGCCCCGCCGATCGTGGATTTCTCCGTCGGCGCGCTCTGCACCACCGCCGGAAAGTCCGCCGCAAACCTCGCGTTCAGCGACGTCCGCCGCGCGCCGGAGTCGAGCAACATCCGCGTCCGCCCCGCGCCGCCGAACTCGACGATCGTCATCGGCCGCAGCATGTCGAGATAAAGATCGCGCACGTTGCCGCCCAACGGCGCCGACGGCACACCCACGCGAAACGCCTCGCCATCAGCCGTCTTCGCAAACTCGATCCGGCCCAGCCGCGCCAAAACCGGAAAACCCAAGATCGCGTCGATCTTGTAGACCCCGCCGCCGAAGGTCAGCGCCTCATCCGCCATCACCAGAAACACGGCATTGTGGAACGTGTTCCCCGCAATCTCGACGCGCTCGGCGATTCCCAACTGCGACGGCACGGCCTTCGCGGTCACGCTGCCGACAGTGATCGCATCCGGCAGCATGCGCACCTTCAACCGCGCCGCCGTCGACCGCGTGATCGTCGAATAGCCGGCGCCGGTATCCAGCACGAACTCCTGGTCGACCCCGTTCACGCTACCGATCGAGCGCGGCAACTCCGCCATATCGCGCTTAATCGCCACGCGCCCCTCGCGCAACGGCTCATGCGTCTGCGCCGCCTCGCCGCGCAGCGCGAACGCGACGTCGCGCGTCTGCTGCAGCGAGTGCCGCTCGCTCTCGCTCTGCCCGGAATCGGCAACCGCAAGCGCGCCGTCGAAAGCTGTCGCCGCCGCCGCATAATTGTTCGCCCGAAGCTGCACACCGCCCAGCAACGACAGGGCCTGCCGCCTCACCGCCGGCGGCATCCCGTTCGCCGCCAACGCCCGCGTCAAAGCCTCGACCGCCGCCTTGTCGTCGAACCGCATGGCGGCCGCCGCCCCGCTCAGCAGCCCAACCTGCGCCGGGCTCAATCCGGCCGGATTGCGCAACAGCGCCTCGACCGCCATCGGATCGTCGGCCTCCAGCGCCGCCGTCACCGGATCGGCTGCGGCCGCCGGCCCAACCAAACCCACCAGCGCCACAAACCCGAACAAGGCACGTCTCATGACTATTCTCCTTCACCTGTGATTAGTCACATGTGATATAGTGGGCCAGCAACCCGGTGAGAAGAGGCATGACGCTCAAATTCGCGATACTGGGACTTTTGGCGGAAAACCCGATGAGCGGCTTCGACCTCGTCGGCCAGTTCGACGTGGGCCTGTCGGTGATCTGGCCCGCCCCGCAGAACGAGATCTACAAAATCCTCCGCGCGCTCGAGAGCGAAGGCGCCATCCGCGTCGCCGATACGGGCCCCCGCGGCCGCATCGTCTACGCCATCACGCCGGAAGGCCGTACCGCGCTCACCGCCTGGCTGCGCGAACCCGCCGACTACACCATGCGCTATGAGCCGATGCTGAAAGCGGTCTTCATGCGCCAAGCGACACCCGCCACGCGCCGCGCGATAGCGAAGGCCGACGGCGCGTTCGCCGCCGAACAACTCGCCAAACTCCGCCAAGCCGACGCCAAACGCCGCGCCGAACGAAAGCCCGACCCAAGAGCCGACGCCCGCCGCCTCATCATCCTCTTCTACGAGGCAATGGAAAAATGGGCGAAGGAAGTGGCGGACGATAAATGACAACCTACAACTGTCATCCCGGACGCTAGCGAAGCCCGATCGCGAAGCGATCGTTGGCGAAGCTGCGAGCCGGGACCCAGGAGACCGGGCGCAGATTCTCAGCCCAGTCCCCTGGGTCCCGGGTCTCGCCTCGCTCGCCCGGGATAACAGTCAGTGAACTTGGACTGGTTCTAAGTTACTTCGCCTGAGGCCTGATCACCGCGTCCGGCAAACCGCGCTGCGGGCGCACGACCATCTCGTAGATGTTGAGGGTGATCGGTTGCGTCACCGCGTAGACGACCGCGCGCGCCACGTCGTCGGCGTGCGCGAACATCTGCGCCGCCTTCGCCTGCGCGCGTTCGATCACCTCGTCGGGCAGCTTGCCCGACATATCCGGCGCCGCGCTCTCGCCCATCGACTTCAGCAAACCCTCGATCACGGCCGGTGGAAAATTCCGTCCGAAGTTGGTCAGCACTGCGCCGGGCATGATCTGCACCACGCGAATGGAATCGTTCTCAAGCTCCATGCGCAGCGTATCGCCGATCATGTTCACGGCCGCCTTCGTCGCGCCGTAAACGCCGGCCCCCTCGCGCCGCCCGCCGATGGAGGAGATGTTGACGATGTGCCCTTCGAACTTGCCCTTGCGCATCGCCTTGATCGCGGCCTGCGATCCGGCGAGCAACGCCAGCACGTTCGTCTCGAACATCTCCTTCCAGTGTTCGAACTTGCCGTTCGCGATCGCGTCCGGATAAGAGAGGCCCGCATTGTTGACCATGATGTTGACGCGGCCAGTCTCCTTCACCGCGCGGTCCACAAGCCCGTTGATCGACATCGGGTCGCGCACGTCGATGACGGCCGCGTGCGCTTTGCCGTCCGCCTTGCGGATCTCATCGACAAGGCCCTTGAGCGACGTCTCGCTCCGCCCCGCCGCATAGACCTCCGCGCCTTCGGCGGCCAGCGCCCGCGCAATCGCGCCGCCGATTCCGCTGGACGCACCCGTCACGATCGCGGTTTTGCCGCCCAATGTCTTGGCCATGTGTTTCTCCGTCGTCGTTAGAGTGACGCCACTTGCTTGCCGGTCCTCAGGTCGAACTTACGGAACGGCAATTCGCGAATGCGCTTGGCCGTCAGCGCGAAGATCGCATTGCCGACCGCCGCCGCAATGGGCGCCGTGCCGGGTTCGCCTGCGCCGCCGGTGCGCGCGCCGGACTCGATGATGCGAACCTCATGCATCGGCGCCTGCGCCATGCGCACCATGTCGTAGTCCGGGAAGTTTTGCTGCACGACGCGTCCCTTGTCGATGGAGATCTCGCCGTACAGCGCCGCCGTCAAACCATAGATCGCCCCGCCCTGGATCTGCGCCGTGAACGTCGCCGGATTGACGACCTCCCCCGGATCCACTGCGCTCCACACGTTGTGAACGCGCACGCGCCCGTCTTCGCCGATCGAAACCTCCGCCGCCTGCGCGACGATGGTGCCGAACGCCTCGCGCATGGCGATGCCGCGCGCGCGCCCGCTCGCAGGCGCCGTGCCCCATCCCGCCATCTCAGCCGCCGCCTCAAGCGCCGCCTTGTGCCGCGGCGCACCGGCAAGATGCGCGCGGCGAAACTCGAACGGTTCCTTCCCCGCCGCATGCGCAAGCTCGTCCATGAACGTCTCGATGAAGAACCCTTGCTGCGTATGATCGACGCTGCGCCACGGCCCCCACGGAATGGGGTTGGTGCCCGTCGCATAGCGCGCCGCCTGATTGGGGAAGTCGTAGTTGACGCGAATGGCCTCCGGCGGATCGTGCTTCTCGTTGAACGTATGCAGCCACGCCGTGACTTTGCCGTCGCCGCTCACGACCGCCTTCATCCGCGCGACCGATGCATGACGATAAAAGTCATGCGTCATATCTTCTTCGCGCGTGTAGACCAGCTGCACCGGCCCTTCGACCTCGCGCGCCACCGCAATCGCCTTGTCGAGATAATCGAGCGTCGAACCGCGCCGCCCGAACCCGCCGCCCATCACCGTATGATGCAGCGTGACGTCCTCGACGGGCAGACCGCTCGTCTGCGCCGCCTGCACGCGCGCACCCAAGCCGTTCTGAAACCCGCCCCAGATGGTGAGCTTGCCCTTGTCGAACTGCGCCGTGCAGTTCACCGTCTCCATCGTCGCGTGAGCCAGAAACGGCACCCGATAATCCGCCTCGATCACACGGCCGCCCGCCTTCAGCGCCGCATCGACATCGCCGCTTGCGTGATCTTCCGTCAGATCGCCCTTCAGCGCCGCGCCCATGCTCGCAAAAATCGAGTCCTGAGTCAGCGCCGCATTCGCACCCTCGTTCCACACCGGCTTCAACGCCGCCAGCGCTTCTTTGGCGCGCCACGTATTGTCCGCGACCACGACGACGGCATCGGGAAGCTTCACGACCTTCTTCACGCCGCGCATCGCCTTGGCCGGCGCCTCGTCGACCGAAGCCAGCGTGCCGCCGAACACCGGCGTCGCCGCGACCACGGCATAGCTCATCTGCGGCAACCGCACGTCGATGCCGTATGTCGCGCTGCCGTCCACTTTCGCCGGAATATCGAAACGCGCGACAGGCGTGCCGACGATCGTGTAAGCCGACTTCGCCTTCAACGGCGGATCGATCGACGGTTCAAACGCAGCAGCCGCAGCAGCCATCTCGCCGTAGGTGGCGCTCTTGCCCGACGCATGCGTCAGCCGACTCTGCTTGGCGACGATCTCGCCCGCCGGCACGCCCCACGCCGCAGCCGCCGCCTTGATCAACATCTCGCGCGCTGCCGCACCCGCGACCCGCATCCCGCGCACGCCGGTAAAGCGCACGGCCGTGCTGCCGCCGGTGAGCTGCAAGTTCATGGTCTCGGCAATCTTGCGCGTCGCAAAATCCGCCGTGCCCGACATCCAACCCGGGATCGAGATGTCACCGCGCAAATACTCGCGCGCGAGCGCCCCGTTCGCGAACGCCATGTCGGCCGGCGCCTGCTCCATACGCACGAGCGACCAGTCGGCTTCCAGCTCTTCGGCCAGCATCATCGGCATCGCCGTGTGCGTGCCCTGCCCCATCTCGGAATGCGGCACGATAACGGTAACGGAATTGTCCGTGCCGATCCGCACCCACGCACTGAGCGCAGTTGCCCCTTCCTTCCCGATCAAGCCCTTCGCGCGATCGACCGTCGAAAACGGCGACAGCGCATAGCCGACGGCAAGCCCACCGGCTGCCGCAAGACCGGTGACGATCACGAACCTGCGTGAGACCATGCGAGTCTCTCCTCTAAGCTGCGCGTGCCGATTTCAGCGCGGCGACTTTGTTGCCTGTCTTCAGATCGAAGTTCTTGAACGGCAGTTCGCGAATGCGCGTGCCCGTCAACGCGAAGATCGCATTGCCGACCGCCGCCGCAATCGGCGCCGTCCCCGGCTCGCCGGCCCCGCCCGTCTTCGCACCGGACTCGATAATGCGAACATGGTTCTCAGGCGCGTCGACCATCCGGACCATTTCGTAGTCCGGAAAATTCTGCTGCACGACGCGCCCCTTATCGATCGAGATCTCGCCGTAAAGCGCCGCGGTCAGACCATAGATCGCGCCGCCTTGAATCTGCGCCGTGAAGGTCGCCGGATTGACGACCTCGCCCGGATCGGCGGCCGACCACAGCTTGTGCACGCGCACGCGCCCGTTCTCGATCGAAACTTCCGCGACCTGCGCCACGACCGTCGCGAATGCCTCGCGCAGCGCAATGCCGCGCGCCCGGCCTTCAGGCGCCGGCGTTCCCCATCCGGACATCTCTGCCGCCGCTTCCAGCACCGCCTTGTGCCGCGGCGCGCCCGCCAGATGCGCACGGCGGAACGCAAACGGATCCTGGCCCGCCGCATGCGCGAGTTCGTCCATGAAGCACTCGATGAAGAAGCCTTGCTGCGTATGATCGACGCTGCGCCACGCACCCCACGGAATCGGATTGGTGCCGTTCACATAGCGCGACGCACGGTTGGCGAAGTCGTAGTTCACGAGGAGCGAATCCGGCGGATCGTGCTTCTCGGTGAACGTGTGCAGCCAAGCGGCCACGTGCCCCTTGTCGTCGAGCGCCGCCTTCATCCGCGCAACCGACGCGTGGCGATAAAAACCCTGCGTCATGTCTTCTTCGCGCGTGAAGACGACCTGCACCGGCCCCTCGACCTGTCGCGCGACCGCAATCGCCTTGTCGATATAGTCGTAATACTGCGGCAAGCGCCGGCCGAACCCGCCGCCGATAGCGGTGTAATTCAGCGTCACGTTCTCGATCGGCAGGCCCGCGGTCGCCGCCGCACGCGCACGCGCGTCGAGCCCGCCTTGGAAGCCGCCCCAAATCGTGAGCTTGTCACCTTTGAACTCCGCCGTGCAGTTCATAGTCTCCATCGTCGCGTGCGCGAGATAAGGCACGCGGTACGACGCCTCGACGACGCGCTTGGCGCCCTTAAGCGCCGCATCGACATCGCCCGTCGCGTGATCCTCGGTGAACTCGCCTTTGTCGAGCGCCTTCTCCATCCCGGCGAAGATCGAGGCTTGCGTCACGTTCGCGTTCGCGCCCTCGGTCCACTTGGGACTGAGCGCCGCCAGCGCTTCCTTCGCCCGCCAGGTGTTGTCCGCGACGACCGCAACGGCGGCCGGCATCTTCACCACCTTCTTGATGCCGCGCATCGCAATCGCTGGCGCTTCGTCGACGGACGCAAGCGTACCGCCGAACACTGGCGAGGCCGCGATCACCGCATAGCTCATGCCCGGCACGCGAAGATCGAGTCCGTAGACGGCGCTGCCGTCGCACTTGCCCGGAATGTCGAAGCGCGCGATCGGCTTGCCGACGATCGTGTAATCCTTCTTGGCCTTGAGCGGCGGATCGATCGGCGGATCGTACGCTGCCGCGGCCGAAGCCATCTCGCCATAGGTCGCCGACTTGCCGGAGGCATGCGTGAGCCGGCTCGCCTTCGCGACGACCTCGCTCTCCGGCACGCCCCACGCAGCAGCCGCAGCCCTGATCAGCATCGAGCGCGCCGCGGCACCGGCGACACGCATGCCGCGAATGCCGGTCGTGCGCACCGACATGCTACCGCCCGTCGTCTGCAGGTTCATGAACTCAGCCATCTTGCGCGTCGTGAACACGGCCGTGCCCAAGAGGAAGCTCGGGATCGACGTGTCGCCGCGCAAATACTCAAGCGCCATGGCGCCGTTCGCGAACGCCAGATCGGCCGGTGCCTGCTCCATGCGCACCAGCGACCAATCCGCATCAAGCTCTTCGGCGCACATCATCGGCAACGACGTGTGCACACCCTGCCCGATCTCGGCATGCGGCACGAACACGGTGACCGTGTTGTCGGTCCCGATCCTGACCCACGCCGAAAGCGGCGTCGCGCCCTCCTTGGCGATAAGCCCCTTCGCCTGATCGAGCCTCGACCACGGCAGCAACGCATACCCGACCGCGAGCCCGCCTGCAGCGGCAACGCCGCCGCCGATAATCAACAACCTGCGTGTGAGCGACATGACCGCCTCCTACGCCTTCGCGGCCAAATGAATGGCTTCGCGGATCTGCGCATAAGCCCCGCAGCGGCAAATGTTCGTCATCGCTTCGTCGATCTCGGCGTCCGTAGGCTGCGGCTTTTCTTTCAGCAGCGCCACCGCCGCCATGATCTGCCCCGACTGACAGAACCCGCATTGCGGCGCCTGCGCGTCGATCCACGCCTGCTGCACCTTGTGCAACGTGTCCCCGGTCTTGAGCCCCTCGATCGTCACGACCGATTGCCCCGCCACCGCCGACGCCGGAATGGAGCAACTGCGCGCCGCCACGCCGTCGATCAGAACCGTGCAAGCCCCGCAGGCCGCAACACCGCAGCCATACTTCGTGCCCGTCATGTTGAGCACGTCGCGCAAAACCCAAAGCAGCGGCATGCCTTCTTCGACATCCACCTCGTGCGCCGTTCCGTTCACAGTAATCGTGGTCATCTGGCGATCCTCCTCGCTGTCCCTTTGGCAGTCGGTTGCTTCACGCCCCCCGGCGCTTCGACACCCGCGCAAATCACGTCGATCATGCGCTTAAGCGATTGCGCATACTTCGCCTCGCTCTCACCCGCATGCGCGGCCTTCACACCTTTGGCCGCCACTTGAACCATCTCCGTCACGTCGCGCGGTGTCATCCCGCCGCGCAGTTTGAACCGGCCGTCGCGCACGAACGCGGCGACGACGCCTTCAAGCTCTTTCTCGAACCTCTTGCCGAACGACGACACCGCCGCGCCGCACAACCGCCCGCTCTCTTCGATCAACTCCGCCGCATACGTCGAGCCCTGAATGCGCGACACCAACGCTTTGTGATAGGCGAGCATCACGCCGGCAATCGCCTCAGACGCGCGCGGCGCACTCTTCGCCACGGCCGCCTTCGACGCATCGAGCGCGCCTTCGTGCAGCGCATCGACGAGACCCGCGAACAGCGCCTCTTTGGAGGCGAAGTGATGGTAGAGCGCCTGACGCGACAGCCCGGCCTCTTCCGCCACCATCGCCATCGCCGTCTGGCGAAAGCCGTGGCGCGCAAAGACGACCTGCGCCGCCTTCAGGATTCCGTCCTTGGGTTCCATGACGACAGATTTGACAATTTCCGACGATCTGTCAAACGCGGCAAAATTCGCGCGCTAGTAGATCCACCGCATCGCAGCACGCCAATACTCGACCATCGAGGCCCACATGCCCCCGGCGTCGGCGGCGGAGTCATAGCGCGCGAAGGTGGCCTCAACCTCCGGATCGATGGCCCGCGCCGCACCGCGGTCGGCCTTGCCACCGTCTTCGTCGCCCGCCCGCGTCTTGGCCGTACCCCGCGCGAACAGCAGCAGCGCGTCTTGCGGCTTCACCTTCAGCGCCGCGTCATAATCGATGACGGCCGTGCGAAAGAACCCAAGCCGCAGGTAAACGAACGCCCGACCGCCCAACGTCTCCGCATCGTTCGGCTGAATGCGAAGCGACTCGTTGCAGTCCGACAGCGCGTCTTCCAGATCGATGTTCAACACCGCCCGCGCCCAGCACCGCTCGTGCAGCGCGTTGGCGTCTTCCGGCGTGAGCGCGATGGCCTGCGTGTAGTCCTCGATCGACTTGCGATACTCGCTCTTCTGCAGCAGCGTGTTGGCGCGGTTGTAATAGGCCTTGGCCAGTTCCGCCCCGACGGCCTTCCCCGACTTGATCACGTCGTTGCAGCCGGAGATCCGCATCTCCGCGAAGATGCCTTCGCCCCCTTGGCAATTGGTCCAGGCGCGCGTCGTCGTCACGCTGTCGGCGTCCGCGACAGGCGCACCCAAAACAACGGCAATCGACATCGCCCAAAGAGGCAGTCGAATCATAGTCACATGCCCCAGTCCCTTGACCTGACTCTTACCACACACGCCTATGGGCCGCAGCCCTTGACGCCCGGTTGTGCAACCGCCGACCATTGCGCCGCACACGGAGAATCAGCATGTCCCGAACGGGCAAGATCCTTATCTACGGCGCCACCGGCTACACCGGAAAATTGACCGCCCGCACCGCTAAAGCTCAAGGATTAAAGCCAATTCTCGCCGGCCGCAGCGCCGACAAGGTGAAACCCTTGGCCGAGGAACTCGGCCTCGAATGGCGCGCCTTCGATCTTGCGGACAAGGCCAATCTCGACGCCGCCCTTGGCGAAGTTGCCACAGTGTTGCACATCGCCGGCCCCTTCTCCGCCACGTCGAAGCCGATGGCGGACGCCTGCATTCGCACCAAAACGCACTATCTCGACATCACGGGCGAGATCGCGGTCTTCGAATCACTCGCCAAGCGCGACGCCGAAGCGAAGGCCGCGGGCGTGATGCTGCTGCCCGGCGTCGGCTTCGACGTCGTGCCCTCCGACTGCCTCGCCGCGCACATCAAGCGCCGCCTGCCCGATGCCGAGGACTTGAAGATCTACATCGGCGGCCTCTCCGGCGTGTCGCGCGGCACGGCGAAGACGATGGTCGAAGGCGTCGCCAAAGGCACCAGCGTCCGCCGCGACGGCGACATCGAGTTGCTGGAAGGCCAGAACGAAGACCTCATCGACTTCGGCACCGGGCCTAAGCCCACCATCGCCATCAGCTGGGGCGACGTCTCGACAGCGTATCACTCGACTAAAATCCCGAACATCGAAGTCCATTTCGAAATGACGCCCGAGATGAAGGGCATGCTGAAAATGCCCACGCTCGTGAAGGCATTCCTGGGCCTGTCTTTCATGCAATCGTTCCTGAAGCACCAAATCGACAAACGCCCCGAGGGCCCGACCGACGACGAACGCAAGCGCGGCCACGCGATTCTCATCGGCGTCGGCCGCAACGCCAAGGGCGACACGGTGCGTTCGCGTTTGCGCACACCCGAAGGCTATTCGCTGACCGCGCTCACCGGCCTCGACATCGCCAAGCGCGTCGCGAACGGCGAAGCAAAACCAGGCTTCCAAACGCCCAGCCTCGCCTTCGGCGCCGACTATGTCACCACCTTCGAAGGCGTCACGCGCGAAGACCTCAACACCTGATCGAAGGAGGACATTTTGCGCCATCGACAAACGTCGCGCCGATGCTGAATACCTATCGGTATGGCAGCAACGATTGATCCGGGTACCTTCAAAGAAGCATTGATCATCCTCGGTTCCGCCGCAGTGGTGATCCCCGTTTTTTATCGCCTCAAGCTAAGCCCCGTTCTGGGGTTTCTATTGGTCGGCATGGCGGTCGGCCCCTTCGGCCTCGGCGCTTTCGCCACGCAATACCCGGCCCTCTCCTGGGTCACGATTCCCAATCATGAAGACATAGAACTCGTCGCGGAGTTCGGCGTCGTCTTCCTGATGTTCATGATCGGCCTGGAACTGTCGTTCGAACGCCTGCGCACCATGCGCAACCTCGTCTTCGGCTTAGGCTCGGTCCAACTCATCCTCTCAAGCGTGGCGATCGCCCTCTTGTGCCTCCTCCTCGGCATGCAACTGGTGCCGGCGGTCATCATCGGCATGGCGCTCGCGATGTCATCGACCGCCGTCGTCGTCCAAGTCCTGTCGGAGGAGAAACGTCTCGGCACCTCCGTCGGCCGCTCCAGCTTTTCGGTCTTGCTCTTTCAGGATATCGCCGTCGTCCCTATCCTGTTCGGCGTCAGCATGCTCGCCCTCGACGTTGAGGGCGGCATCCTCGGCCGCTTCGGCATCGCCCTCGGCCAAGCCGCCTTCGCCGTCGTCGCCCTCATCGCCGGCGGAAGGCTTCTGCTTCGTCCCCTGTTCCGTCAGGTCGCGAAGACCCGCAGCCCCGAACTCTTCATGGCCGCCTGCCTTCTGGTCATCATGGGCACCAGCCTCATCACCGCCATCGCCGGCCTCTCCGCCGCCATGGGCGCCTTGATCGCAGGCCTGCTGCTCGCCGAGACCGAATACCGCCGCCAGATCGAAGTGCTGATCGAGCCGTTCAAAGGCCTCCTCGTCGGCGTCTTCTTGATCTCGGTCGGCATGACCCTCGACCTCGTTCAGGTCGTCCAAACGCCGGTCGCCGTCGTCATCGCAGCCACCGGCCTCGTCGCGCTGAAGGCATTGATCGTCGCCCCTGCCGCGCGCCTCTTCGGCTTAAGCTGGCTCACCGGCATTCAGGCTGGCCTCCTCCTCGGCGCCGGCGGCGAGTTCTCTTTCGTCGTCATCAACCTCGCCGTCGGCGAAGGCTTGATTCCCGCAGCGACCGGCAAGTTCGCCCTTCTTGCGGCGGCCATCACCATGGCCTCGATCCCGCTGCTGTCGAAACTCGGCAAGATGCTGGAGCAGCGCCTGCCCAGCAGCGTCGACGGTCCGATCGCCCAGATCGCCGTGCCGGACGATGAAACGCCGCGCGTGATCATCGCAGGCTTCGGCCGCGTGGGCGAGGTCGTGGCTTCAATGCTGGACACCCACAACGTCCCCTATGTCGCGATCGACTCCGACATCCGCGTCGTGACCAAGGGCCGCGACAACGGACAGCGCGTCTACTACGGCGACATGAAGAGCGTTGACTTCCTGCGCCGCTGCCATCTCGACACCGCCCGCGCGGTCGTCATCACGATGGACTCGCGCACGGCGGTCGACCAAGTCGTCGCCGTCGCAAGAGCCGAGCGCAAAGACCTGCAAATCATCGCCCGCGCCAAAGACGCCCGTCACGCCGCCCACTTGTACCGCATGGGCGTGAGCCACGCCGTCCCCGAAACCATCGAGGCCAGCCTGCAGTTATCGGAAGCGGTCCTGGTCGATGTCGGCGTAGCCATGGGCCCGGTCATCGCCTCGATCCACGAGAAGCGCTCCGAGTTCCAAGCCCAAATCCAGGAAGCCGCCCCCGAAGGCACCGAAGTCATCATCGGCCGCCGCCGCCTCCGCGACGTCCAAACCGCGACCGACTAACGCCGGTCGTCAGAGCGTGATGCCGAGCTTCTTCATATCGGCGTCGACCTTCGCGCTCATGCCGCGCGCGTCCGCCATATCTTTCTCGCCCGAACTGTCGCCGGCCTTTTTCTTGGCGGCGCCGCGCGCATAGAGCGCTTGGTAATAGGTCGGCACGCGGTTCACCGCGCCATCGAAGTACTTCACCGCATCGGAATACTCGGCCGACTGATACGCGACCACGCCCCGCATCATGTACGCAGGCGCAAAGTCCGGCTTCAGCTTCATGACCTGATCGAGGTCGGCCTTCGCCTCGGCCGTCTCGGCCCGCGCCATGTGAACGAGCCCGCGCTGAAAATAGAACTCCGGTCCCGCCCGCGTAGAGATCGCCTTGTTCAAATCCGCCAGCGCTTCGTCCAGCTTGCCCATCGCGAAATACGCGGCCCCGCGCGTCGCATAATAGTCGGCTTCGTACGGATGTTTGACGTCACCCGATTTGATGATCTTCGTGCACGCGGGAATCTGCTGCTTGGGCGTCGAATTGTTCAGCCCCATGCACGTGCGCAGGTCGTCCTGCGTCAGCTGCCCGGGCTTCGGCCCTTTCGGCTTCGGCTTTTCCTTCGCCTCGGCCACGCCCAGCGTGAACGCAAGCGACAGCGCGGCAAGCGCGGTGAGCAGAACCCGCATCATTGTCATCAGCCTTTGTTCAACGCCGCCAAGTAGTCCTTGGCCTGCTTGTTGTCCGGCGCGATGGCGAGCACGGCCTGGAAGTCCGACTTGGCCTTTTCCTTCTCGCCCTTCGACGCATAGATCGCGCCGCGGTTCATCAGCGCGATGGTGAGCTTCGGATCGAGCTGAAGCGCCTTGTTGAGATCGGCAAGCGCCTGCGCCTCGTTCTTGTCGGCCATATACGCGCTCGCGCGCGCCGAATAGCCGGCCGCATCCGACGGCTCAAGTTCGATCGACTTCGTCAGGTCCGCAATGGCCTTCTTGTTCTCGCCTTTTGCGAGATAAGCCATGCCGCGATTGCTGTAGGCCGGCGACGACTTGCCGTCGAGCGAGATCGCTTTGTTCAGATCAGCCATCGCCAAATCAGCCTTGCCCTGGCCAATCAGGATCCCCGCGCGCGCGACATAAGCGCGTGCGAAAGTCGGGTCGGTTTTGATCGCCGAATTGAAATCGTCGAGCGCCGTCTTGCCGCCGCCCAAACGTAGATACGCCGAGCCGCGATTATAATAGGCACCCGCCTTGTGCTTCCGGCTCACCTGGCCGTTGATGACCTTGGTGCAGGCATCGATGAGTTCTTGCCAACCGACATGCTGCTTGCCGAAGCATTGCGCCGCCGACTTCTTCAGCGCCGCTGGCGCTTCTTGCCTAGCGGCGCTCGCCGGCGCCAAAACGAAAGCCACGGATATCGCTCCAATGGTCAACCAAAGTTGCGCGCGCATAGACTCGCTCTCTTGCGTTCGGCCGGCAGTGACGGCGGACGGCGTTAAGCGCCGTCGGCCGAAACCTATAGACCTTGCTTGTTGCCGTTCAGGATCGACGACACTTCGTCGATGCTGTTGCTGCTGCTCGTGTTCGCGTTCGCGTTCGAAGTCTGATTGCCGACCGAATCTTGGTCGGTGTTGACGATCGCGCCGTCCGAATTGTTGATGATGACGCAGTTGTTGTTCGCCGTCGCCGACGAACCACTGCCCGTCGCGCCGTCGCCGCCCGCGCCGCTCGTGCCGCCGCAAACGATGGTCGTTCCCGAGCCGCTGCCCGAACCGCCCGAACCGGGGTCTTCGATCTGCTTGATCGCCACAGCCAAACCGGCGCGGTTCACCGGCGTGAAATCCCACGGCTCTTTGCCGCCCAGGGCATCGGCTTGCGCAGCACCTGCACCGGCCAACATGGCAACGCCCATGGCGGCGCTCAGCATCGTTCCAATTACAAGCTTGCTCATCGCAAAAATCCTTATGTCCCCAATCTGTCTGGAAACGGGCGGGAGAAACTCCCGCCCGTCATTTTGTAGGCAACCAACCCGAAGGTTAGTCGACGCTCGGCACGCCAACAGTGATGCTGACGTTATTGCCGACAGCCGTCGCCACCGAGTTCACGATCGGACGACCCAGCTTGTTGCCGAGCAGATCGCCGGTCACCGGATCAACATTCGGCGACAGGTTCGAGTACTCGTTCAACGACACGTCGCAAACGTTCGACACCGCGCTGACGTTCGCATACGCGAACTGCGTGATGTCGGCGATCACAACGTGATTGCTGAGGGTCGGCGTGCTGACCGTGGGATTCGGATAGTTATGGCAGTTCTTATCCCACGACTGGCACTGCTGCCCGCCGCCCGTCTTCACGGTGGCGAGACCCGCAGTGGCGGTTCCGTCAACTTCCGATTCCAAGGTGACGCTCAGGTTGTTGGCAACGGCCGTGGCCGTGCTGTCAACCGTGGCGTTCTTGATGTTGAACACGGTCGAGGTCGCCTTGATTTCCGCCGGCGTCAGGAAGCCGATACCGGACGCCAAGGTGAAGAGGATCGCCAGATCGGTGTGGAGGTTGCCCTCGCCACCGCCCTGATATCCGCCACCCGGGCTCTGCACGCTGTTCGCACCAGGCATCGCCTTAGCCAGCGTGTCCCAGTCGTAGTAGTTGCCCAGCGTGTTCGCCACGAACTGACCGTCGTGCAGGAACACCGGCACGTCGGACGTGATCGACTGGTTGTTACCAACCGCCGTCGCCGCGCTTACGACGGACGGGAGCTGGTAGACCGCGTCGAATGCGGCTTCGTCGATATCAACTTCCGGATAGCAATAGCAGAAGTTGTAACCGCGATCGTACTTGCCCGAAAGCATCGGGGCTTGAACCGGGTAGTGCAGATCGACGTACTGGTCGCGATCATACTGCTTGTTATTGATGTCGTGGACAGTCGACGTGGCAGTGACGTTACCGAGGAAGATTTGAAGCTTCTCGATTTCGACCAAGCCCGTGGATTCCAGGTCGATATCGATGTCAACATCGATGTCTACCGTTTCCTTCACGTCCTTGTGCCAGTCCCAATCCACATCATCGAACGCCATGGCCGGAGACGCGGCCATAGCGCCGATCGCGAGAACGCCGAGGCTTGCGGCCAGGGTTCTCACGCTCTTTAGCGCTGTCATTGTTTGGTCTCCCCATTAGGTTTCAGCTGCTCTAAATAAGACGACATATGGTCGTTCTCAACGAGGGCGCAGCTAGGATCCCTCGGGAGTCTCAGGAAGTCGGTCATGATCTGGTAGACAGACATCTCGGCGACCGAACGCACGCCGAGCTGCAAGGGCTCGTTACGCACGTGGCCGGCTTCGAGTTCGACCAGCGTCGAGTCCCAAAAGCGGAACACGTCGGCTTCGACTTCGTATCCGTAAATCTGCTTCTGCAGCGACGACACATACGCCACCGCAAAGTTCTTCGAGTTGATGACGCGCAAATCCATCGCGACGTTGACGACCGCCATGCGCGCACCGCCGCCGACGCCCGCAACGCGCAGGCCGATGCCGCCGGTCACGATGTTGTAGTTGAGCTCGGTCAGCGCGCCGACGAGAACGAAGTCCGTCGCAGGCAACTTGCCGAAGCCGTCCAACGGACGATTGAGACGGTTCTGTTCCGCAAGCTTCACTTCCGCGAGCGGAATGCGCAGGTCATAGCGTTCGACCAAATGCGCCTTGCCGGTCTTGTACAGCGCGCTCATCACCATTTCGGCGGCGCCCTGGGTCAGATTGTTCCCGGCCTTGTCGTAGTACTGAACCTGCCCCGTCTTGTCCGCGATTTCGCCGACCGCGAACACCGGCAACGTCGACGCCGCAACCGTCTGCAGTTTCCGCAGACATTGGCTATACGGCGTGTCGTTCGATGTGACCGGGTAGACCACCAAGGGCTTCACCCCCGTTTGGTCGCCGGGCGCAAGGCCCGCACAAGATGTAAGCGTCGTCGACACAAAAAGCCCCAGTGCAAGGGCCGTCAGGCGTTTCATATGTCCCACCCCAAATGCGCGCGTTTGGGTTGCCCCCACATAATATTGAGGTCGCGCCACCCAGCGCCGTTGGGCGGAAATTACGGTGAGTTCACACGCGATAGCATTGGAGACAACGGCTCAGCTTTCGCGTCATACGAATTACCCCAAGGGTGTGTTCCCCCGTCGAAATGCGCAGGCCCCCAAAGGGCACTCCATTTGGCGTACCCCCAACGGTCGCTGGGTGTGGACAAAAGTCCCCGACACCGAGTGAGAGCACTCGAACCGCACGCAAGAAGTGCAACGGAGTGGTCCGCAGCGTGACGGGCGTCACTTTCGGGGTAGCGTTGAAGAACGCTTCCCGCGCTCCATTTCATTTGCAATGATTTACGCGCGAGTCGCGAACCCGCGATGCGTTCAGCCCGTTTGAGGATCGTCATGAGACACAATCGCAAGATTTTGGCCGCCGCTGTTTCGGCGATGGCCCTCGCCGGCGTCTTCACCGGTCCCGCAACGGCTGGCGACAAGTTCGCCTTTCCCAGCATGAGCGGGGCGACGATCACCGCCGCACCGCAGTTCGCGCCGCCGGCCGCTGAAACGAAATCGGCGCTATCGCCGAATTTGGGCGCCTTTGGCGTAAAGGGCATGAAGGCGGACAAAATTCCCCTGCCGCTCGTGACGCCGAACTACGGACGCTTCGCCGCCTTCGCGCCCAGCGCCGACGCCTATGCGTATCGTTTCCTCACGCATGCGCTGGCCTCGCAATCGTTCGCGAACTACGCCGCCGACTACGCGCGCCTCTTCGCGCCGGGTTATGCGGTGACGGCGTGGACGGACCGCGTGTCGGGCGTGATCGACACGGGTTACGGCAGCGCGATCGACAGCTGGACGGCCGGCGCCTACTACATGGGCCGCGTCCGCGGCCCGGTGCGCCGCCGCGAAACCACGCCCGATCTGACCCGCATGCCCGAATTCCGGCCACACCCCGAACTCGAAACCCACCCGACGTTCAACAACACGAACTAGGCGGACAATTCTACAACGAACGTTTGGCGGCGATTCAGTTTCACCACGAAGGCGCGAAGTACACGAAGTTTCACAAAGGGCGGCCACGTGCCGCCTTTTCGTTTTTCGAAAGAGTCTCACGCGAAGGCGCGAAGGCGCGAAGAAGAAAGGACGCGAAGTGTTCCCGTTGAGGAACCGCTTTCATGGCAACAACCCGTTGCCTGGCGCTTCGCGCCGAAAAGATGTCTCCCGGCGCGCAGCGCCATCCTCCGATTGAAACGCAGCTCACATCGAAGGCAACGCTCTAGTTTTCGCGTCTTTTCTTCTTCGCGGCTTCGCGTGAGATTCTTTCTTGTCCGCACATAACGAAAAGGGCGGCACGTGGCCGCCCTTTGTGAAACTTCGTGTACTTCACGCCTTCGTGGTGAAACTCACGCGGCGAGCGCTCACAGCGTCAAGCCGGTTTCGAACGTCCGTTACCGCGCTGGCTGTTGCTGCCGTTGTTGGTCAGGCCATGCTGCACGGCCCAGATCGCAACTTGCGTGCGGTTCGACGCGCCGAGTTTGCGCAGCACGGTTTTCAAGTGAACCTTCACCGTCGCCTCGGTGATCATGAGATCCTTCGCGATCGACTTGTTCGAATGCCCGTCCGCCAAGCGGCGAATGATGTCGATCTCGCGCTGCGACAGCGCGACGTCGCCCACGCGCACGCGCTCGCTCGTCCCCGTCTGGTTCGCCCGCATCGCACCCAGAAAGTCGGTCAGCATGCTTGGGAAAACTTTCTCACCCAGCGCGACCAGCTTCAAAGACTCGATCAGCGCGCTCGCCGAAATGCTTTTCAGCAAATACCCGTCGGCGCCTGCCGAAAACATATCGGCCAAATGCGAAAGCTCCGCCGACTCCGCAAACACCACCGTGCGCGCTTGCGGCTGCGCAATCTTCAGGCTGGCCACCGACTCAGACCCCTGCGCGAAATCAAGGATAATGAGTTGGGGCGCGGGCCCCTCGGCGCACGAGCGCGAAATCTCGGCGACGGTCCCCGCCTCACCCGCGACGGCGAACCCTTTGCCTTCAAGCTGCGCGCGCAGTCCTGACCGCAGAAGCGGATGCGCGTCGATAAGCCAAACAATCGTGTTATCCACCAATGCCCCCCGCATTGTGTTCGTCTTCCAAGGCGTTTCACTCGAATGGAAAAACCGGCCAGACCCCAAAAAACGCCGCGTTTCCCTTCGGAAACCCACGGGCGGAACGCGCCATGAGCTAACTCCAATTAGATTGGAGACGACACTTTAGTTGTAAACCACAAGCGCGCGAAGGTGCCATGTGACAGTCGGCACAGCGGGAATGAATTCCTTCCCACCGTGCGGGTTAACCATTGAGCATATCCAAGCGCGCAAACGCGTCGCTCTCACAACCCGGCGATGAATGCGCGTATATCGCCGAGGACCAGAGCGGGCTCGTCGCGGAACGCACCGTGACCGCAGCGGTCGTATATCCGAAGCGTCATGCGCTTGTCACCGATCGATTGGACGATTTCCTTGGCCAAATGCGGCGGCGTGATCGGATCCTCCGCGCCGGCAAGCACAAGTGTCGGACAAGCCACACGTTTCAGCGCCGCGCGAAAATCCATCCGATGGATCTCGCACCCCGGCAACGAAAAGTGCCGGTAAACCTCGCGCCGCATCACCGCCCGCGCCTGCGCATCCGCCCCGCCGGCGCGCGGCTGCGTATTATAGAGCGGCATGCAGACCTGCATGTACGTGTCGAATTCGCCGTCGGTTCCCGAGCTCCAAAACCGTTCCGCAACGGCCCGCGCCTCGGCCCCACCCTTGTCTTCGAAGAGCTTGAGACTCGCCGGCAAATCCATCCGCGCCGCCGTACTCGATAAAATCAGCGCGCCCGGATGCGAGGGATGCCGCGTCGCATAGGACTGCGCCACCATCCCACCGAACGACTGACCCAGCACGATCGGCTTCTCGATGCCCAGCGCATCGCAAAAATTCCTAACGTCATCGCCCCAACGATCCAGCGTCCACGTCTTCGGATCGCTGGGCTGACTGCGCCCGTTGCCGCGATGGTCGATGTAGATGACCTGCGCCATATCGGCGAACGCATCGAAGTCCGGCCGAAACCCCGAATGATCGAACCCCGGCCCGCCATGCATGACGATCAGCGTCGGCTTCTCCCGCATCCGCGACCCGTCGATCGAAAGCTTCGACCCGACCACATCGAAGAAAATGCGCTGCCCATCGTCGACGGTGATGAACATAGAACCTTTCCTGGAGTTCCGGTGGCGCCGCAGGCGCCCATTCACCACAAAGCCACGAAGAACACAAAGGTCCACGAAGCTGCTCGTGCCTCTTGGTGCGACTTTGTGTTCTTCGTGGCTTCGTGGTGAAGCCGAATCCAAATCGCGCTAACGCGCGAAAGCAACCTAGGCCGCCAACTCGTGTGCCGGCTCCGCCGCATACGCGTCAGCAAACCGCACCCAGCGATGGCGCTTGAGATCATAGAGCTGACACATGCGCGTCAGCTGCCAGTGATAGGCGGGCGTCCACACGCGCACGAGCCCGTGGTCGTTCTTCTCTTCGACGACAGCCTGCGCCGCCTTCAGTTCCTGCAGCGGAATGCCGACGTTCAGATGGTGCGCCTGATGCTGCATGATCCGGTGCATCAGGCGGTCGAGCCATTCCGGAAACACGACATGCACCGTCCCCGCCAGCGACTGCTCGACAGTGGAAGGCTGCCCCGTCGGCGCCATCCAGCGCACGTCCAGCCCCGTATGCTGCACGATCGAGAGGAACGAAATGAACGCGTTCCAGATCAGGAACGGCACCAAGAACGCGAACACGAACGCATTCACGAACGCAGCCCCGACATCCCCGTCGCCGGCAACGGTCAGCGCCACCAGCGTGGTCAGCAAAATGAACTCGATGAAATAGAGATAGACCAGCACCAGATCGAACCACACCCGCGCCGTCATCGGCGGATCCTTCTGCGTGAACGGCAGCAGCATCTGCGGAAACCAAACATCCAGCAGATAAAAGAACGGCTGCCCCCACAGACTGCGGATGAAGCGGTAATAGGTCCGCCGCCCCCACGACGCGTTGCGGTAATCTTCCACCGTCATCGGCGGAAACGCATTGTCGACGCCCAGCTGCGTGGTGAAGCGGTGATGCACCCGGTTGTGGTGATGCTCCCACAACGAAAACGGATGCAGCGCCGGCAGGAACGCGATCGTCCCGAAGAACCGGTTCACGTCCTTGCTGTTCGAAAAACTCTGATGCCCCGCGTCATGCCCCACGATCGCGGCCAGCGAAATCATCGTGCCCGCGCCGAACGAAAACAAAAGCTTCAGCCAAACGGCTTCCGCTGCGATCGCGCCATAGACGAACGCTGCATAGACGATGAGATCCAACACCAGATAGGTGATCGACAACGTCGCCGACCGCTTCGCAAACGGCGCGAGCGTCATACGGTCGATATCGATCTGACCCATCTTCAAGAAGTCCTGCGCGTTAACCTTCTATTAAGTATAGGCGCTCGCAGGGCGCGCGACAACAAACGCGAGACGACACGCCGCACGCGTTTGTATCAATCGTTAATGGATCAGCGAAACGTCAGCTGCAGCGTGATCATGTCGGCGTCGGCGTCCGTGCGCCCGACAAGATTGCCGCGCACCTCGTTCCCCGGCGTTGCAGCCGACAGGAAGATGGGCTCGTCCGGGAACATCAGCCGCGAATAGCCAACCTGCACCGCCATCGTCTCAGTCAGGTCATGATGGACGCCGAACGCAACCCACGTGCGGTCGGAGTCGGTAATGCGCGGATCTCGCGTTCCATCGCGCGTCGGGCTCTCGTCGAAAGCGACGCCTGCGCGAAAGATCCAATCGGCTTGCGGCTGATAGCGCAACCCGACCGCGCCCAGCCACGTGTCCTTCCAGTCGTAGATCGTGAAATTGTCCGGCTGGCTCGGATTCGCAAAGCGCACGCGCAGTTCCGCAATCTCGCTCCACTGCGTAAACCCGGCCTCCGCAAGCACGGCCCATTCCGGCGTCAGATCGAACCGCGCGCCTACCTGCGCCACCGCCGGCGTCGTCAAATCGACGAACCCGCGCGTATCGACAAACGCACCCGTGACGCCCGACAGCACCGCGCCGACCCCGGCCGTATCCAGCTCGAAATCGACATCGCCCTGCAGCTCATGCGCGACCGCCGAACGATAGAACGCCCCCAGTGAGACGCCGTCCGTCGGTCGCCACTGCACACCCAAGATGAAACCAAAGCCCCAATCGCTGCCCACAACTTCGGCAAACCCGTCCTGCTCACCCGGCAGCGACCCCGGCACAGCGTTCACCGCCCCGATGGTTCCGAAGTCGATGGCGTTCGACAGCGTGCCCTTCGCCCACTGCGCTTGCAGCCCGGCCGACACGACGAAGTCATCCGTGATCTCATACGCCAACGACGGCGCCAGGTTCGCCGTCAACAGCTTGGACTCCACCGCGTAGTACCGCCCCGCCCAGCCCGGATTGTATTTCGTCGCCAAACCCCACGGCGCGCTGAGCGCAAATCCCGCCGTCAGCCGTTCATCCAGGCGCAGCCGAACCGACATGCCCGGTTCATAGGCATCGCGAATAAAGTCCGTCGGGTTCACCGACCCGCCCGTCGGCGTGCCCAGCGACGTCGTCGCCGTCGTGAACAAGGCCTCGGACGTCGGATAGATTGCGTTGAGCGTGAACTGCGCATCCCAATCGTCCACGCCCGAACTTGCCGCCGGATTGGTGGCGAGAAAGCCCGGCGCATCGGCCTGGGCGCTCGCGCCGGCAAAAGCAGTCGCCGTCGCATCGAAGCCGTACTCGCGCAGGGCAAAGCCGGCCGCCTGGGCCGAACCGGCCCAAATTGGCACACCCGCTGCAACCGCGGACAGAAAAGCCGCGAGCCCCGCACTGCCGCGCATTCGCAACGCACCCCACAACATCTAGATCTGATGAGTCCCACAGCCCGTAGAACAAGTCAAACCAACGCGTCCAAAACATCAATGAAATGCAAAGGTTAGGGAAGTCTGAACGCCCCCCTTCGTAAGAGTGTCCTTAACTCGCCTGTTGCTAGAATTTGACCCAATAACTCGAAGACTCCGGTGGTGGGGATAAGCGTGCAAGTCACGCAGCCAGAGACGGGGGCGGCTCGGTTCGCGTTGAACCGAATTCTCCTCATTTTTAAGAACGCAGAAGTCGAGCGCGACTTCAGCGCGCACTCGTTCACGCAATCGATCTTCTTCATCCGCCTCTACCTCGTCGCGGCGGTGCTGCTCTATTCCGCCTTCGGCATCCTCGATGGATTGATCGGCGCCGAGTACAGCGGCTCGCTCTGGCTGATCCGCTACGGCTTTGCCGTACCTCTGATGCTCGTCGTGCTCGCGCTGTCCTTCACGAAGGGATTCGAGAGATACGTCCAGCCCGCCTTGTCGATCGCGATGGCGGCCGGCGGTCTGGGCGTCGTCTTCATGACGGCGGTCTTGGGGCCTCCGTTCAACAGCCAATACTACGCCGGCATCATCATGGTGGTGATCTACTCCGGCAGCTTGTTGGGCCTGCGCTTCTCGTACTCGATGATGGTGACCTTGGGCCTCTTGTCGTCGTACCAGGTGGTCAGCCTCTTCATCAATCCGATCTCGACCGAAGACTACATCTCGAACAACTTCTTCCTCGGCATGTCGACGGGCGTTGGCCTGTTCTGCTCGTACATCCTCGAAACCCACATTCGCAACAACTACGTCGCCCAGAAGATCATCGAGCAAAAGAACTTCGTGATGCGCGGCCTCCTCGACGAGGCCGAAGCCGCCAACCGCGCCAAGAGCGAATTCCTGGCCGTGATGAGCCACGAGCTGCGCACGCCGCTGAACGCCATCCTGGGCTTCTCGGAAATGTTCAAGCAGCAGATGATGGGCCCGTTGGGTTCGCCCAAATATCTGGAATACGCCGGCGACATCAACGACAGCGGCCAGCATCTGCTCGCCATCATCAACGATATCTTGGATCTGGCGAAAGCCGAGTCCGGCAAGCTCGAACTCACCGAGAGCGTGTTCGACCTCAACGCCGAGATCGAATCTACCCTTCGCATGTGTCAGCAGAAGGCCGACGAGAACAACATCAAGATCGACTTCACCCCGGCGCGCAGCGATCTGCACATCTTCGCCGACGAACGCTTGATCCGTCAGGTCGCGCTCAACATCGTCTCGAACGCGGTCAAGTTCACGCCGGCGAACGGCCGCGTCACCATCGACGTGCGCATCGAACGCGACACCGGTGCGACGTTGACGATCACGGATACCGGCATCGGCATCGCCGCCAAAGACCTCGACCGCGTCCTGCGTCCGTTCGAACAAGTCGAAAGCGCCCTGTCCCGCCGCCACGGCGGTACGGGCCTCGGCCTGCCCTATTCAAAGCGCGTCATCGAGATACACGGCGGCGCGCTCAAACTGTCGAGCCAGGTCAACCAAGGCACGACCGTCCGCGTCGACCTCCCCGCCGCCCGCGTCCGCACAGGCGCCGACGCGCAAGCCCCGGCACAGCTTCAGCAAGCGGGCTGACGTCCACCGAGCGGCGCTACAGCGCCGCTCGTGCAATCCGGATCAGTGATGCTTGGCGTGATCGATATACGCCTGAAGCGCCGCTTCGATTTCGGCCTTGTTATGCGCATGCTCGATCTTGCCATGGAGCTCTTCGAGTTCCTTCGTCGCGCCATGATCGTGTTCGATCTTCTCGATCTCATGCAGCGCGTATTCCTGCGCCTTCTTGAAATCTTTCTCGTGGTGCACGTGATCGAGCACCGCCTCGACGGCGTGCAGAACGGCATCGCTTGCCTTCGCCATCGGCGCGGCATGCGGCACGGCGAATCTCGCCGACGCCAGCGCGTGTATGACTTCCATCGGCACCTTCACGGACTTCGTCTTGCCGGACACGCGGCCCAACAAGAATCCGATCGCAAACAGACTTGCCGACAGCAAGGCCGCGACGGCAAAAATCTCAAACTGAAGCACGTCGATGTTCTGAAGCAGCTGCATTTTCGTCCCCACGAGATATTGGCCGACGAGTATCAAATTATGCGCGCGAGAACATGGATGTTTACGCGATAAAAATCATTTGTGATTGTCTATGTGCGAATATTGAAACACGAATCCGTGCCGTTTCCCGCTCTCATTGTGCCTGCAATCGCAGAGTTCGCTTGCAAGGCGCTTCTACAAATTTCGGGGACAGCACGGCCCGCACGAACGATCTTCGGTTCCGCTCTCCCAGAACGAGAAACCCGCCTAGGCGTCCGCCGTCGAAAGCGCGCAAGCGATTGCTGAACTCACCGCCGTGATGTCGAACGGCTTTACCAGACAGCCGTCGGCGCCGCCTGTGTACGCCTCGTCGATCTTCTCCGCGCTGCTGTCCGCAAACATAAGCACAAAGAGCAAGTTCGCGTTCCGCGCCTCCGCACGCACCTTCTCGAGAAGATCGAGCCCCGAGTCCGGTGCAAGCTCCCGATCGCAAAGCACCAGCCTGAATTTCCCGCTGCGGATCTTTCTCAGCGCCGCGTCGCTGCCGGCCGCCGTTTCAGCACCGCGAAAGCCGAGGTCGGCAAGCATGCTCTCCAGCAGCCTCGTGATGGTCGGAAACGCGCTGACGATGAGAATTTTCATGGACGCGCCGTCCTGCTTCGTCCGGACGCGGCCCCAGCGCGAGCACGGTATCCCTTGTCCGCACAGCCGATCCGTGCAACTTCGAACGTTCGCGGAATGCCGACGCACTCGCGCGCAGAACGAATTCTAAAGCCTGAAAGCATGATACACACGCTCTGAACTAGAGTTATGATGTACCAACCATCAGAAACAATCATTTGCACATCGTGTCGCAGCCTGTCCACGGCGGGCAGCGCAACATGATCACGGCCGGCCAACTGCGGGCGGCGCGTGCGCTTCTGGGGATTGATCAGCGGCGACTGGCCGAGCTCTCGGGTCTTTCGCTGCCGACGATTCAGCGCATGGAAGCGAGCGACGGCGTCATCCGTGGCAACGTAGACTCGCTCATGAAACTCGTCGGCGCGCTTGAGACGGCCGGCATCGAGTTGATCGCCGACAATGCCGCAAGCCAAGCGCGCGGAAGAGGCGTGCGCCTATTGGACACAAAATAAGCCGCGTCAGACCGCGCCGTGACTCTACGGCGCGCCCTTCGCCAACCGTTCCAACTTCGCCAGCGCCGTCGCCGCGTCTTCGCCGTAAGCGATGCTGCCGGCAAAGCCTCCCTTCGCGTCGATCAAATAGACGGTCGCATCGTGATCCATCGTATACCCCGCGCCACCCTCCACCTTCGCCTTCGCATAGTAGACGCGCAGCGGTTTGGCGATCGCCGCGATCTGATCGGCCGGACCGGTCAACCCGCGGACGCGCGGATCGAACTGCGCCATGTAAGGCTTGAGCTCCGCCGGCGTATCGCGTTCCGGATCGACGGTAACGAAGTAGACGCCAAGCTTGTCGGCCTCCGCCCCCATCTTCCCCAACGTCCCCGACAGCGAAGCCAAGGTCGTCGGACAAACCTCGGGACAATAGGTGAAGCCGAAGAACACGACGGCCGGTCGCCCTAGTACATCCGCCTCGCTGACCGTCACGCCGTTCTGATCGGTGAGCTTGAACGACCCCACGACCGGTGAGCCGATCGCGAACTTGCCCTCGACGGGTGCCCGCCCGCCGACATCGACGACGCCGAGCCCCACGGCAATCCAGCCCACCACCAATATCGCGATCAGTGCCAGCGCGCCGTAGCGAATGATGCGCAGCGTCTCAATGGCCATGCCCGCCCCCCATCGCGCGCACGCTGAGCGGCGCGTCGATACGAGCGCCGTTGTCGAAGATCAGCGTCAGCGGAACACTGCCGCCCTCGGCCAACGGCGCCTTCAGCCCGATCAACATCAGATGCAGCCCGCCCGGCTTCAGCTCGACCGCACCGCCCGCCGGAATCTCAAGTCCGCCATCGACCGGGCGCATGGTCATCACGCCGCCCTCCATCGACATCGTGTGAACTTCGACGCGCTCTGACGCCGGTGACTCGCCGCCGGTCAGACGAACCGCCGTGCTCCCCTGATTCTGGATCGTCATATAGCCGGCGCCGACCGCCGCACCGGGCGGCGTGGCCATCGACCAGGCGTCGGTGACACGCAGTTCGCCGGGCTTTGCGCTGGGCGCGGGTGAGCAAGCGCCAAGCGCTGCAAAGGCGGACACGCCAAGAACGGCGAAAACGAAACGACGCGAAACGATCGTCATGAGAAAGACTCCTTGGACCTGAAGAAGGAAAAGCACAAAAACGCGTCACCCCGAAAGGGGGGCGCGCGACGCATGTCGAAGCTGTGCGATCAAACCGTCGGAGGGCCCGTAGGCGGCGGCTGTCCGCTGTGCGTGGAAGACGGCACTGCACGCGCGACGGGCGGCCTCGGCACTTGCGTGCCAACCCGCACAACGGCGACAACGCTCGTGGCGGGCGGCGGCAAAGACGAACAATTGTGCAGACGGCAATGCGCGCATTGCTGCTCGTGCGCGTGCCCCTGCGACGATGGCGAGTCCGAACCGTCGCCGGTGACGCAAAGCTCGCCCGCAACAGCCTGCGCCCGCAACACGATCGCCGGCAGCACGAGCTGCGCCAATACGGCCAAGGCGAACAACACCGCGCGCCAAGAGCGGTGCTCCGATCGAGCTATGCCGGGAGTCGTCATATCGCGAGTATGCCGCAACCAAGGGTCCAAGTGCATGCGCCGGAACGACCCGCGCACCGTCACCTCATAGCGCGCAGCCCAGGCCGCGCCCCTGATCCAAGTCAAACGCCCGCTTGGAGCGAGGGAAGGGTGTCAGCCCTCTTTGCGCACGAACAGCAGGCGCACGCGGCCCGTGGGCTCCAGTTCCGTCCAGGCTCGCGCACCGGCGAGGCCTTCGGTCCAGCCCACCATGTCTTTGTCGCTGCGGTAGAAGAGGTGCCAATCGGTGATGAATTCCATCGGCCACAGATTGCTGAGCTCGGTCTCGTTCATGTTGCCGATGATCAGCATGCCGCCCGGCGCCAGGCGCTCGTAGAGCCTGGCGGCCAACGCCCGCGCCCGCCGGTCGATCAGATAGTCGATCAGCCCGACCGAATAGATCAAATCTTGCGGCCCCACATCGTCCAGCCACGCACCGCCGCGCAGCACATCGGTGAACGACACGTTGATCGCCTGCACCTTCGCCTGCGGCTTCGCGCTAAGGGTCAGCGGATGCGCGTGCTCATAAGCATAGGCGAGCGCGTTCGCCTCTTGATCGATCAGCGTGAAGCGTACCGGTCCCTGCGGCGCCTCCGGATCCTTCAGATAGAGTTCGACCTCGCGCGCCGACCCGCAGCCGAGGCTCAGCACACGCACCGGCGTGTCGCCTTTGTGCGCCCGCACGGCATCGCCCAAGAGCTTGCGCACAACATGCATGCGCGTGCCGATGCATTCCGCGACGTCGAGTCCGATGCGGTGCATCAGCTGGCCATAAACGTCGGCGCCTTCGCGCTGCCAGTCATAGACGTAGTTCATGATCTCGAAGTCGCCCGGATAGCCCGCGGGCTTGTAATAGCTGCGGTGCCAGACCGGCCCGTGATTGAGTTCGGGCGTGACGACCAGCTCGGTATATTCCTTCATCGCCTCAAGCCGCTTCTTGTCGGCCATGATGTCGACGACGAGCTGATTGCCGGCGCGCCATAGGCTGCGCCATTGCGGAATGATGCGCTCCTCGCACATCTCATACGCCTCGTCGATCGACATGCCCGAGGACTGATGCGGAAACGGCTTGACGCTGGCCTCGACGACCGAACGATAGGCGCGCAGGAAACGCAGCACGTCGGCGCAATGTGCGCGATACTCTTGACTGACGAGCCCGCCGACATGCGGATCGAGCGTCGCAAGCTGTTGCGAAATGCGTGCTTGCGCGTTACGGCGCAAGAGCGAATGGAAATCGACGACCCCGTCGACGAGATTGAGCGCAACCTTCGACCCGAACACCGAACGTTCGGCGCGCACGACCTTCGCCCGGCCTTCGAAAATCGAAAGCCCGGCTTGCTTCACCGCGAAAGGAATAAGTTCCCCGACCTCGAACGTCGCATCGACGCTTTGGTTGGCCGTGACGCTCACGCCCGTCAAACTGATGTCGCTCAGGCGAAAGATCGCCGCCTTGAGCCACACCTTCGGCGGCGCGCCCGCGAACAGATCGGCCGCCTCATAGCGCTTGGGCCGAAAGAAGATTTGCCGGCCGCTAGAGCCTTTAAGGTCCTCGTATGCGAGCATGCTCTCCCCATGCGTGAATCGCCCGCCCGTGCCACTGATGCACGTTGCATTCCTATAGCGATATTCCGTAGACGGAGGAAGGGTGTGCCAAGTCTCTTCCAGCCTTTAGACTTTGATTGACAACAGTAAATGGCGCGTTAACCAAGCGGTCTGACGCGAAATGAAGCAACTGTCGTTTCCGTCATCAACCAAGGTGGAAAAATGCGGCACATGAGCCCAGCCCTGACCGTCGATGCAGTCGTTTTCGATGCACAAGGTGCGCTGCTTCTCATCCGCCGAAAATTCCCGCCTTTCAAAGGCCGGTACGCTTTACCGGGCGGCTTTGTCGAGGTCGGTGAGACGGTCGAAACGGCCGCCGCGCGCGAGCTGCAGGAAGAGACCGGATTGAAATCCAAATCGCTGCGTCTCGTCGGAATTTATTCCGATCCAAAGCGCGATCCGCGCCGCCACACGGTCTCCGTTGCATTTCTGGTACAAACGACCGGAAAGAATCCAAAGGCCGGCGACGACGCCGATGCCGCCGAATTCGTTGCCGATTGGCGCAACAAAAAACTAGCCTTCGACCACAACAAGATCGTGACGGACGCCCTGAAGCTGATCGAGAAACCCTAACGTGCGGCCGCACGCACCGCGTCGATCCCCATCATCGATTTCACCGGATCGTCGTCCGCCAACGGAAACCCTGCGCCGTCGAACAACGCGGCGACGACATGCTCTAGTTGCGCCGCAAAGGTCGACGGCCCTTCAACGACCTCTTTCCGGTCCGCGCCGTCTGCGTGAATTTCGAGCACATGCCCCATCTGCGGCGCGAGCGGATTGATGACGCGCAAACGGCCGCGAGACCCTTCGACGTCAAGCGTCGCCTGAACCGCATCGCCGTCCATGCGGCAAGAAACCCGCGCCAGCGCCCCCGACGGAAACGCAAGCTGCGCCGTCGTCTCGACATCGACGCCGTCGACCATGCGCATCCGCGCCGACGTCACCGTCGGCTCACCGCCCGCCACGACGCGCGCCCACTGCAACGGATAACACCCGAGGTCCATCAACGCGCCACCGCCCAACTCGGCATTCCAGCGAAACTCATCCGCCGCGCGATGGATCGGCACCTGGAACGTCGCGTCGATATTTTTGACGTCGCCAATCCCACCGGTCCGTACAAGCGCAACGATGCGATGCCACAACTCGTGATGACGATAGTGAAACGCCTCGAACGCGCGCCGCCCTGATCGCTCTGCCGCAGCCAAGATCGCCCGCGCCTCATCCGCATTCATCGCAAACGGCTTCTCGACCAGCACATGCTTGCCGGCATCAAGCGCCTTGATCGCCACCGCAGCATGCACCGAAGGCGGCGTCGCCACATAGATGAGATCGACCGCCGGATCGCCGATCAACGCGTCATAGCTAGCGTAGGCGCGACCCGCACCATGCTCCGCCGCAAAGGCCCGCGCCCGCGCCGGATCGCGCGCCGCAACGCCCGCCAGTTCCACGCGCAGGTTTTCCTTCGCCGGCGCCACCATGGCGTAGACAGCCACGCGCGCCGCGCCGATGATGCCGATCCGAAGCTGTGTCTTGTTTCCCATGCGGCCAAACATGCGCGATCGATGACCCCGGCGCAAACGAACATCGCGATACGCCTGCGCGTTTCCACCGACGACGCAGCCATCGCCGCCGTCGTAACCGCAGCGTTCGGCGGCCCCGACGAGGCGGCGCTGATCACGCAATTGCGCACCGACGGCGACATGGTCGCCGAATTCGTCGCGCTCGACGCGCGCGCCGTTATCGGTCACATCGCCTTCTCGCGCCTCAATGTGCAGACGGGATCGGAGGCGTTGCGCGCGGTAGCCCTCGCACCCGTCGCCGTCGCGCCCGATCGTCAGCGTCAAGGCATCGGCGGCGCGCTTATCCGTCACGCGCACACCTGCCTGCGCGACGAAGGCGAAGACCTGGTGGTCGTTCTGGGCCACCCGGCCTACTACCCGCAGTTCGGCTTCTCGAGCCTTCTCGCCAAATTGCTCGACGCGCCTTATTCCGGCGAGGCGTTCATGGCCGTGGAACTGAAGCCCGGCGTCCTTGACGCGCTCAAGTGGCGCGTCGCCTACCCGCGCGCCTTCGCCGGCGCGCATTGACATATATTTCCACTTTTTGTTAAATATTTCAAATGACAGAAATAGCACCACCCGGCCGCCGCGCCGCCGTCGCCTTCATCTTCGTCACGCTGATGCTCGACGTCTTGTCGATGGGCGTCGTCATCCCGGTGCTGCCGAAGCTGATCGAAAGCCTGACGCCCGGTGTGGAAGCCGACGCCGTCCGCATCGGCGGCCTGTTGGGCCTCGTGTGGGCCGTGATGCAGTTTCTGGTGACCCCGATCCAAGGCGCGCTCAGCGACCGCTTCGGCCGCCGCCCCGTCCTGCTGCTGTCGATGACGGGCCTCGGCCTCGATTACATCTTGATGGCGTTGGCCCCGACGCTCGCCTGGCTCTTCGTCGCGCGCGCGATCTCCGGTGCGACGGCCGCCAGCTTCGGCACTGCAAACGCTTACATCGCCGACATCACGCCGCCCGACAAACGCGCCGCCGCTTTCGGCCTCATGGGCGCCGCCTTCGGCATCGGCTTCATCATCGGCCCCGCGCTCGGCGGTCTCGCCGGCAGTTTCGATCCGCACTTGCCGTTCTGGGTCTCGGCAGGCTTGTGTCTAATCAACGCGCTCTACGGCTATTTCGTCCTGCCGGAATCGTTGCCGCCCGAACGGCGAGCCAAAAAATTCTCCCTCGCCAACGCGCACGTCTTGGGCTCGCTGCGCCTTCTCGCATCGAACACGCAGCTCGCCGGATTGGCCACCGCGCACTTCTTCTACAGCGTCGCGCACAACGTCTATCCCGCCGTCTTCGTGTGGTTCACCATGTACCGCTATGGCTGGGGCGAGACGACGAACGGCCTCGCGCTCGCAGCTTCCGGCGCCGCCGGCATCATCGTGCAGGGGCTGCTCGTCGGTCCGGTGGTCAAGCACCTGGGCGCGCGCCGCGCGATGGTCGTCGGCCTCTTGTTCGGCATCAGCGGCTTCTTGATCTACGGCATCGGCCCCGTATCGATCTCGGTATGGATCGCGATCGCGGTCTCTGCCCTCTGGGGCTTCTACACGCCCGCCGCACAATCGATCATGACCCAAACCGTGAGCCCGACGGAACAAGGCCGCCTGCAAGGCGCGCTCGGCAGCCTGATGGGCTTGGCGGCGATCATCTCGCCCCCGCTCTACACCAACGTCCTCGCCTCGGCGATCGAAGCGAAGGACGCCTATCCGGACTTGCCCATCATGGGCGCGCCATTCTTCCTCGCCGCGTTCTTGCTGATGTGCGCCCTCGCCGCCGCGACGATCGCAACACGCCCGCATACAGAGGCGAAGGCGGTCCCTTAGGGCCGCCCGCCCTGCTCCCGCCGCAGCGCAAAGAACTCGCGCCGCGTCTTCGGCCCGTAAGTAACAAAACTCGGATCGCGCTCTTCAAGATAAGCCTGCTTCTCGCGTGCGAGACTATCGTTCGCTGCACGTTTGCGCTGCGCCGGCACGTCGACGCCATAAATCTTCGAAGCATTGAACCCAAAAATCTTGGCCTTCAGTTCCTTCGTCAATTTCGGATAACCGAACTTCTGCTGAAACTCGTCCGAAATCTGGAACGCGCGAAACGCCTGAATCTGATCCTGCGGCGAGCCGTACCAAATGCAGTCCGTCCCCCACATCACATTGTTCTCACCGACATGCTTCAGCAGCTTGCCCCACACATGCGCGCCCTGCGCCGGATCGCGCGTCATCAAGATGCGCCACGTCGATCCCAATTCCGCATAGACGTTGGAATTCGGCTTCACCCCATTATCGACCAGCGACTTCACCAGCGCATCGACCCCTGCCTTCGCATTCGCCGGATCGAACGCGCCCTCCGGCCGCGCCGCGTCATAGCCCGAGTGATAGATCATGAAGATCATGTCGGGATAACGCTTCGCCACGACGCCAATATCGCGGCACGTGGAATGCTCGTAGGATTTCTGCCCGAACGGCAAACCCTTGTGCACGCAAACGATCTTGATGCCGAGCGCGCGCGCCTTCTCGATAAACGGAATCCCGTGCTTCTCGTCGTCGAGATAATACCCGCCTGACTCGCCCGGCCCCCATTGCGTGTAGCTCTTCCAAGCAATCACGCCCCATTTGTTCTTCAGTTCCTCCATGCGCTCCATGTCGCCCGGCAAGTTCGGATTGACCTTGCCGTGCAGAAACAGCCGCTGCCCGTTGCCCAGCTTCTCGACCAAAGCCCGCGTCGCATCCGCCTCCTCGATCGTCAGCGGCGCGTCTTCATAAGTCGACGGCACCATCGACATCACGGCGACCTGCGTGTCCGAATCCAGGAACACGTCTTTGATGTAGTTCTCGCCGTTGAAGCAGTTCACATAATTGTACTCGCCCTTCCCGATCTCATGCGTGCAAGCCGAGTTCGGAAAATTCTTGAGTCCCTTCATCCATCCGGAATTCGGATTGCGCCAACGACCCAGCGCATTCACGTGATGGTTCTGAACGTCGAAAATGAACTCCGTACCTTCAAGCGTCGCCGCCGCGACATCCTGGTCAACACCGGCGACCTTCGGCAGATCAAAGTAACCGCCGACGCGCCCCTGCGCGGCATGCGCTTCGTTCATCGCGAGCAACGCCGTCGCCGCGCCGCATGTCGACACCAGAAAATCGCGCCGCCCCACCCCGCGTCGCCGCGCGTTGTCGCTGACGCACGCATGCGCATGCGCGATCGCTTGCTCGTGATAGGGCTCAAGCGGCATGGGCACGAACTCGCCGTTCGACGTCGTGTCCACCTTGAACGGAAGCCGCAGGCCTTCGGGATCGTGGCGATAGCGCATGACGTTCTCTCCTCTTGATATTTTCAAAAAGCCTACACGAACCGCGCCCAAAAGCGACCGCCCGATTACCTCCTGCGTAATCGACAACAGCACAAACCCGGCCAAGATGCTGACCATCGCGTTCAAAAGATGGAGAGTGACATGTCCCTTCTCAGTTCCCCGAACCTGCTGCGCTACGCCTTGATCGGCGATGCGGTGGCAAGCGGCGCGACCGGCCTCTTGATGATCGCCGGCGGCGGTTTCTTGTCCGGCTTGCTAGGCCTGCCAGAACAATTGCTCACCGTATCGGGCGCCATCCTGATGCCGTTCACCGCCATGGTCGCGTATCTGGCGACGCGCGAGCAGCCGAGCGAAGGCAGCGTCTGGGCCGTGATCCTGATCAACATCGCCTGGGTCGCAGCCAGCGCCTTCGTGCTCTTCGGCGGCGTCGTCGCGCCGACGATGCTCGGCTACGCCTTCATCGCCGCGCAAGCGCTCGTAGTCTTCGCCTTCGCCGATTTCCAGTTCTTCGGCCTGCGAAACGCAAACGCCGCGGCGTAACGCATTGGGGCGCGGCGCGTTAGTGCAGCGCGCCGCCGCTCTTCAACTCAAGCCACGTCCACTCCGTCGCGTGCCGAACCTGCGCGATCTGGGGCGGCGGGTCGATGGCAATATGAGCCATGGTGATCAAGAGCCCGCGCTTGCGCTCATCGTCGAACAGCGGAAAGCCGGTGTACTCCGCTTCGACGGTCGTCCCGCTCTTGGTCAGTCCGGGCGTGATCTGCCACAAGCCGCAAGGCCGCGACAGCATCACGAACGCGCTATCGAACGCTTCACCCTTGATCGCAGGATCCACGAACTCAAGATAGTCGGCGCCGACAAGATCGCGCCCGAGCGCTTTGCAGAGGCTCTCGCCCGCGCGAACGAACCTGATCGTAAACATGGCTTGATCCGGCTCCAGCACCGAAACCCACGGCGCGAGATCGCCGAACGCCGAAAAGTCGATGGCTTGAAGGCGCGCAACGCCGCGCGGTGGCGCCGCCCTGCGCACTAGCTCTTCGAAACGGAGGCTCTGGGCTGATCGCGACCGCACGCGAAATCTCCCCATTCAATCTGTGGAACTATGTTCGACTTCGCCGGAATTGGCAGACGTTCAAGTGTCGCACGCGTTATATTCAGATCATCTATGTCAATGTGATGACGCTCGGGAGCTATGCATTCCACAATGGCGGAGCCAAAAACAAAGGCGACGAAAGACAGCGTCCCCACATTTCTAAAGAAAATACCGGACCCGCAAAAGCGCGCCGATACCGAAACTATCATCGCGCTGATGAAAAACGCGACGAAACACGATCCCGTAATGTGGGGCACAAGCATCATCGGTTTCGGTACGTATACGTACAGCTATGCGAGCGGCCGGACCGGTGATTGGCCGCTCATCGGCCTCTCGCCGCGCAAGCAGAACCTCACGCTCTACATCATGCCCGGCTTCGACGAACAGACGGCCCTGCTGAAAAAACTAGGCCCGCACACGACCGGTAAATCGTGCTTGTACATCAAGCGCTTGTCGGACATCGACATGGCCGTGCTGAAGAAAATTGTGACGGGCTCCATCGCCAAGATGAAGAAGCGCGCGAAGGTCTAACCCGGCATCACCTCATCCGCACTCGGCCGAGCCGCCACAAAAGAAGGCATGGCTTCGCAGCGCGCAGCCAACGCCGCAAGCCGAGGATAATCGCGCGCCATATCGATCTCGCTCAGCCGCAACTTCAGATAACCCGCCAGCGCCGCCGCCGTCAGATCCGCCTGCGTGAACCGGCCAAGCTCAAGCCATTCGCCCGCAAGGCGTCCCTCCAAATACGCCATGCCGCCGCGCATCTGATCCCGGCACCGCGCGAGCCATTCTACGTTGACCGCAGCATGAAAATGCCGCTCGTAGACCTGCGCGCCTGCCTTGTCGATCGCACCAGTAGCGACTGCCACCAGTTGCATCACACGCCGCCTCTCAAGTCCTGATCGCGGCGTCAACGCCCGCGCCGGTCCGACAGCCTCGTCGAGGTGGTCCAGGATCGCCCCGCTGTCGATCAACACCTCGCCGTCGTCGAGAATAAGGGACGGGATGCGCACCAGGGGATTGATCGCCGCCATCTGGGCCGCATTCGTGAACACGGAGATCGGGTTGCGCGTAAACGCAATACCGTAATGGTGCAGCGCGATTGCAACACGCCGCACATAAGGCGAGTCGTATTGGCCGACGAGAATCATGACTCAACATCCGCAGAGGGTTAGCCGCATTTCCTACGCAGGCAGTTTAACACGCCACCTGTCACGACCATGGCAGCAGCCAAATTGCCCCGCCCCCACACGCGGTATAATTGGCGAATCATTGGTTCGAGGGATCACCTAATGGCGCGTTACCGTGAACGCCGCGTTCGGCTCAGTTCGTCGTCGCCCACATTCGACGTCTTCCCGCTGCTCGCGCTGCCGATGCTCTACTACAATTTCATGGTCTTCTTCATCATCGGCTTGGACCCGGCAGCGGTAAACGCTTGGCTGGCTGGACCCGCATTTCAGCTCACGATGTTCTCCGGCGCCACCTGGTCGATGACCCAGGCCGACGTCATCGTCGCCGCCGCCATGGGCCTCCTCTTCATCGAGATCTTGAAGTCGGTCGGTTCCCCGATGCTCTCGCTCGTCAACCACGGCATCGCGGTGATGACGCTTCTGTTCTACGTCGTCGAGTTTATCTCGTTCCCGGGCTTCACGACCTCCGTCTTCTTCATGCTCGCGCTCATGCAACTTATCGACGTGATCGCCGGCTACACCATAACGATTGTGTCCACCCGGGGCCTCACCCGTTAGAGCCGCCGACAGCGCCGCCAAAACCTGCTTATCTCCCTCCCACGCCGTCGGCCGCTCAAGGCCGCCGGCCATAAGGAGGAAGGTCCATGGCGAAGAAGTCAGCCGACACGGGTACCTATCGCGTCACTGAAATCATCGGCACCAGCAAGACCTCGTGGGAGGACGCGGCGAAGTCCGCCGTCGAAACGGCGGCGCAGTCGCTGCACGATCTACGCATCGCCGAAATCACCAAACTCGACATGCGCATCGACGACGGCAAAGTCGTCCAGTACCGCGCCCGCGTTTCGCTATCGTTCAAATACGCGCCATAAGTCCCTCTCCCCTTGCCGTCTTCGCTAAAGCTACGACGGCCAGGGGCAGAACCTTTGTCCGCCGAAGCCTCGGCGTAGGCGGGCGGGAGAGGATCGTTTTTCGCGTTCAGCGAAAAATGGGTGAGGGGTCCGCTGAGTCTCCATCGGCCCCTCGCCCGCTCCACCGCCGCACAGAGACACGCAACACAGACCAGATGCCCGCAAAAACCTCGCCACCCAGTACCATTCGACTGCGCATTCTCGTGCGCAATCCGATGCCCGGCGTCGCCGTCGCCATGCAGATCGGTCGCGACGACTTGCAGCCGCCAAAGCCCGCGACCAAGGCGAAACTGACGTTCGAAACCGAGGCGAAAGTCACGCGCGCACCGTCGGGTGACCTGCGCCTCACCGGCCCCGCGATACAAGGCCCGCCAAACGCACGCTTCATTTACGTGAATTGGGGCCGGCGCGCAGGCCAAAAGGACACCGTATGGGACCGCCGCGCAAAAGTGATGGTGACGACCGTCGACAGCAAACGGATCGAAGCCTGCCTGACCAAGAGCGCCACCCTCGAAACGGAAATCGACGGCATCGGCAAGGACGGCGGCCCCTGCTGCGCCACCGTCCCTTTGCTGGGCGGATGGAAGCTCACGTAGAGCGCTCCCGCGCCTACCATGTCACCGCAAAGCGCTGGCGCACGTCTACCTGCCGCTCGTGACTCCGCAAGCCAAACGCACGCCGCACCTCATCCAGCGTCCGCGCCGCCGCTTCACGCGCCAACATCGTGCCCTCCGACACAAACCGCCTCACCTGCGCCGGATCGCGCGCGTAACGTTCGCGCCGCTCGCGAATAGGCTGAAGCAACGCCTGCAGCACATCATTGAGCCGCTTTTTCACGACGCTGTCCCCAAGCCCGCCGCGCCGATAATGCGCGGCCAACTCAGCCACGCTCGCACGATCCGGATCGAACGCCTCAAGATAAGCGAACACGACGTTGCCGTCCGTCTGCCCAGGATCCGACACGCGCAGGTGAGCGGGATCGGTGAACATCATCTGCACCGCGCGCGTCACCTCGTCGGCGGAGGCCGACAGACTGATCGCATTGTCCAACGACTTCGACGCCTTCGCCTTGCCGTCGATGCCGGGCAAGCGCGGCGTCGTCGAGAGCAACGCCTTCGCTTCCGGTAAGATATCGCGACCGCCAAGCCGGTTGATCCGCATCGCAATCTCGTTCGTCTGCTCGATCATCGGCAGCTGATCGTCGCCGACCGGTACCAGCGTCGCCTTGAACGCGGTAATGTCCGCCGCCTGCGACACCGGATAGCAAAGAAACCCCGCCGGAATGTCGCGCGCGAAACCACGCTGCTGAATCTCAGCCTTCACCGTCGGATTGCGCTCCAAACGCGCCACGGTGACGAGGTTGAGATAATGCACCGTCAGTTCCGCCAACTCCGACACCCCCGACTGCAACACGAACGGCGAGCGCGCCGGATCGAGCCCAACCGCCAGATAGTCGAGCGCCACTTCCAGCACGTTGCGCGCAACCCGTCCGGGATCGCCGACGTTGTCGGTCAGCGCCTGCAAATCGGCGAGCAAGATGAACTGCCGCCGGCAGTTCCCCTGCAGCGCCAACCGGTTCACCAGCGACCCGGCGTAATGCCCCAGATGCAGGGGCCCGGTCGGCCGGTCACCGGTCAGAACAATGTCGTTCGAATAGTCGTCCATGGGTCCATCTCCTTCGTTGTCGAAGGACGCTCCGGACGGAAAACGACAAGAAAAAAGGCCGCATCCGAACCGGAGCGACCTCGCGTAAAAAAACGCGCGCCACCCGCCTAAGCGGGCCACCAAAACTGTACAGAGGTGCAAATGCGCGTCGTCATGCCCTTCGTCTACACGAGAGCCCGGCCGCCGCGCAACCGCACAAGTGCTTAACGATCCGAGATCAGACGCTGATAGACGACAGTGTCGCCGATCGGCCGCACCCCGACATACCCGGCGTCGAGCACCATCTCATGCCGCCTCGCATCGGCCAGCGGCACCAGCACGTGGTCGTTCGGGTCCGATTGCAGCGCGCGCGCGTCGAACCCCTTGAGCAACCCAATGACGGGATACCCCGGATCGAAACGGATGCCGACGATCGCCATCCCCTTCGCCATCAGGTTCGTCCAGCTCACGACATTGTCGAGATGAACGCCCGAGCACACCCACTTCATCTGCGCGCGCTCGGCATGCTCGATGCGCGCGTCCAACAACATGCGCTGATACCCGCGTCCGCGTGCCGACCGCCGCACCATCGTGTTCTCGAGAAACGCCGCACGATACTGCCAATCTTCCGCCGGCACGCGCGGAAACGGCGTCAGCCCACCGTTCGCATGATCTTCATTCGGCAACCGCAAGAGCGACACCGCGGACAATCCCGTATCGTCGACAACGCCATACGCGGCGCCCAACGATCCATCGAGATACCCATGCACCTCGCCGTCATCCTTCGGGCGGATAAAACCTTCCGGCGCCAGCGCTGCAACGCTGCCTTCCAGATCGAACACATCGAGCATGTCCGTCATGGCGAGCTGTCGGACAACAGGCACGTGCACGGCCATATTCATCGGGGGACCTCAAAACGAACAAGCGGGGAGGTCACATCTGGGGTGTGACCACAGGCCCACGCCAGTTAGCTCGTCACACTCGCGCCGGTTTTGCGCCTCAAGGCTCACACAAGTTTCTGTGAGTCAGCGCGGCGGCCCTTCGATGAACAGCACCGCAATATCGCTCGCCGCATCGAACATTCCGCGCGCCGGCGGCTGTGTCGTAGCGTTCGCCGACAGCGCAACAACCACACCGCTATCGGGGAAAAGCATCAGCATCCCTTGCGCCCCTACGGCAACGCCACCGTGATGAATCGCACGCCAGCTCTTACCCGGATACGCGGTATCCTTCAGCACATCGACGCGAAACCCAAGGCCATAGTCCTGGGGATTTACAGCGCCGCTGCGCAATTTGCGCGGCGTGAACATCGCCGCGAGTCCGTCCGCCGACACAACCTTGCCGTCCAGCATCGCCGCACCGAACACAGCCAGATCGTGGGGCGTCGAACGAAAACCGCCGCCCGCCCACTTGTTGCTGACATCCACCTCCGGCGCCGCGATCACGTGACCGTCGCGCGCGATGTTCTGATAGTCGTTCGCGCGGCCGGCCGCAGGATGCAGCTTGTCGTCGCCGCCCGTGGACGTCATGCCGAGCGGCCCGAACACCTCCGTCTGCATCATATCGAGAAACGGCACACCTGCCGCCGACTCCGCCGCCGCGCTCGCCAACGTGTAGCCATACGTGCTGTACGAGAACGACGTGTCCGGCTCGAACAGCAGAGGATCGTCCTGAAACACGACGAGACTGTCACGCACGCTCGCATACCGGACGTTCGATCCGAAGTCCGAGAACGTCGGCGGCGACAACTCGAACCGGTAATGACGAATGCCCGCCTGATGCGACAGCAACTGCCGCATCGTGATTGCGTAAGGCTTCACTGGAAACGACGGCACATACGCACGCACATCGACGTCCAGTGCCAACACACCGCGATCAACCAGCCGCATCACCCCCGCCGCGGTCAGCGATTTCGACACACTACCGATCGCATATGGCGTCGCGATCGTCGCCCGCCGCTTCGCCGCCAGATCCGCATATCCTTGGGCTTCCTGCCAAACCACCTTGCCGCCGATCGCGACGGCCACCGATACGGACGGATAACCGATCTCGCGCCGAAGCTGGGTCAACCGCGCCCGCGCGGACGCCAGCGCCTGCAGATCGACGCCGGGATCGGTCTGCGTATCGGCGACAGTGTCGGTCTCAAGCTCCGGAATCGCCTCGCGAAGAGAGAAATAGAGTCCGGCAAGCCCGCCGGCCGCCAACACCAACAGCAGGAAGATGACGCCGACAGTTCTCAGCACAAACCGCATCGCAGCCCCCTCAAATCCAAGCGACCCTCTACCAACCTCTGCGCACAAGGCAAAACGATGGCGGGATTTTAACCGTCTTCGCTTTGGGGCGAGAGGCGCGGCAAAGTCACAGTCGCGTTCGCTCGTGACGTGGCCGCTCGACAGCGCCTATCTCATTCGCTTTAGTGGATGGGAGAAAAACGGGGGAATTTTTACGTGCGCAAAACGTTACTATTGGCCGCGGCAATGACGGCCGGCATCGCATTTTCCACGACGCAAGCTTACGCCGCCGACGTGTTCTCGCGGCTGACGTCCGAGCGTGTTACGACCATGCTCAAGGCCGCCGGCGCCACCGACATCACAGCGACAAAGCCCGAAGCCGGCGTCGAAATCGTGACGTTCAACGACGGCAACGGCGCGGTCAATCTCGTGCTCTTGGAATGCACGGCCGACGGTTGCGGCACGCTGCAGATGAGCATCATCTTCGACAAGGATGATCGCTTCACGCCGGCCGCGCTCAACAGCTTCAACGCAATGTACTTGACCGCGCAAGCGGCGACCATGTCGAGCGGCAATGTCGCACTGATGGACCTTTACGTGCCCGCCGGCGGTGTGACGGAAGAGAACCTGAAGAACAACCTGGCCGTGTTCCTGACGTCGCCGGCGCAGTTCGAAAAGGCAATGCAATCGCAGGTGACCGCGTCGGTCGACACGAAGCCCGGCGCCGCCCAGCCGGTCGTGGCGCCGAAAGCACTCACTCTAGGCGCCGAAGCCGCGCTGACGGCGGGCAAGTTCGACGCGATGAAATACCTGTCGACAAAACCCGGCCGCCGCCTCCGCTAAGCACACATCTTCACCCCTCTCCCGCCCTAGGGCGGGAGAGGGGCGAAATGAGTTCGCTACATCGGTCTAATCACATGCGGGGGCTCTACAGTCCCGGCGTGAACTTGCCGTTCTTCGGCCAGCCCTTCGGCGCCAAGCGCCCCGCCTGCGCGCGCTCGCCCACGTATTCCTTCAGCTCCGACTTGTCCCACGTGCGCCCGTTATAATCGCGCAAACCGTCGGCAAGCTTGAACGCGGTGCCGTCGTTGAGCCCGCCGTCCTTGTACTTCTGCATCGTGACGCCCTTGCCTTTCGCCATCTCCGGCACATCGGCGAGTTTGAACACGACCATCTTCCGGTTCTCACCGATGAAGGCGACATGATCGCCGTCCACCGGCGCGCAGACCTTCGCCTCTTCCAGCGGATCGACGTTCATCACCTGCTTGCCGCCCTTCTTCTGCGCCAGCACTTCGTCTTCCGGCACAACGAACCCACGCCCTGAGCTCGAAGCGATCAGCAACTTCCGTCCCGGCTGATGCACGAACAGCGCAACGATATCCTGATCGTTCTCGAGATCGCACATCAACCGCACCGGCTCACCGTTCCCGCGCCCGCCCGGCAACTGCCCGCAGTCAAGCGTGAAGAACCGCCCGTTCGTCGCGAACAACAACAGCTTGTCGGTGGTCTGCGCCTGAACCCAGAACCGCGCCTTGTCGCCCTCTTTGTATTTCACGTCGTCGCTGGACTCGACGTGCCCGCGCATCGCCCGGATCCACCCCTTCTCGGAACAGATCACAGTGATCGGCTCCTTCTCGACCAGCGACTCCAGCGGCACGTCCTCGATCGTCGGCGCATCCGCGAACGCCGAGCGGCGCTTGCCCAGCGGCGTCTTGGCGCCGAACTTCGTGCGCAGTTCCTGCAAGCTGCCCTTCAGTCTGTCATTCTGCAGGTCTTCCGATTTGACCAGCGCCTTCAAATCCTTCTGCTCCGCCTTCAACGCGACGTGTTCCTGACGGATCTCCATCTCTTCCAGCTTGCGCAGGCTGCGCAGCCGCATGTTCAAGATCGCCTCGGCCTGAACTTCCGAAAGCTTGAACGCCTTCATCAATTCGGGCTTCGGCTCGTCCGACGTACGAATGATCTTGATCACCTTGTCGAGGTCGAGAAACACCGACAGATAGCCGTCGAGGATCTCAAGCCGGTCGGCGATCTTCGCCAACCGATGGCTCGCACGACGGATCAACACCCCGCGCTGATGGTCAAGATAGGCAACCAGCGTCTGCTTCAGGCTCATCACCCGCGGCGTCTGGTTCGCATCCAGCACCGTCATGTTGAGTGGAAAGCGCGTCTCCAAATCCGTGAGACGATAGAGCTGCTCCATCATCAACTCGGGCTCGATATTGCGGCTCTTCGGAATAAGGACAAGCCGAATGTCTTCCGCCGATTCATCGCGCACGTCGTCCAGGAACGGCAACTTCTTCTCGCCGATGAGATCGGCGATCCGCTCCACCAACTTGGACTTCGCCACCTGATACGGGATCTCCGTGACGACGATGATCCACGTGCCCCGCTGCCCGTCTTCCTTGCGCCACTTCGCCCGCACACGGAAACCGCCCTTGCCCGTGCGGTAAGCTTCGGCGATCGACTCCGCCGGCTCAACGATCGTGCCGCCCGTCGGAAAGTCCGGTCCCTTGATGTACTGAAGCAATGTCTCGTCGCGCGCATTCGGCGCACCGATCAGATGGATCAACGCCTGCGCGATCTCATCCAGATTGTGCGGCGGAATATTCGTCGCCATGCCGACCGCAATGCCCGCCGCACCGTTCGCCAGCAAATTCGGAAACCCACCCGGAATGATGACCGGCTCGCGGTCCTCACCGTTATACGTCGGCCGATAATCCGAGCCGTCGTCGTCCAGACCCTCGAGCAGGATCTGCGCGATCTCAGTCAACCGGCTTTCCGTGTACCGCATGGCGGCCGGGTTATCGCCGTCGATATTGCCGAAATTCCCTTGGCCCTCGATCAGCGGATAACGCAGCGAAAAATTCTGCGCCAATCGAACCAACGCGTCATAGATCGACTGATCGCCATGCGGATGGAATTGGCCCATCACGTCGCCGACCACGCGCGCGCATTTCTTGAAACTCGAATTCGGATCGAGCCGCAGCCGCTGCATCGCGAACAACAATCGCCGATGCACAGGCTTCAACCCGTCGCGCACGTCCGGCAGAGCGCGCTGCATGATCGTCGACAAGGCATAGGCCAGATAGCGGTCGCCCAAAGCCTGCTTCAGATCGACGTCGCGTACGTCTTCGATCGTCATCGCGAATCCTCATAACTAGTACCGGGGGAGGGTCTGACTAACGGTCGGGCCCCTGCGCCGCAAGCCGTTCGGTAAGGCGGCCACGGGCCGCAGGCAGTGGCGTTCCGTGCTGTTCCAAGGCCACGCGCTCCAGGAAAAACCCCGTCAGCGCCAATCCATCCACAAGATCCTGCACGCTGGCCGCCCCGTCATCCGGCGTCAGGAACCGCGGCAAAGCCAACAACCGCTGCTTATAAGGCGCCGCCGCCGCGGCGGTCACTGCCCGCCCCGTCTTCGGCGACACAAACGCCAGCCCCTCGCGCTCACCGGTCACCGCGCATTCCGTCAAGTCGAGACCAAAGCCCAAATCCTCAAGCAGCATGATCTCGAACTGCACATAATCCTCGATCCACCCGGGCGACGCCTTCTCCGTGACGGTGGACAACATCTGATCCAGCGCCTCGTACACGCGCGTGTGCGCCTCACGCTCGGGCAACGTCGCCGCCACCATCGCGCAGGCAGCGCTCAATCCCCCAAGCTTCAATCCATCGCTGAAGAACTGCGCCGCCCGCGCCGACACCAGCTCGATCGTATAGCTGCCCAATTGCTGATCAATCCGCGCCCGCCAATGCAGCTTCAGCACATTGCCCGGCTCAAGCGCGCCTTTGAGCCGCTTCGACGTCGCGCCGCGCAGCAACCCCAGATGCCGCCCATGCTCGCGCGTCAGCGCCTCTAAAATCGCACTGCTCTCGCCAAAATGGCGCAGGCCCAGCACAATCCCGTCATCGCTCCAGTCCATCGCAAAGCAATGCCCCATCGGGGACACGTTCCACAAGCGTCACAATCGCTGTCGATTTTGCTCGCCAAACTCCCACCCGGACCAGTATTGAGAAAGTGAAGCCGGACCGGCGCGCAGCTTTTGTTTCAGGAGAGCCCAATGATCCGCATAGTCTGTATTGCAGTGTCTCTTGCCCTCGCCGCGCCGGTCATAGCGGCCGAGCCCGCCGAGCCGGTGACTAACCCCACGATGCTGATCGACAGCGTCACTGCCGAAGGCGTCGCCGAGATCGTACGCGAGATCGGCGGTCAGAATGTGCAAATCGCCCAAGTCGACAAGAGCAACGTCGTGACCTTCTCGGACGCCGGCATTCCCTACAACCTCGGTATCGTCCAGTGCGACGTGCGCCCCGGCAAATGCGTCGGCCTGATCATGGTCGTCGTCATGGAGGGCGGACAAATCTCGCTCGAAACCATCAACACACGAAACAAATCCGACGTCTTCCTCTCGGTCGCAAAATTCGATGACACGAAGACCGGCATCGGCCGCGCGCTTCTCGTCGACAGTGGCGTGACGAAGAAGAACATCGCGATGAACATCTCCGCATTCGCCGGCGCCGTGCAGCTCGCGATCAAGACGCTGAACCAGCAAGTCGTCGCCAGCACCGGCCAACAGCAGTATCTGCGCGCCGCATCCGCCGCGCCGTTCCGCCCGGCATTGCTGCCGCCGCACGAAGCCGCACGCATCATCGCGGCGTTCGACAAACCCTACGCCACTCGTCTCCTGGGCCGCCGCTGAGGTTAGAATTCGCCTGCGAAGTGTGTGCGCGAAAGCAGCACAGAACAGAACTTCTTCGCCCGCTGATTGCACGCCGATCGCAAGCCGACTAGCGTGCCTTACTGTATGCTGAGGTCCTTGAGGGTGACCGCCGAACCGGCGGCGCCACAGGGGCTCTCGTTGCTTTTTTCGAGGATCGACCGAATGCGTTTCCTGACAGCCGTCGCCGCCCTTGCCCTCGCGTCCGCGATCGCACCGTCCGCGATGGCCGCCAACGTCGCGAGCTTCACCGCCGAGAACGTCAAGGCGATGGTGACCGAAGGCGGCGGCTCCAACGTCACCAGTCAAACGGCCGAGGGCCTCACCTTCGTCAATTTCGACCTCAACGGCCTGCCCTTCACCTACTCGCTTCAGCTCTGCGATCCGAAAGGCAAGGCGGGCTGCGCCGGCATCTTGATGGCGATCGGCGTCGCGCTCGATCAGTCCTACAGCCTCGACACGCTCAACAGCTTCAACCGCGACATCCCGCTGGTCACCGTCGTGCAGATCGACGCCAAGACGATCGCCTTCGGCCGCTTCGCCGTGGCGATGGGCGGCATGTCGGCCGAGAACTTCAAGGCCAACATGCAAATGGTGGCCGTCGGCCCCGAACTCTTCGTCCGCCATCTCAAAGGCCAAGTCGTGGCGACCACCGGCACCGCCGGCCAAGCCGTACCCGTTAGCGCGACTCCGGAAGCCGCGCCGAAAGCCATCCGCCTGTCGCCGCAAGCGATGAGCCGTCTCATCGACGAAGAAACGCTCAAGAAACTGAACGTGAAATGATTATGGCTTCGGGGGGAACAAGCATGCGCAAATTGATGCTCGCAGCTGCGTCGCTTGCGCTCATGACCGGCCTCGCCCAAGCGGCTCCGGCTGACGATAAGCGTAAGGTCAGCAACCCCACAGCCGTTGTCCAAAGCATCACGGCCGACGACATCGCCGGCATCCTGCGCGAAATAGGCGGCGCCGACGTCTCGATCAGCGACGTCGGCGGCGAGAATGGTGAGAAGAGCGAGAAGGTCGTTTCGTTCAACGACGGCGGCGTCCCCTTCAGTATCGCCATCACGCTCTGCGAAAAGGTGGACCCCGGCAAGTGCTATGCTTTCGCTCAGCTCATGATGCTTGAAGACAAGGGCTACTCCTACGCCACGCTGAACACGCTCAACGTGGACACGGTCACGCTGACCTTGTTCAAGAACGAGAAGGAAGCTTACGTCGGCTTGGCGCGCATCGAAATCGTCGACGGCGGCGTCACCCGCGAACGACTGGCCAACGCAATCACCTGGTACGTCGTCGAAGTGCACGACGCGTTGAAAAAGTTGACCCAACAGGTCGTCGCCGGTGTCAGCGCGGACGGCAAGACAAAGGCCTTGGCCCTGGACGCCGCAGCGCCGCGCCCGGTCAAGCCGGGACCCGAGGCGATCACGCAGATGACAAACGCACTGGAACGCCTTGCAGACAAACGGCCGCTCAAGAAGCTCAACACGAAATAGCCGCTCAACACGAACCAATGATGGGGGACAAGCATGCGTAAATTGATGCTAGCCGCGGGCATGGCGCTCGCGATGTCAGGCGCCGCGCCGGCCGCGCTCGCGCAAGAGCTCAGCTCGACGCCGATGACGCACTTCACAGCGACCAACGTATCGGCGCTCTTGACGAAGATCGGCGCGCAGAACGTCACGTCCAGCAAAGACGCGGACGGCATCACCACGATCGTGTTCGAAGTGGCTGGCACGAAATATCGCGGCATGCTTCTCGTCTGCAAGACGGAACCCAATTGCCTGGGCCTGCTGCTCGGCGTGCCCGTCTTCAGCGACGGCGGCACGATTTCGTCCGAAGTCGTGAACAGCTTCAACGGCGGCGCGCCGTTCGGCAAAGCCTATCGCGCCAAGGACGGCACGGCGGTCGTCCTGTTCCGCTATGTCATCTCCGACTACGGCATCCTCGAAGGCAACGTCGCGTCCAACATCGCGAACTTCACCGGCATGCCCGACGCTTTCAAGCGCCATCTCGCCAGCCAGACGATCGCCTCGAACCAGGTCGGCAACCCGGCGACCGTGAACCTCACGACGGCCAAGCCCGCCGCGGCGGCTGCAGCCGAAACGAAAGCCGCCGTCGCCGCGAAAGCACCGGCCGCCGTCGGACTGAAACTGCCGGCCGGCTCGGAACACGCGGATCTCACGAGCTATCTCGAAAGCTTCGCGAAAGACCCGGGCTACAAGATTTCGAAATAAGCGACAGCAGAACGCCGGTGCCCAAACGGGCGCCGGCGTCAGCGCTTCGGGAGATCGAGTCCCATCTCGCGATAATGCGCGGGATCGTCGGCCCAGTTCTCGCGCACCTTCACGTGCAAAAAGAGATGCACCTTGTGCCCGAACAGGGCCTCCATCTCCGTGCGCGCCGTCGAGCCTAGCAGCTTGATCGTCGCCCCACCTTTGCCCAGAACGATCGCCTTCTGCCCGTCGCGCTCGACGAAGATCGTCTGCTCGACGCGCGCACTGCCGTCTTTGTTTTCCTTCCACTGCTCGGTCACGACCGTCGTGGAATAGGGCAACTCCTGATGCAGCCGGTCATAGATCCGCTCGCGCGTAATCTCCGATGCGAGCAGCCTGAGCGGAATGTCCGCCGCCTGATCCTCCGGATAGGCCCACGGCCCCGGCGGCACGGCAGCCGCCAAATGCGCCAGCAATTCCTTCGTGCCATCGCCCGTCAGCGCCGAGATCATGAATACGCGCTCGAACGTCGCCTGCCCGCGCAACCGCTCGATCAGTGGCAGCAACTCGTCGCGACGCATGCCGTCGATCTTGTTCAACAGCAACACCGCCGGACGCTTGGCCGCACTCAACCCCTCGATGATCCGCGTCGTGTCCTTGGCCGACCAGCCGTCCGGCGAGGCAATCAACTCCGGCGCATCGACGATCAAGCAAACAACGTCGGCGTCCGCAGCCCCCGCCCAGGCCGCACTCACCATCGCGCGATCCAACCGGCGCTTCGGTTCAAAGATGCCCGGCGTATCGACGAGAATGATCTGCGACTTGTCCTCGATCATCACGCCGCGCACGCGCATGCGGGTGGTCTGCACCTTGCGGCTGACGATCGAAACCTTCGAGCCGACGAGCTTATTGACCAGCGTCGACTTGCCCGCATTCGGCGCACCGATGATCGCGACAAATCCGCAGCGGCGGTCCGGCCCGCTCACGCCGCGATCCGCTTCATCAAAGCACGCGCCGCCGCCTGCTCGGCCGCGCGCAAACTAGCGCCCTCGCCCGAAGCAGGACCTTGGCCCGATACCGAAACCTCAACCGTAAAACGCGGCGCATGATCCGGTCCTTCGCGCTTAGCGAGCCGGTAAGTCGGTGTTCCCAATTTTCGCCCCTGCGCCCACTCCTGCAGCGCGTTCTTCGGATCGCGCAGGTCGCCGGTGACCTCACTCAACAGCGGTTGCCAATACTTCGTCACGAACTTGCGCGCCGCGTCGATCCCGCCGTCGAGATAGAGCGCCGCGATCACCGCCTCGCACGCATCGCCCAAGATCGCGCCCTTGCGCCGCCCGCCCGAACGATCCTCCGACGGCGCCAGGATCAAAGCCTGATCGATGCCGGCAGCTTCGGCCACCCGGGCGCATGTTTCCATGCGCACCAGCGCATTGAGCTTCAATGCAAGCCCGCCTTCGTTCTGTTCGGGAAACTGTGCGATTAAAATCTCCGCTATTAAAAAGCCCAGCACCCGGTCGCCCAGAAACTCGAGCTGTTCGTTGTCCAACCCGCCGACGCTGGCGTGCGTCAATGCCCGCTCGATCAGCGCGCGGTCCTTGAACCGATGTCCGAACTGCAGAGCCGCGGCCTTGCGCTTGGCGGGCGCCGCCGCGTCAGTCGATCGTGTGGAAGAACCGGCCGTAACGGAAAGCCGTCGGCCACTTCCAGATTTCCCAGATTTGCGCACTGCCATCGGTGGAGAAAAAGATTATATCGGCCCGTCCGACGAGGTTCTCTTCGGGAACGAAACCGACGCCGCTGTCGGCCATCCGGCTATCGTTTGAGTGATCGCGGTTGTCGCCCATCATAAAGTAGTGGCCGGGCGGCACAACGAATTCTTGCGTATTGTCGGCGCCGGGCTCATCCGGCTTCGCGTCGAGTATGTAATGGCTAACGCCGTTGGGCAGCGTTTCGAGGAAACGCGGAACCCGAAGCTCGGCCCCATAATTGTCGACGGTAACGTAGTCCTCGGCGCGCTCCATCTTGCAGGGCTCGCCGTTGATGTGCAGCACGCCGTCGATCATCTGCACGCGGTCGCCCGGCAGACCGACCACCCGCTTGATGTAGTCCTCCCACGGACGCACCGGCAGGCGGAACACCACGACGTCGCCGCGCTCCGGCGGCGCCGACCAGACGCGCCCCTTGACCAACTCCGGCGACCACGGAAACGAATGGTTCGAATAGCCATAGGCGAACTTCGACACGAACAGATAGTCGCCGACCAGCAGCGTATCCTCCATCGAACCCGACGGAATATTGAACGGCTGGAACAAGAAGGTGCGAATGAACGCCGCGATCAAGAACGCGTAGAAGACCGTCTTCAGGACCTCGACGACAAACGACGATCGCACGGGCCGCCGCTCTATTTGTCCGTCCATGAACTGGCCCCCTTGCGCCGGCAGCGCCCCATCCGCCGGCGGATCAATCGCATCAGCCGATCAGATTGAGCAGGCGGCTGTAGCGGATGGCGAACGGCCACTTCCAAACTTCCCAAAGCGCGGCCGACCCGTCATGCGAGAAGAACACCACTTCCGCGCGGCCGACCAAATTCTGCTCCGGCACAAAGCCGACGTCACCGCGGCTGTCGTTCGAGTTGTCGCGGTTGTCGCCCATCATGAAGTAATGGCCGGGCGGCACGGTGATTTCCGCCGTGTTGTCGTACTGCGTGATCCCGCGCTCATCCAACACGACGTGCGTTACGCCGCCGGGCAGCGTTTCGTTGTAGCGCGGAATGGCGGTCTCATTGCCTTCCGCGTCCGTCACGATGCGGTCTTCGATACGCTCCTGCTTGCACGGCTCGCCGTTGATGTAGAGCACGCCGTCGATCATCTGGATGCGGTCGCCGGGCAGGCCGATGACGCGCTTGATGTAATCCTGGCTGGGCTCGGGCGGGAAGCGGAACACGACCACGTCGCCGCGCTTCGCCGGACTGTCCATCACGCGCCCCGCAAAGGCGACCGGCGTAAAGAACGGGAACGAGTACTGCGAATAGCCGTAGGTGAATTTCGACACGAAGAGGTAGTCGCCGATCTCAAGCGTTCCCTCCATCGAACTCGACGGAATGCGGAACGGCTGGAACAACAGCGTCGGCATGAACAGGAAGAAGAACGCAGCGATGCCGATCGTCTTATAGGTCTCGACGGCAAACTCGGTGCGCCACCAGCGCTTTTCGGTTTCGGACGACATACGCAAATCCTAGGGCCACTGCCCCTCAAGACATGAGGTTTCAACCCACTTCTGTCAATTCGCCGGTCGTTACAGGGGGTTAATACCGCGACCTTACCCCCCGAAAACGGCGCTACTGAGGCAAATCCGTCGGTACCGCCGAGATAATCACAATCGCTTGGGCCAGCGGAAAATCATCAGTAATGGTGAGATCGATCTGCGCCCGCATCCCCTTAGGGGTAATTTCAGAAAGCCGGGCCAAGGCCCCGCCGGTCAAAGCCATGGTGGGCTTGCCCGACCGGAGGTTCACAACCCCCATATCCCGCCAAAACACCCCCCGCCGGAATCCGGTACCCAGCGCCTTGGAACAAGCCTCCTTAGCCGCAAACCGCTTGGCATAGGACGCAGCCCGATTCTTCCGCCCCTCAGACTTCCGCTGCTCGGTATCCGTATAGAGCCGTTGTACAAACCGCCCGCCAAACCGGTCGAGCGTCTTCTCGATCCGCCGGATGTCGATGAGATCGCTGCCGAGCCCGATAATCATGAGGCGTTGCAATGCTCAGTCATGGCGCTTCCTTGCCGTGCTTGATGCGAATGACAACAACCTCCTCCGCATCCTGATCCACACGATAGCGAACGATGTATCCGGCGGCGCCGAAAGCAACGACCAATTGGCGTAACCCATCGCTCCTGACCGCGCCTCTCTCTGGAAACGTAGAGAGCGACGCGCAACCGCGAATGATTGCTGTCACCGCCTTCTTCGCAGCACCGGGAGCTTTTTCTTCAATAAAGGCGCGCAGTCGGAACACGTCGCCCGCCGCGGCCTCCGTGAAGACGACCTTCACGGCGTCGGAAGTGGCAGTTCGCGATCGGTATCCCAGCTATCGACCCAGGACGCGATGGCCTCGATAGGAATCGATTTGCGAGTCTTCAAATAGTCGTCCCAGCGTCGCGCGTCCTCTGCCGTTTCAGCGGCATCATGCAGAAACGAGATGAGCGCGGATTCGATGATTTGAGAAGGCGATTGCGCTCCAGCCGCGGCAACACGCGCAAGCGCTGCGTCCACGTCCGCGTCGATCTCAATCGTTCGCTTAATCGTCGTCATATAGGCAGAATCTCACAACAATGAGCAAATGTCGACTGCACCGAAACCTACGCCATCGCCGTTCCGGCGCCGCCGCGCGCTTCGTCCATCAGCTGCCGCATCCGCCGGATCGAAGCGTCGAGCCCGATGAAGATCGCCTCGCCGACAAGAAAATGCCCGATATTCAGTTCGACGACTTCGGGGATCGCAGCCACCGGTCCGACCGTCTCAAACGTCAGCCCATGCCCCGCATGGCACTCAAGCCCCAACCGCGCCGCTTCCTTCGCGCCCAGCTTCAACTGCTCCAAAATCTTGTCGCGCTTGGCAAAGTCGCCCTGTGCATGCGCATCGCAATAAGCCCCGGTGTGCAGTTCAACGACATGCGCACCCAACGCCTTCGCGACGGCGAGCTGCACCGGATGCGCCTCAACAAACAGCGACACACGAATCTTCGCCGCCGCCAACTCGCGCACGAACGGCGCCAAATGATTATGCCCCGACGCGACGTCGAGCCCGCCCTCGGTCGTCCGCTCCTCGCGCTTCTCCGGCACCAGGCACACCGCATGCGGCTTGTGCCGAAGCGCAATGGTCAGCATCTCTTCCGTCGCCGCCATCTCCAAATTCAGCGGCTTGTCGATTCTGCGCGCGAGCTCTTCGATATCCTCGTCGCTGATATGCCGGCGATCCTCACGCAGATGCGCCGTGATCCCATCCGCGCCCGCAGCCACAGCAACCTGCGCCGCACGCAAAGGCTCCGGATGCCGCCCCCCGCGCGCGTTCCGGATGGTCGCGACGTGGTCGATGTTCACGCCCAGGCGCAGATGGCGAACGCTCATTTCAAACCCCGGCTCCCCGGCTTCACCGCAGGCGTGCCGATCAAATGCTTCGGCAGCTTGTCCGCCTCCCACGACTGAACTTTGATCTTCGCCAGCGGAATGAACGGCACATCGAACTTCGCCGCGCCGGCCGAGCGATCGACCAGGCACGCCAGCGCCAACACCTTCGCGCCCGTCTTGCGGACCGCATCGATCGCCTCGCGCGACGACAGACCGGTCGAAATCACGTCCTCGACGACGATCACATTCGACGTTTCATCGAGCTGAAAATTCCGGCGCAGCGTAAAGACGCCGTCCTGCCGTTCGACGAACATCGCCGGCACACCCAGATGCCGCGCCGTCTCATAGCCCGGAATAATGCCGCCGACCGCCGGCGAGACGATCGCATGGATCGGCTTCTTCACCTTCGCCTTGATCTTCTCAGCCAGCGCCTTGCACAGCTTAGCCGTCTGTTTGGGATACTGAAACACCAGCGCCTTCTGCAAGAACATGTCCGAGTGCCGGCCGGAAGAAAGAATGAAATGCCCCTTGAGGAGAGCTCCGGCCTTCGCGAATTCGGCAAGCACCTGATCAGGCGTCATGTTCGGTCAATTCCTCTTTCCCGTGCGGACGGTCGACGGCGTTGATGGAAGGCGAGGCGCGGAGCCCCGAGACGATGTTGGCCAAGTGCTTGGCGTCGCGCACTTCGATGTCGACGACCATGTCGAACACCAGCGGCGTACGTCCGACGATCTTCAGGTTGATGATGTTCCCGCCATGCCGCGCGATCGCATTGCACGCGTTGGCGAGCGCACCCATCTCGTTGTTCACTTCGATCTTCAGCCGCCCGGTCTGCGCCTCGGTGGCGGCCTCCGGCGACCACTTGAGATCGAGCCAACGCTCCGGTTGATCCTGCACCTCTTCCAGACGCTCGCAGTCGGCCGTGTGCACCATCACGCCTTGACCCTGCGTGATCACGCCGATGATGCGATCCCCGACCAACGGCGTGCAGCACGTCGCCAAGTGATAGGCCAGCCCCGGCACCAAACCTTGGATCGCGATCGCTTCACCCTTCGGCCGCTTCGTCTGCCAATTGGCCCAGCCCAGCGCCGCGTCGTCGACCTTCAGGCCCGGGAAGATCGACTTCATCACCTCGATCGGCGTGACGACACCCTGCCCGATCAGCGCATAAATCTCTTCCGCCTTGACCAGCTTCAATTTCTTCAACGCCGCCGACAGCGCCTTCTCCGAGAACTCATGCCCCGCGTCGCGGAACGCCTTCTCAAGGATCGCGCGCCCCATCCGCTGATGCTCAAGCTTTTCGGCATTGCGTAGATACCGCCGGATCGCAGCCCGGGCCTTGCCGGTCACGACCATCTGCTCCCACACCGCCGACGGCCCCTGCTTGGGCGAGCGAATAATTTCGACGCTGTCGCCGTTCTTCAGCGCCGTCGCCAGCGGCACGTGCCGCCCGTTCACGCGCGCACCGACGCACGTGTCGCCGACATCGGTGTGGACGGCATAGGCAAAATCGATCGGCGTCGCCCCGCGCGGCAGGGAAATCAACCGCCCCTTCGGCGTGAAGCAGAAGACCTGATCCTGGAACAGCTCAAGCCGCGTGTGCTCCAAGAACTCTTCCGGCGTATCGCCCACCTTCAGCGAGTCGATCAGCGACCGCAGCGATTCATACGCATCCGTGTTCGGCCGCGCGCCGTTACCGTTCAGCTTGTCCTTGTACGTCCAATGCGCCGCGATCCCGCGCTCGGCGATGTCGTGCATCTCCGACGTGCGGATCTGCAATTCGATGCGCTCGTTCTCAGGCCCGAACACCGCCGTATGCAGCGAGCGATAGTTGTTCGACTTCGGCAGCGAGATGTAATCCTTGAACCGCCCCGGCACATGCCGCCACGAGCGATGGATGACGCCCAGCGCCTTATAACAATCCTCAAGCGACCCGACGACGACGCGCAGGCCATAGATGTCGGCCAACTGCTCGAACGTGACGCGCTTCTCTTCCATCTTGCGCCAGATCGAATACGGCCGCTTCGCCCGCCCGTTGACCCACGCATCGACGCCGCCCTCGGCCAGCTTTCGCTTCAGCGTCTCGGCGATGCGATTGATCAACTCGCCGCTCTCGCTTTTCAGCGTCTCGAGCCGGCGCACGATCGACGCGCGCATTTCCGGATTGATCTCCGCGAACGCAAGATCTTCCAACTCCTCGCGGAAATTCTGCATACCCATGCGCCCCGCAAGCGGCGCATAGATATCCATCGTCTCCGTCGCGATGCGCTTGCGCCGCTCAGGGCTCTTCACAAAGCGCAACGTGCGCATGTTGTGCAAACGGTCCGCGAGCTTGACCAGCAGCACGCGCACGTCATGACTCATCGCCAGCATGAACTTGCGGAAATTCTCCGCCTGCTTCGTCTCTTCTGACTGCAGTTCAAGCTTCGAAAGCTTCGTCACCCCATCGACGAGATCGGCGATCTCCGACCCGAAATTCTTGGCGATGTCCTCATGCGTGATGTCGGTGTCTTCGATCGTGTCGTGCAGCATCGCCGTCACGATCGTCGCCTCATCAAGCTTCAGGTCGGTGAGAATCCCCGCAACCTCAAGCGGATGCGAAAAATAAGGATCGCCCGAGTCGCGCTTCTGATTGCCATGCGCCCGGACACCGAACACATAAGCGCGGTTCAGCAAATCCTCATCCGCACTCGGATCGTAGGACTTCACCTTCTCGACAAGTTCGAATTGCCGCATCATGGGAGCACACACTCCCACGAACGGCGGTCATGACGGATAATCTGGAACAGCCGCCCAGCGGGCGGCGCAAGGGGCGCCGAGGTGGCGGTCTTAAACGTCCCCTTCGTCAACCTCTTCCACCGGTTCTGGACGCTTGACGTCGGAATCGGCGCGCATCGCACGGGCGTAATCCGCTTCGGAGATGTTCGAGAATTCCGGCGCATCGACGGTTTCATTGGCCCCGGCCTTGTCGGCTTCCGGCTCGTCGGTTTCGATGTGGCGCTGCAGGCTGAGCAGGAATTCCTCGCGCAGGCCCTCGGGCTTCACCTTCTGAGCCGCGATTTCGCGCAGACTCACGACGGGGTTCTTATCGTTGTCCCGGTCGACGAGCAGCGAGGTGCCGGACGTCAGCGCACGCGAACGGTGCGCGGCGAGCAGCACAAGCTCAAAGCGGTTCGGGATCTTATCGACGCAATCTTCGACGGTAACGCGAGCCATGTGGCGCGAGGGTCCTCGAGCAGGGGTAAGGCGAACAAGGAAACTAAAGCGCTGCACCTGCGAAAACAAGGGTAACCGGGGGTTATTTAGGCCGTTTCAAGCACCTCAACCCCGTCATCCCCAACAGTTTCCAGCAAAGTTCCAATAGGCAAGCCCGTGTCAGGATGTCGCCACCCCGGCGCGACGTCGCTGAGCGGCTTCAGCACAAACGCCCGCTCATGCATCCAAGGATGCGGCAGCATCAGATGCGGCGCATCGCTAACCAAGCCCCCATAGTCGATCAGATCGAGGTCCAACGACCGCGGCTCCCACTTCGTCTTACGCACCCGCCCGAACGATTTCTCGATCGAAAGCAGCATCCGCATCAACTCGCCCGGCAACAGCTTCGTCTTCACCTCCGCGACCGCATTCACGTACCGCGGCTGATCCGGACTCGGCCAAGCCGGCGACGAATAGAACCGCGACACCGCCACCACGCGAATCCCATGCCTCGGCATCGCCTCCAAGGCGCGCCGCAGCGTCACCTCGGGCGGCCCGACGGGCGAAGGCATGTTGGCGCCAAGCGCAATATAGATCATGAGCCCGCAAACTGTTGATCCGCCAACGGTATCAGACCGCGGCGATCCACGGTATATCTTGGCGCAGAGGACTTCGGGGGAAGACGAATGCGTGAGACCGAACTGACCATCCGCGCCTGCATCTTAGGCGCGCTCATCGCCGTCGTGTTCACCGCGGCCAACGTCTACCTGGGCTTGCGCGTCGGCATCACCATCGCCTCCTCCATTCCCGCGGCCGTTATCTCGATGGGCATCCTGCGCGCCTTCAACACCGGCACCATCCGCGAGAACAACATCGTCCAGACCGTCGCCTCCGCCGGCGGCACGCTCTCGGCCATCATCTTCGTATTGCCCGGCCTCGTCATGATCGGCTGGTGGCGCAGCTTTCCCTTCGTTGAGACCTTCCTCGCCTGCGCGCTGGGCGGCACGCTAGGCGTCCTGTTCTCGATCCCGCTACGCCGCGCGCTCGTCGTGAACTCACCCCTGCCCTTCCCCGAAGGCGTCGCCGCCGCTGAAGTCTTGAAGGTGGGTGCGCGCAACGACGAAGCCCCCGCCAACATCATCGAACGCACCCGCGGCCCGCTGATCGTCCTCTACGGCGCGCTCGTCGCAGCCGGCATGCAGATCGTCGCCTTCACCGGCGTCGCCGCCGCGAACTTCGCCACCTTCTTCCGCCTCGGCGACGGCGTCAGCGGCTTCCAGACGTCGTACTCGCTCGCGCTGATCGGTGCCGGACATCTCGTCGGCATCTCGGTCGGCATGGCGATGCTCACGGGCATCATCATCGCTTGGGGCATCGTGATGCCCTATCTGAGCGCCGGCATGGACGGCAATCTCGAGGAGATCGCGAACACTATCCGCGGCAGCCAAATCCGCTTCATCGGCGCAGGTACCATCGGCGTCGCCGCCATCTGGAGCTTGATCCGCCTCGTCGGCCCTGTCGCCCAAGGCATGATGGACACCGCACGCGCCAAAGGTGCCGCCGCCACCACGGGCGCGCGCGAAGACCAAGACATGCCGCTCTGGATCATCGGCCTCTTGAGCCTCTTCTGCCTGGCCGCGATCGGTTGGTTGCTCTTCGACTTCATCAGCGGCGGCGAGCTTGAGTCGCTGACCTGGCCGCTCGTCATCGGCGGCGTAGTCTTCACCGTCATTATCGGCGCGTTCATCGCGACGGTCGCCGGTTACATGGCAGGCCTTATCGGCGCCTCGAACAGCCCCGTCTCGGGCATCGGCATCCTCGCGATCGTCGCCGCGGCGCTGCTGCTCGCCTGGTTCGTTCAGCCGACACTCGGAGAAGGCGCCACCAACGCGCTCGTCGCCTTCGCGCTCTTCACCGTCGCCATCGTCTTCTCAGTCGCGACGATTTCGAACGACAATTTGCAGGACCTAAAGACCGGCCAACTCGTCGGCGCTTCGCCGTGGCGTCAGCAGGTCGCGCTTATCGTCGGCGTGATCGCCGGCGCGCTGGTCATCGGGCCTATCCTCGATCTGCTGAACGCAGCCTACGGCTTCCCCGGCGACCCCAACCGCGCCGCGATCGCCGCCGAACCGCTCGGCGCACCGCAAGCCGCACTGATCTCGACGCTTGCTAAGGGCGTCCTCAACGCCCAGCTGGATTGGAACCTGATCGGCATCGGCGCGCTCATCGGCGTCGCCGCGATCCTGGTCGACGAATTGCTCGGCCAACTCAAGCTGCTGCGCTTACCGCCGCTCGCGATCGGCATCGGCATCTATTTGCCGATGGACGCAACCTCGCCCGTCATCCTCGGCGCGATCCTAGGGATGCTCTACAACAGCTCCGTCTCGCGCTCGTCGAACGCCGACATGCTGAAACGCTTCGGTATCCTGCTGGCCTCAGGCCTTATCGTCGGCGAAAGCCTGCTCGGCGTGATGAACGCCGGCCTTATCGTCGCCACCAACAACGCAAACCCGCTCGTCATCCCCGGCATCGACACAACCCAAGCTCCACTGATCGGCGCAGCGTTGTTCGCCGCGCTGATCGTGATCAGCTACGTCTGGGTCAGCCGTCAGGCGAAGACTTAGCGGTCGCGGAGTTCAAACTCGACGTCGAACACCATCAGCCTGTCAGGCGGCAGCTTCTCGACATCGGCACGCGCATAGCGCCACTGCCGAACTGAATCGACGGCGGCCTTCTCGAGAGCCGGCTCGGGCGGCTTGGTCTCGAGAACGCACACATCGCGCACCGTTCCGGCTTTGCGCAGCGCTACGAAGAGGCGCACGAGCACGTGTAACGGCGGGTGCATAATACGCGGATTAGCCGGCAAGCGTCGCACGACAGGCTCGATGTCTACCGGTTTGCGCACGGCGGCGACCGCGCGCTCCGAAGCTGAACATTGTCTAACGTCAGCAGCAAACGCTGGCGTGACACACGCCAGCGCGACAAAACAGAAGGTTGATCGGGCTAATGCCCGCTCGACGGATAGACGAAGCGGCGCCACGTGGCGGCGGTGCGGTCGAAGGGTTGCCATTCGCGTTCCGGCAGCGCCAGCCGATCAGCCACCGCGAAATGCACTGATGCATTCACGCCGAGGCCGCAGTGGCTGCCATAGACTTCGATGTTGTCCGTGAGACGCGACGGCTTCTCGATACACGTCTGCCAGGCCGCCACGCCGTCGCTCTTGGAGAAGATCGCAGTCGTCGGAATCCCTGCGGGCGCCTTCGAGAGATCGCCGAACGCCTCGCGCATCTCGACCGGATCCAACTGCTGACCCGTCACCGCCTGATAGACGCGCCACGCATGGTTCGCCCGCGGGTTCTCGCCGAAGGGCGAGCCCAGTGAAATCACCTGACGCACCAGCTGCGGATAACGCTTCGCCAACTCGCGCGCCATGATCCCGCCGAGGCTCCAGCCCACCAGCGAAACCTTGCGCTTCATCTGCCGGTGGATCGTCTCAAGCCGCTGCGCGAGCAACTCGCCCTCAGGTCCAATCGCCAGCGGACCAAGGTTGCGGCCGAGGCCCCAGCAGAACGTCTCGTAACCCTTGGAGGTCAAAAACCGGCGCAGCGGACCCGTCGTCACGGCGCCGGCGAGAAAGCCGGGCAACACCATCACCGGATGCCCGTCGCCCTTCGGTGCAAAGCTCAGCAGCGGCGAGGCGCCCTGCAGACCAACCAGCTCGGCGACCGCCCGGCCGCCTTCGGTCAACGCCAGGGCCAGGGAAGGGGGCTTAATCTTCTCAACGCCAAAGGACGCAGCGTCCACAACGGCCATGGCCGATTACCTCGTACTGGTTGAGCCGATTCGCCAAACTCGTAGGCATAACGCTAGGAGCCCCGGGTACGGTTGCCAAGGCCGCAACCCTAATTCTGCAAAGCCAAATCAAGCACTTGCCGGGTCGTAACGTACCAGCCTAGAGTTGGCTCCAATGATGGATATGGGGTACAACTTGTGCGCTTGCGAGGGGAGCGACGATGACCGACGACGCTAACCATCCCGCCTACCCAACGATCTCACGCCGCGAACGCAAGAAGCGCGACACGCGTCGCCGCATCCTCGACGCGGCGATGCAGCTGATGTCGGACAAGCCCTACGACGACGTGCGCATCGAAGACATTTGCCTGGCCGCCGACGTCGCGAACGCTACGTTTTTCCTGCACTTCCCGAACAAGTCAACTCTCGTCCTCGCCTTCAACGACGACGTCGCCGCCAAGATTGCCGAGCAGCTCGCCGAGGTGCAGGCCACCGCCGCCGAGCGCCTGAAAAAGTTGCTGGATATCTACCTGGCGGAGTGGGGCGCCCACCGCCATCTCATGCGCCAGATCGTGCTCGAGTTCATTTCCCAGCCGGCATCGGGGGCCGCCTTCAACGAAGTCTCGCCCGGCCTCTTAGGGTTGGTTGGCACGATCATCGCCAACGGCCAGAAGACCAACGAGTTCACCCCGGCAATAGCGCCGGAAACAGCCGGTTTAGCGCTGGTCGCGGCCTGGAACGCGATTGCCATCAGCTGGGCAAAGACCGGCGACACGAAGCAGGCGACCGACGCCCACCGCCAAACCCTGGAGATATTTCTCCAAGGTTTGCTAGCCCGCGACGGACTGCCGCGCCAGAGCCGACTCTAGTTATCTTCCCGCACAAATTAAGGCCATTTTTCCCTTTAAATCTGTCAATGACGGATCGTCATTTTAAAATTGTGCATCGCACCATTGAACTAAACTCCATTTTCTTATATGCACCTGCGAAGTAAGTCGCGTGCGCCGCAGAAAACGGCCGCCGTAGCGTAACCCGAAAGAACGCGAGAAGATTTTCTTCGGGTGAGAGAGTCAAAACGGCAACAGACCGCAAAACGCGAATTGGGACAGGAAACAAATGGAACAGCTTTCAGGATTAGATTCCGCCTTCCTCTTTTTGGAAACGCCGCGCACGCCGATGCACATCGGCGGCATCGCGATCTATGACCCCTCGACCGCGCCGAATTCGTTCGTGCGCTTCAAAGACATCTTGAGCTTCATCGAGCAGCGCATGCACTTGGCCAAGAGCTTCCGCCGCAAGCTCGCCAACGTGCCGCTCAGCCTCGACTTCCCCTATTGGGTCGACGATCCCGATTTCGACCTCGAATATCACGTGCGCCACATCGCGCTGCCGCAGCCGGGCGACTGGCGTCAACTCTGCATCCAAGCCGCGCGCCTGCATTCGCGTCCAGTCGATCTCTCGAAGCCGCTCTGGGAATTCACGGTCATCGAAGGCCTGAACAACGTCCCCGGCGTGCCGAAAGGTTCGTACGCGATCGTCTCGAAGATCCATCACGCGGCGATCGACGGCGTCTCCGGTGTCGACATCGCGAACGCCATTCACTCGATCGACGTCGCCGGCACCGTTGCCCCGCCGGATCGCGCCTGGGTGCCCGAACGTACGCCGACATCGGTTGAACTTCTCGCCCGCGCACAAATGAACACGCTGGCGACCCCGCTGCGCCTAGCGCGCACGATCGTGAAGTCCGCGCCCGGCATCGCCCGCATGGTCGGCGGCCTCGCACGGGGCAACCTCCGCTCGTCGTTCGGCAGCGTCCCGCGCACGCGCTTCAACGGCTCGGTCTCGACGCACCGCGTCGTCGACGGCCGCGATTTCTCGCTCGCCGAAATCAAAGACATCCGCGCGAAGCTGCCGGGTGCCACGGTCAACGACGCCGTCATGACCATCGTCGGCGGTGCACTGCGCAAATATCTCAAGGCCAAAAGCGAACTGCCGCGCGAATCCATGGTCTGCATGGCGCCGATCTCGGTCCGCGCCGCCGGCGAAAAGAACGCGCTCGGCAACCAAGTCTCCGCGATGACGATCCCGATCGGCACACACATCGCCGATCCCTTCGGCCGCCTGCAATTCGTCCACGAAGAAGCGCAGGCCTCGAAGGCCCTGACCAGCGCCGCCGGCGCGCGTCAGATGTCGGAGTACTCGCAGTTCATGCCGGCGACGCTCTCCGGTTTGGCCGCGCGCCTCTATGTGCGCTTGGGGCTAGCAAACCGCATCGCGCCGATGTTCAACACGGTGATCACGAACATCCCGGGCCCGCCGGTCCCGCTCTACATGAACGGCGCGCGCCTGGTGACACAATACGGCCTCGGCCCCGTGTTCGAAGGCATGGGCATCATCCATCCGGTGTTCAGCTACTGTGGCCGCATCACGATCTCGTTCACGTCCGACCGCTCCATCATGCCGGATCCGGAATTCTACGCCGAGTGTCTCCAGGAATCGTTCGAAGAACTGAAGGCGGCGGCGGCGAAAAAGCCGATGCCCGCGCCGAAGGTCGAACCCGTTCCGGAAACGCCCGCCGTCGTCGCCGTGGCAACGTCGAAGAAAAAACGCCGCCCGACGAAACGCAAACCCAAGCTGACCATCGTGTCGGCGGCCGAGTAACAAGCGAAAGCGCAATGCCCCAGGTCAAAGCCAACAACCTGACGATCGAGTACGAGGACATCGGCCCCAAGGACGGGCCGGTGCTTCTCTTGATCATGGGCCTTGCCGCACAGATGACGTTCTGGCCGGACGCGATGCTGAAGGCGTTCACCGACGCGGGCTTCCGCGTCGTGCGCTTCGACAACCGCGACATCGGCCTGACCTCCAAACTCCACGGCAAGCGCGCGCCGAATCCGATCGCACAGGCCGCGGCCACCTTCATCGGCCTCGGCGGTTCGATGGCGCCGTACAAACTTCACGACATGGTCGAAGACACCGTCGGCCTTATGGACGCACTGAAGATCAAGCGCGCGCACATCGTGGGCGTCTCGATGGGCGGCATGATCGGTCAGCTGATGACCGCATTGCATCAGGATCGCGTCGCCTCGCTGACCTCGATCATGTCCGGCACGCTGAACCCGCGCCTGCCCGGTCCGTCGAGGAAAGTCACCGTGCCGCTGTTCCTCAGCCGCCCGAAGGGCAAATCGCGCGACGCGCTCATCGACCGCACCATGGAACTGTTCAGCCTGATCCGCACCGAAGGTGACGACAGCGGCGAGTTCCGCGCCAAAATCGAACAAGGTTTCGACCGCAGTTACTATCCGAGCGGTGTGCGGCGTCAGTTGGCCGCAATCATTGCGACCGGCGACCTGCGTCCCCATATCCGCAAAATCACGGCGCCGACGCTGATCATTCACGGATCGAAAGATCCGCTGGCGCCGCTCGAAGCCGGCAAAGACTCCGCGCGCAACATTCCCAACGCGCGCCTCGAAATCATTGAAGGCATGGCGCACGACCTGCCGAAGAAGTTTCTGCCGCGTCTCTCAGCGCTGATCGTCGATCACGCAAGAGCCGCGGAGAAAACCGCCGCCAAACGCGCGGCATAGTTTCAAACCTGAAGACGGAGATTGAAGACAATGGCAAAAGCAAAGAAGACGAACGGTCGGGCCAAGGCCCACCACGCGAAGGCCGAGAAGGTCGAACTGAAGTTCGACACGAACGGCGCCCGCAAGCAGGTCACGCATGCGCTCGCGCGCGTGCAAGACGGCTTCCGTGAAGCCGGCGAAGCGTTCCGCGAAGCGGGCGAAGCCATGGGCGGCGAAAGCCGCAAGGTCGCGCTGACGCTCGTCAACCACGCGCAAGACAACGTCGTCTATTCGTTCGAAGCGCTGCGCGACACGCTTCAGGCCGAAACCTTCGCCGAAGCGGTGAAGATTCAGCAAGCGGCGATGACGGAAATGTTCCGTCGCAACCTGCGCCAGATGCGTGAAGTCGGCCAGATCGTCGGCACCAGCGGCACGAAAGCCCTGAAGCCGATCACGAAGCTCGTCTCGACGCTTCGCAGCGCCGCCTAAAGAACTGGATCTCCGTCCAAGACGATCCCCGCGCGCGAGTCTTTCGCGCGCGGGGACGTTTGGGTTGATCCGCAGTTGCTATGGCCGCGCGCAAAAAGCCGAAGACCGATAAGAAGCCCACGCTCGTCGGCGAGCGTAAATTGGGCCGGGTCCTCATCACCGGCGCGTCTGCCGGCATCGGCGCAGAACTCGCGCGCGAATTCGCCAAGCACGGCCACAGCCTCGTCTTGGTGGCCCGCAGCAAAGACAAACTTACGGCTCTGGCCGGCGAACTAAACGCCGCCCACGACACCGAAGCGCTCGTCATCGTCGAAGACCTCTCGCGCAAAGGCTGCGCGCAAGCGATCGTCGACGAACTCGCCGGCCGCGGCATCGAAATCGACATCCTGGTGAACAACGCAGGCGTCCTCGACGTCGGCCCCTTCGCCGACACCGACACCGACGTCTACGACAACATGGTGGCCCTCAACGTAGCCGCCCTAACATCCCTGACGTCGCTACTCCTGCCGGCGATGGTCGGCCGCAAATTCGGCCGCATCCTGAACGTAGCCAGCCTCGCCGCCTTCCAACCGATCCCCTCGATGGCGGTCTACGCGGCGACAAAGGCCTACGTCCTCTCCCTGACCGAATCCCTCTCCGAAGAACTCCGCGGCACCGGCGTCAAAGTAACAGCCCTCTGCCCCGGCCTAACCGACACCAGCATGGTCACCTCGATCAAAGCAAAATCGGCGACAGCGCAAGCCACGCCGAACATCCTAATCTCCGACCCCAAGACCGTCGCGAAACAAGCCTACGCAGCGACCATGTCGGGCCAAACCATCCTAGTCCCGGGCCTCCCCAACCAAATCGCCGCCGCCTGGGCCCAAGTAACCCCCCGCTGGTTGACGCGCACCGTCACCGGCTTCGCCAGCCGCCAAGCGGACTGGATGAAGAGCAGATAGCTCAGCGTCGCCGCCGTTCTGGCGAGCGGCTGAGGTGAGCGCGAAGCTTCTAAAGGTTCGAGCGGGCCCAATTCACGATGCGCGTCGTGTCCATCGCGCCGGCGGTTTGCGCCGCGAGTTGGCCGTTCTTGAACAGCAGCAACGTCGGAATCCCGCGGATGCCGTAGCGCCGTGAAATTTCGGGCGCTTCGTCGGCGTTCAGCTTGAGCAGTCGGAAGTTCGGCTCAAGCTCTTGCGCCGCGCGCTCAAACATCGGCGCCATGCTTCGGCACGGCCCACACCACGGTGCCCACACGTCGACGAGAACGGGAACGTCGTCACGCTGGCGGTGCAGTTCGAACGTCTGCGACGTGACGGCAACTGGCTTTCCCTCAAACAAATTCGCCTTGCACTTGCCGCAATGCGCGGCGTCCGCCGGTCGTTCCCTCGCCACGCGGTTCACGGTGTTGCAGCCGGGACAAACAATGTGCAGCGCTTCGGTCATAAGTCTCACTCACCACGCCCTAGCGAAAAATACCCTGACATATCTCAATAAGGGCGCACCAATCTCGCAGGACATATCCCCCTTTCGCCGAGAATCCGCCCTGCTTCCGCCGCGAACGCGAGACAGTATGAGTTCGCTGCCGGAGCGGCTAGTTCATGTTCATCTCCCGCCAAACCCTTGCCGCCGCGCTCGCGTTGGGCTCTGCGATGACGCAGACTGATGCCGCCGAGTGGAAAACGCATACCTACGACGCCGACGGCTTCACCGCCGATTTCTCGGGTGAGATCGACGTCGATCAGATGGAGGCGAGGAACGCGACGCCCCAACGCCTGGTCGGCTCGACCAGCTACACCCAGATGAGCGATGACCGCAGCGTCGGCTTTATCGTGGCCGCAAACCATTTCGCCGACGGTGAGGCCATCAACGTCAGCGCCGTCGCGCGCCGCACGATGAAGAGCTACGCCTGCAAGGACATCGTCCACGACGCCCGCATCGACGTCGGCGGCGCAACGGCCCGCGAGATGCGCGCCACCGGTTGCTTCAAGGGCACCAAAGTCGGCGCGCGCTTTTTCAAGCGCGATCAGTGGCTCTATCAAGTCGTGTACCTGATCCAGAAGGAGCAGGACCGCGCAGACGCCGAACACTTCCTCGCATCGTTCAAGCTCGTGCCGGTGGCGGCGAAGGGCAACGGCGGCTAACGCGCCGGCCTATCGGAGGCTGCCGGGTGCGCTTATAGTGAGCGAGTCTTTTGCCGGAGAAGCCATGCGCACCCTTGCACTCATCGCCTCGGTTGTTGCCGCACTCGCTACAGCGCACGCCGCCACGTGGCAAACACACAGCTACGAAACCGATGGCTTCGCGGTCGACTTCTCGGGCACGGTGTCGGTGAAACCGATTGACCTCGACGCCGACACGATGAACAGCCTGACGCGCTCCACGAGCTACATGCAGGAAAGCGGCGACACCTACGTCTACTTGGTCGGCGCATCCCTATTGAAGGACGCTAGTGCGTTCAATTTCGACGCCGGCGTGAAAGGCACGATCGACACTTACAAATGCGCGAAGATCGAAAGCGACACGTCTGCAAAGCAGGGCGATGGCCAATCGCGTGACATCCAAGGCTCGAATTGCGGCGGCGATATCAAGGTCGGCGCCAGATTTGTTCAGCGGGGCCGCTGGTTCTATCAAGTCGTCTACCTCATCGCGCCCGCCGCCGATGCCGCCGACGCGGCGCACTTCCTCGCCTCGTTCAAACTCGTCCCGGTGAAATAACCGCTCAAGCGATCGCGACGATATCGACCTCGCCCCCGGCGACGCGCACCGCATCGCCGACCGCGCGTCCCATCAACGCCTGCGCCATCGGCGAAACATAGGACAGCGTCCCCGCCGCTGGATCGGCTTCGTCCATACCGACGATGCGGAATGTCTGCTCGCGCTCGTCGTCGCGCGCGATGGTCACGCGCGCGCCGAAGCGCACCTGTGTGTGATCCGCGGGCGGCGGCACCAATTGCGCACTCGCGCGGCGATGAGCCCAATAGCGAACGTCGCGCGCCGCACGCGCGACGGCAGCGCGGTCCTCCACGGCCTGCGCCTCGCTCAACGCCGTCGACGCTTGCGCCAACATCTGCTCGATGCGCACGAGCCCTTCCGCTGTCACCAGGTTCGGCTGAGACGGAATCTCGCGGTCGGGCAATGCGTCGCCCGCACCGTCATCGTCTTTGATGAAGGCTTTGTTCATCCGCCCATATTAGGGCGCGGGGGCGAGGCTGCCCAGAAATCCGTCGGCGCGGCTGCCGAATCCGGGTCCGCCCCGACAGCCGATCGAGCCGGCGCCGAAGCGATAGACCCGCCCGCGAAAGACCGTGCAGGCCATCACTGACGGCGGCCTCGCGTTGCGGCAACCCTGGTACCAACTCACCATGTGGATCTCGAACCCGTCACGTACCAGCGTTCGGAATTTGCGGTCGCGTCCCTCTTTGTTTGTCGCCTCGTCAAGCTTGGCCACGGAACACGCGCTGACAGGTCCGTCCTTGATGGTGACCAGCATGACGACGTCGTCGTCGTCGCCGCCGCGGTGCTTGCGCACCGTGAAGAGGCCGTTGTTGCCGTCGACCGCGTACATCGACGCATCGAAGGTAAAGTCCCCGAACCGCCCGAGTTGAGCCGGCGTTTCGGGCGCAGGCGCCGCCGCAAGCAGCGGCAAAACCAGGATCAGCATCATCGGGAACCGCATCATGGCCCCATAATGACCGCGCCATCGTGGTCAAATTGCGACATGCGCAGGCGTCTTCCTGGGGTAGCCTCCGTTCGAACGGCCGCGAGGGGCGGGACGCGAAGTGCATAGGGTCATCCGGGCGGCGATTGCGGTCTTGGCGGCGCTGCCGTTGATCGGCTGCGTCACGCCGAAGGATTTCGACACCGGCGGCTCCATCCGCGCCATGAAAGCAACCGCCGTCGAACTTAGCGTCCCGCAAACTGTCCAATTCGTCACCACCCGCTGCAACGACAAGCTCGAAGGCGCGGCGCCCGACTCCGCCGACGACCTGTACGAAAAACGCTGCTGGGACGTGACGCTGAAGCAAGACGAAGTCAGGCGCCTGACCTTCGGCATCGCGGAAGGCGCGGGCGTCACCTGCGGCACGGTCGAGGTCAACGTCGAACCGCTCGACGCCAAACCCGAAGCGGTGACGAAGATCGAGAACGCGCCGGTCAGCTACGACTGCACCGACAACTTCACCAAGCTGCGCGACGCGGTCCTCGCCACGCCGTGTCGCTGCGCGCTGATCTTCGTCCACGGCTACAACACGACCTTCGCGTTCGGCGCCAAGCGCATGGCGCAACTGCAAGCCGACCTGAAATACGAAGGCCTGCCCATCCTCTTCTCATTCGGCGCCGCCGGCCGCCTCGACGACTACATCAACGACACCGAAGCCGGCGAACTCGCTGCCCCCGCGCTCAACCAACTGATGATGGCCCTGGTAAACGCCGGCGCGACCGTCGACGTCATCGCTCACAGTATGGGCTCGCGCATCGCGCTGCGCGCCATGAACGACACCAACGCACCCAAGGTGCGCTACGTGATCCTGGCCGCACCCGATATCGACCCGGCGGCATTCCTGCGTCTCACGGAGAAGGCCCTGCCCCGCACGCAGCGTCTCACAATCTACACCTCGAAGTTCGACGTCGCGATGTCGGCCTCGGCCGCTTACCACAACGGCCGCTCGCGGGTCGGCGAAGGCATCAATGCCAAGGTCGCCGACAAACTCGCCGGCGCCGAAATCGTCGACGCCACGCAGCGCGCGACGGACCCGTACGCGCATTCCTATTTCGCCGAGTCGCGCGTCATGCTTGACGACATGCGCGCCATCCTCGCAGGCAAATCCGCGCAGGACCGCAAACCGCTGATCTGCAACGCGGCCGGCCCGAAATCCGTCGTCGCCTGCACCATGCCCTGCCCCGAAGGTGCGAAGTGCGGCCCCAACTGGTACGCCCGCTTCGTCCACTGGCTGCTCGATTGAAATGCAGCGCGCGCTCCGCATCCTCCTGATCGTCGCCTTCGCGCTCGCCGGCGCATTCGCGGCCGGCGTCATCTGGTATCACGCGCCCGCCAGCAAAGTGATCAACGGCGTCCTCGCCCTCGCATGGGTAGCCTTCGCGATGACCTGCGTCGTGGCCTACGCGCGCCGCAACGATGGCCGCGCCCTCGCCGCTCTCGCCCTTCCCTTCGCCGCGATCCTCACCTGGTTCATCCTCATCGCACCATCGAACGACCGCGTCTGGTCGCCGGAGATGGCGCAGCTCCTCACCTACACCCGCGACGGCGACACGATCACGGTGAAGAACGTCCGCAACTTCAACTGGACCGGCCCCGACAAAGCCGACGAGAAATGGGAAACGCGCACCTACGCGCTCAGCGACCTCAAATCCGTCGACGTCCTGTCGCTCTATTGGAAAGGCCCGCGCATCGCGCACACCTATTTCAGCTTCGTCTGGGCCAACGGCGAGGCGCTCTCCCTCTCCGTCGAAATCCGCAAAGAGGTCGACGAGACTTACTCCCCCGTCGCCGGCTTCTTCAAAGCCTACGAACTGTCGATCCTGGCCGGCGACGAACGCGACTTCTACGGCTGGCGCATCCACTTCCCGACGGAAGACCTGCAACGCTTCCGGACCCGCGCCACGACGCAAGAGGCCGGCAAGCTGCTGATCACCTTGCTCGAAGCGGCGAACGACCTCGCGGCCAAGCCTGAGTTCTACAACACGCTCACCGAGAACTGCACGACCGAGGTCTGGATGCTCACCGGCGCCCTCGACCTCGGCGAACCGCTCGACTGGCGCATGTTCGCCTCCGGCTACCTCCCCGACTTCCTCTATGACCTGAAAGTCCTGGACACCTCACGCCCGCTCGCCGACCTGCGGGAACAGGCCCACGCGATGCCCGCCGTGCGTAAGGCGATGGCGGAAGGCTTGATCGGCCCGGCGTTCTCAAACGCCATTCGCACCGGCGCCCCATAGGTATTTGGCTCACCCGCGCCGGTTAAGGCGCCTTTGCCGTATTGTAAACCATTAGAGGCAGACTGATCCTCTTGCGCGCGGCATCGCCGTCGCGCTGGGAGCACTGTCGTGGACTTAGCTGTCGCCCTTCTCTATTGGGTCATCGTCGCCCTGTGGCTGGCGGTGCTGGTGACGCTCGTCGTCTTCGTCATGCGCACGCGCAACGTCGCGCACACCATGGGCTTGTTGCTCCTGGTGCTGGGCATCGACACCGTGCGCAACATCGTCGAGAACATCTACTTCGGCATCTATTGGGGCGCGGTCTTGGGATTGTTCCCGGCCAGCTACGCCGCCCCGCTCGAAGTCTGGTACGCCGTCGCCATCCCGAAAGTCATCAACCTGATCGCCGGCAGCATGGTGCTGGGCATCCTCTTGCTGCGCTGGCTGCCCGCCGCGATGCGCGACCGCACGCGGATGCAAAAGCGCATCCAAGATGCCGAACGCCAAAAGCACGCGCTGACCAGCGCTCTCGACGAATCCGAAATCGCCGTTCTCCTGCTCGACCCGTCCGATCCCGGCCGCCGCATCGTCTTCGCCAACAAAGCCTACACCACGCTGACCGGCGACGCGCTCGACGGCACCCTCGGCAACCCCTGGGACATCCACCTCACCGCGAACGCCGGCGCAGACGACATCGCCGCCCGCGCGGCGATTAAAACGGCCATCGCCGAAACGCGCGCCTTCACGACCCAGCTCACGCTCGCCCGCACCGGCGGGGGCAGCAAGCGCTGCGAAGTCTACGTCGCCCCGCTCAAGATCCAAGGCGCGCCCGCCCTCGTCGCCGTCACCTTCCGCACCGCCCACGGGATCGAAGCGAGCGCACAACTCGCGCACGCCGAACGCATGCAGCAACTCGGCCTCGTCGCCAGCGGCGTCGTGCACGACTTCAACAACATGCTGACCGTCATGGTCGGCAACCTCGAGATCCTGAACCACAGCATGGCGGCGGGCAGCGCTGAGCGCTCGGCCCTCGACATGGCCGTTACCGCGACGATGCGCTCATCGGATCTCGCGCATCACTTCCTCGACTACTCGCGCCAGCGCGCGAAAGGCGTCGAGACGCTCGACATCAACGACATCGTGCGCCACGCCATCCCGCTGCTCGTCAACGCCGTCGGCAAACACGTGACCCTGGAGACAGCGCTCAGCAGCGAACCCGCCCTCGTTGCGCTCGATCGCGTGATGTTCGAAAACGCGCTGATGAACCTAAGCCTCAACGCCGGCGACGCGATGCCCAGCGGCGGCACGCTCACAATCTCGACCGCCGTGGAACAGAGCGCCGTCATCGTCACTGTCGCCGACACCGGTCACGGCATGACGCAAGACGTCGCCGACCGCGTCTTCGAACCGTTCTTCACGACCAAGGAAGGCAAGGGCACCGGCATGGGTCTGCCGTCGGTGCAGCACTTCGTCCAAGGCGCCAACGGAACGATCGCGGTGAGGAGCGCCCCGGGCGCCGGCACGACGATCACCATGCGCTTCCCGGCCGTCGCTGCAGCGCAACGACGGCCCGCACGAGTCGCGTAGCTTCAGAAGAAACTGTCCCCGCAAACACGGCGGGGTTGCACCTAAATCACGCAAAAGCGGGGCCGAATCGCGGAAATCCCCACCCGCCACGCGCAGCGTGCCGTGTCCCTCTATTGTAACGCGCAAGGATGGGTTACAGGTCCGTAATCTGAGAACCCATGCGTATTCGTGAGAACTACTGAGAGTTGGGGAGTGACTGGATGCTTTTCTACCCGCAAGAGCGGCTTGCGCTATTCATCGACGGTGCAAATCTTTACTCCGCGGCCCGCGCTTTGGGCTTCGACATCGACTACAAAAAACTTCTGACCGAATTTTCGAAGAAAGGCATCCTGGTCCGCGCGTACTATTACACAGCGTTGCTTGAGGATCGCGAATTCTCCCCGCTCCGTCCCTTGGTCGATTGGCTCGATTACAACGGCTATACGCTCGTCACCAAAAGCGTCCGCGAGTTCACGGACGCCGCCGGACGGCGTAAGATCAAAGGCAACATGGACATCGAAATCTCCGTCGACATGATGGAACTGGCGCCCTCGGTCGACCACATCGTCCTCTTCTCCGGCGACGGCGACTTCCGCCGCCTCGTCGAATCGGTGCAACGCCGCGGCCGCCGCGTCAGCGTCGTCTCAAGCCTGCGCACGCAGCCCGCGATGGTGTCCGACGATCTGCGCCGCCAAGCCGACCACTTCATCGAACTCGTCGACCTCCAACCGCTGATCGCGCGCGAAGGCGTCAGCCCGCGCCAAAGCAATCACGAGCGCCCCGAACGCGCGCCGCCGCAAAACTACATCCCCCAACCCGTCAGCCTCGACGGCGGCGATTGATGCGATGAAAGCGCCGCGCAGCGTCCAAGCCGCGGCGCTCGGCGCGAGCGAAGAACCGCCGCGCGACTGCCCACTCTGTCCCCGCCTCGCCGCCTACCGCGCCGAGAACAGGCAAAAGCACCCGGACTGGTTCAACGCGCCGGTCCCAAACTTCGGCCCACCGACCGCGCGCCTCCTGATCGTGGGCCTCGCCCCCGGCGTCAGCGGCGCCAACCGCACCGGCCGCCCTTTCACCGGCGACTTCGCCGGCGAACTGCTCTACGGCACGCTCCTGAAATTCGGTTTCGCCAAGGGCAAATACGAAGCCCGCCCCGACGACGGCCTGACGCTGATCGACGCGCGCATCGCCAACGCCGTCCGTTGCGTCCCACCCGAAAACAAACCGACGCCCGAAGAAGCAACAATCTGCCGCGTCTTCCTCCGCGCCACACTCGAAAACATGAGAAACCTGAAGGCGATCGTAGCCCTGGGCCGCATTGCCCACGACGCCACCCTGCGCGCCTTCGAACGCAAACTCGCGGCCCACACCTTCGCCCACGCCGCCACCCACGACCTGGGCCGCGTCACGATGATCGATAGCTTCCACTGCTCGCGCTACAACACCAACACCGGCAAACTCACGACACCGATGTTCGAAGCGGTCTTCGCCGAAGCGCGCCGTCTACTGAGCTAAGCTTCCTCTCGGATCAGCGAAGTGCGCACGACGAACGTCGCCACGCCGTCAATGCTCTCCACGCTCCAGGGATTCGTGTTCACGCGTGCCAGGGCTTGTCCGTTCTCGTCAACCCACGAGCTCTCAACCTCGCACGCGATAACGCCCGGCCGAGGATAGGCGGTATTCCGGAAGAGATGATCGCTGGAAACGACCGCCGTCTTCTCGACAAACCGATGCACTTTCCCATCCGCGTCGACCAACTCGCACTCGACGACACCCGGCTGCGGCTCATCATCGATGAAGCGCACAATCGCGATGCTGAGCAGCCTCACTGCACTTGAACACCGGTTAGCGGCTCTTCCAACATCTGCCGCACACGCGCACGGAAGCCACGGCTCACCCTGAGCTCACGCCCATCCGTCAACCGCACGACGGCGTCGCCGTTCAACAACGGTGAGAGTTCACGAACGCGATCGACGGCAACGATCGTCCGCCGGTGGATGCGCACGAACCGCGCCGGATCGAGCTTCGCCTCGAACGCCACCGACGTCTCGCGGATCAAATGGGTCGCCACCCCCGCGTGCAGCGCCAAGTAATTCCCCTGCGTCTCGATCCAATCGACGGTCTCGATCGGCACCGGCGCCACGCGACCACGCACACCGACTTGAACCACGCGCAAAAACCCGGGCTCGGACGCCGGTTCGACACGCGCGAACGGCAACGCATGCGCAATCCCCGCAAACGCCGCGAGCGTGAACGACAACAGCAGCCAGTTCGCCGCCAGGTGCAGAGGCAACGCCACAGCGAACGGACGCGTGTCGCCGATGCCGAACAACGGCGCGAGCAGGCACGACGCCAAGATCAGCCCAAACGCGAGCGCCACGCTGCTCGCCGCATGAAAGCCTGCGTGCCGGACAGCCAACACGCCCGCGACCCGAAACCGCCGCACCATCATGAACACGAGCGGCGCCGCCGACGCGCCCAGCAGGCTCGCCATCGTCAAGCGCAACACCTCCGCGCTCCAAACCGGCGAGATCAAATCGCCCGGATCGAGCGCAGCCAAGAACACGAACCAATACGAAAACCCGACGGCCGCCTGCCGCGCCATCGGATCGGCACGCTGCCAGAGCGCGCGTGTTTGATCAAAGCTCATGGCGCAAATCTGCGGCGAACGGCCCGCCGCTGTCCAGCACATCGCCCCTTTGTGATGAAGCGGTGTTCGCGCGTGATCAACCGCACCAGCCTTCCGTACCGCTTTGCACAGCCCTACCCCAGATTGACGCCAGCACGAAAGGGAGCGCCCGAATGACCCCCGCCAAACTGATCGCCGCCGCGATGCTGTTCGCCTCGATCGCCGCCGCCCACGCCGCCGACACCGAGAGCGGCCGCGTCGAAGGCCTCCGCGAACAAGGCCTCACCGTCTACAAGGCCATCCCGTTCGCCGCGCCGCCGACAGGCGACCTGCGCTGGAAGCCACCTCAGCCCGTCCAACCCTGGACCGGCACGCGCCCCGCGAAAACCTTCGGCCCGGCCTGCATGCAAACCGGCGTCTCGATGCCCGGCGAAACGCCGCCGGCGACCAGCGAAGACTGCCTCACCCTCAACATCTGGACTCCTGCCGAAGCCCCATCGCGCGCGCCCGTCCTCGTGTGGATCTACGGCGGCGGCTTCGCCAACGGCTCGGCATCGATGCCGCTCTACTGGGGCGACCGCCTCGCCAAGCGCGGCATCGTCGTCGTCACCGTCGCCTACCGCGTCGGCGCGCTGGGCTTCCTCGCCCACCCAGAACTCACGCGCGAGCAACCCAACCACACCTCCGGCAACTACGGCCTGATGGACCAGATCGCGGCGCTCGAATGGGTGAAGCGCAACATCGCCTCCTTCGGCGGCGACCCAAACCGCGTCACCATCGCCGGCCAATCCGCAGGCGCCATGTCGGTGAGCATCCTCATGGCCTCACCCCGCGCGAAAGGTCTGTTCCACCGCGCCATCGGTCAAAGCGGCGGCTTCTTCGAACCCGTCCAACTCGCGCCGAGCTATCTCCTCGCCAACGCCGAACGCGACGGCGAGGCCTTCGCCAAATCTCTCGGCGCGCCGACGCTCGCAGCCCTGCGCAAACTTCCCGCCGCCGCGATCTTGAAAGGTGACCTGCCGTCCGGCGCGCACCCGGTGATCGAACCCAACATCCTCCCGGCCACACCGTTTGATCTCTTCGCCAGAGGCGGTCAAAGCGACGTCCCCATCCTGATCGGCATCAACGCGCAAGAAGCCCGCTCGCTCACCGACGTCCGCGACGTCACCGCCGCAAACTTCGTCGCCGGTATCGAAAAGCGCTGGGGCCAACTCCCGCCGCCGCTCATCGCCGCCTATCCCTTCAAGACGGACGAAGAAGCAAAACAAGCCCGCATCGACTTCGAAACCGACCTGCGCTTCGGTTGGGACATGTGGGCCTGGGCCCGCCTGCAAACGGCCACCGGCAAAGGGCCCGTCTTCGCCTACCGCTTCGACCGCGCGCCGCCCTTTCCGCCGAACGGTCCCCACGCCGGATGGGACGCGGGCCACTTCGCCGAACTCTGGTACATGTTCGACCACCAAACCCAAGAACGTTGGCCGTGGACCGAAGACGACCGCAAACTCGCCGATGCCATGGCCGCCTACTGGACCAACTTCGTGAAGACCGGCGATCCGAACACCAGCGCGCTTCCCGCGTGGCCGCGCTTCACCACCGACGACGGCCCTGTCCTGATCCTCAACACGCCCATCGCACCAGGACAAGTCGCGCGCCTGCCGAACCTCCAAGTCTTCGACGACGTCTACGCGCAGGTCCGCGGCACGCCCTTCCCGGCAAAGCGCTGACGCGTACGAACTGGCAGACCGCCGCACCGATGCGCTAACGTCGCGTTAGCCGACGCACAGGAGCGGCGCCGATATATTGGAGCTCGCCTTTGACGGCTGACCAAGCGCGTCTCGCCACGCAGACAGTGCTCCTGACCATCGTTGCCATGCTGGCGTTCGCGGCAAATTCTTTGCTATGCCGCCTCGCCATCGGCCACCATCTGATCGACGCCGCTAGCTTCACCGCGATCCGCGTGCTTGCCGGCGCAGCGACCTTGAGCGCGATCCTCGCCTGGCGCGGCCGCCTGATCGCCGCGCGCACGAACGATTGGCGTCCCGCCGCCGCGCTCTTCACCTACATGGTGTTCTTCTCGTTCGCGTATCTCTCGCTCAGTGCCGGCACCGGCGCGCTCATCCTCTTCGGCGCGGTGCAGCTCACCATGTTCGCCGTCGCGCTGCGGTCAGGCGAACGCTTCGCGCCCATCGCCTGGATCGGCCTCGCAATCGCGATCGCCGGCCTCATCTACCTCGTCTCGCCGGGCCTCAGCGCCCCCGACGCACTCGGCGCGTTGCTGATGGCCGTCGCCGGCATCGCGTGGGGCGTCTATTCCCTCCTGGGCCGCAGCGCCCGCGACCCGCTCGAAGCGACCGCATGGGCATTCCTCTACGCGCTGATACCCACGCTCGTCGTCAGCATCGCGGTCGATGTCACCTCCGGCGCGGTCCTAACGCCGAACGGCGTAGCGCTCGCGATTGCATCAGGCGCCGTGGCCTCCGGCTGCGGCTACGTCATCTGGTACGCAGCCCTACGCGGCCTCACCGCCACCCGCGCCGCAACGGTACAACTCTCCGTCCCCGCCATTGCAGCCTTAGGCGGCGTCCTCATCATCGGCGAAGATCTGACAACGCGCCTGATCCTCGCCTCACTCGCCACCCTCGGCGGCATCGCAATCGTGCTGACCCAACGCGCCAAGCGCTAACGCCAGAATCTTGGCCGTCTCACCGCCCACGCCGCGATCTTCTCGCGCGTTGGCGCGGTTCAAGATCAGCTTCACCACGAAGCCTCAAAGCACTCCAAGGTTCACGAAGGCTTAGTGAACCTTCGTGTTCTTTGAGGCTTCGTGGTGAAGCTGAATCCCCATCGCGCTATCGCGCGAAAGGAATAGACGGCCTAAGGCGCAGGCGCCAGCACGTCCGCCACGACCTTGCCATCGACCGGATTGCCCGGCTGCAGCCCCAGCAGCGACATCGTCGTCGGATGCACGTCGATCATATCCAGCCGCGGGATCTCCCGGCCCCGCGCAACGCCCGCGCCCCACGCATAGAAGATGCCGTGCATCTCTTCGATCGCCGGATCATACCCGTGCGACGCCGCCAGCCCGCCGAAATCCGGCGTGAAGATGTCGGACCAAAACCACGTCACGCCCATCAGATGCGCGTACCACGGCAAACTGTCGGGCGGCGCGACGTAGTACGGCGGCTTCACCGCCAGCATCAAATCACCGACCCGCGGCCCCGTACCCAGATGAGCATACGGCGGATGCTTGCCCGTGCGATGGACTGTGAACGCATGCGCATAAGGCGCGAGCACTTTCTCAACGCGCTCAACGCTCTCATCCTTGTCGAGATAGAGATAGGCGCTGCCGCCGTCGCCCGCCGCGCGCGCCTTGATCCAATGCCGGTTCATGATGCGGCCGAGATTGACGACCTGCTCGACCTTCATCATCCCGTGATCCGTACCGACGATCAGCGTCCCCTCGCGATCCGCAGGCAGCGCCTTGATCCCCGCCATCAGCTTGCCGACGATGGCATCCGCCTTGCGCACCTCAGCCAGCGTCTGCGGCGCCGTCACGCCGTTCACATGCGCCTCATGATCGGGCCCACGAAAATAGAGCGAAATCAAGCCCGGCCGCTTCGCATCCGTGCTCGCTAACAGCTTCAACGCGCGCGCCAACATCTCGTCGTCGGACGGTAACTCGGGCCACGGCTTGATCTCATTGGCGGCGCTCGCCAGCGCGCCCTTGCAGCGCGACGCGCGATTCCAAAAATTGAACGCCGCCGCGCGCACGCCCTGCCGCTCCGCCGCCTGCCAAACCGACTCGCACCCCGTCATCCAATCCGCATCGGCGTCTTCACCAGGCACGCCACGCTTCGGATCGATGAACGCGTTCTGCACGACGCCATGATGCTCGGGCCAACAGCCGGTGGTGAAACTCGTATGATTGGGCAGCGACATGGTCGGGTACACAGGCACCAGATGCCGCGACCAAACCCCGTCCCTCTTCATGACGTCGAGGTTCGGCGTCTTCGTCGCATCCGCCATTGCGGGCGAAAACCCGTCGAACATCACGAACACCACCGTCCGCTCGGCGGACGAAGCAACGCCGGCAAGCGCCGCCCACATAACAAACGCGATAACCAACCGACCCATGGCTCATCTCCCCGAACCGTTAGCCGGGCGCATCCCTTCCAGAACCGGGCCGGCAAAGCAATTGCGCCAATTGGTTTCGTACCCGACACCTCGCCGCTATGCCGGGACACCGTTGCAGCCGCGCTGAAAGCCGCCCATGTCCGCCACCTGGAAGGCGCGACGGCGGCGCCTGCCACCATCGTCACCATCGTCTGGGCATCATGGCAGTGCCTCAATGGGCGGCGGTCAAAGTTCAGGTGGAATAAGTTACCTGCTCTTAGCGCCGCGGCGGGCGTCGGGTACCAGGCCCGCGGCGAAGATGCGCACGAATTGAGCGACTTTTTCGCGCGCTGCGGCCTCGGAGATTTCCTCCGCGATCAAACCCGGCAGGCACCGGACTATGATGTCGGCCGCGACCGACGCCTCAATCTTCGTCTTCCCGGCACTTGCAATGATTCTGGCCAGCAGTTTGGAGAACTCGGCCTCGGTGCTTGCGCCGGCGGCGCCGCAGATCTCGTTCTTGGCATCGATCAGGTCGCGTCCGTGCGCCGAAAGCTGCAACGCTTCGAATGCCCAGCCGACGCGTGCAGCGACGACCGCCTGCAGGCGGATGACATAGTCGCCTTCGGTCTTGGCCGCCTCGACCACGGCGCGGCGCACGCCCTGGTTCACGCGGATGCTAAGCGCGCGGAAGGCGTCTTCGCGGCTCTTGTAGTGTTTGTAGAGGATCGTACGCGAAAGGCCTGCTTCTTCCGCGATGTCGGTCATGCTGGCGCGCGCATAGCCGTAGCGCGCAAAGCAGCGCAGCGCCGCGTTGAGCAGGCGCGCCTCGGTGTTGGTTTCACTCAGGCCCGGAATCGTCCACATGGTCATCAGTTGACACTTTAGGCCAAAAGTGTAAAGAGTGAACAAATGAGACCATTTATGTAAACTTCGTAAAGAGGGCGCGATGGGCGAGGGACAGGTTTTGCGGACGCGGCGCGAGCGCGGGGTTCTCTGGGTTGCGATTGACAATCCGCCGCTCAATCTTCTGGACCTGAAGCTGTCAACCGCGCTCGATGCGCTGTCGCGGCAGATCGAAGCTGACGGCGAAATCAAGGTCGTCGTGTTCGAAAGCGCGCTGAAGGACTATTTCCTGTCGCATGCCGATATGCACCTTCTTCAACAGGCGCGCGACGCCGGCTTCTACGCGGATCTGTCGCAACTCAGCCTCTATCAGCAGATGTTGGAGCGCTTTCGCACGATGCCGAAGGTCTGTATCGCGAAGGTCGACGGCCGTGCGCGCGGCGGCGGTGCGGAGTTCACGCTGGCGCTCGACATGGTGTTCGTTTCACCCAACGCGCGGTTTTCGCAGATGGAGGTTTTGCTCGGGATCAATCCCGGCGGCGGCGGCGCGCAATATCTCGCGCGAAAGGCCGGCCGGTCGCGCGCGTTGGAGGTTTGTCTCGGCGGCGCCGATGTGACGGGTGCGGATGCCGCGGCCTTTGGTTTCGCGAACCGCGTGCTGCCCGCCCACGCGCTCGGTCGCTTTGTCGACGATCTTGCGTTGCGCATTGCGTCGCTGCCGGCGGAGGCGGTGGCGCTCAACAAGGCCAACATCGTCGCGGCTGAGAGCGGCGTGACGGAAGGATTGCTCGACGCTCATCGGACATTCGCGAAACTTGTCGCGTCGGCGGCGTTCGATCGGCGTGTCGCCGCCTTTCTGGCGGCGGGCGGTCAGACGGCAAAGGGCGAGCAAGGCGATCCCGCAGCATTGACGCCGCGCCTTTCGGGATAGGGCTCTGGTACATTTTGAGCCCATCTGACAGTTGAGGTAGGATCGCCTTTCGAGCAGGCGGTGGGGACGATGCGCGCATTTCTGATCAGTCTGATCTTCGTCTGTTTGGCGTGTTCGGGCGCGCGTGCGCAGGACAAGAAGTCCGATGAGGTGGTAGTCTGGTTCAATTCGCATGTGTGCCAGGACAAACTTGAACCTGGCACGCCCGGCTCCACGCCTGAACTTGCGATTGCCGTGGACGACTTCACCGAACTGCATTTCGACGCGGCCAGCGCGAAAGATCAGCCGGCGGGCGAGCCCGCCAAACAGTCCAAGTATGAATGCAAATGGGTGGCGCTGACCGGATTCCCTGTCTGGACAGACTACTATCACTACCGCGCAAGTCTCTACGAGCGCGGCTGGGAAACGTATAGATCCCCGACCGTCAGATACATCGTCGAAAGATTTTCGGACAAGTCCACCCGGCGCGCCGATTTCATCCATCGGCATGTGACATTGGTCGGACGTTTTTACGATTTGTGTGCGGCGGCGACGCGTGCACAGCAAGCCTCGGACAAGAAGTGGTTGATGTTGTTTGGGCCGTGCCACTATGGCGAGAACAACGGGATGATGTTGACCGATGTGTCGGTCAAGCAAGTTCTCGATAATGAACCGCGATATCTGCTTGGAGACGGCAATCGCAATCTCATCAACGACCTACCTCCGGTCGATGGAGCGGATTTGGCGCCCCTTGAGAATCGCGTGCGCGATTGGGCTGTGTCACTGAAGAAAGGACTGCCGGCGCACGCGAACGAGACCGTGGCCGCCAATCCGTCCTTCACGAAAGCTAAAAAGAACGACATCCGCGATTACAAGAAAAGCCTGGTCGACGTCGACGGATACGCAGCCTACCTCTTCAACAAAGAGGCGTTTCGCCGAGTTGATCCGCAGAGCGCACAGGTCGCCGTGTTCTGGAGCGGGCCGGATCAAGCCGACAAGAAAAACGAAGCCTGGGGCTGCATCTGCTTGCGCGCACAATGCGCGGACCGATGGCCGCTGTTGTCAGGCGACGCGGACAAGTTTCTCGGCGATGCAGCTTGCACCCGTCTTGCCCGCACGGACAACTCGGCACGATGGTATTGGGACTGATGTCTTCTTCGGCAACGCGCAGCGGTGCGCGGTGACAAGGCGTCGCGCTGCGTTGAACCACGGATCGTCAGTGTCCATGTCCAACGCTTCGCGCCGCTCACGCCGCGCGCTGCGACTTGAAAACCGAATTTGAAAATCCGCCCGCGCGACCCGTCACATGTGGCGGCAGCGTGACGGCAATGTGACGGCAGAAACGGCAGTTGTCCGCCGATGTGACGGTGTGATGGCAAAGATTGCGTGCGTTTTTCGCATGTGGTCCAGCGCCGAACGCAATCTAGCTGTAGCGTTCTTCCGTCCACGGATCGCCGACGTTGTGATAGCCGCGCACTTCCCAAAAGCCCGGCTGGTCGTCGCGCCGAAACTCGATGCGCTTCACCCACTTGGCGCTCTTCCAAAAATAGAAGCGCGGAATGACGATCCGGACCGGCCCGCCATGCTCGCGGGCCAAGGGCTGGCCTTCCCAAGCATGCGCAATCATCACGTCGTCGGCCGCGAACACGTCGAACGCCACGTTCGTCGTGTACCCGTCATGCGAATGAAACACGACATGCGCGGCCTCGACCTTCGGCCGCACATGCGCAATCAGATCGCGCGCCGCGACGCCCTGCCAATGATTGTCGTACCGGCTCCATTGCGTGACGCAGTGAATGTCCGACACGCTCTCCGTTTGCGGCAATTGCTGAAACGTCGCAAAGGATAGCGTCACCGGGTTCTCGACCAGCCCGTCGACTGTCAGCCGCCACTCGTCCTTGGACACATCCGGCTGCAAACCCAAATCGAGCACGGGCCAGTTGGTGACAAGCTTCTGTCCGGGCGGCAAACGGTTGGCGTGCGTATCGTCCGGCTTGCCGGTGAGAAGACGCCCGGCCTTGGCCCATTTCTGCTTCGTCGCGATGAGCTTGTCTTTGAGCGTACCCTTCTCTTTCTCGTCGCTCACGCGTCAGCCCTTCTGCCTCATCAAGCGGCCCTTCTCGCGGGCCCAATCGCGCGCCTTCTCGGTGTCGCGCTTGTCGTGCAGTTTCTTGCCCTTGGCAAGGCCCAGTTCCACCTTCGCCCGGCCCTTCGCATTGAAGATAATCTTGAGCGGAATCAGCGTCATCCCTTCCCGCTCGATCGCCTGAGATAGCTTCGCGATCTGCCGCTTATGGAGCAGCAACTTCCGGATCCGCCGCGGCTCATGATTGAAGCGGTTGCCCTCGGTATATTCGGGGATATAGGCGTTGATCAAAAAGATCTCGCCGTCCTTCGACTGCGCGTAAGACTCGCCGATCGTCGCCTTGCCCCCGCGCAGCGACTTGATCTCGGTGCCCGTCAACATGACGCCCGCCTCCACCGTCTCCTCGATGAAGTAGTTGTGCCGAGCCTTGCGGTTGTCCGCCGCGATCTTGCCCGCGACGTCCTTATCTTTCTTGGGCGCCATGATGGGTTCAGTTCAACAGACCGGCCTTCGTCATCGCCGCGCGCACCTTCGCCTTCGACGATTCCGACAGCGGCGCCAGAGGCAACCGCACCGTCTCTTCACACTTGCCCAGAAGGCTCGCCGCATACTTCACCGGCGTCGGCGACGTCTCACAGAAGAGCGTATCGTGCAACGGCATCAACCGCTCATGCAGCTCGCGCGCCTTCGCATAATCGCCCTTCGTACAAGCCGCCTGAAACTCGGCGCACAGTCGCGGCGCAATGTTGGCCGTCACGGAGATACAGCCCACGCCGCCATGCGCGTTGAAGCCCAACGCCGTGCCGTCCTCGCCCGACAGCTGCACGAACGTCGCGCCGCACGTCGCCTTCTGTTGCGTCACCCGCGCCATGTTGGCGGTCGCATCCTTCACGCCGACGATGTTCGAAATCTTCGCCAGCCGCCCCATCGTATCCGGCATCATGTCGACCACCGACCGGCCGGGGATGTTGTAGATCACGATCGGCAAACGCGTGGCCTCGGCGATGGCCGCGAAGTGGAGGTAGAGCCCATCCTGAGTCGGCTTGTTGTAATAAGGCGTCACGACAAGCGCGGCATCAGCCCCCAACTTCTGCGCGAGTTGCGTGGTCTCGATAGCATGTGCGGTTGAATTCGACCCCGTGCCGGCGATCACCGGCACCCGCCCCTTGGCGACCTTCACCGCCGCGCCGACGACAGCGGTAAACTCCGCGTCGCTTAAAGTTGGGGATTCTCCCGTGGTTCCGCACGGGACCAGCCCGTTCGTCCCCTCGGCGATCTGCCATTCGACGAAGGTTTCAAAGGCTTTGATATCGACCCGTCCGTCGCGAAACGGCGTGATCAGGGCAGGAATTGAGCCGCGCAAGCGCGCAATGTCGAAGGTCATGGTCGCTGAATTAATCGCTGGTTACCCATGCACAATTAGACCCTTTGGATGCCGCGAAACAAGGCAAGCGATTTAACCCGATCCTTCGCGCCCCCATGTGATAGTTGCGGCTTGGCCCCTTAAGGGCGACCGGCTAAGGTCTTTAACGCCTTGTGTACGAAGCGAATCTTCGGGGAAGCGCGCGTGTCATCCTCTGGTTTTAGAAGTTTGCGCCTGTTCGGCGCTGCGTTGTCGATTTGTGTGTTGGCGGGCAGCCCTGCGCTCGCGCAAACCATGTCGCCCATCTCCGACGACGACAGCGGCCGGCGCGTCCGCCCGCATCAGCAAACGCTGTCGTCAAGCGACGCCGCACTGTTGGAGCGCGCCTTCAGCGCGGCCGACCGCGAACAGTGGGATGTCGCCCGCCAGATCGCGTCGCAAATCTCGAACCCCGCAGCACGCGACGTGGTCTTGTGGCGCGCCTTCACCAAGAAGGACACCGGCGCCGCGTTCAGCGACATCGACCGCTTCCTGACCTCGCACAAAGACTGGCCGAATCAGCGCGGCCTCCAAGCCCGCGCCGAAGAGGCGATGCCCGGCGAAGCCATGCAGCCCGACCAAGTCATCGCCTGGTTTCAGGGCCGCGACCCGGTTTCCGGCGAAGGCATGATGAAACTGGCCGACGCCCACTTCCGCAAAGGCCAAGAGGCGAACGGCAAAACTTGGCTGCGCAAGGGCTGGATCGAAGGCAACTTCACCCCCGATCGCATGTCGCTCTTCGCCGCGCGCTTTGGTTCGCGCCTGACCGCCGACGACCATCAAAAACGCGCCGCGCGCCTCGCCTGGGCCGGTGAATCCAGTCAAGCGAACGCGATGACGAACTGGATCGACGGCAACTACGCCGCCATGATCCAAGCGCGCATCAAACTGCAGCAAGCCGCCCGCGACGCAGACGCCGCCTATTCTCGCGTGCCGTCGAATCTGAAAGAAGACGCGGGGCTTCTGATGGACCGCGCCCGCTGGCTCAGAAAGCGCGACCGCGATCCCGAAGCGCGCCAACTCCTGATCCGCGCCACGTCCACGTTGTCCGGCCCGCCGCCGGTCGCCGAAGATTGGTGGATCGAGCGCAACTATCAAGCCCGCGAAGCCCTCGACGTCGGCAATCCGCAACAGGCCTACCAAGTCGCCTCCGGTCACGGCATGACCAAGGACGCCGGCCTTCCCTACGCCGAAGCCGAATTCCTCTCCGGCTGGATCGCACTGCGCTTCCTGAACAAACCCGACCAAGCGCTAGACCACTTCATGCGCCTGCGTGGCGCGGTCACCGCGCCGATCAGCGTCGCGCGCGCGCACTACTGGGCCGGCCGCTCGGCCGAGAAATCGGGCCGCACCGCCGACGCGCAGCGTAACTACGAACTCGCCGCCGTCTATCCGATGACGTTCTACGGCCAGCTCGCCGCCGCCGCCGCCAACCCGCGCGGCAACCTGAGCCTGCCTGCGAACCGCGGCACCGCCGCCTCCAAGCAAGCCTTCATGGACCAAAGCGTCATGCAGGCGATGCAGGCGCTGGCCGATGTCGGCGCACAAAACACGCTGCGCACCTTCGCGATCGCGGCCGCCGACAGCTTCACGGAACGCGATCAGTTCGTCTATCTGACCACCTTCCTGCGCGGCTTGAATGAGCCGGCACTGGCGCTCCGCGTGGCGAAACGCGGCATCCAGAAGGCCGTCCCGCTCTATGACATCGCCTATCCGACCGTGTCGCTGCCCGTCTATCGCGGCAACGGCGTCGCGCCGGAAAGCGCGTTGGTCCTCGGCCTCACGCGCCAGGAAAGCGAATTCGATCCGGAAGCCATGTCGGGCGCCGGCGCACGCGGCCTCATGCAAATGATGCCCGCGACTGCGAAGCTGACCGCGCGCAGGCACGGCCTCAACTTCGGCAACAAGACCGAGCTCTTCACCCCGTCGGTGAACATGCAACTCGGCATGGCTCACGTGTCGGATCTGCTCGAGTCCTTCGGCGGCTCCTACGTCCTCTCGATCGCGTCCTACAACGCCGGCGCGGGCCGCGCGAACCAGTGGATGTCGACCTACGGCGACCCGCGTTCGACCAACGCCGATGTGGTGGATTGGATCGAGCGCATCCCGTTCAACGAAACGCGCAACTACGTCCAGCGCGTGCTTGAGAACACGCAGGTCTATCGCAACATCCTGGCCGGCCGCGACACGCCGCTGGTCATCGCAAGCGACCTGAAACGCGGCGGCTACACCGCGATGGCCTCGGCCGCCGCACAGTTCTCGTCCTCGCCGACGCCCGCCCAAACGCCCGCCGTCGTCGCATCGACACCGGTCGCTGACACACCGGCGCCTGCAACGCCGGTCGCCGCTCCTGCCTCGAGCCCCGCCATCGCCGCTACGCCCGGCGCCCAGTTCTCCTCAGCGCCAGGTGCACCGATGGTGGTCGCCTCGACCCCGGTCTACGACGACCCGGAAGACGACCCCAAACCCAAAGCGGTCAAGAAAAAGTCGAAGAAGAAAAAGCCGGTGAAGAAGACCAAGAAGAAGAAGCGCACGTCGAGCGTGACCGCGAGCACCGACGAGAACGCGGGCTAAAACCTGCCTAGTGGACGGTGGCCTCGGGATCGCGGCCGCCGATCATCATCTGCAGACGCGCCGTCGCATCGCCTTCCGAAAAGCACCGCGCCAGACCCTTCGGACTATGCTCCGCCGCAGCCTCGATCCCGCGCTCGGCCGCCAGCCGCAAAATCTTCTTCGTCTCCGCCACAGCCACCGGCGACAGCGACGCCATATGCGCCGCAAGTTGCTGCACCGACGGTTCGAACTCGGTCATCCCCGCGACGTTCGAAACGAGCCCCAGCATGAACGCCCGCTCCGCTGTCACCACGCCGCCGGTCAAGGCGAGCGCCGCCGCCGATCCGTTGCCCGAGATACGCTGCAGCCGCGCCAGCGCACTGCCGTTCGCGTTCATGCCGACATTGATGCCGGGCAGCCCGAACCGCGCGTCGGCCCGCGCGAGCCGCACGTCGGCGTGAAGCGCCAACTCGAACCCCGCGCCCAGGCACGCGCCTTTGATCGCGGCGATCACCGGAACCTCAAGCGCCGCAAGCCGCTCATAGACCCCGCGCGCTTGCAGCGCGACGCGCTCGATCTGGTCCGCCGGGAACCCGACAAGCTCGCCGATATCCATGCCCACGGAGAATGCGTCGTCGCCGGTGCTGGTGAGCACGATCGCCTTCACCTGCCGGTTCGCCGCCACCTCGTCCAGCGCACGCGTCAGCTCCTCGCGCACCATATTGTCGATGGCGTTCGAAGCGTCAGGCCGATTGATCGTGAGCGTCAACACGGGCCCCGCCCGCTCGCTCAACAAAACGCTGTCCCGCGCTTCGCGCGCCGTCGTGGTGCTCATGGGGAAGGATTATAGTCCATTTCGGGACAAAAAAAGGCGGGCTTGAGGGTATCCCCAAGCCCGCCGACGCATCCCGTTTTTTGTTGGTTTTATTAGTGCGCCGTTTCCTGCAGCCAAAGGCGCGCCAAGCGCTGCGCTTCGGCAATCTCGTTGGGCGACATCTGCTGCGCCAGTTCCGCGCGCCACAGACGGGCCTCGGCCACACCCTTCATGGCGGCCAGATTGAAGTATTTGTGGGCTCGGACGAGGTCGAACGACACGCCCTGCCCCGTCGAATAGCACAGACCAAGCTGATAGAGCGCCTGCGGCGTTCCCGTCTTCGCTTCGCCTTCGATGTCCATGACGACGTCCATGTCGATCACCGCCATCGTTCTCTCCCATGATTAGCGTCGAATTCGTTTTGAATTCGAATTTGATGACCCAACAATGGACAAGTTGAGCTGAATGCCGCGTTAATGCGGAAGCGTGTTTTTGCTTAAGAAAACAGCGCGATTTTTGGTTAAGCGCACGCCGTGCGACAGCACAAAATACCGCTGAAATACTGGCTTTGCGGCGTTAAAGAGAGATTCGGGGCCACCTTAACGGCGTGTATCCGTCACACGAAATCCGTCACAAAAATGCGCGCTGGGATCGCTGGATCTGGCGCCGGCGGCGAAAGAGACTGTCCGTACACGTCATATCGCGCCGACACGCCGCCGCCCGGCACCGGGAAACTGGCTGGCAGCACGGTCCGGCAGGCGTGCGGCGGCTCAAGTGCCCTCGAAGCCGCCTTTGTTTCAGGATCCAGCCGCTTCGCGGCCGCAGGACGGGGGCGCAAACGAAAACGGCGGCGGTAGCGGCCCTATCGGACCAGCTACCCCCGCCGTGGAGTTCGGTGCCTGGCGACGGTTACCTTGAGCTCAAGGTGGTCGCCGCCGTCACCACGACCCCGCGAGGGGCCGCGTTGTTCGCTAAACTATTTCTTCTTCGTCTTCTTCGCGGCCTTCGGCTTCGCCGCGGCCTTCGTCATCGGCTTCTTGGCTTTCGCCTTCTTCTTCGGTGTCACGGGCATGAGAGAGTAACTCCTTAGATGTACATCCGGGAAACGCACCTCGCGCTCTCGAACGCCCAACATATTGGTCAAGTTGCACCCGAAGCGCAACACCTTGTGGTGCGGCATCTGGTGCGCGATTGCCACGGCATCATGAATCACTGATAAACAAAGCGATTCATAAGATCATCCGTGTACGAACCATTGCCGTCGCAAGGGTCGCCCGACGCTTGACGCACCCCACGAAATGACGAATCGGCGCGAATCACCTCTCGCTCGGCATCCAGCTTCGCGCGTCAGCGCGATGAAGATTCAGCTTCACCACCAAGACGCGAAGCACGCAAAGTCCCACCAAGAAGCAGCGCCTTCGTGAACTTGGAGTGCTTCGTATCTTCGTGGTGAAACTGACTCCGCGAGCGCAAACGCGTCGAGATCGCGATCGCTGTCTAAACTTCTCGTCATGACCTCCTCCTTGTCCGTCATGGCCGGGCTTGACCCGGCCACCCAGCCGCCTTCGCTAAAGCTACGGCGGCCCATGTTGAACTCCGAGCCCGCCGAAGCATTCTGCGTAGGCGGGTGGCCACGCGTCTGCGCGGCCGAGAGACCTGACAAAAGCCGCTATTTCATTGAGGATTAGGACGTATCCGGCGCGCACGGACGTGCGCGCACTGGGTGGCCGGGTCAAGCCCGGCCATGACGGAGAAGGAGCGGACTGACTTAGATCCCGAGCTTCTTCTTCAAGATCTCGTTCACCGCCTGTGGATTGGCCTTGCCGCCGGTCGCCGCCATGACCTGGCCGACGAACCAGCCCGCCATCGACGGCTTCGCCTTCACCTGCTCCACCTTTTGCGGGTTCGCCGCGATCACCTTATCCACAGCCGCCTCGATCGCGCCCATGTCGGTCACCTGACGAAGCCCGCGCTTCTCGACGATCTCGGCGGGATCACCGCCTTCGGTCCACGCGATCTCGAACACGTCCTTCGCGATCTTGCCCGAGATCGTGCCGTCGCCGATCAGCGAGACGATGGAACCCATCGCCGCCGCCGACACCGGGCTATCCGCGATCGACTTGTCCTCTTTGTTCAAGCGCCCGAAGAGCTCGTTGATCACCCAGTTCGCGGCCAGCTTCGCGTCGCGCCCCTTGGCCACCTGCTCGAAGAACTCAGCGCTCTCGCGCTCGGCGACCAAGACGCCCGCGTCATAGAGCGAGAGCCCATAATCCCGCATGAAGCGGTCCTTCTTGTCGTCCGGCAGCTCCGGCAGCGACGCCTTGATCCGCCCTACGAACGCATCGTCGAACTCGAGCGGCAGGAGGTCGGGATCCGGGAAATAGCGATAATCGTGCGCCTCTTCCTTGGACCGCATCGACCGCGTCTCATTCTTCTTCGAGTCGTAGAGGCGCGTCTCCTGATTGATCGAGCCACCGCCCTCGATGATCTCGATCTGCCGCCGCGCCTCGAACTCCACCGCCGCCGCCACGAACCGCATCGAGTTCACGTTCTTGATCTCGCAACGCGTGCCGAGCTTATCCCCAGGCTTCCGGACGGAGACGTTCACGTCCGCGCGCATGGAACCCTCTTCCATGTTCCCGTCGCAGGTCCCGAGATATCGCAAGATCCCGCGCAGCTTCTTCAGATACGCCGCCGCCTCTTCCGACGACCGCAGATCGGGCTTCGACACGATCTCCATCAACGCCACGCCGGCTCGGTTCAAATCGACGTATGACTGATCCGGATGCTGATCATGCAGCGACTTGCCAGCGTCCTGCTCCAAATGCAGCCGCTCGATCCCCACCGTGATCGACTTGCCGCCCGGCATGTCGACGATAACGACGCCCTCGCCCACGATCGGATGTTTGTACTGCGAGATCTGATACCCGGCCGGCAGATCCGGATAGAAATAGTTCTTGCGGTCGAAGATCGACCGCTTGTTGATCGCGGCCTTGAGCCCCAGCCCCGTCTTTACCGCCTGCTCGACGCAGTATTTGTTGATGACGGGCAGCATCCCCGGCATCGCCGCATCGACGAAGCTCACATGCTCGTTCGGCTCAGCCCCAAACTCCGCCGACGCACCCGAAAACAGCTTCGCCTTCGACAACACCTGCGCATGGACTTCCATGCCGATGACGACTTCCCACTTCCCCGTCGCCCCTTCGAGCAACTGGGCCGGGTCGTGGCCTTTGCGCGTGGTGATCACAACATCCGTCATGGCCTAAACCTCCCACCACGCCGCCGGCCGCGGCGTCAGACCGGCAGCCTTCTCGATCACCTCGCCGACGCGGAACAGCGTCGACTCGTCGAACGCCTTACCGATCAGCTGAAGACCTAGCGGCAAACCTTCGCTGTTCAACCCTGCCGGAACGGAAATCCCCGGCAACCCGGCCAGGTTCACCGTCACCGTGAACACGTCGTTGAGATACATCGCGATCGGATCGTCGGTCTTCTCACCAATCCCGAACGCCGGCCCTGGCGCCGTCGGCGTCAACAGCACGTCGCACGTCTTGTAGGCCTCATCGAAGTCGCGCGCGATCAGCGTGCGCAGCTTCTGCGCCTTGATGTAGTAGGCATCGTAATACCCGGCCGACAGCACATACGTGCCGACCAGAATCCGCCGCTGCACCTCGCGCCCGAACCCGGCCGCGCGGGTGTTCTCGTACATCGACGTGATATCCTTGCCCGGCTCGCGCAAGCCGAAGCGCACGCCGTCATACCGCGCCAAGTTCGACGACGCCTCAGCCGGCGCCACGATGTAATAGGCCGGCAGCGCATACTTCGTGTGCGGCAGACTAACGTCGACGATCTCCGCGCCGGCCGCCTTCAGCCACTCGATCCCTTTCTGCCACAGCGTCTCGATCTCCGCCGGCATCCCATCGAGCCGGTACTCCTTCGGAATCCCGACGCGCAGTCCTTTGATGTTGCCGGTCATCGCCGCTTCGTAGTCCGGCACCGGCAGATCGACGCTGGTCGAATCCAGCGGATCATGGCTCGCCATCGTTTTCAGCATGATCGCGCAGTCGCGCACCGTGCGCGCCATCGGCCCCGCCTGATCCAGCGACGACGCAAACGCGACGATGCCCCAACGTGAACACCGCCCGTAGGTCGGCTTGATCCCAGCAATACCAACGACAGCCGCCGGCTGACGAATAGAGCCGCCGGTATCGGTGCCCGTCGCACCCAACACCAAACGCCCGGCGACCGACGCCGCCGAACCGCCCGACGACCCACCCGGCACCAGCGGCGTGTTCGAACCCTTCCGCCGCCACGGATTGATCACCGGCTTGAAATAGCTCGTCTCGTTCGACGACCCCATCGCGAACTCATCCATGTTGAGTTTGCCCAACATCGTCGCGCCGGCATCGAACAGATTGCGCGTCACAGTGGATTCGTATGGCGGCTTGAACCCCTCAAGAATGTGCGACCCCGCCGTCGTCTGCACACCCTTGGTGCAGAACAAATCCTTGATGCCCAGCGGAATGCCCTCAAGCGCCCGCGCCGACCCGGCCGCAATGCGTTTGTCCGACTCCGCCGCGCCCTTCAGCGCGATCTCCGGCGTCTCGACGATGAACGCATTCAACGCCCGCCCCTTCTCGATCGCCTTGATGTGCGCCTCGGTGAGCTCCTTCGCGGAGAACGCCTTCTTCTTCAACCCGTCGCGCGCTTCCGCGATCGTCAGTCCCGTGAGATCGCTCATTCGACCACCTTCGGCACGGCGAAGTAGTTATCCTCGGCCCCCGCCGCGTTCTGAACCACAGCGCCGGCGGCCTTGCCGTCCGTGACCACGTCCTCACGCATCTTCAGCGACATCTTGATCACGCTCGTCATCGGCTCGACCGCCGACGTGTCGACCTCGTTCAACTGCTCGACCCAGGCCAAAATGGCGTTGAGCTCCTTCGCCATCGGCTCAAGGCGCTCTTCGGGCAGGGCAATCCGCGCGAGCCTGGCCACGCGCTTAACGGTATTCTTGTCGACGGACATCGGATCGATTTCTTGTGGTGAAGCGGGGGCTTTGCTACCAACCGGGCTTAAGCCTTGCAAGGCGCGAGACGCCACCCCAGTGATCGTCAAAACACCGGCCGAATTGGCCGCCTCCCTCAAACCCGGTGAGCGCCTCTTCGGCCTGGACCTGGGCGAAAAGACGATCGGCGTGGCGGTTGGCGACACCATGCTGTCGTTCGCGGCGCCCGTTGAGACGATAGCAAAGCGCAAATTCACGCTCGATGCCGAAGCCCTCATCGCCCTGATCAAGAAACATGCAGTCGGCGGCCTGGTCATCGGCTTGCCGCTCAACATGAACGGAACCGAGGGCCCGTCCGCCCAGTCCGCCCGCGCCTTCGCCCGCAACTTCGACATCAAGCACCCGCTGCCCATCCTCTTCTGGGACGAGCGCCTGTCGACGGTGGCGGTCACCCGCACGCTGCTCGAAGCCGACGTCTCGCGCGAAAAACGCAAAGAGGTCGTCGACAAAATGGCCGCCGCCTTCATCCTCCAAGGCGTCCTCGACGCCATCAAGCGCGGCCCCCCGCCCGCAGCGCGCGACGCATGACCATAGGCCAGTCTCTCTCGCGCGCGTTCTACCGTATCTACGTCCGCCCGCCCGAACCCATCCCGCCCGAACATCAACGGCTGTTGTGGCTCGTCGGCGCGGGCACGCTGATCGCGAACTACGACGTCACGCTCTACGGCATGACGCTGCAGCAGATTCAAACGAGCTTCGGCATCGCCGAGAACGAAGTCGCCGGCGTCAACGCGATCTTTCGCTTAGGTGTTCTGCCGGCCTTGTTGCTGTCCTACATGGCCGACGTTATCGGCCGCCGCTCGCTGTTGCTGATCACGCTCGCGGGCGGCTGCGTCGCGACGATCTGGACGGCGTTTGCGCAGTCGACTGAAGAATTCATCATGGCTCAACTCGTCGCGCGCGCCTTCATCTATACGGAAGAGCTGATTTGCGTCGTCGTCATCGCCGAAGAACTCAGCGAGCGCGTCCGCGGCTGGGGTATCGGCGCACTCGGCGCACTGGGCGCGGCCGGCGCGGGCCTCGCCGCCGCAGTCTTCAGCACTGTCGACATTCTTCCCTATGGCTGGCGCGCGCTCTATTTCATCGGCGCGATCCCCTTGCTCTATGTTCTCTGGCTTCGCCGCAACCTGCCGGAGACGAAGCGCTTCCAGCGCGCCGAGCATCGGTCGGAGATCTTGCGACCGCTGATCGCGCTCATAGCGAACTATCCGGGCCGCATGGCTCTGCTCATCGGCTTATCGCTACCGGCCGCATTCGCCGCCGCCAACATCGCGAGCTTCCAATCGAAATTTCTGCAAAGCGCCCACGGCTGGCAGCCATGGCAAGTGGGTCTGATGGTCATGACCGGCGGCCTCATTGCCGTCCTCGGCGCGACCAGCGCCGGCGCGCTCAGCGACCGCGTCGGCCGCCGCACGATCCTGACGGGCGCGATCCTGCTCTTCGTCGCGTGCTTCGGCTCGTTCTACGGTTTCGCCTCAGGCTTCGCCCTTATCCCGCTCTGGATCGGCGGCATCTTCGCGCTCTTGATGTGCGATGTCCTTATCGGCGGCATGACCGCGGAACTGTTCCCGACCTCGCATCGTTCGCTCGCATCGGCCGTCCGTTATTTCTTCTGGATTATGGCCGGCGCACTCGCGCTATTTCTCGAAGGCCCGCTCTACGACCGCTTCGGCAACCACGGCACCGCCATTGCAGTCCTCATCCTGCCCGCACCGCTCGCGCTCGTCCCGCTGTGGTTCCTACCCGAACCCGCCAAAAAATCCCTCGACGATATCGCAGCAGAGCGCCTCCCATGATCGACGTCCTGCTCGCCCTCATCCCCGTCTTCGCCATCATCGCCCTCGGCGCGGCGTTGCGCTGGCAGACCTTCCTGCCCGAAGACGGCTGGCGCGCCGTCGAGCGCGTTACCTACTTCGTTCTCTTCCCCTGCTTCCTCTTCGGCGCTATCGCCTTCGCCGACTTCGGCGACGAGCCCGTAGGCCGCATGGCGCTGCTTCTCGGCGCAGCGATGCTGGTCATGGCCGCCATCGTCTACCCCTTCCGCGCGCTCATGAACTTGAACGGCCCCGCCTTCACCAGCGTCTTCCAAGGCGCCGTCCGCTGGAATAGCTACGTGGCCTTAGGCGCCATCGCCGCCGTCCTCGGCCAAAGCGGCCTAGCCCTCGCAGCGATCGCGGTCGCCATCATGGTCCCGCTCGCCAACGCGCTGTGCGTCGTCGTCCTCATGCGCCACGCTGGCGACGGCGGCGCGAATTTCGTGATGCTGGTAAAGCAACTCCTCCGCAATCCATTGATCCTCGCCTGCCTTGCAGGCATCGCCGTCCAAGCCATCGGCCTGCCCATCCCAAAAATCGCCGCGACCACCATCGACCTCCTCGGGAAAGCGGCACTGCCCTTAGGGCTGATCGCCGTCGGCGCAAGCCTCGACCTCGGCGACGCCCGCGCGAGACCAACGCCCGTCATCGCCGCGACCGTCCTGAAACTCCTCGTTATGCCCATGCTGGTCGCGGCCGGCGCCATCGCGCTCGGCATCGAAGGCCCCGCGAAAACCGCAGCCCTCATCTGCGCCGCAGTTCCCGGCGCCTCGTCGTCTTATATCCTCGCGCGCCAACTGGGCGGCGACGCTCCCCTGATGGCCAACATCACAACCGCACAAACCCTAGCCGCGATGGTTACCATGCCAATCATGTTGTGGGTTTTGGCCTAAAGACGGTTGCGGCGACCCGGCCCGCCCCCTATACCCACCCCGCGATGACAGGCCTGTATACCCGCCAGCATCTACTCGCCATCGCGCCATTGCAGCGCCAAGAGATCGAATCGTTGCTGGACCTCGGCAACGAGTACGTCGATCTGAACCGCCAGGTTCAAAAGAAGCGCGACACGCTCCGCGGCCGCACGCTCATCAACCTCTTCTTCGAACCGTCGACGCGCACGCAGTCGTCGTTCGAACTCGCCGGCAAGCGCCTCGGCGCCGACGTGATGAACATGTCCGTCGCGCAGTCCTCCGTGCGCAAGGGCGAGACGCTGATCGACACCGCGACAACGCTGAACGCGATGCGCCCCGACATCATCGTCATCCGCCATCAGGATTCAGGCGCGGTCGCCCTCCTCGCCGACAAAGTCTCCTGCTCGGTCGTCAACGCCGGCGACGGCGCACACGAACACCCGACGCAAGCCCTGCTCGACGCCCTCACCATCCGCCGCCGCATGAAGCGCGTGGAAGGCCTGACCATCGCAATCTGCGGCGACATCCTCCACAGCCGCGTCGCCCGCTCGAACGTCCACCTGCTGACCAAGCTCGGCGCACACGTCCGCCTGGTCGCCCCGCGCACTCTGATGCCTGTGGGCGCGGCGACCTGGGGTGCCGAAGTCTTCCACGACATGCGCGCCGGCATCAAAGACGCCGACATCGTCATGATGCTGCGCGTGCAGATGGAGCGGATGACCGGCTCGTTCCTGCCGTCGCAGCGCGAGTATTTCCACTTCTACGGCCTCGACCGCGAAAAACTGGCGCTCGCCAAACCCGGCGCGCTCGTCATGCATCCGGGCCCGATGAACCGCGGCGTCGAAATCGACAGCGCCATCGCCGACGACGTCGAACGCAGCCTCATCCACGAACAGGTGGAGATGGGCGTCGCCGTCCGCATGGCCGTCCTCGACGCCCTCGCCCGCCAACTCCAGAACGCGGAGCGCAAGATATGACGCGCACCGCCTTCACCAACGCCCGCCTGATCGACCCAGACACCGGCCTCGATACGCCGGGCGCATTGCTCGTCGAAAACGGCAAGATCGCCGACCTAGGGCCCCGCCTTTTCAACGACGCCAAACCCGCGAACGCCGAGATTATCGACTGCGGCGGCCAAGCCCTAAGCCCGGGCCTCATCGATCTGCGCGTCTTCACCGGCGAACCCGGCGCCGAACATCGCGAGACACTCGCCTCCGCAGGCGCATCCGCAGCAGCGGGCGGCGTCACGTCGTTCGTGGTCATGCCGACGACCGACCCGGTGATCGACGACGCAGCATTGGTCAGCTTCATCGCCCGCCGCGCCGAAGCGACCGCACGCGTACGCGTCTACCCGGCCGGCGCACTGACGCACGGCCTCAAGGGCACGCAGATGGCCGAGATCGGCTTGCTGCAAGAAGCCGGCGCAATCGCCTTCACTGACGCTGATCGCACGATCGCCTCAAGCCTGATCATGCGCCGCTGCCTCGCCTACGCCGCGAACTACGACGCACTCGTCATCGCGCACGCCGAGGACCCCGCGCTCGCCGCCTCGGGCTGCATGAACGAAGGCGCCTTCGCGGCGCGCATGGGACTGGGCGGCATTCCGCCGGCGGCCGAAGCGATGGCCGTCGAACGCGACATGCGCCTCGTCGAACTCACCGGCGCGCGTTACCACCTCGGCCAAGTCTCCTGCGGCGCCGCCCTCGACGTCATCGCGCGCGCAAAGGCACGCGGCCTCCCCGTCACCTGCGCCGTCTCCGCGTACCACCTGACGCTGAACGAACAAGACATCGGCGAATACAAGACGTTCGCGAAAGTCTCGCCCGCGCTACGCACCGAAGACGACCGCAAAGCGATGGTCGAAGGCGTCCGCAGCGGCACAATCGACGCCATCGTCTCCAGCCACGACCCGCAAGCGCCGGAAACAAAGCGCCTGCCCTTCGCCCAAGCCGCCTACGGCGCCGTCGGCCTGGAAACGCTGTTGCCCGCCGCCCTGACGCTGCACCACGAAGCCGACATGAAACTCGCCGACGTGCTCAAGGCGCTAACGGCCGCGCCGGCGAAAATCCTGAAGCTCCCGCAAGGCCGCCTCGCCAAAGGCGCGCCCGCCGACCTCGTCCTGTTCGACCCGTCGGCGCCACGCAAAATCGACCCCACAACCTTCCGCTCGCATTCGAAGAACTCGCCGTTCCAGGGTCGATTGCTGCAAGGCGCCGTTTTGCGCACAATGGTCGCCGGACAAACCGTCTTTCAGGCGAACTAATGCTCGCAGCCATCCTCGCCTTCGCGGGCGGCTATTCTCTCGGATCCATCCCGTTCGCCTTCGTGATCACGAAGCTGTTCGGCCTCGGCGACATCCGCCAAGTAGGCTCCGGCAACGTCGGCACGACGAACGTCCTGCGCACCGGCAACAAACTCGCGGCAGCGTTGACGCTGATCGGCGACGTCGGCAAAGGCATCGTCGCCGTCCTCATCGCGAAACAGTTCGGCGATATCCCCGCGATGGCGGCGGGGCTCGGCGCCTTCACCGGCCACATCTTCCCCGTCTGGCTCAACTTCAAGGGCGGCAAAGGCCTCGCGACCTACATCGGCATCCTCGCCGCGCTCAGCTTCCCGATCGCGTGCATCGTCGGCGCAACCTGGATCACGACCGCGCTGATCTCGCGAATATCGTCCGTCGCGGCGCTCGTCGCCGCGGCGCTGTCGCCGGTCTACATGTTGATCTTCGACCGCTGGCAATACGCCGTCGGTTCGGCGATCCTGGCCGCCCTCATCTTCGTCACCCACCGCGACAACATCCGCCGCCTGCTTAAAGGCGAAGAGCCGCGGATCGGCGAGAAGAAGCCTAGCGCTTCGGCCGACGGTTCGTCGTCCACGTCACCGTGAATAAAGTCACAGCGAAAAGCACCATCGCCGCGATCACCGCGCCGACAAACATTGTGTCTCCGGAATCCATCACACAAGCCTCCATTTCCGATGCCGGAAAGCTTGGCAAGGCGAGCCCAATCGCGCTTTGATCTCGGTCAAATGAACGCCCACGCCCCGCTCGCCGATGCAGAATTGCTGGCGCGCCTGCGCCTGATCCGCGCCGGCGCCATCGGCCCGGTAACGTTCTGGGCGCTCATGCAGCGTTTCGGCACCGCCCGCGCCGCCGTCGAAGCCCTCCCCTCGCTCAGCGAAAAATCGACCCGCACGCGCGCCATCACGTTGCCGTCCGTGCAAGACGCCGAGCGCGAACGCGACGCCATCGCGAAATACGGCGCACGCCTGGTCGCGCACGGTGAACCGGACTATCCGGAAGGCCTCGCCAATCTCGACAGCCCGCCGCCGCTCCTCACCGTCATGGGCAACGCTAACGCTCTGAATCGCACGACCATCGCCATCGTCGGCGCGCGTAATGCGTCGGCCCTGGGCCAACGCTTCGCCCGCGAGATCGCACGCGACCTCGGTGCCGCCGGCATCGCAATCGCCTCGGGCCTCGCGCGCGGTATCGACACCGCCGCCCACAAAGGCAGCCTCAAGACTGGAACAATCGCCGTGATGGCCGGCGGCATCGACGTCATCTACCCGCCGGAGAACGAAGGCCTCTACCGCGACATCGTCGTCGACGGCGCAGCGGTTTCCGAGATGCCCTTCGGCCAGCAACCGACCGCGCAACACTTCCCGCGCCGCAACCGAATCATCTCCGGCCTCGCCCGCGGGGTGGTGGTCGTGGAGGCGACATTGAACTCCGGCTCCCTTATCACCGCACGCCTCGCAGGCGAACAGGGCCGCGACGTCTTCGCCGTTCCGGGTTCACCTCTGGACCCACGCGCGAAAGGAACGAACGGCCTCATCCGCCAAGGCGCGATCCTGACCGAAAACGCCGAGGACGTTCTCGCCCACCTGAGCCCTCACGGCTTCGGAGCGGCGACGATCATGGTGACGGAACGCCCGGAAACGGCCCCGCCGGTGCCGCAAAATACGGACGCCTTACAGGCCGAAATCCTGCGCCGTTTAGGACCCGCCCCGGTTGAGATCGACGAGCTGGTACGACTGCTCGGCGCATCCTCCGCTGAGGTCTCGACCGCCCTTTTGGACCTGGAATTCGCCGGTCAGTTAACCCGTCATCCCGGGCAAAAGGTCAGTTTGGCGGCCCCGCGTTAACCTTCTAATTCATTGAAAATAAAACGTTATCTGGCACTTAAGAAGGGGGTGCCCTGGCCTTTGGTTGACACCTTTACTAGATATGGACCAGTGTCCCGCCCCCATTGGGACCCCCCAAAAGGATCGAGTCTAGAGTGGCCGCAAGCAACGTCGTGATCGTGGAATCGCCCGCAAAGGCGAAGACGATCAACAAGTACCTGGGCAACACATATAAGGTGTTGGCCTCCTACGGCCACGTGCGCGACCTGGCTGAGGAAGACGGCTCGGTCGACACCGAAAACGACTTCGAAATGTCCTGGGAGGTGGCCGATCGGGCCGCCAAGCACCTCGGCGAAATCGTCAGCGCCGTCAAGGGCGCCAAGAAACTGATCCTCGCAACCGACCCTGATCGCGAAGGCGAAGCGATCTCGTGGCATTTGCTTGAGGTCCTCAGGGACAAAAAGCTGCTGAAAGACGTCGAGGTCGAACGCGTCGTCTTCAACGCGATCACCAAGACGGCCGTACAGGAAGGCATGGCGCACCCGCGCCAGGTCGATCAGCAATTGGTCGACGCTTACCTCGCCCGCCGCGCTCTTGATTACCTCGTCGGCTACAACCTCTCGCCGGTCCTCTGGCGCAAGCTGCCGGGCTCGCGCTCGGCCGGCCGCGTGCAGTCGGTCGCGTTGCGCCTGATCTGCGAGCGCGAACTCGACATCGAGAAGTTCCGCGCTCAGGAATACTGGACCGTCGACACGCTCTTTAAGACGCCGCCGGGCGATTCGCTGACCGCGCGCCTCGTCAAACTGAACGCCGAGAAGCTCGACAAGTTCTCGCTGCCGAACGAAGCCGCGGCGCAAACCGCACGCCAAGCCATCGAAGCCGGCAAGTTCGCAGTGACCAGCGTCGAGTCCAAACCCGCGCGCCGCAACCCCTACCCGCCCTTCACGACCTCGACCCTGCAGCAAGAGGCTTCGCGCAAGCTGGGCTTCTCTGCCAGCCACACGATGCGCGTTGCCCAACGTCTGTATGAAGGTGTCGACATCGGCGGCGAAACCGTCGGTCTCATCACTTACATGCGTACCGACGGCGTCGACGTAGCACCGGAAGCGATCGTCGCGACGCGCAAACTGATCGGCACCCGCTACTCGCAGCGCCATTTGCCCGACAGCCCGCGCGTCTACAAATCCAAAGTCCGTAACGCGCAAGAGGCTCACGAAGCCATCCGCCCCGCCGACGTCGACCGCATACCGGAATCGCTGAAAGGTATCGAGCCCGACATGTGGCGGCTCTACGACTTGGTCTGGAAGCGTATGGTCGCCAGCCAGATGGAGGCCGCAGAGTTTGAACGCACGACCATCGACATCGAAACCGCCGACGGCCGTACCGGCCTGCGTGCGAACGGATCGGTGCTGACGTTCGAAGGTTTCCTTGCGCTCTATCAAGAAGGCAAGGACGACGCGAGCGACGACGAAGACGGTTCACGCCTGCCGAAAGTGAACAAGGGCGACGCCATGGGCGTCACCGAAGTGAAGCCCGAGCAGCACTTCACCGAACCGCCGCCGCGCTTCTCGGAAGCCTCCCTCGTCAAGAAGCTCGAAGAACTCGGCATCGGCCGCCCGTCGACTTATGCGTCGACGCTGCAGGTGCTGCGCGATCGCCAATACGTTCGCATGGACAAGTCGCGCTTCATTCCCGAAGACCGCGGCCAGCTTGTCACCGCGTTCTTGACCAACTTCTTCGGCCACTACGTCGAATATGATTTCACGGCCGGCCTCGAAGACCAGCTCGATCTGGTTTCGGACGGCAAGCTGAAATGGAAGACGCTGCTTGCGGATTTCTGGAAGGATTTCCACGCCGCGATCAAAGGCATCGCCGAACTGCGCATCCGCGAAGTCCTCGACACGCTGGATGAAGTTCTCGGGCCCCACATCTTCCCGCCGACCGCCGACGGCACCGACCCGCGCAAGTGCAAGCTTTGCGCAACCGGCCGCCTCGGCCTGCGTCTCGGCAAGAACGGCGCCTTCATCGGCTGCTCGAACTACGGCGCCGAAGGCGACGAGAAGTGCAGCTACACCCGCCCGCTCGCCAACAGCGGCGAGAACGCGGTCGAAACGCGCGTGCTGGGCGTCGATCCGGAAACGGGTCTGACGGTTACGCTACGCCCCGGCCGCTTCGGCCCGTATCTGCAGCTCGGCGAATCGAGCAAAGAAAAAGACGCGCCGAAACCGAAAACGGCGAGCGCGCCGAAAGGCGTCGACCTCGCCACGCTCGACCTTGCGGCGGCATTGAAACGCCTCGCACTGCCGCGCCTCGTGGGCACGCATCCTGAAGACGGCCTGCCGATCGAAGCAAATTTCGGCCGCTTCGGACCGTTCATCAAACACAACGGCATCTACGCCAATCTCGAAAATCCGGACGACATCTTCACCATCGGCCTGAACCACGCGGTGACATTGCTCGCCGAGAAGAAGGCCAATCCGAAGAGCCGCTTCAACCAGCAGAAAGCGCCGCTGAAAGAACTGGGCGAACACCCGGATACGAAAGCGGCCGTCAAAGTGATGAACGGCAAATACGGCCCCTACATCACCGACGGCGACATCAACGCGAACGTGCCCAAGGGCACCGACCCGCAGAACGTGACGCTGGCGGAAGCCGTCGAACTTTTGCGCATCCGCGCCGAAACCGGCGGCGGCGGCAAAAAGAAAAAGAAGAAGGCCCCGGCGAAAGCCGCGAAGGCCGCGCCTGCGAAAGCGGCGAAGGCGAACGGCGAAGCAAAAGCCGACGCCAAACCGGCAAAGGCCGCCAAGGCCCCCGCCAAAGAAAAAACCAAACCGGCGACGAGCGCCAAGAAAGCGCCCGCCAAAAAGAAAGAACTTGAAGAGACGTGAATAAAAAACAGCGCGAACCGCGTGAGCAAACACAACGCGGAACAACACCGACGCGCGCCGACGTACTTGCCTACATCAGCGAACATCCCGAAGCCACAAAACGCGATCTTGCGCGCCACTTCGATCTGAAGGGCACCGACAAGATCGCGCTGAAGCGCATGCTGCGCGAACTGATGGACGAGGGCGACGTCAAACGCGGCCGCGGCAAAAAACTGCGGCGCACCGGCGATCTCCCTGAAGTCACCGTCGTCGAAGTCATCGACGTGACGACCGACGGCGAACTCATCTGCCGCCCCGCCCAATGGGACCACGACGGCAAACCGCCGCGCATCATCCTCGCGCCCGGCGCCGACAAGGCGATCGAAGGCCCGGCACTCGGCATCGGCGAACGCATCCTCGCGCGCCTGAAGCCGACCTACGAAGGCTACGACGCCCGCATCATCAAACGCCTCGGCGCCAATGTGCAAAAGACGCTCGGCGTCTTCCGCCGCATGGGCAAACACGGCGGCCGCGTCGAACCCGTCGACAAGAAAGCACGCCACGAATTCGCCGTCGCCGACATCGACGCGGGCGGCGCAGCCGACGGCGAACTCGTCGTCGTCGAACCCATCGCGGGCCGCGCCTTAGGCCCACGCAAGGCACGGATCACCGAACGCATCGGCCGCATGTCCGAGGCGAAGACAGTCAGCCTGATCGCCATCCACACCCACGGCATCCCCGATCAATTCCCGCAAGCGGTGATCGACGAAGCCGCCCGCGCCAAACCCGCGAAGCTCGAAGACGGCCGCGTCGACCTGCGAAAAATTCCGCTGGTCACGATCGACCCACCCGACGCGCGCGACCACGACGACGCCGTCTGGGCCGAACCCGACGAAGATCCTGCGAACAAAGGCGGCTTCCAAGCCATCGTCGCCATCGCCGACGTTTCATACTACGTGCGTCCCGGCTCAGTCCTCGACCGCGAAGCGTTGAAGCGCGGCAACTCCGCCTACTTCCCCGACCGCGTCGTGCCGATGCTGCCCGAGCACCTGTCGGCCGATCTCTGCTCGCTGAAGGAAAAGGTCGACCGCGCGATCATCGCCTGCCACCTGACCATCGACGCCGGCGGCCGCGTGAAGAAGCACCGCTTCGAACGCGCGCTGATGCGCTCGGCAGCGCGCCTCTCCTACAACGAAGTGCAAGACGCGCTCGACGGCAGGCCGAACGACAAGACCGGCCCGCTGGTCGAGCCGATCCTGAAACCGCTCGAAGCCTGTTACCGCGCGCTGACTAAGGCGCGCGACAAACGCAGCCCGATCGACCTCGACCTACCCGAACACAAGATCGAACTCGACGACCAGGGCCGCGTCAAAAGCATCGGCGTGCGCGAACGCTACGACGCCCACCGTCTGATCGAAGAATTCATGATCCAGGCCAACGTCGCCGCGGCCGAAGCACTGGAAGAAAAGCGCACGCCGCTGGTCTTCCGCATCCACGCCCCGCCGTCGGACGAAAAGCTGGCCGCGCTCAGCGACTTCCTCGACTCGATGAAGATCAATCTGCCGAAGAACCAAACGGTGACGACGACGATTCTGAACCGCATCCTCGCCGCCGCCCGCAACACGCCGAACGCCGACCTGATCAACGTGATCATGCTGCGCTCGCAAAGCCAGGCCGAGTACAGTCCGAACAACATCGGCCACTTCGGTTTGGCCCTGCGCCGCTACGCGCACTTCACCTCGCCGATCCGCCGCTACGCCGACTTGATCGTCCACCGCGCACTCGTACGCGCGTTTAAGCTCGGCCAAGGCGGCCTGACCGACAGCGAGATCGACCACCTCGAACGCGACGCGCAAGACATCTCCGCCGCCGAACGCCGCGCGATGGCGGCCGAGCGCGACTCGACCGACCGCTACATCGCAGCCTTCATGTCCGATCGCGTCGGCGCCGAGTTCGACGGCAAAATCTCCGGCGTCACCCGCTTCGGCCTCTTCATCCGCCTAGCCGAAACCGGCGCCGACGGCTTGGTTCCGGTGCGCACGTTGGGCCGCGAATTCTTCAACCACGACGAACGCACCCACGCGCTCATCGGCGAGAAGTCTGGCCTAACATTCCGCCTCGGCGACAAAGTCCGCGTGCGCCTCGAAGAAGCAACACCCCTCACCGGCGGCCTCCGCTTCGAACTCCTCGAAGGCGGCAAACCCGGCACACCGATGCGCGGACAAGCGCCGCGCAAAGACGTGAAGCAAGGCTTCAAACGCGGCCGCAACCGCCGCCGCTAATACGGTGACAGCGACGCGATCGCCGCCTTACGTCGCTGTCACAATCAGAGTCACAGCGCCGCATCCGTAAACAAACCCTTGCATCACGGTTCCTGAACCATTACATGCCACCGTCCTTACGACGCGTAACGCACGTGCCGCTGGCCCTAGGTTGGTTTATGCAACGACGGAAGCGTCCTTTTTGATCACGCCGGTGAAATGCCGGGTCTTAAAGGGTGTTGACGATGCTGACCGAACGGGGCGTGAAAGCCCGCAAGCGTCATTTTGATTCCGACATCGCCGAAGTTCGCGCGCTAGACGACCGTCCGAAGCGCACGACGCGCCTGCGCGAAGTCGCGCGCCGGGCGGACCTGCCGGCAGAACGCGGCGGTCTGCCGCCGCGAATCGCACGCTACCTGGAAACGGCGTCGAACCTGCCCTCGCCGTGCCTGATCGTCGACGTCGACATGGTCGAGCACAACTACGCCGAACTCGTCCGCGCGATCCCCGAAGCGCACGTTTTCTACGCTGTCAAAGCCAACCCGGCCGACGAAGTCATCGCGCGCCTGGCGAAGCTCGGCGCAAACTTCGACACCGCCAGCATCGGCGAAATCGACCTGGCCCTCGCGCACGGCGTCGATCCGGAACGCCTCTCCTTCGGCAACACGATCAAGAAGCAGCGCGACATCGCTGCCGCCTACGACCGTGGCGTCCGCCTCTTCGCCTTCGACAGCGAAGCGGAACTCGTGAAGCTCGCCGAAAGCGCGCCGGGCGCGAAAGTGTTCTGCCGCATCCTCGTCGACTGCGCCGGCGCCGAATGGCCGCTGTCGCGCAAATTCGGCTGCGAGATCCCGATGGCCGCCGACCTGCTCGTGCGCGCCAAGGGCCTGGGCCTCGACGCCTACGGCCTCTCCTTCCACGTCGGCTCGCAACAAACCGACCTCGCGCAATTCGACAAAGCGATCGCACAAGCCGCCGGCCTTTTCGCCGACGTCGCCAAACGCGGCCTGACGCTGCGCATGATCAACGTCGGCGGCGGCTTCCCGTCGCGCTACCACAGCGACGTCCCGCCGATCATCTCCTACGGCCAAGCGATTCGCGCCTCGCTGAAGCGCCACTTCCCTGAGACGCCCGACATCATCGTCGAACCCGGCCGCTACATCGTCGGCGACGCCGGCGTGATCACCAGCGAAGTCGTCCTCGTCGCGCACAAGGGCGGCAGCGACGAACGACGCTGGGTCTACCTCGATGTCGGCAAATTCCACGGCCTCGCCGAAACCATGGACGAGGCGATCAAATACCGCCTCCTCACGCCGCACGACGGCACGGAAACAACGCCCGTCGTCCTCGCCGGCCCAACCTGCGACAGCGCCGACATCCTCTACGAGAAAACGGACTACCGTCTGCCGACCGCACTCAAAGCCGGCGACAAAGTCCTGATCCTCTCGACCGGCGCCTACACCACGACCTACTCGTCGATCGCCTTCAACGGCATGCCCCCGCTCGCCAGCGTGTGCATCTAAACACTGCTGACAACCCGTTGGCATGAACGCGAGTTGATGCGCGGGCTCGCCGTGCTACAGTTGCGACCAATTCGCAATTAGTACAAAGGCCCGCGCCAATGGTCTCGACCGTCCAAGAACTGGAAGCCTGCATCGGCGTGGCCGCCCTGCCTGCGAAGCTGAAATCCATCGACCATATGGAAGAGCACGCGGCCGGTTGGATAGCCGCCTCGCCGCTGATGTCGCTGGTCGTCCGCGACCGCCAAGGCAACGTGCGCGCGACATTAGGCGGCGACGACCCGGGGTTCGCCGTCGCGACCACACCGAACACGCTGACGATCAAAGCGTCCGCACTCGACCGCACCGACGGCATCGCGCCTGGTGACGGCATCGCCGCGCTCTTCGTCGCGCCCGGCGTGACGGAGACGCTACGCGTCGCCGGCCGCGTTGCCGACGTGTCGAACGGCGTAATCACGCTCGACATCAACGAATGCTTCGTCCATTGCGGCAAAGCACTGATCCGCTCGCAGTTCTGGCAGGCGGCACCGCAAGCAGCCGCGCAAGATCTGCCGGGCGAAGCACGCATCCTGATCCTCGGCACATCGGACGCACAAGGCAACGCGGATGCGAGCCCGAAGGGCGATCCCGCCGGCTTCATCAGAAGGCTCACCGAACGAACATTCGCGCTGCCCGACCGCACCGGCAACCGCCGCGCCGACGGCCACCGCAACATCCTCGCGCACGACCGCGTCTCGCTCGTCGCCTTCGCACCCGGCGCGACACAAGCCTTCGAACTCACCGGCAGCGCACAATTGACGAACGACACGGCGCTGCTGGCGCCGATGTCAGTCCAGGGCAAAGCGCCGCCGCTCGCAACGCTCATCACCGCCGACGAAACGCACACCTACGACTCGGGAGCCCTGCAACGCGCTCGTATTTGGGATGCCGACCGCGCAAACACGAGCAAACGCCCGCACGCCGGGGCAACCATCACAGCCCACATCAAGGCCGGCCAGCAGAAGGGCGTGATCCCGGCCGCCCTGCGCTTCGCCATCACCGCCGAAGGTACCGAAAAGGCCCTGAAAAGCGACTACAAGGCGAACCTGTACTGAACCCCCCTTCGCCGCCAAAAACAGCGATCCCTTAGCGCAACCCTTATTGCAACTGATTCTCAATATCAGATAAGGTCAATCCGCTCGGCCATCGAACGGAGGTACCCGGCTTGCTGCACATTGATCCGGCGCTCACGGCGCGCCACCTCGAAGATCTGAAATTCGCCGAGCAGTTCACCGTCTGGGCGCTCAGAGCGTGGGTCCACAACAGCCAACGCATGGCGTCGGATGCGGTCGAAATCGAAACCGGTTTTCGCCTGGCGAAAATCGAACCCGCCCTCTCGTCGATGACATTCTTCATGCGCGTGCTGCAAACCGCCTCGCAGCGCCAGATCGAAGTGCGCTGCATCCACTGCTCGCAAATCTCGCCCGACGAAGAACTGCTGCTCCACGCCGTCGCGGCGCTGCAGGCGGGCCGCCACGTCTGCGCGCAAATCGTCCTGCACGGCTACCTGCCCTGCGCTGCCGTCCGTGCCACAATGTGGAGTCTCGAGAGCTTCGCCGAGCGCCTGAAGCGCGGCGGCCTCAATCTGCCGCTGAACGACGCCGGCCGCCTTCACGTCGAAGCCATGGCCGCCGACGCGCTGCTGCCGTCCGTCGCCATCCACTAATCAGCTTGAGCCGGCGATCAGCTGCGCGCGCTTCGCGGCGTTGACGTGCTCCGCATTGTCTCCCCGCCGAACCTCATGCAGACAGGCCGACAGCGCGGCGACACCCGCACCCTCGCTCAAGAAATCCCTGCACGGCTGCGCGACGGGCTCGTTCGGCGCTTCCGGCGCCGCGGGAAACGCTTCGTCCGCGCCGACGCAGTCGACATACGCGTCGCGTATGCAGTTTTCGATGCTGACCGAATCCGCTTCGGCTTCGACCGGCGAACGCACCCAGTCGACGACATACCAAAGCGCGACACCGGCAAGGGCGCCGAGCAACATGGCAACCACGCGCTTAACCATGACCGGCCTCATTGTGCCGGCATGGGACAACAACAAGCCGCCGGCGCTGCTAACCGACGAGGTGTTGCAGCCGCCGTGCCCGGTTGCCCGTCACGAAGCGGGCTGGAATCCCGCCGCGCCTGCCTGCCACAAGATGAAGGCGAACACGTCGCCGAACTCCTCGTCGCGCTGCTGCCGCGTCGAGCCGATGCCGTGGCCCGCCTGAAAGTCGACGCGCAACAATACCGGCTTGCCTGACGCCGAAGCCTTCTGCAGCCGCGCCGCCATCTTGCCCGCCTGCCACGGGTCAACGCGCGGATCGGTCATCCCCGTGGTCAGCAGCACGGCCGGATATTTCGTCCCGTCTTTCACGTGCTGGTACGAGTCCATCGCGTAGAGCGCCTTGAAGCCATCCGCGGTCTTCACCGAGCCAAACTCCGGTACGTTCGGCGGCCCGTTCTGCGAAAACTCCGCGCGCAGATTGTTCGACACGCCGACCTGACTGATCACGGCCGCAAACAGATCCGGCCGCTCGGTCATAGAACGCCCCACGGTGATGCCGCCCGCCGACCCGCCACGGATCGCAAGCTTCGACGCCGACGTCCACTTGTCCGTGATCAGCGCCTCCGCCGCCGCGATCATATCCCCCCACGTGTTGTGCTTGGTGAGGAGCCGCCCGCCTTCGTGCCACTCGCGCCCGTATTCGCCGCCGCCCCGCACATGCGCCGTCGCCCAGACGCCGCCCTTCTCCAAGAACGCGACAAAGCGCGACCCGAAGAACGCTTCCGAATTGATGCCATACGACCCATAGGCGTCGATCAACGCAGGCGCCGATCCGTCACGCTTCATGTCCTTGCGATAAACGACGGACACAGGAACCTTCGTTCCATCCTTCGCCGTCGCAAAGATGCGCGTCGAAGCGTACGGTGAGACGTCGATGTCGGGCTTGGCGACCAGCTTCGTGTCCGTCACCGCACCCGAAGCCGCCACCGACAAAATCTCCGGCGGCCTGACCCAGCTCTGCATGGAAAACACCGCGCCGTCGCGCGACGTATCGCAATAGAGCGAACCGATCGTGCCTTCCATCGGCAGCGCAATCGACGACACGCGTCCGTCCGGCGTCACCTTGCGCATCCGCCCGATCCCGCCGTCGAGATCCTGCACGTAAAGCGCATCCTTCGCCGGCACGCACGACTGCACGACGACGTCGCTCTGCGGCACCAGCACCTTCGCGTTCACGATCGCCGGATTGTCCGCCTTCACGCTCACGATTTTGTAGCGCGGCGCACCCTGATAGGTGATTAGGAAAATGTCGTCGCCCTTGATCGTGCAGCCGGTGACTTTCGCCTCCGGTCCGCAAACCTTCTTCCAACCGTCCTGCCCCTTGGCGGCCGCTTCCATCGTGTTGACGAAGACGGTGATCTCGTTCTGCACGCCCGCGATCAAGATCGCCAACGCATAGCGCGAATGCGGTTCCGAAAAGACATACGGAAACTCGATATCGCGGATCACAACGTCGCCGAACTGCCCCCGCGAGAGAACCTTCACATCGGTCTTCGGATCGGTGCCGATCTTGTGCAGCCAGCAAACGCTATCCTTGTAGTAGTCCTCGCTCCCCGCCACGGCGCCTGCCGCCAGCCGGTTGAAGAAGAACCCGCTCTCGTCCGCAAGCCACCCCGGCGACGCATACTGCGCCCGGTCGATCCGATCGGCGAGAATCTTGCCCGTCGCCGTCTCCATGATCTCGACGACCGCGTTCTCCGACCCCGACGGCGACATGCCATAGGCGATGTACTTCCCGTTCGGCGACAGCGACCAATAGTTCAGCGAGTAGTGCACGTCACCCTTCGTCCGCGCTTCCGGATCAATCAGCAGCCGATCCTTGCCCGTCATGCCGTCGCGCACGAACAGCTGAAAGTTATTCGCCCCCAACGGCCGGCGCTCGACGACGACAAACGGCCCACCGATCTGGATCGACGCCACGACCTCAAGGTCGCCCGACAACTCACCCACGCGCCTCGCCATCGCCGCGCGACCGGGAATCTTGTCCAGCACGCCGCGCGCATACGCGGCCTGCGATTTCATATACGGCTCCCAATCCTTGTCCTTCGGATTTTCCATCCAGCGGTAAGGATCGGTCACAGGCTGACCGAAGAACGTCTCGGTGACGGGTTCGATACGCGGCACGGGCGGTCCCTCTTTGGCGGCGGCAATGGCGAAACGGGGCAGCGTGGTCACGGCAGCAGCCACACCAGCGGTCAGCATCAACGTCCGGCGGTCGATGGTCATGCGAATGATCCTCTGAATGCTCGTTGAGACGAGCGCAGACGAAACGTCGGGCGAGACCCTACGTTCGCCCACCGCGCGCCAAACTTCAAACATTTGTGAGTGATCCGCCCGCGAAGGAATCCCCGCGGGCGGCCATGCGCCATTCTCAGTACCGCAAGCTCAAGACCAGTCTCACGTCGCGGCCCGGCAACACCACTTCATCCTTGTTGAAGGCGATGTGATTGCGGATTTCCTCATCCGTCAGGTTGCGGCCGATCAAGCTGACGTTGACCTCGCCGCCGTCTGCATGCTTGGCCGCATGCCAGATGAGCCCGGCATCGACGCGCGTATAGCCGTCGGTCGGCGTCTCTTCGGCCGCGATATCATCTTGCTCGAACGCATGCGTCGCACGCGCATAGGCGTCGAACATATCGCCCTCGAACCGCAATCCGCCGCCGAGGCGCATCGGCGGAATGCGTGGAACGTTGCCGCCGCCGTCGAACTCGGCGCGCACGGTGTCGGCCATCAGATCGAGGTTCAACTCGCCGTCCGCCACGGCCCCAAGCAACACCGCCGCCTGAAACTCGCCACCCGTAAACGTGGCGTCGCGCTGCAGATAGAGCAACTCCGCAAAGTCGGCGCTGTCGTCGGTAAAGAAATTCCCGTCCTCGTCGTACGAGTTGCCCGTCAGCTGCCCATAGACGAAGCCTTCGAATCTCGTGCGGAAGAACGTCAACTCGGCGGTCAGCCACGGCAGCACCAGCCGCGCATTCGCCTCCAGGTTCAGCGCCTTCTCGAGCCCGATCGTCGGATCGCCGATCTCGAACGTGCCCGTCGCCTCATGCGGCCCGCGCGCGTAAAGCTCGACCTGGTTCGGCGCCCGCTCCGAATAAGCGGCATTGAGCCCGAACTTCAAATCCTCCGTCGCTTTGATCAAGAGCCCGGCGCTGGCACTCACCGGTTCGAATTCACGCGTGGTGAAGACGTCGCTGATCGGTGTGCCCTCGACCCGCGTGTTTTCATACCGCCCACCGAACTCAAGCGTCACACGGCTGCCGATCGGCGCCTCTGCAAAACCATAGACGCCGAAGGAATCGGTAAGCGTCGGAAACAGAAAATCTTCACCCTCGCCCAACGCCTGGAAGTCACGCCGCTGCAACTGCATGCCGATAGCAGCCCCCGAAAACGGCCCCAGTGCCCCATGCACCAACTCGCTGCGCACCTCGTACTGTTTGTCGTTGAATGTCGACGCCGCGCCTTCGCCCGGGATCACCTCGTCATGCGTATAGTCCGACACACCCGCGTTCACGCGAAACGCCGTGAAGCCGGGCAACGGCTCGCGCCACTCCGCCGCGAACAATCCCTTGTCCTGCGCCATGTCGATGTAAGCGTCTTCGCCCGGTATCCCATACTGACTCTCGAACCGCACATAGGCCGCACCGATATAGCCGGACGAGCCGACGAACGAACCGCCCGCGGCGTAGCCCAGACCCTCTGCCTGACTGTTCGACTGTGTCCCCGGCGCGATCGGAATGTCGTAGGCGTCCGCGTTCTGCCGCAACCCATCGACGTGCCAAGCGAAGTTGCCTAAGTGTCCATCCGCCAACCCCGCAATCTCCGACGAGTCATCAACGGACCCGACAGCGAAGTGCAAATCACCGGCAAAGGGCTCACCCAAGCTGCTAGGAATGCGATTGTTGATCGCGTTCACGACTCCGCCGATCGCTTGGCTACCATAACGCAGCGTCGCGGGCCCGCGCACGATTTCGACACGCTGCAGAGCGAGCGGATCGATCGGCACGCCATGATCGGGACTGATGTCCGACACATCGAAACTCCCGAGCCCATTCTCAAGCACGCGTACCCGCGACGCATCGAAGCCACGGATGACCGGCCGCCCGGCGCCGGCGGCAAAACTCGTCGAACTTACGCCCGGGATCTGGGTCAGCGAGTCCGCGATGTTGAGCCCGCCTTCGCGGGTCAGTTGATCGCGATCCGCGGTTCCGACAAGCGTCGAAAACTGGTCACGCGACTTGGCAATCGGCGACGCCGTAACGACGACCTTCTCGATCCGCGCGTCGGGCGCCGGCTCGTCCTGAGCGCCGGCAACGCCGACATGGAGAGCAATCGCAGCCGCGCCAAGCGCAAGCCGCACCTTCAACCTGGAAAACATAAGGAAACCTCTGACACTGGAGAAACGAGTGCCGAACGCCCGCGCACGCGCTTTGCGCGCGACGCCGCGTCGTTCAGCCGTTCAGGCTTGTGTCAGGCGAAAGGAGGCGCGCGACTACGCCACGCGGCGGTGAATCGTTCCGGAACGATCCGCCGCTCGTCGATCCCCACGCGCGAAGGCATGGGCTTGGCGATGAAAAGCACGCTGGCAACGGCAGGCGCCGCCGCACCGCAAACGCCCGCGGCGTGCCACAGCGGACAGTTGGACTCGTCATGCGAAGGTTTGCTGGGCTTGGAACCGCCCGCGGCGTGATCTGCCGGCGAGTCCTGCGCCGCAACCGTCGCCGCCACGCCGTCGAACGCATGCCCGAAGTGAAAGTGGCTGCGCGTAACGGCGATCTGCATCACAAAGGCGAGAAGAACGAGGGACACAAAGGCCCGTGCGCGGCCCCCGCCACGCAGCAAATCCCTCAACCCCTGAAGCCCCGCCTGCATCGGATCAGGCTACACGGGCATTCTCACTCTCTGCAACCGGCATGCGGCGAAATTATGCCCACGATCCCGTGAGAGCCGCCCAATACTTTGGCGTTTCACCTCTCCCGGCACGGCGTTAACAACCCCATATACTAGGCGTGAACGGAACGATTCCCGTCACGCAACCGTCATGCGGAGGAGACGCGCATGTCCGAAGCCAAACTCGCCTTGCCCTCAAAAGAAAACCCGGTGACCACAACGTCCGGCTGGCTGATGCTGGTCGCACTGATCGCTCTGCTGGCGGTCGGCGTCGTACTGGTCCGTATGCCGATCATCGGCGTACCGATCATCCTCCTATCTGTATTCCTGATGATCGGCTTCCTGGTGCTGAAGCCGAACGAGTCCGCCGTCCTCACCCTCTTCGGCCGCTACGTCGGCACCGTGCGCAAAGACGGCTTTCACTGGGTGAACCCGTTCTACGCCAAACAGAAGATCAGCTTGCGGGTACGCAACTTCACGACGCTAACGCTGAAAGTGAACGACAAAGTCGGCAACCCAATCGACGTCGCCGCCGTCGTCGGCTGGCTGGTCAGAGACACTGCGCAAGCGGCCTTCGACGTTGACGACTACGAAGGCTACATCAAGACGCAATGCGAAATGGCGCTGCGCGACGTGGTGTCGACCCACCCCTACGACGCCACAGTCGAGGAACACATCTCGCTCCGCGGCAACACCGGTGCGGTCTCCGAACTGCTGAAGGAATCGCTCCAACGCTCGATCAACGTCGCAGGCCTCGAAATCCTCGAGATGCGCATCACCCACCTGGCCTACGCACCGGAGATCGCCTCGATCATGCTCCGCCGCCAGCAAGCGGTCGCCCTGATCCAGGCACGCGAAAAGATGGTCGACGGCGCCATCGGCATGATCAAGATGGCCCTCGAACGCTTCGAGTCGGACGGCATCACCGACATGACGTCGGCCCAGAAAGCGGTGCTCGTCTCGAATATGATGATGGTCCTGCTCAGCGACGAAGGCGCACAGCCGGTCATCCCAGCCGCGACAAGCTAATTCTACTCCCCTCGCCCGCCCTTGGGCGGGAGAGGGGCCGGGGGTGAGGGCGGGCGCGACACACCCACAGAGTTTCGGGGACAGTATTAGAAGAGAGCCTACACGTACCCACACGACGTCGGACTCGTTGGTCGCCCACCCTCACCCCCGGCCCCTCTCCCGCCCAAGGGCGGGCGAGGGGAGATTTGCTTCGGCCGGCGTCGGCATGCTTCAACCTGGGTAGATCGCTATTCGGAAGCAGGATGCAGACCCGTCCCGTCACACCGCGTCACGCCGCGTCGCTTGTGCTCACGCGCAAGCGCGACGGCGTCACGCAAATTCTCATGGGCCGCCGCCCATCGAGAGCGGCCGCATTCCCCGAGGCCTACGTCTTCCCCGGCGGCCGCGTCGACAAAGCGGATGCCGCGGTCACGCCGGCGGCTCCGCTCAGCGCGCAGACGCTGAACGACCTCTGCACGCGCGGCGGCTGCACACCGGTGACGGCGCGTGCGCTTGCCACCGCGGCGATACGCGAAACGTTCGAGGAGACGGGTTTGCTGATCGCGGCGCCTGGCGACGTCGGCACGCACGACGGCGCGTGGGCGCACTTCGCGGCCCAAGGCCTCGCGCCGGCACATGATCGCTTGCGCTTCCTCGGCCGCGCGATCACGCCGACATCGGCGCCAAGACGTTTCCACGCCCGCTTCTTCCTCGCCGACGGCGAAGACGTGCTGGGCGAAGTGCGCAGCAACGGTGAACTCGATGTCCTCGACTGGTACCCCATCGAAGACGCGCTCACGTTGCCGACCATCGACGTCACACAGTTCATCCTGAAAGAACTCGCCGCCGCCGAACGCGGCCATCTGCGCGACGCCCCCTTCTTCCGCTACCGCCGCAACAAGCCGCTGGCAAAGTCGGCGGATGACTGAAGCCTTCGACGCGACGAATCTTAGCAGGCGCGACCGCGCGCTCAGCCTCGGCGCGGTCTACGCCTGCATCTTCGCCAACGGCGTCGGCATGGGCTTGTCGCTGCCGCTGCTGTCGCTGATCATGGAACGCAACGGCGTCTCCGGCACGATGAACGGCATCAACGCCGCCTTCGGCGCGCTCGCGATGCTGGCCTTCACACCATTCATCCCAACATTGGCTGCACGAATCGGAACGGTCAGGTTCCTGATCGGCTGCTACGTCGTCGCCGCGGTCTCGCTGCTCGGCTTCCGCGCCACGAACGATCTCGCGCTCTGGTTCGTCCTTCGCTTCACGCTGAACTGCGCGCTGCAGGGGCTCTTTCTCGTCAGCGAACTATGGATCAACCAAATCGCAACGGATGCCGTGCGCGGCCGTCTCGTCGGAATCTACGCCTCGCTGGTCTCCGCCGGTTTCGCGCTTGGCCCCATCATCATCCAATTCCTCGGCACGACAGGATGGGAGCCTTTCATCGCCGGCAGCGCCATGATCATGACCGCGATGATCCCGCTCATCATAGCCCGCCGCCTCATCCCGCCGGTCGAACACGCCGGCGCCCGCGCCATGTTCGGTTTCGTCCTGCGCTCGCCGTCAGCTGCCGCCGCGGGCCTCGCCTATGGCGCGATAGAGATATGCTTGGGCAGCTTCCTGATCATCTACGCCGTTCGCTTGGGTGCGGCCGACGTGTCGGCAACCTTGCTCATCACGGCGTGGGGCCTCGGCAACATGACCCTCCAGCCGCTCATCGGCTGGCTTGCCGACAAGGTCGACCGGCGTCACGTCATGCTCCTCTGCGGCGCCGTAGCGCTAGCAGGCGCGGTCCTGCTGCCCGTCACCCAAGGCGCAGGCTGGCCCGCCCTGATCCTCGCCTTCGTCTGGGGCGGCTTCATCGCCGGCCTCTACTCGGTCGGCCTGGCCCACCTGGGCTCGAACTTCAAAGGCTCAGACCTCGCCGCCGCCAACGCCGCCTTCTCGATCCTCTACGCCATCGGCACACTGGTCGGCCCAGGCCTGGGCGGCGTCGCCATCGACCTCTGGAACCCGCACGGTCTAGCTGCCGTTGTGGGGCTCATTTCTGCGGCTTTTCTGGTGGTGGTCGCCTACCGGACCGCGACCTTTCCCCGCCCCCAGGCAGGCGGCAGTTAGCTTGACTTCCCCCCGTCGATCAGTAGGTTCTCGCCCTCCAATTGACCGCCAGCGCGCCCGACACGGCAGCGCGGCAAGACCAAGGCGACTAAGACAATGGCGAAGCCCACCACGATCAAGATCCGGCTGAATTCGTCCGCCGGCACCGGCCACTTCTACGTCGCGAAGAAGAACTCGCGCACCATGACCGACAAGTTCAAGGTCAAGAAGTACGACCCGGTCGTGCGCAAGCACGTCGAATACGTCGAAGGCAAAATCAAGTAAGCTTGCGCCGACAGCCGTGACACAAAAAGGGCGCCCTTCAGGCGCCCTTTGTTTTAGGCGGCGTCGGCGACGACGCGATTTCGTCCGTCGCGCTTAGCGCGGTAGAGCGCCTGGTCGGCCCGCTTCAGCAACGCTTCCGGCGTATCGCGCGTGCCTTCGCTGGCCGTGACGCCGATCGAGATCGTGACCGACAGCTGCCCCGGCGCCGGCGTGATGCGGAACGGCGCATCCGCGACGGCCTGGCGCAGACGTTCGGCGACCATGTAGGCGAAGTTCAAATCCGTATCCGGCATGACGACGACGAACTCTTCGCCGCCATAACGGCAGGCGAGGTCGATGCCACGCACGTTCGCCGAAATGCGGCCGGCGAACTCGCGCAGCACTTCGTCGCCGATATCGTGGCCGTGCGTATCGTTGACCTGCTTGAAGTAGTCGATATCGAGTATCAGGAACGACACCGGCTTGCCGGTCGTGTTCGCGCTGTCGATCAGCGTGCCCAAGTGACGCGACATGTAACGGCGGTTGAACAAGCCCGTCAGCTGATCCGTAATCGCCATCTCCAGCGACAATTGCAGCGAATGGCGCAGCTTGTCCGAATAGCGCTTGCGGCGCAGCTGCGTACGCACGCGGGCCACCAGCTCGCTGCGCTCCACCGGCCGCATCAGATAATCGTTCACGCCGATGTCGAGCGCGCGGACCAGCCGCTTCACATCGCCCTCATCGACAATAATCAAAATCGGCGTCTGCCGCGTTGCCTCAAGGCTGCGCAGCGTCGCACAGAACCGCAACCCATCCTGACGATCGAGCGACAAGCTGGCGATGACGAGATCATAATCCCCGCCCTTCGCGCGCACGACCGCTTCCGTCGTTTGCGGCACGATCTCAACGTCGTGCTCGCGCCCCAGCGTTTCGGAGATGCGCTGCGCGCTTTGCTCGCGATCTTCAACGATCAGAATGCGTCCACGCCCCGGCTGATCGGTCAGCGCACTTTCGCTGCCTTCGACCAAACCCATGCTCTCGCCCGTTGCCTGACGCAGCCGCAACTCGTCGACCATCGTCTTCAGACGCACGAGGCTGCGCACGCGCGCAAACAGCGCCACGTCGTTCACAGGCTTCGTCAGAAAATCATCGGCGCCGGCCTCAAGACCCTGCACGCGATCGGAAACTTGATCGAGCGCGGTCACCATCACGACCGGCAAATGCGCGGTCTGCGGGTTGCCCTTGATGCGGCGGCAAACTTCAAACCCGTCCATGCCCGGCATCATGACGTCGAGCAGAACGATGTCGGGGCTTTCCTTCTCGATCGACGCCAGCGCTTCCGGCCCCGACCCTGCGGTCACGACGTCGAAATACTCCGCACCGAGTTTCGCCTCGAGCAGTTTTACGTTGGCGGGAATATCGTCAACGACCAGAACACGCGCGGTCAACGGACTGCCCCCTCAGGCCAAAAACTTGCGGATCGTCTCAAGGAAGTGCATCACCGAAATCGGTTTCGAGATGTAGGCTTCGCAGCCCCCTTGGCGAATCTTCTCTTCGTCACCCTTCATCGCGAACGCGGTCACCGCGATCACGGGAATGCGTTTCAGGTCCTGATCTTCTTTGAGCCACTTCGTGACCTCGAGCCCCGATACTTCCGGCAGCTGAATGTCCATGAGGATCAGATCGGGCACATGCTTGCGCGCGAGGTCGAGCGCTTCCAGCCCGTCGCGCGTCTGGATCGTCTTGTAACCATGCGCGTCCAAGAGGTCGTGGAAGAGCTTCATATTGAGCTCGTTGTCCTCCACGATCAGAACGGTTTTCGCTCTCGCGTCCATTTCTCTCTCCGGACGTGGCCTTTGAGGCCGGGATTCAGGTGTCAAAGCCGCCGATTGCCTTCGCACGCGGTAGCCTGATTTTCGCGCCATAGTTGACCTGAATAATGTTAAATAAGCTTTGCGGATTGCCGCAAGAAACCCGCGGAAACACAACCGCGCTGTACGTGCAAGCGGAAGGCGAAACGCCCATGAATCGTACGCAGGCCGAGCAAATGTCTGAACGCGCCTTAACGTTTCTGGCGACGCGGCCGGACGACCTTCAGCGATTCTTAACCGCAAGCGGACTTGACGCCGACGACTTGCTCGAGAAAAGCGAGGATAAGTCGATTCTCGCCGCCGTGCTCGGATTTGTCGCCAGCGAAGAATCGCTCGCCAAAGACTTCTCCGAATCAGACGGCCTGAAACCCGGCGCTCTGCTGCACGCCTACGCGACCCTGGACCCGCACGGTTCCAGCGCATGGTAGGCGACATCCGAATCGACCCCGCCCGGCCGCTGATCATCAGCGACGCTGACGAAGTCCTGCTCCAGTTCATGGTAGGTCTGGAACGCTTCCTCGATCGCCATGCCTGCTACATGGACATCACCTCGTTCCGCATACACGGCAACGTGAAGCACCGCGCGAACGGGGACACGGTGGCGGACGAGACGGTGACCGGCCTCCTCAAAACCTTCTTCGAAAGCGAAACCGGCACGCTCGAAGCCGTACCCGGCGCCGCCGCGGCGCTCGCAGGTTTGAGCCAGCACGCCCAAATCATCATCCTCTCGAACCTCCCCAAAACCTCACGCACCGCCCGCATCGAGAACCTGTTGGGTCACGGCATCGACTACCCCGTCATCGCCGGCAAAGGCCCCAAAGGCGAAATCGTCAAACGCCTGATCGAAGGCTTCACGCAACCCGTGGTCTTCATCGATGACCTGCCGCCGCACATCGCCTCCGTCGCCACCGAAACCCCGCACGTCCACCGCCTGCACTTCATCGCCGACACCAGACTCGCGCGCATGCTGCCCAAGGCGCCCGAAGCCCACGCCCGCATCGACACCTGGCCCGAAGCCGCCGCGTGGATCACCTCGGTGATCAAACCCTGATGCGCATCGGCGTCGACCTCGGTGGCACGAAGATAGAGGTCGCGGCCCTCGGCCCCGACGGCGCATTCCTTCTGCGCGATCGCCACACCTCACCAGCTGGTGACTACGCCAAGACCGTGCGTGCCATTCGCGAAGCCGTCGCCGCAGCGGAAACAAAACTCGCACGCAAAGGCACCGTCGGCATCGGCATCCCCGGCGCGATCTCGCCCGCCACCGGCGTCGTGAAGAACGCCAACTCGACTTGGCTCAACGGCCACCCGCTCGACCGCGACCTTGCCGAAGCCTTGGCGCGCCCCATCCGCGTGGCCAACGACGCCAACTGCTTCGCCCTCTCCGAAGCCACCGACGGCGCAGGCAAAGGCAAGCGCGTCGTTTTCGGCGTCATCCTCGGCACAGGCGTCGGCGGCGGCGTCGTGATCGACGGCAAATCGCTCACCGGCCCGAACGCGGTCGCCGGCGAATGGGGACACAATCCCCTGCCCTGGCCCGAACCCGACGAACTATCCGGCCCAGCCTGTTACTGCGGCAAGTCCGGCTGCATCGAAACCTGGCTCTCAGGCCCCAGGCTCAGCGCCGCTTTCGAACGCGTGAGCGGGAGCAAGCTCGATTGCCCCGATATCGCCGACCGCGCAGTCAAGGGTGACGCAACGGCCGAAACGCTCCTCGTCACCTACGAACGCCGCTTGGCGAAAGCGCTCGCCCACGTCGTGAACCTCATCGATCCCGATGTGATCGTCTTCGGCGGCGGCCTTTCCAATCTCGATCGGCTCTACAAGAACGTCCAACCGCAGATCGCCGAGCACGCCTTCTCGGACGCCGTCACGACGCCGATCGTCAAGAACCACTGGGGCGACTCCAGCGGCGTGCGCGGCGCCGCCTGGCTCTGGCCGGAGAGCGGCGCGTGACCACGCTCTGCCGCGATTGCTTCAGCCTCTTCGACGCAACGACGACGCGCCGCTGTCCGTCATGTAGGGGTCCGCGTCTGCTCCGCCACGACGAACTCGCCACGCTGACCATGGCCCACATCGACTGCGACGCCTTCTACGCCACGGTCGAAAAGCGCGACAACCCCGCGATCGCAGACAAGCCCGTCATCATCGGCGGCGGCAAGCGCGGCGTCGTCTCCGCCGCCTGCTACGTCGCCCGCACCTTCGGCGTGAAGTCCGCGATGCCGATGTACAAAGCACTGGAGGCCTGCCCCAAGGCCATCGTCATCCCACCCAACATCCCGAAATACGCGGTCGTCAGCCGCGAAGTGAAACAGCTGATGCTGGAAACGACGCCGCTGGTCGAACCGCTGTCGTTGGACGAAGCCTTCCTCGACCTCACCGGCACGGAACGCCTGCACAAACGTACGCCTGCGCAAACGCTCGCCCACCTCGCCAAGCGCATCGAAGACGAACTTCAGATCACGGTCTCAGTGGGCCTCAGCTTCAACAAATTCCTCGCCAAGGTCGCATCCGACCTCGACAAGCCGCGCGGCTTCTCCGTGATCGGCCGCGCCGAAGCCGTCGACTTCCTCGACAAGCGTCCGGTCACGCTGCTCCCCGGCGTCGGCAAAGCCTTCGCGCAATCGCTCGCCCGCGACGGCATCTTCACCATCGGCGACGTCCGCCGACGCAAACCGAAAGAACTGGGCGCCCATTTCGGCTCCAGCGGCCTCTGGCTCTGGCGCCTCTCGAACGCCGACGACACGCGCACCGTCGAACCGCGCGCCGAAGCCAAAGGCATCTCGGCCGAAACCACCTTCGAACACGACGTCGCCGATGCCGAGCAGCTTGCAAACGTCCTCTGGTCGCTGTGCGATAAAGTCTCCGCCCGCGCTAAGGCCGCAGAGACCGGCGGCAAAGTCGTCCAGCTGAAACTGAAGACGGCGGACTTCAAAATCATCACCCGCCGCCACACGTTCGAAAGACCCACACAGCTCGCACGCCGCCTTTTCGAGACCGCCAACGACCTCTTAAAGGCCGAAGCCAAAGGCAAGCGCTACCGCCTCATCGGCGTCGGCATCGCCGACCTCGTCGACGCCGACAAATGCGACGGCTCCGACCTCTTCGATCAGACCGGTGCCCGCCGCGACGCGGCCGAACGCGCGATGGACAAGGTCAGGGAAAAATTTGGCTCCGCGGCCATCCGCAAAGGCCGTTCGCTCTAGCCCACGCGGCAAATCTTGCCGCGCTTTACGAAGCGATAACGAACGCATCGGCCCAAAACCGCGCCGGTTCCCTGTGGCATACGCCTTGCGACTTCACGAACCAAACAAGGCCTATGCGATGAACGCGCAAGCGACACTTCTGACTTTCGCCGACGACCGCTTCCCCACAAGCTTGCGGGCGGACGACATCCGCGTCGAGCCCATCGCCATCACGCCCAAGACCGTGCAGGACATCCTCGCCTTCGTCGCCGAGAAAGAGCAGTCGCTCAACGACCTGCGCGGCCGCGTCGCCGAACTCGAACGCCTGCTCGAAACCGACGAACTCACGGGCCTCCTGAACCGCCGCGGCTTCGAAGCCGCAGCCCGCCGCACATTGGCGGGCGCGACACGCTATCGCGAGACCGGCGTTCTGGCTCTCATCGACCTCGACGGCTTCAAGCGCGTGAACGACGACCACGGCCACGCCGCCGGCGACGCGGCGCTGCGCCTCGTCGGAAGCATCCTCAGCGAGAACGTGCGCGCAACAGACTACGCAGCCCGCCTCAGCGGCGACGAATTCGCCATCCTCTGGGTCCGCGCCGTACCGTCCGCCCTGCCTCAGCGCATCCAGACGCTGAAGCAAAGACTAGATACGGCAGTCCTCGAATGGGGCGACACCACGGTCGCACTCAAAGCCAGCGTCGGCACCGTCACCTACGACAACACGTCGCCACTCGACGTCTTACAGCGTCAGGCCGACCAAGCCATGTATCGTGAAAAACGCGCCCGCCGTGCTCACACCGAGCCGTCCAACGACATCAACGGCGCATAAAGCTCCGGCCGCCGGTCGCGGAATAACCCCCACGAACTGCGCGCCGCAGCAATCGCATCAAGATCGACCGTGGCGGTAATCACCGCCGCCTTTTCGCGCCCCGCTTCCGCAAGAATCTCACCCGTCGGCCCGGCGATGAACGACGTGCCGTAGAACGTGATCTCGCACGTCTCGCCGACCTCACGCCCGATCCGGTTCGAAGCGATCAGCGGCACATAGTTCGCCCCCGCATGCCCCTGCATCACCCGCCGCCAATGCGCAGACGAATCGACGGGCGCCGCCGGCGGCGGCTCACTCCCGATCGCCGTCGGGTAACACAGGATTTCCGCCCCCATCAGCGCCATCGCCCGCGCGCTCTCCGGAAACCACTGATCCCAACAAATCGCCGCGCCGACAACGCCGTACTTCGTGCGCCAGACCTTGAACCCCGTGTCCCCGGGATTGAAATAAAACTTCTCCTGATACCCAGGCCCATCGGGAATGTGCGACTTGCGATAGAGCCCCAGCACCGATCCGTCGGCATCGATCATCGCCAGCGAATTGAAATGCGCATTGTTCGCCCGCTCAAAAAAACTGACCGGCAGCACAATATCAAGCTCGCGCGCCAGCGCCGAAAACTCTTGGATCAGCGCATTACCTTCAAACGCCGACGCCAACGCAAAATGCTTCGCCGCCTGGTCCTTGCAGAAATAAGGCGTCTCGAACAATTCCTGGATCAAAACGACATGCGCGCCTTTCGCCTTCGCCTCGCGTACAAGACGCTTGGCATTCGCGACATTCGTCGCCGGATCCGGCCCGCACGCCATCTGAGTCGCCGCCAACGTCACCTGTCTCATCGATCGAATCCTTCATGCCGCAACGCGCGCCCGACAGGCTGTTGTTGCGTGATGCAGTGGATACCGCCGCCGCCTTCGACGATATCGAGCGACGGCACCTGCACGATACGCTTGTCAGGAAATGCCTTCGTCATCGCGTCAAGCGCCACCGCATCCATCGGATCGTCGAACGACGGCATCACGATTCCATAGTTGGCATAGTAGAAATTGATATAGCTCATATCGAGCCGGCGGCCATCGTGCCGCTCTCGCGGCGCGGGCTGCGGCACCTCGATGATCTCCAGCGACCGGCCACGCGCATCACGGGCCGCACGCAGCCGCGCGATGTTGTCGCGCATCACCCGCGTGTTGAGCCCTTCGTTTGCCGACGGCGCATAGACCATCACGCGTCCTGGCCCCGCAAAGCACGCGATGTTGTCGACGTGCCCGTCGGTCTCGTCGTCCTCCAGCCCCTCACCCAGCCAAATCACTTTCGTCACGCCGAAATAGAGCGCGAGCCGCTCCTCGATTTGCTGACGATCCAAATTCGGATTGCGATTGGAATTGAGCAAGACCTGCTCCGTCGTCATCAACGTGCCTTCCCCGTCGACCGCGATCGCCCCGCCTTCAAGTACCATCGGCCCCTCATAGCACCGCATGTCGAGCGCCTCGACAACGGTCCGCCCAAAAGCCGCGTCGTTGTCGAAGCCGGTGTATTTGTTGCCCCACGCATTGAAGCGCCAATGCACACCGGCGACACCTTCACGCCCGTCGGTCACAAAGATCGGCCCGATATCGCGCGCCCAGGAATCGTCGATCTCGATCTCCAGTATCTCGATCCCGCGCCCCATCATCAGTCGCGCTTCGTCCATGTCACGCGGCTTCACCGCCATCGTCACTTTCTCAAAGCCCGAAATCGCACGCGCCACCGCTGCATAACCCAGCCGTGCGCGCAGCAAGCCCTCGGCCGAGCCCCACGGTTCCGGGCGGCACGGCCACATCATCCAGGTCCGCGCGTGCGGCTCCCATTCGGCCGGCATAAACAGCCCGTCGCGCACGGGACAACGGTCGTCGGCGTCAAGACGTTTTGTCATGGGACCCAATGTCTATCAGTCGTTGCGCGAAGGCGGCCGATTTGCGAGTTTCAAGGTTCTCGCACGGCAGATCGCCTTTCGCAAAGGGACGGAAAACATGACCGGACGCGTCGACGCACGCCTCAAGGAACTGGACATCACGCTGCCGAAAGCGCTCGCACCGGTGGCGAACTACGTGCCGTTCGCGATCACGGGCAACCTCGTCTTCATCTCGGGCCAAGTGACCATGGGACCGAACGGCCTTGAATATGTCGGCGTCGTCGGCAAGGACTTCACCACCGAACAAGGACAAGCAGCCGCACGCATGTGCGCGCTCAATGTCATCGCACAGCTGCGCGAAGCGTGCGGCGGCGATCTCGACCGCGTGAAGCGCTGCGTGAAAGTCACGGGCTTCGTCAACGCGATCCCCGGCTTCGCTCAACATCCGGAAGTCGTCAACGGCGCATCCGACCTCTTCGGCCAAGTCTTCGGCGACGCCGGCAAGCACGCGCGCGCCGCCGTCGGCGCGGGCTCGCTGCCGCGCAACGTCGCCGTCGAAGTCGAAGCGATCTTCGAGATCGCGTGAGACGTGAGGGCGCCGCGATGACCATCTCGCCGGCCGCCCGCCTGATCGACGGCATGAACGAAGTCGCGCCCGACGTATGGGACGCGCTCGCCAACCCACCAGGCCAACCGGCGAATCCTTTCGTCAGCCACGCTTTCCTCGCCGCGCTGGAAGAAAGCGGCTCGGTGGACGCGGAGACCGGTTGGCAACCCGCGCACATCATCGTCGAAAACAAAGGCACGATCATCGGCGCCGCGCCGATGTACGTGAAGAACCACTCCTACGGCGAATACGTCTTCGACCACGCCTGGGCCCAAGCCTTCGAACGCGCCGGCGGCGAGTATTATCCAAAACTTCAAGTGGCAGTTCCGTTCACGCCCGTCACCGGCCCCCGCCTCCTGACCGGCGGCAACGCCGTCGCGCGCGAAGCACTCGCGCAAGCGATGATGGCGTTCGCGAAGCGCCTGGAAGTCTCCTCGCTCCACATCACCTTCCCAACCGAAACGGAAGCGACCACGCTGGCCGCGCACGGCTTCTTGCAGCGCCACGATCAGCAGTTCCATTGGCACAACGAAGATTACACCGACTTCGCCGCCTTCCTCGCCGCTCTGTCGTCGATCAAGCGCAAGAACCTGCGCCGCGAACGCACGCAAGCGGTGGCGAACGGCATCGACATCGAATGGGTCACCGGCAGCGATATCAAGGAACTGCACTGGGACGCGTTCTTCGCCTTCTACATGGACACCGGCTCGCGCAAATGGGGCACGCCCTACCTCACGCGCAAATTCTTCAGCCTCGTCGGCCAAAGCATGCCCGACCAGATCCTGCTGGTGATGGCCAAGCGCAACGGCCGCTACATCGCCGGCGCGCTCAACTTCATCGGTGGCGACACGCTATACGGCCGCAACTGGGGCGCCATCGAGCACCACCCGTTCCTGCATTTCGAACTCTGCTATTACCAGGCGATCGAATTCGCGATCACCAAACGCCTAAAGGTCGTCGAAGCCGGCGCCCAGGGCGCGCACAAACTCGCCCGCGGCTACCTGCCCGCCCGCACGAACTCGCTGCACTGGATCTCGCACAAAGGTCTACGTGACGCCGTGGCGCGCTACCTCAAGGAAGAGCGCCGCGCCGTCGACGAAGATATCCAAGCCTTGACCGAACACGCGCCGTTCAGAAAAACCGACACGCTCTGAAGGAGACAACCGTGGCCTACGACCCCAGCAACATCTTCGCCAAAATCATCCGCGGCGAAGCCCCGTGCTTCAAAGTCTACGAAGACGACCACACGCTGGCCTTCATGGACATCATGCCCCAGGTCGAAGGCCACACGCTGGTGATCCCGAAGGAAGGCGCGGAGTCGATCTTCGACCTAAGCCCCGAAGGCGCCGCCGCGATGATCAAGACGACAAAGAAAGTCGCCGCCGCCGTCCAAGAAGTGACAAAAGCCCCCGGCATCCTGCTGGCGCAACTCAACGGCCCCGCCGCGGGTCAGACGGTCTTCCACATCCACTTTCACATTCTGCCGCGCTATCACGGCATCGATCTGAAGATCCACGCCGCCGCGAAAGCCGATTTCGAAAAGCTGAAAGCGCTCGGCGCCAAAATAGCGGCGGCCGTAAAGTAACCTAAGCCGGAATAATCATGATCCGCATCTTCCCGTCTTCCGGCGTGAAGGTGACCGAGAACTTGCGCACGAGATCGCACGCCGAGGCCGACCACGACTCCGTCCACGATTGACCGGGCCGTCGCGACTTCGTCACCGACGCCTCGACGAGATACGCGCGCTCATCGCAATTCGACCGCGCGGCCAAACTGTTCGCCTCCCGCAGCACCATGCGCGTCGTATCCTGCTGATGCTTCACACCTGCCGACGAACTGCCCGGCACGCTGACCCGCAGCTCAGCCGGTGACGCGCCGCGTGGGAACAGAAACACGTTGTGCAAGCGCGGCGTCCAGCAGCCTTTGCCCTGCACCTGAATGCGCCAGACGCCGGGCTGCCCCGGATCGACACGCCGCGACGCGTCATTGATGTCGACGTAGTCCGCGCCTGCAAATTGGAAGATGCGCGGCATCCCGCACGGTGGCGCGATCAAGCGGTCGAGGCTGACGAGCTTCACCGCCATCCGGTTCGCCATCTCAACGACGGTCTCGCCCCGCGCCAGCAGCTGCGGGAAGTTTCCGCGGATGGTGACGTCTTCTTCCTTCGGTTGCGCCTGCGCCACGCCGGCCAGGCACACCAAAGAAAACAGAACGAGGATCAGACGCTTCATTTCACCAGTTCGGGCTCGTTGGGCTCGGTCTCTTCGTCGCCGTCGGACTCGTCGCCTTTGACCTTCACCTTGGCCGGCAAATGCGGCGCTTCGATGATCTCGAAGTCGAGGCCCGTTTTGTCCGGTTTCAGCATCACTCGCACGGTTCCCCCGCGCGCCAACTTGCCGAACAGGATCTCGTCCGCCAGCGGCTTCTTGATCTCATCCTGAATGACGCGCGCCAGCGGCCGCGCGCCGAACGCCTCGTCATACCCGTGCTCGGCCAACCACCGCGTCGCTTCGGTCGACAGTTCGAACGTCACGTTGCGGTCCGACAGCTGCGCTTCGAGTTGAAGCACGAACTTCTCGACCACGCGCTCGACGATCGCCGGCGACAACGTGGCAAAGCCGATGACCGCGTCCAGACGGTTGCGGAACTCCGGCGTGAACAGCTTCTTGATCGCCTCGGTATCTTCACCTTCGCGGCGACCGCGGCCAAAGCCGATCGATTCCTTGGCGGCATCCGACGCGCCCGCATTCGTCGTCATGATGAGAACGACGTTGCGGAAGTCGATTTTCTTGCCGTTGTGGTCGGTCAGCTTCCCGTGATCCATGACCTGCAACAGGATGTTGAAGAGATCCGGATGCGCCTTCTCGATTTCGTCGAGCAGCAGCACGCAATGCGGATGCTGATCGACGCCGTCGGTGAGCAACCCACCCTGATCGAAGCCGACATATCCCGGCGGTGCACCGATCAAGCGGCTGACCGAATGGCGTTCCATGTATTCCGACATGTCGAAGCGCAAGATCTCGACGCCCATGATCTTGGCCAGCTGCCGCGCGACTTCCGTCTTGCCGACGCCCGTGGGGCCTGAGAACAGATAGCAGCCGATCGGCTTCTCCGGATCGCGCAAGCCCGCGCGCGCCATCTTGATCGCCGCCGAGAGTTGCTTGATGGCGCCGTCTTGACCGAACACGACGTGCTTCATGTTCATCTCGAGATCGCGCAGCGTCTCGGAGTCGTTCTTCGACACCGTCTTCGAAGGAATGCGCGCCATCTTCGCGATGACGTCTTCAATCTCTTTGACGCCGATCACCTTCTTGCGCTTGCCTTCCGGCAACAGCATCTGCGACGCGCCCGTCTCGTCGATCACGTCGATCGCCTTATCGGGCAGCTTGCGGTCGTTGATGTACTTCGCCGACAGCTCGACCGCGGCCTTCACCGCATCGCCGGTGTAACGCACCTTGTGATAGGTCTCGAAGTAAGGCTTCAGCCCCTTCAAAATCTTGATCGCATCCGGGATCGAAGGCTCACCCACATCGATCTTCTGGAACCGCCGCGCCAGCGCACGGTCCTTCTCGAAATGCTGACGGAATTCCTTATACGTCGTCGAGCCAAGGCAACGCAGCGTCCCCGACTGCAACGCCGGCTTCAGCAGGTTCGAGGCGTCCATCGCCCCACCACTCGTCGCGCCCGCGCCGATCACTGTGTGGATCTCATCGATGAACAGAATGGCGCCTTTGAATTGCTCCAGTTCCTTGACGACGTTCTTTAACCGCTCTTCGAAATCGCCGCGGTACCGCGTGCCCGCGATCAGCGCACCCATGTCGAGCGCGAAGATCGTGCAGTCCTTCAATACCTCAGGCACTTCGCCGTTGACGATCTTGCGCGCGAGGCCTTCGGCGATCGCCGTTTTGCCCACGCCCGGATCGCCGACCAGAAGCGGATTGTTCTTCTGCCGCCGGCACAAAATCTGAATCGTGCGCTCGACTTCAGGCTCGCGCCCGATCAACGGATCGATCTTGCCGACACGCGACTTGTTGTTGAGATTGACGCAATAGGCCTCGAGCGCCTCGGTGCCCTGCTTCGCGGTCTTATCCGCGCCCTCTTCCTCTTCGTCCGCTCCGCGCACAGGCTTCGACTCCGTCGCCCCGGGCCGCTTCGCGATGCCGTGACTGATGTAACTCACCGCGTCATAGCGCGACATATTCTGTTCACTGAGGAAGTACGCCGCGTGGCTTTCGCGCTCGGCAAAGATCGCGACCAGTATATTCGCGCCCGTCACCTCTTCGCGGCCCGACGACTGAACGTGAATGACCGCGCGCTGCACCACGCGTTGGAATCCTGCCGTCGGTTTCGCATCTTCGCCGTCGTCGACGACCAGCGTCGCCAAGTCCGCGTCGATGTAAGTGGAAAGCACGCGCCGCAGCGCATCGAGGTCGACATTGCACGCCCGCATGACCGCAGCCGCATCCTGATCGTCGATCAGCGCCAGCAGCAGATGTTCGAGGGTGGCGTATTCGTGATGGCGCTCGTTCGCCAGCGCCATGGCGCGGTGAAGTGTGTTCTGCAGGGATTTCGAAAAACTCGCCACTTAACTCTCGCCTTTCATCGACCTCGCCGCCAACCGAACCTTGGGCGGCAGTGTATCATTCCTTCTCAAGAGTGCACTGCAACGGGTGCTGGTGGCGGCGCGCAAAGTCGATCACTTGTGCGACCTTGGTTTCCGCCACTTCGTACGTGAAAACGCCACAGATCCCGACGCCCTGGCGATGCACCTGAAGCATGATGTGCTCCGCGTCCGACCGCCCTTTGTTGAAGAACCGTTCCAACACGTGGACGACGAACTCCATCGGGGTGTAGTCGTCGTTCAGCATCAAAACCTTGTACAGGCTTGGCTTCTTCGTCTTCGGCCGCGTTTTTGTAACGATGCCGGTCGGCGGCCCGCCCCCTTGCCCGTCGCGATCGCCGTTCTTGTTCGTCATGCAGTGCGCGTGAATCCATTCAGCTGTCGGTTGCTCAGGGTAACATTACATATATTGCGCCCGCCGAATGAAAAGCGCTACTGGCGCGCTTTTTCAGGGCTTGACAGACTTAACCGTTGCGCCAAGGCGCCTAAGCCACGCCTGTGTCCGCGTCCGGTTGACACCCATGTCCCACCGCCCGTAAACGGCGCGCGCATAGAGCGCGAGCGTTGATTGCCCCTTGCCCACGTCCAGGAATTTGACCGAAACAAGATCCGGAAACCCGAGCAACGCCGACCGGACGACAAAGTCGTCGTACAATCCTGTCTCATCCGCCAGCGTATGAGAGACCCGCGGCTCGGCAACGATACTTAAGAACTCCGTGCGCAACTTCGCCGCCGTCACGCCAAACACCGGCGCCGCGCCATCCGTCTTCGCCACGCGGCAAAGCCCGTCCGGCGCCAGCAAGTATGTGTTCGGGGACCTCGGCCTTTTCAAGGTTGCGAAGTCGATACGGCTGTGCGTCGGCATGCGATATCCTCGTCGGCGATAAGTGGCCATTTGAAACGAAAAGAGCCCGGAGGCGAAACGCCTCCGGGCTCTCCGGAACAACCGTAATGCTCGAAGCGGGCTTATTCAGCCGCGGCGCGCATGAACGGGTTGACGACGGCCGGGCGAACTTCCTTCGCCGCTTCGGCAAACGCCGTGAAACGCTGGCTCAGCGGTTCAGCAGCTTGCTTGGCCGCGTCCATGACCAAGTCGTTGACCTTCGTGGCCTGCGCGACGTAGGCGTCAAGCGCCGACTTCGCGAAGTCGCTCTGCAATTCCCAAGCTTCATGCAGGCTCTTCGAACCCGAGATCGCCTTGAACGCGGCGACGCCGTCTTCGACCTGCTGCTTGGAGAAACTGACAAATTCGCTGTTGATACGTTCGAACGCTTTCGCGAACGACGTGGCGGACTGCATGTAAGCCTCGACGTTCGCCTTGCCGAAGCCGGCAAACCGCTCATAGGCCTTCGTCCAATTCTCGATACCATTCGTCATAGCTTCGTTCCCATCCTTCATGACTTGCTCAACCGCCTCGGCGGCCTTCGGCTTCGTGGCCATTGGGTTGTTCCTTTTCGGCTCGGCGTGTCCATCAACGATGTTGGTCGGCCTATCAGGCCGCCGCACCGTCATGCTGCACTGCAACATGATCGCATATGAGCCTGAGGCCGGTGAAAGTCAAGTAAAGATTGTGCAGCGCACCATAGATTTTGGCGGTGGAACCGCGAGTCTCTTAACCAAAAGTAAAACCGCAAACAGGCATGATGGTTGCGAACGAATCACACGCCGCCAAAATGCGCGAACTCGACGAGGCATTTTCGCGAATTACGGGAATCTGTCGATGTTAACACTTTTCAATCGCCAAAAATCTGACAGAGTTGCTGCTTCGTTTGTGACGCGAGAGGGGGAAGACGGCCGCATGGTTGGTCTGCTTCTGACGGACGCGTTCGCCAAAACGATGAACCTCTAGGGGAACGGGGTTTTCGTATGGTGTGGCGCGTACAGCCTTTGAAATTGCTGGTGATGTTCCTGGTCGTAGCAGGCGTAATCCTGTCGTCGGCCGTGGACGCCGATGCCGCGCGCAAGAAGAAGAAGCGCACGCGCCATGTCGCGCCGCCCGCGCCTTACGTCGAAAAATACGCAGCCATCGTCCTCGAGGCGAGTTCCGGCCGCATCCTGTATGAGCGCATGTCGAACGAAGCGCGCTATCCCGCGTCGCTGACCAAGATGATGACGCTCTATCTGCTGTTCGAGCAGCTGCAAAAGGGCGCCGTCACGCTCTCGACGCCGCTCACCGCGTCGCAATACGCCTGCTCGCAGGAACCCACGCGCTTAGGGCTGAAACCCGGCGATCAAGTCACCGTCGAAGATGCGGTCAAGGCACTCGTCGTGCGCTCCGCCAACGACGTCGCCGTCATGATCGCCGAACACCTCGGCGGCAGCGAATACGCCTTCGCCGCGCGCATGACGCAAAAGGCGCGCGAACTCGGCATGGCGCGCACGACCTTCGCGAACGCCTCGGGCTTACCCGACACAAGCCAGAAGTCGACCGCCTGGGATCTCGCGCTGTTGAGCCGCCGTCTCGTCACCGACTTCCCGCAATTCTATCCCTACTTCCGCCAGCAGAGCTTCACCTGGGGCGGCCGCAGCTTCGAAGGCCACAACAACCTGATGAAGTTCTTGGACGGCGCTGACGGTTTGAAGACCGGCTATACCCGCGTCTCGGGCTTCAACTTGGCAAGCTCGGCGACGCGCAAGGGCACGCGCCTGATCGCCGTCGTCATGGGCGGACGCTCAGCCCGGGACCGCGACATCCAAAGCGCCGAACTGCTCGAAAGCGAATTCTCGAAACTCGGCCTCGGCCGTCCGACGCCGGTGATCATGGCGATGTCGCCGCTCGTCCTCGACGACGAAGAATCAGCCGCCGCCGACCTGGCGGCCTCCTTCCGCCCCAATGCCTCGTCGCCCGTCATGGCCTCCGCCGCAGCCGCACCGGCAACGGGATCCACGCCAGCGCCGCAAGCGCCCGTGATGGCGTCGGCCCTCGGCCAAGGCGACACGTCCGATCAGGTACGTCGCGCTGCCCCCGTGGTCACCGGCACCGGCCAGTGGGGCATCCAAGTCGGCGCGCACGTCGCCCGCGACAAAGCCGAGACCCAACTCCGCGACGTCCAATCGAAGATGAAAGACCTGCTGAGCACGGCCAAAAGCGCGATCGTCGAACTCGACGTCCGCGGCGAAACCTTCTACCGCGTCCGCTTCGGCGCCTTTACGCCGGCCAAAGCCGAATCCCTCTGCGACCAACTGCAAAAGCGCGGCACCAGCTGCCTCGTCGTAACAGAAGGCTCCTGGGACGCCGCCGACGCACGCGCCTCACTCCCCATCGCCGTCCGCTAACTCGCTACCGCGATTTTCGAAAGTCGCGCCAACCGAAGCGCCGCAACAAGCCCACGCACCTCGGCGCGCGCCGCGACTTGCGACATCGTCAGGCCGCGTGTCTTGCCTTCCATCAGGTCGATGACGGTCAGCCCTTTCGGGAACAGCTCGCGGTAGATCACGCGCTCGCTCAACCCCGGCGCCAAACGGAATCCGATGCGTTGCGACAGCTTCGTCAGCGCATCGCTCACGCGCCGCTGATTGCGCGTCTCGGTGCTCGACATGCGATTGCGAACGACCAGCCAGTCGATGGTCTTGCGCTTCTCGATCATATGCCGCTTGCGGCTCTCCCACACGAATTCGGCATAGATCGACGGCGCCTTCGCCTCATAGGTCTCAGGATCGACGCTGGCCAACAGATCAAAGTCGACGAAGCTGTCGTTCAATGGCGTCACGATGACCGACGCATTCGCATGCGCCGCCCGCCCCAACGCCGTGTCCGCGCCCGGACAATCGACGACGACGACATCGCTCTCCAACGACAGCTCGCCGATCGCTCCGGCCAGACGCCGTGCGTCCTCGACCTCGGCCAACGACCGCGCCTCATGATCCGAGGGCGCAATCGACACCAGCTTAGGCAACGGAAAGTCACGCCCTACCCGCTCGGACCATTGCGCGCGATTGGCAAAGAAGTGCGAGAAGCTGCGCTGCCGGTGATCGAGATCGATCGCCCCGACACGCAAACCCGCCGACATCAAGCCGCCAACGAGATGTATGGCGACGGTCGTCTTGCCCGACCCGCCCTTCTCATTCCCGACGACGATCACAGGTACGGGAAGCATCCCGCGCGAACCCTCACCCCGGCGCTGATTCGCCGAGTGAGAGCAAGCTAGCATTGCCGCCCGCAGCCGTCGTGTTGGTGCAGGCCGTCCGCTCGACCGCAAACCGGTGCAGGTAATGCGGCCCACCGGCTTTGGGCCCCGTTCCGGACAAACCCTCGCCGCCGAACGGTTGCACGCCGACGACCGCGCCGATCTGATTCCGGTTCACATAGAGATTGCCGACCCGGACCCGCCCGCGCACGAAGTCCGCCGTCTCCTGAATGCGCGTATGCACCCCGAGCGTCAGGCCATAGCCGGTCGCATTGATCGCATCGCAAACCTTATCCAGCGCGCTCGCCTCGTACCGCACGACATGCAGGATCGGCCCGAACACCTCGCGCTCGAGCCGCGAAATCGCGTCGATCTCGAACGCGCGCGGCGCAAAGAAGAACCCGTCTTTCGTCTCCGCCGACAACGTAGCCTCCGCGATCAGGCGCCCGTCGCGCCCCATCTTCTTCGCATGGGCTTCAAGCATGGCGAGCGCCTCGCCGTCGATCACCGGCCCGATATCGGTGTCGAGCTTCATCGGATCGCCGATCTTGAGCTCCGCCATCGCCCCGGCCAGCAACTTCAATACACGTGGCGCAATGTCGTTCTGCAGGAACAACACCCGCAACGCCGAACACCGCTGCCCAGCACTGTCGAACGCCGAGATCACGGCGTCACGCACCAACTGCTCCGGCAACGCCGTCGAGTCCGCGATCATCGCGTTCAAGCCGCCCGTCTCGGCGATGAACGTCGGGATGGCCCCATCGCGGTCGGCCAGCATCTTGTTGATGCGCTTCGCCGTATCGGTCCCGCCTGTAAACGCAACACCGGCAACGCGCGCATCACGCACCAAGGTGCCACCGACCTCAGGCCCATCGCCCGGCACAAGGTGCAGCACGTCGCCCGGCACGCCCGCCTCATGCAGCAACCGCGTCGCCGCGAACGCCGTCAGCGGCGTCTGCTCGGCAGGCTTCGCGACAACGGAATTGCCCGCCGCCAACGCGCCGGCAATCTGCCCCGTGAAAATCGCAACCGGAAAATTCCACGGGCTGATGCAGGCGAAGACGCCGCGTCCATGCATCGACAACTCGTTGCGCTCACCCGTCGGTCCCGGCAGCACTTTCGGCGCCGAAAAATCCTCGCGCGCCAAACCGGCGTAGTAGCGCAAGAAATCGACCGCCTCGCGCACGTCGGCCAAACCGTTGCCCGCCGTCTTGCCCGCCTCACGTGCGCACAACCCGATCAGCGTCGCTGCGTCGCGTTCGAATAAGTCCGCCGCGCGCGACAGAATCTCCGCCCGCTTCTCCCCACCCAGCGCATCCCAGCCAGTTTGCGCCGCCGACGCCTTCGCGCACGCGCTCGCCGCTACAGCCGCTGACGCATCGACCACGGTACCGATCTGCCGCGAACGCAGCGACGGATCGAACACCGCTCGCGCCTTGCCGTCCTGCACCACACCGCCGACGATCGGCCGCGCATCAAGCCCGTGCGCAACCGCCTCGCCGATCGCTTTCATCAACGGCTCGGCCTGCGCCGGATCGCTGAGCAAAAACCCTTGCGAGTTCTTGCGGTCGCCGAACAAATTCTTGGGCAGCGGGATCCGCGGATGCGGTTTCTGAGACATGGCTTCAACCTGCTCCACGGGATCGGCGATGATGGCGGCGATAGGCGCTTCGTCGTCGGCAAGCCGGTTGACGAACGACGTGTTGGCGCCGTTCTCCAGCAAGCGGCGCACGAGATAGGCCAGCAAATCTTCATGCGCGCCAACCGGCGCATAGATGCGGCACTGAACGCCAAGCTTGTCGCCGCCGACCGCTTGGTCGTAAAGCTCCTCACCCATGCCGTGCAGCCGCTGAAACTCATAATCCTCGCGATTACCGGCCAGCGTCTTCACCGCCGCCAGCGTATGCGCGTTATGCGTCGCGAACATCGGAAAGAACGCGGTGCGATCCGCAAGCAACGTCCGCGCGCAAGCAAGATAGGATACATCCGTCGACGCCTTACGCGTAAACACCGGATACCCGTCGAGCCCCAACTCCTGCGCCCGCTTGATCTCGCTGTCCCAGTACGCGCCCTTGACCAACCGCACAGGCAGCCGCCGCGAATGCGCCCGTGCCGTGACGGCCAGCGACGCAATCACCGCCGGCGCGCGCTTCTGATACGCTTGCACCGCAAGGCCAAGCCCTTCCCAACCGCGCAATTCCGACGATCCGCTCAGCGCTTCGAAAATATCGAGCTGCAGGTCAAGCCGTTCCGCCTCTTCCGCATCGATCGTGAACCCGATCCCCGCATCGCGCGCCGCACGGCACAGCGGCATCAACCGCGGCAGCAGTTCCTTCATCACCCGGTCGCGCTTCACAAACTCAAGCCGCGGGTGAATGGCCGACAGCTTCACCGAAATCGAATTGCGCGTGAACACGGTGCCGCTCTTCGCATCCTCATGCGCCGCAATCGACGCGATCGCATCGGCATAGGACTTCGCGTAACGCTCCGCGTCCTCCTCCGTCATCGCCGCTTCGCCCAGCATGTCGAACGAAAAGCGGAACCCGCGCTTCGCCTCATCGCGGCCGTTCTTTAACGCCTCTTCGATCGTGCGCCCGAGAACGAACTGCCCGCCCATGATCCGCATGGCGGTGTTCATCGCCTGGCGGATGACAGGCTCGCCGCTCCGCTGCACGACGCGGCCAAAAATGTTGGTCCAATCCTGCGACCCGTCGCCGAGCTTCACCACATGGCCGGTCAGCATCAGCGCCCACGTCGATGCGTTCACGAACAGCGACGACGATTCCCCCAGATGCTTCCGCCAATTCGCGCTGCCGATCTTGTCCTTGATCAACCGGTCCTGCGTGTCCGCGTCCGGCACGCGCAGCAGCGCCTCGGCGAGGCACATCAGCACCACGCCCTCTTCCGTCGACAGCGCATATTGATGAAGAAAGGCATCAAGCCCACCGCGCCGCCGCTGTGCCCGCACGCGCTGCACAAGGTCGCGCGCCAACGCCTCAGTCGCAGCGCGCTCCGAGTCGCTCAACCGCGCTCGCGGCAACAGCGCGTCGACAGTCGCGGTCTCGTCCGCCAGATAAAGCCGCGCCATGTCGGCGCGCGCCGGATATGCGCTCATAGGGCCGGACAATCCTACGCCGCGCCGCCCCGCGCAAGATCGATTGTCTAGCGGGCCTGGCTCTTGAAGAAATCAAGAACCGCCTGTGTGTACGCGCTTTGCCAGAGGTGATGGACGAACCGCCGCCGCCCCTCATCGCGAACCACAAACGGCCCGGCATCGGGGTAGCCGTGCGCGGTGAGCTGGGTGCGGACTTTCTCGTGGCACGAGAAGTCGTGTACCCCGTCCTTCTCATGCTGGAACAACTTGAACGGCGGCTTCTTCGGCGGCTTTTGCGTGTCCCACGGCATCTCGTTCGGGTAGGCGCTCGCGCGGCATGAGCCCTCTTCGGGAATCTGCTTTTTCGTTTCGTTGTCGAGCCCAACGCCGAAGACGGTCCGTCGCGGGCTGAGGCTCGCGTCACAAACGCGGTGCCACCCATACGGGTCTCCGCTTGAAACCGGCGCGAACGCCGTGACCAAGCCGTCGAAGTGCGTGGCGGCACGAACGGTCATGAAGCCGCCCGACGACAATCCGGTTAGAAAAATCCCGTTGCCGCTGCCGCGTGGACGCAGCCGCGGAATCGTGTCGCGCAAAAGCGTTTCGAGAAACGGCAAATCGATGTTGGCGCGATTGCGCACCTCATCGTCCCAAACCTTGCCGCACACACGCCCCTCGCGGTCGCTGACCCGGTCGGTCGAGTCGAGCGTGAATACCGCAAAGCCTTGCGCGACCGCCGCGTTGGCGAACGCAACCTGCGTCGCAACGATATCGAAACTTTCGTGGCACCAGTGATCGGCAAACCCGCCACCGCCATGCATGACGATGATGGCCCCGTGAGCCCAACGATCGCTCGGCCCTTTCCACAGCAACCGCCGGCCCGCCTGATCGACAATGCGTGCCCAACCGTTATCGATGCACTTCTGCTCGCGCGCGTCACGCTCGGCATCGTCGGCGCGCGCGGCATGCATCGACGCGATCAACGCGAATATGACAAGACCCAACCGCACCATATGAGAGCCCCCTTCGAGCGCATTCCGGACCCACCTTAAACGTGGCGAGATCACGCCGTCCGTCGCCCGCCCGAACCAAGCCTGCGAAAGATGATCGTCGGGTCACCCTTGAACAGCGTCCGCGCATGCTCGCGAAAGCCACACTTCTCCGCCACCCGAATGGACGGCGCGTTTTCCGGGCTGATGATGCAGGTCACAGTCGCTTCGACGAAGTTGGCGTCCGACCATTTCAGCCCCGCCATCACGCCCTCGGTCGCCAACCCCTTGCCCTGAGCCCAAGGCAGCAACGCCCAGCCCATCTCAGGCACGTCGAGCGCGGGCTTGATGTCGCGTTGCCAATTCCCAAAGCCGACCTCACCGATCAACCGCCCCGTCGTGCGCTCCTCGGCCAGCCAGTAGCCATAACCGAGCATCGACCACGACCCGGCATAGCGCAGCAACCGGCTCCACGTCTCGTCGCGCGTCGAAGGCTTGCCACCGATGAACCGCGTCACATCGGGATCGGCCCACATGGCGGCGCACGCATCGAGATCATCCGCCCGATGCCCCCGCAGACGAATACGTTCGCTCTCCACAACAGGTGCGTTCACAGCAATCCCAGCTCCGCGAGTTCGCGCTGCAATTTCTCCGGCAAGCCGCCGCGCACGGTGCGAATATCCGGCGGCGCTTCCTTGGCCTCAAGATAGCGCCAGCCCTGGAACGCCCGCCGCGGCCGCGGGCTGACCATCACGATGTCCTTGTCATAGACAAGATGGCAGCGCGAAACGCCTTCCTTGTCGACGAAGGGACGGATGTCGAGCAACCGTTGGCGCACCGCAACATAGCCCTTGATCACCCAATAGAGCGATCCGCCGTCGAGGATCTCCTCGCGCCGCTTGGGCACCATGCGCGTCGTGTGCTTGAGCTCAAGCTTGTGCCCGCGCTTCTTGAACGAGCGCAGACGTTCCGTCTGCCAGTCCCGCAAATCTTCGATCGAATCGCAGCCGACGCACAGCTTGATAATGTGAAGGGTCAGGGTTCGCCCCGTTATTCGTTGAAACTGTCCGCCGAGGTGATGCAAGTGATCTCCTCGCCCGAAAGCGCATCGTCGCCGTTGGCGTCGCAATGCGCAAGATCGCGCTCGGCCGCTTCCGATGCATAGACCTCGTTCTCGGCCTGCGTCACCCGGCCGTCGCGATCCTGATCGGCGAGGTCCAAGAAATGCGGGTCGGCTTCGTCTCCCGTGACCACATCGTCTTTGTTGGCGTCGAATTGGTCGAACAACGTCGCGTGCACGGCGGCGAGTTCGGCGCGCGTGATCCGTCCGTCGCCGTCGCGATCCGCGCCTGCCGCAAACGCCGGGCCGGTCGTGAATGCTATGGCCGCGACGGCGCCAAGAACCGTCCTCATGTCGATCACCCCTCGTCTTCGAAACTGACGATGATCGCACCTTCGTTGACTTGGTCGCCCGCACGATATGGAGCCGTCTTCACGGTCAAATCGCCGGGCGCTGCCAGCGTGTGCTCCATCTTCATCGCTTCGATGATAGCAAGAGCCTGCCCCCGGCGCACCCGGTCGCCCGGTTTGGCCAAAACCTGGACGATTTTGCCCGGCATCGGCGCGCGAAGCTCCGCCGCGCCGTCATGCGCGTGCTCCGCGGCCTCCAAAGGATCATGTGGCGTAAAGGCAAAACTGCGCCCCTGAATCAGCACGACGAGATCGCCGCTCACGCGCAACACGCGCGCCTGCGCGCGCCGCCCGTTCAAGCTGGCCGACACCGATCCGTCGTCTTCGAAGCAAGCATCGACGTCGATACTGTGCGCATCAACCGTCATGCGCCACCCCTTCGCACGGTAGCCGACAACGACCGTGCGGTCCTTCCCGCCGTCGGTCAGCCGCACCGCCTCCTCATGCCGCGCGCCGCCGACACGCCACCCGTCGAGCAGCGACCACGGCGATGCCGTCGCCCGCGCACGCCGCTCCAACAACAGAAACGCCGCCGCAAAGAACAGCGCGTCGTCCGGCGCAGAACCCGCCGGCGGAATCAACTCCGCCTTGTGCCGGTCGATGAACCCCGTATCGATCTTGCCCGCAATGAAAGCATCGTGCCGCAACGCAGAAATCAAGAACGCCAGATTGGTCCGCACACCGGCGACCTCCGCCGTCTCCAGCGCATTCGCCAATCGCGACAGCGCCGCGGTGCGCGTCTGATCCCAGGCGATCACCTTCGCGATCATGGGATCGTAGAACATCGACACTTCGCCGCCCTCGACGACGCCCGAGTCCACCCGTACATGCGCGTCCGCATCCGGCAGCTTCAACCGCACAAGCCGCCCGATCGACGGCAAGAATCCTTTGACCGGATCTTCCGCGTAGAGCCGCACCTCAACCGAATGCCCGTTGATCGCAAGTTGCTCCTGTGTGCGCGGCAACTTCTCGCCCGCCGCCACACGCAACTGCCACTCGACGAGATCAAGCCCCGTGATCATCTCCGTCACCGGGTGCTCGACCTGCAGCCGGGTGTTCATCTCCATGAAATAGAAGCCGTCGGCCGAAAGCCCCCGCGATCCATCGACGATGAATTCAACGGTGCCGGCGCCCTGATAACCGATGGCCTTCGCGCACTTCACCGCCGCATCGCCCATCGCCCGGCGTACATCCTCGGGCATGCCCGGCGCCGGCGCTTCCTCGATCACCTTCTGATGCCGCCGCTGCAGCGAACAATCGCGCTCGAACAGATGCACCGCATTGCCGTGCCCGTCCGCGAACACCTGAATCTCGACGTGACGCGGCGCCGCCACATACTTCTCGACTAGCACACGCGCATCGCCGAACGCCGCCTGCGCCTCGCGCTGCGCACCCTCCAAAGCCTTCGCGAAATCGTCGGCCTTGTCGACGCGGCGCATACCCTTACCGCCGCCGCCCGCCACCGCCTTGATCAAAACCGGAAACCCGACGCGCTCCGCCTCTTTCGCAAGATGCGCTATGGTCTGATCGTCGCCGTGATAACCGGGCACGACAGGCACGCCGGCTTCGATCATCAAAGCCTTCGCCGCGCCCTTCAGACCCATCGCCCGCATCGCCGACGGCGGCGGCCCGACGAACACCAGCCCCGCCTTCGCGCACGCCTCGGCAAACTCGGCATTCTCCGACAAGAATCCGTAGCCCGGATGCACAGCCTGCGCACCCGTCGCACGCGCGGCCTCAAGGATCGCGGCGACGTTCAGATAACTCTCGCGCGCCGGCGACGGCCCAATGCGAACGGCGGCATCCGCCATCGTCACATGCAGCGACGCCGCATCGGCGTCGGAATAAACCGCGACCGTCTTGATCCCAAGGCGCTTGGCCGTGCGAATGACGCGGCACGCAATCTCGCCGCGATTGGCGATCAGAAGAGATGAAAACATCAGCGCGCTATTCGGCCCATTTCGGTTTGCGCTTCTCGAGGAAGGCCGAAAGCCCCTCCTTCGCTTCGTCGCTCGACCGACGCTCGGCGATGCGCCGCGCGGTATCGGCGATGATGTGACTGTCGATCGGCTTGCCCGCGACCGCCGCGATCAACTCCTTCGCCGCATGAATGGCCCCCGGCGCGCAGGTAAACACTTGCTGCACCAACCGCTCAGCCTCTTGCGCCAACGCAGGCTCATCGTCGACCACGCCGTGAATCAAACCCAAAGCATGCGCCGTCGCCGCATCGAACCGTTCGGCGGTCAGGAAATACCGATGCGCCGCCCGCGCCCCGATCGCGCGAATGACATAGGGCGAAATCACCGCCGGAATAATCCCAAGCCGGACTTCCGACAATGCAAAGGAAGCCTTCTTCGTCGCCACCGCGATATCGCACGCCGAGAGAATCCCGCACCCGCCGGCCATGGCCGCGCCGTGCACCAGCGCAATCGTCACCTGCGGCAAGGTCGAGAGCCGGCGCAACATCTCGCCCATGCCCCCCGCATCCTCGCGGTTGTCATGCGCTGTCCAGTCCGCCGCCGCCCGCATCCAGGCGAGATCCGCGCCTGCCGAAAAGCTCGGCCCCGCGCCCTCGACCAAAACCACGCGCACACCGTCCGCGGTACGCAAGGTCTCGAACATATCCGACAGCTTCTCGATCACGTCCGGGTTGAAGGCGTTGTGCACCTTCGGCCGGTTCAAGGTGACGACGGCGACGCCCGCGCGCGTCGTGTTCAGCAGGACCACGTCTTCGGCTTCGCTCATGTGACGGCTCTCGTGGGCTGGGGGTTACTTCGCCCAGCAACTACACCACCCGCGCGCGAATGACAAAAGGGCGGCAGGTCGCCCCGCCGCCCGCCTGCTTGCTGCTCAGTCTAGAACTTCGCCCGCGCACCCACGAAGACCGTCCGCCCCAGAAGATCGTAGGCCGACGACGTGCCGTTGCCGGTCAGCCCCAGCGGAAGCTCTTCGTCGAAGGCGTTGTTCACGCCGATATACATCTCGCTCTCGTGCCCTGTCAGTTGCTCGAGCCGGTAGATGAAGACGAAGTCGTGATACCAAACCGCCTCGACATAAGACGGGAAGACATCCTCCGCACTGCCCGAGCCCTGCGCGAAGCGCGACACCTGATCTTCATACCGGCTGCGCCACGTGACGCGGATCGGGCCGTTGTCGTAAGTCGCGTTGGTAATGAACGACCACTCCGGATCGCCGGCCTCGCCCTCCTCGATATTCTCGTCGGTCGGGTCGCTTTGAAACGCGAAGAAGCGGAGTTCTTCGACATAGTTGGCCACGACGGTCAAGGCGATGCGGCCGCCCAGTTCAGTAAAGAACGGATCGACGTCGCCCAGCACGTCGTCGACATCGAATGCGTAGGCAAGCTGGATGTCGACGCCCTTGGTCGTCAGCGCCGACGCATTGACGTACGTGCTCTCGATGAAGGTCACGTCGAACGTCGCCGGATCGCGTGTCTGCAGGCTGCAGAATGACGGATCGGGGCTGCCCGAGGAGTCGACGCAATTGTCCAGGATCGCCTGCGGATCGATGAAGGCAATCGCGTCTTCGATCTCGATGCTGTAATAGTCGACCGTGAGCGAAAGATTCTTCACCCACCGCGGTTGAAAGACCGCGCCCAACGTCCAAGTCTCGGCCGTCTCCGGATCAAGGTCGGGGTTGCCGCTCGCTGAGATCGGCACGCCGATATTGTCCTGCGCATCGAAGCCCGGCGGCGCGCCGAGTGCGGCGCAGTTGGCCGCCCGATCCGGATCGTCATTGATCGCGGCATCGTCGCACGGATCCGAATAGTCAAAGAACGCCGACGTCGGAGGCAAGAACGCCTCCGTGATGTTCGGCGCGCGAACCGCCCGCGAATACGTACCGCGGAACGACAGGTCTTTGACCGGCGCGTAAATGCCGCCGGCTTTCCACGCCCGGGCAATGCCTGCGTGCGAGTAGTCGGCGTAGCGATACGCGGCGTCGAGCGTCAAGCGATAGCCCAGCGCCGACTCTTCCAAGAGCGGCACGCTGAACTCGATGAACGCTTCTTTGACGTTGAAGCCGCCGAACGCATCCGGCTGCGGCGCCGTTTCGGTGATGCCCGACTGAATGACGGGGTCGTTCAGGTTTTCGCTCGATTCCTTGCGGTACTCAAACCCGCCTGCGAATGCTATCGGGCCGCCTTGCAGGCTCACGAACTCGCCCGTGTCGAAATTGAACACCGCTTGAAACACGTCCTGCGTGATCGTATGCCGGCGAAGCGCGCCGTCATAGCTCACATAGTCGATCGCCGCCGCGCTGTTCTGCTGCCCGAACGGATTGAAGGGCACGCAGGCTTCGGACGTAACCGATGGGTCGACGTATCCCGGGAACTGCAACGCCGGCACGTCCTTCCGGCACTTGATCAGAAGGTCGCCCGGATCGACGACGGCGTCGAGTGCGGCTTCGTAGTTCCCCGGCAACAGCGTGTTGTTGCTGACGATCTTGTTCTTGGTGACGCCGCGGTTGTACGACACCTCCCAATCGATGTCGGCGACGCCCGTCAGATCGACGTCGCCTTCGAACCCGGCCACGAGCCGCTTCGTAGTGCGCGTGACGTTCGTCTCGCGTCCGCCAACATCGCCGTTGAAGCGGGTCAACAAGGCCGCCGGCACGCCCGTGTCGGCGATGATCTGCGCAGCCAGCGCCGGATCCACAAAAGGATTCGTCGTGAAGTCGATGACATAGTCGCCGAACGAGAACGACGGCTGCACATAGTCCGCGATATCCGTGGTCACGTACTTGGCGTCGACGTAGAAGCGCAGATCGGGTCTCAGATCGTATCGGAAGTTGACGGACGCGCCTTTGCGCTCCGTGTCGGGAATGAACAAAATCCAATCCTCGACTTCAAAGCAGGTCGCACAATTTTCGACCACGCCGAAGAAGATGCTGTTCTCAAGGCCGTGGTTCGGCTGAACGACCGGTACACCGCTGTTCGAGAAACCGTACATCGTCGTCCCGGGTCCGCCGAACAGGAAGTGGTCGAATGGAATGAGCACCCCGTTCTCGTCGATGAACTCGCTGACAACGCGCGGGACGAGGAACGTGTCGGTGATGCCGTCGTTGGTGCCTGTGTCGGCCGGATTGTTCACGGAGCCGTACTCGTTCAGCACCTTGATGTCGGACGCCGTCACCGGATCCGTCTTGTCGTAGAAGACGGAAACAACGAAATTGCCGCGGTCGTCGTTGAAATTGAACCCACCGCTGGCGTTCGCCGAAAAGTTGAGCCCGTATCCGCCTTCCGTCGGCCATGCGCCTTGCACGTTGGCTTCGAAGCCTTCGAAGTCGTCCTTGAGAATGACGTTGATCACGCCTGTCACCGCATCCGATCCGTAGATCGCGGATGCGCCGCCGGTGACAACCTCGATCCGCTCGACAAGCGCAGGCGGTATGGAGTTGAAGTCGACGGCCTGATCGCCGGCATCGCCCGCAACATGGCGCTTGCCGTTGACCAGCGTCAGCGTGCGGCCGGTTCCTAAGCTCCGCAGGTCCGGAAAATTGAGGCCGCCCGAATCGCCGAAGCTGTCCGAATTGGCGCGCACCGTCCCGTTCGAACTCAGCGCAGGGAATTGAGCGACAATGTCCCCGAGATTGGATGTACCCGACTCCCGTATCCGATCGTTGGTCACGGTAGTGACGGGCGTCGGCTGCTCCAGGTTCGGGCGCGGGATGCGCGAACCGGTGACCACGACCTTCTCAACCGGCGCGCTGTCCGACGTCTCGTTCGACTGATCGGCAGGCGGTTGTTCGGTTGCCGGTTGAGCTTGCGCCGGCGCGAACGACATCGCCGCAAGACACAGCGCCAGCATGGAAGTCGTCGATTTGAACGCGCGCATAGTTGTCATTAGGAGCCCCCAACACCGGCGCGCTCACTTCGAGCGCGCCTCTACAACAGATCGTTGAGGTCAATTCGTGACTCAATCAGTGCGCACATTCACGATCGAAGACGCCGCGGATCGAATTTGAGTCATACGAGTTACGGGGCAATCACAGGCCAGTTCGAAGCGGAAAATTCCAGCCACAAGATTGCTGCAACAACGCGAGCGTCTCTGTTGCAGAAAATGCAAAAAAGGCGCGCCGCTATCGCGGCCAATCTCCACGCACAGCACGCAGGCGAACCTCGCGCCCGCCGCAATGCCGATTGCGCACATCTTTCGAACAGGCGCGCGGTGCAAACGACCGATCGAGACACACCCAAACCTCGGCCAGATCGTTCCGCCGGCACGTCGCCGACACGGCATCGCGCTTAAAGTTCGTGTTGGCGCTCAGAAACGCATCGCGCACATCGTCGGGCGTCGTCGTCACGACGCGCTTCGGCGCCTGATAGGCCGGCGGAATGACAACCGACCGAAACGCCTTCGAGGCCGCCGCGAAATAGTCTGCCTGGCTCAACCCCGCGCATGTCCCATGCTTGCGCCACTCGTGCTGCACCAACTGCGCCGACGGCGAAATCTCCAACATGTCGCGCATCAGATCGCCGCCGACCGTTCGCGGCTCATCGGTCGGACAATCTTCCGGATAACCGCGCTCGTGCTGAGGCCACAGCCCATGCAGCACGAAGCCGTACGGCCTACCCGACCGGCACTGCAGATCGTCGTCCCGTCCACGTCCCTGCTCGCTCGAACAATGCGTGGGCGACCACGACAACACGAGCACGTAATAGTCGAACGCAGCATCGGCGCGCGCAGCAGGCGCCGTCGCCTCAACGGCCGGCGCCGGTGACGCAGGTGCTGCCTCACCAATACGCGCCGTCTCCGGCGCGGCCGTATCAGTGGTCGTCTCGCCGCGATTCCAAAACATCGCGATCGCGACCAGAATTAGAACGCCGATGGCCGTCTGCCGAAGCCGCTGACTGTTCACGCCCGCCCTCCGCTCAAAGCGAATACCCACCGTCGATCACGAGGGCGGCGCCTGTTATCAAACCGCTGTCGTCCGACAACAAATGCGCAATCTGGGCCGCAATCTCGTCCGCGCTCGCATAGCGGCCGAGAGGTGTCGCCATCTTCGCCATCGCCGCAAACGCCGCCGCTTCCGACCCATGCTGCGCAATCAAGTCCTGAAAGAACGACATCTCACGCCAAATCGGCGTCTCAACCCCACCCGGCAAAATCGCATTGACGCGAATGCGATCTGGCGCCCCTTCTTTCGCCGCCACCTTGGCAAGCTGGACCACGGCGGCCTTGGAAGCACCGTACGCGCCGACGCCCGGTTCGGCTTTCACGCCGGAAATCGAAGAGACAACGACAATCGCCCCGCCGCGCCCGCCCGCCTTGATCAACGGCATCGAAGCCTTCAGCGTCAAGAAAACACCGTCGAGATTGACCGACACGACCCGCCGCCACCGCTCGAACGGAAACTCGGCAATCGTCCCCGCATCCGAAACGCCGGCATTCGCCACCGTATAATCAAGCCGCCCAAACCGCGTCTGCACCTCCCGCGCGGTTTCAACCCAAGCATGCTCATCGGCAACGTCATGCACCCGCTGTAACACGCGCGCCGCAGGCAGAGGCAAGGCGGACGCCGAACGCGCGAGGTTCTCGCGATCGCGGTCCACGAGTGCAACGCCGCCGACGCCATCAGCAATCAACCGCGCCACGGCCGCCTGTCCAATGCCCGATGCGGCGCCGGTGACAAGTGCGACGCTGCCGTTGTCGAAAGTCACGGCTTAGCCCCGTAGGCGGCCACAACCCAGATCATGCCTTGCCTCACATCCTGAACACACCAAACTGCGTCCGCGGAATCGGCGCGTTCAATGTCGCCGACAACGCCAAGGCCAACACGCGCCGCGTCTCGCTCGGCGCGATGATGCCGTCGTCCCACAAACGCGCTGTGGCGAAATAGGGATTGCCCTCCGCCTCATAGCGCGCGCGGATTGGCGCGCGGAACGCGTCTTCGTCGTCCTTGCTCCACGTCTCGCCGCGCGCTTCCATGCCGTCGCGCTTGACCTGCGCCAGCACGCTCGACGCCTGCTCGCCGCCCATGACCGAGATGCGCGCATTCGGCCACGTGAACATGAAGCGCGGACTATAGGCCCGCCCGCACATGCCATAGTTCCCGGCGCCGTAAGATCCGCCGATGATGAGTGTCAGCTTCGGCACCTGCGCGCACGCGACCGCGGTGACGAGCTTCGCGCCGTCCTTGGCGATCCCGCCCGCCTCATACTTCGCGCCGACCATGAAACCGGCGATGTTCTGTAAGAACAGAAGCGGGATACCGCGCTGACACGCGAGCTCGATGAAATGCGCACCCTTCAGCGCAGATTCGGAAAACAAAATGCCGTTGTTAGCGAGGATGGCAACCGGCATCCCCCAAATATGCGCAAACCCCGTCACCAGCGTCGTGCCGTAGAGCTTTTTGAACTCATCGAACACCGACCCGTCGACCAGCCGCGCGATCACCTCGCGCACGTCGTATTGCGTGGCCAGCGACTGCGGCACGATCCCGTCCAGCTCGCCGATGTCGTAAGCCGGCTCCACCGGATCGCGTAACACCACCTCCGGCCGCTTAGCGCGATTGAGCGTCGTCACGATCCGCCGCGCCAGCGCCAGCGCATGTGAATCGTCCTGCGCATAATGATCGGTGACGCCGCTCTTGCGCGAATGCGTGTCCGCCCCGCCAAGCTCTTCCGCCGTCACGACCTCGCCCGTCGCCGCCTTCACCAGCGGCGGGCCGCCCAGAAAGATCGTGCCCTGATTGCGCACGATGATGGATTCATCCGACATCGCCGGCACATACGCGCCGCCCGCCGTGCACGACCCCATCACGACGGCGATCTGCGGAATCCCCATCGCCGACATGTTGGCTTGATTGTAGAAGATGCGCCCGAAATGCTCGCGATCGGGAAAAATGTCCGCTTGGTTCGGCAAGTTCGCCCCGCCTGAATCGACAAGATAGATGCACGGCAGCCGGTTCTCGCGCGCGATCTCCTGCGCCCGCAAATGCTTCTTCACCGTGATCGGATAATACGTGCCGCCCTTGATCGTCGCATCGTTGCAGACGATCACGCACTCCTGCCCCTCGACCCGCCCGACGCCGGTGATGATCGAGGCCGCATGAATCTCGTCCTCGTACACGCCGTTGGCGGCAAGCGGCGACAGCTCCAAGAACGGTGTCCCCGGATCGACCAGCCGCTGCACCCGCTCGCGCGGCAACAACTTGCCGCGCTCCACATGGCGCTGGCGCGAGCGTTCGTCGCCGCCCTTGGCTGCAACCGCGATCCGCTCGGAAAGCTCGGCCGTCAGTTTGGCCATCGCCGCCGCGTTGGCCTTGAAGCGCTCATCGCGCGTCGAAATCGAGGACGTCAATCGTGACATGGGAATCCGGAGCTTGCGGAGACGACGACCATGGTCATTCCCCCGCAAGCGCCGGAATGCAAGAGCGAATTGCTGAGCCCGCCCGCGGGCCGCCTAGCCGGCAGGCTTACCCTGAACAAACCGCGCCAAAAACCACTTGGTCAGCATCGCCCGTTCGTACCGAATCGCATCGCTTGAGGTAGACGAACGCCCAACGCCGTTGAGATACATAGGATCGCTGACAGTCTCTTCGCCGCTCGTCACCGCGCGCCCATTTTCATCCAACGCAAAGCGCAGCTTGATGCGCGGCGGGCTGATGTCGTCATAGACGCGCACGTCGTCCGCCCCTGACCGCAACGTGTCGCGCCGCCCCGCAATATCGACATCGACAACGTCGATCTTCAGCGTTTGGCTCGGCCCCAGATTGCGTTGCGCCAGCTCGGTCAAGTGCGCCCGAATCTCGCGCAGCACCACCTCGCGCGTCGGCTGCTCGCGCATACCGCCTTTGGCGCCGGGATCGCTATAGCCATCCGGGTCCAGGAAGTTCACCTCCGCCGTCCCGGCCAAAGCCGCCGACGCGCCGAAGACCAACGCGGCAACCGCCGCCGCAGTCGTGAGTACACGCATGGGTCTGTCTCCCGTGTGAATATGAGGCGCACATTTTACTATGCCCGGCGTGGCTGCCACCACACGCCTTCGTGTCCGGTTCCGGTGCTATAAGCAGGCCCATGGACTCGTTTCTGCACGATATGTCGTGGGTAGTGCCGCTGCGCTCGCCGGCTCTCACCCAAATCTTCCATGGCCTCACGCTGCTCGGCTACATGGAATTCTTCCTGGTGCTGCTGCCGGTCGGCTACTGGCTGTGGGACAAGGCGCTGTTCACGCGCGTCGCGATCCTCGTGGGCATCGTGGGCCTTTCGAATTCCTTTTTGAAGGATCTGTTCCAGGATCCACGTCCGCCGTTCGCGCTCGCACTCGACGGCCGCGTCGGCGATTCCTTCGGCCTGCCATCCGGCCACGCGCAGGTTGCGGTCGCAATGTGGCTCTGGCTCGCCTATGAGATCAAACGCCCGTGGGCCTGGATCGTTGCTGTATTGATCGCGGCCGGTGTCTGCGCGTCACGCCTCTATCTCGCGGTCCACGATATCGAAGACGTTCTCGCAGGCATCATTCTCGGCCTCGCGAGCATCGCCGTCCTCATCGTGCTGATCTCCGACGACTTCAAAGCCTGGCACAATCTCAGCCCGGCCGTTCAGCTCGCGGGCATCGCCGCGCTCGCGCCGCTCATGTGGCTCATCTGGCCGCGCCACCCGTTGCCGGTTTCGATCTACGCGCTTGTCGCCTTCCTCTTCTTCTGGTGGCTTGGCCGCATGATCGAACAACGCGCCATCCATTACCGGCGTCACAAGAATTGGATCGTCGCCGGCCTCGCGACCGTCGTCGGCGTCGTGGTCCTGTTCGGCTTCATGTGGATGAGCGCCAGACCTTTGGACGTGTTGCCCAAGGAGGCGGCACTCGCGATCCAATTTGCCGTAATTTCACTCTACGTGACGGCACTGGCGCCTGCCGCGTTCCGGGCCATCGGCCTTGCGGATCGCAGCGCGCCTTAACAAGTTGCGGCTTTCCCGACACAGCGCACCAATGTCCGCGCGTGTCACATGAGATTTACACTCGGACGCCCCGCACGCGGTACCTTGGATACAGCCGCGTGATTCGAAGGGGGTCACAACGTCAGTGCCAGTACGGCGAGTCAAAGACCGACACGAGTCTTGCGCAAACGTTTTGAGCGCGAGCAGAGCTGCACCGACGCCCTATTCGCCTGCAATCAAGCATCAACTGATCATGACTTTGTGTGGCCAGAGCGCCCGCTTGCACACGCACGCGCGCGCTCGAGTAACGAGGGATTGAGCTATGGGCAAGAAGGCAAGCCGCAGACGCATGCGTGACGATCTTCAAGAGCGTTCGAAAGTCCGCGCGCTGTTTCCCTCGAACGGCGCGTGGTCGCCGCTAGAAAACGGTCATCGTCCCCCACAACCGCAGCAACAGGAACGCAGCTACACCCGCAACGTCAAACCCTGCTCCGACAATCAGCGCCGCCTTCTGGAGTCGATCGACAAGCGTAATCTCGTTGTCGCCGTCGGACCGGCCGGCACCGGCAAAACCTTCCTCGCTATCGCCAAAGCCGTCGAGGCATTGGAAGAAGGCAAGACCAGCCGCATCATCCTCTCGCGTCCCGCCGTCGAAGCCGGCGAAAGCTTAGGCTTCCTGCCCGGCGCCCTCGAAGACAAACTCGCGCCGTATCTGCGTCCGCTCTACGACGCGCTCTCCGAACGCCTCGGCGGCAAGCGCTTGAAGACGTTGCTCGCCGAAAACATCATCGAAATCGCGCCTGTCGCCTATATGCGCGGCCGCACGCTGAACAACGCCTTCATCGTCATCGACGAAGCGCAGAACTGCACCTACGGCCAGCTCAAGATGCTGCTCACGCGTTTGGGTTGGCACTCGACGATGGTGATGACGGGCGATCCGGATCAAACGGACCTGCTGCCGGGCATCAGCGGCCTCGGCCAAGTCGCCGACCGCCTCTCGACGCTCGACGACATCGCCGTCGTGCGCCTCGAAGATCGCGACATCGTCCGCCACCCGCTCGTCGCAGCGATGCTGACGGTTCTCTAGAAGCTGAAACGAAGAAGGGGCCGGCGAACCGGCCCCTTCATTCCATCTGGGGAGATGAAGCGCGAGCGTTACGCGCCGAGAAGCACTTGCGCCGTCACCACCGCGCCGAGCGCGAGGCAGGCGAAATAGGCTGTGAAAGACGAGCGGCTGCGGAACGTGCCCGGTCGCGTGAAGATCGACTTCGCCGCGTCGGCAAAACCCATCTGCTCGCGCGCGATCAACTGCTGACCGGTGAACACGACGACGATCGCGGCCGCGATGAAGAACGCATCGCCGGAGGCGACGAGTCCGAGCTGCAAAAGCACCAGCACCGCCGCCATCAGGCCCACGGTCACGACGCCCACAATCTTGCCAAGCATGACGCTCTCTCACTTTGCGCAGACATGGATGCTGCACCTGCGAAGTGAGATATCTATTTCAAACGGCCGTTTCAAGCCCCAAAGTGACGTCAGCGTCACCAATTCGTGAACGCCACGCCCCGTCTCAGATGATGAACAGCCGCAACACGCAGAAGCCCAACACGAACGACCAGATCACGCACAGGGCAAAGCAGCCGACGACATAGGCCGCAGGCCAATCTCCGATCTGAAGCGACCGGTTGGCCGCACGGAACAGAATATGGGGCCCGGCAAGCAGCAAAAGCCCAACGACCATAAGGCGCCGGATGTCCGAGGTCACAGGAAAATGGAAGATGGACTGACCATTGGTCACCAGCTGAAACACGTTGGAGACGACGCCGGAAATGACGAACCCGATCGCGAGTCCGAAAACAATGGTCTGGGCAAGATCGAGCATTTAGGGGGCACTGCCTTTAGACTAGAGGTTACCCCCTCAGCAGCACCGGACGTGCCACCCGCCGACCGGCAGTTTTGCTGACCCGGCGCGTGCGCCGCGTCCCATTTTGCGACAGAAACCGTGCGGCTCTCGCACACACGCTATTGCAGTGCAAAGGCAGGCACGGCACGTTGTCGCCCGGTAGGGGGCAGGCGACTGTGGCAAAGCGATCACGATCCCGGTCCGTGAAATGACGACAGCTCGATTCAAAGATTCCGGAAACCACTCGGGACGATAGTGCCGGTCATGAAAATTGACCAACGCGATGCCGACGCCGCTCTCGGCGGCAACAGTGAAGTCCACGCGCACTCCAGTTGGATGCTGCCGGCGATCGTGCTCGCGCTCGCGGTGGCCATCGCCGTCGGCGTGTTCTTTTACTTGACGGGCCCGACCGTTGACGAGATCCAGGGCAACCTGCCCTCGCCCACCGCATCTAAGGAAACCGCCGACATCCGCATCGACGGCGCGCTGTTCCGCATCCCTGCGAACTACACGAAATTCAGCCGTTCGCGTTACAACGGCGATCAGGACGACGTGCCGATGCACGCCCTGTTGCCGAATATGTCGCCGTGGTCGCCGGGCGACGCTGCAGCCTTCGCCAGCAACGCCCCCGAGGCGCGCGTGATTCACTTCACGCTCGCGATCGATCGTCAGGCGCTGACCTATCAGGAAAAATTCGAACGCGGCATCAAACCCGCAGCCCAAGTCGAAGACGGCGAGCCCGGCCCCTTCGGCCTCACGCAGTACAAATTCGGCCCCAACACCGGCTACGAAAACACCGAGTGGTTCACCGCCAAACTGGAAGACGGTACAGAACTGGTAATGCGTTGCGACGCGTCGGCGAACCCCGACTTCGGCTCAAGCTGCATGCGCGTCACGCGTCTCGCCGACAACGTCGGCCTGACCTACAAATTCAAACGCGCCCACCTCGCGCAATGGAAACAAATCGAAGCCGGCATCATGGGCCTCATCGATTCCTTCCGCCCGAAGTGACCGTCTTGCGCACGTCAGTGCGCAGTCGACTCTGCCTAACAACAAAGACACCAAGGCACGAAGAGGCATGAGCGCCTTCGTGCCTTGGTGTCTTTGTGGTAAAGCTGGATCGCAGTCGCGCTAACGCGCGAGAACTACGGCTTCTTGACGGCGGGCGTCGGCGCCGGCGGCAGGTCCATCTCCAGGATCGCCATCTCGAAGTGATACGTCGTCTCGCCGTCTTCGGTGTCCTTGAAGATGACGCCGATGAATTCGTCGCCCACCATCACCTCGACGGAATCCTTCTTTGTCGGACGCGCCTCGATGCGGATCGTGTCCAAACGGAAAAGCGAACGCAGGTATTTTTCGACGCGCAGGATTTCTGTTCTGTCCACGGGAGTGCTCGCTTGAGGAAAAGGGCGGAAGGCGTTTCGCGGCGGAGAATAGAGCGAAAGCGCGGGGGATTCCTAGTCTTCGACCAAATAGCCCTGCAGCCACAGCCGGCCGGTGATTTCATCGCCGGGCTTCGGCCGGTAGCCCGCCGGCAACACGTGCTCCGCCGCATAGAGCGCGACGTCGACCATGCTCTGCCCCGTCCGCGCGACCGTCACCCTCATGCGATAGACCGTGCCCGTGTCCAGCCGCATCGGATAGACGTGCTGCACCGTGGCGCGGAATTCGTAATCGTCGTTGCCGCCCTGCCGCGCCGGCTTCAGCACGTCCGGCGGCGCGACCGTATCGCACCCGCGCACGACGCGCAGACCATACGGCCTCAGCGAATACGCAAACGCCGACAGCGCAAACTGATAACTCTCGCCGACCTGATAGTCGCCGCCGTTCTTGAAGAACAAGGTATCGAAAAACGAAATCTCGGCGCCGTCTTCCGTGCGCCCGCGAATTTGTCCTTCCGCGCCGCCGGTCGAAGCGACATGCTCGATGCGCACCGGATGCGTGATCGCGCCCGCCGCAAACGGAAACGCAGAGAGCACGCAGCCCGACGACGTTTGCCGCTCCGTCAAAAGCAAAACCATGTGACGCACGTCGCCGTCCGCTTCCGCCATCGCGGTCAGCGTGTCGGCGCGGCCGCCGCCCGGCATCGCGCGCGTCTCCGGCAGCTCGACCTGCGCGATGATCGACGACTTCGCAACGATGCTTTTGATGCGCGCACGGATTTCTTCGGGCGCATCGGGATATAATGAGGCCCAATGCGTCGCGTGCGCGTCGATTACGGCACTCGGCTTTTCCATCATGGGATCGCGACTAGGCACGGTTCTGAAGCCCTTGGCAAGAGCGCAACTGCCTCTTGATGTTTTTCAAAGTTTGGTTCTCAAAGAATCATGACTGCTTCGCGAATTGACTCATATTACGTGGCCAGCGCAATCGACCGGCGCGCGCGTCCACAACTCGAAGGCTCGCATGACGCCGACGTCTGCGTGATCGGCGCGGGCTATACGGGACTGTCGTGCGCACTTCATTTGGCGCGAAGCGGAATGAAGGTCGTCGTCCTCGAAGCAGAGACGGCGGGCTTCGGCGCATCGGGGCGCAACGGTGGTCAGGTGATCACGGGTCAGCGCGTCGATCAACAGGATCTCGAACGCAAATATGGTGAAGCGCACGCTCACCACCTGTGGAACTCCGCGCTCGAAGCACGTTCGCTGGTATTGTCGCTGATCGAGTCGCACAAAATAAAGTGCGATGTCGCGCCGGGCCACGTCGTCGCCGCGGTTCGCGAAAGCCACGCACGCGACCTCGAAACCCACGTCGAGCATCTCGCGACGCGATACAACTACAAAGAAGCCCGCTATGTACCGGCCACCGACATGCCGGCGCTGGTCGCGACGCAGAACTACAAAGGCGGCATGTACGACACGGGGGGCTATCACCTCCACGCGCTCAACTACGCCCTCGGCCTCGCCCGCGCCGCCGAAGACGCCGGCGCTATGATCTTCGAAAAGTCGCGTGTCGCGAAAGTAGACCCCGGCGAAAGAGTCAGGGTCGAAACACAGACCGGTGCGGTGACAACAAACTTCGTCGTCTACGCCTGCAACGGCTACCTCGGCGATCTGAACAAAGAACTCGCGCGCACCATCATGCCGCTCTCGAACTACATCGCCGCGACCGAGCCCTTGGGCGATGCGCGCGCCAAGGCGCTCATTCCGTCGGGCGCAGCGATCGCCGACACCAAGTTCGTCCTCGACTACTATCGATTGTCAGCGGACGGACGATTGCTGTTCGGCGGGGGCGAAACCTATGGCGACCGCGACGTCGAAAACGCGTCGGAGATCGTTCGCCCGCACATCGAGCGCGTATTCCCTCAGCTCAAAGGCGTGCGAATCGACTACGCCTGGGGCGGCCGCCTGGCGATCACCCTGCCCCGCCTGCCCCATGTCGGCCGCCTCACACCCACGACATACTTCGCTCAAGGTTACTCAGGCCAAGGCGTGGCGATCGCGACACTGGTGGGAAAATTGATCGCCGAAGCCATCACCGGCCAAGCCGCGCACTTTGACGTTTACGCCAGCCTCAAGATCCCGCAGTTGCCCGGCGGCGCGCTGTTTCGCAAGCCGCTGCAGGCTTTGGGCCTGTTCTGGTATGCGCTACGCGACCGCGTCGGTTAACAAATTTTTCCGCTCGACACTAGAAATCGACTCATGCAAATCTACAATCCTGTTCATCAATCAACGGAAGGAGGTGATCCAATGTCGAGTGAGATTTTGGCGCTATTGCGGAGCCTGAAAGTCACGTGGACGTCGGAGCAACCTCTGGTGAACACCTGAAATTCTGATCGAAAGATCGGGGCTCTAAGCAAAGCCCATCTCACGGAAGGGCCGCTCTCACGAGCGGCCCTTTTCATTTGCTGGGAGCGCCGGCTTCCAGCCCGCTCTTCTTGGCAACACACTCCCCTATCCGTCATGGCCGGGCTTGACCCGGCCACCCAGTGGCCGCGCGTCTGCGCGGCCGGGAAAGACCGCACACGGATCATAGTTCGAATGAATTCCAAGCGCGCACGGACGTGCGCGCACTGGGTGGCCGGGTCAAGCCCGACCATGACGATGGTGAGAGATCAAATCTGATAATCGACGGCAATATCTTCGATGATCTGGTTCATCTCTTGCGCAGGCCGGTCGCAGCCGGCGCAGCCGACCACCTTCGCCGGCACGCCCGCCACCGTGCAACGCGGCGGCACATCCTTCAGCACCACACTGCCCGCACCGACGCGGCTGTAGGCGCCGACCTCGATATTCCCAAGCACCTTCGCGCCCGCGCCCAGCATCACGCCGCGGCGAATCTTCGGATGCCGGTCGCCCTGCTCCTTGCCGGTGCCGCCGAGCGTCACGCCCTGCAGCATCGACACGTCGTCCTCGACGACGGCCGTTTCGCCGATCACGACGCCGGTGCCGTGGTCGATCATCACCCCGCGCCCGATGCGCGCGGCCGGATTGATGTCGACGCCGAACACTTCCGAAATCCGGCTCTGGAAATGCGACGCCATCGCATGACGCTTCTTCGCCCACAGCCAATGCGTCACGCGGTAGGCCTGCAGCGCATGAAAGCCTTTGAAGAACAGGAACGGTTCGACGAACGTGCTCACCGCCGGGTCGCGATCATAGATCGCCGACAAGTCCGCGCGCACCTCGTCGCCGATGACCGGCGCGTCCGCGAAGGCCTGATCGAACACCTGACGCACCTGCATCGCGCCGACATCATCGTTACCCAGCTTCTGCGCCAGATGATAACTCAGCGCCTCTTCCAACCGCTCGTGGTTCAAGATGGTCGCGTGAACAAAGCTCGCTAACGCGGGCTCGCCCGCCGCCATGCGAATGGCTTCTTCGCGCAAGTCCGACCACACGGGGTCGCAGATGGCGAACTTCTCGGCAATGGCGGGTATCGGGCGCTTATCCATAGGGGCCATGCTAGTACAAATGGGGTGTGAAAGTCAGCCTATCAACCAATGGTGAAGCTGCGTTAACGCCTGACCGAATTAGCCGCCACACACCGTAAAATTCGAGTGCGCAAACACGCACAAATGCCAGGCTTGCACGCAACCCTTGGCCCATCGTGTACTCCGCGCCCCCACGCCAGAGGCCTCAATGTCCGACTCGAACTTGAACGTCGTCGTCCCGCGCACGCTTGAACTGTTGCTCACCCGCCGCTCCGGTTCCGCGAAAGCGATGAAGGGCCCCGGCCCCAGCGCGGACCAAGTCCGCACCCTCATCGCCTGCGCCAGCCGCGTCCCCGACCACGGCAAACTCACACCGTGGCGCTTCGTGATCTTCGAAGGCGAAGCCCGCGCCGAATTCGGCGAAGTCCTCGTCCGCGCGTTGAAGACAACCGAACCCGACGCCAGCGAAGAGCGCCAAACGCAAGAGCGAAACCGCTTCCTCCGCGCCCCCGCCGTCATCGCCGTGATCAGCCGCATCCGCGAAGGCATCCCCATCCCCGAATGGGAACAAACCCTCTCCGCCGGCGCCGCCTGCCAAACGCTGTGCATCGCAGCCCACGCCATGGGCTTCGTCGCCAACTGGATCACCGAGTGGTACGCGTACCATCCTGTCGTCCGCGAAGCCCTAGGAATGAAATCCGGAGAACGCGTCGCCGGCTACATCTATCTCGGCCACCCCGCCGCCGACCTCGCCGACAGGCCGAGACCGGAAATCAACACCATCGCCACACACTGGCGCAGCGCAGTCGCGCGCTAGAGAGCGCACAGCCTGCGGGTAGTTGACGCTTGCCTTCTCATGTACTATTTGCAGTTACATGAGACGCGACAGCCGACTTTCCGGGGTGCTTCACGTGTTGATGCACATGGCGGAGCACAAAGGTCCCGTAACCTCTGAGGTGTTGGCGAAAGCCATGGACACCAATCCGGTCGTGGTCCGCCGCATCATGGCGGGCTTGCGCGACGACGGTTACGTCCGCTCCGAGAAAGGTCATGGCGGCGGATGGGTGCTTGCGCGCGACCTATCGAAAATAACGCTGCGCGACATCTACGACGCGCTTGGCTCGCCTTCGCTGTTCGCCATGGGGCATCGGACGGAAGCACCCGGCTGCCTCGTCGAACAAGCGGTGAATGCGGCCCTCGACAGCGCCTTCGATGATGCCGAGGCGTTGTTGCTGTCGCGCCTCGACGGCGTTTCGCTCGCGATGCTGAGCGCCGATTTCCACGCGCGTCTCAAGCGTCGCACGGGCGCACGTCGCACGGAGATTGAAGATGTCCACTGAAGCCCGCCCCATCGATTTCGTGGCCGCCTTTTCAAATCCGGAAGCCGTCGCCCGGTACACCGAAGGCCCTCCACGCTTCGTGCCGGGCTTCGCCGATCTTCACCGAATGACCGGCATCCTGCTGGCGGAGCATGCGCCGCGCGACGCGAAGGTGCTCGTGTTGGGCGCCGGCGGCGGCTTGGAACTGAAAGCGCTGGCGGAGGCCCATCCGCAATGGACCTTTGTCGGCGTCGATCCGGCCGGGCCGATGCTCGATCTGGCCAAACGCACGCTCGGCCCATTAGGCGAACGCGTCGAACTAGTGCAGGGCTATATCGAGGACGCACCGGCAGGCCCCTTCGACGCCGCCACGTGCCTGCTGACGCTCCACTTCCTCCCGCCGGACGAACGTCGTCGCACCGCACGCGATATCCACGCCAGGCTCAAACCAGCCGCGCCGTTTGTGGCCGCCCACAGCAGCTTCCCGCAAAGGCCGACGGAAGAACGAAACCAATGGCTGTCGCGCTACGCCGCCTTCGCGATCGCGCAAGGCGCAGATCCCGAACAAGCGAGCAGCGCCAAGGCAGCCGTCGCCGCAAGCCTGAACACACTAAGCCCCGAACACGACGAGGCGATCCTTCACGAGGCCGGCTTCTCGGACGTGACCCTCTTCTTCGCGGCGTTCACATGGCGCGGCTGGATCGCGCGCGCCGCCGTCCCGAAGTGAGACAATCGCGCCGCATCTGCGCCCATCGGCGACCTATCTCTGCAACTCGAACCGATCCGCCGACGTTCTATTAGTGACGCCGATGCGCCTGAATGCGCGAGTAGATTGGATCGAAATGGAAACACCGACGCCGACCGTCGGTTTGACGGAGACGCTGCCGGGTTTGGACCCGGTCACTGACGGTCACCAGGTGAGGCCTGCCCGCAAGCGCACATATCTCAAAGGCCTGCTTGTCTATGGCAACAATCTCTTCACCCTCGATTGCGCAATCCAGGACCTTTCCGTCGGCGGCGCAAAGATCATCCTCAACAAAAATCAGGCATTGCCGGCTGACGTGTATCTGATCGTCGTCAAGCAGGGCGTGGTCCACCATGCCACGGTCGTATGGCAAAAATTCCCGGCGCGCGGTCTCAAATTTTCCGAGACCTATGCACTCGACGGACCTCTCCCGAAGGACTTGCAATTCCTTCGCCGGCTTTGGATCGATCTTTGCGCGAGACCCGGCATCGCATCCGGCAACGAAATCCAACGTACGGCGGGGCGTCGTTAAGGCCCGGCGCTATGCCGCCAAGGCGAACCGGTGCTACGCAGCCACACGATCGACGTCGTTCGGCGACGCCAGAATCAACGGGAGCCGTATCTTGATGATCGTGCCCGTTCCTTCCTGTGGCGTCGCGACGACCGTCCCGCCCAACTGGCGCACGAAGATCGCGACGTAGTCCGAACCGCGCGTCTCCGGAATCTTCGCCGGGTCCTTTTCTTGAATGCCCACGCCGTCGTCGGCGACGGTCAACTCCATCGCGTCGTCCACCCGCGCCACGCGCAGAACGACGCGGCCCTGGCCCTGGGGAAACGCGTGCTTCACGGCGTTGGTGGCCAACTCATTGACCAAAAGGCCGAAGGGCACGGCGCGATCGGGATCGATATCCAACGCTTCGGCCTCGACCTCTATCCGGATGCCTGAGCTATTCCCAAGCAGACTCGCCGACATGTTTCGGGCGATCTCCTTCAGATAGGCGTCCACCAGGATCGTGCCGCCGCGGCTCGACTGCGAAATCAGATCATAGAGTTGAGCGATAGCCGCGATGCGCGCTTGCATCGCGGTGTAACCCTGAACGCACGGTGCGGCCGTCCACTTTGCCTCATAGGCGATCAAACCGACGACGATCTGCAGGTTGTTCTTGATCCGGTGCGAGATTTCGTTCGTCAGCTTCTGCGCGTCTCGCTCGCGCTGCTTGCGATCGGTAATATCCTCGAAGACCAAAAGCATGCGATGCGTATGATTGCCCGGTTGAGAAATCTTTCGGGCGTTCAGATTGAACACGCGCCGGCCCAGCCCCGGAAAATCGTCCTCGATCTCGAAGCTTTCGATCGGCTTGTTTTCGGGCAGCACCTTCTCCATCAGATGGCGAAGGGCGGGCACGTCCCATTGATGCTGGCCGAGTTCGGCGACCCGCCGCCCGCGCGTTTCCGCCTCGGTAATCCCGAACATCGTCAAGAACGCTCTGCTGGCCGTCACGATCGTCATGTCGTGCTCGAGCACGACCAATGGATCGCGGATCGTATCGACGATGCTCTGCGTCAGTTGCCAGGCGCGCTTGCTGTCGGCGCGTGCTGCGCGCTCCTCGCTGACGTCCTCGATGGCCAGCAGGATCGAACCGTCGTGGTCACCGGGGCGAAAGATCTTCCGCGCGTTGACCAGCATGGTGCGCCGGCCGATGGTCGGAAAAACATGCTCGACCTCGAACCCTTCCACGGACGCACGATGCGGGATGACGCTCTCAAGCAACGTGCGCAGCGCCGGAATATCCCATTGCCGGTTGCCCAGCGCGTAGATGTGACAGCCCTCGGTCTCCTCCGCGCTCGTGCGAAACGTTTGATAGAACGCACGGTTAGCGGACGTGATGTTCAGATTCCGGTCGAGAACGATAAGAGCGCTCGGCACGGTCTCGACGATCTCGCTCGCGGCGATATCGGACGCGGCCTTCTTGGCCATCGCGGTGTCGGACATGGGCCTCGCTTTGATGAATGCGATTGACGGATCACGCGGCGAGCATGTGCTCGACGGAAACTTTGAGCTGATTTTGCGTGTACGGTTTGACCAGGCATTCCGTGCCCTCGACAAACAGAGACTTCATCTTGTCGTTGACGAAATTTCCGGTCGTGTAGAGCACGCGCAAAAGGGGCCGGAGCTTGATCGCCTGTTGCGCCAGCTCGCACCCACCAAGAACGGCCGCCTTCAGATAGATGTCGGTGAACAGGCCATCGATCTTCTGGGACGAGCGCAGTAGTGTCATCGCTTCATCGACATCGCTGGCCGACAGGGTCTCATACCCCCAGTCCTCGATCATCATCTCCGCGATCACGCGAATAAACGCATCGTCTTCAACGATCAGGATGACGGCCACTGAAACTCCCTGCCGTGCTACCGATCGCGGCCTTTGACCCGTCTGTTGCCCGCGCGGTGGACATCATGAAGGCGATTCCTGCCAATACCTCGGCGGAGTGAGCAACGCACGCCGCCCGCATAGGGTTGCGTCAGGTTAGCGATTTATTCTAATGCGCGCTGGTCGCTTGCGGGAACGGCCGTTTTCAGCCGCTCAAGCCTCACGCTCGTATACGACAGCGTTCCAAAACTTCGCCCGGTGCCGCCCGCCGAACCGCCGCCAGCCGCGCTTCTTCAGCGTCCGCCCGACGATCGCGTTGAAATAGCCGTGCGCGACCAGCACCGCGATGCCGTCTTCCTGAGCCGTCTCCGCCAGCATGTCGACGGCCTTGTCGGCGCGATCCTTGGCATCACGAAAATCTTCGATACCGCCGTGATGACCCGCATGCCAGGCGAGCCGCGCGATCACCGCCCACACGGGAGGCTTCATCCGCACGATCGGCAGCTTCGGCGACTTAAGCTGCGCCTCCATGAAGAGCGGACTGAGCGACAGCTCCGCATGCGGCGCCAACGCCTGCGCGCTCTCGCGCGCCCGCGGCCGGTCCGAGGCATAGATCCGCCGCGCATCGAGCAGCAATTCGACGAGCCATTCCGGCGGTGGTGGGCTATCGGGATCGAGCCCGGCCGCCTCATACGTCGCGATATATTCCTGAAACTTCTTGTGCGTGAGCCAGCGGCCCTTCTCGACATTGGGTTTGCCGTGACGGATCAAGACGATTCTGATAAGCGCCTGATCCTGCCGCGGCTTTCGCTTGCGGCGTCTCAGCACCCTCGCACCCGGGCCGTCCATGACCTCAAAGCTCATCGCTGAAGTTCGCGCATCTGCAGGCTATCTCGTACTCAACGCGCCGCAACGGCGCAACGCGCTCAGCCTCGACATGTGGCAAGGACTCCCAGAAATCGTAGCAGCCTTCGACGCCGACCCGGCCGTCCGCTGCATCGTGGTGACCGGCGCGGGCACCGAAGCCTTCGCCGCAGGTGCCGATATATCTGAATTCGAAGGCAATCGCGCAACAGAAGACGGCGCGAAGGTTTATGACTTGGCAACCCACATGGCCACGGCCGCCATCGCCGGTTGCAGCAAGCCCGTGGTCGCTGCCGTCAGAGGGTTTTGCTTCGGCGGTGGTATGGCGCTGGCCATGGCCTGCGACCTGCGCCTAGCCGCCGACGACGCCCGCTTCTGCATCCCGGCCGCCAAGCTTAGCGTCGGCTACAGCTACGACGGCACCGCGGCCCTGGTAGCGCGCCTGGGTCCCGCCCTTGCAACCGAGATGTTGTTCACAGCCCGCACCTACAGCGCTCACGAAGCGTTGATGAAAGGCATCGTCCACGCCGTCGCCCCGGTCGCCGACTTCGACAACGTCGTGAAAGGCTACGTCGCCTCCCTGGCCGCGAACGCCCCACTCACCATCAAGGCGGCCAAGACCGCAATCCGCGCGATCATCTCCGGCAACCCGGCAGAACGCGAAGCGGCGGAAGCAAACATCACCGCCTGCATGACGAGCGACGACTATCGCGAGGGCCGCAAAGCCTTCCTCGAGAAGCGCAAGCCAACCTTCCAAGGCCGCTAGAACGGGTCTAGAACCCACGACAACAAAACTGAGTTAGGGAACGCTTCAAATGGACATGAAGAATCAAGTCGCGATCGTCACCGGATCGGCGACCGGCCTCGGCGCCGCGGTGGCCCTCCGCCTCGCCGACAACGGCGCGCGCGTCGTCATCAACTACACAAAGAGCCTCAAGGAAGCGGAAGAAACGTTAGGCCAGGCCAAGGCAAAAGGCGTCGAAGCCCTCCTCGCGCAAGGCGATGTCAGCAACGACGAAGACTGCCGCCGCATCGTCAAGCAGACGGTCGACAAGTGGGGCCGCGTCGACATGCTGGTCAACAACGCCGGCACGACAAAGTTCGCTGACCACGCCGACCTGAACGCGCTAAACGCGGACGACTTCCTGAACATCTACAAGACCAACGTCGTCGGTGCGTTCCAGATGATCCGCGCCGCCGAACCGCATCTGAAGGCCAGCGGCTTCGGCCGCGTCGTGAACATCTCCTCGATTGCCGGCGTGCTCGGCGTCGGCTCCTCGGTCGCCTACGCAGCATCCAAAGGTGCGCTGAACACGATGACCTTCAGCCTCGCCCGCGCCCTCGCGCCAGAGATCCGCGTCAACGCCGTCTGCCCCGGCTTCATCGGCACGCGCTGGTTCTCTGAACGCTTCGGGCCTGAGACCTACGCCCGCATCGTCGAACACAACAAGCAATCGACCCCGCTCGGCCGCGCTGGTACCCCCGAAGACATCGCCGAAGCGGTCGCCTTCTTCTGCGGCGAGGGCGCCCGCCACATCACCGGCGAGACCCTGCTCAGCGACGCCGGGCACCACCTTGCAATCGCAGGTGTAACCACTCGCCGCTAACGCGAACGAGGCCCAAAAAACGGGCTCTCTGCACAGTGCTGCGACAGCGAAATGCCCCCTACTTGGGCATGCAGAACGCTGCGTCCCGATATTCCAAGTTGTGTTGCGCAAACAGCACGAGATTCGACCTGTAAGCCATTGTCACCACTGGGATTGAGGGACATCAATTTCAGCGACGACACCGGCCAAACGCGATGGCGATCGGCGAATGGGTCGGGCGGCGCGGCGATTGCGAGATCACCGGCCAGGGATTTGGGTAGTGCCAAAGGTTTGGGTTGAAGGTGGGGTTTGAAAAAATGAAAACGAAATTGCTCGCAGCAAGTCTGCTCGGCGCACTGTCGCTCGCAGGCACAACGGTACCGGCATTCGCCGACGGCGAAGAAGCAGCCGCCAGCCCGTGGTCGGCGACTCTGGCGGTCACGTCCGACTATCGCTTCCGCGGCCAAAGCCAAACGGACCGCAATCCGGCCGTACAAGGCTCGGTCGACTTCGCGTCGGAAAGCGGCTTCTTCGCCGGCGTCTGGGCGTCGAACATCGACTTCAACGATGCGAACGACACGTCGATCGAGGTCGATCTCTACGCAGGCATTACGACGGCCGTTTCCGAAAGCACGGAAGCGACGTTCAAGGTCGTCTATTACGCCTATCCCGACCAAGACAATCTCAACAACGACTACGACTACGTCGAAGTCCTGGCGAGCATTTCGCACGATTTTGGCGGCGCGGCCGTCACCGGCGAAATCGCTTACAGCCCGGATTACTTCGCGCAAACGGGCAGCGCGGTATCGCTGACCGGCACGCTCGAAGTGCCGCTCGCCGAATGGCTCTCGGCGTCGGGCCACCTGGGCCACCAGTGGATCGACGACAACGCCTTGTTCGGCACGCCCGACTACATGTTCTATGACATCGGTCTGTCGGCCACGTGGAATATCCTGACCTTCGACGCCCGTTGGGTGGATACGGACCTCAGCGAACTGGAATGCTTCGGCGGCCTCGACCTCTGCGAAGGCGGCTTCGTCGGCACGATCAGCGTCAGCTTCGGGGGCTAACGCCACTCGATATTGCAGGCAGTGTGGCCTCCGCGCATAAGCGCGGGGGCCTTTTTTCGCGTGCCTGCACACGGATCAGGCACTTTCGTCAGTGCACGAACCACCTCACCGCCCGCATGATTCTCCAAGCTAGTGATTCGCGGGGGCGCGGGCAGTGACATTTCTGAATCAGTCCTCGCGCGTTGCTGAACGCGTTAACCCGTTGTCAACCAACACGGCGGCAATGCTTAACGCGACATAACCAAAAGTCGGGGCCGCAGATGCGTCTCGGCGTTCGAGTTCAACTTTGTAGGAAGAGGTTCGGCATGAAGACCAGTATGTGGAAAGCGGGCCTCATCGGCGCCCTCTCCCTGATGAGTATCGCCCCCGCGGCGCAAGCTGACGAAGCGGGCGCATGGGGCCCGTTCACGGCCGGCGCGACCTTGACGTCGGACTATCGCTTCCGCGGCATCTCCAACTCCAACCGCGATGCGGCGTTCCAGGCCTGGGGCCAGTACGATCACGCATCGGGCTTCTTCGGAAACATCTGGTTGTCGACCATCGATTTCCAGGATGAGTTCTCTTACGACTCGTCCATCGAGATCGACGCCACCGTCGGCTACAATCATATGTTCAGCGAAAGCACCGGCGGCACGATCAAAGGCGTGTACTACTGGTACGCCGACGCCGACACGCCCGCGGGCCTGCCCGACTATGACTACTTCGAACTGATCGGCGCGGTCGAACACGACCTCGGCCCGGCATCGATCTCGGGCGAAATCGCCTGGAGCCCGGACTTCTTCGCTGAATCGGGCGACTCCGTCGCGCTAACCGGCGGCGTGACTTACCCGGTCATGGACTCGTTCCTGTTCTTCACCGACGGCCTCGAAGCGTCGGCGCACGCCGGCTATCAGTGGCTGGACGTGGGTGAGGACTACTTCTTCTACGACATCGGCGCGACGGCTTCGTGGGGCATCATCTCCGTCGACCTGCGCTGGGTCAGCACCGACATCGACAACATCGACTGCTCGCTCGCCGACAACTGCGAAGGCGGCGTCGTGCTTTCGGTTTCGGCGGACCTGCCGGGCTAAAGCGGACACGCATTCAGGCTTGCAAAACCCCCGCGCCAAACGCGGGGGTTTTCATTTGCGCTAAGCCTCGTCGAGAAACGCCACCGCCGCCGCCTTGAACACCTTGTCGCCGACGCTCGACATATGATCGCGCCCAGGCACGATCACCACGCGCGCGTGCGGCAGCGCATCGGCAAGAAGACCCGGCGGGCCGGTGATGTTGTCCTTTTCGCCGACGACGATCAGCATCGGCACGGCAAGCCCAGCGAACTCCTCCGCCGTAAACGAATGTCGCCGCCGCGTCATGCACAGCGCCAGCGCCTCAAGATCGTTCTTGCCCTGCTCGGCGAACACGCGAAACGTGCGCGGCACGGCGCCCACGACCTCAGTCGCATCGCGCGCCCGCAGTCCGGCCGCGATGGCATCGCTCTCCAACCGTCCACGCCCGTAATAGTTCTCGCCGACGCCGGCAACGATCGCCCGCCGCACGCGATCCGGCGCATCGTGCAGCACACGCAGGGTGATGAACCCACCCATCGAGTAACCCATCACGTCCGCCTGCGCGTGCCCCAGATGATCGAGCAGCCGAACGACATCCGCAGCAAGCTGGCTCTCGTCATAAGCCTCAAGGTCGTGAGGTTTATCGCTCGCCCCATGCCCGCGCACATCAAGCGCAATCACCTGCCGGCCCGCTTTGGTTAGCGTGTCGTACCAGTTCGGCGCGCGCCAGTTCATGCCGCGGTTCGAAGCGAAACCGTGGACCAGAACAATGGGCGGTCCCTCACCCACCACCTCGTAGGCGATCCGTAATGGCCCGGGCTCGCCCTCCGAAGCCTTGGCGAACGAGGGAACGGTCAGGAACGGCATTTGGCCTCTTGAGTGCGAAAGCGCGAAGGCGCAAGGCTAAACCAAATCCATTGCCATCGCGAGGAACGCCATGTCGCTCGAAACCCTGAAGCGCGAGGCCTGCGACGCCATCGAGGCTCTGCGCGGCGAACTCATCACCGCAAGCCACGCCATCCACGCACATCCCGAACTCGCCTTCGAGGAAAAATTCGCCGCCGCCCTACTGACGAAAGCGGTCGAAGGCCACGGCCTCACCGTCCAACGCGGCGCCTACGGCGTCGAGACGGCCTACGCCGCCGAATTCGGTCCCAAGGGCGCGCCGGTCATGAGCTTGCTTTCCGAATACGACGCACTGCCCGGCATCGGCCACGCCTGCGGCCACAACGTAATCGCGACCGCGGGCCTCGGCGCAGCGCTGGGCCTCTCGAAGCTCGGCGCGAAACTTACCGGCCGTGTCCGCTACATGGGCACGCCCGCGGAAGAGCGCGGCGGCGGCAAGGAATTCATGGCCCAGGCCGGTGCGTTCGAAGGCGTCGATGCGTCGATGATGGTCCACCCCGCAGGCTTCGACATGGTGACGATGCCCTGCATCGCGTTGTCGGAAGTCGAGGTCGTCTATCACGGCCGCGCCGCGCACGCGTCCGCGATGGCCTTCCGCGGCCTCAACGCGCTCGACGCGCTGGTCAGCGCGTACCAGTCGATCGCGCAACTTCGTCAGCACATCCAACAGACGGAACGCATCCACGGCATCATCGTCGAAGGCGGCCTCGCGCCGAACATCGTGCCGGAGCGCGCCGCCGGCCGCTTCTACGTCCGCGCCCGCGACGGCGTCGAACTCGCAGCGTTGAAGAAGCGCGTGCAAGCCTGCTTCGAAGCCGGCGCGCTCGCCACCGGCACACGCCTCGAAGCAACATGGGGCAAGGTCGATTGCCTGGACCTCAAGACAAACTGGCCGCTCGCCGGCGCCTATGAGGCTAACGCAAAGTCGCTCGGCCGCGAGCTGATGGATCCGGGCCTACTGCCGCCTGGGCTTGCGGGTTCGACCGACATGGGCAACGTTAGCCATCGTGTCCCCTCGATCCACCCGATGATCGCCGTCTCGCCGGCGAACGTCGTCATCCACAACGCCGAGTTCACCGCCTACGCCAAATCCGAAAAGGCCGACAAAGCCGTCATCGACGGCGCCAAGGCGCTCGCCATGACGACGCTCGACTTCTTCGCCAGCCAAGACCTGCGCCAAGCCGCAAAGGCCGACTTCGCCAAAAGCAAAGACCTGTCGAAGGCAGCCGTCAGCTCCGCCTTCCACAAAGACGGCGCGCTCCTCGCCGGCGCGTGCGGCTGCTGCTGATCAGCCATCGCACGCGGAAATTCCGCCGTCAGTCCGGTATCCCGGCGAGAAAATCCATCACCGCACCTTTGAACATCGGCTGCGTAAGGCAGTCCATGTGCCCGCACCCCGGGATGCGTTTCGCCTTGGCGTTCGGAAAACAAGAGGCAAGCCCCTGAGGCGCACCGGCAAGATCGTCGCCCGTCCCGGCGATCACCAGCATCTCGTTCTTGATCGCCGCCAGCATCTCGCGCGTCCACGGCCGACCCATCGCGGCCAACCCGCGCGAACACGCAGCCAGCGCCGCCAGGTCCTGCCCTTGGCCCTCGGCGAACAATCGAAACCGGCGCGCCAGATCGTCGTCGATCGCATCGGCTGTCGGCGCTTCCATCGCCTTCGCGAACGCTTCCGGATCGCGATCCTCCGGCGGGTTGAGTAACGCCTCACCCACACCGCAAGCGACACCCAGCAAAAATCGGTCGCCGCGCATCCGGAGCAATTCCAAGACGACCCGTGCACCAAGTGAAAACCCGATCAGATCCGGTTTCTTGATCTGCAGATGCTCGACGATCGCCAGAACATCGCCTGCCATCAATGGCAACGAATACGCCGTAGGCTGATGAAATTTCGTACTCTGCCCGTGCCCGCGCAGATCGATCGCCACGACGCGCCGCCCGGCCCGCGTCAGCATTTGAATCCATCCGGCCTTGACCCAATTCTCATGCACGCTCGCGGCGAATCCGTGGACGAGAATCACACCGTCGCCGCTGCCTTGATCGCTGTATGAGATCTCGCCGTCCGTGATCGCAAAACTTGTCATGGCAACAGCTCGCTATTGTGAGGTGATGATTTTCTCGCGGCAGTTTCGCATGGGTTGCGTGTGCACGTCACCGCGATCAAGCGCAAATTTCAAAATGTCCCGGCCGTTACGATTTTACTTCGACATGGCAAGAACTTCACGAATGATCGCTGCAACAGAAATGATGAATCCGATTTGAAGGTTCAACTCAGCACCTCTCATATCGGTTCAAAAGGGATCGCGCCCATGATGAAGCCCACAGTTGCAGCGATCGCGTTCGGCGTCGCAGTCCTGGCACTTCCCGCCGCAGCCAACGCCGCTGGCAAACCAGTCACCGACGACAGCAAGACGTCCGGCGTGGGCGAATTCTGGTTCGGCTATTCGTTCTTGAGCGACGACAACATCGCCCCACCCATCGACGACAGCTACCCCGATCTCGGCGGCGCGTTGCGCGTCAACATTCCGGCCGGCGGCGACCTGAGCTTCCAGCTCGACCTGCAAGCCGAATCCGCCTTCGCCGACGACACCAGCAAGAACTACACCGGATCCGTCTTGAGCGGCGCGCATCTGTCATGGCGCGACCCGACGCAATGGCTGCTCGGCGGTTTCGCCGGCGTCGGCAACGGCTTCAACGCTGCCGACGAAACGGCGACGAGCTACCTCATCGGCGCGGAGGGCCAATACTACCTCACCGATTGGACGTTCTACGGCCAGCTCGGGTACGCCGACGCCGAAGAATCCGACGGCGGCACGCCGGACGCGTTCCGCAACGCCTGGTTCGGCCGCGGCGTCGCGCGCTATTTCATCGACGGCAACGTGAAGCTCGAAGGCGAACTGTCTTACGCCAGCGGCGAAAACGACACCGACGCCGACGACATGGACGTCTGGGGCTGGGGCCTGCGTTATGAACGCGCCGTCCCCAGCATGGATGCGGGCCTGTTCCTTGCCTACCAAGGCAACTACTACGACAACAGCACCGAAGCGCGCACGCTCACCGAACACACGCTGAAACTCGGCCTCAACTTCGCGTTCGGCATCGAAGGCCAGAAATACATCGACCGCCACGGCGCGACATTGGATTTGCCCATGGTCACGCGCTGGTCCGCTTATGGCGTCGACATGCTCGACAACTGAGGCCTACTCGGCGGGCTTGACGGCCGGCAGGCCGGGCTCATCCGGAATATCGGCGTCGCTCTCAAGCGGATGACCGACGCGCTCGCCGATGATCGTGCCTGCCGCGGTCCGCTCGTCGATGATGCGGCGAAGCTCTCGCTGCTTCGCTTCGTCGAGCGGAAAGCGCCACATCACCGCCGCCACCAGAATAGAGACGACGGTCGGCGGCAAGATGTAGAGCAACATCATCGCATCCACCGCCTCGGGCGTGTTCGGCGCCTTCGGCTCGAACCCGATCAGCGCCAACGTCCAGAACGTGACCCCGATGGCGATCGAATACCCCGCCTTGTTCGTCAGCGCGAGCAGCGCAAAATAGACGCCGGCACGCGCCTGTCCCGTCTCGACGTGATCGTGATCCGCAACGTCGGCCATGATCGCGCGGAACAGGAAGGGCCCCACCGCCATGTTCGCGCCGAAGAACGTCCACAGCGCCGCCGCCGGCCAAAACTCACCCTTCGGCAGCAAGAAGATGCACGGAATGAGCACCGCATTGACGAGCGACGAATACACCAACGTCTGATGCTTGCCGAGCTTGCGGCTGACCCACACCATGGGCGGAATGAGCACGACGCCCATCGCAAAATAGATCAGCAACAGGACGTTTGCCTGCGAGCCGAGACCGAGGCCCGCGGTCGCCATGATAAGAAACAGCGTCGCGACGGTTCCGGTCGAAAGCCCCGCGATGAGGTCGCAGAACAACACGTAACGCAGCGGCTTGTTCGTCAAGATCGCGGCCATGGCGATCTTCATCGGAATGTGCGGCGTGGGCGGCGCTTCACGTTCGGGCACGACGAACAACGCAAAGGCGACGCAGAGCGGAAGCGTGATGATGATGAACCAGCCCATCGACGCCACCTGCGCCACACGGTCGGTGCCGACACCCCAATCATCGCCGTAATTTTGGATCAGAACGGGCAGGACCAAGACGGCGATGCTGCCGAGAATGTAGGCAGCCTCGCGCGACGCCGTCACACGCGATCGTTCGTGATAATCGCCGGTAAGCTCGCCACCCCAAGCGAGATGCGTGATCGTCAGCATCGTCCACCCGATGAAGAGGATGACGAGCGACATAACCGCCATCGGCCACGTCGTTCCGATCGCCGGCATGAAGACGAGAACGGCCGCCAAGATGAGTATCGGCACGCTCATCGCCATCCACGGCTTGCGGCGTCCCCACCGCGTGCGCACACGGTCCGACAGCACGCCCATCACCGGGTCTAGAAAAATGTCGAGGAACCTCGGCAAGAGGAATACTGTCCCCGCAATAAAGTAGCCCATGCCCACTTCGCTCGCGTAGAACGGTGGCAAGTGAACCGCCAACGGCAATCCCATGGCGGCGATGGGCATGCCCGGCAAAGAGTAGGCAAACAGCCAAGAGGCCTTCACGCGGTCTGGCTTGGCGGTCGGGGACGACATGCGTGGGGGGACTCCTCCAAGGGGCGATGGTGGAGCGGTTTTCCCCATCCTTGTCCGCCGACTATGACCTGCCGTTTTTTGCACCGCCAGCGCTTGACATTTGCCCGATTCGTGGGTCCGGACTGGCGCTCACGGATTTGTGAGCGCAAGAAGCCCCTTGACAACAACAGCGATGACCCGCGTTCGCATAACAGGTGTGACGACAATCCACACCTGTGAACGTTTGTTACAAAAGGGTGCCTTGCAAGTCGAAGCGTTGTCGAGTTTAAGTATTCGATCCGACGCCCCACCGAGTCCGTGAACAAGAAATCCGGCATCGACGATGGAACTCGTTGACCGGTTGCCAGTTATGGCATGGGGCCTGTCGCCTTCCTCGTTTACCCTGTCCCTCCATCTGCCCGAAACCGCGTAAACGATAGTTCGTTTGAGCAGTGGCGCGCTGCTTCATTCTAGAATAGTAATTTTTCGCACAGTCGCAATTTTTTACACCGGAGTCCTTAGTCGTATGGCACGCAGACCGAAATCAGAGGCACAAGAAGAGCGCGCGGTTGTCGCCTCGACGGGCGATCACTTGGTCGATCTCACCGTGAACTTGGTCTCGTCTTACGTGGGCCGGAATCAAGTGCCGCTGCAAGACGTTCCGGGCTTGATCAAGATGTTCCACAATGCACTCGCGCAAGCCGCCGGTATGAGCGCCCAAGCCGCCGCCGAAAGCGAACGCAAGCCTGCCGTGCCGGTGAAGAAATCGGTCACCGACGAATACATCGTTTGTCTTGAAGACGGTAAGAAGCTGACGATGTTGAAGCGCTATTTGCGCACGCATTACAACATGTCCCCGGAAGAGTACCGCAAGAAGTGGGACTTGCCGCACGACTATCCCATGGTCGCGCCGGCGTATGCGCGTCTGCGTTCGGCCTTCGCGAAGAAGATCGGCCTGGGTCGCGTGCCGGTCGCGCGCGGTCGCCGCTCGAAAGTCGCGTAAACACTTTCGCAGTTTCAAAACGCCGCCGCGCTGAACAAGCCGGCGGCGTTTTTGTTGTGGTGCCCTCTGCCGGACTCGAACCGGCACGTCCTCGCGAACGACGGATTTTAAGTCCGTTGCGTCTACCAGTTCCGCCAAGAGGGCTTGACCTGCGAGTCGCGAACCTAGCCTCACCCCGCCCCCTCCACCAGAGGCTCGCCGCCCACAGCGCGAACCATGGAAACCAGCGCCTCCCGCACCTCAGCCAGCCGCGCCGTATCATTCCCGCGCGCCACAAGACTGGTGCCGAACTTCCCATCGCGTGAGAACGGATAGCTGCCCAGCGGCACATCCGGATACGTCTTCTGCAGACCCGCAAGCCCCGCCGCGATCGCCCCCTCTCCGAGAAAGACGCTGACCGTCACCGCCGTAAGCGCCTGCCCCGCCACCAGCCGCCGCCGCACGTCTTCCAGCATCGCTTGCATCACCGCCGGGATGCCGGCCATGACAAACACGTTGCCCAGCTGAAACCCCGGCGCTGCCGACAACGGATTGGCGATCAAACTCGCGCCGTAAGGAATACGCGCCATCCGCTGCCGCGCCTCATTGAACCCACCGATATTCATCGACGCATAACGCGCCGACAGCGCCGCAAACACACCCGGGTGAAGATCAATCGCCGTCCCGAACGCCGCCGCCATACAGTCGGCCGTAATGTCGTCGTGCGTCGGCCCGATCCCGCCGGTCGAAAACACGTAGTCATAGCGCGCGCTCAACGCCCGCACCGCGCCGACGATCTCCGCTTCGATATCGGGCACCACCCGCGCCTCGCGCACGGGAATCCCGATCTGCCCCAGCCACCGCGCGATGTAACCGGTGTTGGTATCCTGCGTCCGCCCCGACAGAATCTCGTCCCCAATGACGAGAATGGCGGCGCCCCGCGTCCGCGACAGCGGCTCAGCGTCCATTTTCAGCACCTTCAAGAGACATTAGCCAACGCCCGGTATCGTCCTATATTATGTCCGTCCATTCGAACATCGGTCCACTGAAAGAGCCCCGCGAAGCCCGCATGTCCTACGTCCCCGCCTCGGAAATCACAGCCACACGCACCTCGGGCGCCATCAAGCTGCACGGGCCGGAAGCCTTCGCCGGCATGCGCAAGGCCGGCCGCGTCTCCGCCGAATGCCTCGACATGCTGGCCGCGAAGGTCGTCCCCGGCGTCACGACCCAGGAGATCGACGACCTCGTCTACGACTTCGTCAGCGCGCAGGGCGCCCTGCCCGCTACCATCTTCTACCGCGGGTACCGCCACGCCAGCTGCACGTCGATCAACGAAGTCGTCTGCCACGGCATGCCCAGCGACCGCGAGCTGAAGGACGGCGACATCATCAACATCGACGTCACCTCGATCGTCGACGGCTGGCACGGCGACACCAGCCGCATGTACCTGGTCGGCGACCCAGCGCTCAAATCCCGCCGCCTCGTCGACGTCACGTACGAAGCGATGATGCGCGGCATCCAAGCGATCAAGCCCGGCGCCACCACCGGCGACATCGGCCACGCGATCCAAGCCTATGCCGAAGCCCATTCCTACTCCGTCGTCCGTGACTTCTGCGGCCACGGCGTCGGCCAAGTCTTCCACGACGCGCCGAACATCTTGCACTACGGCCGCGCCGGTGCGGGCCTTGCCCTGCGCGAAGGCATGATCTTCACCGTGGAGCCGATGATCAACGCCGGCAAATACGCCGTGAAGCTCAAGAACGACGGCTGGACCGCGGTCACGAAGGACCGCTCGCTCTCCGCTCAGTTCGAACACACCGTGGGCGTGACGGCGACCGGCGTCGAGATCTTCACGGCCTCGCCCGTCGGCCTGCACAAACCGCCTTACGCCTAAATGCCAAAGCGCGGTCTCTCTGACGCCGCGCCTATCGCCGCCGAGATTCCGCACTACCTCGGCCACCGCGACCGCTTGCGCCAACGTCTGCGCGAAGGCGGAGAAGACGCCCTGCCCGATTACGAACTCCTTGAACTCGTCCTCTTCGCCGCGATCCCGCGCATCGACGTAAAGCCGTTGGCCAAACGCATGCTCGCAGCCTTCAACGGCGATCTCGCCGAACTGGTCGCCGCGCCGCGCGATCGCCTGATGGAAATCGAAGGCGTCCGCGACACCGTCGTCGACCAGCTGAAGATCGTCCGCGCCGCATCCAACCGCCTGCTGCTCGAGAAGGCGAAGAAGAACGACGTCACGCTCTCCTCCTGGCGCGCCCTCGTTGACTACTGCATGGCGCAGATGTCGCGCGAGCCGACCGAGCAATTCCGCATCCTCTTCCTCGACCGCAAGAACAAGCTCCTGCGCGACGAAGTCCAAGGCCGCGGCACCGTCGACCACACGCCGGTCTACCCGCGCGAGGTCGTCAAACGCGCCCTCGAACTCGGCGCCTCCTCGATCATCCTGGTGCACAATCATCCCAGCGGCGACCCGACGCCCTCGGCAAGCGACGTCGAGATGACGAAGGACATCGTCGCGGCGGCAAAGACGCTCGACATCACGGTCCACGACCACCTCATCATCGGCCGCCACGGCCACGCGAGCCTGAAGCAACTCGGCTTGATGTAGCGGCGCACTACCGCTTGCGATCCAAGGGCCGCGCGCACACAAAGAAAAAACAAACGCGATCCGATCCATCACACCGTCACATTGGCGGAAATCCGCCCAAACTGCCGTCACGTTGCCATCACATACCCATCACATGTGACACCAACCGCCAAACCACCTGCGCCAACAATCTGCACACGGACGAAAAAGAACAATTATAGAACATTCAGGATCGGATTGAAACGCGCCGATCGCCGCAAGAAGAGCGAGCGAGGACGCCCGGGTCCCAGGACAAGAGCGAGCTTCTTCGAGCTTGCGGTCTACGATCGTGGGTCGCGCGCTTCTTTTCCGGACCAAACTTCTCCAAATGGCGCGATCATCAGCTGAATGGTAGAGCTGCAGGTATGTCACCGATTGATGTTGATGTTTCGCTTTCCCAACTCCGATGTTTCGTCGCGGTGGTGGACACCGGATCGCTGGCGGAAGCCGGCCGCCAACTCGGGATGTCGACGCCAAGCGTTTCCAAAGCAATCGCGCGTCTGGAACAGACGTCGGGCGTGAAGCTCGTGCACCGATCGACCCATGCTGTCTCGTTGACCCAGGACGGGGAACAGCTGGTTGAGTTGGCCCGCGAAGTCGTGCGCGCCGCCGCCGACTTCAGCCGATCGGTCCAGAGTCAAGAAAGCGACGCCGGCTGGGTGCGCGTCACAGCGCCCGTCGCCTTCATGCGCGACGTACTGGCGCCGCTCTTTGCGGAATTCAGTCGGGAAAACCCCGGCATTCGGCTCGATCTTCGCTCGGGCAATGAGCTTGCGGATCTGGCCAAAGATGGCATCGATCTTGCGATCCGCAGCGGTTCTCTGGTTCGCGTTCCGGGTCACCTGCAGACGGCCTGGTTCAAGTTTCCTTGGGTGGTTTGCGCCTCACCAGCGTACCTCAACGGACGTGAGCGGCCGGAGCAGCCCAGCGACCTCGCGGCGCACAAGCTGATTGGTTTTCGAAACCAGCGCACCGGCCAAGTTCGTCCGTGGTGGTTTCGTCAACCCGGCAACGAAATCGATGTCGTTCAGGTCGCGCCCGACGCTTCGTCCGTCTTCGACGACGGTGCTTCGGCGTGGAAGGCCGTCCTGCACGGTGCGGGCATCGCGTCCGCACCTCTCTGGCTGGCCGCAGATGATCTCAGAGCGGGACGCGCTGTTGAGCTCCTTCGTGATTGGCGCCACGCTGATGTGACAATGAACTTCTTGCGTCGCGATCGGCGACTGACGCCGCAGCGCATCGAGACCATAATGTCTTTTCTTCGCCGGCGCGCGCCACCGCTGACGGACCTGATCTGACGCCGCCGCGTTTTTCTACTTCAGCAATTGCTTTTCCACCCGGACGAACATGAGAATGCTCTCGATGCGGCCTTGTCCGTCGTAAGCGAGCACGTCGTGGCCCGAGAACCCCGGTTGACCCTGAGCATCGACGAGCTGCCAGGCAGCAAGCGCATGATTTTCCCAACCCATCATCTCGTTCAAGCGAAACGACCCGCCGGGGGTGCGCTTTTGGAAGTCCTGCAGATGCACAGCCACATCGGCCAATCCGCGTCGCGTCTGCGTAGAGTTGGTGAACACGATGTCTTCCGACAGGCATTCGCGGAGGAGCTTTGCTCGCTCAGCGTCGGGAACAGCGGACCAAGCGGAGAGATAGATTTCGTAGGTCTTGATTCGCGGATCCGACATTGGTTTCTGCTCTTTCGTAAGGGAGGGAGGAGAGGCCCGGCCTGGCGTCTGCCATCCGACGAGCAGAAGCGCAGTGGCAGCGACAGTGGCGCGACGCGTGAAGGAGTTGGCACGTGGCAACGTCGGCTGCGCGCACGCATCCTTGGCTGACTGGGCGGTCTGGTAGACGGGATCTCGGCTTCTCATAATTCAACCGTGCCTGACCCCTCCGTCGTCGTGAAGCCGCTCACGGAGCAAGACAGTGTTGCCCTCGCACTCAGCACAAAATCAGGGCCGTCTGCCGGCGCTACTCGCGCGCACGCCAGGCGCACGGCCCACTTGCTTGCGACACCAATGTGTCTCGCAGGACCACGCGTCGATGCGCCCCTAATGCCCGTGCCGGTGATGCAGATCGGGATAGTGCCGGTGTTTGTGCCGCATCGGCGGATGCGCGTGGGCGTGCGCGTGAGGTTCGCCAGGCGGGTCGCTGCTGAGATGGCTGTGCTGGTGGTGCTCATCGTGGATATGCGCGTGGTGATGCGTCAGTTCATCGTGCTCATGCCAATGATCGTGGTTTTCCGTCAGGTGAAGCCATACGCCCAGGCCCATCAGCGCGGCTGCAATCGCGAATACGATGCCAAGCGGCTCCTGAAACAACGGGATCGCGATGATCGCCCCGACGAAGGGCGCAGTCGAGAAATACGCCCCGGTGCGGGCAGAGCCGAGATCGCGCAGCGCTCGCACAAAAAACACGAGGCTGATGCCGTAGCCGGCGAGACCAAGCACGCCGGCCGCCACAACGAGCGGAAAAGCGGGCCACGAGGCGCCGACCGCCAGACCCAAAATGACATTGGTCGTTCCCGCGGCAAGACCTTTGAGCATGGCGATCTGCATCGGATCGGCGCCTGAAATTTCGCGCGTCAGATTGTTGTCGACGCCCCAACAGGCGCACGCGGCGGCGACGAGCAACGCGCCAACGGACAGCGAGACCGAACCGAAGTCCCACGACAGCAGCACCGCGCCCGCGAGAATCGCCATCGCGCCCAAGAACAAGCGGCGGTCCACATTCTCGCGATAGAAGAGCCAGGCGATCAGCATCGTCGCCAGCCCTTCCAGATTGAGCAGCAAGGACGCGGCCGATCCCGTGGTCGACTGCAAACCGAGCATCAGAAGCGAGGGGCCCGCGACGCCGCCGAAGAACACCACGGCCGCCATCCGCCGAAAGTCCGACCGTTGCAACGCGGCCTCCGCGCGCGGCGCGCCGGCATCGCGGCGCATGTAGCGCCACGCGGCAAGACCCAGGCCCGAGCCCAGATACAGAAAACCCGCCAGCAAGAACGCGTTGACATCTTCGCCGATCAGCTTGGCGAGCGGTGTGCTCAGCCCAAACAACGCGGCCGCAGCCAGCGCAAAGACTGGGCTGCCATACGGTTTGCTATCGCCGTGCTGCATCGCGTTACTCGCTGGGCGCGGCCTGCGCCGGTTCGTCGCGGACCTCAGACAGTCTAGCCGCTTCTTGCCCGTCTGGCCCACCGAATGAAACGCAACGGCGCGCGGACTTACCTGTCCATCAACAGCACGACCTTCACGCACTCCCCGCGATGCTGCGCGGCGATCGCTTCGTTGATCTGGCTGAACGGAAACGTCTTGATCATCCGGTCGAACGGCAACGCGCCGCGCCGGTAATGCTCCATCAGCTCCGGCAGAAAGACGTCCGGATCGCTGTCGCCTTCGATGATGCCTCTCACCGTGTGGCCGAACGTCATCGCGGTGTTCACGTCGCCGGGCAGCGGCGTGCCGGGCGGCGTAACGCCGACGATGCCGAACACGGCCTTGGGCGCCATCGCGTTCATCACCGCCTTCTGCACGTCCGGCACGCCGGTCGTATCGAACGCGTAGTCGACGCCGAGCGGCACGATCGCGCGCACCGCCGCCGCCAAGTCGGCATCCACTTTTGGGTCGATGACATGCGTCGCGCCGAATTCCCGCGCCATCGCGCGCCGCGAAGCGTGCGGCTCGACCACGATGATCGTGCCGCAGCGCTGGATCTTCGCGCCCATCACCGCACTCAGGCCCACCGGCCCGCCACCTGTTATCAACAGCGACGACCCCGCCTTGCACGCAAGCGATCGCATGATGCTGCCCGCCCCCGTCTGAATCCCGCAGCCCAATGGCCCGATCAGCTCCAGCGGAATATCCGCCGGCACCTTCACGACATTGCGCTCATAGGTCAGCGCATGCGTCGCAAACGACGATTGCCCGAAGAAATTGCTGCCGACGTCCGCGCCGCCCGCATGCAGCGCCTTGGAACCGTCGCTGCGCATGCCGGCATAGTTCAGCATCGGCATCGTGTGGCAATACGCGGCATCCCCGCCGTCGCAACGCGGACAAGCGCCACACGAGCGGAACGTGATCGCCACCCGGTCGCCGGGCGCCACCTTTCGCACCTGCGCGCCGACCTTCTCGACGATGCCCGATCCTTCGTGACCCAGCACCGCCGGCGCCGCGATAATCCCCGCGTCCTTGAACACGAGATCGGTGTGGCACACGCCGACCCCCACGATGCGCACCAAAATCTCATCCGCTCGCGGCTCGTCCAACTCCAGCGTCTTGAGCTCGAACGGCTGCCCCGGTCCTTGCGTCACGGCGGCTTGGACTTTCATCGGCGTCTCCTTTGCTCCGGGCTTAGTGCGATCAACGTAGCCCTTCGTCAATCCCGATCCGGCACAGCAGAACGAGCAGAGTGGTCGGAACTTACGCCGCCAAGCCGTCGGCGGGATGCGCGGAGCCAGGCGCTCCGCGCACCTAAGCGCACGTCACTCGGCGCCAACAGCCTTGGGCAGGATGCCTTCTTTGTTGCCGGCCTCACCCGGCGGAACGAGGTCGTAGAATCCGGCGATCCTCAAACGCACGACAATCGGCTTGGCGGACTTGTTTTGCCAATACCAACCGTGAACGCCGTCGACGGGTGCAACGAGCGAACCGTCGGAACGCGACGCGGTCGCCTGCTTGAACTCGACCACGTGGATATCCGGACCATCGGTCTCGGAGTGCAGATCGAAAAAGAGACCGTCCGCGTCAGCGCCCTCCGCTTCCCAAGAGTAAATCAGCGTCGCGCCGTCTTTCATCCGCACTTTGTATTCGAGGTCGCTCGCCCCGCCGCCGCCCTTCGCCGACAACGGAATTTCGACGACATCGGAGCGAAAGCCGGTTTCGTAGAACCGCGCCGCCGATCCCGTCGCCAGCGTAGCCGCGCCGCCGCCTAAGTCTTTGAGACCCAGCAACGTACCGACGCCCGTCGGGTCGCGTCCGAATTCGGCCGGCAGCACCACCGTCACGCTTAGAACGGTGGCAACCAGCGCCGCGCCCAGCGTGAGCACCGTCAGGCGCCGAAGCGACAGCGGATTCTTGATCTGACCTTCCGTCATTGTCATGCCCCTTTCTCAATGAGGTAACCGAGGAGTTGGTATTGCGTGAGCAGAAAACCGGCGAACATCAGCGCGACGTTGGCCGCGACCGCCTGCCCTTCGAAGTTGCGGCGCGTGCGCCACCAAACGATCACCAGCAACATCACCGAGAGCGCGATCAGCTGCCCGATTTCGACCCCGACGTTGAAAGCGATCATGTTGGGAATGAGCCCGTTCGGCGACAGGTCCAAGTCCTGAAGCTTCGTGGCAAGACCGAAGCCATGCACGAGGCCGAAGCCGAACACCGCGCCGCGCAAGTCCGGCTGGAACCCGAACAGGCGCACGAAGCCGCCGAGATTGTCGAACGCTTTATAGGCGACCGACAAACCGACCACGGCATCGACGAGGTGGGCGTTGACGTGAATGTCACCCAGCACGCCCGCCAGCAGCGTCACGCTATGCCCGATGCTGAACAGCGTCACGTAGAGCGCGACATGCGTCAGCCGGTACAAAAAGAAGACGACGCCCAGGATAAAGAGCAAATGGTCGTAGCCCGTGACCATGTGCTTCGCACCGAGATACAGGAACGGAATGATTTGCGGCCCGCTGCTTCCCGCAACGAACGCAGCATCCTTGCCCTGAACCCCATGGGCGGCGGCATCGCCAACTACGGCGACGAGAAAGACGGCAAGCGCGCTCATCGCGAGCAGCCGCAAGTAGATGTTGAACATCACGCGTTGATTCCACCGATTATCGCAACGCGGCGAGCCGACCATTCCCGGTCGGACCTACGCGCGCTTCTTAGCAAGCCTGTGCATCGACGAAGTCGGGCAAAGCCCGTCGCTAGCCAAGCGGTGGACGCACAGGCGGCGAGAGCGCGATCCCGCGCAATGGTTGGTCGGCGCTGGGCAAACAATGCGCGCGCACGAAACCCGCGAGCGGCGCGTCTGGGACATTACAGTGCGCGACATCGAGCGACGAATGCGAGGCCTTGCTGTGATAATCGTCGTCGCCAATGGGGTGCGAATGGTCCACCGGATTGTGGTCGGCATCGTGATCCGCGTCATGCGCGTCGGCATCCGCCGCCGCTGTCGCGACGTCGCCGTGCCCATGAGCATGCGCCGAAGCAGGCGTGGCCGAAAAAGCCAGCACCGCCGCGAACACGCCGACGATCAGCAGATAAACGCGCACCCAAAGCCCCTTCCCAGCCCGATTTAGTCGGCAAAAACCGCGAACGCGTCAAGCGCCTAGGCAGGGCGCTCCGCGCCGCCTAAGGTCTCCCGGGCCGTTTCACTGGGAAAGAGATGTCCGCCCCACCCCAAACACCGCCGACGCGCCGCGCAGTGCTCGCCGCCTCCGCCGGCTTGGTGCTCGCAGCCACGAGCGAGGCGTTCGCAAGTCCGGCCGATCTGATCATCGCGAACGGCGTCGCGCGTTTCGGGCGCAGCCGGTACAAATGCGCTGTCGGCTATGGCGGCATTCGCGCGGACAAGAAAGAGGGCGACGGCGCGACGCCCGCCGGCAGTTGGCCGATCAGGCACGTGTTGTTCCGGCCCGACCGTGTCCGCATCCCCAAGATGAAATTCGACGTCCGCGACCTGAAACCGAACGACGGCTGGTGCGACGCGCCGTCGGATCTGAACTACAACCGCCCCGTCCAATTGCCCTACGCCGCCAGCGCCGAAGCGCTGTGGCGCAAGGACGGCATCTACGACGTCATCGCCGTCCTCGGCTACAACGACGACCCCGTCGTGCCGGGCCGCGGCAGCGCGATCTTCCTCCACATCGCGAGAGCGAACTACAGTCCGACCGTGGGCTGCGTCGCGTTGGCGCGCGAGAACCTGCTCGTGTTCTTGTCCAAGGCAACGCCGGCAACCCGCGTCGTGATACGGCGCTGAAGAAACGTCAGGCGCGAACGGTTTCGAACGTCCGTCTGATGTCGTGCTCGTTGAAAACGATGCCGCCGTCGGTCTCGATTTTGACGTTCGCATCGCCGCTGTAAAACGTCAGCCGCTGGATCGCATAGTTCATCGCCTCGGGCTTGTCGCGAAAGCGCCGCTCTTCCCGCTGCTCGGCGGTTTGCGTGACGACATTGAACATGACGGTTCCTCTTTCACGTTCACGGGTCCAGAGCGTTGCACGCGGTACGCATCGTGTGACAGATGTGCGAAAGCAACGCCGGTGAAAATCATCGCACGCCGCCGCGCACCCCGGCAAACCCTTGTGTCAAGTGGAACCCGCACGGCTTCCGCGCAACGTCACACAAAAATCCGCGGCCCCACCGTTGCGGCACAACCGTCATCCCGCAAGCCGCGCCACCTCTTTCGCCAGCGACTCCAGTTCCGCAAAGACCATCGATCGGCGAGAACGTCGCCGAGTTCGTCGAAGCGCCGCCCGCACATCATGCGGGGCTGATTGGCGTCAGCTCAGGCGTCGAGAACACTTTAGTAAATGCTCTAGCGCTCCTAAGCACCGGCCGCACGAACATACGCCTCGGCCTGACATTTGCGGCAAGGCGGCCGGCCAATATGTAACTGACCCCACTGATGATTCCGGCGCGAGGAACCCGAAGCGCCGTCACGCGTTGCGGTTGCCAGGAGACGATGATGAGTACCCCCGAACCCTTGGAGCCGCCAGCGCCCGAACACCCGGCGCGACCGAATATTGTCCTCGTCGTGGAGGACGAAATCTTGATCCGGCTCGCGCTGGCCGATCACCTGCGCGATGCGGGTCTCACCGTTTACGAAGCCGCGAGCGGCACCGAGGCTGTCGATCTCTTGACGCACCACGGCCACGACATCGATGTGATCTTCAGCGACATCATGATGCCCGGCGCCGTCGACGGCCTCGCGCTGATGTCATGGGCCGCCCAACATTGCCCCGACGTGCCGTTCATCTTGACCTCCGGCGCGCCCGGCGAAAGCGCCACGATCACCACACTAACCAACGCCGGCCTCTTCTTCCTGAAGCCCTATGACATGGATCGCGTGGCAGCACGTCTCAGCGCGAAAGCGAAGGCCCGCGCCGACGCGCGCGACGGCGACTGAACAGCGTAAATACGGCCAAGGCAAACGCACTTCGGCCCGCCCGGTTCCGGCACTTCACCGTTGCGCAATCGGAACCGGGACAGGGGCGCATGAGTTGAAATATTCATGGTCGAAGCCAAACCGCTCCGCACACCCTTTCGTGGAATCAACGACCGCAAGCCCACCATTCTCGTCGTCGAGGACGAGGTGCTGTTGCGCGTGGCGCTCGCCGAATACCTGCGCGACTGCGGCTTCAAAGTCTACGAAGCCGGCAACGGCGCCGAAGCCATCGCGTTGCTGAAATCACGCAAATACATAATCGACTTGGTGTTGAGCGACGTCGACATGCCCGAAGTCGACGGTTTCGCCTTAGCGCAGTGGGTCCACCAATATCGGCCGGGCCTTCCCATCCGCCTCGCGTCCGGCGACCGCAAGAAATCCGACAACGCCAAGACGCTCTGCGAAAACGAACCCTTCTTCGCCAAACCCTACGACCTGAAGAAGGTCGTCGCCTTCGTCCGCAACGCCATCGAAGCGAGAGCGAAGAAGAAACGTTCGGCCTAATCCGCCTTCGCCGTCTTGTTCCCGGTGTTCAAGCCCGCCTGATCGAGCAGGAATGCGTTGGTGAATGCCGCCTCTTCGACCGCGCCGAAACGGCCTGAATCGCCCGAATGGCCCGCCGTCATGTTGGTGCGGAAGATGAGCGGGTTCTGATCCGTCTTGTTGCGCCGGATCTTCGCCACCCACTTCGCCGGCTCGAAATAACCGACCTGGCTGTCGTTGTAGCCCGCGGTTACCAGCAGCGACGGATACGCCTTCTTCTCGACCTGATCGTAGGGCGAATAGCTCAACATATATTCGTAATCGCCGGGCTCGGCCGGGTTGCCCCATTCCTCATACTCGAATGTCGTCAGCGGAATGGAATCGTCGAGCATCGTGGTGACCACATCGACGAACGGCACGCCCGCCACAACGCCCTTGTAGAGGTCGGGCCGCATCGTCGCGACGGCGCCTGCCAGCAAACCGCCAGCGCTGCGCCCCATCGCGAAGATGCGCTTCGGGTCGACCATGCCGCCCTTGGCGAGCGACTCGGTGACCGCGATGAAGTCGGTGAACGTGTTCTTCTTGTTGCGCAGCTTGCCGCCTTGATACCAAGCCTCGCCGAGTTCACGTCCGCCGCGCACATGCGCATAGGCCATGACGAAACCTCGATCAAGCAAACTCGGCCACTTCGACTTGAACACGGGATCGTTGCTCGACCCATAGGCGCCATAACCGTAGATCAGAACCGGGTTCTCACCCTTCTCGAACTTGTCGCGGCGGTAGGCAAGCGTCACCGGAATCTGCTTGCCGTCAGGCGCCGGCGCGAACACGCGCTCGATCGAATAGGCCGAGGTCGAGAACCCCGGCACCGCCATCCGCTGCACCTCGGTCTTCGTCCCCGTCGCGACGTCGTAGTCGTAGATCACGTCCGGATTGACCGGCGACGAGAACGCATAGCGCAGCTTCGTCGTCTCTGAATCCGTGTTGCGCAAATTCGGGAAACTGAACGTGTCGGAGAACGTCATGTGCCCGGCCGGCGCGTCAGGGGTTATCAACTTTTCATCGCCCGACTTCACGTCGACCAGCCGGATGCGCGACCCGCCCTTCGCATATTCGTCAAGCGCGATCACGCCACCCTTCATCACCTCGAACGTCTCAATGTAAACGCCCTCTTGCACGCCGATGAGCGGCGTCCACGTGCCAGGCGCAGTCAGCGTCGTCGTGGCAATGCGATAGTCCGGCGCATCAAGGTTGGTGCGGATGTAAAGCTGCCCGTTCGACTCGTCCGCGAAATAGCGCACGCCCTTCGCGCGCGGCTTGATCAGCGTCCACTTGCCCTCGGGTGTCTTCGCGTCGAGGAAACGCACATCCGACGTCGTGGTTTGCTCGCTGGTCAACAGCAGAACACGCCCACCCTTCGACCGCTTCAGCGCGATCTCATACTGCTGATCCTTCTCCTCAAAGATCGCTTTGTCGGTCTTGGGATCCGTGCCCAGCGTATGCCGCATCAAGAGATACGAGCGCGCCAACCCCGGCTGCAGCTTGATGTAGAAGAGCGTCTTGTTGTCGTCCGCAAACGCAAAGTCCGACGACACGTGTTCTATCTTGTCGTTGATCAACGCGCCCGTGCGCATATCGCGCATGATCAGTTCGTGCCAACGGTCACCCGAGTAATCTACCGCGTAAACGAAGATGTTCCCGTCCGGCGACGATCCGTAGTTGTTGACCTTGAACTGCTGATGCTTCGGCCCTTCGGTCTGACCGTCGAGCAGCACCTCTTCAGCGCCCGACATAGAGCCCTTGCGCCGCGCGATAACCGGATAGTCCGCCCCCGCCGCGTAACGCTCGTAATACCAATAGTCGCCGTCCTTGAATGGCGGCGTACCCTGCACGGCGGCGGCCTTCGTGCGAACCTCTTCGCGCAAAATCTTCTGCAGGTCCGACGTATGCGCCATCAACTCGCCGGCGTATTTGTTCTCTTCATCGAGATAGCGGATGACCTTCTCGGTCTTCTTCTCGTTCATCCAGAAGAAGAAGTCGGTGCGCTTAGCGCCATGCGGCGCGATCAGCACCGTGCCCTTCATCATCGCGTACGGGGGATAACCCGTCTTGCGGTCGATCGCGAGACCCGGCGTGGTGGAGGTCGCCTCGGTCGGTGTCGTGCCCGTCGCCCCGCCGAACGGCATCATGTCGTTGATCGTCGTGCAGCCCGAAAGGCTCAGGAACGTGGCACTCATCGCAACAAAACCCGCAAAGCGCATGCAATAATCCTGAAGTCGGTGGAAACCCGTCGGGGCGGGCCGCACCTTGCATGCCCCGGCCCGCTTTGTCACGGCGCGTCTGGCCCCACAGGGACCCCGTTTTTGGCACCTTCCGGGACGCCGCGCGGGGGTCTAAAACACCGCCAAACCGGAGGCAGTAAGATGCGCCTGAAAGACCCACAACTTCTGCGTGACAAGGCCTACGTGAACGGCGAGTGGATCGCCGCCGACGCCGGCGCCACGTTCGAGGTCACGAACCCCGCAAACGGCGAGGTCCTCTCGCGCCTGCCCGACATGCTGGAAGGCGAAACCCGCCGCGCCATCGAAGCCGCGAACGCGGCCTGGCCCGCATGGGCCGCGAAGACCGCGAAGGAACGCGCAAGCATCATGCGCAAATGGTTCGACCTCATGATGGCGAACCAGGAAGACCTCGCGATCATCATGACGTCGGAGCAAGGCAAGCCGCTGGCGGAGTCGCGCGGCGAAGTCGCCTACGGCGCGTCATTCATCGAATGGTTCGCCGAAGAGGGCAAACGCATCTACGGCGACATCATCCCGCAGACGCAGGCCGGCCGCCGCATTCTGGTTCTGAAACAGCCGATCGGCGTCGTCGCCGCGATCACACCGTGGAACTTCCCCAACGCCATGATCACGCGCAAATGCGGCCCGGCGCTCGCCGCCGGTTGCCCGATCGTGATCAAGCCGCCGGCCGAAACGCCGCTCTCGGCATTGGCGCTCGCGGTCCTCGCCGAACGCGCCGGCATTCCGAAAGGCATCTTCAACGTCGTGACGACGAAACACTCCTCCCGCGTCGGCCAGGAGATGACGGGCAATTCGATCGTCCGCAAATTCTCGTTCACCGGCTCGACCGAGATCGGCAAGCTGCTCATGCGTCAGTGCGCGGCCACGGTGAAGAAGGTGTCGCTCGAACTCGGCGGCAACGCTCCTTTCATCGTCTTCGACGACGCCGACCTCGACGCCGCCGTCACCGGCGCGATGCTCTCAAAATTCCGCAACATGGGCCAAACCTGCGTCTGCGCGAACCGCCTCTTCGTCCAGGACAAGGTCTACGACGCCTTCGCCGAAAAACTCTCGAAGGCCGTCGGCACCTTGAAAGTCGGCGACGGCCTGGGCGACGGTGTGATGCAAGGTCCGCTTATCAACATGGAAGCGGTCGAAAAGGTCGAACGCCTGATCAAAGACGCGACCGGCAAAGGCGCGAAGATCACGACGGGCGGCAAACGCCACCCGCTCGGCCACACCTTCTTCGAGCCAACCGTGCTGACCGAGGTCAACACGCAGATGGCGATCGCGCAGGAAGAAATCTTCGGCCCGGTCGCGACGCTCTTCCGCTTCAAAACAGAAGCAGATGCCATCCGCCTCGCCAACGACACCGAATACGGCTTAGCCGCCTACTTCTACGCCCGCGACCTCGGGCGGGTCTGGCGCGTGGCAGAGGCGCTGGAATACGGCATCGTCGGCATCAACGAAGGCATCATCTCCACCGAAGTCGCCCCCTTCGGCGGCATGAAAGAATCCGGCATCGGCCGCGAAGGCTCAAAATACGGCATCGAAGATTTCCTCGAAGTGAAATACCTGGCGATGGGCGGCCTCGGAACGTGATGCTGACAACAACCAGCGCTGTCATCCCGGAAGTTAGGCGAGCCCGAATGCGAAGCATTCGGTTTGCGAGCCTTACTATCCGGGACCCAGGGCCACACACTCTGCCTATGACCCTGGGTCCCGGCTCGCAAACTTCGCTAGATCGCTCCGCGATCAAGCTCCGCTAGCGTCCGGGATGACAATTTAAGATCGGAGAGACAGTCATGAAACTCTACTACGGCCCGCAAACGCGCGCGTTCACCTCGCTCTGGATGATGGAGGAAGCCGGCCAACCGTATGAGATCGTGCGCGTCGACATTCGCGCGCCGGGCCACCCGACGGAGGCCTACAAAAAGATCAACCCGATGGGCAAAGTCGCGGGCTTCGAAGACAACGGCGTCGGCTTCGGCGAGACGGCCGCGATCCTCCTCTACGTCGCCGACAAATTCCCGCAGACGAAACTCAGCCCCGCACCGACCGATCCAAAGCGTGGCCGTTTCCTGCAATGGCTAATGTTCTCGGCTACGACGATGGAGCCCGCGATGCTCGAAAAACGCATGGGCCACCCGGTGAACAGCTTGCAGGCCGGCTGGGGCGACTACGACCGCGCGATGGGCGCACTCGAAGCCGCTATGAAGCCCGGCCAGTGGCTCTTCGGCGATCAGTTCACGGCAGCTGACCTCTACATCGCCTCAGGGCTAGGCTTCGGCATGCAATTCGGCATGATCGACAAGCGCCCAGCCTTCGTCGAATTCGCCGAACGCGCCCAAGCCCGCCCCGCCTTCAAACGCGCCACCGAAATCGAAGCGAAAGAGGCCGCCAAGAAGTAGTTGTAGTCACCGTGAGCAAAGAGCGACCCGTCAACACACTCACCGTCAAAGACCTGCGGATGAACCCGGTTTGGAAGTTCACAAATCGAGAAACTTCCGACGAAACGGCCGTGAAGCCCGCGCGCCGCCTTCCCGTCTCGACGCTGGACGGCCATGTGGTTGGTACGCAGGTCCGACTTGCGAATGGCGCCCGCAAGTGGGCGATGCTGTCCAATTTGGACGTGCATTACACTCACCTTACGGAGCATTTCCTCACGTTGTCGATTTTTCACCGCAGGCAGTGGTTCCATTTGGCGCGCTATCATGATTTCGATAGACGAGAATGTGGTCCAGAAGCCCTTTGCCGTTTTCTGGGCCTGAAGCTGGCCGAAGTGTTTCCTCTGTCTTACGACGTCAGGAAGTACGTTCGGGGCGCGCCCTCCGCTGGCGCAGGTCAAATCCGAGCGAAGCCCCGCAGGAAGTTGACGCACGCCGAAATCATTGCGTCGGCGGTGCACTAACGCCAACGATGTCCCCTTCAACTCGCCGCGTAGAATGAGAGCATAGAGAAAGCGACCCGCATGACCACCAACGCCGAACTCCTCGCCCGCCGCCAGGCCGCCGTCTCGCGCGGCGTCAACACCGCGCATCCCGTCTTCGCCGCGCGCGCGCTGAACGCGGAGATCTGGGACGTCGAGGGCAAGCGCTACATCGACTTCGTCGGCGGCATCGGCGTGCAGAACACCGGCCACCGCCACCCGAAAATCGTGAAGGCGATCGAAGCGCAGCTTCAGAACACGATCCACACGGCGTTTCAGGTGAACGCGTATGAGAGCTACATCGCGCTCGCCGAAAAACTGAATGCGCTCGCCCCGATCGAAGGTCCGGCAAAGTCGATCTTCTTCTCGACCGGCGCCGAAGCGGTCGAGAACGCGGTGAAGCTCGCCCGCTTCGCCACCAAACGTTCGGCAGTCATCGCCTTCTCCGGCGCCTTCCACGGCCGCACGCTGTTCACGATGGCGCTCACCGGTAAAACCGTTCCCTACAAGGCGGGCTTCGGCGACATGCCGTCCGGCGTCTACCGCCTACCCTTCCCCGTCGAAAGCCACGGCCACACCGCCAAGCAATCGCTCGAAGCGTTGGAATCGCTCTTCAAGACCGATCTCGAACCATCACGCGTCGCCGCCATCATCATCGAACCCGTGCAGGGCGAAGGCGGCTTCTACACCGCGCCCTTCGACTTCCTGAAAACCCTGCGCACGATTTGCGACAAGCACGGCATCCTGCTGATCGCCGACGAAATCCAATCCGGCTTCGCCCGCACCGGCAAGCTGTTCGCGATCGAACACTCCGGCGTCAAACCCGACCTCATCACCACCGCGAAGAGTCTGGCCGGCGGCATGCCGCTGTCGGCCGTCATCGGCCGCGCGGCGATCATGGACGCGCCCGACCCCGGCGGTCTCGGCGGCACCTACGCCGGCAACCCGCTCGCCTGCGCCGCGGGCCTCGCGGTGATCGAAGTGATCAAAGAGGAAAACATCCTCGAGAAAAGCCTCGCCCTCGGCGACAAGCTGATGGCGCGCCTCAAACAAATGTCGCTGCGCAACGACCTGCCGCCGATGGACGACATCCGCGGCCTCGGCGCCATGGTGGCCTTCGACATCGTAAAGACGCGCGGCAGCCACGAACCCGATCCCGACCGGACAAAGCGCCTCACGACGGAAGCCCTGAAACGCGGCCTGATCCTCTTAACCTGCGGCCTTTATGGCAATGGCGTGCGCGTGCTGGTGCCGATAACGGTAGAAGACAAAGTGCTCGATGAGGGCTTGTCGATTCTCGAAGAATCGCTGAAAGCGGTGGCGTGAACCACTACATCTCCGCATGCGTGCCCCCCTCCACCATCGCTTCGCGATGGTCCCCCTCCCCCGCTAAAGCGAGGGAGGATAAGAGACACAAGCGCACTTCATCCTCCCCCGCTTTAGCGGGGGAGGGGGACCGCGTCAGCGGTGGAGGGGGGCCGACGCGCGCACCACTTATTTGTTGGGCCACATCATGATCCCCCGCTATTCCCGCCCCGAAATGACCGCCATCTGGTCGCCGGAAACCAAATTCAAAATCTGGTTCGAGATCGAAGCGCACGCCGCCGACGCGCTTGCCGAACTCGGCGTCATTCCAAAAGCCGCAGCGAAGACAATCTGGGAAAAAGGCGGCAACGCCAAATTCGACGTCGCGAAAATCGACGCCATCGAGCGCGAGGTGAAGCACGACGTCATCGCCTTCCTGACCCACCTCGCCGAATTCATCGGCCCCGACGCCCGCTTCGTGCACCAGGGCATGACGTCGTCCGACGTGCTCGACACCTGCCTCAGTGTGCAGCTGAAACGCGCCGCCGACATCCTGATCGCCGACACCGACAAAGTCCTCGCCGCTCTGAAAAAGCGCGCGCACGAATACAAAACGACGCCGACCATCGGCCGCAGCCATGGCATCCACGCCGAGCCCACCACCTTCGGCGTCAAGCTCGCGGGCTTCTACGTCGAGTTCGAACGCAACCGCGCCCGCCTCGTCACCGCACGTGAAGAGATCGCGACCTGCGCCATCTCCGGCGCCGTCGGCACCTTCGCGCAAATCGACCCGCGCGTCGAAGAACACGTCGCCAAAGCGCTGGGCCTCAAAGCCGAACCCGTCTCCACACAAGTCATCCCGCGCGACCGCCACGCAGCGTTTTTCACGACGCTCGCCGTCGTCGCGAGTTCGGTCGAACACCTCGCCACCGAAATCCGCCACCTGCAGCGCACCGAAGTCCTGGAAGCCGAGGAGTATTTCTCCGAAGGCCAAAAAGGCTCTTCGTCCATGCCGCACAAGCGCAACCCGGTACTGACCGAAAACCTGAGCGGCCTCGCGCGCATGGTGCGCGCCTTCGCGCAACCGGCGCTTGAGAACGTCGCCCTCTGGCACGAGCGTGACATTTCGCACTCGTCGGTCGAGCGCATGATCGGCCCCGACGCCACGATCACCCTCGACTTCGCGCTGAACCGCTTAGCGGATGTGGTCGACAAACTCGTCGTCTATCCCGAGCGCATGCAGCGCAATCTCGACCTCCTGGGCGGCCTGATCCACTCCCAGCGCGTCATGCTGAGCCTGACGCAAAAAGGCGTCGCCCGCGAAGACGCCTACCGCCTGGTCCAACGCAACGCGATGCCCGTCTGGCAAAACATGCACCACGGCCGCCAAGGCACGTCTTTCCTCGAGAATCTCAAGGCAGACGCCGACGTCACAAAAGCGTTGCCCCCCCGCGAACTTGAAGCCCTCTTCGACCTCGCCTATCACTTGAAGCACGTGGACACGATTTTCCGCCGCGTGTTCGGTTAGGGCTGAGGGGCAAACAACACCGCATGATGGGCACGCCGATCGAGCTGGGCAAACTGTTCGGCGTTCAGGTTCGCGTTGAACTGACGGTTCTGCTCGTCGCCGGCCTCTTCATCTTCACGGGCCTGGGCAACAACCCGACGCTGCAGGACGTGCTGGACCAGACGACGTTCGTCATCCTCCTCTTCGTCAGCATCTTCCTGCACGAGATGGGGCACGCCGCCGGCGCCTGGCTCTTCAACATCCGCACGCTTGACGTGACGCTCAGCTTCTTCGGCGGTTACGCCCGCCTCGATCCACCGCCACGCCGCGCCGTCGAAGACATCGTCGTGTCCTTCGCAGGTCCCGCCACGAACCTCGCGATCGGCGGCATACTCTATCTGTGGCTCTACAATAGCGGCTCCGCGTTCCTGTCCGAACACACGTGGATCATTCTCGCCCGCGTGATGCAGGCGAACATCTTCTTAGGGCTGCTCAATCTGTTGCCCGGCCATCCGCTCGACGGCGGCCACATCGCGCGCGCCGTGCTCGGCATGTTCCTGCCGATGCCGACCGCGCGCCTCATCGTCGGCTACATCGGCGTCGCCATCGGCTTCCTCTTCATCGGCCTCGAACTGACCGGCGGCGGCTTCGGCTACGGCCTGATGGTCGGCCTGCTGCTGATCCTCGTCGCCAGCCAAGAAATCCAAGCCGCGCGTTCCAGCCGCTTCTAGTTCAACCCAGTTACCCCACTGGTAATTGACGCCGTTCGTCCCGGTGTCTTACCGTCACAGCTACTGGGGTAGTGCGGTCTCCCAGTCAGGCGCAAAAACAGCGCTCAAGAACCGTTTGATCTGCCTTTTCGGCGGACAGGCGTGTTTTGGGCAGCGTGCGCACTTCCAGCACCAGTCTCCGGCTTCGCGCTGTCCGCCGACAACGGCCTGGAGAACACGTTCATGAACCTCGATGTCTTTCTCGAGACCGCATTGTCGTCCTCAGCGTTTGGCGCAATCGCCTTCTATCTCAGCCTCATGACGGTGATCATCGTCGCCGAAGTTCTGGTCCCGCTGCACGCGCGCGGCCGGTGGAACTATGCCCACCTCATTCCCAATTTCGTCCTCACCGCGACCTACATCGCAACGAACCTGTTTTTCACCGCCGCGATCGTATTGATGCTGATATGGGTCGGCGAGATCGGTTTCGGCCTCTTCAACACGCTACAACTCGATCCGCTTGTCGAAATCGCGTTGGCGGTCTTGATCCTCGATTTCCAGACCTACGCCGTCCATGTCGCCATGCACGAAAGTTCGGGCATGTGGCGGTTTCACCGCGTCCACCACTCGGACCCAGCTGTCGACGTGACGACCGCGTTGCGTCAGCATCCGGGTGAAAGCGTCATCCGCTTCGCCTCCCTGATTGTCTTCGCGGTGGCGATAGGCGCGAGCCCCGTCGCCTTCGCAATCTATCGCCTATTGTCCGGCCTGCAGGCGCAGTTCGAGCATGCGAACATACGCGTGCCTCGCCGCCTCGACAGCTGGCTCTCGCTGCTGGTCACGACGCCGAACTATCACAAGGTTCATCACTCGCGCGATCATGCGGAGACGGACTCGAATTACGGCAACATCTTCTCGATTTGGGACCGGTTGTTCTTCACGTCGACACCGTCACATCATGGCCTCGACGTCGACTACGGTCTGGAAGGCTTCGACGATCGCCGGACCCAAAGCACGTGGGGCCTACTGGCGCTCCCCTTCCGGCCGGAGCCGGTTGAACGTGACGCCGCGGAAACCCGTTCTGCCACTTGAACGAAACATGGTCGCGGGCTATCTTGAATGCGATCGGGGTTGCGGCAGGCTCCCGGTCTTGCCCAAGATGGTCCGCCATCCAAGCTCTGCCTCGTTTCGAAACGAGGGGCTTGTCATGTCCACGTCTTCACGACCATCTGCAAAACTCACATCCGAATTGACGAAATTGTTCGGCGACCGCCGACCGACCCGTTGGGTCACGCGCGAGCGGCCGAAGATCGACCGCATTGCGTGCCCCTGGCTTATCGCACGCTTCATCGACGCGAGGGCTGAATTCCTCTACGTGCCGGTCAAAGAAGTCTTCGCCTTCGCCGAGCGCGAAAAAGCCGTCGCCTACGATGTCCCGGGCGCTCCGCTCGAACATGACAAGGGCGCCTGCACCTTCGATTCGTTCGTCGAACGTTTCGGTTTGAGCGCACCCGCGCTCGACCAACTCGCAACCATCGTGCGTGCAGCCGACACAAGCCGCCTCGACCTGGCGCCCGAAGCGCCCGGTCTCTACGCCATCTCGCTCGGTCTCTCGCGCATGTTCGCCGACGACCACGAGATGTTGCGTCACGGCCTTGTCATGTATGACGCGCTATACGCATGGATTCTGAGCGCACAGGACGAGACGCACAATTGGCCGCCGAAGATCCAATAAGACTACCGGCGTTCCGGGAGGCCCTGAAACTCTGGGCCTATCTCGGCTGCGTCAATTTCGGCGGCCCGGCGGGGCAGATCGCGCTGATGCACAAGCTTCTCGTCGACGACAAGAAGTGGATCGGCGACGCGCGTTTCTTCCACGCGCTGAACTACTGCATGCTCCTGCCCGGCCCCGAAGCGCAGCAACTCGCGACCTACATCGGCTGGCTGATGCACGGCGTAAAGGGAGGCCTCGCGGCAGGCCTCCTCTTCATTCTGCCGGGCGCACTCGTGATGCTGACCTTGAGCATCCTCTACGTGAACTACGCCGACCTCGCCGTGGTCGACGCCATCTTCTACGGCGTGAAGGCCGCCGTCCTCGCCATCGTGATCGAAGCGATCTTCCGCATCGCCAAGCGCGCGTTCACAGGCCCCGCCATGATCGCAATCGCGGCCTTAGCCTTCATCGCCCTCTTCTTCTTCGCCGTACCCTTCCCGCTGGTCGTCTTAGGCGCCGCGATCACAGGCTTCATCGGCGTGCAGATCGCACCGGATCAATTCCGCGCCGCGGGCCACGCCACCGCAAAAGACGCCGCCGACGGTTACGCCGTCGACGCCGCCTTCGCCCGCGGCGAACTCGCCCACACACGCGCGACGAAAACCAGGACAGCACTGACGATCGCCGTCTGGCTCGCCATCTGGCTGGTGCCGGTCGCCGCATTGGTCGCGATCCTGGGCGGCGAAAGCGTCTTCGCCAAACTCGCGCTCTTCTTCAGCCAAATGTCGGTCGTGACCTTCGGTGGCGCCTACGCCGTCCTCGCCTACGTCGCGCAGGAAGCCGTCGCGACCTACAACTGGCTCACCGCGCCCGAGATGCTCGAGGGCCTAGCCCTCGCCGAAACGACGCCAGGCCCGCTGATCCTGGTCTTGCAGCACGTGGGCTTCCTCGCCGCCTTCCGCCACGCAGGCTTCGACCCGCTGCTCGCAGGCATCCTCGGCGCCATCCTGACGCTCTGGGTCACCTTCACGCCGTCGTTCCTCTGGATCTTCGCTGGCGCGCCCTACGCCGAGCGCGTGCGCGAGAACCGCGCGCTCTCCGCCGCTCTCGCCGCGATCACCGCCGCCGTCGTCGGCGTGATCCTGAACCTCGCGCTGTGGTTCGCGCTGCATGTCCTATTCGCGAAGGTGGACACCGTGACGGCGGGTCCGATGCAAGTGACCGTCCCCGACATCGCATCGCTCGACGTCGTGGCGTTCGCGCTCGCCATCCTCGCCGCGATCGCGCTGCTGCGTTTCAAGATACCGATCTTAGGCCTTCTCGCGCTCAGCGCCGTCCTCGGCATCGCGGCGCGCTTCGCGCTTGGGTGAGGGAAGCGGCGGATCGCCTTCGCCGAGCCGCAACCAACTTACGAGCTGCACGACGGCGGCAAGGGCCAACAGAAACGTGCCGACGACGGCCGCAACCCACAGAACCACGCTGCCCGCAACGCTCAAGCCGAAGCCCTCGGGCAAATCGTAAGCGACGACAAGCGCCAAAATCCCCGCCGACAGCGCAAGACGCAGCGCCGAGCCAAAGCGCGAATACTGATCGCCGATCGAGATCATCAGCGCGATCAACAACAGCGACACGGACAGAACCACGCCGCCCAAGAGCAGCGTCCCAGTGTCAATCGTCATTCGACCGCCGCGCCCGCCACAACCGCTTGATCAGCCACCACAGCCCGCCGACCACGACCAGCGTACCGGCAAAGATCAAACCAAAGTTGATCCACATCCGCCCGCCCGGCCGGTCGATCTTGCGCGACCACCACGTCGGCTTCGGATCGTTGGGTCCCGCCAGCGCAAACGCCACCAAACTGTCCCCAGGCTCGGTGCCAAGCTGCCCGTGGCCACCCGCAGCAATCACGACGAACTGCCGCCCCTGCCACTCGTAGGTCATAGGCGTCGCAAATCCCGTCGCCGGCAAACGCCCCTGCCAAAGCTCCGTGCCGGACGCTGCGTCGAACGCGCGCAAATACTTGTCCATCGTCGCGCCGATGAAGACGAGCCCGCCGGCAGTCACGACAGACCCGCCCAGGGTCGGCGTTCCCGTCGCCATCGTGATGTTCAGCGGCGCCAGTTCTTCCGTCGTCCCCAGCGTCGATTCCCAGCTAACCTTGCCGGTCTTCAGATCGACGGCCGCAAGAACGCCCCACGGCGGCCGATTGCACGGCAACCCCAACGGCGAGAGCAAAATCTCGCGGATCATCCCCCACGCCGCGCCTTCCTGCTTCGACACTTCCTTCTCGGGATACTTCGCATCCAACTCATCGAACTTCGCGGCCGGAAACAGTGTGATGAGATGCGGCCCGCGCGTCGTGTTCGCATAGAGCACCTGCTTCACCGGATCGATCGTGATCCCGCCCCAGTTGATCCCGCCGCCCGTCATCGGAAACATAATCGTCCCCTTCTCCGACGGCGGCGTATAGAGCCCCTCGTTCCGCGCCGAAGCGATCGCCTCGCGGCAAACGCCTTCGTCCCACGGCGTAAACCCATACGCATCGTCGACGCTCAGCTTCTGCGGCGCGAGCGGCGGAATATGCGTGGGATAAGGCTGCGTCGGCGACAACACCTCGCCCGCGACCCCACCCTGCGGCACCGGCCGCTCTTCGACCGGGAACACTGGAACGCCTGTATCGCGATCGAGCACGAAGATGAAGCCTTGCTTGGTCGGCTGCACGACAACATCGCGCGTGACGCCATCGACGTCGATGGTTGCGAGCGTCGGCTGCGCCGGCAGGTCATAGTCCCAGACGTCGTGATGAACGGTCTGGAATGACCATGCGAGTTCGCCCGTCTCCGCCTTCAGCGCCACGACAGAATTCGCATGCCTATTGTCGCCAGGACGCAAGCCGCCGAAGAAGTCCGGGCTAGGTGAAGACGTCGGCAGAAAGATCAGCCCACGCTTGGCATCGCTCGACATCGGCGCCCACACATTGGCGTGGCCCACGTCCTTGTAGCCTTCACCCCACGATGCCGCGGCAGGATCGGCCGCATCACGCGGCACCGGATCCCAAGACCACTTGGCGGCGCCGGTACGCACATCGAACGCGCGCACGGTCCCGTGCGGCGCCACCACGCGCGCATTGTCACCGATCGACGAACCGACGACGACCACATCGCCGATCACAACCGGCGCCGACGTAATCTGAAACTCGCCGGGCCACTTCAATTCCATGCCGGCGTCGAGCTTTACCTCACCTGCCGTTCCGAAGTCCGCGCACGGTTTACCGGTCGAAAGATCCAGCGCAAGCACGCGCGCATCGTTCGTCGCCGCTAACACGCGATCGCGGCACGCGGTGCCTTCCGCCACCGCCGCGTCCTGCCAGCTCGCCACGCCGCGGCAGTTGAACTTGTTCGCCGGAAAAATCTTTTCGGTCGGAATCTTGGGATCGAAGCGCCAAACTTCTTTTCCTGTCCCCGGATCCAGCGCATAGACCTCATTGAAACTCGAACACGCGAGCAGCTTGTCGCCGATCAGAACCGGCGTCACCTGCATCGACGTGCGCCGCATCGTCTTTGGGTCGCGCTTCGCGAGATCGCCGGTCGAGTACGTCCAAACCGGAATCAGATCGTCGACGTTAGCCGGCGTTATCTGCGCCGCGGTGCTGTAGCGCAGACCACCTTCATCGCCGCCGTAATACGACCAGCCGGCGTCGGCAAACGCAGCCGCGCTCCAAACGATGCTGATGAGTGCGACGAAAATCGCGCGCGCCATTTCATCCCCCGAAATAACCTGGGGAATTCTAGCGTGAAGCGGTCGGCCCTGTCGCGTGTATCGACCGGGCCAGATCGCCTATTTGGTGCCTTGAATCTGTTCGACCGCCGTCGTCATCAGATCTTCCATTTCGCGCCGGATTTGATGGTCGGAAATGGCGAGCTTCTTGGCGTCGAAATCGCGGCGGATCTTGCGGAAAACGTCTTCCTCGCCCGCCTCTTCGAAATCGGCCTTAACGACCTCTTTCGCATAGTCGTCGGCCGCCGTTCCGGTCAGCCCCATCTTTTCGGCCGCCCACAAACCAATCAGCTTGTTCCGGCGCGCCGTCGCCTTGAACTTAAGGTCCTGATCGTGGGCGAACTTGCTCTCGTAACCTTCGCGGCGCTTGTCGAAACCGGACATCGGCTGAATTCTCCTAAACCTCTGGCAATCCATGGCTAATTCGTTGACGCGAACCTATGTCATCGACTTCGCCTGCGCAACGTCCCCGCATTGTGCGGGGATTGCCTGATGGGCTAACCTTATCTGGCGCTCGCAGAGAGAAGGATCAACCCTCCCTCCTCGCGGGCGTCGTCGTTTCAGACGGTGGAAGGCCACGGAAATTCCTTCCGTATTCTCGGTCCACGACAAATCGGATTGCACGCACATGAAAAGCCGCAAGCTCGTTTATGAGGGCAAGGCGAAGATCCTTTACGAAGGACCAGAGCCGGGCACGCTCATTCAGTACTTCAAGGACGAAACGACCGCGTTCGATGCGAAGAAGAAAGCGGTGCTTGAGGGCAAAGGCATCCTCAACAATCGCATCTCCGAATATCTGATGACGCAGCTCACCGGCATCGGCGTGCCGAACCATTTCATGCGGCGATTGAATATGCGGGAGCAGTTGATCCGCGAGGTTGAAATCATTCCACTTGAAGTTGTGGTTCGAAATGTATCCGCCGGAAGTTTTTCGACACGACTCGGCGTCGAAGAGGGAACGACTCTCCCGCGATCAATCATCGAGTTCTTCCTCAAAGACGACAAGTTGCATGACCCGATGGTTACTGAAGAGCACATCACGGCATTCGGTTGGGCGACGCCCCAAGAACTTGACGATGCGACCGCGCTGGCGATTCGAATCAACGACTTCCTCTCAGGGTTGTTCCTCGGCGTCGGCATCAGACTTGTGGATTTCAAAATAGAATTCGGAAGGCTATGGGAAGGCGAGATGATGCGTGTCATTCTTGCTGACGAAATTAGTCCGGACTCGATGCGACTCTGGGATCTGCGTACGAACGAAAAATTGGATAAGGATCGTTTTCGCAGAGACCTCGGTGGTGTGACGGAAGCCTACGGCGAAGTCGCAAGACGTTTGGGAATTCTAACCGAAGTGCAGAACACGGAACGAAAGGGACCGGTGCTCGTTAAATGAAAGCGCGCGTTACAGTGATGTTGAAATCAGGCGTACTCGACCCGCAGGGCAAGGCGATCGGACAATCGCTGAACCGTTTGGGCTTTGCGAACGTGGGTGACGTTCGTCAAGGCAAGGTGATCGAGATCGAACTGGACGAGACGGATCAATCGCGCGCACGGGCCAAGCTGTCCGAGATGTGCGAGAAGCTGCTCGCAAACACCGTTATCGAAAACTATGCGATCGAGTTGAGATAAGGAGCCAAAACGAAATACGCCGCACACGGACGATCTGGGAAATCGAAAATGTGCGGTGTTGGGGGAATGGAAGTGCCTTGGGTTGCGCTGAAGACGGATGGGACCGTCTCAGCGCAAGGAAGAATGGGTCAAAATAGTAGCCATAAGGGGTTTTTAGCTGATGACGCGCTCCATCTCCGTCTTAAGCATGCTGTGCCTTGCCTTGATCACGTTGCCCTTCGCCGCGGTGGCGAATGCGCAAAGCCTCCCCGCCGACATGAACGCCCGTATGGCGGCCGCGTCCGACCTGATTGAGGCCATGGGTGGCCGTCAATCGGTTCTCGAACAGATCGACCGGGTCATCCCGGCGCAGATGCAGGCGCTGCAATCGCAGTTCCCCTCCATCACGCCGGACACGCGTCGCATCATCGAGAAATCGATGCGCGATGAAATGACCTTGGGCGTCAACAAGCTGCTGTCGCAAATGGCGAATGCTTGGGCGCGCCGTTTCACGGTCGGTGACCTGCGCGGGATCGCGTCCTTCCACCGCTCGCCCGCCGGCCAACGCCTGCGCGCGCAGCAAGAAGACCTTCAGCGCGAGATCGCCGAAATCGGCCGCAACTGGGGCGCCGACGTCGGCCGCCGCATCCAACAGCGCCTGCAAGAACACCTGAACAAGCCCCCGGCATTGGTCAGCTAAGGACGCATCGCCCATCTTCCCCCCTCTCCCTTCCGGAATCGGAAGGGAGAGGGGTCGGGGGTGAGGGATGGCGTCTCCGCCGAACACAAGTCTCAGAGTGCGAAGCCGCGCCATCAACGGCGCGCGCCATCGCGTAGAGCCCCTCCCTCACCCCTACCCCTCTCCCTCCAAGGAGGGCGAGGGGCGACATTCTCGGGAAGCAATAAGGGACACGTCGATGACCGCATCCGACATCTATTGGCCCTACGTTGCCTTCGCGATGGGCGCGGCTGCCGCCATTCCGTTCGTGTGCTTCGCGCTCGCGCGCCGCTGGTCGTGGATCGCGCTCGTCGTGGGGCTCGCCTGCCTCGCCGTCGTAATCGTCAACGGCGCAGCGCCGATTCGCGGCGCACTCGACCCGAACTACATCGGCTACGGCTACGGTTTCCTGCGCGCCGACAAGGGCCTCTCGGTGACGTTCATCGCCGGCAGCGTCGTCCTCTTCTCCGCCCTGAGTTCATGGATCGCGATTCGCAATCGCCCCGGCCCTTTGATGCTCATCGTTGCGGCAACCTCCGCCTTCCATCTGGTCAACGCGGGTTTCCCACTAATGGATGGCCTCCTGTCCGATCCCAAGAGTGTGGAGATCCAGTTCGGCGAATACCTGACCGTGCCGTACACCGTGGCCATTCCGGCCATTTTCGCCGTGATGGTCCTGCCGTTTCTGCTGGGTTTGCCTTGGGCAATTCAGCGCACGCTAGAGACGGAATAGCGCGCCCGGCCGCCCTCGCATTTCACCGACCAAGCCGCTATCTAAAGCACGCCTCAGCGCCCCTGGAGATGCTCCCCGTGAAAGCGGCCGTTGTTGTTTTTCCCGCCTCAAACTGCGATCGCGACGTCCACGACGCGCTCAAGCGCTCCAACGGCACACCGCCCGCGATGGTTTGGCACCAAGACGCCAGCCTGCCCGAAGGTCTCGACCTCATCGTTCTGCCGGGCGGCTTCTCCTACGGAGACTATCTTCGCTGCGGCGCCATGGCGGCCCAGTCGCCGATCATGCGCGACGTGATCGACCGCGCGAACAAGGGCACGCCGGTGCTCGGCATCTGCAACGGCTTCCAGATCCTCTGCGAGACGAAGCTTTTGCCTGGCGCCTTGATGCGCAACGCGTCTCTAAAATTCGTCTCTCGCGACGTGAACATGACGGTCGAAGGCGCGAACACGATGTTCACCGCCGGCTACAAACCCGGCCAAGTGATCAACATTCCCGTCGCCCACGGCGACGGCAACTATTTCGCCGACAAAGACACCCTCGACCGCTTGGAAGGCGAAGGCCAAGTCGCCTTCCGCTATGTCGAAGGCTCGAACCCGAACGGCGCCGCGCGCAACATCGCCGGCATCTTCAACGAAAAGCGCACGATCTTAGGGCTGATGCCCCACCCCGAACGCCATTCCGAACCGCTGCACGGCAACACGGACGGCAAAGCGATCTTCGACAGCTTGGTGAAGGCCCTCTCGTGACCGAAGCAACCCTCACCCAAGCCATCGAACACGGCCTCATCGAATCCGAGTGGAAGCACATTCTGCGCGTCATGAACCGCGCGCCGAACCTCACCGAACTCGGCATCTTCTCCGTCATGTGGAGCGAGCATTGCTCCTACAAATCCTCACGCGCCCATCTGCGCAAACTGCCGACCACCGCGCCGTGGGTCATCCAAGGCCCAGGTGAAAATGCCGGCGTCATCGACATCGGCGACGGCGACGCGATCATCTTCAAGATGGAAAGCCACAACCACCCCTCGTTCATCGAGCCCTATCAAGGCGCGGCGACAGGCGTGGGCGGCATCATGCGCGACGTCTTCACGATGGGCGCGCGTCCCATCGCGATGCTGAACGCGCTGCGCTTCGGCGAACCCGATCATCCCAAGACGCAGCACCTCGTGTCAGGCGTCGTGGCCGGCATCGGCGGCTACGGCAACTGCATGGGCGTGCCGACCGTCGGCGGCGAGGTGAACTTCCACAAATCGTACAACGGCAACATTCTGGTCAACGCGATGTGCGTCGGCCTCGCCAAGGCGAACAACATCTTCCTCTCGGCCGCGAAGGGCTCGGGCAACCCGGTTGTCTACGTCGGCTCGAAGACAGGCCGCGACGGTATCCACGGCGCAACGATGGCCTCGGCCGAATTCGACGACGCCTCGGAAGAGAAACGCCCCACCGTCCAAGTCGGCGATCCGTTCACCGAAAAGCTGCTCCTCGAAGCCTGCCTCGAACTGATGGCGACCGACGCCATCGTCGGCATCCAAGACATGGGCGCCGCCGGCCTCACCTCGTCGTCGTGCGAGATGGCCGACAAAGGCGGCTCCGGCATCGAACTGAACCTCGACAAGGTGCCCTGCCGCGAGAAAGGCATGACGCCCTACGAGATGATGCTCTCCGAAAGCCAAGAGCGCATGCTCATGGTCCTCAAACCCGGTCGCGAAAAAGAAGCCGAGAAAATCTTCAAGAAGTGGGAGCTGGACTTCGCCGTCATCGGCATCACCACCGACACGAAGCGCCTGGTCCTGAAATTCAAAGGCGAAACCGTCGCCGACATTCCGGTGACGGCGCTGGCCGACGAAGCCCCACTCTACGAACGCCCGTGGGAAGAACCAAAACGCCCCGCGCCGCTCGGGCCTATCGCCGAACCGAAGTCGATCACCGAAGCGCTCGCAAAACTCGTTGCGACACCCGACCTCGCCAGCCGCCGCTGGATCTACGAGCAATACGACTCGACGGTTATGGCCGACACGGTGCAAAAGCCTGGCGGCGACGCGGCCATCGTACGCATCCACAGCACGCAGAAAGCAGTCGCGCTCACCACCGACGTGACGCCGCGCTACGTCCAAGCCGACCCCTACGCCGGCGGCGTCCAAGCCGTCGCCGAGTGTTGGCGCAACATCACGGCGGTGGGCGGCACGCCCCTTGCGATCACCGACAACCTGAACTTCGGCAATCCACAGCGCCCCGAGATCATGGGTCAGTTCGTGCTGGCCGTCCGCGGCATTGGCGACGCCTGCCGCGCGCTGGACTTCCCCGTCGTCTCCGGCAACGTCTCGCTCTACAACGAGACGAATGGCCAAGGCATTTTGCCGACGCCCGCGATCGGCGGCGTCGGCATCCTGAAAGACGTGCACAAACACGCGACGATCCCGTTCAAAGCCGCCGGCGAAACGATCATCGTCATCGGCGAAACGAAAGGCCACCTCGGCCAATCAATTTACCTGCGCGAAATCCTCGGCCGCGAAGAAGGCACGCCGCCGCCGGTCGACCTCAAGATCGAACGCCGCAACGGCGACTTCGTCCGTGAACTGATCACCTCGGGCCGCGTCACCGCCGTGCACGACGCCTCCGACGGCGGCCTCGCGGTGACCATCGCCGAGATGGCGATGTCCTCCGGCCTCGGCGCTACGCTGACAACACCGGCCGGCAAGTCGCACGTCGAATTCTGGTTCGGCGAAGACCAAGCCCGCTACGTCGTCACCGCCAAAGCAGCCGACGCCGACAAGATCGTGGCCGATGCCAAAGCTGTCGGCATCCCCGTGACGAAACTGGGAACCACCGCCGCCGATCACCTGAAACTCGACGGCGAAGACCCGTTCCCGACCGCCCGGCTTCGTCAATTGAACGAAGAGTGGCTACCCAAACTGATGGCGGCCTCCTAGGTTACTTCCATGCCCATGAATGCCGGAGATATCGAGCGCCTGATCAAAGACGCCCTGCCCGACGCGAAGATCACGATTCGCGATCTGGCGGGCGACGACGACCATTACGCGGCCGAAGTCATCTCGGCCGCCTTCAAGGGCAAGACCCGCGTCCAGCAGCACAAGATGGTATACGACGCGCTGAAAGGCCGGATGGGCGGCGAATTGCACGCCCTGGCGCTGCAGACCTCTGTCCCGCCTGATCCCGCGTCTTGACCCCTTCAAGGCCCGGGCTTACCTAATTCGCACCGCCATTTCAGAGGACGGCCCGCCGGCCGCACACCCATGACCCAATCGGTTCACGATCGCATCAAGGCCGAAGTCGACTCGAACGACATCGTGCTGTTCATGAAGGGCACGCCCGCGACGCCGCAATGCGGCTTCTCCGCGACGGTCATTCACATCCTCGACCACATCGGCGTGAAGTACAAAGGCGTAAACGTGCTGGCCGACGCCGAGATCCGCCAAGGCATCAAGGACTTCTCGAACTGGCCGACGATCCCGCAGCTTTACGTGAAGGGCGAATTTGTCGGCGGCTGCGACATCGTCAAGGAAATGTTCGAGACCGGCGAATTGAAACCCTTCCTCGCCGAACAAGGCATCGCGCTCGAAGCCGCGTGAGCCTGACCCTCGCCGATATTGAAAAGGCCGCGGAACGTATCCGCGGCCTTGCTGTTCGCACGCCGCTGATCGAGGCCCGCGCCGCCAGCGCCGCCACCGGCGGCCGCATCTTCATTAAACCCGAAGTCCTGCAGCGCACCGGCTCCTTCAAGTTCCGCGGCGCGATGAACCGGCTCGCCCAACTCACCGCCGACGAACGCAAGCGCGGTGTCGTCGCCTTCTCGTCAGGAAACCACGCCCAAGGCGTCGCCGCTGCAGCCCAACAGATCGGCACGCGCGCGACCATCATCATGCCCGCCGACGCGCCACGACTGAAGATCGCGAACACGCGCAACTACGGCGCCGAAGTCATCCTCTACGACCGCCAGAAAGAAGACCGCGTCGCCATCGGCAAGAAGCTCGCCGCCGACCACGGCCTGACGCTTGTACCACCGTTCGACGACTACGCCGTGATGGCGGGCCAAGGCACGATCGGCCTCGAACTGGCCGAAGACGCGAAGGCTCTGGGCATCACCTTCGACGCAGTCCTCGCCCCCTGCTCCGGCGGCGGCCTCACCTCCGGCATTGCCACCGCCCTCGCCGCGCTTTCGCCCGCGACAAAGGTCCACGCCGTCGAACCCGCGGCCTTCGACGATCTCGCCCGCTCGCTGAAATCCGGCGAACGCCTCGCCAACGCACCCGGTGCCTCGTCGATCTGCGACGCGCTGATGGTCGACAAACCCGGCGAACTCACCTTCCCGATCCTGCAAAAAACCAAAACCGGCGCGCTCGCCGTCACCGACGACGAAGCCCTGCGCGCGATGGCGCACGCCTTCTACGAACTGAAACTGGTGACCGAGCCCAGCGGCGCAACAAGCCTCGCCGCCGTCCTCACCGGCAAGCTTGAAACGAAGGGCAAGACCATCGCCGTCGTCCTCTCGGGCGGTAACGTCGACGCCGACCTCTTCAAACGCGCCCTCGCAGCCTAGCCGATCGCTGCACCGGTCTTGTTTCAGAGCCGCGCCACCATTTGGCGCACAAGCGCGCGCACGCGTTCGGGCCGAACGCCCGCAAAATCTACCACGATCACGCGCCCCGTCTTGAGCACAACGATCGAGCCCTCCGCTTCGAAAGCCCGCGCGCCAAACCCATCAAGCGGCATGAAGCCTGGCTGTGATCGCGCCTCCGCCTCCAGCTTCACGAAATAGCTCTCGGCATCCGGCATGTTCAAAACCGGCAGCTCGGCGTCGGACCAAATCTCGAGCTTGATCTCGGCCTTCCGTCCCGCGGTCGCCCAAAGACAATAGGGCGCCGTCTCCTCGCCGATCTCCTCCACCGGCACCGTCACGATCGCGCCACCCAACACGCGCTCGACGTCATTCACGTCGGCAAGCGCGCACGGATCCTCGGACGCAAAAGCGGCGCTGCCGTGAAGCAGCGCCGCGAAAACGATGATGGTACGGAGCAATTCCACCGCGCTTTAGCGCGAGTAGAATTCGACGACCAGGTTCGGCTCCATGCGCACCGGATACGGCACGTCGTTGAGCTTCGGCGTCCGCGTGAATTTCGCGGTGAGCTTGCCGTGGTCGACTTCCAGATAGTCCGGCACGTCGCGCTCCGGCGATTGGATGGCGACGGCGACCAGCTCCATGTCCTTGCCCTTCTCGCGAACGGAGACGACGTCGCCTTCCTTCACCAGATAGCTCGGAATGTTCACGCGGCGGCCGTTGACCGAGACGTGGCCGTGATTGACGAACTGACGCGCCGAGAAAACGGTCGGCACGAACTTCGCGCGATAGACGACGGCGTCCAGACGGCGCTCAAGCAAGCCGATGATGTTCTCGCCCGTATCGCCGCGACGGCGCGAGGCTTCGGCGTAGATCTTGCGGAACTGGCGCTCGTTGATGTTGCCGTAATAGCCCTTCAGCGTTTGCTTGGCCTTCAGCTGTACGCCGTAGTCGGAAATCTTGTTTTTGCGGCGCTGGCCGTGCTGACCGGGGCCATACTCGCGCTTGTTCTGCGGGCTCTTCGGACGGCCCCACAGATTGTCGCCAATGCGGCGATCGATCTTATATTTTGAACTCTGACGCTTCGTCATTCGCAATTTCCCTGTAGATTCAAGTTGTTAAGCCAGGAAATGCTGCCCTCCTCTGCCCCAGTAGACCGGGCCGACAGGTGGGGGCTTCCCCACCACGGGTGCTTCCGTGCCGCCGGGGCCGAACCCCGACGAAGGCGCGGGTTCTAGAGGGCCCCCACCCGCCTGTCAAATGGCCCATCGACGCGCCTCAACTTAGTCCGCGGGCCAGTGTGGTCCCTCAGCGCTTGCCGAACTGGACCGGTCAACCATAGCTTTCGGTCTTGGGGTTGGATTGGGGAGACTTCCATGCGCTCGACAATACTCGTATTCGCAACAGCCATCGTGCTCGCGGGATGCTCGATGATGCCGGCCTTCGTCGGCGGCGGTGACAAGCCCACGGCCGCTGCAGCGCCACCTACCGCTTCGCCGGCGAAGTCGGCGGAACTTTCGGTGCCGGCCACCCATGCCTACGAAATCCAACATCTCGTCCGGGGCCCCGTTCGGCGCGTGAAGGTGCTGCTGAACGGCCGCACGGTCGAGACGCTGACGATGTCGAAGGGACGCGACGCAGCAACCTCGCACTGCTGCACCGCAGACGGCTGTGAAACGATCGCCGTCCCGAAGAAGAACGAACCCGTGAAGGCGTGCACCAGCTTCAAGATGGTTTGCGACGCAAAGGGCGCCTGCAAAGAAGACGCGCCGCCCAAAGCGAGCTCGCGGCTCTAGCCTTGGCTCGATGGCATCTGGACGAACTGCTTAGACGCCTGGCGAGCAAAGGATGGCAGACGGCAGAGATGCCCGGCGACGACTACAAGATCGCGGCGACGTGGGAACTGCGCCGCGGCAACGACACGCGTGTCTTGCACATCGATTTTGATGGTCTGGACGATATGCGAACTCTGCCGATTGAACAGAGTTACGCTTGTCGCATCAGAGGATCCAACACGTCCCTGTTGTTTCGGAAAAACCGAAACATTTGGGACGCGGAATTGACTTCGTTTGTCGCGTCGTTGGAACCAACGGAAATTGCACCACCTTAGCGGGCGTGAAAAATCAGCGCCATCGCGATGCAGTGCTTCAAACACCTTCATGCGCCCCTCAACCAATCGCGGATCGTGTCGCTGATCAATTTCGGCTTCTCGTAGACGATCCAGTGACTGCCGTCCGGTACGCGCCGCACGTCGACCTGCGGCACCCACCGTTCCAACCCCTCGGCACAGCCGGGCAGCAGCGACGTATCCTGCATGCCCCAAATCACCAGCGTCGGCACACGCACCATCAACGCATCGTCGTTGTAGACCTCCACCGTCGGCGAAGCGCCTGGCTTCGGCGGGTCGATCCGCATCGCGCGATACCAATTGAACATGCCGGTGAGCGCACCAGGCTCGCTCCACGCCTTCACGAACGCGGCGCGATCGGCAGCGGTCAAATGTCCGGCCTCCGCCGTCTTCGACAGCGACCGCCACACAAGCGCGTAGTCGTTCGCCGCATAGCGTGCTTCCGACCCTTCGGCACGAAACTCGTGAATATATTGCGAGGCCGCACCTTGCGCCGGATTGTTCGCCATCTCGCGCTGAAACGCACCCGGATGCACCGCATTGATGATCACGAGGCGGTCGATCAAATCCGGCCGCTTTATCGCAAACGCCCATGCAAGCGCGCCACCCCAATCATGCGCGATCAGCGTGAACTTCTTCTTTCCCGAAAACGGCGCCGCGAACGCAGCAACATCGTCGATCAACCGCTTCGTGCGATACCGCGCCACCTCCGGCGGCTTCGACGAAAGATTGTACCCCGGCAAATCCGGCGCAACACACCGATACGTGTCCCCGAGATCTTCAAGCTGATGCCGCCACGCGTACCAAAACTCCGGAAACCCGTGCAGGAAGAGCAGCAAATGCCCATCCTCCGGACCGCTCGCCGCATAGTGCAGCTTCAGTTCGTTCGCTTCGGCAAACCCGTGACGGATCATGTAAGGTCCTTGGCGCGATGGAGGATCGTTTGCAGCAACTTCCCAACATTGTCCACGTATGCGGGATACTCGCAATCTCTTTGCTTGGTTGCGATACGGCCGGGCCTACTTGCGACAGCAGACCGTACAGCAAAGCGTGCGAAGCCCAACTCGCGGATCGCGCATCGAAGGGTGACTGCGAAGCAGCCGGCCAACTGGGGCTTTGGCGAATGAACACGCTCGAAATCGATGACAAGACGACCCTTGCACTCCTGCGTCAGTGGGCGTCATGCAACCCAGGTGGACTCCCAGCTCTCGCGGAGTTGCTAAGCAGGAGCTGCAACAGGACTGATCGAGCCGAAGCAGTGGTGCGCATGAAGGAGTACATGAAATCTGACTCTTTCAAGCGGGAGGAGGACAGCGAGTCTCAAGCCGGTTACCCGGACAAAATCAAGGAAGTTGAGGCAAGCGCGAAATTGACCCATCCAGATTGCGTCAACCTGAACTAGGGCTCGTCCTTCTTCTTGCGCTTCTTGCCACCCGCAAGCGCGCGCACGATGCCGCGCAACGTTTGCACTTCTTGGTAAGTCAGCTGCGCGCGCTGCCACATGTTGCGCAAGTTCTGCACCATCGCAGGCCGCTTCGCCGGAGGGAACAAAAACTCGACGCGATCGAGTTCCCCTTCGATATGTTCGAAGAAGCCGATCAAGTCTTCCTTGTTCGCCGGCTGAGAGCGCCGGTATTTCGCCGGCACTTTGAAGTCAGGCTTGTCGTGCGTCGCCTTCCACCACTCGTACCCAACGACCGCCACAGACTGCGCCAAGTTCAACGACGCGAAATGCGGATTCGTCGGCACGGTTAGGATCGCATCCGCGAGCACGACTTCCTCGTTCGTCAGCCCCATGCGTTCCGCGCCGAACAAAATCCCACACGTCCGTTTCTGCCCGAGTTCCGCCGCCAACTCCACGACCGCCTCGTCGGGCGTCGATACGCGCTTCGACATCAGCCGGTCGCGGCCCGTCGTCGCGAAGATCAAGCCCAAGTCGGCAACCGCTTGTTCCGTCGTCTCGAACACGCGCGCCTCCTGCAGCACCTTGACGGCGCCGACGGCCATCGCGTCCGCCTTCTTGTTGGGCCACCCATCGCGTGGCGCGACCAGACGCAAATCCGTCAGCCCGAAGTTCAGCATCGCGCGCGCCGCCGCGCCGATATTCTCGCCCAGCTGCGGATGCGACAGAATGATCGCGGGCCCGCTCACGGCCGCGCTCCGCAAGCCTTGCGCGTCCGGGACACGGCGGCTAAACAACCCGCGACAATCCGATATTCCAACGACATTTCCTCGAGAGAACAGGCAGCCATGGGCAAGATCAAGGTGAAGAACCCCGTCGTCGACCTCGACGGCGACGAGATGACCCGCATCATTTGGGATCTCATCAAGAAGAAGCTGATCCTTCCCTATCTCGACATCGACATCAAATACTACGACCTGGGCATCGAATACCGCGACAAAACGGAAGATAAGGTGACCGTTGAGGCCGCCGAGGCGATCAAACGCTACGGCGTCGGCATCAAATGCGCGACGATCACGCCCGACGAGGCCCGTGTCGAAGAATTCAAGCTAAAGAAGATGTGGAAGTCGCCCAACGGCACGATCCGCAACATCCTGGACGGCACCGTCTTCCGCGAACCGATCATCTGCAAGAACGTGCCGCGCCTCGTCCCCGGCTGGACCGACCCGATCGTCATCGGCCGTCACGCCTTCGGCGACCAATACCGCGCGACGGATTTCGTCGTCCCCGGCAAAGGCAAGCTGACCATCACCTTCACGCCCGAAGGCGGCGGCGCGCCGATCAGCCACGAAGTGTTCAACTTCCCCGGCGGCGGTGTCGCAATGGCGATGTACAACCTCGACGACTCGATCCGCAACTTCGCCCGCTCAAGCTTCAACTACGGCCTCGACCGCGGCTGGCCAGTCTACCTCTCGACCAAGAACACGATCCTCAAAGCCTATGACGGCCGCTTCAAGGATTTGTTCCAAGAAGTCTTCGACAAGGAGTTCAAAACCCGCTTCGACGCCAAGAAGATCGGCTACGAACACCGCCTGATCGACGACATGGTCGCCTCCGCCCTGAAATGGAGCGGCAAGTTCGTCTGGGCCTGCAAAAACTACGACGGCGACGTGCAGTCCGACACCGTCGCGCAAGGCTTCGGCTCACTCGGCCTCATGACCAGCGTACTACTCACCCCCGACGGCCAGATCATGGAATCGGAAGCCGCCCACGGCACCGTCACCCGCCACTACCGCCAATGGCAAAAAGGCGAGCAAACATCGACGAACTCGATGGCCTCGATCTTCGCCTGGACCCGCGGTCTCGAACACCGCGGCAAGCTGGACGCGACGCCCGACGTCACGCACTTCGGCCAAACGCTGGAAAAGGTCTGCGTCGACACGGTGGAGTCCGGCTACATGACGAAGGACTTGGCGCTCCTCGTCGGTCCAGATCAAAAGTGGCTCTCGACCGAAGGCTTCCTCGACAAGATCGACGAAAATCTGCGCAAAGCGATGAAGCTCTAATCCGCGGGACTAAACGCCAAATCGCTTCAGCACATTGCGCGTGATCCTTTCAACGAACGGATCACCAGCTGCAAGCGCGTGCGCCCATTCGGTGGTGCCACCGTTGAAGACCTCGCCTTTGCCGCGCCGGAAAGAAGCCATCGCCGCATGGCCACGCAAAACGCGAGCTTGCGCCGCGGCGCTCGTGTCGCCAAACATGATGCCGGCGACGACGTCGATCTGCTCCGGCGGAATGAGTGGGCGATAGCCGCTCTCGGCCTCGCCGAACGCACACGGCGCCAGCGCGATGATCTCAAGAGCCTCTGGCACGCCAAGATGCGCGACTGGCGCAGGCAATCCATCATTGCCGAAGGTGAACCTGCAACCATCGTTCTCGTAACCGATCAGCGGCACCTCATCGCCGATCACGTCACCGTAAAAGAGATCGCATCCCTCCAGTGCCCAGTGCTTGTCGCGATAGATCGTGTAGCCGCCTTGCCCGCGCGCCGCACACAACCCCAAGCGATGATAGCCCGCAAACAAGAAACTCAAGCCGGTGATTGACGCCTCGGGCCGCGTGAACGCCGGATGCGACCACAGATGCGTCCCGTCTCGTCCCGCATTCGGCTCGGCGTCGAATCCGCGCCATTTGTGGCATACGAACCTGCGTCCGCCGTCCTCGAATCGCACCTTCCAAAACGCCGTGTTGCCGGAAAAGATCGCAAGCCGTCCGCCGCGATCGACAAAATGCTCGATCGCGTCGCGCTCCGGTCCCGACCAATACTCGCTGTGCCCGACCAGCAGCGCCACGTCGTAGGAATCCAGCACACCCGCCTCGGCGTCGAGGTCACGATCCGTCAGATAGTCGAACGCGAGCCCCTGTCCTTCGGCCCAGCGCACGAACAAGTGTTCCCACTTGTTCAAGAACCCGGCCGACCGGTCATAGGGCGACAAACGATGCTTGCGTCCCCACGCGACGTCGCTCGCCCAAGGCTTCTCCTCAAAGCCGCGCTTGCGCATGTTGACGAGGCGCGGCACGTCATCCGGCGGCGCGATGAGCAAGGGCGGAAACGGCCGCTGCGTCGACAGCACACCGATGGCACCGGCCATTGCTTCGGCAAGGGGTGCTTGCCCGCTCATCAACCGCGTCACGTCGCAATAGGCGTTCGCGCCGCCCCAATAGTTGTAGGCGTGATAGGTATTGGTCGCGAGGACAAGCACCGCCTTGGCCGCGTGTCCGCGCGCAGCCTTCACGCACACGAAGTGGTGCGCCCGCTCGCCGTCGGCATTCTCCAGCACGATGTCATAGTACCCCGACGCCCAGTCGCCACCTACCGCGATCTCCGCTACCGCCGGCCAACCGCAACCGTCGCGATCGGCGTACGGCGGCGCATCGTGCGCGCCAACCGTCAGGTCCTGCGTCAGCACCACGCGACGCCCGGCGCCGACACGCGCAATCTCCAAACGGCAAGCGGGCGCCCGACTCGAAGCGTGCAGCGTGAACCGCTCTCCCGGTCTAACGCTTAGAACGTTGGTGTAGCAGGCAAACATGGGGACCTAAGCCACCGGATCATCGGCGGGGCGCGTGGGTTGACGCGCCTGCGCCAACTCTTCCGCGATCACGTCGCCGGTCTCGCCGGCCCAATCGGCCAGCCGTTCGTCGGCGACGGCGATGATCTGGTCGCGCAAATCGGAATTGCGCTGCATCAGGCCCTCGAAGTCGGCTGAATCGATCAGCATCAGATTGCAGCGCGTAAGCGTCGCAATCGTACCGACGCGGTGCACCTTCTTGAGCAGCGTCACCTCACCGAAGAAATCGCCCGGCCCCAACGTCACCGTGCGATGGCGCAAGCGAATTTGCACCTCGCCGTCGGCGATGAAGAACATGCCTTCCGCCTCATCGCCCTTCGCCGCCAGCACCGTGCCAGGCGGCACCATGCGCGTGCGCATGATCGTCATGACCTCGGAGATCGATCCTGCGTCGAGCGCCGCAAACAACGGCACCCGCGCCACCATCCCCCACGTCACGACGAAGTCGCGCCGGTGGATCTCGTTCACGAACGCGGTGGCGATAATGCCGATCGGCAGCGCAAAGAGGCCCAACCCAAACACCATCACACAAGCGCCGAACACCTTGCCCAGCGGCGTGATGGGCACCGCGTCCCCGTAACCGATCGTCGTGAGCGTCGCGAGTGCCCACCACATGGCGTCCGGAATGGTGCCGAACTTCTCCGGCTGCGACGTGCCTTCGATCGCATGCATGACGGCGCCCGAGAACACTGCCGTGCCGACCATCAACACCAACGCGCCGATCAACGCGCGGCGCTCGTCGTAGAGCGCACGGCTGAGTGTGGTCAGCGCGGGCGAGAACCGTACGAGTTTCAAGAACCGCAGCAACCGGAACACGCGCAACACCCGCGTATCGAGCGCCGGGAAAATGAAGGTGAGATAGGACGGCGCGAACGCGAAGAAGTCGATGATCATCGACGGCCGCGTCGCGAACGTCAGCCGCCCGTGCCACGGACCGCGCTGACGAACCGCCGGAATCTCGATCGACACCCACAGCCGCAGCGCATACTCGATCGTGAAAAGCGTGATCGAGAACACGTCGAACATCTCAAACGCCTGCGCATAGGCCGTCTGAACGCTCGGAATACTCTCCAGCACCACCGCCAAAATGTTGCCGAGGATCAGGACCACGAGCACGTTGTCGACAACATGCGCCGCCGGACTGCTCGCTTCCAGCGCGAGGTAGAGGCGGCGGCGAAATGTCGGCGGATGCGCGTCGCGCGGACTCACTAGGCGGCGGCCTTGATCGCCGCCGTGATCGCGTCGAGCGCAGCCTGCAGCTTCGTGCCCTCAGGCCCGCCGCCTTGCGCCATATCCGGCCGCCCGCCACCGCCCTTGCCGCCGACGGCCTCGACCCCGCGCTTCAGCAACTCGACCGCATTGAATCGCTTCGCCAAATCCTCGGTGACGCCGACCGCCATCGCGGCCTTGCCGTCGCTTGTCGTCGCCAGCGCCACGACGCCCGACGTGATCTGCTGTTTCGCCTGATCGACCAGCGAACGCAAATCCTTCGGCTCCACGCCTTCGACGATGCGCGCCATGACCTTCACGCCGCCGATATCGACAGCCTCCGACGCAGCCGCGCCGCCGCTGCCGCCACCCATCGCCAACTGCCGCCGCGCATCGCCGAGCTCACGCTCCAACTTCTTGCGCTCGTCCAGCAATTGCGAAATCCGCTCCGGCAATTCCGCCGGCGCCGCGCGCATGGCCGACGCCGCCTCGCGCACCAACCGATGCTGTTCGTTCAGATAGGCAAGCGCACCCGCGCCGGTCAGCGCCTCGATACGCCGCACACCGGCCGCGACCGCGCTCTCGCCCACGATCTTCATCAACCCGATATCGCCGAGCCTGCGCACATGCGTGCCGCCGCACAACTCGACCGAATAGGTCTTGCCGTCGTCGGAGCCCATCGACAGCACGCGGACTTCTTCGCCGTACTTCTCGCCGAACAACGCCATCGCGCCCTCGGCGACCGCCTTCTCCGGCGTCATCAGGCGGGTGCTCACGTCCTCATTCGCGCGCACCTTGTCGTTCACCAGCGTCTCGATCGCCGCAATCTCGGCTTCGCTCAACGCTTTGTTATGGCTGAAGTCGAAGCGCAATTTATCCGGCGCGACGAGCGAGCCCTTCTGCGTGACATGCGGCCCCAACACGCGGCGCAGCGCCTCATGCAGCAAATGCGTCGCCGAATGATTCGCGCGCGTCGCCGTGCGCCGCACATTGTCGACACGCAGATCGACGACGTCGCCGACCTTCAACGTTCCATGCGAGAGCTTGCCGACATGCACATGCACGTCACCCAATTTCTTCAGCGTATCCTCGACCGCAAACTCAGCGCCGTTCTTCGTGAACATCGCGCCTTCATCTCCGACCTGCCCGCCGGATTCGCCGTAGAAAGGCGTCTGGTTGACCAAAACCTGGCCCGCGTCACCGGCGCCCAGCTGATCGACCGGCTGCCCGCCTTTAACGATCGCCGTGACGATGCCTTCCGCCGTCTCGGTGTCGTAACCCAAGAATTCGGTCGCGCCGACTTTTTCGCGCAGTTCGAACCAAACCGTCTCAGTCGCCGCTTCACCGGAACCCGCCCAAGCCGCGCGCGCATCGGCCTTCTGCTTGGCCATCGCCGCGTCGAAGCCCGCGCGATCGACGCCGATGCCCTTCGCCCGCAACGCGTCTTCGGTCAGATCGTAAGGAAAACCGAACGTGTCATAGAGCTTGAACGCGACGTCGCCCGACAACGTCTTCGCCGAACCCATATTCGCCGTCGCTTCGTCGAGCAGCTTCAACCCGCGCTCAAGAGTCTGCCGGAACTTCGTCTCTTCAAGTTTGAGCGTCTCAACGATGAGCGCCTGCGCGCGCGTCAACTCCGGATAAGCCGCCGCCATCTCGCCAACCAGCACCGGCACCAACCGGTACATCAGCGGATCTTTCGCGCCCAAGATATGCGCATGCCGCATCGCGCGCCGCATGATGCGCCGGAGCACATAGCCGCGGCCCTCATTCGACGGCAGCACGCCGTCCGCGATCAGGAACGACGAGGCGCGCAAATGGTCGCTGATCACGCGATGGCTCGCCGCATGCGCACCGTTCGCATGCTGACCCGTCAACGTCGCCGACGCGTCGATCAAGCGGCGGAACAAATCGGTGTCGTAGTTGTCGGTCTGGCCCTGCAGGATCGACGCGATGCGCTCAAGCCCCATGCCAGTGTCGATCGAGGGCTTGGGCAGCGACACGCGCTTGTCCTTCGTCACCTGATCGAATTGCATGAAGACCAAGTTCCAAAACTCGACGAAACGGTCGCCGTCCTGATCCGGCGAGCCGGGAGGCCCGCCCTGCACCTTGTCGCCGTAATCGTAGAAGATTTCCGAACACGGCCCGCACGGCCCTGTCTCGCCCATCGACCAGAAATTGTCCGACGTCGGAATGCGAATGATCTTCGAGTCCGGAAAGCCCGCGATCTTCTTCCACAGCGCCGCCGCCTCATCGTCCTCGGAATAGACGGTGACGAGCAGCCGCTTGGTGTCGAGCTGGAACTCCTTCGTGATCAAAGTCCACGCCAACTCGATCGCAACGTCCTTGAAGTAATCGCCGAACGAAAAATTCCCGAGCATCTCGAAGAACGTGTGGTGCCGCGCGGTGTAACCGACGTTGTCCAAATCGTTGTGCTTGCCGCCCGCGCGCACGCATTTCTGCGACGAGGCCGCCCGCGAATAGGGCCGCTTTTCGGCACCCGTGAACACGTTCTTGAACTGCACCATCCCGGCGTTGACGAACATCAGCGTCGGGTCGTTCCGCGGCACAAGCGGCGACGACGACACGACCTCGTGCCCCGCTTTCGCGAAGTAATCCAAAAACGTGGTGCGAATGTCGTTCAGCGCGATCATCAAAGTGCCCGGGAAATGCGGAAAATCAGCCTACGCCGGATGTAATCGGCCAGGTCCGCTTCTGTCCACTCTGCTGGGAGCGCGGGCGTCCCGCCCGCTCTTTCTAACGCCGAACGCGCTCAAACGTCGCAAGGGCGGGCGGGACGCCCGCGCTCCCAGCAATAAACAAGGGTGGCCCGGGTCTTGGGGGAAAGACCCGGGCCGTTCTCTCCACTTTCGTGGGGGGCACTGAGGGGGTGGAGAGAAGCCTAAAAGCTCTATTCGTCGTCTTCGTCGTCGTCTTTCTCAGGCGTGGTGGCGAGCGCCACGCCGAGCAGACCGGCATTCGCCCGGACCGCCGCTTCGATCTTCGCCGCCATATCGGGATTCTCGGCCAGGAAGGCTTTGGCGTTTTCACGGCCCTGCCCGATGCGCTGATTGTCGAACGAGAACCACGATCCCGACTTCTCGACGATGCCCGCCTTGGAACCCAAATCGACAAGCTCACCCGTCTTCGAGATGCCCGAGCCGTACATGATGTCGAACTCGACCTGACGGAACGGCGGCGCCACCTTGTTCTTCACGACCTTGACCCGCGTCTGGCTGCCGACGACGTCTTCGCCGGCCTTGATCGCGCCGATGCGCCGGATGTCCAGCCGCACGGAAGCGTAGAATTTCAGCGCGTTTCCGCCCGTCGTCGTTTCCGGATTTCCGAACATGACGCCGATCTTCATGCGGATCTGATTGATGAAGAGCACGATCGTGTTCGACCGCGAGATCGAGGCCGTCAGCTTGCGCAGCGCCTGACTCATCAATCGCGCCTGCAGGCCCGGCAGCGAGTCGCCCATTTCGCCTTCGATTTCGGCCTTCGGCGTCAGCGCCGCGACCGAGTCGATCACGATGATGTCGACCGCACCCGACCGCACCAGCGTATCGGTGATCTCCAACGCCTGCTCGCCGGTGTCCGGCTGCGAGACCAAAAGCTCGCCGATATCGACGCCCAGCTTCTTTGCATACCCGACGTCGAGCGCATGTTCCGCGTCGACGAACGCGGCGACGCCACCCAGCTTCTGGGCTTCGGCCACGATGTGCAGGGCGAGGGTCGTTTTGCCCGACGATTCCGGCCCGTAAACTTCGATCACGCGACCACGCGGCAACCCGCCAATCCCAAGCGCGATATCGAGGCCCAAAGACCCGGTCGAGACCGCCTCGATCTCCGCCACCTTCTGGTTGGCGCCGAGTTTCATGACGGAGCCCTTGCCGAAGGCCCGATCGATCTGGCTCAAGGCAGCTTCGAGTGCTTTTTTGCGATCCATTTCGCCCTGCTGTTCTACGACGCGAAGTGCCGAACTCATCTTGGTAGCTCCCTTATTCCATTTGGCTTGTGCCGCTGCAATGAAGGTAAATGTACGCAGTTTGTTCTCATTTCGCAACTCCAACGTATCTTATTGTTCTAAAAGAGATTTTAGACTCAAGTTCAAAATATGTTCTCGCAGGGGCATCTTTAAAATATCCCCTTAGACAACGTATTAATTTGCTGGTCGAAAGGCGCGCTTCTGTGGACAGCATGCGTAAACGGCAGAATTGCGCCAGTATCCCCTCGAGAACCGTACGCGAATCGAATCGCTTCCATGAAAAAGAAGCCGCCCGCCCCCCGCCGCCCTCAAGACGCGATGCATCGATTCGACCGCCTCCTCGCGGCGATGGCGCCCAAGGTCGAAAAGACGCCGGCCCCCAAACCCCCGCGAAAGGGAACTCGACGCCGGCCAAAAAGCTAATCGCCAGGTCACTGCGCGAGTGGCGAGCGGCGCCCGCGGTTGGGTATCGTCCCGCCTAGATGAGCGACGCGACCCGCCCCACGACGCCGGACGAACCTACGCGCGCCGCCGCAGCGCTCGCGCTCGTTGAAGCGCTCTATGCGTTTGCCGAAGAGCCGGCGCGTTGGGACGACGTGATCGCCGCGATCGACGCGTTGCCCAGCCCCCTTGATCCCGCGCGCGATCCGATCGCGGCCTCCATCGTCGGCCACACCGCGCGCGCCGCAGCGATGATCGAGCGGCTGAACGCCGGCCGCCGCACGGATCAGCTCGCCGGCTCGACATGGGACGCGCTTCTCGTCTCGTCCGAACATCGCGTGCGCAGCGTCGTCGGGCAGGCGGCAGAGCGCCTGGCGCCCTTTCTGACAAAGCAACTCGCACCAGGCGCGCCGCTGCAGTTTCAGGACGGCGCCGCAGAAGCAATCGAAGCGGCACTGGCTGCATCCCAGGAAGACGGCGCCGTCACGCTCGCGCCGTTCACTTTGTCGACCGGTGACGATGGCGCGCGCTGTTTCGGCATCGCACTACCGCGCGATGCCTTTCCCGATACGCTGACTACCGCGTTCGGCCTCGGCAGCGTTTGGGCTGAACCGCTCGTCGCACTGGTCTTGCTGTCGAGCCGGACTGCGACCGACGGCGGCGCACTTGCCCACCGCCGCCTCGGACTGACCGCGGCGGAGGCGCGCCTTGCGGCGAAGCTCGTTCACGGCTTGCAGGTCGCCGACGCCGCCGAAAGCCTCGGCATCTCCGCCCACACCGCACGGACGCAGCTGAAGAGCATCTTCGCCAAGACCGGCGCACGCCGCCAGGGCGAATTGCTCCGCCTACTGACCGATGTCTCGCATTTCCCCGCGCCGTCGAAGACGCCGCGCGCAGCGATGAGGGCCACGCCGCCCCGGCGCTTTGTGACGCTCAGTGATGGGCGGCGAATATTCTACCGCGAATACGGCGTCGAAACCGGCACACCCGTGCTCTACTTCCATGTGGGTCTGGCAGCGAGCCTCGTGATGCCGGAACTTCCGCGCGCGGCACTTAAAGAGCGCGTGCGCCTGATCGCTTTCGAACGCCCGGGCTTCGGTCAATCGACGCCCAGGCGCGACTACACATACGACAGCGTCGCCGCCGACGCCGAAGAACTCTTGCGCCGCCTCAACATCAAGAGCGTGGCGCTCTTCGGCGACGGCCATGGCGGCGGCTTCGCCGTCGCAGCCGCACGCAAATTGGACGGTGCCGTGCGCCGGCTTGCGCTGCGCTCGCCGAACCTGGGCCGCTCGCTGGCCAATGCGCAATCCTCGGTCCTCACCGCGTTGTTTCGTCAGTCGTGGGTCATCCCCGGCGTCGCCGAGTTGATGCATCGCGGCCTGCGCGTTTCGCTCGTGCGTTCGATGATGCGCTACAATGCCGAGCGTTCGCCCTCGGACGCCGCCCGCGCCAACGACCCCGAGTTCCTGGAATTCTTCGATGCCGTCATCTTCGACGCGTTTGAACGGACGGGCGCGGGTCTCGCCTCGGAGCTTTCGTTGCTGGCGAGTGGCGCCCGCGCCGATCCGACGCTGCTGACCTGTCCGATCGCCATCTGGCACGGCGCCGAACACCCAGGCATTTCGGCGAGCGAAAGCATCACCACCTTCGCCGGCCATCCGCACGCCACGCTCCACATTCTTCCCGGCGTCGGCTCGTCTCTGAACCAAGCCGTCTTCGACGATATTTTCGCCTGGCTCGCCGCATACCCCAGTTAAGGTATGGACCTATCGAGGGCCCGCCCGCTTCATCCTGACTGGGATTCGCGTCCGTCCATCGCACACTTGCAGGGTACATATGAACCGGGTTCTGCGTATTTGTGTCTTCGCCGGCGCCATGTCGGCAGGAGCGGCTCAAGCCGCGCCGTCATCTGTCGGTTTGGATCAGGCCCTCAAGGACGGGGTCTCGGTTTGCAATACGATTGTTCAGTCCGCCTACAGCGCTGCCGCCGATCCCGCCCTGACCTTGGCGCCGGCATCGAACGATGCACGCCCGGCAAATTTGAAGGGCTTCTTCTTCAAGGACGTGAGCGATGTCAAATGGGCATCGCGGCCGTCAACAACCGGCGCCGTCTTCATCGGTTGGTCGGCGCAGGCCACCAAGTGCTCCGTCTTCGTCCTCGGCACGTTTGCCGACACGGCGCTGGACAACCTGCGCCAGCACCTCGAGACCACGCACACCGCCGGAGCCTTTGGCAAAGACGGTAAAGTGCGCGGCTATGAAAATGCAGCGGGCTCGGTGACGCTGATCCAAAAGGATTATGTCGCCGGGCAAGCTAGCGACACCCTCACGGCCGTTGTCACTATCCGCGGGGCAGAATGATGCGGTCGCTCATCGTATTTGCTCTGGCCGCGTTCGCATGCGCGTTTGTCGCTCGCAGCGCCAACACCGTGCTCCTCGACGAAGTCGATTGGCTGCTCGTCGCCACATCGAAGGACATGGTCGTCTTCTTCGACAATCGGGGCGACCGGATCGTGCGGAACATGGCCGACGCCACGGTCTTCACCTTCCATGTCCTGCGCGAACCCCAGCAGGCAAAAGACGGGAAGGTGTCGTGGTTCATGCGGCGCACGAAGTACGACTGCATCAAGCCGCAAATGTCGCAACAGCTGATGATCGGCTTCAACGACGCCGGCGAGGGCGTGTTCACCGATGACAAGGAAAAGCCAATGGTCCCCTTCGGCCTAGGCACCGTCACCGACGACATCTCGATCATGGCCTGCAACGGCTTCTCGCCCAATGGCGAACTCAAGCGCTTCACGAGCCGCGCCGCGGCCATCGCTTACGCCAAACAGCAGATGTTGCAATGACGCGCAAACTGACGAGAGCAGGCGCCTCGGCCGCTGGCTTGTTTATCGCAAGCGCAAGCTGGGTCATTCCCGCGGGGGGGAACGACGCATGGCGATCTGAAGTCGTCGATACAGCGCTTCCACAGCTCACACAGACGCTGATCGGCACCTGGTTCGAGATTGACGCCCTCGGTAATCCGAAGAAGTCGCTCTTCACGCCTGGTATCAAGGCCTGCCCTTTGCCGCTTGATGGCGAGCGCGGCGGCGATCTTTCTTTTCGCCGAGAGGGACAGGGATTTCAGCTCGCAACGCTGGGGGCCGCCTTTCACGACGTCCGGATCGCGCCCGCTGTGGACGCCTCCGTCAAGGGCCTGCGAGTGGACGTGCTGACTGTCCACATGCTCATACCGGCGTCCGATGGTGCCCCTCGTATCCATGTCGACCATGGGCCAAAGAGTTTCGACAGTCGGCTGCAGAAGTGTCCGTAGGCAGAGCGTCGCTCGGCCAATACTTGAGGAAAGCACGAATGCGTTCGAAACATTCCGCGACCATTGCCATTGGAAAGATTGCGTTGTTCAGAGCAGTCCTGTTCGGATCACTCGCGGCGTCAATATCCGTCGCAGCCGCCGCCGAAAACCCGGAACCCGCGGCATGCGCTCGCGCTTACGCGATCGCGCATAGCTTCCGCGCGGAGGTGCGTGGGATCGAAGCCAAGCCCGAGGCGAACGGTTCGCACCGCCTCTTCGCCGGCTTGAGCGCATATATCGAGGGCTTCGCAGCGATGGATTTCGAGGCCCGCGCCGATGCCCTTGGCAAGAAGTTTCCCGACAAGTTCGACGCCACCACCGGCGTCTTCGGCGTCAAGCTCTCGGCCTTGGATGTCGCGCGAGAACTCTTGATGGAATCAAGCGCCGGAGCGCTGGCCGCATTGGTGTCGCCCGATAGAGTGTTTCCGGAGCAGCGCAAGATCTTTGCCCTCGCGCGCACCTGCGACCTCGCTTACGGCTTCGAGCCGGCCTTGGGCGAGGCCCCGGCGCCGGAGCGCGTCGTCGCTATGCTGCGCGCGAAAACGGAAAAGCAGGTCGAGGAGAAGAACAAGCGCCTCGCCGCGCTCGACGATACGGAGTGCGCGATCCGCTTCGCATTGGCCGGCAGCCTGTTTCCGCCGAACTCGCCGGACCAGCAGCAGATGGCACAGCGCCTCCAGCTCGCGGCCTCGAAAGCCATGACCGCGCAATCGGGCCTGACCGAAGAGCGCCTCACGACACTCCTTCAGCGCGGCATTCAGGAACGCGGCGCAAAGCTGAAGAGCGGCGGTTACAAGGCCGACGAACTCGTCGACGACGTAGCCGCCTGCGAAACGCGCCTCGGCGTGCCGAGTTCCGGATTCAAACTCAACGCTAGCTGACGCGGCGGCGCCGAGCGGCGCCTCGGCCTGCCGGATTCGGGTCTCAAAGCAAACGCCGGTTGATCGGGAGAGAGCCGCATCGTGCAAAAGTACTAAGGCAAGAGCCCCGGCTCGACGGGCACCACCGGCAAATCAATTGCCACCGCGTGCCGCGCGTAATATCCGCGGAGCAGCACGGCCACCACCGTCACCGCAGGGGCCGCGAGAAGGATCGGCACCGCCAACGAAACACCCGCCGACGCCAACAACGCGGCCATGATCGCTGCCGAAAAGCAACCGACGTCCCACCCGCCTTCGGACGCAATGTGAAAGCGCAACGGACAGGGCGAGGTCTTCGCCATGTTGTAGACGGGCGTCATCTGTGCCGGCGAGAGCAGACAAGCCACGAGCGCGCCCAAGGCATTCGCCGCCACCGCAAACTCCGGCCAATCCAAACTCGTCGCCCGCATGACGACGACGCCGACGGCGACCACCCAAGCGATCACCACAGCACGCTGACCACGCCCGGCATCGATCTGTCGGCCGAGCATCAAGCCCGCCCCGGCGCCCACCAGCGCCGCAAGCGCCATCGCGCCGCCATAGGCCGAATAACTCTCGCCCAGTGAGATGAACAGCGCGATTTGCCAGATCAAGTAATAGCAACCGGCAAACCACCCATCGAACAAGAACAGCGCGATACTCAACCGCGCCGAACGCATCACACCTTCGGCCGAAGGCTTAATCGCGATGTTCGGCGCCGCCAGCAACGGCAAAGCCGATGACGCTTGGATCAGCGCCACCATCGCAAACGCCGGTCGCGGCCCTAATATCTCAAGCGCAAACGCACCGAACAACGGCGCGACGATCCCGACGACCGCGGCCAGCGCCTCGCGCGCGCCGACCTGATGCCCACGATGCTCCGCATCGCCCAGCGACGAAAAATACGCGTGGTAACAAGTCCAATAGAAAACGTCGCCGAGCGACGACACGAAGACGAAGAGGAAAAGCGCCGGCCCAATACCGTCGACCTCCGCCAACACCAGATACTGCACGGCATGAACCGTGCTGCCGAAGATCAAGAGCGGCTTCAGCCCGAACCGCTTGCCCAGCGGCAACACAATCGGCCGCAGCACGAACCGCCCCGCGACGATGGCGGCCAGCGCCAATAAGGTCGCCGGCACCGACAACCCCATCTTGAGAAGAAACACGAGCAGAAAAATCCCGCCCGCCCCTTGGGCGAAGGCGTGAATGCCGTAATGCGCATTGATCCGATTGACGGTCGTATTGCCGAGAAAAGCCATGAGAAAGCCGCTTCAGAAAGGAGAGTATATGGACGCGCGAAGCCGGCTCGCACCCGCGAAGGGTCAGCCAGGCAATGCTGATCAATCAGCTAGCGTGTACGTCCTGCAGCGAACATGTACGTCGCTTCCTCGAAATACGGCCGCGACTATGCCCCCGAAACTGACGGCGAGGCAATGGCGGTAAAACCTCACCCGGCCAGATATTTCTTGATCGCGTCCGACATGCGCCACGCGGTCTTGTAGGTGACGGCCACCTGCCGCTGCACCTCACGCGCCGTCATCCGCTTATGCCCCGCGCAATAGAGAAACATCACATAGAACCAGTCCTGCAGCGGCGTCCGCGACCGCGCAAACGGCGTCCCTGCTTTCGGGTGAATATGATAGGCGCACCACTGGCACACATACGCCTGCTGCTGCCGAAGCCGATGAAACCGCCCCACTCGCCCGCAAGACGGACAAGCCCCCGGATTCCCGAACCGGATCTCCAGCAAATGATCGAGGCAGGAATCCTCGGTCGGAAACCGCTGCGCGAAGACGCGATAGAGAACGGTTTCGGGATCGGGCGTGGTCACGACACCTCCAAGGTGCGTCAGCCTTCGCCCAGCACCTCTTTCACCTTACTCGTCAGCTGCTTCAAGCTGAAGGGCTTCGGTAGGAAGTGGAAATCTTCGGGCTTGTCCGGCGAATTGCGGAACGCCTCTTCAGCGTAGCCTGAGATGAAGATCACGCGCAGTTCCGGCTTGATCTCGCGCACGGCCTTCAGCAGCGCGGGTCCTTCCATGCCCGGCATCACCACGTCCGAAATCAGAAGGTCGATCCCGCCGTCATGGTCGCGCACGATGTCGAGCGCCTCTTCGCCGCCCGACGCGTCCAGCACCTTGTAGCCGCGCATGGTCAGCGCACGCACCGCGAAGTCACGCACCGCGTCCTCGTCTTCGACGAGCAGGATCGTACCGACGCCGGTGAGATCGCGCGGCGTCTGCGCCTTCTCGACCTCAGCCGCCGTGGGCTGAACGACGGGCAGCGGCGTGTGACGCGGCAGATAGATGCGGAACACCGTCCCGCGCCCGACCTCGGACTCGGGGAAGATGTAACCGCCCGTCTGCTTCACGATGCCGTACACCGACGCGAGACCAAGGCCTGTGCCGTGGCCCTTTTCTTTCGTCGTGAAGAACGGTTCGAAAATCTTGGCGAGGTTTTCTTTCGGGATGCCGATGCCGGTATCCTCGACCTCGATCGTCACATAGTCGCCGGAGGGCATCAGCACCTGCCCGACCGATCGCGTTTCCTCGACGCTGACATTCGTGCTGCGGATCGTGAGCACGCCGCCGTGCGGCATGGCATCGCGCGCATTGATGACGAGGTTCATCAGCACATTGCCGATCTGCGTCGGATCCGCCATCACCGGCCACAAATCGCGCCCGTGCTCGACCTTCAGCTTCACCCGGTCGCCGATCAACCGCCGCAACGTCACCGACCAATCCGCGACGAGATCCGTCAGGCTCAATTCCTGCGGCTCAAGCGTCTGCTGACGCGAGAACGCCAGCAGCTGCCGCACCAACGACGCCGCGCGCAGGCCGGTGTTGCGGATGTCGTTCAAATCCGCAAACGACGGATCGCCCGGTTGATGCCGCTGCAACAGCAACTCGGCATACCCGTTGATCACGGTCAGAAGATTGTTGAAGTCATGCGCAACGCCGCCCGCGAGCTGGCCCACCGCCTGCATCTTCTGCGACTGCGCAAATTGCGTCTCAAGCGCCGTCTGCCCGGTCGTGTCGATCAGATAGACCGCATACGAAGCCCCGGTGATCTCCGCCGGATCAAAGCGGCTCGCGAAGAGTTGCGCCGTCCGCTCATTCCCCGCCTTGAACCGCACGTCGACCGGCGCACGCGAAACGTCGCCGACGCCCAGCGACGTCAACCGCGCCCGCGTCTCCTGCACCGCCTGATCACGCAAGAAGTCGTAGAGTACGCGCTCTTTCAGTTTCCGCGCATCGCTGCCTAAAACCGCCGCAAAGGCCGCGTTCACTTCGACCAAGACGCCGTCCGCATCAATGAGCGCAATGCCGAGCGGCGCATCCTGAATGAACCGCGGAATGCGCGCCTCGACGCCGCTGATCCCCGGCAGCATCGGTTGCTCCAGCGGACGCAACTGCACCACCACGGACTGACGCGCGGCATCGACGCTGTGCAGCACGGGCCTGCGCGGCGAGGAATCGACGATGCGCCAGACCGTATGCCCCTGCGGACTGACCGGCGCGACGGCGACGTGAACCCACTTGCCGGCCACGTTCTTGAGCTTCAGCTCTTCTTCACGCGCTTCCTTCAAACTCGCCGCGCGCACCAATTGATAAAGCCGCTGCGCCGTCTCAGGGTCCGCCGAAAATCCCGCGACCGGCAACACTTCGCCGCCCGACGCACTGCGCCCGAACAACTTGCGCCAAGCAGGGTTCGCGTAAGCGACCGACCCATCCGGCGACGTAATGGAACAAGCCCGATGATCCGTATCGAGCGCCGCGCCGAACAACCGCGCCGGCGCCTCCGGCGATACAAGCCGCCCGGCTGTGAACACGAACATCAGCGCAGCGCCGCACAGCGTGATCGCAATCAGAAACGCAAGCCCGCCAAGCCCCGCCGCATCCGGCCACACGATAACGCTCACGCCGCACAGGCACGCGATGCCGAACAGCGCGAGCGCCCACTGCCCCATGGAGAGCTTCAGACGGAACTGTCGGGTCGATTTCGCCGGGGAGACTTCGGTAGTGGCTTCGGCGGCGGACTCAATCGCAGGTTTCATTTACGACGCTCTGTACGCGCGGACGAGGCTTTCATCTTCAAGCGCATCACGAAGCCGATGACCTGGGCCACGGCGGTAAAGTGCTCGGCTTTGATGCTCTCATCCACGTCGACAGAGGCGTAAAGGGCTCGTGCAAGCGGCGGATTTTCTACGATGGGAATGTTGTGTTCTTTGCCGATTTCACGAATTTTCAACGCAATGTCGTCGACACCTTTGGCGACACAGATGGGAGCGCCCATCTTGCCTGATTCGTAGGCCAAGGCGACGGCATAGTGCGTCGGGTTGGTGATAATGACGGCGGCCTTGGGGACATTCGCCATCATACGCTTACGGGCGCGTTCTGAACGAATTTGTCTGATACGCGCCTTAACTGCCGGATCGCCCTCGCTTTGTTTGTGCTCGTCGCGCACTTCCTGACGTGTCATCCGAAGGCGACGCATGCGCTCAAAATACTGCCAACCGAAGTCGGCGAGCGCGATAACACCCAACACGGCAAGCGCCGCGATCAAGATCTGAACCGTCAGACTCTGCACGATCGGCAGAAGCCCCGCGATCGGCATGGTGATAAGGCCCAACAGCTGATCGCGCGCGGCCCAAACCGTCGCGCAGACCGCGACCGCGACCACGACCGTCTTCAGCAACCCCTTGACGAAATTCATGAGCGCAACGCGCCCAAATAGCTTGTCGAGCCCCTTGACCGGGCTCAGCCGCGAAAACTCCGGCTTCAGCTTCGTCCACGCGAACACGGGTTTGTGCTGAACGACATGCGCGCCCACGCCGACCACGAGCAATAGGCCCAACGGAACGGCAAGAATCCACAGCAGTTGATACCCGACGCCCTCCATCAACCCGCTCGTCGTCGCGCGATCGAGCGACAGCGTGTGAGGCTGCGACAGAAACCCCGTCATCATCTGGCGCAGACCGCTCGCCGTCGTTCCGGCCCACATGGCGATAAACCCGGTCGCGGCGGCGAGCACCAGCCACGCCGCGATGTCCGGCGACTGCGCAACGTCGCCCTTCTCTTCGGCCTCCTGCAGCCGCTTTTGGGTAGGTTGTTCGGTTTTCTGTGCGTCGTCTTTATCGTCGGACATCGCAGCGTTCGACCCTTAGTGGGGCACGAACAGCTGAGCTTGGGTTTGGAACGCTTCCAAGAACCAGAGCATCATTGTCGACAACGTAAGACCCAAGAGGACGAAGCCCGCCAAAATATTAAGCGGCATGGCAATGAAGAAAACCTGAAGCTGCGGCATCATCCGCGCGATGACGCCGGACGCCGCATAGATGATCAGGCCGAAAACGATAAACGGCGCCGACATTTGCAAGCCGGTCGTGAACAGGCCCGATACGGTCTGGATCGCGAGATTCATGAAGTCGGCCGGTGGCGGCAGCTTGCCCGGCGGAAACAGCGCGAACGAATGCTCGATACCCGCGATAAGCAGATGGTGCATGTCGGTGGCAAAGATCAGCGTCACCGCCAGCAGCGACAGAAACATGGAGACCAGCGCGCTCTGCGTGCCCTGATTGGCGTCAAAAGTCTGCGAAAACGCGAGACCCGTCTGCGTCGCAATCACGTTGCCCGCAACCTGCACCGCCGACATCATCATCCGTACGATGAGCCCGACGGCCAAACCGATGACGATCTCAGAAATCACGAGACCCGCCGTCTGGCCGATATTGCCGGCCGTCGCCGGATAGGCCGCGCCAACCACCGGCGCCATCACGAGCGTGAGCGCGAGCGCGAGCGCAAGCCGGGCCCGCGGCGGAATCGTTGCTTCGCCAAGCGCCGGCAACACCATAACCATCGTCCCCACGCGCGAAAACACGAGCGTGAAGGTGGTGACGTCGGCCGGAAGAATATCAGCGAGCCCGCCGATCATGACGGTGCCTACTGCGCGATGATGCGCTGAACGATAGTGTCCATCAAACCGGACATGGACGCCGCCATAAACGGCAGCAGCAGAATGACCGACGCAAAAATAGCGAGGATTTTCGGAACGAAGACCAGCGTCGATTCTTGAATCTGCGTCAGCGCCTGCAAGATGCCGATCACCACGCCGACGATGAGTCCGATCACCATGACCGGCCCCGCCATCACGATCAGAACCCACGTCGCTTCGCGCGCCAGGTCCAAGGTTTCACCGCCGGTCATGAAATCAACTCCGTCGTAACGTTACTGAAAGCGCCAAGCACAAAAAAATCAGATCGGCATCCGCATGATGTCTTGATAGGCGGCGATCACGCGGTCGCGAATGGCGACGACAGTCTCGAGGGACATCTCGGCCGCGTTGACCGCGGTGACGACGTCGACGATGTCGCCTTTGCCCTTCATCAATTCGCCGGCTTTGGCTTCCGCCATCTTGCCGGTGCTCGACGCTTCGCCCAGCACGTTCGACAGCATGTCGCCGAACGACGCGCCCGGCGTGGCCACTGCCTCAGCGCCGCCCGCGCCGCCCATCTTGGCGGCTTGGGCATAGGCGTTGATCGCGGCGGGATTAATGACGGCTGCCATAGGTTAGGTCCTTACCGCTTCAGAAGGTCGACGGTGCGCGCCATCATGGTGCGCGTGTTGTCGATGATGCTCAGGTTCGCTTCATAGGCGCGCTGCGCCTCGCGCATGTCCATCATTTCGACCAGCGAATTGACGTTCGGCATCTTCACATAGCCGCGCTCGTCCGCCGCCGGATGGCCCGGCATGTACTGCTCGCGGAAGTCCGAGTTGTCCTTGACGATGCTCTTCACATGCACGGCGGAAACGCCGGTCACGCGATCGAGTTCGTTCTTGAACACCGGAAGCTGACGGCGATACGGATCTTCGCCCGGCCCCGACGCCGCCGAATTCGCGTTCGCCAAGTTCTCGGCGATCACCCGCATACGCTCGGACTGCGCACGCATGCCCGACGCCGCGATCAGCATAGATTTCATCGTATCCATGAATCGACCCTTCCTTTAACCGTGGCCGCCCAACGCGGAACGCCACATGGACATCATCTTTTTGTAGAGACCGGCCGCCTCTGCGTATTGCATCTGCGTGTCGGCCACCTTCATCGCCTGCTCTTCCAGAATGACGGAGTTGCCGTCGGGCGAAGATTGCGAGCCCGGTGCAGCCATCGTGCGAAATGCTCCGCCTGAGGATGAACCGCTCGACAGATGCCGTGCATTCGTCATCTGAATGTCGCCGCGCGTCGCCGCATTCAGCGCCGAACCGAAATCGATGCCCTTCAAATCCTGCGGCACAAAACCCGGCGTCGACGCGTTCGCGATGTTGCGCGCGAGAACGTCCTGGCGGTTGCCCAGCCAGCTCATCTTCTGCTGCATCAGGTTGAAGATCGGCAGATCTGCGAAGCTCATCTTGCGTCCGTCCTACGCGGGACCGATCCCGCACGTGTGGCAGAGGCAAGTTTTGCCGAGGACGCTTAAAAGCAGTTTAAGACCGGAGAAGATATTCGAACGATCTGACGAACCTGCTCAAGCATATCCGCCGCTCGTGCGTATTCTTCATCTTGCGCTAACCGGTATTCACCGAATGATAACCAGGAAAAATCTGCCGCGCGTTTAGTCGGACTTAAGGTTACGAACCCATTCTCCATCTCGAAATCACTATTCGCGAGATGCGGAAATGGACGACCCCACCCAATATCTTCGCTTCGTTGCAGCGCTGATATTTGTACTGGCACTGATCGGCGCCGCCGCTTACGCGCTGCGCGCTTTCGGCTTCATTCAACAAGGCGGCCGCCGCCAAAACGATCGCCGCCTCGGCATCGTCGAATCGATGCTGCTCGACGCCCGCCGCCGTCTCGTCATCGTACGCCGCGACAACAGAGAATATCTGCTCCTGCTCTCGCCCACCGGCGAAACGCTCGTCGACGCCAACATCGACGCCGTCAGCATTCCAGAGCCCCAGATGTCGGGCTCCAGCTTCGTGACGATCAAAACGGAAGCACGTCTGTGAGGTTCATTCCCGCCATTCTCGCCGCACTCTTCGCGCTCGTCCTTTCCGTCGAACCCGCCGCCGCACAGCAAGTGACGCTCGACCTCGGCCAAGGCGGCTCAGGCATGACCGAGCGCCTCATTCAACTCGTCGCGCTGATCACCGTCCTCAGCATCGCGCCGTCCGTCCTCATCATGGTGACGAGCTTCGTGCGCATCGTGGTGGTGCTCTCGCTGCTGCGCACCGCGATCGGCATCCAGCAAAGCCCGCCGAACAGCGTCATCATCTCGCTCGCCCTATTCCTGACCGCCTTCGTCATGGCCCCGACATTCGAGAAGGCCTACAACGAAGGCATCCAGCCGCTGATGGCCGAAAAGATCGAACCGGCCGAAGCCTTCACCAAAACCGCCGCCCCTGTCGCCGCCTTCATGTTGAAGCACGTGCGCGAAAGCGACCTCCAACTCTTCTTCAACCTCGCCAAACAAGCCCCGCCAGCAACCGCCGCCGAAACCCCACTGCGCATCCTGATCCCGGCCTTCCTAATCAGCGAACTCCGCCGCGCCTTCGAAATCGGCTTCCTCTTGTTCATCCCCTTCTTGATCATCGACCTCGTCGTCGCCTCACTCCTGATGGCCATGGGCATGATGATGCTGCCGCCAGTGACAATCTCACTGCCGTTCAAACTCATTTTCTTCGTCTTGGTGGACGGCTGGGCCCTCGTCGCCGGCAGCCTCGTCCAAAGCTACGGTGTCGGGTGAGTCTGGGAGCGCGGGCGTCCCGCCCGCACTTCCTTCCTAGACAGCAATCGCCAACGGCTTCGCGCCGACAACGCTCAGCGCCTCGGCACGCTCAACAACCAACCGCCGGACATGCTCCGCAATCCGCGCAGCACCGCGCGCGTCGACATTCATCCGCCCCGCCGCACCCATTGCACGCAGATGCGCAGGATCCTCAAGCAACTCGGCGACGACCTCGGCGATATCGCCTTCACTGACGCGCGACGCGACGCCCAGCGACACACCCATCCCCGCCCGCTCGAACGCCGACGCGGACTGCGCATGATCTTCGGTCAGGCACAAGTAAGCGGCTGGCACGCCAAGCGCAGCGAGCTCATAGGCCGTCACGCCAAAACTGATCAGCCCCAAATCCGCCTGGCTCATCAACCGCGGCAGATCGTTCGGACTGCGCACGATCGTGTAACGCGGCGCAATCTTCGCAATGTCGCTTTCCATGCGGGCATCAGCGCCCGGCCCAACAACAACGGTGACATCGAACGCCGGCTTCAGCGAAGCCAACGCCCGTACCGCAGTTCGCGTCAAACCTTGCGGATCAGACCCGCCCATCGAAACGACAATGCGCGGCTGCCCATCGCGACGCGTGAACGGCGGCATCGTATCGTGCCCAAGCACGACCCATTCCCAACCGACATAAGGCTCGGCCTCCGCGCCTTCCCAATTCAGCGCAAACACCTGCGGCACCGGCGGATAGAACGACGCATCGGCCGCGAGCCGTCGCGCGCTACCGTCATCGATCAAAGTGACGATCGTATCGGCGCCGCGAAGGCGCATCACCGACGTCGCCGACAAATCCGTCCGCACATCTAGAACCGTGGCCACCGGCTTATGTTCCGCAGCAAGCGCCAGCAGCCAGTCGACTTCCTTAGCACCGCTCGGCATCACATCGATGGCGAAACCGGCGGCCTGCACAGGCTCAATCGCCAGCGCGTCATCCTTCATCGCAAAGCGAACGCCGAACCCTTCGCGGTCGCGCAACGCCTTCGCGATGCTCAGACACCGCCGCACATGACCAAGCCCGATCGCGGCACTACCGTCGCAGCGCATCAGCACCGTGCCGCTCGAAGCCGTCGCCGCCTTCTGCTGAACATGCGCGTTGAGATCGAGCAAACTGGGCTCCCGATTGAGCAGCGCCACAAGATCGGTCAGCGTCGCCTCACCCGCCTGCGCGTGCAGACGGTCATAAATCGTCTCGATGAAGGTCACGTCGGCCGGCGTATCGACCGACAACCGCGCACCCTTGAAGCGCCACTTCGCCGGCATGTCGATCTGCGCAACCTTCACGAACTCCGGATGTATCTTGAAATAGGCGCTGACATGCTCGCGCGCGACCGGATCGTCGTGCGCCTTCACCACCAGCTTATCGAGCGCCCAGCGTGTCATCGGATCCGCGCCGTCATGGATCGCCGACACGCCCGGCTTCAACGTCACGAAATCGGCCTGCAGCCGCATCATCTCGCGAATGAGATAATCGATAAACCCCGCATCCACGAGCGGCGCATCCGCATTCACCCGCACGATGATGTCGGGATCGATCGTGTGCGACGCCAGCGCAAACCGCGCCAGCACATCGTCTTCCGGCCCGCGAACGACAACCGCACCTTGCGATTGCGCATAGTCGGCAAGCACGTCGTCCGCCGGATCGATCGTCGTCGCGACGCAAATCGTCTCGATCAACTCCGACTTCCGCAGGCGATGCAGGATGTGCCACAGCAGCGGCTGGCCGACGATCGGTTTCAGCACCTTGCCCGGCAAGCGAGTCGAACGCATACGTGCTTGCACGACGGCGGCAATGTGCGGCTTCTTCGGCATCTGTTACGCAGCCTCTGGGCGCCAAGTGCGCCGGATATGTTTGATCGGACGCATCCCGTCCGACGGATCGGCACGCCATTCGCGATCAGGCAATTCCGACGGCAGCGGTTCTTTGACGCCCGAACCGTCCGCACGCTCACCCGCGCGCACCATCGCGATCACCGGCGCCATCTCTTCCGGCAACCAGCAATGGCCGGCGGCGTACTCCGCCCCCGTCTTGTCGAGATCGAGATGAAACTCGACCATCGGCGCATTCCATTTGCAGACGGCGCGCAAAATCACGCCCGGTGACACCGTGTGATCCGACCAGCCGCAAGCAAACCCCGTAGCGTCGGAAATCGTCTTCAGCGCACCCAAGTTCGCCTCATCCGGCGGCGTCGGATACGCCGACACCGTGTGAAGCAGCGTCACGTCGCGCGCGCCATGCTTCCGCAACACATCGGCCGCATGCGTAATCTCAGGGATCGTCGCCATGCCGGTCGACAGGATCACAGGTTTCCCCGTCTCTGCACACGCCGCAAGCAACGCATCCCACATCAACTCATATGACGCGATCTTGTACGCATCGACATGCGGCCGAAGTTCCTCGACCGCCTTCAGATAGAACGGCGTACACATGAACTGCACACCCTGCGACCGGCAACGTTCCGCAATCGGCCCCAGAAACGAGACGGGAAGCTCCCATTCACGGCGTGCGCGATGCTTCGCGCTCTGCGCCAAAATCTCCGGCGCGAACATCTCGTCGATCTTGAACAGCTGGAACTTGACCGCCCCGCATCCGATCGCCGCCGCGCGATCGATGAACTCGAACGCGCGCGCGAGGTCGCGGTCGTGATTGCTCGAGACTTCGGCAATGAACAGACACGCCATCGGTCGCCCCAACAATCCGTAAACAGACGTTAACCAATTCTAAAGCCGCGACCGTTATCAAACTCATAACGCCGCCGAGGCACGAGGCCATCGAGTGACCGCCGCAACACACAAATCGAAGCCGATCGCCAATGACGGCGCACATCACGGCGTCGTCATCGTCGCGCGCAAACCCTGGGCGTAGACATGTCCAGCGAAACCACACCCTTCTTCGTCCTCTCCTCCGGCCGCTCGGGTACGGCAATGATGGAGCGCCTGTTCAGCTGCTTCCCGCAGGCCGAGATGCATCACGAATACATGGTGCATCACATCCAACCCGCGGCCGTGAAATACCACATGGGCCTCATCGGCCTCGGCGAAGCGATGCACACGCTGCGCGCCACCCATGCTGCGGCCATCCATTATTCCGAAGCCCTGTTGTGGGGCGACGCGTCGAACAAGCTGTCGTGGCTCATTCCCGCGCTCGATCTCATGTTCCCGAACGCACGGTTCATCCACCTGGTTCGCGACGGCCGCAAAGTCGCGAGTTCGTATTTCCACAAAATGGGCGCCGAGTGTTACGGCGATCAGTCGACCGCTGCGTTGCAGCGTTATTACGACGCCCGCGGCGAACTTCCCGCGCCGCCGCCGGAAAGGAAATATTGGTGGCCGCTGCCGCCGCGTGGTCACCAGCAGGAACTGGAATTCCTGACCTACAATCAGTTTCAGCGCATCGCCTTCCACTGGGCCGAGATCAATCGCACCATCATTCACGACCTCGACGTCATCCCGCAGGAACGCCGCCACACCTTGCGCCTCGAAGACCTGGTGGGCCGTGCCGACGCGCGTCAAGGATTGCTTAACTTCTTGGGGCTCCCGTGGGACGACCGCGTCGTCGGCCTGCTCAACCGTCCGCACAATGTGAGCCGCCCCGAAGATTATCCGCTGACCGCCGAGCAGAACGAGCAGTTCAAACTGATCGCCGGCGATGTGATGCAGACCTTCGGCTACGACCGCCGGCCCGAGTACCGCGTGGCGTATTAGGCGCATCGGCGCGAATAGCGCGCGCTCTAAACCCGAACTTAACCACGAGAGTCCGACGCTGGTCTCGGCTGCACTCGTACCCGCGGACCTTCCATGCCCTTTTCATGCGATCTTTGCGACAACACCGCGCTCGAGCAGGTGTACGCACCACAAAACTCCACCCGCCGCCTCACCGTTTGGCTCTGCTCGCACTGCGGTTTGCTGCAAAGTCTACCGCGCACCGATCGCGCGGAGCGCCGCCCGGCCACCGCTTCGGCCGGCGCCGACTGGGGCAACCTGCGCTACGGCAAAGGCTTCCGCGCCGAAGCCAACCTCGCAACACTCAGGCCCTTCTTGAATCGGCAACGGCCGCTGCGTGTCCTCGACATCGGCGCCAGTCGCGGTGCATTCGGTCTCGAATTCAAGGCCGCCTACCCGAAGGCCAGCATCTTCGGCATCGAGCCGGACGAACGCATCGTCGGCGCTTGGGCCGGTAAGATCGGATTCACCTGGCTGCACGCGCGCCTCGAAGATACGCGCCTCGAAAAGGAAGGCTTCGACGTCATCTACTCTTGCCACACGCTTGGACATCTGAAGAGCCCGCGCGAGGCCCTTCTGGCGCACCATGCGAACCTGGCGCCGAATGGTTATCTGATGCTCGAAGTGCCGAACACGGCGATCATCGGTTCGGACGACATTGTCGAAGAGTTCTTCATCGACAAGCACCTCTATCATTTCTCGCCCCGCTCGCTCGCGCGCCTGCTCACCGTCTGCGGCTTCCGCGCCGTGGCCATCGGCGATCCGCGCGACACGGTGAACATCACGGTCGTCGCTGTGAAGGCGGAAAGCGCGTCGGCGGCGTTATCCGCCGATCCGCGCGAAGTTGAAGCCGCCGCCGCATTGATCTCCGCCTATCACGCGCAGCGCCTGCAGAACCTGAACGCCCTCGTCCAGGTGGCAGCCATGATCGACGCCATGGCGCCGCGCAAGGTAGCGATCTGGGGCGCCGGACGCCTGCTCAACAGCCTGATCAACAACGGCGGCCTGCGCCCACAGGCGCTCGCGGCCGTCGTCGACAAGCATCGGATCCGCTACGCACAGGAAGCGCACGGCATCCGCCTGACCGCACCCGAAGACCTCGGCAACGTCAGACCCGACATCGTCGTCGTCATGTCGCGCAGCTTCGCCAACGAAATCCGCATCGAAGCGCAAGAACGCGCGCCGGGTTGCGAAGTCCTCGCCTACACCGACCTCCTCGCGCGCGCCAAAACGCAAATGGCGGCGTAACGGAACACAGATGAACGCGAACATCCAACTGTCCCACTTGAGCGCGAGCCTCGCGGCCCAATACGGCGACATCGAACGCCTGGCCACACACGCGCGCGAAATCCGCCGTCTGTCCGTCGCCGCGATTTATCACGCGACGTCGGGCCATCCCGGCGGCTCACTTTCCTGCGCCGACATCTTATCGGTGCTCTACGGCCAAGAACTTGGACTCGACGCATCGAGCGCCACATCGCCCGATCGCAACCGCTTCGTCCTATCGAAGGGCCACGCGGCCCCGGCACTCTACGCGACCTGGGCCTCGTTCGGTCTCATGAATCCGAAGACGGCACTGTCGCTCCGCAAACTCGGCAGCATCGCCCAAGGCCATCCGCACGTGTTGGACACGCCGCTCGCCGAAACCAGCACAGGCTCGCTCGGCCAAGGCTTCTCCACCGCCATCGGCATGGCGTTGGGTCTGCGCCATCAACGCAAAACCGCACGCGTCTACGCACTCCTCGGTGACGGTGAGATGCAAGAAGGCGAAGTCTGGGAAGGCGCGATGTGCGCCGCCCACCACCGCCTGTCAAACCTCTGCACCATCATCGACTATAACAAACTCCAATCCGACGACCGCAACGAGGCGATCATGGGCCTCGAACCCCTCGCGCAAAAATGGCGCGCCTTCGGCTGGCACACGCTCGAAATATTGGGCCACGAAATCCCGGCCATCACGGCAGCGTTCGACGAAGCCCGCGCCATCAACTGGCGCCCCACGGTCATCATCGCTCACACGATCAAAGGCCGCGGCGTTCCCTACATGGAAGATCAGCCGCTCTGGCACGGCAGCGTGAAACTCACGCGCGAGCAAACGGAAACGGCATTGCTATCGCTCGGCGCCTCCGCCATCGAAATGAAAGAGCTGCTCGATGTCCGCTAGCCCGCAACTCATCGGCTCCAGCGGCGATTCATTGCGCGAAGCCTTCGGCAAAGCGCTCAGCGCCTGCGCCAACGACTACCCGAACGTCGTCGTCCTCGACGCCGACATCGCCGGCGGCACCGGCGTGCACCACTTCCGCAAATCGCATCCCGACCGTTTCTTTCAATTCGGCATCGCCGAGCAGAACATGATGGCCGCCGCCGGCGGCATGGCGGCGACAGGCCTCATCCCCGTCGTCACCACCTTCGCCGTCTTCTGCCTGCGCGCCATTGAACAAGCGCGCCTCTCCATCGCCTACGCCAAGCGCAATGTGAAAATCGTGGCGAGCCACCCCGGCCTCGACGTCGGCCCCGACGGCGGCTCCGCACAAGCACTCGAAGATCTCGCAGCCTTCCGCGCCATCCCCGGCATGACCGTCATCTCGCCCGCCGACGCCGAAGAAATGGCGCAAGCCACGCGCGCAGTCCTCGACTTCGACGGCCCCGTCTACATGCGCACCGGCCGCAGCGGATCGAAGCGCCTCTTCGGCCCCGACCACAAATTCGAAATCGGCAAAGGCCAAGTCCTGCGCAACGGCCAAGACGTCACCCTCGTCGCCTGCGGCGTCGAAGTCGCCCGCGCCGTCGAAGCTGCCGAGCTGCTGGCGAAAGACGGCATCGCCGCCCGCGTCATCAACATGCCGACGATCAAACCGATCGACACCGCGCTGCTCGCGCTGGCGTCGAAAGAAACCGGCTGCATGGTCACGGCCGAAGACCACAACATCTACGGCGGCCTCGGCGGCGCCGTCGCCGAAGCACTCGCCCAGTCAACGCCATGCCCGATCGAATTCGTCGGCGTACGAGACGTCTTCGGCCAATCCGGCGAACCGGACGAACTCGCCGAACACTACAAACTCACCGCCCCCTACATCGCCGAAGCCGCCCGCCGCGCCATCGCACGCAAGGCCCGCTCATGAGCGCCCCGCTCGACGGCCGCACAGCTTTCGTCACCGGCGGCAGCCGCGGCATCGGCAAAGCCATCGTGCGCAAGCTGGCGAAAGCCGGCGCACGCGTCGCCTTCACCTACCGCGGCGAACGCGACCAAGCGTTGGCCTTGCAAAAGGAACTCGACAACACCGCCATCGCCCTGCAGATGGAAGTGACCGACCGCGCCTCCGTCGCGCACGCGATGGACGAAGCCGCAAAACGCTTCGGCGAATTTTCGATCCTGGTCAATAACGCCGGCATCAACAAACCGACCGATTTCGACCAAGTCACCGACGCCGACTGGGATCAAATCCTCGGCGTCAATCTCAAGGGCCCCTTCATCTGCAGCCAAGTCGCACTGCCCCATTTGAAAGCAGCGGGCGGCGGCTCCATCATCCACATCGGCTCTGTCAGCGGCCAATACGGCGGCCCACGCACAGCGCACTACGCGGCGTCGAAAGCCGGCCTCATCTCCCTTAGCCAAGTCATCGCCCGCTTCGGCGCGAAGTCGAACATCCGCTCCAACGTCGTCGCCGCCGGCCTCATCCAATCCGAAATGGCCGCAGCCGGCATGGCGTCACCCGCCGTCGCGAAGGCAGCCGAAACCATCGTCCTCGGCCGCCTCGGCACCTCAGACGAAGTCGCTGACGCCGTCGTCTATCTCGCGAGTCCGTCATCGAGCTACATCACCGCGCAGACGATCAACGTCAACGGCGGCTTGTACTTCTGATGAAGAAGAAAACCCTGCTCATCGTCTCCGGCGGCGTGCAGGCCACGCACGGGATCAAACGCGCGAAGGATTTCGGCTGCCACGTCGTAGTCAGCGACCTGAACCCGAACGCCCCCGGCTTCGACCTCGCCGACGACCGACTGATCGCCTCAACCTACGACCCCGCGCAGACGCTCGCGGCAGCACAGAACTATCACCGCACGGTCCGCCCGATCGATGGCGTCATCACCATCGGCTGCGACGCACCGCTGACCGTCGCGACGGTCGCCGAGCACTTGAAAATTCCAGGCATCCCGATCGAAGCCGCCGAACTCGCACAAGACAAGCTGGCCATGAAGCGCCGCTTCGCCGAAGCCGGCGTGCCGGTGCCATGGTTCGCCCCACTCGCCGACGCCGAACAACTCCACTCGATCATTAAACAGCGCGGCTACTGCCTCGTCGTCAAACCCGTCGACAGCCGCGGCAGCCGCGGCGTGCAGCGCCTGAAACCCGGCGCCGATCTCGAAGGCGTCTTCGACCGCGCCGCCGCGCAATCGCCGACACGCCGCGTCATGGTGGAAGAATATTTGGCCGGCGCACAAATCTCGACGGAATCGATCCTGATCGAAGGCGACGGCTTCACGCCGGGCTTCTCCGACCGCAACTACGAATACCTCGACCGCTACGCGCCGTACTTCATCGAAAACGGCGGCGACCTGCCCAGCCACCTCGACGAAAAAACCCAAGAAGCCGTCAAGCGCACCGCCGAAGCCGCAGGCCGCGCCCTCGGTATCAGCACCGGCAACATCAAAGGCGACCTCGTGGTCGTCGGCGGCAAGCCCTACGTCATCGAACTCGCCGCGCGCGCGTCGGGCGGATACTTCTGCACGCGCGAAATTCCGCTCAACACCGGCGTCGACTTCATCGGCGCGGTGATCAAAATCGCGCTCGGCGAACAGGTCGACGCCGCCGACCTGATGCCGAAACGCCTAACCCCCATCGTCCAACGCTACGCCTTCCCCGAACCCGGCCGCGTCACACGTATCACCGGCCTCGAAGAAGCACGCCGCACGCCCGGCATCGAAGAACTCATCGTCACCGTCGCCCCCGGGGACGAAATTCAACCGCCGACACACTCCGGCTGCACTGCGGCAATGGTGCTGGCCACCGGCAAAGACGTCGCCGCCGCACGCGCGAACGCAACCGCAGCACTCGCCGCGCTGAAAATCGAAACCGCACGCGCATGAGCAAGCTAAACGTCTTCGCGCTCTTCCACCTCAACATCGCCTTCTCGTCGATCGAGGAAGAACAGCGCCCCGAAGTCATCGCCCGCTGCTACTGGCCGCTCCTAAATCTCCCCGACGCCATCAACGCCCCCATCGCCATCGAAGCGACCGGCTACACGCTGGAAACCATCGCCGCGATCGATCCAAGATGGATCGGCGAACTGCGCCGCCAAATCGGCTTGGGCCGCATCGAATTCATCGGCTCAGGCTATGCGCAACTCATCGGCCCGCTCGTCCCCGCGCAGGTCAACGAAGCGAACCTGGCGATCGGCCACACCGTCTACGAAAGCCTTCTCGGCGTCCGCCCGACCATCGCCCTCGTCAACGAACAAGCCTACGGCGCAGGCCTCGTCCCGCTCTATCTCGCCGCCGGCTATCGCGCGATCCTGATGGATTGGGACAACGTCGCCGCGCACCATCCCGACTGGGACAGCGAAACGAAATTCCACCCGCAGCGCGCACGAGGACCCGACGGTTCGGAGATCGGCCTATTGTGGACGCACACGATGGCGTTCCAAAAACTGCAACGCCTCGCGCACGGCGACATCGAACAACGCGAATACCTGGCCTTCGTCGAAGTCCAACGCGGTCGCGACCCGCGCGTGCTGCCACTCTACAGCAACGACGCCGAAATCTTCGACTTCCGCCCCAAGCGCCTGCACACCGAAGAAGCGATCCGATCCGGCGAATGGCAAAGCATCGCCGAAGCCTGGTCCCGCCTCGCCCACTCCGCCCGTGCGCGCTTCATCAAACCGTCGGACGCACTCGCGCTCACCGACAACGCGGCCGCGAACCAGCTCCTCGACCTGCAGACCGCCGCCTATCCCGTGCCGGTGAAGAAGCAGAAAAAATACAACATCACCCGCTGGGCGGTCTCGGGCCGCGACGACCTCGCCGTCAACGCAAGCTGTCACCGTATCTTGCAGGGCCTCAACGACCGCAACGTCCAAGACCCCAACGCCTGGCGCGAACTCTGCTACCTCTGGTCCAGCGACTTCCGCACCCACATCACCCAAACCCGCTGGCTGCGCTACCGCGAACGCTTGAGCGCCGCCGAAGATGTCTTTGCCGTGCCGCAGCAGCCGCTCCCTGCTCCCTTGGGCGCGCCGGCCGGCCGCACCGAACACAAATGGCTCGAGATCGAAACCCCGTCCCTTTCAGCGGTCCTGAACCGCCGCCGCGGCCTCGCCATCCACGAAATCCGCGCCCGTGGCGACGGCCGCCCGGCCATGCTGGGCTCACTCCTTCACGGCTACTACGAAGACATCGACCTCCAATTCGATTGGTACAGCGGCAACTGCACCTTTGAAGCGCCCGGCGTACCGAAAACCACCGACCTCGATTGGGCAGCCCCCAACGTCTTCGGCGACGAGCAAACCGGCGACGCCATCGTCGAGGCCGAAATCGCAACGCCGCTTGGGCCCATCTTCAAACGCCTGCGCTTTGCCGCCCACACGCCGCGCGTGGACTTCGAGCTGGCGTTCGCATGGGCCGACTGGGGCCGCGGCTCGCTGCGTCTCGGAAATTTCCTGTTGAACCCAGCCGCCTTCGACCACGATCGCCTATCGTTCGCCACGCACAACGGCGGCCGCCGCGCCGAAACCTTCGCCCTTACCGACACGGTCGACCACGGCCGCCCCATCTCGTTCCTCGTCTCGGCTTCGACCGGCGTCGGCATGACCGAAGGCTGGATCGAAATCGGCGACGACAGCCGAGCCGTTCGCGTCGACGTCGACCGCACGACGGCCCAACTCGTCGGCATGGTCCATCACCAACGCACGCGCGAAGGCTTCTTCTGCCGCCTGGCGCTCTCCGCACTCGAACTCGACGAAACGCGCAAGCCCGATGCCGTGACAGGCCCGCGTTGCTTCCGCTACGGCCTGACGCTGCGCTAGCCGCGCGACCCGCGTTAACGTCTCGTTTCCACTATTTTCGGTCGCCCTTAACCAACAGGGCCTTACCTTTTCGCTGAAGTTCCTCCCGCGATCAGGTCCCCGATGTCCGCTGCCGGCCAACCCCACTACGCCACCGACGATGACGAAGCCCTTCCCGGCGCATACGGCCTGCATCAGCAGACCCGCGATTTCCTGCATCCGGCGATCGACCTGAACGACCGCACGGTGCTCGTCACCGGCGGCACCGGCTCATTCGGCAAGCACTTCGCGCGCACAGTGATCGAACGCTATAAGCCGAAGAAGCTCATCATCTTCTCGCGCGACGAGCTCAAGCAATACGAGATGGCGCAGGTCTTCCCGCAAGACCGCTTCCCCTTCATGCGCTACTTCATCGGCGACGTTCGCAACGTCGACCGCCTTGAGATGGCGATGCGCGACGTCGACTACGTCATCCACGCGGCCGCGCTGAAGCAGGTGCCGATCGCCGAATACAATCCCTTCGAATGCATCGCGACCAACGTCATCGGCGCCGAGAACGTGGTGCAAGCCGCGATCCGCCGCAACGTCAAGCGCGTCATCGCCCTCTCGACCGACAAGGCCGCGAACCCGATCAACCTCTACGGCGCCTCCAAACTCGCTGCCGACAAGATCTTCGTCGCCGCCAACAACCTCTCCGGCGCCGACGGCTGCCGCTTCGGCGTCGTCCGTTACGGCAACGTCGTAGGCTCGCGCGGCAGCGTCATGCCGTTCTTTCAAAAGCTGATCGCCGAGAACGCCGACTCGTTGCCCATCACCGATCCGCGCATGACCCGCTTCTGGATCACGCTGACCCAAGGCGTGAACCTCGTCCTGTCGTCGATGGAACTGGTGCACGGCGGCGAAATCTTCGTGCCGAAAATCCCGTCGATGAGCACCGCCGATCTCGCGCGCTCGATGGCGCCGCAAATGCCGCACAAAGTCATCGGCATCCGTCCGGGCGAGAAACTGCATGAAATCATGATCTCCGCCGACGACGCACGCCAGACGCTGGAACTCATCGACCGCTACGTGATCCTGCCCAGCTACTTCGCCGGTCCCCGCAACGCCTACATCGAACGTGGCGCCAAACCCGTGCGCGAAGGCTTCGCTTACTCAAGCGACGCGAACCCGGAACGCCTCGACGCCCGCGTGCTGCAAAACATGTTGGCCGACGCTTTCGCATGAGCTTCCTGCCCTACGGCCGCCAAGTCATCGAAGATGACGACATCGCAGCCGTCGTGCAGGCCCTGCGCAGCGACTACCTAACCACCGGCCCGCGCGTCGCCGAATTCGAACAGGCGCTCGCGACCGCGACAAACGCCAAGCACGCGATCGCATGCTCCAACGGCACAGCCGCGCTCCATCTCGCGGCGCGCGCTCTCAATCTCGGACCCGGCACGACGACCATCGTCCCCGCCGTCACATTCTTAGCCACCGCGAACGCAATCCGCCTGAACGGCGGCGACGTCGTTTTCGCCGACGTCGACCCCGACACAGGCCTGATGCGCGCATCGGACCTCGAAGAAGCACTGTCGCGCTGCGAAACCGGCGCAAGCGCCGTCTTCAACGTCCACCTCGCCGGCCAATGCGGTGATGTCGTAGGCATCCACGCCCTCGCCCGCGATCACGGCATGCGCATCGTCGACGACGCCTGCCACGCCATCGGCACAAGTTACGGACGCGGCAACCGCATCGGCGACAACGCCTACGCAGATATGAGCTGCTTCTCGTTCCATCCGGTCAAGACGATCGCGCTGGGCGAAGGCGGCGCAATCACCACCAATGACAGCGCCCTCGCCGGCATCATCGCCCGCGACCGCACGCACGGCATGACGCGCGACCCGAACGACTTCGTCCAGAGTGCGGAAGCGTTAGACCCGCGCGACGAGGCAAATCCCTGGTACTACGAAATGGAAGCGCCGGGGCTGAACTACCGCATCCCCGACATTCTCTGCGCGCTGGGCACCAGTCAGCTGAAGAAGCTGGACCGCTTCGCCACGCGCCGGCGCGAGCTCGTCGCTATGTACGACGCCGCGCTCGCCAACCTCAACACGCACGTCAAATTGCTGGCGCGCACGCCGGGTGTCACCCCGGCGTGGCACCTCTACATCGCCCTGATTGATTTTGCGGCGCTCGGCGTCGACCGCGCCGCGGTGATGCAACGCCTGACCGCGCAAGGCATCGGCACGCAGGTCCACTACCTGCCCGTCTATCGCCAACCTTACTATCGCGAATTCGATCCCGCGCTAAAGCTGCGGGGGGCCGACGAATACTACCGTCGCACACTCAGCCTGCCGTTGTTCCCGGCGATGACTGACGAAGATCCTGCGCGCGTTGTACGCGCACTCGGTCAGGCGCTGGGGCTCTAAGCCCGCTCGTCGATCTCGTGCGCGATCTCTTCGCGCCGCCTGTCTTCCACCTGACGCAGATACTCGGAACGGCGAAGCATTTCCTCGGCCGGATACTGCCACAAGGTATCGCCGGTCTCGACATCGACCGAACGGTACACGAATGCCCGCGTGTTCTTATCGCGTGAGATCATCATGTGACGCTCGGCCTCGGCCGATGCTTTCCGCTGGCTCTCGCGATAGTCGTCCGTAGCGCGATTATCGGCCTGCGATCTACGCGGCGGCTCGACCGGAGGTTCCGGCCGGATCGGCGTTATGCGAGGCACGGCCACCGCTGACGGTGGTGAGACTTGAATTGGATCGCTCATAGTCGACCCTCCTTATGTACAGCCCCTAAGTCCCTCTTCTTATTGTTCTTCACGGTTTCATCAGGGAACCGATGCGTGCTTCAACGAGATACGGGGCCGGCTTAACGCGCCGGCCCCGCTCCCACTTACTTACCGGCGATTACCGGAACAGCGACAGCAGAACCGTCGGCGCTTGGTTGGCGATCGACAGCGCCGAGATGCCCAGCTGCTGCTTCGTCTGCAGCGACTGGAGACGGGCGCTTTCCGTTGCCACGTCGGCGTCGACGAGGTTACCGATGCCGTTCTGGAGTTCGTCCGACAACTTCGCAACGAAGTCCTTGTGGATGCTGAGCTTCTTCGAGTCGGTACCGAGCTGCGCCAACGCCAGGTTCAAGTTGTTGAGCGAAGTCTCGATGGTGGCGACCATCGTCGAAGCCGCAGCCTGCGTCGACACGTTGCCGGCCGCCGCCACGGTTACGAGCGAGCCGCCGAGCGACAGGTTGCGCGCCGTCGCCGTGATGGCCGACGTACCGTCGGTGTTGGCGAGAGCGGTGATGTTCGTCGAGCCTGTGACCAGCGTCGAACCGTCGAACGTAGCGTTCGACAGTGTCTTCGTGATCTGGTCACGAAGAGCGGTGAATTCCGCATTGTAGGCGGCGCGAGCGTTGGCGTCGATCGCGGTGTCTTTCGCCGCGAGCGCTTTTTCCTTCATTTCCTTCAGCAGGTCCGAAACCGCCGTGCCGGCCGCAACGCCCGTGTCGACGACGCTGATGGCGCGGTTCAAGCTGTTCGTAACGGAGTTGAAGTTCTGAACGTCAGAACGCATGCCCTGCGCAATCGCGAAGATGGCGCCGTTGTCCTTCGGACCAGCGACCTTCAAGCCGGTGTTGATGCGCTGCTGCGTGATTTCGAGTTGCTTGGTGGTGGCGTTCAGGTTTTGCAGCGCGACCATCGCGCCGTAGTTGGTGTTCACCGAAATAGACATGGGAAACTTCTCTCCGTTCTGGTCGTGGGTGGCGTTTTGCCCGCGGAGCGTTTTGCCCCGCACGCCCTTGGTCGCAATGCGCGTACCTGAAAAAGGCGCGAATTTTCTTCGCACTTCCTCAACCATTCGGATCAAGCGCGGACGCCGTTTGAGATCGCCGGTAATTCGATGCTCACCATGCGCCAGCACGGTCGTTGCGCGGCGCGCGGCAAAAACTGCCCGGCAAAATTTACCGCACGCGGCAGTTCCTGCCGGACGAGAACGAAAAAAGGCGGCGCCCGAAGACGCCGCCGAAGTCACGCTAGAAAGGAGCCAGTCTTATGTGCGGGCCGCGATGACGCGCGCCCCGCGGGTAGGCCTTAACTGCGGAACAAGTTCAAGATCACCTGCGGCGCCTGGTTGGCGATCGACAAGGCCTGGATGCCCAGCTGCTGCTTCGTCTGCAGCGACTGCAGGCGGGCGCTTTCCCTCGCGAGATCCGCGTCGACCAGATTGCCGATGCCGTGCTCGAGCTCGTCGGAAAGCTTGGCGATGAAGTTCTTGTGCAGCGTCACCTTCTTGGAGTCCGTGCCAAGCTGGGACAGTGCGAGGTTCAGCGCGTTGAGCGAGGCCTCGATGGTCGTGATCATCGTCGAAGCGCGCGCCGCCGTCGAAATGGTCGACGTCGAAGCGACGGTCACGATGGACCCGCCCAAGGACAAGTTGCGCGAGGCGACCGTGATGAACGAGTTGCCGTCGGCATTGGCCAGCGCCTGGATGTTCGTAACCGAACCGTTCAGGATGTTGCTGCCGTCGAAAGCCGCGTTCGAGACCGTTTTGGTGATCTGATCGCGCAGCGCCGTGAAGTCGGCGTTATAGGCTGCACGCGCGTTGGCGTCGATCGAAGGGTCTTTCGCCGCGAGGGCCTTCTCCTTCATCTCCTTCAAAAGTTCGGAGATGCCGGTGCCGGCCGCGACCGCCGTGTCGGCGACCGACAGCGTGCGGTTCAAGCTCTGGGTCACGGCGTTCAGCGCCATGACGTCCATGCGCATGTTCTGGGCGATGGCCCAGACGGCGCCGTTGTCTTTCGGTCCCGCGATCTTGAGACCCGTGTTGACGCGGTTCTGAACCCCTTCAAGGTCCGAATTCGTCTGGTTCAAGTTCTGGAGCGCAATCATCGCTCCGTAGTTGGTGTTCACGCTGATCATGGCAGTGGGCTCCTTCCATTCTGGACTGCATTGGGCGAACGTTCTTTGATGGCGTTCGTCCTCGGTTTGGTTACCGCAACCCTCGTGCCAACCCGAAAATGCAAGGAAATCAGCCAAAAATAAGGCCCGCACGATGGCGGGCCAGGTAAGTCTTGCAAGTTTTGCCGGGCATTGTTCGCTGCCGGTCAATTCTTTCCGCGTAACCCTTTTAGGTCGACGCACGCTGCGATAGTCCAGCCATGATCGACTTGTTGACGTCGATTAGCGGCTCAAGCGAAGCGCCGGTGCTGGCGATGTCGCTGGAGAAGCGCGACACCCACAAAGAAAGAGAGATGATCTGCGCGCGCAACGCGTCGGGCAGTTGATTGCCCTTCGACGAACAATCGACCGCCAGCGCACTCCACAGCCGCCGGTTCCAATCCAACGCGTCGACGAGCTGCGCGATGTTCGCGCGCCCGACCTTGTTCGCTTCGATCAATGCTTGGGTAACCTGCGCGAACAACCGGTACTCGGTGTCGCGCGGGTTTTCAGCGGACCGCTGCGCCTTCTGATACGCTTGCAGGGACATAAGACAGCCTCAGACCTTCGAACTCGAAAAGTTGGCGGCACTTGATCAGCGCCTTGTAGTAGTGGCCCTGCAGCACGTCGCGCGAGATGGCGACACAGGTGGCAAGAGCGTCGCGATCGGTGACGGCGTTCATGAACTCGCTCATGCGCGTCACGAATTCCTCGTAGTACTTTTCCGACTGCTCCGGATCGAGATAGAGCATCATGATCGGGAAATAGATGCGTTTGGCCGGCGTATTCGCTTCGTCGGCCTGCATGATGTCGCGATCGCGCAGGATCGATGCCTTGTTTTCGATGACAAGGCTCACACGCCGGTCGCCGTTGGTCAGCACCGCGCCGTTCAAAACGAATTTTTCACCGGGCTTAAGGGAAAGTTTCAGCGGCATCTCATGTCTCGCACCCGTCAAAGGCGCGCCCCTCTTCTAGGGTTTGGGCTCGACCCGCACGATAGGCCCGTACGGTTAATGAAGGGCTTCGCTCAAAGAAGAATTTGTGTGAACAAAATCCTACACGCCTGCGTTCAGCCTTTGTCAGCCTTAGCATCGCATTAAGCGTGCGGAACTATAGTCCGTGGACAGATCATCAGTCTAAGGATCAACGCGCATGGCCGCGAGCGCGCATGGCAAGAACGACCCGACCGCCAACAAGGCGTCCGCCCTTGCGGCCCTCATCGCCGAGAACGCGTCTCAGCCCTCAGGTCCCCGCCGCGAGTCGTTGAACGCGCTGCGCAAGGCCGTCGGCCACTACAAGAAGGGCGAATGGGCCCCGGCCGCGATCGCCGCCGCCGAAGCGGCCGATGCCGACGCGAAATCCTCCTCGGCCTTCCATCTACTGGCGCTCGCGCTCGACAATCTCGGCCAACGCCACAAGGCCTTCGAGATGTACGAGCGCGCGCTCGCCCTCGACCCGCACGACCCCGATCTCTATCTGAACATCGGCACCGCGGCCTGGAGCCTGAAGATGTACGACGGCGCGGAGAATGCCTTCCGCGCCTATATCGAGCTGCGCCCCGATTGCTCGAAGGGCTACAACAACCTGGCCGGTTGTCTGCGCGACAAAGGTCAGCTCGACGACGCGATCGCGCTCTGCCGCGACACGCTGATGCGCTTGCCCCAAGCGGCCGACCTCTGGAACACGCTCGGCACGATCATGGGAGAGGTTTGCGAGTTCGACAACGCGGCGACGTTCTACAAGGAGGCGCTGCGCCTAGATCCCAAGATGGCGCGCGCATACCACAACCTGGCTTATGCGCTGAATCACGTTGGGCCGCTGGAAGAGGCGATCGCCAACTACACGCGCGCACTGGAGCTATGCGGCAACGAGAATGACCGCGCGGAAATTATCCACGCGCGCGGCTTTTCCTTCCTGGCCCAAGGCCGCCTTGCCGAGGGCTGGGCCGAGTACGAGGCGCGTCACCTGCCTCACTTCAGTCAATCGAACCATTTCGCTGTTGCCGCGCCCCGCTGGGACGGCGAAGATCTGAACGGACGCAAGCTCCTCGTGGTCGGAGAGCAAGGCCTCGGCGACGAGATCATGTTCGCCGGCCTCATCCCGGATTTGATCGAACGCGTGGGACCGCAAGGCAAGGTGATGATCGCCTGCGACCACCGCCTCGTTCCGCTGTTTCAGCGCTCCTTCCGCGAAACGCACGTTGGGCTCTCGATGCACACGCATCACAACGCCAAGCCCGTGCGCGTCGTGCACTGGGCGCAGGGCGACATGAAGCCCGACTTTTACACGCCGATGGGCTCGCCGCTCGGGATGTTGCGCAAGACCGTCGAAGACTTCCCGCGCACAGCCTTCTTGAAGCCTGATCCGGATCGCGTGCGCTTCTGGCGCGATCGGCTCGAAGCCTTGGGTCCGGGCCCCTATGTCGGCATTTGCTGGCGCTCGATGCTGCAAACGACGCAGCGCAAGAAATTTTTCAGCGCTCTGGAGCAGTGGCGGCCCGTCCTCGAAAAGACCAGCGTCAAGTTTATCAACATCCAATACGGCGACGCGAAAGCGGAGATCGACAGCGTACGTGAGAAATTCGGCGTCGCGATCCATGACTTCGACGACCTCGATCTAAAGATGAATCTCGACGACAACGCAGCGCTCTGCGCCGCACTGGATCTTGCCGTCTCTGCACCAACGGCGGCAGGCGCAATCGCCGCGGGAACGGGGACCGAAACCTGGTTCCTGCTGGCCGCGCCCCAAGGCTGGACGCAGCTCGGCACAGACCATTATCCCTGGTACGCAAACACGCGAGTCCTTGCGCCGGAGAAATTCGGCGACTGGCCTTCGGTGCTGAAGAGACTTGGGAAAGAGATCGAGAGCTACGCCGAACGCGCTTAGCTCGACCAGAGAACCGATGATGACCTTGACCGAACCGTGCCCGATTTGCAGCGCCCGAGCGTCGCGCGAAGTTCAGCGCCAACACCTTGAGCTCGCAGGCCTAGGCCGTGTCGATATAGGTTTCGGCAATTGCGAAGCCTGCGGGCATATCTATCAAGTGCGCCAAGCCCCGGACCACATTCTGGGTCGCTACTACTCGGCGTTCTCCAACTACACCTGCTTTGACGTCGAAGCCGCACGAAACGCGCCGCCGTCGCCGTTGACCCGCAGATTGCTGGCGCTGGCCGAAACGCAGGGGCCGAAGAAAGGCACCGCCTACGAAGTTGGTTGCGCGACCGGCCGGCATCTCGCGCACTTCGCCAAAGCCGGGTGGAAGGTCGGCGGATGCGATCCGTCGCCAAAAGCCTGCGAGCAAGCGCGCGAGATCTACGGCATCGACGTCGATTGCGGTATGGAGAGCGATGCACTTCCGAAGCGATCGGGCCTCGACATGGTCGTCTTTTCGGGTGTGCTCGAGCACTTGAAGGACCCGCGTGGCGCCCTGGTACGCGCACACGACGCCCTCGCCGACGATGGACTCGTTCTGCTGGAAGTGCCGTGCGCGACCGCGCCGCATCTCTTGCCGCCCGGATGGTTCACGTTCGAGCATCTGCAATATTTCTCCGAGGCAAGCCTTGTTCGCATGCTGAACGAGGCGGGCTTCGCGCCGCTTGAGCTGCGCATCGCGCTCGATGTGTTCATCTACCCGGCCATTGCCGTGATCGCGCGCAAGACGAAGACGCGCATCGACACCGACGACCGTGGACTTGGCGTCGCGCAGTCGCGCCATTTCCTCGAGCAAGTCATCGCCCGCGACGACAATCTCTGGCGCACCAGCGCCAAACGCCTGCGGCATCTCGACGGCCCCGTCTTTGTTTGGGGCGCCGGGGTCCACACGGCTCAACTCTTCGACCGCACGCCGCTCCTCCAGCAAGCCACTGTCAAGGCGATCGTCGATCGCGACAGTCAGAAACACGGCCTTGAGCAGGCCGACCGACCGATCATCGCGCCGGAGGCCTTCTTCGCGGAAAGCAAAGGCGAACCCGTCGTCATCTCGTCTTTTGCGGCCGAGGCGGAAATCGCCGCCGCGCTAGCCAAGGCCGGCGTTGCGCAAGACCGGATCGTCCGCCTCTACACCTAAGGCGTTAGCCCAGGATTAACCACGGGCTACTAGCCTTCCATCTGAACAATCAGGGCAGAGGTCCATGATGGCGAACTGCCTTTTGTGCGCAAGGGTCGACCTAGAGAAGGTTCAAGACCAAGTCTTGGATATTGCAGGCGTCGGACGCTGCGAACTCAGCTTCGTCGTTTGCCGACGCTGCGGCCTTCTTCATCAGAACCCGCTCGTCGCGCCCGAGCTTCTGACGAAGCATTACGAGCTGTTCTCGAACTACACGATTGCAGATCCAAAAGCCGCACGGCAGGCGCCGCCTTCGTCGCAAACGATGCGGCTGATGGCATTGCAGCGCGATGCGTTCCCCGGTGCACGGTCGGTCTATGAAATCGGCGCCGCAGCAGGCACGGCGCTCAACGCATTCAAGCGCCAGGGCTTTGCCGTCGGCGGCTGCGATCCGTCGCACACCGCCACGACCCAGGCCATGGAAATCTTCGGCATCAAGGTCGATCGTACGGATGCGGAGCAAGCGGCGCCCCACGTCGGTCAGTTCGACATCGTGCTGATGTCGCACGTGCTTGAGCACTTTCGCGACCCGCTCGCTACGCTGAAACAGCTGCGCGCGCACATGCGCACCGGCGCGGGCCTCATCCTCGAAGTGCCGTGCGCAACGGCTGCCGAGCTACTGCCGCCAGGCTGGTTCGCCTTCGAACACATCACCTATTTCTCACCTGCAACGCTCACCGCAATGTTGCAGGCCGCCGGATTCGAGCCGCTCGAACTCCGCGTCAATCTTGGCGCGCCTATCGCGCCGGTCCTCGCCGTTGCCGCCCGGGCGGCGCAAACGCATTCGCTGCCCTCAGACACGCCAGCAGACGCTCTGGCGTTCGCGCATCGTGTGGCTGAGCGCGACGCCATGCTTTGGCGGCAGACGGGGCAACGCTTGGCGACTGTCACCGGTGATGTCGTCATATGGGGCGCAGGCGTCCACACCGCCCAGCTTCTCTTCCAAACGCACCTAACGCAAAAGGCGCACGTGACCCTGATCGTGGATCGCGATCGCCAGAAATGGGGACACAAACTGGGCCCCTACCCGATCGCCGCGCCAACCGAGCTCAAGCCGGGACCAACCGGCCCAACGGTCGTGGTTTCGTCGTACGCGTTCGAAAGCCAAATCCGCGATACGCTCTTGAGTATGGGCGTCGGCGCCAACCGTATCATCACGCTCTACGAAGACCGCCGCGCCGCGCGCGAGGCCGCGTAGAGATCAGTTTCGGAGAATCGCAATGACACTTCCTGCATCGCCGTTGAAGACATCTCGTTCGCTCTCGAACATGCTCGCGTTTCAGCGGTATGTCGTCGTCGGCGCCAACAGCGGCGGCGATCAAGTGAAGGACTTTCTCGAAGAACACGGAAAAAGCGTCGCCGCCTTCACCGACTTGAACGCCGACCTTTGCGGGGTCAAACGCGCAGGCGTCGACGTCATGGCGCCCACGTCCCTCGACCGTTTCGTCGACGCCGATACAGCCTTCGTGATCGGCACCATCCGCCAACGCGATGCCGCTGAGCTGTTGGTCGACGCCGTAGGCGCATCGCCGGAACGCATCTTTCCCTTCGTGAATCCGATGTTCGCGCCGCATTACGACGCGGCGATCTGGGACCAGCTCGCACCGCGCCTCGCGGTCGTACGTTCGCGTTTGTCGGACGCAAACTCGCGCGCCTATTTCGACGGCGTGACCGCGTTCTATCGCACGCTGGATGCAAGGCATCTCGTGCCAAGTCACGAACGCATCGGCCAGTATGGCTACAAGGCCGCCGGCGCCAACCCGCGCCCCGGCGACACGATCGTCGACTGCGGCGCCTTCACCGGCGACACCATCGAGGAATACCTCGTCGCAGCCGGCGGCAACTGCCGCATCTTTGCGCTTGAAGCATTCCTTCCGAACTTGAGGCACTTGGTCGCCCGTATAGCCGAGCGCAATCTCAAATCGGTGGTGACGCCTCTCCACGTCGCCGTGGCTGGACAACAAGGCGCCATGATCATTGCGGGCGACGACACGAACCCGGATGCAACAGCGACGACGGTGCTCAAAAACGAAGGCTATCGCGATCTCGTCCTCACAGAGACGCTGGACAACATCTTCCTCAAACATATGCCGACCCGGATCGACTACCTGAAAGTGGACGTCGAGGGCGCCGATGTCGACGCACTCAAAGGCGCGTCGCGCATCTTGCGTGAACACCGGCCTGTCGCCGCAGTCGCGGCCTACCACAAGCCGGAACACGTCGCCGAAATTCCCGAACTTCTTGCGGAAGCACTGTCGCCCTGCCGGATCTACGCCGCGCACGACCCCAAGTGGAACTTCCACATCCACTACATCGCCGTTCCGGAAGAACGCGCGGTATCGTCGTCGCACTGAAGGCGAGGGGATAGATCTACGACTGACCGCCCGTAACGCTGGCCATCGTGTCACGGCAACGTGAACCAGCCGCCTTGCCGTATGTTCTCCTTTAGCTGAAGCTTCGGCACCCTTTGCCATGCGTAAGGAGGACTACGCCGATGCGCGATCTACGTCTCGACCGTCGCACCTTCCTGGCCGCCTCGGCTGCCGCTGCCGTTGCACCAGCAGTGAAGGCTCAGCCGTCGATCCTCACGCGCGCAATTCCGAAATCGAACCAGGCAATACCTCTCGTTGGCTTGGGCAGCTGGATCACCTTCAACGTCGGCAACGACCCCACCGGTCGTGCAGCGTCCACGGCAGTCATGCGCGCGTTCTTCGCAGCAGGCGGACGCCTGATCGACTCCTCGCCCATGTACGGCTCATCGCAAGAGGTCATAGGTGAGGGCATCAGGAAGGCCGGCAACGCCCAACGCCTCTTCGCCGCGACAAAGGTCTGGATCTCCGGCGGCTCGAACGGCCCCACGCAGATCGAAGAATCGCGCCGCTTGTGGACTATCCCGAAATTCGACCTGCTTCAGGTGCACAACCTGCTGTCGTGGGAAGAACATTTGCCGACGCTCTTCGCAATGAAGGCGGCCGGCAAACTGCGTTATGTCGGCGTCACCACATCGCACGGCCGCCGCCACGACGACCTCGAACGCATCATGCGCACGCAGCCCATCGACTTCATCCAAGTCACCTACAACGTGGCAAGCCGTGACGTCGAAGCGCGCGTCCTGCCGCTCGCCGCCGAGCGCCGCATCGCCGTCATCATCAACCGCCCCTTCGAAGGCGGCGACCTCATCGCCGAGACAAAAGGCAAGCCCCTACCCGCTTGGGCCGGCGAAATCGGCTGCAAAAGCTGGGCGCAGATCATGCTGAAATTCATCATCTCGCATCCCGCCGTCACCTGCCCGATTCCCGCCACCACGCGCGTCGATCACGTGCAAGAAAACCTCGCGGCGGCATCCGGCATACTCCCCGACAAAGCGATGCGCGCCCGCATCCTTGCCGCGGTGGGCACGGCCTGATGTCGGAGTGGTGGACATATTCGCTCTCCGACTTCCTGCTTTTCTCTCCGCGCACCTACCACCGCCTCTTCGAACTCTACAACGAAGCTGTCTGGCCCGCGCACGTCGCGGCGGTTGCACTCGCCATCGCGATCGCCATATCACTGCGCCGCAACGACGGTCGCACCGTAGCAGCCATCCTGGCCGCCACATGGCTATGGATCGCATGGGCGTATCACCTCGACCGCTACGCCACGATCAACTGGACCGCCGTCTATTTCGCAGCCGCCTTCGCGTTTCAATCGTTGCTGCTGCTGTGGACCGGCGTCGTCCGCAATGCGCTCGACCTCTCAAGCCGACTCCGGATAGGCCTCGCTCTCGTCGCCTTTGCGCTCGTCATCCAACCAACGATCGCGCTGCTTCTCGGCCGCCCGTGGACTCAATCGGAAATCTTCGGTCTAGCCCCCGACCCCACGGCAATTGCCACACTCGGCATCTTGGTGATGGCCAGGCGGCCGCATTGGCACCTACTGACAATCCCGATCCTCTGGTGCATCTTCACCGGCCTCACGCTCTGGACGATGGAAGAGCCGGACGCATTGGTGTCGCCCATCGCCGCAACTCTGGCGCTCGCGGTCGCGGCATGGAAAACTCTCGCGCCGCTAAGAGAGCCGCGCGATGAAAATCACTGACGTTGAAAAATTCCTGCTGTCACTGCCGCACGCGACGGTCACCGTCCAATGGGGTAACGACCGCGTCTTCAAGATCGCAGGCAAGATGTTCGCCGTCATCGGCATGGACGAGGCCAAAGCACCGGCCGGCATGTCGTTCAAAGCGTCGGAGGAAAGCTTCCGCATCCTCACCGAACTCCCAGGCATCATCCCCGCGCCATACCTGGCGCGCGCCCATTGGGTCAAACTCGACAAGGCGACCCGCCTGCCGGCAAAGGATTTGAGGGCCTACCTAACGCGCGCCCACAACATCGTCGCGTCAGGTCTGACAAAGAAGCTGCAGAAGGAACTGGGACTGCTGCGCTAACTTACCAAGGCCGCACTCGGTCTTCCGGCCTCAAATAAAGCTTCTCGCCCGGCTTCACGTCGAACGCCGCGTACCAAGCGTCAATGTTGCGCACCGCGCCGTTCACCCGCGCCATCGCCGGCGAATGCACATCGCTGACCAAGAGATCGCGCAACCGTTCCTCGCGATACTTCACCCGCCATGATTGCGCGTAGGAAAGGAAAAACCGCTGATCGCCGGTCAATCCATCGATCACCGGCGCAGGCTTACCGCCCAGCGCGATCTTGTAAGCGTCATACGCGATCAGAAGACCGGCAAGATCGGCGATATTCTCGCCTAGCGTCTGCTGCCCGTTGATCTTGAGCCCCTTGATCGGCTCATAGGTATTGTACTGCCCGACCAGCTTCTGCGCTTCGGCCGTGTAGCGCGCAGCGTCTTCCTTCGTCCACCAATCGCGCAGCACGCCCTTCGCGTCCGACTTACGGCCCTGGTCGTCGAAACCATGGCTCATCTCATGCCCTATCGTCGCACCGATCTCGCCGTAGTTCGACGCGATGTCGGCCGCAGGATCATAGTAAGGCGCCTGGAGAATGCCGGCCGGGAACACGATCTCGTTCCGCTGCGGCCAGTAATAGGCGTTGTTCTCCTGCGGCACCATCAGCCACTCATGCGTGTCGATCGGCTTGCCGAGCTTATTCAGCATGTCCGTCCACTGCCACGCCGTGGAGCGCACGACGTTGCCGACCAAATCGCCGCGATCGATCTTGAGCGACGCATAGTCCTTCCACTTGTCCGGATATCCGATCTTCGCCCCGAACGCATTGAGCTTGGCGTGCGCCTCTTTCTTCGTCGAAGCGCTCATCCAAGACGCCTTGTCGATCAAATTGCCGAGCGACGTGCGGAAGTGCTTGATCATTGTCTCGACGTCCGCCTTCGCCGACGCCGGGAAATACTTCGCGACATAAAGCTGGCCCAACGGCTCGCCCAGGTAGTTGGACAGCATGTCCATCCCGCGCCGCCACCGTTCCTGCTGCTTGGGCTGTCCACGCACGATCGTGCCGTAGAAAGCAAAGCGTTCGGCGTCGAACGCCTTCGGCAAATACTGCGCGTACCCCGTCAGCAGGTGATAGCGCATATACGCCTTCCACTGATGAAGCGGTACGGAGTCGATGAGCTTCGACACCGCAATCAGCGTATCCGGCTGCCCGACCAGAAACTCGGTCTGCTTCTCAACCCCGGCAGCTTCGAGGATCAAATTCCAATTATACCCGACCCCGAGCCCGTCGAACTTCGCTTTCGGCCACAAATTGTAGGTCAACTCGTCGTCACGCGCCTTCTCAAGCGGCCAATGCGCCTTCGCGATCTCCGTCTCGATCGCCAGCACCCAATCCGCCTGCTCGCCCGCGTTCTTCACGCCGCCGAGCTTCAGCATCCGCTCGACATGCGCGCGCAACTCGCCGCGCAACTTTTTGAACTCCGCCGTATCCTTCAAATAATAGTCGCGATCCGCAAAACTCAAACCCGTCTGATAGAAGCGGAAGATGTAGCGCGTCGGCTTCTTCGCATCGATGTCGACATAGCCCGCGATCGGCGTATCGAGATTGTTGCGCATGGCAAGGCCGAAGCGCATCGCCATCTCGGCCTTCGTGTTCATGTTTTCGATCGCGTCGAGCTCCGCCTTGATCGGCGACAAACCCTTCGCCTCGATCCCGGCTTCATCCATGTAGCTGGCATAGAGATCACCGATCTTCTGCTGCACGCTTCCGGCCGCCGCCTTCGTCTTCGCTGCGTCTTCGACCAGCCCGCGCAACCGCGGCTTCAACGTGTTGTCGATCGTGAGGTCGATGCCGGTGAACGTGCGGTCCGCGGGGATGGGCTCACTCTTCACCCACGTGCCATTCACGTAAAGAAAGAAGTCGTCCCCCGGCTTCACCGTCTTATCGATCGCCGCAACGTCCTGCCCCCACGTCCCGTATTCCGGCTTCTTCGTATCCGCGGCCAGCGCCGATGTCCCGAATGAGGCAACAAGTGCAACGGCCGTCAGTGTCGTCCTAAGCATGATTTTCCCGTGCGAAAAGCGCGTCCCAACCGGCGCGCAGTATCGCGGGGCCGCCGCCGGAAGCAACAGCGCCAGACCCTCACGTTTGGGTGACAAAGGTGGTCGTCTTGCGTGGGGGCCGCCGACCCCCTAGTTTCGCGGGACCGCTATTTCACAACCTGCCAGGGAATCCCATGAAGAAGTTCGAAGGCACCAGCAACTACGTCGCGACCGAAGACCTGCGCATCGCCGTCAACGCCGCGATCACGCTGGAACGCCCGCTGCTGATCAAAGGCGAACCCGGCACCGGCAAAACGGTCCTCGCCTTCGAGGTCGCAAAGGCCATCGGCGTGCCCATCATCCAGTGGCACATCAAGTCGACGACGAAAGCCCAGCAAGGCCTCTACGAATACGACGCCGTCAGCCGCCTGCGCGACAGCCAACTCGGCGACGAGCGCGTCAAGGACATCAAGAACTACATTTCGAAGGGCAAGCTCTGGGAAGCCTTCACCAACAACGAACGCCCCGTCCTTCTGATCGACGAGATCGACAAGGCCGACATCGAATTCCCAAACGATCTTCTGCTCGAACTCGATCGCATGGAATTCTTCGTCTACGAAACCGGCGAGACGATCAAAGCCAAACAGCGCCCGATCGTCATGATCACCTCGAACAACGAAAAGGAACTGCCGGACGCCTTCCTGCGCCGCTGCTTCTTCCACTACATCAAATTCCCCGACCGGGACACGATGAACAAAATCATCGACGTCCATTACCCGAAGATCATGGACAAGCTGGTCGGCGAAGCCCTGAACATCTTCTACCAAATCCGCGACGTCCCCGGCCTGAAGAAGAAACCGTCGACCTCAGAACTGCTCGACTGGCTGAAGCTCCTCATGGCCGACGACATTAGCGCCGAAACCCTGCGCGAACGCGACCCGTCCAAACTCATCCCGCCCCTGCACGGCGCACTGCTCAAGAACGAGCAAGACGTTCACCTCTTCGAACGTTTGGCGTTCTTGGCGCGTAGAGAAAGAAACTGATCATGGCAAAGCCGCAGCTTGGTGCGTTCGTGGCCATCTCCACACTTGCCCTTGCTGCAGCAGCGGCCGCGGACACGCTGCCGGCCGATTGGTCGGCCCGCGCGGACGGCGCGTTGACGCATGGACCGAGCGGTGTCGTTTGCCCGACTGAGGTCGCCGGCTTCAAAAGAACCGGCATCGACAGCAAAGGGGCGCCCGACTCGGCGTCTGCGCCTATGCCGGTGAGCAGGATCGCGAAGGCCTAATCCGCGTGCGCCAATATGTGCCGGGACTCGGCGACACACCGCTCGCCGTCCAAAACGACAAGATGCTGATGGAGCCGCAGTCGGGCCGGAAAATCGTGGCTGGCCAACGCGTCGGACCCGGGCCCGACAAGAACGGTGCGCCGACGCAGCAATTCGTACTCACGATCGCGCGCAAAGGTCTCCTGGTCGACTGCATCACCCGCCAACTCAAAAGCGACCAAGGCAAGGACGCGATGGACTTCGCGTTCGCCTGCAGCGAACTGCAGCCGGAATGATGTCGCCGCGACGCTCGGGATGACCGCGCACAATCGCGTTGCGAGCAGAAAACCCAATCTCGAACAACCGCGAATTGTTCTCCTACATTACGAACGCGCGAAAGCCACCGTTGCGATGGTGTCGACGCATCTGGCCAGTTAAACTGGCCGGGTGCCGGCGCATGTATCTGGCGAGGAGGAATTGCACTTGAAATACGCTCTAACCGCAGCCGTGGCCTTGGGCCTTTTGGCAACATCCGCATGGGCGAAAACGCCTGGCGAAGAAGCGCAAGCGATCGTCGCCGCCGAGCCTAAGGCCAAAGGCGTCTGGGTTGCCGGCGACAACGGCATTCTCCTGCATACGAAGAGCGGCCTTAAGTGCCCAGCTGGCGACACGGACTACGGCAACTTCAACCAGGTACTGCGCCTGACGGCCGTCTCCGTCGACGACACCGCCGGCAACCGCGCGACGTGCCGTTTTGATGTCCTCTCGAAGGGCAATCCGTCCGTGCCGCCGATGAAGCTCACCATCACCACCGAGCAAAAGGCGGCAGGGAACGGCGAACCGCTCGATCGCGCGCGTACGGCGTTCCTGTCGGTCAACCCCGGCTGGAAACCGGATACGAAAGCCAACGCCTTTCATCAACGCGAATTCAGCGGCAAGTACGAGCTGAAGACGAAGGTCGGCATTTTCACCGCCCGCGTCTTCTCGTTCCGCAACGACGCGCCACCCCAGCCCATGCTCGCGCACGTGGCCGCCGGCGACATCCGTGACTGGATCCTGATGTTCACGATCGCGGGCTCGGAGAGCCAAACGGAGATCACCACCGCCGACAGCGCCCTCTTCCTATCGCTCTGGACCGACATCGGCGGCGACGTGCTGGACGCGTCGGTCGCCCGTTAGGTGCGCACAAACACCCCAAGCCATGCTGACTTCGGCACACCGGAGTCAGCATGAGTTCGTTCGCAGGCATCCTTTTGATAGCCGCACAAGCGGCCGCACCGGCGCTGGTGCATGAGCGTACGTTCGAACCGCTCACCGTCGTTGACCCCGTCCCCACGTCAAAAAGTATCTGGCACGTCAATGCCGCCGGCGACGCAGTCCACGCGCAGTCGACACTCGTATGCCCCGCCCGCGCCGGCCAATTCAAAGGCGGCCATGCCACCGTCCATGATGGCTTCGGCTTGGATGTCAGTTGCAGCTTCGACCTCCCCCATGCAGCACGCATCACGATCTTCCTGACCAAACGCACGGGCCAGTCGTTGCAGGACGACTTCAACGCCACCCGCGCCGCGATCGCTGCGCATCGACCGAACCAGGATCTGAGCGAGATTCAGACGGACGACCTCGTCGGCCCACCGAACTTTTTGAGTACGTCATACGCCCTCGACGACGGCAACGCCGCGATGGGCGTTTGGATGGCCGACCTCTCCGGCTGGACGCTCAAGTATCGCGCCTTTTATGTCGAGAGCGCACACGTCGCCACGATCGAAGCGCTCGTTAAACTCGTCAATCAAATGCGGACGACGGCAGCCGTTCATCTGGCGGCGTGCGCTGCCGCCCCACCGGTGGTCCGCAGCGGCACGCAGATTACCGACCGCGAACTTACGCGCCGGCTTTCACTGATCGCCGGGATGTCGGAACAGGCCGGCGACGAGAGCATCACGCCGCTTCCGAAGAACGAACGCTGGTGCGTCGAGAGCAAGATCGAAGCCCGCGAAGCGCCGATGCTCTACTGGCGCAACGTCGCCAACAACGGCGCCGACGGCCCGGTCGATCGCCTGACGCTGATGACCGAGGAAGAACCGCCGACCTGGCTCATCAGCGCCAACGCCACCGCCAGCATGCTCGTCGATGCCAGGGACGGCCCCGGCGCACTCATCCATCAACTGACCGAACCGCGCGACGGCAAAGTGTTCATGTTCACCTACTACCGCGGCCGCCCATCCCTCACGACTCTGGCGCCACTCGTGCGCAGCATCATCGCCGGTCAGGTGAGGCCGATCGCCAAATACGACCCCGCGACCAACACCGTCACCCTGCCGAAGGGTCCGAAGCCGGGCAATTGATGCAAATGCCTGAAAGCACCGACGCACACGACAAGCCGACCCTGGCGTTCTACGCGACCGAAGCTGCCGCCTATGCCGCGCACTCCGAAAAGACCGGCGCAACCAAGGCGCTCGCCACGTTTCTCACCGCATTGCCGAAAGGCGCAGCTGTACTCGATCTCGGCTGCGGGACCGGCCGCGACACGCGCGCACTCATCGAAGCCGGCATGACGGTGACGGCCGTCGACGGCGCCCCCGAGATGGCGCGCGAAGCTGAAAAGCGCCTCGGCATCGCGGTCCGCGTTCAGTTGTTCGAAAACCTCGACGACATGGAAGTCTTCGACGGCATCTGGGCGAACGCGTCGCTCCTCCACGTACCGCGTGCGGGACTTCCTGCAGTGTTCGCGCGCGTCTATCGCGCGCTGAAGCCCGGCGCCCTTCTCTACGCAAGCTTCAAGTCGGGCGGCAAAGATGGGCGCGACAAGCTCGACCGTTACTACAACTATCTCGATGCCGACGAGGTGACCGCTCTGTTGCGCGGAGCCGGAGCCTGGTCGTCGATCGACATCAAGCAGGGTCGCGGCACGGGTTACGACGGTACGGAAACAGGCTGGGTCCAGGTTTTCGCGCGGAAATCGCACGATGGCGCATTCTGACTGGCGGCGCTAAACTGAAATTGACGAGCCATTGGTGAATCGATGTTCCTGAACTTCTTCCACGACCTGCGCCAAGCCAAGATCCCGGTGACCTTGAAAGAGTACCTCGCCTTGATGGAGGGGCTCGACAAGAAGGTCATCGATATGAAGGTCGATGAGTTCTACTACCTCTCGCGCACGGCCCTCGTGAAGGACGAGCGCAATCTCGACAAATTCGATCGCGTCTTCGCGCACGCGTTCAAAGGCATGGAAGCGCTCGACCCTACCGATCTCGCGCAGATCCCCGAAGACTGGCTGAAGGCCCTCACCGAAAAATATCTGTCCGAGGAGGAAAAGAAGCAGATCGAATCCCTCGGCGGCTGGGACAAGCTGATGGAGGAGCTGAAGAAGCGCCTCGAAGAACAAAAGAAACGCCACGAAGGCGGCAACAAGATGATCGGCACCGGCGGCACCTCGCCCTTCGGCGCCTACGGCTACAATCCCGAAGGCATCCGCATGGGCCAAGACAAAGGCCGCCACGGGAAGGCCGTCAAAGTCTGGGACAAGCGCGAATACAAGAACCTCGACGACAGCGTCGAACTCGGCACCCGCAACATCAAGATCGCGCTACGCCGCCTGCGCAAATGGGCCCGCGAGGGCGCGCTGACCGAACTCGATCTGCCTGAAACGATCCGCCACACCGCCCATCAAGGCTACCTCGACCTCGTCATGCGGGCCGAGCGGCACAATAAGGTGAAGGTCCTCATCTTCTTCGACATCGGGGGCTCGATGGATGCGCACATCAAGCTGTGCGAGGAGCTGTTCTCTGCCGCGCGCACCGAATTCAAGCACATGGATTTCTACTACTTCCACAACTGCGTCTACGAAAGCCTGTGGAAGGACAACCGCCGCCGCCACAACGAAAAGACGCCAACCTGGGACGTGCTCCACAAATACCCGCACGACTACAAAATCGTGATCGTCGGCGACGCGACGATGAGCCCCTACGAAATCACCTACCCCGGCGGCTCAGTCGAACACTGGAACGAAGAACCCGGCGCCGTCTGGCTCGAACGCTTGACGCGCATCTACGAGCACGTGATCTGGCTCAACCCCGTCCCCGAACGCCACTGGGAATACACGCCCTCGATCCAAATCATGAAACAGATCGTGAGCGACCGCATGTACCCGCTGACGCTCGAAGGGCTCGACAAGGCGATGCGCGAACTAAACCGCTGACGCGCGACTAGTGGCAATCTTCCGTCATTGGCCCCCGGCCATCGGGACTGGGCACCCACGTACATGTCGGCGGATCTTCGGGTCGCGGGGGCGACGTTCCTTGAACCATCTGCACCACGCAGCGCACTTCGGTGTCGGATGGGCTGCTCTTGGACGGCGGTAATGTGAAGAACATGCTGTCGCCGGGCGCAAGACACTCGCTCCGCGCTTCGACGCGCAGGGTGTTTTTCGGAAAGCGAGGGAAGCACTCGTTCACAAACGTCACAATGAATAACCCCCAGCTGTCGCGCGTGCCGACATCGACGAGCAGCTTGCGTGGGCTCCTGACTCTCCAATTGTCGATCGAGGGCACATGAACGCACGCCGACCGGCTCGACGGTCGGTCGGCGGCCAACGCTGGCTGCGCGAGAGCGCCGATCAAAAGTGCAAAACAAAATAAGAGCGCGCGTTTCATAGCCTCTCCATTTCTTGAATCGCATTTGACTGTTACGCACGTGAACTACATCAATAAAGATAATTGCAGTCCACCAACCACAAAACCAACAGGTTATCCGGCAACGCCGATTTGTGTCAGCCACGCGACACATAGATGTGGCCATTGCCCCGCAGGAAGCTCCGGCGTGCGCAACGCAAAGCCGTGCGGCGCGTCGGCGAAGACATGCAACGCCGCACGCGCGCCGAAAGCTGCGTGAAGGCGACGGCCATTTTCGACCGGCACCACAGCGTCATTCTCCGAATAGAAGATGAAAGCCGGCGGAGGATCGGGCGCAAGCTGAGCATCGGGCTGAACAGCGTCATAGAGCGCCTGTTTCTCCGGCGGCGTCAGCGGCGGCTTGCCGACAACGACGGTCCGCCCCGCCGCGTTCGTCGAGATCGGCGCATAACCCACAATCAGAAAATCCGGACGGCTCGCGATTCCCGCATGCGCTGAAACCGGCGCACGCCAGGCGTCCGGATAAGCGGCGGTCAGCGACGCTGCAAGGTGTCCCCCGGACGACAAACCCAGCGCGCCGACACGGTTGATCCCCATCGCAGCACCCCGCGCTCGAATGAGGCGCATGGCCTCCATCGCATCGTTGACAGGCGCCTGAACGCCGTTCGCCGCATTCGGAAAGCGATGCGCCAGAACGAACGCATGAAAGCCTATACCGGTGAGCCAGCGCGCGATCTCGACGCCTTCCTTGCCGATGACAAGCTTCGTGTAACCGCCACCCGCACAGACCAAGACGGCGCCGCCGTTCGGATGTCGTGGCACAAAGCCAAAGACGCCGGGGTTCGGAACGCCGATAACAACGGCGTCTTCGACGGAGACGCCGGGCTGGCCCTCGATGTCGATCGCTACGATGGCATCCCAAAGCGGCCAAACGAAATCTTCGCCGAGCACCGGGCGATTAGAGCGCGCTAGTCGACACTGCGCCGGTTCGTTATGGCGCGTCCGACATAACCGGCGATCCAAACGACCGATGTGATAATGAACGCCCGGGTCAGCAGCATGAAAAGCCCCCACGCAATCGCAATATCGCTGACCGTGAAATCGAACGCCGCCGCAAGCGTGTCCCACCCCAAGAACGACGCAAACCCAATCGCGCTTTCTTTCAGCGCACGCGCGAACTGCGTCACCGCACTGATCCACGTCGGCTCATAGACCAGCAGCACGCCGATGACGACGAACGTCAGCAGGAACGAAACGAAGCTGCGCCAATTATCGTAGATGGCTTTGACGAGTGATCCCACGGGGCCGTCCCTTATCTTCTTCTTCCAGCGCGGGATGCTCCGCGCCCCAATATCCTAAGTCAAGCAACGGCCCGGCCCCCCCGTTAGGGATAGGCATTCCGCACACTTCGCCGCCCCCTGTGCCCGGGAAGGCGCGCTATTCCGCAGCCGCACGTGCAGACCGCTTCGCCGGCACGGCCTTGCCGGTCAGATACCCGACCAGCATGCGCGTCACCTCTTCCGCCAACACACCCGACTTCAGATCGGCAAGCCGCTCTGTCACCGCATTATGCACCACGGCCTCGACCGTATGCGTCACAAGGTAAACGGCGAGGTCGAGATCAGCGACCGCGATCTCCGCGCGCTTGGCCTCGAACGCATCCCGCACGCGCGACACCATGCGCTCCGTGAACGCCGCTTCCCAGTCGAGCTTGCCGAGCGGCGGCACTTCCGACAGCACGCGATGCAATTCCGGATCGACGAGATGCGCGCGCACATTATGCTCGATCGCGATCCGCACCACCTCGGCCAGCGGCGCGCTCTTCGCCCGCTCGGCCATCGCCTCGATGCCGTCTTCGATCGCATGTGTATGCCGGCGCATCAGTTCGCCGAGCAACGCATCCTTGTTTGGAAAATACTGATAGAGCGACCCGATGCTGACCCCCGCCTTCTCGGCCACGCGATTGGTCGTGAACGCGTCATACCCGTCACGGACCAAAATGCGAGCAGCCGCCGCAAGGATCGTATCCACGGTCGCGCGCGACCGGTCCTGTTCCGGCAGTTTCCGCGGACTTGCCACCGTTTTCTTCCTGCGCGCCATGGCCGTTCCGTTTGCGAGTATCGAACTTGAGCAAAAACTCGTATAACATGAGTAATAGCTCACTTTACACAACTTTACAATCGAAGAGAGACGGAAAGATGAGCGCCGCCCCGCAGGCCGAAGACTGCAAGCAGCCGCCGAAAGTCGTGGTGCCGGTCATCAACGCGCATCGCTGCGAAGGCGCCGGCGATTGCGAGGAAGTCTGCCCTTATGACGTGTTCCAGCTGCGCAAGCTGACCAAGCCCGAAATGAAAGCCTTGCCTTTCGGCCCCTGGCTGAAAGTCTTGGCCCACGGCGGCAAGCAAGCCTTCGTCGTCAACGGCGACGCCTGTCACGCCTGCGGCTTGTGCGTTGCGGCCTGTCCCGAAAAAGCAATCCGCCTCATCCGTGGGGCCGCGTGATGCTGAAGAAGATTGATACGGGTCTCGCCGATCCGAAAGTCGCGGCAACGCTGAAAAAACTGCACGCGCGCGCAAGAGGCGACGTTTGGAAATTCGCGCGCGCCTTGCCCGCCGTCGCGCTTGCACGCGCGAGAGGCCGCAACATCTTCGATGCGATGGCGCCGCACTTTAAGGACGCGTACATCCCGGTCGATCCCGATCAGGGCAAGTTGCTCTACGTCACCGCACGCGCGATCGAAGCGAAGACGATCGTCGAATTCGGCACGTCGTTCGCGATCTCGACGATTTACCTAGCGGCAGCGGCACGCGCGAACGGTGGACGAGTCATCGGAACGGAAATGGAGCCTACAAAGGTTAAAGCCGCGCGCGCAAATGTCGCGGAAGCGGGCTTGGCGCAATTTGTGGACATTCGCGAAGGCGATGCGATGAAAACCTTGGCAGCATTGGAACATCAGATCGATTTCCTCCTGCTCGATGGTTGGAAAGACATCTATCTGCCGATGATCAAGATGCTTTCGCCCAAAATGAGAGCAGGCGCGGTGGTTCTTGCTGACAATATCTTCACTTTCAAAAAGACTCTGCGCCCGTACGTTGCCCACATGCAGGACCGGACAAACGGATTCGAATCCGTCACACTGCCGATCGGTCACGGCATGGAATATTCGGTGCGCCTGTCGTGAGGACTGTCACACGCGCAATATCAAAAACGTCGATATTCCAGATGTTGAATCGAAGCATGTTCGTGATTACATCCGGGGCTAACCGCTCCGGCGGGGAGCCGGCAATGCAAACACGAGCTTTCGTACCCGCGCTGGGCGATCACCGCCTTTCGCCGTTTTACGATACGACAATCTCGCTCATGACCTGCGAGAGGACCTGGCGGCGCGCCTTCGTTAAGCAAATCGCGCCCGAACCCCGCGACGTCATCCTCGATTTGGGCTGCGGCACGGGATCCTTGGCGGTTTTGCTGAAACAGTCCGAACCCGGCGCCTCCGTCTACGGCATCGACCCCGATCCGGACATCCTGACACGGGCCGAAATCAAGGCGCGCGACGCAGGCGTCCTGGTCCATTTCGCCCAGGGTTTCGCGCAAGACACGGCGGCGATTGCTTCGCGTATCCGCCCGAACAAGGTGGTCTCCAGCCTGGTGCTTCATCAGATGCCGCTGGCGGCCAAACGTATGACGATCCTGAACGCCTATGCGGGTCTCGAGCCCGGCGGGGAGTTGCACATCGCCGATTACGGCCTGCAAAGCTCACCGCTCATGCGCTTCGCCTTCCGTCAGGTGCAGACGCTGGACGGCTTCGGCAACACGCAGCCGAACGCCGACGGCGTGCTGCCCGAACTGATGGCCGAAGCGGGCTTCGTCGATGTGAAGGAAAACGTGGTCATCCCCACGCCGACCGGTTCGATCTCGATCTATCGCGCCCGCCGCGCCTGACGAACGTCAGGGCGCCGGCGGAGCGTCCTTCTTGTCGTTCGCGCGCGACACCGTGAAGCCCTTCTTCTCGGCCTTCGCGACTTCGAAGATCTTCGTCATGCGTGCGTCGTTGACGATGCTCGACGGCGTCACGACCTCCTGCTTCGCCTGCACGGCCCAGCACTGGTCCTGAGTGAGATTGCGCTTGCGGCATTCCTCATTCGTCGACCACTCGCGCATGAAGCTCGACCGCACGGAGGTCAGGTCGTCGGCGATCCGCGTCATCCTTTGCGGACGGCCGACCTCGACGCCGACGTCGGCAAACGCAAGCCGCACCAGTTCGCTCGAATAAAGCTGATCCCAGCTACGGCGCAGGAAGAAGTCATTCGGCTTGCCGATCTGTCGCCGCGCCGCCTCGACGACCGCTTTGCCTTGTTCCGGCGTCAACCCGTTCAATCGATAGACCGCAAACACGCCGTCCTCGCTGCGCGCCAAAAAGGCGCGCATCGGCGTCTCGACGACCTTGTCGGCCGCTTCGATGACGACCGCGCCATCGGGCCGCGCTTCGACGACGCCGACATGCGTGAACCCGCCTTCCGCCGCAAACAGCGGCAGGATCTTCTCAATCTTGGAATCCTGGACGATCACGTCGCCGTCTTCCCACTCGACGGGCTCGCGAAGACTGGTTGCATGCGAAAACAAATAGCCGCCCAGCACAACCGCGAAGACGCCCGACCCAATGGTGATGGCAACGCTCGTTTTCATGAACGAAGCGTGCCAGGGCCGGGTAAATACGTCCGTAAGCGTTACACTTAACGAAACGTCACTATTTCGCCGAGCCCCAGTAATTGTACCCCGCAAAGCGCGGCGTCGACGGCAGATACATCTGTTCCATCTTCTCGATCTCAAAGCCGCCCTGCCGGATCAGATCGGGAATGGGCCGTGCCAGGTGGCACCCGCCGCCAAGCACCTTCCACGCCGGCGTAATCCGGTCCTGCCATCTGCTGACATTGGCGTCGGGCGCCCGCCCATGCTCGCAGAAGATCAAACGTCCACCCGGCTTCAGCACGCGTCGCATGCCCTTCAACGCCCGCACCACATCGGGAATGGTGCACAGTGTGTAGGTCACGAGAACCGTGTCCGCCGCCTTGTCGTCCAGCGGAATTTCCTCAGCCTTCAGATCAAGAAATTCCAAACTGAATTTGGCGTCCTTCGCGCGCTTCATCGCCCGTTCGCGCATCTCGGCCGAAGGCTCAAGCCCCCACACATGACTCACCTTCGCCGGATTGTAGAATTCGAGGTTCTGCCCCGCGCCGATGCCGATCTCGAGTACCCGGCCCTCCGCCAGCGGCACGACCTTCTTGCGCTGGTAGGTAATCGGCTTCGCACTCATGGCGAGGTCAAGAAGCCAGGGCAACACGCGGCGTTCGTAGAAACTCATGGGGCAGCCTCCGATGCTCGTGGCCCTCACATACCACGACCGGAGCCGGGAAAAGAAAAGGCCGCCTGCATTCGCAAGCGGCCTCAAGTCACCTGCCCACAGCCAGCAACTACACCAAATCCTGCATCGACCCTTTGCGCACTTTGCGCTGAACAAGCCCCTTCATGGGCGGACAGCCTTCCGCCGGCGCACCGAAGCCTTGACGCTTAACCTGTGGCGCACTGGCTTCCTCGTCCTCAACGATGTCCTCAAGATCGGACACGTCCATCGCCGGCAGAGTCTGCACGACCTTCTGCTGCGGCTTGGCCTGCAACACCGGCGTGGGAGCCGTCCGCTTGGCGCGAGCGTCTTCCATCGCCTTGCCCATGTCGCCCTTCGGCTCGGCGGCGCGCGGCGCATCGTTCCGCGCCTTCGCCGGTGTCGCCGCAGGCATCGGATCCATCGACACGCGCCCGCGCGCCCACTTTCCATCCCACTTCAACAGATCCTCAAGCGGCATCGGTTTCTGGATCCAGATACCCTGCGCCGCCGTGAAGCCGACATCGGCCAAGCCCTGCATCGTCGCTTCGTCTTCCGCGCCGACGGCCACCGCTTCGAGATTGTACTGATGCGCAAACCGCAGACGCGCCGCGATCGCACCCTTGCCCCGCAGACCCAAACGCTGCGCCAAGCGAATGCTCGCCGGACCGCCGACCTTGATCGACGTGAACGGCAACGGCACGAACTGGGCCAGATCGACGGGCACGATACCGCCGCCGTCCAGCGCCACGTGAACGCCCATCTCGCGCACCTCAAGCAGCGCTTCGCACAGCGTCTCCGGCTCTTGCGCAATCGCGCGCTCCGGCACTTCGATGATGACCCGCGCCGGTTCAAGCCCGTATTCCTGAAGCAACTTGGCAAGACCTTCGGAGAAGCCCTCCGACGTCACGGTCCCTGGCGCCACGTTGATCGAGACGGCCCAATCCTTGCCCTGCGCCTTCCAGCGCTTGGCGCCGTCCAACGCCGCGTGAAACACGAAGCCCGTCAGATCCGGCATACGGCCGTTCGCCTCGATAAAGTCGAGGAACAGACCCGGCGGCAGCAAGCCATATTGCGGATGCTGCCAGCGCACAAATACCTCGGCGCCCGTGACGCGTTCGCTCGCCAAGTCGATCTTCGGTTGGAACACCACGCGGAATTCGTTGCGTTCGAACGCCTTGTCGATGTCAGATGCCGAAAGCCGGAATGTTCTATCGCTCATGGGGCCAGGTGAACCTCTGTGGCGCGGACGATGTACCGCTTGTCACATGTGTGTACCGCGTGACCTTTTAAGGGGCTCTCCAAAGACCCGCGTGCATTTGAATTTCTACCTTTTGAAACAAACTGGGACGATCGATGTCTGACGCTAAAAAACCACCAGCCCCCTTAGCTTCCGCGACGATTCTGCTGCTTCGAGACGGCGCCAACGGCATCGAAGTTTTCATGGTTAAACGCCATCACCAGATCGATTTCGCCTCCGGCGCACTCGTTTTCCCGGGTGGCAAAGTCGATAAACACGACAACGATCCGGCATTGCGTGCACTGACCGACGGCGCAGCCGGCCTCACCGATTTGCAGCTCGGCTTGGCGGCATGCGCCATCCGCGAAGGCTTCGAAGAATCGGGCATCCTGCTCGCCCGCCAACCCGGACAGCGCGACTACATCGACGCCGCCGCCTCCAGCGCGCTCGCACCCTGGCGCCCGAAGTTGAACGCCAGCGAAGTTGGCCTCGTCGAATTCCTGACCAAGGAAAACCTGCGCCTCGCCTGCGACGGCCTGATCCCTTTCGCGCATTGGGTGACGCCCACCTTCATGCCCAAACGCTTCGACACCTATTTCTATGTAGCGGCCACGCCGGCAGGCCAACTCGGCCGCCACGACGGTTCGGAATCGGTGGACTCGGTCTGGGTCAATCCACTCGAAGCCATTGAAGACAAGCAGTGGACGATCATCTTCCCGACCAAGATGAACCTGCTGAAACTCGGCAAATCGAAAACCACAGCCGAAGCGATCGCCCGCGCAAAATCCGACCCCATCGTCACGGTCGAACCCCAAGTCGTGGACCGCAACGGCAACAAGCTGCTCGTCATTCCGGAAGAAGCCGGCTACGGCAAAATCGAAGAACCGATGTCGTCGCTGCGCGGCTAGCCGGTGACGAACTGCTCGGCCAGCATCCGCTCTTCGAGCGAGCGGTCCGGGTCGAACAGGATCCTGACGGACGACGAACGCTCTTCCGCAACGGCAACTTCGGCGACGTCGCGCACTTCGATGTGATCGGCGACGGCGCTGACCGGCCGCTTGTCGCACTCCAGCATCTCGAACACGACCTTCGCCCCGCGCGGCAGCAACGCCCCGCGCCAGCGCCGCGGCCGGAACGCACTGATCGGTGTCAGGGCCAACAGTGCCGCATCGATCGGCAAAATCGGTCCGTGCACGGACAGATTATAGGCCGTCGATCCCGCGGGCGTCGAAAGCAGAATGCCGTCGCAGATCAACTCCTCCATCCGCACCACGCCGTCGATGGTGATACGAATTTTCGCCGCCTGCCGCGTCTCGCGCAGCATCGAGACTTCGTTGAACGCCAGCGCCGACGACGTCTTGCCCGCGCGCGTCTTGACCTTCATGCGCAGCGGATGGATCGCCTGCGCCTCGCAAATATCCAACCGCTCAAGCAAATTCTTCGGCGAGTAGTCGTTCATCAAAAAGCCGACCGACCCGCGGTTCATGCCGAAGATAGGCAAGCCCTTCTTGTAGGTCTTGTGCACCGTCTGCAGCATCAACCCGTCGCCACCCAGCGCAACGACGACGTCGGCATCCGCCTTCGCGTTGCCGTAGAGCTTCGTGAGATCGCGCAACGCAGCCTGAGCTTCCGGCGCGCTCGACGCGGCAAAGGTGGGCTTCGAAAAGCGCATCAGCCGCCGGTCACCGACATGTGCCGCGCCACAGCCGGCGCTTTCCGCCGCCGATCGATGACGAAATCGTGCCCCTTAGGCTTGCGCGAGATCGCCTCGTCGATCGCCGCGCTCAACAACGCATCATCCGCACTCGCCCGCAAAGGCCCACGAAGGTCCGCCGCATCGTCCTGACCGAGACACATGTAAAGCGTCCCCGTGCACGTCAACCGCACGCGATTGCAGCTCTCGCAGAAATTATGCGTCAGCGGTGTGATGAACCCGATCCGCCCGCCCGTCTCCGCCACGCGCGCATACCGCGCCGGCCCACCGGTGCGATAGTCGCTCTCCTCAAGCGTGAACCGCTGCGCCAACAACGAACGCACCAATGACAACGGCAGATACTGCTCGGTCCGATCACCGTCGATGTCGCCCATCGGCATCGTCTCAATCAGCGTAAAGTCCATCCCCTTGCCGTGCGCCCACAGCATCAGCTGCTCGATCTCGCCCTCATTGATCCCGCGCAGCGCCACCGTGTTGATCTTGACGTGCAGTCCCGCAGAACGCGCCGCCTCGATCCCCTCCAGCACCTGCTCGATCCGGCCCCACCGCGTAATGTCGCGAAATTTCGCCGCATCGAGCGTATCAAGCGACACATTGATACGCCGAACGCCCGCGTCCTTCAGCTCGCTCGCATACTTCGCCAACTGACTGCCGTTCGTTGTCAGGGTCAGCTCATCAAGCGCCCCCGACCGCACATGTCGGCCAAGGCTGCGCACGAGGCCCATCACATTACGCCGGACCAAAGGCTCGCCACCCGTGAGCCGGAGCTTACGCACGCCCTTCGCGACGAAGGCCGAACACAGCCGATCCAGTTCCTCCAGCGTCAACAGCTCCGCCTTCGGCAGGAACGTCATGTCCTCCGCCATGCAATACGTGCAGCGGAAGTCACAGCGGTCCGTAACCGACACGCGCAAGTAAGTGATCTGGCGGCCGAATGGGTCTTGCATGGCCAGGAACTTAGCAGCCATGGCCCCTCAGTCCAGTGCTTGGGTCGCAACGAACGGGGAATCGTGGCTAACTTCCGCCCGGAAACGCCAACGAGAAATCACATGACGAAGCGCAAAATCCTCGCCATCGATCAGGGAACGACCTCCAGCCGCGCCATCCTGTTCGACGTCAAGGGAACGCCCCTCAAAACCGCTCAAGCCGAACACCGCCAATTCTATCCCCAAGACGGCTGGGTCGAACACGATCCGGAAGAAATCTGGCAAGCGACGATCAAGGTCGTTCGCGACGCACTCGCAGGAGCCGCCACCAGCGACGTCGCCGCCATCGGCATCACCAATCAGCGCGAAACGACGGTGCTCTGGGATCGCAAGACCGGCAAAGCCGTCCACCCCGCCATCGTCTGGCAAGACCGCCGCACCGCCGCCCTCTGCGCCCGCCTGAAGAACGATGGCCGCGAAGAAATGGTGACGGCGAAAACCGGCCTTCTCCTCGATCCCTATTTCTCCGGCACCAAACTCGCCTGGCTCCTCGACAACGTCGCCGGCGCTCGCGCCAGAGCGGAGAAAGGCGATCTCGCCTTCGGCACCATCGACAGCTGGCTCGTCTATCGCCTCACCGGCGGCAAGGTCCACGCGACCGACGCGACCAACGCCTCGCGCACCCTCCTTTACGACATCGTCCAAGGCCGCTGGGACGGCGAGATCCTCGACCTCCTCAACATCCCCGTTCAAGTCTTGCCCGAAGTCCGCGACTCCGCCGCAAGCTACGGCGAAACCGATCCGACTCTCTTCGGCGCCGCGATCCCGATCACCGGCATCGCCGGCGACCAACAAGCCGCCACCGTCGGCCAAGCCTGCCTGAAGGAAGGCTTGATGAAGTCGACCTACGGCACCGGCTGCTTCGCCCTCGTGAACACCGGCCCCGTGATGGCGCCCTCGCACAACCGCCTCCTCGCCACCATCGCCTATTCGCAGAAGGGCCAACGCACCTACGCCCTCGAAGGCTCAATCTTCATGGCCGGCGCCACGATCCAATGGCTTCGCGACGGCTTGAAGCTGTTCAAAAACTCCGCCGACAGCGCCACGCTCGCCCTCAAAGCCGACCCGCGCTCGCGCACCTACATGGTCCCCGCCTTCGTCGGCCTCGGCGCGCCCTATTGGGATCCCGAAGCACGCGGCGCGATCGTCGGCATGACGCGCGACACCGGCCACGCCGAGATCGCGAAAGCCGGACTCGAGTCCGTCTGCTTCCAAACCCGAGACCTCCTCGAAGCGATGGCCGCCGACATGTCCGCCGCCGGCCTCGGCAGCCCCGCCGCGTTGCGCGTCGACGGCGGCATGGTCGTCAACGACGTCTTCTGCCAATGGCTCGCCGACCTCACCGGCCGTCCCATCGAACGCCCCGAGGTCATCGAAACCACCGCCCTGGGCGCTGCCTACCTCGCGGGCCTGGGCTGCGGCCTCTACGCCTCCCTCGACGAGATCGCCGCCAGCTGGCGCTGCGAACGCCGCTTCGAACCCCACATCGGAACCGACGAACGCGACGCTAAGTATGCCGGCTGGAAGGAAGCCGTGGGCCGGGTTTTGAGCCAGCGCTCGATTTGACACCGCCCGACCCCGGGGCCACCATTGACCGACACCGACATTAGGAGGCCGCCCATGTCCGCAGCCCTGCACGCCATCCCGTCCGTTCGCGACAAGGTCTCGAAGGAGGAATGGCAGATCCGCACCGACCTCGCCGCGACCTATCGCTTGGTTGCTCATCACGGCTGGGCCGACATGATCTTCACCCACATCAGCGCGCGAGTGCCGGGGCCTGAGCATCACTTCCTGATCAATCCCTACGGCATGACGTTCGACGAGATCACGGCGTCGAGCCTGGTGAAGGTCGACGTCGACGGCAACAAGGTGATGGAGAGCCCGCACCCCGTGAACCCCGCCGGCTTCACGATCCACTCGGCGATCCACATGGCGCGCGAGGACGCCCACGCCGTCATCCACGTCCACACCGCCGACGGCGTCGCCGTGTCGTGCCAAGCGCACGGCCTCTTGCCGATAAGCCAGCATGCGATGTTGGTCCACGCCGACGTCGCCTATCACGACTACGAAGGCGTCGCGCTCGATCACGATGAACGCCCGCGCCTGGTCAACGACATGGGCACGAAGAACCTCATGATCTTGCGCAACCACGGCACGTTGACGGTCGGCAAAACCTGCGCGGACGCGTTCCTGCGCCTGTACAATCTAGAACGCGCCTGCACGATCCAAGTTCGCGCGCTGAGCGGCGGCACGAAAATCAACCTGCCCAACGAAGGCGTCCCGGACAAAGTCGCGGATCAGGTCTCGGGCATGGCCACCAGCAGCGCCTTCGCCGACAAGCTGGTTTGGCCGCCCCTGCTGCGCCTGCTCGACCGCAAAGATCCTTCGTACCGCAACTGAACTCGCATTCGGTTTTGAAACTCAAGCATTCGAGCGCGGCCGCAAGGTTCGCGCTCTCTCACCATTCGAGGACGCCCAGATGAAATTCGGCGCAGGCCAGTCGGTTCGCCGGCTCGAAGACGATCGCCTCATCACCGGCCACGGCGAGTATGCCGACGACACTCATTTGCCCGGCACCGCCCACATGGTGCTGCTGCGCTCGCCGCATGCTCACGCGAAGGTCCGCGAGGTCGACGCAACGGCAGCCCGCGAGGCCCCTGGCGTCATCGCCGTGTACACCCACAAGGACATCGCCGCCGCCGGCTTGAAGCCCATCCCCTGCGCCGCCGTGATGCCCAACAAGGACGGCAGCCCAATGGTCGTGCCGCCGCGCTACGCGTTGGCGAAGGACCTGGTCAGCCACCTCGGCGAACCCGTCGCCGCCGTCGTCGCCGAAACCGCAGCCCAAGCCCGCGACGCCGCCGAACTCATCCGCGTCGACTACGACGAACTCGAAGCCGTCGTCGACACGCTCGCCGCCGTGACGGCGAAACCCATCCACCCCGAAACGAAATCGAACGTCGCCCTCGACCACGAACTCGGCGACAAGGCCGCCGTCGACGCCGCCTTCGCCAAGGCCGCGCACGTCACGACCTTGAAGCTCATCAACAACCGCGTCGTCGTCAACGCGATGGAACCGCGCGCCTGCCTCGCGAGCTACGACGCGACGGCCGACAAGTACACGCTCTACACCGGCAGCCAGGGCGTCCACGGCATGCGCACCGGGATCGCCAAACACGTCTTCGGCATCGAGGACGCCAAACTGCGCGTCATCACCAAGGACGTCGGCGGCGGCTTCGGCATGAAGTCCTTCATCTATCACGAGTATCCACTCGTCATGTTCGCCGCGAAAAAACTCGGCCGCCCCGTGAAGTGGACGTCGGAGCGCAGCGAAGCCTTTCTCTCCGACACCCAAGGCCGCGACCACGTGACGGAATCCTCGATCGCGCTCGACAAGGATCACCGAATCACCGCGATCCGCACCACGACCGTCGCCGCGATGGGCGGCCACCTCTCCTACTTCGCGCCGTTCGTGCCGACGCTGGCCGCGCCGGGCATGCAAGTCGGCGTCTACGCGATCCCCGCCTTCTACACGGCGACCAAGTGCGTCTACACGAACACCGTGCCGGTCGACGCCTATCGCGGCGCCGGCCGCCCGGAAGCGTCGTATCTGATCGAACGCCTCATCGACAAAGCGGCGCACGAACTCAAAGTCGACGCCACCGAACTGCGCCGCAAAAACTTCATCAAGCCCACCGACATGCCCTACAAATTCCCGGCCGGCGGCATGCTCGACAGCGGCGAGTTCGCCGCCAACATGGACGACGCGATGAAGCGCGCCGATTGGACCGGCTTCAAATCCCGCGCCGCCGCCGCGAAGACCAAAGGCAAACTCGCCGGCATCGGCATGGCCTACTACGTCGAGAAGACCGCGGGCGGCTTCGAGATGGCTCACGTCGAAGTCCGGGCCGACGGCGAAGTCCACGTCATCGCCGGCACACAGTCGAACGGCCAAGGCCACGAAACCGCCTACGCCCAACTCGTCGCCGAACGCCTCGACGTTCCGATCGAGATCGTGAAGGTCACCTCCGGCGACAGCGACGCGCTCCGCGCCGGCGGCGGCACCGGCGGCTCGCGCTCGCTGACCATGGCGGGCGGCGCGATCGGCGTGGCGGTGAAGGACATCGTCGAGAAAGGCAAACAAATCGCCTCCAACGAACTAGAAGCCGCGGCAACCGACATCGAATACGCCGGAGGCCTATTCCGCATCGCCGGCACTGACCGCTCGATGGGCCTCTTCGAAGTCGCCCGCATCGCGAAGACCCAAGCGAACATCGAAGGCGTCGAAGGCATCGCGACCGACGGCGAGTTCAAGAACGCGTCGAACACCTGGCCGAACGGCTGCCACATCTGCGAAGTCGAAATCGACCCGGAGACCGGCGTAACCGACATCACCCGCTACACCATCGTCGACGACTTCGGAAAAATCGTGAACCCCATGCTCGTCGAAGGCCAAGTCCATGGCGGCGTGGTGCAAGGCATCGGCCAAGCGATGGGCGAAGAGGCCGTCTACGACGCGCAGTCGGGCCAGCTCATCACCGGCACCTTCATGGATTACTGGATGCCGCGCGCCGACAACATGCCGACGATGTCGTTCAAGACGAACGAGGTCCCGTGCAAAACGAACCCGCTGGGCGTCAAAGGCTGCGGCGAAGCCGGCACCGTCGGCGCCGCCCCCGCCTTCATCAACGCGGTGGTCAACGCCCTAGCGCCCTACGACATCGACCACATCGACATGCCGACGACACCGCTGAAGATCTGGCAGATCACCAAAGGCAAAGCCGCCGCGTAGAACGACCGCGATCCCTTGTGGGCGTCCGCAAACACAACCTGATCGCGTCCGGACCCATGAAACTTTATGACGGCTGACGCCCCCCGGCGCTAAAGATTCAACGCATCGAGCGCATCGACGCGAGCCCACATGCCGCGCGCCTTCATCTCGCGAAAGAGCATGAATTGCAGCAGCAGGCGCGCGATCTTGCTGTCGTGGAGCAAGGTCATGTCGCTGATCACCTTCTGACCGGAAGCATCGCGCGCGAAAAAATCTTCGCCCTCAGCCCATCCGTCGATCGCCTCGGGATGAGCCATCTCGGCCCAAGAAATAAAAGTGCGTCCGCCCCGGCTCCTGCTTTCGACGCCGTCGCTACTTAGCACGATTTCATCCTTGCGCCGCCGGAACGTAAGCGACGCCAGCCACAGCGTGAACAGCGCCAAGACCGCAAAAATGACCACGCCGACAAGCGCCCTAATGTCCCGATCGCCGCCGATCACGATCACAGCACCGATGGCAAAGAACCAGACGGCCCACGCCACTTCATTGTGCATCGTCGCGACATCGTAACGAAAAACGATGCCACGCTTCATGGCGGTGAGGATGATCTCGCGCAACGAGTCGCGAGGACGATCAAGCGTGCAAACGCGAGCGGCGAAAGCCGCCAAAAATTCGTACCGCTCGAACGACGAGGTGATCCAGATCGAGGTCCCATTGCGCGATGACACCTGGGTGATGCCCGGCCACACCTTGCGCACGCGCTTCAGCGCATCCCATCCGATCGTCAGCCGCCGGCTGCGCCCCTGCCACAGCGACATCCCGTGATCATCAACGACGACACGATCAGCACGCCGCCGCCAATCGTACAGCATCCATGCGAACCCGGCGGCCGCCACCAACACAAACAATACACCCGTCACCCGCGCGACTGTGCGGGTATCGTCTCCAAGGGCGGTGACAGTCCCCGCCCACGCAACAAGCGCGGCGAACACACCACAGAGAATCTGCGCGTAGAGGTTCAAGGCCACATAAGGAAAACTGACGCCGCGAACCATGACGACGTCCAACTCGGACTCCATCACGCGCGGCGCGGAATCCACCCGCAAGGCGGTAAGATCCGCTACATCCACCGGACCGTTGTCGTCGTGACGACCGTTGCCCCCTGTCATGCGGCAACATATGGGCATGCCAACCGCTCAGCGCAAACCGCGACGCCCCCTTTGCCGATCTAGAAGCGCGGCTTCAAACACCGCCCGTCACAACAACCACCGCCTCGCCAGCCCTCTCGTCGTATACCACCGACTTCCACCCCTCGTGATAAGTCGGATGCGACATCATCGGCCGCGGCTTGGCGCGCAATTTTTCGTAGACCTCGCGCGAAACTTCGATGCGGCCCGCGTGCTTCTCTTCGTAGGCGTCCGGCTCTTCCCACGGCGGCAAGCTTGCCGTCGACTCCACGCCCTGCGAGATGAGCCCATCTACGAATTGGCGCGCCTCCTTATCCAACTCGGGAACGTCCCAGTCAGCCACGTGCTGCTTGAACGGCGCGACATAGGAATAGAGGATATGCCCAAGGTCGCTGCGAACGACGATCGTCAGCGTCGCGCGCTCGCACGGCCCCGTGCCGATCGAAATTTCCAGCACGTCTTCGGCGGTCGCATTGCGAAAGCTCACGTCACGCGCCTTCTGCATCGCGCATGACAAATCGGAGTCGGCCGCAGCCACGTGCGAACCAAGAACCAGAAGGCTCGTGAAAGCCGCCAATAGATGAAAACGCATCGCTCACCCCGAAACGCAGGCGAACGCTATCACACTGAAATCCGGTCGCGCAGCACCCGTGCGGGTCTTAGAGGCTTTCCGGCGCGAGCGCCACCTTCAGCCCGTCGATCTCCGGCGTCATCTTGATCTGGCACGAGAGGCGCGAATTCTCCTGCACGGCCACGCCGAAATCGAGCATGTCGATCTCCTGCTGCTGCGCCGCCGGGAGTTTGTCTGTCCACGCCTCGTCGACATAGACGTGACACGTCGCGCAGGCGCATGCGCCGCCGCATTCGGCCGACAGCGGCAGGTTCGCGTCGCGAATGACCTCCATCGCGCTCCAATCCTCGCGGCCCTGGAGTTCGTGAACTTTGCCTTCGCGGTCGGTGACGATCAGCTTCATGCCACGCCCAATTTCTTCTGCAGGCTCGACGACGACGTCGTGTACTGGAAGCGCAGCTTCTCATCCGGCTTGCAATAGCGGAACGCCTGCTGCGCCATGAGCGCGCCCTCATGGAAGCCCGACAAGATCAGCTTCAGCTTGCCCGGATAGGTGTTGATGTCGCCGATAGCAAAAATGCCCGGCACGCTGGACTCGAACTTCTCGGTCTCGACCGGGATGAGATTTTCGTGGAGATTGATGCCGAAATTGGCGACCGGCCCAAGCTTCATCGTCAACCCGAAGAACGGCAACATCATCTCGGCATCGATCCGATAGTCGCCCTTTTCCTTGTTGTTGAGCGTAATGCCTTCAAGCTTCTTGTCCGCGCCGTGCAGCGCCTTGACGCTCGACACGTGGAATTCCATTTTGCCGTCCGCCACCAACGCGCGCATCTTGTTGACGCTATCCGGCGCCGCACGAAACCCATCGCGGTGATGCACCAGCACCAATTTTTTCGCGATCGGCTGCAGGTTCAACGTCCAATCGAGCGCCGAGTCGCCGCCACCCGCGATCACGACGACCTTGTCGCGAAACCGGTCCATCTTGCGCACGGCATAGAACACGGACTCGTTCTCGTAAGCCTCGATCCCCGGGATCGGCGGCTTCTTCGGCGTAAAACTTCCGCCGCCCGCCGCGATCACCACGACCTTCGCCTCGATCTGTGTCCCCGCATCCGTCGTCACGCGCCAGCCGTCGGCCGTCTTCTCCAACGCCTCCGCCATCTGCGAAAGATGGAACGTCGCGCCGAACGGTTTGATCTGATCCATCAGCTTGTCGGTCAAGCCCTGCCCGGTGACTTCGACCAAACCCGGAATGTCGTAGATCGGCTTCTCCGGATAGAGCTCCGTGCACTGCCCGCCCGGCCGATCCAGGATGTCGATGAGATGCGCTTTCAGATCGAGCAACCCCAACTCGAACACCGCAAAGATGCCGATGGGGCCGGCGCCGATGATGACGACGTCGGTCTTGTGCTGTCCGCCCGCGGGGGCGACCTGTGCAGACATTTTTACATTCCGCCTTCGTTATTCACGATATTCATGCGAAATTATATGTAGAAATCGGAACGCGCCATAGAAATTCAATGGCCCACGTCACAATTTCGCGCGTCCGGATGACACGTTGCACCGCACCCTGGCAACAGCCATATCCGCAGTGGTCGGCGCCAATCGAGAAGGAAATACCCCATGCCAGCACCCTGGCCTGACCTCGAAGGCGTGCCCGCCGCCGACTGCCGGTCGATGACCGACATCCGCCGCGAGATCGACCGCATCGACCGCGCCCTGATCAAAATCCTGGCCGAACGCCTGACCTACATAGAACGCGCCGGCCACATCAAGACCGAACGCAACACCGTCCGCGACGAAGCCCGCATCAACGACGTGCTGGCCAAGGTCGAGCAAAGCTGCACGCGCGAAAACTTCCCCTACACCATCGCCGAACCCGTCTGGCGCCGCCTGATGGACGGCTGCATCGCCCATGAGTTCGACGTCTTCGACGAAGCAAAAGCACCTGCACGCGCGACCGCGGCACGCTAGTCCCCTCTCCCCTTGCGGGAGAGGACGCGAGCGAAGCGAGCGGGTGAGGGGTCCACTGAGTCTCCATCTGCGCCGCCGTCACCCATAGACTCAGCAGACCCCTCACCCATTTTTCGCTGAACGCGAAAAATGATCCTCTCCCGCAAGGGGAGAGGAGTTGCGCTATAACGGTCGACCAATGACCCGTCCCAAGAACATCCTCTTCATCACCGCCGACCAGTGGCGCGGCGATTGTCTGTCCGCGCTGAGCCATCCGGTGGTGAAGACGCCGAACCTCGACGCGTTGGCGCGCGAAGGCACGTTGTTCGCACGCCACTTCTCCAACACCTCGCCGTGCTCGCCCAGCCGCGCGACCCTGCACACCGGCCTCTATCAGCACAATCATCGCGTCGCGATGAACGGCACGCCGCTCGATCGCCGCCACACCAACTGGGCGATCGAGACGCGCAAGCTGGGCTACGACCCCGCGCTCATCGGTTACACCGATCAGACAGCCGATCCGCGCGATCTCAAACAAGGCGATCCGCGTCTATCGACTTACGAAGGCATCCTGCCTGGATTGTCGGTCATCGCCGACACCGGCATGGATCACCCTGGCCCGTGGGGCGATTTCCTGCGCGCGCGCGGCTACACGTTGCCGGAGGAAGAACGCTTCATCATCTGGATGCGCGAAAGCGGCTCCGACTACGAAGACGGCGCCCCGCACCCGAAACCCTGGACTGTGAAGGCCGAACACAACGACACGACCTGGCACGTCGACCAAGCCATCGACTACGTCAGCGAACACCACGACATACCGTGGATCTTACATCTCTCGCTGCTGCGCCCCCACCCGCCCTGGGTCGCCTCCGAACCGTGGAACAAACTCTACGATCCGCAAGCGATGCCCAAACCGACGCGCCGCGAAAGCGTCGCCGACGAAGGCCGCCAACACCCGTGGTTGGCGCACGAACTGCAACATCCGATCCACGTTGCGCCCGACAACGCGAAGCAACTCGCGCGCATGCAAGCCGTCTACTTCGGCCTGATGAGCGAGGTCGACGACAATCTCGGCCGCCTCTTCGCCTATCTGAAACTCGAAGGCCTGTGGGACGACACGCTGATCGTCTTCACCAGCGACCACGGCGAACAACTCGGCGACCACTGGATGCTGGGCAAGAGCGGCTATTTCGACCAGTCCTACGCCGTCCCCCTAATCATCCGCGACCCACGCGCTTCAGCGAACGCCACGCGCGGCAAAACGATCGACGCCTTCACCGAACACGTCGACATCATGCCGACGCTGCTGGACTTCGCCGGCGCAGACATTCCGCCGCAATGCGACGGCCGCTCGCTGATGCCCTTCGTCGAAACGGGAAGCGCGCCGACCTGGCGCACCGAAGCCCACTGGGAATACGACTTCCGCGACGCCAGCTTCGACGGCCCCGAGAAGGACCTGGGCCTAACGCTCCACCAATGCAATCTGACCGTCATCCGCGACGAGAACTACAAATACGTCCACTTCGCAGCCCTCCCCCCGCTCCTCTTCGACATAAAGAACGACCCCGGCGAATTCACCAATCTCGCGAACGCGGCAAACCACAAACCAACCGTACTCCGCTATGCGCAGAAATTGCTCTCGTGGCGCTTCACGCACGAAGACCAAACACTGACGCACAAGATGGCGACGGATAAGGGCATGATCGAACGCGCGTCGCCGCGGTTCTAATTTCGCGCGTTAGCGCGATGCATAGTCAGCTTTACCACCAAGGCACAAAGGCACGAAGGCGCACAGCCTCTTGGTGCCTTTGTGCCTTGGTGGTAAAGCTGAATCAAAGCGCGCTGACGCGCGCAATTAGATCAAATTGACGCGCATATTATCGCGCGAGACGAAGCAACCCTGCCACGCCGCCAGCGCCGCCGCCTCGATCTCTTCCATGAAGTGATCCTCATGGTCGGGATCGTGGTGGAAGATGGCGAGCCGCTTCACGTTCGCCGCTCGCGCCAGGCGCATGCCTTCCTGCCAGGTCGAATGCCCCCAGCCGCGCTTGGCCGGAAACTCATGATCCGTATACGTTGAGTCGTAGATCATCAGATCCGCGCCCTCGATCAGACCCAGGATCCGCTGATCGGGCTTGCCCGGCGTGTGCTCCGTATCGGTGATGTAGCACAGCGACTTGCCCTGATACTCAAGCCGGTACCCGGTCGCGCCATCCGGATGGTTCAACGGCGCCGTGCGCACCTTGATGTCGTTGGCGATGCCGAACGAGTCGCCGGCGCGGAAATCGACGAAGTCGATATGCGCCTTCATGATATCGATCGGCACCGGAAAGAACGGATGGGTCATCTGACCCGCCAGCACGTTCTGGATCTTCAACCCCGTATCCAGATGCCCGGCCATGATGCGGAAATTATTCCCTTCCGCGAACGCCGGCTGAAAGAACGGGAAGCCGTGGATATGGTCCCAATGCGTATGCGACATCAGGATGGTCGCCTCGCGCATCTGCTTGCGCATGAACCATTTGCCCAGATTGCGCACGCCGGTGCCCAGGTCGAAGATCACCCGCCGGCCGCCCATGGCGACCTCGATGCAGCTCGTATTTCCGCCAAAAGCCAGATGGTTCGGGCCCGGACAAGCAACGGTCCCCCGCGTACCCCAGAACTTGATCTTGAACGCCATCTGCCTTGAATGCCCTCAACCGCCCGCGGGCGAGAATAGCCGTCTCAACAGACCAAAGAGGAAGCCTTCGAGCCGGAAGTGACAAACGTCACAATGGGTTATGCCCGATATAAGACCGCGCCTCTGCAAAGGCGAGCTTAAGCGGTTCAAGCTTGCTTTTGTCCATAAGATGGTGTTCCGCGACAGCTGCTGCTTCCGCCACTGCGAACGCGCCGATCCCGCGCGCCGAGCCTTTCAGCGTGTGCGTCCATTGCTTCCACGTCTTGGCGTCAGTAGCGCGCTCAAGCTCGGCGATCACCTGCTCGCTGTGCGTGATGAACAGCATCAACACCTCGCGCATGACGCCGAGATCGCCCGCAGCTTGCGTTTGAAGATGCTGATAGTCGACAGGTTTGGCGGCCGCCATAACGAAGCCCCTGACCGTTTTGCGGCAGGGAGTCTAAGCCCGAAGACCCAACCAACCCGTTAACGGGCCATTAGCCCTAGAACGGCACCCAGCCGCCCGGAAACGGCGACACACCAAACGCCCAGGCATGCAGGAATAGGGCGGCAACGAACGCGCCCAGCGCCGCCGCCTGCCGGAAGGTCAAAATCTCACCCAGTTTCAGCGAATTGCGCCCGGCCAGAATAGCCGCGAACGGCACGTTGGACGTCTTGCCCGCAAAAGCCGCCCATGCGTCGCCCATCTTGCGCGCCCGCTTCGCATCGATCGAAAACGTGCCCAGCACGGCGAGCACCAAGAGCGTCCCGAAGAACAACACCGACGCCGCGTCGCCATTCGCCGCCACATGAAACGCGGCCCAAATCGCAACGCCCCAAAGGAACGGATGGCGGGTGATGCGCAGAATGCCGGACGGCTCGCGCGCCACCGCCGCCAATTGCCCGACGCCGGTCGGATTGGGCGTCAACAGTCCGGACACGACGAACAGAAATGCCAGCGCCACGACGATAATGCCGAGATGGCTAACGCCCGGCCCGAAGTTCCACAGCACGTCGCTGCCCGCCGCGAATGCCGCGTTGTAGCTGATCACCAGCCACACGAGCCCGCCCGCGCTGGCCAGCGAGAACAGGCCCATATACGGCCCTTCACCGATGCCGCTTACGATCGCATCCCGCAATCGTGTCCCCGCAATAAGGAGATGAAGCGCGAGAAACGCCGCAGCCGCCACCATCAACATCGTCATGCCCGTCACCTCGCAGGTTGCGAATCAGCGCGCCTACATCATCGCGCGAGAGGTGCGCCGCCGACTGATCCAATCATGCAACGCTTTGACGGCACCGCGTTAGAGTTGCTGGACGCATCGCACTCAAAGCCATTGGAATCCAACATGGATTCACCCTCGGCGTTAAGGTTTTCCGATCCACAGACGGCTTGCCCTGTGGCGAATCTTCTGCAGTGCGGCCACCCGCGGGAAATGGTAACATTTCGTAAATCTGCCCGCCTTCCGTGCGGGCCTGGGGCATGAGCATCGCATGGAACGGGTTGAACCGTCGAACGTCCACGCTTTCACCTCGCCGCTGGGCGAAGTGCCGCCGAAGCGTGAGGAACCTCCGCGCGTCGACAAGCGCGCCGAGTCCAAACGCGCTGAGCAGCAAAAGATCGCCGACGATGCGCAAGACACACCGCACGTTGAGGTGACGCCGGTCTACATATCAGAAGACTCTGGCGCGATCGTTCCCTGGGCATCATTCCTATTCATCCTGTTTTGGTTGGGTGGAATCAGTTCATACGTCGTCGGTCTGTTTGGGTGGGACAGGCTCGTTCAGCTCCAAGTTCCGATTGAGTGGTACGGTTTGATCGCGGCAATCCTCGTCGTTCCAGTGATCCTGGTGATCTTCATCGCGCTTCTGTCGCGCGAGATGCGCATGTTGCGCCGTCAATCGGTTCAGTTGGCCCACGCCGCCGCCGAACTGATGGAGCCCGAAGACCACGCCGCGCGCAGCCTGACCAAACTCGGCCGCGCCATCCGCCGCGAACTGGACCTCTTCAACACGTCGATCGAATCCGCCAGCGCGCGCATGTCGACGCTCGAATCGCAAACCAACGAACGCCTCGCCTTGATCGAGCGCACCGCCGTCGCCGCCCAAGAACGCGTCGACCGCGCGACCGGTAAGCTGGGTTCTGAGCGCGAAAAGCTCGCGCAATTCACCCACGCGCTGGACCAAGCGGTACTCTCGGCCTCCGAAACGCTGACCCAGCGCCTGCAAGACGCCCGCGTCGCCGCCCGCAACGCCAGCGAAAGCCTGCACAACGAACACGGCGCCATCGCCGGCCTCATCACGACGCTCCAGGCGGCTTCAACCACGGTCGCCGCGAAGGCATCGGAATCGGCGAAAGAGATCGAGCGCCAGGCCCAGCGCCTCGACGCAGCATCGGAGGCCGCCGCCGCCCGCTCGGAACAGGTCGTCGCCCGCCACGAACGTCAACGCTCGGCGCTGGCCGAAACGATCGACCGCCTGAAGCAGGAAAACGACCACATGGCCCGCGCGCTCGACTATCAGCGCGAAGGCTTGAACAAACTCGTCACCGTCATGGTCGACGAGACCAAGAAGATCGGCACGTTCACGGTCGAAGGCGCACGCCGCCTCGACGAAACCGCAGCCATCATGGCCCAGCGCATCGTCGAGACGACGCAGCTCTTCACCCGCGAATCCGAAAAGCTGCGCACGTCGACCGAACTGACGACCTCGGGCCTTGAACAAGCGATGCAGACGATCCGCTCGACCGGCGACTCGTCGTTCGATGCCGCCGGCCGCCTGGGCTCCGTCCTCATCAGCCTGCGCGAAACCGCGGCCTCCGCCTCGCATCAGATCGAAAGCACTGTCGGCCGCCTCGGCAAGCTGCTGCAGGATCTCCCCGCCGAAGCCGCCGGCCACGCCCAGCAACTGCGCGCCATGCTCGACCAGCAATCCGGCGCGATGTCCGATCTGTCGTCGCGCGTCGGCGTCGCCTTCGATCGCGTGCAGGCCATCGAGACCAACAAGCATCAAGCCGCTTCGCTGAAAGCCCCGCCGCAGCAAGCATCGATCCCGAACTTCAGCGTGCCCCCGGCCGCTCACTTGGCGCCGCCCTCGCGCGGGCAGGTCCCGCTGCCGGCCGAGAAACATGCGCCCGCCGAACAGATGAACGGCGAACCGCGCGGCTGGTTCGGCCTCGCCAAACGCTTCGTCCGCGCGCCGGGCGAAGACGGCTTCCCGCCGATCGACGAACGCGGCCCCGCCGGCGGCAACGGCAGCGGCAATGGTTGGGACATGAAGTCCCTGCTGGCGGCCGCCGAGCACGAAAAGCCGCAGCCCGCGCACACGCGCCGCATCGACCAGCGCCTCGACCGCGCCGCGATGCAACCGACCAATCACGCGCCCGGCCCCCGTCAACCGCAGCCGCAACATCCGCAGCGCGGCCAGTCCGCACCGCCGCAAATGCCGCAGCAAGCCCAGCCGCAACACGGCGACGCCGCGCAGCACACATCGGCGCGCCATATGATCGAAACGCTGCAGGCGATGGCGATCGATCTCGACCGCTTCCTGGAAGACGATCCGCCGCTCGACCTCCTGCGCCGCTACCGCGCGGGTGAACGCAACGTCTTCGCCCGCCGCCTCGTCTCGATCCTGGGCCGCGAACAGACCGAACGCATCGGCCGCAAATACCGCGAAGACGGCGAGTTCCGGGAAACCGTCGACCGCTACATCCAACAGTTCGAAACGCTGATGGAACAAACCGCCCGCAGCGACCGCGAAAACGTCCTGGTCGAGACCTACCTGACGTCGCAAACAGGCAAGGTTTACGTGGCCCTAGCGTCGGCCATCGGACGGTTGGCCTAGCCGTTCCGTCATGGCCGGGCTTGACCCGGCCACCCAGTGGCCGCGCGTCTGCGCGGCCGCGAGACCCATCAGGCGTCAGAATTATCGATCACGACAGAAGTGCGTTTCTAGCGCGCACAGACGTGCGCGCGCTGGGTGGCCGGGTCGAGCCCGGCCATGACGACGTAGGTTAAGCGCCTAGTTCCAGCCCTTCGGCGATTTCTTCATGTTCTCTTCGCCTGACGTTAGCGTCCAAGCGACCGCGCGTTTCAGCACCGCACCGACCGCATCGTCGAACGACTGCACGATATCGGGCACGTTTTCGCTGTTGGCGGGTTTCACCGATTCAAAGCTCTCCGACGCCACGATCATCCCCAGCGACGGCCGCACGAGCTTCAGGTTCACGCGCACGCGCACGATCGTCCCGCCTTCCGGCGTCTTCTCCGCCTGGAACTCGCGCAGTTCGGCCTTCAGCACGAAGTCCGAGCGCAGGCCGATCGACTGCCGGCCCACCGACACGATCTTCTTCGTGTTCTCGAACGATTGGATGAGCAACTGCTGCACCATACGCGGCGCCCGGTCGGCCCAGCGCGAACCGCCCATATATTTGACCTCAAGCGCCGACGGCGCGATCGCGATGCGGTCGGTGTCGATGCCCTTGGCCGTCGACGGTTCTTCGACGACGAGTTGCCATGTCACGTTCGGGATATCGTCCGCAAACGTGCTCTTCGGCGACAGGACGTAAAGGTCGGGCGGTGGCCCGCTGCCCAAATCCGGCAATGCACAACCGGTCAGCGCGAGCGCGCCGGCTATCGCGACTGAAGCAAAACGCGCCCCCATCAACGTCCTCCCTGCGATTTATATTCGACCGCCTTGTCGCCGAAGATCAGCGACGACGGACTGCTTTCAAGACGCTGCGCCGCACGGTCGATGGACGCGATCATCTGCCGCGCATCGCTGATGGCAAGCAACAGCTCCGGCAAGCCTGCGCGCGCAAAGTCGCGCAGCGGCACGCGCGCCTCGTTCATCACCTGACGGATGTCGGCCGCGACGCCGCGCACGTCGGCGAGCGTCGCCTTGGCATCGCCCGCAACCAGCTTGTCGACATTCGTCGCAATGGATTCGAACTTGTCCGACGCCTTGGCGAGGTTGCCCGACAGACGCTCCACGTGCGCGATCGTGTCGGCGAATTTCTGCTCGTTCTCGCCGCTCAAGAAATTCGACAACCGGTCGAGCACGGCATTGCCGCGGTTGATGAGCTCCGGCGCGCCCGCGAACAGCTTCTGGAACGTCGACTTGCGCGTTTCGATCATCGGATATTCTTGATCCGCGCCCGCGACGAGCGGATTCGATTTCGGCGATCCGCCGGCGATCAGCACCGCGGCGACGCCGGTCAACCCTTGCGTCTCAAGACTGGCATAGGAGTCTTCTTTCACCGGCGTCATGCGATCGACCTGGATGCGCACGAGCACGTTGTTCGGATCATCCTCGTCGAGCTTCAGGTCGACGACTTCGCCGACCTTGATGCCGTTGTAGAGCACATCCGCCGCCTTGCTCAGCCCCGACACCGAGCCTTCGAACCGCAAATCGTAGATCTGATACTGCTTGTTGAACTCGGCCTTGCCGATCCACAGCAGAAACAACACCGTCAGCACCGCGATGCCGATCGCGAAGCTGCCGATCAGAAGGTGATGCGCGCGCGTTTCCATCGAAGCGCTCCTCTTTAAGACTTGGGCGGCGCGGACTTGGCGGCCATCGCCGCCCGTCCACGGGGCCCGTGAAAATACTCGCGGATCCAGGGGTGATCCTGGGTCATCATCTCGTCGATACTACCGGTCACCAGCACTTTTTTCTCGGCCAACACGGCGATCCGGTCGCAAATCGCATACAGGCTGTCGAGGTCGTGGGTGACCATGAACACGGTTAAACCCAGCGTCGCCTGCAAATTCTTGATCAACTCGTCGAACGCCGACGCGCCGATCGGATCGAGGCCGGCTGTCGGTTCGTCCAGGAACACGATCTCAGGGTCGAGCGCCAAAGCCCGCGCCAACCCGGCGCGCTTGCGCATGCCCCCCGACAGTTCCGAAGGGAACTTGGGCCCCGCTTCAGGCGGCAACCCGACCAGCCCGATCTTCACCGCCGCAATCTCGTCCATCAGTTTCTGCGGCATATGGAGGTGCTCTTTGAGCGCCACCTGAATGTTCTGCGCGACCGTCAGCGACGAGAACAACGCGCCATCCTGAAAGAGAACGCCCCAGCGCCGCTCAACCGCGCGCTCTTCCTCAGGCGTCATGTCGCTGCGCGCTTTGCCGAAAATCTCGATGCGCCCCGACCGCGGCTTGTTGATGCCGAGGATCGAGCGCAGCAGCACCGACTTGCCCGTACCCGACCCGCCGACGATGCCAAGCACCTCGCCGCGATAGATGTCGAGGTCGAGGTGATCATGCACGACCTGCGGCCCGAACTGATTGCGCAAATCCCGAACGGCAATGATGACATCGCGCTCGCTCATATGCCGAGCTTCACAAAAAGGATAGAGAACAACGCGTCGAGTACGATGACAGTGAAGATGCCCTCGACCACCGACGCGGTCGTGCGCTGACCGACAGACTCGGCGCTACCTTCCACCTTCATGCCTTCGAAGCAGCCGACCATCGCAATGGCGAGCCCGAAAACCGGCGCCTTGATAAACGCCACGCCCGCATCCCAGAATCCGATCGAGTCATGCAGGCGCGCGATGAACATCGCCGGCGACATGCCCAGCTCCGACCAGACAACCAGCCCGCCGCCAAGCAACCCCATCATCGCCGAGATGAAACCCAAGATCGGCATCATGACGAGCAGCGCGATCACGCGCGGCAACACCAGCACGTCCATCGGATCGAGCCCAAGCGTGCGCATCGCGTCGATCTCTTCGCGCAGCTTCATCGAACCGATCTGCGCGGTAAACGCACTGCCCGACCGGCCCGCCACCATGATGGCGGTCAGCAAGATGCCGATCTCGCGCAGGAACGACACCGCAACGAGGTTCACGGTGAAGATCTCGCCGCCAAACCGCTTCAGCTGCTCCGACCCTTGAAACGCCAACACCGCGCCGATCAGGAACGAGATCAAGGCGACAATCGGCACGGCGTTCAGACCCGCCTGCTCCATGTGATAAACCGTCGACGTCGCGCGCATGCGCATCGGGTTCAAGACTGTCTTGCCCAACGTCTCAAGGATCAGCCCCAAGAACGCGACGAGATCGCGCCCGGTGCGCCCGCCCTCGTCGAGGCCGGCGCCCATCCGCACGATGAGGTTGGTGAGCACATTGCCTTCGCGCGGCTCGATCTTGATCGGCCGGTCGCTCTTGGCCACGGCATTGAGCAGCGTCGATTGCGCAGCCGTCCCGCCCGCCGTCGTCACCTGAACGCCCGCGCGTTCCAGCGTGCGCGCCGTGCGATAGATGAGCCACGCGCCGGCGGTGTCCAGCCGGTCCAAATGCGAAAGGTCGAACGTCGCCGCGCGTCGCCCCACGGTGTCGATAGCCTGAAGTGTTTTGTCGAGCGCTTGCGCGTTCTGGACGACCCAGTCGCCTTGCGGGCGCAGCGTCAGCGCAGACGCGTCATCCGACACGTCAAGCCAAGCTTGAGCCTGCCCCGCCATCGCTATCCCTGCCCTGTGCCCAACGCCTGCGATGCGCAACCCTCATGCGCGCCACCGAAAGGCACGAATCGGAGTGTGCCCGGAGGGCACATCTGTGCCAAGTTCGTGTGCAAGTTGCGCGCCATGGACCGCCTTAGTTAAGACCCGCGTGATTGGGACCACACCACCGCGCTTGCCTTAAGGCACCGGACGGCGAAAATCGATTCGCAATTGAGGTTTAAACGGCGCTCCTCGCGTTTCGGATGCGCTGAACTGAAAGAGATCGCCCATGGCGGCCGAAAGCCACACGCCGCAGATATCTGCCGACCACCGCACGGCGTTCATCCCGGTTCTGAAATCCGACCTCGTCCCGACCCTCGCCGAACAAGGCTTTGCCGGCGGCCAGAGCGGCGACTTCCACACGCTGTGCGCCTTCCTCGGCGCCTATTTTCACCACGATTTCTACGACGAACTGACGGAGCTGAAGGACGTCTACGCCTGGTTCTCACCGGCCGGACCGCGCCCGACGCGCCGCCCGCCGGAGGAGCCCGAAGCTGCCTATCGCCAACTCTGCGGCACGCTCGAAAGCGTCATGGCGCGCGCCAACTTCGCCGAGTTTCCGCGGGCCGAGATCGAAAGGCTGGGCGGCGATCACCCCCTCCTCGACGTCAAGACCCGAACCCCGCTCGACGCCTACGAGACCATCCGCATCTTCTATCGCGGCCGCCGCGCCGACACGGTGATGCAGCCGAACGCGTTGGGCTTCAAAAGCAAGAAGACGATCGCGACCGAGGTCTACGACGACATCCTGGTTTTCGTCCGCTTCAAGCAGCCCGACGGAACGCCCCGCCGCGCCTTGCCGCTCGCCCGCCGCCGCGCGCTGCCCGGCGACGCCGAGCCCGGCAGCGTCATGATCAAACTCTTCCGCAACATCACGCGCCTCGAACTGCCGACGCTGCTGCCCGAAGTGAAAGTCGTCATGAGCCGCAAGGACGCGCTGATGCTGGGCGGCCCCGCGCTCTTGGGCGGCGTGCCCTTGATGCTCAACATCATCCCGGCGCTCTCGGTCGTCCTTGTCGTCCTCGGCGCCTATCTCGGATTCTCCGGCGAGGTGACGCAAGACAAGCTGATGAAGGCCGTCGGCGCGCTCTCCGTGCTCGTCGGCGCCGGCGCGTTCATGTTTCGTCAGTACTCGAACTATTCCTTCCGCAAGCTGAAATATCAGAAGCGAGTCTCGGACAACGTCTACTTCAAGAACGTCAACAACAACGCCGGCGTCTTCGAAACGCTGATCAACGCCGCCGAAGAACAGGAAACGAAAGAAGTCATCCTCGCTTACCACTCGCTCCTGACCGCAGGCCCGGCAGCAAGCGCCGCCGAGCTCGACCACCGCATCGAGGCGTGGCTGAAGTCGGCCTTCAGCGTCGAGGTCGATTTCGAAGTATCCGATGCGTTGTCGAAGCTCGAAGGCTTGGGCCTCCTCGCGCAGAAAGAAGGTAAAATCGCGGTCGTTCCCCTGGGGGATGCGCTCACTCGCCTCGACACGCTCTGGGATCAGTTATACGACTTCACGCAAGGCCGGCGCGCCAGCGCGGCCTGACGACAGCGCGAAGGGGAAAACGGGGACATGGCGCAGCGCGACGCAACCACGCGGGAAAGCGCGCTGGCAATGGCCGGCATCGCAGGCCTGCTGCGTTGGCTGGGACTCGTGCCGTGGGCCGTCTTACTCTTGATGACGTTGTTCCAGATCTACGATCCGGGCCGCGTCATCACCGGCTTGCAGAACCAAGTCTTCGACTCTTACCAACGCGCCTATCCACGCACCTATCAGGACACGTCCACGCGCTACGTCGACATCGACGAGCAAAGCCTAAAGCGCATCGGCCAGTGGCCCTGGCCGCGAACCATCGTCGCGGAACTAACGAGGCGCCTACGCGACGCCGGCGCCGCCGTGATCGCTTTCGACATGGTCTTCCCCGAACCCGATCGCACGTCGCCCGACATGATCGCGCGCGGACTGCCGGCCGGTGCGGATTGGGACGGCGCACGCTCTCAGTTGTCAGCCTTGCCCAACAACGACACGCAGTTCGCACAAACGCTGAGCGAGTCGCCCGCTGTTCTCGGTTTCATCATGGTCGATCGCGATACCGGCCATCTGCCAGTCGTGAAGGCGGGCATGGCAGTCGTCGGCGACGGGAAACCCGCTGAAACGGTGCCATCGTTTCCGGGCGCGACGGCCTCGCTCGATGTTCTGCAGAACGCGGCGCCGGGATCGGGTTCGTTCAATACGTTGCCCGACGCTGACGGTATCGTCCGGCGCGTGCCGCTGTTTGTCGCCTACAAGGACAAGATCTATCCGGGCCTGGCGCTTGAGACGCTCCGCGTCGCGCAGCGTAACGAGACCGGCGCAACACCCTCTTATCTCATCAAGACGGCAGGCGCGTCGGACGAAATTTCCGCCGGCAATCCCAACCGCATCGTTAGCGTGAAAATCGGCGCCTTCGAAATTCCGTCCACCAAGGACGGACAAATGTGGGTCCACTACACGAACCAGACCGCCAAGCGCGGCATCCCGGCGTGGAAAATCCTCGACGGCTCGGCCGACATGACGCAGCTCGAGGGGGCAGCGGTCTTTGTCGGGACGAGCGCGGCGGGTCTTCTCGATCTACGCTCGACACCGATGAAATTGGATTCCCCGGGCGTCGAAGTTCACATCGAAGCCTTTGAGCAGATGCTCCTCAAACACTTCATCGAACGCCCCGACTGGAGCCCTGCGTTGGAGCTTGCGTTCGCGACGCTGCTGGGCCTCTTCGTCCTGCTCACCATCTCGCGCGTACCGGTCTACTGGATCGCGAGTATCGCTCTCATCGCCGTCGTCACCGCCGTAGGCACGTCGTGGTGGGCCTTCACCGAACACTATTGGCTGCTCGACCCGATCGCCCCGTCGCTCAACATCGCGCTCGTCTTCGCGGCCGCGAGCCTCGTCAAGTTCATGCGCACCGAGGCTGAGCGCCGCACGGTCCGCAGCGCCTTCGCGCAATACCTGCCGCCCGACGTCGTCGAGCAAATCGCGGCGGACCCGTCGAAATTGAAGCTCGGCGGCGACACGCGCGAACTCTCGATCATGTTCTGCGACATCCGCGGCTTCACGCCCATCGCCGAAAGCTTCCGCTCAGACCCGCAAGGCCTGACCAAACTCATCAACCGCGCGCTGACGCCGCTCTCGCGCGAAGTGCTCAACCACCACGGCACGATCGACAAATATATCGGCGACTGCGTGATGGCCTTCTGGAACGCGCCGATCGACGACGCCGACCACGCCAGGCACGCCTGCGAATGCGCGCTGGCGATGATGGACTCGCTGGTTGTCTTGAATAACGAACTGACCGCCGAGGGCTTCTACGAAGCCCACAAGGTCAACCGCATCGACGTCTCGATCGGCGTCAACACGGGCGTCTGCGTCGTCGGCAACATGGGCTCCGACCTGCGCTTCGACTACTCGGCGCTGGGCGATGCGGTGAACGTCTCCGCGCGCATCCAATCCTTCGCCGGCAATTACGGCTTCCCGATCGCCATCGGCGAGGACACCGAAGAAGTCGTCGCCGAAAAATTCGCCTTCCTCGAACTCGACTACATCGCCGTCAAAGGTCGCGCCACGCCGACCCACATCTACGCGCTGATGGGCCACGCGCACGTGCGCGAGACAAAGGCGTTCCAGATCCTGAACGACGCACTACAGACGCTTTTCACAGCCTTCCGCGCGCAGAACTGGGCCGCCGCCAAGGAAGCCATCGCCAAAGGCCGCGCCATTCCCGGCGCGCCGGAAGCCATCTTCGAACTCTACGAAGACCGCGTCGCGCACTACGAACTCGAACCGCCGCCTCCAGGCTGGGACGGCGCCTGGTCCGCCAAAGAAAAGTAGGCATAGGCTCAGGACGGCGATATCAATGCGCCAGCCATGACCGAGCCCCTCCCCCTCTTCGCGGCCGACTATTTCGAAGCCCGCGACAAATTCCTGAAAGCCGCAACCGCGCGCGGCTGCAAGCTCATGTCGCATTTGAACCCCTACGCGAAGGGACCCAAGGGCGAAGACCTCTTCGTCGACGTCGCAACCACCGGCCCCGACACCGCAACCGCAGCCCTCCTCCTCATCTCAGGTACGCACGGCGTCGAAGGCTACGCGGGCTCCGCTTGCCAGATCGGCTGGCTGAAGAGCGAGCGCAACGACGCTTTTCCGCCGCAGCTCAAGATCGTGATGATCCACGCGCTGAACCCGTACGGCTTCGCCTGGAACAGACGCGTCACCGAAGACAACGTCGACCTCAACCGCAGCTTCGTCGATCACGGCGCGTGCCCGACAAACGAAGGCTACGAGGAACTGAAGAACGCGATCGCCCCGCCGAACCTCAACGCCGACACGCTGAAAGAAGCCGACGCGATCTTGCGCGCCTACAGCAAAGCGCACGGCGCCTTCGCGCTCCAAGAAGCGATCAGCAAGGGCCAATACAAACACCCCGACGGCATGTACTACGGCGGCGCGCGCGAGCAATGGTCGGCGGGCGTCTTCCGCCATATCGTCCGGCGACAGCTCGGCAACTGCCGCACCATCGGCGTCGTCGACTTCCACACCGGCCTCGGCCCCTACGGCTACGGCGAACTCATCTGCGAGGACCCCGCCGACTCGCTCGCCTACCGCCGCGCACGCAGCTGGTGGGGCGACACCGTCCGCTCGACACAGGCCGGCGACTCCGTTTCCGCGCACGTAACCGGCAGTGTCGATTCTGCCGTCCCCCGCCTCCTGCCGCGCAGCGAAGTGACCATGACGACGCTCGAATTCGGAACCTACTCGACGCTCGAAGTGTTTCAGGCTCTGCGCGCGGACAACTGGCTGCACGTGCATGGGAACCCATTGGGTCCGGAAGCCGCCGCCATCAAGACCGACGTTCGCTGCGCGTTCTACCCCGACGTGGACGATTGGAAGGAAATGGTCTGGCAGCGGGCGGAAGCCGTTGTGGCGCAGGCAGTTAAAGGCCTGTCCTCGGCCGCCTAACGGGTCCGTGAGGCCCCTTGGCAGACGCATCCCATTGCGACACACTGTGCGTTCAACATCGAGGAGTGCAGACAATGAAAACCTGGCGCAAACCGAAGACCCGCGAAATCTCGGCGGCGATGGAAATCAACTGCTACTGCTCGGCCGAATAATCTGGGAGCGCCGGCTTCCAGCCGGCTTTTCTCCCTTATGAAAATCATCGTGCTCGGCGCCGCAGCAGGCGGCGGCTTCCCCCAGTGGAACGCGGCGAGCACGAACAACGCCAAGGCCTTCGCCGGCGACCCCGACTGCCCCCGACAAACGCAAGCAAGCCTGGCTGTCTCGGCCAACGGCGAAGATTGGCTATTGCTGAACGCCAGCCCCGACATCCGCGAACAGATCGTCGCCACGCCAGAACTCCACCCGAAGACCGCCCCGCGCTCCTCGCCCATCAAAGCGGTGGTGCTGACCGGCGCCGACATCGACGCCATCACCGGCCTGCTGACCTTACGCGAACGCCAGCCGTTCTCGCTGTGGGCGACGAGTTACGTGCACAACGTCTTGGCCGCAAACCCCGTCTTCGATGTCCTCGACCGTGGCACCGTCAACTTCGAGACCATGCCCGACAAGTCCTTCACCCCGGTCGAAGGCCTCACCTGCCGCACCTTCGCAACGCCGGGCAAGCCGCCGCTCTATCTCGAACGCATCGAAGGCATCGGCCCGGCCGACGGCGCATCGGTCGGCCTCTCCATCACCGACACGCGCGGCAAGACGCTGGCCTTCGTCCCCTCCTGCGCCGAGATCACCGACGACATCCGCGCGAGCGTTGACGGCGCCGACGCACTGTTCTTCGATGGCACGATGTACACCGACGATGAAATGCTCCGGACCGGGGAGGGCAAGAAGACCGCGCGCCGCATGGGCCACGTGGCGATGACCGGCAAGGACGGCGCCATCGAAGGTTTGCGCGAGGTCAAGGCGCGCACGCGCTATTTCATTCACATCAACAACTCGAACCCGGTGCTGAACCGCGCCTCGCCGGAACGCAAGGCCGTCGAAGCGCAAGGCTGGCGCATCGCCGAAGACGGTATGAGGATCGACTTGTGACACTGCTCTCGCCCGCCGAATTCGAAGCACGCTTCAAGGCCGTGGGCGCGGAGCGCTATCACAACCACCATCCCTTCCACCGCATGCTGCACGACGGCAAGCTGAACAAGGGCCAAGTCCAGGCGTGGGCGCTCAACCGCTACATCTACCAATCGCGCATCCCGATCAAAGACGCGATCATCGTCTCGCGCCTGCCGACGCCGGAGCTGCGCGCCCTCTGGCGCGTGCGCATCGAAGACCACGACGGCACCGACGGCACCGACGGCGGCATCGCCCGCTGGCTGAAGCTGACGGACGGCCTAGGCCTCGACCGCAAGATGGTCATCGCCGAAACGGCCGTCCTGCCCGCCACCGTCTTCGCCGCCGACGCCTACGTGCATTTCGTTCGCGATCGCACGCTGCTGGAGGCGGTCGCCTCCTCGCTCACTGAACTCTTCGCCCCCAAAATCATCGCCGAGCGCGTCGAAGGCATGCTCGCCGGCTATAACTTCGTCTCGCGCGAAACGCTGGCGTACTTTGGCGCGCGCATGACCCAAGCCCCGCGCGACGCCGATTTCGCCCTACGCTATTGCATCGAAACCGCCAAAACGCGCGACCAGCAAGACGCCTGCATCGCCGCTCTGACCTTCAAATGCAACGTGCTTTGGGCCATGCTGGACGCCCTGTACCACGCCTACGTTGCGCCGGGACACATTCCGCCCGGCGCGTTCAGATCATGAGCGACGACGCAAAACCAAGACTGGCCCCCGGCGTCAAACTGCGCACCGACGCAAAGCGCGGCCCCATGCTCATGGCCCCCGAACGCATTCTTGAGCTCGACGAAATCGCGCAAGCCATCGTCGCCCAGTTCGACGGCACGAAGCGCGTCTCGGAAATCGCGGCGGCGCTTGCCAAGGAATACGACGCGAAGGCCGAAGACATCCGCACCGACATCGACCACCTGCTCAAAGATCTAACCGCAAAGGGCTACGTGAAGTCGTGACGGAGAACTTGAGGCCCATCGGCCTGCTTGCAGAACTGACCCACCGCTGTCCGCTCGGCTGTCCGTATTGTTCGAACCCGCTAGACCTCGTCCGCGCCAACCAGGAACTCGACACGAAAACGTGGGAACGCGTGTTCAACGAAGCGGCCGACCTCGGCGCCATGCACGTGCATCTCTCCGGCGGCGAGCCGCTCGCCCGCAAAGACATCGCCGAACTGACGAACGCCGCCCACCTCGCCGGCCTCTACACCAACCTCATCACCTCGGCGATCGGCCTGAACGCACAGCGACTGACGGAGTTGCGCTCCGCCGGCCTCGATCACGTGCAAATCTCGATCCAAGGCATCGACGCCGCACGCGCCGACGCCGTCGCCCATTACAAAGGCGGATCGCGAGCCAAACGCGACGCCGCCAAACTCGTCGTCGAAGACGGCCTGGCGCTGACCATCAACGCGGTCATCCACCGCGGCAACATCGCCGACGTCCCCGCCATCATCGACCTCGCCGAAGAACTCGGCGCCGGCCGTCTCGAAGTCGCGCACGTGCAGTACCACGGCTGGGCAATCCCCAACCGCGCCAGCCTGATGCCCTCACGCGAAGACTTTATGGCGGCGGCGAAGATCGTCGAAGACGCGCGCAAACGCCTCGAGGGCACGCTGGTCATCGACCACGTTATCCCCGACTACTACGCCGAACGTCCGAAAGCCTGCATGGGCGGCTGGGGCCGCCAAGTCATCGTGGTCACGCCGGACGGCCGAGCACTCCCCTGCCACGCCGCGGCGACGTTGCCCGGCTTCGCCTTCGACAACGTCCGCGACCGCTCGCTCAGCGACATCTGGGAAAAAAGCGAAGCCTTCACAAAATTCCGCGGCACCGCGTGGATGCCCAAACCCTGCCAAGGCTGCGACCGCGCCGAGATCGACTGGGGCGGCTGCCGCTGCCAAGCCTTCGCCATCACCGGCGAAGCCGCCGCCACCGACCCCGCCTGCGCCCTGTCCCCCGATCACGCCAAGATGCGCGAAATGGCCATCGCCGACGCCGCGAGCACGAACACGCCCTACCGCTTCAGAAGAATCGGAGGCTAAGTCTGGGAGCGCGGGCGTCCCGCCCGCTCTTACTCACCCTTCAAACGCGCGAACGGCGACGAGTCGGAAAGAGCGGGCGGGACGCCCGCGCTCCCAGACTACGCGGCCAGATCAATCGCGATCTTGCCGAAGTGACCCTGCCCCATCATCGTCGTCAGCGCCTCTTTCGCAGCGGCGAAGGGAAACGTCTTGTCGATCACCGGTTTGATCTTGTGCAGCGTCATCGCCCGGCACATCGCCTCGAACTGTTCGCGCGACCCAACGGTGATCCCTTTCACCTTCGCGTTCGCGCTCATGACCATGCCGATCTGCAGGTCCTTCACATGCCCCGACAGCACGCCGACGACCGACACATGCCCGCCGACGCGAATGGACTTAAGGCTGTGCTCCAGCGTGCCAGCGCCACCCACTTCGACAACGTGATCCGCGCCGCGCCCATCCGTGATCTCGCGCACCGCCTTCGACCAATCCGGCGTCTGCTTGTAGTTCACCAGATGATCCGCGCCGAGCGCCTTCGCTCGCGCCAACTTCTCATCCGATGATGAGGTGATAATCACCTCCGCCCCCGCCGCCTTCGCGAACTGCAACGCAAAGATCGAAACGCCACCGGTGCCCTGCACGACGACGGTCTCGCCGGCCTTCAACCCACCTTCGACCATCAACGACCGCCAAGCCGTGAGCGCCGCGCATGACAACGTCGCGACTTCCGCATCGCTGAGATACGACGGCACCTTCGACACGCCATCCGCCGACAACAGCGCATAGTCCCGCCACACACCGTCCAACGAGCCGCCGATGGCGCTCGCCTGCCCTTCGCGCGTCAGCTCGCCCGCGAGCCACCGTTGGAAGAACATCGACGCCACGCGATCGCCGGTCTTCACGCGTGTGACGCCGGGACCGACGGCGACAACCTCGCCGCACGCATCGGACAACGGCACCAGCGGCAGCTTGTACATCGCCCCGAACGCGCCCAGCACCGTCACCAAATCGCGATAGTTCAGCGACGCGGCCGCCATCTTCACCAGCACCTGGCCAGGTCCAGGCTGCGGCGTATCGCGTTCGACGACGCGCAAATTGTCGATCCCGTATTGCGGGATCTCAACGACTTTCATGTGATGTCTCCAGTGGCGAATTTATTCGGCGGCGCGGCGATAATCTTTCGCCTTGTGCATCTGCATCGACTTCGGCGGCGCCGAGTGCGGCACGTCGTTCGACGTCACCGCTTTCAGCGCCAACTCCTTATCGGCCTGCGTAAACTGCCCCGTCGTCACGCAATACTCGACCAACGTCCCGTTCGGATCGCGCGTATAGATCGACGTACACCAATTGTGGTCGATCTCCATCACGTCATGCCCGCCCGCCAGCCACATGTCGCGCTTGCCGCGCAGATGCTCCATCGTCGGCGAATAGAACGAGATGTGATTGACCCACTCGGGCAAACCCGCCGCCTTCGACAAGCCCGTCTCGAACGGCTTGTCGTACGGCTCGCCGTGCAATTCCCAAAACGCGATGAAGCGATCGGGCTCGATCTCATAGAAGAAGTGCTTGGCCCACCCGCCCAGCGGCGTCGGCCCGATCTCCACCTTCTTCAGGTCGAACCCCATCACCTCGCGGTAGAAGTGGTCGATCGCCTTCATATCGCGCGTCGCAAGCGCCAAGTGATGATAGGCCATGTGTGCGTCCTCCGATTCTTATATCTTACCGGTCCACCATGCGCATGACGTCGCCGCCCTGGGGCGAGCCGACCTCGACGATCCTGTCGTCGACGTCGTCATACTCAAGCCGCAAGGCCTTCGAAATCGTCGCATGAAAATCATAGAGCGCCGTCGTGTAGGTCAGCTCAAGAATCTCTTCGTCCGACAAATGCTTCTTCAACACCGCGAACGTCCCATCCGGCACGCGCCCACCGCCGAGCACCAGATCATCTGTGTAGGCCAACACCGCCCGCTCGATTTCGCTGAAGCACGTCGCCGTCTGCCACGCCGGAATGGCCGCGATCTGCTCCTCGCTCAAACCCACGCCGCGCGAGGCCTTGCAGTGCTGCGAATAGACGAATTGGCTCGCCCGCGCCCAACCCGCGCGCGTCTGCCCCAACTCGCGCAGCTTCGGCGACAGCTTCCGGTTCGCAGAGCGATAAAACTGAAACCCCGCGACCGCATGATCGAACGCATCGGGCACCACCGCAAACACCGTCCACCAATTGCCGGGCGTGCCAGTATCGGTGCCCGGCTCCTTCACCGGATCGCGATCGCCGAACAGCGCTTTATAGATCGTCTTGGCGAACGGATGCGCGTCGTCGCGGCTGACCTGACGCAAGCGTGGCAAGGGGCGTTCCTCTTCTTAGGTCCCCGCAAGGGTAAAACAGCTGCGGCCCCTCGTCTACGCGCTAACCAGCTCCCGCCCGTTCCACAACCGGCCAAGCAGTAACGACAATCCCACCGCCACCGCGCTCGTCGCGGTCATCAGCAAATAACCAAACGCCCCGAAGTCGGCGAAAAGATACCCCGACGCGAACTGACCGGCCGCCATGAAAACGCCGATCGTGACCGCCGCATAGAGGCTCTGCGCCGTCGCCATCAAACTGTGCGGCACCGCACGCGCGATAAAGTGCATCGCCCCCAGATGCGCCGCCCCAAAAGTTCCCGCGTGCAAACACTGCACCGGGATCAACACCCAAAGCGGCGGCGAGAACGCCATGATGGTCCAGCGCACCAAGCCCGTCGCTGCCCCGATCATCATCAGGTTCACCGGTCCGATCCGCGCCACGACCCGGTTCGAGAACGAAAACAAAATGATCTCGGCGATGACGCCCAGCGCCCACAAGAACCCGATCAGGTCCGCACTGTACCCCAGTGCCTTCCAGTTCAGCGTGGCGAACCCGTAGTAGAACGCATGACACGACTGCGCGACGCCAGCGGTCGCCACGAACACGATGAACGCCGGATGCCGTGCGAGCTTCCGCGCCTCGCCCCACATCCCGTTCACGTGATTCTCGGCGCGATGAACAACGGGTTCGGGCGGCAACACGAACGACATCGCAAACGCGAACGACCCGGCCGCGATCAGGATCGGCAGAAAGAACCCGACGCCTTCTTGCGCCAGAAACACGCCGCTCGAGAAATTCATGGCGATGAACGCCATCGACCCGAACAACCGCACCCGTCCGTAGTCGAACTGATGCAGCATCGCCGTCTTCAATGTCACCCCTTCGATCAACGGGCCGATCGCTGAGAACGCCGCACTCGACGTGATCGAAAACAGAATGACGAACACCGTCCCCGGCATCGCCGCATATCCGGCATACGAAAACGCCGCCAACCCCATCAGCAGAATGATAGCCAGCCGCCGCGCGTGAAACGCATCGGCGACAAACCCCAGCGCCGGCCCGGTCAGCACACGCACCGCCCCCATGACGCCCATCAGCAAGCCCGTCGCCTGCGGATCGAACCCGACGCTCGCGAGCCACGCCGGAAAGAACGGCAGGTGCACGCCGCCGATCAAATTGATCCCGACATAAAAAGGAACGAAGCGCACAGCATCGGGATGCGGCTGCGGCAAGCGAAACGGAAGCATGAGCGGACTGACGGCTAGAGAGAGAGAGCGAACGCGCGAAGCAATAGCCCGACCCGCGTGCGCTTGTCATGACCGGCCGTCACAGTGTGACAGATGCGCACATAGTGCGCGTAAGGCTTGCGCGACGGATCGCTTGGCATCATATCGCGTCTGGGCGCACGCGGTGCGCACTCGTACGGGCCACGCTCCCGCACCAGAGTGGAGAACCACAATGAACAATTCCTTCGGTTTCAACCGCACCGTTCTGACGTCGGCCGCACTGCAGCCGCGCTATGCGTATCGCGTGACCTTCGCCGGCGGCGTACGCGTGACGACCGACCCGGTCGAAGTGGCCCGCATTCGCCGCGCCTATCCCGCCGCGCAAGTCCAGATCATTCCGATCGGCTGACGCGAAGGAAGTGGGCGCAGGCAGAACGGGCGGGCACACCGAAAGGTGGCCCGCCCGTTCCTTTTCGCGCGCGCGAAATGGCGGAAGCTTGCTCTTCGCCCCACCGTGTGCACATGTCGAAACCGTGACGCGATCGGGGGCAAGTGCATGAACATCTTCACTTTCGGTATAGTTCTGACCGTCCTGACCGCGATCCCGGTGATCGTGCAGCTTCGCCGCCACCCGCGCGGCCTGGTCATCCTCTTCTTCGCCGAAATGTGGGAACGCTTCTCCTTCTACGGCATGCGCGGCCTGCTCATCTTCTATCTGACGCAGCATTTCCTGTTCGACGACAAGTTCGCCAACGGCATCTACGGCGCCTACGGATCGCTGGTCTATCTGCTGCCCCTCGTCGGCGGCTTCCTCGCGGACCACTATCTCGGCACGCGCAAGGCCGTCGCCTTCGGTGCGCTGCTGCTGGTCGCAGGCCACGCCACGATGGCGCTCGAAGGCCCGACGGCGACGCAAGTTCTAACGTACCAAAACACCGAATACGTCTTCGCCATCGAAGGCCGCGGCAGCGCCAGTCAACCACGCATCACGGTCGGCGACGCAAGTTATACCGTCGGCGCGTCCAGCGACGGCGGCCTCCAAATCAAAGACATGCCCGCAGGCGGCGTCCTCCCCGCCACATTGCCCAAGGGTTCTTTCGAACTGTCGGTCAAAGGCCGCGACCCGATTTACACAGGCATCTTCTTCCTCGCGCTGTCGCTGATCGTAATGGGCGTCGGCTTCTTGAAACCCAACATTTCGACGCTCGTCGGACAACTCTATCCCAATCAAGCCGACCCGCGCCGAGACGCAGGATTCACGCTCTATTACTACGGCATCAATCTGGGCTCGTTCTGGGCCGCGATCCTGTGCGGCTGGCTGGGCCAAGAGATCGGCTGGTGGGCGGGCTTCGGCGCCGCCAGCATCGGCATGGCGATCGGCTATGTGGTTTTCGTCCTCGGCAAGCCGATGCTCGACGGCAAAGGCGAACCGCCCGATCCGGTGAAGCTGAAGAAACCGGTCGCCGGGATCAGGCTGGAGTGGCTGCTCTACATTTTGACGCTCGCCGGCATCGGCGTGGTGTGGCTGTTCGTCCAGCGCTTCGAGTTCGTCGGCTACGCCCTCGCCGTCGGCTCGATCGGCGTCCTCACCTACATCTTCTACTTCATGGCGACGCAGTGCACACGCGTCGAGGCCGGACGCATGTTGCTGGCGCTGGCGCTCATCTTGTTCTCCGTCATCTTCTTCACGCTGTTCAATCAGGCGGGCTCGTCGCTGAACCAATTCGCGCAGCGCAACGTCGACCTCAACGTCCTCGGCACCGCGATCACGCCGGCCCAAACCCAGTCGTTCAACGCGGGCCTCATCCTGATCCTGGCGCCCATCTTCGCCGCATTGTGGGCCTTCCTTGAACCGCGCCACCTCGACCCGAACGCGCCGGCGAAGTTCGGTCTCGCGCTGCTGCAGATCGCCGCGGGCTTTGCCGTCCTCGTTTGGGGCGCCGAGAATTTCGTCGGCCCCGAATTCCGCGTGCCCATGGTCTTCCTCTTCGTCATGTACATCTTTCACACCACGGGCGAACTCTGTCTCTCACCCGTCGGCCTCTCGCAAATGACGAAACTCTCGCCGGCAGCGACGGTCGCGACCATCATGGCGACGTGGTTCCTGGGCTCGGCCTGGGCGGGCTACGCGGGCGCATTGATCGCGCAGCTCACGGCCGCACCGACAGTCGCCGGCCAAGTCCTCGACCCCGGCGCCGCGCTCCAAAACTACATCACCGTGTTCACGAACGTGGCGATATGGGGCGCGGCCTTAGGCATCGGTGTACTGATCCTGTCGCCGTTCCTCGGCCGCCTCGATCGCGCCTCCGACCGGGCCGCAGACAAGGCCGCGCTGAATCCCGCCCCAGGCGAGTAGCCTGAGGCGCTTGCGCACAATCACTAGTGGTTTGTGACGTCAGACCACAACAAAAGAGAGTCTGCCCACCAAACTGGATCGGCGTTAAACTGGCCGTCTGGGAAATGGTTCGGAAGCATGACGCCGCAAAGGTGCGCGCTTCCATCGGTGTCGTACACATGGGGGCTCCATCATGAAGACGAGGACTCTTCTTCTAGGCGCCGTCGCGTCCATCGCGCTGACCGGCACCGCGAACGCGGGCCACTTCAAGGGCTGGTACATCGGCGTCGAAGCCGGCGCGAACTGGATCGACGACGCCGACGCGAACATCCTGATCGATCTCGGCACCGAAATCGGCACGACCACGACGAATGCCGAGCTTGAGTTCGAAACCGGCTGGGCCGCTCTCGCGACCGTGGGATACGCATTCGAGAACAGCTGGCGCCTCGAAGGCGAACTCGGCTACCGCGCCAATGATTTCAGCTTAGGCAGCGCCGAAGTGACCGAATGGTCCTTCATGTTCAACGCGCTCTACGACTTCGACCTGTCGCCGTCGATGACGTTCTCCCTCGGCGGCGGTGTCGGCTACGACGACGCGACCGTGAAGTTGCCGGGCTTCGAAGACTCCGAAGGCAACTTCGCCTATCAGGGCATCGCCGGCCTGAACTACGCGTTGGGCAAGCGCACCGACCTGACGCTGACCTATCGCTACCTTATCATCGACGATCCGGAGTTCGACTTCTCGGCGCCCCCGATCAGTATCGGCTACGACATCGATAGCGTCAGGAAGCATTCGCTGACCATCGGCCTGCGCTATGACCTCGCGCCGGACGAAGAACCGATCGTCGAAGCGCCGCCACCCCCTCCGCCGCCTCCGCCACCGCCGGTGAAGAGCTACATCGTCTTCTTCGGTTTCGCGAAGTGCAACATCACGTCCGAAGCGGACACCGTGCTAAGCGAGGCGGCAAACGCGGCAAAGTCGCAAGGCTCGGCGTCGGTGAAGATCGTGGGCCATACCGACACGGTCGGCTCGCCGAAATACAACCAGCGCCTCTCCGAATGCCGCGCCAACGCCGCCAAAACGAACCTGGTGTCGAAGGGGATTTCCGACAGCGCCATCTCGACGACCGGCAAAGGCGAAACCGAACTTCTCGTCCAAACCGGCGACAGCGTCAAAGAACCGCAAAACCGCCGCGCCACGGTCGATCTGGAGTAACAAAAGTCACACAGTCTAGTTAGGGGGCGGGGCGCAAGCTCCGCCCTTGCCGTTTACCGCTATGCCCGGCCATATTGTGCCGGGATTTTCGGGGGATGAACTCATGACGCCGTCGCGCGCCGCGCACGCCTTGCTTTTGGCGCTCTGCATGATTTTCGGGACGGCCGCTGCAGCGTCCGCACAAGTCCCGTTCGAAACCTTCGCCGCGAAACAAGCGATGGGAACGCCGCGAATTTCCCCGAACGGCAAGCACATCGCGGTCGCGACGCGCAAAGGCAAAGAAGAGAAGGTTCTAGTTTACGACATCGACGCGCCGGGCACGACGCTCGTCGGCCACGACATCCCCAAGGATCTCCAAATCGATTGGGTCGATTGGGCGAACGACGACCGCGTCTTGATCGGCGTCTCCAAGCCGCAGACCGAACGCTGGTACGGCACGACCTACGACACGTCGCTGTCGCGCGTGATCGCCGCCAACCGCGACGGCACCAACCCGCGCGTGCTGCTGAAGAACACCCGCAAGATGCGGGATAATCCGCGGCTGTCGGGCGTTCTCGGCCACGTGCCCGGCGATCCCAATTCCGTCTTGATGGCGGCCAACGACGGCGACGGCAAGTTCAGCGTCTTCCGCGTCAACGTCAACGACGGCAAAACCGAAATCGTCCAGCGCGGCAACGTCAACACCTTCACCTGGCTGGTCGACACCAAAGGCGATCCGCGCATTCGCGTCGACTTTCGCCCACGCACCGATCGCGTCGAGATCTACGCCCGCAAGAGCGGCACGGCCGACGACTACGAAAAGATCTACGACTACGGCCCGCGCGACATTCCGACCTTCGAGATCGCAGGCTTCAGCGAGCAAGACGACACCGCCATCGTCGTCGCCCGCCACGGCAACGACCGCGCGGCGCTCTACGAGTACAATCTAAACACCCGCACGATCGGCAAGCCCATCTTCCAGCATCCGGTTGTCGAAGTCGGCGAACCTGTCGGCGGCCCGATCAACGATCCGTACACCGGCAACCTTGCGGGCATCTACTACGCCGAGGACACGATCAAATATCACTACATCGATCCGGCGCTCGCCGCGATCCAGCAAAACCTGCAAGCGACGTTCAGCGACAGCGCCGCAGTGGGCGCGTTCGGCTGGTCGACGGATCGAAGCAAGTTCGTCGTCGTGACGCGTGGCCCGCAAGATCCGGGCGCGTACTATCTCTACGACCCGGCAAAGAACCATGCCTCGCTGATCGGCCGCGCGCATCCCGACATCCCGGCTGCCGAGTTGGGCGAAACGCTCATCGTCAAATACAAGGCTCGCGACGGAACGAAGATCCCGGGCTACCTCACACTGCCGCCGGGCAAAGGCGGCAAGAACTTGCCCTTGATCGTCATGCCGCACGGCGGGCCTGAGGTTCGCGACATCGTTGGTTACGATCCGTGGGCGCAAGGCCTCGTCAATCGCGGCTACGCGGTGTTCCAACCGAACTTCCGCGGCTCAGGCGGTTACGGCAAAGGGTTTGCCGAAGCCGGTCACCGCCAGTGGGGCCGCCTGATGCAGGATGACGTCACCGACGGCGTCAAAGCGCTCATCGCCGACGGAACGGCCGACGCGAACCGCATCTGCATCGTCGGTGCGAGCTATGGCGGTTACGCCGCGCTCGCCGGCGGTGCCTACACACCCGACCTCTACAAATGCGTCGTAGCGGTCGCCGGCGTCAGCGATATTCCCGCGATGCTCGACGAGGAAGAAAAGCGCTTTGGCCTCGAGTCCTCCGTCTATAATTACTGGGTCAAACGCCTGGGCGATCCGAAGGTGGATCTCGCGCAGATGCAGTCGGTGTCGCCCGCGCTTCAAGCGCAGAACTTCAAGGCGCCGGTACTGCTGATCCACGGCTTCGACGACGACATCGTGCCCATCGACCAAAGCCGGCGCATGGACAAGGCGCTGAAGGCGGCGGGCAAGAAGGTCGAGTTCATCGAAGTCAGCAAGGAAGGCCACCACTTCTCAAAGCCCGAGAACCTGCTCAAGCTGATCGCCGAGACGGAAAAGTTCGTCTCCGCCCATATCGGAAAGTAAGCGCAAGGGCGCTACTGCTGTTGTTGTTGCTGTTGGACCTCGAACGGGTCCGCGCCCGTGCGCAAGATGCTGCGCGACATCGGCCGCACGACGCGCAGGAAGTCGTCGCGCCGCCGCGGCGTCTGCGCGGGACGCACGGTCACCGCGACCGCGAGTTCGCTGTTCGCCGGCCCCTTGAACACGCCGCGCACCGGCGGCACGTCGTCGTAATCGCGCCCGATCGCGACGCGAATATGCCGCTCGCCCGCGATCACGTTGTTCGTCGGATCGAACCCGATCCAGCCATGCGGCGGAATGAATGCCTCGACCCAAGAATGCGTCGCATCGGCAGCCGAACGATCGCCCGCGTCGCGCTTGGTGAACAAATGGCCCGACACATAACGCGCCGGAATGCCCCACCCGCGCGCCGCCGCCAGCATGATGTGCGAGAAATCCTGGCACACGCCTTTGCGCTTCTCGAGCGCGACGTCGATCGGCGAATCCACTTCCGTCTCTTCCGGCGCATAAGCGAACGCGTCGAACAACACCCGCGTCAACCGACGCAGCGTCGTCATCGGATCGTCGAACTTCGTGAGGCCGCGCTCTTTCAGAAAATCCGCGAGCGCCGGCGTCGCGCGCGCCACGCCGCGATCTTCCAGCATGTCGAAATGCTCGCCACGAATCTGATCGGTGTCGAGCGCAGCCCAAGCCGAAGCATCGACCCACTCGGGCGGCGCCGGCATCGGATAGGTCTCGACCTCGGCGTCGGCTTCGACCGTCAACTCCTGATGCACGCCCGGCACGTCGAAGTGATAGACCGCATTGCCGAAGTGATCCGTGTAGGCCTGCAGTCCCGCGCGCGGATGCGTCGCCACCTGAAACGACTGCAGGCGCTGCGCGCCGTCGCTCTTCGGCTGCATGAACAGCTGCATCACGCTCTCGCGCACCGGCGCGTCATAGCGGTAACGGGTCACGTGTCGGATCGTGTAGAACATCGCCTCTATCCCGGCAGCAATTCGTCGACGCTATAGCCGACATAGGCGTCGAACACCGCTTGATGGATCTGCTTGCAGGTCTCCTGCGTCGAACGCAGGAAGCCGTCGATGTCGCCCGCCAGCAACTCGTCGACCTGTCCATAATCGAGACTGGCCTTCAACCGCCCTGCCAAACGCTCCGCCTGCACGCGCCGCGTACTCGACCCGCCGGCGCCCAGATGCCCAAGCTCCTCCTGCACGCGGTCGACGGAGAAGCGGATCGAATGCGGAAACTCGGAATCGAAAATCAAGAACTCGGCGATCTTCGCCGGCCGCACATCGGCGGTGTAAACCTTGCAGTACGCCTCGAACGCCGTGCACTGCTTCAAGAGCGTGATCCACTCGAAGTAGCGCGGCGCCCGCACAGGCACCGGCACGTCGTCCGGCAAACTGCCGAAGTGCAGGTCGAGCAGGCGGCTCACCAAATGCGTCCGTTCGATGTGCCGGCCAAGCTGGATGAAATGCCAACCCTCGCCGTGGCGCATCGTCGAATCCGTAATGCCCGCAAACAGCAGCAGGTCGTTGACGATGCTCTGAAGGAAAGGAACGGGCTGCGCACCCCACGCATGCTGAACGTCATGCGCGTGCAGCTTGAGGTGCAGCTTGTTCAGCTCCTCCCACATCTCAGTCGATATCAACTCGCGCACCTGCCGTGCGTTGTCGCGCGCCAGGCGGATGCTGGTCATGATGCTGGAAGGATGCGCCTTGTCGAGCGTCAGCTGCCGCGCGATGTCGATCGGTTGCCCTTCCGGCGCCTCCGTCATCGGCCACGCCAGCGCACCGACGACGCGGATCCACGCCTCACCGGCGTCTTCCTGCGTCTGATCGAGCATCGCTTCGAGCTTGACGGACAGCACGCGCGCGCTGTGCTCCGCCCGCTCCATATACCGTGCGGTCCAGTAGAGCGCGTCGGCGACGCGCGACAGCATCCCGGCGCTGCTCACCCGACCACCCACGTGTCTTTCGACCCGCCGCCTTGGCTCGAGTTGACGACCAAGCTGCCGCGCTTCAACGCCACGCGCGTGAGCGCCCCCGGCACCAACCGCGTTTTCTTGCCCGTCAAAATATACGGCCGCAAATCGACATGCCGCGACTCGATACCCGAGCCGATGCAACAAGCCGACGTCGAAAGCTGGATCGTCGGTTGCGCGATGTAGTTCGCAGGATCGGCCTTCACCTTCTCCGCAAACGCCGCGCGTTCGGACGCGCTCGCATGTGGCCCGACAAGCATCCCATACCCGCCGCTCTCGCCGACCGCCTTCACAACCAACGTGTCGAGATTGGCGAGCACATGCTGCAAAGCCTTCGGCTCGCGGCAACGGAAGGTCTCAACGATGCCGATCAAAGGCTCTTCGCCGAGGTAGTACTTGATGATCGCCGGCACGTACGAATAGACGGCCTTGTCGTCGGCAACGCCCGTTCCCATCGAGTTCGCGATGACGACGTTGCCCGCACGATAGGCGTTCATCAAACCGGCAAGACCCAAAATGGAATCGTGGCGGAACGCCAGCGGATCGATGAAGTCGTCATCCACACGGCGATAAATGACATCGACGCGCTTTACGCCCGACGTCGTGCGCATATAGACGACGTTGTCGTGCACCAGCAGATCGCGGCCCTCGACAAGCTCGATGCCCATCTGCCGCGCCAAGAACGCGTGTTCGTAATACGCCGAGTTGAAAATGCCCGGCGTCAGCAGAACGATCCGCGGCTCGTCGCGGAACCCGATCGCCAACTCCTTCAACGTCGTCAGCAATTCCTGCGCATAATTGTCGATCGGCCGCACGCTGCAAGCGCGATAGAGATCGGGGAACGCACGCCGCACCACCTCGCGGTTCGCCAGCATGTACGACACGCCCGACGGCACGCGCAGATTGTCTTCCAGAACGACGAAGCTGCCGTCCTCGCGACGGATAATGTCCGTACCGCAAACGTTGACGTACGCATCGAGCGGCACCTGCACGCCGCGCATCTGACGCAAATAGTGCTTCGATCCGTAAACGAGATCGCGCGGCACGATACCGTCGTTCAGAATTTTGCCGTCGTTGTAAACGTCCTTGAGGAACATGTTCAGCGCCGTGATGCGCTGACGCAATCCGGTCTCAAGCTTGTCCCACTCGGCGCCCGGAACGATACGCGGCAGAAGATCGGTCGGGATGATCTTCTCCGTCGCCTCTTCGTTACCATAGACGGTGAAGGTGATGCCTTGATGCAGGAACGATTGCTCGCACGTTTGCTGACGGCGCACGAGCTCTTCGGCCGGCAACATCGTCAGCGCTTCATAGAGACCCGCCGCATGCGGATGCGGCGTACCATCGGCGGTGAACATCTCGTCCCATGCGGCGCCCAGCACATAGTCGGCGAACGGTTTGTCTTGTCCCGGTCGCGCGCGATTGCTCACGATCGTCGGACGTACGCGCGCGCTGGCTGGTTCCATACGGACGAAATTCTCCCCTTAGCTGACTTAGAAGAAGGCAACGGCGACCCGCACAACGTCAACCATATCTCTTGCTCATTTCTTGGGCACTAATGCCCGATGCGCGGCCGCCAAAACGCCTTTCGCTGCACAGCAGCATTTGTCCTCTTGACATACACTAGAACCATTCTAATTATTACTCGCACACACGGCGGGGAGCCGTTTTATTTACCAACAGACTGATTTCTAAGGAGAATTGCATGCTCGGCGTCGGCCAGAAATTCCCGGACTTTGACTTGAAAGCGGTGGTCTCGACCGACCCCAAAACTGCGTTCCGTAACATCGGAACCAACGACGACACCGGCAAGTGGAAGGTCGTTTTCTTTTGGCCGAAGGACTTCACTTTCGTCTGCCCGACCGAGATCGCGGCGTTCGGCAAGCTGAACGGTGACTTCAAGGACCGCGACGCGGTGCTCTACGGCGCCTCGACCGACACGGAGTTCGTCCACCTCGCCTGGCGCCAGACCCACCCGGATCTGAAGAACCTGCCCTTCCCGATGCTCGCCGACACGAAGCGTGAGCTCACCGTCGCGCTCGGCATTCTGGATCCGGACGAAGGCGTGGCGCAGCGCGCGACCTACATCGTCGATCCGCAAGGCATCATCCGCTTCGCCTACGTCACGGATCTCAGCGTCGGCCGCAACCCGCAGGAAGTCCTTCGCGTGCTCGACGCGTTGCAGACCGACGAACTCTGCCCGTGCAACTGGAAGAAGGGCGACGACGTCCTGAAGGCGGCTTGAGCGATGACGTTCGAGGATCTGAAGAACGCGCTGCCTGAGCCGGCAAAGGACATCAAACTCAATCTGTCCTCGCTCGCGAACGAAAGCGCGCTGACGGAAATGCAGCGCGCCGGCACCTTCGTCGTCTCCGCGATCGCTGCGCGCAACACGGAAGTGTTGCGTGCGGTGCTGGCCGAGTTCGCGCCGAAGCTGACCAAGGACGAACTCGCGGCCGCGCAGTCCGGTGCGGCGATCATGGCAATGAACAACGTCTACTACCGCTTCACGCACCTCGCCTCGTCGCCGGACTATCGGCAGATGCCGGCGAAGCTGCGCATGAACGCGATGGCGAAGCCGGGAACGGACAAGGCGACGTTCGAACTCTGGTCGCTCGCGGTCTCGGCCGTCAACGGCTGCGGCATGTGCATGGACAGCCACGAGAAGATCCTGCGTGAGCACGGCGTCTCGGCGGAAGCGATCCAAGCCGCCGTCCGCATCGGCGCCGTCATCCATGCCGCCGCGACGGTCCTCGACGCCAACGAAGCCTTCGCAGAAATCGGCGACATCACCCGCGCCGCCGCCTGAATTCGCATTCCCTGCCCTCGCCCCGCTTTCTCTCCTCAGGGACGAGGGAAACTTCAAACCGCCGGCTCGCAAGGGTCGGCGTTTTTTTGTGCGGGCTGTCACGTTGCGACGGTGGTCACACCCCTGTCCGGTTAAGTTCCGCGACCCTCTGGAACAAGCCCGTCCCGAATTCCCAAATGTCACGCCTCAGCAAAAGAGGCTCCAATGCCCTCCTCCAACCCCGTCAAACAAATCCTGGTCGCGGCCGGTCTGACACTCACGCTCGCCGCCTGCGACAGCGAAGCCAAATCGTCCGAGCAAGTTCAGGTCAAACGCGGCGAGTACATGACCACGGTCATGGGCTGCGGCGACTGCCACACGCCGGGCTACTTCTTCGGCAAGCCCGACGAGAGCCAGAAACTCGCAGGCAGCGATGTCGGCTTCTTCATCCCGAACCTCGGCTATTTCTACGGCCGCAACCTGACGCCCGACAAAGAAACCGGCCTCGGCAATTGGAGCGACGACGAAATCGTGAAAGCGATCCGCGCCGGCGAACGCCCCGACGGCCGCATCCTGTCCCCGAACATGCCGTGGCGCAGCTTCGCAAGCCTCAGCGACGAAGACGCCTACGCCATCGCGGCGTATCTACGCACCCTAAAGCCCGTGCGCCGCGAAGCGCCGCCGCCGACCGGCCCGAACGACGTAGCACCAGCGCCCTTCCTTGCCGTAACGATGCCGCCGTCTAAGTCGGCCGCCGCCGCGCCGCAATAGCCCCGCACTGCCGTTTGCAGCTTGCCTCCCCGCGCGCGCGTCCCCATAAAGTCGCGCGTGCGTTTTGGCGCTGGTTGGGGGCTTCAGTGGTTGTGTGGCGTGCGATAGCCGGCGCGGGAACGGCGATGCGATTCTGGATCCTGAATCTGCCGACCCTTCTACGCCTCACCTGGTTCCCGTTGGCGCTGCTCGCCGCCACGTCCTACTACTGGGCTCACTGGAACAGCCTCACCGAAATCGCACTCATCGAATCGCGCGAAAACCCCGCCGCTGCAAACGGCATCGTCTTTCTCCCGCTGCAGCAGACGTTGGACGGCGTTCTCATCTTTCTGACGCTGCAGCTCATCGCACTGTCGGCCGCCGCCGTGGCCGTGCATCGCTTCATCGTCAAGGGCGAGCGCCAGCGCGGGGAATTCTTCGCCTTCGCGTTCGGCAAACACGAACGCGCCTACTTCGCCATGGGCGTCATCGCCTACGCGCTCATGATCGCGCTCATCGCCGGCCAATATGCAGCCCAGCTCACCTGGCCGGAGATCAACGCCGACACGATCATCAGCGTCGCCAAACCGTACGCCGAACTTGGCCCCTGGGTCCTGTCGATGTTCGCATTCCCCGGCGAACTACCGATCTTCGAGATGCCGCCGTTGAACTACGCACTTTGGGCCGCTCTCGTCATCGCAACCTTCGCGCTCATCATCCGCGTCGCGCCGTGGCCAGCGCTCGCCGCAACCGAAGACGCGCCGTTCAGCCACACGCTCACCCTCACCCACGGCCGCACGCTCACGACCGTCGTCTATTTCACGACCATCGCCGCCATTGCAGCGATCGCGATCGCGCTCATGAGCCTCGCCGGTCTCTCAAGCCTCGTCGCCGCCGGCTATCAAGACCTCGGCGGCATCCTCGGCAGCATCGCGGGCAGCGGCGCAAGCGCGCCGCGCCACCCGAACATCGAAATCCAAGGCGTGATCGACGGCCGCCATCTCGCTTTCTACCACGAGATTGCGCGCTTCATCTCAGGGCTCGTCGGCACCACGCTCGGCGCGACGATCATCAGCCATCTTTATCTGACGCTGCGCAACGAACCGCCGGCCTAAGCCGTCGCGCCGGCCGTCTGGCGCCGCCACGTCGCGGGCGGCACGCCGAGCTCGCGCTTGAAGGCGCGCGTGAAAGCGGCCTCGGACTCGTAGCCGATATCGAACGCGATCTGCCCGATCGACAGGCGCCCGTCGCGCAGCTTGTGCGTCGCGATCTGCATCCGCCAATTCGTGAGATACTTCATCGGCGGCTGCCCGATCAGCGTCGTAAACCGCTCCGCAAACGCCGAGCGCGAGAGATTGACCGCCTGCGCAAGCTCGTCGGCCGTCCACTGCCGCGCGACCTGCGTATGCATTAACGCCAGCGCCTTGCCGATCGCCGGGTCGCGCAACCCCGCGAGCCAACCCGTCGACTCCTCAGGCAACGTCGCCACATAGCGGCGCACCGCCTCCACGAACATCAGCTCCGACAGCTTCGCGATCACGGTCGCGCCACCGACGCGTCCGTCCGCAAGCTCGCGCGCGGCGAAAGCGAACGACTGCTTGATCCAATCGCCGCCGGGCGTCTCCTTGACGTTAAGCGTGATCAGCGGCGGCAACGCCGCCATGATCGGATTGTGCTGTGCGTCGCTGCCCAGATAGCCGCACACGATGTGCGTTTCCTCACCACCGCCGCCATGCGTCACCTGCGGAATGCCGAGCCCGGGCGTCGGCAGCACCACGTCGGCCGCGGGCATGGGCTTCAAGTCAAGGCCGCTGGCCAAGATGTGCACGTCGTTGCGCGGCAATAGCACGATTTCGCCGGATCTCAGCTCGATCGGCGGACCATCTCCGACGCGCGCAAGCAAACGTCCTTCGACCACGTAGTGAAAGCCGATCACCTGCGCAGGCGCGCGCGAATCGAGGAAAGGCTCGAAATCAGCGCCTTCCACGCGGCCCGCGATGCTCCACGGCGCGCTGAATTTGGCGTCGAGAAACACGCCGCCCACCAGGCGCACCACGCGCAAGACATCTGAAAGAGCGTCCATTGTGACGAACTCACATCGACCTGGCGTTTCGGTCAAGTGGTCCGGCGTCCCGGTCATTCAACGCGCGGACGCAAAGCCTTAGTTGATCGCCCCATGACGGGGCCGCTGTTGGTCTCGAGCCGACGGAAGGAAGTCCGAAAATGTCCACCGCAGAAACCCTCAAGGCCGAACCCAAGATCACCAACGGCGTCAACGTAACCGCCCTCTTCGACACCATCGCCGCCGTCAAAGGCAACGCCGAGATCGCGAAATTCAACTTCCGCCTCACCAACAAATGGATGGGCGGCGAGAAAAACCGCTCGACGATCAAGGAATTCACCGGCGCGCTCGAAGAGCATCGCACCGACGGCAAGTCTTTCGTCGCCGAGAACGGCGAGCACCAAGTCCTGCTCGGCGAAGACAAGGCGCCGAACCCGGTCGAATGGCTGTTGCACGCGCTGGTCGGCTGCATGACGACGACGACCGCCTATCACGCGGCATCGCGCAACATCGAGGTCGAATCGATCGAATCGCAGATCGAAGGTGATCTCGACCTGCGCGGCTTCCTCGGCATCTCGCCGGACGTCCGCAAGGGCTACAGCGCGATCCGCGTGCGCATGCGCGTGAAGACGAAAGCCGAACCCGCGACGATCAAGGCGCTGACCGCCATGTCGCCGGTCTTCGACGTCGTCTCGCGCGGCGTGCCGGTCGACGTGAAGATCGAAACCTACTGAAGCATGCTTGCGGCGGCGTCGAAAACCGGCGTCGCCGACAAATCCAAAGAGGTCCACCATGTTTGCGTTCGAATTCGACATCATCGAAGCGGAAACGGCAGCGGCAACCGATCAGGTCGTCGCGTTGCTGCGCGACTACAAACTTTGGCTCAGCCGGCGTTACGTCGCCGAGACGATGATCCTCGAAGAACACTTCGACGACAACGAGTGGCAGAGCGAACTGGCCGACCTCAAAGGCCACTACGGCGCACCCTTCGGCGCGATCCTGCTCGCGCGCGCCAACGGCGTCGCCGCAGGCTGCGTCATGCTGCGCGGCATCGGCGAAGACGTCGGCGAGGTGAAACGTCTCTTCGTTCGCCCGGCCTATCATGGCCTCGGCGTCGGCCGCGCGCTGTTGACCAGGCTCGCAAGCTTGGCGCTCCAGCGCGGGTACGAAACGCTGCGCCTTGAAACCGGCGCACGCCAAACGGAAGCGCAAAACCTCTACGGCTCGGCAGGCTTCCGCCGCATCGCGCCGTATTACGAGGTCACAGGCTGGTTCCAAGACAACATGCGGTTCTTCGAGGCGCCGACGCAAATCGTCGCCGCCGCCAACAGCGCACCGGCGCAACTGCACGTCGCGGCTTGAGAGAACCATCATGACGACGCCCCTTTGGGTCCTGCTCGCCTTCGCCATGTGGACGCTCGCCGTCCTCCTGGCCGGCATCGGCGTCCGCCGTTGGTCGCTGATCCTGACGGGCCGCGCCCAGCTGACCGACTTTCCGGCCGACATGCCGCACGGCACGCCCGCCTACCGCCGCGCCGTGCGCGCGCACGCGAACTGCGTCGAGAACCTGCCTGTCTACGGCGCCATCGCCGTGACGGCGTTCGCGGCCAATGCCCAAAGCAGCACGATCGATACCCTCGCGCTCTTCTTCATCGCGGCGCGCGTGTGCCAAACGCTCGTACACGTGGCTCTCGTCGAAACCAACGCGACGGTGATGATCCGCTTCCTGTTCTTCCTTACTCAAATCGTGGCGATGTTCTGGCTCGCCGCCGAGATCGCCCGTCACGCATCGCCTTGATAGATCCCCCCGAACAACGAAGGAACGACCATGACCTACCAATACAATTTCAAAGACGTCCTCGGCCGCGCCGAACGCATCACCTGGCGCGTCGAAGATCTTATCGGCGAAGGCAAAACGTTGGACTTCGCCAAACCCTTCATGCCCGAAAGCCTCGCGCGCGTCGAAGGCCTGGCATTCCTGTCGCCGGCTGAGAAGCGCATGCTCAACCAAATCCGCGGCCACGCTTACCTGTCGCTCTTCGGCGTGATCGAGGAGTTCATCCTGCCCTTCGTGCTCGACCACGCACGCCCGCTCATCAACGGCGAGGACTACCGCGCCCGCGCGTTCCTGGAGTTCGCCGGCGAGGAGGCGAAACACATCCACCTCTTCCGCTGCTTCAAGAACGAGTTCGTCAAGGGCTTTCACGTCGACTGCAAAGTCATCGGCCCGGCCGACGCCATCGCCAAGCACATCCTCTCGCATCACCCGTTGTCGGTTGCGCTCGCGATCCTGATGATCGAATGGACGACCCAACGTCACTTCCAGGATTCGATCCACGACGACGGCGCACTTGATCCGCAATTCAAGAACCTGCTGAAGCATCACTGGATGGAAGAGATGCAGCACGCCCAGCTCGACACGCTCATGTGCGAGATGATCGCGGACGGCATGACGCAGACGCAAATCGACGAAGCCGTCGACGGCTTCCTCAAGATCGGCGCCTTCATCGACGACGGCTTGAAACAGCAAACAGCTTTCGATCTCGATGCCCTCGAAGCGGCCGCCAATCGCAAGCTCAGCCAGCAAGAGCACGACGCGTTCATGACGGCGCAACATCAGGCGAACCGCTGGACCTATCTCGGCACCGGCCTGACGCACAAAAACTTCCTCGAAACGCTGGGCAAACTCAGTCCTGCGAAGCGAGCCATGATCGAAGGCGTATCCGGCACGTTTTGCTGAGCGTCAAGGCTTCAGCGCACGCGCTCTTGAGCAGAGAGGCCGCGCCACCTATCGTGTCCCCAAGCGCCGCGTCGCGCGCTTGGGAACTCTTGTATGCGTCGTGCGCCACCGGCTGATCCGGTCGATGTTTTTGCCAACATGCCGCTGAGCTTCAGCGGCGCGTCCGCGTGGCTGCAATCCCACTGGCCCGAGGTGCTGACCGCGCTGGTCTGGATCGTCGTCGCGCTCGCAGCAGGGGCTGCGATCTATCTTGGCCTAAAACTCGCCCGCGATCGTCTGGTCACACTTCTGCGCAACGACAAGGACCGCGCCAGCGTCTGGCGCTCGGTCGCCGCTTCCGTCGTCGCCAACACCTGGCGGGTCTCGTTCTTCGTCCTATCGGCTTCCGTCGCGGCCGCCATCTTGGGCCTCTCGCCCGCATGGTGGCGCGCCGTGATCGGCGCCACGCTGGTCGTGCAGGTCGGCCTATGGCTGGGCTCGTTCCTGCGCGAATTCGTCGCCCGCTATGCCGAGCGCAAGACCACCGACCGCAGCGCCCTCGCGAACGCGATGTCGCTGGTGCAGATCTTCATCAACGTCGCCGTCTGGTCGATCGTGGCCCTCGTGCTGCTGTCGAACATGGGCATGGACGTCACCGCGTTGGTCGCAGGGCTCGGCGTCGGCGGCATCGCGATCGGCCTTGCGGCGCAAAGCATCTTCGCCGACCTATTCGCCTCGCTCTCGATCATCCTCGACCGACCCTTCATGCGCGGCGACTTCGTCGTCTTCGGCGAACACATGGGCACGATCGAACGCATCGGCATCAAATCGACTCGCATCCGTTCGCTCTCTGGCGAACAAATCGTCGTGTCGAATTCCAACCTGCTGCAGGCGACGATCCGCAACTATCAGCTGCTCTACGAACGCCGCATCCAATTCAAACTCAACGTCAGCCACCGAACCCCGGTGGACAAACTCGCGCAGATTCCAGGCATCGTTCGCGACGCCATCACCAGCCGCAGCAAGACCCGCTTCGACCGCGGCCACCTGAAGGAATTCGGCGACTCGGCGCTGCTCTTCGAGTTCGTCTATTTCGTGCTTGATCCCGACTACAACGTCTACATGGACGTGCATCAGGAGATCAATCTGGCGATCCTGCGGGCGTTCGAAACCAACGACATCGATCTCGCCTTCCCGCAACCGAGCGTGATCGTCAACCCGCCCCAGCCCGCAGCGTCCAACACCTAGGCGACGGCGACGGCTCTTTGCGCCACGCTCAAATTGCGCGACGCCGGCAGCCGAATTGTCATGGTCGTGCCCGCGCCGACCGCGCTGTCGATGCACAACACGCCGCCATGCATCTCGATCAAACGCTTGGCGATCACAAGTCCAAGCCCGGTGCCTTCGAACTTGCGTGAAAGTCGTCCGTCGACCTGTAGAAAGGGCTCGCCCACGCGCGCAACATCCGCCGCGCTCATGCCGATCCCGGTGTCGCGGACGATGATGTCGACGCCACCGTCGCTCGCCGGCAGCGCCGCGATATCGACCCGCCCGCCGCGCTCCGTGAACTTGACCGCGTTCGACGCCAGATTGAGCAGCGTCTGTAGCAACAAGCGACGGTCCGCCCGCACGTTCTTCACTCCCGGATCGACGCTGCTGGACACGGTAACGCCCGTCTCCTCCGCCCGCGGCCGCACCATGCGATGGGCCGAGTCGATCAGATCGGATACCGAGGTCTCTTCCTCGTCCAGGCTGACCTTGTCCGCTTCGATGCGCGAAATATCGAGAATGTCGTTGATGACGCTCAAGAGATGTTGGCCGCTGTTATGGATGTCGCGCGCATATTCCTTGCGCCGCTCGTCGGTCAGCATGGCCTCGTCACTCTGCAGTAACTCCGAAAAGCCGATGATGGCGTTCAGCGGCGTCCGCAGCTCGTGACTCATGCTGGCGACAAAGCGCGACTTCGCCTGATTGGCCATCTCCGCCTTGAGCTTCGATTCCATCAGCTCAACGCGCGCGGCGTTGATATCGGTCACATCCTGCGTCGTGCCGATCATCTTGACCGGCCGCCCTTTCGCGTCGCGCTTCACTTCACCCAGTTGGTGCAAGACGCGCACCTCGCCGTTCGGCCACACGACGCGGTGGTCGTAGTCGCATGAGCGCCCTTCTTCGACGCCGCCGCGGATCGTGTCGCGCAAACGCGCACGGTCGTCGGGATGAACGATCGACAGGAATGCCTCCAACGTCGGCGCCGCCGCACCCGGCTCCAGCCCGACAAGGCGGAAGCAATGATCCGACCAGGACAGGTTGTTGGAACGGAAGTCCCACTCCCAACTGCCGATATTCGCAATGCGCTGCGCTTGCTCGAGCTGTTCGCGCACTTGCTGAGAAGCCTGCTCGGCCTTGACGCGCTCGGTGATGTCGACGGCCGATCCGATCACCTCGACAACGCGCCCCTCTCGGTCGCGCAGCGGTCCATGAATGACGTCGACGGTCAGGTACTCGCCCTCCGCCACGCGCACGACGTGATCGCCGCGCACGATCTCGCCCTGCGCCGCGCGCGCGATCGCGTCGCGAACCCCCGCCTGCACCTCCGGCGAGTGCGACCAATAATACGTGTCCCAAATCTTGCGGCCGATCATGTCCTTGCGCTTCAGACCGAACGCTTCAACGGCGGCCCGGTTCGCGTCGATGAGCGTCCCGTCGAGCGAAAACAGCCCGACAAACGTGAACATGCTGTCCAACATCTCGCGTTGCTTGCGCCGGCCTTCCTCTGCGTCCTCCTGCAAACGCACAAGCTCCGTCACGTCCTGGCAGATGCCGACCATCGTCAGCGGCTGACCGTCCGGTGAAAATTCGACTTCGCCTTGCGCGTTCAGCGTACGCACCTCTCCATCGGGAAGCACGACACGATGCTGAATCCGGTAAGGAACCCCCTGAAACATCGCCGACTGGAGCGACATCGCCAGGCGGTCGCGATCGTCCGGGTGAATGAGCCGGAGATAATTCTCGAACGTGGGTTCGAAGGCCACACCCATGCCGAACATACGGTAGACTTGGTCCGACCACGAAATCTTGCCGGTGCGAACATCCCACTGCCAGCTGCCCATGTTGCCGATGCGTTGCGCCTCGGCCAACATCGACTGACTGCGGGCGAGAGCCGCGCGCGCGTGTTCGGCGCGGCGCATCAAAAACACCGCGCGCATGGTGACGGCGAGGCTCGCAGCAAAGATTGCCGCGCCGCACACAATCACCAATGTCAACGTATCCACGTCCACGGGCTCGCTGGTCCTTCGTCACCGTCGACTAGACTACGCAAGGAGCTTTGAGGTTCCGTAACTCTGTGTGACTTGTGATACAAACGGCATCGGCGGACTTCCGCCACACCAAGTAAACCGCGCGTTAACGCACGCTTACTTCTTGACGGGGTTGAGACCCAACCGCCCGGCGATCATGCGATCGGCCGTCCGCTTCGGCACGGTATTGAGAACGAAGTTCAAGACCGGCTCCGGCGTCACGGTATAGCGCACCTTCGGCTTGGCGACCGTCAGCGCCTTCATGATCACCCGTCCCAAGGCTTCAGGCTTCAGACCTTTGCGCCCTTGCTCGGCAGCGATCGTCTGCAACTTCGCAAGCTGCGTCGCATAAGGCGTGTTGGCATAGCGCGAGACGTCTGCCTCGGTCGCCTTGCCCCAGATCGCGGTCGCAACCGCTCCCGGCGCGATGATGATGACGTCGATCTCGAACGGCATGAGCTCGCGCCGCAGCGCCTCGGACATCCCCTCGAGGCCGAACTTCGACGTGTTGTAGGCGCCCAGAAACGGCGTCGCATTCTTTCCGCCCACGGAGGAAATATTGACGATGCGCCCGGATTTCCCCTTCAAATCGGGCTCGATCCCAAGCAGCGGCGCAAACGCCTGCGTCGAAATCACGACACCCGTCAGATTGACGTCGATCTGCTGACGAAAATCCTCAATCGCCATATAGACGAGCGGACCGGCAACCGCGATGCCCGCATTGTTGACGAGCCCGAACAGCTTCTCGCCGCCCAACGCCTGGCGCACCGTCGCCGCCGCCGCGCGCACCGCCTTTTCGTCCAAAACGTCGAAAATCAGTGGCACGAAGTTCGCGCCGAACTCCGCCGACAGCTTCTTGGCGTCGGCCTCTTTGCGCACACTGCCGAAGACGCGATAGCCGGCCTTGGTCAAAACCTTCGTCGCGCCCCACCCGATGCCGGTCGACACGCCAGTCACGACCACCGATTTCTGCTGCTTCGCCATCGTCCCGCTCCCTGAGATGAGGGGACTGTATAGGCTTACCTCGGCGAGGCCAAAGGCAGGGTCAGCGTCGCTCGCAGGCCCCCACCCGAACGGTTCTTGAGCGTCACGTCGCCGCCGTGACCGCGGGCGATCAACCGCCCGATCGCAAGCCCCAGCCCATAGCCGCCTGTCTCTGCACTGCGCGAATGCTCCAGCCGCGCGAACGGCTCGAACACCCGCTCAAGCTCGGCCTCCGGAATTCCCGGCCCGTCATCGTCAACGTGGATCGCTGCCGTGCCGTCGACGGTCTCGGCGCTCACCCGCGCTCGCACGCCATAGCGCAGCGCATTCTCGATCAGATTCCGCAGCGCCCTGCGCACCTCCGCCGCGCGGCACACGCAGGCGAGCGCGACGTCCGACGTGTAGCTCACATCGCCGCCGACTTCGGCCAGGTCGGCGCACAAGCTGTCCGCCAGAACCGCGACGTCAACGGACCGCGCCGGCTCACTGGAACCGTCGATACGAACCGCGTCGAGCACCGCCTCCGTCATCGCCTGCATCTCGCCGATCGTTTGCAGCAGTCGCGAACGCGTATCTTCATCCGTCACGAACTCGGCCCGCACGCGCAACGCGGCGATCGGCGTGCGCAGATCGTGCGCCACCGCCGCCATCAGCGCCCGCTGGCTCTGTAGAGTCGTCGTCACCCGCTCCGACATCGCGTTGAACGCGCGCGCCGCCTCGCGCACGGGCTGAGGGCCCGTCTCCGGCACCGCCTCGCGCGCTTCGCCCGTGCGCAACCGGCGCGCAGCTTCGGCCAGACGTTGCAGGGGCCGTGCCACGCGCCGCCCCATCCACAACGACGCGAGCAGAAGCGACCCGATCACCGCCGCGCCCGCGTAGAACACCGGCCAAGACGGTGGCCCCGGTGGCCGCATGCCGAAACGTGCGTTCAGCCATTGCGCGCCCGCCGGAATGGAGACGTACAAGCTTGCCGCGTGCTCCATTGGAGGCGGTCGCCCAGCGCCTGTGAACACCGGCCCGCGCGGAGGAGGCGGAGGCGACGGCGGCAACGCGCGCTCCTCCTCAGTGAGCACATGAGCGCGCAAACCGCCGGCCAGTTCCGGACGCAAGCTCGCAGCGATTGCCGCCTCGGTTGCAGCGTCCCGCTCAAGCCCGTCGCGCACAAGCGGCGCGGCATCGAGGGACAACTGCAACCCTGGACTCGAAAGCTCCCTCACCAGTTCCGACCGCAGACCTTCGGGCGCCCTCAGCATCAACGCCGCCACGCCGGCGATGCGTTGCGACTGCACGTCGGCGGCGAAACGCGAAAACTGCTGCTCTCCGCCGACACGGAAGAACACAATCGTCGCTAGGTTCGAAAGCGCCAGCGCAAGCAAGATCGCGCCCGCAAGCTCAAGCCACAGCGGCAGCGCAAAGCGCTTCATGCCGCCACGGGTTCGGCCGTAAAGATATAGCCACCGCCCCATACGGTTTTGATAAGCCGCGGATTGCGCGTATCGGCTTCGATCTTGCGCCGCAGCCGGCTGACCGCGCTGTCGATACTACGGTCGAACGGATCGAGATTCCGCCCTTGCGTGATGTCGAGCAGTTGATCGCGCGTCAGCGCCACTTTCGGCCGCTCGATGAACGCGACGAGCAACCGGAACTCTCCTGAGCTGAGGGGCAGCGCCGTCCCGCTCGACCCGACAAGTTCGCGCCGCGCAATGTCCAGTGTCCAGTTCTCGAAGCGCACGCGCTGCGCCGGCAATTCGCCGGACCGCCCGCCCTGTCCGCGCGCCCGCCGCAGCACCGCCCCGATGCGCGCGATCAGCTCGCGCGGATTGCACGGCTTCACCACATAATCGTCGGCGCCGATCTCAAGGCCGATGATGCGGTCGATCTCGTCCCCGCGCGCCGTCAGCAGAATGATCGGCAGCGCGCTCTCCGAACGCAAACCGCGCGTCAGGTTCAAGCCGTCCTCGCCCGGCATCATCACGTCGACGACCGCGAGATCGATCCCGCTGGTCTTCAACACGCGCCGCGCCGTCGCAGCGCTCTCAGCCGCCGTCGCGCGATACCCGTTCGCACGCATATAGCGAGAGAGGCCGTCGCGAATCTCGCGATTGTCGTCGACGATCAAGATGTGGGGTTCGCTCGCACTCATATCCCGAACACTAGGGACGCCGGTGGCCTTAGGAAAGCCGCCCATTGTGCCAGACTATGTCGCCCCCGGACTTTGTGCCGGGCTCGTCACAATTAAGGACGCGCGCGGCAAACCTCCGCAACGTTCCTCGGCTTGAATGCACGCACTGATGGAGACCCGGTGCATGAGAGCCCCGCAGATGATGGTTACTTTGAGCGTCGCGGCGCTGCTTCTCGCCGCCTGCGGGCACGAGCGCGGTGGCGGTCGCGGCGGACCGCCAGGCGGCGGTTTCGGTCCGGGCGGCGGCGCGCCGATCATGGGCCCGCAAGGCCAGTCGCGCGAGCTGCAACTGCGCCGCTTCGATGCCGACGCCGACGGCAACATCTCGCGCGCCGAATTCGATCAGGTGTTGAAGATCGATTTCTCCGGCGCGGATAAGAACAACGATGGCAACCTCGACGGCGCGGAAACGCGAGCGGTGAACGATCGCCTCCTCACCCAGCGCGAGATATCGCCGATCATCGATTGGAACGCCGACAGCCGCGTCACGATGGACGAATTCGCCGCGCAGTGGCGCACGCTTTTCACCCGCGCAGATGCGGACAGCGACGGCACCGTCACGGCGGAAGAACTGAAAGCGCGCGAAATGCCTGCGGGTAGACCGCAGGGGCGACCAGGCGGCGGACCGCCCGGTCAAGGACGTCCGGGCGGGGGGCGCCCCGGCGGACGCGAGTGAACTAAAGCCAAAAACGTGAGGGGTACTAACGAATGTCAGTGCGCATGATTTTCGCAGCCAGTCTGTTAACCGGCCTCTGGCTCGGCACGGCACAAGCCGCCGAGCCCGACGGCCCGCCGCCGCCGCCACCGCCGCCGCATGGCCCGCCAGGTTTCGGCCCCGGACCGGGCATGCCGCCGCCGTTGCGCGAGGCCGACGCCGACAAGGACGGCCGCATCACCCGCACCGAGATCGACGCGACCATCGCGACGCGCTTCAAGAAGGGCGACGCAAACGGCGACGGCGCACTCAGCGAGAAAGAATTCGCCGCCGCCATGCCGAAACCGCCCGACCGCCCGAAGCCACCCGACGGCGCACCCAAGCCGCCGGAGGGCCGCCCGCCGTTTCAAGCCTTCGATCCCGCCGCGCGCTTTCGCGCCACGGACTGGAACGGCGACGGCAAACTGTCCCCGGATGAGTTCGCCGTACCCATGAAGGCGATGGCGATCCACGCCGATCGTAACGGCGACGGAGCGATCTCAGAAGACGAGATGCGCGGACCGCCGCACGGACCACGCGGACCGCGCCCGCCGCATTAGCAAGCCAACACCTCCTCGCCGGAGCCCTCCCGGTCCCCCAACAACTGCCGGGCTCCAGCAAAGCGCCGCGATGGACCTGGAGTCCATCGCGGCGTTTCTTTGTGTCAGCCGGCGCCCGGCAAGAGTCCGCCCGACTTCTTCTCGTAGGGCCGCAACGCGATATCAGCGACCGCCCGCGCCACATCGACCCGCGCCACGCTTTGCGGCCGGCGGGCGTAGACGAACGCCGCCGCGCAGTAGTCGTCGACGCGCTCGGCCAACGCAAAACCGTGCAGCGGACTGTTGGCCAGATCGCCGCCCGTGATCCAGCCATTGCCGGCCAGCGCGTAACGCGCGCCCCACGTCTCGATCAAATGCTCGGCTCCCTTCGGCACCATCAACGCGCCGATCTGCTGGATCGTGGCCTTCATCTCCCGCTCGAACACGATCGGATCGGCAAGATGCCAACGGTAGAAGCCGACGAAGTCGGGCTTGGGCGGCAAAGGCGATCCGTTCGCTCCAGGGGCTACGACCAACGGCGCGCCTTGATAGAGCGCCGAATGCTGTCCCATGCCCCAAGCCGTGCCGACATAATCCTCAAGCCCGGTGCCGCACAGCGTCGGATGCGCGCCATCACCGTCGCGATAGAATTTGAACTCACCCTCGCCGTACCAAATCATATCGTCAGGCAAAACGCGCACGCCAATCACACAACCCAAGAAACGGCCGGGACCTTCGAACCCCTGAGCGATGACGAAATCGCGCTTCAAAGTCGTCGGATTCTCGCGCCGGAACGACACATGCAGATATCCCGCATCGTCGGCGAAGCGTTCCAACGTGTAGTCGACCTGATAGTAGAAGTTGATCGCCCGCGTGCCCCCATTCGTCAGCTCGATGCGAATATGTTTGGCGAACGGCATCGGGAAATAGGCGTTGAGGCCGCGCGCCTCTTGCACCGCAGTCAACGCGGTAACGCAATGAACCAGACGCCCATGCGGTAAGCCGAAAAAATCCAGCGCAGGAATGGAAATGCTGGGCTCAGTGCGCCCGTCGTAGAACATCTCGATCACGACCGCCCGCATCTCTTCCGGCGGCGCACGCATGAACGTCATCCAGATATGGCGCACACGTCCGGGCCCATCGATATCCGCGAGCACGACCTTCTCGCCGACGGCGATACGCCGGTTCGGTGCACCCTTGCGTCCCTCGGCCGCTGTCCCGCCTGCGCCGCGCGCACCCGTCGGATTCTCGAAACTGATCGAGCGGCAATCGAGACCGGCATCAATGCGCGCGGGATCGTCGAACAAGATCATGGCCGTGTCCTCCAAAACGACAACCGGCCACTCATATCAGCGCCGCACGTGCACGCCTACTCGGTCTCCAAAACCTCGGTCGCGCTGATCTCAACGCCGAACCCCGACAGCGCCACATAGGCCTGCGGCTGCGTCACCAGGTTCTTGATCGACACGATGTTGAGATCGCGTAGAATCTGCGCGCCGAGTCCGATCTCGCGCCACTGGCGCTGACGCACAACCTCGGACTTCACCTGCTCGGTATCCGCGAGCGGCAGCACCGGCACCCCCGCCGCGCCGTCGCGCAAATAGACGAGCACCCCGCGCCCCTCCTGCGCGAACCGCGCCAGCGCCGCGTTGATGAGCTTCGCCCCGCCGAACACATCGCCAACGACCTGCGCGCGATGCAAGCGCGCCGGCACGTCATGGCCATTGCCGATCTCGCCATAGGTGAAGGCAAAATGATGCACGGAATCGAACGGCGTCACATAGGTGTGCCCGGTCAACGACCCAATCGACGTCTCGACGGGAAACGTCGCGATGCATCTGACGAGCCGCTCGCGCGCCTGCCGATAGGCGATCAAATCCGCGACCGAGATTCGCTTCAATCCATGCCGATGCGCAAACATCGCCACCTCCGGCCCGCGCATCACGCTGCCGTCATCCTTCGTCAACTCTGCGAGCACACCGACAGGCGGCAACTGCGCCAAACGGCAGAGATCGACGCACGCCTCCGTATGCCCGGTGCGCATCAAGACACCGCCTTCTTTCGCGATTAGCGGAAACACATGTCCCGGCCGAACGAAGTCGCCCGCCCCTGTGTTGCCGTTCGCGAGTGCGCGCACCGTGCTGGTCCGCTCGTCAGCCGAAATGCCGGTGGTCAAGCCATGCCGCACGTCGACCGATACCGTGAACGCAGTGCCGAGCGGCGCATCGTTCGCCGCCACCATGGGATCGAGCCGCAAGCGATGCGCAACCTCCGTCGACACCGGCGCGCAGACGATGCCGGATGTGTGACGGATGATGAAAGCCATCTTCTCAGGTGTGCACTTCGACGCCGCGATGAAAAGGTCGCCTTCATTCTCGCGGTCGTCGTCGTCGGTGACGATCACCATCTCGCCCCGCCCAAAGGCATCGATCGCCTCCGGCACGCTCGATGCACGCAGATCGGATTCACCGGGCGGCTCCAGCGGAGACATGAAATCGTTCGGGGTCACCTGCCCGCGCGTTTCGCGAAAAATGACTTCGGCCGTCTCGCGCGACAACCACGCACCATCATTGTTGCAGAGCTGCGTGACGGCGCTCGGCGAAAGCCGCGTCCGCCGCGCGAACTCGACGCGGGTTACATTGTTGGTCGTCAGCCAGTCGGTGAGTTTCATGGGCAAATGATGATCGCCCGACTCACCGCCCGCAATACGGCCAAGGCGCTATTTTCCGAACCGAATTCAGTCGCACTGAACCTGCCGTAGCGGCCGACGCCCGCCGGCAGCGACCGAGTACACCGCGACCGCAGGCCCAAAACAACGACGCCCCCGCATGCGATTGGCATGCGAGGGCGTCCGTAGACCCTAACCGCGAAGTTTACTCTGGTTGCGGCGAGGGCTGATCGTCGGCCGGATCATCGGCTTCCGGCTCGTCATCGCCTGTATCGTCCGTGGCCGGCTCATCGGCCGGCTCGTCATCCGTCATGCCTTCGTCAGGCGTCGGCGGACCTTGCAAGTCGGGACCGCCTTGACCGTCCTGCTGCGTAGCCGGTGAAGGCGCCGTAGTGGTACCCACATCGCTGGCATCGCCGCCAGCCTGCTCAAGCTGCTGCAGATTCAGTGCACGCACTTCGTCGTCTTGATCATCGGCTTGGGCAATACCCGCACCGACCGAGAGCGCAACAATCGCCGCACCGGCGAGCGCAAAAGATTTGATGGACATGGACGTTTCCTCCTTGTGAACCAACGAAATCCTAACGTCCGCCAAAGCCCGCACGTTCCTGACATTGCCGCTTGTTAATGTCATATTTGTAGGGAACGCGTGTTCCGCACTGCACCGCACACAGGCGATGAACGGCCAAGCTAATTGAACCGGACCGCAGCGCCGAACTAACGTGCAGCGAACACACAACGAGGCATGCCATGTCCGAACGCGGCGCATTCGACATCAACACGGCGACCGCCGCAGCCACCGCGCGCGCCGTACGAGACGGAACGATCTCCGCACGCGAAGCCTGCGACGCGGCCATCGCGCGGATCGAAAAGCGCGATGGCGAAATCAACGCCGTCGTCGTCCGCGACTTCGATCGCGCACGCGCGGCGGCAAAACGCGTCGATGCGACACGCACGAAAGACGACCGCCGCCCGCTTCTCGGCGTCCCCATGACGGTGAAGGAATCAAACGACGTCGCGGGATTGCCGTCGACCTGGGGCATGCCGGTGTTCAAGGACTTGCCCGTCGAGGAAGACGGCATCGCCGTCGCGCGCCTGAAGAACGCCGGTGCGGTGATCTTGGGCAAGACGAACGCGCCCGTAGCGCTCGCCGATTGGCAGACGGTCAATCCAATCTACGGCCGCACGGTGAACCCATACGATCACGCTCGCTCGCCGGGCGGTTCATCCGGCGGCGCGGCGGCAGCGCTCGCGGCGGGCATGATCCCGCTCGAACTCGGCTCCGACATCGGCGGCTCGATCCGCGTGCCGGCGCACATGTGCGGCGTCTTCGGACACAAGCCGACCTACGGGCTCGTTCCACTGAAGGGTCACGGCTTCCCTGGCACCGACGGCATCGACGTCCCGCTCGCCGCCTTGGGTCCGATGGCGCGCAACGTCGAAGACTTGAATCTGGCATTCGATGTACTCGCCGGTCCGGTCGCGGGTGTCGCCTACAAACTTGATCTGCCGCCGCCGCGCCTCCAAACGCTCAGCGCTTATCGCGTCTTGGTGCTGGACGCGCATCCTTCGGCCGCAACCGACACGACGATGCGCAACGCACTCCACGCCTTGGCCGGAAAGCTCGATCGCGCTGGCGCACGCGTCGAATACGAGACCAGCGGATTGCCGGATCTCGCCGCCGCGCACCGCGGCTACACGAAAATGCTGAGCACAATCGTCACACGCGGCACGCCGGGCGTCACGCCGATCGATGCCCACGCGTGGATGGAATTACTTGACGAACAAATGCGTGTCGCGCGCCAATGGCAAACAGTGTTCAGCAACGTCGACGTCGTGTTGACGCCGCCCTTCGGCACAACGGCCTTTCCGCACGACGACAATCCCAACTGGAGCGCACGCACGCTCAAAGTCGACGGCAAGGACACGCCTTACGGTGTGCAAGTCGCCTGGCCAGGCGTCGCAACCTATCCCGGCCTGCCCGCCACGGCGGCGCCGATCGGCAAGACCGCGGAGGGCCTGCCGATCGGCATACAAATCATCGGCGCAATGTTCGACGACCGCACGACGTTGGCGTTCGCAGCCTTGCTGGAGCAAGACGGCCTGACGGCTTAGCGATTACTCGTCGTCGTCCGGGTACGGCGCATCGTCATCATCGGGGGGATAGCCGTCGTCGTTGTCGTCATCCGGATACGCACCCGTGTCCGGCGGCCCATAGGGCGGCTCTGCGTCCTCGGGGCCATACAAACCGTCGGACGGCGGCGGACCGGCATCCGGAGGCGGCGGCCCATAGTCGCCATCGTCATCGTTAGGGTCGTAGGGGTCATAAGGACCACCCTGTCCGTTCATATCGCTGTCGTCGTCGCCGTCGTCATAAGGAGCGTTGTCGTCGTACGACCCGTCGGCATTGTCATAGCCGGGAGCCGCGTCGTTCGTCGCGCGAGCGTCCTCAAGCTGCATCAGGTTGAGCCGTCGCGTCTCATCCGCCTGATCGTCATAGCAACGGCTTTCGCCGCATTGATACGTGTCGTTCGCCCACGCCGCGGTCGAAAGCGCGGTCGCCGAAAGGCCGATGAACAAAATCCGCTTGATAGACATACGTTGTCCTTCCCAGGTCAGGGAAAACGAGCCGACCACACAACGCGACTGCAAAGCCGTGGTTCCACGCCGCGGCTAAAGAACGTCGCGTCCAAGGTCCGGAAACACCTTACCGACTTTGCCCAGCAAATACTCGCCGTAAGTGCCCTGGAACACGTGCACGTTTGCGCGATCCCACCGTTCGGCGCTGTCGTCATGCACCGCAGACGCGCGCTCGGGCAACGGTTCAATCACAGCGTCGAACGACGGATCGAAGAACAGCGGAAACGACAACCGGTCGCGCCCGCTGACGTTGCGAACCCGATGCGGCGTCGAGCGATAAAACCCGCCCGTCAGCCGGTCCAGCATATCGCCGATATTGCACACGAGCGTATCGGGAACAGGCGGCGCCTCGATCCATCCGTCGCGCGCCTTCACCTGCAGTCCGCCGCAATCATCCTGCGCCAGCAACGTCAGCAAGCCATAGTCGGTGTGCTCGCCCACGCCCCATTCGCCATCCACGGCGCGCGCCGGTGGATAGTGAAATACCCGAAATAAAACCGTCGGATCGGCCGTATACGTATCCGCGAAATAATCCTCATCAAGCCCAAGGCTGAGCGCCACGCCGCGCATCACCGCATGCGCAGCACGCGTCGTACGCGCCATGAAGTCGAGTACCGCGGGCTTCAACTCGGGCGCCGCCGCCGGCCACAGATTGCCGCCATGCATCGGAACGCCCGCCCGCACGCGCGGATCGGCCGCATCAAGCTCGGTGCCGAAGTAGACGCCTTCTTTCAGATCCGGTTTGCCCGACGTGAGCTCACCGCCCACCGGAAAGAACCCGCGCCACGCCCGCCCGCCGCGCGCCATGGCGATCGTCATTTTCTCCTCATGCGGCATCGCAAAGAACGCGCGGCTCGCGCGATCCAACCGCGCTACCGCATCCGCATCGACGCCATGCCCCGCGACATAGAAGAAGCCGGTGTCGCGGCACGCACGCTCGATCTCGCGAGCCACGCCGTCGCCGCGCCGCCCGCCGTCAAGCAGTGGCGCGATGTCGATCACCGGCAATGAGCGTGACGTGTTGACCATCGAACTTCCAGCTCAGCGGGGGTGTTCTGCGTTCCTCCCCAGACTTGAGCGCCTGGTACGAACCAGGCCCTCATCCTATCACACCAAGGCCGGAGCCTTCGTGCGCGAACGCGTAAACGTCATGTGGCAGACGAGCCCCCCGGACCGGTAGTCGAGCGTTACCTCGCCGTTCTGCTCGCTGTCCACCGCGGCCTTCACGATGCGCGTACCGAACCCGCGCCGCGTCGGCGGTGTCACCGGCGGTCCATCGCGTTCGATCCATTCGAACGTCACACGCTCCGTCTCTCCGTCGAGCACGCTCTCCCACCTGATCGAGACTTTCCCGTCATGGTTCGAGAGCGCGCCGTACTTCGCTGCGTTCGTTGCCAATTCGTTGCAGGCCAGCGCAATGCCGCCGACGGTTTGCTCTTTCAACATCAGCGGCTGTCCATCAATAAAGATCTTCGTCTGAACCTCGCTGCCGAACGGCGCCAGCGCAGCCGGCACGACGTCGGCAAGATCCACGTCCTGCGCGTTCGCCTTCAACACCAGATCGCCTGCACTCTGCAACGCACCGACCCGGCGCAAGAACGTTTGCGCAAACGCTTCGACATCCGGGCTGTCCTTGGGCATCGCCGCATTGACGAGCGCGCGGATCACGGCGATGAAGTTCGTCAGCCGGTGCCGCAAGTCGCCCAGCAGCAATTCGCGGCGCTCCTCCGATGCCTTGCGTTCGGTCACGTCGCGCAGCGAAGCGACGACCTCCTCGACCTTGCCGTCGGCATCGAGCAAAGGCACCGCGCGCACCGAGAACCAGCGCCAGTCGTTGCTGGCAGCATCGCGGATTCGTACCTCCACCGGCGCCGCCAGCGAAACCTTCGGTCGGTCATCGGGATGAACCGCATCCAACCAGCCCATGCCGCTATAGCTGGGCCAAGCCATCCCGGACAGCGTCTCCCACCCCGGCTGCCGCTCACGGCAGGCACCGGCCGGATCGAAAACGCTGACGATATTCGCCGACGCTTCGACCAGCGCGCGATACCGGTGCTCGTTCCGCCGCGATTGCCAGAACAGGTCTCGCAGCGCGACGGCAAGCACCAACTCCACGGCTGCCGACGCGGCGAACACGGCCGCGCTCGTCAACTCCGTCGCCGAAACGGCGCGCACATCCATGAAGAAAACGAGGCCCGCCAGGACGGAAAGAACCAGCGTCCAAAATCCGGGCCAAAAGCCGCCGACAAGGCCTGCAATCGCGATCGCGGGGAAATAGGTCGCAAACGGCACCACGTCGGGAACCCAAATGCCGATGACGGCGCGGACCAAAGTTGCCGTCCCGAAGCAAAGGCTCACCAGCGCCCACTGCGTCACGCCGTCGAGCGGCGGCGAAGCGCCCTGCCCGCGCAATGCCGGCGAGAGGAACGAAACGGTCGACCTTATAGCGCGAACTAGATTGCCCACGGAGGTTCCGTCAGACCCACGACAACGCCCATGCTCTTGTTAGACACCACCTTGGACGCGACGCATAGAGCGCAACGCGTGGGCCTCGTCACGCGCATAACCACAGAGCGGTAACGCACACGCACCTCTGCGCTTAGACTCCACCGCTCAAGGTGATTCGTATGCGTCGGGGGCCTCCATGAATTCGTTAATCCGCACCGCCGTCTTCGTTGCGTTGGCCGCAGTTCTCGCCGCGTGCGGCGGGCCCGAAAAGGTCTTCCCGACGACGATGCCGCCGGCAGCAACGACCGGCGCCGGTTCCCCTGCCGAACGCTGGGAGAACATGGCCGACCTGCCCTGGCCGCAAGGCGGTCAAACCACTTACAAAACCTACGAAGACAGCCGCCGCATCTTCTGGAAGCAGATGTATCCGAAGGGCGGAACGGAACTCTATTGCGCGGTCACCTTCGACGGCGCGCGCAAGAACCCGTTGAACCAGTCGCTGTCCGTCGAACATGTCTTCCCCGCCGACGCGATCGCCGAGAACGAGCCCGGCTGCACCAACCGCACCTGCGCCGTCCCCAAAGCGCAACGCGCCATGGCCGACCTGCAGAACCTCTGGCCCGCCTTCCAGCGCGTAAACTCCAGCCGCAGCAACCTGCGTTACGGCGAGATCCCCGGCGAAGACGCCCGCCGCTACGCCGAATTCTGCCCCGACTATGAGCGCGGCAGCGGCGCGAAGGCGATCGTCGAACCGCGCGACGACATCAAGGGCGACCTAGCCCGGTCGATCGTTTACATGCACTTCGTCTACGGCCTGCCGCTCGAGAAGGCGGTCGCCAACAAAGGCCTCCTCCTCGACTGGATGTCGATGGATCCGCCGGACGCGGAGGAATTGCGCCGCAACGCCCTCATCGATCGCCTGCAAGGAACGCCGAACCCGCTTCTTCAGGAAGCGTTCATGGGTTTGTGAGAGGACGTGACCTTGCAGAGACAGCGGTACTTTTAACGCTCCCGTGTGACGGAGCGCGCGCGTTTCGCCTGTGTCCCCTCATCTCGATTAACCGATTCGCAAGCAAGTAGTGCGAATGGTTAACCGCGCGTTCACCTCCTCAGCGGGGGGAAGAAGGCGAAACTGAGGAGATATGCATGAAAACAAAAATAGCATTGCTTGCCTCGACGGCCATCGCAGCGTTTGCGCTCGCCGCTCCGGTACAAGCTGCCGGCTGGTACGTGTCCGTACTGGGCGGGGGCAACTGGAACGACGACCACTCGTTCTTTGCCGCGACGGACACGACCGTCTCGGCGGATACGCTGACATGGTCGTCTGACAACGACACCGGCTTTGTCGTCGGTGGCGCGGTCGGCATGAGCTTCAGCCAAGTCGCGAGCGGTCTTCGCGCCGAGGTCGAAGTTGCCTACCGTCAAAGCAACGCCGACGGTGCCTGGACGACCTTCACCAGCATCGGCGGCGTATCGAGCGGCTTGCTCGACTATGACTTCTCGAACTTCTCCGTTCTTGCCAACGCCTGGTACGATTTCGACATCGGCGGCTTCAAGCCGTATCTCGGTGGCGGTCTCGGTTGGGCCCATGCGGAAGCGGACGGCGACTTCACGACGGGCATTCCTGGCCCCTTCGAGTTCGAGGATGACGGCTTCGCCTGGCAGCTCGGTGCCGGTATCAATTTCGATATCTCGCCGAACGTAAAGTTGGGCGTGGGCTACCGTTACTTCGACGGTCCCGACATCGCCGTCTCAGGCCCGGTCTCCTTTGCGACCGGCGATCTGGACAACGAGAACCACTCCGTTCTCGTCAACGTGACCTTTGGAATGTAAGAACAAGAAAACTACAGACCCACACGGAAGGCCGCCTTCGTACGACACGTCGAAGGCGGCTTTTTTTGTGTCTAGTCGGTCGCCGCCAACAGCGCCGCCAAATAGTCCTGCCACAGCACGGCCCAGGTATGCGAACCGTGTCCCCGCGTCGCCTCGCTCGCGGGGAGCAGCACAAACGTCCCCCGATCGATCCGCCGCGCCTCCCGCGCGGCGATGCCGAGTTCCGGCGGGTTGATGAAGTCGTCCGCGGAGTTAATCCACATCACCTCGGCCTTGATCGTCTCCAGTTTCGGCAAGGGATTGTAAGTCCGCGACGCGGCGACTTGATAGAGAAGGTCGTTCGCATCCAGATCGGCGATCCGCTCGACCATTGTCTGCTCGACGTATTTGTCGGCAGCCTCGCGCGTCGGGTAGGTCTTCTGCATCTGGATGGGCGCGCTGCCTGCGATCACAAGCAGGCTCACCGCCGTACGCAAGCCGCGTTGCGGCTGTGAAGCATACGCCCCGCCGACCCAATCGGGATCGAGCATGATCGCGTCGATCGTCATCTTCCGCCACATCCGATTGCGCCCGGCGATCTCGACCGGCAGACACGCAAGCGGCATCAGCGCCGAGGCGAAATCCGGATGCGTCTCCCCCCACACGAACGCATGCATACAGCCCATCGACGTCCCCATGATCAGCCGCAGCCGGTCGACGCCCAACCCCTTCGTCAGCAGTTCATGCTGCGCCGACACCATGTCGTCGTAGTCGTAGCGCGGAAAGCCCATGCGCAAACCGTCGCTGGGTTTCGACGATTTCCCATGCCCGATCCCGTCCGGCAGAATGATGTAATACTTCGCCGGATCGAGCAGCCCACCCTTGGCGAACAACACGTCGGCGAACTGCGCCCGGAAAAACTGCTGCCCGCTGCCGCCGGTGCCATGCAGGATCATGACAGCGTTCGTGACGCGCCCATCCGCATCCCGCTTCGGTGACCCAAGCGTCGTATAATGCAGCCGCAACTCAGCCATCGTCTCGCCCGAGCGAAACTTGAAGTCGCGCGCGACATAGTCGCCTTCCTTGCGCTCATTCGCGGACGCGGTCGCCATCAAAAGCACCGCCGCCGCCAACACCATCAATGAACGCACCATGGAAATTCCTCCCGCCCCGCCGCATAATCCGAACGCGCAGCGCCGCCACACGACTCAAGAGCCAAGGAACATCATTCATGAGCTGGCCGGAACCCGTCACGTTACGAGGGCGCAACGCCACGCTCGAACCGTTGGCGCAAAAGCACCTGAGCGGCATGATCGAGGCCGTAAACGACGGCGAACTGTGGAAATTATGGTACACGAGCGTGCCGACGCCCGAAGGCATGGCCGCCGAAATCGACCGCCGCCTCGCCCTTCAAGCGAAGGGCTCGATGCTCCCCTTCGCCGTGCTCGATGCGACCGGCAAATGCGCCGGCATGACAACGTTCATGCACATCGACGCGACGTTCAAGCGCGTAGAGATCGGCTCCACCTGGTACGCCAAACGCGTGCAGCGAACGCCGCTGAACACCGAATGCAAGCTGATGCTGATGACGCACGCATTCGAAAAACTGAGCTGCATCGCCGTCGAATACCGCACCGGCTTCTTCAACCACCAAAGCCGCCGCGCCATCGAACGCCTGGGCGCCAAACTCGACGGCATCCTGCGCAGCCATCAGCGTTACGCGAACGGCGCACTGCGTGACACCTGCGTCTACTCGATCATCGAAAGCGAATGGCCCGCGGTAAAAGCGCACCTCGCCTTCCAACTCGAAAACCCGCGGCCGCCATCGTTACCTGCGGGTTAACGCATGACGCATCCGTCACGCTCGTAAGCGGAGCATTAAGCGCCGCCGGCCTAAATTGGCGGGAAGCAACGCGTTCGAGAGTCCGGTGACACCGACCGACGACGGCACGGAAACACGATCCGCGCGCGCCCCAGCGCCTGCTGCGGAATTGCGCGTGCGTCATCTCGAAACGTCCGCGCGCTATCTGTTCACGAACCTGCTGCCGCTTCCCTTGGTGATTGCAGGCTTCGCGCTGCTTCTGACGCAGTGGTTCTCACCACCGCCGGTGATCGCATGGGCGATCGTTACCACCGTAACCTGGCTGATCACGATCGGTGCCATCCGCTTCTTTCTCAACGACCCTGGCCGTGTCGACAACGGAACGCGCTGGATCGTTGCGGTCGCGGTCGCGGTCTTCATCTCGTCTCTCGCCTTCGCCGCAGTCTCGGTTCTGTTCTGGGTCGACGGCGACCGCTTGAACAACATTCTCCTCTACTGCGTGGTCGCAGCCGGTCTAGCCTGCGCCGGCGCACAATCCGCGCCAAGTGCGCCCGTCTGCGTCGCAAATCTGACGCCCTACGCGGCGGTCTTTCTCTACATCTCGCTGGCGCACGAGCCGTTTCCTATCAACCTGGGCGTCGCCTTCCTGCAGGCGTGCTACATTGTCCTCGTCGCGCTCTACGCCCGCTCGGTCTGGCTTCTCTCCGACGACATGCTGCGCCTGCGGATCGAAAAACGCGAACTGATCGACCGCCTCCAGCACGCCCTCGTCGACGCCACGACGGCCAAGAGAAAGGCCGAGGCCGCCTCGACCGCCAAGTCCGAATTCCTGGCCAACATGAGCCACGAACTGCGTACCCCGCTCAACGCCATCCTCGGCTTCTCCGAAATCATCAAAGACCGTGTCTTCGGCGAAGCGCTCGACCGCTACGCCGAATACGGCAGCCATATCCATTTCAGCGGAAAACATCTGCTGGGCCTGATCGGCGACATCCTCGACCTCTCGAAGATCGAGGCCGGTAAACGCGAACTCGACGAAGCGGACATCGATCTCGCGCAAGTCGCGCGCGACGCCCTGCACTTCGTCGAGCCGCAAGCCGCGCGCAAGAACCTGACGCTAACGTTGGAAGTGCTCACGCCCGCGCTCATAAGCGCGGACGAACGCGCGCTACGCCAAATCGTCGCGAACCTGCTTTCGAACGCGGTCAAATTCACGCCTGAGGCCGGGACCATCACGCTGCAAATTGCGCGTGATAGCCAAGGGGTCACGCTGACCGTCGCCGACACCGGTATCGGTATCAGACCCCAAGACATGAAGAAGGTCCTGGAGTCCTTCGGCCAGGCACGCCACGACATCACAAACACCGACGAACGCGGCACAGGTCTCGGCCTGCCCATCGTCAAGGGCCTGATCGAACTGCACGACGGCACGCTCACACTGGAAAGCGCACCGGGCCTGGGCACGACGGTTACGATCACATTGCCGCTTAAGCGCGTGATCGAGCCTGCAGAACTGGTCAGCGCGGCTTAAGCAAAAAAAAACGCGGCGCCCGAAGCCGGACGCCGCGCCTAATAGCCCTCAATGCAAGTCCTTACGGGTTCACACCCGGCCCCGGCTGAAGCGAGCCGTCGGGCAAATCGACCGACGTGGCGTCGCGCTTCTCGTCGCGCCACTGGCGGCGCGTTTTGCACACCTTGCGCGAACCGAGCCGCGACCCGACCGTCGACTCTTCTTTCCGGCAGACGATCTCGTCCAGCGAATCCTTCTCAGCGGTCTGGCTCGTGGGCGGCGTCGGCGGCGCACCCGGAGGCGGCGGCGCATCGGCCTGCGCCGGCGGCGAGGGCGGTGAAGGCGGAACCGGCGGCGTGTCCGACGCATACGTTGCGCTGGTCAACAAAAAGGCGCCCACCACCGCGAGCGCGGAAACACGTACAGCCATGATCATTGCGGTCAGTGACTCCTGGAATTGAGCAATAACGATAACAAGCGCGGCGGCCATCCCGTCGCGCAAAAGCGGCAAATTGCATAAGGAGGGAGACGATACTGGCCCGTCCGCGGCTCGTCGAGCCTCAGAACGCGGCCGTTCGCCGCTGACAGGTGCGATCGCATGTGCTTACTTGGCCAAAATTCGCACGAATCCGGGTAGAAACCATGGCCGATGCCGCCACTTCACAAGAACTTCAACGCTTACGGGACTCGATAGACAACATCGACGCGGCCCTGATCCATCTTCTGGCGGAACGGTTCAAGTTCACCCAACAGGTTGGCCAATTGAAAGCCGCCACTGGGTTGCCGCCCGCGGATCCGGCCCGCGAAGCCGATCAGATCACGCGACTGCGGGAACTCGCCACGAAGGCGAAGCTGGACCCCGAATTCGCCGAAAAGTTCCTGAACTTCATCATCAAGGAAGTCATCCGTCACCACGTCGCCCACCGCGCGGGAAAAGCATGACCACCGCGCCCGTTCCCGTCGTCTTGACGATTTCCTGCCCCGACCGCACCGGCCTCGTCGCCGGCGTGACGACCTACCTTGCCGGCAGCAACCACTTCATCGACGAAACGCATCAGTTCGGCGATCCGGAAACCGGCCGCTTCTTCATGCGCACGGTCTTCCATCCGGCAGCCGGCGAACCATGGGACGCCAAAGCCTTCGCCAGAGGCTTCGCCGCCGTCGCCGAGCGCTTCGAATGCGCCTGGGACGCAAGGCCGCTGCGCGACCGCACGCGCGCCATCGTGATGGTGTCGAAGTTCGATCACTGCTTGGTCGACTTGATCTACCGCGTTCGCACGGGCTGGTTGCCGATGGAAATCGCCGCCGTCATCTCGAACCACGCCACGCTGAAGCCGATTGTCGAGCGTGAAGGCATCCCCTTTATTCATCAGCCGGTCGACGCCGCGCGCAAACCGCAAGCCGAAGCGGTACTCTTCTCAACCATGGAACGCGAGCGCGCCGAACTCGTCATCCTCGCGCGTTACATGCAAGTGCTGACGCCCGAAGCCTGCGGCCGCCTCGCAGGCCACTGCATCAATATCCATCACTCGTTCCTGCCGGGCTTCAAAGGCGCAAACCCCTATCAGCAAGCGCACACGCGCGGCGTCAAACTTATCGGCGCTACCGCCCACTACGTCACCGAGGATCTCGACGAAGGCCCGATCATCGACCAAACGGTCGATCGCGTCGACCACGCGGTCACCGTCGCGCAAATGGTCCACGTCGGCCAGGACCTCGAAGCGCTGACCCTGGCTCGCGCCGTCAAAGCCCACATCGAGCGCCGCGTCTTCGTCAACGGCCGCAAGACGGTCGTTCTGCGCTAGCTGGGACCAACGGTAGAACCAATGACCGGCTACGACGCGCCACGCGCCATCGCGCTTGAAACACCTGACTACATCGTTCGCAGCCTTGAAATAGGCGATGCGAGCGACGCGTGGCGCGACTGGCTCGCCGATCCCGAAACCGCGCGCATGCTGAACGCACAACCGGCGCAGATGAATGTCGATACGGTACGCGGCTACATCGCATCGTTCGACCGCGTTCGCGCGCACCTGTTGGGCATCTTCGAAAAGGCAACCGGCCGCCTGATCGGCATTCGTGCCGTGTATGTCAATCGCCAACGCGGCGAGTTTCTCGTCAACGTCTTGATCGGCGACCGGGCCGCACGAAAGAAGGGCGCGCGCGCCCAGTCACGTGCCGCGGTCTATCGCTGCTTCTTCGAAGATCTCGACCTGGCGACCGCACGCGCAACGGTCGTCGCCGAGAACGCCGTCGTGCTCGCCGGCATGAGCAAGCGCGGCTGGATACCGGACGGCATCGACCTCAAGACAGGCGCCGCCGGACGCGGTAACATAGAAATCCGCAAATTCCATTTGCCGCGCGATGTCTGGCGCCGCGTCGCTGCAGCGTCGGCCGCGGATTCGCATTCTCAACCGGAGTAGGCCCTGATGAAATACCTCCACACCATGCTGCGGGTCGGCAACCTCGATGCGGCCGTCGACTTCTTCGTCAACAAACTGGGCCTCGCCGAAACGCGCCGCATCGACAACGAAGCCGGCCGCTTCACGCTGGTATTCCTTCATGCCGCCGAAAGCCCGGACGCCGAAATCGAACTGACCTACAATTGGGACGAGCACGAATATGCCGGCGGCCGCAATTTCGGCCACTTGGCATTCGCCGTCGACGACATCTACGAAACCTGCGACCGGCTAATGAAAGCGGGCGTCACCATCAACCGCCCGCCGCGCGACGGCCGCATGGCCTTCGTCCGCTCGCCCGACAACATCTCGATCGAATTCCTGCAAAAAGGCAAAGCCCTGCCGCCGAAAGAACCGTGGACCACGATGGCCAACACGGGCGTCTGGTGAGCGGGGCAAAACTCGGCGCACGCGGCCGCATCATCACACTCGAAACGCCGGACTACATCCTGCGCACGCTCGAATCCGGCGATGCGACGGACGTCTGGCGCGACTGGCTGATCGACCCACAAACCGCACGCAATCTAAACGCCCGTCCCGAACCGATGGACGAAGAACCCGTGCGCAACTACATCGCCTCGTTCAACCGCACGACGACGCATCTGCTCGGCATTTTCACAAAGCAAACCGGCGGACTGATCGGCATCCGAGCGGTCCATGTCGACCTTGCGCTGAGAGAATTCCTGGTCAACGTCCTGATCGGCGAAACCGGGGCGCGCAACAAGGGCGCGCGTACGCAGACAAGCGGCGTCATGTACCGATATTTCTTCGAAGATATGGGCCTCGAAACCGCGCGCTGCGCCGCCGTAGCGGACAACGCGCAGATCTTGAAAGTCCTGGACCAAGGCGGTTGGATCCGCGCGCGCACGGAAAAGAAAACCGCGGCATCCGGTGACGGCTTTGTCCAGCTCCACCATTTTCGCCTGCTACGCACCGTATGGCGGCGGAAAGAAGAAGAACGCGCGACTGACCGAGTAAGGGGAAAGGCTTGAGCCCATGCAACCGACCCGCCGCCACGGCAGACTCGAACGTCCCGACTGCAACGTCTACTACGAGGCCGTAGGAGACGGTCCTGCGATCGTCTTCGCGCACGGGCTGGGCGGCAATCACATGTCGTGGTTTCAGCAAGTCGCCCACTTCGCCGATCGCTACACCTGCATCGCCATCGCCCATCGCGGCTTCGCACCGTCGTCGCCCATCGCCGGCGGACCGAACCCCGCGGACTACGCGGGCGATCTCGCAGCCCTGATCGAGCACCTGAACCTCACCGACGTGCGCATCGTGGCCCAGTCGATGGGCGGCTGGTCCACCGTCGAATACGCACTGACCAAGCCCGCGGGCTTGAAGGCCATCGTCCTCGCCGGCACGACGGGCACAATCGATCCACTCCAGATCGAAGACCCTGAACGCTCGCGCATCGCCCAGTGGCTCCAGACCGATTTCGCGAACGTCCCTAAATTCTTCGAACGCGGCATCCATCCGGCCGCTGGCGAACGCATGGCGCGCGAACAACCCGCGATGCATTTGCTCTACCGCCAGATCGACGATCAAAACGCCGCGCTGGACAAGCAAGCCATCGGGGCCCGTTGCTTCACCCTGCGCACCCGCAAGCCCGAGGAACTCCGCGCCGTCGCCTGCCCGATCCTCTTCATCTCCGGCGACGAAGACGTGGTGATCCCACCCTTCGCCGCCGACGCCATCGCCCGCGTCGTCCCCGGCAGCCGCGTCGCGCACATTCGGGATGCCGGCCACTCCGCCTATTTCGAACGCCCGCAACGCTTCAACCAAATCGTCGACGCGTTCTTCAAAGACATCGGCGCATGAAGAACCTCACCGTCTACGGCGCTCAAGCCTCAGGCTCCATCGCCGTCGAAGCAGCACTGACCCTGCTCGACATCCCCTACGACCTGATCGAGGGCGCCACCTGGGCGGATGCCTCGGCCCGCGACCGCGTCGCCGGCACGAACCCCATGCGCCAAATCCCGACGCTGATCTTTCCCTCCGGCGAGATCATGACCGAAAGCGCCGCGATCCTGATCGACCTCGCCGACCGCCACCCAAAATCCAAACTCGCCCCCACGATCGACGACCAAAAGCGCCGCCAATTCCTACGCTGGATGCTCTACGTCTCATCCGCGATCTATTCACTGCACTGGATAAAACCGGACGTAGCCCGCATCGGCGCGCCAGCCTCCGCGCGCGACAGCGTCGTTGACGCCGTCCACAACCGCATAGCCTTCTGCTGGCAAAACATGGACGCGCAGCTAACGCCCGGTACGTATTTGCTGGGCGAAGACCTCACGGTCCTCGATCTCTACGTGACGGTCGTCTCCCGCTTCGGCCCCTGGCGCGAACGCTTCACCGAAGCCGCTCCGAAGATGGCGCCGGTCGTGCAGCGCGTCGACAAGGACCCACGGCTCACGGAATTTTGGGCCAAACGCTTCCCATTCGACGACTAGCGCTTAGGCTCCACCAAGTCCCACTTGTTGCCGTAGAGATCCTCGAACACCGCTACGGTGCCATAGGCCTCATGGCTCGGCGGCCGGACGAACGTCACGCCACGCGCAAGATAGAGCGCATGGTCGCGCGCAAAATCATCGGTATTCAGGAACAAGAACACGCGCCCCCCCGTCTGATCGCCGATACGCGTTTCTTGAGCCGGGCTCGCAGCCTTCGCAAGCAACAATCGCGCACCCGACCCCGGCGGCGCTACGACGACCCAACGCTTGGCAGCAGTCATGGTGGTGTCTTCGATGAGCTCAAAGCCCAACACCTCCGTGTAAAACGCGATCGCCTCGTCATAGTCGCGCACGACCAAGGCGATCATCGCGAGCGTCTGCGTCACGCCGCCACCCGCTTTTTCACCGCCATCGATTCCTCCTCCGCATCCTGTGCGGCGCCGAGGAAAGCGCGAACCGTCATGCCGTCCTTAACCCGCTTTTCGCGCAGGAAGAAGCTGATCATCTCGTGAAACCAAACCCGCCGGCCCATCCGGTAGTACCACCGGATCGCATGCCTTATCTTCTTGTCCGGATGCCAGATCAGCCGCATCAACGCGCGCGGCCGCGTCTGCGCGGCCATCTCGACGAACTTGACCCACAGGAACACGCGCCACGGCGGCATGTGCCGCATCGAGAGAACCTGGTGCTTATAGTCCCACTTGCTCTGGTCCGGCTGAATCACCCGCCGGTCTTCGACAAGCCGGTAGTACGGCGTCCAGCGATGCGGCGTCGCATAAAGCGCAATGATTTGATCGGGATCGTACGAAACCAGCTGCCGAAGCCCGTGCCAAAAGTCCTTGTCCGTCTGCTCGTCGAACCCGGCCACCCACGTCGCCAGCGAAAGGATGCCGTGCCGGCGTAACAGCTTGATCGCCTCGCGGTCGGCAGCCGTCGTGCCGCCTTTCTTGATCAGCGCCAGCGTCGCCTCATCCGTATTCTCCATCCCCATCAAGAAGCGTTCGAACCCCGCCTTCTTGTAGAGATGCAGAATATCCGCATCGCGAACGATATCGTCCGCCCGCGTCGATCCGATCAGCGTGACGTCGATATTTTCCGCGATCAGCGCTTCCAAGAACGCCCGCCAAGGCTTGCGCCCCGCACTCGGGTTCTCGTCGGCGAAGTTGAACACCTCAACGCCATGGTCGCGATGCAGGCGGCCAATCTCCGCCGCCAGCTTCTTCGGATCGCGATGCCGCCAGCGCGTCCAAAACCCACGCTGGCCGCAGTAATTGCACAGATGCGGACACCCGCGCGAAAACTGGATCACGACCGCGCGCTTGCCGCCCCAATAGGAATAGCGTTTGTGATCGATCAGCTCCCAGCCGACCCGATGCGCATCCAAATCCTTGATCACCGGCGCCGCCGCCGTCGCGCGCGCCTCGCCCTCAACGCGAAACGCAAGACCGGGAATATGCGCATAGCTCTGCTGCGTCCGCAGCGCCTCGAACAAGCGCACGACGGTCTCTTCACCCTCGCCGCGCACGATGATATCGATCTGCCTCTCGTCGCGAAGTATGTCGCGCCAGAAATAAGTCGGATGCACGCCGCCATAGACGATCGGCACGCGCGGCATCAGCGCCCGGATCAGCCGGGACACCTTCATCGCGATCGGATGGCCCGACGTCGATCCCGTATGCCCGAACAGCACGGCGTCCGGCGCGAAGGAAAGCGCTTGCTCCACGATCGCCTCGTGCTTCATCGGCCCGAACTCGCCGTCGATCAATCGCACGTCGTGCCCGGCATCGATCAGCGGACCGCCGATCGACAGTAAACCCAGTGGCGGCAATTGCTCGCGGGGGATCCGGCTACCGATCGCCGGATGCGGCACGTTGATCAGCAGAATGCGCATGGCATCCTCGAAGGTGCGGGCCTAGACCCTAGCCGGACTGTCCGTCCTCCGCATGTGACTGTGATCGCATGGTCTGAGGATAACCGCGCCCTAGCTGCGCGTGGCCGCCGCCGTCGTCTGGGCATCAGTCCAACCACCGCCCAAAACACGAAACAGTGTGACGGACGCCTGCAATCGGGCGAGTCGCGCCTGCGCCAACTGGTCCTGCGCCGAATTCAACGACCGCTGCGCATCCAGCACCGACAGAAAATCCTCGACGCCCGAACGATAACGCAGCTCGGCGATCCGGTACGCCTCCTGTGCCTGGTCGGCCTGCACCTGGCTCGCCCGCTCGCGCGCCTCAAGGCTGGCGACCGCGCCCAACGCCACGTCCACGTCGGAGAACGCCGCAATCACCGCGCCGCGATAGTTGAGCAACGTTTCCGTGCGCTGCGCGACGGTGGAATCCAAATTCGCCTGGTTCTGTCCGCCGTCGAAAATCGTCTGCAGCAGCGACGCGCCGATCGTATAGGCGATGTTCGAGGGATTGAGCAGGCTCGAAATCGCGGCGCTCGCGCCACCGATCGACCCCGACAGCGAAATCGACGGAAAGAACGCCGCCCGCGCCGCCGTGATGTTCGCGTCCGCCGCCACCAATTGGGCTTCAGCCCGCCGCACGTCCGGCCGCCGCGCCAGCAACTCGGACGGCAAGCCCGGCGCCACGGTCGGCGCCTTCAGCCCCGCCATGGTCGTCGCTGTCACGTCGAACCCCTGCACCGGCCGTCCCAGCAGCAGCGCCAACGCCGACCGCGTCTCACGCTCCTGCTGTTCGAGCGACGGAATATTCGCTTCCTGTCCGGCAACGTTCGCCCGCTGCTGCGCGAGTTCGAGCGGGACGGCAACGCCGGCATTGACCCGGGCCTCGGTGATCTTCAACACGCCCTGCGCGTTCTCGAGATTGCGCTTGGCGATGGCGATCCGGTCGCGCACCGATAGCAATTGGAAATAGGTCGACGCCACACTCGACACAACGGTCAGCGCCACCGTCTCGCGGTCGTACTCGCTCGCCCGCAAGCTCGCCTGAGCCGCCGTCACGCCGGCGCTGTTGCGCCCCCAGAAATCCACCTCGTACGACGCGCCCAAGCTCAAACTGAACGACTGCGAATTCGACGACGGTTCGAACTGCCCCGACTGCGAGGCACCGCCGCGCAGATCGACGCTCGGCAGCAAGGTCGCGCCCGCACTGCGAACCTGCGCCTCGGCCTGCAAGATACGCGTCGCCGCAATCGCGAGATCGAGGTTCTGCGTTTGTGCATCGACCACAAGCTTGTCGAGTTCCGAACTGTCGAACTCGCGCCACCAGCCCGCTTCCGGCCACGTCGACGCATCAGTCGGAATCGGCGCATCCCAGTCCGCCGGCGTATCGGTCGGCTCCAGCCCGCCGCCCGGCTCCACCGACGCGCAAGCGCTCAGCGCGATAGCCGCGAGCAACACCGAAAACCGTGCGTATTTCATGGGGGACCTCATTCGCTCGACAACGCGACCACCGGGTCGAGCCGCGCCGCCTTCAGCGCCGGCGCAAACCCGAACACAAGCCCCGTCGCCGCCGAAACGGCAAACGCCAACGCCATCGGCAAAATCGTGAACTCGACCGGCATGCCGAACGCCGAAATGATCAGCGCCACCGCCACGCCTCCCGCCACACCGATGATGCCGCCGAGCCCCGAAACAACCACCGCTTCCGTCAAGAACTGCTGCAGAATATTGAGCGTCCGCGCACCCGTCGCCATGCGGATACCGATCTCACGCGTCCGCTCCGTCACGCTGACAAGCATGATGTTCATGACCCCAATACCGCCGACGAGCAGCGAAATCGCCGCGACCGAGCCCAGAAGGATCGTCAGAGTATTCTGCGCCTCGGACGCCGTCTCGACGACCGCCGCCATGTTCCGGATGAAGAAGTCCTCATTCCCGTTGTGCCGCGCGGTCAACAACTCGGTCAGCGCATCCTGCGTCACGTCAATGAGCGCAACGTCTTTGACTGCCACTGTGATCGACCGCAAAAACCGCTGCCCGAACAACCTCAGGCTACCCGTCGACAACGGCACGAAGATCACATCGTCGGCATCGTTGCCGTTCGACGTCGCGCCCTTGGGCGACATGATCCCGATTACCTGAAACGGCACGTTCTTGAGCAGAATATATTGGCCGATCGGATTGTCACCGTCCGGAAACAGTTGCTGATACGCCGTCACGCCCAGCACAGCGACCGACGCATAACTGCGCTGATCTTCCTCGGTGAAGAACGTGCCTTGCGAAACCGGCCAGCTGCGCACAGCGGGAAGATCCGTCCACGTCGCATTCGCCTGCGTCTGATAGTCGATGCTGCCGAAGCGCGCCGTGACGGACCCCGTCAACTCCGGCACGGCCGCAATCACGTTCGGCACCTGGCTCATCGCCTCAGCATCGGCCGGCACCATGGTCGCAGCCGTCCCGCCGACCCCGCGCTGCTGCGGCGCGCTCGGCCGCACCAGCAGCAGGTTCGTACCCATAGAGCCGATTTGCTGGACAACCGCCTGCTTCGCGCCTTCGCCGATCGCAAGCATCGCAACCACCGACCCGACGCCGATGACGATGCCGAGCAGCGTCAGCACGGTACGAAAGAAATTCGCACGAAGGGCCCGCAGCGCCATCCCGACCGCCTCGCCCGCATCGGACCACCCCGCGCCGTCTTCGCGCGCCACTTCGGCGAGCCGCGCCTGCGCCTTCTCGATCTCGGCGTTGGTGTCGGGGCCGCTGTCGGCGAGAACCATCCCATCCTTGATCTCGATGATACGCCGCGCGTGCTGCGCGACTTCGCGGTCATGCGTGATCAGAAGAACCGTGTGACCCTGCGCCGACAATTCGCTCAGCAGCGCCATCACCTCCGCGCCGCTCTTGCTGTCGAGCGCCCCGGTCGGCTCGTCGGCCAGGATAATCTGCCCGCCATTCATCAGCGCCCGCGCGATCGACACGCGCTGCTGCTGTCCTCCCGAAAGCTGGTTGGGGCGGTGATGCAAACGGTCCGCCAACCCCAAGCGCGTCAGCAACTCTTCCGCACGCACGTGCCGCTGCTCCGCGGACAGGCCGGCATAGACCGCGGGCACTTCGACGTTCTCCGTCGCGCTTGAGGTAGAAATCAAATTGTAGCTCTGGAAGATGAAACCGAACGCGTCCCGCCGAAGCCGCGCCAGTTCGTCCGCCTCAAGCCCCGACACATCCTCGCCGTTGAAGCGATAGGTCCCCGACGTGGCCCGGTCGAGACAGCCGATGATGTTCATCAGCGTCGACTTGCCCGAGCCCGACGCGCCCATGATAGCGACGAACTCGCCCGGAAAAATCGTCAGCGAAATCCCGTGCAGCACTTCGACCGCGACGTCGCCTGTGTTGAACGTCTTGCGCAGATCAGAAACTTCGATGAGGGGCGCCGCTTCGACCGCCTGAAACGAGCCCAGCGCGGGCTTGTTCATGGGAAGCCTCTGAACCCGCCGCCGCCCTGACTACCGCGCCGTCCGCTTCCACCGGTGCGATCACGCTGCTGCCCCGACGACGACGTCTCGGTCTTGGTGCCGGCGATCACGCGATCGCCGACGTTCAAGCCGGAGAGCACCTGCGCGGAGACGCGGTTGGTGACGCCGACCTGCACTTCGCGCTCTTCCTGCCGCCCGCTTTCGGTCACAACGGTCGCCTTGTAGAGCTTCTGCCGCGGCTTAAAACGCTTCAGCGCCGCAATCGGCACACTGATCGCATCTTTCGCCCCGGAGATGACGAAGAACACCTGCGCCGTCATCTGCGTCATCAAATCGCCGTCCTTATTGTCGACATCGAACAGCGCGGTATAGAGCACGACGTTGTTGACGTTCTCAGGCGTCGGCAAAATCTGGCGCAGCTTGCCCTCCCACCGTTTGCGTGGCGATCCAAGAATGGTGAAATAGGCCGCCATCCCGGTCTTGAGCTTCGGCACGTCGGCTTCGGACACCTGCGTCCACACCGTCATCGTCGACAGATCCGCCACGCGCAATATGACAGGCGCCGACTGGTTGGCGTTCAAGGTCTGCCCCTGTTTCGCCGTCACCGATACGACCGTGCCCGCCATCGGCGCGTAAATCTTGGTATAACCGAGCGTGACCTGATCGCCCTTCAAGGTCGACGTCGTCTGTTCGATCTGCGCCTTAATCGAGTTCACACCGGCGACGGCCGACTGCATGCTCGACAACGAACTCTGATACGCATCCTCGCTGGTCGCATTGGCGGCCTTGAGCATCTTCTGCCGCGAATACTGCCCGCGCGCGAGGTCGAGCTGCGCCTGCCGGTCGGCTTGCTGCGCCCGCAGATTTTTGAGTTGCGCCTGATCGGCGGCAACCTTGGCGGCCTGCAGCTGCGGATCGATCTCGGCCAGAAGGTCGCCCTTCTTCACCGTAGCCCCGACATCGACATGCAACGTGTCGAGCTGCCCCGACACCTGTGCACCCACATCGACGTAATCGCGCGGCTGCAAATTGCCGAGCGCCGTGACGGAGTCTTCGACGTCCGCCTTCTCAACGGTGACGATCAATGCCTCGCTAGACGAACTCGACCCGCCCCAAAACCAATAGCCAAGCCCGGCCAGGAGCACGATCAAGACAGCCACAGCGATCAACCGCGTCCGCTGCGTCTTCGGCGCAAGCCCTTTCACGCGCTTCCCGATCGGGCCGTCGGCGACCTTGGAATACGCCGCGCGCGCCTTGGCCACGGGACCTTCGGCCTGCTTCAGCTCTCCCGGCTTTGCTTCAACGTCCATTGGATCGACCTATCGAGGGCATGACGAGCGCGCGTCTAACAACGCGCTCATCGTCAATTGCGCTTCACGGGATCGAGTTCAACAGAAAAGCCTTTAAAGCGCTAATAAGAGTGCCCAAGAAACGGCTGTTTTCTGCCGACATATCTTGCGACAAAGATCAATTCCTCGCCGAGCTAAACTGTCGATCCGTTAAGTTTCTTAAGCCGCGACCGCCATCACATCGCCGGCAAGAACACCTGTCGCGCCGTTGCCGCCTCATCCAGCAACTTCAAGATGCGCTTCTCAAGACCGCCCGCGCCGGTCCGCTCCGCATAGATGTGCAACTCGATCAGCAACGCCTTGAGCGTCGCGTTCGACCGATCGAGCGTCGCAACATTGATGTCCGCATCAACCTCGCCGCCCACCGCCTTCAGCCGCGCACCAAGATCGCCGGCCACGTCAGACGCGGCGTCTAGAAATAGCGCACGCATCGCCGCGTTCTCCTTCGCGCGAATGTCGGCCGCACGATTGAATTCCTGGGACACCATCAGCAGCAACACGCCGGTCAGCGTCGCCGACCCTTGCCCATACCCGGCAGGCAGCGCCGGCCCCATCTCCAACGCGACTTTCGCGAAGGCATGATTCAGTACGAGATCCGGTGACGGCTTCATGACGCAATCTCCTTCGCCTGGGTCAGCAACTCCGCCAGCCGCTTGTTGTGAAACGGCAGGCAGTACAGGCCGGAGAACGCCATCACAGGGTCTGTATTCGTCCCAGCCTGAAATTCCTTCGCCGACGAGATCCAGATGGCAAGGCCTTTGAACGACGCGAACATCGACCACCACTGCAACGCAACGGGATCGACCTTCAGCCCACTCGCCCGCTCCCAAACCGCGATCGCTTCGTCGCGTTTCAACATGCCGCCCGGATGCTCACGGTCGGCGGACCACAACGGATCGAGCGCCCAGCCGAGATCCTCAAGCGGATCACCCAAGTGCGCCATCTCCCAATCGAGAACCGCGCGGATCGAACCCGACGTATCAAACAGAAAATTCCCGGTCCGATAGTCGCCATGCACGATCGAGATACGCTGCGCCGGCGGCGGCGGATTCTTCCGCATCCAACGAATCGCGGCGCGTGCGATCGGCTGCGGCTCAAGCTCGTCCTCGTCGATCACTTTTTCCCACTTGTCGAGCTCGCTCACCCACGCGGTATCTGCCGCAGGCGTCGGCGAATGCCGCGCCAAATCCGACGATGCCACGTCGCGCTGGGCGATGTGCCCGAGGATCGTGAAGAACTGCTCGCCCACCTTGCGCCGGTTGGCGCCGAAAGGATCGGCGGCCAAGATCGACCCAGCTGTGCAACCTTCAACTTCCTCCATCACGAAGAACGGCCGCTCCAGCCAATCGAGATCGCGCTCAAGAAACAACGCGCCCGGCACCGGAACACTCGATCCCATAAACGAGCGATACGCCGCGAACTCGACCTCCCGCTCCGTCTCGATCAACGTCGACACCGGATCACGCCGGAAGATCAGACCACGCTGCCCTCCGCGCTCGGCGTCAATCCGCACACGAAACGTCTCGCGGCTCGCCCCGCCATGAATGCGCGACAGCGCAACCACAGAAACGCGCCCGGCTTCCGGCATGCGATGCGCAAGATACCTGACAATCCGCGCTTCGAGATCGGCGCTCATCTCATTTCGCTCCGTCGAGCATCGACACAAACCCACTCGGCTTGTGCGCGCCGATAATAAGTTGCTCCAACACGCCCCAACCTTTGCGCTCCAGTCCGTCAGGTCCCGTCAGCACCGCGCGCGAAAAAGCCTGCACATGCAGGTGCAGCATATCGCTCTCCGGCGCTTTCGCCGTTTCGATCGTGTCGTAGCCGACCGCGAGTTCGCCGCGATACCGCCCATGCCCCCATTCCGGATGCAGATAGCCGAGCCCGCTCATGTAGAAATTCCACTGCGGTGTCAGCTCGATCTTGTGCGCGCGGCCGCGCTCATCGCTCATGCGGATCGTCGCCGCCTTCGCATGCCGCGTACCGCTCTTGAAGACGATGTCGGACGCGCACGAACCCATATGGTTCTCGCCGTTCTCCCCCGTCAGCGCCATCACCGCATGCGTGTTCCAAGGCCGCCCCTCGGCATCCGAGTTGTCGTGATAGAGCGTAATGCGATCCTCGAAATTCAACGGCGCCCAAAGCCAATAGAATTGGGCCGGCGGCGGTGGCGCCACCGGCTGCGAATCCTGCGCACCGACTGGCCGAATACCCCAAGACCGATCACGCGTACCCAGCACCCGCTCGTCGATCGCGATACGCTTGCCCTTGACCTCGATCCATCCGCTATAGCTGCCGTTCTGCGTCAACCGCGTGTAATCCATAATGGTGCGCGGCCCGATGCGCCGGGTGAACCGCGGCTCCTCGATCGCCGGTGCGCGGGAGCGGAACGTCACATCGGCGGCGATCCCATGCTCGTTCTTCTCGACCCGAACGCGCAGCACCTTCAACGGCTCGACCACCTCGACGTGAAGCGGCCCGACGCGCGTATCCATCCGCTCCATCCCGAGCACGCGCGAGGCCCGCAAATTATGCTGCACCCCGTCGACGACGATGCAGAACGCGCCGTCCATCACATTCAGCGCCGGATAAACCCCAAGCGCCGCGGCAAAGAACACCGACCCATCGGGCGTATATCCGTTGAAGAAATAGCGGTCATAGAAATTCCGGTCCGTCCCCGCGTAGGCGATGGGCTCAGCGGTCTGGTGGATTGGATAATCGTCGGCTTTGGTGAGCATGGGCCTGTGACTTGCAATGTTGAATGGCGGAGGCCCGACAATGACGCGACGCCTCGCCGCGCGCAATCGCGTTCAACGTTCTTGTACAAGCACGAACAAATCCGCTTGTGATTTGCTAACCGGCACGATTGTGCGGCGCATCATGACGTGCGATCACGTCGCGCAACCGAAGAGGGGCACAACACATGTACAGGTTTTGGCTCATTGCAGGCGCAGCGAACATGCTGCTGGCGCTCGTCGTCGCCGCGGCCACGGGACACCGTCTCGAGGGCGAGTTCGTCCCCGTCATCCGCGCCATCTTCGACACCGCGCGCGAGATGCACTTCGTCCACGCTCTGGCACTCATCGCCGTCGGCATCGTCAGCGCCCAGTTCGGCCGCAAACTTCTGATCGACCTCGCCGGCTGGGCCTTCCTCATCGGCATCGTCTGCTTCTGCGGCGGCATCTATCTGGGCTTCGGCCCCAACGCCACACAAGTCCGCCCGCTCATCCCCGTGGGCGGCGTCAGCCTGATGGGTGGCTGGGTCCTGTTCGCGATCGGCGCCTTCGTGCTGAAGCGCCCCGCTACCGCTTGAGGCCGCGCAAGGTCTGCCCGCCTTGCTTGAGAACGAGCCCGATCACCTTGCCGCCGGCCTCGCGCTCGAACGTGATTTCCGCTCCGACCGAGTCGGCGACGAACACATCTTTCGCGACGGGCAACACTTCGAGCGGTCCTTGCCCCGTGCCTTGCACATAGAGGCGGGTCCCTTCGGCGAACACCTTCAACGCAAAATCGGCGGTTAAGGGATAGTTCCCCTCATAAGCCTTTAGCTCCGCGGTTGTAGGCTGATACGTTGACGTGACTTTCGGCGCCGCGTCGAGCCGTTCGGCCTTCGCGATGCCGCCGCCTTGATGCCACGTGAATGTGTAGCTGCCGTTGGCCATCCGTAAGGGACGAAGCAGAGCGTCGAACGCCAGCGCATAGAAATCGCCAACGCTGTCGTAGCCCATCTCGTACTCAGGCTGCGCATCGGCCTGGATGGTCAACGCCACGCCCTTGCGCCGCAACACCATGCCCAGTCCGCCTTCGAGGCGATAACGCCCCGCAAGTGCGTCAAGCAGCGCTCCGTCCGGCACCGCGACTTTCCGGGGCATCCCAATCGGCTGACCAGGATCGATCAAGTGCGATCCGACCGCGCCAAGCCCGCCGAGGTCCGACTGCGATGCATCCGACAGCACGACAACGCCGCGTCCTGCCTGCTTGTCGAGAATGACAAACGCCGAGAACCCGCCCGTACCGCCCCCGTGCTGCAACGTCCCCCGGCCGCCCGCCGTCCCAAGAAGCCAGTTCATGCCGACGCGCGCGCCCGGCACTTCGATCACCTGGTTCTGCGTTAGCGCAATCGCGCGCCCCGTCGCATCGTTGCCAGGCTGCAGTTGTGCGCGCACATACGCAATCATATCGGGCAACGTCGCCCGCACGCCGCCGACGCCGGCCATATCGACGGGCATATCCCACGCCGACGTCGGCGCTCCCGTCGACATATGCCCCTGCGCCGCACGCACACCGACCGGCGGTTTCGCGATATAAGCGTCCTTCATCCCCAGCGGCGTGAACAGCTTCTCGCGCATCAACGTCTCGAAATCTTTGCCCGACCGTTTGGCCAGCGCATAGCTCAACACCATCATCGCGAAATTCGAATACGCGAACTTGGTGCCAGGCTTCGAGGCCAATTTCGCTTCGGCCAGCGACTGCAGCAACTCCTGCTCGGTAATGCGCGCGTAAGGATTGCGCATATCCGTTATCGTCATGCGCGGCGGAAGCGCCGGCAGCCCCGACGTGTGCGTCACAACATGCTTCAACAGAATCGGCTCACCGTTGAACGTCGCGACCTTCGTCCCCGCGGGCAGCAGCTTCGCCAGTGGATCGTCGAGCGATACCTCACCTTTCAAGATCAGATCGGCCAGCAGCGCCGCCGTCATCGTCTTCGTCACCGATCCGATTTCATACGCCGTGCGCCCGTCGAACGGACGCGCAGTCTTGGGATCGGCACACACATAAGCCGTCGACGTTCGCCCCTGCTCGACCACAGCCGCCGCAACACAAGCACCCGTCCTGTCGCCCGCGAACCGCTGCTCAAGCAACGCGCGCAGCTCGCTGTCCGTCATCGCCGAAGCCTGCGCCGCAAACGCCGCGACAGCCACCACCGCCAACCCCAAGCGTATCTTCATCGCTCCATCCCCTTAGGGCGCAGCCGGCGCCGCAGCGGCAGGCGCCGTTAAAAACGCGCGCACATCGGCGGCGCTGCGCTCAGCCAGGTCTTCCTGCAGAATATGCCCACCGTCGTCGTAGATGATCGCCTGTGCGCCCGGGGTCATCTGCTTGAAGAGCTCCGCCGTTTCGGCCGGGATGAGCTTGTCCTGCTTCCCCCAAAGGATCAGCGTCGGGATCGCGAGTTTCGGAAGGTTCTCGCGAAAGAACTTGTCCTCGCCCTGCCAGTATTCAATCGGCATCGAGAACCGCGCGCGCGTCGCCTTGCGGATGCCGGGCCCGCGGTTGAGCTCCCAGTACCGGTCGATCATCTCCGGCGTCACAAGCTCTTGATTCACGAACGACGCTTTCAACGTCGCCTCCGTGATCGGCCGCCCCGGAAGGAGACGCAGGAAATCGCGCAACACCGGCGTGCGCACGATATAAAAGAACGCGGGCGGCTCCGGCATGTTCGGCGGAATGAGACCCGCTGAATCGATCGGGATGAAATGCGTCACGCGCGTCGGAAACGCGATCGCCACATGCCCCGCCACACCGCCGCCCATGGAGTTGCCCGCAACCGCAAATCGTTCGACGCCGATGGTCGCCGTGAACTCGCCCACGAACGCCGACATGCTCTCCGCCGTGTACGTCTCATCCGCCTTCGCGATCGTCAGGCCGTGCCCAGGCAAATCGACCGTCACCACGCGAAACCCGTCGCCAAGATTCTTGACCCAAGGCTCCCACGTATGCAGCGACGCGTTCGATCCATGCAGCAACACCAGCGCCGGACCCGCGGCATTCCCCTGATCGCGGTAATGCGCCTTCGCGCCGGATGGCAGATCGACGAACTGCGACGGCGCCTGTCCATATTTCTGCATCAAGACGTCGCGCGGCACTTCCGGATCGCCCAGGAACAGAAACGCCGCCCCGATCAAAACCGCGATGATGCCGACGATCCACAACAAAATGCGCATGAGCCCCTCCGTCAGCCGCTGCCTGCGAACCGCGCGGCGCAAGCCTTTCGCACCGCTTCGTCGGACATCGGCTTCAGTTTCAATTCCTGCAGCGTGACCTTCCGCTTGCCGGCCGGAAGATAGCTGATTTCCCGGGTCACGCCATTAGCGCGCACTTTGTAGGTCAGCGGCACACGCGAATCCCGCCCCACCGACAGGTCCAAGCTCAAAATCTGCATCCCATCGCGCAACCCGGCGGCGAACGCCGGTCCGTTCGGATCAACGCCCACCACGATGTTGTTGTTGAGGATCGTCTTGCGCCCGTCGAAACCACGATCGAATTCCGCCACCGAACTCGTCTCGATCACGCCGCACGGCGCCAACGCATCGGCTGGCAGCGCAATCGTCTCGCCCTTCTCGATATAGCGCGCCAAATCGTCTTGAATATCGACGCCCGACTCTTTCGCCCAAGCAACGAAGTTGCCGCGGATCGCCGGTGGGATCGCGCCCTTGCCCAGGCCATCCACCACCCGCTTCATGGCCAACACGATGTCGTCGAGATCGCGCGCGCCCTTCGACGCCCGTCGTACACGATCATCGGCCAGCGTCGCGAACAACAGACCGCGCTGATAAGGCAGATCGTTCATCGCCCGCTCTTGCCAAAATTCCGCGGCGACTTTCGCGTTCGGCGCATTACGCACCGGCGAAAATGCGTAGTCCCACATCACGTCGTTGTAGGCGCGCGAAGCCTCCTCGACGCTCCACATACCTTCGCGCACCAGCAGCCGGTAGGTGTAAAAATCCGTAAACCCCTCCGAGAGCCAATACTCCAACGGATCCGCATCGCCTTGCGGCATCATGCCGACGCGCCGCGGAATCCAGGAATGCAAATGCTCATGTGCAAGAATGCGCGTCAGCTGACGATCCGCGACATTGGACGTCGCAAAGAACGCGAACGCATCGTTGAGTCCGGTCCCGCCCAGCGACATGCTCCCAACCTCCGCCTGCAACGGCATGACGGTAACCAGAAACGGCGCAGGCTGATCGCCCCAAAATTTGTGATGCGAGGCAATGATCGGTTGCAGCCGCTTGATGAAGTCGTCGTCGGTGAACGCCCACGTCCCGCGGATCGCCACACGCAGCGTCCCGGCTTTAAGCACGCGAAAATCGCCGCCCACGCTGATGCTCTCGAGCACATCGGCCAGCGACAGCGACCCATGCTCGAGATCCGACGCCAACTGCCACCCTTCAGGCATGCCGCGGAACGACACCGTCGCGGTCGTCGCGAGACTCCATTTCGGCCGCGCCATCATCGCCCAGCCGATAAGATGGAAGTAGTTCGGCCTGATCACCGGCCGATACTCATTCGACCCGGTCACCGCCGGTTCGCCCTGCCACATCTGCGTGACACGATAGCGAACGGTCAGCGCCGCACGCGGCGCATGACGCAGCACTTTCAGCGCCGGCGATGCGCCAGCATCCAGTTTCAATCCCTGACCCGAAACGCGAAAGTCGCTGATGCCGCGCCACAGCTCGGTCTTGCCGCCCCACGCGTCGGGCAACTCGATCACGGTCTCGCCGTCGGCTTCGCCGGTGAGCACCATCTCGACCGCGATGCCGTTGAGCGCACCGTTCTCCACCTGCGGCGTGAGCGTATAGCGGATATCCTCCGCCGTAGCGGAAGCCGCCGCCCAGACCATCGCCATGATCGCTACAATTGTCCGCATGCCACCCTCCCCGTGCGAGAGAATGACGAATTCACGGCGCTAACGCTACGTCACCTCCGCAACGCTCGACAGGCCGCGCATTTCCGCTACATCTAGGGGCATTCGCTATTCGAGGATTAACGACATGGCCGAACGCGTGGCTGTGGTGGGCGCAGGCATTGCGGGCTTAGGCGCCGCGATGGCGCTCGCACGCGCGGGCCGCGAGATCGTGGTGATCGACCGCGATCCACCCGCGCCTGAAAACGTCGAAGTCGCATTCGACACATGGGAACGCAAAGGCGTGACGCAGCTGCGCCACAGCCATGTCTTCCTCGGCAAACTCGTCAGCCTGATCCGCGACCGCCACCCACGCCTGCATAATATGTTGCGCGAAACCGGAGCTCGCGAATTCGATTTCGAAGCGGGACTGCCGCTCGCCTTGCGCGACGAATACACCGCCGACCCGGCCGACCGCGATCTGTCGTTCCTCTTCTCGCGCCGCACGACGCTCGAACACACGATGCGCGCCTATGTCCTTTCGCTCCCCGGCGTGCGCTTCATCACCGACGCGGGCGTGCGCACGCTGACCCTCGACAAGACCGGCGCGACCCCGAAGGTCACTGGCCTCACCATCGAGCGCGAAGGCGTCGAACCGGAAGAGTTCAAGGCCGACCTGATCGTCGACGCGTCCGGGCGCACGACGGTGCTCGTCGATTGGTTGCGCGAACACGGCATCACGATCGACGAAGAAAGCAAGCCGGCGGGCATCCTCTATTTCACGCGTCATTACAAACTGCTGCCCGGCCAAGAAGAACCGCCACGCGATTTGATACCGGGCGCGGGCGACCTCGGCTACATCAAGTACGGCGTCTTCATCGGCGACAACCGCCACTTCTCGATCACCATCTGCGTCCCCGAAATCGAGACCAAGTTGCGCGTCGCCGCGATGGATCCCGACACCTTCGATCGCATCTGCCGCCAGATGCCGGGCGCCGCGCGCTGGATCGAACCGACGCGCGCTGAAGGCGTGACCAAGGTCTTCGGCATGGGCAATCTGCACAACGTTTGGCGTCACTTCGTGAAAGACGGCGCGCCGGTCGTTCTCAACTACTTCGCGGTCGGCGACTCAGCCTTGCGCACAAACCCTCTCTACGGCCGCGGCTGCTCGTCCGCCGTCATCCAAGCGCACGCGCTCGCCGACGTCCTGGCAGAGACGGCCGATCCGGCGGCCCGTGCTGTCGCCTTCAGCCAGCGCACACGCACCAGCCTGCGCCCGTTCTGGGACGTGATCGTCAAACAGGATCTGGGCGCGATTCGCCGCGCGAAGAACGAGCAGACCCCCGGTTATAAACCGCGCTTCAAAGCCCGCCTGATCAAGAGCTTCGCCGAAGACGCCGTCGGCCCGGCAAGCCGCGGCAGCCTTGCGGTCCATCGCGCGATCATGAAGGGCTTCCATATGTTCTCGACGCCGGCCGCTTGGCTGCGCCGGCCTTCGATCGTGCTGCGCGTGCTGATCACGTGGGCAATGCCGAAGCGCTTCAAGACCGCGCTCTACCCGCCCAAGCTCGGGCCTGAGCGCAGTGAGATGCTCTCGCAACTTGGACTTGAGGGCGCTTGACCAACGGCGCATCGCCTGCTCCGCTTCCGCTAACACGCTATTCGAAACATTGAAGGCCTCCACGCTCATGTCCATCAACTGGCACTCGCCGCGTTACGTCGAAACGAACGGCATCCGCATGGCCGTCTACGAACAAGGCGACGGCGTGCCCGTGGTAATGAGCCACGGCTTCCCCGAACTCGCCTATTCCTGGCGCCATCAAATGCCAGCGGTGGCAGGCGCAGGCTTCCGCGCCATCGCGCCGGATCAGCGTGGCTACGGCCTCACCGACCGCCCGCAAGCGATCGACTCCTACGACATCCATCACCTGACCGGTGATCTCGTCGGCATGCTCGACGCGTTGAAGATCGAGAAGGCGGTGTTCATCGGCCACGACTGGGGCGGCATCGTCACCTGGGCCATGCCGCTGCTCCATCCGCAGCGCGTGCTCGGCGTCGTCGGGGTCAACACGCCGTTCATGCCGCGCGCGCCGATGGACCCGATCGCTCTCATGCGCGCCGCCTACGGCGAGAACATGTACATCGTCTATTTCCAGGAACCCGGCGTCGCCGACGCGCTGCTGGCGAAAGACGCGGCCAAGACGCTGCGCTTCTTCTACCGCCACAAAGGCATGACGCTCGAGGAATTCGACAAGCGCCCCGCCGAGGAAAAGAACCTCGCCCTCGTCCACGCCCTGCAATCCGACGAAAAGATGTGGCCCGGCAAGGTGCTGCTCAACGCTGAAGAACTCGAGTTCTACCGCTCGTCCTTTGCGCGCACCGGCTTCACCGGCGGCATCAACTGGTACCGCAACTTCACACGCAATTGGCAGACGACCGAAGGCGTCGTGCAAAAGGTCGAAGTCCCCTGCCTGCAGGTGATGGCCGAGAACGACATCGTGCTGCGCCCGTCGATGGCCGACGGCATGGAGACCTTCGTGCCCGATCTCGAAAAACATCTGATCAAGGATTGCGGCCACTGGACGCAAGCCGAAAAGCCCGAAGAACTGAACCGCGTCATCACCGGTTGGCTGAAACGCCGCTTCGGTTAAGCACGACGGACAGAAGATTTGCCAGTTCCCATTCCGGCGCTAGGATGCGTTCGGGACTGGGGTCGCACAAATGTCAGAACTCGCACAGATTACGCCTGATACGTTGTTCATGGTGCTGAACTACGGCGTGTTGCCGTTCTGGACGCTGCTGATCGTGGCGCCGGTCTTCAAACTCACCGACATCTTAGTCCACTCCGTTGCCGTGCCGATGATTCTCGGCGTGACCTACGCCTGGCTCCTCGCGACCGCCTTGTTCGGCGGGACACCCGTGCCGGAAGGCGCGGGCTTCGGTTCGCTCGACGGTGTCATGAAGTTATTCTCTGTCAAAGAGGCGCTGGTCGCCGGCTGGGCGCACTACCTCGTCTTCGATCTCTTCATCGGCGCCTGGCAGGCGCGCGACGCCCAACGCATCGGCCTCAACCACTTCATCCTAATCCCCTGCTTGGCGCTGACCCTGCTGGTTGGTCCCATCGGCCTGCTCGCCTACCTCTTGATCCGCGGCCTCACGGGTCGCGCCGGTTGGAGCCTCTTCGAAGGCTAGGCTATGCCGACCATCGCCTCGCTCGCCCGCCACAAGTCCCGCGCGACAGCTTCATCGTACGAGACCGCCGACGAGCGCGCCGGCTTGCTGCGATCGAAATACCTGCCGCTCACATCCTCAAGCTCGGGCGATCCGGCAAGATAGATGCTTGTCTTCGCCCCTTCTTCCTCTGAGATCGCGGCGATCGATTTCACCAAGCCGAACAGCGCACCGAAGATGCCCTTGTTGTTGTCGCCAAAGCGCGAGGCCACGAACCCCGGATGCAGGCAATTCGCCGTGACTTTCGTCTCCTGCAGCCGCCGCGCCAACTCATACGTGAAATAGATGTTAGCGAGCTTCGACTGCTGGTAGGCCCGCCATCCCGAATAGGACTTCGTGTTCTGCAAATCGTCGAGCTTAAGCTGCGTACCGCGATGCGCCTCCGACGCCACGTTGACGATCCGTCCTGCGCTCGATGCCTTCAGGAGATCGAGCAGCAAGGACGTCATCAGGAAATACGCAAGATGATTGAGCGCAAACGTCTGCTCGAACCCATCCTCGGTTACGCCGCGCTTGACGAACGCCGCCCCGGCATTGTTGACAAGCACGTCAATTGACTTCAGCCGCCCCTTCAACGTCTCCGCCGCGGCGCGCACACCCTTCAGCGTCAGAAGATCGCCCTGCACGAAGTCGACGCGGTCATGCCCCGCCGCCGTGCGCAGCTCTTTGACCACGCGCTCGCCCTTTGCCGCATCGCGCCCGACGATCGTGACCGCGGCACCGGCCTTGGCGAGCTCGCGCGCAGTCACCTTGCCGATGCCGTCCGTCGCGCCCGTCACGACGATCGTTTGGCCCTGGAGATTCATTCGCCGGTTCCTCTCACTGAGCGCCACGCCGCCACAAACGCGCGTGCCCGCAATCCAATCTCGTCGTCGCTGAACGCGGGCGTGAACAAAGCGCCGCCGATGCCGACGCCGTCGGCGCCCGCCTCATGCCAAGGGGCCATCGTGTCCGGCGTCACGCCGCCCACCGCATAGATCGGAGCCTGCGACGAAGGCAACACGGCTCGAAGTGCCTTCAAGCCGTCGGCCCCGACAACCTCCGCCGGAAACAATTTTAGCGCGTCGGCGCCCAAGTCCAACGCCGCAAAAGCTTCCGTCGGCGTCATCACCCCCGGCATTACCGCAAGACCCAACCGACGTCCTTCCTCGACCACACCACGATCGAGATGCGGCATCACCAATATCTGCGCTCCCGCGCCATGCGCCTCACGCGCCTGCGCGCGTGTCAGCACCGTTCCCGCGCCGACCACGACCGAAGGCGGTACAACACCAACCACGATCCGCATCGCCTCCAGCGCGACATCGCGATTGAGCGGAATTTCAATGATGCGAAACCCGGCGTCCACAAGAGCGCGCGCGACGCCTTCGGCTCGCGCCGGCTGCAGCCCGCGCAAAATGGCGACGAGCGGCATCGCCGCCGCAACCTCGCGAAACTTAAGCGCGCCGCCATTCTTCAACGCGGATTTACCTCTCGCTAACGATGCCGCACCAGCAATCGCGTAGATTTACGCCGCACATCAACCAATCCGAAACAGCGATCCGTTACTGTTCCACCGAAAGCAAAACAATAACAGCCGAAACCGCGTCCCCGGGGTGTCAGAGCATGAAAGTCCTTGTCGTCGACGACTACAGCACGATGCGCCGCATCATCCGCAATCTGCTGAACCAGATCGGCTACAGCGAAATCGACGAAGCTGCCGACGGCAACGACGCGCTCGCAAAGCTCCGCGCGGCGCATTACGGCCTGGTGATCTCCGACTGGAACATGGAGCCGATGACGGGCTACGACCTGCTGAAACAAGTGCGCGCGGACGACAAATTGAAAAAGACGCCCTTCATCATCGTCACGGCAGAGTCTAAAGCCGAGAACCTCGTCGCCGCAAAGCACGCGGGCGTCGACAACTACATCGTCAAGCCGTTCAACGCCGTAACCCTGCAGCAGAAGATCAACGCGGTCATGATGCCGGCCCCGCTGGCCTCTTAAGCGGTTCTGGACCTGCCAAGCGCAGCCCACGGCAAGCAAATCGCCCGCTCACCCGGCCGTGATCGTTGAGTGACCGCCTCCACGCTTGCCAAAGCGGGCGGGTGAGACGAAAACTCGCCGCCGTCAAAGGTCGGTGAGCCAGCATGGCATTCCAAGCGTCGCCATTCCTCGGCCCCTGGGTCCGGCGCGTCGCGTTTGCCGGCAGCGCGCTCGCCCTTGCTGGGTGCTCGATTCCAGGCCCCGACGCCAGCGAAGCCGACATGGCCGCAAGGGTCCCGCGCCACGACCTGCCGCTCTCAGCCGGCTACAGCTTGAGCTACCTCGAAGCGGGCGCCCCTTCGGGCCGCCTCGCCATCTTCGTCCACGGCACGCCCGGCGACGCGCACGCGTGGGCCGACTACCTGATCGGCGTGCCGAAGGGCTTCCGCTACGTTGCCATCGACCGCCCGGGCTTCGGCCACAGCGGCCCCGACGGCGCAGTCGTCTCCCTCGCCGAACAGGCACAAGCCATCGCCGCACTGATCCGCGCCAACGGCGGCAAGCCCGCCGTCCTCATCGGTCACTCGCTCGGCGGCCCGATTATCGCGCAAGCCGCTGTCGACAGCCCGGATCTCGTCGCCGCCCTCGTCGTCCTCGCCGGATCTCTCGATCCGGCGCAAGAGAACGTGCCCTTCATCCAATATGTCGGCGACACCTGGCCGGTCAGCGCACTGCTGCCGCGCTGGCTGCGCAACACCAACCGCGAGATCATCGCCCTTGAGCCGCAGCTCGAAGCCCTTGCGCCGCGCCTGGCGACGATCCACATCCCCGTTACGATCGTACATGGCACCAAGGACGACCTCGTGCCCTTCGAAAACGTGGCCTTCATGAAGACGCACCTGACGGGTACGCACGCCATGGACGTCACCGTCATCGACGGTCAAAACCACTTCCTGCCCTGGAATTCGAAGCAGCAGGTCGACGCGGCCATCGCCAAAGCCTTCGCGATGATGGAAGCCCCCACGCCATGACCGGCGACCCCGCGACCACGCTTCTCGCGCTCGGTTCAAGCCCGTGGGCAATCGCACTCGCGATCGTGCTCGCCACGTTCGTGCTCGAAGACGTCGCCACCATCACCGCAGCCTTCCTCGCCGCGACAGGCGAAATCGCAGCGCCGATCGCGCTCGCCGCGCTCTTCGTCGGCATCTTCGCCGGCGACCTTGGGCTCTACGGCCTCGGCGCCGCCGCGCGCACCCGCGAATGGGCGCGCAACGTGATCGGCGAACGCCGGATGGTCAAAGGCCGCGGATGGTTGAAGCGTCGCTATATCCCCGCGTTGATCGGTGCGCGCTTCATGCCCGGCTTCCGCCTACCGACCTATGCAGCAAGCGGCTTCCTGAAACTTCCGTTCTGGCCCTTTGCCGGCGTCGCCGCCGGCGCGGGCTTCATATGGACGACGCTGATCTTCAGCCTCGTCTTCTTTTTCGGCGTGATGATCGTCGAAAACCTCGGCGTCTGGCGCTGGGCGCTCGCCGCCATACTTCTGACGTTCATCTTGGCCGGCCCGACATTGGCCGAGCGCTTTGCGCACCGCACCGCCGAGCCGGGCGATGTCTGACGCCATCACCAGCGAAATCCGCGTGCCGCACCAAGGCATGCCGCCGCTCGACATGTCGGGACCGCCGCTCTCGTATTTCGAATTCTGGCCGCAACGCTATTTCTACGCGCCGATCTTCTTCTATTGGATGTGGCTGACCGTCCGTCACGGCGGCTTCACGCTGCCGACGATATCGAACCCGCTGTTCCCGATGGGCGGCTGGATCGGCGAATCCAAAGCCTCGGTCTTCGATCAAGCCGGCGCCTACGCGCGCCGCTTCATCGCACCATGGGCCACACTCGACCGCACCCCGACCCTCACGGCCACTCACGCTCTCGAAGTCGCGCAGCAAGCAGGTCTCACCCTGCCCTTCGTCGCCAAACCCGACATGGGCTGCCGCGGCGCGGGCGTCCGGCGCATACGCAGCGAAGCCGAACTCGCCGACTACATCCAAGCCTTCCCGCTGAACGAACGCATCGTCTTCCAGGCGCTCGTCGATCACGAAGCCGAAGCTGGCGTCTTCTACATCCGCAAACCTAGCGAACAGCGCGGCCGCATCGTCTCGCTTACGCTAAAGTACTTCCCCTATGTCTACGGCGACGGCACGTCGACACTGGGCGAACTCATCGCCCGCGACGTACGCGCGGGTCTTCTGCAACACATCTACCGCCCCCGCCACTGCACGCGCTGGGATTGGATCGTGCCGAAGGGCCAACCCTTCCGCATCGCCTTCGCCGGCAGCCACAGCCGCGGGACGATCTTCCGCAACGGCAACCATCTAATCACCGAGGCGATGACCGACGCCTTCGACCTTATCGGCAAGGACATCAACGAATTCTACTTCGGCCGCTTCGACGTCCGTTTCCCGAGCATCGAAGACCTCCAAGCCGGCCGAAACTTCACCATCGTCGAGGTCAACGGCGCCGGCGCCGAGGCGACCCACATCTGGGACCGCCGCACGACGCTGAGAGAGGCCTATGCCGCGCTCATGCACCAATACAAGACCCTGTGGGAAACGGGCGCCGAGAACGCCAAGCGCGGCTTCAAGCCCGCGCGCCTCAAGGATTTCCTACGCGCCTATCGCCATGAAACGCAGCTTTGGGCACAATACCCGCTGACGGAATGATTTGGGACGCCAAGACCCACATGGCCGAAGTCGACGAATTCTCTTACGCCTCGCCCGACGACCCGCGCTTCAAGCGGCTCGTCATTCAATTGATCGAGCGCATTTCGGGCCAACCCGAACTGAAACGCATGTATCTCAAGCACCAGAACCACCCGGTGCCCGGCGAAAGCTTCTGGGAAGCCGCGGTTCGCCAACTGCAGCTCAATGTCCAACTGAATGAAGAGGCGCTCGGCGAAATTCCGTCGACGGGCGCCGTCATCGTCGTCGCCAACCATCCCTTCGGCGTGCTCGACGGTCTCGTGATCTGCTGGCTGATCGCGCGTGTGCGCAAGGACTTCAAGGTCCTGACCAACGCGCTTCTCAACCGCGCCGAAGAGATCAAACCCTTCCTGCTGCCGATCGACTTCGAAGAAACGAAAGCCGCGCTCGAAACCAACATCAAGACGCGCGCCGAAGCGAAGGCCGTGCTCGAAAAGGGCGGCTGCCTCGTCATCTTCCCGGGCGGCACCGTGTCGACCACGCCAACCATGCTCGCCCGCACCGCCAAAGACCCGGAGTGGAAAACGTTCACCGCCCGCATGATCGTGCAAGGCAAAGCGCCCGTCGTGCCCGTCTTCTTCGCCGGCCAAAACTCGCGCATGTTCCAAATGGCAAGCCACGTCAGCATGACGCTGCGCCTGGCGCTCCTGTTCAAAGAGGTGCACGACCGCATCGGGACCGACATGGTCGTACGCGTCGGCAAGCGCATCCCTTACGAGACGCTCAAAGGCATCGGCGACCGGAAACAGCTGATGGAATTCCTGCGCGACAGCACCTACGCTCTCGCCGACCAGGTGCCGAAGAAACTAAAGCGTCGCCGCCGCCGCCGTGAGCTTGTCGAGCCTGGGAACGCCGGCTTCTAGCCGGCTCGTTCTACTTCGCGAAACGCCAGCTAGAAACCGGCGCTCCCAGACCACGCGCTAGAAAATCGCCAATCCTCCGGCCGTTTACACAAGCCCGCCTTCACGGGATTCATCGCGACATACGAAACCGCATTCGTAAAATGCGCCTCGTCGCGAATGTAACGATCGAAGTACTCCCGCGCCCAGAATGCCCCTTCACGCTCTAAGATTCGATTCGCTTGCGTCGCTGTGAACGACTTCCAGCTATGCACAATGTCCGCCAACGTCCAATCGCCTAACGGCGTGGCAACAACGTGCACGTGATTGGGCATGATCACCCATGCATGAAGCCTGTAACGTTCGCCGTCGAAGTGCAGCAACGCACGCTCTACAATGTCCGCAACTCTGGCGTCCGCAAGCCAAGCAGTGCCGTGCCCGCGGTCGAGCGCGGCCTCGATACGAATACGCCGCTGAACGGCCGCAGCGTCCTCAGGCAGAAGCCGAAGTTCCTGCTCCAGATGCTGAAGCATCGCGGAGGGCAAGCTATCGGCGACGCGAAAAGTAATCGACTGCGCGACTTCCCCAGCCTCCCAATGCGGCAAGTACCCACGCGAACGCCAACGCTCGTCCGACATTGCACATCTCCCGGGACCGCCGGCATCCTGCCGGCATTTTCGCGAAGGGAAAAAAAGAGCCGGCTGGAAGCCGGCGCTCCCAGACTAAAGCGTCGCCGCCGCCGCCGTGAGCTTGTCGAGTAGCCGGTCGAGCTGCGCCCGCTCCGCCGCGTTCAATCCCGACGTGAAGCGCCGCTCATAGTCGAGCGCCAGCGGCACGATCTCCGCATAAACCTCGTGGCCGATGTCGGTCAGAAACAGGTGCCGCGCACGCCGGTCGCCTTCAACCGCGCGCTGTTCGATGCGCTGCGTTTCCTTCAAGCGCGAGACGGCGCGGCTGACCTGCACCTTGTCCATCGCCGTACGTTCCGTGACTTCCGCCGCGGTCAAACCGGGAAACCGTCCCAGCACTGCCATCACGCGCCACTCCGCGATGGTCAGCTGAAATCGCTCCTCGTACGATTTTGCGATCCGCCCGCTGACGGTATTCGACAGAACGGACAGCCGGTACGGCAGGAAATGCTCCAAGAAGAGCAGCCCGTCCCGCCGCGCTTTGACTGCCTCAGACCGCATCGGGCTGCTTCTCCGGTGCGGCCGCGGCAAAGGCGGGCAAAGCGCGGCACGTCTTATCGATGCGCACAAGCGTCGGAAACGCATCGACCGGCACCTTGAAGCGATAGGCGTTCGCCATCTGCGGGACGAGGCAAATATCGGCAAGCGTCGGCGTATCGCCGTGACAGAACGCGCCGGTCATCTTCGACGTGCTCAACTGCGTCTCAAGGGCCGCAAAGCCGACCGCGATCCAGTGCGAATACCACTTACTCAGGATCTCTTCGTCGGAATGACCGAGAGCCTTGAGGTGCTGGCGCACGCGTTGATTGTTGATCGGATGCATGTCGCACGCGATGGCGTAGGCGATCTGGCGCACGCGTGCCTTTTCGACCGGATAGCTCGGCAGCAGCGGCGGCACGGGATACGTCTCGTCCAAATACTCGATGATCGCGAGCGACTGCCCCAACGTCGTACCGTCCACCTCAAGCGCGGGAATCAACTCATGCGGGTTGATCGCCTTGTAAGCAGCCGAGTGCTGCTGACCGCCGTCCTTGATCAGGTTGATAACGGAACGGTCGTACGCAAGGCCCTTGAGATTCAGCGCGATACGCGCGCGATATCCCGCCGAAGAATACGCATAGTCGTAAAGCTTCATTTCGGCCCCTCATAGCGCACGACCTTCTGATCGATCGCGCCGAAAATGGATTGCCCGTCCGGCAGCTTCATCTCGATGCGCACGCGGTCGCCGAAACGCAGAAACGGCGTCTCGGGCTTACCCTTCTCGATCGTCTCCAGCATGCGCCGCTCGGCAAGGCACGCCGACCCGCTCGATCGATCCGAATTGGACACGGTGCCCGAGCCGATGATCGACCCCGCTTCCAGCTCGCGCGTCTTCGCGACATGCGCGATCAGATCGTAAAACGAAAACGTCATGTCGACGCCGGCGTTCGGCGACCCGAAGCGTTGCCCGTTCAGATCGATGAGCAACGGCAGGTGAACCTTGCCATCCTTCCAATGAGCCCCAAGTTCGTCGGGCGTCACCGCGACAGGTGAAAACGCCGTCGCGGGCTTCGACTGAAAGAACCCGAACCCCTTCTCCAACTCGCCCGGAATGAGATTGCGCAGACTGACGTCGTTCACGAGCATCAGCAGCCGCACATGTACGCGCGCCTGCGTCGGCGACGACCCCATCGGCACGTCGCCAGTGATCGCGGCAACCTCGCCTTCCATGTCAATACCCCAGGCCTCGTCGGCGGCCAGGATATCGTCTTCGGGCCCGATGAAACTGTCGGACCCGCCCTGATACAACAAGGGATCGGTCCAAAACGTCTCCGGCATCTTCGCCCCGCGCGCCTTGCGCACGAGTTCGACATGCGTGACATAAGCCGACCCGTCCGCCCACTGATAAGCGCGCGGCAACGGCGAAGCGCAATCGCCGGCCCGGAACGAGAAGCTTCCGATCGGGGCACCGTCGGTGACCTCGCGATAGAGCCGCTCAAGACGCGGCGCCGAACGCTCCCACGTATCGAGCGCCATTTGCAGCGTCGGCGCGATCCCATCGGCGGCAATCGCGCGCGACAAGTCCCGCGACACGACGATCAGCTTCCCGTCGCGTCCTTGCTTCAATGAGGCGAGTTTCACCGCGCACCCCGCCAGCTTTCGACATACGACCGGTCCTCGATCGACTCCGCCTCCGGCGTCGCATCCAGCGCATCGCGCGTATCGATCATCACCGCGACCTCATCGGTCTCCTTGCGCTCCGACTTCGCGCCGGCGGCAAACGCCTTCGGATGCGGCCCGTGCGTAAAGCCCGCCGGATGGAACGTGATCATCCCCGCTTTGATGTTGTCGCGGCTGAAGAAGTTACCCGCGTGATAGAAGATCACCTCGTCGTAGTCGTCGTTGTTATGAAAGAACGGCACCTTCAGCGCGCCGGGATCGCTCTCGATCGGCCGCGGCACAAACGTGCAGACGACAAACCGGTCCGCCAGAAACGTCGTGTGCACCGACGGCGGCAGATGATAGCGATGGCTCGTGATCGGCCGGATATCGCGCCAATTCAACTTCACCGGCACGACCGTACCCTTCCATCCTTGCGCATCGAGCGGATTGAACGGATAGGTGATCGTCGAAATCTGATTGCGCCGCTTCAGCGCCACCTTCCACTCGGTCTCGCCCTGCTGCATCAGAAACCGATGATTGATCTTCGGCGTCTCCAGCACCGCCGGATCGAATTGCGCATGCTCGCCCAACATCCCGCGATCCGGCAGCTGGTACGCGCTGTCGACCGCCTCGATCATCAGCAACGTGCAATCCTCACGCCGCTCGATGCGCCACATCGTACCGCGCGGCAGGACGATGTAGTCGCCCTCGCTGAACGTCATATGTCCGAAGTCGCAGAACAAATCGCCCGAGCCTGAATGCACGAACAACAACTCGTCGCCGTCGCTGTTGCGGGCCAACTCATGCATATTCTGGGTCAGCCGCCACACGCGAACCTTGACCTTCGCATTGCCCAGCAGCGGCTTCGCCGCCCACGGCGAAGACCCGAACGACGAAAACTTCGTCGTGTCGTAAGCGCGCGGCCGAAGCGGTCCGGTGAACGAAGACCATGCCGTCGGCATATGCTTGTGATACATATGCGTCGCCGGCCCAAAGAAACCTTCGCGCCCGATCTCCCGCTCATACGTGCCGTCGGGCAAATCCGCATGCGCCTGCCGCGACGTCTGTCCCTCGATGCGCGGAAAGCTGATCCAGTTCTTGCTCATGCCTTCAGCACCCCGCGGCGGATCTGGTCGAGCTCGATGGATTCGAACAGCGCCTTGAAGTTGCCTTCGCCGAATCCGTTATTGCCCTTGCGCTGAATGATCTCGAAGAAAATCGGCCCGATCGCGTTCTGCGTGAAGATTTGCAGCAACAGACCGTCCTCCGGCCCGCCGTCGATCAAAATGTGATTGCGCTTCAACCGCGCCAGATCCTCGCCGTGGTTCGGCACGCGTTTGTCGATGCCTTCGTAATAGGTGTCGATGGTCGATTGGAAGGCGACGTCCAACTTCCGCGCCTTCTCCACCGTCTCATAGATATTGTCGGTCCCCAGCGCGATGTGCTGAATCCCCTCGCCCTTGTACTCGGCGAGATACTCCGCGATCTGCGACTTGTCGTCTGAACTCTCGTTGATCGGAATGCGGATCTTGCCGCACGGACTCGTCATCGCCCGGCTCTTCAATCCCGTCAGCTTCCCTTCGATGTCGAAATATTTGATTTCGCGGAAGTTGAAGAGCTTCTCGTAAAAGCCGGCCCACTTGTCCATGTTGCCGCGATAGACGTTGTGCGTGACGTGGTCGATTTCGGTCAGCCCGACGCCGTCATGCGCGAAACCCTTCGTCACGTCCGTCGGCACGAAGTCGACCTCATAAATCGAAAGCTCGCCCGGCCCGTACCGATCGACGAAATAGATCAAACTGCCGCCGATCCCTTCGATCGCCGGAATGTTCAACTCCATCGGACCGACCTTGCCCTCATACGCCTTCGCGCCGTTTTTCAGCGCCATCGCATGCGCCTTGCCGGCGTCCTTCACCCGAAACGCCATCGCGCAAGCCGAAGGACCGTGCGCCCGCGCGAACCGCGCGCCGTGACTGTCCGGCTCCGCGTTGACGATGAAGTTGACGTCGTTCTGGCGATAGAGCGTGACGTTCTTCGACCGGTGCCGCGCCACCGCGCGGAACCCCAGCGTCTCGAAATAGCGGCCCAACGCGGCCGTGTCCGGCGCCGTGTATTCGACAAATTCGAACCCGTCGGTACCCATGGGATTGTGGAACAGATCGGTCACGCGGCGGCCCTCCAGGCGTTGGTTTCGGCTGATCTCAGGCCTCAACATAGTTTCAAATGAAACCATTATCAACCATTTAGCGGTTGCCCCGTATGATTGAAACGAAGTTACCGGGTCCCCACATGCCCCGCGTTGTCAGCCGTTGTGGACAACGCGTTTTGATCGAGGAGAGACGATCCAAATGTCGAACATTTTCACGCCACGCACAGGCAACACGGGCAAAGGCGGCCCGTCCTTCCCCACGGGCGGCGGCATGCGCGGCCTGATCAGCATCCCGTTCATTATCGTCGGCGTCGTAGCGCTCGTCGTGGTCTGGTCGAGCTTCATCCGCATCGACGAAGGTGACATCGGCGTGAAGCTCCGCTTCGGCCAAGCCGTCGACACCCTCCACCCTGGCCTGCAGTTTCTGGTGCCGTTCGTCGAAACCGTGACCGTCTTCTCGACCCGCACACAAAAGCGGACGTACCAAAACGTCGCTGCCTACTCCAAGGACATACAGGAAGCGACCAACCTGATCTCGGTGAACTACAGGGCCGACCCGGCCAAAGCGATCGAGATCTACTCGCGTTACGGCATTTCCTACGCCGACAGCATCATCGATCCGGTGATCTTCAAGCGTTTCAAGGAAGTTTTCGGCAAGTACGACTCGCGTGAGATCGTCAACCTGCGCGACAAGCTTGGTGTCGAGATCGAGAACAACATTCGCGCCAACATGCCCGTCGGCATTCTGATCGAAGGCGTGCAAATCGAAAACATCGACTTCTCCGACGACTACGAGAAGGCGATCGAAGGCGCCGCGGGAGCCGAAGCGGCGGTCCGCAAAGCCCGCCAAGAACTCGAACAGAAGAAAGTCGACGCAGAGAAAGTCGTCGTGCAAGCGACCGCCGATGCGACGGCACGCGTGACGGCGGCAAAAGCCGAAGCCGATGCCATTCGCCTCAAGGGTGAAGCCGAAGCCGCGGCTCTGCAGGCCAAATCGGCGGCGCTACGCGATAACCCCAGCTACGTCGCGCTGACGGCAGCTGAAAAATGGGACGGCAAACTGCCAACCACATTCGTCCCCGGCTCGACAGTGCCCTTCGTGACGATCCCACGCGGCAGCAACCCCTAAAGCCTCCCTGGGACCGCCGGCATCCTGCCGGCCCTTCCTTCAAAATCCAACGGCCCGCCAAACGGCGGGCCGTTTTCGCTTCAGCCCAGCGCGTTGAGCCGAACCAAAATCTCGGCCGCCTTCTGAAGCGTCTCGCGCTCAGCCCGGCTCAGAGCCTCGACCTGCGCCGTCAGCACTTCAAGACGCCGCTCGCGCCCCGCCTCCAGCAAAGCCTTGCCCTTCGCCGTCGCCGCGATCCGCACCACGCGTCCGTCACTCTTGTCGCCCGCCTTCGTGGCCAATCCTTCGGCTTCCATCTCGGCCACCAACCGCGACATCGTCGGCGCGCGCACCTGCTCCGCCGCTGCCAGATCCTTCAACGTCTGCGGCCCGCCGAACACAAGCACTGACAACGCCGAAGACTTCGGCCCGGAAAGCCCCTGCGCCGCATCACTCTTGCGCAACCGCCGCAGCAACCGGATCGCCGCCGAATGAACGCGTTCGGCGATCCCATGCGCGTCCCCGGCCTGCCCGCTTCTTTTTTTCAACGAGCCCTCTTTACATAGTTAGTTAGCAAATCTAACAATAACACATCGTACGGGAGGATCAAGATGACGCTGTCCAAACTCGCACAAATCGCCCTGTCGACCCGCGACCTGCCCAAGGCCGTCGCCTTCTATCGCGACACACTGGGCCTGCCGCTGAAGTTCGAAGTCTCCGGCATGGCCTTCTTCGACGCGGGCGGCACAAGCCTGATGATCGGCCCGGCACACCACCAAGGCGCCCTGCAGAACAACACGTACATCTACTTCGACGCCGGCGACTGGCACGCCACCGAAACCGCCCTCACCGCGCGCGGCCTAAAATTCGAACGCGACGCCGAGATCGTGCAGCGCGCCGAAGGCAAAGAACACGCCATCCGCTTCTTCAAAGACCCCGACGGCAACGCCCTCGCCATCATGGGCTGGCGTCCGGCGAAATAAGTTCAAGCCTTCGTCTTCAGCAGCACCAACTCCTCCGACGCCGAAGGATGCAGCGCGACCGTCGCATCGAAGTCGCGCTTCGTCGCCTTCATTTTCACCGCGATCGCGACGCACTGGATCATCTCGGCGGCCGCCTCGCCCATCACGTGACAACCGAGCACCCGATCGCTCACGCCATCGACGACAAGCTTCATGAAAATCAGCGTATCGCGGCCGGACATCGTCGCCCGCATCGGCCGGAAGCCGGTCTTGTAGATATCGACCTTGTCGTACTGCGCCCGCGCCGCCTCTTCGGTCAACCCCACGACGCCGACCTCCGGCGTCCCGAACACCGCCGTCGGGATGTCGGCGTGATCGATCGCAGTCGGCGAGTTGTTGAATACCGTCTCCGCAAATGCCGCGCCTTCGCGGATCGCAACCGGCGTCAGGTGCACCCGATCCGTCACGTCCCCAACGGCGTAAATGTTCGACTGCGTCGAACGCGAATAAGCATCGACTTGAACCGCCCGCGTCCCCGTCAACTCCACGCCGCAATGCTCAAGCCCAAGTCCGCTGGTGTTGGGCCGGCGCCCGACCGCGAACATCACCTCGTCGACCTCTTGTTCCGTGCCGTCGCTGAGCCGCACCAACTTGCGCCCGTTCTGCGGCCGGATCGACACGACGTGCGTCTTCAGATGTACGTCGATCCCGCGCTTCTGCAGTTCGTGGCGCATGCGCTCGCGCACCTCGCGATCGAACCCGCGCAAGATCTCATCACCCCGATGCACCAGCACTGTCCGGCTACCCAGCCCCTTGAAGATCCCGGCGAACTCAACGGCAATATACCCGCCGCCCACGATCATCACGCACTTCGGCAATTCCGTGAGATGAAACGCCTCGTTCGACGTAATCCCAAGATCCGCGCCCTCGACCTCCTCCGGGATCCAGGGCCGCCCACCCGTCGCGATCAACACATGCTTGGCCGTCAACGTCTTGTCGGCCTTCAGCAAATGCACCGTATGCGGATCGCGCATCACGGCGCGGTCTTCGAATATCGTCGCGCCCGCGCCGTTCAGGTTCTTCTTGTAAAGCCCCTCAAGCCGCGCAATCTCGCGATCCTTGTTCGCGATCAGCGTCGCCCAGTCGAACTTCGCGTGCGGCACATGCCAGCCGAACCCCGCCGCGTCCTCAAAATCCTCAGCGTAGCGGCTCGCATAGACCATCAACTTCTTCGGCACGCAGCCGCGGATGACGCACGTGCCGCCGACGCGATACTCCTCAACCACGGCAGCCTTCGCGCCGTAGTTCGCCGCCATCCTCGTCGCCCGCACGCCGCCGGAACCCGCGCCGATGGTGATCAGATCGAAGTCGTACGTGGCCATGGCGGTCTTTCGTTGCTAGCGTGGCGCTCGACATAACACGAGGCCGAAACCCATGCACAGGCTCGCCGCGCCGCTCCTCGCACTGTTGTTGTTCGCCTGCTCGCAGGCCGGTCCCGCGACCCCGCCCGAAGGCAGCGCCGAGCGTGAGGCGATCTTCGCGGCCTTGAGTGTCGGCCGCGACCAAAGCGAACTCACCTACGTCACCAGCCACTTCCTGGTGCAAGGCGACTGGGCCTGGGTCACCGCCGCCCCGCAATCGAAGGACGGCACGCAGCGTTACGAGAGCGAATCGTGGCTGCTGCGCAAGACCCCGCAAGGCTGGCAGGTCGTCGCCCGCCCCTGCGTCGAGGAAGGCTGCGACCCTGCCCAAGAGCTGGCGAAAATCCGTCAGGCCAATCCAGAAGCCCCGGCCGGTATTTTCCCGGCCGGGTAGCGAGACCCTTAGAGTCCCGCCTTCTTGAACAACGGCAGAAGCGAAGCATCGACCGACGGCGATTCCTTCTTCAGGTACGCAAGCAACGCCCGCTCGTTCTCGTCGATCGCGCCGTCGCGCAAGATGCGCTCGGCCACCCACTTGGCCTCATCGGCATCGACCTGCTCGCGCGACAGGCGCACACGCGTCGCCTGATCTTCGGCCGCCGCGTCCTTGCGCGCCTGCGCCACACCGAACGGATCGAGTTCTTCCCACACCTTCGCCATCGGAATATCGCCGTGCGCAATCGCACTGCCGACGCCCGAGAGCAACTGCCCGACCGACCCACGATCCGACAGCCACTTCTCGCGCTGCACCGCCTCGTCCAGCGTCGGCGTGACGGGCGCATCCATCGGATTGAGAAGATGATTGGCGATCGCGCGCACGAAGAAGTCGCGCCACGCGGGATCGTTCTCGCCCGCGCCCGTCGCCTCATTCAAGCCGAACAGCAACTCCGCCTCGCACCGCGTCACGAGCAAGCTGCCGTCGCCCGCGGGCGCATGCAACGCCTTGCGTAGGATCGCCACGTCGCCCGCGCCGATCGCCGCCCGCGGCCTGTTGGCGCCGAACACGCTCTCGCGCGAGAGCAACACGCTCTGCCGCACCTGCTCAAGCACCAACGAAACAACGTTATCCGGGCACGAACGCGCCCAATGCACGATGTTGAGCACCAGTTCGAGTTCGGTCTTGCGCTCTAAATGCCCGTCGGCGGCCACGTTCTCGATGAGATAGGCCGCAAGCTCCGGCGTCACGTAACCCTTGGGCTCGGTCTGCCAGACGAAATAATCGGTCAGCGCCTCGACATAGAGCGCGTCGAACGAATGATCCTTTTGCGAACACGCGCGATAGAGCTTGAATAGAATGTCCGCGTCCTTCCGCGTGACCGTACCCTTCGCATAAATCATTCGGCGCAGCTGCAGCGAATGCTGGCTCTCGATGTGCCCGCTCGCGCGCAGCGTTTCATCCAGATGCTCGATCCGTAATGGTTGCGTCATGTAAGGCTCCCTGTCTCGCGCCGGAAAATGCGGTGCGAGTGTGGAACCCGACCCCTTAAAATCCGGGGAACCGGTACGCTTAAAGGCGCCTAAACGGCAGATTTCAGCGAAAGCTCACCAGTAGTGACTATGTAGGCTGCGTCGCAGAACCAGCACCGCAGATTCTCGGTTGACCGATCCATAGCTCACCAGTTATATATCTATCTATAGCCGGTAGGTTATGGATTTAGATGACGAAGCCTCAAGCTCACGACGTGCTGTTCAGAACGCTCGCCGATCCGACCCGGCGGGCGATCTTTGAACGGCTGTGCCGCGACGGCGAGCAGACGGTGGGCGCCCTCACGACCCGGGGCAAGGTTTCGCAACCCGCCGTCTCAAAACACCTTGGCCTCCTGAAGCAGGCCGGGCTCGTGCGCGACCGCCACGAAGGCCGCCAAACGCATTACAGCGCGCAGCTCGGCGCGTTGGCGCCGCTGATCGATTGGACGAGCCAGATGGCCGGCTTCTGGGAAGGCCGTTTCGATCACCTCGAAGATCTACTCAAAAGGATGGACCAATGAGCAAGCTCGCGAGCGAAACGCGCTCCGTCGTCGTCGAACGGGACATGCCGCATCCGCCGGAAAGGATCTGGCGCGCGCTCACGCAACCGCACCTGATCGCCGAGTGGCTCATGAAGAACGACTTCAAACTTGCCGTGGGTCATCGCTTCAATCTGCGCGGCGACTGGGGCGGCGTGTTGGACTGCGAGGTGCTGGCGATCGAGCCGAACAAGATGCTGTCCTACACGTGGAATTTTGCGCACGACGATCCGGCCTACAACCTGATGAGCGTGGTGACCTTCACGCTGATGCCCACGAGCACGGGCACACGGCTACGCATGGAGCAGTCCGGTTTCCGGCCGGATCAGCGGCAGGCCTTCGGCGGCGCCAACGCCGGCTGGCAGCAGTTCTTCGCCAAACTGGAACAGGTCTTGGCGCAGCCGGAGTGAAATCCGGACGATTGTCTTCTTGGGAGATCGCACATGAGCAGTTGGATTCGGCAGTTTCACCGCTGGATGGCGCCCATCTTCACGCTGGCCGTCATCGCAAACTTCATCGTCATGGGACAGGAGCCGATCGCGCTCTGGGTGGGTCTTGCGACGCTGCTTCCGCTCGGCTTGCTGATGCTCACGGGTCTTTATCTCTTCGCGCTGCCGTACGCCGCCAAGTGGCGCAGCAGACGCTAGACGACAATGGCAGGCAAGAAACCGGCGACCGCGAAGCCCAAACTGCTCTCCGGCGGCAACCCGCAGATCGCGAAGGCCTACGGCGATGAACCCGTGCAGGCCTACATCGCGGCGATGCCGGGTTGGAAGCGCGACGTGGGAAAGCGTCTCGACGCCCTTATCGTGCGTGCCGTTCCGGGCGTGCGCAAAGCGGTCAAGTGGAACTCGCCGTTCTATGGCGTCGAGGACGGGGTGTGGTTCCTCAGCTTTCACGTCTTCGCGAAGTACGTCAAAGTGGCCTTCTTCCGCGGCGCGTCGCTGCGGCCTCCGCCGCCCGGCCCGTCCAAGCAAAAGGACGTGCGCTATCTGGACATCCGCGAGGACGACGAACTCGACGAACGTCAGTTCGCCGCGTGGGTTAAGCAAGCCAGCCGGTTGCCCGGCGAACGCATGTGAGAACGCTCATGAAAAAAGCACCAGCACCAACCAAGAAGCCGAAGACCGGCGCGAAGGAGACCAAAGGAGGAGGCTCTCCCTCTCAACTAATCGACGCGAAAATCGCGGAGTTGGGTGATTGGCGGGGCAAGACGCTCGCGCGTGTCCGCGCACTCATCAAACAAGCCGTGCCAGCGGTCGTCGAAGAGTGGAAGTGGAGAGGGGTCCCCTGTTGGTATCACGACGGACTGATCTGCACCGGCGAGACGTACAAGAGCGTCGTGAAGCTGACCTTCGCCAAAGGCGCGGCCCTCAAGGATCCCTCGGCTCTCTTCAACTCCAGCCTCGACGGCAACGTCAGGCGCGCCATCGATATCCGTGAGGGCGAAGAGATAAACGAAGGCGCGCTCAAGACGCTCATCCGGGCGGCAGCCACCCTGAACAAATCATCGGCCCGCTAGAATTCGCGCAACGCAGGGGGACAACTGCACCCTGCATCGCCACGACATGTGGCCTTCGCAAACCGTAAACTGAGCCGGCGCGAATCACCATCGAGGTCGGCCAGCCGTGTCCGCGAACGTTACACTCGTCATCACCCAGCGCGAGCGCATGGCGCTCAGCGAAATGTCGCTTGAGAATATTCTCGCCGACCAGTCTGAGCCGTTCCGCCTGATCTACGTCGACGGCGGTTCGCCCGAACCGGTTCGCGCGTATCTGGAGCGCCGCGTGAACGAGGTCGGCGGCATGCTGATCCGCCGCCCCGAATGGCTGTGGCCGAACGCAAGCCGCAACCTTGCGCTGCCGCACGTTGAAACACCCTATGTCGTCTTCATCGACAACGACGTGGTCGTCGAGCGCGGCTGGCTGCGAAAGCTTGTCGCCGCCGCCGAGGAAACGGGAGCGGCCCTGGTCGGCCCGCTCTACCTGGTGTCCGACGGCGTCGGTGAGCCGCGTATCCACATGGCGGGCGGTACGCTGACGCGTGTCGAGACGGACGCCGGCGTCGCGCTCCACGAGCGTCACGAACTTCTCAACGCGCCGCTGGCGGACGGCGCGGCCTTGACGCGCAGTGCCTGCGACTTCGTCGAATATCATTGCGCACTTGCGCGCACCGACTTCCTTCGTCGCGCCGGCGGTTTGAGCGAGGACATCGTCTGCGTCCATGAACACATCGACGTCGCGCTCGATGCGAAGGCGGCAGGCCTGCCTGTCGTGTTCGAACCCACGGCGGTCGTCACCCAACACGCCTTTGCGCCCTACACACTTTCCGATCTGGCCTTCCATCGCTGGCGCTGGCGCCGCGAAGCGGCGGAAAGCAGCCTGCTCGCGTTCTGCCGCAAATGGGACCTGGTCGACGACGATCAGTCGATGAAGGGCATTCGCGGCTTCGTCGACGCCCTGACGTCTTCCATCGATCCCCTGGTGCCGTGGCTGGAACGGTCCCGCCCGCAGCAACCACTCGACCCGAACGACGTGAAGCAATCCCTCTACGGCCTACTGACCCAAGCCTTCGCGCAAGGCTACAGCCAAGCCGACCTCGACCTCTTCACCAAGGCGCACAACGCCGCGATGACGATGTTTGTCGGCGGCTTCAGGTCGTGCATGCGCCCCTTTACCGCCCACTGCATCGGCACCGCAAGCGCGCTCGTCGCTTTCGGCTTCGCCCCGCGCGTCGTCGTCGCCGGCTTGTTGCACGCGGCCTACTCGCACGCACCGCTGGGCCCGCAGCCGCACGTCGCGTTGAGCGAGCTCTCGACGCGCATCAGCGCCACCTTTGGCGAGCGCGTCGAACAACTGATCCGCCGCTATGCGCGCTTCCAGCAATCGCCCGTGGCCTGGCGCGACGCCCACCCGGTTGATGCTCTCAGCGTCGACGATGCGGAAATCGTCGCCATCGCCATCGCCAACGAGATCGACGAATGGGCGAGCGGCGAGTTGCACATCTCTCGCAAGAAGCCGCCAACGTCACCCGAATGGACGGCCTATTTCGCCACCGTCGCAAACGCGCTCGACGTGCCCACGTTCGCCCGGACGCTGGCAGTCCTCGCAGACTCCAAGCCGCCCGAAGGTTTCGTCACCCGCCATCCGCACAGCGAAAGCTTCCGCCTCGTCAAAGGCGGCGCCGCCCCCATGGCCCACGGCGCCTTCCGCACCTGGGACGCGAACATGCACGGCGCGCCGATCAAACACACGGGCTGACGGCAGTACTCGCTATTCGAGGCCCAAGCGCGAAAATTGCTCGCGCGGCGCCTCGATCTCGACCAACGCATCGCGCAGCAACGCTGCAAAGCGCGCCTCCTCCGCCTGCCCTGCACGATTTTGCTCCTCGCCCGGATCATTCAGCGTGTCGTAGAGATGGTTGCCGCTGAACTTCGCCCACGCCCAGAACGGCAGCGCATCGCTCGCATCCCACGTCTGATGGATGACGGGAACGCCGCTGCCCGGCATGCGTCCAAGCACGGCGCGCTCATCGGGCAGCGGCAGCGCCTGCTCGCGCGACAACACATGCGTCGGCATCGTCGACCAGCGGTTCGACAGCATCGCCAACGGCTCATTCTTCGCCTGCGGCGCCCGCACGTACTTCCAGCGCCCATCCGTGATGTGAACCTCCCGCCCCCAAACACCCATGAGAGCCCAAGGCCGCACACTATCGGCCGCGCCTTCGATCACGGGGATCAGCGATTTGCCGTGGGTACGCTGACGAACCGAAACGCCGAACAAGTCCGCGAGCGTCGCAAACAGATCCACGCTGGTCGTCAAAGCGTCGACCTCGCAAGGCGCTTGACCGGGCCACGCCACCATCAGCGGAATCTTGCCCAGCGTGTCGTAGATCGGTGCGGCCGGTTTGCCCCAAATATCCTTCTCACCCAAATAATGACCGTGATCGGTGCAAAGAATAACGGCGGTGTCGCGCCACAAATCGTGCCGGTCGATGGCGTCGAGCACGCGCCCAAGCCACGCGTCGATCATCGTGAGCTTTGCGCCGTACTGCGCGCGCACCTGCCGGGCCTGGCGCTCGCTCAGCACGCCTTTCGCGACGGCGTCTCTCATGTAAGGCGGCCAAATCAGATGCGCGCCGCCGTCCCAATCGGGATCGTACATCGAGGCATAAGGCTCGGGCGTGTCGAACGGCTCATGCGGATCGAATTCGTCGACGAACAGCATGAAGCGTTTGTGGTGTCCGGCATTATCGTCGAGCCATTTCGCCGCCGCCGCCATCGTCCGCGGTCCGGGGAAATCGTCCTCGCCGCGAAACCAGCCGCGTGAATCGTCGTAAGGCATGTGCTGCCGCCCGAACAGCGGCGCCCCCGCCCAACTGGGATCGGGCCGCGTCTTCCACGGATCGCCCTCATGCCCGCGCTGATAGTCCCAAGCCGTGAAGTCGACGTGATAGTTCTCGCCGCCCGTCTCGAACAAATGCGGATGATCCGAGACAAGCTGCGTCACCACCCCAGCCTTGCGCAGCGGATAGGTGATCGCATCCTCCCAGATCTCAACCGAACCCCACGGCCGCCACAGAAAGTCCCACGCGCCGCAAAGAATGTCATGCCGCGCCGGCATGCACGGCAGCGACCCGGCGTAGTGCTTGTTGAAACGCAGCGCCCGCTTCGCCAGCCGGTCGAGATTGGGCGTCGCAAACTCCCGCCCGCCATAAGCGCCGATCATGTGCCGGTTCAGGCTGTCGAGCAGAATAATGATGGCGTTCGCGGGTCGCGTCACGGGAAGCCTCTCGGTCGGATGCCCTTGCATACCACCGCACCACCCGTAGGGCGAAGCGCCTCTCGCGACACAGAGCCACCTAGGTTTCTGATATCAAAGTGTCCCCGTATTATAAATCATGCAACCGGCCTGGCGACACGGCGGAACCAAAAACAACTGCCGGGGGCGCGCCAAATCAGGCGTTCGTGAATATCGCTGTCTTAATTTCGAACCTGACCGGGCCTATATTAGGACCGTTGAGGGAGCAAACGGGGATGACAACCCAGATTGCCGGCGTCGGCGAGCGCTTGCAGGCATACAGACCCGCCGTGATGTGGGTGCTGGCGGGGCTTATCGGCCTTTTCCTGCTTTACCTGGTCGCCGGTCGCGTCGAGCGCATGATCGAGCGTTGGCCGCAAGCATCTCAGGCCGGCGTATCGCCAACCCACTGCGCCGAATTCATCGAACTGGCCAAGGCGAACTACGGCGAAGTCTGGAAATCGCGGCTCGACCCCAGCGACACGACATGCGCCGCTGAAATCCAGCAAGCTTGGGAACAACAGCGCATCTCGCGCAAGGCCGCAGCCGACCTCGCAGCACAATCGGCTGCGCCGGAGACGACACCAGCGCCACTCGCGCCCCCACCCTCGGCGGAAGCGACGACGCGCGCCCGCGCCGAAACCTATTGCCTCAATGTCATCTCGCTCGCAAAGGCCAAGCACGGCGCCGATTGGATCTCATCGCTCGATCCCGCCGAACGCGACGCGTGCGTTCGTCCGCAATAGGCGGCAGCGCGCACGGCGACGCCGCTTCAACGTGTACGGACAATATTGCATTGATCGCCGCCGAACTTGGCAGTGCGATGCACGAGATCGTCGCTTCATGAAGCGCAGTACACGTTCCACTTGGCAGACAATGCTCACCCACGCGCGTACATTTGATTCGTAAGAGCTTCGGCTCACAAAAATATTTCGTACAAAAAAGGGTTGGTGGTGGTGCGTATGGCGATCGGCAACGGCGCCAGTGCGGGAGCATTGGCGAGTGGGAACCGCATAGAGCGGACAGAAAATTTCAAACGGCGTCTTTGCTTATCGGCAGCGCTTCTCGCGCTGACGCCGGTGGCAATGCTCACTGTCGCAACCGCCAGCGCGGACGAGGCAGCGAAGGGCCCGCCGGCTCAAGTGACGCCGGGCACGCCCGCAAATCCGACGCCGGCCAAGGATGCCGCGTCGGATGAAGCGCCAGCCGACAAAGCGCCAGCGCCGCCGCCGGAAGAGCCGCAAGCAGAAGCTGCAGTGCAAGACAACGGCAACGACAGAGTCGAAAAAGTCGTCGTCACCGCGACGCGCCGCGAAACCGTGCTGCAGAGAACGCCGCTCGCAATCACCGTGGTTGGGGAAAAGACTCTCAAAGCCGCCCGCGTAGAAAATATCGAAGACCTTGTCGCGGTCGTCCCGTCGCTGCAGGTCACGAACAACGGCAACCCGACGGGTTACACCGCGCGCATCCGCGGCATTGGCACTCAGGGCGACAATCCAGGCCTCGAAGCCGCAGTCGGTACGTTCATCGACGGCGTCTACCGCAACCGCGCCAGCGTCGCGATGGGCGATCTCGGCGAGCTGGAACGCGTCGAAGTGTTGCGCGGACCTCAAGGCACGTTGTTCGGCCGCAACACGTCCGCCGGCATCCTGAGCATCATCACGAAAAAGCCGTCGCTCATCGAAGATCAGTTCGAAGCGGAAGCCACCGTCGGCTCGTTCAATCAGCTCGTCGGCAAAGGCATGTCGAACTTCGTGCTGGCCGAGGACGAATTCGCACTGCGCTTCTTCGGCACCCGGCACGAGCAAGAAGGCTACATCGACGTCAACCCGGGCCGCCCCGACGCGTACGACGGCAACTCAAAGCGCTATTACAACCTGAAGGGTCAAGCGCTCTGGCAAGCAACCCCGAACGCCGAAATCCGCGTCATCGTCGACTACGCCGATCGGGAAGACAGCTGCTGTTCGGCGGCGACAGTCTTTCCCGGCAGCTTCGGCCGCGCGCCGACGGTCGCGTTCCCCGATACGTCAGGCCCCGCAATCATCAACGCCATCGAATCGCCGCTGGTCGGCAAATCGACGATCAACCAGGTTGAGAACCAGATCGCTTTCGGCAATCGCCCGACCAACAACGATGTCGAGGACAAGGGCGTCTCGGGCGAACTGAACTGGGATCTGGCTGGCGCAAAGCTCACGTCGATCACGGCCATGCGCAACTGGCAGGCGGCCTATGGGCAGGACGCCGACTTTTCCGGCGCCGACATCATCTACATCCCCGGTGACGGCAGCAACTTCAACGAGTTCGAAACCCTCACCCACGAGACCCGCATCACCGGCGAGGCCGGATGGGTCAACTGGCTGTTCGGCGTCTACTTCGCCGACGAAGATCTCACCCGCAACTCGAAGATCAACTTCGGAACCGAACAGGAAAGCTTCTTCAGTCTCCACCGCTTCGGCGACTCCGCATTGACCTTCCGCGGCGGGCTGGCCGGGTTCTTTGGGCACAACGGGGCCATCCCCGTCTTCACGGGCGACACCGGCGGCGACAACGATCACTACGAACAGAACGCGGAGAGTTTCGCGCTCTTCACCCACAACGTCTTCCACCTCGACGAGGCCCTGGATCTGATCGCCGGCTTGCGCTGGACAACGGAGACAAAGACCTTCGATGCGACCTACCAAACCACGGGCAACGGCGGCTGCGAGAGCGTTGAGGCCCTTTACGGACTCGATCCTGTCCGCAACGTGGCATTCAACCACCCGGTGGACGCGACGCGCCAAGGGCTCGCTACCATTGCCTGCATACCGCAGGCGCGCAGCGCACTCGACGGTCTCGCGCATCACCAGGAGCGCACGGAAGACGAGTTTTCGGGCGTCGCCACCTTGGCGTGGGAGCTTGAGCAGAACCTGAATACCTACGCGACGTATTCGCGCGGGCATAAGGCTGGCGGCTTCAACCTCGACCGCGCCTTCTCCGACGCCGCCGGATCGATCATCTCGACGCCGACGTTCGCCGTTCCCGGCGCTGTGCCGGCCCAAGTCGTGCGCGCCCCCGACACCAGCTTTGCCGCGGAGTTCGTGGATGCGTTCGAGGTCGGCCTGAAGACGTCGTTCGACGACAGCTTCTTCGTCAACACCGCGGTTTTCTATCAGGAGTTCGAAAACTTCCAGCTGAACACCTTCACCGGCATCTCCTTCATCGTGACCTCGGTGCCCGAAGTCATCAGCCAGGGCGTCGAAGTCGAGACCTTCTGGGCGACGCCGGTCAAAGGTCTGACGACGAACTTCGCCGCGCAATACACCGACGCGCATTACGGCGACGTGGGCTCGCTCACCACGCCGGGCTCGTTCCTGGCGCAGAACCCGGGCCTTTTCCTGCTCGACGACGACGCAAGGCTGACCCACGCGCCGGAATGGACCCTGACCGGCGGCATCGACTACAGCACGCCGTTCATCGACACCTTCACCGCGCGCGTCCACATCGACGCGCGTTGGCAAAGCGAGATGAACACCGGCTCGAACCTCGACCCGCGCAAGGTGCAGGAAGCCTTCGCCGTCGTCGGCATGAAGATCGGCGTCTACGGCGAGGGCGAATGGATCGGCCTCGAACTCTTCGCCCGCAATCTGTTCGACGAACGCTATATCAACACCGCGATCGACGCGCCGTTCCAAGGCTCGGCCGTCTCGCCGACGTCGGCGGCGACCAGCACGGTCGACGCGTTCTTGGGCGAACCGCGCATGATCGGCGCGACGCTGCGGATCAAGCATTGACGCACTCAAACGGGAACCGGTGCGCCGATGCGCGCACCGGTACACGATGACAGAGCGAGCGTCTGCTATGATGCTGAGCATAACGCCGCGGTACGTCGGCGAATGTCGGAGGCCATGAAACTCCATCTGGCGATAGCAGCGTTTTTGAGTCTGGCGTTCGGCGCGATGCCGGTCGTCGCCGCCGAACTCTGCGTCGCCAAAATGACGCCGCCCGGCTTCAAACCCGCCGTCGCCGCCGAACGCGCCCCTCCCGTATTTCCGGAGACGGACGCGGACGACGAGAGCGAAGGTTGGGTGCGCCTGGGTTTTACGATCAGCACGTCGGGCGAAACCAAGGACATCGCCATACTCGATCAAGTCGGCTCGCGCAGCATGATCAAGGCCGCGCGCCAAGCCATATCGCGCTGGACTTACAAGCCCGCGACCCAAGACGGCTTAGCGGTCGAGCAGTATGGCAACGCCGCCGAGATCCTCTACCGCGCCGGCCATGTCGGCAACACGCTCGTGCACGACAACGTCGTTGTGAAATACGACGAAGGCCGTACGCTGGTCGCCGCCGGCAAATACGGCGAAGGCGTCGCGGTGCTGGAGCAAGCCTTCGATCTGCCTCTCACCCTCTACGAACAGGCGAAGCTGTCCTTCGCGCTCGCCTTCGCTCACGAAAAATCGAAGGACTTGCCGCGCGCCCTTGGCCACGTCCGCCACGCCATGATCGAAGGCGGCACGTTCCTCGAAAAGGCCGTCGTGCCCGCCGCACAACGCATGCGCCTCAGGCTCGAAGTCGCCAACGGAAATTATCAGTACGCAGCCTGCGCCGCGCCGCTGCCCGCGACCGACACGTTCGACCCGACGGGGGCCGACCGCGCGGAGACGATGAAGGTGGTGGGCGAGACGTTGAAGAAACTCGCGAGCCCCGAGCCCCTAACCGTCGACGCGACGCTCACCGCCAAGCCCGGCAAAGACGCCGGCGGCGTCTGGGAACATCCGCTGTCGCGCCGCAAATTCAAGTTCGCCTCGTTCTCCGGCCAAGTTCAGGAGTTCGAGCTAAGTTGCGTCAAACAGCAAACGCAAAGCCGCGTTGACGCCGCCGCGGAATGGACCGTCCCAACGTCGGCAGGGCCGTGCACTCTCCGCGTTTACGGCGAAGTGCGCACGACCCTGAAGCTGATCGAGGAATGGTGACGGGGAAACGTCCCCCCCGAACAGATCCTACGAGTAGAACATATTGTAGCGCACCTGCACGATTTCGCCGGTGTACTCGTCGATCAGAAGCGCGTCAGGTCCATAGCGAACCCAAACATAGCCTTCCGGCGGCGAGAACAAGCCGTAGATCAAGAAATTCGTGAGCCAGTAGTTGCGGCCGTAGAAATGCCGCGGCAGACGCTGACCATAGCCATAGCGATTGTAGGAATAGCCGTCGCGCCAGCGATACTGCGCAACACGATAGCGCCGCGGCGCATCATAGTTCCGACGATACTGCTGTACGGCAGCGCGGCGGCGGTCGTTGTTGCCGCGAACGTCACGACGGTCGTTCCGGTCGCCGTAATCACGGCGGCGGTCGTTGCGATCACCGGTGTTGCGGCGATCATACCTGTCGCCGGCGTCGCGGCGACGATTGTCGTTGCGCGCAACCGGCGGCGTATTCCGTCGGGCATTGACGGCATTGTTGTCGCGTCCGCGCCTATTGTTGGTGTTGTCCGTCCCCTGCCTGCCGCGCATACGGGGCACAGTTTGCGGCGCTACAGGCGCAGCAGCCGGCGCCGTCTGGGGCGCCGGTTTGACGTCGCGCCTTTTGCGATCGCCCTGTTGGTCTGGCTTTTGCTGATCGCTGGCGTTGGTGTTGGTGTTGTTGTCGTCGCCGCGGCGTCCGTCACCGGGCGCAGCGAATGCCGTCGCGCCGGCCAAACTGAGGCCGACCGCGATGACGGCGACGCGAGTCGCCGTTGTCATTTTCATGATGGAGTCCTTCACGTTTTGAGAAAGATGCTGCGACCTGCACGCGCCGCCAAAGCTCGCGAGCGAGCGGCGCCGGCCTGATGTGTCTCAGTATGAGAAACAACCCGCGGTTCGCGCATTGGTTGCTCGAAAAGCGTGTGGCAAACCGCGCAACCAAAATTCGCCAGGCTCGTTATCTCACTTCAAGAAAATGGAGGCGGCCGTCGGCGCCGCTCCCGCTACGGCAAGGTGAGCGTCAGTGACCGCACCTGAAATCCAAACGCGTCACGCCCCAGCGCCTGCAAAAGTCATCCGAATACGAATGACCGCGATGGGAGCCGCAAGCTTGGCCATGCTGGCATTGCTCAGATCTCAGGCGTCGTTGGCCAAGCCCAAGGCCAGCAGCAGCGCCGTCTCGACCTCGCGCGGCGAATATGGTTTGCCAAGCCGCGGTCCGTCACGATAGGCGGCTTCGATTCCGTCCGCGCCATAACCGCTTGCGATCACGAAGGGCGTCTCGCGCTCGCGCAATGCGTCCGCGACCGGGTAGACCGCCTCGCCCGCCAAGTTCAGGTCCAAGATCGCGACGTCGAAGCGCTGGGTCACCGCTGCTTCCAATGCCTTGCCGACGCGCCCGACGACCGCAGCAGTGCAACCAAGACGCTCGACCGTATCGCTGAGATCGAGCGCCACGATCATTTCGTCTTCGACGATCAAAACGTGCCTGCCTTTAAGCGCACTCATGGTTCGACCTCCTTGAGTGGAACATCGATCGTGCAGCGCACGCCCTCGCTCGCGAACTCAAGGTCGATCGTAGCGTCGAGCTGCAACGCCAATCCATCCGTGATGAGACGCGTGCCAAAACCCTTACGCCCCGCAGCCTTCACCGGCGGACCGCCCGACTCGCGCCACACGAAGTGAAGCCGGCGCTCGCCATCCTTGGTCGACATCGTCCACGACACGGCCACGCGCCCCTGCTCGTTCGACAGCGCGCCGTACTTCGCCGCGTTCGTCGACAGTTCGTGAACCACCATACCGAAGGCGACCGCCGTGTCGGGCTCAAGAAGAACGTCCCCGCCCGTCAGCGTCCAGCGCACGGCGTCCGCCTCATAAGGCGCAAGCTCCGTCGCGACCACGTCGCGCAACACCACCCCGCGCCAAGCGCTCACTTGCAGCAGATTGTGTGTCGCCGACAGCGCAATAAGCCGCGCCATGAACGCGTCGCGATAACCGTTGACGGTGGTCGCGCTCTGCGCGGTCTGCGCTGCGATCGACTGCACGGTAGCGAGCGTGTTCTTCACCCGGTGGCTAAGTTCGTGCAGCAAGAGCTCGCGATGCGCCTCCGCCAGCCTTTGCGCGGTGATCTCCACGACGATGGCCAGCGCCCGGCGCACCTTGCCTTCCGCGTCGACGATCGGCGACATGCTCTTGTGCACCCACACCGCCGACCCGTCGGGCCGCACATAACGTTTCTCGAGTTCGAACCCCGTACCGTCTGTGATCAGCCGCGTGAACAGCCCGGCGTTGTGCGCCAGATCGTCGGGATGCGTGATGTTGTGCATGCGCAGGCCGAGCAATTCTTCCTCGGTGCGTCCCACAATCTCGCAGAACAACGGATTGACCAGCGTGAAGCGCCCGTCGAGATCGGTTTCCGCAAGACCCGCCGTCGCTTGCTGGACAATCGCGGTGAGCCGCCGCTCGCTCTCCTTCAATGCAGCTTGCAGTACGGTGCTTGCCGTCACGTCGACGAAAGTGATCACGACGCCGTCGACAACGTTTGCGACGGTGCGGTACGGCCTCATGCGCATGATCAAGACGTTATCGTCGCTGCTGCACACTTCGCGTTCGACGACGCCGAGCGTGTGCAACACGTTCCGCGCGTCCTGTTCCAGCTCCGGATAGTTCAGCCGGCTGACCAACTCCGTGATCGGCCGCCCTTGATCGCTCTCGCGAAGGTGGATCAAGTCCACCATGCCCGGCGTGAAGCTCTTGATGCGCAGATCGTTGTCCAGGAAGATCGTGGCGATCTGTGTGCTGTCGAGCAGATTGCGCAAGTCGCTGTTCAGCCGCACGAGTTGCTCGTTCTTGTCGATCATTTCGGAGTTGATGGTCCGCAGTTCTTCGTTGACCGACTGCATCTCCTCCTTGGCGGTTTCCAGCTCTTCGTTCGACGCTTGGAGCTCTTCGTTGACGGACTGAAATTCCTCGTTCGAGGATTTCATTTCCTCCGTCGTCGTCTCCAATTCCTCAATCGATCCGCGCAACAGCGCCTTCGTCACCGTCAGTTCGCGTTCGAGGTCGCCATCCGTGCCCTCATGCGCGGCGCCCTTCGCGTGGTGGCTCGCGGTCTTGACCTCGCCGGCGTCGCTGAACGCGACCAAGGTCAAGCCGATCTCGGCGCCTTCGTCGGCCAGCGGCTCGACGATCAACGTGACCATTCGCCGGTGCCCCTCGACCGTCACGCTCAAGTTCTCGGTTACGACGGCTTCGTGCCTCGTGCGCGCTATGTGAACCGCAGCCCGCACCGCTGCGCGCAACGACTTGCGGACGATGGCGAAGAGATCGAGGGTGGCAACGCCCGCCGACGGTTCGAGGTAAGGCCCACATTCGCCGCCCGAGAAGCGCACGATCTGCGAGTCTTGATCCACCACGACATAGGCCGGCGAGTGCTTGGCCATAACCCGCCGCGCGAGCTTATCGATGCGGTCCTCGGTCGCGCGGACGGAGCCGCCGCCGTCTTGTGCGCCTCGCGTCTCCGGCGCGATCGGAAAGTCGGGCAGCGTGGGCCGCGCAGCATTCCGCCGCTCGAAAATGCGATGTTTTTTGTCCACGGTCGCGAACATCGAAGCGCCGCGGGTCACGCCCTCCGACGCGCCCAGGAACAGAAACCCGCCCGGCGCCAGCGCGTAGTGGAAATTGCGGATCGCCCGATCCTGCAAATCGCGATCGAAATAGATCATCACGTTCCGGCACGACACGAGGTGCAGCTTCGAGAACGGCGGGTCCTTGATCAGGCTGTGCGCGGAGAACACGCACATCTCGCGCACCTCCTTCGCCACGCAATAGTCGTCTTCGAGCGGCGTGAACCAGCGCGCTAGGCGCTCCGGCGAAACGCCTTGCAGCGGTCCGCGATAACGCCCCGTGCGCGCCCGCGCGATGGCGCGATCGTCGATGTCGCTGCCGAAAATTTGGACTCGCGGCGCATTCGCATTCCCCGCCAGTGCCTCTGCGAACAGAATAGCGATCGAATAGACTTCCTCGCCCGTCGCACATCCCGCCACCCAGACGCGGACCTGATCGCCGCCCTGCTTGTTCGCCAACAGCTTGGGAATGACGGTGGCCGCCAGCGCATCGAACGCAAACGGATCGCGGAAGAACTGCGTCACGCCGATCAGAATCTCGCGGAACAGCAACTCGACCTCGCGCGGCTCCTGCTCCAGGTGCGTGATGAACGCCGGGACGGTCCGAATCTGCAGCACCTGCATGCGCCGCTGCACCCGCCGCACAAGTGTGTTCTGCTTATACTGCCCAAAATCGTGACTGATCCCGCGTCGCAGAATGGCGCTGATCGCCTTCAGATGTTCGGCCGTGTCGGTACGCGTGCCGTTTTCGTCCTTTTCGCCGGCGACATCGAGCATATGCGCGCGATACTCGATCAACCGCGCCGGCATCGCCTCGACAGGCATCACTTGATCGACCAGGCCCGTCGCAACGGCGCTGTCGGACATGCCGCTCATCCCGTAGTGATCGAACTCGGCCTGCGCCAGCGTCAGCCCGCCGTTCTCCTTGACGGCCCTAAGTCCCAGCGTGCCGTCGGTTCCGGTTCCCGACAGAACGATGCACACTGCGTTCTCGCCCTGATCTTCGGCGAGCGAGGTGAAGAATGTGTCGATCGGCCGGCGCGACTCGCGCGGCGGCGCGGGCCTTGTCATGCGAAGCCGCCCACCCTTCATCGTCAGCGTCGAATTCGGCGGGATGACGTAGACGCAGTTCGCACTCAATTGATCGCCGTCACGCGCCTCAACCACCTTCATGCTCGTTTGCGCGCCGATCAGACCCACCAGCAGGCTGTCGTGCTTGGGATCGAGATGCTGGACCAAGACGAACGCCATGCCGTTGTCGGCCGGCATATGGGCGAAGAATTTTTTGAACGCAGAGAGCCCCCCGGCCGAGGCGCCGATTCCGACGACCAACGGTACGGCTCCGTCAAAGAGCATCTTCGACACGTTCGATCTTCCCGGCACAGGCGAGCCGGACGACACCGTCTTGTCATGTGCCTTGGCGGCGTGAGCCGCCGTTCGGATGCTGCGTCAAACGCAACAACATCCGTCTGCCTACTTGTCCCAGGTTGAGATTAGTACGGTAGCGTACCAGGTAAGTTCCGCCGCACCTAAGCAAATCGCCAGTCGTTGTTTTGTTCAATGAAAGCAACGGCAAGACGACAAACGTCAAGAGCGCGGGAACGTTCTGCGGACAGCGCGCGTTGCGCATGAACCCGGGCCGATAACACCCCTCTGCCTGCGCAACCCATTCAGGAGTAACAATATGACGACCACAGTAACCGGCCTGTTCGAAGCGCGTACCGACGCGGCAAACGCCGTGGCTGAGATCAAGGCTGCAGGCGTATCGAAGGAAGAAATCAGCATCGTCACCAACAAGGTCGAAGGGCAAAGCGAAGAGCGCAGCGCCGGCGACAAGACGGTCGACAACAACATGGCGGAGACCGGCGTAGGCGACGGCGCGGCGATCGGCGGCGTCCTGGGCGGCGGCGCGGGACTACTCGCGGGCCTTGGCCTGCTGACGATCCCAGGCATCGGACCGGTGCTGGGCGTCGGCTGGCTGATCACGACGGCAATCGGCACGGCGGTCGGCGCATCGGGCGGCGGCATCATCGGCGCCCTGGTCGGCGCCGGTGTCGACAAAGACGACGCGCAGATCTACGTCGAACGCGTTCGCAGCGGCGGCACGCTCGTTTCGGTGCGCGTCCCCGACAAGAGCGTCGCAGCGATCGAAGCCATCATGGTCAGGCACAAGCGCCTCGAACGCCCGTTCGTCGCCATGGCGGGCGACGGCACAATCAAAACAACCACGACGCGCGTCACGACCGAACGGCCAATCCTGCGCACGACGTCAGGGGTATAAACGTAGCGACAAACTTGGTTGGCCGGGCTCAGCGCTCGGCCAATTTCTCCCAAACGCAGCAAATGCGCGAATATTTGGTTCCGGGCACGGAACCAAGAGGCGCGTTCGCCGTTATGTGTGTGTCGCTAAAGACCGCGATAGACCGCGGCGCTCGCCGGCGAAAGACACACAAACATGTCAGAGACTGTAAAAGCGCCGCCCGGCGCGGACGAAGAGTTTCGCGCGAAGCTGCTTGAATTGCTGCCCTATTTGCGCGCCTTCGCCCGCACGTTGTGCGGTCATCGCGACGGCGCCGACGATCTGGCGCAGGAGGCGATCAGAACGGCGTGGCAGAACCGCGCCATGTTCGCGGCCGGCACGAACATGAAGGCCTGGCTCTTCACCATTCAGCGCAACACCTATTACTCGGCGCACCGCCGCACCTGGCGTCAGGTCGGCTGGGACGAAGAGGCGATGGACCGGCGCCTGGTCACCGGCGCATCACAACAATCGGGCGTCGAACTGACCGATTTGAAACGCGCGATGAGCACGCTCCCCGACGAACAGCGCGAGGCGCTGATCTTGGTCGGCGCCGGCGGCTTCAGCTACCAGGAAGCGGCCGCAATTTGCGCCTGCGCGGTCGGCACGATGAAAAGCCGCGTCTCGCGCGCGCGCCACACGTTGACCGCGATGATGACCGACGGCACCCGCCTTCCCGCGTCGAGCGAAAGCGCGACCGGCGCGTACGAAGGCATCATGACCGAAATCGAAACGCTGTCGGGCCAAAAGCGGCAACATACCGGCTGATCACCGCATCTGCCGCTTTGCCGCACCCATGCAACCCAACGGAACCTATCGCGTTTTAGACCCGCGCACCGTCGCCGGCATTGGGCCGAGATCCGACAGTGACCGTCATCGAAAGACAAAACCCATGCTGAAAACGACATTCCTCGCGTCGTCGGCCATCGCCGCCCTGCTGCTCTGCACGGCGTGCGGACCGAGCGAACAGAAGCAATCGGAATCGCAACAAACGCAGGCCGACGACTTGGCGGCCAAACCCGCGCCCACCACCGCCGAACAGACCGCGGCTGAAGCGGGCAACGAGGTCGAACAAGCCGCAGCCCCCGCGGCCACGATCACGCAGGAAGAAATCGCCGCCGGCCTGAACGCGAAAGACGTCCCCAGCCCCGCGACCACGCTCTCGACCGCCGCGGTCAAAACCTCAGGCGGCGAAGCACTGGGCGAAGTCCGCTCCGTCGTCGTCGGTCCGGACGGCAAGGCCACGGCCGTGATCGTCGAAGTCGGCGGCTTCCTCAACGTCGGCGAACGCGGCGTGTCGATCGACGCGGCGAAGTTCACGTATCTCAAGGACCGCAACATCCTGGTCGCCGCCGTGACCAAAGCCGACGTCGAACAAATGCCGGCCGTCCCCGCCACGCCGAACTAAGCTTCAGCGAAAACCCAGGGCGCCGGCTCACCCCGGCGCCCTAATCTTGCCAAGACCGGATCAAAGAATACGGCGCCGTCGGCACAACCCAGACGCGCGCAGAAAATATGCCATCACATGCGGTCGCGCAAATCTGCGAAATCCAGACCGGCCAGCAACGCGCGCAACACGTTAAAGTTGCGCACCGCGGGCGGCAGGAAGCCCGCTTCCGCACCTGCCGGCGGTTTCGAACACGTTCAAATTATCAAGTCGCAGCGCGCCCGGCCGGAGCGCGAAAAATTGCCCCCGAACATATCAGGAACGGCTCCAGAGTCACTCGAAAGCGACCCCCTCCGACAACGCAACGCGCTGCAATCAAAAGCGGCGATCATCGGCAGACCATACAGTGGGACTATTCAACATGTCCCCGTATTTCAAAAGTGCTGCAGGATTGACTCCGCCCGCTCAACGCACCTCGTCGGGCGCTGGGTGGACCGGCGTTGCGACTCGCGCCATCCTGGCCTGATGGCAAACATCCACACACCGAAGGTGCCGCAGCCGGGGCCCGACATCACGATGGGCGGCGTGCTGGGCCTAGGTGGCGGCGTCTTGGGCCTTGTCGCTTTGGGCATAGCGTTCGAGGCGTCGGTGTGGGCGGGTGCGGTGCTGCTCGTCGCCGCCGTCGTCGCCGTTTTCTTTGCCGTGCTTGCGGGTTCGAACGCGGAACGCGTGACGCCGCCCGTGGCGCTGCTTCTGGCGGCGGCGGTGTGGTCGTTGCTCGCAGGCCTGATCGTGTTCGAGTGGCACTGGCTCGCGTTCACGCCGGCCGCGTGGGTGTTCGACGCCTTGTTCGTCGCCGCGCTTGTCGCCGGCGCGTGGAAGAACCTCAAAGCCTGGGCGAAATTCCTCGCCGCGCTGACGGCTGCGGCGCTTGTGACCGCGACCATGGTCGTGCCCCGGCCGCCCGGCGGCGACGGCGCGCTCGACACCGTCGAGAAATGGACGGTCGACGTCGAGGTCGCCGACAAGGCGGACGGCACGCCGCTCGAGGGTGCGCGCGTGCTGTGCGGCACGGTGATGCAATGGGACGGCGCGCTTGCACTGGCGGACACGATGGCGCGCACGAGCGGGCGCGACGGCAAGGTCGAGACATGGGAGTTCGACGAGGACCCCAGGCTCAAGATCGTCATCTGCAATGCGTGGAAGGACGCGAACGACGGCAACGCCGGCTACCCCGCGCAAACGCAGGTCGTGCTCGCGCCCGCAGGCGGCGGCGAATACAAGCTGAGTTTCGCGCTCGACGAGACCGCGCATCCCGACACGGCCTATCTCACGTTCGATCTCTCGGGCGCGTTCGCTGAACAACCTTGGTATTACCTCACGTTCGAAGTGTGGGACGGCGAACCACAAAGCGGTTTCGGCGACCGCACCGGACCTCAGCCGATCGCACGCAAACAATGGGGCGAGATACGCGGCGGCGGCTTCACGCTGCCGGTCGCGGATGCCGCGCGCGACCTGACGCTGCGCTATCGCTACGAAGGACCGAACGGTCCCGAACTCGGCCCGCCCGCAAGCGAGGAGCACACGCTCCAAGTCGGCCCGATCGCCGCCGGTTCGCGCCGCCGCCTAAGCCTGACGATCCCCACGCCGCGCGCGGAGTGACGAAGGCGCACTAGAGGCTCACCGCGGCGCCGACCGCACCGATGACAGGCGCCGGCCAGCGGGCGGGCATGACGCTTGCAGTGCCCCGTATGGGGACGTTCGCGCGTCCCCTTTTGGTGCGAAACGGGCGATGCGCAACGGCTATGAACTCGACGAACTGATCTCAAAGCTCCTGCCCATCGCAGAGGCGACAAGCGCGCAGCTCGACGGCCTTTCGGGTGTGGATTTCGATCGCGAGCTGAGCAAGATCCTGGCGACGACCGATATCGTCTTGGGGCTCTATCCGGACACGGACAAGCCTAACGGGATGGGCTTCCAACTCATCAAAGGCGCACGCGTCATGATGCTGGTTCTCGCCCGCAAGCGTGAATCGCGCGCCCTCCGCTTCGGCGGCCTCCTCTGCCGAAACGAAGCCGAAGCGATCGCCTATCAACAAACCTTCGGCGACAGCGCCACGACGCATTAGGGCGCGCCGCGCTTGCTTATGCCTCGATCACGCACCGCGACTTCTCGCCATCCCTAACGCTGCCTGAACAAGAAGCCCCGAATTTCACGCGACCACCGCAGCCTGCCGCGATCGCCTCTCGTCATGTCTCGCAATGACGCAACGCGCCACGCACTCGCCTTAAGCCGCGCACCATCTCCATCCGCGCACCATCGAGACTCCGGCGGAGGTCAGACGATGGACGACAGATCCGAATCTAAACCGCAGCAATCGCACACCAACCTGCGCCTCGGCGTCGTAACGTTCATCGTGGCGACGGCCGCACTCATCGTCGGCCCCGACATCATCGCCGCATCGATGATGGACGAACCAGCGCCGCCCGCACAACGCCAGCACTGGACGTCATCAGACGCACCCGACATCGAACGCGACGTCGACATACCGTTCGGCGTGGCCGACCAAGACTGCCGAGACTTCGCCACGCAATCGCAAGCACAAGACTTCATGGAACAAAGCGAAGGCGACCCCCACCGCCTGGACGGCGACAACGACGGCACCGCCTGCGAACGTCTGCCTTGAGTCCGGGGGCCTGCGAGCAACGACGAGAGACTTGGCCCGCCCACATTCAACGCCGCCAGTCATCCTCATCGCGCACCAGACGCGGCCGGCGCGAATCCTCGCGCGCCTTTCGGGCTCTGGCCTTCGCAATCATGTGTCCAAAGTGCAAACCCGACCACCAGACACAAGCAGCCACAACGGTCGCCAACACAGATGAAGCAAACGCGAGGGGTGTGAACATGGCCGCAGAGTCATAGACGACGCCCATGAACACGCCGGCCGCAGCGGCCCCCGCCAGGGATCGCCAAGGCGCGTTGCGAATGCCGAAGTACGGCACGATGCCCGCGGCGATAACGAGCGGATCGACGAGCCGGGTCACGAACAGCATAAGAAGAAATGTCACGACAGGCGCCCTTTCGGTCCAGGACCGCCCTCCAACGCCGCGAGTGGAAAATGGTGGGTGATGCAGGGATCGAACCTGCGACCCGCTGATTAAGAGTCAGCTGCTCTACCAACTGAGCTAATCACCCGTCCGGCCCGATAGGCGCGGCCTCGCGCGGTGGGAGGTCATGCCCGGTGCGGAGAGGGCGTGCGTATAGCAACCCTATCCCCGCCTGTCCAGGAAGTCCGCGCGCGACCGGCCAATCGGCCGCAAGCCCTACTGAACCCGCGACAAACTCACCCCGCCGTCGACCACGACCGTGGCACCCACCACGTAGTCGCCCGCGCGCGAGGCGAGGTAGATCGCGGCGCCCGCCATGTCCTCATCCGTGCCGATGCGCTTCGACGGAATGCGCTTGGCGACGTCACTGCCCTTGTCGCGCGCGTCGACGTTCATGTCCGACGCGAACGCCCCCGGCGCGATCGCCGAGACGACGATGTTGTCGTTGATCAACGTCAGCGACATCCGTTTGGTCAGATGAATGAGCCCCGCCTTCGACGCGGCGTAGGAATACGTCTCCTGCGGATTGACCGCGATGCCGTCGATGGAAACGATGTTGATCACCTTCGACGGCCGCTCCGCACGCGCCGCCTCGCGCAGCGGTCCGTGCAGCGCTTGCGTCAGAAAGAACGGCGCCTTGACGTTGAGGTCCATCACCTTGTCCCAGCCCTTCTCCGGAAAGGCGTCGAACTTCTCAAGCCACGCCGCGCCCGCGTTGTTCACGAGAATGTCGAGCTTCGCCTCATGCTTGCCGTACGCAGCGGCGAGCGCCTTCGCCCCGGCGACCGACGACACGTCGACGGGCAGCGGAATGCACGTGCCCCCGCCCGCGGACAATTCCTTCGCCGCCGTCTCACACGCCTCGGCCTTGCGCGAGGAGATGTAGACCTTCGCGCCATGCGCGATGAAACCCGCCGCGATCATCTTCCCGATCCCGCGCGAGCCCCCGGTAACCAATGCCGTACGCCCTTCGAGAGAGAACAGGTTCTTCATGGCCGCGAGCCCCTTCCGGTTGTGCATGTTGTCGCAGGTTTGCTTAAGGCTCGAACGGAGTCCAGCGCCGCCACATTTCAGGCCACAATGGCCGCCACCGTGGCAGCCGAACCGTCGCCCGAGGCCCTCATGTCGCGAACGCCAAGCCTGATCATTCCAGCCCTACTTGTGCTCTGCGGCTGTGACCAACCGTCGATGAACCAGTACGCGGAAAGGGACGTGGCGACCGCCGAAGCGCCGGCTGAGCCGCCGATGGTCGACGGCATCGTGCGCCCCAGGTTTTCGGCCGGCACCGCCGGTGGCGCGCCTGCGGCCGAGCTGCAACCGCAGTCCGGCGAATCCTACGTCTATGACCACAACCTCACCGTCTCGATGGCGAGCGAACACATCAAGGCGCGCTTCGAACGCGCGCGCGACCGCTGTCAGAACGACCCCGCGCTGAAGTGCAAGATCACCGCCGCCTCGTTCCGCCTGGTCGGCGAACCGGACGCGCCGCTGCCGATCGCCAACCTCAGCGTCGCGCTGCCCCACGACGCCATGGCCCCGTTCGAGGAAGGCCTGCTCGCGCTGCTACCCGGCGAAAGCAAAGACGACGTCGTCGTCCGTGCCCGCAACACCAACGCGCAGAACGTCACCAACCAGGTCCGCGACATCGAGGCGCGTCTGGCGCAGCTGTCGAACTACCGCGACCGTATGATGGAGCTGTCGAAGCGCGGCGGCGCCAAGACCGACGACCTGATCAAGATCGAGGGCGAAATCTCGCGCACGCAAAGCGAGATCGAACAGATCGAAGGCCAACGCCGCGACCTCGCCGAACGCATCGCCAAGGAAAACCTGTCGATCTCCTTCGAGGCGCAATCGACGGCCAGCGACGCCTTCCAACCCGTGCGCGACGTCTGGCAAGAATCCCTGCGCATCATGGGCTCAAGCGCCGCGACGGCCTTAGGCCTGATCGTCGCGATCATCCCCTGGATCCCGGTGTTCTTGGGCGTTTACTTCCTGGTGCGTTGGCTCTGGCGCCGCCGCAAGAAGGCGCAGGCCTAAAGCAGGTTCGACGCCGACCGCGGGATGTCGACGCCGCGGTGGATCTGCACGCTGAGCAGAAGCCCGAAGCCCAGCAGCACGGTGATCAGCGCCGTGCCGCCATAGGAAACGAGCGGCAACGGAATCCCCACAACCGGAATCAACCCCATCGACATCGACGTGTTGATGAGGATGTAGAGCAGGAAGTTGAGACAAACCCCCATCGCGACGAGCCGTCCGAACTGACTTCGGGTATCAAGGGCGATCATCACCCCTTGCGTCAGGATCGCGAGATAAAGCCCCATCAAGATCATGAGCCCAAACAACCCGAACTCTTCGCCAAGCACGGTGAAAATAAAGTCCGTCTGCTTCTCCGGCAGGAAGTTCAGCCGGCTCTGCGTGCCCTCGCCGAACCCTTTGCCGAACACGCCGCCGGACCCCAGCGCGATCTTCGACTGCAACGTGTTGTAGCCCGAGCCCAACGGATCGGTATCCGGGTCAAGGAACGTATAGACGCGCTGCTTCTGATAGTCCTTCAGCACGAACTCCCACCCGACCGGCACCGCGGCGACCGCAAGCACGACGACGGGCACGATGATCTTCCAACTCAATCCGGAGACAAACAAAAGCCCAGCCCCGACGGCGATCAGAATGGTCGCCGTCCCGAGATTGGGCTGCATCAAAACCAGCGCCGCCGGCAGCGCTATCAACACAAGTGCGCCGAACAACCGCGTCGGCCGCGACACGTCTTCCACCAAGATGCCGTGCAAGAACCGCGCGAGCGCGAGGATGAGCGCGATCTTCATCAACTCCGACGGCTGCAACTGCAGCGGCCCGATATCGATCCAACGTTCCGCGCCCTTGCCCATGCGTCCGAAAAATTCGACCGCGACCAGGAGTAGCAGCGAAACGCCGTAAATCGGATACGCCAACTGGAACCAAATGCGGATGTCGATCAGTGCCACCGCCAACAGCAGCAGCATGCCGATGCCGAAGCGCACGATCTGCCGGTCCGCCCACGGATCGAAGCTGCCGCCGGCGACCGAATACAGCAGCACGAACCCGATGCACGACGTCACCGTGATCAGCGCGACCAGGAACCAATTCATCGCGCGCAGTTTGCCCATTACGCGCAATTCGCGCCCGGTCGGTCCGAAATGTTCGTTGAGCGGCATACGCCTCTAGACCCTCTCGTTCGCGACCGCGACGGTGCGCGACGGCGGCACGAACAGCTTTTGCCGCGCCGGATCACGCTGCGCGACGAGGGTCATGACGTCCTTGGCGATCGGCGCCGCGGTCTTCGACCCGCCGCCGCCGTGCTCGACCACCACCGAAATCGCATAGCGCGGCTTGTCCACCGGCGCGAAAGCGATGAAGAGCGCGTGATCGCGGAACTTCCACGGAATCGAATCCGCGCTGCGCCCGCGCAGCTCGGCTGTCAGGCGGCGCACCTGCGCGGTGCCGGTCTTGCCCGCCATATCGAAGCCTTCGATGTCGATGCGCGAGCGTGCGCCGGTGCCACCCTGGTTCGTCACGGCGTCCATGCCGCTGTGGACGATCGCGACATGCGCGGGATCGAGGCCCATGTCCTCCGGCGGCGGCAGCACGCGCTCCACGCCGCCGAACGAACGGATCACATGCGGCATCACCGCTTTGCCGCCGTTCGCCAACCGCGCCGTCATCACGCACAGCTGCAGCGGCGTCGTCAGCACGGCGCCCTGCCCGATGCCGACGTTGAACGTATCGCCGTCCCGCCAGCTATCCTTGCGCGCGCGAAGCTTCCATTCCGGATCGGGCATCAACCCGCTCTTCTCGCCCGGAATCTCAAGCCCATAGACTTGGCCGAGACCGAACTTGCGCGACATCGCCGCAATCGCCTCGATCCCCGTCCGCCGCGCGCATTCGTAGAAATAGCTGTCGCACGACTGCTTGATGGCAGAGTGCATATCCATCGATCCGTGCCCGCCGCGCTTCCAGCAGTGGAACACGTGGCTGCCCAGCTGCCGCGCGCCCGAACAATGCACGCGCGCTTGCGGCGTCATCGCGCCCGACGCCAAGGCGGCAAGCGCCACAATCGGCTTATACGTCGACCCCGGCGGATAGATGCCGGTGATCGCCTTGTTGAGCAGCGGTTTCAATTCGTCTTCGTTGAGCTGCTTCCAGATCGTCGGCGACACCGTCCCCGTGAAGGCGTTGGGATCGAACCCCGGCGCCGAGACGATGGAAATAATCTCGCCCGTCTCCACATCCATCACGACGACCGAACCGCTCTGCCCGGCAAGTTTCTCCTGCGCGATCTTCTGAACTTCCATGTCGAGCGACAGCACGACATCTTGCCCAGGCGTCCCTTCGCGCCGCGACAGCTCGCGGATCACACGCCCATGCGCATTGACCTCGACGTTCGAAGCGCCAGGCGTCCCGCGCAGCGCATCATCCGCGGCTTTCTCGACACCTGAGCGCCCCATGCGAAAACCGGGCAGCGACAACAGCTCAGGCTGTTTCTCGATATCCTTGTCGGTGACGCCCGCGACATAACCCAACACGTGGCTAAGCCAGGCGCCATAAGGATACGACCGCAACTCGCCGACATCCGGCACGATGCCGGTGAGATCCGGCGTGTTGATGTTGACCTTCGCGAAATCCTCCCACGAAAGCCCTTCGACCACGAGCACCGGATTGAACTTCTTGCCGCGCCCGATATCGCGCAGCACGCGCTGAATGCGTTGCGGCGACAAATTCGGCACAAGCTGCGCCAACTGTTCCAACACCGCGCGCGGATTCTTCGTCTGCTCCGGCACCAGTAGCACGCGGAAATTCTGCGCCGTGTTCGCAAGCTCGACGCCGACGCGGTCGTAAAGCCGCCCCCGCCGCGGCGCGACCAACTGCAAATTGATGCGGTTGTCCTCGGCCAGCATCGCGAACTGATCGTTCTGCAACACCGAAAGCTGAAACATCCGCCCCGTCAGCAGCGTGAACAGCCCGAGCGTCCCCGCCGACACGATCGCGGTCCGGCGCGAGAACGCGCGATAGCGAACACTTTCGCGGCCGTCCATCATGAGCGGGCGCTCCTCAAAGCGCTTCCCGCGCAGTGGTCAACGTGCGTCGCATTAGAAGGAACACCTTCGACACCGGCCAATAGGCGACGAACGTGACGATCGCCTGCATGTAAATCTGCGACGGCGGCAGCCAGCGCATATAGACGATCGACCCCAACACCCACGTCGCCACGGCGGCCAGCGCAGCAACAAGCGCAAACCCGATCCACGCACCGAGCCCCGTGCGCCCCTTGAAGAACACGCGCTGCGACAGCGTAAAGCCGTAAGCGAGAAGATAGATCAAAGCCCAAAATCCCGGCGGCGCACCGGTGGCAAGATCCTGCAACAGACCAAGCGCAAGCACCGCCCAAGGCGGCAGAAACGCCGGCCCCGATATCGCCCAGAAGAAGACGGCGATCAGCACGATGTCGGGCGTCGGTATCGGCAGCAAATCCATCGGCGCCATCAACGCAAACATGGCGACCGCGGTAACGATCACGGGCAACGCCAGCCACAGCCACCGCAACACCGTCAGAAGCGCAACCTGAACCACCTCAAGCATCGGCGCGCCTCACGTCGGCCGAACGGGCGTGGCCACGGGCGCACCCGCCTGCGGCAACGGCTTGACCGGCGTCGGCGCAGGCGAAGACGCCGCGGCAGGTTTCTTTGCAGCCGGCGCCCCCGGCGTCGTCGGAACGGCTTCGGGCGCGGGTTCATCAACGTCGACCGGCGCCGTGTACTGAAGAATGCGAACGAAATCCGCCCGCCCCTCGTTCGTGAAGAGCTCGACGCGCGGCGAACGCGACCCGGCCGCGATCACCCCGACCGGCACACCCGGCGGAAACGCACCGCCGTCCGGTGTGGTGATCACGCGCGCGCCGACGGTGATGCGCGACCCGGGCGGCAGATATTCGAGTACCGGCAGACCCGTATTGTCGCCGACCAAAATCGCTTTCAGATTCGCGCCCTCGATCATCACCGGAATACGGCTGTTGAGATCGGTCAACAGCAACACACGCGACGACCGATGACCCGTGGTGATGACGCGTCCGAGCAACCCGCGCTCGTCGACGACGGCTTGCCCCTTGACGATGCCCTGCCCGCCACCGCCGTTGATCAGCACCGTGCGCACGAACGGCCCCGACGAGTCCGCGATCACGCGCGCCGCCACCGACGTGACGGCGGCATCGGCCGGGATCTTCAGAAGCTCCTCATAGCGCTGCACCTTGCGCTGCAACGTCGCAAGATCGCGCTGCGCCGCGCGCAAGGCCTCGACCTCTTCCCGCAGCTTCTGGTTTTCCGAATAGACCGTGAAGAACGAACTGACGCCCTCGCTCCACCGGCGCACTTCCGCCGACGGGCCCGACAACATCTCCATGAACGGCGCCGTGGCGTCGTTCAGCCAACCGCGCGCCTCATCGAAGGACGAATCCTGCACGCGCGCCCAGACCAGAACGCCGAGCGCGACGACCGTGCAAAGCACAAGCGCAAGATTGTTCGCGACGAGACCCAACGGGCCCCGATCCGAACCTCTCCGGCGCCTGCGATCCCACGCCATCGCCAACGACTGTTACCTTTCGTCTGACACTTCGGGGCGCGCTCGCGAATCACGCGCCCACCCAGAATAAATCAGTAGTAAACCGACGAAAGCACCTGCTTGTGCGTGTTGATGTGCTCAAGCACTTTGCCGGTCCCCAAAGCCACACAAGACAGCGGCTCGTCCGCAATCGAGACGGGCAGACCCGTCTCCTCGCGCAACAGCTGGTCGAGATTGGTGAGCAGCGCCCCGCCGCCCGTCAGCACGATGCCCTTGTCGACGATGTCGGCCGCAAGCTCTGGCGGCGTCGCTTCGAGCGCGACTTTCACCGCCTCGATGATCTGACTGACCGGCTCCTGCAGCGCGTCGGCGATCTGCGCCTGGCTGATGGTAATTTCCTTCGGCACGCCGTTCAGAAGATCGCGCCCTTTGATCTCGATCCGGATCTCGTGACCCTTCTCCGGCGCCCGTGCACAGCCGATTTCCTTCTTGATGCGCTCGGCCGAAGCCTCGCCGACGAGAAGGTTATGGTGCCGGCGGATATAGGAGATAATCGCGTCGTCCATCTTGTCGCCGCCCACGCGCACCGACCGCGCATAGACGATGCCGCCCAAGGACAGCACGGCCACTTCCGTCGTGCCGCCGCCGATGTCGACGATCATCGAGCCCGTCGCTTCGGTAACGGGCAAGTCCGCGCCGATCGCCGCCGCCATCGGCTCTTCGATCAAGTAGACGCGCCGCGCACCGGCCGACAAGGCGGATTCCTGAATGGCCCGGCGCTCGACCGCCGTGGCGCCCGAAGGCACGCAGATGATGATCATCGGGTTGGCGAACGAACGGCGGTTGTGAACCTTGCGGATGAAGTGTTTGATCATCTCTTCCGCAACTTCGAAGTCGGCGATGACGCCGTCGCGCATCGGGCGGATCGCTTCGATGTTGCCGGGCGTACGGCCCAGCATCATCTTCGCCGCGTTGCCGACTTCCAGCACCTGCTTCTTGCCGTTCTTGTTCATGATGGCGACAACGGACGGCTCGTTCAAAACAATCCCGCGCCCCTTCACATAGACCAGGGTATTTGCCGTGCCCAGGTCGATCGCCATGTCCGACGACAGCATTCCAAGCAAACTCGAAAACATCGACTTCCTTCTCCGCCCGTTTCTATGACGGACCGCCCCTCAGCGATCCGCCAACTGGTTGTTGTTCTTCACACGCCTCGCATCGCGACCAACGCCTCAGGCGCCGTCTTTTGCCGCTTTACGAGAAGCTTGTTCAGTGCATGCACATAAGCCCGCGCCGCAGCGACCATCGTGTCCGTATCCGACCCGCGGCCCGTAACGCTCTTGCCGTCCTCCGCAAGTCGCACGGTGACACCCGCCTGCGCGTCGGTGCCTTCGGTGACAGCGTGCACTTCAAAGAGCACCAATGTCGCCTCATGCGGAAACAGCGATTTGATCGCATTGAAGATCGCATCGACCGGACCGTCGCCGCGCGCCACGCCCAACCGGGCCTCGCCGTCGACCGACAATTCAAGCTCCGCGCTTTGCGGACCGAACGTACCGGCCACGACACGCATGCTCACGAACTGGATGCGATCCTGACCGCGTGCGATCTCATCATCGACGAGCGCCGCAATATCCTCGTCGAACACGTGCTTCTTCTTGTCGGCCAAATCCTTGAAGCGCTTGAACGCATCTTCGAGCGCGTTCGAACCCAACTCATAGCCCATCGCTTCAAGCTTGTCCTTGAACGCGTGGCGGCCCGACAGCTTGCCCAGAACCAACGACGTCTTCGACACGCCGACGGATTCGGGGGTCATGATCTCGTAGGTCTGCGTGTTCTTCAGCATCCCGTCCTGGTGGATCCCGGACTCATGCGCGAACGCGTTCTTGCCCACGATGGCCTTGTTGTACTGGATCGGGAAGCCTGTAACGTTCGACACCAACTTCGAAGCACGCGCGATCGACACGCTATCGATGCCAGCCGAATACGGCAGAATGTCGGCCCGCACCTTCAACGCCATGACGACTTCTTCAAGCGCGGCATTACCCGCCCGCTCGCCGATACCGTTGACGGTGCATTCGACCTGACGCGCACCCGCCGCAACGCCCGCGAGCGAGTTGGCAACCGCCAAACCCAAATCGTTATGGCAATGCGTCGAGAAGGTCGCCCGTTCCGCGCCGGGAACCTTGTTGATCAGAGCACGGATCAAAGCGCCGTACTCCGACGGGATCGCATAACCGACGGTGTCGGGAATGTTGATCGTCGTCGCGCCGGCCTTGATCGCGGCTTCGACGCAGCGGCAGAGGAACTCGAACTCCGTCCGCGTCGCGTCTTCCGCCGACCACTCGACGTCGTCGACGTGGTTGCGCGCCCGGCTCACGCTGCCGATCACCGCTTCGAGCACTTGATGCGGCTCCATCTGAAGCTTGTGCTGCATATGGACGGGGCTCGTGGAGATGAAGGTGTGGATGCGCGCGCGTTTCGCCGGCTTCAAAGCCTCCGCCGCGCGGTCGATGTCCTTCACCCCGGCGCGCGCGAGACCGCAGATGACGGCCTTCTTCGCGCGCTTGGAAATTTCCTGCACGGCCTCAAAGTCGCCGTTCGACGAAATCGGAAAGCCTGCTTCGATGATGTCGACGCCCAATTCCTCGAGCATGTCGGCGATCTTCAGTTTTTCGTCGAGATTCATCGCCGCGCCCGGCGATTGCTCGCCGTCGCGTAAGGTTGTGTCGAAAATCAAGACGCGGTTCGAACTTGGCATTGTCTCTCTCTAAGCCCGCTGGACAGCGGTTTCGGTATCAGGCCCGGCTTCTTCTCTTCATCCCCTAAGCACCGTCCGCGTCGCCGTTGGGCGTTCGATCGCGGACGCTCACGCGCCTAGGGGCTTCTAAGAAGGAGTAGTCCGAGATCAACCCGAAGAGACAGGTGAGACAGCGTCGGCGCGCACAGACGCGACGAGGAGCGATAAGCCCCCGCGATCACGTTTTCTGTACGCACTGTACGCATTCGTTCTATGCCTCACGCGCCAGCGTGGCTTGCCAGCGTTCACCATATGGCGGCGTCGTTAAGGCCTCGTGAAACCTGGACCCTAAACCCGCGCCGTCATTGAGAATCTTTAGGGCGAATCGTCCCGCCGAGCAACGACAAACCACGCTAATTTGCTAGACTTCTGAACAATTCTTGCTCACGCCCGCAAATAGGACTCAGGTCATAACCGCGGAATTTGAAGCAAAAGACGCCGTGGAACGCGACGGCTTCGCCGTCGTGTCGAACGTGCTGACACGCTCGCAAATCGACCATCTGCAAAGCGTTTTGGAGTTCGGACCCGGCACGATCCAGACTCGCCGCGCCGGCGCCCGCAACCTCCTCGACCTCACGGAAGTGAGAAATTTGGCCGCTGATCCGGCGGTCCGCGGCCTTGTCGAACCGATCGTTGGCACAGACGCCATACCCGTGCGCGCCCTCTTCTTCGACAAGACGCCTGACGCCAATTGGCCCGTCCTCTGGCACCAAGACCTGACGATCGCGGTGGCTGAGCGCCACAATCGGGAAGGCTGGGGGCCATGGTCGACCAAGGCGGGCGTCACGCACGTCGAACCGCCCGCGACCGTTCTCGCCACAATGCTGACGATCCGCCTTCACCTTGACGACTGCCATGCCGACAACGGCCCGCTGCGCGTCATTCCCGGCAGCCACGCCCACGGTCGCCTGACCCGCGAACGCATCAAGACCCTGCGCGAGACGACGCCCGAACACGCGGTCACCGCCCCGCTGGGCTCCGCACTTCTGATGCGCCCGCTTCTCGTGCACGCTTCGTCGTCGGCGAAACGGCCGGACCGTCGCCGCGTCGTTCACGTAGAGTTCGCCCGCCAAGACCTGTTGCCGCTACCGCTCGCGTGGGCACAAGAGTGGCAACACCAATCAAAAGTTGCATAGTCAAATTCTGCCGCAACCGCTTTGGCAACGCCTGAAGGGTGCAGCGATTTCATACTTCCGAGAGGCTTCCGCGCGGCCATTTCAGCCGAATTTCGGCGTTCGCTTAACCGCATAGAGAGAGTCCCTGGGCTCTTATGCGACCTAAGAAATGATTTCCAGGGACTGAGCAAATGACGGAATTCACATCGTCCAAACCCGTCGGCGCGACGGCCTCCGCCACGATGAATTTTGCCGCTCTCGCGCTGCCGATCGTGACGGTCGCGATCTTCACGGCGGCCGCCCTGCTGTTTTGGGTCCAGCCCATGTTCGGCAAGATGGTGCTGCCCCTTCTCGGCGGATCGTCGGCGGTTTGGACGACCGCCATGCTCTTCTTCCAGACGGCGCTGCTGCTTGGATATCTCTACGCCCACGCGCTGGGCACGCTGCTGCCCCTGCGCAGTCAGATCGCCGTGCATGTCGTTGTCGTCGTCGCCGCCGCCTTCGCGCTGCCGGTCGCGATACCGGTGGACTTTGCGCCGCCGGCGGAGGGCGCGCCCGTCCTTTGGCTCGTCAGCCTATTCACCGTCGCGGTCGGCCTGCCCTACACCGTGGTCGCCGCGACCTCGCCCTTGTTGCAGCGCTGGTTCGCTTTGTCGGGACACAAAAGCGCCGCTGACCCCTACTACCTCTACGTTGCCAGCAACGCCGGCAGTCTGATCGGGTTGCTCGGCTATCCGCTTCTGGTCGAGCCGCTGGTCGGTGTTTCCGCCCAAAGCGGTTTCTGGACCGCCGGCTATCTCCTGCTGATCGCTCTGCTCGCCGCCTCGGGTTTCGCGGTCTGGCGTCTCGCACCCAGCACGGCCGGCGAAGCGCCGCGCAACCAGACCGTCGCCAAAGCGCCGGTGAGCAATTTCGATCGGCTGCGCTGGGTCGCGCTCGCCTTCGTGCCGTCGAGCCTCCTTCTGGGCGTCACGACCCACATCACGACCGACATCGCCTCGGTCCCGCTTCTTTGGGCCGCGCCGCTCGCCCTCTACTTGATCACCTTCATGATCGCCTTCGCGCAGAAGCCTTTGATCCCGCGTTCGATCGCGCTCAAGGCCGAGAGCGTCGCGTTGGTCATGCTGACGGCGTTCATGTGGTTCAGCGACTTGGGCATCATCGGCCTATTCGTGCACCTGACCACATTCTTCGTTATCGCTGTCGCCCGCCACGGCGCCCTCGCCGACATGCGCCCCGATGCCTCGCGCCTCACGGAGTTCTACCTGTGGCTATCGGTGGGCGGCGCGCTGGGCGGCGCATTCAACGCCATCATCGCCCCGATGATCTTCGCCAATGTCCTTGAATATCCCATCGCACTCGTAGCCGCGGCAGCGACGCGCGCGATGATGCCGGGTGCGCTCAACACACGCCTCACCGGGGGCGATCTCGTGCTGCCGGGAGTCGCTGCCTTCACCGCCGCGGCGCTGTGGATCGCGGGCGTGAGCGTGACGGACCTTCCGAACTACGTCATCCTGATCGCGGTCATTGCGCTCGCCATGGCCGTCTATCACGTGAACCCGCGCCCCGTGCGCTTCGCGCTCGGCGTGGCTGCGATGTTCCTGCTGCTACTGGCCGCCCGCCACGATTCGCGCGTGACGACCGAGGCGCGCAGCTTCTTCGGCACCTACCGCGTGATCAACGCGAACGAGGGCAAACTCGTACTGTTCACCCACGGCACCACGCTTCACGGCGCCCAGTCCACCGAGCCCGCGCTCCGTCACGTTCCGCTGGCCTATCACTCGCCGGAGGGACCTCTGGGACAGGCGATCAGGAGTCTGCAGGCCGCGCACCCGCGTCTTCGCTACGCTCTCGTCGGACTCGGCGCCGGCGCGTCGGCTTGCTACGCGAGACCCAGCGACACCTGGGTCTTCTACGAAATCGATCCGCTCGTCGTCAGCATCGCACGCGACTCCGGCGCGTTCAGCTTCATGAAGGACTGCGCCCCCAACGGCCGCGTCGTGACGGGTGACGGGCGTCTCGCGCTCGCCCTCGAACCGGACGGCTTCTTCGACGTCCTGATCCTCGACGCGTTCAGCTCGGACTCCGTTCCGATGCATCTAATGACGCGCGAAGCCCTGGCCCTCGCCCGCAAGAAGCTCGCACCGGGCGGCGTCATTCTCTCCAACATCTCAAATCGCTATTTGCGGCTTGAGCCCGTGATGGCGAACTCCATGAATGCCGCGGGCTTGGTCGGCATCGCCCAATTCTTCAAAGGCCAGCCCCGCACGACGCAGAAACCGGCTTCCGCCTCGCATTGGGTGGCACTTGCGGTCAATCCGGCCGACCTCACGGGCATCGCCCGCTCGGGTCGTTGGCGGCCGCTGAAGGCGGACGCAAGCGCCCCGCTTTGGACGGACGACTACTCGAACCTCGTCGGCGTCATCTCGTTCAAGCCGCGCGCGGATCTGAACTAGGCCGTTCGTGGCACGACACATGCGGCGGCCGCTTTGGCCCGCTCGCGTGCCGTCGCAACATCGCCCGCACGCGCCAGGGCCACACCCATGCGGCGCTTCTTGAACGACTCCGGCTTGCCGAAGAGACGCAGATCGCTCTCCGGCACCGCGAGCGCTTCGGCCACGCCGTCGAACACCACACCCTTCGCGTCTAAGCCGCCATAAATCACCGCGCTCGCCCCCGGCGACCGCAGACTCGTGTCAACCGGCAGCCCCAAGATCGCCCGCGCATGCAGCGCAAACTCGCTCTGATGTTGGGTGGTCAGCGTCACCAGCCCCGTATCATGCGGCCGCGGGCTGACCTCAGAGAACCAGACCTCATCGCCCTTGATGAACAACTCCACGCCGAAAATGCCGGCCCCGCCCAGCTTGTCGGTGATCGCCTTGGCGATATGACGCGAACGCTCCAGCGCCGCCTTCGACATCGGCTGCGGCTGCCACGACTCGACGTAGTCGCCATCGACCTGCACATGCCCGATCGCATCGCAGAACGCCGTGCCACCCGCATGCCGCACGGTCAGCAGCGTGATCTCGAAATCGAACTTGACCTCCGACTCGACAATCACGCGCGCTTGGCGGACGCGCCCCGCCGCCATCGCGTAATCCCAAGCCTTAGCGACCTGATCGCGATCCTTGATCTTCGACTGACCTTTGCCCGACGACGACATCACAGGCTTCACAAAACACGGATACCCGACCCCGCCGTCGATGGCCGCCTGCAACTCCCCCAGCGACGAACAGAACGCATACCGCGACGTCGGCAACCCGCACTCTTCGGCGGCCAAGCGGCGAATCCGCTCACGGTTCATCGTGATATGCGCCGCGTTAGCCGTCGGAATCACACGCGCCAGCCCATCGGCCTCGATGCGCACCAGCTCGTCGGTCGCAATCGCCTCGATCTCAGGCACCACAAGATGCGGCCGCTCTTTCAGAACAAGATCCCGCACCGCCTTCGCGTCCGTCATGTCGATGACATACGAGCGATGAGCGACCTGCTGCCCCGGCGCGTCGGCATAGCGATCGACGGCAATGACCTCGACGCCCAACCGCTGCAATTCAATGACGACCTCTTTGCCAAGCTCGCCCGAGCCCAACAGCATGACCTTGGTCGCCGACGGCGAAAGCGGTGTCCCGATGCGCATGATCTATTCCCAGTGGTCGTCGTCGCGAAGAGCACGGTAATAGTCCCACGCGGCCCACACGGCAAAGCCCAGCGCAACAAAAAGCGACCCGAGCCAAATCATCTGCACGATATGCTTGGGGATACCGAACACGTCCTGTGCCCACGCAACGCCAAGCCCCAGCGCAACCGCCAAAGCCCCCAACACGGCGCCGCGAATGACGCGCATCGCCTACGCCGTCGGATAGATCTTGGTGAAAGCGTCGAACACCGCCTTCCGGTCGCTCGGCCCGTCCTGCAGCACCAGCGCATCGTCGTGCAACACGACGCCTGGCGAAACGCTCCGCACAAAGATGTGCGACGTCGGCACCGCCCAGCTCGGATCGTCCAGGGTCCCGACCGCGATGATGACAATCTGCGGCGCGCTCAACGGCTCATGCCACATGCGAACCCCGCACACGGCACAGCGCACGACGTCGATCTCGTTCCCCGAATCCGCACGCTTGCGATAGCGGTCCAGCGCACCCTTCTCGTGCACGAACCCATCTCGCGGCGCCAAGACCATGAGCAGGTTCGTCGCGCCAGTCAGCTTCTTGCAGTCGACGCAATGGCACGCATTCACGGCCATCGGCCGCGCGTTCAACGTGTAACGCGCGGCGCCGCACAAACAGCCGCCGTGATAAGGCGGCGCCGGAATAGGCGGCCGCTTCATCAGTTCTTCGCCTGATCGACCAGCTTGTTCTTCCCGATCCACGGCATCATCGCGCGCAGCTTCGTGCCGACCTCTTCGATCTGATGCGCGGATAGATTGGCGCGCGTGGCCTTGAAGCTTGCCTGCCCCGCCTTGTTCTCCAGCACCCAGTCGCGCGCGAATTTGCCCGACTGAATATCGCTGAGTACGCGCTTCATCTCCGCCTTCGTCGTCTCGGTGATGATGCGTGGTCCCGTCACGTACTCGCCGTACTCGGCCGTGTTCGAGATCGAGTAGTTCATGTTCGCGATCCCGCCCTCATAGATAAGGTCGACGATCAGCTTCACCTCGTGCAGGCATTCGAAATACGCCATCTCCGGCGCATAACCAGCCTCGACCAGCGTCTCGAACCCGCCGCGGATCAACTCGACCAAGCCGCCGCACAGGACGACCTGTTCTCCGAAGAGATCCGTCTCGCACTCTTCGCGGAACGTCGTCTCGATGATCCCCGCACGCCCGCCGCCGATGGCGCTAGCATACGAAAGCCCGATCTCCTTCGCGTTGCCCGAAGCATTCTGATGCACGGCGATCAGACACGGCACGCCGCCGCCCTTCTGATACTCCGACCGCACCGTGTGACCGGGCCCCTTCGGCGCGACCATAAAGATGTCGAGATCGGGCCGAGGCTCGATCAATCGGAAATGCACATTGAAGCCGTGCGCAAACATCAACGCCGCACCCTGCTTCATGTTCCCATGCAGCGATTGCTTGTAGATGTCGGCCTGCAACTCGTCGGGCGTCACCATCATCATGACGTCCGCCCACTTCGCAGCGTCCGGCACATCCATGACTTTGAAGCCCATCGCCTCGGCCTTCTTCGCCGACGCACCGGGCCGCAACGCCGCCACAACTTCCTTCGCGCCCGAATCGCGCAGGTTCAACGCATGCGCGTGCCCCTGACTACCGAAGCCGATAATCGCAATCTTCTTGCCCTTGATCAGGCTGACATCCGCATCGCGGTCGTAATAGACGCGCATCACCGTCTCCGTGTTGGAAGGATAGAGTTCAACTGACAATTGGCGGGCGCAGCGTGACGAGCCTCACTTGCGGACTCCCCCCACGCACCCGATTTGACGAAGCAGGCCGGCCAGTGGCCAACGGCCGACAGGGCAGCAATGGTCGCTTTCGCGTTCCGCCAGCCGGAGGCGACCTTGAGGCGGGGACCAGCGGCGCGGAGGCTCACATCGCCTCCGCGCCGCGGCTAATCGCGACCACGCCGGTCCGTGAAACTTCGACGAGACCCAGCGGCTTCATCAAATCGACGAACGCGTCGATCTTCTGCTGCGCGCCGGTCAGCTCGAACACGAAACTCGAATGCGTGGTGTCGATCACCCGCGCGCGAAACACTTCGGAAACGCGCATCGCCTCGACGCGCTTCTCGCCCGTCCCCGCAACCTTGACCAGCGCCATCTCGCGCTCGATCCCCGGCCGCTCGGTCGATAGGTCGACGACCTTATGCACCGGCACGAGCCGCTCAAGCTGATGGCGAATTTGCTCGAGCACCTCCGGCGTGCCCGACGTGACGACGGTGATGCGCGACGTGTGATCGAGGTGATCGACCTCGGCCACCGTCAAACTCTCGATATTGTAACCGCGCCCGGAGAACAGCCCGATGACGCGCGCAAGAACGCCGGCCTCGTTGTCGACGAGCACCGCCAGCGTCGTGCGGATTTCTGCGTCCTTCTTGTCGACCAGGAAGTACGCGGACCCGGGTTGCTTCGTCATCAGACCAACACCTTTCCGGCTTCGCTGACCGTGGGCTCATCGACACCGTCGCCCAAGATCATCTCGTTGTGCGCGGCCCCCGACGGGATCATCGGGAAGCAGTTTTCGTGCTGATCGACGACGCAGTCGAACAGCACCGGCCGCTTCACGTCGATCATCTCTTTGATCTTGTCGTCAAGCTCATCCGGCCGCGTGGCGCGAATGCCCACAGCGCCGTAAGCCTCCGCCAGCTTCACGAAGTCCGGCAACGCCTCCGAGTACGAATGCGAATACCGCCCGCCGTGCAGCAACTGCTGCCACTGCCGCACCATGCCCATGTAGCGGTTGTTCAAGATGAAGATCTTGATCGGCAACTCATACTGAACCGCCGTCGAAATCTCCTGCATCGTCATCTGCACGGACGCTTCGCCGGCAATGTCCACGACCAACGCGTCCGGATGCGCAATCTGAATGCCGACGGCCGCCGGCAAACCATAGCCCATCGTGCCGAGCCCGCCCGACGTCATCCACCGGTTCGGCTGCTCGAATTTGTAGAACTGCGCCGCCCACATCTGATGCTGCCCGACCTCGGTCGAAATGTAGGTGTTACGTCCCTTGGTCAGCTCATAGAGCCGCTCAACCGCATACTGCGGTTTGATCACCTCTTTCGACGCCTTGTAGGCCAAGCAATTGCGCGCCCGCCACCCGTCGATCTGCATGTTCCAGGCCGACAGTGCCGCACGGTCCGCCTTCAACTGCTTGGCCTTCCAAAGCCGGATCATGTCTTCGAGTACAAACGCAGCATCGCCGACGATGCCGAGGTCCACGCGCACGGTCTTGTTGATCGACGACGGATCGATGTCGACATGGATCTTCTTCGAGTTCGGCGAAAACTGATCGAGCCGCCCAGTCACGCGATCGTCGAACCGCGACCCGATCGCGATCATCAGATCGCAGCCATGCATGGCGAGGTTCGCCTCATACGTCCCATGCATGCCCAGCATGCCAAGCCACTGCTTGTCCGACGCCGGATAGGCGCCAAGCCCCATCAACGTCGATGTGATCGGAAACCCCGTCATGCGCACGAACTCGCGCAACAGCTGCGAGGCCAGCGGACCCGCATTGATGATCCCGCCGCCGGTGTAGAACACCGGCCGCTTTGCCGCCGCGATCATCTCGACCGCCTGCTCGATCTTCCTCAGATCGCCTTTGACGCGCGGCTGATATGTCTTGTGCTTGATATTCGACGGCCCGACATAAGGCCCGCGCTTGAACTGCACGTCCTTGGGAATATCGATGACAACAGGCCCCGGCCGCCCCGTCGTCGCGATGTAAAACGCCTCATGCATGATGCGCGGTAAATCGTTCACGTCCCGCACCAGCCAATTGTGCTTCGTGCAAGGCCGCGTGATGCCGACCGTATCGGCCTCCTGAAACGCATCCATGCCGATCAGATGCGTCGGCACCTGCCCCGTGATGCACACCAACGGAATCGAATCCATCAGCGCGTCGGTCAACCCGGTGACGGCATTCGTCGCCCCTGGCCCCGACGTGACGAGCACGACGCCGGGCTTCCCCGTCGACCGGGCGTAGCCTTCCGCCGCATGCGTCGCGCCTTGCTCATGGCGCACAAGAACGTGCTCGATCCCGGAGTCCTGAAACAGCGCGTCGTAAATCGGAAGCACCGCCCCGCCCGGATAGCCGAAAATATGCTTCACGCCGTGATCCTTCAGCGCACGGATCACCATCTCCGCGCCGGTCGGCTCTTGGGGCATCGCTTCGCTCTTCATCGTCGAACTCACAGCGTTTCGGGCAAAAGAAAAGGCCCCGTCAGGGCCCTCGGAACACACCGCCTTGCCACGACCTTTTTCAGGTCACGGGGCCAGCGGCGCAACGAATTACAAGCACAAAATTCCGCATAACGGCAGTTTCCAGCAATTTTATTACCAACAGCCTAACTTCAGTGCTGCAGCGCGTCAAGAGGCCCGTCACTCCAACTCCCGCTCGATGACCGCGGCCATTTCGCCCACGTCGCTGCGCTCGATCACGGACCAGTCGGGCATCTGGTGCCGGAACCACGTCATCTGCCGCTTCGCATAGCGCCGCGTTTCGACGATCGCCTGCTCCACCGCTTGCTCGAGCGAAACGCGCCCGTCGAGATGCGCCATCAACTGGGGCACGCCGAGCGCCCTCGCAGCAGGCGCGTCGCTCGCAATGCCGCCGTCGCGCAGCGCCCGTACTTCATCAAGCCCGCCCTGCTCCACCATCGACCGAAAGCGTCGCGCGATGCGTTCGATCAGCCAATCGCGATTGGGCTTCAGCACGAACCGCGCAAGATCGCCCGTCAGCGCCGGCACGCCCTTCAGCGCCTGCCATTCGGCGAGCGATTGCCCCGTCGCCTCGATCACCTCCCACGCGCGCACGATGCGCTGACTGTCCCCGGGATTGAGCCGCGCCCCCATCACCGGATCGCGCGCCGTCAACTCGATATGGAAACGCTCATTGCCGAGTTCACTGAGTTTCTGGCGCGCCTCGACGCGAATGGACGCGTGAATTTCCGGCACAGGCGACAGCCCCTGCAACAGCGCCGCAAAATAAAGCCCCGTCCCGCCGGCGAAGATGGGCATCAACCCCTTCGCCCGCGCATCCGCCAACGCCGTCTTCGCCGCCTCAAGCCAATGCCCGACCGAAAACGGCTCGAACGCACTGACGAAACCGTAGAGATAATGCGGCGCCAGCTTCTCCTCGTCCGCGTCCGGCCGCGCCGATAACACACGTAGCTCGCGATAGACCTGCAGCGCGTCCGTGTTGATCACCGCCCCGCCGTAATCGCGCGCGAGTTTCGTCGCCAACGCGGACTTGCCGCTGGCGGTAGGCCCTGCAATAAGGACGGCATCAGGCGCGCCCATCGTCGCTCCACATCAGCAAACGCAAATCGCCCATGGACTATACGCTGGTTCTGACTGCAGCGCTCGGCGCGCTCGATGACGCCTGTGTGAAGACAGTCGCCGACGTCGCGCGCATAACGCCGCATTGGTTGTCGCCCGGTACCGCCTGCGAGTTCCGCGTGGCCGACCCGAAGATCGTCGACACCGCACGTGCAGCAATCGGCGCAACGCGCGCCGACATCAACGTCGTCGCCAACGAACGCCGCAAGAAACGCCTCCTCATCGCCGACATGGACTCCACCATCATCGGCTGCGAATGCATCGACGAGATCGCCGACTTCGCCGGCATCAAACCGCAAATCGCGGCGATCACCGAACGCTCCATGCGCGGCGAGATCCCGTTCGAAAGCGCACTGCGCGAACGCGTCGCGCTGCTCAAAGGCCTGCCCGAGTCCACACTCGCGCGCGTCTTCAAAGAACGCGTCCACCTCAACGACGGCGCACGCATCCTCGTGCGCACGATGACCGAACACGGCGCGACGACCGCCCTCATCTCCGGCGGCTTCACGTTCTTCACCAGTCGCGTCGCCGAAGCCGCCGGCTTCGCCACGCATCAAGCGAACGAACTCATCATCGAGAACGGTGCACTCGCCGGCACAGTGCGCGAACCCATCCTAGGCCGCGAAGCCAAACGCGAGGCGCTGCTGCGCCTCTCGCACGAACACAACATCAACCCGCTCGACACGATCGCCATCGGCGACGGCGCCAACGACCTCGACATGATCAAAGAAGCAGGCCTCGGCGTCGCCTACCGCGCCAAACCCGTGGTGGCCGCCGCCGCACAAGCGCGCCTCGACCACAGCGATTTGAGCGCCGCGCTGTATCTGCAGGGATATCGGGACACCGATTTGGTGATGAGCTAGCGCCCTTCATCCGTATCGGCTCCTCCAGAATACGCAAAAGAAACAGTCTGGCAAGCCACGAAATCACGTACTAAGTGGAAGCCCCTCATCGCCAAGCAAACGGGGCACACGGACATGCGCGCGGCAGGCTTCGACTTCGGAACATCAAACTCGGCCATCGGAATCGTCAAAGGCAACAGCGCCGCGTTGGCGCCGATCGAAGGCTCGGCGACGATGATCCCGACGGCGGTGTTCTTCGACTTCACCGATCACGACAAGCCGCACTACGGCCGCGACGCCGTCGATGCCTATGTGAACGGCAACGACGGCCGCCTGATGCGCGGCCTGAAAACAATCCTCTCGACCTCGCTGATCAATGAACGCACCGCGCTGTCGAAACGCTCGATCCTGCTCACCGACGTCATCGCGATGTTCTCCCGCCACCTGCGCCTCAAAGCCGAAGAGGCGCTGGGCCACTCGATCGAAGCCGTCGTCCACGGCCGTCCCGTGCGCTTCGTCGAAGGCGATGACGCTGCCGACGCGCGCGCCGAGACCACACTCACGGGTCTCGCCAAACAAGCCGGCTACAGCGACGTCTCGTTCGTCTACGAACCCGTCGCCGCCGCCGCACAATACGAGCAGAGCGTAACGAAAGAAGAAGTCGTCCTCGTCGCCGACATCGGCGGCGGCACGTCCGACTTCTCGATCGTCCGCATCGGCCCAGACCGCCGCGCGAAGAGCGATCGCCGCGACGACATCCTAGCCAACACCGGCGTGCGCGTCGGCGGTACCGACTTCGACCGCAACTTGAGCATGGAAGCGGTGATGCCCGCGCTCGGCCTCGGCACGGAGTTGATCAACAAGAACCTGCCGATGCCGCGCTCGATCTTCGCCGACCTCGCTTGGTGGCCGACGATCAACCTTTGCTACACGCCGAAGATCGTGCGCGAAGCGCAAGAACTGCACCGCCTCGCCGTCGAACCGCAACGCACGGCGCGCCTTCTCACGGTGCTGACCAAGCATCTCGGCCACCACATCGCCTTCGCGGTCGAACGCGCCAAGATTGAACTCACCGCCGCGCAGAAGGCTGACATCTCGCTCGCTCTCGTCGAAGCCGGGCTCAAAGCGCCGGCCACGCGCGAGACCTTCGACGAAGCAATCGACGCCGAGCTGATGCGTCTGCGTCTATCCGTTTGGAATTGTCTGGCACTCGCCGGCGTCGACGCCGACGGCATCGACACCGTCTTCATGACCGGCGGTTCAAGCCTTGTGCCCGCGGTCGAAGCCGTGCTGCGTGATGAAATCCCGAACGCCGCCGTCAAGCGCGGCGACGACTTCCTCTCGGTCGCGCTGGGCCTGACGCTTGCGGCCCAGTCGCGTTACGCGTGAGAAAACGTCAGTCGCAAATCAACTCGCCCCACTGCGTGCGCTTGTCGCGCTTCTTGCATTCTTCCGAGGGTCCGACCCACTGGCCGTCCGCAGACCAGGAGCTACGTCCGCGCTGCGTCGCCTGATACTGATCTTTCTCGCATTTGTCGGCGCCGCCGGGCGCCATGCCCTCAGGCCTAAAGCCCATGAAATTGCACTGAATGATCGGCCACCACATATCGCTGCGCGCGCTCAGCACGCGCTTGCGCAGATACTCGGGCGCACGCGGCCACCAACCCGGCAGGATGCGCGCAAAGCCGTTTGGAAGGATCTCCGGCGCCAACGAGAGGAACTGCGCGTCCGTATACGGCGGCCCATTGTCAGAAGCCGCAGCGGAAACATCCTTAACGGCTGCCACACCCACCACGAGGGCAACGCAAAGCACCGACAAAAGCCGCAACATCAAAGCCTCCGAATAACGATAAGCACAAACTATCGCAAAGGTTGCGCGATGCCAACTTGAGCACGGAGGCCCGCACGGTCATCATGGCCCCATGTCAGCGTATGATTATGTAATGACCGAGATCGACACGATCGCCATCGCCGCGGTCGTTGTCGCCGTACTACTCGTTCTGTGGCTGCTCGCCACGCGCGCGAGGCTCATCGTCTTCGACTGGCAGACCGCCCTGCTCTATCACGACGGCGTCTTCAAGCGCACGCTCGGCCCCGGCAAGTACCGCTTCTTCGCGCCGCCGCACAGCTGGCTGATCTTCGACCGCCGCCCGCAATTCCTGACGGTGCCAGGTCAGGAGGTACTGAGCCGCGACGCGCTCGGCCTCAAGATCACGCTCGTCGCCGAATACCGGATCGAAGACCCGGCAAGCCTGATGCGTTCGTTCGCGCTGTCGTCGCCGATGGACGTCACCAACGCGATCTACCCGCTGATCCAAATTCCGATCCGCGAGGCCGCGGCGACCTACACGCTCGACGAAATCATCCAGAACCGGGACGCGCTGCCCGAGATGGTGCGCGCCGCCAGCGTCGAGCGTCTGTCGAACGCCGGCATCAAACTGCTCAAGGTCGCTGTGCGCGACATCATGATCGCCAAGGAACTGCGCGACGCCTACGCCGCCAACGCCATCGCGCAAAAGACAGCGGCGGCAACGCTCGAACGCGCGCGCGGCGAAGTCGCCTCGATGCGCGCGCTCGCCAACGCCGCGCGCATGGCGCAAGGCAACCCGGAACTGATGCAGCTGCGCGCCCTTCAGGCGATGCAGTCTTCTGACGGCCGTCACACGGTCATCTTCGATTTCTCGGGCAAAGGAAAACCACCGGCGGCGGCAACGACCGACGCCGACCACCCCTTCGGCCCGGACGACGACGTGCTTTAGTTTGAAGAGGTTCGCCTAGGGCTTCGGGGAAGCATCGCTTACTCGAATCGCCGTCGGGCAACTCGCAGGCCACTGGCCTGCTCCATAGGGAGAACGGGGCCGCCGCGGTCCCACGCGCGAGAGCGCAACGACGGTCGTGCTATGCGGGCGCAAAGCCCCCGCACGCCCGACGTAGGGTCAGCGGCGGCCTCATCCTCCGAAAGCGCTTGAGCGGGGCGGCTCGCGCTGCAAAGAATGCGCGAACCACACAAAACGAAAGCCCAGGACCCATGACCATCCGCACATCGCTCTGCGATCTTCTAGGCATCCAGCATCCGATCATGCTCGCCGGCATGGGCGGCGTCTCCTACGCGGAGGTTTGCGCGGCGGTCTCGGAAGCCGGCGGCTTCGGCACACTCGGGATGGCCGGCCGCTCGACGGAAGAAATCCGCACGCAGATGCGCAAGGTGCGTCAACTGACGAAGAAGCCGTTCGGCGTCGACCTCCTCGCGGCCGTGCCGGAGTCGTTGGAAAAGACCGCCGACATCATCATCGAAGAAGGCGCATCGGCGTTTATCTCGGGCCTCGGCGTCCCGCCGCGCCATCTCGTCGATCGCTTCCACGCCGCGGGCCTGAAGGTGATGAACGTCTGCGGCACCGTCCGCCACGCGAAGGCCGGCGAAGACGGCGGCCTCGACGCGGTTGTCGCCCAAGGCACGGAAGCCGGCGGCCACACCGGCAAGATCGCGGGCCTCGCCCTCATCCCGCAAATCGTCGACGCCGTGAACGTGCCGGTGGTCGCAGCGGGCTCCATCGTCGACGGCCGAGGACTCGCCGCAGCGCTCGCGCTCGGCGCACAAGGTGTCTGGGTTGGAACCCGCTTCATCGCCTCGACCGAAGCCCACGCCGGCGACATGTACAAACAAGTCGTCGTCGACGCGACGGATGAGGACACGATCATCACCCGCGCCTACTCCGGCAAACCGATGCGCGTCTTCAAGAACGACTACGTCGCCGACTGGGAACGCCGCCCCGGCGACATCAAGCCGTTCCCGATGCAGGCAATGATCTCGGTCCAAAACAACGCCATGGGCGGCATCGGCGGCCAGACCGAAGGCCTAGTGCGCGAAAAGTCGGCGTTCGCGATGGGCCAAGGCGCAGGCGCGATCCACGAAATCCTGCCCTGCGCCGAAATCATCAAGCGCATGACGGCGGACGCGGAAAAAATCATCGACCGGATGGGACGCCTACGTCAGCACGCGTGATCCAATCCTCGTACAGCATCGCGTAGAAGACGCTGTCCTGGTACTCGCCGTTCAGGAAGAACGACTTGCGCGCAAAGCCCTCACGCACGAACCCGCATTTCTCGGCGATGCGGATCGACGCCGCATTGCGCGGATCGATCTCGAGCCAAATGCGGTGCAACTTCAGCCGCGTAAACCCGTGGATAAGCGCCCCACCCACGGCCTCCGCAACAAACCCCTTCCCCCACGCCGCCCGCTCAAGAATGTAACCCATCCCCGACATCGCATCGCGCTCGTTGTAGAAGTTCACGCAGCCGATGGCGCGATCGTCCCCCGCCGTAATCGCAAACGATCCTTCGACGCGGTTCTGCGGCGGCATGTTGCGCGCGATGATGCCCTCCATGTCGCGCAGCGAACTGATCGGTGCATGCGACCAATATCGCATCGCCTCGCCGTCCATGAACGTCGGCAGCAACGACGCCGCATCGCTCACGCGCACCGGCCGCAGCGTTAGACGTTCGGTCTTGATGACCGGCTCGTCCGACTCGATCGGCGTCGCCGGCCCTTTGAGTTCGACGACGGTGCCGAACGGATCACGGACATAGATGGAAGGCCCATTCCCCTGCGCGCCGTACCGCTGCCCGCGCTCGATGATCTCAAGACGGTTCATCACGAGATGCCGCTCGATCGCCGCCTCATCAAACGGATCGACGCGGATACAAATGTGATCGACGTTGCGCACCTCCGGCGTGAAAGGCCGCGCGCCTTCCGCCTTCAGCCACGCCGCGCCCACGTCCACCAAGTCGATGATGCTGTCGCCGGCACGCAGCTGGACGAGCCCGAAATTCTCGACCCGCCGCTCGACCTCGGCGCCCAGAATGTCCGAATAAAATGCCAGCGCCTTCTTCATATCGGGCACGCGCAAGACCACATGGTCGAGCGCCGCCAGCGAAAACGGAACCCGGCTCACGGAAGTACGCGCTGCCAAACCGCGTAGCCCAAGAACACGAGCCCGGTGGCAAAAATCAAAAGGCCCGACGCTTGGTTCATGATCTTCAGCGTCTTATGGCCGATCGTCTTATGGAAGATGCCGGTGACGGCGGTGACGACAAACCACCACAAGGCCGACCCGCCCAGGACGGATAGGATCAGCACCCATGTCGCGATGGCGCTCGACTGGAAATCGACGATCGCGCGCAAACCCGCGAACGACGCGGCAAAGCCCAGCATCGTCGCCGGATTCGTGATGGTCAGCGCAAACGTACTGGCGAAGGCCGCGGCTAGGTCACCGACTGAGCCGCTTTGGATGCTGCCGTCGGGGTTGCGCATGATCTCAGGCGGCGTCGCATAGATGAACACGCGAAGGCCATAGAAGATGAGCAAGCCCGCGCCGGCAAGCTGCAGCACCACGCCCATGTCTTCGATCAATTCGAACACGGCCCGTACGCCAAATCCGGCCGCAATAGCAAAAATTCCATCGCCGAGCGCGGCGCCCAGCCCCGCCAAGAACCCGTTCAACTGCCCGTAAGACAAGGTGCGTCGGATACAGATGAGGTTGACCGGCCCGATCGGCGCGGCCACCAGGAGGCCGATAACCAGGCCGCCGCCGATGAGAGTGAGCCAGTCCAAACCTGCAGTCACTGGCGTCCGCCCCCGGATCTCTGGTCGTATTTATGCGCGCGACAATACAGACTCCGGTCCGCAACAGGAATCAGCACGGTCACCGGAGGCTGGCCGATCCTGGTTAACACTTCCTTCGTGTGGCCGCCCAAGGCCTTAGGCCAGCACGTCGACGACGACGCGCCCGCGCACCTGGCCCTTCAAAATCTGCGGCGCCAAGGTCAGAACGTCGGCAAGCTTGGCCTTTGTGATCGTGGCGCGAAGTTTCGTCAGGTCCAAATCCTTCGCCAACCGCTCCCACGCCTTGAGCCGGCGCGGCCGCGGACAATGCACGGATTCGACCCCCGCCAACGTCACGCCGCGCAGAATAAACGGCGCGACCGACGACGGCAGATCCATGCCCTGCGCCAAGCCACACGCCGCGACCACACCGCCATATTGCGTCGCCGACAGCACATTCGCGAGCGTCTTCGACCCGACGGAATCGACAGCCCCCGCCCAGCGCTCCTTCGCGAGCGGCCGCACATCGGTGTTGAGTTCCGCCCGGTCGATAACCTCCGACGCGCCCAGCTCCTTTAGATAGGCCTCTTCACTGACGCGTCCGGTCGAGGCGATGACGCGATAGCCCAGCTTCGACAGCAGCGCGATCGCGATGCTGCCGACACCGCCAGCTGCACCCGTCACCAACACCGGCCCCTTCGCCGGCGTCAGCCCCGCATCCTCAAGCGCCATCACCGACAGCATCGACGTGTAACCGGCCGTGCCTATTGCCATGGCATCGGCCGCCGCGAATGCCGAAGGAAGCGGCACCAGCCATTCGCCCTTGACCCGCGCGCGCGTCGCATACCCGCCGTGATGCGTCTCGCCCATGCCCCAACCGTTGCACACGACGGCGTCGCCGACCTTGAACCGCGCATCGCCGGACGAAAGCACCTTGCCCGCGAAATCGATCCCGGCGATCAGCGGAAATTTCCGCACGACAGGCGCAGCGCCCGTAATCGCAAGCCCGTCCTTATAATTCAATGTCGAGTGCGAGACGGCGACGGTCACGTCGCCGTCCATCAACTCCGCCTCGCTGAACTCGGAGAGCGCGGCCGTCGGACCGGCATCCCCTTTGGTTACCAAGATGCAGCGGAATTTTTCAGACATCGATCATCCTCGGTTGGCACTCGCGATTGGTAAGCGCTAACAGCAAAAGTGTTGCGACGGCACAGCAATTCGACACGAACGTCAAGCGTTACCATTCAGGAACCACGTCCCGTCTCGACAGTTCTCAAACGTCGTGCCTACGATTGTTTTACGGAATGCGCCGCACACTGACGATTGTGGGGCAGTCCGTGGAGCGTAGCCTTGAGTGGGATGCGCGACGCGTTTGGCGTAATCAACCGCGGGGAGTGTGCGTTGGGCCAGTTGAACTTGATGTTGAAGGGGTACCGCCTCACGACGGCGGAGATCCTGTACCGCATGCCCGATCATCCGGATCTTCTCCAAACTTTCCTTTGGCAAGAACTCGACTTGGCGCCGAAATACCCGGTGCTGAACAAGTTCTTGAAGTTCTGGGAGACGAGCATCGAAGGACGTTTGCATTCCGTACGCGTCGCCTCTTGCGGCATCCTTTCGCCGCTGGACATGCGCTACGTCGGAACGGAAATCAGCCTGCACTGAGCTCACCTCAGACAGGTTGAAGCGTCTCAAGAAACGTAAGCGGCGCGCCCCGCGCGACGCCCTGCAACGCGCCGTCCCACATGACGACCTCGCCGCGCAGGATCGTGCCGACAGGAAAGCCCGTCACGGTCACGCCGTCGAACGGCGTCCAGCCACAGCGGCTTGCGATCCACTTGTTCTCGATCGTGCGCTTGGCTTTCAGATCGACGATCGTAAAGTCCGCATCGAACCCAACCGCAATCCGCCCCTTGGTCGAAAGCCCAAAGACACGCTGCGGACCGTGCGCGACGAGATCGACGAACCGCTCCAACGTCAGCCGTCCCGCATTCACGTGGTCGAGTAGGATCGGCACCAACGTCTGCACGCCGGTCATCCCCGAAGGCGTATCCGGATACCCCTTGTCCTTCTCCTCACGCGTATGCGGCGCGTGATCCGAACCCAGCACATCGACGATGCCGGCCCGCACCGCAGCCCAAATCGCTTCGCGATGCGACGCATCGCGCACGGGAGGGTTCATCTGCGCGTATGTCCCAAGCCGCTCGTAACACTCCGGCGCCACAAGGGTCAGATGGTTCGGCGTCGTCTCGACGGTGGCGATGTCCTTGTGATCGCGCAGATACGCCATCTCATCGCCCGTCGACACGTGCAGGATATGAACCCGCCGCGCAGCCTTCCGCGCCAACGACACGACCCGCTGCGTGGCGAGCAGCGCCGCTTGCGCGTCGCGCCAAACCGGATGCGACCTGGGATCACCCGCCACGCGCAGATTCTTACGCGCGTTCAGACGATCCTCGTCCTCCGCATGTACCGCAACGCGCCGCCGACCATGCTGCAACACGCGCCCCACATGATCGTCGTCAGCGACCAGCAGCGTGCCCGTCGACGACCCCATAAACATCTTCACACCGACAGCACCCGGCATCTTCTCGAGATCGGCCAGCGCCTCGGCATTGTCCGGCGTCGCGCCGACGTAGAACGCGTGATCGCACCACATCCGCCCGCGCGCCCGCGTCAGCTTCTCGTTCAGCGCGTCCGCGCTCGTCGTCGGCGGCGCGGTGTTCGGCATCTCGAATACGGAGGTCACGCCGCCCAAGACGGCCGCCCGCGATCCCGTCTCTAAATCTTCCTTATGCGTCGGCCCCGGCTCGCGGAAATGCACCTGGCTGTCGATCGCTCCCGGCAGCACATGCAGCCCGCGCACATCGCGCACCGCCTTTGCCTTCATCGAGCCCAGCGCCCCGACCGCCGCAATGCGCCCGCTCCTCACCCCGACGTCCGCGGCAAACGTCCCCCACGGCGTCACCACGGTCCCGTTCGCCAAAAGCAGGTCGAAACTCTCGCTCATTCCCGTCCGCCCAGTGAGGTCATCGTCGCGGGCCATGCGATAGCAGAGTGCGCGGGCCAACAACACCCAATGTTGCCACCTTCCGCCCTTGCCAACGCAAAGCCCCACACCCTACTTCTCATTCGATGACGTCCCGCCCAGCCATCCTGTTGAAAGACCGCGCCGTCGTTGAGGTTTCAGGACCCGACGCGTCGTCGTTCCTGCAGGGCCTCATCACCAACGACATGGCGGTGGTCGACAGCAACCGCGCCATCTACGCCGCCCTGCTCACCCCGCAGGGCAAGATCATCCACGACTTCCTGATCGTGAAGGCAACCGGCGACACGTTCTGGCTCGACTGCGTCAGAGCCAACGCCGCCGACCTCGCCGCCCGCCTAAAGAAGTACAAGCTCCGCGCCAAGGTAACGATCACCGACCGCTCTGCCGACCTTTACGTCCTAGCGGACGCGACACCCGCAGGCGGCGACGTCACCTTCGAAGACCCGCGCCTCGCGGCCTTAGGCCATCGCGTGATCACCGGCTCGGCCGACAATGCACAGACGGACGATGACGCTTATCAAGATCGCCGCCTGTCGCTCGGCGTCCCTGATGCAGCAACCGACATCCCGCCCGAAACACTCTTCCCGCTCGACTGCAATTTCGAAGAACTCCACGGCGTTTCTTTCGACAAAGGCTGCTACGTCGGCCAAGAACTCACCGCCCGCATGAAGCACCGCGCAACAGCCCGCCGCCGCATGCTGCCCGTCACCGCCGACGCGCCGCTGCCGCCGCCCGGCACGCCGATCAAACTCGGCGCGACCGACATCGGCGAACTGCGCGGCGCGATCGGCGCACGCGGCTTGGCTCTTGTGCGTCTCGACCGCTTGGGCAACGCTGAAGAAGCCGACGCTAGCGGCGTCACCGTCCGCATCGGCCGCCCCGCCTATCCGTTGATCCTGCCCACCGGAGAATAAGCCATGATGCTGCACCACGTTTCCGTCGGCGTGCGCGACGTCGCAAAATCCGCCGCCTTCTACGACAAGGTCCTGAAGGCGCTCGGCTACAAACGCGTAATGGAAGTCCTGCCCTACGCCGTTGCGTACGGCGACAAGACGCCGGAATTCTGGGTCGGCCTGCCCCACGATCAAAAGAAGGCAAGCATCGGCAACGGCGTCCACATTTCCTTCGCCGCACGCAACAAGGCCGCTGTCAACGCCTTCCACGCAGCAGCGCTCGCGAGCGGCGGCAAGGACGACGGCGCCCCCGGCCCACGTCCGGACTACGGCCCCGACTACTACGGCGCCTTCTGCCGCGACATCGACGGCAACAAGATCGAAGCCGTCGTCGTCAAAATGCCTGCAACCACAAAAGCCGCGGCGAAGCCGGCCAAGAAAGCCAAGCGCCGTTGATGAGCAAGAAAACCCGCTGCGCCTGGCCCGGCGAAGACGACCTCTACGTCGCCTATCACGACGAAGAATGGGGCGTGCCCGAATATGAAGACCGCGCGCTCTACGAAAAACTGATCCTCGACGGTTTCCAGGCGGGCCTCAGCTGGATCACCATCCTGCGCAAACGCGAAAACTTCCGCCGCGCCTTCGACAAATTCGACCCAAAGAAAATCGCCCGCTACAACGAAACGAAAATCGCCAAACTCCTGCAGGACGAAGGCATTATCCGCCACCGCGGCAAAATCGAAGGCACGATCAAGAACGCACGCGCCTATCTCGACATCATGGAGAAAGAACCCAACGGCTTCTCCGGCTTCCTTTGGAACTTCGTCGACGGCAAACCGCTGCAAAACAAATGGGACGGCATCAAAAGCGTCCCCGCCGAAACCCCGATGAGCCAAGCCATGTCGAAAGAACTGAAGAAACGAGGCTTCACCTTCTGCGGCCCAACCATCGTCTACGCCTTCGCGCAGGCCGTAGGCATGGTCAACGACCACACCACCCAATGCTTCCGCCACAAGGAATGCGCAAAGCTAGCACGGCGCTAAATCTCAACAACGGTGCGCTTGCCCGTCGCCCAATCGAGCGCCGCACCTAACCGGTCACCACCCCAAAACACCTCGCCGTCGACGACATAAGACGGCGCGCCGATCAAACCCATCGCGACGGCTTTCTCGGTCTGAACGCGCAGACCGTCCTTCGACTCCTGCGCCTGCGCCGCGCGCATCACCTCGGCCGCGTTCTGCCCCATCGTCGACAAAATCTCGCCGATCACAAACGGCGACGAAATATCGAGATCACGCGAAAAATTCGCCGAGTAGACCCGCCGCACAAACTCCGGCAGCCAAGCCTCGTCCGCAAACCGGCACGAGATGCGCGCCGCCAGCAACCCGTTGCGCGGAAACTGCGACGGCCGCGTCAGCGGCAAACCCTGTGCCGCGCACAGCCGCGCCAGGTCACGCCACATGTAGGCGCCCTTCGCCGGATAAATATTGAACGGCGAGTCGTTCCAACCCTGCGCCCCAAAAATCGGCCCCAACAAAAACGCGCGCCACGTCACCGGCACACCACGCGCCTTCGCCGCCGCCTCCACCGCATGCGCAGCCGGATAGGAATAGGTGCTGGCGAACTCGAACCAAAACTCCAGCGTCGAAGCCATCACCCTCTCCCTCGATAGGGCGCCACGCCTTGCTCTGGTACCCAGAGCCCGCTCGGCAATTTACCGGTCTGCCAGAACACGTCGATCGGCATCCCGCCGCGCGGATACCAATAACCGCCGATGCGCAGCCACTTCGGCGCGATCGTCTCCGTCACGCGCTTGCCAATGGCGACGGTGCAATCCTCATGAAACGCACCGTGATTGCGAAACGCACCTAAGAACAGCTTCAACGACTTCGATTCGACGATCCACGTCCCCGGCGCATAATCGATGACGAGATGCGCAAAATCCGGCTGTCCCGTCACCGGACACAGCGACGTAAACTCCGGTGCGGTGAAGCGCACGAGATAATCCGTATCGCCATGCGGATTGGCGACGCGCTCCAGCTGCGCGTCATCCGGCGATGCCGGCAACGCAGACGCCGTGCCCAACTGCGTCAGGCCTTCGCCCTTACTTTTTCGGCTCATAGCCCGGCATCCATTTCTCGTGCTGCGGCAGATCGTCGGCAATGTCCCACCACGGCGCTTTCGACGAGGTGAACACGTGCACCATCGGTCTCACACCGGGATCGTTGTCCAGCAAACCGGCCGCGACGCTGACGGTGGGTAGGTAGGGCGCCTGCCCCGGCGCCTGCGAACCGCACTGCTTGCAGAACCCGCGCGTGCTGCCTGGCGTCGATTCAAAATGCGAAACCAAATCCTCGCCCGACACCCAGCGAAACTTGCCCTTCGCCACATGCGCATAGGTCGCGAACGCGGCGCCGCTCAGCTTCCGGCAAATCGAACAGTGGCAATGCGTCAGCGCCAAGACCTTATCGATCTCAAAGCGAATGCCGCCGCAAGCGCAGCTTCCCGTAATCATGCGTCCTCCGCCCTCCAATAGGTACAGGACTCACCGAGCGAGTCGCGCCGCACCGTCACCGACGCAATCTCCGGCAACGTCGCCTTCAAATCGTCGAAGATAAACCGCGCGATGCGCTCCAACGTCGGCAACTCAAGCCCCGGTATCTCGTTCAATGTGTGATGATCGAGGCGCTCGCGCAGATCGCCGATCGCACGCTCCACCTCAGCGAAATCTCGGATCCAACCTTTCGCCGGATCCGGCACGCCTTCAAGCGTCAACGCCACCGCGAACGAATGCCCGTGCATCCGGGAATTCGGATGCCCCTTAGGCGCCGTCGGCAGAAAATGCGCCGCGTCGAAACGAAATTCTTTGGTAATCGAAATCACGGAATGCCGATCCACTTGTGTGTCTGCACGCTGAGCCGCCAGCGCGGATGCGCCATGCAATAGCGCGCGGCCGCGTGCGTGTTTTCAACCGTCTTGTCGCCCCACATCGGCTGCAACAAGAAATGCTCGAAGGCGAGCGTCTGAAACCGTTCAGGCTCCGCACCCGCTTGCGGATAAACCAACTTCAACTCGTTCCCGCGCCGCTGCACGAGTTCGGTGCCGGCCTTCGGACTGACGCAAACCCAATCGATCCCTGCAGGCGCTTCGATTGTCCCGTTGGTCTCGATCGCAATCTCGAAATCGAGCGCATGGATGGCATCGATCAACGCGCCGTCCAACTGCAACAAGGGCTCCCCGCCCGTAAACACGACATACCGCTTGCCGCCGCCGTTCGCAGGCCACAACGCAGCGACCGCGCACGCCAGCGCCGAAGCGTTCTCGAACTTGCCGCCGCCCTCGCCGTCAGTGCCGACGAATTGCGTGTCGCAAAACGTGCATTGCGCGTCGGCACGATCAACCTCGCGCCCCGACCACAAGTTACATCCGGCAAAGCGGCAGAACACGGCGGGCCGCCCCGCGCGCATCCCCTCGCCTTGCAGCGTGTAGAAAATCTCTTTGACCGCATACGTCATGCGCGTTCGGCCTTGAAGCGCGCCCACCCGTTCGCCCGCAAATCACACGCCGGACAATCGGCGCAGCCATAACCCCACGCATGCCGCTTCGTCCGGTCGCCGCGATAACAGGAATGCGTCTCCTCGACGATCAAGTCGATCAACGCCGCGCCGCCAAGCTCTTCAGCCAGCACCCACGTCGCCGCCTTATCGCGCCACATCAGCGGCGTATCGATCACCAGCCGCGCATCGAGTCCCAGATTCAAACTCGCCTGCAAACTCTTCAGCGTGTCGTCGCGGCAGTCGGGGTAACCGGAATAATCCGTCTCGCACATGCCGCCGACGAGATGCTTGATCCCGCGCCGATAGGCCAGCGCCGCCGCCGCGGTGAAGAAGAAGATGTTGCGTCCCGGCACGAACGTCGTGGGCAACCCATTCTTCCCCATCGCGATCTCACCATCGCCGGTCAGCGCAGTCGCGCCCAACGCCTTGATCACCGAAAGATCCAGCACGTGATCCGCACCGAGCTTCTCGTCCCAAGCCGGAAACCGCGCCCGCAACCCGTCGGCGAACCTCGTGCGCACGTCCATCTCGACGGCATGCCGCTGCCCGTAAGCGAACCCGACGGTTTCGACACGCGCGAACGCATCCAGCGCCCAGGCGAGACACGTTGCCGAATCTTGCCCGCCGGAAAACAAAACCAGCGCTTTCTTACCGTCCGTCACGAAGCGACCTTAGCAACTGCACAATCGGGCCGCACATTGAGGGGATGCACGCCCCCACGCAATGGGCTAAACCAGCGCGAATATCCCACGGACCATAAGGATTAACCGTGACGGCCATCGCGATCAGCGGCACCGGTCTCTACACCCCGCCCCATTCGATCAGCAACGAAGAGCTGGTCACGGCTTTCAATGCCTACGTCCGCAAACACAACGCCGAACATGGCGCCGACATCGCCGCCGGCAAGGTCCAGGCGCTCGCTGAATCCAGCACCGAATTCGTACACAAAGCCTCCGGCATCAAGAGCCGCTTCGTCGTGGAGAAGGATCACATCCTCGATCCGAACGTGATGGCGCCGCGCATCCCCGAACGCCCGAACGAGCAAATCTCGATCCTCGCCGAAATGGCGGTGACCGCCGCGAAGGAAGCACTCGACCGCGCGGGCAAAAAACCCGCCGACATCGATTGCGTCATCGTCGCCTGCTCGAACCTGCAACGCGCCTATCCGGCGATCGCCATCGAAGTGCAAAACGCGCTCGGCTGCCAGGGCTTCGGCTTCGACATGAACGTCGCGTGTTCGTCGGCAACCTTCGGCCTGCAAGCGGCGGCCGACATGATCCGCGCCGGCAACGCGCACGCGGCCCTCGTCGTGAATCCCGAAATCTGCTCCGGCCACCTGAACTTCCGCGACCGCGACAGCCACTTCATCTTCGGCGACGTCGCCACCGCCCTCGTCGTCGAACCGAAGGAAAAAGCCCGCGGCAAGCACGCCTGGGAAATCCTCGGCACGCGCCTGAAGACGCAATTCTCAAACAACATCCGCAACAATTTCGGATTCTTGAACCGCGCCGCGCCCGAAGGCATCGGCAAGCCCGACAAACTCTTCGTCCAAGAAGGCCGCAAGGTCTTCAAAGAAGTCGTGCCGATGGTTGCCGAACTGATCGTGAGCCACCTCGCCGACGAAAAGATCGCGCCCGAAAGCCTGAAGCGCCTCTGGCTTCACCAAGCCAACATCAACATGAACGACTTCATCGCCCGCAAAGTACTGGGTCGCGATCCGGTGGCAGGCGAATCCCCGGTCATCCTGGACACCTACGCGAACACGAGTTCGGCAGGCTCGATCATCGCCTTTCACAAATACAGCGACGACTTGAAGGCAGGCGACCTCGGCGTCATCTGCTCCTTCGGCGCCGGCTACTCCGCCGGCAACGTGATCGTCCGCAAGGCGCACTGAACCATCTCGCAACTGCGAATGCTTTCGTCATCTCGCCTGCATGAAAATGGCACAAATCTGCTATTTCCATGGCGAGCGACCCATGCCAATTTCCCACCGCAGCGTCAGCGTCGACGCGATAAAGCGATATAAATCAAATACTTACCGGAGACGCCAGAAAAAACGGACTGAGCCTGTGAAACAGCATTAGAACAATAGAGAAACAATGTGTGCCACACGCAACTACAGTGTTACTGAGGCGATACAGATCGCGCGACGCGCGCACCGCTATTCTGGTTCCATTGCAGATTGGACCCAGACGCCAATGAAGCTCCATAGGACTCCAGCGTTCTTGATACTTTCTCTGGCGCTGAATTTTGCCACTAAAGGCAGTGCGGCAGAGTCATGCCACCTCACCGAAGACGACCTCGCCGCCAACACAAAGCTGAGCTTCGAAGACTTCGACCAACACGGCGCAACGCCGGCCACATCGCGCAAACTCGGCGAACGCGACTGCTTCGCCGAAGCCGCGCGGGCGTCCGAACACTATCTCCTCTTCGGCCCCGAACTCGACGCCAGCCAGCGCGCCATCGTCGCGTGGCACATGGCCCAATACACGGCGAGCGCCGACGACGAGAGCACCGCGGCGAAGATCATCGCCGGCACGCGGCGCTATCCCAATCCCGCCCCCGGCGAACGCAACGCCATCAACGCAAAGGTGCTGCGCGCCTTCGAACGCTGCTTCGACAAGAGCTATCGCGACGCCTACGGCGCGTGCGCCAAACAGCCTTAGTTCGGGCTGAGCGCCTTGAACCACCGCCGGCAAGCGCGGCTGAAGCTTGTCGGATCTTCAAACCCCAGCATCTCCGCCATATCCGCGCGCGAATGCTTATCGGCGTCAAGCAATTGTCGCGCCCTCTGCTTCAGGTTCGCGTCGAGCAGCGCGCGATAACTCGTCCCGCTCGCCGCCAGCCGGCGCACCAGCGTACGCCGCGAGAGCCCAAGCTCGCGCGCCGCCTCGTCTTCCGACAACCGCCCCGTCCGCTTGCGCTTGAGCAAACGTTCGACACGCAGCGTTAGCGTATCCTCGCCGCGAATACGTCGCGCCGCCTGTTCAAGTTCGGTAAGCGCCGTCGCCAGTAGATCCTGATCCGCATAGGGCGACGCCTTCGCGCACACCGCGTTAGTGATCACGATCGCGTAGTGGCGCTGATTGAAATTCACCGTGCCGCCCAGCACGGCGCGCAAACTTTCCGCGTGCTCCGGCGCCTTGCCCGGAAACTGATAGACGACCGCATCGCGCGCCTCTTCAAGCACGGGATCGAGCATCGACTTCGCGCTCATAGCGGCCGTCTGGCTCATCGCATGGAACACGGTCTCGTTCACCGGCGCGGCCGACGATATGAGAAGCGTCGTCTTCGTCTTGTCGCGTACCAGCCTCAAACCAAGATAAGGCCCACGCACATGCCCATACCGCGCGAGGATATCCATCCCGTCGCCGACGGTCGCCGCGCTGCGCACGGCGACCTCAAGCGCACCCTGCGTCGCCGTCCCCCACACGGCCGACGCTTGCAGCGGCCAATCCTCGCCGACGATTCTGCTCAGGTTGGTGCTGAAGGTGATGAACGAAAAAAGCGTCGCCTCGGCGCCTGGTTTCGCCAGCGCCGCTTCGTCGATATCGACGCCCGCCATCAGCGCCTTGCGCATCTCCGGCGTCGTCCCGAACTGCCGCAGCAGAAGGCGCATGTATCCCGCCGGTGCGGGCACCGACTTCGCCGCGTCGCGCTTTGAGTCTCTGACGGCCATGTGGCGCAAAATGCCACATTTCTGGCGCGCGCGATACTCACGTCGAAAGCGCCACGCCCCTAAGGTCCGCCCATAACAACGAAGCCTCAGGGAGAAACGCCATGGCTTTCACCGGCAAGACCGAAGACGGGCGCGACATCAGCTACGTCGACGGCAAGCGCTACCTCTACCTCCTGTCGCTGCTTATCCCGGCGATCCCAGCCATCAGCGTCGCCGCGTACTTCGCGTCGGGCCAAAACCCGCTGGTCACGCTCACGCCGCTGCTCTTCTTCTTCGGCCTCATCCCGCTGGTCGATGCGATCCTGGGCGAAGACACGCACAATCCGCCTGAGGAGGTCGTGCCGGAAATGTCGGCCGACAATTATTACCGCGTGCTCGCGCTCCTATCGGTCCCGATCTACTGGATCAGCTTCATCGCGACCGCCATCCTCATCGGCACGCAGGATTTGCCCTGGTGGTCGATCGCGGCCCTCGCCGTCGGCGTCGGCATGGTCTCGGGCGGCTGCCTCACGACCGGCCACGAACTCGGCCACAAGCACAGCCCGATCGATCGCTTCGCGGCGAAGATCAGCCTCGCCGTCGTCGGCTACGCGCACTTCGCCATCGAGCACAACCGCGGCCACCACGTCTGGGTCTCGACGCCGGAAGATCCCGCGACGTCGCGCATGGGCGAAAGCATCTACAAATTCGCCCGCCGCGAACTGCCCGGCACCTTCAAGCGCGGCTGGGAACAGGAAACACTGCGCCTCTCGAAGCGCGGCAAAGGCGCGTGGTCGCTCGAAAACGAAATCCTGCAAGGCTACGCGATCACGCTCACCGTCGCGGCCATCCTGATCGCCATGTTCGGCTGGATCATGATCCCGTTCCTGATCGTCCATCACTTCATGGGCTGGTACGGCCTGACGCAAGCGAACTACATCGAACACTATGGCCTGCTTCGTGAGAAGCGTGCGAACGGACGCTACGAGCCCTGCGCGCCGCGCCATTCATGGAACACGAACCACATCTTCTCGAACCTGCTGACGTTCCATCTGCAGCGTCACTCCGACCACCACGCGAACCCACAACGCCCCTATCAAGCCCTGCGCGACTTCGCGGACCTGCCGCGCCTACCGAGCGGCTATCCCGGCATGTACGCCCTCGCCGCCATTCCTTCGCTCTGGTTCAAAGTGATGGACCCGAAGGTCATGGCCTGGGCAAACGGTGACATCAGCAAGGTCAACGTCGACCGCGCAGCCGCCCCGCACCTCATCCGCAAATACGGCACCGCGCCGCTCGCGGCCTGATCAGCAAAGCAAACCCCGCCGCTGCACGAAACAACGGCGGGGTTTCGCGTCGAGAACCTAGACCGCCTGAACGCGAATGACCCTGAACGTCCGCATCACGCCGTCGTGTTCGGTGATGGACAGATACTCGCCCTGCTTGATCTGGTGCCGGTCGAGTTTGTAGAGCGGCTCGTCGTCATCGCGATCGCCCGCGTCGTAATCGAAATGCCAGCCGCGCCCGACATCGACCAAAAGCCCGGTCTCGTCGGGTTGCCCCGCCGTGAAGCGGCGCACAGTGCATTTCGCTTTGTCTTTCTTCCACTCGTCCGAATTCAGATGTCCGCCCGCATCGAGCGGCGCGATGAATTCGTAGCCGTGCATCGCGCTGCCGTTCGGAAATTCCTTCGACCGCGCGAGTTCCAAGCGCACATGATAAAGAGTCATCGTTTTCTCCTCAATGCGCCATCAGAATCGGCATGGCGGCGTTCGCAAACACATGACGCGTCACGCCGCCGAGCACCAGCTCGCGCAGACGGCTGTGCCCGTAACCGCCGATGACGAGCAGCCCCGCGCCCGCGCGCTGCGCCGCATCGACCAGCGCACTCGCCGTACTCTGGCCGCCCGGGTTGATGCCGTGCTCGACCGCCGCCAATCCGTGCAGGCGCAGATAGTCGCGCAGCCGGTCCATCTGCACCGTATCGATCGGCCCCGACGTCACATTGATGATCTCGATCCCTTGCGCGCGCGCCAGCATCGGGATCGCAGCTGCAACGGCATGCGCCGCGGCGGCGCCGCCGTCCCAACCGATCGCGACTTTCGCGCCCACGATCACAGCCGGGCGCTGCGGCACGAGCAGCAAGGGCTTGCGTCCGTTGATCAACGCCGACTCCATCGCCGTCCGCAGCGTCATGTCCTTCGCATCGGCGGGCGTATCGAAGATAACGAGGTCCGAAAGTCGCGCCTCTTCTGCGACAACTTCGTCCGACAATCCTTCGCGCACCTGGAAGGAGGCACCGATCCCCTGTTGCGCCGTCTGATCGGTGGACACGCCGGCAGCCTTCGCCAGACGGTCGAGCGTACCACGCGCCACGGCAGCGGCCCGGTTCGATGCGTCGCGTGAGGCGTCCATGATCTCCTGGATCACGCCGGCCGAAACCCCTTCGCCCAAATAGGGCAGGACTTCACTCGGGTCGGGGCGCACATAGATGCCCGCGACATGACTGCCGAACGCTTTGGCCACGTCGAACGCGGCGTTGAGGACATGCGCGTCGCGATCGCCGCCGGTCAACGGAACTAGAATCTTGCGATATGACATTGGGACCCTCCTGGTCGATGGCAAGAAAACTAGCCAAATCAGGCTACGCTCTCCTTGACTTGAATCAACCAATTAAGCTCAACAGTTGAACGCGAACGAAAGCAACCCAGGTCCATGGCGAAACTGCAAAAAGCGATGAAACCGCGGGCTTGGCAGCGCATGCTGTCCGGCCGCAGGCTCGACCTCTTGGACCCCTCCCCCTTCGATGTCGAGATTGAGGACATCGCCCACGGCCTCGCTCGCGTCGCCCGCTGGAACGGTCAGACCTACGGCGATCACGCATTCTCCGTCGCGCAGCACTGCATGCTGGTCGAAGATTGCGTCGCGCAGCTGAAGCCCGGCGTGGCACACCGCTGGCGTCTCGCAGCGTTGCTGCACGACGCGCCCGAATACGTTGTCGGCGACCTGATCAGCCCGTTCAAAGCGGCGGTCGGCCTCGACTACAAGTCGCTTGAGAACAAACTGCTCGCCGCGATCCACCTCCGCTTCGGCCTGCCGGCGATCTTGCCGGAAGAAACGACGGCGCTGATCAAGCGTGCGGATAAGGTCTCGGCCTTCTTCGAAGCGACACAGCTCGCGGGCTTCGCGACGGAAGAGGCGCTCTCGTTCTTCGGCTCGCCGCGTGGCATTGCGCCGATGAAGTTGAAACCACTGCCCGCCGCCGAAGCGCAGCGCGAGTTCGTCGAGCGCTTCAAAACGCTGCTGCCCAGCGCGCAGGACCACTGATGCCCGTTATCTACGTCTGCCCGAAGAGCAAGGTGCCGGAAAGCGTTCTGCAGCTGCGCCCGTCGCACCTCATCACGCTTCTCGACCCGGCCGACGACATGCCCACGCCGGACGACGTCCCGGGCCACCGCCATCTGCGTCTCGGCATGCATGACATCGCGACCGCCCGTCCCGACCACACCGCGCCCGATCAAATGCACGTGCGCGAACTCATCGCCTTCGCCCGCGATTGGGATCGCAAACAGCCGATCTTGATCCACTGTTGGGCCGGCATCAGCCGCTCGACCGCCTCGGCCTTCACCATCGCCTGCATGGTCAGCAAACCGGGCAGCGAACTGGCGATCGCGCAACGCCTGCGCCAAGCGGCCCCGCACGCGCACCCCAATCCGCGCATCGTGGCGCTCGCCGATGCGCTGCTCGAACGCGACGGCCGCATGGTCGACGCGGTCGACGCTATGGGTCCGGGCCAAGTCGTCTTCGAAGGCCGCCTCTTCGCCCTCACGTTGGAATGAGCCAGAACCGTCTCACCCGCAACGAAGCCGAAGCCGCCAACGCGGTCATCATCGGCCTCAACGCCTGCATCGTGACCGTCGCCGACGACATGCCGCGCGTTCTCGTCGTGCGCCGCGATCCGGTATCGAAAGCGCGCGCGTCCGACGGCCTAGCCTTCGGCCCGTTCGAGCCCGAACACCACCGCACGCTCGAAATCGGCCTGCGCAATCTGGTGAAGGAACAAACGCAGGTATCACTCGGCTACGTCGAGCAGCTCTACACCTTCGGCGACCGCGGCCGCCACGAACTCGAACCCGGCGAAGGCCCGCGCGTTGTCTCTGTCGGCTATCTGGCGCTCACTCGCCAAGGCGCCGACAGCGCCGGCCGCTGGCGCAACATCTACGACTTCTTCCCGTGGGAAAACTGGCGCAAAGAACGCCCCGCCATCATCGACGCGCTGATCCGCCCGCGCCTCGACGCTTGGGCCAAACTCGCCGACAGCCAGACGCGCAATGAACGCGCCCGCCTCTGCTTCGGCTTCGACGGCCTGCACTGGGACGAAGAGAAGGTGCTGGAGCGTTACGAAATTCTCTACGAAGCGGGCGTCGTAATCGAGGCCCGCCGCGACGGCCGAACCCTGCCGTCGTCCGCGCCGTCGGCCGAAGATCAAACCCGCTTCGGCGAAGCGATGCTCTTCGACCACCGCCGCATCCTGGCGACCGGCATGGGCCGCCTGCGCGGCAAACTGAAGTACCGTCCGATCGTCTTCGAAGTGATGGACGCGACGTTCACGCTGCTCGACCTGCAGCGCACGGTCGAAGCGATCTCGGGCATCCGCCTGCACAAGCAAAACTTCCGCCGCCTCGTCGAAACGAGCGGGCTCGTCGAACGCACCGGCAAACGCACGACAAAAGCCGGCGGCCGCCCCGCCGAAGAATTCCGCTTCCGCCGCGAAGTCCTGCGCGAACGCCCCGCGCCCGGCGTAAAAGTCCCGCTGCGCCGCGCCGCACGCCTCTAGCCGCACTGCCCCGGATCGGTCACCGCGATCTCGGCGACGACCGGCAGATGATCCGATCCGATCTTGGGAAGCACGTCCCGCGAAACGAAACTCAAACCCGGCCCGACGAGCAAATTGTCGATGGGAATCCGCATCTGCGGCGGCAATCGTGAGGGCCACGTCCCGCCGGCGCCGGTGAGAATGTTCACGTTCCCGCGCTCGGCGATGGTGCGCATCACATAGCCCCAAGGCGCGGCGTTGAAATCGCCCAGCACCAGCTTCGCCCCAGGCCACGCAGCCACATCGCCCGCGATCTCATCCGCCTGCGCGCGCTGCGCCCACCAGGGACGGTTCGGAAACGGCCGCGTCATGTGCGTGGCAAAAATCTTCATCTGGCAGCCGGCAAGTTGCGTGTCGATCTGAACCAACGGTGAGCGCTCCGGATCAGCCGTCGCCTTGACCGCGGGCGACGTCAATCGCGAACGCGAAAAAATCGTGATGTCGCACCGTCCGTTGCCGATGCAATCGAAGCGATACGGAAATTGCGGCTCCAGCGGGCGCAGGGCATCGCGTATCCGCTGCGTGGTCTCGACGAACACGACGATGTCCGGATTGACCTCGGTGACCATCGCCCGCACCTGATCCATGCGCCCATTCGCGAACCACACATTGAAGAGCAACACTTTGAAGCGTGGCGCCTCGGCGGCGACCGGCGTCGGCGCGGTCGTCCACGGCATGGCGGTCAAGTAGGCCGAGACCGCAATCGCGGCCGCGACGCCTGCGAGACGCCACCACTGAAAAATCGCCGCGGCGAGCGCAGCCGATGCCGCGACGACCATCGCCGGCAGCAAGAACTGCCCCGCCAGATCGAACGACCAATGCAGCGACGCGGCGGAAACGCCGATCAACGCCATCGCCGACCACACAAGGCCGAAAAGCACGAAGAACCACACGGCGTTCAACAGAATCCGCATCTAAAGATCGCTTGTAACAGGTGAAACCAGAAGAATGGTGAGAAGCTAACCGTGGGGGCGGCGAGAGGCGGTTCTATGGCAAAACCGCGTGACGCGCATGTGACCTGCGACCTATTTGGCCGAGATCCACACGCCCGCTTGACTTCACCTTATGCTCAATCCTAGCATTTATTCCAAGGCGGCATCTGGAACCGCCGTTTTTTGATACCATATATATGCTCAGATTGAGCATAATGAGGATATGATGTCAGCCCCCGCGCACCACGCCAAGTTGGCCTACACGCCCGAAGTCGCCGCCGCGACGCGTGAGCTATACGCGAAGGTCTCGAATGTCATTCCCGAGATCGAATGGCCCCACTTCGCGCCGCTGATCGCCGAGATCAACCGCCTGAAGAAGGAACGCGGCGCCGTCATCCTCGCGCACAATTATCAAACGCCCGAAATCTTCCACTGCGTCGCCGACTTCGTGGGCGACAGCCTCCAGCTCGCGCGCGAAGCCGCGAAGACGGACGCAAAGATCATCGTCCAAGCCGGCGTCCATTTCATGGCCGAGACGTCGAAGATCCTGTCCCCGGATAAGACGGTGCTGATCCCCGACCTCGAAGCCGGCTGCTCCCTCGCCGCCTCGATCACCGGCGCCGACGTACGTCTGCTCAAACAAAAATACCCGAACCTGCCCGTCGTCACCTACGTCAACACGTCCGCCGACGTGAAGGCCGAAAGCGACATCTGCTGCACGTCGTCGAACGCGGTCGCGGTCGTGGAATCGATCGCCAAGGAACGCGGCGTCGACACGGTCATCATGATCCCCGACAAGTTCTTGGCGCAGAACGTCGCCAACCAGACCAAGATCAAGATCATCGCCTGGCACGGCCGCTGCGAAGTCCACGAACGCTTCACCGCCGCCGACATCCGCCGCTTCAAAGCCGACCACCCCGGCGCGATCGTCCTCGCCCATCCCGAATGCCCCGCCGACGTCGTCGCCGAAGCCGACTTCGCCGGCTCTACATCCGCGATGACGGACTACGTCATTCAGAAGCGCCCGCCGCGCGTGGTGCTGCTCACCGAATGCTCGATGGCCGACAACATCTCGGCGCAAATCCGCGACGTCGAATTCCTCCGCCCCTGCAACCTCTGCCCGCACATGAAGCGCATCACGTTGGACAAAATCTTGCGCGCGCTGCAGACGATGCAGTTCGAGGTGAAGGTCGACCCCGACATCGCAACCCGCGCCAAAGCCGCCGTCGAAGCGATGCTCGCCGTCGGCAAACCGAAACCCGCGGTGCACTGACATGACCAACGACAACGTCATCAACTCCGGCGGCGTCCTCATCGTCGGCGCAGGCCTTGCGGGCCTCTTCACCGCGCTCAACATCAAAGGCCCAGTCACGATCCTCTCGGCCGCCTCGCTCGGCTCCGGCGCGTCCAGCACCTGGGCCCAAGGCGGCATCGCCGCCGCGCTCGGCGCAGACGATTCGCCCGAACTGCACGCGCAAGACACCGAGATCGCAGGGGCCGGCATCGTTGACCCGAAGATCGCGCGCCTCATCGCCTCCGAAGCCGCAGCTCGCATCGACGACCTCGCACGCCTCGGCGTGCCGTTCGACCGCGACGCCAGCGGCGGCTACGTCCTCGGCCGCGAAGCCGCGCACGGCCGCCACCGCATCGTCCGCGTGACCGGCGACCGCGCCGGCGCCGAAATCATGGCCGCCCTCATCAAAGCGGTAAAAAACGAACCGCGCATAAAGATCGTCGAAGGCTACGTCGCCTTCGAACTCGCGATCGAAGACGGCCGCGTCGCCGGCGTCTACGCCCACCGCGCGAACGACAAAGCAGCCCCCGTCTTCATCCGCGCCGACGCGACGATCTTCGCGTTGGGCGGCGTCGGCGGCCTCTTCGAAGTCACGACGAACCCGCCGCAAGCCCGCGGCCAAGGCTTGGGCATGGCCGCCCGCGCCGGCGCCACGATTGCAGATCCCGAGTTCGTCCAGTTCCACCCGACGGCGATCAACATCGGCCGCGACCCCGCGCCGCTCGCCACCGAAGCCTTGCGCGGCGAAGGCGCGATCCTCGTCAACGACCGCGGCGAACGCTTCATGCTCGCGATCCACAAAGACGCCGAACTCGCCCCGCGCGACGTGGTCGCGCGCGGCATCTTCCGCGAGATCCGCAAGGGCCGCAAAACCTTCCTCGACGCGCGCACCGCCATCGGCCCGCGCTTCGCCGAAAAATTCCCGACCGTGTTCGACTACTGCAAGTCAGCCGACATCGATCCCCGAACGGACTTAATTCCCGTCGCCCCCGCCGCGCACTACCACATGGGCGGCATCGCGGTGGACGAACACGCGCGCACGAGTCTCAAAGGCCTTTGGGCGATCGGCGAATGTGCGTCGACAGGCGCGCACGGCGCGAACCGCCTTGCGTCGAACTCGCTGCTCGAGGCGATCGTCTTCGGCGCCCGCGCCGCCAAAGACGTCGCCCAAATCGCCCGCCACGAAACGAACGCGGCGAGGCCCGTGACCAACGGCACGCTCCCGACAGCCGTCGCCGTCAAGACCTTGCGCCACACGATGACCATGAACGTCGGTCTCGAACGCGACGCTGAAGGCTTGACCGAGGCGCTCGCCACAATCGCGCAACTCGAGAAGGCGAACGCCGGTGACGCCGACATGCGCAACATGACGGCGACCGCTCTCATGATCGCAGGCGCGGCCCTCAACCGCCACGAAAGCCGCGGCGGCCACTTCCGCAGCGACTACCCGCAGACGGACGCACAAGGAAAGCGCACGTTCACAACCCTGGCTGAAGTACGCAAGACAGCGGCCGAAGCCGTCGGCGCCACGACGCCCGCCAAACTCCAGGCGGTGAAATGAAGACGCCCGCCGTCGCCGTCCAGCCACTCTCGCCGCTGATCATCGAACCGGCAGTCCGCGCCGCGCTCCTCGAAGACTTCGGCCGCGGCGGCGACCTGACGACAGAAGCCACAATCTCGGCGACCACCATCGCGCACGGCGTGATCGCTGCACGTGAACCCGGCCGCATCGCAGGCCTCGATCTCGCCGTCGCTGCGTTCCACCTGCTCGACCCGAAAATCAAAATCACGATCCACACGCCGGACGGCGCCAACGTCGAACGCGGCGACACCGTCGCCGTCATCGAAGGCCGCGCCCGCCCGATCCTCAGCGCCGAACGCGTCGCGTTGAACTACCTGGGCCGCCTCTCCGGCATCGCGACCGCGACGGCAAAACTCGTCGCTCTCGTCGAAGGCACAAAAGCCAAAGTCGTCTGCACCCGCAAAACGACGCCCGGCTTACGCGTGTTCGAGAAATACGCGGTCCGCTGCGGCGGCGGCCAAAACCACCGCTTCGGCCTCGACGACGGAATCCTCATCAAGGACAACCACATCGTGGCGGCCGGCGGCGTCCGCCAAGCGATCACCGCAGCGCGCACCCGCGCCGGCCACATGGTCCACCTCGAAATCGAAGTCGACAGCCTCGACCAACTCGAAGAGGCCCTGACGCACGGCGCGAACACCGTCCTCCTCGACAACATGAAGCCGGACACCCTGCGCGAAGCCGTCAAACGCACCGCAGGCCGCGCCAAACTCGAAGCCTCCGGCAACATCACCGCCGACACCATCGCCGCCGTCGCCGCCACCGGCGTCGACCTCATCTCCTCAGGCGCCATCACCCACTCGGCAAAAGTCCTAGACCTCGGCCTCGACTTCAAACCGGTCTAAGGCACGAACTTCATATTGCCGTACTCCCAACTCCACGGCGCGCCGGTCTCGCCGAGGAGAAATTTCACCAGCCGCGGGAAACCGGCTTCCGCCCGCACGTCGTTCGACAGAATGACGACACAGCTGCGCCGCTTCTCGACGCACACCCATGTGTTCCCCGTCGTATCGTTGTGCCCGCCTTTGTAGAAGCCCGGCCCCTCCGGTCCCTTGAACGCGATGACGCCAAGGCCCGCCGCCAAATCCGCGCGCCGTTTCGCGGGCGGCAACTCCGGCTGTAGCGACGGAAACTGCGACGCCGTCGTGATCGGCAAATAGGCCTTCGTCAGTTCGGCACGCGCACGCGGCGAAATGCCTTCGCCTTTCACATATCCGGCAGCCAAGCGCGCGATGTCATCGATCGTCGTGTCCATCGACCCCGCCGCGCGCACCGTGCTGCGTTCGTCGTGCGGCTCGACCTTCCCCGCCGCATCAAATCCGTCGGCAAGGTTCTTGGCGAAATCCGCGCGCCACATCATGCTCGTGTTCGTCATGCCGAACGGCTCGAACACGCGCCGTTGCATCTCGTCACCGACGTCGAGCCCAAGCCCCTTCTCCAGCACGAACTGCAAGAGAATGAGCCCTTCGCCCGAATAGGCGTAACGCGAGCCGGGCTCGAAATGAAAACGCAACTTCCCGTCCGGCTCCAGAAACGCGAAATTCGCAAATCCCGAGCTATGCGTCAGCAAAATGCGCGGCGTCAGACGCCGCCACCGCTCGTCGCCCTTGAGGTCGCTCCATGGCGCGTACTTGTCTTCCGTCGGATAGTCCGGCAACGGCTTCGGCAGATAGGTCGCAATCGACGCGTCGAGATTGATCTTCCCCTCATCCGCCAACTGCGCGACGAGATGTCCGAACGCCGCCTTGGTCAGCGACGCGCCGTACATGATCGTGTTGATCTGAAGGGGATCGCCTGCCGCATTCCGCTTGCCGTACGCCTGCACATAAACCGGGCTGCCGTTCTCGATATAGGCGATCGCAAGCCCCTGCGCGCCCGTCGCCTTCATCACCTTCGCGACCTCGGCGTCGATTTCTTCGTTGCTGCGCCGCGCTTCCGCGGCCTGCGCCACGGCGAGCCCTAAGAACAACGCCGCCCAACCGATCGCGAAAATCCGCATGACGCCCTCCCTCGAAGGCTCCACTAGACCGCGAGGTCACCCACGGATCAACTCTTGAAATCGGACGATCCGCTCAGTTCGACGCTGTCGTCGCCGGCGCGGTAGGTGGCGTCACCGCCGCAGCAGGCGTCGTCGTGAGCGCATTGTTCGCAACCCCGCCCGTGCCATAGCGCGCGCGGAAATCCTGCAAGAAAGCGCTGAGCGTATCGGCCGACGACACGCGCTTGACCAGGCTCTTGTAGTCGTCGCCGGTCACGTCCGGCGATCGCGTCACCACCGCGAACGCCTTCGCGTCCGGCGACAGCGACATCTTCGCCTCATACCGCGTGCGCAACCGCTCCAGCGAGGCGCCGTCCCCGGCCAACGAATAGGCGACGCACGCACGCATCAGGTCGTCGCGCTCTGTCTGCGTCATCGCCGTCACATCCTGATACCGCGTGCCCAGCATCGTCTCGGCCTTCGCCGCTGCATCCGGCCAGCGCTGCGCATCCCAATAGATGTCGGCGCGCAGACGATCGGCCTCAGGCGTCATGTCCGCCGCGACGAGATCGAGCGCATCGTCGTACATCTTCAAATCGGCGAGCGCGCGACCTTCGATCAAATTGCGCTGCTCGATCAAATCGTCCGGCAACCGCGTCTGTTTGGTGTCGCGAATGGTGGCCAGCGCCTTCTCGGCCTTGCGATCGAGAAGATAGATGAGGGCAAGCCGCGTTGCGACCGACGCCTTGCCGATCCCCTCCAAACGATTGCTGACCTGGTGTTGCAGCAACTCCGCCGCCTGCGGCAACAAATCGACCGACACAAGCCGGTCCGCAAGCTTGCGGATCATCTCGTCGCCCTGCGACCCTACCGGCGTCAACTCGCGATAGTCGTAGAACAAGGCCAGCGCCTGCACCGGCGGCAGGTCGTCCGCCTTGCCGGCAAGGAACAGGCCCTCGAACATCTTGCCCATCTGCGCCGCGGTCGCGCGCGCTTCGTCCGAGTTGGCGAAGTGGCGCACCGCAAGGCGCATCGTGTTCAACCCATCACGCACGCGGTTGTTCTCGACGTAGAGCTTACCGAGTTCGGTCAGCGTCTTTAGTTCGGTCTCATCGCCGCGCCACTGATAACGCAACCGCTCCAGCGCATCGATCGCCTGTTCAGGCTTGATCTTGCCCTTCTGCGATTTCAGCACCGTGCCTTCAAGCTTCGCCCGCACTGCAATCGGTTTATAAGACGACGACGCCAAGTCATCGTAAGCGGTAATCGCTGCATCGATCTTGTTCGACACGACATCCAACTGGGCGCGCACGAGCTTCGCCTTGCCCTCGACATCGGCCGGCAAAGGGCCTTGCGGCATGCCGGCCAAAGCCTGCGTCGCACTCGAAGGTTCGTTGAGCGCCAGCGCGGCCTCCGCCAGCGACGTACGCGCCCGCGCCTGCCACACCGGCGGATATCGATTCAAAATCTTTGTCGCCGTCATCAAATTGCTGCGCGCCAAGCGCCAATCGCGCACGCCCGCGGCAGCCAAACCACGCCACAACGCCGCATGCGCATCATTGCCCAAGGCTTCCATGCTGAGATCGGTCAACGCCTCGCGCGGCCGCGCCATCATCAGATTCGCCACCGCGCGCGTCACGCGAAAAGCGGGCGTCGCCTCCGCCGTTTGATCTTCGCGCGCGATATTGCCCAGCACGCCCAAGCCTTCCGCCGCAAACCCTTCGGCGATGTAGTAACGCGCCAGCGACATGCGCGGCGCGCTCATCCCGCCCGGACTGCCCGCCGATAGTCGCATCAGCTTGCGCACCGCTTCCGCCCGCGTCTCCGCAATCGGCTTACCCCACGCTGCGAAATCGACATAGGCCGGACTCTCGCCGCTCGCGAAGGTCGGCGTGTCCGTCGTCACCGCGCGAGCGAACTGCGCGTCCGAGATATTGAGCCCACTTGGCCGCGCGATCACCGCATCCGTGCCCTCCACGGTCACGGTCACGTCGTCGGCGATCGCCTGCACGGCGAGACCTTGCTGCGACGGCAGCGCCGCGAATTCCACAAAGCTGCGTCCCGTGGCCAGACCGCGCGCCGGTGCATAACTCAACACCGCGGCTAGGCGGTCTTGCGTCTGCGGATCGCGCACCCAAACGACCTGCTGCACGCCGGGCAAATAAGCGCGCATCTTTGTGTTCGTACCCGACGTCTGCCGCACCAGCTGCAACTGCGCCGGCATATCCGGCACCGTATTGCCGATCGCGATCACCCAACTGTTGCCGGCAGCCGACGTCGACACCGACATCGATGCCGGCGCTTCCAGACGGAACGCGGTAATCCCCGGCGCAATCTCCGTCGGCGTCGACAAGACCCGCGCCGGCGCATTGGGCAAGTTGGCGAGTGCGCTTAGATCCATGGTCTCGCCGCTCGACGCGACGAACCAAATCGCCAAGCCGCGCCGGAACACGGCGGCCGGCGGCAATTTCGAATACGGCAGTTCGAGCCGCAGCATCGATCCGAAAATTTCCGCCCGCGCCTGCCCCGGCACGGCGGCTGTCGCTGCCGGCAACGGCGACAGCGCCGCTTCAAGGTCACTCTGCCCAAGCCGCAACGCCGGCGGCAACGGACTGGGATCGGTCGGCGACGCGACAGGCGCATGGGGATCGGGCGCGTGATCGGCAACCGTAATCGCAGCCGCATCAGAGTGCGCCGCAAGCTTCGCGTCCGCAGCCTCGACGACCGTTGTAGGTTGGGCGGGTTCAGCGGCCGCAGCGGCAACCGGGGGCGGCGCCTCGCCTTTGCGTGGCGGCAATTTGAAAGCAATTTTCTCCGCCACAAACACCGGCGGCGCCGGCACCGCGTCGGCGGTCTGATCCGGGATCAAGATTCTCGGCGCCGACGTCGCGGCGGTCTCCGCCGCAGCGGAGGAGTCCGTCTTCGGATCGCTAAGTTCGAGAACGATCTGATCGCCGTTGCTCGCATCTCGAAAATCGGCTTCGCGATCGACGTCGAACTCAACCGTCAGCTTGCCATTGGCGACGCTCGACCGCGCACCGCGCACCCATCCGGGTGGCGACTGCGTGAAGCGCTTAAGGTCGACCTTCGCTTCCTTGGAGAACGTGACCGTGAGCTTGCCGTCGGCCAACTTTGCCGCGTGAACGGCCTTGCCCGGAAAATCGAACAGCAGCCGCGTCGTCTTCTCGCGTTCGGTGACGCGCACGACAAGCTGCCGGCTCTCCTTCTGGGTCGTCGGGTCGGGCGCGGCCGGCGCGGGCGGATCGCCCGCAAACGACGGCGGCACGAGATCGAACGACACACGCGTGCCCTGAGTGGCGTTCTTGAGCCGCACCGGCCCCTTCAGCGCAAAGCGCAACGTGCGTCCGTCGGCATCCTGCCGAACCAGCGCGACATAGGGATCAAGCGCACGCGCGAGCAACTCGGTGTCCGCGTCGAAACTCTCGTCGAAGCGAACGACGAACACGCCGTCGACGATCTGGCCTTGGCCCTTCACATCGTCGGACCAATCGAACGTCACGCGTCCGAACCCGCCCTGCGCGGCGGCGCTCACCTTCACGGTCGGCTTGTCCGCGCCCTCGGCAAACGCCAAGGACGCAAGCGCCAACGTCACGAAGCCGATGGGCAATAACGTGCGCAACCAGAGAAGGCCCTGCAAAGAGTTCGGAACCGACCGACGCTAGCGACCGCGCGGTTAAGTCTGCGTTAAGGATCAGGCGGGCGGCGGGGTCGGCGATGCCGCGGCGGCAGGTTGCGGTTGCGCAACCGGCGCCGGTTCCGCAGCACGCTGCCGCTGCACATTCAGCCGAAGCGCCAGCATAACCGTCAGATCCTGGGCCTTAGACGCATCCATCGCCGCCAGCACGGCGCCGATCTTCTGCGGCTTCATCCGAGACGCAACGCTCAGAAGCACGCCGCGATCCAGTTTATTGAACACACGCGCCGCATCAGACGGCTTCATGCTCTCATATGTTTTGACGAGCGACGTCATCTGCAGTTCTTCCGCCTCGTCGCGCTTGGCGAGCATGACGTTGAGCCGCGTCTCCAAATCCTTGAGCTCAGCGAGGCGCTCTTCGACGCGCTTCTCCGTCACACCGATCAGCTGCTCGCGCATGGTGAGGTCGCGTTCGCGCTCGTCGAGCGCCGCGCGCCGCGCGCTCAAATTCTGCAAGACTTCCGCCTCGCCCTTCGTCTGCGCCTGCCCGATGGACGGCGTCGGCGCAGGCTCTGCAACGGCAGGTGTAGTCTCGGTCGGCGCGTGTGTCGCCTCGGCCGCAGGCGCTTCAGCCGCCGCCGGCGCTTCCGCGGCAGGCGGCGCAGCGGGCTCAGCCTGCGGCGATGCGCTCGACGCCAGCGCGCCGATCCGCAACGTCAGCAGAATACCGGCGGTGCCGATCAGAACAGGCAGGAGACGTACGCGCGACGACATAAGTTTGTTCTTTCTTTAACGCAGACCGCCGAGAGCCCGCAGCGCTTCGCCACCGACCCGCGGCGCCGTGCGCGGCGCAACTTGCGGCCGCGCCGATTCCAATCGCTGCCCCAACCGCTCGCCCGACTGCAGCAGCAACGCGAGCTCGTCGTTCAAACCGCGCGCGCGCTTGATCTTGTCGTCAAGCATCTGCCCGGACGAAACGGCCGCCGCCTTCAGTCCGTGAATGCCGGCCTCCGCGCGCGCCGCCGAGTTGTTCAGCTCGCGGATGACATCGCTCAGCGCCGCTTGGGCGCTGCGCATGTTCGCCAACCGGCGCTCAAGCCGAAACGCATAGAAGATCGTGGCGCCCAGCATGGCGATGACGACGACGTCGATAATAAGCCCCGTGTCCATGACTACTGTATCTCCGCCGCTATTGGGCGCTTTCTGATGGTGTTTTCGACTCTGACCGCAACCTGATGGCCGACGCGGCCCATGCGCCCGTTGAGAAGTCCGACGCCGCCGCACCGCAACTCGATGCGCGCCTCAGGCCCCACGTTGAGCAAGAGCGTCTGCCCCACTTCAAAATTCATCACGTCATTCAGCGACAGCGGCAGCTCATCCAGCACCGCTTCGATATCGACATTCGTGCGCCACAGCTCGGTCGCAAGATGGCCTTCCCAGATCGAGTCGCGGCCGAATTTTTCGCCCATGAACATCTGCAGCAGAAGTTCGCGGATCGGCTCAAGCGTCGCGTAAGGCAGCAGCAATTCGATACGCCCGCCGCGGTCTTCCATGTCGATGCGCAGCTTGACCAGCACGGCTGCGTTGGCCGGCCGCGCGATCGCCGCAAAGCGCGGATTGATCTCGATGCGGTCCAGCAGGAACTGAACCTGCGACACCGGCTCGAACGCCACCTTCAGATCCTGCAACACGACCTCAAGCATCCGCTGCACCAGCGTCCGCTCGATCGTCGTGTACGGACGACCTTCGACGCGCATCGCCGCCGTGCCGCGGCGTCCGCCGAGCAACACGTCGACGATCGAATAAATCAGGTTGGAATCGACGGTCAGCAGCCCGTAATTGTCCAACTCCTCCGCGCGAAACACGGCCAAGATGGCCGGCAGCGGGATCGAATTCAGATAATCGCCGAAACGCACCGACGAGATGTTGTCCAAGCTCACTTCGACGTTGTCGGACGTGAAGTTGCGCAGGCTCGTCGTCATCATGCGCACGAGCCGGTCGAACACGATTTCGAGCAGCGGCAGGCGCTCATAGGACACCAAGGCGGAATTGACGATCGCCTGAATACCCGTGCGCTCTTCGTTGTTGCCGCCGCTGGCATCGAACCCCAAAAGGCTGTCGATTTCGTCTTGGTTGAGAACGCGTTCCGCCGCGCCCTCTTCGGTGGGCTTTTCGGCATTCTCGCCGAGTGTCTGTTCCCACTCGGCCCCGCCGGCAGCAGCAGCTGCGCCGTCCGCAGGCACGGCCGCAGCGTCGGGCTTCGGCGCCTCGCTGCCCGTGTCTTCCATTTTGACTTCGCCGGATTCGTTGTTCGTCGTCACGGGAGCGCTACTCGGTTACTGGATGATCATTTCGCGAAACAGAACGTCTTTGACCTTGACCGGCTCGACCGCCAGATTCACGCGCCGCAGCATCTCTTCCTTGAGGCGGAACACGGACGCCGACCCGGTCAGATCCTCGACGCGCAACTCGCGCAAATAGGTCTGCAGCTGATCGACGACGCGCGGCATCACCGGCTCAATCGCCGCCTTCGCCGCCTCAGCCTCGCCTTCAAGCTCAAGCGACACCGAAAGCTTCAGGAAGGCAGGCTTCTGTTCGCCCGTGGCGACGTTCACCAGAATGTCCGGCACGTCATAGAACACCGGATGCACCACACCTTCGCCGTGCGCGCCTTCTGCACCGTGACCGGCCTCGCCATGTGCACCCTCCGCGACGGCGGCTTCTTCCTCCCCGCCCGAGAACAGGAACATGTAGGCGCCAAGCCCCAGCACCACGACCAGCACCGCCGGCGCTACGACGAACATCAGCGTCTTGCGCGAGAGGTTGATCGCCGGAATGAAGCCGAGCAGGCCCTTCTTCTTCGCGGGCGCAGCTTCCGCCGGCGCTTCGCCTTCTTTGCCTTCGGTTTTCGCGTCGGCTTCTTTCGCCTTCGCCTTGTCCTTATCGGCGTTTTTGTCGCCAGCCATGTTCTTGCCCACCACTCCGTGTACGGACGGGTTACAGTTTCCGTGAGGTAAAAATGGGCCATCCTGGTTAAATTTCAGTTCGCCGCGCGGCAAATAATGCCGGGCTCAAGTCGCCGCTTAACGAGAGATTACCAAGGAAATATCAGCGTTTCCGCGCATTTCGCTCATGGCACGTCCGCTGCTTAAGGATGAGACGAGGCCCGTGCAAATTCATGGGCCTCGCGGAGTGGTGACCGCCCATGGAAAACGCATTGCTCGTCGGATTGTCGGCGCAAATCGCGCTGCGCCGGAATATGGACATAATCGCGAACAATCTCGCGAACGTGTCCACGACCGGTTTCAAGCGCGAAACGCCGATGTTTGAAGAATTGTTGGCCGGGATTGAGGCCGACACCGGATCGATGCGCGAAGTCTCGTTCGTGCGCGACTGGGGCGTTCTTCGCGACATGACCTCAGGCCCCTTGCTGCAGACCGGATCGGCGTTCGACGTCGCGGTCGAAGGCGACGGCATGCTGGTCGTCCGTACGGAGCGCGGCGAACGCTACACGCGCGACGGCCATATGAAGATCAACGCGCAGGGACAGATCGTCACCGCCGACGGCAGCCCCGTCGTGGGCGACGGCGGTCCGATCACAGTGCCGCCCAACACGACCGACATCAAGATCGCGCAGGACGGCACGATCTCGGCCGGCGCCGACGTTATCGGCCGCTTCCGCCTCGTCGCGTTCCCGCCGGGCGCGCTGCACAAGGAAGGCAAGAACCTCTACAGCGCCGACGTTCCGCCCGACCAACCGAAGAACGCGCGCGTCCTGCAAGGGATGATCGAACGCTCGAACGTCGAACCGGTGGTGGAGATGACCCAGATGATCGAGGTCATGCGCGCCTACCAGCATTCGACCGAAACACTGAACGCAACAGACGAATTGATGCGCAAGGCTTTGCAAAAGCTCGGCGACGTCAAGGTATAAAGGAGTAGCCGGCCATGAGATCGCTCAGCATCGCAGCGACGGGCATGTTGGCCCAGCAGCTGAACGTCGAGGTCATCTCGAACAACATCGCCAACATGAACACGACGGCGTTCAAGCGCCAGCGTGCGGACTTTCAGGATCTGCTCTACCAGAACCTGGAGCGCATGGGCGCGACCTCGTCGGATCAAGGCACCGTGATCCCCTCCGGCATCCAAGTCGGCTCGGGCGTGAAAACCGGCTCCGTCTACCGCATCACGACCCAGGGCGACATGATCACGACGGAGAAGGACCTCGACATGGCGATCGAAGGCCGTGGCTTCTTCCGCGTCGACCTGCCGTCCGGCGAAACCGCCTACACCCGCGCCGGCGCTTTCGGCATGAACGCCGAAGGCCAGATCGTGACCCCCGACGGCTACACGGTCCAGCCCGGCATCACGATTCCCGACGGCGCGGTCGGCACGACCATCAATGCGCAAGGCCAAGTCTACGTTCGCCTCGCAGGCCAGACGACCGACACGCTGGTCGGCCAGTTCGACCTCGCCGTGTTCCCGAACGAAGCGGGCCTCGAGGCGCAAGGCTCGAACCTCTACCTCGAAACCGCGGCCTCAGGCTCCGCGCAAACCGGAACGCCGGGCTCGACCGGCTTCGGCAAAATCAACCAGGGCTTCCTCGAAATCTCGAACGTCAACGCGGTCGCCGAGATCACGGCGCTGATCACGGCGCAACGCGCCTACGAAATGAACTCCAAGGTGATCACGGCGTCGGACGAGATGTTGTCGATGACCGCGCGCCTCAGCCGCTCGTAACCCGAAGGATTTGTAGACCATGCGTATCCTCCTCGCGGCCATCGTGGCCTTCGCGATCACCGGTCAGGCGCAAGCCGACACGGCGGTCACGGCAGACGCCATCGCGACCCGCATCAGCGAAACGATCGCAGCGCGCCTGCCCTCGCCCGGCCGCTACAAAGTGGCGCTCGCCGATCCCGGCTATCAGCTCAACCTGCCGGCGTCCGCGCAGGGCCGTTACGACATCGCAGCCCTCACCTTCGACCCGGCGCGCCAGTCGTTCACGGCGGCGCTTGCCTACACGAACGCCGGCGGCGACCGCGAGTACGTCCGCATCGGCGGCGCGGCCGCGGCGGTGGTTCAAGTGCCAGCCCTCCTGCGCGACGTCGCGCCTGGCGAGACGATCTCGGACGGCGACCTCACGACGATCGAGATGCCGGCCGACCGCTTGGGCTCGCAGATCCTGACCTCGTCCACCAACATCGCCGGCCAAGCCGCCCGCCGCATGCTGCGCGCCAATACGCCGCTGCAAACCTTCGACGTGAAGAAGCCCATCCTGATCAAAAAGGGCGAACTCATCATCGTGACCTACGCCGTCGACGGCATCCAACTCACCGCACAAGGCCAGGCGCAAGCCGAAGCCGGTCTCGGTGACACGGTGCCGGTGCTGAACACCCGCTCGCGCCGCACGATCGACGCGCGCGTGACGGGCTCCGGCGCCGCGACCGTCATCGTGCCGACCAACAACACCATCGCCGCCCGCTAACGACCAACGAAGAAGAGAACACCCATGCGCAACGCCAAAGCCATCGCGGCCGCATCGCTCACCCTGCTGCTCGGCGCCTGCTCCACCGTCGACAAGCTCAACGCCGTCGGCCAAGCGCCGGACATGACGCCCATCCTCGATCCCCGCGACCGCAACGGCGGCCGCCAGGTGACGATGCCGATGCCGCGCCAGGAGGTGCCGTTCTACCAGTCGAACTCGCTCTGGGCCGCGGGCTCGCGCTCGTTCTTCAAGGACCAGCGCGCGACCAAGATCGGCGACATCGTCACCGTCCTGATCGACATCTCCGACAAGGCGGAAGTGTCGAACGAGACCTCGCGCAGCCGCACGTCGTCGGAGAACGCGGACCTCACGAACCTCCTCGGCCTGGAAGGCGCAGCCGTCGGCCAGCTTCTGCCCAACGGTTACGACCCGACCATCGCGCTCAACCTGGGCAGCGAGTCGGCGACCGACGGCCAGGGGTCGGTGAACCGCAAGGAGAAGGTCGAACTGACGCTCGCCGCCGTGGTCACGCAGATCCTGCCCAACGGCAACATGGTGCTTGAGGGCCATCAGGAAGTGCGCGTGAACTTCGAACTGCGCGACCTGGCCGTTTCCGGCATCGTCCGCCCCGAAGACATCAGCGCGACGAACGAAGTGAAACACACGCAGATGGCCGAAGCCCGCATCAGCTACGGCGGCCGCGGCCAACTCACCGACGTCCAACAGCCGCGCTACGGCCAACAGATCGTCGACATCCTCTTCCCGTTCTAAGCCGATCACCACCGGCGAAGAACGGCCAAGGCCGGGAGCAATCCCGGCCTTTTCTCTTTTCAGCCTTCCATTTCGCGGTGTCCGTCATTCCGAGAACACCCGCGCCAAGTGGCACAAGCGGCACAAGGGTCGCGTGTCCCACATCGTGTGCCACGTGCTGTGCCCACGCTGCGTCATGGCGTGACGATGGCGAAGTTCGCGACAACGGGCTCGATGAGATCCGTCAGCGCCTCATACAGAGACGCATCGCCCTCGACCACGATGTCGCCTGAGGCGATGCGCGGGGCCGCAGGGACGCCGGCCAAGAGCGTCAGCAGAAGGTCCGGCCGCTTCAGCCGCACGCTGGCCTGGGCGGCGCGATCGACCACGCCCATCTCGTGCACCAGAACGCCGTTCTCGACGGTGATCAGGTGCCGCTCGCCGCGGTCGGTGAGTTCAATGTTGATCTTGAAGGCGCGCGCGACCGCCTTTTGCGGATCGACGCGAACGGCGGCGAAGTCCAGCAGCATCGGCGTCGTGGTCGCCGCCAACACATCGACGCTCATGCTGGCCGGCGGAAGCTTTGCCACCCCGCCCCGCAGTTCTTGCGCGCCGGTCAAATAGATGTTGCGCCAGGTTCCGGCTTCCGCTGCCTGGCCCATTTCCGTGTAGACGTCGGCGAGCGCATCGCGTGCCGCGCGGTTGGTGTCGTCGGCGAAGACGACGTGATTGAGCAAGGTCGCCGCCCAGCGCAGCTCACCCGCCTGCGCCGCCTTGTCCGCGAGCGCAACCACCGCATCCGCCCCGCCCATCGCTTCGACATAGCGCTTGGCGGCAGGCTCCGGCGGTAGTGGATTCAGATTGGCGGGGTTGGCGTCGTACCAGCCCATGTAACGCTGATAGACCGCCTTCGAATTGTGGCTCATCGTGCCGTAATAGCCGCGATTGAACCACTGTTTTGCCAGCACGTCCGGCAGCTTCAACACCTCGGCGATTTCGGCGGGCGTGAAGCCCGCATTCATCAGGCGCACGGTTTGATCGTGCAGGAATTTGTAGGCGTTGCGGTGGCTGATGAGAAACGCCGCGATCTCTTCGCGCCCGAAGCGCGGGATGCCGTGCGCGGCGAACATCACGTCGCTTTTGTCCGCGAACAGGCGAATTGATTCGGTGAGATAGTCGGCCCACGCCTTGGCGTCGCGCACCAATGCGCCGCGCGCGGGCAAGAGATTGTGCATGGTGAGGTTGGCGTTTTCCGCCATGAACACGGCGCGAAATTGCGGCAGATAGAAATTCATCTCCGCCGGCGCTTCCGTGCCCGGCGTCAATTGAAACACCATCGTCACGTCGCCCACGGTGATTTCCTGACCCGTGCGCGTCACCGTCACCGTCGGTGCGATCAAGGAGAGCGATCCGAGAGACGGCCGCGGTCCCAACCCCGACGTGATTTCGCCCTCCGCATTGGCGCGCAACGTCAAGCCGAACTGGAAGCGCGCGCGCCGCGACATCGCGGGACCGGCGATGATGTTCTCCGACACCGCGTGTTCCAAGAACCCTTCGGGCGCGATGATCTGCACCGCGCCGGAGGCGACATCCGCCGCACTGGTGACGCCGCCGACGCCGCCATAGTGGTCGACGTGGCTGTGCGAGTAGATGACGGCGAGCACCGGCTTTTGTCCGAGATGTTCGCCGAGCAGGTCGAGAGCGGCACGCGCAGCCTCCACGCTTGTCAGCGGATCGACGACGATCCACCCCTTGCCGGCATCGATGAACGACACGGTCGAGACATCGAAGCCCCGCACTTGATAGATGCGCTCCGCAACTTTGAACAAGCCGTGCTTGGTCAGGATCTGCGCTTGGCGCCACAGGCTGGGATTGGCGGTCGCCGCCGCAGGCGCATCGAGAAATGCGTAGGCGCCGAGGTCGACCGCGACGCGGCCGTCGGCGCGGCGGATGATCGGATCGCTGCGTGTGGCGATGAACCCGCGCGTGGCGAAGTCGAAGTCCTTGCGATCGTCGGCGGCGACGAGCCGGCGCGCTTCCTCCAGCGTTTCCTTGAACATCGGTTCTGCCTCATTTGTGTGGCGCGGATCGCATCCGAGCATTTGGCGCTAGGGCATGACAATGACACAAACGGCAATTGCGGTTTCACCGCCCCGTAAGCGGTCGCGAGAACATACGCTCGCGCGTGATGCGGGCGCTGCCGTGGTATGTGCAATCCTAGTTCCGCTATGTGATTCGCTACGCGCTATGCCGCAAAGTGCCAGTAAAGCCGTTGAAGATCCGGCGTTCATACTCGATCCTTCGCTTACCGCCTCGCACCCGATCATCGATCAAGCCATTCGCTTTTGGCGAGACAAGCGCGGCGCGCGTCTTGCCCCTGCACGCGGCGACATTGGCCTGCAGGAGTCGAAGGCCTTCCTCGCGCATCTCCAGATCTTCGAGTTGATCGACGGCGGCCCCGCCTACCGGGTGCGGCTCATGGGAACGGCCATCGTGAAGGCGCTGGGGGAGGATTCGACCGGCAAGACCTTTGACCGGCGTTCACCGCTTCCCGTCGTTCGCCGCGTGCTGAGCGCGATCGAATGGGTCCTGCAGCATCGGGAGCCGCTGCGCACGTTCACGCCGCGCACTGCGGCCGAAGGACGGGATTTCTTCGCGCACGAGACGGTGTTCCTGCCGCTCTCCAGCGACGGCCGTTCCATCGACATGATCGCGATCGTCGGCGTCTTTCTCCCGTCAACGACCTGATCGCAACTGAGCAGCGATCTCGCTCGCCGTTGATCCGAATCAAAGACGACGGCGGTGCGCTATGGGAGACTGCTGCGATTTGCGGAGGTCATCACATGCGCATTCTCTCCAACCGAGACATGATCGCGTGGACGCTGTTGGCCGCCATCGTTGTTGCCGTCGCGGCGTATTTCGCGCATCAACAGGCCACAAGCTCCACATCGTCGGCCGATGTCTATCGGATCATCGTGACGCCTGATCGGCCATAGACCGTCAGGCCCGTCGACAGCGGTCGCGGCGACAAGGCCGGGCGAAGCTGATGCTCGCCCGGCACACTTGTACGTCGCGCGTGCCCGCTATCAATACCGATAGCCGACGCCGAGGCCCACGATCCACGGATCGATATCGACATCCGCCGTCACGCCCAGCGGCGCAATGGTGACGTCGGTCGAGAGGAAGACCTTTTTCACGTCGACGTTGATCATCCAACCGTCGCCGATGGGAAAGTCGACACCCGCCTGCAGCGCGAAACCGAACGAATTCTCGTAATCGATGCTCAGGCCGGTCGGTTCGTCGACGTTGTAGAATATCGTGTAGTTGACGCCGGCGCCGACATAGGGGCGAAAGCTCGGGCTGTCGGGCGCGATATGGTACTGCACCGTCAACGTCGGCGGCAGCAGCCACACGCTGCCGAGGTCCAATCCCGTCGGCGTGTGCGAAACGTCGTGCGGCGTCGTGGCGAGAATGAGCTCCGCCGCCCAGTGCTTGGCGAAGAAGTAGGTGAAATCGAGTTCGGGCACGAGCGTGTCGTCGATTTCGGTGTCGCCACCGATCGGAACGACCGTCGCGCTTTCGTCCGGCAGCACGCCGATGGCGCGCGCCCGCACCATCCACGGTCCGTCATTGTCGGCGAGAGCCACGGCAGGAAGTAAGAGAGCGGCGGCAATCGAGCCGCATAGAAGCGAAGCGAGTCTCATGGCGATGTGATCCTTGTGCAGATCAGTTTTCGCGCCTGGACCCGTCCGCGAGGACTGAACGCACAACGGCTACGCTCGCGAGGTTAAGCGATCGCTAACCAAGCGATGCGCGCCTGCAACAAGCCGCGTTCGTCTTGCGTCCGGTCGCTGCCTTTCCCTGCCTCAAACGGCAACGGCGTGCCGCACCGTCTGCGGCTGGAAATAACTGTCGAACGCCGCGCATACGAGTCTGACGGCGACGCGCATCTCCTCGGGAACACGAACGCGCCATCCCTCGACCTGGACGATCCCTTGCGCCCGCAGGGACGCCAGCGAACGGATCTCCGGCAAGAAATCCGACGGTTGCCGCCCATACCTCGCCGCGACCGCGGCGAGGTCGACATCCAGGTCGCACATCAGCCGTTCGATGATCGCGCGACGGACACGGTCATCATCGGTCAGCGCACGCCCGCGCGCAATGGCAAGCCCGCCGTCGCGGATCATGCCCGCGTAATCGGGCGCCGCACTGGCGTTCTGCGCATACCCCTGGGGCAGAGACGAAATCGCAGACGCGCCGAACCCGATCAGAGCGTCGGCCCCATCCGTCGTGTAGCCCTGAAAGTTGCGCCGCAATCGGCCGGCGCGTTGAGCACGCGCCAACGCGTCGTCGGCGAGCGCAAAGTGATCGAGGCCGATCGGCTGATAGCCGTAGCCGACAAGCTGCCGGTGCGCGCGTTCGTATTGGCGCAGGCGCTCCTCAGGTCCGGGGAGGGTCGTTGCATCGATCAACTGCTGATGCCGCTTCATCTCGGGAACGTGGGCATAGCCGAACAAGGCGATGCGCTGCGGCGCCAAGGCAACCGCCGCGTCGACGGTGCGGGCCACGTCGTCGGCCGATTGCTGCGGCAAACCGTAGATCAGATCGATGTTGAGCGCCTCGATCCCCGACCCGCGCAACTGCCGCACGACATCCGCGGTCACCGAGACGGGTTGCCACCGATTGATCGCGCGTTGAACGTGCGGATTGACGTCTTGCACGCCGACACTGGCGCGATCGACGCCGGCCCGGACGAGCGCGTCGATCGTCGCGCCCGACAGACCGCGCGGATCGATCTCGACGGCAATTTCAGCATCGTGGGCGACGTCGAACCGCGACCGCACGAGACCGTCGACCCGCGCCCAATCGTCCGGCCGCAACATCGTCGGCGATCCGCCGCCGAAGTGAATATGCGTGACCCGGCGGCGCGAGCCCAGCGCCTGCGCCGTCAGCTCCACCTCGCGCAGCATCACGTCCAGGTAGGCGGCGACGGGACTGTACGTGTTGACGACGCGCGTGTGGCATCCGCAGTACCAGCACAAGGTCTCGCAGAACGGCACATGAAAATAGAGCGACAGCGGTTCGTCCGGCGGCAGCGCTTCCAGCCAGCGGCGAAAGACCCCGCCCGTCACCTCGGCGTTGAAGTGCGGCGCGGTGGGGTAACTCGTGTAACGCGGCACGCGCGCCGCCAGGAGATCTGATATCTGCATGGGATCGTTGCGCTCAACTCCGCCAGCGCAGGACCGAAGGCTGCACCGGGTTGACGAAGTCCGCGCCGGTTTGGTGCGCAGCCCACGCCTTCTTGAGTTTGTGATACCAGATCGCCGGCACATCGGCGTCGGGCAGCAGCATCTGGCGCGGATCGAAGCGCGTCCATGTCTGTTGCAGCTCGACGATGCGGCGGTCTTGCGCCATGAAGATGCGCGCGAAGACGCGCATCGCAGGCTTTGCGAGCCACAGCCACGGCATCGTCCAGTACATCGTCTGCGTGACTTCCGTGGTCGTGGCGTCAATCGGTGTGCAGGTCGTGAGGCCGACGACCGAATGGCGCCCGGCGCGAATATGTTCCGTGCGGATGGACGGCAGCTCGAACTTGATTTCCGTCGACAGGTCCGCGCCCAGCACTTTGTAGGCCGTCGAATTCGCCGACGGCTTATGCGCCGTCATCGTGAAGCCGCGCGCGCAAGGTTCATAGGCCTTGGCCTTCGCGATGGTCTTCGCCGGCGAACGCCAGAACCACGCCTGATGCACATAGGGCCCATGCGCCGGATCCATGAGCCCGACGGTCGTGCGATCGAGATCGCAGCGAAAGGTCTGCGTTTCGATGAAGTTCGGTGTCGGCGATCCGGCGAGCGGAATTTTCGGCGGGTCGATCTTAGGAAGAGACGCTTCCTGGCCCAGGCTGGGCATGTAGATCCACAACAGACCGTCCTGCTCGCGCAGCGGATAGGTGCGCACGCGAATGCGGCCGGGTTCGACGGATTTCTCGTCGACGAGCGAGGGGATGGCGGCGCACGCGCCGTCGGCCCCGAAACGCCAGCCGTGATAGGGACACGTGACGGTGCCGTCGTCGTTGAGCCGTTTCGCGGCCAGCGGCACGCCGCGATGCGGACATACATCGCGCAGCGCAAAGGCATGACCGTCTTTCCGCCGCGCCAGGAACACGGGCTCACCCAGCAGCACGCGCCGCCGAATAGCGCCCGGCTTCAACGCCGACGAATGGGAGGCCAAATACCAAAGGTCGCGCAAGAATGGATCCGGCGCGTCCAATGCTTCGACGGCCCGGCCGGCCATGACATCCACGCCCATGAGCCCTGCCCCCTGATCGATGACGCAACACTGCTAGGCCCCCACCCGACGCCTAGGCATTGACCTGAATCAATCGGGCATGATCTCGATCAAGTCCGCCGCACGAACCGCCGGGCAAAATGCGCGTGATTGCCGGAGGGCTGGTTCGTGGCGGACATCGTTTTCCATTCGATGGAGGAGGGCGCCTATCTTTGGACGGTGATGCATGTCGCCGACGAGAAGGGCGTTTCTTATGACTTGGCGCCGGTATCTGCACAAATTGTGACCGACGACGATGGTGAGGCGATCGCAATGTTCGAATTGGATTTTGATGGAGACGAAGTTATTCGCGTTCGCGAAGCTCATTACAGATTGGTGCCACATAAAATTTCGCGAGCAGAACTAGAGAAGTATTACGCTCGCCGCGATCAAGAATAGCCAGTTCGACTAGGCTCGGCACCGGCACTCGGAAATCAAGTGATCGGGCTCGCAAGGTTTGGCGTGCCTGAAGACCTAATCGTCCCGGTAAACCTTCTCACGCTTCTCGTGGCGCTCTTGCGCTTCGAGGCTCAGCGTCGCGATCGGGCGCGCTTCAAGCCGGCGCAGCGTGATCGGGTCGCCCGTCTCTTCGCAGAACCCGTATGTGCCCTCATCGATTCGCCGCAACGCCGAGTCGATCTTGGAGATCAACTTGCGCTGCCTGTCGCGCGCGCGCAGTTCGTTCGCGCGCTCCGCCTCGCTCGACGCGCGGTCGGCGAGGTCCGCATGCGCGACGGAGTCGCTTGCCAGATTCTGCAGCGTCTCTTTCGACTCGCGGATGATGTCGTCTTTCCACTGAACGAGCCGACGGCGGAAATATTCGCGCTGGCGTTCGTTCATGAATGGCTCGTCGTCGGACGGCCGGTAGTTCGGCGGCAGCTCCAAGCCCATCTTTTTCTAATTCCTTCGCGACACAACAAAGGCGTCAAAGCGGGCGGAATATATGACCGGCCCCGCGCAAACAGCAACGGGAGAAAACGCTAGGGATATTAAGGCTTTATGACTGTGGGCCGGGGAACGCAGGTCAGGCCGCAGGTGCGAAGTTGAGCTTGGCGAGTTCTACCCGCGCCCGCAGGTCGATCTCGTCCAGCACGGCGGCCAGGCCCGGATCGACGAAATCCTCCCGCTTCTCCCCCACCAGCGCCACCAGACGCGTCAAGGTCGACCGCGACACGCCGCCGGCCAGCATGCCGTCGCGCACATCGTCGAGCAGATCGAGCACATCGCGCCCGCGCCGCGCGGCGCGCGCCCGGCCGGCCAGACTGTCGGGTATCTCTTGCAGCAGGATCAGGGTGTCGATCGCCGTGGTCGGCGCGCCGCTCGCCACCGGCGGCGCCGCGCGCACGTCGTCATGCGCGTCGGGCGCAAAGGCGCCCGCGGCGCCAGGCGCTGCCCGCATGCGCGTGGTGCGCACCGTTTCGATCGGTCTGGGCCCGTCGACTTTCATGGGCGTCACGAAGAGATCCTGTTGATCCGCACCAAAACATGGGGCCGGCGCGGTTAAGATCGACTGAAAATAAGACCTAGCACCGGGCAATATTTGCCGGAGCGTTCGCGTCCTCCACCGCGTTCCCCAAAGCGAACCTGAGCACAATCAACGGCTTGCGCACCGACGTGACGTGGCACGCCCTTCGCTAATGAAACGTCGGACCATTGCGCCCAAGAGACAGAAGGACTCCCATGCGCCGCCTATTGACGCTCATCGCCGCTTTCAGCCTCGCCGTCACGACGGGGCCGGCCGCGTACGCCTTCTCCCGCATCAAAGACATCGCCGACATCGAAGGCGTCCGCGAGAACATGCTGGTCGGCTACGGCCTGGTCGTCGGCCTGAACGGCACCGGCGACAGCCTGCGCAATGCGCCGGGCACGCAGCAATCGTTGCAGGCGATGTTGGAACGCCTGGGCGTCAACACCCGCGGCACCAACATCTCAAGCGGCAACGTCGCCGCCGTCATCGTCACCGCGAACCTGCCCCCCTTCTCCACCCAAGGCACGCGCATCGACGTTCAGGTCAGCGCGCTGGGCGATGCGAAGAACCTCCAGGGCGGAACCCTGCTGGTCACCCCGCTGCTCGCCGCCGACGGCAACATCTATGCGATCGCGCAAGGGCAGATCTCGATCAACGGCTATTCCGCGCAAGGCGCCGCCTCGTCGGTCACCAAGGGCGTGCCGACCTCCGGCCGCATCTCGTCGGGCGCCATCGTCGAACGCGAGATCAAGTTCGACCTCGCCTCGCTCCCCAACCTGAAGCTCGCGCTGCGCAACCCGGACCTCACGACCGCCCGCCGCGTCAGCGACGCGATCAATTCCTTCGTCGGCACGAAGGTTGCGAACGCGTCCAGCCCGGCCACGATCAACATCAGCGTCCCCGGCGGCTACAAAGGCAACGTCGTGGGCCTCCTCACCGACATCGAACAGCTGCGCGTCCAACCCGACCTGCCCGCCAAGGTCGTCATCGACGAAGCCTCCGGCATCATCGTCATGGGCTCGGACGTGCGCGTCTCCAGCGTCGCCATCGCCCAGGGCAACCTGACCATCCGCGTGACCGAGTTCCCGCAAGCAGTCCAGCCGGAACCCTTCAGCGAGGGTCAAACCGCCATCCTGCCGCGCACGGAAATCGAGGTCGACGATTCCTCGGACAAGAAACTCGCCGTCCTGAAATCGGGCGTCAGCCTGCAGCAGCTGGTCAACGGCCTGAACGCGCTCGGCGTCGGCCCGCGCGACATGATCGCCATCCTCCAGGCGATCAAAGCCGCCGGCGCATTACAGGCCGAAATCGAGGTGATGTAATGGACATCGCCTCGCTCCAGATCACGAACGCCGCCCGCGGCGCCACGCCGAAGGCGCCGGTCGAAGGCATGAAGAACGTCGACGAGACGGCGCGCGACTTCGAAGCCGTCTTCATCTCGCAGATGTTCGAACAGATGTTCGCCGACGTGAAGACCGACGGTCTGGGCGGCGGCGGTTCGGGCGAACGCATCTTCCGCTCCATGATGGTGCAGGAAATCGGCCGCCAGATGGCCGACCAAGGCGGCATGGGCCTGGCCGACACCGTGAAGCGCGAACTCATCGCGATGCAGGAGCACGGCCGCAAATGACGACGCCCGCCAAAGCCGAAGACCTGATCGCCCTCACCACCAAACTCGCCGCCTTCGCCGAACGCGACGTGACGGTGCTGAAGGGCAACCGCCCCGCCGCACTGACGCAGAACGAAGACGAACGCGGAACGCTGACACTGCTCTACGGCAAAGCGATGGCCGAATTCAAAGGCAAGACCGCGGTCGCCGCCCTCCCCGCGCCGCTCCAAAAGCGCCTGAAGGACTCCACCGAACGCCTGCACAAGGCGCTGAAGGAGCAAGCCCGCCTCCTCGCCCGCTTCCGCCATGTGACCGAAGGCATGGTCAAAGCCGTCGCCGAAGCCCTGGCCGCCCGCGAAGCGAGCGGCGTCTACGGCAAATCAGGCTACGTCGTGAAACCGCCCGCCGCCCCGCGCACCGCCGCGCTGACGTTCAACCAAGCCGTCTAAGACGGAATGATGAAGCTTATTTGAAACTGTTGCGCGCGGCTCACGCTGCGCATGCTGAAACAGTTCGTTCGCGAGACGGTCACGAAACCGTCGCGCCCCCGGGCTACCGACTCAGGCGTCGTCCGAGAAAGGTCCACCGGCCGACATTGGGGGACACAATGGACGCCGACGCTATACCATTCGATGCGCGCCGCTTGCCGGCGGCCAGAACGGCGCCGAACCGGCGCGTCCCTTTCATCATGAGCGCCGCGCGCAGCGGCTCGACATGGCTCGGCAAGGTCTTCGACAGCCACCCCGACGTGCTCTATCTGCATGAACCCGATGTCGTCGATCGCGGCGCCGGCAAACTGCCCGTTTGGTTCGAGAGCGCACCGACCGCCGCGCAGATCGAAGCCGCGGGCACGTATGTCGACGGCCTTCTCGCCGCCCGGTCGCCGCGCGCGACAGGCACCAGGCCCCATTTCACCAAGCGCTATCGCGGCAGCTTCGGCGACGCCGGCCGCCAAGGCCTTATCTACGCCGCCAAGGCGTTGGAACGCGCCGGGTTGCGCACACAAGCACAGCGCCTCCACGTTCCCGACTTCGCCGAAGCCGGCCGGCCGAAGCGTATTGTCGTCAAGTCCGTCTCGGCCCTTGGCCGCGCGGAAGCGATCGTCAGGGCGCGCGGCGACGTACTCCATCCCATCCTGCTCGTGCGTCACCCGTGCGCCTATGTCGCCTCGCAGCTTCGCGGCATGGCGCTGGGCGTTATGGAAGCCGACGCGCCCCCCGGACCGTTGCTCGACACCCGCGCCGCGCGCCGCCTCGGCGTGCGCGAGAAAGTCACCGCGGCAAAGGACGAAGCCGAAAAGATCGCGTGGAACTGGCTCCTGATGAACGCGGAAGCTTCGTCCGCGATCAACGCGCTCGGCGGCACGACGGTCTTCTACGAGGCGCTCATGCAAGACCCGCTCGGCGAGGTCAAACGCCTGTTCGCGGATGTGGACCTCCCCTGGGCGCCCGAAACGGAAGCGTTCCTCGATCGCTCATGGGAACAGAACGGCAGCTATTACTCCGTCTTCCGCAATCCGGAAACGTCGGTCAATCGCTGGCGCACCGAGCTCAGCGACGACACCATCTCGCGCATCGCCGCGATCACCGCACGCGATCCCGTCGGCGAATTGGCCCTTCGCGGGACGGGCGAACTCAGACTGGCCGGCTAGCGCGCGTCAAGACCTGCCGCCGTCTTTCAGCAGCGCGTCGAACCGCGGGTCGCCGCGCAGCTTGTCGAAGATCGGATCGAGCCGCAGGATCGCCGGCGAATAATACCCGTTCGGCTTCTTCTGCAACCGCTCAAGCGCCGGAATCGCCAAATCCAGATTCCCGAAATAAGCCCAGATCCGCATCTGCGTATCCTCGGCGCGCGACCAACCGGACGTCGAAGCCCCCATCGCCTTCTGCACATAGGTCAGCGCCTTGTCGCGATCGCCCAGATAGCAATACGTCAACGCGAGAGAGGTGAGCGTGCTCGAACTCTTCGGATCGGTGAGGTATTCGGTCGCGAAGATCGCGCGCGCCTGCTCAAGGTCCGCCACCGCACCGATCGGATCACCCGCCAAACCGCGAAGACGCCCAAGCTCTAACCTTAAACTTCCCATCGTCGGCGGATCAGGATTGCGCGCCAGATGCGCCTCCAACACGCCGATCGCATCGCCATACTGCCGCTGAAGCTGGGCCTGAGAAACAATGCGCCGATAGACGTTGGATTCCGGCCGCATCCGCAACGGCTTCAACAACGCACCCGCTTCATCGAGCCGTCCAAGACGTTGCAGAATGCGCGCCTTCTCCGCGATGAACCCCACATCTTCCGGCCAATGCACGAGCGCGGCATCCACCGCGTCCAACGCCGCGCCAAGATCGCGCGTCCCCATGAGAACGCTGACCAGACTGGACCGCAAATCGGCCCGCAGCGGACTGAGCGCAACCGCTCGCTCGTAGTACGCCTTGCTCTCTTCCCATCGGTCCTGACGGCGCGCGATCGAACCCAAGGCGACGAAACTCTCGATCTCGTTGGGCCACGTTGCGTGGACCTTCTCAAACATCTGCCGGGCGCGCGCATAGTCGTCTTCGACGTAATAGGTGAAGAAACCCTGCGCAAGTTGGACCTCCGGCAGGTCGGGCTGCAGGCTTAGCGCGTTGTCCAGCGCCTCACGCGCGATCGCGCGCTGCGCGTCGGTCGTCTCACGCCGGCTGTAGGTCTGCGCCGCAAGCCGCGCCGAATACGCCCATGCGTGCGCAAAGTTCGGATCGAGCGTCACGGCTTCCTTGAAAAACTCGGCGGCCTTCGCTCTGGTGCCGCGGCCGCGCTGCTGCAGCGCCGCCACGCCCTGAAGATAAGCGTCGTAGGCCTTGGGCACGGACGTCGACCGCCGCGCGATCTCTCTCTTTTCTTCGTCCGTGACGGTCGCGTTCAACGCCGTGGCGATCGAAACCGCAATCTCGCTCTGTACGGCAAAGATGTTGTCGAGCTTGCGGTCGTAAATCTCCGCCCACAAATGCCCATCGGTCGCGGCCTTGATCAGCTGAACGTTGACCCGCACCGCGTCGCCTTCGCGCTGCACGCTGCCTTCCAGAATATTGGCGACGCCAAGCTGCCGGGCCAACTCGCGCAAATTTTCGGGCCGGCTCGTGAGATGCGCCGTCGATGCGCGCGAAATCACCTTAAGCGACCCGATCTTCGCCAGCCGCGTCAGGATCTCGTCCTGAACGCCCACGGCAAAGAACGCCGCATCCTTCTGCGAACTCAAATTCTCAAACGGCAACACCGCGACCGAGGCGACCGGCGCCTCATCCTGCGGCACAAACCGCGTCAACGTCAGCGTCAGGACGACCGCCGCTGCGGCGACCGCAACCGCGCCGGCCACCCGCGCCGCCCGCTTCGAAACCCGCGACGCCAACCAGGCGCGAAGATACGCGACCCGCGCATGCAGATCGCGGCGCGGCGGCGCGTCTGGCTCGAACGTAAAGACCTCGATCGTCTCCGACATCTTGGCGAGTTTGATCGTGCCGCGCGAACGGAGCGATTGCGCCAGCGGCCCGCGCATCATCCGCCGCACATCGGCCGATATCAGAACCGACCCCGGCGCCGCCTGCGCCATCAACCGCGCCGCGACATTGACGCCATGCCCCAGCAGATCGCCGTTCGGCTGCACCATGACGTCGCCCAGATGCACGCCGACGCGCACCTTGGGCTCGCACGTCCCCGCCAATTCAAACGCCGCTTCGACGGCAAGCAAACTCGCGCCGAACTCCATCATGAAGCCGTCACCGGCGGTGTTGAACACACGCCCGCCATGACGCGCGGCGATCCCCTCGATCACCTTGCGCAGCGCCCCCACTTCAGCGGCGGTCTTTTCCTCGTCCGCCTCCGCGCGCGCGGAGTAGCCCGCGACGTCGAGCGCGACGATGGTGGCCAATTTGCGCGTAGCGCCGCTCATGCTCTCCCAACTCCTCCGACAGCGCTTCAACCCGAGGGACACCGCTGACTTCGCTGAGGCGGGCGTCGGCCACTTCGGAATCGTTAGCGCTTATCGCGCCAGCCTTATAGCAGACCATGGAGGGGATTGCGGAAGTGACGAACGGTCAGCCTGGCCCAATTTCGGGCGAGATTGAGCCGTATTGCGCAACGAACGGTTGGAGCGCCGTGGAGTAGCCTTGTGCACCACGGCCTGGTGGGCCCGGCGCTGGAGCGGGTTTGGCTCGGATGGAAGCGGTGCCGAGTCAGCTTCACCACTAAGCCTCAAAGAACACGAAGGTTCGCAAAGCGTCTTGGCGCGCGGCGCCATTCCCAACCCGTCCACCTACGCCCGAAAGAGACGAGTCCCTTCGTTTCTTCGTGTGAGGCTTCTTCTTAGGCCGAAAGAGGCTCAGGCAACGAAACGAAGAGCCGAACGAAGGAGCTTGACCCCCGGGAGCGCAGCGCAAGCCATCCGTTGCCTGCGGCGCAAGAACCCCTTTGTGAACCTTCGTGTTCTTTGAGGCTTAGTGGTGAAGCTGAATCGCCGCTGCCAACCCCGCCGCAAGCAGTGTTACCCGCCCAGCGCCGCCAGCAAGTTTTGATACGCGGCCGATGCCTGGGCGTTTGCGCCGGCGCTGTTCTTGGCGGCCGGGTTGATCGCCAGATAGGCGTTCTGGATGATCATCATCGCCGACGACAACTGCAGCGCCAGGGTCTTCGCCACCGTCTTGTCGGTGATCGCGGATTTGGTGTCGAGATCGAGCGAGAAGACGTTGATGTCCTTCTTCTTCGCATCCGCCGCCGGCTCGGCATCCTGCGTGTTGTCGAGCACCATCGCTTGAAGCCCGAGACCCGCCAGTGCGTCCAGCCCTTCGCTGCCGCGCAGCAGTTCGATCTTGTTGCCTTCGCGTGCCGTGATCTTGATGCCGTCGCCGCCCGAGCGCGTCAGAACCGCCTCGCCCTTGAGCAGCATCACCGAATTGATGCGCGTCGTCAGCGAGCGCATCGTATCGGTCGCCGACACCGTGACCTTGAACGCCTGGCCGCCGTTGACCTTGACGTAGAAATGATCGCCCGCGCGCACCGTCGATCCCGCCGTGATCAAACGCGACTCGTCGAACTTGATCGCCCCGCGCGGCATGCCCAGCTTGTCAAGCACCGACCCGCCTTGCGCATCGACCGTGATCGCCCGCGCGGAGGCTGCACCTTGCTGGCTCGCGTATTGATGCGTCCAAACCTGCGCGCCGTTCGCGTCGAGCTTCGCCACATAGCCGTTGGTGCTCGTCGGCGCGACGCCGCCCGTCAGCGACCCGTTCGTCGAACCCGAAACATAAACGGCCCCGCCCGCGACGGCGACACCCGTGACACTGTCGTTGCCGGACGTACCGACATACGAAATGAAATCCGCCGTTGCCGTCGAGCCGGAGTCCGCGATCTTCATCACGAAGCCGTCCGACTGGCCGCCATGCGCCGTCGCAATAGAAGCTTGCCCGCCCGCGGTCAGCGCAGCGTTATCCGTCGAACCCGCGACATAGACCGATCCGCCGTCGACGGCGATCGAGCTCAATTGCCCTTGGCCGAGACTGCCCAGTGAAACTTCCCAAACCGGCGGCGACGTGCCGTCACCCGACAGCAGCTTGCGAACCTTCGCCGTGCCGCCCTCGACCGTGCCCAGAATAACGTCGCCGTTGCCGTCGACCGCAATCGACGTCGCGCGATCGTCGTCCGCGCCGCCGAACTGGCGCGCGTAAACGTAACTGCCCGACGAGGTCAGCTTCATCACATAGGCATCGATGCCGCCGCCATGCGTGACGCCCGAAGCGACCGCCGACTTGGTCTGCCCCGCGACGTAAAGCGAACCGTCCGCGCCGAACGCCAGCGCATTCGCTTGATCGTCGGTGATCGGCGCAACCTGGCGCGTGAAAACTTCGCGCCCGTCCGAATCGTATTTGGTGACGAACGTGTCGTCGCCGCCGCCGATCGCCGTCGTCGTCAAACGATCGGTGACCTTGCCCGCAATCGCGACGTTGCCGTTCGCATCCGTCGCCAGCGCAAAGCCGCTCGCGCGCTCCGACGAGCCCAGAAGTCGGCTCCAAACCAACTGCCCTGCGCCGTCGTATTTGCGCAGGTAGACGTCCTGATCGCCCTGCACGATACCGGCGCCCAAGTCCTCTGTGACCGTACCGACCACATAGACGTTGCCGCTCGCATCCGTGGCCGTCGCCTTGACGTCGGCGACGCCCGACGGCGGCGCAATATTCGCCGTGAAATTCGCGCTGACACCTGCGCCGTCGTCGGTCAACTTCATCAACTGCCCGCTCTGCGTCGTGCTCGGTCCCGCAACGCCCGCGACGTAGACGGCGGGCTTTGTCGCCGCCGCCGTGAACGAGATCCGCTCCGTGGCCACCGTCTGCACGCCGACGCCGTAGCGCTTGGCCGACGTCTCGGTCGCGCCGTCGAAGATCGTCGTCTTGAAGCGCGTGGTCAGCCCCGCCGCTTCCATCTTCCCGTTCATATAGGCGACGACGCTGGTGACCGAGACATCGCCGGAGATCTCCGACAGATCCATCGTCACATCCGTCGTCGCGCTTCCTTTCAACGCGGAGACGGTGAAAACCTCGTTGCCCACGATGCCTGGAATGGCGTTCGTGCCCGCGCCGCTGACGATCGAAGGACCGTTGTATTGCGTCGGCGGCCGCACGACCTTGAACGCGCTCTGCGCCGTCGACTCGCGCTTGCCGAACGACAGCGTCAGATCGTTGAACGTCGTGCTGGTCAGGTATTTGTTGACTTCGGTGAGCCCCGTCTGAAACCGCCGGTTCAAGCCCGTGAGTTCGGCCAGCGCCGTGTTGTCCTCCGACGCGCGCGCGGCCAGCGCCTGCAAGCGCGACAAACCCGTATAGAGCGCGAACAGCTTCTTGTATTCCTGATCGACGCCGACTCGATCGAACGAGCCGTCGCGCACGTCCACGAACGACGAGGCGGTCAACGCATCGCGCAATTTCGAGATCGGCGTCGCGTTGGCCGAATTCTGATCCCACGGTGCGAACGACACGACGTCCTTCACGCCCGCGGCCTTGGTCTGCGTTTGAGAGGCGGACGAAACGCGCGACTGCACCTTGGCCTGGTAGTACCCCTCCAGGACCGAAAAATCGAAACTGGGCAGCGATCGCCCGCTGCCACTCGACCCGAATAATCCGCTCATACGTATAGTGTCGCGCGCCGGGTGTTAACGTGCGCCTAGCAAAGCGCGCACCGTTAAGAAAGCGTGAACCACGCCAAGTCAGTCCGGCCGCCGCGCAACGCGCACGACGACGGCCCGCGCCAAACCTTTACGCGTCAAACTCACGTCAAGCTTCCGGCCGACCTTCGATTCGACGATCAGCTTCTGCATGACCCGCGAGTCGGCAACGTCCTTGCCGTCGATGCGCGTGATGATGTCGCCCGGCGCCAAACCGGCGCCCGCCGCGGGCCCGCCCGGCGTCACATGTCCGATCACCGCGCCGCGCTTACCCGCCGCATCCAGCACATTCGCCCCGATCCAACCGCGCCGCACATGCCCGCCCTGTTTCAACTGCGCGACGACGGTTTTGACGGTGTTCGAGGGAATGGCAAAGCCGATCCCGATCGACCCGCCCGTCGGCGAGAGCATCGCCGAGTTCAGACCGATCACGCGCCCGTCCATGTCGAACAGCGGCCCGCCGGAATTCCCGTGATTGATCGCGGCATCGGTCTGAATGAAATCGTCGTAGATCTCGGCGTCGAGTTGCCTGTTCCGCGCGCTGATGATGCCCGCGGAAACGCTGCCGCCAAGGCCGAACGGGTTGCCGATCGCCAAAACCCAATCGCCGGCCTTCGCATCATCGGAGTCGCCGAACGAAGCGGCCGTCAGAGGCTTCGGATTAACGACGCGCAACAGCGCGATATCCGTCTTCTCGTCGCGCCCGACGACAGTGGCGCCGCGCCGCGTCCCGTCGTGAAACCCGACCAGAATCTCGCGCGCACCCTCGATGACGTGATTGTTCGTGACGATCAGCCCCGCCGCCCCGTCGATCACGAAGCCCGAGCCCAGCGACCGCGACCCGCTCGCCGCCGCGCTCTTCTGCAACGCAAACGGCATCGGCACAGGCGCACGCCCCTGCGCGTTCTGCAGCGGCTTCTCCGTCGAGATGTTGACGACCGACGGCGACAGCTTCTCGACGAGCTCCGAAAACCCGTCCGGCGCCGGTTTCGCGAGCGCTGCAGAAACGCACAACAAACCCGCCGCGATGACGCCGACGATCTTGATCAACACCAAAGCCCCCTCGAAAACCCGGCGGCCAAAACGGCAACGGCGCCGACCGTTAGATCAGCGCCGCGCGTGGTAAAGAACAGGTTTACGAGCGCGCTACCGCCTGCCCGTTTGTCCGTTCTGGAAGTAGCGGAAGAACGGACTGTCGGGCGAAAGCACCATCGTCGTGTTGTCGCCCGTCATCGATTCCTCGTACGCCTGCAACGAACGATAGAACGCGAAGAACTCGGCATCCTGGCTATAGGCTTCGCCCAGAATCCGGTTCCGCTCCGCTTCGCCTTCGCCGCGCAGGATGTCGGCCTTTTGCGTGGCCGTCGCCCGGATGACCGTGACCTCGCGGTCGGCGGCGCTGCGGATCAGCTGAGCGGCTTCGCCGCCTTCGGCGCGCGTCTGCGAGGCCTTCTGCTGACGCTCGGTTTTCATGCGATCGAACACCGCGCCAAGGTTCGCTTCCGGCAAGTCGGACCGCCGGATGCGCACGTCGACGATGTCGATGCCCATCGCGCGCGCTTCCAGCGCAACCGCATCGCGAATGGCGCGCATCAATTGGCTGCGCTCGCCCGACAACAGCCGGTCGAAGTTTTGCTCGCCCAGCACCCGCCGCAAGTTCGAGTTCAAGATCGGCACCAGACGCAGCCGCGCGCTCTCTTCGTCCTTCACCGACTGATAGAATTTCAGCGGATCGGAAATGCGAAAGCGAATGAACGCATCGACGACGATATTTCTAACGTCGGCCGTGATGACGACGCTGGGTTCCGCATCGAGATCGAGAATGCGCTTGTTGAAGAAGGTAACCGATTGGAAGAACGGCACCTTGACCGCAAGACCCGGCTCTTTGATGACCCGCACTGGACTGCCCAGTTGGACCACCATCGCCTGTTCGCGTTGGTCGACGACGAAAAGCGTATTGAACAAGACGAAAATGACAACGGCTACGACGGCGCCGGCGATGCCTAACCAGGTTCTCATGGCGCATTCCCTCCCGTGGCGGCGCGAGGCTCAGCAGGCTGTTGTGTGCGTCGCAATTCCGGCAGCGGCAGATAGGGCGTCACGCCCGACGTGCCCTTCCCGTCGATCAGAATCTTGTTCGATCGGCTGAGAATACGCTGCATGGTCTCGACATAGAGCCGCTCGCGCGTCACTTCCGGCGCGCTGCGATACTGTTGGTAGATCGACTTGAAGCGCTGCGCCTCACCTTGCGCCAGCGTCACCGCTTGCGTCTTGAACGCTTCCGCATCCTGCACGATCTTCGACGCGTCGCCGCGCGCCTTCGGCACGATCGAACCGGCGTAAGTCTCCGCTTCGTTGATGCTGCGCTGGCGATCGGTATCCGAGGCCTGCTGATCATTGAACGCTTCGACGACCGGCGCCGGCGGTTTCGTATCCTGCAGAGCGACCGCGAGGATGGTCACGCCCGCACGATAACTGTCGAGCACCGCCTGCATTGTCGAGCGCACCTGCTCCTGAATCTTGGCGCGGTCTTTCGTTAGAATGAGATCGACCTGGCTCTGCCCGACCGCTTCGCGCATCGCGCTGTCGGCGACGGCCCTGATCGTGGGCTCGACGTCGTCGACCTGGAAGAAGAAGTCCTGCGCGTTCGTGATCTGCCAGCTGATCGTGAATTGAACATGCATGATGTTCGCATCACCCGTCAGCATCATGCTCTCAGGCGTCAGATCGGCCGTCTGCGTGGAACGTCCGTCCGCACCCGGACGAAACCCGATGTTGATCTGGTTGCGCGCGCCGACATTCGCCCGCAGCACCGTCTCAAGCGGCGGAGGTAAACGCACGTGCAGACCGGAATTGATCGTGTCGACATATTGGCCGAAGCGCAGCACGATGCCCTGCTCGGCCGGTTGAATCTGATAAAACCCCGTCGCGATCCAAAGCAGCAGCAGCGCGCCGCCGACGAGCGCAATGAGCATCCCGCCGGGCGACTGGTTCGGGAACATCCGCTTCAGCCACTCGCGGCCGCGCTTGAATACTTCGTCGAGGTCGGGCGGACGAATGTTGGGGCCTTGGCCCCGGCCACCGCCGCCGTTGTTCGGCCCCTGCCCCCACGGTCCGCGGCCACCGCCGCCCGGGGTCCAACCGCCGCCACCGCCCTTATTGTCGTTCCAAGGCATTTCGTCCTCTCATCTCACCCAGCGGATGGGGCAATACGCGGACGCACCGGCGCGAAACTAAGGTCTCGGCCGTCGGCGCATCCACTAGCGAATCACTCGACACAAACCACAATGGATGTACCGTCTATTGCGGTTTATAAGAGTTTAAAGCCCGCCCGCGCAAACCCCGCGCCGCGCCCCACGCAAACCGCACCAGGGCTTGTATGTGGAGCGTCTCGAAACAGCGTCAAGGGCCGGAAACAACAAGAGTTTTTCGATGTCGAACCTCACGTCCGACGATGTCTTGCGCGCGCTCAAGACGATCGTCGACCCCGATAGGAATAAAGACGTTGTTGCACTGGGGTTGATCCAGGGCCTCAGCGTCAAGGACGGCCACGTCTCGTTCGCGATCGAGGTCGCGCCCGACGAAGGCCGCGCCAAGGAACCGCTGCGTCTTGCTGCCGAAAAGGCGGTCCTGGCCCTCAAAGGCGCGCGTTCGGTGACAGCTGTCCTCACCGCACATAAGGCAGCCGCAAGCGCCGAAGCCAAACCGCGCGCCGGCGCCGCCGAGCGCCAGGGCCCAACCGGCGTCAAAGCCGTCATCGCTGTCGCAAGCGGCAAGGGCGGCGTCGGCAAATCGACCGTCGCGGTGAACCTCGCCGTCGCCTTGAGCAAGCTTGGCCGCAAAACGGGCCTGCTCGACGCCGACATCTACGGCCCGTCGGTCCCGCGCATGCTGGGCCTGACCGGCAAACCGACATCGAAGGACGGCAAGAAGCTGCAACCGATGGAGGCCTGGGGGCTCAAAGCCATCTCGATTGGCTCGCTGATCGACGAGGATCAGCCGATGATCTGGCGCGGGCCCATGGTCATGACGGCACTCACGCAGCTGATCTACGACGTGGAATGGGCGCCGCTCGACGTCTTGGTCGTCGACATGCCGCCCGGCACCGGCGACGCCCAACTGACGCTCGCCCAACGTGTCCCCCTAGCTGGTGCGATCATCGTCTCGACGCCGCAGGACATCGCCCTGATCGACGCCCGCAAGGGCCTCGCGATGTTCAAAAAGACCCATGTCCCCGTATTCGGCATCGTCGAGAACATGAGCACCTTCGTCTGCCCGAACTGCGGCCACGAATCCCACATCTTCGGCCACGGCGGCGCCAAAGAAACCGCGGCGAAACTCGGCACGGATTTTCTGGGCGAGATCCCGCTCCACATCGCCATCCGCGAAACCTCCGACGGCGGCACCCCCATCACCGCGCGCGACCCCGGCGGTGCACAAGCGAAAGCGTTCTTCGCTCTCGCCGAACGCATCATCGCCAAACTCGACGCCGGCGACGACCGCACCGCCCCACGCATCGTGATGGAATAAATAAGGGCCGGCGCGAACGCCGGCCCCATCGTCGGAACGTCAGCTAAGCCTTAGCGGCCGGCGACGATCGCAACCTTCACCTTGGAACCGTCGGCGAGCGTCTGGTCCCAGCTGTCGCCCGGCTTCTTGCCCGCGGCAAACGTCGAGCACTGTTCCTTGCCGGCCGTCGGACCCGCGTCAGGCGTCACGCAGAGCTTGTCGGCCTTCATCGCCCACTTGCCGGTGCCCTTGGTGCCGTCGGCGTTCGTCACGGCAACCGTGCCGTCCTTGTTGTAGTGCAGCTTCGTCACTTCGTTCTTGGCGTTCGTGATCGTGACGGTGTTCTCGTAACGGCTCGCCATCGGATCTTCCGCCGCGGCGAACGCGAGCGAGGTGCTGAACACGGCGACGGCAATACCAGCCAGGATGCGTTTCATCGTTGTTCTTCCCATTTTGTTTTTGAAGCTTCGTCGTCCGGAACCGGACGCGGTCGCCGATGTAGTCTGCGCGCGAAGGTGTGTGCAAGCGACGGACACGCCCACCGCGTGCCGTAGGGATTAAATTTCCGAAAGATGAAGCCAGGGAACCCGCTCTTCGGCGAAGGCATGCCCCTTGGGCGCGAAATCTTGCGGTGCGTCAAAAGCGCCGACGTGAAAGTGGATCTCGCTCGGCCAGCGATCGCCTTCATACGTCAGTGTCGAACCGCACACCGAACAGAACCCACGCTTCACACCCGGCGACGAAACAAACGTCGCGAGCGGCGCGGCGGAGAACGTCACCGCGCTCCGCTCAAACCCCGCGAACGCCGACACCGGCGCGCCGGTGTGCTTGCGGCAAGAGTTGCAGTGACAGTATGCGGTCCACTTCGCCGCCCCGCGCGCTTCAAAGCGCACGGCGCCGCACAAACATCCGCCCGTATGAACCTCGCCGCTCATTACGCGCTGTGATGAAGCTTCAAGCCGGGCCGCGCCCATTCCGTCGCGACCAGCTTGCCGGTCGCCGACAGAGTCACATACGCCGTCTTATGATCCGCCCCGCCGAAGCAAATATTCGTCACCAGCGGATCGGCAAACATCGTCTGCTCATACGACCCGTCCGGCGCGATCGACGAAATGCCGCCCGTCGGAAACGCGATCGTCGCGACGCACACGCGCCCATTCGCCTCGACCGCAAGCGAGTCGAACAACTGCAAACCCGGCAATCCGCACACGAGCGTCCCTTGCAGCAGCCCGGTCGGCGGCGCAAGCACGCCCGGCGATTGGATGTCGAACTTCATCAACCGCCCCACCATCGTCTGCGCGACGTAGAGAGTCTTACCGTCCGGCGACAAACCGCAGCCGTTCGGCGTGTCGATCGGAAACGCGATCTCTTTGATGCTCTTCCCATCCGCCGTCGCGTAGTACACGGCGCCGCGATCATGCAGACGCCCATACTGCTTGCCGAGATCGGTGAAGTAGAAACCACCATGGCCGTCGAACACCAGATCGTTCGGCCCGTTCAACCGCAACCCGTTGCAGTTGTCATAAACGCGCTCGAACTTTCCCGTCTTCAGATCGACGCGCTCGATGCGGCCGGTGGTGTAATCGTGCGGACGATCGCCGGGAAACAACAGCCCGCCGTTCTCGTGCCACTCGAACCCGCCGTTGTTGGTGACATAGACTGCGCCGTCAGGCCCAAGCGCTGCGCCGTTCGGCCCGCCGCCCAGCTGCGCAATGACTTCGCTCTTCCCCTTCCAAACGCGCGTCAGCGACTGCCGCGCGATCTCGACCAGGATCACGCTGCCGTCGGCCATCGCGATCGGGCCTTCGGGAAACCTCAAACCAGAGGCGATCTCATGGACGGTCATCGGCGCTTCCTCTCACTTTTTATCTAGGATGATGAAACTGTAGCCGATGGGCCGCTCCGCTGACGAGGGGTAGACGCCGACGATCGTCTCATTCCAATTGTCGCGGTCGAGCGCCGGGAAAGTCGTATCGCCCGCAACCTCGCCGTGAACGCTGGTCAAATAAATCCGCCCCGCCAACGGCAACGCTTGAGCGTAAATCTCCGCCCCGCCCAAAATCATGATCTCATCCGGATCCTCACCCGCCGCAACGTCAAGCGCCGCCTGCAAAGACGGAACGACAACCGCGCCATCGGCTTTGTAAGCCGCGTCGCGCGTGACGACGATATTGGTCCGCCCCGGCAGCGGCTTCTTCGGAAAACTCTCCCACGTCTTGCGCCCCATGACGCAAGGCTTGCCTTTCGTCCGCGCGACAAACCACTTCATGTCTTCGGGAATGCGCCACGGCAGCGCATTGTTGCGTCCGATAACGCCGTTCTCGGCAACGGCGACGATGAGCGCAACGACCGGCGTCTTCATCCCGCCAACCGCTTCAACGCATCGCCCGTCAAGCGAAACACCGTCCACTCCTCCATCGGAATGGCGCCCAGCGATTCATAGAACTTGATCGACGGCTCGTTCCAATCGAGCACCCACCACTCGACCCGCGCACAGCCTTCCGCCACAGCGCGCTTGGCCAAATGCGCCAGCAACGCTTTGCCGATGCCCTTGCCGCGAAACGCAGGCTTCACGAACAGGTCCTCGAGATAAATCCCGTGCCGCCCGCGAAACGTGGAGTAGTTGTAGAACCAAAGCGCAAACCCCGCGGGCTCGCCGTTCCATTCCGCCAGATCGCAGAACACCCGCGGATGCGGCGCAAACAAAGCCCGCGCCACATCGTCCGGCGTCGCCACGACATCGTCGAGCAGCTTCTCGTATTCGGCAAGATCACGAATGAAGGCAAACACCAAGTCGCGATCCGTAGGCGTCGCCGCACGGATCGTCAGACCAGCACTCACACCGCCACCGGCGCCGCGATATGCGGATGCGCCCGATAACCCTCAAGCCGGAAGTCTTCGTACTTGAAGCCGAAGATGTCCTTCACATCCGGATTGATATGCATGCGCGGCAACCCATGCGGCGCGCGCGACAGCTGCAACTCAGCCTGCTCGATATGGTTCAGATAAAGATGCGCATCGCCAAACGAATGGATGAACTCGCCCGCCTTCAACCCCGTCACCTGCGCCACCATCTGCAGCAGCAACGCATACGACGCGATGTTGAACGGCACGCCGAGGAAGATGTCGGCCGACCGCTGATAGAGCTGACATGACAACCGCCCTTCCGCGACATAGAACTGGAACAGACAATGACACGGCGGCAACGCCATGCTGTCCACCTGCGCCGGATTCCACGCCGTCACGATCAGCCGCCGCGAATCCGGATTGCGCTTGATCATCTCGATCAACTTCGAAATCTGATCGATCGTCTGCCCGTCCTGCGCCGGCCAAGACCGCCACTGCGCGCCGTACACCGGACCAAGGTCGCCGCGCTCGTCCGCCCACTCGTCCCAAATCTTGACGCCGTTGTCCTGCAGATAGCGAACGTTCGTATCGCCCTTCAAGAACCACAACAGCTCATGCACGATCGACTTCAGATGCAGCTTCTTCGTCGTCACCAACGGAAACCCATCCGCCAAATCGAACCGCATCTGATACCCGAACACCGAGATTGTGCCCGTCCCCGTACGGTCGTGCTTCTTCACGCCGTGCCGCAGCACATGCTCCATAAGATCGAGATACTGGCGCATCGGCGAAGGTTCCTGAATCGTCTGCAATCTTACCGGGTCGCAAACGCGCGCTGAAGGCCCAGAAATGAGGCGTCCCCAGGCACTTCAACTCTTAACCCGAAGCGCCTATATAAGACCTGCCGGTTCGCCGGCTATGGCGATAAACGCGCGTGTAATAAACGGCTCGGACCCGGGGGCGGTACCCGGCGCCTCCACCACCTGCGCAGGTGAAACCTGCTCAGCTGTGGGGGCGAAATAGGATCGACGGACGCGTAAAGACGTTGCTTTTGCTCGGCAAGGCTCACCGTTATCGGGCTGTCTGTATAGGTGCCAACGACAATGAAATGGCCCTCGCTGCCTAATAGGTAAGCGCGGCTCGGAGGGGCGCCGGGCAACAGAAGCCCCTCCACCTTATTTGCGCGCGAAGAACTGCGCGATCCCCCCACACGCGATGCACGCGAGCCCGCCCAGCGCCACCGTCTCCGGTACGCCCAACTGGTGCGACAACCACCCGGCGGCAAGCGCGCCGACGGGCATCATCCCCATGAACGCCATCACGTAATAGGCCATCACCCGCCCGCGCATCGCGTCGGTGGTGACCGTCTGGATCAGCGTATTGGTAGAAATGCCCTGCATCATCAGCCCGCATCCCGCCGGCACCAGCAACGCCACCGACAAGACCAAACTCGTCGACTGCGAGAACGCGATCAGGAACAGCCCGAACAGCGCAGCGCTCGCCATCGGCACGCGATGCAAATTGTGGTGCCGCACACGGCTCATCACAAACGCGCCCACCAGAGCGCCGGCGCCGACACCCGACATCAAAATCCCAAGGCTCTCCGATCCGCCGTGCAACACGTCGCGCGCGAACACCGGCATCAAGGTCAGATAGGACGCACCGAAGAAACTCGACGTCGATAGCAGAAGCAGCATTGTGCGCATCTGCGGATGCGTCGACACATACCGGAACCCATCGCGTAAGTCGGTTAGCGGATGGCTGGGCGTCCGCGCCGTCTGCGGCATGACGCGCATCATCACAAGGCTGGTGATCACCGCGACATACGACACGGCGTTGAGCGCAAAGCACCACCCCTCGCCGACGATCCCGACGACGAACCCGGCCATCGCCGGTCCCACAAGCCGCGCCGAATTGAACATGATCGAGTTCAGCGTGATCGCGCGCGGCAAGTCGCCCCGTCCCACCATCTCAACCGTGAACGACTGACGCGTCGGAATATCGAACGCGTTCGCGGTCCCCGCCAGCGCCGCGATGACGATGATATGCCAAACATGCACAAGGCCCGTCAGCGTCAGCAGCGCGAGCACCGTCGCGAACGACATCATCAACGTCTGCGTGATGAGCAAAATGCGCCGCCGGTTCAACCTGTCGGCGACCACGCCCGCGAACGGCGATACAAACAACACCGGCGCCTGCGACGCAAAGCCGACGAACCCCAAGAGCAGCGGCGAATCGGTGAGCCGGTAAACCAGCCACGACTGCGCGATCGCCTGCATCCAGAACCCGATCAGCGAAATCGTCTGGCCGGTGAAGAACAAGCGGTAATTGCGATGGCGGAAAACGCTGAACAATGCGCCGTGGGTCGGCACCGCCGGAGCCGGCGCCTCAAGGGCGGTGACGGCATTCGTATCTATGTCGGGTGTCTTGTCCAATGCGAGGCGAACCTATGCGCCGCCTCACAAATTGAAAAGGGCGCAGGCGTCGCAGTGCCCGCACCCTTTGTTTCAAATTGCTTCAACGCTTCGCGAGCAGATCGCGGATCTCGGTCAACAGCTTGATGTCTTCCGGCGGCGCGGGCGGCGCACTGTCGGCCGGCGGCGGTTGCCGGCGCAATTTGTTGATGCCCTTCACGGCCAGGAACAGCACGAAGGCGATGATCGCAAAGTTGATGCACGCCGTGACGAACTTACCCCACGCAAGCACCGCGCCCTGCTTCTTAGCCTCATCGAGAACCGGTGACGTAACGGCTTCGTTGAGTGGCACAAAGTAGTTCGAGAAGTCTACGCTGCCGATCGCGCCGATCAGCGGCATGATCATGTCGCCGACCAACGAACTGACGATCGTCCCGAACGCGCCGCCGATGATCACGCCGATGGCGAGATCGACGACGTTGCCCTTGAGTGCGAACTCCCTAAATTCTTTCCACATGAGCGATGCCCCTTCCAGCGTGAGCCACAGCGCCAGCCTCGAATCGAGCACCGCGCGATTTCACGTTAGCACGCGCGTAATTCGCCCACCCGCAATTCCCGCTTGCAATCGTCCGTAGGCGGATGCTCGATGCGCCATCCCGTCATTCAACGTCGAGCACTCTCATGTCCTTATCCCCTGCCCCGCTCTTCACGCCGTTCAAGCTGAAGAACCTGACCATCCCGAACCGCATCGTCATGGCGCCGATGACGCGCTCCAAAAGCCCCGACCAAATCCCCGGCCCCGACGTCGCTGCCTATTACGGCAGACGTGCGAAGGGCGGCGTCGGCCTCATCATCACCGAAGGCGTCGCGCCCGATCATCCCGTCGCGCTCAACGATCACAACGTGCCGAATTTCCACGGCGACGCGCTCGACGGTTGGGCGAAGGTGTTGAAGGCGGTGAAAGCCGAAGGCGGCCTCATCATGCCGCAACTCTGGCACACGGGCCTGATGCGCAAACCGGGTTCCGGCCCCAACCCGCATCTGACCGGTGTCGGTCCCTCAGGCCTCGCCAAGCCCGGCAAGAAAGTCACCGAGCCGATGACGACCGCCGACATCGACCACGTGATAAAAGGTTACGCGACCAGCGCGCGTCACGCCGAAGAACTCGGCTTCGACGGCGTCGAGATCCACGGCGCGCACGGCTACCTGATCGACCAGTTCTTCTGGGAAGGGACCAACGAACGCCCCGACATCTACGGCGGCGACATGGTCAAACGCACGCAGTTCGCCGTCGACATCATCAAGGCGATCCGCGGCGCGGTAAGCAAAGACTTCCCCGTCATCCTGCGCTGGTCGCAATGGAAGCAACAGGACTACACGATCAAGCTCGCGCCCACACCGCAAGCGCTGGAAAAATTCCTCGACCCGCTGGTGACAGCAGGCGTCGACTGCATGCACTGCTCGACGCGCAGATTCTGGGAGCCCGAATACGAAGGCTCCGACCTCAACGTCGCCGGTTGGACAAAGAAGATCACTGGTCTACCCACGATCACGGTGGGTTCGGTCGGCCTCAACGAAGAATTCATCGCCAGCTACGGCGGCAAACCCGCCGGCCCGGCGTCGCTCGACCGCCTGATCGAAATGTTCAACCGCGGCGACTTCGACCTCGTCGCCGTCGGCCGCGCCCTGATCGTCAACCCGAACTGGGTCGAATTGGTCAAGGCCGGCAAGTTCAACGACCTAAAACCCTTCTCCCTCGAAGCGTTGCCGGTATTGCACTAGACCGAACCACCACCTGTCATCCCGGGTCTCCTTCGCTTCCGCTCAATCGCCCGGGATGACAATGTGGGTGGAGCTAGAGGAGACAACAACAATGCCGTTCAGCATGGAGAATCCGGTCTTCGTCACCTACGTGATCGCGTCCTCGATCATGATCCTGAAGCTGATGGCGCAGGGATGGATCACCGTCTACCGCATGATCAAGAGCGATGCCGGTTTGCTCAATCCCGAAGACCTGCAAGCCGGGCCTGCCAACCGCAACCCGAGGCCCGAGCAGCTCGCGCTTAACGACTATGTTGACCGCTCGCGCCGCGTTCAGCGCAACGACCTGGAGAACATTCCGGCCTTCCTGGCTGCGGGCTTGCTCTTCGTCGCCGTCGAGCCGTCGCTGCTATGGGCGCAGATCCTGATGTACACCTTCGTCGCCGCACGCCTCGCCCACACGCTCGCCTACATGACAAGCCAGCGCCATGAGGTGCGCGCCACTCTGTTTTCCGTTGGCTCGATCGCGGTCATGGCGATGGCCGCCTACACCCTCTTCGCCGCTATGGTGTAGCGCTCTATTCCCGCCCCTTCGAATCCATCCACACTTTCAGCCGGTCGAGATGGCGGACGAAATCCTCCATCTCCTTGTCGTCCCAGCCCTGAAACGCCTCTGCAAAGCGCGGCACGAACGCGACGATGGCGCGCTGATGAATCTCAAGCCCCTTCGGCGTGATCGTCAGCAGCTTCGACCGCGCGTCGCCCGGCGCCGGATCCGATTTCAGAAATCTCCGCGCGACAAGCTTCTGGATCGTCTTCGTCACGCCCGGCTGCGGCTGCTGCAAAGCCGACGCCACCGACGTCACCGTCTTCGCCTCCTGCGGCCGGTGGCTGAAGTGATTGAGCATGACGAACTGCGGAAACGGCAGCTTCAATTCGGCAAGCGTCCGCTCCGCGCGCGCGGTGGCGAGCTGATCGATAATCCCGATCCAATTGAAAATGCGCCAGCCGAGCAGCGCCTGCGCTTCAGTAGGTCGACCCATGCGTTATGTTACGTCCGAATGAAATCGTTGAGAGGCCGTCGCGGCGTCGCCGGTGCCGGATCGGCATAACCCATGCGGAAGAACATCTGCAACGTATGACCGGATGGTGTCCCCGTGGCGGCAAGCATCGCCTGCATCTCGCGCGCCATCTCGGGAAACTCCTGCAATGCTTGGCTGAGTGGCGCAATCGCAAGCCCAAGTTCCGTCGCCTTCAGATTCGCACGCACATAAGCGACGCCGGTATTGATCTGCGACGCGCGGTCGTTCACCGCCGTCGTCATCCACCCGAACGACCACGAATTTTCGATCCAGCCCGTGTAAAGATCGATCGTCTGCTTGAACGCCAGCGACTTCGGATCGGCGAACGCCTCGGGCGTCATCAAGCCCGCCGTCTTCAAGAGCCAAATCCCCGGCCCATGAATCGAAAGCCCGTCGCGATGCTGCGCGATCGCATCGGCCCCGATGCGCAAGCGCTCCACCGTTTCCATATGCGTGCGATGCGTCGTGGCCTCGACGCGATAAGCGGAAGCGGCAATCGCCTTCAGCCGCGCCACCTCCGCCGGGACACCCGTCGACGCAAACGAAACCGGCGCGTGTGAGGTCCCCATCACACTCACCCCCGCCGCTCCCGCCATGGCGGCCACATGTGCATCGCTCGCCGACTGGTTCGCACGGTAGTTCAGCTTCGTCGAGCGGCGCCGCAAAATCTGCGCAAACAACGGATCGCGCCTGACAGTCGCATCCTTCACGAATTTGAGCCGAGCCAGCGCTGTGTCGCCGACCGCGTTCTCCGGCCAAATCCCTTGTGGAAACAATTGCTGTTCCACGCGAAAGCCCTGCTCCGCCGCCGCGATGCTGAGCAACTCCAGGAAACACCCGCACCCGATCACGACCTGACGCGAGAACGGATCGGTCTGCGGCAACAACCGGGCCGGATCGCAGACGAATGTCACGACATCTGGCTCGCTCAGATCCGCCATCCAAGCCTGCATGTTGTGCGGGTTCGGCGCGAGCAGCGCGTAGGAAATCGCGCGCACGCGCGGATCGCTGACGTTGGAGGCCGGCCCGCGCCATCCTTCAACGGCGGCCTCCGGCATCTGATCCACCTGCGTCAGAGCAACACCGCCCGCAGCCAGAATGACAGCCGATGTTCCGGCGATTCGAAGAAACGCACGACGCGTAGCCATCTGATCCTCCCTTTAGCCAACAGCCGGCACGACAAGCGCGCCCATCACGACAACCATCGCCAACGCCGACACCAAAAAGAACGTCGGCCCTTGCGCATCGGCTCGCGTGCGAACCAACGAAACGCCGCACATCAAAAGCCAACCGAGCCAAGCGGCGGAAACTGGCGCGGACAAGAACCCGATCGCCTCAAACGGTCCGCCGAGTTGCTCGAACGCGCTCACGATGATCAGCACGCCAAGCACGAGCCCGACCAACCCATACGGCCAAGCAAACAACCGCCCGCGGAACATCGCAAGGCTGACGAGAAGCGTCCACGTCCCCTGCGCCAAGAACCCAAGATGCTCCCCGATCACCATCCCCGCATAACGGTTGAGCAACCCCTCAAGCAGCGCGATCGTCCCCTGCACCTCCGCCGACGGCGCATTCGCCATCTGCTCGGCAAGATACGGCACCGCAATCGGCCAGCGCATGAACCCCATCAACTGAAACGCGCCCGCCAAAACGCCGGCGACCAGCGCGCCAGTCAGCAAGGTGCTGCCCGGCCGCGCAAAGCTCTGATGAAAGAGAACGGCGAGCATGATCTGCGTCACGCCCGACAAACCCATCATGTAATAGGCCGGCACGATCAGACCCTGGTTCTGGCGAAACAACGCCAACCGCTCTTGCGACGTCGCACGAAGAATCTCAGGAAACGAAAACTGATCCGCCAGGATCAAAAACCCCACCGACAACAACGCCACATGCACCACCGCCACAGCGAAGGCCGTCCCATATTCCCGCGTCCGATCCACAACCGCTCTCCATATTCCGAGGAATATAATATGCATTCCAAGGAATATAGTCAAGCCTCGCCGCACGACCAGATAGGGCTGTCATCCCGGGCGAGCGCAGCGAGACCCGGGACCCAGGAGACCGGGCTGAGACTCATCGCCCAGTCCCCTGGGTCCCGGGTCGCGTTCGCTCCGCTCACTTGCCCGGGATGACAGTTGGTGGTGGGCGACCCCGCCTTGCAGCCAACCCGCCCCGGCGCTACATCCATGCGATGGCTAAGGACTTCATCGGCTACCAGGCGCTGCTGAACGATGCGCTGAAAGGCGTCGTGCGCGCGGCGCTCATCCACGCGGCCAAGGGCGGCGTGATGGCGGCGCATCATTTCTACATCACGTTCAACACCCGCTTCCCGGGCGTGCAGCTGTCCGACACGATGCGCGAGCGCTTCCCGGACTTCATCACCATCGTGCTGCAGAACCACTATTGGGACTTGAAGATCCACGACGTGGATTTCGAAGTGGGCCTCAGCTTCAACAAGATGCCCGAGACCGTCGTTGTCCCCTTCGACGCCATCGTCGAGTTCCGCGACCCGAGTCAAAACTTCGGCTTCCAGATCCGCCCCGAAGGCATGGCCGCCCCCGCACCACAGAAGTCCGCGCCGAAGCTCGAACCCGCGGGCAAAGTGGAATCTCTGCCCGCGCCGGCGCCGGCCGCGAAGACAACCGAAGAGCCGCCCGAACCGCACGACGACAAACCCACCGTCGTCAGCCTCGACAAATTCCGCAAGAAGTGATCCCTCTCCGCCCAAGGAGACAAAGATGACCGCGACCCGCACCGAAACCGACACCTTCGGCCCCATCGCCGTTCCCAGCGACAAATACTGGGGCGCGCAGACTCAGCGCTCGCTCGAAAACTTCAAGATCAGCGGCGAACGCATGCCGCCCGCCTTGATCCACGCCTTCGGCGTCGTGAAGAAAGCGTCCGCCATCGCCAACGTCGCGCTCAAAGACCTCGACCCGAAAGTCGCCGACGCAATCTCCAAGGCCGCCGACGAAGTCATCACCGGCAAACTCGACGATCACTTCCCGCTCGTCGTCTGGCAGACCGGTTCCGGCACGCAGACCAACATGAACGTGAACGAAGTCGTCTCGAACCGCGCCATCGAAATGCTGGGCGGCGAGATGGGCACGAAGAAGCCGGTCCACCCCAACGACCACGTCAACCGCGGCCAATCGTCGAACGACTGCTTCCCGACCGCGATGCACATCGCGACGGTCTTGGAAATCCACCGCCGCCTGCTCCCCGGCCTGCGCCGCCTGCACGGCTCACTGCTCTCGAAGTCGCACGACTTCAAAGACATCATCAAAATCGGCCGCACGCATCTGCAGGACGCGACGCCCATCACCTTGGGCCAAGAATTCTCCGGCTACGCCCGCCAAGTCGAACTCGGCATCGAACGCGTCGTCTCAAGCCTGCCGCGCCTCTATCCGCTCGCCCAAGGCGGCACGGCGGTCGGCACAGGCCTGAACGCGCTCCCCGGTTTCGCCGAACGCTTCGCCGATGAAGTCTCGAAGATCACCGGCTACCCCTTCTCCAGCGCCACCAATAAATTCGAAGCCCTCGCCGCCCACGACGCGATGGTCGAATTCTCCGGCGTGCTGAACACACTGGCCGCCTCGCTGTTCAAGATCGCGAACGACATCCGCCTCCTAGGCTCCGGCCCGCGCTCAGGGCTGGGTGAATTGATGCTGCCCGAAAACGAACCGGGCTCGTCGATCATGCCGGGCAAGGTGAACCCGACACAGGCCGAAGCACTGACGATGGCGTGCACGCAGGTGATGGGCAACAACGTCGCCGTCACCATCGCGGGCAGCCAAGGCCACCTCGAGCTCAACGTCTACAAACCGGTGATCATCCACAACGTGCTGCACTCGATCCGCCTCATCGGCGACGCGTCGGTCAGCTTCACCGATCACTGCGTCGCCGGCATCGAACCGAACAAGAAACACATCGACGAACTCCTCCGCCGCTCGCTGATGCTGGTGACGGCCCTCGCGCCAAAGCTCGGCTACGACAACGCCGCCAAGATCGCGAAGACCGCGCACAAGAACGGAACAACGCTGCGCGAAGAGGCCCTCAAAACCGGCCTCATCAACGGCGAAGACTTCGACCGTATCGTGCGGCCCGAAGACATGATCGGCCCGAAGTAAGCCGCTACTCAGCCGCCGTCGCGTGCGGCGCGAGGGAAAATCCCTCGTAGCCGTTCGCCACTACCGCCGCGCACTTCTCCGCGTAAGGCGGAAACCCGACATAAGCCGGAAACACGCGCGGCTTGCCCGGAATGTTTGCACCGACGTACCAGGAACTGCAGGCCGGAAAGAGCGTCGAGTTCGCGACCATCTCGACCTCTTTGACCCATGCCGCCTGCGCCTCGATCGACGGCTCGATCGTGGCGAGCTGACGGCTCGCCAGAAATTTCATCGCCTCCGTGATCCAATCGACGTGGTGCTGGATCGACACCATCATATTGGTCAGCACCGACGGACTGCCCGGCCCCGCGATCATGAACAGGTTCGGGAAACCGGCAATGCCGATCCCGAGATAAGACTGAGGCCCATCCGCCCACACATCGCGCAGCCGCTCGCCGTCGCGCCCGCGAATGTCGATGCGGTTGAGCGCGCCGGTGATCGCATCGAAGCCCGTCGCCAGAACCAGCGCATCGACCTGATGATATGAAGCCGATGTCTTGATGCCGTCCGCCGTAATCGCCTCGATCGGCGTCTCACGCAAATCGACCAGCGCGACGTTGTCGCGATTGAAGGTGGCGAAGTAATTCGTGTCAACGCACAGCCGCTTGCAGCCCACGACCTGCGGCGGCGTCAACCGTGCAGCCGTCTGCGGGTCCTTCACAATACTGCGAATCTTCCCGCGCAAGAATTCGGCGGCCTTGTCGTTCGCGTTCTTATCAAGCACTAGGTCCGAGAACGCGCCGAGAAAGCCCAATCCCCCGCGAGCCCAAACCGCCTCGAACGCCGCATTGGCCTCCGCGTCCGACACCGACGTCGCAGACGTCTCCGACATCTGCATGTCGATCGCAAAGCCTTCGCCCATCGCCCGCTTGCGCTTCGCCGGATACTCGGCCTTCACCGCGCGCTGCTCCTCGTCCGACAGCGGCCGATTATGCGCCGGTATCGAATAGCTCGGCGTGCGCTGAAACACCGTCAACTGCTTCGCCTGCTCGGCGATCAGCGGTATGGACTGAATGGCCGACGACCCCGTGCCGATGACGCCCACGCGCAAGCCCGTAAAGTCGACGCCCTGATGCGGCCACGCGCCGGTGTGATAGATCGGCTTCTTGAAACCTTCGATGCCTTTGATCGGCGGCAAGTTCGTCACCGAAAGACACCCCGTCGCCATCACGCAGTAGCGCGCGCTCACGCGGTCGCCCTTGTCCGTCTCGACGGTCCAGCGGCTGCGCCCCTCATCGAAAACCGCCGCACTGACGCGAGTCTCCAGCACCACGTCGCGGCGCAAATCATAGCGGTCGGCAACGTGATTGATGTATTTCAGAATCTCGCTTTGGGTCGCATACCGCTCGGTCCACTGCCATTCTTGCTCAAGAGCCGGATCGAACGAATAGGAATACTCCATGCTCTCGACGTCGCAGCGCGCGCCCGGATAGCGGTTGAAGTACCATGTCCCCCCGATACCGCCGCCCGCCTCGAACACGCGCGCGGTAAGCCCCGCCTCGCGCGCCTTGTGCAGCATATAAAGACCGGCAAACCCCGCACCGACGATCACCACATCGACGTCTTCGCGCAGCACCGCACGGGCGGGTTTGGTCACGGGCTAATCCCTCCAAGTATCGGCGCTCTCATGGGCGCGTATGCGGCGTTTTTCGCACAGTTTCATCCAAGGGTCATCTCCGAACTCAGGTTCCCTGCCCTGGCGGTCAGCGCAAACAAACTGATAGCGTCGCCCGATGACTGAATCCGTTCGCAAACTCGCCACCATCGTCGCCCTGGACGTCGCCGGCTACTCCGCGCGGACCGAAGCCGATGAGGCGAAAACGACGGCCGAAGTGGCCGCGCTGCGCAAAGTGATCGAAACCATCGCGGCGCGCCACGGCGGCCGCGTGTTCAACACCGCCGGCGACGGCTTCATGCTGGAGTTCGGCTCAAGCCTCGGCGCCGTGGAAGCCGCGTTTGCGCTCGCCGAAACCTGCGAACCAAAGGTGCGCGTCGGCGTTCACTTGGGCGACGTCGTCGTGCAGCCCAACGGCGATCTCCTGGGCCACGGCGTCAACGTTGCCGCGCGATTGATGGCCAAGAGCGATCCGGGCAGCGCGCTCGTGTCGGCGGCCGTCCGCCAGACGATCCGCGGCCCCGTCGTCGAACGGCTGATCTCGCGCGGCCTGATGCGCCTCGACAAGATGGCCGAAACGATCGAGGCCTTCGCCCTGGCAGGCATCGCCGCCAGCCTGTCCCCGCAACCCGCTCCCGCCGCCGCAACCGCGCAACCGACCAAACCGTCGATCGCGGTGCTGCCGTTCGCGAATTTGAGCAATGATCCGGAGCAGGCCTATTTCACCGACGGCATGATGGAGGAGATAACGACCGCGCTCTCGCGCATCCGCTCGATCTTCGTCATCGCCAGCGCCTCGACGCAGCAATACAAGGACAAGCCGGCCAGCGCACATATCGTGGGCCGCGATCTGGGCGTGCGCTATGTCCTGGAAGGCAGCGTGCGCAAGGCGGCCAACCGCGTCCGCATCGCCGTCAAACTGATCGACGCCGCCGACGGTTCGCAAATCTGGGCCGAACGCTATGACGACACGCTGGACGACGTGTTCGCACTGCAGGACCGGGTCGCACTCAGCGTCGCAGGCGTCATCGAACCGACGGTGCGCGACGCCGAAATGCGCCGCGCCGCCCGCCGCCCGACGACGAACATCGACGCCTACGACCTCTATCTGAAGGCCGTCACCCTGGTCGACACCTATGAGAAGGAGCCGATGTTCGAAGCGCTGGCCCTGCTCGAACGCGCGCTCGCGCTCGATCCGCGCTATGGGCAGGCCTTGAGCGTCGCCGGTTACGCGCACTCCCAAATCTTCGTCTCGCGCTGGGCCGAAGACCTCGCGCATCACCGCCGTTTGGCCTTGGACTATGCGGGCCGCGGCGTTCAACTCGCGTCCGACGACGCCGACGTCCTGTCGTGGATCGCCACGATCTATCTGGCGCTGGATGAGGACCCCGCCAGATCGACCGGGCTCATCGATCGTTCGCTTGAGCTCAATCCGGGATCGTCGCTGGCTTGGATGATGAGCGCCTGGCTGCGCGCCGCGGCGGGCGAGGCGGAGACCGCGGTCGAGCACATGGAAACGTCGATGCGGCTGAACCCCAGTTCGTCCGACCGCGGCCATCAGCTGAGCGGCATCGCCCTCGCGCGCTTCGACCAGCGCCGCTTCGACGACGCCGTGCGCCTTCTGACGGAGGCGATCCAACTTCAGCCGGCGGTGTCGTTCAACCTTGCCCTGCTGACCGCGTGCTACGGCCACCTGCAACAAAAGCAAGCGGCCGAAGCCGCGAGCGCACAGTACCGTCAGATCAGCTCGATCGACATGCGCGAACGAGTATCGCTCTTCCGCAATCCCGACTATCGAAAGCTGTTCCTCGACGGCATCGACCTCGCCGAGGGCAAGCCCGCTGCGCCGTGAGCTACTCCGGAAACCGCTGGATCTCGGGCAACTCGTGCGCGCTCTTCATCCAGCCAAGCCGCTCGGCCACCTGAATCTGCGACGTCGGCGGCAGAACCTCCGCATCGTCAAGGGTCGCCAGTTGAACCTCGACGATCCCCGGCAGAATCTCCGCGTTGCGATAGAACAGCCCCGTACCGCAATCACCACAAAAGCTGCGCAAGGTGGCGCCGGACGACTTGAAAACCTTCGGCGTGCCCTTGGTCATCGACAGGGTCTCTTCGGCGCACCCGATCCACGCCATCACCGGCGCGCCGGAGTTGCGCCGGCAGTCGACGCAGTGACACAAGGCGACGTCCTTCGGCGTTCCCGTGATCTGATAACGGACCGCGCCGCAATGACAACCTCCGGACAAAGCCACGTCATTTCCCTTTCGACCATCGCGAGACCCGCACCAAAGCCCCCAACCCGTCGCAGGTCAAGCAGGCTCGAAGGCGGAGGACGCGGCGATGACGCGAGATGACGCCCGGACCGCCATCGGCTAGACACGCTGCGCGAACGAACAACGGTCGCGGGCAGTTTCCGTGCCCGATCGGTTTCAAGGCCTTCTTCCCATGACGGTCAAAAAACTCAAACGCTCCGTCACCCTCGCGGGTCATCGCACGTCGATCTCGCTGGAGGCCGAGTTCTGGACCGCGCTCGCCGACATCGCCACCGAAAAGGGGCGCCCCCTCGCCCGCATCATCGACGAGGTCGACAAACGCGAAGGCCGCGATCAAAATCTATCCAGCGCACTGCGCGTCTTCGTCCTGGCGCACTACCGTGGGCCAAAGGGAAAATGACATGACCAACATCGTAAACCTGAACCGCGCGCGCAAAGCCAAAGCAAAGGCCGCGTCCGAAAAGACGGCCGCCAACAACCGCATCAAACACGGCACGCCCAAACACCTGCGCAAGCTCAGCGAAGCCGAGCGCAAGAAAGCGCAAACGGACATCGACGCCAAACGCCTCGAAGACGACAAGGCGAAATGATCGACGGCCCCTATCGCGGCCTCAAGGTCCTCGACCTCACGCGCGTTCTGGCGGGGCCATACTGCACGATGATGCTGGCCGACCTCGGCGCGACGGTGATCAAGGTCGAAGCGCCGACGACCGGCGACGACGCCCGCCACATCGGCCCCTTCATCAAAGGCAAGTCCGCCTACTTCATGTCGCTGAACCGCGGCAAACACTCGATCGCGCTAGATCTGAAGGCCGACGCCGACCGCGAAGTCTTCGAACGCCTGCTCGGCGAAGCCGACCTGCTTGTCGAAAACTACCGCGGCGGCACGATGGAAAAACTGAAATACGATTGGCCGTCACTGCACACACGCTTCCCCAAACTGATCTACGTCGCGATCTCAGGCTTCGGCCACACCGGCCCGTACAAAACGAAACCCGCCTACGATATGGTCGTCCAAGGCATGGGCGGCGTAATGAGCCTCACCGGCCACGAAGGCAGCCCACCCACGCGCGTCGGCACCTCGATCGGCGACATCACCGCAGGCCTCTTCGCGCTGTCGGCCATCGGCACCGCCCTCTACCACCGCGAACGCACCGGCGAATCTCAGAAGATCGACGTCGCCATGCTCGACAGCCAAGTCGCCATCCTGGAAAACGCCATCGCCCGTTACGTCGCAACGGGCAAGTCGCCGGTCCCGCTCGGCGCACGCCACCCCTCGATCACGCCGTTCGCAGCCTTCGCCACCGCGGACAACCCGATCATCATCGCCGCGGGCAACAACGGCCTCTTCGCTCGCCTGTGCACGGCGATCGGCACGCCAGGGTTGGCCGAAGACGCCCGCTTCAAGACCAACGACCTGCGCAACGAAAACCACACCGCGCTGGCAGACGAGATGGAGCGCACACTAAAGACGTACACCGCCGCGCACTGGCTAAACCGGATCGAGCAAGCCGGCGTCCCCTGCGGCCCCATCAACAACGTCGCCCAAGTCCTCGCCGACCCGCATGTCATCGCGCGCAATATGGTCGTGACGATGCAAGACCCCGACATCGGCGAAATGAAACTCGCCGGCAACCCGATGAAGCTCTCAGCCTTCACCGACCCAAAGACGCGCCCAACCGCACCCAAACTCGACGAAAGCGGCGACTGCATCCGCAAAGAAGGCTTCGGCGCACTCACGAAATAAAACCTGTCATCCCGGACAAGCGAGCGAAGCGAGCGCGATCCGGGACCCAGGAGACCGGGTTCCGATTCTCAATGTTCAGAGTCACCACCCAGTCTCCTGGGTCCCGGGTCTGCGGAGCAGCACTGCGTGCTGCACCGCGCCCGGGATGACAGTACGTTCTTGTTCTTCGTGATCCTTCGTGTCCTTGGTGCCTTTGTGGTGAAGCTGACTCGCCCGCCGCACCACGCGGCGAAACCAAGCCCCAACCCTGGGGGCCACTTTGGCAGCAGCGCGAAAACCCGCGGAAACGCCGCATCCGTCAGGGTGGCCACGCCCGCGAAAATCCTTCTATATCTCATCTGAATCATGACCCAGCCCTTGGCCCATCAGCCCGCGTCCGCGGAACCGCCCTATTTGCGCGGCCTCAATGAGGAGCAGCGCGAAGCCGTGCTCGCGCTCGACGGCCCCGTGCTGGTTCTGGCCGGCGCCGGCACCGGCAAGACGCGCGTGCTGACCACGCGCCTCGCCCATCTCATCGCCTCCCGAAGAGCCTGGCCCAGCCAGATCCTCTCGGTGACGTTCACGAACAAGGCCGCGCGCGAGATGATCGAACGCACCGGCGCGCTCGTCGGCGGCATGGTCGAGGGCATGCCGTGGCTCGGCACCTTCCACTCGATTTGCGCCAAGCTGCTGCGCCGCCACGCCGAACTCGTCGGCCTCAAACCCAACTTCTCGATCCTCGACGTCGACGACCAACTGCGCCTTCTAAAGCAAGTCATCGAGGCCGCGCGCATCGACGAGAAGCGCTGGCCCGCCCGCCATTTGTCGTCGCTGATCGACTCGTGGAAGAACCGCGCGATGCTGCCCAAGGACGTGCCGCCCGGCGAATCCTTCGCCTACGGCAACGGCAAAGGCGCGGAACTCTACGAGGCTTATCAACAACGCCTGAAGTCGCTGAACGCCGTCGACTTCGGCGACCTTCTGCTCGACGTCATCACCATCCTGAAAACGCACCCGGAGGTGCTCCAGGACTACCAAGACCGCTTCGTCTACATCCTGGTCGACGAGTACCAAGACACCAACGTCGCACAATATCTCTGGCTGCGCCTCCTCGCGGGTCAGCGCCGCAACATCTGCTGCGTCGGCGACGACGACCAATCGATCTACGGCTGGCGCGGCGCGGAGGTCGACAACATCCTACGCTTCGAACGCGACTTCCCGGGCGCCAAGATCGTCCGCCTCGAACGCAACTACCGCTCGACGCCTTACATCCTGGCAGCAGCCTCCGGCCTCATCGCCGCCAACAAAAGCCGCCTCGGCAAAACGCTCTGGACCGACGCCGAACAGGGCGACCGCGTCAGCGTCCGCGGCGTGTGGGATGCGCAAGAAGAAGCCCGCATCGTCGCCGACGACATCGAACAAAAAGTCCGCAACCGCGAAAAGCTCAGCCACGTCGCAATCCTCGTCCGCGCCTCGTTCCAGATGCGCGCCTTCGAAGAACGCTTCGTCCAACTCGGCATCCCGTACCGTGTCGTCGGCGGCCCGCGCTTTTATGAGCGCCAGGAAATCCGCGACGCCCTCGCCTATCTGCGCGTCATCGTCCAACCCGACGACGACCTGGCGTTCGAGCGCATCTTCAACAAACCGAAGCGCGGCCTAGGCGACGCAGCCTTGCAATCCGTGCACAAGATGGCGCGCGCGATGAAAGTGCCGCTCTTCGCGGCCGCGCGCGCGATGATCGAAACCGACGAACTCCCGGCCCGCACGCGCAGCGCCTTGCGCGACCTCGTGCAAAGCTTCATCCGCTGGGCCGACCAGGCCACCGCGCTCAGCCACATCGAACTGGCCGAGATGGTGCTCGACGAAAGCGGCTACACGGCGATGTGGCAGACCGACCGCTCGCCCGAAGCCCCGGGCCGTCTCGAGAACCTGAACGAATTCGTCCAGTCGATGAAGGAATTCGATTCCCTCGGCGGCTTCCTCGAACACGTCTCGTTGGTGATGGAAATCGAGCAATCCGAGAGCACCGAAAAGGTCACGATCATGACCCTGCACGGCGCCAAGGGCCTCGAATTCCCGACGGTGTTTCTTCCGGGCTGGGAAGAAGGCGTCTTCCCAAGCCAGCGCACGCTCGACGAAAACGGCCTGCAGGGCCTCGAGGAAGAACGCCGCCTCGCTTACGTCGGCCTCACCCGCGCGCGCGAGACGGCGAAAATTTCCTACGCCGCCAACCGCAGCATCCACGGCAGATGGCAAAGCTCGATGCCCTCGCGCTTCATCGCCGAGCTGCCCGCCGACGCGATCACCGTCGAGAGTGACCCCGGCATGCCCTACGGCGGCCAATCGAACCTCTCGACCGCGCCGATCTTCGACAGCGGTTACTCGTCACCCGGCTGGCAACGCGCGCAAGCACGCCGCGGCGAAGTCTTCGGCTCGCGTCCCGCGATCGAAGGCAACGCCGAACTCGTCGCGACGTCCGACCCCGCCGCCGAAACCTTCCGCCGCGGCGAACGCGTGTTCCACCAAAAATTCGGCTACGGCCGCGTGACCGCGCTCGACGGCAACAAGCTGACGGTGAACTTCGACAAAGCCGGCGAGAAACGCGTCATCGCCTCCTACCTCGCGAGAGCCTAATGCCCGTCTGCTGGAAAGCCCGCGCCATCCTGCCCAAGCGCGAAGCCCAAACGCTAAGCGACGCACTGGAACAACTCGAACCAACGCCGGTCGTGTCCGCTTTCGAACTCGGCGAACGCGGCCTATGGGAAGTCGAAGCCTTCTTCGCACACGAACCTGACGAAGCCGACCTGCTGCAACGCTTCGGCGTCCCGATGCGCGTCATCCCGATCGAAGACGAAAACTGGGTCGCCCGGGCCCTCGAAGGCCTGCCGCCGGTGCAGACCCAGCGCTTCTACATCTACGGCGAACACAGCGCCGCAAGCGTCCCCGCCAACGCCATCGGCTTAAAAATCGAAGCCTCCTACGCCTTCGGCACCGGTCACCACGGCACCACACGTGGCTGCCTCTTGGCTTACGAACAACTCGCCAAACGCCGCACATTCAGAAACGCATTGGACTTAGGCTGCGGCACCGGCGTCCTAGGCATGGCCTTCGCCAGACTCGCGCACAAGCCGGTCGTCGCCACAGACATCGACCCGCTGGCCACCAGCAAAACAATCGAAAACGCCAAACTCAACCGCGCGCAAAACATGCGCGTCGCGACAGCGAATGGCTTCAAGACGCCCCTTATCGCCGCGAACGCCCCCTACGACCTCATCTTCGCGAACATCCTAGCGGGCCCTTTGATGCGCCTCATGCCCGGCATCAAATCAAACCTGAGCAAAGGCGGCCACGCCATCCTCTCCGGCCTCCTCGACGAACAAGCCAACGCCATCACCTCAATGGCCCGCGCGCAGAACCTGCGCCTCATCAAACGCAGTGCGCTCGAAGGCTGGATCACACTGATCTTGCAGCGCCCCTGGGCAGCTCACGGCGCGGTATGCCCGGCGTCCTCCAACTGCAGCCGCACCATGCCCGCCGTGCTTTGCCCATAGCGCGCGGCGATGCCGCCGAGCGCCGTTTCCAGCGCTTTCGCCGGCTGATCTTGCGGCAGGGTTGAGAGCATCACGTCGACGGGCACACCAGCGGCGGCATCCGGCACGATCTGCAAGCCCTGCTGCGTGGTTACTGGCCCGCGCCCCGGCGCAACCGTGACAATGCGCGACGTATACGTGCGCGCATAGGAGTCCGCGGTGAACGCCACCGCGATCGCATCAACACCGTCGCCAACCGGCAGACCCACGGTCTCATGCCGCCACGACATCAGCGTGTTGGCCGCAATCGTGAACACGTCGCCGCGCGTGAGATGAAACGCGCCGCTGTCGTGGCGCGTGTCCCAACCGCTCGCGCCAACCTCATGCGCCAACGCCTCAGCGCGCTCGCGCCCGGCAATCGCCTCGACCAGCGCCAGCGACACCGGCAGCGACGCGCTGACCCCCGTCGTCGTCACCACGCCGCGGTCGGCGACATAGCGCCGGTCGCGCACGTGGCGCATCGTCGGATGCGCCTTGGCAACGCCGTCGATGGCAAACCAGTGCCCTGTTGCGCGCCGCCCGTCGAGCAACCCCGCATTGGCGAGCACCAGCGTCCCATCGCAGATCCCGACGATGGTTGCGCCGCGCGCGGCTTGCCTCTTGATGAAATCGCGCACGGCAACATCGGTCGGATCATGCAACGCCGGCACGATCACATAGTCGGCGCCGTCCGGAAACCGCGCCTCGAACGCGGCAACCGTCGTCTCCGGCACGATGGTGAGCGCCGGCATCATCGTCATCGGCCCCTCGCGCGTGCCGAGCGCAAACACATCGGCGACGCCCGACCGCTTCAGCACGCCGTAGGGCACGAGATAGTCGGTGGTCTCTGTCCCCATATTCGCGCCGACGACGGCGACCACGGGCCGCGCCCGCTTCGGCGGCTTGAGCGCCGCAATGGTTTGCGCTGTCTCTTCAGCGCTGATCGGCGCTCGCGCGAAAACCCCGCGCTCGCCTGGAAACACGGCGAACACCGCGCCAACGAAGACAAGCACCACCGCGACCGCCGCCACACCGGCGATCTTCAGAATCCGCATGAGCATGGCCGTTATCCTGCGTTGGCCCGTTGCCGCGCGGCAACGTCGTTGATCACCTTCTCGCGTTGCGTGATCAGCGCCTCAAGCATCTTCTTCGCCTTCGCCGTGCGCTCAGGTCCCGCGCGCTCCGGCGAGCCGCAATCGAACGGCGGCTGCGGATCGTATTCGAGGAACAGCTGAATCGCTTTCGCTTCTTCGTCGCCCCAAATCTCGGCGATGACGGTCAGCGCAAAATCGATGCCCGCGGTGACGCCGCCGCCGGAGATGCGGTTGCGATCCTTCACCACGCGCGCGTTGACGGGGATCGCGCCGAATGTCGGCAGGAAGTCGCGCCACATCCAATGGCACGCCGACTTGTACCCTTTGATCACACCCGCCGCGCCCAGGATCAGCGAGCCGGAACACACCGACGTCACATACTTCGCCTTCTCCGATTGCGTGCGAAGCCAGCCCAGCGTCTCCTCATCGTTCATCAGCGCCACCTGCCCGGCACCGCCCGGCACGCAGACCAGATCGAGCTGCGGACACGTCTTGAACGTATCCGTCGGCATGAGCGCGAGCCCCGCATCCGACGGGATCGGCTCAATCGTCTTCCAGACGTAGTGCATGACAACGCCCGGCGCGCGCGACAGAAACTGCGCGGGACCCGTTAGGTCCAGTTGCGTCAAACCGGGATAAAGCAAAAACCCGACGTGAAAGGGGGCGGTCATGGGAAGGTCCTCCGTGAATGATGAGCATTGCTATCACGCCGACCTCGTGGCAGAAATGACAATCAATCGACGAAAACTGCCAATGACCAAGACCCGCACCGTCGCCATCCCGATCTTCCCCGGCCTCCAGTCGCTCGACGCCGTTGGTCCCGGCCAAGTGTTCGGCAGCGCCAACCAGATGCTGGAGCGTGAGGCCTATCGCATCCGCTTCGTCGCCGCGAGCGCCGGCGCCGTCGCGACCACGGCGGGCTTTGCGCTCACGGCGGAATCGTTCCGCGCCGTGCCGCCGAAATCGATCGACACACTCATCGTACCGGGCGGCGACGACGAAGGCGTGCGCAACGCACTCCGCGACAAGCCGCTGATGGCCTGGATCAAGAGCGCCGCGCAAAGCGCCCGCCGCGCCTGCTCCGTCTGCTCGGGCGCGTTCCTGCTCGCGGCGACCGGCACGCTCAACGGCAAACGCGTCGCCACGCACTGGAGCGCAACGAAAGACCTCGCGCGCGTGCACCCGCAACTCACCGTCGATCCCGAAGCTATTTACGTCAACGAGGGCAAGTGTTGGACGTCGGCCGGCGTCACCACCGGCATCGACATGGCGCTCGCGCTGCTCGAAGCCGACCACGGCCGCGACGCGGCGACCGCCGTCGCGCGCCAACTCGTCGTCTATATGCGCAGGCCCGGCCACCAGACGCAGTTCTCCACCACGCTGAACGCGCAGGCCGCCGGCGACGACCGCCTCGCCGATCTCGCCGCCTGGATCGAGACCAATCTCGGTAAGCCGCTCGACGTCGAAACCTTGGCCGCGCGCGCCGCGATGAGCCCACGCACCTTCCACCGCCACGTGCGCGAGGAACTGGGCGTCTCCCCCGCAAAATTTGTTGAAGCCATCCGTCTTGACGCGGCACGCCGGTTGCTGGACGCGCGCACGCTGGACCTGGCCCGGATAGCCGATCGCGCGGGTTTCTCAGGCCCCGACCACCTGATCCGCGCCTTCGCCCGAAGGTTCGGCATGACCCCGGCCGCCTACCGCCAAATGCACGGACAGCGCGCCTCTTGAGACCCGCGCGGCGGGCGCATAGGTTGCCTCCATGCTGCACCAAACGAAATTCCAATCCTTCGCCGAAACCACCAGCCCCACGCAGGGTCCGCCCCGCCTCGCGGCTCTCCGAGTCGAGCTGAAAAAGCGCGGCCTCGACGGTTTCATCGTCCCCCGCGCCGACGAGTATCAAGGTGAGTACGTGCCACCGCGCGCCGACCGCCTCTCGTATCTGACGGGCTTCACCGGATCCGCGGGCGCAGCAGTGGTGCTGCTCGACAAGGCCGCGATCTTCACAGACGGCCGCTACACCGTGCAGACGGCGGAGCAAGTCGACGGCAAGGCATTCGAGTACCGCTCGCTGGTCGACGAACCGCCGCCCGATTGGATCGCGGACCATCTCCCGAAGGGCGCAAAGTTCGCCTACGACCCGTGGCTTCACACAGCCTCCGGCGTTGACGCCTTGCGCACAGCGGTGACGAACGCCGGCGGCACACTCGTCGCGGTGACCGATAATCCGCTCGACGCGACGTGGGATGATCAGCCCGCCCCACCGCTCGGCGCCGTCACGACGCAACCGCTGGAATACGCCGGCAAATCGTCGCAAGATAAGCGCGAGGAAATCGCCAAGGCGCTCCGCGACGCCAAGACCGACGCCGCGATGCTGACGCTGCCCGAGTCGATCGCTTGGCTGCTTAACATTCGCGGCAGCGATGTACCGCACACTCCGTTTCCGCACGCCTTCGCGATGCTGAACAACGACGGCCACGTCGACCTCTTCATCGACCGCCGCAAGTTCACGCCCGGCATCGACACCTGGCTCGGCAACCACGTCACGGTCCGCCCGCAAGAAGAACTCGGCGATCACCTGAAGGCGCAAAAAGGCAAGCGCATCCAGATCGACCCGGCGACGGCATCCGCCTGGGCGTTCGACCGCCTGAACGAAGGCGGCGCGAAGATCGTACGCGCGCCCGACCCCGTGCTGCTGCCCAAGGCCTGCAAGAACGCGACCGAACTCGAAGGCACGCGCCGCGCCCATCTGCGCGACGGCGTAGCGCTCTCGCGCTTCCTGTCGTGGATCGCCAAGGAAGGTCCGAAGGGCAAGGTCGACGAAATTGAAGCCTGCCGTGTGCTGGAAGATTTCCGCGCCGAAACTGGCGGCCTCAAAGACTTGAGCTTCGGCTCGATCTCCGGCTCAGGCCCGAACGGCGCATTGCCCCACTATCGTGTCACCAAATCGAGCAACCGCAAGATTCAATCGGGCGAGATCTACTTGATCGACTCCGGCGGCCAATATCTCGACGGCACCACGGACGTGACGCGTACCATCGCCATCGGCACGCCGACGGCCGAGATGAAGGACCGCTTCACCCGCGTCCTGAAAGGTCACATCGCGCTAGCCCGCGCGCGTTTCCCCGAAGGCACGACCGGCGTTCAGCTCGACACGCTGGCCCGCATGTCGCTCTGGGAAGGCGGCTTCGACTACGACCACGGCACCGGCCACGGTGTCGGCGTCTACCTGTCGGTCCACGAAGGCCCGCAAAACATCTCGAAGCGTCAGGTGAACATCGCGCTCCGCCCCGGCATGATCGTCTCGAACGAACCCGGCTACTACAAAGTCGGCCACTACGGCATCCGCATCGAAAACCTGATCGCGGTGAGCGAGCTCAAAGACGTCGGCGGCGACCGCAAGATGATGGAATTCGAAACCCTCACCTTCGCCCCGATCGATCTATCGTTGGTCGAAGCCACAATGCTCACCCCACCGGAACGCAAGTGGCTCAACGACTACCACGCCGAAGTGCGCAAAAAACTCGCCGGCAAATTCGACGCGGATACGCAGACGTGGTTCGAAGAATCGACGCGAGCGATCTAAGTCTGGGAGCGCGGGCGTCCCGCCCGCTCTTCTTCCTCCAACGCTGCCAGAAAGAGCGGGCGGGACGCCCGCGCTGCCGGACATGATCACCCGCCTCGACCACGTCATCATCGCCGTCGCCGATCTCGACGCGGCCGCCACGACCTATCGCAAGTTCGGCTTCACGTTGACCCCGCGCGGGCTGCACGAGGGCAAGGGCACTGGCAACCACTGCATCATGTTCCCGAACACCTACGTCGAACTCCTCGGCGTGGTCGATCAATCCGGCGCGCAAGGCCGCCTCGCGCAGCGCGTGAAGGACCGCGGCGAAGGCGGTATCGGCATCGCTTACGGCGCTGATGACGCCGACAAGACGACAGCCGCGTTGCGCGCCGCCGGCGTCAACGCGGAAGACCCCGTCGACCTCGCGCGCCCGCTCGACCTCGACGGCAAGCGCGACATGGTCCGCTTCCGCAACGTGATGCTGCCGGACCTGAAACTCCCCGACACGATGCAGTTCGTCTGCACCCACATAACGCCCGAACTCACCCGCGCGCGCCGCGAATGGCAACTGCACCCGTCAGGCGCAACGCGAGCCGCGACGGTGATCGTCGCCCACGACCACCCGCACGATCAGCAAGCGGAATTCGCCGCCCTCTTCGGCAAAGACCGCGCGAACGGCCACCTCGACAACGCGGAGATCAAAGTCGCCCGCCGCGCCGATATCGAAGCCGAGCATGGGCCGGCCGCTCTCAAAGGCGCCCCGCAAACCGGCATTGTCGGCCTCACCATCCGCGTCAACGAAGTCGACGCCGTCGGCGCGATGCTGGAAATGGGCCGCATCGCCCACCGCGAAACGAAGGCCGGCATCGTCGTCCCCGCCGGCGCCGCGCACGGCCTCTTCCTGCACTTCGCCGAAGGCGATTAGAACGAAGCCGCTAAATCGTCGAGCAACGTGCGCGCCGCGGCACTCAGATAGCCGTCTTTGCGCGTGATCGCGACAACGGGATTGGCGGCGCTCAACCCCCCGACGTGAATGACGTTCAGCGTCTTCGCCGCCAGCTCTTCGCGCACCGCGCGCTCCGGCACCAGCGCAACGCCGAAGCCCGCCTCGATTAAACGCTTCTGCGCCGTCAAACTATCGACCGGCGTCCAATCGATGTCACCGACGCCATGCGTCACAAATTGCGCCAAGATATTGACCGCCGAAGCATCGCGCCACGCATCGGCGCCGGGGAACGCAAACCAATGCTCACCCCGCAACGCGCCGAGGTCAAGCACGCGCTTGCCCGCGAACCGATGCCCGCGCGCGCACACGACCACCAGACGCTCCGCACGCAACTGCCGCAGCGCAAGATCCGGCGAGCGATCGTCGTGATAGCGCAGGCCGATCGTCGCATCGCCGCGCCGCACGATCGTGCTGATCTCCGCACTCGTGCCGGTGCTGAGCGTTAGCTTCACCGAAGGCCATGCCTTCACGAACCGCCGCAACACTTTCGTCAGATCCGCCCCCGCCAGCGTTCCCACCACCGCAACGCTAAGCGGCCCCGCGGGAGATGCCTGCAAAGCCCGCACCGCCTCGCCCGCGTCCTTTAGAGCCGCAAGCGCGCGCAACGCATGCGGCATCAATTCCCGGCCGGCCTGACTGAGCACCACGCCGCCGGCCGCACGCTCGAACAACGGCACACCCAGTTCCTCTTCCAACAAAGCAATGCGCCGGCTGATCGCGGGCTGCGATCGCCCCAACGTTTCGGCCGCCTGCGAAAACCCGCCCGCGCGATGCACGGCGACGAAGGTGTCGAGCGCCACGGAATCCATAAAACACCCTATGCAAAGAGTGGATGATACAGATCAAAACTATGCATTGGACGGATACCACAGCCAAGGCCTATCCCATCCGGCAACAAAGGCCAGAGCCCATGCCGCCCACCAGCCGACCCGCCGCCCGAGCGTTCCGCGCACTGCACGAAAGCCCCAAAGGCTTCATCATGCCCAACGCCTGGGACGCGGGCAGTGCCATCCTCCTGGCCGCTGAGGGTTTCGCCGCCATCGGCACGACCAGTGCCGGCATCGCCTTCTCGCTGGGCAAGCAGGACTACCGCGTCGATCACCCGCACTCGAGCGTTAGTCGCGCCGAAATGTTCGCGCGCATGGCCGAGATCGTGGCGGCGGCCGGCATCCCGGTGAACGGCGATCTGGAGGCCGGATTCGGCGACGCGCCCCAAGCCGTCGCGGAAACAATCGCGATGGCCGTCGAGGCTGGCCTCGCCGGCGGCAATATCGAGGACAAGAAGCCGCTGGAACACGCGCTTTATGATGAGGCGCTGGCCGTCGAACGCATCGCCGCCGCGCGCGAAGCGGCCGGCAAGGATCGCTTCGTCCTGACCGCGCGCACCGACGTGCTGCTGCAAGGCGGTACGATCGAAAGCGCTATCCGCCGCGCCAACTTGTTCCTGAAGGCAGGCGCCGATTGCACCTTCGTCCCCGGCCCCAGCGACGCGAAGACCGTCGCGCGCTTGGTGAAAGAGATCGAAGGCCCGCTTAACGTCGTCATCGGCCTCGACTCGAACAAAGCGAATGCGCACGACCTCATTGCGGCCGGTGTGCAGCGCATCAGCCTGGGCGGCGCCATCGCCCGTGCCGCACTCGGCTTCGTACGTCGCAGCGCTCGCGAACTGCGCGACCATGGCACGCTGAACTTCGCCGAAGGCCAACTCGCCGCCGGCGAACTAAACGCCGCCTTCGCCAAACGGCCGACCCGATGACCGCCAACACACTTGCACGCGTCGTCCGCACGCCGCGCCCACCCTACTACGCCGTCACCACGACGACGGAGTTGGCCAAAGGCTTCAACGCGCGCGCTTACATGGCCATGGCGACACGTCTCTACGAAGACGCCCACACCATCGAAGGCTTCGTAGGCCTCGAAGCGTTCTTCGAAAACGGCGCCTCGATCGCGGTCTCGTATTGGACAAGCCTCGAAGCGATCGAACGCTGGCGCAACCACCCGCTCCACCAAACCGCCAAGACTCGCGCGAAGACCGAATGGTTCGGGCCCACGATCACCCGCATCGCGCTCGTCCAAACGGACTACGGCTTGAACCTCACATAAGCCGTCAGCGCCTCGCCGAGAAAATCATACACCACGCGCACGCGCCGGCTGGTGCGCAGATCTTCGTGCGTGACCAGCCACATCTCGAGCGGGATACGCACCGCGCCGTGCAGCACCGGCACCAGGTCCTTCTCGCGCGCCGCCAGCTGCCGCTGCATGCCGCCGATCCCCGCCCCCGCGCGCAGCAGCGCCAACTGCGCAATCTGATTGTCGGTGCGTAGCGCGAACACATCGCGCGACGCCGCCAAGCCCTGCGATGAGAACGCCTCCAACGCCCGCATGTCGGTGTCGTAGCCGATGACATCGTGCCCAGCGAGATCGCTGATCGTGCGCGGCACCCCACGCCGCTTCACATACGAGCGATGCGCATAAAGCATCACCGGCACCTCGCCGATCTTGCGCGCGATCAGATTGCGCTGCGTCGGCCGCACCATCCGCACCGCGATGTCCGCCTCGCGCAGCATGAGGTTCTCCGTCCGGTTCGACAGCGCCAGTTCGAACGCGATCGCCGGATGCACCGCCCGGGCCTGCGCCAGAATGCCGGGCAAAACCTCTGCCCCCACCACGTCGCTAGCCGTAATGCGCACGGTGCCACGCTCATCAGCCGCCTCGCCCGACGCGGCCCGCGCCAAAGCCGCCGCCGTCGCCGCCATCGCCTTCGCATGCGGCACGAGATCGAGCGCGGCATCGCTCAGCTTCAATCCGTGCACGGAGCGTGTGAACAGCACCACGCCCAGCGCCGCCTCCAGCGCATCGACATGCCGCCCGATCGTGGGCTGCGTCAGCGACAACGCCCGCGCCGCCGCCGACAGACTCTTGTGCTCCGCCACCGCCAGGAACGAGCGGATCAGCGTCCAATCCAACGCTTCAGCCATACAAAAATGTATAACAGATCACCGCCGATCGCCAATTCCTAAACACGCGCGCATGGGCGACCTTGGGACAACAAACAGGAGAAGCCCATGTTCGTCGGTCACTACGCCCCCGTCTTCGCCCTCGCCGCCGCCCGCCGCGCGCCGGGCCTCGGCGCCGGCTTCGTCGCGGTCCAACTCGTCGACCTCGGCTTCTTCTCACTGTCGTATATCGGGATCGAGAAATGGCGCCTGAACCCGACCCTCGAAGGCTTCATGCCCATCGACCTCTACTACATGCCCTTCACCCACAGCCTCGCGGGCAGCGCGGCATGGGCGCTGGGTGCCGCGGCCCTGACCGCACTCGTCTCGCCCGCAGGCCGCCGCGCGCTGAACGCGCTGATAATCGGCGCGCTGGTCCTCTCGCATTGGATCTTGGATCTCATCGTCCACCGCCACGACCTGGCCCTCGTCCACGACAGCGACCAGAAACTAGGCTTTGCGCTCTGGGATCACCCCGCGCTGGTCGTGCCGCTGGAACTCGGCCTCCTCTTCGCCGGCTTCGCCCTCTTCATGAACGCCACGAAGCCGAAGGGAACGTTCGGCCGAGTCATGCCGTGGGTCCTGATAACGCTGCTGCTCGCAGTGCAGGCTTTCAACTGGTTCACCCCGCCCGAACCCAACCCGGCCCTGTTCTCGTTCCTCGGCGTCACGGTCTATCTGGCGTTCGCCGCCCTCGCCTGGCTGACCGACCGCACCCGCGCATAGCGTTTCACGGCGTGAGAATTCGCACAGCGTAGAGCCCGGCGCGCCACTGCGTTGCTCATGTTAATCTCACCCACCCACGCGGGGCTGCGGGGTAACGAGGGGAACAAGCATGCGTACAATTGGATTGGTTTGTGTGGCGTTCGTGGTGGGACTGGCCGGCGCCTGGACACTGGCCACGCCGCAAAGCAAAGCGGCGACGGAGACAATACTCAAGCAGGTTACGACCGAGGACCTGCAAAGTATCCTCACCGAATGGGGCGCCACCGAGATCAGCGCGCCGACCGCATACCCGATCAAGGGGTCGGGCGGCGAGGTGGCGATCACGATCAGATATCTGACCTTCAAGCACAACGGCATCATCTATGCCGCGCGCTTATACTGCCCAGGCGAAGGCGCAGGCTGCCTCGGCATTCAATTGACCGCGAGCTTTGAGGCTCCCAACACCGCGCTCTCGGTGGTGAACAACTACAACGGCAAGTTCCGCGCCGGTAAGGCCGTCCAAGACGCCAAAGGTTACGTGTCGGAGCGCTACATCATCGTCGACAACGGCGTGGCGCGCGGCAACATCATGACGCAGCTTGTCGTGCACGAAGGCGTGACCGCAAACCTGATGCAGTTCATCAAAGAAAACGGCATCGTTGCCCAAGCCCCGGCCGGTCGCCCGATCCCCGTTACGCTGCAGCACATTGCCGCCCAAGGCACCACGCTTCACACACTAACCGCCGAAGACGTCCAAGCAATGCCGATGAACAACCGCATCGGGCGATAGCCGCCCTTCGCCCGCCGCGGCGCAGCGCGAAATGCTGCGCCGCGAGCGCGCGGCTCACGGATCGATCCGCCGCCGTCGCATTGCGCACCTGCGGAATCACCGCGCCGCCCGCCATGGCTAAGCCGCTGCTAACCTTGGGTTCCCTCCCCGGCGAAGCCGTCAGGACACACCCGGCCAGACCATCAAAAAACGGCTGATTTCTGCGGTAACAATCGGAAACAACAAGTTATTTCGACCGATTCGGACACACTGCTACCTTTTTCAAGGCGATGGAGCCACCTGAGCGGGTACTGGGTTCACCATACAACACCCGCTCAAGTGAATTCACGGGATAGCGCCGACTTGAGGGGGTAGGTGCTGTTCGAAGAACCGGTAGGGGCCGGCCAGAGTATCCGGTTGCCCCGCGGGTGTCGTCTTCGGCGTTCGCTTTGAAAAAGGCGGATCCGACGGCGGGTTCGAACGGCACGAGTAGAAGTAACAGTGAGGGGCGATGGCGCTTCAGACGACGATTAAAAACCGCGTAGTTTGCGAAGGTGTGGGCGTTCACACCGGCATTACCTCGACGGTCACGCTTCTTCCGGCCCCCGAGAATACGGGCATCATCTTCCGCCGCACAGACCACCCCGGCATGGCCGGCGTCGTTCCCGCGCGCTTCGACCGCGTCACGGACACGCGCCTCGGCACCACGATCGGCAACGTCTATGGCGTGAAGGTCCACACCGTCGAACATCTGATGGCCGCGATCGTCGGCTGCGGTGTGACGAACCTCGTCATCGAAATCGACGCCGCCGAAGTCCCCATCATGGACGGCAGCGCCGCGCCCTTCGTGTTCCTGCTGGAATGCGCCGGCGTCGTGAAGCAAACGCAGGCCCAGCGCGCGATCCGCGTGCGCGAAGTCGTGCGCGTCGAAGACGGCGACAAATACGCCGAACTCCGCCCCGGCATCGGCTTCTCGGCCGAACTCGAAATCGCTTTTGAGAACTGCAAGGTCATCGACCGTCAGTTCTACGCCTTCGACCTCGACACGCCGTCGTTCAAGGCCGAACTCGCCCGCGCCCGCACCTTCGGCTTCCGCCATGAAGTGGAATATCTGCAGAAGAACGGCCATGCGCTCGGCGGCTCGCTCGCCAACTCGATCGTCCTCGACGGCGACACGATCATGAACGAAGACGGCCTGCGTTATGCCGACGAATTCGTGCGTCACAAGCTGCTGGACGTGGTGGGCGACATGTCGCTCGCCGGCGCCCCGCTCTTCGCGCAGTTCCGCGGCTACAAGACCGGCCACGCCCTGAACAACAAGCTGCTGCGCGAACTCTTCGCCCGCCGCAGCGCCTGGGAATACGTCACGCTCCACACCCGCCGCCAAACGGCCCCGGTGCAGATCGAACGCCCCGTCTACGTCGGCGGCCTAGCCGCAGCCGAGTAAGCTCGCAGACCAAACCCAAGCACCTCCAGGCGCCGCCTCACCCGCGGCGCCTTTTGGTCTGGGAGCGCGGGCATCCTGCCCGCTCTTGGCGGCGATGAAATGATCTCGGAGTTTTCGCAAGTACCCGAAAGAGCGGGCGGGTCGCCCGCGCTCCCAGATCTACTGCGCAGCCTGCTGCGGAAACAGCACGCCGATCGCGCCGGGCCTGCGCGCGGCAGGCTTACCGATCGGCTTCAGCAGCGCCGCCGAAGCGGCCGGTTGAGCCGCGGCCTGCACAGCGTTCGGCCGCAGGAAGACGGGCTCCATCCGCTTGGGTGGCGCGGGCCGCGTGCGCGGCGCGCTGGCGATCCGCAGCAACAGCACGAGCAGATGAACCGCAACGCCCAGGCCCAACATCCCGGCGGCCGTATAAGCGACGAGGCTCAACGTCACCTCGGCCGACAACCCCAGCACCGACGTCAGCATGGCGATCGACGCCACGATTGCGCCGGAAAACCCGGCATAGCCCCACCAAACCATTGTCGCCCCCAACAAGATCAGGCCCACAATGGTAAACCGGTTCCGGCAACGCGCCACACGCGGGACGCGAACTTGCAACCCTACGTCGAGTCACTGTGGATAAAACCAGGGTGTTGCATAGACGCACGGGAGTGTGTCTTCCGGTTTCGGACCGGCGAGTTTCTCACCCGCCGATCAACTTCAGCCAATCGTCTTCGCTGATGACTTTCACGCCATGCTTCTCGGCGTCTTTCAGCTTCGAGCCCGCACCCGGCCCCGCGACCACCAAATCCGTCTTCGCCGAGACTGAGCCCGCGACCTTGGCGCCCAGCGACTCCGCGCGCGCCTTCGCCTCGTTGCGGCCCATCTTCTCCAGCGTGCCGGTGAAGACGATCGTCTTGCCCGAGACGGCGGTATCGGTCTTCGGCTTCTCCGCCTCTTCGACGTCGAGCACGTCGAGCAGCCGGGAGATCTCTTCGCGGTTGTGATCCTCGGCGAAGAACTGCGCGATCGCTTTCGCCACCGTATCCCCGATCCCTTCGATCGAATCCAATTCCGCGAACGCTTTCGAGTCCTCATGCGACGCTGCGATCATCGCCTTCACGAACGACTTCGCCGAGCCGTAGTTCAAAGCGAGCAGCCGCGCCGTGGACTCGCCCACATGCCGGATGCCCAAGGCGTAGATAAACCGGTGCAGCGCAATCGTCCGCCGCGCGTCGATGGCCGCAAACAGCTTCGCCGCCGATTGCGGCCCCCACCCCTCGCGCGCCGCAATGGCTTTAGGCCCCGACCCATACCGCTCAGCCAGCGCAAAAATGTCGGAGGGATGCGCAATCATCTTATCGGCCAGGAACGCATCCACATGCTTCGCGCCGAAGCCTTCGATGTCGAACGCATTGCGCGAAACGAAATGCTTCAACCGCTCCACCGCCTGCGCCGGACAAATGAGCCCGCCCGTGCAACGCCGCGCCGCCGACATTTCGCCGTCATCGTCGACCTCGCGCTCCGCATGACTGCCGCACGCGGGACAACGGTCGGGAAATTTGTAGGGCTTCGCCCCCTTCGGCCGCTTCTCCTCGACCACGCGCACGATCTGCGGAATCACATCGCCCGCGCGCTGCACCACAACGGTGTCGCCGATGCGCACGTCCTTGCGCGCGATCTCGTCCTCGTTGTGTAGGGTCGCGTTCGAGACCACGACACCGCCGACGGTAACGGGCTTTAGCTTTGCAACGGGCGCCAACGTCCCCGTCCGCCCCACCTGAATATCGATGTTGAGCAGCTCCGTCTCCGCCTGCTCGGCCGGAAACTTATGCGCCGTCGCCCAACGCGGCGCGCGGCTGACGAACCCCAGCCGTTGCTGCCAATCGAGCCGATCGACCTTGTAGACGACGCCGTCAATGTCATAGCCCAGCGACGCACGCTTGCCCGCGATCTTCTCGTAGTATTTCAGGATCTGCGCGACGGTCGTGCAGCGCGTCATCAGCGGATTGGTCGGAAAGCCCCACGCATCGAACGCCTCGATCACTTCGCTCTGCGTCTTGCCCGGCACTTTCGACGCCGCACCCCACGTATATGCGAAGAACTTCAACGGCCGCCGCGCGGTGATCGTTGAATCCAACTGCCGAAGCGACCCCGCCGCCGCGTTGCGCGGATTGGCGAATATCTTCTCGCCGCGCTCATCTTGATCCTTGTTCACGCGCAAGAACTCGGCGTGGCCTAAGAACACTTCGCCGCGCACTTCGATCAACTCCGGCACACCACGCCCCTTCAGCGTGTGCGGGATGTCTTTGACCGTCTTGAGGTTCGCGGTCACGTCCTCGCCCACCTCGCCGTCGCCGCGCGTGGCACCCAGCACCAGCTTGCCGTCCTCATAGCGCAAGCTCGCCGACAGCCCGTCGATCTTGGGCTCCGCCGTGAACGCCAACTCGTCGTCTTCGCCAAGGCCTAAGAACCGCCGCACGCGCTCGACGAAATCCGTCACGTCCTCATCGTCGAACGCATTGTCGAGCGACAACATCGGCACGCCGTGCTTGACCTTGCCGAACTTCGCCGCCGCCGCGAACCCGATGCGCCGCGAAGGACTGTCCGGCCGGATCAGTTCCGGAAACTTCGTCTCGATCGCGTTGTTGCGCTTCTTCAGCGCGTCATAGTCGGCATCCGAAATCGTCGGTGCGTCTTCCGCGTGATAGCGCTTGTCGTGCTCGGCGATCTCGCGCGCCAGCCGCGCCAACTCCGCGCTCGCGTCCTTCTCGGTCAGCTTCGAGACCGCAACAGGCTTCTGGCTCACGTGGCCCGCCGCCGTTTGGGAAGTGTGGCAACCGGCGCGCCGATCAGCTGATCGGCAGCCGCGCGCGCCTCATCCGTCACCTTCGCGCCGGCAAGCATCCGCGCAATCTCCTCGCGCTTGGCTGGGGCATCCAAAAGCTCAACCCGCGTCGTCATCGCGCCGGCCGCCATGGCCTTGGCGACACGCAAGTGATGCGTGCCCCGCGCCGCCACCTGCGGCGAGTGCGTCACCACCAACACCTGTTCGCCCTGCGCCAGCCGCGCCAAGCGTTCGCCGACCGCATCGGCGACCGCGCCGCCGACGCCGCGATCGACCTCATCGAAGATCAGCGTCGATGCCGACCCCTCATCCGCCAGCGCCACTTTCAAAGCCAGAATGAACCGCGCCAACTCGCCGCCCGACGCGATGCGGGTCAACGCCCCGAACGGCGCGCCCGGGTTCGTCGCCACCATGAACTCGACGCGGTCTTGGCCCACAGGCCCCGGCGCGTCGTTCGCCAGGCGATCAATCTGTGTACGGAACAAAGCGCTGCCCAACTTCAACGGCGCAAGCTCCTTCGCAACCCGCGCATCCAACGACACTGCCGCCTTCGTGCGCGCCGCCGTCAGCGCCTGCGCGGCCGTGTCATAAGCCTTGCGCGCCGCGGCCTTCACGCGCTCCAACTCCACCGCCCGCGACCGCGCGCTCGACATCGCGGCAAGCCGCGCCTCGGTGTCCGCGCGCTTCGCCGCCAAGCCGTCGCAATTGCTGCCGTATTTCCGCGCCGCCGCGCGCAAAGCGAATAACCGCGTCTCCGCCTTCTCCAGCGATCCGGCGTCGAACGCCAACCCCTTCGACGCAAGGTCGACCGCGCGCCTGGCCTCAGTCGCCTCGATCACCGCGCGATCCAGCGCCGCGACCGCTGCATCCAGCCGCCCCTGCGCCGACGACTGCGCGCGACTCAACCGGCGCAGCGCCAGGTTCAACCGCGCCTCAACCCCGCCGCGCCCCATCAATGCGTCGACCGCTTCGGAAAGATCGGCCGCGATCTTCTCCGACGCCATCATGATCGCGCGCGCGTTGGCGAGTTCGCTCTCCTCGCCCGCGCGCGGATCCAACGAGCGCAATTCCTCCGCCACATGATTGAGATATTCGAAATCCTGCGCCGCGCGCGACTGCGACTCGGCCTCCGCCCGCACCGCTTCCTCAGCCGCCGCGAGCGCGCGCCATGCCGACTCGACGTCGGCCACCTCGTCACTCAGCTTGCCGAAGGCATCCAGCAGATTGCGATGCCCGACCGCATCCAGCAGCCCACGATCGTCGTGCTGCCCGTGAATCTCAAGCAGCATCGCGCCCGCTTCGCGCATAAGCCCGATCGACACCGGCTGATCGTTGATGAAGGCCCGGCTGCGCCCATCCGGTGAAATCGCGCGCCGGAAAATCAAAGCGCCGGCACTTTCAAGCCCGTTGCCCGACAACGCCGCCCGCGCCGGATGCGCCGCCGGCGGGTCGAACACGGCGGTGACGGACGCCTGCCCCGCCCCGCCGCGAATGAACCCGCGCTCGGCTCGCCCGCCGGTGGCAAGGCCCAACGCGTCGAGCAGAATGGATTTCCCCGCGCCCGTTTCGCCGGTCAGCACACAGAGCCCGCGCGAAAACTCCAAATCCAACCGCTCGATCAACACAAAGTCGCGGATCGACAGCGAAGTCAGCATGGGGGCACTCCTGGGAGCGCGGGCATCCCGCCCGCTCTGGCAAGCGGTGCAGACTTAACTGAAAGAACAAAAAGAGAAAAGAGCGGACAGGAAGCCCGCTCTTGAGTGACCTAGAACCAGTCGAAGAACCCGCCTTCGTCGTCTTCCTTCTTAGGCTCGGGCGCGATGGTGTCCGTGGCAGTGGTCGCGGCTTCCGGTTCTTTCTCCGGCGCCGGCGCTTTCAGCTCCGCCGGCGGCGGCACAACAGCGGTCGCTGCGGGCGCGGAAACCGGCACGGCGCCCGTTCCCGGCGCGGGCTGCGCCACGGGAGTCACCTCGCGGCCTTCGCCGACCTTTGCCTGCATCACCGGCTTGCCACGCGGCTCTTTCCCGTACTCCGCCATCAGCGTGTAGGAGTCTTCGTACCAATCCGTGCCTGGATAATTGTGGCCCAGAACGGCGGCCGCGGTGCGTGCTTCGCCCACGATGCCGAGCTGCAGGTAGGCCTCGACCAAGCGGTGCAACGCTTCCGGCACATGGCTGGTGGTCTGATACTTCTCGACGACGGTGCGGAAGCGCGAAATCGCCGCCAATTCCTCACCGCGGCGCAAATAGTAACGGCCGATCGCCATTTCCTTGCCGGCCAAGTGATCCTTCGTCAGGTCAAGCTTCAGCCGCGCATCGCGCGCATAATCCGTCTGTGGGAAGCGCCGAACGAGTTCGCCGAGAGCGGCCATCGCCTGCTCGGTGCGGCGCTGATCGCGACCCACATCGACGATTTGCTCATAGAGCGACACGGCCTTCAGGTAATAAGCGTACGGGGCGTCCTTGTTGCCCGGATGCAGCGTGATGAAACGATCCGAAGCCAGGATCGCCTCGTTGTATTTGTTGCCTTGGTAGTAGCAGAACGCCGACATCAAAATCGCGCGCCGCGCCCACACCGAATAGGGATGCTGCCGCTCGACCTCGTCGAAGGCCTGCGCGCATGGGATCCAGTTGCCCTTGTCGAGCTGGGTCAGCGCCAACGAGTAGATCTGCTCCGGCGGAATCTCCGGCATTTCCGCGCGCGGACGATCTTCGTCCCCGGCGCAAGCGGCAAGCGGCGCAGCAATAAGAAGGGCGGCGCCGAAACGGACCAGACGATCAGCAAACGACATGGGTACCGACAAAAGTTCGAGGGGCGGAAAAAACGCTCACTTCTTTACCGTAAGCCGAAGCCTACCGCCAGACCGCCCAGGTAGAGCAAGCCGGGAAGATTCTGACAGAAAAGTAAGGTTCCGGGGCAGATCAGCCTCGGCGCGCCACCCCTCACCCCGCTAGGCGCGACGGAGCAAGAACGTTACGGCGTGGGTGTTACAGGTTTGGCCGGTGCGGGCGCCGGTGTGGCCGGTGCCGCCGGCTCAGGTGTGGTCGAGGGCGTAGACGCCGTCGGCAGTTTCACCTTCTTCGTCTCGGCCGTCATGTGGTCTTCGGCCGCCGCGAATCCCTTCAGCGAAAACTTCAGGTCCAGCGGTTTCTGATTCTGGTCATAGACCACGATCTTCGCGTCGCCGCCTTTGCGCATCGCGTCGCGCAGCTTCGCGTCCAGGAAGCCTTCGACGACACAGCCGAACGGCTCGCACCGTCTCACGACCACCTTGTCAATCTTCACCCCGCCCGCCTGCACGGTGACGCCGTTGGGCAGCCACACGCCGAGCGGCAGGATGATGCGCACGACCTGCGCCGCCTTCACCTGATCGTAGGCGACCGAAACGCTCAGTACACGTTGTTTCGACTTCGGCTCCAGCAGCAACTGGACGGCGTCGCACGGCATCGGTTGCGGCGACGTCGGACAGCGCACGAGCCAATCGTCGAACGCCTTCGTCGTCACGGGCGGCGGTCCGGCGGGTTTCGCTTCCGTCGCGGGCTGCGCCAAAACCGGCGTCGCAATCAGCGAACCGGCGACAACGAGAAGCGTTAAGGATCGTTTCATGGAAATCGCAATTTTTCCGGTGAGTTGTAAGTTGTCACTTCGTTTCCGAAGGGTTCTCAGAACCACTCCACCAAGTTGCACCACTCGCGCCGATACCACCGCGCTCTTCCATCTTGTCGAACGCCGGCGCGAATCCTTTCAGCGAAAAAGGAACCGCCACCGTCTGCCCCCGCCGGTCCACGACACCGACCCGACCCTCGGCGCCCGACTTCAAAACGGCAAGATATGCGGCGTCGACCACAACGGGCGCAACGCACCCGCCGGGCAGACATTGCGTGAACGCGACGTTGCGTTTGTTCTCGCCGATCTGGATCACGATGCCGGGCGGCACCGTAACGCCGAGCGGCATAATCGCGACAAGCTGATGCCCCTCGCCCTTCGGCGCCCGCGCAAGATGAAGCTGCAGCACCGGCTGGCGTGACCGCTGATCGAGAATCTGCTGCGACATCCCACAGCCGACAGTATCCTTCGCCGCCTGACAGCGCACGAGCCACGCATCGAAGCCGAACGAAGCCGAGGATGGCGTCTCGCCCGAAGACAGCGGACCGCCGCCGCTCATCAAACTCCAGACGCCAAACCCCGCACCGGCCAACAGCAGAACCCCGCCGATAGCCGCAAAACTCCCGCGCCGCGCCACGGTTCTAGCGGCCCTTCATCTGCTGCTGCACGACGCAACCCGGCGCGTTAGCCGCTTCCGCTGCGCCGAGCACGCACAGTTGATCGGCGAGTTGGTCGTTCTTGCCGTCGCCCATATCGTCGGTGACGGTGTCCACGCCAACGATGCCAAGTTCGTTCGGCCGTGAGGACATGTCGTTCTGCTCCTGGTTGACCGCGCCATCGTTCTCGGTGGTGCTCTCCCCGTTCGCCTGCGTGGCTTGCGAGGGGATATCCTGAATGGTAAGCGCCGTGGCGTTGGTGGGATCCTGCAGGATAGTCGCACTATAATTGATGCTTGTCACCGACAAGCCCGACCCGTTGATGGCGTAGAGCCCGCCCAGCGAATCCTGGGTTGCGTTGGTCGTGAACAAGAGGTCCCCGCCCGTCACTTCATCCAGCGATTCGCCGTTCGCGAGGCCGAGGACCGTGCCCGTGAACACGGGATCCGGATAGCCGGCGAGGCGCGAACTTGGATTGGCCAGATAGAAGAGTTGCGCCGGCGTAATGCTGATCGCGAACTCGTTACTAGCCGACTGCAGGATCTCTTGCTCGTAGTTTCCGCTCGTGATCACGAGGCCGGAACCCTCGATCCCGTAGAACCCGACATTGGATGTCTCGTCGGCTTCCGCCTGCCACAGTGCCTGACCCAGCGCCACCGATGCAACTGTGTCGGCATTCTTCAGGCCCGTGATCGTGCCCGTGATCGTTGGGTTGAGTTGCCCATAGACCCGCGTGAACGGATTGGCCGTGTAGAACAACTGCGCCGGAATGATCTCGAGCGCGCCCTCGTTGCCCGATTCCTGATCGATGACGAGCTGGTAGTTGCCGCTGGTCACGACCAAACCGCCGCCCTGGATTTCGTAGGTGCCTACGTTGCTGAGTTCGTTGGCCGACGACGTGAAGACCATCGTCCCGTCCGTCACGTCTTCAAGCGTATCGGTGTTCTTGAACCCGACCAGTTGGCCGGTGAACGCCGGGTTGGCGTCGCCATAGATGCGCGTGCCTTGGTCCGCGATATAGGTCAACTGAGCCGGCGTGATCTCGAACGCTGTCGCGTTGTCGACGTCTTGCAGGATGTTGATCTCGTAGTTTCCGCTGATGACCGTCAAGCCTGAACCGTCGACCGCATAGAAGCCGACATTCGACGTCTGCGTCGCGCTGGTAGAGAACAGCATCGTACCCGACACGACTTCCTCAAGCGTATCGTCGTTGACGAGGCCTTCAAGCTGCCCCGAAAGCTCGCCGTTCACTTCGCCGTACTCGCGATCTTCGTCGTCGGCGACATAGAACAACTGCGCCGGTGTGATCGTGAAGGCGGTCGCGTTCGTCGGCGCCTGCAGGATGTTGGCCACATAATTCGGGTTCGTTATCAGCAAGCCGCCGCCCGTGACGGCATACGAGCCGACGCCCGAGGTCTCCGTCACCGAACTCAAGAACTCGACCGTGCCGATGCCGATATCTTCGGGATCGTCGCCGTTCTTGAGGCCCAGAAGCTCGCCGTCGACTTCACCGACGTCGACGTCGCCGTACACGCGCGAGACGATGTCGGCGAGATAGGTCAGCTGCGCCGGCACAATGGTCAAGGCCGTGGCGTTCGACGCGGCTTGCGTCACCGTCGTGGAATAGTTCGCACTCGTGATCGTGATACCGCCGCCCACGATCTCATACTGGCCCACGCCCGATTCCAGATCGGCGTTGGTCACAAAGATCAGCGAGCCCGACGCGATGCTCGCGACCGTGTCGCCGTTCCTGAGGCCGTTCAGCGTGCCGGTCAGAACGCCGTTCGGATCGCCGTATTCGCGCGTTGTCAGATCGGCCTGGAAGGTCAGCTGCGCCGCCGTAATCGAAAGCTGACCCGGCGCAAAGACGAAGCCGTAGTTATAGGCCGACGCCAAGGTGCCCAAGGCCGCGTTGATCGCATAGGGCCCGCCCGCGACGGAACTTGAAGCCGTTGCCGTCGTCGTGATGGTCGGCACGCCTTGCACGGCCCCCGCGAGCGAATCGCCGTTGATGAGCCCCGTGATCCCGTATGTGAACGCCGGATTCGCATCGCCATAGACGCGCGTCGCGTTGTTGGGCCGCACGGTCAAATTCGCGGTCTGCGAATAGACGAACTTGTTGCCGGTGGCTGAGATGCCCGTCGGGTTCGCCGGATTGTAACTCGTATTGTACCAGGGCGTGCCCGCAAGCCCGCCTTCGTCCGTTGACCCGCCCGTGTTCGTATAGACGAGCCAGCGCCCGTTCGGCGTCTGCAGCGCGTTCGACCCGGCGTTGTTGTCGAACGTACCGGTTTGCGAAGCCAAGACCAGGGGCGTGCCCGTGCCGCTGGCGCTGAGCGTGCCCGAAAGACTGACGTCGCTGCCCGCGGTCGTGCCCAAATTCTCGACGAGGATGGTGCCCGCACTGATGTTGCGCACGGTGATGTCGCCCGACGTCAGGTTTGTCTTGCCCCCGCCGTTCAGGATCGAAACCCTGACAGTGCCCGTGCCCGCGACGATGTCCGCGCCGACGCCCATCGTGATAAGGGCCGAGCCCGGATCGCGCTGCGCATTGATCACGCCCGCCGACAACAGCTCGTTCGCGATGATCGTCAGATTGCCGTTATCGGTCGTGATATCGGCGTTGATGAGAACGCTGCGGCCGGCTTGCATCGTCAATGCCCCGCCATTACCCCCCGGATTATTGACGGTAATGTTCGACGACACCGTGATGTCGTTCGAAGCCTGCAGCGTCACCGCCGTCCCCGTATTCAACACGCTGGTGATCGAGTTGGGATTGATCGTCAGCGACGACGTGGACGACGTAGAGAACACAAGCGGATTCGACGGCAAGTTGATGTTGCCGAAGCCGGTCGAGATGGTGATGTTTTTCGGGTCGAGCGAGAGGATACCCGCCTCGCCGTTTGCGGCCGACGCATCGGCCGTGCCCATGAAGCCGACGTCGCCCTTCGATGACACTTCAAGGAAGCCGCCGTCGCCCGACGCCGCGCCACCCGTGGCCGAAATCGAACCGCGGAAGTCCGTCGCGACATTCGACCAGAACTCGATCCGCCCGCCGTCGCCGCTCTCGATCGCATCGGCCTTCAGGCTCGATCCTTGCGACACGAACACGGTATCGGCGTTGATGCTGCGCGAAGCTCCCGAACCCGTATAGCCGATCGCGATGCTGCCGCCGCCCGTGGCGCCCGATGCGTTGATCGAAGAATCCGACAGATTGATCTCTTTGCCGCCGATCGAAACCGTGCCGCCTTGACCCGCCGAGCCCGTGGCGTTCAGCGATCCCGCAACGTCGACACGCGAACCGGTCAGCGAAATCGACCCGCCCTGCGTACCCGAAGCGTTCAGCGTGCCGCCAACGTCGACGCGGTTCTGCCCGCCGTCGATCGTGATCGCGCCGCCATAGCCGGCCGGGAAGGTGCCGGTGCCCGGGGCCTGCGCCGCACCGCTGCCGGACGAACCGACGAGCGCAACCGCGCCACCCGACTGCGTTACGCCCGAGGCGATGATCTCGCCGTCGACGTTGATGACGCTGTCGATGATCCCGCGCGCCGCGCGCGCCGTCAGCTGAACGCTGCCGGCGTCGATTTTGCCAGAGACGTCGACCAGCGCGTTGAGCGGCTGACCGTCTGGCCCGGTCAGATTCTGCGCCACCTCGGCCGAGACCGGGAACGAAATCAGATTGTCGCCGTAGAGGTCGAGCGTGAACGTATTGCCTGCACCCAGCGCAACCCTGCCGAGCTTGGCGGTTATGACGCCCGAGTTGCGCACCGACGGCGCCACGAACGCGACAACGCCGCCTTCATCTGCCGTGATCTGACCGTTGTTGACGATCGAAGCGCTGGCCGCGCCCACCTGATTGAACGCGTAGCTGCCCGCCATAAAATCGTTGTTCGAAATGTCAGCCGTGGTCGCGATCAGGCCCGCGGTGTGCACGCTGGCACCGTTCTCGAACACCATGCCGTTGCCGTTGACGAGGATAAGCCGTCCGTTTGCGCTCACCTGGCCGGCGATGATCGATGCGTTCTGGTCGAAGATGCGGTTTAAAGTAACGGAAGCGGCGTTCGGCTGATTGAAAACGGCGGACTCGTTCGCGCCGACGTTAAAACTGTTCCAGTTGATGATCGCCCGGTCGCTCGACTGATCGATCGTCGTCGTCGTCGGCGCCGCCATCGAGATTGTGGCCGTGCCCGCGACGACCGTGCCGCCCTCAGGTCCCGCAAGGGCCAGTGACGCAAGGCAGAGCGCACTGGCCCCCGCCAGCAGCGCCCGCTTCAAACTCGACAGATTCCGAGCAAAGGACGCACCCCGCTCGCTAAGCGCCACGCGCTTCATCGTCCACCCCCTAAGCATCCCATCGCGCCCTCAAGGTCCCCACCTGAGCGCACGTCAATCACGTCAATAGTCCAGCGACAATCCGAAGAAGACGCGCGCGTTCTGCTCGCCGTCCTCGAACGCCACCCCCATACCGATCGGCTGCACGATTTCGACCAGACCCGACACGTGGTCGAGCGCGCGGAAGCGCATGCCCAAACCCACCGACGCGCCCGTGTTGTTGCGCGTGTCGGGCGGGATCAGATCGCCGCTCTTCAGCACGTAACCGAAATCCGCAAGCGCATAGAGCTGCACCATGTTGACGGCCCAATCGTTCGCCCAGCCGTTCATCGACACGTCGTAACGAAGCTCGGCCAAACCCTTGATGCAGTGGTCGCCCGATACCTCGAACGGATCGAAGGCGCGCCCGATATGCCCGCCGCCGTAACCGCATTGCTCCGAAACCAGCAACGCTCCGTCCGCCACCTGCCCCGCGATCTCGCCGTAAAGCTGCAGCCAGGGCCAGCGGCCGAGTGACGACAGCCGGGACACATAACCATCGAGGCGGAGGAATTCGCCCGATGCGCCCAGCCGGCTCGCCTGCGGGTCGTTCGATTGCGTCGCGTCGAACACGTCGAGGCCGACATGCAGCGTCGCCGCTGCCTGGATTAAGCCGCCCCAATCGTCGCGCATGTCATACTCGACGCCTGCGACCACCATCGTCATCGTGTCGTGCGTGAACGGGATTGCCAGAATGTCGGACGTCAGATCCTTGTACCCGACGCCCAGCGACAAATAGAGGTTCTGCACGCGCGAGCGGATCCACGGATAGCTGAACTCGAAATTCCCTGTCCAGCCGTCGGTCTGATAGTCGATCGCCACCATCACCGGCGTGCCGACCTTCGAGTGCGAACGCGAGATGTCGAAGCCGAAAGCCAAGCCGTCGCTGGTCAGCGGAAAGTCGAAACGTCCGGCAAGATAGGCAAGCTCTTCGCCGTCCGGCACGCGCACGCCGAACAGGGTCATGCGCTCTTCGGCGCCGAGTAAATTGATCACCGCCGCCTGCGCCTGAACGCGGAACGGACCGATCGCCTTCGAGCCGCGATTGTTGAACTCGATCGAGGCGTCCACCATCTTGCGCTCGATAGCCATGACGAGCTTCGTCGCGCCCGGATCGCCCTCCATGCGCTCGAACACGCTCTTCACTTCAACCCCAGCAAGGTCGTTGGCGAGCAACAGATAGCGCTCCAGATCCTTTGTCTTCAGCGGTCGCGAGGCCATCAGGCGCCGCGCGAACCCGCCCCACAGCTTGCTGTGGAACGCATTCTCGTCCTGGAACTCGACGTCGCCGATATAACCTTCGATGACGCGGATGCGGACGACGCCGCCCTTCACTTCCTGCGCCGGCACGAACGCGAGGCTGAGCGCATAGCCCGCCTTCACATACATGCGCGTGATTTCATTCGACGCCGCAAACATCTGCGCCAGCGAAACTTCCTGGCCGATCAACGAGGCGAAAGGCTGGCTGAGCTGCGCGTCCGATAAAACGGTATTGCCGTCGATATCGACGGACGACAGAACGAAACGGATTTGCTCGGCATTCGCCGGCGGACCTTGGCGATCGAGCGCCGGAACGGTGATGGTCGATGGCGACTTTGGCGGTTTGGTCTTGCCTTCGAACTCACGCTCGACTTGACCAGGCGCGGATTGCGCGAATGCCGGAACCGGCAACGACAAACCGGTCAGGCTCAACGCAACGATCCCCCAAACCGTTGCGTGAGCCTTGCCGTGCTTGCGATGTACAAGATCGCCACTGAACCAAGCCGTGATGCCACGGCCGGCACGCGAGCCCCCCATCTCATTCCCCCAACTGTAGACGGCTCCCAACTGCCGCCAGGCAACGAGGTCCCCCAACAGAACCTCATGCCTTCCCCAGGGGAAAATATCGCACAGAGTTCGCTTGGGCGTTCAATCTATCGGAGGTTGAACACGCACTGAGGGCATCGGACGATGCGCAAACAACACATAAGAATTAAGCTGAACACGCGGGATAGCGTTAATGCGCCGCCCACGGACTACTTATTGTAGTGACGATTCCGCACCACCGCCCCGTCTTCAGAGCGCGACCTGCCCGAAAGTTCGGGCATACAACCGCCGCCGCGGCCGCAATTTGACGCTGCGCGGCGCTAATTCACTTGGCGGCGAAGGAACGCCGGAATTTCCAACTCGTCGTCCACCGCGGAAAACACTTCGTCCGCTGTCTTCTTCGGCGGCGTTTTGAGTTGGCGCGGCGGTTCGGCGCCGAAGGGTGATTGCGTTTCGGGTGTGAGCCGCATGGAACTCGGTGCAGGCGCTGACGGCCGCTGCACGAGCGGCTTCTTCGGCGTCGCGCCGATCGTGATCCCGAACATGGAGAACCCGCTCGCCTTCTTCTCCGGCTGCGGCTGAAGTTGCGGCGGCAACGGCGGTAGGCTCGAACGCGTGCGCGAGGGCTCGCGCGCCGACCGGTCGCGCGGATCGGGTCCGGCGGCGCCGATGATGTCGCGGTCAAAGATGTGGCTCTCGACCAACGGTCCCGACCGCTGATCGATATCGCGCGTCACAAACTCGATCTCGTCGCTCGCCAGACCCGACTGCACGATCTCGCTCTGCATCGTGTGCACCGGATGCGAAATCGCCGGCGATCCACTGACGCTCGCCGCAATCGGCTGCTGCACGATCGGTGCAGAGCCGGACGAACGGCGCGGCTCGGCAATCGCCTCGCTCGCATTCGCCCGCCGCACGTCGGCCGAAGCCGAAGCGCGCGTCGGCATCGCCTGCTGGCGAACTTCCGTCGCGATGCCGGTGGCGACCACCGACACGCGCATACGCCCGTTCAACCGCTCGTCGAACGTCGAGCCCACGATGATGTTCGCGTCCGGATCAACCTCTTGGCGGATCTTGTTCGCCGCCTCGTCGACCTCGTACAGCGTCAAGTCCATGCCGCCCGTGATGTTGATCAGAACGCCGCGTGCGCCGCGCATGGACGACACGTCGAGCAGCGGGTTGGAGATCGCAGCTTCCGCCGCTTCGATCGCACGACGTTCGCCTTCCGCCTCGCCCATGCCCATCATCGCCGTGCCCATTTCGGACATGACGGTGCGCACGTCGGCAAAGTCGAGATTGATCAAGCCCGGCATCACCATCAGATCGGTGACGCCCCGCACGCCCGAATAAAGCACCTCGTCCGCCATCTCGAACGCTTTGGCGAAGGTGGTCTTCTCGTTGGCGATACGGAACAAATTCTGGTTCGGAATAACGATGAGCGTATCGACGAAGCCCTTCAGCTTCTCGATCCCCTCTTCCGCAATCCGCATGCGGCGTCCGCCTTCGAAGGCGAACGGCTTCGTGACGACGCCGACAGTGAGAATGCCCATGTCGCGGGCGATCTTGGCGATAACCGGCGCGGCGCCCGTGCCGGTGCCGCCGCCCATGCCCGCGGTGATGAACACCATGTGGCTGGATTCGAGCTGGCGCTTGATTTCGTCGCCGCTTTCCTCGGCCGCCGCTTCGCCGACATCGGGCCGCGATCCCGCGCCTAAGCCTTGCGTCAACGCAGAGCCAAGCTGAAGCCGATAGGAAGCCTTGGAGTGAACGAGAGCCTGCGCGTCGGTATTCGCGACCAGGAACTCCACGCCCTCGAGCTTAGAGGCGACCATGTTATTGACGGCGTTGCCGCCCGCGCCGCCCACGCCGAAGACAAGTATGCGGGGCTTCAGTTCAGTGAAGTCGGGCGCAGAAAGGTTGATGGCCATCTATTGCTCTCCATGGCAAGCCACCTTCCCGATTCAGACACGTCCACCATGGCGCACATTCGTGCTGCCGTTATTGTCTACACATGCGCTGCAAAAAGTTAAAAATTCTCTTTGATCCAGCGCGTCAGTCCCCTGAAACCGTTTGAACCGGCATCAGTCGTACCATAGGCGAGATACGGCAGATCGCCTTCATCGCGCCCGTGTTGAATTTCGCCGGGCCGTTGCGCCGCCCACACGCTCAAGCCCGCAGCTGCCGCGAACGCCGGTCCGCCCGCTGCATCGACATGGCCCGTCAGTCGCGAAGGCCGCCCCAACCGCACTTGTTTGGAAAGAACGCGCGTCGCGACCTCGCGCGCACCGTTCATCTGCGAGGCGCCACCCGTCAACACGACGCGCCGTCCCGAAATAGAGGTCATGCCGCAATCGATCAGCCGGTCGCGCACAAGCTCGAACGTCTCTTCAAGCCGAGGCCCGATAATACCGGTGAGCACCGACCGCGGAACTTCGCAATCGCTGTCCGGATCGTCTTCGCCAAGCCGCGCCACCTGCACCAGGTCACGCCCGTCGTTCGGTCCGGTCAGCGCGCTCCCGTGTAGGGTCTTCAATCGCTCGGCATTGGCAAGCGAGGTCGAAAGCCCCCGCGCGATGTCGCTGGTCACATGATTTCCGCCCACCGGCAGAACGTCCGCAAACACAAGCCCGCCGTCGAAAAACACGGAGATCGAGGTCGTGCCCCCGCCCATGTCGATGACCGTCGCGCCCAAGTCCATCTCGTCCGACACCAGCGTGGACAAGCCGGTCGCATAAGCCGTCGCCGTCCGCCCCGCCACGTTCAAGTGACAGCGCCCGACACAGCTTTCCAGGTTCCGGATCGGCCCCGCGGCCGCCGTGATGGCGTGCATCGAGACGCCGAGCGTATCGCCCACCATCCCACGCGGATTGCGGATGCCCCGGCTACCGTCGATCGCATAGGACCCCGGCATGCAGTGAATGATCTCGCGCTCCGCGTTCGGCACCTGCGAACGGCCGGTCGCATAGGCGCGGCGCAAATCTTCTTCGCCCACCTCGTGGCCGGCGATTGAAACTTCAACGTTGATCGTGCGGCTCTGCGGCTGACCGCAGGAAATGCCGACGACGACCTCTTTCAGCGTCACCCCGGCCTGATGCTCGGCCTGCTCGACCGCGGCGCGGATGGAATCCTCGGCCGCATTGATGTCGACCACGGCGCCCGAGCGCACGCCCCGGCTGGCATGGAGACCCACACCCAAGACTTTAAGCTGCGGCGAGCCTTCTCGGCCGCCGATGGGCTTTGCGATTAGGCAGGCAATCTTGGTCGAGCCGACGTCAAGCGCGGCGACGATGCCGCTCTTGGCGCCCCGACCGGAGTGCCGTCCTTTGCCAAGCCCCATGACCATCAAGTTTCCCTGCCGCCTGCGCGAGGCTGCGGTGTGACCAACGGGGACCCGGGTGGCAGCTTGACGATGAACCGGTCCGGAAAGCGAAGATCGATCGCTTTGATGTCGCGCGCGAGAACGTTGTTCTCGCGTTCGAGCCGAACCAGCTCTGCCAAGGCCGCTTCCGCGCCCTCCTCAGGCAGTCGTACTTCAACACCGTTAGCGAGCCGTAAATTCCAACGTCTTTCACCCACTCGCACGGCGGCCTTCACACGCAACTTTAAGTTCGGCTGCGTCCCAATAAGCGCAAGCAGTGCGCCGACCTGCGTCTCCGCGCCTTTGCCGACGACAAGCGGAAGCTCGGCAAACCGCGCCGGATCCTCGCCTGAGATCGGCTTGCCGCTCGCGTCGATGACCGCAACCGCGCCGTCCATCTGCCAAAGCGCAACCGGTCGGCGTTCCTGAATCCGCACAACAATTTTGTCCGGCCACACGCGGCGAACCTCGGCCGACTTCACCCACGGCAGCGCCTCGATGCGCGCGCGAGCCTCGTCGACGTCCACGTAAAGCATCAGATCGCCGGCCTGGATGCCCAGCATCCGACCGATTTCCTTCGGCGCCGTCTCCGCCCGGCCTTCAAGCGTGACGGTCTTCACCTTGAACCCCGCCGACCCCATTAACGTGTTGGCGTAGTCCTTCGCCCCGTTAAGCGCGGCCGACACATGCCCGCCCGAGAACAACCCGGCGACCACGACGACGACAAAGAACAGAGCCAGCACCGCCGACCACAAAACCATGCTGCGCATCGTCGACTTCAAGGCCGACGTCCAGCGCGACACCGCACGCTCGCTCGCCCGCCGTTTGCCGCCGCGACCAGAGCGCGGCTTTCCCTTCGCTTTGGCCCGCTTTTTCGGCGGCGGCGCTTCGTCGTCAAAATCTTCGTCGCGGGCGGCGCCCACTAGCGATCGCATGACGCGTCCTCGATCATCCACCGGCACAGCGCGCCGTAGGAAATGCCTTTGTACCCCGCCTGCTCCGGCACCAACGACGTCGGCGTCATGCCGGGCTGCGTGTTCGTCTCCAGAATGATGAGCCGCCCCGGCTCACCCTTCGTGTCGTCGTAACGAAAATCCGTCCGGCTCACCCCGCGGCAGCCCAAGGCCGCATGCGCGCGCTCGGCGACCGCCAACGCTTCCTCGTAGACGTTCTTATGGATGCGCGCCGGGATCACGTGCTCCGACCCGCCTTCCGCATATTTGGACTCGAAGTCGTAGAACGTCGTGCGCGGCACGATGTCGGTCACGGCCAAGGCCTTCCCGTCCATCACCGCAACGGTCAACTCGCGACCGGGCACGAACTCTTCCACCATCACCTCTTCACCCAAATTCCATGTTGGACTCGTCAGCTCTTCCGGCGGACGGTTGTCTCCAGGGCGTATTATAAAGACCCCGACACTTGACCCCTGATTAACGGGCTTGATCACGAATGGCGCTTTGATCGTTGTTTGTTTCGCCACGTCGTGCCGCGAAATGACGATGTCGTTCACAACCGGTATCCCCGCCGCACGGAACACGGCCTTCGCGCGCTCCTTGTGCATCGCAACCGCCGACGCCAAAACGCCCGAATGCGTGTACGGGATCCCGAGCACTTCAAGCAGACCCTGCACGCACCCGTCTTCGCCCCACTGCCCGTGCAACGCGTTAAAACACACGTCCGGCTTCAGTTTCATGAGCACGTCGGCAAGATCGCGACCGGCATCGACTTCGGTAACTTTGAACCCCTCATCGCGCAAAGCCTTCGCGCAACCCTTGCCGGTCACAAGACTAACCGGCCGCTCCGCCGACCATCCACCCATCAAAACCGCGACGTGCCGTTGCTCGGTCATGCGTAATTCTCCGCTTCAAAAAAGATTCGTCATGGCCGGGCTTGACCCGGCCACCCAGACTTTCGCGCGGCAGCGCGATGGACATGCAGCTTCACCACCAAGCCACAAAGAACACCAAGGCTCACAAAGCCCTTCGTGAACCTTCGCGCGCTTCGTGTCTTTGTGGTGAAAACGAAATCTCAGCGCGCACTGCCGTGCGCGGACCGGGTGGCCGGGTCAATCCCGGCCATGACGGATAAGAGGAGGCGAGCGAAGCATCGCTCATCCCTTCGTCCCAATCCGCTTGATCTCCCACTCGAGCTCGACGCCCGTCGCGGCTTTGACCTTCGCGCGAACCTCTTCGCCCAGCGCCTCGATCTCGTCGCCGGTCGCCTTGCCGTGGTTGATCAAGAAATTGCAGTGCAAGGTCGAAACCTCCGCATCGCCGCGACGCAACCCGCGGCACCCAGCCTTGTCGATCAACTGCCAAGCCTTATGCCCATCCGGATTCTTGAACGTCGACCCACCGGTGCGGCTCTTGATCGGCTGCGTCGCCGAGCGCGCATCGGTGATCTCATTCATCCGCGCCTCGATCTCGGACTTCTCGCCAGGCGCGCCTTGAAACACCGCCTCGACAAAAATCAGATCGGCCGGAACATTCGATCGCCGATACTCAAACCCCATCTGCGTATTGGTGAGCTTCACGCGCTCGCCGCGCCGGTTCAAGGCCAACGCCTCGACCAACACGTCCTTAAACTCGCGCCCATAAGCGCCGGCATTCATCCGCAGGCCACCACCGACGGTGCCGGGAATCCCACGCATAAACTCAAGCCCGGTCAGCCCCGTCTCCAACGCCACCTTCGCCGTCGCCACATCAAGCGCTGCAGCACCCGCGCGCAACCGATGCATCGGATCGGCGTTGACGTTCATGAACCCGCGGCCCAAACGAATGACGACGCCGGTAACGCCGCCATCGCGCACCAGCAAGTTCGACCCGACGCCGATCACGGTGACAGGCACATCCTCCGGCAGCTCTTTCAGAAACGCCGCGAGATCATCGACGTCCGGCGGAATATAGAGAACCTCAGCCGGTCCACCGGCGCGAAACCACGTGAGATCCTTGATCGCCGCGCCTTCTTGATAAGGACCTTTGACGCGCGGCAAGCGCGCGATCACGCCAGCCGCAGCCATCGCTTACCTCTCGCTCAGAGCCTGCAATTGGCCGGGCAGCGCATTCGCCCAATTCGTGATCGAGCCCGCGCCCAAACACACGACGTAATCGCCGGGCTTGGCAATCTCGGCCACTATCTTCGGCAGATCATCGGGCGAGTTCAGCGCCACCACATGGCGATGCCCATGCGCACGCATGCTGTCGACCAACGCATCGCGCGAGACGCCCGGAATAGGCTGCTCACCCGCCGGATAAACATCTGACACGATCACCGCATCCGCGCCGTGCAGACAGGTCGAAAATTCCTTGAACAATTCCCAAAGCCGCGTGAAGCGATGCGGCTGCAGCACGGCGATCACCCGCCCCATCGCCACCTGCCGCGCGGCTTTCATCGCCGACAAAATCTCGACCGGATGATGCGCATAGTCGTCGATGACGGTGACGCCGTTCCAAACACCCGTCTTGGTGAAACGCCGCTTCACCCCTTCGAACTGCGCCAACGCCTCACGCACCGTCACATCCGGCACGCCAAGCTCGCGCGCCACCGCAATCGCGGACAGCGAATTCTGCACGTTATGCTCGCCCGGCATCGGTAATGTCAGGCCGGCAAACGTCCGCGCCCCACCCTTCACGCGATCGCTGAGCAGCACGTCGAAATGCGATAACCCGCCTTCAAAACGCACGTTCACCGCCCGCACATCAGCTTGGGGCCCGTAGCCATAGGTGATCAAACGCCGGTCACTTACCCGCCCGATCATCGACTGCACTTCCGGATGATCGATGCAGAGAACGGCGAAACCGTAGAAAGGAATATTCTCGACGAACGTATCGAACGCCCGCTTCAGCCCCTCGAATCCCTTGTAGTGGTCGAGATGCTCCGGATCGATGTTCGTGACGATCGCGATAGTCGCCGGCAACTTCGTGAACGTGCCGTCGGACTCGTCCGCCTCGACTACCATCCACTCGCCCTGACCCAGACGCGCATTCGTCCCATACTTATTGATGATGCCGCCGTTGATCACGGTCGGATCGAACCCGCCCGCCTCCAGCAGCGCCGCAACCATAGTGGTCGTCGTCGTCTTACCGTGCGTGCCGGCGATCGCGACCGCACTCTTCAACCGCATGAGTTCGGCCAGCATCTCGGCCCGCTTCACGGTCGGCGTCTGCCGCGCCCGCGCCGCCGCGAGTTCCGCGTTGTCGCCCTTCACCGCCGACGAATAGACGACGACGGCCGCCTCGCCCAAATTCTCGGCCGCATGCCCGACCGCGATCTTGATGCCCAGCGTACGCAACCGCTTTACGTTCGGGCTGTCGCTCGCGTCCGACCCTTGGATCTTGTAGCCGAGATTGTGCATCACCTCCGCGATGCCGCTCATCCCGATCCCGCCGATGCCGATGAAATGCAGCGGCCCGATCTGCAGCGACATCCGGCTCATGCCAGCACCAACCAACGATCGCGATAGTTCAAGGAATTCGACTCCGAGTGAGGATCACGCCCGCAAAGCCCCGACCTCGTCCACGAGGTCGGCCAGCCGCGCCGCAGCGTCGCTTCGCCCTAGGCTTAGCGCTTTCGCCGCAGCGGTCTCAAGCAGAACCGGGGTTTGCGCCAATTCTATGATCTTGGCCGCCAAAATATCGGCGGTTAGCCCGGCTTCTTTGAAGGTCCAGGCCGCCCCGGCATCGGCCATCTCGCGTGCATTGGCACTTTGATGATCGTCCATGGCGAAGGGGTAAGGAATAAGGACGGCGGGCCGCCCCACCGCGCAAAGCTCCGTGACCGTCGAAGCCCCCGCACGGCTGATCACCAAATGCGCCGCCGCAAGCCGCTCGCCCATGTCGCCGAAGAAGGACGCCAGCGTCGGCGTCAAACCCATCGCCGCATAGCGCGCCTTGGCGTTATCCAAATCCTCAGGCCGGCACTGCTGCGTCAGATCCAACCGCGCGCGCAGATCGGCCGGCAATTTCGCAATCGCCTCCGGCACCAAGGTCGCAAACACCCGCGCCCCCTGACTACCGCCGAAGACAAGCAGGTTGAACCGCCCGCCCGCATCCGGCCGAACGTAAGGCCGCGCCGTCGCCAGCACCGCCGGCCTCACGGGATTGCCCGTCCGCACGACGCGCGGCGCCAGCAGCGGATCCATATGCGACAGCTTCTCGAACGACGAGGCAATCCGCGTCACCGCCGGCGCCAGCCACCTGTTCACGCGGCCCAAGATCGCGTTCTGCTCATGAATAATGGAAGGCACCCCACGCCGCGCTGCCGCAAACATCGTCGGCAGCGCCGGATACCCACCGAACCCAACGACGACCGCAGGCTTCACCCGCCCCAGCGCGAAGTAAGCCGACAGCGCTCCGCGTGCCAGGCGCAACACGGCAAACGCTTTGCCGACGGTCCCGCGCCCGGCAAACGTCGCCGACGGCACGGTCACGATCTCAGCCTGCGGAAAGGCCTGCGCATAGTTGTGACCGCGATCGTCGGTCATCAGCACGACCTTGCGGCCACGCTTGCCCAACTCCTCCGCCAAGGATTGCGCCGGGAAAATATGCCCGCCGGTCCCGCCCGCGGCGATGACGACGGCGCCCGCCATCAATAGGCCCGATACGAAACGGCGCGCCGCCGCGTCAGCGCCAGCAGCATGCCCACGGTGAACGCCAACGCCAGCATCGACGACCCGCCATACGACACGAACGGCAACGTCATCCCCTTCGACGGCATCAGACTAAGGTTCACCGCCATGTTGATGACGGCCTGCAAGCCGAACATCACGGCAAGGCCCGATGCCGCAAGCTGAATAAAGTGATCCCGCTCATCAAGCGCCACCTTCAGCGCCCGCCAAACGATAACGCCGAACAGCACCAGCAGAACCGTGCAGGCGAGCAACCCGAACTCCTCACCCGCCACTGCAAAGATAAAGTCGGTATGCGCGTCCGGCAGCACGAACTTCACGGAACCTTCGCCCGGCCCCACGCCCGACATCCCGCCATGCGCAAAAGCGTTCAGCGCCGTGTCCACCTGATACGTGTCCCCGTGATCGGGGTTCATGAACCGGTCGATGCGGCTCGCCACATGCGGCACGAAGAGGTAGGCGCCGACCCCACCCACACCGGCCGCGCCGCCGACGGCCGCGAGCCATTGCCATTTCACACCGGCCAGAAACAGCAACGCCGCACACACGATGGTGACCAGCATCGTCTGCCCGAAATCCGGCTGCAAAATCAAAACACCGGCGATCGCCGCATAAAGCGCCGCCGCGATCGCCATGCCGGGAAAGCCGGGCGTGCGATTGCCTTCCGCCAGCGCCGCCGCAGCCAGCACGATCAACGCCGGCTTCGCAAACTCCGACGGCTGCAGCGAGAACGGCCCGAACGTCAGCCACCGCTGCGCCCCCTTGATCTCCGGCCCGAAGAACAACGTCGCAATCATCAACAGAAGCGCGACGCCATAGACCCCAAGTGCCAACCGCCTAACATCGCGTGGCCCCAACAACGAAATGATGAAGATGATCAACAACGCCGGCGCCACGAACGAAAGCTGGCGATAGACGAAATAGAACGGCTCAAGCCCGATGCGCCCGGCAACCGCAGGGCTCGCCGCCAACGTCAACAGAATACCGCAAGCGATCAGCGCCGTAATGGCCGCCAACGACCAGCGGTCAACCGTCCACCACCAATTGGCCAGCATGCTGCGGTCCGTGCGCGACAACACAGCCATCACGCGGCTCCCTTCATGCGCGCTTCGTCGGCAATCGCCTTATAGATGCGCTTGAACTCATCTCCGCGATGTTCGAAATCGCGGAACTGATCGAACGACGCGCACGCCGGCGACAGAAGCAGAACCGGCTCGCCGCGCTCGGCCTCGGCATCCTTCGCCGCCGCACGCGTCGCAGCCTCAAGTGTCCCGGCTTTCACGACCGGAACCTTGCCCTCCAGCGTCGCGGCGAACGCATCCATCGCATCGCCGATCAGATACGCCCGCTTGATGCGCGGAAAGAACGCCGCCAGATCTTCGATCCCGCCGGCCTTCGCCTTGCCGCCCGCAATCCAGTAAATGTCCTCATAGCAAGCGAGCGCCCGCGCCGCCGCATCCGCGTTCGTCGCCTTGGAATCGTTGACGAAGGTGACCCGCCCGATCTTGCCGACCTGCTCGATGCGATGCGGCAGACCCGGGAACGACGCCATCACATTCGCGATCTCGCCCGGATCCTTCACCAAAGGCCGCACGGCGGCGTAAGCGATCGCCGCGTTCTGCCAATTATGCGCTCCCGGCATGCGCGTCAGCGAACGCAAATCCCGCACCTCGCGCGATGTCGCGCCGGTCGCGTCATAGAGCTTGCCGTCGAGCACAAAAATCCCGCGCCCCAACACCTTGCCGACCGACACCGGCGTCACCGACAACGCCCCGCGCGACGACACTCGCGTACAAATCTCCGACGAGTGCGCATCGTCGACGCCGATCACGGCGATATCGCCACGTCCCTGATGGCGAAAAATATTCGCCTTCACGTTGGCGTAATTCTCAAGCGTCCCATGCCGGTCGATATGATCCGGCGTCACATTGATCAGCACGGCGACATCGGGCTTCACCGACGGCGTCAAATCGATCTGATAGGACGAAAGCTCCAGCACATAAGCCCGCCGCGGCGTCGGCGGCGCCAATTCCAACACCGGTTTGCCGATATTCCCGCCCACTTCCGCGTCGTAGCCAAGACGCGAGAGCAAATGCCCGATCAACGCCGTCGTCGTCGACTTCCCGTTCGTGCCCGTCACGCAAACAATCTTGGGATGAATGGAATCATCGTCCGGCCGCACGACGCGGAAGAACAGTTCCACATCGCCGATGACTTCCGTCCGCGCTGCTTGAGCGGCAACCACGAACGGATGCGGCTTGGGATGCGTCAACGGCACGCCCGGCGACAAGATCAGCGCCGCCACGCCATGCCAATCGACCCCGTTCAAATCGCCGATCGTGACCCCGGCCTTCGCCGCCGCATCGCGCGCCTCGGCCTTATCGTCCCAGCCGACGACCTTCGCCCCGCCCGCGATCAACGCCCGCGCTGCGGACACGCCTGAGCGCGCGAGCCCGAACACCGCGACCGTCTTGCCGTTGAAATGCGGAACGGGGATCACGTTGCGTGTCACCTAATCTTCAACGTGGACAAGCCGATAAGCGCAAGGATCACGGCGATGATCCAGAACCGGATCACGATGGTCGGCTCTCGCCACCCGAGCTGCTCGAAGTGGTGATGGATCGGCGCCATCTTGAACACGCGCTTGCCCGTCAGCTTGAACGAGGCGACCTGCACGATCACCGACACGGCCTCAAGCACGAACAACCCGCCGATGATGCCCAGCACGATCTCATGCTTGATCGCGACGGCCATGGTGCCGAGCATTCCACCCAGCGCCAGCGATCCCGTATCGCCCATGAACACCATCGCGGGCGGTGCGTTGTACCAAAGGAAGCCCAGCCCTGCGCCCAGCATCGCCCCGCAAATGATCGCGAGTTCCCCGGTGCCCGGCACAAAATGAATCTGCAGATACGTCGTGTAGTCCGCGCGCCCGACGATATAGGCGATCAACCCGAAACTCAGCGCCGCGATCATCACCGGCACGATCGCGAGCCCGTCGAGTCCGTCCGTCAGATTCACGGCGTTCGACGCACCGACAATGACAAGCGTTCCGAAGATAATGAAAAACGGCCCCAAATAAATCAGCACATCCTTGAGGAACGGCACCGCAACCGCGCCCGACAAACCGACGCCGCCGGGCAGCGTGCGATGCAACTCCATGATCGCAATCACCGCCGCAATCGAAATGATGGCCTGCGTGACCAGCTTGAACCGCCCCGACACACCCGCCGACGACCGCTTCGTGACTTTCAGATAGTCGTCCCAAAAACCCAGCAGCCCAAACCCCAGCGTCACGCCGAGCACGATCCACACATAGAGATTGCGCAGATCCGCCCACAAGATCGTCGACACCGTCACCGCAATCAGAATCATGAGCCCGCCCATCGTCGGCGTGCCCTTCTTCTCCAGAATGTGGCGCTGCGGTCCGTCTTCGCGGATCGGTTGCCCCTTGCCTTGCTTGAGCTTCAGCCAGCGGATCAACGGCGGCCCGATCACGAACGCGATCACCAACGCCGTCATGATCGCCCCGCCCGTGCGGAACGTGATGTAGCGGAACACATTGAACAGCTGAAAATCGTCGGCGAAGGGAACAAGCAGATTGAGCATGAAGCGGCCTTAGTGTTTCGCATCGTCGAGCGCGCGCAACGCCTCGACCACCACGCGCATTTTCGAACCGTACGAGCCTTTGATCATCACCACGTCACCGGCCTTCACATTGCCGGCGACCTGATCCGCGATCTCAGCCGATGTGGGTGCATAGCCGCCGCGCTGCCCCTCGGCAATCGCTTGCCACAGGTGGTGCATCAACGGGCCGCTGGCGAAAACGGCATCGATGTGGTGTTCGCTGAGCGCTTTACTGAGTCCCGCGTGCAACTCCCCTGCCGTCGGCCCCAATTCCAGCATGTCGCCCAGCACGGCGATTCGCCGCCCGCCGGGCCCCGTCCGCACCCGGCCCAGCGTCGCGATCGCCGCCGCCATCGACAAAGGGTTGGCGTTATAGCTCTCATCGATCAACTCGAACGACCCGCGAGGGCCCTCGATCTTCTCGCGCGCCCCACGCCCCGCAAGCGCGCTCAACGAGGCCATGTCGTTCGCCGCCCGTTCCACATCGCCGCCCAGCGAGGCAATGACGGCCAGCACGCCGAGGCTGTTGATCGCCCAATGCTCGCCCGCCGCACCGATGCGATAATCGACGGTCTTACCGAACAACTCGACGCGCACATCCGACGTCTGCTCGCCAAGATCAAGCGACACCAACCGCACGTCGCTCCCCGCCGCACGGCCATAGGTCACGATGCGCGACGGCCGCGCCTCCATGGCGTGCGCCTTCAACCGCGAGCAAAATTCGAGATCGCCGTTGATCACCGCAACACCGCCCTGTTCCAACCCGGAAAAAATCTCGCCCTTCGCGTCGGCGATTTCGCCGACCGAACCGAAATGCTCCAGATGCACCGCCGCCACCATGGTCACGATCGCCACATGCGGACGCACCTGCGCCGTCAACGGCGTGATCTCGCCGGCATGGTTCATCCCGATCTCGAAGATGCCGTACTGCGCCTCGCGCGGCATGCGCGCCAGCGACAACGGCACGCCCCAAAGATTGTTGTACGACGCCGCCGACGCATGCGTCCGCCCTTGCAAGCTGAGCAGATGCCTCAACGCCTCTTTCGTACTCGTCTTGCCGACGCTGCCGGTCACAGCCGCGATGCGCGCACTCACCGCCCCGCGCCGCGCGCGTCCCAAGGCCTCAAGCGCCGACTGCGTATCCTCAACTTTGATCAGTTTCTCGGCTGCAACGCCGGAAACGTTGCGAGATACCAGCACCGCTGTAGCGCCCTTCACGATCGCATCTTCGACGAAGTCGTGCCCGTCGCGCGCGTCTTTCAACGCGACGAACAGATCACCCGGTTGCAGCGTGCGCGTGTCGATCGAGACGCCGTTGACCTCGCCCTCCATCCCGGCCTTCGCGTCGACCGCCGCCGCAATGTCCTTCAAGCTCCACAGTGCGCTCACCGCGAGCCTCCCTTCGTCAGCGCGATCGCCGCGCGTGCTTCATCCGCATCATTGAACGGCCGCACCTCGCGCCCGACGATCTGTCCCGTCTCATGCCCTTTGCCGGCGATGACGACGACATCGCCCTCTTCCGCCGACTGAACCGCCGTCTCGATGGCAAGCGCCCGGTCGCCGATCTCATGCGCATCCGGCGCGCCTTTCAGCACCGCCGCACGAATCTTCGCCGCATCTTCCGTACGCGGATTGTCATCCGTTACGATCACGCGGTCCGCATGCTCAACCGCCGCCGCCCCCATGAGCGGACGTTTGCCCGCATCGCGATCGCCGCCGCAGCCGAACACGACCCAAAGCCGCCCCGCCGTATGCGGCCGCAGCGCCGTCAGCACCGTCTCCAAAGCATCCGGCGTATGCGCATAATCGACATAGACCGGCACGCCCGATGCGGTAGCGCCAACCTTCTCCAACCGCCCAGGCGCACCCTTCAATGTGTGAAGCGCCGCAAACACACGCGAAACATCCGCGCCGAGACCAAGCACCAGCCCCGCCGCAATCACCGCATTCGAAGCCTGAAACGCACCGGCCAACGGCAACGTCACCTCATACGTCGCGCCGCCCCAAGCAATCGAAAGCTGCTGCCCATCGGCATGCGGCGTACGCGCGGCAATGCGCAAAGTCGCGCCCGCGCCCTCGCCCACCAGAATCAACCGTTGCCCGCGCGCTCGTGCCACCTGCGCGAACCGCTCACCCGAAGGCGAATCCGCATTTATGACCGCCACGCCACCCGTCGGCAGCACATCGGAAAACAGACGCAGCTTAGCCTGCTCGTACGCTTCGAACGTCTCGTGATAATCGAGATGATCGCGCGTCAAATTCGTGAACGCCGCCGCCTGCAGCACGACGCCGTCGGCGCGATACTGCGCTAGCCCATGGCTCGACGCCTCGAACGCCACATGATCGACGCCCTCGTCGGCAAGCTCCGACAGCAGCCGATGAATTTCAACCGGATCGGGCGTCGTGTGCTGCAGCGGCTTCGTCCCCGATGGCGCAACGACGCCGACCGTGCCGAAGCTCGCCGCCGGATACCCCAAGGCCGTCCAAATCTCGCGCACGAAAGCCGCGATCGAACTCTTCCCGTTCGTGCCCGTCACCGCGACGATCGTTAAAGGCTGCCGCGCATAAAACCGCGCCGCGAGCTGCGCCAGCCGCTGCCGTGGATTGGCATCGACGATCTTGGAAACCCGCTCGGCCCGCGTGCGCAACGCCTCCCCGCCCAACACAGCGACAGCGCCCTTCGCCAACGCATCAGGAACGAACGCAGCGCCGTCCGCCTTCGCACCGGGCAACGCGGCGAACAGATAGTTCGCCTTCACCGCACGGCTGTCGGCGGTCAGGCCCGCGATCTCGGGATCGGCTCCCGGAACGGCGATGTTGGCGAGCGCGCTAAGTCGCATAGCCTCAATGCAGATCCTCGTACGATGCCATGGTGGTGGGGGGCCCTTGGCTCTCGGTGGGCGAGACGGGAACGTTCAGCATCGGCGCAATGCGCGCGATCACTTTGCCCGCCGTCGGCGCCGCGGTCCAGCCCGCGGTGGCGTAACCGGCTGTTGCATCGCTGCCTTGCGGTTCGTCGAGCACGATCAGCACCAAATACTGGGGACTGCGCGCCGGAAACACACCCATGAACGAGGACAAGAGGTTCTTGCGCGCATAGCCGCCGCCCGCGGCCTTCTCGGCCGTACCGGTCTTTCCGGCGACAGGATAACCCGGCACATCGGCCTTTGATCCAGTGCCCTGCGTCACGACCATGCGCAATAACTCGCGCATCTGAAGGCTGGTCTGCTCGCTGACGACGCGGTTGAAGGGCACGACAGCTCCCGCCTCCCGCTTCAGCATGGTGGGTTTGATCAGCTTGCCGCCATTGACCAGGGCCGAACTCACCATCGCAACGTGCAACGGCGTGATCGCGATCCCATGGCCATAGGACACCGTCATGGTCTCCAAATCGCCCCAGCGCTTAGGGACAATCGGCGATCCGACCTCCTTGATCTCGCTCAAAACCGGCGTCAGCAAACCCATCTTCGCGAGATAGGCCTTCTGCGTGGTCGTTCCGACCTCCAGCGCCATCTTCGCCATCCCGATATTCGACGAATGGACGAAGATCTCCGGCACGGTCAGCAGCCTATTCTCCGGATGATAGTCCGTGATCGTAAAGCGGCCCGTCGTGATCGGATTGGTCGCGTCGAACTGCGAGGCGAACGTCACCTTCTGCGTGTCGAGCGCCAAGGCGGTCGTGAACGTCTTGAACGTCGACCCCATCTCGTAAACGCCCAGCGTCACGCTGTTGAACAGCGCCGTCTTGCCCGCCTCGCCCGGCTCGTTGGGATCGAAGTCCGGCAACGACGACAGCGCAAGCACCTCGCCCGTTCTCACGTCCATGACGATGCCGGAACCCGCGCGCGCCTTGAACGTCGCAAGTGCCGCCGACAGCTCATCCTGCAACGCGTGCTGCACGCGCAGATCAAGCGCCAGCTCGACCACGCCGCCGCGATTGCGCCGCTCCAAAATCAAATCTTCCGCGCCACGCTCGACGCCGGCCAGTCCATGATTGTCGACGTTGACGTAGCCCAGCACATGCACCGCCGTCCGCCCGTTCGGATAAACGCGCCGCGGCTCATCACGGAAATGCAAACCCGGAATGCCGAGCTGACGCACAGCCTCTTGCTGGCGCGGCGGAATATTGCGCTTGATCCAAACAAACGCCTGCCGCGTCGCCAACCGCTTGGTCAGCGCTGTCGCATCGACCGTCGGCAACACACCGGCCAAAGCCTGCGCCGTCTCGGCCGGATCCCAGATCACCCGCGCATCCGCATAGAGCGACGCCGACTGCAAATCCGTCGCCAAAATCTCGCCGTTACGATCGACGATGTCGGCACGGTAATAGGCGACATTCGTTTCGACGCGCGCCGTCTTCCGTTCTTGGCCCTCGCGCAGCATCGTCACTTCGACCAGCCGCCCGAACAAAATCGCAAACACCACGCCGAACGCGATGATCGAGAAATTCAACCGGCTGCGCGTGCGCGCCATCGCAGCCTTCGCCGCGCCTTCCAGCGTGATGCGTTCCTCTTGGGTCACGGTACCGCCTTCGGAGGAGCAGGCTTGAAACGCGGCAACGGCACGTCAGTGACGACGCGCGACGGCAAGTCCTGCGCCTCGACGACAGGCGACGGCGCCGTCGACATCGCATCGCCCCGGATCGGCAACGACGTCAGCACCACGATCTGCGAAGCACCCGTCGGCGCCAACGCCAAATGCCGCCGTGCCAACGCCTGCAAACGATCCGGCTGATTGAGATACGACCACTCCGCTTTCAACACGCGGATCTGCTCAGCCTCGCGCGCAATCTGCGCCGACATCGAAACGAGCGCCTGCTCCTGCGCCTTCACGCGATGCACGCCGTTGTAGAGCTCGAAGCTCACCAGCACGAGCAAAGCAACGCTGATGGCGCTGACGGTTCTGATCATGCGCGCATCTCCGGCAGAACACCCGCCTTCACAGCATCGAACGGAATGGCCGGCGCCGACGTGCGGATCGCCGAGCGCAACTTCGCCGACCGCGCGCGCGGATTGCGGAATGTCTCGGCCTTCGTCGGCGCGACAGCCTTGCGCGATGACATATCGAACGAAGCCGCCGGCCCGTTCACGCCATGCGACGGCAAATGCCGCGACAGCTGCGCGACGCGCCCCGACCGCTCCTGCAGAAACCGCTTCACCATCCGGTCTTCCAACGAATGAAACGAAACGACGGCAAGCCGCCCGCCAGGCCGCAACAACTGCTCCGCCGCCGCCAGCCCGCGCGCCAACTCGCCGAGCTCGTCGTTCACATAAATGCGCAGCGCCTGAAACGTCCGCGTCGCCGGATGAATGCCGTTCGACCCGCGCCCGATCGCCTTCGCGCAAATATTCGCCAGCTCAAGCGTGCGCGTGATCGGCCCCTCGGCGCGTGCGGCAACGATCGCTCGCGCAATCGCCCGCGACCGCTCTTCCTCGCCATACACATAGAGAATGCCCGCCAAAACCTGTTCGCTATACGTGTTGACGATGCCCGCCGCCGAAATCCCGGTCGAACCCATCCGCATGTCGAGCGGCCCGTCGAGCTGAAACGAAAACCCGCGCTCCGCCTCTTCAAGCTGATCCGACGACATCCCGAGATCGAGCGCGATCCCGTCTACCGCATCGATACCTTGAGCCGCCAGCAGATCGCGCATCGACCCGAACGGCCCATGCACCATCGTCAAGCGTCCGGGAAACTCGCGCACGACAGCCGCCGCCCGCTCGATCGCCGCCGCGTCGCGATCGATGCCGATCACCGAACACCGCGCCGCCTTCAAAATCGCACGCGTATAGCCACCGCCGCCGAACGTACCGTCGACCATCACCTCGCCGTCGCGCGGGCTCAGCGCCTCGACGACTTCCGAGAGCATCACCGAAACGTGGCTGGTCTCAGTCATGCGCACCGCCGCCGTTCTTCAGCCGAAGCTGCCCGCGATGCTCCGCCGCCGACCGGCGCGCCCTGACCATGCGCATCTCAAGCGCCTTCGGCTCCCAGATGCGGAAGTGACTGCCGACGCCGACGAACGCCGCCGCCTCATCCAATCCCGCATGCCGCAGCAAACCTTCCGGCAGCACGACGCGCCCTTCAGAATCGACGGTCAGCTCAACCGTGTCGCCCAACAACGACATCGCGTAGTCGTCGTAGAGTTCGCTCGTCGGATCGTGTTCTTCGATTTGGCTGTAGGTGTGCGCCATCCACTCCGGCCCGCCCGCTTCGATCATCGGCTCGACCGTCGACGTGCGCGCATAGATCGTGCGCGCGCCTTGCGCCTCCAGAATGTCGCGAAACTTCGCCGGCACCGACACGCGCCCTTTGGCGTCGATGCGGTTCACGAAGGTCGACAGGAACGGCCGCGACAGCGATCTCATCGCCACGCCCCGCGCCTTAACGAAGGAGACATACCTTCCGCCACAACCTGATCCCCAACCGCAGTGTCCAAGCGGCAACGCCGCCGGCCCGCGGGCCTACCCTATTGGGGGCAGCAAAACGCCGCCCCAGCATCCTCATGGGATACCATGGGCCAGCATGGGCGTCAACGCCATTACTTGGAAATTCAAGGCGTTACGCGCCATTCGACTGACGAAACTTCGTGTTCAAACAGTGCAGTGCGGACATATTCAAAATAGAACAAATATAGAACGAAGGAGACATATTTTGTGTGACCGACCCACAACGAACCTACATCTTGAAGCAGCATCAGCGTTGACCGCGGCGGGCAGGCTGCGCCGGGCTAATGCGGCGCTGCGGGTGGGACGTTGTAGCTCGGGTCGTAGAGCGCGGCGTCAACCCCCGCACTAACGTCGATCATGATCATGCAAGTCGGCCTTTGGAAATCCTCGCCCGTTAGAATTCGGAACCTCTGTTGGCGCTCCGCAAACAACTTGACCAATCGATCTCCAGATAGCCGCCAAGCACCACGGCTCCGAACGCGCGCATGGTTTGCACCCTGAGGGTCGAAGACAAATGATTCCAAAGGCCGTACAGACGCCATCTCGGAATACTTTGATCGACCGAGAGCGGACCAAGTCACCCCCTTGCGCACCCGTAGCAACGGCACAAACACGCCGTAGCGCCGTTCGAGCACTCTAAGCGCACTGTCGAACTTGGCTTCGCAGTCAAGCGGGGAGCCCCCGAGCCTGAAGCTGCTTGCCTTGCCGTTCCGAAAATAGATCGACAAGCTGTACGCGGCGCCTCCAACCAGCACTTCACCCACCGAATCCAAGTGCCCGACGCGCTCTTTCCATTTCATGCCAGGCGCCGCCCGCACCTGCTTCATCGTCATGCCGAACTTGTAAGCACCCCACCCGTCAATGCGCGTACTTGCAGCATTTGGAGAAGCGACGGCGACCCAAATCGAAAACAACAAGAAAATCGAGCAACGATACATGGAGCCAGCTCCAGTCAACCTGAGAACATTGTATGATGCCGCGACAGCAGTGAATGGCGCAATCTCGCGATATGAAACGCTAAGAATGCTAATGCCTGGATTGAGAAATAATTGAGCCAGAGGGCCTGTAAGCCGGGTTTTGTCCCTCCCGTTGCCGGGAATGGATGATCATTCCTCTGGGACGTCCGTCGCCGGACGCCTCGCGCAGCCTACCCGGACGACGAGCCTGAAGCAGCTCAAGTGCCGTCCCTATTTGGCTTGCTCCTGGCGGGGCTTGCCGTGCCGCTTCCGTTTGCCGGTCGCGCGGTGCGCTATCATTCAAACCCCGGCTCGTAAGCAGGATAAAGTCCGGAAATTACTGCGCGCCAACATTCGAGGAATGGGACGACCGTTCACCTAGCGGTATGTTGTAGAGCGAAAGGGAGTGTCGGCCCGCATAGGTGATATGGATTTTGCAAGCCTGCTGACGCCCTACTTGCTCTTGCGGAACCGGTTGCTGATTGTGAACAAAGCGACTGGGCTGCTCGTGAAACGCTTGAACTTCGACGACGCTCTCGCCAAACCAACGCCACGCACCTAAGGAATGATAGCGGATTGCATATTGCTGTATCGGGGAGACGCCCTCACCTCGGTACGACCGCTCAGACGCCGTCTCAGAATAGCTGATGTCCCCGATAGCCTTCCACTTCACGCTCGCTTCTCGCAATAGAAGTGGAACAAAGCCGCCATAACGGCGTTCGAGCTCGATCAAAGCGGACTCAAAGTTGCGCGTGCAGTCCGCGAAACTGCTGCGCTGCAAAACGCTCCGCAGCTCAACCGTCGTAAGCCGCCCTTTCTCTTCTGAGAACTTCATTGAGCCTGTATAGCTTAGCCCTCCGATTGAAATTGGGGTAGTCGTCTCGAGTAATCCCTCTCGCTTCGTCCATTTGATGCCGCGCAGCACAAGCACTTCCTTCATGGTCATGCCGAACTTGTAGGATCCCCATCCCTCAAGCCGATCGCTCGCGTGCGCTGGCGCCGCAACAACCAGCGCCAACAAGAACAGCGCGTGCCGAATACGCATGCGTGAACCTCCTGAAAACTGAGCAACCTTACAACGACGCAGCCAAGCCAACTCTGCGGATTTGCAGGGATGGCTAGCGTCGTCTGAATGCTTCAAATAATTGAGCCAGAGGGCCTGTAAGCCGGGTTTTGTCCCTCCCGTTGCCGGGAATGGATGATCATTCCTCTGGGACGTCCGTCGCCGAACGCCTCGCGCAGCCTACCCGGACGACGAGCCTGAAGCAGCTCAACTGCCGTCCCTATTTGGCCTTGCTCCTGGCGGGGCTTGCCGTGCCGCTTCCGTTGCCGGTCGCGCGGTGCGCTCTTACCGCACCGTTTCACCCTTACCGCGCGAACGCGGCGGTTTGTTTTCTGTGGCGCTATCCCTGGGGTCGCCCCCGCCGGGCGTTACCCGGCGCCATGCTTCCGTGGAGCCCGGACTTTCCTCCAAGACTTGCGTCTCAGCGATCATCCAGCCCTCTGGCTCAAGCCGATAAGTGATCGCCTCAAGCGACAGCGTCAAGCCGTTCCATCAGCGCACGCAGAATGGCCAAGGTCTCGCCGTCGGCCACGCCGTCGAACACGGCCGGCCGGAAATGCCGCTGAAACGCGACGACGACAAGCCGCGTGTAAGGATCAAACAACCCATTCGCCTCGATGCCGTAACCATAGCGAGCCAGTGCCGTCTGCAACGCGACGACCATCTCACCGGTCGCCCCAAGCGCCAGCGACGCCTCGCCCATATCCACCGCCTCAACCCAAAGACCGACACCCGACGCGGCAAGCTGCTTCCACGGAAACAACTCGCCCGGATCTTCCTTCCGGTCCGGCGCGATGTCCGAATGCGCGATGACGTTGCGCGCGGGAATCCGATGTCGCGCCACGATCTCGCGCCCCAGCGCCGTCACCGCATCGATCTGCGCCGCGGGAAACGCGCGATAGCCGAACTCATGCCCCGGATTGACGATCTCGATCCCGACCGAGCGGGAATTGATATCGCTCGCTCCTCGCCAATGCGAAACACCCGCATGCCACGCACGCAATTCCTCCGGCACATGCCGGTAGATCGTGCCGTCCTCGTCGATCGTGTAGTGCGAACTCACCCGCGCCTCGGCGCTGGTCAACCGCGTCACCGCCGCCTCACACGACGGCATGCCCGTATAGTGCATGATCAGAATATCGGGGCCCGCCACGCCTTGGCGTTCATTGAAATTCGGCGACGGCCGTTCGATGATTTTCAGCATGCGCACAACATGACATTCTGGCGGAATGACGCAAGCAAAACGCATTCTTGTCGGCACCGCGAGCTGGACCGACCCCAGCATGGTCAAGCACGGCAATTTCTATCCCAAGGGCTGCAGCACGGCCGAAGCCCGCCTGCGCTTCTACGCCAGCCAATTCCCGATCGTCGAAGTGGATTCCACCTACTACGCCCTGCCCGCCGTCAAGAATTCCGAAGCCTGGGTCGAACGCACCCCAACGGACTTCGTCTTCAACGTAAAGGCGTTCCGCCTCTTCACCGGCCACCAAACACCGGATCAAGGATTCCCCGCCGACATCAAACTCCTGCTCAAGCCGCACTTCGACAAAGAAAAGGAAATCTACTACCGCGACCTGTCCCCGGAACTGCGCACGGAACTATGGACCCGCTTCGAAGCCGGCGTCCGCCCGCTGCGCGAGGCAGGCAAACTCGGCGTCGTCCATTTCCAGTTCGCCCCCTGGGTCAAACCCGCCCCGCGCGTCTTCGAACACATCGAAGATTGCGCCAAGCGCTTACCCGGCTACACACTGGCGCTCGAATTTCGCAATCCGATCTGGTTCAACGACGAACACCGCGAAGCGACACTCGCCTTCGCCCGCAACCACAACTTCGTCCACGTGGTCGCCGACACCCCGCAAGGCTTCTCGAACAGCGCCCTAGCGATCTGGAAAGTCACCAACCCCGCACTCGCGATCTTGCGCCTCCACGGCCGCAACACCAGCCACTGGGGCACGCCCGGCGCCACAGTCGAAGAACGCTTCGACTACATGTATTCCGACGAAGAACTGGAAGAAATCGCCGACCACCTCGAAACGCTGACCGCCTTCGAAATCCACGTCCTCTTCAACAACACCCACCGCGACCAAGGCCACCGCAACGCAACGACCCTGCTGCAAATGTTGCGAGCGAGGGGCGCGACGGAAGCGTAGCGACACACGCCCCCTCCCGTCATGGCCGGGCTTGACCCGGCCACCCAGTGGCCGCGCGTCAGCGCGGCCGTAAGATGTTTGAAGCGTCGTGCATTGAAGATTCAGCTTTACCACCAAGACACCAAGGCACGAAGGCGCTGCTGTTCTTGGTGCCTTGGTGTCTTGGTGGTAAATCTGAATCTCAATCGCGCTATCGCGCGAAAGACTGGGTGGCCGGGTCAAGCCCGGCCATGACGGGAGGGGCGGTGACTACTTCCCCACCTTAAGCGTCGCACTCCCGCGCGCGACAACCTCGCCTGCCTCATTGCGCAACTCGGCCTCGGCGAACGCGATCGACTTCCCCCGGTGTCGAACCCAACCCTCGCCGATGAACGTGCCCTTATCGGCGCGCCCGACGAACGACGTCTTCAGCTCCAGCGTCACCTGCGGCGTGTTCGCCTCGCGATGCGTCAACCGTACCGCGTGCCCGCATAACGTATCGAGCATCGCCGACAAGAACCCACCGAACACACGCCCGCCGCGATTGATGAAGTTGTCGCCTGCCACGAACGAGGCCTTGATGTACCCGCGCGCAGGATCCGTTTCGAGCACGCGCTTGCCCAGCGTCGTCGCCGCCGGCGATTCCTCACCGACCGGAATCATCCGACAATCCCGCGCTGCTTCTTGACGATGTCATAGGCGCCGTTGATCGCCGCGACCTTCTCGTTCGCAAGCTTCACGAACTCCTCCGGCACACCGCGCGCAATCATGCTGTCCGGATGGTTCTCACGCATCAACCGGTGATACGCCTTCTTCAAATCCTCATCCGAGATCGTCCGCTCGACGCCTAAGATGACATAGGGGTCCTCATGATCCGGCCCGAAATGAGACGCGCGAATGCGCTGAAACTCGCCCTCCGAAAACCCAAAAATCTGCGACACGTGCCGCAAATACTCGAGCTCGCCCGGATGCAGACGGTCGTCCGCCTTCGCGATCAAAAACAAACTATCGAGCAGATCCTCAAGCACACCCGGCCGGCTGCGGAACAACCCGGCCAATTGCTGCGCGTAGGAGTCGAATCCGGAAACGTCCTGCTTGGCGAGATTGAACAAATGCCCCACATTGGCTTCCTGCTCCCGCGGCACCGGAAACACTCGCTTGAAGACGTCGACCTCATCGCGCGTAACCGCGCCGTCCGCCTTGGCGAGCTTGGCGGCCAGCGCAATCACGCCGATGGTGAAGGCGACCTCGTCGCGCTCGCGCATCCCGCGGTCGTCGCGCCCAACGCGCTCCTCGCGGTATTGCGGCGCGCGCTCAACCTCGCGACGCGTTTCGCGGTCGAGAAACATGTGCCCGGCGATCGCGCCGAGCAACGCGCCCAACGGTCCGCCCAGCGCCAGCCCGGCGGCCGCGCCCGCAATCTTGCCCCAGATCGACATGCTCTTTCAGCCCTACGTTCTCACTACATCGGCAGCGATTGAGGCGAAGATATGACACGCGCCGGCCAGTGGCATGTGTGGATCGACCGAGGCGGCACGTTCACCGATCTCGTCGCGCTCGGCCCCGATGGCCATGTGCGCGCGACAAAACTTCTGTCCGAGAGCGCCGAACACTACGCCGACGCCGCAATCGAAGGAATAAGGCGCTTGCTCGGCTTGACGCAAGATGCCGCCATCCCGGAAGCCCAGATCGCCGCGGTTCACATGGGAACCACCGTCGCCACCAACGCACTTCTCGAACGCAAAGGCGCGCGCACGGTCTTGGTCACCACACGGGGCCTCAAAGACCAGCTGCGCATCGGCTACCAGCACCGCCCGAAACTCTTCGTCCGCAAGATCGAGCGCGCCGCCCCGCTCTATGACGGCGTCGTCGAGGTCGACGAACGCATCGACGCCGAAGGCAAAGTCCTAAAAACGCCCGACATCGCCGCCGTCGAACGCGACCTGATGAAAGCGCATGCCGACGGCTACGACAGCTGCGCCATCGTCTTCATGCACGGCTATCGCCACACCGCGCACGAAAAAGCAGTGGCAGACATTGCCCGCAAACTCGGCTTCACCCAAGTCTCGGTCAGCCACGAAGTCAGCCCGCTGATGAAATTCGTCAGCCGCGGCCACACCACCGTCGCCGACGCCTACCTCTCGCCCGTCTTGCGCAAATACGTGGAGAAAGTTGCAGGCCCACTCGGCGCGGCGGCACGCGACGGCCGCCTGCGCTTCATGCGCTCCAGCGGCGCACTCGCCGACGCCGACCACTTCTCCGGCAAAGACGCATTGCTGTCGGGTCCCGCGGGCGGCGTCATCGGCATGGCGGAAACCGCAAAGGCGGCAGGCTTCACCAAAGTCATCGGCTTCGACATGGGCGGCACGTCGACCGACGTCTCGCGTTTCGACGGCATCTATGAGCGCATCTTCGAAAACGAACTGAACGGCATCCGCTTGCGTGCACCCATGCTCGCGGTCCACACGGTGGCGGCCGGCGGCGGCTCCATCCTCTTCTACGAAAACGCCCGCATGCGCGTCGGCCCCGAAAGCGCCGGCGCAAACCCCGGCCCCGCCTGCTACCGCAAAGGCGGCCCGCTGACGGTCACCGACGCCAACGTCATGACCGGCCGCGTCCATCCGGAATTCTTCCCGCACGTCTTCGGCCCCAAAGCCGACCAGCCGATGGACGCGAAGATCGTTACGCAAAAGTTCGAACACCTCGCCCACGAACTAAAAACAACGCCGCACGAAACCGCCGACGGATTTCTAAAAATCGCCGTCGCCAACATGGCCGAAGCGATCAAACGCATCTCCATCGCCCAAGGCGCCGACGTCAGCGAATACGCCCTGCAATGCTTCGGCGGCGCCGGCGCACAACTCGCCTGCCGTGTCGCTGATGCGCTCAGCATGGGCACGATCATGATCCACCCGCTCGCCGGCGTGCTCTCAGCGTTCGGCATGGGCTTCGCGCAAATCCAAGCCCGCCGCGAACAGGCCGTCGAACAACCGCTCGACACAAAGGCCATGCCCGCGCTCCAAGCCGCCGCCGAAAAGCTATCGAAGGCAGCAACCGAAGAAGTCGCCGCCCAAGGTATCACGCGCGAAGCAGTCACAACACACGTCACGCTCCACCTGCGCTACCAAGGCACCGACACCGCCCTCGCCGTCCCGTTCGGCACGCTCGCCGAGATCGAAACGCGCTTTGCCGACGTCCACCGCGCCCGCTTCGGCTTCTGGGACCAAGGCCGCACGCTCATCGTCGAAGCCATCGCCATCGACGCCGCCGGCCAATCCGCCCCACCGTCTCTGCCGCACATCGAACGCAAACGCACCGGCCCCCTCACGCCGCGCACGACAACGACGCTATTCGTTGACGGCCACAGCCACAGCGCACCCGTCTATCTGCGCGAAACGCTAGACCCGGGCGACCGCATCGCAGGCCCCGCGCTCATCATCGAACCTAATTCGACGATCGTCATCGAGCCGACCTGGCAAGCCGAATACCGAACCGACGGCAATCTCATCGCGACCAAGACCGTCGTGCGAACCACAGCGCGCTCATCGACCGCGGCCGACCCCGTGCGCCTCGAGATCTTCAACGCCCTCTTCATGTCCATCGCCGAGCAAATGGGCGTGACGCTGGAAAAGACCGCATCGTCGGTGAACATCAAAGAACGCCTCGACTTTTCCTGCGCCATCTTCGACGCCGACGCCAACCTCATCGCCAACGCGCCGCATATGCCCGTGCACTTGGGCTCAATGGGCGAAAGCGTCCGCGCCGTCCTCGCGCAGCACGGCGCGAACATGACAACGGGCGACGCCTTCGCTCTCAACGCCCCTTACGCCGGCGGCACGCATCTCCCCGACATCACCGTCGTCATGCCGGTGTTCATGGGCACGGAGAAACGCCCCGCCTTCTTCGTCGCCGCGCGCGGCCACCACGCCGACATCGGCGGCATCTCGCCCGGATCGATGCCGCCCAACTCGACCAACGTCGACGAGGAAGGCGTCCTCTTCAACGGCGATCGCATCATGAGCGACGCCCGCTTCGACGAACCCGCTGTCCGCAAAATCTTAGGCTCAGGCCGCTACCCTGCCCGCAACCCAACGCAAAACATCGCCGACCTCAAAGCGCAGATCGCCGCCTGCGTGAAAGGCGCCGAAGAACTGAAAAAACTCTGCGCGGAACAAACCCGCGACGTCGTCATCGCCTACATGGGCCACGTCCAAGACAACGCGGAGGAACAAGTCCGCCGCGTCATCGGCGCGCTCGACGACGGCGCGTTCGAGCACGAGATGGACGACGGCGCGAAAATCAAAGTCCGCGTCACGGTCGACCGCAAAGCCCGCAGCGCCACCGTCGACTTCACCGGCACCAGCGACCAACGCCCGACCAACGTCAACGCCCCGCGCTCCGTCACGACCGCAGCCGTGCTCTACGTCTTCCGCTGCCTGATCGACACCGACATCCCGCTCAACGCCGGCTGCCTCCGCCCGATCAACATCATCGTGCCCGAAAACTGCCTGCTCAATCCAAGCTACCCGGCCGCCGTCGTCGCCGGCAACGTCGAGACCAGCCAGGCCGTCACCGACACGCTCTTCGGCGCGCTCGGCGTCATGGCCGCGTGCCAAGGCACCATGAACAACTTCACCTTCGGCAACGCGCGCCACCAGTACTACGAGACCATCTGCGGCGGCGCAGGCGCAGGCCCCACCTTCGATGGCGCCAGCGCCGTCCACACGCACATGACGAACTCGCGCCTCACCGACCCGGAAGTGCTCGAGTGGCGCTACCCCGTCCTCGTCCGCAAATTCGAAGTCCGCGCCCACTCCGGCGGCGCGGGCGCGCACACCGGCGGCCACGGCGCGGTGCGCGAGATCGAATTCCGCGAAGCGATGGAAGCAGGTATCCTATCGACCCGCCGCCGCACCGCACCGTTCGGCATCAAAGGCGGCGCTGACGCCCAACGCGGCCGCAACGCGATCCGGCGAACAAACGGCAAAGTTGAAGAACTGCCCGGCTGCGCCGTCGCCACTGTCCAAAGCGGCGATGTTTTTATCATTGAAACCCCGGGCGGCGGGGGTTACGGCAGTACCAACAAAAAGTAAGGCCTTGCATGTCCGGTTCGCCTTCCATGATCGTCGAACTCTTCGTCGGCACGCTCACGCGCTACTACTCCACCGATTGGCAGGACGGCCGCACGCGTGCGGGCCTCCCCTCGCCTTTCGGTCACAAGGTTACGCCGCACGCCGTAACGGACCCGGTCGAACTTCAAGGCGCGATCGCCGAGTGGCGCGAGACGGCGTCCCTAAAACTCAAGGATCATCTGAAGGAGCCGCTGAACTGGCAGGAAGGCATGCTGCCCCCCTACTTCGTCGGCGAACTCGGGTTGGCAGGCTATGGTGGCGCGATCTTGCTGACCGCCTATACCAACTACGCGCATCTGCAGCGCCCTGTGATGTTCATGCCCACCTGGGAAGGCGACCCGGCCGTCGAAGCCTCGATGAAGGCCGAGAAAAAGGATGCGCTGTGGGAGGTAATAAACTGCGGCATCTGGCTCCCGGATGAATTCAGCTTCGGCATCGGCCTCAAAGATCCCTCCGGCACGCCGCTCAAGGCGGGCTCGATCGAACTTCTGTGGAAGGCGCTGCAATACCTCAATGAGGTGAACTGGGGCGCCGCCGCCGACGACATCGCGACCTGGCGCACACGCGACCTCGGCGAAGGCGAGTCGTTCGAGTCGCAAGCCCAATTCGGCTTTGCCGTCTTCCACGAATCCTGCCGCCTCGCCCGCGAAAACCGCCTGCCGATGAAGCTGCACTACTGACCGCTCGCCATTGATCCCGCCCGCGGCGCGGCCATGTTGAGCCGCACGACCTAAGGGGTTTCAAATGCCGTGGATCTATTTGCTCGTGGCCGGTCTTGCCGAAATCGTTTGGGCGACCACCATGAAGTACACGCAAGGCTTCACAAAATTCGGCTGGTCAACCGCAACCCTCGCCGCGATGAGCGTGAGCATCTACTTCCTATCGCTGGCGCTCAAAGACCTGCCGATGAGCACCGCCTACGCCGTCTGGGTCGGCATCGGCGCGGTCGGCGTCGCGATCGTCGGCATGACGTTTCTGGGCGAGACGGCCTCGCTCCCAAAGATTTTGTTCTTGAGCATGATCGTCGCCGGCATCATCGGACTGAAGCTGGCGACCTGAGAGGATGACGACCATGACCACCACCGTTCTGATCACCGGCGCCAACCGCGGCTTGGGGCTAGAGTTTACGCATCAATACGCGGCCGAAGGCGCCCGCGTCCTCGCCTGCGCCAGACATCCGGGCGAAGCCAAAGCGCTGCTCGATTTCGCCGCCGCGTCGAAGGGCAAGGTGACGGTCCACCCGCTCGACGTCGCCTCCGACGCTTCGGTCGCGCACCTGGCGAGCGATATCGGTGCCGAGCCCATCGACATCCTCATCAACAATGCGGGCGTCTACGGCGGCGACCACCAGCGCCTGGGCGACATCGACTACGAAACCTGGATCAGAACGATGAGCGTCAACACGCTTGGCCCCGTCCGTGTGATCGAAACCCTGCGCGGAAACGTGGTGAAGGGCCGCGATAAGAAAGTGATCGCGATCACATCGGCGATGGGCTCGAACGCTCGCCACGACGGCGCGGCGCTCATCTATCGCTCGTCGAAAGCGGCGTTGAACAATGCCATGCGCGGCCTCTCGATCGCCCTGAAGTCGGATGGGATTATCGTCGTGCCCATGCACCCCGGTTGGGTCCAAACCGACATGGGTGGCGCAACTGCACCACTCACCCCAAAACAGTCGATCACCGAAATGCGGCGGGTCATTTCCGGCCTTTCGCCTTCAGATAGCGGCCGCTATCTTAACTATGATGGAACGGAAATTGATTGGTAGATCAAAGCGTTAGAATCGCAACCTCACGCAAATGCTGCACTGCCATAACGAATTAGCCTTCCGCGTGCGACATATTGTGCCATAATTAAGGCACCCTGACAGGGAAGGAGACAAGCTCATGGCAGAGCAGCTCAGTCTGATAACGACAGGGGTCGTCTTCGCGTTTCTGGGAGCCATTATCATCGGCCTGCTGTAGTAGACGCGACGCGCACGACGCGGGGAAATTTGAAAAGGGCCGGCGGTCACAATCGCCGGCCCTTTCTCTTTGTACGGAGCATCACACTAACCCTAACCGCCACAACCTAAAGTCGCGACGCGTAGCCACGCTCGCCTCAAACCGGAAAACGCGCCGCATATGTCTCCAACGGCAACTTGAGTCCGTTCGTGAGGTAAGAAACGGTCCGATAGAATCCCGCGAGAAGGGTGAGCTCGAGGATTTGCTCCTCCGAAAATTCCGCCGCCAACGCCGCCCACAACTCATCGCCGATCGCCACGCTCTCGTGCAGCGCATCGGCCATCCGCACGATCAAAGCCTCCCGCGCCGTCCAACCCTCTGCCCCAGGCGCGACCGTCGCCGCGATCTCCTGCTTCGTAAATCCAACGCGCTCCGCAAACAGCGCCACATGCACGCCCCACTCATATTCAGACCTGCAGCGCGCGGTCGTGCGATGGATCATCACCTCGCGATCCCGCATCGGCAGCGGCCCCTTATCCAGCAACCCCGCCGCCATGAACTTCGAAAACGCCCGCTCGCTCCGCGCCAGCGTCGTGAACAACACAAGCGGCGGGACACCCGGTGGCATCAACCGGTCGAACGTAGCTTGCACGGCATCCGAAAACGGCGGTTGAGCAGGTTCGATCCGCGCGGCCATGACACTCTCCATCGTTGCTACAATAACTGTAGCACAACGAATATTGCGCCGCTACACACAACGTAGCAAACTCCGCGAACATGACCAGCACCCCTCGCCCCGGCAAGCCCGTTCGCGGCTCAAAGACCGGCCGCCCCATCATGGCCCTGCTCGATCTCCTGGGCCGACGCTGGCAACTGCGCATCATCTGGGAACTCAGCCGCCAACCCCTAACCTTCCGCGACCTGCAAACAGCGTGCGGCGACATCAGTCCCACCATCCTCAACACCCGCCTCACCGAACTCCGCGAAGCCGACATCGTCACCCTGACGAACGACGGCTACACCCTCACCACGGAAGGCAAGAACTTGCTGGCCGAATTCATGGGCCTACACGACTGGGCCGAACGCTGGGCCAAGCGCCGCTAGCAACAACCTAAGCTGTAGAACTTAGGCTGCCGCTGCTTTCCCCGGCACATACGCAAGGATCGGCGCCAACCACCGCTCGGCCTCCGCCAACGTCATCCCCTTGCGCTTCGCGTAGTCCTCGACCTGATCGCGATCGATGCGGCCGACGCCGAAGTAAACCGCGTCCGGATGGCTGAAGTAGAACCCGCTCACCGACGACCCCGGCATCATCGCAAAGCTCTCGGTCAACTCCATCCCCGCATTCACGCCCGCATCCAGAATACGGAACAGCGTCGCCTTCTCCGTATGATCGGGCTGCGCCGGATAGCCGGGTGCCGGACGAATGCCGCGATATTTCTCAGCGATGAGATCTGCGTTGCTCAAATTCTCGCCGCGCGCATAACCCCAAAGCTCACGCCGCACGCGCTCATGCGTGTACTCCGCCAAAGCCTCGGCCAACCGGTCACCCAGCGCCTTGAACAGAATCCCGTCGTAGTCGTCGTTCGCCTGCTTGAACAAACGGCTGCGCTCGATCTCGCCATGCCCGGCTGTGACGGCAAACGCACCCATATAATCGCCGATGCCCGTCTCCTTCGGCGCCACGAAATCGGCCAGCGCCAAATTCGCCCGCCCGTCGTCCCGCCGCATCTGCTGACGCAGCGTGTGCAATGTATCGAGAACGTGTCGCCGCTCAGGATCCGCATAAAGCTCGATATCGTCGAACCCGACCGAATTGGCCGGCCAGAACCCGACCACCGCGCGCGCCTTCAGCCACGCCTCGTCGATCATCTTGACCAGCATCTTCTGCGCATCCGCGTGCAGCGCCCGCGCCGTCGGCCCGAACTTGTCGTCGTCCAGGATCATCGGATACGATCCGACCAACTCCCACGTGCGGAAGAACGGCGTCCAGTCGATGTATTTCGACACGGCCCGCAGATCGATCTTGTCGAACGCGCGCACGCCGAAGAACCGCGGCACCGGCGGCGCATAAGACTTCCAGTCCACCTTCATCCGGTTCGCCCGCGCTTCGTCGATCGGCAAGCGCCGCTCGGCCGTCTTCCCGCGCGAGAACGACGCCACGACCTTCGCATACTCCGCCCGCGTGGCGTCAATGAACGCCCCACGATTGTCCTTCGACAACAGGCTCGACGCCACACTGACCGCGCGGCTCGCGTCCGCAACATAGACAGTCGCGCCCTTCGTATAGTTCGGCTCGATCTTGACCGCGGTGTGCACCTTCGACGTCGTCGCCCCGCCGATCATCAGCGGAATCTCAAACCCCGCCCGCTCCATCTCGGCCGCCACATGGCACATCTCGTCGAGCGACGGCGTGATCAACCCAGACAAGCCGATGATGTCCGCCTTCTCCGCGATCGCCGCCTCGATAATCTTCGCCGCCGGCACCATCACGCCGAGATCGACGACGTCGTAATTGTTGCACTGAAGCACAACGCCCACGATGTTCTTGCCGATGTCGTGAACGTCGCCTTTGACGGTCGCCATGACGATCTTACCCGCCGGCTCATGCGCACGACCCGAGGCCAACCGTTCTTCTTCCATGTACGGAATAAGATGTGCGACCGCCTTCTTCATCACCCGCGCCGACTTCACCACCTGCGGCAGGAACATCTTGCCCGCGCCGAACAGGTCGCCGACGACGTTCATGCCCGCCATCAAAGGGCCTTCGATTACGTCGAGCGGCCTCTTCGCCTTCATCCGCGCCTCTTCCGCATCGGCCACGACAAACTCGTCGATCCCGTGGACGAGCGCATGTTTGATCCGCTCCTCAACGGCGGCGGAGCGCCATTCAAGCGTCGCCTCAGCCTTCGCCTCGCCGGAACCCTTGTACTTGTCGGCGATCGCCAGCAACCGCTCGGTCGCATCGTCGCGCCGGTTCAGCAGCACATCCTCGACCGCATCGCGCAACTCGACGGGAATATTCTCATACACCGTCAGCTGGCCCGCATTGACGATGCCCATGTCCATGCCGTTGCGGATCGCATGATACAGGAACGCCGAGTGCATCGCCTCGCGCACCGGCTCGTTCCCGCGGAATGAGAAGGAGATGTTGGACACCCCGCCCGACACGTGCGCATGCGGCAAGCCCGCTTTGATCCGGCCGGTCGCGTCAATAAACGCGTTGCCGTAGTCATTGTGCTCCTCGATCCCCGTCGCCACCGCAAAGATGTTCGGATCGAAGATGATGTCCTCAGGCGGAAACCCGATCTTCTCGACCAGGATGTCGTACGACCGCTTGCAGATCTCGAACTTCCGCGCCGCCGTGTCCGCCTGACCCTTCTCGTCGAACGCCATGACGACGACGGCCGCGCCATAGCGCCGGCATTTCTCGGCGTGCGCGATGAAGGACTCTTCGCCCTCCTTCAAGCTGATCGAATTCACGACCGGCTTGCCCTGCACGCATTTCAGCCCCGCCTCGATCACCGACCACTTGGACGAGTCGATCATCACCGGCACGCGCGCGATATCGGGCTCCGCCTGGATCAGGTTGAGAAAGCGCACCATCGCCTTCTCGCTGTCCAGCAAGCCTTCGTCCATGTTGATGTCGATAATCTGCGCGCCGTTCTCGACCTGGTCCTTGGCGACGTCCAGCGCCGCGTCATACTTCCCGTCGGTGATCAGCTTGCGAAACTTCGCCGACCCCGTGACGTTCGTCCGCTCGCCGACGTTCACGAAATTCGTCTCGGGCGTCATCGTGAACGGTTCAAGCCCCGACAACCGCATATGACGCGGCCGTTCGGGGATCACCCGCGGCTTATGCGGCTTCACCGCCGCAGCCAGCGCCTTGATATGCTTCGGCGACACGCCGCAACACCCGCCGACGATATTGAGCAACCCCGCTTGCGCGAACTCACCCAATACGCCCGCCATATACTCCGGCGTATCGTCATACCCGCCGAACGCATTCGGCAAACCCGCGTTTGGATGCGTCGACACCATCGTGTCGGCGACACGCGAAAGATCGGCCACGTACTGCCGAAGATCGGCGGCGCCGAGCGCGCAGTTCAACCCGACCGCAAACGGCTTCGTATGCCGGATCGAATGCCAAAACGCCTCAGTCGTCTGGCCGGTCAGCGTCCGCCCCGACTTATCGGTGATCGTGCCCGAGAACCAGATCGGCACTTTGAACCCGACATCGTCGAACACAGTCGCCGCCGCGAACCCAGCCGCCTTCGCATTCAACGTGTCGAAGATCGTCTCGATGATCAGCGCATCGACGCCGCCCTCGATCAACGCCGCAATCTGCTCGCGGTAGGCGCCAACAAGATCGTCGAACGTGATCGCGCGATACCCGGGATCGTTCACATCCGGCGACAACGACGCCGTCCGGTTCGTCGGCCCGACGGAGCCTACAACCCAACGCGGCCGGTCGGCGGAGGAGAACTTGTCAGCGCTCTGCCGCGCCAGCCGCGCCGATTCCAGATTGATCTCGTGCGAAAGATGCTCGCACCCATAGTCCGCCTGACTGATGCGCTGCGCGTTGAACGTGTTCGTCTGGATGATGTCCGATCCCGCATCCAGAAACGCGTCGTGGATATCGCTCACGACCGAAGGCTTCGTAATCGCCAGCAGATCGTGATTGCCTTTGAGATCGCGCGGCAAATTCGCAAATCGCGCACCACGGTAGTCTTCCTCACCCAGCTTATAGTTCTGGATCATCGCGCCTTTGGCGCCGTCGAGTAGCAGAATCCGCTCGCGCGAAGCCTTCATCAGCGCATCGAAGCGCGACGTCCGTTCAGTGATGTTCATGCTGCTTGTCGCCCGGGCTGCGCACGCACGCCCAATAGATGGCAGATCGCAAACGTCAGATCCGCCTGGTTCAACGTATAGAAATGGAATGAGTCAAAGCCGTGCCGCCGCAACCGCTCGACCTGCTCGGCCGCCACGGTTGCCGCAATCAGCTTGCGCGTCTCAAGGTCGTCGTCGAGTCCCTCGAACTTCCGCGCCAAGGACTCCGGAATCGACGCGCCGCAACGCTTCGACATGCGCACGACGCCCTTGAAGTTCGTGGCCGGCATAATCCCCGGCACGATCGGAATGCGAATGCCTTCGCGATACGCGCGGTCGGCAAAGCGCAACACGACGTCGGTGTCATAGACGAACTGCGTGATCGCCCGGTTCGCACCCGCATCGATCTTGGCCTTCAGCAACGCATAATCATGCTCGACCGACGGCGAATCCGGGTGCTTCTCCGGATAAGCCGAAACGCTCACCTCGAACGGCGCAACCTTGCGAATGCCGCGAATGAGATCCGGAGTCGACTCATAACCCTCCGCCACCTGCGCGTACGGCCCCGGCTCCGGCATGTCGCCGCGCAAGGCGACGATATGCTTCACGCCCGACTGCCAGTATCCCTGCACGATCTCATCCACCTCGGCACGCGACGTGCCCACGCACGTCAAATGCGCCGCCGGCTTCAAGTTGGTCTCCGCCAAGATACGCTTGATGGTCGAGTGGGTACGCTCGCGCGTCGTCCCGCCCGCGCCATACGTCACCGACACGAACGATGGCTGCAGAGGGGCCAAGCGCGCGATCGAGCGCCACAGCTGCGCCTCCATCTCATCGGTGCGCGGCGGAAAAAATTCAAACGAAACCGCAAGAGACATCAGGCCGCCTCCGCTGTCTTCTGGCGCCTTTGCGGCACAGCCGGCGCCACCGCAAGCCAAACCATCACCGTCAATCCCGATTGATCACGCGGCGGCAACGCACGCGTTCCGGCAAGCGACAGCCCAGCCGTCTTGAACCACTGCGCCACTTCTTTGTCGGCAAAACCCAACCGCCGGTGCTGATGCGCATCGCGCAAGAACTCAAGCGCATGCGGCGCAAAATCCGCGATCACCAAACGCCCGCCCGGCTTCAGCACACGCGCGGCTTCCGCCACCGCCGCCGAAGGATCTTCGAGGTAGTGCAGCACCTGATGCACCGTGATCAGTTCGAAACTGTCGTCCGCATATGGCAACTCGAACAAATCGCCGCGCCGCACCTGAACATGCGCCAGCGACGCACGCTCGATCCGCGCGCGCGCCAAGGTCAGCATCTCGCCGTTCAAATCGATGCCGACAGCACGCGACGCCCGCGGCGCGACAAGTTCCAGAATGCGCCCCGTCCCTGTCCCCAAATCCAAATAAGCCGAAACCTGCGACGGCCCGACAAACTCGAGCAGCGCACCCTCGACCTGATCCTCCGGAATATGCAACGCGCGAATGCCGTCCCACTCGCTCGCATTCGCTGCGAAATAGGCCTGCGCATTTTCCTCGCGCTGCTTACGCACAGCATCGAGCCGCTCGAGATCGCGCTTCAACGTCGCGTCATCCCACGGCAAGAGCTCGCCCAACTTCTGTACGATCGCGCGCCCCGGCCCGTCTTCACAGAGGCGATAGAAGACCCAGCTGCCCTCTTTGAAGCGCTCGATCAGCCCAGCCTCCGACATCAGTTTCAGATGCCGGCTGACCCGCGGCTGGCTCTGCCGCAAGATCTGCGTGACCTCGCTGACGGTCAGTTCGCCACGCGTAAAAAGGGCCAACAGACGCAGCCGGGTGGACTCCGCCGTCGCCTTCAGGCCGTTCAAAATATCGTCCAGGGTCACCATCGAACTCCGAACAACACATAAACATATCTTTATATGATTATCCAGCCTGCCATTTCGGCCAATCGGCACCCCAAATCCCCAACCTGTAGCTGTGCAAACTGTGACATTCGCGGCAGGGTCGCAACATATAGAAACATTCCCTTCCCTCACGGGATCGTAACCTTATGTCGCCATCATCATGTACCGTATAAGCAATTGGGTCGGATAATGCGCAGGCTTGCCGGTTGGCGGTCGCGGAGCCGATCTTGGGTGGGGTCTAGGAATGCGTGGGCAACCATGCACGCCGCGACTCGATGTGTGGGTGTCGAAAGGGTAGCGGCGCATGAGCGCGGTTCGGAATATCTTGATGGCTGTGGCTATGGGCGCGGTTGCGATCCCGAGCACGAATGCCTGGGCTGAAGAAGCGGAGCCCGCAACGGCGCCGCCGACATCGACGACCGTCACCACGCAAGACGTGCAAGACGATACGAACGATCCGTTCGAAGGATCGAACCGTTTCTTCTTCGAAGTGAACCAGGTGCTGGACGAGATTCTTCTCCGTCCGGTCGCCGTGGTCTATCGCTCGATCGTTCCGGACTTTGCCCGCGACGGCGTTCGGAATTTCATGAACAACCTGAATTCGCCGGTCATCTTCGCTAACGATTTGTTTCAAGGCGAAGGCGATCGCGCCGGCACGACGCTGGTGCGCTTCGGCATCAACTCCACGATCGGCATCGGCGGCTTGATCGACGTCGCCAAGGAAATGGACCTGCCCTATCACGACGAAGACTTCGGTCAGACGTTGGCGGTCTGGGGCGTGGGCGAAGGCCCGTACTTCTATTTCCCGCTGATGGGTCCCTCGAACGCGCGTGACTTCACGGGCTTTGTGGTCGACCGCGGCCTCGACCCGCTGACCTACGTCAACTGGGGCGACGATGAGCTGGAATATGTGCCCATCGCGCGCACCGTGCTGAACGTCATCGACCTGCGCTCGCGCAACATCGAGACGCTCGACGACATTGAGCGCTCGTCCGTTGACTATTACGCCTCGATCCGTAGCCTCTATCGGCAATCCCGTGCGGACTCTATTCGCAACGGCGCGCCGTCGGATGATCTTCCGGACTTCGATTCGGGCGGCGGCATCACGGCGCCGTCACCAATTAGCCCAAATTTGAGTGCGCAATAGCATCCGCGGGTTTGCAATCGCGTAGTCAAACCGCGCCGAACGCGCGGGGGTGAGGAGACATGGAAAGCTTCGTTTCGATGGGTCGTCGTGCGTTTCTCGCGGTTTTGGTGGTCGCGGCATCTTGGGTGTCCGTAGCCCCCGCCAACGCCGGTCAGGATGCGGAAGCCTTCGCGCAACGCCTGATCGACCAAGGCGTCGGCATTCTTCGCAATACCAGCGACCCTGCCCGTCGCACCAAGTTTCGTGATTTCATCACACAATATGCAGATGCCCGTAAGACGGCGCTGTTCACGCTGGGCAATTACCGCCGCGGCGCCAATGACGCCGAACTCGAAGACTTCGTAAAGGCATTCACCGCCTACGCGACGGCCGTCTACGAATCCCGCCTCGACCAATACAAGGGGCAGACGCTGAAGGTCGTGGGTTCGATCGACAACAAGGCGAACGACGTCACCGTCAACATGATCGTCGTCGACCCGAACGCGACCAATCCGCTGCGCGTCGCCTTCCGGCTTCTCGGCGGCAACAACGCCTACCGCTTCGTCGACATCCAGGTCGAAGGCATTTGGCTCTCCATCGATCAACGCGAACAGTTCGCGGCGTTCTTGTCGAAGAACAACGGCAACATCCCGCGCCTGACCGCGCACCTGCAGACGCAGTCGCAACAGATCATGGCCGGCGGCCAGCGCTGAACCTGGTTCAAGCGAAACAAGATCAGGCCCCGCCATCGCGCGGGGCCTTTTTTGTCTGGGAGCGCGGGCGTCCCGCCCGCTCCCAGACTTAACGCACCAGCTTCTTGTACTTGATCCGGTGCGGCACCATCGCATCGTCGCCCAAGCGCCGCTTACGATCCGCCTCATAGTCCTGATAGTTCCCCTCGAACCATTCGACATGGCTGTCGCCTTCGAAGGCCAGCATGTGCGTCGCGATGCGGTCCAAGAACCAGCGGTCATGGCTGATGACCATCACGCAGCCCGCAAACGCCGTCAGCGCATCTTCCAAGGCGCGCAACGTCTCGACGTCCAGATCGTTCGTCGGTTCGTCGAGCAGCAGAAGGTTGCAATGCGACTTCAGCATCTTGGCCAAATGCACGCGGTTGCGTTCGCCGCCCGACAGCTGCCCGACCTTCTTCTGCTGATCGAGCCCCTTGAAGTTGAACGCCGAAACATAGGCCCGGCTCTGCATCTGCCGCTTGCCGAGCTCCAGAATATCGAGCCCGCCCGAAATCTCTTCCCAGACCGTCTTCTTCGCGTCCAAGGCATCGCGCGACTGATCGACGTAGCCCATCACAACGGTATCGCCGACTTTCAGCGACCCCGTGTCGGGCATCTCCTGCCCCGTCAGCATGCGGAACAAGGTCGTCTTGCCTGCGCCGTTCGGTCCGATCACGCCGACGATCCCGCCCGGCGGCAGCTTGAAGTTCAAATCGTCGATCAACAACCGGTCGCCATAGGCTTTGTTGAGCGCCACCGCCTCAACCACCGCTCCACCTAACCGCGGCCCAGGCGGAATGATGATCTGCGCCTGATCGTTCTTGGTGTTGTTCGCCTCCGCCAGCAAGTCCTCATAAGCGCGAATACGCGCTTTGGACTTCGCCTGCCGCGCCTTGGGGCTCGCCGCGATCCACTCGCGCTCGCGCACGAGAGTTTTAAGCCGCGCCTCTTCGCCCTTCGCCTCGACGGCCAGCCGCTTCTCCTTCTGCTCCAGCCAAGAGGAATAATTGCCCTCGTAAGGAATCCCTTGACCCCGATCGAGCTCGAGAATCCAACCCGTCACATTGTCAAGGAAGTAGCGATCGTGGGTCACGATCACGACGGTGCCTTTGTACGCCTGTAAATGATGCTCGAGCCACGCAACGGACTCGGCGTCCAAATGGTTGGTCGGTTCGTCGAGCAGCAACAAATCCGGCGCCTCGAGCAACAACCGGCACAGCGCCACCCGGCGCTTCTCACCGCCCGACAGTTTCTCAATATCGGCATCCCCCGGCGGACAGCGAAGCGCATCCATCGCTTGCTCGATCTGACTGTCCAAATCCCAAAGGCCCAAAGCGTCGATCTGGTCCTGCAGCTTCGACATCTCGTCCGCGGTCTCGTCGGTATAGTTCGCCGCGATCTCGTTGTAGCGATCGACCAGCCCCTTCTTGTGCTTGACCGCAATCATCACATTGCCCAGCACGTCGAGGGTCGGATCAAGCTGCGGTTCCTGCGCCAGGTACCCGACCTTCGCGCCGTCGGCCGCCCAAGCCTCGCCGGTAAATTCCTTCTCCATCCCGGCCATGATCTTGAGCAGGGTCGACTTACCCGCGCCGTTCAACCCGATGACGCCGATCTTCACGCCCGGAAAGAACGACAGATAAATGTCCTTCAAAACCTGCTTGCCGCCGGGATAACTCTTCCCCAGCTGCTTCATCACGTAAACATATTGATAGGAGGCCATAGGGGACCCGCCGCTTTCCATTTTGTGCCGGAATGAGCGGGCCTTCTAAGCCAACCAGGGCCATTCCGGCAAGCCGCGACAAATCTGCCCGCACGCCAGGTTGCCTCGAAACCGCGTGGCCACCTACACTGGGGCCGATGCACACCAACGCCAAGGACGGCCAGCAGTCCACCGCCGCACCCCGCCTCGGCGCGGTTGCCGAAGCGAACCCGCATCCGATCCTGGAATCGCTCGCCTGCATCACCTGCCCCGCGCGCAAGAGCGACATTTGTGGCGGGCTCGACGATGCGGAGATCCGCGACCTTGCCGCCAACTCGCACCGCGTCCACCTCGGCGTCGGCGAGACGCTGGTGTGGGACGGGGACGGCGCACAGTACAGCTACGTCATCACGCGCGGCGCCCTGCGTGCCTCGAAGTCCAGCGACGACGGCCGTCGTCAAATCCTTGACTTCCTTTTCACCGGCCAGTTCGTCGGCATCCCTTCAGATACCGCTTATCACTTCGATGTTGAGGCTTTGGTCGACTCCGAAGTCTGCCGCTTCGACAAGCGCAAGCTCGAACAACTGATAGCGAAATACCCGAACGTCGAGAAAGGCTACCGCACGGGCGCGGCGCGGCAACTCGAAGACGCCTACGAACACGCCTACGCGCTAGGCCGGCGCACGGCGATGGAACGGGTCGCCGCATTTCTGCTCGACCTGCGCGCCTCAGGCTGCGCCAAGACCTCGACCGGCGTCTTGAAACTACCGATGACGCGCAGCGACATCGCCGACTTCTTGGGCCTCACGCTCGAGACGGTCAGCCGCGCCTTCAGCCGCCTGAAATCGCTCGGCGTCATTCGCCTGGCGTCGGCGCAAGAGGTCGAAATCCGGGACGCGGAACGCCTCAAGGCTCTTGCAGGGTCCGCCGCCATATGAACACCTTGCTGTCAATCAAGGCAGGATTCCCGGGGAAGTCATGAGTTACGTCAGCCGCACATTGGGCAGCAAAGAGAAAGTGCTCTTTCTCACCGGCTATCACTGGCTCTATTGGTTGGGCGTATCGATCGTCACGTTGCCCCTCATCGTCGTAGCGCTCGGCGCCCTGCCTTACGATGGCTTGGACTATCTGTATCTCGCGTTGACCGTTGTGCCGTTCGTTTACGGACTCTATTACTTCGTCCACGGCATCGCGCTCGAAGTCGCGGTCACGACGGACCGCTTCGTCAAGAAGACGGGCTTGATCTCGATCACCAGCGAAGAAGTAAGCCTCGACAAGATCGAGGAAGTGAACGTCGCAGAGACGATCCTCGGCCGCATCTTCGGCTACGGCAACGTCGACGTTCACGGCACCGGCGCCGGCGCCATTCACGTCAAGATGGTCACCGACCCCGTTCGCCTGCGCCGCGAAATCCAAACGGCGCGCGAACAGCTCCGCAGCAAAGGCGAATAACGCCTACCAAGTGCCCTTCAGCGTCACGAAACCAGCAACCGCGTCCTCGTTCGCGTCACCGCCGACATTTTGCTGGTACATCGCGCTCGCCTGCAGTGTCAGATTGTCGTCGAGCCGCGCCGTATAGCCGACCTCATAGTCGGTCTCCGGCGTCGAACTCGCCAGATTGATGACCTCGCTCGAGTACAGAATCTCGCGCTCTTCCGTGACGCCGGTCGAGGCCGTGAAAACCGCCGACCCGTTCGTGATGTGCAGCGGCCGCGACACCGCGAACCCGATCGAGTCCGTGTCGCCGAAAACGCCGAGCTTAGACAGCGCGACGCCGTAGGCCTGCGATTCGATCGACGAGAAGCTCTTGAACAACCCGCCCGCCACCGGCGAAGCGTCGGTCGTACCGCGCGTGTACGAAACGGAGGCGACCCAATCGTCCCCGAGATTCATGCGCGCCCCGAACCCGACCGACGTCGTCGCCGCATCGGCGGTCAGCGCCAGCGCGCCCTGCTCTTGCGTACCCAACAGACTGTTCTCTTCGCTGGTGTGCGCGACGTTGAAGCCCGCCACGCCCCACGGCGCAAAGCGCCAGCTCATCGCCGCAACCGTATTCTCCGCCGAGCGCAAATGTCCAGGATCTTGGGTCAACTGCGCCAGCGTCTCGTCAATGGTCAGGACGCCGTCCTCATACATCTCGACGCCGGTCTCCGCCGTCGCCGCATGCCCAAACGTCAACGTCACGTCATCCGCAACCTTCACGCCCGCGCCCATGAATTGCGCGTCGGACGTCAAACTCAAGAACGGTGAGTTCAGCGCCGACGCCGACATGAAGAGCCCGTCGTAAGCCTCGCTCGCCGCGAGATCGAGCTGGTTCAAATGCCCGACCGGCGACGCATGATAACCCATGATCACCGACGCATCGTCGCTGAGCTTCGCGCGCACCACCACGTCGTTCAGTTCGGTATGCGCCTGCTCGGCGAACCCCGCCGTCGCAACCGCGTTCGGCGCTTCATCCGACACGAACCCGGCGACGCTGAACCCATTGCCGGCAACCTCGACGCTGCGCCAGTAACCCGAGCCCTGCGTGACAAACCCAGCGACGCTCATCGCGTTGCTTGAGGCCGACTGCGAGAGGTCGGTCTGGTAGTCGCGCCCATAGGCGTCGAAGAACACCAAATTCTTCGCCACCTGAGACGCGCGCAAGCCCGCCGCCAGCACACCCGACACGCCGGCCGTGCTCGTGCTACCCGTCCCCTGATACCCGGCCGTCGTGCCGCCCGACGTCGCGACCGACGTCGTCCCCAACGGCGCCAGCGCCTTCGTCAAATTGACGAGCCCGCGCCCGTAAACTGCGTCGGTGCCCTTGGCGCCCAAATCCGTCGCCGACTCGAACAGAATGCTCACCACCTGCTTCGACGTCAGATAAGGCGCCGCACCCAACACGCGCGCCGCGACACCCGACACATAGGGCGTCGCCATCGAGGTGCCCGACATCGTCGCGTACCCGCCGCCCATATAGGTCGAGTAGATCGACTGCCCCGGCGCGACCAGGAACACGTCTCTAAAGCACGTCGTCTTGCCGCCCGAAGCGACGCACCCGCCGCTGCCCGGCGTCTGCGAGAACGATGAGATCACGTTGTTCGAACCGACCGAACCCACGATGATCATGCTGCCCACGACGCCCGCTTGCGTCGCATACGCCGCCGGATAACCGGGCGCATAGGCATTGCCGCTGTTGCCCGCCGCCGCCACGATCACCGCCGTTGGCGCCGCCTGCTGCAACGGCGCAAGCAGCGTCGAAGATGCCGAACTGCCGCCCAAGCTCATATTGATCACGCGCGCGCCCTTCGACGCCGCGTAGGAGATGCCGCTGGCGACCGCCGAATAGCTGCCGCTGCCCGACGCGTCCAAAACCTTCACCGCCAAGAGCGACGCGCCCGGCGCAACGCCCGTGTTGCCCGTGCCGTTCGCGGCGGCCGCCACGATGCCCGCAACATGCGTACCGTGACCATGATTGTCGTCGCCCTGCGCGGCGAGGCCCGGACACGCCGCAGAACCGCCGAAGCAAGCTCCGCCCGCCGCGATACGGCCGGCGAATTCCGGATGGTCAAGATCGATGCCGGTATCGACGATCGCGACGAGAATGCCGGCCCCGGTTGTATTCCCCACCGGCGGCGGTGGTGGCGGCGGCGGCGGAGGGGGTGTCGGCGCCGGCGGCGTCTTCGGCGGCTTGGGTGCCTTGGGCTGTTTCGGTTCTTTCGCGCGCGCCGACAGGGTTTGCCCTTCGTCGTCGATCCCGCTGTACCAGACATTGCCCTCGTCAGCCTCGGCGTCATGCCGTTCGGCCACGCCGTAGACCCACGGTGTCCCCGCATCATCCTGCGCAAAAGCCGCAAACGGCAGTGCGCTGACGCCAAGCGACAGCAAGGCAATACGACTCAGGATCGTCATCGGCGGAGGTCTCCCCAGGGAGACCGATTTTGCCCCGCCCCGCCCTAACGCTGGGTTTTACAGATGCGAACTTTTTGAAACGAACTTCGCGCCTAAACGAGCGGCTGATGGTTTCCATCACGTAAACGCAAACGGCGGGCGGCGCCTCGCGCCCCCAGCCGTTCTTGCCTTGGGTTCGAGCTAGACGCAGTTCCTAGCGCCGGCACGCGCGGTTCGCGGTCGTGTAGCCGAACGAATTGCGGCATTCGCGCGCCGTCGTCCACCAGTCGCGTTTGCCGCGCTTGCAGCAGACGCGGTTGTTCCAATTGGTGAAGTTCCACCAGCGGATATCCCAGCGTTCGTTCCAATCTTCGCGGCACTGGCGATTGGCGACGCGGACTCCGCCATTCCGGCGGCACTGCCGCCACGACGACCACCAATCGCGTCCGCCACGCTTGCAGCAGATGCGGTCGTTGTCTCGTTGCGCAACCTGAAACGGCGCGTCCGCGCGCGTCGACTGTTGAGACGGCCCGGCAGCGCTGGCCGCCGAAGGCCAAGCAAAGCCGATGAATGGGACGGCGAGCAATGCAAGAAAAGCGATGCGCATGCTTGTTCTCCCGTAACTTGAGCAACGGGACAACACACGCGGGCAGCCATCGGTTTCAAATCACGTATGGGAAATATTGTCTCCAGCTGTATCGCGGGGACCGTTCTGCGAAGGGCATTCAATCCTCCAACGAAAAGGGCCGCACGAAGGCGGCCCTTGTCATGATTTGTTCTGCGATGCTTTCAGGTCGCCAGATGCGCCTCGATGAACCACAGCTGCTTGTCGGTCGCGCGCGAAATCTCCGTGAACACATCAGCCGAATCGGCGTCGCCGATTTCCGTCGCCGCGTTGATGTCGGCACGTACGGCCTTGCCGAACTGCGCCAGAACCGCCGCGACGGCCTTCAGATGCGCCTCGCCACCGCTCGTCTCCAGCGAATACTCGTAGAGCTTGGAGTTCTTCGCCGTCGTCTGCACGCGCCCGTCGGCGATGCCGCCCAGCGTTGTAATGCGTTCGGCGATCGTATCGACGAATTCCTCGACCTCGCCGTGAATCTTGTCGAACAGCTCATGCAGCTGGAAGAAGTCGCGGCCCTTCACGTTCCAGTGCGCCTGCTTCATCTGCGCTTCAAGATCGATGGCGTCCGACAGACGCGCCTGCAACAGCGCGATCACGCCCTTGCGGACGTGCGCGGAAAGATCGATATGCGATTGATACATCGGGGGTCTCCTCATCAGGTCGCCGGGAACATAGGCGCGAGACCAGGTCAGGGAAAGCCATACGGAAGTATCAATTGACCCCTGCCCAAAATTGCACCAAATCACGCGAAACGGCACAGAGAGAACCCCCATGTCCACCGTCCGCGACAACCCCGCCCTTCACCGTTTCGAACTCGACGTCGACGGCGTGATCGCCTTCTCGGAGTACAGCCGCAAGCCGGGCGTGGTCACCTTCATCCACACCCTCGTACCCGATGAACTCGGCGGCAAAGGCGTCGGCTCGAAACTCGCCCGCGGCGCACTCGATCTCGTACGTGCACGCGGCGAGAAGGTAATCGCCAAATGCCCCTTCATCGCCGCCTTCATCAAAAAGCACGCCGAATACCAAGACCTCCTCGCCGAACCCCTCTAACGCGGCCTGATCCAAGGTGGCGCAGCCACCCGAAGCTCGCGGACACATCGCCCGCCTTCACCAAGAGGCTTCGGCGGGCACCCTTCCCTCGCGTCGCGAGCGAAGGGTGGTGGGCCCGGCAGGACTTGAACCTGCGACCAGACCGTTATGAGCGGCCCGCTCTAACCAACTGAGCTACAGGCCCCACCGGGGAACGAACGAAGCGGTGGCTATAGCAAACCCCTTCCCGCCAGTCGACTTGTCCGCCAAAGCGTTGGGCATGGCGAAAGCCCTCGGATTCGTGATCGTCCGTTCATCCCCAGGCTAGCTATGTCGCAGGCCACAGCCTTTGTTTCGCCCCGATCGGACCAGATATGATCGCCGCAACGTTTCAAGCGGGGAAAAACCCATGAACATTCGTGCAGTCGCAATCGGTTCGGGCCTCGTCATCGTGGCCTCGTTGGCAGCCGCGGCCTTGATCGGGCCCGGGCAAGGTATCTCGGCGCCCGACGGCACGCTGCCGCGCGTCATCTCGATCTCAGGACTCGGCGAAGTGAAGACGCGTCCCGACATGGCGACGATCTCGACCGGCGTCGTCAGCGAAGGCGCGACCGCGAAAGACGCCCTCGCGAAAAACAACACAGCGATGGCCGCCGTCATCGCCGCGCTGAAGAACGCCGGCATCGCCGAAGACGATATTCAGACGTCGGACTTCTCTGTGTCGCCGAAATACCCGCCCTATCAGCCGAACCAGACGACCGCGCCGCGCATCGTCGGCTACACCGTCTCGAACCAGGTGACGGCGAAGGTGAAAGACCTGGCCAAGCTCGGCGGCATCCTCGACACGCTGGTCCAGTCCGGCTCGAACCAGATCAACGGCATCGCCTTCGGCGTCGACGAACCGAAACCGCAACTCGACGAAGCGCGCAAGAAGGCCGTCGCCGACGCCCGCGCCAAAGCCGAACTCTACGCCGCAGCCGCCGGCGTCAGCCTGGGCAAGGTGATCCAGATCTCGGAATCCAGCATGGTCGTCCCCCCGATGCCGATGTACCGCCGCGAAGCGATGGCGGCCAGCGACGCCTCTGTTCCTATTGCCGCAGGCAGCCAGACGGTGACGGCCAACGTCTCGATAACCTTTGAAATTCAATAGGGTTACCCGGGGTCTGTAACGGAACTGGCAGGGGTCCGGTCACGACCACGTGCCACAATTGTGAAGCTGTGTGTGTGCGGGACGGCCTATGTTCACCCTCAGGTGACTGCCGCCCGCACACTGAGTAAACGGCCAGAAGCGTAATGCGATTGATGCGACTGAAATGGCCGGCGGCGGCCCTCGTTCTGGCAGGCGCAATGCTCGCGCTGAACGGCGTTGCAGCCGCGGGCTACGACGCAGGCGACCTGATCCCGCGCAAGGTGATCTTCGGCAACCCCGACCGCACCGCGCCGATGATCAGCCCGGACGGCACGCAGATCGCCTTCACGGCGGCGGTCGACGGCGTGATGAACATCTGGGTCGGCCCCAGCGACGACTTCAAAGCCGCCAAACCCGTCACGCAGGAAAAGCAGCGCCCCATCCAGAAATTCTGGTGGGCCCGCAACGGCACGCATCTGCTCTATTCGCAAGATCAGCGCGGCGACGAGAATTACCACATCTACGCCGTCGACCTGAAAACGGCGACCACGAAGGATCTGACGCCGCATAAAGGCGTGCGCGCGGAACTCATCGAAATCTCCTACAAACGTCCGAACGAAATTCTCGTCGGCCTGAACAATCGCGACCCGCGCTGGCACGACGCCTGGATTATCAACGTCGTCACCGGCGCCGCGAAGATGGTGCAGAAGAACGACGGCTTTGCGATGCAGTTCGCCGACGCCGACCTCAACGTGCGCATCGCGGCCAAGCCGAAGCCCGACGGCGGCCTGGAATATCTCCGCCGCGAAGGCAAACAGTGGAAACCGCTATTCACGGTGCCAGGCGACGACTCGCTGACGACCGAGCCGCTGTCCTTCGCGCCCGGCGGCAACGCCATCTACCTCATCGACAGCCGCGGCCGCGACAAGAGCGCGCTCACGCGCTTCGATCTGCAGACCATGAAGTCCACGATCATCGGCGAATCCGATAAAGCCGACGTGAAGGAAGCGATCCAAGATCCCGTCACCTGGGAAGTCCAGGCCTACGCCTCCGAATACGATCGCATGAACTGGAAGGCCGTGAAGCCTGCGCTCAAGGCCGACATCGAATATCTGGACAAGCAAGTCACCGGCTATTGGGCGGTGCTCAGCCAATCCAAAGACGCAAGCCTATGGACCCTCTGGATCGACAACACGGGTGAGCCGATCAAGTTCGGTCTCTATGACCGCAAAAAGCGCTCGCTCAAGGTCCTGTTCGGCGCGCGGCCAAATCTCGAAGGCACCCCGCTGCCGAAGATGCATCCGCGGGTCATCAAATCGCGCGACGGCCTTTCGCTGGTAAGCTATCTGACGTTGCCGCCGCAAAGCGATCCGGACGGCGATGGTGTCCCCGATAAGCCGGTGCCGATGGTGCTGAACGTCCACGGCGGCCCGTGGTGGCGCGACAGCTTCGCCTACAACCCGCCCGCCGCCTGGCTCGCCAACCGCGGCTATGCGGTCCTCAGCGTCAACTTCCGCGGCTCGACCGGCTTCGGCAAATCCTTCGTCAACGCCGGCGACAAGGAATGGGCCGGCAAGATGCACGACGACCTGATCGACGCCGTCGATTGGGCGATCACTGAGCGCATTGCAAAGAAAGACAAGGTCGCCATCATGGGCGGCTCCTACGGCGGTTATGCAACGCTGGTCGGCCTCACCTTCACACCGGAAAAATTCGCCTGCGGCGTCGACATCGTCGGGCCGTCGAATTTGAAAACGATGCTGGCGAACACGCCCGCCTATTGGGCCTCGTTCCTCGACCAGTTCAAACGCCGCGTCGGCGACCCGTCGACAGCCGAAGGCCGCAAACTATTGAAAGACCGTTCGCCGCTCTACCGCGCCGCGAAAATCCAACGCCCCCTGCTCATCGGCCAAGGCGCCAACGACCCGCGGGTCAAACAGGCCGAGGCCGATCAGATCGTGGCCGTGATGAACCGCAAGCGCCTGCCCGTCACCTACGCGCTTTATTCGGACGAAGGCCACGGCTTCGCACGGCCCGAGAACAAACTTTCCTTCTACGCCATTTCGGAAGCGTTCTTAGGACAATGCCTCGGCGGTCGCATCGAACCGATCGGCGACGATTTCGAAGGCTCGTCCGTCGCCGTCCCGGCCGGCAAAGAGCATATCAAGGGCCTCAAGGAAGCCCTGACAAACCCCTGACACGTGCGCGCGGCGGTGGACTGCAACTGACCGTCACTTGACCGGCGGCGCGCGCTTGCGCATTCACGCTCCCACGAACGCGCGCCGCCATTCGGACGGCCCCGCACGAAGGAGCGAAATCATGAAACGTACGATGTTGTTCGCCGGCGTCGCCGCCCTCGCCTTGGCCGCCGCAGCGCCCGTCGTCTACACCGCGCTCGCCGCGCAAGAGACGAAGATCATTCCGCGCAAAGACATCTTCGGCAACCCGACGCGCACCGCACCGCAGCTCAGCCCCGACGGCAAGCACATCGCCTTCATCGCGCCGCAGAACGGCGTGCTCAACGTGTGGGTCGCGCCGTCGTCGAACATCGACGCCGCCAAGGTCATCACCAACGACACCAAGCGCGGCATCCGCAATTACTTCTGGGCCAAGAACAGCACCCACATTCTCTACACGCAGGACACCGGCGGCGACGAGAACTGGCGCGTCTACCTGACGGATGTCGCGACGGCAAAGACAACGGTGCTCTCGCCTGAAGGCAAGATCCAAGCGCGCATCGACGCCGTCTCGACGACGAAACCGAACGAGATCCTGATCGCCCTGAATGACCGCGACGCCCAGCATCACGACGTCTATCACGTCGACCTGAAGACGCTCGAGCGCAAGCTTGTCATGAAAAACGAAGGCTACGCAGGCTTCCTCGCCGACGACACGCTCACCATCCGCATGGCGATGAAGCAAACGCCGGGCGGCGGCGTGGAGCAGTTCAAAGTCGTGAACGGCAAGGTCGACGCCACGGCGTTCACGCGCGTGGGGCCTGAAGATTCGCTGACGACGCAATTCATCGGCTTCGACAACGCCGGCACGACGTTCTACGTCCTCGACAGCCGCGGCCGCGACAAGGCCGCGCTCGCGACGCTCGATTGGAACACCGGCAAGACGACGATCGTCACCGAATCCCCGAAGGCCGACGTGCAGGGCCTGCTTGCGCATCCTGCGACCGGCAAAGTCCAAGCCGTCTCGGCGGAGTATCTGCGCCCAGAATGGATCGCCGTCGATCCCGCGATCAAGCCCGACATCGACTTCCTGAACGCTCAAGCGAAAGGCATGTGGCAGGTCACCAGCCGCTCCGACGACGACAAACTGTGGACGGTCGTCGTCGACCGCGTGACGGAGCCGGTCGCGTTCTGGCTCTACGATCGCGACGCGAAAGCGTTCAAGAAACTGTTCACCGCCCGCCCCAACCTCGAAGGCGCCCCGCTCTCGCCAATGCACCCGGTCGAGATCAAAGCCCGCGACGGGCTGACCCTGCCTTCCTACGTCAGCCTGCCGCGCGGCAGCGACGCCAATAACGACGGCAAGCCCGACCAACCGCTACCGATGGTGCTCTACGTCCACGGCGGCCCGTGGGCGCGAGACAGCTACGGCTACAATTCCACCCATCAGTGGCTCGCCAACCGCGGCTATGCGGCGATGTCGGTGAACTACCGCGGCTCGCAAGGCTTCGGCAAAGGCTTCATCGAAAAGGCGACGTTCGAGTTCGCCGGCAAAATGCACGACGACCTGATCGACAGCGTCGACTGGGCGATCGCGAACGGCATCACGACCAAAGACAAGGTCGCCATCATGGGCGGCTCCTACGGCGGCTACGCGACACTGGTCGGCCTCACCTTCACGCCGACCAAATTCGCCTGCGGCGTCGACATCGTCGGCCCCTCAAGCCTGGTCACGCTGATCGAAAGCTTCCCCGCCTACTGGCAGCCGTTCATGGAAGTGACCTGGTACAAGCGCGTCGGCGACCCGCGCACGCCGGCGGGCCGCAAGATGCTCCTCGAACGCTCGCCGATCACCAAGGTCGACCAAATCCAACGTCCGCTCTTGATCGGCCAAGGCGCCAACGACCCGCGCGTCACGCAAAAGGAGTCCGACCAAATCGTCGCCGCCATGAAGGCGCGCAAAATCCCGGTCACCTACGCGATCTACGCCGACGAAGGACACGGCTTCGCGCGACCGGAGAACCGAATCTCGTTCTACGCCATCTCCGACAACTTCCTCTCGAAATGCCTCGGCGGCCGCGCTGAACCCTTCGGCACGGACCTGAAAGGCGCAGCCCTCAGCGTCCCCGAAGGCGCAGCCGACGTCCCGGGCCTGAAAGAAGCAATCGGGAAATAGAACAAGGGGGCCGGAGCGATCCGGCCCTTCTCACATCGGCGATCAAAGCTCGACGACGTTCGCCTTCAACGGCGCAGCCCCCGGCTGCTCCGCCCAGTGCTTGTTGTTGAGCACCTTGCCCTCACGCCGCACGCGCGCGACGGCAGCAAGATCGAGATCCGCATAAAGCCACGCGGTCTGGTTCATCTCGCCCAGCGCGACAACGCCGTCTGCCGGAAACCCAAGATCCGGCGGCCCGAACACACCCGCCGCGCCGACATTCACGTCTACCGCCGGTGACCACAGCGCCTCGCCCACCGTCGGCGACTGCACGACATAACACTGGTTCTCCAGCGCCCGCGCTTGGGCAGCAACGCGCACCCGATGATACCCGTGCGCCGAATCCGTACAGCTCGGCACCAGAATCATCGAAGCCCCCGCCTCGCTCATCGCCCGCGCAATCAGCGGAAACTCGCTGTCGTAGCAAATCGCAACACCGAACGTGCCGGCCGGCGTCTTGAATACATTGACCGCGTCGCCACCGGCGACATGCCACTGCTCGCGCTCAAAGCGCGTCATCATCAGCTTGCGCTGCTCGCCGATCCGCCCCTTCGGCGATACAACGCGCGCCACGTTGTGCGCGACACCGTCCTCATCGCGCTCAGGCAAACTCGCCGCAACGATGACAACGTCGTGCTGCTCGGCCAGGCTCGCGTGCAGCGCATCGATCTTGCCGCGCATCGCGCCGACGAAATCGATGGACTGCTGCAGATCGCTCCAAACCTCCGGCGCAAACGATCGCGCCAACTCCATCGCGCCATACTCGGGAAACAACAGCAGCCGCGCGCCGTCCTGTGACGCATCGCGAACCCAGTGCGCAATCTTATCGGCATAGCTGTCCCACGACGCAATGGCGTCGATGGGATACTGCGCCGCGGCGATGCGCACGATCATGAAAGCCTCTTGGTCCAAAACTGCATCGTCTTCGGCGACTCGCCGTCCGCGCCGATTTCCTTCCAGCTCAGCTCACAAAGCAAGCCCGGCGCGAGAGCAAACCCGCGCCGCTGCCAAAACGCATCGAGTGCCACATAGTCCACCGGCCGCGCCGGATGGTCGCGCTCACGCACAACAGCGCAGAACGTAGCGACAGCCGCGCCGCAAGCCCGCGCATGCGCCTCACGCTCCTCAAAGAACCGCACGCCGATCCCGCTCCCGCGATAAGCCCGGCTCAACACGGATTCGCCGAAATAGAAATACCGCGACAAATCCTCGCCCCGCGCCCGAAACGGCGCGGTCACCTCATCCATCTGTGTCGCCATTGGCGCAGCCGTCGAAGCGCCGACAACGGCATCGCCATCGAACGCGGCAACAACAAGCGCATTCGGCGAAGCAGCGAACGAAGCGATATAGCGCGCCTCGTAATCCAAATCGCCGTCATACAGATACGGAAAGTCGCGAAACACTTCGATCCGCAACCGCGCGACGTCAGGCAAATGCGCTTTCAACCGCTCCCCGGTCAGCGTTTCGATGCGAATGCCGCTCATCCAACGACCTGGGCCATCCAATCCTTGAGATTGTAGTAGGTCGTCACCCGCGCAATCGCCCCATCCTTGATCGCAAAGAACGCGCCCGCGGGCAGCACATAGCTCTGCCCGTTCGCCGGCGGCAAACCTTCATCGGTGGCGAGATATTTACCGTGGACGACAAACTCAGCCGACGCATGCGAACCATCGGCGCTCGACATCACCACAATATCCTTCAGCTGCTCGCGATAGCAGCGGTTCATATGCTCCATGAACGAAGCGAACAGCGCCTTGCCCTTGCGCCGCTCACCCTGGTTCACGTCGTGAACGATGTCCTCGCTCAGGCACGACATCATGCCCGCCGCATCCTGCGCGTTGAACCGCTCATAATAGCGGCGGATCAAACCTTCGGTCTCATCGCGCTTACTGGGCATGCGAAAATTCCCCCGTCGTCGGATCCAACAGCTCAAGCTGGCCGTCGAAAATACTGAACCGCGCCCCGGCCAGCGACATACGCCCCGCGTTCACCGCCTCGGCCACAAACGGAAACGTCATCAACCGCTCAAGCGACACCTTGATCGACGTATGCTCCAAAGCGTCGGCATCGTGATCGCCCGCGCGCAGCTTCGCGTCGTTGAGCAAACTGATCCACTGCTTCAGAAACACGGCGTCCGCCGGCGGCCCCGCACCGAGTGCCGCCTGCACGCCGCCGCAGCGCGCATGACCCAAGACCAAAATCATCTCGACCTTCAGCGTGCGCACCGCAAACTCGATCGCCGTGCTGGTGCCGTGCAAACCGTCATCGGTGCTGTAGGGCGGCACCAAATTGGCGACGTTGCGAATGACGAACAGATCGCCCGGCTCCGCATCGAAAATCGAAACCGGATCGACGCGGCTGTCGCAACACGAGATGACGCAAATGCGCGGCGCCTGCGCCTCGCTCAAGCTCTCGTATTGCTTGCTATAGTCCAGCCAATGCCCGGTGCGAAACCGCCGGTAACCTTCGAGAAGTCGATCCACTGCGCCCGCCGGATGCGATTGAAACCCAGGCGCTGACTTAGTGGCTGCCGCGCGCCTTGTCGAGCGCCCCTATTCCTTCGAAGCGTCGTCCTTCTTGCACTCTTTCCGGTCTTTATTGTCCTTGTCGTCGCAATCGACGTCGTCGTCTTCGTCGTCCGACGACCCGGCAACGGCGCCGACAGCGCCGGCCGCAACGTCAACCGTCGTGCCCACGACCGTCGTCGTCACGCCGACAGCGGTATCGACGATGGCAATCGCCGCACAGCCCGACAAGGCGATGCCCAACAGCGCGCACGCGAACACAACAAACAGACTGCGCATGGCGCGCCTCCCGGAACTTCAGCCACGCGGAGTGAACTACTTTGAGGCCGCAAGGGCAACAACGACCGCGTGTTTACGATCTTGCGCCCGCCTCTTTCAGCCGCCACGGCGGGAAGCGCCGGATTTCCCCAGCGCGATAGAGGCACACGCGATTGCCCGCCGGATCGCGCAAGTAAGCCTCACGCCACAACCACGTTTGATCGACCGGATCGGCATCGAACGTCAGCCCGCGCGCCTTCAACCGCGCAACCTCGCCGTCCAAATCGTCGTTCTCGAAATAGATGGTGGTCTCCGACACCCCACGCGCCGCCGGATCGAGATGCAGCGAGAAGGTCGACCCGCCGTCCGGACACTCGAACCTCGCGTAGTGGTCGTTCCTCACGATCAGTTTCAAGCCCAGCGTGCGATAAAACGCGATCGAGGCGTCGAGATCCCGCGCCGAAACGGTCACCTGATTGAGCCGCATGTTTTGAACACTCCTACCGTGCGTGTGATAAACCGCCTTGGAATCACCATGGCAAGGGCGCTGGTCACAGCGCGCACAGATGCTCCTCCCCTTCGACCGCTTCGGCACGATCGTCGACAAGACCCTGAACCTGACGTGGGATCCGCGCACCCTCGCCGGCGCCGTCGGCACGCGCGCCATCGAACTCGCCAAGGCAGGCGCTGCCCCCGGCGCGACCGTCGCGATCACCCACGGCGGCACCGCCCATTTCTTCGCCGACCTCTTAGCCGTCTGGTCCTGCGGCGCAGCAGCTGCGTGTCTCGACCCGGCGCTCACGGCATCCGAACGCGAGAACGTCATCGCCTTCTGCAAACCCGTCCTCGTCCTCGGCGAGAACGGCACCATGACGCCAAGCGCAAAGGCCCCGCCGCGCAAAGACCAATCGCTGGAAAACACCGCCCTCGTCCTTTTCACCTCCGGCACCACCGGCGCGCCGAAAGGCGTAGCGCTCCCCTTCCGCGCCATCCTCGCGCGCCTCGCCCTCAATCAATATGAGATCGGCCGCGACACCCTCGCCCGCACGCTGGTCACGCTGCCCACCCACTTCGGCCACGGCCTCATCGGCAACGCACTGACGCCCCTCACCGCAGGCGGCGACATCGTGCTCGTCCCGCGCGGCCTCACACTCGCCCAGTCGCTCGGCGCATTGATCGACGAACACCGCATCACCTTCATGAGCTCCGTCCCCTCGCTCTGGCAGATGGCGCTGCGCATGAGCCCGCGCGCGAAGACCGGCACCCTGAAGCGAGTCCACATCGGCTCGGCCCCCTTGTCGGCGACGCTCTGGTCGCGCATCGCGGAATGGGCAGGCTGCGAGGTCGTCAACTGCTACGGCATCACCGAAACCGCGAACTGGATCGGCGGCGCCTCCTCGCGCGATCACACACCCGCCGACGGTTTGATAGGCCGCCCCTGGGGCGGCACCGCCGGCGTCAAAGGCGAAGACGGCATCATCCGCACGCAAGGCGCGGGCGAGATCGTCGTCCAAACACCGTCGCTCATGTCGGGCTATCTCGATCGCCCCGACCTCACCGCCGCCGTGATGAACAACGGCTGGTACGCGACCGGCGACCTCGGCGAAGTCGACCCGGACGGCAACGTCCGCCTGACCGGCCGCGCGAAGGACGAAATCAACCGCGCCGGCTTCAAGGTCCAACCGGCAGAGATCGACATGCTGCTCGACAGCCATCCGTCGGTGGCCGAGGCCTGCGTCTTCGGCGCACCCGACGCGGTCAGCGGCGAAATCGTCGCTGCCGCCGTCCGCCTGAACGCGGACGCTAACGAAGACGCCGCCTCGCTGCGCGACTGGTGCCTCAAACGCCTGCGCCGCGAAGCAACACCCGAACGCTGGTTCTTCGTCGAAGAAATCCCGAAAACCTCGCGCGGCAAAGTCAGCCGCGACGCGGTGCGCAAGGCGCTCATCAAATGAGCCAACGCCCGCAAGGCCGCCCGATCGCGCTGCAAACCGAACGCTTCCTCGTCCGCAGCCTCACGACCGCCGACGTGTCAGACCGCTGGAGCAGCTGGTCCGCCGACCCCGACGTGATGGGACCCCTCAACGTGCCCACGCGCCGCATGTCGAAGGAAGACCTCGCCCGCTACATCGCCCGCTTCGACAACGACAACGGCTATCTGATCGGCGTCTTCGCCAAAACCATGTCGCTGCACATCGGCTTCTTCATGATCGAAGCGAACAAGATGCACGCCACGGCCGCCTTCAACCTCGTCATCGGCGACAAGCAGTATTGGGGCAAGGGCGTGGTCAACGAAGTACGCGCCGCCCTGCTCGATGAATTTTTCGAACAGCGCGGCGTGGAGAAAGCCTACGGCACCCCGCTCGCCCGCAACTTCCCCGCCGTCTTCAACTACAAGGCCCAAGGCTGGCGTCTCGAAGGCGTTCTCAAAGGCCAGTGCAAGTCCATCACCGACGGCTCGCGCCTCGACCAATATCATTTCGGCATGCTGCGCGACGAATGGCGCGCGCGAAAAGGAAAGCAACGATGATCGCCCGCCGCCTGCTCGCCGAAGCGCTCGCGTTATCGGAATCGGATCTGCCGGCGAACCCGCGCCTCGGTCAGATCGAACAATGGGACAGCCTCGCGCACATGCGCATTCTGTTGGCGATCGAAGAGCAAACTGGCAAGCCGCTCGACGCCGAAGTCGCGATCACGATCGAAAGCCTGGACGACATCGCCCGCGTGATCGCAGCACGTTAGCCGGTCGGCAGCGACTGGCCCAAGCCGAGAACCGCAAACACGGCCGCCATCACCGCCACGAACCATGTCTTCATCGTTTCGAGCGCGCTCGTCCGCGGCTCGAAGACTTCGTCTTGGTGGATGCGTGTCGGCACAAGCCCGCGGCTCGCCAACGCCAAGCTGAAAACGCCCTGAGTGTAGTACGGACGCTGATTGCTGTATGAACGGTGTGTCATGGGTCGGTCCTGGCGCCGCAAACCGAAGCAACGCTCTCTCCTCGCGCACGGACCTAAGCCTTCCCGTCAACGCCGTCGCGTCCGTTCAAGGCCCGATGTGCGATCCGCTACGCGTGAAACCACGGCCGTGTGATCCCGGCTACATGATGAATTTGGGCGCCCTTTGACGGCCGTAGCGTCGCCGCGTATGAGCCCAAACATGGTGCAAATCCTCACATTGTTCGCGACCCACATCTACCAAGCCAAACTGGCCGGCAAAGACGTGCCCGCGCTCAACCGCGACCTGCACACCGCCTGCCTTTCCATCGCCCGCGACGACAGAGCAGGCCAAGCCTGGTGCCGCGCCAACGCCTATCACGGCTACACGTCATACAGTTCGTTGAACGATTTGCCGGTTCGCGCACCGCAATTCGCCGACCTCGCCCGCCACCTCGACAAGCACGTCGCAAAATTCGCGCGCACGCTGCACTACGACCTCGCGCGCAAACTCAAACTGGACAGCATCTGGATCAACGTGCTGAAGCCCGGCGGCACCCACACCTCGCACATCCACCCGCACAGCGTAATCAGCGGCACCTACTACGTCGCCACGCCAAAGGGATCGAGCGCCCTAAAATTCGAAGACCCACGACTAGGCCTAATGATGGCCGCCCCCATCAAAAAACAGACCGCCCCACGCGAATCCCAACCTTTCATCTACGCCGCCGCCGAAGCAACCTCGCTCATCCTCTTTGAAAGCTGGCTCCGCCACGAAGTCCCCGCCAACCAAGCCCGCCAAAACCGCATCAGCATCAGCTTCAACTACGCCTGAAGCATGCGCCTTCTTGTCCGTCATGGCCGGGCTTGACCCGGCCACCCAGTGCGCGCACGTCGGTGCGCGCTAAAAATACTCTTCGCCCTTCAACGTATACGTATCAAGGTCGCGCAGACGCGCGACCGCTGGGTGGCCGGCTCAAGGGCCGGCCATGACGAATCGGAGAGTGCTAGTTGGCGGGGCTAAGCCGAAGCAGCGCCAATCGCTGATAAGCCGGCCGCGCCGCATCCGCCACGCGCCGCAAATCATCCGGCAAATCCTCAATCCGGGTACGCTCACGCGGCGCTGAGAATCCCGTCGAACGCTCGACGGCGGAATACCACGCGGGCGCCCACACGCCGTCGCTCGCGCGCCGCCCGGCAGGCCAACTCAACATCCGGTCCGAAAACGGAATCCCGACGGCCTTGCACAGCGCGCCCAACACGCCGCGCGGGTCCTTGAGTACGTCATAGGAATCGACCACCGGCGGCGCATGCCCTAACCGGTCCGCCTCGCGCTCGAACAGCTCAAGCTGCTGCGGCACACCGATGTCTTCAAGCGTCGCTTGGCCCCGTACCTCCGCATACGACAGCAACACGTCCTCCGGCGCGCGGATCAGAAACGCGTTGCGCACCTGCGCCGTCCAATCGCGCCCGATCTCAGGCAGCATGTGATGCGTCATATGCTTTTGATAGAAGACGCCCCGCCCGTCCGGCACGGGACCGACCAGATCGGCAACGACCGCGCGCCAATCCGTCGATTGCGACGCCAGCACCTCGTCGCGCATCGGATGATCCGCCCCCGTGACCGCCAGATAAACCGCATAGAACGGCTCATCGACGACCGCGGTATCCGCCCGGTTCTCGAACGACCGCATCATCGCGGTCGAAATGTTCCGCGGCCCCGACCACATCGCGATCCGAACGGCGCTCTCGCTCATCGCACAGCCCTCGCCGCCTCGGCGTCCTTCAGCGCGTCGTACAATCCGCGCAGCCGCGCCGTCACCGGTCCCGGCAACACAGCCGGCAGCGCGCGTCCGTCGATCGAACGCACAGGCGTCAACCCACCGAACGTGCCGGTGACGAACGCCTCCTGCGCCCCGCGCACATCATCGAGCGTAAAGTTGCCGAGCTTCATCGCCATGCCGTTCGCGCGCGCCAGCGCAATCACGTTCCCGCGTGTCACGCCGTTGAAGCAATAATCGCCCGTCGACGTGCATAGCACCCCGTCGCGCACGAAGAAGAAATTGGTCGCATTGCAACTCGACACGAACCCGTCGGGATCCAGCATCAACGCCTCGTCCGCCCCCTTATCGATCACCTCGACCAGCGCCCGGATCAAATTCAACCGCGAGTGCGAATTGAGCCGCATGTCGAACATATCGGCCGGCGTGCAGCGGATGGACGACGTCGCCAGAGCCAAGCCCGTCGTCACGATCTCGGGCGACGGCAACTTGTGCTCAGCCACCACGACGATCGTCGGCGCGCCGGCCGCATTGCGCGGATCCTGATTGACCGTCTTCTTCGGCCCGCGCGTCACCATCAGGCGGATATGGACGCCGTCGGTCATGCCGTTCGCGTCCAGCGTCTTCCACAACACGTCGACGACCTGATCGGCCGACAAGCCGATATCGAGCGCAATCTGCTTCGCGCCCCAGAACAACCGGTCGAGATGCGCGTCGAGAAACATCAGCGCACCCTTGTGCAGCCGAAGCCCCTCCCACACCCCATCGCCCAGCACGAACCCGGCGTCGAAGATGGAAACGGTGGCCTGCCCGCGCGGCACCAACGCCCCGTTCAAATAGACAAGCACGCTTTCGTTGCGCGGATCGGCTGCGTAATCCTGACTTCCCGGCATAGCCCACCAAACAAAACCCGCCGCTGGCTTAGCCGGGATTGCCCGCCGCTGTCACGGCCGCATGAACGCATAGTCGGTGTCGGGATCGACATTCTCCGCCGCCGCCAGCAGTTCGGACCGCACGTCCGCAACCCCGCGCCGTTCAAGCATGGAGGCAACGGCGGCCGACAGCATCGCGCGCGCCACCGCATCGGCGTCGTGGCCCACGGCGGCGCAATCGGCCATGGCGGCAGCGAAATGACGCCGCGCAATCTCTCCCGCCGTCATCGTTGAACCCTTTCATCCATAAGTCAGCATCGCCGCCAAGACCCGCCCATGACCTTGATCCAAGTCAATCCGGCATGATCGCAGAGGGCAAAGCGGCGTTCGAACCGCCGGCGTTAAATCAGCGCCGCGCAGCATCCGGGATGGGACCGACGATCACGGTGACCTCGCCGTTATGCGCAAAGGTCAGCTTCGACAAACTCTCGCCGCCGCTCGTGACGGGTATGAAGACCGGGCCGGCAGGCACAACCGTCGTCGAGGTGGACGACGCAATATTGGTCACCGACTTGCCGACCGTTGCCGGATCTGAGAGCGCGACGACGAACCGCTCACCCTCGCGCAACCGCAACTGAACCTGCAACGCGTTGCCGTTGAACATGAACATGTCGCGAGCGACCTCACGTAGAACGGCGCCGTTCGCGTCGCGCATCTGCAATCGCGGCGAGAAAATCGTCTCCCCCAACGGCACGCTGACGATCGTGATCATCATCGCGTCCCCGGGCGGAATCGCAAACACCTGGAAGGTGCTGCGCGCGCCGCTGGCATCCATGACGCACGGCGCACCATCGCCGATCCGGACTGTCGCCTTGAACGGCTGGTCCGCTTTCTCGCGCGTCAGCACGGCGGCATTCGCAACCGGCACGTCGCTCCCGCAAGCCGCGGCAGAAAGATCCAGCCGCGACGGAATGCTCTCGCGCTTCGCCGCACACGCGGTGAGAAGAGCGAGGGCGGCCGTCAGAACGGCAATGCGAGCAATCGCACCAGCCATATCAGCGCAACAGGGTCGCAGTCGCCGCCGCGACCTGACCGAGCGCCGCATCAAGGCCCTGCACCGCACGATCGGGATCGGCGATCAGCGCGTCAAAATCTTTGAACTCGTAGGCCGGATCCGGCGCAATCGTCACCGCGGTCTCCGGAATATTGACCGTGTTGAGTACGTTATACGCGATCGTCCGCTGCATCAGAACGGCCTTGTCGGACGCTCGGACCATCCTGCACTCCGCGTAAATGAACGGGCGATAGGGAGTCGACATCCCGGCGGCCAGATACCCGTAGTTCATGCTGATATCGAGATAAGCGTCCGCCGGCAGATCGGTCGCGGACGGATACGCCTTCATGAATCCGCGCTCCGTGCGCGTGATGGGCCCCTCGGCCGCGTCATAGCCGCCCGCCTTCAGCGCCTCAAGCGTTTTGCGTAGAAAGACGTCCTTGCCGGAGAACGAGCGCGCCGCGGTAATCTTCTCAAAGTCGCTCTCGCGGTTGCTCTGCATCCCGGCATCGATCAAGGCCCCGATGAGCCCAAAGCTCTGCCCGACCGTCGCCGCCAGAACGACGCTCGCCCGCCCAGGCGCGGCGGGTGTCAGCACGCGGACGGCCTTCGGATTGCCCGCCGAAACCCGGTCATACGGAATCTGCGGCAGCGTCTGGCAGGCACAAACAGACGCGACAAAAACAAGCGACAATAAAACACGAAAACTACGCAACACGGCGCCCCCCGACCCGATCCATGGTCAGAGGTACGTTATCACGCAACTATGCGATGACTCAAGGAACCAAGAGAACGCCAAACAAACCGAGGACAGACGGACGCCGCATTAGCCATCGGCCGTCTGGATCAGCCGCCGGAGCGGTGACACACGGCTTGGATTTTGTTGCCGTCCGGATCGCGCACATAGGCGCCGTAATAGTTCGGATGATACTGCGGCCGAAGCCCGGGAGCCCCCTCATCGGTCCCGCCATTCGCCAACGCCGCCGCATGAAACGCGTCCACGATCGCGCGCTTCTCGACCTTGAACGCCGCGTGCACCCCGTTGCCGGGCCGCGCTTCTTGTCTGTCGAACGGCCGAACAATAAAAAGCTTCTCCCCCGTCGGCGTTCCGTACGCCATCACGTTCCCCGGCGCCCTAAACATCACCGGATGCCCGAGCACCCCCATCACCGCATCGTAAAACTTCTCGGCCTTTGCAAAATCGTTGGAGCCGAGCGTGACATGGCTGAACATGGGACAAACCCTCCTTCGTCGTTCCGCCGCAGTTTAGCGAAATTCGGCGCCAACGAAATGGGAGACGGGAACAGTGTAAGCGCGACCGCCACCGACGACGAACAAGCAATCGTTCCGCGCGGTGAACCACGCCTCCGCGAGATCGACACCCAGCACGCTCTTGGCGTCGAACACGTGAACCAGCTTGAGCCCGTCGCGGACCATCTCGGCAAGGGTGAGCCTGTTGCAGTCGTCATAGCAGCCCACCAGCAGAGCATAGGGCGGGCTCACGGCGACCGCGCTAACGCCCAACGCAAGAGCGTTCGTCCATTGCTGCCCCGAACAATTGTCGTCCAGCCGAACCAACGGAAAGCCACTGTACCAGCACGACCAGGTCGCATCGCGGCCGACGTTGAGCGCATAGCAATCGACAACTAGGTCTGCGGAACGCGACAGGATTTCGCCGCTAACAGAAAACCGCACGATGCCGGAGAGATCGCTAATGCCGAAGGCTTGGTCGTAGTAGCCGATCCAAATGCCTCCGCGGCGCGAGCAAACGCCCATCGACGCCGACCTGATAGCGATCGACACGATACCCATCAGGCGGAGGCGCGAGAGGAGTGGACGTAATCCCCCGCGCCGCCATGCCTTAGTTGTCCAAGAAGCTCCGCAGCTTCCGCGACCGGCTCGGGTGCTTCAGCTTGCGCAGCGCCTTTGCTTCGATCTGGCGGATGCGTTCGCGGGTGACCGAGAACTGCTGGCCCACTTCTTCGAGCGTGTGGTCGGTGTTCATGCCGATGCCGAAGCGCATGCGCAGCACGCGCTCTTCGCGCGGCGTAAGCGAGGCCAGAACCCGCGTCGTCGTCTCGCGCAGGTTCGACTGGATCGCGGCATCGATCGGCAGCACCGCGTTCGTATCCGGGATGAAATCGCCCAGGTGCGAATCTTCCTCGTCGCCGATCGGCGTTTCGAGCGAGATCGGCTCCTTCGCGATCTTCAACACCTTGCGCACCTTCTCCAAAGGCATCGCCAGCTTCTCGGCGAGTTCTTCGGGCGTCGGCTCGCGGCCGATTTCGTGCAGCATCTGGCGCGACGTGCGCACCAGCTTGTTGATCGTCTCGATCATGTGGACCGGGATGCGGATCGTGCGCGCCTGGTCGGCGATCGAACGCGTGATCGCCTGCCGGATCCACCACGTCGCATAGGTCGAGAACTTATAGCCGCGCCGGTACTCGAACTTATCGACGGCCTTCATCAACCCGATATTGCCTTCCTGAATGAGATCCAGGAACTGCAAGCCGCGGTTCGTATACTTCTTCGCGATCGAAATCACGAGGCGCAAGTTCGCCTCGACCATTTCCTTCTTCGCCTGACGGGCTTCGCGTTCGCCCTTCTGCACCGTGCGCACGATGCGCTTGAACTCGGTGATCGGCTGCCGCATTTCCTGCGCCAGCGTCTGAATTTCGGTACGCAGATCGCGCGCCTTGTCGCGTTCGTCCTGCGCGAATTCCTTCCAGCCGCGGCGCGTCAAGCGTCCGACGCGGCGGATCCAGTTCGGATCCAACTCTTCGCCGTCGTATTCCTTCAAGAAATCCTCACGCGCCACGCCATGCGCTTCCGCCAAACGCAGCAGCCGCGACTCCAGCATCACAAGGCGCTTGTTGATCGAATACATCTGCTCGACCAACGCCTCGATACGCGCGTTGTTCAGGCGCAAGCTCTTCACGAGATCGACCGTCTCGTTCTTCAGCTTCTTGAAGCGCCGGTCCTGGCTCGACGACAGCTCTTCCGACGACATATGCGCTTCGACTTCCGCGTCCTGCAGCTTGCCGAGCTTCTTATAGCGCCCGGCGATATCGTCGAACGTCTCGAGGATCTTCGGCTTCAACGCCGCTTCCATCGCGGCGAGCGAGAGCGAACCTTCGTCGTCCTCACCCGTGTCTTCTTCAACGCGCGACGGCGCTTCGACGTTCGTCACGTCGTCCGGATCGACGCGCGGCTTGGGCACGGGCGCCGGCTGCACGACGCGCAGCACAGGCTTCGGCGGCTGATAGGGCTTGGGCGCTTGCGGCAAGCCGGGCAAGGGAACACCGGCACCGTCGACTGGAATGACGCCGCCTTCGGCCGCCATAGCTTTCGCTTCCGGCCCGCCGCCATAGGTGGCTTCGAGATCGATAATATCGCGAAGCAGAATCTTGCCTTCGTTCAACTCGTCGCGCCACACCATGATGGCTTCGAACGTCAGCGGGCTTTCGCACAAGGCGCCGATCATCAGCTCGCGGCCCGCCTCGATACGCTTGGCGATCGCGATTTCGCCCTCGCGCGAGAGCAGCTCAACGGAACCCATCTCGCGCAGATACATGCGCACAGGGTCGTCGGTGCGTTCGGTCTCTTCGGTCTCGACCTTCGTGACCTGCGCTTCCTCGCGCTGCAGAGCGACGGCGCCGCCTTCGGACTCTTCTTCCTTCTCTTCCGACTCGACCACGTTGATGCCCATGTCGGACAGCAACGACATCGTGTCTTCGATCTGCTCCGACGACACGCGCTCCGACGGCAGAACCTTGTTCAACTCATCCAGCGTGACGAAGCCGCGCGTCTTCGCGCGCGCAATCATCTTCTTCACGGCCGCATCGGTCAGATCGAGAAGCGGATCGCCTCTCTCCTCGCGTTCGCCCTCACCGTCGGCTTTCGTCTTTGCGCTAGCGCCTTTGCCCGCCTGTTGAAGCGGACGTTGCGCCGGTTTCGCTGCGGCGGCCGTCACGGGGGGTTTTGCCATCGGTTTACCGGTCGGGGTTACTTGAGTTGCGGAATGTGCGGCACCATTGGCCCCGGCTGAACCTGACGCTTTCGCGGGCCTAGGCTTCGGCGGCGGCAACGGCTTGATCATCGACTTCAGGATCGACCTCAGATCCTGGGGCTTCGCCTTCACATCGGTCTTTGCAGCAGACTTCGCAGCGGGTTTCCCCGCCGCTTTCTTCTCAACCTTTGATGGGGCGGAGGACTTCGATCCCTGGCCCTTACGGTCTTTCGTCGTCTGCTTGTTCGTCACGGCGTCGTCGTCTGCTCAAAAATTGAAAACACCGAAGGCCTATGGAACCTTCAGAAAGCGTCCGGCGGACCTGCTTCCGCCCCTATGATTGAATTAAGCTCCTCGGCAATAGCGCGCAGCCGCGCGACGTTGTCTTCCGTCGCCTCACGCTTCAGCGCTTCGGCGGCCTGCGCATGCTCACTCTCAAGCTCAGTCAACTTGCGGTGGCGGGCCAGTACGTGCTGGAACTCGCGCAACACCTCATGGTGGGGTGTCTCGCGCCGAGTCATAGCCATCGCTCTGAGCATCGGCCGCCGCTCCAACCGCTCGCAAATGTCCGCGGCCCCGTTGAGCCTGAGGTGGTCGCGAAGGCCTTGACTGTCAAGGGTTTGTCCCGAGGAGGCCGCATGTAGAAGTTCGCGTCTCAGTTTGTCAAGGATAGGCTCTGCAATCGGCATAGAGGCGAACTGCTCCGCAAACTCTTCAATCAGGAAGGGATGCGTTAACCCAGCGAGCAATAGAGCCTCTTCCCCGGCCGCCCCGGCGTGCAACGGATCTGTGGATCGAGCGGACCCACGCCCTGCAACCGATCGCCGCAGAGCCTCCGAAACCGGCGGGGTCCAGGTCGGCCGGCCGTTGATCTTGTCCTGAGGCCCCGGCCTAAAAGACGCACGCGGTGCGTACCCGGGCCCACCACGAGCCCAGCCGCCGCCACCCTGCCGCCGCTGGCCGTCATATCCCCCGCGCCGGTCGCCGCCGCTCCCGGCCGGCTGGAACAGCTCCTTCAGCCGCTGGCCCATGACGGTGCGATAGTGCTCCCGAACCTTGGGCTCCCGGATCTCGCCGACATGGCGCATCAAATTGGCCTCGGCCCCCGCCCGCCGCTCCGGCGTCGCCAGGTCGGCCTCGCCAATCTCCCGCCGCCACAGCATATCGGCCAAACCCACAGCCTCATCCAAGACGGCCTGCATGGCCGCTGACCCTTGGGCCCGAATGAGATCGTCCGGGTCCTGACCACCGGGCAGCAGCGCAAACCGCAAAGACTGCCCCGGCTCCAGCAGCGGCAGCGCCAGATCAATCCCGCGCTGGGCTGCCTTGATCCCCGCCGCATCGCCGTCGAAGCACAACACCGGCTCCGGCGCGATCCGCCACATCATCTCGAGATGCTCTTCGGTCAGCGCCGTCCCAAGTGGCGCAACAGCGCCATGGAACCCGGCCGCCACCAGCGCGATCACATCGACGTAACCTTCGACCGCAATCAGCATCGCCCCTTGCGACGCCGCCTTACGCGCTGCGCCGAGATTGAAAAGCACCGTGCTCTTCTTGAAGAGCGGCGTCTCCGGCGAGTTCAAATATTTCGGCTTGCCGTCCGGATCGAGCGTCCGCCCGCCAAACGCAATCACCCGCCCCCGCCCATCGGCGATCGGAAAAATCACCCGCCCACGAAACCGGTCGTAAGGCGCACCACCGTCGTCGGGCGCAATGAGAAGACCGGCCTCGACCATGTCCTCGACCAAAACGCCTTTCGAAATCAGATGCTCTTTCAACGCCGATCGCGAGTCCGGCGCAAACCCCAACCGGAACGGCTCGACCGAAGGCCCAACCAACTGCCGCCCATCGAGATACCCGCGCGCCTTCGCCCCGCGCGAACCCTTCAGCTCGCTCTCAAAGAAAAGCGAAGCCAACTCCATCACGTCATAAAGCGACCGCCGCGACTTCTCCCGCGCATCGTCACGCTCATCGCGCGCCGGCAACGGCATCCCGACGGAAGACGCCAACTGCTCAACCGCCTCAGGAAACGAAAGCCCCTCCGTCTCCATCACAAACGTAATGGCGTCCCCGTGAACCCCGCAGCCAAAGCAATGATAAAACCCCTTGTCCGCATTCACATTGAACGAAGGCGTCTTCTCGCTATGAAACGGACAAAGCCCCAGATGATTGCGCCCACGCCGAACAAGCTTCACCTTCCGCCCGACGACATCCGTGATGCCGACGCGCTCGCGAAGCTCCTCAACAAACCGTGGACTAAACCGCATCTCGCTCCAAACAACCGAAGATGAAACCGAGTACGCCCTCAATCTCCCCTCGCCCTTCCGGAATCGGAAGGGAGAGGGGCCGGGGGTGAGGGATGGCCTCTAAACCGGCCCGATCTCAGAACAGTTCTGCATAAGCATCAACGCGAACCGCATTCATCCGCACACGGCACAAAGACCCTCCCTCACCCCCATCCCGTCTCCCTCCAAGGAGGGCGAGGGGCGAGACAACGCGTCGACGCCGACGCGCGTGGCGGCCGTTCAAGCCGGCGGCGAGAGCATCTCCTTCACCACCGCATTCGCCTTCGAAAAATCCATCTTGCCGGCGAATTTGGTTTTGAGCTCGGCCATCACCTTGCCCATATCCTTCACCGATGACGCGCCAGTCGCCGCCACAGCAGCCGAAACCGCCGCGCGCACATCGTCCGCGCTCATCTGCGCCGGCAGATAGGCCTCGATGATCGCCTTCTCCTCGCGCTCTTGCGTGGCAAGCTCCGCCCGCCCCGCTTTATCGAAGGCTTCGATGGAATCGTTCCGCTGCTTGATCATCTTCTGCAGCAGACCCAGGATCTCCTCGTCGTTGGCCTTCTCGCGGCCCAACCCGCGCGCCTCGATATCCTTGTCCTTCAGCGCCGAAATGATCAGGCGCACGGTGCCCACGCGCCGTTGATCCTTGGCCAGCATCGCTTCCTTCAAGGCCGCGGTGAACTTGTCCCTGAGCATGTGTCGTAAATTCCTCCGTGTAGCCGCAGCATACAGCGCCGTCAGAGTTGCTGCCTAACCCTTTGGCGGGGAAAGCGCTTCCCGCCTGGGGACAGCGACGTTGGGTTTCCTTGACGGGGCTTGCGTTTGGCTCCATATGGACCCCCGAATTTGCGGGCGCGCACGGCCAAACACCCGCAAAAACGCGAGCACCATGACAGAGACTGCCACAAGCCCCCGCGAGCAGGGCCACGCGCCCACGCGGAGACGAATCACGGGCGTGCTCGTCCTCGCCGATGGAACCGTCTTTGAAGGCGCGGGCCTGGGCGCGAGCGGAAAAGCCGTCGGCGAAGTCTGCTTCAACACCGCGATGACCGGCTACCAGGAAATCCTGACGGACCCGTCCTACGCCGCGCAAATCATCTGCTTCACGTTCCCGCACATCGGCAACGTCGGCACGAACCTCGAAGACATCGAAACCGTTACCCCAGCCGCACGCGGCCTGATCGTGAAGGCCTCGATCACCGAACCGTCGAACTACCGCAACGCCCAGGCGCTCGACATCTGGTTGAAGCGCCACAACATGGTGGCCTTGAGCGGCATCGACACCCGCCGCCTCACCCGCCTCATCCGCGAAAACGGCATGCCGAACGGCGTGATCGCGCATGATCCGACAGGCTCGTTCGACATCGCCGCGCTCAAGAAAGAGGCGGCGAAGTGGCCCGGCCTCGAAGGCATGGACCTCGCCAAAGACGTCACCGCGCGCCAGCAATGGACGCTCGACGAAACGCGCTGGATGTGGGGCCAAGGCTACAGCGCCAAAGCCGAACCACGCTTCAACGTCGTCGTCATCGACTACGGCGTCAAACGCAACATCCTGCGCTCGCTAAGCTCGATCGGCGCCCGCCTCACCGTCGTCCCCGCCGACACGAGCTACGAAACGATCGCCCGCCTCAAACCCGACGGCGTCGTCCTCTCAAACGGCCCCGGCGACCCCGCAGCGACAGGCGAATACGCAGGCCCGGTCATCCGCAAACTGGTGGACTCAGGGCTCCCGGTGTTCGGCATCTGCCTCGGCCACCAAATGCTAGCCCTCGCGCTCGGCGCGAAGACCAAGAAAATGCGCCAAGGCCACCACGGCGCAAACCACCCGGTGAAAGACGTCACGACCGGCAAAGTCGAAATCGTCTCGATGAACCACGGCTTCACCGTCGACACGACGACGCTCCCCCGCGGCGTCAAAGAAACCCACGTCTCCCTCTTCGACGGCAGCAACTGCGGCCTAAGCCTCGAAGGCCGTCCCGTCTTCTCCGTCCAATACCACCCCGAAGCCTCCCCCGGCCCCCACGACAGCCAATACCTCTTCGACCGCTTCAAGCAAGCGATGGAGCAAAAACGTTGACCGACCAGCGCGCCGTAATCGATGGGCTCAAAGCCCGCTGGCGCACGCATGTGCAGATGCTGGGTAATTTCGACGCCAGCGTCGTTGGGCGAACCTTCGATGATCTGTGCACGTCCTATTCGGAAAAGCACCGCCACTATCACACGCTCAACCACCTCACGCGCATCTTCGATTGTTTGGAGCTGCACGGCGAAGAGATCGGCGATCCGGCGCGCCTCGCCTTCGCGGCCTGGTATCACGACATCGTCTATGACCCGCGCCGCACCGACAACGAAGCCAAGAGCGCCGAACGCGCGATGAAAGAGCTCGACGCGCTGGGCGCGGACAACGCACTGCGCTCGCACGTGGTCCAGTTGATCCTCGCTACCAAGAACCACATGTCCGGCGGCCGCGACTACGACGACGACATCTTCCTCGACGCCGACTTCGCGATCTTAGGGTCGCCGCACGACGAGTACCGCCAATACGTCATGGACGTCCGCGCCGAATACGCCCACGTCGATGACGCGGCCTGGCTCAACGGCCGCGGCACCTTCCTGAAAAAAATCTCAGCCGCCCCCCGCATCTTCCGCACCGGCATCTTCGAAGGCGAATACGCCGAACAAGCCCGCGAAAACATCGCTTGGGAATTGACCGCGCTCGACGCGTTGGGCGGTGGACAATGAACGCTTGTGCCGCTCAGAGTCAGCGGCCCCCTCACCCGCTCGGCTTCGCCTCGCGTCCTCTCCCGCAAGGGGAGAGGAGAAGAAGCGCTCCCCTTCCCCTCTCCCCTTGCGGGAGAGGATCATTTTTCGCGTTCAGCGAAAAATGGGTGAGGGGTCCGCTGACTCGCCGCGCGCACACCGTGCGCCACGCGTCGATCGGCGACATCGCAATCTCAACGCCAACCCTCTACACTCCCACCATCGCCAAAACCCCACCCCATGTGACGCCACGTGACGCCAACGTGACGGCAATGTGATGGCAGAAACGGCTGAATTCTGCGGATGTGACGGTGTGATGGATCGGATTGAATTTTTACTCGGCAACAAGATCGGGAGGCCCGCGTAAGTGCCCAAACGCACCGACCTCGACACGATCCTGATCATCGGCGCCGGCCCCATCGTCATCGGGCAGGCGTGCGAGTTCGACTATTCGGGCGTCCAGGCATGCCGTGCGTTGCGGGCTGAGGGCTATCGCATCGTCCTCGTGAATTCGAATCCGGCGACGATCATGACCGACCCGGATATGGCGGACGCGACCTACATCGAACCGATCACGCCGGAGTTCGTCGCCAAGATCATCGCGCGCGAACGCAAAGAACATCCCAAAAGCCGCATCGCATTGCTCCCGACGATGGGCGGCCAAACCGCGCTCAACTGCGCGCTCGACCTGCATAAGCAGGGCACGCTGAAGCAATACGACGTCGAGATGATCGGCGCCCAACCCGAAGCTATCGCCATGGCCGAGGACCGCCTGCTCTTCCGCGAGGCGATGGAACGCATCGGCCTCGACTGCCCGCGCTCGCTGATCGCGACGTCGCGCGACCAAGCCCTCATCGCACTCGAATATGTCGGCCTCCCCGCCATCATCCGCCCGTCCTTCACGTTGGGCGGCCTCGGCGGCGGCATCGCCTACAACCGCGAAGAGTTCCTCGAAATCGTCGACCGCGGCCTCGACGCCTCGCCGGTGAAATCGGTGCTGATCGAAGAATCGGTACTGGGCTGGAAAGAGTTCGAGATGGAGGTCGTCCGCGACAAGGCGGACAACTGCATCATCATCTGTTCGATCGAAAACATCGACCCGATGGGCGTCCACACCGGCGACTCGATCACCGTCGCGCCGGCGCTGACGCTGACCGACAAAGAATACCAGATCATGCGCAACGCCTCGATCGCGGTGCTGCGCGAGATCGGCGTCGAGACCGGCGGCTCGAACGTGCAGTTCGCCGTTAATCCAAAGGACGGCCGCCTCGTCATCATCGAGATGAACCCCCGCGTCTCGCGCTCGTCGGCGTTGGCGTCGAAGGCCACCGGCTTCCCGATCGCGAAAGTCGCAGCCCGCCTCGCCGTCGGCTACACCCTGGACGAACTCGACAACGACATCACCAAGGCGACGCCCGCCGCGTTCGAACCGACGCTCGACTACGTCGTGACGAAAATCCCGCGCTTCGCCTTCGAAAAATTCCCCGAAGCCGAAGCCGTGCTGACGACATCGATGAAATCCGTCGGCGAAGCGATGGCGATCGGCCGCACCTTCGCCGAGTCGATCCAAAAAGCGCTGCGCTCGCTCGAAACCGGCCTGACCGGCTTCGATGAGATCGACATCCCGGGCCTGCGCTCCGGCGACGACAAGAACGCCGTCATCGCCGCCCTCGCCAAACCGACGCCGGACCGCATCCGCGTCGTCGCGCAGGCATTCCGCTTGGGGCTAACCGTCGGCGAGATTCACACCGCGTCCAAAATCGACCCCTGGTTCCTCGACCAAATCGAAGAGATCGTGAAGACCGAGGGCCGCATCCGCGAACACGGCCTGCCGCAAGACGAAGACGGCATGCGCGAACTGAAGGCGATGGGCTTCGCCGACACCCGCCTCGCCCGCCTCACCGGCAAGCGCGAAAGCGAAGTCGCGGGCCACCGCCGCCGCCTCGGCGTGACGCCGGTGTTCAAGCGCATCGACACCTGCGCCGCCGAATTCCGCGCGCTCACGCCCTACATGTATTCGACCTACGAAGCGCCGCTCGACGGCAAAGTCGAATGCGAAAGCGAACCGACCGCCGCGAAGAAAATCGTCATCCTCGGCGGCGGCCCGAACCGCATCGGCCAAGGCATCGAGTTCGACTATTGCTGCTGCCACGCCGCTTTCGCGCTGAAGGCCGCGGGCTTCGAGACCATCATGGTCAACTGCAATCCCGAAACCGTGTCGACCGACTACGACACGTCCGACCGCCTCTACTTCGAACCGCTGACAGCAGAAGACGTCGTCGAACTGATCCGCACCGAACAAGCGAACGGCGAAGTCGTCGGCGTCATCTGCCAATTCGGCGGCCAAACCCCGCTGAAACTCGCAAGCGCCCTAGAGGCAGCAAAAATCCCGATCCTCGGCACGCAGCCCGACGCCATCGGCGCCGCCGAAGACCGCAAACGCTTCCAGGCCCTGATCGACAACATCGGCCTGAAGCAGCCGGTGAACCGCACCGCACTCACCACCGACGAAGCGCTGCAGGCCGCGCGCGAAGTCGGCTATCCCGTCGTCATCCGCCCATCCTTCGTGCTCGGCGGCCGCGGCATGACCATCGTGCGCGACGAAGAACATATGCGCGAAACCCTTGCGCAGACCGACGTGTTCAAGATATCGGGCGACGACCCGGTCCTCATCGACCAATATCTGCGCAGTGCCATTGAGGTCGACGTCGACGCCATAGCCGACGGCAAAGACGTCTTCGTCGCCGGCATCATGGAACACATCGAAGAAGCCGGCGTTCACTCCGGCGACAGCGCCTGCTCCATCCCGCCCTGGTCGCTGAACGACGAAACCGTCGTCGAACTCAAGCGCCAAACCGCAGCGCTCGCCCGCGAACTCAACGTCGTCGGCCTGATGAACGTGCAGTTCGCGATCCAAGCCGGCGAAATCTTCATTCTCGAAGTGAACCCGCGCGCCAGCCGCACCGTCCCCTTCGTCGCCAAAGCGATGGGGATCCCCGTCGCCGCCATCACCGCGCGCGTCATGGCCGGCGAGTCGCTCGCCTCGTTCAAGCTGAAGGACGAATTGCCAAAACACGTGTCGGTCAAAGAAGCCGTTATGCCCTTCGCCCGCTTCCCCGGCGTCGACGTCGTGCTCGGCCCGGAAATGAAATCGACCGGCGAAGTGATGGGCATCGACGTCAGCTTCGACCGCGCCTTCGCCAAAAGCCAAATCGCAGCCGGCCTCACGCTGCCGAACGGCGGCACCGTCTTCGTCTCCGTGCGCGACATGGACAAGGAAGCGATCCTGAAACCGGTGCGCGATCTCATCGACATGGGCTTCAAGATCATCGCGACCGGCGGCACCGCGACCTATCTGATCAATCAGGGCCTTCCGATCGCGCGCATCAACAAAGTCTACGAAGGCCGCCCGCACATCGTGGACGCGATGAAGGACAACACCGTCGACCTCGTCTTCAACACCACCGAAGGCGCGCAGGCGTTGAAGGACTCGCTCTCGATCCGCCGCACCGCGTTGATGCTCAAGATCCCCTACTACACCACGGTTGCGGGATCGCAGGCCGCAGTCCAAGCGATCCAAGCCTTACGCACCACCAGTCTGGATGTCGCGCCACTGCAATCTTACGCGCGTTAACATGTTGAACTAGAACGATTCTTTCGACAGCCAAGCCACCTTCCGACCTTGAATTTTCAAGCCCCTTCGCTATAATTGTACCTCGCGTTTGAGGAAGTAGTGTCCTGCGCCCCTGTTCGGCAGCGGAACCTCCAACGAGCGATTTGAAACTGTTGTCAGGTCTTGGGCGGTCGCACCACCAAGGCCCTTTGAATTTGTTGTCTCAGGGTGCGACGAAGAAAGTCGAGTATCGGCAATGGAAAAAATTCCGATGACCGCTCAGGGCTTCCAAGCTCTCGAGACGGAGATCAAACACCTCAAACAGGTGGAACGTCCGGCCATCATCAAGGCGATTTCGGAAGCGCGCGCGCACGGCGACCTCTCGGAAAACGCCGAATATCACTCCGCCAAAGAACGCCAAAGCTTCGTCGAAGGCCGCGTGATGGAGCTCGAAGACAAGCTCTCGCGCGCGCAAGTGATCGACGTGTCGAAACTCTCCGGCAAGGCCGTGAAGTTCGGCGCGACGGTAACGCTCGTCGACGAAGACACCGACCAAAAATCGAAATACCAAATCGTGGGCGACCTCGAAGCCGACTTCGCCAAAGGCCGCATCTCGATCTCCTCCCCCCTAGCCCGCGCCCTCATCGGCAAGACGAGCGGCGACACCGTGGAAGTGAACACGCCCTCCGGCGGCCGCTCGTACGAAGTCATGAAGGTGGAATTCAAGTAGGGCCAACGACAACGTGACGTCCGAGCAGGACCTGCTGAACATTTTGGTCGTGCTCGGGGTTATACTCCTGATCCTCGTCTTCATCGTGGTTTTCAATCGGTCTGAGCGCCGGCGCGTAACACCCGCCGACGCCGGGGACCCTCCTACCGATCTACCCGGCCTTTGGCCGACACAAATTCGAACGCGCTATCTAAAACTCGACACCCATGGGCGCCGTAGGTGGTGGCGCCGTTACAACCTGACGACCGGCTTGATCGTTGTCCCGTTGTTTCTGGGCGGAGCAATCATAGGTCTTGCATGGAACAACATCGTTGCCGTGGTGGCGATCGCCGCGCTGATCTTTCTGGCGATGCTCTTCGCCGTAAGCGGCCGCTAAACCTCGACCGGCACGCCAGGGTCACGCTTGGAGGTACGAATAGTCAGCGCCGTCTTCACCGACCCAACATTCTTCGCCGCCGTCAGTTTCTCGGTGACGAAGCTCTGCCATTCGCTGAGGTCGTGCGCGACGCACTTGAGCACAAAGTCGGTTTCCCCCGACATCATGTAGCACTCGCGCACGATCGGCCATTCGGCGACCTGGGCCTCGAACGCCCGCAGATCCGGCTCGGCCTGACTGTTGAGCCCCACGAACGCAAAGGCCATCACCTCATACCCGAGCGCCTTGGCGTCCAGGTCGGCGTGATAGCCCTTGATGAAGCCCGCTTGCTCCAACGCGCGCACCCGCCGTAAACAGGGCGGTGCCGATATCTTGGCCCGATGAGACAGTTCGACGTTCGTGATACGACCGTCGTCCTGAAGTTCGTGAAGAATGCGCCGGTCGATGGCGTCGAGCTTGATCCGCTGCATGAAAAGACCACCGCAGGGTCAGATTATTTCGCGGCTTGCGTTCTACCGCGATAGGCCGAGGATTTCAGCAATAAAATTTCGGGATCACGAAACACTGTGAACGACGCGGCGGTGGAAAACGTCACTTGGGCCGTTACCGACGGCCGCGCTGGCATTTTGAACCAGGCCCGCGGCCTGGCCGAAGCCGTCGGCCTGCCCGTTGAGGTTAAGACGGTCCACCCGCGCCTGCCCTGGACGCTTCTCCCGGTGACACGATGGCCCGCCCCGTTTGCGGCTCTGGGCCCCGGCAGCGCCAAGTTCGCACCGCCCTGGCCGCGCGTCGCCATCGGCTGCGGCTGGCGCAGTATCCCCTATATGCTCGCCGTGAAGCGCCTCTCAAAGGGCAAGACCTTCACCGTCCAACTCCAACACCCGCGCGTCGATCCCGCACTCTTCGACCTCGTCGTCCCACCGGAACACGACAACCTCACCGGTGCGAATGTCATCCCCATCATCGGCAGCCCGAACGGCGTCACACGCGCGCGCCTCGACGCGGCTGCGAAGAAATGGTCGCCGCAACTCGACCGCCTGCCTCACCCACGCGTCGCCGTTCTCATCGGCGGCGCATCGAAATCGCACAGCTTCAGCGAAGACGACGCGCGCCAACTCGCTGCCTCGTTGAAGAATCTGACAGCGCAAAACATCGGCGTCATGGCAACGACCTCGCGCCGCACCGGTGACGCACAAACAAAGATCATCCGCGACGCGCTCGAAGGCACCGGCGCCTACGCGTTCAACGGCGAAGGCGAGAACCCTTACGCAGGCCTCCTCGCGCTCGCCGACGCAATTCTCGTGACCTCCGATTCCACCAACATGGCGGTCGAGGCGGCGGCGACAGGAAAGCCCGTCTACATTGTGGATATCCCCGGCGGCGGCGCGAAGTTCGACCGCCTGCACGAGACGCTGCGGAACCGCGGAATCGCCCGTACTTTCGCCGGCAAGATCGAGCATTGGACATACGAGCCGCTCAACGAAACGGCGCGTGTCGCTGAGCACATTCGCCGCAGATTAGGCCTGTAATTCCAAGGTAAACCGCCCGTGAACCCCTCTACACTTGCGAGAGGGGTTGAGCGGTTCCTATATGCTGTGAGGCAAAGCGGTGCTTCGGGCCGCAAGCAGGGCTGAATGTCGAAAATCCATCATGCAAAAGTACTGATCCTGGGGTCAGGTCCCGCGGGCTATACGGCCGCGATCTATGCTGCACGCGCCATGCTCGAACCCACGCTCGTCGCGGGGTTACAGCCGGGCGGTCAGCTGACCATCACCACGGACGTCGAAAACTATCCGGGCTTCGCCGAAACGATCCAAGGCCCTTGGCTCATGGATCAAATGCGCGCGCAAGCCGAACACGTCGGCACCAATCTCGTCGACGACATCATCATCAACGCGGACCTGAAGACGCGCCCCTTCCGCCTCACCGGCGACAGCGGCACGATCTATACCTGCGATACGCTGATTATTGCGACCGGCGCGCAAGCGCGCTGGCTGGGCCTGCCGTCGGAAGAGAACTTCAAAGGCCACGGCGTCTCGGCGTGCGCAACCTGCGACGGCTTCTTCTATCGCGGCAAGGACGTGGCGATCGTCGGCGGCGGCAACACCGCGGTTGAGGAAGCGCTCTTCCTCACGAACTTTGCGAAGTCCGTCACGCTGGTCCACCGCCGCGATTCCTTGCGCGCGGAGAAGATGCTGCAGCAACGCCTCTTCACCCACCCCAAGATCAAGGTCGTGTGGGATTCCGAAGTCGACAACATCGAAGGCACCAGCGAGCCGAAATCGGTGACGAACGTGAGGCTGCGCAACGCGCACACCGGGACGCTCACCGACCTCCCCGCCGACGGCCTCTTCGTCGCCATCGGCCACGTCCCCGCGACCGAGTTGTTCAAAGGCCAAGTCGACATGGACGCCGACGGCTACATCAAGACGAAGCCCGACTCGACCGCGACCGACATCCCCGGCGTCTTCGCAGCCGGCGACGTGAAGGACCGTATCTTCCGCCAAGCGGTCACCGCCGCCGGCATGGGCTGCATGGCCGCGCTGGAAGCGGAAAAATTCATCGCCCACCACGAACAGATGAAACACGCGGCCGAATAGATGGCGATGGACCTCGACCGTTTGCGCGTCTTTCATGCGGTCGCCACCGCAGGAAGCCTCACGCACGCGGGCGAAGAACTCGACCTCAGCCAATCGGCGGTCAGCCGCCAAATCAGCGCGTTGGAAGACGAACTCAAAGTTCCGCTCTTCTCACGCCACGCCCGCGGTCTGATCCTGACCGAGCAAGGCACCCGCCTCTTCGACTCGACCAAGAGCATTTTCGAACATCTGCACCGGGTTCAAGAAGAACTGCTGGAAAGCCGCGAGAAGCCGCGCGGCGACCTGCGTGTCACGGCGACCGTCGGCATCGGCACTTATTGGCTGACGCCGCGCCTGCGCAAATTCGTCGACGAAAACCCGGACGTGCGCATCCATCTGATCTTGCAGGACGGCGAACTCGACCTCGTCCACCGCGAAGCCGACGTTGCGCTGCGCATGCGCCAACCGGTGCAGAGCGACCTCATTCAGCGCAAGCTCTTCGACGTCACGTATCACATCTACGCCTCGCCCGATTACATCAAGCGTAAGGGCCAACCGGCGACGGTCGAAGAACTCGACGATCACAACATCATCACCTACGGCAACGCACCGCCCGAACTCAGCAAGGTGAACTGGCTCGCCGACGTCGGCCGCAAAGCCGGCAACCCGCGGCCACCGACGCTCTGCGTGAATAACATCATCGCGATGGGAAAATCGATCGAGCTCGGCATCGGCCTAGGCTCGCTTCCCGACTACTTCGCGCACGGCAATCCGAATCTGACGCGCGTCGCCTGCAACACCGAAGGCCCGTGTTACGAAATTTATCTCTGCTATCCCGAAGCGATGCGCGGTTCGAAACGCGTCGCCGTGTTCCGCGATTTCGTGGTTTCACAAGCGCGTGAGTGGGCGTTCTAACCGCTGTTTTCGGCAGGTTCCGGACACCTTGAGAACCCGGCGCACCGCACCTATCTGATAATGGCCGGAGCGGTTCTCCCCCAGATACAGGGCTCCGGTCCCAGGATTATCCCCTTCCTGGAAAAGCGGCCGGTGTTGCCCCCAACGCACCGGCAAGGCGTGACGAGGCCGGGCTGCTGACTCAACCCCAGCAGTCCGGCCCTCTCTTTTTGGGGGCAGATTATCGCCCTAAGCGGCGCAGCCTTTTTCCTTCAGCACGCGCTTCGTCGATGCCGGATACTTGGCCAGCGCCTTCGCGCTGCGCGTCGGACGGCGCATCAAATCGCCGCCGCAATTCGGGCAAACGCCCTTCAGCACGCCGGCCACGCAATCCGCGCAGAACGTGCACTCGAACGAACAGATCATCGCGTTCGTGGCCGAAGGCCCCAGATCGCGATCGCAACATTCGCAGTTCGGCCGCAGCTCAAGCATGCTCCCTCGCAAAGTCGGTGGCGTTGATGAAAATCTGAACCACGGCCTCCAACGCGCGCCGGTCCTCATCGTCGAAGCGCGCCAGATGCGGGCTGTCGAGATCGAGCACACCGTGCACGACGCCATCCTTGATCAACGGCAAAACGATCTCGGAGTTGGACGCGGAGTCGCAGGCGATATGTCCCGGAAACGCATGAACGTCCTCAACGACAACCGTCTCGCGCCGCGCCGCCGCCGTCCCGCAAACGCCTTTGCCGACGGCGATGCGCACGCAAGCGGGCTTGCCCTGAAATGGCCCCAGCACGAGCTCGCCGCGCTTCATCAGATAGAATCCGGCCCAATTCAAATCCGGCACGATCTGCCAGATCAACGCGGCGACATTGGCGGCGTTGGCGATCAAATCGCGCTCGCCGTCGAGAAGCCCGCGCGTCTGACGCGCAAGCTCCTCATAGATTTCGCTCTTGGCGCCGGAAACTTTCTCGACTGCGAACATGCGAACCCTCAGTGACCGCGCGCTTCCTTACCCCAGACGTCATCGAGACGGGCGTCGCGACCGCAATTGTACCGATAGAACTTATAGCGCACGGGATTCTTCTTGTAATAGTCCTGGTGATAATCCTCCGCCGCATAGAACGGCCCGGCCTTGACGATTTCCGTGACGATGGGCCGCTTGAACCGCGGCTGCAGGGCGGCCTTCGAAGCCTCCGCCAACTGTTTCTGCTTCTCGTCGAGATAGAAGATGGCCGAGCGATACTGCGTACCGTAGTCGCAGAACTGGGCCTCCTTCGTCAGCGGATCGACGTTGCGCCAAAAGACGTAGAGCAGCTTCTCATACGTCACCATCTGCGGGTCGTAGACGACTTTGACCACCTCAGCATGGCCCGTGCCGCCGGACGACACGTCCTCATACGTGGGGTTCGCAACCGTCCCGCCGGTGTAGCCCGACGTGGTCGACAACACGCCGGGCACTTTGTCGAAGTCGGACTCGACGCACCAAAAGCACCCGCCCGCAAAGATCGCAACCGCGCTCCCCGCAGGTGCGGGCGCCGGCGGCGCAGCGCTCACACCCAACACGACATCGGCAAACCGCAAACCGAAGACCGCAAGTCCCGCGATCAACGACAGCAGGATAACCCGCCCGAACCCGAAGCCCTTGCTCATATCCGCCTCACGCCGCCGCCGGCTTGAACGTCATCGCGATGCCATTCATGCAATAGCGCTGCCCCGTCGGTGCCGGCCCGTCCGGAAACACATGGCCCAGATGCCCGCCACAGCGCCGGCAGTGAACCTCCGTGCGCACCGAGAACAACGTGTTGTCGGCCTGCGTCCCGACAGCGTTCGGCAGCGGCTTCCAGAAGCTCGGCCAGCCCGTGCCGCTGTCGTATTTGGCGTCTGACGAGAACAGCGCCAGGTCGCAACCGGCGCACTGGAACGTACCCCGGCGCTTCTCTCTATCGAGCGGACTGGATTCCGGACGTTCCGTCCCGTGATCGCGCAGCACGTAATACTGCGCCGGCGTCAATTGCTTGCGCCACTCGGCTTCGGTTTTCGTGACCTCGAATTTTCCCGTGGCCGCAATAGTACCGCGCATCGAAAAGACGGACGCCATCGCCGCCGCCAGGCCGCCAAGCGCGACCGTGCCAAGCAAAGTTCTACGATCCATGGGGGACATCTCCTGACGTGTCTCGATGCTAGTACGGCGGGGACACGCGCACGGACCAATCACGGAGACGAGAGGGAGCATATAAGCCCCCTCCCGCAAATTGGTATCTCAGGCCGCCGCAGCCGCCTGCGCGCGCGAGGCGATGGCGTTGTCGGCGAGCTTGCCCGTCAGTTCGGCCAGGTGGTCGAACTTGTAGGTAAAGGTCGCCGCACCCTGGGTCGCCGAACGCAGCTCGATGATGAACGTCTGCAGTTCGGACTCGGGGATATGAGCCTGCACCGTGTCCCACCCCGGCCAGCCTTCGCGTCCGTCAAATCCCAGAAGCTGTCCGCGCTTGCCCGTGATGATCTGATTGATGCGCGCGGTATGCTCCGCTGGCGTATGCGCGGAAACCGCCATGACCGGTTCAAGCAGCACCGGCGAACAATTCGCCATGCCTTCCGACATGCCGACTTTCGCCGCCATTTGAAACGCGGCATCGCTTGAGTCGACCGAGTGCGAACTGCCGTCGGTCAGCGCTACCGACACGTCGACGACCGGAAAGCCCAATGGTCCTTTGTGCAGATAATCGCGAATACCCTTCTCGACAGACGGGATGAACTGCCGCGGCACCACGCCGCCCGTCACCTGATCGAGAAACTCGAAACCGCCGCCACGCGGCAGCGGTTTGATCTGAAGCACGACGTCGCCGAACTGCCCGTGACCGCCCGACTGCTTCTTGTGACGGCCGCGTTGCTCCGTCGGTTTGCGAATAGTCTCGCGGTAACCCACATGCGGCGGATGCGACGCCAATTTCAAACCGAACTTGCGCTCGATCCGCGCCAAGGCCGTCTTCAAGTGAACCTCGCCTTGCCCCAAGAGCACCGACTCGTGCGTCTCGGCGATTTGTTCGAAGCCGACGCCGGGATCTTCCTCGCGCATCTTGCTGATCGCACCTGACAGCTTCACGTCGTCGTTGCGGTTCGCCGCCTTGATGGCGAGCTTGTAGACCGGCGGCAACACCTCCGGCCGCTTCAACGCCTTCACCGCGCGCGGCGCGGCAAGCGTGTCGCCGGTCTGCGCTCGCTCAAGCCGGCCGATGGCGATGAGATCACCAGCTCCCGCGCCCGGCACCTTCGTCGCCTTGTCGCCGAGCATCGCGAACAATCCCGACGCCCGCTCATCGCCGCCGTCGCTACGTGCCAATGTCGCGCCGTCCTTCAAGATGCCGCGCAACACGCGCACCAACGACATCTTCCCGCCCGCGGCATGGAAGGTCTTCACGACCTGCACGACCGGATCCTCGCCCAGAGCCTCAAGCCCTTGCCGCTTCGCCGTCCGCGAAACGTCGGGCACCTCGTGCCGCAAGGCCTTGAGCAATCGCCGAACGCCGTTGTCTTTTTCCGCCGACCCGATCAGCACCGGCACGATCAGCCCCTCAGCCAGCTCCCGCGACAGATCGCCGAACACTTCGTCGCGCGGCGGCTCGATGTCGGAGAGCAACTCCTCCATCAGATGGTCGTCGTAGTCGGCAAGTTTCTCCAGCATCTGATACCGCGCCTCATGCTCGCGGTCCGCCATCTCGGACGGAATGGCGACGACTTCCGACGCCGCATGTTCGCGGTAGACGAACGCGCGCTCGAGCGCGAGATCGACGAAACCGGAAACGATGCCGTCCTTCCAGATCGGTACCTGGCGCAGCACCAGCGGTCGCGCCGACACGCGCTGCAACGCGGCGAGCAAATCGCGGATCTGCCCATGCGCCTTGTCGATTTTGTTGACGAACAGAAAATGCGGAACGCCGAGATCGGCAAGCCGCTTCAACAACGGCTGCAACAGTGCAACCTTGGTCGGGTCGGGCTCCGTCACGACGACGGCGGCATCGACGCCGCTAAGCGCATTCAGCGTCTCTTGCTGAAACTCGATCGATCCCGGGCAATCGAGGAACGTGAAGTGATCGCCGAGGTAGTTCGTCGTCGCGGCCGTGACCTCGACGCTCATCATGCGCTCGCGCGCTTCAGCCGACGGATCGCCGACCGTGCTTTGTGCGTGAGTCCCTTTGCGTGTGATCGTACCCGTGATCCACAGCATGCTTTCGAGCAGCGAGGTCTTCCCGCCGCCCTGAGGTCCCACGAGGGCCACGCAACGCGGCCCATGTCCTCCCTTACCGTTCTTTTCTGCCATGAGGTTGCTCCCTGATCGCCCGGGGGCGCAACCAACGCGAAAGGCACGCCCTTGAGTTACCGGGCACCCTCATCGTTTCAACGGAACGGCCCCTCGCGCAAGGGGAAAAGCGTTTAACGAAGGTTCGCGCAGAAACGCTGAATCCGTTCGCACGCTTTTTCCAGGATCTCGTCCGATGTCGCGTAGGAGATCCGGAAATACGGTGAGGATCCGAAAGCTGCGCCGTGCACGACCGCGACGCCTTCAGCCTCAAGAAGCTCGGCCGAAAAGGTTTCGTCGTTGTCGATCGTCCGCCCCGACGGCGCAACCTTGCCGATCGCACCGGCACACGACGGATACACGTAGAACGCGCCTTCCGGCGTCGGACACTTGAGCCCCTTGGCCTGGTTCAGCATCGACACTACGAGATCGCGCCGCCGCTGAAAATCGGCCGCGCGCTGCGGGATGAAATCCTGCGGCCCGTTCAGCGCTTCGACCGCCGCCCACTGGCTGACCGAGGTCGCCATGGTCGTCGACTGCGACTGGATCGCCGCCATCGCCTTGATCAGCGGTTCCGCCGCAGCGCAATAACCGATGCGCCAGCCCGTCATCGAATAGGCTTTGGAACACCCGTTCATGGTCAGCGTGCGCGGATAGAGTTTCGGTTCGACCTGAGCGATCGTCGCAAACTTAAAGCCGTCGTACAGAATGTGCTCGTACATGTCGTCGGTCAGCACCCACACATGCGGGTGGTCCAACAACACGGTGGCCAGCGCCTTCAAATGCGCCGCCGAATAAGCCGCGCCCGTCGGGTTCGACGGCGCGTTCAACATCAGCCACTTCGTCTTCGGCGTAATCGCCTTGGCCAACTGCTCGGCCGTGATGCGAAACCCGTTCGCTTCAAGCCCCGGCACGATGACCGGCGTGGCACCGCACAACTGAACGATGTCCGGGTAGCTGACCCAATACGGTGACGGAATGACCACTTCGTCGCCCGGGTTCAGGGTCGCGAGGAACGCGTTGAAGATGATCGCCTTGCCCCCCGGCGCAACCAGCGTCTGCGAGGGTTTGTAGTCGAGCCCGTTCTCGCGCTTGAATTTGTCGGCGATCGCTTTGCGCAATTCCGGAATGCCTTCGACCGCGGTGTAGCGCGTCTCGTTCCGCTCGATCGCTTTGTAGGCGGCCTTCTTGATGTTCTCCGGCGTCGGAAAATCCGGCTCGCCCGCGCCAAGTCCGATCACGTCGCGACCGGCCGCGACGAGGTCGCGCGCCTTCTGCGACACCGCAATCGTCGGCGACGGTTTGATGCGTTGAAGGGCTTTCGACAGAAAGCCGCTAGGCAGCGCTGAAGAGCCGCTCATGTTTCTCGTTTCCACGTTCCGGAATGACGCGGGTGTGTAGCAGATTCGTTCGCACCCGCACAAAGCAATTGAAGCCCGCCGATTTCGAGAGGCGGATCAAAACGTTAAGCGATTTAAACGTTCTTTAGCGCACGCAGAGCGACAATGCGCCCGAAGCAAACGTCGGAGGCCCTGAGATGGCGCCACGCACTTTGGGCCTGCTTGTCGCCCTCGTTCTGACCCTCACCGGCTGCGGCGATTCGAACGCGCCCGCCGGACGCTGGGAGGGCTTCTCCCAATCGGCGAATTGGCTGGTGGCCGTGCGCCTGCAAGTCGACAGAGGCAACGTGATCCACGCGACCGCCCTCTCGGTCAGCGTTGCCGGCGCTTCGCTACCCAGGCGCATGGAACTCACGGAAAAGATCAAGAAGTCCCTCCTCGCCCAGTGGCCCATGGCGGTCGAGGGCAAGATCGACTTCAAGGACAACACCATAACCAAGGCGGGCGGCTATGCCCCCCTGTTCCTCTATGACCCGAAGTCGAAGGCCATGACCTTCAATTTCTATGCGGGCGGCCGTTTGACCGAGCGGATCAAGCTATTCCCGGTCAAAACCTTCGCCTCCCGCTAACCCTGCGACAGATCCCAGTTGGCAAGCGAGGCGGCTTTCGGCATGGTGTCCCGGTACTTGATGCGTTTTCTGTCGTGGTGGGCTGAATGAGGGGCAAGTTTGCGGTCGCGGCGTCGGTTTTTGCCCTCGCGATCGGGCTTTCAGCCTGTGAGGGCGCGGCGCATGGCACGTGCGCCACGGCCGAAGGCGTGGCCCAAAAGATCACCATTCTGACTGACGACCTGACGAAGGCCCAAGGCGCCGGCAAGATCGACGCGATGACGGCCGGCGACATCAGCGCCAAGATCATGGCCGCCGGCGCCAAGTTTAAGGCCGACGGCAACCACCGCGCCTATTGCGGCGGCCTCGACCAGATCCGCAAGGACGCCGGCCTCTAAACGCCGCAGCTTAATCCCCTTGCGCCCTTGCAGGCATTAAGCACGGCCTGCTACCACGGACACCTTCTGCTTCCGACTCTTAAGCGAAGGCGAACCCGTGTCGAACATGCGCTTGTTTCTCGTCCCCGCCGTCTGCGCGACCCTGCTGCCCCTGACCGCCTGCGTCGATCCCGCCGATCGCGCCGAACTGGTGCAGTCGCCGCTGGTCAGACCGCCGATGATGAACACGAGACCGGCGACCTTCGAGTGTGACGACACCGGTCGCGTCGTCGTCCGCCCGGTCGGCGAAGACGGCAAGGCCATCGTCCTCGCCTTGGCCAACCGCGAGATCCAGCTGAAGTCGGTGCCGTCCGACGCCGGCCAAAAATACTCGGACGGTCAGACGGTGTTCTGGATGCACGCCGCCAAGGCGACGCTGTTGGCCGCCGGCCAAACAGAACCGGAATCGTGCATGAAGCCGGACTAAGGCCGGCTTCTACTCCACCGCCACATACACGTTCGTCAGCAACTCGCCCTCTTCCGTCTCGACGGGGTCGCTCACGTATTCTTCCCATTTGACCGGCTTTTCCTTCAGCCCGTTCTCTTTCGTGTAGGCGTCCAGTTTCCCAAAGCTTGCCGCGACCGTGTTGTACGGCCCCTTGTGCGTCAGCTTGACGACACGCCCCGCGTAGGTTTCGCCGACCTTGACGCCGTCGGCTTCCGGCGGAAGCGATGCAGGTTTCGCCGCCAGCGGCAACGCCGCGTCGAACACCCAATCACCCGTCGGATTGTGCGACACGGTGATGGCGAGCGGCGCACCGGCAATCTCCAAACCGTGCTCCTGCGCATAGTTGAGCAGCTTTTGGTTCGCAGCCCCCAGCGCCGCTGAGATGGCGGTCGCATCGGCTGCCTTCGCCGTCGCGCGCGTCAGCACGATGGGTCGCGATTCGACAGTCATGACCTCGGCGCCCTTCGTCGGATCGGCAGCGGCCGGCGGCGGGGGGATGTCGGGCGGCAACGTGCCGTCACCCGGCGTCGCCAGCGCCGCATTCGTTTCCGCCGTCGCATTGGTTTCGACGAGCTTCTTCAGATTGGCGAGGCCTTCTTCATAATCCTTGCCGATCCACGTATCGAACATCAGCCCCATGTAGCGCATGACCGGGTTCATCCCGACATCCGTGTCCATGGTCCACGTGACCTTGGTGCCGCCTTCGGCCGCCTCAAGATTGAACGCCGCGAACGCCGTACCCTGACCGTCAAAGTCCAGCTTGGTTTTGACCGTCGAGAATTCGGTGCTCTCGATGATTTCCTGGCTGCCGTTGCCCTGCGTCTCGCTGACCCAGCTGATCTTCGCGCCTTTGCCTTGCGGCGGCCCCTCGAGCGTCAGCTGCATGTTCGGCTCGCGCTTGTACCAAGCCCCCCACTCCTTCGCGCGCGTGAGATCGTTGACGACCTCAAACACGGCGGCGGGCTGCGCGCCGATGACGGTCGATCGCTCAACATGGATGTTCTGCGGCAGCACGAAGGCGACGCCGACCACAACGACGACCAACACAACCAAGCCGATGAGGATGTTCCGCACCATGTCAGGCACCCATTCGTAAGAGCAGGCCTCCGGTCTGATCCGCTGGAACCAGACTCGCGTACCAAGCATTCATAATATCACTCTTGGGGCCCCGATGCGTGCAACCCTGCCACACACCACAGACTTCATGCGACCGCGGACGCTCGGTTTAACAGCGATTCTCCGCACAACCGCCGCGTTGGCGGCAACGCTGCTGCTCGCCGCCTGCAGCCAACCGCCGGTCAACCGCGACGCCGCCCAGCCGCTCTCAACCGTGCAAAGCGTAGATCTGCAGCGCTACCTCGGCCGCTGGTACGAAGTCGCCCGCTTTCCCAACCAGTTTGAAGTCGATTGCGTCGGCGTCACCGCCACCTACAGCCTCAACCCCGACGGCACGATCAAAGTCGTCAACCGCTGCCGCAAGGGCAAACTCGACGGCCCGGAAGACGTCGCGGAAGGCACAGCAACCGTCGTCGACGCGACGAGCAACGCGAAACTCAGCGTCACGTTCTTCTGGCCCTTCGCCGGCGACTACTGGGTTCTCGATCTCGCGGACGATTACAGCTGGGCCTTGGTCGGCGAACCGTCGGGGCGCTACCTCTGGATCCTCGCCCGCACGCCGGAAATCCCAGCCGAAACGCGCACGCAACTCGTCGCGAAACTGGCGGCCATGGGTTACCGCACGCACGCGCTCTATTGGACGCCGCAACCGCCGGCTAGTCCTTGAGGCTAAGCACCGGCGTTGGCAAACCGAACACCGACGCATGAAACACGTCCGCCGCCGCACGCCGCGCAGCACCTGAGACGCGCATCGCCGACTTGCGTAACCGCGCCTCCGCCCACGACAACCGCTCGCGGCAAAACCGATCGAGCGCTTCGATCGGCTCACCGGTCCCGAATTCGTTCGTCGTCGATTTACGCTCGCGCAGAGCAACGATCGCGGCGGCCACATCCGAAGGTAACGTCACGCCGTCCAACAACAGCGGCAGCGACATCGGCGGCGTCTCGTCCGGTCGCGTCTCGATCCACAACAAGGCCACCGCCGGACGCACGACGTAGAAGTACTTCTTGAGGTTGACCGCGCTGCGCCCGCCGACATGCCGCGCGAACTGCTTCGACGCCAGACCGTAGTAGTGGCGCACCAACGCGTCGTGGTTGAGCGGCCGCGCAAACAGCTGCCGCAAGGCATCCCCTTCCCATCCGTTCTCGCGATACGTGATCGGCGACGTCAACCACTCGACCAGCGCCGGATTCCAGGACAATCCCAGCGACAACGCTTTGCGCAAATCCCACCCGCCGAGATCGATCTCATCCTCGATCGGCCGCTCGATCACATCGCGCGGCACAAACAGCGCGGCATAGTCGGCGACGCGGCGCACATAGATGAAGCGCACGTCGTAATCGCTGTCGGGCGACGCAAAACCCCACGCGCGGCTGCCGGACTCGACGGCCAGCACGATGCGAATCTCCTGCTCGCGCTCAAGCTCGTCGAGCCGCGCGCGAATCACCGCCTGCACCGCCTCCGGAATGTCGCCGATCGAAGCATGGGGAAGCACGGAAACGCCCTCGTGGAAAATCGCGCCAACGCCATAGCACAACGCGCGCTTGCGGATATCGCCGCGCGTTCCTCGACATCGGAGAATCCCGCCGCCATAGTCCCGCCCATGTCGATTTGGGGCTGGTTACTTCTCGGCGCCGGTACGTGGGTCTTGGCCGTCGCGCTGAAGGTCCTCGCGGATTTCGTCGTCCAAAGTTCGACGCAAATCGCGCTTCGCGATTGGGCGGCCTCGGTTCTGTCGGGCGTCTGGTCTTCGATCTGCGAACTCGGCTTGGCCGCTCTCGCCTTCTGGATTTGGAACGCGACCTTCGCCGACGCCCTCGTCATGGCGGTCGGCGCCGCACTCGCCGAACTGTTGGTCCTTCTGATCCCTGCCATCGCCGCAAAGCGCGCTCAGACCAAGACAAAGCAGACCGCCGGCTGGAACGCGTTCTTCGCCGAACGGGGCGTCGCCTTCGCAAGTCATCTCGCAAGCCGCGCGCTGATGTGGCTGGGTGTCGCCGGCGGTGGCGGCCTCAAGGCCGCGCTCAGCGCCTTCGCCCTCTTCGCCGCCGCTGAAGGCATCCAAGCCTACGGCCAGGCCAAAGAATGGGACTGGCTCAACCGCCGCGTCTTGCTGACCTTCCTGACCTTCCAGGGCGTCTGCGTCGCGGTCCAAATCGTCCTGCTGATCCTGTGGTGGTCTTAAAGACACCGTCCCGATCCGGCACGACCCGTCCGCCAGAGTTTGACAAAGCGTTAAGGGCTTTTTCCTACGCTGCCTCGAACCCACGGGGAGCGTGCCTATGGAAATGGACCGGCAAACGATCATGGTGCTGTGCTGCGCCATCATCGGCCTGACGCTGTTCGGTGGCGTCTATCTGTCGTCGTCGTCCCCGGCGAAGCGTGAAGTCCATGAGCGCCCGCTCTATGCCCAAGAGGACATCCGCTACAAGTTTCAGCTGGAAGACGCGAAGAAGAAGCCGAAGCCCAAGAAAACCGAACCGGTCGCCGAACCCACCATCGTCACGAACAAAACCACCGGCATCTCGTCAAGCAAGCCCAGACGGCTCTCGTCGAGCAAGCCAAGCGGCGGCGGCGAACATTCCAGTGAGGGTGAGTCGAGCGACGAATCGTCGTCCTCCGAAGGGGAAGAATCCCAAGAAGAACCCCAAGAAGAACCGCCGCTCGACTAACCGACGACGGTTCCCCCAATCCGGCAAAAGCAATAGACTCCCGTCAAAGGGGCCGCACAAAGAACGCGCCGGGACGGGAGGGAGCAATGCCGAACGCGGACGCGCCGCAGCACATGATCGTGCGCCGCATGCGCTTTCCCTATCCCGACAGTCTGAAGGCGTGGTGGAATCCGGTCCGCCCGGAGTTCAGCCACATCGTCAATGCCGCGTCCCTCGCGATGCCGTTCCTTGAGCCCTATCTCATCGAAACAATGCGCAAGGCCAAGGAGCGCATCGAAGACCCCCAACTGCACCAAGAGGTCGACCTCTACATCGGCCAAGAATCGACGCACTTTCGTCAGCATCAGCAATTCAACAAGCGCCTCGCCGACCTCGGCTACAAAACCGTGCCGGCACTCGAAGCAAAACTGAAAGCCGACTACGACACCTTCGCCCGCACGCGCTCGTTCACCTTCAACATCGCCTACGCCGAAGGCTTCGAGGCGATGGCGCTGACCATCGGCCACATGCTGGTCGAAGACCGCGAATTCCTCTTCGGGCAAGCCGACCCCGCCGTCTCGTCGCTGGTGCTCTGGCACTTCGTCGAGGAGATCGAGCACAAATGCGTCACCTACGACGTCTTCAAGGCGCTCGACGGCCGCTACGCCTGGCGCATCTACGGCCTGCTCTACGCGACCATCCACATCATCGCGCGCACCCGCCAGGGCTATCGCGCGATGCTGATCGAAGACGGACGCTGGTACACGCTGAAATCACGCCTGACGCTGTACCGCCTGTTGACGCGCATCCTCCTCAGACTGATGCCGCGCCTGCTGCGCGTCTTCCGTCCGGGCTACGACCCGCGCGAAGTACCGGACCCCGCATGGGCCGGCGAATGGTGGCGCCTCCATCGCGAGGGCGGCAACGGCCTCGGCGAACTCGACACCTCGCGCCTCGCATCGCCCGTCCCCATTCCTCGCACCGTCTGAAAGAAATCCATGACCGAAATGCCGGAGCGCCGCCGCGCGCTGTTGTTCCTGAACGGCATCGCCCTCTTCTGCTTTGCGGTCTTCGTCGGCTGGCATTGGTTCTTCGCACTGTTGGGCGAGATCGTGCTCTGGCCGGTCATCCCACCCGTCGACGTCCAAGTTCCTGGCGACGAACGCGCCTGGCGCATGGTCCACATGGAAGCGATCACGCAAGGCCTGCTGCTGATGGCGCTCGGCCTCGGCGGCCGCTTCATCTATCTGACCGCACAGTGGCATCGCATCTTCTTCTGGAGCGCCATCATCACGACCTGGCTCTTCACCGTACCCACCTACTTCCACGCCATGCTCGGCACGCGCGGCCTCGCGATGGGAGGCGGCCCCTTCAAACCAGGCCTCGCCAACGACGTGCTCTATCTAATCGGCTGGCCCCCGGTGATCGCCGTCCACGTGATGCTGGCGCTCGCCGTGATCGGCGTCTGGGGATACGTGAAAACGCTGCCGAAATAGCAACGCGCTCGCCCGACACGAGAGAAATCAACCAGCACCAATTCCGCCACGTGTGTCGCCACGCTCGCCGACATTGGATAATCTCCGGGCCAGTTTTGCCGGGCCAGTTGGCCCGCCTCCCAAGACAGAGATCCACATGAACCGCTTCAGCGTTCTCACCATCGCGACGTCGCTCGCCCTCGGCCTCAGCGCATCGTTCACCGCCGTCGCCGCCGACGACATGATCCCGCGTAAAATCATCTTCGGCAATCCGGAGAAGAACCAACCGCTCATCAGCCCCGACGGTTCGAAGATCGCGTTCGGCGCGCCGGTGAACGGCGTGATGAACGTCTGGGTCGCCCCCGCGGACAACATCGCCGCCGCGAAACCGGTGACGCAAGAGAAGGTTCGCCCGATCCGCATCTACGCCTGGGCCGCCAACGGAACGCATCTGCTCTATGCGCAGGACCAGGGCGGCGACGAGAACTTCCACATCTACGCCGTCGACGTCGCCAAGAACACGACGAAGGATTTGACGCCCTATCCCAAGACGCAGGCCGACCTCATCGGAACCGTCTACAGCCGCCCCGACGAGGTAATGATCGGCCTCAACAATCGTGATGAAAAATGGCACGACGCGTGGATCATCAACGTCGTCACCGGCCAAGGTAAGCTGGTTCAGAAGAATGAGGGCTTCGCCGGCTTCCTGACCGACAACAAACTCGCCGTCCGCTTCGCCTCGAAACCGACACCGGATGGCGGCCAAGAAATTCTGCGCCCGGACGGCGCGGCCTGGAAACCGTTCGCGAAGATTCCCGGCGACGATTCGCTGACGACGCAGCCCCTCTTCTTCACCGGCGACGACAAGTCGATCTACATGCTGGACAGCCGCGGCCGCGACAAGAGCGCGCTCACGCTTGTCAACGCCGATACGGGCGCGGTCACCGTGGTCGGTGAATCCGCCAAAGCCGACGTCGCCGAAATCATCTCCGACCCGGTGTCGAAAAAAGTGTTGGCCTACGCCGCCGAATTCGATCGCACCGAATGGACAACGCTTGACCCGGCGCTCAACGCCGACTTCGCTTTCCTGAAAAGCCAAATCCCCGGCGAATGGAATCTGCTGAGCCAGACGAAAGACAACAACGTCTGGACGCTGCGCATCGACAACGTCGCCGAGCCCGTGAAGTTCGCACTCTACGACCGCAAGGCGCGCAAACTGACGACGCTCTTCAGCGCCCGCCCGAAACTCGAAGGCGCGCCGCTCGCCAACATGAACGCCCGCGTGATCAAAGCGCGCGACGGCCTCCAACTCGTCTCGTATCTGACGCTCCCGAAAGGCAGCGACCCGGATGGCAACGGCGTCCCCGACAAGGCGTTACCGCTGGTGCTGAACGTCCATGGCGGTCCGTGGGGCCGCGACAGCTTCGGCTACAACCCCGAACACCAGTGGCTCGCCAACCGCGGCTACGCCGTGCTGTCGGTCAACTTCCGCGCCTCGACCGGCTTCGGCAAAGCCTTCGCCAACGCCGGCGACAAGGAATGGGCCGGCAAAATGCACGACGACCTGCTCGACGCCGTCGACTGGGCCGTCGCGTCGAAGATCGCGCTGAAGGACAAGGTCGCCATCTACGGCGGTTCCTACGGCGGTTACGCCACGCTCGTCGGCCTCACCTACACGCCGACAACGTTCGCCTGCGGCGTCGACATCGTCGGCCCGTCGAACCTGTCAACGCTCTTGGGCAGCATCCCGCCCTACTGGGCTTCGTTCCTCGACAACCTGAAGCGCCGCGTCGGCGACCCGACAACGCCGGAAGGCGCGAAACTGCTGAAGGACCGCTCGCCGCTCTTCCGCGCCGACAAAATCCAACGTCCGCTGCTGATCGCCCAAGGCGCCAACGACCCGCGCGTCAAGCAAGCCGAGTCCGACCAAATCGTAAGCGCGATGACGCAGAAGAAACTCCCGGTCACCTACGTCCTCTACAAGGACGAAGGCCACGGCTTCGCGCGCCCCGAAAACCGCATCTCCTTCTACGCGATCTCCGAAGCCTTCCTCTCGCAATGCCTCGGCGGCCGCTTCGAACCGATCGGCCAAGACTTCCAAGGCTCGTCGGTGGCGGTGCCCACCGGCGCCGAACACATCCCCGGCCTGAAAGAAGCTCTCGCCGGGCGCTGACGCCAACCTGCTGCCAAAAACGGGCGGCACGGGTGCTATATCGACGGAAACGACCTCCGTCACTATATAGTCCGACCCATGCCGCCCAAGCCCAAATTGCCAGGCCTGGCCGAAGCGCCGGCCGCCATGTTCGTTCCGCACAAACCCGCACGCCCGGAGAAATCCGAGGGCGGCAAGCGGTTCAAAGTCGTGTCCGACATGACGCCGAAGGGCGATCAGCCGACCGCGATCAAGGAACTCGTGGCCGGCCTCAAAGCGAACGAGCGCGACCAGGTGCTGCTCGGCGTCACCGGTTCCGGCAAGACCTTCACGATGGCGAAAATCATCGAGGCGACGCAGCGCCCGGCGCTGATCCTCGCCCCGAATAAGACGCTGGCGGCGCAGCTCTACAGCGAGATGAAAAGCTTCTTCCCCGAAAACGCGGTCGAGTATTTCGTCAGCTATTACGACTACTACCAGCCCGAGGCCTACGTCCCGCGCACCGACACCTACATCGAGAAGGAATCGTCGATCAACGAACAGATCGACCGCATGCGCCACTCCGCAACGCGCTCGGTGCTGGAACGCGACGATGTTATCATCGTGGCCTCCGTCTCGTGCATCTACGGTATTGGTTCGGTCGAGACGTACACGGCGATGACGTTCAGCGTCGAAACCGGCAAGCGCATCTCGCGCAACGAACTGCTGGCGAACCTCGTCGCCCTGCAATACCGCCGCAACGACGCCAGCTTCACCCGCGGCTCGTTCCGCGTGCGCGGCGACACGGTCGAACTCTTCCCCGCGCACTACGAAGACAGCGCCTGGCGCATCACCCTCTTCGGCGACGAAGTCGAAGCGATCCACGAATTCGACCCGCTGACCGGCCAAAAGACCGCCGAACTCGATGCGATCAAAGTCTACGCCAACTCGCACTACGTGACGCCCAGGCCGACGCTGACCCAGGCGATGAAGGGCATCAAAGACGAACTGCGCGTCACGCTCGACAAGTTCCAACGCGAAGGCAAACTGATCGAAGCCCAACGCATCGAACAGCGCACGCTTCTCGACCTGGAGATGATGGAAGCGACCGGCTCCTGCCCCGGCATCGAAAACTATTCGCGCTGGCTCACCGGCCGCAAACCGGGCGAGCCGCCGCCGACCATGTTCGAATACATCCCCGACAACGCCATCGTCTTCGCCGACGAAAGCCACGTCACCATCCCGCAGATCGGCGGCATGTACCGAGGCGACTTCCGGCGCAAATTCACGCTCGCCGAATACGGCTTCCGTTTGCCGTCATGCATCGACAACCGCCCGCTCAAGTTCGAAGAGTGGGACGCGATGCGCACGCAAACGGTCAGCGTCTCGGCAACCCCCGGCTCATGGGAGATGGAACGCACCGGCGGCGTCTTCGTCGAACAAGTCATCCGCCCGACCGGCCTCATCGACCCGCCCGTCATCATCCGTCCGATCGAACACCAGGTCGACGACCTCGTCGCCGAGTGCAAAGAAGTCGCCGCGAAAGGTTACCGTTCGCTCGTCACCGTGCTGACGAAGAAGATGGCCGAAGACCTCACCGAATACCTGCACGACCAAGGCATCCGCGTGCGCTATATGCACTCCGATATCGAAACGCTGGAGCGCATCGAGATCATTCGCGACCTGCGCCTCGGCGCCTTCGACGTGCTGGTCGGCATCAACCTGCTGCGCGAAGGCCTCGACATTCCGGAGTGCGCACTGGTCGCGATCCTCGACGCCGACAAGGAAGGCTTCCTGCGCTCGGAAACGTCGCTGGTGCAGACGATCGGCCGCGCCGCCCGCAACATCGACGGCCGCGTCATCCTCTACGCCGACAAAGAAACGAACTCGATGCAGCGCGCCATCGCCGAAACCTCGCGCCGCAGAGCCCGCCAAGACGAGTACAACAAAGCCAACGGCATCACGCCCGAGAGCGTGCGCAAATCCATCGGCGACATCATCCAAAGCCCCTACGAGCGCGACCACGTCCTCGTCGACATCGGCGAAAAGAACGGCAAACCGCTCATCGGCCACAACCTGCGCGCCCACATCGCCGACATGGAAAAGCGCATGAAAGAAGCCGCCGCCGACCTCGAGTTCGAAGAAGCCGGCCGCCTACGCGACGAAATCAAACGCCTGCAAGCCACCGAACTCGCCATCGCCGACGACCCCTTCGCAAGACAAGAAGCCATCGCCGAAGCCGCCGACGAAGCGACAGCCCGCAAACGCCCGCGCCCCCGCGAAGACGGCACCGACGGCCCCGCCCGCCCGCCAACGCCAACAGGTAAATCAACGCGAGGCCGCCCTGGCCAACGCGCTCCGTTCAGAGGGCGGCGACGGTAGCAACCGCTGCCTGCCCCCGCACTCCGCCACGTCAATCAATGATCGGCTTCGCCCACAATCGCTCCTTGAGCGTTCGATAGACGCGTCCGATCGAACTCGTCGGCGCACGCCATTTGAGCGTGTAGCTCTTGTACCCGTCGGCCGAGCGCGGGCCGTCGCAAATCACGCCTTTGACCGACGCCAGCGCCGCCTCGATAAGCGCAGGCTTCTCGCGAACGTCCTCGGCTATGCCCTCCGCGGTTCGGTAGGCAAACTTCGGATTGGCGAGCGCCGCCAGCGTCGAGCGACCGATCGCATCGAGGCCCGACAACTGGTCGCTCTCCGGCTTCGGCCACATGAACTGATCGCGCCGGATCAGGTCCTGCAAGACCGTCCACCGCACGAACTCCCGCAACCGCTTCTTTCCGAACAACCACCATACGACGGGCAGGCCCAGCCTGATCGGGTCCGACTGAGAGTCGCGACCGAGGCGGCGAACGATGCCGCCGCCCCGCACCGTCGCGGCCTTCACCATAGTCTCGACGACCTCGCGGCTGGTCTGGGGCCAGTTGGGAATATCGGGACGAGGCGGCAAGACCGGAATGATCTGACGCTTGTCCCGCTGAGGCTTCCGATCCTGCTGCGGCATGAACTGCGGTAGCTGATTTGCGCCTGCCCCATATCCCGAGCGAATGACCCCGTTGTTCACCCCCATCACAAAGGAGTCTCTGAGGAAGTAGTAGCAGTTCACCCGCCCCAGTTCGTAGTCGTGCGCGCGGAATTCCTCGTCCAGGAACCCGCCGAAACCACCGAGCAAACCGCAGCCGATGGCATGGGGCTCCGGATCACCTAGCGTGCCGCCTCGCATCACCCGCCGGCGGGGGGCGATGAGAAAACGTGTGTGGACGCCGTCATCCAAAGCATCGATGAGATCATCCACCTTGAACCGCACTTGGTTCTTCAACGTCGGTAGAAGCGCGCGCAGAATATCCCCGAGTCCCGCGTTCAACTCCAATTTGTCGTCGAAGCCCGGCGGTTCGGGAAAAGGATCGACCATGATCACCGCGCGGTCGCACTCGACCTCGTCGCGGTTGTTCGGCTGAGGCGGCGCCTTCATCAGCGTCCAGCGTGCCAGCTCGAACGGCTCGTTGTTGATGACGCCGCCGTCGATGCTCACATAAGGAAGCGGATCCTTCGAATTGAACTGGGGAAGGTCCGGCTCCAAGTTCTTTGCAGTCGGCTGACCATTTTTGTAGAGCGCGGCGATGGGCCATTGACGATAGTAATAGTCCTTCAGCGTCACCTCCTGAATCTTCCGCGCGGCCAGCCCGATCGGAAACGCGCTCGTTCCCAAAGTCGCCGTCGCAAAAGTCTCCCACTGTCCCGTGACGCTGGTGAGCCCGTGTAAAGCCGTCATGTCGAGCGCCGGCGCCTCTTCCGGATCCGCCCACCGGCTCGTAAACGCTGTCGCCCCGACACCGTTCACCCGGAAGTGCACGCGGTCCGCATGGCAGAGCATTTGATAGCCCTGCAGCTTGTTCAGGCCGGTGGGTGAGCTGAAGGACACGGAATAAGGCACGCCCCGCGTATTGGTCTGCGTCAAGAACAGGTGCAGGTCCTTGGCGAGATAGCGTTTCGGCGCACACGGCGTGCCAAGTCCGGTGAGCGACGTCTGGACGATCTTCCAAAGCACAGTCGTATCGAGAAGCGATTTGAGCGGCTCGCGGCCCTTCAGGTCGTCGACCCCCAGCAACGCAGGCCCGCCGTCCGGATCCACGAAGCATGGTCCCTCTACCCACGCGCGAAAAAGACGAGGCATCGTCGCCGTCACGTCGCCGGTCAGTGCATAGTGCTTCGTGAACCGCGCCATGCTTTCACAGGCGGCCACCGCGCCTAGCGCGCCAGTGATACCGCCGGCCGACGCGCCGGCGACGACGGGAATCAACACGTCATGGCTTGGGACATCCCATTCGTGTTCGGGCTTTCCGGACTTGCGGTACGCCTCCTTCTTGTCTTCCCAGGCCTCCAACGCCTCCATCAGGAAGTCGAACACGCCAGCCGAATATGCGCCTGCCGATATGGCGCCGGCCATGGTGAGCCCGACGTGAAACGTGCGTCTTTGTCCTTGCCCGTGAGGGCCGGCCGCCTGCTCCGAGATTGTATCAAGGTTCACGGTCATTCCCGAAGGTCAGAAACGTACAGATGCGCACATCATTGCAGAATCATTATAGCATCAGCGGCGAGCTTTTGAGATCGACCTGCGAATATTCCCAGATGTCATTGGAAGGAACGCGCTGGCCAGCTGATCGGGCGCATCAGGCGGCCTTCGCTCGACGATCGACGACCTCTTGCTCTGGGAGCAATCGCTTCACGCCGGCAAGGTGCTGAACGCGCAATCGGTCGCGGCCATGTTCACGGATTGCGGCAACGAATACGGTTTCGGTTCGTTCGTCGAAGTACGCAACGGTCACAGACTATGGCGCCACGGCGGCAATGTGACGGGCTTCTCGTCCGCCTTTGAGCGCTATCCCGACGACGGCCTCAACGTCATCATCCTCTGCAACATCGAAGGCCAGCATTCGGAGAAAATCGCAAAGGAACTCGCCGGCCTCTACTTTGGCTGGGCGCCGAAACCCTGAAACCCGCCCATCGGCAACAACTCGCCGCGGGCATAGTGAACGCGGCAAACCCCGCTGTTTATGCCGCCGCCGTCACAACCAGCGCGCACAAGTTGAATCACAAGAGACCTACAGCGTTGCTCGGTGGATGCATCGCAATACGGTCCGCTCTGTTAGCGTGATGGCCGTTCACACCCTGTGGGGAGGGTTTCAGATGCCGATGGTCGATGGCGTTTTGGTCGACACCGCCTTGTTTTTCGTCAGTTTCGGGCTGCCGGCGATCACCTTCGCCATTATGCTCTATCTGACCGATCGCGACCGCGACGTCGCCGCTCAAACGGCCGAGGATCGCCACACGGCGCTCGCGTCGGAACATGCGGGACTTGTCGGCGCGCTGGAATTCGACGGCCTGTCGTCCGAGGAGCGCAACCGCCGCATCACCGCGATGAAGGATCTGGTGAACGACGCGCAGACCTGGCTCGACTACGTGCGCAGCCTGCCGCCCGAAGCCGCCTCGCACCTCATGCAGAATGTGACCCCGAACGATCTCGTCCGCCTACTGACGATCCAGAACCACTGGTCGATCGACGGTCTGGAATCGACGCTCGCAAAACTCGGCGGCCGCCTCACCGACATCGCCGAGATGGAACGCGTCTGGCGCGACAAGAAGGCGCTGGAAGTGCGCGACGTCACGCCCGTCGTCGCCCGCTCGCTGTGGGTCTTCGAGCCGGACTTCGTGGTCCAGCCGCATCGCCATCGCGTCAACGCTTCGGTCAAGACAGTGGCGAACGAACTCTTCGCCCTCGACGTCGCCGACACGATCAGCCAACGCCCGGACATCGTTGCCCGCTCGCGCTCGCAGCTCAGCCTCCAGCCGAACCATCAATGGCAGGACGGCGAAGAAGGCACGCTGCTCCTCGAACTGAAGAACGCGAACAAGGAAATCGGCACTGCCGACCAAACACAGGCGTCGAGCTACATCCGCCAACTCGTGCGCGCCGGCGCCCTGCCTGACCGCGAGCCCGTCGATTGCTACGTCATCGGCGGCGGCGTGCACGATCACGAAGGCGGCCCGCGCATCGAAGGCTGGTACCACAACGTCCGCATCACCTCGTTGAGCTACGAGAACCTGATCGAACGCGCGAAATGCCTGACACTCGGCGTCTACGACGACGTGAAGGACATCGTCCCCTTCCTCGTCGCCGCCCGCGCCAACGCCCCGGCGCCCGAACAGGCCAACGACCCGCTCCCGCTGGCGGCGGAATAAGCCACACAACAAATTGAAGCGCCCCCGCGACCGCCAAGGCTAGGGTGTCCCCAACCGGGGGCACCATGAGCGTTCAGCGTTTCGCGACAGCCGCACTATGCGCGCTGTTTCTTGCCGTATCGGCGACCGCCCACGCAGCGCCATGGGATGACGCGAAGGGCCGCACCACCGACATCGACGCGCTTCACGCCTTCATGAAGGCGACCCATCCCGATCTCTATCACCACACGAAGCAAGCCGAGATGGACGCCTACGTCGCCACGTTCAGGCGCGATGCGGTGAACATGAGTTGGCCTCGCTACGTGATGGGCGTCTACCGCATGATCCGTCTGGTCGGCGATGGCCATACCGCGATCTTCCCGTTCCCCGACGCGGGCCCCGGCTTCGACACGCGCATTCCCGTTCTGACCGAAGCCTTCGCCGACGGCCTCTACATCATCGCAGCCGATACCCCGTACCAAGGCGCAGTCGGCGGCAAAGTCACCGCCATCAACGGCAAGCCGGCAGCCGATATCGTGCGCACGTTGACCGAGTATTGGCCGCATGAAAACGAAATGTGGGTCGTCCGTTGGCTTCCCACGATGCTGCGCCGCCCGGGCTACCTGCACGGCGCCGGGCTCGCGACAGGCGACGTCACCGCCGCCGTCACCTTCACGATCGCCGGCAAAGATGGCGCACGCCGCGACATCGCCGTCACGCCGATCGCGGCAAGCGACGACGAGGCGCATCAGAAAGCGTGGACCCGCGTCCGCAACGAAAGCAAACTGACCAAGCCGACGCCGCTTCACGGCGTCGACACACCGTTCGGCTTCCACCACCTCAAAGACCGCAAAGCCGTCTACGCCGTCTACCGCCAATCCGACGACAGCGAAGCCGAAACGGTCGCGGCCTTCGCCGCGCGCCTCTTCAAGTACGTCGACGAAAACCCAATCGACCGCCTCATCATCGACATCCGCGAAAACGGCGGCGGCAACAACTACAAGAACCAGGCGCTGCTGCTCGCCATGATCAAGGCGCGCAAAATCGACCGCCCCGGACACCTCTTCATCCTCACCGGCCGCCAAACATTTTCTGCGGCGCAGAACTTCGCCAATCAAGCCGAACGCTGGACGCAAGCGCTCTTCGTCGGCGAACCGACAGGCTCATCGCCCAACCATTTCGGCGACGCCAAACAATTCGAACTCCCCGCGACGAAGCTCGCGGTCATCGTCGCCACCCTGCGCTGGCAGGATTCGGATCCGAAGGACACGCGCATCTGGATCAGGCCCGACATCGTCGCCCGCGACACCTTCGCCGACTACACCGCGGGCCGCGACACCGCCCTCGAAGCAGCGCTCGCATACCGCTTACCTGGCGACTTCAAGGAAACCGATCCGGTCGAACACTGGCAAAGCCTCAACCAATGGACCAAGACCGGCGACACCTACGCGCCGCGAAACGACTTCCCATTCGCCTGGTAGGCATCCGCCCGATTTCAGTCCGAGTGAAATCGATGCACGCCCGCCCCATGTGATTGATCGGATTGAGGCGCGTCGAAGCCCCCGATAGGCTGCGCCGAACGACGAAAGTTATGTCCGATGCTCACGCTCTTCACCAACGGCTTCTCGCCCTTCGCCCGCAAGGTCGCGATGGCGCTCGAATACAAAAGCCTCGCCTACGAAAGCGTCGACGGCCTGACCCACGCCAACCGCGAGCGCTTGCTCGCCGTGAACCCGCGCGCGGAAGTCCCCGTTCTCGTCGACGGCGACATCACCGTCGTGAACTCGAGCGATATCGTCGGCTACCTCGATCAAAAATATCCCGAGCGCCCGATCTATCCGGCGGACCTCAAAGCGCGCGTCGAAGCCCGCGCACTCGAACGCCTGGCGGACAGCCGCATCGATGCGATCATGCTCGACTGCTCGATCTGGACCTGGGCCGACCGCAAAGACCCGCCGCTGCCCGGCCTGAAGGAATCGGGACAACGCGATCTCGACGCGATTTTCGCCCGCATTGAAACGTCGTTGCAGAGCTACGCGACGCCGTGGCCTTTCGGTCATCTGACGATCGCGGAATTCGCGCTCTGGCCGCATTTGGCCGCCCTGCGTCCACTCGGCTTCACGCTCGACGCAGAAAAATATCCGCGCCTCGCCGCATGGTTCGCCGCGATGCGCCGTGACAGGATCTTCCTCGATGACGCGCGACGCACCGCCGACTTCATGAAGACGATCGGCACTACTGCGGAATTCGAACGCGAGAAAATATTCTGGCGCGGCGACCGGATCGAATGGCTACTCGCGCGCGGATTTCACGATTGGTTCTGGGGCGAGATCAAAGCCGGCCGCGCCATCTGGCCCGAGTAGGCTTGGCCGCGCATAGTTAACGAAACCGAACGGCGGAACCGGCGCAAAACCTTGCGCGTTGCAGAGTCAGAACCGGGACCCAACGCTCCCCGTTCGCTGTGCCATGAACCGATCGAAAATCCTATTCGCCGCATCGTTCACCCTGATCCTCGCCGCGTGCGAGACGACGCAGTTCTCCTCGCGCGACGAGGCGACGTTCGATCCGAAAGAAGTCGCCTGGTCGAAGCAGCGCGGCGCGAACGCCATCGTCGGAACGGCGCAGTTGAAGGCCGGCGACGGCGCGACACGCTCCTGCGCCTCGCTGTCGGTACGCCTCGCGCCCGACTCGTCCTACACGCGCGAGCGCGTCGAATTGCTCTACGGCGACGCAGATGCCGCCTACGTCAGCGCAACCGAGGCCAAGCGCGTCCGCGCGCAGCCCGGTGCCAACGTGAAAGCGGCCTACGAAAAGTCGCTCAAGGCCGCGACGTGCGACACCAAAGGCCGCTTCACGTTCAAGAACCTGCCCGACGGCACGTACTACGTGATGGCGCCGGTCGTCTGGCGCGGCAAGATCGGCGAAGTCAGCGAAGGCGGCTTCTTCATGCAACGCGTCACCGTCGAAGGCGGCGAAACCGCGCGCTTGGCCATGAACGCGCCCTAACACGTTCGACATGTCCGCCGCCCGCGCGCTAAATGTCAGCGCGAAAAACGGGAGGCAGACATGTCGAAGGGCGTTTGCATCGTAACAGGCGTCGGTCCCGGTACTGGCGCGGCCCTCGTCCGCCGCTTCGCGGAAGGCGGCTTCAAAGTCGCCATGCTCGCCCGCTCCGCCGACCGCCTGACCGAACTCGCCGCGCAGACGCCGAATGCCCGGCCCTATCCCTGCGACGTCGCCGACGAAGCGCAACTGAAGACAACGCTCGCGCGCATCGCAGACGACCTCGGCCCCGCGAGCGTGCTCATTCACAACGCCGTCGGCGGGGCGTTCGGCGACTTCATGCAAATCGACCCCGCCGTGCTCGAGCGCAACTTCAAAACCAACGTCATGGCGCTCTTCCATCTCGCCCGCGCCGTCGCGCCGGCGATGATCGACGCCGGCCAAGGCGCGATCATCGCGACCGGCAACACGTCGGCCTATCGCGGCAAAGCAAATTTCGCAGGGTTCGCCCCGACCAAAGCGGCGCAACGCATCCTGGCCGAGTCCCTCGCACGCAGCCTGGGGCCGAAGGGCATCCACGTCGCCTATCTCGCCATCGACGCGGTGATCGACGTGCCGTGGACGCGCAAGCAATACGCCGACAAGCCCGACGACTACTTCGCCAAGCCCGCCGCCATCGCCAACGTGGCGTGGGACATCGCCCATCAGGACCGCTCGACCTGGGCCTTCGACACCGTCGTTCGCCCGTTCGGCGAAAACTGGTGACGCTTGCGCACGAAGGCGATTGCGCTTATACGCACGCCCTCTTTCGTGAGGCGACACCCATGCGTATGTATTTCGCACCTCCGCCGGCGCTGACGGCCTGAGCCGCCCGCCGCGTCAACGCGGCTTCATCATAACCGATGACCGAACTCGCACGTGACACACGCGCGAGAACGAGAGACCGCATCTCATGTACGTACGATTTGTTGTCCTGGCGGCGCGACGGCGCCGGGCCGAAGGACTGTTTCGCGCCGAACGCTGGATTCTTGACGATCCGGAGCTGCCGCATTGGCTGCGCGATCCGATCGACCAACACTACGAATGGTTCAACGCGCATCTACGCGTCCCGCGCAGGAGCGGGCATCGTAGATGGCGCATCCATCGCACCGCGCTCTGTTGGTTCAAGCCGGAAGCGCGAACGCACATCGCGCGCGCTCGTCACCTCGCCTGGCTCATCGCCGAAGCGGGCCAACCGACCGCGATGATCACAACACGCCACCCCGGCAAGATCGTCTACAGCGATGAGATACAGCTGGTGGCTCATCCGGACGACCGCACGCGACTCACTGCGTGACGGTCAAAAGCAAAACGGGCGCCGTCGCCGGCGCCCGTTTCAAATTCAGAACGAAAGGTCGGCTTAGCCGCCGACGACGATCGCGCCGTAGTCCATCTGGTTCCAGGCCGGACCCGAACGGTCGTTCGACTGCGTCGAGCCTTCGTCGACGCCGAAGTGGAACGTCACGCCGATCTTCACGGTGTGAACGTCACGGTCGGTGCTGATCGGGAACGTGTTCACTTCAAAGTCCGTCGTGCGGCCTTCATACGCGAGCCACAGGCTCAGGCCTTCCTTCTCTTCCGGCCAGTATTCGGCCTTGGCGCCCCAATGCCACGTGTCGACGTCGAGGAAGCCGAAGCCCGCATCGCCGCTGATGTAGCCGACATTGGCCGACAGCGCGAACTTCTGCGAAGCGTACCAACGCACTTCCGCGTCGGCGAACCAAGCGTTGTTCAGGAACAGCTCGTCGTTCGACGCGAAGAAGAAGCCCAGATCATCCGAGCTGGAGTCGAGGTAGCCGCCCTTGAGGCCGAACGTGAAGTTCTTCCAGTAGTATTGGCCTTCCACGCCGGCGAAGTAGTACTCGGCATTCGGCGAACCGAAGATGAAGAGTTCCGGACCCGACGACACGCCAGCGCCCGCGAACACGCCGAGAGCGTACTGATCGGTGCGATAATAGAAGTGAGCGCCACCCTGGAAGCCCGCATCGCGATCAAGCGAGATCAGCGAGCTATCGGCGAAGCTGCCGACGCCCAAGAAGTCGAGCTGCAGGTTCAGGTTCGGCGTGAAGGCGATGTTCAACTGCGCTTCGCCCGTGATGGACGTGAACGAATCGTCGAACACGTCGATCGGGCCGAACGCCAGTTCGTCGTCAGTGAACGACTGACCGACCGCGAGGCTGATGTTGCCGGTGAACTTGTTGGCAGCCGCCGTTGCGCTCACGCCCGTCAGAGCGATCGCCACAATAGCGGTACCGGCCATACCGGCCATTTTCCAATTCATGAAGGTCTCCATTACCCAGGGATGAAGTAGTTAAAAGCGCCGCCCCGCATGGTTTTAAGAAGGTTTTGCGCGGTGCAGAAAGGCGGCGGACCATCACATGCGTGGGAACGCAAAGTAAAGAAAAGAATCCTAGGCAAATGGGGGATAAAGCGGTCACCTCAACACTGCTGAAAATCTGCCGAATTCTATGGTTAATCCGACCTAATGAGGTACCTCTTTTGGGGATGCTTCCCATGCATACCGGCTGACCAGTCAGCCCCCTGCGACATCAAACTTTTGCCGTGGTTTGCGTGCAACAACGCACTTGCACACGCTAGCGTTGGTTCTCACATGAATTTACTATGGGCTTGCGATCTTCTTGGGGGACTTGGGAAGACGTGAAACTGGTGATGGGGAACTCGTGGACGCGTTCATAGCCACGATCGTGAATTTCGCTGCCAACACGACGCTGTACGAAATCGCGGCGACGACGATCTGCGCACTGCTGCTGCTCGTGATCACGAGTCTGACGCTTGAGTATTTGAACTTGCGCAAACGTCACGCGGCGACCGAAGCCGAACTCTTCGACCGCACGATCGGCAAGCAGAGCACCAACTGGGCTAACGCCGCGCAGAATCTCGAACGCAAAGCGAAAGACCCGGGCGACGTCGCGCGCTCGACCGCGATGACGCATCTCTACATGCTCGACGAAGCGGCGAACGCATGGCTCAAAGGCAGCCAGTGGCAAGAAGCGCTGCGCGTCACGCAGGAATTCTTGCGCGAATGCTGCCACGCGATCAGCAAACCCAGCATTCACGAAGACGATTTTCGCGCGGCCTCGGACTTGATCGAACTGAGGCTCGGAACCTACCCCGATCTCTCCAAAGCGGCCAGCGAAGCGACCGAGAACGCTGTGAAGTTTTTGACCGCGCTCGACACGATGCTGACGATCGTGCCGAACAGCCCGCGCGTCGAGCAATTGCGCGAGCACGTGACGACCGCGCGTGCCGCCGTGGAAGCGAAGCCGCCGGAAACGAAACCGAAGGCGACGCTCTTCGCGCGCCTCAGACCAGCTTTGAATTCAGAAACGCCTTGAACTCTTTCGAGTCCGGCTTGTGCTCCTGCAGGATCAGGATGACGCGGTGAACCTGCGCCTCGTTCACGCCGAACTTTTTCATCTTTTTCAGAAGTTCGGGGTCGCGCAGCCGGCTGACCAAAGCGCCGGGCGCCAGAGTCGAAAAGTCCTCGATCGACGTCTTGAGCGCCTTGAGCATGTTGCTGTCTGCCATCTGAAATCCCCTTGTGCCCCGTCTCAAGGCCTCGCTCACATACTAACGCACCGCGAAATGCGAGTCAGCGGCCACGCGCAACTCGCCTAGGTCGCGCAATCCACCGTCCATACACACCGCACAGGCGAACGCGCGCCAAACGCTGTTGTGAGGCCTGGCCTCGAACGGCATCATCCCGGTCCCGCCAATCCAAATGGCCCAAGGATCCATCATGAAGAAGCTCCAAGCAGCACTCCTGCTCGGCACCGCCATGACACTGGCGTCGTGCGGCGAGCCCTCGACCACCGCCGCGACAAAGCCGAGCGGCCCCGCGACCGCCGCCGAAGCCGACAAGTTCGTCGACGACATCAACGCCGACATCCGCAGGATGCTGCCCTATTTCAGCGCGGCGTCGTGGGTGCAGGCGACCTACATCACCGACGACACGCAGATGCTGTCGTCGCGCGCGACCGAGGAATATCTCAACTGGCAAGCGCGCCGCGTCGAAGAATCGAAACGCTTCAACGGTGTCGAAGGCATGAAGCCCGACACCGCGCGCAGCATCATGCTGTTGAAGAACGTCTCCGCCCCCGCGCCGTCCGACCCCGGACTGCAAAGCGAACTCGCGAAAATCTTGTCGAAGATGGAGGCGAACTACGGCGCGGGCAAATGGTGCCGCACCGAAAAAGAGTGCCTCAACCTCACCGAGATCGAAAAAATCATCAACGATCCGAACCAAACGCCGGAAGCCCGCGCCGCCGCATGGAAAGGCTGGCACGAAACCGCCCGCCCCATCCGCAAGGACTACCAACGCTTCGTCGAAATCGTAAACCAGGGCGCGAAGGAAATGGGCTTCGCCGACACCGGCGAAGTCTGGCGCGGCGCTTATGACATGAAGCCGGACGCCTTCGCGCAAGAGACGGAACGCCTATGGACGCAGGTGAAGCCGCTCTACGACGAATTGCACTGCTACGTGCGCGGCAAGCTCAACGCCAAATACGGCGACGCCGTCGTCTCGAAGTCGGGCCCGATCCCGTCCCATCTGCTCGGCAACATGTGGGCCCAGCAGTGGAGCAACATCTACCCGCTGGTCGAACCGTATAAAGGCATCGCCGGCCTGGACGTCACGGCCGCATTGAAGAAACAGCGCGACGGCGAATTCGCGAAACTGCGCCGCGAGAATCCGAAAGCGCGCACGCCGGAAGAGATCGCCGAACTCTCGTATAAGGCCGACGCCGAGATGTCGGTGAAGATGACGAGGACGGCGGAAGACTTCTACGTCTCGCTCGGCATGCCGAAACTGCCCGACTCGTTCTGGAAGAAGTCGATGCTGACCCGTCCCCGCGACCGCGAGGTCGTCTGCCACGCCAGCGCCTGGGATCTGAACATGGAAGGCGACGTGCGCATCAAGCAATGCATCGAGCCCAACGAGGAGGAGCTCACGACCATCCATCACGAGCTCGGCCACATCTATTACGACCTGATGTACAACCCGCTGCCGCCGATGTTCCAAGGCGCGGCGCATGACGGCTTCCACGAAGCGATCGGCGACACAATCACGTTGTCGCTGACGCCGGCGCATCTGAACAAGATCGGCCTCGTTCCCGCGCAGAAGGTCGATCCGAAAGCCGTCATCAACTCGCAAATGAAATGGGCGCTCGACAAGATCGTCTTCCTGCCGTGGGGTAAACTCGTCGACCAATGGCGCTGGAAGGTCTTCAGCGGCGAAGTCGCGCCCGCCGACTACAACGCCGCCTGGTGGAAACTGCGCGAGCAGTACCAAGGCGTCTCATCGCCGGTCGCCCGCTCGGAAGAAGATTTCGATCCGGGTGCGAAGTACCACATCCCCGGCAACACGCCCTACACGCGCTACTTCCTCGCCTTCGTCCTGCAGTTTCAATTCCAAAAGGCGCTCTGCGAAGCAGCCGGCCACAAAGGTCCGCTGAACGAATGCGACACCTACGGCAGCAAAGAAGCCGGCGCGAAATACATGGAGATGCTGAAAGCCGGCGCCTCTAAACCGTGGCCTGAGACGCTGCAGAAGCTGACCGGCGGCAAGGAAATGGATGGCTCCGCCCTCATCGAATATTTCCAACCGCTGATGGGCTACCTGAAGGAACAGAACCAAGGCAAAAGCTGCGGCTGGTCCAAATAGACTTCAGCATATCCGCATGACGCACATCGCCCGCCCTCACGGCGGGCGATGTCGTTTAGAGCGCCGCCGTAGACGGCCGGTCGTGAATCCCCTGCGAGAGAATGAATGACGCAAAAGGCGCAGAAACGCCCGGTCACCCTTCCCAGTCTGGTTGCCGCGCGCCGTGAGCGTCGATGGCTTCCAGCATCGCCGCAATCGAACCGCGCTCGTCCGCGCTGACTTCGGGGCGCCATACGTCGAAGATTAGGATCACGCGCGTCTGATCGCTGCCGTTGTGCGCCTCGTGCTCGATGGTGTCGTCAAACACCCAGGCCTCGCCTTCGCGCCACGTCCGCGTCTCGTTGCCGACGCGGAACGTGCAGTCCGGCGGCACGATCAGCGGCAGGTGACAAATCAGCCGCGCATTCAGAAAACCTGTGTGCGGCGGTATCCGCGCCCCCGGCCGCAGCAGCGAAAACAGGATCGACGGCGCGCGTCCCGCGATATGGGTCAGCGGCGCTCCGTCGATCGCGGCCAACGTCTTAGGACAACGCGCCGCGTTCTCCGGCACGATGGCGCCGTTCTTCCAGAGATAGAACGCGCTCCAATCGGGATTGTTGAGCAGATTCCGGTCGCTCTTCAGCGGACTCTCGGCCTTGCCTTCGACATAGGGCGTGAATTTTGCGGGCTCGCGCAGCACGTCTTCGAGTTCGCCGCGGATATCGCCCGTCGCCGCCTCGATCTTGTCGAGCCACGGAAACTGCGCGCGGTCGTAGAACTGAATCTGCGGCAACTCGGGAAGAAAGTACGAGAGCGGTTGCTGGAAATAGATTTTCTTGCGGCCGAACAGAATGTCCAACGACTGCGCAAACCGCCCGCTCATCCGCGCAGCGTCGAATCCGCGGGTCGCCAAAGCCTCGCGAAGCGACGCTTCATACTGCGCGGTATAGTTTTCGCCGAACGCCCGCGCTCGGCGCACCTCGTCCTGCATGAACGGCGGCAGCTGACTCATCGCCGGCGCAGCCTCCGTCGCCATCCGGAAATAGGCGGCCGCCCCGCGCATATCGCCGGTCAGCACGAAGTGATCGGCCTTCAAGATCAGCGCCCGCAGGTTGCGCGGATCGATCGCCAGCGCCCGCTCCACGGCGGTCAATTTACCGGCGCTGTCCTTGAGCAGATCGCAAGCGAGAGCCAAACCGACCCAAGCAGGCGCGTGTCCGGGGGCCAACGCCGCAGCGCGCGAGAACAAGTCACGCCCCCGCTGCGGCTCACCCGCCCGCATGGCGGCCAGCCCTTGCTTCACAATATCGGCCAGTTCGTTCGGCGCGGGCTGCATCGTCACCATTGCCAGTTTCGCAACACGCTCGACAATAGAGCAATGCGCCGCAACGTTGAAAGGCGACAACGCACTGGCTTTACAGTAAACGGCAGGCGCCGAAACCGAGAGGTGATCCGCCCATGCCCACGCTCTATCAAGATCCGCGCTCCGGCAATTGCTACAAGGTCGTACTGACCGCCGCCCACCTTGGCCTTCCGCTGAAGACCGTCGACGTCGACGTCACGTCCGGCTTCACCCGCAAGCCCGACTTCCTATCCAAGAACCCAAACGGCCGCGTACCGACGCTGGAATTCGAAGACGGCCGCATCCTTCCCGAATCGAACGCCATCGCCTGGTATCTCGCCGAAGGCTCAAGCTTGATTCCGGCCGACCGCTTCGCTCGCGCGCAGATGCTGCAGTGGATGTTCTTCGAACAATACAGCCACGAACCCTACATCGCCGTCGCCCGCTTCTGGATGAAGTTCGTGCCCAAGGAAAAGCTGCGCGAAAAGGAACACCTCATCCCCGACTGGCACGCGCGCGGCAACGCGGCGCTGGCCGTGATGGAAGATCATCTGAAGAAGAACGATTGGTTCGTCGCGAACCAGTTTTCGCTGGCCGACATCGCCCTCTACGCCTACACGCATTGCGCGGAAGACGGCGGCTTCAATCTGAAGACCTACCCCGCGATCGGCGCCTGGCTCGCCCGCGTCGCCTCAACAAAGAACTTCGTGAAGATGACGCCGGCTTAGTTCGGCCGCGCGTTCGCGATCGTAAACGGCAGAGCGATCGAGCGCGCATAGGGCTTGATCGCCTCCTGCACCGCAGCGCTCGCCACCAGCGCCGTCATGCGATAGCGCATGTGGTTGAGATCCGCGGCCGGGTTGGCCGGATCGGCATAAAGCTGCGTCCGCAAGATCGCGGCGGTGCGCAACGACGGCTGCTTCAACATCTGCCCCAAAACAACCGCAGCCTTGTCGCGTTGCCCCGTGCACAGCAATGCGTCGAACAGATCGACAGGCGCGCTCGCCGCCTGCGCTTCAAGCGCGGCAATCGCCACATCGCGCTGCTCGTTCCGCCCCATATCGTGCGCCGCGCAAGCCGTGAGCATCAGAACCGAACTCGTGCGCGCGGCGCCTTGCATCGTACCCAGCAGAACCAACGCCCCGTCGTCGTCGCCCGCGTCGTCCAGAACCTGCGCAATCTCGACCCGCGTCGCGACCGGCAATGACGCCTCCTCGCGCAGCAACTCGCGCGCCGCACGCCGCGCCGCCCATGACTGCCCTTGCTCGGAATAAGCCCGCGCCATCTCAAGCCGCAGCGCCGGCCCCGGTGGACGCTTCTCCACCCGCGCTTGCTCGAGCGCATGGATGCCCAACCGCACCGCCTCGTCGGCCTTGCCGATGATGCGTAACGAACGCATCACGTCCAGCCAATCGGACGACGACAACGCCGGCTGCTCAAGCCGCGCCTGCACGCCGCGCTCCACACGCGCCACCAGCGCACCCGGCGCCGACAGCGACCGCAAGGACGGATGCTCCCACAGCGGCGCGAACGATTTGTCCGTCAGCAGAATGCTCAGGATCGCCGGCGCCTCGACCGCCGCCGTCTGCCGCGCCGCGTCTTCCAACCGGTTCTGCCGCAGCAGCAAATTGATGTAGCGCAGGCGCAGCGTATCCGGCACGCGCGCCGACGCCGGTCCGCTGTAACGCCCTTCGACCAGCCGCACGATCAGCGCGTCGCGCACGGCAGGCTTGCCATCGACCCACGCGACGACATTTTCGACGACCGCAGGCCGCAGCCGGTTGACCCAGATGAAATCCTCTTCCTCAAGATCGAGGATCGCGCTCGCCGCCTGCTCATGCCGGCTGATCGTAACCGAAATCGCGACCAGCGACGCCCAGGTGTAACCGTTGGCGTTCGCCGCAAACCGCGCCTTCGCAGTCGCCTGCGCCTCGTCGTTCTTGCCCAACCCGGCCAGCGCCCGCGCCTTCAGATACGAAGCCCAGTCCGCATCCGTCTGCGAAAGATTGTCGTCCTTGATCGCCGCGCCGACGAGGCTGAACGCCTCGGCGAACTTCCCGTCATCGATCGCGCGCGCAGACTCTTCGAGCCGCACATCGCTCGCGACCACCGGCTGCACGGTCGTGGGCGTGGTCGCGACGGCAGCCATCGTCTGCGGCTGAGCCACAGCGACCGATGAAGCCAAAACGATCCAAAGTCCCAACAACGTCCTCGCCCCCCAGCGGTCCGCAGGCCACGGCGCAGAATAGCAAACTTGCGACCCGTCCACGTTGCCGCGCAACACATCGACAACCTCTGTGACTTCCCTGACACTAGGGAATCCGCGCGAATCAGCGCGCCTCAGAGGGGAAAGAGCATGGATATCGGACGGCGTATGGCCGCAGAGTTCATCGGAACCTTATGGCTCGTCTTAGGAGGCTGCGGCAGCGCGGTCATCGCCGCCGCGTTTCCGGGCGTCGGCATCGGCCTCCTCGGCGTGTCCTTCGCCTTCGGCCTGACGGTCGTGACCGGCGCCTACGCCTTCGGCCACATCTCCGGCGGCCACTTCAACCCGGCCGTGACCGCGGGCCTTTGGGCCGGCGGACGCTTCCCGTTGAGCGACGTGCTGCCGTACTGGGCAAGCCAAGTCCTGGGCGGCATTTCCGGCGCGGGCATCCTCTACGTGATCGCCTCCAGCGCAGTGACCTTCGACCCGGCCGCAGGCTTCGCCTCGAACGGTTACGGCGTCGAGCATTCGCCCGGCGGCTACAGCCTCATGTCGGGCGCGATCTCCGAAGCGGTGATGACGGCCATGTTCCTGCTGATCATCCTCGGCGTGACCGGCAAGAAAGCCCCGCCCGGATTCGCCCCGCTCGCCATCGGCCTCGCGCTGACCCTGATCCACTTGATCTCCATCCCGGTGACGAACACGTCGGTGAACCCGGCGCGCAGCACCGGCCCGGCGATTTTCGTCGGCGGCTGGGCGTTGGAGCAGTTGTGGTTGTTCTGGGTCGCCCCGCTCGCCGGCGCCATCACCGCCGGCCTGTTCAACAGGTGGCTGAACGAAGAAAAATAGTTGGCCTTCGCCAGGCCCCAGGCAAAGAAAAGCCGGTATGCGGTTGGGGGACGCGCATACCGGCCTGTCAGTCGCTCGCACGCGAGGCAAGCGTGCGAACTTATCGAGTGCTGAGGACTCCACACGCCCGAACGTTGGTCCGATGCGCGCAAGAACCACTATGCCAGCGCGACTTTGCACCAGGATGTCCACAGGATGAACTGCGCGTAAGACGGATCACGGATCGGCGACGGCTGGTGCGCTAAACCTCGGATAGGGCCAGCAGGAAGATCACGCCGAGCCCCGCCATCAGCACCACCGAATAAACCACAAGAACGCCCGCGACCTTCAACGTGGTCAGCCACCAACTGCGCCCGTAGACCCGGTAGACCGCCATCCAAAGATAGATGATCAACAGCAGCCAGACGGCCCACAGGAAATCGGTATTGCCAAGTGCCGCGGCGGCAAGCGTCACCAAGGACAGCGCCACAAACACCACCGTGTGAATGTGGATCGAAAACACCAAATGCTCGATGAGATAAACCCGCGGCCACCAATGCACGAGCGCCAGCAACAGCGCGAAGATCGGCACCAGCACCAGCATCAACCGCGGCAACCACACATTCAACGGACCGTTCAGCTTCAACGGATCGGTCAGCGCCCGCTCATACCCTTCGGCGATCCGCTTGCCTTTCGCCTCCATCCACTTCAGCCAGCCGGCCTCGTCGGGTGTCGCATTCTTGGTGTCGGCGTCGAAGGCTCTGCGGACTTCGTCAACACCCCGCTTCTGGTCTTCCGATATCGGCTTGTGATCGCCCGGATGAACAGGAACGAAAAGCTCGATCGTCACGACGCTGACTTTGCCTTCGGCCTCGATCGTGACCCGCGCATTGTTGTCTCCCTTCTTGATCGCCTCTACAGCCTCTTGCGGCAGCGAAGCCACGGGGACGGTGCGCGTCTTGAAGGCGACCATCGCAAGACCGGTGAGCTGCAAGCTGACGAAGAAGACGACGGTCGCGATCAGGAACAACCGGAACGGCGGCAAAAGCGACGCCCGCTGCCCGGCGTTATAGCGCCGCGTGAACTCGCCGGGTTCCGCGAACAACAGCCAGATGGTGCGGAACGTGCGCGAGTCGTAACCGAAGACGGAGTCGAGAAACTCGCCGAATATCCACCAGAACGGGCGATGATAATCCGACGCCTTCTGCCCGCAATTCGAGCAGTAAGGCCCGTTCAGCGCCGTGCCGCAATTGGCGCAAGCAGGCAAGACGGTCATACGCAAAGCTCCCCGCCCGCATTATTGACCGCCCTGCAAAAATGATCAAACGCGGCCCGCGTTAGCGTAAACCGCGGCTCAGGTGTTGAACCGGAAGTGCATCACGTCGCCGTCCTGCACGACGTACTCTTTGCCTTCCAGCCGCATCTTGCCCGCATCCTTCGCCCCGGCCTCGCCGTTGTTGGCGATGAAATCGGCATAGGCGATCGTCTCGGCCCGGATGAACCCCTTCTCGAAATCCGTGTGGATCACGCCCGCCGCCTGCGGCGCCCGCGCGCCCTTGTGCACGGTCCAAGCCCGCGTCTCTTTCGGCCCCACGGTAAAGAACGTGATCAGGTGCAAAAGCGAATAGCCCGCGCGGATCAACCGGTTCAAACCCGGTTCTTCAAGCTCCAGCGTCTGAAGAAAATCATCCCGCTCCGCCGGCGACAGCTGCGCAATCTCGGACTCGATCTTCGCCGAGATGACGACGAACGCCGCACCTTCCGCCTTAGCGCGCTCTTCCACCTTCTTGGAGTACGCATTCCCCTTCGCCGCCGAACCTTCGTCGACATTAGCGACATAGACGATGGGCTTGGCCGTCAGCAGCTGAAGCATCTCGAACACCGGCCGCTGCTCGTCGGTCAGCTTCACCGTTCGCGCTGGCTTGCCCTCGCGCAGCAACGGCAACACAGCCGACATAACCTCGAACTGCGCCTTGGCTTCCTTGTCGCCTTGCTTGGCCTTCTTCTCCGTCGCGTTGACCCGCCGCTCAAGGCTGTCGAGATCCGAAAGCATCAGCTCCGTCTCGACCGTATCGGCGTCCGCCAGCGGATCGATCCGATTCTCGACATGCGTAACATCGCCGTCGTCGAAACAGCGCAGCACATAGGCGACCGCATCGACCTCGCGAATATGCGACAGGAATTGATTGCCGAGACCTTCACCCTTCGACGCGCCGCGCACCAAACCCGCGATGTCGACGAACGTCAGGCGCGTCGGAATAATCTGCTGCGACTTGCCGGCCTTCGCCAGCTTATCGAGCCGCGGATCCGGGACCGCCACTTCGCCGACGTTGGGTTCGATCGTGCAGAACGGATAGTTCGCGGCCTGCGCCGCCGCCGTCTGCGTCAGCGCGTTGAACAGTGTCGACTTGCCGACATTCGGCAATCCGACGATGCCGCATTTGAAACCCATATCACTCGTCCTTTGATTTGTTCTGCCGCGGCTCGTCGTCTTTCGGCTTTGGCTTGGGCTCTTTCTTCGGCGTCGTCAGCAACGTCACCTTGTTCATGAACCCGGCCTCATCGCCCTTCGCCAGGAACGGCGCCGCCTGCGCGATCGCGTCCAGCAACGGATCGACCCACATACGATCTGCCTTGGTGAAATTGCCCAGCACGTGACCCGTCACGCGCTCCTTCTCGCCCGGATGCCCGATCCCGATCCGCACGCGCCAATAGTCGTTGCCGACATGCGCCGAGATCGAGCGCAACCCATTGTGCCCCGCATTCCCGCCGCCGAGCTTCACGCGCACCTTGCCCTCGGCAAGATCGAGTTCGTCGTAAATGACGAAGATGCGGTCGAGCGGAATCTTATGAAACGCCGCCGCATCGCGCACCGCGTTGCCGCTCTCGTTCATGAAGGTCATCGGCTTCAGGATCAGCGCCTTCTCCGACCCCAGCGTGCCTTCCGACACATGCGCGCGATACTTCAACCGCGCAGGGCCAAAGCCGTGCGCGGCCGCAATCGCATCGACCGCCATGAATCCGACGTTGTGGCGGTGGTTTTGATAGGTCTCGCCCGGATTGCCGAGACCGACGATGAGCAACATGTTCGTCTCTCAAAGCGCCTCACATGCGCGAACGGCCGCCAATCGTTTGGCGGCCGCCGCAAGCACTGAAGAAGCGCCGTCGTTATTTCTTCGCAGCCGGAGCCTTCGGCGCGGCCTTGCCGGCCGGAGCCTTCGCCGCTGCAGCAGCCGGAGCCTTCGCACCCGCAGCCGGGGCTTTCGCACCCGCCGCCGGAGCAGCGCCAGCCGCCGGAGCAGCAGCACCCGCCGCAGCTGCAGCCGCATCGCCTTCCGCCGCAGCCGTCGGCTTCGTCTCGACGTCGGCAAACGCAGACGGCGCCGCCACGGTCGCAACGGTGAAGTCGCGGTTACGGATCACCGGCACGATGCCTTCCGGCAATTTGATCGCCGAGATGTGCAAGCTGTCGCCGATATCCATGCCGGCGAGATCCGCTTCGATGAACTGCGGAATGTGCTCCGACGGGCAGACGAATTCGATTTCGTGGCGCACGATGTTCAACACACCGCCGCGCTTCAGACCCGGCGAGTCGCCGTGGTTGTTGAAGTGCACCGGGATGAACAAGCGAATGCGCGCGCCCGCGACCAGACGCTGAAAGTCGGCGTGGATCGGACGGTCCGAAACCGGATCGACCTGCACCTCGCGCGGAATGACGCGCATCTTCTTGCCTTCGACGTCGAGCGTGACGAGCGTCGAGGTGAAGCGGCCGGTCTGATAATGCTTTTCGATGTCGCGTTGCGCGAACTTGATCTGCTCGGGATCGCCGCCGGCGCCGTAGACGATGCCGGGAATCAAACCCTCACGGCGGACGGCGCGAGCCGAACCTGTGCCGCTGCCGGTGCGCTTCTTCGCAGGGATAGTGATGGTGTCTGTCATGGTTCCTGAACCCTTTCGGAGGCCTAGCCCCCTATCTTGTTCATTCCGCCTATCGGAAAGAGCGGCGGATGTATCCGAACCCACGCCCCAACGCAACAAAACTCCCCTCGCCCGCCTGGGCGGGAAAGGGGCCGGGGGTGAGGGTGGGCGCTCCACCGCGCCGGCGCAAAACGCGGTTCTGCGGGTGACTAGTCGAACAGGCTGGAAACCGAGCGTTCCTCGGCGATGCGGCGGATTGCCTCGCCGAGAAGCGGGGCCGTCGGCAGGATACGGATATTGGGGCAGGTCCGCATCGCCTCCGTCGGCGCGATGGAGTCCGTGATGACGAGAGCCTTCAGCTTCGACCCTTTAACCCTGGCCACCGCCCCGCCCGACAACACCCCGTGCGTCGCATAGGCATAGATGGCCTTCGCGCCCTTGTTCATCAGGGCCTCGGCCGCGTTGCACAGCGTACCCGCTGAATCGACGATGTCGTCGATCAGCAAACACGTCCGCCCCGACACGTCGCCGATGATGTTCATAACCTCGGACTCGCCCGCCCGCTCGCGCCGCTTGTCGACGATGGCAAGGTCCGCATTGATACGCCGCGCAAGCGCACGCGCACGCACCACGCCGCCGACGTCCGGCGACACGACCATCAAGCTCTCGCCGTCGAACTGCTCCTTGATGTCGTGCTCGAAGATCGGCGCCGCATAAAGATTGTCGGTCGGAATATCGAAGAAGCCCTGGATCTGCCCGGCATGCAGATCGAGCGTCAGCACACGCCCCGCCCCTGCCTGTGTGATGATGTTCGCGATCAGCTTCGCCGAAATCGGCGTGCGCGGACCGGGCTTGCGATCCTGACGCGCATAACCGAAATACGGAACCACGGCCGTAATCCGCTTCGCCGACGACCGCCGCAGCGCATCGATGCAGATCAAGAGCTCCATCAAATGGTCGTTCGCCGGATACGACGTAGACTGGATGACGAACACATCCTCGCCGCGCACGTTCTCCTGAATCTCGACGAACACTTCCATGTCCGCAAACCGCCGCACGATCGCCTTGGTCAGCGGCACCTTCAGATATTCGCTGATCTGGTTCGCGAGCGGATGGTTGCTGTTGCCGGCAAGGAGCTTCATGTCGCGTGATGTCCCGGAAGCGAGCCGCACAAACGGCGAACAAATGTCAGTTCAGTGATGATGCCGGGCTTGTAGCAACGCCCATACCGCGTTGCAATGCGACTTACCCTGCCTCGGCCTGAGCAATCTGTTGAATAAGCTGCGCAATCCCTTCCGCAGCCGCCTCTGCCGCAAAGCCCGCGATCTCTGCCCAAGGTTTGGACAGCCGCCCGCGCGGCACCGCGTTCTCCTGCGCGATCGTCCCGGCCTCTTTGCCCTTCGCGTCAAGAACCCGCCACGTCAGCGTCACGACATCATTGTCGCCCGCGCCGTGCGTCACCTTCACGACGCCTTCGATGCGCCATGCGGCCTTATCCTTCTGAGGATCGACCTTCACGCCCTTCAGCGGCAGCACACCCTGCAGCGCCCGCACCAGCGCGGTGTTGCCGTCCCCCGGCGCACCCTTGACCGAGCCGATCCAAGCAATCGGCCGCACAGTCGCCGCCGCGTTGGTCGCGATCTGACGGCCCGGATGCGTCAGCGCCGTCTCGAGCGCGCTCGCTGTCTGTTCCGCCAGCAGTTGCACCCCAGGGACGGTAAGGCTCGCCTCAGTCCCCGCGAAAGTCACCGGAAACTGCGTCCGCTCACGGCCCGTCGCATCGAAGAGCCGCCACGATATCACCGTCTGCTCCCCGCCGGCCTTATCGCTCGCCGCAATCGTCGCCGCCTGCGCGGTCAACACCCACGCCAGCGGCGTCGCCTGAGACAGCGCCGGGATATCATGCTTGCGAGCCGCTTCGACGACCTGATCGCGCAGCGCCGTGCCGACCTCATTCGCCACACCCTGAGGCACGTCGACGACCAGCGCCGGCACCTCGATCGCCTGCGCGATCATCTCATCGTTGCGCTCCATGCCCCGGAACGGCTGCGCGATCGCGAACGGATCCTCCATGCCCAAGGGCTCGGTCACCCCGGCGCATCCGACAAGCCCAAACGCCAAACCGAAAACGATGAGAGCAACCCGCATCATGGCTTCAACATGATCGCCGAAAGATTGCGGCCATATTCGGGCTCCGCCCGATGCGTCGCCCGCCGGAACGAAAACAACCCCTTCTCGTCCTCGTAGGTGCACGCACCGACGACATCGACCTCAACACCAGCAGCAGCAAGGCGCGCGCGCACAAACCCAGGTAGATCGAACTGCCAATGATCGGCGCGCATCGACGGAACGAAGTACGCGGCATTCTCGCCTGCACTCTCGACGAAGCGCTCCCGAAACTCCGGCCCCACTTCGTAGGACGCCTGGCTGATGCAAGGCCCGATCGCCGCACGAATGCGCGAACGCTTCGCCCCCATCGTCTCCATCAGCGATATAACGGATTCTACCACGCCGCCGAGTGCCCCCTTCCACCCTGCATGCGCCGAACCGATGACGCCCGCGCTCGCATCGGCGAACAACACCGGCGCGCAATCCGCGGCGAGAACGCCGAGCGCGATGCCAGGCACGTTGGTCGCCATGCCGTCGGCCTTCGGCGCATCGCCGCGCACCCACGGCGTCGTGACGTTCACGGCCTCCGCACTATGAATCTGATAGACCGTCAGCAACCGCGGCTCCTGCGTACCCAGCCACGTTGCCACCCGCGTACGATTCTCAAGCACCGCCGCCGCATCGTCGTTCGACCCATAGCCGCAATTCAACGACGCAAGAATGCCCTTCGACACGCCGCCCCGCCGCCCGAAGAATCCGTGCGCGATCCCGTCGAGGCCGGACAAATGAGACGACTGCAGCGGAGTCATGACGCGGGAAAACCGGCAGGTTGAACGGACGCCGGCGCGACCGCGCACAGCACTTTGAACAAGCTGCCCATCGCCCGCGCATCGGTCAACCTGTGAAGCGCAGCATCCAAATCCGCAGCCTGCGCGGCGCTCGCCTTAACCTTCAAAGCCGCAACACGCGCCGAAGCCCCGAGGGTATGGAGGAAATCACCCTGCGTCGCCAACGGACAAACACGCGCCCCACTGTCGGCCAACGCTTCGCCAAGCGCCGTAAAATCAACGTGAGACGTCAAATCCGCCGCCCCAGGCTCCGCCAGCACGTCCACGTAACGATGCGCCTTCACCGCCTGCAGCGTGTCCCCGACAGCCGGCCCGGCAAATCCATAGTCGATCGCCAGCATCGCACCGCCCGAAGCGGCGATGCGCTCGCCAACCACCTGCGCGACAGCCGTCCGCGCAGGCGCGACCTCGACAATCGACCCTACCACCGCGTCTCGCAGAACGTCTGGCACCACAGCAGCGCCGCCCGGCGATGCGCCGAACACGAGTCCGCCGGCCGCATCCAACCCAACGCATCGCTCGGCCCACCCCGCTTGCGTCCGCACGAACTGATGCACAGGCAGCGCGTCGAAAAACTCGTTGGCGACCACGATCATCGGCCCATGAGAATCGTCGATGTCGTCGAACCGGTCGCGCCAATGCACCGGCAGCGCGGGCAACGTATCCCGCTGCACACGCCGCAACGCCTCGCTCACCTCGACGAGAACGATGGAAACGCTGTCGAGAAACCCCGGCACGACCCGCACCGCGCGCAGAGCGTCCTTCATCAACGTCCCACGCCCCGGCCCAAGCTCAACCAGCGCAAACTTTTTCGGGGCGCCGAACTGCCGCCAAACATCCGCACACCACAGCCCGATCAACTCGCCGAAAATCTGCGATACCTCGGGGGCAGTGACGAAGTCACCCCCAGCCCCGAGCGGATCGCGGCTGCGATAGTAGCTGTCGCCGCGCGCGGTGAGGGCAATGCGCATGAACTCGGCAACCGTGACCGGACCGTCGGCGCGGATCAAATCCTTCAGATGCTGAACGACGTCCGTCATTGCGTCTGCAGGGCGGGCCCCTTGCGATAGAGCGAATACCAGAAGAACACCGCCGCGAAGATGAACATGGCGATCGACAACAGCGCGCCCATCGAAATGATGCCCAACGACTGATGCGAATTCTCGCGAAAAAACTCCTCGACGAGAAAGCGGAACAATCCATACCCCGCCCACATCACGGCAATGACAAGCCCCGGCCGACGCAGCGCGTTGAAGCGATGGATCATCACATGAAGGATGATGAACAACACCAACCCCTCAAGCGCCGCTTCATAGAGCTGGCTCGGATGCCGCGGCAATTGTTTCGGATCGCTCGGAAATACCATCGCCCACGGCGCCGTGCTGACCTTGCCCCACAATTCGCCGTTCACGAAGTTGGCGATGCGTCCGAAGAACAAACCGATCGGCGCGGCAACGGCGACAAGATCGCCCAGGGCCACCATGTCGAGCTTTTTGGCGCGCGCGAAGAAGATGATCGCGAGCACGACGCCGATCGCGCCGCCGTGGAACGACATGCCGCCTTCCCACGCCGCAAACACACGCCACGGCGCCTCGGCGAAATGGTCCCACTCATAGATCAAGCCGTAGAAGAGAACGTAGCCCAGGCGTCCGCCCGCTATGACGCCCAACGCCGCCCACACAAAGAGATCGCCGATATGATCCGCGGTCACCTGCGGCTTGCCGTTAAACGGCGGCCCATCCCACAGATACTGCGTCTTCAGCAGCCGCAGAATGTACCACCACCCGCCGAGCAATCCCGCGATATAGGCCAGCGCATACCAGCGAATGGCAAGCGGCCCAATCTGAATAAGGACGGGGTCGAAGTCCGGGAACTGCAGCGCAAGCATGCGGAAATCCTGCGTGAACGGCGCAGACTTGGGGCCGCCGCTCCAACCCTGTCAAGACCGCCGCCGATTGCAGACCGCCCCTCTCGTGCTTACCTGTAACCCGGCGCGCAACAGTTTGATGACGACCGGAACCGACCATGGCGACCGACAACCCGCTCCTCGACCAACTGGCCAAGCTCATGACCAACGCGGCCGGCGCCGCGAAGGGCATGCGCGACGAGATCGGCACGCTCATCAAGACGCAGACCGAGCGCATCGTGAACGATCTCAATCTGGTTCCGCGCGAAGAGTTCGACGCGATGAAATCGATGCACGCGAAATCTCGCAAAGAGGTTGAAGAGTTGCGCGCGCGACTCGCTGTGCTCGAAATCGCGTGCGCTAGAAATGATTCACGCGATTCACGCCTGTTCAAAACTTCGCGGAACAAACCTGTCCGCAGGCAATCCCCAAAGCTTCGCTGAAGTCCGGCGAGATTCCACAAGCGATCGCGACACAGTGCGAGTTATTCCCGCAGGGGACTCTTGCGCGCGATTCCATCGCTGATGCACCCTGCGATTCATGGAGGGTGCTTCGCGTCGGGCTTTATGTGGAGCGTTTGTAATTCCGGGCCCGGAGCATCCTCCTGCGTACCCTTGCTAATTCACCCTCGCGTGTTCACCGCCGCCGGCCCCCTCCGGCGGCGGGTTGACTCTGAGGGCCAAGAAAGGCTGGACGACGAGATGAGCAGCACCCAACTGATCCAAGCCGTAGTGAATCAGGGCAACCCCCTCGACCTCATGGAGCAGCTCGCCGTTCAAAACGAATGGCTGTTCGATCGCGCCGGCGAGGATGAGATGCATCTCTCCTTCCCCGGCCAAACCGAAGACCATCATTTCTCGATCAACTGGCGCCACAACGTCGAAACGCTGCAGCTTTCGGCGCAGCTCGAAGTGAAGGTGCCCAAGCTGAAGCGCGCCGAGATCGCGAGCCTGCTCAACATCATCAACGAGCAGCTCTGGCTCGGCCATTTCGAGATGTGGCCCGACTCAGGCCAAATCATCTTCCGCCACGGCCTGTTGCTGCGCGGCGCCATGGCGGTGCCGGAGCAATGCGAAGGCCTGATTGATGCTGCACTCGAAGCGTGCGACCGCTACTATTCGGCCTTCCAGTTCGTGATCTGGGCCGGCAAGTCGGCCTCGGAAGCGGCCGCAGCGGTAGTCTATCAGTGCCAAGGCAGCGCCTAACCCCAAAGACCGCAGTCAAACAACCGGCCGGCGCCAAGCGCCCGATCGTCATCGTCGGCGTCGGCCACATGGGCGGCGCCATCGCCCGCGGCCTGATCGTCGCCGGCCACGGCTCGCGCCTCATCCTGATCGACCCAAAGGTAAAGCCCGCAGACGCACGCGCCTTCCGCGCCGCCGGCGCCAAGCTCGACCACGATCCGCAAGTCATCGCCGACGAAAACCCGGAAGCGCTCATCCTGGCGGTCAAACCTCAGTTGATGCCGTATGTCGCGCCGACCTACGCCATCGCCGCCAAGAAAGCGGTCGTCATCTCGATCGCCGCCGGCACCTCGATCGAAAGCCTCGGCCTCTGGCTCGACAAACCGCGCGCCATCGTCCGCGCGATGCCGAACCTTCCCGCCTCCATCGGCAAAGGCATCTCCGCAGCGTTCGCGACGCCGACCACGACGGCGAGCCAACGCAAACTTGCCCACACCCTCCTCTGCGCCGTCGGCGAATTGGTGTGGCTCGACGGCGAAGAGATGTTGAACGCCGTCACCGCCGTCTCGGGTTCCGGCCCCGCCTACGTCTTCCTGCTGGTGGAAGCCCTCGCCGCCGCGGCGGAACGCCAGGGCCTCAACCCCGACATCGCCAAACGCCTCGCCCGCAAAACGATCGAAGGCGCGGGCGCCATGCTCGCCGTCACGCCGACGGATCCCGCCGATCTGCGCAAATCCGTCACAAGTCCCGGCGGAACCACCGAAGCCGCGCTCAACGTCCTCATGACCGACAAGCGATTCGAGACCCTGCTTATCGAAGCGGTGAGCGCGGCCACGGCGCGCGGCTTCGAACTCGCCAAAACGCGATAGCCCGCCTAGACTGCATCCCACCAACGTTCGCAGGACTTGAAGGGCGATGGCGACCACCAAGAAACTCACCCCCGAAGAAAAGCTCATCAGCACGGCCCTCGCCACGATCGAGAAGTCGGGCTGGAAATCGCTGTCGCTGATCGCGGTCGCACGCAAAGCCAAGATCGACGCGGCGACGCTCTACGATCTCTGCCCCGACAAACGCGCGCTGTTGGCGCTCATCGCCAAGCGCGTCGACATCGGATTGATCGAACGCGCGCAAGAGCCCGACGCCGACATCCCGCCGCGCGACCGCGCCTTCGACGCGATCCTAAGCTGCTTCGAGGCGATGGGACCGCTGAAGTCGACCATCCAAATCATCCACGACGAAAGCAAAGGCGACCCCGGCGCCTTCCTCGACGTACTCCCCGCCACGATGCGCAGCGCCCAATGGATCGCCGACATCGCGGGCCTGCCGACCTCAGGCTGGCAAGGCTTCATCACCACACGCGGCATCGGCATCCTGCTCGCCGAAACGCTAGGCGTCTGGCTGCAAGACGGCGACGACCTGGCCAAGACGATGGCCCACGTCGACCGCCGCCTGCGCACGATCGAAGAATGGGCCGATGCGCTCCAACGCCGCCTCACCGCCGACCCTGAATCCGAAGCCGAGCCCGAAAAAACAAAAGCCGCCGCCGACTAGAGCCTCAACCCAAAAGGAAAAGCCGCCATGGCGAAAAGCCCGTTCCCCGAATTCGATTTCAAATGGCCGAACTTCGATTCCAACTTCATGGAACGCTTCAGCATGCCGGGCATCGACACGTCCGCGCTGATGGAAAGCCAAAAGAAAAACTTCGAGGCCCTGGTCAAGGCGAACCAAAAAGCCGCCGAGGGCTACCAAAACCTCATGCGCCGCCAAGCCGAAATCATGACCGAAACGATGCAGGCGATCCAAGAATCCGTCGGCGACCTCATGAAAGCGAACGACGGCAAAGAACTGCCGAAGAAGCAAGCCGAGTTGGTCGAAAAAACAATCGGCCGCGCCCTCAAGCACATGAAGGAACTAGCCCAACTCACCATCGACGCCAACGGCGACGCTTTCAAAGTCATGCAAGACCGCGCCAAAGAATCGATCTCGGAAATGCAAGAGCTCGCTGAGAAGATTTCCGCCGGAAGAAAGTGAACGATCTCCGCGCCATCGACCTCATCCGAAAGCGCCCGGGGATGTACGCCGGGCCGATGAATGACGGCACGGGCTTGCACAACATGGTCTACGGAGTTGTCCACAGTGCGATCAGCGAAGCACTGGCGGGCAACGCCAAACGTATCAGCGTTCACCTCAATGGCGATGGATCTTGCACCGTTCGGGACGATGGTCGTGGCCTTTCTACCGATCCCTATCCCAAACTTGGCATCCCGCTGGCAGAGGCGGTCATGACTAATCTCTACGCTGCAATGAACGAGAGCCCACCGGAAGGGATTGGCCTTTGCGTCGTGAACGCTCTTTCCGATTGGGTCGACGTGCACATATGGCGAAGCGGGAGAGAGCACCAAATGCGCTTCCGCTTCGGCGAAATCGAGACGCCGCTAAGAGATCTGGGCGACGCAGGTGATCGGCATGGCACGGAGATAACGTTCTTGCCTTCAGGGAAGTTCTTCCCCGAGACGACGTTTGACCCAGAGCGGTTGCACGCCGGCTTGAAGGAAATAGCGTTAAAGCACGCTGTACCAATCACCCTCGGCAGCCCTGAATGACAGCTGTGCCGCAAATCACATTCGACCAATTCCTCGCCGTCGACGTCCGCATCGGCACCGTCGTCGAAGCCGAACCGTTCCGTGAGGCGCGCAAACCCGCGCTCAGACTCGTCATCGATTTCGGCCCCGACATCGGCCGCAAGAAAAGCTCCGCGCAAATCACCGAGCACTACAAACCCGAAGACCTCATCGGCCGCCAAGTCTGCGCGGTGACCAACTTCCCGCCGCGCCAAATCGGCCCGTTCATGTCGGAGGTGCTGACGCTCGGCTTCCACGACGACAACGGCCACGTCGTCCTCATCCACGCCGACAAACGCATCCCCGACGGCGCCAAACTGCTCTAACCGGTCACGTCCGAAAACCGCCAGACAGAACCGGCCGCCGGCGCAATGCTCCACCCAACATCAATCGGGAGCATTCATCATGACGCACAGCACCACCGCCAAATCCGTCCTCGCCGCCGCCCTCTCCGTCGCCGCGCCGATGGTCGCGACCGGCGCCTCCATCCAGAAAGAAGTCGTCGTCGACGCAAGCCCCGCCGACGTCTGGGACGCGATGCGCGACTACGGCGCGGTTCACAAACGCCTCGCCCGAGGCTTCGTCATCGACTGCCGCCTCGACGGCGACGCCCGCATCGTGACCTTCGCCAACGGCTCCGTCGCGCGCGAAGTCCTGGTCAGCATGGACGATCAAACCCGCCGCCTCGTCTACACGATCGTCGGCACACGCCTGAAGCACCACAACGCATCGTTCCAGGTCTTCGCCGAAGGCGACAACCGCACGCGCATCACCTGGATCGCCGACATCCTGCCGAACGACCTCGCCCCCTACATCAGCAGCCAAATGGAGGAAGGCACCCGCGTCATGAAGCAAACGCTGGAATCCCACGACCGATAGAAGCGAAAAGCGCGAGACAGCCCGGGGCAGCATCGGCAATGATCCACCCATGGACATGAACCACGACGCTTGCTACCGGGCGATCCAAACGCGCGACGCGCGTTTCGACGGGCGCTTGTTCATCGGCGTCCACACGACGGGCATCTACTGCCGCCCGATCTGCCCCGCACAAACGCCGAAGAAGCAGAACGTTGCGTTCTACGCCTCGGCCGCCGCCGCGCAGGAAGCAGGCTTCCGTCCCTGCCTGCGCTGCCGCCCCGAAGCCTCACCCGACTTCGCGATCTGGCGCGGCACGGCCAACACCGTCGCCCGCGCCACCCAACTCATCGAAGCCGGCGCCCTCGACGACGGCGACGTCGAAGCATTGGCGGCGCGCCTCGGCGTCGGCGAACGCCAACTGCGACGGCTCTTCCAGCAACATGTCGGCGCGTCACCCATCGCCGTCGCGCAAACACGCCGCGTCTTGCTGGCCAAGCAGCTCATCCACCAAACCAACCTGCCGATGGCTGATATCGCGATGGCCTCAGGCTTCGGCAGCGTCCGCCGCTTCAACGAGACCTTCCAAACGCTCTTCAAACGCCCGCCCGCCAAACTGCGCGGCGCACGACGCGCCGGCGAAGCGGATCGCCGCGGCAACGAAATCGCGATCAAACTCCCCTACCGCGCGCCCTACGACTGGAACACGATCCTGGCGTTCCTCTCCGCGCGCGCCATCCCGAACGTCGAGCATGTAACACCAACCGCCTACGCGCGCACGATCACGTTCGGCGGCGAGCACGGAACAATCCGCGTCACCCAAGGCGACGGCGACACGCTCAACGTCACGGTCGATTTCCCGCGCGTAAATTTCCTGCCCGTCATCATCGCCCGCATACGTCGCGTTTTCGACTTGGCGGCGGACCCGTCGGTTATCGCCACGCACTTGGGCGAAGATCCAAAACTCGCACCGCTCGTCGCCGCACGACCGGGCTTGCGCGTGCCTGGCGCATGGGACGGCTTCGAACTCGCCGTCCGCGCCATCCTCGGCCAGCAGATCACGGTCGGCGCCGCCACACGCCTCGCCGGAATTTTGGCGAACACCTTCGGCGAAAAACTCGCGAACCCGCAGTCGCCGACCCTCACCCGCATCTTCCCCTCAGCGGAGACGATCGCGAAGGCCGACCTCTCCGTCCTCGGCATGCCCCGTGCGCGCATCAAATCGCTGTCGTCGCTCGCCGCCGCCGTAGCAGCCGATCCGCAAATCTTCGGCGCCCGACGCGGCCTCGACGAGGCGATCACCCAACTACGCGGCTTAAGCGGTATCGGCGAATGGACCGCGCAATACATCGCCATGCGCGAACTGCGCGAACCCGACGCCTTCCCCGCCAGCGACATCGGCCTCCTGCGCGCCATGGAGGGCAAGGACGGCAAACGCCCGACACCCGCCTGGCTGCTCGCCCGCGCAGAGAAATGGCGACCGTGGCGCGCCTACGCCGCGCTCCACCTCTGGGCGTCCGACATGCAGGCCACTAAGCCGCCGCGACCCAAATTTCCTGATACCGATCGGCCCACCGCGGGTCTTTCACCACCATCGTCGTAGGCGGCCATCAACCGAGCTTCGCGGGCAAAGCCTCGTAGATTTCGATGGTCGGCGCTTCGGCCCCCATCTCGCGGCCCTTGTTCACGAAATCGATCGAAGCCTTCACCTTGAAATGCGTGGCCAGCGCCGCCGCATCCTTCCACTTCTCGACGAACACCAGCTTCATCGGATTCTCGGTATCGACATACACCGCATGCGAGATACACCCGGGCTCCGTCCGCGAGCGATGCACATGCTCAAGCCCCAACCGCTTGAGCATTTCAAATGTGTCCGGCTTTGCGACAATGCTTCCAAGCACAACGATCATATCGCCCCTCAAACCGGCAGCCGCACGACCGCGCGCAGACCGCCCATCCTGCTGTCGCCCAAAATGATGTCGCCGCCATGCCCGCGCGCAATATCGCGCGCGATCGCAAGCCCTAAACCGACGCCGCCAGCGGCCAGCGTGCGCCCGGTGTCCAACCGGTGGAACGGGCGAAACGCCTCTTCGCGCTGATCGGCCGGAATACCGGGCCCGTCGTCGTCGACGGCAATTTCGACCATCGTACCGTTCTCGACCGCGCTCACCTGCGAATGCGTGCCGTGCCGGATCGCGTTCTCGACCAAATTCATCACGCAGCGCCGCATGGCGTTGGGCCGCACCTCGACCAAGATGCCGTTCTTGACCGTAAGCTCGACGGTCTTCTCCGGCGTCTTTGCGTCCGCCTTGCGCTGCGCGCTGACGACGACATCGCGCAGCAATTGCCCGAGGTCGGTTTCCGCCGGCCCCTCGCCCGCCTGCCCGCGTGCAAACGCCAGATACTCTTCCAGCATCCGCTCCATCTCTTCGACGTCGCCCTTCAGCGCCTGCATAGCGGCGCTGTCTTTCATCATCGCCAGTTCAAGCTTCATGCGCGTCAACGGCGTGCGCAGATCATGGCTCACGCCGGCCAGCATATCGGTTCGCTGTTGCACGAACCGCGAAATACGCTCGCGCATGTCAAGAAAGGCCAGCGACGCGCGCCGCACCTCGGTCGCTCCCGACGGCCGAAAGTCCGGCACATCGCGCCCCTTGCCGAAAGCCTCCGCCGCATCGGCGAGCCGCTCAATAGGCCGTATCTGATTCCGCAAGAACAGCACGGCGACGCTGAGCAGCACCATCGCGGTGCCCATCATCCAAAGCACCCACACGTGCGTGTTGGTCGACATCACACGCTTGCGCTCGGCCAAAACCTGCATCACCGCACCGTCGAGCTGAATGCGGATATCGACCTGATCTTCAAGCGAATCCGAGTCCACCCAAACAGGCCGTCCAGTGCGCGCCGATAACTCGCGCCCGAACACCTGCTTCAAGACTTCGTAAGCCGGCGATTCCGTTTCAGGAATTTTGCTGCCGGGAATAATGGCGGGCACAAGACCGAACGAGCTCTCGCGCAAGCGAACGACCTCGCCCGCAAACTTCTCCGGCCCCAGCGTTTCGTAACTCTGCACGAAGAGCACGATCTGAGCCGCCACGCCGCGCGAGATGCGCGTCGTCACCGCCTCCCACTGCCGGTCGAACAGCAGATAAGTCACCACCGCCTGCAGCACGACCACCGGCATCACGATGATGATCAGCGAGCGACCGAACAGCCCCTTGGGCATCGACCGGCGAAACCACCCGCGCGATGACATGGCCTAACCCACCCGATCCGGCATCAGAACATAGCCGACGCCGCGCACGGTCTGCAGATAAAGCGGCAACTTCGGATCATTCTCGATCTTGCGCCGCAAACGCGTGATCTGCACGTCGACCGTCCGCTCCAACACCGCCCCCATGCGCTCCGACAAATCGGAACGCGAGAACGTCTGCCCCGGATTGGCAGCCAGCACGCGCATCAACTGCAGCTCCGCCGACGTCAACTTCACCGGCTTCCCGTCCCGCGTCAGCTCACCACGCTCCGCATCGAAGCGGCAGGTGCCCAGCTGCATGATCTGCTTCACAACCTCGACCGGCGTGCCCGCCCGCCGCAAGATGGTCGCAATCCGCAACAGCAACTCACGCGGCTCGAACGGCTTGGCGAGATAATCGTCCGCCCCCCGCTCGAGCCCCTCGATGCGATCGCCCGTCTCGCCGCGCGCCGTCAGCAACAGGATCGGCACCCGCGACGTCTCACGGATCGCCTTCGTCAGCGCAAACCCATCCTCGCCCGGCATCATCACGTCGAGCACGATGAAGTCGAAATCGAGGCTCGCCATCAGCTGCCGCGCCTCGGCCGCATCCTTCGCCGCCGTCACGCGATAGCCGTTCTCCGACAAGTACCGCTGCAACAACGTGCGAATGCGCGTGTCGTCATCCACGATAAGCAAGTGGTGCACATGCGTTTCGACATCGTCGAGTTCAGCTTCAGCGCTCATCGTTTGGCGATCAGGCGCAACACGCCCGCCCGTTCTTGCTCGGCCAGAAGGCCGGATAACACAGCCCGAAATCCTGCCACCGCCTCAGGCCCCGCCTCGCGATACGCCCGCGCCAACCGCGTGCGCTGCAAAGCGGTCAGTTCGGCTTCGACCCCGGCGCCCTTCCCCGTCAGCCGCAGCAACCGCTGCCGCCGGTCGCGCGACCCTTGCGCCTGAGTCAAAAATCCACCGTCGGTCAGGTTCTTCACCACGCGGCTGAGCGATTGTTTCGTGATCCCTAAGATACCCAGCAGATCCGAAACCGGAAGTCCGGGGTGGCGCGCAACAAAGTGCAAAGCCCGATAATGCGCGCGCCCCAAACCCAACTCGGTCAGCCGCTGATCCAACGTCTTGGCGAAATCCCGCCCGGCGAAAAAGAACAATTCGACCCCGTCGGTGAGTTCTTCTTCGCGCAGATACAGCAGCGACGGCGCAGCTTTCATTCGCAAAAAGTCCGATGGCGTCATGCACGCCGGTTATGGCAGATATGCTGCCATAGTAGAGCCCAGGGTGTACCTGTCGCAAGCGCCGCGGGTATAGTCTACCCGCTTAACCACGCGCCACAATTGCAGGAACAGCCATGTCGCTCATCCCCTTCGACGATCGTGAAGGCCATATCTGGTTCGACGGCAAACTCACGCCGTGGCGCGATGCGAAGATTCACGTCCTGACTCACGGGCTGCACTACGGCTCCTGCGTTTTCGAGGGCCAGCGCGTCTACAACAAGAAGGTGTTTAAGCTCGAACAGCACACGAAGCGCCTGTTCGAGTCGGCCCGCATCATGGGCTTCGAAATCCCCTTCACCGAAGCCGTCATCAACGAAGCGTGCAAGCAGACGGTCGAAGCGGCGGGCCTCGACGACGCCTACATGCGCCCCGTCGCCTGGCGCGGCAGCGAGATGATGGCCGTCAGCGCACAGAAATCGAAAATCCATGTCGCCATCGCCGTGTGGCCGTGGCCGTCGATGTTCGATCCCGAAATCAAGAAGAAGGGCATCAAGCTCGACATCTCGCGCTGGCGCCGCCCCGCCCCCGACACGACGCCGTGGAAGGCGAAAGCCGCCGGCCTCTACATGATCTGCACGCTGTCCAAGCACGAGGCGGAAGCGAAGGGCTGCGCCGACGCCATGATGTACGACTGGCGCGGCCTGGTCGCCGAAGCCACGGGCGCCAACATGTTCTTCGTGAAGGAGAACAAACTCTTCACGCCGCACCCCGATTGCTTCCTCAACGGCATCACGCGCCAAACGGTCATGGACCTCGCCCGCGCCCGCCAAATCGAAGTGGTCGAGAAATACATCCAAAGCTCGGAAGTCGGCAGCTTCCAGGAATGCTTCCTCACCGGCTCCGCCGCGGAAGTCTCACCGGTCGGCTCCATCGGCGACTGGAAGTTCGAAGTCGGCAACATCACGCACACGCTGATGGACGACTACTCGAAATTCGTCCGCGGCAACCACAAGATCTAACGGCGCCACCGCGCGGCAGCTTCATCATCGCTGCCGCGCGCCTCGACCCAATGCTCGCCCGACGAGCGCAGCTCGCGCTTCCAAAACGGCGCGCGGGTCTTGAGATAATCCATCAAGAACTCGGCCGCCTCGAACGCCGATTGCCGGTGCCCCGAAGCCGTCGCCACCATCACAATCCGCTCGCCCGGCTTCAATTCGCCGACGCGGTGCACAACGACGATGCCGTCGAGCTTCCAGCGTTCGCGCGCCTCATCGGCAATGCGCGTCAGCTCCCGCTCCGTCATCCCCGGAAAATGCTCCAGCGTCATGCTGGTCAATTTCTCGCCGTGGCTCTCGCCGCGCACCAGCCCGACGAAACTCGCGACCGCGCCGATATCGCTGCGCCCGGCATGAAGCCGCGCAATCTCCGCGCTCGGATCAAAATCCTCTGTCTGAACGCGGATCATCCGCCCGTCACCGGCGGAAAGAACGCGACCTCATCGCCCGCCGAAACCGGTGAGGCGAAGTCGACATGCTCCTGGTTCACCGCCGCACGCATCCGCTTCAAATCCGCGAACGCCTCAGCATACCCGCCGCCTCGCGCCTGAAGCCACGACGCCAGCGCCCCAACGGTCGCGACCTCGCGCGGCACATCGAGGACTTCCTCCGCACGCCCAACCTTCTGCCGCACCCAAGCGAAGTAGATCAGCTTCACGATACGGGCCCGGTCTCCGGCACGCTCTTGCGCCGCGGCCGCGCATGCTCGCCCGACACATGCGCGAGGTTCGCCTGCACATAAGAGAAACCGGTGTAGATGGTGAGCACCGCCGCACCCCAGAGCGCCAAGATGCCGGCGCGATGCAACCCGCCCCACACATGCTCGATCGCCGGCGCGACGATCAGCATGGCAATCGCGATCACCTGCACCGCCGTCTTGAGTTTCGAGATCGACGACACCGGCACCGTCACCGCAATTGTCGCCAAGAACTCGCGCATCCCCGAAACGAGAATCTCACGCGCCAAAATGATCAGCGCCGGAAAGATCACCCACCCGCGAATGTCGTCCATGTAGACGAGCATGAACAGCGCCGACGAAATCAGCAGCTTGTCCGCGATCGGATCCAACATCTGCCCCAACCGCGACTCCGCCTGCCGCTTCCGCGCAATCCAGCCGTCCGCGTAGTCCGTAATCGCCGCCACGATGAACACGACGAACGCAACCCAACGCCCGACTTCCTGATCGGGAATCCAGAACGCGGCCACGAACGCAGGCACCAACACGATGCGCGTCAGCGTCAAAAGATTGGGAAGATGGTCGCCCATGCACTCACTCTAAGCCGAGCCCCACAAAAGGGGAATCGCCAAATCAGCAGGGTTTCTCAGCCCTTATCGTGAAAATGCTCATAAATCTTGCGCGCCAGCGCCTTGCTGATGCCCTTGACCGATTCGATGTCGGATAAGCCAGCCTTGGTCACTGCCCGCCCTGAGCCGAAATGGTTCAACAACGCCCGCTTGCGCGTCGGCCCAATCCCCTCAACCTCATCCAATGGCGACGACGTAATCGTCTGCGCCCGCTTGATGCGATGCGTCCCAATGGCGAACCGGTGCGCCTCATCGCGCAGCCGTTGCAGATAGAACAAAACCGGCGACTTGAACTCCAGCTGAAACGCCTCGCGCCCCGGCATGAAAAATCGTTCACGCCCCGCATCACGATCCGGCCCCTTCGCGATCGCGACCAGCTTCACACCCGTCACGCCTAGCGCCGCAAACACCTCGCAAGCAACCGACAGCTGTCCCTGCCCGCCGTCGATCAGCACCAGGTCCGGCGCGTTCCCCGGCTCGCGATCATCGTCGTCCTTCTCGTCGAACACGACTGGCGCATCGCCTTCCGCCGCGGCCTCCTCCTCTTGATCCTTCATCAGCCGCTTGAAGCGCCGCGTCAACACTTCGCGCATCATCCCGAAATCGTCGCCGGGCGTCAGCTCGGTATTCTTGATATTGAACTTGCGATATTGGTTCTTGATGAACCCCTCAGGCCCCGCGACGATCATCGCGCCGACCGCACTCGTGCCCTGAATGTGGCTGTTGTCGTAAACCTCAATCCGCCGCGGCGCTTCATCAAGACCCAACGCCGTCGCCACACCGTTCAGCAACTGAATCTGCGTCGCGCTCTCCGCCATCCGCCGCGACAACGACTCGCGCGCGTTCATGACGGCCTGCGCCATCACCTCGCGCTTCTCGCCCCGCTGCGGCATCAGAACTTCGACGCGCCGATCCGCCTTCACCGACAGCGCCTGCGCCAACAGATCGTGCTCAGGGATCTCGTGGCTGATCAAAACCATCTTCGGCGGATCGCGATCGTCATAAAACTGCGCGATGAAGCTATCCAGAATCTCCGGGATCTCGACCCCGCGATCATGCTTCGGAAAATATGGACGATTGCCCCAGTTCTGCCCCGACCGGAAGAAGAACACCTGAATGCACGTATGCCCGCCCTCCTGATGCACGGCGAACAAATCCGCTTCGTCGATCGTGTCCGGATTGATCCCCTGCTGAAGCTGCACATGCGCCAGCGCCCGAATACGATCGCGATACCGCGCCGCCTTCTCGAAATCGAGCAGTTCGGCGGCAGCCTCCATCTCGCGCGAAAGCTCACCCTTCACGTCGTCGCTCTTGCCGCGCAAGAACCCAACGGCCTGATCGACCAGGTGCTGATAGTCCGCCGGCGCAATCTTACCCACGCAAGGCGCCGAACACCGCTTGATCTGATAAAGCAAACAAGGCCGCGTCCGGCTCTCGAACACCGAGTCCGAACAGCTGCGCAGCAAGAATGCCCGCTGCAACGTGTTCAACGTCCGCGTCACCGAATAGGCCGAAGCGAACGGCCCGAAATACTCGCCCTTTCGCGACTTCGCCCCGCGATGCTTGATGATCTGCGGCGCCCGCTCGTCGGCAGTGACCAGAATAAACGGAAACGATTTGTCGTCACGCAGATGAACGTTGAACCGCGGCTTCAACCGCTTGATCAGGTTCGCCTCAAGCAACAGCGCCTCAACCTCAGACGCCGTCTGCACGAACTCCATCGAAGCCGTCGTCGCAATCATCCGCGCAATCCGCGCCGGCTGATCAAACGGCTTCGTATAAGCGACCACCCGCTTCTTCAGGTTCGCGGCCTTACCGACGTAAAGCACGTCGCCATTGGCCGCCATCATCCGATAGACGCCCGGCGCATTCGGCAACCGCGTCAGATAATCGGCGATCACCCCCGCGCCCGTCGCGAGCAGCGACGGCGCATCGCTGACCTGTGTATCGTCCTCATCGCTCATGCAGTGGGGGAACATAGATACGCTTCGCCCGGCCGCAAGCGCTTGCGACGCGTCACCCACCGTTTTGGCGCATCGCCGCCATTCCTAGGCGCGACTGCTGCCAAACTCAGGCCGGTGCCGGGTAGAAGTTCTCGTGTAGCGGCCCCAAATTCATCACCACCCGCTCCGACGCCAGCTTCCCGTCCGCGCCAAAGCAGTAGATGGCGATGAACGGCAGTTCGACCGGCTTGCCCGTCGGCGCAAAGCCCAGAAACTCGCCCTGATGCACGCCGCACAGCCGCCCTTCCACGATGATGTCCGTGTCGGTGAAGCTCTCGCGCTCGACAACGTTGCGAGCCCCGGCAAACGCCCCTTGGCCGCGCGCGAAGCCGATATATTCGTGCGCGGCGCGGATAGCCTCGCCGGTCGGAAACGGCACCGTATTGTAGTACATCACGGCATTTCCCGCGAACGTCTCCATGACGGCATGAACGTCGCCGTCGTTCTCGGCCGCCAGATGCGCGCGCAGCAGCGCCCGCCTGCGTTCCCGTTCGGCAGTGTCGATCGGCATCTCGAAGCCCTCGCTAGTTATCGATTGCTATGGCCCGTATTTATCGATTATTGAGTGATCAGTCAAGAATGGGGTAAATCTCACATGGCCAGGCCCAGAGCCTTCGACATGGACGCGACGCTGGACGGCATGCTGGATGTATTCTGGCGCAAGGGCTTCGCCGGCACATCGATACCGGATCTGAGCGCTGCGACAGACCTTCTACCTGGCAGTCTCTATGCAGCTTTCGGCAGCAAGGATGAAATGTTTCGTCTTTCGCTGGGCCGCTACGCCGCGTGGCTTGCCGCACGCATGCCACGCGACACGGCGGGCCTGGACGGAATCAAAGCCGGTCTCGACACCATCGTCCGCCTAACGGTCGCCGACCGCGAGCGCAGGGGCTGCCCGATGCTGAACGCGATTCCCGAAGCGAATGCGCTGTCTCCGCAAACGCAGGCCGATATCACGTCGGGCCTCGCATGGATGCGGCGTTATTTCGAAAAGCGCCTGCGCGAGGCCCAAACGGAAACAAACACCGACATCGACGTCGATCAGATGGCGTCCGTGCTTTTGGCCGCCGCCGTTTCTATCCGCGTCCTGGGGCGCTCAAAGCTTCCGCACGAAACGCTGCGGCAAATCGCTGACGGCGCGACCGAGGCGGTACGCAACGCTCTCGGTGCTGCGCACCGGCCGAAGAAACGCAAATAGACACGCGTCAGCGCTCCGCCTCGCGCTCGATCTCAACGCCGACCGATTGCGCTTCAGGTAGGATCTTCAGCTTCTCGATCCTCACGCGCGCGACCTTCACGCGCTTGTCTTCAAGACAATGCGCGGCGATCTTCTCGGCCAACGTCTCGACCAAATTCAAGTGTCCACCGGCGAGAATCGTCTTGATCCCCTCGACCACCGCACCGTAGTCGACGACGTTCTCGAGTTTGTCGTCGACCGGCCCGTCGGTCTCTTCGACGGTCAAATCGAGGTTGATGCGCACCGGTTGCAGCGTACCCTTCTCGCGCCGGTAGACGCCGATATTCGCGTTGAGCTCGAGGTCGCGCACGAACACATGCCGGATGCGCTTCTTCGCATCGGCGATCCGCAGGGGATGCACATTCGTCCGATCGCTCATGCCAAAACCCCGCTCATTCGAAAAACTGATCCCGTGACCACGCCAAATGCTGCCCGCTGTCGACGGCGATCAACTGCCCGGTCACGGCCGACGCCGTCAGAAGATAGTGCACCGCTCCCGCAATGTCCTGCGGCGCGGACGGCCGCTGCAGCAGCGTAGCCTTAACGTGCGCGTCGAAATTGGCCTGGCTCTGCTTTTCCGCCTTTAGCGACGGCCCCGGCGCCACCCCATTCACCCGAATGCGCGGCGCCAGCGCCTGCGCCAACGTCTGCGTCAACGTCCACAACGCCGCCTTCGACACGGTGTATGACATGAACTGCGGCGTCAGATTCAGCACCGCCTGATCGATCAAATTGACGATCGCGCCATTCGCGCCCGCCGGCAGTTGCTTGGCAAACGCTTGGGTGAGTGCAAACGGCGCGCGCAAATTCGTATTCAGATGCTTGTCCCATGACGCGCGTGTCGCGGTGTCGATCCGGTCGTCTTCAAACACCGAGGCGCTGTTGACCAGCGCCGTCAAGCCGCCAAGCGCCGACGACGCGCGGGGCACGATCGTCTGCACCGACGCTTCGTCCGAAAGATCACCGTCGACCAGGGTCGCCCGCCGTCCCATCTTGGTGATCTCCGCGGCCAACGATTCAGCTTCAGGCTTGCTGCCGCGATAGTGGATCGCAACATCGAACCCGCCGTCGGCCAGCTTCAACGCAATCGCGCGCCCCAACCGCTTCGCCGCACCGGTGATCAGAACCACGCTCATGACTTCGCCTTCAATTCGCTCTGCTTGCCGTAGGTTTTGAACTTCTCGACTACCCGCGCCATCTCGCGCGCGTTCAAGATCCGCGGCCGTCCGATCGCCAACGCCCGCGCATACTGCGCCGCCAACGCCTCAACCTCGCCCGCCCGCTCATAAGCCTTGCGCAACGTCTCCGCCACCGCAACCGCGCCATGATTGGCGAGCAAACAAGCATGCCGCGCACCAAGCGCCTTCACCGCAATCCGCGCCAACGCCTCACTGCCGTAGGTCGCATAGGGCCCGCACGCAATCCGATCGCCGCCAAACTCCGCCACCATGTAGTGAAACGCAGGAATCCCGCGATGCACGCAGCACAGCGCCGTCGCGTTCAACGAATGCGTATGCACCATCGCGCCAACGTCGGCGCGCGCCTTGTAGACGGCGAGATGCATCTGCCACTCGCTCGACGCCACCCGCTGACCCGGCGCCACGCGCCCGTCGAGCCGCACCTCGACAATGTCGGCCGCCCGCATCTCGTGGTAGCCGATGCCCGTCGGCGTGATCAGCATCCCGCCGTCGACGCGCACGGAGATATTGCCGCTCTTGCCCGGCGACAACCCGCTCGACGACATGCGCTGCCCAAACGAAACGATCTCGGCACGAACACTGGCGGTCGCAACCGCAGGCTCAGCACGCTTCTGCAGCACCCGCTGAACGCGCCGCACCGCGGTGCGCTTCACGACGCGCGTTCCGGAAAGAGCTTGAGCAAACCTTCGCGCGTCGCCGGCGCCGTCCCGCGCTCGGTGATCAACCCGGTGACCAACCGCGCCGGCGTCACGTCAAACCCGGGATTGCGCGCCGGACTTCCAGGCGCCGTGAGCTCGACGGTCAGCACCTCGCCCTTCTCGGTGCGCCCCTGCACATGCGTGATCTCGCGCCCCGACCGCTCTTCGATCTCGATCTCTTTGACGCCGTCGTCGATCGTCCAATCGATGGTCGACGAAGGCAGCGCCACATAGAACGGCACGTTGTTGTCCTTCGCCGCCAGCGCCTTCAGATACGTCCCGATCTTGTTCGCCACGTCGCCCGACGCCGTCGTGCGGTCCGTGCCGACGATGCACATATCGACCTCGCCGTGCTGCATGTAATGCCCGCCCGCATTATCGGTCAGGATCGAATGCTTCACGCCATGCGCGCCAAGTTCATAGGCTGTCAACGACCCACCCTGATTGCGCGGCCGCGTCTCATCCACCCAAACGTGGATCGGAATCCCTTTGTCATGCGCCATGTAGATCGGCGCCAACGCCGTCCCCCAATCGACGCAAGCAAGCCACCCCGCATTGCAATGCGTCAGCACATTGACGGTCTTCCCCGGCTTACGCTTCGCGATGTCTTCGATGATTGCCAAACCATGCCGCCCAATCGCCTCATTGGTCGCCACATCGTCATCGCAAAGCTGCGACGCCCGCGCATGAGCCGCCGCAACACGCTCACCACGAGGCCGGTTACGCACAGCCGCCATCATCTCATCCAACGCCCACTTCAAATTGATCGCCGTCGGCCGCGTCTTGACGAGCATGTCATACGCCCGCTCAAGCGCTTCATCCGAAGCATTCGCGCGCAGCGCAAGGCACAACCCATAAGCGCCGGTAGCACCAATCAAGGGCGCCCCACGCACGACCATCGACTTGATCGCTTCAGCCGCATCATCAACGCTCGCGATGTGCCTGGTCGCAAACGCAAACGGCAACTTGGTCTGATCAATCACCTCGATCGACCACCCATCTTTGGCGACCCAGATCGTGCGGTAATGACGGCCATGAATTTTCATGATGCAGCCCACTCCCTATCCGTCATGGCCGGGCTTGACCCGGCCACCCAGTCGCCGCGCGTCTGCGGGGCGGAGAGATTTAGTTCAAGCCCAGCCCATTTCCAGCGCGCACAGACGTGCGCGCACTGGGTGGCCGGGTCAAGCCCGGCCATGACGAGCGATGTGGTTAGTGCCCGTCGAACTCGACCAGCGACAGCACCTTCTTACCCAGCTTCTCCAGCCGCTTGCGGCCCTTCAGCTCCGGCAAATCGATGATGAAGCTGCAGCCGACGACGTTGCCGCCCGCCTTCTCGATCAGCTTGATCGCGGCTTCCGCCGTGCCGCCCGTCGCGATCAGATCGTCGACCAGCAACACGCTCTCGCCCTTCAGCACCGCGTCCTCGTGGATCTCGACGGTGTCGGTGCCGTACTCAAGATCATACGTCTGCCCAATCGTTTTCCAAGGCAGCTTCCCCTTCTTACGCACCGGCACGAACCCGACCGACAACTGATGCGCCACCGCGCCCGCAATGATGAACCCGCGCGCCTCGATCCCCGCCACCTTATCGATACGCAGTCCGGCATAAGGCTGCACCAACAAATCGACCGTCGTGCGGAAGGCCCGCGCGTTGCCCAGCAACGTAGTCACATCGCGGAACATGATCCCGGGCTTGGGATAATCCGGGATCGTGCGAATGACCGATTTGATGTCCATGAGAGTTCTCAAACCTTCTTGAGGACGCGCCCTGCGACGGCATCCAGCTTGGCGAAAAGAACAGGATCGCGCTTCTCGGGCGACGTGATCAGCGCGGTATCCAGAGTGGTCTCGATGTTCAGCGGCGACGGCACGCGCTTCGGCCCAAGCTTCGGCGCCACGCGCTTCAGCAACGTGCGCGCGCGATCCGCATTGTCGTTCAAGATCCGGATGACCTGATCCACGGTCACGTGATCATGCCCCGGATGCCAGCAATCATAATCGGTGACCATGGCGAGAATCGCGTACGGCAACTCCGCCTCCCGCGCGAGCTTCGCCTCCGGCATCGCCGTCATGCCGATGACGCTGCAACCCCACGAGCGATAAAGGTTCGATTCCGCAAACGTCGAAAACTGCGGCCCCTCCATCGCCAGATACGTCCCGTCGCTGACGCATTTGATCGAAGCCTCACGCGCCGCCTCGGCCAGCGCACTTTTCAGCTTCGGACAAACCGGATGCGCCATCGACACATGCGCGACGAACCCCGGCCCAAAGAACGATTTCTCGCGCGCAAACGTCCGGTCGATGAACTGATCCGGCAACACAAACGTCCCCGGCGGCAATTCCTCTTTCAGCGACCCGCACGCGGACACCGAGAGAACGTCGGTCACGCCGGCGCGCTTCAACACGTCGATGTTGGCGCGATAATTGATGCTGGAGGGCGAATGAACATGCCCGCGCCCGTGACGCGGCAGAAACACCATGTCGACACCGGCCAATCGCCCGAACAGCAACTCGTCCGACGCCTCGCCCCACGGTGAGCGCACCCGCTCCCACCGTGCGTTCTCAAGCCCGTCGATGCCGTAAACGCCGCTGCCGCCGATCACGCCCAGAACAGTGGTGGTCATGTGAACGCCCAAGCCTCCGCGGAAAAGCGCGCGCTTTGTATCACTTGAGCCGGGGGGCGCAATTGGTTTCAATCCCCTGACGGGTTGGATCAGTGGGGTACCGCGCGTTTGGGCGGTCAGCGGGGATCGGCCGATGAAATCTCAGGCAAAAGACGCAGCGACGCTCAAACGCCTGGAGGCGCGGCTCCAACTGCCGTCCGTGCGCACCTCGCGCCAGCAACTGGATCAACTTCTGGCCGACGAGTTCCTGGAGTTCGGAAGTTCCGGCGCGACCTACGACAAGGCGCAAGTCATCAAAGGTCTGCTCGCCGATCCCGAAAGCCAACTGCCGCGCTATGCGACGATGCAGAACACGAAGATCTTGTGGCTCGCGCCCGGCATCGCGCTTGTCACCTATCGCAGCCAAAAGGCGCGGCCCAGCGGCGCGCCGCCGCAACGCGCCAACCGCTCATCGATCTGGAAAAAAATGGACGGCCGCTGGCAGATGGTCTTCCACCAGGGAACGCCGCTCGGACGTCCCCCGGAAAAGAAACGACCTCAGTGATCGACATCGCGCCATAGGCGCTTGTAAGCGATGTAGAGGAGCGCGGAGAGCACCAGCAGGAAGAGAACGACCTGCACGCCCAACGTCTTACGCTCTTCAAGCTTGGGCTCCGCCGTCCACGTCAGGAACGCAACCACGTCGCGCGCCATCTGATCTTTGGTGGCGGGCGGATTGCCTTCCGCCCACGTCACCTGCCCGTCCGAGACCAGCGGCGCCGGCATCGCGATCTGATGCCCTTCGAAGTATGCGTTGTAACTCAAGCCCGGCAGCAGCGGGAAATTGCCCGGCGCATCCGAATAGCCGGTGAGCAACGCGTGCACATAGTCGGGACCGCCGTGCCGCGCCTTGATGATGACCGACAGGTCCGGCGGATAGGCGTTGTTATTCGCCGCGCGCGCCGCCGCTTCGTTCGGATAGGGCGACGGAAAACGGTCGGCCGGAATGCCGTTGCGTTCGACAACCTCGCCCTTCTCGTCCAGCGACGGCACTTTGAACGACGCCGCAATCGTCTTCATCTGCGCTTCGGTGAACTCCGGCCCGCCGGGTTGCGACAGGTTGCGGAACGACACCAAATGCATCGAGTGGCACGCCGCGCAGACCTCTTTGTAGACTTGATAGCCGCGCTGCAGTTGCTGACGATCGAACTTGCCGAACACGCCGTCCCAAACCCACGTCTGCGGTTCGGGATGCTTCGCGGTGGTGGCCGAAGCACCTTCCGCCGATGCGATACCGGCGGTGGCGAGACTGAGAACCACAGCCAAAAGCGCTTTGAGTTTCATGGTCGCGCCCCTCATTCCGCAGCCGCGGGCGCGGAAGAGACGCCCTTCTTCGCAAGCACCGCCTTCGAAATACTCTCCGGCACCGGCAACGGCGTCTCCCAGAGACCGACCACCGGCGTGATGATCAGGAAGTGGAGGAAGTAGTAGATCGTCAGAATCTGCGACAGCAGCAGCTTGCCGATCGGAAGCTCCACGCCGGTCCACGGCACGACGACGTTCGAGTCGTCCGCCGTCTGCGCGCCCAGATACCCTAAGATCAAAATCACGGCCATCAGGATCCAGAAGAACTGGCGATAGAGCGGCCGGAAATTGTTCGAGCGCACGCGCGACGTATCGAGCCACGGCACCAACGCCCACACGAAGATCGCGCCGAACATCAGCACGACGCCCGCAAGCTTGTCAGGCACCGACCGCAGCACGGCATAGAGCGGCAGATAGTACCACTCAGGCACGATATGCGCCGGTGTCACGAGCCGGTTGGCCGGCACGTAGTTGTCCGTGTGCCCCAGCATGTTCGGCATGAAGAAGACGAACAGCGAGAAGAACAGCACGAACACGACCAGCGCGAACAAATCCTTCGTCGTGTAGTACGGATGGAACGGCACCGTATCGGCCGGCCCCTTCACGTCGATGCCCAAGGGATTATTGTTGCCCGGCACGTGCAGCGCCCAGATATGCAGCACCACCACGCCCGCGATCACGAACGGCAGCAGATAGTGCAAGCTGAAGAAGCGCTGCAGCGTCGAGTTGTCGACCGCAAACGAACCCCACAGCCACTGCGTGATGCTTTCGCCGACCAGCGGAATGGCCGAGAAGAAGTTCGTGATGACGGTCGCGCCCCAGAACGACATTTGGCCCCACGGCAGCGTGTAGCCCAGGAAGCCCGTCGCCATCATCAAGAGATAGATGACGATGCCGAGGATCCACAGCACCTCGCGCGGCGCCTTGTACGAACCGTAGTAATAGGCGCGGAAGATATGCAGATAGACGGCGATGAAGAACATCGACGCGCCGTTCGCATGCACATAGCGCAACAGCCATCCGTAGTTCACGTCGCGCATGATGCGCTCGACGCTGTCGAAGGCCAGCGTCTCGTGCGGCACATAGTGCATGGCCAGAACGACGCCGGAGATGATCTGCACCACCAGCATGAACGCCAAGATGCCGCCGAACGTGTACCAGTAGTTCAAGTTCTTCGGCGTCGGGAACTGCATCAGATGTTCGTCGGCAAAACGAATGATCGGCAGCCGCGCATCGAGCCACTTGGTGAGCGCGTTCGTAGGTGTGTAGGAGTAATTGCCGTGCGACATGTCCGCCCTCAACCGTGTTCAGCAGCGGCGGGCGCTGCATGCTTCGGCTCGGCGCCGATCAAGACTTTGGTGTCGGATAGGAATTCATACGGCGGCACCGCCAGATTCTTCGGCGCTGGTCCCTTCCGGATGCGTCCCGACGTGTCGTAGTGCGAACCGTGGCACGGGCATAGCCATCCGCCATAGTCGCCCTTGATCTCTTTGCTCGGCACGCAGCCCAAATGGGTGCACGTAGCGACCAGGATCAGCCACTCCGGCTTTTGCACCCGCGATTGATCCGTCTGCGGATCTTTGAGATCGGCCAGCGGCGTATCCTCCGCGGCCTTGATCTCTTCCGGCGTGCGGCGGCGCACGAACACGGGCTTCTTCTGCCACTCGATGGTCACGATCTGACCGGGCACGAGCGGCGTGAGATCGAACTCGACCTCTTTCAGGGCCAACGTGTCGGCGGCCGGATTCATCTGATCGATGAACGGCCACAGCGCGAGCGCGCCGCCCACCGCGGCCATACCGGCCGATGCTACGTACAGGAAATCACGCCGGGTAACGTTGGCGTTGTCGACGGTGTGCGCCAAGGTCAAATGCCCCCTCTTGGGCTGCAACGAAGAGATGGTTGTGATGCGGGCGGACGGCCACGACGTGCATCGCGGCAAACCGGACGAAGGTCTTGAATTCGCCCGCAAAATAGAGAGTCGCCCCTACTGGGTCTTGCGTCACGATGCCGCATAAATGTCGAAGGCGTGCGTTGTGCAGCGAATGATTCGCGCTCGCGCATCGTGTCGCGGTCGTGTTGATTCCGATCAATGCGCATCGCGTTGTTTGAGCCCGACATAGCCGCCAACACAGGCACGATCATCCGCCTCGGGGCATGCATGGGTATAGCCATCGACATCATCGAACCGTGCGGCTTTCCGTTCGGCGACGCCTCACTCAAGCGCGCAGGGTTGGATTATCTGCCACGCGCCAGCCTCGACCGCCACGCGTCATGGACGGCCTTCCGGGGAAAACTCCAAGGCCGCCTCATCGTAGCGACGACAAAGGCACGCCTGCCCTACACGGATTTTGCGTTCGAGCCCGGCGACACCCTTCTCTTCGGCCGCGAAAGCGCCGGCGTGACTGACGAAGTCGTCAACGCCGCCGACGGATTGATCCGCATACCGATGGAAGAAGGCATGCGCTCGCTCAACGTTGCCGTTACGGCCGGAATGATACTGGGCGAAGCGTTGCGCCAGACGGGCGCCTTCCCGCCGTCGAAGGAGACTGCACCGTGAACATCGACGTCGTTATCGAACGCAAGAGCCGCGCGGCCGGCTGGTTCGAAGAACTGCGCAACCGCATCTGCGCCGAATTCGAACGTCTGGAGGACGAACTCAAAGGCCCCCTCGCCGATCGTCCGCCCGGTCGCTTCGAGCGCAAATCCTGGACCCGCAAAGCCGAGGCGGGCAGCGCGGACACGGGCGGCGGCACGATGTCGATCATGCACGGCCGCGTCTTCGAAAAGGTCGGCGTCAACATCTCGACCGTCCACGGCACATTCTCGAAGGAGTTCGCGGCCTCGATCCCCGGCGCCGCCCAAGACCCGCGCTTCTGGGCCGCCGGCGTCTCGTTGGTGGCTCACATGCAGAACCCGCACGTACCCGCCGTCCACATGAACACGCGCCATATCGTGACCACGAAGGGCTGGTTCGGCGGCGGCGCGGACCTGACGCCGATGACGCCCAACGAAGCCGATACGACCGATTTCCATGCCGCCTTGCGCAACGCCTGCGACCGGCACGATCCGTCCTATTATCGGGACTTCAAAGCCTGGTGCGACGAATACTTCTTCCTGCCCCACCGTAACGAGCCGCGCGGTGTCGGCGGCATCTTCTACGACTATCTCGACACCGGCGACTGGGAAGCGGACTTCGCCTTCACCTGCGACGTCGGCCTCGCCTTCCTGAACACCTACCCGCAGATCGTCCGGCGCCACATGAACCGCGCTTGGGGGCAATCCGACCGCGAACATCAGCTCGCCCGCCGCGGCCGCTATGTCGAATTCAACCTGCTCTACGACCGCGGAACCCAGTTCGGCCTGAAAACCGGGGGAAACGTGGAAGCGATCCTCATGTCCCTGCCGCCCGAGGTCCGCTGGCCTTGATGCCCGCTCAGGCCGGGGCTATCGCTAGACGACGCCAGTTCAAGCGCGCCGGAGTTCATCCATGACGCTCGTCCGTTTCCTGTTAGGCCTGACCGTCGCCGCCCTCTTCGCAGCGCCCGCGTGGGCCGCGCCCGCCGGCAAGGTCACCCCGCTCGCGATCGACATCTATTACGGCGACTGGCAGGGCACCGCGACCGCGCTCAGCGAGACCGACGAAGACTTCCCCTCGACCAAACGCGACATTGCGGTGTCGGTGAACAAGACGGACATCGGCGGCTTCCTCCTCTCCTGGTCGACGCTCCAACGTCAGAAGGGCAACCCCAAAGCCCCGCTCGAAGTGCTGAAGTCGACGACGGTCGAATTCGTGCCCTCGATCTCGCCCAACACCTGGCGCGCGAAAGCCGACACCGATCCCTACACCGGCGGCATCCTCTATTGGGCCCGCCTCGACGGCCGCGGCCTCGTCATCTCGAGCTTCACCATCAACACCGACGGCCGGCCCGAATATCAGACCTACACCCGCCGCGTGCTGGGTAAGGAGATGAAGCTCGAATTCACCAACGTGAACGACGGCAAATTCGTCCGTACCGTGAAGGGTTCCCTGCGCAAGCTACGCTAGCGTTGCGGAACCGCCATACGGCGGTCGCGTTCCTCCTCTAGAGGTGCGTGCGTGATGGAACCCAACTTCGAGAAATTCTTCGACAATTACGCCGCCGCGTTCAACCGCTCCCTCGGCGAGAACGTGGACGCAGACGCGATCATGGCGTGCTTCGCCGACAGCTTTATCGGCGCCGGTCCCACAGGCGTTATGTGCGGCCAGAACGGTCAGCACTTCCGCGACGTTCTGCAAGGCGGCTACAAATTCTACAAAGACGTCGGCACCGAGCGCATGGCCGTCCGCGGCCTCGACGTCACGCCGATCGACCCGAACCATCACATGGCCATCGTCCACTGGCGCGCGCACTACACGCGCAAGGACGGCAGCCCCGTCTCGATCGACTTCGACGTGGCCTACTTGCTGCAAACCCTGCGCAACGACACGCCGAAAATTTTCGCCTACGTCGCCGGCGATGAAATGGCCGCGCTGGAAAAACACGGCCTCATCGAAGTAAAGCGCAAACCCTAAGGTTCGACGCGCACCAGCAACGCCGTCGCATCGTCGCTCTTCTTCATCCGCGGATACTTCGCACCTTCGGGATCATCGTCCTCGATATGCCGAAGCTCGCGTCCCAAAATCGAAAGCCCAAGCGTCTGCGCCGTCGCAATCAGCTCGCGATCGCCGTAACGCTTGTAATCCTCGACCAACGCATAGAACCCGTCCGTCGCCAGCAGAACCGTCGCCGGGCCTTTAAGCTCAAGCGACGCGACGGAGATGTGCGGGCCCACGGCCGCATCGGGACCCAAGAGCCAAAACCCCTGCGGCGTGTTCACGGTATCGCGCGACCGCCGCAGATCGGGCATCACCGTCGCGCGGATGGACTCGACGCCCAGCGCCTGCCCGTTGCGCGCCGCCAGCATCTTCTCGGCAAGCTTCGTCTCGAGCGCCGATCGCGACGGATTGATCCCAAAGTTATGAACTTCGTCGTCGGACGCGGTCTCGACCAGCACGCGGCTATCGCCGACGAACGCCACATCAAGGCGCCCATCCGCGACGCGGATCATGCTCAGCGTGGTCCAAGGAATCTCATAGCGCGCCGAAGGCGCACGCAGCCGCTCAGCCTCGAACTTCACCGTCATATCGCGCGCCACATCGCCGACCAGCGTCCGCAAATCGCTCGTCCCCTCGTGCGCGACCAAAAGATCCCGCGCCGCATGCGAGGCCCAAGCCGCATCGCTCTTGCCCGGCATGACGGGCGTATCCGCCAACCCCGTCACCCCATCCAGCACGAAGGCAATCGACTTCCCCGCACCCAGAGCATCCTCATTCACCCGCTCAGGCGACCCGGGAAGACTGAGACCTTCGATAACTTGAATACGCGCCATGACCTCACCGACTCTGTCGCCGCAATTCACATTACGGTGTCATGGTCCGCGAAGGCGGACCACCCACGACTTGCTGCGGATTATTGCAATCGCTGCAGTTTGTGACGTTCGTCGAAAAAAGTCGTAGGTGGTCCGCCTTCGCGGACCATGACAAGAGTGGGGAGCGCCTAGACTAAATCGTCGCCTGCACGACGGCCTTCAACCGCTCCGCCAGCGAGAACTCGTCGTCGGTGAAATCGCTGTCGATCCACCAATCCTCGACCTCGCTCAGCACGCGTCCGACCATCGGCCCGTGCGGCACGCCCGCGTTCATCACATTCGCACCGTTGAGCGGAAACACCGGCCGCGTCCACGAATCGGCGATCGCGAGCAACGCGCGCCACTGGATGCCGTTCGACGCTTTTGGGTCCTCCGCCCAGCGCAACCGCAGCCAATCCTTGAACGCCGCAACGCCATAGCGATAAAGCGCCCGCCGCACCTCGATGATCGACATGTAGGACGCGATTTTCACCGGCGTCTTCATCATCTCGACCAGCCGGTCGCGATCGTCGTTCGACAACCGCCAGCGCGTCGCGACCGCACGCGCCTGATCGCCGTCGGCAATCAACGCGCCCAGCCGCAAAACCGCATCGGGTGCAAAGAACCCGTCGTTGTCGTCTTCGACCAGGCTCGCAAACCGCTCGAACCGATGCTGCCCCGGCAACACCTCGCCAAGAATGCCCGACGCCGCCATCGCGCGCATTACCGGCACCGGATCGTCCGCGCCGAACAGCTTCAGCATCTCTTTCTGAATCCGCTCCCCCGACAGCGTCTTGATCTCGCCCCGCGCCTCCGCGCAGGCTTGCAAGCCGACGCTGTCGATCTCACCCTTGCCATACCAAGCGTGAAACCGGAACAGCCGCAGAATGCGTAAATAGTCCTCTGCGATGCGCTTGCCCGGATCGCCGATGAAACGAACGCGCCGCGCCTGCAAATCCGCAATGCCGCCGACGGTATCGAACACCGCACCAGACTCATCCGCATAGAGCGCGTTCATCGTAAAGTCGCGTCGCTGCGCATCTTCAGCCCAATCGGACGAGAACGCGACGGTCGCGCGCCGGCCATCCGTCGACACGTCGCGCCGCAGCGTCGTGATCTCATAAGGCGTCGAGTGCGAAATCGCCGTCACCGTCCCGTGTTCGATCCCGGTCGGCACGGCGCGCATCCCGGCCGCCTCGATCCGCCGCACCACATCGTCGGGCGTCAGTGGCGTCGCGATATCGATATCGCTGACCTCGACGCCCAGAAGCGCGTTGCGCACACAGCCGCCGACAAACCGCGCCGCGCCGCCGTCGGCCAGCAGCGCGTCCATGACCGCGCGCGTCGCCGGCGCGTTCAGCCACACCTGATCTTTGATTGAGGGCGTCGTCATCGCTCAGCCGTACAGCCGCTCGTAGAGATTGATCAAGATGCCGGCCGTCGCACCCCAGATATAATGACCGTCATAGGTCATCCCATAAAACCGCCGCTCGCGCCCCTGCCACGTCGCCGTGCGCGGCTCGTGATTCGCCGGGTCCATCAAGAAAGCGAGCGGAACTTCGAACGCCTCCGCCACCTCCGACTTGTCGATCGTAAGTTCGAACCCGTCGCGCACGAGTCCGACAAAGGGATGGATCGCAAAACCCGTCCCCGTCTCATACCGGTCAAGCCCGCCCAGCACGGTCACAAAGGTTCGGCTCAACCCAACCTCTTCCTCCGTCTCGCGCAAAGCCGCGGCGACCTCATCGTCGTCGCCCTCATCCAAGCGCCCGCCAGGGAAACTCACCTGCCCCGCATGCCGCGCCAGATGATCGGCGCGCCGCGTAAACAACACGCGCATCCCCGCCGAACGTTCGATGATCGGAATCAAAACCGCCGCCGGCTTCAGCGTCCGCGCCTCCGAAACCGTCTCCGCCCATTTCGGATTGAGATCATAATCCCCGCGCTCGCGCGAACCATGCGCGGCCCGCTTATGAATGCGCTCGTTCAACCGCGTTCGAAGATCGGCTTCGCTCATTTAGCGGCAACTCGGTTCGTAAAGAATTCACTGTCATCCCGGAAGCTAGCGAAGCCCGATCGCGAAGCGATCGTTGGCGAAGCTTGCTGTCCGGGACCCAGGGCCAACGCACATATGCTCAAGCAATGACCCTGGGTCCCGGACAGTAAGGCTCGCAACACCGTTGCTGACGCAACGGGCTCGTCTAACTTCCGGGATGACAGCGATGGGTCAGGCGCGATCATGGATCAGGCGAACCCAGCGAAAAGAAAACGCCGCCGCTCCACACGCCAAGTTCGCGCCCCGTCTCCGTCGGACGCTCATCGGCCAGCGCGACCAATTCGTAGAACACCGCGCGCGAAATCCGCGCTTCAAGCCCGCCGCGCACGTGAACATAAGGTCGCGGCTCACGCTCAGGCCCGCGAAACTCCACGCGCAACGGATGCTCGCGCCCCGCCTCCACGCTGTCGCCGACATTGGTCATGAACGACAACGTCTGCCGCTCGCCCTTCCCCGCCGCATCGACGCGCACCGCGATGAACGGCGCATCCTCGACCTCAATGCCGACCTTCTCGACCGGTGTCACCAGAACGTACGACCCGTCAGCCTCGCGCCGCAAAATGGTCGAGAACAACCTCACCAGCGCCGGCCGCCCGATCGGAGTTCCGAGATAGAACCACGTCCCGTCCGTCGCGACGCGCATATCGATCTCGCCGCAGTGAGGCGGATTCCATTTCTCGACCGGAGGCAACTTACGCGTGTGCGCGGTCTCGGCCTGAAGTTCCGCGAGCCCGCGCAGAACGTCCGGCGCCGGCGCACCCCAATGAAGTGGGTCTTGTCCCGAATTGGACATGGGGCCTTTGCCATCCGCGCTTGAGGCCGCGCCTCAAACGTTAACGTGGTCGATCAACTATCGTTGAGCATAGGAACTTGAACCGTTCTGTCCATGGCCCGGTATTGGCTATACATGGACACAAGTGACCGGTTTGGCCAGCTTGCCCTTCGAGGGAGGCGTGCCTCGAAAAAGCCGCGACCAGACAACTAAATCCGTTTTCAATTTCACCCCAACGGAATTGGCTCTAGTGTCCAACCCCATGCAAGCCCTCGACAATCCCGATTCCATCGTGCGTGAAGTTGAACACGCCGTCGCCCGCCTCGCTGCCGTCCGCGAAGCGATCGGCCGTGTCATTTTCGGTCAGCGCGACGTCGTCGACCAAGTCCTGATCACCATGCTGGCAGGCGGCCACGGCCTCCTGGTCGGCGTCCCCGGTCTCGCCAAAACCAGATTGGTTGACGCGCTGGGCACCGTGCTCGGCATGGCGACCAAACGCGTCCAGTTCACGCCCGACCTGATGCCCGCAGACATCGTAGGTTCAGAAGTGCTCGAAGAAGGCGAAGCCGGCCGCCGTTCCTTCCGCTTCATCAAAGGCCCGGTCTTCGCGCAGCTGCTGATGGCCGACGAAATCAACCGCGCCAGCCCCCGCACGCAATCCGCGTTGCTGCAGGCCATGCAGGAACATCACGTCACGGTCGCCGGCCAACGCTACGACCTGCCCCATCCCTTCCACGTTCTCGCGACTCAAAACCCGCTGGAGCAGGAAGGCACCTACCCGCTGCCGGAAGCCCAGCTCGACCGCTTCCTGCTGCAGATCGACGTCGGCTACCCCGATCTCGACTCCGAACGCCGCGTGCTGCTCGCGACAACGGGCGTCGCCGAGGAACAGCCGAAAGAAATCATCCGCGCGCAAGATCTGATGTTCTTTCAACGCCTCGTCCGTTCGATCCCTGTCGGTGAAAAAGTGCTGGAGGCGATCCTTGCCCTTGTGCGCAGCGCACGCCCTGAACTCGGCGGCGCCGAAGACATCAAGCAACACGTCGCCTGGGGCCCAAGCCCGCGCGCGTCACAAGCCTTTTCGCTGGCCGTGCGCGCCCGCGCGATGATCGAAGGGCGCTATGCGCCGTCGGTCGACGACGTCGTCGCGCTCGCCCCGCCCATTTTGCGCCACAGAATGGCGCTGACGTTCGCGGCGCGCGCCGACGGCGTGATCATGACCGATGTGATCAATCGGCTGACGAGACCGTATTTGTAAGTTTGCGCGATCCCATGATCGCGGCACGGCAAGAGGTTTAACCCGGCAATGGCGAGTTCGGCGTCATCGGTCTTCGGCGCATGGAGTTCCAGCTCCAAGCGCGAAGAAGACGTGCGCACGCAAGCCGAACGCCTCGGCGCGCGTCTGCCCGCGCTGATGATCCAAGCCGAACGCGTCGCCTCCACCGTCACGCAAGGCGAACACGGAAGACGCCGCGTCGGCCAAGGCGATGCCTTCTGGCAGTTCCGCCGCTTCCGCCAAGAAGATCCGTCGACCGCCGTCGACTGGCGTCAATCCGCGAAGTCGCAGCATCTCTTCGTGCGCGAACGCGAATGGGCCGCCGCCGCCAGCATCTGGCTCTGGCGCGATGCTTCACCGTCGATGCACTACAAGTCGCACGTCGCCAGCACGACGAAGGTCGAACGCGCTACGGTACTCGCGCTGGCCTTCGCGTCGCTCCTGGTGCGCGGCGGCGAACGCGTCGGCGATCTGAACGACCCGCGCCCCGCCTCCGGCGGCCGCCCCGGCCTCAACCGCTTCGCTTTGCAGATGACGCAGCAAATGACGTCGAAGCAAAGCCTGCCGCCCTTGATGCCGCTGCCCCGCTTCTCGCAAATCATCTTGATCAGCGACTGGCTGACGCCGGTCGATGGCGTGCTCGACATCCTTCGCCATTACGGCGCACTCGGCGTGCGCGGTCATTTGATTCAAGTGCTCGACCCCGCCGAAGAAGATTTGCCTTTCGACGGCCGCACCGAATTCGAAGACGTCGAATCGAAAACGCGCATGCTCGCCCGCCGCGCCGAAACGATGCGCGAAGCCTATCTCAATCGCCTGACCGCATTGCGCACCGAAGTCGCGCAAGCCTGCCGCCGCCAGGACTGGACCTTCGCGAGCCACCGCACCGACCGCCCGCCGCAAGGCGCGCTGCTCGCCGCCTACGCTGCGCTCTCCGCGCACCGCCCCTTCGAGATGAGGTGAGCGGTTGACGACGATCGGTCCGTTGGCGTTTGGAGTTCCGTGGGTCCTGTTCGGACTGATCGCGCTGCCCGTCATTTGGTGGTTGCTGCGCGTGACGCCGCCGGCGGCGAAGCGCGTCAGCTTTCCTGCCGTGCGCCTGCTGTTGGGCATTCCACAAGCGGAAGAAACGCCGGCGCACACGCCGCTCTGGCTCTTGATCCTGCGCATGACGATCGCAGCTCTCATCATCTTGGCACTCGCCGACCCGTACCTAAATCCGCAGTCGGCGGGCTTAAAGAAAAGCGCGGTCGTCATCGTCGTCGACAACGGCTGGGCCGCCGCCGCGCGCTGGGACGACCGCATCGGCGCGATGCAAACGATGGCCGCCGAGGCTGAACGCGACAACCGCCCGCTTGTCGTCGTGCCGACGGCGATGAGCGACGCCGCCGTCGTGCTGAAACTTCTCTCAGGCTCGGAAGCACAAGGCGCGGTCAAATCCGTCGCCCCCCAACCTTTCGGCGTCGACAGATCAAAGGCCCTCGGCGCACTGAAACGCCTCGGCCTGACAGACGACCCCGACATCATCTGGCTGACCGACGGCCTCGAAGACGGCAACGCGGCAGACTTTGCGCGCGCGCTATCCGAAATCGGGACACTGCGCGTCCAAACCGACGACGCCCTCAACGCCGCCCTCGCACTCACACCGCCGACGGCCGAAGGCAGCGCCCTTCTCTTCCGCGTCGTGCGCGGCAAGGAAGAAGGCGACGTGAAGGGCACGCTGCGCGCCACCGGCACGCAAGGCCGCTTCCTCGCCACGCAAGATTTCGTTCTGCCCGCCGGCCAAAACAGCGTCGCCGTAAAATTCGATCTCGCAACGGAACTGCGCAACGACCTCGCGCGCGTCGAAATCGCCGACCGGCAGTCTGCGGGCAGCGTTGTCCTCATCGACGAACGCTGGCGCCGCCGCCCGGTCGGCCTCGTCTCCGGCCAAACCGTCGACACCGCGCAGCCGCTGCTCTCCGACCTCTTCTATCTCGACCGCGCGCTTAGCCCCTACGCCGAACTCCACCACGGCAAGATCGGCGACCTCGTGCGCTCCGGCCTCTCCGTGCTCGTCCTCGCCGACGTCGGCCAAATCGTCGCCGACGACAAAGCGGCCGTCAGCGAATGGGTCGCGCGCGGCGGCGTCCTCATCCGCTTCGCCGGACCAAAGCTCGCGTCTCAATCCGACGAACTCATCCCCGGCAAACTCCGCACCGGCGGCCGCCTCCTCGGCAGCTCGATGTCCTGGGAAGAACCGCAACGCCTAAGCCCCGATTGGCCAGAAGACAGTCCCTTCGCCGGCCTGCAGACAGCGCCCGACGTCACCATCACGCGCCAAGTGCTGACCGAACCCGGCGCCGGCACCGACATCCGAACCTGGGCGCAGCTCGGCGACGGCACGCCGCTCGTCACCGCCATGCGCCAAGAGAAGGGCTGGATCATCCTCTTCCACGTCACCGCGAACACCGCCTGGTCGTCGCTGCCCATCTCCGGCCTCTTCGTCGACATGCTCCGCCGCACCGTCGCGCTGTCCTCCGGCGTCACCGGCGACGACCCCGCCGCGAGTGCCGCGTTGGGCCCACTGGTTCCAGCCGAAACGCTCGACGGGTTCGGCCGCCTCGGCGCACCCGCAGCCTCCGCGCTACCGATGCGCGCCGCAGAGTTCGACGGCGTCCCACCGGGACCGCAGCACCCGCCGGGTTTCTACGGCGACGGCGGCGTGCGCCGCGCGTTCAACCTTTTCAAGGCCGACGCTGCCTTGAAACCCTTGCCGCCGCTGCCGGCCGGTGTCGAGCTTGCAACATTTGGCTTGCGCCAGGCGCTTGAGCTTAAATACGTGCTGATGGCTTTGGCGATTGCATTGGCGCTCATCGACCTCGTCGCAGGATTGATCCTGCGCGGCCTCGTCGCCGTGCCGCGCCTGCCCGTGCGCGCGGCAACGACGGCGCTCGTCGCTTTCGCGCTCCTCGTGCCGCAAGTTCACGACGTCCGCGCCGACGACGCGTACGCAATGAAAGCCTCGCTCAACTATCGCTTGGGCTACGTGCTCACCGGCGACCCGGAAGTCGATGCGATGAGCCGCGCCGGCCTCAAAGGCCTGACCCGCATCCTGAAGGAACGCACCGCCGTCGAACCCGGCGAGCCGATGGCCGTCGACATCGAGTCCGACGAGATCGCGTTCTTCCCGCTCCTCTATTGGCCGGTGACGACCGGCCAAGCGCAACTCTCCGCTCGCGCGCTGGACAAGGTCGACACCTTCATGCGCAACGGCGGCACGATCGTCTTCGACACGCGCGACCAAGACACCGCGCTCCCGCTCACCACCGGCCGCACGGCAAGCGGATCGCAGATCCTGCGCCGCATGCTGTCGGGCCTCGACATCCCGCCGCTCCAACCGCTGAATCAAGAACACGTCCTCACGCGCGCATTCTACCTGCTGCGCGAATACCCCGGCCGCTGGGCCTCGGGCCGCGTCTGGGTCGAAGCGCAGAACGCCGCGACCGATGGCCAAGCCGCCGCGACCACCGCCTCCGACGGCGTCTCGCCGATCATCGTCGGCGGCGCCGATTGGGCCGCCGCGTGGGCCGAAGACGACCAAGGCCGCCCGCTCGCCGCCGTCGTGCCCGGCGGCGACCGTCAGCGCGAGATCGCGATGCGCTTCGGCGTCAACCTCGTGATGTACACGCTCACCGGCAACTACAAGACCGATCAGGTCCACGTCGAACACATCCTCGAACGCTTGGGGCAATAACCCATGGCGCTCGACGTCGTCTTCGTCCCCCATCTGCCGCTGATCTGGATTCTGGTCCTAACGGTGTTCTGCGTCGCCCTTGTCGGCGCAGCGCTTCTGCTGCGCGCACCCGGCGCATGGTGGCGCGCAGCCGCCATGCTCGGCGCTCTGCTCGTGCTGGCGAACCCCGCGATCGTCGAAGAGGAACGCAAAGGCCTGCCCGACGTCGCCGTCATCGTCGCCGACCAAACGCAAAGCCAAGCGATCGGCGACCGCTCCAAAACCGTCGACGATACCGTGACGAAGCTGCGCGAAAAACTGGAGCAGCAAAAAGACCTCGACGTCCGCGTCATCACCGTCACCGAAGACCGCCGCAACGCGCGCGAGGGCGGCACCTCGCTCTTCGGCCCGCTCGCCGACGCCTTCGCCGACGTGCCCTCCGACCGCATCGCCGGCGCCATCCTCGTCACCGACGGCCAAGTCCACGACGTCCCGGCAAGCGCCGCCGCCAAACCCACCTACCCGCTGCACGCGCTCCTCACCGGCCAGCCCAACGAGAAGGACCGCAAGCTCACCGTCGTGCAGGCCCCGCGCTACGGCATCGTGGGCGAGCCGCTGAAATTCACCGTCCGCGTCGACGACTTCGGCATCGAAGGCCAAGCCCAAGCCGAACTCACCATCCGCATCGACGGCAAAGTCACCGCGCTTGAAACCGCGCGCACCGGCGAAGACACACCGCTCGACATCACGTTGCCCCACGGCGGCGAGAACGTGATCGAAATCGAAGCCAGCGCCGGCCCCAGCGAACTCACGCTCCTGAACAACCGCGCCGCCGTGGTGACGAACGGCGTGCGCGATCAGCTGCGCGTCCTCCTCGTCTCCGGCGAACCGCACGCCGGCGAGCGCACGCTGCGCAATCTGCTCAAGGCCGACCCGTCGGTCAGCCTCGTCCACTTCACCATTCTGCGCCCGCCGGAAAAACAAGACGGAACGCCCGTCGAAGAACTGTCGCTCATCGCCTTCCCGACACGCGAGCTCTTCGACGAGAAGCTGAACGAGTTCAACCTCATCATCTTCGACCGCTATCAGCGCCGCGGCGTCCTGCCCCTCGCCTACTACGAAAACGTCGCGCGCTACGTCGAAAACGGCGGCGCATTGCTCGTCGCCTCAGGCCCGGAATTCTCCGAACCGCTCAGCCTCTACCGCTCGCCGCTCGCGTCCGTGCTGCCGGCCGAACCCGTCGAACGCGTGATCGAGCAAGGCTACAAACCGCGCCTCACCAGCGCCGGCGAACGCCACCCGGTGACCGCAGGCCTGCCCGGCGCGAACACCAAAGACAAAGACCCGACCTGGGGCCGCTGGTTCCGCCTCGTGCAGGCGACGGTGCTCGGCGGCCAAACGCTGATGAGCGGCCCGGAACAACAACCGCTCCTCGTCCTCAATCGCGTGCAACAAGGCCGCGTCGCGCTGCTGCTCTCCGATCACGCGTGGCTCTGGACGCGCGGCTACGAAGGCGGCGGCCCGCAAGCCGAACTTTTGCGCCGCCTCGCGCACTGGCTGATGAAGGAGCCCGATCTCGAAGAGGAACGCCTGACCGGCACGATCAGCGGCGACCGCCTCATCGTCACGCGCCGCACGATGGCCGAACGCGCGAGCCAAGTCGAAGTCACCTACCCGACCGGCCGCGTCGAAAAAGTGAACCTGACGCCGACCGCCGACGGCGCCTTCTCCGGCACGATCAAAGCGGAAGAGATGGGCCTCTACCGCCTGCGCGACGGAAATTTAAGCGCCGTCGCCGCGGCAGGCCCGTTGAACCCGCGCGAACTTTCCGACGTACGCGCGACGGACAAAATTCTAAAGCCCATCACCGACGCGGCCGAAGGCGGCATCCACTGGATCAAGCGCGACGGCATTCCCGAAATCCGCCGCACCAAACCCGGCCGCGCCGCCGCAGACGCGAATTGGATCGGCCTGCGCGCCAACGAAGCCTACGCGGTGGCCTCAACGCGCCAAACCCCGCTGTTCCACCCGGCGTTAGCGCTGGTGCTCATCATCGGTGGACTCATGTTAGGCTGGCGCCGCGAAGGCCGCTGAGAACAGCCGTTTACCGAACCCCGCGTCAATCCGCCGACCGACCGCACGCCCCAAAAAGGCTACGAGGCGGCCAACAGCCAAACGAGTAAAACCGATGAAAAAGAAAAAGGGCCTCGCCGCCCCCTACGCCCAATTGACCAAGGACATCCGCTTCGAAGGCACCTACGAAGTCTTCGTGCCGGTCCCCGAACGCATCAAGCCTCACCGCGTCCCGCTGCAATTCGAATCGGAAGCCGCCGCCCAAAGCTGGATCCACAGCCCCGAAGGCGAAGACGCCATCGCCCAAATCCTCACCGCCGCCGTCGCGTAGTCAACGCACGTTTACCACCGGCGGGCCTGCCCGCCGAAGCCTTGGGCGAAGGCGGGAACGAAACCGGGCCTGTGATCGTTTGTTCCTGGTGGGAGTGCCGAATGCTTTGCGCACGTGCGCGCTAAGGCCGGCACTCATAGGAGCCCGACATGGATCTCACGACCCTTCTCGTTATCGTGATTGTCGTTCTTTTGCTTGGCGGCGGCGGCTATTATGGCCGTGGACGCTGGTACTAGACGAAGCACACCCGGGCGCCGCTTGTTCTGACAAGGCGGCGCCGCCCCGTTCTTAACGCGAGACGCACCGCCTGCTAAAACCTCCGCGCACCAACGCGCGAGGATCAGCAGGCCCATGCCCCACCGCACCATCGACACGCAGACGCAAGATCTCCTCGCCCATGTCGAGGACGGCGTCGCGACGATCACCATGAACCGCCCTGAGCGCCGCAACGCGCTCTCCGCGGCGATGCTCGAAGCCCTCGCGCGCACCCTCGCCGACTGCGAAACCGCAACCGACGTCGGTGCCGTCCTGCTCACCGGCAGCGGCGGCGCGTTCTGCGCCGGCGGCGACGTGAAGGGCATGGCGGAAGCGAACGCCGGCGGCCAACCGCTCGACATCGACACCCGCATCCACCGCCAACGCCTCAGCCAGCGCAACACCGCCGGCCGCCTCTACGAAATGCCGAAGCCCACGATCGCCGCCATCCCCGGCGCCGCCGCCGGCGCGGGCCTTAGCCTCGCACTCGCCTGCGACCTGCGCATCGCCGCCGACAGCGCGGTGATGACGACGGCCTTCGCGAAGGTCGGCTTCTCCGGCGACTACGGCGGCACGTATTTCCTGACGCGCCTCGTCGGCACGGCGAAGGCGCGCGAACTCTACTACCTCTCCGACCGGATCGAGATGCCGGAAGCCCAGGCCCTAGGCCTCGTCAACCGCACAGTCCCCGCAGCCAACCTCATGCGCGAAGCAACCGCGCTGGCCAAGCGCCTGGCCGAAGGCCCGCGCGTCGCCTACCGCTACATGAAAGAAAACCTGAACCGCGCCGCGGGCGTTGCAACGATGACCGATTGCCTAGACCTGGAAGCGACGCACCACATCCACACCGGCCTCACCGAAGACCACCGCGAAGCCGCCAAAGCCTTCGTCGAAAAACGCACACCAAAATTCCAAGGCCGCTGAGACGCGCAACCACCATGCCCAAGATCGACATCGCCAAAATCCCCGAACGCAAAGGCTGCCCCTACCCAAAACCGTTCGACGCGCCGCACGCCGAACGCGTGCGCCAGAAACTCGGCAACGCCGGCGGCCTCACCGACTTCGGCGTAAATCTCATGCGCCTGCCGCCGGGCAATTGGTCGAGCCAGCGCCACTGGCACAGCCACGAAGACGAATTCGTCTACGTCCTCGAAGGCGAACTGACACTGATCGAGAACGACGGCGAAACCATCCTCCGCGCCGGCGATTGCGCGACCTTCGCGAAAAACAGCGGCAACGGCCACCACCTCATCAACAAATCAAACAAGACGGCGACGTATCTAGAAGTAGGCTCCCGCCACCCCGAAGACATCACCACCTGCTCCGACATCGACATGAAAAGCACCAACGCCGACGGCCGCTTCACCCGCAAAGACGGCACGCCCTATCCGGACGGTTGATCGAAGAACACCGCCCGCGCCGAGAAGGACAAGGCCCTGGGACCGCGGGCGTCCTCGCCCGCTCTTCTGGACATCACCCCACGCACAAGCCTAGCAAAGAGTCAGAAAAGAGCGGGCGAGGACGCCCGCGGTCCCAGGAAAAGAGCCCACATGAAAACCACCGCGCTTACGATCGCCGCCCTACTGATCACCGCAACAACCACCTGGGCCGCCCCCATGACAATCCCCGACAAAGACCTCGCCGCCACCCTCGACGCGCACGTGAAGGCCGTCCAATCCCGCGACCTCCCCGCGCTGGAAAAAACAATCACCACCGGGCAAGCCCTCGACCTCATCCTGCCGAACGGCAAGCGCATGACGACGCGCGCGGAGTACGTCGACCTCCACCGCGACTGGTTCAAAGAAACAAACTGGACCTGGAAACTAGAACCACTCGCCGTCACGATAGCCACCGACATGGCCATCATCACCGCCCGCACCCACTACGAAGAAAAAGAAGGCGCGAAAGTCACCGCCACCGAAAACTACCTCTCCCTCGCCTTCCGCAAAGAAGCTGGCACCTGGCGCTTGGTTCACGACCAGAACACGCGGATTGCGACGGCGCCTTGACGGCAGCGCCCTCAGCGCGATGTTCCTCACCGAGCCGGTGTAGCATGCAAGGCGACAGCACGACTCGGCACCAATGTCCTCAGACTTGAATCCCCTATTCCTCGACGCACCCATCCTGGAGATCCTAACCCGCGGCGGCGCGGTCGGCGCCTTCATCGGCGTCGCCATCGTGATCGCGCGGTCGCCGCTCACGCCCGCGCGCGTCACCGGAACACTGTTCTGCTTGGCCGCAGCAGCACACACCTTGACGCAACACCCGGCCATCCAACCCGCGCTCGGCTTCGCCTGGCCCGCGGTTTGGACGTTCGCTGTCATGGGTGCGGGACTCTTCTGGGCCTTCGCTACGGAGCTGTTCGGCGATCGTACTCGCCTCGAGCCTGTCAGGTTTGCGCCGGCAGCAATGCTGCTCGCATTGGGCATTATGGGGAATCTCGCGGATAGTGCGTTCATCAAGGCGTTTCTCCTCGCGCACAATCTCGTAAGCGCCGCTCTGATGGTCCACGTGCTGATTGTGATCTGGAGCGGATGGCGCAACGACCTCGTCGAATCCCGTCGACGTCTACGCGGTCCGATCCTGGCCGCTGCGGCGGTCTACGCAGTCGCCGTGATCGCTGTGCAGATTTCGGAGATCTTCTGGGGTTCCGCCCAGGCACTGTCCCCCTTGGCAGCGGCGGCGCTGTTCGTCTTAGGCCTTGCCGGCATTGCTGCTCTGCTGCAAGCGGATCCCGACCTCTTTGCGCGAGCCGCCGGGCCCCGCCCGCTGATACCCTCGCCCGAACCTGTCCCGACAGCTTCAGGCGAAGACACCAAGATCACGCAGAAACTCGACCGTCTCATGCGTGAGGAACGCGCCTATCGCGAAGAAGCCCTCACGATCACGGCCCTCGCGCTCAAGCTGGGCGTTCCCGAATACAAATTGCGCCGTCTGATCAACCAACAACTCGGCTACCGCAATTTCAGCGCGTTCCTCAACCAATGGCGCCTGGCCGACGCCAGACAGGCGCTGGCGGACCCGGCGCAACGCGACGTCCCTATCTCGACCATCGCGCTCGACGCGGGCTTCCAATCCCTTGGCCCCTTCAACCGCGCCTTCAAGACCGAGACCGGCCAAACGCCAACGGAGTTTCGAACACGGGCGCTCGCCACCCAGGCCGCGAAACCGGCGGTTTAACGGGACTTTTCGGAATCGGCGAGGCCGTTTTCGGAATCGGCTAGCCGCCCACCGAACGCGGCGAGCCAACCGCGCAGGGCATGGATCAAAAGGACGTCACGCCGGAATGGTCCGGCGCGGGAGCGTGTCCCTTGGTCCTCATCAAATCCATCGCCGCATGGCTGACGTGGCCGGCGATCTTTCTCGGCCAGTTGGTCGCGCTCGACCGCGCCCTCTGTTTCGATTTCGATCCCGCGCTGACGCTGCTCGCGGTCACCGTTGCCAACATGGCGGTGATCGCCGGTCTCGAACTCGTGTTGCCCGACCGTCCCGAATGGGCGTGGACGAGCGACGGACAGGTCGTCAACGACATCGTGCACGGCATCGGCAACGTGTTTGGCGACGGGCTCGGCCGCAGCGCGCTGTTGATCCTGTTCGCCACCATCGGCGGCATGCTCGCCGCACAGGGCAATCTCGGACTCTGGCCCTCAACGCTGCCGTTGTGGGGACAGATTCTGGTCGCCGTCGTGATCGTCGATTTCTTCGATTATTGGAAACACCGCGCCTACCACGGTTGGGCGCTCGCGTGGCCGATTCACGCGCTGCACCACAACATGGACCGCATGCACGTCTTCAAGGGCATTCGGCTGCACTTCCTCGAGGCGACGGTCCGCGCCCTTGTCGTCTACGCGCCGCTCGTCGTGCTGGGCGCGCCGGCCGACGTGATGCTCTGGATCGCCGCCCTCATGACGTTCTTAGGTAGCCTGAACCATTCCAATCTCGCACAGAGCATGCCGCGCGTTGCGCACGCGTTGTTGGTGACGCAGAAAACCCACTGGCTCCATCACAACAAGGACTATGCGCGCGGCGCGTGCAACTTCGCGCCGTTCACGACGCTGTTCGATCACATGTTCGGCACGTTCCGCCATCCGCTCGACGAACCGCTCGATGAGGTCGGCATCGTGCCCGATCCGATCCCCGCGAACATTCCAGCCCAACTCGCCGCGCCGCTTCTATGGCCGCTGCTCATGTGGCGTCTCAACCGGCGCCGCGCCTCACGCAACACCTGAAGAACCTTGGAGCAAATCTCATGACATGGCTCGATACATTCTTGCGCGAAATCGCCGCGGTCTTTCCGATCGTCATTTCCATTGAGGTCGGCCGCTACCTCATCACCGCGGGTCTGGTCAGTTTGATCGTTTGGGCGTTCTGGAACGCCTATTTCAAAGGGCGCAAGATCCAAACGCGCGTCGCCGACGCCGCCGACTACCGCCGCGAGATACTCACATCCTTACGAACGACGCTGGTCTTTGCGGTCACAGGCTTCGGCACGTACCTCGCCGCCAAGGCCGGGTGGCTCACAGTCTATCAGGACTTCGCGCTGCGGGGCTGGAGCTACTTCGCCGTCACGTTGCTCGCGATGATCGTCGCGCACGACGCCTATTTCTATTGGACGCATCGGGCGATGCATCACCCGCGCCTCTTCCGTCTCTTTCATCGCGCGCACCACAAATCCAAGACGCCCACCCCCTGGACCGCTTATGCCTTCGATGTGCCCGAAGCGATGGTGATGGTCGCCTTCGTGCCGCTCTGGGTCGCGGTCGTGCCGATGCACGATGTCGCCGTCTTCACGTTCGTCACGTGGCAAATCGTGCGCAATGTCATGGGGCACGCGGGCGTCGAGCTGTCGCCGATATCGGGACAACGCTCGCGCCTGTTCGGGTGGCTCAACACCACGACGCACCACGATCTGCATCACCAGGACGCGCGCACAAATTACGGCCTCTATTTCAGCTGGTGGGACCGGCTCATGGGCACGGAGCATCCGGCGTACCAGGCGCGCGTCGCAGAAATCGCCAAGCGCGGACGCGAAGGCGTCGCGGCACCAATGAAGGAAGCAGCCTAATGCGCCGCCCCGATTTCATCGCACGTCAAGGCCGCCACCCGACGGGCTGTCTCGGCGCGATCATCGGCCGGATCATGGCCGGCGAGACGGCAGCGGACAACGACCGCGCCGTCGCGATGCTCGACATCCAACCCGCCGATCGTGTCATCGACATCGGCACGGGTCACGGCCGCTCGCTCGGCGTGATGGCCGCACGCGCAACCCGCGGTCTCGTTGTCGGCGTCGACACGTCCGACGTCATGCTGACCATCGCCAGACGGCGCAATAGGGCTCTCATCCGGAAAGGCCGCGTCCAAGTCGAGAAATGCCCGAGCGACAACCTTCCCTTCCCTGCCGCATCGTTCGACAAGGCCCTTGCGGTTCACACGCTCTATTTCTGGCAACCGGCCGAGCCGCATCTTCAAAGCATCGCCAAGGCGCTAAAAGCGGGCGGTCGCTTCCTCCTTGCCTTCCGCCCCGCCGAAGACACGGCGGTCACCGCGAATTTTCCCACCGGCATCTACACGTTTCGGACAACGCCTGAGGTCGAGTCCCTAGTGAACGCGTGCGGCTTTGACGTCGTCGCTTCTGAGCGGCGAGACATACCTGGCAACACGATGGTTTGGCTTCTTGCGGTAAGGCGCTGACACGCTGCCAACACGAACACATCAGCGCTCAGCGAGCTAGCGTTTCTGCAGGAACAGCACCACCCCAACCACCGCGCACCACCCAAACCAAGCCGCAAACAGCGCCCGCTGCGCTATCCCATAAACTGGCTTCACGGCGGCCCAAACCTCCCCGCCCTCCATCGAACTCAAGTTCAACGCGATCGCGACCCACACGAGCGCGAACATGATCCACGAGAACGCGACGAGCCCTCTCGCCCGCGCGTCGCGCCGCCAGCTCAGCGCGAACACCAACGGCGCCTGATAGCCGACCAATTGTGAGAGTCCGAAGACGTTGTGCAGCGGATCGGGGTGGGCGAAGACGCCGACGCCGATCGCCGACAGCGCAAAGGCGCCGATGAAATAGGCGGCGAGCGGCGAACGGCCGGCCTCGATCGACGCGCGGCGAACGCCGGCCGCGAAAACCAAAAGGCAGAACGCAACGCTGCACAGCAGGATCGCGAACGGCACGCGCGCGGGCGATCCGATTTCGCCGATCTCGCTCACCGTCTGACGAACGTGATCGTAGCCCTGAACCGTCGTCGCCAGATCGACGATGCCGAACGCCAAAAGCGCCGCCGCCAGAGGCCCAAACAACAACCCGTAATGCCTCGTCATGCGATCCCCATCGACGCGTGCGCCGTCACTCTAACGCAGCCAATTTCGTTGAGCTTGCGCGACTAAAGTTCTATATTTGTTCCATCAATTCCTCGACGAAAAACCCAGCGTCACATGTGACACCGGCGTGACGGATATGTGATGGCAGAAATGGCTAAATTCAGCCGATGTGACGGTGTGACGGATCGGATTGCATCTGTTTTTTCGATGTGTGCGAGCGAGGCCTCGGCCACAAAATCTGGGCCGCTACCCGGCGCGGACGCCCAACGCGCAGCCCGGCACCGCAATCGCCTCGTCGAGCCGCGCCTTGCGGATCTCGCCTGCCATCGCATCGAGCGCACCCTCGACCAGCGCGAGCCCCAACACGCGCGAAAGATCCACCGGCCCCGGCATCGTGATGCGGCCCGCGGGCGCAATGCGTTTGAACCCGGCGCGCGCGTAATAGGGCTCATCCCCCACCAGCACGACGGCGCGATGGCCCGCCTCGCGCGCGGCGGCCAAACTCGTGTTCATGAGCGCGAGCGCGATGCCCTGCCCCTGCCGGTCGGCGACGATCGCGATCGGCCCCAACATCAACGCCGCCTGCCCGCCGATCATCACCGGCCAGTAACGCACCGTGCCGACGATGCGCGCGTCCTCCAACGCAACGTAAGAAAGCGCCGCGACCGGCTTCACCCCTTCGCGCAAACGATAGGCGGTCTTCGCATAACGCCCGGGACCGAACGCCGCCGCCACGATCGCATCGCACGCGGCGGTGTCGGCGGCCGTCTCAAGCCGGATCGTCGCCATCGCTTATTCTTTCGGCTTCGCGTCGCACAGTTGCGAGAGAAGCTTCAGCTGCTCCTCATGTTTCTGCAGCATCTGCGCCAGTTGATCGGTGCGCAACTGATCGAATTTTTCGTGCAGCGCCATGATCTCAAGCTCCGCCTTCAGGTTCACCTCGTAATCGTGCTGCGCGGTGATGCGATCCTTCACCGACTGCCGGTTCTGCGACATCATGATGATCGGCGCCTGCAACGCGGCCACCATCGACAACAGCAAATTCAAAAAGATGAAGGGATAGGGGTCGACGGACGCGCTGAGCAGAATGATCGTGTTCAGCACCGCCCAAAAAACCAGGAACGAGCAGAAGAGCATAATGAAGGTCCACGAGCCGCCGAACTCGGCCACCTTGTCGGCCAACCGCTCGCCGAACGTGTCCTTCTTCACGTCCTCTTCCGCTACCAGGTCGCGGCTGACGACGGTGCGGTCGATGACGTGCTTCAGGATTCTCCGCTTGCGCTCGGACTGGGCGTCCTTGCCGAGGCCGAGCCGGTGTTCAAGCGTCTGCAGCAAATGATGCGCGTTCATAAGCGTCCTTCCTGGAACATGGCGATTCGTACGGTCAGGCAAGCGCAGCTTATAGGACGCCCGGCTTGGGACTGGAACGCTTTGCGCGCGGCGGTTAACGTCGGCGCCCTCGACGCTATTAAAACAGGGAGGAAATCATGGGCGTTCTGACGGGCAAGGTGGTGCTGGTCACCGGCGGTGCGAACGGCATCGGCAAGGAATGCGCGCTTCTGGCCGCGAAAGAGGGCGCGAAAGTCGTCGTCAACGACCTCGGCGGCGGCGCCGCAGGCGGCGACGAAGGCTCAGCCGGCCCCGCCGAACTGGTCGCGCGCGAGATCAAGGCCGCCGGCGGCGAGGCCATCGCCAACTCGGAATCGGTGACGAACCGCAAAGCGGTAAAGCACATGATCCAGCAGGCGATGGACACCTTCGGCGGCCTGCACGCGGTGATCAATCCGGCCGGCATCCTGCGGGACAAGATGTTCCACAAAATGGACGACGCCGATTGGGATATGGTCATCGATGTCCACCTGAACGGCGCCTACAACGTCTGCCGCGCGACGATCGAACACTTCCGCGAGAAGCAGGACGGCGCCTACGTGTTGTTCACCTCGACCAGCGGCATCATCGGCAACATCGGCCAAGCGAACTACGCCGCCGCGAAGATGGGCGTCGCGGGCCTCTCGCGCATCATCGCCATGGAAGGCGCACAAAAGAACGTCCGCTCCAACATCATCGCCCCCTTCGCCTGGTCCCGCATGATCGCGACCATCCCGATAAAGGACGAAGCCTCCGCCAAACGCGTCCAACGCATGAAAGACCACATGCGCGCCGACCAGGTCGCCCAGCTCGCCATCGCCCTCTGCGCCCCGGAATCAAAAGACGTGACAGGTCAAATCTTCGTCGCAAGAGGCAACGAAATCTTCCTCATGTCGCAATCAAGGCCCCTGCGAGGCATGGCCAAAATCGAAGGCTGGACCCCCGAAACAATCTGCAACCACGCCTTCCCCGCCCTGAAAAACCAAATGTACGACGCCGGCGCGACAACCTCAGTCTTCGGCTGGGATCCAATCTAGGGACACGATGATGAAGCCATCCCACATAGCATCACCCCTCGCCCTCCCACTTCGGGAGGGAGAGGGGCCGGGGGTGAGGGAGGGCGCCGTCACAAGCACCGACTCGAAAACGACCGATCACCGGAGAGGCCATCCCTCACCCCCAACCCCTCTCCCTTCCGATACCGGAAGGGCGAGGGGAGCAAGCCAATGACCTTCACCTACGAAGCCTACCCCCAAGACCGCGTCCATTTCGGCAAATCCGTCCGCGAAACCCTCGGCGACGAAGTCGAACGCCTGGGCGCCAAACGCGTCTTCATCGCCACCTCCAAAACCCTGCGCCAAAACACCGGCGCCCTCTCCCTGATCGCGACAACGCTCGGCGCGAAATGCGTCGCCATCTTCGACGACATCGCCGAGCACGCGAAACTCGACGGCGTCCTCTTAGCCACCAAAGCCGCGCGCGAAACGAAAGCCGACCTCCTCGTCGGCATCGGCGGCGGCTCCGTCATCGACGGCCTGAAGGTCGTCCAACTCGCCCTCACCGAAAACGCCCACACGCCCGAAGCACTGATCGCCCTCGCCGGCCGCCGCCACACGAAGCCCGCCGCCATCCGCCAAATCGCAATCCCGACAACACTCTCCGGCGCGGAGACGACACCGTTCGGCGGCGGCACCGACACGAAACGCGGCAAGCTCGGCTTCGCCGGCTTAAGCCTCGTCCCGCAAGTGATCATCTACGACCCGGCCCTCGGCGCGCTCACCGCCGAATGGCTCTGGCTCTCCAGCGCCATCCGCGGCGTCGACCACTGCTGCGAAGGCTACATCGCGAAAAACGCGAACCCGCTCACCGACATCGCCCTCACGCGCGCGCTCGCGATGTTCGCCACCTCGCTCAGACACACGAAGAAAATCCCCGGCGACCCCTTCGCCCGCATCGACAGCCAAGTGGCCGCCTACCTCGCCTGCGCCAATTCCTCGCGCTCAGGCACGGGCGCCAGCCACGGCATCGGCTACATCCTCGGCGGCCGCTACGGCGTCCACCACGGCCACTCAAGTTGCGTCATGCTCCCGCACGTCCTGCGCTGGAACGAGCCGGCAACTGCCGCCCGCCAACGCGAGCTGAGCGCTGCGATAGGCAATCCGAACGTAGCCCTGGCCGACGCCGTCGCCGCTCTGATCGCCGAATTGGCCCTGCCCCAACGCCTGCGCGACGTCGGCATCAAGGAAGAAAACCTGAAACCCATCGCCGAAGAAGCCGCGCGCCATCCAACCGTCCTCTCCAACCCAAGACCGATCACCGGTCCCGGGGACATCATGGAAATCCTAAATGCGGCGTGGTGATCATTCCGTCGCGAACACCAGGCGCAACCCAGCTCCCACATCCGGACTGGTCTCGCTCAACCCCGCCGACCCATACGCCAACAACCGCGTACTCGACCCGACATCGAACCCGACATACGCGCCCGCCTGCGAAGAATCCCGCCGCAAATCCGAAGTCGTCTGCGAAAAATCCAACGTCCCGCCGGCAATGACCCGCTCCGCGACATACGTCTCCGCGCCAACGCCCGCGATCACGCCCCCGCCGCCGCTCTCAAACGCCTGCTCATATCCGACCGACCCGAACACCGCCGACCGCGCACCGATCGCCTGCCGCACGCCGCCGCCGACAGCGACCGAACTCTCACCCGTGCCGAGCCGCTTGCTCGCATCCGCCGTCGCAAACCGCACGCGCCCGTTCAGCGAAACTTCCGTCCCGCCCTCCAACTTCACCGGCACCACCGAAGCCGACAACGATACGTCGCCAAGGCCCGTCGCATCGACACCGCCAATTGGCGCCGCAGCTTCGGCACCGCCCAGCAGCCCGCCAAGCGGCCCACCGCTCAACCCGCCAGGCACGATCGTCCCCGGCCCCTCGACGCTGACGATCGGCACGACCGCCGTGACGCTCCACCCCTCGCCCACATATCCGGCGGAGAAAGGCGCCGTGATGATCGTCGTATCCTGCGCCTCGCCGTAGTCGCCGTTCGTGTAATCGACACCCGTCGAAAACACCCAACGCCCGTCATCCGCGCAAGCCACACCGATCGAAAGCAAAAACAAAAAAACCCAACGCATGATCGCCCCTCGAGAAAAAAGAGGCGGACGCACCCCTTGGCTGGCACGCCCGCCCACGAGAAGCGTCTGCGGTGACGCTTCCCACATCAGCTAGGCCAAGGCCTAGAAGATGTCGAACCAGGCGTCGCCTTCGGCCGCCGCATTCGCCTTGCCGACGGTCGAAAGTGTCCCCGAAACATCGCTGGACGTCGAAGCCATCGCCTCGAGATTGACCTTCGCTTCGGCCTCGCTCACGACGCTCCCGCCGGTCTCAACCGTCTGCTCAGCCTTCGCCTTACCTTCGGCCGCCGTATGCTTCACGATCCGCACGCCCTTATGCGCCGTACCCTTCGCGGCATCCGCCGCACCGCGCAACGTCGCGACAGTCCCGACGACGGTGTCCGTGGCCACGCGCGTGTTCACGTTGGCATTGACGCCGACATCCGCGACGGCGCGGCCCGAGGCGACAGGCGCCGGCAACGACGGTACGTTCAGCGCACCACCGCCGCCGATCGCCCCGCCGACGCCGCCGCCGAGAATCCCGCCTGCAAACGCAGGCGCCGCCGAGATGAACGTGCCGCACATCAACGCGACGATGAAGCTTCTGTTGAGTGTCATGCTGCTGCTCCCCTTGGGTTGTCCGAGAACGGCCGAAGGGCCGCTTCATCAAGACAACGGAACAGCGAGAATTTTCTTCCGGATATTTTTTCGAAAGTTCAGCGCCAGCCGCCGTCACGAGCGCGACGCTCAGCCTCGGCATCGAGCGCCTCGCCGCCGATCATCGCGGCGACCGCATCGCGCACCGCCACAGGCATGCCCGCCGACGCGGTCTCATACGCAGAACCCGTGCGCGCCTCGGCAGCAGACAATGCCGCGATCGCCCAACCATCGTCATCGCGGCAAGCAACGCCGGCACGATTATCACGCTCGGCGCGCATATCGAACGTACGGCACACAGCGCCGTCCTTCGACCGGAACGTCACGCCCACACGCGGCCCATTGAGCACCTCATCGCTCGCCAGCTGCGTCTCCAACGCCTGCGCCAGCGAACCACGCGCGGCCAGCGGCCCGCCGCCATCATGGCCCGGAATCATCCGCGCAAAGAAGAACCCCACGCCAAGACCAACAACCAGCAACGCCATCGCCGGCGCGAAACGCGGCACGAACCCGCGCGTCTCAGCACCGCCGGACAAGCCGGCAAACGCGCGGCTCAAACGCCATTGCCACGACACGGGCGTTTTGCCCACCAAATCCAGAAACCGCTCCGGCACGGGATCGTTGACCAACGGCCCGAAGGCCTTGTCCAACATCACATGCACGCGGGCCTGCCGCTCCAGCCGCACGCGCAAATCCGCATCCAACGTCAGCGCCGCGTCGACACGCGCCCGCTCATCCGCCGGCAGTTCGTTGTCGAGATACGCCATCAGCATCTCGTCGCTGATCGTCATGTCAAAACCTCCGAGGGCTGAGCCCCCTCCCCACCAAGCGCCGCAGCCAGCGCCGCGCGCGCCCGAAACAACCGGCTGGTCAGCGTCCCGATCGGCACGCCCAAAACCTCCGCCGCGTCGCGATAGGCCATGCCGTCGACCAGCACCAACGCGACCGCCACGCGCTGCTCCTCCGGCAGCTTCGCCATCGCCGCCGCCGTCGCCGTGAACGCGAGGCGCGCCTCCATCGCCCGCGCGCCATCGACCGCCACCACGACGGCTTCATCCGTATCGAGCGACGAGGCCTTGCGCACCTTCCGCGCACGCACCGCGTCGATCCAAATATTCTGCGTCAAGCGGAACATCCAACTATCCAACCGCGTCCCGGGCTGCCACCGGTGCAGATTGCGCAATCCCCGCTCGACCGCGTCCTGCACCAAATCATCCGCATCGGTCGCATTACCCGTCAGCGAAAGCGCAAAGCGGCGCAGTCGCGGCAAAAGCGCGACAACCTCCCTGCGTACCTTTTCTAGGGCCACGTCCATACGTTGATGGATACAACGAACAGCCCGCCGCTTTCTTCCCCGCCCCGAATTTTCGCCGGGGAAAGCGCCGGTTCCATCGCGGTCCGCCAGGCAACAAAAGAGGCTGACGCCCCGTTATCCCCACGTTATGATTCCCGCCATGCTTCGAAACCTCAGGCGTTATCTGAAGCGCACGCGCATCGCCGCGGTCCTCGTGGCCTGCGTGTGTCTGCCTGCGGCCGAGGCAGGCCCGCTGGGCCTCCCCATCCAACCCGGCACGGTCCTGCGCAACACGGTCACGACGGTGCGCGACACCGTTGGCAAAGTCACCGACACGCTGACAAACACGGTCGAGCAAACGCTCCCGGAGATCCAAATTGACCCGGCAGGCCGACCCATAGACCCCGCGATGTTCGAGCACGATGAGAACGGCGCCCGTATCGTCCGCGGCGTCATCGTCGCCGTCGCCCTCTCGGATCGTGGCCGCAGCGCCGCGGAAGAAATGGACATCGAAGTCGACGCCGGCGAAGAACTCGACGCGTTGAACCTTGAAGTGACAAAGCTCGAACTTCCACCGGGTCTCCCCGCGAGCGCCGCGCTCGAAGCATTGCGGGCCGCCGATCCCGAAGGCGTCTACGACTTCGAACATCTTTACGATCCGTCAGGCAGCGCCACGACGGCCCTCGCACCGACGGCGCAGCCGGAACTGGTGACGCGCGACAACATCGAAATCGGTATGATCGACGCCGGCGTCGAGGATGATCACCCCGCCCTGCGCGATGCCGACATCACGATCAAAACGACAACGCAAGTTCGCGGCAAAGCAAAGCCGACAGCGCACGGCACAGCCGTCGCGTCGCTGCTCGTCGGCGAAGACCGCGATTTCCACGGCGCGTTGCCGGGCGCAAAGCTCTACGCCGCCGACGCTTTCGGCGGCTCACCCACCGGCGGCAGCGCAGGCGACATCGCGCGCGCCATCGCCTGGCTGGTCGCGGAAGACGTCCCCGTCATTAACATCAGCATCACCGGTCCGAAGAACGCACTGCTTGAAGCCGCCGTAGGCGCGGCAATCGAACGCGGTCACGTCATCGTCGCCGCCGTCGGCAACGACGGGCCGGCGGCCCCGGTGAAATATCCCGCAGCTTACGACGGCGTCATCGCCGTCACGGCGGTGGACGAGCGTGGGCGGATTCAACTCGACGCCAACCGCGGCCCCGCGGTCGCGTTTGCGGCACAGGGTGTCAACGTCCGCGCCGCACAACTCGCCGACGAATACGCGTCGATCACGGGCACATCGTTCGCAAGCCCCATCGTCGCCGCCCGCTTTGCCGAACTGATGCCGCAAGCCGGTACGGAGCACGCAGCCGCCGCGCGCGACACGCTCATCGCCGCCGCGAGGTCGCAGACGAACGACAAACGGAGTATTGTCTACGGCTACGGCGTACTAGCACCATCGACCGTCAACGAACGAACAGCCGCGCAATAATCCATGAGCAAGGCCAGAGACGCAAGCTGCCTTCCCCTCGTCGGCGACGGCGATGAGGAAGACCTGTTGACTCAGATCGAAGAGAGCTTTGGCCTGAAGTTCGGCGAGGGAGAGTTGGCCGACGTCGACACCGTCGGCCAACTGCACGAACGCCTGCTTCGCAACCTCTCAGGTACGGTCTCGGGTCCGCGCACACATTGCAGATCGGCCGCCGCCTTCCGCCGGCTGCGGCACGCGTTCAAACGCGTGAGCGGAAGCGACGTTCGTCCGTCGACAGCGATCGCTGCCCTGATAGACCGTCACCGCCAAGGCCACATCATCCGCGAGCTCGAACGGCATTCCGGCCTCTCGCTTGACGCGCTGTCTTTGCCGCGCGGCGCGATATTCGCATCGCTCGCCGTCGCCGTGTTTCTGTCGATCAGTTGGATCGCGCTTTGGCCGCCGCACGACGACGGCATCGCCAACGCGCTTGTCGCCATACTGGCGATCGTGCCCGGCGGGGTTTTCCTCCTGTTGTCATTCGCGCTTGCCACAGGTGATCGCTTCAAGCGCTTTGGCGACGTCACCGTTACGGTCGGTGACTTGGCGGAGCGCGCGTCGCACCTGAACTTTGCAAAACTCACAGGCCGCGACGAACAAAATCATCCGGACGACGTTTGGCGCACGCTGACATGGCTATGCCGTGAGGCAACCGCGCATGTTGGTGAAATCAATCACGACACGCGCTTGATCAGTTGACCTGTTTGGCCGGGACAGGAGCGTCAATCGCGCGCGACGAACCGCTGCCAGTAGTGGGCCGGGCGATACTCATTGTACCGCGCCGTGAACGGCAGCGCGTTGTGATACGCCTGAAGCGGTTCGTTCTCGGAATTGCGCACCGCGTTTTCGGTCAGGCTGATGACGCAAGCGCGCGCCGTCGCGCTGCGCGAGCGGAAGCCGCCTTCAAGCGAATGCCAGCACTGCGCGCCCGCACGGCGCACGATGCGTAACTGCTGACTGTCGAGATTACGCAACGACGCCTCGTCGCGTGGAAAGGCCCCCGGCTGATACGCCACCGGCACCGGCTCGGCTGCCGCCGAACCAACCAACGCCACCGCCAAGACGGCGGCCGAAAGAATCGCGCGCATGGGACATCTCCTTCTGACGCGATAGATTGAACTGGTTCGGACACCATGTCTGTCAAGATGTCCCGCCGTTCACGAACACGGCAACGGCCCGGACTTGCGGCCTGTCGCATATGCCACCACTTGAGCCAGCAACAATATTTCGCCACTCAAGAATTGGAGAACCACCATGATCGACGTCCGCCCCTTCGAAAGCTTGGGCACCTTCCAGAACGACTGGCTCAAAGCTCACTATCACTTCAGCTTCTCCGGCTACCGCGACAACGCCCGCGACAACTGGGGTGCGCTGCGTGTGTGGAATGACGACACCATCAAGCCCAAAACCGGCTTCGACCGCCACGGCCACAAGGACATGGAAATCATCACCTATGTCCGCAAAGGCGTGATCACGCACAAAGACCACCTGGGCAACGAAGGCCGCACGGTCGCGGGCGACGTGCAGGTCATGTCCGCCGGCCGCGGCATCCTGCACGAGGAACACAACCGCGAAACCGACGCGACGCAGATCTTTCAGCTCTGGATCTTCCCGAACGAAACCGGGATTACCCCGGGCTGGGCATCGCAAAGCTTCCCGAAAGGCGACCGTTCAGGCTCGTTGATCACGCTGGCCTCGGGCCGCAAAAAGGACTCGGGCGCCCTGCCCATCCATCAGGACGCTTCGATCCTGGCCGCGACCTTGAAGCCGGGGCAGAAAGTGAACCACGAGCTGGAAACCGGCCGCTACCTCTATCTGGTCCCGGCTTTGGGCAAGCTGATCATCAACGGCCAGACGGTGAAAGCACGTGACGGGGTCGCCATCCACGGCGTAGAAAAGATCGACATCGAGGCCATCGACGACTCCGAAATCCTGATCGCCGACGTGCCGAAACTCTAAGATATGGGGACAGCGCATGGCAGCTTTTGCGGAGTACCGGAATTATGACGCGATGGCTCTGGCCGAACTCGTCAGAACCAAGAAGGTCACCCCGCAAGAGCTGCTGGACGCTGCCCTCGCCCGTTCGAAGCAAGTAAACGGCAAGCTGAACGCCATCGTCCTCGACCACGAAGATGTGGCTCGCAAGGCGATCAAGGATGGCCTGCCGCAAGGCCCCTTCAGCGGCGTGCCGTTCTTGTTGAAAGACCTCGGCCAGCAACTCAAAGGCACCGTCACCACCGGCAGCCTGAGTCTCTTGCGCGAGAGCGTCGCCGCAATCGATACGACCTACGTCGAACGCTGCAAGAAGGCCGGCCTCGTGATCTTCGGCAAGACGCATTCGCCGGAACTGGGCCTAAGCCCGTCATCGGAGTCGCGCATGTGGGGCGCCACGCGCAATCCGTGGGATACCTCGCGCATCGCAGGCGGCTCAAGCGGCGGCGCGGCTGCGGCAGTTGCAGCCGGGATCGTCCCCGTCGCGCATGCGACCGACGGCGGCGGCTCAATCCGCATCCCGGCCTCGTGCTGCGGCCTGTTCGGTTTGAAACCCACGCGCGCCCGCACGCCGGGCGGACCGAAGCGCGGCGAAGGCTGGGGCGGCCTGAGCGTCGGCCACGTCGTCTCGCGCACTGTGCGCGACAGCGCGGCCTTCCTCGACGCGACCGCAGGCGCCGCGCCCGGCGATCCCTACGCCGCGCCTGCGCCGGCCCGCGCCTTCCTCGAAGAAACGAAGGCAAAGCCGAACAAGCTGCGCATCGCGGTCTCCACGACGCCGGCCATTCCCGGCGAAGTCGATCCCGACTGTGTTCATGCCGTGCACGAGGCGGCGCGACTGTGCGCGAGCCTGGGGCACGAGGTCGAAGAAGCGGCGCCGCAGTTCGACGGTTTGGACATCATGACGGCGCAAGGCGTCGTGATCAGCGCCAACGTCGCCTTCACGATCGACGAGGCCGCAGCCGCTTTGGGCCGCACAGCTCGCGCCGAAGATGTCGAACACGCGACGTGGTTCCGCGTCGAGCGCGCACGCGCGACCGATTCCTCAGCCTACGCAAAGGCGATGAACACCCTGCACTATGCCGGCCGCACGTTCGCCGCCTTCATGGAAGACTACGACGTGATCCTGCAGCCCGTGATGGCGAAACCGCCGCTGCCGCTCGGCATTCTCGACATGGAACGCCGCGACCTCGAGGCGATGTACCGCGAGATGATCGCCTTCATCCCCTACACCGGTATTTACAACATCACCGGCCAGCCTTCGATGAGCATGCCGCTGCATTGGAACGAGGCGGGCCTTCCCATCGGCACGATGTTCACCTCGCGCTTCGGCGACGAGGCGACCCTCTTCCGTCTCGCCGCACAGCTCGAACAGGCCAAACCCTGGACCGATCGCTACGCAAAACTCTGACGCCTCAGTGCGCGGCGCCGAAGTCGCGCCGCGCCGTCATGATGGTGATGACGAACCCGGCGATCACGTCGATGAACGTCATGACGGTGAGCAGAAAGAACGCGGTATTCCCGAACGCCGACCCGGTCACGAACATAACCGTGCAGACGATCGCGACCATGACGGATAGGCCGTGATTGAGGATCTCGTTGGATTCCGTGTTCACGGATTTGAGAATCTCGACGAACAGAACGAGCAGGCTGATGAGCACGAAAACATCGCCGTAGGTCATCGTCCACGTCGCGCCGGAATACATACTGAAAGTCGTGAAGCCGGTGGTCGTCCACCCATCGCCCATCGACAGCGCCAGCAGTGCGAACACCGCAACCGGAAAGATCATAAGCGGCATGATGCGAAACATCGACGAATTCATGGGATCCTCCGGGCAACGGCGCAACACACTGACGACATATGCCGCCTCATGAGTTGCAACGCCTTGATGCTCTCGAAGTTCCGCGCCCGCCGAAGCCGCGCCGCGATTCGCGCTATGTCGCTTAAGGCCTGACAGTTCCCAACTCAGTGGCCAAAGTCGCGCCGCGCCGCCACGATCGTAATGACGAATCCCGCGATCACATCGATGAACGCCATCGTGGTCAGAAGGAAGAAGGTCGAATTCGTGAATGCCGCCCCCGTCACAAACAAGATCGTGCACGCCACGGCGACCAACATAGACAGCCCATGATTGACGATCTCGGTCGCACCGGTACTCACCGACTTCACGATCTCGACGAACAAGACCAGCAAGCTCACGAAGACGAAGATGTCGCCGGACGAAACCGCCCAATGCGCGCCCGAGAACATGTCGGTCTCAAAGAACGTCGACGTCGTCCAGCCGGCGCCGAGTGCCAACGCCAAGAGCATGAAGGCCGCCAGCGGAAACACCAGCAGCGGCACAACACGCAACGTCGCAAGCATGACAATTCCCTCGTTCTGACGGCGCAGAACGCGCCGCCCAGTCAGGTTCGATTATATCATCGAACGCGTCGCGACTGGGGAATTTTGGGGACGGATTTTAGCGGCCCCCACGAACGGGAATGAAGCGGGGCTCGGGGAAGACGACCAGCCCGACGCCTAAAACGCCGACCGCCGTGCCCAACATTAGAATTGCGGCCCAAAACTCGGCGCCGATGGGCATGCCGATCATTCGCGCCAGACCCGCCGTCGAACCGATGACGGTCAACACCAGCAGCAGACTGGCCCACACAAGAACTCTCATCTTCGTCCCCTTGGCCGGCCCACACATACACGGGGCCTCCGGTGCAGCAACGCGGCATCGCTCCAAAGAGTTGCCCCCCGCATCCGTCGACAAACGGCGCAAACGAGCCGTTTCTTCAGGTATGCATCGAATAAACACCAGCACGAACCGAAAGAGCCCGCGTTTGATGCAGATTTACCGCCGGAACCTTTTCGCCCGACATCGCGTTGCCGCCCTCAGTTCGAGCCGTTTGACGTTCGCACGCTCAAATCGCCGCCGCCTGGCCGTTATTGGCGCGGGTGGGCGCGATCACCAAAGGACCACCCAAGACATGATCATTGCACGACGCTCGCTGATGGCCGGCGCCTTCGCCGTTATCGCCGCGCTCTCACTTGCGGCCGCCGGCAGCGCGCAAGCCGCAAGCGCGGACGACTTGAATCGCGACAGCGCTCAGGCGCTGAAGCAACTGACGCAAACGAACAGAACCGCGGCTGACATTGCGCGCAACGCCCGCGCCGTCCTCATCTTCCCGAATATCGTCAAAGCGGGTCTCGTCTTCGGCGGCGCCTATGGCGAAGGCACGATGATGAAGAACGGCAAAGTCACCGAGTACTACAACACGGTCACCGGCTCGTGGGGACTGCAGGCCGGCGCGCAGTCCTACGGTTACGTCGTCTTCCTGATGAACAACAAAGCGGTCGAGTACGTCGACAAGAGCGACGGCTGGGAAATCGGCGTCGGCCCGACGGTCGTCATCGTCGACGAAGGCGTGGCGAAGAACCTCTCGACCAGCACGCTGAAGGACGACGCCTACGCGTTCGTCTTCAATCAGCAAGGTCTGATGGCCGGCGTCAGCATCGAAGGCTCGAAGATCTCGCGCATCAAACGCAACTAGACGAAGCCCAAGGGTTAATGCAGACGGCCGCCTCGAAATCAAAAGCGAGGCGGCCGTTTTTCATGGTCCACAGTGGAACCTTTGGGTTCCATTGCGCGTTCTTCTTCCTGACGGTCCTTGCGGTATCGCCATCCGGCCATGCCGAGGGGATCGATGGAGCATTCAAATGGCCGACAAAACGAGCAAAACATTGCTGATCTTGGTTCTAGCTGCCGCCGCGATCGGCGGCGGCGTCTACTACTACAACAACTACATCGAGCCGCAGAACGACGGCCCGATGGAGCGCGCGGGCGAAAAGCTCGACAACGCCATCGACGGCAAATAGGGAGAACGAAATGCCACTTATCAACCTCGTCATCGCACTCGTCGTCGTCGGCGTCCTGCTTTGGCTGATCAACACTTACATCCCGATGGACGGCAAGATTAAGCAGATCTTGAACGTCGTCGTCGTCATCGCCGTCGTCATCTGGTTGCTGCAAGTGTTCGGCATCTTGAGCGGCATGGGCAGCATCAACGTCGGTTGATCTGCAACGGCCGGCGCACGCTTACCAGCTGGCGCCGGCTTCAGCCTCACCCAACAGTTCGGCCAAGCGCCGCCGCGTGCCCCCCGTCGTCCCCTTCGGCAAATCGCGGATCGGAAAGAAACCGGTCTCCGCGATCTCAAGCGGCCGCGCCTTGCCGGCAATACGACGCCAATCACCCGCTTCAAACAGCACGATGTGATCCGACTTCCGGTTGGTCGTGCTCAAGAACACACCCACCAGCCGCGGCGGCGACGTCGCTTCGACCAACGCCTCTTCGCGCAGCTCGCGAACGGCCGCATCCACCGCCGTCTCGCGCCGGTCGATTGCCCCGCCCGGAAAATGCCAGCCCGGCGTGTACGTGTGACGAACGAGCAGCACGCGGTCTTCGCCGTCGCGCACGATGATCCGTACACCAATCGTTAAGGGCCAGCGCCCGACCCGCGTCATCCGCATGACGCGCTGGTAGGCATAGATGGAAGAGCCGACGATACGTCCGGGAAGTGTGCTCATGGTCACGCTCTTTTAACCGCAATACGCATGCCCGGGTAAAGCGTTCCCTAACCCCTCCGACGTTACGCTCCAGGCCGGAATTCGCTATCGGGGGACGTCCATGTCGATCCAGCAAAAGCGCGTCGAGGCCGAGAGCCTGTTCGCCTACGCGCGCCGCGTTCTGTCGGGCAAGGAAGAGCCGGTCACCGCGCCCGTCGATCCCGTGGACATTCGCTCAGGCATCGACCGCGCGCTGCGCCAGGTGCGCCCAGTGGGCGTGCACGCCTCCGTCACGGAAACCGCCGCGCGCGCCGTGTCGGCGGTCGAGGGCACCTTGGTCGCCATCGACTCGATACACAGCTACTTGAGCGAAGCGCTCGACCTGACCGCCGAAGCCCTCGCCCATCCCGACGAGACGAAGCGCGCGATGATCGCCGACCGCTACGAAGAACTGCGCTCGCGCATCAACACGGTCGCAGCCGGCGCGACGTTCGAAGGCGTGAACCTCATCGACGGCGCCCGCAAGACCATCGAAGTCACGATCCCCGAAGGCGGCCACCCGCGCCACGCCATCGGCCACATCACACTGGTCGCCGGCGAACGCGGCCTATCACTGAAATCGCCGAACGAACTCTTCGCGACGAACGACGAAATCGAGGCCGCGCGCCTCACGCTGTTCGCGGCGCGCCAACGCCTCGACCGCGCGGCGGAAACATTCCTCAATCAAGCAAGCCTCCTCGCCCCGCATTTGGGCCAAGGGCCCGACATAGGCGAGGCGTAAGTCAGACCCAGCGTCTGACGCGCGACCGGTAGGCGCGATAGACCTCGCCGTGCACGCGTTCCAAGAACGCCTCCTCGCTGCGGATCTGCACCTCAAGCGAAATATACGCCGCCGCAAGCAACGTGACCGTGACCACGCTGGGCGACCACAGCGTCATGCCGGCGACGAAGGCCAGCATGCCGAGAAAAATCGGATTGCGCGAAACGGAAAACGCGGCGTCCGTACGCAACGGCGGCGCCTCGCTCGGAATGCCGATGCGCCACGACTTGCCCATCGCAAACTGCGCATAGCCGGTCCACACGATGGCGACGCTCATCAAACCCCCGCCCGCCCAGCGCGTGGCGTCACTCGCCGCCCAGGTCAAAAGTCCAAGCCCTTGCTCCAAGCCAGGCCAAAGCGCCAACGCCGCGCAATACACGAGCAATCCGGCGACCACGACGGCAAACACATGCGCCACGAACCGATGCAACGGATCGTGATGATCGATGACGTAGGGGTTCACCCCTGCCGTCCGCCACAGCCAAAAACTGCGCGCCAGCGTAACGCCGACAAACGCAAGTCCGAACAACAAAGGTGTCATGTCCATCATCCGTGGTCGTGCGCATGCCCGTGCGCATCGCGCGGCGCGGCAACGCCGGTCTTCAGTTCGTGCGCCGCCGCTCGCACCGTCTCGACGGACGCGCTCAGCGCAAGCCCCGCCATCACGGCGGCGACGGCGATGTCTGGCCACAGCGTGCCCGTCCCGAACACGCCGAGCGCGGCGACCATCACCGCCGCGTTGCCGATCGCGTCGTTGCGCGAGCACAACCAAACGGACCGCATGTTGGCGTCGCCCTCGCGGAACCGGTACAGCAGCAACGCGACGCCCACATTCGCGATCAGCGCCACGAAGCCGACAACGCCCATGGTGATCGCATGCGGTGTCCCGCCGCCGATAATGTTGAAGGCGGCCGCACCCAGCACCCAGACGCCGAAGACCCCCATGCTGAGCCCCTTCACCAGCGCCGCCCGCGCACGCCACACCAACGCAAGGCTCAACACCGAAAGGCTAAGCGCATAGTTCGCCGCATCGCCGAAGAAATCGAGCGCGTCCGCCTGCAGCGACACCGATCCCGCAGCGATGCCTGCAATCGCTTCGACACCGAACATGGCGGCATTGACGATAAGCGCGACCCACAGCACGCGCCGGTAAGCAGACGACCGGTCCGGCGGCGGGGGAGCCGAGCAGCAGGAGTCCATTGAGAAACCTCCGAATCGGGCCCTTGGCCCGGCGACGGAGACACGCTACATCCTACAGCAACTATAGCTTCAAGAGAAAAGATATGGCGGAAAACCTCACGATCGGCAGCCTCGCGCGCCGGGCGTCGACCAAAGTGCAGACCATCCGGTTCTACGAACAGGAAGGCCTGATGCCCCCGCCCGCGCGAACGGAGGGCGGCCAGCGCCGCTATTCGCGCGCCCACGCCGACCGCTTGGCGTTCATCCGCCACGCGCGCGAACTGGGCTTCCCGCTCGACGCCATCCGCGAACTCCTGAACCTGACCGACAAGCCCGACCAATCCTGCGAACGCGTCGATCGCGTCGCGCGCGACGTGCTTGCCGACGTCGAAGCGAAGCTTGCGCGTCTCGAAAGCCTGCGCGGCGAACTGAAACGCATGATCCGCCACTGCGGCCACGGTCGCGTCTCCGACTGCCGCGTGATCAAGGTGTTGGCCGATCACTCGCACTCGAACTGCGTTTCAGCGGACCACGCTCACTAGCAACGTGCTAGCTTCGCGCAACACTTGAAGGAACACTCATGACCCAAACGCAGTCAAATGCCGACCAAATCGCATTCTGGAACGGTGACGCCGGCGAAAAATGGGTGAGGGCGCAAGCTCGGTTGGACGCCATGCTCGCGCCGGTCACCGCCGAAGTGCTGAAAGCGGCGGCCGCAAAACCGGGCGAGCATGTGCTCGACATCGGCTGCGGTTGCGGCGAAACGTCGATCATCCTTGCAAAAGCCGGCGCGCGCGTTACCGGTGTCGACATCTCGCGACCCATGTTGGCGCGCGCGAAGCAGCGGGCCCTCGAAGCCCTCGTCGACGGTTTCGAAGCGATCGAAGCCGACGCTTCGGAACGCAAGTTCGAGGCGGCTTACGACCTTCTTGTCTCGCGCTTCGGCGTGATGTTCTTCGCCGATGCAGATGCCGCATTCGCCAATCTGCGCAAGGCGTTGAAGCCTGGCGGCCGCCTTGCCTTCGCCTGCTGGCGCGAACCGCGCGCCAACGAATGGGTCAGCGTCCCGGTCGGCGCGATCCGCCCGCATGTGCCGCCGCAGCCCCCGCTGGGTCCGGAAGACCCGGGCCCGTTCGCGTTCGCCGATCTCGCGCGCGTTCGCCGTATCCTGGCCAATGCAGGCTTCGACAGCATCGCCGCCCGCCCCTTCGACTCGCCGATGCAATTGGGCGAAACGTTTGAAGATGCGCTGGTCCACATCCAGGATTTCGGTCCCGTGTCGCGCATGCTGACGCCCGCGTCCGACGCCGAAAAAGCGAAAGCGGCCGCCGCACTACGCCACGCGCTTGAACCTTACGCGTCGAAGAAGCCTATCGCGCTCGGCGGCGCGACGTGGATCGTCACGGCAAAGGCATGACGATGACCAGCGAAGATTTCGCCAAGCTCCTGGACCGCTTCTGCGCCGCCGCTTCGCGCGGCGACGGCGAAGCATTCGCCGCCTGCTTCACCGAAGACGGCGTCTATCACGACTACATCTACGGTCCCCACGTCGGCCGCGCGTCGATCGCCGACATGCTGGTGAACCTCTTCCACCGCGACGCCACGCAGTACGATTGGCGTATGTTCGATCCCGTCTGCAACGGCGACATGGGCTATGCCTGGTCGCTGTCGAAATTCGTCTCGACGGTGCCCGATTTCAAAGGCAATGACGTCGTCATCGACGGCATGAGTCGCTTTGTCTTGAAGGACGGCCTGATCGCCGAGTACCGCGAAAGCGTCAACGGCGGCGTGGCGATGGTACAGCTGGGCGTGGCCGCGCCGCGCATCGAGAAGGTTCTGCGCCGTTGGGCAGGCTGGCTGCGCGAACGCCCCGAGGTTCAAAAATATCTGAAACCTTAAGCCGGCGGCCGTTCGTTACGCCTTCCTTAAGTTATTCTTCGCAATCGTTTCAACGATCCTTAAGCGCCGATAGCCATAATCGGCTCACCTGAAGTCCGCGCAGATGCGCGCGGGCGAACCGGTGTGCGCGCTCAGTCTATGTTTCAAATCGGCGGGATCATTTTCGTATTTGCAACCGTGTTCGGCGGCTATGTGCTCGCCGGCGGCAAGTTCGACGTGATTTTGCACGCCCTGCCTTATGAAGGCACGCAGATCTTGGGCGCTGCGATCGGCGCATTGCTCATCGCCTCTGGCGCAAGCGACCTGAAGGCCGTTTTGGGCTCGTTCGGCAAGATCATGAGCGGCTCGAAGTGGAAGCAGCAGGATTATGTCGACCTGCTCACCCTCCTCTTCCAGCTGACGAAGACGATGAAGTCGAAAGGCCTCATCGCCCTCGAACAACACATCGAGCGTCCGGAGGAATCGACGATCTTCCAGCGCTACCCGCGCATCATGAAGGACCACTTCGCCCTCGACTTCATCTGCGACACCATCCGCATGATGACCATGAGCCTTGAAGACCCGCATCAGGTCGAAAACGCGATGGAAAAGCTCATCGACAAGCACCATCACGAGGCCTTGGTCGCCGCCACTCACTGGCAAAGCATGGCCGACGGCATGCCCGCGCTCGGCATCGTCGCCGCCGTTCTTGGCGTTATCAAGACCATGGGCTCGATTACGGAGCCGCCGGAAATTCTGGGTGAAATGATCGGCGGCGCGCTCGTCGGTACGTTCTTCGGCGTGTTCGTCGCTTACGGCTTCTTGGCGCCGTTCGCCAACCGCCTCAAGGCTGCCGTTGAGGAAGAAGGCCTCTTCTATCATGTGATCCGCGACGTCCTCGTCGCGCATCTGCACGGCAACGCGGCGCAAGTGTCGGTCGAAATCGGCCGCGGCAGCGTGCCGTCGCACTTCCAGCCCAGCTTTGCGAAACTCGAAGAAGCGTTGAACGCGGCCCCGATGTCCTAACGGCGTTCGCGCAACGCGGTCTCGACAAGCGCCATCGCAAAAGCGCCGCACAGCATGGCGACGAACACAAGCCAATCGATCGGCAAATCGACGCCGAACACGACGACGGCCGTCACGCCAAGACCCACGAGCTGCGACAGGCGCACGATGGCGCACTCCATTTTCCCCAGAGCGATACTAGCGCGAACGGCCTCACAACGTCCGGTCCGTTGGCTTTAGGGTTAAGTCGTCCTATTCGATACGCCAAGCTTTGCGCGGGAACCGCCCATGATCCTGGTTATCAACGACGTCTTGAACGGCGACGACGTCGCCAAAGTGGCGGACAAGCTATCGGCGATGCGCTTTGTCGACGGCACGACCACCGCCGGCTGGCACGCAAAGCTCGTCAAGAACAACCTCCAGGCCGATCGTCAGCAACCCGAATTCGCGCCGCTGAACAAAGCGGTGACCGACGCCATCCTGCGCCACCCGGTCTTCCGCATGGCCGCCCGCCCGCGCCACATCACACCGCTGCTCTTCAGCCGCTATCGCGATAGCATGGAGTACGGCACGCATGTCGACGATCCGATCATGTACAACATGCGCAGCGACATCTCCTTCACGCTCGCCCTCGCCGACGCCTCGTCATACGAAGGCGGCGAACTCGTGATGGAAACAAGCGGCGGCGAGCAATCCTACAAGCTCAAGCCCGGCCAGATGATCATGTACCCCTCGACAACGCTCCACCGCGTAACGCCGGTGACGAAGGGCGAACGCGTATCGGCGGTCGGCTGGTGCCAAAGCTACGTCCGCGACGCCGCCCAACGCGAAATCCTTTACGACCTCGACATCGCCCGCCGCGGCATCTTCGAACGCGAAAAGAAATCCCGCGACTTCGACATCATCTCCCGCAGCCACGCCAACCTGCTGCGCATGTGGATGGACGGTTAGAGGCGCGGAGGCCTAGTCCGTGTCGAACTTGATCCCCTGCGCGAGCGGCAACGCGTTCGAGTAGTTGATCGTTGCCGTCTGCCGCCGCATGTAAGCCTTCCAGGAGTCAGACCCAGACTCACGCCCGCCGCCCGTATCCTTCTCACCGCCGAAGGCGCCGCCAATCTCAGCGCCCGACGGCCCAATATTCACGTTGGCAATGCCGCAGTCGCTCCCCGACGCCGCCACGAACCGCTCCGCCTCCTGCATATCGCGCGTAAAGATGCACGACGACAGCCCCTGGGTGACGCCGTTCTGCAACGCCACCGCCTCGTCGAAATCTTTGTAGCCGAGCACGTAGAGGATCGGCGCAAACGTCTCGTGCTTCACGATCTCGCTCTGCCCCGGCATCTCGACCAGCGCCGGATGCACATAGAACCCGTTCGGATACTGATTGCCCAGCGCCCGCTCACCGCCAAAGACCTTGCCGCCCTGCGCCTTCGCCGCGACAAGCGCATTCTGCATCCCATCAAACGCCTGCGCGTCGATCAGCGGCCCAACGAGCGTGCCGGCTTCAAGCGGATTGCCAATCTTGATTGCGCCATAAATCGTCTTCAAACGCGCCACCAACTGCGCCCGCACCGACTCATGCGCAATCACCCGGCGCAACGACGTGCAACGCTGCCCCGCCGTACCGACTGCGGAAAACGTGATCGCGCGCTCAGCAAGCTTCAGATCCGCCGACGGCGCAACGATCATCGCGTTGTTACCGCCCAGCTCCAAAATCGTCCGCCCAAGCCGCGCCGCCACCACCGGCGACAACGCCTTACCCATGCGCGTCGAACCCGTCGCCGAAATCAGCGGCACGCGTTTGTCAGCCGCCAACTGCTCGCCGACATTGCGCAGACCTTGAATAACCTGCGACAAACCCTTCGGCGCATCGCCGAACTTCGCCACCGCGCGCTCGAACAATTTCTGCGTCGCAAGCGCTGTCAGCGGCGTCTTCTCCGACGGCTTCCAAATCACGGAATCGCCGCACACAACGGCCAACGCCGCGTTCCAAGCCCACACCGCCACCGGGAAGTTGAACGCGCTGATGATGCCGACCGGACCCACCGGGTGCCACGTCTCCATCATGCGATGCCCCGGCCGCTCCGACGCAATCGTGAGACCATAGAGCTGCCGCGACAGACCGACCGCGAAATCGCAGATGTCGATCATCTCCTGAACTTCGCCGAGCCCCTCCTGAAAAATCTTCCCCGCCTCGACCGCCACCAACCGGCCAAGCGCTTCCTTGTTCGCGCGCAACTCTTCGCCGAACAAACGGACCAACTCGCCACGCCGCGGTGCCGGCACATTGCGCCAAGCCTCGAACGCAACGACGGAGGCCGCAATCTTCGCATCGACCTCAGCCGCGCTGTCGCTGCGCACGCGGCCGATCTCGGCCCCGTCGATCGGGCTCTTCACGACGATATCGCCGCGCGAAACGTCTTCCGCCGAAATGCCGAGCGCCTTCAGGGTGTCGGAAACCATGAGTTATCTCCAATCAGGTCTTGCTTTGAGCCGCTTTGCGAATCCCGCTCAACGTCGCCGTCGGGCTGATCGCATCGGGCTCAGTGATGATTTCGATAAGCGCGGGCTTGCCCGACGCCAAAGCCTCGTCGAACGCCGACGCAAACTCATTCGTCGCGCGCACCGTCGTCGACCAGAAGCCGAACGCTTTCGCATAGGCCGCGAAATCCGGATTCTTCAAATCAGTGCCGACAACGCGGCCCGGATACTCGCGCTCCTGATGCATGCGGATGGTGCCGTAAATGCCGTTGTTGAACACCAGAATGACGACGTTGAGCCCATACTGCGCCGCCGTCGCCAACTCCTGCCCGTTCATCAGGAAGCACCCGTCACCCGCGCACGCGACAACCACGCGATCGGGATGCACCGCCTTCGCGCCCACGGCCGCAGGCACGCCGTAACCCATCGCACCACTCGTCGGCGCAAGCTGCGTGTTGAAACGCTTGTGCAAATAGAACCGGTGCAACCAACCCGCATAGTTGCCGGCACCGTTGGTCAGGATCGCATCCTCCGGCAACCGCTCATTCAACCAAGTGAAAATCTCCGACGGATTGACCGCGCCCTTCACCGCAACCGGCCGCACGAACGCTTCATAGTCCGCCCGCGCCGACTTCGCCCACTCGCGCCAGCGATTGACGGCCGGCGGCCGCAATCCACTCGCGGCCTTCCCAAACGCTTCGATCCCCGAAACGATGCCGAGCTCAGCCTGATAAACGCGGTTCAATTCCTCAGCCGCCGGATAAACGTGAACGAGCCGCTGCACCGGCACAGGCGACACGACGCGCGTGTACCCGTTCGTCGTCATCTCACCGAGCCGCGGCCCGATCACCACCAGCACATCCGCCTGCGCAATCCGCGTACCGAGCTTCGGATCGATCCCGATTCCCATGTCGCCGGCATAAAGCGGATGACGATTGTCGAGCCGGTCCTTGCCGCGGAACGACGTCACCGCCGGCAAATTCCAAACCTCAAGAAAGCGCCGCACGTCCTCGCACGCCTTCGCCGTCCACCCACCGCCGCCGAGTACGGCCAGCGGCCGCTCCGCCGACGACAGAATCTCGGTCAGCCGGACGAGATCTTCCGCCCGCGGCGCGGCTTCAACGCGCTGATAGGGCTTGCTGTCCGACGCCGCCATCAACTCCGTCAGCATGTCCTCAGGCAGCGCCAGCGCCACCGGCCCCGGCCGCCCGCTCACCGCTGTATGAAACGCGCGCGACACAAACTCAGGCACCCGGTCGGCCGACGGAATCTCCGCCACCCATTTCGTCAGCGGCCCCAACATCCGGCGATAGTCGATTTCCTGAAACGCCTCGCGCTCGCTCTGATCGCGCGCGACCTGCCCGATGAACAAAATCATCGGCGTCGAATCCTGAAACGCCGTATGCAAGCCGATGCTCGCATGCGTCGCGCCCGGCCCGCGCGTCACAAAGCAAATGCCGGGCTTGCCCGTCAGCTTCCCATAAGCCTCGGCCATGTTGGCCGCTCCCGCCTCATGCCGGCAGGTGATGAGCTTGATCTGCTCGCGCGCGTCATAAAGCGCATCGAGCACCGCGAGATAACTCTCGCCCGGCACGCAGAACGCCAAGTCGGCGCCGTGAATCTTCAACTGATCGACGAGGATCTGTCCGCCGGTCCGAAGATTGCTCAAAGCGCGTGCTCCTTATGCGTAGTATTGGCCGAAACGATTGGCGAGGAACGCCTTGAGGTCCGCCTGCTCCTGCCGCACAAAACCCTTCTTCGGCAGCTTGCCCGCGACCAGCAGATCGACCATCGCGCAGATACCCGCCGCCGTCGTGATCTGAATGGCGCTCATCAGCTGCCCGCCGACTTCATGCGCATAGACCTTCTTCGCATAGCTTTCCTGCGTCAGCTGCCCGCGCATTTGCCCCGACACCGTCACGAACACCAACACCACGTCCTGATACGTGATCGGGATCGCCGTCTCCAGCACGTCTTTCAAAATATCGCGCCGCTGACCCAAACGCAGATCGCGCACCAGCGTCTTCACGATATCGCGGTGCCCAGGATAGCGCACCGTCTTATAGTTCAAATTCTCGATCCGTCCCTCAAGCGTCTCAGCCAATGTGCCAAGACCGCCCGACGTGTTGAACGCCTCATAGTCGACGCCGTCGAGAGAGAAATGCTCCATCTCCTCAAGCGCCGGCACTTCGCGCAGGTGACCGTCCACGATCGCCTCGCACGGATTGCAATACTCGTTGATCAAACCGTCCGTCGACCAGGTCAGATTGTATTTCAGCGCGTTCGTCGGATAAACCGGCAGCGCACCGACGCGCATGTTCACATCGCGAAGGCTCTCGAACTTCTTCGTCATGTCGTTGGCGACGATCGAAATGAACCCCGGCGCCAACCCGCATTGCGGCACGAACGCGGTGTCCGCGCCCTTCGCCAAGCTCTTCACGACCTTCGTGCTCTCGACGTCTTCCGTCAGGTCAAAATAGTGCGCACCCGAATCCTTCGCCGCCGAAGCGATGATCGGCGTCAGGTGATACGGCATCGCGCTGACGACGATTTCATGGCCTTTCATCGCCGCGCGCAGCGCCGCCGGATCGGCGACGTCCAGAACCTGCGTCTTCACGTTCTTCGTCGGCAGACGCTTCAAACTGTCCCCGTCGCGGTCCGCGACCGTGATCTGGTACTCCCCCGTCGAGCCCAGCATCGCCGCAATCGCGCTGCCGATCTTACCACCGCCGAGAAGAATGAGCTTCACCATGGGACCGTCTCCAAAAATCCGAAATCGTCGAACGCCCCCACAATTATCCTCAACTTCCGCCGAACTGCAGCGTGCAAACCGTCGAAAAGTAGAAATTTGATGGACAAATCGCCGGTTCAGCCGTCAAATCGCCGGATGGCCGCCCTCGACCCCACCGACCGCCAACTGCTCGCCCTGCTCCGGACCGACGCGCGCGAGCCGGTCTCGTCCCTCGCGCGCAAACTCGATCTCGCCCGCTCGACGGTGCAGGAACGCATCGCGCGCCTCGAACGCTCGGGCGTCATCGCCGGCTACACCATCCGCGCCGGCGAAGATTTCGCCGAACGCCAAATCGCAGCCCACGTGATGATCAGCGTCGACCCGAAGATGGCGGTCAGCCTCACCGCCGACCTGAAGAAGATGCCTGAGGTTCGCACGCTCGCCGCCATCAGCGGCACTTACGACATGATGGCCGAAGTCGCAGCCGAAACGACAGCCCGCATCGACGCCGTCCTCGACGCCATCGGCCACCTGAAGGGCGTGCAGAAGACAATGTCGTCGATCGTCCTCAGCGTGAAGTTCCAGCGCTAGCTAGTGGTGCGCCGTCGACCCTAACACGCGCACGCCGTAGCCGGCATCGCGCACGGCCTGACAAATCGACTGCGCATGCCCCGCATCGCGCGTCTCCATACTGACGCGCAACTCCGCCGCTTTCGCCGGAACATCCGTTAGCATGCGGTTGTGCGCGACCTCGATGATATTGCCGCCCGCCTCGCCGACGATGGTGGCGACGCGCGCCAGAATCCCAGGCCGGTCTTCGATCTCGACCGCAATCGTCAAAATACGTCCCTCACGCTGCAACTCGCGCATGATCACGTTCGACAGCAGGCGCGGATCGATATTCCCACCGCACAGCACCAGCCCGACCTTATGCCCCGTGAACTTCTGCGGATGCTCAAGCAACGCCGCAAACCCGGCTGCACCGGCGCCTTCGACCACGGTCTTTTCAATCGAAAGCAGCAACGCAATCGCCCGTTCGATCGCGACCTCCGGCACCAGCACGATATCGTCGAGCAGCTTGCCGCAAATATCGACCGTCTTCGCGCCGACATTTTTCACCGCAATGCCCTCGGCGATCGTCTGCCCGCCGATCGGCGCGTTCCCGCCCTTGAGCACGTTGTACATCGACGGATAAAGCTCGGTCTCGACGCCGATCACGCGGATCGAAGGCTTCGCCGCTTTGGCCGCGATCGCCATGCCGGAGATCAATCCCCCACCGCCGACCGGCACGACCAACGTGTCGAGATCCGGGTTCGCTTCCAGCATCTCGAGCGCGACGGTGCCTTGGCCCGCAATGATGTGATCGTCATCGTAAGGATGCACGAACACGAGCCCTTCCTTAGCCGCCACCTCATGCGCAATGCGATCGGAATCGGCCAGCGTCGCGCCTTGCTGAATGACGCGCGCGCCGTGCCCCATCGTGTGCTTCACCTTCACGAACGGCGTCGACTCCGGCATCACGATCGTCGCCGGGATGCCGAGCCGCGAGGCATGATACGCCACACCCTGCGCATGATTGCCCGCCGACATCGCAATCACGCCGGCCTTCCGCTCCGCCAGCGTCAAGCTCAACAGTTTGTTCAGCGCCCCCCGCTCCTTGAACGACGCCGTGAACTGCAAATTCTCGAACTTCAGATAGACGTCGGCGCCGGTCACCTGCGAGAGCGTGCGCGAGTGATGAAAGGGCGTCTTCTCAATCGCGCCCTTGATGGCGGACGCTGCGCGCTGAACGTCTTCGAGAGTGACAGGCATCGCGGTCTTCCGGGCAACGGATGGGCGGGCCGCAGTTCTTGATACGTTTAACCGGGCAAATCAAGGCCGCCCTGCCGCCGCCGCATCCGCATAGCGGTCAGCGATCTTCGTCACGCGCCGAGGACTCTTGCAGCAGCGGCGCTGGAGGGTCTAGCCGTGCGCGGGCCAGAAGCGCTAAAGTAACGGCTATGGAGATGCATCAGGTCCGCTACTTCCTGGCTGTCTGCCGCACCTTGAATTTCACCAAGGCGGCGGAGGAGTGCAATGTTGCGCAGCCTTCGTTGACGCGCGCGATACAGAAGCTGGAAGAGGAATTCGGCGGGCTTCTGTTCCATCGCGAGCGGGCCAACACGCATCTGACCGAATTGGGCCGCGCAATGCTGCCGCATCTGCAGCGGACCTTCGACGCGGCGCAGACGGCGCGCCAACTCGCCACCGGATTCAAGAAGGGCGACGTCGTGCACCTGCGGGTCGGGGTTTCCCGGTCCGTCCCTTCCGACACGGTTGCGGGCGTGCTCGGCGGTGTGCAGCAGGCGGTGCCCTCGCTTGAGTTGACGCTGGCGGCCGGCGCGGACACCAAGCTTGTCGACGAAGCGGTCGCAGGCGATCTCGATCTGTTCATTACCGGCGACGACACGGAACTGCCCGAGAAAGTGCACAGCTGGACATTGTGCCGCGAGCCGCTGATGGCGGTCATGGCGGAAACGCACCCGCTGGCGAAGGCCAAGACGCTGTCGCCGAAGGATTTCGACGGCGTCGATGTCATCGAACTCGCGAACTGTCCGATTGCGGCCCGGTTCCGGCAGATTTGCGCCGACGCGAATGTCGCGCCGAAATTTCTGAAGCGCGTGGCGAGTTGCGATCAGGTCGTCGCGTTGGTGCATGAAGGTTTGGGCGTTGCCGCCCTGCCCTCCAGCATGATCGCAGGGTCAGGTCTCATCGCGCGACCGATCGAAGGCACGACGATCGATCGCGCGATCACGCTCGGCACCGTCGCGGGACGCAAGTTTTCGACGGCGAGCGATGCGTTCGTCAAACTCGCGCGCACGCGCGATTGGTCGAAGCCGGCGTAGTCAGCCCAGCGTTGCGAGCGCTTTCACGACCTCGGCCGGCTCAAGGCGATATCTGAAATCCGGATTCACGTAGGCCATGGCGATGATGCCGTCACGGCGCACGATGTAGGTCGCGGGCGTGGGCAGCAGCCATGCGTCATTGCCGTAGATGCGCACGAAGTCGATGTTGCGCTCCATGTAGGCGGCGCGAATTTCATCCGGCACCGGGAACATCAGCCCGCACTCGAGCGCGAGCGTATTGTCGAGATCGCAGAGGATTTCGAAGTCGAGGCCGCGGTCGATTTTCGTGCGTAGCGCCGTGCCGCCCGCTTCGGGCGTGATGGCGGCGAGCGTTGCGCCCGCCGCGCGGATTTGCGGCGCGATCTCGGCGAGTGCGTTCAGTTCGGCGGAACAATATGGACACCATGCGCCGCGATAGAAGCTGATCACCGCGGGCCCCCGCGCGAGAAGGTCGACGCGGCGGACGAACCGGCCGTCGGCGCTGGCGAGCTGAAAGTCTGGAAACGCGTCGCCTTCCTTCAACGCGCCTTCGGTGGCGCCGCTTTCGATCAACTGCTTCACGAGCTTGTCGTAGACTTCGCGCCCGCGCGCGCTCGCCTTGTCGCGGATCGCGGCGAGCGCTTCGGCAAGTGTGTTCTTGGCCATGACTAGCCGAGTGCCCGCAGCGCGCCGACGATGTCGGCCGGGTCAAGGCGATAGCGGAAGTCTGGATTGACATAGGCCTGCGCGATCGTGCCGTCGCGGGCGACGACGTAGGTCGCGGGAACGGGCAGAAACCAGCTGTCGTTGCCGTAGAACAGCGGGAAGTCGGTGCCGTCGCGCGCGAACACTTGCACCATGTCGGGCGAGATGCGGAAGACGAGGCCGAAGTCCAACGCGACGCCGTTGTCGACGTCGCACAGGATGTCGAACTTGAATCCGCGCTGCCGTTTCACCCCGAGCGGGATGCCGCCGACCTCGGCCGTGACGGCGACGAGCGTTGCACCCGCTGCACGAATCGCAGGCTCCGCCTCGTGCAGCGCTTCAAGCTCCGCCGAGCAGAACGGGCACCATGCGCCGCGATAGAAGCTCAGCACCAATGGGCCCCGCGCAAGCAATTCGGCCGAGGTGACGACGGCGCCGTCGGCGCTCGGCATGGCGAACGATGGGCACGTGTCGCCGACTTTCAGCGCGCCCTTCGCGGACTCGGCTTCGATGAGGCGTCGGATCAACTCGTCGTTCAACGACCGGTACGGCTCGCCGATTTTGGCGCGCAGCTCTGCGAGGGCTTCGGTTAACGATTTCGATGTCATCGCCATAATCTAGTGTGTCCCCCGGCCACTGCACAATCACATCGCAATAGCGGCCGGCTATGCAATCGCAAGGCAAACGGCATTTCAGTTCGCGAGGCGATTTGGCGATCTTCGGCATCGACGCTGAACACAAGTTCAGTTCGAACCCGAGGAGAACCACAATGCTGAAGTCCCTAAAAATGCTGTCGACGGCCGGCGCGCTTGCGTTTGCCGCGGTCGCCTTCGCCCAATCTGCCAGCGCCGGCGAATGCCCGGCCGGTAAGGTGATGGCCGGCGCCATGAAGCCCGGCGCCACCATGCCCAAAGACGTGACGGACAACGTCATCGGCTCGATCGACCTGGGCCAAGGCTACAACATCGCGGGCAAAACGATGCGCCTGCGCAAGTTGGTCATCCAACCGGGCGGCGTCGTGCCCTGGCACAGCCACGCGGAGCGTCCGGCGAACATCTATGTCGTCGAGGGCGCGGTGACCGAATACCGCTCGACCTGCGCGGTTCCGATCGAACACAAGGCCGGCGAAGTGGCCGTCGAATCGGGCGACCTCGCGCATTGGTGGAAGAACAACACCACGAAGCAGACCGTCCTCATCTCCGCCGACATCGTGGCGACGCCGGCGATGGAGAAAGAAGGCGGCATGTAACCCTTAGGTCTCGCGCTGGCCCCTCTCCCCCAGAAAGCGCGAGTCCGAATGGTGGCGTCCGCTCCTCCCCGAAGCGGACGCCGCTTTCATTTTCAGCTCAGCGAAGGAACAAGCCGATGCAACACGTCGCCACCCGCGCGCGCGACCAACGCGCCGCCATGCCGTTCCGGCTTCTCGTCATCGGCGTCATCAGTTTCCTGACGCTTGTCGATCTCTTTGCCGCACAGGCGATCTTGCCGTCGCTGACCAAGGCTTACGGCGTGACGCCGGCGGAAATGGGCTTTGCCGTCAACGCCAGCACGCTGGGCATGGCGGTCGCCGGGATCGCAATCGCGCTTCTTGCCGGGCGGATCGACCGGCGCAGCGGCATTTGGATCAGCCTGGCGTGTCTTGCCGTACCCACGATGTTGCTCGGCACGATGCCGGATCTCGCGACATTCACGGCGCTGCGCATCGTGCAGGGCGTGTTCATGTCGGCGGCCTTCACCCTGACCATGGCCTATCTGGCGGAACATTACAGCGCCACCGACGTCGCGAGCGCGCTTGCCGCCTACGTGACCGGCAACGTCGCCTGCAATCTGTTCGGCCGATTGATGTCGGCCTCGCTCGCCAGTTCGTTCGGGCTTGAGGTTACCTTCTTTGTTTTCGCCGTTCTCAATCTCGCGGGGGCGGCGCTCGTCTACTTTACGCTGCAGCGCATGGCGCCGATGAACGCATCGATGGCGAAATCGCCGTTCGCGGCTTGGATTGCGCATTTCAGGAACCCGCCGCTGCGCGCAGCGTTCGGCCTTGGGTTCATCGTGCTCTTCGTGTTCCTGGGCACGTTCACCTACGTCAACTTCGTCCTCGCGCGCGCGCCGATCGCGCTGTCGCCGATGTCGCTGGGCTTCGTCTATTTCGTTTTCCTGCCGTCGGTGTTCACAACCCCGCTCGCCGGGCGCGCGGTTGCTGCGATCGGTACGCGCCCCACATTCTGGGCGTCGTTCGCGGTCGCCGCGCTCGGCTTACCGCTGCTCCTGATCGCCGATCTCACGGTCGTACTTGCAGGGTTGGTGCTGATTGCAGCGGGAACGTTCTTTGCACAAGCCGCGGCGACGGGCTTCGTGAGCCGCACGGCCACAACCGAACGCGGCGCGGCAAGTGGGATCTACCTCGCCTCCTACTACCTGGGCGGCCTCGCCGGCAGCGCCGTCTTGGGCGTGGTCTTCGACATGTTCGGCTGGACGGAAACGGTCGTCGTGCTGGGGATTGCGCTCGTGCTCGCCGCGCTCCTCACGTTTCAGCTCAAAGATCCACGCTGACCTCACCTGGAGATTTGCCATGCAAAGAACATCATCGCGTCCGCACGTAGTCATCGTCGGTGCAGGATTCGGCGGCCTGTCGGCGGCGAAGGATTTGGCCGGTGCGCCTGTCGACGTGACGATTATCGACCGGCACAATTATCATCTGTTCCAGCCGCTGCTCTATCAGGTCGCGACCGCCTCCCTATCGCCGGGCGAAATCGCGCAGCCGATCCGCAGCATCCTGCGCGCGCAGGCGAACGCCCGCGTGCTATTGGACGAGGTTTCCGGTGTCGACACCGCGCGCAAGACCGTGCGCACGACAGGCGGGCAGAGCGTACCCTACGACTACCTCGTGATCTCAACCGGCGCACGGCACAGTTATTTCGGCAAGGATCATTGGGAGGCATTCGCGCCCGGCATCAAGACGATCGACGATGCCACGCGCGTCCGCGCAAAGATTCTACTCGCCTTCGAGCGGGCGGAGGGCGAAAGCAACAAGGCCAAACGTGACGCACTGCTGACTTTCGTTGTTGTCGGCGGCGGTCCGACGGGCGTCGAGATGGCGGGCGCGATCGCGGAATTGGCGCGGCGGTCGATCGTCGCCGACTTCCGCTCGATCACGCCGCATTGCTCGCGCATCTTCCTGGTCGAGGCCGGACCGCGGCTTCTCCCAACATTTCCGGAGGCGTTGTCGGCGGAGACCAAGCGCGCGCTTGAGTCGATGGGCGTCGAGGTGCGCGTCGGTGCATCCGTCACCGACATCACCGCGGACGGAGTCATGATCGGCCCTGCGGCCACGCCCGCGAAGACGGTGATTTGGGCCGCTGGCGTGCGCGCGTCAGCCGCGGGCGAATGGCTCAAGGCGTCGTGCGATCGTGCGGGCCGCGTCATCGTCTCGAGCGACTTTTCGGTTCCCGGTCACGGCGACGTGTTCGTGATCGGCGACACCGCCGCCTTCAATGACGTGAGCGGGCAGATGCTGCCTGGCGTCGCTCCCGCGGCGAAGCAGGCGGGTCCCTACGTGGCGCGCGTCATCGCGGCGCGTGCCACGCGCGCACCGGCGCCCTCGCCCTTCCGTTATGCGGACTACGGCAACCTCGCCACCATCGGGCATTCGAAGGCCGTCGCCGATTTCGGCTGGGCACGGCTGACGGGCTTCGCCGCCTGGGCGATGTGGTCGCTGGCCCACGTCTATTTCCTCATCGGATTTCGCAACCGGTTCGTCGTCGCCGCCAGCTGGGGATGGTCGTACCTGACCTATCAGCGCGGCGTCCGGCTCATCACCGGATCGCCCGCCATGCCGGCCAAACAGCCGATGAGCGAGGCCGCCTGAGCCCATAGCCCGCAGCTATCCAAACCTCAGCCAAACGGCATTTCAGATGATGCGGGCGAAGCGGCAGTGTGAATGCAGAGAGATGACCCATCCGCAAAGGACAACGCCAATGAACCAGATGCAGACCATGACCAAACTCGACGACGCCACGAGAATGCAACGCCTCCTCGCCGGCAAGGTGGCGATCGTCACCGGCTCGACCAGCGGCATCGGCCTCGGCATCGCGCGCGCGCTCGCCGAAGCGGGCGCCAACGTCGTGCTGAACGGTCTCGGCCGCGCGGACGACGTGAAGCAGACGCGCGAAATGCTGCACCAATCGACCGGCGTCACCGTCGCGTTCGACGATGCCAACTTGATGAACCCGGTTGAGACCGTGGCGATGGTCGAGCGCACCGAAGAGATGTTCGGTCGCGTCGACATCCTGGTGAACAACGCGGGCATCCAACACGTCGCGCCGATCGAGGCGTTCCCCGACTCCAAGTGGGACGCGATCATCGGCTTGAACCTTTCGGCCGTCTTCCACGCGACGAAGGCCGTTTTCACCGGCATGAAGCTGCGCAAGTTCGGCCGCATCATAAACGTCGCCTCGGCGCACGGGCTGGTCGCCTCGCCGTTCAAGTCGGCTTATGTCGCCGCGAAGCATGGCGTCGTGGGCCTGACGAAGGTGACCGCGCTTGAAGGCGCCGAAGTCAACGTCACGGCGAATGCGATTTGCCCGGGCTACGTGTACACGCCGCTCGTCGAGAAGCAGATCGACGATCAAGCGAGGACGCACAACATTCCGCGCGAACAGGTTATTCGCGATGTGCTCCTCGCCAATCAGCCGAACAAAAAGTTTGCGACCGTCGAAGAGATGGGCGCGCTCGCCGTGTTCCTAGCGAGCGACATGGCCGCGTCGATCACCGGCACAGCCCTGCCCGTCGACGGCGGTTGGACCGCGCACTGATATCCGAAACGAGGAGAGAGCCATGATCCGCATGTTCCGTCATTCCGAGAAGAAGCACGCCGGGCGCGGTGCGTTCTGGCTTGCCGGCCAGTTCGACCGCCGGCCCCACCCGGCCGCCGACAGCGCCATCGCGACGTGGAGCGAACTCATGGGCCGCGAAGCGGCCGTGCTGTGGCTCGACGCCAAGGCCTTCGAAGGACGCGGACGATGAGCAAGGTTCAACCGAAGCCCAATGGCGCTGCGAACGGCGGCGTGAAGCGGATCAATCTCGCCCTGCAGGGCGGCGGCTCGCACGGCGCGTTCACCTGGGGCGTGCTCGACCGATTGCTCGAAGATCCGCATATCGAGATCGAAGCGATCACCGGCGCATCCGCCGGCGCGGTCAACGCGGTCGTGCTCGCCGACGGTTTGGCGTCGGGTGACAAGGAACACGCGCGCGACACGCTCAACAAATTTTGGCACGCCATCTCGGACGCGGGAAAATACGGACTGTTGCGGCGGACACCGTTCGAAGCGTTGCGTGGAGGGTGGAGTCTGGACTCGTCGCCGGCCTACTTGTGGTTCGACGTGCTCTCGCGCGTTGCGAGCCCCTACGACCTCAATCCGTTCAACGCGCATCCGTTGCGCGACCTGCTCAAGAAGCACGTCGATTTCGATCGCGTGCGTGCCAGCATGCTGAAGCTGTTCGTTTCGGCGACCAACGTCGAGACCGGCCGCACGAAAGTGTTCGAGAGCAAGGATCTGGGCGTCGATCACGTTCTGGCGTCGGCCTGTCTGCCGTTCCTGTTCCAGTCGGTGATCATCGACGGGACGCCCTATTGGGACGGCGGCTACATGGGCAACCCGCCGCTGTGGCCGCTGTTCGAGCACTCAAGCAGCGACGATGTGATGCTCGTACAGATCAATCCGATCCGGCGCATGGGCGTGCCGCGCACCGCACGCGACATTCTAAACCGGGTCAACGAGATCACGTTCAACGCCTCGCTGTTGCGCGAACTTCGCACCATCGACTTCGTCACGAACCTGATGGAGGAAGGCCGGCTGGAAGGCACGGGTTATCGCCGCGTGCTGGTGCACATGGTCGAAGACGAGATGTCGCTGTCGGCCCTCGGCGCGTCGTCGAAGATGAACACCGAGCATGAGTTCCTGGACATGCTGTTCGCCAAGGGGCGCGCCGCCGCCGAGCGGTGGATCGCGATCAACGCGGACGATCTGGGCAAGAAGTCGACGCTGAACATCCGCAAGCTGTTCCAGGGCGACGACGATGCGCTCGACGGCGCGCGCATCAAACGTCAGGCGGCCTACCGCCACAACGGCGCCCGCATGCAAACCCAAGGAGAAACGCCATGATGACCACCCGCAGCAGATCCATCGCTCTCTTCGTCTTGTCGGCCTACATCGCCTTCGTGTTCGTGCAATCCCTGTTCTTCAAGTTCACGGGGTCGGTGGAGAGCATCTTCATCTTCTCCACCTTGCGCGATTGGTCCGGCATCGGTCTGTTCGAGCCGTTCGGCCGCTTCTTCATCGGCGCATCCGAGCTGGTCGCGTCGATCCTGCTCTTCATCCCGCGCACGCGCATCTTCGGCGCCGGCATGGCGCTTGGCATCATCTCCGGCGCGATCGTCTTCCACCTCTTCACGCCGTTGGGCGTTGAGATCATGGGCGACGGCGGTTTGCTCTTCACGCTCGCCTGCGGTGTCTGGATCGCGAGCGCGGGCATACTCTGGCTTGAGCGCGCGAAAGTCGCGGCCCTGCTCGCGTTCCTGTCCGGCCAACAACAGCCGATGCGGATGTAGAGAGGAACGTCGCGATGTCCTGCGCAGCACTCCCGCTCCCGCATAGGGGCATGCCGCCTCTCGACCAAAACGGTCCGGCGGTTTCGTTCTTCGAGTTCTGGCCGCAGCACACGTTCTACGCACCGATGTTTCTCTATTGGCTGTGGCTCAGCGCCAAGCATGGTGGGCGGTTCACACTGCCCACCGTTGCGAACCCGCTGTTTCCCATGGGCGGATGGATCGGCGAGTCGAAGGCCGCGGTGTTCGATCTCAGTGGTCCGCACGCGCGCGACTTCATCGCGCAGTGGCTGGTGTTCGAGCGGTCCCACGACGCGACAGCTACAGATGCGCTGCGCAAAATCGAAGCCGTAGGCCTTGCATTTCCGTTCGTGGCCAAACCGGACATGGGATGCCGTGGCGTCGGCGTGCGCCGGATCCGCAACGAAGCCGAACTTGCCACCTACATCGCCGACTTCCCGGTCGATCGGCGGATCGTGTTTCAGGAACTGGTCGATCATGAGGCCGAAGCCGGCATCTTCTACGTGCGTAAGCCGAACCAAGCGCGCGGGCGCATCGTGTCGGTGACGTTGAAGTACTTTCCCTATGTCTACGGCGATGGCCGCTCGACCCTGCGCGAGTTGATCGAGGGCGACCGACGCGCGGGTCCGTTGCGCCACATCTATCTGCCGCGCCACAGAGACCGCCTCGACATGGTCCTTAGGCCCGGCGAGCCGTTTCGCATTGCCTTTGCTGGCAGTCACAGCCGGGGCACGATCTTCCGCAACGGCAACGCGTACATCACAGAGGCGATGACGGACGCGTTCGATACGATCGCGCAAGACGTGAAGGAGTTCTATTTCGGCCGCTTCGACGTGCGCTTTACCTCGATCGCGGATCTGCAGGCCGGACGCAACTTCCGCATCGTCGAGATCAACGGCGCCGGCGCAGAGGCCACGCACATCTGGGACCGCAACACCACGCTCAGCGAAGCCTACGTCGCACTGATGCGTCAGTACGCGGCGATGTGGGAGATCGGTGCAGCGAACGCGCGGCGTGGCTACAGGCCGGCGCGGTTGCGCGACCTCTTCAACGCCTATCGCGACGAGGTCAATCTCTGGCCGCAGTATCCGCTGACCGAATAGGTCGCGTTACAGGCGACGGATATCCTTCAAGGCAACGCGGAATTGCCTGACGTCGCCGATCTGAACCATGCGGCCTTGCGCCAATACCGGATCGGCGACCAATGGAACAAGCTCCATATTGTGCGGCTTGCCCCCGGCGTCGGTCAGGAGCGGCGCGGATGCGGCCGAGCCGCACAGCGCTTCAGGGCAGAACACGGGTGGCAGGCCGCCGCGGATACACAACGCGGCGCATGATTTGTGCGGCTTGCCCTGGCCCGGCTGCATCGCGCCGAACCAACATTTCGAATCCAGGATTTCCCCTGCGTACGTCGCTTCACCGAGATCCTCGATCATCCAATCGGTGAGACCATCGCCCGCTTGATCCGCCGTCGTAGGGCGCAGCCAGGCGTCGCCGTCCGCGACGGCGATCATCGCGTTGGCGCCGCGCGCGATCAGGCTTCCGCGCACGACGGCGGGGCCATCTTCAAAAGCGCGGAGGCGGTTCTGCACGCCGAGCTTATTCGACGACACGAGATAGGCCGTGCGCACCGTGCCGTCGATCGCGCGCGTGCGCAACATCGGATAGGGCGCGCGTACGAGCATGCCGGCCCAATCGCGCTCGTCGTCGGGGTTCCAGCTGCCGCTGCCGGGCGGCGCCTGCTCCGACGCGATCAGCGCGCCGGCGCCTGCCGCGACGGCGACAAGACCTAGCGACGCGAGCAATAGAAAGCGGCGGTCGACGGGCGGTGTCTTGTCCCAGCCGATGAAGAAGCTGTCGTCCTTTGGCCGCGCCATGGTTGGCTCCTAAACGATCATCGACGGGGCGACGGTGGTGCCGGGCGCCATCGCCGTCGCGTGGACGTAGACGACGCCGCCTTCGATCTTGGTGCGATAGGTCGCAATCTTCTCGTTGTACGGCGGCGGCGACGTCCCGGACTCGGGCCGATACTGGAAGCCATGCCAAGGACAGATGATGCAGCCATCGACGATGCGGCCCTCGCCAAGCGGCCCACCTTGATGGCGGCAGACATTCGAGACCGCGGAGACCTTGTTGCCATAGCGAAACACGGCGATGCGCTCGCCCTGCGGCGGCACAACGATGCGCGCGCGGTTGTCGGGCATGTCGCGCGCCGCGCCAACTTTGATCCAGCCGTCGGCTTCGCTGTCGGCCGTGAGATCCCGTTTGCGCTCGCGTGCGCCGGTCAGCATGTGCAGGCCCGCGACGCCGGCGACCGCCGCTGCCAGCAACGCGATGTAGACGGGGCTCTTTTCGGATTGGATGACGCCAAGGGCGATGTGAGCGACGAGCAGCGCGTAGGTGACGTACACACCCATGTGCAGCGTCTTCCAGAACGTCGGCCCGAGATTGGTGTTCCAGAAATCGTGGCTGGTCGCGGCCATGACGAAGAGGATGGCGAGCGCGACCGCGCCGAGCGACTCGAACGGGAAGCCGTCGATCGACGTGTAGCGCGGGTTCGAGATCAGAAGCGCCAAGAACGGGTTGATATCGGAGAAGCCTTGGTACCAAACGATGGCAAGCGCCGCGTGCACGAGCGCGAGGAGGAAACAGGCAACGCCCAAGTGCCTTCGATTGTAGAGGAGCGGCAAGAAGCGCGGCGACAGGCGCGCCAGCGGCCCGATCGCGAGGATCAACGTCAACAGGCCGAAGGCGCACGAACCGAAGGCGCGGATCAACACCTGCACCAGCGTCATCGCCTGATCGGGCGCAAACGCGAAATGTGTCACCGCGACAAAGACGGAGAGATAGGTTGCGATGCCCAACAGCAAGACGACGTCGTAGCGCTTCTTGAACGCGTTCCACTGCACCATCTTGTAGCCGTGGGCCATTAGCGTGCCTCGACTCTCGGTGGTGCGGGATGCTCACGGACCACGACGGCGACGGCGAGCGTCGCCAACATCACGATGGCGATCACCGGCCAGATGTTGGCGTGGAAACGGCGTTGCGATCGTTTCACGTTTCTCTCCGTGCGCCGCCGAACAGCCACATCGAGAGCATGACAGGCCACAGCGCGACGATACCGGGCGCGATCAGCAGCTTGAAGCGCAGCGGACCTGATGCCGCGATGGGATCGAGCCGCCGCAAACCGAATGACAGGAACACGACCGCGAAGGCAGCGCCCAGCGCGAAGTACGCGCCGACAACGTCCAACACGGCTTGCGCCAACGCGACGGTCATGTGTCCTCCTTCAGGCCTAGGCTACATCCGCCGGCCTCATGCTGAAACAGAAAGGCCTTCGTCGTTGCTGCGTAGGCTCGCCCGCGCTTTGCCGCGGCGGGCTTGATCGAGCAGACGCCTGGTGGCGCCGACGACGGGCCGGTCACTGTGGCGCTGGGCCAACACCTCCGCGGCTGCCGAGTGCTGGCCGGCCTTGAGCGCCGCATCAATCCAGGTCTGGACGAAGACGTCGCGCTGCACGTGACTGCCGCCGATGACATGCAGCCGCGGCAATAGCGGCGCGATGACATTGGCGGTCTGTTCGAACTTGCCTTGCGCATAGGCGACGAGGCTTTGGGCAAGCGGCAGCGCGACACTTTCCCAAATGCCGGTGGCGTCGCGGTCGCCGTGACGCGCGAGCGAGGTGATGAAGGCGCGCGCCTCCGGGATGCGGCCGCCGCGCGCGATAGCGTAGATGAAGTGCATGTCGTGGAACGGCAGAATGTGCTCGTGCCAGCGCGCAAGCACCTTATCGACGATTGGCTCCCAACGGTCCCCGACATCGACGCCCCTCAACTCCAGGCGCCAGAGCGCGGAGATCGCGCCGATCTGCTCTTGCGCGAACTCCGGCCATTCGCCCCAGAGCCGGCGGTCGAAAATCCGCAGCGCGGCGTCGGGTTCGTCGCGATCCAGATGCATCAGCGCCAAGTGCCAGTAGTTGTGCTCGCGAATGAAAATGCTGCGATCGTCCCACGTGTGGGCGTAGTCGTTCAAAAACTCGATACCCTCATCAAGGCGGCCTTGCGCGTCCATGACATGGGCGATGGCGTGCTGCGCCCAAGGCTCGGCGCGACGCAGCGAAAGCGCGCGGCGGCCCGCCTCCTCCGCCTCGCTCAGCCGGCTGCATTGTTCGAGGCCGAACGCGCGCATGCCCCACGCCTGCGCCGAGCGCGGGTGCGCCGGCGCGATATCTTCCGCGAAGGCAAGCACGTCTTCCGGCCGGCCGAGATTAAACGCGTGGTATTGGCCCCACTTCGCGGCGGCGATGTCGGCAGGGAATTTGCGAGTTACCTCACGCAGCGTCGCGAGCGTCGTCGGCGTATCGCCGCGCCACCAAGCGGCGACGGCGGCGACGACGAGCTTCTCGCGCTCGTTCGCGTCGCGGGCGGCGGTTCGTGCACGCTTGATGCATTGGCGGGCCGGCGCGTAACCGCTGGCCGCTTCCAGCGCCATGTGCAGCGCCGCGGCATGAGCGTTGGCAAGAGCGCTCTTGGGATCGGCGTCGGCCGCGGCCATGATCGTCTTCAGGCGCGTGCCGTAGCCGATCCAATCGGTCGTGAAGACGTTGATCGCGTCGATGGTGTCAGGACTGCTCGTTGTGACGTCCAGGTCGAAGGCGTCGCGCAGCATGGTCGGTGTCCTTGGGCGTAGGTGATGGAGCCCACCCGTTGGCGGGCTCCTCGTGTCGGCTTAGTGGTCGAGTGCGGCGGGCCAGTTTTTGTTGGCACTGGCGATGAAGCCTGGGATGTCCTTCTCCCATTTCGCTTGCACGTCGCGGTCGTAGTTCAAGTAAAGGCGGCCATCGACGATCTTCCACACCAACGGATCGCCTGACGCCGTGTAGTTCTGCGCAATCGCCCACGAGCAATACCCGCCGTATTGCGGCGCGTAGGCGGTGGGTTGCGCCTTGAACGCGTCGAGATTTTCCTTCGACGCGAAGCGCCACGTCGCGCCTTTGTACTCGGTCGCAAACTCAGCCTTGCCGGGCACCGGCTTGCCTTGCTTGAAGTAGGCAACGGTGTCGTAGCCGCCGACGGCGAGCGACGAAAAGATGCCGGTGTAGATCTCGTTCGCGCGCGCGTGTGCGGTGAAGGTGGTGAGTACGAGCGCCACGAACGCGGCTGTTGCGGATTTGAGAAGGGGCATGGTCGTTGTCTCCAGATGCTGGGGGTCAGCGGGGTGTGGCGCTCGACACGATCGAAGCGATCACGTTCGAGGCCATGGTGAAGGCGGGGCCGCGATCGGTGATGTGATGGCGGCGCGCGATGTAGTCGAAGTCGGTATAGACGAGCCACACGTGGCCATTCGCGTCTTCTTGAACGAGAAGCCGCACGGGCCAGTCAAGGCCCGCGTTCGGGTTCGACGTCAAGAACTGCGTGCCGAGAGCCGGGTTGCCGAACACCAGCAACGTCGAGCGGCGCAGCTTGATGCTGGCGTCCGCGGCAAGCTTTTGCTGATCCACCTCGAAGAAGAACGTAATCCCCTTCGCCGCGATGTCCTGCTTGACGCGCGTGATGGTCTCATCGGCGCTGTAGGCGCTTTTCGCGCGAACGATGCCGTCGTCGCCCACGGACGCGGCGCGTCCAGTCCAGTGCATGCCGACCATGAGGGCGAGCGATAGAATGGACGAAATGCAGAGTCGGGGGAACGTGATGCGCATTGGAATCTCCTAGTTTAGCGGCCTCGGTCATGCCGAGGTCTCAGCCCAAACGATGCCGCCGGGCGCGGAAATACGCCAATACCGCGTAGGCAGGAGTTCGATACGGCCCAGCTATGGCGGGACAGAACAATAATGGCGCCGAACGCTTCGGCAGCCGCCAATCCCTTTGGGCAGCAATGGCCCACGGTGGTTGCTTCCTGCCCAATCCAGTGCCGCCGCACGCCCAGAAACCCGTGACCCGGGGCGCATCGCGTCATCTGGGAAATGTCGCCTTCGGCGAGAACTCCTAGATCGCCGTTCGACGCGTGATGCGCCCGGTCAGCGTCGTCGCAGCGGCGATCGTATTCGTGATCGTGCCGAACTTGCGAACGTTGGTGTGAAGAAGCTCCAGCCGGTGGTCGCTCTCGTCGGTGTCAACGACAAGCTCGTACTCGACCGAAATGATCTTTGGCGGGCTGTCCTGCCGCACCCCGTGAAGTTTGACCTCCACGCCGCGCAACTGGAACTTCAGCATCGGCATCGCCCGCTCGATGCCTTTGATCATGCAGGCGGCAAGGGCCGCCAGAAACAACTCCGCAGGATTGAAAGCGTCGGTGCGGCCGGCGACGTCCGTGTCCATGACGATGCGCGCTTCCTTGGTCGACGCTTCGCTGCCGTGTGTGTCGACGCGGCGGCCGACGACGTTATATTCGAACATGGGCGCTCCTACCTCTTGATCAGAGGCGCCCAGAGTCCCGATTTTCCGAACGGCGATACTGATCTCGATCAAGGTTCTCCGATTCGTGTTGCGATCTCTTGCCGCCCGTCGTGGAGACCGTACATGCCGAACCGTGAAGTCGTTCTGTCCTGACGACGCGGTTGCTCCATTCGATGAAGCGCGACGCATTGAAGCGCGGGATCGTCACCCTGTGCATCGGCGGCGGCGACGGGATCGCACCGGCGCTGGAGGCCATGTGATACGTGCGGGATGAGCGCCGCGTAGCGGGCCACAAATGAGGTTGGTAGCAGCGGAGCGCTACAGCCGTTACCCCCGACAAGGCCCCCCGCTGTTTTCCCTGCGTTTGCGCGGTTAGACCAGAACTCCCAAACCGGTGCAATCCCAACCGTCGACCGCTGATGCGAACCTAGGTCGCCCTGGTACGCCAGAGCCGCTAGTCTAAACGCGCAATCGAACGTGGGGCTAGCTCTTCACGGGACGCGACTTGCGCTTCCGGACGTCGGGGAAATGCGAATTGGCCAAAACCCTGGCGAGCGAGATTTGCCTTCGATTTTCGATACATCGCTGGACTTCCTCAAGGGCCAGCACACGCAGCGCAAGGTGAGGTAGAACGGCGCGGAAACTCGCCACGCTGTTCCATCTCGTAGATCGGTGTGTCGAAAAGGGGCAAGGTCTTGCATCCCTCGAAACGGAGTTATCGACTGTGGGATGCGCTCAACTAGGGCTGCTTCCGAAGCCAGGCGCGATCGATGCGAACCACACTTGCTTCAATGTCTTTCGTCTCGAGGTCCCAATACGAGAAGGGTGGCCGCGCACCCCATTTGAGCTTTTCCAGTCGCAGCTAGCAGTCCGCCGCCATTCGCCGGCCCTACAAATCGCAGCGTCTGCCGGGCGCCCGATTTCCCACGTGCTTCGAACGAAACCGGACCAACAAACTTGCGGCGAGGACTCGGGTGTCGGTTGTTGAACGTGACGGTCAACGACTGAAGTGGCCCCATACTGGTGTCGTCGCCAAGAGTGTTCTCGATTTCGTATACTTTTACTGCGGTCTGGCTCGAGGTCGGTTCAAAGTACTCAATTGGATTCGCAGAAGCTACGCGCCGACTTCCTGCCGCGGTTGGCACGGGCGGTGCGCGCGGCGATCAATTCGGCAGATTCGAGCGCTGCGATGTCCGTGACCGATAGAAGTCTGCTCATGCCCTAGCCTTGCGTTGTAAGCCACACTGCCGCGCCCAGCGAACGGCGCGCGGAACTGGGAGCCACCAGCGAGTACCTCAAGGATGCAGTCGTCCAGCCCCGCGCCCCGCTAAAAGGACGGACTAATCCTACATCGCGCGGATGTTCGGATCGAGCAATTCGGCCACTTGAATCAGCGTCTGCCGTGCAATGTTGTTGGCGTTCAGCTTCTTTCCCTCGAAACTGGCATCGGGGCGCAGCGCTATAACATTCGTGTTGTTTCGCAGCACAGCAGCTTCTTTGCACGCAAACACGCTCACTGCGTCGGTGTAGGCGCGCTTGAGCGCTGCGACTTGCTTGAAGATGCTCGCGCTCCGCTCGGTGATGGAGGCGAGATCAATGCCTTTGGCTGTTGCTGGTTCGGGGGCTGCTTGTTCAACCGCCGCCAGGTCGAACAAGGCGGCTTGCGCTAGGTCGGTTGGGCACTGATTCACCGCTAGAAGCCCCGTCAGCGCGTCATACTTCTGCACCAAAAGGCTAGGAACAGACGGTAGCAGCAACTGTGTTTCGACGGCTCCGATCTGCTCGGGCAAGAGGCCCGCCGCACGCGAACGAAGGAAGGTGACGTCCTCGATCGTGGCGCATCCAAAAGCAATCGAGAGGCAGGCCAGTGACGGTTGGACCGCCAGATTCGGACCGGGATGCTCGACCCCGCCAACAAGAAACGGAGCGGTGTAGCCGCGCACGTTCGACACCCAGGCGCTCTCGACTTGTCGGAAGCGCACAAGGGTCTCGACATAGCCATGCACGTCGGCGAGCTTTGTCGACGTGTGATCCAGTAACTCCCGGAAAAACGGATCGGCCACAACAGCGAAGTCGCGCTTTTCGAGCACCGCCATCCATTGCTGGAGGAGTTCTTGGAGCGCAAATTCGGCGTAGCGGATGCACTCGCCGAAATTCTGCTCACCGAGAGTGCCAGTGTAGGTGATGGGGTGCTGGTCCAGACGCCCGCCTGTGTACATCTTGAGGGTGCCACGGGGCGGATGGTTGGCGATGCGTGAGAATCTCTGCAGCCATTCGACCAGTCCGTCGACTTGGAGCTCCGCGATGTCGCGAATCTTGCCGCGTGAATGATGCACTGCGCCGGCCAGGCTCGGCTCGGTCCAACTCAAGCATGCGCGCGTCGCATGCTGCGGATGGCCACCTCCGGCGATCGATTCCCACTCAATCGATCTGAGAACTTCGAGGCACGCGGTGATCGCCGCTTCGTGACTGGCGCGCCCAGCGTTGGCTTCACGCAGCGCTGGTTGGCCCGACTGTAGAAACGTATCTATGAGACGCAACATGAGGGGGGGTACCTCCGATAGTCGAAGGTTGCCACGGGCTTTTCCAGCTGTGTGCGGAATCGAATTTGCTCCACGAGGAACAAATCCAATTTGAATTTTCAGCTGGTACGGTGTCGTCCGTTCGAAATGCTCTACGGGCGGTCGCCCGGAGCGTCCTGCATATTTGAGCGCGCCCGCTCAATTTCAAGCCCATCGAGCAACTTAAGAGCGTCGCCAACACATTGGCGCCAGGTACGCGCTTCGACGATGAACAGCTTGTACCCTGACAGTTCCATCTGCACGATGGCGCCAATCAACTCAAGTTCCGCTTCGCGCAGAAGCTTGAGTTGTGCCGTTACGCCAGGCGCAAACAGTGATTGTAGGACGGTGGTGCAACCCTCCATGTAGCGGCAAAATACAGCGTAGGGTCGCAACTCGCATACGGCGTCGCGCTTTGAGTAGGTCGCGAGGCTCTTGAGCGAACGCTCCGCACGGCCGACGAGGAAATTGGCTGCGCTGCTCGGATCGCGTTTGTCAGTTGTGGCGTCCATGGCAATGTCGGCGGCGGACGGCCAAGGTCTTCCCGGAATCGGCTGGGTCAGCAGGACGACCGCGGTATCCAAATCAATTTGCGCGCCGACGGCGGTCAGTTCCAGCAACACTTCGACGCCGATGACATCGAATGAGCTTAGCGATCGCGCTTCCTCGATCAGACGCACGGCGGTCTTGAAGTCGTATTGGAGGACCGCGGCGCGCGCCTCGATGACCCGTTGACCGATGTCATCGGCGGTCGTTTTCGCGCCGGCGGTGCTCTTCGCGGCTTCGACCAGCGCGTGCGCCTTGACAAGGTAGGGTTCGCTATCGGCCACGAACGACGGCAATGGCAATAGCAAGGTGGAGCGCGCATCGCGCTCGCCATTGGAGAGGATTGTGGGCTGCACCAGCGGGCGCCCCTGGTTTATCCAGGCAGACTTCCGCGCAAGATGGACCATCGCACGTGCCGCCCGCCTGTAGGCGCGTCGCGACAAAAACGATCGCGCGCCACCATTGGCCGCGGCTTTCTCGTTGCCGAGCGCGGTCACGAACTTTTCTTCAGCATCGCGCAGCTGGCCGCCAAGGTTGTAGGCCTCGCCCGCACGCGTCATCAGCACGGTTTGAGCTTGGGCCTTCGGTTCGGCGGTGTCTTGAAAGTATTTTTGCGCCAGATGTTCGACTCGCGCCGCCACGTCGGTCAGCCGCCCCTTGAGCTCGAAGTCGAAGCCATCCCCCGCGGGGCGCGGGCTTCGTGCAAACTCCGCGCTTTGCAGGACCGCGTTAAGGTCGGCACCCGCGACCATCGAAGCGTCGATCTCCGCCATGAGCACGTGCTGCGCACGCGAGGCGCACAGCGCAGGAGAACTCTGGAGAATTTGCTGTGTCAGACGCGAGGCGGCCAGGACAACGTCGAAACGACGAGCGTGCAGCGATGCTTGGGCAGTGCGTGTAAGCAGGTCGACCGCCTGGTCCGGTGACAAGATCTGCGTCAGCTGCGGATAGGTCGATAGATCAGGCGAGAGCGTCCAAGTCTCCGCGGTGAGCCAAGGAATACCAGGCTCAAAGAAACGTGCAAGCGTCGACAGGATAACCGAGCTATCGGAGGCAAACAGCGCCTGTCGGAGCGGATTCTCACGCTGGCCGAACAAGACACCGGCGGCCTGACGCATCAACGCCGCCCCGCTTGGACGCTTATGTTTTTCGTCAAGTGGAGGAAATAGTGCGGCAACATTTGTAAGGTCGCCACGTCCCGCGACTTTGGCCCTCGTACCGAGCTCATTCGCTGATATCGACGCCAGGAGAGCATTAATCGCCTGAATGTAGCGGGCGGCGGCCTCATCGCGCTGATACCAATAGGACGAGCGCGCGAGCTTGCTGGCGCGCATCCCGGCAACGCGCGCCAAGTACCAGTGGGTGCTGAGAGCTTCATGTCGCGCGGAGCGCATCCACTGGCGCAACACGGCCTGGCGGCGCCACGGATAGAGGCTGAAAGAGGTTTCGCCCTGCGGCGTTACAAGAAGGGGCGCGTCCTTTTCCGAGGGCCGTTGTGGGCCTGTCTTCTCGACCAATCGTCCCATGTCCTTGATGGTGCCGTTCAAGCTCTCCATGTCGCAGAGGAACTCGGGCACTGCATGCCCCTCATCGCGCGCCGCTCGCAAAAGCTGGAGCAACTCAGACTCCGTGAAACCTTCGGGACAAGAAGCGATGACGCCCATGAGTATCCGATGGGCCGGCGCGAGCAGGGGCGAGTTCCAAAGCAGACGCAACAGCAGCGCCGGGTCGTCGACCATCGTCGCGTAGCGCCACTCGTCATGGAGCATCCGTATCCGCTGCTTGGACAAGCCGGGACGCGCGGAGCCCAAGCGTTCGCCAAAAATGCCGGACATGATCCATGTCAGGCCTGCAATCGGAAAATTCCAACTCTCCAGTTCCACAATGGCGAGACTGAGTTTGGCGGGTGATTCTCCGTGCCAAATCACCTTCTTATCGGCCTTGAGGTGAATGGGTTCAAACTCCGCATCTCGAACGCTGGCCAAGTTGCCGAGCGCTTTCGCCGAGTCCTCGGACTCCGTCGTAAACAATGCACGGGTCTCAGGGTGACCGGCTATGACCGCGTCGATGATCTCGCCGATGTGGTCAGATCTCAGAGCACGCATTGCCGGGTCACCGCCGACAAAGACGACATCATTCATGATAAGGAACACCGGAAATCGTCTTGCGTGTTCCTTGATTTCCGCGAGCGCGTTGCGGCGCGAGTAGTTCTGGTCGGCGGCGGGCGCGCGACGCGACTTGATGCCAAGGTTGCTGCGATAGAACTGGAGCAGGATATTGATCAGTGCACCAATCGAGAGATTGGCGTTGATCGCAAGCAGCGGCAGCACGGTCCCATCATTCAGGAGGAGGTGATTGTACTCGTGGTACAGCGTCTTGATGAGATGGCGCACGATCGTAACGCGGCCCGAGAACAACGAACCGGACAAAATCACGACGCGCGGATTGCTGGCTTTCGTTTCGTGGTTCGTGCGCTCCGTCAAAGTTCTCTTGATCGAAGTGGCGTGAACCACCAGTGGATGGTTGTTGCCGACGTTGGCTGCTTGACTGAGGAAGGGTACGATGGCGGCCTTGTAGAGATGTTCGTCGACATGTGACGGCGGATCGATCCCTGCCGCCTGCAGGATTTTGGTGAGCGATGATCTAGCCGTTGTCCCCTGTTCGCGCACGCATGCCGCGGCATTTCCTGGATCGAACCCATTGACCGAAATCGCCTCATCGACCAACCGAATTGCGCTTTCGATAATTTCGTCCCGTATTTCATCCGCATGCGCTTCGTCCATCCGCTTGCCGCGGACGTTACCCCTGATGAGACCGGCAAGAAACGCCGGTCCAAAGTGTTGCACGTGATCACTTACGGGTGACGCCTTGAGCCGCGTGGTCACCTCTTGGAAGAAACGCTCGTCAGGCGTGAGCTTCTTTTGGTCGTCGTATTTCTTTTCGTCGATATTACGCGCAGCCCACGAAAGCACGACGAGTTGCTCGGCGAACGACAGATAGCCGGGCCCACGCCGTACCGAAGCAAATTCCGAGGGTCGCTGCGCTGAAAGCCAGTGCAGCAACATTCCGGCGCGATAGAAGCCCTCCGAAGGCCGCCCCACTCTCCTTGGTTTCGGCGGAAGCCGTTGCGCCTTGGATTGCTTCTCTTTCCTTTTGACATGCTTGCCCGGATCTTTCCGTTTCGCGGGCACGCTCTTCTTCTTCGGGGGACGTACAGCCATGGCGCTCATCTTGTTCGTCAGGCGCTGTGAGCTTGCCGCGGATCGCCGCGCCTTCGGCCACACACACAATGTGAGGGGCACGATTGCGAAAATCGCAAACGGCCCATGCTGTTTTGACTCATCCGGAAAGCGGGCAAGTGATCTGGTACATCAAGTCGGACACACGGCTAAGAGTTTCATGTTTTGGTTTGAGGACGACATTGTCAAGACAAGCCATCCATGACCACCTTTTGCCGTCAACTCCAAAACATCCGGACATACTATGAACATATTGTATTTCGAGCCCGATCCCGCGACTGCGAAGGGGACGGCGCAACACCTGAGAAAACTAGCTACTGCTCAGGACAAGCTGCGCTTGATTTGGTTCAGCGGCAATTTCAACTGGCGGGGGAAAGATCATCCCGCATCTGCTTACCCGCTTGTCGTCGACAGCTTGAGCGCGCCGAAAGAATTCGACGCGGACTCAAGTGCACCGCGAAGATCATCGCAAAAAGTGTGGTGGCAGGAGGAGTTCGATGCGGCGATCCTCGACTTCAGCCCGAATGCCAAATTTCCGGTAGGACGGCGATACGCCCAGTGGTTCGCGCAGGCGGAGTTCAATGGCCCCGTCGTGCTCGCTACCGCAAAACGGCGCGAGACAAATCCGGTAGCGGGGCTCAATCGCCTGCTCCTCTTGCGCAAAGACGCCCCCTCGTTTGCCGATCGCGCGCTACGCCACATTCGAAAAGGCGCAAGGCAACCGATCCGACACTGCCATGTGAGCCACCGCGGTCGAGATCCGTCCAACCTTCTGACGGGGTTTTACGCGCAGCCGAACGCACCGAGAAAATGGTCGAGCGTGTATTTCGGCACCGACGCGGAGTTCGCGAAACAACTGAGCACGTTCTTCGACCTGCCGTTTCACGACGGGAGGCCCCTGCATGAGTTCAACGACATCGGGTCACTCCTGACGGACGCGGGGAGAAAGCGCCCCGGTCGGCCACATCACGCCCGGCCGTACGTCGTTTGGATCGATTGTGGCGATCGGGCCTTGTCGGACACAGACGTCGCACTTGTATTCGAAGCGACCAAGGGGCTGGCGTATTTGCCCGTCACGATTTTCATGGCCGGGTCCACAGAGGTCGACAAGGCCGAAGATACGCTTCAGAAGATGATTGCGGTCGTGGCCCCGCGGGACGAGTTAAAGCGGTGGCCGGCATTCTGGGCCGGAAACGCCATCGACCAACTGTCAACGAGCTATTGGCATTTCAGAGATTTGGCACAGGCTTACGGACTTCGACTGGCTTTGGAGAAACGACAGGACTGGTCGCCGGTCATCGAGCCCGCCGCTCAGGTGCTGCGATCGACGATTGCGCCGTTCATGATGGCGAGGTCCGCTGCGCGACTGGTCGGAGCCAACGACCTTCCGTCGTTCGTGCGTTGGATGAAACCCTCGCTCTCGATGCATCTGAACCGCGAATTTCAGCGAAACCTCAAGCTCATCGTGAGGAAGCTCCACGATGCAGACATTGCGAGCGAACTCCAACTTCGGTGCTTCACGCGCGAGTGAAAGGACGACCGCGGTTGCAACGGCCGAGTCACTCTTTGTCATTCTTTGGTTTTGCCGGGAAGATAATTGCGAGAACAGCCGCCGCGAGCAGTACTCCGACCTCGACATACTCCAATCCGGCGATAGGCGGCGGTGACACCACGCGGATCATCCCGAAGATCTCGCACGCCGCTCCGCTCTGGATAGTGTCTCGAGCGAAACCGCCAATGCCGGCTGCGACGAGTGAGAGCAGCCCGAGTCGGAGCCTTCTGGAGTTGCGCAACACAAAAAATAGAACCGTCGCGGAAGCAACACTGAGGGCCAAACCGATCATGTGTGGATCTCCTTTCCGCTTGGAAATCTGATCCACTTTTTACGGCATTCAGGCTCTGGAAAATTCGGGCGTCGTCGCGCGGGAATTCCGCAAATGCTGTGTTGAAACTTGGTGCGTGCCCGGCGGGCGTTGCGGCGTCAATGAGACGCTTTCACATGCGGAGAGCATTGAGCGGAGAAGAATTGGTGGGCGCGACAAGGATCGAACTTGTGACCCTACGATGTCAACGACCCAGAAAGTTGAACTTTCGAGCGACGGTGGTGGAATATCAATGCTTTATGCGGTCATACGCGGCGGACGCATGCCGAACGCGGTCGAATTTGCTCCCACAGCGCTCCCACAGATCGGGATCGTCCGTATCCGTCCGAATCACTCCTGAGCCTGCCGCTGTGTCGCGTCGCAACACGCAGCCGCAACTGGGTCGGGAGTGTGGTCGGTGCGCCCGCTGTTGGCGCCTGCCGCGGAAGGAACTCGGAGCAGCGTCGCCGCTATCTGACCTCCGCACTTTTCGATGCGTCGGTCGCGCTGGGCAGCGCCGTCGTTGCCTACTCGAGTGCACGAGAAAGGAAAAGTGCAGATTCGCCTTCCGCGTTTGTTGCGTCGTAATACGTGGTGTCTGCGCCAACAAAGGAGTAACCCAAACGTCGATACGCTTCGATGCCAGGCACATTGACATTGCTTGTCTCAAGCCAAACGCGTTTGGCCCCTAGTACGCGCGAATGGGACTCGACGCTCTGCAGAAGCGCGCGCGCAATTCCCCGGCGTCGGTACCTAGGGTCGACATAAAGGTGCCACAGTACGACGCGCTTATGCCACGCTTCATACTCCGCCGCCGCGAATCCGCAAATTTTCTCGTCGCGCGCAACGAAACCGAATTGCCAAGTGGCCCATTCGGCGAACGCTTCGGCGATGGGAAAACGCTTCGTGAGCGGCCGTGCTAGTACACGCCGCGCCAACGCAATGTCATGCCTTCCAACGACAAGATCGAATATCTGATCCGTGTCAAAGGCCGTGTCGAGCGCAAGGACGCCGTCTCGATCATGCACTCTGTCCGCTTCGGTTATCGTCCACATCGAGCGCATTCCAAATCATCTTCGTGATTCCGCGAAGTCATGAGTCCCATCCATAAAAGGTTCGAAACTCGTTCGAGGTATTAGTGAACGGAAACTGCACGGCTGGAATCGCAACACCGAGCGCCGTGCACAGAGGCTCCCATCCGTCGCCGGGCTTCCATTCGACCAACCGATCCGCTGCCACGGTTTGCCGGACAGATTGGTTGTGTCGTTCGTATGCAGCCATCGCATTCGACCGGTGATTCCATTCGGGAGTGAAGCGGAGACTCATCATTTCGTCGATCATCCCGGATGACACAGCGAGAGGATCATCCGGCGTCACTGGCCGCCGCATCTTTTCAAGAATCGTAGAGTCAGCGCTCCGCCACCAAGTTTCAGCCGTCTGACGAACCGAGAGAAGGACAATCGAATCTGGAAACAAGGAACTCAGCTCGGGCCAACAGGCCCCCGCGGGCCAGTCAACGGTCGCTGCATAACCTTTCATGATGGTTCGTAGATCAGCTGGATCTCCTCGGAGTGCGGCCCGCCACACCTCCACATGCTCCGGGTGTTCAAAAACCTCATCCATGTGATAGCAGGGCGCATCAAGAAGCACCTCAAGGGCGATCTTTAGAGACGCCGTTCCGGTTCTTCCCAATCCCGCCCCAACTATTTGCAATGTCATTTCACTAGCTCCATCGAGTGGTCCGTTACATCCCAAAGGGATGGGCGACTAGATCTACGACGCCACTTGAGCGTACCAAGCTCAGGCCCTTAGCGTACTCCGCTAGGAGTCGAACACAGTACATTGCGCGTTGCCGCAATTTGCCTTCGCTCGCGGTCGTGAGCTCGCTGGAATCGTTCAAAACATCCTCGACGTTTCGTACAATGAGGTGGTCGGGAATCCAGCAAATTCTGCTGTTCTTATAGCTGCTCATTCGCAACTCGGAGATAGGATAGGCACCCCCGTTCCCGGCCGAAACTCCGACTATCAGTCCTGGCTTGTTCGCCAATTCGCCGTCGCAATGCAGGAAGAAATTCTTGAGCGCGGGAGGCACCATCCCGTGCCATTCCGGCGCGACGACGACAAGCGCATCACAGGCCAGCAATTCATCCGAGATCTGTGGCCAGATCGATTCGAAATTGTCCTTTTGGGCGTCGTCCGATTCTCGCCACATTGGAAGGGGCGTCCGGGCCAGATCGAGGTGGAACGTACTTACTCGCGGCACCAATTCCGAAATCTGTCTTCCAAGATAGCGGGCCACCTTGCTAGATTGCGAATTCGATCGATGGCTTCCGACGACAACGACAAATTTCATTGTTGCATACTCCGGATCCACGGAAAGCGAAGCCTCATGGCCGAGAATAGTCCTGTATGTCCGGGGCGGGCATCGTTCTGCCTTAAGACGGGCGTGGTGATTCGTAGGTAGGCTCCATCAGGATCGAGTAGCCGAAAATCGTGCTTTCCCCATGATTGCAGACAGATGGTGCTTTCAAGCGGCCAGCCCTGTCCCTCAATTCGCCGGCGTTCGACCTCCAACTCTTTCAAGTGGGGTACCTCAAGGCAGAATTCGACCCGCGCGCCCAGAGAACAGCTTTCCCCATTGCGCAGGGCGGTCGGCAAGTCCGATAACGGAAGCAAGTGGAGTTGCACGACGCCCCGCCTCAACTCGACGAAATCGTCTTCGTCCCGCCCAACACTGAACGCCATCACGTGAGTATAAAACGCACGGGAGGCCGCCAGATTGTTGACGAAAAATTCGGTGAAAACGCGCATTTGCGAGATCCGTTTCAAGAGCAATTTGGAATTGGTCGATCGCTGCAATTGGTATTGAATCGTGTGTGACAGGAACTAACGGGCACTGCCACTTCGGACTGCAATTCGAGTTTGTGACCTTTCCTGACGCCGCCTGCGAAGGCCCAAGCAGACCCGAAGCTCGGGATTTCACGCTCGATTGTCCGCAGATCGAAAAAGTCTCGCGCCGCGCGAGTAAGATACGCGGGGCCACCTGAGTCTGCGCGTGCGGGATTTCCCGCTTGAGCGCAAACTGTGGCGTCGCTCCGCAAGACGCGATGCAGGGAATGCCAGAATGAAGTGGAACCCACGATCTGGGCTGCGGCGTCCCAAACTGGATCCGTCAAGTTTACGACGGCCATGTCGAAGGAGCCAGCCGGAAGCGTCGCCAACGCAAACCTCGCATCGCCCCACAGGAAGCGAACACGCGCGTCGATGTGGACACCGTGATGTAGGTCAACGAGCCAGGGGCGGATTTCATCGACGAGAATTGGATCGATGTCGACACCGAGCACTTGAAGCGACGGGAATCGCGTCAAGAGGTGATGGATCGATGCCGCAGAACCAACTCCGAGCACCAGCGCATGTTTCGGCGCCTGGGTACGGTTGGTCTTGCCAACTTCGAGCAACGCACCGTGATAAAGAGCGTCGTCCGCTTGAGACACTTGGAGGTCATCGTCGACCACGAGGACTCTGCCGCTGTTGGAAGAGTCGTGAATCTCCCAACTGTGCCAGGGCGTCGTTCCTTCAGCGACCTTCGTGCAAGCGCCAACATGATCTCGCCACGAGGCACCGGGAGCGAGGTCATCGGGTCGCTGGAGGCCGGTTGTGTATGAGCTCATGCGTGAAGTCCCGGAGTGTACGTGCTCGTTAGCCCCTTCATCGGGCACCAGATTCGGATTGCGCCGTCCCAGCCTGCGGAGGCCAGGGCTTCGTCGGAGATCCATCGAACGGCAGCGACGCCTGGACGGTCATGGCCAGTAAATCGGCCCACCAGGATTGGCTTTTCTTCGACCCTCCATACCGCGACCGTGGCATCGTAGGAGCCGGTGGCAAGAAACTTGCCGCTCGGCGACCACGCCAAGGTCTTTACCGAGCGCTCGTGCACTTCATGACACTCAGCGACGACATCGCCGTCGGGACTGATGAGCCTCAGCGCAAGATCGCGGCCGGTCGCAGCCAGGAGGCCCCGACTCTTGCTCCATGCCACCGCGTTGACGAGAGTCAACCCGTCGATCACGAATACGATGCGCTCTGTCGCCAGATCCCAAGCGACCAAACGGCCATCCGCAAGACCCGCGACCAGTCGATTGAAGTCGTCGACAAACGTAAGCGCCTTGATCGCAGCTTTCGTTCGAAAGGCCTTGCGACCCACTAGTGTGTCGGGATCCATCAACTCGATCAGCCCTGAGTATGTGCCAGCAGCAAGACTTCGAGCTGCCGAGTCGATTGCCAGGCAATTGACTGGCGTCGTGTCAAGGAGGCGGTTGGTCGTGGTGCGGCCACTCGCAGGATCGTGGCGGCGCACTTGACCGTCAAAGGCGCCCGTCCAGGCTACGCTACCGGCGGCGTTGACACTCACGGCCGTCAGCATCGAGCTGACATCCGTGCTCGTGACGTCTTTGCCGACGACCTGGAAGAGTACGCCGTAGTCGCCGCCGGCAAAAATCTTGCCATCGTGTGTCGCGTCTATCGCATTAAGGCCAAGCGTTGACTTTGCATCAGGAAGGCGAAGGGCCCCCGTCTTCACGTCCCAGATTTGCGGAACGGTGCCGAGTGAGGATGCGACCAGCTGACCACTGTCTGACGGGTCGAACGACAGGCCCCTCGACCAACCTTGCCAAGCTTCGCCGGCCAATTCGAGAGTTCGCCGACGACCGCCTTTGAGGACACACTTGATCAGGCCGTCGTATGCAGACGACGCGATGTCTCCATCGATCGAGACAGCGATGGATTTGACGGCGCCGAGGTGCTCCGTGACGATGTTTCTGACAACCGCGCCATCGTCACGCGTGGAAAGCTGCATGACACGACCGTCTTCAAGCCCCACAAGAATACCGTTACGGTCCGCTGTCGGGCGCACGGTTTCAACCGTAGCGCCCAGATCGAATTCCGCGATTATCTCTTGATTGGGTACGTCGATGATCGTGAGCCAGCCATCGTCGTCGCCAAGGCAAATGGCACTTCTTCCGTTCCAGGTCAGAAACGAAAGTCCGTTTACGCAGCGTGCGATGGATGTCCGAAACAGCACCGGCGCTAGATCGGGCAACCGGTAGAAATAAGGGCCGCCAGTTTCTCCACCGACGGCGACCGTCGTTCCACACGGGGCAATATCGACGACGTTGAGATCATCAGGCAGCTCGGCGGACGTAGTGCGAAGCTGTGTCCCGCAACCAAGGTCGTGAACCGCCAATACTCTATCAGCGCCGACCACATAGACCCGGTCTCCCGCTATTCGCACGCTGTTGATGAGCGCGGGCCTCTCGGCGACCCAACGAGGCTTCCGTCCGTCCCGCTCCCATCCGACCAGGCGACCATCGTAGCCTCCGGTCACTGCACGCCCCAAAGGATCGACGTCAACCGCCGTGATCGGTCCCACGTGCCCTTCAAGCCTTGTCCCAGTTGCAGTCATGACACCTTCCGGGAGGTTCTGGTGAAGCCGATATCGAGCAAATGGCCCGCGAGATTCTTCTTTGCGCGAAGGTATTTCGTGTTGCTGGAGGTCAAGTGAGTGCCCGTTGGGACGCGTTTGACGTCCAGCCCGCCCGCGCGAAGCTGGCGCACTTTGTCCGGGTTGTTCGTTAGCAGACTGATCTTCTGCAATCCGAGGGCCGCGAGCATTTCAGCGGCAACGACGTAGTTGCGCCCGTCCGCGGCATGACCCAGACGACGATTTGCCTCAAAGGTGTCGACGTCTTCATGGTCTTGAAGCGCGTACGAACGAATCTTTTCGCGAAGGCCAATGCCGCGGCCCTCCTGCTGCAGATAAAGGAGATAGCCGCCATTTCGCGCCAGGACGGCAATGGCCTCGCGCAGCTGGGCACCGCAATCGCAACGCTCTGATCCAAATACGTCGCTCGTAATGCATGAGCTATGCAACCGAACGAGCGGTCGCTTCGCGTTGCCGCCGCCGAACTGGATCGCGACATGGTCTTGTCGGCAATCGGACAAGCCGTCGAATGCGATCCAGCGCGTGGTGAGATGCTCAAGGGGAACTTCAGCAATCGCATAGACGCTCGGACGCTTCTTGTTTTCTTCCGCGACCGCAGAAGTCAGCCTGGTGAGCGAACGTGTGCCAGTCGCGATGAGGGGTTGGGGCATTGGTTCCTCTTCCAATAGACGACGCGTTGATGATCGGCGGACCCTAGGGCCAAATTTTTGTCCCGTCAATCATCTCTATATTGGACCGGGACAAATATGTTAAATATGGGTATGATATATTGCGATGGCTTGATTGGCATATTGGCCCGGCCGATGGTAGGCTGCCCGGTCAAATAGCGCTTTGTGAGGGTTACATGGCAAAAGCCGGCTCGCGGCCGCGCCTCTCTACGTCCGTGCAAGTAGCGTTAAAGCGCGACTACTCCTCGATTGCGCACGCCTCGGAGCGGTTGGGGCTTTCGTATGAGAGGCTAAAGAAAGCACTCCAACGAAATCGTTTCAGCGAAGAGGACCTAAAGGCGCTGATTCCTGGGGAGTCGATTGAAGCGCTAAGAGCAAAATATGACTTTGAAATCTCGCGCGGCTACCCGGAGCTATCCAAGCGCATGGGAAAGCCACGGACTCCGCCCGCGCCAGCCGGGAGCGAAAACGCAGATCTACTTGGCGAATTGAAGTCACCGTTCAAATGGCTTCATGCAGCCGCGAATGCCACGGTCTTCGATGAGTTCGTGGGCGACATGTACAAGAACATGGGACCGAACACGTCGATGGTCCTCTTCTGCCACGACACGGCCGTTCCCATTGAGTGGGAAGAAGAAAACGCCGAGCTACTTGATGGAGTGTGCTCGGCCATCAACAAGGGGGCCGTCATCATATATGTCGTGGAAAGCGATCTAATAAATTACGTAGTTCACAAGAAGGTCCCACCCGACAACATCGATGGGAAATTTCAGTGGTATCTGAAAGATGTGCGAAGGAGATGCGCCAGCACTGCCGATCCGTCGGGATCGCGAGGCTTTATTGCACTGTTGCGCGTGCCGCATTGCGCCTTTTGCATTCCGTATCAAAAACCCGCCTTGTTCATAACTAGGGACGGAGAAAAAAAGAGCTACCGCGCCCTGACAACTATCCAATTGTCGAAGACAGTGAATGGCGCTCAGGACCGCAAGGGCGATACCGTTGTGCTGCCCCAAGCCGTGGATGTCGCGAGTACCATGGTCAAATATCTGCGGCAGCTAATCTATCACCTGGATGAAGACCCTCCCGACCCAGACTTTGAAACTTTTCACTTCTTCAGTTCGGTGGACGAGGCGGTGAACGGTCGCCAAAAGCGCGACAACGACAAATCTGCGGATGCTCTGCGCCGACAGGCGTTGGCCGCGAAGCTAGCGGGCATTCTGGATGACGAGGACGCGGCGCAATTCCGCCATCAGGTCGAGGCTGTCAAATGACCGCCGAGCAAAATAGCACGATCTTGTCGGTCACTGATTTGTCCGTAGGGTATGGCGCGACGCCGTTGTTACAGATTCCCGCTATGCAAGTTGCGGCCGCCGAAATTGTTTCAATAGTCGGGCGATCCGGAGCTGGAAAGACGACGCTATTAGCATGCCTGTCCGGTCACGTCGCGCCAATGGCTGGAACTTATTTTGTCGGAGGATCTGAGCGGGCCCGATCGCTTCGAAACACATTTGTTTCCCGCACCCTCCAAAATTTTCCCTTGCTTCATTGGCACACGGTAAAAGGAAACTTGGCTCTTGCTGCACACATCCGCGGCGTAAAACGACCGAATTTCAAAGAAATCCTGGCGAGCTTTTCGGCCGAGGAATTGTCCAATCGTTATCCGTCGACGCTATCGGGCGGAGAGAAATGCCGGGCGAGTCTGAGCCAAGCGTTGCTGGGAGGCCCGAAACTCCTGCTCCTGGACGAGCCATTTTCTGGTCTTGATACAGTGGTCAAACAGGTTGTGGCTGAAAACCTGTTCCGTCTTGCTCGCGCTAGCGGCGCCGGAATCATCTTCGTTACGCACGATCTGAACGACGCTATCGAGTTTTCCGATCGCGTGGTCGTTATCGGATCTCACGACCCTGCGACCGTTGTTGGCGAGATAGAGACTTCGGCTCCGGAAGCGGTAAAACGCGTCCGCGATCTTTTGGTGGCAAATCAATGATCAAGATCGCAACCACAAGCTTGCGTTACATTGTGTCGTTTTCGTTGCTTTTGCTCGCTTGGTACGCAGCAGTTGTAGGATTCCAGATTCCGCCATACTTGCTCCCCAACCCTGCGGACGTTTTTGATACTCTTTACAATGAGTGGCTGTCATTTTTATTGGCAGCTCGGTTTACGTTCTCAAACATGTTGGTCGGTGGAGCGATCGGAATTTCGCTCGGCTTCCTTCTTGGCGCCGTAACAGCATATTCGCGACGAGTTCGCTGGATCGTCGAGCCATACCTGACCGTCTTCCAGAGTTTTCCGCGCGAGGCTTTCTTTCCGCTGCTGGTGGTCTGGTTGGGGTTCGGTTACATGCCCAAAATGGTGAACGCCGGGCTGCTCTCGTTTTTTCCCATGGCGGTCGTAACTCTTAGCGGCTTGTCTGACACTCGGGACGAGTACATTCGGTTACTGGAGAGCTGGAACGCCTCTCGGTTGCAACAGTTTGTATTCTGTCGCCTTCCAGCAGCGGTGCCATCACTTGTCGGCGGCCTAAGAGTTGCGACGCCCCTCGCATTGATCGGCGCTGTCTTGGGTGAGTTCCTGGGCGGTAATGAGGGGCTCGGATACATCATCGTTTCTTCCGGATCGGCATTTCGAGTCGATCGAACGTTTGCCGCAATTGTTCTCCTTGGCGCCGGCGGCATGATTCTCGTGGCCCTTATAGATGCCATCCGCTTCACGCTGCTGCGCCGCTTTTTCCAAAGATAGGACCCTCCCCAATGGCTAAGAGAAGAAGTTTCTCCAGCAGCGCAATAGCTCTCGGCGCATGCACGCTTGTCGTTTTTGTTGCGGCGTGTGATCAACGGACCGACAAGGCTAACTCCAAGGGGGAGACTCTGCAGCCGCTCGAGATTCTTCTCGACTGGCAAGCGGAACCGACTTACCTCGGAATCTACTATGCGAGGCACGAAGGATATTTCGCCAAAGCAGGCTATTCGGCCACCATCACTCAGTCCTGGGGCGCCAATCAGGCCGTCGCATCAGTGGCGAGCGGGAAATACATCATTGGAACAGCCTCGGGTGGCGCCACCGTTCTCGGGCGCAACAATGGCGCCAACGTCATTTCGCTGGGTGTCTTATATCCCAGGATCCCTAGCGTCGTTTATGGACTATCCGAGACACGAGTGCACCGCCCAGCGGATCTCAAGGGAAAGCGAATTGGCATCTACCCTGGAAGCATTACAAGCAATGAATTCGATGCGTTCCTCAAGCTGAATGGCCTGCAGCGTAGCGAGGTGACGATCGTATCGTTGAGCGGCCCCGACATCCCCCTGTTGCTCTCGCATAAGGTCGATGCCGTCCTTCACTACACCGAAATGAGCCCCGTTCAGGTTGAGACCGATCCTAAGATTCCGGGCACTAGCGGAGCAAAAACTTTTGAACTCAAGCTTGCTGACTATGGCGTGGGAGGCTACGGCCTCAACATCATTGCGAACGAGACTGCTTGGCGGAAGCAGAAATCGCAGCTGACCGCCCTCTCGGACGCCATCTCTCTCGGTTACAAGAATGGCTGTGCGCACCGAGCAGAGGCCACCGCCGCGTTTGCAAAGGAGTTTCCTGAAAAGGATATCAACTACATCAAGAGTAGCTGGGACAGAGTTTGTGATCTCGTCGGAGCCAGCGCCGGTGCACAGACTGCCGCGGGTTGGCAGGAGACGATTGAGCTGTACCGTGGCCTCGATTTGTTAAAGGTCGCCGTCAAACCCTCCGACATTCTCGGTCAATAGCCAATGCCTCGGATAATGGTGACGGGGCCGTTCTCGGGCCTCATGACGGCTCAATCGAATGGACGGTACCGCTTCTCGCAGGCTCACAAGTCGCGAATCGATGCAGTTCACCAACTCCTTACGTCGGCCGGATATGAGATCCTGTCTGCGCATCTGGCTGACAACTACGGCGAGACCCCGTGGCACGACGAATTTGTTCTTCGAGACATGAAATGGTCTACGGCTTGTGATGTCCAACTTGTCGCTCTTCCGGCAGAAACTACGGGAGAGCTCATTCGCTCCGATGGGACGATGATCGAATTGGGCCTTGCCTTCGCCAAGGACAAGCCAATCGTCATTCTGGCTGATGATTTAGGAAACGCCCGCAACTCGTTCTTCTTACGCTCGTTCGCTGAGAAGCATATCGCGAATAGCATCGCGTGGGGCGACGGCTATGAGAAGGAGCTATTGGGTTGCTTGGAAAGCATCGCTCGAGGCCCCGAGTCCTATCAAGCACGAGAACAGCGCACCGACGTTGAGGGCGTAATCGCCGATTTGAGAAGCGTACGGACACCGCACCGCGTAATTGTTTCCGGAATACCGCTTACCGTTTTGCCCGGCGTGCTCTCGCCGCGACTTAGCCACGCGCCGGATGCCTTAATGGCCAAGTGGACGATTTCGCCGTCTGCGCGCATCCTCGACCTAGGTTGCGGCTCCGGTATCTTGGGAATAGCAGCTCTACGTGACGGCGCTAAACGGCTCGTTGCTTTAGACATTAATCCCAAGGCTGTGGAAACAACATCACTTAATCTGGCAAATCTCAAGCTAGCGGACCGCGGCGAGGCAAGGGTCAGCAACGCATACTCGGCACTTAGAAAAGGAGATGTCTTCGACGTCATCCTCTTCGCGGCCCCATACTGGAATCGTCCGGCATTGGATTATCTCGAGCGTTCGGTCTTCGACAACGAGTATGAATTCTTTCGGACAGCAGTTGACCAAGCTCACAACTGGCTCGCTCCCAACGGGACAATGTATGTGATCTTTTCTGATCAAGGCGACGTTGGCCGCGCACTACGGACAATTGACGCTAGCAAATTGCGCGTACAGGACATGCATCTCTTTCGACCATCGCAGCCGGCGGGGCACATTAGGATAATATGGGATCTGAAATTGCGGCAGTACAACGCGTGACGACCTAATTCACCAATTTGACGAAACACGGCGCGACCGAATCGGAAACGGCGTCGAACCAAATATGAAAACGCTTCTTGGCGTAGAGCAAGACCCGGACGTGGTGAACCTCGCAACGTCGAATCTAGAGTTCACCGACTCGCGCGACCTCCACTATCGTTCGTCAATTTGACCGCTGAAGGTCTCTGGCGAACGCTAGATCCGCTTCAATTGGAGCGCCGTATGACCGATCCCCAATCGCCAAGCGGCAGTTTCCGCGCCTTGGCTTTATCCGGTTCTCCTGCGTAGCATTGCGAGGTACTCAATCCGTGAGCATAGATGGGCATCGACAACCAACCTCGCAAACTCGCCACGATCGTCGCATTAGACGTCGCCGGCTATTCCGCACGCACAGAGGCGGATGAGTCGAAGACGACCGCAGAAATCGCGGCCCTGCGCCAGCTCGTCGACAGCATCGCCAAAAGTCACGGTGGCCGAGTGTTCAACACGGCAGGCGACGGCTTCATGCTCGAGTTTGGGTCAAGCTCCGCGGGGGTCACAGCCGCCCTTGAACTAGCGGAAACATGCGAACCGAGAGTTCGAGTTGGAGTGCATTTGGGCGAAGTTGCGGTGCAACCGAACGGTGACTTGCTTGGCCACGGCGTCAATGTTGCGGCGCGACTGATGACACGAGCACCGGCGGGTTCAGCGTTGATATCGGCTGATGTACATCGAACTCTCAGGGGACCTCTACGAGAGCGTCTTGTTTCGCGAGGCACGGCGCGTCTCGAAAAGATGTCGGAGGCAATCGAAGCATTTGGACTCAGCGCGCCCGTTTCCGAATCGTCCGCTCAAAGCAACAATTGGAGGTGCGGCATCTATGACTACCCGCCGCTCAGTTCTTGGACCGGGCAAGCCGACAGCACGCCTAGTGGCCCGCTGATAGAACTCGCCCGCATGATTGCGCGATCTCTTGGAAAATCGCTGACGTTTGAACTCGTCTCGTATGACATGTTTTACGAGAGCGATTCAGGAATTCCCGACATGACAGTGGGCATATTTGAAACCAGACGGCGGTCGAATCGGGTCCTGTTTTCGCGTTCAGTATATGAGATAGGACTGTCGGGAATATGTCGGAAGAACTTCAAGGGAGATGTGCTGCAAGGTCTGAGGGACGGAAACTTAAAGGTGGCAGTCTACTACGGCGAAGTTGGATGGGAATTCGTGCTCGATGAATTGCCCGATGCAGTAGAAGATCACCGCGTTGCGACGCTCGGTGGCGGTCATCAAATGCACACGATGATGTTGCTAAGAGAAGGCGTGTATGACGTTGTGATTATGGACCAGCTTGCGTGCTACAACTTTCTGAACATCAAGGCAAATAAACGGAAATTTAAGACGGCTTTCGACCAGCCCCCGCAAAAGTATCGCGCTTGCTTCGCGCTGAAGAAGGATCACGAAGGTTACCTTGAACGTGTCAATGCTGCGATTGTGGAGTCGCGAAACACACGTCAATTCTTGGACCTTGAACGAGAGGCGTTGACCGGCCTTGAGCGAATTGTTGAACGACGCGGACTTCGCTCGCATTAGATGATACGGCGACCTGCAGATTTGGTACCACACAATTTGTTGCAAGACGAAGGAACGGCGCGGATGCAGCCGTAGCGCTTAGGTCGTTAGCGGTCTCGTTCGGCGGGAGCGATTCACTCTGGTGCGCTCTCCCTTTGCACCACCGCCGTTACAGCCGCCGTTTTCGCTTCCACGGCGTTAGGCTCGTCTGCCGAGGCGTCCCCTCCGACCATCATCGCGCGCGGTTCGAGATCGTTGAGGAAGATGATAAGCGCGCCGTTCTTCTGATCGTTCACGAGGAGAGACAACAGCTCTCCGGGGTTTCGCACGATCAGGCCAACGGTCTCCTCGACAGACTTCTCGTCATTGGTCTTCTTTTCCGCAGGTACCCTTATCGGTGTAAGGTTCCCCTTTGCGGTCGCCGCCGGCGCCTCCAATCCGGCCTGAAGCAAAGATCGGAACGATGCTGAAGTCTGCAATTTCTTCAACGTTTCCCTCGCGCGCGCAGAAACCTGGTCCTCTTTGATCTTCGGGATGGCGCTGAGTATCTCATCCACCGACGCTTCCGTCAGAAGGAGGCGCGTGAGATCGTTGCCCTTGGCGTCCCGCCCGGTGATGCATACGCCGCCGTCGCGGGTCGTAACGGGCAGGTCCAGTGGCCTGACCTTCCCATCTACATCGGTTGTGAACACGAGCACGTCGACTGGAAACGTGAACGGCATCATACTTGCGAGCCCAACGCGGCCCATGTCGGAGAGTAATCGTTGCTGCAGCTCAAGCGCGTTGCTTTCCCTCAGTCGCAGACCGATCATATATGGCCCTTCCGGAGCGATCAGAGCCGCCACCTCACCTTTCTTGAGCATCCGCTGGTCGTCGAGATCCCACCCAATGAACATTCGCGGTTGATTCGCTAACTGAGCGATCGGCGTACTCACGCCCTTTGTCTTGTACCTCCAAGTCTTGCTGTCGATCGCTTTCAACGCGCCGCCAACCAATAGCACACGCCGCTTGTCAGGATTTCTCACGAGGTCGCAGGCTGGCGTGAGCACTACCAAGACGTCCGGATGATCTTCGGGGACCTGTGTCTGCGGCGCGGTGTCAAGCCGCGAGCGGCGGACAAGAACGTCGCCGAAGCTTACGGGCATTCCGGCGGTGTTGCCGCTTACCTTTAGGCGGTCTGCGTGCTGCCACAACGAGCGCGCTACTAGATCCTGGAAATCAGACGAACCGGCGATGTATGGGGCAGGATACTTGGCTGGATCGATTGCGTTGAGCTCTTGAGCCGCGGCGATCGTGGGCCCGTGGCCTTCGATCTCATGCTGGAGCACGCGGTCGAACACGTCGAGCATGTAGCTCCCGAGCGGCTGCCCCTCCGCATCGAGCAATACTTCCCGGATCTTGCAGTAGTCCGAGAGGTCGAGGCGCCGCACGATCTTCATGAACTCGGCCGTCGCCACGCCAAGGCCAGTTTCCCACGCGGCGAGGAAGGCCGCGACCCGCACCGCATCGGCATGATGTGTCGCGAGACGTTCGAGGACCGTCTCGACGGTGGACCCTTCGAGCAAGTCCTGCTTCCGGTATACGCGGAACAACGCGCCAACCATCCTTGCATCGTCGCGAAACCGCTCTTTCTTGTCTTGAAGAAGGGGACTGCGCGACATCAGCACCACTGCTGGCGGCGCCTGCTCGCGTCCGGCAACGAAGTCCCGAAGCCAACCGATCGATTTGTCAATGTCGAAGTCGTTCTGGGAAGCACCCAAGAAGAGATCGGCGAAGACGATCTTGCACTCGCGCGCGGCATCCGGGACCTTACGGCCAGCCGTCTTCACTTGAAGTCCGGCGTCGGACAACCGTTTTCCAAGTTTCGCTAGAAATTCCCTATCCGCAGCCCGATCTCGCTCGTACGCTTCGAAAAGAGTGTTCCAAAGCTCAGGGCGAAGCTTGCCCCTCATACCATACATTGCTTTCACGAAATCATCTGAGTCGCGCAGCTCGTTGGCGCCTTTGTTGTGGTATTCCGGGAAGGCGGCCACGACATGTTCAACATCATCACCGATGTCTGCGATGAAGATGCTCCATGCGTCCGCATCCATCGCCAGGTCGCCCGCAGTCGGAATGTCGTCGAACGCGTCATCGACAATGAGTGCGGACTCAAAACCCGTGTCCTTCAGGACGCTGGCCACACTCATGGGAGAACTGCAGAGTCGGGAAGTTCGAGCACAAACTCGTGGAGCCGGCCTGTCTGCTTGTCGGGCTTGTCCGACAGTGTCAGCTGCCCCTTCAGATCCTCGGCATTTGACGCCGCTATGAATAGCCCGAGCCCTCGGCGTTTCGATTTTTCCTTGAGCGACCAGTAGGCGCGGAACACGCGCTCGCGGTGGTCCGGGGCGATGCCGCGGCCGTTGTCGGAAAAGCGGATCGCAAGAGGATGGGTCTCCAAGCGGACCTCGATCACAGGGCGATATCCCGCCTCCCGGTCCGCACGGATTTTCATCCAATAGATTGAATTCGAGATTAGATTTTCGAGGATTTGCACCACCATGCCCTTCACGAGCTTAACCCGGAGTGGTCCCTTGGGTGACCTTATTTTCATTTCAATGCTGTGGCGCGTGAATTGAGGAGCGTGGCCCTCTTTGAGATCCTCTAGGAGACGAACGAGGTCAAAGGTCTCCGCACGTTGCCGACCTGGAACGCTCGCCTCGTCGAGAACGCGTAGACGCTTCGAGATGCTCTTGATCTCGGCCCGCAGGGTTTCAAGCCGCACCTTGACCTCCTGTGGGAGGTCCTTGCCGCGCAGACCTTCTAGCGAAGCCAGCGCGCTCTCAGTCGAGCGTGCGAGCTCATGCGCCACCATCTCGACGAGCAGACCGACCCCTGCCATCTGCACCATTTGTCGGCTGCTATCCTCGAGCTCCTCGATGCGCTGCTGCGCCCTCGTCGAAAGCTCGTGAAATTCGCGCAGCGAATGCTCCAGATCCGTGAAGATTTCGGCGTCATCACGGGGCACATACTTCCGGAGCTTTCCCATGGCGGTCTTTGCGCGCTTTTCAAGATCACCAACATCCTTCTTTATGTCCCCCAGATCCTGTGTTCGTTTTCGATAACGCAGGTCTACATCCGAGAAGAAGCTCCAGAGTCGCTCAGTGACGGCATCGTGGATCACTCCTACGAAAACCTGCGACTCTGGTGTTTCTCGTAACCCCTCGCGATTCGTCTGATCCATCAACTTCGGATTTCCAACCCGTGAGATGCGAACGTGACCGATAAACTGGTTCTTGTTCAGGACATATCCGGTTCGCCCGAGCGCTACCGCATCAAGACCAAGCCAGTCGTCCTCCTGGTCTCCGTAAGGAAAGACTCTGAACCCGTCGCGGAAAAGCATGATGCTTGACCACTTCTTGACCAAGGCCCGCACCGCGGCCTGGTTTCCAATCGCCTCGATCTTCGCCAGATAGCGCCGGTTAAACCAGTAGATCTCGAATTCGAAATCTCCAACGGATGCCAGTGCGCCGTCAGGTAATTCATTGTCAGTGCCTGACAACAACCCCTCAAGGTCAGGCCGCATGAGCGTCAGCGAGTCAGTCTCGCGCGGATGCTCGAAATTGCCAAGTTTGGTCGCCACCATCTTCAGGTCGAGCTTGGGTTCGCCTGCTTTGACCGTATAAGTCCCAGTGAGGCTAGCGTGGGCGTTCTCAATCAACTCCGGATCGAGCCACGGAATAGCAATGCGTGTCCCGTTCCAGTAGAGGCCAATGCGCGGCCTCGACTTCGGATCCAGGAACGGGTCAGTAAGCCTCGCGAAGTCGTAGTCGGCGAAGTTGCGCACTCGCTTCTCGGTCCAGTCCTCGAGCAGGCCGCCCACCGTGAGTTTGGTCCCGTGCCATTTCTCATTCTGCTTACGAGGACCTTTCCGCGGCTCGATCTTGATGTCCTCAATCATCGCGTCCAGGTTTTCGAACATTCGCCAGTCGATTTCGAGCGTATTAATATAGGCGTCCTCAGCACGTGCCGTCTCTAGTTTCAGACGTTGGCCGAGCCTCATGGCGGAAAGTCGCCCAATGCCTTTCTCTCCTAGGGGGGTCTTCGAGCCGCCTTGACTCAGGATCTTGTCGACCTCCCGCTTGCGAGCAGGTGTTCCGAGCGTCAGAAAATTTGTGCCGATCTCGGAAAGCGTCATACCGCTGCCGGCGTCAGAAACCTCGATTGAGTTGTGCTCATCGTAACAGTCGTCGAGGCGGCGCACGAAGTCTTCTAGATCTTCTGACTGTCCGACGGTCGTTTTGAACTTGGAGATGATGTCACCACCAGCGGATACGTCGAAGTGGGCGGACACCGAATCAATCAGACTTGCAAGCTGTCCCGCGCGCTCCGCTTTCGATGCCTTCTCTCCCGCGAGCGACAGCGCCCGATCGCGGATGCGAACGTACTCATTCCGCCGAATTGCGATCCGGAAATACACGTCTGCGCCCGTCCGCGAACCGGCGTCGAAGGCATTCTTGATAAGCTCGTAGAAGGCGATGATGTCCGAGCTGATGAGCTCGGAGCCGAGCTCCAAAACCGTCCTGGCATTGACCCGAAATACCAAATCGCCACCCCGCTATGTGTTGAGCTGCTTGATATCGACCGGTCGCCCAAAACTCTCTACGGGTGAATCGGCAAGTGGCGGGAAGCTCTTCCGCTCATGAAAGGGGAAACAAGGGTCATGGCAGAGGTGCTTGCGCGGAGAGATCATCATTTGTGGCACACGAGGCAGGCCTTGGACGCTCCATATGCGTCTTCGATGTCAACCTCTTCAACGCCGCGGAGTGGATTAGCGCGCTTTCTTGCTGATGCCCGGCCCAAACGGATGACATGTTCGGCCTCGATCTGAGTCATCCGATCGGGCTGCTCGAGATCGGATAGAGATTCTCCCTGGCTCCAGGTGAACGGTGAGCCACCATCAAGGGCGCTTTTCTCGTAACGCTTAGCTTCTTCGAACGCGTCGGGGTGACGATCCTTCAAGCGCACCCATTCAATCTTCTGTTGAAAAAAACAGAACGTGCAGCCGCTGCGGCTGCGCCACTCATAATATTTAGGCAGACCTAGACCGCTGCCGTCGAGGATCTCGATGACGCCGGCTTTGTCTATGCCGGCGTCCTTGAACGGAAGTTGGGTCGACAGACCCTTTCGCGTGGAGCTGTAACCTTCACGATAATCCTCATCGGCACGGATCGCCACGTAGCTAACAACCTCGCTCCCTTCACGCAGATATTCCCGCACCCAATGCTCAAAGGGTCGGAGTTTCAGTTGGCGCGTGCACCAGCGCGACTGCGCCGAAGGCAAATAGTTGTTGTAACTTTTCAGCCAGAAATCGAAATCACGATCGGGATTGAGACGAACGATCGATTGACCGAGAAACCCCTCGAGCCTTGTAAGGAATTCATAGACCTCGGGCAGTTCCTTGCCGGTGTCGGTAAAGAAGTATTCGATGTCGAGTTCGGGGTGGCGTTGACGCATGAACACCGCCAAGGCTGCGCTGTCTCGACCTCCGGAAAGTCCGAGGACGTGCCTAACCGGGGGCGCTTTCATTTGCGTTGCCTCTTTTGGATTTGCGCGGGCGCATCTTGAAGATAGTGCGCCGCGATTTGAGTGAGCGCACCGAGAATGATTTTGGGATTGTTGGGGGTAGCAAACGAAAGGGCAGTTTCGACAGCTGACACAAGCGCGGCAACTTCCTTCTGGTCTGCGTCTGATATTTCGAATTCACGAAAGAGCGGCGTCGGCTGACCTTCGACCCCGACGACAACCGCAAGAGCCGTGCGGCTTGCCTTCCGACCCTTCACGCGCGCGAAGGTCTCTGCACGTAGAAAAGTCTGCGCGAGTTCGGCCAAACCCAAAGCCGCTCGTTCGCGCTCGGTATCCGTCCAGTCGCGGGGCAGTCGGTCAGCAGCGAGACCGGCAAGACCCTCCATGTCCTGAACAGTGCCGTGGAACTGCGCCAGACGGGCCGCAAAGGCGTTGAAACGAAAATCGCCAGTTAGGTTTATCACCGTTGCTGCGCGCTCACGCAGGCGCGCGGTCTCTGCGCTGCTGCTACCCCGAACATCGAGTTCTCTTAAGAGAAGGGACTTCAACTCCTCCAGCGTATCGGCATAAGCAGAGCGCAACTCGGCCAATCCATCGCGAACGTATGCAGCGACATTCTTCGGTCGCGAGCCAGACTCTTTTTCAAGCAGACTCGCCAGATCATCAAAGAGAAGCCGATTGGGATCGGCTGCGTGTTTGAGCACCCCTCGCAACTGCAGCGCGCTTGGGCTCAAACGCCCAGTGCGCTTTGTCCAAGGTTCTAGCGTCTCGAACCGCGCAACCAGCTCCTTGGCGACCAAGAAAGGCGTCGCTCCGACTGGCACGCCAACGACCTCTGCCAGCACCGACAGAAGCTCGCGCGTTGCCGTGTTCAGTTCGACGCGTCGGATTTGGATGTCACTTGGATCACGAGCCAGAAACTCGACGCTCAGTTCGTCCAGCTGCGATTGAAATACCTGCTCACGATAGAGCGCCAATCTGCTGCGTCGGGTCAGGACGTAGGCGACAAAATAGACGGGGCACAGGCCCTCTTTGAGACCGATGGGCTCGCTTTTCCAAGCGTCATAGATGGCCTGTGCCGCGATGATAGCACCGTCGCTTTTCGCGACTATCTCGTCGGCCGCGGCCCACATTGGCTTAAGGTTGCCGGGGTCAGAGCGCAACTTGAGCATATCGACAAATTTTCCCGACTTATGCAGGTCGAGGGCGGCAATAAGCGACTCAAACATGCCTCGCTCAGCCGGGTAACCTTCAAGGCCCAAGTGCGGTTCAGTTTCGTTCAAGACCATACGCTTCATAAGCGCTGTGCGTGCGGCGACCGCATTCGCGGACGGCGCCGCTCTGTTGAGCAGTTCGTTCAACACTCGCGGCGACTTGTGGAATCGGCGCGCTGCGAGGTCCGAAATTAGGTTTTGCACGCCGCGGCGCGACAGCGTCTGCGGTGCGGACCCCTTGCAGAACCATTTGGCGCCTTCAAATGCCGCCTCAATGGTCCTTTCGGTCAGGGAGCGGAGCTCAGACATGCGCGCGGCCACTTCACTTCGCGCAGCAGCATCGCCCGCCAACTCTTTGTTGGTGCGTTCGATGGCACGAAGAGCTGCGAGTTCACGAGCGAGTTCGGCGAGCCGCCAGCTGTGATCGGATAAGCCAACGATAAGGTCATAGGGGCGCTCGTCGCCTACGGCGGCCGCCGCCGTCTCCGCGGCTAGCGCTGGCGCCTCACCCGCGCCCGGGATGGCAAGCACCAATGTACCCATCGCGTTGGGGCGGGGTGCGAGGTCCTTACTTGATGCCAAATCCGCTACCGGCGCCACGCTCACGTCAAACCATCGCATTGACCCGGTCTCAGCATGGTGGCGCTTGGCTAAGCGCGGCTGAAGATCCGCGAGCGCACGCAATTGGCTCAGATCAAGGGCTGGAGCAGCTGCGATGGCTTCGGCGATCGCCGCTTCAATGTCAAAGTCGCTGCCAGCAAAAAGCGCATACGCGCCAGAATGGCGGCGAAACGAGATCACCGACCAATGCTGCAGGTCCTTCAGCGCTGCCTTGAATTCACCTTCCGACAAATCGACGGATACGGCCATCGTCTCTTCAGAAGGTGAAAGGCCTGAGCGATCCTTGAATAGATCGAGCACAGCGATGGTCTTGAAGAGTTTGATATGCGCGGCCGACGCGCCTTTTTCCTCGATGCGGTCTAGGCCTTCAAGCGCGACGCTCCATTTTCTGCCATCGGGAGAGGCCAGGATTGAGGGCTCGAGATTTGCGCGGAGATAATCCCAAAGCCTATCGGGCAAAAGGTGCTGTCGGCGGTGCTCGCCGCTGATAAATTCCTGGAATCCGAAACGCTCGCCCGAATTGAGGAAGCCGAACACGCTGCGCTGGTTTTGACCAAAACGTCGGCGGGACATCGGACCGAGCAAACAGGCGGTTATGGGATGCAGCGGCACACAGCCCGACAGAGTTTCTGTGAGTCGCCGGACTTGCGCATTTCCTCGAGCAGGGCTCAGGAGCCGCGCAACGCGTTCGGCGAGATGGTGCGCAGTGGCTTGACGCTTTGGCGATGCGTTGATGGCGCGACGAATAAGTTCAAGTGTTTCTTCACCCGCCGTGGCGATCGGGAGATCAACGAACCGTCCTTGGATTTTTGACCAACGATCTCGCGCATCGCGCTGCAGCTGTTTCGCATACTCGTCGAAAGCTTGGTGCAGAATGCCGATAAGGACGAGCCGGCCGCCGCTGCGCGAGGCAAGTTCGGCGAGATCTTGCAGAAAATCGAGTTCGCTTGGGTTGCTTGCGGCGGCATCCAACGTGCGCCCCAATTCATCAACGATGATGAGCACGCCATTGACGTGTGCCTCAGTCGCTATGGCTTTCAAGACCGCGCGAGCAATCGATCCCGAGCTCTTCTTGATGCCGAATGCTGGCGCGACTAGCTCAGCGAGCGGCGTGCGATCACCAATTAGCGGCAGAACTTTCCACTTTTTCGCCGGCAACGGCAGCGCTGCGCGCACAGCATTGACGACGTCCGGACCAACAGCGGCTTCGGCCATTTGACGAACGCGCGCGCGTCCTGCGATCAGAGCGGCGAACACGAGGGCGAGACTTGACTTGCCGCCTCCGAATGGTCCGGTCCAAGTAAAAGCAGCTTGGCCTGTACCTTTTATGTGGCGTGCCATATCCGTTAAGGCGTCGGCGAACGACGGCGGGCAGTAGAAACCTTCGAGCGCGTCGGGTGCGTCAAGGTCTACGTCGATGCGCACAGATCGACGGAAGCGAGCTGCAATCTCGATTCTTTGGGCGACTGCGCTCATGCAGCGTCTCTACGCGTGCGGCGCTTTTGCATTCCTTTGATCGCCAAGGCCAGAGCCTTTCCGCTCGACAAATGTTTGACGCGCATGACCTGTTTCAGCCCCGCTGTCTCGGACCAACGAAATGCCCCTTCGGAATAGTGCTCGATGTCCGTTAGCCGCCGCGCAAGATCCTCCTCATCAAGGACAAATACCCGACCGGGCGCGCGAGGTTCATAAGCAAGCGATTCAAGCGACGCGCTTTGCGCGCCGCCGCGATCCTCAAAGAAGTGCGCTAAAGCACACAAGAAGACTCCGTTCGAAAGGGTCGGCTTGGGGCCCCGCACGAGTTGTAGACGATCGCGGGTGCCCATTGGGCGAATGAGACCAAGTTCTGCAAGCGGTGAGTCTGCGCTCTCTTCGTGTGCGCCCCACGACGCGCCACGTCCGCCGGCGTATGCGCGCACCAAGCAATCGATATCGCGGCGAATCGTGGTCTCCGATAACCGCTGCCAATTCTGCGCAATGCCCAATCGCTGCAATTCCTCAATCAACTCAGTGCGCGCGAAGCTCGTTTGCGGAAAGTGATTGAAGAGCCAGAACCACGCAGTCGCTTTTGTATTGGCCGCGACGTGCCAATGAAAAAGCCAAATCGTGTCCTCTTCCTCCATGTACGGATCAGCACCGCGTTGGCCAAAGATCGCAGTCCCAAACGACGACGGTTTCAGCCCATCGCCCTTTTCAGTGGATTCGATAACGCCACCGATCTCGCACCAATGGCGTATCGACGAGACCATATTGCGCCCGACGCCGAAACGAGCGATCGACGTGTCCGAGATGAATGCGGCCTTCGCTTCTTTCGACGTAGGTGCGGCCGCTACAGCGTCGTAGCCTTTGCGAAGCCAACCGTACCGCGGAGGAAACGTCTCGTGTCCGGAAAATGAAGGCCTGTACCCGGGCACATTCAGAGCTTGGGAGGCCATTCGCGTTCCTATCGAAGGAGATGTCTACGACGACTTCTCATGGTAAGTGAGTCTCGTCAATTGAAAGCTGGAGGCTACCTCCAGGACCCGGGAATCGGCATGCGACTCAATCATAGCGTGTATATGGATTATCAGGCCACGACGCCCGTCGACCCCGCAGTAATTGCGGCAATGGACGCGGCGTGGCGAAATGATTTCGCCAATCCACACTCAGTAGAGCACGCCTTGGGATGGGGCGCCGCCGCGGCGTTAGAAAAGAGCGCAGCCGCTGTCGGGGCATTTGTGGGTGCGTCGGGGGACCATGTTGTCTTCACGTCGGGCGCAACGGAAGCCAATTGGCTGGCCATCTTGGGAATTGCTGCGCGCGCGCCGCGAAATCGTACGCGCCTTCTGCTCTCAGCCGCCGAGCACAAATCAGTCTTGGCCGCCGGCGCGGAGGCACAGCGCCGTTTTGGAATGGAGGTGACCGTTCTCGGCGTCGATACCTTTGGGTGCGTAGACCCGACCACGCTCAGGTCGTGCATCGATGATCGCGTCGCCCTAGTCAGCATCATGGCAGTCAACCACGAAGTAGGTGCGTTGAACGACATCGCCGGTTTGGCGCGTATCTCTAGGAAACATGGCGCGTTGTTCCATGTGGACGCATCTCAGGCGCCGGCGGCATGTGACTCACGTGCGCTCGCACACCACACAGATCTCCTCACCTTGTCTGCGCACAAAGCCTATGGTCCCAAGGGCATCGGTGCGCTGATCGCGGCACCCGACGTTCAAGACAGGCTTGAGCCACTAATGCGAGGTGGGGGCCAACAAGCCGGACTGCGCCCGGGTACTGCCCCTACCCCTCTCTGCGTGGGGTTTGCGGCGGCCCTTCAGGAGTTTGACCGTGTCGGCGCTGGAGCTGAGCGTGTTCGTGTCGCACGCCTACGCGATCGATTTCTTGGCGGGCTCAAGGAGTTGAGCGGCGGCATTGAGCTTGTGGGCCCTCCACGCGAGCGACGGCATCCCGGCAATGCCTGCGTACGTATTCACGGCGTTGACGGCGCCGATTTGATTGCTTCGTTGCAACCGCGTTTGGCGGCATCTACCCAATCCGCGTGCAATTCGGGTAGCACTGAGCCTTCGCCTGTCCTGTTGGCGATCGGGCTCGAGCCGGACGCTGCTCGCGAGTGTGTGCGATTCAGCGTCGGCCGCTTCACCACCGAGGACCAAGTCGATGATGCGGTGAGGTGGATCGTAACAGCGATTGCGGGAAGACGGGAGCTTGTCACCGATAGCAATGGCGCGGTTGATTTTGGTTGAGGCGAAGAAACAGAGCTCGCCCACGGCGAATGTGGGCAAGAAGGTGGGCGGGGCCATCTATGTGCACCGCGAAGCAATCACCTTCTTGGGACCGAACGAGCTTGAGAGGCTAGCGCGCGCGCAAGCTGCCGCAGGAGAGAGCATCCCATGGAACGTCGTGCGGATCGGTCGCTCAGATGTCTCGTTCCTGGAGTATGAGGATTTCGAGCAAACGGCATTCCCACTCCTACTCACCGCCGTCAACGTCAAACTTCCGAGCGGCGAGACTAAGACCACGTCCTACAAGGACCGGGCAAGCAAGCCGGTGCTCCACCGCAAGGAATTGCTGCTCACCCCCGATGATCCGCGCACGCCACAATTTGCGGCTTTAACCCGCTTTGCTGAACAGAAAGGGCTCTTCAAAAACACGAATGCCATCGGTGCGTCGGGTCCATGGGCACGCCTTCTTGAGGCGGCCAATCTTGAGATAAGGGGCAGCGAGCTCGTGGAGAAGGGCTCGCCGCACGTGTCCGTCGCGCGCCACCGCACTGCCCTTGTTCGGCGTCAGCTGTCGCAGCCCATGGCGCTTGCGCTCAAGCTTGGGATGATCGGCACGGAGGTGAGTGTCTTTGACTATGGCTGCGGTCAAGGCGACGACGTTGCAATCTTGCAAGCCAATGGCTTTGAAGCGTTCGGTTGGGATCCTCATTTCAACGTGCAGGGTGAACGTCGTCCGGCGGACATCGTCAATCTCGGGTTTGTCTTAAACGTTATCGAAAGTCCGCAGGAGCGGGTCGAGACCTTGCGTGCCGCTTGGAACTTCGCCAAACGCGCTCTTCTTGTATCGGTCATGAACAGCGCAAATTTCTCAAGTGCGCAAGGCTGGCAATCCTACCGGGACGGCGTCGTCACGTCGCGAGGGACGTTCCAACGCTACTTCTCGCAAGACGAGTTGCGTGCCCTTGTCGAAATGACGCTGAATGTCCGCCCGATCACTTTGGCGCCTGGCATCGTTGCCGTCTTCCGTGACCGCGACCTCGAGCAAGAGGTGACGTTTCGGAAGCGGTCTGCCGCGTTTCAATTCTATGAACACGCCCGACTCGACGTGCCTGACCGTCCCCTTCGCGAACGGGTTAGCGAGCGCGCCGAGCTAGAGCAGAGGATCGCAGGCCAAGTCGAAGACATTTGGCGCACCGCACTGCAGTTGGGTCGGTTACCAGCCGCCACAGAACTAAACGCCGAGCTGCTCGTAGCACTCAAGTCGCACGCGGTATCGCCCGCACGGGCGATCGCAATTGCGATTAAGCGGTTGGGCGAAAGCGGTAGCGAGCTCGGGCAGATCGCAGCCGCTCGGCGCGAGGATTTGCTCGTGCACTTTGCGCTAACTTTATTTCCTGGCGCGCCCAAATACGCGTCACTGCCGCGGACCATTCAACTCGATGTGAGGGCCTTCTTCTCAAGCCACACGGCTTTGCTCGCGGAAGCGCGGGCGCTTCTGTTTGCACTAGGCAAGGGCGAGATCGTTCGCGAAGCGGTCGCGAACGCAGTGGCTGCCGGGTTAGCAGCTCAGCGGGGCGACAAAGTACGGTTCGCTTCTGCGACTCTTCCGCGAATGCCCGCTGCCATTCGGCTCCTCATCGGTTGCGGAGAAGTGCTCGAGCCTGAACTCTCGACAGCGGACTTCCTTGATATCTACACCTCAGCCGACCGTGTTCGCGGTCTCTGGTGCGAGGATGCGGCTGCACGAGCTCCCTTAATGCGTGAGTTAGCCGACGTCCGATTGTCCAAGCTGAAAGTACGCCGTAGGGACCGCTCTGGAGAGGTGCTTTACGGGCGTGGAGCCCTATTGCCACCCGATCACCCCGACAAGGCCGAGCAGAGCGCATTCGATGAGGTTCTGAGCGCCCGGGGGATTGTCGATTACAGATGGCATGGACCAAACGCCGCCTCCTTTGCCAAGCTCGGTTTGGCCTGACCTAGCCGTCGCTCGCGATAATGGCGTCGACGGCGCGGTCGATGTCCTCATCGGAAAGCAAGGGCGCCTGTGCATAGACGATCGCCGGCTCTCCGCTCAGTTTTGCGGCGAGATGGCCAAGGCCCAACAGTTGCTCCGCGCCCTTCTGGCCGAGTGCAATTTCGGAGGTCCCGACGCTTGCGACTTTCAGGATAAGGCGATTGCCGAGATTGTCGCGAAGCTGCATCGGCATCACGTTCGCGTCGGGTCGCTGCGCCGCAAAGATAAGATGGATACCGGCAGCACGTGCTTTCACGCCGAGGCGCGAGACATTCGCCGTCACAGCGTCTTTGTAGTTTTCGTCGAGCATCCATTCCGCGAATTCATCGTGCACAAGGAAAACCATAGGCAAACGTTCGTCGGGTGCTGACTTCGTATTGAAGGACTTGATGTCCCTCGCTCCCCGCACCCGGAAGAGCGTGTAGCGGCGCTCCATCTCAGCGACGAGCTCCTCCATGACGAGGATTGCGGCAGGCCGCTCGACTATTACGCCATCTCGCACGTGTGGTAGCCGTTCCAACGGAGCGTAGTCGACGCCCGCTTTGGGGTCGACGAGATAGATGTGCGCGAACCTGCTTGGATTGGTAGCCGCAATATCAAGTATGATGGCTTGGATCAGAACGGATTTCCCGCTGCCGGTGGCGCCCGCAACGAGGGTGTGGGGCTCGTGCTGAGCGCCGCCGCCAAAGGCAGTGCCAAGATTCAGATATAGAATCTCGCCGTCGAGCTCGCGCAGACCCATTATGAATGACGTATTTAGTCCAGCTTCGTTGCGGTTGAGCGCACGCTTGGCCCACAGGTCCCAGAGCGAAACGATTTGTCGTTTGGGCCGCTCGATGCCAACGACGATTTCGCCCGGCAACGGTGTGACTGAAATCAGCCGGAGACCATGCGTCGTGAGAAGAGCTGACTGCCGTGCCTCAATATCCTCTACACGGAGCCGGTCCGTGCCACGCAACGTTATCAGCGCTGCGTTGGGTGTGAGTCGGGATCGAACAACCTGTGCCTGAAGCTGATACCCAAGAAGCGCGCTACGCAATTTCAGGGCCGTCGCCTCAAGCCAGGCATTGTCCTCGGCAGTCGCGGCGACGGCAGCCTGCGCGCGTCCTCGAACCAATTTTGCGAACGCGGTTTCTCCAGTCTGAGTGGGCACTGTCGGTTTTGTCTCCGATACTAGCGGCGAAGTCGCCTCCGACGCAGGCTCGCGAGGCGTTAACGGGTCCGGCGCATCGGACGCGCCAAACGTGCCGATAGCAGCTTCGCCGCTCGTAGGCGCGGGTTTGGGCGGCGACGGCGACACGCTAACCCCTCCCTCAGGTTTGTGCTTCCCGATATCCTTTGCCTGGACTGAGCTTTTGGCCTTCGCCCAATTCACGCGCGAAGCTGGATGTCTGAACGTCGCGGCATTCCAAGGTCTTTGATCGCCTAATTTTTCGCGGATGGCCGAAAGCGGCTGGCGTGCTTCGTAGGCCAGCATGGCCCGGCGAACGCTGTCACGCGTGAACGTTTCTTGGAGGCCGCCGGCGATGTCCGCAATGATATCCTGTTCACCTGCCGAAGATGCATCATCGGTAGGGCCGGAGACAAAGATGTGCGAATAGCCGCGAAGGTCGATCTCGACATTTCCTGCGCGAATGCCGTCGCGGACGCGCTCGAGGGCCGAGGTTTGCCCGACCGCTGTAACGCCATCGAGCAATAGGTCGGCGATACGCGCGAGCCAAAGATCGCGATCGAGTCGGCCGGGATCACCGAAAAGCGCGTCCTCCATACGCTGCATTGTTTGGTGCAGCTGTTGTCGGCTTTTGCGCGAAGCTTCGGCCAAACCAGAATCGTCGACATATTTCGCCTCGGTCACGATCGCCCGGAGTTTCAGGACGCGCGCGTTCTCTTGGACGCTGAGCGCCAGGATGTCCGCTAGGCCCTCCTCGCGTTGGCCGAGCCACGCTGCATAGTCGTCAAGGAAGAACCACGCAACGGTTGCGCTTTCGCCTAGTTCTTCCCTCACTAAGGCTCGGCTCAATACTAGGCCGATGAGCTCGCCAGCAGATACGCCGCGCTTCGCGGCTCGCAATACAATATCGCCGGAAATGAGAGCGGCGTCATCGACCATGCGGCGGGCAAGATCTACAAGGCGATCATCAGATAGACTCAGGCTTAGCTCCCGCAGCCGCTGCTGCACCAAGACGTGCAGAATGCGCAGCTCGGATGTCGATGACACCACCATGTTGCGGCCATGTGTACGCTGACGCCGGTACCGAATGACTTTAACGTTTTGCGCGGCCAGTTGACGCTTGTCGAGGAGATCATCATAGGTCGCCACCCACTCGGCGAGGCCATGGGCCTCATCGAAAGCAGACTTGAGCTCTCGGTTTTCAAACGAAATCTGACGAGTCGGGAGATAGTGCTCGCCCGGCCCATGTGATTGCTTGCGTACGACGCCCGCCACCGCATCAAGATAGGCCCATCCCATGCTCGGCTGCCGGGGACACACAAGAAAGCTTGTTGCCTTCAGCTCATCTTCTGCCGTGACACGCCGATAGGACCAGCGCGCGGGCACGTGCTCGGCGACAATTGGTGTCGTGTCAGTTGCGTGTGCGACAAACCAAGCTTCTTTGGCCTGGCGAGACACGACGTCATGCAAGAAAGCGATATCGACGCCACGATCGGCGCCAGGAACGACCCCCGCTGCACCATCGAGTGAAATACCAATGCGCAGCTTCGACATGAAATTGCGGGACGTCTCGCTCACAACGATGGCGTCGGCGTCGCTATCCGATCGCTCCAGCAATTCGCTATAGACGCGCTGCAGCCGCGCGCGATCGCGATGTCGGACGAGGACATTGCAATGCACCTCATCCTCATCTTGCATGGACGAAAGCGCACCCACTGCCGCAAGGGGCAAACCGGCCGCGTCACAATGGTAGAGCATAATGGAAAGATTCGAGCGCTCGTGCGGCTGCAGCTCAAGATAACGTTCGACCAGATCGCGGATTTCCCGCGCAGCTTCTCTAGGGTCGACGTCAGTCGTCGCCTCGCTCGGGTCACGGACGGGCCGTTCCATCAACGAATAGCCGTTGAGGGTTGTCGTTTCAGCGAGAAGCACCGGCTCCTTGCCAGCGTAACCCACCGCGATCTCTGGATAGAAGGGGTGAGCGAATTCCATTCGGAGGTCGGAAAAAAAGAGCCGGCGATCGCCGAAATTGACATCGGATGCAGTGAGCAGGTGCTGGATCAGTCCGCTGAAAGAACGAAGCTTTACCGCTATGGCCGCCAATCGTAGCGGATGCCAGGGCGCAATGATGGCTGATGGAGCGCCGCCCCTGATGGCGACACACCCCAATGCAAGCACGGGCTGCCAGAGATTGAGCCGATTGAGATCGCCCGTAGCGTGACGGATAAGCAGATCAATCACATCGCCATAGGCATCCGCTTGCTCCAACCAATTGTCGCTCGATCCGTGTTCGCGCCACCCCTGAAGCGCAGCCTTGTACTTTTCGCTAAAGCTCGTCCACGCCGCGGTGATCGCGACCGCATCTGGCTTCCTTACTCTTCCTGTGTCGACAGCGTCCTTCAGGGCGAGGGCAAAGGTCTTGCCAAGGTCTTCGGCGCCAGTCAGGCGTGGAATGAGGGAGCCAGAGTCTTGCGCAAACGCCGCTTGGAGCGTCGCTACGTCGGACAGCGAAACAGATTGCAGCGCGCCCTTTTGGTTGACCGGCAGACGGTCGACTTCGCTGCGAACGAAAGGGCGACTTACGAGTCGGTCGAGGTCACTGCATAGTTCCATCCCGATGGCGTCGGGTTGCGCTGTCCAGACAAGCTGAACTGTCGTGCGCTCGTCGCCAACTTTCAGCGTAACATCGAATTTGAGCTGGGTGCTCGCTCGGCTAACGGAGGTGTTCTTGCGATACTTCTTTGAGGCCTTTTTCTTTTCCAGCAATTTTTCGTAGTTGAATAGTTGCGACACATCCCACTTGATCCGAGCGCCTAGAAGCTCCGGTAGGCCACGATACCGCCGCTCGAACATGAGACCGACCTCGGCATTCAATTCAAGCCACTGGTTGTTATTGCGGCGCGCTGAGCGGATTTCGATCGTGCGCGCGCCTGTGAGGCTTGGTGCTTGTCCAAAGAGACGTTCGACCGCTTGGAGCAAACCGTCTACGAAGTCGTCGCAGTCGATGGGACGCCCATAAACGAACTTTTCCCATTTGGCGCGTAGAGTGCGCTCGCCGGCCAGGTCGTCACGGTGAGCCTCATAGAACTCCCGATCGTCTTCGCGCGATTCCTTAAGCGATTGGCGCGTCAGCATTTGCGCAAGAAAGGCTTTTTCGGCGTCACTCAATCGTTCGGGCTTCGCGTCTTCGAAATAGTTGATGGTCTCCTGGACGAAGTTGGTAGGCCTAGTGCGCAAGCCAGAGAAAAGCTGAAGGACACCTTCGCTTTCCCACTCGAACTCGGTGAGAGCCGCCGACTGCGGGTTCCAGCCCGGTGGCGCGTCAATGAACGCTTCGATAATGGGATGCGCATCAGCTAAAATCTCGTCGCGTACCGCTTCGAACTGGTTGCGCAGCTCGTCAGTCTCAATGCGCTGGCGTGAAGGTCGTTGCTTACTCAAGAGCGGTCGACGCTCGGCAATAACTTTCTCGAACGTTTTCCGCCAGCGGCTGAGCGACTCCTGATCCTTGGGTTTTAGCGTGAAGTAGCCGCTGTCACGTGGGAGGTTGAGTGCTGGGAGCGCCCAACCGAGAGCACTCATGAGCGGCATACTCTGATTCGAGATGGCGGTGCGCGTTAGATCGATGAAATGCGCCGTCTGATGGAGGCTCCAATCATCTGCCGCCGAAAGGCCACGCAAGGCAGACTTCCAAATATTGAGCTGTTCGGGACTCAAGCCCAGACCCTGGCTTGCGGCGTTGATCCAGTAGTCCGGATCTTCGGTTAGCTGTTTTGCGCCGATGGCGGCCACGAGCTCAAGGGATGCGCCTTGGTCGTCGTCCGTGTTAGCGAGCAGGAGCGCGGGCTTCACACAGGGCGCGTTGCGCAACGCCACAGTGCGAAAGTCCGTGATGACCTCGTCCGGCAGATTTTCACCGGCGACCAAGTCTCTGGGCACGGCGATCTGAATATCAACAGCGTTGGGAAGCTTTAAGACTGCGCGGACGATGGCGGCTACATGAGGGCCCGTCAGACAGTGCAGCATGAACCTAGCGACGCCATCCTCGGGTGAAGTGTTCTCCAAGCGCGAATGCAGGCATGCCGCGCCAGCTGATCCGATGAGGTCGATTGCGGTCACGATGCAGCCTTCACAAAGGGATTTTCGACATAAGCGCAGGAGTCAGAGAGGCGCCGGAGCAGACCCAAGCCGCTCAGTCGTTCTTCCAGGCGGCGTGCGTTATCGGCAAAGCTCTCTTGATCTGCGGCTCCCCTGTCTATGATTGACTTTGCTTGGGCTTCGCCCACGACGATCCCATAACGCTCGAATAGCAACTCGAGGAAGAGCTTGAATTCGAGACGCTCTTCGACACAGCACACAACCAGCGTCTTGAGCAAACGATCGGTTGGCGCATAGCGTACGCGCCGGCTGGACCTTCGTGAGGAAAGCCCGATCGCGCGGCTCCAGACATTGTGCACTTTGCCGACATGCTGGCGATGACGCACGGTCGCTTTTCGTTCAAGCTCGACCATCAGTTCGCCGGGACTAGCGAAGGTCCGATCTTCGAGATCGTCGTCTTCTGGCCAAGAAAATTGTTTGCCGAGCAGCTCCGCGGCAGAGAGGACCGGCTCTTCAGACTGAAGCGCTGCTTGCCATTCGGGCGTGTCAGCAAACTGACGAATGTAACGCTCAAGCGCCATGTGCGGCAGCGCAACATTGTGTTCGAAAGAATCCGCCGAGAGATCTCGAACGATGGAGCGACGCGGCCCCACGATCTCGCACACCAAAGTGGGTCGAGATTTGTTCGCCACCTCCGCGGCGCGCTCGAGCTGATAAAGCGCCAAGTTGAGGCCTGTGATGATGACGAGGTGCGGGGTCGTGTCGTAGATTGGAATGGGAAGCTTCAGAATGGCGAGCCAATCCTCCCCCAACCGGTCGAAGGCGGGATATTGAGCGAGAGGAAGGTAAGAGCCTGCCCGTTCGTTACCCGCGTACTCCGTCTTTTTCTGAAGTGCCCCCACGAGACGATCATGCGGCAGGTTGGCGTTGAGGAACTCTGCGGTGAGCTTGTCGCGGAGCGCGTTAGCGGCAGAGCTGCGGGTCAGCATCAGATAGAGCAATTCGCCCGTCCGTGCGAAGAAGCGACGATCGACGCTTACTCCTCCTGCAGCTGATACCGATACATCCTCAAACAAGGAGTTAGGGCCGAACGGAAAGACAAATTTCGAACTCCATCGTTTGTTGCTGGCGCCTTCAATCGCGGAGTTCTGCAAAAAACGAATGACGGCGGCGAAATCGGCGAAGCTGGAGAACTGATCCTTGAGATAGGAAAAGTCGGGATTGCCTATGCCCCCTGCGCTGCCTTTTATCTGCGCGTGCCACATCGCCCACGCCGCCTCGTCATTGAGGTTTGCAGCGAGCGTGGTGGCGATGTGGGGGTTATTGAAAACGAGATTTCTGAGATGCAGCTGCGTTTGAGGCTTGTAGGACAGTGCGTTGATAACGGGTTCCTTGAGAGCCCGACCGTTCGCATGCTCGGCCTGCAATACGCAAAAGAATTCGAGCACCGTGAGCCACGGAGTTTGTTCATCGTGCAATCGATGGCCCCAAATCGCTTCATCCACCCAGATCTCTGGGCCGTTGCGGTCCTCGTGGCCAACGGGACGTGGCAGTATGCTTGCTTTGGTCATACTTGAATGCTCACACGGCGCTGAGACGCCCGTCCCTCGGGACTGAGATCCAGAAAATTAAGTTCGAGATCAGGACTCGGCGGCGTGTCCGCCAGATCGATGTCACGTCGGCGCGCCGCGGCGCCAAGGAGTCGCGCTTTGAAGGCGAGAAAGTCCTCGTGGCATTCCAGCGAGAAGCTGCTCGGCAACGCGCCCTCGGCCACACGACACAGGAATTCAAAGCGTGTAGGCGTGATCACCAGGGCGACGGGCGCTGGATCGCCGTCCTTGGTCAAGCGCACCGATAACACGAACGAGCCATTTTCGCGCGCTTTGAGGGTGACCTCTTCACCGCCGCGGCGAGCGACCGATACCAGCGCATCGACGAGTGGGCTTGTCTTTGTTTGCGAATGGCTTCCGGAAGTCGCGAGGATAAGTTCATCGTTGTTCTGTACGAGCATACCGGAGAACACGCGATTGAGCCCGCGGACCATGAGCGGCAGGCTCTCGCGGGGCAACGGTTTGTTCGTGCGAAACGCATTCACGATCTGAAGGAACTCGCCGGCGAACTTGAAGACCGTTAGGTCCCAGACCGAGTGCTGCGTGAGATAGGTAGGCGGCATTGTGAAGAACAGCCGCTGGCGTTGGCTTCGCAACATGCGCAGGAAGCGATCTTCGGCCTTAGGGTCGCGTCCTTCGAGGTAGTCGGCCTGCGCGCTGGTATAGGCCTTTGTGGCCCCGTATATGGGATCACTCTTCATAAGAGCGTCATAGTGCCCGGCAAGCTCCGGGTCATGCGCGCCATAGACGAGCACGTTGTCGATGGCGTTGCCGGTTTCAGAGCCTATGCCGAAGAGTGACAATTTGCCGAACGGCTCGGTGCGCTCAGCTCGGCCGGGGCGCAAGTTCTCGCCAAACGTGTTGCGATACACGCTCGCCTGATCGATGTCGCTCTTTGCCCGAAGGGGGACCACATCGGTGCATGTCATGAGCCCTTCGCGTGCCAAAGGATGGCCGAGCAGTATGTTCGTGATGAGCACCAAGAGCTGACGCATCGGAAAGTGGTGCCCATTGTGCTCGCTGATCTCGACCAAGTTCGCCAGCCGCTTCTTGAAGAGACCCCCATCTTGCTCCCCAATGAGCCTCTTGCGGTTTTCCTGGATGGGGCAAGGGCCGCTCGCATGCTCACACGTAGCGCAACCCGCCCAGCCCTCATGTTCGGTGACCGCCGTGATGACTGTTCCAATCAGATCCGCGACCGGCGATCTGCTCAAGTCGCGAAGTTGGAGGCGAAGACCGGCCCCGGCAGGTCGCTCCGTCACCATCATATCTTCGACAGCAGCCGACAAGCGGGCACGTTCAGCTGTGGGAGACTTCGCCTTCAGCTTTTCCAACAATTGGCCATGATTGGCCGCGATGAGATAGACGCGCTTGGCGTTCGTGTCGGAAATGTCGCGCGCGGCTTCTGTTAGGAGCGCGTCGCTCCTGTCGAGCTGGAGTTCGCTTAGATCCTTGATGAAAATGACCTCAACGCCGGTACTGAGCTGCACTGCTTGCACCTGGTCGCCAACGTTCCACTCCTCTTCGTTGCCGCCCAATCGCACAAACACTTCGCGGCAGTGATAGGTTTTGCCGTCGCCGGCAGTCCCTGTAAGAAAAAAACTGTTCGGTGACGGGCTGAGAAAGTTGTCAAGAAGTTCATCCAAGAATTGAGCAGGCAATTCTATCGGTTTAATCTTGTACCGCCGGAGCGCTCGTCGAATACTCTCATCGTACATATTGTCGTTAGTCGGTATGGGTCCATAACTGCGCAGGAAGCGCACCCACGGATTTCCTGACTTGACGGCCATGCTTGCCACCCTCGACTCACTCGTCCTTTGACACCTTAGCTCTCGGCGGGCAACCCACCGTGCGGCACGCCAACGGAATCTTTGGATTTGGATGCGACTCGCCGGGAGCGGCTCGCCTTGGCCAGGCACGGATCTTGGGCATGGCGGTCAACGATTCCGGGCTAGGTTCTGCAATAGTTCTGCAATGCCCCGAGAGAACCGTGTCCCGGCAGTGTGAATCCGCACAGACGGATTCGCACTGACATCCGGCAATGTCGTCAAAAGTCGACCTTTTGCGCCGACGGGTACGCGTTGCGGGTTGTGCACTGATGATATAGGGGCGACGTCCGAGTGCTCGATGACGAGTGGCTCGGGAGGCAGTCATTGTGCCGACAGCAGAACGTGTCGCAGACGGCCCGCAGCGCTCGGCTACAGGCGCCTGTGCTCGCTGTACCTGATGCCCATCCCTTGACGGGCCGGAGCACTAAGTCCCGACCGTACGGTCCGACGATCGTCGATTCCAAACAAGCTGAAATTCGTTGTGCCTAGGTGACTCAAACAACGCAGCTGAAATACTCTCCGGCAGGGTCGGATCTTCAAGGCTCACGCTGAGGTATTCTCGGGGTGGCTCCCCTGCGCTTTGTTTTCGCCATGCCGCGCCAATTTCAGACTCCCCAGCGAATATGCGAAACGCGGGTGCCTTGTCGTCTGCCTTATTGTCGTTTGGTACGAAGCGTATCTTGACGTCTAGCAAGAGCGTTCGAATGGTTCCGGTCCAACCTCCCTCTTTCGTTGGTACGAACGTGCCAATCACAGCCATCATGTCCCTCCTGCATTACGCTAATCGCCGTCTGACTTTCCATCCCGCGATCGTCTTGCCCGTACAAAGGCTTTGTCACCATCAACAAAGCTTCTCAGCATGAACGGTATGAGCTCGCTCAGCGTCTCGTCTTGACCGTAGGTCGCGCTGTAGAGCGTTGCATATTCCTGCAGCAGTGCATGGCTCGCGGGATCGAGCGCAATCGTCAGCCGGACAGGCGTACGCTCGGGCAGCTTCGAAAGCCTGAGACGAGCGATGGCGCCAACCTGCCTCACTTGTTGTACTCGCGAAGGAGGAGATCCTTGTGCACTATCACACGGAGCGGCCATCCGGCGCGGATGGTGATGGTCGGCTGGACATCCAGACTTCGTTCCGTGAACTGCTGACCTATGCGCGCGGCATTCTGCTGAACGGATTCCCGCGCGGCGCTCAGGGAGTCAGAGTCACCGTTTCCGCCCGCACCGACCTCGGCACCAACGCCCAGCAAGGTCGACAACGCAGCGCCCTTGATGAGCTGCCATGTGTGAAAATCCACCTCGTCCTCAAGGCCCGCGTAGCCGGCGGCATCCGTCGCCGGCAGATTGTCGACCACGATCGATGATCCATCCGGCAAAATAAGGCGATTCCAAACGACGAGCGCACGGCGCTGTCCGAACGAGATCACACTGTCGTATTTGCCGATGAGCTTTGTCCCCTGAGGAATAAGGAGCCGCCGGCCGCTGACGGTGTCGAAAACATTCTCCGTGACCTGAGCGATAACGAACCCAGGCAGATCCGAATTGATGCCGGTCACAAGACTTGCCTCGATCACGGTCCCTGCCAGCACGGTATCGGCCGAGACTGGGACTTGCAGGGCGTGTCGATTGAGAACGTTTGCGTCGGCGCGAGACTCCAGAAAGCCGATTTTCCGCCCCTGCGAGGAAGGATCGCGTTCGCGATCGGGTGTTAGTCCTTGACCTGTAGTTGCCGTTTGGGACGTCGGCACTGAGGCAGCAGCGCGCGGGGTGGCAGCAAGCGATGCATCGTCGCGCCTCGCCGTCACCTGAAAGAAAACACTCGCCGCCCGGGCTTGCTGGGCCTGACGTGCGACCCGGAGCCGTTCGGCCCGTTCTGCGTCGGCTTCCGCGTCGGGTCGCAAATCGCCTTGCGCGACACCGAGCTCACGTTCTAACCGGACCACAGGAGGGCCGATGTCGCCCTGGAGCGGCGGACCGAGCTCTGGCGGCTTCACATCGGCATAAGTTCGAGGAAGGGTGTCGAGTCCCTCCGCCTTCGCCTTCCGCTCGGTGTTGATCAGTTCTTCGCCCTGCCCCGGCCCTCGAAACCGAATAGGCTCGAGCGCGATCAGCGTTGCGCCTAGGACCACAACGCAAACGACGGCAGCAACACCGATCAGGACCTTGCGATTGAAGCGCGTGACCGGCCGCGGCTTGTTGCGCAACGCCAGCGGCTCCTCGTCCGCGCGGCCGGACTCGCGTTCACCCGTTGTCACGGCCGAGCCTCGGCGCGAAGCTCGGTCAGGTGATCGCTACGGCTGATGCGCACGACTTGCTGCGGATCCGTGCCGAGCCGCAGTTCCGCGGCGGCGAACAGGCGATCAACGACGTAGTAGCGGCCGCGGACGCGGTAGTTGACGAGCTCTGCGTTTCCTTCCGCCCCGACCACGAACAGCGGCGGGGCCTCACCCTGATCGATGCGCGCGGGAAACTCGATATAGACCTTGTGCGTATCGTCGAACGCGCGCAACGGCCGCCACGGCGGTGTGTCACCGGAGATTTCATAGCGGAAGCGCAGCTGCTCCAACGTCACGCCTTGGTCGACGATCTGCGCAGCCGACTCCGTCGCTTGCTCGTTTCGCCCACGCAGTGCGATCAACTGGTCCGCGGGATAACGCCAGGACACGGCCGCCATGTAGCTGCGCTCCGTGCTCTCGAGCTCCAGGTGATAGACGCGTCTGTTTGTGGTGATCACGAGATTCGTTTTGAGGTCAGCCGCCGCCGGCTTCACCAGAATATGGACCTGAGCACTATCGCCGGCGCCGCTCGTCGTGTCGCCGACGATCCACCGGACCGTGTCGCCGGCCGACACGGCCGTCAGCTTCTCGCCGGGCTCGAGCGTGATGTCGCTGACCTTCTCGGGCGCTGCGTACATCCGATAGAGCGCGCCCGTTGTGAAGGGATAGACCTGCACCGCGTTGACGTAGCCATCGCGCGTGGGTTCTTGGCTCGCCGCCAGATTGGCCGAGTCGACTCGTTCTTGCGGCGGAGCAAGGGGTTTGATCGGCCCTGACTTTCGGGGAAGGGGCTTGAGCTGGCCGGGCAATGGCAAGGGTTCAGGAAGCGTGACGATCTCGACCGGTTTCGCCGGCTCCGGTGCAACGACCGCGACTTTGAACGCCTCGTTGTCGTAGGCGATTGCCGGCGGAGGCTCACCGGTAGAGGCGCAGGCGCATAGAAGCAGAGCGGACGCACTCAGGGCGGCGGTCTTCAGTCTCATTGTGTCTCTCCCGGATTGATTTCGCGCGACCAATCGAGTCCGTGCACGTAAATCCCGAGCGGGTTCTTGCGCAGGATGTCGACGGAGGTCGGTTGACGGATGACGATGGTGAGGATTCCCGTCCAACGCTCAGACTTCGCGGGGCGGCCGTTCTCGAAGCTGCGTTCGAGCCATTTGACCTGGAACGACGACTCCGATGCCCGCACGACGCTTGTGACTTCCACCGACACCGAACGCTGTCCCACGGCTTTGAACGGATCATTCGCGCGGGCAAAGGCGTTGAGGGTTTCGGCAGCGCGATCCGTCGCGAAGTCGTAGGCTTCAAGCCAGTTCTTGCGGACGACGATGGGATCGATCGAGAGCGAGCGTACCCCGGTGATGAACCGGGCAAGGGCCGAGGCGATTTGTGCGTCGGTCGGATCGTAGACTTGGGTCGCCGGCGCGATGGCTTGCACCGTGCCCTGCTTGTCGATCTCGACCACGTAGGGTGTGATCCGGCTTTGCGCCGACAACCAGATCAGCGCCGCTGCCATCGCTGCCGAAAGACCAAGGCAAGATAGCGCCATCAGCCGCCAGTTCATGGCTTGCGCCCGCGCCGAGCCGATCCGCTCGTCCCACATCTGTTTTGCTCTTTGGTAAGGCGTCTCCGCCTCGGGCGTGTCGCCATAGCGATTGAGCGGCCGTCGAAACATCATCTCTCTTCCTTCAGGTCAGGGTTGGCCGAGGCGCCGGGCCTGTCGCCCTCCTTCACCGCTTGCTCCACGGTGTGAACCCGTCGCTGCCAGCGTTGCTCGGCGCGCAAGCGCCGCGCCCAAGTCGGGGCGCCACCTCCTCCTGCGGTCGACGTCGAAGAACCGGCCGCGGGGAGCGAACGCGCGCCGCTCGTCGCGCCTTGTTGCGCTGCCGGCCTGACCGGTGTTGCCGAAGCCGTTGGGCTTGAAGCTGTGGCAGGGCTCGAACCGCCTGCGGGCGCGTCCGGTGCTGACTGGTTCGGCGAGCCGGTGTTGGGAATCATCGCGCCCGCACGGACTGCGGAAACAGCGGACGCTCCAGCGCGTGCGGCACCCACGGCGACGCTGCCCGCCGCCATCGTGCCGGCCGCAATCGCGCCAACCGTACCGACGGCGGCGCCGGCACCAAGCTGCGGCGCGCCAGACACGAGGCCCGTCGCGATACTTGGACCAAAGATTCCAAGCCCAAAGAGCGCGATGGCGGCGAGCACCAAGGTCATCGCTTGTTCGAGATCGGGCTCCTGCGCATTGAGCGCGGTGGTGAATTCGTTGAAGAGCGTGGTTCCGATACCGATGATCACCGCGAGGACCATGACCTTGATCCCCGACGCGAAGACATTGCCGAGCACGCGCTCGGCGAGGAAGGCGGTCTTGCCCCACAGAGCGAAGGGGACCAGGACGAAACCGGCGAGCGTCGTCAGCTTGAACTCGATGATGGTGATGAAGAGTTGGACGGCGAGGATGAAGAAGGCGAGGACGACGACGAGCCAGGCAAACACCAGCACCAGGATCGTGACAGCGTTGTCGAAGAAGGTCGTGAAACCGAGGAGAGATCCAGCCTGCTCCATCAAGGGATGAGCGGCTGCGAACCCTGTGCCGGCGACGTATCCGGGGCGCAGGAGATCCTGGGGCGTCAGGTTGTTGTTCGTCGCTTCCAACCCGAGTCCGGAGAACGACTGGAATATGAGGACCGAGAAGGCGGCCCAATTGTTCAGAATGAGCGCGAAGACGCCGATGTAGAGCACTTTGGCAAGCAGCCGGGCGATGACGTTGGAGCCCTCGTCCATCGCCCAGGCGAGTCCCGCGAGCGTGATGTCGATCGCGACCAGGATCGAGGTCAGAAACGCCACCTCGCCCGCGAGCAACCCGAATCCGGAATCGATGTACCGGATGAAGGTGTCGAGGAAGCGATCGATGACGTTGACGTTGTTCATCTTGGGACCGGCGCCTTCGGCTTTATCAGTTGTTCGGCGTGTAGACCTGGCCATCGCCGACGAAGCGCTTGAACTGCGCCCTCGCCTGCTCCTGCGCTTGGGCCTGCCGCGCCTGCTCCATCGCCTCGGCCCGGTACTGCGCGGCCATGAGCTCCTGCGTCTGCAGCTGCTGCTTCGCGGACAGAGCGATCAGCTGGTTGGATGCTTGCTGCGCCTGAAGACTGCCGACCGCGGCCTGGCTCTCGGTCACGAGGCGCGACAAGATCGTGCCGTCGGCATCCACATTGGCGACGACTTGCGCTTGCACCGTCATCGTATGTTCGAGCGCCTTCATCGCCTCGCTCCAGCGTTCGAGTGCGCCCTGACCAAGCTCGCCCGACGTGACACTGGCGGAGTACTGTTCCGGGAAGAGCCGCTTGAAGGCGCTCTCTGTCGCCTTCACGTCAAAAGCGATGCCTTTGGCCTTCGCCATCAGCTGGTTGATGTTCTTGAGCGTCGCCTCGATGTCGCCCAGCGACGAGAACCCGAGTTTCTCGAGATGCTTCGCCATGTTCTCGAGCATCACCACTTCGTTCTGCAGGCTCTTGATCTGGTTGTTGATCTGCTCGAGCGCGCGCGCCGCCTGCAACACGTTCTCCGCGAAGTTCGAGGGATCGAAAACCACCATGGCCTGTGCCGGCGAGCCTGCAAGCACCAGCGCCGTGGTCGTCGCAAGAAGAAGCTGCTTTAGAATGTTCATGTGTGATCCTCTCTCGGTTGAAGCGTGGAAGCGGCGCGGTCACGTATGAGCTGCGCCGCCCATTCCAGTCCCTTGGTCCTGAGCCAGACCTCGGCAAATCGTTCGGTGCCGAATTCCTCGATGGCCCGCCCCATGCGGGCTTGGTCGGCCGCGCTCGATGTGGCGCACACGGCGAGGGCGATTGGTCCAACCCCAAGCTCGAACAGCCGATTCCCGCGGCGCGATTGCAGGTAGTAGTCGCGCTTGGGAATCGAGGCCGCGATCAGATTGATCTGGCGATAGTTTAGGCCGAAACGTTCGTAAGCGGCGCGCGCCTGTGGCTCGAGCGCGCGATCATTGGGCAAAAAGATCCGCTGCGGGCAGCTTTCGATCAGGACGGGCGCGATCTTGCTGTCCGCGATATCCGCCAAGGACTGCGTCGCGAACACGACGGCGACGTTCTTCTTGCGCAAGGTCTTGAGCCACTCACGCATGCGGCCCGCGAACAACGGATCGTCGAGAAAGAGCCAAGCTTCGTCGATGAGCAGCAGCGTCGGTTTGCCGTCGAACCGCTCCTCCAGCCGGTGAAACAGATAGGTGAGCACCGGTGCGACGGCGGCCTGCTGGTGCATGAGCTCTTCCATCTCGAAGCACTGCACCTGGCCGATCGCGAGGTGATCTTCAGATGCATCCAACAGGCGTCCGAATGGACCTTCGAGCGTGTAAGGCGCGAGCGCCGCCTTGAGCGCGTTCGACTGCAGAAGGACCGAAAGCCCCGTGAGCGTTCGCTCTGCCGGCGGCGCGCTTGAGAGGTTTGTGAGCGCCGACCACAGCGTCTCCTTGATTTCCGGCGTGAGTGCGACCCGCTCGTGCAGGAAAAGCGCCTGCATCCACTCGGCAGCCCAGCTCCGAACGGCCGGATCATCGATGCGCAGCAACGGTTGGAACGCCAACGATCCCGCCGCGCCGAGCGCGAAGTGGTCGCCACCCATGCCGAGCACGGCGGCTCGTGCTGAAAGGCCTTTATCGAAAATGTAGACCTGGGAGCCTTCATAGCGTCGAAACTGCAACGCCATCAGTGCGAGAAGCACGGACTTGCCGGCGCCCGTCGGCCCAACGATGAACATGTGCCCGACGTCGCCCACATGCGTAGACAGGCGGAACGGTGTTGAGCCCTGGGTCGCCGCGAGCAGCAAAGGCGGTCCGCCAAGCTGTTCGTTCGACACCGGGCCCGCCCACACCGCGGAGAGCGGCATCAAGTGCGCGAGATTCAGGGTGTGGACCAACGGCTGACGCACGTTGGCGTAGACATGTCCGGCCAGCGATCCGAGCCATGCCTCCACCGCGTTTACGGTCTCGCGGATTGTCGTGAAGCCGCGGCTGTTGATCACGCGCTCGACGGCGCGGAGCTTTTCGTCGGCGCCGACGGACGTGGGGTCGGACACGGTGACCGTCGTGGTGAGATAGCCGAACGCGACGTCGTCGCCGCCCAGTTCCTGCAGCGCTGCATCGGCGTCTGCCGCCTTGTTGTCCGCATCCGAGTCAATGAGCGACGTCGGCTCGTTGAACATCACCTCGCGCAAAATCGCGAGGATAGACTTGCGCTTGGCGAACCACTGGCGCCGGAGCTTCGAGAGCGCCTGCGAAGCCGATGTCTTGTCGAGCGGAATGAAGCGCGTGACCCAGCGATACGGAAAGTGCAGATCGTTGAGTTCGTCGAGGAGGCCGGGACGCGTGAGATTGGGGAATCCCTTGATGCTCAATGTCCGCAGATGCTGATCGCCCAGCATCGGATCGAGACCGCCGAGCAGCGGCTCATCGACCAGCACCGCGTCGAGGTACATCGGCGTCTCGGGCACCGCGACCGGATGCCGGCGGGTCGAGATCGTTCCGTGGAGGTAGGTCAGCGTCTCGCCGTCATCGAGCGGCCGCATCTCAGGCATAAGCCCTGAGAGAAGGTCGTGAATGCGGTCGGTCTCGGCGGCGAAGGCGGCAAGGTAGTCACGCGCCTTCAGGCCCCGGTGGTCGGCGCGTTCGAGCAAGACCCGCTCTGCCCGGCTCACCCGGTCCTCTGGCGGCATATATAAGAGTGTGAGGTGGTAAGCGCTCTCGTGGTGCGGCCGCGCATTTTGGCGGTTTTCCGCGTCCTCCCCGTCGTCGGGTTCAAAGAGAGCCCGCCGCTCCTCGTCGACGAGGGCGGAGAGGGGGTCCGGAAAGGTAGATGAGGGATAAGCCGGCGCGGGGAAACGCTCGGCTTCGATGAAGAGCGCCCAACCCGACCCAAAACGCCGAAACACATTGTTCAGCCGGGCGCAGGTGGCCACGAGCTCAGCCTCCGTCGCACTCTCAAGGTCCGGCCCGCGAAAACGAAACGTCCGTTGAAAGCTCCCGTCCTTGTTGAGGACGATGCCGGGCGCGATCAGAGCCGCCCATGGCAGATAGTCCGCAAGCAGTTTCGACGTCCGGCGATACTCGCGCAGGTTCAGCATGCGAGATACGCCTTGTGCCGGAGGTGACGGCCCAGGACCTCGACGAAGCGCGGATCCCGTTTGGCGGCGAACACCGCCACCGCGTGACCGATCAAGCCGAAGGCAATTCCCGCGATCCACAGCCGCAGGCCCAACCCCAGCGCCGCCGCGATCGTGCCGTTGACGATCGCGACGGCGCGTGGGGCCCCCGCCAAAAGAATTGGCTCGGTGAGCGAGCGATGGAGCGGCACCTCAAAGCCCGGGATCGCCATCAAACGAGCGCTCCGCCGCCGAACGAGAAGAAGGTCATGAAGAAGCTGGTCGCGGCGAAGGCGATCGAGAGGCCGAACACGATTTGGACGAGCCGACGAAAGCCGCCCGAAGTCTCGCCGAAGGCGAGCGAGAGACCCGTGATGATAATGATGATGACGGCAACGATACGCGCGACGGGTCCTTCGATGGATTCCAAGATCGATTGAAGCGGCGCCTCCCACGGCATGTTCGAACCGGCCGCCAAGGCCGGCGCACTGAGCGCAACGGCGACCACGGTCGCCATCAGCGAGACAACAAGAAGGCGGGTCGTCGATATGGTCATTTGGGCGCTTCCTTGGCGAGCGTGAGTGCGGCGACATGGGAGTCGATGTTGCGAAGCCGGTACTCGCCACCCGCGAGACCCTCGACGACGGCAACCGTCTCGACCCGACGGCCGCTACCGCGGCCGGCGATGAAGACGATGAGATCAATGGCTTGGGCGATGAGCTGGCGCGGGACTGTGGTGACGGCCTCTTGAATGAGCTGCTCAAGGCGGTAGAGCGCGGAGAGTGCTGAGTTGGCGTGCAGGGTCGCGATCCCGCCCGGATGACCCGTGTTCCAGGCCTTGAGCATTTCGAGCGCTTCGGCGCCTCGCACTTCACCGACGATGATCCGGTCGGGTCGCAGGCGCATGGTCGATCGAACGAGGTCGGCAAGCGTCACGACGCCAGGTTTGGTGCGAAGGGCCACCGTGTCCTTTGCTGCGCACTGGAGTTCGCGCGTGTCCTCGATCAGCACGATGCGTTCGTCAGCCGCGGCCATCTCCGCAAGGAGTGCGTTCGCAAGGGTCGTCTTGCCGGAGCTCGTCCCGCCGGCGATCAAGATTGTCTGACGGTCGGCCACCGCCTTGCGCAGAATTGCGGCATGAAGCGGCGTCAGAATCTGATCGGCGACGTAGTCCTCGAGGGTCAGAACGTGAGCGATGGGTTTGCGAATCGCGAAGCACGGCGCCATCGCGACCGGTGGAAGCAAGCCTTCGAAACGCTCGCCGGTCTCGGGCAGCTCCGCGCTGACGATCGGCGCGCCCGCGTGCGCCTCCAAGCGGATATGACTTGCGACAAGCCGGATGATGCGCTCGACCTCAGCTGCCGCGAGGCGGCATCCGGTATCGACACGGCCCTGCCCTTGGCGGTCGAGCCACAGGCGGCCGTCCGGGTTGACCATGACCTCGATGACCGCTGGATCCGAAAGCGCGGCGCCGATGGTTGGGCCCATCGCTGTGCGCAGCATTGCGCGGCGACGGTCCCGGCTCTCGCTCATGGGATCGAAGGACGTCATGGCTGCACCTCGTGCAATTCGCCATCGCTCTCGACCACCGCGTCGGGCGTGATGCACGCAAGCACATCGCGCGTCAGGCTCTTGCCGCCCGCGAGCCTGCGGCCCACTTGTTCGACGAAGCTGTTGAAGCGCTCGGCGCCGAGCGCCTTCGCAGCGCCCTGATCGCCTTCCGGCAGCGGCGAGGTCACCGTGAGTTCGAAACGAATGAAGAGCGCGAGGGTCTCCAACACCACCTGCTGGTCGCGCTCAAGCCGCGCGAGATGGCGCCCGACCTTGTCGAGCCGCACCTTCAAGACCGCATCGATCTCTGCGGTCGCACCGCGTGTGAGATAGTGCCGGAGCGCGTCGGCGACGATCGCCGACTTCGACGAGCCCGGCTTTTCCGCGAGCGCGTCGAGCCGGTCGTTGAGCTCATCGTCGAGATAGACATGCAGACGGGGTTTCATCAGCACTCTCAGAAGTTCGGGACCAAATCGTCGTCGGTGCGGCCCGGATCGCCGTTCATGGCGTGAGCGCGCTGAAGGGGTGTCGTGCGGATCGGCTTGCCGATGCCGGCCGTTTGCAGGTCGTCGTCGAGCAGTTGAACGAGGTCGTCGGCGGGAACGCGCGCGGGACACGTCGCCACTTCGGCAAGCTCCGGGTGACGGTGGAGACCGCCTTCTTCTTCGCCGTCCTGATCGCCGATCTCGCGTGCGAGTGCCGCGGCGAGTCTCGCGTCCGTTGCTCTGACCTGGCCCGTCCAATCATCCGCTGTCGGCGCGGCCGTCTGGGTTTCGAAAGCCGGTGGCGGAAGGACGCGACCGGTGAAGTTGCGGTCTTCGAAGTAGCGCAATTTCTTGGCGCGGATCGGCGGCAGTCCCGATATCAGCACCAGTTCGTCGCTCGCCGGCAGCTGCATCACCTCGCCAGGCGTCAGCAGCGGGCGCGCCGTTTCCTGGCGACTGACCATGACGTGCGCGAGCCAGGGCGCAAGGCGGTGGCCGGCGTAGTTGCGTTGCGCGCGCAATTCCGTGGCGGTACCGAGCGCATCCGAAATACGCTTGGCCGTGCGCTCGTCGTTGGACGAAAACGCGATGCGGACGTGACAATTGTCGAGGATGGCGTTGTTTTCGCCGTAGGCTTTCGCGACCTGATTGAGCGATTGCGCGATGAGGTATGCCCGGATGCCGTAGCCGGCCATGAACGCCAGCGCTGTTTCGAAGAAGTCGAGGCGCCCGAGCGCCGGAAACTCATCCAGCATCATGAGCACTTGGTGCCGGCGGCGTTTGCCGGGATCGCCTTCGAGCTTCTCGGTCAGACGGCGGCCGATTTGGTTTAGGACGAGACGAACGAGCGGCTTCGTGCGCGAGATGTCGGATGGCGGCACGACGAGGTAGAGCGATGCGGGGCGCTTCGCATCCACGAGATCAGCGATGCGCCAGTCGCAGGCCGCGGTGACGGCCGCTACGGTCGGATCGCGGTAGAGTCCAAGGAAACTCATCGCCGTCGACAGGACGCCCGAGCGGCCATTCAGATCGGTGTCCGCGGCCTGGTCGGTGCGCTCTACCTGCAGGACCTCGCGCACAAGGTTAGGCGTGGGATGGTCGGGCGGGTTTCGGAGGGCAAGCGTCCTGGCGGCCGTCCATACGGATTCTCTCTCGTGCCGGGACGTCCCGGTGAAATGACCATTTGCGAGGAGGAAGCGAATGTCGTTCGCCGGGTTTTCGAGGCCTACGGATCAGGCCATACGCCGCGCCAAATAGCTGCGGCACTGAACGCCGATCGAGTCAGGCCGCCGCGCGGGAAGCGTTGGATGGCCTCGACAATCAATGGATCGCGTCTGCGGGGCAATGGGATCCTGCACAATGAGCTGTACGTGGGCCGACTTGTTTGGAACAGGCTATGCATGATCAAGGACCCGGACACCGGCAAGCGCGTGTCACGGCTCAATCCGCGCGAGAAGTGGCACGTTGTCGAGACCCCGGCATGGAAGTTGGTTGATGAGGCGGGCTGGCAGGCCGTGCAAGCACGAACAGCGGGCCGCGCGCAGCCCAGCAACTCGTATCGGCGACCTAAGCGACTGCTTTCGGGTTTGCTCCGATGCGGCAGTTGCGGTGCGGGGATGTCAATCTGCGATCGGACGCGTGGCTACGCCCGCGTGAAATGCTCGCGCTACAAAGAGGCCGGTGACTGCAAACACAAGCGGACCTATCAACTGGGTGCGATCGAGGTTCGCGTGTTGGACGGCTTGACCACGCGCCTTCGCAATCCGCGACTGATCGCAGAATACGTACCGGTTGGACATGCTCCGCTTGGGAGCTGAACGATCGGCCACACGCGCTCGACTTGAACGCCGCCTTGGCGAGGTCACGCAGGCACTAAACCGCATCGTCGATTCGATAGAGGACGGAACCGGCGTAAAAGCAATCATCAAGCCACGAATGGCCGAACTCGCCTCGGAGAAGGAGGCCATTGAGGCACAATTGGCAGAAGATGCCCCGCAGTCGGAGGTCATCGCACTCCATCCCGCGGCCGTGGCCCGTTACTTGGCGCAGATCGAGCGATTGAACAACGCCGTGAACAAGGAGCTGATGGCCGGAGAGAGTCAGAGCGAAGTGAGGGACTTCCGCGCGTTGGTCGAGAGCGTCATCGTTTATGAGGTGCCACCGGGCGCGACACTTGACGTCGAGATACGAGGGAGGCTTGCCGAGCTGACTGGCAACCGCACCTTTCCACCCCAGATAAGAATGTCGGGGGGTATGTTGGTAGCAGCGGAGGGATTTGAACCCCCGACCAAGGGATTATGATTCCCCTGCTCTACCACTGAGCTACGCTGCCAAAGCCCAAAACGGAGCGCGGGATGTAAGGCGTGGGGCTTCGCGCTGTCAAGGCAAACACGCCCCTATGCCGCAAGCGCCGCTTCGCCCTTCACGATCCAGCCGCCGCCGAGCATCCGCCCCGGATCGGCCGCGTCATAAAGCACGCACGCCTGGCCCGGCGCGACGCCTTCTTCATGCACCAGAAGTTCGACCTCGACGCCGTCCGCGCAAGCCCGCACCTCGGCGCGAACCGGCTCACGCGTCGACCGCACGCGCGCCAGCACGGCACGCGGAGCAGCCGACGGCGGCGCCACGTCCAACCAATTGATATCGCGCAACAGGACGCGCCGTGTGGCCAGCGCCTCGCGCGGCCCCACGACCACCTGCCGCTTCGCCGCATCGATGCGGATCACGAACAGCGACTCGTGATGCCCGAGCCCAAGGCCCTTGCGCTGACCGACCGTGAAGTTGATCACGCCTTCGTGCCGCCCCAGCACGCGCCCCGACAGATCCACGATCTCACCCGCTTCGATCGCGCCGGGCTTCAGCCGCTGCACGACGTCGCTATAGCGCCCGTTCGGCACAAAGCAGATGTCCTGGCTATCTGGTTTCGCCGCAAGTTCAAGCCCAAGTTCCGCCGCCAGCGCCCGGGTCTCGCTCTTCGGCAAACCGCCGAGCGGAAAGCGCACGAATTCCAACTGCTCGCGCGTGGTGGCAAACAGGAAATAGCTCTGATCGCGCGACGCATCGGCCGCCCGATGCAACTCCGGCCCGCTGGCGCCATCGACACGGCGAATGTAGTGCCCGGTGATGAGCGCCGCCGCACCCATATCCTTCGACGCGTTCAGCAGATCGCGAAACTTCACCGTCTCATTGCACCGCACGCACGGGATCGGCGTCTCCCCGCGCGCATACGAGGCGGCGAAGTCTTCCATCACCGAACTGCGGAACCGCTCCACATAATCGAGCGTGTAGTGCGGAATGCCGATCCGATCGGCCGCCGCCTTCGCGTCATAGATGTCCTGTCCCGCGCAGCACGACCCCTTGCGCTTCGGCTGCCCGTCCGACGCATAGAGCTGCAGCGTCACGCCGACGACGTCATAGCCGGCGCGCTTGGCCAGCGCCGCGGCGACGGCGCTGTCGACGCCGCCCGACATAGCCGCGACGACGCGCGTCCGCCCGGGTTCCCCCGGCAGGCTCATCAATTCGCGAATATCGTCGATGCTCATCATGGCGGCGCGAATATAGGCACGCACCGCCGCCGCGCAAGCCGCAAGGGCTGCGACGCTTCCGGCCTAGGACAACGGCAGGAAATTCAACAGCGAAAGCTGGTTCACCTGGGCAATCATGCGCCCGGCGGCCTCCGCGGCGACCTGATCCTGGTTAAGGCGTGCGATCGCTTCTGCCAAATCCACGTCCTCGATGTCGCCGATGAACTTCGTGAAATAGGCCGCCAACCCCTCGTGCCTGTCGAGAGCGATCGTCGCCTGCTCATGCCGCGTCCCGTTGATGGCGGCGATGGTATTGATGTCCTTCTGCACGTCGGGCAGCGCCACATGCTGCGCCGTGAGGAACGTCGTCTGCGCCGCCGTCGTGTCCATGCCGAACGGCCCATTAACGCCCGCATCGAACGTCGCGATATCCTTGAACGTCTGCATCAGACCGGTCGCGATATCGCTCGCCGTCAGCGCGGTCTCTAAGGTCTCGTTCTCGTCGATGCGCTGCGTCTGCTTCAGATCGCTGTTGTCGAAGATGTCGTCGACCGTCGTCGCCGCGACCAGCGCCGTCAAGTCCGTCGCGTTCACCGGCGGCTGATCCGTACGCGAGCCGCCGTAGATATACTTGCCGTCGACGCGCGAATTCAGCAGCGACACCGCCTCGTTGTAGAGATTCTTGACGTCTTCCATCAGCGCCGGCGCCCGACCCGCCGCCAACGCATCGCCGATGGCGGAACGCAACCGGGCGCTGATGTCGCTCAACTGCTGCAAATGAAGGTCCTGCAGGTTCAGCTTGTTCAACACCTCTTTCGTCGTCGAGGTGAACGCTTCGACGTCGGAAGACTTCATCTTGGCCGCCGCCAGAACGCCCGCTTTGTCCTTTGCGTCGGCGTACTGATCGCCGACCTTGCCGGTTGCGATCTGATTCTGCGTCGTAACCGTGCGCCCCTGAATGCGCGAATACTCGTTGACCAACGACTGGCCGAACGAAAAAGTGCTCACACGATCAAGCATGGCATGTTCCTAATCTCAAACGACATCGAGAAGCGTGTCGTACATCTGTTGAACCGTCGTCAGCAGCCGCGCCGCCGCGTTATAGGCCTGTTGAAAAATCATCATGTTGGCGAGTTCTTCGTCCATGTTGACGCCCTCGACCGCGCTGCGGCGGGACTCAACCTCTTCGCTGACGTCGCTGCGATACGAGACCTCGGCGTCGGCCGCATTCTTGAGATCCGACTGCCCGCCCATGATCTGAGCGATATAATCGCCCAGAGACATCGTGCCCGAAGCAAGACCACCGGTCGCCGGCCACGTCACGCTGCTGTTCGCGATCGCAGCCAGCCGCAACGCGCCGCGGTTGTCGCTGACGCCGAGCACGGTGTCGCCGACAACGGTGGTGGACGAGAGATCGAGCTGCGCCAACGCCATCTTCGAACTGTTCGCCGCGACGTCGCTGCGAATAGCAAGTGACGCCGCCTGATTCTGACGGGCGGCCGATCCCATACCGAAGAACTGGGTGAGGCTCACGCCCGTCGCGCCGCGCGTGGTGGTGTCGTTCTTCACCTCAAGCCGCGCGCCGGGCGACGTGGGCGTCATCGTCAGCGTGCCGTTGGCGTCGAGCGCAAACGTCGCGGAGCCCGCAGCTGCGCTGTTCAAGCTTGTGACGATGTCCGAGAACGTCGATCCGCCGACCGCCACGCTGAACGTCCGCAGGATCGAACCGTCGGTCGCGCGCAACGAGAACTCCGCCGTCCCCGCGCTGAAACCGTGTGTATTGCCTGCCGCGACGCCTGTGGCAAAGCTCGACGGGCTCGCCGCGGTGACCAAATCGTTCAAGCCGAAGAACTGCGACAGCCCGCGCCCGCCGCGCGCCGACGGCGTCGTCGCGTCCTGCTGCATCGCAACGCCGTTGCCGCCGTTCGCCGTGATCGAAAGGACGCCGTTGGTGAAGCTCGCCGTGCCGTTGCCCCCGAGGCCCGCATTGATCGCCGTCACCAAGTCGCCGACGGTCGCGATGCTCGAGAGATTGAGGTCGAGCCGCTGCACCAGCGCGCCTTGCTGATCGACGATCGCAATGGTCGCATTGCCGGTGAAGTTCAGCGGATCCGTCGACAGCAACCCGATATTGCGCCCGGTCAGCGTGGTCGGCGGCGGCACCGAAGAACTGTCGTTGTGAATGGCGTTCAGCTGCTCGGCCAGCGCCGAACCGACGAGGCCCAACTGCTCGGCCAAATCCGGCAGCGCCTTGTCGCGCATGTCGATCAAGCCGCGAATCTCACCGCCCGCGATGCGGCCTTCGAGAGCCACGGGCTGACCGATGTCGGAATCACCCTCCGGATCGACGCGCTGCAGGTTCAAAGGCGGGAACGAGGTCCCGGCCGTCACCGCCGTCGGACCCGAATACCGCAGCTCCGAACTCAAATCCGAGATCAGCGTCGTCCCGTCCGACAGCGAAACGAACACGCGTCCGTCCGTCTGGTCATAGGTCCGCACGTCCATGAACTTGGACAGTTCGGCGATCGCCGTGTCTCGCTGGTCCAGCAAACCGGTCGACGTGTCGCCGCCAGCCACCGCAAGCTTGATCTTCGTGTTCAACTCATAGATGCGCGACATCAGGGTGTTGACGGTCGAAACATTCGTCGTCAGCTGCGTGTTCGCGTCCTGGCGCAGCGACTGAACGTTCGCGGCCATGCCCGAGATCGCATTCAACGCCGCCGTTACCGACGAGATCGCCGAGTTGCGCCGCGCCGCCGAAGACGGATCGACGCTCAACTGCGTCAACGCCGTCATCGCAGTCGAAATACGCGCGCCCAACGACGAGTTGCCGTCCAGCGAGCCGATCAGATCCTGCACGCGGTCGAGATAGGTCGCCATAACTTCGGCGCCGCCCAGCGCGCCGATGGCCGTCGTGGCTTCGCCCGCCAGGTAGGAGTCCGCGATGCGCCGCACTTCATCGATGTTGACGCCGTTCAACACGCCGCCCGTCAACCGCGGCCCGAAATCCACGACCCGGCGGTGATAGCCCGGTGTGTTGACGTTCGCGATATTGTTCGACGTGATCCGAAGCGCAGCCTGATTGGTCTGCAGACCGCTTGTCGCCGTATTCAAGATGGCATTGAGCGACATGAACGACTCCTAAATACGGCGGCGAACCGGCAGCTTTTGCCGGGACGCGCCGCAAATTCTGCCCGCGAGGGTCTGGCCGCCACGACGGGCGACGACAGAAAACCCGCCAAAACATTGGCGATCTGACGATGCACTCGACATAGCTGGCCCTCGCTGACCTGTTGCCTCGCGGTCATGAGTGCAACGCCGATGCCACGTCATCAAAGCGCCATGCCGAAGGACGAAACTGCCGTCCAAGCTGCAAACTCTGCCGCTTGGAACGCGTTGCGCGACGCCGCTGTCCGCACGAAACCGCCGCAAATCGCTTGGCAAGAGCCTTGCTAACAAAACCCCGACGGCATGCGTGCCGAACGATTGCGTGTGAGATGAACCAACTTGTTTCCTTCTTCGCCCCGACGGCGCTGCCCAATGCGGCAGGCGCGGCCGTGCGCGCGCAGAACGGAGCGCAAGGCGGCGACTTCGCAAGCATCCTTGCGCAACTTCAAAACGCGCTGACGGCCGAGAACGCTCTGCCGATCGACCCCACGCAGCAAGCAGCGCAGATCCTGTCCCAGCTGCCGCCGAGCCTTTTTCAATCTGCGAAGACGCTGTCGACCGAAGAACTCGCCGCCCAACTTCAGGCGCTGACCGGCGCACCGGCCGGCGAGAACACGCCGCAGATCGACGCCCTCCTCGCGCTTCTCAATCCGGCGAACACCGGCGGCAAAGCGCAACCCGGCAAACCGGCCGCACCAGACACGAACGCAGATACGTCGGTCGCCGCAATGCTGGCCGCGCTGCAGCTCCAGACGCAGAGCACAACTGCGCAGCCGACGCAGACAGCGACAGACGCAACGGCAACGGCGACCCACGGCGCAACGCCGCCAGTGGCCACCCCGCCGGTTGCGCCGACGGACCTCGGCCTGCGCGGTACGATCCCCGCCACCGAACAACCGCCCGTTCAACAACCCGCGCAGCCGGAAACGACGGCAAACGCCAAGGCCGCCGAGAACGCCGCCGCCGCGTTGCTCGCGCCGAACGGAATGGCGCGTCCGAAGAACGAAACACAGCCGCAGCAAACGCAGCCCGCCAAGACCGTGTCCGACGCCGCGAAGCGCAAAGCCCAAGGCGCGCCCGCCGATGCCGCAGCCGCAACCCAAACGCAGAACACGCCGTCGGCGGGCAAGCCGTCCGACGCACCGACGCTCGGCGCCAGCACGCAACCGCAAGCCGACGGCTCGCAGCTGCCGGCTAACGCACCCACGCAGGCGAAACCCGACGGCGCTGCGCCGACGACGATGACGTCGCTCGCCGCCACGCCCGCCCCCGTCCTGCCGACCCTGATCGACGCACAGCAGATGAGCGTGACTGTCTCGGCCGCGCCGCAAGCGCCGGTCCCGCTCGAAGCCCTCGCCGTACAGATCGCCCGCAGGTTCGAAGCCGGTCTCAGCCAATTCGAAATCAGCCTGCACCCCGCCGACCTCGGAAAAGTCGACATCTCGCTCAGCGTCGGCGACGACGGCCATGTCCACGCCATGATGCGCGCGGAACGTCCGGAAACGCTGGACCTCCTGCAGCGCGACGCCCGTTCGCTCGAAACGCAGTTGCGCCAAGCCGGCCTTGAAGTCGGTTCGAACGCACTTAGTTTCTCTCTGTCCGGAGGTAACGGACAGCAACGCCACGCACCCTTCGCGGGCTGGCCGGCGTTCGCCGACGCGCAAGACGCCGCTGGCGCCGCCAAGCAAGACGCCGCCAAAGCCTACATCGCCGTTCGGAATCCCGACGGCCTCGATATTCGCGTTTAACGGAAAGTAAGACCCATGGACGTCGGTGCCGTCGCCAATAACGCAGCCCAGACCACAGCGCGCACATCGCTGAGCGGCAACTTCGACACGTTCCTGAAGCTGCTGACCACGCAGCTGCAGAACCAAGATCCGCTCGAGCCGATGGACGCGACCAAGTTCACCGAACAGCTGGTCTCGTACTCGCAGGTCGAACAACAGATCAACACCAACGCCAACCTGGAATCGCTCATCGCGCTGAACAAGTCGGCGATCGGCGCCAACGCGGTAACGTATCTCGGCAAGACCGTGTTGACGGCAGGGTCGGCGACGGCCCTCGAAGGCGGCGCTGCCAAATGGCGTTACGCGCTGACCTCTGACGCGAACACGCTCCAGATGACCATCAAGGATTCAAGCGGCAAGACGGTGCGCACCATGACCGGCGACAAGAACGTCGGCATGCATGAGTTCACCTGGGACGGCAAGAACGACGCGGGCGTCGACCAGGCGGCCGGCACTTACACGCTGACGGTCACGGCGAAAAAGACGGACGGCACGGCCATCGACTCCACGGTCGGCGGCATCGGCCTCATCAAGGAAATCGACATGTCGGGCGCAAGCCCGATGCTCACCATCGGTAACCGCGGCGTCTCGCTGACCGATGTCCTGAGCTTTGTGAATTGACGATTAAGGAATGCGCACGCGGCGCAAAGCGTCGCCAACGGACAAACGGAACAGCGGGTTCGAAGGGCACGCACGGTTCCAAGTTAGACAACGGGGAATGAAGTCATGAGTCTCTATGGTGCCCTTTACACCGGCGTCGCCGGCCTCGCCGCGAACAGCCGCGCGATGGCGACGACCTCCACCAACATCGCGAACGTCAACACGGTCGGCTACAAGACGACCAAGAACGAGTTCTCGACCCTGCTCGCCTCGACCGCCTCGCTCGGCACGGGCGCGAACGGCGGCGTGAAAGCCGTGGCGCTGCCGCAGGTCACTTCGCAAGGCGACCTAGCGCAGACGACATCGTCGACCGATCTCGCGATCTCGGGCCAGGGCTTCTTCGTCGTGACCAACACGGCGGTTCAGAACCCGAACGTCAGCGAATTGCTCTACACGCGCGCCGGCGCCTTCACGAAAGACGCGAACGGCAACCTGAAGAACGCCGGCGGCTATTACCTGCAAGGCTGGGCGCTCGACGCGAACGGCAACATTCCGACCAACGCCAATGACATGACGCTGGTGAGTTTGGGCCAGGTGACGGGTACGGCATTGCCGACCACCACGGCCGCCCTGCGCGCCAACCTGCAGTCGAGCACGGCGGTGACCGCGGGCTACACGGCCGGCGACCTCGCCGACGGCACGATCTCGCCCCAGTTCGAAACGTCGATCGAGTTTTACGACAGCCAAGGCGGCGCGCGCCCTCTGCGCCTCGCGTTCGTCAAGACGGCCGCGAACACCTGGCAGTACGAAGTGATCTATGACGGCAACGCGGCCGATATCGGCGGCCCGACGGCGAACCCGATCTCGACCGGTTCGATCACGTTCAACACCGACGGCACGGTCGCAACGCCGACCACGCCGCCGACGATCACGATTCCCTTCGTCGCCGCGTCCGGCCTCGCCGCGCAACCGATCGAAATGAACTTCGGCACCGCCGGCCAAGCCGACGGCTTCACGCAGTTCGACACGACCTCGACGCTCTACTCGTCGGATGTGAACGGCACGCTGTTCGGCGGTCTGACCGGCGTTCGCGTCGACGAACAGGGCTACGTCATCGCCTTGTTCAACAACGGCGTCGAGAAGCGCATGTACAAGCTTCCGGTCGCGACCTTCTTGAACGCCGATGGCTTGGGGCCGCTGAACGGCAACTCGTATCGCGCGACCGTCGAGTCGGGCGGCGCGAGCTTTAAGAACGCCGACGTCGGCGGCGCCGGTTCCATCGCCAATCTGGCGCTCGAACAGTCGACCGTAGATATGGCCAAAGAGTTCTCGAACATGATCGTGATTCAGCGCGCGTACACCGCTGCGTCGAAGATCATTACAACTGCGGACGAAATGTTAGAGGAGCTGACGCGGCTGAAGCGCTAATCGCCGCGTAGGACGTTCACACATGTGAATGTCCCGCTTCGGCTGGCATGCAGTTTGCGTTGTTCTCTGCAACGCCGCGTTAATCGTGTTTCTTGGGCTCGCTTTAGGAGCCCAGCGCGTAGGCTTCGCGGCAATGGTGGGATGTTGGGTGCAGGAGCGCGTATGGTGATGAGCGAAGAGAGGCAAGGGCGTGTTACATACGTCATCGGTCCCGATGGGAGCCCGTTGACGATTGCCGACTTGCCGCCGCCGAACACAAAGCGGTGGGTCATCCGTCGCAAGGCGGAAGTCGTGGCCGCGGTACGCGGTGGTCTGTTGAGCCTCGAAGAGGCCTGCACCCGTTACACGTTGACGGTCGAGGAATTCCTCGCCTGGCAGCGCGCGATCGACAAGTACGGTTTGGCGGGTCTGCGCACGACGCGGGTCCAGCAATACCGCAACTAACGAATTAGTCCGTCAACGGACTATTAGAGAATTGAGGCCGGCTGCGGGTTTCCCGCGGTCGGCCTTCATGCTTTCTTGAACTCTTGTAAACCGCGGCTTTACCGCACCATGGGTAATTTTTGCCTACACGAGATCACGCGCCCGAGTTGGTGTGCGGATTTGGTGCAGGAAGAAAAACCAGGGTGCGGGAGTCTTCGCTTTGCCGGGCATGTTGAAATCGATGAGCCTTGCGCGACTGGGGGCGGCCATGGGCCTCACCATCGCCGTCGCCGGCTTCTTCATGTACATCATGGGCGCGATGACCGACGCGCCGAAGGCGCTGTTGTTCTCGGGCCTCGACCCTCGCGACTCCGCTGAAATCGTCGGCCGTCTCGACGCGTTGAAAGTCCCCTACTCCGTCGAAGGCGACGGCTCGACGATCCTTGTTCCCTCCGACCAAGCGCTGCGCCTGCGCATGCAGCTCGCCGGCGAAGGTCTGCCCGCGGGCGGCTCCGTCGGTTACGAGATCTTCGATCGCAGCGATTCCTTCGGCCAGACGAGCTTCGTCCAGAACGTCAACCTCATCCGCGCCCTCGAAGGCGAACTCGGCCGCACCGTGCGCTCCCTGTCGTCGATCGCCAACGCCCGCGTCCATCTGAACATCCCCAAGCGCGAACTCTTCGCCGAGAAGCAGCCTGAGCCGACGGCATCGGTCGTGCTCCGCTCGCGCGGCACCGTGTCCCCGGCGCAGGTCCAATCCATCCAGAACCTCGTCGCCTCCGCCGTCCCCGGCATGCAGGCCGGTTCGGTCACCGTGATCGACGAGAAGGGCAACATGCTGGGCGGCGGCACGGCGCAAGGCGGCAACGCCTCCATCCGCGCCGACGAACGCACGGCCTCGCTCGAAGACCGCATCCGCTCGCAAGTCGAAGACCTGGTCTCCAGCGTCGTCGGCCCCGGCCGCGCCCGCGTCCAGGTGACCGCCGAGGTCGACTACAACCGCATCACGAAGGAAAGCAAAACCTTCGACCCCGACGGCCAGGTCGTGATCTCGCAGCAGACCAGCAACACCAAAGCCAACAACTCCGACGGCGGCAGCGCCCAAGGCGTGACGGTCACGAACTCCCTTCCCGCCGGCGCCGCCGACGGCAGCGGCGGTTCAGGCGGCGGCTCGTCGTCGAACGAAGACCGCACCGACGAAACGATCAACTACGAAGTGTCGCAGACGAAATCCATCGAGGTCCAAGAAGGCGGCAAGATCAAGCGCCTGTCGGTCGCCGTCGCCGTCGACGGCAACTACAAGACCGACGACAAGGGCGTCCGCACCTACGAAGCCCGCGCGACCGACGAGATGCAGCAGATCGAACAGATCGTGCGCTCGGCCATCGGCTTCGACGAAAAGCGCGGTGATCAGCTGAAGGTCGTGAACCTGCGCTTCTCGCAGCCCGAGATCGAAGCCCTGCCGCCCGCCGAAGAGCCGCTGCTCGGTCTCGTCAAGGACGATTACTGGCGCATCGCCCAATTCGGTGGTCTCGGCATGATCGCGCTCCTGCTCATCTTCTTCGTCATGCGCCCGCTGATCAAAGCGCTGGTCTCGCCGATGCCGAACCAGCAGCTTGCATCGCAGCAACTCGGCGGCCCCGCCGGCGCGCCCAGCGCGCTTCAAGGCGGCGCCGGCGCGGCGCAACTCGCCTCATCCCCGGGCCCGACATTGATCGCACCGACGCAGTCCGGCGTCCAGGCGATGATCGACATCGCGCAAGTCGAAGGCCAGGTGAAGGAGTCATCGGTGCGCAAGGTGGGCGAAATCGTCGGCAAGCATCCGGACGAAGCAACGTCGATCCTTCGTCAGTGGCTTCACGAGTCGGCATAACCCATGGCCAAACCCGCCAAAGCTATCACGCGCGATGACGTCAAGGCGCTGACCGGACCCGAGAGGGCCGCAGTGCTGCTGCTCGCCCTCGGCGAGGAACACGGCGCCAGCATCTGGAAATCCCTCGACGACGACGAAGTCAAAGAAGTGTCCCAGGTCATGTCGAACCTCGGCACCATCTCCGCGTCGCTGATCGAACGCCTGCTCGTCGATTTCGTGTCGCAGATTTCCTCGACGGGCTCCGTCATGGGCTCCTACGACACGACGGAACGGCTGCTGCAGAAGTTCCTGCCCAAAGACCGCGTCAGCACGGTCATGGAAGAAATCCGCGGCCCCGCCGGCCGCACGATGTGGGACAAGCTGTCGAACGTGAACGAGTCGGTTCTCGCGAACTACCTCAAGAACGAGTACCCGCAAACCGTCGCCGTCGTTCTAACGAAGATCAAGCCTGAACATGCCTCGCGCGTTCTGGGCGCCCTGCCCGAAGACTTCGCGTTGGAATGCGTCGGCCGCATGCTGCGTCTCGAGTCCGTGCAAAAGGACATCCTGGACAAGGTCGAACAGACCCTGCGTCAGGAGTTCATGACCAACCTCGCCCGCACCGCCAAGCGCGACGCGCACGAGTTGATCGCCGAAATCTTCAACAACTTCGACCGCCAGACCGAATCCCGCTTCATCACGGCGCTGGAAGAGCGCAACCGTGAAGCGGCCGAGCGCATCAAAGCCTTGATGTTCACCTTCGAAGACCTCGGCAAGCTGGACTCCGGTTCGATCCAGACGCTGCTGCGCGCCGTCGACAAGGACAAGCTCGGCATCGCGCTCAAGGGCGCATCGGCAGCGTTGCGCGATCTCTTCTTCTCGAACATGTCCGAACGCGCCGGCAAGATCCTGCGCGACGACATGGAATCGATGGGCCCCGTTCGCCTGAAGGACGTCGACGAGTCGCAAATGGCGATGGTCAACGTCGCCAAAGACCTCGCTGCCAAGGGAGAGATCATGATCTCCAAGGGCAACAACGAAGACGAACTGGTCTACTGATGGCGCGCGAGAACATGCAACCGAACCGCCCCACCAAGTTCAACTTCGACACCGTGTTCGGCACCAACGGCTCGCCCGCGACGTCGCACGTGCGCAGCACCTACTCGTCCGACGAAGTCGAAGCCATCCGCAGCGAAACCTTCGCCCTCGGCAAGGCCGATACCGAGGCACAGGCCGCCGCAGCACGCGCGGCAACGCTCGCGGCGATCGCCGAAAGTCTGATGCGCATGATCGGTGAGTTCGACGCCGTCGTGAAAGCCATGCGCCAAGATAGCGCCGCGATCGCCATCGAAGTCGGCCGCAAACTCGCCGAGGTCGCGCTCGACGCCTTCCCGCTCAAGGAAGTCGAAATGCTGCTCGCCGACTGCCTGCACAAGCTGCACCGCGAACCACGCATCGTCGTACGCCTCGCGCCTGACAATGCCGAAGCATTGCGCGCCGACATCGACGCACTGTGCCATCAGCACGCCTTCGCCGGCCGCATCGTCATCATCGCCGAACCCGCGCTCACCGGATCCGACTGCCGCATCGAATGGGCGGACGGCGGTGTGGAGCGCGATTTGGCCACCACATTTTCCGCCATTGAACAGGGCGCCGAACGCTGGCGCTCCTCCAATCCGACCGAAGAGAGCTAACGATGTCAACGACAACGGACGTCAACCTGCCCGACCTGCAGACCACGGCGACCGACACGCCCGATCAGCCGCAGGAGCAGGAAATCAAACGCACCGCGACCGACCTCGAAGCCGTCTTCGACGTCAACGTCAACGTGTCGGCGGTCCTCGGCAAGGCGACGATGGAGGTCAGCGCCCTCCTGAAGCTCGGCCGCGGCGCCGTCGTCGAACTCGATCGCAAGATCGGCGAAGCCATCGACATCTACGTCAACGACCGCCTCGTCGCGCGCGGTGAAGTCGTGCTGGTCGAGGATCGCCTCGGCATCACGATGACTGAAATCGTCAAAGGCGACCGGTCGTAAACGGAACACTCGAAAGAAAACCCCATGCGTCTCCTCATCATCGGACAACTGAACGGCCAGATCGGCGCCGCGACCAAGATCGCAATCGACAAGGGTGCGAAAGTCACCCACGCGACGACGATCGAGCAAGGTCTCGCCGAACTTCGCGACGGCCGCGGCGCCGACCTGCTGATGGTCGACGTGGCGATGCCGATCGCGCTCCTCGCGGCCCAGCTTCGTTCCGAACGCATTCACGTTCCGATCGTCGCTTGCGGCATCGGCACGGACGCAAGCGCAGCCGTTGAGGCGATCAAAGGCGGCGCAAAGGAATACATCCCCCTGCCCCCCGATGCGGTGCTGATCGGCGCAGTCCTCGCGGCCGTCGCCGACGAATCGCATCAGATGATTTTCGAAGACAAGGCGATGGGCAACGTCATCGCCCTTGCCGAACAAGTCGCGCCCAGCGAGGCCTCGATCCTAATCACCGGCGAATCCGGTACAGGTAAAGAAGTCGTCGCGCGCCACGTTCACCGCAAGTCGAACCGCGCCGACAAGCCGTTCATCTCCATCAACTGCGCCGCCATCCCCGACAACCTCCTCGAATCCGAACTCTTCGGCCACGAGAAGGGCGCCTTCACCGGCGCCGTCGCCCGCCGCATCGGCAAGTTCGAAGAGGCCGACGGCGGCACGCTGCTGCTCGACGAAATCTCGGAAATGGACGTGCGTCTGCAGGCGAAACTCCTGCGCGTACTCCAGGAACGCATCGTCGACCGCGTCGGCGGCTCAAAGCCGGTGCGCGTCAACATCCGCATCATCGCGACCTCGAACCGGGACCTGGCTCAAGCCGTGCGCGACGGCACGTTCCGCGAAGACTTGCTCTATCGCTTGAACGTCGTGAACCTGAAGATCCCGCCGCTGCGTGAGCGTCCGGCCGATATTCTGGCGCTGGCAACCCACTTCGCGCGCAAATACGCCGCCGCCAACAGCGTGCCCGCGCGCCCGCTCTCGGAAGCCGCCAAACAAACGCTGATGTCGCACTCGTGGCGCGGCAACGTGCGCGAACTCGAAAACACCGTGCATCGCGCCGTGCTGTTGTCGCAAGGCAACGACATCACCGAAGCATCGATCCGCCTGCCGGACGGCTCGCGCGTCGGCGACGAAATCGCGATCACGACCCCGACCGCCATCGCGCGCGCCGCACAAGCCGCCGAAGCGATCCAGCGCGAAATGGTCGGCCGCACCGTGGCCGACGTCGAGCGCGATCTGATCCTGCAAACGCTCGATCACTGCCTCGGCAACCGCACACACGCGGCCAACATCCTGGGCATCTCGATCCGCACCCTGCGCAACAAGCTGAAGCAGTACGCCGAAGACGGCGCGCGCGTGCCGATGCCCGGCGGCGGCGAGATGCGGGCCTACTGAAACTAAGAACGCACTAGGCGGACCGACACATGGCAGAGGCAAACACCACCGGACGTCTCAACGGCGGCTCGGGCGTGTTCAATATCAGCCTTGATATGCTCAAGCGCGGCGATCTCTCGCTCGCGCTCGGCATCATGGCGATCATCGCCGTGCTGCTGTTCCCGATGCCGACGTTCATGCTGGACGTCGGCCTTGGCATTTCGATCACCGTCTCGGTCTTGATCCTGATGACGGCGCTCTTCATCGAGCGTCCGCTTCAGCTGTCGACCTTCCCGACCATCCTTCTGATCTCGACGATGTTGCGCCTGTCGCTCAACCTCGCCTCGACCAAGCTGATCCTGACCAACGGCCACGAAGGCACCGGCGCCGCCGGCCACGTCATCGAAGCCTTCGGCAACTTCCTGATGCAGGGCAACTTCGTCATCGGGATTATCGTCTTCGCGATCTTGATCATCGTGAACTTCGTGGTCATCACGAAGGGCTCGGGCCGCATCGCCGAAGTCAGCGCCCGCTTCACCTTGGACGCCATGCCCGGCAAGCAGATGGCGATCGACGCCGACTTGTCCGCCGGCCTCATCAACGAAAAAGACGCGCGCGAACGCCGCAAGCGCCTGGAAGACGAAGCCAACTTCTACGGCTCCATGGACGGCGCGTCGAAGTTCGTGCGCGGCGACGCCGTCGCCGGCATCTTGATCACCTTCATCAACGTCATCGGCGGCATCATCATCGGCGTCGGCCAGCACGGCATGGACTTCTCCGCCGCCGGCCACGCCTACACCCTGCTCACCATCGGCGACGGGCTGGTCACCCAGCTCCCTGCCCTGCTCGTCTCGACCGCCGCCGGTTTGATGGTCTCGAAGGCGGGCGTCGAAGGCTCGGCCGAAAAGGCGCTCGTCCACCAGCTCTCGGACTATCCGCAAGCCCTCGGCATGTCGTCGTTCGTGATGGGCTTGATGGCGTTCCTGCCCGGCATCCCGACGCTGATCTTTTTGGGTCTCGCAGCCGGCGCCGGCGGGCTCGCCTATCTGTCGGCACAACGCAAAGAAAACGAACGCGACGCCGTCACCAACGCTGTCTCCGACGCGGAGAAGGCAAAAGGCCCGACCGACGAGCCGATCCAAACCGCGCTCGCGATGGACTACCTGAAAGTCGAACTCGGCTACGGCCTGTTGCCGCTCATCAACGACACCAAGGGCCACCGCCTCACCGATCAGATCAAAGCGTTGCGCCGCCAGATCGCATCCGAGATGGGTTTCGTCATGCCGTCGGTGCGTATCATCGACAACATGGCGCTCGCCTCGACCGACTACGTCATCCGCGTCAAGGAACTGCAGGCCGGCAAAGGCGAACTTCAGCCAGGCCAGCTTCTCGTCATGGATCCGCGCGGCGGCCCGATCGACTTGCCCGGTAAACCGACACGCGAGCCCGCCTTCGGCCTCCCCGCGGCCTGGGTCGATGAACGCCTGCGCGACGAAGCGACCTTCCGCGGCCTGACCGTCGTCGATCCGGCAACCGTATTGACCACGCACCTGACCGAGTTGCTCAAGGAAAACATGGCCGAACTTCTCTCCTACGCGGAGACGAAGAAACTGCTCGACGATCTGCCGGCCGAGAACAAGAAACTCGTCGACGACCTCATCCCGTCGCAAATCACAGTGACGGGCGTTCAGCGCATACTCCAATCACTGCTCGCCGAACGCATCTCGATCCGCGACCTCGCGACCATCCTCGAAGGCATCGCCGAAGCGGCCTCCCGCTCATCGACGACGCTGCAGATGACCGAGCACGTCCGCTCGCGCCTCGCCCGCCAGATCTCCTCGGCCAACACCTCGCACGCCGGCTACCTGCCGCTGATCGCGCTGTCGCCCGTGTGGGAACAAGCCTTCGCCGAAGCCCTCATCGGCCAAGGCGACGAGAAGCAACTCGCCCTCGCCCCGTCGAAGCTCCAGGAATTCATCCAGACCGTCCGCGCCCGTTTCGACAACGCGGCGAACGAAGGTGAACTCCCAGTCCTCCTCGCCTCCCCGCTCGCGCGCCCTTATGTGCGCTCGATCATCGAACGCTTCCGCCCGCAGACCTTCGTTATGTCGCAAAACGAAATCCATCCGTCGGCGCGCCTGCGCACCCTGGGCCAGATCTAAACCATGCGAATTCGCACCTTCACCGCCGCCACGACCCAAGCCGCCATGGCCCTCGTCCGTAACGAGATGGGCCCCGCCGCCGTCATCATCGCCATCGACCAATCAACCCGCGGCCAGGGCGTGATCGTCCGCGCCGCCGTCGACGACGACCTTCTCGCCGCAGCACCAACCGTCGCGGCGCCGCCGGTCGAAGACCGCCTCGAAGCCTTCCTGAAAGCCCGCCTGATCCGTCCGCAGCCGTTGAGCCGCGCCGCTTAGGCCTTCGCAAGCGCAGAAAACCGCCAAAAATCACGTGGCAGTCCAGCCACAACGGCGCGCGACACAGCCGCTGTGCGTTTCGCCACCCCAATGAGTCCGATACGCTGCGCGGACAACTAACTCTCGGGGGAGGGAACTGGAACTATGGATATCCTACAAGACATGTGGGACATCGTGATGCGCGTGTTCACGACGGACAGCATCTCGCTCATCATTATGCTGCTCGTCGTCGTCGCCGCGGGCATGCTGCTGGGCAGCATCAACCGCATCATTCAGGTTACCGTAGGGGCGCTCGTAATCTTCGGATTGCTGCGGGTCGCCTATACCTTGACCCAAGGCGCACAGGCGGAGTCGATCGCCTCGACGGCCTGGGGCGACCTGAAGATTATGCCGGTCGGCGATTTGGTCATTTATTTCATCGCCTTCGCCATCGTGATCACGGTCGTTCATCTCATCCGCAACGCCGTTGCGGCAAGCGGCGGCGGCGGCCACCACTAAGGCGCTAAAATGCGGGGACCGGTCGCGGGATTTTGTCCCGCGACAGGCGGCGCGCGACAAAAAAAGCACAGCTTTGGCGCGCCCAAATATGACAATATGAGACGACGCGGGTGAAAAGGGGCGCGTGAGACCCCGACCGCTTGCGGCGTATAGCTGGGTACTGGGATGGAAATGGAAAAACAGTTCATCGACCTCGTCGTCCACGTGTTCACGTTGGAATGGGCGATCTGGGCCCTGCCGCTCAGTCTGCTGCTGTCGTTGTTGTCGAACCGCGTCCTGCCGGGCTTCATCCTGGCGGCCGCCGCCGTCGTCATCCACCATGTCGGACTGACCGCGCTCCCGCTGCTGGTCAACGGCGGCGACATGGGCACCCTGCCCGACCAACTGAGCGCGGCCGCGCAAAAACTTGAGCCGCTGTCAGTCGCCGCCGAATTCGTGGCTTATTCGTTCCTGATCATCGTCTTCAGCCTGACGCGCAAGGACATGTTCCGCGCCAGCGTCCTGGAATAGCCTAATCGTCCTCGCGCCAGCTGTCGTAAGACCAGCTGCCGGCGCCCAATCCGACCAGCACCAAAAGCCCACCGGCGATCGCCATGTTCTTGGCGAAAAGCGCCATCTCGGTGCGTGCCGCGTCTGTGTCCCCCAGGGTCCAAAAATCGTGCAGCTGAAAGCTGACCGCCAGCGTGAACCCGAAGAGGATCAACGCCATCAGCCGCGTACGGAAGCCGATGATGAGCCCAAGTCCCGTCCCCAGCTCGATCACGATCGACAGCGCCAAAAGCGGCTGGATCATCGAGATGCCGTGTTCAGCCATATAGAGCGTGGTGCTGTCCCAATTCTGCAACTTGTTGAAGCCTGACAGGATGAAGAAGGCCGCTATCATGCAGCGGCCGACCAGGGGCGCGATGTTTTCGCCGAACGACATGGGAGCATTCCTCTCGGGCCGCTAGACTAAGGCGCGGCCGACTCTATGGGGTCGATTCTAGCCGCGAACGGACGAACCGCCGAACGAACGATCTGACGCAACATGCCGCCGGCCGACGAACAATTGTGGATTTTAGCGGGATTGGCGCTGCTGGCCGCCGTCTTGGGCTTAGTCGTCCGCAGCCTGATGCGCGGCAAGCCTGCGCCCGTCCCCACCGACGGCCCGCTGCGCGTGATGGTGCGCCCGCTCAAAGAACTGAAGCCCGACCCGAACCACCTGTACCTGGGCGCCACGATCGCGCGCGAACTGACGGCGGGCCTGAAGCGCTTCGAACGGATCGAGCCCGCCATCGGCGACGCCCTGGCCGGCCTCGCGCTCGAGGGCGCTGTACGCAAAACCGGCCCGCGCGTCGTGATGACCATCCGGCTCATGAACGGTCGCCACGCGATCTGGCGCGGCACCTACGACGGCGCGATGGAAGACCTCGCGCAAATGGAAAGCGAGATCGTCCTCAACGTCGCCCGCACCCTCCGCGTCCCGCCCCGCAAGGCGGGAACGCCGGTGTCGGTTTAGGTCATTTCTTCGGCGCATCGTCCCACAGCGTCCAAACCGGCTGCTTCGCATGGCGTATGCCGTAGAGCGCGAAGATCAGAATGCCGATGCCGAACCAGGCGCCGAGTCGGATCCATGTGTCGCCCGGCAAGCCGTACATCATCGCGCCGCACACGATGATGCCAAGGATCGGCGTGACCGGTGAGAACGGCGTCTTGAACGGCCGCGGCACGTCGGGCCGCTGCACCCGAAGCACGATCACGCCAAGGCAGACGAGCACGAAGGCAAGCAGCGTCCCGATCGAAACCAACTCGCCCAAGATGTCGATGGGAAAGACGCCGCCCAAGAACGCCGCGAAGATGCCGACCAAGATCGTGCCGCGCGCCGGCGTATTGTACTTAGGATGTATGGCGGCGAACACCGGCGGCAGCATCCCGTCGCGCGCCATCGAGTAGAAAATGCGCGTCTGCCCATAAAGCGAAACGAGAATGACGGTGGTCAAACCGGCGACTGCCCCCACGTCGACGATCCACTCCAGCCAAAGCAGCTGCGGCCCCGCAGCTTGGATCGCAATCGTCACCGGGTTGTCGACGTTGAGCGTCGGATAGGGCGTCAACCCGACCATGGTCAGCGACATAAGAATGTAAAGTACGGTGCAGATCGCAAGCGACCCCAAGATGCCGATCGGCAAGTCGCGCTGCGGATTGCGCGCCTCCTGCGCGGCCGCCGACACCGCGTCGAACCCGATATAGGCAAAGAACACCACGCCCGCCGCGCGCAGCACGCCCGACCATCCGAACTCGCCGAACGTGCCCGTATTCTCAGGCACGAACGGCACCAGGTTCGCCTGATTGATTAGCGGCAAACCGAAGATGATGACGAGCAGCACCACGACGATTTTCACCAGCACCATGAACCCATTGGCGCTGGCCGACGCGCGAACGCCCACGACCAAGAACGCGGTGAGGAAGGCCACGATCGCGACCGCGGGAAGATTGACGATGGCGCCCGTCAACACGAAATGCCCGCCGGCGTCGAAGGCAACGGGCGCCTTTGACAACGCCTCCGGAAACGGCATGCCGAGCTTGGCCATCACCGACCCGAGATAGCCCGACCACCCGACCGACACCGCACCCGCCGACATGCCGTACTCAAGCAGCAAATCCCACCCGATGATCCAAGCGGCAAAGCGCCCGAACGCGGCGTAGGCGTAAGTGTAGGCGCTCCCCGACTGCGGAATCATCGCCGCGAGTTCGGCGTAGCAAAGCCCCGCGAACAAACACCCGAAGCCCGCGACAATGAACGAGATGGTGACGGCAGGCCCCGCGTACTCCGCCGCCGCCTTGCCCGTGATGACGAAAATACCCGCGCCGATGATCGCGCCGATGCCGACCGCGGTCAGCTGCCAGGGACCGAGCGTTCGCTTGAGTTCGGGTGCGCCCGCAGCGGTATTCGGATTCGTCGTTTCAATCCCGGCCATTGCGCAATCCCCTCAAGCATGATGTTCCAGCGCCGACCGCGGCGCAAACGCCGGGGCCAACTCTGCCATGACGCATTCGTGACGCCAAATCGGCTATCTGGTCTTCGCCTTATAGGTCTTAAGGCGAACGCCCCTACCCGCCGCGCGCAACCTCAATCCTTCGCCACTGGCAACCGCCGCTTCAACGGACGGGCCTGATGGAGACGACGGCACGGTGGCCTTCAGCATCGCCGTCATAGCAACACCCATGGCGTCGCTTTCGGGCATCGGCATCGGCGGCAGACTTGCGACAACGGCGGGCTGACCCGTAGGCCCGAGCGGTCCATCCGGCAGCGGCGCCCACGTCCCGTCAGGCATGCGCGGAATTCGCATGAAGGCGAACTTACGCACGTGAAATTTGCCGCGCTGTTTTTCCGTAAAACTCAAGATCATGACAAAGTTAAAGCCGTCGGCTTTTATCTTGTCGCGGTCGAGCGAGCCCCACAGCGCGCGTATCTCCTCGAACTTCCGTCCCGTATCGACCGCCGTATCGGTGCGCATCTCGATGCCCAACGCCTTGATGCCCGGCGGCGCCGCAATTTCACCGAAGAATGTGACGTCCGCCTTGCCGTAATCGCCGATATCCACGACCTCGACCACCGGTGGCGTCCACGCGTTCGGATCCTGCGCTGTCTTCCAGGCCTCGGGTCCCGCCTGACGCAGCCACACCGCGTCCTCGCCCCGCGCATAGTGGAAATCCTCGACGAGCTGAACCGTCTGATCGCCCGACTTCGTTTCGGAAACGAGAAAGCCGACGATCGCCTTCTTGTAGCCTTGCGTATCGGCGACGGTGATGACGACCCCGCCGAACAGAATGTCCGCCACCTCGATCAGCCGCGCATGGTTCGACAGAACGGCGCTGTCCTCGAATGCGAACGTCGCGAGCAGCTGTCGCGACTCCGGTCCGCCGCCTTCGGGCGTCATGGCCCGCGCGCCGACAAAGCGAAGCTTCGTTCCGTCCTTGAGCGTGATGATGGGAACGGGCTTCGCGTCGCTCGCCTGCAGCGGCACCGGGCTGGCCGCGTACGCAGCCACCACACCGAACCAAACCGAAATCGCGCAAAGCGCGATGGTCAAAATACGAAGCATGCCTTCCCCCAAAGGTTCCGCTCTGACCCCAACCTTAGGCGACCCGCTCGATGACGCAAACGAGCCTCTTGACATGATGGAACAAAATGAGAACATTATGAGGACGGGGCACAGAACGATTGAGCGATAGGTGATGACGATGTTCGGACGGCGTGAAGTGAACCCCGAAAAGATCCTGCGCATGAACGGCGACCAATGGCGCCAAGGCGATGTCCTGCGCGTGACCCCGCGCAAGCGCTGGGACGGCGACCCTGAGGCCAAACGCATGGTGATCCGCCGCCGCGATTTCGGCGAAGTCGGTTTGTCGCCGATGCGCTGGGGCCTGGTGCCGGAAACGACACACGACGGCGAACCCGCGCGGCCGCTCATCGCCGTCCGCGCCGAAACGATCGCCGAGCAGATCGAATGGCGCCGCCTGCTGAACGCTAAACGCTGCGTGGTCCCGGCCGATCAGTTCTTCGAGTGGACGCGAGTCGGCGGCGTGAAGACGCGCGAATACGTGTTCAGGCTCAGAAGCCGCCGCCCGATGATGATCGCGGGGCTCTGGAGCAGGTCGCCCAACCCCAGCGTAAAGCCCGCGGAGTGCTTCGCCTACATCTCGTGTCCGGCGAACAGACTGATCGGCCAAATCCACGACCGCATGCCCGTCATCTTGGACGATGCCGGCGTGACCACCTGGCTCAACCCCGACGCGCCGCTCGAGACGTTGATCGATCTGATGAAAGCGACCGAGAACAGCGTGCTCGAACTGCAAGCCGTCGGCGCCGCGCCGCGCGCGCGGCCCTACCAGCCCTCACTCTTTGCGTCGCGTGCAGCATGAGAGAGCGCGGCGATGCGGCGGCGGAGCACTACTCCGCCGCCGCCCGTTTCCGATTCGCGAAATAGGGGATCAGATGTTCGCCGGTCAACTCGATCGAACGCACGGCCGCGTCGTGCGGGATTTGCCCGAACTGCGTAAGGCACATCATGCGGTCCGTGCCGATCGCCTCGTAGGCCTCGAACTTTTTCCGGCAGTGGTCCGGGTCGCCGATGATGACCGAGTCGAGTTCTTCCAGAACCTCGTGCGCCTCTTCGGCCGAAACCTCTTGGCCCTTCGCCATCGTTTTGAGCAGCCGAAGCACCGGTATCTCGTCCGGCGCTATGTCCAGACTCGTCTGATCGCTGCCGCTCAAAGCCGCCGTGTCGCGCGGTGCATTCGGATGCAGGCCTGAGCGGATCATGTCGTACCAAACCGCGCGCGGCACCTTGAAAACGGTCGGCGCGGCATTCACGTACCAAAGCGCCGACCACGCCGCCCGCGCCTTGATCGCAGCCGACCGCGACGGCGCGACATGCACGAACGTAAACACGCCCTTCTCGTCGTTCAGGATCTTGCCGACCGGTTGCTTGCACGCCTTCAAACCGCGCCTGTAGTGATCGAGCATCTGCCCCATGAACGGCACCGGTGACAGCAACGTCGTGCCCAGCGACCCGACGCCCAATTCGCCGGCCATGAAGAACGACTCAGGGCTCCCGCACGTCTGCCAGAATCGCGGATGCGGCTTCTGCAGCGGCTTCGGCACGCACTCGCGTTCGGGGATGGAAAAGTCGGGCGACTTGTAGCTTACGGACTCCTCCGTCCAGAACCGGCTGATGATCGTGAAGGCCTCGCGTACCTGGTCGCGCGCGGTCTCCGGATTGACGCCGAACGTCTCCCACTCCTTGCCGCCCGACTTCGCAAGCCCAAGCTCAACCCGCCCGTTGCTGAGCAGATCCAGCGTCGCCGCCCGCTCCGCCACTTGGTAGGGATTGTTGATCTTGAATGGCGCCAGCACGCCCGCGTGTCCCAGATGAATGCGCTTCGTCCGCCCCGCCAGTGCCGTCAGCACCAGCGCCGAAGCGGACGAATAGCTGAACTCTTCCGCCGCGTGATGCTCGACCTGCCACCAGGTATCGAAGCCCGCCCGGTCCGCCGCCTCACCCTGTTCCAGCGTTTCGCGGAACAGAGTCGCCTCGTGATCCTTCGGCCAAGGCTTCGCCTTTTGGATTTCGCAGAAGATATCGAACTTCATGAGGATCACTCCCTGAGGCGGCCTCGTCGGGCCCTTGTCGATTTAAATATAACACGCGTTACACAAAAACCAAACCGCCGATCTCGGACGCCGCAGCGGTTCAGAACAAGGCGATGGGGTTGACCGGAGAACCGGTCCCGCCCTCGATGCGAAGCGGCGCGATCGTCAATAGAAACGACCACCGCCCCTCCGCCTTACACGCCTCGGCCAGCCCCTCGAGATCGAGATTGTCGAGCAGGTGCAACCCCATGCCCGCCAGCGCGCACATGTGAACCGGAATCGGCCAATGGTCGTACTTCACCCCGCTGGGCAGCGGATCGTGGATCCCGTCACCGCCCAGAACTGCGACCCGGTTCCCGTGCAGCCAGTCGATGCACTCGGCATGAAGCCCGGCAAGCTTCTGCCCCTCCGGAGTCGACGTCGGCACAGCGTCGCGCCGCTTGTCCCGCCCGAAGCGGATCAGCACGACATCACCTTCTTCCACCTTGAGCCGATGAAACTTCTCCGCCGCCTCGAGATCCGCCGTCGTCACTTCAATGTCCGGATCGAGAAACGGCACGCCGTAAGCCGCCGGCAGGTCGAGCAACACGCCGCGCGCGACAATGCCTTCCTTCGCGCACATGATCGTATTTCGCCGCGCACCCGTACTCTTCACGTCGGTCGCGGGATGCCCGTTATACATCCGGCCGTCGACGAATACGTGGCACAGCGCATCGATATGGCTCGACGCCATGCCGTGAAACGCGATGCCGATATAGTCGGTCGAAACCTCAAGCCCCTTGATGCCCGGAATGCAAGGATCGTCGCCCGCGATCACCATGTGATGCTGCGCCGGAAAGGGATTTTCCGGATGCGGATGCACCGGAAAATTCCGCGCGCAAGAAACAATGCGTCCGCTCTTCACGCCGGCCGCCGCCCGCGCCCGCCGTTCTGGCGTGATGTAGTTCAGCGTGCCCTTCTCGTCGTCCGCACCCCACTTGCCCCAATTCTTCACGCGATCGAACAGCGCGTGGATATCCGCATCGGTCCAAGTCTTGGCGCTCATGCTTTGCTCAAGGTCTCGTTGGCGCGCGAATGCCGGATGCCGGCTTGAAGTTCGATAAGTTCGATCAGCGTCCCATCCGGATCGCGCGCGCAAACGCAGCCCACGACACCAAGATCCTTCGGCTGCGGCTCGATCAAAGTCGTGATCGGAATCCCGCGCGCCTTCAAATCCGCCGCTGCCGCGTGAACGTTCTTGACGCGAAAGGCGATGATGCGCGGCACCGTCACGCCGTCGGCCGGAATGGGTTTCGCCTTCGGCTCCGTCCACTCGATGATATCCATCATCGGCCCATTGGGATCGGCGGGTAGGTTCATCAGAACCCCCCGCCCCTGCGCGCGCTTCAGGCCGAAGACGCCGGCCACATAGTCGGGCCAGGTGATATGCCGCCGGTCGTTCAACACCGCAAACCCCAGCGCTTCATAGAACGCGACCGTCCGGTCGAGATCGGTCGCGTTCACGACCGTGTGGTACATGCGCTCGATCGCCCAGCCGCGTTCCATTTCAGCTCCCGAAGTAACTGCTCAAGCGAACGCCGAACGTCCGCGGCGGATTGAGCGTGATCTGCGACGTCGGCCCGCCCAGCGTCTGCGCCGGAATGACGATGTTGTTGATCACGTCTTCGTCCTCCAAATTCTGGACGAACGCCTCGGCCTTGAAGTCGCCGCCCGGCGCCGACCAGATCAACCGCAGATCGGTCTTGGTGTAGGCCTCTTGCCGATCCGCAATCAGATTCTGCGCCCGGAAGAACACCTCGTCCACCCATAGGAAGTCCGCACGCGCCGAGAACACGCCCGCGCTCGTCGGGATGTCGTACTGCGCGCCAAGCACCGCCGTGAACTCCGGCGTGCGGTTCAACCGGTTACCGGTCAAGTCCTCCGGCAAGCCCGAAGACCCTGCCCGGCTGTCGACTGTCGTATACGAGTCGTACGTCGCATCCAGCCACGCAAACCCGAAGTTGACCGTGAAGTCCTCGCTGAGCTTCGCAACAGAATCGATCTCGATGCCCTTGATCGTCGACTCCGCCGCGTTCTCGATCCGCGACCCGGCGATGTCCTGAATGAACACCTGCATGTCCGAATAGGTGTTCCAGAACGCCGCGACGTTGAACTGCATCCGGTCATCCCAGAACAGCGACTTCAGACCCAGTTCGTAGTTCCAGATGTATTCCGGATTATACGACCCCGGGAAATTGCCGACCAAAACGCCGCCCGAACGATAACCGCGCGATACGGTGCCGTAGATCATCGAGTCTTCCGATGTCTCGATCTGCAAGCCCGCGCGTCCCGTCAGCGTATTCCACGTGTCGTCGAACGTCTTGGCCGCGCAATGCGTGGTCGCCGACGGCACCACCAGCGCGCAAGCGCCGAAGAAGATAAAGTCCTGGAAGTCGTTGCCCTTCTTCTCGTCATGCGTATAGCGCAACCCCGCCGTCAGCGTGGTCGGCAGCCCGAACAATCCGTCCTCGAAGCGATAGTCGTCCTGTCCGAACACGGCGTACGAGGTCGTCTTGATGTCGCCGCCGTTCGTGAACGTGAACAGCATGCCCGGAATCTCCGCCGGCCCGAACACGTTGTAGCCTGTGTCGATGAACTGGAACGACTGGTTCACGTCCTCCTGATAAAGGAACACGCCGAGCAGCCACTTGTTGGCGCCCTCGCCTGTCGACGCCAATCGCAATTCTTGCGACACCTGATGCGAGTCGTTGATCCAATAGGGCGTGTAGGCCAGCGGCAAATCCGACCCGTCGCCATCCGTCGACTGATCCCAGAAGAGCTTCTGATACGCCGTGATCGAAGTCAGCGCGACGCCGTCAGCGATGTCCCAGTTCAACGTCGCGCTGACATTGCTCGTGTTCATGTCCATCGCGTCTTTGAAGTCTTTATGCACCTCCCGCAAATCGGTCGGGTTGGGGGACGCGCCGACAAACCGGTCGCTCCCCAGAAAGCCCGACAGGTTCGCCGGAAACGGTTCGCGCAAACGCACGCCGACAGACTCGTTGTTCTCATAATGCCCGGCCGTGATCAGCAGATCGGCCGCATCCGAAAGCTTGAAATAGAGGTGGCCCCGCAGATTGAAATTGTCCGCCGCATCGCCCTCGCAATCGCCGCACACCGAAGGCGGCGACAGAATATCCTGATACCCGTCCCGCTGATTGACGACGCCCGCGATGCGTATCGCGACGCTGTCGCCGACCGGCAAATTGACCATCGCCCGCGTCGTCAGCCGCCCATAATCGCCGAACGTCACATTCGCCGCGCCGCTGAATGCGCCCAGCTCAGGCTTGCGCGTGATCACATTGATCGCGCCGCCCGTCGAGTTGCGTCCATAGAGCGTGCCCTGCGGCCCGCGCAGCACCTCGATCCGCTCAACATCGAAGAACGTCTCGTCCATGCCGACCGTGCGGCCCAGATAGACGCCGTCCGCATGATAGGCGACGCCGGGATCGCCGCCGCCGGTGACGTTCTCGCTGCCGACGCCGCGCAAGGTGATCGCATTCTCGCCACCCGTCACCTGCCCGCCGAATGTCAGCGACGGCACTTGTGTCTGCAAGGCCGAGAACCCGTCCACACCGCGCTCGTCGAGTTGATTGCCCGTCAAGGCCTTCATGGAGATCGGCACCTTCTGCACGTCTTCCGATCGCTTCTGCGCGGTGACGACGACCTTTTCGATCTTGTCGTCGGCAGAAGCGGCGCTCAGACACGCAACCGATGCGCCCAACGCCGTACCAGCAAGCAACCCCAATCGCCATTTCGTGGACATGTCTTTCCCCCAATGCCGGCCCGCCATTTTGTTGTATAAGGCGTGGACCGGACCCCCGTGTTCTTTTCTATAACGCCCGATTTATAACACGTGTTCTATTATCGCTCAATCGCAACGACGATAGTCGCTTTGCAACTGCGAGAGCGGCGCGCGCTGCACCGCAACATCGCCCACCCATAAACAACCGCGCCACGAACACCCTGGCCTCGCGCATCAAGCTGCGCTAAACGCATGGCCTGTATGCCGAAAATCGTCGACCACCAGGAACGCAGACTGGCCTTCGCAGGGGCCGCATTTCGCGTCATCGCAAAGCGGGGACTCGCGCGCGTGACCGTGCGCGAGATTGCACGCGAAGCGGGTTTCACAACCGGCGCGCTCGTCCATTATTTTAAATCCAAGGACCAGGTCCTGATCAGCGCGTCCGAATACAGCGGCATTATCGTGCGCACGCGGATGCAGGAACATGAGACCGCGCGCAAAGGCATCGACGCGCTGAAGCACGTGATCTACCAGGCGCTGCCGATGACACCGGAGATGCGCGGCACCTGGAACGTATGGCTGGGTTTTTGGGATCGCGCGACGCACAACAAAGAAGTCCGCGACATCACGGAACAGCGCTACAAGGAATGGCAGAACCGCATCGCGACGCTGGTCAAAGGCGCCCAGGCCACGGGCGAACTATCGGCGAAGGTGGATCCCATCCGCGCCGCGCAGAGCATCATTTCGCTGGTCGACGGTATCGGGGTGCGCGTGCTGCTGACCGGGGCGGAGATTCCGGCCAAGCGCCAGAAGGAACTGGTCGACTCGCTGATCGACAACCTCTCCCACTCGGTCACGCGCAAACCGGCAAAGGGCAAACGCGCGTCCGCCGGGGTCAACGGACGCGCCAGAGCTTAAGCCTTGCGAACGTGCCGGCCGAGAGCAATGTCGTCGAGTTCCGACTGCACCTGCCGAGCAAATTCGACGCGGTCGCGCGTATGCTCGTTGTCGGCCGCGATCTCGTGCTTCTTCAGCTCGCGATACGCATTCTGCAGCTCTTCCGTCACGGTCGCCGCCTGACGCTCGACTTCGACGACGGTGCGTTGGATGTTCTCGCGCCGCGCCTGAACCGACCGCGCGAACGACGGATAGGCAAGCCGGCCCAGGTCGCTGTTCGCGGCCCGGCGCTGCTCTTCCGCCATCATCGTCTCGAGATCGGTCATCTTCTTCGTCAGATCCGCCCGCATGTCGTCGAGCGACTTCAGACGCTTGCGAACTTCGTCCACGCGAAAGCGATGGAGTCTGATCAGTGCCTCACGCGATTTCATATCCTCACCCCTACCCTTATGCCCCGCTTAGAATTTGTGCGAGTTGCCCATACCCCGATGGAAGATCGCCGCGTTCGTCCTTGCGCTGAGACAGGAACGCGTCGAGCTTCGGAAACAACTTGATCGCGCGATCGACCTCAGGGTCCGATCCCGCCTTGTAAGCGCCGAGACGGATCAACTCCGCCATGTTGTCGTAGGTCGCAAGCACGCGGCGCGTCTCGTCGATGACCGCCTGCTCTTCGCGCGTATTGCACCCCGGCATCGTGCGCGAGAGAGAGCGCAACACGTTCACCGCCGGAAACCGCCCGCGCTCCGCAATCGAGCGATCGAGAACGACGTGGCCGTCCAAGATACCGCGCACGGCATCCGCGACCGGCTCGTTGTGATCGTCGCCTTCGACCAGCACCGTAAAGAGGCCCGTGATCGAACCCGACCCACGCACGCCGGGACCGGCGCGCTCCAAGAGCCGCGGCAACTCCGCGAACACCGACGGCGTATAACCCTTCGACGCCGGTGGCTCACCGGCCGCCAATCCGATCTCGCGCTGCGCCATCGCAAACCGCGTGACGGAGTCCATCAGGCAAAGCACCTGCAGACCCTGATCGCGGAAATATTCAGCCGTCGTCAGCGTCATATAAGCAGCCTGACGGCGCATCAGCGCACTCTGGTCAGACGTGGCGACAACAACGACGCTGCGCGCCAAACCTTCCGGCCCCAGATCGTCGACCAAGAATTCCTGAACCTCACGCCCGCGTTCGCCAACCAGGCCGATGACGATCACGTCGGCGGCTGTATAGCGCGCGATCATCGACAGCAGGACCGACTTGCCTACGCCCGACCCCGCAAAGATGCCGAGCCGCTGCCCCTGACACGCAGTCGTAAACGCGTTCAGCGCCTTGACGCCCAGATCCATCTTCGCGCCAACCCGCGCCCGCGCATGCGCCGACGGCGGCGTATTTCGCACCCGGTAAGGCTTCGTCCCTTGCGGCAGATACCCAAGCCCATCGACCGGCTCGCCCAACGCATTGATCACGCGCCCGAGCCACTGCCGCGACGGCAGAACCTCTGCAACTTCCGCTTCGACGAACGCCTTGCAACCCATGCGCACGCCGTCGAGATCCGCGAACGGCATCGCCAGCGCCCGGCCGTTGCGAAACCCTACAACCTCAGCCGAGATATCCTGACCGCGCGGTCCCGCAATCGCGAGCCGAGTCCCGATCGCGAGCGCGTCAACCGTCCCTGCTACTTCTACGAGCAGTCCTTGGACGCCTGTTACCCGGCCGTAACTCCGGAAACGGGGCGCCGCCGCGACTGCAGAGATAAGCGCGTGCATGAGTAAGTCCGTCTAAACCACGGACGAGTATGGCTTCACGCGACTTAAGGTTGCCCTAAACTTCAGGAGAGTGGCTTGAAAACGTCAGGGTTCGGACAATTTTACGACTGCGGTTTACGAACATGCTCTCGCGATTAAGCTTTGTTAAACATTACCGACTAGATTCGTTGGTGAACAAACCAACAAGGGCGCCGGTTGTAGCCCGGTTGCGAGGGGAGACTTAACAGCATGCGAGTTCTCTTGATCGAGGACGATAGCGCCATGGCGCAGAGCATCGAGTTGATGCTCAAGTCCGAAGGTTTCAACGTCTATACGACGGACCTTGGCGAGGAAGGCGTCGACCTCGGCAAACTGTACGACTACGACATTATCATTCTCGACCTTCAGCTTCCGGACATGTCGGGCTTCGACGTCTTGAAGCAGCTGCGCGTCAATAAGATCGCGACGCCGATCCTGATTCTGTCGGGTTCCACGCAGGTCGAAAACAAGGTCAAGGGCCTCGGCTTCGGCGCCGACGACTACATGACCAAGCCCTTCCACAAGGACGAACTGATCGCGCGCGTTCACGCCGTGGTCCGCCGCTCGAAGGGTCACTCGCAGTCGGTCATCCAGACCGGCAAGCTCACCGTCAATCTCGACACGAAAACCGTTGAAGTCGACGGCCAGCGCGTCCACCTGACGGGCAAAGAATACCAAATGCTTGAGCTGCTCTCCCTCCGTAAGGGCACGACGCTCACCAAGGAAATGTTCCTGAACCACCTCTACGGCGGGATGGACGAGCCGGAACTCAAGATTATCGACGTTTTCATCTGCAAACTGCGCAAGAAGCTGCAGGCCGCCGCCGGCCAGCACTACATCGAAACGGTGTGGGGCCGCGGCTACGTGCTGCGCGATCCGATGGAAGAAAAGGCAGCCTAAGACTTCAGGACCTGAGGGGGTCTGGAAGGGCGCTACCGGAAACGGTGGCGCCCTTTTTCGTTGTCCGGCTCCCATCCCGTTGCCCGGCACGGCCTGCTCCGGAACCGAATGGAACCCGCGATCGCCTTAACGTCACTTTCACTGGCATTTGGCACATTCGGTCCCACGAAGGCGCCCCCGCTCCGGATCGCCTCGTTGTTTCGGCAAACGCCGAGCGCGGTAATGTGAGACGGCGTATGCGGCTGACGCGGACTTTCGACTTCTCTTCTTTCACACTGCTGCTCTTCGTCGAGTCCGAGTTCGCGCGCCAGCTTCTGACCGACATGTGCCGCGCCCTGCACTTCAACTTGGTGATTTCAAAACGCGACTGCTCAACCGCGTGGGACGCGTTCAAGACCAATCCCGTCGACATCATCTTCGGCGACATCACGTCCGAAGCCGGTCTGCAATTCCTGAAATCCGTGCGCGACATCGAAAAATCGCCGAACGCCCTGGTCCCCTTCATTGCCACGTCGATCAAAAGCTCCATCGGCAGCGTGGCCAGCGCCCGCGACGCCGGAGCGACCGAGTTTCTGAAGCTTCCGTTGTCCGGCATCACGCTGCTTGAGCGGATCATCTACGTCATCGAGAGCCCGCGCGTCTTCGTGCGGGTTGAAGGATTTTTGGGCCCCGACCGTCGCCGCAAACAACGGCCCTATGAAGGCCCCGATCGCCGCAAACCCGCTACGACCGAAGCCGACACCTCAAACAACGGCGCACAGACGTCGAAACCGGAAAGGATGGCGACATGACCGGCCAACCGACGTTCATCAAAGTAGCGAACACGCTGCAGCGCCGCGCCGCACGCGGCCATGGCGTCAGCCTTGAAGATATGAAGACCGCCGCCGATCAGGTGATGGCCGATCATACGGATATGCTGCGCGAGGCGACGCTGAAAGCCATCGCCGAATCGCGCGAAGCGATCGCCGCGTGGAAAGCCGGCGGCGACAACGCCGAACTGGTTCAGAAACTGGCGTCCATGGCGCTCGAAGCGGAAGAGCAAGGCAACGTGCTCGGCAATCCCCTCCTCCGCGAGGTGGGCACGCGCCTGAACACGTTCATGACGCTGTTCGCCAAACTGCCGCCGGCGTCGACGCCCAACAAGAAAGCGATCATGGCGATCGAACTTCACCTCGACGCCATGCTGGTCGCGATCGAAAAGGGCCCGCACGATGCGATCGAAGACTCGGCCGCGGTGTTGCTCAGCAACCTCGAACTGACCCAACGCACGATCGGTTAAGACGCGGAAGCGAAATCTACAGGGCGTCCCGGAAGCGGCGGCGCCCTTTTCGTTGACCTGGAGACAGCATAGCCGCCAAGCCGCCGTCGGCTACGCCGCACGTTGTGCGCGACAGCTCACGCGCAACGTTTGCTCATCCAAAGCTTTACGTTCGGCAGGCTCTCCCAGCCGAACGCATGCGCCGATGCGCCGTGCGCCGTGAGATGCGCAAGCCGCGCCATCGCTTCCTCCGGCGTAGGACGATGTCCCGCCGGCACGAACCACATAACGAGATGGGGCGTCGTCATCGACTCGAACCAATTCGCCTTCTTCTCGTACACGCGCGCATGCACCGTGTTCCATACGAATTGCTCGAGATGCTCGGCCGTCTCCCACACGCTCATATTCACGATGAAGCGCGCATCGTCGGAAACTTTGATGTCGGTCGCATTGCCGCCGTCGCTCTTCAGCCGCCACACGAAACCGGCCGACCGCTCCGCAAGCGCGTTCACGCGGTCGAGCGCCCCCATGAAGCCCGCCAGCCGCGGGCTATCGAGATCGTCGAGCGCTCGCGCGACGTTGAGCTGCGCCAAATGCGTCCCCGCCGGCTGCACGATATCGCTCATCGTTTCGCTCCCTGACTTTCGCTGAGCCAAGCGCAAACAAAAAGGCCGCGCAAGCCCTTGGAGCCCGCGCGGCCGCACCAGGATGGAAGCGCCTAGAAGCGATACACGAACGACGCGCTGGCGTTTCGCCCGGGCTGCGTATAGGCGTCGACCACGGCCGACGTCGAAGCCACGCCGCGGACGTCGCCCCACCATGTGTACTTTTCGTCGAACACGTTGAACACGCCGACCCTGAGCGTCGCATCGTCGGTGATGTTCCAATACGCGGTAAGGTCCAAGATGGTGAAGCCGTCAGGCGTAAAGCAGCTCGGCGCACAGAGCGTCGCCGGAATGCGGTCGCTATCCTTCTGGCCCGAATAGGTCATGATCGCTTGACCGCCGAACATGCCTTCCGGATCGTCATAGCGCACGCCGCCGACGAACTTGAACGGTTCGATCGAGGGCAGCGGCGACTTGACGCCGAGGTTCACTTGGTCGCCGCGCGCGGTCGACGCCGCCACAGTCAGCGAGAAGCCGGAGTCCCAACGCGCGTCAAGCTTCGCTTCATAACCGGAGACTTCGACCTCGCCCAGATTGATGAACTGGAACACGGTCGGCGCCGCCGGCGGCGGAAGAAACGTGCCGCTGACCGTCACCTGTTCGATGAAGTCTTCGTAGTACGCGATGAACGCCGTCGCACTCGTCGAAATATTCGCTCCCGCAAACTCGATGTCGCGGAAGCGCACGCCGCCTTCATACGATTCGCTCGTTTCCGGGCGCAGGTCCGGGTTGGGAATCGAAATGTAGTTCGCGGCGGCGTTCTGGAAGCCGTTGTTCACCTGGCTTGGCGCCGGAGCCTTGAAGCCCTGCGCATAGTTGGCGAACAGACCGAACTCGTTGACCGGCCAGAAGACGGCGCCGAACTTCGGCGAAATCGCGCTGTCCTTCTGCGGGGAGATGGCGCCCGGGTACAGGGGACTTGCCTCAGGTTCGATCTCGAAAGAGTCGTAACGCACGGCGGGATAAAGCTTCAACTTGCCGTCCGCCAGCGAGATTTCGTCTTGGATGAAAAACCCGGCCAGTGTGAAGTCGGTGTTCGGGAACGGCTGCGTCGGGAACGTTTCGCCGGCAGGCGGCGTGATGCCGTCGCGTAAGCCTTCCTGGTGCGTGACCGAATATTCGAAGCCGTAAACGAGGCTGTTCGCGATTCCGCCCAGATCGAATTCGCTTTCCAGCTGCCCCGCCGCGCCCCAGACGCTGTTGTCGAACTTGGAGTCGCGCGTACGATCGGCCGACGTGAAGCGATCTTCGTCGCTGAATTCGCGCGTCTCGGCCGTCTGATAATAGACCGACCAGAACGCGCTCGAGATGAAGCCCTCCCCCTCGTACCGGTGATCGAACGCCACGCGATTGCGCGTGGTCTCGTCGATCGCGTCGAGGTCGATGACGTTCGCCGCCGCCGACGACGGCACCACGGCGCGTGCGCTCAGCACTTCCGTGTCGATGGTGCGGTCGAAGTATTCGCCGGTCAGGCGGAAGCGGTTGCTCTCGTTCGGAACGAACAAGATCTTGCCGAACACGGAATTGGATTCGATGTCCTGCGGGTTCGCCGTCGTGCGGCTCGTGTTGGCGGAGTCGTTCTCGCCTTGCGTTTCCGTTTCATGCGCGTCGCGGCGTGTATAGGCCAACAAACCCTGCCACTGCCCGTCTTGCGTCTGCGTCGCAGCCATCACGCCTTCGGCGAAGCTGTCGTCGGCCGACGAATACGACACACGCGCGCGCGCCGCGAACGTTTCGCCTTCCGCGATGATGTCTTCCGGATCCTTGGTGATGAAGCTGACCGCGCCGGCGACGCCGTCGCTGCCGTAAAGCGCCGACGCCGGCCCGCGCAGAATTTCCACCGACTTCAGAATGTCCAGATCGAGATAGTCACCCCGGCCCACGGCTTGGGGACCGAAAGTAAAGCCATCGGGGACACGGATACCGTCGATCTGAATGAGGACGCGATTGCCTTCAAGGCCGCGAATGTTGAAGCCGCTGTTGCCGTCGCGGCCCGTCGATGAGCCTGCAGCTGTGAAGCGCGCGGGGTTCGTGCGGACCGACACGCCGGGCTCGAAGCGGACGAGATCCTTAACATCCGTCGCCAGATTGTCCTCGATCTCTTTGGCCGTGATCACGGTAACGGTCGCGGGCACCTCGTCGACGTTCCGCCTCTGGCGGGTCGCGGTGACCGTCACCTTTTCGACCTTGGCGGCGGATGCGGTTTGCGTCTCGCCGGGCGCGCTCACCGCCGCAGAAGTTGTGCCGGCATCGTCGGCCACGGCCGGCGCCACCATCGCCAAAGCTGCCACGCCGCCCAGCAAAATAACGCGGAAAATCATCGGTCATGCCCCCATCGGATCGGCTGCGTCGACGCCCGCCCCCCGGCCGGATCGAACACACCCAGAGTTGAGTGATACTCAGTCGCAATTACGTGTGATAGTGACTCTGCGAGTCACTTGCAACAAGGATTTGCGCGCGGAAACGCCTTGCGACAAATCGTGTGCGGACGTGTGCTGGAAGGATCACGCGCCGGCAGCGCAAGAGCGCCGCCGGCCTAGGAAAAATTACCCGCCGAAGGCGAGCGAATAGGCGACCGTAAACTTGAAATTACGTCCCGGTTCGCTGACGCCCTCGAACGAGCGCTCGTAATCTTCGTCCATAACGTTGTCGACGCCGGCATCAAGGCGCAGACCGTGCAGCGCGCCGCCCAGAACGTCCTCGCCCGGCGCCCACGTCGCGAACAGATCGACGGTGGTGTAACCGTCACGCCTCTCGACCGACGGATCGCTGGTCAAGGGATTGTAGTTCTTGAGGAAGTCGTCCGCGAACTCCGTCCGCACGCCGATGCGTCCGTCGATCTCCGGCAACTTCAGCATCAACGACGCGGTGAAACGATCCGGCGGCAGCGACGTCAGATCGAACGGCGCATTGCGCTCCCGGCCCTCCACGGTGCCCCAGCCCAACTGCACGCGCAGGCGATCCGAGTCATAACGCGCCTCGATCTCGCTGCCCTTCAACTCGGCATCGACGTTGTTCGCGGTTGCCGTCCCCGCGTTGCACGGCACGCGCGGTGGGAAGAAGCACGTCGCCGGGAACGACACGCGCACCGCCAGATTGATGAAATCATCAACGTCTTGGCTCCAGTACGAGCCCTTGAACCGCAGCACGTCGGCCGTTGTGAACACATCGTCGAACGATAAGCCTGCGCCCGCTTCCCAATATTTCGACGTCTCCGGATCGAGGTTGGGATTTGGCACAAAGCTGTTCACCACATTGCCCAGCGCCGCGCATCCCGGCGGCGGAGGACCGAAGTTGCACGGATGCGGCAACTCGAAATGCACGCCGCTCAAGTAAAGCTCGTTGATGCCCGGCGCGCGAAACGCCTTACCCGCATTACCAAAGACAAAGAACCAATCGACCGGCTGATACGTCGCCGCGATCTTCGGTGACACGGCGGTCTCGGCCTTGTCCGGATTGCCCGTCGACGACGCCTCATAGGAGTCGTAGCGAATACCGGGAATCAACGTCAGCTCGCCCGGCAGACCAAGCGGCGTCTCGACCGTCGCCTCGATCTGCGCGAACAAGCCCCAGAACGTATCTTCGCCGCTCGGCACGCCCGAGCGCACGCCGCTCACCAAACTCGTGTCGCGCCCGACTTGCTCATCGCCGTACCATTCGCCGCCGACGGTCACGAGACCGCTGACGCTGCCGAACGAAAACGGCATGCGATTGTCGAGGCTGAAGCCCGACGTTTCGATCTCGCGGATCAGCGCGTCGCCCGTCGCCGGATCGACCTCTTCGACCGATCCTTCGATGTGATAGGGAATGAAATGCAGATCGATCAGCGGCGCGGGCTTCCACCGCACCTCGGCCGAATATTGGTTCGACTCGATCGACTTGTTGAGCAGCACGCCCGTGCTCACCCCCTGCCCGTTGTCCGGCTCCACGGCGTCGTTCTGGAATCCCGAATATGTCACGCGGACCGAGAACGTATCGCTCGGCGCATAGCTGAATTTCGCAAACCCGTTGACGATGTCGTCGTCCGAAGCGAGGTCGAAGCCCGAGCCCAGCTTGATGTCGCCCGACGATCGCTGGCCGATGCTGCCGATAAAATCGAAATCGCCCTGATGCGTATACCCGGTCAGCGCACGCAAAAACTCGTCGTTCACGTCCTGATAACCGATGACCGCGCGAAGACCCGCGGTCGCGCCGTCTTCAAGCAAGTCCGACGCGTTCGCCGTGCGAAAACCCATGATGCCGCCGAGCGGCCCCGAACCGTAGAGCGCCGACGCCGGCCCGCGAATGACTTCGACGCTGGCTAGCAATGCGGGATCGAGGAAGAAGCGTCCGTCATGCCCCGACGTCCAGCTCTGCCGCACGCCGTCGATAAGAACGAGCACATCCTGCCCGCCCAAACCGCGAATGACCGGCGTCTCGCCGGTACGGCGCGGCCCACCGCCAAACTCGACGTTCGGCATCTCCTTCACGAGATCCGACGGCGTCGACGACACACTGCCCTGAATCTGATCCTGATCGAGCACGTCGACCATGCCGGGATAGGTCTGCGCCGCGCGCGGATTCTTCGTGCCGTAAACGGTGACCTTCTCCGCCGGCTTTTCATCCTCTTTCGCCGCTTCCGCGACGGGCGCGGGCTGCGCACTAGGTGAAGCCGGCGCCGGCGCAGGTTCATCCGCAAACGCGGCCCCGCTCAACGCGAGGGCACAAGCCGAACCGAGCACGAGAATGCGCAATGTCATTGTTGTTTTTCCCATTCACCCACGGCGTTTGCCCGCAGGCCCCAATCACAGCAACCACAAATAGTGTGCGGCCGCTCCCGCAATCATTGATATTGAACCTGCGAGTCGTTTGCAATATGCTGGTTAAGCGGCGTAGTTTCGCGCCCGAACCGAGACCCCCGGCGGGGTGTCGCGTCAAAAATCGAGATCGAACGAGGACCGACATGGCGGCAGTTGCACAAGCCGACCTGATGCTCTCCGGTGTTGAGCTGCGTCAGGCCTGGCAGCGTCTTAAGTCACAAAAGCAACCGCGCGCACGTGATGCTGCGCATGAATTGGGCGTGAGTGAAGGCGCCTTGATCGCAAGCCTGTGCGGCGCGACCGACGGCGAAGCCAAGGCGTTCCGCCTGCGCGAAGCCCAAGCCGACATCGTCAAGGACGTCGAGGCGCTAGGCCCGGTGATGGCGCTGACCCGCAACGACAGCGTCGTCCACGAAAAGATCGGGCCCTATGTCAAGATCTCGATCAACCCGGGCACCGGCCTCGTCCTCGGCGAGCAGATCGACCTGCGCATCTTCCCGGCCCACTGGCGCCACGCCTTTGCAGTGCTGGAAGAAACCAAGGAAGGCCTGCGCCGTTCGATCCAGGTGTTCGACGCGTCGGGCACGGCCGTCCACAAGATCTTCCAAAAGCCTAAGACCGACATCGCGGCCTTCGATGCGCTGATCGCGAAATGGAAGGGCGACAACCAAGCCCCGGACTTCCACGCCCTCGCCCCCGTACCCAAGCGCAAAGACCGCGCGGACAGCGAGATCGACGTGACGGGCCTTCGCGCGCATTGGAAAGCGCTGCAAGACACGCACGACTTCTTCGGCCTGCTGCGCGAATTCGACGTCGGCCGCTTGCAAGCCCTCCGCCTCGCCGGCAGCGACCTCGCCTACGAAGTGAAGACGGAATCCCTCGCCCAGTCGCTCGAAAGCGCCGCGTCCAGCGACACGCCCGTCATGGTTTTCGTCGGCAACCCCGGCTGCATCCAGATCCACACCGGTCCCGTGAAGAACCTGAAACGCATGGGTCCGTGGTTCAACGTCCTCGATCCGGACTTCAATCTGCATCTGCGCGAAGACGCCATCGCCAGCGCTTGGGCGGTGTTCAAGCCGACGCGCGACGGCACGGTCACCTCGCTTGAGCTCTACGACAAGGACGGCTTCTGCTTCGCTCAGCTTTTCGGCGCACGCAAACCCGGCAAGCCGGAACTTCAGCCCTGGCGCGACATCGTCGCGGCGCTGCCGAAGGTCTAAGACACATGAGAATGTTCATCGCCGCGGCGCTGGCAGCCGTAATTTCCTTTGCTTCAGCCGCGGCCGCACAGGCTGAGCGTGTGGTGACGATCGGTGGCGACATCACCGAAATCGTCTACGCGCTCGGCGAAGGCAAACGCCTCGTCGGCGCCGACGAAACGTCGATGTACCCCTTCGCCGAAACCAAGGCGCTGCCCAAAGTCGGCTACATGCGCAATCTGGCGGCCGAAGGCATCCTGTCCCTGAAACCGGAATTGATCATCGCGACGTCGCTCTCGGGCCCGCCGGCCGTGTTGGAGCAACTGAAGGACGCGAAGATCAAACTTGTCCTCGTACAAGCCGACGAGTCGATCGCCGGCGTTTACGCCAAAGTGGACGCCGTTGCCGCCGCCCTCGGCGTCACGCCGAACGCCGCCGCGCTCAAAGCATCGATCGAAAAACGCATGACCGCGGTCGAAACGGCACTGAAATCTGCCGACAGCAAAGCCAAGGCGATGTTCCTGCTCGCCCAAGGCCCCGGTGGCGCGATGGCGGCAGGCAAAGGCACGGCCGCGGATTCGATGATCAAACTCGCCCACGCGACCAACGTCGCTGCCGGCTTCGACGGCTATAAGCCGCTGACGCCGGAATCCGCGGTGGCGCTCGGTCCCGACGTCATCATCGTCGCCGAACACGCCGTCGCCATGCTGGGCGGCGTCGACAAGTTGAAGCTGCGTCCGGAAATTGCGATCACGCCCGCCGGCAAGAACAACCGCATCGTCGTCATGGACGCGCAACTCCTATTGGGCTTCGGCCCGCGCACGCCGGACGCCGTCGCAACCCTCGCCCGCGCCGTCCATCCCACCGTCAAGATCGACGTAGCCGAGGCGAAATGACCGTCGCCGACGCGACCCAAACCTATGACCCGGCGCGCGATCCGCTAAAAATCTGGCGGCGCGCGACCCTGTCGGGGTTGTCGGTCGCGTTGGTCATCGCAACGGTCCTCGCGCTCGGTGCGGGCGCGATGGAAATACCGGCGACCCGCGTCATCGAAATCCTGCTCCAAGCGATGGGCATCGATACCGGCACGAACATCGAGCCCTACGAAACTGCAGCTCTGATGAGCGTGCGCCTGCCGCGGATCCTCTTGGCGCTCGCATGCGGGGCCACGCTGGGCATCGCCGGCGCAAGCCTGCAGGCACTGTTCCGCAACCCGCTCGCCGACCCGACGCTGATCGGCGTCGCCGACGGCGCAGCGTGCGGCGCGGTCGCCTGGATTGTGCTTGGCGGCCTCGGCCTTGCAAGCTTCGGCGCTTGGGGCCTGATCCTGGTCGCCTTCGTCGGCGGCTTGATCGCCACCGCAGGTGTCATGCTGATCGCACGCGGCGAGGGCCGTATCGACGTCGCGACGCTTCTCCTCGCAGGCCTCGCGATGAAGGCGTTGTCCGGCGCAGTACTCGGCTACCTGGTCTTCCTCGCCAACGACGTGCAGATGCGCTCGCTGACCTTCTGGCTCTTGGGCAGCCTGGGCGGCGCGACGTGGAGCACCATCGTCCCCGCCGTGATCATGATGGGCATTTCAGTCCTATTACTCGCCCCCCTCGCCCGCCCCTTCGACGCCCTCGCGCTCGGCGAAGCCGAAGCCGGGCACCTCGGCGTCAAAGTCGAACGCACCAAACGCATCGCCGTCGCAGCCGTCGCCCTCGGCGTCGGCGCAGGCACGGCGCTGACCGGCGTCATCGGCTTCGTCGGCCTCGTCGCGCCACACATCATCCGCCTGATCGGCGGCGCAGATCACCGCTTCGTCCTGCCCGGCTCGGCTCTGCTTGGCGCGCTCCTCATCGTCGGCGCAGACACGCTGGCACGCACGATGGTGGCACCGGCCGAACTCCCGATCGGCGTCGTCACCAGCGCCGTCGGCGCGCCCTTCTTCTTCTGGCTCCTGCGCAGCCGCGGGAGCGCCAAACGATGACCCTTGCCGGCCAGAACCTGACCGTGAAGGCCGGCGGCCGCGCCATCCTCGACGACGTGTCCCTGGAACTCGCAGCCGGCGAACTCGCCGTGATCGTCGGCCCCAACGGCGCGGGCAAATCAACGCTCCTGCGCAGCCTCTCCGGCGAAGCAAAACTCGCGACCGGCAGCGTCAGCCTGAACGGCCGCAAGCTCAACGCCTGGAACACTGACGCGCAAGCGCTGCAGCGCGCGGTCCTACCGCAAAGCCCGACCCTCGCCTTCCCGTTCCGCGTCTGCGACGTCGTCGAACTCGGCCGCTACCCGCACCGCGGCCTCGCCAACCCGCAAGACCACCGCGCGGCGATCGACGGCGCGATGGCCGCAGCCGACGTCACGCACCTGGCGCTCCGCGATTGCCGCACGCTCTCAGGCGGCGAACTCCACCGCGTCCACTTCGCCCGCGCGCTGGCGCAGGTCTGGAGCCCGCTCGCCGACGGCCGCACGCGCCATCTGCTGCTGGACGAACCGACGTCATCGCTCGACCTTTCGCACCAAGGCATGGTCCTCGCCCGCGCCAAGACCTTCGCGAACGAAGGCGGCGCGGTACTCGCGATCCTGCACGACCTGAACCTCGCCGCAGCCTTCGCCGACCGCATCCTCGTCATGCACAACGCGCGCATCGCCGCCGAAGGCAAACCGGCCGACGTACTCACGGTCGATCTGCTGCGCAAAGTATGGGGCGTGGAAGGCAAGGTGGTAGGCGGCGAGCGCGGCGAACCCCTGACGATCATCGTCAAGCACAACAGCGCCTCGCCCGAACGAACGGCGCATCTGCGCGCCGCCGAATAAATCTAAGCGACGTTCGCCTTCTGCGCGGCGCTAAGCGGCGATGCCTCTCCAGCGCCGAGAACCAGATAGCCATCACCCGGCAACAACTGCGCCAGACGCTCCAAAACGCTCCGCTTCGTCGCCTCGTCGAAAGCACTCAGCACGTTGCGGCAGTAGATGATGTCGAAATTGCCGAGCCCGACGAACGAGTCCAGGAGATTGATCTGCCGGTATTCCACCATGGAGCGCACATCGCCGTTGATGCGCCACTGCCCACGCTCCTTGGCGAAGTACTTCACCATGAGCCGGATCGGCAGCCCGCGCTGCACCTCGAAGTGCGAGAAGAACCCTGTCTTCGCGCGCGTCAGAACTTCGCCCGACAAATCAGAGCCCACGATCTCGACCCGCCAGCCGTTCACCAGCGCCTGCTTCTCGCGCAAAATCATCGCCAGCGAATAAGGCTCCTGCCCCGTCGACGCCCCCGCGCACCAGATGCGCAACCGCTTCGACCCGGCGCGCGCCTTCAACAGCGCCGGCAACACCAAATTCTCGAAATCCTGGAACGGCGTCTTGTCGCGAAAGAAGAACGTCTCCTTCGCCGTCATCGCATCCGTCACGTCGCGCGCGACAGGCTCGTCGCCCGCCTTCAGCTTAAAGACGATCGCCGCCAACCCCGCGAGACCATGCTTGCGCGCAACAGACCCCAACCGGCTTTCGAGCAAATAAAGCTTGTCGCCGCCGAGCACGAGCCCCGACCGGCGCTTCAGCAACTGCGCGACGAAGTCGAAATCCGTCGGCGTCATCTGGAAAGCTCCACCAGACCGACCTCGGCAAATTTGGATTCGATGATCTCGCGGTCGAACGGCTTCATAATGTATTCGTTCGCCCCCGCGTCCAGCGCTTCCGTGATAAAGCTGACGTCGCTCTCCGTCGTGCAGAACACGACGACGGGCTTCTCGCCGCCGCTCTCCCGGCGCAGCGCGCGCAAAAATTCGATCCCGCTCATGTTCGGCATGTTCCAGTCGAGCAGCACCGCGTCCGGCATCGCGCCGCGGCAGGCGCTAAGCGCGATCTGCCCGTCTTCGGCCTCCGAGATTTCGAAGTTCAATTCCTCGAGAATCTTGCGCGCAACCTTGCGCACGACGCGGCTGTCGTCGACGACGAGACAGTGCTTCATGGCGATCCCCATCCGGCCCGTGACGGACCCGCGGTCTTAAAGCCGCGATGGCCCAAAACATTCGCGGCAAGCCTAGGGGGGAAAGCGTAAAGATGGCTTGAAACGCTTGGAAAGCGCCGGGATTTGCGGGCTAATTCGTCAACACAGGATTAAGACAGGTCCACGCTCAGCCCGGTTTGCGATCGAACCGCACGTCAAAGCGCACGGTGTCCCCTTCATGGGCATAGGCGACCACGCCGCCCAGCTTCTTCGCCAGCAACGCCGTGACGAACGGCGCGATCGTACGGCCGGTCAAATCCTCGTGCGGCGTCTTGAGCGCCAAACCTTCCTTGATGTCGGTGGCAAGGTTCGCCTTCAGCCCTTTGGCGACGACCGATATCACCACCGCGCCGCGCGGCGTCTCGACCTTCACCGTCAAGAGCCCGCCACGCGGGATGCAGTCCGCGCCGAGTGCCGCGAGATTGAGCACCACGCGGACGATTTCCTTGTCGACCGCGATCGCCGGCACATGCCAGTCCAGCTTCGCCTTACCCGCCCGGAAGAACTCCGCCGCGACCTCGCCCACCTCGCGCAGGTCGATCTCCGCGCCGGCCGATCCCATCGCGCCGAACGCCTGGCGCGCGAACAGCAGCCGCGCCTTCGCCTGCCCCACGCTGTGCTCGATCAGACGCATTGCGTGCGCCCGCATCTCGGCGTCTTCTTCGTCGGCCAGAATCTCAAGCCCGTTCGAGATCGCCGCAACCGGACTGATCAGGTCGTGACAAACGCGCGACACCAGAAGTGCGCCGAGGTCGAGTTCGTTCATGGGCGGTTGATGCGTTTCCTGCGGCGCGGCATTGTTTGTTGCCGCAGCCAGTGACAGATATTCGGAGTGTGCGCGTTGCATAAACCTAAACCACCAAGTTCCGCTTAAGAAACGTTTAAGCGCGGCCGCTCGAAACCATGACGAAGCACGAATCTTTGGGCAGCATGCTTGAACCTGGTCAATATGTCGTGCTTGAAGGCGCCCACGACTGGGGATTGGGACAGGTCCAGTCGGTTGCAGGCGAGCGCGTCACAGTGAACTTCGAAAACGCCGGAAAACGCGTGATCAACATCAAAAACGCAGAATTGAAACCCGTCGATCCCGCAGGACGCGCATCGTGACGACAACGCTCTCGCCGGACGCGCGCGAAACATTGCTCGCACAGATGGTAGACGCCGCACGCAACGCCGGCGCGCTGATCATGCGCCACTACGCGGGCGAAATCGTGCGCCGCGAAAAGGCCGACAAATCGCCCGTCACCCTGGCCGACGAAGAAGCCGAATATCTGATCATCCGCGACCTTGCGAAAGTCGCACCCGGCATCCCGGTGGTTGCAGAAGAAAGCGCCGCAGCGGGCGCAAAGCCCGACGTATCGGGCGGCGTGTTCTTTCTCGTCGACCCGCTCGACGGAACGAAGGAGTTCCTAAACCGCAACGGCGAGTTCACCGTCAACATCGCGCTCATCGAACATGGGGAGCCCACGGCCGGCGTCGTCTTCGCCCCCGCCATCGGCCGCATGTTCTGGGGCTGCGACGCGAAGGCGTTCGAAGAGCACGGCAAGAACCCGGCGAAGCAAATCACGACACGGCCCACGCCCGCCGACGGCATGACGGCGATCGCAAGCCGCAGCCACCGCGACCGCCTGACCGAGGAATATCTCGCGCACTACCCGATCCGCGACCTAATCGCCGCAGGCTCATCGCTCAAATTCTGCGTGATCGCCGCCGGTGAAGCCGACATCTACCCGCGCCACGGACAAACGATGGAATGGGACACCGCCGCGGGCCACGCGGTACTCGCCGCCGCCGGCGGCCGCGTCACGCGCCTCGACGGCAAGACGCCACTCACCTACGGCAACGCCCGCGAAAACTTCGCGAACCCAAGCTTCGTCGCCTGGGGCCGCTAGGCGCGCTTTACCTTTAGCAGCGTGCTTTCCGCCGATACGATCTCGACCTTCGTCCCGGCGGTGAAGTCGCTGCCGTCGACGCTATGTGCCGACCAGCGCGTATCGCCGACCGTGACCGCGCCGTGCCCGTTGTGAAAATCTTCCGCCACCGTCGCGTGGTGCCCGATCATCTGATCCGTACGCTGATTGAGCGAAGCCATCGCGCCCGTCAGCGCCGCCGCTTGCGGCAAGTAGTGAGACCCGACCACAAGTACGATCGACAACACGCCGAAGATCGCAATCTGCGCCGGCCATTCGATGACGATCAGCGCCGAAGCAAGCCCCGTCACCGCCGCAGCGATCCCAGGCCAGATCAGATACTGCGTCGGCATCACCATCTCGAGCCCGATCAGCAGCGCGGCCAGCGCCAGCCAGTGATACGGCCCGACATTCAGCAGCCAGTCGGCGAACATATCCATGCGCGTCCCTCCCCAGGTGATGCGTACATTACGACCGCGTTTGCGGCACGAGGCCGGCGCGTCCCGAGGCCGTCGCAGCGCCCGGACCCCGTTCGGTGGCAAGCTTCGCCAACTCGCCGATACCGGCGATCGAGCCGAGCAGGCCTGCCGATTCCATCGGGACGATGACGAATTTCTGATTCGGCGCGTTGGCGAGATCTCTGAACGCTTCGATGTATTTCAGACCCAAGAAGTAATTCACCGCCTGAACGTCGCCCTTGGCGATCGCATCCGAGACCATGGCCGTAGCTTTCGCCTCGGCCTCCGCCGAACGCTCGCGCGCCTCGGCGTCGCGGTAAGCGGCTTCGCGCCGGCCTTCAGCTTCCAGGATCGCCGACTGCTTCGAACCTTCCGCGCGAAGAATCGCGGCCTGCTTTTGACCGTCCGCAGTCAGAACCTCGGCGCGACGCTCGCGTTCGGCCTTCATCTGCCGCGCCATCGATTCGGTGATGTCCGCCGGCGGCGACAGGTCTTTGATCTCGATGCGCGTCGCCTTCACGCCCCACGGCTGCGTCGCCGCATCGATGATGCGCAGCAGCTTGATGTTGATGTCGTCGCGCTTCGACAGCACCTCGTCGAGATCCATCGAACCGATCACGGTGCGCACGTTGGTCAGCGCAAGGTTCGCGATAGCGCGGTTCAGGTCTTGAACCTCGTACGCCGCGCGCGCGACATCGACGACCTGAATGAACGCGATCGCGTCGACGGTGACCTGCGCGTTGTCCTTGGTGATGACTTCCTGGCTCGGAATGTCGAGCACCATTTCCATCATGGAAATCTTGCGCCCGATTCGTTCGAACAGCGGATTGATGAGCCCAAGCCCCGGCTTCAACGTCCGCATGTATTGTCCGAAGCGCTCGACGGTCCACCCGTACCCTTGCGGTACGAACTTGATCGCCCGGAAAACGACGACAAGCGCGGCGAAAAGGAACAAGAGAACAAAGACGGTCCCGGAATCCTGGAACATTGCTGGCCCCTCACAAATTTGACGAGGCAGACTACGACCGCCCCGAATCAACCGGAAGCATATCTATGAGCCGGATTCATAGCGAAGCTCACATCTGGATACCTTGCATCTCGCCTCGCACTTGTCATATGGCCAGGCTAGAATTCACCCGCAAGGGGCTTGAAATCTCTCGGAGAACCACATGACCGATAAAAAGAAGCTGACCCGCCGCGAGGCCCTAACCCAAGGCACCGGCGGCGCCATGTCGTTGGCCGCCGCCCTGGCGCTGGTCAACGAAACGGCAATGGCCGCCGACGACACCTATTCCGAACCTGAAATCGTGCGCATCGCCTCCGACTTCTTCGGCATGACGACCGAGGCCGTCGCCCGGGCCGTTTCGCGCATCTTCCGCGACCTCGGCCGCCCGAACGCCTACATCACCGGCGAAGAGGCCTCCGGCGCCATCGCCGTCGGCCTGCGCTATGGCAGCGGCCATATGACCCGCAAAGGCTACAAGCGCCTGAAGGTCTACTGGCAGGGCCCGTCGATCGGCTTCGACATCGGCGCCAACGCGTCGAAGTGTTTCACGCTGGTCTACCAACTCCGCCGCCAGGAAGAGATCTTCCAGCGCTATCCCGGCGTCGAAGGCACGTATTATTTCATCGCCGGCATCGGCGTGAACTACCAACGCACAGGCCGCATCTCGCTTGCGCCGATGCGCACAGGCCTCGGCATTCGCGCCGGCGTCAACGCGGGCTATCTGAGCTACACGCGCGAACGCAACATCCTGCCGTTCTAATCGAACAGCCGGTCAACGCATGCGACGCCGCTGCAGCTCACGCTGCGGCGGCGTTTTCATTTCATAAGGTGAGAAAATCGTCATGTCCGCCATCGAATGGTCGATCGAGTCGCTGCGCGCATTTCCGGAAACGCTGCGCGCCTTCATCGCGACGGTGCCCGGCGAAACGCTCGACTGGCGTCCCAAGAGTTGGGAAGGCATCCCCAGCGAAGAACTGACGGTGCGTCAGCAACTCTGCCATTTGCGCGACATCGAAGCCGACGGCTACATCGTCCGCATCAAGCGCGTTCTCGCAGAACAGAACCCGGCGCTGGCTTCGATCGACACCTACGCGCTGATCGAGCCGCGCAACTACGACCGAACCGAAGTCGAAGCCGCTATCGACGCGTTCACCGCCGCGCGCAAGAAAACCATGCAGATCCTCGATGCCGTCGAGCCCGAGGATTTCGCACGCCGCGGCGCATTCGAAGGCTACGGCGACGTCACCCTGGCGGGCTTGATCCACTATCTGTGCAGCCACGATCAGCAGCATCTGGCCGGCATTCAGTGGCTGCTCGGCCAACACGCCGCAGCGCGCTAGGCTCAAACGACGACGGGCCAGCCACGCATGACGCGGCTGGCCCGTGCTTCATTTCAATCGCTGGTGCTTACTGCGACAGCCAATAGTTCATCGACGGATCAGGCCGTCCGACGAAGCAATGGCGGTTCAACCGGTAATGCCGGATGACCTCCTCCGCGCGCCGCGCCTCGTTGCCGCGCGTACCGAACGACATCAGAAGGTGAGTACCGTCGAGGACCCGCCACTGACCGCCTTGGAACACCGCCCGGGTGCTCGCCGGATTGTTGTTCGTGCAGTCGTCGCCCGGAAGCCCGTTCGACGGCACGTTGTCGCCACGCTTCCAGTAGTCCATCGAAGCATTCGGCCGCCCGATGAAGCAGTGCTGGTTGAAGCGATAGCCGCGAATGATGTTCGCCGCCCGTTGCGCTTCTGCGGCGCGCGTGCCGAAGCTGAGCATCCAGTGCGTACCTTCGACGACTTTCCATTCGCCGCCGGCAAAGCGCGCTTCCACGTTGTTAGGATTGAACCCGATGCAGTCCTCATCGAAGCTCAAGCCGCCACCGCCGCCCGGACCACCCGGCCCGCCGGGACCACCAGGCCCGCCCGGACCATCGTCGTCACCAGGCCATCCCGGACCACCGGGACCACCGGGACCACCGGGCCCACCGGGTCCACCGGGTCCGTCATCACCCCAACCGCCCCAATCCGGCCAGCCGCCACCGCCGCCACGCCGTTGCACCATCGTACCGCGCACGACATAAGGCCGCCGGCGCGAGGAATCGGTGAAGCGCGTGTAGAGCGCATAGGAAATCCGGTTGCCCGGACGCAGCGTCAGGATCAGCGTCTTGCGCGCAAATCCCGGATTGTAGACGGCGATGATTTCAGTCGCGCTGGTCGCCGGGTTGGCGCCCGCGCTCGGCGAATAGGCGACGGCGTCGACCGTGCCCCAATCGCAATCGCGAGGCTCGCACTGGCCCCACGCACGAACATCCAGATTGTCGCCGTCAAACGAAATACGCAGACGCGTCAGGTCCCGCGTGTTGCGATCGGCATTTTGCCATCGTCCGGTGAAATCGTTGTACCCAGCCGCGAAGGCTGGACCGGCGCTTAGTGCCGCCACCGCGGCAATGAGCGCTATGATGAAGCGCATTTGCTTCTCCCTTTGGTTATTGACCGATTGAGGGGTTGAGGCCCTCTCGGACGCGGCGATTTGTAACGAAGTCGTCGCGGGGCCACCACAAAGCGGCCGTCACACACGGGTTTGTTGTCCACCGTTCATGTTGATCCGCATGCTGCGCCCGCGAAATTCGATTGACGGAACCCGCTGAATCGCGCGAAGGAACAGGCGGGACACGCCCCCCCAACGGGGCGCGCCCATTCTGTAAGGAATGGAACAACATGACGACGAAGCCTGCTGGGCGGCCCACACGGCCGCACTTTTCCTCTGGCCCCTGCGCAAAACGCCCCGGCTGGACCCCCGAAGCACTCAATCAAGCGTTGATCGGCCGCTCGCATCGCTCGAAGCCTGGCAAAGCCAAGCTCGAACAAGCGATCGAACGCACGCGCAAGATCCTGGGCATCCCCGCCGACTATCGCATCGGCATCGTCCCTGCGTCCGACACCGGCGCGGTCGAGATGGCGCTGTGGTCGATGCTGGGACCAAAGCCTGTCGACGTCCTTGTCTGGGAGAGCTTCGGCAACGACTGGGCGACCGACATTACGAAGCAGCTGAAGCTGCCGAACGTCCGTGTACTGAAGGCCGGCTACGGCGACCTGCCCGACCTCACCCAAGTGAACCCGGCGCACGACGTCATCTTCACCTGGAACGGCACCACCTCCGGCGTTCGTTCGCCCGACGGCAATTGGATTTCGGACGCGCGCGAAGGCGTGACATTCTGCGACGCGACCTCCGCCGCCTTCGCGCAAGACCTGCCGTGGGCCAAGCTCGATGTGACGACGTTCTCCTGGCAGAAGGTGCTGGGCGGCGAAGCCGCGCACGGCATGCTGGTGCTGTCGCCCCGCGCCGTCGCCCGCCTCGAAAGCCACAAGCCCACGTGGCCCATGCCGAAAATCTTCCGCATGACCAAGGACGGCAAACTCAACGAAGGCATCTTCAAGGGCGAAACGATCAACACGCCGTCGATGCTCTGCGTCGAGGACTACCTCGACGCGCTGACCTGGGCCGAAAGCGTCGGTGGCCTGAAGGGCCTGATCGGCCGCGCGGATGAAAACCTGCACGTCATCGAACGCTGGATGAAGACGGCCGGCTGGGTCGACTTCCTCGCGAAGAATCCGAAGACCCGCTCGAACACGTCGGTGTGTCTGAAGATCGTCGACCCGTGGTTCACGGCGAAAGACGCCGACGGCCAAGCGGCAGCGGCGAAAAAGATCGCCGACCTTCTCGACAAGGAAGGCGTGGCCTTCGACATCGCCGCCTACCGCGACGCCCCACCGGGCCTGCGCATCTGGGCCGGCGCAACCGTCGACAGCGCGGACATGAAGGCGCTCACCCCCTGGCTCGATTGGGCCTGGTCACAAGTCAAAGCGTCGTAGGCCGAACCAACCATCTCCTGTCATCCCGGGCGAGCGAAGCGAGACCCGGGACCCAGGAGACCCGGCGCGACCTCGCCACCCCATTCCAGAACCCAACACGCCGGAACAAACCCCATGCCCAAAGTCCTCATCTCCGACCAGCTGTCTCCCGCTGCCGTCCAAATCTTCAAAGACCGCGGCGTCGACGTCGACGTAAAACCCGGCCTCACCAAAGAAGAACTGAAGTCGATCATCGGCCGCTATGACGGCCTAGCGATCCGCTCTGCGACGAAGGTCACCGCCGACCTCCTCACCGCCGCAACGCATCTGAAGGTGATCGGCCGCGCCGGCATCGGCGTCGACAACGTCGACATCAACGCCTCGACCGCGCGCGGCATCATCGTGATGAACACGCCGCACGGCAATTCGATCACCACCGCCGAACACGCGATCGCCTTGATGCTGACCCTCGCGAGAGAAATCCCCGCCGCGAACGCCTCCACCCACGCCGGCAAGTGGGAGAAGAACCGCTTCATGGGCGTCGAACTTACCGGCAAGACGCTGGGCATCATCGGCTGCGGCAACATCGGCTCCATCGTCGCCGACCGCGCGAAGGGTCTGCGCATGAAGGTCATTGCCTTCGACCCCTATTTGAGCCCCGAACGCGCCGAAAGCCTGGGCGTCGAAAAAGTAGAACTCGAAGACCTGCTGCCTCGCGCCGACTTCATCACGCTGCACACGCCACTGACGGAGAAGACGCGCAACGTCCTCGACGCCAAGGCGCTCGCGCAAACGAAGAAGGGCGTGCGCATCATCAACTGCGCCCGCGGCGGCCTGATCGACGAAGCGGCCCTCAAAGCCGCGATCGAAAGCGGCCACGTCGCCGGCGCGGCGCTCGACGTCTTCGACACCGAACCCGCGAAGGACAACCTGCTCTTCGGCTCGGACAAAGTCGTCGCCACCCCGCATCTCGGTGCGTCGACGTCGGAAGCGCAGGAAAACGTCGCGCTCCAGGTCGCTGAACAGATGTCCGACTATCTGCTGACGGGCGCGATCCAAAACGCGATCAACATGCCCTCCATCACCGCCGACCAAGCGGTGAAACTGAAGCCGTGGATCAAACTCGCCGAACAGCTCGGCGCCTTCGCCGGCCAGTTGACGGAGACCGCGATCAAAGGCGTCGAGATCGTCTACGAAGGCAACGTCGCCGACCTGAACACGCGCGCTCTGACGCAAGCCGCCCTCGCAGGCCTGCTCAAACCCGCGCTCAGCGACGTCAACATGGTCAACGCCCCGATCGTCGCCAAAGAACGCGGCATCCAAGTCAGCGAAGTTCGCCGCACCCAACACGGCATCTACGAAGGCTACCTGCTGCTCAAGGTGACGACAGAAAACCAAGAACGCTCCGTCGCCGGCACCGTCTTCTCGAACGGCGTGCCGCGCCTGATCCAGGTGAAGAGCATCGACATGGAATCCCACTTCGCCCCGCACATGCTCTACGTCACCAACGAAGACAAACCGGGCTTCATCGGCAAACTCGGCACGCTCTTGGGCGACGCGAAGGTCAACATCGCAAGCTTCAACCTCGGCCGCACGACAGCCGGCGGCGATGCCATCGCGCTCGTCGAAGTCGACGGCCCCGTGCCGGAATCGGTACTCGCCGACATCCGCAAGATCGCAGTCGTGAAGCAAGCCAAAGCGCTGGTGTTCTAAATGGCAAACGTTGCGGTGATCGGCGCCCAGTGGGGCGACGAAGGCAAAGGCAAGATCGTCGACTGGCTGTGCGAACGCGCGGACATCGTGGTGCGCTTTCAAGGCGGCCACAACGCCGGCCACACGCTCGTCATCAACGGTAAGACCTTCAAGTTCTCGCTGCTCCCCTCGGGCATCGCGCGACGCGACAAACTCTCGATCATCGGCAACGGCGTCGTCGTCGACCCCTGGGCCCTGATCGACGAGATCGAGCGCATGAAAAGCCAAGGCCTCTCGATCACGCCCGACAATTTGCTGGTCGCCGAAAACGCCCCGTTGATCCTGCCGCTGCACGGCGAACTCGACACCATCCGCGAGACCTCCAACGCCGGCACCCGCATCGGCACCACCAAGCGCGGCATCGGCCCGGCTTACGAAGACAAAGTCGGCCGCCGCGCCATCCGCGCCATCGACCTCGCCGACCCCAGCACATTGAAGGCAAAGGTCGAGAACCTCCTTACGCATCACAACGCGCTGCGCCGCGGCATGGGCCAAACCGAAATCGACGCCGGCGCCCTCGTCGCCAAACTGAAGGACATCGCGCCGAAGGTCGTGCCCTTCCTCAAACCCGTCTGGCGCCGCCTGCATGAAGCGCGCATGACCGGCGAACGCATCCTCTTCGAAGGCGCACAAGGTGCGCTCCTCGACATCGACCACGGCACCTATCCCTACGTCACCTCGTCGAACACCGTGGCCGGCCAAGCCGCCGCCGGTGCCGGCATCGCCCCGCGCGCCATCTCCTACGTCCTCGGCATCACCAAGGCCTACACGACCCGCGTCGGCGAAGGCCCCTTCCCCGCCGAACTCACCGACGAGATCGGCGCCAGACTCGGCGAACGCGGCCACGAATTCGGCACCGTCACCGGCCGCAAGCGCCGCTGCGGCTGGTTCGACTCCGTCCTCGTCCGCCAGACAGTCATCACCGGCGGCATCGACGGCATCGCCTTCACCAAGCTCGACGTCCTCGACGGGCTGAAAGAGATCAAGGTCGCCGTCGCCTACGATCTCGACGGCAAACGCATCGACCACCTGCCCGCCGCCGCCGACGCCCAAGCCCGCTGCAAACCCATCTACGAGTCGATGGAAGGCTGGAGCGAAACCACCCAAGGCGCGCGCAGCTGGGCCCAACTCCCCGCCGCCGCCATCAAGTACGTCCGCCGCGTCGAAGAACTAATCGGCGCACCGGTCGCGATCCTCTCAACCAGCCCCGAACGCGACGACACGATCCTCGTCCGCGATCCCTTCGCCGCATGACGCCGCTGCCGCGCGGCCTAAAAACCGCGCTCGTCCTCACCGACTTGGGCTTCATTGCCTACTGGGCGCTGACCGCACTTGCCGCCGCCGGGCTCATCAACATCCCCGGCGAGTATCTTTACAGTGACTACGCCAATCCACTCGTCGTCGCGTGGAATTGGTCCTTCATGCCGCTCGACGTGATCCTGTCGATCTGCGGCCTTACGGCAGTCGCTCTGCACCGCAGAGGCAACACCGCCTGGCGCGGCCTTACCATTGTGTCCCTTTCACTGACCTTCTGCGCCGGTCTCATGGCAATCAGCTTCTGGGCTATTCGCGGCGACTTCGACCCGACATGGTGGGCCGTCAATCTCGCACTGATGATCTGGCCGCTGTTCTACGTGCGCGGCCTGATCGCACGCTAACTCGCCGGCAAGGCCGGCGCACGCGCCGGCTGCGCGCCGCCGATGCGTTGTTGTTTGGCGGCGTCGCGGATGGCGCGTTGGAGTTTCTCGAACGCGCGCACTTCGATCTGCCGCACGCGTTCGCGCGAGATGTCGTATTCCTTCGACAGATCTTCGAGCGTCGCCGGGTCTTCCTGCAACCGCCGCGCCGTCAGAATGCGCCGCTCGCGATCGTTGAGCGCCTTCAACCCTTCGGTCAGCAACTCGCTGCGATCGCCCTTCTCTTCCTGCTCGGCCAGCATCGTTTCCTGGTTCGGCGACTCGTCGACCAGCCAGTCCTGCCACTCGCCCTCGGAGTCCGCGCGCAGCGGCGCGTTCAGCGAATGATCCGGCGCCGCGAGACGGCGGTTCATCGAAATCACTTCTTCCTCGGTGACGCCAAGCTTGGTCGCGATCTGCTTCACGTTCTCAGGACGCAAATCGCCCTCTTCGATCGCCTTGATCTGACCCTTCGCCTTGCGCAGGTTGAAGAACAATTTCTTCTGCGCGGCCGTCGTGCCGATCTTCACCAGGCTCCACGAACGCAGGATGTATTCCTGGATCGAAGCACGGATCCACCACATCGCATAGGTCGCAAGGCGAAAGCCTTTATCCGGCTCGAACCGCTTCACCGCCTGCATCAAACCGACGTTCCCTTCGGAAACGATCTCGGCGAGCGGCAGCCCATACCCGCGATAACCCATCGCAATCTTCGCCACCAAGCGAAGATGGCTCGTCACCAACTTGTGCGCGGCATTGGAATCTTCATGCTCGCGCCAACGCTTGGCGAGCATGTATTCCTCGCCCTGCTCCAGCATGGGAAAATTGCGGATCTCGGAGAGATACCGGTGCAACCCGCCTTCCGGCGTCAACGTCAGATAGCCTGCTGCGGCCATATCAAACCCCTTTGCGCGGGCCGAAACTTCGTGCGTTTTCGCCCCGAAGCCCCAACCAAATCAACGCCCCCGTCCTCCCAAGGCCCGGGCGTGAGCGATACCATCTATGTATGGATGTCGGCGATTTTAAGACCCTCGACCCTGCTGACCTAAACCTTTGAGCGCAAGATAGGTTTCGGTGAAGTCTTCCGGCAACACACTCTCAAAGCGCACCGGCTTATCGGTACCCGGATGATGAAAGCCCAGAACCGCCGCGTGCAGCGCCTGGCGCGATATCCCTAAGGTCAGCCCGGGAATCGTGCGCGGCCGCCCGTATACCGGATCGCCGACCAGCGGATGGCCGATATGCGCCATATGCACGCGAATTTGATGCGTACGTCCCGTCTCCAATCGGCACTCGATCAGCGACGCCGTCGTCCCGAACGCCTCGATCACCTTGTAGTGAGTCCGCGCTGGTTTTCCACCGACGCGCAGCACCGCGATCTTCTGACGGTTCAACGGACTGCGCCCGAGCGCGGCGTCGATCGTGCCCGACCGTTCGCGCGGCACACCCCACACGATCGCGCGATAGACGCGCTCAATCGCATGCGCCGCGAACTGTTTGCCGAGTGAGGTCATCGCCTTCTCGGTCTTCGCCGCAACCATCAGGCCCGTCGTATCCTTGTCGATGCGATGCACGATCCCCGGCCGAAGCTCGCCGCCGATACCGCGCAGCGACTCCCCGCAATGCGCGATGAGCGCATTCACAAGCGTCCCATCCCGATTGCCCGCCGCCGGATGCACGACCAACCCCGCCGGCTTGTCGATGACGATCAGATGCGCGTCCTCGAACACGATGTTGAGCGCGATATCCTCCCCTTCCGGCACAGCCGACACCGCCGGCGGAATGACGAGCGTCAACGCCTCGCCCAACTTAACCTTCTGCGACGCATCGTCGAACGGCCGCTTGGCGCCGGTCACCGCCCCCGCTGCGATCAATTGCTGAAGCCTGGAGCGCGACAAATCAGACCACACGCCCGCCAGCACCCGGTCAAGGCGCTGGCCCGCTTGGCTCTCGTCAATCGTCAGTGTACGACGCTCGCCGTCGCTCGAGGATTCCGTCATGGCCGATGTCGTACCTGAAGAACCGCCGCCCGCAAATCGCGGCCTTTGGATGCTGGTGATCGGCCTCGGCATCGCGATCATAATTGTCTTAGCCCTCATGATCGGCATGGCGATTAAGCAAGCCGTCTTCGACAAACCGGCAGCCCCGACGGCGACCGCCACCTTCAAGCCCGGCGAAGTCCCCGAACTGAACCTGGACCTGGCCCCAGGAACGAGCGTCGCCGAAGCCCGCATGGACGGCACCAACTTGGTCGTGCGCATCGCCGGCCCCGAAGCCGACGAGATCCTGGTCATCGACCCGACAAAGTCCCGCGTCCTCAGCCGGGTGAGATTCAACAAGAAAGCGCCGTAGCGACGCCGCCATTGAATTCATTGGCTTTTCCAAAACGCATGCAATCCGATCCGTCACGCCGTCACATCGGCTGATTTCCACCGTTTCTGCCGTCACAGCTCCATCACGCATCCGTCACACCCGTCACATGCAGCGGTAAAGACAAGGCTCATTGCGCCCGGCGGAAACCGCCGAGCCATCCCTCTTTCACCCCTGATGTGGATCAGCTCTTTGTAACAGAATGGATCGAAGAAATCAACGATTCTCACTATGTCCCCAAAACACCCGCGCGCACGAACGAGAGCTAAGTCGCAGCTTTGATGAGGCTGTCTCGAAGCGTGGTCAAATCACGCTGAAGCCGGCGAAAATCGTCGGGCGCGAGGCCGGTCGCCTCGACGATCGGCGAGAGACCGCAAGAGCCTCTGTCCCGCACGCGACGTCCCGCTTCCGTCAGGCTCACGCGAACCTGCCGCTCGTCGACGGAATCGCGCTGCCGCGTGACGTAGCCCATACCTTCCAGCCGCTTGAGCAAAGGCGTGAGCGTGCTTGAATCCAGATAGAGTTTCTCGCCGAGGCTTCCGACCGTCTGATCGTCCTGCTCGTGAAGCGCGACGAGGGCGATGAACTGCAGGTACGTAAGGCCGAGTTCTTCGAACAGCGGCTTATAAACGCGGCCGAACGCCAAGTTGGTCGAATAGACCGCAAAACACAAAAAATCGGACAGCGTCGCGGGAGCCTTAGGCTCTTCGCTTTTCGCGTTCTTTTTCATCGACTTAGCCAGCCTCCAATCGCGTCACAGCGCACTCACGAATATATATATAGCATACGATCTAATCGCAAGCGATTGACAAGCGCCGGGCCATCCGATTATAAGATCGCACGCGATTTAATCGCGCACGATCATATCCAGATAGGGAGATTACCAATCATGTCCATCAGTGCAATGGCCACGGCCAGTATCGTCCTCGTGCACGGCGCGTTCGCCGACGGCTCGGGTTGGGAAGATGTTTATGCGCGCCTGAAGCAGGACGGTTACGCGGTGACCATCGTCCAAAATCCGCTCACCTCGTTTGCCGACGACGTCGCCGCGACGAAACGGGCGATCGACACCTCGAAGGGGCCGGTCATCCTGGTTGGCCACTCCTACGGCGGCGCCGTGATCACCGAGGCCGGCAACGACCCGAAGGTTGCGGGCTTGGTCTACATCGCCGCCTTCGCGCCGGATAAGGGCGAGTCCGTCGGATCGCTCATCGCCAATCCCGCGCCGGGCGCGCCCGTGCCGCCGATCCTGCCGCCGCAAGACGGCTTCCTCATCGTCGACAAAGCGAAATTTCATGCCGCGTTCGCAGCCGACGTCGAACCCAAGAAGGCCGCCTTCATGGCCGACTCCCAAGTGCCGTGGTCTGTAACCGCGCTCAACAATCAGATCAGCCAACCGGCGTGGCGCGCAAAGCCGAGTTGGTACCTGGTCGCGACCGAGGACTTGATGATCCCCGTCCCCGCCCAGCGTTCGATGGCCAAACGCGCCGGCGCGACGGTCGCCGACAGCAAAGGCAGCCACGCCATCTATGTCTCGCAGCCGGCCGACGTCGCCGACCTGATCGAGAAGGCGGCAAAGGCCGTTTCAGCGTCGAAGTGAACAACCGCCAGCGAAGAGCCGGAAGACACCGGCTCTTCGTCCCTTTCAGCCATGAGCCGTGAACGCTGGAGCGCCGGGTCCCGATATCCTACAACCGATGACATCACAGTCATTGGAACCATGAATGATCACCGGCCCGACCACGCACAGCTTCATCTCCCAACGCCTCCGCCTGCGCTATGTCGACTGGGGCAACCCTGAAGCGCCGCCGCTGATCCTGCTTCACGGCGGCCGCGATCATTCGCGCAGCTGGGATTGGACGGCGCAGGAACTGCGCCGCGATTGGCATGTTATCGCGCCCGATCTGCGCGGCCATGGCGACAGCGACTGGTCGCCCGACGGCGACTACGGCGGCCTCGCCATGCTCTACGACCTCGCGCAACTGATCCATCAGTTGAAGCTCGCGCCGGTCACGATCGTCGCACACTCCTACGGCGGCAACATCGCACTGCGCTATGCCGGCGTCTATCCGGCGAACGTGAAGAAGCTCGTCGCGATCGAAGGCCTCGGCCCCTCGCCCAAAATGCTCGCCGAACGTTTCAACAAACCGATCGACGAGCGCCTGCGCAGCTGGATCGACGCCAAGCGCGCGATCGCCGGCCGCACCCCGCGCCGCTATCCGACGATCGAGGAAGCCTTCAAGCGCATGAAGGAAGAAAACCACCACCTCTCCGACGAACAAGCACGCCACCTGACCATCCACGGCGCGAGCCAAAACGAAGACGGCAGCTACACCTGGAAGTTCGACCCCTACATGCGCGTCTTCCCGCCCTTCGACATGACGCAAGCCGACGTCGAAACGATGTGGAGCGCCATCGCCTGCCCGACGCTTCTGATGTACGGCGAAGACAGTTGGGCCTCGAACCCGGAGAAGGACGGCCGCGCCAAACACTTCAAAACCGCGCGCGTCATCTCATTCAAGAATGCCGGCCACTGGCTCCACCACGACCAGTTCGACCAGTTCATGAGCGAGCTGCGCGCGTTCCTTTAGATCGCATTTCGCCTGGGCTGAAGTGGCGGCACGAGAAGGAGACCGGCATGATCAACGGCGCCCATATCATGATCTATTCGCGCGACGCGGACAAAGACCGCGCCTTCCTGCGCGACGTCTTAGGCCTGTCGCACGTCGACGTCGGACACGGCTGGCTGATCTTCAAGCTGCCGCCGTCCGAGGCCGCGGTGCATCCCTCCGACGAAAACGACAAGCACGAACTCTACTTCATGTGCGATGACATCGACGCCGAGGTCCGCCGCCTAAAAAGCAAAGGCGTCGCCTGCGAACCGCTCAGCACGCAGGGCTGGGGCCGCTCGACGCGCGTGAGTCTGCCCGGCGGCGGCACACTGGGCATCTACGAACCGCGCCACGCGCGGCCCTGAACGCGAAGCCGGCTTGTGCTATCTACCGCCCAGCCAACCGGAGCCGCATCGTGACCGACGCCAACGCCGACTATATCGATCCAACCCGCGAGAGCTTCAACGCCTTCAAGGCGCTGCCGCGCGACACCCCGATCGAGATGCTGAACCTGGTGCGCTATCGCGATCGCGCGCTCTATCCCGAAGGCCACAGCCACGCCGGCCGCAATCTGACGGGCGCGCAGGCTTACGCCGAATACGGCCGCACCAGCGAACCCATCTTCGCGCGCGTCGGCGGCCGCACGATCTGGCGCGGCAAGATGGAAGCGATGCTGACGGGCCCCGCGAGCGAACAATGGGACGCGGCCTTCATCGCGCGCTACCCGAACGCGGGCGCCTTCCTCGCGATGATCACCGATCCCGACTACAAGCTCGCCGTCGTACACCGCCAAGCCGCGGTGCTGACAAGCCGCTTGGTGCGCTTCGGCCCGCTTGCGGCCGGCGGATCGTTCGCGGGCTAACGCGCCGCGCAAACATCGACGCGCGCCGGGAGCCGCGCGTCGATCCAGTGGCCGATCGTTTCCAACACGCGATCACGCTCGCGCCAATGCAGCAGCAGATGCGGGCCATCCTCAAATTCGACGAGGCTCGCATCGCCCTTGAAGCGCTCGCTCAAACTGCGGATGCAGCGCAAAGGTGAAACGTCTTCCCGCGATCCGACCAGCGTCAGCGTCGGCACGTCGACCTCGGGCGCCACGTCGTAGACCCGCTCGCCCAGCCGCAACAAGCCGCCCATCAACGCCGGCGAAACCCGCCGCAACACCAACGGATCGGCGAGAAGCCGTATCGCCGCGTCCGCCGAAAGGTCGTCGCAATTGACCCGCTCGACGAAGAGATCGGCCCGCGCGCCGAACAGCTTCAGCGCGCGAATCACGAGGCCAAACGCGAACCGCCGCATTGCACAGCCGAGCGCACCGGGCGCCACGAGGGTCATACCCGCAACGCCATCAAGATGTCCCCGCGTCTGCGCCAGAATGGCAAGCGCCCCGCCCATGCTCTCGCCGATGACGAACACCGGCACGCCGGGCACGCGACGCTTCAGAAACGACGCCGCATCGCCGATATCGCGCGCCAACCGGCGCGTGCCGGCCCATTTGCCGCGCGTGCGCGTCTGACCGAAGCCGCGTTGGTCGATCGCCAGCACCGCATACCCACGCGTTGCAAAGTAAGGGCAGACCGCGTCGAACGCGCCGGCGTAGTCGCACACGCCATGCACCAGAAGCACCGCCGCGCGCGGCTGCTTCGGCAACCACAGGCGATACGGCAAGCGATAGTGATCGTCGGCGCGGACGTCGCCGCGATAGACCGCGGCATCCATCCACGGTTCGCGCGACGTAAACGTGCCCAGCACGACCGGATCGAACGGCACGGGAGTCACATCTTCGAACCGCGAACCCCAATCGTAGCGAAAGGCCGATGACATGGACGCTGAACCAAATGTTTTCGCCAGATCAAACGCGGCCCACGGCGCGCAGGTTCCGCACGCTAACCACGTTGGCAAACGCACGCGTTCATTCGTCGTGGGAACCCAACCACGCGCTCGTCGTTCTCATCCTGGCTCAAACGGTTTCTAGGAACGACGTCATGCGCAAGATCCTGGCTATTCTTCTCATCCTCGGCGGCATCGCCGCTCTCGCGACGCCCTACATCACCTACACCGAGAAGGAGCGCGTCGTTGACGTCGGTCCGATCGAGATCGACGCGGAAAAAGAAAAGACGATCCCGATCCCGCAGATCGCAGCCGTCGCCGCCATCATCATCGGCATCGGCATGCTCGCGCTCGGCAGCCGCTCCGAAGTCTAATCCGGCGTCGGTCGACACACACCTGCACGCGGCGGCCGCACAGTCGGCCGCCGACGCGCGTTCGTCGACGGCGACTTGATCGGCCGCACCTCGCTCGCGTATAGCAACACCTTCGACCGCCAGCCCCCATCGTCTAGCGGTCTAGGACGTCGCCCTCTCACGGCGAAAACAGGGGTTCGAGTCCCCTTGGGGGCACCACCGGCGTCGAACCAACCCCTTCACAAATCCGGCTCAATACTCAGGGTTAACCGACGCGCTCGTTATTCACTCTCACAATAGTGAGCATTGACGCCACCCCGTACCCGCGCCAAGATGCCCGTGAAAGTCGACGTCACGATCGGCAGCAAATGGGGAGGGGATGGTGCGGGGGAAGACCGACGCGCCTGGAGCAGCGTTTCGTTGCCGGCGCGGTCATTGACGATGGCCACACGCAAATTTTCGACGCCCGCCGGCGCGCTTGGCCAGGCTGATGTGGTGTTGGACGCGCAGTCGACGGCGCCGCGCGAGGGCGCGTGGCTCGCGCTCGCCATGCTGTGCTTCATCTACGTGCTGAATTTCTTGGACCGGCAATTGCTGTCGATCCTCGCCAAGCCCATCCAAGACACGCTGAACGTCACCGACAGCCAACTCGGTCTGATCGGCGGTCTCTACTTCGCACTCTTCTACTGCTTCATCTCCATTCCCGTCGGCTGGTTGGCCGACAGAACCAATCGCATCTACGTGCTGTCGATCGCCTGCGGACTATGGAGCGCCGCGACGATAGCGTGCGGCCTATCCCGAACCTATCCGGAGCTTGTCGTCGCGCGCATGACCGTCGGCGTCGGCGAGGCTGGCGGCGTGCCGCCGTCCTACGCGATCATCTCCGACTACTTCCCGCCCAGCCGCCGCGGCACCGCGCTCGGCCTCTTCAATCTCGGGCCACCCATCGGCGCAGCTTTGGGCGTCGCGTTCGGCGCGTCGATCGCCGCCGCCTTCAGCTGGCGCACCGCCTTTGTCGTCCTCGGCGCGGTCGGCCTCTTCGCGGCGCTGGCGCTCGTTCTCATGGTGCGCGAGCCGCCGCGCGGCGGCCTCGATCGCGCCGCCTTACCGGCGGAGAAGAAATCGGGCTTCCTCCAAACGCTGGCGATGTTCTTCTCGCGCCGCGAACTCATGCTCATGGCGCTCGGCAGCGGCGCGACGCAGTTCATCACCTACGGCATGGGCAATTTCACCGTGCTCTTTCTCATGCGCGAGAAGGGCATGACGCTGGATCAGGTCGCCGTCTACTACGCCCTGATCGTCGGCATCGCCATGAGCGCCGGCATCTTCGCCTCAGGCTGGCTGATCGACCTCTTCACGCGGCGCTCGAAGCAAGCTTACGCCGTGATCCCAGCCATATCGCTCATCCTCGCGGTGCCGCTCTACGTGGGATTTGTCTGGGCGCCGGAGTGGCAGACCGCCCTTCTCTTCCTGATCGGTCCGACGTTCCTCAACTATTTCTATCTGTCGTCGGCGGTGACCTTTGTTCAGCAAGAGGTAAAGCCGGATCAGCGCGTAATGTCGGGTGCGTTGCTGCTCCTCATCATGAACATGATCGGCTTAGGGTTCGGACCCACTTATGTCGGCGCCGCCAGCGATTTCTTCCGCCCTGATTATCCCGATCACTCGCTGCAGATCGCCTTGTACACGCTCACGCCTTTTTACGGTGTGGCCGTCGTGCTCTTCATATGGTTAGCCCTGGTGCTACGGCGCCAAGGCCCGAAAGCTGGAGCTGTCTGATGATGTCGTTTCGTCGTCTGATCGTCGGGGCCGCCGCGGCCGCTTGTCTCGCCACCACCGCCTATGCAGCCGGCCCCGTGGTCACGCCGCCCGCCGGTTCGGTGGAAGGCGTCGACGTCGGCGGGACACGCGTGTTCAAAGGCATTCCGTACGCGGTGCCGCCGGTCGGACAAGGCCGCTGGCGCGCGCCGATGGCGATGCCGCCATGGCAAGGCGTCAAGACCGCGGCCGAGTTTGGGCCCGCGTGCGTGCAGCCGAGCTTCAAGTTCAAAAGCGTCTACGCGCAAGACATCGGCGCGACGAGCGAGGATTGCCTGACGCTGAACATCTGGTCGCCGGCCGACGCGCGCAAAGCGCCGGTGTTCGTGTGGATTCACGGCGGCTCGTTCACGGGCGGCGGAAGCAAAGAGTCGCTCTACGACGGCGCGCAGCTGGCGCAGCGGGGCGTCATCGTCGTGACGATCAACTATCGTGTCGGCGTCCTCGGCTATCTGGCGCATCCGCAGCTCAGCAACGAGTCGCCGCTGAAAATATCCGGCAACTACGGCACGCTCGATCAGGTCGAGGCGCTGAAATGGGTTCAGCGCAACATCGAAGCCTTCGGCGGCGACCCCGCCAACGTGACGATCGCAGGCGAGTCCGCCGGCGGCCTCAGCGTTCTGTATCTCATGGCCTCGCCCGCGGCGCGCGGCTTGTTCGCGAAGGCGATCGCGCAAAGCGCGTATATGATCTCGATGCCGGAGCTGCGCGAGCGCAAGTTCGGTGAGACGCCGGCCGAGTTGCAGGGCGCACGCCTCCTGACCACCCTCGGCGCCGCGAACATCGGCGCATTGCGCAAGATGGACGCGCAGACGCTGGTCGATAACGCCGCGATGGCGCGCTATCTGCCGCTCGGCAACGTCGACGGCAAGGTCTTGCCGCGCCAACTGGTCGACACGTTCGACAAGGGCGAGCAAGCACACGTGCCGTTGCTCGCCGGGTTCAACAGCGGCGAGATCCGCACGCTGACCATTCTGGCGCCGCCCGTCCCCTCAAGCGCGGCAGCGTACGAAAGCACCATCCGCGAAAAATACGGCGACCTCGCCGACGAATTCCTGCGGCTCTATCCAAGCTCCAATATGCAGGAGAGCATCTTCGCGACGACGCGCGACGCGCTCTACGGCTGGACAGCGGAACGGCTCGCCCGCAACCAGGCGAAGGTGGGTGTGCCGTCTTATCTTTACTTGTTCGATCACGGTTATCCGGCGGCGGACGACGCGGGCCTTCACGCCTTCCACGCCAGCGAGCTGCCCTACATGTTCGGCAACCGGGATCGCACACCGCAATTCTGGCCGAAGATTCCGGCGACGCCGCAAGAAGCCCGCCTATCCGACACGATGGTCGGCTATTGGACGAGCTTCGCCAAAACCGGCACGCCCGTCGCCGCAAACGAAGCCGCATGGACGCCGTACGGATCGGCCGGCGCCTACATGCATTTCGCCGATGTGCCCAAGCCGGCGAGCGATCTCTTCCCGGGCATGTTCGAGCTGCACGAAGAGGCCGTCTGCCGTCGCCACAAGAGCGGCGACCAGCCTTGGAATTGGAACACCGGATTGGTGTCCCCGAAGCTTTCCGGCACGCGTTGCCAATAGAGCGCGGACGGAATCAATCGCTGGTCTGAGCCGTCGCGAATATGTGGATTCTCGCCGCTGAGAAGTGACGGACGCGTTCCGCGCCTGTTCGAGGTTGCGTGAGATGCACCCCCGACGATTGTATTCGATCGTCACCAACACATCCGGCCGAGCGCGAACGCTAGTGGTCGTGTGTGGGGTCGCTCGCAGTGCACCTGCACTAGAGACGGCTCTGCCGTAATGACAGCCGCCCCTCCGCGCACCTGTGCTGCTTGCAGTCCAAATCGAAACGCCTGAATAGTTGTCGCTTGGGGGACGACTGCTTTTGGGGGCAACGATGGCGCGCCGATCTTTCGCGCGGGCAGTGCACGTGCGCTGCGCGACGGCACTCGTGTTGGCGCTGTCCTGCGCAACCGCCCAGGCACAGCAGATCGGACAGGCGAGCAATGTGCGCGTGGTCGCTACGCAAACGCCGCCCGCCCGCCAACCGTTCGAACTCATCCGCTTTGCCCCGATCTTCCGCGGCGCGTATTTGGCGACGAGCCCCAAGGGCGCACTTGAGGTGACGTTCGCCGACGGCAGTAGGCTCGCGCTGGGTGGCGCATCGACTGTTGTGGTCGACGAATACGTTTATGCGGGACCGGGCGGCACCAGCCGGCAAGCGGTTCGCTACACCAAAGGCATTTTCCGTTTCGTCTCGGGCTCCATGCCCAAGGATCGCGTGCGCATCGAAACGCCGACCGTCAACGTGGGCATCCGGGGCACCGTCATTCGCGCACTCGTGGACGAAGACGGCACCACAACGGTGAGCGTCGACGACGGCATCGCGACCGTGACGTCGAAACAAACCGGTCAGTCGGTGACGCTGAACCCCGGCGAGAAAGTGACGATCAAGCCCGGCGGCGATTTCGGTCGCGTGGAACTAGGCAAAGTCGAGGGGTGCAACTGATGCCGCACTTCGCCCTTTGGTACAGAGCGTTTGTCGCCATTTCCATTGCTGCCGGGGCAATGCTCGGCGCATCGAGCCCGGCTAGGGCTTGCGACACGCCGCTCGTCGTCACCACGCCCACAGTCGTGACGACGCCGGTCGACTGCGTGGTGATCAACGGCGCCGCAATCGCCGGCGACGTCGGCATCGACACAACGATCAACAACCCGACACCGAACGATCCCGCGGTCAGCATCACTGGCTCGACAATCACGGGCCGGTTCTTCAACAACGGCGTCTTGCAAACATCCACGGGCTCGACGTCGCTTGAGATCGGCGGCGTGATCATCACCGGCGGCATCGAGAACGCGGGTTCGATTACCGGCGACACCATCGGCATCCAGATGCAGAGCGTCGACCTTGCCGGTGGGCTTCACAACACCAGCACCGGAACGATTGCTGGCGGCGCTGGCGGCGCGGCCTACGGCATCAACATCGATCCGCTCACGCTGTTTGCAGACGGCATCACGAACGATGGCACGATTAGCGGCGGCAATACGGCGATCGCCAGCGCCAGCACAAACTTCTCGGGCGGCATATTCAACACCGGATCGATAACCGGCGGGTCCCGGGGCATCTTGCTCACCGGAACGTTCGGCGGCGGCATCACGAACACGAGCACGGGCACGATCTCGGGCAACACCGGCGGCGGCATTACCTCGGTCGGCGACTTTTCGGGTGGCATCAACAACGCAGGCAACATCACGAGCGCAGCAACCGCCGTCTTGCTGTCGGGAACCTTCGCTGGCGACATCACGAACTCAGGCACCATCAGCGGCAACGGCGGCATCGACATGTCCGCCACCGTCGTCGGCAATATGACGAACAGCGGTTCGATCCTGGGCACGAACACCGCCCTTTTCATGTCGTCCGATTGGAACGGACGTCTCAACAACAGCGGCACGATCGCCGGCACGAATCTCGCCGGCGTGTGGCTTGCGAACTATTTGAGAGGCGGCATCGATAACAGCGGCAACATCACCGGCGGCATCTACGGCATACGCAACGACGGTTTGTTGGATAACGGAATCCTGAACAGCGGCGACATTATCGGCGGCACGTACGGCATCTCGGCGACGCAAGGCATCTTCACCGGCGGCATCACGAACCTGGTGGGCGGCCTCATCGAAGGCACCACCTTCCTAGGGATCACCGTCGGCCAAGACTTCTCCGGCGGCATCCATAACGCCGGCGAGATCCGCGGCGCCACCTACGGCGTCTTCGTCAACGACCTGTTCGCAGGCGGCATCCATAATACGGGCGTCATCAGCGGCGCGGGCGACACGGCCATCGTTCTTGCGAACACCGCAGTGTTCCAGGGCGGGATCACCAGCACCAACCTCATCAGCGGCGGCTCGGGCATCGAAGTCGGTGGCATCCTCAACGGCGGGATCAACAATGCGGGTCAGATCCTCGCCTCCGCGAACAACGGCATCCTCATCCTCGGCCTCGGCACGCTCAACGACGGTGTTCAGAATTCCGGAACGATCAACGCCGCCATATCCGGAATGCTCATCAGCGGTGAACTTTCTGGCGGCGTCCAAAACAGCGGAACGATCGACGGCAACACCAACGGCATCCATGTCCAAACCAGCCTCGTCGGAGGCCTTCAAAACACCGGCTCCATCTTCGGCTCCGGCGGCGCCGGCCTCTCCATCGACGCGACCGGCACATTCGAAGACGGCGTCACGAACAGCGGCTTCATGACCGGCGGCCTCGGCGCCATTCTCTCAACCGGTACATTCAGCGGCGGCATTTTGAACAACGCCGGCGGTTCGCTGCAGGGTGGCTTCTGGGGCGTCGTCCTCGGCGGCACGTTCGACGGCGGTATCACGAACAACGGCTCGATCAGCGGCAGCAACGCCGGCATCCTCTCCTTCGGAACCTTCTCGGGCGATATCGTCAATTCCGGCAACATCAGCGGCGTCTTCGGCGTGCGCACGACCCAGGCCTTCAACGGCGGCATCGTGAACACAGGCTCGATCACCAGCAATTTGAACGCGGCGATCAGCTTGGAGGCCGGCGCCACCGGCGGCATCGTCAACTCGGGCACAATCAGCGGCCCGACCGCGATCCACGTCACCGGCGCACTCGGCAGCGACGGCATCTTCAACAACGGAACGATCCAGGGTGCGATCGATTTGAGCTTGACGACGAACGCCGTCACCTACCTCCAAACCGGCGGCCCGGGCGCAGTGACCGACACGGGATCGGGCACGTTCTCGCTGAGCAACACAGCGGTCACGACGCTCGACTTCCGCGGCGGCACTCTCTTCGGCGACGTGGCGGGCGGCGCCGATTTGAACGACATCTTCGTGGTGAACGGCTTTGATATCTTCGGCTACGTGGCAGGCACGGCGTCGAATCTGGCGTCGTTCGCCGTCAACGGCACGGCGTACATCGACGACGCCGAGATCAACACCAACGCCATGTCGGTCGGCGCGAACGGAACGCTGTTCATGTTCGACACGGCCGTCATCAACGCGCAGAACGTGACGTTCTCACCAACGTCAACCCTCCGGGCCGAGCTCACCACCAACACCGCCGCGCATCCGACGATCAACGTCGACGGCACGGCAAATCTCGCAGGCGCCTTCATCGCCCACATCGACCCGCAGGCCTTCTTGGGCTCGGGCGAGACCGAGTGGGTCTATGACGGCATCATCGCCGGCAACGTGACCGGCACATTCAACTCGGTCACCATCTTCGGCGCGCCGAACTTCTTCACCATCACGCCCGCCTACAACAGCTTCGACGTCACGATCTCGTTGAATTCCTTCGCCGATCTGATCGAACCGACGAACCCCAATCAGGTCAGCGTCGGCGATGCGCTCGACGACATCTATGCCGACGGCACGACCGACCCCGACCTCCTCAACCTCATCAACACGCTGGCCAACGCCACCGACGACGAGATCGCCCAAATTCTCGACGACATTGCAGGATCGATGCAGGCCGAAACCGGCATGGCGGCCCTGCGGTCCGACGATCCGTGGAAGCAATCGGTCGGCCAACGCGTGAACGCCGCGCGGTCCACAGGCTGCACGGTGGCGGGCGACACGTGGTGCCTGCGCCGCTACGCACAAGCGCCCTCCCCTGTTGTCACCGATGCAACCGACGACGCCGAGGCCTTCGGCTGGCTTGAGACCGGCCTGCGCGATATCGGCACGACGTCGATGTGGGGACGCGTGGTCGGCGTGTGGGGTAGGAACGATGGCGGCGCATCTTCGCCCGGCTCGCAGCAGCAAACCCACGGGCTCGTCGGCGGCGTGGATCACGTGGTCGACCAGACGCTTCTGCTCGGGCTCGCCGGTCAGTACGTGAACACGCAGGCCGATTTCGACAACAGCTTCAACCAATCGAGCATCGAAGCCGTGCAGATCGGGCCCTACTTCTCGTACGGCGGCGCCGAAGCCTATGTGAACGGCAACGCGAGCATCATCGCGTCGCGCTCGCTCACGGACCGAATCTTCGCCGTCGGCAATCAGATCTACACCGCCTCTGTCCGCTTCCCCTCAACGACCTATACGGCATCGCTCGAAGGCGGCTCGATCTTCGAGGTCGACGGCTATCGCCTGGAGCCCAACATCGGCGTCAACTACGCGCTGCAGATGACGGATACCTACGCCGAGGGCGGTGCAGGCGGCTTGGGCCTCATCGTCAGTCCGCAGGATCTGAATTCACTGCGCTCGTTGGTCGGCGGACGGATCTCGCGCGTCTATGATGTCGGCGACCGCAAGATGGTGCCCGAACTTCGCCTCGAGTGGCGGCACGAGTTCTTGGACCGCCGGCATACGTTCGAGGCCGCTTTCGCCGGTGCACCCGATGTGACGTTCCTGGTGAATTGCTCGCCAAGCGCACGCGATGTGTTGGCGCTCGGCGGTTCGGTTACGATCCCCGTGTCAGGTCGGGTGACCGGCTTCATCGATGCGGAAGGCGCGGCGAGCGACGACACCATGGCCGGCACCCTCTCGCTCGGCGCCCGCGCGACGTGGTGAAAGCAAGCGTTCCAGGCCGAAGGCGGCCTACGGATTTTTGAGGGCCAAGAATCCCGCGGCCATGAACTTGGCCATCCGCTTCTTGATGGCCGGAAAATCACCGGAGTCGCAAAGCCCGCCCGACAGGCGGTTGATGCGGCCCGTGTTCGCGAGCGTGTTCATCAACGCGCCCGTCACGAAGTGATAGCCCCAGAAGATGTCTTCGTCCGAATAGTCCGGCAGCGCGCGCTTCAAGATGCTCACGAGCTTGAGGACGACCGGGTCGAAGTGAATATCCATCAGCTTCGCGCCCTCCGGCGTGTTGCTCGCGCGCGCGCCGAAGGCGGCGTAGTTCATCCACCCTTCGCCGCCGTGGAAATAGAGGTCGAGGTCGGTGTCGAGGAACGCATGTAGCGCGCCTTCGACGGTCGGCTTGCCGCCGCACGACGCCTCGTACTTCTCAAGAGCCACCATCCGCCCCCCGCTGGTGATCGGCGCGCGGCGGGCAAAGACCTCCTCGAACAGGTTGGTCTTGTCCTTGAAATAATAGTGAAGCAGCGTCGTGTGGATGCCCACCCGTTGCGCGACGTCGCGCAGGGTTACGCCGTCGAACCCATGCTTCGAAAACAGGAATTCGGCCGCGTCCAGGATTTGCTCCAGACTTTCGGCGCGCTGTTCCGCCTTCGTCCGGCGCGGGCGTTTGGCGGCTCCACTTTTGACATCAAGACCCATCCCCCCTTTTTGTTCCGTGGAGGTCGGCTCTGTCAAATCCATCAGCGGCGAGCCCTATGAACGGCAAAGGCCCCAGCGGCGTAGTCGGCGCGCAGCCGGTTCTTGTCGATTTTGCCGGTCGCAGCCAGCGGCATGACCTCGATCTGCAAAACCTGATCGGGAATCCACCAATCTGCCACTTTACCGCGCAGCGACGCGAGTAACGCCTGTGCATCGAGCGACTGGCCGCGCCGCGGTTCCATGATGAGCACGGGCCGCTCGCCCCACTTTTCGTCGACGCGGCCGATCACCGCAACTTGGCCGACGGCGGGATGACGCCCGACGATGTCTTCGATCTCGGCCGGATTGATCCATTCGCCGCCGGACTTGATCAGATCCTTCGACCGGCCGCAGATCGTCAGGTTCCCGTCCTCGTCGATCGTCGCGAGGTCGCCGGTGTCGAAATAGCCCTCGCTGTCGAGCGCGTCCTGCTCGGCCTTGAAGTAGCGGGCGACGACGCTCGCGCCTTTCGCTTTGAGGTGGCCGACCGTACCGCGCTGCTGTTTCAGCGTGACGCCGTTGGCGTCGGTGAGTTTCAGGTCGAGCCCCATGGGCGGGCGGCCCGATGCGCCAGCGGAAATTTCGTCGGCCGGCGCGATCGTGCCCATGGGCGACAGCTCCGTCATGCCCCAACTCGTCTGCACCCGCGCGCCGAGCCGTTCTTCCATTCGGCGGATCAACGCTTCGGGGCATTTCGAGCCGCCGATAAGCACGCGCTTCAGCGCCGGCAGCTCGCCGCCGGTCGCGTCGAGATGATCGAGCACCCCGAGCCAAACCGTTTGCACACCGACGGCGAAGGTGACGCCTTCATCGCGCATCAATTTTGCCAAGCTCGCGCCGTCGAGGTGGCGGCCCGGCAGAACCATTTTCGCGCCCACCGTCGGCGCGGCGAGCGGCATGCCCCAACCATTGGCGTGAAACATCGGCACGGCGACCAGCACGACGTCGCTGCCCGTCAACGCCGTCGCATCGCCTTGCAGCGACCGCAGCGTGTGCAGGTAGTTGGAACGGTGCGTATAGAGCACGCCCTTCGGCTTGCCCGTGGTGCCGGACGTGAAGCAAAGGCCCGCGACCGTGTTCTCGTCGAAATCGCCCCAACGCGCCGGCGCACCGCGCGACTCCAGTAACGTCTCATGCATCCAGACGCGCGCGCTGCGCAGGCTAAACTCGCCGTGCACGTCGTCCATGACGATGACATGCTCAAGCGTCGGACAATGCGGCGCCAACTCGATAAGCAGCGGCACGAGGTTCGAGGCGACGGCAAGCGCGCGATCCTCGCCTTCGTTGATCATCATGGCGAGGTGAGCGACGGTAAGACGTGGATTGAGCGTGTGGCAGACGAGCCCCGCGCCCATCAACGCGAAGTGCATCTCAAGATGATGCTGCGTGTTCCAGGCGAGCGTCCCAACGTGGTCGCCGGCTTTGAGACCCAAGGACAACAGCGCGCCCGACAGGCGGTTGCTGCGTTCCCGCAACGTAGCGTAACCGATACGGCTGATGGCCTCGCCCGCGTCGGCCGTGACGATCTCACGTTCGCCCGACCATTTCGCTGCGTGGTCGAGGAATTTGTCGATCGTCAGGGCGTAGGGTTGCATTTTTCTCCGTTCCGAAAAATTCGGCCGCCGGCTGTGGTGGAACAGCACGGCGGCCGAGCAGTTTGCGGGGTCAGAACACTTTCATAAGGCGGATACCGAACTGACGCGGCGGACCGGCGAAGTACATGTTGGAGTTAAGCGCCGCCGCGTAATGCTGATTGGTCAAGTTCGTGGAGTAGAGCGTCGCCGTCCACTCGCCGGTCGACCAGGCGAGTTGGGCATTGATGATATTCCGGTCTTCGATCCTGTCGCCGCGCGACGCGTCTTCGAACAGCGTCGCCCATTGCTTGGACACGTGTCCGAAGTTGATCCGCGGTGTGAGCGTTTGGCCGTCGCCGAGTTCGAAGACGTATTGGGCGCCGAGATTGAACGTGAACTCGGGCGCGTAAGTCTGGTCCTTGCCGCCCAGATAGCGGCAGTACGGGGCCATGAAGGCGCCCCAAGTAGGATCAATGGCGGGGAACGAACTGATCGGCCCGAGCCTGACGTCGCACTGCGAGATGTTCGCGACCGCGGCTGGAGGCGCATTGCGCGGATCCACGGCCCAGAACGCGCCCAATTCGCTGTGCATCCAGCCCAGGCCCAGATCGGCCGAGAAGTTTCCGAACACGGCTTCGGCCTGCGCCTCGAAGCCGTAGATCTTCGTCGTGTCGGGCACGTTGAGTTCGAAGCCGAAGGTCGGGTACTGCGGGTAGCCGATGATGACTTGGAAGTTTTCGTAGTCGTTGTAGTAGGCATCGAGTTGCGTGCGCAGATGGTTATCGAACCACCCGGCCTTCCAGCCGACCTCGTAGTTCGTCACCTTCTCGGACTTGAACGGCGCGGGTGCACCCAGGCCCACGTCCAAGTTGAGGCCGCCCGGCTTGAAGCCCGTTGCCGCGAACGCATAGAGGAAGTTGGTATCGTCAACGATCCAGTTGAGCGAAACCTTGCCCGACATCGCCGAGTACTTCTCGCTCTGGCGCATCGTGAGCGGCAGGCCGTACTGCGAAATTGAGCCTTCGTTCTTCGTCCACGAGTCGGAATAGCGTGCGCCGACTTGCAGTTCCAAATCGTCAAACAGGTTGAAACCGGCCTGACCGAAGACGGCGCGGTTCTGAACCCTGTTCGTGCCTTCGAGCCGGTACTCTGTGAAGATGCTGCCGGCCGGCACGCCGGTCACGAATTCACCGGGCAGGAAGTCGTGCAGGTCGTCCTGGACATACGCGCCCAGAATCCAGCGCAACGTCGCGTCGTCGGCCGAAATGAAATTCACCTCTTGCGACCAGATGAACTCGTCGACGGAGTCCCTGAACGTCCAGTTGGTCGGCTCGCCGTAGATCGAGGTCGTCCGGCCGTCGAGATCGGTGCGATAACCGCTGTTGCCCCACTGATAGCCGGTGATGGCACGAATGGTCGTGCCGTCCTCGAAGCCATACTCGAGCTTCAACGACGAGCGGCCGAACTTGTCGCGGGCGTACATGTCTGCGTTCAGCGGGAACTCAAACAGGTCTCTGTTCGCCAGGATCGGCGCAACGCCCGTCGCCGTCGACCCGCGACGCGCGAGCACTTCGACGGACGGATAGGCACTGAAGTCGAGATAGTTGTAATCGGTCTTGAACAGCGCGGAGAATTGGCTCGTCGGCTGCCACAGAAGCCCGATGCGGCCGCTGAGCATCTTCACGCCGTCGTCGCCCGTGTACGGACCGCTGAGGTCGTAGAAACTGTCGCGCATCTCGCCGTTGAAGGCGATGCGCGCGGCCAACTCATCGTTGATGGGCACGTTCGTCGCGCCTTGCACGGCAAAATCGTTGAAGTTGCCGATCTGGCCCGCGAGATAACCGTGGTACTCGCCGTCGATGACGGGGCTGTTCGAGGTAACGAAGACGGCGCCGCCGGTCGCGTTCTGACCGACGAACGTGCCTTGCGGCCCGCGGAGAATTTCGACGCGGGCGATATCGTAGTAGGGCTCGGCGGTGAAATAACCGGGAAAGCCCGCAACGCCGTCGCGATAGGTGATCACGCCGGTCGTCGTCTGCGTGTTGTGCTCGGACTTCCCGATGCCGCGGATGTTGAAGTCGATGCCCTGGCCGAAATTGTTCACCGTCGCGCCGGGCGAGACGAATTGCAGCGAGTCGACGTTCGTGACGCCCTTGTTCTCGAGCTCCTCGCCGGTAATGACGGTCACCGCGATCGGCGTCCTCTGCAGGCTTGTGCGCCGGCGCTCGGAGGTGACGACGACTTTCTCGACGCCGTCGTCGCTCGCCTCTGCTGGCTTATCGGTGCTGGCATCGGGTGGCGGTGATGCTGGCTGCGCCGCGGCGACGCCGCTCCAGGCCAGCGCCAAAACGGACGCACTCATCCACAACGCATAACGCTTCATAGTCCCCATCCCCTTTGCCAACGGTGGCCTGCGCACTTCGGCGCTTGGCACAAAAACTGACCCCTCGCAGAAGTTGAGTCAATTTAATTCTCTCGATAGCGAAGATCTTTGAAGATGAGTGTTGCGCTAGGGTTTCGGGCTTTTCTTTAAGGTTATCGACCTCAAGACCGCGCGCGGCCGCTGCAATCGGTGATTGGCGCATCGGCCCAATTCCAGGGTTTCAGGTCCGATTTCACAACCAACGGCGTCGTCATCGCCCAACTCAATTCAAGCAGACGGCGAAGAGTGTGCCGTTGCTGCAACGATAGCGGCGCGATGCGAATGTCGACGGGAACACAAAGCCGGGCTTGGCGTTCCTGTCATCGGCGTCCAGTCCCATCCCAATCGTCAAATGGGCGCGTCTGCCGACCTTCCCAGAAAAGCAGACAAGTTAGGCCGCCCGCGCCCCAAACTCGGGCGGCCAAATTATTTTCCGGCGAGCTTCGTGATCAGCACGCGCCAGTGCGTGAGCCCTTGATAGAACGCATCGACCCGAACCCGCTCGTTCAAACCGTGCGCGAAGGAGTCGCTGTCTTTCATGAAGAGCTCGCCCGCGCCGTAGGTCGGGATCCCCGCCGCGCGGAAGAAGACGCCGTCCGTCGCGCCCGACGACATGCTGGGCACGATGCGCACGCCCGGATAGCCGGAATGAACCGCCGCCGTGATCGCGGCCACCACGTCTTTACGCAGGGGTGACGCATCGCTCGACGTGTAGTCGTCCATCGGTGCGATTTCGATCTTAGGTCCCGCGAGACGTTGCAGTTGCGCCTGCACCGCCTTGATCGTGACACCGGGAAAGATGCGGCAGTTGACGGTGCCGACGGCGCGCTGCGGCAACGCGTTGTCGGCATGGCCCGCCGATAGCATCGTCGCAACGCACGTCGTGCGCACCTGTCCGACCGAGAACGGATCCGCGGACAGCACCGCGGCCGCGCGCTTGTCGCCGGGCCTGGCCGCGAACCGCAGCATCGCCTTGCCGATCTTGTCCTTCTTGAGCTGCCCGACCGAGCGGAACGCTGCGATCGTCGTCTCGTTCCACATCACCGGAAACGCATAGCGTTGCAGACGCGCCAGTGCCCCGACAAGATCATAGATCGCGTTCTCCTTGCGCGGCGCGGAGGAGTGTCCACCCTCGTTACGCGCCGTCAGTGTAAAGCTTGCAAACGTCTTCTCCGCCGTCTGCAAGCTGTAAGCGACGGGCTTACCGCTCGTCTCCGCCAATTCGCCCGCGCCCGCATCGGAGTTCAACGCGAACTCACCGTCGACCAGCGCGCGATGATCCTTGAGCAACGTCTTCGCCGTTACGCCCGACGTCTCCTCGTCGCCGGTCAACACGAGCACGAGATCGCGCGTCGGCACGAACTTCTCGGCTTTCAACGAAAGGAACGTCGCGGCCATCAAGACGAGCCCCGACTTGTTGTCCTCGCTGCCGCGCCCGAAGAAATAGCCGTTCTCTTCGATTAGCTTGAACGGATCGCGCTCCCAATCCGCGCGATGCGCGGGCACGACGTCCATATGCGCAAGGAACAGAATCGGTTTGCCGCCCGACCCATCGCCGCGATAGCGCACGACCAGCGCCGCGGTCTTATCGACCGGAATGAGATGGATGTCCTTGTCGTCGAACCCGCCGTCGCGAAACCGGTCGGCCAGATACTTCGCCATCTCCGGCGTCCGCCCGCCTTCGACGGACGTGTCCATCTCGACGACGGTGCGATAGATCTCAAGCGCCTGCTTGCGCTCCTTGTCGCTCGGTTGCGCCGAAACCGGCAAAGAACTCGCCGCGAGCGCAAGCGCCGCCACGCCCGCGAAAATGCCGAAACGCATGGAGTAACCCCCTGAGATTGCAGGTACCTTTCATGCAACGCGACCGGCCTCGCACGCAAGGGCGCGCGCCGCCTCAGCGCGCCCGGCGACCGGTTTCAGTATCAGGTTGCGCAATCGCTCGCCGGGTGCGCACCCTTGCTCTTCGTACGAGTCGTCTCGAAGGACCACCCCAAGATGGACCAGACGATTGCGCGCATCAGCGCATATCTTTCGACCTGCGCGACGAGCGCGGACTTCAACCCGATGGCCATCGCCGGGGCGCTTCCCAACGTCTACCTTCTCGACATCGAACGCGACGCCGCCGGCCCACCGAAGCTGCGCATAAAACTCATGGGCACGGCGCTGGAAACCGCGTTCGGACGCCCGCTCGCCGGGCACTATCTCGAATCCTTCATTCACGGCCCGCGCGGCGCCGACGTCATACGCGGCTTCCACGACTGCGCGCTCTCTCATGACCCTTTGTGGATGCGCCAAGTCGTGCGCCTACAAAAAGGCGGGCTGCGCTTTGTTGAAGGCGTCTTGTTCTATCTAGAACCGGAGCGCATCTACGGCGGGCTCGCCATCGGCGAGTGGACGCACAGCGAAGAATCCAGCTTCGAACGCGAACCGATCGTACGAGCGGCCACGCCCACGACACGCTGATGCGACGGCGCTGTCGGCAGGTTCCCTGGGTTCCGCGCAACGGAGACCGGAACTAGCCAACCGCTGCTGCGTTCCCATGTTCGCCCGCGCCAGGCGCCTGTCACGTCGCGCGGCATTTCACGCCCTTTAGAGGACGCCTCCATATGATGCTTTCATCGCAACTCGCCTGGCCCCTTCGTTTGAGTCTTGCCGCCCTGACGTTCGTGGCCGCGCTGATGGTGCAGCCGGCGCTCGCCGGCGCCGACGCCGAGAAGTTTATGCAAGGGCTCATCGACCAAGGCTTCACGATCCTGAAGGACAAAAGCGGCGGCGAAGCCCAGCGCAAGGCGCGCTTCCACGACTTCGTGGTTCAGAACATCGACACGGAGAAAACCGGCCTCTTCGCGCTCGGCCAATACCGCCGCGACGCGAACCCCGCGGACCTCGGCCCCTACGCCATCGCCTTCCGCGACTATGTAACGGCCGTGTACGAAGCGCGTCTGTCCGAACGCAGCGAGCAATCGTTGAAGGTCACAGGCTCGCTCGACAACAAAGCGGACGACGTGACGGTCAACGCGCAAGCGAACGATCCGAACGCGACCGACCCGGTGAAGATCGCCTTCCGCCTGAACGGGGCCAACGGCAGCTACAAAGTGGTGGACGTTCAGGCCGCAGGCGTCTGGCTCTCGATCGAACAACGCGACGCCTTCGCCACATTCCTCGGCAAGAACAAGGGCGACATCAAAGCGCTCACCGCCGACCTAACCGCCCGCGCGCAGAAAATCCGCAACGCCGGCAAGAGCAGCTAAACGGCAAGCGGGGCGAGTGCTCAGGTGCTCGCCCCGAACGCATAGGCGTTCATCGACAGCGATCCGAATTCCCAAGATTGATGCAGCTTGCGCGCGGGCTCGCCCGCCGCAGCGCCGCGGGCCACGAAGATCGGATCGAAATGCTCGGCCGAGGGATGACTGATCTCCGCGTACGGTGCCGCACGCTTCCAATCCTGAAGTCCGGCATCATCACCAGCCTCCAACGTGCGATCGAGCCACTCCGCAAACGACGTCGCCCATTCGGCCGGCGCTGGCGTCGGCCTCGCGCGCAAGTTATGCGTGGCACTACCCGATCCGATGATGAGCACGCCTTCGTCGCGCAGCGGCTTCAGCGCCTGCCCGATCGCAAAGTGAACGGCCGGGTCCGCGCCGCGCACCAGCGAAAGCTGCACCACCGGTACCTGCGCTTTCGGCCACGCCAGCATCAACGGAATCCAAACGCCGTGATCGCGCCCGCGCGTTTCGCTGACGCTCGCAGCAACGTCAGCCGCGCCCAGCAACGCCACCGCACGCGCCGCGACGTCGCTCGCCGGCTTGGCCTCATAAGCCATCCGACAAAGCGCCTGCGGAAAACCGTAGAAGTCGTGGATCGTCTCTGTACCGAGGCCCAGCGTCGGCGTCGCCTCCTCCCAATGCGCGGAGATGACGAGCACGGCTTTGGGCGCGGGAACCTGCGCGGCGAGCGTTTTCAAGAACGCGCTCGCCGCGGTGTTGTTGATCGCAAGCGTCGGCGCCCCATGGGAGAGAAACAAAGTCGGCATTGTCATGGAAGCGCCTCCGCCTGCATTGATCGTTAGCTGGCGCGCGCCAAAGCCGGCGCTGCATGTGCGCCAACCCAAGCGTCGAACCTGGTGAGAAAGCCCGACAAGAGCCCACGCACGTTCTCATCGGCGATATGCCCGTCCGTGTCGAACGCTTTCTGGATCGAGCCCAGATAAAGCTCTGGCTGCGCCAAAGTCGGCACGTCGAGAAACACCAGCGACTGGCGCAAGTGATGGTTCGCGCCGAACCCGCCGAGCGCACCCTGCGAAATGCTGACCACCGCACCGGGCTTACCCGCCCACGCACTGGAGCCATAAGGCCGCGACCCAACGTCGATCGCGTTCTTCAACGCGGCCGGCACCGAACGATTATATTCCGGCGTGACGAACAGAACGCCGTCCGCCCGCTTCAGCGCCTGACGGAACGCGGTCCATTCGGCGGGCGGCGCATGGTCCAGATCCTCGTTGTAGAGCGGCAGCGAACCGATCTCGACGATCTGAAACTTCAATCCCTTGGGCGCCGTCTCGACCAGATGCTGCGCGACTTTGCGCGACAGCGAGTCCTTACGAAGGCTCCCGACAACCACTGCGACGTGACGAGTCATATGAACACCTGTCTTGGTTATGCGCGGGCTCTGCCGCGGCGAATGACGATGCAGGTGATTTTGGCCCTCACAGGTGAAATGACAATCCGCGAACGAATTGACTTATTGTCGCCAATTGATTGACAATGGCGGAATGGACCGCTTCCGCACCCTCGAAGTTTTCGCCAAAACGGCCGAACGCCTGAACTTCGCCGCCGCCGCGCGCGACCTGAAGCTTACCCGCGCGATGGTCTCCAAACACATCGGTGACCTCGAAGACCATCTCGGCGTCCGCCTCTTCCAGCGCACGACGCGCCGCGTCAGCCTCACCGAAGCGGGCCGCGCCCTCGCTGCCCGCGCTGCATCCGTCATCGACTCGCTGAACGAAACCGAAGACGCGGTGCGCGAACTGCACACCGTGCTGCGCGGCAAGCTGCGCGTGAACGCACCGGTGTCGTTCGGCAACCGCCACCTGACGCCGCTCGTCGCGCGCTTCTTGAGCGACCACCCCGGCGTCGAGGTCGACCTGACGCTCAACGACCGCACCGTGGATCTCATCGACGAAGGCTACGACCTCGTCATCCGCATCGGCGTGCCGCAGGCCTCAAGCCTGATCATGCGTCGCCTCACCGAAGGACGCCTGATCATCGTCGGCAGCCCCGACTACCTCCGCCGCAACGGCCTGCCGAAACAACCGGCCGATCTGATGAAGCACAACTGTCTGGGCTACGCACATTGGGCCTTGCGCGACGAGTGGCCGCTCACCCATCCCGACGGCCGCATCGAACGCGTCCGCGTCAAAGGCACGCTCTCGTCGAACAACGGCGACGCCCTCCGCGCCGCGGCGCTCTCAGGCCTCGGCCTCATCCTCCAGCCGACCTTCTCCATCGGCTGCGACATCGCCAGCGGCGCGCTCGTCCAAGTCCTACCGAACTTCAAACCGCGCGAACTGACGATCCAAGCCCTCTATGCCCCGGGCGCCGCACCGAACGCCAAGCTGCGCGCCTTCATCGACATGCTGGCCAAGGAATGGAGCGGCACCGCGCCCTGGGATCGCGAGATGCGCACCGGCAAACGTGCACGCGTTTAGCGCCGCTGGGTCAACGCGTCCTATGTCCCCGGCGTCGAATCGTCCATAGATAGGCGAGCCTCGGAGGTGTGTCGCATGCCCACCCATCCGCTCGTGCGCGAGATCGCGATTCTGCTCTGCATCAAGGTCGTGGCGCTCCTCCTCTTGTTCTTTGCTTTCTTCGGGCCGCAACACCGCCAGACCATCGACGACGACGCCGTCGCGCGATCGCTGCTGTCGAAACCCGCGCAGACGGAAACGAAACCATGACCCCGGACTTCACCGTCGTCGACCTGTCGCGCCTGCAATTCGCGCTGACGGCGATGTACCACTTTCTCTTCGTGCCGCTGACGCTGGGCCTCGCCTTCATGCTGGCGATCATGGAGAGCGTCTACGTCATGACGAACCGCCCCATCTGGCGGCAGATGGTGAAGTTCTGGGGCGTGCTCTTCGGCATCAATTTCGCGATGGGTGTCGCGACCGGCATCACCATGGAGTTCCAGTTCGGCACCAACTGGGCCTACTACAGCCACTATGTCGGCGACGTCTTCGGCGCCCCGCTCGCCATCGAAGGCATGATGGCCTTCTTCCTCGAAGCGACATTCATCGGCCTCTTCTTCTTCGGCTGGGAACGTCTGTCGAAAGTCCAGCACTTGGCCGTCACCTGGGCGCTCGCCATCGCGACCAGCCTCTCCGCGCTTTGGATCTTGATCGCCAACGGCTGGATGCAAAACCCCGTCGGCGCCGTCTTCAATCCCGAAACGATGCGCATGGAGCTGACCTCCTTCTGGGACCTGATGTTCAATCCGGTCGCGCAGGCGAAGTTCGTGCACACCGTCTCCGCCGGCTACGTCACCGGCGCGGTCTTCGTTATGTCGATCAGCGCCTGGTACGTGCTCAAGAACCGCAACCTCGAATTCGCCCGCCGCTCCATGACGGTCGCCGCCTCGTTCGGACTGGCGTCGGCACTGTCGGTCGTCGTCCTGGGTGACGAGTCCGGCTACACCGCATCCGAAAACCAAAAGATGAAAATCGCCGCTATCGAAGGGATGTGGCACACCGAACCCGCCCCCGCGAGCTTCACCATCGTCGGCATCCCGGACCAAGAAGCGCGCACCACGCACATGAAGATCGAAGTGCCCGCGATGCTCGGCATCATCGCCACGCGTAGCTTCACCACGGAATTGCCGGGCATTATCGACCTCGTCGCCACCAACAAGACCCGCATCGAGGCCGGCATCCCCGTCTTCGTCGCGTTGGAGAAGGCGCGCGCCGACCCGAACGATCAGGCATCGCGCGCCATCGTCGCCGAAGGTTGGCGCAACTTGGGCTTCGCACTGCTGCTGAAAAAATATCGCGCCGACGTCGAAAACGCGACGCCTGAGGAAATCGAGAAGGCCGCCTGGGACACAGTGCCCGACGTCGCCCCGCTCTTCTGGTCCTTCCGCATCATGGTGGGCCTGGGCTTCCTCTTCATCCTCTTCTTCGCGACCGCCTTCGTGCTCGCCTCGCGCCGCACGCTGCTGAACCACCGCTGGCTGATGATCGTCGCCGTCGCCATCCTGCCCGCGCCGTGGATCGCCTCTCAGCTCGGCTGGATCGTCGCCGAATACGGACGCCAGCCCTGGGTCGTTGACGGCATATTGCCGACGTTCCTAGGCGTCTCGAACGTGCCGGCGGAGAACGTCATCGCCTCGCTCACCGCCTTCGTTCTCTTCTACACCGCCCTCGCCGTCGCCGACGTCTACCTGATGGTGAAATACACGCGCATCGGCCCCGACAATTATTTCAAGCTGCACGCGCCTGCAGCCGCCCCGGAGTGAGGACAAAACCATGGTGCCAGTCCTCTTCGACTACGACACGCTGCAAGTCATCTGGTGGCTGCTGCTCGGCGTGCTGCTGATCGGCGTCGCGGTGATGAACGGTCTCGACCTCGGCACCAGCGCGCTGCTGCCGTTCGTCGCCAAGACCGACGCCGAGCGCCGCGTCGTCATCAACACCGTCGGCCCCGTGTGGGAAGGCAACCAAGTCTGGTTCATCACCGGCGGCGGCGCGATCTTCGCCGCCTGGCCGCCGCTCTACGCCGTCAGCTTCTCCGGCTTCTACCTCGCGATGCTGCTGGTTCTGCTCGCGCTGATCCTCAGACCCGTCGGCTTCAAATTCCGCTCCAAGATAGAAGACCCGCGCTGGCGCACGATGTGGGATTGGGCGCTCTTCATCGGCGGCAGCGTCCCCGCCCTGATCTTCGGCGTCGCGGTCGGCAACGCGCTGCAAGGCGTGCCGTTCAGCTTCGACAACATCATGCGCCCGACCTACGCCGGCAATCTCATCGGCCTCCTGAACCCCTACGCCCTGCTCTGCGGTTTGGTCAGCGTCTCGATGATCGTGATGCAAGGCGGCGTCTGGATCGCCACCAAAACAGAAGGCGTCGTGGCAACACGCGCACGCATGGCCGCCCTCATCGCCGCCGTCGCCACCGTCGCACTCTTCGCCCTAGGCGGCGTGGCTTCAAGCATGATCGACGGCTACCGCCTCGTCGAACAATCGGGCGTAGACATTCTGGCGAAAACCGTCGCACGCGAACCCGGCGCGCTGCTCGCGAACTACGCCGCCATGCCGTGGACCATCATCGCCCCGCTGCTCGCCTTCGCCGGCGCTGCGATCGCCTTTGCCCTCGTATGGGTCAACCGTCCCGGCTGGGCGTTCCCATTCTCATCACTCTCGATCACCGGCATCGTCGCGACCGCAGGCCTCTCGCTCTTCCCCTTCATCCTACCGTCGTCGCTGAACCCCGCGCATTCGCTGACGGTGTGGGACGCATCGTCGAGCCAAAACACGCTCTGGATCATGCTGATCGCCACGGTGATCCTGATGCCGATCGTCATCACCTACACCGCCTGGGTCTACCGCGTACTCCGCGGCAAGGTCACCGACAAAGACGTCGCCGGCAGCGACGCCAGCTACTAAGGAAAAACCGATGTGGTACTTCGCATGGATCCTGGGCCTAGGCTTCGCCTGCACCTTCGCGATCCTAAACGCACTGTGGCTAGAGATCGGCGAACCGAACCCGCCGGCAGAGGATTGATTTTCTAGAGCTCCGGCTAGGCAGATGTTTTGCCCGCTTGCGCCCCGAGCCGCTTCTGCGCGAAGGCTCGACCCGAATGCGATTTCAGATAGGTTTCGAATGCCAGCGCGTTGCGCTTATTGGGAAAGGCGCAATACCAAATCAGATCCCACGGCTTGAATTTCGCCGTGTGCGTAGACTTGCCGGCGTTGTGATCTGAGATCCGCTGCCGAAGATCGGCGCTAGCGCCCGTATACTCTTGATCCGGGAATGAACGGCTGCGGATAATGTAAACGTACCACACGGCCTCAGTCCGTCTTCGCTTTCGCTCCGCTCAAGCTACGCCGGACACTGCCTCGCCCTAACAGGCTCCGCGTGGCGGTGCCACGCGTAGCCCGTAAGGGCGAAGCGTGGTGGAGCCAGGCGGAATCGAACCGCCGACCTCTTGAATGCCATTCAAGCGCTCTCCCAACTGAGCTATGGCCCCTAACCAAGACAAACGCGCCGCTTTGGGCAGCGGCGCGGCACTCCATAGCAACCCGGCGAGGCGTTCGCAAACGCCGTCGCCTTATTCCTTTTCGATTTCGTCCTTGTCGATGATGTCGCCGACGTCCGCGTCGTCGTCGACGTTCTCGATCAGCGTGTCGTCATCTTCCTCGTCGTCATCCTCGTCATCGTCGATACCTTCAAGGTCGACCTCGTCGCCCACGACTTCGGGCTTGGACTCGTCGGTGTCCTCGGCCTCTTCCTCGTCGACCAGCGGCTCGGCGACCACTTCGTCGTCGAGGGCGACTTCTTTGACTTCCTCGGTGGCTTCTTCTTCGTCCTCGGACTCGACGACTTCGGCTTCGTCGTCGCCGTCCGCGGCTTCGCGCTCGGCCTTGGCGCGCGCGAGACCTTCCTCGGTGTCACGCAGAACGGATGCCGCCCCAGCCGTCCGCGGACGGCGCATTTTCACGATCGCTTCGGGCGAGAAGCTGAACGCGCACTTCGGGCACACGATCGGGCGCTTCGTCAGGTCATAGAACCTGGACGCGCAGCTCGGGCATATGCGCTTGGTACCTAAATCCGGAGCAGCCACCGGGCGATATCCTAGACGTTTGAGGGGGAAATTGAGGGGCGTCCCATTGCCACGAAGCGGGCCGCCTGTCAAAGACAAGTTGCAGCGCAAACCCCTGCAATCAAGACCCCCAAAGCACAAAGCGCAAAGCCGTTGACCGACCGACCGACCCTGGCCCCGCTCACCGCCCGCGCGTCAGGCGCTCTGAAAGGGCGGATTCGCGTCCCCGGCGACAAGTCGATCTCGCACCGCGCGCTCATCTTCGGCGCATTGGCCGTCGGCGAAACGCTGATCGACGACCTGCTGGAGGGCGAAGACGTTCTCAACACAGCGGTCGTCCTGCGCGCATTGGGCGCGGACATAACGCGTGATAACGCCGGACAGTGGCACGTCCACGGTTTCGGCGTCGGCGGTTTCGCCGAGCCAGCGAACGTCCTCGACCACGGCAATTCCGGCACCGGCGTCCGCCTGATGATGGGCGCCGTCGCGACAAGCCCGATCACCGCAACCTTCACCGGCGACGCCTCCCTGCGCCGCCGCCCCATGCGCCGTGTCCTGGATCCGCTGGAACTCTTCGGCACCGAGGCAACGTCGCGCGAAGGCGGCCGCCTGCCGATCACCCTCAAAGGCGCGCGCAACCCGATGCCGGTGACCTACCGCCTGCCGGTGGCATCGGCCCAGGTGAAGTCAGCGGTCCTCCTCGCTGGCCTGAACGCGCCCGGCGAAACGACGGTCCTCGAAGCCGAAGCGACCCGCGACCACACCGAACGCATGCTCACCCACTTCGGCGCCACGGTCCGCCGCGAGCAAACCGGCGACGGCCTCACCGCGATCACCGTCGTCGGCCAACCCGAACTCACAGCAACGCACGTGCGCGTGCCGGCCGACCCGTCATCAGCCGCCTTCCCGCTCGTCGCCGCGCTGATCGTGCCGGGATCCGAACTGCGCATCGACAGCGTGATGCTGAACCCGACACGCACCGGCCTCATCACCGTCCTGAAACGCATGGGCGCGTCGATCACCATCGAAAATGAACGCAGCGAAAGCGGTGAAACCGTCGGCGATCTCGTCATTCGCGCCAGTGCCCTGAAAGGCGTCGAAGTCGAACGCGAAATCGCCCCGTCGATGATCGACGAATACCCAATCCTCGCCGTCGCCGCCGCCTACGCGCACGGCCGCACGAAGATGACGGGCCTCGGCGAACTACGCGTCAAAGAAAGCGACCGCCTCGCCGCCGTCGCCGACGGCCTCAAAGCCTGCGGCGTCAAAATCGAACTCGGCGAAGACTGGCTCGCGGTAGAAGGTACGGGTGGCATGCCAGGCGGCGGCAAAATCACAACCCACATGGACCACCGCATCGCCATGTCGTTCCTCATCGCAGGCCTCGCCGCGAAGAGCCCAATCACCGTCGACGACACCAGCTTCGTCGCCACCAGCTTCCCAACCTTCGTGCCCATGATGGAAAAACTCGGCGCGATCTTCATCCGACCGAACGTATGACCAAACTCCCCGTCATCGCGATCGACGGCCCGGCGGCGTCCGGCAAGGGGACACTCGCGCGCCGCATCGCGCAGACGTTGGGCTTCGCTCATCTCGACACCGGCAGCCTCTATCGCGTCGTGGGTCTCTCAGCACTGAAGCGCGGCGACGACCCGTCCGATCCCGACGTCGCCCTTCACGCCGTCCAATCGCTCGACCTCTCGCTGCTCGAAGACCCGGCGCTGCGCAGCGACGAAACCGGCGCCGCAGCCTCAAAGGTGGCGGTGATCCAAGCCGTCCGCGACGCTCTGCTCGACTTTCAGCGCAACTTCGCCGCCCACCCGCCCGGCGGCCAGGGTGCGGTCCTCGACGGCCGCGACATCGGCACCGTCATCTGCCCCGACGCCACCGTGAAGCTTTTCGTCACCGCAACCCCCGAAATCCGCGCCCGCCGCCGCTATGCGGAACTGCACGCCCAGGGCTCCCCGCGCACGGAAGAGGCCGTCCTGGCCGACATCCGCGCCCGGGACGCCCGGGACACGGGTCGTGCGGTCGCACCCCTGCGCCAAGCGGACGACGCGTACTTGCTGGATACCAGCCATTTGGATATAGAAACCGCCGTCGCCCGGGCGCTTGAAGTTGTCAGGGCGGGCCTCTCGCACTAGATGGGTGCACGCGCTTTGAGGTGGGGCCCTCAGAAGCGCTTTTTTGTTTTGGACCGGGCTTTTCGAACCGCTTAACCCCACGCGCTCGTCAAAAGCCAAGACCGCCGGCGCAAGAACGCCGGTTGGCACGCGCATAAAAATGCCTCTGGAGATCAAATGGCACGAGCTGCCGCACGCACAACCACCAACAAAGACATGACGATGACGGCTTCGCGGGAGGACTTCGCAGCCCTTCTCGAAGAAAGCTTCAAGTCCAACGGATTGGACGAAGGTAACGTCGTCAAAGGTCGCGTCATCGCGATCGAAAAAGAATACGCGATCATCGACGTCGGTCTGAAGACCGAAGGCAAGATCCCGCTCAAAGAATTCGGAATTCCCGGTCAGCCCAACAAGATCGTCGTCGGCGACAACGTCGAGGTCTTCCTCGATCGCGTCGAAAACGCGATGGGCGAAGCGGTTCTCTCGCGCGACAAGGCGCGCCGCGAAGAATCCTGGACCAAGTTGGAACGCGCATTCGAAGACAAGCTGCGCGTCACCGGCGTCATCTTCGGCCGCGTCAAAGGCGGCTTCACCGTCGACCTCGACGGCGCGGTTGCGTTCTTGCCGGGCAGCCAAGTCGACATCCGCCCCGTGCGCGATGCCGGCCCGCTGATGAACAAGAACGAGCCGTTCTTGATCCTGAAAATGGACAAGCGCCGCGGCAACATCGTCGTCTCGCGCCGCGCCGTTCTCGAAGAGAGCCGTGCGGAACAGCGCAACGAACTCGTCGCCAACCTCAAGGAAGGCCAAGTCATCGACGGCGTGGTCAAGAACATCACCGACTACGGTGCGTTCGTTGATCTGGGCGGCGTCGACGGCCTGCTGCACGTGACCGACATCGCCTGGCGCCGCGTCAATCATCCGAGCGAAGTGCTCGCGATCGGCGCGAACGTGAAGGTTCAGGTCATCAAGGTGAACCCTGAGACCCAGCGTATCTCCCTCGGCATGAAGCAGCTTGAGGCGGATCCGTGGGAAGGCGTCGCAGCGAAATATCCGCTGGGCACCAAGTTCAAGGGCCGCGTCACCAACATCACCGACTACGGCGCCTTTGTGGAATTGGAGCCGGGCGTCGAAGGCCTGGTGCACGTTTCGGAAATGTCGTGGGTGAAGAAGAACGTTCACCCGGGCAAGATCATCTCGACCAGCCAAGAGGTCGAAGTGATGGTGCTCGAAGTCGACTCGACGAAGCGCCGCATCAGCCTCGGTCTGAAGCAGACCATGGACAATCCGTGGCACTCGTTCTCGGACAAGCACCCGGTCGGCTCGATCATCGAAGGCGAGATCAAGAACATCACCGAGTTCGGTCTGTTCATCGGTCTCGACGGCGACATCGACGGCATGGCGCATTTGTCGGACCTCGACTGGAACGAGCCCGGCGAAGAAGCGATCAAGAAGTTCAAGAAGGGCGACCGCGTCAAAGCGGTGGTGCTCGACGTCGACACTGACAAGGAGCGCATCGCGCTCGGCGTCAAGCAGGTCTCCGGCGATCCGATGGAAAGCCTGGGACCTGTGAAGAAGGGCGACATCGTCACCACGACCGTGACCGAAGTGACCGACAGCGGTCTCGAAGTCATCGTCGGCGACCTCAAGGCCTTCATCCGCAAGAACGAGCTGTCGCGTGACCGCGCCGAACAAAAGCCGGAACGCTACTCGGTCGGCGACAAGGTCGACGCCCGCGTGACCAACGTGGACAAGGCCGCCCGCAAAATCACGCTCTCGATCAAAGCGCGCGAAATCGCCGAAGAGAAAGAAGCCGTCGCGCAATACGGCTCCTCCGACTCCGGCGCCTCGCTCGGCGACATCCTGGGCGCGGCTCTGCGCAAGAAAGAAAAAGGCGAATAAGCGCCAACAGGCGTTTGAAAGCACGCGAGGGGCGGCCACGGGCCGCCCCTTTCGCGTATCAGGGCCCAAATATCCCTTATTTTAGAAGAGCTTGGGGCCTGGAGGTGCTTGACGGCCCCCGTGGCCCTTGGCAGCCTGCCGTCAAATGTCGCTTTGCAACCGGCCAGGAAGAAGCCCGGTGCAAAATCAAGGAACGGCCACACGATGATCAAATCGGAACTGGTCCAGAAGCTCGCGGAACAGAACCCGCACCTCTATCAGCGCGACATCGAAAAAATCGTGGCGACGATCTTCGGCGAAATCGCCACCGCCCTGGCAAAGGGCGACCGCGTGGAACTTCGCGGCTTCGGCGCCTTCTCCGTGAAATCCCGCCCCGCCCGCACCGGCCGCAACCCGCGCACGGGCGAAGCCGTCTCCGTCGCGCCAAAGCACGTGCCGTTCTTCAAAACCGGCAAAGAATTGCGCGACCGTCTAAACACTGAAAAATAGGCTGGGAGCGCCGGCATCCTGCCGGCTCTTTCTGCTTCTTCACGTCGGTAACAAGAGCCGGCAGGATGCCGGCGCTCCCAGGATTCGAGTCGTCCGCCATGCAAAGCCTCTTCCGCACCCTCTTCTTCTGGACGCTCGCCGTCGCGACCGCCGTCCTCGCCGTCGCCAACCGCGACTACGTGCCGTTGAGCTTCGACCCCTTCAACTCCGCCGCCCCCGCCGTGGTGCTCCAAGTAAAGCTCTTCTGGATCATCCTAGGCTCCGCTCTCATCGGAATAATCTTGGGCGGCTGGTCCAGCTGGCTCGCCCAAGCCCCCTTGCGCCAAACCGTCCGCGAAAACGAAGACAAAATCCGCCGCCTCGAACGCGAAATCGAAGTCGCGCAAAAAATCATCGTCAAGCCGTCGCTCCCCACCGGCCGCGCTCTCGAACTTGCATAGCCTCGCGCGCCTAGTTTTCGCATTCGTCCTGGCCGCCTTCGCCGCATCGGGCGCCCTCGCAGGTGAGCGCACAAGGGTGCGTGTCGTTATAGATCCGACATCCGACGGTGCCATCGCGCACTTCACGTTCGCGCACCCGGTGCAGACGTTCGCCCTCGCCTACGAATCCGACGAGATTCGCAATCTCACCTGGAAGATCACAACACCGGGGGTTACCCGCAACGGCTCACTGGTGACGGCCCAAGACGGCACGGCGTTCGACGCATTCGACGTCGACGTTCAAACCTGGAACGAAAGCACCGACGCCACCTACCCCTGCCTCTTCCATGTCGGAGAAAAGGGTCTCGCCTTCTACGCCGGATATTTCATCGGCACCCAAGCCGAATTCGAAACGACGATAGAAGTGACGCCTGCCGTGGACCGCATCGTCGAAGGCTTCCCCCTCGGCGGCAATGTGTGGCGCGTCGACACGGTCCTGCATGGCAACGCCGGCCACCGCTATGTCTACATCGGCGCACGCGGCGACGTGGTCGAAAGCCGCGTTGCGCGCTTGGTCCTGCCGCCGGGGCCGGCGCCTGCCATGATCGAGCGCATCCGCGCAAACGTCGATGGGATGCTCGGATTCTATCGGCGCAAGTTTGCGCGGCCGCTGCAGACCAAACCGTTGATCCTTATGGCCGCCAATCCCAAGGCGCAGGGCTCCGTTTTTCAGGGCGACGTGACGAACGGACCCGCCGTGGCTCTCAGAATTTTCGGCGACCGCTGGCAAACCTTCGATTCCAAATCGGACATCACCGATCACTTCATCGCGCACGAGGGCGCGCACTTCTGGAACTCGGGCACATCGCGTGCCGCGAAGGGATCGCCGGCTTGGCTCTGGGAAGGCAGTGCCGAACTTATGGCCTTGGAAGCTCGCGTCGCCGTGACCGGGCGCCTCACGGCGGACGGCCGCCGCGATCACATCGAGCATGCGCTCAATGACTGCGTTTCGCGCCTGCTCGCGCGCGCCCTCACGGCCAACAGATCAAGCGCAACCTACGTCTGCGGCGAGACGTTGTTCTGGCTCGCCGACGCCGCCGAGAAGACCCGATCGAGAGGACGCAGCGACGTCTTCGCAATTTGGCGCCGCATCCTCGACAGAGCCGAATCGAACGGCGGCGCTTACACGGTCAACGACGTACTCGGCTTTGCCGCCCCATCCGCCGAGACCAAGAAAGCATTCGGACTTTTTCTCGCCGACCAGGGCTACGATCGTTGGCACGATCTGCCCGATCTTGTGAAACCGCTCGGCATCGAACTGCAGGCCGGGCCGCCCACCGACGCGACCCTGCGCGCCGCTATGATCTTCCACATCCTCGACCTGCACTGCACCGGCACGCGCGGCATGTGGCACGAAGACAAATACCTGAAGCTCGACACCGGCGATCGCTGCGGCCCGCTCTCCGGCGACCCCGAGGTCGACGCGCTAAACGGTCACAACCTCTACACCGACCTGCAAGCCGCTCACGCCGCCACCACAGCCGCATGCGCGCAAAACGCCGACATCACGCTCACGCGGACCGGCAAGCCCCACAAAGTGACGGCACCCTGCACAAAGCCCTTGCCCCCGCTGCCGCCGAATTTCCGCATCCTCGCAACGCCCTAAGCACACGCAGACGCACGCGCCAGCAACACGTCGCGCTCTCGCACATTGCGCGTCAGCGAAGCCGCGCGCTCAAACGCCAAGCGCGCCTCATCGAGACGGCCGAGTTTTTCCAAAAGATCGCCGCGCACCATCGGCAGCACATAATACGTCTTGAGTGACGGCTCATCGGCCATCGCGTCGGCGATCTTCAAACCCTCAGCCGCACCATGCGCCATCCCGACGGCAACCGCGCGGTTGAGTTCGATCACCGGCGACGGCGCCACGCGCACCAGCGCGCCGTAAAGCGTCGCGATCTGCGCCCAATCCGTATCCGCCGCCACCCGCGCCCGCGCGTGGCAAGCAGCAATCCCGGCCTGCAGCGCGTAGAACCCGAGCGGCCGCCCGATCGCCTTGGCCCGCGCAATCGCCGCGAACCCGCGCCGGATCAACAACAAATCCCACTTCATCCGATCCTGATCGAGCAGCAGGATCGCCTCGCCCGAAGGCCCCACCCGCGCACGCAAGCGCGACGCCTGTATCTCCATCAATGCGACGAGCCCATGCACCTCCGGCTCGTGCGGCGCGAGTTCGGCGAGAATGCGCCCCAACCGCAGCGCCTCCTCGCACAACGCCGGCCGTGTCCAATCGCTGCCCGCCGTCGCCGAATAACCTTCGTTGAAGATGAGGTAGATGACCTCAAGCACCGACGAGAGCCGCGCCTCCATCTCCTCGCCACGTGGCACCTCGAACGGCACGCCGGCTTCCGACAGCGTGCGCTTCGCCCGCACGATGCGCTGCGCCACCGTCGCCTCAGGCGTCAGATACGCCCGCGCAATCTCGTCCGTCGTCAGCCCACCCAGCAAACGCAACGTCAGCGCCACCCGTGCCTCGGTCGACAACACCGGATGACACGACACGAACAACAGCCGCAGCAGATCGTCGCCGACATGATCGTCCAGTGCGGAATCGAGATCCGGCATGGCGAGCTCTTTCTCGGCCAAGTCGCGCGCGACTTCTTCGTGCTTGCGGTCCAGCATCGTCTTGTGGCGCAGCCGGTCGATGGCGCGATGCTTGGCCGCCGCCATCAGCCAAGCGCCGGGATTGTCGGGAACGCCGGTCTCCGGCCACTGCTTCAACGCGGCGACAAGTGCGTCCTGCGCCAGCTCCTCCGCCACACCGACATCGCGCACGACGCGCGCCAGCCCCGCGATCAACTTCGCAGACTCGATCCGCCAAACGGCGTCGATGGCGCGGTGAGTATCGGTGGCGGTCATCGCCACCGATCAGACCAACTTCACACCATGGTTTCAACCCGGAGGGACCGAGCGCTTATTTCTGCGCGGCCAACTGAGCGCGAAGCTTCTCGTCGTGCGCACGCAGTTCCGGCGTCATCGTCTCGCCGAAATCTTCCACCTCGAATGCCGGCCGGATCTCGATCTCGGAATCTTCCAGCATCGGGTTTGGGCAACGCTTCACCCAAGCGATCGCCTCGTCCATCGCCTTTACCTGCCAGATCCAATAGCCGGCGATCAGTTCCTTCGTCTCCGCGAACGGCCCGTCGATCACGGTGCGTTTGGTCCCCGAGAACCGGACGCGCGCACCCTTCGAACTCGGATGCAAACCGTCACCCGCCAGCATGACGCCGGCCTTGATCAGCTCTTCGTTGAACTTACCCATCTCGGTCAGCATCTTCTCGCTCGGCATCACGCCGGCTTCGCTGTCCTTCGTCGCTTTGACGATCACCATCACGCGCATCTGAATTCTCCATCGGTTAGGAGCAAGTCTCGGTCGACCTTGGCTCTACAGACACGTCGACCGAAAGACCACGGGATCGACATGGCTCCGCATTTTTTGTCGAAAAATTATCGGGCAGCGCAGAAACCCAAGTCCGGCCAAGTCCTTAGACTTCTCTGGCCCGAAGCCTATGTTCCCTTGCGACCAACGAGGAGACCACCCATGCCCACCGCCAAAGCCACCGCCCAATGGAACGGAACCCTGCGCGAAGGCTCCGGCCGCATCAAATTTTCAAGCGGCGTCTTCGAAGGCCCCTACAGCTTCAAGGTCCGCACCGAAGGCGGCGCCGGCGAAACCACGCCGGAAGAACTGATCGGCGCAGCCCACGCCGGCTGCTTCACCATGGCCCTCTCCGCCCAGCTCACAACGAACAAGACCCCGCCCACCAGCATCCGCACCGAAGCAGCGGTGCACTTGGCGGCCGGCGCCGGCGGCCTCTCCATCAACCGCATCGACCTCGTTACCCGAGCGACAGTCCCAGGCATCGATCCCGCCAAATTCGCCGAACTCGCCAAAACCGCGAAGGAAGGCTGCCCGGTATCAAAGGCCCTCGCCGCGGTGGATATCCACCTGGACGCCGCTCTCGAAGGCTAAGCGGGCGTTGACGCAGTTATAGTAATTTCACTATAGTCTCAGGATGCCGTCGCGGGACGACATCAAGCCGTGCTTCTTCATGGGATCGAGCCAGCGCGACCTGGGCTCGTTCCCCGATGACGCTCGTGGCGACGTGGGTCATGCGCTTTATGAGGCTCAATGCGGAGAAGAACCGTTCGCCGCCAAAGCGATGAAAGGCTTTGGCGGTCGGTCAGTTCTGGAGATCGTGGCCGATTCTGACGGCGATACGTTTCGCGCGGTCTACACGGTGCGTTTCGCTGACGCGATCTATGTGCTGCACGCATTCCAGAAGAAATCGAAGAGAGGCATCGCGACGCCGCAGCGAGATATCGAACTCATCCGGACGCGATTGAAAGCCGCCGAAGAACATCACCGCACGCGGCAGAAGGACTAGACGATGGCAAAGGCAAAGATCGAAGTCACCGAAGGCAGCGGCAACATATTCGCTGACCTGGGCCTGCCCGACGCGGAAGAGATGCTGGTGAAGTCTCAGATCGTGGTCGAGCTGCACAGCGCGATCAAATCCCGCAAGCTGACCCAGACGGCCGCCGCCAAAGTCATCGGCATCGCGCAGCCCGACCTGTCGAACGTCCTGCGCGGCCGGTTCCGGGGTTATTCGACCGAGCGCCTGATGCGGATGCTCACCGCCTTTGGCCGCGATATCGACATCGTCGTCCGCACGCCCAAACGCGGTAAATCGCCCGGCCGAATCCGCGTCCTTGCGGCCGAATAGCCCCTTCGCGAGCGGCCGTTGCCACCCGCCGAAACCGTGCTTATAAGCGGCGCAACATGACGACACCCGCGAACCCCGTCTTCTGCGCCCTCGACACCACCGACGTGAGCAAAGCGCTCGCGTGGGCGAAGGCGATCAAGCCCTATGTTGGCGGCCTGAAAATCGGGATGGAGTTCTTCAACGCCAACGGTCCGCAAGGCGTGGCGAAGGTCGCGGAGGTCGGTCTGCCGATCTTCCTCGACCTGAAGCTCCACGACATCCCGAACACGGTGGCGGGCGGCATCCGCGCGCTGCTGCCGCTGGGCATCGCGATCACCAACATCCACGCCTCGGGTGGCCCCGCGATGATGCGCGCCGCCGCCGACGAAGCGGCGAAGGCCGGCGCCAAGCGTCCGAAGATCATCGGCGTCACGATGCTGACCAGCCTCGACGCGTCAGACCTCACGGCGACCGGCGTCACGGGCACCGCGTCGGAACACGTCGTACGCCTCGCCAAGCTCGCGCAAGCATCCGGCCTCGACGGCGTCGTCTGCAGCGCGCATGAGATCGAACCGCTGCGCCGCGCGTGCGGCAAGGACTTCATGCTCATCGTCCCCGGCATCCGTCCGGCCGGCGCATCGCTCGCCGATCAGAAGCGCGTGATGACCCCGCGCGAAGCCTTCGCCCTCGGCGCCAGCATCATCGTCATCGGCCGCCCGATCACCGAAGCCGCCGACCCCGCCGCCGCCGCCCGCGCCATTCGCGACGAGTTGTTCCCGGCCGCGGCATGAGCGGCTCGATCAAGATCTGCGGCATCAAAACGCCCGAAGCCATCGACGCGGCCGCCCGCGCCGGCGCAACCCACGTAGGCTTCAATTTCTATCCGGCGAGCCCTCGCGCGACCTCACCCGACAACGCCGGCGCGATCGCTGCGCGCGCACCGGGATTGCGCTCGGTCGCGGTGGTCGTCGACGCCGACGACAAGCTGCTGCACGAAATCTCCGCCGGCCTCCATCCGCAGATGTGGCAACTTCACGGCGACGAAAGCCTGGAGCGCGTCGCCGCCATCCGCAACATGTTCCGCGTCCCCGTCATCAAAGCGATCGCGATCACGAGCAAGCACGACGTCGGTCGCGCGCGCGCCTACGAAAAGGTCGCTGACTGGCTGCTCTTCGACGCCAAGCCGGAAGCGCTACCAGGCGGCAACGGTCTCGCCTTCGACTGGCAACTGATCGCCAAGGCGAGCTGGACGAAACCGTGGATGCTCTCCGGCGGCCTCACCCCCGCCAATGTTGCCATGGGCATCCGCACGACACACGCAACCGGCGTCGACGTCTCATCCGGCGTCGAAAAATCACGCGGCGAAAAAGATCCGGCGCTGATCGAACGCTTCATCACCGCAGCACGCACCGCCTTCTCCGAAAGCACCGACGCATGACGCCGCCAAAGCTCAACTCGTATCGCACCGGCCCCGATGCCCAGGGCCACTTCGGTATCTTCGGCGGCCGCTACGTCGCCGAAACGCTGATGCCGCTGATCCTTGATCTGGAGAAGGCCTACGAAGCCGCGAAGAAAGACCCGTCCTTCCAAGCCGAACTCGACAGCTTCCTGGAACACTATGTCGGCCGCCCCTCGCCGCTCTACTTCGCCGAGCGCCTGACCGAACATTTCGGCGGCCCGAAAATCTACTTCAAGCGCGACGAGCTCAATCACACCGGCGCCCACAAGATCAACAACTGCATGGGCCAAATCCTGCTGGCCCGCCGCATGGGCAAGAAGCGCATCATCGCCGAAACCGGCGCCGGCCAACACGGCGTCGCCACAGCAACGGTGGCGGCCCGCTTCGGTTTGCCGTGCGTCGTCTACATGGGCGAAGAAGACATCAAGCGCCAATCGCCCAACGTCTTCCGGATGAAACTGCTCGGCGCCGAAGTTGTGCCGGTTAAATCCGGATCGCGCACGCTGAAAGATGCGATGAACGAAGCCCTCCGCGATTGGGTCGCGAACGTCGAGTCGACGTTCTACATCATCGGCACCGTCGCCGGCCCGCATCCGTATCCGGCGATGGTGCGCGACTTCCAATCGGTCATCGGCAACGAAGCCAAAGCGCAAATGAAAAAGGCCGAAGGCCGCTTGCCGGACGCCGCCGTCGCCTGCATCGGCGGCGGCTCGAACGCGATGGGCCTGTTCTACCCGTTCCTCGACGATCCGGAAGTCGCGCTCTACGGAGTGGAAGCCGCAGGCCACGGCATCGAAACCGGCCAACACGCAGCATCCCTCGCCGGCGGCCGCCCCGGCGTCCTCCACGGCAACCGCACCTACCTGCTGCAAGACGACGACGGCCAAATCATCGAAGCCCATTCGATCTCGGCCGGCCTCGACTACCCCGGCATCGGCCCCGAACACGCCTGGCTGCACGATATGAAGCGCGTGAATTACGTCTCCGCGACCGACAAGGAGGCGCTCGACGCCTTCCAACTCTGCGCCAAACAAGAAGGCATCATCCCGGCGTTAGAGCCCGCACACGCCCTCGCTTTCACGCAAAAGCTCGCGCAGAAAATGTCGAAAGACAAAATCATCCTGATGAACATGTGCGGCCGAGGCGACAAAGACATCTTCGCCGTCGCCGAACACCTGGGAACGAAACTATGAGCGCCCCTTCGCGCACGTCAGTGCGCATCATCGATTCAGCTTTACCACGAAGGCACAAAGGCACGAAGGCGCTGTGTCTCTTCGTGCCTTTGTGCCTTCGTGGTAAAGCTGAATCCAAGTCGCGCTATCGCGCGAGAACGGCGCACTCATGAGAATCGCCCAACGCTTCGCCGAGCTGAAGAAAGAAAACCGCGCCGGCTTCGTCGCCTTCATCTCGGCCGGCGATCCGAACCTGGAAACCTCGCTCGAGATCCTGAAAGGCCTGCCCAAGGCCGGCGCCGACGTCATCGAACTCGGCATGCCCTTCACCGACCCGATGGCCGAAGGCCCCGCGATCCAGCTCTCGTCGCTGCGCGCGCTGAAGGCCGGCCAGACGATGCAGAAGACGCTGTCGATGGTCCGCGCCTTCCGCGAAACCGAGACGAAAACGCCGATCGTCCTGATGGGCTACTACAACCCGATCTATTCCTACGGCGTCGAGAAGTTCACCAAAGACGCGCGCGCCGCCGGCGTCGACGGCCTGATCATCGTCGACCTGCCGCCCGAGGAAGACCACGAACTGCGCGGCCCTGCGAAGGCCGCAGGACTCGATCTCATCCGCCTCGCGACGCCGACGACAGACGCCGCGCGCCTGCCCGCCGTGCTCGAGGGCGCGACCGGGTTCCTCTACTACGTCTCGATCATGGGCGTGACGGGCACCAAGAGTATTAACCCGGCGGAAATGACATCTGCCTTGAAAGCCATCAGACAGGCCACATCTTTACCCATCGCAGTCGGCTTCGGGATTAAGACCGAGGCAGATGCCAAAGCGGTAGCCAAGGTGGCGGACGCGGCTGTTGTCGGCTCGGCACTGGTCGCGGAAATCAGCCGGTTCGTAGCGTCAGACGGCAAAGTCTCCCCAGGGGCCGCGGAAGCTGTGCTAGGCTTGACCCGTCAACTCGCAGGTGCAGCGCACAACGCACGCTGATAGACTTCGAATCATCATCGGTAACTGTGGTTAACAGTAGGTAAAGCGATCAGGGCATGAATTGGATCACCAACTTCGTCCGCCCGAAGGTGAAGTCGCTCTGGAGCGGCTCGAAACCGGACACACCTGACAACCTTTGGCGCAAGTGCCCCTCCTGCAACGGCATGATCTTCCACCGCGATCTTGAAGCCGCGCAGTACGTCTGCATGCACTGCGACCACCACCTGAAGATCAACGCGTCGCAACGGATGAAGTACCTGTTCGACGACGCCGCCTGGGACACGATCGCCCTGCCCGACGTGCCGATCGACCCGCTGAAATTCAAAGACGAAAAGCGATACGCCGACCGCTTGCGCGAAGCACGCAGCAAAACGGGTCAGCAAGACGCGCTCCAAGCCGCGCGCGGCAACGTCGCCGGCGTACGCACGACGGTCGCCGTCCAATCCTTCGACTTCATGGGCGGCTCGCTCGGCATGGCGGTGGGCGAAGGCCTCGTCGCTTCGATGCGCGCCGCACTCGACCACCGCACGCCCTATGTACTGTTCACCGCATCCGGCGGCGCGCGCATGCAGGAAGGCATCCTCTCGCTGATGCAGATGCCGCGCGTCACCATCGCGATTCAGATGCTGCGCGAAGCAGGCCTGCCCTACGTCGTGGTCCACACCGACCCGACCACCGGCGGCGTCACCGCCTCCTACGCGATGCTCGGCGACGTCCACGTGTCGGAGCCCGGCGCCCTCATCGGCTTCGCCGGCCCCCGCGTCATCGAAAACACCATCCGCGAAAAACTCCCGGAAGGATTCCAGCGCGCCGAGTACCTGCTCGACCACGGCATGGTCGACATGGTCGTGCATCGTCACAAGATGCGCGAAAACCTCGGCCGCCTGCTGAAGCTGCTGACGCGCAAGACCACGCGCGCATCGTCCGCCCGCACGGGCTACGAAACCGGCCCCTACGCAGTACCGATGCTGCAGGCCGCGCAACCGACGCCCTTCGAGCGGCCAACCCAGCCCTCGGTATGAGCGGCACGCCGCGGGACACGCTGGCGAGCGATGAAATTCTCGCTCGCCTGACAGCGCTTCACCCCAAAATGATCGACCTGTCGCTCGGCCGCATCGAGCGACTGCTCGGCAAACTCGGCCATCCCGAACGCCGCCTGCCGCCCGTGATCCACGTCGCCGGCACCAACGGCAAGGGCTCGACCGTCGCCTTCATCCGCGCGATCCTCGAGGCTTCAGGCCGCCGCGCCCACGTCTACACCTCGCCGCACCTCGTGCGCTTCCACGAACGCATCCGCTTGAGCGGCAAGCCGATCGACGAAGATCAACTCTCCGCCCTCCTCGAAGAATGCGAGGATCAAAACGCGGGCGACCCGATCACTTTCTTCGAAATCACGACCGCAGCCGCCATGCTCGCCTTCACGCGCCAAAAGGCCGACGCCGTGATCCTGGAAGTGGGCCTCGGCGGCAAACTCGACGCGACCAACGTCATCGACCGCCCGGCGGTCTCGGTGATCACGCCGATCGACTTCGACCACCAAAACTATCTGGGCAACTCGCTGAAAGAGATCGCGGGCGAAAAGGCCGGCATCATCAAGCGCGGCGTGCCGGTGATCATGGGCCCGCAGCAAGACGACGCGCGCGACCTCATCGAACGCAAAGCGCAAGCCTTCGACGCGCCGCTCTGGATGTGGGGCCAAGAATTCGCCGCCCACGAAGAACACCGCCGCATGGTCTATCAGGACGAACACGGCCTGCTCGACCTGCCGCTCCCGCGCCTCACCGGCCCGCACCAAATCGTCAACGCCGCTACCGCGATCGCAGCCCTGCGCAACGCGCCAAGCCTGAAGGTGTCCGACCGCGCCATCGAAGACGGCCTGATGTCGGTCGAATGGCCAGGCCGCCTGCAGCGGCTCACCCACGGCCCGCTGGTCTCCTGCGCACCGAAAGGCGCCGAGGTCTGGCTCGACGGCGCCCACAACCCGCACGCCGCCCGCGCGCTAGCCCACGCCATCGCCGACCTCGAAGAACGCACCCCACGCCCGCTCTACATGATCGTCGGCATGCTGCAGACCAAAGACCCACGCGGCTTCTTCGCAGCCTTCCGCGGCCTAGCCAAACACGTAACAACGGTCGCCATCCCCGGCGACCCATCGACATACGGCGCCGGCCAACTCTACGACGCCGCCCGCGCCGAAGATCTCGAGGCGCATCCCGCTCCGTCCATCGAAGACGCCATCCTACAAATCGAAGCCCGCGCGGCCCTGACGAACTCCAAGGTCCCGCCACGCATCCTAATCTGCGGCTCTCTGCACCTAGCCGGTGTAGTTCTGCGCGAAAACGGCTGACACCCCACTCGCCTCTAGAAGTCCGTCGTGGCCGGCTTGATCGATAACCACGCGGTTGTGCTCGCACTCCCCCCATCCGTCATGGCCGGGCTTGACCCGGCCACCCAGTGGCCGCGCGTCTGCGCGGCCTTGAGATTCTTTGAAAACGCAGTCATTGAAGATGCTGTCACATTCCCAGCGCGCACGACGTGCGCGCACTGGGTGGCCGGGTCAAGCCCGGCCATGACGGGCAGGAAAGCGGTCGCAAAGTCACGACAGTTCTTCGCGAACCTTGGTGCCTTCGTGTCTTGGTGGTAAAACTGAAACAACGCAAAGCGAGCGTTGGAGAACTGGAACTAAACGCTCTGTTCGATCCATGCGCGCAGCAAGTTCCTTGGCACGGTCCCATCGCGCGAAGCGACCACCTCCCCACCCTTGAAGATCATCAGCGTCGGAAAGTCCGTCAGACTATACCTTTTGGTGATGCTTGGATGGGCCTCAGCATCCAGCTTGACGATTCTGATCGTTGCGGAAAGCTCGCCCGACAACTCGTCGATTACCGGCATCAACACCCGGCACGGCGCGGACCAATCAAGGAAAAAAACAACGAGCACCGGTATCGGCGATGAAAGCACATCGCGATGAAACGATTCCGCACTGATCTCGATGCTCATCACGGCACGCGAAAGATCAGACGCTCTGCTCGATCCACTCGCGCAGTTTGTTCTTCGGCATCGCGCCGCTGCGTGAGGCGAGCACCTGCCCGTCCTTGAAGATCAGCATCGTCGGAAACCCGCGCACCCCGTATTTGTTCGTGATGTTCGGGCTCGTCTCGGCGTTCACCTTAGCGATGGTGATCGTCGCGCCCATCTCAGTCGACAGCTCGTCGAGCGAAACGGCGAGCGGCTTGCACGGCGCGCACCACTCCGTCCAAAAGTCGACGAGCACCGGCTTGGACGACGCAAGCACGTCGCGTTGGAACGTGGCATCGGTCACGTCGACGCTCATCGGCAATCTCCGGAAATGTCAGAGGTAGAATCGGAAGGCTAGGAAAGGATGACTCAAACCGTCGAGTCGATCCACTCCTTGATCTTCGCCTTCGGCATCGCGCCGATCTTCGTGGCGGCGACCTGCCCGTCCTTGAAGATCATCAACGTCGGAATGCCTTTCACGCCGTACTTCACCGGCACCGTCGGATTCTCATCCACGTTCAGCTTCGCGATCGTGATCTTGCCGCCGAGTTCATTGGCAAGCTCTTCGAGCGCCGGGCTGATCTGACGGCACGGCCCGCACCACTCCGCCCAGAAGTCGACGAGCACCGGCTTCGACGAGCCCAGCACGTCCTTCTCGAAATTTGCATCCGTGACCTTGGTAGCCATTGTCTTGAAATCCTGTGTTACCGCCGCCCGGACGCATGTCCCGGCGGGGACTCGATAGCGTTACGTGGATGAAATCTAGGAACCGCCCCAAGGGGGGTCAAGCTGCCAGCCCGGCCGCATCAAGCAGCCTTGTTGGCAGAACCGTCAACCGCGGCTCGGCAGTCCAGAGAATCGCGCAATTAACCGGCCGCCCTTCGAACAGACGGGCAACTGCAACACGATAAAGTGCGAGCTGTGTCACATACGACGCCGGGATCGACGAATCGACTTTGGGCACCACGCGGTCGGTTTTGAACTCGACGATCATGACATCGCGCTCGCCGACGACGACCCGGTCAAGCCGCGCCGCCAGATCGACCTTCACCCCTTGCCATTCGACAACCCCGCGCAGAGGAACCTCGCCGTAAGACCCCGGCGCAAAAAGATGCGAGAGCAGCAAATCGCGCCGCACCTTCAACGCCTCCCCCGCCGCGTTCTGCGCCGCCGCCGCGTCGGTCAAAATCGTCGACGCCGCCTGCAAAGCAATGGCGCTCCACCGTTCCGACGGCGCGGAAGCAAGTTGCTCCAACGCGCGGTGAATAGCGCGGCCGCGATCAAGCGCCGACGCATCGCCGCGCCCACCGGGCATCACCGCACGGCGCGGCATCACAACCGACGGCTCGACATGCCTCATCTCTGCTTCGACAGGCGCCGGCACGCGCGCCCACGCCGGCAGAGAAGCAACAACGGTCGGAGCGCTGATATGCGCACGCGCCGCCGCCGTCAGCGACGCCTCGCCATAACGCAGAAACGCATCCTCGCCCTCGCCGATCGTTTTCGAATGCAACCGCCCCATCGCACCCAAGACGAGGTTGTACCAAGAGTCGGGATCGTGCCGATCCCGGCCCTCATACCCGCACACATAAAGCCGGTCGCGCGCACGCGTCAGCGCCACATACAGCAAGCGCCGATATTCGCGCAGTCGCTCGTCTCGCGCCGTATGACGCGCACCTCTTCGAACCGGTTCGTCGCGCGATGTCTCGATCTTCCACAGCGGCGTCTCGTCGGCCTGCAGCAGATCACGATCGAACCGCCCATGCCGCGGCGTCGTCGTCGTGTCCGGCAGAATAATGACCGGCGCCTCAAGCCCCTTCGACGCATGCACCGTCATCACGCGCACCGCGCCTTCGCCGCGATCCTGATCGCGCTTGATCTCGGCCTGCGTCTGCTGGATCGAATGCAGGAATGCCTCCAGCGACGGCGTGCGCGCCCGCTCGAAATCCAACGCCGCATTCAAAAACTCTTCGATCGGATCGGCTGCATCCAACCCCAGCCGCGCCAACATACGCGACCACCCGCCAAGCTCGCCCAGAATGCTGGAGTAGAACTCATACGGCGGCAAAACATCCGCTCTGTCCCACACGCGCTCCAGAAACGCGATGCACGCCGCAAACCGCGGCTCATCCTTGCGGTCGCGCAGCGCATACCAAAGCGGCTTCGTCCGCCCGTGCGCGACTTCGAACAACGCCTCGTCGTCCAGACCGCAGAACGGCGACTTCAGCACCGTCGCCAACGTCAGATCATCGCGCGGCATCAAGGCAAACCGACCGAGCGCAATCAGATCCATCACCGCAATATGTTCGACCAGCTTCAACCGGTCCGCGCCCGCGACCTGGATCGACCGCCGCTTCAACTGCCGGATCATCTCGTCGGCCAACAGATTGCGCCGCCGCACCAAAATCATAATGTCGCCCGGCGTCATCGGCCGCGACCGTCCAAGCTGCTTGTCGAATACCGCCTCGCCGCCCGCGAGCCAGCCTTCGATGCGCGTCGCAATCGTCTGCGCCAACTTCACGGCGGGGTTCTCGGCCCCGACGCGATCCTTCGGCGCATCCCAAGCCTCGGTCTCCACGACCTTGGGCGGTTTCACCGTCGGCCAAAGTTCGACAAGGCCGGGGATGTCGTCGCGCACCGCCTCGTGATGGATCGTGGCGTTGTCGAACGCGACGCCGGTGCGCGCGATCTCGTCCTTGAACACCTCATCGACAAGCGAAAGAATCCGCGGCGTCGTGCGATACGACCGCGTGAGTTCGACCGGCTCGAACCGCGCGTTCGCATCGCGCGCCTTCTCGCCGACATGATCGCGCGTCGCCTGAAACTGCGCCGGCCGCGCCCCCTGAAACGACATGATCGACTGCTTCACATCGCCAACCGCAAACACGGTACGCAACTTCGCGCCGCCGGGCCGGTCCGCGCCGAGCCCCGCAAAGAACTCCGCCGCAATCGCGGTGATCACCTTCCACTGCTTCGGGCTGGTGTCCTGCGCCTCGTCGACGAGGATATGATCGATGCCACCGTCCAGTTTGTAGAGAATCCAACTCGCACCCGGGCTCTCGAACAACGCCACCGCGTGCCCAATCAGATCGTCGTAATCCAGCATCGCGCGCCGGCTCTTGATCTCGCGACACGCCTCAAGCACCGCCCCGGCCACATGCAGCAAGTAGGACGACTGCTCCGCGATGAAGAGCGCGTTGAACCGCTCAACCGTCGCCATAATCGTCTCGCCGCAGCGATCGAGCAGATCCCCTAACCAGGGCTCATCCTCGACCAACCCCTTGGTCGCGAGCAACTTCCGCAACTTTCCCGCATCCGTCACAAACTGATCGACGACATCGTCGAACCCATCGCGATCGGGCCGCCGTGCAAACTGCGCCATGACCTGGCCGCGCTTCTTGTCGGTCTTCGAGCCCCGCGAAAGCCCGTCCGCCGCACGCCGCACATTGTCGAGCCCGATCAAAGCCACTGCATCGCTCAAGATCGAAGCCGCGCTCGTCGCCGGCGCAAGCCCAACCTTCCCCCACAACGACTCGCGCAGCTGCCGCGCCGACTTCGCCTTGAGAAACGGCTCGATCCACCCGCGATCAGCGACAATGCCGCGCATCAAAACGTCGAACCGCTCCTCGCCCGCATACTCCGTCAACGACGCGATGGAATCGGCAAGCTCCGCATCCTGCAGCGCCGCCCGCGCCAGCACCGCATCCTTCGCCTCTTCGATCAGCTGCTCCGTCGCGCGTTCATCCAACACCTCGAACTGCGGCACGACCTTGGCTTCCAGCGGAAACCGCTTCAGCAGACGCTCGCAAAACGCGTGAATGGTCTGAATGCGCAAACCACCCGGCGATTCCAGCGCTTCCGCAAACAATCGCCGCGCACGATCCATCAACTCAGACGTCGGCACCTCGCCAGTCACGTCGGTCAGCTGCTTCGCCAACGCCTCATCCGGCAACAGCGTCCATTGGCCGAGCCGCTTGAACAACCGTGTCGACATCTCCGCCGCCGCCGCACGCGTAAACGTCAGGCACATCAACCGGTCCGGCGCACTGCCCGACAGCAGCAACCGCGCAATGCGATCGACCAGCACGTGCGTCTTACCCGACCCCGCGTTCGCCGCCACCCAAGCAGAATGGCCGGGATCGGTCGCAAGCTTCTGGTCGAACGCCTCGGCCGTCATTCTTCATCTCCCGACGACCATTCCTTGACGCGCGCCAAGTGGTCGTAGTCGCCGGCATACCGCTCCAACAACACGCGCGGCTTCGAATGATACGGCATGTCCGGCGAGTCGAACTCGGCCACGAATTTCTGAAGCCCCGCCCGCGCCCGCTCAACCTCTTCGTCAGGCGTCAAGTCCTCGAACTTCACGCGCTTCACTTCGCCGGCCACCGCGCCGCCTTTCAGCGCCACATAAATCAAACCATCGACGGTGCGCGCCGTGATGCCGGGAAATCCGCCGCCGAGCGCAATCGCCGCCTCCAGCGTCAACTGCGGACTGAACCCCGCGATCACCTGCTTGGACGACGGCACGCCGCCCGTCTTGTAGTCGGCGACAACGATCGCATCGCCCGGCCACAGCTCGATGCGGTCGGCGGTGGCGGTCAGTGTGAACGGCCCGCCAGGCGCGTCGAACGTCATCTCGCCCTTCTGCTCGGCCATGATCGAAACCGCCCCCGCACGCCGGTCACGCTCGAAGCCGATGAACCACCGCGCGATCCGTTCGAACCGCGGCCACCAGAACCCGCGCACCCCAGGCCGTTGCAGCAAATCGCCGAACGCCTCACGCCCGTGCTCGATCAGCGCGCGAAACGCTTCATCGTCATCGCTGGGCAGGTCCTTCGGGTACGCCTTCACGAACTTGTCGAGCGCATCGTGAATCTTCGTCCCGCGATCGGCCGCGCCCGGCGCCTCGTCGATTGCGTCGAGCGGCTTCAACCGCAAAATCTGCCGCGCATAAAGCGAATAGGGATCGCGCAGCCAACGCTCGATCTGCGTCACCGGCAACTTGCGCGGCCGCGCGGCGACAGGCGGACGCGGCTCCGGCGGCTCCACCGGCTGCGGCAGTCCGGCCGGCCGATCAAGCGCACGCGCCACATCCAACCAACGCTCATCGCCAAGGCGCTCGCCGAACCCCGCGCCGTCGACCAGCATCGTCAACCGCGTCAGCCACCGCGACGGCGTCGTCGGCGCACCGCCATCCTTCTCGGCCCGCGTGAGTACGACCTCGGGCGCGGCAGCGGCCTGCGCAAAATCGTGCGCCGACAATCCGACACGCCGCTCAGGCTGACTGACCTCGAGTTCGCGCCGCATCGGCCGATTGAGCCACGGCCCCGGATCCGTCGCCGGCGGCCAAACGCCTTCGTTCAAGCTTCCTAGGATCATCAAATCCGGATGCTGCAAACGAACTTCCAGCGGACCCAAAATCGAAAGCCGCGCATGCCGCCCGAACTTCGGACGCACCGGCACCGTATCCATCACCGCACGAATGAACGACGCATACTCGCGCCCATCCATCACGAGCCCCACCTCGGCAGCCGCCTCGCCGACGCGCGTGAACAACCCGTCAGCAATCTCACCGGCATCGCCGGTCCAAAGTTCGGCAACGGATGCTTCATCCATGCTGAGCAACTCGGCCGCCTCGCGATGCCGCTGCGCCAACACCGTCACGTCATGACGCCCCTCGGTCATGATCTCGGCGAACGGCCCATACCCGATTTGCAAATGCGATATCAGCTTCACAAGATCCGGCGCGTCACCGACAAGATCGCGCAACCCGCCCAAGCCGGCAGCAGGCCGCGGCCCACGCAGCGCCTTCTCCTCAAGCTTCAACGCCAGCAACCGCGCTTCCGCGCGTCGCGGAAAATTCAACGCCGCCAACGGATGCTTGAGCAACGCCAACAACGGCACCGGCGCAAACGCATCGGCGGCCGCATCGACGATCAAACTCAAGAACCGCCCAACAACGGTGTGCGACAGCGGCACGCCACCCGAGTCGTCGATGGCGATGCCCCACCGTTTCAACTCGCTCGCCACACGCCGCGCCAAGTTGCGATCCGGCGTCACCAGCGCCGCCGTCTTCCCCGGCACCTCAACCGCCGCCCGTAGCGCGCACGCAATGGCCAGCGCCTCTTCCGACGGCGTCCGCGCGACGAACATCGACATGCCGCGCAAGCCCCCTTCAACGGCCCCACGCTGGTCATGCACGAAGTCGCGCCACGCCGGTGTCGTCTCCGCCGGTCGCAAAGCCTCGGCGATCAGCCGCGTCCGCGCCGCCCGCGGATCGCCGCCCTCGCCCCACAACTCGACGTCAAGCCGCGTCGCATCGAGCTTCTCAAGCAATTGCTGCATGCCGTGCTGCGGGTGCCCGGACTCAGCTGCCTCCCAAGCCTCACGATCGAGCCCCAGATCGATACCCGGCAAAACCACCGCGCCGTTCGGCATGTACGCTATCGTACGCAACAGTTCCGCCGTCGCCGGCACGCTACCCGTCGAGCCCGCGGCGATCACCGGAAAGCTCGGCGGCGCGGCTGCCCAACGCTGCGCCGCGAGCCGAAGCGCCGCGTCGCGATGCATCGCCGGATCCGACGCCTTCTCCGCCGCCAGCAAAGCGGGCCACTGCTCGGTCAGGATCGAGAGAAACTGAACCGTCTGCTCCCAATGCAGCGACAGGTTCTCCGGCACGATCGTCTTGAGCTTCTCCCAAGCGAGCCCCTCCGCCGTCGCCTGATCGAGCAACACCGCAAGCTCGCGCGCCAGCTTCAACGCCAACGCCGGCGTCGTCGCGCCGAGCGCACTGCGCTCCTCATCCTTCGCCGCATTCAGGGCCCAACGTTGGATCAGCTTGGTGAGCAAGAACTCGCGCCGCAGAACCGGCAACGGCGGCGGCATATCCGGCACGACGTCGGCGGCAACGTCATACGCAGCAGGATCATCCAGCGGCGACGGCGTCTCATCGAAATCACCCAGCGCCCGCATCCGCGGCAGCACCGCGACGCCGCCCGCAGATACCCGCGCAAACGCTTCGCCCAGAGTCCGGATCGCACGCCGCGTCGGCACCAGGATCAACGCCCGCGACAACGCAAACGGATCACCCGCGCCGTAGCGCTTCAGCACACCGCGCGCGAGTTCATCCGCGAAAGCCGCGCCTGCCGGGATCGTGAAGAGGTTGATCCCGCGCATGTGGCGTCAGCTACGGTTCGACATGATATACATCCAGGAAGGCGTCCGCCTCGTCCTTCGCGTCGGGCGTACCGATATGCATCCATTTGCCGTCGAGCCGGATGCCGAACAACCGCCCCTGCTCGATCGCCAAATCCCAGAGCCGGTTCGTCGAGAACACGTCGCCCGTCCCCCGCTCGATCAAACGCGGATGGATGATCTGCACGCCCGGCCACGCGAACGGCGTCACGCGCTGCGGCTGCCGGCGCGTAAGGCGGCCCAGCGTATCCATTGTAAAATCGCCGCGCCCCTCATAGCCGATGGAATTGAACGTCGGCGCCATCAGCATCAGGCAGTCCATCTCGGCATCGTCCCACCGCTGCGCCATGCGCGTGAGGTTCGAGCCCAGGCTCTCAAGCCAGATGGAATCGCTGTTGTAGGTAAAGACCGGCTCGCCCTTGAACAGCGGCAACGCCTTCTTCAAAGCCCCACCGGTATCCAGCAGCTTGTCGCGCTCATCCTGGATGATGATCTCGACATCCGTGCGCTTTTTCAGATGGTCGATCACCATCTGACCCTTGTAGTGCACGTTGACGATGATCGTCGTGATCCCCGCGTCCTTGAACCGGTCGATCGCGTGATCCAGCAGCGTGCGTCCCGCCACCACGATCAGCGACTTCGGCCGATCATTGGTCAGCGGCCGCATCCGCGTGCCGAGGCCCGCCGCCAACACCATTCCACGCGTCGGTTTGATCGCCATCGTCCGTCTAGTTCCCCAATGTCCCGCGCCACGCCTGAGGCACGTGCCGATCGAACCAAACCTTCAGCGGCGCAAGCGCCGGGTGGTTCAGATCGCGCGCGAGATAGCCCCACATCCGCGGCAAAAATTGCGTATAGCGCGCCTTACCATCGCGCTTCCAAAGCCGCGCGAAAATGCCGACGATCTTCGTGTTCCGCTGCGCGGCGAGCAGCGCCGCCGCAAACCGGAACGCCTCTTCGTCAAACTGCGCATCCGCCGCACGCCGTCCCGCGATGTACCGCCCCGTCATCGCCTCGGCCAACTCGACGCTGACATCGCGCCGCGCGTCTTCCGTCAACGAGATCAGGTCATAGGCCGGCGACCCCGCCAACGCGTCCTGAAAATCAAGCAACCCCGCGCGCGAAGCGCCGCCCCGCATGGGCAGCCACATCAAATTCTCCGCGTGATAATCGCGCAGCACCATCACGGCGTTCTCAGTCGGCAGCCGCGCTAAAGCCGGCCGCCACGCGGCGAGATATTCCTCGCGCGCACCCGCATCGAGCGGCTTGCCCGCCGCCGCCGCATAGAACCACTCCGGAAGCAGCAAGACCTCCGCCTCCATCGCCACCGGATCATAGCCGAGCAGATGCACGTCGCCCGCGGCGCCCGGCACGGCCAGCCGCTTCGGCGCCGCCTCCTGATGCAGACGCAGCAGCGTATCGATCGCAGTCTCGTAGAGCGGTCGTTCCGCCTCGCCATCGACGATCAGATCGGCAAACCGCCCGTCCCCCAAATCCTCGATCAGCAAAAACCCATTCGCATAATCGTGCGCAAGTATCTCAGGCGCGCTCAAACCCAACCGCCGCAAATGTTCGGCCACCGCAGCAAACGGCCGGCAATCCGGCCCCGCCAACCGCGCCATCGCATTGTAGCCCAGCTTGCGCCGCTCGTCCGCCGAAGCGTCCGGCGGACACGCCGCCGTCTCCGCCCCACGCGGCTGGTCCATCAGCATCGCCGTGCCACCGCGCCGCGCGAGACGCACATAGCGCCTGGTCGACGCATCGCCGGCCAGCGGATGCAACTCCGCCCCCGCCCATCCGGCCTTCTCGATGAAGGCCGCGATCTGGGCTTGCCGGTCGCTCACCGGCCGCTCCGGAAATCGCTGAGGTCACCGACACGCGAAGCCCAAGCCCCGCGCGCGATCACCTTCACGATCCGCTCTTCGTCGTCGTCTTCCTCGTCCATGCCTTCGATGACGACGTCGAGCCGGTCGGCCGGCAAAGCGTGCCCCATCCGGTCCGGCCACTCGATGAGAAGCACGCCGCGCTCCAGCGCCTCGTCGAGACCCAACTCCCGCACTTCACTGGCCGCCTTCAGCCGGTAGAGATCGACATGCCAAATCGGAAAGCGCGCCGTCTCATAGGTCTGCACCAGCGTGAAGGTCGGGCTGGGCACCTCCTCGCCAGCAAGGAACGCGCGGATCAAACCGCGCGCGAACACGGTCTTTCCCGCGCCCAGAGGCCCAGTCAGCGTGACGGTATCGCCAGGCCGCAATAGCCTGGCGACGCGCCGCCCGAGCGCTGCCGTTTCGGCCTCACCCTTCAGCGTCAAACATTGAAAGAAACTGGTGTTGGATTCGGACATGGCGGGTGCGAGCATCGGCGCCCTTGTACCCGCACGCCATGCGCACTTCAACGCCGCCGAAACGCCGCACAAACCTTGTGCAGCGCGCGGTTGATCGCCGCACGGCCACCGTGCTAACGCAACCCAGCCACCCACGGATTTTTCCCCAAACAAGATGAGCGATTCGGTCGTCATCGTCGGCGCAGGCCAGGCGGCATCACAGCTGGTCGCGAGCCTGCGCACCGAAGGTTATCCCGGCACCATCACGGTTGTGGGCGACGAACCCTACATCCCCTACCAGCGCCCCCCGCTATCGAAGGCCTTCCTCGCAGGCGACCTTGCGCGCGAACGCCTGTTCATCAAGCCGGAAGAGTTCTACGCCGAAGCCAAGTGCCACCTGATGCTGAACACCCGCGCCGTCGCGATCGACCGCGCGCGCAAGGTGGTGAAGCTGACCGACGATCTGGAACTCAACTACACGACCCTGGTGCTTGCGACAGGCTCACGCGTGCGCAACCTGCCGCTGCCCGGCGGCGATCTGCCCGGCTGCTTCTACCTGCGCGGCATCGCCGACGTCGAACACCTGCAGAACCGCATCGCGCCGGGCGCCAGCATCGTCATCATCGGCGCCGGTTACATCGGCCTCGAAGTCGCCGCCGTCGCGGTGAAGCGAGGACTGAAAGTCACCGTCCTCGAAGCCTTGCCCCGCGTCATGGCGCGCGCGGCATGCCCGCAGGTCTCGGCGTTCTACGAAGAAGTCCACCGCAAAGCCGGCGTCGACATCCGCCTCAACACCAAACTCGAAGCCATCGAAAAGAACGGCGACGCCCTGATGGTGCGAACGTCCGAAGGCCCGCTCGCCGCCGACACGGTGCTCATCGGCGTCGGCATCGTGCCCAACGTCGAACTCGCCGTCGTCGCTGGGCTGAAGGTCGACAACGGCATCGTCGTCGATCAATTCGGCCGCACCGACGACTCCGCGATCTACGCCATTGGCGATTGCGCCAGCCTGCCCAACACCTACGCGCCCGGCGGCCGGGTGCGATTGGAATGCGTCCAGAACGCGATCGACCAGGCCAAGCACGTGGCGGCCAACATCTGCGGCAAGTCCAAGCCCTACAACGAGGTCCCCTGGTTCTGGTCCGACCAGTACGACCTAAAACTCCAGATCGCGGGCCTTCACAACGCCGGCGCACAGCAGGTGATGCGTGGTAACCCGGCCGACCGCAGCTTCGCCGTTTTCCACCTGGAAGACGGCGTTATCGTAGCGGTAGAGGCCGTCAACGCGGCCCCCGAATACATGATGGGCCGCCGCCTGATCGCCGCGCGCGCCAAGGTCGCGCCTGAGCGTCTTGCGGACAAGGCCGTACCTATGAAAGACATGGCCTGACACCACCATTGACCGCCACCTTCGGACCGAACGACCCATGGCCAAGATCAAGTACATCGAGCACAACGGGAAGGAACACGTCGTCGACGTGAAGCCCGGCATGTCGGTCATGGAAGGGGCGGTGAAGAACCTGATCCCCGGCATCGACGCCGACTGCGGCGGCGCCTGCGCCTGCGCCACCTGCCACGTCTACGTGGACCAAGACTGGACCTCGAAGATCGAGCCGATGCAGGAAATGGAAAAAACGATGCTCGACTTCGCCGAAGCCGTCGAGTCGAACAGCCGCCTCTCCTGCCAGATCAAAGTGACGGAAGCCCTCGACGGCTTCGTCGTCCGCATGCCGAAGAGCCAGCACTAGGCTGCGAGCGCCGGCATCCTTAGGCGTCAATCAGACGCTGCCGTCTGCCGCGGTATCAGCGACAGCACTAGGCCGACCGCGAGAACGATCAAAAAGCCCCAGTTGATCAGCACCGCAGCCGAGATGCCGTCCGTCTTCTCCGCCGCTTCCCGCACGATCGGGCTCATCGTCCCAATCACTTTGCGGCCGACCTGTTCCAGCGTCAGCAAGAGAAAAATGAGCGGCACCATCGCGCGATAGCGGATCAGCGCGAGGAGGGCGAGCAGGTTGACGAGCAACAGCATCAGCCCCCAGCTCGCAAACATGAACATCACCGTCGACGCGGCCTCCACGCCGAAACTGTCGAGCGGGATGCCGTCCGCGCGCTCGGCCACCATGCGGTTGCTGATCCACGGATTGAACCCGGCGACGTTGAGACCCATGGCGAGCTTCATCAGCACAACCGGCGCCAAAAGCCAGATCGCCAGCCACCAGCCGCGATAGTCGTTGTCGATCTGCTTGGGAAAGAGCCGGCTGACCATATGTGCAAACTCGCAGACGAAGGGTTGGGCGAGCCACGGCGCAGGCCCCGATTCCTCAGGCCTTGCGCCACAAATTCGCCTTCCGGCCAGCTCATGTAAACTGGTCGGCGCCACAATGAGCCAAACCCTACAAGACGCCCAGATCCACGGCCTATGACCGCACCCGCCAAAAACATGACCCCACGTCTCACGCCGGCCAAAGCCGAGGCGGGGCCAACGGTCGGTGCGGGTTATGCGAAGGGGCTGCTGAATTTCGCGGTGTCCAAGGGTGCGCCGCGCGAAGAGCTGTTGACGCGCGCAAACATCTCCGCCGCGGACATCGACGACTTGGACAACCGCATTTTGGTCAGCCGCTATGTCGCGCTGATGCAAGCGGGGATCGATCTCCTCAACGAACCGGCCCTGGCCCTTCAATATGGCGAAGCGGTGCGCATGCAGGATCTCTCGATCGTGGGCCTCATCTGCGAAGCCTGCGAAACGACGCTCGACGTCGGCACGCAGTTGAACCGGTATGGCCGGCTCGTGTTCGACGAAAACGCCGGCGACGCATACAGCATGATCCGCCTCGCCAGCCGGCCGGACGGCCTGTGGATGCAGGTCACCAGCCAGACCTTCAACGTCAACCAGCTCGTGATCGAAGCGGAATTCGCGCGCCTCGTCTGGAACACGCGCACGATGTTCGCCGGCCATCCGCATTTGCAGAAGTCGCCGTTCCCGCTCGAACTTCACTTCTCGCATCCCGAACCAGGTTACCGCGCCGAATACGATCGCGTTTTCCAAGCGCCGGTCACCTTCGGCACAAACTGGAACGCGCTCAGATTCGATCCGGAATTCCTCACTCTCAGGCAACCACCGATCAACCGCTATGTCTTCGGCGTGCTGAGTGAACGCGCCGAAGCCCTCCTGAAGAGCCTCGAGAGCGCGAAGACGACGCGCGGCCAAGTCGAGAGCCTGCTGATCCCTCACCTTCACAAGGGTGAGCAAAGCATCGAACGCGTGGCCGAAACATTGGGGCTAAGCCGCCAGACCCTTTATCGCAAACTCAAAGCGGAAGGGGTCACGTTCGAAAAGCTTCTCGACGAGTTGCGCCACAAGATGGCGCTGCACTACCTGGACGGCAAGAAGGTCTCGGTCAACGAAACGGCGTACCTCGTCGGCTTCTCCGAACCCTCTGCGTTTTCCCGCGCCTTCCGCCGCTGGACCGGGAAAAGTCCCAAGAAGCGGGGCGCCCAAGGTCAAGATTAAGCGGAAGCGACGCCGTTCCGCGCAATCTTAATAAACTTGCGAGCGACCGCGGCACGGCCGCGCAACGTCTCTCTGCAATGTTGGCGGGTGCCTTTGTGTGGGGGATGCCGTCATGCTCACCGTCGATGTTCGCGCACGTTGCGCACTTGTCGCCGCCATCTTGCTGTGTGTCCCGCTGCAAGCAGCGGCAGCACCGGCCGTCGTGCCCGAATTGCGGCGTAGCGCGCCGGCAGAAACCCCGGCGCCGGCAATGTGGCGCATCTCCGATGGCGACTCGCGCATCTATCTGTTCGGCACCTGTCATATGCTGCCCAAAAGGCTCGTCTGGTCGACGCCCGCGTACAAGGCCGCCATGGCTGACGCGTCGATTACGGCCTTCGAGGTCGACACGAAGAGTGCCTACGCCAAATCGACGGTCTCCGCTCTAGTCTACGAGCGCGGCATCAATCCATCCTATGAGACGCTCAGCGGCATCGTCGGCGCGGAACGCTTCGCCAAACTCAAGACATTCGGCGAACGCTACGGCGTCAGCACATCGTCGCTCCAACGCATGCAGCCCTGGCTGGCCACGACGAGTCTGGCAAACGCTGCGTTGCGGGCGGAAGGCTACCACCGCGGTTCGGGGGCGGAAGAAGTTATCCTCGCCGACGCGAAAGCAGAAGACGACAGGGTCGCTTTTATGGAGACCGCCGAGACCCAGATCAAAGCCTTAGCCGCCTTCGACGGTCCGGATATGCTGGCGAACGTCGATGCGACGATCGCGCAGCTCGGCAGCGTGACGCAGACGATGGAGCCGATGCTCGCCGCTTGGCTCAAGGGCGACTTGGCGACGCTCGACAAACTGGGTTCAGCCGACATGCGCAAACTTGCGCCGGGCGGCTATCGCGCGCTCGTCGTCGATCGCAACAGCAGCTGGACCGAAACCATTGTCCGTTGGCTGGCCCAAAAGGACACGAACTACTTCGTCGCCGTCGGCGCCGCCCACTTTGCCGGCCCCGATAGCGTGATTCTGATGCTGCAAAAGAAGGGCTTGAAGGTCGAACGTATCCAGTAAGGCGGCTCAGCGCCCCTTCGCGCCGCGAGCCTTGCCGTCGCCCGAGCGCGACGCCGCGGCAATCGTGTCGCTCACAACAACTTCGCCCGGCGTCTCGGCAACCGCATGTCGCGGGAAGTGGCACGTGACCCGCGTCCCCTTGCCGACGACGGAGTCCAGTTCGACCCAACCGCCGTGCAGTTCGACGAACGAGCGCACGAGCGCAAGGCCGAGGCCCGCACGCCGCGCATCCTTCGCGCGCGTGGTGCTCTCGAACCGTTCGAAGGCGACCGGCTGATACTCCGACGGAATGCCGACGCCCGTGTCGTTGACATAGACGCGCACTTCGCCTGCAACGCCTTCCGCGCCATAGACGATGCGCCCGTTCGGCGGCGTATGCTCGATCGCATTGATGACGAGGTTGTACACGACCTGCAGCAGACGCTTTTGATCCGCCCACAGCGCACCATCCGCAGGCCCGCCTTCGTTGACGATCTCGACGCGCGCCTTGCGCGCTCGTTCCTCAACCAGCGGCCGAACGCTTGCCAGCACGTCGCCGACGTCGACGTCGCGCCGGTCGAGTTCGATCGTGCCCGCCTCGATCAGCGCCAGATCGAGAATGTCGTTGATCAGTGTTTCAAGCGTTTTCGACGCGTTCAAAATGTCGGCGAGATAGCTGTTCTGCTTCTCCGTCAGCCGGCCGGCGATGCCCTGCGCCAGCATGTCGGTGAAGCCCATGATCGAATTCAACGGCGTGCGCAGCTGATAGGAAACGTTCGAGATAAAGTCCGACTTCAGCTTGTCCGACGCCAGCAGCGCGGCGTTGCGCTCTTCAAGCGCCTTCTCGCGCATCGCCGTGTCGGTGACGTCTCGATAACTGAGCAGCAGCGACCCGTCCGGCAACGGCGCCGCCGAGAAACTCAAAACCTTGTCGTCGTTGCGCTCCAGATTGTCGACCGTCACACGCCGCTCGGCCGCAGCACCCGTGATGAGCATGGTCAACATGCTCCAATGCCCTTCGTCGGGCAGCACGCGACGGCACAGCGCGAACACGTCGGCAAAGCGCGGCTGATCGGCGAGCAGCTTCGGATCGATCCGCCAATATTCCGCGAACGCCCGGTTCGACAGCTTCAACCGTCCGTCCGTGCCGAACACCGCGAGCGCCTCGCTCAGGTGATCGATCGTCGTACGCTGCACGCTGGAAAGCTGATTGAGGCTGCGCTCCAACGCCATCTGATTGGTGACGTCGGCATAGATGAAGATCAGCCCCCCGAACGGATGCGGCTGGCACGTCACGCGCAACGTCGTGCCGCGCGGCAGATGCCAATGTTCTTCGCGCTCTTCGATGACGCTGGTGTAGAGCGCCAACCGCTCCTTCTTCCACGCCGCAAAGTCGCGCTGCTCCGGCAAACGCCGCGACTCGCGCAGCCGTTCCAGGATATCGCCGTCGGAGGGATGCGTGGCGAGCCAACGCTCCTCCAAATCCCATAGCTTCACGAACGCCTTGTTCGAGAACTTCAACCGTTGATCCGGCCCAAAGATCGCGACCGCGACCGGCAGGCGATGCAGCGTCTCTTCATGCGCGTCGATGTGTTGCTGCAGAAGTCGCTTGGTCTCGTCGACGTCGGTCACGTCGACCGCGAACGACGCAACGCCGTCGCCCATCGGCACACACTGAATCTCGAACGCCCGCCGCTGCCCGCCGACGACCAAATAGTGCAGCGCCGTCTGCGCCTCGTTCGTCTCCAGCGCCTTCTCGGCCAACGCGCGGCTATCGCGATCAAGCTCAAGCTGATCGTCGACCGCGTCTTGGCCGATGCCGGGATCGACCGCCGCCGTATAAGCCCGGTTCACCCATAACAGATCGAGATTCTGCCCGCGCCGCCACACCGGCATCGGCGACACGTCGAGCAAATCGCCGAGCCGCGCCCGCTCAATCTCGCTCGCCGTCAATCGGACGGTGAGATTGTAGTTCGCCTCCGCATCCGGCGTGACGTCGCGCAGCCACAACGCCGCCTGCCCCGCCGCAGGCTTGCCGTAGGCCTGGAACACACGCCCGTCCGCGCCCGGCACCGTTAGCGAAAACAGCGACCCGCCGGATTCCAGCGTGCTGAGCGCATCCTTCAAATCGCCATGCGCGTCGTTCTCGAGCACGCCGGCGAGCACCGCGGCAGCGCCCGCGCGCGCCTCGACATCGCCATCGATGTTGCGCCAGACGAAAAGCGAACCGGGATCCGCCGAGACAATCGCCGCTTCCTTCTGAAACTTCGCCTCAGCCCGCGCCGTACGCCGCGCCGCCCGCTTCAACAGCGCGTCGGACCGCATGCGCATCGCCATCATGACCAGCGCCAGCGACCCCGCGAGCGCAATCGCCCCCAGCGTCACCCCGAAGGGGAGCAGAAACGCGATGTCGTTTGAGAAATCCAATCCGACCCCATGCCTTGTTGCAGGAGCGACGGCCGGCGCACGAACGGCGCCTCACGCGGGAAGAACAGTGTCCGTTTTCCACAAGGATCGGAGGCAGCCCATCAGAGCGCCAACGCATCGATCCTCGAACAGCCCCCGTCGCCCGCGCCCGTACCCCCTGTTTGCGAGAATCACTTTGTCCACCCGATGATAGGAACGACCCTGAGTCCTGTCCTCGCACTGATGGTTAACGCCCGGCGAAAACCAAGCTGAGTCAGAGGCTTGGGACGCGTCCGCAGACGTTAATGCGAGGTTGCCGATTTTAACGTCTCGGTAACGATTTAGCCCCGCCACATCATCCAGCGTCTGAAGAGCCACCCACTAAAACAACGCCCCGTCACCATGTTGCCCAATTGCGCCAGCCAACCCGCAAACGAACCACCAACAATAACGGCCCGCATCGCACCGCCTCCCCATGCACCAAACCGTTGCCCTTCTCCCTCTGGGAGAAGGTGGATCGACGCCAAAGGCGTCGAGACGGATGAGGGCCGATGCGCGCACCAGCGTGACATAAGCCACAAGCACCCCGCACCGGACCGCGCTAGGGTCGCGCCAACCACACAGGCCCCCGCATGCACACCTTGATCAGCGCGTTCTGCAATGCCGTGTTGATCGGCCTCTTCATTGTCGCATTCGGTGCCGCCTTCGGACGCCTTCACCCGCTGATCGATCTTTTCGGGCAGTTCGTCCTCCCGGCCCTCGTCGGCGCGGTCGTTATCGCGCTGATCGCCCTCATGACCGCGCGCTACGGCACCGCGCTCGTCGCCGTCGCGGCCCTCCTCACGAACCTCTTGATTGCCTGGCCGTGGATACAGAAACCAACGCCGGCTGAAGCCACCGGTCCGACGGTGAAGGTCCTGCTTTTCAACGTCTACTACAACAACAGGCGCCTCGACGAAGCTGCGAAGGCCGTGCGCGAACTGAACCCCGACATCGTCGTCCTGCACGAAGTGATCCCGCGCGTGCGCCCCGATCTCGACGCGATGGCCGACGCCTTCCCCTATCGCGTCGAAAGCTGGCTTGAGCGTCCGGCCGACGCGCTCATCCTCTCGCGCTTTCCGCTCGAAGACATCGCCGCCGAACTTCCCGTGCCCAAACACCGCCGCCCGCTTGGCGCAGCGAAGGTCACAATCGGCGAACGCACGCTGACACTCTTCGCCGCGCACCTCTCGCTGCCGCCGTTGCTCGAAGGGAGCGGTTCGCAAATGGCCGAGATGCAGGAAATCGCTGAAACCGTGAACGCCCGCACCGGCCCGCGCTTGCTAGTCGGCGATTTCAACGCGTCGACATGGGGCGCCGTCATCACGCACGCCCGCACCTTCGCGGCACTCGACGTGCTGACCGGCCCCAGCGGCACATGGCTGACATTCCTGCCGCGCGACTTAGGGATCCCGATCGATCACATGCTGGCGTCGCAGGAAATAACCTTCGTCTCCCGCACGCTGATCACAATCCCGGGCTCGGATCACCGCGCCGTACTCGCCGAGATCAAATTCAAGAACTAGCCGGGGAACAACTGCACGCCGACTTTCTCCATCTGACCGTCGCGCGTGACCGTGAGACAGGCGAGGCTCTCCATCCCCTGCACATAGCAAAACACCGGCAGCCGCTGCGCACGGATCTGCTCATAAGTTTCGCGATCGACGCCGGCCTCCGGGTAGAACGGAAACTCGCCGCTCTTCGGCGTCTCGTCGCCAGCAGCCCACGGCGGAAAATCCGCCGACGACTTGAACATGTGATCTTGGGCCAGCCATTCGCCCAGCGCCTTCACCATCTCACCGCGCGTCTTCACGCCGGCGAAGATCATCACATGCGCACCCGGCGCCGCCTCGCTCCACAGCACTGTCCCATCGGGCGCGCGCACCGCGAGCGTCACCACCGCCGTCGCGCAATTGCCGCCATTCGAAAAGGCCTCGGTGCGATAGGTACGGCCTCTGGCCGGCGTCCAATCCCGCCACGCCGCCGCCGAACAATCCGGCGCCGCCTTGGCCTCGACCGCAACGCGCTCGACACCGGCGAGGGCAAACCCGCCCAACATGAGTGCACCCGCCAAACCTGCAAGCGAACGAACGGTCATAGAACTCTCCCTAAGTGACGCGTCAGCTTCGCGCGCAACATCGTCGAAATGAAGGCGCGATCACACCCGCGCGAGCGGAAATCCTTCAGGCCGCGCCGCCAGAACCTCAACCCGGTCGCCGATCTCGACACGCCCGATCGCGCGCGGCACGCTGTTCCACCCGAACAGCACGCCTTTCACCCGCGGATCCGCCGACATGCGAAGACGCGTCAGACTGGCGAGCGGTTCTTTCCCCATGCTCTCGCCCGTCGTCTGATCTTTGGTCGTGACGATGCAGCGGTCGCAGGGCTTGACGAGATCGACCTCGATCCCGCCGATGCGCAGCGCCTTCCAATAATCCTCGCGCCACGGCTCATCGCACTCGATCACGATGTTCGGCCGGAAGCGCGCCATCGGCACAGCCGCGCCGCCGCGCTGCACGATCTCGGCGTTGAGCGCCGCCAGCGACCCCGTCGTCGCGATCAAAACCGGATAGGCATCCGCAAACGTCACCGGCAGGGGCTCCGCCGTCCAAATCCCGCGCTTCAAACGATTCGTCCGCGCGTCCATATGCACAAGCAGCACATCGTCGCCGAGCACCGCCGACACCCACGCATGCGCCGACGCATCCGCCACCGCGGCGCTCACCGTCGTGTCCCACACCGTGACGTCAAGACGCTCCGCGCCCGACGGCGTTTCGACGAGCAGATCGGCGACGCCCGGCGCCGACAACCGAAGACCGTTCGCGGTCACCTGCGCGGTAATCGTCGCTAAGCCCGAACGCGAACGCTGTGTGTGGAACATCCCCGTCCGATCGACGACAAGCCAACGGCGGTCGCCGTCAAGCCCGCGCGGCGCAACGCGCACGCCGTCAGGATTGACGGCGCGCACGCCTTTGATCGGATAGAAGTGCAGCGAGACGACGCGCATCTCGCGTGCTCCTAGTAGCGGTAATGATCCGTCTTGAACGGACCTTCGCGGTCGATGCCCAGATACTCCGCCTGCTGCGGCGAAAGCTTGGTCAGCTTCACGCCCAGCTTCGCCAAGTGCAGACGCGCGACCTTCTCGTCCAGCTTCTTGGGCAGCGTGAACACCTTGTTCTCGTACTTGGCGTGGTTCAGCCACAATTCGATCTGCGCCAAGGTCTGGTTCGTGAACGACGAGCTCATCACAAAGCTCGGATGCCCCGTGCCGTTGCCGAGGTTCACGAGACGCCCTTCCGACAGCAGAATGATCCGCTTGCCGCCCGGGAATTCGATCTCGTCCACCTGCGGCTTCACGTTGTGCCACTTGAAATTGCGCAGCGCCGCCACCTGAATCTCGGAATCGAAGTGCCCGATATTACAAACGATCGCGCGATCTTTCATCGCCCGCATATGCTCGACCGTGATCACGTCGACGTTGCCCGTCGCCGTGACGAAGATGTCGGCGCGCGGCGCCGCATCGTCCATCGTCGCGACCTCATAGCCTTCCATCGATGCCTGCAGCGCGCAGATCGGATCGATCTCCGACACGATCACGCGGCAACCGGCATTGCGCAGCGACGCCGCCGAACCCTTGCCCACGTCGCCGAAGCCCGCAACCATCGCGACCTTGCCCGACATCATCACGTCCGTACCGCGCTTGATGCCGTCGACAAGGCTCTCACGGCAGCCGTAGAGATTGTCGAACTTCGACTTCGTCACGCTGTCGTTGACGTTGATCGCCGGGAACGGAAGCTCCTTGCGCTCGGCCATCTGATAAAGCCGGTGCACGCCGGTCGTCGTCTCTTCGGTGACGCCTTTGATGGCCGCCGCGATCTTCGAGTAGAAGCCGGGCTTCTTCTCGATCGTCTTTTTCATAACGGCGAACAGGGCCTCTTCTTCCTCGTTCTTCGGCTTCGAGATCACGCCGATGTCGCGCTCGGCCTTCGGCCCCAGCACGCAAAGCAACGTTGCATCGCCGCCGTCGTCGAGAATCATGTTCGGCACGCCGCCGTCGGCCCACTCGAACAGCTTGTGCACGTATTCCCAATATTCGATCAGCGTCTCGCCCTTCTTGGCGAACACCGGCGTACCCGACGCCGCGATGGCCGAGGCTGCATGATCCTGCGTCGAGAAAATATTGCACGACGCCCAACGCACATCCGCGCCAAGCTCCTTCAGCGTCTCGATCAACACCGCCGTCTGGATCGTCATGTGCAAACAGCCGGCGATCCGCGCGCCCTTCAGCGGTTTCGATTTGCCGTATTCCTCGCGCGTCGCCATCAGCCCGGGCATTTCGGTCTCGGCGATCGCGATCTCGCGCCGCCCCCAATCCGCAAGCTTGATATCGGTGACGACGTAATCGTGTGCCATTGAAAAGCTCCGTGCGTGAGGCACCCCCGAGGCGCCATTTCGGGCTCTATACCACCCGCAAACCGGCCCCACAAGCGGGATATAAAGAAATGTTTATATCTTTAAGTCCTCCAGTCACTTAGGCGCTAACCCTTGCGCTCGAGGCCGACTCTGGGGCAACAAGCGCGCCCCTAACAGCGCATCACGCGCAAAAAAAATGTGGAGACGTGTCGATAAGATAGACCTGCAAAATCTCGCCGAGGCCTGGATGAACGAACTCCGGACCAAGCCAGAACCGTCAGAGACGCCTGCCGCAGATGCCGTCGTTCTCATGAACTTCACTGCATCCGCCGAACAGCAATGGACGTTCCTTCTGTTCGCCGTCGAGGCGGCCCAAGCCGACGAAGAACTCGGTCACATCGCCGCCGGCCCGTTCGAGCACCTACTGGGCTGGCACGGCCCCGCCTACATCGACGCGGTCGAAGCCCGCGCCATCAGCGATCCAAAATTCGCGCGGATGACCACCTCCGCTTGGCAATACAAAATGTCGGACGATGTCTGGCAGCGCGTACAAGCAATCCAAGCAAGAGCCAAGTAACCCCTACTCCATCGCGCACGCCGGCATGTCGCCGTCGTTCTTTGGCTTCGGCGCTGTGGCGCACACGGCGTCCCACCATGTCATCACGTATTCGCCGACATTGTCGTTGCGCACGGCCAGTGCCTGCATCTCGGGCGTGACAGGCGTGCGCAGCTCTACCGGCAGTTTCTTCTGCTGCTCGCAGGCGAGCGCGCGCACTTTCTTCGGCGTGCGCCGACGCGCGCAGGCGCGCCCGACATCCACGGCGAACTCCTTCACAACGGCCGCCTGATAGTTCGCCAGCGCCTCGCGCTGCTTGTCGTTCTCAGTGTCGCCGGTCGGGAATGACGCGCCGCCCGACGCCTGCTCGGGCAGTCTCAGGATCTCGCGTGCCTGATCGAGCATGACGCCATAGCGCCCCGCCATCAGCGTCATCTCCCAAAGATTCGCGGCCTCGGCTTGCTGAATGGCTTCTGTCTTGCGCCCATCCGTATCGGACGAAATGAAATCGGCGAACTCGGCGCATCCCGCCGCGGTCAGCAGAGCCGCGCAGGCAACACTGCCGCGCACCAAGCGCGACATCGATCGGTGGTTCATTGTGAACTCCGTAACAGGGCGCCCCTGCCCGAACACTGAGAGAAGCGGCGATTTGAGCACGCTTCCCCCGCGCCCTGTCAACGCCGCGCCCAGGCCAGCGCCCGCGCCTCGCACGCCCTGATCCAGACGCCCTTCTCTTCCGTGTAGGCGGCGGTGTCGTCGGGATGAAGAGCCGCGGCGCGCAATTTCTCGGCCTGGTAGGCGTGTGCCTCGTCTGGATGCGTTTGCAGATAACGGCAAAACGCCAGATGCCGCGCGATCTCGTCTGAGCCTTCGGCGAAGAAATGAGCATGCACCACGCGCTTGCCGCCGGTATCGTCGAGCGGACAATACCGCCGCCCCGCAATCCCGAACTCGCCGCGCCAATCATAACCGAGCGCACGCACATTCGCTTCGCGCGCATCAAGCGCCGCTTGATCGCTCACCACCGCAAGCAGATCGACGATCGGCTTAGCCTTGATGCCCGGGATCGATGTCGAGCCGATGTGATGCACCGTGATCAACGCATCGCCGACCGCGCCGGAAAGACGCCGCGCCTCCAACGCCGCGCGCGCCGCCCAAGCCGGATCATGCGGCACCAACTCGATCGCGCGTCTCTCGCTCATCCGGCGCCTCCCAGGCGCTCTGTCAACGCCGCGCCCAGGCCAGCGCCCGCGCCTTGCACGCCCTGATCCAGACGCCCTTCTCCTCGGTATAGGCGCCCGAGTCGTCCGGATGCAGGGCCAGCGCCCGCAACTTCTCGGCCTGGTAAGCGAGCGCTTCGTCGCGATGGGCGCGCAGGTAATCGCGAAACGCCAGATTGGGCTCGATCTCGTCCGAGTCCGGCGCAAAGAAGTGGACGTGCACGATACGCTTGCCGGAAGCGTCGTTCAGCGTACAGAACCGCCGCCCCACGATCCCGAACTCGCCGCGCCACTCATAGCCCAGCGTCCGCACGGCATCCTCTTGCGCGTCGATCAGTTCGAGCGAGCGTCCGATGGGCATCAGGTCGACGATAGGTTTGGCGATGATGCCGGGGATCGACGTCGACCCGATATGATGCACGGCAAGAAGCATGTCGCCGATCGCATCGACCATGCGCATGCGCTCTGTCGCGGCCCGCTTCGTCCACGCCGGATCATGCGCCACCAATACGACCGGCCGCTTATCGCTCATCAACTCGAGATAGCACGACAGAACTAAAGAAAAAGGGCGGCCCGAAGACCGCCCTGGAGTTCAAATCGGAAGGGGCGATTACGCCGCCTTCAGATTGATCGCCTTCGGCCCGCGGGCGTCGGCTTCGGTGTCGAAGCTAACGCGCTGACCTTCGTTGAGCGTACGCCATCCCGCGCGCTCGACGGCCGAGATGTGCACGAACACATCCTTGCCGCCGCCTTCCGGCGAGATAAAGCCAAAGCCTTTTGTGGCGTTGAAGAATTTGACCGTTCCGGTCTTCTGCGACATGCGATTCAAGTCCTTTGATGCAGGCGGTTTCACCAGAGCGACATGCTCCGGCGTCGTGAGAGGCGATGCGAAAGGAATGGAGGAACCGTCTTGCACGAAGGCTTTAACGCCGCCGTCAATCTTGTCCGCACGTCACCTAGGTGCAGCCGTCACAGACGCTAAGATATGGCGACCTGTCAGTTATTACAAGCATCCGGGACCCGCGAAAATCCGCGTTTTAAGGCCCTGTAACTTTGTATCCTTTGGCCCGCAGCATCGCGATCAAACTGTCGCGTCCGACCAAGTGTCCGACGCCGACTGTCACGAAATGCGTCTTGTCCGAAGCCAGCATAACGCGCAGGCGCGGCAGCCACTTCCGGTTGCGCGCAACGATCAATTGCGCGCGCAGTTGGGGCACATCTTTGAAGCCGTCGTCGACGAGCCGCGATAGATCTTCTGTCTTGCCGGAAGCCCACGCGTTCAAAAGATCGTACGGAAGATTCGGCTCGTCGAGAACGCCCTTCACCGTCGCCGTCAGATACGCCGTCTCGGTCTTACGATCGAGTTTGGCGAAATAACCGAGCTGTTCGGACACGGTTTCGAAATACGCGAACTCCGCTTTCGCTTCCTTGGCTTCCTGTTCGATCACATGATCGACGCCGTAGTACGACGAAAACCCCGCCTTCAAATATGCGTAGAGTTCGAGATAGACGGCCGCGAGCCACGGCCGCAGCGGCGCGAGAAGCTTCGGCGGGTACTGCACCTTCCACGCCGCCTTCTCCATCGCGGCATGAAGCTCCGGCGCCAACACGTCTTTCAGCGTCTCGCCGTTCTTCAGCTTGCCGCCCTCTTCGACGAATTTGAGCATCGCCTGCCCGCCCTCATCGAGCGGCGCCTCAAACACGAACACTTGAGACGCCTCACGCGCGCGGTCGATCTCTTCGCGCTTCCATTTCGTCTGCGGCGGCAACAGATGGATCGAGCCGAAGAGATAGAGCGTCTTGCCGCCCTTCTCGACCATCCACAAAGCCGGCGTTGCGGTTTCGGGAATGACGGGCTCGTCCGCCGCCCGCGCGAACGGTGCGGTAATCAGAAGCAGGGCGATGAGCGCGGTCAGCAAACGCATCAAGAATCCTCACCGAACTTGTTCGCGACCAATTCCGAGAGCGCATCGAGCGCGGCCTGTGCTTGCCGCCCGCTCGCCGTCATCGAGAGTTCGCTCCCGATTCCAGCACCCAGCATCATAAGGCCCATGATCGACGAACCGGAAACGGCGCCGCTGTCTTTCTTGACCGTGACCCGGGCGTCGAATTTGTTCGCGCACTGCACGAACTTCGCCGAAGCGCGCGCGTGCAAGCCCTTGGTGTTGACGATCGTGACGACGCGCGTGACCTCCGCGCCGTCGTCAGCCACCAGCCAGTTCCTTCGACGCGACGCGGATATACTTCCGGCCCGCCTCCTGCGCCTTGTCGACGGCATCCGAAAGCTTGGCCGTGGGTCTGACCGAGGCAAGCTTGATCAGCATCGGCAGATTGACGCCGGCGATCACCTCGACCTTGCCCGTTCCCATCGCCGAGATCGCAAGGTTCGACGGCGTGCCGCCGAACATGTCGGTCAGAAGGATCACGCCTTCGCCGACGTCGACCGCCTTGATCGCATCCAGGATGTCTTCGCGCCGCACTTCCATATCGTCCTGCGGACCGATGCAGACAGTGCGGAACAACGTTTGCGGACCAACGACATGTTCGGTGGCCGACTTCAACTCATCGGCGAGACGGCCATGGGTAACCAGAACGACGCCTATCATGGGCTCAAAGAAACTCCTGGTCCCCGGATGCCCAAATCAGTGAGGGCACGGCTCAGGGCGGCGCATTACATAGTCCTGTTCGCGATGCGCCTCAACGCGTGACAGCGCCAGGCAAGTGGCTTGACCGTTACGCATCGGGCACAGCGGTCAGCGCCCGCCGCACCTTTTCCACGGCCGAAGCCTCAAAAGCGCCAAGCTCAATCAGCGGAATCGATGGTTTGGTGTGCCCAGACAAAGACCAAGCGCGCGACTCCGGCATTCGCTCCGGCACCGTCACAATCAAAGACACAGCTAGCCGAAGCCCCGTCGCAGCCTTCACCGGCGCGCGCACGACGCCGACACCGCGCGCCTCGATCAGTCCCGAAATCGTCGCCGGCGACATGGCCCGCAACACATCGCCGACCACCGCAACGTCGGTCTGATCATCCGCCACCAACAACGCGCCATCCGCGATCAACCGCAGCGCCAGATCGCTCTTGCCCGCGCCCGACTCGCCGAGAATGAGAACGCCCAACCCCGCGATATCGACCGTCGTCGCATGCACCAGCATGTGGCCCTCAGCCTCGCGAGAGCGGCAGTTCGACCGTGAAGCGCGCACCTTTGATCGCCCCGTCCGCATCGCGCACATTCGAAGCCGTGATCCGGCCGTTGTGAACTTCAACGATCTGCCGCGTAATCGAAAGTCCGAGACCCGAGTTCTTCCCGAACCCGTGCGACGTCGGCCGCTCGGTATAGAAGCGCCGGAAAATCACTTCGAGATTGTCCTCCGGAATCCCCGGTCCCTGATCTTCGACGGTAACGACCGCGCGCCCGTCGCGCGCATAAGCGGCGACACGGATCTCGCCCTCTTTGGGACTGAACGACACCGCGTTCTCGATGATGTTGCGAAACACCTGCGCCAGCGGCCCATCAAGCCCGCGCACGACAAGCCCGTCCGCCAAGTCCAGCACGACACGACGGCTGTTCTTCGCGTCCGGATCGTCGAACATCTGCGCGATCGCGCCGACAAGCTCCGTCAGATTCACATCGCGCGTCCGCTCACGCGAGAGCTCGGCGTCAAGCCGCGACGCATCTGAAATATCCGTGATCAACCGATCCAGCCGCCGCACGTCGTCATAGATGACGGTCATCAGCCGCGCGCGCTTGTCCTCGTCCGTCGTACGCCGCAGTGTCTCGACGGCGCTGCCGACAGACGTCAGCGGGTTCTTGATCTCGTGCGCGACGTCGGCCGCGAACTGCTCGATCGCATCCATGCGCGCGTAAAGCGCCGACGTCATCGAACGCAGCGAAACTGAAAGGTCGCCGATCTCGTCAAGCCTGCGGCTCAAGTTCGGAATGGCGTCGATGCGCCGCCCACCGCGCCGCACGGCATCCGCGCCTTGCGCCAAACGCCGAAGCGGCTCCGTAATCCGTGTCAGGATGAACCACGACGCGAGAGCCAACACGACCATCGCAACGACGCCACCCAGCAGAAGCTGTGTCCACTCCTGCCGCAGCGCATCGTCGATGTCGCCCGCCTCCGTCGACAACATCAACACGCCCATGACGAATTGCAGCCGCTTGATCGGTGCCGCGACCGAAACGATGAGGTTGCCCTCGGCGTTGATGCGCCGGCCTGAACCCGGCTCGCCCGTATCGAGCACACCTTTGACTTCCTCGAACACCTTGCCGTTGGGCCGCGGTTCGTCGTCGACGAAGGGCGGCGGCTCGTCGCCCGGCATGATCGAATAGACCTGCCGGTTGAACCAACGCTCGGCTTCGCCCACGACATCGGGCTGCCCCGGCGGCGGCAGAGCGCGCGACTGCACCTGATTGCGCGTCAGGATAAAGCGTGTGTCCTGGACCGTCGCGCCGTCGCGTCCGAAGATACGCGCGCGCATGCCCGTCGGCCCGACCAGCAAATTCAAAAGCTCCGCCGCCTTTTGCGCGTCGACGTCGGTCGCCGCGTCTTCCGCTTCGCCCTCGCCCTTCGGCGCATAGCGCGCGAGCGCCGCCGAAATGATCTGCGCCTGCGCCATCAGCGAACTGATGCGCTCGGAGACCAAGCTGTCGCGCGCCGACTGCACCCACCACACGCCGGCGGACAACGCGAAGAAGGCAATGAGGTTGAGAAGAATGATCTGCCCGGCCAGCGCCGACACGCGACGCCGCGGCATGCGCGTCGCAAGCCCGCGCTCGCGCGAACGCCAGAACGCGCCGAGCAAAGACCTCAGCGGCCGCGACCGGCGCTGAGCCTTCTCATCCGGCGGAACATCGTTTGTCGTGTCGGTCGCACTCAAACTTCGACGTACTTGTAGCCGACGCCGTAGAGCGTCTGGATCGAATCAAATGCGTCATCGATTTCTTTGAACTTCTTGCGCAGCCGCTTGATGTGGCTGTCGATCGTGCGGTCGTCGACATAGACCTGATCGTCGTAAGCTGCATCCATCAGGTTATCGCGGCTCTTCACGAAGCCAGGCCGCTGCGCCAGCGCCTGCAAAATCAAAAACTCCGTCACCGTCAGCTGCACATCCTTGTTGTCCCACGAGCACGAGTGGCGCTGCGAATCGAGCACCAGCTTGCCCCGCGACATCACCTCTTTGGCGCCGGCGGCAGCCGCAGGCTGACCGCGCGCCTCCGCCCGGCGCAGCACCGCGCGCACACGCTGCAGAAGCAGACGCTGCGAAAACGGCTTCTTGATGTAGTCGTCCGCGCCAAGGCTCAAGCCCACCATCTCATCGACCTCGTCGTCCTTCGACGTCAGGAAGATGACCGGCAGATCGCTCGTCTGGCGCAGACGTTTCAGCACCTCATGCCCATCCATCCGCGGCATCTTGATGTCGAGGATGGCCAGCGCCGGCGGCGTCGCCTGCAGCGCGGTCAGCGCGGTCACGCCGTCCGAATACGTGCGCACATGAAAGCCTTCCGCCTCCAACGCCATCGACAGCGAGGAGAGGATGTTTCGGTCGTCGTCAACGAGAGCGATGGTCGTCATGGTGCCCTTAGGTGAATCTGCTTGGCGTCCCGCGAATATAGGGATCGCGCGCCGCGTCAGCTATGCCGCAGAACTATGCCCGAACAATGGCGCGCGCCGCGACGACGCGGAACCGTAAGCCCAGCAATATCAGAGAGATCAGCATGGCGAGGCTTATCCCCAAGATTAACCCTACAGGCCCGATTCCCGCCGAAAACGCGAGCGCATAGGCTGCCGGAACGCCGGCCACCCAGAACGCGATGCCGTGCATGAAGGCGGGCCACCGCACGTCGCCCATCCCCCGAAGCGCCCCCATCGTGACCGTCATCACCCCGTCGATCACGACCATGACGGCGACCGCGGTCAGCGTCTGCCGCGCAATCGCCTGCACCGCCGCGTCGTTCACATAAGCCGTCGCGATCGTCTCCGGCAGCAACGCGACCACCAGCCCGAACACGAGCATGATCAGAAACGCGAGCGCGATCCCGGTCAGTCCCGCAATCCTCACCCGATCATGTGCCCCCGCGCCGACCGCATGCCCCACGCGCACCGCCGTCGCCGCCGACATGCCGACCGCGACCATGATCATGAGACCATTGAAGTTGAACGTCAGCTGATGCGCCGCCGCGGCCTCCGGCCCCAGATGCGCCGCCATGAACGCCAGCGAACTCATCGCCGCCGTCTCGAGTCCGAGCGCCACTGAAATCGGCGCGCCGATTTTCAGAATCCTTAGCCCCCGCGACCACAACGCCGACACCGGCTCGAACACGCCGTAGGAAGCGGCGTCGCGCATCGTCACGATGTAAGCAACCGCCGCGCCCAAGCAGCCCCAGCGTATCGCCGACGTCGTGATCACCGCGCCGACCGCGCCCATCGGCTCGACCCATCCGAACCAACCCAGGACGCAGATCCCGTCGGCGACGATGTTGACCACGTTCGCGGCCAGCATGATGACCATGCCGACCATCGGCCGCCTGATGCTCTCCAGAAAATAGCCGCACGCGATATAGATCAGCATCGGCGGCATGCCCCAGGCGAAGTGGCGCGACACGCCGCCCGCGCCGTTCGCAAGTGCGGGATCGACGCCGGTGGCAAGCAAAGCCGGCTCGACCAGGAAAAACGCGCCGGCGAAAAACAGGCCCAGCAGCGCCGCGATCCCCATCGCCGCCTTCCAGGTCGATCCACACGACAGGCCCTCGCCCGCGCCGAACGCCTGCGCGATCAGCACCATCGAGCCCTGCAGCAGCCCGACCGAAATCATCATCATCACCGACTGCGCGGCGAAGCCTTGTCCGAGATAGGCGAGTTCGGCGGCGCCCCCGCGACCGGCCATCAGGCTGTCGACGACGATCATGAAAATGATGCCGGCCCGCGCCACCATAACGGGTGCGGCAAGCCGTAGCGTCGGCCATCCTTCCTCCCACCACAGACGCGAAATCTGTGCGGCAGGCCGGTCGGTTAACCCGGTCCTTCGCTGCATTGCGACAACATGTGTGAATGCCAATTGCGGTTGACGTCAGCTATTCCACGTTTCGCAAAGCCCCGCCAGGGCGAGCGCCGCGGGGCCCATTGCGCCCCTGAGGCGTCAGCCCATATGGTTGGCGGCCAGAGGAAAACCACGGGAAACGGCCGCCGGTCCTTGACCGCGACGCGGCGCGTTGGAGATTTGACGAATGACGAGCGGACAGCACGCGAGCCAGTACGGCCTTGATCGCATCGGCCTCAAGAACCTTGGGCCGGTGCATTGGAACCTGCCGATGGCCTCGCTGGTTCAGGAGGCTGTCGAACGCCGCGAAGGTCTGCTCGCCAAGGAAGGCCCGCTCGTCGTCAAGACCGGCATCCACACCGGCCGCTCTGCCGGCGACAAATTCATTGTCCGCGAACCGTCGGTCGACCGCCACATCTGGTGGGACAACAACAAGGCGATGACGCCCGCGCATTTCGATGCGCTTTTAAATTCGTTCCGCTCTTACGCCCAAGGCCGCGAGATCTTCGTGCAAGACCTCTTCGGCGGTGCCGACACGACGCATCGTCTGCCGGTGCGTATCGTCAGCGAGTACGCCTGGCACTCACTGTTCGCACAGAACCTTCTGATCGAGCCGACCGCCGGCGAGCGGGAGCAATTCAATCCTGAGTTCACCATCATTTCGTTCCCGAACTTTCATGCCGATCCGAAAATCCATGGCACGGCGTCGGGCACCGTCATCGCTGTGTCGTTTGAGCAGAAGCTGGTCCTGATCGGCGGCACGTCCTACGCCGGCGAGATCAAGAAGTCGGTCTTCACGATCCTGAACTACCTTCTGCCGCCCAAGAACGTCATGCCGATGCACTGTTCGGTGAACGTCGGCCACAGCAAGGAAAGCGCGGTCTTCTTCGGCCTCTCCGGCACCGGCAAGACGACGCTGTCGGCCGACCCGAACCGCACGCTGATCGGCGACGACGAACACGGCTGGTCGAACAGCGGCGTCTTCAACTTCGAAGGCGGCTGTTACGCGAAAATGATTCGCCTCTCACCCGAAGCCGAACCTGAAATCTACGCCACGACCAAACGCTTCGGCACCGTTCTTGAAAACGTCGTGATCGACGAAGCCTCGCGCGAGCTCGACCTGGACGACGCGACGCTCGCCGAAAATTCGCGCGGCGCCTACCCGATCTCCTACATCCCGAACGCCAGCACGACCGGCACCGCGGGCCAACCGTCGAACATCGTGATGCTGACCGCCGACGCCTTCGGCATCTTGCCGCCGATCGCCAAGTTGACGCCGAGCCAGGCGATGTACCACTTCCTCTCCGGGTTCACGGCCAAGGTCGCCGGCACCGAAAAAGGCCTCGGCAAAGAACCGCAGCCGACATTCTCCACGTGCTTCGGCGCTCCCTTCATGCCGCGCCACCCGACCGAATACGGCAACCTGCTGCGCGCCCTGATCGCACAGCACAAAGTCGACTGCTGGCTGGTCAACACCGGCTGGACGGGAGGCGCCTTCGGCACCGGCTCGCGCATGCCGATCAAAGTCACCCGCGCGCTCCTCTCGGCGGCCCTCGACGGCACGTTGAAGACGGTTCAGATGCGCACCGACCCGCACTTCGGCTTCGAGGTCCCGATCTCCGTCCCCGGCGTCGACGCGAAGATCCTAAACCCGCGCGAAACTTGGGCCGACAAAGACGGCTACGACCGCCAAGCGATCAAACTCGTCGGCATGTTCCGCGACAACTTCAAAAAATTCGAAGCCCACGTCGGCGCCGACGTAAAAGCCGCCGCCCCGAAGCTCGCGCAAGCGGCGGAATAAACTCACCACCCTAATAAGGGTCGTCATGGCCGGGCTTGACCCGGCCACCCAGTGGCCGCGCGTCTGCGCGGCCGCAAGACTCATCAGCCCCTTCAAGCGCGCACAGACGTGTGCGCACTGGGTGGCCGGGTCGCGCTACGCTTGCCCGGCCATGACGGATAGGGTTGTGCGCGGAAGGACAATCGCATGCTGATCATCCTCAGCGGCCTCCCCGGCACCGGCAAAACAACGATCGCCCGCGCGTTGGCCAAGGTCATCGGCGCCACGCATCTGCGCATCGACACGATCGAACAAACCCTGCGCAACGCCGGCTTAAGCAACGTCACCGACGAGGGCTACCGCATCGCCTATGCGCTCGCCGAGGACAATCTCCGTCTCGGCCAAACCGTCATCGCCGATAGCGTCAACCCGATCGCTCCCACGCGCGAAGCCTGGCGCGCCGTCGCTGCCCGCGCCGGCGCCAAACATCTCGACGTCGAAATCATTTGCAGCGACAAGGCCGAACACCGCCGTCGCATCGAAACCCGCACAGCCGACATCGCCGGCCACACACTACCAAGCTGGAACGACGTCACGGCGCGCGAGTATCACGCCTGGGACCGGAACCGCCTCGTCATCGACTCTGCGTCGGAATCGGCCGACCAAGCCGTCCAACGTGTGACAGGCGCGCTAGCCTGACCCGTTCACCCGCGCATAGGATTACCGCCAAAGGTGGATCACATGCGCAAAACAACAGCACTCATCCTGCTAAGCCTCACCGCATCGGCGGCAAACGCCGCCCCGGCCGATTGGTCCAAAGTTAAACCGGTCGACGAGCCGGACATGGTCTGGATAGTGGTCGAACATCCGGACGGCCTGAAGGCGATGTTCGCGATCCCCGAATCCGACGGCGGCTTGCTTTGGATGGACTGCGCCGGCAAAGGCGCACTGCAGCTGACCTACGTCGACTCAAAGCTCGAACCACACACGCCCTACGAGGTCCACCTAAAGTCCGGCGCGCACGAAACGGCAGTCGCCGCCAAAACCGACGAACGAATGGAACTCGACGACCTCGTCTTCCTGACGACGGCCGCGATCAAAAATAAGCCGTTCCTCACAAGCCTGAAAAGAGGCGAACAACTCGCCATCATCATCGACCACGCCACCAAAGGCCGCTTCGCCGCGGAGCTGCTACCGCCGCACGGCGCAAAACTCGATCGCTTCTTCAAGGCCTGCAAGCTGTAAGCGCTTAATACGCCAAGTCCCAACTGCGCCCGGGCTTTGCCTCGGCGACCAGCGGCACCCGGCCGCGGAAACCATAGAGAAGGTTTGTGCGCCGCATTGCACTCGCGTTAGGCTTATGGGGCTTTGCGGGCATCGATTTATGCGACCCACGATACTACTCGTAGCCATTCTACTCGTCGCGAGCACATTTGAATCGCGTGCGTGTCCGTTTGGAACTTGCGCGCCGCCAGCTTGGCGGTTGGTATATCAACCGACTGGCCTGCAGGCGCAGTTTGGGTCGATCGAATCGACTGACGCTGGTCGCTCAACATCGATTTGGATGGATTGCGCCCGCATCGGCGCGGTTTCGTTGACTTTCAAGAAGTTGTTTTTCGACCCAAAGACGTTTCAAACGAATCCGCCGCATCGAATGAGAATTGGTACCAGGACACGCAGCATACCGGTGTACCTGCGAGACCCCATCGGACCACATCTCGGCAATCGCAATGTGCTTCAAACCGAAGCGATAACCGACAGGCCGCTTCTCGTTAGTTTGAGGAAGAGGAGGCGCATCGTCCTATTCATCGAACGCAACGCGCAGGAAACCAATATAATTTCGATCCCGTTCAACACGGCCAACCTCAACAAGTTCTTCGAGTCGTGCGGCATCTAGCTCGCTAATGCGCCAAGTCCCAATTGCGCCCGGGCTTCGCCTCGGCGACCAGCGGCACGGATAGCTCCAGCACCGGCTTGCACGCCTGCTCCATGACGCGCTGCACGATCTTGCAGGTCTCCGCGACCTCCGCATCCAGCGCCTCGAACACCAGTTCGTCGTGAACCTGCAGCAGCATCTTCGATTTCAGCTTCTTTGCCTTCAGCGCATCCGGCACCCGCACCATCGCGCGGCGGATGATGTCGGCGGCCGAGCCTTGGATCGGCGCATTGATCGCCGCCCGCTCGTTGAACGCGCGCAGCGACGGATTCGACGCGTTGATGTCGGGCAGGTTCACCTTGCGCCCGAAGATCGTGGTCACGAACTTCTGTTCGTGCGCCTGCGCCTTGGTGCGATCCATATAGGCGCGGATGCCCGGGAAGCGTTCGAAATACGTGCGGATGTAAGCCTGCGCCTCGTCGCGCGGGATCGACAACTGGTTCGCCAAACCGAATGCCGAGATGCCATAGACGATGCCGAAATTGATCGCCTTCGCGCGACGCCGGATGTCGGCGGGCATGCCCTTGATGGGCACGTTGAACATCTCCGACGCCGTCATCGCGTGAATGTCGAGCCCTTCGGCAAACGCTTTCTTCAACGCCGGAATATCGGCGATGTGCGCCAGCAGCCGAAGCTCGATCTGGCTGTAGTCGGCGCTGATCAACGTCATGCCCTTGGGCGCGATGAACGCCGTGCGGATCTCGCGCCCTTCCGGCGTGCGGATCGGAATGTTCTGCAAATTCGGATCGTTCGACGACAACCGCCCCGTCGTCGTCGACGCCAGCGCATAAGACGTGTGAACCCGCCCGCTATTCGGATCGATGAAGTTGGGCAACAAATCCGTGTACGTGCTTTTCAGCTTCGACAACTGCCGCCACTCCAGCAGTTCCTTCGGCAGCTCATGCCCCTGCGCCGAAAGCTCCTCGAGCACATCGGAATCCGTCGACCACGCACCTGTCTTGGTCTTGCGCCCACCGGCTAACGCAAACTTGCCGAACAGAATATCGCCAAGCTGCTTGGGCGATCCCAAATTGAATTTCTCGCCGGCGAGCTTATGGATGCTCTCCTCCAGCTGCGCCATCTTCTGCGCGAACCGCTGCGACAACCGCGCCAACACATCGCGGTCGACGAGGATGCCCTCCTCCTCCATGTCCGCAAGCACGGACACCAACGGCCGCTCCAATGTCTCGTAGACGGTGGTCAAACGATCGGCGGCGAGCCGCGGCTTCAGCACGCCCTGCACGCGCAACGTCGCATCCGCGCATTCGGCCGCGTATGTCGTGGCATCCGGAATCGGCAACCGGTCGAACGCCAACTGCCCCTTCCCCTTGCCAAGCACGTCCGCCTGCGCAGGCAGCTTGTGGCTCAAATGCGCATCAGCAAGCTCCTCAAGATTATGCGACCGCACGCCTTCTTCGATCACGTAGGAAATCAGCATCGTGTCGTCGAACGGGGCAATCCGAATGCCGTAGCGATGAAACACATGCGCGTCATGCTTGACGTCGTGCCCGATCTTCAGCACCGCCAAATCCTGCAACAACGGCTTCAACTTCCGCAGTGCCAACTCGCGTGGCACCTGTTGCGGCCCGCTGCCGCCGAAATCCAACCCGCCGCCCGTGCCATGCGCCAGCGGCACATAGCAAGCCTCGCCCGGCTTCACCGCCAGCGCAACGCCAACCAACTCGGACAAAACTTCGGACGCGCCGATCGCAATCGTCTTCAGCGCAACCACACCTTCCTGATGCGCGCGTTCGATCCAACGCTCCAGCATCTCGACGGTCGTCACGGTCTCGTACTTGCGGTCGAACGGCTTCATCAACGCCGCGCGATTGTAGACAGCACCAGGTACCGCAGGCTTCTCGCCGCTCGCCTCAACCGGCACGGCAGCCTTCACACCGGCGACGTCGAGCTTCGCCGCCGGAACATCGGCCTCGCTCATGTCCCATTCGTTCGCGACCCGCTTGATCAGCGCGGCAAATTCCATCGCCTTCAGGAACGCCAGCAGCTCGCGCGGATCAGGCTCGATCACGCCGAACTCGCCGATCGGCACCGGCACCGGCGCCTTATCGTCCAGCGTCACGAGCTTCTTCGAGATACGCGCCTTCTCGGCATTCTCGATCAGCGTCTCGCGCCGCTTAGGCTGCTTGATCTCGCCCGCTTTCTTCAGCAGCGTCTCAAGATCGCCGTAGAGATTGATCAACTCCGCCGCCGTCTTCACGCCGATGCCCGGCACCCCCGGCACGTTGTCGGTCGAATCCCCGGCCAACGCCTGCACGTCGATGACCTTGCTCGGCGGCACGCCGAATTTTTCCATCACCTCGGCCGAACGGATAGGCTTCTGCTTCACCGGATCCAGCAGCTCGATCTTCCCGTCGACGACAAGCTGCATCAAATCCTTATCGGACGAGACGACGGTCACCGTCGCCCCCGCATGCATCGCCTGGTTCGCATAGGCCGCAATCAAGTCGTCGGCCTCATAGCCCTCGAGCTCGATCGCCGGCACGCCGAACGCCCGCGTTGCGTCGCGGATCAACCCAAACTGCGGGATCAAATCGTCCGGCGGCGGTGGCCGGTGCGCCTTGTAGTCGGCATAAATCGCATTGCGAAAATTCGCCCGCGAACTGTCGAAGATCACGGCGAAATGCGTCGGCCGCTCGCCAGCCTTCGACTCGCGCAGCATCTTGAACAACATGTTCGAGAAACCGGCGACCGCCCCGATCGGCAACCCATCGCTCTTGCGCGTCAGCGGCGGCAGCGCATGAAACGCGCGAAAAATATAGCCCGACCCATCGACGAGATAGAGATGGTCGCCGGCTTTAATCGGCCGCGTCTTGACCGCCGCCTTCGCGCTCAATGGTGATCGGCCTCGGCCGCCGCCTTGGACAGCACGAATTTCCGGTCGCAATACCCGCACTCGACCTCGGTGCCGGTGCCCATTTCCAGATAAACGCGCGGATGCCCAAGCGCCCCGCCGCCGCCGTCACAGGCGATGCGCCGCTTCTCGACGACAATGACTTCGGGAGCTGGTGTGTTCATGACAATTTCGATCGATGGAGGTTCGGCCGATCCAATACCGCACCTTGGCCCCGCGCGCCACGCCCGGAAACGCCCCACGTTTGCGTGCGCACCGGAGTTTCGCTAGTTTCCCCACCCTGGCGTCAAAGCACCCATAGCTCAGTTGGATAGAGCGCTGCCCTCCGAAGGCAGAGGTCGCACGTTCGAGTCGTGCTGGGTGCACCAGCCTTCGCCAAGGCTACGGCTGGCAGGCCAGCACAAACCTCGATGGCGAAGGCTGTCCGCCGTAGCCTTGGCGAAGGCGGACCCTCTCCGGTGACCTACGTCTACCTTCTCACAAGCACTGCTTTTCCAAATGCCTCACGCCGCCAATTTAGCGGCACGCGCGAACCGCCCCGGCGGCTGCCCCACAAAACGGCTGAACGCCGTGCTGAACGTGCTGGCGGAACCATAACCCACTCTCTCCGCCACATCGGCAAGCCCGACATCGTCGCGCCGGAGCAAATCCTTCGCCAGCGCCATCCGCCAGCCAAGCAGATACTCCATCGGTGGAAGACCGACCGCGCGCGTGAATCGATCGAAGAACGCGGAACGCGATAGCCCCGCCTCCTTCGCGAGCTGCGCCACGGTCCATGCCCGCGCGGGCTTGCCGTGCATCTGCCGGATCGCCGCCGCAAGCCGCGCGTCGCTCAACCCCCGCAACAAACCGGGTGGCGCGTCCTCGCCACCCGTCGATCGCAACGCTTCGATGAGCAGCACCTCCACAAGCCGCGAGACGATGAGGTCGCGCCCCGACATCCACGCGCTCGCCTCCTCGCCGACAAATCGCACCAGTGTTGAAAGCCGCTCGACGCCCCGGACATGCAACACCGCCGGCAACAGCGACACCAACAAAGACGCATCGGGCGAATCAAAGACGAAATACCCGCCCAGCAACCGCACATCGGGCGGTCCCCCGCGCCTGCCGTGGCGAATATCCCCGGCCGGCGACGGCAATCGCTTCGGATCGATGCGCTCCGGCGTGACCGGCTCGAACCCCGTCATCGTGAAGCCCGGTGTCGACGGCAAGAGCACAAAATCCCCCGCCTCAAGCGTAAGCGCCTTTTGACCGTCAACGGCGAGCCGGCAACGACCCTCGATGACCGTGCAAAAGCTGGGCTGCCCGAAATCGGTGTAGCGCACGCCCCAGCGACCGGCGCCGCTGATTCCCTTTGTAAACACGGTGCGCGGGCGAAGCAGCGCGATGACTTCAGACAGGGGATCGATCATTGCAGGACTTTCGCCAACGAAATACGGACTTTAGATTGTAGATCGTCCAGACCGGCATGCGTATCTCTGGCGTGTCATCAACGCAAGGAGAACCGCCATGAAAACTGTTCTGATCACCGGCTGCTCGTCCGGCTACGGCTTAGAGACCGCCCGCCACTTCCACGCCAAGGGGTGGAACGTCGTCGCCACCATGCGAACGCCGCGCGCAGACGTGCTGCCGAAATCGGATCGCATCCGCGTCCTGCCGCTCGACGTGACCAAGCCCGAAAGCATCGCGGCGGCACTGAAGGCGAGCGGCGCCATCGACGTCCTCGTCAACAACGCCGGCATCGGCCTGCTGGGCGCGTTCGAAGCGACACCGATGGCCCACACACGCAAAATCTTCGAGACCAACACCTTCGGCGTGATGGCGATGACCCAAGCCGTGATCCCTCAGTTCCGCACACGCAAGGCCGGCGTCATCGTCAACGTGACGTCCAGCGTGACGCTGGCGCCGATGCCGTTGGTGGCGGTCTACACCGCAAGCAAAACCGCAATCGAAGGCTTCACGGGCTCGCTGGCGCATGAACTTCAGGCGTTCGACGTTCGCGTCAAACTGGTAGAACCCGGCTACGCGCCGACCACGCGCTTTGCGGAAAACACCGACCTGCGCGTCGAGGATCTCATTCCCGACGCCTACGCCCCGTTCGCAAAATCCATCTTCGCCGCCTTCGCCAAGCCGCAGATGGTCACGACGGAGGCCGACGTCGCCGACGCCGTATGGCGCGCCGCGAACGACATGTCGGGACAACTCAGATACCCGGCCGGCCCCGACGCGGTCGCGCTCGCCAAGGCGAGCTAAGTCGGCACGTCAGTCGCCGGCGCTTACTGCGCAGGCGGCTGTTCGACCTGGCACAGCATGCCCTGGCCATAAGGCGCCGAGGCGTCGCAGTTCGTGACGATGCAGTATTCCAGCGGCACGCTGCTCTCGTTGCGCACAAAGATGCGGTAGGTCGCCTGCCCGCCGTCTTCCACCGTGAACTTGTGCGGCATCTCGCAATAGGTCTCGAACCGGCCCTCGCGGAAACGCACGGCCGTCTGGCTGCACGCCGCATCGTTGCGCAGCGGATTGACATAGCGTGCGACGGTCACCGTCACGTCTTCCCACAGCGTCTCGGGCGCCGTGTTCGCCGGATCGCTCGAGCTGTAGCTCGACGTTTGATTGCCGGAGTAGTCGTAGCCGAATTGCGGCTGCGCGCGCACCATCACGAAGCCGGGACCGCGCGGTGGCGGCACCGAACTCGACCCGGACCCGGGATAGCTGCTGCTGCTGCCGGGCGCCGAATAACCGCCGCTCGTCGAACTCGTATCGACAGGGTTCTCGACATAGGCGACCAGGAACTCGTCCTCCGCGCCGGCGTCGAGTTGCTTGGCCCGCTGTCCGGACGAGAAGAACTGCTTGTCGCACTCCGCGCGCACCTGAGGCATCGACACGACGCAGTTCGTGCAAGTCGTGTTCTTCGGGAACAGAAGATAAATGAGCAGCATCGACACGATGATCGCGACCAGGATCACCAGCGCGTACTCGATCAGGCGTTTACCCATATCCCCACCCCTGCGCCGATCGTCGCGGTCGTCATTGTCCGCCCGCTTTTGTTTGGTGCCGTTCCCGTTCGCCATCGTTGCTTAACCCGGAGCCGTAGGAGGCGGCGGCGGCGCGACGTCGTAAGTGCGCGGCTCTTCGGATGCCGGCGCGGCGGCCGGCGCCTGCTTCGGCGAATCCGGCCAACGCACATTGGGCTTCTCGACCACCAATTGGAGGATGACCACGATAGCAACGGCGACGGCAGCCGCGATCAACAGCACGAACCATGTCTTCGCGTCCGCCCGCTTGAACCCGTCGTTGACGGACACGGGCGTGCTGATCAGCTTGTGATCCTTTTGCGCCATCACTGCACCCATAGCTGCGGCCCGCCTGTCAGTCGTCGCAACGCGTGCCGCTCATGCGGAACGCGCCGCGCCCGAACTCGCGATCCGACCGCGACGTGCACTCGTCGTCATAGCAGACGCAGTGTCCATCGTCGCACTGGATGTCGTTGAACGAAGCGGATCCCGACGCGCCCCGGGCAAGGTAAATCCCGTTGCGCTTGGCGTGCGTGATCTTGTTTTCCCGCAGATCCACGGCAGCACCGGCCTCGACCACGATGCCGCGGCCCGGGTGGACGATATTGACGCCCTTCGCCGCACCCCGAACGCCGGAGCTGAAGACCACACCGTCGACGTAGCCGGCAACGACGCCGCCGTCGATCGAAACGGACGTACCCGGAAGATTGGGCAGCGACGGCAGATCATCGCCCGGCGCCGAACCGCCGATGACGATGCCGGCCTTGCCCGGACCGATTTGATAAATCTCGCTGACCTCGCCGCGCACGACCTGCACGCGGCTGAACGTCACCGGATAGCGTCCCTGCATCCCGACATAAACGCCGGTCAAGCCGCCCTTGATCATCGTGTTCTGCAAATTCGCGCCGTCGACTTCGAGGCGAATCACGTGCGTGGCCCGCGCCGAACTCGCGAAACCGCCGCCGGTCAGCGACACCATCACGCCGCGCTTCGCATTGATCGCCGTGCCGCGCGCCCGGATCGTCGAGTCCGTGGACGAGAACGTGCCGCCGTTGATCCGCACTGCATCGTCGCTGCCGCGCGAAGCCAGGTTCACCTCTTTGAAGTCGAGCCGCCCGTTCTGCAGCGTCAAGCACCCGTCGATATCGACGCCGCGGAACGACACCACCGAACTGGCATAGGACGGCGAGATCGTCACACACTCGCCGTTGCCGCGCAGATCCGCGCGCCCGCCATACTCATAGTCGTCGGATTCGATCGTGATCCCTTGGTCGATCGTCAGCCCCGAGACGTCGCACGGCGCACCGGGACGAACCACAATTCGCCCCCCTTCGCGCACATGCTGCAAGGCTTCGCCGATCGACGAGTAGGAATAGCGCTGCGGCGCGCCGCAACTGACGCGCACGGCACGCCCGCCGCGGTGGCTGTTGTCCGAGTCGTCATAGTCGCCGTAGTCGTCGTCGCCGTATCCGCCGCCATTGCCGCCGTTGTACGGCCCGTCGCCATAACCGCCGCCGCCCCGGCGCCCGCCGCGGCGATACGGCTTCTTTTTCTTCTTCGCCTTTTTGCAGCAGAGGTCGATGTTCGGGAAGCTGTACGGATCGGCCGATCGCGGATCCGACTGCGCCTCGGCTTGCGCGCCGCTATAGGCCTGCGCCGTATCGTTGCCGCTAAGCGCATACAGCACGCCCGCACCCAACACCGCCGCAGCGAAGAAGCGCGTAGCCGTCGCGCGGAAACTGTGCCGCATCTTCGTCACCTCGAACCCACCCATCACGACGGCGGAATCCCGCTGTCATCCGTTTCGTCACGATCTTGCTGCTGCGCCGCGCGCTCCCGCTCGCGGCGGCAGCGGCGCGTCTTGCACTCGTCGGAGCCCTTGGGCTGCGCCGACGGCGCCGCTTCAAGAATGCGCAGGAACTCCGACTTCACCGGCTGGAAGCCCGCCGACGCCGATCCCTGACGGAAGCGGTTCGCCCGGTCTTCCGACTTCTCGACCCCGTCCGCGCCCTGCGTATAGAGCTCGGAAAGCGCATACATCGCCTCGCCATCGCCCTGCTCGGCCGCAGCCAACAACCACTTCTCGGCGCGCACATAGTCGGTCACGACGCCGATGCCTTTGACGTACATGATGCCCAGCACGCGCTGCGCCCGCGCGTTACCGCGCACCGCACCGATCTGAACCAAGCGCGTCAGCTGCACGGGCGTGAACTGCCCCGTCTGCGGATCGCCCAGGAAATCTTGATACTTCGCCACCGCCCGCGGCATCGCGTTGTCGCCGCGGAAGAAGCCCAGGAACTGCAGCAGATCCTTGCGAATATGCTGCGGGATCAACCGCTCGCCCATCGCCAGCGCCTGCGCACGCCGCGCATTGATCGTGCACTCGTCGCTATGCACGAGCCCAGACGGCGTCTCGCCGCGATAGCGCGTCTCGGCCGCATAGAACTCGAACGGCGCCAACCAACGCTGCGCCTTCGCCTTCGCCAACACGTCCGGCGACTGACCGTTCTTCGTGTCGCTGCCGTTCGAATAATCCGACGGCCAATTCTTCAGCGCGTCGATATAGATCTTGGCGATCGGATGCCCCGCGCGATCGGCGAGTTGATAGAACACCATCGACTCGATCACGCTGGTCGGGAACACGCTGCTGGTGCCGTCGCCCGTCGAATAGCGCGAGCACGAACTCGACGGCGTCATCCAGCCGAGCCATTCGCTGTTGTTGCAAAGCTTGTTGCCCCAGAAGTCCGCGCCGAAACGCGACCCCGAAGACGACGAACCCGGATAACCACCCGAACCCGACGACGACGGATAAGGCGACGGCGCCGGCGTCGAACGCGGCGGCAGCAAACCGCTGCCGCGGCCGACCGGACGGCGCCAATACGGCTGATCGGTCACGCCGGTCAGCGGCGCACCTTGGCTACCCTGATGGCGCTGCGCGATAAACGGATCGTGCAATTGGCCGAGAAGAATGAACCCTTCACCGCCGCGGCACGCTTCGATGTAGGTCACGCGATTGCGCGCATCGATCCGCTCGTCCTGCAGAAGATTGCGATAGATGCCGCGCGAATCGGTATCCGCGCCGACCAAGCGGCTGACGACCGCATCCGCCGCCGGATCGAGATGCATGTGATCGAAGATCGCCGAGTTGCGACCCGCCAGGAAATACCAGACGAACGCCTCGACCGGATCGTAGTAGCCCTTATCGTCGTCGCGCTTGGCCGAATAGATGTCGCCCAGCTTCACCTGCGCGAAGAAGTCGTTCTCCTGCCACGCCGCGCGGCGGCACAAACGAATCGCTTCGTCCTTGCGGCCAAGCTGATACGAGCGTTCGCACTCCGCCACGTCCGCGCGCGCCGGCATGATGGACGTCATCGTGCAGACCGCCGCGGCCGCGAGCAGCGACGTTCGCGCGAGAGACGAAAGCCGCCGGCCCATGGACATCACGGGACGAGGCTCATTGGAGGCGCGATTCCGCTGCATGAGTTCCCTCGACTGACGGCGGCGATACAAACTGAGGTAGACCACGCTGACCGCAATCCTTGCTGAAACGGGCGATCGAAACATGGCGGCATTGAGTGCCACGCCCCAAAGAAGTGTCAAGCGCGCCACGGTAGAAATCCGTTATAAACACATGATGTTAGGCGATGTTTCGCACAGCTCACTCGAAGTGGATCAACCCATGCGCGCGCACGCGGAACTGGCAATGCACAGGCAGCCTCGGACCATGGGTTGCGGCCCATTGCAATTTGTGGTCGCACCATTTCCCGATTAACTAGGAAATGCCTTTCGCGCCTATAGACGAATTCCCCAACGCGGCGAAAACGGTGTGAAGCGATGACTCTCCCAATCGATGTGTTTTTTTCGTTCCGCTCGCCATACTCGTACTTGGCCGCACCGCGGATGGTTGCACTCGAGCAGGAGTGGGACCTCAAATTTTTTGTGAGGACCGTCTACCCGATCGCCGTTCGACTCGACGGTTGGTTCAAAAAGAACGACCCGATGTGGGTGTCGTACTTCATTCGCGACGTGATTCGCGAAGCGCAGCGTCACGACACGCCCTTCATGTGGCCGCGCCCCGACCCGATCGTCATGAACATGCAGACCGGCGACGTGCCCAAGGATCAACCCTACATCCATCGCCTCACCCGCCTCGGCGCCGCCGCCGCCGAACGCGGCCAAGGCCTGCCCTTTGCCACCGAGATCTCGACGCTAATCTTCTCCGGCCGCACCCAAAACTGGCACGAGGGCACGCACCTCGCGCAAGCCACGTCCCGCGCCGGCCTCGACCTCGCCGAACTGGACAAGGCGATCGAGAAAGACCCCGACCACTACGAAGCCATCATCAAAGAAAACGAAGAAGCCCACCGCAAAGCCGGCCACTGGGGCGTCCCCACCTTCGCCTTCCAAGGCGAACCCTTCTTCGGCCAAGACCGCCTAGACGCGCTGCTTTGGCGCCTGAAACAGCACGGCCTCAAGAAGCGCCCATAACCTCCTCTCCCCTTGCGGGAGAGGATCATTTTTCGCGTTCAGCGAAAAATGGGTGAGGGGTCCGCTGAGTCTCCACCATCACCGCCGTCGCCTTCGTAGACTCAGCGGACCCCTCACCCGCTCGCGTCCTCTCCCGCAAGGGGAGAGGAGAATCAACCCCAAACCCCACGCTCCGCCAGCACGCGCTTCAGCACCGCCGGCCGGTCCGTCATCAGCCCGTGCACGCCCAGATCGAGCAGCCGCTTCATCTCCGCCTCGTCGTCGATCGTCCACACATGCACCTGCAACCCCAACCGCTCGGCCGCCTCGACGAACCGCCGCGTGACGATGGTGACGTTGTTCGCCTTCACCGGCACCTGCGCACAGCCTTGGCGCACGCGCCGCCCCGGCCACCCCGTCTTCAGCCGCAACACACCGGCCGGCCCAAACGAGGTGCAAACCCGCCCGTCGAACGCATCCACGACCTGCCGAATGCGCTTATCCGAAAACGACCCGATGCAAACCCGGTCCTCAGCCCTCATCCGCTTGATCAGAGCGATCAGCGGCGCCACCGCCGCATCATGCTTCGGATCGATATTCACGCGTATGTCCGGCCACCGCGCCAGCAAATCCTCCATCAACGGAATAGGCTCAACCCCACCGATCCGCGCTTGGGCCACGTCGTCCCACGCCGTCGCCTCGACCTTGCCCTTCGCGTCGGTGACGCGATCAAGCTTGTCGTCGTGAAACGAGATCAACACGCCGTCGCGCGTCGCATAGGCATCCGTCTCCAGATACCGGTACCCAAGCCCGACCGCATACTCGAACGCCGTCATCGTATTCTCAGGCGCCTCAAGCGCACCGCCGCGATGGGCGAACGCCAACACCCCGGGATGATCGAGAAAGGCGAACTTGGCGGATCGAGACATCGGGGCTCGCGGGTTTGTGTGGGGCCGAACCTAGCGCGCCGCTTGCCCCGCCTCCAGTGTCCGCCCACAGAGCGGGTGCGCTCTCGCGCCACGCCTGTGTGACGCTGCGCGCCCTTGAGGTCGAAGCTCCCGGACCATAGGTCACTCCCGCGTAACAACGAGAGATGTCCATGCGTACGCTTTGGATCTTGAGTGCCTTCGTTCTCTCTACCGCCGCCGCGCAAGTCGCGACCGCCGCGGAAGTCGTCGTCGAAATGCTGAACCGCGACAAGGCGACGAACACGATGAACGTGTTTAAGCCCGGTCTGGTCAAAGTGGCCAAGGGCGACACCGTGAAATGGGTCGCGACAAACCCCGGCCACAACGTCGCCTTCGTCGCCGGCGGCGTGCCCGCGGGCGTGGCGCTCTTCGCGTCGCCCTTCGCCAAAGAGATCACCTACAAATTCGATAAGCCCGGCATCTACGTCTACAAATGCACGCCGCATCTCGGCATGGGCATGGTGGGACTGGTGGTCGTCGGCAACGACAAGAGCAACCTGGCAGCCGCGAAAGCCGCCTACGTCCCGCCGCTTGCCAAGAAGCGCCTCGAACCCTTCTTCGCCGAACTCGCGAAGTAGACCGCATTAACCGCGACCGGCATTAACGCTCCGTCCTTTCCGATGTGGAGCGTGGCCGGGCGGCACATCTAGAATGCGCCCGACGAAACTCGGGGGATCGAAGTCCATGTCGCGCACGATAGCGATCGCAGTATTGGCAAGCGCACTGTCGGCGGCCGCCACGGCCGCGCCGCAAAATCAGCTGGTCGTCCCGAACCTCAACCCCGGCTTGAAGACGGTGCCGTTCGTTCCGCAAGCGACGGTGAAACGCACGCCTGTCGCCGCCTGCGACAAGAGCATCGTCGCCCGCATCGACTCCGGCACGGTGATCAACGGCGCCGACGGCAAGGTTGCGCACCTGACCGGCATGGCGGTCGGCGACGGTGAAGCCGCCGAACTCGTGGTCACATCGACATCGGCCGACGGCCTCAGCATAAGCGCGGACTTCGTCGCCTGTTCCGCGCCCTTCGCCTCGATGCACACGCCGGTGACGACCAGCCTGCCGCTCACCTACGGCCCGAACCTGAGGTGGATCACGATCCGCGCCCAGGCAAACGCCATCACGCTCGAAGCCCGCTAAAACGCGTATCCTTGAGGCGGACCTGCAGCGGCGAGTCAGCTTCACCACGAAGCCTCGAAGGACGCAAAGTTCCACGAAGGTCTCTCCCGGCGCGCAGCGCCAGTCATCTCATGCCTGCGGCGCAAAACGCCTTTGTGAACCTTCGTGTCCTTCGAGACTTTGTGGTGAAGCTGAATCGCCACCGCTTCCACCCGAACCGGACGCGCTCTAGCCACACAAAAAAGGAGCCGCAACGCGCGGCTCCTCCAATCATCAACCGGAACGAACGATCAGCGCACGCCGATCGTGCGCAACGCTTCCGGCGTGTACCGGTTCGCGTTCAAATTGTCCGCGTCGAAGTTGTACGGGCTCTCTTCGTTGATGAGCGCGCCCGCAAGATACCGCCCGCCGCCGAGCACGTCGTAGACGATCTCGGCCACCGAGAAGCAAAGCGGCACATGATAGAAGTTGATGTTGTGGATTTCCTGAACACGCCACAATCCGCCGCGGCCGTCATAGAGTTCGCCCGCCACGATGCCCCAGTGGTCTTCGTCGATGTGCAGCACACGCCGCGCGTACAGGTGGCGTTGCCCCGCCTTCAGCTTCGCCTCGACCGTGTGGACACGGTGGGGTTCGTAGCGCACCAGGTCTTGGTTCAAGTGCTTCGGCTTGATGAGCTGATCGTATTTTGAGTTGACCAGATCATAGGCGTTGTAGGCCACGAACTTCACGCTCTTGCCCTTGTACGACCAATCGTAACGATCAAGCGCGCCGTTGAAGCCCGTGAACGAGTCCGCTGTCGACATAGAGTCCGTGTTGAAGCCGGGGTTGTCATAGGAAATGTCCGGTGCAACGCGCACGCGACGCGAACCTGGATTGTACGACCACGCCTTGCGCGGAGAGACGGTGGAATTCAAAGACTCGTGCACGAGGATCACGTTGCCGGCGAGCCGCGCCGGCGCGACGGTGTTCTGCAGGTACATCAGCTGAAGATTGTTCAGCTCTTCCGCCTTCTTCTTCGACGGATCCGTCCACAAGATCATCGCCTCATCCTGATACTTGATGAGGTTATACGAGCCGTTCGCTTGCACCGGCGCTGTCGCGAAGAAGCGATAGAGCTTGTGCGGCAGGAAGCGTAGGCGATGGTTCCACACGACTTCCTTCGCGTTCGTCGTGATCGGGAACGGTGTCCCGATGATACCGCCCGTCACGCCCTCGCCGTCGGGCGTCAACTCGGCTACCGTCGCGTTGTTCTTCGTCGCGGCCTGCACGTATTGCGGCAGTGCGCAACTGCGCCGCGACTCGTAGACGTTCATCTTGTAGGTCGGCAGGACCTTCAGCAAAGCCTTCTGCCCTTCCGTGAGCTTGTCGGCGTACTGGCCGGCATTTGCGTTCGTGACCGTGAACTTAGGCTTGTCGCCCGGCCACGGATTTGGCGGGTGCTGCGTCTTGGGATCGAACTTGACGTTGGCCGGCGGCGCCTGCAGGCCACCGGTATAGGCCGGCACGTCACCTGTCCCTGCGGTTTCGGCACCCGTAACCGTCAGATCTTTGCCCAAGCGCGCGGCTTGATCGGCGGGAACCTTGGCCATTGCGACGGGAACGGCGAGCCCGAAGGCCACGGCCGAAGCCATGAGCAAATGCTTGTAGGGCATGTGTTATTTCCTCCACCACGTTTTGCTGTGCAAGGACCGGCGGGGTGCCGGTCGGCGGCCTTCCTCGTGAACCGAGGATTTGATTGGCTTGGGCCGCAAGCCCGCAACCATTAACAGCGTGTTAATACGAAGGCGAGGGCGTCACAGTGCAGCGCAAACAAAAATTTGAGCCGGATATGATGGTCTTATCAACCAACCGCACTTACATGATGGCGTGATGGAACTGCGGCGTAGAGACCTTCTGCTCGCGACGGGGCTGACCCTTGTGTTTGGGCCGGCCGCGAACGCGCGCGTCCTGCTCGATGCCGCGCCCTATGTATTCGAACCCCTGTCGAAACCGCGCCGCCTCGCGCTGCGTCACGCACACACGGGCGAAACCTTCGACGGTCCCTACCGCGATCATATCGGCCCCATCCCCAGCGCGATGGTCGACCTCGCGATTTTCCTACGCGACCATCACGAGAATCTGACCGGCCCGGTGTTTGTCGAAACGCTCGACTTTTTGGCCGACGTTATCGACAACGCCAGCCAGCAGCGCGCGACGATCCTATCGGCGTATCGCACGCACAAAACCAACCGCATGTTGGCCTCGCGCCTCTTCGGCGTCGCCGAAAAGAGTCAGCACCTCGCCGGCCGCGCGCTCGACATCACGCTCGACTCGAACCTGAAGTCCGCCGCCACCGTGGCCCGCAAGATGACCCGCGGCGGCGTCGGCTGGTACCCGCACTCGCACTTCATCCATTTGGATTCCGGTCCTATCCGCAACTGGACGATCGACTTCAGCGACGGCGACAACGTGCTGGCGTCGGTCAAGTCAAAAGGCCCGTTGACGGTCAAAGAACGCATGCGCCTGCAACGCTCGCTGGCCAAAAAACAAATGCGCGGCCGCACCGACACCTTCCGCCCCGCCAAACGCGAACACTAACGCCTCTCCCCTTGCAGGAGAGGATCATTTTTCGCGTCCAGCGAAAATTGGGTGAGGGGTCCGCTGAATCTCCGTTGCTGCCGTCGCCTGCATAGACTCAGCGGCCCCCTCACCCGCTCGCTTCGCTCGCGTCCTCTCCCGCAAGGGGAGAGGAGAACAGCGCGCGCTTTCAAGGATTGCGCCAGATTTGACCAATCAGTCATTTTTGACTATACAGTCATTTATGGCCGACACCGCTTCCCCCGCCCGCACGACCCGCAAGCGCGAACGCACGCGCGGCGAACTCGTCGCCGCCGCCGAACATCTCGTCGCCGCGCGCGGCATCGACGCCATCTCCATCGACGACATCGTCGAAGCGGCTGACGTTGCAAAGGGCACGTTCTACACGCACTTCGCCGACAAGGACGACCTCGCCGCCACCATAGCCTTGCGCGGCCGCATGGAACTCGAAGCGGCGATCACGAACCTCAACCGCGGCGTCACCGATGCGGCGGAGCGCATGGCGAACGGCCTCTCGACCAGCCTCGCCTTCGCCATCGCCAACCCCATCCGCGCCCGCGCGCTCCTACGCTTGCAACCCCGCGCCGTCGACCCGGCAGAACAAATGAACGCGGGCCTGCGCGGCGACATCGTGCTGGGCGTCAAGACCAAACGCTTCTGGGCCGCCTCCGTCGACGCCGCCTTCGTCTCCGTCATCGGCGGCATTCTGTCGGCGATCCTGCGCGTCTCCGACACCAACCACCGCGTCGCCGACCCGCACGCTTTCGCGATCGACGTCATCACCACACTCCTCGTCGCGCTCGGCCTCAAGCAAGCCGAAGCCAAACGTTTAGCAAGCGCCGCCGTGACGGCGCGCAGGAAGGAAGCCAAACCATGATCAAAGTCGACGACATCGCCTTCGTGCGCTTCAACGCCCCCGACCTCGACGCCATGGAGAAATTCCTGGTCGATTTCGGCCTCACCCGCGCCCATCGCGACGACGCCACGCTCTATATGCGCGGCGCCGACGCCGACCCGTACCTCCACGTCACGCACAAAGGCGACCCGTCCTTCGCCGGCGTCGCCTTCAAAGCCCGCTCGCTCGACGATCTGCAAAAACTTGCGCGCGAAAACGACGCGAAGGTCGAACGGCTCGACGGCCCCGGCGGCGGCCACTGCGTGCGCCTCATCGACCCCGACGGCAACAAGGTCGAAGCCGTCGCCGGCCGCACGCCCGCCGCAGCGCTCGACCTGCCGCAAGCCGCACCCTCGAACGACGCACGCACCAAACAACGCCACAACGCGCGCAAACAAACGCAACCCGGCGCCGCGCACGTCAAACGCCTCGGCCACGCCGTCCTCAACGTCACGAACTTCCGCGCCAGCGAAGCCTGGTACAAAGAACGCTTCGGCTTCATCACCTCCGACGAAATCAAGATGTCGCCGGAATTCGCGCTCGGCGCTTTCATGCGCTGCGACCGCGGCAACGAGCCCGCCGACCACCACACGCTCTTCCTGCTCGGCACCGGCCAACCGAAGTTCAACCACGCCGCCTTCGAAGTCGCCGACCTCGACGACCTGATGAAGGGCCACGACCTCCTGAAGCAAAAATCCTACGAACACCAATGGGGCATCGGCCGTCACCTGTTGGGCAGCCAAATCTTCGACTACTGGCGCGACCCGTGGGGCCATACGCTGGAACACTGGACCGACGGCGATCTGATGACAGCCGACTGGGGCTCGCGTGAAGCGACGATGCAAGACCTGATCGGCGTCCAATGGGGCATGCAAATGCCCCCGAACATGGGTTGAGGAGACCAAGATGAAACTCGTCACATTCACCGACAACGCCGGCACCCGCATCGGCATCGCCAAAGACGACGGCATCATCGACCTGAAGAAAGCCGACGCCGACCTGCCGCGCGACATGATCACGCTGATGAGCGAATGGTCGACCCACCGCGCCACCGTCGAACGCGCCACAACACGCAAAGCCGACGCCCCGCTCAAAAGCGTCAAACTCGAAGCCCCCGTCCCCCGTCCCGGCAAAATCCTCGCGATCGGCCTCAACTACGCCGACCACATCGAAGAAAGCGGCCAGAAGACACCGGAACAGCAAGTCTGGTTCTGCAAACACGTAACCTCGATCAACGCCCCCTTCGCGCCGGTGCAGATGCCGAAAGTCTCGATGCTTCTCGACTACGAAGCCGAACTCGTCGCCATCATCGGCAAACGCTGCAAACACGTGCCGAAGGAAAAGGCGCACGAAGTGATCTTCGGTTACGCCGCCGGCAACGACGTCACCGTCCGCGACTGGCAGTTCAAAACCCCGCAATGGATGCTGGGCAAATCTTTCGACACCCACGCCCCCTTCGGCCCGTGGATCGTGACGTCCGACGAAATCGGCGACCCGCACACGCTGGGCATCCGCGCCTTCGTCAACGGCGAGAAGCGCCAAGAGTCGAATACCAAACACCTCGTCTTCAACATCTTCGACCAAATCGCGCTGCTCAGCCAAGCGATGACGCTGGAACCCGGCGACATCATCTTCACCGGCACCCCCGGCGGCGTCGGCGCGGCGATGAAGCCGCCGCAGTTCATGAAGATCGGCGACGTCACCCGCATCGAAATCGACAAAATCGGCGCCATCGAAGCCACCGTCGCCGCCGAACCATAACAAAAAAGCATTCAAGGGAGTTTACGCTCATGTCTCAAATCGACGTACCGGTGCTCATCATCGGCGGCGGCGGCGCGGGCCTGACCGCATCGATGCTGTTCTCGAAACTCGGCATAGAGTCGCTGCTCGTCAGCGCACATGCGACGACGTCGATCCTGCCCAAGGCCCACGTGCTCAACCAACGCACGATGGAAATCCTGACCGACGTCGGCGCCGCCGACCGCATCTACGCCGTCGGCACGCCGCCCGAACAGATGCGCGCGACCGCGTGGTACGCAGGCTTCGCCGGCACGGAGCCCAACGCCGGCCGCATGATCGGCAAAATGGAATGCTGGGGCGGCGGCGGCCAAAACCCGAACTGGACGTCGGCAAGCGCACTCCTGCCGACGAACCTGCCGCAAATCCGTCTCGAACCACTCTTGAAGCAACGCGCCGAAGAACTCGCGCCGGGCAAAATCCGCTTCGCCCACGAACTCGTCGACTTCGAACAAAAGAGCGACCACGTCCTCGCCGTCATCCGAGACCACAAAGCCGAACGCACCTATGAAGTGCGCGCGAAATACATGCTGGGCTGCGACGGCGGCCGCCGCGTCGGCCCAAAACTCGGCATCGAACTCGCAGGTCCGCGCAACCTCTCGAACCAAGTCTCGCTCTACGTTACCGCCGACCTGTCGAAATGGGCACGCGATCCCGAAGTGCTCATTCGCTGGATCTGGATGCCCGACAGCGGAGCGATGGTTGTCATGGTGCCCATGGGTCCGAAGAACTGGGGCCCGAACACCGAAGAATGGGTGATCCACCTCGGCTACCAGCCGGACGACAACCGCGCGCTCGACGATAACGCGGTCGAGCAGGATATGCGCGCCAGCCTTGCCATCGACAATCATCCGATGACGATTCACAAAATCTCGCGCTGGTCGATGGAAGGGATCCTTGCCGACAAATTCCGCAAGGACCGCGTCTTCCTCGTCGGCGACGCCGCGCACCGCCACCCGCCGACGGGCGGCCTGGGCCTCAACAGCGCCATCCAAGACGCACACAATCTCTGCTGGAAGATCGCCGCCGTCCTGAACCGCCAAGCGGACGAAAGCTTGCTCGACAGCTACGAACCCGAACGCCGTTCCGCGACCGGCCGCAACGTCCAGCGCTCGCTCGAAAACGCAATGAACCAATTCGCCTTCGGCGACAGTCTGGGCTTGGTTCGCGACGGCGACCCAAACGCCAACTGGGCACAGATGAACCGCTTCTGGAGCGACACGCCGGCCGACGCGGAGTATCGCCGCAACGCGCTGCGCCATGTGGCGACCCAGTCGATGGAGTTCGACGAGCACAACGTCGAAGCCGGCTATCGCTATGAATCGAGCGCGATCGTTCCGGACGGCACACAAGCAACGGAAACGCCCGACGACATTCGCGTCTATGTCCCCGATACACGCCCGGGCTCGCCGCTGCCGCACGCCTTCGTCCACGATGCCGACAATCAGCGCGTAGCCCTGATGGATCTGGTGAAGCCGGGCCGCTTCCTGCTCATCGCCGGCGAAGACGGCACGGCCTGGTGCGATGCGGCCGCGGTTCTCGCCAAGCAAACGGGCCTGCCGCTCGACGCCATCCGCATCGGCCACAGCGAGGGCGACTACCGCGACCCGCGCAGCGCCTGGATACGCCAACGTCAGATCAGCAAGGCCGGCGCCGTACTCGTGCGTCCCGACCGCTTCATCGCGTGGCGCAGCCACGGCGCCTCGCAAGCGCCGCAACGCGAACTCCAGAACGCTCTGTCGGCGATCCTGGGTCGCGCCGCTTAACCCCGCTTCCACTGAGGCCGCCATGATCGAAACCGATGTCCTCATCGCAGGCTTTGGCCCCACCGGCGCAACGCTCGCCGCGCTCTTGGGCCAAGCCGGAGTCAAAACGCTCGTCGTCGAACGCGACCACGAAGTCTACCGCCAACCGCGCGCCGCCCATTTCGATCACGAGATCATGCGCATCTGGCAAAAGCTGAACATCGCTGAAGCCGTCCTGCCGTCGACGCGCGAGATGTACCAATACGAATTCCGCTGCGCCGCCGGCGAACCGCTGATCCAGTTCGACCAACGCGGCCGCGCCGCGCCGTCAGGCTGGGCCCCCAGCTACATGTTCCACCAACCGGCACTCGAAGAAGCCCTGCGCGCGCGCGTCGACCAACTGAAGTCCGTCACCGTCCACCTCGGCGCAAGTATCGCCAGCATCGAACGCAATGACGAAACCGGCGTCAACGCCACCGTCACCATCGACGGCAAACCAACCCAAGTCCGCGCGAAATATCTTGTGGGCGCCGACGGCGGCGGCAGCCTCACGCGCCGCCTCATCGACGGCGAACTCTTCGACTACGGCTTCGACGAACCCTGGCTCGTCATCGACACGATCGTGAAGCACGAAGAAGGACTGCCCCCCTTCGGCGTCCAAATGTGCGACCCCAAGCGTCCGACGACGGTGATGCCGATGGCCCCGCTCCGCCGCCGCTGGGAGTTCATGCTCAAAGCCGGCGAAACCCCGGAAGAGATGCTCGACGACAAGCGCATCGCAACCCTCCTCGCCCCGTGGATCAAACCGGGACAAGCCGAAGTCATTCGCAAAGCCGTCTACCGCTTCCACGGCCTCGTCGCCAAAACCTGGCGCAACGCATCCGTGCTGCTCGCAGGCGACGCCGCGCATCAAATGCCGCCGTTCATGGGCCAAGGCATGTGCTCCGGCATCCGCGACGCCGACAACCTTGCCTGGAAACTGATCGCGGTGCTGCGCAACGAAGCAACGCCACGCCTGCTCGACACGTACCAAGCCGAACGCGACCCGCACGTCCGCTTCATCATCGAAGCCGCGATCGGCATGGGCCGCGTCGTCTGCGTCCTCGACGAACAAGCAGCCCACATGCGCGACCAAGGCATGAAAGCTGCCAAAGGCGACAAGGTCGACCCGATGCCCGGCCTCCCCGGCATCAACGGCGGCTGTCTAACCAAATCAAACCGCGCCGGCGAACTCTTCCCCCAAACCATGCAAGCCTGCACCACGACCGGCCTCTGCGGCCGTTTCGACGACCTCGCCGGCGAAGGCTTCTGGCTCATCACCCGCGACAGCGCCCCCTCAATGACGCAGGCGAACGTCCGCCACATCGACCTCACCCGCGACATCACCGACGAAACCGGCCGCCTCGACGAATGGTTCGAAACAACAGGCGCCGAAGCGGTCCTCGTCCGCCCCGACCGCTACATCTTCGGCACCGGCAAAACGGACGAGCTCATCGCGGCGCTAGAAACGCAAATGCGCGCCTGAGCGCGCCGCCGCCCTCCGACTGCAGCGGATCCGGACCAAACCGGTTGGGACCCTGCGTGCCCGCCAGCACAAAGATCTGCACCTGAAGCCATAACGTCCCCGCCATTGCCGCCAGCATGAGCAGGATAACGGCATAGCCAAGCGGCCCATCACCGGGAAAAATCTGGAACACCCCTGTGAGGAGCATGGCAGATAACATCGGGCCATACGCGGCCAGCAGCGACCACCCGCTCTTTCCACGATCATGCAGTCGGCGGATCATGGCCAACAGCAGCATCAACATCACGGGCGACCATACGAGCATCGCAATGGGCATCGTGAGTTCCGGCCGCTTGAGAGACAGAAACGGAATCAAGAACGGAAGGGTGATCAGGCTAAACCCGAACGCCGCAGCATAAGCCAGCCAGAATCCACCACGGCTCAAACGGCCACGCACATCGAGCAGCGAAGCGATAATGTGCCGGAAATCAATCTCGTTGGGCATCGTCGAACGCCCGGCGCACCCGCGCCCCCTGCTGCAACGCAACAAGCGCCATTCGAAAGTTGCGTGCCCACCTCATAGGCAGAATGAAACGCCAAGACCGGCGCATCCGCAAGCAACAGAAGAATAAGCAACACGGCCTTTGCCTTGGCCCTCGTTTGACGTTGACGCTACGGGGTCGCGTGCCTATCCACTGCCGCCCAACCACGGCCCGCATTCCGCGCGAGAGGCTTCATGTCCACCGCACCCGTCCTTCCGAACAAGACAGCACTGAAGCTTCACATCCCCGAGCCGAAGCATCGCCCCGGCGACCAGCCCGACTTCAGCCACATCAAGAAGCCGAAGGCCGGCGAGGTGCGAAAGCCGGATCTGAACGTCCCCGCCAAGGACACGCAGGATATCGCCTATTCGCTGATCCGCGTCCTCGGCGAAGACGACAAGGCGCACGGTCCCTGGGACCCGCGCCTGGACGTCGAGACGCTGAAGCGCGGCCTCAAGCACATGGTGACGGTACGTATCTTCGACGACCGCATGTACCGCGCGCAGCGCCAAGGCAAGACATCGTTCTATATGAAGTGCACCGGCGAAGAGGCAATCGCCGTCAGCCAAGCCGCCGCCCTCCACCCGGAAGACATGTGCTTCCCCACCTACCGCCAGCAAGGCCTGCTCATCGCGCGCGGCTATCCGCTCGTCGACATGATGTGCCAGGTCTATTCGAACGAACGCGATCCGCTCAAAGGCCGCCAGCTGCCCATCATGTACTCGTCGAAGAAGCACGGCTTCTTCTCGATCGCGGGCAATCTCGCGATGCACTACAGCCAAGCCGTCGGCTGGGCGATGGCGTCGGCCTACAAAGGCGATGACCGCATCTGCGCCGCCTGGATCGGCGACGGCTCGACGGCGGAAGGCGACTTCCACACCGCGCTCACCTTCGCCGCCGTCTACAAAGCGCCCGTGATCCTGAACGTCGTCAACAATCAGTGGGCCATCTCAAGCTACCAAGGCATCGCCGGCGGCGATGAAGCAACCTTCGCCGCGCGTGGCGTGGGCTACGGCATTCCGGCGCTGCGCGTCGACGGCAACGACTTCCTCGCCGTCTACGCGGCGACCCGCTGGGCCGCCGACCGCGCCCGCGCGAACCTCGGCCCCACGATGATCGAACACTTCACCTATCGCGTCGAAGGCCACTCGACCTCGGACGATCCCAGCCGCTACCGCCCCGCCAACGAAGCGCAAGCCTGGCCCTTCGGCGACCCGATCGACCGCCTGAAGAAACACCTCATCGCGCTGGGCAAATGGTCCGAGGCCGAACAAGCCGAACTCGAAAAGACCGTCGCCGAGGAAATCCGCGTCATCCAAAAGGAAGCCGAATCCCACGGCACCCTCGGCAGCGGAAAAATGCCCAGCGTCAAAACCATGTTCGAGGACGTCTACAAAGAAATGCCCTGGCACATCCGCCGCCAACGCCAAGAGATGGGAGTCTGAACCCATGGCGACGATGAACATGATTCAGGCGCTGAACTCCGCCATGGACGTGATGCTGTCGAAAGACCCGGACGTTCTCATCTTCGGTGAAGACGTCGGCTACTTCGGCGGCGTCTTCCGCGCGACCGACGGCCTGCAGAAAAAGCACGGCGTGCAACGCTGCTTCGACTCGCCCATCGGCGAAAGCGGCATCGTCGCCACCGCCATCGGCATGGGCGCCTACGGCCTGCGCCCGGTGATCGAGATCCAATTCGCCGACTACATCTACCCGGCCTACGACCAGATCGTCTCGGCCGCAGCGCGCCTGCGCTACCGTTCGGCGGGCGACTTCACCTCGCCGATCACGCTGCGCTCGCCCTACGGCGGCGGCATCTTCGGCGGCCAAACCCACAGCCAAAGCCCCGAAGCATTGTTCACCCACGTCTGCGGCATCAAGACGGTGATCCCGTCGAACCCGTACGACGCGAAGGGCCTGCTCATCAGCGCCATCGAAGACGACGACCCGGTGATGTTCTTCGAACCAAAGCGCATCTACAACGGCCCCTTCGACGGCCACCACGACAAACCCGTTCAACCGTGGTCGAAACACGCGGCCAGCGAAGTGCCCGACGGCTACTACAAAATCCCGCTCGGCAAAGCCGCCATCGCGCGCGAAGGCAACGACCTGACGATCCTCGCTTACGGCACGATGGTTCACGTCGCGCTCGCCGCAACGGCGGATACCGGCATCGACGCCGAAGTGGTTGACCTACGCACGCTGCTGCCAGTCGACATCGAAACGATACAGGCGTCGATCGAAAAGACCGGCCGCTGCGTCATCGTCCACGAAGCGACGAAAACCAGCGGCTACGGCGCCGAACTTACCGCACTGGTTCAAGAACACTGCTTCTACAATCTCGAAGCACCCATCGAACGCATCGCCGGCTGGGACACGCCCTATCCGCACGCCTTCGAATGGCAGTACTTTCCGGGACCGAACCGCGTCGCCGCCGCCATGCGCCGCGCGATGGAGGGCTAGACGACTATGGGCCGCTTTATCTTCAAACTACCCGACGTCGGCGAAGGCACCGCAGAGGCCGAGATCGTCGCCTGGCACGTCGCCGTCGGCGACACGATCAACGAAGACCAGCACCTCGTCGACGTGATGACGGACAAAGCGACGGTCGAAATGACCTCGCCCGTCTCCGGCAAAGTGCTCTCGCTTCACGGCGAACCCGGCTCGATGGCCCCGGTGGGCGCGCCGATCGTGATCCTCGAGGTCGAAGGCGAAGGCAACGAAGCCCAGCACAAACCGAAGAACGGCTCTGCCCCGCCCGCGAAGCAAGCGAAGGCCGCACCACCGCCGCCGCCCGCACCGAAACTCGAAGAAAAGAAACCGGCGCCCGTCGCTCCAGCGAAACCCGCAGCCGCATCGGCCTCGACACTAAAGCCGTTCGAAGCCGCAACCTCACCGATGGTCGCGCGCAAACCCGGCGACGCCCCACTCGCGTCACCGGCAGTCCGCCACCGCGCGCAAGAACTCGGCATCCATCTGCAATACGTCCCCGGCTCAGGCCCCGCCGGCCGCATCACCCACGCCGACCTCGACGGCTACGTCGCCAAAGGCGCGCCGACCGCACGCCCAACGGGCGGCGGCTACACGCAGCGTCAAGGCGAAGAAGAAATCAAAGTCATCGGCCTGCGCCGCAAGATCGCGGAAAAAATGCAGGACGCCAAACGCCGCATCCCCCACTTCGCCTACGTCGAAGAAATCGACATGACCGAAGTGGAGGCGTTGCGCGTCCACATGAACGCAAGCAAGCGGCAGGACCAACCAAAGCTAACGCTCCTCCCCTTCATCATGCGCGCGCTGGTGAAGGTCCTGCCCGACTTCCCCCAAATCAACGCCCGCTTCGACGACGACGCAGGAGTCGTCCACCGCTTCGCCCCTGTCCACATCGGCATCGCGACACAAACAGCCAACGGCCTCATCGTCCCCGTCGTGAAACACGCCGAAGCATTGGACGTCTGGCAAGCCGCAGCCGAAGTAACCCGCGTCTCAGCCGCCGCCCGCGACAACAAAGCGAGCAAAGAAGACCTCAGCGGCGGCACGATCACGATCACGAGCCTCGGCCCCATCGGCGGCGTGGTGACAACACCAGTCATCAACCACCCCGAAGTGGGCATCATCGGCCCCAACGCCATCGTCGACCGCCCGGTGGTAAAAAACGGCCAAATCGTCGTCCGAAAAATGATGAACCTCTCATCGAGCTTCGACCACCGCGTCGTAGACGGCTACGACGCCGCCCAATTCATCCAACGCATCAAAGCACTGCTGGAACATCCAGCCCTATTGTTCATGGACTAACGAGTGACGCAGCGAACGAGACCTACCTCCCCTTCCCCTCTCCCCTTGCGGGAGAGGATCATTTTTCGGAGCGAAGGCGGAGAAAAATGGGTGAGGGGTCGCGGCGCACCCAGCATTGAGACTCAGCAAACCCCTCACCCATTTTTCGCTCCGCGAAAAATGTCCTCTCCCGCAAGGGGAGAGGAGGTGTGCCACGCGTCATGGTGGTTTGGGCCGACGCTCCTGCAAATGCCGCCAAACGTCCTCGGCAACACTGTCCTCGTACAACAGCAGATCGACATTCCAATACCGCAAGACGCGATACCCCTGCGTCTCCAACCAACGCGTACGCTCCTCGTCATACGCGACCTGCTCAAGATGCTGACTGCCATCAAGCTCAACGATCAGCTTGCATTCAAAACAGAGAAAATCCGCAAAATACCTTCCCACCGGCACCTGCCGCCGAAACTTAAACCCATCCATCCGCCGCGACCGCAACACCCGCCACATCGCGCGCTCAGCATCAGTCTGCGCACGTCGCAACGAACGCGCACGCTCCGTATTCTTCGGCGGTCGATCCGGAAAGTTCATAAAACTAAGACTACGACGACGCCCACCAACGTCAACCCGCGCCCCGCTTCCCCTCCCCCCTTGCGGGAGAGGATCATTTTTCGGAGCGAAGGCGGCGAAAAATGGGGAGGGGTCGCGGCGCCTCCAGCATTGAAACTCAGCAGACCCCTCACCCATTTTTCGCTTCGCGAAAAATGACCCTCTCCCGCAAGGGGAGAGGGAAAGAGCGCTCGCCTTCACCCAATGAGACCCAATCATGACCGAACAAATCAAAACCAAAGTCCTCGTGGTCGGCGGCGGCCCCGGCGGCTACGTCGCAGCGATCCGCGCCGGCCAACTCGGCCTCGACACCGTACTCGTCGAAGCCGATCGCCTCGGCGGCACGTGCCTCATCCGCGGCTGCATCCCGTCGAAGGCGATCATCCACGTCGCCGGCGAATTCGAAACCATGCGCCACGCCGCCGCGAAAACCACGCACGGCCTGAAACTCGCGAGCGCGCCCACCATCGACTTCGCCGAAACGGTGAAGTGGAAAGAGGGCATCGTGAACCGCCTCAACACCGGCGTCACGGGTCTGCTGAAACGCTCGAAGGTCCGCGTCGTCAACGGCTGGGCCAAATTCTCCGACGGCAAGACGTGCAGCGTCGACGCCGCCACCGGTCCCGTCACCATCACGGCCGAACACGTGATCCTCGCCAACGGCTCGCTGCCCGTACAGCTCCCGTCGATCCCCTTCGGCGGCCCGGTCATCTCCTCAACCGAAGCGCTCGCGCTCGACGCCATACCGAAGAAACTCGTGGTCGTCGGCGCAGGCTACATCGGCCTCGAACTCGGCATCGCCTACGCGAAGCTCGGGTCGGAGGTGACGATCGTCGAAGCCGAAAAACAAATCCTGCCGCTCTACGACGCCGACCTCGTCGCCCCGGTCAAACGCTGGCTCGACAAGAACGGCGTCACCGTCCACCTCGGCGCCAAAGCCAAAACCGCCGAGACCGGAAAGAAAGGCACATCGCTCATCGTCGAAGGCGCCGACGGCAAAACCTTCGACCTCCCCGCCGACAAAATCCTGGTCACCGTCGGCCGCAAACCGAACACCGAAGGATGGGGCCTCGAAAACATGGCCGTCGACATGGCCGGCCGCTTCGTCAAAGTCGACGACCACTGCCGCACGTCGATGAAAGACGTTTACGCCGTCGGAGATCTCACCGGCGAACCGATGCTGGAACACAAAGCGGCGACCCAAGGCGAAATGGTCGCCGAACTCATAGCGGGCCACAAACGCCGCTTCGCCCCCGTCGCCATCGCCGCCGTCTGCTTCACCGAACCCGAAATCGTAAGCGCCGGCCTCTCCCCCGCTGAAGCAAAAGCCAAAGGCGAAGAAACCATCACCGGCCAATTCCCCTTCTCAGCCAACGGCCGAGCCATGTCGATGGACAACGCCGACAACGGAGGCTTCGTCCGCGTCATCGCGCGCAAAGACGACCACCGCATTCTAGGCATCCAAGCCGTAGGCGCCCACGTCAGCGAACTCTCAGCCGAATTCGCACTGGCATTGGAGATGGGCACCCTCCTAGAAGACATCGGCGGCACAATCCACGTCCACCCCACACTCAGTGAGGCCTTCCACGAAGCCGCCCTCAAAGCCCTAGGCCACGCGATCCACATCTAAGCGCAAGCCTCTCTCATCCTCCCCCGCTTGCGGGGGAGGGGGACCGCGTCAGCGGTGGAGGGGGTCGACACCGCACCAGAACTTGAAGCGGCGCCCCGCCCGTGTTGTGCTGAGAAAATGACAGCCGACCGAAACGACGCACGAAGCTTGAAGCTGAATCTCGATCTCGTCATGGCCGAGATCACGCGTTGGCCAGTCGTCACAATCGCCGTGCTAGCTGTAGTCACAATCATGCTGCTAATTCAGCCGGACGGGAAACTCACGCCGTTCGAAGGCGCTATCTTCGTTGCCGGACACTTGCTCGCCGCTCTCGGTGGCAAAGCCTTGCTCCTGATCGCAGCGTATCCGCGCATTCACAATCGACACTTCCCCGGTTCGTGCTTGGTGACATCTTACTTCATCATGGCGCCGATCTTCGCTTTCCTCGCGATAGTGCTTTCTCTGCTACCCAAACTCGTCGAAGAAGAACCACCGTATGTCGTGCTGATTCCATTCTTTGCGTTCGCGTATCTACTGTCCGTAGTCGTCTTCGCCGGATACCTTCGCGCGATGCACACGATTATGGCGCTAGGTCGACTTCCAGACACGACCGGCCCCGCAATCCGCCGCATCATGGAACGAGGCCCACCGAAAACGTAAACGCACGAGCAGCGTCACCCCTCCACCGCAAGCGGGGGAGGATAAAGAAGTTACGAAGTTACAGGGAGGAGCGCGCGCTCGACCTAAGAAAGCTCTTTGATCAACGCCTGCGCAGCCGCCGGCGCTCGCACCTTCGCCCCGGAGATGAAATACACGAACACATCGCGCTTCTTCTTCGCAGCCTTCTTCCCCATCGGCTCGAGATCGTCCGGCGCGCCGCCCGCCTCCCACGCCTTCGCGCGCGAGGCCCACGTCTTGATCTCGGCCGGCTTATACCCGGTCGCGACCTTCTCCTGCGTCCGCTGCAAACGCAGATACATAAACTCACCCGTCACGTCCGCGATCAACGGATGCTTGTCGGAATCGACCAGCACGATCGAAACGCCATACGCCCGCGCCAAATCGACGAACTCAGGCGTCGCAAACGTCACATGCCGCGCCTCAATCGCATGACGCAACTTCACACCGCCCTTCTCTTTCGGCAGCATCTTGAAGAACGCCTCGACGTCCTTCGGGTCGAACTTCTTCGCCGGCATGAACTGCCAAAAGAACGGCCCCAGCTTATCGCCCATCCCCAACACGCCGCTGCTGAAGAAGCGCTCCAGCGCCGGCCCCGTCTCCGCCAGCACGCCTTTGCCGACCACCGACATCGGCCCCTTCACGGAGAAAACGAACCCGTCCGGCACCTCGGCCGCCCACTTGGCAAACGTCTCGGCGTTGGGTGTGCGATAGAACGTGCCGTTGATCTCGATCGAGGTCAGCGTCCGGCTGGCGTGGTGCAGCTCCTGCACCTGCGGCAGGCCTTTCGGGTAAAACGTCCCGCGCCACTCGGGGAAGTTCCAACCGCCGATACCGACCCTGATCATGCCCGTCGCTCCCTGGATGCGCCGCCCGCTGTAATCATCCGGACGGCTCGGCGCAACCCAGTCGCCGCAACAAAATTACGCGAGCCAAGCCCGGTAAACCTTGCATGGCCGGTCAGGACGGACCACATGTTGCCCGCGCTTAAAGCTCGCTGAGGGAGACTTAAAGACATGGCCGACGTCGTTGTCCGCACACCGATGCAGTATCTCGACCGCGCGCTGACGACCTTGCGCGACATGGGCATCGTCCCGGCGAAGGGCGAAGACGCCCCGATCAACGCCCTGCTCCAGAAAATCTCGGACCTCGACCAAGACCGCATCACGGTCATCGCCCGCACGCTGAACCAAGCGTCCAACTTCAACGAAATCGTCCGCGAGCATGTCTCGGCCATGCAGGTCGGCGACCGCTATCGTCAGATCACGGAAGGCTTCAACTCCATCCGCGACGACGCGAAGGCGATGGTCGACCAGATCTCCGACGGCAAGGTCAGCGTCTGGGAGCGCGCGACCAACTCATGGATGAAGCTGACGCGCGGCGACGTCGCCGACCGCTTCGACAAGATCCGCGGCATCTACCTCGCGGTGACGAAGGAAACGAAAAACCAGATCGAACGCGAAGCCGCGATCCTGGAAGCCTACCGCGACTTCCGCGGCGCGCTGAAGCAAGCCGAAGTGATGGCGCTGGAAGTGCTGAAAAAGGCCGAGTGGAAACTCGACGAGGCGAAGAAGAAACTGAACACCGCAGCCGAAGCGGTCGGCAACTTCGCCGGCACCGAACCCGCCGAACGCGCGAAACTCGAACTCATCCGCGACGAAGTCCTCCGCCAAACGCAGGACGAAGACAAACGCTATCAGATCGCCAAGGACCTCTCCGACAATCTGACGATCGGCTACAACACGTCCGAAGTCATCATGGCCCGCCTGATGCAGACGACGAACGCGAAGGAACGCATCTACGCGCAAGCCGTCAGCTTCTTCTCGACCAACGATACGGTCCTGACCGCGCTGAAGGCGTCGTTCACCGGCATGTTCGGCCTGCACGAATCGACCGAGACCGTGAACGCGATGAAGGAAGGCGTCTCGAAGTCGATCGAGGTCCTCTCCGGAATCGGCGACAAGGTGCAAGAAGCCGCCGTCCGCGCCGGCTACGGTCCCACCATCCGCGCCGACGCCGTGAAAAAGCTGGTCGACTCGGTGGTGAACTTCCAAGAGAAGTCGCAAATCATCATCGAAGAAATGCGCAAACTCTCGACGCAAAACTCGGCCGAGATCCGCGACGCCGTCGAAGACGGCAAACGCCGCCTCGCTTCGCTGGTCGCGCAAGGGAAGGCCTTTAATCTCTGATGTCCGGAAGTGCAGCAGCGGTCCCGGCCGCTAAGCCGCAAACGCTCGACGAACTGATGCTCGCGATGGACGTGGTCGACACGATCCGCCATCGCGAGCTTCTCGTCGAACGCGAACTGGGCCAAGGCGAGCGCGACGAAGCGCTACGCCAACGCCTGCGCGACATCTACACAAGCCAAGGCCTCACGGTCACTGACCGCATCATCGACCAAGGCATCAAGGCGCTCCGCGAAAGCCGCTTCGTCTACACGCCCCCGGGACCGAGCTTGGGCCGCACACTCGCGATGATCTGGATCCGCCGCGGCCGCATCCTAGGCGTCATCGCCGCGATCCTGATCGGCGGCACAGCGCTCTGGGCCGGCTACCAATACGGCATCGTCGCCCCCGCCGAACGCGCCGCCGAAGTGGCAAAGGTCGAACTGGCCGAGACGCTGCCGAAGTCGCTGCAGCTCGCCTACGACAACGCGCTGCGGGAATCCAAAGTCACCGCCGCCCGCACCCGCGCCGACCAACTCTTCTCCGACGGCCGCGCCGCGCTCGCCAACAAAGACGCCGCCGCCGCGCGCACCGCCGTCGCAGGGTTGGACAAGCTTCGCGGCGAACTCATTCAAACCTACCAACTCCGCATAGTCACTGGCGAGCGCGACTCCGGCTTCTGGCGCATACCCGACGCCAACCAAGAGGCGCGCAACTTCTACCTCGTCGTCGAAGCGATCGGCGCAAACGGCGAAGTGCTGACCATGCCCGTCATCAACGAAGAAGACGGCAAGATCCGCAACGTCACGACCTGGGGCGTTCGCGTACCGGAAGACGTGTTCGAAGAGGTGCGTGAGGACAAGAACGACGACGGCATCATCCAAAACCGCGTGCTCGCCGAAAAACGCCGCGGCGAACTCGATCCGCGTTACACGATGTCGGTCTTGGGTGGCACCGTCACGAGCTGGGATAACTGATGTTCGTCTCCGCCCGCGAAGCCTTAGCCTCCGTCGAAGACGCCATCGGCTCGGTCCGCACGAACGAGAACCGTCTCACGCAAGTCCTAAGTTCGGCCGCCGCCGAAGCCGAACGCCAACGCACGCAACTCGCCGAAAGCTTCAAGGCCCTGGCCCTGATCCGCCTCGACGCGCTGGTGCGCAATGAGGCCGTCGGCGAACTCGACGCCGCCGAACGCCGCGCGCTCAACCTCCTGCGTACACACAAGGCCAAGCTCGACCAAATCCTCATCCGCCACGGCGGCGCGCAAAGCGCCGTGGTCGCCGCGCAAGCCGAACAGAGCGCAAAACTCGCCGCCGTCGAAGCCGCGACCCAATCGATCAAAACGCTCCAATTCCAAGTCGAAAAACAAAAGTCGACCGACCCGACCTGGACCGCCCAACGCGCCCGCGTCGACGGCACGGCAAAGATGGCGACCGCTGCCGACGAGAAAGCCGACCAAGCCGAAGGCGACCGCGAAACGAAAGGCAAACCTTACGAAGCCGACCCGCTCTTCATGTATCTCTGGAAGCGCGGCTTCGCGACGCCGTCCTACAAGGCGGGAAATTTCGTCCGCTTCTTCGACCGCCAAGTGGCAAGGCTCGTCGGCTACGACACCGCACGCCCGAACTACATGTCGCTGAACGAGATCCCGACCCGCCTGCGCGAACACGCGAGCGAACTGGCGGCACGGGTCGCGGACGAAGACAAAAAACTCGAACAGATCGAACGCAACTTCCTGATCGACGCCGGCATCCTGCCGCTCGAAACGACGCTCGTCACCGCGCAAGCCGAACTGAAAGCCGCGACCGATACGCTGACGAAAGCGCAAGCCGCGCTCACGGCGCTCGATCAGGAACGCACCAAACTGCTCGACGAAGGCGACCGCCGCGCCCACGACGAAGCCCTCGCGGTCCTGACGCAAGCGATCGCGCGCAAAGACCTGCAGGCGATGTACGCCCAAGCCCGCGCGACGCCGACGCCCGACGACGACCGACTCGTCCAGCAAATCGAACGCACGCAAGGCTCAATCGCCAAGGCCGACGCCGAGGTCGCAAAAATCCGCGACGAGGCCCGCGAGATCGCCCGCCGCCGCGGCGAACTCGAAGGCGTGCGCGACAACTTCCGCCGCAACCGCTACGACCGCCCCTCGGGTCAATTCGAATTCGGCCGCGACAACGCCGTCGAAGACATCATCGGCGGCATCGTCCGCGGCGCCGTCCAAGGCGCCGCCCTGTGGACCCTGTTCGAAGGCGCCTACCGCAAACGCCGCGACGACGATGACGATGACGACGACGATTGGTTCGGCGGCGAAGGCGGAGAGGGCGGCGAACGCGCCAAACCCTGGGGCACAAAGTCAGGCCCAAAATTCCGCTTCCCCTCATCGTCGATGCCAAAGATGGGCGGCGGCTTCAAAACCGGAGGCTTCAAAACAGCCGGCGGCTTCAAGACAGGCGGCTTCAAAACCGGCGGCCGGTTCTAAGTGAGCGCCAGCCTTTGAAGGCGCCACAGTTGCACGTCCGTGACATATTCCTGTGCCATATTCGGGCGGGAGGCGGCCAGCATGCGCTTGCTGAAAATCATCAGTGTCCTGATCGTAGCCTCATGTCAGGCTTACAATGCCTCTGCCGCGCCGCCTGAGCAAAAGGCCGACGATGCTCATTGCAAAGCGTTGCTCGCCAGACAAATGCCGATCGACAAATTCTGGTCCCTGGTCGAAAAAACGATCGATAAGGACGACTACGAGCAGCAGTTGGCGCTCGAAGCTGCGCTAAGGCCCTTGTCCGCCGACGAGGTGTTAAGCTTCGATATCACCTTCCGCGCGCAACACATTCGCTCCCGCACCTGGGACCTTTGGGGTGTCGCCTACATCGCGAACGGCGGTGCGTCCGACGACGGGTTCGAATACTTCCGCTACTGGCTCATGTCGCGCGGACGCAAGGTCTTCGAGCAGGTCTTGGCAGCACCCGACTCTCTTGCAGATGTTGTACCTGCCGATCGTACATCCGTTCTGGAGAACGAGCCCTTTGCGGCTGCCAGCATGCGCGTCTGGATGCACAAGACAGGGAAGTCGTTCGAAGACTACTACGTCTATGTCGCCGATTGTCAGTCGTATCCTGAACAGCCATCGGGCACGAAGCCGAAGTCTCTAGAAAAGAGCTTCCCGAAAACGTGGAAGCGCTTCGGCAACAACCCGCTCAGCTAAAGCGCCTTCCCCATCCTAAGCAGCGGGATGCGAACGCCTGTCGACGTCGTCGACGTGTGCGGTTCGATCACCTCATACCCGCACGCGCGATAGAGTGGCTCACCCGCCATCGTCGCCATCAGCTCCGTGCGCTTGAAGCCGGCCTCGCGCGCAGCCCCCTCGCACGCATCGATGATCGCGCGGCCGATGCCTTGGCGCGCGTGATCGGGGCTCGTGTACATCGCCCGCACACGCGCCGCGTCCTTCGCAGGATCAAGCGTCGCCGCGCTCCGTCCCGTTGAGTGGTCGCCGCCGAACAAGGTCGTCCGCGCGCTCCACCCGCCGCATCCGACCAACGCGAACCCGTCCTCGATCGCGAAATAGGTGCCGTCCTCGATCAACTGCGTGTCGAGTCCCATGATCTCGAACGATCCTTCGACCTCCTCGGGCGTCAGATACGGCTTCAATAGCGCGCGGATCGATCGTTCCATGAGCGTGCGAATGCGCGGAATGTCGTCGCGTGTCGCCACGCGCACCGGCCAGACGCGAGACGAACTCATGGAATGAGCAGAACCCGTCCGACCGCGCCGCGCCCTTCGATATAGGCATGCGCCGCCGCCGCGTCTTTCAGCGCGAACGTCTTGTCGATCACCACCTTGAGCTTGCCCGCAGCCGCATCGTTGATATGCCGCTGGATCATGTCGTGCACGCGGTCCGTCATGATCTCGGCGCCCAAGAACACGCCGGTCAGCGACCGGTTGGCCGCCATCAGGGGCCGCACGTCGACGCGCGAATCCTCACGCCCCGCGTTGCCCACCATCGACACGCGTCCGCGCGCGCCGGTCGCCGCGATGCTCTTCTCAAGCGTCGACCCGCCGACCGGATCGACGACAAGGTCGACGCCCTTGTTGTCGGTCAGCTTCATCACCTCGGCGACGACGTCGTGCTTCGCATAGTTGATGCCGTGATCCATCCCGAACGGCTTCAGCTTCGCGAGCTTCTCCTCGCTCGACGCCGTTGCGAACACGCGCGCACCCGCACGCTTCGCCAGCTGGATCGCGGCAAGGCCGACGGCGCCGGCGCCCGCCTGCACCAACACCGTCTCGCCCGCCTTCAACCGTCCGAACTCGAACAGACAATCGTCCGCCGTCCCGAACGGCACCGGAATGGCGGAGGCCTGGCGAATGTCGAACCCATCCGGCGCGACCCAAGCATTGCGCGCCGGCACCGAGCGCAGCTCCGCATGCGAGCCGAACGCATTCACGGTCACGACCTTCTGCCCAACCTTCAGATGCGTGACGTCTTTGCCGACCTGAACGATCGTCCCCGCCGCCTGATAGCCGACGATATGCGGCACGGTGATCAGCGGCCCACCCATGCGATTGAGCGTATCGCCGCCCTCGATGCTGACCGCCTCGACCTTGATCAGAACGCCGGGCGCATAGACGTGCGGATCCTCGACGTCCTCATATTTGAAGACGGACGGCGGACCATTCTCGTAATAAACAGCGGCTTTCATGACGACCTCCGATATCAGACGGAGACGACATTACAGCCTGGGAGCGCAGGCGTCCCGCCCGCTCTTTTTAAGAGACGCGCCGGCGTCGCTAAAATCGCGCGACGCCGGTGCTCAGGCCATTTCTATCCCGCCCGCCGGTGCAGCGCCGTCACCCGCGGCGCGCGAATCTGCGCGACGGCGCTGTCCATGCTGCGTTCGACGCAATCCTTGAAGGCACGCCGCGCCTCAAGGTCGCGAATGTCGGGTTGGCCGCCGCACACACTAATGGCCGCACGCTCCAGCCGTTGGAGAAAGCGTTCGGCGCCCATCGACGTCGACAGATCGAGATCGCCATAAGCCACGTCCAAGCGCTTGACCTCGACGTCGCCCGTGCCAGGCCCACGCCCGCGCGGCCCCTCAGCTTGCTGCGGCGATCGGCGATCGTCGCGGCGCGCTTCTTGGATCGTGTGCCCGCAGTCGGCGCGCACTTTGCGCGGCAGCTCGCTCTCCCAATCGCGGCCATACGCGGCCCGCGCCTGTTCGACCTTCGCGGCGCAAGTGCGTGCGCTGTACCGCGCCGAACGCCGCGCGGCAGGCGAAGACCCGTCCGTGGCGTCCGATGAATCGGAAACATCGTAGCTCGACGGCGATGTGCCTACGGTCGATGTCGGCACGCCGCTGGCGAACACCGCAACCAGCAAAGCGCCAACGCCGGCAACCGCCCACGTGATCGGATTGCGAAGCAAGTTTGCGGCCCTATTACCGCCGCCGCTGGTCTTGGCGTGTTTATCGCCGCCGCCATGATCCCCGTGGTCGCCGCCGTGATCGCCCCCGTGGCCGTCGTCCTTGGTGTGGTCTTTGTCCGCCATGTCTTGCTCCCTTTCGCGTCGCGCGCCCGCGAGGACGCGTGTGAGACCGTGTTTGCTTGATCGGCGCAGCGTCGCACCGACAAAGCCCACGCTCGAAACGCATGCATCGCGCCTGAGTTCCCAAGAAGGGAGCCGTTCTCTGTAGATTGCCGTCGACGCACGCAAGCTTGACCTTTGGCGCGCGTCCCAGATCTAGAGAATTTCTTTGACGCTTTCCGGCGGCCGACCCAACCGCACGCCTTTCGCCGTCACCACGATCGGCCGCTGGATCAGGATCGGATGCGCAACCATCGCCTCGATCAGCTGATCGTCGCTAAGCTTCGGATTGTCGAGCTTGAGCGTCGCGTACGCTTCTTCCTTCGTGCGGATGACATCGCGCACGCCGACGCCCATCCGTTTGATAATCGCCTTCAGCTCGCGCGCTGACGGCGGCGTCTTCAAATACTCGACGATCTTGGGCTCGATCCCTGCCTCGCGAATGAGCGCAAGCGTGTTGCGCGACGCACTGCATTTCGGGTTGTGATAGATGGTGACGTCGGCCATGGCCCCGCGAACTTACACGACACGCTGAACACTTCGATGCCGTGCGTTGAGCGAGCGAAGCCGCGCATCACAAATCGGACTCGTTTCGGTTCAGCCCGCTTGACTCTGCAACGCGGCCGAGCATACTAGAACAAATAAGGAACATACGTCCAGCACTGAAAGGCGGACCCGTGCCAACACCCTTGGCGGCGGAGGGAGTCGCATCCCTCAAACAGACGATCGCGGCGATCGAAGCGGCCTGCATCCGCAAGGGCCCCGCGAGCGCCCGCGTGCACGTCGACACCGGCATCGCCGAGATCGACGGCGCCCTGGGCGGCGGCCTGATGCGCGGCTCGATCCACGAAATCCTGCCCCGCACCGTGCAGGATCTGGGCAGCGCCGCGGGCTTCGCCTTCGGCCTCGCCGCACGCGCGGAAACAGCGGGCGCCCACACGCTCTACATCCAGCACGACTTCACGCAGGTCGAACTCGGCCGCCCCTATCTGCCCGGCCTGAAACTCTCGGGCTTCGACACCGGCTCGCTCATCTATCTGCACGTCCCCCGCGCGGAAGACGTGCTGTGGGCGATGAGCGAGGCCCTGAAGTGCCGCGGCTTCGCCGCCGTCATCGCCGAGTTTCCGGCCCAAACCCGCGTGCTTGATCTGACGATGACGCGAAGGCTCGCGCTCGCGTCACAAGAAGGCCTCGGCTTCGGCCTCATCCTGCGCCATTCGGCCGGCATCGAACCCAACGCCGCGACGACGCGCTGGCTGGTGTCGTCAGCGCCCAGCGTGTCCGACCGCTTCGGCGGCATCGGCGCGCCGAGTTTCAACCTCGATCTCGTGAAGAATCGTTTCGGTCCATCGGCCCAATGGCGCGTTGAGTGGCAGTCCCATGAGCGTACGTTTGCAATCCCATCGCTATCTCGCGGTCTGGCTGGAACATTTGCCGACAGACCGCATCGAACGCGCACTCTCGCCAAGACCGCGTGACCCGCGCGTCGTCGTCACCGAGATCAAAAGCGCGCTTCGCCTGACGGCGATGAACACAGCCGCAGCCGAACTCGGCCTGCGCGTCGGCATGCCCTTGGCCGACGCGCGCGCGATGTACCCGACCATCCTCGTCGATCACGCCGATGAAATCGCGGACCAAAACCTAGCCGAGGCCATCAACGATTGGCTCGGCCGCTACACACCGCTCGTGGGCTTAAGCCCGCCTCACGGCATGATGCTGGACATCTCGGGCTGCGCACATCTCTTCGGCGGCGAAGAAGCGATGCGCAAAGACATCGGCCGCCGCCTCGCGGTCCAAGGTTTCAAGTCGCGCCTCGCCATCGCCGGCACGGCCGGCGCCGCCTGGGCCCTCGCCCGCTTCGGCGACAAACGCATCGTCGCCGACACCGACCTCAGCAACACGTTGCGCGCCCTACCGCTCGCCGCGCTACGCATCGACGCCGACAAAATCGACGCCCTCACCCGCGTGGGCCTGAAGAAAATCGGCGACATCACCGATCGCCCGCGCGCGCCCCTGGTCGCCCGCTTCGGCGCCACGCTGCTGCGTCGTCTGGATCAAGCGATGGGCGTGATGGAAGAACCCATCACCCCACGCCTACCGCTGCCGCCCTACATCGCCGAACGCTGCTTCGCAGAACCGATCACGCACGAAGCCTACATTCTGCAAACGATCGAGCACCTGGCGGGCGAACTTGCTCGCCGCATGGAAGAACGCGGTGAAGGCGCCCGCGCCCTCCAAGTCACGCTCTACCGCGTCGACGGCGCCGTCCGCCGGCTCTCGGTGGCCACCAGCAAACCCCTACGCGACACGCGAGCCCTCTGCCGCCTCTTCAAAGAACGCTTCTCAACGTTGGTGGACGAACTAGACCCCGGCTACGGCTTCGACGTCGTCCGCCTCAGCGTAATGACAGCCGAGAAAACCACAGTCGCTCAAAAAGACATCATCTCCAGCGCCACCGGCAGCGACGACATCCATCACCTCATCGACCGCATGGGCGTCCGCTTCGGCCTCAACCGCGTCATGCGCTTCACCCCCAACGACTCCCACATCCCCGAATTCGCCGTCACGAGCGTCCCCGCGCATCAGCCCCCCTCCACCATCGCTACGCGATGGTCCCCCTCCCCCGCTAAAGCGGGTGAGGATGAGAACCGCCGCCGCTTATCCTCCCCCGCTTTAGCGGGGGAGGGGGACCGCCACGCAGTGGCGGTGGAGGGGGGCCTCGCGTTGCAAGACGCCACCGGCCCCACCCGCCCGTTGCGCCTCTTCGACCGCCCGGAAGAAATCTCGGCGATCGCCGAAGTCCCCGACGGCCCACCCGCGCGCTTCAACTGGCGCCGCGTCCACCACGAAGTGGCCCACACCGAAGGCCCCGAACGCATCGCGATGGAATGGTGGCGCGACGAAAAAGGCCAACCCCTCACCCGCGACTACTTCCGCGTCGAAGACGACCACGGCCGAAGATTCTGGCTCTACCGCGAAGGCCTCTTCGGCAGCGAAACATCCGCACCACGCTGGTTCATGCACGGCCTCTTCGCATGACCACCGAAACAAACGTGGTGGCGCTGCCACCGCCAAAACCGACAACGCCGCCCGAAGTCGCGCCGTACGCCGAACTCGCCGTCACGACGAACTTCTCATTCCTGCGCGGCGGCTCGCACCCAAAAGAATTCGTGAAACAGGCCCAAGCTTTGGGCCTCACCGCCGTCGGCATCGCCGACCGCAATTCGCTGGCCGGCGTCGTACGCGGCCACACGCAAGCCGAAGACATCGGCTACCGCATGCTTGTAGGCACTCGCCTCGTCTTTAGCGACGGCACCCCCGACATCCTCGTCTATCCCACAGACCGACCTGCCTACGGCCGCCTCTGCCGGCTGCTCACCGTGGGCAACAAGCGCGCCGAAAAAGGCGATTGCATCCTCGTCATCGACGACCTGATCGAATTCGTCGAAGGCTTGCTTCTCATCGTTATGCCGCCACGCCCCAACGTCGCCCTCGCAAGCCCGACACTAAAACGCTTGCGCGCCGCCACACCCGGCAACCTCTGGCTCGCCGCATCGATCGCCTATCGCGGCGACGACACCCGCCACCTCAAACGCATCGGCGAACTCTGCGCCGAACACAAAGTCCCACCGATCGCCATCGGCGACGCGCTCTATCACGCGCCGGAGCGCCGCGCGCTCCAAGACGTCCTCACCTGCATCCGTGAACACACAACCCTGGACGCCGCAGGCCTGCGCCTCGAAGCCAACGCCGAGCGCCATTTGAAATCACCGGCCGAAATGACCCGCCTCTTTCGCCGCATGCCCGAAGCGATCGCGCAGACCACCCGCTTCGCCAACCGCTGCACCTTCTCGCTCACCGAACTGAAATACGAATACCCCGACGAAACGCGCGAAGGCTTTGCAACGCCGCAAGAAGCGTTGGTTCATTACGCCGAGGAAGGCGCGCGCAAACGTTATCCCGGCCATACACCTGCCAAGGTGCGTCAAGCGCTCGATCACGAACTCAAACTCATCGCCGAGTTGAACTACGCGCCTTACTTCCTCACCGTCCACGACATCGTGCGCTTCGCCCGTTCGCAGGGCATTCTCTGCCAAGGTCGCGGATCGGCCGCCAATTCCGTCGTTTGTTACTGCCTCGGCGTAACCGAGGTCGACCCCGTTCTCGTCGACCTGCTGTTCGAACGTTTCTTATCAGCCGAACGCGGCGAACCGCCCGATATCGACGTCGATTTCGAACACGAACGCCGCGAAGAGGTGATCCAGTACATCTACAATCGCTACGGCCGCGAACGCGCAGGCCTCGCCGCGACAGTCATCTCCTACCGCGGCCGCAGCGCCATCCGCGACGTCGGCAAAGCTTTCGGTCTCTCCGAAGACACGATCAGTGCCTTATCCGGCACCTTATGGGGCTGGTCGACTGAAGCGCCGATGGACGATGAGGTCAAACGCATCGGTCTCGATCCGACCGACAGCCGCCTCGCCAAAGCGCTGGCGTTGGCGCAAGAACTCATCGACTTCCCACGCCACCTCTCGCAGCACGTCGGCGGCTTTGTCATGACGCGCGGCCGTCTCGACGAAGTGATCCCGATCTCCAACGCCGCGATGGAAGATCGCACCGTCGTCGAATGGGACAAGGACGACTTGAACGAACTCAAAATTCTCAAAGTCGACGTTCTGGCGCTCGGCATGTTGTCGTGCATCCGCAAGGCGCTTGAGATGCTGAACAAGCATTACGTCCTGCCGGCCGATCTGGCGGCGATCCCGAAGGAAGAACCTGCCGTCTACGACATGCTGTGCCGCGCGGATTCCATCGGCGTGTTCCAGGTCGAAAGCCGCGCGCAAATGTCGATGCTGCCGCGATTGAAGCCGCGAAAGTTCTACGACCTCGTCATCGAAGTAGCCATCGTTCGCCCCGGCCCTATCCAAGGCGGCATGGTCCATCCCTATCTCAAACGCAGGCAAGGGATCGAGACCGTTTCCTATCCCAAACCCGAACTCGAAGCGGTTTTGCAAAAAACGCTGGGCGTGCCGCTGTTCCAGGAACAAGCGATGCGCATCGCCATCGTCGCCGCAAAATTCGCGCCCGCTGAAGCCGACCGGTTGCGCCGCTCGATGGCGACATTCCGGCACTTAGGGACAATCAAGAACTTCGAAGACAAATTCATCGAAGGCATGGTCGACAACGGCTACGAACGCGACTTCGCCGCGCGTTGCTTCGAACAGATCAAAGGTTTCGGCGACTACGGTTTCCCCGAAAGCCACGCCGCGAGCTTCGCGCTCCTCGTCTACTACTCGTCGTGGATCAAGTGCCATTACCCCGACGTTTTCGCCGCAGCCCTCCTCAACTCGCAGCCGATGGGTTTCTACGCGCCAGCCCAAATCGTCCGCGATGCACAGGAACACGGCGTCGAGATGCGCGAAGCCGACGTCAACATCTCCGATTGGAACAACACGCTGGAGCCCGGCCTCGACGAAAACGTCGGCGTCGTCACGCGCCTGCACCCGCGCCACGCCGAGATGACCCGCGACATCCGCACCACGCACGCGATGCGTCTGGGCTTCCGCCAAGTCAGCGGTGTGAAGGAAGAGGACGGCCAAAAAATCGTCGAACACCGAGGCACCGGCTACGATTCCGTGCGCGACCTCTGGCTGCGCACCGGCATCGAACCCACGGCGCTCGAACGCCTCGCCGACGCCGACGCCTTCCGCTCCTTAGGCCTCGACCGCCGCGAAGCCTTATGGGCCGTGCGCGGCCTGCGCCGTTCGGGCGACAAAGACGACCTGCCGCTGCTGACCTTCAGCACCACGCGCGAACACGAACCCGACTTCGCGCTCCCCACCATGCCGCTCGGCGAACATGTCGTGGAGGATTACCGCCACCTCCACCTCTCGCTGAAGGCGCACCCCGTCGCTTTCCTACGCAACGAATTGAGAGCCCGCGGCATCGTCGCCAACGAGACGCTCCCCTCGATCCCACCCAACCGCATCGTCACCGTCTCCGGCCTCGTCCTCGTGCGCCAGCGCCCCGGCACGGCCAGCGGCGTCATCTTCATGACGCTGGAGGACGAAACCTCCATCGCCAACATCGTCGTCTGGCCGAAAGTGTTCGAAGAATTCCGCCCGACGGTCCTCGGCGCCCGCTTCGCCTGCGTCCGCGGCCAATTGCAAAGCGAAAGCAACGTCATCCACGTCATCGCCGAAGAAATCATCGACATGACCCCGCTGCTCGACCGCCTGCACGCCGACCCATCGCCCGTGGAATCGCTCGCGCGCGCCGACGAAATCAAAAACCCGCCGCCCAGTCGCGGCACGCATCCGGGTGCCAAGCGCGCCGAACTGCACAAACACCCGCGCAACGTCCGCCCACTCCAACAACCCATTGTCGAATACGACGCCAAAACCGCCGCGCAGAAAGTTCACGCGGTCATGCCGAAGGGCCGAAACTTCCACTGAGTTCCCAAACCACTATCGAGACCGTGAACCATCACTGACGCGCAACTCTCGCGCGCTAGACGGTTTCGACAGCCGCACGCAACTTTACGCCGATGAGTCGCGCCACGCTGATCGCTGCCGCTGCCGCGAGCCTATGCATCGCCGCATCCGCGCGCGCGGACGAAGGCCGCTGGTCGTTCTCCTCCGGCGCGGAATACACGAACGGCGACTACGGCGAAGCGCAAGACACCACCATCGTCATCGTCCCCTTCACCTTTGGCTACAGAACCGACCGCTGGGGCGCGCGCATCACCGTGCCCTACGTCAGCATCGAAGGCTCAGGCAACATCGTCCCCGGCAGCTCCGGCTCGGCCGCAGGCGGCGCCGGCGGACTAAGCGGCATTGTCGGCGGCGTCGGTGGCCTGCTCGACGGATTGTTGGACGGCTTGCTCGGCGGTGACGGCCCACCCGGCGGTGCCGACGCACCAGAGCCGTCGGCCATACCAATCACCATCAAAGAGGAAGGCCTCGGCGACATCACCGTCGCCGTCTCCGCCGTCCCCTTCCGCACCGACGGCGGCACACGCCTGACCCTCGGCGCGCGCGTGCGCATCCCGACCGCAGACGCCGACCGCTCGCTCGGCATCGACGACACCGCGCTCGCCATCTCAAGCACACTCGCGCACAGTTTCGGTGGCACAACAGCGATCTACGGATCGATCGGCTACGAACGCGCCTTTGAGAGCGAAGCGAACGCGTTCTTCGCCCAACTCGGCGCCGAAACCTATGTCGTCCCACGCATCCTGCTGGGATCAAGCATCGACTGGGCCCAAGCCGGTTCCGAACTTCGCCGCGACTCGACACAAGCGACACTCTACGCCGGCTACGACCTCGGTTCGGAAATCCGCTTCTTGGCGTACGGCACCGCCGGCCTCACCGACACCAGCCCCGACGTCGGCGCCGGCATGCGCGTCATCTACACGCCCGAGTAGCTCAGGCGCGTCCGCGCTTCGATCGCATCGGCAACACCTGCCGCTCGATCCAATTCTTGATCTCGCGCGTGCGCACGGCGAAGTCCGAAATCGCCGTCGTGATCCCGTGCTGCCACGCCAGCGCGCGATTGCCCGGCGCGCGCTCAAGCGCCTCAAGATCGCCGACATAGCGCGCGTGATCCGCATCGCCGTGGAACAGACCCTGCTCCACCGTCGCCGCCTTCAACCGCTTCATCACCGCCGCAATGTCGCCGAACGAATATTCCGGATGATACTGCACGCCCCAAAACGTACAGCCGCGCGACTTGATCTCCGCCGCCTGCACCGCGCTGCAGGCGTTCGTCGCCAAGATCGTGGTACCGCGCGCCGTCTCTTCGATCTCGTCCATATGCACGGTGATCGCGTCGAACACGGGACCTTTGTCCCAATAGAGATCGTGCTCCTCGCCCGCGTCGGTCAGCATGATCGAACGCGCAAACCCGATCTCCCGACCGTTCGGATTTTTCCGCACCGTGCCGCCCGCCGCGACCGTCGCCACCTGCAAACCCCAGCACGATCCGAAGAACGGCGTATCGGTCTCAAACACCGCGCGCGCCAGCTCGATCTGCCGCATGATCGAAGGACCCAGGTCATAAATGTTCAACGACGACCCGGTGATCGCAATGCCGTCATAGGACTGAAGCCCCATGCGATCCGGCAAGTTCGCGCCCAGATCCGCCGGAAAGCAAACATCGACGCGCGCACCGGGCGACAGCCGCCGCAACACATCCGCATACCCGTCGCTCGCCGCGCGTCCACCGGCGGCGATGTGGCGCGCACGCCCTTCCGCCGTGTTCCCTTCGACGACCAACAAACGCGGTACGCTCATGCCGCTCTCAAATCACCGTTCAGCGCCGCATCAAAGATACGCCGCGCACCCTGAACATCAAGCGGAACCGGATTGCCGCCCGCCGTCGGATCCACGATCGCCATCTCGGCAATCAGCTTGGCCTGCCGATCGTCGACCTTCAGGCCCTTCAACGTGTGCGGAATGCCGACTTCGTCGCGCAGGTTGAGCACAAATCCCTGAAACGAATCGAACGTGCCCCCGAGACCCAGATACGCCGACAACCGCGCAATCTTCTCCTCGATCGCCTTGCGATTGAACGCCAGCACATAGGGCATGAACACCGCATTGGTCAGCCCGTGATGCGTGTCGTAAAGCGCCCCGATCGGGTGCGACAGCGCATGCACCGCGCCAAGCCCCTTCTGAAACGCCGTCGCGCCCATCGCAGCCGCCGCCATCATATTCCCGCGCGCCTCAAGATCGCTGCCGTGCTTGACCGCCCGCAGCAAATTCTCTTTGACCAGCCGCACACCTTCAACCGCGACGCCGTCCGCCAGCGGATGAAATCCGGGCGCGCAATAAGCCTCAAGGCAATGCGCAAACGCATCCATCCCGGTGGCCGCCGTGATATGCGGCGGCAATCCGACAGTCAGCGCCGGATCGCAAATCGTCACCACCGGCATCATCTTCGGATGAAAGATGACCTTCTTCGTATGCGTCGCTTCCTGCGTGATGACGCCCGCGCGCCCAACTTCGGACCCGGTGCCGGACGTCGTCGGCACGGCAACGACAGGCGCGATCCCCTTCGGATCGGCGCGCGTATACCAATCGCCGACGTCTTCGAAATCCCACATCGGCCGCGTCTGCCCGGCCATGAACGCAATCACCTTGCCGACGTCCAGCGCCGACCCACCGCCGAACGCGACGACGCCGTCATGCTTGCCGGCGCGCAAAACGTCGACACCTTCGGCCACATTCGTCTCGACCGGATTCGATTTGATGTTCGAGAACATCGCCGCGCCAAGTCCCGCCGCCTTCAGCGACTCGAACGCCGCCTTCGTCTGCGCCAACTGCGCGAGCCCCGGATCGGTGACGAACAGCGGTCGCGTCATCCCGGCGGTCTTGCACGCATCGGCAAGCTCTGTGACACGGCCGACCCCAAAGCGCACGCTCGTCGGATAATTCCAATTCGCCTTCTGCATCATGACCGCCTCAAATCGCCTGCCGCAGATGATACGACTTCGGCCGCGTCAACATCTCGTACCCGATGGGCGACAGAGATGCGCCGCGCCCCGTATCCTTCACCCCAGTCCAAGCCAGCGCCGGATCGAGATAGTCGCACCGGTTCATGAACACGGTCCCCGTCTCGACCTGATCGCCGATGCGCTCCGCCGCCTCAAGATCGCTCGTCCAAATCCCGGCAGTCAGACCGTAAGGCGAATCGTTCATCAAGCGCACCGCCTCCTCATCCGACTTCACCTTCATGATGCCGACGACAGGCCCAAAACTCTCCTCCATCATCACGCTCATCGAGTGATCGACGTTGGTCAAAACCTGCGGCGCGAGATAGGGCGTACCCTCCCGGTTCGCCGCAAACGCCTTCATGTCGATATGCCCCTCCGCCCCCTTGGCCAGCGCCTCTGCCGTCTGCTTGCGCACGACGGCGGCAAAGCGCGCATGCGCCATCGGCCCCAAGGTCGTCGCCTCGTCCATCGGATTCCCCAGCACATACTGGCGCGTGAGGTTCACGAACCCATCGAGGAATTTGTCGTACACCGCCTCGTGCACATAGATACGCTCGATTCCGCAGCAGCACTGCCCGGAATTATAAAACGCGCCATCGACGAGATTCTCGATCGCATGATCGAGCTTCACGTCCGCGCGAACGTAAGCCGGATCCTTGCCGCCGAGCTCAAGCCCCATCGTCGTGAACGTCCCCGCAGCCGCCCGCTCGATCGCCTTGCCGCCTTCGACCGAGCCGGTGAAGTTCACATGATCAACCGACCCGGACGACAACACGCGCGTCGTCTGATCGTGGCTAAGCACGACATTGGCAAACAAGCCCTTCGGCGCACCCGCCTTCTTCATCGCCTGATCGAACCGCTCGCCGACCAAAATCGTCTGCGACGCATGCTTCAAGATCACGGCGTTACCCGCGATCAATGCCGGCACAATCGTGTTCACAGCGGTGAGATACGGATAATTCCACGGCGCCACGACCAGCACGATCCCCGCCGGCGTTCGCTTGATCATGCGCTTGAAGCCCACCTTCGGATCGGCCGGCAAAACCGGCTTCAACGAATCCTCGGCGATCAACGTCATATAGCGCACGCGCTCTTCAAACCCGCGAAACTCGCCGCCGAACCGCACCGGCCGCCCCATCTGCGCCGCCAACTCCGGCACGATCTCCTGATTGAGCGACAACATCGCGTCCATGAACTTCAACGCGAACGCACAACGGTCCTTGATCGAAACCTTGGCCCAATCACGCTGTGCCGCCCGCGCCGCCTTCAACGTCGCATCGATCTGCGCGTCGGTGGCAACAGGACGGCGCGCCACCACGTGGCCATCGATAGGCGAAATACAAACGATGTCGGTCATGGCGTCCTCTGCGATCTTGGGGCGTAGGCGGCAGTGCTAGATGATCTCGAAATACCGCGCCAGTTCCCAATCCGTGATGGCCTTGCGAAACTCGCGCTCTTCCCACTTCCGCGTCGCCGCATAGTGCTCCACAAACGCGTCGCCGAACAGGCTCCGCGCCGCCTTCGATCCCTCGAGCCGTTCCGCCGCCTCGAACAAAGTGCGCGGCAAAGCCCGGTTCTTCGGAAACTTCTTCTCATACGCGTTGCCTTCGATGGCAGCGTCCGGCTCGATCTTATTCTCGATCCCCCAAAGCCCCGATCCGATCGCACAGGCAAGCGCAATGTAGGGATTGATGTCCGCCGCCGCGATCCGATACTCGACGCGCTGGCTCTTCGCCGACCCCGGAATCACGCGCAAAGCGCACGTGCGGTTCTCGACACCCCACGTCGCGTCCGTCGGCGCCCAGAACCCCGGGATCAATCGCGTGTATGAATTCACGGTACACGCAATCATCGCCAGCAACTCAGGCATCAACTTCTGCTGCCCGCCGACGAACCATCGCATCGTGTCCGACATGAGATGCGCCGCCTTCTCATCGAAGAACGCGGACTTGCCATTCTTATCGGCCAGCGAAATATGCAGGTGTCCCGACTGCCCCGGCCAATCCTTCGACCACTTGGCCATGAACGTCGCCATCCAGCCGCGCCGCTCGGCCAGCACCTTGCAGAACGTCTTGAACAACGCCGCGCGATCGGCCGCTTCAACCGCCTCCGAATGCACGATCGCCGCCTCAAGCACGCCGGGCCCCGTCTCGGTATGCAAACCCTCCAGCGGAAAATCCATCTCCTCGCCGAGTTTCATCAGATCGCGATAAAACTCCGCATGCACAGATGATCGCAGCACCGAATACCCGAAGAACCCCGGCGTGATGGTCTTCAGATCGCGATATCCCTTCGCGCGCACCGATTGCGGCGTCTCGTCGAACACGAAGAACTCGAACTCCGCGGCCGCACGCACAGAAAATCCAAGATCGTCCGCGCGCTTGATCACGCGTCGCAGCACACCGCGCGGACAACATTCCTCCGCCCGCCCCTCGAACTCGCCGAGGAACATCAGCGTGTCGCCCTCAAGCGGCAACGCCCGGCAAGTCGAAGGCAACACGCGCACATTCGCGTCCGGATAGGCCGTATGCCACCCGGTGAACTTCACATTGTCATAGAGTTGATCGTTCGAATCCCACCCCAGAATGACATCGCAGAACCCGAACCCCTTCTCCAACGCGGAGAAGAACTTTTCGCGCCCCATATATTTGCCGCGCAAGATGCCGTCGACGTCGAACACGCCGACCTTCACGTGGCTGAGATGGCGTTCTTCGACGATGGTGCGGGCATCGGCTGCCGTCTTGACCTGGCGCGGATCCATCAAGGCGCGTCCCCGTTGCGAAGCAGATAAAACAAAGGCCGAGGACGAAGCCCCCGGCCCAAAAACCCTAACACATCGGCGCGCCGCGCCACCGCGGCGTCAGTCGAGCGTCATGTTGGCGGAAATGGCCTCCGCCGGGATACCGTAATAACCGGTCAGCTCATCGCCCTCATGCCCGTAATCATAGACAAGCTCGTCGCCAGCCTTGATGTCGGTGAGCGCATAGAACTCCATCATCATCTGCTCGTAATTCGAAACCAGCGACACGTTCTCGGGCAGCCCGTGATTGAGCAAGCTGCCGAGCCCAAGAACGACGCAAAGATCGTCTTCCTCGTTCCACTGAAATACATAGCGGCCGACGACCGTCTGGTCCGTGTGGTCCGACTCGTCCCCCGGCACAAAGATGACGTGGTCGGCAAGCACCAGCGTGCCCTTGGGGATATCGGTGGTCGCGAACACACAGCGCCCCTTACCCGGAACCACACGGACGACGACCTTCGGGTTGCTAGACGGATTCACGAGACCTCACAGAAATTTGCACGAAGCGCAGCTGCAAACTACGTATCGCAACCGCGAGATCAAGACATTTGCGCGCTCTTTCCCAAGGAACATTCAGGCACCACCGCAACAATGACGCGTGGCGCTCGGCCAGTTGCCTTCGCTAAACTGGTCCACAAGGCACGAGTGATGCCGATGCAATCGGGGACTTGAAAGCTTCATGAAAAGACGCACGTTCTTAGGCACGGCCGCTGCCGCCGCCGCGCTTGGCGCAGGCGCGCCCAATTTCGTTTTCGCCGCAACCAAGCCAAAGGAGACCGCATTGGGTCCGATGCTCGAGCCGTGGACGGGGCCCAACGGGGGCATCCCGCGCTTCGACAAAGTCAAAGTCGCCGACTTCAAGCCCGCCCTGAGCAAGGGCATGGATTTGCTGCGCGCCGAAATCCGCGCCATCACGGCCGAGAACGCACCCGCCACGTTCGACAACACGATTGTGCCGTTCGAAGATGCAGGCCGCCCCTTCGGCCGCGTACAGAGCTTCTTCGGCGTCTACACGTCGACCATGAACGACAAGGCGATGCAGAAGATCGAGGCCGACATGTCGCCGGTCCTCGCCGCCTTCAACGATGAGATCATCCAGAACGAAACGCTGTTCGCGCGCCTGAAGGCGGTCTACGACACGCGCGAAAAGACGGGCCTCAACCCGGAACAGCAACGCCTGACCGACGTCTTCTACACCCGCTTCGCCCGCCGCGGCGCCGCGCTCGACAAGACGCAGAAAGCGCGCCTGGGCGAAATCAATCAGCGCCTCGCGACGCTATTCACGCAGTTCAGCCAGAACCAACTTGGCGACGAAGAGCACTACACGCTCGTCATCGACAAGGAAGCGGATCTCGCGGGCCTGCCCGATTCAATTCGCGAAGGCGCGGCCGAGGCCGCAAAGGAGGCCAAGTTGCCGGGCAAGTGGGTGTTCACCAACACCCGCTCGTCGATGGAACCGTTCCTCACCTTTGCCGACAATCGCGCCCTGCGCGAAAAAGGCTGGCGGATGTGGAACAACCGCGGCAACAACGGCGACGCCCGCGACAACAAGGCGATCGCCGGCGAAATCCTGCAGCTGCGCGCCGAACGCGCGAAGATGCTGGGCTATAAATCCCACGCACATTGGATCGTCGACGACGGCATGGCGCGCACGCCAGAAGCCGCGATGAATCTGATGCTGAAGGTGTGGAAGGCCGCCGTCGCGCGCGTGCACGAAGAAGTCGCCGACATGCAGGCGATGGCCGACAAAGAAGGCGCGAAGATCAAGATCGAACCGTGGGACTATCGCTACTACGCCGAGAAGGTGCGCAAGGCGAAGTACGACGTCGACCAAAACGAAGCAAAACCGTACTTCCAGCTTTCGAAAATGGTCGAGGCGATGCACTGGGCCGCCGGCCAAGTCTACGGCCTGGAATTCAAGAAGGTCTCAGGGCTCCCCGTCTATCACCCCGACGTCACCACCTACGAAGTCAACCGCGGCGGCAAACGCATCGGCCTCTTCTACTTCGACCCCTACGCGCGCGCCGGCAAAAGTTCGGGCGCGTGGATGAACGAATACCGCACGCAGGAGAAGTTCAAAGACGACACGACGCCGATCGTCTCGAACAACTGCAACTACGTGAAGGCCAAACCCGGCGAGCCGGTGCTGATCTCATGGGACGACGCCAACACGCTGTTCCACGAATTCGGCCACGCGCTTCACGGCCTGCTGTCGAACGTCACGTATCCGACGCTCGCCGGCACCAACGTGAAGCGTGACTTCGTCGAATTCCCAAGCCAGGTGAACGAGTATTGGCTGGCGACGCCCGAAGTCCTCAACCAGTTCGCCGTCCACTACCAAACCGGCAAACCGATTCCGAAGGAACTGGTCGACCGCATCCTCAAAGCTCAAAACTTCAACCAGGGCTTTGAAACGGTCGAATACCTGGCGAACGCAATCTACGACATGAAGATCCACTTGGCAGCGACCCCGGACACGCGCATCGACATCGCCGCCTTCGAACGCGAAACGATGGCCGAGATCGGTATGCCGAAGGAAATGGTCCTGCGCCACCCGGCGGCAGCCTTCGGTCACATCTTCTCGGGCGACGGCTACTCCGCCGGCTATTACGTCTACATCTGGGCCGACGCGATGACCGCCGACGTCTACGAGGGCTTCATGGAAAAAGGCGGCCTCTACAACAAAGAGGCCTGCAAACTCCTCGAAACCTCGATCATGAGCGTGGGCAACTCGATCCCGCCCGACGAAGCCTTCCGGAGATTCCGCGGTCGCGACGTCGACACCAACGCCCTCATGCGCGACCGCGGCTTCCCGGTCAGCTAACGACAACGGGCGTCGTGCGCACCAGTGCGACGCCCGCCACCACAAAGCCAAGTCCGAACAAAATACCGCCCGCCACAAACCCCGCCTCGGGCTGATTGGCAAACGTCGCAGCGAGTCCAACGACCAGCGACAAAATCCAGCACGAACCGGCAATCGCAGATCCCGCGCGCCTCACCAGCATCACCGTGCCGAGTATCGCGAGCCCGATCGAAATCGCGAACACACCGAGTTGATAGACGTCGAGCCCGAACGCCATGCCGTCCGGGCCGACGATGGAGGCGATGCCCGTCTCGGCGAGCGCAAACGCAGCGAAACCCGCAAGGCCCAGCCGCGAACGATCGGCGAAGTAGACGCCCATCAAGCCGAACAGCAGCGCGACGTCGATCACGAAGTAGAACAGCTCAAGCCACGCGAGATTCTGCTCCCACGGCACGATCGCGGAGACGATACGCAACACGCCGCCCAAAACGGCCGCGCCGCCCAGTATGCGGAAGAGTGTTTGCTCGCCCATCTCTTACCCGTCGCGTCCGAGCGCAAGGGTCACCCATCGCCGGCCGTCCGCGACCACATCGCTCACGATCTGACGCGGATCGTCGGTGGTGATCGGACGCTGTTCGGTGCCCGGAAATATCAAACTGACTTGCGCCGGCGCCGACATCGTCGAAAGGCGCGCGATCGTCACCCGCAAACGCTGCGCCGTCGCGTGAACGCTCCAACGCGCAAAGTTGTCGCGGAGATAGTCGAACGACTCCCCGTCGTCGTCGAAGAATTCACCCGCAAAGCCGGCATCGTCCGGCAACGGAAACACCTCGAACGCGCGCGTATCCGCGGGTCGCCCGAAGCGCTGCGGCGCAATATTGACCGGCAACACGCTGCCCGCCCGCACAAAGAACGGCGGCCGTCCCCAAGGCGCCGGCACCGTCACACTCTGCCCGCCGGAAATGAACGCGCCGCTCCAATAGTGATACCAATCCGCACCGGCCGGCAGATAGACGGTCCGCGTCGTCGCGCCCGTCTCGACCACCGGCGCGACCAGCAACGACGACCCCAGCATCATCTCGTCGTTGTCGTCCAAACACCGTTCGTCACGCGGAAAATCATAGAATGTCGGCCGCCACACCGGCTCGTAGGCGTCGTGATAGCGCCACATCAAATCGTAGAGATATGGCTCCAGATACGCGCGAAACCTGATGAGATCGCGTACATGCTCCGTCACCTCCGAATGCATCCACGGCTCGTTCACGGTCCCGTCGTCGTTCCACGAATGGATCGAAAAGCGCGGCATGAAGATCCCGCATTCGACCCACCGCAACAGCAACTCCGCGTCCGGTGCGTTGCCGGCGAACCCGCCGACGTCATGTCCCGCGTTCGACACGCCGGAGAGCGCCAAACCAAGGCCCATGCGAATGTTGTACTTGATCGTCTCCCACGCCGTCAGATTGTCGCCCGACCACGTCTGCGCGTAGCGCTGCAGGCCCGCCATGCCCGCGCGGGTCACGAGATAGGGCCGCTTGTTCGGCGCATGCTGAAGCTGCGCCTCGCGCGACGCCTGGATCATCAGCAAGCTCTGCACCGGCTTCGCCTCGACGGCGGCGCGAGGCTTGCCGAAGAAATTCATACGCGCCGTCGGATCCTTCAGCTCACACTCGTTGTTGTCGTTCCACGTCGCCGCCATTCCGATGTCGAGCAACGCGCTCTTCACCTGCGCCTTCCACCACGCCGCCGCTCGCGGATTGGTGAAGTCGACATACGACCCGAGAGCGTCCCAGAAATACGCGATCATCGGCTTGCCGTCCGCGCCGGTGATGAAAAACCCTTCGCGCGCACAGTGTTCGTAGAGCGGATGATCGGAAAGCATCGCCGGCTTGATGTTGGGCGCGAGCTTCACCCTGTGGCCCAGGTAATGCGCGACGAACCCCGCGGGATCGGGAAACTTCTCACGATTCCAGTTGAAGACGTAACGCTTCGACCCGATCGACGTGTAACCCGACGACAGGTGGAACGAGCTGCACAGGATGTCGTGCTCGGCGCACTTCTCCAGGAACTCATTCATCCGCGCCTGCGCGTCGGACGCGTCCGTGTAGCTCATCGTCGAGCCTGAATATCCAAGGCTCCACTTCGGCATGAACGCGGGCTTACCCGTCAGCCACGTGAAGCGGCGCGTCACATCGGCCACCGTCGGCCCCGCGATCACATAGAAATCGAGATCGCCGTGCTCGGCCTCAAACAAGCGATACCGCCCGTGATAGTTCGACCGCTCGCAGCCGAAATCGAACGAACAATCCGACAGCGTGTCGTAGAAAATCCCGAACGCGGTGTGCGTCTTGGTGTTGTAGGTCGTGTAGAACGGAATGTGCTTATAAAGCGGATCGCTGGTCCGCGCGCTGTATCCCAGCGCGTCGGTGTTCGAGAGACGGATCCGCCGCCCCGCGCGGTCCATCGCGCCTGAAACCTCGCCAAGCCCGAAGAACTTCTCCTCCTCCGGCCGCGCCAAGTAATGACGCACACGCCCGTCCCACCAGCCGAAATCATAAGCCTGCGTAAACCGGTCCCGCGCGATCGGCACCCACGAGTCGTCCACTTTCATCGCCCAGCGGCAATAGAAACCCGCAAGCTTGATCGAAAGCCGCAACCGCGCCGTCTCGACGGTGACGATGCCCTTCGCCTCGCTCAGCGCATAGGCCGGACATGAGAACCCGCTGACGTCTTCGCGCCCACGCCCTTCCGCCGGAACATCCTCGAGGCCCGGCGCAATCGCCCACGTCAACGGCATCTTCCACCCACCCTCGGGCAGCACCGCAACGCGAATGACGTCGTCCTCGAGAACGAAGATATGCACCGCCGCGCCAAGCGGCTCGCTCAACGTCACATGCCCGCGCTCTTCGCGCGTCACGGCAAACAAAGGCGGGTTGGCAAGCGAGCGATGCATCCTATGAACTTGACCCATTCATGGCCAGAATTGCAATCTCGCCCATGCCCAAGATCACGAACGCCCGCGTCATCGTCACCTGCCCCGGCCGCAACTTCGTCACGCTGAAAATCGAGACGGATGCAGGCCTCACCGGCGTCGGCGACGCAACATTGAACGGCCGCGAACTGTCGGTGGCAAGCTACCTCACCGATCACGTCATCCCGACGCTCATCGGCCGCGACGCCGCGCAGATCGAAGACATCTGGCAATACCTCTACCGCGGCGCGTACTGGCGGCGCGGCCCGGTGACCATGTCGGCGATCGCCGCCGTCGACACGGCGCTCTGGGACATCAAGGCCAAGCAAGCAGACCTGCCGCTCTATCAACTGCTCGGCGGCGCAAGCCGCAGCGGCGTCATGGTCTACGGCCACGCCAACGGCGAAAGCATCGAAGACGCCATCGCCGAAGCGCGCAAATACAAAGCGCTCGGCTATCGCGCCATCCGCCTGCAATGCGGCGTCCCCGGATTACCGTCGACCTACGGCGTCTCGCGCGACAAGATGTTCTACGAACCGGCCGACGCCGCGAACCCGACCGAGAACGCCTGGTCGACCGCGAAGTATCTGCCGATCGTCCCAAAGCTCTTCGCCGCCGCACGCGAAGCGTTGGGCCCGGATGTGCATCTCCTTCACGACGTCCACCATAGGCTCACGCCGATCGAAGCGGCGCGTCTCGGCCGCGATCTCGAACCCTATCGCCCGTTCTGGCTCGAAGACCCGACGCCGGCCGAGAACCAGGAATCCTTCCGCCTCATCCGCGAACACACCACGACGCCGATTGCGGTTGGCGAAGTCTTCAATACCATCTGGGACGCGAAGGATCTGATCGAAAACCAGCTGATCGACTACATCCGCATGACGGTGGTGCACTCCGGCGGCATCACCCACCTGCGCCGCACCGCAAATCTCGCCGATCTCTACAACGTCAAGACGGGCAGCCACGGCGCAACCGATCTCTCGCCCGTCGCAATGGCGGCGGCGCTCCACTTCGACCTCTGGGTCCCAAACTTCGGCATCCAGGAATACATGCGCCACACCGCCGAAACCGACGCCGTCTTCCCGCACGCCTACACATTCGCCGACGGCTATCTCCATCCCGGCGACAATCCCGGCCTCGGCGTCGACATCGACGAAGCCCTCGCCGCCAAATACCCTTACGCCCGCGCAAGCCTTCCCGTGAACCGTCTCGAAGACGGCACGATGCACAACTGGTGACACCATGACCGCCCATATCGACGTCGCCCGCGACGGCCACATCGCAACCGTCACGATCAACCGCCCCGAAAAACGCAACGCCATCACCAACGAGATGATGGAGGACATCGAACGCATCGCCCGCGACTTCGCGAAGGACGAAAAATCCCGCGTCATCATCGTCCGCGCCGAAGGCCGCGACTTCTCCATCGGCGCCGACCTCAGCCAGCCGCGCTTCCAAGGCGACCCGCAATCGCTCCTCATCCGCCGAAGGCAGCTGCAACTGGGCGGCCTCATGATGCGCGCGCTGAAGGAGATCCATCAGCCGACGATCTGCGCTGTCCAAGGCATCGCGACCGGCGGCGCAGCCTGCATCGCGACCGCCTGCGACTTCCGCATCGGCGCCGACGATGCCCGCATCGGCTATGGCGAGGTGAAGGTCGGCATCAACCTCATGTGGCACGCCGTCCCGACCTGCGTTCACCTGATCGGCCCCGCGCGCGCAAAACGCATGATCATGTCCGGCAAACTCTTCGACGCCGCGACGATGGAAAAGTGGGGCTTCCTCGACGAGGTCGTACCCCGCGCCGACCTCGACAAAGCGGCCCGCGACATGGCCGAGGAATACGCAGCGCTCCCCCCCATCGCCGTGCAAATGATCAAGCGCTCGATCAACCAAGTGTCCGGCGCGCTCGACCAAGCCGTCATGCACATGGACGCCGACCAGTGGCTGCTCGCCACCACCAGCGAGGACTTCCGCGAAGCCGTCTCTGCCTTCTTCGAAAAGCGCAAACCGACGTTCAAAGGCAACTAAAACACAGCAATTTCAATATCTTATATCGATCATCATTATTTGATTGAAATATGAGTGACGCCTGCCTACATGTGTTTCTGCTCCCCAAAGGAGGAAACAACATGAGCAAACTGAATGTCGGCGTCGGCGAAGAATTCCCGCTCGACGACAACCCCAACCAATCGAATGAGCGTCACGGCTGCGGCCATCGCTGGCGCCATCACCGCCACGGCCACCACCGTCATGGCGCACACGCAGCCGGCGCTGCGCTGGTCATCCTGCCGGTCGCCGCAGCATCGGTCACGGCCGCGATCCTCTACCCGCTCGTCACGTTGGGCTTAGTCGGCGGCGCAGGCCTTGTCGCCGCAGCACACCGCCACGGTCGTTGGCAACGCTACCGCGACGCCTATCGCGATCATCACCACCAGCATCACGATCGTCCCGACGCGCCAGACAAACCGCGCGACGACGAACCCAAAGGAACAATCTAATGCGCCATCGTCACGGACACGGCTTCGCCCGCCGCCACGGCATGACGCCCGAAGCCGGCGAACGCACGACAACGCGCGTTCAACTCGAACTCCCCCCGCAAGCGATGGAGCGTCTCCAACGCCTGAAGGACAAAACCGAAGCGGCGTCGTACGCCGAAGTCATCCGCAACGCCCTGCGCCTGCTGGAAGCCCTCGTCGACGAACACGAGAAGGGTAGCGAGTTCGCCCTCAAACGCCCGGACGGCGAAACGGTCGCCTACAAGATCTTCGTCTGACTCAAGCGCGCGTGCGCTGAACGATCGCGCGCGCCGCAAACCCCAGCACGACGATCAGCACGCCGAGCGCCGGATAGAACAAATCCATGATCTCAACCGGCGCCGGATCGCCGGAGATCATGAACCCCGCGCCGATCACGACAATGAACCCGGCCCCAACGCCCGCGATCGCAAGCAGCAATCCACCGGTGCCCATAAACGGCTGCGGCGAAGCCCCAGGCGCCAACCGTGCGGCATCATCCATCACCGTACGCACGGCGGCATCGCCGAACGCCGTCTTCGCATCGGCCCCGAGCAAAATCCAAAGCCCAAACCCGCCGAGCACCGTGCCGATCGGGAACAGAAACACGTGCATCAGCGACAAGACGATAATCAGGATCCGCGCCCAAGGCTGTGTGTAGAGCAACCCGATGCCGCCCACCAAGCCCGGCACCAACAGCCAAAGCGCCATCGTCGCGAACATTGGCACGATCATGGCGGCGGCGCGGCTTTCCTTATCGGGCGAGAGCATCAACGCGACGCACAACGCCAGTCCGGCCGCCAGCAGCAGGCCGTTCAGCACGACGTGAACCCAACCTAGAATTTTGATATTCGTCATGCGCCCCGGCTCTCCCGCCGTCATCCGTAGCAGAGGGAACCCCGCCGATGAAGCTCACCGATTTCAAAGTCCTGTCCTTCGATTGCTACGGCACGCTCATCGATTGGGAGACCGGCCTCTGGGCCGCGCTCCAGCCGCTGATCGAATCAAACCGCTCAACCATCAGCCGCGACGCCACCCTCGAAACCTTCGGCGCATTGGAATCCGAACAGCAGGCGCAAACGCCGAACCTGCTCTACCGCGATCTGCTCGCCCGCGTGCACGCCACGCTCGCCGCGCAATGGAGCGCGCCGCCGAACGAAGCGAGGGACAGAGCCTTCGGCGCCTCGATCGGCAACTGGCCCGCCTTCCCCGACTCCGCACAAGCGCTCGCGTATTTGAAGCGGCACTACAAACTCGTCATCCTCTCGAACGTCGACCGCCAAAGCTTCGCCGCCTCGAACAAGAAACTCGCCGTCGCCTTCGACGCGATACGCACCGCCGAGGACATCGGCAGCTACAAGCCGAACCCGAAGAATTTCGAAGACCTGATCGCAACCGTCCGCGCCCTCGGCCACGACAAGTCCGAAATCCTGCACACCGCGCAAAGCCTGTTCCACGATCACGCGCCGGCCGAACGCATCGGCCTCGCCCGCTGCTGGATCAACCGCCGCGGCGACAAGGGCGAAGGCTCCGGCGCAACAAGGCCAGTCGCGGCCATACCGAAGCTCGACTTCGAATTCCCGACGCTCGCCGCGATGGCGGAACAGCACAAACGCGAACAGGAGGCCGGCCGATGACCCAGCCCGAACCGCGCATCTTCATCCATGAAGACGCTTGGGGCATGCGCAACCTCTATCCATTGAGCGCCTTCGACGAAGCAAAGGCCGACATGGACGCATCGATCGCCGCCGCAACACGCAACAGCACCGGCGAGGGTTCATGGAGCGACATGCACATCATCAAGCGCCCGTCGGCCGATTTCACCGGCGCAGGTCTGACGCTGGCGAGCGCCGCCGCGGCGCTCACGCCGCTGATGCCGCGCGTACGCGTCTTCGACGCCGCCTTACCGCAAGCGCCGGACGATTCCTACGGCTCGCATGAGAACGACGCCTGGTGCTACGCGCTCGACGAAACCTGCTTCGTCAAACTCGAACCAAAGGGCGATCTTGTCGCCGCCATCTGGTTCGAAGCCCCGCAAGGCGATCCGGAAAAACTGAAAACGCTGCGCGCCGCCATAACCGCCCTCGACGCCTTGGCGTCGTCACTCATCGCCGACTACTGGCTGCACGCCTTCGGCCAAGTCGCCAACGACAGATTCCTTACGGCCTATTTCAGCGCACTCACAAATTCTGCGGCGAGAAGCGTTCACTAAATTAGTTGACACGGAAACTATATATGATAGTTTCCGTGGAAACCAATGGGTCGGCCGTGAAGAACCAATCCATCGCTCCTTTGGAATCGCACCTGGGTTACTGGCTGCGCTTCGTCTCCAACCACGTCTCGCACGCCTTTAGCCAGAAGCTCGAAGGCCGCGGCGTTACGGTTGCGGAGTGGGTGATCCTGCGCGAACTCTTCGATCTCGACGCCGCCCCGCCCAGCGACCTCGCCGGCCGCATCGGCATGACCCGCGGCGCGATCACCAAACGCATCGACAGCCTAGTGGCGAAGTCGCTGGTCACCCGCACCCCCGGCAAGGACGACCGCCGCTATCAAGCGATCGCGTTGACCGCCGCCGGCCGCGCCATAGTGCCAAAACTCGCGGCACTGGCCGATCGCAACGACGCCGAGTTCTTCGGCCATCTCAAACCCGCGGAGCGCACCGCGATCGAGAATGCGATGAAGAACATCGTGTCCCGCCACGCCCTGCAAACAATCCCGGTCGAATGATGGAGACCCCCATGAACGCCCACGTCAAAACCGTCGTCGAAGACTGCACCAAGGCATCCGACGAAGCCCGCCTCGCCTTTCCGCAAATTGTGCAGAACCTGATGGCCGCAGGGATCGAGCGTTACCACGCCGATTTGCTGCGCGCCGAAAAGACATATTACCTGGCCGACGGCGGTTCGCACGTCGTCGCCAACGCGCCGCTCGACAGCACGCCCGCACGCGCCTTCTCCGCCGCCGGCGTCGAAGCCGCCGTCCGCGCCAGCCAAGCCGGCCAAATCACCTACAAGGAATTCTGCGCCCGCATCGCGGAAGCGGGCTGCGTCGACTACATCGTCTCGCTCGCCGGCCGCCGCGCCGTCTATTTCGGCCGCACGGGCGAAAGCCACGTCGAATTGTTTCCAAGCGCCAAATAAGCGACGCAACACCCGGCGCCCAAAGCGCCAACGACTGTTGGTAACGGAATATTTGCACTTGGGATGGCGCGGAACCGGGCGCAGCCGGGCCACCCGAATAACTGAAATTAACGAGACGGCCTTATCCTGACCGATGCCACCCGGGGCAATTTTATGCCCATGGGGCGAGGATACATGAGCGGCGGTTTCCGGAGCTTGGAGCTGATCAAGAGGTCGGGGTCGACATCCCGCATCCTCAATCTGCACATTGTGCATCAGCGCTTCGGCACGACCGAGGCGTTCGAGAAGCAGCCGCTGTTTCGCAGCAAGCGTCTGAACTCCTCGATGATCATGAAGCACACGGTGCGCGGATCGGAAACATACCTGTTCGCCGACGCGCAAAAGCACAACGTCACGAAGATCATCCTGCCCTTCGCCAACGACGATCTGGGAATCGGCGGAACAAACCTGTTCGTCGGACAGAAAAATTTCGAGCAAGGCCTGCGCGATCTCGCCAAGGGGTATGACAAGGACGAAGATCTGCGCCGGGACGTCGAACTTCTGGAAGCGCTCGCAGCACTCCCCTCGCTTGATCCATTCCTCCTGCGCGAACGGCTGCGGCTCATGGGACGTGAACCCGCGCGCTGCTATTTCCAAATATCGGACGCCGATCTGTCGAGCATGCAAGAGTTCGTCAGCGGCCAGGTCAATCGCCTGATCGAACTCGCGCTCTCTGGCGGCGGCAACACGGCGGGGCAAATCAACGTCTCCAGGCAGATGGCCTCGAAAATCCTTTCGGACGAAAACGCAGAAAGCTTGGCGCCGTTGAAAGCAGCCCTTGGCCTGAACGGACCGGAATGGGTTGAAGGCGTCTTCTGCTGGAAAGGCTTCCTGTATTACAAATGGAAGTTCTCGAACATTCTGGCGAAAGCCGGTCACATGCTCAGCGTGATGCAGAACGTCAATTTCGCGCGCTGCGACCCGAACACCGTGGTGGCCGTCAAAAAAATGCGCGATCGCGCCGCGACGACGATCCGCGTGAAAATGAAGCTCATCAAAGGCCTGCTCGACGTCTACGATCACGCCTTCAAGCAGATGACCGTCGATCAAAACCCAACGGCGTTCAAAGACTTCCTGCTCAAATCCCCGGAACTGTTCGTCGACATCGGCGAACATGTCGGCGTCGCGAGCCACCTGACCAGCTTCTGGGGCTTCAAGTTCGGCGCGAATCCGGACGCGGCCTTGGATGCCAGCGACCTGCTCGAAGTATTCCGCGAATTCGACCGCTGCGACGCCGTCAAAACCGGCACCGACGCCACCGAAATGGTCTGGTAGCATAGGCCGGCGCGACGCCGCCAACGCAAACCAGAGGTCCCATGAGCCGCTACTTTGGAGCCGTCACCCAAAACGGATACGTCGTGCGCGACCTGCGCGCCGCGATGGACCATTGGATCAACGTGATGGGCGTCGGTCCGTGGTTCTACATCGAGCGCGTCAAGACGGATTACTTCCGTCACCGCGGCAAAGACTCGAACGTCGAAATGAGCATCGCGCTCGCCAACTCCGGCGATCTCCAGATCGAACTCATTCAGCAAATGAATGACGCACCCTCCATGTACAAGGAATTCCTCGACGCCGGCCACGAAGGCCTTCAGCACATGTCCTATTGGACGACGGAGTATCAAACCGTCTACGACCGCGCGCTGTCGCACGGCTTCAAGGTCGGCCACGAAGGGCAGATCGGCGGCGACAAAGGCCGCTTCTGCTATTTCGACACCCAATCCCACCCCGGCACCGTCATCGAAATCTCCGACATCAGCGGCAACAAAGGCCGCTTCTTCGAACACATCAAGAAGGCTGCGATCGGCTGGGATGGCAGCGAGCCGATCCGCATCGTGAAGTGATAAGTTGATCGGGCAAGCCACGAATCAAGGAGGCCCAATTGCGCACGCTCGCCGCTGTCTCACTTGTCGGGCTGTCACTTGCCGCGTGCGAATCATCTGACAAACACCGGACAAACGCGCTGGCGCACTGCAACGCCGAAACGCTCAAGTTCTATCCCGACTCCTCCCGCGTGCCCGACGAACACGTCTTCCGCGCAAACTGCATGCGCGCACAAGGCTACGTGCTTCAACAAGGCGAACAGCGATGCAACGGCATGCTGTCCGCACAACGCGAAGCAAGTTGCTACCAACGTGTGAACTAGGGCGCGCCCACGCGCACGATGGAACGGTGTGGCAACAATGCCGCGTCCTTGCGGCCATGATGCGCATTCAGCAGGTGATTCGGCCTGCCACATGCGGGGAAGCGGTCATGCGATTCGAACTGAAGCTGGCGATCATCGCGAGTTTAGTGACGGCACCGGCCATCGCCGCTGAGCAAGCTGCGCCGGCACGCGGCACCTACATCGGCGTTTTCGGCGGCTTCGGCTCCAGCAGCGACACAGACGTCGCCCAACTCGGCACCGTCTTCTTCACCGAGGCCGAGGGCGGCCCCTTAGCGGTCAATGCGACGGGGCAGACCGACAGTGATGGCGTCGGGTTCATCGGCGCGCAGGTTGGTCATGAATGGTCGAACGGTTCGGCCGTGCTGCCCGCCTTCGAACTCGAAGGCTTCTATCTCGATACCGGAACGCGGCGCGCGACGTTGGAAAACCCGACCGACCGGCTTCCCGAGCATACGTTCGACAGCACGTTCCCGACGGACACCTCCGTCTTCCTGGCGAACCTGGTTCTCAGCTATCCGATGTCCTCTCACAGTGTGACGCCCTATATCGGCGGCGGCATCGGCGGCGCGCAAGTCGACGTCGATGGCGCGACATCCCTACAGATCGACCCGACGGAAGGCGCCCTCAACCACTTCAATTCCGCCCCTAACTCGTCGGCCTGGACCTTCGCGGCGCAAATCAAAGCCGGTGCCCGCATGGCCCTTGGTAGCAACGCTTACGTGTTCGGCGAATACCGCTACCTGTACGTCGGCTCCACCGACCAGATTTTCGGACCAACCGTGTACGACACCCACGCCCCCACCACGGCCTGGACGGTCCGCTTCGACGACACATCCCACCACCTGGCAACCGCCGGCATCGGGTTTAGCTTCTAGTTGGACGCGCCGCAGGATCTCAGCGGCGCTGTTCGCGCGCAGTGTGTCTCACTGATGAAAACGATGGCGCACCCGAAAGGATTCGAACCTCTGACCCCCAGATTCGTAGTCTGGTGCTCTATCCAGCTGAGCTACGGGTGCCTGCCGTTGCGCGAGACGCCGCGGTAACGCGGGGCCTATGGCGCTGAGAAGGCGCGGAACTTAGTGCGCCGAACGCCCCCACGCAAGGGATGAAACGTCCGTAACGGTCACGGATCTGACTGCGACCCGTTGGCCGGCAAGCGTTGCAAGATGGGACGCCTGGCGTATTGTCGCCGCAAATCAGTGCTTGTTGCGCGGGCGGGGCGCGGTCCTTGTGCGTTCGGCCGCCGCCTTCTGGGGTATTGCCATGGTTCCTCGACATTCCTCCCGTGTGTTCGCGGCTGCGGCCCTTTGCGCAAGCTTGGGCGCGTGTTCGACGATGTCGGGCGCCTTGTTCCCGGAAAAGCCGAAGAGCCCCGTTCCGCCCGCATCGACGGCGACACTGCCCAACGCCGGCACGTCGTTCTTCGCCCCCGTCCCCGTGACGCCCGGCTCGAACACCGGCACGCCGCAAAGCGCCAAGATCAACGAACTGCGCAGCCGCCTCGTCGCGCTGCAGGGCGAAGTGTCGGCGCGCAACGCCAACCTCTCGGAACTGCGCCAGCGCGCGGCCGGCGAAGGCGCGCTCTATCGCATCGCCAAAAGCGACAGCGCGACGACCACGCCGCCGAACCCGCAAGCGCTGCAAAAGGCACAAGGCGCGCTCGACCGCTTCGCCGCCGCGACCGCCTCGCTCGACGGCGAGATGCGCATCTTCGCCAAGGGCGCGGCCGAAGCGAACAAGCTGATGAACGAATCGCTCGCCGTGCGCGAGAACAACGAAGCCGATCAGGCGCAGCTCAACACGCTGCGCGGCGAAATCACGCAGACCGCAAACCAACTCGACGCGCTCGTCAACGAAATCTCGAACGAATGGGCGCTGCAGTCGGCGTTCCTCGCCAAGGAACGCGCCTCGCTCGCGGCACAGGGCGTGACCCCGACAGCGACCGCAACATTGGCCGCGCCCGCGATGGCGTCAGCCGCGATGCTCTCGCAACCTGCTTTCGTGACGATCAAATTCGACCGCGCCAACGTCAGTTATCGCGACGCGCTGGCCCAAGCCGTGTCGACCGCCAAGCGCCGCAAGCCCGACGCGACCTTCGACGTCATCGGCGTCGCCGCCGGCCTGTCGATTACGGCGGACTCCACGGCGCGCGCGCAAGAAGTGGCGAACACGCTCGCCACCCTCGGCGTCGACACAACGAAGATCCGCATCTTCAGCGCCGCCGGCGCCGGCCAACGCTTCTCCGAAGTCCGCATCCACGCGCGTTGAAGCTGGGCTCCGGCTGCGCTTGCGGGCAGTCGAGTCAGCTTCACCACAAAGCCGCGAAGCACTCAAAGGTCCGCAAAGATCGTTGGTGGTCGGCGCTGTAGGCGCCATTCAAACGCAAACTGGCGCTGCGCGCCGAAGTAAGACCCACGTCCTTCGTGAACCTTGGAGTGCTTCGAGGCTTCGTGGTGAAACTGAGTTTCCACCGCGCACACCCTCAACGACCGCCAAACCCCTTGGCATGCACAGTGCGATACGCCTCCCACGGCCCTAAAGCCTCGGCCTCGAACACAGCACGCCCGACCGCTCGCGCCAAACAATCGGCGGCGAGTGATCCCAACACCGTAAGCTCAAGCGCAATGGGATCGGCAAGTGGACGTTCGCCCGTCGCCACGACGAACACCGAGTCGCCGTCGAGCGGCGTATGCACCGGTCGCAGAGAACGCGCCAATCCGTCCTGCGCCATGATCGCGACGCGCTTCGCCTGCGCCGGCGTCAGCATGGCGTTGACGGCGACGATAGCGATCGTCGTGTTGCCGCCCGGCTGCGGCGGCCGTTTCACGTCATCGGGCAAACCCATCGGCACACTCGCACCGCGCGGCGGAACCTGCCGCCCCATCTCGCCGTTCTGCTCATAGGGCCAAGCCCACAACGTCGACGTCCCCGGCATCACCGGCGAGCCGAACGAATTGACCGCGACGATCGCGCCGACCGCGACACCTTCATCCGTGACGGCCGAAGCCGACCCAAGCCCGCCTTTGTAAGCCCCAGCGCGACCGCCATATCCGGCGCCCACGTTGCCCAACTTGAACGCACCCGACGCGCTCTCGCACGCCTTGATCGCAAGCCGACGAAACGGGGGCTCAGCGCCCCAATTCTTGTCCCCACCATTCGTGAGATCAAACAGGATCGCCGACGGCACGATCGGCGCCACCATCGGCGCACCCGCCAATCGAAACCCGCGCCCCGTCTGCGCCAGCCAATTCGTAACCGCCCCCGCGGCGTCCAGCCCGTAAACCGACCCGCCCGCGAGCACGATCGCGTCGACGCCCACGTTCAACCCCTCAGGCAGAAGGGCTTCCGTCTCGCGCGTACCGGGCGCACCGCCGCGAATATCGGCAGCGCCGACCCCGCGTTGCTCAGCAAATAGGACTGTTACGCCCGTCATCGCCGTTGCATCCTCGGCATTGCCGACCGTGATGCCGCGAACGTCGGTGATGAGATTCTTCGAACCGGGTCGAACCATGCCGCCAACGCTAACGCTCGCGCGCCTCATGCGCAATTCGCTGCTGATCGCGGCCGTCTTCGTCGCAGGTATCGCAACCGCCGACACGCTGCCGCGCAAGCACGTGATCGTCACCTCGCACAAACTCGCCACTGACGCAGGCCTCGAGATGCTGCGCAAAGGCGGCAGCGCGGTCGACGCCGCAATCGCCGCCCAACTCGTGATGGGTTTGGTCGAACCGCAATCTTCCGGCATCGGCGGCGGCGCATTCCTCGTGCATTGGAACGCGAAGAAAAAGAAGCTCGAAACCTACGACGGCCGCGAAACCGCGCCGAAGTCGGTGACACCCAACCTCTTCATCGGCCCCGACGGCAAACCTTTAGGCTTCGTCGAAGCGGTCGTCGGCGGCCGCTCCGTCGGCGTCCCCGGCGCCATCGCGGTCCTCGCGCTCGCGCATCAAGAACAAGGCCGCCTCCCCTGGGCCGACCTCTTCAACCCCGCCATCGCCATCGCCGAGAACGGATTCGAGATCAGCCCACGCCTCGCGCAAGCCATCGCGCGCGACCCGGCGCTACCGCAGCTTCCCGACGCCGCCGCCTATTTCGTTCCCGGCGGCAAGAAACTCGAGCAAGGCGCGATCATCAAGAACAAGGCCTACGCCGACACGCTGCGCGTCATCGCCGAAAAAGGCGCCGACGGCTTCTATCGCGGCCCCGTCGCGGACGCGATCGTCAACGCTGTGAAGAACGCCCCGCGCGGCGCCGTCGATCTAACGTTGCAGGACATAGCCGGTTACAAAGCAAAGAAGCGCACGCCCATCTGCGGCTTCTATCGCGCCTATAAAATCTGCGGCATGGGCCCGCCGAGTTCCGGCGGCGTCACCGCGCTGCAGATCCTGAAAATGATGGAGCGCTTCAACGTCGCGAAACTGAAGCCCGCATCGCCGCAGGCCATCCACCTCTTCACCGAAGCGCAACGCCTGGCCTTCGCCGACCGCGGCGCCTACCTCGCCGACCCGGATTTCGTGCCGCCGCCGCTGCCCGGCATGATCGACGCGCGCTATCTCTCGGACCGCTCGAAACTTCTGTCGCTGCAAACAATCGTTGACCGCACGAAGATCGAGCCCGGCAAACCCAAAGGCGCAAACCTCACGCTGCGCCGCCTCGCGATCCCCGACAACTCACGCCCCGGAACCGCGCATCTCAGCGTCATCGACGACAACGGCAACGCACTCGCGATGACGACGACGGTCGAAGGCGGCTTCGGCAGCCACCTGATGGCTGCAGGCTTCTTCCTCAACAACCAACTCACCGACTTCACCTTCGAGCCCAAAACCGACAACCGCCGCTTCGCCAACGCCCCCGACGCCGGCAAGCGCCCGCTCTCGTCGATGACGCCGACGATCGTTTTCGACAGCAAAGGCAAAGTCTTCGCCGTCGTCGGCTCGCCCGGCGGCTGGCGCATCATCCCCTACGTCACGAAAACGCTGATCGGCCTCATCGACTGGAAGATGACCATGGCCGACGCCATCGCGCTGCCGAACACCACAAGCCGCGGCGCACCCACCGAACTCGAAGCCGCCCGCGACCTCGACGGCGCCGCGCAAGCCCTATCCGCAATGGGCCACGAAACAAAGATGATGGAGCAAGCAAGCGGTCTCAACAGCATCCGCGTCACGAAATCAGGCTTCGACGCCGCCGCCGACCCGCGCCGCGAAGGCACGGTTGGTGGCGACTAGCTGACGATCGCCGCGAGCCCGCGGAACGCGAGATCCTTCGCGGTAACGACGTAACAAGGAATGGGTGCGAGAAAACTCTTCATCCGTCCCTTCGCCTCAAAGCGGCGGCGGAACAGCGCCGCGTCGAACTTGTCGCCCCACTGCGCAACGATTCCGCCCGCAATGTAGACGCCGCCCCGCGCACCCAGCGTCAGTGCCAAATTGCCCGCAACGCTGCCCAGCCATCCGGTGAACAGCGCCACCGCTTCGACGGCCACGGGATCGCTCTTCGAAAACGCCGCCTTCGCGATGTCGTGCGCGATCGGCTTCGCGTTCATCGTCACGCCGTCGAGCGATGCGAGCGCGAGATACAACGTCTCAAGCCCCGGCCCCGACAGCACGCGCTCGACCGACACGCGCCCGAACTCGCGCAGCAGCTGATAGACGACGGCGATCTCGCGATCGTTCGTCGCCGCAAGATCGACATGCCCGCCCTCGCCCGGCGCCGCCACCCAACCGCCGCGTCCATCCGGCACGACGCTCGCCACGCCAAGCCCGGTCCCCGGCCCCAGCGCCACCTTCGGCGCACCGTCAAGCGGCGCGTCGCCGCCGATCTGCATAAGATCACCGGCGCCAAGCCCCGGCACCGCATGCGCGACCGCAGCGAAGTCGTTCACGAGCGCGACCGCCGCCGCGCCCGTCGCCTCCGCGATGCCGGAACGCGACACGTTCCACGAACAATTGGTGAGATCGATGCGCTCGCCCATCACCGGTCCCGCCGCGCACACCGAAGCCGCGCGCACGGGCAGCGCCAATCCGGTCAACTCGGCGTAGGCCCGCACCGCCGAACCGAAATCCGGATAGAGCGCGGTGAGCCACGATTCGACATTCGCGATCCGCCCGTCGGCGGTCAGCGTCGCAAGCCGCACATTCGTTCCGCCGATATCGGCGAGAAGAGCTTCGGCAGTCATAGCAAGGCGGGCACCGTATCCGGGATGGTGATCCGGAACGTCGTACCCTCAGGACCGGTTCGCAGCAACACGACATCGCCGCCATGCCCCCGCGCCAACTCCCGCGCGATGGCAAGGCCGAGGCCCGTACCGCCCGACCGCCCCCGGCGCGCGAACGGCTCAAACAAATGCTTCAGCGCCTCTTCGGGAATCCCGGCTCCATTATCGCCGAGATCAATGACGACATCGCCGTTGTCGCGCTGCGCCGACAGCGTGATCACGGCCCCCGGATGCCCCTCCAACGCCTGCACCGCATTGCGGCCGATATTGATGATGATGCGCAGCAGTTGCTCGCCGTCCGCGTCGACCAGCAGGTCCGGATCGAACGCGTTGTTCCACCCCGTCCGCCCGTCGCCGGCAGCCAGCGCCGCATGCATCGCCTCGTCAGCGATTGCGAGCAACGGCTGACGAATGCGCTTCGGCGCAGCCTCTTCCGCGCGTCCGTATTTCAGCGTGTTGGTAGCGAGCGCAATCGCCCGGTCGATCGACTGCACGAGCCTCGGCGCCAAAGCCTTCGTCGTCGGATCGTTGCTGGACGCAAGCCTGTCCGAAGCCAACTGCGCGCTCGCCAGGATATTCCGCAGGTCGTGCTGGATCTTGGCGACGGCCGTACCCAGCGCCGCCAAATGCTCCCGCTGCTGCAAGGCCTGCCGCAACTCCGTCTGCATCGCGGCCAGCACCCGCTCCGCCTGCCCCAACTCGTCGGAACGATCGGTCGGTATGATGATGCGTTGCGCATCGTCGGGCCGCTCCTGGAAGCGCACCATCGACTGCGTCACCCGCTGCATCGGCCGCACGAAGGAATAGAACAAAGTCGCAAACACCAGCCCCGACGTCACCAGCGCGATGAGTAGCGACAACACCAGAACCCGTATCGAATACGTGACCATATCGCTGCGGATCGGCGTCTCGTCGACCAGCACTTCAATGAAGTCGCCGCCGCCAAGGCGTGGCGTACCCTGCACCCGCAAAATCCGCCCCTCGCCGAACAAGATGCAATCCATGCTCGCCCAAATCAGCTCGGGCAGCGACGCGCGCCGAAGATCGATCTCGACGTCGACGGTGGGCGGCATCGTCTCGGCCAGATAGAGCCGGCGCGTGTTGTTGCGCTTCAACGCCACCAGCCGCACGCCCGCATTCGCCAGAAGCTCATTGCGCAGCGTCGGCGACAACTCGGTGTCCCGCACCTCGTCGAGCGCCAGCACGGCGATCTGCGCCGACGCCAAACGCGCGGCCAGCACGTCGTGGTACTGCCGCGCGGCCGACGGAAAATAGATAAGGATCTCGGCCAGCATCACGAACGCGGTCGTGAACAACAAAAGGCGCCGCGACAGGCTCTCGAAAAAAAGCCTGCGAAAGAACGTCCGAACTGAGCTGGAAAATCCGACCATCGCCTTGGGGGCGAGGGATAGCACAGCAGGCGGCGGCGGGCGAAAAACTTCGCGCGGTTAACCCATCCGCGACAAGAGTTGCAACAGCCAGTTTACGACAAGGACCGCTGTCAGCGGCGGGGCCCGAACCATGAGAGGATTTTAATCAAGCCGCGCGTGCGCCCCGAAAACAGTGTCGGGGTAAAATAAGATCCCGCCGCCCGCTTCGAAATCTCGCCCAGCGTCGGATAGGGCGCGACGAGCCCCGCCATCGCGCTCAGCTTCATCTTCTGCCCGACCGCCATCACCCACGGCAGGATCAAATCCCCCGCATGCGGCGCAACGATGGTGGCCCCCACAACGCGCCCGTTCACCACAACAACTTTCGCAAGCCCCTGCAGTTCACGCTCTGCCTGCGCGCGATCATTGTCGTGCAGCGGCCACCGCGCGATCGAAACCTTAAGCCCCTTCTCGCGCGCCGAAGCCTCGGTCAGGCCGACATGCGCAAGCTCGGGATCGGTGTAAGTGCACCACGGCGTCGCCGCATCGGCCTTCGCCGGAACCTTGAACAGCAGCCGGCGAATGATGATGCCCGCGTGATAACCCGCGACATGCGTAAACTGCAGCCCGCCCGCAACATCACCGATCGCATAGACCCGGCTGTTCGCCGTCCGCAGTCCCGCGTCGACCTCAATGCCCTTGCGCGAATACTTCACACCCGCCGCTTCGAGATTGAGCCCATCGACGTTGGACGTCCGCCCCGCGGCCAACAACAGATGTGATCCCGTCACAACCTCGCTCTGCCCGTTGCGCGCAATCGTCACCGACACGCCGCCCTCGGTCTTGGCAACGGCGGTAACCGACGCACCCTCGCGCACAACGACACCGTCTTTGGTCAGCGCGTCACGCACGATGGCCACCGCGTCGGAATCGTCCTTTGGCAGAATCTGTTTTGCTTCCAGCACGCTCACCCGCGAACCCAGCCGGCGATGCGCTTGCGCCAACTCGATCCCGATCGGGCCGCCGCCGATGATGATCAGATGCTCAGGCAGAACCGTGTTGTCGAACAACGTCTCATTCGTGAAATAGGGCGTCTGCTCCAACCCCGGGATCGGCGGTTTCAACGGCGACGACCCCGTCGCAACAATGAAATAGCGCGCGCTGATCCGAAGATCGCCGGCCTCAACCTCATGCGGCCCGACAAACCGCGCCGACGCCTTGACGACGCGCACGCCCAGCTTCTCGAACCGCTCCACGGAGTCGTTCGGTTCGATCGCGGCGATCACGTCATGCACATGCTTCATGACGCGCGCGAAATCCGTCTTCGGCTCGCCCGCATCGACGCCGAACTCGCGCGCCCGCCGCACGGCATGGGCATGCGAGGCGGCGGCAATCAACGACTTCGACGGCACGCAACCGTAGTTCAGGCAATCGCCGCCCATCTTGTGGCGCTCGATCAGAACGACCTTCTGCCCCAGCTGCGCGGCGCCCGCGGCAACCGAAAGCCCGCCCGATCCCGCACCGATGATGCAAAGGTCGGCCTTGATCAATTCGGCCATCGCCTCAAACCTTCTTCGTCGCGAACGCGCGATAGACGATCGGGATGAGCGACAACAAGGTGAGACCAATGATCGGAATGTAGAAGTCCGGCCGCGATAACAACCCGATCAAGCTCAAATCCGGTTGCTCACCCGCCTCGAACAACGCGTTAAGCCCATTGCCGATGCTCGCGAACACGAACGCGCCCGGAATGATGCCGAGGAACGTCGTGATCACGAACGTGACAAGCGAAACGCCCAAGAACGCCGGCGCCAAATTCACCAGCCAAAACGGAAACAGCGGCACGAGCCTCAAGAGCAGCAGATAGCTGAACGCATTGGCGCGAAAGCCCTCCTCCATCCGTTGGATCTGCGATGCAAACCGTTGACGCAAGGGTTCGCCAAGCGCCGTTTTCGCCACCAGAAACAGAATTGTCGCGCCGATCGTGGCCCCGATCACGATCCACACCGCGCCGAAGATGCTGCCGAACAAGAACCCGCCCGCGACGCTGAGCAGCGCGCCAAGAGGTAAGGAGAACGCTGCCGTGATCACGTAGGCGAGGATGAACAACAGCACCGCCTCCGTCTTGTGCTCGTAAACCCAAGTCTTCAAGACCTCCCGATTCTCCTTCAGGAGATCGAGCGTCAGATACTTGTTGAGCCCGAGGGCGAAGAACGCGATGAGCCCCGCCCCAAGGATCAAGAGCGGGAGCAGACGCGTGATCGACAAACGCGGTTTGCTGTCGTTGGTGGTCGGCGTTTCCATGGACCCTCACTTAGCCTCGTTCAACGACCAGTCATAGTCGTACCCGGCTATGGTTTCGATGCCTGCCAACTGTGTCTTGAGTTTCGGCTCTGCATAACGAGTGACGTGAGCGATAACCTCGCCATCGCGCGAGCCGAAATCACGCCGGTACCACTCGTAAATCTGCGACAGCGTCAGCCTGCCGTTCACGATCTTGGCGCCGCGCGGATGGTTGACATAATCGCGCGCGCCTTGGTTCAGCATCTGTTCGAGCTTGGCGCCCGTGAACGCCTCGCGCATCAGATTGGGACAGCTTATCGACGCGCAGTTGACCGCGTAGTGAACGCGCGGATCGCGCCATGTCTTGCGCAGAATGTCGTGCTCGATACTGTCGAGCGAGAGCTTCCGCCCCTCGACCGCGACGAGTTCCTTCTTCCACGGCCCGGTCACAAACAAACCACCGCCGATATCGCGGATCGACTTGACCGGATAATGGTCCAGCACAACGTCGATGGTCAGCGCATTGTAGAAATTGATCCAATAGGCGCGCTGCTCGCTCTCGCCGAGCGCCGACACCCGCACGCCCTGCAGCTCGCCGAGATAGGCCTTCAGTACCCCTTTGTCGGCAGGACTCACCCGCCCATAGGCAAAGCGATTGATCCCATCCGGCGAGGCCGACACATAGCGTCCGAGAATGCTCTGCCAAGCGGTGTGATCGACGGTCATAGTGTGGGCATCGGTCGTTGAAGGGTCGGCGGCGTGAAGTGGAACGCGCGCCAGAACGGCGGCGCCAAGCGCAAGCATGATCGTTCTACGACGGATCGCCATGCCCCGGTTTTGTTGCCTCCCGCTCAAGGACTTATGCCACGCCCGCACCGGGGCCGCGAACACAAGCCTTTGACGGAAGGACCAGATTTGACTTGGGGGCCGTATTTCCCTTATATGCGCGCCCTTCCAATCGCCTGACAGACCGTCCAAGGAATCGTCGCCGTGAAGCGCACCTATCAGCCGTCCAAGATCGTCAGAAAGCGCCGCCACGGCTTCCGTTCGCGCACCGGCACCGCCAACGGCCGCAAGGTTCTGGCCCGCCGCCGCGCCCACGGCCGCAAGCGTCTGTCGGCCTAAATCTCGAAAAGCGCGCGTGTCGCCCCCCGGCGCCGCCCCACCTGACAAGACCCCGCCCGGCAAGGTCAAAGTGTCGCGTCTGAAGGTTCGCGCCGATTTTCTGCGCTTGGCGCGCGGACGAAAATGGGCGGCTCCCGGCCTCGTTCTGCAAATGGCGCAAACGCCCGTCGAAACCACCGAGGCGCGCGCCGGGTTCACCGTCACGAAGAAGATCGGCAACGCTGTGGTTCGCAACCGGGCCAAGCGCCGCCTGCGCGAGGTTGCGCGCGCGGTCCTGCCCCTTTATGGCTCCCCGGGCCATGACTATGTACTGATCGCTCGCGAGGCGACGCCCGAACGGCCCTTTGCCTCGCTCATCGAAGATTTGAAACAGGCTCTCCGCAAAGTGCATGGGGGGCGTACCCCCAGAGCGGAGGAACCATGACAACCGTCGCGCCGGTTCTGCACGCTTTGAAGAGGCTCACGCAGGCGCCGATCCATCTCTACCGCTACACGATCTCGCCGTTCATCGGCCCCGTGTGCCGCTTTCAGCCGTCCTGTTCCGCCTATGCGCTCGAAGCGATCGAGAAGCATGGGCCCATTAAAGGCGTCTGGCTCGCCGCGCGCCGTCTCGCGCGCTGTCATCCGGTCAAGTGGCTGGGCGGCGGCGGCTCGGGCTTCGATCCCGTCCCCGACAATTGCCCCCATCACCGTCACTGAGAAACCTTCGCGGTATGAAAGACAACAAGCCGGATAGCACCAACCTGATCGTCGCGATGCTGTTGTGCGTCGTCGTCATGGTCGCGTGGCAATTCTTCTTCGTAAACCCGCAGGTCGAAAAGCAGCGCGAGGCCGCGCAACGCGCCGCCGAGCAGCAAAAGACCACCGCGCCGACGATCGCACCGACGGCACCTGGCGCACCGGTCACGCCGGCGCTGCTGCCGCCCGGCCAGACGATGCCGCTCGAAGACGCGTTGAAGACCGGCGGCGCACGCCTCGAGTTCGACAATCCCAAGGTCGACGGTTCGATCCGTCTGACCGGCGGTCAGATCGACAACCTACGTCTCAAGGACTACCGCGAGACCGTCGATCCGAAGAGCCCCGAGATCGTCTTCCTGACGCCGCACGGCACTACCGGCGCGACCTTCGCCGAAATCGGCTGGACGCGCGCTCCCGGCTCGGCGACGCCAATTCCGGATTCAAAGACGGTGTGGAACGTCGCCTCGGGCACCAAGCTCACACCGTCGACGCCCGTGACGCTGACCTGGGACAACGGCCAAGGCCTCGTCTTCAAGCGCAACATCGCGCTCGACGCGAACTACATGTTCACCGTCACCGATACGGTCGAGAACGGATCGGGCGCACCGGTCACGCTCTATCCATATGCCGTCGTCGCGCGCGAGGGCGAACCGCAACACGCTACGAACTGGATCCTGCATGAAGGCCTGGTCGGCGTCTTGGGCGGTAGCCTGCAGGACAAAACCACCTACGCCGAAATGCGCGACTACGAGAGCAAGGAGCTGAAACTCGACAGCACCGGCGGCTGGGTCGGCATCACCGACAAGTATTGGATGGCGACGCTTATCCCACCGCAGAAGGAACAGTTCACCGGCCGTTTCTCCCTGACGACCGACGCCGCCGGCAAGGAAGTCTTCCGCGCCGATTATCTGCTCGGCGCACGCAACGTGCCCGCAGGCGGCGCGGTGACCGTCACGCACAACGTCTATGCCGGCGCCAAGGTCGTATCTCTGATCGAGGAATATCAGGAAAAGCTCGACATCTTCCGTTTCGACATGACGATCGACTGGGGTTGGTTCTCGATCATCACCTACTGGATGTTTAAGGGCCTCGACCTTCTGAACAAACTCGTCGGCAATTTCGGTGTTGCAATCATCCTGCTCACGATCGGGATCAAGATCCTCTTCTTCCCCCTAGCCAACCGCTCCTACGAGTCGATGGCGAAGATGAAGAAGGTCCAACCGCAGATGAAGGAGATCCAGGAGCGGAACAAGGAAGACCGCATGAAGCAGCAGCAGGAATTGGCTGCGCTCTTCAAGCGCGAAAAGGTCAACCCGATGATGGGCTGCCTGCCCATCCTGGTTCAGATTCCGGTCTTCTTCTCGCTCTACAAAGTTCTCTTCGTGACCATCGAAATGCGTCACGCGCCCTTCTTCGGCTGGATCCAGGATTTGGCGGCCGCCGACCCGACGTCGCTCTTCAATCTCTTCGGCTTGCTGCCGTTTGTCGTGCCGACCTGGTTGCATGTGGGCGTGTGGCCGGTGCTGATGGGCATCACGATGTGGTTCCAGACCAAGATGAACCCGCCCGCGACCGACCCTGTGCAGCAGCAGATGATGGTCATGATGCCGCCGGTCTTCACGTATCTGATGGCGTCGTTCCCGGCCGGCCTCGTCATCTACTGGACGGTGAACAACCTGCTCTCGATCGGCCAGCAATACGTCATCATGCGCCGCATGGACGTGCCCATCGACATCGGCAAGAACTTCAAGCTGCCCGCATGGCTCTCGCCGGCAAAGAAGCCGCCGGATCAAGCGCCCGGCGAATGACCGACGAACAAGCCACCTTCGACAAGGCCGCGCTTCGGCGCGGCCATCTCTTGTTCGCGCAAGAGTGCAAGTTCCTGCGCCCGATCAAGCAATTCTCGGACCTGCCCCCGACCAAGCCGCTGGAGGTGGCTTTCGCGGGCCGCTCGAACGTCGGCAAGTCGAGCCTGATCAACGCCCTCACCAACCGCAACACGCTGGCCCGCGTCTCGAACACGCCGGGCCGCACGCGCGACATCAATCTGTTCGACCTCGGCGGGCGCCTGACGCTCGCCGACTTGCCCGGCTACGGCTTCGCCCGCGTGTCGAAATCGATCTCCGCCGAATGGCGCAAGCTGATCGTGACCTATCTGACCGGCCGCCCCCAGCTGCGCCGCGTCTGCATGCTCGTCGACGCGCGCCACGGCGCGAAGGAGAACGATCGCGACATGATGAAATTGCTCGACGCGACGGCCGCGTCCTTCATCATCGTCCTAACCAAGATCGACAAGCTGAACGAAACCGAACGCGCCAAAGCGGTTAACGACGCGCGGCTCGTGGCCACCGAACACACCGCCGCACACCCCGAACTCTTCGCGACCTCCGCGGAAAAAGGCTGGGGCATTCCCGAATTGCGCGCCCATCTCGCGATCGTCTCCGAAACGGGTTATAAGGCCGCCGCCAGCGGAAGACGCTAATGAGTTCGAGTCCCGACGACCCCACATTTACCGGCAAGGATGAGCGCGTCGCCAATCTGCGCCAGCTAGCGAAATGGCGCGCGACCGCACGCGTCCTGACCGAAGCCCTGCCCTACATTCTGCGTTACGACCAAAAGACGGTCGTCGTAAAATACGGCGGCAACGCCATGGGCGAGGAAGGCGTCGCCAAACACTTCGCGCAAGACGTCGTGCTGATGCGCCAGACCGGCATCGACCCCGTGGTCGTGCACGGCGGCGGCCCGCAGATCGGCGCGATGCTGAAACGCCTCGAGATCAAATCGCACTTCATCGACGGCCTGCGCGTGACCGATCAGGCGGCGATCGACGTCGTCGAGATGGTGCTGAGCGGCACCATCAACAAGCAGATCGTCTCGGCCATCAACAACGCCGGCGGCCGCGCCGTGGGCGTGTCGGGCAAGGACGGCGAACTCATCATCGCCAAGAAGCTGATCCGCACCAAGACCGATCCGAAAACCGGCAAGACCGAAACCATCGACCTCGGCTTCGTCGGCGAACCCGACAAGGTCAACATCGAGGTGCTGCAGTCGATCGTGCGTTCCGACATGATCGCGGTCATCGCGCCGATCGGCGTCGGCGAACAGGGCGAGACCTACAACATCAACGCCGACACCGTCGCAGGCGCGGTCGCCGGCGCGCTGAACGCCGACCGCATGCTCCTCCTGACGGATGTCCCAGGTGTCATGGACCGCAACGGCAACTTGATCGAACGCCTGACTACAACCGAGGCGCGCGCACTGATCGCCGACGGCACGATCTCGGGGGGCATGATTCCCAAGGTCGAAACGTGTATTGATGCGGTCGAACGCGGCGTCACTGCCGCCGTCATTCTCGACGGGCGCATTCAACATGTGCTGTTGATCGAGTTGTTTACAGAGCATGGTGCCGGCACCATGATCATGCGCGGTTGAAAACGACTGCCTTTTCAAGGGTTTGAAGTGTTAGCCAAAGTGTTGCGGCACATATCGCTGTTGAGCGCGGCGTTGATCGTGGCGGCAAGCAGCGCCTTCGCGCAGCAGCCCGAAGATCCGCCGCCGCCCGAGCAACCGTCGACGCCCTCGCGCCCGATCATCCTACCGATGACGCCCGGCAGCGAACTCAACAAACAGCCGGCAAGACCGGCGAACAGCCCACGTCCGCGCATCATCACCGCGCCGGGCGCACCGCCTGTCGGCGCACGACCGTCACTGAATGCGCCCGCCCCGGCAAAGGCAGCACCCGAACGTCCGCGCAACGCCACGACCGACTACACCTTCTGCAACCGCACTTCCTACGCCGCGTCCATTGCCGTCGGCATCCGCAACGGCGGTCTCTGGCTGACACGGGGCTGGTGGACCGTGCCCGCCGGCGAATGCAAAGTCGTCGTCAAAGGCCAACTGACGCAGTCGACCTACTACGTCTTCGCACGCTCGTCCTTCGCGCACACCGGGCCCGTGCGCACCTGGGGCGGCACGCAGACGCTGTGCATCGGCAGCGGCCCCTTCCAAGCGACCAGCGACGGCACCGAGGAATGCAGCGCCGGCTATGACGCCCAGGGCTTCGCCAAGGTCGAGACCGAAGGCAAAGCCGCCTGGACGACGACGCTCTCGGAAGGCTCGGGCTTCAAGACATCCGAGCAGGCGCGCGTCGCAGGCCTCCAACGTCTTCTCTACGACCTCGGCCGCTTCGAAGGCCCGATCGACGGCGCCACCGGCCCGAAGTTCAGCGAAGCGCTCACCCAAGCCCGCACCGAACTCGGTGTCGGCCAAACCGACACCGCCGGTCTCTACGCCAGACTTCTGGCCGAGGCGACGAAGATCCAAGCCGTCGCCGGCCTCACCTTCTGCAATCGCACGCAGGACGTGATTTGGACCGCGCTCGGTCAGGACTATCAGGGCAAGAAGGAAAGCAAAGGCTGGTGGCGCCTGCAGCCCGGCGCCTGCGCCAAGGTCATCAAAGACCGCATGGACGACCGCGTGATGTACGGCTTCGCCGTCGCCGACCGCACCGAAGGCGTCCCCGAAACCTGGGGCGGGACGGAACAGTTCTGCACCAAGGACTCGAGCTTCGAGATCGATGATGTGACCGACTGCTCCGGCCGCGGCTTTACCTCGACCGGCTTCATGAAAATCGAAACCGCGGGCCGGTCGGGCCTGACCTTCGAGTTCGCGCCCCGCCGCGCCGAAGTCCGCCCTGAATAGCGCTTAAGCCTTACGCGCTGATCCCGAAGAAGCTCAAATGCCAAGCCATCTCTTCCGGCGTCAGCGGAAAATGCACGCCCTCGCGCGCCATCAACATCTTGGCGTTGGGCAAATGCGCGACCGACGACTGGACCTTCACCGCTACCCGCATCGACAACTTGGCCCGCCACACGAGCGCTGTGATCGCCTTACCCGACTGGCTGATAAGAATCCGGTCGACTACCGGCTTCGGCACACTGGCCAGCACCGCCAGGGCGCACGAAACGACCCTGCGATCGGCGTTCTCGGCCGCATCCATGACGAACTCGTCGTCGAGCTTCTTATCCGCCTGCGCCTGCTCCACCAGCGACATCGCCTTCGCGTCAGCCGAATGCGTGTCTTCCTTGACGCCCTCTTCCTCAAGCCGCTCACGCACGCGCTTGTTCAGATGCGTCGCCGTTTCCTCATCGAGCCCGCTGCGTTGACACAGCGCCGACAGCAGCACCGAACTGACGAAGCCCGCGATCCGCCGCACCGCGCGCACGGAAAGGTCGGCCCGCATCACCACCGGCTGATGCCACGCCTCGATCGCCTCGGCATGCTCGATCACCTTGTCGAGCGCTGCCTCACGAATCTGCGCGTTCGGGTTCGCAAGCAACGCCGCAATCGCCGACACGTCGAGGCTGGCGACGATCGCGTCCGCCACCGGCTCCTTGACGCTCGACCGCCGCGCGATCGCCGACAACGTGCCCTCGACCCGCGCGCTGGCGATGAGTTCGACCAAATCCTCGTCCGACAGCATCGGCGAATACTCAAGGACCGGCGCGCTGACCATCAACTCCACGTCTTGGGCCAGCTGCTTCACGATATGCGCCGGCACGCGTGGTGACGACTTGATCTCCTCGGCCAGGATCGCCCGCACGCGCGGCAGGCTGTCCCGCGCCAGCCGCTCCATCACCTCGATCGCAAGATCGCGCACGCGGTGCGCTTCGTCCGCTTCAAGCCCGGGCACCAGCCGCCCAATCTTGCGCGCCAGCTCGCAACGCACGTCGTCGTCGCTGTCGTCAGTCAAAGCCTTGTTCGCTTGCTGCGGGGTGGAGGGATTGGCGGCGACAAGCCTGCGCACGTCGACCGCTTCGTCGGCCGCCAGATAATACAGTATTTCCGGCTCCACGTCCGGCCGGCCGGCCAGAAATCGGCGCGCCTTCAGCGCATGCGACTCAAGCGCCGCGCGCGCTTCCTCATAAGACATCTTGCCCTTGCGGGCTTCCTGCCCCGCAAGTCGTTTGATCAGCCGTTTGAGCATGACGTCACCTTTTGCATGGGCTGAGCCAGTACGACGCGATTGCGCCCTTCGCGCTTCGCTGCGTGAAGCGCGCATTCCGCGCGCCCGAAAAGATCTTCAAGCGTCTCGCCGTCTTCCGGCTCGCCCACCGCACAGCCCGCCGAAATGCCGACTTCGCCGTGAACGCCGAGCGTGCGCGCTACGCCGATTAAATCCGCGCACAAGCCCGCCGCCCGCAACATAGGATCCGGCAACGCATCGGTCAGAACCGCGAACGATTCTTCATCCAATCGCCCGGCAAGCTCGCCCTCGCCGCACGCATGCGCGAGCGATCGCCCTACCTCGGCCAAAAATTCTTCACCCGTTGCAGACCCGGGCAACTGACTGATCTCTTCAAGATGATCGCAGTCGAAAACGAAGAGCGTGAGCCCGCGCCCCGCCCGCGCCGCCGCAGAGAGCTTCTTGTTCGCCTCGCTAAGGAACGTGCGCCGGTTGAACAGCCCCGTCACCGCGTCCCGCCGCAGCATCGCACCGGTGTCGAGCAGCTGCGCCAGCGCCAACGCGACGCCGAGATGCGGCACGATCGCGTCGATCAGCAAACGCTCCAGGTCACTGTAAGCGCCCTTCGATGCTTCGCGCGACAGTCGGACGTTCCCGTTCGGCTTGCCTTGATAGCTCGTCACGACCTCCCGAACGTGCGAGAGCCCGCCGGCGCTCTCGCCCACGCCGACCAGAACGTCGGACCCTAGCGCCCGAATGACGACCGCATCCGACTCCGTCGCCGCCGCCAGCGCATCGGCAGCGGCGAGCATCATACGCCGCGGTTCCACCTGCGCACGCACGGCATCGACGATGGCGTCGATCAAATCCTCGCGCTTCCTCGCGTGCGCCACGTCTCGCTCGCAGATCCGAATCTCTGTGACATCCCGCGCCACGCCGCGAACCCCGCGCCAGTTTCCGTGCGCGTCGAGTACGGGCGAAGCCGTCACCGCAATACAGCTCTCCGCACCCGCCTTCGAGGTCAGCCAGATCTCGCGGCCGCTGACGTGCTCGCGCGTCGTGAACGGCAAGGCCTCGAGACCGCCGAACACCTTCGCCGGTTGCGCGCCGTGCAATTCCGCCGCGTCAAATCCAAGAAGGCCGCCCGGCGACACCCACGAGAACACACCCGCGGCATCCGTCTCGAAGGCAAAATCGGTAAAGCACAGCGCCAGATCGCGAAACAGATCGCGCGAGGCCGCCAGCGCCGCCATCACGTTCGTCTCCAGCGTGATCTCGCGCCCGATGACGAACACTTGACCGACCGGCACCGGCATAATCGCAAAGTCGAAACAACGCGACGCACCGCCGGCGCGATCCGGCACGGCGACTTTCACCGCCTGCGCACAATCTTTGAGCCGGGCGTCGATGATCAGCGCGCGCAAACTCGACGGCAACTCGCCGCGCCCGCACAACGGTTCGGCGGCGGCGTTCGCCATCACAAGGGTACCGTCGCCGCGCACGACAAAAGCCGGTGAGGCGCTGGCGCGCACCTGCGCGACCGCCCAACCCGTGGCGTCCCAATCGTTCTGAACCGTTGCCGGCGCGACGCCGCGCATCAGTCACCCCCTGGGCGCGACCCTTCTGGTTCCACCCAGAGAAAAGTTAGGCTACCCCCGCTTAACTTCACGCTGAGCAGAGTGGTTAATGTTGGGTTGCGATCAGGCGGCCGATGACGCATCTTCCGCCCGCTCATGACCTTGCCCCCAGCAGATCCGCCGGATTTCACGAAAATCGACGTCTGGGTGTTCGACCTGGACAACACGCTCTATGCGCCGTCCTGCAACCTGTTCGCGCAGATCGACGTCAAGATGCGGGCCTTCATCAGCGAGCTTCTGGGGGTGGACGGCGACGAGGCCTACCGCCTGCAGAAACAGTACTACCGCGACCACGGCACAACGCTGTCGGGACTGATGACGGTCCACGGCATCGAGCCGAAGCGCTTCCTCGACTTCGTCCACAACATCGACGTGACGGTCGTCCCGCCCAACCCTGAACTCGCGACAGCGTTGGAGCGCCTGCCCGGCCGCCGCCTGGTGTTCACGAACGGCACGGTCGCGCACGCCACGCGCGTGCTGAATCAAATCGGCATCCACGATCACGTCGAAGACATCTTCGACATCGTCCACGCCGACTTCATTCCAAAGCCCAAGCGCGAAACCTTCGAACGCTTCGTGACCAAGCACGGCATCGAACCCAAGAGCGCCGCCATGTTCGAAGACCTCGATCGCAACTTGGCCCCTGCCTACGACTTGGGTATGACGACCGTGCTGGTGCGCGACGCGAACGGCCACGCGGACCCTGCGGTGCGCAGCTGGGGCGAAGCGCCCGACGCACCGCACGTCCACTACCGCACGGAAGACCTCGCCCGCTTCCTCTCGACCATCCGACTCCGGAGCCCGCAACAATGAGCTGGAACAAACTGCAGATCACGATCGACGAGGCCTGGGAATCGCGCGACAGCATCTCGCCCGCGAGCCACGGTCCCGCGCGCAAGGCGGTCGAAGAAACGCTGGCCGCGCTCGACGCCGGCGAATTCCGCGTCGCCGAAAAAACCGGCGGCGAATGGCACACGCATCAATGGATCAAGAAGGCGGTGCTGCTCTCATTCCGCCTGAACCCGATGGAGCCCATCCCCGGCGGCCCCGGCGGTGCGCACTGGTACGACAAGGTCCCATCGAAATTCGCCAGATGGACGGCCGAAGACTTCTCGCGCGCCGGCTTCCGCGCCGTGCCCGGTGCGATCGTCCGCCACTCCGCCCACATCGCCCGCGGCGCGGTGCTCATGCCGTCCTTCGTCAACGTCGGCGCCAATGTCGGTGAAGGCACCATGGTCGACACCTGGGCCACCGTCGGCTCTTGCGCGCAAGTCGGCAAGAACTGTCACATCTCCGGCGGTACCGGTTTGGGCGGCGTCCTCGAACCGCTGCAAGCGAACCCCGTCATCATCGAAGACAACTGCTTCATCGGCGCGCGCGCCGAAGTCGCCGAAGGCGTCATCATCGGCGAAGGCAGCGTCATCGGCATGGGCGTCTTCATCAGCGGCTCGACAAAGATCGTCGACCGCGCCACCGGCCAAATCCACACTGGCCGCGTCCCGCCCTATTCCGTCGTCGTCTCGGGCACGATGCCAGCAGGCCCCGACCGCCCATCGCTCTATTGCGCCGTCATCGTCAAAACCGTCGACGAACGCACGCGCTCGAAGACGTCGATCAACGAACTGCTGCGCGACTAACCGCGTCGAAGACCGGGCAAACCGTCGATGCTCTCGGCGTTCGAGACATAGCGGCGCTCGGCCCACTCTTCTTGCGAACGGTGATTGATCGCGCGCTTCAATTGATCGCGCTCGCTCTTGAACTCGAAGAACGGCACGCCCCAGCCGCAACTGTCGGCGATCCGTTCGACATCGACGAAGATGATGTTGCGCGCACGCTCGATGTCCGGAAAAAGGCCAAGCTCCTTGTCGAATCCCGGCTCGTCGAACTGCATCACTTGCGCCTTACCGTAGAGACGCAGGATCATCGCCGGTCCCTCATACGCACAGAACATGATGGTGATGCGCCCGTTCTCCCGAACATGCGCAACGGTCTCGATGCCCGATCCGCCGAGATCCGCATAAGCGACCCGCGTTGGCGAAATAAGGCGAAAACAGTTATAGCCCTTCGGACTGACATTCACGTGTCCGGTCGAAGAAAGCGGAGCCGTCGCGACAAAGAACATCTTCTGACGGCCGATGAAGGCGGCGAGATCGTCGTCGATCTGGCTGTAGGTCTTTGCCATCAAAACACCTCTCGCTTCGTTCGCCCGGCCACAATCAAGATCAAGCGAAACACCCGCACAAGAGGCGGAACGTCACGGAGATGCCGATGCGAAACCTGGCCGACCTCGGCGCCAAAGCCGGCGCTCTCCTCAAAGCCCGCGGCGAACGCATAGCGGTCGCAGAATCTTCGGCCGGCGGCCTGATCTCGGCAAGCTTGCTCGCCGTCCCTGGCGCGTCCGCCTACTTCATGGGCGGCGGCATCATCTACACCGCGCGCGCTTTCAAGGGGCTACTGGGCTTGCAGCGCGAAGACCTAAAAGACATGCGCTCATCCAGCGAGCCCTACGCCGCCTTCCTCGCCGAAACCATCCGCGCCAAACACCGCGCCGACTGGGGCCTCTCCGAAACCGGCGCGGCAGGCCCCACGGGCAATCCTTACGGCGACCCAGCAGGCCATACCTGCTTTGCCGTCGCGGGCCCGCTCACCGAAGCGCGCACCTTGCGCACCGCCAGCGACAACCGCGTCGAAAACATGTGGGCGTTCGCCGAAGCGGCGCTCGGCCTGTTGGTCGAGGCGATCGAACGCGCCCCGCCGGTCAGCACGTCATAGCGGCGACGCCGCGCTGATCTCGTACATGTGAAGATTGCGGTCGGACACGCCGATCTCCGTCCACGCCGCGCGCCAGGCGTTGAGATGCGGCATCTTGAAATGCGTCTGCAGCGCGTCCTTGTCGCGCCACGCCTCGAACACATGCACGACGCTGGGGTCCAGCACGTCGACCGAGTACGAATAGTCGATGCATCCGTCCTCCGCGCGCGAGGCCTTGATCATCTTCTCCATCTCGCCGCGCGCCGACCCAAGTTTGGACGGCTCGATGCGCACAGTCCCGGCGACGATGATCATGATTGCGGCGCCGCCGGCATCATCTGCTGCAGCACCGCCGGATCGATCCCCATCGCCTGCACGAACGGCATGAACATCTGCGCCTGCGCGTTGCCGGTCGGGCCCACCGTAATGCCGCCGTCGACGACCAGTGCATGACCGTTGACGAAGCTGGACCCATCAGACGCCAAATAAAGCGCCGCCTCCGCGATATCGTGCGGCAAACCCGTACACGGAATCGGTTGCGCGTTCTTGCCCGCTTCGGTCACAGCGGCGACCGTCTGATCGGCCACCTGCGTCGCAAGCCCGATCCCCTTGGCGAAGATCGGCGTCGCGATCAGCCCGGGACAAAGGCAATTCACCCGAATATTCATCGGGCCAAGCTGCGCCGCCGAAAGCTTCGTCAGATGCACGATCGCGGCCTTCGCCACCGAATAGAGAAACGGCCCAAACCCGTTCTGCAACCCGGCGATCGACGCCGTCGAAATGATCGACCCGCCGCCCTGCTCGCGCATAATGGGAACCGCGTGCTTGATGCCCAGCATCGCGGCCCGCACATGCAAGTGCATGACCGCGTCGAAACTCTCCGCCGTCACGGTCTCCATGTTCTCGAGCGGCCCCGGCGACCCCGCATTGTTGAACAGACAGTCGACGCGTCCGAACGCCTTCTGCGCCAGATCGATCGCCGCCTTGATGTCGCCTTCGTTCGTGACATCGCAACGGATGTAGCGCACCGCCTTGCCGTGCTCTTCCTCCATGCGCGCGCCTTTGTCGTCCTGGATGTCGGCCGCGATAACCTTAGCGCCCTCTTTCACGAATAGGTCGACTGTGCCGCGACCGATCCCGGACGCCGCTCCTGTGATCACGGCCACTTTTCCGCTGAGACGTCCGGTCATGCCTTATCCTCGCCGTTAATCGGGTTCTGGTTTGATTGACCCTGCTCAAGGGTCGGTTCTAAATCTCCGCCATGGAAACACAAGTGCGCGCGCGACTCGCCGACCCACTCCCCCTCGCCCAAGACCTCATTCGCTGCCGTAGCGTCACGCCGCACGACGCCGGCGCCATCGCCGTGCTCGAAACCGCGCTCAAAGCCTTAGGCTTCACCTGCACACGCTTGGCCTTCGACAGCGGCGGCCCCAAGATCGAGAACCTCTACGCGCGCCTGGGCACCGCCGCCCCCAACTTCTGCTTCGCCGGCCACACCGACGTGGTTCCGCCCGGTGACACGTCGACCTGGCGCTTCGACCCCTTCGCTGCGACCGTCGACAGCGGCACGCTCTTCGGCCGCGGCGCCGCCGACATGAAGAGCGCGATCGCCGCCTTCATCGCCGCCATCGCGCGCACTGCAGACCGCCACGCCAACCGCGGCTCGATCAGCCTCCTGATCACCGGCGACGAAGAAGGCCCCGCCGTCGACGGCACCACGCGCGTGCTCGACTGGCTCAAGGAAAACGGCGAACGCCTCGACCACTGCATCGTCGGCGAACCGACGGCCGAACACACGGCCGGCGACACCGTGAAGATCGGCCGCCGCGGCAGCCTCACCGGCTACCTACGCGTCAAAGGCATGCAAGGCCACGTCGGCTACCCCGACCGCGCCAAGAACCCGATCCCCGGCCTCGTCGCCGTGCTGCAACGCCTGACAGCGCGCAAGCTCGACACCGGCACCGAACACTTCCAGGCCTCGAACCTCGAAGTCACCACCGTCGACGTCGGCAACCCGGCGACGAACGTGATCCCCGCCGAAGCCCGCGCGACGTTCAACATCCGCTTCAACACCGAACAAAACGCGCAAGCCCTCGAAGACTGGATCACCGGCGAATGCAACGCCGCACTCACGCCCCTAAAGCTTCAGCACGAAATCAAATTCAACCGCGGCGCCCATCCCTTCCTGACCAAGCAAGGCACGTTCACCGCCCTCCTCGATGAAGCGATCACCAAGGCGACGGGCGACCACCCCAATTTCTCGACGACCGGCGGCACGTCCGACGCGCGCTTCATCCATCACCACTGCCCCGTCGCCGAAATCGGCCTCGCCGGCACGACGATGCATAAGACAGATGAACGCGTCAGCCTCGCCGACCTCGAACGCCTGACCAAAATCTACGAAGCCATCCTCGACGCCTATTTCGCGAAGGCCCAAACATGAGCGTCGACTTCGCCTACATGCGCCGCTCCGTCGACGCCGCGTTCGATCTCGTCGTCCGCGACCAGCGCGCTTGGTCGAAATTCGACCTGACGGCGGAGGGCTTCTACCGCTCTTTCGCCGCGATGTTCGTCGTCTTGCCGCTCAACATCGTCATCGACCTCATCGCGAACCAAGTCGCCGCCGCCGAACGCATCCGCCAAGGTAAACCCGCCGTAGACGCAGCCTACGGCTTCGCCGATGCCCTATTCTCGACGGTAGCGCTGTCGGTACAGTGGCTTCTGTTCCCGATCGCGATGATCTTCCTGCTGCGCTACCTCGACCTCGCGCAGCGCTACGCCACGCTGATCATCGCGCACAATTGGGCAACGGTCGTCATCTGGCTGTTCTACCTGCCGCCGTTCCTGCTCTATGCCGCCGGCATCATCTCCTCCAGCCTCGCGATCGACCTCAACCTCGTCATCTTGGGTCTCACGCTCTACTACCGCTTCTACATCGCGCAGACGGCGCTGGGCACGACGTGGCTGCTCGCGGCAGGCATCGCGATGATCGACTTCCTGCTCCAGGCCAACTTCCTCTTCGGCCTATCGCAGATCGCCGGCCTCTGGGTCGCCGACGCGACATGAGCGATGCGCCAATAGCGATCTTCGACTCCGGCGTCGGCGGCCTCACTGTCGCCGCCGCCATCGCCAAGCTTCTGCCGAACGAGCGCCTGGTCTATCTCGGTGACACAGCCCGCCTCCCCTACGGCACCAAGAGCGCCGAAACGGTCACGCGCTACGCCGTGCAAGCGACGCGCGCGCTGATGCGCTTCGAACCGAAGATGATCGTCATCGCCTGCAACACCGCCTCCGCCGTCGCGCTCCCCGTTCTGACCGCTGCTTACGGATCGACGCCCGTGGTCGGCGTCGTCGAGCCTGGCGCGCGCGCCGCCGTCGCCGCCAGCCGCGGCGGCACCATCGCCGTCATCGCGACAGAAGGCACAGTCCGCGGCGGCGCCTACCTCCGCGCGATACATGCGCTCAAACCCGACGCAAAGGTCGTGCAACGCGCCTGCCCGCTCTTCGTCGCGCTCGCCGAAGAAGGCTGGACCGAAGGCCCCGTCCCCGAGCTCGCCGCCGAAAAATACCTGAAGGATATCTTCGCGGCCGCCGACAGCCCCGACACGCTCGTCCTCGGCTGCACGCACTTCCCGATCCTGGTGAACGCGATCGCCAAGGCCGTCGGCGCCAACGTCACGCTCGTCGACAGCGCCGCGACAACGGCGCGCGAAGTCGAAACGATCCTCGACGACCGCAACCTCCGCCGCACCGGCGCAAAGCAAAAGTCGACCTTCTTGGGCACCGACGCCCCCGAACGCTTCGCCCGCGCCGGCAGCTTGTTCTTGGGGTCGCAGATCGCGCCCGATCAGGTCGAACTCATCGACCTCGCGCCGTAATCGACGCGCACCAGATAAAGCCCATCCGGCGGCGCCACCGGCCCGCATTCGCTGCGGTCACGCGCCGCAAGCGCGGCGGCGACATCACCCGCCGTCCACTTCCCCACGCCCACCATCTTCAACGTGCCGACGATCGACCGCACCTGATGATGCAGAAACGACCGCGCCGAAGCCTCGATCCGGATCTCTTCACCCACGCGCGCAACATTCAGCACATCGAGCGTCTTCATCGGCGACTTCGCCTGACACTCCGCCGCCCGAAACGTCGTAAAATCGTGCAGCCCGACCAACCGCTGCGCCGCCTCATGCATCGCCGCAGCATCTAGCGCCGCCTGCACATGCCACACCTGCCCCGCGCTCAACGTCAGCGGACTGCGCCTATTGACGATACGATAGAGATAATGCCGCGCCGTCGCCTGAAACCGCGCATGAAAATCATCGGCGACAATCTCAGCCTCAAGAACCGAAACCGGATGCGGCCGCAAATGCGCATTCAATGCATCGCGCATCTTGTCCGGTGCCAAAACCTTCTCGATATCCGCATGCGCCACCTGCCCCAGCGCATGAACACCGGCATCCGTTCGCCCCGCAGCCGCAACATTCACCGCCTCGCCGCTCAACTTCAGGATTGCCTGCTCAAGCGACGCCTGCACCGACGGCCCATTGTCCTGCCGCTGCCAACCGGCAAACGGCCGCCCGTCATACTCGATCGTGAATTTCCACCGCGCCATGGTCAGTCGAACTTCGGCGGCAACGAAAACCCGCGCAGAAATTCGGCCACACCCTGCGCGCCACGTCCGGCACGCTGAAGCACCTCGATCGAAACCGCGCCGTCACCGCACGCAACGACAAGCGGCGCGCCGACAATCGCCCCAGGCGAACCTTTACCGGCAACCGCCTTCACCTGCAAAATCTTGAGCCGCGCGTCGCCCGCCATCGTCCACGCCCCAGGCTGAGGATTGAGCCCGTGCACATGCCGCACGATCTCGCGCGCCGGCCGTGCCCAATCGATGCGCGCCTCCTCCGGCACAATCTTCTTCGCGTAGGTGATGCCCTCACCGCTCTGCGCGACTTCGCGCGCACGCCCATCAGCCAACGCCTCAAGACTCGTGACCATCAGCTTGGCGCCTTCATGCGCCAAAACCTCTTGCAGTTGCCCCGTCGTCGTCTCATCGCCGATCGGCGTGCGCCATGTCGAAAGCACCGGCCCGGTATCGAGCCCCACCTCCATCCGCATCACCATCACGCCGGTCTCGTTGTCGCCGGCCATAACCGCACGATGGATCGGCGCCGCCCCCCGCCAGCGCGGCAACAACGACCCATGCAAATTGAAACACCCCAGCCGCGGCGCATCGAGCACCGCCTTCGGCAACAACAGCCCGTAAGCCACCACCACAGCCGCATCGAGCGACAACGCCGCAAACGCCGCCTGCTCGTCCGCCCCCTTCAACGAAACAGGCACGCGCACCGGAATGCCGAATTCCTCCGCAGCAAGCTGTACCGGCGACGGCTGAAGCTTGTGCCCGCGCCCCGAAGGCCGCGGCGGCTGAGAATAGACAGCGGCCACCTCATGCCCGGCCGCGACCAGCGCACGCAACGTCGGCACCGCAAACGCGGGCGTGCCCAGAAACGCGAGGCGCAATTTGGTCATCACCGAAGGGATAACGAAGTCGGGCGGCGGATCAAGCGCTCTCGCGCTCGGCGCCCTTGCGCGCCTTGGCGAGTTTCTTGAGCATCATCTCGCGCTTCAGGCGCGACAGATGGTCGATGAAGAGGATGCCTTCCAGGTGATCCATCTCATGCTGGATGCAGACCGCCAGCATCCCGTCGCAATCGATCTCCTGTTGCTTCCCGTCATAGTCGAGGAACCGCACCCGAACCTGCGCCGGCCGCTCGACCTCTTCATAGAGATCCGGAACCGACAAACACCCTTCCTCGCACAACACAAGATCGTCGGAAGCCCAGACGATCTCCGGGTTCACGAAGAACCGCGGCTCACGCTCGGCCTTCTTGTCTTTCTTGTCCTTGTCGCTCTTCGGCGCGCCCTCGTCCTCATCGTCGCCGGGCTTCCCCAAATCCATGACGATCACGCGCTTCGCCACGCCGACCTGGATCGCGGCCAACCCAATCCCGGGCGCCTCGTACATCGTCTCCAACATGTCATCCATGAGACGACGAATCTCATCCGTCACCTCGGCAACAGGCTCGGAAACCTGCTTCAGGCGCGGATCGGGAGCCACAAGAATGGGTCGTAAAGCCATACTCCGGACGTAGGGCAACACCACGAAACCGTCAAGACGGCGGTATGGTTAGGCCGCCCTCAAAGCCGCGGATCGACCGGTTCGCTTTCCAGGGCCAGCACGGCAAACACGCACTCGTGGACTTTCCGCAACGGCGCCCGCGCCACGAACCGGCTCAAGCCCTCATGCCCCAATGAGAATTCGCGCAGTGCCAAGGACCGCTTCCCGCCAAGCCCCCGCTCGCGCAGCCGGACGAGATGCTCCGGCGCGTCATACTCCGGCCCATAGATGATGCGCAGATACTCGCGCCCGCGCACCTTTAGCGCCGGCTGAACCAACCCTTTGGCGCCTTGCGCGATGAAAGATAGCGGCTTCACCACCATCCCCTCGCCGCCCTTGCCCGTCGCCTCTTCCCACCACTCGACGATCTCGTCCAACGCCGACGCATCGTCCAGCCGCGCGGTGCGCCAGCGCGTCGCCATCACAATCGGCCCGCCCTGCGCTGCCAACCGTTCCGCGACGCCCATGTGCCACAAATGGTCTTTGTCGAAGTGAACCACGCCCTCGCTCGCCAGCAAATGAAACGGCGCAACGCGCAAATCGGCGGCGCTCCCGACCGGCCACACATAAGGCGCCCAAGCCTTCGCGTAACGTTCGGCCCGCCCGAGGCGCTCGCCAAGCCGGTCGCGCAAAGCCTCAACGGCGACACCGCGCGCGGTGGCACGCGCCGCCGCATCGCGTGAGGCTTGCAGCCCCGCCAGCGCCGACGCGCCCACCTGCATATACTGCTGATCGATCAGGGCTGAAGCCTTGGCCGACCACGGCATGATCTCCGCGTCGAGCAAGAGCCAATCGGTCGTCAATTCCTCCCACAGCCCGGCGCGATCGGCAGCAGTGCGCAAAGCATCAAGCACCGCATCCGTCATCGCACGCTCGCCGAAGAACCCGCGTCCCGTCCGCGTCCAGATCGCACCCGCCTCCGAACCCACGGTACCAAACCGCTTGCGCGCAACTTCATCGTCGCGGCACAACGCAATGACCGCGCGCGAGCCCATGTGCTTCTCTTCGACGACGATCGTCTCCTGTCCCCGCCCGCGATAGGACAAGAACGCCTCCTCCGGCCGCTCCAGCCAACCGTCGCGCGCGCTCGTCTCAACGGGCGACATCGTCGGCGGCAGATAGACAAGCCACTGCGGCGCGATCGCAAACCGGCTCATCACCTCAAGCGCGGCCGCTGCATTTTCCTCCGGCACGACGATGCGCTTCATCAACGACGTGTCGATCCACCGCCGCCCCGACACATCCGCATAGTCGAGCATGTCGTCCGCATCGGCCTGCCCCGTACGAACGCCAACGTCAGCGCCCAGTGGCTTAATCGGCTCGAAATACACACGCCTCGCCGGCACAGCGACGAGATCCTTCTCCGGCCACCGCAGAGCGGTCAGCCGTCCGCCGAACACGCATCCCGTATCGATGCAGATTGTGTTGTTCACCCACTCCGCGTCGACCACCGGCGTATGCCCGTAAACGATCGTCGTCTTACCGCGATACTTCGCCGCCCAATCGAGCCGCACCGGGAAACCGTACGAGTCGATCTCGCCACTCGTCTCGCCGTAAAGCGCAAAGTCGCGCACCATCGGCGACCCGCGCCCGATCATCTCTTCGCGCAAACCGGCGTGCGCGACCGCGAGCCGCCCGCCGTCTAACCAATAATGACTGCGCAGATCGTCGAGGAACGAACGTACCTTGCCTTTGAACGCACCGTCCTCGCCCGCCATCTGGTCGATCGTTTCCTGAAGCCCATGCGCAACCTTCACATCCCGCCCGTCCAGCCACCGGCTGAGCTTGCGATCATGATTGCCTTGTACGATCAGCGCAGACCCCGCCTCGACCATGGACATGACGATGCGCAGCACGTCCGGCGAGCGCGGCCCACGATCCACCAAGTCGCCGACATACACGGCCTTGCGCCCAACCGGCGCCTCGACATGCACGCTCCGGTCCGCACCCCAAGCAACGCGATAGCCAAGCAGCGTCAGCAATTCTTCCAGCTCATCGGCGCAGCCATGCACGTCGCCGATAATGTCGAAGGGCCCGGCCTCGCCGCGCTTGTCCGTCCACAACGGCCGCAGCTCGACACGCGCCGCATCGATCGCCTCCGCCGACGACAGCTTCCACACCTGCCGAAACCCTTCTCGCGCCAAGCCGCCTAACCCGCGCCGGATCTCGCTGATCATCTGTTGCGGCACACGTGGCCCGAAGTCGCGATCCGGCCGCGTCCTGTTGCGCGCAACGCAAACGTCGAGGCCCGGATCAATCACCACCGCAACCGGCAGCGCATGCCAGCGCCGCGCAATCTCAACCCAACTCTTGCGATCCGCCGCCCGCACGTTCGTCGCGTCGATCACCGCAATCCGCCGGTTCTTCAGCCGCTTCTCCGCAATCGCGCGCACCAGATCAAACGCATCGTTGCTGACGCCCTGATCGTTCGGATCGTCCGAGACCAAACCGCGGCAGGCATCCGACGACACAATCGCGGTCGGTTTAAAGTGCTTCGCCGCGAACGTACTCTTCCCCGACCCCGTCGCACCGATCAGAACGACGAGCGAAAATTCCGGCACATCCAACACTTCCGGCGACGGCGCTCTCATCTCTCGAACACCGCCATCTGCGTCGGCGGCCCATACGCAGCATGAGCCTCACCCACATCGCGATACGAAACCGCATAGCCATACCGCGCGCCAACCGATCCCGCCCACGCCGCGAACTCAGCGCGAGTCCACTCAAACCGATGATCGGGATGCCGGAACGTCCCCGCTGCGAGCGCCGGAAACAGCACATTGTACTCAACGTTGGGCGTCGTCACGACGACAAGCTTGGGTCGCGCGCTGTCGAATACAACCTTCTCAAGCGCCGGAATACGATCCGCGTCCAGATGCTCGATCACCTCAACCAGCGTCGCCGCATCGACATCACCCCACCGCTCGTCGCGATAGGTCAGCGCGCCGTGCAGCAGCGTCACACGCCCTTCCGGCGGCCCACCGGGCTCATGAAGTTTCAGCCGCTCCGCCGCAACCTCAAGTGTCCGCGACGAAGCATCGAGCCCGACAATCCGCTCGAACTGCCGCCCGCGCACCAATCGCCCGATGAGCTTGCCCTCGCCGCAACCCAAATCTGCAACCGCGCTCACGCCCTTTTCGGTCAATACACCGATCACAGCGGCCATGCGCAAATCGTTCAACCGAACCGGCGCCTCAAGCGCCTCCTCACGCGACGCCCGCACCTCGGGATCGGCCGCGACGTCCGCCGCATCGTCGCGCGCAAGGCGAAGCAAAGCGGCACGCGCCAACCCGCGCCGCTTCTTCAAATAGCGCAGTGTGATCAGTTCTTTCGACGGATGCGTCGAAAGCCAAGCGCCCGCCTTGGCAAGCAACTTCTCGACCTCGTCGTCGCCGACCCAATAGTGCTTCTCCTCGTCAAGCACCGGAATCAGTACGTAGAGATGCGACAACGCCTCCGCCAAGCGCTGCTCGCCGCGAAGCGTCAACGCCACATAGCGCGACGCCGCGCCATCGACGAGCACCCGCTCGAACGCAACCTCCCAGCCCAACGGCTCGAACAGACTGCGCAACAACGCCTCGCCGCCGCGCGCCGGCAACGGACAAACCGAAATCACGAGCGGAATTTTCGAATCCGCAAGCGTCTGCCGCTCCTTCGACTGCCCCGTCATCGCCGTGCGAAACGCGCGATTCATCGCCACCGACAAAAAAGACGACGCCGCATAAGGCCGATCGTTCACATATTGGTCGAACAACCCCGGCCCGTCGCCGCGCCCGCGCACCAGGTCAATCGGATCAATGTCGAGCGTCAGCACAGCCTCGCATCGCTCGGCCGTCGCTTCTGGAAAGAAGACGACCGCCTTCCCGAAGGCGACCTCGACCTCATGCACCCGCTCCGGGTGCTTCATCAGAAGAAACCCAAGGTCGGTGGCCGGTCGATGATCAGTAGCAATGGACAGAAACATTGGAATAAGACGCGCCAAAGTGCGCCAGACGTTTAGACGCTGCGCCGCCCGCCTGCCAGTGTCTTTCGAAAGACTACATCGCCCGCCGCGCTGCAAAAGCCGCAGCGAGCGTACCTTCGTCGAGGTAATCCAACTCGCCGCCGACCGGCACGCCGTGAGCAAGCCGCGTAACCGCAACCCCTAGGGGGGCAAGCAGATCGGTGACGTAGTGGGCCGTTGTCTGCCCTTCGACCGTGGCGTTGAGGCCCAGCACCACTTCGCGCATGCCGCCCGCTTTCACACGTTCGACCAGCGCGCCGATGTTCAGTTGATCGGGTCCCCGCCCATCGAGCGCCGACAGTGTTCCGCCCAGCACGTGATACCGCCCGCGAAACACCCCGGCCCGTTCCAGCGCCCACAAATCGGCCACGTCCTCAACCACGCAGATCAGCGAACTGTCGCGGCGCGGATCGGTGCACACCGAGCATGGATTCGCGGAATCGAGATTGCCGCAGGTGTCGCAGGCCTTGATCGTGCGCCCCGCTTCTTCGAGCGCCGCGGTCAGCGGCTGAAGCAGCGTCTCTTTCTTCTTGATGAGCACCAGCGCCGCACGCCGCGCGGAACGTGGGCCCAGTCCCGGCAACCGCGCGAGCAGCTGCACCAAACGTTCGATCTCAGGCCCGGAAAGCGGTGCGGCCATGCTTAGAGCTTGAACCCCGGCGGCAACGGCAATCCACCCGTGACCTTGGACATCTCGTCCGCCATCAGCGCATCGACCTTCGCGCGCGCGTCGTTGATCGCGGCGACGACCAAGTCTTCCAGCATGCCCGCGTCCTTCGGATCGATCAGCGACGGATCGATGCGCACGTTCCGGGCAAGGCCCTTGCCGTTGATCGTCACGCGCACCATGCCCCCGCCCGATTGCCCTTCGGCCTCGATCAGGTTCACGCGCTCCTGCGCTTCCTGAAAGCGCGATTGCAGCTGCTGCGCCTGCTTCATCAGATCGCCGATATTCTTCATGACGCCTCGTCGCTCTCACTGTCGGGCTCAGGCACGAATTCGTCGCGGTCGCGAACGGTCACGATGCGCGCGCCCGGAAACACGGCCATCGCGGCCTTGAGCAAAGGATCCTGGGCCGCAGACGCACGCCGCGCCTGATCGGCCGCCTCGCGTTGATGTGCGAGCGTCGGCTCTCCCTCCGCGCTCGACACGGAAACGACCCAGCGCTCGCCCGTCCACTTCGCAAGCTTGTCGGAAAGCTCACCCGGGAACGACGCGTTCGCACCGGCCGCAAGCCGAAGCTCCAACCGCCCGCGCTCGAAGCGCACCAAATGAACCGAATTTTCCAAAACGTAGACCAGCCGCGCCTCGCGGCTCTCGCGCGCTAGCGCCACGATACCGAGAAAATCCTGCACGACGACACGCGGGGCCGCAGGCGGCGCGCTCGCCACCGGCGGCGCGGACGGCGCAGGCTCGCTACGCGCCGTCGCCGTCTCGCCGCGCCCACTCATCAACGGCCGAGGCGCAGGAGGCGGCGCCGGCGAAGCCGACACACCGCGCGGCGCGGACGCCTGAACCGGCGCGGACCCGGCGCTCTTCACCAATTGATCCGTAGGCGGAAGCTCTGCCGCGTACCCGATGCGGATCAACGCCATCTCCGTCGCCGCCGCTGCATCAGGCGCGGTCTGCACTTCGGTCAGCGCCTTGAGCAACAGCTGCCACGTGCGCGCCAACTGCGGCACCGTAAGCTTGCTGGCGATATCCGCAATTCGCTTCGCCTCTTCCGTCCCGGCACCCGTGTTCGGCGCACCCTGAACCACCCGCGCGCGCGTCGCCTCGTGGCAAATCTGAGTCAAATCCTGCAGCACCGCCAAAGGATCCGCGCCGGAATCGTACTGCGTGCGAAACACGGTCAGCGCCTCGGCGATCTGCCCGCGCATCAACTGTTCGAACAGCTCAAGCCCACGCGAACGATCGGCCAGCCCCAGCATCGTGCGCACGGGCTCTTCCTCGATCGTGCCCCCGCCTGCATGCGCGAACGCCTGATCGAGCAGCGACAACGCATCGCGCGCCGACCCTTCCGCCGCGCGCGCGATCAACCGCAGCGCCGCGTCTTCGGCCGGCTGGTTCTCCGCCTTGCACACAAACGCCAAATGCGCGGTGAGATCGTCGAGCGTCACGCGCTTCAAATCGAACCGCTGACAGCGCGACAGCACCGTGATCGGCACCTTGCGGATTTCCGTCGTCGCGAAAATAAACTTCACATGCGGCGGCGGCTCTTCCAACGTCTTGAGCAACCCGTTGAACGCCGCCTTCGACAGCATGTGAACTTCGTCGATGATGTAGACCTTGAACCGCGCCTCCGCCGGCGCATAGCGCACGCCGTCGACGATCTCGCGAATGTCGTCGATGCCAGTGCGCGAGGCCGCGTCCATCTCCAGCACGTCGACATGCCGCGACTCGGCGATCGACCGGCATGGATCGCACACGCCGCACGGCGCAATCGTGGGCTCCTTCAGTTTGCCGTCGGTCCCGATGCAGTTCAGCGCCTTGGCGACAATGCGCGCCGTCGTCGTCTTGCCGACACCGCGCACGCCGGTGAGCATGAACGCGTGCGCAATCCGCCCGGCCGCAAACGCGTTGCCCAGCGTGCGCACCATCGCCGACTGCCCGATGAACGCGTCTTCGAAATTCGTCGGCCGGTATTTGCGCGCCAGCACGCGATAGGCACCGTCGCCCTTGGCCGCGCCGCCCGTCAATCCGAGGCCCGGCTCGTCCGCACCAGCGTCCGAACCTTTGTCTTTCTTAGCCATGTGGAAATCCGTAGATGGGCGTAAGCCCACCGAAGCCTTTAGGCGAAGGTGGGAGGCTGATGAACGACCCGAGTCGAAACTCGTTACGGCTGCTTCCTTCCGGACCTGACCGGGTTGGCGAGAGACACGCCCGCCACCAACCTCCCGAAGGCACTATATCAGGGGGCCGCCCCCGAAAGGCAAGGTTTCGGGCGTTGCGGGCTCCACGTTGGCCGTGCAATGTCGCGCCCGATAAATCCTGTGGAAAGGCTGAGCGGCGGACCACCATGAGCCTCGTCTTGCCCAAAAATCCGAACGTCTTCGCGAATTCCCCCCTGGACCGCGCGGCACATTTGCGCACGAACCAGGAATGGTTGGCCGCCGCGCTCAGCGACAAGCGGACGCTCTTCATCCCGGTCTGGAAGCTGATGCCCTTCCTGATCAAGAACCGCGAAGGCCGCCGCGAGGCAGGCTGGATCACCGCGGAACTCGCCATGCCGCTCATGCGTCCGGGCGCGACGACGATCTTCCTCGGCGTCCATAAGGACATGCCGCATTTCGCAATCGACGTGTCGGGCTCGCCCGACCCCAGCGCCGACGGCGTGCTTGCGGGCCTCGGCACCTTCGCCGACCTACGAACCATCGCCGAAGAAATCGATCCCGGCGACGCCGCGATCTTGGCGCAAGCCAAGTCGGTCATCGACTGGCATCAACGCCACGGCTTCTGCGCCAACTGCGGCGGCCCGACGGTACAGGCCGACGCCGGCTACAAGCGCACCTGCGACGCCTGCAACACCGAACACTTTCCGCGCACCGACCCGGTCGTAATCATGCTAGCGCTGCAAGGCGACAGCTGCCTCTTGGGCCGCCAAGCCAAATGGCCGAACGGATTCTACTCCGCGCTCGCCGGCTTCGTCGAACCCGGCGAAACCATCGAAGAAGCCGTCGCGCGCGAACTGATGGAAGAAGCCGGGATCAAAATCGGCGACGTCCTCTTCCACTCCACCCAACCCTGGCCCTATCCGTCATCGCTGATGATCGGTTGCTACGCGAGAGCAACGACGACGGAAATCACGGTCGACCAAAACGAACTCTCCGACGCCCGCTGGTTCACCCGCGCCGAAGTCCGCGAGTCCCTCGAAAAGCGCGGCAAAGGCGAATTACGCATGCCGCCGCCCTTGGCGATCGCGCACCAACTGGTGAAAAGCTGGATCGAAGAGGGCTAGACCACATGACCCATGCGACGCGCGTCCTGGCCGAAGGCATCTATTTCGGCGAAGGCCCGCGCTGGCATCAAGGCCGCCTGTGGTTCAGCGACTTCTTCGCCCACGCCGTGAAGTCCGTGTCGCTGACCGGCGACCTGCGCACGGAATTCGAGATCGATGATCAACCCTCGGGTCTCGGCTGGTTGCCCGACGGCTCGATGCTGATCGTCTCCATGAAGAAGCGCCAAATCCTGCGGCGCACGAAAGACAGCAAGATCACCGTCCACGCCGACCTGAACCACATCGCGACGTTCCACTGCAACGACATGGTCGTCGATGCAAAAGGCTATGCCTACGTCGGCAATTTCGGCTTCGACCTCGATGCCGAACTCGCGGCGCGCGGCGTCGAGTCAGTTCTCGCCCAACATGTCACCGCAAAGCTCGCCTGCGTCTCGCCGACGGGCGCCGTAACCGTCGCCGCGACAGACATGCACTTCCCGAACGGCTCCGTGATCACGCCCGACGGTAAGACGCTCATCGTTGGCGAAACATTCGGCGGCTGCCTCACCGCCTTCGACATCGGCGCGGAAGGCAAACTCGGCAACCGCCGCGTTTGGGCTTCAACAACGCCCCGCGTGCCCGACGGCATAGCGCTCGACGCCAAAGGCAACATCTGGATCGCAAACCCCATCGCACCCGAATGCGCACTGATCGCACAAGGCGGCGAAGTCCTTCACGTCATCAATACGGATCAGCCCTGCTACGCCTGCATGCTGGGCGGCGACGACGGCCGCACCCTCTTCATGCTGACGGCCCCGCCGCTCGGGCCGGACGGCGTTCACAAGCCGGGCGGCAAAATCCTCACCGCCAAGGTCGACGTGGGACACGCCGGCAGGCCCTGACGAACCTACTGCGCAATCGTTTTGCGGAACGGGTGCGCCGGATAGACGCCCAAGATGCGCATGTGCGACGTGAAGAACTGCAGCTCTTCCAGCGCCAGCCGCACGTTGCGCTCTTCCGGATGCCCCTCGATGTCGGCGTAGAACTGCGTCGCCGTGAACGCGCCGTCGAGTTGGTAGGACTCAAGCTTCGTCATATTGACGCTGTTCGTCGCAAAGCCGCCCATCGCCTTGTAGAGCGCGGCCGGCACGTTGCGCACGCGAAACACGAACGTTGTCACCACCTGCTCCGGCCCGTACTCCGCGTCGTCCGGCTCACTCGACATGATGAGAAAGCGCGTCGTGTTGTGCGCGGCGTCCTCAACATTGGCCTTCAAAATATCGAGCCCGTAAATCTCGGCCGCCAGCGACGAGGCCAGCGCCGCCACCGTCGGATCCTTCGCTTCAGCAATGTGGCGCGCAGAGCCGGCCGTATCGGCGCCGATGATCATCTTGAGGCCCATAGAGCGAATGATGTTGCGGCATTGACCCAGCGCCGGGATCTGGCTCATCACCGATTTGATGTTCTCAAGCTTCGCGCCCTTCACCGCCATGAACTGATGATGGATGGGCAAAAAATGCTCGCCGATGATGTAGAGCCCCGACTCCGGCAGCAGATGATGAATGTCGGTGATCCGTCCGTGCAGCGAATTCTCCACCGGAATCATCGCAAGCCGGGCGTGCCCGTCCTTCACCGCCGCGAACACGTCCTCGAACGTCTGGCGCGGCAGCGCGGTCATCTGCGGAAACACTTCGCGGCACGCGAGATGCGAGTTGGCGCCGGCCTCGCCCTGAAACGCGATCGTGTTGGCCTTCGCGTTCATCGCTTCGCCCCAAGCAGCTGACGCGCCCGCGCCAAATCCTCAGGCGTATCGACGCCCAGCGGCACCACGTCCACAATCCGCACCACGATACTCATCCCCGCCTCCAGCGCGCGCAACTGCTCAAGCTTCTCGCGCTTCTCAAGGGGAGAGGGCGGCATGGCAACAAAGCGGTCAAGCGCCTTGCGCCGGTAAGCATAAATCCCGATGTGGTGATAAACCGGCCCCTCGCCCCACGGCGCCGTCGCCCGTGTAAAATAAAGCGCGCGCCCCTGGGTCCCGCTGGCGTCGATCGCCATCACCGCTTTCGTAACGTTTGGGTTCGTGCGCTCGGCCTCGTCTTTGATCTCGGTCGCCAGCGTCGCGATGTCGGCATTCGACGACGTCAGCGCATCGACGACGCCACGCACCAGCGCCGGATCGAGCGTCGGCAGATCGCCCTGCACATTGACAACAATGTCATGCCGCCGCGCCGCATCCAGCAGACTCGCCGCCTCGAAGATACGGTCCGACCCGGACGGATGATCGGGCTTGGTCAGCACCGCCTCGCCGCCTGCCCTTACGACCGCATCGACGATCTCGGCCTCCGCGCCCGCGACCACGACGCGTCCTGCTTTCGCCTCGCAAGCGCGACGCCACACGTGCACGATCATCGGCGCGCCGTGAATATCGGCGAGCGGTTTCCCGGGCAACCGCGTCGACGCCATACGCGCCGGTATCAGGATCAGAGGTTCGCTCATCTTCAATCAGTGTGTTCTAGGCTTCCGGCGCACACCAAAATGCGACGTTCCGCCGCAATGACCCGAAAGTCGCCCCCGCTATTGTCCCCCCGCTCTCACCCCGCGTTCGGTCTCCCGCGAGTGGGCTCTAAAGCCTTCGCTTAAGCAACGACCTTCCAAGGATTGCTCTATGGACTCCTTCGAGTGGAACAAGATTTTCGGCGCAATCCTCGGTACCGCGTTGTTCGTCGTTGCCCTGAACATAGTGGTCGGCGGCTTAATGACACCGCACAAGTCCGACAAGCCCGGCATGGAAGTGGTCGTGGCGGAAGGTCCCGCGACCGGTGAAGCGCCTGTCGCCGAAGTCGCCCCGGACTGGGGCACCGTCATTCCCGTGGCTGACGTCGCTGCCGGCGAAAAAGTCCACGGCCGCTGCCTGCAGTGCCACGACTTCGCGAAGGGCGGACCCAACAAGATCGGCCCGAATCTTTACGGCATCGTCGGTGGCACGCATGCGCACGCCGAAGGCTTCGCCTACTCGACCGCCATGGCCGCGCTGAAGGGCAAGACCTGGGGCTATGAAGAACTCGACGCGTTCCTGAAGAATCCGAAGGGCGCGGTTCCGGGCACGAAGATGGCGTTCGCCGGTCTGTCGAAAACGACGGAGCGCGTGAACCTGATCGCCTATCTCCGCACCCTGTCCGACGCGCCACTCGCCATTCCTGCGCCGAAGCCTGCTGAGCCAGCAGCTCCCGCCGTGGCACCGGCCGACGGCACGGAACCGGCCGGTGAACTTCAAGCGCCCGCGCCCGGCACGGCGCCGGCCCCTGGCGCTCCCGGCACGACGACACCCGGATCAGCGGAGCCTGCCGCAGCACCCGGCACATCGGCGCCGCCAAACCCGACGACGACCGCGCCGACCACCACACCAGCTCCCGCCACACCGGCTCCTGCGACGCCCGCGCCTGCAAAGCCGGCCGGCGGCGGCCACTGATCTGAATGCCCAAAGGCGCGCTCCTGTTTCAGGCCGTCGCCACGCGGCATGAAATGTGGACCGATCATCTGCGCCGCCTGATGCCGGAGCTCGACATCCGCATCGGTGAGGAAGACGCGCAGCCGGCCGACATCGTCTACTGCGTCGCCTGGAAACCGAAACCCGGCAGCCTGAAGCGCTATCCGAATCTCAAAGTCGTCTTCTCGATGGGCGCCGGCGTCGACGGCATCGTCGCCGACACGACCTACCCCCGGCACGTACCGCTCTCGCGCGTCGTCGACGACACGCTGAGCCAAGGCATGACGGAATACGTCGTGCTCCACACGCTCTATTGGCACCGCCGCGTCAGCGATCTCGGCCAGTTGCAGGCGGCGCACAAGTGGAAGCAATTCGCCATACCGCGCGCAGACGCCGTTCGCGTCGGCATCTTGGGCTTCGGCGTCCTCGGCCAACACGCAGCCGCGGCGCTCAAGGCGCTGAACTACCAACTCTCCGGCTGGAGCGCATCGCCGAAGAAAGTCGACGGCGTCAAGACGTTCCATGGCCAAGACGGCCTCGCGCCCTTCCTCGCGCAAACCGACATTCTGGTGTGCCTCTTGCCGCTGACGCCGGAGACCAAAGGCATCCTCAACGCCAAGACCTTCGCGCAATTGCCGAAAGGCGCGTGCGTCATCAACTGCGCCCGCGGCGGTCACCTGATCGAAGAGGATCTGATCGCCGCCCTCGACAGCGGACACCTGCGCGGCGCAACGCTCGACGTCTTCCAGACCGAACCATTGCCCGAGTCGAGCCCGCTGTGGTCGCATCCGAAAGTCGTGGTGACGCCGCACGCCGCTGCGATGACCGACCCGGCGGCATTCATGCGTCACGTCGCCGACACGATCCGCCGCATGGATCAAGGACTGCCGCCTGAAAACCTCGTCGACTTCAACCGCGGCTACTGATACCGCGCCTTCAGCATCGCAAAGATGGCGCGGATCGCCTGCGCCTCGCCGCCGAGCGGCCGCCCCGGCTTCACGCGGTCGTTCCACGCCGCAATGTCGAAATGAACGAACGCCTTTGCCTTCTCGACAAAGCGCTCGAGAAACAAAGCCGCCGTAATCGCGCCGGCGTTCGGCGAATTCGGATTGTTCGTAAGGTCCGCGACGCTGCTCTCGATCAATCCGCGATAGCCGCGCCACAACGGCAACCGCCACATCGCATCCGACTCTTGGCTCGACGCACGCATCAAATCCGCCGCCAGCGCATCGTCTTGCGTAAAGAACGGCGGCAGGTCGAACCCCGTCGCTACGCGTGCCGCCCCCGTCAGCGTCGCCATGCAGATCAAGAGTTCGGGCGCTTCCGCATCCGCATCCGCCAGCGCATCCGCAAGCACCAGCCGCCCCTCGGCGTCGGTGTTGCCGACCTCGACCGTCAAACCCTTGCGGCTCTTCAACACGTCGCCCGGCCGGTAAGCCTCGCCCGACACGCTGTTCTCGACAGCCGGGATCAGCACGCGCAACGAAATCGGCAGCTTCGCATCCATCACCATATGCGCGATGCCCAGCACCGCCGCGGCCCCGCCCATGTCCTTCTTCATGGTCAGCATCGCGCTCGCCGGCTTGATGTCGAGCCCACCTGAATCGAAGCACACGCCCTTACCCACCAGCGTCACGTGCGGATGCTTGTCGTCACCCCATCGAAGTTCGATCAACCGCGGCAAGCGCGGCGATCCCGCACCAACCGCCCAGATCATCGGATAATTCCGCTCGATCAGCGCCCGCCCTTCAATGACCGAGAACCGCGCTCCATGATCGCGCGCGACACCTTCCGCCGCGCGCGCCAATTCGGCAGGCCCCATGTCGCTCGCCGGCGTGTTGACGAGATCGCGCGCCAGAAAAAGCCCGTGCGCCACGCGCGTCGCCTGCGCCTGATCTGCATCGGCGGGCCAAGACAAGACAGGCCGCGCCTTCGCACGCTCCTGCGATTTGTAACGCGAGAAGGCATACGCCCCCATCGCCCAGGCCAAAGCCAACGTCGTGCCACTCGTCCCCGGCGGCGTCAGCGCGAACGCATAAGTCCCCGCCGGCAACTGCGACGACAACGCAGCGCAAGCAAAGGGATCGTCATCGCCGCCCAATCCGAAAACGACGCCCGCAACGCCGTCGTCGCCGGGAAGCAACTGAAGCTTGCCGGCCGCCGCATTGAACCCGGCGGCGCGAAGCCACTTCGCGTGCCGCTCCAAGGGCCCCGTCAAGGCACTCTCGAGCATCGCCTGACTGACGGCATAAATCGGCAGAGCGCCTTGGCTCGAAGCCGCAAACAAATCGTTGATGATCATGGCCCAGACAGTTCGGTGGAGGAGTTCGAACTCTAACCGCTCACACGCGCCCTCAGCAACGCCACGCTAACGTTCCTGCGGCAAGGCCAGCGCCGCCATGGCCAGAAGAGCCAGCGCTGACGCGAAATAGCCGACAACCGCATTCACCGCGACCGCGCTGAACGCCAGCAACACCAGCGACCCGCCGATCAGCGCCATCGCCACCGCGCGCACGACGGCGTTGGCTTGCCCCTGCTGCATCCGCCAAAACAAGATCCCGGCGGCGAACAAAAGCACCGCCATCGCCGGCGGGATCATCGGCTTGAGCGTAAGCCGCAGTCCCAGGGCGTCGCTGACCAACATCGCGCACACCAGATTTATCGCCACGATCTGCGCGAAATTGAGTCCCAGAAAGGCGCGCCGCAGCCCAAGTTGAAGCAACGTCCGATGCTGCCAAATCGAGACGGCAATCGCGGTCAGCGCAACGACGGCGGCGACATTGGCGATCATCAGCACGGTGCGCGGCTTGGTGCCGATGACGGTGATGTTGCCGAACGTGTCCCACTGAATGACGAGACGCTGGGGAAGAATGCCGTAGTAGTGCGTGACCACCGCCGTCGGGATCAATCCGAGAGCAAGAATGGCGAGATAGCTGAACAGCGGCTGTCGTGTCCCCCCGGCCGCCACGGGGAGCTACCGCCCGGCTTCCGCATAGAAGCGTTGCGCCCCGTCATGCAGGGGGAGCGGCAAATTCTCCGCTGCTTTGGCCACTTTGATCGTGCGCGACCACGCACCCAGCCGCTCCAACTCCGGGCGATTGGCGGGATTCCACAACGACCGCAAGATGCCTTGCACGACATCGCGCGGCATGGACTTGTTGACGAGCCAAAGGCTGGCGACATTCAAGGTCACAACCCGCCGCGACGTTCGATAGGTATCGTCCGGCAACTCGCCCCGGCTCAGCATCGGTTGCTTTTTGGCCAGCGCTGAAATCGTCGAAGGCTCAAGCCCGATCACTTTCGCCTGGCCGCGTCGCACCAACCCGTCGACCAGATTGATCGGCGCCACGCCGATGACGAAGAACGCGTCGATCTTGCCGTCGCGCAGATCGCGCGCCGCCTGCTCGGCCGTCTGATAGGACAGGCGCAGGCGCCGCGTCGGCATGTTCGCCGCCGCCAGAACGCTGCGAACCGTGTAATTGGTCGCGGCCTTGCTGGAGTCGATGCCGACGCGCTTGCCCGCAAGATCGGCAAACATCTTGATCCGCGACTTCGAACCGACGACGAGATGCAACGTCTCGTCGTGCAGCCGGGCGATCACGCGCAAATTCTTGAGTGGTCCGTTCTGCACGAACGGCCCTTCGCCCGTGAAGGCCGCCGCCGCGATGTCAGCCTGCACGATCGCCGACTTCACGCGTCCGGCATTCACGTACACCGCGTTCACAATCGAGCCGCTGGACGAGCGTGTCGTCGCGATCAATCCCTCCGGCCCGCAAACGCCGGCGGCCTCACAACGCGCAAGACCCGGCGGATTGCTGATGATGCGGGCAATGGCCTCGCCGACGCGAATGTATGAGCCGGAGACGGGACCGGTCGCGATCTGGAACGAAATGCGTTGCGTCTCAGGCGGCGGGGTTTGCGCGAGTGAAGGCGCAATGATGAGGCCGGCGACAACAGCGACCAGCGGGCCAATCAGCCAGCGCGCGCTTTGCATCACGAATGAGACCCTCACCTCATGCCATTCTTATACGCGCACGCTTCCGCGTCGGGAAGCATCGGTAACTCGCTATTATGCTTAAACATTTGTTATCCGCTTTGCGGCGAAATGAGGGCCGCATCAACCTGCGACCCGTCTGCCCATATGCGTGACCGGCCGCTTTCGATTCTAGCGAGGGTACTCCCATGGGCTTCAAACCGAGCCGCGACCTCTTGCGCACCGCAAGCAGGATAGCGATCGTCGCCGCGACAGCCGCCGCCTTGGCGGGCTGCGGCGGTACTGCGACGTTGGCAACCGACGACGACGCCGCGCGCACCGCCACCGCCATGGAAACGGCGGCACCCGACACACAGGACTTCGTCGGTGGCGCCGCCTATTGGGGCGCACGCTACGAAGCAAACCGCGAAGACACGGGCGCCGCGCTGAATTTCGCCCGCAATCTGCGCATGATGGGCGGCGCGCGTCAGGCTGTCGCGGTCCTCAAGGACGTGGTTATGAAGGCGCCGGATGATACCCGCGTGCTGGCCGAGTATGGCAAGGCGCTGACCGCCTCGGGCCGTGCGAAGGACGCCCTACCCTTCCTCTCGCGCTCGGTGCAGATGCAAGGCGACGATTGGACGACCTTGTCGGCTTACGGTGTCGCTCTCGACCAAACCGGCAGCCACGCCACCGCCCGCGAGATGTATCAAGCCGCCCTGACGATCTCGCCGAACAATGCGGTGGTCGAGAGCAATCTGGCGATGTCGATGATGCTCGACGGCCGCCTCGATCAGGCCGAGGTCACCTTCCGCCGCCTGGTCGCCCGTCCCGACGCGACGGCTCAGATGCGCCAGAACCTGGCGATGGTCGAAACGCTCAGAGGCAACGTCGTCGAAGCGGAGCAGTTGGCCCGCGAAGACCTCGCCCCCAGCGAAGCGACCAACAACATCACCGTTATGCGCCAATTCGACGCCCGCAACGCCAAGATCAACGTCCAGGAACTCCCGCCGCCCGCGCCGGTGGCCCCCGCCAAGACGTCGGCCGCGCCCGTCGTCGCACCCGCAATCGCCGCCGCCGAAACGCCGGCGCCGCAGAGCGCCGAAGCGCAACCCGCTGCCGCGCCCAAGGAACCGGCCAAGCCAAAGCTACCCCCCTATATGATGGCCCCGATCACAGACGATGGTGACCAGATGGCGCCGTCGGCCCCCGCTCCGGTGGAAAAGTCGGCGCAAGCGGCCCCTGCGCCGCAAGCCGAAACCGTCGCAACGCCGATCGCGCCCGCACCCCAGACGAAACCGATCGCGTCGAACCAAGCGACCGGCAAACCGACCCCGGTGCTGCGCAAAACCTATGACGTCTATCGCCGGTCGTCGGCCGTCTCGGTTGCGAACGCCTCCCAATAGACCAAGCCTAACCGATCAAAGCCGCATCCTTCGGGATGCGGCTTTTTTTGTGCGCGAGAGCCCGCGCAAAAGAAAAGAGCCCGAAGTCGCCTTCGGGCTCTTTTCAAATCTCGTGACTGCCTGTCAGAGAGCCATGATCTTGATCGACGCCGGGCCCAAAATGACGATGAACAGGGCCGGCAGGAAGAACACGATCATCGGCACGGTCAGCTTCGCCGGCAGCGAGGCCGCCTTCTTTTCCGCTTCCATCATGCGCATTTCACGGTTTTCAAGCGCCATGACGCGAAGCGCCGTGCCCAGCGGCGTACCATAACGCTCAGCCTGGATCAGTGACGTACACACCGCGCGCACGCCCGGATGCGAACAACGTTTGCCGAGATTCTCGTAAGCCTGCCGGCGATCCGGCAAGTACGAAAGTTCCGCCGTCGTCAGCGCGAATTCTTCGGCGAGTTCCACCGACTGGCTGCCGATTTCGGATGCGACTTTATTGAACGCCGCTTCGACCGACATACCGGATTCCACGCAGATCAACAGCAAGTCCAGCGCGTCGGGAAACGCCCTCAGGATCGAGTTCATGCGCTTGTCGATGATGTTCTGGACGTAGAGGTCGGGAAAATAGAAGCCCGCGAACGCGCCGCCGAACGCAATGCCGACTTTGCCGATCGGCGGAATATTGTGTTTCGACATCAAGAACAGATAGACGACCAGCGCCAAGAACACGATGAACGGCATGACGAAGCGGAAGAACATGAAGGCGTAAATCGCTGCTTGGCCGCGATAACCCGCGCGCGACAGCTTTTCCTTCGTGTTCGGCGATTCGAGGATGTTGCGCAGGTTCAGCTTTTCGATCGTCTGCTTCATGAAGCCGACGGGCGTCGAACGCAACGATCCGGACGAACCCTTCTTATTGTTCAAGGCCTCACGCTGAATCCGCCGCAGCTCGTCGCGCCGCGCGGCGACGCTCTTCAAGCGCGCCGCCAGCTTGTCGCCCGCGAGCAGCGGATAGGCCAGCGTCAGAATGGTGGCGAACACGGCAACCGCCGCCAGAACCGAAACGACGAATTCACGGTCGAAGAGGAGGTTGATAAATTTCACCATGGCGCCGTTCCCCTCAGTACTTGAACTCGATCATCTTCTTCATCACCAGGATGCCGAGCGACATCCACACCGCGCAACACAGCAGCAAGAAATTGCCGAAGCGTTCCGTGAACAAAAGCGCGATGTATTCGGGCGTCGTCGCGTAGACGAGGCCCATGACCACGATCGGCAGCGAACCGATGATGCCGGCCGACGCCTTCGCTTCCGACGACAGCGCCTGGATCTTGCCGTGCAAACGCTTGCGGTCGCGTAGCACGCCCGACAGGTTGCCCAGCGCTTCCGACAAGTTGCCGCCCGTCTTTTGCTGAATGGTCAGCACGATCTGGAAGAAGTTCACTTCGGGAATCGGCATGCGGTCGTACATTTTCTTCAAGGCGTCTTCCAGCGTCACGCCGACTTTCATCCCCTCGAGGATTTGCTTGAACTCCGGCCCGACCGGTTCGCCCGACTCGTTGGCGATGATCTTCAAGCACTCGTTGAGCGGGAGGCCGGCCTTCACGCCGCGCACGATGACGTCGATGGCGTTTGCGAATTCCCGCGTGAACGCCTTCTTGCGGCGCTTGATCGTGAACCCAAGCAGCCACCGCGGCAGGCCGAAACCGACGGCAAAGCCGATTCCGATCGCCACGTACCAAGAATAGCCCAGGATAAAGAACGCGGCCATCGTGACCACGCCGACGCCGATGGTGATGATGTGGAACATGCGCGCATCGATGTTCCAGTCGGCCTGCTGCAGCATCGCGCCGAGCGTCGGACGCTGCTTGACCGCCTCCGCTTTGCGGTCGATTTCCTTGAGCGTTTCTTGCACCTGCTTGCGGCGCTTTGCGGTCGACTCGCCGCCGGTGTCCGCGGTTGACTTGGCCGACGCGCGGCCCCGCGACACCGATGCGACGCGCTTTGTCGCCCTATTCGAGTCGCTCGCGCCCAGAAACGCGAATGCGACACCGCCGACGGCGAGCGCCACGGTCAGCGCGATCGCCATCAGAATGAGTGTTGATTGATCCATCGCGGCGTCATGGAGCTTGTTCGCTCCATCTCCCTACGTTGCGGCCGCCGCTTCGAGTGCCTCGAGCAGCTCTTTCTCGCGATTGTAATAACGTGCGCGTTCCCAGAACGCCGGCCGCGAAATGCCGGTTGAAACATGCCGCCCCTTGACGCGGCCGGACTCGTCCTCGCCCGTGATCTCGTACAGGAACAGATCCTGCGTGATGACCACGTCGCCTTCGAGCCCGATAACTTCCGTGATATGCGTGATGCGGCGCGAGCCGTCGCGCAGACGCGCGGCCTGAACGATGACGTCGATGGCGCCTGTCACCATTTCGCGGATGGTCTTTGACGGCAGATTATAGCCGCCCATGGTGATCATCGATTCGACGCGTTGCAGCGCCTCGCGCGGGCTGTTGGCGTGGAGCGTACCCATCGAGCCGTCGTGGCCCGTGTTCATCGCCTGCAGCAAGTCGAACGCTTCGGGTCCGCGGACCTCGCCCACGATGATCCGTTCCGGACGCATACGCAGACAGTTCTTGACCAAATCGCGCATGGTGATTTCGCCGGAGCCCTCAAGGTTCGGCGGACGCGTTTCCAACCGCACGACGTGCGGCTGCTGCAATTGAAGCTCGGCGGCGTCTTCGCAGGTGATCACACGCTCATCGAGGTCGATGAACGCCGTCATCATGTTGAGCAACGTCGTCTTGCCCGAACCCGTACCGCCGGAGATCAAGACGTTGCAGCGGCAGTTGCCGATGATGTCCAAGACCTTCCCGCCTTCCGGCGAGATCGAGCCGAAGCGGACCAAATCCGCCATCTTCAGCTTGTCTTTCTTGAACTTACGAATGGTGAGCGTGGGCCCGTCGATCGACAACGGCGGCGCGATGACGTTGACGCGAGAACCGTCCGGCAAGCGCGCGTCGCATATCGGCGACGATTCGTCGACGCGGCGGCCGATCTGGCTCACGATGCGTTGGCAGATGTTCATCAGCTGCGCGTTGTCGCGGAAGCGGATGTTGGTCAGCTGCACTTTGCCAGCGACTTCGATGAACACCCGCTCGGCACCGTTGACCATGATGTCGGCGATGTCGTCGCGCGCCAGCAGCGGCTCCAGTGGACCGTAACCCAGAACGTCGTTGCATATGTCGCCGAGCAGCTGTTCCTGCTCTGCGATCGACATCACGACGTTCTTGATCGCGATGATTTCGTTGACGATGTCGCGGATTTCCTCGCGCGCCGATTCCGCGTCGAGTTGCGCGAGCTGCGCCAGATCGATCGTATCGATCAGCGCATTGAAGATCGTCGTCTTGATTTCGTAGTACTGCTCCGACCGGTTGTCGACCGTGATCGGCGGCGGCACCGGCGGCATCTCCCCACGCGGCTTTAACGCCGCCGGCGGTGGTGCCGCGGTCTTCGCAGCCGCAGGCGCAGGCGCCGCGGGTTTTGGCCGCGGCGGCGGTGCTTCGCCTGCTCCGGGACGCTTACCGAACATGTGTTATCAGGCCTTCTTGCGCCTGAGGAAGTCGAAGCTCAGTTTGTTCGACGGCTTCGCATCCGTGCGCGGCTCGCGACCCGTCAGCTTCTGCGCCAATTCCCGGAAGCCTTGCGCTGCACGCGACTGCGCATTCAGTTCGCCGACCATTTGCCCGTTGTTGCCGGCCGTCGCGAACGTCTGCGGGTCGAACGGCAATACGAGAACGGGATCGGCGCCCATCGCCTCGGCGAAATCCTTCACCGGAATTTCCGGACGGCGCGGAATGCCGACCTGATTGAGCACGACCTTGAGCGGCCGGTCGTTCGGACGCGCTTGATTGAGCAGATCATAGATGTTCTTGCCGTTGCGCAGGCTGGCAAGGTCAGGCGTCGCGGTGACGATGATCTCGTCGGCCGAGGTTAGCACCTGCTTCACCCATGGCGCCCACACATGCGGAATGTCGACAATCACGCAAGGCGCTGCCTGACGAACCACGTCGAGGACGGCTTCGACGGCTTCCGGCGGAAACGAGGCTTCGCGGTCGAGCTGCGCCGGCGAAACGAACAGGCTGAGCTTGCTTGTATGCTTGATCAGCAGACGATCGAGCAGCACGTCGTCTAGACGATCCGGACTGGTCAGCGCTTCGGCGACGCCCTGCCCCATGTCTTGATTGAAGTCGAGGCCCGCAGTGCCGAACGGAATGTCGAGATCGACGATCGTCGTCGCGATCAGCAGATCTTCCGCGATCGCCCACGCCGTATTGTGCGCCACCGTCGACGACCCCGTGCCGCCGCGCGCGCCGACGAAGGCGAACACCTTGCCGACCGGCGCCGTCGCCGGACCGTGATAGAGCGACGCGATCGCCTCGATCACCTGCAGCGGATTGAGCGGCGCCACCAGATACTCGTTGACGCCCTGGCGGATCATTTCGCGATAGAGCGTGATGTCGTTCGAACCGCCGATGACGACGACCTTCGTCCCCGGATCGCACACGTGAGCGAGCTTCTCGAGTTCGTTCAGGATCGAAGCGCCAACCTCGCGCGTCTCGACCATGATGACGTTCGGCGTCGAAGAGTCTTGAAAATACTCGACCGCGCCGAACACGCCGCCCATATGGACGGTCAGATGCGCCTTCGCAAGCCTGCGGTCTTGGCCCGCGCGTTGGATAACCGCACCGGTGTCCGGATTCTCGCAGAACGCGTGGATCGAAATGCGCGGCACCGGACGATCTTGCACGGCGGCGCCGAACGGCGTCTCGGTCTTGTCTGGAGCGTTGGATCTGCTCATCGAATTTTGGCTCCTAAGCGCGTTCGCTCTCGTTACTGTGCCCCAACGGTGCTGACGCGACCGCTGTCGGCACTGGATTCGTCTTGTGTGCGTGTCGGTATGCCCGCGCGGTATTTCTCCATAACGGTCCCGCGGCGCATCGCGTCGACCGGATCGCTGGTGCGCGGCTCGATCAGATCGCGCGGATCGGCGATGATCGCCGCCAAATTGTGCTGCGTCGAACAGCCGAACTCCGGCCACGGCAGATTGCGCGGCGTGAAGGCCAAATTCTCCGACCAGTTCCCGCCGCAATCGGCCGCGTTCGCGACATAGGTGACGAAGCTCAACGTGATCGGCGCCTGATTGTCGCCTTGGGCCGGTCTATAGGACGTGTACTGCACCGAGCCCTTGCCCACGCCGTGAGCCGCGAGCATCTTCTTGAGCTGGCCCAGCGCAGCCGTCGCGGCCGCCTGGTTCGGTGTGCTGGTGGGCGAAGCCGCGTTCAGCATGCCCTGCCCGCGCGCCTTCCACTGCTCGACGAAAGCCCGCACGCGCGCGTCTTCGCCGCGCGCCAGTGTCTGCAGCCCGTCATCGACCTTGACGACCAAGGTCGCGACCTGCGGCTCGACCGTGATCGGATAAGCCGCCTGCACATCGGCCAACTGGCCCGGCCCGTTGGTCAACGGCGGACTGGTGCACGCGGTGGCGGCGATGCCGACGAAGCCCAGGGTGATGGAAAGAGCGATGCGGTTCATGACAGTCATCCTAAGCTTTCGGTAATTTCCAAATTGTTGCTTTGGCTCATCGACAACGTTAGCGAACGATGAACCCTACGGGCCCTTTCAGCGAACCTTGGGCCGGAGCCCCCTTGCTTCCGTAAACGGCGTTCAGGCGCGACAGCAGCACGGCCTCCGCGTCGCTCGCCGCCACAAACCCGTCGGTCGGCGAGGCGAGGTTCTTCGGCGACGTCGCCTCGACGAGATACGGGGTCACGATGACGACCAGTTCCGTCTCGCCCGACTGGAAGTCGCGGCTCTGGAACAGCGTGCCCAGGATCGGCAGGTTCTTGAGGCCCGGAATGCCGTCGAGGTTCTGCCGCATCGACTGCTGTAAGAGGCCGGCGATCACCATGCTGCCGCCCGATGGCAGCTCGACGGTGGTCTCCGCCCGCCGCACGCGCAGGCCCGGGATCGTGATGCCGGGAATTTGGATGATGTCGCCGTCGCCGTCGACGCCGAGGCCACCTTGCGACACGAACGCGTTCTCGCCCGTGATCTCCGACACTTCCGTCGAGATGCGCAGACTGATGCGGCCTTCCGACAAGACCACCGGCGTAAAGCCGAGGCCGACGCCGAACGGCTTGTATTCGATCTGCACGTTGCCGTCGCGGTCACGCGCAACCGGCACCGGGAACTCGCCGCCGGCCAGGAATTTCGCCGACTCGCCCGACACCGCGGTCAAGTTCGGCTCCGCCAATGTGCGGATCAGCCCCGTACGTTCGAACGCCTTCACGATCGCTTCGACCGAGTTACCTCCGGCCAAACTGCCGAACTTAAAGCTCTGAGAGGTCGACAGCGCCTGGCCGAGCAGCGAGAACGGGTTGGAATTCACCAGTGAAATCGGAAGGTTCTTGCCGATGTCGAAGGCCGCCGTGAAATCGACGCCAAACTGCTTGGCGAGCGACCGCTGCATCTCGGCCACGCGCACGCGCACCATCACCTGATCGCCGCCGCGAATGCCGACGCGGTTGACGACAGAGTCCGGACGCAGCGACTTGCCGGGATCGGTGACATAGCGCATCGCGATCTGGCGCGCCGCTTCCGCGTCGGCCGGGTTCTTCACCGAACCGTTCAACACGACGTTATCGTTGATGGTCTCGACCGTAACGTCCGAGCCCTTCACGTTCCGCTCGATGATGCTCTTGAGTTCCGGCATGTCGCGCTCGACGCGGATCTCGAGGTTCAACAGCTGCTTGCCGCTCGCCGTGAAGAAGAACGCGTTCGCCGGACCCGCCTTCATGCCCACGACGTAGACCTGGCGTGGCGTGCGCACCACCGCATCGACCACTTCCGGGTTCGACACGAGCACGTCCCGCGCGTCTTCCGGCAGCTCGATGATCACGGCCTTGTTGATGCCGAGATTGAGGTGATGCGACTGCGGCCCGCTTCCGCCCGCGCGAATGCGCAGCTTCTGCGTGGGTTCCGGCCGCACGCTGGGCGCGGTGGCCGTGCCGTCGGCCGAAGCCGGCAGGCAAAGGATCACGCCGAAAACGGCGATGGTCAGAAGGCGGACAAGCGTCATGGATTCACCTGTTACTCTTTTGAGTTGGGCGCCGTCTGGCTGGGGATGCCGAAGCGCAGGACACTGACGCGATTTTCGTCGTCGCCGCCCAGCCCCTTGGCGCTTACGTCTTCGTTTTGGCTCGCGCCGTCGCTCTGCGTCAGCGAGCGCAGCGTCAGCGACAGATCGCCCATCGCCTCGGCGAGCGCCAAGATCTCGGCTTGCTGCGGGCTGAGCTCCACCGTCGCCGTCTTGGCCACGATCGACTTCGAGTCTTCTTCTTCCTGCGCCGTCTGGTCGACGGCAAGGACACGAATGTCGCGCAACACCGTCGTCGCGCGATAGCTCGGGATGCCCGCGGCATCGCTGCCGAGTTTGCGCGTCATGATGATGTCGACGCGGTCATTCGGCAGGATGAACCCGCCGGCGCCGCGTTCGGTTGTGAGCTTCACGCCGACGGCGCGCTTGCCCGGCGTCAAAACGGCCGCCAGAAATCCGGCGCCATCCGATTTGATGATCTTCTGGCCCGTGACAGGCTCGCCGTTCGCGAGCGGCACGCGTGCCACCGACCCAGCGCTCATATCGTCGAGCGCTTGCGGCGCCGTGTGCTTGGCGACGAAGGTCGGATCGACGGCGCTCTTGGGCCAGCCCTGCCACTTCAAATCGCCCGGCTTGATGGCGCTGCCGACTTCGATGCTGTGCGAGGCGACCAGGATCTCCGTCAGGTCGACGTTGGTCGAGGCCGTGGCGCTGTTCTGCCCGCCCATCAGTCCGCGCGCCAAGAAGGCGGCAAGACCTGCAGCGCCGAGCGCCGCAACGAGAATGAGGATCCGCGTCAAATTCATGGCTTCTCTCCTGACCCCTGGCCTTTGCCCGTTTTCTGAGTTCTACCGGCCAAGTCTCAAGCTATGGTTAATTGGGTAACCACCGACTTAACGCCGAGCGAACAATGCGAAGTATGTGTTCCGTTTGGTGACTGACTGCCGACTTTCAATGCGGGGACGCGATGAACAGGCGCGTCGCCGGAAGAACGATCAGGCCGCCGGCTGCGATCGCAATCCCGTAAGGAATGCCCGCACCGTTCAGCGCCAGATGCTTGAGACCTTTGAGCCGCTCGACGAGGCCGGCCCACGCCAGGTGACGCAACGCCAGAAGCGCGCACGCTAGCGCGGCCCCCGCCAGCGCCACGGCAAAGACAAATGTGCCGAAGCTCGCCGCGCCGACATAGAGAGAGACGGCCGCGAACAACTTTGCGTCGCCGCCACCGATGAATCCCCCGGCAAACAAGGCGACGCCGGCGACAAGCGCCGCAAAGCCGACGGCCAAGTGAAGGCCCGCTTCCATCCAGCTCAACCCGGCCAGAAGGGCGAGCACGGGAAACAGCGCCACAAGAGCGAGGGAAATCCAATTCGGAATCGTAAGCGTCGCCGCATCATAGGCGGCGCCCGCAATAACGACCGCGCCGACCATCGTCAGCAAAACCGGTTCGATCAAAGCGCCGCTCCTCTTCGCAAGAGAGGGCGCAGCCTAAAGTCGCCGCGTTGCCGCAACCTTAAGACCGCCGGAAAAGAAGAAACCGTCAGCCCCGCTCACACAGGGCTGACGGTTGTTTCCGAACAGCGGGGAGGAGACGCGAAAGCCGCGCTCCGCCCCAAAGGTCGTTAGAGCTTATCCGAGACGGCGGTGAACGTACCGATCAGGTCCGTACCCACAGTCGTCACCGCACCGATAATCACGACCGCGATCAAAGCTGCGATCAGACCGTATTCGATAGCCGTTGCACCCGACTCGTCATTCATAAAGCGATTCAAAAAGCGGCTCATTGAGGCCTCCTTCAATTGACACCACTGCACCAGTTTACCCACACGGCTTCTTTGGCCGCCTGCGTAAACAGAGGCCGAGCTTAGGCAGACGCGCCTAACAAGGTGCTAATTTCGCAGTATCCACGGGCAGACACAGAGCCAAACAGCAGCAAAAGTGTCGTCGTACCTAATAGAGAGTTACCCGAATACAGATAAAACAAACATATCGCCGTCTCAAATCGGCACTGCCCTTCCTGCAAACGCGCTGGTTGCTGCGCGAATGACGGTTCAGAGATCCTTAATGGCTTTGCGCCACCCTCCGCGGGGTAGAACCGCCACTCGGAGAACGCCATGTCCGCCTTCCGCGCCGCACTTCTGACGGCCGCCGCAGCTTCCTTCTTTCCGGCCGTAGCCGGCGCCGAAGAAGCCGCCGAGCGCTCCCAATTGCGCGTCGACTACGATCAGGCTGCAGTCTTACGCCTGGACCGCGCCGCCAAGACAGTCGTGATCGGCAACCCGGCGATCGCTGACGCGATGCTCGTAAGCGAGAAGGTCGTCTACGTGCAGGGCCGCATGTTCGGCAACACGAACGTCATCGTCATCGACGGCGAAGGAAACGAGATCATCAACACCTACGTCACCGTCGGCGCGCCGATGACGGCGCAAGTGACGCTCTATCGCGGCCCCACCGGTCAGCAGAACATGGCCTGCGCCAAGCACTGCGAACGCACCGTCACGCAAGGCGATAAAGACATGCAGCCGATCGCTCAAGACGCCGACAAGAAAGTCGAAGCCGCCAGCAAGGCCGCCGAACTGGCCGCCCAACGCCGCTGATCGCACCCGCATCCTCTAAAATCAAAAGGCCCGGCATCTCGCCGGGCCTTTTTCTTTGCGCCTATCCGCTTCTCGCTTATTGGCTGAGACGCAGGTTCGACAAGTCTTGAGCGATCGCCTGAAACACCGGCGTGAGTTCGGCCGACGACGGCGACTCGAAGTAGAGCGACGGATCGGTGGCGCAATCCCTCATCAGATTTTTCGCGCGGTTAGAGTCCTCTTCCAGAAGGATCGAGTAGACACGGATACCGGCCTCCTTGATCCGGGTGCAGACGAGTCGCGTACGAGTGTCCTGCTCCGTCTCGGCCGTCCCCGCGTTGGTCGTGCCCAAGATGCCGCGAATGAGAAAGTTATACGCGGTATAGGTCGACTTGTGCCACGTGCTGTTGCTTTCGACGGTATTCAAACCGTCGGTGAGGAACACCATCGCCTTCGTCCAATCCGGATCACCGTAGTCTGAACCCTCGGTGTAAGGCGCCGTGGGTGACAGCGTGCGCCAACCCCACCCGGCGCCGATCGCGATGTGCGTGTAGCCGGTGGAAATCATAGCGTTGACCTTGCTCTGCAGTGTGGCCTTGTTGTTGGTCAGCGGCACGATCGCCTGCATGTTGCAGTCGCTGTTCGGATTGGTCTTGTTCTGGCCGGAATACTTTTGATAGCGCCTCAGGCGGGTGTCCTGGTTACCGGTTGTGCCGTCTGACACATAGGTCGTGTAACCCGAGTACGCGGAGCTGTCGGGACCGTCCGGCTCGAAATACGGCACCCAACGTGTGTCGGGTGTTCCGGCCGACGGCGCGTCGTCCGTCTCCTCATAGCCGTTCGGGCGCGCTTCGACACAACCGCCCCAACTCTTGTTGCTCATCGTCGTCCAAACTTGGAAGGCATATCTATTGTTGGCGAAGTTGAGCTTGGCGGTGCTCGCCTGGCCCGTGATGTCCATCCAGCCGTTGTTGAGGAACGACGTCGTATCCACCTTGACCGTCTGCGAGAACGGAACGAGCGACATCTTAAGATGGGTCGGCGTGTCTTGGTCGCCGAACAGAATGCCGATGAGTTCGTTCGCCGCGGCCCTTAGAGCCTCAATCTTGCCGTTCGACGCCATCGAGCCCGTGTTGTCGAGCACCAGCGCGATTTCGAGACCTTTCGATTCGCGCGTCACTTCGACGTTCACGGAAACGTCGATGTGGTCATAGCCGAACAAGCCCATGAACGCCGTTTCGACGCGCGCCGTACCCGACACCATAACGAGATTCTGCCCGGACGTCTGAACGGTGAGCGCCGTCACCGTTCCCAGCTCTTCGTCGGGATAGTTCGCATAAAAGAACTTCTGTGCCCGCGCCGTCATCTCCGGCCCGCTGAGACCGACGGTGCCGCCGACGGCAAGACCCGCGGCGTCCAGCGCCTCGCCCAGACGCATCTTCACCACCATCGCCCGCGACAGGTCGACGGCGGAACCGATCGCTGCAATCGACGGCAGCAGCGCCAGACCGAAAATCATCGCGACGTTGCCTTGGTCAGACCCACAAAATTTCCGAGCAAACCCGCGAAAAACGCGTGCAATCGAGCGCATCATGCTTCGCTCCTACCTCATTGACCCGCGACGAAACGGCCCGTGACCGGGCTTCTGGACGCTTTGCCCGAACAGTGCGCGACAACATTTAAGGAAACGTAAATAAATCGATAAGACTTCGGTGAAACGTAAATAAAAATCGAACAGACGGATTAAGACATTATTCAGCCTATTCGCCACCAGCGCTTCGAGCCGCTTTACCCCGGTGATAAAGTCTTTGCACGGGACAGTGTACCGTGTGCTGGGTTGCGCTTTGCCTGCGCCGCATTGCGACAAGGAGTCCGCCATGCTTCTGCGAATATTGCTGTTCTTGAGCCGGTTCAAACGGGCGACGAGTGGCGTGACCGCAATCGAGTTTTCGCTCGTGGCGGTGCCGTTCTTCTTTCTGCTCTACGCCATCATCGACATTTCGATGATTTTCTTCTCCTCGACCATGCTTGAGAACGGCGTCGCCTCCGCCGCGCGCCAGATCCGCACCGGCAAGGTTCAGTCGACCAACATGACGCCCGAACAATTTCGCACGCTGGTGTGCAACGAGATCTCGCTGCTCTTGGCCTGCGACGCGAGGCTTGCGATCGACGTACGCAAATACGCGGGCTTCAGCGATGCGGCGTTCGAGCCTGTGCTCGACGGGAACGGCAATCTGACCGGCCAGATGAACTTCGACCCCGGCACTGCCGGCGACGTGGTCATCGTGCGCGCCTTCTACACCTGGTCGATGTTGACGCCGAGCATCGCCCCGATGTTCACGAACATGTCCGGCAACAAGCGGTTGATCGAAGCGTCGACGGCTTTCCGCAACGAGCCGTTCGGCTCGATTCTCGCGAACTAAGGGACAGCGCCATGATGCGTTTCATCAGACGATTTTCTCGTGCCGACGGCGGCGCCCCCGCGGTCGAGTTCGCGCTCGTCGCGCCGGTGATGATCATTATGTTCTTGGGCATAGCCGAGGTCGCGAACACGATCGTTGCAGCCCGCAAGGTCGGCAACATCGCCTCGACCGCCGCCGACCTCGTCGCCCAGACGTCGTCGATCAACGACGATCAGATCGCCGACATCATGGGCGCGCTCAGCGTTGTGCTGCGCCCCTTCGACGCCGCCGACGCGCAAATCCGCATCACCTCGGTGGTTGCCGACGGCAACGGCGAAACGACGGTGGCTTGGAGCGACGCGCAAAATTGGGATCCGCGCGCCGTGGGCTCGCTCATTTCGATTCCGAACGACATCGTGCCCGATAACCAGGGCATCATCATGACTGAAGTGAACTTCAGCTATAACGGCCTCACGCTGAACGACACGTTCTATTTGAAGCCGCGCCGTTCCACGACGGTGCTGCGCGAATAGCGTCGCGAAACTTACGCACTCTTTACCTGTGACGTTTAGCGTGCCGCTGAATGACATTCAGCGGCACGTTTCGTGTCGAGCGGGAGAAGAAACTGAGATGAACACCGCGCACGCCACGTCCACAAATGCGAAGACCGCGCGGCAAGTCGTTTCTCAAACGCTGAACGACGAAACCTCCGAACTCGAAGCCCTGCATCAAGGCCTGCGTCGTCACGTCACCGCGTGGCGCGACGCCAATGAAGCCGCGATCATGCGTCTCGGCGCGATGATGGCCCGCATCGACGCGATCGTTGAACGCGTCGAACGCCGGCGCGCGTGATCTAAGCGCAACATCCCCGCGCCGCCGCGTCCCTTAAACTCCGTAAACGAATCATTAGCGCGGGCGGCTCGCCGCCGGGGGAATCGTGCGCACATTATCGTCGACCAGCCGCGCTCTGTGCGTGGCGGCAGCCATCGTTGCCGCGGCCCTCATCCTGGGCGGCGCGTACTTTGTCGGCTACGTCGGCGAGATTCAGCGCGACCTCAAGGATCCTGCCTCTCTCCGCCGCCAAGCCGCGACGGAAATTGCAGCGCTCGAAAAATCATTGGGTTACGCGGGCTTCCTCAAGGCCTATCGCAACTACCGCCTGACCGGAGATTCCGCCTCCCGGCCCCAACTGACGCAGAACGCGAACGAAGCTGCGCGCGCCATCGCCACGCTGCGGCAGATCTATGCGGGCGACCGCACCGCCGGCGAGGCGCTGTCGGAAGCCGCCGCCGTCACCGACACCTTCGCCCACATCGCGCGCATCGCGCCTCAATTAGGAGACGCAGCGTTGCGCGGCTCGGCCGGGATGGAAACGCTGAATGCCCTCCCCCAGGCCCCGCAACTCGAAGCGACCTACCTCTCTCTACGCAGCGCGCTCGATCGTCTCAGACAAGCCGACATCGAACACCAACTCGGCGGCGCAGCCGCGGCGTTGAATTGGAGCCAAGCCCTCATCATCGGCGCGCTCGCGCTCGTCGTCTTGGGCCTCATCATCGTCGCCGCACTGTTGCAGTTGGGAATCATCCAACCGCTGAAATCGCTGGAACACAGCTTGGCCTCCGTCGGCGACGGCGCGATCGGCCAAAGAATCTGGGGCACTGAACGGACGGATGAATTCGGGGCCCTCGCCCGCGCCGGTGAAAAAGTGCGCCACGGCCTCGCCGAGACCAGCGCGTTGAAAGCCATGGCCGACAAGGGCCAACTGCGCCTCACCCTCGACGGCAACGCATCGGTCCTCTTCGAGAAACTGGTCGCTGACGTCTCGACCGCGACCGACGCGCTGAAAACCGCCTCCGCCGGCATCGTCCGCCAGCAAGACGACAACCGCCGCCAATTCGAAAAGACGGTCGAGAAGCTGGCGCAGTCGGGCTCGGGCTTCCACGCCGCCGCGAAGGCGCTGAACACGGAAGCAGCCAGCGCCGTCAACGACATCCGCGCGTCGAACGCAAAGCTCGCCGATGCCGCGGACAATCGCGTCGCGCAGCTCGACAGGATCGCGACACGCTTCGACGAAAACGGCCGCGCCCTCGAGCAAGCCATCGCCGCAGCGACCGACAGGACAACGGCCGCAGTCGGTGAATTTTCCGCATCAAACGTCGCGCTTCAGCGGGTCGTTGCCGACGCCCAGTCGATTCAAGGTACGTTTTCTGCCGCCTGCGAAAAGATCTCGTCCGACGCAGCGAACACGACCGGCAACGTGCGCACGCTGGCCGCTCGCCTCGGCGACGCCGTGGGTTCGGTCGACCAACGCCTGACGCAAAAGCTCAGCGGTCTCGACAACCTCGAGCAGCACTTGACGCAGATCCTGGCCAAATTGAACGAACGCGCCGGCGACACTGTCGCCGCGCTGAAGAGCGCCTCAAGCGCGCTCGACGAACGCGGCGTCGCCGCGGAAACGCGCATGACGCAGACCATCGCCGAGTTTGAAGAGGTCCTGCGCCTCTTCCGCGACGACGAGGCCGCCCTGCATCAATCCTCGGCTCAAACGGTTCTGGAAATGCGCGCCGCCCAGCGTACGATGGGCGACACCGCCGAAACCCAATCGCAGCTCGCCGCCGCCATCGCACGCCTCGACGCCATCGCCGCACAACTCGAACGCCCGGTTACTGCAACGCCTGTCGCGGAAGCTCCGCAAGTGGCCGCCCTCACCAAGGCGCTGCAGGATCAGGGCGAGTCAATCCGCAACGAAATCCGCGACCTCGCCGTCCGCCTGACGGAAGACCGCCTGCTCGCCGGCGCCGACATGCCGTTCCTGACCAGCAAAGCCGCGCCCGATCAGAACGCACCGCGCCAGATGACGCTGGCCGACGTCCCCGGTGCCGAGATCATGTCGCGCCTGCAAAATCTCGCCGCCGAAATGAACGCCGCCCAATCGCGCCTCGATCACGCGCAGTCGCTGAAAGACGCGCTCGGCTCATTCGCGACGGAAGTCAAAACCCTCGCCGCGAACGCGGACCGTTCGGCCCGCATGAGGAACATGGGCAAGGCCCTCGAGCACCACGCCGACGAGATCGAAACCCACGCCAAGGCCGTCGAGCCGTCGTCAGGCGCCTTGCGCAACGAAATTCACGCCATCACCAGCGAACTGCGCACCGTCGCCGCCCGCGCGCAATCGAACAACGTCAAAGACGCCTCCACCCTGCGCGAAGCGGCAATCGACCTCGGCGCACGCGCCGAATCCTTGTTCTCCTATTTCGAAAACGCACCGTCGCTCGCTGCCGATGACGACGATGACGAGCTCGCGCCCCAAACCGCCGACGCCGCCGCAGCCGATCTCCAAGCGCTCGCGCAACTCATCGGCAGAATCGAAGCCCGCGCCGAACATCTCTCGCAAGCGGCCGTCGCCGCGCGCTTCGCACCGATCAGCGACGACACAAGCCCGGCCGAACGCGAAGCAGGCCTGCGCCAGGTCGAGCAAGCGACCGACGGCGCCGTCCATGCCGTCTTCGCGTCGATCGAACGCTTGAACAACATCGCCGCCGCCCTCGCCCGCGCCGGTGAAATCGAACGCCGCCGCCATGCCGCGCACTGACTAACGGATAGGCCGATGCCCCGGAAGGATCGCAAAAGGATCGTGCCCCGGACCCACGCCGCTGTCTCTGGCGCGCGCGCCCGCACCTTCTAGAGGCGCTTTCGGCTTCAGCCACCCCTTCTTCTTCGCGACCTCGTCCAGCGACATCGTCGTCGTATCGGGACCGAACAAGGCGCCGACGTCGCCCGTCCGGTTCAACGGATCGAGCGCACTCATATCAACGTTGCCGAAATTGGGGGGACACTCGCGCCGCGTCGCGACGCTGAGCGAGATATCGTCGTTGCAGAGATGCTTCCACACCGCGAGCGCCGGATCGCCTTCGCGCTTCTGCCGCTCAGGCACAACCGCCGCCTCGCGCGGCCGGAATCGCGGTTGAGAAGTGATGATGTCGACCGGCCCGAACTTCTCGACGTCCGGCGGCGGCGGCAACAGCTGCGGCGCCAACGCGACGATCTTAGGTTCGGGCGGCGGCCTTTCGACCGGAAGTTGAAACAGCATCGACGAAGCCAAAGCCCACAACACCGCGACGTGGACGATCAGCGCAATGACGACGCTCAAGGCGAAGTGTCCGCGCGCGGGCGCGGCGGCGAACGTCTCGCTTAAGGGCTGATCCGAATTCACACGCCACCGCAACGACTTGGGCAGTCGTTAACATGGTCTGGATTGGCGGCGGGGACAAGAAACAGGCGGGGGCGTGGATGCTGGGTTCATCCACGCCCGTTCCCATTCAGCGATGGGGGTCGCTGTGTGGCCGCCTACTGTGCCGTAGAGTCGGATGAATGGGGGACGACTCTGCCGGCGGGGGACTCGTGACCGGTCTTGGGGAAACCGGCTTACTAATGAGTCAAACGTTAGCGGCCATTCCTTAACAAAATACTAATTGTAGCGACGCGCCGTTTCCCGCTGTGGCTGCAGGCCGTAACGGCAGTTCGCCCGCCGGCAGAACTCAGCTGCGCAACCGAATTAATCCCTCTTGCGCGACAGAGGCGACCAGCTTGCCCTCCCGCGTGAAAAGACTGCCGCGATTGAACCCGCGCGCACCGGCCGCACTCGGACTGTCCTGCGCATAGAGCAGCCAATCGTCGACGCGAAACGGATGATGAAACCACATCGCGTGATCGAGGCTCGCCGACTGCAGCCGTCCCGAAAACCAACTCACGCCATGCGGCAGCAAACACGTGTCCAGCAGCGTCATGTCAGACGCGTACGCGAGCACGCACTGATGCATCGCCAGCTCGCTCGGCATCTCGCCCTTCGCCTTGAGCCACACATGCTGATAGGGCGGCGTCTTCGCCGGGTTGATCAGATCGTCGTCTTTCTCGACCGGTCGCACATCGATCGGCCCCGGCCGCGTGAAATGCTCGCGCACTTTCTCAGGCAGCTGATGCGAAAGACGCCGGCGCCACTCTTCTTCAGTCTCAAGACCCTCGGGTCCCGCAACCTTCGGCGCATCGAACTGATGCTCAAGCCCGGCCTCCGGCACCTGAAACGACGCCGACATGTTGAAGATCTGCTCGCCGTGCTGGATCGCAACGACGCGCCGGGTCGAGAACGTCTTCCCGTCCCGCGCGCGATCCACCTCGTAGAGGATCGGCACCTTCGGATCGCCCGGCCTGATAAAATAAGCGTGAAGCGAATGACACACACGATCTTCAACCGTGCGGTACGCCGCGACCAACGCTTGGCCCAAAACCTGGCCGCCGAACACGCGTTGCCAGCGATCCTTAGGGCTTCCGCCCCGGAAAATATTCACCTCGATCGCCTCTAGGGCGAGCAACTCGAGAACTTCTTGGATCGACCCGTTCATATTTCGCCACAATCACCCCATATGGGCACCAGTGGGCAGAGTTACGGGCTGGTGCCGCTGGAGCGCAAGTACGCGTTTTGGCGGTCTAAAGGGTTGGGCTGATGGATCTCGCTTACTTTCTAGGGCGCGCCTGGGATTTCATTCTCTGGTTCGCGAACATGGTCGTGGGCACCGTCGCCAACTCGATCTTCGGCGGCTGGAACGCGGTGCTGATTCTCGCTGGCGTCGCCTTCGTCCTCTTCATCCTCACACGCGTCGCCACCAAACGCGGCTCCGACGACTAGCTGACATGGAAGGCGGCCGAACAAGGGAGGTTCTGATCGGCATCGCGCTCGTTGCATTCCTTGCGGCTTTCGGCGCCAGCACCTTTTACGGCTTCAGCACCCATAGCCAGGTCACGCTCATCAATCGCTCTGCCGAGACGATCAGCAGCGCTCGATTGCGGCAAGGCGACCGAGAGACCGGGTTGGGCCGGATCGAACCTGGTGACATGCGATCCGCCGACTTCATCGCACGGGGAGGATCGCTCACGCTAACGGTGACATTCATCTCCGGACGCACGCTATCGGCTAACGACGTTGGCTATGTCGCTCCCAACACCGCCGTGACCGTATTTTTCAACGTCACGGACGACAAGCTCGCGCTGCAGAGCATCGTCAAGCGCAATCCCAAGTCCCAGTAGGGCTCACTCCAAGCGCTGACCGAGCAGCTTGAGCTTCAAGAACGAAGCGATTGCCGCGTTCTGCGCGTCGCGGTTCGATTTCTTCTGGAAGCCGTGCCCTTCGTCCTTGGCCAGGATGTACCAAGCCTCGGCCCCGTTGCCGCGAATGGCCTTCAGCATCTGCGCGGCTTCCGACTGCGGCACGCGCGGATCGTTCGCGCCCTGGATGATCAGCATCGGCTTCTTGATCTTCGACACGTTGGTCAGCGGCGAAATCCGCTCCAGATACTCGCGCATGCGCGGATCGCGCTCGTCGCCATATTCGGCGCGGCGCAGATCGCGCCGATAGCCGCTGGTGTTGTTCAGGAACGTCGCAAAATTCGAAATCCCGACGACGCTGATCCCCGCCGTCAGCCGGTCGTTGTATTCGATCATCGACGCATACGACATGAACCCGCCATACGAACCGCCATAGACCGCAACGCGCCGCCCATCCAAATCGCTTTGCTTGCCGATCCAATCCAGCGTCGCGCCGATATCCTTCACGGAATCCATGCGCTTATTGCCGTTGTCGAGCTCGACGAAATACTTCCCATACCCCGTCGATCCGCGAACGTTCGGTGCCACGACCGCGATCTTCAACTCCTGCACCAGATACTGAATGAACGAGTTGAAATTCGGCCGGAACTGCGACTCCGGCCCACCGTGAATCGAAATCAGCACCGGCGCCCGCGCCACACCCTTCGGCTTATAGACGAACGCCGACACGCGCCGACGCTTGCCGTCCACTTCGTCAAACGTCTCATAGTCGACTAACGCCGGCGCCACGAAGTCGGCCTTGTCCAACCCGCCGATCTCGCTATCCGTCCACGCCACCGGTGGCCGCTTGGCCATATCCCATACGAAGACGTCGCGACCGCTTGTCCCGTTCAGCGTAAAGCCAAGGCGGCGGCTGTCCGGACTAAAGCGCATGTTCTCGACTTCACCCGGCGCAAGCTTCGGCCCCGCGGAAAGTTTCCCGCGCTTCGCATCCATCAGATAAAGCCGCGACGTCCCGCCTTCATTCACCGTCACCGCAAACGTCCGTCCGTTCGGCGACATCTCCATCGCCTCGACGTCCCACGGCAGATTGTCTGTCAGAACGTCTTCGTCCTCGGTGTTGAGGTCATAGCGAACGATGCGCCGGTATTCCGAATCCTCATCCGAGATGTAATAGAGCGCCTTCCCATCCGGCGAAAACTTCGGCGACCCGCGGAAAATCTTCACCGGCGAAGGCTTGATCTGCTCCTTCCGCCCGATGGTGAGATCGACGAGCCAAATCTGCTGCTCGCTCACCGACACATCGCGCGTCACGGCCAGCGTCTTATTGTCGAACGAAAAATCCGCCGAACTCCAGCTGCCGTCTTCCTCAAGCACCGCCCGCGCCGACTTCGGATCCGAAGCATCCGCCACCATCACGCGATAGCGCGCGGAATCCGCCGGCACGCTCGTCCAAGCCACCCACTTCCCATCGCGCGAAAACACGGCATCCGTATTGCGCGTCTTCCCATCCGACAACCGCGCGACATCGCCGTTGCGATCGTTCAGCAGATAAAGCTGAAACTGCTCATCCCCGCCGTTATCGCGGCTGAACAACACCGTCCGCTCCGGCCACTTGCCCGGCCGGTACTGCGCCGAATTCACCGGCTCATCATAAAAACTAACCTGCCGCCGCATCGAAAGCGGCGACTCCACCCGATGCAACTGGTTCGTCTCCCCGAACCGCGTCTGAATCAAAACCCCGCGCCCATCCGGCGAGAAATCCAAAAACACCGCCCCGCGCACGGCTTGATACAGCCTAAGCCGCTCACGCACCGAAGCCGGCGTGTCCGGAATATTCTCAAGGATCAAACTGCCGCGCTCAACGCGCCGAACATCCGCCGCCAAAACAGGCGACGACACCGCCGCAACGACGACAGCCGCAATCAAAAGCCGAACAATCACAGGCAAGTACCCCAAAGCTAACTGCAACCCGTTATACCCACCGCCCGCCAACCCACTCCACCACCGAGGACGTGCGCACCGCCTTCCCCCTCCCCCTTGTGGGGAGGGGCAGGGGTGGGGGTACGCAGCGTTTCCACCTCCCTCAGCCGTGGGGAGGGGGAAGACAGCGCCATTCCGATGCCGTAGCTATCTCCCCATGCCAGCCATTGAATCCCGCGTCGACCTAACCTCCGAGACCGCCCGCGCCAACCGCGAGGGCCACCTCAAACTTCTGGGCGAAGTCCGCGCCCTCGAAGCCAAAGTCCGCGCCAACTCCGCAAAGTCCGCCAAGAAGTTCGAAGACCGCGGCCAACTTCTCCCCCGCGACCGCATCGACCTCCTGCTCGACCGCGGCACGCCCTTCCTCGAACTCTCGACCCTCGTCGGCCTCAAGATGCACGACGATGACGGCGCGGAGAACGCGTCCGGCGGCGGCGTGATCACCGGCATCGGTACCGTCTCCGGCGCCCGCGTCGTCGTTACCGCCAGCGACTCCGGCATCAAAGGCGGCGCGGCGACGCCGATGGGCGTCGACAAAACGCTCCGCGCGCAAGCGATCGCCCTCGAAAACAAACTGCCCTACGTCCAACTCGTCGAAAGCGCGGGCGCGAACCTGCTGCGCCAAGCCGAAATGTTCGTCCGCGGCGGTCGCAGCTTCGCCAACCTTGCGAAGATGTCCAAGGCCGGCACCCCCGTCGTCGCCGTCGTCCACGGCTCATCGACCGCAGGCGGCGCGTATCAGCCGGGCCTCAGCGACTACGTCGTCGTCGTCCGCGGCCGCTCCAAAATCTTCCTCGCCGGCCCCCCGCTGCTGAAGGCCGCGACCGGCGAAATCGCCACCGACGAAGATCTCGGCGGCGCAGAGCTCCACTACCAAGTCTCGGGCCTCGCCGAATACATGGCCGAAGACGACCGCGACGGCATCCGCCTCGCCCGCGAAATCTTCGCCAAGATCGGTTGGGGCAAACTTAGCCCCAAACCGCAATTCAAAGAGCCGCTCTACGACGCCGAAGAACTTCTCTCCGTCGTGCCGCTCGACTACCGCAAGCCCGTCGACGTGCGCGAAGTCATCGCCCGCATCGTCGACGGCTCCGACTATCTCGACTTCAAACCCGACTACGGCCCGCACACCGTCTGCGGCCACGCCGCGATCGAAGGCCACACCGTCGGCATCATCGGCAACAACGGCCCCATCGACACTGCAGGGTCCGTCAAGGCTGCGCAGTTCATCCAGCTCTGCGACCAATCCGGCATCCCGCTTTTGTTCCTGCAGAACACGACCGGCTACATCGTCGGAACCGAGGCCGAACGTGGCGGGATCGTCAAACACGGCTCGAAAATGATCCAAGCCGTAACGAACGCCGCGGTTCCGAAGATCACGCTCCACATTGGCGCCTCATTTGGAGCGGGAAATTACGGCATGTGCGGACGCGCCTTCGATCCGAAGTTCATCTTCGCCTGGCCCAACAACCGCATCGCGGTCATGGGCGGCGAACAGGCATCGAAGGTGATGACCATCATAGCCGAAGACGGCGCACGCCGCGCCGGCCGCGAGCCCGACACCAAGGCGCTGACCGCCGCCGCCAAGAACATCGTCGACACCTACGACGCCGAGTCCACCGCCCTCTTCGCGACGGCGCGCCTATGGGACGACGGCATCATCGACCCACGCGACACCCGCCGCGTCGTCGGCCTGTGCCTCGACGTCTGCAAAGAAGCCCAAGAACGCCAGCTGCGCCCGAATTCGTTCGGCGTGGCGAGGATGTGAGGAGATCATGTCGACAGTCAGTGCAAAGCGCGCGACCGCGATATTCGTCATGCTCGTTCTGGCAACGATCGCCCTCCTCGCGGTCGAATTCACGTGGATGAGCCCGGGAGAAGAGCGTGTCCCATTTGCCTTGGCGACGAGCCTCGTCGGCGTCGTGATGGCAGCGCTTGCGGGCGCCACAACCCTTGGCCTCGCAGCACTGTGGTCCGCCATTCGCGGGACGTCACTTCGCCACCCGATTGCGGCATTCGGCGTCGGTGTTATTGCATTCGTCGCAGTGCAAGCCTACGCCGCCGTATCGTTCCAAACGTACAAGACACTTCCGGGTAACGACCGAAATGAGGTTCGCTCGGAATCTCTGAACAACACGCGCTAAGACAAGAGGTGTTATGATGGAAAAAATCTTCGGCGGCCCGATTGTTGCGACGCTGTTCAAGCTCGCGGTGCTGTCCTTCATCGTCGGGCTCGTCTTCGCGATCTTCGGGATCGACCCCGTCGATCTCTGGCGCGAATTCGGCACCACGATAGAACGCGCCTGGACGCTGGTGTTCGACGCCATCAACTGGGGCTGGAAATACGCGGTCCTCGGCGCGATCGTCGTGCTGCCGCTCTGGATCATCTACCGCTTGGTGATGGCGGTCGGCGGCGGCGTCGGCCCGAAGAGCACGCGCGAATGAAACTGACGGAACAGCACGAAGAACTCCGCCGCTCGCTCATCCGCTTCATCGACACGGAGATCAACCCGCACGTCGACAAGTGGGAGGAACACCCGCCCTTCCCCGCACACGAACTGTTCGGGAAAATGGGGAAGGCAGGCTTCCTCGGCATCACGAAGCCGGAAGCCTTCGGCGGCCTCGGCCTCGATTACTCCTACGCCGCCGTCTACTGCGAGGCGCTCGGCCACATCAACTGCGGCGCGATCCCGATGGCGATCGCCGTACAAACGGAAATGGCGACGCCCGCGCTCGCTCGCTTCGGCACCGACGAAGTGCGCGCCGAATTCCTGGCGCCCTCGATCAGCGGCAAATACGTCGCCTGCCTCGGCGTCTCCGAAGTCGGCGCCGGCTCCGACGTCGCCTCGATCAAAACAACCGCGCGCAAGGACGGCAGCGACTACGTCATCAACGGCGGCAAGATGTGGACCACCAACGGCGCGCAAGCCGATTGGATGTGCCTCCTCGCCAACACCGGCGACGGCCCCAGCCACCGCAACAAGACGATGATCTGCGTGCCGATGAAGACCAAAGGCGTCACCGTCGCCCGCACACTGAAAAAACTCGGCATGTACGCCAGCGACACCGCGCAAATCCATTTCGACGATGTGCGCGTGCCGCAACGAAACCGCATCGGCGAAGAAGGCCTGGGCTTCACGTATCAGATGGTCCAGTTCCAAGAAGAACGCATGTACGCGGCCCTCGGCGCGCTCACCAGCCTGCAAAAGACGATCGACGAAACCATCGCCTACACGCGCGAGCGCAAAATCTTCGGCAAGTCGGTCCTCGACAACCAAGTCGTCCACTTCCGCCTCGCCGAACTACAAACCGAAGTCGAGGCCCTGCGCGCGCTCACCTGGCACGCCGTCGAACGCTACGTCGCCGGTGAAGACATGACGAAGCTTGCCTCGATGGCCAAACTCAAAGCCGCCCGCCTCAACCGCGAAGTCAACGACGCCTGCCTCCAATACTGGGGCGGCATGGGCTTCATGGCCGAAACCCCGGTGAGCCGCCGCTACCGCGACGGCCGCCTAGCCTCCATCGGCGGCGGCGCCGACGAAGTGATGCTGCAAATCATATCCAAACACATGGGCACCCTCCCGGGGCGAAATCAGTGATACAAAATACAGTTTTGGGGGACTTGAAATAAATCATCCCTGCGTCTCTAATCTTTGTGCAAGACAAGAGAAGAGAGATGGCTCCACCAAAAGCAGCGCCACTCCTGAGGTCCACCGGCAGCATTCCGCACGGACACACGGTACTTGGGGTAGTTCATGGGTATAGCCTTCGAACGGCCGAAGGGTGCGCCAACCGAATCCCCATATTGGAAGCGTTTCGTGACGCGACGGATATGCTCGACGCATCGACACGTGCGGCGGGCGGCGACGCCGTGATGTTCATCGGCTACCTACAACGAGATGCCACGACATTGTCTTGCGGAGGGTCGAAGCCCGCGACGGAAGTGTATGCGTGGGGCACCGCTGTTAAGTTATTGAGCTCATGAGCATCGCGTGCTCGGATCTCTGCTGAAACGAACAATAGTGGCGTCCGTAATCGCGACAGAGAAAATTCAGCCAAAGAACATCGCCATCCAAAAGGTTTTGTCATGGGTGGCTATACGCGCGGTGTCCACCTATCGGATATCTCTTTCGCGTTTTATTGGTCAGGACTGCTTGTTCAGACCAACGTGCTCTCGTCACGCACTGAACGTCTTGAAAGAACATGGATGGAGCAAAGGCATAGTGCTCGCGGCCGCCCAGCTCCGCGATTGCGGTGGCGGATATTCGCTTCGAATGGGCGCTGCCGGTGTCGAGATGGTCACCGAATCGGGTAGGACAGTGCCAGAGGCTCAACTTGCTCCCTTCGTGACCGACAAGTTGCGCCCGCCCGCCGTGATGCCTACATAGGCTGGTGATCACGACCAACCGCCCCTTCAAATCCGTCCTCATCGCCAACCGCGGCGAAATCGCAGTACGCATCGTCAAGGAAGCGAAGGCGGCGGGTCTAAAGGTCATCGCCGTCTATTCCGACGCCGACAAAGGCGCGCGCCACGTCGAAGAAGCCGACGCCGCCGTTCACATCGGCCCCGCGCCCGCCGCGCAATCGTACCTGAACACAGCGAACATCCTGGCCGCCGCAAAAACGACAAAAGCCGAAGCAATTCACCCCGGCTACGGCTTCCTTTCGGAAAACCCCGACTTCGCTCAAGCCGTCATCGACGCCGGCCTCGTCTGGATCGGCCCATCGCCGTCGGCCATCCGCACTATGGGCGACAAAGGCAACGCCAAGCAGCTCGCCGTCAAAGCGAACGTGCCCGTCATCCCCGGTTACGACGGCGACGATCAATCCGACGCCAAGCTCCTCGCCGAAGCGAAGAAAATCGGCTGGCCCGTCCTCATCAAAGCCGCCCTCGGCGGCGGCGGTCGCGGTCAACGCCGCGTCACGGAAGAGAGCGCCTTCCTCGACGCCCTCACCTCCGCGCGCCGCGAAGCACTCTCGGCTTTCGCCTCCGACCGCATGATCCTCGAACGCGCGCTGACAAGCGTGCGCCACATCGAAGTGCAAGTCTTCGGCGATGCGCAGGGCGACGTCATCCATTTGGGCGAACGCGACTGCTCCGTCCAACGCCGCAATCAGAAAGTCATCGAGGAAGCCCCCGCGCCGGGGTTCAGCGAAGCGCTCCGCGCCCGCATGGGCGACGCCGCCGTCCGCCTCGCCGAAGCCGTGAAATACACAAACGCCGGCACGGTGGAATTCCTGCTCGACGGCGAAGGCCAGTTCTACTTCCTCGAAATGAACACCCGCATCCAAGTCGAACATCCGGTGACCGAAGAAGTCACCGGCCTCAACCTCATCGCCATGCAATTCGCCGTCGCGATGGGAGAACCGCTTACCGTCAAACAAGGCGACGTCGGCATCAAAGGCCACGCCATCGAAGCACGCCTCTGCGCCGAAGACCCCGCCGACAATTTCGCCCCGCAGTCCGGGCACATCGAAGATCTTCACGTCACCCACGTTGCGCGAACCGATGGCGTCACCGCCGAAGGCAATCCGGCATCCGGCCACTACGATTCCATGCTCGCGAAACTGATCGCTCATGGCGAAACGCGCGACGAAGCGCGGGAGAGACTCATCGTCGCGCTTGAAGAAGCCGAAGTCGTCGGCCTCCGCTCGAACCGCAACTTCCTGATCGACGTCTTGAAACGCGATGCCTTCGTCAAAGGCGCCGTCGACATCGGCTGGCTTGAGCGCGAACTCGCCTACGCGGAAAACAATCTCGATCCGCCGCTCGGCGACATCGCCGCGCTATGGCTAGCGTCGGAGAACGGCACGGCCTGGCGCTCGACCGGTCCCAGCCGCGCCATCATGATCCTGCGCGAACGCACACGCACGCGCCGCTTCGTGGTCGAGAACAACCGCATCGGCATGCTCCACGTCGCTGAGGCGATCCGCTCGACGTCGAACAAAACCGTCCACCTGAAGATCGAGGATGAGGGCCGCCTCGACGACGCCTGGGTCTACCGCAACGAAACCCGCGTGCACGTCCACTACAACGGCCGCGACGCAATCTTCGAAGACATCACCTACGCCCCCGCCGAACCCAAAGGCGCCGGTGGCGCGAACATCATCCGCGCCCCAATGGCCGGCCGCATCGTCAAAGTCCTCGCCGAACCCGGACAGAAGGTCGCGAAGAACCAGCTCCTCGTTATCCTCGAAGCCATGAAGATGGAACACGAACTCCGCGCCGCAACGGACGGCGAGATCGAAACCGTCACCGCAAAAGCAGGCGACCAAGTAGCAATGCGCCAAACCCTAGTCACGCTAAAGATCGAAGGGCCGAAGGCGTAACAAGAAGGCGCTGGCCCTGGGACCGCGGGCCTCCTCGCCCGCTCTTCCCTGCATCTCCACACGCACACGCCTGAAACGAGTCACAAAGAGCGAGCGAGGAGGCCCGCGGTCCCAGGGCTAGTGCGCGCCACCTATCTCACTGCCCTACGATCAAGCGATCTTATACCGCACCGGCAGGCTCTTCAGCCCACTGACAAAATTCGCCAGCGTATTCTTGGGCTGGCCGTTGAGTTCAATCGACTTCAACCGCGGCAGCAACTCGTTGTAGAGCGCCTTGATCTCCATGCGCGCCAAATGCATGCCCAGGCACACATGCACGCCGTACCCGAACGCGACATGCTTCGACACGTTGCGGTCGACCTTGAACTTGAACGGATCCTCAAACGCCTCGTCGTCGCGGTTACCCGACCAGTAAAACATGCAAAGGCCGTCGCCTTCCTTGATCGTCTTGTCGCGCAGTTTGTAGTCCTGCGTCGCCGTGCGCATGAAATGCTTCACCGGCGTCACCCAGCGGATCGATTCCTCGACGAAGTTCGGCACCAAGCTCATGTCGGCCTTGAGCTTCGCCATCTGCTCCGGGTTCTTCATCAGCTGAAGCAACCCGCCCGCGACCGTCGAACTTGTGGTGTCATGGCCCGCGGTCGCCACGATGATGTAGTAGCTCATCGCCTCACGATCGCCGATCGGCTGCCCGTCGATCATGCCGTTCGCGATCACGCTCGCCACGTCGTCCTTCGGGTGCGCGCGCCGGTCGGCCGTGACCTTGCCGAAATACTCGAACAGCTTCATCGCCGTTTTCATCAGATCGACGGTGTTGTCGCCGGAAGCGCTGAACGCTGCCGTGTTGGCGTCGGCCTTGTTTGCCGTCTCCGCCGCGACGTCCGGGTCGCCCGGCCCAAAAATCTCCTGCGTCATCTTCAGCATGAACGCTTCGTCTTCCGGTGGCACGCCGAGGATCATCATGATGACGCGCAGCGGATACCAAAGCGCCACCTCCTTCACGAAGTCGCACTCGCCACCCAGCGCCGCCATCCGATCGACGTGATCCTTGGCGATCTGCGCAATCCGCGTCTCAAGTTTCTTGAGGTTCGGCGGCATGAACCAACTCTGCGTCAGCCCACGCAACTTCATGTGAACCGGATCGTCGAGATCGACCAGCGTGCGGAACAAATGCGTGTCGCCGGTCACCGACTTCACCCACTCCTCGCCTTGAATCGGCGACAGATAGGTGCGCAGTCGATTGACGAAAATCTGATGGTTCTTCTCAACCTCGAGAATGTCGGCATGCTTCGTCACCGACCAGAACGGCCGAAACCCATTCGGCTCCGTCCAATGCACCGGATCCTCGCGCCGCAACTTCGAATAGACCTCGTGAATGCCCTCGCTCTGATAAAGCTCGGGGTTCACGATCTCATCGTCGATGCGGCCCAAGCTGTAGCCCGGGAACACGGTTGGCGCGGCGCTCATGGCGATCCTCCGATTTTTTTTGAATATCGATGTGCCGCAAGATTGCGTCCGCCCCAAGCAAAACGCAACGGCATCGGCACCGATTGGATTGGTTCGCCCGTCTGGCTTAGGCTGGCGCTAACGCTACGGGAAACGCCAAATGACCAAGAACCTGCAAACGCTCGACTTCGATAGCTCGCGCCCCTCCTCGCCCTTCTACAACGAGAGCCACCACGCCTGGCGCCGCGAGCTGCGCAAATTCGTCGACCGCGAAATGATGCCCTTCGCCAACGACTGGGACGAAGCCGGCGCGATCCCGCTGGAACTCTACAAGAAGGCCTCCGACTTCGGCCTCCTGCGCATGGGTTACCCGGAAGAATACGGCGGCATCAAAGAAGGCCTCGACCGCTTCCACTCCATCGTGACGTCGGAGGAACTGTCGCGCCTCGGCGCCGGCGGCGTCACCGCAAGCCTGATGGTCCACGGTATCGGCCTGCCGCCCATCCTCGCCGTCGGCGACGCAGCGATGAAGCAGCGCATCGCGCCGGCCGTCCTCGCCGGCGACAAACGCATCGCCCTCGGCATCACCGAACCCTCAGGCGGCTCCGATGTCGCGCAACTGAAAACGCGAGCCGTCCGCGAAGGCGATGAGTACGTCGTCAACGGCTCAAAAATGTTCATCACCGGCGGCATGCGCGCCGACTACATCACGACAGCCGTGCGCACCGGCGGCCCCGGCATGGGCGGCATCTCGCTTCTCCTGATCGAGGCGAACAGCCCCGGCGTCTCGCGCACAAACCTGAAGAAGCAAGGCTGGTGGGCCTCCGACACCGCTGCGATCTATTTCCAAGACGTACGCGTACCGGCCGCCAACCTCATCGGCGGCGAGAACCAAGGCTTCATTGGCATCATGCTGAACTTCAACGGCGAGCGCCTCGGCATGGCCGCCGGCGCCAACGCCTACGCTCGCGTCTGCTTGGAAGAAGCGGTGAAGTGGGCCCGCGAACGCATGACCTTCGGCAAGCGCCTCGCCGACCACCAAGTCATCCGCCACAAGATCGCCGACATGGTCCGCCAGATCAACGCCACGCAATCCTATCTGGAGATGTGCGCCTGGCGCGTCCAGAACGGCGAAACACCCGCCGCCGACTTGGCGCTCCTGAAAGTGCAAGCGACGCTCACCATGGAATACTGCGCCCGCGAGGCGATGCAGATCCTCGGTGGCAACGGCTACATGCGCGGCAGCCGCGTCGAGCGCATCTACCGCGAAGTCCGCGTCAACGCCATCGGTGGCGGCTCGGAAGAAATCATGCGCGACCTCGCCGCCCGCCAAATGGGCCTATGAGGATTGCGAGAGGAATGAACTCCTGACACTCTGCGAAACCCCTCGCCGCTTCGGAGCCTGACATGCACGTTTCAACATTTCTGGCCTTCACTCTCTTCGCCGCGATGGGCGGCGTCATGCTGTGGAAGCCCGAATATCTGACCCGCCTCACCGGGGTAGAACTGTCGACCATCGAGTCCCGCAACGAAGCACGCGCCGTCTACGGCGGCTTCGGCGTCGCGATGGCGCTCGCGATGTTCATCGCCATGGTCTACTCGCCGTTGAGCGGCGGCATCCTGCTGACCTCGGGCCTCGCCCTCATCGGCATGGCCGCTGGCCGCGGTTACTCGGCTTGGCTTGAAATGCCCACGAACAGCCTCATCTGGGTGTTCCTCGGGATCGAAGCATTGCTCGGCCTCATGCTCTTCTTCCGCATCTGACGCGAAGGCCAACTTCATGCCGCACACGCGAGCCGAACTCGCCGCGGCACTCTCCGACCTCGGACTCAAGGCCGGCGGCGTGGTGATGATCCACGCCTCGGTCCGCGCGGTCGGCCCCACCTTCGGCGGCCCCGACGAAATCGTCCGCGCACTCGAAGACGCGCTCGCCCCCGCCGGCACGTTGATGATGTACGTCAGCTGCGCCTTCGGCTTCGACGACGTCGGCCGCAACATCATGACGCCCGAAGAAGAAGCCGTCGTCCGCGCGCACCAACCCGCGTTCGATTTCCAAACCGCCCGCGCCAACCGAGAGTTCGGCGCCCTCACCGAATTCTTCCGCTCCACGCCGGGCACCATCTGCAGCGAACAGGTCTGCGCCCGCATGGCCGCCCGCGGCGCCCGCGCCGCCTGGCTCACCGCCGACGCCCCCTTGAACTACGGCTTCGGCAAAGCCTCCCCCCTCGCCAAACTCTGCGAGGCAGACGGCCACGTCCTCCTCCTCGGCTCAAACCACGATGAGGTCACCCTCCTCCACCATGCCGAACACATCGCCGACTTCCCGGACAAACGCATCGCGCGATATGTCGTGCCGTTGATACAGAACGGCAGACGCACCTGGGTTCCCTGCGAAGAAGTCGAAACCGCCGATCGCGCCCACGACAGCTGGCCCGACAACTTCTTCGAGCTCATCGTCGACAATTTCATCGCGCATCACGACGGCACACACGCATGCCGCCGCGGCAAGGTCGGTGGCGCCGATGCGGTGCTGATGCGCGCCACCGCACTTGTCGATCACGCCGTGCTGATAATGGTGCGCCAAGCTAGGGATCCGCACGCTGTCCCCGAGTCCGGATCGTAATTCCAACCGCTGTTGCAGCAGCGACACGGCATTCTAGCGCACAAGCTGTGTCGCACCGGTTTTATCGCTCCTGGTGTGTTGAACGCCGTTCAAACATGAGCGATGAAAATAAGACGACAGTGATTCGTCGTTTTTCATCCGGGGGGATGCGCCTTGTCTCACGCAGAGATTCCGACCGAACGCCGCCGCGAAGAGCGCCGCGAAACCGCCCACGCGAACAAGCGCGCCGAGATCCTGGCCGCCGCTCGCCGCGTGCTCGGCCGCGACGGGCCGAAGGGCCTAACCATCCGCGCCGTAGCGTCGGAAGCCGGCTACGTCCCCGGCGCCGTGTATTTCTACTTCCACTCCAAGGCCGCGATCCTGTCCGAACTCGCCGTCAGCGAGCTCTCGGGTCTCACGAAACACCTGCGCTCAACCACCGCGCGCGACGCCGCCGACCGCGCCTCGCAAGCCGCCGAAGTCTTCGCCACCGCGCACACGATCTTTGAACAAGATTCAGAAAATCGACTGAGCCCCGGCTCCGAACGCGCCCTGCTCGGCCGCCTGATCGCCCTCTTCCAAACGGTAGGCGAACCCCTCAACCTCGAACACCTACCGCCCGACCAGGCCCAAGCCCGCGCCCTGGGCCTATCCTCAGCCGCCATCGGCCTCGCCACGCTCGCTCGCATGGGCAAGCTGGACAAACTCGGCGTCACCTCGGCCAGCGCCCTGCGCGAAATCGCCCACTGCCTGAAAACGGCCCCCGAACGCGACGAAGCGACGGGGACGTAGAACGCACGAGCCTCTCTCATCCTCCCCCGCTAAAGCGGGTGAGGATTACGCCCGCTCAAACACCGCCGCGACGCCTTGTCCGCCACCGACGCACATCGTCTCGAGCCCGTAGCGAACCTTCCGCCGCTTCATCTCGTGCATCAGCGTCGCAAGAATACGAACGCCCGTTGCGCCGATCGGATGCCCGAGTGAAATCCCAGACCCATTCACGTTGAGCTTGTCTCGATCGTCCCAACCCCAACGCTTCAGCACGCCCAGCACCTGCGCCGCGAACGCCTCGTTCAACTCGACGAGATCGATGTCCTTCCACGAGAGCTTCAACCGCGCGAACAACTTCTCGACCGCAGGCACAGGCCCAAGTCCCATCGTCGCCGGATGACAGCCGGCCGCCGCCCACCCGACCAGCATCCCCATCGGTTCAAGACCCAGCGAAGCAAGCTTGTCCTCGGCCACGATCAAACAAGCCGCCGCCGCATCGTTCTGCTGGCTCGAATTTGCGGCCGTTACCACACCGCCTTTAATGATCGGCTTCAGCCCGGCGAGCGCATCAACGGTCGTGTCTGCGCGAAACCCCTCATCGCGCACGACCATCACCGGATCGCCTTTCTTCTGCGGCACCGGCACCGCAACAACCTCATCCGCGAACTTGCCCTCGGCCCAAGCCCGCGCCGCCCGCTTGTGGCTCTCGACCGCAAACGCGTCCGACGCCTCGCGCGTAATCTGACACTCGCGCGCCACATTCTCCGCGGTCTCGATCATCCCGGAAATGACACCGAACCGCTCGACAGGCTGCGAGCGCTCGCGCCCACGCTCCAACCGGTCGTACATCGTCACGTTGCCGGCGCGCGCACCGGACCGCATCGACGTCGTGTAGTATTCGATATTGCTCATGCTCTCGACGCCGCCTGCGATCACAACGTCGGCCGCACCCGTCTCGACCATCATCGCCGCCGTCACGATCGCTTGCAGCCCGCCGCCGCAGCGCCGGTCGATCTGCAACCCCGGCACCTCGATCGGCAAATCCGCAGCCAACGCCGCCCACCGACCGATGCAAGGCGCCTCGCTGTTCGCATAGCTTTGCGCGAACACGACATCGTCGATGCGAGACGGATCAATCCCACTGCGCGAAACGACCGCGCGAACCACATGCGCCGCCAGCGTCTCCGCCGGCACGTCCTTCAGACCACCCAGATACTTCGCAACCGGTGTACGAACCGGCGCCACGATCGCAGCACGGCGAACCATCAGATCACTCCCTTGCTCTTGAGTTCATCGACGCGCGCGCCAAGACCCCAATCCTTCAGTCCCGAAACATTGTCCCCGCCGATCGGCGGCGGCGGCCCCTGCACCGCGCCCGGCGTCGCGCTGAACCGCGGCGCCGGCGCAGGCTGCACGACGCCATCGATCTCGACGAACACATCGCGCGCAACGTTCGCCGGATAAGACGGCGCCTCATCCATTTCCAGCACCGGCGCAAAGCAAACGTCGCTGCCTTCCATGATCGCGCACCATTCATCGCGCGTCTTGGTGGCAATCACGCGCTCGAGCTTCACCTTCAGCGCCGGCCACCGCGCACGATCCAACTGATGATCGAACTCAGGATCGCTCAACCCCGCCTTCTCGCGCAGCAACGCATAGAACTGCGGCTCGATCGACCCGATCGCCACCCACTTCCCGTCGGCGCATTTGTACGCGTCATAATAATGCGCGCCGCCGTCGAGCCGGTTCGTCGCGCGCTCCGGCCCATGCGTGCCTTCCGCGCGAAACCCATAGAAGTATGACATCAGCGAAGCCGCGCCATCGACCATCGCCGCATCGACGACCTGGCCCTTGCCCGTCGCCCGCGCATGCGTCAGCGCCGCCAGCAAACCAAACGCCAGATAAAGCGCACCACCACCAAAATCGCCGATCAGATTCAACGGCGGCACCGGCCGCTCCCGCGTCCCGATCGCATGCAGCGCCCCGGTGATCGCAATGTAGTTGATGTCGTGCCCGGCAGCCTGCGCCAACGGCCCATCCTGCCCCCACCCCGTCATGCGCCCGTAAACAAGCTTCGGATTGCGCGCGAGCGCGACATCAGGCCCAAGCCCCAACCGCTCCATCACGCCAGGCCGAAATCCCTCGAAGACAATGTCAGCCTTCGCGAACAGATCGAGACACAGCGCCGTCGCGTCCTTGTTCTTCAGATCAAGCGCCAACGACCGCCGCCCACGATGCGTCACATGATGAGGCTTCGCCGGCCGCGCATCCTTCCGATCGATCCGAATGACATCGGCACCCAGATCCGAAAGCAGCATCCCGCAAAACGGAGCCGGCCCAAGCCCCGCAAACTCCACCACCTTGACGCCGTCGAGCGGTCCCTGTGCCACACAAGCCTCCCAGAATTGCCGCTGTTGTCGATCCGAAGCAGCGCCTTGTCCACCCCACTCGAACTTTCTGCACCCCTCGCCCGCCTGGGCGGGAGAGGGGCCGGGGGTGAGGGTGGGAGCCTCCACGCGCTCTGTCTTCGAAAAGGCCGTAGGCGCTGCAAACCACACGGACCAACACCTTCAACGCCGCTGCAATGGAGATTCCCACCCTCACCCCCAACCCCTCTCCCGCCCAGGCGGGTGAGGGGAGCCGTTACGGAAGCCAACGCATTCGCCAACCTGCAGCCGCACCTTCCATTGCGTGTGTCACGTCATCTCGGTGATAACGAAGCAACCGAAGCGGGGTAAATCTCGATGCGCGCCTGGTGGTTTTGGACGCATAAATGGATCGGCCTGATTGTCGGGCTGCAAATCCTAGCGTGGGTCGTAAGCGGCCTCTTCATGACCTGGTTCCCGATCGCGCAAGTGCGCAACGAACACCTGGTCCGCGAAGCACCGCCGCGCACTTTGCAGCAGTCCGTCGACCTGACGACGGCAACCGATGCGCTGGCCAAAATGTCGATCGCGATTTCGCGCCTTGAGCTGGTCGACATCGCCGGCCGCTGGATGTGGCGCATCGACAGCAACGGTAAGCCCCACGCGCTGATGGACGTCGCGACCGGCGAAGTGATCTCCCCGCTCAACGAAGCTGCAGCGCGCGAGATCGCAACCGCCGACTACGCCGGCGACGGCAAGATCATCTCGGCCAAGCTAATCGAAAACAACGCGCCGATCGAATACCGCAGCACGCTGCCCGTCTGGCAGTTCGTCTTCGACGATGCCGACGAAACACATCTCTATGTCGCGCCGTTGACGGGCAAAGTCGTCGCCCGACGCAGCGGTCTTTGGCGCGCCTACGATTTCCTGTGGTCGCTCCACATCATGGACTACACCGAGCGCGACAACTTCAACAATTGGCCCGTCGTCATCATGTCGCTGCTGGGCCTCATCCTCACGGTCAGCGGCATCGGCGTCCTCGTCTACCGCTTCTGGCCCAAACTCATCGCCAACCGCCGTCCGGAGTAGCGTCAGCCCATGGGAGAAATGATCGAAGTCGCGCGCTCCAGCGTCCAAACATGGGAGTGCGATCAGATGGGCCACATGAACGTCCAGTTCTACGTCGAGAAGGCCGATGAAGGCCTCGCCGCGCTCGCCGCGGCGTTGGGCCTCAGCGCGCGAGCCCAACGCAGCAATTTCGCCGCCCTCACGCCGCGCGAGCACCACATCCGCTTCCACCGCGAACTGCGCCCCGGCGCGCCATTCGTCGTCAAAGGTGGCGTGATCGACACCAAGCCCGAAGGTTTGATCGTCTACGAGGAAATGCAAAACGCCGCGAACGGCACGGTCGCCGCCACCTTCGTCACACGCGCAGAGTGGTGCGAGGTCGAAACGCGCGGCGGACTGCCTTTGCCGGTCAACGCCATCGCCAAGGCCGACCCGCTCACCATCCCGCTGCCACCGCATGGCGCGCCGCGCGGCCTCGACATGGCGCCACAACGTCCCGCGCCGAGCCTGAAAGAGGCTGAAGACCTCGGCATGGTCTCGACCTTCCGCGGCACGGTCCTCAGCGAACATTGCGACGCGACCGGCTATCTCACCATGCGTCACTATATGGGCCGCGTATCGGACGGCATCCCGAACCTGATCGCGCAAACACGCGGCGAGGATCGCTCGACAAGCCGCATCGGCGGCGCAGCGCTGGAATACCGCTTCATCTACCGCATGCCCGCGCGCGAAGGCGATTTGCTGGTCCTGAAAAGCGGTCTCAAATCCATCACCGGCAAGACCTACACCTGGTGCCACTGGCTGTTCGACGGCGAGTCCGGCGAAAACATCGCCACCGCCGAAGCGATCGCGATCTCGATGGACCTCGTCGAACGCAAAGCGATCGACATACCGCCCGACATGCGCGCGAACCTCGAACGCCTGGTGATCCCAGGCCTCTCTGTCTAACGACGCACGGGTCTGCCCTCTCCCGCCCGAGGGCGGGCGAGGGGAGATTTACTTCGCTTCTTCCTGACCGCGGCTGATGCGGAACACGTGCCCGTCGGGATGGCGCACATGCATCTCGCGCCCCCACGGCTCATCCGTCGGCGCCTTCGTCACTTCGATCCCGCGCGCCAAGCAGGTCTGATGGATCGCATCGACGTCATCCACCCAGATCGACATCCACACACCCTTATCCAGCGCGTCGTCCGTCGTCGTCGGCTGGTCGCTCTTACCGCGCCCGCCTTGCGCGTTCAGGCACAAGAAAATCTCGCAGTGTCCTGAACAGACACCGCCGAATGTCGGCGGCGCCCCCCAATCCCAACCCTTCGTCCAACCCAGCTTTTCGAACCAAGCGAACGACTCTTGCATGTTCGAAACGTTGAGAATCGGCGTTAGACCCTTCGCCAGCACGAGCAGCTCCCGACAGTGAGAGCGCTAGTCTATCACGCCCCGGCGGGCTCAGACATTCGCGCGACGGTTCGCGATATCGGCGACCGCGCGAATTTCGTGGCGAACGAGTTCGGGAAATTCCATCGGCAGGAAGTGGCTGGCGTCGCCCACGCGCACGACAGTGATGTCCGGCCGGATCTTGAGCAACGCCTCGATCACAGGCTCCGAACAGGTCGACCGCTTCGCGCCCACGATCAGCGTCGTCGGACAGCGCAAATTGCCAAGCTCTTCCCAAACGTCGAGCGGGCCGGCGCTGTAGTTCGCGGCCTCCCATCCCGGCGTACAGGCAAGTCGCACTTGGCCCTCTTCAAGATAGTCCACGGTGCCGCCCTCGACATAGTCGCGCACCACGCCTTCGGGCCACGTGCGAAACGCGCCTTTGCCGCGATAAGCGTCGAACATCGCGTCCGGCGTCGGCCAGATGCTGCGCCGGCGCTTGGCCTGCGCCACCATCGGAAACATCCGGTCGCCCAGACCCAGCGCACGCATGATCCGCAGCCATCGCAGATCGCGCTGCGGCACGATCACCGGCTCGATCAGCACCAGCCCCGTCGCCCAATCCGGCCGCGCCAGCGCTGCCATCAAGCTCACGGTCGCGCCCATCGAGTGCCCGACCAAAATCTTCGGCCGCCCGTCGATCTCCTGCAGCATGCGCAAGATGTCGTCGCGATAGATCATCCACGACGTCATGCCCTTGGGGTTCGCGGCCAACGTCGTCTTGCCGTGCCCCCGCAGATCGGCCGCATAAAGCCGCAGTTCGTCCGCAAGTCCCGCGAGCAACGTGCGATAGGTCAGCGCGTTGAATCCGTTCGCATGCGAAAACAAAAGCGACGCCGCGCGCGGATCGGCCTTCTCCCAAGCGAGCACCGACGTCTCGCCGTCCCACGACTTGAGCGACCGCCGCTCAGGCCAATGCACAGCCTCGCGCGGCGCGTCGGTCGCATCGACCGCCACGCGCTTCGCGAAATGCGTTGCATGATCCTGAATCAGTTGCATCGCGCGCAGTGTGCCAGCCCCGCGCGACCGAACAAAGACACAAAGGCCGCACGCAATCGCTTGCGCGCGGCCTTTGAACGCCGTTCAAAAATTCAAACGAAAATCAGTCTTTCGCGCGTGTCATGGCGAGCGTCGCCTGGCGCCCGATCGAACCATTTGTGATGCGCGTGAACGCCAGCGTCATCTGATCCGCGCCTTTCAGCGTGCGGTCATAAACGGTCACGTCCCACTGCCCGTCGTCGCCGATCACGAGCTGCGAGATCGACAGCGTGTCGCCCGACAGGCGCGCCCACGTCGTCTTCTTGCCCTCAAGCGCATAGCCCGATTTCAGATCGACGAAGAGCCCCGCGGTCTTGCCGCGCTTGAAGGTCAGATACGACGTCTTGACCTTCGACTTCGACATGTCCGTGATATCGGAGGACATCGTCGTCCAGCTGATCTTGAATCCGTCGGCCGCCTTCTCGATGATCACTTCGGAGTCGCGAGCCTGCGTGGCGACCGGCTTCGCAACGCCTTGCGTCGCCTGACCGGTGCCGACCCAGCGGCCGTAGAAATCGTCGATCTTGCGGTCTGCGGCCTGAACCGCCGATGCCAGCGACAGCGCGACAAAGCCAAGCGCCAATGCGATGCGCATGAATGAATATCCCTGAGTGAGTTTGGCCGCCCCGAGCCACGAACGGGACCCATCAAATCACGGGGGCCCCGTCTCCTGCAACGGCTGAGAGGCCTAGTTAACTTTCGCCGGGCCCTTCAACAGGCTGAGCTTGATCGCCCGCACAATCCGGCTGTTTTCAAAGCGGGTAAAGCGCACGTCCATGCCCTTCTCGGTCAACGTCCGGTCGTATTGGACCACATAGTAATTCCCGTCTGGGGCGACTGAGATCTGCACCATGCTCAGCGTATCGCCATTGATGACAGCCCACGCCGTATCTGCGCCGAGGTTCAGGTCACCCGACGTCACGTCGCGAAACACCGTCGGCTTGTCCGACGGACGGAACGTCTGCACATAGGTCTTGGTGTCGGCCTCTTTCGGCAGTTCGTCGCCTTCGAGCTTCAGCGTCGACCATTCGATCGAAAACCCGCCTTCCGCCTTTTCCGGACGGATGACGACCTGACTGAAGCGCGTCATCTTCCCTTGGTCGCCGTGCGCCGCGTCGCCGGGCACAGGCTCTTCCGACCCGTGGCCGAGATAGACGCCGTAGAAGTCGGAGATCTTCCGGTCGGCCGCCTGGGCCGCCGCCGAAAAGGCAAACATCAGAAGAACGGAAAGAAAGACGGCGCGCATAGCGAACACCCCTGTTGAGTCGGCGCAGATTACACGCCGCACCGGCCGGGAAAAGGGGCACGACCGCACATGAGTGTAGAACACCCGCAACCCATGAGTGCGTCCCGTCACCAATGCCGCCAAAACAAAGGGCGCGGCCGATGCAGCCGCGCCCTTCATTCAAGTCGTAGCAGCCTTAGGCGGCTTTCTTCGTCGCCGGCGCAAAGCGGCCATAGAACGTGTCGCCCTTTTCGGCCATGTCGCGCAGCAGTTTACCCGGCAGGAAGCGCTTGCCGTATTTCTGCGCCAAGCGGTCACAGTCTTCGACAAATTTCTTCGTGCCGACCGTATCGATGATCGAGAGCGGCCCGCCGGTATAAGGCGCAAAGCCCCACCCCAGGATCGCCCCGACATCCGCTTCGCGCGGATCGGTCACGACCTTCTCTTCGAAGCAACGCGCCGCTTCGATCGCCTGGCGATAGAGGAAGCGCTTCTTCAATTCGTCGACCAGCTCCGGCGTGGACGACGTGATCTTGAACTTCACGATGTCCTTCAACCCCGGCCACAAACGCTTCTTCCCGCCCTTGTCGGCCGGATAGTCATAGAAGCCCTTGCTGTTCTTGCGCCCATAGCGGCCGAGCTTGGCCACCATCGTCTCGATCAGCGTGTCGGCGGGACCGGACTCGTACTTGTCGCCCAGATCCTTCTTCGTCTGCTCGCGCACCTTGTAGGCAAGATCGAGCGCCACGTCGTCCGCCAACTCAAGCGGCCCACGCGGCATCCCGGTCATGCGCCCGACATTGTCGATGATCGCCGGCGCAATGCCTTCCGCCAGCATCTCTTGGCCTTCGCCCACATAAGTGCCGAAGCAGCGCGAGGTGTAGAACCCGCGCGAGTCGTTGACCACGATCGGCGTCTTCTTGATCTGCTTCACATAATCGATCGCCACGGCAAGCGCATAGTCGCTCGTCTTCTTGCCCATGATGATCTCGACCAGCTGCATCTTGTCGACCGGCGAGAAGAAGTGAACGCCGATGAAATTCTCCGGCCGCTCGCTGGCTTCGGCCAGACCCGTGATCGGCAAGGTCGACGTGTTCGAACCAAACACCGCCTTGTCGGTCAGATGCACTTCCGTCTTCTTCGTAACGTCGGCCTTGATCTCGCGCGTCTCAAACACCGCCTCGATGATGAGATCGCAACCCTTCAGATCAGCGTAGTCCGTCGTCGGCTTGATCAACGAAAGCAGCTTCGTCTTCTTGTCTTCCGTCGACCGCCCCTTCGAAATCTGCCCGTCGAGCAGCTTCGTCGAGTAGGCCTTGCCCTTCTCCGCATCCTCGATCGACCGGTCGAGCAGCACGACCTCCATGCCGGCGTTGGCCGACACATAGGCAATGCCCGCCCCCATCATGCCTGCGCCAAGCACGCCGAGCTTCTTGACCGAAGTCGCCGGTACATTCGCTGGACGCCGCGCGCCCTTACCCAAATCCTGCATGGACAGGAACAGCGAACGGATCATGTTCCGCGACGCCGGATCCATCAGCAGCTTCGTGAAGTACCGCGCCTCGATGCGCAAACCCGCATCGATCGGCACCGACAACCCTTCGTATACGCACGACAGGATGTAACGCTGCGCCGGATAGTTGTTGTACGAGGTCTTGCGATAGAGCGCGTTGCCCATCGTGAACACGGTCGAAGCGCCCTTCTCGTTCGGCAACCCGCCCGGCACTTCAAAGCCCTTCTTGTCCCAAGGCTGCACCGCATCCGGCGTCTCCTTGATCCAGCGCTTCGCCTCGTTCAGCAGTTGATCGGCCGGCACCACCTTGTGCACGACCTTCTGCGCCAACGCCGTCTTCGGGTCGAGCGACGTGCCCTGCATGATGAGGCCCAGCGCATTCTGCGCGCCCATCAGGCGCGGCAGACGCTGCGTCCCGCCGCCGCCCGGCAGCAACCCGACCTTCGACTCCGGCAGACCGAGTTGGATCTTCGGATTGTCCGCCACGACGCGGTAATGACACGCGAGCGTCACTTCCAACCCGCCGCCCAGCGCCAAGCCGTTGATCGCAGCCACGATCGGCTTGCCGCAGGTCTCAAGCTTGCGGAACAGAATGTTGAATTGCATCACGCCGTTGTAGCGATCGCGAACGCGGTCCTCTTCGCTCTTTGCAGCCCCGCCCGAACCGCTCGCCGTGCTCTCCATCTCGTCGAGCGCCGCGCCCGCGCAAAACGCGTTCGACTTGCCCGACGTGATGATCGCGCCCTTGATGCCCGCATCCGTCGATATCTTCTGGATCGCCGTCGCGAGGTCCTTCAGAGCGATATTCGACAGTACGTTCATCGTGCGATCCGGATCGTCCCACGTCAGCGTGACGATGCCGTCCGAATCTTGATTCCACTTGAAAACAGTGAGTTCCATGGGATGTCCTCAGCCTTAGACGCGTTCGATGATGGTGGCGGTGCCCATGCCAGCGCCGACGCACAGCGTGACAAGCCCCGTGCGCAGGTTGCGCCGCTCGAGCTCGTCCAGGACCGTGCCCAAGATCATCGCCCCGGTGGCGCCCAGCGGATGCCCCATCGCGATGGCGCCGCCGTTCACGTTCACCTTGTCGTGCGGAATGTTGAGGTGTTTCATAAAGCGCAACACCACCGAAGCGAACGCCTCGTTGAGCTCATAGAGGTCGATGTCCTCGACCTTCATGCCCGCGCGCTTCAGAACCTTCTCGGTCACATAGGTCGGACCCGTCAGCATGATCGAAGGTTCGGACCCGATCGACGCAAACGCACGAATGCGCGCCCGCGGCTTCAGGCCGGCCGCCCGGCCCGCTTCTTTCGTGCCCAACAGCACCGCCGCCGCGCCGTCGACGATGCCCGACGAATTGCCCGCGTGATGCACGTGATTGATCTGTTCAACCTCCGGATAGCGCTGCTGCGCCACCGCATCGAACGCAAACTCGCCCGGCATCTGGAACGCAGGCTGCAGCGAGGCCAGCGACTGCATCGTCGTGTCCGGCCGCATATGCTCGTCGCGGTCCAGGATGGTCAGACCGTTGATGTCCTTCACCGGCGTGACCGACTTCTTGAAGTAGCCGTTCTTCCACGCGTTCGCCGCGCGCTTCTGGCTCTCGACCGAGAACGCGTCGACGTCGTCGCGAGAAAATCCTTCCAGCGTCGCGATCAAATCGGCGCCGATGCCCTGCGGCGAGAAATAGCTCTTGATCGCAATCGCGGGATCCGTCGCCCAAGCGCCGCCCGAAGCGCCCATGCCGACGCGGCTCATCGATTCAACGCCGCCACCGATCGTCATGTCGGACTGACCCGACATCACCTGCGCCGCCGCCATGTTGCAGGCCTCGAGTCCCGACGCGCAGAAGCGATTGATCTGCACGCCCGCCACGCTCTCGTCGTAGTCGGCGTTCAAGACCGCGATCCGCGCGATGTTCGAACCCTGCTCGCCGACCGGATCGACGCAGCCGAAGATCACGTCGTCGACTTTCGACGTATCAAGGTTATTGCGGTCGCGGATGTTGCGCAGCACCTGGCTGCCCAATTCCAGCGCCGTCACTTCATGCAACGCGCCGTCCTTCCGGCCTTTGCCGCGCGGCGTGCGCACGGTGTCGTAGACGAAACACTCGGTCATGTTATTCCTCCATGTATCCAAACTGAAAATGTCAGGCTTTCTCCAAGGCCGCCTGCATCAACGCGACCAACCTGGTCTCGCCCGCAGCCTTCAATCCTTCGATGACACGCTCGCGCTCTTCGCGCGGCTTGTTCTGCGATAACTTGGCTTTGCCTTCGATCCGCGCGATCGGCATGCGAAACGTCACGATCCCGCGCGGAAGACTCTCGCGCATCTGCGCCTTCAACTCGTCAAGCGACCAACCGTTGGGCCGCGTCCCCTCATACCGCTCGACCATCTGCGCCAGATGCTGAAGCTGATGCCCCTCCAAAACGGCAGGCACGCCAGTGCAATGCACCGCCGCGTAGTTCCAAGTCGGCACGTTGCTCGTGCGGTCCGAGTACCAAGTCGGCGACACATAAGCGTGCGGCCCCGAAAAGACGACCAACGCCTCCGACCCAAACAACCCCACATGCGGATTAGCCCGCGCGACATGCCCATAGAGCGTACCGAATGAACCCTCATCCCGCGAAAGCATCAACGGAATATGCGTCGCAAATAACCCGCCCGCCCCGCTGCCGATAACGACGCCAAAATCGCACGCATCAATCAGATCGTGCTGGGACGCGAGGTCATCGACGACAAAATGCTTCGGGACGTACATGACTAGCCCTCGCCGCTCTTATCCTCCCCCGCTTCAGCGGGGGAGGGGGACCGCGAAGCGGTGGAGGGGGGCCGACGCTCCTCAACCGCCCGCCAGATCATCTGCAACGCTGCATCAAGGTTGTCGTAGGCGTCGAAATTCGTCACGCGAACGGAGTGCCACCCATATCGTGCCATGAACTGACGACGACGCTCGTCGTAGGCGACCTGCGCATCGCTTCCGTGCGTCGCGCCGTCAACCTCGACAACAAGCTTCACCGGCAAGCAGGCAAAGTCGGCAACGTAGGGCCCAATCGGATGTTGTCTGCGAAACCGCAGCCCGGATATCGAGTCACGACGCAAATGCTGCCAAAGGACCACCTCTGCATCAGTCAGGTTGCGGCGGAGTTGCTTGGCGAAAGCCTTCGACCGCCGCTCTTCCGCATAGGGAATGGCCCCCCTCCACCGCTTCGCGGTCCCCCTCCCCCGCTGAAGCGGGGGAGGATAAGGGGTGCCAACCGCCACTAGAGCGACCTCGCAATCAGCAGCTTCATGATCTCGTTCGTGCCGCCGTAAATCTTCTGCACGCGGCTGTCCGCATACATGCGCGCGATCGGGTACTCGTTCATGTACCCGTACCCGCCGTGCAGTTGCAGGCATTCGTCCACCACGCGGCACTGCACCTCCGTCAGCCACAGCTTCGCCATCGACGCCATGAACGGATCGAGCTTGCCTTCCAGCAACAACCCCGTCGCGTGATTGCAAAACACCTTCGCAACCGTCGCCTCGGTCTTGCACTCGGCTAGCTTGAACTGCGTGTTCTGAAATTCGATCAACTGCTTGCCGAACGCCTTGCGTTCTTTGACGTAGGCGATCGTGTGCTCCATCGCCCGCTCGATCACCGCCATCGCCTGCAGCGCAATGATCAACCGCTCCTGCGGCAACTGCTGCATGAGATGCACGAACCCGCGCCCCTCATCCATGCCGATCAAATTCGACGTCGGCACCCGCACCTCGTCGAAGAAGAGCTCCGCGGTGTCGTTCGCCTTCTGCCCGATCTTCTCAAGCACCCGCCCGCGCCGGAAACCCTGCACCTCGTCCGTCTCAACGACGATCAGCGACGTCCCCTTCGACCCCTGCGTCGGATCCGTCTTGCAGACGACGATGACAAAATTCGCCGTCCCGCCGTTGGTGATGAAGGTCTTCGACCCGTTGATCACATAGTGATTGCCGTCGCGCTTGGCCGTCGTCTTGATCGACTGAAGGTCCGAGCCCGTCCCCGGCTCCGTCATCGCAATCGCGGCCACCAATTCGCCGGAGGCCAGCCGCGGCAACCACCGCTTCTTCTGCTCTTCCGACCCGCAATGGAAAATGTAGGGCGCAACGATCGCGTTGTGCAGAACGATGCCCCAGCCGTCGATGCCCAGCCGGCCCAGCAAATCGATCAGCACCGCCTCATGCGCGAACGATCCGCCCGCCCCGCCGTATTCCTCCGGCGTCGACGCGCACAGCAATCCCGCCTGCCCCGCCTTGGTCCAGGTCGCGCGATCGACGTGCTGCTGCTTGATCCATTTCTCGGAGTGGGGAACGCACTCGCGTTCCATGAACTTCCGCGCCTCGCCTTCGAAGACCTTAAGGTCCTCCGTCATCCAGGCGGCCGTTTCGACCTGCAGAACGCCCATGCTTCCACCCGTATGTATTTTTGTTCTTAGTCGTGTACGCCGGAGTTGACCGAGAACCCGATCAAACGTCCGTGCGGCTCTTCCGCTTTATGGTGCGGATCCTTCTCCGACAGCAACACCTCGATCCGCGCGCGCGCGGTGCGAAGTTCCTCAAGCGCATGTTCGATATCCGCGCGCTGACGCTCGAGCAAACTGATACGCTCCGAGAACTTGCGCACCGTGACCGCGAGCTGCGTCACCTGCCCGTCGTTGATGTCGTAGAGATCGAGCATCTCCTTGATCTCGATAAGCGAGAACCCGACCCGCTTGCCGCGCAGAATGAGCGCGAGCCGGACCCGGTCGCGCGGCGAATAAATCCGCGATTGTCCGTGGCGTGTCGGTTTGATGAGCTCTTCGTCTTCATAGAAACGAATGGCGCGCGGCGTAATGCCGAACTCGGCGGCCAGTTCGCTGATCGAATAGGTCTTCATAAGGGTATGACCTCAATTGCGAGCGCCACAGTGCATATACTTCCGTTGACGTAAACGTCAAGCGCGAACGTAAGTCATTGAACAAGCATGGTTTACGGCGCGAGGGAAGTGAGGGGAGAGAAGTGAGAAATGAGAAACGCGGACCCCTCTTTCCTCACGTCTCTCCCCTCACGCCGCGACTAATGCCGCTGCCGGAAAGCCAACGAAGCCAAGAACCCGGCCAACGCCGACAGCAGCACCGCAACGATGCCGTAAAGCGTCGGCTCATAGCGCGCGAAGTCCGACAGCCGGCGCTCGATCCCGGTCTTGTCGATGAACAAGGTCATCGAACTCGAACTCGTAACCTGCCCGTGCGAGAACGAATAGACGATCACCTTGAGATTGCCCGCCGGCACATTCGGCGGTAGCGCCACCGTCGTGCGGAACAGACTGCCCGACAGAAAGCTCACCGCGCCTTCATGTTGCGCGTAGACGTCTTGGCGGATCTTCGTCCGCAGGATCGCCTCGCGAAACTCGCGCGGCCCCCCGACCGAACCGGGCGCCGGCCCCAGCGCAATACGGTCGAGCCCTAATTCGAACTGGTCCAAGACATCGGCGGCCGCGATCTCGCGCAACGGCCGCGTCGACGAGAGGAAATAGAACCCCGGCACGCCGGCAAAGCTACGTTCCTCCCGGTTCATCCAGATCGGCCCGACGCGATCCTTTTTGCGCACTGTCACGAGATACGGCTTGTCGCTGCGGATCACGACGACGACGTCGCGCACCTCCGTCGCCGGCAGCGCCGTCCCCTCATCGGTTTCGATCGCGCCGAAAACGACGATATCCGTACCGGTGAAGCTCGAGGTGATCTCGATCTTGTCGCGCGAAATACCCGCCGCCAGATCCTCGGCGCGCGCAGGGCCCACGGACAACGCCGCAGCAACCCCCAGCGCGGCCAGGATCGCCCTCATTCGACCCCCTCGATGGACAGGTTGAACGGATCCGCGGGCGGCCACACAAGATCGAACCCAAGGCGCAGGCAGATCATCAACACCAGCGCCGCCAGGCACAGCCTGAGCCAATCGCTGCGCAGCCGCTCGCCATAACGAATGCCGAACTGCGCGCCGAACACCCCGCCAACGATCAACAGCGCCGCGAGAATCGCATCGACGCTTTGGTTCGTAATCGCATGCAGCAAGGTCGAAAACGCCGCCAGAAAGATGATCTGGAACAGGGACGTCCCGATCACGATCGAAGTCGGCATACGCAGAAGATAGATCATGGCCGGGATGAGAATGAAGCCACCGCCGACGCCCATAATGACCGTGAGCAACCCGATTAGAACCCCAAGCAAGACCGGCGGTATCGCGCTGATATAAAGCTTCGACCGCTGAAACCGCATCTTCAGCGGCCAGCCATGCACCCAGTAATGCCCGCCCGGTTCACGCCGGATTGAGCCGACGCTCGACCCGCCGTGACGGATGGTCTGCAAGCTCTCCCAGAACATCAGCCCGCCGACCGATCCCAGAAAGATCACATAGGACAGCGAGATGAAGAGGTCCGCCTGCCCCGCCGCCTTCAGCGCGTTGAAGACCTGGATGCCAAGGACCGAGCCGACGAGTCCCCCTCCCAGGAGGACGCCGCCCATCTTGAAATCGACATTGCCCTTGCGCCAGTGCGTGATCACGCCCGACACCGACGACGCCACGATCTGCGTCGACTGTGTGGCGACGGCGACCGCCGGCGGAATGCCCCAGAACATGAGAAAGGGCGTCAGGATGAACCCGCCGCCCACACCGAACATGCCCGACAAAAACCCCACGGCCGCACCGAGGCCGATGATGAGGAATATGTTCACCGGCATTTCGGCGATGGGCAGATAAATTTGCATGGGACAAGTGCCGTGCGGGTCGATCGCGACGCGGGAGGCGACGTCCCCACGCTTAACCCGCGCCGCAGCGTCTGGCTAGTTCACGTCATCACAACTGTGAACATTGGTCGCGGCAAGAAACGCTGAGATGCTTAACCGGCGAACGCAGGCGCCTCGTTGGCGGTCGGGTTCATCGGCTTCGGCTGGAATTTGCGCGCCGCTTCGAGCGACAGCGCAACGTCGCCCGCGCTCATCGTCTTCTTCAGCTGCTCAAGCCGCTCCGCCGCACCCGAGTCGCCCTGGCTCGCCGCAATCGCGTACCACTTCGCCGCCTCGTTCGCGTTCTTCTCGGTGCCCATGCCGCGCTCAAGCAGGATGCCGAGATTGTACTGCGAGTCCGCAAGCCCATAGTCGGCCCCTTCGCGGAACCAGCGAGCCGCTTCCTGGAAGTTCTGTCCGACGCCCGTGCCGTCCGCAAACAGCACCGCGAGATTGTGCATCGCCTTGCGATTGCCGCCCTTCGCCGCGCGCTCGTACCAGTTCTTGGCCTGCACCAGATCCTTCGGCACGCCCACGCCGCGCTCATAGATCGCGCCGAGGCGATACTCGGCGACCACAAGACCCTGCTGCGCCGCCTTCGTCACCAGCGACGCCGCCTTCGTATCGTCCTTCGCGACGCCGCGGCCTTCCGCATAGCGCAAGCCCAGCAAGAACTGCGCGTTCACGTCGCCGCGCACGGCGCCCGCCTCAAGACTGGCGATCGACGAGTCCGGCGGCGCACCGCCCGGCAGAGCAGACGTGCCCGCCGTGAACGAGGCCGGCGGCGTATCGCTCGTGGGCACGCCCATGCCGTTGGGCTCGACCGCAACGCTCGCCGCACCGGACGAGCCGGCTTCCGGCGCCGACGGCGGCGCGAATTCAGCCGGCGATCCGGCGCTAGCCGAGTTGCCCGAGTTCGCAGGGCCATTCAGAATTTCGCCGATGCTGGCGCCCGGATCGGGACGATTGATCTCGTCATCACCGCCGCCCGGCATCGTGAACAGCAGTGCGATGATACCCGCGACGACGGCCAAGCCCGCGATCGCAATGATCACCAGCCGTCCGACCTTCCGCCCTTGGCCTTCTTCAGCCATCGGAAATTTCGGACGCTTGCTGTGCGTCCGGTCCGCTTCGGCCTCGGCCGCTGCTTTCGCCGCACGGCGCGCCTGCGTAAGGAAATCTTCCTTCTTCGGCTGGAACGGGAGGTCGTCCAGCGCAGCCGCATCGCCATGCGCCTGCTCAAAAGCCTGGTCGAACGATTCGGGTTCGAGATCCGGCAGTTCAGTGGTCGGCGGCGGCATCGACAGCGTGCCGGCCATGATCGTCTGCAACGCCGAGACCGAGAACCCGTCGTCCGACTTGGGCGGCAGATCGTCCATAAACGAAGGCGGCGGCGGGGTCATCCCCGACAGCGCCTTGGCCGTCGTCGTCGAGAACGGCGGGAAGTCGGGCGGCTCGTCCAGCGCGGCCGGCGGCGGGCTGATCGGCGGTGGCGGTGAATAGGGTGGCGATGAACTCAGTGCCGCCGGATGCGTGCTGTGGCGGCCCGAGAACGATTCGAGCGGCACGGCCTCCGCGGCCGCCTTCGCGACCAGACCGTCGACCGTCAGCCGCAAGCCGCCGATCGCTTCCTTGTGCTTTTTGTCCGAAACGTCCAGACGCTGCGTCAGCGCCTTCAGCGAGTCCTCGACCACCCGCGAAGACTCGGTCGAAATCTCTTCGAACCGGCGATTGATCGTCTGCAGCGACTGCGTCTGTTTCTTTTCCGAATCGTCCAGACGCGTCGAAATCGTCTTCAGCGCGTTCGACACCGTCGACACGGAATCCGCCGCGCGCCGCTCGCCGTCCTCGATCTTCGTCGTCAATGCCTCAAGCGTCGACCCGATCGCGCTCAACGATCCGGCCAGCGGACCGTTGACCGGATCGGAAACAAGGTCGAGCCGCTCCGTCAAACCGTCGAACGTGCTGCTCAACGTATCGACCGAGCGCTTCAGCGCCGCGAACGCTTCCGGATGAACAGCGCTCTTCGACGCGGTATCTTCCACCCGCTCGCTCAGGCTTTCGACCGACTTCTTCAGCGACGTGAACTGCTCCGGCTGAATCGCGTTCTTGGCCGCCGACGTCTGCGCCAGGCGTCCGTCGATGGAGCTCAGTTGGCCGCGCATCTCGTCGAACATTGACGACGACCGCGCCTCCAGCGCATCGAGCCGCGCCGAAACGCCTTCCGACACGTTCTTCGCGCCGCCGCTGACCTGCGCGACGGTCTTTTCCGTCGTGTCGACCCGCGAGCCCAACTCGCGCATGAATTTGGCGAGCTGCGAAATGTCCTCGCGCGAGCGCTTCTCGGAATCGGCGACGTCGTGACGAACGTCGTTGATCCACGTCTCAAGACGCGTCAGCGCATCCTTGTTCGGGAACTCGGCCTTCGCCTGCTCCATCTCGCCGAGCCGCTTCTGCAGCTGCCCCAGCGTCACTTCAAGCCGGCTGAGCGCGTCTTTGTAGACGGGCTCCGGCTTCGCCGCTTCGATGTCGCCGAGCCGCTTCTGCAGTTGACCAAGCGCCGTCTCAAGCTTGCCGATCGCATCCTTGCTCGGCCATTCGACGTTGCCGGCCTCGATGTCGTTCATGCGCTTCTGGACGCTGCGCACGGTGCTTTCGAGCGACTCGAACGCATGCACCTGATCGCGCGCTGACTGCGCCAAAGCGTCGGCCGCACTCGTGAACGCGACGTCGGCGAGATGTTTCACCCGCTCCGCCGCGTCGATCCGGTCCTGCATTGCCGCGACCGATTGATTGACCGTCGCGATCGCCGTCTGCGCCCGCCGCTCGGAATTCTCCAGCCGGTCGGCCATATCGCGCAGACCATGCGCCACGACGGCGAACTCGCTGCCGCGCAGTTGGTTGTCGAACTGCTGCGCCTGCGGATCCTGCTGCGGCTGGCCCTGCGGGTGCTGCGGATACTGTTGCGGCTGCTGGTCGTAACGCGGCTGTTGCTGCTGTTCGTAGCGCGCCTGCGGCTGTGGCTGGTCGTACCGCGGCTGCTGCTCATAGCGCGGCTCTTGGCGCTGCGGCACCGCGTTGGCGATGTGCTGCTGGAACGCCTGTGAATAAGACTGGGGCTGAGCCTGGGGAACGGCATGCGGATAACGCAAGCTCGGTACCGGCGGCTGATACTGCGGCATGGGCTGCGGACCATAGGTTCCGTCGCCCGGTTGATAGGCTTGGTTATAAGCCTGTGAATAACCTGAGGAACCGCCGCCAGGACGCCCCTCGGTCATGATGAGCTGGGTCAGATACTCGCCGAGACTGACGCCCGCGCGACGGGCCGCAAGCTGCGCCGCTTCGCGAGCTTCGGCTTCGATCCCCTTCACATTCCACGGAACGCCGGGCCGCATGCGAATCATTTCCCCCGATTTATCAGCGACGGTAGGTACGCAAATATGTTGTGTAAAGCAGACGCGACCCTACTAGGGCTACGCGTGTTGCTTTCCAGCCGCGTTAACCTTGATTAACGTTGAAATGGTTAAGGAAAGGTTAATTCAGCGTTGCGCGAAAGACTCAAACGGAGCGTCGCAAACAGCAAAATGAAAGCTGTGGGCGTCCTCCCGTTGACGGACTTGTCGAACGCGCGCGGCCGTGAGCCGTTGCAGCGAATCTGATTCGCTACTCTGCCGCGAGCCGCGAATGCGCGAACGCATAAACCCGGTCCCGTCCGAGCAGATAGGCAGCGAACCCGGCGGGGAAAAGCGGCGCGAAGGCCTCGTGAAAAACATCGAGCCCGCCCGTATACGCGCCGAACGCCGGCAGCACGCAGCGCGTCCCGTCGGCGACGAAGCAACGCCGCCGCAAACGCCGCGCCCGCGTCTCGACCGAAGCCGCCGGATGCAAATGCCCGCAAAGTTCCCCGCTCACGCGCCCCAACGTCGGTTCATGCCGGAAGACCAGCGGCCCGATCTCCAACTCCGGCGCACACTCCCCGCCCAGCGCCAGCGCCGACGCGTGATCGTGATTGCCCTCGATCCAAACGAACCGCCGCCCGCGCATCAACGCGTAGATCGCCTGCCGCGCGGTCTCGTCTAACCGTGCAGGCCCGCCGCGATCGTGAAAATTATCGCCGAGACAAACGATCGTCTTCGGCTGCAAACGCTCGACCACCGCGGAAAGTCGCGCGATCGTCGCGTGCGTGTCATAGGGCGGCAGCATCTGCCCCGTCCGCATCGCAAACGCGGAGCCCTTCTCGAAGTGCAAATCCGCGACGGCGAGCAACCGCTCGTCCGCCCACCACAGCGCGCCCGAAGGATCGGCCGTCAGCCGCGCGCCCTGAATCACCATGTCCTGCGCAGGCGCCGACGCGACCATCCGAAAACTCCGAACTCGGAACGCGTCAGTCATAACCGAACACCGCTGAAGGCAAACGCCGCCGCGAAAGTTATGCACAGCCGGGTACAAAAGGCGAAACCCGCCTCAGCGCCTAAGCGCCCGAACCGGAAACGGCTGGACATTCCCGCGATCCGCATCATCGTCATGCGCGACGTCCAGCAAGTCGCCGGGGCGGCAGTCGAGCACCTCGCAGATCTTCGCCAGCGTCTCGAAGCGCACGCCCTTCACCTTCCCCGTCCGAAGCAGGGACAGGTTCGCTTCCGTGATGCCGACGCGTTCGGCGAGATCCTTCGCCTTCATCTTCCGCCGCGCCAGCATCACGTCGAGGGTAACGACGATCCGCATCAGACCATCTGGTCCACTTCGCTCTGCAGCTCCCGCGCCGCCGCTTCCAGCACCGAGCCGACGGTGAGCATACTCGACGCAAAAATCATCACCGCCAGATCGAACACGTTGGGATTGATTGTCGGCCACAACGGCTGCCCCTTCAGCGCCGCGAGCGCCACCGGCACGACAAGCACCTGCAGCACCAGCGCGACCGTCGCCCCGGTGCCCGCGCGCTTCAACCCTTGGCTCGCCTTCAGCGACACGTAGCGCGCCATCTCATATTCGGAGAGCACGCTCACCACGCCGAACATCGTCCACGCCAGAATGAGCGGCGGCAACGCCTCGATCATGATCGCCGCGACCGAGGCCCAAACGACCACACCGCCCGCAGCCTCGAACAGCGAGAGATAAAGCCGCCCGATCAACGGCAGCACGACCGCCGCGAACAACAGCGGCGTGCTCAACCGCACCCAAATCCCCGTCGTCCGCACTGTCTTCTGCTGCTCCGCCAACGCCGCCATCGCCAAAACCCTCTCCGCTCAGCACAGAAAGAAATTATCGCAATACAATAACGACAACAACTCACATCCGCGTGAAAGCAGGACATTACGACCATAGAATGACAAATTGTCAGTTTACCTATCGTGTGCTAAGCTGCCTCTAACGTCGCCATTCAAAAAATCCTGAGGAAGCCCATGCCGACCGAACACCACGACGTCCTGATCATCGGCGCCGGCCTTTCCGGCATCGACGCCGGCTGGCACCTGACGAAGCTCGCGCCGAACCGCACCTTCGTCATCCTGGAAAATCGCGAGCGCATCGGCGGCACGTGGGACCTCTTCCGCTATCCCGGCATCCGCTCGGACTCGGACATGCTGACCATGGGCTACCGCTTCCGCCCGTGGACGCACCCCAGCGCCATCTCGCCGGGCGACGCGATCCGCGATTACGTCACCGACACCGCCAAAGACGCCGGCATCGATAAGCACATCCGCTTCCGCCACAAGGTCACGCGCGCGAGCTGGGATTCGAACACCGCCCGCTGGACCGTTGAAGCGCAAAAGCGCGACGAGAAAGGCCGCGAAGAAACCGTCACCCTCACCGCGAACTTCCTCTTCTCCTGCGCCGGCTATTACAAATACGACGCCGGCTACACGCCCGAGTTCCAGGGACGCAATAACTTCAAGGGCACGGTCATCCACCCGCAGCACTGGCCTGAGAACCTGAACTACGACGGCAAGCGCATCATCGTCATCGGCTCCGGCGCGACGGCGGTGACGCTGATCCCGAACCTGGCCAAGACCGCCGCCCACGTGACGATGCTCCAGCGCTCGCCCACCTACTACGTCTCGCGGCCTGAGCAGGACAAGACGGCGAACTTCCTGCGCCGCTGGCTGCCGGCAAGCTGGGCCTACGCCATCCCGCGCTGGCGCAACATCCTGCTGCAGCGTTTCTTCTTCAACCTCGCGCGCAAAAAGCCGGCGCAAACGAAAGAGCGCCTGATCAAAGGCGTCGCCGATCTTTTGCCGAAGGATTACGACGTGAAGACCCACTTCACGCCGTCCTACAATCCGTGGGATCAGCGCCTGTGCCTGGTGCCCGACGCCGACATGTTCGAGGCGATCAAGTCCGGCAAGGCCGAGGTCGTCACCGACCACATCGACACGTTCACCGACAAAGGCATCAAGCTGAAGTCGGGCAAAGAACTCGAAGCCGACATCATCGTCACCGCGACAGGCCTTCAGCTCGAAGTCCTCGGCGGCACCGAGGTCACGGTCGACGGCCGCAAAATCGATTTCGGCAAAACCTTCACCTACAAAGGCCTGATGTTCTCCGGCGTGCCCAACCTGGCGTCGGTCTTCGGCTACACCAACGCCAGCTGGACGCTGCGCGCCGACCTCATCTGCGAATACGTCTGCCGCTTGCTGAACAAGATGGAAGAAAAAGGCGTCGACATCGCAACCCCGCGCCTCGCCGACACGAACATGCAGCCGGAAGCCTGGCTGGATTTCTCAAGCGGCTACGTCCAACGCGCCGTCACGATGCTGCCCAAGCAAGGCGCAAAAGCCCCCTGGCGCCAAAACCAAAACTACTTCGCCGACCTCAAAGAAATGCGCAAAGCCCCCATCGAAGACGAAGCGTTGGAGTTCTCGAAGGCAAAAGCAGCAAAGCCCGCCCTAGCCCGCGCCGCAGAGTAAGCCGCCGCACCACCGCCTCTCATCCTCCCCCGCAAGCGGGGGAGGGGGACCATCCGGCGTAGCGCAGCGAAGCCGGATGGTGGAGGGGGGCCGACAGCGCGCCGAAGCAGCCCCTAAAACCGCAACACGCCAACGATATTCAAATAGCCGAGCGCGATCACAACGCCCGCACTCACGTTGAGCAAAAGCCACTTCCAAAACGTCGCCGCGTCGACGCGAGCCCCGAACGGCACATACCAATTCCCAATCAGCGCACCGACGACGAAATACACCGCGCCGCCGATAAGCCACGGCGTTTGATCCTTCGACGTCACGATCATGTACGCAAGCGGCAGCGACAGCATCGCGAACCCGACCCCAAACACCCCCAAACGCCCAAGCATGTTTCTCGCCGGCCCCATCAACTCAACATCGGCACCATCTGCGGATCACCCTTCGCCATCGCGCGCCGATAGGCCGGCCGCTCCCCGATCCGCTTCAGATAAGCCAAAATATTCGGATACCCCGAAATATCGCGCGGCACGAACGCCCGCATCGTCGTCAGCGGAAACAGCGTGATGATATCGGCCGCGGTAAATTCATCGCCCGCCAGATAAGGCACCTGACCCAACCGCTCATCGACCATCGCCCAAGCACGATCCGCACGCTCGCGCATCAAGCGCGCAAGCAAACTCTCCTCAGCCCCGGGCCGCGCACCGAGGCCACCCATCTGACTGGGCATCATCGACCCATTGGCGAAGTGAAACCAAAACAGATAGTCCGCGAAGTTCGCCCGATCCGGCCCAACCGCAAGCCGCCCCTGCCCATACTTGCCGATGATGTATTCCATGATCGCACCCGACTCCGAGAGCACGACACGACCATCGGTAATCACCGGCGCCGTCCCCATCGGATGCAGCGCCTTATAAGCAGCCGGCGCCAACCGCGTAACAGCATCCCGGTCATAGCGCTTGAGCTCGTATGGAATCCCCAACTCCTCACACAACCAAACAATGCGCTCCGACTGCGAAATACCCAGATGATGCACGGTCAACATGCGGTTCTCTCCCTGAGTCGAGACTTTCCAATACACGGAGGCTAGGGGATAGCCCACGTTGTCAACTCGGCGCTGACCGCCGCCGATGGGCACAGCCGCTCAAACGAACGTTATCTAAGGCGAATGCGCAGGCGTCTCGGTGCGGGCGGCGGAGTGCTGCTTGGATCTGGGTCAATGCCGTCAGCTAACTTCATTCGGGCCTTGACGACGAGACCAAAGGGAATCCCCCGCTCTCGCAACAGATTTCCGACTCCGCGTTCTGTAGCGTCCCCGATGCTGGGGTCCCCCTTGGTGCACAAAACGACATCCCTGAAAATCTGGCTAGGACTTGTAATGTCCGCCAACTGATCAACCTGCAAGCCAGGATTAGCGAGGAGGTCCTTCGCGGTTACGGCGCGAACGCCGACCTTGGAATACACGAACACGTAACTTTCAGGACTGACCGCTGCCATCTTGGCGCATTGGTCGGTCAAACCCTTGTATCGACGCCGGCCAAGAGGCCGATTTGGTTCCAAGCGTTTAGCCTGTACGAGCAGACCCTTAGTCCGCTTTCGCCCGTGAGCGTCAATATCCAGCACCGCAACTAGATCCGCCCCGGATGGCTTCTCTTCCGAGCGCGATCCATGCGAACTCAAGCTGTGAATGCTAGCTCGCACTTGAGTCTCGGGTATATCCAGATTGTTGATGCGATCTTGAAGCCTAGTCGCAAACCGCTCGGTAAAGGCTGGTTCTTCACGTATACCCCCCGCCCTATACTCGGCAGCGCAGTCCTGATTCGCTTGATCAACAACGCGCGAAATGGCGTCAGCAAGACGTTCTATTTCCGGAGTGCTTTCTGCCATTTGAGCTCACAAAGAATAGTGAGATCCTTCGTAGAGCATGGGCGCTAGTTGCGATAGGCTATTCACGAATATACTGCCCTTGCCGCTTTAATTTTCGCGCATTACGCGAATTCGATTCTACCGACAGCGGGCGAACCACAACGCCTAGAGCCCCTCAATGTCCGACTCCCAGAGCGCACGCACCGTTGTATTTCTCAGCAAGGCAACTCCCGGAGACGACGAGTTTGCACTATGGCTGGCCCCGCGGCTCGAGGCGGCGGGCTACTCTGTGTTCGCGGACATTCTTACTATTGAACCGGGCAGTCGCTGGCGCATTGACATAACAAACACACTCCAGACCCGTGCAGCCAAAATGCTGCTCTGCTGCAGCGATTCGACGCTAGCGAGCCTTGGCGTCCACGAGGAAATCGGAATCGCTACCGAACTTGCAAAGACACTGGGCGATACAAAATTTATTATCCCCTTGCGGCTCGAGCCATTCAAAAAGCTCTTTGGTATCGGCGAACTCCAGTACATCGACTTCGTCCGTGGCTGGGCAGAGGGACTGAACAAATTGCTGGAAGCGTTGAAGCGGCAAAAGGTACCGCGTAGTCACGAGGGCTTTCAGATACAGCCAAATTGGGAGGTGTTTCGCCGGCGACGCGCCGTCACTGTAAAAAAGGAGCCCGAGCGACTCACGTCGAATTGGCTGCGCATAGCGGAAGTGCCCGACGCAATTCAGTATTTCGAACCAACAGGCCCGATCGACCGCGCGCAAATGAATCTGCGATGCAAATCGGTGCCATGTCTTTCGACACCGCAACATCGCGGAATCATATCCTTCGGAACAATTGACGAAGTGAACCACGCGTTCTCCGACGTCGGTCGATTCGCTATTGGAAGAACCATAAGTTTTCAGGATTGGCTGGAACTAGGTGCCGCTGAAATTGGGCTCAAGCCACAAGATGCCTCGAACGTACTCACGTCGATGTTCCGTCGAGCTTGGGACCGCATGTGCGAAGAGCGCGGGTTTCTGAGGTATGCGTACTCCAGTATTGACGGATTCCATCCCACCAAAAGCCAAGTCAAACTCGGGCAGCGGATACCGTGGGGCGGTCAAGGCGAAAGGCGGCTATCGATGCTAAGAAACACAGCGCGAGGCCACGTCTGGCAGTATGGGGTGTCCGCGCTTCCAAATTTTTGGCCCTATCCCCACTTCAAGCTCAAATCGCGCGTGCTATTTGCGCCTCCGAAGGGAGACGATGCCGCCGAGCCATTCGAGGACAAGGCGAAACAGCACCGTTTGCGCAGGACTGTTTGCAAGGGGTGGCGCAACAAGCAATGGCATGGGCGAATGATGGCCTTCGTCGAGCTGCTTGCTGGCGACTCCGCATCCATAAAATTACCCGTCGGCGATCAGTCTTGCATTCGACTAGACGCGACCCCGATGCCATTCACCTCACCAGTCAGCACCTTCCTTCCGAATTTGGTTTCGGATGATGAAGAGGAGCAAGACGATTCGACTCTTGGCTCACGGGCTGGTGATGACGAGGATCCCGATGGAGTTTCCTGAACCGTCGCTAAAGGTGCTTCACTTCGATGAACCTCTGCTCGAATTTGGGCATCGACAGGTCACACCTCATCCGAAAGATGGGCTGTACCTTTTCGGTCCGCACCAGCGCGCAAAAAAGGCTTCAGAAATTACCGTTGGAGTGGTCGGCACTCGAACGGGTATCTCGCATTTTCGCGTTTGGGTGGAACGGCTCGCGAAAAAAATAGACGTTCCGCCCCCCACCAAGCGGGAAAAGAAGGATCGCCTTCACTTGGCGACTTTCCCCGGCATCGAAGAAGCGTTCGGAATCTCAGTACCAACCAGAAAAATCGTGTCCTACGAGGTTGACGAAAAGGTCCTCGACAACGCAACGCGCATAATAAATCTACACGAAGCAGTGCGAAAGACCGCCGACCTGTATGTGAGCAGGATCAAACGTCATTTGGACAACGAAGAACGCGTCGTTGATATGTGGGTTCTCGTCGTGCCTGAAATGGTGTTCGAGCGTTGCAGAATTCGATCCAAGCGCGCTGGCGTTCCCCTTGTTCTTGGGGATTTCTCGAAAAAGCAGAAAGAACGTTCTGACCTACCTCTTCTCGACTCCGTCATCGACCGTGGGTCTGAAGAACTTTTCGACGACGCCCCCGATTTTCATCGGCAGATCAAAGCAAAGCTTCTCACGCTGGGATGCACATCGCAGGTTTTACGCGAGACCACTATTGCCCCCGACAAGTTCAAGAACAAGGCCGGCTACCCCGTTCGTCAGGTTCAAGACGGCGCGACGATAGCCTGGAATCTCGCCACCGGCCTCTACTACAAGACACAGCCAATGCCGCCGTGGAGATTGTCAGGCACTCGTCCCGGCGTCTGCTACATCGGTCTCGTCTACAAGACGCTGCCCAATCACCCGCAACAATTCGCGTGCTGCGCCGCTCAGATGTTTCTCGGCGAAGGCGACGGAGTAGTGTTTCGCGGTGCAAATGGCCCGTGGAAAACTGACGATGATGAATATCACCTCAAGGCCCACGCCGCCCAAGACCTGATCAAAATGGTTTTGGACACGTATCGGGAAATGCACGACAGCCCGCCAAAAGAATTTTTCATTCACGGACGCACGAAATTTAACGACGAGGAGTGGAAGGCGTTCGAAGAGGTCGTACCAAAGGGTACCAACATTATCGGCGTTCGAATAAAAACAACCAAGGGCGAAACCAAACTGTTTCGAGACGGCGACTACCCTGTTCTGCGCGGCACTGCGATGCTTCTAAATGATCGCAATGCTTACCTGTGGACCAACGGTTACGCGCCGCAGTTGGACACGTACATAGGACCCGAAACGCCGAACCCGCTTTTCATTACGGCGCTACGCAGCAAATATAAGATGCCTGAAATAGCGACGATATTGAGCGACATCATGACCCTCACAAAAATCAACTACAATTCCTGCAACTTTAACGACGGCCAACCAGTGACGGTTCGGTTTGCCAATATGGTGGGGGATGTTTTGACGATGGGCTCTGCAAAGGACGCAAAAAAACAGCCCTTCAAGTATTACGTCTAGTACCTCGAAGCTCGAACGCGCCCCGTCTGCATTTGCGCACTGCGATGCGCTTTGAATTGCCGGGAAGGGGCATCGCCTCGCAACTGCAGCAAACGAAAATACTCCGTACACGTGGCAGTTGAGTCACGCACTTCCGCGCTAGCATCTCGCCTCGTGCAAGGGGGAGTATCCATGCGCGGCTTACAGGTTACGGCTTGGCTCGCGGCAGTGGTCGCGGCGTTCGGTTTGGTCTTATCGCTTCACGCGGCCCCGCCCGCAGCGGCCGACGAGGGCGCGCGCGCCTTCACGCAAACCCTGATCGACAAAGGCTTTGGCATCCTGCGCGACACGCGCATGGACAAGGCCGCGCGGGTGGCGGGCTTCAACGCCTTCATCGTCGAGCATATGGACGCGCGCAAGACGGCGCTGTTCACGCTGGGCAACTATCGCCGCGGCGCGCCCGACGGCGTGGTGGAGCCCTTCGTGGCCGCCTTCACCGACTATTCGACCGCGATCTACGGCGCGCATCTGGTGGACTTCGCCGACGCGAGCCTGCGCGTGACCGGCGACATCGCCAACAAGCCGGGCGACGTCACCGTCATGACGGTGGCCGAGGGCGCGGGCCTGCGCGAGCCGCTGCGCATCGCCTTCCGCCTGAGCGGCACGGGCGGCGCCTACAAGATCGTCGACGTGCAAGTCGCCGGCATCTGGCTGTCGGTGGAACAGCGCGACCAATTCGCCTCGGTCCTCTCGCAGAACAGAGGCGACATCCCGAGCCTCACCAATTCGCTGAAAGACCGCGCGACCCGCCTGCGCGGCGGCTGAAGAAGAGCGGGCGAGGACGCCCGCTCTTACAGCGCTCAAACCGCACTGGCCCTTGCGAGCCCAGCCCAACAGTTCTATATTTGTTCTTTCAGCGTTTTCGCCTCGCCAGGGACGGCAATCGTCTGCTGCGACTTGAACGAAAAGAGCCGATGTGACGCCACGTGATGGCAGCGTGACGGATACGTGACGCCAGAAACGGCAGAACTCAGCCAATGTGACGCCGTGACGGATAGAATTGAATGCGTTTTCTAAGCCGCCGCCCGAAGCGCCCGCGCCTCGCCGAACGACACCATCCGCCGCCGCGTCTCGCACCACAAGGCCAGCCGCACGCAGCGAAAACTCTGCCACAGCGTCAGCCGCCCGACGTCCTTCAACTCCGGATGATCGCGCAGCACATGGTGCAGGCGGTAATACGGAATCCGGCTCGACAGATGATGCACATGATGCACGCCGATATTGGCCGTGAACCAGCGCAGCACCGCCGGCAAATCGTAATGCGATGAGCCTTTCAGCGCCGCATGCTGCAGGTTCCAGTCGTCGCCCTCGGCCCACACCGTCTCTTCGAACTGATGCTGCACGAAGAAGAGCCAAACGCCGATCGACGCCGCGATCAGCACGGTCGGCAGATGCACGATCAAAAACGGCCCGACGCCCATCAGATACATCAGCAGCACGGCGACCGCTGCGATCACCGCGTTGTTCGCCATCGTCGACACCCACGGCCGCCAGCCCGAGGTCATCAACCCCACCGGCAACCGGTTCGCGATCAAGAACACATAGGCCGGCCCAATGACGAACAGCGTGATCGGATGCCGGTAGAGGCGATAGCGCAAACGCTCATACCACGGCTGCGCCAGATACTCGGCCACGGTTTGCGTCTCGATGTCGCCCAAGCCGCGCCGGTCCAAATTGCCGCTCGTCGCGTGATGCATGTTGTGCGTCGCCCGCCAAACGCCGAACGGCGTCAGCGTCAAGATTCCGCACACCCGCCCGACCCACGTGTTCGCATGCTTGTTCCGGAAGAACGACCCATGCCCGCAATCGTGCTGGATCATGAACAGCCGCACGAGAAACATCGCCCCCGGGATCGCCAGCGGCAAGGCGAGCCAATAACTGAACCCGCTCACCAGCCACATCACGATCCAGATCGCGAACAAGGGCCCCGCGGTGATCGCGATCTCGACAATGCCGCGCGGCACGCTTGGCTCGCGGTAACGCATCAGGATCTGCGCCCAGGTCTGCGCATCGCGCGCGAGAGGAGGCGCGGCGACGGCCGCGGCGGCGGTACGTTCGGTCTCGGTGGACATGGCCGACAGCGATGACAGGATTCGCGCGCCAGGCCTAGTTCGCGAATGCGTCAGTCGCGAACAATTCGCAGCACGTCATCAACAATCGGCTCGTGCGGTCTGCGCAATTGTTCCATATTCGTTCGCAGACGCCGCCTTTACGCCCGCAACGCACGCGCGAGATGAACGGCCGGCGCCTCGGCCGCCTGCACCGGCATTCCCTGAAGCGCGCCGAGAAATCTGTCGCAAAACGCCTTCGCCGACGTCTTCACGACCTTCGCATAGAGCGCCTCATACCGCTCCCGCCGCTCCTCAAGCGGCATCACCAGCGCCTTGTGCAGCGCCTCCGCAATCGTATCGGCGTCATGCGGATTGATGACGATGGCCTCCGTCAACTCCTCCGCCGCCCCCGCAAACTGCGAGAGGATCAACACACCCGGATCCTCCGGCGGCTGCGCGGCGATATACTCCTTGGCCACAAGATTCATCCCGTCGCGATAAGGCGTCACCAGCGCCACCCGCGCCACATTGTAAAACCCGGCGATCGTGTTGCGTGCCACCGACCGCGTCATGTAGCGCAGCGGCACCCAATCATACTCGCCGAACCGCCCGTTCACCTCGCCCGCCTTCCGATCAAGCTCCCGCTTTAATTCCTGATACGGCACGACATCCTCGCGCGACCGCGCCGCCACCTGCAGATAGCTAACCTTGTTGCGATGCTCCGGATACCGCGCCAGCATCCGCGAAAACCCCTCGAACCGGTTCGGCAACCCCTTCGTATAATCCAGCCGGTCGACGCCGATAATCAAAGCCCGCCCGACCAAACTATCCGTCAACCGCTTCGTGTCCTTGCTCCGCCCCGCGCGCACCGCAAGCTTGCCGAAGCCAGGCGCATCGATCCCGATCGGACACGCCAGCGGCAGCACGCTATGCCCGTTCACCCGCACCGCTTCACCGGGCTCCGCCTCAAGCCCCATCATCTTCTTCAAACAATCGCGAAAATCTTCCGTGTTCCGCTCCGTCTGAAATCCGACGACGTCATAAGCGCAAAGCTCGCGCAGCAAACTCCGCGCATTCGGCGCCGTCTCCAAAAGGCTCGGCGGCACAAACGGCACATGCAGGAAAAACCCGATCCGGTTGGTCACGCCCAGCCCACGCAAAGCCTTCGCCAGCGGGATCAAATGATAGTCGTGCACCCAGATCAAATCGTCAGGCTTCAAGAGCGGCAGCAGTGCCGTGGCGAACGCCTGATTGACGCTGACGAACGCATCAAGGTCCGACCGCTCGAACTCAATCATCCCCGGCCGGAAGTGAAACAACGGCCACAACAAGCCGTTCGTATACCCGACATAAAAATGCTCGTAGTCGCCAGCCGACAAATCGATCGTCGCATAGTCGATTCCCTTCGCGCTCACGACCGCCGCCTGCGTGCTCGTCGCCGCAGCGATCTCGCCGCTCCAGCCGAACCACAGATCGCCGGGCTTGATCGCATCGGCCAGCGCCACGGCAAGCCCGCCCGCACGCGGCGCATCGAGGCCCGGCGTCGGCACCCGGTTGGAGACGACTACGACGCGCGCCACAACGCCTCCTCCCACCCGCGCGACAACCGCCACGCGGAATGGATCAAGCCGACATGCGAATACGCCTGCGGAAAATTCCCCCAAAGCTCCCGCGTCTTCGTGTCGACGTCTTCGCTCAACAACCCAACCGAATTGCGGCAAGCAATCGCATTGGCAAACAACTCCCGCGCCTCAGCCTTCCGCCCCGCCAAGGCTAGCGCATCGCAGTACCAAAACGTGCACACGAGAAACGCCGTCTCAGGTTTCCCAAAATCGTCCGCCTCGTGATACCGGAACACAAACCCGTCGCGCATCAACCGAGCAGCCACAACCTCGAGCGTCTTCGCAAAGCGCGGATCGTCCGCCTTTACCAAACCGATCTCGGTCAGCAACAGCGTCGACGCATCCGCAATGTCGGCGCCCAGCGCGCCCGAAATCCACCCGTCGCGCGTCGTCGCCCGCGCGAGCAACTCTTCACGGATCGCGCGCGCATGCCCGCGCCACGTCTCCGCCTCATCCGCGAATCCAAGACGCGACGCGATCAGCCCCAGCCGGTGCACGGCCGCCCAACACATCGCCGCCGGATAGGTGTGCGCCAACACCCGCCCGCGATACTCCCACGGCCCCGCATCCGGCTCGAACGCTTGGCTCACCGCGAGCCGCCCGACATGACGCAGTTGTTCGTAAAGCGCAGCATCGCCCGCACTCGACAAACGCTGATCGAAAAACATTTGCGTCGCCGTCAGAACGATCGATCCATACGCGTCGTTTTGGACCTGTGTCGACGCCGCATTCCCGACGCGCACCGGCCCCATCGAGCGATACCCGCGCAAAGCCGGCGCCGTCTTCTCGATCATGTCGCCGGGCGGGCACATCGGAAACAAGGGGGCGATCACGCCAAGCCGCTCGCCGACCAACACCGCGTCGAGCACGAAGCGAATGAAGCCTTCCATCGTGCGCGTCGCACCCAGCCGGTTGAGCGCGCCCACCGCGAAATACGCATCGCGCAGCCAGCAATAGCGGTAATCCCAATTGCGCCCGGAATTCGCAGACTCCGGAACGGATGTGGTCAGCGCCGCGACGATAGCGCCCGTATCTTCATAGCTGCAGAGCTTCAAGGTGATCGCCGAGCGAATCACCGCCTCCTGCCACTCGAACGGAATCGACAGACCTCGCACCCACCCGCGCCAATACGTTTCCGTCTCGCCCAAAAAACTCGCGGCCAGCGTTTCGGGATTGTCCGGCACCGGTTCGTCGACGCCGATGAAAAGATGGATCGGCCGATCGAGCGCAAACTCCGTCTCGCCCATCAGATACGCGACCGACATATCCGTCGTAACCCGTAAGGTCGTCTGCGGCCCGACATAGCGCACGTGATTGCTGCCCGCCGTCGTCGACGGCACGACCTCGCCGTTCCTGAACGAAGGACGCATGCGCACGCGAATCCGCGGCCGCCCTGCGACCGGTTCGATTCGCCGGACGATCAAGGGCGGATGAAACGACCGCCCATACCGCTCATGCCGAGGCGCAAAGTCGGTGATCTTGACCTTGTGCCCGTTCGCATCGGTCCCGATCGTCTCCACGATCGCCGTATTCGCGACGTAAGCCTGCGACCAAGAGACCTCATCGCGCAGCACGACATCGCTGAAGCCGCGCTCAGGATCCTCGCCGTCAAGCAGCGCCGTGAACACGGGATCGCCATCCAGCCGCGGAAAGCAAAACCAAACATGCCGCCCGTTGCGCGCGATCAAACTCGCGACGGCGCAATTGCCGATGACCGCCAGATCAAGCCCGCTCATGACAGCGCGGCCACCGCTTTGAGCCAGCGCCGGACTTCCGCCGGCTGCCCCGCAAACCGCACGAAGACGTCGAGCCCTTCGCCGCCGAACGACGACGCCGCCCGAAACCCGTCCTCATCAGTCGCGTCGTCGCCGACGAACACGGGCCGGCGCCCGCGAAATGGCTCCAACGCCATCAACCGTTCGACCGGCCGCGCCTTCGTCACCGTGCGCGGCCTGATCTCGAACATCATCTTGCCGGAAAGAATCTCAAACGAGTGCTCGCGCCCCGCGATCAGCCGCAAGCAAACATCGCGCAGGAACCCCTCATACTTCGGAGCGCGCCGGTAATGCGCAGCCACGCTGTGCACCTTGCGCTCGACAAGAACGCCCTGCTTGTCGGCCACCGCCGCAATCAGTGTCTCGGCCCAATCGGGCGGCACCTTCGCGTCGACCTCGTCGCGCTGCCCGTTCGGCAAACGAATATCGGCGCCGTGCTCGCCGGCGCCGGGCAACCGAAGCGGCGCAAGTAAGCTGTCGACCTCGCTCAACATGCGCCCGCTCACCAAAGCAAGAGCGCCGCCCAATGCGACGGATGCGGCGGTCAGATCGTGAACAAGATCGGGGGGAACGACGACGCGATCAGGCGCGGGAGCGATATCGAGGAGCGTTCCGTCGAGATCCAGAAACAGCGCCCAATTGGCATTCGGCTCGGGCGGCGCGGCGATCGGAATCAGCCGCGGTGTGAAGAACGGATCGATCATCATGCACTCCTCGACGGCGCGGCGGTGGAACGATCCGCCGGAAGGGCAGCTCTTCAGGGAATACTGCCGGTGTTGAGCCTCCTTGAGCTCGCTGTGCCCGCACGAAAACGGGGCCGACGATCCCGCGCCGACCCCATAACCATGGCCTCGAAAGGCGTTATGTCAACCCGGATTAAATTTCTCCGGCGACGGAACCAATCCGCGATTTCCTCTGCCTACAGAACAACCAACGCTTTACCAGCCACGCGGCGCAAAATTAATCCGCCGCGTCTCGCGAATCGAACTGCGATCAAGCTCGCCCTCGACAAGCTCGTATCCCATCAACGCAAATGTACGCCCGCGCAAGAAGATCGGCCGCGCATTGCCATACCAATCCGCGCACGACGCCTTGCACGCATCGTCCTTCACGCCGTCCTCATGCGCGCCAAGTTCGCCCAGCGGCGCAAACTGCCGCTGCGCACGCCGAAGGAAAATCACCGCCGCCGAACTCTCGACAAGCTGGCGATACGCAGGCCGCGCCGCACGCGCCACCGGCAACGCCAACACGCCGTCGGTCATGTCCTGCGACTCCGGCTTGTAGAAGAACGCATGACTGCGCGTTTCACCCTGCGCCGCGCGCTCCAACGTGTAACGATCGCCAAGCACCGGCTGCCAACCGGAGGTCAACTCGACTGCCTGGAAATGCAGATCGCTCGTGTCGCTGCCGACGACGACGGCATCACGCCCCATCGCCTCGATCCGATCGACGCCGTGATTGAGCGGCAACTGCGTCACCGGCCCACCGCGCACCGGCGTCATCACCAGCGACGCGCGCCGATCCTGCGGCCGGCCCCAACTGTTGCCGCTGCCGTAGAGCACATAGTCGCCGACGAAGCGGTTCTGGAATGTGTAAGACTCCTGCGAAGGCCGCGGCAACGGACGATAGCGTCCCCACGGCGCTTCATCCGTCCCATCGCTGAACGACGACAGCGGCAACCGCAGCAGCGCCACGGCGCCGGCCGAGAATTCGCCACGCCACATCGCGTCGCCGCCGCCTTCGCTGCGCACGAGCACGTTCAGCACGCCTTCACGCCAATCCTCGCGGAACGAGAACTGATCCGTCGGCCCGCCGCGCACGCCAACCGCGGAAGGCGCGCCGCCATAAAGCGGCATGCGGAACAACATGGAAGACGGCGGCGCACGGCGATCACGCTCGTCATCGCCGCGCCACCACCGATTGACGGTCGTCCAAACATAGACGGCGTTGCCGGAGACATAGAACGTCCGTCCGCTCGGCCCCAGTACGCTCACGCCCCGGCAGCGCAAAACGGGCGACGCCAGATCGCACGTCGTCACCGTGTGCAGCGCATTCACGTCCGGATTTTCGCTATCGAGCACTTGACGCGGCACATAAATCTCGCGCGCGCTGACGATGCGCGTAAAGCCCGCACGCGGATTGCCGCTCCACTTGCGCAAGCCCGGCAACCAATCGAGCGACTCGACGCCATACGGCAGATAAAGCGGCGAATAGACGATCAGCTGCGAGCCGATCAAACGCGACGCATAATTGCGCGACGAATAATAATCGTTCGACTTCAGATGATACGCATCTTCGAACGACAGCGCCCCGCCGTTGCCGATGCGGAAGCGATTGATCTCCGTGCCGCCGCGGCTATAGCTGTAGCCGATCACGATGACGCGGTTGCCCGAGATCAGCATCTCGTCATACCAATCGCCCCGCGCCTCCGCGCCCGGCGGATAAGCATCGATCGAATCGATCGGCCGCAAATCGCCCCGTGCCGTCGACACCGTGAACAACCGCCCACGGCGCAGGATCACCAGCAGATCGCCGTACACTTTGACGATGCCGCCCTCATCGACGCCCGCTTCCTGCGTGTTGGTAATGCTCTCGCCCGCCGCCTTGTCTTGCGACGGCGCAGCGGCTGCATCGGCGGGCGCCTCCGCGGACGCAGCCGGAGCAGGCGCCGGTGGCGCCATCGGCGATGCAGTTTGCCGCGCGCGCTGCGCCTTCCGGATGCGTTGCAGGAATTGCTGCAACTCCTGATCAGACCGGAACGGCGTCAACGTCCCGCGTGGCGCATTCCGCGCGTCGTCGCGGGGCGCAGCCTGAACCGCATCGAAACCAACCGGCGCAACGACAACCAACGCAGCCGCAAGCAAAGCTGCGCGTAACCGACCAAAAGCCACCATGTGCGTGTTCTCCCAGATTTGCGCGGCAGGTTAAGCCCGAACGCGGCAATTCTGTGTCAGACCACGCGCCTGTGGCGCTTTGCCGTAGCCGCCATCACACGCTTTGACCGCAGGGCAACGCTCGCCGTACCAACGTGGCACGCATGACCGCCAAGCTGCCCATCGAAGACGTCCTGCCGGAACTCAAACGCACGTTGAGCGCGGCGCGCGCCTGCGTGCTCGAGGCGCCGACTGGCGCGGGCAAGACGACGATGGTCCCGCTCGCGCTCAAAGACGAGCCGTGGCTCAAAGGCCAAAAGATCTTGATGCTCGAACCGCGCCGCGTCGCCGCTCGCGCCGCCGCCGCCCGCATGGCCGACCTCATCAACGAGAAGGTGGGCGACACCGTCGGCTATCGCGTACGCCTCGACAGCCGCGTCGGCCCCAAGACAAAGATCGAAGTCCTGACCGAAGGCCTCCTCACGCGCCGCCTGCAAAGCGACCCCGTGCTCGAAGGCGTCGGCCTCGTCATCTTCGACGAATTCCACGAACGCAGCCTCAACGCCGACTTGAGCCTGGCGCTCACGCTAGAAACGCAAGCCGCGCTGAACGAGAACCTGAAAATCCTGGTGATGTCCGCAACGCTCGACGGCGCCCGCGTCGCCAAACTTCTCGACGCCGCACCGATCGTGCGCAGCGAAGGCCGCCTCCACCCGATCGAAATGCGTTACGTCCCGCCACCGGCGAACGCCCGCATCGAACCCGCCATCACGAACATCATCCTGCGCGCGCTCGATGAGACGGAAGGCGGCCTCCTCGTATTCCTGCCCGGCGAAGGCGAAATCCGCAACGTCGAACGCCAGCTCGCGCAAGAAGACCTGCGCGGAGCAACGCTCTACCCGCTCTACGGCGCGATGCCGGCCGACGCGCAAGACCGCGCCATCCGCTCCGCACCGAAGGGCGAACGCAAAATCGTCCTCGCGACCTCCATCGCCGAAACCAGCCTTACCATCGAAGACGTCCGCGTGGTGATCGACTCCGGCCAACAACGTCTCGCGCGTTACGACCCCGCCAGCGGCATGACTCGCCTCGTCACACAGCGCGTATCGCTCGCATCAGCCGACCAACGCCGTGGCCGCAGCGGCCGCGTCGCACCAGGCGTCTGCTACCGCCTCTGGGACGAAGCCGAAACGCGCTCGCTCGCACCGTTCACGCCGCCGGAAATCCTGACCAGCGACTTGGCCCCCTTCGCGCTCGACCTCGCCGCCTGGGGCGAACGCGACGCCAGCCGCCTCAAACTCCTCGACCCGCCGCCGTCATCGACCTTCGCCGAGGCGCAAGACCTGCTGCGCGAACTCGACGCCATCGACCCGGAGAACAACATCACCCCGCACGGCCGTGCGATGCTCTCCTTCGGCGCCCACCCGCGCCTGGCCCACATGATGCTGCGCGCGCGCGATCTGAAACTCGGCGCCAGCGCCGCCGCCCTCGCCGCCATCCTCGGCGAACGCGACATCGTCAAAGCCTCACGCGAAGCCCGCGACGCCGACCTGCGCCTGCGCCTCGAAGCCTTCGCTGGCGACGCCGACTTCGCACGCGGCATGAGCGTCGACCGCGGCGCGCTCACCCGTGCCCGCGAACAAGCCCGTGCCTGGCGCCGCACGCTCGACATCAAAGACACCGCCGTCGACACGAATGCAGCCGGCCGCCTCACCGCCCTCGCCTACCCCGACCGCGTCGCCAAACGCCGCGGCCCCGGCAGCTTCCGCCTTGCCAACGGCCGCGGCGCAACGCTCGCCGAAACCGATCCGCTCGCCGCGCAAGACTATCTGGCGATCGCAGCCCTTGATGGCGCCGGCGCCAACGCCCGCATCCACCAAGCAGCCCCCATCACCCTCGCCGACATCGAAGACCTTTTCCCCGCCCATATCGAAACGCGCCAACTCACCGAGTGGAGCACACGCGACCGCGCCGTCATCGCGCGCGAGGAAGAACGCCTCCACGCCCTCACCCTCGCCGAACGCCCGCTCAAGAAACCCGACGCCGCCAAAGTCGCCGCAGCCGTCCTCACCGGCATCCGCGAACTTGGGTTACGCACGCTGCCGTGGAGCAACGACCTCGAAACCTTCCGCGCCCGCGCAGCCTTCGTCCGCAAACTCGAACCCGACGCCGACTGGCCGGACCTTTCCGACGAAGCACTCACCGCATCGCTCGAAACCTGGCTGCAACCGTTCCTCGCCAACGTGACACGCGCGAACGATTTCCCACGCATCGACCTCTCGACCGCGCTCCACGCTCTATTCGATTGGGAAAAGAAGAAACGCCTGGACGCGCTCGCCCCCACGCACGTCACCGTCCCCTCCGGCTCGCACATCCCGATCGACTACAGCACCGACGCCCCCTTCCTCGCCGTACGCCTGCAAGAAATGTTCGGCCTCGCCGACACGCCGGCCATCGGAAACGGCCGTGTCCCCCTAACCCTCCACCTACTGTCGCCCGCACGCCGCCCCGTGCAAGTGACGCGCGACCTGAAGAGCTTCTGGAAAAACGGCTACCCCGAAGTCAAACGCGACCTCAAAGGCCGCTATCCCAAACACCACTGGCCCGACGATCCCTGGACCGCCATTCCGACAGCCCGCGCCAAACCCCGCGGCCAGTGACTCCCACGAACCGCTGATCTAGAACGGGCCGATGACCAGCACGCTCGAAGCCATCCGCCCCATCGCCCTCGCCGAAATCGAGGCCGCGCGAAAACGCATCGCCGGCACGGCCATCCGCACGCCGCTCGTGCGTTTGGAGCTCGGGCCAAACGGCCCTGACATCCGCCTGAAGCTCGAAAACCTTCAGCCAATCAACGCCTACAAATTGCGCGGCGCGGCGAACGCCGTCGCGATGCTGTCGGATGCGGAACGCAAACGCGGCGTGTGGACGATTAGCGCCGGCAATGCGGGCCAAGGCGTCGCCTACGCCGCGCGTAAGGCAGGCGTACCGTGCACCGTCGTCGCCATTGAAACCGCGCCCGTCGCCAAACTCGAACGCATGAAAGCGCTCGGTGCGAAACTCGTGACCGTCCCCTACGAGACCGCATGGCGCGCACTCGATGAACGCAAATACGAAGGCGTCGAAGGCACGTTCATTCACCCCTTCGACGACCACAACTTCATCGCCGGCCACGGCACGATGGGTCTGGAGATTCTCGAAGACGCGCCGGATACGCGCACCGTTCTCGCCGGCATCGGCGGCGGCGGACTCATCGTTGGCGTCGGCAGCGCGGTCAAGGCGCTCAAGCCCGATGTGAAGATCATCGGCGTCGAACCCGAAACAGCTGCCCCCGCCGCGCTCTCGCACAAAATTGGCTCGCCGCAAGTCTTCAAGGATTGGAAACTGTCCTTCGTCGACGGCGCAGGCGGCCAAAGCATGTTCCCGCGCATGTGGCAGCGCATGAAACCGATCGTCGACGACTACGCCGTGGTCACCCTCGACGAAACAAAGAACGCCATGCGCGTCATGGCCGAGAAAGCCCGCGTCATCGCCGAAGGCGCCGGCGCCCTCCCCCTCGCCGCCGCCCTACGCGGCACATACCAAGGCCCGATCGTGTGCATCGTCTCAGGTGGCAACATCGACCTCAAAAATTTCGCCGAACTCGTCGCCTAAGCGTCGTCGCCCATCGCATCGCGGATCAACGCATCGCTCGCCTCGGCCAGCAGCGCCTCGTTGGCGTCCTTGCCAACCGGCACCTTGCCGATATCCAGCAACACCGGTACCGCCAGCGGCGACACGCGCGAAAGCTTCTTGACGACGATGTGCCCCCTGATGCGCTTCAACAACGCCCCAAGCCGCGCGATGTCCAGCGCCCCCGTCGCCGCATCGTCATAAGCCGCACGCAGCAAAATATGATCCGGCTGATGCGTGCGCAGAACGTCATAGATGAGGTCGGAGGAAAACGTCACCTGCCGCCCGGTGCGTTCCTCACGCGGATTGCGCTTCTCGATCAGCCCCGCGATCACCGCGCATTGCCGGAAACTGCGCTTCAGCAACGCCGACTCCGCAAGCCACGCATCGAGATCGTCGCCCATCATGTCTTCATCGAAAAGCCGGTTCATGTCGAGCGCGTACAACGGCCCCAACGCCCAGATCGCCAGCGAATAATCGCTGGCGACAAAGCCCATCGGCTTCATGCCCATGCGCTCCAACCGCCGCGTCAGCAACATGCCCAGCGACTGGTGACACAGGCGTCCGTCGAACGGATAGCAAACGAGAAACTGCCGCGACCCACGCGGAAACGTTTCGATCAACATCTCGTTGGCCTTGGGCAGCATCGACCGCAACCGTTGAATGCCCAGCCACTCCTTCACCTGATCGGGCAGAAACGTCCACCGCTTCGGATCGGCGAGCATCTCGCGCACGCGCTCGGCCAGGAACGTCGATAACGGAAACTTCCCGCCCTCGAACGAGGGAATCTTCGGATTGCCCGGCGGTCCCGGCGTGACGATCGCCTCCGTCGCAACGATGCCTTCAAACCGCAAAATCTGCCCCGCGAACAGAAACGTATCGCCCGGCATCAACTGCTGCAGAAACCACTCTTCGACCTGACCGACAACGCGCCCCGAATACGTCACCCGCGGCCCGCGATAGTGCCGCACGACACGCACCTTCAGCATCGGCGTCTCGACGATCGTCCCCGCATTCAGCCGATAACGCTGCGCCACCTGCGGACTGGCGACGCGCCAAAGCCCTTCGACGGTCTGCTTCAACTTCGCGTAGCGTTCATAGGCGCGCAACGCATAGCCGCCCGTCGCCACGTAATCCAACGTCTTGTCGAAATCCTCGCGCGTCAACCGCGCGTAAGGCGCAGCACTCACGACCTCGGCGAAAAGCGCGTCCGCGTCGAACGGCGCGGCCACCGCCATCCCCAACACATGCTGCGCCAACACGTCGAGCGCCCCCTCGCGTGCCTTCTCACCGTCGAGTTCGCCATGCATCAACGCATCGCGCGCCGCCTCGCACTCCAACACCTCGAACCGGTTGGCCGGCACCAGCAACGCGCGGCTCGGCTCATTCATCCGGTGGTTCGACCGCCCGATACGCTGCGCAATCCGGCTCGCCCCCTTCGGCGCGCCGATATTGATGACGAGATCGACGGCCCCCCAATCGATGCCGAGATCCAAGGTCGACGTACAAACGACGGCGCGCAGCGACCCCTTCGCCATCGCCGCCTCAACCTTGCGCCGCTGCTCCGGCGCGAGCGACCCGTGATGCAAAGCGATCGGCAAATTCTCGCCGTTGATCGACCACAGCTGCTGAAACACGAGCTCGGCCTGCATGCGCGTATTGACGAAGATCAGCGCCGTCTTCGCCGTCTTGATCGCCGCCAAAATCTCGCCGAACGCATGCCGCGCCAAATGCCCCGCCCAGGGCACGTCTTCCGACGACGCCAGAATGGAAAGATCAGGCTTCGCCCCCGGCGCGCCACGCACGACACGCGCCGCGCGCGTTTCGCCCTGAACCTGCGGCACGAGATAGCGCGCCAACAATTCCGGATCATCCACCGTCGCGGACAACCCGACGCGCCGATGCGAAGGCGCCAACGTCGACAGCCGCGCCAGATCCAGCGCCAACAAATCGCCGCGCTTCGAAGGCGCCAGCGCATGCAATTCGTCGAGGATCACGCAGCGCAAATCGCCGAACAAACGCGGCGCCTCGCGCGTCGCGAGCAGCAACGCAATCTGCTCCGGCGTCGTCAGCAAAATATCCGGCGGCAAGTGCTTCTGCCGCTGCCGCCGATGCGCCGACGTATCGCCGGTGCGGGTCTCGATCCGCACCTTGAGACCCATCTCCTTGACGGGCACTTCCAGATTGCGCGCGATATCGACAGCCAACGCCTTCAGCGGCGAAACATAAAGCGTGTGAATCCCGCGTGGCCGCTGCGCCGCCTTAGCCTTCAACTTCGCGATCAAAGGATTGTCGCTGCCGCGCGACACATCGACAGTCGCAGCCAACGCCGGTCGCACCGAAGACAACTCGATCAACGACGGCAAGAAGCCGGCGAGTGTCTTGCCGCCCCCCGTCGGCGCCGTCAGCAACACCGACTGCCCCGCATACGCCGCCTCGATCAACGCCAGCTGAAACGGCCGCGCCTGCCACCCACGCGCCGCAAACCAGCGCGCAAACGCCGGCGGCAGCAATGTCGATTCACCAAGGTCGGCAAGATCTTGCAAGTAAGCGGGCTCGAAAATAATGGCGCGAGACAACGACAATACACCGCCGCACGCATTCCCGCGCGATGCTTTCCAGCGCGAAATTTGGCCTAGTGCTGCCGCTCGTAATGCCGCCGCGCCTTCGCGGTGTTGCCGCACGTCGCCATATCGCACCAACGCCGCCGCCCGTTCTTCGACGTGTCGACGAACACCCAGCCGCAGTCATGCCCGTCGCACACGCGCAACCGGTCGAGCTTGGGGTCCTGCAGCAACGCCAGAGCCTGCCCCGCAACGACATGCGCGATCAGATCAAGCCCCGACCGCTCGACGCTCCAAACCGACGCAACCCGTCCGCGCGCCGAGACAAGCTTCGCCGCCTTCGCCGCCGTCAGCCGTGCGTCATCGACTGCCGCGAGATCGTCAGCCGATGGCGCACGCCGCTGGATCATCGCATAGAGCACACCGCACAACGCCTCCCGCAACAACCGGCACCGCGCCAGTGCCGCCGTCGCGCGCGCAGGCTCCGCCTCCGCGAGGTCGGACAACGCCGCGAGATCCTTCTTGGCGAACGCGCCAGTTAGCGCCGCCCATTCCAGCAACGCGCCATACCCGTCCACCCAATCGCTGGGCTCGCTGTCGCGCGCCGTGACCGTGTTGACGAAGTCGACCGCCAAATCGCCGCCGACCAAATCGTGGGCGCGAAATATGTGTTGAACCCTGCGCATAAGCCAAACCGGCAAAACCATCTTGACAGGTTAGATAGGCGACGCCTACATAACCGTCAAATGATACATAGATGGTTAGGCACATGCTCCGCCACGCACATTGGCAAATCGTAGCCTTCGGCCTTGCGCTGACACTCCTCTCTATCGCCGCACAGGGAGCACCGGCCATGCAGCCCACCCCGATCGCCGTCATCGACGCGCCAAGCAATCTCGGCCTGCGTCCGCCGAAGCCAAACGTCGAACCCGGCGTCAAACACTTGGCGAGCGCATTGCGCAAAACCGGCCTTGTCGAACACTTGGGCGCACGCGACGCCGGCCGCGTCGATGCGCCGCCCTACGAACCAGGCCCAAACGCCGAAACCGGATTCCGCAACGGCCCCGCAATCGCGCGCTTCTCCGAAGCCCTGGCCGCAAACCTCAAACCCATCCTGGACCGTAAGGAGTTCGCCCTCGTCCTCGGCGGCGACTGCGGCATCCTTATCGGGCCTGCGCTAGCCCTGAAGGAACGCGGCCGCTACGGCCTCGCCTACATCGACGCGCACGACGATTTCTCCTACGCCCGCGAATACGAAAAATACCGCGGTCGCTTCGCAGCAGGCGGCCTCGCGCTCGGCCTCGTCACCGGCCACGGCCCCGACGCGCTCGTCAATCTGCACGATCGCAAGCCCTACATTCGCAACGAAGACGCCGTACAGATCGGCCTGTCGCGCGAACCGGCGGACACGCTATTCACCGCCACCGAAACGTTCGCCAGCTCAGGCATCAAGATCGTCACCATCGAAGACATCGAACGCCGCGGCGCCCGCACCACCGCTGCCGAAGCCCGCAAAGCCCTCGACAACGCGCCGACCGAAGGCTTCTGGATCCACGTCGACGCCGACGTGCTCGACGCCAAAGTCATGCCGGCCGTCGATTCCCCGAACCCGCACGGCCTCAGCGTCGTGCAGCTGAAGGAAATCCTCGCCACCCTGCTCGCGAGCCCCAAGGCAGTCGGCCTAGAAATCACGATCTTTGACCCGGACCTTGATCCGGACGGCAAACTCGCCGCCCAACTCAGCAAGACCATCGAACAAGCCTTCGCCGAAAGCGGCCGCTTCGCGAAACGCAAGCCGTAGGCGATGGACCGCCGCGCCTTCATCTGCAGCACCGCTGCGCTCCACTTCCTCACCGCATCGACGGAACGAACAGACATGCAACGACGCCCGATCAATTCCTTCGGTCCGGAGGCGACCTACGCGCCTGCGCACGAAATCGCGGGTGCCGGCCGCATCGTCTTCGTCAGCGGCCAAGTACCGGAGAAAGACGACGTCGTGCCCAAGGATTTCAAGTCGCAATGCCGCCTCGCCTGGGCGAACGTCGAAGAACAATTGAAGGCCGAGAACATGACGCTGGCCGACATCGTCAAGTTCACGATCTTCCTCTCCGACCGCGCGTTTCGCCAAGAGGAATGGGAAGTGCGCAAGGAAGTCCTCTCCTCCCGCAAGCAACCGGCGATGACGATCATCATCACCGGCATCTACGACGAAGCCTGGCTCCTCGAAATCGAAGCGATCGCCGCCGCGTGATCCGCGTCCTCAACCGTGCTAAGCGCTCGGCACCACGAGGAGGATCCGCCCATGCAATTCATCAACAGCCCCGCCGCTAAGGCCGCGAAAATGCCCTTCAGCCAGGCCGTCCGCGTCGGCGACGTGCTCTACCTCTCGGGCGCGCTCGGCAACGTGCCCGGCAAGATGGAACTCGTTCCTGGCGGCATGGAAGCCGAATCGCGCCAGATGATGGAAAACATCGGCGCGGTCTTGAAGGACAACGGCCTCACCTTCGACGACGTCTTCAAGTGCCTGGTGATGATGTCCGACATGTCGAAATGGGGCGACTTCAACAAAGTCTACCTGACCTATTTCAAACCCGACCGCCTCCCCACCCGCTCAGCCTTCGGCGCCAGCGCCCTAGCCCTCGGCGCACAGGTCGAGGTCGAATGCATGGCCTATATCGGCAAGAAGTAACGCCTGTCCGGCGCGCACCCGGGCCACTATCTTCACCCCATGCAAGCCGCCGAAATCCTGAAGCTCACGCCCGCTGGCCTCTATTGCGAGGCCGGTGATTTCTACGTCGACCCCACGCGCGCCGTGAACCGCGCCGTCATCACCCACGGCCATTCCGATCACGCGCGCGCAGGCCACGGCGCCGTGCTGGCGACGAAAGAGACGCTCGCCATCATGGCCGAGCGTTACGGTGAACGCTTCGCGGGCGCAACGCAGGCGCTGCGTTACGGCGAAGAGATCGCCCTCGCCGACACCCGCGTGACGCTGAAACCCGCTGGCCACATTCTGGGCTCGGCGCAAGCGCTCGTGCAGGCCAAGGGCGGCCGCGTCGTCGTCTCGGGTGATTACAAACGCGCACGCGATCCGACCTGCCCGCCGTTCGAGCCGATCCCCTGCGATATCTTCATCAGCGAAGCGACCTTCGGCCTGCCCGTCTTCTGCCACCCGCCGGCCGAACATGAAGTCGCAAAGCTGCTGCACTCGATCAACGTCTTTCCCGAACGCGCCCATCTCGTCGGCGCGTATTCGCTGGGCAAGGCGCAGCGCTTGATCATGCTGCTGCGCGAAGCCAGCTACAATGATCCCATCTACCTACACGGCGCGATGAAAAAACTCTGCGACCTCTACATCGCCCACGGCCTCGCCCTCGGCGCATTGACGATGGTCGCGGGCGTCCCGAAGGCCGAACTGCAGGGCAAAATCATCATCGCCCCGCCGTCGTCGCTGAACGATCTGTGGTCGCGCCGCCTGCCCGACCCCGTCGCTTCCTTCGCCAGCGGCTGGATGCGCGTCCGCACGCGCGCGCGCCAACGGCTCGTCGAACTGCCACTCATTGTATCCGATCACGCCGACTGGGAAGAACTGACCCGCACCGTGCGCGAGGTCGCCCCCGCCGAACTCTGGGTCACCCACGGCGAAGAAGAAGCGCTCGTCTATTGGTCAAAACAAAACGGCATCCCCGCCCGCCCGCTCGCGATCAAAGGCTACGGGGATGAAGAGGAAGAAGAAGCGCCGCCCGCGGAGACGGCATGAACCGCTTTGCCGAACTCCTCGACAGCCTCGCCTATCAACCGCAGCGAAATCTGAAGCTGCGCTTGCTGACGGACTACTTCCGCCACACGCCTGACCCCGATCGCGGCTACGCGCTGGCCGCCATCACATCGTCGCTCAAATTCGCCAACGCAAAACCAGCCCTCGTGCGCGGCCTCGTCGACGCGCGCGTCGACCCCACGTTATTCGCGCTCTCCTACGACTATGTCGGCGACCTCGCGGAGACGATCGCGCTCATCTGGCCGCCCAAACACGGCGCCAACGTCAGCCCGTCCTTGAGCGAAATCGTCGAACGCCTGTCGACGCTCGGCAAAACCGAACTGCCGCGCTGTCTGGAGAAGTGGCTCGACGCCCTCGACGCCAACGGCCGCTGGGCGCTGATCAAACTCATCACCGGCGGCCTGCGCATCGGCGTCTCTGCACGCCTCGCCAAAACCGCCGTCGCCGAACTGAAGGGCGTCGACCCGAACGAAATCGAAGAACTCTGGCCAGCCCTTACGCCGCCGTACGAAGACCTCTTCGCCTGGCTCGACGGCAGTGCGGACAAACCGTCCGGCAAGTCGCACGCGATCTTCCGTCCCGTCATGCTGGCCCACGCGATCGAAGACAAAGATCTGCCGACGCTCGCCCCCGAAGAATTCGTCGCCGAATGGAAATGGGACGGCATCCGCGTCCAAGCCGTCAACGAAGGCGGCAAGCGCCGTCTCTACTCGCGCACCGGCGAAGACATCGGCAGCGCATTCCCCGACATCCTCGACGCGCTTCAAACCGAAGCCGTGATCGACGGCGAACTCCTCATCATCCGCGACGGCGAGGCGCTGACCTTCAACGACCTGCAGCAACGCCTGAACCGCAAAGTGGTCAGCGCCAAGCAACTCGCCGCCCTCCCCGCCGGCATCCGCGCCTACGACTGCCTGATGCTGGAAGGCGAAGACCTCCGCACGCTGCCGTTCCTCGACCGCCGCGCACGCCTCGACAGCCTCATCAAGCGGCACAAACTCGGCCGCATCGATCTCTCGCCTCTCGTGCCCTTCGCAACCTGGGACGAACTCGCCGCGAAACGCGCAAGCCCACCCTCGCCCGCCGTCGAAGGCGTGATGCTGAAACGCAAAGACAGCGCCTACCTGCCCGGCCGCGTCAAAGGCCTGTGGTGGAAATGGAAGCGCGACCCGCACCTCGTCGATGCCGTCTTGATGTACGCGCAACGCGGCCACGGCAAACGCTCGTCGTTCTATTCCGACTACACCTTCGGCGTTTGGAAGGGCGACGACCTCGTCCCCGTCGGCAAAGCCTATTTCGGCTTCACCGACGAAGAGCTGAAACAAATCGACCGCTTCATCCGCAACAACACGATCGCAAGCTTCGGCCCCGTGCGCGAAGTCACGCACACGAGGGACTTAGGCCTCGTCTTCGAAGTCGCCTTCGAAGGCCTGCAACGCTCGCCGCGCCATAAATCCGGCGTCGCGATGCGCTTCCCCCGCATCAACCGCCTGCGCTGGGACAAACCACCTGCGGAAGCCGATACCATCGACACGCTGGAACGTCTGTTGCCGACGCGTTGATTGCTGTAAGCAGCGCGCATGGCTATTCGCGTCTACATCGCCCAATCGCTCGACGGCTACATCTCCCGCCCCGACGGCGGCATCGATTGGCTGCGTCCGTTCGACACCGTCGACTACGGCTATGAGAAATTCATCGCCGAGATCGGAACCGTCGTCATGGGCCGCGCCAGCTACGACCTCGCACGCTCGTTCGGCGAGTGGCCCTATCCGAACGCACGCAGCCTGGTCATCACCACGCGGCCGCTCGACGACGAAGCGCCGCCGACGGTCACGCGCGTGAGCGCCGACATCGCCAAACTCGCCGCCGCCTTGCGCGCGTCAGGCGGCAAGGACGCGTGGGTGATGGGCGGCGCAATGGCGATCAACGCCTTCCTCGCCGCAAACGCGATCGACCGCATCGACCTCTTCACCGTGCCCGTTCTTCTTGGCGAAGGCATCCCGCTCTTCACGGCCGGCCGCCCGGAAATGGCGCTAAAGCTGGTCGGCACGCAAACCTACGACAAAGGTCTGGCGCGCCAATCCTACGTCCGGGCATAGTTGGCGTCCGGGAGGGCTTAACATGCATTGGACACTGACGGCGCTGACCTTCGGGCTCAGCCTGGCGGCCGCACAATTGGCGTTGGCCGCGACGACGAAAGATTTTCTCTACCGCTGCTCGACGGACGAGGCGGGCTGCGCGGCGAGGATCCGAGAGGTTGCCCGCGTGATCCAAAACCCGCCGCCCGGTCAGCGCGCACCGGCGCAGCTTTGTTTCCCTAGCGGCCTCTCTGACGAAGGCCTGGTCGGCGAAGTCACCTACTGGATCGACGAACAAGTTCCCTCGCTCGACAACAAGAGTGAGTTCGACGCCATTGCCGCGGCGCTGACCGCGCTCTATTCCTGCGGCGGCGTCAAAGGATTGTAGGGAGACTAAGCATGTCGATGTTTCGCGCGGACCTGTTCAAAGGCAAACGCATCCTCGTCACCGGTGGCGGCACCGGCCTCGGCAAGGAGATGGCGGACGAATACGCAAGCCTGGGCGCAGAGGTCTACATCTGCGGCCGCCGCGGCCCGGTGATCGAAGAGACCGCGCAGGAACTGTCGAAGAAGAACAACGTCCGCGTCACCGGGATCGCCTGCGACATCCGCGTGCCCGACGCCGTCGAAGACATGATGACGCGCGTGTTCAACGAAGGCCCGCTGCACGGCCTCGTCAACAACGCCGCCGGCAACTTCATCAGCCGCACGAAGGACCTGTCGCCGAACGGCTTCAACGCCATCGCCAACATCGTCTTCCACGGCACGTTCTACGTCACGCTGGCCGCCGGCAAGCGCTGGATCGAACAAAAGCAAAAAGCGAACGTCATCTCGATCCTGACGACCTGGGTGTGGAACGGCGGCCCCTTCACGGTCCCGTCAGCGATGTCGAAAGCCGGCCTCAACGTGATGACGAAGTCGCTCGCCGTCGAATGGGCGGGACACGGCATCCGCCTCAACGCCATCGCGCCAGGCCCCTTCCCGACCAAAGGCGCCTGGGAACGCCTGAACCCGGGCAGCATGCGCTCCGGCAACATGGGCAGCGAACAAGACAGCAGCGCCTCCGGCAACCCGATGGGCCGCGTCGGCCAAATGCAGGAACTGCGCAACCTCGCGACGTTCCTGATGTCCGACGGCTGCGATTACCTCACGGGTGAAACGATCGCCATCGACGGCGGCGCGTTCCTGGCCGGCGGCGGCAACTTCTCCCAGCTCTCCAAACTCGGAGACAGCGACTGGGAAAACATCCGCAACATGATCAAAAGCACCAACGAAAAAGACCGCACCAAGCGCTCGGTCTGATGCGCTTCGTCCTCGGCCTCATCGCAACAACCGCGCTGGCCTTCGCCGGCGCAGTTCACGCCCGCGAAATCGCCCTCACCTTCGACGACGCGCCGATCCCCGACAGCGCGATCATGACGGGCGACGCGCGCACGCCAATGCTGATCGAGGCCCTGAGGAAGGCGGGCGTAGAACAAGCCGCATTCTTTGCCGTCCCGCGTAGCCGTACACCGGCTGAGCTCGCGCGCCTCACCGCGTACGCGCGTGCCGGCCACCTCATCGCGAACCACTCGAACACGCATCCAAACCTGCGCAACCTGACGGCGGAGGAATATCTCGCCGACATCGCCGCCGCCCACGCAAGCCTGAAGACCATGCCGAACTTTCGCGCCTGGTTTCGCTTTCCATTCCTGTCCGAAGGCGAAACGCGCGACAAGCGCGACACGGTTCGCGCAGGCCTGATCGTCATGAACTACGCGCAGGGCTATGTCACAGTCGACAATTACGACTGGTATCTGAACGCGCTCGCCAACGATGCGAAGAAAGCCGGTAAGACCGTCGATCAGACGGCGCTCCGCGACCTTTACGTCGAAACGTTGATGGACTGCGTCAAATTCTACGACGACGTCGCCGTGAAGGCGCTCGGCCGCTCACCCCGTCACGTTCTGTTGCTGCACGAGAACGATCTCGCCGCTCAGTTCATCGGCGATCTTGTCGCCGCTTTACGCAAGGACGGCTGGACGATCGTCACCCCGACGGCGGCCTACGAAGACCCGATCGCAAAAATCGCACCCGACACGCTGTTCCTGGGCCAAGGCCGCGTCGCCGCGATCGCGCACACAGCCGGTATGAAGCCCGCCGAGTTGGTGCCGGAATCGGAAGAAGAGTCAGTTCTCGACAAACGTTTCATGGAACGCGTTCTGAAGCAGCCGTGAAGGGCTACATCGTCAGCACGACCTTGCCGATCACCTTGCGATTCTGAAGCATCGCCATCGCCTCGAGCGCACGCTCCAGCGGCAATGCCGCGCACACATGCGGCCGGATCTTGCCCTCAGCCGCCCACGCGTCGATGGCACGAATATTCTCGACGCCCTTCGCCGGAAACTGCCGCCCGTATTCCCCCGCGCGCACGCCAACGACGGAGAACCCCTTGATCAGCGGCATGTTCACCGACACGGTCGGAATGCGCCCGCTCGTAAATCCGATGACCAGCAGCCGCCCCCCGAACGCGATACAGCGCACGCTCTCATCAAACACATCGCCGCCCACGGGATCGTAGATCACATCCGCCCCGCGCCCCTGCGTCAGATCCTTTACCGCCTCGCGAAAGCCGGACGAAGGCAACACATGATCCGCGCCGTAGCTCGTCAAGAACGCGCGCTTCTCATCACTTGAGGCCGTCGCGATCACCGTCGCGCCAAGCAGCTTGCCGAGATCGACGGCAGCCAACCCAACGCCGCCCGCCGCCCCATGTACCAACAACGTCTCGCCGGCGAGCAGCGTCCCGCGCCGGACCAGCCCAACATACGCAGTCAGATAAGCGGCCGGATACGCGGCGCCCTTCGCATAGTCGAACCCACGGGGCAGCGCGCGCACCGCCGCCTCGGGCACGACAATCTCTTCCGCGTAGCAGCCGAACCGCGATCCAAAGACGACCTTGTCGCCCATTTTCACGCGCGCGACGCCGTCGCCCACGGCCACAACGTCGCCCGCGCCTTCCATGCCCGGCGAGAACGGCAACTCGGGCTTCAGCTGATACTTCCCCTGCACCATCAGGATGTCGGGAAAGTTCACGCTCGCCGCACGCAAGCGCACCTTGAGCTCGCCCCTGCCCGGCGCGGGCAACGCGCGATCTTCCATCTTCAGCGTCGAAAGATCGTCCGACAGCGCGCGAACGACCAAAGCCCTGCTCATCCGATCGCCCGTCTCAAATCCGCGATGATCTCGTTCAGCGCCACGCGCGCGCCGGGAATGGCCCCGCTCATCGCCGTAAATGCATGGCTCAAATGATCATAGCAGCGATAGATCACCGGCACGCCCGCAATCTTCAGCGCCTCCGCATAATCGCGCCCCTGATCGACCAACGGATCATGCCCCGCCGTGTAGACGAGCGCCGGCGGCAACCCGCTGAGATCGTCGCTGAGCCCCGGTGAAGCCTTCAAGTCCTTCGCATCGGTCTCGATGTTGGTGAAATAATGCGAACGGAAATAATCCATGATCGGCGTCGTCAACGGATAGGCATCGCCGAACGCCTTCATCGACTCCGTCGCCGACAGCCAGTCGACAACCGGATAGATCAGAAGCTGCAACACCGGCGGCTTCTCATTCGCCCGCTTCATCTCCTGCGCGATCACGGCCGAGAGATACCCGCCCGCCGAATCGCCGCCGACCGCGACCAGATTGGGATTGCCGCCCAGCGACGGCGCGTTGTCCCGCACCCAGCGAAACGCCGCGAGCGCATCCTCGACCGCCGCCGGAAACTTATGCTCCGGCGCCAGACGATAATCGACCGACACGACCAAGCATCCCGCCTCATGCGCAATCCGCGAACAGAAGACGTGGCACGTCTCAAGATCGCCGATCACGCACCCGCCCATGTGGAAGTAGACGAGCGTCGGCACCAACCGGTTCGGCAAGCGCGGCTTGTACGTCCGCACCGGAATCGCGCGCCCATCGGCCAGCGGCAACGCAACGTCGGCAATGTCGATATCGTGCGCCGCCTCAGCCTCGAGCAGCGCTAGCCCCTCGTTCGCCGCCTTGCGCGCCACCTCCGGCGTCAACGTCTCCATCGAGGGTTGGCGCTTCGCCATCGCACCAAGGAACTGCAACCGCGCATCGAGCGTACGATCCGCGATGGTCTGCGGCTTGCCGCCCGCCATCGCGACCAGCCAGCTTCTGGGCAAACTCAAGAGAGTGCGAACCAAGATCTTCCGCATACGCCGCAAAATGCGGGACCTAACCCGTGTGTCAAGCCCGGCAGATCCGTGTTAACCTCTTGCCATCCAGCCATTGAAGGACTTGTGCGCAAATGTCGGCAGACTTCGACCTCGTTATCCGCGGCGGCACCGTCTTCGACGGCAGCGGCGAACAGGGATTTGAAGGCGACGTCGCCATCACCGGCGGCCGCATCGCCGGCGTCGGCCGCGGCGTGAACGGCAAAGGCCGCGAAGAAATCGACGCCAAGGGCAAGATCGTGACCCCGGGCTTCGTCGACATCCACACCCACTACGATGGCCAAGCGACCTGGGACAAGCACCTGACGCCCTCGGCCTGGCATGGTGTCACCACAGCCGTCATGGGCAATTGCGGCGTCGGCTTCGCCCCCTGTCGCGCGAACGACCACGACATGCTCATCCGCCTGATGGAAGGCGTCGAAGACATCCCGGGCGTCGTCCTCACCGAAGGCCTGAAGTGGAATTGGGAAACCTTCCCCGAATTCCTCGACGCGCTCGAAGCCCACCCGCACGACATCGACTTCGCCGCCCAGGTCCCGCACGGCGCGCTGCGCGTCTACGTCATGGGCGAACGCGGCGCGAACCGCGATCCGGCGACCGCCGGCGACATCCGCGAAATGGCCGCCATCGCGCGCGACGCGGTGAAGGCCGGCGCCCTCGGCTTCTCGACCTCGCGCACACTGAACCACCGCACCAGCGACGGGCAACCGACGCCCACGCTCACCGCCGCCGAAGACGAACTCGTCGGCATAGCCATGGGTCTCAAGGCCGCGAACGCCGGCGTCCTGCAAGTCGTCTCCGACTTCGCCGACCCCGCCCGCGAACTCACCATGCTCCGCCGCATGGTGGCCGACTCCGGCCGCCCGCTCTCCTTCTCCCTCCTGCAAAGCGACCGCGGTCCCGAAGCCTGGAAGATGCTCCTAGGCTGGGTCGACCAGTGCAACGCCGACGGCCTGCCCGTCCGCGCACAAGTCTGCGGCCGCCCGGTTGGACTTCTCCTCGGCCTGTCGCTGACCCTGAACCCGTTCTCCGCTCACCCCTCCTACAAGACGATCGAGCACCTGCCGTTCGCCGAGCGCCTGAAGCTGCTGCGCACACCCGAATGGCGCGCGAAGCTGCTGAACGAAACACCGAACTCCGACAACCCATTCGTCAAAGCGGTCCTGCGCAACTTCGCAAAAATGTTCCCGCTCGCCGATCCGCCGAACTACGAACCGACCGCCGACGAAAGCCTCGGCGCCCGCGCCGCCCAACGCAACGTCAGCCCCGAAGAACTCGCCTACGACTGGATGCTGCAAGACGACGGCCGCGCGCTGATCCTCTTCCCGTTCCTGAACTACGCTGAAGACAACCTTGAGCCAGCGCTCGCCATGATGCGCCATCCGCACACGGTGCTCGGCCTCGGCGACGGCGGCGCCCACGTCGGCATGATCTGCGACGGCAGCTTCCCAACTTCGATGCTCACCCACTGGACGCGCGACCGGACCCGCGGCGCCAAGCTCCCGCTCGAATGGGTGATCAAAGCCCAGAGCCGCGACACCGCCGCAGCCGTCGGCCTCCACGACCGCGGCCTGCTGAAACCTGGCTACAAAGCCGACCTCAACGTCATCGATCACGCCCGCCTAACGCTGCACCGCCCCAAGGTCGCGTACGACCTCCCCGCCGGCGGCCGCCGCCTGGTGCAATACGCCGACGGCTACGAAGCGACGGTGGTCTCAGGCGCGGTCACCTACAGAAACGGCAAAGCCACAGGCGCGCTCCCCGGCAAACTGATCCGCGGCGCGAAATCGGCTTAGCGTTTGGCGTGCTTGCGCTTCGGCAGCCCCGGCACGCCGCCGAGGAACAGCGCGGTCGCGAACTTCGCGGCGTCGTCGACGCTCAGGTCGTCGCGCGAAATCATGTGATTGGCGACCTCGAAGGCGACGCCCACGATCGTCGCCATCAAGAGGTCGGCGTCGGTATCCGGCACCAACCCACCGCGCATCGCCACCTCAAGGTCGGCGCGCAATTCGTCGAAGCCCGCGATGACTTCCGGGGTGTCGATACGCACATGCTGCATGTCGGGATTGCGCCGCATGCTGGCGAAGGTCGCCTGATCGCTCTTCACGAAATCGAAGAACGTGCGGAACGAACCCGAGATGAACTCCTCGAAATTGCGCGCGCGAATACGCTCGGCACGCAGGCGCGGACGCACGCGCAACGCCGTCTCGTCGCGCAGCGCCTGATAAACCTCTTCCTTCGACTTGAAGTAATTGTAGAACGTCCCCGACGCCAACTCCGTCGCCCGGATAATGTCGCGCACCGTTGTCGCGCCATACCCAAGCTCCGCGAACACCCGCCGCGCCGCATCGATGATCGCCTGACGATTGCTCGCCTTTGTCTCCTCGCGCTTGCCGCGCGCCTTGAGGTCAAGCTCAGCGCTCATGCCGCCACCGTTTGCTTGGGCGAAGGCCGGATCACGCGCGGCTCGATCGGCAGGGCGTAACCCTGCGCCGCCGCGCGCCGCAAACCCTTCGCCAGTTCGCGCCTGAGGTCGTACGTGTATTCGCCGCAATTGATCTGGATCGTGTGCCGCGGGGTCGAGACAAAGCGCGACTTCGAACGCTCATGCATCTCGATCCGCTCCGCGTTCATCACCTCAACCGGCGGCATTGCATAACGCCCGATGAGATAGTTCGCGACGAACTTCGACTGCTCCTCCGCGATCGGCATCATCGCGCACAACGGCTGCACCAGCCCGACAAAGAACAGGTTCGCAAACCGCGGATCGACCATGCGCTTCCACAGGGCAATGTCGTTGCCCGGCGCCGAAATCACGCCCTCATCAAAATACGGAAAGCTGATCTTGTAGCCCGTACACCAAATGATGACGTCGATGTCCTCGACCGACCCGTCGACGAACGCCACCTGAAACGGCCGCAACTCGCGCACGCCGGGCTTGGGCTTCACGTCGCCGGAGCCAACGCGAATATAGAGTTCCTGACTGACTGCCGGATGGGTCGAAAACAACGGATGATCCGGCTTCGGCAACCCATACTGCTCCGGCCGCCCCGCCGTAGACGCCAGCCGCCGCTCGACAAGCGACCGCATGAGATCGGACGGCAAATAGCGCTGATACCAAGGCGGATCCTGCGAGGGATGCGGGACATGCGCGTCCAGCACCTCCCCCGCCATGTATTTCGGAATGACCCAATACCCGCGCCGCTGCGACAGAAACAGATTCCGCGCGATGCCCTTGCGCCCCAACTCGCACGCGATGTCGAGCGCCGAATTCCCGAAGCCGACGACGAGCACGTTCTTGCCCGCGCAATCGACCGGATCGGTCGGATCGATGTAATAGTGCGAATGAAACTGCTTGCCGTCAAACGTGCCGGGATACGCAGGCTCCGGCCACCGCGGATCCCAATGATGCCCACTAGCCACGATCAGCGCGTCGTAGAGCCGCTGCTCGCCGCTCTCCAGCCCCACCTTCCACAGATGATCCGCGGTGCGCTCGACACGCTTGATGCCGGTGTTGAACTGAATGCGATCGCGAAATCCGAAATGCTCGACGTAAGCATCGAAATACGCTGCGATCTGCGCGTGATGCGGGTAATCGGGAAACTCGCGCGGCATCGGAAAATCCGAATACGCCATCTTGTCGCGCGAGGTGTTGATGTGCAGCGACCGGTACGCCGACGACATGCCGTTGGTATTTTGAAACACCCAATTGCCGCCAACGCGATCCGACTTTTCGAAGCAGTCGAACGGCACGCCGCATTCGGCGAGCACCTTGGCAGCCGCAATCCCGCTCGAGCCCGCACCGATGATGCACGTCTTGGGCAGTCTGGGATCAGGCGCACGCGGCGTAGGCATTTGGCCCCAAAATTGTCATCCGCGGCCACTCTAGCAATTCATGACACTGCGTCAACTTTTGCCGCACTGCACCACGGCGTTAAGGAAGCCGCACGACGAACAGCTTGCGAGTCGTCTCGACAACTTCCCAAGTTCCAACGAACCCCGGCTGCAGCACGAACGCTTCGCCCGCACTCACGCGCTGCGGCGGCTCACCCTCGCGCGCGACGATACTGACCCCGCTCAAGATCGAGCAGTACTCCCACTCGTCATAGACGATGCGCCACTTGCCCGGCGTCGATTCCCAGACGCCGGCAAAGGTCTTCCCGTCGGCGCTCTCCTCAAACGTCCACGTCCGGAACGCAGGCGCCCCGGACACAACACGCTCAGACGCCGGCGCACCGGCTTCAAACGGCAAACGCTCAAGCTCGCCGAGCGGAAAACGAACCAACGTCATTTCGCCGGCACGATCTTCAGCACCGCGTTGGTCAGGTCGGCCGCGACATAGATGGTCCCGTCACCGGCGACGGCGACGCCGGTCGTCAGGAACGCAGGCGCTTGTCCCTCCGGCGACGGCAGCCCGATCGCAAGCTCGTCGGCGATCGGCGTTACCGCACCGGTCGACGGATCGACGGACACGACGCGCTTGGCCCCGACCTCCGCGACGACCAACCGCCCGTCCGGCGCAATGTCGATGCCTTCAGGCCCAGACAGTTTCGACGCGACGACCTTCTTGGCGCCGGTGCTCAACTCGACGCGCGTGATCGTGCCGTCGCTCGATGTCACGAAGGCAGCACCCTTGCCGTCCACCGCCATCGCGACCGGCCCCTTGAAGCCCGTGGTGACAACCTTGCGCTTCGCGCCCTTCATATCCTCAAGCGAGAGCAGCGAACCCGTCTGCGCCTCGAGCACAAGCACTTTCCCGTCCACCTCCGCGGCATCGACCGGTGTCTTGAACTCATGCACCATGCTGAGCGTCTTGCCCGTCTTGCGCTCGATGATCTGCACCGTGTTCGACGTCGCGCTGGCCAGCAGCACATACGTCGCGCCCACGCCGACGCCCGACGGATAGTCGATATCGCTGCCGAACATCCGCCCCTTCGTCGTCACCACGCCGCTCTTCGTATCGACGTTGCGATAGGTGAACACGTCGGCGACATAGAGCGTCGCATCGTCGCCGCGCGCCAGTGCGATATCGGCGATGGCCGCAATCTTACCCTTCACGACCGGCGTCACTTGCCCCGTCGCGCCATCGACGCGATAGACGGCATTGTCCGCCATATTGGTGATGAAGATCCGATCCTTCGCATCGATCGCCAGATTGTCGAGCGCCGGATCCAGCTGTGCCACCTTCACCCGCTTGCGCGCCTTCACGTCGATCTTGTACAGCGCACCTTCCTGCGTATCGATCGCCCAGAGATTGCCCTTGGAATCGAAGTTCGCCGCCGCCGGCGTCTTGAACCCGTCGACGATCACCTCGACCTTGCCGTCCTTCGGGTCAACCGCCGCAATCGCATTCTTGAACCACAGCGGCCCATAGATGCGCCCGTCGGCTCCCACCTCGAACCCGTTCAACCCACCCATCTTCTCGGTGATCTTGCGCGGCGGCGTCTTACCCGTGACGTCCGCCTCATAAAGCGCGTCGCCCAAAAAAACCTGCGTGAAATAGAGCCGCCCGTCTTTCGTGAAGGCGAGCGAGTTCGCGCCCGGCAAACCTTTCGCAACTTCGACGATCGGCCCGCCCGCCGCTTGCAGAAACACCTTGCCGGTCAAGAACCCGGTCCACGCCATCGTCCCGTCCGGCGAGAAGGCGATGTCGTCGGCCATGCCGGTCGGCGGCGCGATGTAGATCGAGTTCGCCCCCGTATCCGGATCGACCTCGTAGATCGCCTGCCCGACCACGCTGCCCACCAGAAGCTTCCCCTCCGGCGTGACCGCAATGCCGTGAATGCCGTGGAACGCCGACGGCCCCACAAGTTCGCTGACCGAATAGGCATCGGCCGCGAGCGCGGAGGACCCCGTCATCGCAAGTGTTATCGCTACGGCGGCGGTAAGGCGTTGAGCATAGGACATGACGTTTCCCCAAGGTTTTCTCGTTCCATCCATCAGTCCATCCCAAGCCCGCACGCGTCAAGACCGCCGCCGCGCGCCTGTTGACAGAGCAAATCGCCCCGTCGTCCACTCCCGCCGATGAGCGATTTGCCCACGACGGCCCCAGAGCACAAACCCGGTTTCCGCCTCACCGGCGTGCCCCATGCCGAAGCGCTGCAGTTCATGGTCGTGGAGATCAGGGCCGGTGAAACCGTGTGCAAAGTGCCGTACGCGGAGCATCTCGTCGGCAACCCGGACACCGGCGTCGTCCACGGCGGGGTCATCACCTCGTTGCTCGACAACGCCTGCGGCATCGCCGTCGGCTCGAAGACGATGTTGCGGGGACAGATCGCAACGCTCGATCTGCGCATCGACTACATGAAGCCCGCGACGCCGCGCGAAGACATCTTCGCCTTCGCCGAATGCTACAAGGTGACGAAGAATATCGCCTTCGTGCGCGGCCTCGCCTATCACACCGACCGCAACGATCCGATCGCGACCTGCGCCGCGGCCTTCATGCTCGGCACGAAGAACGCCAAAGGCGCCAACGTCGGCGGAGGCGGCTAGATGGAAATCATCAAGCGTGCCATCGCCGAAGGCCGCAAACCCGATCTGCAGGCGCTGGTCGACGCGATCCCCTATTGCCGCTTCTTAGGGATAGAGATCGACCGCAAGGGCAACGAACTGACGACCATCCTGCGCTTCGACAAAAAGCTGATCGGCAATCCCGTGCTGCCTGCGCTCCACGGCGGCGTCGTCGGTGCATTCTTGGAAGTCACCGCCGTCATCCAACTGATGCTCGAAGCCGAAACCGAAGATCTGCCCAAGCCCGTCGACATCGGAATCGACTACCTGCGCTCCGGCCGCCCGGTCGACTCGTATGCACGCGCGACGATCACGAAGCACGGCCGGCGCGTCTGCAACGTGCGCGCCGAGGCCTGGCAAGACGAACGCTCGCGCCCGATTGCTGCACTGCACGGCCACTTCCTGATCAAGCCGAAAGACAGCGATCCCACTTAGTTAGCCTCACCATATACGCTCGCAATCGCTGCGATGCATCGCAGTTGCGAACTGGACGCGCTCGCGTCTTCGCATCGTGACTTGCTTCCAACGTCGACAGGCATAGTCTCTCCAAACGTGGTTCTCAGTTGCGTTCGAGTATTTTTCTGAACCTTCGAGGGAGAGACCGCTATGCGTCGCTCATATAGAGACTGGATTGCGTGGTCGCTGGTGCTGGCGATCGGCGTCGTCGCCGGGACGGAATACTTCGTCCAACAACAAACCGGCATGTCGACACCGGCCTACGTATACAAAATCGTCGTAACGCCGGATCGCTAGCAAATTCTCAGGCGGTGCGCCTCGCTCGCAATAGTCGCGAGGCCGCCGCCATTTTCTTGTCAAAAACCCTTCATCAGGCGGACACGTCGTGACACTGGTCACAACGCGCACGCACCGTTTTCGTGCATTCGACGCAACCGATGTGACGCACGCTCCAACATGGCATGCGAAGCGCGCATGCCTGCTATGTGACGCCAATCTTCATTTGAATCCACACGCCATCAACCATACCTACACGCGCAACAAGACGACAGGATCTTGAGGAGAGACCGCAGATGTTTTCGCGCAATTGGGAAGACTGGGCTTTGGCGATGCCGCTGGTAATCGTGCCCGTCGTGGCTTTGACGTTCAGCGGTGCGCAGACGCCGAGCTTCACCACCGACGCCATCGCGGCCGAGCAAAGCAAACCGAACTATGTGATGACCATCACCGGCAAACGCCTGCCCGCCGACTGCAAGGGCGTCGCCGACAAGGACCTGGCCGCGCACTGCATCGCGCTGATGGACAGCGCCACTGTGACGATGCGCAAGGCGCACTAGGACCTTCAGCTGAACCAAAAAGGGCGCGACCCGCAGGTCGCGCCCTTTTTTAGTATCCTCACCGCAGAACTTAGGACTCGGGCTCTTCCAGTTCGACCGAATAGCCCCACAGGCGGCGCACATGCTTTAGGACGGCGTCCTTGTTGCCTTGCGCCAGCGGAATGCCCCGATGCCGGTTGTGACGAATGGTCAGCGTCCGGTCGCCGGCCAAATTGGCGCCCACGACCTGAATGTCCGGCTGATGTGATGACAGATCGTAGAGCCGCGCTAGCGACGTCCGCAGCTTCCGATAGCCGCCCTCGTTGTGGATCGCGGCGACGGTATAGACCGGGTCTTCCGCTCCGTCGCGCACAGCAAACAACTTCAGATCGCGCATGACCTTCGGGCTCAAGAACTGCTGAATGAAGCTCTCGTCGCGATAATTCGCCCACGCGTGTTTCAGCACGTCGCGCCAATCGCCCTTACCGGCGAAGTCCGGAAACCACTCTTTGTCCTCAGGCGTCGGCGCTTCCGAAATCCGCTTGATGTCCGACATCATCGCAAAGCCCAGCGCATACGGATTGATCCCGTAATAGCGGCTATCGTCGAAGCCCGGCTGCATCACGACGCTGGAATGCGAATGCATGAACTCCAGCATCGACCCCGCGCCGATCTGCCCGCGGTCGTAAAGCTCGTTCATGATGTAATGATGCACGAACGTGGCGCAGCCTTCGTTCATCACCTTCGTCTGCATCTGCGGATAGAAATACTGCGCCACGTTGCGCACCACGCGAAGAATCTCGCGCTGCCAGTTCTTCAACACCGGCGAATGCTTCTCGAGGAAGTAGATGATGTTCTCTTCCGGCAGATTCATCTGCGCGTGCAGCCCGACGGTCTCGTCCTCGTCCACCGACGCTAAATCCGCGCTCATATCCCGCGCGGCGCCCGGCAAGGTGCGCCAGATGTCGTTGAAGCTCTCTTCCTCATACTGACGCCGCTTGCGCAGCCGCTCCTCGCGCTGCGCGCGCGAAGGCCGCGGCGGCCGGCGATAGCGGAACACGCCTTGCTCCATCAGCGTATGCGCGGAATCGAGGATCAACTCGACCTGCTCGGCGCCGTACTTCTCCTCACACGCCGCGACGTATTTCTTCGAGAACGCGAGGTAATCGAGGATCGCCTCGGCGTTCGTCCACTGCCGGAACAGATAGTTGTTCTTGAAGAAGTGATTATGCCCGAAACACGCATGCGCCATCACCAGCGCCTGCATCGTCATGGTGTTCTCTTCCATGAGATAGGCGATGCACGGGTTCGAGTTGATGACGATCTCATAGGCCAGGGCCGACCAGCCCTTGTTGTACATCGTCTCTTCGCGCGCGAATATCTTGCCGAACGACCAGTGATGGTACATCAGCGGCATGCCGTGCGCGGAATACGCGTCCAGCATCTGCTCCGACGCGATGATCTCGATCTGGTTCGGATAGACGTCGAGCTTCAAGTCGTTGAGCCCGATATCTTCGATGGCGCCAAACACCCGCTGCAACAGCGGGAAATCCCACTCGGCGCCGGTGAAGAGAGGTTCGTGTTCGTTCATGCCGCCGCCTGTGATGCAGTGCGCTCCAACATCAGCGCGAACAGAACCTTGAGCAAGTCCACATGCTCGACCTTGCGTCCCGAAAGCACATGATTGGTCGCCACCTGACCATGCGCAAACCCACACAACTTCACGAACCGCGACCCCGGCAAGATGGTCGAATTGACCGGCACCAACCCGTCGTTCTTGAGCCCGAGCGAGGCCATCCACCGCCCCGTCGGCCAATCCGGCATCAGGCTCATCACGCCTGCAGACGACCCGCTGACGGTCCCGACGCACATGGTCGGAACGTCGCGCAGCACCTGCTCGATCTGGCCCGCATGCTCGTCCATGTAGCGCGCACGCCGCTCCGTCCCGATGTCGCCGATCGCTTCCAGATCGGCGCCCAAAATCTTCAGCGCCGCACCGCTAATCCGCCGCGCCCGCTTCGTGCCCGAAGCAACATCGGCAATCGGCGAACCATGAAACGGTGCCTGAAACGCAATCCAGCCATCGACGTAGCGGCGCAACTCCGGATGCGCGACCAGCGCCTGCAGCGTGTCGAGTCCACCCTTCGAGTGCGTCACAATCCACGTCGGGCAATGCCGCGCAGCGACAATCTCGGCTAGCCTCTCGCCGTTTCGCTCGACCGTCGCACCCGTGTCGATATCCGCGATCGAGGCGTCAAAACCCTCGTCGCGCAATTGCCGAACCTGGTGCGTAAGATATTCGACCAGCCTGAGCCGGCTCGCCTTCAGCGCAATCCCGCTCAACACCGCCGGCACAAACAGAATGTGCGAGGCGCGCAAGCGATGCGCGATGCGCCCAAACGCCCGATCGGCCTTCGCCGTATCGAGCTTACCCTTGTCCATAAACGCTTCGAGCCGCGCCGTGTCGTCGCTGGCGAGTGGCGTCCGCCGCAAACGCGCAAAGGCGTCCGTCTCCGCCTCGTGTTCGAGCCACATCAGCAGCCGTCCCCAAGCCCGCGCGCCGGCCAGGTTCATACCTTGGCCTCCGTGCCCTCTTTCGCGAACAGCTCGCGGAAGACGGGGAAGATGTCTTGCGGCTTGGCGATGCGCTTGGTGGCGAAGTTCTTCCATTCCTTGGCGACGGTCCGATAGGCCCGCCACAACTCCGCGCCCGACTCCTCGCTGGAAAACACTTCCATCTCGCGCTCGTCGAGAATCTCGATATAGGCGTAGTACTGGCAGATCGGCATCAAATCTTGGTTCAACAGATCGACGCAGCGCGACGCATCGCCCGTCTGCGTATAACCGTCCGAAGCCTGCGCCGCATAAATATTCCACTCGCCCGTGGCATAGCGCTCGGCGACGATCTTCTTCATCTCCTCCAGCGCCGTCGACACGATCGTGCCGCCCGACTGGCGCGAGTAGAAGAACGTATGCTCGTCCACTTCCTGCGCATCATGCGTATGGCGGATGAACACGATGTCCAGCCGGTCATACCGCCGCCGCAGGAATAGATGCAGCAGCATGAAGAACCGCTTGGCGAGATCCTTCTCCCGCTCGCCCATCGAGCCCGACACGTCCATCAGGCAGAACATGACGGCCCGGCTCGTCGGAATCGGCTGCTGTTGGAAGGCGTTGAAGCGCACGTCGACCGGATCGAGGAACGGCACCCATTTGCGCCGATGCTCCATCCGCGCAATCTCTTCCTCAAGCTCGGCGATGACTTCGCGCTTGTCGGCGTCGGGCGTCGCCCCGCAACGCAGCTCAAGCACGCGCTGGCGCAAGACTTCGATGTCGTCTTCCTTCGGACGCCGCATCGCCATCCGCCGGCCGAACGAATTGCGCATCGTACGCACGAGATTGATCTGCGTCGGCGACCCTGAGGTCGTCAGACCCGCCCGCCGCCACGAATAACTCTTGATCTCTTTCAGCGCCGTCTTCACCAGATTCGGCAGCTCGAGATCCTCGAAGAAAATATCGAGAATTTCGTCCTGGCTCAGCGTGAACGAGAAATCATCCTCGCCCTCGCCACTCGTCGACGCATCCTTGCCGCGGCCTTGGCCGTCGCCCTGACGCGGCTTCTTGATCTGATCGCCTTCGACGAAGTCTTTGTTGCCGGGCAGAACACGCTCGTTCTCGCCGCCCGATGCCGGATCGAGCCGGAAGCGCGGCTCCTTCGTGCTCTTCGTCGGGATCGAGATTTTTTGATTCTTCGCAAAGTCCGAGACGGTCCTGTCCTTCAAGGACTTCTGGACCGCCTCTTTGATCTCGGCGCGCGCGCGGCGAATGAAGCGTTGCCGGTTGGCAAGGCTCTTGCCCTTGGGGTTCAGTCGCCGATCGATAAAGTTCGTCATGGGTGCCGCCGGGGGGAAGACGCGCTCATCGCGCGACTAACCCGCCTTGTTCACCCGCATATACCACTCGACCAGTCGCCGCACCTGACGCGCCGTATAGTGGCGGGCCAGCATGCGCTTGACGAACTCGTTGTGCTTGGACTGCGTATCCGAATCCTTCTTCGACTCGAACGAAATCACCGGCAGCAAGTCCTCGACCTGGCTGAACATCCGCTTCTCGATGACGTTGCGGATCTTCTCGTACGACGTCCACGCCGGGTTCTTGCCGTCGTTCGCCGCACGGTGGCGCAGCGCGAACTTCACGACTTCGTTGCGGAAGTCCTTCGGGTTCGCGATGCCGGCCGGCTTCTCGATCTTCGACAGCTCGTTGTCCAGCTGCTGGCGATCCATCATCTGGCCTGTATCGGGATCCTTGAAGTCCTGATCTTCGATCCAAGCGTCCGCATACGAAATGTAGCGGTCGAACAGATTTTGACCGTACTCGCTGTACGATTCGAGATAGGCCTTCTGAATTTCCTTGCCGATGAACTCCGCATAGCGCGGCGCCAATTCGGCCTTGATGAATTCCAGATACCGCTTCTCGGTCTCGTCCGCGTGCTGCTCGCGCTTGATCGCCTGCTCCAGCACATACATCAGATGCACGGGATCGGCCGTCACTTCGTTGGTGTCGTAGTTGAACGTCTCCGACAGTACCTTGTAGGCAAAGCGCGTCGAAATCCCGCTCATGCCTTCATCGACGCCGGCCGCGTCCTTGTATTCCTGCAGCGTCTTGGCCTTCGGATCGGTATCCTTCAGCTTCTCGCCGTCATAAACGCGCAGCTTCGAGTACAGGTTGGAATTCTCGTGCTCCTTGATGCGCGTGAGCACGCAGAACCGCGCCAGCATCTCAAGCGTCTCAGGTGCGCACGGCGCATTGCCGAGCTCGCTGCCCTTCAGCAGCTTCTTGTAGATCGCCACCTCGTCCGCGGCGCGCAGGCAATACGGCACCGTCACGACGCAGATACGGTCGAGGAACGCTTCGTTGTTCTTGTTCGCCTTGAACTGCGTCCACTCGGATTCGTTCGAGTGCGCCAAGATAATGCCCTGGAACGGAATCGGCCCCAGCGTCTCGGTGCCGACGTAGTTGCCTTCCTGCGTCGCCGTCAGCAACGGGTGAAGCACCTTGATCGGCGCTTTGAACATTTCGACGAACTCAAGCAAACCTTGGTTCGCATGGCACAAGCCGCCCGAGAACGAATAAGCATCGGCATCGTTCTGGCTGTACTTCTCAAGCTTGCGGATGTCGACCTTGCCGGTCAGCGCCGAGATGTCCTGATTGTTCTCATCGCCGGGCTCCGTCTTCGCCACCGCTATCTGGCGCAGCTTCGACGGGATCAGTTTCACGACTTCGAATTTCGAAATATCGCCGCCGAACTCGTCGAGGCGCTTCACCGCCCACGGGGACATAATGCCCGTCAAACGATGGCGGTCGATGCCATACCGCTCCTGCAGCAGGTCGGCGAGTTCCGTCGTGCGGAAGAGACCCAGCGGCGATTCGAACACCGGGCTGATCGTGTCCCCGGCTTTCAAAACGTAGATCGGGTGAACTTCCATCAACTCCTTCAGCCGCTCGGCGAGCGAAGACTTGCCGCCGCCCACAGGCCCGAGGAGATAGAGAATCTGACGCCGCTCTTCCAAACCCTGCGCCGCGTGGCGGAAGAAGCCGACGATCCGTTCGATCGTGTCTTCCATGCCGTAGAAGCCTTCGAACGCGCGATACATCTTGATCGTGCGATTGAAGAACATCCGCGATAATCGAGAGTCGCGCGAGGTATCGACCAATTCCGGCTCGCCGATCGCTGCGATCATCCGCTCCGCCGGACTGGCGTACATCATCGGATTGTCGCGCGCGGCGAGGAGGTAGTCGCGCAATGACATTGTTTCGTACTTCTCGCGCGCGTAGGCCCGAGTGAATGCGTCGAAGACGTCGAGGTTGCCGCTCATGGAGTTCACGCCTATCCCGCTGTTACGCGCCCTTGCGGTCGTGTCGCCTTCAAAACGTCTGCGGCGGCGTCTGACGGTGACCGGCACAAGAGCAAAAAGCTCATCTCTTCCTAAGTAGTGCCCCCATCCCCTTTAGCAATCGTAAACCACTCTGAACCCGCTTACCGCAACGGATTTCGCATGAAGGTGATTTGCGTCTGAACAACTGTACAACTTCGAGGATGGCATCCTAGTCCATTCTTCGCAGCGCAGCATCAATACGCGTCGCGCCGTGATCGTTTCGCCGCATACCGGGCCGCAATCCCGCCGCATTCCGGGCCGCTTTGCGCCACAGCAAGCGATTTATTCTCCCATGGTTTGCAGGGCACGCGCTTCGCACATGAACGAGCGCTACCCCGGCCCGCGCGACACCCGCACCCTCAAGGGAGAGAATGTTTTATGTCCAATCCGAGTTCCCATTATTTGGCCCACGTCTTACGACGTTCGGCTACTAGCGCTTTGTGCAGCCTGGCTTTGCTCAGCAGCGCGGCAATTTTTCCTGCCTATGCCGCAGACCCCATCCGCGGCCAAGTCCAGCTTGACCAGCCGACCGTATTGGCCGGCGGCAAGACGGTGGTCTACGCCGTCGTGACCTTCGAGGGCATCGACATCGACCCTGGCCCGGCCAAAGAACGCCCGCCCCTCAACGTTTCCCTGGTCTTAGACCGCTCTGGCTCGATGTCGGACGAGGGCAAGATTGATTACCTCAAGCGCGCCTCAAAACTCGCGGTGGACCGCTTAGGCACCAAGGACACCCTCTCCGTCGTCGAATACGACGACCAAATCACCGTCATGTGGCCGGCCAAACGCGTCGCCAACCTGTCGGAGGTGAAGGCCATGATCGACGGCCTCGACCCGCGCGGCTCGACCAATCTGACCGGCGGCATGATGCGCGGCGTCGACGAAGCCAAAGGCGCGCTCGACGGCCCGGCCTCGAAATCGGGCACCATCACCCGCGTCATCCTGATGTCGGACGGCCTAGCCAACGCCGGCATCACCGACCCTGGTGAAATCAGCCGCCTCGTCCGCGGCGCCAAGAAGGAAGGCATCCGCATTTCGGCCATGGGCCTGGGCCGCGACTATGACGAAGACCTGATGCAGGCGATCGCCGAAAACGGCGGCGGGCGTTACTATTACATCCAACACCCGACCCAGATGGCCCGCGTCTTCCAGGAAGAAATGGGCTCGCTGTTCGAGACCTGCGCCCGCGACGTCGAAATCGACTTCAGCGGCAAAGCCATCGTTCGCAAAGTCGAAGTCGTCGGCTACGACGACGCCACCGGCACGAACACCGCCCACCGTTCGCTCGAAGACGTATTCGAAGGTGAAAAGCGTTCCGTCCTCCTGCGCCTTGAAATCGACGCCCCGTCGTCCGGCCGCGTCGAACTGGGCGACGTTCAGCTGAAATACAAAACCGCAAGGTCCGGTGAAGCGAAATCGTTCAGCCAGGCCCTCGCCGTCGACGTGTCGTCCGACCGCGCCGCGGTCGATCGCGCCCGCAATAAGGAAGCCGCCGCCGAGGCCACCTTGGCCGAAAGCGACCGCGTCCAGAAGGAGCAGGTGAAGCTTTACCAAAGCGGTAAGCGCGACGAGGCCCAGAAGAACATGTCCTCGTTGGTCAAGGATCTTGAAGCCAAAAACCAGTCGCTGAACGACGAACGCGTCCGCCGCAAGATCGAAGCGATCAACGTCGAAAACCGCCAGATGAACGAAGCGGCGGCCTCCCCGACGGCGCAGAAAGATTACCTGAAGGCGTCGAAGCAGCGCCTGTACCAGGCCAAATCTGGCAAGCGCGGCGGCTTCTCGCTGCAAAAAGGCGACAAGGGCATTGAAGTCGAACGCCTGCAGGAAGCGCTGAAGAAGTCCGGCTCCTATAAGGGCCCGATCGACGGCATTTACGACGACGACGTCAAAGAAGCTGTCGAAACATACCAGAAGTCGAAAAGCATCTCGGCCGACGGCGTCGCCGGCGCGTCGACGATGGACAGCATGGGTTTGTACTGAGCCAGGGCCGCGCGGCGGTTCACCAGGCCACCGCGCAATTCTGTTGAACTGTGACGCGATGGGTGAAATGCTTCTCCCATCGCGTTCCTGTTTTCAGGCAGGGGTAGGCGTCGTGGAAGAGAGCATTCGCATAGGAATCCGCATGGCACGGCCCACCGACGCGGCCGGGATAGCCTCTGTCTACGTCGACTCCTGGCGCGAAACATACGCCGGCATTCTGCCCGACGCAGGCCTTCTTCGAATGTCGAAGGCCGACCACACCGCCAGCTGGCAGCGCAACATCAAAGCCTCGAACCTGCGCAACCCGGTCCTCGTCGCCTCGGACGAGAAGTCGAACGTCTTCGGTTTCGCAAGCGCCGGTCCCTCGCGCGACAAATCCCTGCCGTTCGAAGGCGAGATCTACACGCTCTACGTCGCGCCCGGTTGGACGGGTCAGGGCCTCGGCGCCGCAATGCTGTCGTCGATGTTCCGTGTTTTCTCGAAGGCCAACTGCCGCGGCATGGTCATCTGGGCGCTGGGCGAAAATCCCTCGCGCTTCTTCTACGAAGCCATGGGCGGCCACATCGTCGCCGAACGCGAACACGCCGTCTGGGGCAAAACAATGCGCGAGGTCGGCTACGGCTGGCGCGCACTCGACATCGGCAAGCCCCCGCAACGCGTCGGCCGAAACGCCGAACCCGAACCGCCGCTCGGCTAGTGCAAGTTTGGCCCCCCGTGGCGCAGCACCGATTCAGCTTCACCACAAAGCCTCAAAGAACACGAAGGTTCACGAAGCTGTTGGCGCGGAGCGCCATCCCGATCCTGCGACCACCGCCCGAAAACCAGAACCCTTCGTTTCTTCGTTGCTTTGTGTGAGATTTCTTCTTCTGAGGGCCGCTCCTCGGTCGAAGGAAGAAGAGGACTCACACAAAGCAACGAAGAAACGAAGGCACCCACCTCGGTCGCGCAGGTCTGATCACAAGATTGCCTGCGGCCTTCGTGAACCTTCGTGTTCTTTGAGGCTTTGTGGTGAAGCTGAGTCGCCGCGGCAGCGGCGCCTCAAGCAAGATCCTTCGGCCGCATGAAATCTTTCAGCGCGCCGCCGCCGGCGCGCACATCGCGCCATGCCTTCGCCGGTGACTGAATGACGGCCAGCGCACACGTCGAGAACTTCTCGCGCATCCGCCCGTGAACTTTCTCTTCGGCGGCATCCTTCGGCGAAGCACAAAGCTCATTCGCAAACTGCGCGATCCCAGGATTATGCCCGATAAACATGACCGCCTTGTATGCGTCGTCCAGCGACCGCAGCCGCTGCATCAAATGCCGAGGCTCGGCGAGATAGAGCCCCTCCTCGAATTCGACGGTCACATCACGCCCCAGATCGCTTTTGACTAGGTCGAACGTCTCAACCGTCCGCCGTGCCGTCGAGCACAACACAACGTCGGGCTTATACCGTTTGGCCTTTAGATAGGCGCCCATCCGCGGCGCCGCCTCTCGCCCGCGGTCGTTCAGCCGTCGATCGTGATCGGCGAGCGCAGCGTCACCCCAATCCGACTTCGCGTGGCGCAGCAAGTAGATCGTCTTCATTGAGCCGGCCCTCGCACAAACGGAAATTGAAGCAGCCATAGAAACCGCCTCGGCTCATCGCCACGATAGGACGCAAGCCCCAACGGCATCGTCACGTGATCCAAAGCCGGCGCCGCCCGATACGTTCCGAAGAGGCGGTCCCAAACCGATAGATTGAAGCCGAAATTGGAGTTCGCCTCCTCCCGCGCCGTTGAATGATGCACCCGGTGCATATCCGGCGTCACCACCACACCGCGCATGATCGAATCGACATGCCCGGGCAGCCGCAGATTCGAATGGCTGAACATCGACGTTGCGTTGAGCGCAATCTCGAAGACGAGCACCGCAATTGCCGGCGCACCGAGCGCCAGAACGACCGCGATCTTCCAAGCTTGGCTGACCAACATCTCGACAGGATGGAAACGAATGCCGGTCGAAACATCGACCTCGGTATCGGCATGATGCACGCGATGAATGCGCCACAAGAACGGCACGAAATGAAATGCCGTGTGCTGTGCATACACCGCGAGATCGAGAGCCAAAAACCCGGCGACCGCCGCAACAACGCCCGAGGCACCGAACGCCGGCAACACGCCCCACCCACGCGCTTCTCCGTAAGCGGCGGCGAGCACGGTGAGCGCGGGCACGATGAAGAACGACAAGCGAAGCAGCATGGTGTTCAACGCACTCAACCCGACATTGGTGCCCCAGCGCCACCAGCGCCCCGCCAAGGGAACCCGTCGCGGCCGGGCGGCTTCCAACGCCGCCAGAACGGCGAACCCGCCGACAAAAATCGAGAGCCGCAGAAGAGCCTCGCTCTCCGCTTCCATATCAGGTCGGAATGCGCGCGTGACGCACGATCGCAGCCTTCTCCAAAGCCGCCGCGGTCAGCCGGTCGACCTCCAGAGCCGAGCGCAGCACCTGAAGAATCCGGTTCTCTTCCGGATGAACCGGCGCATCGGCCAGCACGACGTCGAGCGCCAACGCATAAGCCGTCTCGCACAATGACGGTGTCAGCGTCTCTTTGACGAGGCCCAACACGGCGGCCAGTCCCTCGCGTTCCTGAAGGATCGCTGCACACTCGCGCGCGACCGGAATGATCTTGTCGTCGCTGAAGCCGCGAAACGCCGGCAGCGACCGCACCAGATCGCCGATCGCCTGCATCTCCGCGTCGCTCATCACGGCGTCCGCCGCCGATACGACCACCATCACGTAGATCAATGCCGCGTGCGGGTTGAGCGTTGGGTTCTGTGCCATGCGCCGAAAGTGTCCCTGGGAAATGAGGCGGGGTTGCGGGCGCAACTTATGGGGCCCCGCGCAGGTCGGCAAGGCCGGGCGCGTGCAGAAAGTCCTTAACGATCGCAATGGCCTCCGCGATGCCGATCCGTTCCACCTCGACGCCCGGCGGCAATCCGCTGAGCATCCGCGTCGGCGTCCGCGCATCGAGCAGCACAAACACGCCGCGATCCGACGCCCGCCGGATCAACCGCCCGAACCCTTGCGCCAACTTCAACCTCGTCAGCTGATCGTCATACGTCTTGCCGAATGCCACCCGGCGCGCTTTGTGCAGAATATCCGGCCGCGGCCAAGGCACCCGCTCGAACACCACAAGCCGCAACGACCGCCCCGGTACGTCGACGCCGTCGCGAAGAGCATCAGTCCCGAGCAGACAGGAATCCTCGTCATCGCGGAAAAGATCGACAAGAGATCCCGTATCCAGCGCATCCACGTGCTGCGCATAAAGCGGAATGCCGTTCGCACTCAACGGCCCGGCAATCGCGCGATAGGTATTCTTCAGCGACCGGATCGACGTAAACAACCCGAGCGCCCCGCCACCGGCCGCCACAAACAGATCGCGGAAAGCCGCCGACATCAAATCCTGATCGCGGTTCAAATCGCGCACCACAAGAACACGCGTCTGCTTGCTGTAATCGAACGGCGACTCGAAGGAGGCCCGAACCGGTGGCGACACAAGATGCGCGGCGCCCGTACGAATCTCAGCGGCCCGCCACCCGTCTCCCGCTTCTTCGCCCTCTGGCCCACGATCGCGCAGCGTAGCCGACGTGATGAACGCCCCGTGTGAAGGCTCCAGGACCTCCGTCGCAAACTGCACCGTCGGATCGATCGCATGACGATAGAACCCGATGTTCGAGTCATGCCCGTCGAACCGCTCAACCCCCAGCCAATCGACATGCCCCGTCGGCGGCGCATCACCGACCGCATCCAGCGCCAAAATCCAATTCGGCAATTGCAGCTTCGCCCGCCGCTCGATCCCGCGCAGCGCCGCCTCCGCCCGCAACCGATGCTGCGCCAACGTCTCCGGCTCTTCACGCAACAAACGGCGAAGCGACAGCGCAATCTCGTTCAACGGCTGCACCAACGCCTTGAACGCGTGCTTCAACTCGTTGGCCGCAACGATCAGCGAATCCGTCGCCGGCAAAACCTCGCACTCGAGACCGTAAGGCGACGACACATCCTCGGAACGAGCCCGTACCTGCGCGCGCACGGCGCCCAAGAACTTCTCCATCGCCCCACGCGGCGTCTCATTCGCCACCCGCGACAACCACCCATCGCCCGGCAACCCCAACGCCAGCTGCGCAATCTCCTGTAAACGATCAAGCTCACGCGGCTCGTCCTGGAGCACGGGCGTCAACCGCTCGACGAGCCCCCGCCCACGCCGCGCGCTACGCCCTTCAGCGCCACGCAGCCACCGCCGCAATTCCGCGCCTTCCCAACCCGTGATGTGGATGGCGAAGAAGCTGTCCGCGGCATCGAAGATGTGATGCCCCTCGTCGAACACATAGCGCAGCGGCGGCGCACTGCGATCCTCGGCATCCGGATCGACGGCCGCCGAATGCCGCGCCGCCTCCACCATGGTCAGCGCATGATTGGAAACGACGACACGGCTCGCCCGCGTCTTGCGCACAATCCGCTCGAGATAGCAGCGGCGATAATGCGGACACGCCGCATAGATGCACTCGCCGTGCCGATCGGTCAGCCCATGCGCAAACCCCGGATGCGGCCAAGCCCAAGCCGGAAAATCCCCGCCGAGCAGATCCCCGTCCTTCGTCGCTGTCAACCAACGCGAGACAAGCCCCAGCGCCACCGTCTCGCGCTCGATCAAAACCGGCAACCGGCTCGTCGCTTCCTCGACGTTCAGAAGGCAAACATAATTCTCGCGCCCCTTGCGCACGGTGACCTTCTCCGCGCGCTCCGCATCGTCGGGATAAACCCGGGCAAGTTCCTGCGCGATCTGCCGCTGCAAATTCTTCGTGTAGGTCGAAATCCAAACCGACCCGTCATTCCGCTCCGCCCACAACGTCGCCGGCGCAAGATACCCGGCAGTCTTACCCAGGCCCGTTCCAGCTTCAGCAATCACCACCGCAGGCTCACCCTCATGCGCACGCGGCCGAAACGCCTGCGAAGCCAGTGCCGCATAATCCGACTGCGTCCGCCGCGTCTCAGCCCCGCTGCCCACGATCGCCGCCAGATGCGCGCGCGCCTCTTCCGGCGAAATTGGCATGCTCCCCGGTTGACCCAGCGGTGGCGCGTCCTCCCATTCCGGCAACTCGCGCCACACATCCATCCGCGGCGCAGCCCGCGCACGACCCTCAGGATCCATCCGCGCCAGCAACAACGGCGCCCAAGCCCAATGGCTAAGCCCCATCGCAGCAGCCACCCGGGCCGCCATCGGCCGCCCCGGCACATGCTCCGCCTCGTTGAGCAACTGCGTCGCCGCATCGCGCAACGTCATCGCCTGCTCCGGCAAACTCGTCGGCGCAGCCATCTTCAGCGCCCGCGCCAGCGCACCGACGCTGGGCGCAATCGGCTGCGCCGGCCGCACGAACGCGAAGAGCTCCAGCACGTCGAAATGCGACGCCCGCGGTTCCGACCGCGACGCACGTCCGATCCGCTGCAGCGTCAGCCCCGCATGCGCCACCATATGCGGCCGCGCATGCGCCGCCAGCGACGCCTGCTCCGCGCTAAGCTCTTCGAACCGCCCATCGCCATGCGCGATCACCGCGCGGCGGAACGTCGCGACAAGGACGGGGATCGCATCAAGTGCGTGCGAAGGGGTCGATTCCATGGCCCCCACTATGCCGCGCCGTTGACGCTGAACCTAGCTGCCCATAAGGCTTGCCCACATGACGACCCGCCGAGACCTCGCCATGGCCGCCAAGGCCTGGCCCTTCGAAGAAGCGCGCAAATTGCTCGACCGCGTAAACCGCGACGAAGCGAAGGGCGTGAAGAAACCCTACGTCCTCTTCGAAACCGGCTACGGCCCAAGCGGCCTGCCGCACATCGGCACCTTCGGCGAAGTCGCACGCACAAGTTGGGTGCGCCGCGCCTTCCAGGAACTCTCCGACAAGCCCACACGTCTCATCGCGTTCTCCGACGACATGGACGGGATGCGCAAGATCCCGGAGAACCTGCCGAACCAAGAGATGCTGCGCGAGTATCTGCAAAGACCGCTGACGTCGGTGCCCGACCCTTTCGGCACGCACGAAAGCTTCGCGCATCACAACAACGCGCGCCTGCGCTCGTTCTTGGACGGCTTCGGCTTCGAGTACGAATTCATGTCGGCAACCGACGCATATAAGTCGGGAGTCTTCGACGCGACGCTCCTACGCGCCCTAAAAGTCTACGACGAGATCATGGCGATCATGTTGCCGACGCTCGGTGAAGAGCGGCGTCAAACCTACAGCCCCTTCCTGCCGATCTCGCCGAAAACCGGCCGCGTGCTCTACGTGCCCATGAAGCGCGTCGATCCGGCCGCGGGCACGATAACCTTCGACGATGAGGACGGCGAGGAGATCACGCAGAGCGTCACCGGCGGGCGGGTCAAGATGCAATGGAAGCCCGATTTCGGCATGCGCTGGGCGGCCCTGGGCGTCGACTTCGAAATGTTCGGCAAGGACCATCTGCCGAACCAGGCGATCTACGCACGCATCTGCAAAGCGCTCGGCGCAGAACCGCCGATCAATTACGTCTTCGAGCTCTTCCTCGACGATCAGGGACAGAAGATATCCAAGTCGAAGGGCAACGGCATCGCCGTGGAGCAGTGGCTGACCTACTCCGCGCCCGAAAGCCTTGCGCTCTTCATGTATCAAAAGCCGAAGACGGCAAAGCGTCTCTATTTCGACGCTATCCCGAAAGAGGTCGACGACTACATCGCGCATCTGGACAAGTACCAGACGCAGAACGACGCCGAGCGTTTGGAAAATCCGGTGTGGCACATCCATGCCGGACGCCCGCCGCAGGAAGCCTGGCCGGTCAGCTTCGCACTGCTCCTGAACCTAGTCTCGGCATCAAGTGCGTCGACGCCCGACATCCTCTGGGGCTTCATCCGTCAATACGCGCCACATGCGAACCCGAAGGACAATCCATCGCTCGATCGCTTGGTCGGCTACGCGATCCGCTACTACCAGGACTTCGTTCTGCCGACGAAGAAGTACCGCGCCCCGACGGACAAAGAGCGCGCCGCTATGGAAGATCTCGCAAAGGCCTTCGACGCCCTCGGCAACGTCACCGACGGGACCGCCGTTCAAAACGTCGTGTACGAAATCGGCAAAAAGCACACGTTTGAACCACTGCGCGACTGGTTCAAGGGTCTATACGAGGTGTTGTTCGGCCAAGAACAAGGCCCCCGCTTCGGCTCGTTCGCGGTCCTCTACGGTGTGACGAACACCGCTAAACTCATACGCGAAGGCCTAGCCGGCAAATTTCTCGCCTGACGCGCCATTCGCTCAGGCGTAGACTCGCCGCCATGAAACGCGCGCATCAAGCGGTCGTCGTCGTTGCCCTATGGGCCGCGATGAGCGCACCAGCATCGGCAGAGGTCCCCCAAACCGCGCGAACCGCATACGCAGACGGCAAGTTTATCGTCGCCGCATCGGTGGGGGAGACCGAAGGCTCCGCCGACGCCCTCGCCTTCGCAGCCCGCGCCCGCATCGCCGACGCGATCACGCGCGACGACCTCTGCCTCGAGTGCCTCATCAAGGCTGAAGCGACGGCTCAGGCAGCGATCTCCCGTGATCCGAACCAAGCCGAAGGCTATGTCCAACTCGCGATCGCCATCGGCTTTCGCGGACGCTTGGTGAGCACGATGGACGCACAGGCCGAAGGCCTTGCCGAAAAAGGCCGCGCCGCGATCGACCGCGCCCGCGAACTCGATCCTCTGAATTCATGGGCGCGCGCATCGCTCGGCGGCTGGCATCTGGAAATCGTGCGCCGCGCAGGCAGCATCCTGGCGTCCGTCCTGTACGGCGCCAACGAAGAGGAAGGCCTCTCGAACTTCCGCGCCGCCATCGAGGAAGACCCGGGCAGCCTGCTACTGCACTACCACTACGCCCTTTCGATCCTCGCGCTCGACGAAGAGCGATTCCGCGATGAAGCCCTGGCGGCGCTCGAAGCGGGCTTGAAAGACACGCGGGCCGACACAACGACGGCCTTCACGCGCCAGCGCGCCCTAACCCTGATCGAAAAATTGAAAACCGGTCCGCAAGACGACATCGAACGCCTCGTCCATCAATATCAAGGCTATCCGACAGGCACAGCGCAGGCAGGTACGCGCTAACCGCGCGCCCACACCACGCGCGCGATCCACTCGACCTTCGCCCGGTCGAACACGCCGCCGCCGTCTCCGCCGTTCAGCGACTTCAGTTCCACCTTCTTGGCCGTCCGCCGCACCAGCCGCATCAAGGCCCAACCGTCTGAGGTCTTCGCCAACACACGGTCGCCCTTGCGCAACTCCGCGGTCGGCGACACGACGACGACATCGCCGTCGCGAAACACCGGCGCCGCCGCGTCGCCCGTCACCTCGATCGCGAAGGCGGTATCGTCGTTCAGATCGGGAAACGACAAACGCTCCCAAGCCTTCAGCGCCGGCTTGCCGTCACCATCGAACGCCTTCTTTTTGGCGAGATCCTTGAGCTTCAGAAACGGCACCATCCGCGAAGGCGCCTTGCCCCCGCCGCGCGACAAAAGCGCAACGAAATCTTCGATACTGGCGCCCGTCACCACGAGAATCTTCGACAGGCTCTCCGTCGACGGCCAGCGCAGCCGCCCCTGCGGCCCCAGCCGCTTGCTCTTGTTGAAGGTGGTCGGGTCCAGCCCCGCCGCCCGCGCCAAACCCGACGGCGAATGGCCGTAACGCGCCGCGAGGGCGTCGATCGCGCCCCAGATGTGCTTATGTGAGAACATCGTCGACCGAACCGAAAAACTTCATGGATGAACTCCGCCGCACGCTTGCGCAGCCGCCGCGCCCTACTACAACGATGTCGTCACCTGTGATTCTGATCCTAGCACGATGAACCTCATTCGCGCGCTTTCAACTCTTGCGCGGCCCCTCTTGCGGTCGCTCGATCCTGAGTTCGCGCATACGTTGACCATCAAAGCGCTCAGCATCGTCAACACGAAAGTTTCATTGGAACCTGACGACCCGCGACTGCGCGTGCAAGCGTTGGGACTCGAATTCCCCAACCCGATTGGACTGGCAGCCGGTTTCGATAAGAACGCGCAAGTCACCGAAGCGATGCTGTCCCTGGGTTTCGGTTTTGTCGAAGCCGGAACGGTCACGCCGCGCGCACAACCCGGCAACCCAAAGCCGCGCGTGTTCCGTTTGGTTGAAGACCGTGCGGTCATCAACCGCCTGGGCTTCAACAACGAAGGCATAGAACCCGCGCGCCGCCGGCTCACCGCCGTGCAAGGCCGCCCCGGCATCCGCGGCATCAACATCGGCGCCAACAAAGACGCCGCCGATCGCGTCGCTGACTACGTCACGGGCTTAAGGGAACTCGGCGCGCTAGGCTCGTACGTCACCGTCAACATCTCGTCGCCCAACACGCCGGGCCTTCGCGGTTTGCAGAACAAGGACGAACTGAAAGCGCTGCTCAAAGCCGTCACGGCTGAGCGCGCGAACCTTCCACGCCGCGTCCCGCTTCTGGTCAAGATTGCCCCCGACCTTGACGATCAAGCCTGCGCCGACATCGCCGAGCTTGCGCTGGCACACGGCATCGAAGGCCTGATCGTATCGAACACCACCATCGCCCGGCCGCCGTCGCTCCAAGGCAAACACGCGGCCGAAACGGGCGGCCTCTCAGGCAAGCCCCTCTTTGAACCGTCGACCGAAATCCTCCGCCGCATGTGCCGCCTGACACAAGGCCGGCTCGTTCTGGTCGGCGTCGGCGGCGTCAGCTCCGGCGCCGATGCCTACGCCAAAATCCGCGCCGGCGCATCGCTGGTCCAGCTCTACACAGCTCTCACCTACGACGGCCCCGCGCTCGTCACCCGCATCAAGGCCGACCTCCTCGCCCTCATGAAGCGCGACGGACTAACCAACATCGCCGCCGCCGTCGGCCAAGACGTCCGCTAAATCCACCCGCCAAGATTGCCCTAGTCCGGCAATTGGCTAGTCCACGCCATAAGCGTCTTCGCGAAACGAGTCGGATCGGTCGTGTGCATGGCATGCGCCGCATCCGGCAACGATTGGTAGTCGATGGCGCATCCCGCAGCCTTCACAAGCTTGCACACATGAGCGGCCTGAAGGTCGGACATCGCGCCGATCAAAATGTTGCTCTCGGGATCGACATGCCGGAAATGATGCGTAAGGAGTACCGGCGCCTTCACCTGTGAGAGCATCCGCTCATGCGGACAGCTTAAGGCGACCGTGCCCTCCCAAAACGCGCGCCCCCACTCGGGATCATACTCCTTGAGATTTTGCGGCGGCTCTTTCGGCTGCATCCGCAGAAACGGAGAGGGATCGAGCTTCGCGCTCTCCGCCATGCTCTCCCAAGCGCCGACTTTCCACTGATCGCCGAGATGGTCGCGAAAACGCTCGAACATCGGCCCGACAACCTGCTGGCGGATCGAGTGACCAATGATGGGCGTTCGCTCCGACGCGAACAGTGGCGGATCTTCCCAAACGGTCGCGCGGATTTGTTTCGGCATCGCATAGGCCGAGAGCCAAGCGGACAGAACGCCGCCGGACGAACATCCGCTCGAAATCACCGGACGCTGAATCACCGTCGCAATGAAGCGCACGAGATCGTTGCCCATATTGTCCAGCGTGTAGCGCTTAGGCGTCCAACTGCTTCGTCCCTGCCCGCGCAGGTCGACCGCAAAGACCTGAAAATCATCCTTGAGAATGTCCATCGCACCCTCATAGCCCCACCAGGACTCGGTCTGCCCGGGGACAAGGAGAAGCGCCGGTTTATCACTGCTGCCCGCGACGGCGTAATTCATAACAACCTCGCCGAGATCGACGGTGCGCTCCTCATATTTGTGTGGAACGAATGTGCGGGGATCGGCGAACGGCCCGACGGCCTTTTCATCGGCTGACATTGAGGAGCCCTCCGCGGTTGACTAGTTGAACATCATTGTTCAATTTTGGACAATGATGTTGGCTCAGTCAATTCGGTTGGATCGCGCTGGCGGCGCGCGCGCCAGGATCTATCAGGCCGCTCTTCGGCTCTTCGCCGAAAACGGCGGCAGCGAGATCGCCGTCAGTGACTTGGCTGACGCAGCCGGGATCGCCCGCGGAACGATCTACAACAACATCGCCGCGCCCGAAAACCTGCTGGGCGAAGTCGCGGTCGCGCTCTCCCATGAGATGCTCTTGAGAACCGAAGCGACGATGCAGGCCTTCACCGACCCGGCCGAGCGCATGGCCACCGGCGCGCGGCTCTTCATCAGGCGCGCCGCCGAAGAGCAAGATTGGGGACGCTTTCTCGTGCGCTTCTCCCACACCCACGCCGTCCTGCAGGAAGCCATGCGCGAGCCGCCGGCGCGCGACATCAAGCAAGCCGTCAAATCCGGCCGCTTCAAAATCGACGCAGAAAAGATTCCAGCGCTTCTGTCGATGCTCGCGGGCGCGACCATCGCAGCCATGAACGCGGTGATCCGCGGCGATCAAACCTGGCGCGATGCCGGCAGCCACACCGCGGAATTGCTCCTTCGCGCCGGTGGTGTCCCGCCCGCCGAAGCACGCCGCATCGCTCAAAGAGAACTCCCGCCTCTCGCCCGGGCGCAGCATCAACCTCGCAAGCGGAAGACGTCATGAGCAACAAAGAAGCCGAAGGCATTTGCCGCTGCGGAAGGATCGATGTCCACGCGCACTTCCTCCCGCAATGCTACACGGACGCCCTCGCCGCGCGCGGCATGACGACGCTCGATGGCGGCATGCCGGTGCCGCAATGGAGCCCCGACGCAGCGCTCAAGACTATGGACAAACTTGAGATCGAAACCGCGATCATCTCGCTGTCGTCGCCCTCCACACATTTTCTGCCGGTCGAAGAAAAACCGGCGCTCTGCCGCAAAGTGAATCTCGCCGGCCACGCCCTCATGGTCGAGCACGGCAAACGCTTTGGCTTCTTCGCGAGCCTGCCGTTGCCCGACATCGACCGGGCGCTCGCCGAAGTCGCCTATGCCTTCGACGAACTTCACGTCGACGGTATCGTCCTCGAGACCAACATCAACGGCGCCTATCTGGGCGCGCCCCAATTCGCGCCGCTGTTTCAGGAACTCAACCGCCGCCGCGCCGTCGTCTTTCTGCACCCCACGAGTCCGGCGTGCCTCGCCCAACTCTCACTCGGCCGGCCCGCCCCGCTTCTCGAATTCCCGCTCGATACGACCCGCACGATCGTCGATCTGCTCTACAATCGGACGATTCAGAACAACCCCGACATCAGGCTCATCATCCCCCATGGCGGCGCCGCGCTGCCGGCGCTTGCCGCGCGCATAGCGGCCTTCGCCAACGTCCCGTTCATCAACCCGCGCCCGTCGTCCGAGCCCGAAGTGTTCGAGACCCTCGCACGCCTCTACTACGACACCGCGCTCTCCACGCATCCGATGTCGCTGTCGGGACTCCGGCGTCTCGCGCCTTTGACGCAAATATTGTTCGGCAGTGATTGGCCCTTCACACCGGAAATGGGTGTCGCCCGCGCCATCCATCAACTCGTCAACGACAACGGCTTACCCGACAACGATCTGGCGGCGATCGCTCGCAAAAACGCAGAGAGATTGTTTCCGAGATTGGCTCAGTAGCCTGCCGAGCCGTAGCTGCGGAAACGAGCCCGCCTGCGCTCAAGTGGGCTTCGGCGCGACAGCCTTCGCTTGCTTCGCAGCGAAGGCTGGAGCGGGTGAAGGGAATCGAACCCTCGTCGTAAGCTTGGGAAGCTTCTGCTCTACCATTGAGCTACACCCGCGTGCGCCAACTGATACCATTCCATCGGGCCGCATGTGAAGCCTACGGTCGGCGCCTCACGCCGGCGCCACGGCCCATTTGTAGTCCATGGATTTGTCCTTCGCCATCTGGTTCACGAACGCGAACGGCTCGCGCGCTTCCGCGACGCCGAGCTGCGTGGCCAGCGCCAAGACACCGCGCGTGTAGAGCAAGTAATGCCGGCTGCTGTCCTGTGCCCAGGATGTGGTGTCCGGGAACGGCTCCTTCACCTCGTTTCTGGGATCGGAGCGAAACTTATCCCAGGCCTCCTTCCACGATTTGTACCAGGTGCCCGGCGGCACCGTCTCCGCGTAAAGGGCATCCTCGGGAACGGATTTTCCGATCTCCATGAAGTACGGCGTGCACCATTGGCGCGACCAGCCGCTCTTGCCGTTCGTTCGGGCCAGCGTCGAATTCAACTTCCAGCGAAACGCCTTGCGCCAATCCTCAAATCCCAGCATCACGCCCCATCCCAGGCAAAAGGCGAGGAATTCCTCCTGCCATGGCGCGACCTCATCAATGCGCGTGGCGGACGCGAACACCGAGCAGGCCGATGACGGATTGTCGACATAGTGTTTCGTGAACCAGGTCAGGTTGTCGGCGACGATCCGCCGCCAATAAGCACGCGGCTTCAACCAACTCGGCGTCTGTTCCGGCGTCACCGCAGCGAGCTGAAACATGGTCCGCATCGACCAAGCAAACGAACGTGTTTGGCCCGGATACACGATCTGTAACCCGCTGTCGCTGCGATGGTAGTTGGTCGCGCCGAGTGTCCGGTTCCCCTGAAACTGAAGCTCTTCCAAGTGATAGGGGTCGCCCGTCAGCAAGAACGGCACGTAGTTCAGCGCGGGGTCGTGTGAAGAACTCATACTCCACTCGCACGTGATGTCGCCGGCGGCGTCGCGTATCGCCTCCGACCCTTTAACCCACGGCTTGCCGCTGTCTTGGTAATACCAATCAAGCTTGGGGTACTTGAAAAAATCGACGGGCGCGTGGGTTTGCTCGTCGCGCACATGCGTCGGCATCGACGCCGATGCTTCGGCCTGCGCGCGCAGCGCGACGAGCGACGACGCACGACCGGTGACGAGATAATCCGCCTGAAATTCGGTGACGGGCCCGATCTCGTTCCGCTCGCCGGTCGAACCGACGCCGACCTGAAGGCCCGCGCTGTCCATCGGAAGTTTGTAGACGGCCTTTTCAGACGCTTCCGGCGGATCGGCCGCAACGGCAGCGGATGCGGCATAAGGCGGCACGAGCTTCGCTTTGATCAGCTCCTCCGCCGTCGCGATGATCGGACGCGGCGACGACTGCCAACGCCAGCGCGCAAACCACCAGTGGCGCGGCACGTTGACGGTCGCAATGTCGCGCGTGCCCTTGCGAATGACCGCGCGATAAGCACCCAGGTGCTGAGCGTTTGCGTTGGCCTTGCCCCACATGCGCCCGAGTTCGACAACGATCTCGATGCGGTCGCTGTCGCGATCGGGGCGAAAGAAAACGCTGAGCGCACTGTCGGGATGATCTGCGCGTATGCAGCGCTGCACAAAGCGCGACGACTTGTAGTCGCCGAGATCCTTGCCCGTTGCCGCCGCGAACAACAGCGTCTTGCCGCCAAGCGTGATCGAGACGGAAAGATCGTCACCCGCCGCGAAGGCATCCGGCCCAAGCGCGATCGATCCCGCCGCGAGCCCGATGGTTTTCAGAACATCCCGTCTCAGCATGACCCAATCCCCCAAACTGGCCGGTAACGGTCAGTGTCGCGGTTGGGCGGGCCTGGCGCAAGTGGCGGCATTGCGAGCGCTGACCGCTGCGGCCGAAGAAAAAAGGGGCGGGCCCGCGAAGGCCCGCCCGGACAGTCACGATTGGCAGCGAAACCCTTACATGCTTGTCGCCTGCGCGCGCACCGGCGCGAGCTTGCCTAGCTGCTCGGCCGTCAGCGCGGTCTTCAGCGGCTGCGAGGTGTTGGTGAAGGTCAGGCTGGTCACCGATACGGCGACAAGCTTGCTGCCAACACCCATCGTGCCGCCCACGTTCAGCAGCGCAAAGCGCGCCTCGCCGATCGGCGACAGGAGGACGTCGTTCACCGTAGCGATCGCCTTGTTGTCCGGACCGACGACCGACGCGCCGATCAGCTTCGACACCGTCTTCACATCCGGTCGCTTGAAGCCGTCGTTCATCGCCTCGATGCGCGTCGAGAACGCGGCCGCGGAAGCGCCGTCGAGTTGGCTCTCGGTAACGTTCGTGCGCGCCTTCAGTGTGCCGTTCGCTTCACGCTTAATTGAAATCAGGCTGGGCTTCACCGCGATCTGCGCGTTATTGATGCCGAGGAATCCGCCATCGGAAACGACGATCGCATCGACGCGCTGATCCTTGCCCAGCACGAGGTCCGAAATCGAGCCGACCCGGCCCTCCTTGGCGTTCTCGATCGGCGTGCCGATCAACGTCTTGCCCGACAACGCGCCCGGCAGAGCCTTCGGCAACAGAATGTCCTGCTGAGACTTGCGTGTCGCGTCGTCAAACGCCTGAACCGTCGCATCCCATGCTTCCTTCGCGCCGGTTTTGAACGACACCCAGGCGTCGTTCGCGGTGTCGGCCACCGTTTCGCTCGCCGGCTTGTCGGCAGCCATCGCGAACGGCGTCATGACGAGCAGCGCAAGCGCCGACGTCGAGATGAGCAGCAATTTCATGGGAACGGTCTCCAGGGTTGATTATCGGCGCATTAACGCGCGCCGCGCGCGTAAGGTTCCGGCGCCCCACGGAAGATCCGAAACCGCCGGCTCAAGTCGCGCGTGCTGGACGCCTCCGACAGAACGATCACCGCAAAATGGACGACACCTGCGAACAGCAAAAACAAGCCAATCAATTGCGCTTCACCGGCCATGACACCCTCACTCGGTTACAGGAGAACAACGCGTGTACGAGCATCGAAGTTCCGCGCGAAAAAAAGAGGGCGCGCAAAGCGCACCCTCTTTCGTCTTGGCTGCTGTAAGCGGGCTCAAACCGTAGGTCGGCCGCGCAGCAAACCTGCGACCAAGCTGACCACGAACAACACCAAGAATATGAAGAACAAAATACGCGCGAGTTCGACCGAAATGATGGCGATGCCGCCGAAACCCATGGCGCCCGCGATCAAAGCGACCACCAAGAAAATCAATGCCCACTGCAACATCACACGGCTCCTGCTCGAAATTGAAACGACGCACCCAAGATAGAACGCGCGCAACGCAACGGAGTTCCGATTAGAAATTTCCGAAATACAGGATCACCATCGTGATGACAGCAAGCGTAAGACTGATGCCCAGCACATAACGCATGTGTCCGGTTTTCATACCCTGGCGCGCTTCGGTCGGCGTCCGCTCGACCTCGGCATGCTCTGCTTGATCGATTTCCATCAGTCGCCTCCACATAACCCTAGACAAATCAGAACGTCTCGAACGCGCGGATGGTTCCGCGCGCTCCTCGAAGGGAACCCGGCGACACGATGAATTTGCGTTAGGATTTACAGGCGGAAGTGTTTCGACAGCTTCAGGCCCTGCGCCTGATAATGCGAACCGATGCCTTGTCCGTAAACTTGCTCCGGCGGCTCGGTCAGGCGCTCGAACACAAGCCGTCCGATGATCTGCCCGTGCTGTAAGATGAACGGCACCTCGTGACTTCGCACTTCAAGCACGGCCCGCGATCCCGCACCACCGGCGCCTGAGTATCCAAAGCCGGGGTCGAAGAAGCCCGCGTAGTGCACGCGAAATTCACCGACGAGCGGATTATACGGCACCATCTCCGCCGCATACTCCGGCGGTATCGAGACGGCCTCGCGCGACGCGAGGATGTAGAACTCGTTCGGGTCCAGCACCATCGTCGCGTCCTGCCGCGCGCGAATAGGCTCCCAGAAATCCTGCACGTCATGCATGCCCGGCTTGTCCACGTCGATAAGCCCAGCATGCCGCTTCGCGCGATAGCCGACCAATTCGTTCCAACCCGCGCCCTTCAAATCTACGGTCAGCGCAATGCCGTCGCTGATGTCGGCCTCGCCCGCGACGATGCCTTGCTCCTGCTGCAAACGGCGAAGCTCGGTATCGGAGAACGGCGGCGACCCGCGCCGCAAACGCAGCTGGTTCAGCCGCGACCCTTCACGCACCAAAATCGAAAAAGAGCGCGGACTGACCTCCGCGTAGAGCGGCCCTTCATACCCAGGTTCGATCCGATCGAACTCCTTCGCGCGGTCGGTGATCAACCGCGTGAACACGTCGAGCCGCCCCGTCGAACTTTTCGGATTGGCGATGCCCGCCACGCGGTACGGCAGCGCCACACTCTCAAGCAACGGCACGACATAAACGCACCCCGCCTCGAACACCGCGCCCTTGGTGAGATCGATCTGATGCAGCGCCAGCTGATCGATGCGCTGCTTCACCGTCGCATCCGGCCCCGGCAGGAAGCTCGCGCGAATACGCCAAGCGACAGCGCCGAGGCGCAAATCCAAACTCGCCGGCTGAATCTGCGCTTCTTCGATATCCTTGAGCGCCTGCAAGCGCCCGCGATGGATCATCGCGCGCAGGCTGCTTGCCGGAAGGATGCCCGTCGAATGCCCGCGGGCGGGATCGCCCGCGTCATCGGGCGGCGTGAACAATGTGGAATTCTGAGCCATGGCTTACGTTTTAGGCCACTCGCCCGCGCCGTCAAAGCATTGCGGCCGAATGTCCCCAAGCCGTGACGTTGATTGACCCGCAGGCAGCCCGGTCGTAAGTTCCGCCCACGTGGTGATTTGAGCCGGTCAGCTTCGCGGCCACGTTAAATAAACAGCTAAAAGGCCGGGTCGAACGACCTCCGACCCCGGCTTGGGATTCACCCCCTGGTCCGGGGTATTTTATTTTGGAGTGCGACGACGATGGGCGAACTGGAACCCGGCCGCAAATACGGCCTAAAGACGAGATTGGTGCGCGGCGGCCTGAAGCGCTCGCCGAACGGCGAAACCTCAGAGGCGCTCTACCTCACCTCCGGCTACGCCTACGACAGCCCCGAATCCGCCGAGGCCCGCTTCAAAGGCGAAGAGCCCGGCTTCATGTACTCGCGCTTCGGCAACCCGACGGTCGCGATGTTCGAAGACCGCATGGCCCTCATCGAAGGCGCACCCTGCGCCCGCGCGACAGCCACCGGCATGGCCGCCGTCACGACGGCGCTGCTCTGCCACCTGCGCCAAGGCGATCACGTCATCGCCTCGCGCGCGATGTTCGGCGGCTGCCGCTTCGTCATCGAAGATGTGCTGCCGCGCTACGGCATCACCTCGACGTTGATCGACGGCACCAACCTCGAAGCCTGGCGCCAAGCCGTAACGCCGACGACCAAGGTGCTCTTCCTCGAAACGCCGGCGAACCCGACGCTCGAAATCATCGACCTCAAAGCCGTCGCCGAAATCGCGCACAAAGCGGGCGCACGCCTTATCGTCGACAACGTCTTCGCGACCCCGGTGCTGCAGCGCCCGATGGAATACGGCGCCGACATCGTTGTCTATTCGGCAACCAAGCATATCGACGGCCAAGGCCGCTGCCTGGGCGGCGTAATCTTGAGCGACGAGAAATTCCTCGCCGAACATCTCCTCCCCTTCATCCGCAACACGGGCCCCAGCCTGAGCCCTTTCAACGCCTGGGTGCTGCTCAAGGCGCTCGAGACGCTGGACCTGCGCGTGCGCGCCATGTGCGAACACACCGCCGCCATTGCCGACGCCCTCGCGCGCGAGCGCAAGGTAAAACGCGTCGTCTACCCCGGCCGCGCCGATCACCCGCAGGCAGCCCTCGCGCGTGCGCAAATGGGCTTGGGCGGATCGCTGGTCACGTTCGAAGTCGACGGCGGCAAGGCCGAAGCCTTCCGCTTCGCCAACGCGCTCAAACTCATCGACATCTCGAACAACCTCGGCGACGCGAAAACGCTGATCACGCACCCGGCGACGACAACGCATTATCGCCTGACGCCGGAGGCACGCGCCGAGCTTGGCGTCACCGACGGCATGTTGAGGTTATCGGTCGGCCTCGAAGACCCGGCCGACATCGCGCAAGATCTCAGCGCCGCACTCAAGGCGGTGTAGGAACCAGCCCATGCACGAATACCGAGCGACGACATCCTGGCGACGCACGTCAGACGAGTTCACCTACGACACCTACAACCGCGCGCACGAGGTTAAATTCGGCGGCGGCGAGGTAATCCCTTGGTCTGCTGCGCCGGAATTCAAAGGAGACGCCGCTCGCGTTAACCCAGAGGAGGCGTTCGTCGCATCGTTGTCTACGTGCCACATGCTGAGCTTTCTTGCACTCTGTGCGAGAAAGCGCTTCACCGCAGACACCTATTTCGACGAAGCTACAGGCGTACTGGAACGAAACGCGACGGGCAAATTTTGGGTCGCCCGCGTCTCGCTCCGCCCGAGGGTTGCGTTCTCGGGCGCGCGTCAACCATCAACGGGGGAGCTTTCCGACCTTCATCGCACTGCGCACGAAACTTGCTTTGTCGCAAACTCGGTGAAATCGGAAGTAACGGTAGACTGGCAATGAAGCGGGAAACGGGGATTGGAACGGGCGTTGTGGGGACGCCGGTCCAAATCGTGGGTGGGGATCACATGTTCCACCGCACGACACGAGAAATCAAAATCACGGTGCGGCCGGCCTTTTTGGAGGACCAGTCCGCACCCGACAGCAATCACTTCTTCTGGGCGTACACCGTCCTGATCGAGAACGGCAGCGGCAACACGGTTCAACTGCGCGCACGCTATTGGCGCATCATTGACGCCAACGGCCGCACGATCGAAGTCAAAGGCGCCGGTGTGGTCGGTCAACAGCCGATCCTGCGTCCGGGTGAATCCTTCGAATACAAATCCGGCACGCCGCTGGAAACGCCGTCGGGCATGATGCTGGGCGCCTATCAGATGCAAACTGCGGACGGCGAAGCCTTCCAGGTCGACATCCCGGTGTTCCCGCTCGACAGCCCGCACGAGGTTCGCCGCGCGCATTAATTACCCGCGGCACAGTGTGATTAGAATCGAAAAAGCGCGGGAATCTGCCCGCGCTTTTTTTGTTCTATCAAAATCATAGTTCCAGGTGCTTTGATCCGGCTACTGACATCCGGCGTAAGTGCACTAGGTAAGTTGACGGCGTTGGAGAACGCCTCACGCCGAGGGAGCTACAGCAATCATGGCATCGATCATCCGCAAGCAATCGATTAAGCCCAAAGCCGTCGTCGCCGAACACGCCAACCGCCCGTCGCGCGAAGAGGCGGAAGCCGCCGTCGAAACGCTGCTGCGTTGGGCCGGCGACGATCCGACGCGCGAAGGCCTGATCGAAACGCCGGCCCGCGTCGCGCGCGCGTTCGAAGACTGGTTCTCCGGCTACAACGAAGACCCCGAAGACTACATGAAGCGCACCTTCGAAGAGGTCGAAGGCTACGACGAGATGATCGTCCTGCGTGACATCAGTTTCGAGTCCCACTGCGAGCACCATCTCGCGCCGATCATCGGCAAAGCGCATGTCGGTTACCTGCCGTCGAAAAAGGTCGTCGGCATCTCGAAACTCGCCCGTGTGGTCGAGGCCTACGCCCGCCGCCTGCAGGTGCAGGAAAAGATGAACGCGCAGATCGCCAACACGATCCAAGACATCCTGGAGCCCAAAGGCGTCGCCGTCGTGATCGAGGCCCGTCATCAATGCATGACCACCCGCGGCGTCCATAAGACTGGCGTCACCATGGTGACGTCCACGATGCTGGGCGCCTTCCGCGACGATCCGATGACCCGCCGCGAATTCCTGCACATCATCGGCAACCCAGCCTCAAGCCTCGACGGCTAGCCGCCGTTCCGTCTAGGCTGGCGGCCGAGGGAGATCCATGGTCGCCGCCTATACGCCCCGCCAAATGCTCGAACGCCTCATCGCGTTCGACACAACGAGCCGCGGCTCGAACCTCGAGCTGATCGACTTCGTCGCGACATATCTGCGCGAGCATGGTCTTGAACCACGCCTGATCCCGAACGCGGAAGGCACGAAGGCGAACCTCCTCTGCACACTCGGCCCCGACAAACCCGGAGGCATCATCCTCTCCGGCCACACCGACGTCGTGCCCGTCGACGATCAGGAGTGGCACACCGACCCGTTCACGGCCGTCGAGAAGGACGGCAAACTTTACGGCCGCGGCACGGCCGACATGAAGACGTTCTCCGCCGTCGCCCTCGCCCTCGTGCCGGAGTTCTTGAAGCGCGGCGTGAAAACACCCGTCCATATCGCGCTTTCCTACGACGAAGAGGTCGGCTGCCTGGGCGTGCGTCCAATGCTCGCCGACATCGCGCGCACCCTGCCGGCGCCGAAGCTCGCCATCATCGGCGAACCCACCGACATGAAGGTCGTGAACGCCCACAAAGGCATCCGCTCCTTCCGCACGACGGTCACCGGCCGCGAAGCCCACTCCAGCCGCACCGATAAGGGCGTGAACGCCGTGATGGTCGCGGCCGAACTGATCATGAAGATCAGCGACCTCGCCGAAGAGATGCGACGCAAGGGCGACCCCTCAGGCCGCTTCGAGCCGCCTTACACGACGGTGCAATCCTCGACGATCGAAGGCGGCACAGCCCTCAACATCCTGGCGCACCACTGCACGTTCCAATGGGAATTCCGCTATCTGCCGGGCACCAGCGCCAACGAAATCTTTGAGGCCTTCGACGCCCACGCGCGCGAAAAGATCCTGCCCCGCCTGCGCGAAATCGCCCCCGAAGCCGACATCGTGACGACGCCGCGCGCGCACGTCCCGCCGCTGGTCGCGCGCGACGATTGCCCGGCCGAAGTCTTGGCGAAACAACTCACCGGCCGCAATCACGCCGAGGCCGTCTCTTACGGCACCGAAGCGGGTCTCTTCCAAGAAGCGGGCATCCCGTCCGTCGTCTGCGGCCCCGGCAACATCCTGCAAGCGCACAAACCGAACGAATTCATCGAGCTCTCGCAGATCGACGCCTGCGTGACGTTCATGCGCCGTCTGGTCGATCAGGTCGCCGTCTGAGCCTTCAGTAACTCGTCCGGTTGGAAACTATAGACGGTCGAACAGAACTCGCACGTCGCGCGCACCAGTCCATCCTCGCCCGCCAGTTCGCGCACCTCCGATTCCGGATACTGCGACAGCACCGCCGACACACGCTCCGCGCTGCACCGGCAGCCGAACGTCAAGTCCTGCACGTCGAACGCGCGAACACCGTCTTCGTGATAGAGGCGAACCAGCAAGCGCTCCGCCTCGACCTGAGGATCGACAAGTTCATGCGGCTCGATGGTCGAGAACAAGACCGACGCCCTGTTCCAATCCTCATCGACATCGTGCCCGGGCTTCGGCGCGTCGCGCCCGCCGAGCGCCGCGAGGTTCTGGATCACGATCCCACCCGCACGCCAATGCGGATTCGGATCGCCGCGCGAAATCAGCGTCGCGACGCTGAGCCGGATGCGCGTGGGAATCTGCTCCGATTGCTCGAAGTAAGCTGTCGCCGCATCGCCCAACCCCTCGGCGTCCAGCGGCACGATCCCCTGATAACGCTCCATATCGCCGCCGGGATCGATCGTAATGGCCAGCGATCCCTTGCCGACGAGATCGCTAAACGCCGGCAAAGGCCCGAGCGCCAAGACAGCATCCCGATCGAACGTCGCGCACGCCCGCAACGTGCCCGGCGACGAGTAGTCCGCGACCACCATACGCAGAGGCCCGTCGCCGCGCGTCTGCAGCGTCAACACGCCGTCAAACTTCAGCGACGCGCCAAGCAACGCCGTGAGAGCCAACGCCTCGCCGACAACGCGCGAAACGGCGTCAGGATACGCGTGCGCCGCCAGCACGCGATCGGCAAGATCGGTCAAATGAACGATCCGCCCCCGAACGTTCATGCCTTCGATTTGGAAGCTGCGAATGAAGTCGCCCCGGGAGGCAGACTGAGCGCCTCCCGCACCCTGCAAAGACGTTGTCACGTCATCGCCCAAACAAGCACGGCCTTCTGCGCATGCAGACGGTTCTCCGCTTCGTCGAACACGACAGAGCGCGGCCCATCCATCACGGCATCCGTCACTTCTTCGCCACGGTGTGCCGGCAGGCAGTGCATGAAAATCGCGTCCTTGGCCGCGCTCATCAATTTCTCGTCGACCCGGTACCGCGACAGCGAATTGTGCCGCGAACGGGTCCCGCCTTCGCCGAGTTGATCGGTCTCCGACATCTGCACCCACGTGTCCGTCACGATGGCCGAAGCGCCGGAGGCCGCCTCGTGCGGGTCGCGCACCATATGAACGCTCCCGCCCTCCTGCCGCGCCCACGCCAGCAAACGCGGATCGGGCGCAATCTCCGGCGGACAAGCCACGCGCAGCTCGAACTTGAAGCGCACCGCCGCATGAATCCACGACGCGCACACATTGTTCCCCGCACCCGACCACACGACCGTCTTGCCTGCGATCGGCCCGCGATGCTCTTCGAACGTCATGATATCGGCCATCAGCTGGCACGGATGCGTCTTGTCGGTCAGGCCGTTGATCACGGGCACGGTCGCCGCTTCCGCAAGTTCGATCAAGCTCTGATGCCGCTTCGTGCGCAGCATCACCGCATCGACGTAACGCGACAGAACGCGCGCCGTATCGCCCACGGTTTCGCCATGCCCGAACTGCATATCGCGGCCGTCCAGGAACATCGTCTCGCCGCCGAGTTGGCGCATGCCGACGTCGAAGGAAATACGGGTGCGCGTCGAGGGCTTCTCGAAGATCAAAGCTAGCATCCGCCCTTTGAGCGGCAGCACGTCGTCTTCCGCGCCCTTCGGACGCCCGCCGCGCGCATTTTTCATGCGCTTCGCATCGTCGATCAACTTGCGCAGCGTCACGCCATCCAGCGCGTCGAGATCCAAGAAGTGTTTCGCGGTCATAACTTTGGCAGGCGCGTTCATTTCGCAGCGTCTTTCATGGGACGGTGAGTTAGGCTCAAACAAGCATCATTCAAGATGCCGATCGCTTCGCGGACATGGTCCTCGTTGATGATCAGCGGCGGTAAAATGCGAACCACATTGTCGCCCGCGCCGATGGCCAACAGACCGCGTTCGCGCATCGCGTCGATCAGCAAGTTGTTGGGCATCTTGCATTTGAGACCGAGCAAGAGCCCCTCTCCACGCACCTCTTCGATGACATCGCGGTGCTTGTCCGCGACCATCGCAAGCTGCTGCTTCAAGTAGTTTGCGACCTGATTGACGTGCGGGAGAAACGAAGGCTCAAGCACGATATCGAGCACGGCGTTGGCCACAGCCATCGCCAGCGGATTGCCGCCGAACGTTGATCCATGAACACCCGCCGTCATGCCCGACGCGGCTCGCTCCGTCGCAAGGCAAGCGCCGACCGGAAACCCGCCGCCCAACGCCTTGGCGATCGCCATGATGTCCGGCGTCACGCCCGACCATTCGTGCGCGAACAGTTTGCCGGTCCGGCCCATGCCGCTCTGCACTTCGTCGAGCACAAGCAGCAAACCATGCGCGTCGCACAGCTGGCGCAACGCACGCATCTTCTCGGGCGCCACCGGTCGAATGCCGCCTTCGCCCTGAATAGGCTCGATTAAAATGCCCGCTGTCTCGGGTCCGATCGCGCGTTTCACCGCATCGAGATCGCCGAACGGCACCTGATCGAAACCTTCGACCTTGGGCCCGAATCCTTCGAGATATTTCTTCTGCCCGCCGGCAGCGATCGTGGCCAGCGTGCGCCCGTGAAACGCGCCTTCGAACGTGATCAGGCGATAGCGCTGCGGCGCGCCGTTATGTGCGTGAAATTTGCGCGCCATCTTGATGGCGCACTCAAGCGCCTCGCCGCCCGAATTGCAGAAGAAGACGGTGTCGGCAAACGTGGCCGCGACCAGACGCTCGGCCAATCGCTGCTGCCCCGGCACCTGATACAGGTTCGAGGTGTGCCAAAGCCTAGCCGCCTGCGCGGTCAGCGCCGCGATCAGATGCGGATGCGCATGGCCCAACGCGTTGACGGCAATGCCTGCGCCGAAGTCGAGAAAGCGCCGGCCGTCCGTCGCGAAAAGGAAAGGCCCTTCGCCCTTCTCGAACGCGACCGGCGCCCGAGCATAGGTCGGCAAAATCGGAGTAATCACGGATTTTCCTAACAAAAGCGCGGAAGCACGTCCGGGTTTCCGCAGAAAGCCTAGTATTTGGTGGCGCCCCGATCCCTGTCAACGGAGCGAACGCGCGCAGGCGTTTACGCGATGTTAACCATTTGTGCCTGTGGAGTAACAATCCCCAATAACTAGATGTGGTGAACCGCGTATCATCTTGTAGTTCCAAGGCTCTTCCATACTATTGCTCGTCTTAACCATGCCTACCCGAGTGGAGGAAGTAACGAAATGGGCTGGACGGAAGAGCGCGTAGAGCTTCTCAAGCAGCTCTGGAGCGAGGGCTTAAGCGCCAGCCAGATCGCGCGCCAACTCGGCGGCGTGACCCGCAACGCCGTCATCGGGAAAGTCCACCGTTTGGGCCTCGCTGGCCGGGCGACGCCCGCCCGTGCTGAACGTCCCCGGATGCAGGTTGCCCGCCGCGTAACGCGTCCGCGCCCGCAGCCGATGATCCAAGTCCCGATCGTCGAAAAGGACCCGGTGATCGACGAACACGGCCGCAAGACGACGGTGCTGACCATTTCCGACCGTATGTGCAAATGGCCGATCGGCGACCCGTCCACGGCCGACTTCCACTTCTGCGGTCACCCGCCCAAGGCAGGCTCGCCCTATTGCGACGCGCACTGCGTGAAGGCGTTCCAACCCGCTCAAGGCCGCCGCGATCGCGAGCGCGACAAAGACTTCCGCCGCTATTTGGCGAACAGCTGATCACCGCCCTTGAGGGGAGCGAAAAGGGTCGGCCCTAACGGGTGGGCCCTTTTTTTATTGTCCGGGTTTAGTTCTTGAAGGACTCGTCCAACGCATAGCCCGCCGACCGCACCGTGCGGATCGGATCAAGCTGCCCCGGCTCGTTCAGCGCCTTGCGCAGACGTCCGATGTGAACGTCCACCGTGCGCGCATCCACATAAACGCCAGAGCCCCATACGGCATCCAGCAGCTGCTCGCGACTGAACACGCGTCCGGGATGCTGCAGAAAATGATCGAGCAGCCGGTACTCGGTCGGCCCAAGGTGGATATCCTTGTCCCCCCGTTTCACGCGGTGCGCTGAGCGGTCGATCGTCACGTCGCCGAACGACACGACGTCTTCGGCCAGCGCCGGCCGGATGCGCCTCATCACAGCGCGGATCCGCGCCAGCAACTCGGTCATCGAAAACGGCTTGGTGATGTAATCGTCGGCGCCGGTATCGAGTCCGCGCACGCGGTCCGTTTCTTCGCCGCGCGCGGTGAGCATAATGATCGGCACATTGCGGGTTTCCGCACGGCCACGAAGACGGCGGCAAACCTCGATCCCCGACACCTTCGGCAACATCCAATCCAGAAGTACCAGGTCGGGCGTATCTTCGGCGGCCAGCATCAACGCTTCATCGCCGTCATGCGCCTCGAGCGCGCGATACCCTTCCTTCTCCAAATTATAGCGCAGCAGCGTCATCAGCGGCGCCTCATCCTCCGCAACGAGGATCAAGGGCTTTTTCGGCGCACTCTGTCTAAGAGCGCCTGCTGGGGCGTCAAGATTTGTCATGTGGCTGCACGGTTGTTGTTGCTGTGATGTCGCTCTTCGGCCGCTGGTCGCCGATCTTCGCCGCCGTCACGACATAGTGGACGGTTTCGGCAATGTTGGTCGCGTGGTCGCCGATGCGCTCGAAATTCTTCGCGACGAACAGAAGATGTGTCGAAGGCCCGATCTTGCGCGGATCTTCCATCATGTAGGTCAGCAGCTCGCGGAACAGCGAGTTATAAATCTCGTCGATCTCGCCGTCGCTCTTCCAAACCGTCATCGCCGCGTTCGGGTCGCGCCGCGCATAGGCGTCGAGCACGTTCTTAAGCTGCGCCAACGCCTGCCGGCCCATCCGCGCCAAGCCCTGCGTCAGATGCGCATCCGGCGCATCGCGCGAAATCACCAGCACGCGCTTGGCGACGTTCTTGGCCAAATCGCCGATGCGCTCGAGATCGGCGGAGATCTTCAACGCCGCGATCGTCTCGCGCAGGTCCAGCGCCAGCGGCTGGCGCAGAACCAAAAGCTGCACCACCTGCTGCTCGATCTGCTCCTCCAGCAGGTCGATGCGCCCGTCCGAGGCGACGACTTGCTCGGCCACCGCCACGTCGCGGCGCGAGATGGCGTCGATCGCGTTGGCAAGCTGCGTCTCGCACAACCCGCCCATCTGGACGATGCCGGTGCTTAGCGCTTCAAGCTGGTCGTGGAATGATTTGACGATATGCTCAGACATGTTCGCCTCGTGCGTGACAGCGTGTGCGCGCGTCGGGCTCATTTCCGGCAAGGTCCGCTCGTCATCTGTGACAGAGCCCGACTTATGACCTTTGCACAGACCTAATGTGACAAAGCAATGAAGGAATTATGACGCCGTCAGAAGGCCCTGCTGCGGCGCGTCTCCGGTACCGGCTTCTGTCGCGAGCGGCAGGTAAACGGTAAACGTCGAGCCCTCGCTGACCTTGCTTTCGATGGTCAATCGCCCGCGATGGCGGCTCACGATGTGCTTCACGATCGCAAGCCCCAGGCCGGTGCCGCCGATCGCCCGGCTGCGTCGCACGTCGACCCGGTAGAACCGCTCGGTCAGCCGCGGAATATGCTCCCGCGCAATCCCCTCGCCCCGGTCGCGCACCGCGACATAGACGGCGGGCGACGGCCCCGGCTCGCCAGGCCCCGCGCGCCGCGTCCCCAGTTCAAGCGTCACCGGCGTCTGCGGCCGCCCGTACTTGATCGCGTTGTCGACGAGGTTCTGCACCACCTGAAACAACTCGTCCCGGTCGCCGACAACATTAGGCAATGACGAAGGTTCGACGATCTCGAGCTGAATGTTGGCGGCAAGCGCAACCGGCGCCAACGCGTTCATCACCTCTTCAACGACATCGCTGACATTCACGTTGCCCGAAGGCCGCACGTGTTCGTTGAGCTCGATGCGCGTCAGTGACAACAGATCGTCGATCAACCGCCGCATGCGCGTTGCCTGCTCGGACATGATCCCAAGGAAGCGCTCCTGCGCGTCCGGATCGTCCTTGGCATGGCCGCGCAGCGTGTCGATGAACCCCGTCAAGGACGCGAGCGGCGTGCGCAGCTCATGGCTCGCATTGGCGACGAAGTCGGCGCGCATCTGCTCGACACGCTGCGCCTTCGTCAGATCGCGCAGCACGATCAAGGCCGCCCGCAAAACGCGGTCCTCGCCTTCGATCGGCGTCACGTAGCATTCGAACATCTGCTCCGGCGTACCGACGATCGAAAACTCGACCCGCTGCGCGCCACGCCCGGCAAGCGCCAGATCGAGAGCGCCCAAAACCTGCGGCGCGCGAATGACGCTCGCCAAATGCTTGCGCGGCTCGACAATGCCGAACACCTGCTCCAGCGCATCGTTGCCCGCAATAATGCGGCCGGTGTGATCGGTCAGGATCGCAGGGTCCGGCAGCCGCCGGATCAGATCAGCAGGTCCGATGTCCGGCCTCGACGGTGCGGACGCCGCCTGCACGACGGTCTCAACCGCGGCGCGCGCCTGCGCCGCCGCTGACGTCACAACGACCGGCGCGGCCGTCGGCGGCTCGGGCAAACTGCGCACGAAGCCCAGCCGTGCAACGGCGAACAGCGCGACGCCCAGCCCCAACACGAACGAAAACATCCACGCGCCGGTCCAGATCGCCAGAATAAAGAGCGCCAGCCACGCCGGAATCAGCGTCCACTTGATGTCGTCGACGCGCACGCCCAACGGCGAACGCGCACGCTTGGGATCGCCCGCCGACCCGCGGGGAGCTTTGCCTTGAGCTTGTTGCGGACCGCCCGCGTTTGGGGGAAACGCGGCCCCATCGCCACCGACTGACATTTCAAAACCCTCACCCGCGTCCACGACGACCTCCCCCAAAGGCCGTCTCTTCCGCGGTTCGCTGACATAGAACCATAACATGCCGGCCGCCGCGAGCATCGCAAGCGCGGCAGCGGCGAACACAACCTCAAATCCCAGCGAGGACGCAATCGCCCCGCCCGCAACCGCACCGATCACCTGCACCAGAGATTGCGCGGAGTTAACCATCGCAATCCGCATCGGCAGATCGTCGCGCGACCCGAACTCCAAAACCATGTTCTGCGCCGCGATTAGAAAGCCCGCATAGCCCGCGCCGATTCCGACGAAGCAGAAGATCGACGCATTCATATCCTGCGCGAACAGCAAGGCGATCGTCGCCCCCGCCCACATCAAGAGCGCCGGCACGAACACGGCCTTGAAGCCCATCTTGTCCGCCAGCCAACCCCACCCGAGATTGGCGACCGTTTGCGATACGAGAAGCGCCGCCGAAAGATTGGCGACCGTATTGCCGGTGAGCGCCGCCGTCTGCGTCTGCCCGACATAGATCACATAAAACGGCAACGCGAGCGTGCCGAGAGTCGCCAACGTCTGCGCCCAAAAATATCGCGCGAAGCCGTGATCCTTCAGCAGCGCCGGAATATCCGCCAACCGCTCGCGCACGCCGACCGCCGCGCGCACGGTCGGCGACTCCGGCTCGCGCACGAGATAAAGCAGCGTCAACCCCGCCGCCGTCAGCACGAACGCCAGCAGAAACGTCGTCGCGTAACCGTTGCCGAGTACATTCTCCTCGACCAGATATTTGCCGCCGACATAAGCAACGCCGGCCGCCGTCATCCCGCCCAGAAAATTGCGCAGCCCGATCAACATGCCGCGCCGGTCCGGCGGAATGGTCTTCGTCAGCAGCACGTTCCACAGCACATTCTGCATGCCCGAGAACACGCCGAGCAATCCGAGGCACAACGCGAAGGCATAAAGCGCGGCCTGCGGCGGCAGCAGAAACCCGGCGAGCGCCAGCCCCAACACCGACAGCCGCATCGCCCAGCCATAGCGCAGGCCCAGGTCGACGATCTTGCGCCGGTGCTCGATCGCGGTGGCGCCGAACACGCTGGAGAAGAAGGCGCCCAGATACTGCGTGGCGAGCGCCAATCCGACGACCGTCGGCGATCCGGACAAGACAAACAGATAGGCCGGCACAAACGTCGGCGCGTTGACCAGCCGGAAGCCCGTCATCGCCAGCATGCCGTGGGCCAGCTGGCTCAAGTAGTTTCGCGTCAGATTGGCGGCCACTTCCTCCTGGAATTTGGCCTCTGCTGCCGCATCGGCGTTCACGGGCGGACGACGATCCGTTCCACTGTCACCCAACCCGCTAACGCCCTTTCGTCAACTCAAACGCCGTGGCTCTTGAACCACGCGAGACACTTGCCCCACGCTTCTTTCGCCGATGCCTCGTGATAGGTTGGCCGATAGTCGGCCAGGAAGCCGTGATCCGCGCCCGGATAGACGATGATCTCCGACGTGTCGCCGGCAGCCTTGATCGCCGCCCGCATCGCCTCGACATGCGCCAGCGTGATGCCCTTGTCGAGCTCGCCGTAGAGCCCAAGTACACGCCCCTTCAACGCCGCCGCCACTTCGACCGGATGCTTCGGCTGCGTATTCCCTTCCTTGCGCACGAGCTGCCCGTACCAAGCAACGCCCGCTTTCACGCTCGGATTATGCGCCGTATAAAGCCACGTCTGACGCCCACCCCAACAGAATCCGGTGACAGCCACCTTCGCCGGATCGCCGCCATTGCCCGCCGCCCACTTCGCCGTGGAGTCGAGATCGGTCAGCACGACATTGTCGTCGACCTTCATGACGATCTCGGCAACCAGCTTCTGAATGTCGGTGTAGGCCAGCGGATCGCCCTGGCGCGAATAGAGCGACGGCGCAACCGCGAGATAACCTTCCTTCGCAAAGCGCCGGCAAACGTCCTTGATCCATTCATGCACGCCGAAAATTTCTTGGATGACGATGACCGTCTTAAGCTTCGTCCCCTTCGCAGGCTTCGCGAAGTAGGCCGGGATCTCACCGTCGGCGACCGGAATCTTCGCCTCGCCCGTCTCAAGCCCGCCGGCGTCCGTCGTAATCGTCGCCGCCGAAATCGGTTGCACCGACAGCGCAAACCCCGTGGCCAAACTCGTGACGGCAAAGGCGCGGCGGTTGAGCGGCGTACCGGTGACGCGTTTGATGATCTCTTCAGTCATGGGCGAGCCTCCTGGGGAGCGGCAGCGTTGAACGAAAGAAGGCCGGGTGATCACCCAGCCTCCCCAAACACTAGCAAACCCCACGCGGCCTGCGCGAGTCCCGCTTAGCGGATGCGACGAACCGACTCTGCCCGGTCGTTGAAACCCAGCGTCCAGAGGTTCGCCACCGACCGGTCGATGACCACACAGAAACCACGGTAGTTCGGCCGGTCGCAGAGCTGCCAGACCCCGCCCTGCACCACCACGCTGGACGCCTGGTTCCCGAAGGCAAACGGGTTGAGATCCGCGACCTCGCCCACATAAGTCCGCGATGTCCCCGTGTAGTTCGGGTGCCGGTACAGCGTGACCCGCGCCGTCCCGCCGAAGGCGCAGACAAGACGCCCGCCGCGGTTCTCGACATCGTCGTCGCATTGCTCAAGATCGATCGACGTCTCACGCCAGGCCCCGTTGCGATCGCGGCACTCGGCGTACAGCACCGAACCGTAGATGCGCGGCCTACGGCAACTCGCCCGCCAATTCCCGTCCGGCAGATCGTAGCTGCCGTCGTCCGCATCATCGTCGTCATCGCCATCGTCCGAACCGCGCCGGCATCCCAGCATGCCGTTCACGTTGCGGATGTCGCTGCGGCACGAGCGGAAGCTCTGCAATTCGGTGTAGCGCCAACGCCCGTTGCGGTCGACGCACTCGGCGGTCAGCGTGTCGCCTTCGACGCGCTCGCGCCGGCACGTCTCCTGATAGCTCCCGCGCGGCAGCCAGTCGTCATCTTCGTAAGGCCCGCGCACACAGGACAGACGACCGTTGGTGTTCACAATGTCGCCGTCGCAATCGCGATAGTCGCTGAGCGTCGTGTAATTCCAATTGCCGCTGCGCATCCGGCACGTCGCCGCCAGCACGTCATAGGTCGCGGTGATATCGCGGCACGTTTGCAGATAACTGCCCGGCGGCACCGGCGCCGCTCGAGCCGCACCACCGAACATCGCGAACCCCGCGACCACGGCGGCAAGTAGAAACGCGTATCTCATCGGACTTCTCCCTCATCCGTTGATCAGTTCGCATTCAGGGTCTGATCGCATCATGACTCAAATCGGGCCGAAATGCGGCACATGCGCCCCGCCATCGCCGCTTTTGCGTGTCATCGAAGCATGACCCCAACGTCGAGTGAGTCCCATGCGCTTCATCGCCCTCATCCTCTTGGCGGCCTTCGCCGCCACCACCGCAGACGCCAGTACCCAAAAGGCCAGCCTCATCGTGGTCGAAAAGGCCAAGCGGATCATGACCCTCTACGCCGGCAAGAAAACCATCAAGACCTACCGCATCGCCCTCGGCGGCAACCCGGAAGGCCACAAAGAGCAGGAAGGCGACTCCCGCACCCCCGAGGGCCGCTACACCATCGACGCCAAAAACCCGTGGTCGGCCTTCCATCTCTCAATGCGCGTCTCCTATCCCGACCGCAAAGACCAAGCCTCGGCCAGCAAACGCGGCGTACCGGCCGGCGGCGCCATCATGATCCACGGCACACCCGAGTCTCTCGTCGCCGCCGACGGCTCGATCCCCGATTGGACCCTAGGCTGCATCGCCGTGACCAACAAAGAAGTTGAGGAGATCTACGCCATGATCCGCCCCGGCACCCCGATCCTCATCAAGCCCTAGTGGTCGAAACGGCCAGTCGCGCAACGCAAAACGCAATCCTTGCCATCACACCGTCACATCCGCGCAATTCAGCCGTTTCTGCCGCCACGCATCCATCACATTGCCATCACATGGCGTCACAAACGCGTCGGGCCCCGAGGCACACATCGCGTGGGCCGCGACCGCCTCAAAGCAGCTTCACAGGTTCAAGTTGGCAGGGCCCCGATCCTAGCAGATCGCGCGCAAAAGTCAATATTTCACTATGTCCCCGAATTGACTACCCGAGCATCGTCTCGACCAAATCGTCGGGCACGCCGCCGCCGCGTGGCATGAGATAAATCGGCGCATCGACGAACCGCCCCATCGACGCTGCGGTTTCGCTAGGCGTCACCGGGTCGTCCACCGATTGCGACAGCACGATCGCCCACGGCTCGCGCCCGCGCGCCGCCAATGCGGCGCACGCCGTCAATGTATGACTGATGGTGCCCAGATACGTACCCGCGACCAGCACGACGCGCACATCGAGCAACGCGAGCAGATCGAGATTCGTGAAATCGCGGCCGAGCGGCGACATCAACCCGCCCGCCCCTTCGATCAAGCAAACGCCTTCGGCATTCTCAAGCGCCCGCGCGCAAAACGCACCAACGCCGCCCGCGGGCACCACGGCGTTTTCACGCTCAGCCGCCATGTCAGGCGACAACGCCGCTCGAAACCGCCACGGCGAAACATCATCCAACGCCGCATCGTCGATGGAACGCCCGAGCGCCTGCAGGATCAACCCGCTGTCGCTCTCCGCCGCTGCCTCGCGCGCAAAACCGCTGATCACGGGCTTGACGGCGTCGACCGCAAAATCGCGGCGCGTCAGCGCATCGATAACGCCGCACGTCAAATACGTTTTGCCCAGCCCCGTTCCCGTTGCCGTGATGAAGTAACCGCTCACCGCGCGAGCCCGTTCAGCGGCACCACAGACCGCACCGCCACTACCAGGCGCAACACGTCGTCTTCGCTATGTGCGGCCGTAAACGTCACCCGCAACCGCGCCGTCCCGTCCGGCACCGTGGGCGGACGAATGGCGGTGACGAGAAAGCCCGACTCTTCCAACGCCCGCGACGCTGCGAGCGCTGCATCCGACGCACCCACGATCAACGGCACGATTGGCGACTGCGGCACAGCCAAATTCAACTGCGCCGCAAACAAACGCGCGCGGGCGAGCGGCACAGCGCACAGCGCAGGATCGCCTGCAATGATGTCGATCCCCGCAATCGACGCCGCAACGACAGTCGGCGGCAACCCTGTCGCATAAACAAACGACCGCGCCCGGTTGATCAGAAGATCGACGACCGGCTGGCTCGCGGCGACATAACCGCCATACGACCCCACAGCCTTCGACAACGTCCCCATCTGCACGTCGACCGCAACACCCCAATGCGCCGCCGACCCGAACCCGTCGCCCACGACGCCAAGCCCGTGCGCATCGTCCGTCATCGTCCAAGCATCATGATCGCGCGCCACGGCCACGATATCGGGCAACGGCGCCAAATCGCCGTCCATGCTGAACACGCCTTCGGTCAGCACCAGACAATGCCGCGCGCTTGCCCGATGCGCCGCCAACAACGCGCGCAAATCATCGACATCGTTGTGCCGGAACGTCACGACCTTCGCGCCGGACAACTTCGCCCCCGACATCATGCACGCATGCGAAAGCGCATCGGTCAGAACAAGATCACCCTCACCCACCAACGCCGGAATGGCCCCAAGATTGGCAAGATACCCCGACCCGAAAACAACGGCCGCCTCGGTGTCCTTCACCGCCGCAATCTTGCGCTCCAGCATGTCATAGAGCGAATGATTGCCCGTCACGAGCCGCGAAGCCCCCGCGCCCACGCCGAACTCTTCCGCCGCCGCTCGCGCGGCCTCGGCCAGGCGCGGATCGTTCGCAAGCCCGAGATAATCGTTGGAACAAAAATTAAGTCCGCCGGCACGCACGCGATGTCCGGCCCCGGTATCGACGGTTCGCAGCGTCCGCCGCAGCGAAGCCGATCCAAGCTGCGCAAGCTTGCGCGCGGCAAAATCATCAAGAGAGGTCATGCAGGCATCGTAACATGTCAGCCTTCGGTGTCATGTCGCCCGCAATCTCAGCATAGCGCCACCCCACCTCGTCATGGCCGGGCTTGACCCGGCCACCCAGCCGCCTTCGCTAAAGCTACGGCGGCCCATGCTGAACTCCTAGCCCGCCGAAGCATTCTGCGTAGGCGGGTGGCCGCGCGTCTGCGCGGCCGTGAGGTGTTTGAAACGCCGCGCGCCTTAGAGTCGGCTTTACCACCAAAACACCAAGACACGAAGGCGGATCGCTTCGTGACTTCTTGGTGCCTTGGTGCCTTGGTGGTAAATCTGAACCTCAATCGCGCTATCGCGCGAAGACTGGGTGGCCAGGGTCAAGCCCGGCCATGACGTGGGAAGTGGGTGAATCATGTCCCCGCGAAGTCCGCGGAGACACATACCGACTCGCTACTTCAAATGTGTCCCCAAAAACCGCTGCAGCTCTTGCATCACGCGCTTGTTCGTCGACGCGCGCGACAGCCAGTGATCGTCGCCGTTGATCACGATCAGCTCGACCGGCTTGCCTGCTTCTTTCATCGCGTCGACCATGACCGTGCTTTGCCGCAGCGGCACGACGATATCGTCGCTCCCATGGATAAGCAGCAGCGGCGCCTTGATCTTGTCGGCGTTCTGAACCGGCGACGTCCCGAGCAAACGATTGCGGTCTCTTGTCGGATCGCCGATCCACTCGCGCCAGCCGTCGGTGCCCAGATAGGAAAACTCGCTGCGTCGCGAGATATCGCCGACAAGCAACAGCAGGTCCGACGGGCCAGCCCCCGACACGCCGCACTTGTAGAGATCCGGCGTGAACGCGAGCCCCGCCATCGCGGCGTAACCGCCATACGAAAAGCCGAAGATGCAAATCTTCGACGCATCGGCCGTCCCGTTGCCGGTCAGATATGCCACGCCATCCGTGATGTCGTTCTGCATTTCTAAGCCCCACTTGAAGTGGCCGCCTTCCATGTGCCGCGCGCCGAACCCTTCTGAACCGCGAAACTGCGGTTGAAAAACCGCATAGCCGCGCGTCGCCAGGAACTGCACATACGGATCGAACGACGCATCGTCACGGCTCTGCGGTCCGCCGTGCGGATAGACGACCAACGGTAAGCTTTTGCCCGACGAGCCCGGCGGTAACGTGAGATAGGCCGGAATGGTCAACCCGTCGCGCGATTGGTACGTGAACGCCTTGACTGGTGCGATATCGGCTGCCGTCAGCGCCGGATAGCGCGAGCCGATTTTCGACATCTCGGGAATCGTCATGTCGACGAAATGATAAGCCCCGCCTGGATTCTGCGCCCCTTCGACATAGGCGATGAATTTCTTCTGGTCGCGACTGACCGAACTGATCCTGACCCGCTCACCCGGAAACGTCGCCGCCAAATCGGCCTGCATTTGGGCATAGGTTTTGTCGAAATATTCGGCTGTCGGATGGTCGTCGATGTAGCTGACGCCGACTGCCTGCTGCGAATTGTTGTCGAGCAGAAGACCCTCCGCATCGACGCGCGCATTCTGGAACAGCTTGCGTCCGACGGCCTTGCTCTTGAGGTCGAACTCGTAGAGGCCGAACTTGTCGCCGCCGTTTCTTGTCGTCACATAGGCGAGATCGCCACGTCCGCTGACCGCGACAAACCCGATGGCGCGCGAGTCGTCGGTGACCGACGCCGAGTCGTAGACGGTCGTCCAGTCCTTCGAATCGCCGATCCTGGCGCGCACGAAATAGTCTTCACCCGTCTCGTTCTTCCGGTCCATCCGCATGCGCAACAAGCCCGCGCCGTCGAGATACCAGCCGGTCGTCTTGTTCGTGCCCGCTTCGTACGTCTCGCTTTTGCCGGTCGCCGGATCGATCGCATAGACGTCGTAGCTGCTGGTCGAGATGCCTTTCAGGCGCGTGTCCTGGTCGCGCGCACGCCGGTTGATGTTGATGGCCGAGAACAGAACCTTCTGCCCGTCTGGCGTGGCGCCCAGGAAGTTACCCCCGGTTATGCGGCCGATATTCTTGATGCCGGCCAACAGATCTTTCGAGTCCTCACACCGCGCGTTGACCGAAATCGCGCGATAGATTTCGTACATATAGGTGGGATCGTTGGTCGCCTTATCGCCGGAGAAGGTGAAGCTCACCTCCACGATCAGCCGGTCGGGATTGGCCCAAAATATGTTCCGGAATTTGACCTTCCCCGCGCCGAACGCACAGGTCGCGCCGCCCACATTCATGATGCGAACGCCGCCCGTGTCGCCCTGCGGTGCGATCATCGCGATATGCGCGCCGTCCGGCGACAGCGACACGTGATCGAGTTCAGGCTGTGCGCCGTACACATCGGCGCCCTGCGCCGCCAGCGCCGCGCTCGCACCGAAACTGGCTGCGATCAAGACAGTTGAACATGCCACAAGAGATGCACGACGCATCATTTCCCCCATACGAGCAAAAACGCCGGTAACAAAGAGCCATAGGAATAGAGGTGGCGCGGAAAGGCAAGATTGCGGAAGGACAGTTTTGCCCCTTCGTGTCGCATCGTCGCAGAGTGTGTTTTCTTGACGCCGCCGCGCCCGCACCTATGCTGCGCCGCCTCCCGCCATCAAACGAAGCAGCGCGATGACCATCGAACCAATTGCCGCCCGGCCCAAAGCCGCCCCCGTCGTGCCGACCGTGTCCACGCAATTGCGCTGGACGACGCCGCAAGCCCGCGCGCTGTTCGAACTGCCGTTCGCCGACCTGATCTTCCGCGCCCAAACCGTGCACCGCGCGAATTTCGACGCGAACGAGGTCCAGATGTCGACCTTGCTGTCGATCAAGACCGGCGGCTGCGCGGAAGATTGCGGCTATTGCAGCCAGTCGTCGCACTTCGACACCGGCCTCAAAGCGACGAAGCTCATGAACGTCGAAGCCGTGAAGAAGGCCGCCGCCGCGGCGAAGGCCGGCGGCGCGTCGCGCTTCTGCATGGGCGCGGCCTGGCGCGAGCCCAAGGATCGCGACATGGACGCCGTCTGCGCCATGGTCAGCGAAGTGAAGGCGATGGGCCTTGAGACCTGCATGACGCTGGGCATGCTGACCGAAAGCCAGGCCGGCCGCCTCGCCGATGCGGGCCTCGACTACTACAACCACAACATCGACACCGGCCCCGAGTATTACGGCAAGGTCATCACCACCCGCACCATGCAGGACCGCCTCGACACGCTAGAACGCGTGCGTGACGCCGGCATGAACGTGTGCTGCGGCGGCATCGTCGGCATGGGCGAGGAACGCGACGACCGCATCGGCATGCTGGTCACGCTCGCCAATTTGCCGACGCCGCCGGAATCGGTGCCGATCAATTCGCTGATGCAGGTGAAGGGCACGCCGCTCGGCGACAGCAAGCCGATCGATGGCTTGGAGTTCGTGCGCACCATCGCCGCCGCGCGCATCATGATGCCGGCCTCCGTCGTGCGCCTGTCGGCGGGCCGCGAACACATGAGCGAAGAACTGCAATCGCTTTGCTTCCTCGCCGGTGCAAACTCGATCTTCATCGGCGCCAAGCTGCTCACCACCGCCAATCCGGCGAAGGAGAAGGACGACGCCCTCTGGGCGAAGCTCGGCATTCGTCCGATGGAGATTTGAGCGGCAAGACGCCGGCGTGGCTGACGCAAGGTTGGCCGCATATCTGGCTTCCCTACGCGCAAATGAAAACGGCGCAGACGCCGCTCGCCGTCGTGGGCGCGAAGGGCGCGCGCTTAAAGCTTGCGGACGGCCACGAACTGATCGACGGCGTAGCGTCATGGTGGACCGTCGCGCACGGCTACAATCACCCGCACATCCGCGAGACGGTCGCGCGCCAGCTTGAAACGCTGCCCCACGTCATGCTGGGTGGCCTCGCGCACGAACAGGCGTACACACTCGCGAAGCGCCTCGCGAGCATGCTGCCCGGCGATCTGAACCACGTGTTCTTTTCGGACTCAGGCTCGGTCGCCGTCGAAGTGGCGCTGAAGATGGCGATCCAATCGCGCATCAACCGCGGCGAACGCGGCCGCACCAAAGTGCTGAGCTTCAAAGGCGGCTATCACGGTGACACCTTCGCCACGATGGCGATCTGCGACCCCGACGAGGGCATGCACAGCCTGTTCAAAGGCGCGCTCAGCGAACAATTTGTCGTCGACTTGCCCTCCGACGGACTGAAGACGGAAGCCCTCGACCGCATCCTCGACCGCCACGCGAAGGAAATTGCGGCCGTCATCGTCGAACCGCTGGTGCAAGGCGCAGCCGGCATGAAATTCCACTCGACCGAGACCCTGCGCAGGATCGCCGACGCCGCGCGCCGCCACGACATGGTGCTGATCCTCGACGAAATCTTCACCGGCTTCGCCCGCACCGGCACTATGTTCGCGATGAACCAAGCCGGCTTCGTCCCCGACATCGTCTGCCTCGGCAAAGCCCTCACCGGCGGAACGTTGCCGCTCGCCGCAACGGTCGCCACCGACCGCATCTACGGAGCGTTCCTAAGCGACGACGCATCGAAGGCCCTGATGCACGGCCCGACTTACATGGGCAACGCGCTAGCCTGCGCGGCAGCCAACGCGTCCCTGGATCTCTTCGAAACCGAACCCCGCATCGCGCAAGCCGCGCGTATCGAAGCCCACCTACGCCGAGCCTTAGAACCCGCGCGCGCCTTGCCGGGCGTCCGCGACGTCCGCGTCAAAGGCGCGATCGGCGTCATAGAACTGGAAACGTTGAACAAGGACGACCTCCGTCGCCGCCTCATCGAAAAAGGCGTCTGGATCCGCCCCTTCGGCAACATCATCTACACCACCCCACCCTTCACGATCACCGACGAAGACCTGAAGACCGTGACGAGCGCGATGGTCGACGTCCTTCGATCGTAGGGCTGAGCATCATCAGGCGGACGCTAGTCCTGGGACCGCGCGCGCCTTCGGACCACTCAGATCTACGACCAACTAAACCGACCGCTTCACCATCATCTGCTTGATCTCGCCGATCGCTTCCGCGGGGTTCAGCCCCTTCGGACACACGCTCGCGCAGTTCATGATCGTGTGGCAGCGATAGAGCCGGAACGGATCTTCGAGATTGTCGAGCCGCTCGCCCTTCGCCTCGTCGCGGCTGTCCGCCAGCCAGCGATACGACTGCAGCAACACGGCCGGCCCCAAATACCGGTCCTGATTCCACCAATAGCTCGGGCACGAGGTCGAGCAGCACGCGCACATGATGCACTCGTACAAACCGTCGAGCTTCGCCCGGTCCTCCGGCGACTGCTTCCACTCCGTCTGCGGCGTCGGCGTCTTCGTCTTCAGCCACGGCTCGATCGACGCATACTGCGCGTAGAAATGCGTCATATCCGGCACGAGATCTTTGACGATGTTCATCGCCGGCAGCGGATAGATCGCAACCGCCGCCCCTTTGATCTCGTCCGTCGCCTTCGTGCAGGCGAGCGTGTTCGACCCGTCCACGTTCATCGCGCACGACCCGCACACGCCCTCGCGGCACGACCGGCGGAACGTCAGCGTCGGATCGATCTCGTTCTTGATCTTGATCAGCGCGTCCAGAACCATCGGCCCGCAATTGTCGATATCCACAAAGTAGGTATCGAGCCGCGGATTTTCCCCGTCGTCGGGATTCCAGCGATAGACCTTGAACGTCCGCAGGTTCGTCGCCCCTTCGGGCGCAGGCCAAGTCTTGCCCGGTTTGACCTTACTGTTCCGGGGCAATGTCAGTTCGGCCATGGGTGGTGAGCTCGCGAGTGGCGGTAAAGTCTCTGAATCTTGATCTATCGCGGCGCGGCCCGCGCGTCCACCCGGTACACAAGACGCCTTCCGCCCCTTAATGTCGCGGCACGAAGGTCTCGAGGACTCCGCATGCGCCGAACCACACGCTTCGTCATCGCCTGTCTGCTCGCCACGACGAGTCTAGCTGCGTGTGACTCGCAAACACCGCCGTCGCCGCCGGAAGGCGCGCCGCGCGTCGTCACCGATCCCGGCGCGCCGCTCGGTCAACTGCCGACCGACGTGGCGCCGCTGCACTACACGATCGACCTCAAGATCCTGCCGGAGGAAAAGGGCTACGACGGCACGGTCGCCATCGATCTCGACCTCAAGACGGCCAAGCGCGAAATCTATCTGCACGGCCAAGACCTCGACGTGACGCAAGTGATCGCGCGCCGCGCCGGCGGCGAAGAGGTCAAGGGCGTCTACACGCAAGTCCACGACAGCGGCGTCGCCAAACTGACCTTCGAAGAGGAACTGCCCGCCGGAAAAGTCACGGTGAGCATGCCGTTCAAGACCACATTCAACCCCGAACCCGACGCGCTGACGTCGATGACCGACAGCGGCGACAAATACGCCTGGACCCAGTTCGAAGCCAACTCCGCCCGCCGCGCCTTCCCCTCCTTCGACGAACCGCGCTTCAAAACGCCCTTCGACATCACGCTCACCGCAAAGGAAGCGGACGCCGTCGTCACGAACACGCTGCCCGTCAAGGAAGAGAAACTCGAAGGCGGCCTGAAGAAGATCACCTTCGCCACAACTGAACCCCTGCCCACCTACCTCATCGCCTTCGCCGTCGGCCCCTACGACGTCACCGAGGGCCCGACCGTGCCCGCCTTCAAAGGCCGCCCCCCGGTGCCGTTGCGCGGCCTCACGGTGAAAGGCAAAGGCGACCGCGTGATCTACGCGCTGCGCCACACGCCGCCGCTCATGCGCTGGCTCGAAGATTATTTCGCAGCCCCCTTCCCCTATCCGAAGCTCGACGTCATCGCCCCGCCCAACTTCCTGGCCGGCGGCATGGAGAACGCGGGCGCCATCACCTACACCGAGCGCGGCATTCTGCTCGACGACGCCTCCTCCATCCGCCAGAAGCGCTACTTCATGCTGCTGCACGCGCACGAGGTCGCGCACCAATGGTTCGGCGATCTCGTCACGCCGAAATGGTGGAACGACATCTGGCTGAACGAAGCCTTCGCGACCTGGATGGGCGACAAGGCCTCGCTCGCCGTCTGGCCGCAAGGCGAGTTCGCGCGCGAAACGATCCACGACGCGCTCGACGTGATGGACACCGACTCCCTTTCCAGCGCCCGCGCCATCCGCCAGCCGATCGAAACCAACGACGACATCGCCAACGCTTTCGACGGCCTGACGTACCAAAAGGGCGGCGGCGTCCTCTCGATGTTCGAAAGCTACCTCGGCCAAGACGCCTTCCGCGAAGGCGTGCGCACCCACATGCGCCGCTTCGCCCACGGCACCGCCGACGTCCGCGATTTCATGGACTCGCTCGCCCAAGGCTCCGGCAAACCCGAAATCGTCCCCGCCTTCGAGACCTTCCTGAACCAACCCGGCGTCCCGCTGGTGCGCGTCAAATCCACGTGCAGCGACCGCGACCTCATCGTCGAACTATCGCAAACGCCCTTCGGCGCACCGAACGTCGAAGACAAACGCAGCTGGTCGATCCCCGTCTGCATGCGCGACGTCGCGAAAGGCAGGCCACTCGCCTGCACAATGCTCAGCGAACGCACGGCGACGACGACCCTGCCCGGCCAGTGCGGCGCGACGCTGCTGCCGAACACCAACGGCGCAGGCTACTACCGCTTCTCCATGGCGCGCGACGAGTGGCAAAAGCTCACCGCCGCGACGGCGCGCATGACGCCCGCCGAACACATGGCGCTGCTGCATAGCCTGCGCGCCGCCTTCCGCACCGGCGACACCGACGCGGCGACCTACGTCACCACGCTGAAAACCATCGCGCAGAACGCGCCGTGGGACGTGCTGCAAACGATCCAGCAATTCCTGACCGAGATGCGCGGCAACCTGCTGACCCGCGCCGACCTCCCGCTGTTCGAACAAAAGACGCGCGCCTGGATCACCCCAGCGCTCACGAAAGTCGGTCTCGAACCACGACGCGGCGAGCCGGCGGCAACCACTCTCGCCCGCGCAACGCTCGCCGAAATCATGGTCATGGTCGGCCGCGATCCCTCGACGCTCTCGGCCATGGCCGGCAAAGGCGCGGCGCACCTGCGCGCCGTCGCAGGGTCGCAGCCCAACCCCGGCACGCCACCCGAACTCGTCCCCGTCTCGCTGTGGGCCGCCGTCTTCACCGGCGGCGAACCGGTGGCGCGCGACGCCCTCGCCGCCATCAAAGCCTCGTCCGAAGCCGAATTCCGCCTCGCCGCCATCACGGCGCTCACCGCCGCGCGCGACCCGAAGGCCATCGCCGTCATCGAAGAATTCGTCGCCTCCGGCTCGCTGCGCGTGCGCGAGACGCGAACCTACCTGCGCGAACTCTTCGCCGACGCCGAGCGCCGCGCCGGCGCGTGGGCATGGCTGCGCAAGGACTTCGAGCGCCTGACAGCACCGGTGCCGAAAGACGGCCGCTCCCGCTTCATCGGCCTCACCGGCCAGCTCTGCACGGACGCAGCCCACGCCGAGATCGAGTGGTTCTTCAAACCGATGGTCGCCGACATGATTGGCGCCCCGCGCACCTTCGCCAACGCGCTGGAGACAGTCGACCGCTGCGTCGCCTGGCGCAAAGCCAAAGGCAGCGAACTCGCCGCCGCCTGGCGCGCACTGCCTTAAGAGGCCAAGGGGCGGCAAGCGCCGCCGCCCCTCACACGCATCTTCACTGCGGACTGGCGACCGCCTTGGGCGAGCCGTACCAATCGACATTGCGCGTGACATACATGGTCAGCGCGATCGCTGCGAACGCGGCACAGGCGCCGATCACAAGCGCGTGGTCTTCCTGTTTCAGCAGCATGAACAACAGCGTGTAGAGCACGCTCAACACGCCGAACACGATCCCGCCGCTCGTCCAACTCTTAAGCGCCGAGAGACCATAGGCCGAGATCAAAAGCACCGCGGCGCTCGCCGCAATGAGATAGGCCACGTCAAACCCCGCCTGCTCGGCGAACGACAGCAGCAGAAGATAGAACACGACCTGCGCGCCGCCGATGAGCAGATACTGCACGCCGTGAATCCGCGCCCCTGACAGCGTCTCGATCAGAAAGAACGACAGAAACACCGAGCCGATGAACATCATCGCGTATTTCAGCGCCCGCTCGACCAGCAGATAGAAATTGACCGGCTGCACGAACGACACGCCGAAGCTGGCCGCTTCCAAGCCTTGCGCGAGCACATCCGTGTTGCGCGACGCCTGCGGCAGATTCCGCGCCAGATGCGGCACCCGCCAACTCGCTTTGAACCCCTGCGCCGTGATCTCGTGCGAGGCAGGCAGGAAACTGCCCTGAAAGCTCGGATGGGGCCAGTTGCCGCGAGCGTTGACGATCGTTTCGCCGGCGGTCGCGGCCAGCATCAACTGCCGCGTACCGCGCAACTTCACCGTCACGTCGAAAGGAATATCGCCCGTCTCCGCGCTCAGCGGAACGCGCGCGCTGATCCCCGAGAGCGGCATGATTGTAAGTCCCGGGCTGAACTCGACCGCACGCCGCGCCGCGTCCCAGCGCATCGTGACGTTCTCGCTCAACCCATGCAGATCGCCGATCGGCATCAAGATCGTCGCTTGATCCCAAGCGATCGCCGTCGGCGCGATCCCCAGCTTCGCAAAATCGGGCCGCTGGAAAATGCCCTTCATACCGACCGTCGCCGTGTAGACGTTCACGTCGAAGATGCCGCGCGCCCGCGCTTTGGCCGTGCTGTCGATGTCGGCGGTCAACGTCTTCGGCAGAAAGATCGCGACGTGCCGGGCATCGATCGTCGACCCGGTGCCGTCGGTCGCAAACGTCGTCGAACTCAGCGAATACGGCACGGCGAGCAGCGGCCCCGCCAATTTCTGCGGGCCGCCCCACCCGCGTTCGATATCGGCGGCCGCCGTAAGCGCATACTCTTGGCGGTCGGTGAGGATGGTGACGATGAAGTAAAGCGGCAGCGCCATCACCAATGTGATGGCGGCGACGAGCAGGAACTTAAGTCCCGGCCCGCGCGCTGCGGCGTCAGGCAAGAAGACCATGTGAGTCTCTCCGTACGTTAGGGTGAGCACTCACAAAGGGCGCGGATTATGGCGACAAGGTGAGATGCGCCTGTAGCGCTGGTCACCGATTGCAACGCCTACGGACGTTTACGATACCGAACGTGACGGACGAGCGTTAGCGCGGCTGCCCAGGCCCCGGCGCGCGCACCAACCCGTGCGCGAGGCGAAGCGACACGCGCGTCAGCGCAAACAGAATGCGCGAGGTGCGGTTCGGGATGATGTGAAGCCCGCCCCGGCCAGCACGCGCCCACGCCGTGCGCGCAACGTCTTCCGGGCTCATCACGCCGCCCGCCTGCTCGGCTTTACGAACCGAGCGCGGCTTCGTCTCATTCTCGCGGTCGAAGCCGGGCGTCTGCGTCGCCGGCGGACACAGCGCCTGCACGCTCACGCCGAACGGTTTCAGCTCGTTGCGTAACGACGATGCAAACCCGACGACGGCATGCTTGGTCGCCGCGTAGACGGACCATCCGAACAAACCGATGAAGCCTAGATCCGACGATGTCAGCACGATCGCACCGGACTTGCGCGCGGCCATCGCCGGCGCAATCGCGCGCGCCACATAGATCGAGCCCATCGCGTTCACGGCGAACATCATCTCGACATCGTTGTCGGCGACATCGTCAAGAAACGCGGCGACCGCAAAACCCGCACACTGAAACAAACGATCCGGCGGACCGTGCGCGAGATATTTCTCCGCCGCCGTCCGCACATCGAGTGGATCCGAAACGTCGACGCGCCGCCAATGCGCCGCATTCACCCGGATCGCATTCAGCTTCGCGCACGCCGCCTTGAGTTTGTCCTCCTGCCGCGCCCATATCTCGACGTCTGCGCCGGCCCTGACCGCTTCAGCGGCCACGGCAAAGCCGATGCCCTCGGATCCGCCGGTGACGAGAACGCGCACGACAGCCACCTCATGAAAGACGCGGGCGAGTAGACTACGCCGCCAAAACCCTGTCGAGAGTCTCGACCTTGTCGTTGAATGCTTCGATGGCTTCGATAAGCTGACGCGCCCGCGCCTGCCCCAGCGCCGCGTCGTCCTCTTTCGGAAGATAGTTCAACTCGCCCTGCATCGTGCGCAGCAACTCGAGCTTCTGCTTGCGGACCAGCAGCAGGAAATTCGAATCCGCCAGCGCCAAGGGCAAACCCGCCTGCTCGACGGCGGCGGCAACGCGCTGCAACGACGGATCGACCGCCCACCCATCGTCGTTGAAGGCCTGCAACACCGGCCGCCACTCGTACTCCTGGACGCGCGTCCCATCACGCATACGTTTCAGCTGATCGAGAACGCCCGGTGCGCCGAAGCGTATGGCGCGCAAATCGCGCCGCACAACGTCCCTGAACTGGGCGCGGGCTTGCGCCTGCATACCGGCGGCGAGTTCGCCGAGAAGGTCGACAAAATTGCCGGCACCGCCAACCAGGGCGATAACGTCCATCAGACCCTCCTCGTCAAACGCTCCTCAGTAGACGCGCGCTTTCGGCGCGATGTACTCGATGTCGTTCGACATCGTGTAGGTATGCACCGGACGGTAGTCGAGCTTGACCGCACCGGTTTTCGCGTCGAACCACGACAGCGTGTGCTTCATCCACTTGGCGTCGTCGCGGTTTGGGAAGTCTTCGCGCGCATGACCGCCGCGGCTTTCCTCACGCGCCAGCGCGCCCGCCGCGGTGACGTTCGCCTGCGAAATCAGATTGTCGTATTCCAGCGTCTCGACGAGGTCGGAGTTCCAGATCATCGAGCGATCCTTGATCTCGATCGAAGGCGAGTCCTTGTAGACCTGCGCCACGGCATCGACGCCCTTGGCGAGTTCGCCGCCGGTGCGGAACACCGGACAATAATTCTGCATCGCGCGCTGCATGCGCAGGCGCAGCTGCGCCGTCGGCGTGCCGCCCTTGGCGTTGCGGAAACGATCGAGCCGCGCCAGCGCCTCGTCGCCCGCGCCCTTCGCCCACTCCGGCTGGCGCTCGTTCGGCTTCACGTCGGCCGCACACTTCATGCCCGCCGACCGTCCGAACACGACAAGATCGATGAGCGAGTTCGAACCCAAACGATTGGCGCCGTGCACCGACACGCAGGCCGCCTCGCCGATCGCCATCAAGCCCGGCACCACGGCATCGGGATCGCCGTCCTTCGGGTTCACGACTTCGCCGTGATAGTTCGTCGGAATGCCGCCCATGTTGTAGTGCACGGTCGGCAACACCGGGATCGGCTGCTTGGTCACGTCGACGCCGGCGAAGATGCGCGCCGATTCCGAAATGCCGGGCAACCGCTCGTGAATGATCTTCGGATCAAGATGGCTCAGATGCAGATGGATATGATCCTTGTGCGGACCGACGCCGCGGCCTTCGCGGATCTCGACCGTCATCGCGCGGCTGACCACGTCGCGTGACGCCAGATCTTTTACGCTCGGCGCATAGCGTTCCATGAACCGCTCGCCGCTGGCGTTGGTCAGATACCCGCCTTCGCCGCGCACGCCTTCGGTGATCAGAACGCCGGCGCCATAAACGCCGGTCGGATGAAACTGCACGAACTCCATGTCCTGAAGCGGCAAGCCGGCGCGCAGCACCATGCCGTTGCCGTCGCCCGTCTGCGTGTGCGCGCCGGTGCAGGTGTAATAGGCACGGCCATACCCGCCCGTCGCCAAGATCACCTTGCTCGCGCGGAAGCGGTGGATCGACCCATCGTCGAGCGACCACGCCATCAACCCACGACAGCGGCCTTCTTCCATGATGAGATCGAGCGCGAAGTACTCGATGAAGAACTCCGCGTCGTAACGCAGGCTCTGCCCGTAAAGCGTGTGCAGCATCGCGTGACCGGTACGGTCGGCAGCGGCCGCCGTGCGCTGGATCGGCGCCTTGCCGTAATCCTTCGTCATGCCGCCGAACGCGCGCTGATAGATCTTGCCTTCTTCGGTGCGGCTGAACGGCACGCCGAAATGCTCAAGCTCGTACACGGCTTCCGGCGCGTGCCGGCACAGATATTCGATCGCGTCCTGATCGCCCAGCCAGTCCGACCCCTTCACGGTGTCGTACATGTGCCAGCGCCAATCGTCCGGCTCCATGTTGCCCAGCGCCGCCGAGATGCCGCCTTGCGCCGCGACGGTGTGGCTGCGCGTCGGAAACACCTTGGTGATGTTCGCGACCCTCAACCCATGCTTCGCCGCTTCCAGCGTCGCGCGCAACCCCGCGCCGCCCGCCCCCACGACGACGACATCGAAGGTGTGATCCGTGATGGGATAGGCAACCATGGTGTGAACTTCCGAAAGTTAGACGGCGATACGCAGAACGGCGATCACGCAGATCATGCCGACCGCGAACGCGGCGAAATTGGTGAACAACAAGAGCGCAAGCTTCGTGCTCTCGCGATGAATGTAGTCCTCGATTACGACCTGGACACCCAGAACCATGTGATAAAGGCCCGCGAGCACGAACAACAGCATCGCCCCCGCATTGAACGGATTGTGCAGGAACTCCAACACCTCGGCATAAGGCGCACCGGCATAGCGCGCGATCGACCACACAAACCAAATCGTCAGCGGCAGCAGCGCCACCGCCGTCACCCGCTGATGCCAGAAATGCGTAGTGCCCGATTTGGCGGAGCCCAGGCCGCGCACGCGGCCAAGCGGCGTCTGAATGGTCATCAGATCACCCCCATCGAACGATACGCGACCAGCCAAACGATAAGGGTGAGCGCGACAGTCACGACATAGGCGACGATGCCCGACGTGTTCGCGGTGTGCATCTTGAAGCCCCGGCCCACATCCCAGAACAAATGCCTTACGCCGTTCACCGCGTGATAGATCAGCGCGACGGTAAATCCGAACAGCACCAGTTGCCCGAACCAATGCCCGGCAACGCGCGCAAACGTGTCATAGCTCTCCGGCCCCATCGAAGCCGCCACCAGCCACCAGGCAACGAGCAACGTCCCGAACGCGAGCCCGACGCCGGTCACACGGTGCAGGATCGACGTCCCCATCGTGATCGGCCAGCGATAGATCCCCAGATGCGGCGAACGCGGCCTAGCCGACTGCCCACCGGAACGCGCCTCAGCCATGGGTCTTAGGTCCTCGTAATGTCGGTCATGAGGGGAGAATAGGATCGCGGCGAAACTTTCATAAGGGACATACGGCCGCAAGGGCGACGCCACAATCCGTGGTGGACCCGTCGCCGAGTCCCGCGCGACGGAGATTCAGCTTCACCACCAAGACACCAAGGCACCAAGAGGCTCAGGCCACCGTCCACCGCCCGCGCCACATCCACCCCCGTGTGTCATGGTCCGCGAAGGCGGACCACCCACGACTTTCTTCAGCGCCGCGGTGCTCAGATGCTGTTTGTTTCACGCCAAGACGCCAAGACGCCAAGGCGCCAAGAGTCAAAGAAACCTTCGGCGCCGTAGGCGCCATTCGGACCTGTGATTGGCGCTGCGCGCCGAAGGGTGAACTCTCTTGGCGTCTTGGCGTCTTGGCGTGAAACGATAAACGCATCCGCTACGCAAACGCTGAAAGTCGTGGGTGGTCCGCCTTCGCGGACCATGACACCCATATTGTATTGCAGCCATGGGGCGGGGTGGATGTGGCGGCGGGTGGTGGCCTGAGCCTCTTGGTGCCTTGGTGTCTTGGTGGTGAAGCTGAATCACCGCCGCACCGCCCTACAAACCCACGCACCTTGAGCGCACAACGCGCGCCGTGCCAAACTCGCGCGCAGTACACGGAGGTTCTCTTGTTCGAAGCGGTCATCTTCGATTTCGGCGGTGTTATCACCGAAAGTCCGTTTGAGGCGTTCAACCGTCTGGAGGTCGAGCGCGGCATCCCGAAGGACACCATCCGCCGCATCAACGCGACCAACCCGCACGAGAACGCGTGGGCGCGCTTCGAACGGTCCGACATCGACCTCGCCGCCTTCGACGTCGCCTTCGCCACCGAAGCCCGCGCCCTAGGCCACGATCTCCCCGGCCGCGACGTGCTGGCCTGCCTCTACGGCGCGGTACGCCCGTCGATGCTCAAAGCGCTGAAGCTCATTTCGGCAAAGCACAAAACCGGCTGCATCACCAACAATGTCAAATCCGACGGCGGCGCCGAGAACACCTGGCGCAACAAGGCCGTCGATGAAGCGATGGCCCTGTTCCACCACGTCATCGAGTCCTCGAAGGTCGGCGTGCGCAAGCCCGACCCGCGCATCTACAAAATGATGCTCGACGAATTGAAGGTCGATCCGAAGAAATCGATCTATCTGGACGACCTCGGAATCAACCTGAAACCGGCCCGCGAATTGGGCATGACGACCATCAAGGTCGAAGCCGCCGAACCCGCCCTGCAGGCGCTGGAGCACCACCTGGGGATAACTCTTCGTTAACCCTAATCTGGTATTAAGGAACCCGCTGTTCGTTAAGTTTTCGCAAAGACCATTCGGTCATCCGCGAAGGCCTTGAATTCTAAGGCGTTGCCCGACGGGTCCCTTACGAACATCGTTAATTGCTCACCGGGAAGTCCTTGAAATCGCGTCTGCGGTTCGATCAGAAATTGCGCCTGCGCGGCCTGCAGTTTTTCGGCGATTTCCCTGAATTTTGAAGGGGTTAGTATGACACCGAAATGCCTCACCGGCACTTGTTCGTCGTCAACGATGTTTGTCTCTTCCATTGCCCTCGGGAAGGGGCTCAGATGGGCAACGATTTGATGCCCGAAAAAGTCAAAGTCGACCCAATCGGGAGCAGATCGACCTTCAGGACAACCGAGCACACCGCCGTAGAAGGCGCGAGCCTCGAGCAGGTCATGGACGGGAAAGGCCAAGTGAAAACGCGGTCGGTCCGACATGATTTGAACTCTGGGAAACGGGTGAGGAGTCCATTGGGAAGCGTGTTGGGGACCGAGTGTAACGAGTTTTGAGCGAGGGTTCTAAGGACGTGGAAAAGCGGGCGCGGCAAGAGACGATGAGAATTGGGGGCAAGTCCGTATCCGTGAAGGTGCGCTTGAACCCCAGAGCTCGCCGTCTGATCGTCAAAGTGCACCCCTCGACGGGTGAAGTGGCCGTCGTGGCCCCCAGCGAACGTTCGGTCCAAAAGGCCCTGGACTTCGCGCGGCAGGAGGGCGACTGGATCGCCGGCCGCCTCGATCGCGTGCCGGATCCGGTTTATCTGGAACCGGGCGACACCGTCCTCTTCAAAGGCAACCTCTACGTCCTGCGCCTGAGCCCCGACCGCGGCAGCGTCTGGATCGACAACGACGCCACCCGCCCGACCATCCGCGTCACCGGCAAACGCGAACACGCCCCGCGCCGCGTCGAAGACTGGTTGAAGAAACAAGCCCGCACGGCCATCACCCGCCGCATCAACGCGCTCGCCGAAGAACTCGGCGTAAACGTCACGCGTATCACGGTGCGCGACGCGACCAGCCGCTGGGGTTCATGCTCCACCAGCGGCGCGATCTCGCTGAGCTGGCGCCTGATCATGGCCCCGAACTCGGTGCTCAACTACGTGGCCGCCCACGAAGTCGCCCACTTGCGCGAAATGAACCACGGCACCCGCTTCTGGCGCATCGTGGATAAGCTTGTCGGCCAAGACGAAGCCGAAACCGCCCAAGCCTGGCTCCGCGAATTCGGCAGCGAACTCCACCGCTACAACGCCCAAAAACCAAAGCGCCGGCGGGGCTAGACAGCCTCTTCAACGTCATGGCCGGGCTTGACCCGGCCACCCAGTGGCCGCGCGTCTGCGCGGCCGTAACGCGCGACTTCGTAGGATTTAGGTGAGTCTCAGGCGCGCACGGACGTGCGCGCACTGGGTGGCCGGGTCGAGCCCGGCCATGACGAAATTTTGGGAGCGCTAATTCGTCGTGGCCGCTTCCGGCTTCGACTCCGCGAACAACCCCGCCAGCAACTCGTCGAACGCCGACGCATCGTCACCATCGGCCGGCGCGTCGACCACATCGCTGCCGGGCAGCGGCATGATCGGTTGGCCGTCCATCGCGCGCACCATGAAAGACTTCCACATCGTGGCCGGCAGCGTGCCGCCGCGGATTTCTTTGCCCATCGGTTGGTTCGCGTCGTTGCCGACCCAAACGCCGGCGACGAGTTGGCGCGTGTAGCCGACGAACCAAGCGTCCTTGAAATCCTGTGACGTGCCGGTCTTGCCCGCCGTCGGACGTCCGTCGAGCGCCGCCGCTTTACCTGTGCCCGTCCGCACCGCCTGCATCAGCATACGATTGATCGCGCCGGCGGCCTCCGCCGTCGTCACGTTGCCGAGCCCCGACCCCGCGCGCTCATACAAAACGTCGCCGTTGATCGACGTCACGCGCGTGATGCCGTGCGGAATGGCGCCGCGCCCGCCCGTCGCGAACGGCACATACCCGTTGACGAGTTCAAGCAGCGAAACCTCCGACGTGCCCAACGCCAGCGACGGCACCGCCGCAAGGTCCGACACGATCCCAAGACGCCGCGCCGTCTGCGCCACCGTCTCAGGCCCCAGCTCCAAGCACAGCTTCACCGCCACCGTGTTCACCGAACGCGACAGCGCATCGGCGAGCGTCATGTCGCCTTCATAGGTCCCGGAATAATTCGCAGGCGTCCACCCGCGATACGTCACCTGCGCGTCGACCATATGCGACGCGGGCGAGCGGCCCGCTTCCATCGCCGCCAGATAGACGAACGGCTTGAACGCCGAGCCCGGCTGACGCTTGGCCTGCGTTGCGCGATTGAACTCCGACATCATGTACGAGCGCCCGCCGACCATCGCCTTGACCGACCCGTCCGTCGCCATCGCAACCAACGCGCCTTGCGCGTTCGGCGAAGCCTTCTGGCGCAACGTCTTCACGACCGCGTCTTCCGCCGCCCGCTGCAGCTCAAGATCGAGCGTCGTCTCGACCACGATGTCGGTATCCGGCCGCCCGACGAGGCCCGGCAACTGCTCCATCACCCAATCGGCAAAATACTGATTGCCTTGCACCGACTGACCGGTCGCAAGCTTCGGCCGCGTATGAAGCGCTTCGTCGCGATCGGCCTTGCCGATGTAGCCGACGTCAACCATCGACTGCAGCACGACGCTGGCCCGGCTTTGCGCAAGCTCGATCCCGTTCACCGGCGAATACCGCGTGGGCGCCTTCAAAAGCCCGGCGAGGATCGCCGCCTCAACCAGCGTCAACCGCGAAGCGGGCTTGTTGAAATAGCGCCGCGACGCCGCGTCGATGCCGTAAGCCCCCGCGCCGAAATAAACGCGGTTCAAATAGATCGCGAGAATCTCGTCCTTCGAAAACGACATCTCGAGATAGACGGCAAGCAGCGCCTCCTGAATCTTGCGCCCATACGTCCGCTCAGGCTTCAGAAACAAGTTCTTGGCAAGCTGCTGCGTAATGGTGGAGCCGCCCTGCACCACGCGCCCGGCCTCCATGTTGACCCACGCCGCGCGGCCCAAGCCCCAAAAATCTAAACCGAAATGCGAATAGAACCGGCGGTCTTCACTGGCGAGCACGGCTTGCGCGACATGCGGCGGCAGATCCTTCAACGTCACCGGCAATCCGGAATCAATCCCGCGCCTGGAGATCGCGCGCCCGCCCGCATCGAGCAGCGTCACCGCCTGCGTCCGCTCCTGCCGCCACAATCCCTCCGTAGACGGAAGATCGGCGGCGAAATAAGCGAGAGTGCCGGCAACGATAACGCCGACCCACACCGCGGCCACGGCGACGCCATGGAGAAGGCTCCAGCGCTTCCCGCCGCCTTCGTCTTCGTCGTCGAAGGCTTCCGGACGCGCCTTTCGGGCGGACGAGCGCCGCGGCGACCGCCGCTTGCCGTTACCTTTGCCCATCGTCGCGTCGAAATCCCGTGAAACCAGCTCCAGAACCTAAAGAGGGCCCCTTAACGTCGGCTAAATCCTGGCAAATTTGCTTTGTGGATAGTCCCGCTTTCCATCGCCCGAAGGAGGGCTATTATCGCCGCCGAACGGGTCTTGAGGGCGGCAACAGCGGAACGATGACATGACACGCGCACGCAGTCTTTGGACGTTGATCGCCTTGGCCGCCCTCTCATGGACCCTGCCCGCGCAGGCGAGCCCCATCGACGACCTCTTCGGCGATGCCCCGATCGTACGCGCCGCCCGCGAAGGTTCCGTCAAAGACATGAACGCGGCTATGGTGGCGGGCGAACCTGCAACCAAGCGCGCGGCCGACGGCACGCCGGTTCTCATCATCGCGGTCGGCGCCCGCAGCCTGGACGTCGTCAAAATCTTGATCGAAAACGGCGCACGCCCGGACGACAAATCCCGCGACGAAACCACCGCGTTAACGCTCGCCGCCAGCAACGGCGACTACGACATCGCCGAATATCTCCTCGACCACAAAGCCGACGTGAACCTGCCCGGCGCATTGCGCGAAGCACCGCTGATCAAAGCCTCCCGGGCCCGTCATGCGAGCATCGTGCGCCTTCTGATCGAACGCGGCGCCGACCTCGACGACACGGACTCCTCCGGCGCGACCGCCCTCGACATCGCCAAAGCCAACAACCAAGCCGCGATCGTCGCCCTGCTAACGAAAGCGAGCAAAAAATAGTCGCCGAACCGCTCCCCCAAGCGAGACGACCCAACCTCCTCGCGGCGCTCCTGCCGGCCGACATCCTGGCCGTCGCCAATCTGTCCAGCGGCGCGAGCGTCCGTCTCCGCACGCTGGTCTTCGTCCGTTCGCTCGGCATCATCGGCCAGATCGTGGCGATCTTCATCGTCTTCTTCGGCCTGAAGTATCAGATGCCGATCGGCCAGTGTCTGATGGTGATCGCCGTCGCCATCGCCTTCAACGCCGTGATGCTGTTCCTCTACCCCAGCATCCATATGCTGAGCGAACGCGAAGCGAGCGCCCACCTCGCTTTCGACATCATGCAGCTGACCGCGATGCTGGCCCTAACCGGCGGCATCGAGAACCCTTTCGCGATCCTCTACCTCGCGCCCGTCGTCATCTCGGCGACGAACTTGAGCCTCACCTCGACCCTGCGCCTCGCGCTCCTCGCCTTCATCAGCATCTCGGTCATCGCGTTCCTGCACTGGCCCCTGCCCTGGGACCCGCAGAACCCGCTGCTCCTGCCGCCGCTCTACATCGCCGGTGTCTGGATCGCGCTCACCCTCGGCATCGGCTTCTGCCTGATCTACGCCTGGCGCACCGCCGAAGAAGCGCGCCTCATGCAAACCGCGCTTGCGGCGACGCAGTCCGCGCTGGAACGTGAGCAGCGCCTCTCCGACCTCGGCGCGCTGGCCGCCGCCGCCGCGCACGAACTTGGCACGCCGCTGGGCACGATTGCCGTCGTCGCCCGCGAGCTCGAACGCGATATGCCCGCGGGTAGCGCCTGGTCCGAAGACGTCAAACTCTTGCGCAGCCAAGCCGAACGCTGCCGCGAAATCCTGACGCGCTTGTCGCAGCAGGGCACGGGCGCCGACGAAAACACGGTCGCCCAGCGCCTCCCGTTGGCGGCCCTCATCGACGAAATCGCTGAGCCGCATCGCGGCTTCGGTATCGACGTCAACGTGCACGCCAACGGCACCGGCGCCCTCGTCGTCGTTCGCAATCCGGAAGTCGTCCACGGCATCGGCAACTTGATCGAGAACGCTGTCGACTTCGCCAACACCCGCGTCGACATTGAAGCCGTCTGGACCGACGAAAAGGTCGACATGACGATCAGCGACGACGGCACAGGCTTCAACGCCGAAATCCTAGCGAGGCTGGGCGAGCCCTACGTCACCTCGCGCGCAGGCCTCGAGTCCAACCGCAAGGAAGGCGCGCCGGCCAACCTTCACGCCGATGGCCACGCCGGCATGGGCCTCGGCTTCTTCATCGCCAAAACCCTGATCGAACGCATCGGCGGCACGATCTCGTTCGGCAACAAACCAAAGGGCGGGGCCATCGTCCGCATGAGCCTGCCGCGCAAGAACCTTGAGAGCCCTGCAAATTCAAGAGGATAACGCGCAACCTCGGACTGGCTTCGCGCACCGTTCGCACCTATATTCCGACCCGCTCATTGAGGGGAAACACCCGTGGCCCTGTCCGCCGAAGGCCTGCCCGACAAATCGCTGCTGATCGTCGATGACGACGCGCCGTTTCGCCAGCGCCTCGCCCGCGCCATGGAAGCGCGCGGCTTCCTGGTCACCGCCGCCGAGACCGCTGAAGAAGCGGTCGCCTTCGCGCGCAAATCGCCGCCGGCTTTCGCGGTCGTTGACCTGCGCATCGGCCAATCCGGCAACGGCCTCGACGTCGTCGAAGTCCTGCACCAAGCCCGCCCCGACGCCCGCGTCGTGATGCTCACCGGCTACGGCAACATCGCCACCGCCGTCGCCGCCGTAAAGCACGGCGCCATCGACTACCTCTCGAAACCAGCCGACGCCGACGACGTAGCGAACGCGTTGCTGTCGTCACCGGGCGCGAAACCCGCCCCGCCGGAAAATCCGATGTCGGCCGACCGCGTACGCTGGGAACACATCCAACGCGTCTACGAACTCTGCGGCCAAAACGTGTCCGAGACGGCGCGCCGCCTCAACATGCACCGCCGCACCCTGCAGCGCATCCTGGCGAAGCGTTCGCCGAAGTAATCAGCCGGGTTGGCCGGTCGACGAGAAGCGCTTGCGATAGGCGCTGGGTGCGATGCGAAAGCGTCGCTCGAACGCACGGCGAAATGCATCCGCGCTGGCATAGCCGACCGACGCCGCCACGCTCTCAACCGTCTGATGCGGACTCGGCAAGCGCCGCCGCGCTTCGTCCAATCGCAGACGCTCGACATATTCTGCCGGCGACACGCCGAACGTCGCCTTGAAGCGGCGGCTGAAGTGCCGCTCACCCAGCCCCGCGCGCTTGGCCAGCGCCTCGTTCGACAGGTCCTTGCGCATATGTCCGATCATCCAATGCGCAAGATCGGCGAAGCGGTCGACGGCCCGCGTCTGAAACTGCAACGGCTCTGAGAACTGCAGCTGTCCGCCCGGGCGCTTCAGATAGACGACGAGCTCGCGCGCCGCCGCCAGCGCCACGCGTTCGCCGAAGTCCTCCTCGACCAGCGACAATGCCAGATCGATCCCCGCGGTAATGCCGGCTGATGTGTAGTAGGCGCCGTCACGGATGAAGAGCGCATCGACCTCAAGCTGTATTGCGGGAAAGCGGCGCGCCACGTCGCTCGCAAAACGCCAATGCGTCGTCGCCCGCCTGCCGTCCAACAAGCCCGTTTCGCCCAAGGCATAGATGCCGGTGCAAATGGAAACCATCCGCCGCGTCCGCGCCGCGCGCGAGCGCAGCCATCGCACGATCGGCGCGCAGATCTTCGGCTCCCGCAGACCCTCGCCGCCGGGGACAATGATCGTATCCAGCGCTGGCGCCGCGTCGAGAGCGCCTTGCGCCAGCATTGTCAAACCGGATTCCGCCACAAACCGTCGCGCTCCCGGGCTCAACACGACGGTCTTGTATCCACCGTCGCCGCCGGCGATCGCGCGGTTCGCGGCGTCGAACACCTCCATCGGGCCGATGATGTCGAGCGCCGTGACCTGGTCGTATCCCACAATACCGATGTTCATCCGGCGCATTGCAACGCCTATAGCATCCATGTCGCATCTTGGAAATCGCTTATGTCCGAAATTGTCGGATACTCGTCATATGGCACATGGCCCAGAGTGCGTAATCTGCCCGCATTCGATGCGGAGGCCTCCATGCTGCGCTTGCTGTCTACCCTGCTCTTCGTTGTGACGCTGCTTGCACCGCAGGCAGGCGCCGCGCCGAAGCTTCCTGTGCCGGCAAACGGCCAGATCTTGGTCGCCTTCGTCGTCACCGACGGCGCCAACGTCATGGATATCGCAGGACCCTGGGAGGCTTTCCAAGACACCCACATTCCCTCCACGAGTTTCCTTCCCCTGGGCGATGAGATGCCGTTCCGGCTCATCGTCGTCTCCGATCGCAAGGCGCCGGTGCGTTTGACTGGCGGCATGACGATCGTCCCCGACTACACATTCGACGACGCGCCCGCACCCGACATCGTCATCGTCGGCGCGCAACGCGGCGCGGACAAGCTCGTCCCTTGGCTTCGTGAGCGCCACGCGAAGGGAAGCGTCATCGTCTCGATCTGCACCGGCGCCTTTAAACTTGCGGCGACCGGCTTACTCGACGGCAAGCGCGCGACCACGCACCACGAATTCACCCGCGATTTCGTGGCCAAATTTCCCAAGGTGACGCTCGTTCCCGGAAACCGCTTCGTACAAAGCGACGCGCGGATCTTCACCGCCGGCGGCCTGACGTCGGGCATCGACCTCGCGCTACATATCGTCAGCCTGTACTTCGGCGCGGATGTCGCCGCCAAAACGGCAACCTACATGGAATACACCGGCGCCGGCTGGCGACACCCTGAGGGCGCGAGCCCGGTCGCCCGCTAACCTCAGCGACCCTTCGCGCCGTCCATCCGCTGGATCAAGCCAGTGGTACTCTGCCCCGGCACCAGATCGACGAGCACGACGCGCCCGCCATGCTTCTGCACGAAGTCGGCGCCGACCACGCGATCGATCGTATAGTCCGCGCCCTTCACCAAAACATCCGGCTTGACCGCCTCGATCAGTTTCAGCGGCGTCTCTTCTGCAAACAAAACGACGGCATCGACCGTCTCCAGCGCCGCCAACACCACCGCGCGCGCCATCTCCGAATTCACCGGCCGCCCATCGCCTTTGAGGCCGCGAACCGAAGCATCCGTATTCAGCCCGACGATTAACCGGTCGCACGCTTTGCGCGCTTGGCTGAGCAGCGACACGTGCCCGGGATGCAAAAGATCGAAGCAGCCATTGGTGAAGCCGACGCTCAAACCCTGCGCGCGCCACGCCGCGACACGCTCCACCGCCGCATCGAGCGAGACAATCTTATCCTGCGCGCCCTTCATCTCCGACGAACGCAGAACGCGCGTGAGTTCGTCCGGATAAACGACCGCCGTACCGGCTTTGCCGACAACGATACCGGCCGCCGCATTCGCCAACGTCGCCGCATCACGCAAACTCGCGCCAGCACCAAGCGCCAAAGCCAACACCGCAAGCACCGTGTCACCGGCACCAGAGACGTCGAATACCTCGCGCGCTTCCGTCGCCAACTGCACGCCGGCGCGACCACGCTCGATAACGGTCATGCCCCGCTCGGCCCGCGTCACGACAATGCCGCCAAGATCAAACGCCGTGACGAGGTGCAGTCCCGCCGCCGCAACCTCATCGTCGCTGCCCGCCGGCATCCGTGACGCAAGACCCAGCTCGCGCGCGTTCGGTGTCAGCAAACTCGCGCCGCGAAACGCCGCGAGATCGACCGCCTTCGTATCGACGATCACCGGCTTACCGGCGACGCGCGCAACCTTCACCGCATGCGCAGCCACGGCCGCGCTCACGACGCCCTTGCCGTAGTCCGAAATCACGACCACGCCGGCATCGCCGATCTCGCCGTCGATCGCATCCATCAACCGTCGCTCGACATCGGCCCCCAACGCAGCGACGTCCTCGCGATCCGCGCGCAGCAACTGCTGGGAATGCGCGACATAGCGCATCTTCACCGTCGTCGGCCGCTCGGCCGTCACCGCCAGCCGCGCAACCACATCACCGTGCCCCGCGATCAGCGCTTGAATATCGGCCCCCGCGCTGTCGTCCCCGACGACGCCGATCAGCGACACGCGCGCGCCTAGCGCTGTCGCATTCCGCGCGACGTTGCCCGCGCCGCCCAACATCCGCGCCTCGCGCGAAACCTTCAGCACCGGGATCGGCGCTTCGGGCGAAATGCGATCGACCGAGCCATAGATGAAATGGTCGAGCATCACGTCGCCGACGCATAGCACTTTGACGCGAGCCATCGGCTCGACGTGACGGGTCAATGACGCGCGTTCGCTCATGTTCGATGTTGAGCATGCTGGCCCCCGCCGATCAACGCCGCAGGCCCGTTCCGGTTAAGCGTTAAGGTGCAAAAGGATCGGCGCTGCGCGCGAACCGCTCCGCCGCGACCCGCGCAAAGCGGATCAGCAGCGCCTTGCGCCGCGCCGCCACGATTGGTGAATGCGGCGCCTCCCGCACGATCGCCGCCCCGAACCGGTCGGCCACGATCAGCCCATGGTCGTTAGGCAAGATCTCATGCGGAAACCCCTCCGGCACCGCGAAATAATAGCGATCGCAGAAATCGAGGTACTCGTTCCACTTCACGTCGGCGCGAAAGTCGCTGAGGCTGACCTTAATCTCGACCGCGGCGATCTCGCCCGAATCCGAAATGGCCGCGACGTCGATCCGCCGCCCGCTCGGCAATGTGAACTCATAAAGCGGCGACCAGCCGCGTTCGAGCAGACAGCGGCTGACGCCGCGCGCGACATCGCTCGTGATCCCGAAAACGCCTCTGCCTGCGTCACCCATGCGAATCTCGCAATTCCGTGAGTGGCTGTAAATTGCACCTTGACCTATCACATGTGAACCGGCCACGCAGAACAAGAGCCGCAGCACTGGGGGAACCGCGTGTCCACGAAAAAAATCCAAGGATTTGCCTGCATCGCGCTGACAATCGCGGCGTTGCTGGCCGCCGCGAACGCCCACGCCGACGCCGTCACGGAGGGCCAACAACGCGCCGCCGAAGCGATCAAGGCCGATGAGGCCGGCGATCACGCCAAAGCGGCCGACATCTTTGCACAAGCACTGGCCTTACGGCCCAATCATCCGGGACTGACTTTGCGCCTCGCCCGCGCCAGCGCGCGCGCCGGCCGCGAAGAAGAGGCGTTGCGCGCGCTCGAAGACTACGCCGCGATGGGCCTGAAAACCGACGCAGGCCATCCCGATTTCGTCTCGCTGGCCGCAAGTCCGCGCATGGCAGCCGTTCGCGAAAAGCTGGTACAGAACGCGTTGGCGACCGGCGAGGTCACCGTCGCGGCGACGCTCGACGAACCGCGCCTTCTTGCCGAAGGCATTGCGGTCGATCCGGAGACGAACCGCATCTTCATCGGCGACGTGCACAACCGACGAATTCTCGCAATCGACGCAGCCGGCAACAAATCGACGCTGGTGGCGTCCGGCGTGCACGGCCTGCTGGGCGCGTTCGGCATGTCGTGGACCGGCGGCCGGCTTTGGATCGCAAGCAGCGGCATGCTGCAAACCGCAGATCTCAAGACCGGTGAGAAAGGCCGCGCCGGCATCTTTGCCGTCGACGCCGAGGGGCGGCTGTTGAAACGCGCCATTCTCCAGGCCCCAAAGGAAGAATTCAATCTGGGCGATCTGACCGTCGCGCGAACCGGCGACGTCTACGCATCGGACTCGATCAGCGGCCGCATCTATCGCTTGGCGCCCGGCGCCAGCACGTTGCATGCGCTGATCGAAAGCGAAGAGTTCCACTCCCCGCAAGGCCTCGCGCTATCAGGCGATGAAACAACAATGGCGATCGCCGATTATTCGAACGGCATCCACATCGTCAGCCGCGACGGCAAAACGCACAACATTCTGCCGATGCCTCCGCAAACCACATTGCACGGCATCGACGCGCTCGTGCGCCACGGCCGCGATCTGATCGGCGTCCAGAACGGCATCGACCCGCAGCGTGTGATCCTAGTTCGCATGGCGCCGGGTTGGACCGCCGTCGAGGGCGTCGACGTCCTCGCCGCGAACCTGCCCGACATGAGCGAACCCACACTGGCGACCATCATCGGCGAAGATCTCGTCTTCATCGGCAACGGCCAATGGTCCCGCTTCGGCGAAGACGGAATGATCAAAGGCGCAGATCCCTTCGCCCCAACCAAAATCCTGCGCCGCAAACTCCCGGCCGCGCGAAACTAGCGCGGCGCAGTCTGGGAGCGCGGGCGTCCCGCCCGCTCGTTCTGGATCGACGCCTTGCGGCGGACGTGCTGCAGAGTGGGCGGGACGCCCGCGCTCCCAGACAAAAAAGGGCGGCCAACGCGGCCGCCCTCAAGAACACTAGCAAAAATCTAGCTTATTCAGCGGCCGCCAACAGCGCCGAACCCGAACGCTTCATGCCGAAATTCACCGTCTGGAGGTATTTAATGCCCTCTTCCGCGATGTCGTCGCCGATCATGTGATCGCCTTCGGCGCGCAGTTCATCCATGTCGACATACATCGAGTAGAACGACTTCGTGCGGTCCGTGATGATGCCCGCCTTGAGCAGCGTCTTGATCAGCACGCGGAAGATGTCCGTGCCTTCGCGCATGCGCTCGCGGCGATGCTCGTCCGTGATCGCTTCCAGCAGCGACTCGTGCGCCGCCTTCCAGTCGATGCCGACGGACTCATAGACCGATTTCATCTGCTCCGGATTGATCAGGTTGAACAGCAGCGTCTGGAAGCAGCTCGCCGCCCAATCCTCGACGATGTCCTGCTCTTGCTTGGTGAGCTTCGGGATCGTGCGGTCGGCCCAGATCTTGCCGAACTTATGGTGGAACGCCTCGTCCGTCATGACGAGCTGCGTCAGGCGGACCAGCAGCGGATCGCGCGCCTTCGTATAGAGCGTCGCGAACGCGCCCATGGCGAGGCCCTCGACCAGCATCTGCATGCCGACGATCTTCTTGTAAACTTCAGGCGCCAGCACGAGGTCGGTCAACAGCGCGCCCAGCGTCGGACCAACCGGCAGCGGCTTGCCCCAACGCGCCTGGACGTAACGCGAGAAACCCGTGACGTGACGCGCTTCCTCGCGCGTCTGGTTCGCGGCGTATTCCTGGGCACCCGGATCGCGCAAGATGTGACAGAGCGAAGCCGAGAGCGACAGCGCACCCTGTTCGCCGTGCAGGATCGACGACAGAATCCAGCGCGCGGACTCATTCGCGAACTTCACCTTCTGCTTCGCCGTCAGCTGCTCGCCGAACTTCGTCTGGAAGATCGGGAAGAATTCGTCCGGCAGGATCTGGTCGTTCTCGATGTCGAACTTCTCGGAGAAGTCGATGTACTTCTTGTCCAGCGGATCCCAGAAGTGGTCGTGGGTCGCGGAAATGATCTTGTCGAACGCGGTGGACCGCGCGTTGTAACGGTCGACTTCCATCATCGCGGGGAAGTCTGTGGGGTCGAGCGCGTCGTACGCGTTGTCCTTCGTAATCTGCATCGCGGTCATAGGCGGTACACTCCCGGGAAGAAATTCCTCAAGATCCAAGCTACACAAAGATGACGCTAGCGTCAATTTGAGAATGACGGAGCCGTCAAGTTTGACGCTACCGCAGCCGTGTTAGAGCAGCCTTAAGGGCGCGCGTGTTATTGTAAATGCAACCATAGATAGAATCGGCGGGGGAGAAGGGCGAACCGGCACTGAGGCTTAGGCCCCACACCTGACGCGGGTAATGAACTAGCGGAAAGGTGGCAGGTTCGCGCAATGTCATGAGTGTGTTAGAGCAATTCCAAGGGACCGGAAGCTGCCCATCAGAGGCCGCAGGTCCCAACGCGGAACGACCCACTCGGGGGAGTGCGGGCGGCCGTCGAAGTGTTGTGATGGGGGAAGGGACGCAAAGTGAACTGTCGAATTGCGCCTCGTTGCGCCCCGAATCAAGTTCCAACAGTCGCCATTGAAGCAACCAGAACGCATGGCCTCGACGCCGCGCGCAGGGAGTAGACGAGTCACATGATCCGCTTTCTTGAAACGATCTTCTTCCGCGGCCGCGTGCTCGTCCTCGCGTTGATTGCGATCATCACCATCGTCCTTGGCTACGAAGCGACGAAGCTGCGCATGGATGCCGGCTTCTACAAAGGCCTGCCGACAGGTCACGAATACATCGCGACGTTCCTCGAATACCAAGACCGGCTCTTCGGCGCGAACCGCGTCATCATCGTGGTGCGCAACACCAAGGGCGACATCTGGAACAAGCAATTCCTGCAGCGCCTGAACGACGTCACGCAAGACGTGTTCTACCTGCCCGGCGTCGACCGCCGCACGGTGACCAGCCTCTGGACGCCCAACACCCGCATCCTTGAAATCACTGAAGACGGCATCTCCGCACGCGACGTCATCCCGGGCACCATCACGCCCGAGAAGATGGAAGGTCCGGCGATCAAGCAGCTGAAGAACGACGTGCTGAAAGGCAATCTCGTCGGGCGCTTGGTCTCGAACGACTTCACCGCCTCGCTGATCGTCACCGAGCTTCTGGAATACGACCCTGCGACGCAAACCAAGCTCGATTACATCGACCTCGGCGAACAGCTCGAAGAGAAAATCCGGCAAAAGTTCGAGAAGGACGGCCTCGAGATCCACATTATCGGGTTCGCCAAGAACATCTCGGACATCGCCAAGGGCGGCCTTGAATCGACCCCGATGTTCTTCGGCGGCGCCTTCCTGCTTACGATCTTCGCCGTCTACTTCTATTGTCGCGAATGGAAGCTGACGTGGCTCACCGTGGGCTGTTCGCTCACCACGGTCATCTGGCAATTCGGCCTGCTGACGGTGATGGGTTACGGCCTCGATCCGTTGGCGATTTTGGTGCCCTTTTTGGTGTTCGCCATCGGCACCAGTCACGGCGTCCAGCAGCTCAACATGATCACCTCCGAGCTCTCGCACGGACTGACACCCGAGGCCGCCGCACGGTCGAGCTTCCGCGGCTTGTTGATCCCGGGCTCTCTGTCACTGATCACCGCCGTGGTCGGCTTCGCCGCTCTCTACGTCGTGCCGATCCCACAGATTCAAGAACTCGCGGTCACCGCCTCAATCGGCACCGGCCTCAAGCTGATCTCGAACCTGATCATGCTTCCCGTCATCGCCTCGTACTTCACGTTCCACGAAAGTTACCGCGAGCGCATCACCAAGGCGCGCAACACGCGTCTGAAGTTCATGAAGCTCTTGGGCGTATTCGGCACACCCGCGGTCGCCTTCCCGCTGACCTTTGTGTTCCTGCTGCTCTTCGGCGGCGCCATCTGGGCGAGTAAAGACCGCCACGTCGGCGACTTGCATCCGGGCTCGCCTGAACTGCGCCCCGATGCGCGCTACAACATCGACGCCCGCGTGATTTCCGAGAAATTCTCCGTCGGTCTGGACCTCTTGACGATCGTCGTCGAGACCCCGCCGCAGGCCTGTATCAACTACGCCTCGATGAACTATCTGAACGAGTTCAGCTGGTACATGCGCAACGTCGAAGGCGTGCGCGAGGTGCAAAGCGCACCGTTCACCGCCAAACAGATCGCTGCCGGCTGGAACGAAGGCAACCTGAAATGGCGCGCCCTGCCGCGCAACCAATACGCCCTCGTTCAAGCCGTGGGTCCGATCCCGTCATCGTCGGGCCTCATCGACATCGACTGCACGCTGTTGCCGCTGCAGGTCTTCCTTGTCGACGGCAAGGCGACGACGATCCATCACGTTGTCGATGCGGTGAAGGAATGGATGGCCGCGCGCGGCTTTGCGCACGTCCTGTCCGCCGGCCGCAACAACGGCGACCGCATCATGCCGCCGGAGTTCCTGGCCGACGGCAAACCGCGCCGCGAACCCGCCAACCCGACGTCGACCTGGACGCTGACCAAGGAACAGGCCGCAGGTCTGACCTATAGCGCGCCAGAACAGATCAAGGATCAGAAACAGATCTTCAGCGTCACCGGCTATCTCCCGCCGCCGGCAGGCAGCGACTTGGAACTGCTGGGTCTGCCCGGCGAAGCCGTCAAAGGCGCCGTGGGTCAAATCGAGGTCACGCCGGACAAGGACGGCAAAGCCAAGGTCGACCTGACGTCCGTCATCAACAAGCCTGAGTTCAAGGGCGTATCTCTATACGTGCTGGGCAGCGTCCCCGACTCGTTCACGATCCGCCTCGCCTCGGGCAACTCCGGCGTCACCGCCGCGGTCAACGAAACGATCGAGTTCTACGAACAGCCCTCGACGTTGATCGTGTACGCGATGGTGTTGTTCCTGACCTACATCACCTACTTCGACTGGCGCGCCGCGGTCGGCTGTATGCTGCCGCTCTTGTTCTCGACCTTCTTCGGCTACTTCTTCATGCTGGAGCTGGACATCGGCTTGAAGGTCTCGACGCTGCCCGTGATCGTCTTGGTGGTCGGTGTCGGTGTCGACTACGCGTACTACATCTACAACCGGCTGCAGTACCATCTGTCGACCGGCGCCAACATCACCGAGTCCTATCAGGAGACGATCCTGGAGACCGGCAACGGCGTCTTCTTCACCGCCTTGAACTTCGCCCTCGGCGTCTCGACCTGGTCGTTCTCGCCGCTGAAGTTCCAGGCCGACATGGGCACGCTGCTGACGTTCATGTTCTTGACCAACATGATCATGGCCCTCACCGCCCTGCCCGGCATTGCCGTGGTGCTCGACACCCTGCTGCCGCGCAAGAAACTGCCCTACCCGGGTCCGGAGCCGGGCGGCCACTGGCATTAACGCTGACCCGCGGAAGACGCGGAATCAAAGGGCCGGAGGCAACTCCGGCCCTTTGCCTTTTCGGGCCCATCTGTCAGACTCCGCCCTCACCCTTTTCGCCCGCGGAGCAGTTTCGACATGTTCGACAAGATCGTCTCCTATCTGGAAAAACGGATGGAGCAGAACGCGATCAACCCCGATCCGTTCGAGCGCCGCCAAGTCGCCGTCGCCTCGCTGCTGATTGAGGCCTCGCGCCTCGACGGCCACTACGACGCCGTCGAACAAGGCACGGTCGTACGCCTGCTGCGCGAGACGCTGAAACTCCCGGCCGACCAAGCCCGCGACCTCTTAGGGCTCGCCGAAGCGCGCCAAGCCAACACCTACGACGATTGGGTCTTCTGCGAAGCGATCAAGAAGGGCTACTCGATGCCCGAACGCATCGATATCGTGAAGCACCTCTGGGAAGTCGCCCTCGTCGACGGCCAGCTCCACCGCATGGAGACGCTGATGATCGATCGCGTCGCCACCGAACTGGAACTGACGCCGGCCCAAGCCGCCGCCGCCAAAGAAGCCGCGCAAACGAAGAAATAGCGCTTACACGCCGACGAACGTCACGAACTCATCCAACGGCGCACGCTCCGTCCGCAGCGCGTTGATCGGGTGCGTCTCGTCCATCGTCCCGATCCCCATCCCGCAAAACAGCATCAGCTCCGGCGGAATGGACAAAAACTCGCCCAACGTCTTGTGCCAAATCGCCCAGGCCTCCTGCGGACAGGTATGCAGACCATGCTCGCGCGCGAGCAGCATGATCGACTGCATGAACATGCCAAGATCCGCCCACTGCCCTTCCTGCATCGTCCGGTCGATCGCGAAGAAGAACGCCGCCGGCGCACCGAAGAATTCGAAGTTGCGCGCAAAATTCATCAGCCGCCCGAACTTGTCCTCACGCGGCACGTTGATCGTCGCATACATGTCCTCGCCGCACTTGAACCGCCGCGCTTTGTAAGGCTCCTTCAGATCGGGCGGATAAATCTGATACTCCGTCCCCTCCCCGCGCGGCTGGCTCGGCATCTTCTCTTTGATGAGCGCCTTAAAGCGCACCATCTCCTCCCCGCCCAAAACCCAAACATGCCAAGGCTGAAGGTTGCCACCCGAAGGCGCCCGCTTTGCCGCCTCCAGAATCTCCCGCAGCACCTCACCCGGCACCGGCTTGTCGAGAAACGCCCGCGTCGTAATGCGCGAGGTAATGGCTTCTGAAACGTTCATGAGAATGTTTCCTGCAACTGAATGGCGGACAGCTCGCAGAGTACCCATTTTGATCGGGTCACAAAGGGCAGTTATGCTGGGAGCCAAGGGTCTGAGGGCGCCATGCATCGATTGCGAACCGCTGTCGTAGCGGCAGCTTTGCTTCTTTCGTCGGCTTACGTGCATGCCGCCGGCGACCGCCGTTAGGCATGGGCCCCATCCGCCTCGGCATGTCGACCGATCAGATTCGCGCGGCCCTACCGGGTGCAACATGGACGGACAGAGGCCCCGAGCACATCTCGGCCATGCGCGCGCTGAAGATCGGCGGTGAAGAGTTCGACATCGTCTATACCGACTACGGCTGGGATCGCTATCGCATGACGGTGCGCCGGCCTGACCCTGGGCCTGTGTCGGCCGATGACTGCCGAGCTCGCATCGTGCGCTTCCTCGAAACCATCGAGAATGCCAATGGCGCACTCACAGCGCCCGCGCCGCTGCCGAAATTCAACGGCGCGCAGGAACCGATGCGCATCGGACGGTCGTCGCAAGCTCTATCGCGCGCCGCCGCCGATCAAAGCGTCGAGATCGCGGTCGAGCGAACGCAACGCTTCGCTAGCTTGAAGGCCCGCGGCACGATGACCACGTCGAAGAATGGCGCCGCCGACTGCGTGCTCGAAGCATTGTTCGAGCAAGAGCCGCCGCGACCGCCACAAGGCGTCATCGCGTTCGAAGCGCTCGAGATCGCGCCGATGCCCACGATCGGCGTTATTCATCACAGCCTCGACGCCGCGCCGCCCCCACCGCCGCAAGGCGTCGACGTGCCGCTCAGCTGCACGATCGGCGGCGTTCTGAATTGCAGGGAGGGAGCCGGCGTACCGAACGCGGTGCGTCCCTTTGTTGGCGCCGCGATCGCGCGCACAGCGAAAATGCGCGTTCCCCGCCGCTTGCGCGACGGTCGTTGGACCACCGGCGAATTGACGATGCCGCGCATCCGCATCATGCCGGGCGATCGCCGCACCGTTGGGCCGATTGATGTGTCGAAATCGAGCTTGCTGCGCTGGATCGGCGAACCGCGGTTTGGAATGCCGAAGATTGCCGACCACCTGCCGGACGGTTTCGTCGCAAAAGTCAGCGCCCGCTGCGTGGTGCAGACCGACGGCTCGTTGATCTGCCCCGAAATCGTCGCGTTGACCGAGCCTCACGCGGAAGAATTCCGCGCGGCCGCCTTGTCCTCGCTGCTGAACCTGCAGTCCGAGCCACGCCTAACCAACGGCGAACCGTCGGCAGGCACCGGCTACAACATAGAGATCGAATATCGAGTGAACTGATGCGGCCCGAGAGCCGACTCAGACGTCCAAATTCGCCACCGCCAGTGCGTTGTCCTGGATGAACTCGCGCCGCGGTTCGACGACGTCGCCCATCAGCTTCGAGAAGATGTCGTCCGCCGTGTCGCCGTGCGAGATGCGCACTTGCAGCAGCGAGCGCACGTTGTCGTCCAGCGTTGTTTCCCAAAGCTGCTCCGGATTCATCTCGCCCAGTCCCTTGTAACGCTGCAGCGTCAAACCCTTCTGGCCCCAGCCCAAGATCGCGTCGACCAGTTCGCTCGGACCCCAGATCGCCTTCGTGTCGTCGCCGCGCGTGATCGTGGCGGCCTGCCCGAACGTCGCGTGCAGCTCGGCCGACCATTTGTCCAAGCGCCGCGCATCTGCCGAACCGACGACCGCCGAGTCGAACACGAACTCCTCCGCCACGCCGCGCACCATGCGCCGCAGCAGCAGACCGTTCGGGATCACCTCGCCCGTCCACCCGCGCTCAAGCTCGTTCGAAACGAGATCAAGCCGCGTCGCCACCAACCGCGCCGCGTCCGCCGCCTTCTGCGGATCGGACAGTGTGTCGGGATTGAGCGCGCCCACGATCGCCGCCTGCTCGATCACGAAGGTCGGATACTTCGTTGCCAAGCTGGTCAGCGCGCCTTTCACCGTGCGCGCAAACTCGGCCAGCGCACCGAGGTCCGGCCCCGCCACCTGCTCGCCGTTGGCAAGCTTCAGCACCGCATCGCGCACGCCTTCGGCCATCACGAAAATTTCGAACTCGCGCTGATCCTTCAGATAACGCTCGGACTTCCCGCGCGTCACTTTGTAAAGCGGCGGCTGGGCGATGTAGATGTGCCCGCGCTCGATCAACTCGGGCATCTGCCGGTAGAAGAACGTCAGCAACAGCGTACGGATATGCGCGCCGTCGACGTCGGCGTCGGTCATGATGATGATCTTGTGATACCGCACCTTGTCCGGCGAAAATTCTTCGCGCCCGATCCCGGTGCCCAACGCGGTAATCAGCGTCGCGATTTCGCCCGACGACAGCATCTTGTCGAAGCGCGCCCGCTCCACGTTCAAGATCTTGCCGCGCAACGGCAGCACCGCCTGGTTCAACCGGTTGCGCCCCTGCTTCGCCGAACCACCGGCCGAGTCACCCTCGACGATGAAGATTTCGGACTTCGCCGGATCGCGCTCCTGACAATCCGCCAGCTTGCCCGGCAATGACGACATGTCGAACGCACTCTTGCGCCGCGTCAGCTCGCGCGCCTTGCGCGCTGCCTCGCGGGCCGCAGCGGCCTCAACCACCTTCGCGACCAAAGCCTTCGCCTCGGCCGGATGTTCCTCAAGCCACGTCGACATCTGCTCGTTGACGACGCCTTCGACGATCGGCCGCACTTCCGACGAGACAAGCTTGTCCTTCGTTTGCGACGAGAATTTCGGATCCGGCACCTTCACCGACAGCACGCAGGTCAACCCTTCGCGGCAGTCGTCGCCGGTCAGCGCCACCTTTTCCTTCTTCGCCAACCCGCTCTCGCTGGCATAGCCGTTGACGACGCGCGTCAGCGCGCCGCGGAAGCCGGCCAAATGCGTGCCCCCGTCGCGCTGCGGAATGTTGTTCGTGAAGCACAGCATGTTCTCGTGATAGCTGTCGTTCCACCACAGTGCGACTTCGACCGTGATGCCTTCGCGCTCGGCCTTGAACACCACCGGCTTCGAAATCAGCGGATTCTTGGTGCGATCCAGATAGCGCACGAACGCCTCGACGCCGCCGTCATAGTGCAGCGTCACTTCCTTACGCTCGACCCCGCGCTGGTCGACGAATTTAATCGTGACGCCCGAATTCAGGAACGCGAGCTCGCGCAGGCGATGCTCGAGCGTCGCGAAATCGAACTCCGTCTTCGTGAACGTACCGGTCGACGGCAGGAACGTGACTTCCGTCCCGCGCTTGCCTTTCGCGTCACCGACAACCTTCAGCGGCGCTTCCGGATCGCCATGACGGAAACGGACATGATGCTCCTTCCCGTCGCGCCAAATGCGCAGATCGAGCCATTCGGACAGCGCGTTGACGACGGACACGCCCACGCCGTGCAAACCGCCCGACACCTTGTACGAATTCTGATCGAACTTACCGCCGGCGTGCAGCTGGGTCATGATGACCTCGGCCGCCGACACGCCTTCCGACGTGTGAATGTCCGTCGGAATGCCGCGTCCGTTGTCATAGACGGTGCAAGACCCGTCGGCGTTCAGCGCGACGTAAACCTCGCTCGCATGCCCCGCCAGCGCTTCGTCGATCGCATTGTCGACGACCTCGTAGACCATGTGATGCAGACCCGACCCATCGTCGGTGTCGCCGATATACATGCCGGGACGTTTGCGCACGGCGTCCAAACCCTTCAGCACCTTGATGCTGTCCGCGCCGTAGTCGTCGCCGTTCTTCGGAACTTCTTTTTCGTCAACCATCTGTCGAGATCCAATATGTCGAAACGTCAAACCGGCCGGATGTGGCCTTCGCTCACGCGCTGAAACTGCGCGGAGCCGTCGAGTGCGGAAAATGCGGATTGATCGGTGCCCGTCATCCAGGCCTGAACGCCGAGCGCGTCGATCTCATCGAACAACGCGCGCCGGCGCCCTTCATCGAGATGCGCCGCCACTTCGTCGAGCAGCAACACCGGCGTCTCCAACCCGCCCGGCGCCGGCAAAGCCGCACCGGCAAGCGTCAAGCGAATAAGCAAGGCCTTCTGCTCGCCCGTCGAACAAGCGCGCGCCTCGCGGCCCTTCTCGCGATGCCGCACGACGAAGTCCGTCAGATGCGGCCCCACGCTGGTGCGCCCGGCGTCGAGATCGTTCGACCGGGCGGCAGCGAGTTGCCCCACGAAGTGATCCTCCACCTCGACCGCAGCCATCCGCGTCAGCAAATCCTCGATCGATCCGGCAACGGCGATGTCGGCCCGCGGAAACGTCGACGCGCGCTGCGTCTCCATCACCCGCTCCAACTGACGAAGCCCCGCCAACCGCGACGCGACCAGCGCCACGCCGGCCTCAGCCATCGTCCGCTCCAGCGCATTCAGCCAAGCCGTCTGCGCATTGGCACGCAGCGCGCCGATCCGCTCACGCATCGCGCCTTCATAAGAAGCCCAAAGCCGCGCATGCGCCGGATCGAACCCGGAAATCAGCCGGTCCAAAAACCGCCGCCGCTCCGACGTGCCCTCGACGAACAGCCCGTCCATCGACGGCGTCAGCCAGATCAACCGCACGCGTTCCGCCAACGCCGCCGGATTGCCGGCAGGCACGCCGTCGATCCGCACAGCGCGCTTCGCAACACCGGCATCTTCGCCACCCGGCATGTAACCGACGCCAAGCTGCGTATCGAACCCGCCGCTGGCCACCGTCGCCGACACCGCCCACGGCCGGCCCGCGGCCTCACCCGGTGCGGCCCGCGCCAACTCGCTGAGTTTCACGCCGCGCAAACCGCGACCCGGCGCCAGCATCGACAGCGCCTCAAGCACGTTGGTCTTGCCTGCCCCGTTCGGCCCGACAAGCACCACGTGCCCCGGCTCAATCCGCAGATCGAGCATCCCGTACGAACGGAAATTGGTGAGCATCAGGCGCGTGATCGCCACGCGCGCCGTCGCGCGAGCCGACACTTCAGCCTTGGGCTCCCCGAAACTCATAACCGTTTGGAACCTGCGATGCTCAAACGCGCATCGGCATCAGAACGTAAAGCGCGGCCTCGCCTTCGGCCTCGCGAACCAAGGTCGGCGATCCCGCGTCCGAGAACAGGAAGACCGCCTTCGCCCCGTCGATACGCTCCAGAATGTCCATGATGTAGCGCGCGTTGAACCCGATCTCGATCGGCGCCGCCTTGTACTCGATCAGCAACTCTTCCGTCGCCGTCCCGGCTTCCGGGCTCACGACGCTCAGCGTCAACTTGCCCTTCTCGAGGTTGAGCTTCACGGCCCGCGATTTCTCGGTCGACACCGTCGACACGCGGTCGATCGCTTCCTTCAATTCGTCGCGCACGACCTCGAGCACCTTATCGTTGCCCTGCGGGATCACGCGCTGATACTCGGGGAACGTGCCGTCGATCAGCTTCGAGGTCAGCGTCACCGACCCGATGTTAAATTTGATCTTCGTCTCCGACACCGAGATATCGACCGCGTCGTCGATATCTTCGAGCAGCTTGCGCACCTCGTTGACCGTCTTACGCGGCACGATGATCCCCGGAATCTCCGCCGCACCTTTCGGCGCCTGCGCCTCATAGCGCGCCAGACGATGCCCGTCCGTCGCCACCGCGCGAAGGAAGGTCTTGCCCTTCTCCTGAAGCGCGTGGAGGTAAATGCCGTTCAGATAATACCGCGTCTCTTCCGTAGACACCGCAAAGCGCGTCTTGTCGATCAACTCGGCGAGATCGCGCGAACCCAGCGAAAACTTGTGCGGCAACGTGCCCGCCGCCATGGTCGGGAAATCCTCCCGCGGCAGCGCCTGCAACTGAAAGCGCGAGCGTCCGGCCGACAGCGTCAACCGCCCGTCGCCTTCGCCGAACTCCAGTTGCACCTGCGCGCCGTCAGGCAATTTGCGCACGATGTCGTAAAGCGTGTGGGCCGAAGCGGTCGTCGCACCGCCGCGCATCACGTCGGCCGACACCGACTCCACGACCTCGATGTCGAGATCGGTCGCGGTCAGATGCAGCGTTCCCTTGTCCGCGTTCAGAAGAACGTTGGACAGGATGGGAATCGTGTTGCGCCGTTCGACGACGCTCTGCACGTGGTTCAACGCTTTGAGAAGGCTAGCCCGTTCGATTGTGATCCGCATCCGACGTCCGAAGGAAGCATGGGGGTGAAGACGAAAACGCCGCGCCTTTTGCGCAGCGCTCAAGCCCATGGCCGTGAACGCCGCAATGCGCGGAATCTGTAGGGGCTGAATATAACGGCATACGGCGCCCCAAGGGAACAAAATTCGCCCCGGGACGCCGTCAAAATTGACCCTATAAGCCTTTGAGTCTTAAGGGAAATTTCTGCTCAAACTTGCGGCTGAGATTCCTCGGTCGCCGCACCCGGCCGAACGTTCCCCTGAGGGCCTTCCACCGGCCAATTCCGGATCGACAAACGCAGCTGCTCGACCTCTTCCGCGAACGACGAGTCCAACGACGTGAGACGCGTAATCGTCTCCACCGCATGCATGACGGTCGTGTGGTCTCGGTTCCCGAACCGGCGTCCGATCTCCGGATACGAGCGCGGCGTGAGCAAACGTCCGAGATACATCGCAATTTGGCGCGGACGCACGATAGAGCGCGACCGGTTCGGTGATTCAAGGTCGGCGGTCTTCAGCGAGTAATGCTCGGCCACCTTCTTCTTGATCTCTTCGATCGTCACACGGCGGTCGTACGCACGCAGGAAATCGGCGAGCCAGACGTTCAGGTTCTCAAGCGTGATCGGACGCGCACCGTCGCCGCTCTGCATGACGACGCGGTTCAACGCGCCTTCAAGCTCACGCGTGTTGGTGTTGATGCGCTGCGCCATGAAATGCGCCGCCTCGGTGTTGAGCGTGAAGCCCGGCCGCTCGCGCGACACGGTCCGCGCCTTCGACTCCAAGATCGCGAGACGAAGCTCGAAATCCGTGGCACCGATTTCAACCGAAGCGCCCTTCAGCAGGCGCGAACGCGCACGGTCCGAAATATTCTCGAACAGCGACGGCGAGCGATCGGCCGACAGAATGATCTGCTTCTGGTTGTCGCTGAGCCAATCGAGCGCCGCGAGCAGCTCTTCCTGCGTCGCTTCCTTGCCCAAGATGAAGTGCACGTCGTCGACCAAGATCAAATCGACGTTACGCATCTGGCTCTTGAACGCCAGCGTGTCGTTGGACTTGATCGCCGTGACGAACATGCGCATGAACGTTTCTGCGGTGATCAGCAGAACGCGCAAATTCGGATTGCGCTGCAGCTTGCGCCACGCAATCGCGTGCATCAGGTGGGTCTTACCCAGGCCCGTCGAACCGTAGAAGAACAGTGGGTTGCTGACCGGCACATCGCTGTCGGCGGTACGCTTGGCTTCCTGCAGGGCGATCTGGTTCGAACGACCCGTGACGAAACTATCGAACGAATAGGCGCGATTAAGCGGGATCGATCCTTGCGCAAGCACGGGTTCGACCGGCGGCGCGCCGAGACTGTCGAGCGTGGTCGCACGCGAACTCACGGCGGCCGGCGCAACGACGCGCGGGCGCGAGTCCACGATGAAATCGACCGCGCCGTATTCCGGCGCCAGCTCCGCGATCAGGTTCGCGATGTGCTCGCCCTGCGTTTCGACGACTTTGTCGCGTTCGAAACGGCTGGTGCAGGCGATCACGACGCGGCCGTCTTCGGCCGACACGACGCGGAGCGGTTCTACCCAATACTGAAACCGCTGGGCGCCCAATTCCAATCTCAAACGCTCGCGAATGCGCGCCCAGATCCCATCAAATTTTTCGTTGGTAAGTGTTTTGTTTTCTTGTGAGGTCACTTCGTTTTCCCTTCTGCCTTGCCTTGCCCCAATCACTTCCGCTCGCCGACAATCGTCACACGGTCCGGAAGCACTGCTGCACTTACACGCGTCACTCATTGGGCAATGACCCCCTGTTTCGGCCGCCATAAGCGCCCGAGCCCAACGTCTCCTAAAGAATCCTCGGGAAGGTTCGACGCAAGTCCTTTTTGGACTCTGCGCGAGAAACCGACGCCCCGGCCCTACTGCACTGCTATTCCGTTCAGATCCCCCTCAGAACCCGAACTCATGCTTGAACCCACGGAAGGCCGTCGACCTTCCAACCGTTGGCGTGGCCCCGATGCTTCGAGGCGTCGAGATCGCCTTCGAAGCCGGCGACCACGTTGAAACACTTTCCAAACCCGGCCGCCGTCATCGCCGCAGCAGCCGCCTGGCTGCGCGCGCCCGAGCGGCACAGGAAGAAGACCGGGCTCGCCTCCGTCGCACCGGCGGCCTTCAGCCGCTCCGCCACCGCGGCCTCGAATTTCGGATTACGCTCCATCGACGGATAGACCTGCCACTCCACGCGCACCACAGCGCGGTTGAGCGAGGTAAGGTCCGGAACGCCGACGAACGACCACTCCGCCGCCGTGCGCACGTCAACGAGTTGGGCCTTAGGGTCGCCCTTCAGGAGGTCCCACGCCTCGCGCGCGCTGATGTTGCCGGCATATGTCATGGCTGAGCGCACCCCAATTTGCGCAAGAAAACCCTGTCGCCGCCGCCCCTAAAGCATCGGCTCAAGTATTCTATCAGAGTTATGAAAGAAGAGGACCTGTCATCCAGGTCAGATTATTTAGAAGGCGGTATGCGAAGACTCGCCAACTACAGGACGCACCGTTATCGATCTGCAGGCAGTGTTCTTATTCATTGTCGCCGTCCTGATTTTCATCTTGCGTTTACCATATCGGCCACAGGGACCAGAGGCAAGGCAACTAAGCGAGAACTCATCCAAAATAATTCGCACAGCGTGCGCATCTTGAAGAATTTGTGACTGACTTTACGAACGGGGGAACGGGCGCACGACGCGCGCACTGCAGCGAGAAAAGGTAGGTAATTGCTTGCTGCCGTGATGACGCTACCACCATCGCGAAACCCGTCAATGTGGCAGTTTCATCAATGGTCTGTAGACGGACGACTCCACGCTCGTGAAACACGCGAATCCCTCTGAAGCGCACGCCGTGCGCCTTGCATGTCGTCGAAAAATTAAAAGGAGTTTAAGTCCAGATTCAACGCGGAGACGCTTACTTGGACAGGGCCTTAACGCGGCGCGTAAGACGCGACACTTTGCGCGCGGCGGCGCGCTTATGCAGGACGCGCTTATTGGCGCCCCGGATGATCTCGGGCTGAGCGGCCTTCAGGGCTTCCTGGGCGGCCTTGGCGTCGCCTTTGACGATGGCCTCTTCGACCTGGCGGACAAAGGTGCGAACACGGCTCTTCCGCGCGGTATTGATGGCCTCGCGGCGCTTTGCTTTGCGCGCTGCTTTGGCTGCCGAGCGGATATTCGCCATTGAGGATCGTCCTATAGAAAGGCTTGCGGTGTGCCCTAAGGGTCGCGGGTTATACGCACCGACCTAGGGAGCGTCAACCTGGAATTGTTGTCGCAACCCTCAGCGGTTTTCGAACTTCGGCTTTCGCTTCTCGATGAAGGCCGCCATGCCTTCCTTCTGGTCTGCCGTGGCAAACATGGAATGGAACACGCGGCGCTCGAAACGAACGCCTTCCGCCAGCGTCGTTTCGTACGCGCGATTGATCGTTTCTTTCGTCATCATGGCGATCGGCATCGACATGCTGGCGATCTTGTCCGCAGCTTTCATCGCTTCGTTCACCAATTCGGCGAGCGGAACCACGCGGCTCACAAGCCCAGAGCGTTCGGCTTCCGCCGCATCCATCATGCGGCCGGTCAAGCACATTTCCATCGCTTTCGATTTGCCGACAAAGCGCGTGAGGCGCTGCGTGCCGCCAATTCCGGGCATCACGGCGAGCGTGATCTCGGGCTGACCGAACTTCGCGTTGTCGGCCGCGATGATGAAGTCGCACATCATCGCAAGCTCGCACCCGCCGCCCAGCGCGAACCCCGCAACGGCGGCAATCACCGGTTTGCGACACGTCGCCACGCGCTCGTGGCTGCGCGTGATGAAGTCGTCGCCGAACGCCTCCATATAGGTCTTCGGCTGCATCTCCTTGATGTCGGCGCCGGCAGCGAAGGCTTTCTCGGATCCGGTGATCACGATGCAGCCGACGCCTTTGTCGCTCTCCGCCGCATCGAGCGCCCGCGTCAGCTCTTCCATGAGCTGCGTGTTCAACGCATTCAACGCCTGCGGCCGATTGAGCGTGATGAGAGTCACCGCGCCACGTGTTTCGGTTTTGATCGTCTCAAAGCTCATGGGGGAAGCGCCTTTCAAATTCAGGCGCACGGTTTAGCGCACGCTTGGAAGCCGCGCCAGTCTGGGAGCGCGGGCGTCCCGCCCGCTCTTCTCTTCAACGCGGCAAGAGCGGGCAAGATGCCCGCGCTCCCAGACTACCGCTGACACGTCGCGCAATAAAACGTCGAACGCCCCGATTGCACGATGCGTTTCACGACGCCGGTGCAGCCTTTGGTGACACAAGGATGTTCCTCGCGGTCATAGACCTGGAACGTGTGCTGGAAGTAACCGAGTTCCCCGTCTGTGTGTTTGTAGTCGCGCAACGTGGACCCACCGGCCTTAATCGCATCGCGCAGCACAGCCTTGATCGCATCAACAAGTTTTTTAAGCCGCGCACCCTGAATCGTAGCGGCAAGACGCACTGGCGAAATCCCGGCGCGATAAAGCGCCTCGCACACATAGATGTTGCCGAGCCCCGCAACGACACGCTGGTCGAGCAACGCCGCCTTGATCGGCGTGCGCTTGCCCTCAAGCGCCTTACTCAACGAAGCCGCCGAAAACGCCGCCGACAAAGGTTCCGGCCCAAGCCCCGCGAGCAACTTGTGCGCATCTTGCTCGGACGTCTTGAGCAGCGTCATCAGGCCAAAGCGGCGATGGTCGGTATAGACGACGCGCTGACCCGCATCCGTGTCGAACACAATGTGGTCGTGCGCACCCAACCCATTCTCGGCGTCGACGGCGCGATGCACGAACGATCCGACGGCTTTGCCATGCACCGTGAAACGCCCCGACATGCCCAGATGCACCAGCAGGATCTCGTCGCCGTCGAGATGCACGAGCATATATTTCGCCCGCCGCGTCAGCTTAACGACCCGACGCCCTGTTAACCGTTTGGCAAACCCTTGCGGCAAAGGGATGCGCAAATCCGGCCGCCGCGCGGTGACTTTGGCAAGCACCCGCCCTTCGAGCACCGGGACAAGCCCCAACCGCACGGTTTCGACTTCAGGAAGCTCAGGCATGGGACGCTGTGTAACGTAGCTCAAGGAATTTGCGAGCACTATGTTCCCGAGGCTAGCCCCATGACCGACGAAAAACCCACCGTCTCCTTCGGCTTCCGCGACGTCGCGGAGGAGGAGAAATCGCGCCTCGTCGGTCGCGTGTTCACGAACGTCGCGCGCCGCTACGACGTCATGAACGACCTGATGTCGATGGGCATCCACCGCGTGTGGAAGCAGGCGATGATCGACTGGCTCTCGCCCGCACCCGGCACACAATTGCTGGACGTCGCCGGCGGCACGGGCGACATCAGCTTCCGCTTCCTCGATCGTTTGGGCACGAAAGCGGGCGATGCGCGCGCCACCGTCTGCGACATCAATCACGAAATGTTGTCCGTCGGCCGCGAACGCGCGCGTGAGCAAGGCTATGCTGAGCGCGTGGCTTTTGCCTGCGGCGACGCCGAACGCCTGCCCTACGCCGACGAAACCTTCGACGCCTACACAATCGCCTTCGGCATCCGCAACGTCACGCATATCGACAAAGCGCTGAGCGAAGCCTACCGCGTGCTGAAACCCGGTGGCCGCTTCCTCTGCCTCGAATTCTCCAAAGTCGACAACGCGCTACTCTCGACGCTCTACGACGCCTGGTCCTTCAACGTCATCCCCGCGATCGGCCAAGTCGTCACCAACGACCGCGCGTCGTATCAGTACCTGGTCGAGAGCATCCGCCGCTTCCCGCCGCAGAAAAAATTCGCCGACATGATCGAAGCCGCGCGCTTCACCCAAGTGAAGTGGCGCGACCTCTCCGCCGGCATTGCCGCCATGCACTCCGGCTGGAAGTTCTGATGGCCAGCCCGATCTCCAAGATCCGCCGCCTGCTCCGCGCCGCCCGCGTGCTGGGCCATCACGGCGTCTTGCCGCCGGCCGAATGGGCAGCGATGGCGCCACCGGAAGCGCGCTTCCTAGGCTTCATCTTCCGCAAGAGAAAAGCCAACATGCACGGCCGCACGGGCGAGCGCCTCGCCCGCGCCCTCACCGATCTCGGCCCCGCCTACATCAAAGCCGGCCAATTCCTCGCCACACGCCCCGACATCATCGGCAGCGAAATCGCGCGCGACTTGTCCGAGTTGCAAGATCGCATGCCGCCCTTCCCGCGCGCCGAAGCCGAACGCATCCTCCGCGAAGAACTCGACGCCGCGCAGATCGCGCGCCTCGGCAACATCGGCGAAGCCGTCGCCGCCGCCTCAATCGCGCAAGTTCACAAAGTGACGCTGAAGCCCGCCAAAGAAGGCGACGCACCGCAATACCGCGCGCTAAAAATTCTGCGCCCCGGCGTCGAAATCGAATTCGCCCGGGAACTCGAAGCCCACGCCTGGGCCGCGCGCATGGCCGAACGCACCGGCGGCGACATGCGCCGCATGAAGCCGACTGCCCTCGTCGACACGCTCGCCCGCTCCGTCGCCATCGAGATGGATCTGCGCCTGGAAGCAGCAGCCGCCGCCGAACTCGCCGCCAACACCGCCCGCGACGACGACTTCCGCGTGCCGATGGTCGACTGGGATTTCACCACCCGCCGCGTCCTTGCCACCGAATGGATGGACGCAACGCCGCTCAAAGATATCGACGCACTGCGCGCGCAAGGCCACGACCTGAAGCGCCTGGCGACCAGTGTCATCCAAAACTTCCTGAAGCACGCATTGCGCGATGGCTTCTTCCACGCCGACATGCATCCGGGAAATCTCTTCGTCGACAGCCAAGGCCGCCTGGTCGCGGTCGACTTCGGCATCATGGGCCGCCTCGACGCCATCTCGCGCCGCTTCATGGCCGAAACGCTCGCCGGCTTCCTCGCGCGTGACTACCGCCGCGTTGCCGACATCCATCTGCAAATCGGCTTCGTCCCGCCGCGCCACCACGTCGACGACTTCGCGCAAGCCCTGCGCGCGATCGGCGAACCGATCTTCGGCCGCCCCGCCAGCAACATGTCGATGGCGCGCCTGCTCACGCAGCTCTTCGAAGTCACGCGCCTCTTCGACATGGAGATGCAGCCCCAACTCGTGATGCTGCAAAAAACGATGGTCGTCGTCGAAGGCGTCGCCCGCCAACTCGATCCCGAACACTCGATCTGGGAATCCGCCCGCCCTGTCGTCGAACAATGGATGATCGACTCCATCGGCCCCCAAGCGCGCATCAAGGAAGCGTCCGAAGGCCTCTCCACCCTGGGCCGCGCCATTGCCGCCTTGCCCGAAGTCCTGCGCAACGCCGAACAGATCGCGGCCCAGCTCTCCACCGGCGGCATCAAGCTCCACCCGGATTCCACACAAGCCATCGCCGAGGCCGAGGTCCGCCGCACCGCCCACGTCCGCTGGGCCATCTGGATCGGCGCCGCAGCCCTCGCCGCCATCGCGATCGCGCAGTTCTAGTCTGGGAGCGCGGGCGTCCCGCCCGCACTTTGCGACACTTCCAACTGCGCGGTGCGGGAAGAGAGGAAGAGCGGGCGGGACGCCCGCGCTCCCAGCAGAATCAAAGTCTTAGCCGTTCCGTCACCATCACATAAAGTTTCTACACCCCTTGTCGGGGATTAGTGTAATTTCCATTTGTAGGAAGGGATTGGAGCAGTCCGTGCTGGCTGGGAAACGAATTCTGCTCGTCATTGGCGGTGGTATCGCCGCCTACAAGAGCCTGGAACTGATCCGCCGTCTGCGCGACCGCGGCGCCTCCGTGCGCGCCATCTTGACCAACGCCGGAACGCATTTCGTCACCCCGCTCTCCGTCGCCAGCCTCTCGGGCGAGAAGGTCTTCCAAGACCTCTTCAGCCTCACCGATGAGGCCGAGATGGGCCACATCCAACTCTCCCGCGACGCCGACCTCTTGGTCGTAGCGCCGGCGACAGCGGACCTGATGGCCAAAATGGTCCATGGCCGCGCCGACGACCTCGCCTCGACCGCATTGCTCGCCACCGACAAACGCGTCCTCATCGCCCCGGCGATGAACGTGCGCATGTGGCAGCACGCAGCAACCCAACGAAACCTCGCGCAGCTGAAAGCCGACGGCATCGGCGTCGTCGGCCCGAACGACGGCGACATGGCGTGCGGTGAGTTCGGCCCCGGCCGCATGGCCGAGCCCGCCGAAATCATCGCCGCCATCGAAAAGATGCTGGCGCTGCCCCGCACCCTCGAAGGCATCAACGCGCTCGTCACGGCCGGCCCGACACTCGAACCCATCGACCCGGTGCGCTTCATCTCGAACCGCTCCTCCGGCAAGCAAGGCTACGCCATCGCAAGCGCCCTCGCCGACCTCGGTGCGAACACCACACTTGTCTCCGGTCCAACCGGCATCGCCGCGCCGCGCGGCGTAAAGCTTGTCGCCGTCGAAACCGCTCATCAAATGCTCGCCGCCTGCGAAAGCGCTTTGCCCGCCGACGTCGCGATCTGTGCCGCGGCCGTCGCCGACTGGCGCGTCGACCACGCCGCCAATCAGAAAATCAAGAAAGCGGCTGGCGGCCTGCCGAGCCTGAATCTGATCGAGAACCCCGACATTCTGCACACGCTCTCAACACTGAAGACGAAGCGCCCCGGCCTCGTCGTCGGCTTCGCCGCCGAAACGGAAAAGGTCATCGAGCACGCGCAAGCCAAACGCCAACGCAAAGGCTGCGACTGGATCGTCGCCAACGACGTCTCGCCGGCGACCGGCGTGATGGGCGGCGACGACAACATGGTCCACCTCGTCACCGCATCCGGCGTCGAGAACTGGCCGCTGATGAAGAAAAAAGACGTGGCCACGCGCCTCGCCCAAAAAATTGCCGAACACCTGAAAGGAGCCGCCGCGTGAGCCAAGCGCGCGTGCAAATTCTAACTCTGCCCCACGGCCGCGGCCTCAACCTACCGACGCACGCGACAGCGGGTGCGGCAGGCGCCGACATCGTCTCCGCCGAAGACACGACGATCCAACCGGGCGGCATCCACGCCGTCGCCACCGGCATCGCGCTCGCAATTCCCGAAGGTTACGAGGGTCAAGTCCGCCCGCGCTCCGGCCTCGCGCTCAAGCACGGTGTCACCGTATTGAACGCACCGGGCACTATCGACGCCGACTACCGCGGCGAGGTGAAGGTCATCCTGATCAATCACGGCCCCGAACCGTTCCGCGTCGCGCGCGGCGACCGCGTCGCGCAGCTGGTCGTCGCGGCCGTCGCACCCGTCACCTTCGAACGCGTCGACGTGCTGCCGGACACGGCGCGCGGCGCCGGCGGCTTCGGCTCGACGGGCGTGAAGGGGGCTTGACCGATATGCTGCGTCTATCGAGAAAAGCGATCTTGGCGCTGGAGGCGGTTGTCGACATCGCCTGCAACTCCCGCCCCGAACCCGTGCAGTCGAAGGAAATCACGCGCCGCCAAGGCGTGCCCCACCGTTACCTCGAACAGGTGATGCAAGCCCTCGTGCGCGCCGGCGTCCTCAAAGGCGTGCGCGGCCCCCGCGGCGGCTATCGCTTGGCCAAGGAACGCCGCCGCATCACGGCCGGCGAAATCGTCCGCATCGTGGCTGAGCTTGAAGCCGCCGACGAACCCCCGTTGAATGGCTCATCCCCCATCGGCGAACGCATCGTCCGCCCGATGGTGGAAGAAATCCACGGTGGATTGATGCGCCAACTGGACGAGATTTCGGTTGAAGATCTCTGCCGCCGGGCCGAAGAACGCGGCCTTGCCGAACCCATCGGCGAACGCGCCGATTTCGCGATCTGAAGAACCTCAGAGAAGGACCACGCCGATGAGCGACTCCGCACGCAAGAAAGCCGACCCGAACCACGCCCCCGGCCGCGGTCGCGTCTATGACTCCATCACGCAAACGATCGGCGACACGCCCCTCGTCCGCCTGAATCGCATGGCGAAAGAAGCCGGCGCAGTGGGCGAAGTCCTCCTCAAACTCGAATTCTTCAACCCGCTTTCGAGTGTCAAGGACCGCATCGGCGTCTCGATGATCGAAGATCTCGAAGCCCGCGGCATCATCAAACCCAACACCACGCTCATCGAACCGACGTCCGGCAACACCGGCATCGCACTAGCGTTCGTCGCTGCGGCTAAAGGCTACCCACTCATCCTTGTGATGCCGGAATCGATGTCGATCGAACGCCGCAAGATGCTCCTTCTGCTCGGTGCGAAACTCGAACTGACGCCGGCCGCCCAAGGGATGAAAGGCGCCGTCGCCCGCGCCACCGAACTCGCCAAGGAAATCCCGAACGCCGTCATCCCGCAGCAATTCGAAAACCCCGCGAACCCTGCCGTCCACCGCCGCACGACCGCCGAAGAAATCTGGAACGACACCGCAGGCAAAGTGGACGTGGTCATCTCCGGCGTCGGCACCGGCGGCACGATCACCGGCGTCGGCTCGGTGCTGAAGCAACGCAAACCCTCGGTCCGCATGGTCGCCGTCGAACCGGAAGACAGCGCCATCCTCTCCGGCCGCCAACCCGGCCCGCACAAAATTCAAGGCATCGGCGCAGGCTTCATCCCCGGCATCCTGGACCGCAGCCTCATCGACGAAGTCATCACCATCGGCAACGAGACAGCGTTCTCCACGGCTCGCAAGCTTGCAAAGATGGAAGGCATCCCGGGCGGCATCTCAAGCGGCGCGGCCGTCGCCGCCGCCCTCGAAGTCGCCACCCGCAAAGACATGGCCGGCAAAACCATCGTCGCCATCATCCCCTCCTTCGCGGAACGCTACCTTTCGACGGCCTTGTTCGACGGACTCTAACCAGCCACCGCCGCGCAAAACAAAATCCGTGTCCGGTTCGCGCTCATCGTCATGGCCGGGCTTGACGACATAGGGTGTGCCATCGAAAGCGAACCATGACACCGATGTGGGCAGGAGATTCTACTTCACCGTCTCGTGCTCGTAGACACCCCACAGCCGATCCCGCGCGACGAACCCGTCATAGCCGCGCGAAGAAATCTCGCACCATTCCCCCGCACACGCGACCAATTTCGCGACCAGCCCCGGCTCCGCAAACGCCACCGCTTCCGCATCAGCCTTCGGTTCACCGAGGATCGCCGTGTTCACGCGCCCCGTCACCACCACGTTCCGCCGCCCGTCCAGCATCGCGCCTTTGACCCAACCGGTGACGCCGTCGACATCGCGGATTCGCCGCCACGCGTCGTACTCGGCGATCACCTCGACCGGCGTGCCCGGTTTCACATAAGTCCACAGCACATCCTGATCGAGCGACGGCCCACGCCGGACGTTCACCCGCTCCGCCTTCACCGTCACCCATCGCGGCACGGGCATGCCGGTCGCGACGATCGATGGGGTCGCCGGCACGGGGACGAGCGCCGCTTCCAGCATCGGCTTCGGGCGCGGCATGGGCACGCCCTCACGCGTTGGCGAGGCGGCGGCGAACGTCGCGGCGGCAAGGACCAGGCAGCAGGCAGTCAGGGCAGTCCAAATGTTCATCGATCCGAGCCTTGGCGCATGGCCATCGGTGGGGGTTCTGGCGGCGAGAAATGATGTGCAATATCAGCAGGGTCGCGCTTAATTTTGGGTTATCACGCGAAGAAAGAGAGACGATTTGTTAGACCCTAGGAAGTTCCGCCCTCCCTTGCTAAGGAAGGGGTGAAGAGCCACACCGAACCGATGCCCGCCAAGAAACCTCTCGTCATAGTCACCCGCAAGCTGCCCGACGCGATCGAAACGCGGATGCGCGAGCTGTTTGAGACGCGCCTCAACGTCGACGACACGCCGATGTCGCGCGAACAGCTGATCGAGGCGGTGCAGACCGCCGACATCCTGGTGCCGACGGTGACGGACCGTCTGGATGCGCGCATCCTGACGCGCTCGGGCGAACGGCTGAAGCTCATCGCCAACTTCGGCGCCGGCGTCGACAACATCGACCTGGAAACAGCCCGCGCGCGCGGCATCACGATCACGAACACGCCGGGTGTGCTGACCGACGATACCGCCGACATCACGATGGCGCTGATCTTGGCGGTGCCGCGCCGCATCGTCGACGGTGCCGACATCCTGCGAAAGGGTGACTTCAGAGGTTGGTCGCCGACCTGGATGCTGGGTCACCGCATCACGGGCAAACGCCTCGGCATCATCGGCATGGGCCGCATCGGTCAAGCGGTCGCGCGCCGCGCCAAGGCCTTCGGCCTGCAGATCCACTATCACAACCGCAAACCCGTGCCGCAGCCGGTCGAAACCGAACTGGAAGCGACATACTGGGACAGCCTGGATCAAATGTTGGCGCGCATGGACATCGTGTCGGTCAATTGTCCGCACACGCCCGCCACGTATCACTTGCTGTCGGCGCGCCGCCTGAAGCTGATGAAGCCGACAGCCTTCATCGTCAACACCGCGCGCGGTGAAGTGATCGACGAAAACGCGCTTGCCCGCATGTTGGAAGCCGGCGAACTCGCGGGCGCCGGCCTCGACGTGTTCGAACACGAACCCGCGGTGAATCCGAAACTTCTGAAGCTCAAGAACGTCGTTCTGTTGCCGCACATGGGCTCGGCCACCATCGAAGGCCGCGTCGACATGGGCGAAAAGGTCATCATCAACATCAAGACCTTCGCCGACGGTCACCGTCCGCCCGACCGCGTCCTCGCGGCGATGCTGTGAACGCACGCCCGAAGCTTCGCTTCCTTCCCAAACATGGCACCCGCGTAAAGGCGGGATCGCCGTGGGCGTATTCGAACGAAGTCGTCATGGATAAGGCGATGAAGGCGCTAGCCCCCGGCACGCTGGTCGACGTCGTCGACGGCAACGGCATCGGTGTCGCCACCGCCTATTTCAGCCCGCACAGCCTGATCGCCGCACGCATCCTGGCGTCCTATCCCGGCGCCAAGATCGACACCGACTTCTTCCGCGAGCGTTTCGAACGTGCCGCCGCCCTCCGCCGCAAAGTGATCGGCGGCAACCATTACCGCCTCATTCACGCCGAAGCGGATCTTTGCCCGGGCCTCATCGTCGATCGCTTCGATGACGTGTTCGTGGTGCAATCCGGCACGGCCGGCATGGACGCGCTCGGCGAGTTTTGGCTGCAAGCACTGAAAGACGAATTCAAACCGCGCGCGATCATCGTGAAAAGCAACGCACCCGCGCGCGCCCACGAAGGCATAAAGGACGACGTCCGCGTCGCGCACGGCGAAGCCTCCATCGTCGAAGTTGAAGAAGCCGGCATCCGCCACCGCGTCGATCCGGTGGGCGGCCAGAAGACCGGCTGGTTCTTCGACCAGCGCGACAACCGCGCCTTCCTGATCGGGCTGGCCAAAGGCGCGAGCTTGCTCGACGCCTATTCCTATGTCGGCCCACTCGCACTGGGTGCGCTCAAAGCCGGCGCGAAATCGGCTGTTTTGCTGGATTCCTCGCAAGCCGCTCTCGACACCGCCGCCGCAACCGCGAAGGCCCACAACCTCGCCGATCGCTGCGAAATGCGCCGCTGCGACGCGCTTGAGGAACTGGAAGAACTAGGCCCCTCCGACGAACGCTTCGACATTGTCTCCTGCGATCCGCCGCCCTTCGTGCGCTCCAAGAAAGACCTTGAGTCCGGCGCGCGCGGCTACCGCAAGTTGGCGCGCCTCGCCGCCCCGCTCGTCACACACGGCGGATTTTTGTGCCTGGCCTCGTGCAGCCACGCGATAGACATGGATCGTTTTCAGCTAGAGTGCGCGCAAGGCCTCGCGCGCGCGGGACGCACCGCAAGGTTGATCCGCGCAAGCGGCGCCGCCTGCGATCATCCCGTTCACCCGATGTTACCGGAAACGGCCTATTTGAAATCTCTGGTCTATCAACTCGATTGAGTTTGCAGATGTTGAGAGTGCGCACGTTCTTCGCGATTGCCGCCGCGTTACTGATGTCGGCGTGCGCATCGACACCGGACGAGCCGCCGCCGCCGCCGGCAACGCCGCCGAACATGCTGCCGCCGACGGCCAGCGTCACCGTGGGCATCGAGCAATACATGCAGCAGCGCGCGCAGGTCGAACGCGTGGGCTTCCGCTTGCGCCACTCCGCAGCGCAAACTTGCGCCAAGGACGGCAACGTCAGATTGGACCTCGGCGTCATCGTCTGGTCGCTGGCCAACTTCTCGAACGACGAAGACCGCGCACGCCTGCAACGATCCTTCGGACTGACCAACGCCGTCACCGTAGCGCTCGCCGTCCAAGACGCACCGGCCGCGCGTTCGGGCTTGAAGGCCGGCATCATCGTTACCCACGTCAACGAAGAGCCGCTTGGCGAAGGCAAAGGCGCGACCGAACGTTTCATCCAACTGTCGAACGCCGCATCGAAAAAAGGCGCGGTGCGCTTCCGCCTGTCAAACGGTCAAACGTTGACCGCGCTGCCGCAGATCGTGTGCGAATTCCCGACGCTTCTCGTGCGCAGTCCGGAGATCAACGCCGCCGCCGACGGCCGCGTCCTTGCCATCACCAGCGGCCTCTTCGAACTGACGCGCTCGGACGACGAACTGGCGCTGATCTTGGGACACGAACTCGCGCACAACATGCTGGGCCATTTGAAGAAGGCCCCCGCGCCGAAGGAATCCGGCAGTCTGCTCGACGCCTTCGTGCGCGCGACCATCGGCACGGCGGTCGCCAAAACCGTGACGCCGCCCTATTCGATCGAGAACGAGAAACAGGCGGACTATGTCGGCCTCTATCTCATGGCGCGCGCCGGCTACAACATCACGGCCGCCGAAGCCTTCTGGCGCCGCCTCAACGAAACGACGCGCGCCAAAGCCGTCACCGCCACGCACCCGTCCGGCGAAGACCGCCTGCATGCGCTGCAAGGCGCCATCGCCGAGATCAAAGCCAAACAAAAGGCAAAACAGCCGCTGGAGCCGAACCTCAAGCCGCGGCAATAAACCCGCCGACCTGCCGGTTCCAAAGCTGCGCATAAGGCCCGCCGCGCGCGATCAGCTCTGCGTGATTGCCCTGCTCAACAATACGCCCGTTCTCAAGATAAACGATCCGGTCCATGCCCACGATCGTCGACAACCGGTGCGCAATCGCGATCACCGTGCGCCCGCGCATCAACTCGAACAGCGCCTCTTGGATCAAATGCTCGCTCTCGGAATCGAGCGACGACGTCGCCTCGTCGAGCACCAAAATCTTAGCGTCCTTCACCAAAGCGCGCGCGATCGCCACGCGCTGACGCTCGCCGCCCGACAGCTTGATCCCCTGCTCGCCGACAATCGTGTCGTAGCCGGCCTCGCGGTTGGTGATGAAGTCATGCGCATGCGCTTCCTTAGCCGCACCGACGACAACGTGATCTTCGGCTTCGGGCCGCGAATAGCGAATGTTGTCACGCACCGGCCGGTGAAACACGCCGGGCATCTGCTGCACCTCGGCGATCGCCTCGTTGACGGAATCCCACGTCACATCCGCAACGTCCTGCCCGTCGATCAAGATGCGTCCGCCCTGCGGCTCGAACTGACGCCTGAGCAGCTTCACCAGCGTGGACTTGCCCGCCCCCGACTTGCCGACCAGCCCGACCTTCTCGCCGGCCTTGATGCGCAGATTGAGCCCCTGAAACACCGGATGCCCGTCCGAGTGCGAGAACGAGATATTCTCGAACACGATCTCGCCCTGCTTCACGACTGCAGGTCGCGCGTCTGGCTTGTCCTGAATCTCATGCATCTGCGTCACGAGTTCGAGCGCTTCGGCCAGCGTCCCCAATTGCTCGAAGAAATCGAGCATCCGGTACGACAATTCCTGCACCGACCGCGCGATCATCGTGCCGAGGAAAAAGATCATCGTGAACGCGCCGACCGTAATCGCGCCCGACAGCGTATCGCCGATCGCAACGACGACGAGCCCCATCAGCAGCACCAGCATCGCCGTCGACATAAAGAGCCGCATAACGATCAGAAACCAGCGCAACGACTGCGAGGCGTTCATCTCATCGGCCAGAAACCGCGACAGGAACTGCCGCTCGAACGCCGCCTGCGCAAACGCGCGAACAAGATCCGAATTCGAAATCGCGTCGATCAAACGCCCGGTCGAAGTCGACACTTCATCCGAAAACGCCTTCGACAGCACGACGCACCGCCGCGCCAGCCACGTCACGACGGCCAGATAAACGGCAGCCCACCCGAACAAGAACGCGGCATAGGTACCGCTCTGCATAGCGAGCAACACGCCGCCGACCGCCAGCAGCACAATGATGCGCACGCTGTCGAACGCCAGCATGCTCAAGAGCGACACCGTCGCCTGCCCCGCCTGCTTGATCTTCTGACCCAGCTTGCCGGCGAAGTTCTCTTGGAAATAACGCGGGCTGTGCCCCAGCATGTAGGCGAACAAATACTTCTGCGCCAACGCGCGCATACGCGGACTCATGTAGATGTCGATCGCCTCAGCCCCGCGCACGATCAACGCCGGCAAGTACCAAACCGCCGCAAACATCGCGACGAAGAGACTGACGCCGCTCCAATCGTGCGACCCGCTCTTCGCCGCTGCCGTCAGCGCGTCGATCAGCTGCTTCAGCACGTAGGGCATCATCGCTTCAACCACCGTCGCCGCCGCAACGAATGCGATGAACACCGCCAAGCGAGCCCGATAATGCCGCGACACGAGGAAGCCCAAGAACGCGAACGGCGTCCCCGGCACGCGCACGCCTTTGCCGACTTCAGGCAAGGCTTCGCTGTCCGGCTCCTGCCTCAACAGGCTCGCCGCGAATCGTTGCTTCTTATGGCGGCCCTGCGGGGACACAGCCATGACATGGCACTCGGGTTCGGTGATTGGGCCGGGAGGAATACGCCCGCCGCCCGCCCGTTTCTAGGGGGGAGAAGCGGCCTGCGTGGCCTCATGGTGAGATAGGTCACGCATTGTGGCCTCAGGTCCGCACAGGGCGCACGCGGGATCGGGCTTCACCCGAACGGTCCGGAAAGCCGCGGAAAGCCCGTCGTAAAGCATCAACCGCCCGCCCATGGTCTCGCCGATGCCCAGGATTTCCTTGATCGCCTCCAACGCCTGCAGCGACCCCATGACGCCGGTCAGCGCCCCCAATATCCCCGCCTCCGAACACGACGGCACGGTCCCCGCCGGCGGCGCCTCCGGAAACAAACAGCGATAGCAGGGGAAGGTGCGTTCGCCCTCGACATGCACATGCGCCTTGAACACCGCAAGCTGCCCATCGAACTGCCCGACAGCGGCCGACACCAGCGTGCGCTGCCCCAGGAAGCAAGCATCGTTCACAAGAAACCGCGTCGCAAAATTATCCGATCCATCGAGCACGACATCGTAATTGCGCACGAGCTCAAGCGCGTTATGCGCATTGATCCGCGTCGCATGCCGATTGATATGCGTATCCGGATTGATCGCCCGCGCGCTCTCCGACGCACTCTCAACCTTCAACCGCCCGACATCCTGCGTCCGATGCGCGATCTGCCGCTGAAGGTTCGACAGCGAAACGTCGTCGTCATCGACAAGCCCAATCGTCCCCACACCCGCCGCCGAAAGATAAAGCAGCGCCGGCGACCCAAGCCCACCCGCGCCAATGATCAACACGCGAGCGCTCGCCAACCGCGCCTGCCCCGCACCACCCACCTCACGAAGGATGATGTGCCGCGCGTACCGTTCCAGCTGGTCGTCGGAAAGAGCCATAGAGGGATACTAGGCTCTCAGCGCTCTAAAATCACTGTCATCCCGGAAGTTAGGCGAGCGCGTTGCGAAGCAACGCTCTTGCGAGCTTTACTATCCGAGACCCAGGAGACCGGGCGGTGACTCTCAGCCCAGTCTCCTGGGTCCCGGGTCGCGTTCGCTCCGCTCACTTGCCCGGGATGACAAGTTGGGGAGTTACGCCAAGTCCTTCGCAAGTTCCACGCGTGAAGTCGGCTGGATCAGCGCGATATGCCCATAGTTCGCGTGGGTGAATCCGACCATGACAGTCGTCGCCGCATCGCGAAAGCGCGCGACCTGGGCGGGCGACAGCGCGAACTTCAGAAAATGCACCGACGACGTCTTGCCGTCTTCCGCCGTGCGGTCGACGTCCGTCTCGAACGACGCCTTCACGCGCTCGCCGCCGACATCCACGAACGCCGTCTCTTCGATCGCCGTCAGCTGCCTGAGCACCCGCGCGCGCACGCCCGGATCGTCGATCTCGAACATCAACGTCGCGACCAGCTCGCCCTTTTGCGGAATGAGCGGATTATAGGCGCGCAACTCGTCTTCGATCTGCTCGTCGCCGCCGCGCTCGATAAAGAGCATCTCGTGCACTTGAAGCCACATCGTGTCGTAGCTCTCGAAGTAGAACGTCGCGTGCGGCCCCACCTCGACGCGGCGCAGCTTCTTGATCGGGAGCAAGGCCTTGCGCCGCTCCGCGCGCTCCTTGCCGTACTGCGTCATCGAGATGATATCGCCGCGCGTGATGCGCCGTTGATCAGCGGGCATGTGTCACTCCACCAGCCCGTAGGCCTTGGCCATCAATTCGATCGGATGCGTCGCTTCCGACGGCGTCGGACCGTCGCCGTCCATCCCGCGCATCACCTGCTTCAGATGCTTCGCCGCCAGCGGACAATCCGAGACGACATGCGCATGCCCCTGCCCCGCAGCCGTGCGCGCGGCCGGCCGCCCGACCTTCAGCGCCACGTCATGCGTCGGCTTCAGCACGCCGAACGTCCCGCCATGGCCCGAACACCGCTCGACCACATCGATCTTCGTCTGCGGAATGAGCCTCAACATCTCGGCCGCCTTCGGCCCCATATTCTGCGCCCGCGCGTGACAGGCAAGATGCACACTCACCCCACCCTCAATCGGCTGCAGCCCTTCGGGCATCCCGTGCTTTTTCGCGACGTCGACCACATACTCGTCGATGTCAAACGTCGCCTGCGATAGCTTCTTAACGTTCTCGTTGCCCGGAACGATCAGCGCCCACTCGAACTTGAACATCAACCCGCAGCTCGCCGTCAGCGCGATGATGTCATAGCCCTGGTCGATAAACGGCACGAGCGCAGCCGACACCTTCTCAGCCTGCGCCGTCACGCGAGCCAAATCGGCCTGCTCCAGAAACGGCATCCCGCAACAGCCCGGATACTCGACGATCGTCTCGACGCCCATATGCGCGAGCAGCCTGCGTGCCGCAATGCCCGTGGCCGGCCGATTGTAGTTCACGGAGCACGTCGCAAAGAGCAGCGCCTTGCGTTTGCCGAACGCCGGCGCCTTCTCGTTCGCAACGACCGGCTCTTGCCGTGCCGTCATTGTGAACGTGCGCGAATGAAACTTCGGCAGATCGGCTCGCGCGTCGATGCCCGCAACGCTCTCCGCAAGCCCGCGCGTAAACTTGTTCTTGGTGTCGCTACCCCAGTTCACGACCGGCGCAACCACCGCCGCCATCGTGCCGTTGCGATCCATCTTCGCCATCTGACGCGCCACGAAATGCGTCTTGCCCGCCTTCGCTTCGGCGACGCGATAGCGCAGCATCAAATGCGGAAAGTCGAGATTGAACTCATGGGGCGGCACATACGGACACTTCGTCATGTAGCACATGTCGCAAAGCGTGCAGGCATCGACGACTGGGGCGAAATCCTCAGACTTCACCCCGTCGAGTTCTTCCGTCGGCGAATTGTCGACCAGATCGAACAACCGTGGAAACGAATCGCACAAATTGAAACAGCGCCGGCACCCGTGACAGATGTCGAACACCCGCCGCATCTCTTCGTCGAGCTTCGCGGAGTCCGTAAAATCCGGCGACTGCCAGTCGATAGGATGGCGCGTGGGGGCTTCTAAACTTCCTTCTCTCACGAGCCGTCCTTGAGCTAGCGCATGCGCAGTCTGGGAGCGCGGGCGTCCCGCCCGCTCTCCCGTGACCACGACTGGCGTATGTGTTTGAGAATGAAAGAAGGGCGGGCGGGACGCCCGCGCTCCCAGACTTAGCCCAATGTGTCGAGCGCTTTTTGGAAGCGCCCCGCGTGGCTCTTTTCGGCTTTGGCCAGCGTCTCGAACCAATCGGCGATTTCGTCGAAGCCTTCTTGGCGCGCGGTCTTGGCCATGCCCGGATACATGTCGGTGTATTCGTGAGTCTCGCCCGCGATCGCGGCCTTCAGGTTGTCGCCCGTCGGACCGATCTTCAGGCCCGTCGCCGGATCGCCGACCGCTTCCATGAACTCGAGATGTCCGTGCGCATGACCCGTCTCGCCTTCGGCGGTGGAGCGGAACACGGCGGCCACATCGTTGTAGCCTTCAACGTCGGCCTTCTGCGCGAAATAAAGATAGCGGCGGTTCGCCTGGCTTTCGCCCGCGAACGCAGCTTTCAGATTGTCGAACGTTTTAGTGCCACCAAGTTTTGCCATCAGACTCGTCTCTCCTCGAAAACACGGAATTGCGATAGTCCGCCCCGCTTCGAGCGCACGATAGCCACCGCGCAAGCGATGTCAATCTTTTAGAACGATTCTAAAGAGTTGCGACTCAGTCGCGAGATTTCAACCGCACAACGACTTCGACGCGCTCGATCTCCGTACCGGCAGGCGGCTTCGGCAATCCGTCGATACGCACGTCGTCGCCGGGAATATCGGCGAGCAGACCCTGATCTTCAAAATAGAAATGATGATGATCGCCGGTATTTGTATCGAAATACGTCTTTTCGCCGTCGACGATAACCTGGCGCAGCAAACCCGCGTTCGTGAACTGATGAAGCGTGTTGTACACGGTCGCCAAGGACAACGAGGCGCCGACGCGCGTCGCATCCTGATGCAGACATTCCGCGGTCACGTGACGATCGCAGTCGGCGAACAGCAACTTGCCCAGCGCAATACGCTGGCGCGTCGGGCGCAAACCCGCCGCCCGCAATTTCGCGACCAGATCGCCTTTGTGCGCCGAAACGGCTTTGGACACTGTGGAACGCATAGGACCCGTTCAAAACCTGACTTGGCGGAGGTTGAAACCCCCTGATGCACCGCATAGAGTTCACGGGCTTATAACACGCGACCCGCCCCCACGCACTTTTGAATAACTCAAAACTGCATCCGGGGGAAATTGGATGGTTAACCCTTTATGTCAAGTGCCCCGTCGGACGCGGTGAATCTGGTCAAAGCGCGCAGTTCCTTCGACATGGAGGGCCTCTTGGACTGCGCCCACGGCCGCCTCTTCGGCCCCGGCAACGCGCGCTTGCCCCTGCCGCCCATGCTGATGTTCGACCGCATCACGCACATCGCCGACACCGGCGGCGCGAACGACAAGGGTCAGATCATCGCCGAATTCGACATCAAGCCCGACCTCTGGTTCTTCAAATGCCACTTCGAGTCCGACCCCGTCATGCCGGGATGCCTCGGCCTCGACGCCATGTGGCAGATGGTGGGCTTCTTCCTGGGCTGGATGGGCGGCAAAGGCCGCGGACGTGCTGCCGGCGTCGGCGAAGTCAAATTCAGCGACATGGTCCTTCCAGACGCACGCCTCGTTACCTATGTCATCGACCTGAAGCGCGTCATCATGCGTAAATTGGTGCTGGGCATCGCGGACGGCGTGATGAAGATCGACGGCAGGATCGCATACGAAGCAAAAGACCTGCGGGTCCTGCTTGCCCCGGACGCGCCGCAGGGCGCCTGATCACTTACGTTGCGCCGTGTACCCCGGCGCGGGAGACTCGAATGGTCATCGCTATCGCCGCAGTTCTCGCAGCCGCCGCCATTGCCGCAGCCGCCTTGGCCGCGAAGGCGCCGCGCCCCATCCCTGTCCGCATCAAGCGCAAGCGCTAAACGATCATGAGACGAGTCGTCGTCACGGGATTGGGCATCGTTTGCTCGATCGGCAATAACGCGCAGGAAGTCATCGCTTCCTTGCGCGAAGCGAAATCCGGCATCGTCGCCGCCGAAGACTACCAGCGCATGGGCTTCCGCAGCCAAGTGCATGGCAGTCTGAAGGTGGACCTCGACACCGCCGTCGACCGCCGCGCGAAACGCTTCATGGGCGACGGCGCAGCGTATGCCTGGCTGGCTATGAACCAAGCCATCGCCGACGCAGGCCTCGAACCCAAAGACGTTTCGAACGAACGCACCGGCCTCATCGTGGGCTCCGGCGGCCCATCGACGAAAGCAATCGTCGCCGCCGCCGATACCGCGCGCACAGAACCCGTCAAAGGCCCAAAGAAAGTCGGCCCCTTCGCCGTCCCGAAGGCGATGTCGTCGACCTGCTCGGCGAACCTCTCGACCTGGTTCAAGACCAAGGGCGTGAACTACTCGATCTCTTCCGCCTGCTCCACGTCGGCCAATTGCATCGGCAACGCCTACGAAATGATCCAGTGGGGTAAGCAAGACGTGATGTTCGCCGGCGGCGGCGAAGAACTCGACTGGACGCTCTCGGTCCTCTTCGACGCGATGGGCGCGATGTCGTCGAAATACAACGACACGCCCCACAAGGCGAGCCGCGCCTATGACAAGAACCGCGACGGCTTCGTCATCTCCGGCGGCGGCGGCATCTTGATCCTGGAAGAGCTGAGCCACGCCAAAGCTCGCGGCGCGAAAATCTACGCCGAACTCACGGGCTACGGCGCGACGGCCGACGGCGCCGACATGGTCGCCCCGTCCGGCGAAGGCGCGGTACGCTGCATGCGCATGGCGATCGAACAAGCGAAAACCTCGATCGACTACATCAACCCGCACGCGACCTCGACGCCGGTCGGCGACATCCCTGAGATCAAGGCGATCACCGAAGTCTTCGGCAAGAACATGCCGCCCATCAGCGCCACGAAATCGCTGACCGGCCACAGCCAAGGCGCAGCCGGCGTGCATGAGGCGATCTATTCGCTGCTCATGCTCAACAACAAATTCATCTGCGAAAGCGCGAACATCGAGGAAATCGATCCCGAAGTCGCCGAAGCGAACATCGTGCGCAAACGCATCGACAACGCCAAGATCGACACGGTGATGTCGAACTCGTTCGGCTTCGGCGGCACGAATGCCAGCCTCGTCTTCCAGCGCTACAACGGATGACTCACGCCGGAAAATTGATGGCAGGCAAGCGCGGCCTCATCATGGGCGTCGCCAACGACCACTCGATCGCCTGGGGCATCGCCAAGACGCTGCATCAGCACGGCGCCGAACTCGCCTTCACCTATCAGGGCGACGCTCAGGCCAAACGCCTTCGGCCGCTCGCCGCCTCCATCAATTCCACGATCATGCTGCCGGCTGACGTGGAAAACGACGACCAGCTCGATCAGGTTTTCGATGCGCTGAAATCTGAGTGGGGTAGCCTCGACTTCCTCGTCCATGCCATCGCCTTCTCCGACAAGGACGAGCTCAAGGGCCGTTACGTCGACACCACGCGCGCGAACTTCCGCCGTTCGCTCGAAATCTCCTGCTATTCCTTCACGGCGATCGCCCAACGAGCGGCGCGGCTCATGTCGAACGAGATGGGCCGTCGCGGCGGCGCCATGATCACCCTCAGCTATCTGGGCGCCAGCCGCGTGACGCCGAACTACAACGTGATGGGCGTGGCCAAGGCGGCCCTTGAAGCGTCCGTCCGCTATCTCGCTGCCGATCTCGGTCGCGACGGCATCCGCATCAACGCAATCTCGGCCGGACCCATGCGCACATTGGCGGGTTCGGTCGTGGGCGACGCGCGCACCATGTTCAAATGGAACAAGGCGCAAGCCCCTCTCGGGATCAGCATCACGCTCGACCAAGTCGGCGGCGCGGCAACATATCTCTTGAGCGAATTGAGCGGCGGCGTGACAGGCGAAATCCACTTCGTCGACGCCGGCTACAACATCGTCGGTGTCCCGCCCGCGACCACCCTCAAGGGCTGGCAGGCACCCGAAAGCGGCGAGCAGTAGCTCAAGAGTTCAAACGCCGAAGCGCCCCTGCCACGTCGCTCATGTGCGGCAGTACGCGCACTGCGCCGGCGCCCGTCAACCGCTCGCTCTGATCGGGCAAGCAATGCGGACCGCCGACAAAGCCCCAGACCGTCATACCGGCCGCGACGCCCGCCCTAACACCGTTGACGCTGTCTTCTATGACGACGCAGCGCCCTGGAACGACCGACAATTTCTCGGCCGCCAGAAGAAACAAATCCGGCGCAGGCTTTCCGTGATGAACGTCATCGCCCGAATAAACGTGGCCGTCGAACACGTCCCAAAGCCCCAGTCCACGAACCTTCCCGTGCAGCTCGACCTTGGGGCTCGATGATGCAATCGCCTTCAGCCCGCCGAACGCATGTGCAGCCTCGACCGCGCCGATGATGGGTCGAATATCGGCGAGCACGCGGCGCGTGATCTCGGCGCTGATGCGCTGGATAGCCCCTTCGGGCAGCGGCACGCCAAGTTGCGCGCGATGCTCGGCATCGAGGGCCGCACTCCAATCGCGAACGGCCAGGCCCTGAAACTTCGCGTTGTTGGCGTGGCTGTCAAACAAAAGGCCGAGGCGTTTCATCGCCTCGACCTCAACTTCATGGGCAATCGTTTCCGAATCGATCAGGACGCCGTCGCAGTCGAAAATGACGGCGTCCATGACGCTTAGCCTTCGGCGGCCTTGTCGCTGCCGTCGTCCGCGATTTCCTTGCCGGTGACCTGATCGACGATCTTCATCGACAGACGCACCTTGCCGCGATCGTCGAAGCCCAGAAGCTTCACGAACACCTTGTCGCCTTCCTTCACGACGTCGCCGGTCTTGGCGACCTTCTTGCGGGAAAGCTGCGAGATGTGGACGAGGCCGTCACGCGCGCCGAAGAAGTTCACGAACGCGCCGAAGTCCATGACCTTGACGATCTTGCCTTCATAGATCTCGCCGACTTCGGGCTCCGCCACGATCGACTTGATCCACTTCAACGCCGCCCGGATCGACTCGCCGTTCGCCGACGCGACCTTCACCACGCCGTCGTCCTGGATGTCGATCTTCGCGCCCGTCTTTTCGACGATCTCGCGGATCACCTTGCCGCCCTGCCCGATCACTTCACGGATCTTGTCGGTCGGAATGTTGATCACCTCGATGCGCGGCGCATGCTCGCCAAGCTCGGCGCGGGCGCCGGTCAAGGCCTTCGCCATCTCACCGAGGATGTGAATACGCCCGTCCTTCGCCTGAGCGAGGGCCACACGCATGATCTCTTCCGTGATGCCGGCGATCTTGATGTCCATCTGCAGCGAGGTCACGCCGCTCGACGTACCGGCCACCTTGAAGTCCATGTCGCCCAGGTGATCTTCATCGCCCAGGATGTCCGACAGAACGGCGAAGCGATCGCCTTCCTTGATCAAACCCATGGCGATACCCGCGCACGCGCTCTTCAGCGGAACGCCGGCGTCCATCAGCGACAGCGACGAACCGCAAACCGTCGCCATCGACGACGAACCGTTCGACTCCGTGATCTCCGACACGATGCGAACCGTGTAGGGGAAGCTTTCCTTCGGCGGCATCACCGGACGCATCGCCCGCCAGGCGAGCTTGCCGTGGCCGATGTCGCGGCGCTTCGGCGCACCGACGCGGCCCGTTTCGCCGACCGAGAACGGAGGGAAGTTGTAGTGCAGCATGAAGTGCTGCTTATACGTCCCTTCCAGCGAGTCGACGTATTGTTCGTCTTCGCCGGTGCCCAGCGTGGTCACGACCAACGCCTGCGTCTCACCACGCGTGAACAGCGCCGAGCCGTGCGTGCGCGGCAGGACGCCGACTTCCGCCATGATCGGACGCACGGTCTTCGTGTCGCGGCCGTCGATGCGCTTGCCGGTGTCGAGGATGTCGTTGCGAACGATCGCCGCTTCAAGCTCCTTGAAGAGCCCGCCCACGACGAGCGCGTCGGCTTTGCCTTCGCCCGCAAATTCCTCGAGGACGCGCTTCTTCGCGACGCCGACCTTTTCGTAACGCACTTGCTTCTGGCGCTCGCGATAGGCCGCACGCACATCGGCTTCCGCCATGCTCTTGATCTTCGAGAGCAGCGCGTCGTTGTCAGGGACAACGTGATCGCGCGGATCTTTCGCCGCGCGTTCGGCCAAGCGGATGATCGCCTGAATGACCGGCTGCATCGAGCGATGGCCGAACATGACCGCGCCCAACATGACGTCTTCCGAAAGCTCTTTCGCTTCCGATTCGACCATCATCACCGCGTCGTGCGTGCCGGCAACGACGAGCTCAAGGCTCGACTCCGGCATCTTCTCGATCAGCGGGTTCAACACGTATTCGCCGTTGATGTAACCGACGCGCGCAGCGCCGATCGGACCTTGGAACGGCACGCCCGACAGCGTCAGAGCCGCCGACACGGCGACCATCGACAGGATGTCGGGATCATTCTCAAGGTCGTGCGACAGCACGGTCGCGATGACTTGTGTTTCGTTGCGATAACCGTCGACGAACAGCGGACGGATCGGACGGTCGATCAGACGCGAGATCAGCGTCTCACGCTCCGTCGGACGCCCTTCGCGCTTGAAATAGCCGCCCGGAATGCGGCCCGCGGCGAAGGTCTTTTCCTGGTAGTCGACCGTGAGCGGCAGGAAGTCGATGCCGGCGCGCGGCGACTTCGCCGAAACGACGGTGGCCAGAACAGCGGTCTCGCCCATCGTGGCAAGAACGGCGCCGTCGGCCTGTCGCGCAATGCGCCCCGTTTCGAGCGTCAACTTGCGCCCGCCCCAATCGATTTCCTGGCGTTGAATGTCAAACATGCTTTGTCTTTCTCAAAATATTGCCGCCGCCGGATTGCGGACAGCCATGCGTTGTTGTGTAGGCGTGTGAACGCGACCGCATGCCGTTCGGCACGCGGGTCGCGCATTTGGTTGGGTTGAACGTGAGGCCGCGGTCCATACCGCTTGAGGCCTTCGACCGGCGCCTAACGCCGTAGACCCAATTTACCGATCAGCGCCTCATAGCGGCCCTTGTCGGTGTTCTTGAGGTAGTCGAGCAGCCGGCGGCGCTGCGACACCATCTTCAGCAAGCCGCGGCGCGAATGGTTGTCCTTCACGTGCGTCTTGAAATGGTCCGTCAGGCCGTTGATGCGCTCGGAGAGCACGGCAACCTGCACTTCGGGAGAGCCGGTATCGCCGGGCTTCACGGCGTATTGCTGCACGACTTCGGTCTTACGTTCTGGATTCAACGACATCGGGGATCCTTTTCTAAGATGAGAAGTTGAACACCCGCGTCGGCCTCAACTCCCCCCGCTCGAAGGCGACGATCGCAACTGGATCGCCGCCGCGGCTACGGCAGTAGGCGGGCAAAGGCTGGTCGCCTTCACCCTCTGCAGCGGCCTCTTCACGGAGAGAGACTCGGCCTCGCGCGAGTATCGCCCGACCCAACCGAAGTTGGGCTGCTTCCTGATCCGTCACGGCCAGCCCCGGGATGTCGTCCAGGGCGGTCGCAAGCGGCATGAGCAAGCGCTTGGCGGCGTGGTCTTTAGCAGATTCCTCCAGCATTTCCAGCGAAATTGCGGCATTCAGCCGGAACGGCCCGACCCCCAGCCGGCTCAGGGCCTGCACATGCCCCAGGCACCCCAAAGCCCGGCCCAAATCCCTGGCAAAAGCACGGACATAGGTCCCTTTGCCGCACAGCATCTCGAACACGGCATGCCCCTCGTCCGGGGTCTCCACCAGTTCCAGCCGGTGAATGTGGGCGATCCGCGGCTCCAGCTGAACATCCTCGCCGTCACGGGCCAGGTCATAGGCCCGCTCGCCATCGACCTTGATGGCGGAGAACGCCGGCGGCACCTGCATCACCCGCCCGACGAACGAGGGCAGCGCCCGCAGAATGTCTTCAGCAGAGGGCCGCATCTCACTCGTGCGCGTGAACGATCCTTCGGTGTCGTCGGTTGTCGTCTCCGCACCCCAGCCGACGGTAAAGCGATAAGTCTTCCGCGCATCGACGAGATACGGAACCGTCTTCGTCGCCTCGCCGAACGCCAGCGGCAACACGCCGGTCGCCAGCGGATCGAGCGTCCCCGCATGCCCCGCCTTGTTCGCATTCAGCAAACGACGCGCGATCGACAACGCCTTCGTCGACGTCATCCCTAAGGGCTTGTCGAGAATGAGCCAGCCGTGAACGGCCTCGCCCTTGTTACGCCTCGCCATCGTCCGACTGGCGCTTAAGATCGCGCGCCACCTTTTCGGACCGCAGCAAGTCGTCGATATGCTTGGCCTCGTCGAACGACGTGTCTTCGACAAAGACCAGCGTCGGCGCATGGCGCAGCTGCAGCGACTGCGCCACCTGCGACCGTAAGAACGGTGCCGACCGGTTCAACCCCTTCAACACGTTCGCGACATCCGAACCCACAAACGGCAGCGCAAACACGGTCGCCGCCTTCAAGTCTGGACTGATCCGCACTTCCGACACCGTCACCGACACGCCCTCGACCAGTGGATCATGCACATCGCCACGCGCCAAAACGCCGGCGAGGATGTGGCGAATTTCTTCCGCCACGCGCAGCTGCCGCTGACTGGGTCCAGGTTGTGAGGGTCGTGAAAATTTGCGTGCCATTGGGGGCGAGGCTTTATAGGCCTGAGGTCCAGAAGCCAAGCCTCAAGACGGCTCGTAACCGAACGTGCGCACCCAAGGCTCCAGCGCCGGCAGCACGGGTTCAAGAAAAGACCTGTAATTCCGCCACTTTCCTTGCGCCGTGGCATAAAGCGGCTGCACCACCTGCGACGCCGACGGCGTCCCGATCGCCCGCGTCTTCGCCGTCTCCGCATAGTTACGGACACCGTCGTCCCAAGGCACGCCGAGGAACTCAAGTAGCCCGCCGACCGTCGCATCGAAATCCGACACTACCGCTTCGTAGCGAACCTCATGCACCGCGAGCGGAAGTTTCGCGCGGCTGGCCCGCACCAACTTCATCACCGCATCATAGTAGCGCGTCGCCGTATCAAGCCGCAGCAACTGGAACATCGCCGCGTTCATCCCAAACCGCTGCTGGTAACAGCTCAGCACCGTGTCGCGCGGATCGCGAACAGCGAGCACGATCTTCGCGTCCGGGAACAAGCGATAGACCAACGGCAACAGCACGGCATTGAGCGGCAGCTTGTCGACGAACACGTCGCGCATCCGCAAACCCATCAGGCCGGTCTGCACCTGCTGCCAGTAGAGCGTCCGCCACTGCTCGATGTCGGCATCCGAAAGCGTCGCCCAAGAGTCGAAATCGCCCTCAGGTTTAACCAGCGCCATCGCCGAATCGACCAGCGTGTCGCGTTCCTCCAGCGTCGTGATCTTCGGATGCGACGCCAGAATCTGGTCCAGCAACGTCGTCCCCGACCGCGGAAACCCAACCAAGAACACCGGCGTCGGATCGCCCGCCTGCAAAGGTGGCGCCGGCTGCCACGTCAACAGATCGACGCTTTCGACAAACGCCGTCAGCCGTTCGACCGAATGCAGCGACAACGGCCCCTGGTCCTGCGCCCACGTCGCCGCACCCTGCGCATATTGCTGCTGGTTCGCGCGCGTAAACGCAGCGAACGCCTCGTCATATCGCCCAAGCTTATCCAGCGCCTCGCCGAGATACCCCTCCGCCACCACGCGATTGGTGACGCTCAACGCCGGCGACCGCAGCAAAGCCGCCAAATCAGCCGCCGCCCGCGCCGCATCGCCAAGCCGGTAAACCGCCCGCGCCCGCGTCATGGCCGCCGAAGTGTTGCTGGCCTGCAGCGACAACGCCCGCTCCGCCAAGCGCCGAGCGTCATCCAACCGGTGCTCTTCCTCGGCAATACGCGCGAGCCCCGCGACAGGCTCCGCATAATTGGCTTGCACAACCACGGCACGCTCATACGCACGCTTGGCGCCATCGCGGTCGCCGATGTCCAGCAGCACGTTGCCCAGATTGTTGTGCCCGATCGCAAACCGCCGGTCGATTTGCAGCGCCTCTTCCAAAACGATCCGCGCTTCGTGCAACCGCCCCATCGTCCGATACGCCGCCGCCAAATTCGTCAGCACGTGAATATGCGAGGGCATCACCGCCCTCGCCCGCTCATAGAGTTCGATCGAACCGGTGGTGTCGCCGGCCTCCCCGCGAATACCGGCAAGGATCATCAGCGCATTCGCGTCTTCGCCGAACTGGCTCAAGACTTGTTGCGCGAAACCTGCCGCTTCGGCGAAAGCGCGCCGCTGAAACGCAGCGACTGCGCGCTGCACCAACTGAACATGAAGAGGAGATGCCATCGGGCCCAAACTGCCCAAACCAACACGCCGAACGCAACAAAAACGTTGGCTACTCGAGCACGAACTCGGCCCGCGGTCGGATCAAAGTGCCGCTGGCGCGCTGTTCGAACACATGCGCGAGCCACCCGACGCTACGTCCCATAGCAAACAATCCCAAGGCGGCGCCGGCAGGCAAGGCAAAACGGCGCTCCAAAGCAAGGAGGGCGAAATCGACATTGGGCTCGAGCCCCGCCATCGATCGGGCCGTGTCCCGCACTGCCGCCATCACCTCATCCGGCTTGACGATCGACAACAACTCGACCGCGCGCGGATCCTCGTCGCGGTAGTAGCTGTGTCCAAAGCCCGGCAAGCGCTCGCCACGCTCCAGTCGCGCACCAACGGCCAGCGCCGCGTCCTCGGACGTCTCGATCCCCTCCAGAAATGCTCGAACGCGGTCGCTCGCGCCGCCGTGCCGCGGCCCGCTGACGGCCGCAAGCCCGCCGAGCACGCAATGCGTCAACCGGGCGCTCGTCGACGCGATCACGCGAACGGCGAAGGTCGAGGCGTTCAACTCATGGTCGGCGAGAAGCACAAGCGCGCGCCGTATCGCATCGGCCGCTTTTGGTTTGCGCCAGGCTGAAGCAATTTTCTCATGAATGGGCCCATCGAGCGGACGATCGATCCCCACGATGGCCGCGACGACAGCCTGGACGAGCCGTGCAGCTGCCCCGAAAGCCTGCGTGTTCGGCTTACCGGCGCTCGGCGGCTCGCGCGTTGTGAGCAACGATAGCAAAAGCGACGCACGATCCGGCGCCTTCGGCGGCAAGAAACGCGTCGAGATTTCGATCCAGCCCGGCACCTCGCGTGGATCGAACGGGGCCTCACGGAACGGATCCACATCGCCACTGTTCCACAGCAACCGCGCGGCGTCTTCGAGCGTGGCCTCGCGCGAGAACGATGTTGCCTCTCTCGATCTGTAGAAGACCCGGTCGCCTTCGAAATGGGTGATGCGCGTCTTCAGAACGGGCAAGCCGCCCTCAAGCGCGCTCGCCGCCGCCGCGCGCGGACGGCGCATGCGCGCCTTGCGCGTGATCAGCGCTTGAACGTCGGCCGCATCGTAAAGACTTGCCTTCGCGATCGAGGGATGCGGCGACGAACGAACGAGGCCGCGGCTCACATAGGCGTAAAGCGTGTTGCGGCTGACGCCGAGCGCTTTGGCCGCCGCCTCGGCGTCCAAAAACGCCTGCAGACGCGTCCGGTTCGGCTTGCTCGCTTTTCGTGCACTCATATTGATATCTTGATTCAAGATTGACCACGACCGGGCCAGCCTCCACGTTTTCGGCGGCACTGGAAAGAGGGATCGGCGCTTGGGGGAGAGCTTATGATCGGTCGAATTCTCATCCTGACATTGGTCGCGCTGCTGGCTTGGACGGGTGTCTTCGTCGGCGGAACGATCGAAGGATGGTGGCGCACGCCGATGGCCCCGGCGGGCGATTCGAGGGCCTTCTTGACTGCCGCGATCGCCGAGATCGACGCCAAAAACCGCGGCAACGCCGCCTTCGTTCTTCTTCAGCGCGGCGCCATCGTCGGCGATCACTTCGTCTCCGTCGGCAAGCCCGTCGATCGCGACACGCGCTTTCAAGTCGCCTCGCTGAGCAAATGGATCACCGCCTGGGGCGTGATGACGTTGGTCGAAGCCGGCAAGCTCGACCTCGACGCGCCGGTTTCGAAATATCTCACACGCTGGAAACTGCCGCCGAGCAAATTCGACAACAACAAAGTCACCGTCCGCCGCCTGCTGAGCCACACGGCGGGACTGACTGACGGCCTGGGCTACGCAGGCTTCAACCCGGGCGAAACCATCCAACCGCTCGAAGCTTCGCTCTCCAAAGCGGCCGACGCCTCGCCGGGCCACGACGGCATCGTTCGCGTCGGCATCGAACCCGGAACGTTCGAATATTCGGGCGGCGGATACACCTTGCTTCAGCTGCTGATCGAAGAAGTCTCCGGCCAACCGTTCAACGACTACATGAAGGCCAACGTGCTAGGCCCGCTCGGCATGACCGGCTCCACGTTCATTCTCGACGAGCCCGCCGCAAACGTCGCCGACTTCTACGACGTCGACGGAAAGCAGGCGACGCACTACCGCTTCACCGCGCTCGCCGCGGCATCGCTCTATACGACCGCCGCCGACCTGACCCGCTTTCTGCAGGCCCATATGCCGGGTCAGGGAGGCGAGCCGCCCGGACGCGGCATCCTGAAACCTCAAACGCTGAAGGAGATGCGCCGTCCGCACGCCGCGCAGTTCGGTGCGGACATTTGGGGCTTGGGCACCATTCTCTACGCTCCCAACAATGCGGGCGACTACATCATCGGCCACGACGGCAACAACGAGCCGGCGATCAACACCGCCGCAAGGCTCGATCCCGCGACCGGCGACGGCATCGTCATTCTCGAAACCGGCACTCGATTGCTTGCGACAGGCGTGGCGGGCGAGTGGATTTTCTGGCGCACGGGCAACGTCGACTTGCTGACGCTCGCGATGGAAGCGAAATCCATATTCACGACGCTGGTCGCCGGGTGGATCGCCATTATCCTTGCCGCAATTGTCGCGGGCGTGTGGCTGAGGCTCGCGCGGGCGCGCCGCTAGCCTCTCACATTGATATATTGATTCAAGATTGACGACGACGCGATCGAGAACCACCTTTTCAAGGCAAGTTTGAAAAGAGGGACATCCGCCATGCGTTCGGGATTGGACAACGTCGTCGCCGCCGAAACCGTCTTAAGCCATGTTGACGGCGAGGCCGGCCGCCTCATCATCCGCGGCCTCGATCTGGAAGACCTCGCCGGTCACGCGACCTTCGAAGACGCGACGGCGATGCTCTGGGACGGCATCGTGAAATCAGCGGGCGATCTCAAAGCCGAACTCAGCCAAGCCCGCGTGGACGCCTTCGCCCGCTTCAAACCGCTGGCCGCAAATCTCAAAGGCCTCACCACCGTCGAAGCCATGCGCCTGTTGCTGTCGTCGATCCCCGACGGGGCATACGACCGCGAACCGACGGACGTCCTGGCCGCGGCCGGCGTCGCCGCCGCCTTCGCCACGCGCGTGACGCAAGGCGAAGACCCCATCGTCCCGGACGCCAACCTCTCGCACGCCGCCGACGTCTTACGAATGATCCGCGGCAAAGCCGGCGACGCCGAAGAGATCGCCGCCTTCGAGACCTACCTCGTCACCGTCATGGACCACGGCCTGAACGCCTCGACCTTCGCCGCCCGTGTCGTCGCCTCGACGGCAGCAGGCCTGCCCAGCGCGGTCGTTGGCGCCCTGTGCGCGCTCAAAGGCCCGCTCCACGGGGGCGCGCCCGGCCCGGTCCTCGACATGTTCGACGGCATCGAAAAGGCCGGCAACGCCGACGCCTGGATCGCCGATGCCCTGAAGCGCGGCGAACGCCTGATGGGCTTCGGCCACCGCGTCTATCGCGTCCGCGACCCACGCGCGAACGTCCTGAAAACGACGGTCGCCAAACTCAAAGGCCGCGCCAACCGCATCGCCTTCGCCGAAGCCATCGAAGCCGCCGCGCTACGCGCCCTGCGCGACTACAAAACCGAACGCCGCCTCGACACCAACGTCGAATTCTATACGGCCTTGCTACTGGAAGCCCTGAACATCCCCCGCGAAGCCTTCACCCCAGTCTTCGCCCTGGCGCGCACATCCGGCTGGATCGCCCACATCCGCGAGCAAGAAACCAACGGCCGCCTCATCCGCCCGCAGTCGCGCTACGTCGGAACGTGGCCGGTGAAAGCGGCCTAAATTTCTCGGTTGCCCTTCTCCCTCTGGGAGAAGGTGGCGCGTCGCGAAGCGACGTGACGGATGAGGGACTCCGGTGCAGAGCGCAAAGAAAAAGGGACCTCGGCGCACCGAAGTCCCTCATCAGCCGCGCCTGCGGCGCGCCAGCTTCTCCCAGAGGGAGAAGCGCAAAACCTTAATTGCCGCTACAGCGTCCGCTGCACCGTTTCAACCTCGAAGCACTCGATCATGTCGCCCTTCTGGATGTCCTGATAGTTCTCGAAAGCCATGCCGCATTCTTGGCCGGTCACGACTTCCTTCACTTCATCCTTGAAGCGCTTCAGGGTCGACAGCGTACCTTCGTGGATCACCACGTTGTCGCGCAGCAACCGCACCTTGTTCCCGCGCAGAACTTTGCCTTCCGTCACGCGGCAGCCGGCGACCTTGCCGACCTTCGTGATGTTGAAGACCTCGAGGATCTCGGCGTACCCCAAGAAGTTCTCGCGCAACGTCGGCGACAGCATGCCCGACAGGGCCGCCCGAATGTCGTCGATGATGTTGTAGATGATCGAGTAATAGCGGATCTCGACGCCGTCGCGCTTCGCCAACTCGCGCGCTTCGGCGCTGGCGCGCACGTTGAACGCGATGATCGGCGCGCCCGACGCACGGGCCAAGATGATGTCGCTCTGTGTTACACCGCCGACGCCGGCATGCAGCACCTGCGCCTTGACCTCGTTCGTCGACAGGCCTTGCAGCGCCGCGACAATCGCCTCAACCGAACCTTGCACATCCGACTTCACGACCAGCGGCAGGATCTTCGTCTCGCCCTGACCGCGCGCGGCCAGAACCTGATCCAGCGACGCACGGCCACTGGCGGCGGAACGCGCTTCCTTCTTCTTGCGCGCACGGAAGTCGGCGACTTCGCGCGCACGCGCGTCGTTTTCGACCACCGAGAATTCGTCGCCCGCATCCGGCGGCGCCGACAGACCCAGAATCTCGACCGGCTCCGACGGCCCAGCCGACGGCACCTGCTCGCCACGCTCGTTCACCAGCGCGCGCACACGGCCCCATTCGCCGCCGGCAACGACGATGTCGCCGACCTTGATCGTGCCGCGCTGAACCAGAACGGTCGCGACCGGACCGCGCCCCTTGTCGAGCTTCGCTTCGACGATCGCGCCTGACGCGGGACGGTTCGGATTGGCCTTCAGATCCAACACTTCCGCCTGCAACAGAATCGCTTCCTCAAGCTTGTCGAGGTTCAACCTCTTCGTGGCCGAGACTTCGATCGCCTGCGTGTCGCCGCCCATCGATTCCACGACGATCTCATGCGACAGCAATTCGGTCTTCACACGGTCGGGCGTGGCGCCAGGCTTGTCGATCTTGTTGATCGCGACGATCATCGGGACTTTCGCCGCTTTCGCGTGATTGAGCGCCTCGATCGTCTGCGGCATGACGCCGTCGTCGGCGGCTACGACCAGCACGACGATGTCCGTCACCTTCGCGCCGCGCGCACGCATCGCGGTGAACGCGGCGTGGCCCGGCGTGTCGAGGAACGTGATCTTCTTGCCGCCCGGCAACGTCACCTGATAGGCGCCGATATGCTGCGTGATGCCGCCGGCTTCGCCCGCCGCCACGTCCGTCTGGCGCAACGCATCGAGCAGCGAAGTCTTGCCGTGGTCGACGTGGCCCATGATGGTCACGACCGGTGCACGCGGCTCCAGATGCTCGTCCGCGTCGATGTCGCCTTTCAAACCTTCAAGAACGTCCGCTTCCGCAACGCGTTTGACGGTGTGGCCGAACTCTTCGGCGATCAGCTGCGCGGTGTCGGCGTCCAGCGACGTGTTGATCGTCACCATCTGACCCTGCTTCATCAGGTTCTTGATGATGTCGACGGCGCGCGTCGCCATGCGGTTCGCCAGATCCTGAACCGTAATCGATTCCGGAATGACGACTTCGCGAATGATCTTCTGCGGCGCCTCGGTGCTCTTGCCCATCTGCGCGCGTTGCGTGCGTTGGACATGGCGCTTGTAAGCGGCGATCGAGCGGACGCGTTCGGAATCGTCCAGCGCCGTTACGACGCTGAGCTTGCCGCCGCGGCGATTGTCGTCCTTGCGCGGCGCGACCGGCACCTTCGGCGGCGCCTTGAACGCCACGCCGGGCTTTCTGCGCGCGCGATCGTCTTCTTCCGGCCCCGTCACGCGGCGCGGCGGAAACTGACTGGGCGCACCGGGCGTCGCGGCCGACGGCGCAGGTCCACGACCGGCACCGCCTGCAGGTCCACGCGCGGCGGCACCCGGACCACCAGGCCCGCGTGGCGGACCCGACGAGCGATCGCGATCGCCACCCGGACGCGCGCCAGCCGCACCGGCAGGGCGCGGCCCCGACGAGCGTGTCGCGGGAGCACCCGCACTGTCGCCGCCGTCGCGGCGTCGAGCTTCGTCTTCCGCCTTGCGGCGCGTATCGTCTTCGGCAACGCGGCGCGCTTCTTCTTCGGCCTTGCGCTTGACGGCAGCTTCACGCTCGCGGGCCAGACGTTCGTCTTCCTCGGCGCGGCGCTTCGCTTCTTCCTGCGCACGCTTGCGTTCGCCTTCTTCGGCGACCCGCGCGTCCTTGAGCGCGAGCGAGCGCGCTTCTTTTTCCTTGTCGGTCAGCGTGCGCAGAACCATGCCGCCGGACTTTGGCTGCACGGGTTGCGGCTTCGGCTTCGCGGCAGGCGCGGCGGCCACTTCAGCTTTCACAGGCTCCGCGACCGGCGCCTTCACAGGCTCCGCCTTCACAGGCGCGGCGGCGACGCCGGGACGCACGGGCGTCCGCTTCTTCTCGACCACCACGGCCTTTGAGCGTCCATGACTGAACGCTTGGCGCACGACGCCGCTGTCCGGTCGTTTCACGGACAGTGTTTTAGGCGCACCAGCGGCGTGCAGTGTTTTCTCGCCGTCGGGTGTCTTAGCGTCAGTCATGCGTGCCTTTCGATCGTCAAAAAATTCACGTCAGTCCATTCAAACGCCGAACAAATCGCTCGGCCCGCGGTCATCAAGCCGCGCCCCAGTCAGGCGGACACAAAACGCGGAAACCGCCAAGGCGCTCAGCTTCAGCCACAAAACGCGTGGCGAGCGCTCCCGACGAGAGCGCAGCATGTACCACATTTTCACGCCCGAATGCCAAGCCGATTTCCGTCTGGCTTAAGCAACCGATGACCGCAATCCCGCCGATTTTACGCGCATATGTCACAAGCTTGTTGCGATCCGCAGGCCCGGAGTCGCTGGCCTCCACAAGTGCGGCGAAACGCCCATCCCGGGCCCGCAGCGCCTCTTCCGCCTGCGCATACCCGATCACCGCAAGCCCCGCGCGCCGCGCAAGCCCCAGATGATCGATGCATCTGCGAACCAACAACTGTTCCACTTGCCCCCCAAGATCCGGGGGACATTTCACCGAGGCTTTCGCCGCCTTGGAGAACAGCCCGCGCTCGCAAGCGCGAACGATGGCCTCCCGCGACGCCGTCACCCAAAAGCCGCGGCCCGGTAGCTTCAACGCAACATCCGGCACCACGATGTTCTCGGGGCCGACAACGAAACGCACCATCCGTCCGGGCGATTGAACCTCGCCCGTCGCGATGCAGCGCCGAAGCGGACCTTCGACGCCTTCGTCCTCGACCTTCGCGGCGTGGCCGCGGCCTCGCGTCACTCGGCCGGTTCCTCCGCCGCTTCCTCGGCAACAACTTCTTCTTCGACCTTCTCCGGCGGCGCTTCGATCCACCCGGCCGCAACGCGCGCCACCATGATGATCGCGTTCGCATCGTCGGGCGTCATCCCGAAGCTCTCGAGAATGCCCGCCGTACGCTTCCGCTCGCCGTTCACCGTCTCGGTCCAGCCCAACAGGTCGTCCGTCGCACAGCCCGCGAGGTCTTCCACCGTCTTCACGCCGCCTTCGCCCAGAGCCGCCGCGATCGCCGGCGTCACGCCTTCGATCTCGAGCACGGCATCTTCGACGCCGAATTCGCGGCGCTTCTCGTCGAACACCTTGTTCTGGCGGTCGAGATAATCCTGCGCCCGGCGCTGCAGTTCCTGCGCCGTCTCTTCGCCGATGCCCTGAATTTCAGCCAACTCCTCTGGAACCACGTAAGCCAAATCCTCAACCGCCGAGAAATTCTCCGACGCCAGCAACTGCGCCAGCGTTTCGTCCACGTCGAGCGTGTTCATGAACAGCTCGGTGCGCTTGCGGAACTGTTCCTGGCGGCGCTCGGACTCTTCCGCTTCCGTCAGGATGTCGATCTGCCAACCGGTGAGCTGCGAGGCCAAGCGCACGTTCTGTCCGCGCCGCCCGATCGCGAGAGACAATTGGTCTTCACCCACCACAACTTCAATACGCCGTGCATCTTCATCGAGCACGACCTTGGAAACTTCGGCCGGGGCCAACGAGTTAACGACGAAATTCGCCGCATCGTAGGACCACGGAATGATGTCGATCTTCTCGCCCTGCAGTTCCTGCACGACGGCCTGAACGCGGCTGCCGCGCATACCGACGCAAGCGCCGACGGGATCGATGGAGGAGTCTTTGGACACGACGGCGATCTTCGCGCGCGAACCCGGATCGCGGGCCACCGACTTGATTTCGATGATGCCGTCATAGATTTCCGGCACTTCCTGCGCGAACAGCTTCGCCATGAACTGCGGATGCGTGCGCGAGAGGAAAATCTGCGGGCCCCGCGCTTCGCGGCGCACGTCGTAGATATAGGCGCGCACGCGGTCGCCGGTGCGGAACGTCTCACGCGGCAGCAACTCGTCACGCCGCACGAACGCTTCGCCGCGTCCCAGGTCCACAACGACGTTGCCGTACTCCACGCGCTTCACCGTACCGTGGACGATCTCGCCCACGCGATCCTTGTATTCGTCGAACTGCTTCTCGCGCTCGGCGTCGCGCACCTTCTGGAAGATGACCTGCTTCGCGGCTTGGGCGGCGATACGGCCAAAGTCGATCGGCGGCAGCGGCTCGGCGATCAAGTCGCCCGTCTGCGCGGCGGGATTGCGGATCTGCGCTTCGTCCAGCGTGATCTCGGTCGCTTCGTTCTCGACCTTCTCGACGACCAGCCGCAGGCGATGAAGCCGCGTCTCACCGGTCTTGGAGTCGATCTCCGCCTTGATTTCGTTGTCCTGGCCATAGCGCGACTTCGCCGCCTTCTGGATGGCCTCTTCCATCGCCGAGATCACGACCTGCTTGTCGATCGATTTCTCGCGCGCGACGGCGTCGGCGATCTGGAGAAGTTCAAGTCTATTCGCACTGACTGCCATTGTTCACTCCGTTTGCGCCGGGGCTTTGCCGGCTGCCTTCCTGCGTTTCAAATCTTGTTCGATCAGTTCGTCCGTCAGCAAAAGCTTCGCCTCGCCGATCAACGTGTAAGGCACGGCGAGTTCGCCGCGCACCTTGTCGGCCCCAAGCTCGGTCTCGAAGATCACGTCTTCGCCGCGGAGTCCCTTCAATGTCCCGCGCATACGTTTGCGCCCGTCGAACATTTCTTTGAACTCAACCTTTGCCTGATGCCCGGCATAAAATTCAAAGTCGCGCCGGCGCGTCAGCGGCCGGTCGATACCGGGCGACGAAACCTCCAGCACGTATTCGCTCTCGATCGGATCGTCTTCCTCGAACGCCGCCGAAACCGCGTGGCTCAGCTTCGCGCAATCGTCGACGTCCATCTGTCCGTCCGGCCGCTCCGCCATAATCTGCAGCACCGGGCGGTTCGCGCCCGACATCCGCACGCGCACAAGCGCATAGCCCAAAGCTTCCGCGATGGGACCAATCAAGCGCTCTAATTCTGCAATGCGCGTCGTCGGCAAAGAGGCCTCAAGAAAACAGCTTTTCCCGCCCGGCTGAGTGAACCCAGCCAGCGAACAAGCTCATCTTGTCCGAAGGAATGCGCGGGAATATAGCCGCGAGCCCCGGTGCCGCCAAGGGCGAAAGCTCAGTCAAATTCGAATAAACCGCAGATAAATACACGCCCGGCCCGCCGCAACGGCCTTTTGTTCATAGCGCGTGGCAGGCCAATCGGCCGCTCGCACGCGCCAATCCGACGCACGCGCCGCCGCCCAGCGAAAGCGCGAATCGGCGATCAAATGCTGCAAAGCCCAGACCCGATAGTCGGCATGGTCGGTCGCCACGCGGAACTCCCCGCCCGACTTCAACACGCGCGCCAACTGATCCAGCGTCTGCAACTGAATGAACCGCCGCTTGTGATGCCGAAGCTTCGGCCACGGATCGGGAAACAAAACAAATGCACTGGACAGCGACCGGTCCGGCACGCGGGCCAACACATCGCGCGCATCGCCCATATGCACACGCACGTTCGAAAGCCCTTCGGCCTCGATCGCCATCAAAAGTTTCGCGACGCCGTTGACGAACGGCTCGCAGGCGATGAACCCGGTGTCGGAATGCGCACGCGCCTGAGCGACCACATGCTCGCCGCCGCCGAAACCCACCTCGAACCCGAACGCGCTGCACGACGGAAACAGCGCCTGAAGATCAAGCGGCCCTTCCGGGACGGCGATCTTCGGCAGCAGTGTTTCGATCAGTTCGATCTGATGCGGGCTAAGCGGCCGCCCCAGACGGCGGCCGTAAAGTTCGCTGCGCCGGCGCCCCGGCTCTTTTAGGCGAGCCCCTTGAGCTGCCCCACGAGATCCGTGCGCTCCCACGAGAACCCTCCGTCCGCTTCCGGCGCGCGGCCAAAATGGCCGTAAGCCGACGTGCGCGCATAGATCGGCCGGTTCAGTTTCAGATGCTCGCGAATACCGCGCGGCTTGAGGTTGACCATCTCGGGCAACGCCTTCTCAAGCTTCGCCTCGTCGATTTTACCCGTGCCGTGCAGGTCGACATAGAACGACATCGGATCCGCAACGCCGATCGCGTAAGCGATTTGGATGGTGCAACGATCAGCCAGGCCGGATGCGACAACGTTCTTCGCCAGATAGCGCGCAACATACGCCGCCGAGCGGTCGACCTTCGTCGGGTCTTTCCCCGAGAACGCGCCGCCGCCGTGCGGAGCCGCGCCGCCATACGTGTCGACGATAATCTTGCGGCCGGTGAGGCCGGTATCGCCGTCGGGCCCGCCGATGACGAAGCGGCCGGTCGGGTTCACGAACAAGCCGTCATCCGGACACATCCAGCCGGCCGGCATCGTCGCTTCGATATAAGGCTTCACGATCGCACGCACGTCGCGCGAATCGAGGCCGTCTACATGCTGCGTCGACACCACGATCTTCGTCGCACGCACCGGCTTACCGTTTTCGTATTGCAGCGTGACCTGGCTCTTCGCGTCCGGCAGCAGCTCTTTCGCCTTGCCCGATTTGCGCGCGTCCGTGAGCGCCTTCAGGATGCGGTGCGAATAGTGAATCGGCGCCGGCATCAATTCGTCCGTCTCGCGGCAGGCATAGCCGAACATGATGCCCTGGTCGCCCGCGCCTTCGTCCTTGTTCCCGGCAGCGTCTACGCCGACCGCGATGTCTTCCGACTGCGCGTGAACGAGGCACTCGATGCGCGCCTTGCGCCAGTCGAAACCTTCCTGGTCGTAGCCGATGTCTTTGATCGCCATTCGCGCCGATTCGATCATCTGATCGTGGCCGACGGCCTCAGGCCCGCGAATTTCGCCGGCCAGCACCACGCGATTCGTCGTCGCCAACGTTTCAAGCGCGATGCGCGATTCGGGCATATGCCCCAGCATCAGATCGACGATGGAATCCGAGATGCGGTCGCACACCTTATCGGGGTGACCTTCGGAAACGGATTCGCTGGTGAAGAGGTAGTTTTTGCGCGAGGACATGAGCTTGGGGCTGCCGATCAAAAAAAAGAGCCGCGCTTTTCGCGGGAAATCGCGAAAAGCGCGGCTTTCTGTCAGGGATAGTCAGTTACGTCAAGCGCGTTGCGCTTCCCGCAGTTCGACGACGCGGAAGTCCGGGAAGACTTCTTCTTCGCCGGTCAACGACTTAACGAGCTCGAGCATCCGCTTGCGGACGCGCGGATCGGTGATCTTCGTGAAGGCGCGAACGAGCTGGAAGCCCTCGGCGCTCGACACGAATTCCATCATGTAGGGACCAGCGTCGACATCCGTCGTCGTCGGCGTATGGCCCGCACGGCGCGTCGCGCCTTCGCTCAGCGGGACGTCGTCGAAGAAGTACGACACCGGTACGCCGAGGATGTGGGAGATTTCGTAGAGACGGCTCGCACCAATGCGGTTCGCGCCCTTCTCATATTTTTGAACTTGCTGGAACGTAAGTCCCAGGAGTTCGCCAAGCTTTTCTTGGCTCATACCGATAAGCATCCGGCGCAAACGAACGCGGCTGCCAACATGTGCATCAACTGAAGAGGGTTGCTTCTTGGCCAAGGGGGGGGACTCCTTTTACGACTGACAAGATGCTCGACCACGACCACCAGAGCGTGAATCGAACGCCACGAATAGTTCTTGTCTGTGACCGTCTTTTTTTGACGGTCTTGCCCCCCGAGGGCACTGCTAGGCACGTCACGTACACTGACGCAATTTCAAGTTGTCGTATGGGGGTCAGGTCGGCTGATGCGCACCCCTGCGCTACAACCGAAGCACCAAGTCGACCCCCAGTAGCCAACCTGGACTTCAATGATTCTCACTTAAAGCTACGTAGTTGTAATGGTCAACTACCTTATTGCGCAGACCGATAAAAAAACAACCCAACGACGGTGAGCGCGAGCAAGAGCACGAAGAAAATCGCGTCACCGACGAATGAATACACGGTCGGTGCAAGTTCTACTGGCAATGCCGCGTCGAGGACCCCGGTCCTATCGAGTCCAAGCGAAGCCGTGACTCGCCCGAACGGATCGATGACTGCGGAGACACCCGTACTCGCTGCACGAACAATCGGGAGTCCTTCCTCTGCTGCGCGAACTTTTGCGATGCCGAGATGCTGATAAGGACCCGTCCAAGGCCCGAACCAAGAATCGTCCGTCAACGTCATCAACCATGCCGGCCGCTTGCCGGGCTCAACCACTTCACCCGGAAAGATGACCTCGTAGCAGATCAAGGGGCCAAAACTCGGCGTCCCCGGGATCGTCATTGTCCGAACACCGGCGCCGGTGCTGTATCCCTCGCTGCCGCCGGTGATCTTCGTAACGCCCAGCGGTTCAAGCAGCTGATAGAGCGGCAAATATTCGCCGAACGGCACCAGATGCGCTTTATCGTAAACGCCGACCGCGTGCCCGTCCCCTGTGATTGCCGCCATGCTGTTGAAGTAGCGCCGCGCTTCGCCGTTCCGCTCGATCCGCACCACGCCCGTCACGAGACTGACCTTGTCCGGCAAAACTTGCGCGATCACCTCAAGCCCCGCCGGTTCCTCCAGCAGAAAGAACGGCGGCGCCGCTTCCGGCCAGAGTACCAGCGAGCGCGTCTCAAGCCCCGGCTCGCGCGTCAGATCAATCAGAAGCTTCCAGTTCCGCTCAAGCAGCTCCGGTTTCCACTTCTCGCCCTGCGGAACATTCGGTTGCACGATGCGCAACGCAACGCCGTCGACGTCCGGCACAGCCGCAGAAGGCAACCGCACCCAACCGAACACGAACAGCGCAAGTAAAATGCCGGCCGACACCGGCAATGGCCAGCGCAACCCCGAAGCCCGACCATCAGCATTCACCATCGCCGCCGGCAGCAGCACCGCGACGAGCGTGACGAGGCTCAGGCCATAAATCCCGTAGAGCGACGCCGTCTGAAACATCGCGTCGAAGCCCGACCACGTGTAGCCCGGCAAGTTCCACGGAAACCCAGTCAGAATATGCCCGCGCAACCACTCAACCGCGCAGAGGCTCGCCGCGAGTAACGCCACGCGCGCCCATCCGTTCGACCACCGCAACCGCGCAACCCCCGCAGCCAGGCCGAAGAACAACGCCAGCCCACCGGGGAACAGAACCGCTACGAAGGGCAGCAGCCAAGCGTGCCGGTCGGCATCGACGACGAACGCAAACCCGACCCAGTGCAAGCCAATGAGGAAATAGCCGAAGCCGAACGCCCACCCGACGATCGCCGCCTCAAGCCACGCCCGCCGCGCGTGCGTCCCGTCGATCAGGATCACGAGCGCCGGAAAGCTCAGAAAGAAAATCGGCCAGACATAAAACGGCGCATAGGCCAGCGCCGACACCGCGCCAAACCCTGCAGCAATCGCAAGCCGCCGCCACCCGCGCATCGCGCGCAGCCAATCGGCCGCGCCCGTCAGCCTCGATGAAATCTCTAACCGTCGAAAGCCGTCCAGGACGGGATTAGCCATTCACCACGGCCGCTGGCTTGCGATCCTCGGCGGCGGCATCTTCGGCGTCCTTCGGTTTCGTCACCCGCACGCGCAGACGCTTCAGCCGCCGCGGATCGGCGTCCAGAACCTCGAACTCCACACCGGCCGGATGCGCGACGATTTCGCCCCGCTGCGGCACGCGCCCGACCAGCGAGAACACAAGGCCCGCGAGCGTATCGATCTCTTCCGCCTCTTCCTCGTCGACCAGCGAGAACCCGACCGCCTTCTCGACCTCTTCCAGATCCGCGCGCGCACTGGCGTCGAACTCGCCGTCCTTGCGCGGAATGATGAGCTTCGCCTCGTCGGTATCGTGCTCGTCCTCGATGTCGCCGACGATCTGCTCGACCAAATCCTCAATCGAGACGAGCCCGTCGGTCCCGCCATACTCGTCGATGACCAGCGCCATGTGAATGCGCGTCGACTGCATCTTCACGAGCAAATTCACCACCGGCATCGACGGCGGCACGAACAGCACGTCGCGCCGGATGTCGGCCATCGTCTTCGGATGCGGATTGCCCTCGGACTCCGGCACGGCCAGGCCGATCAATTCCTTGATGTGCACCATGCCGATCGGATTATCGAGCGTGTCGCGATAGACCGGCAGCCGCGAATGCTGCGCATCGCGGAAAATCCGCACCAGATCCGGCAGCGGCGTGCTCGCTTCGACCGCGATGATGTCCGCGCGCGGCACCATGATGTCGGCGACTTTCAACTCGCCGAAATTAAGAATGTTGAGCATCATCGAGCGCTCTTCGCGCGCGAGCGGCCGGTCGACGGCGTCGCTTTCTTCGATGACTTCTTCAAGGCTTTCGCGCAGACGCGCCGCGTCACCCCGCCCGGGCAACAGACGACGCACGAGGCCGATTAGGGTCGGCCACGATGACGGCTTCTGATGTTCGGGACTAGGCTCTGCCGTCGCTGCGCCCGCTTCTGAATCAGGCACGCGTTTTGGTCCTCAGGAGATAGGGATTGGGGATGCCCATGTCGGAAAGGATGGCGATTTCGAGCCCCTCCATCAAGCGCGCACAGCGCCCTGTTTCATGGTCGTGACCCAGCAAATGTAAGAAACCGTGCAGAATCAGATGCTTGGTATGGTTAATGAAAGTTTTATTCTGTGCTTTTGCCTCAGCCGAAACGGTCTCAAACGCCAGCGCAATGCCCCCAAGCGGGTTTCCTGGATCACCGAATGACAAAACGTTGGTCGCCTTGTCCTTACCCCTGAAGCGTGCGTTGAGCCCCCGAAGCCTCGCATCATCGGCGAACACAACGGCGACCTCGCCGGCCGGCCCCGACAACTCCGGCCGCAAGGCCGCCTCGCGCACGAGCCCACGCACGACGGCGCCCGCACGCGGAAAGGCTTTGCGCCAGGCCGGATACTCGATCTGAACATCGACGGTCAGGCGGCCCTTCGCCATCACACTGGCCGCTTCGCCCCGACCCGCCGCGCGTCATGCGCCGCATAGGCCTGCACGATGCGCCGCACCAGCGGATGACGCACGACGTCTTCCTCTGTGAACTGAACGATGTCGACGCCCTCAACCCCGTCCAGCACGGACCGCGCCTCGCTCAAGCCCGAGACGATGCCGGGCGGCAAGTCCGTCTGCGTCGGATCGCCGGTCACCGCCATCCGCGCGCCTTCGCCCAGACGTGTCAGAAACATCTTCATCTGCTGTGTCGTCGTGTTCTGCGCTTCGTCCAGGATCACATAGGAATGCGCCAGCGTCCGCCCGCGCATGAACGCCAGCGGCGCCACCTCGATCACGCCCTCGTCGATCCGCCGCTGAATCTGTTCCGCCGGCAGCATGTCGTGCAGCGCGTCATAGAGCGGCCGCAAATACGGATCGACCTTCTCCTTCATATCGCCCGGCAAGAACCCCAACCGCTCGCCCGCTTCGACCGCCGGCCGCGACAGGATCAAACGATCGACCTCACCTCGCGCCAGCAAACTGACGCCGACCGCCACCGCGAGATAGGTCTTGCCGGTACCTGCCGGTCCCAAGCCCAGCACCAGATCGTTCTTCGAAAGCGCTTCGAGATAGCGCGCCTGCCCCGGCGTACGCGGCCGGATCACCCTGCGCGGCGTGGTCACGTTCGTTCCGCTCGCGACGACCGAATCCGAGGTCAAGCCCAACCGCAATGCGCGATCCAAATCCAGCACGCTCACATCCTGCCCGTCGCGCGCGTGCGTATAAAGATCGCGCAGGACCTGCGCCGCATGTGCGCGCGCGGGCGAACCGCCCTGCAGCGTGAACTTGTTGCCGCGCCGGGTGATCTCGACATTCAGCTTGCGTTCGATCTCGGCCAAATGCCGGTCGTGCGCACCCACCACGCGCGCCAGCACGGCATTGTCGTCGAACTCCAGGTGCGAGGCTTGCCCCTCGTCGCGCGTCTTCTTCGTCGTCAAATCGCCACCGCCGCCGGAGCAAAAGAGGAAACAAGATCCGCACCCAAACTATGCGACATCACATTCGTCACGCGCACGCGCGCCACGTCACCGATCGCATAACCCGGCGCCACCACATGCACCGGCTGCAAATACGGACTGCGCCCGATCATCTGCCCTTCAAAACGGCCAGGCTTCTCAAGCAGCAGATCGACCTCGAGACCAAGGCTGGCGCGCAAATGATGCGCCTCCTGCTCGTTCAGCAACGACTGCAACCGCTCAAGCCGTGCCGACTTCACGTCTTCCGCAATCTGCTTGCGCGCGGCCGCAGCAGGCGTCCCCGGCCGCGACGAGTACTTAAATGAGAACGACTGCGCGAACCCGATCTCGCGCACCAGCCCCATCGTCGCTTCAAAATCGTCGTCGCTCTCGCCGGGAAACCCGACGATGAAATCCGACGAGAACATGATGTCGGGCCGCGCTGCACGAATACGCGCGATCAGCCGGCGATAATAATCCGCCGTATGCCCGCGATTCATCGCATCAAGCACGGTGTCCGACCCCGACTGCACCGGCAGATGCAGCTGCGGCATCAACTTCTCTTCGTCGGCATGCGCCGCGATCAAATCGTCGTCCATGTCGCGCGGATGGCTGGTCGTGTAGCGCAACCGGTAAAGCCCCGGAATCCGAGCCAAATAGCGGATCAAACGCCCAAGACCCCAAACCTCGCCATCCGGTCCAACGCCGTGGAACGCATTGACGTTCTGACCCAGCAGCGAGATCTCGCGCACGCCGAGATCGACCAACCGTCGCGCCTCGGTCTCGATCTGAACGACAGAGCGCGAATATTCCGACCCGCGCGTGTAAGGCACGACGCAGAACGTGCAAAACTTATCGCAGCCTTCCTGCACCGTCAGAAACGCAGCCGGTCCATCGACGCGCGCCGTCTGCGGCATCGCATCGAACTTATCGACCGCCGGAAAATCCGTATCGAGCACGCGCCGCCCCTGGCCCAGCTTCGCCACCAACTCCGGCAGCCGGTGATAGACCTGCGGCCCAACGACAATGTCGACCGCATCCGACCGCCGCTGCATCTCCTCGCCCTCGGCCTGCGCAACGCAGCCCGCGACGGCGATGATCATCTGCCGGCCTTCGGACGCACGCTCGCGCTTCATCATGCGCAGACGGCCGAGTTCGGAATAAACCTTCTCCGCCGCCTTCTCGCGGATATGGCACGTGTTCAGCACCACCATGTCCGCGTCGTCCGCGCTATCGGCCACGGCATAGCCGTGCGGCGCCATCACGTCCGCCATGCGGGCGGAATCGTAGGCGTTCATCTGGCAGCCGTAGGTCTTGATGAAAATCTTGCGCGTCACGGGATCAGTCTAGCCGCAAAAACGGGCCGGACATATGCACGAAGCCTTGGGCGAAACTCAAGCCGCGCTGGGCCGTAAACCATCGCCGTTGACCGGCGGCACCTCGATCGGCTCGTCCTCGTAGGCGGGACCCACCGCGCCAGGCCGCCCCGCCAGGGCATGCGCCACGCCCTCGGCCACCAGCCGCTCACACTCCGCCGTCAGGTCTTTGCGCGAGGGAAACTGATCGACCGTGATCGGTGGGTGGTAGTGAACCATCACATCGATCGGCCCGAGGCAAAACGCCTCCCACAGATGCGGCACGAGTTCCATATCGCCGTACCAGGCAAAATACGGCCGAATCTCGCGACCCATCGGAATGCCATGCAGCCGCGTATAGGCGACCGAAACAGGCTGAACGAGCACGCGCCGCTTCTGCCCGTTCTCGTCCGTCACCATCGCGTCGGCCGCCGACAACAGCGCGCTCTTGAACGGCAACACGCGATTGCCGTCGCTCGACGTCCCCTCGGCAAAGAGAACGATCGTGCCGCCCTCCTCCAGCCGCTGACGAATGCGATCGGCCTGAAGCCCGGCCTTCGTCCGCCGCTCCCGCTCGACGAACACCGTGCGCGCCAGCTTGGACAGCGTGCCGAACAACGGCCACCCCGCCACCTCCGACTTCGCAATGAACGCCAGCGGAATGACCGCGGCCAAAACCGGCATATCGAGATAGGACGTATGGTTCGAGGCCAGCAGCACACCGGGCTCGCGGCAGGGTCGCCCGAACGTCTCGACCCGAATGCCCATCACCGCGCAAATCCCGCGCGCATATTGAATGGGAAGCACGTCGCGAATACGCCATTTGAAGCGCAGCGCCGCCCACTGCATCGGAATGAAGAACAGCGTGATGCTGAGGAACCCGATGGCGACGCCGACGCCGCGCGTGAGGCGAACGACGCCCATTTAGGCCTTCTTGCGCTTCGCAGCGTCTTTGGCGCTGTCGATTGGCACGCCGTAAAGCTCCAACCGATGATCGACCAGCTTGTAGCCCAGCTTCTCGGCCACCATCCGCTGCAGCTCTTCGATCTGATCGTTCTGAAACTCGATCACCTTGCCCGACTGCACGTCGATCAGATGGTCGTGGTGAACGTCGGGCGCCTCTTCATAACGCGAACGCCCGTCGCGGAAATCGTGCCGCTCCAGGATGCCCGCCTCTTCCAGAAGCCGCACTGTGCGATAGACGGTCGCGATCGAAATGTGCGGATCGATCGCCGCCGCGCGCCGGTGCAATTCCTCCGCGTCCGGATGATCCTGCGATTCCGACAGCACACGCGCGATGACGCGGCGCTGGCCGGTCATCCGCAAGCCTTTTTCAACGCACAGCTTTTCAATGCGATCCATCGATCACCAAGCACTATTGGACCAAGGTTGAGCTTGTAGTCGATTCCGGCAGCCGCAGGAAGCACAGGCCCAAAATGTCCACCCCCAAAGTGCGGCCTTAAGCCAGTTTGAGACTCTTTCTCATCACCAGCGCGTCCGCAGGCTTGTCTCCGTGATGATAATAGGCGGCCCTGCGCCCCACGACCACGAACCCATCGCGCTTATAGAGAGCAAGCGCCGGCTCGTTCTTCTCGCCAACCTCAAGGAACATCTCGTCGGCGCCAAGGCCGCGCGCGGTGTCATAGGCCATGTCCAAGAGCGCCGCGCCCAACCCGGATCGCCGCACCGCCTCCGAAACGCAGAAGGTCAAAATCTCCGCCTCTCCCGCAACCGCGCGAATGAGCACAAATCCTTCCGCCTTCTTCACCCCTTCGCGCGCCCCCATCAGGACGTTCACCCCGTCGCGCACGAGCACCGACCGAAACGCTTCCTGCGGCCAGGCATCGGGAAAACACGGCCCGTGAAGACGCGCCAGCACCGCAGCATCTCGAGGCCCGCCGCTCCAGATGCGGAACTTCGTCATGACGGCAACTTCGCGTCCGGCGCGCGCAGATAGGCAGGCGTCGCCGGATACCGCGCGTGATCGGCAATCAACATGCGTTTGGCCAACAGCTTCACGTCGATGCGACCGGCTTCGACAATCCTCGCATCGAAGCCAAGCAATGACGCGCCTGATCCCGTCAACACGAACGGCTGAGCTAGCGCCTTGCGAAACGTCTGCGCAGCACTTTCAACCGAAACCGCGACCGGATCGGTCAACGGCACAACCGAAGCATCGAACGCCTGCGCATAAACCTCCCCACGCTTCGCATCGATAGCAACGCCGACAGCGTGCCCCGGCACATCGCGCGCCACCTGCGCCGCCAAACACTCAAGCGTCGTGACGCCGAGGATCGCGGCCCCCGTCGCGAGCCGCAAACCCTTAGCGAACGCGAGACCCACGCGCACACCGGTAAACGCGCCCGGCCCCACCGTCACCGCAATACGGTCAAGCTGCTTGAACGAAGCGACGGATGACGCAAACATCTCGGCGATTAGCGGCGGCAACGTCTCCGCTTGCGTTCCCGCGAGATTGTCGGCCTCGAAGCTCGCGACGACATCACCCGCCAGCGTCAGCAAAGCCCCGCCGACGGGGCCGAACGACGTGTCGATCGCAAGGATAAGCCGATCGTTCATACGACCTGGCAGGCATCATCGAACGACAGCCGCGGCGACCGCGCGAGCACGCCGGACGGATCGCCGTAACCCAGCGAACAGATGAAGTTCGACTTCACGCCGGAGTCCGGAAAGAACTCATCGTCGACACCCGCATTGTTGAACCCGGACATCGGCCCGCAGTCGAGCCCGACGGCGCGCGCGGCCATGATCAGATAGCCGCCCTGCAACGTTCCGTTTCGGAACGCCGTCGTTTCGGCGAGCTTCTCGTTGCCGACAAACCAGCTACGCGCGTCCGTATGCGGAAAGAGTTGCGGCAGCTTGTCGTAGAATTTGTAGTCCGTGGCGATGATGACGGTCACCGGCGCGCTCATCACCTTCTGGACGTTGCCCGGCGACAAATGCGGCTTCAGCCGCGCTCGCCCCTCATCCGTGGTCACGAACACGAAGCGCGACGGCGAACAATTTGCGCTCGTCGGCCCCATGCGCAGCAAATCGTAAAGCGCGTGCAACAGCGTCTGCGACACGGGCTTGGCCTGCCACTTGTTCTGCGTCCGCGCCAAGCGGAACAGCTGATCGAGTGCGTCGTCGGAAATGGCGTGATGCAAGGCTCTAGCCCTCGGCGTCCTGGGGATGGCGCTTATTGCCGCTTGTACCAAGCGATCGGCCCGAGGGGAAAGCCTGCCGGTCTTAGGCCGCCACGGCCTCCACCGTATTCACCTCAGGAATATAGTGCCGCAGCATGTTTTCGATGCCGTTCTTCAGCGTCGCCGTCGACGACGGGCACCCCGCGCACGAACCGCGCAGGTTGAGGAACACGGTCCCCGACTTGCTCTCAAAGCCGCGAAAAATGATGTCGCCGCCGTCTTGCGCCACCGCCGGACGAATGCGGGTATCGAGCAGCTCTTTGATCTGGACGACAATCTCTTCGTCCGCCGCGTCGTATTCCTCGCGCGATGCGGTTGACTGCGCCTCGCCTTCGATGACCGGTAGCCCTTGCGTAAAATGCTCCATGATCGCGCCCAGGATCATGGGCTTCAGCTGCGGCCAGTCCGATCCCGACTTCGTCACCGTGACAAAGTCCGATCCGAACATGACACCCGACACGCCCTCGATCTCGAACAGACGCTGCGCCAGCGGCGACTTCGCCGCCGACTCCCGTGTCGGGAAATCGGCGATCCCCTGGCCAAGAACGTCGCGTCCGGGCAGGAACTTCAACGTCGCCGGATTGGGCGTTGACTCGGTCTGGATGAACATGGGCTCTCTCGCCTATATAGCGGTGCTTCGAAGGCAAGACATTTGGCGGATGTGAGCGAAAGTCAAGGCAAGCTGAAACTAGGGGCTTTGGCCGATTCCGCCACAGCCCACTTCCTCGCCGACCATCGTGGTGAAGGCCTGACGATCGAAGCGATCGTCGAGGGCCTAGGCACACGCGTGATCAGCGACGGCCTGCCCTTGCACCGCGTCGCCGTGAACCTGTCCGACTACCGCCCCGAAGTCATCGGCCGGGCCTATGCCTGGACGCGCGGCAAAGGTATCGAAATCACCGACCGCGCCTACACGCCCAAGCGCAACGAGACCTACTGGGAAAGCCCCATCAGGATCATCGCCGAGGGCGCCGAGGGCCTGCGCCGCCGCCTGGAAGAACCGGGCGCCGTCCTCGACTTTGCCATCACCCGCGAACTGCGCGCGCAAGGCGCAACCGACTACGTCGCCATGGCGCTGGTCTTCTCCGATTCGACCCGCCATTTCGTGTCGTGGACGACGGATCGCCATGACGGCTTCACGACCGAGGAAGTCACCTTCTTCGACCTCATCCTGCCGTTGATGTGCATGCGCCTCGAACTCGCACACTCCCGGCGCATCACCGAACAACTGCTCACCACCTATCTGGGCAGCGACGCCACGCGCCGCATCATCTCCGGCAACATCCGCCGCTCGCTCGGCGAAGACATCAACTCGGTGATCTTCTATTGCGACTTGCGCGGCTTCACGCGCCTGACCGACACGCTGCAGCCCAGCGAAGTGATCGGCATCCTCGGCGAGTACTACGACGCCGTCGGCGGTGCGGTACGTCTGCACGGCGGCGACGTCATCAAAATGATCGGCGACGGCATGATCGCGATCTTCCCCATCACCGACAGCATGGAAGCCGGCCGCGTCGCCCGCGAAGCCCTCGACGCCGCCCGCGAAGCCCGCCTGGCGCTGGAATCCATCCCGCCCGAACGCCTGCCCGACGGCGTCGACCGCCTCGCTGCAGGCTTCGCGCTCCACGTCGGCCAAGTCACCTTCGGCAACATCGGCAGCCGCGACCGCCTCGACTTCACCGTCATCGGCCCGGCCGTGAACGAAGTCTCGCGCATCGAGCCGCTGACCAAAGTCCTCGGCCACTCGATCCTGCTGACCGCGGCCTTCGCAAATTTGCAGTCGGGGATCGACGTGAAATCGCTGGGCAGCCACGCATTACGAGGCGTCCGCGAACCCCGCGAAATCTTCACGCCGGACTAATTTAGGTAAGAAAGTAGGGGCAAATATCATTATAGCCGTTTTGCAATCAGGGACTTTGCCGCGCGGATTCCTTTTTCGTTGCGCTTGTAGAACGTCCATTGCCGAATCTTCTTGGCGCTCAACAATCCGGCGCGCGTCATGACCCTCAGGTGAACGCTCGCGGTTGGCGGACGAACGCCCAACTTCTGCGCCAAGAACAAGCTGCACACGCCGTCGGTGACCAAATCTCCGTCAACCTGCTTCGGAAAATGTGCGCGCGGGTTTTTCAACCACTCAAGGATTTGCAGCCGCTTGTGGCTCGCAAGGGCTCGAAACACTTCGACGCTCATCAGATTCACCGGCGTTGACGATTAGGCAGTTAGCTAACTATAGTCGTTCCGCGGTATTACACAACGGTCGCGCAGATGACCCCCGATGAACTGACGCATGACAATATTCGTCTGGTGGCCGAACGATTGCGCGGGCATATACGGCATACGCCCGCGCTGGAAGTGGCCGGGGCCGATTTCGGCCTGCACGATATGCGCCTGCTCTTCAAGCTTGAGTATCTGCAGCATGGCGGCTCGTTCAAAGCGCGCGGCGCGTTTACACACATGCTTACGCGCCACGTGCCAGCGGCCGGCGTGGTCGCGGCGTCGGGCGGAAATCATGGGGTCGCCGTTGCATTCGCGGCGATGCGCCTGGGGGTTCGCGCGACGATATTCGTTCCCAGTGTTTGTTCGCCCGCAAAGCTCGATCAAATCAAGCGCTATGGCGCTGACGTGCGCATAGCCGGCGATCGCTATGCAGACGCGCTGGCGGCAAGCCAGGCATGGCAAGCCGACAGCGACGCCCTCGCAATCCACGCTTTCGACCAAGTGGAAACGCTATTAGGCCAGGCCACAGTCGCGCTGGAGCTTGAAGCGCAGGCTCCCGAACTCGATGCGGTGCTGGTCGCGGTGGGCGGCGGCGGACTGATCGGTGGAATGGCGGCTTGGTATCAAAGCCGGACGCCGCTCATCGGCGTCGAACCCGAAGACGCGCCGACGTTGACGCTCGCGTTGCAGGCTGGGCATCCCGTCGACGCGCCGGCCGGCGGCGTCGCAGCCGATTCCTTGGCGCCCAATCAGGTCGGCGCGCTCATGTTTCCCCTTGCGCGCAAACACATTGAAAAAACGGTATTGGTGAGCGACGACGCGATCAAGCACGCGCAACAGACGCTTTGGCAAGTTCTGCGCGTGGTCGTCGAGCCCGGCGGCGCGGCCGCGTTCGCAGCATTGCAATCAGGCCGCTTTGCGGTGGGGCCGGGATCGCGCATCGGTGTGTTGTTGTGCGGCGCGAACACCGACGCCGTTCGTTTTTCGGCATAGATCGAATCTCCGTCAACGATTCACCTGGGAGAACCGCATGCAGGACTTGGCGTCACTCTTAGGGATAACCGCGGCCTTGGCGATCGGTGTCGTGAGCCCTGGCCCTAGTTTCGTGATGATCGCCAAAGCCGCCGTATCGGCATCGCGCGCCGACGGTCTAGCGGCAGCGTTGGGGATGGGCATCGGCGCTGTCGTGTTTGCCATCGCAGCATTGTTCGGTTTGCAAGGCTTGCTCCTCGCTGTGCCGTCTCTGTACATCGCTCTAAAAATTGCCGGCGGCCTTTATCTTGCTTATCTCGGCGTGCGGATTTGGGCGGCCGCTCGGCATCCGCTGCCTGTCGTCGAAGGCGAGGCAGGCGCCCGCGTCAGCGTCTTCAGGTCCTTCGCGCTAGGTTTCGCGACGCAGGTCAGCAATCCTAAAACCGCGATCGTCTACGCCAGCGTGTTCGCGGCATTTCTCCCGTCCGCGCCGACGCTCCAATTCAATCTTGTGCTCTTGGTTCTTATCTTCGTGGTTGAGGCGGGCTGGTATGCGATCGTCGCGCTGATACTGTCCGCTGAACATCCGCGCGAAATCTATCGCCGATACAAGGCCTGGCTCGACCGGTTGGCGGGGGGTGTAATGATCGCACTCGGCGCAAGGTTGATCGCATCGGCACGTAACGCCGCATGAAGAACTAAAATTAAGCGAGCAGATCGATCTCTTCGTCGCTCAACACGCCCGGCACGATCGTCACCGGGATCGGATAAGCCTGGGTCGACTGCTGCGCCACCATCGACACGAGAGGCCCCGGCCCCTCACGGCTCGTCCCCGACGCCAGCACGAGAATGGAAATGTCGGGATCTTCCTTCAGAAGCTTCATAACCACTTCGCTGGCCTTGCCCTCGATCACCATGACCTCGGGGATGAGCCCCGCGATATGGTTCACCTCGCGCGCCGCGTCGTAGAGCATCTTCTCCGCTTCATCCATCGCCTCTTCGCGCATCGCGTCTTCGACCGAGCGCCAATGCTGGAAGTCCGCCGGCGAGACGACGGTGAGCAGCGAAACGACGCCGCCCGTATGCGCCGCACGGCGCGCGGCGAACCGTAGCGCCTTCTTGTATTCGGGCGACTTGTCGACGACGACCAAGAACTTGCGCCGTCGCGCCGCTGCCGTTGATGCTTCGTCGGCCATAGGCCCCAACCTGCCACGGTCAGCCGTTAACTCTCAAGAGACGAAGCCGACCACCCGCCGAACCTCGGCCATGACCGGCGCCGCCGTCGCGCGCGCCTTCTCGGCCCCGTCGCGCAGAATACGGTCGATCTCGGCCGGATCGGCAAGCAACCGCCGCATCTCGCTCGCAATCGGCGACAACTTCGCGACCACCAATTCGGACAACGCACCTTTGAACGTCGAAAACTGCGCGCCCTTGAACTCGTCCAGCACCGCCTGCTTCGCCTTCTCCGCAAACGCGGCATAAATCGAAATCAGATTGTCCGCCTCAGGCCGCGCCGCAAGTTCTTCCTCGGCCTCCGGCAGCGGATGCGGATCGGTCTTCGCCCGCTTGAACTTCTGCGCGATCGTGTCCGCGTCGTCGGTCAGATTGATGCGCGAATTGTCGGACGGATCCGACTTCGACATCTTCGCCGTCCCGTCGCGCAGCGACATCACCCGCGTCGCCGGCCCCGTGATGATCGGCTCGGGCGCCGGAAAGAAATCCGGCACGCCGAAATCATTGTTGAACTTCTGCGCAATATCGCGCGCCAGTTCCACATGCTGCTTCTGGTCGTCGCCGACCGGCACGTGCGTCGCGCGATAAGCCAGGATATCGGCCGCCATCAGCACCGGATAGGTGTAGAGCCCAACACTCATCGCCTCGCGATTCTTGCCGGCCTTCTCCTTGAACTGGGTCATGCGGTTGAGCCAACCCACCCGCGCCACGCAATTGAAGATCCAGGCGAGTTCAGCGTGCGCCGCCACTTGGCTCTGATTGAAGATGATCGACGTCTTCGGATCGATGCCGCTCGCGATATAGGCCGCGGTTACCTCGCGCGTCGCCTGCGCCAGCGCCTTCGGGTCATGATCCACGGTGATCGCGTGCATGTCGACGACACAATAGACGCAGCGGTACTGCTGCTGCAGCTTCAGCCAATTCCGGATCGCACCCAGATAGTTGCCGAGATGCAGGTTCCCCGTCGGCTGCATACCGGAGAAAACCAAAGGTTCGTGCGATCCGCTCATCCGTCGAAATCCATAAAAGTCCGCGTCAAAGGCCGCGCGTTATGCGCCGAACCGCCGCCCGGCCGCAAGCATCAAGGCGTGACCCGCTTGCGCCGCTGCACCCGGACGCCGCCGTCGCCCAAGGCCTCCAGCATCTTCTCGCGCACCGCTTCGATCCGCTGCGGATGCGTGATCTTCAGCCCGAACCCGTCCTTCACATAGAACACGTCGACCGCCCGCTCGCCGAACGTCGCGATCTGCGCCGAATGAATGGTCAACCCGGCCACGAACAAAGCCCGTGTCAAATCGTGCAGCAACCCCGGCCGGTCGCGCCCGTTCACCTCGATCACCGTGTAGGTATCGGACGCACTGTTGTCGATCAGCACGCGCGGCACGACGCGGAACGCTTCTTCGCGCCGGCGCACATGCCGCGCGTCGATCACCGTCCGCGGCACGACCTCGCCGGACAGCACGCGCGCAATCGTCTCGCGCAGACGCTGAACCCGCCGCGCGTCGCCAAGCGGGTGCCCATCCGCGTCCTGGATCGAGAACAGGTCGAGCGCCATGCCGTCCGTCGTCGTAAAGATCTTCGCGTCCACGATGCTCCCGCCGCACATCGCAACCGCGCCCGCGAGTTGCGAGAAGAGCCCCGGATGATCGCCCGTATAGATCGACACCTCGGTGACCGAGCGGAATTCGTCGGTCTTCGCCGTCAAACTCACCGACTCGCGCTTCTCATCCGCCTCGCGCATCTGCTTGGCCTGCCGCTCATGCGCGTCCGTATCGAGCGCCAGCCAATACGCATCATAGTGCCGCGACAGCGCCCGCTGCCGCGCCTCTTCCGGCCAACCGCCAAGGCGCTTCGCCAAAGCCTCTTTCGCCTCGGCAACCAGTTGGGGCCGCGCCGTGGCGCCGAACCCGCCCAGCATCTGCGCTTCGGCCTCGTAGTAGAGCTGACGAAGCAACTGCCCCTTCCACCCGTTCCACACACCCGGCCCCACCGCGCGAATGTCGGCAACGGTGAGACACAGCAGCAACCGCAACCGCTCAGGCGATTGCACGACGGCGATGAAGTCACGAATGGTCTTCGGATCCGAGAGATCGCGCTTCTGCGCGACGTCGCTCATCACCAAGTGATAGCGCACCAGCCACGCCACCGTTTCCGTCTCGTCCGGCTTCAACCCCAGCCGCGGACAAAGCGCCAGTGCCACCTCTTCGCCGACGACTGAATGATCGCCTTCGCGGCCCTTGGCGATGTCGTGCAGCAGAATGGAAACGTACAAAACCTCGCGCGAGAGCACCTTGTGGATGATCTCATTCGCAACCGGATGCTCGTCTTTGTAATCCCCTCGCTCGATGCGCGAGAGATGTCCGACAGCGCGGATCAAATGCTCGTCCACCGTAAAGTGGTGGTACATGTTGAACTGCATCTTCGCGACAATGCGCCCGAAGTCCGGCACGAACGCGCCGAACACGCCTGCCTCGTTCATCAGCCGCAGCGTCCGCTCCGGATCGCGCCGCGAACAGAGAATCTCGAGAAACAGCCGATTCGCTTCCGGGTCCGCCCGCAGCGCATCGTCGATCAGCGCCAAATTTCGCGTCACATGCTTCAGCGCGTCCGGATGAACGTCGACGCCCTTCTGATCGGCCACATGGAACAGCCGCAGGAAGTTCACCGGCTTCGCCCGCAGCACATCCGGCCCTTCGATATTCACGCGATTCTGCTCGATGAAGAACCCGGCAACGTCGACGTTCTTGCGCCCGATCGTCGGAATAATCCGCCCGAACATCGGCCACGGCTTCTTGTGCTGCGCCTCCAGCGTCGCGCAGAAAATGCGCGTCAGATCGCCGACGGTCTTCGCGGTCAAAAAATACTGCTGCATGAACCGTTCGACGCCGCGCGCGCGCCCGACGTCCTCGAAGCCCAGCCGCTTCGACAAATCGATCTGCACGTCGAACGTCAGCCGCTCCTCCGCCCGCCCGGTCAAGAAGTGCAAATGACACCGCACCAGCCAGAGATATTCCTCGGCGTCCGCAAACGCCTTGAACTCGTCGGCCGTCAGGAACCCCGCACCGACAAGCTCGCTCACATCCTCGACGCGATAAAGATACTTCGCGATCCAATAGAGCGTGTGCAGGTCGCGAAGCCCACCCTTGCCGTCCTTGACGTTCGGCTCGACCAGATAGCGGCTCTCACCTGCCGCCATGTGCCGCCGGTGCCGTTCCTCAAGCTTCGCCTCGACGAAGTCGCGGCCCGTGCCGGTCACGACCTCCTTCCAGAAGCGTTCCTTCAACTTCTCGCAAAGCTGCTCGCGCCCGCAAATAAACCGCGCCTCAAGCACCGACGTGCGGATCGTATGATCGGATTTCGCAAGCCGGATGCATTCATCCAGCGACCGCGTCGCATGCCCGACCTTCAGTCCCAAATCCCAGAGGATATAGAGCATGAACTCGATCACGCTCTCGCCCCAAGCGGTCTGTTTGTAGGGCAGCACGAACAAGAGATCGATGTCCGACCCCGGCGCCAGCGCCCCGCGCCCATACCCGCCGACCGCGATCACCGCGATATGCTCCGACTCCGTCGGATTTTGCGCATAGAACACGTGCTTGATCGTAAAGTCGTAGAGCACGTGAATCAGCGTATCCATGACGCCCGACAGCACCTGCGCCGTCCCAAGCCCCGTGCCGCCGCTCTCCAGCGCCGCCCGCGTGATCGACCGCGCCTGCGCCAGCCCATCCTTGAACAACGGCAACGCCGCCGCCCGCAGCTTCGACGTATCGCCGCCCTGCTCGCGCGCAAGCGCCGTCAGCGCGTTGCGCAACGCATCGCCTGGCTTGCCTTCGATCGCGGGGGCCGCACTCATCGAACCGATTCTAACCTCATCAAACCCACTATAACAGCGTTGAATCTCCTGGGTTTGCCCAGCGAAACCGCCACGCAAGCAATTGCAGTTAGGCGGGTTAGAACCGCTTTCAAGCGCGTCGAAGTGATTGTGTCACCGCAACATCGCCTCGCGTCGCTTCAGACTGTCGGCCGGCCAGAATGTGTCCCGCTCGTAATAGCCCTTCCGCACTGGCACGCGGTCATCCAGCACAACCCATTTCTGCTTCGTCGATGTGAAGATATGGATATCCGGCGGACACAAATTGGGATCGTCGAGCGTGCCGACCCGCACGAACGCGACCTTCAATCCGGCCCCCGGATAATGACTCCACACGGCGACCCGGCACGTGGGACAGCGGACAATCTTCTGCCCCTTGCCGCTGTTCGAGGGCGTCAGCACCACGTCCGGCGTGCCGCTCAACATCTTCACCCGATCGGTCTCGATCATGGCGTTGAGCACGAACGCCGACCCCGTCTCGCGCTGGCACCAGGTGCAGTGACAGCAATTCACGAACAGGGGTTTCGTCATCAGCCGATAGCGCACCGCCCTGCAGGTGCAGCCGCCCTCAACAGGAAACCCGCCCTTCTTCTTCGCCATGACGCAACCTCGGTGCCGGAATGAGCGCCGATCATACCGCGCTCAACCGCGCGGACAAACAAAGGGCCGCGACGTGTTTCGCGTCGCAGCCCAATCCAGCCGGCCTGACGGCCGTCTCCTACTTGTTCAGCGTCACCGGCACGTGAGCCTTGCCGCCGCGCGCCGTGACGACGAACAGCAGCACCGACGGACGCTTCGCGGCCTTGGCGGCCTCGATCGCCAGATTGATGTCGGTCAGCGAATTCACGTCCGCGCTCCCCACGCCGACGATCCGGTCGCCGACGCGCAAGCCGCGCTCGGCCGCATCGCCGATCGGATCTATGTCCGTCACCAGCACGCCCTTCGTATCGGCCTTCAGCGCGAACTCGCTGCGCAACTGGTCCGTAATCGTCTGCAGACCAAGCCCCAAAGACGTGAGTTTCGGCCCGGTTGCGGGAACCTGGGCCTCCGCCACGCGGTCACGCTTGACGACCTTCACGCTGACCGAGATCGTCTTGCTGTCTCGCCAAATGGTGAAGGTCGCGGTCTGCCCCGCTTGCAGCGCCGCGATCCGGCGCGAGAGGTCGCGATTGTCCTTCACCGCCGTGCCGTTGATCTTCAAAACGACGTCGCCGCGTTTGATCCCGGCCTTCTCCGCCGGACTGCCCGGAATGACGTCGGTCACTATCGCACCATTCGAATTCGGCAGGCCCAGCGCCGTCGCCGCCTCATCGCTCAAGGATTCGATCTGCACGCCCAGGAACCCGCGCGTCACCGAACCCGATGCTTTCAGATCGTCGACCACGCGCCGAACCGTCGTCGCCGGAATGGCAAAGCCCAGACCCGCAATCCGCTCACCCGTCGGCGACACATAGCCCAGCGTATTCATGCCGATCACGCGGCCGGACATGTCGAACGTCGGACCGCCCGAGTTGCCGCTGGTGATGGCCGCGTCAAGCTGCAGGTAGTCCGTGAACTGAGCCGCCCCTACCTCATCGCGGCCGCGCGCCGAAATAATGCCCGCCGTCACCGTCCCGCTGAACCCGAACGGATTGCCGACAGCCAACACCCAGTCGCCCACGCGCGCGGTCCGGTCGTCGCCGAACTTGACGCTGGGCAACGGCGGCGCACCGTCGATCTTCAGCAGCGCCACGTCGGTCGGCTCATCCGTGCCCACGATGCGCGCCTTGAACTTGCGCCCGTCGCCGAACCGCACTTCAACCGACGTCGAACTCTGAATGACGTGATTGTTGGTGACGACATAGCCGGCGGAATCGATCACAAAGCCCGACCCCAAGCCTTTCGCGGCGATAAGGCTGACGACCGCGGGCGACACGCGCTGCACGATGTCGGCGAGGCTGGGCAAAGTCGCGCCGCTTGCGCTCATGATCACCGTGCCCGTCGAATTGAGCGGGATCATCGGCGCCGCCAGCGGCACGGCACCCGTCGCTGTCTCTGCAGGCTTCGGGGCGACCGGGTCGGCGGCCAGCACCGACGCGCCGCTCCAGGCCAGACCCGCGACCGCAAGCGACAGCGCGACACCGGCGCGCACGGCAATACAGTCGAGTGAAGAAGCCGCAGCCATCAAAAACGCCCCCAAAGCACAGGGGCGCCCCACCCATGAGGGACGCCCTCTACCAGGCGATCACTGTACCGCTGGATTTCAAGGTTTAGAACCGCTCTGAAGCACGCGCACGACATCATGATCGGCGGTGTCGCCGGGAACGCACGGCTTCACGCAGAGCGACACAACCTCAAGGGGAGTGCGAGCGAGGCAGAGTCGCCCGAATGCAGGTGTCAGTACTTCCGGAACCGGTCCATCACCCACGCCCGCCGCCGCGGATCGACGGCATGCTGAACCTCGGACACGAAATGCCGCTTCGCCTCGGCAATCTTGGCGGCCAGCGCCTCGCGCGACGCATCCTCCGCGCGCATCATCTCGTAGACCGCCTCATAAGCCAAAAAAACATGGTCGAGGATCGGCTGGCGCGTCCCACGATAGGCGCCGGGTTTCTCAGCGTCAGTCTGCCGCCGCCCGACATTGGGAAAGTACCACCGGCCTTCATCGATCAGCGACGACAACGAGGTCGCCAGCGCAATGCCGCGCTCGTTGATGTAAAGCGCACCGACGTTCGGCGACGCACAGATATGCTGGGCCTCCGCCATTGCGGCCACCGTGCGGTTCGCCCAATTCATGACCTGCGAGTCGTTGTTGAACTTCAGCGTCTCGACGCCGACCCGCGTCTGGCGCGACGTGATGACGATGTTGAGCAGCACCGCCAAAACCGAAACCACTGCCGATACAACCGCAACCCAATCCGAAACTTGCCAGTCCGACATGTTGAGTTCGGGCATTGCGGTCTCCGCTCAATCCTTCGCCAGTTCTTTTAACTCATAAAGCAGCGCCAGCGCATCGCGCGGCGACAATTCGTCCACGTTGATCGCCTGCACGCGCGCCTGAAGCTTCGTGTCGACGGCAGGCGGGGCAGAAGGCGCAGCCGCGGCGAACAGCGGCAGTTCGTCAACCACGGTCTTCGCCCGCCGCCCACTGTCGCCGCGTTCGAGCGCATGCAAAATCTCCTGCGCGCGCTTGAGCACATCGCTAGGCAATCCCGCAAGCTTCGCCACCTGAATACCGTAAGACCGGTCGGCAGCGCCCGGCGCCACTTCGTGCAGGAACACGATCCCGCCCTGCCATTCCTTCACCCGCACGGTGACGTTCGCGACGCTGTCGAGCCGCCCCGCAAGCCCCGTCAACTCATGATAATGCGTGGCGAACAGCGCGCGCGATTTGTTGACGCCGTGCAGCCGTTCGACCGTGGCCCACGCAATCGACAATCCGTCGAACGTCGCCGTCCCGCGTCCGATCTCGTCCAAGATCACGAGCGACCGCTCCGTCGCCTGGTTCAAGATCGCCGCCGTCTCGACCATCTCGACCATGAACGTCGAGCGCCCGCGCGCTAGGTCGTCGGCCGCCCCGACGCGGCTGAACAACCGGTCGACGACACCGATCTCCGCCGACGCCGCCGGCACGAACGATCCCGCCTGCGCCATGATCGCGATCAGCGCGTTCTGCCGGAGGAACGTCGACTTGCCGGCCATGTTCGGACCGGTGACGAGCCACAACCGACCCGCGCCGCCCGCCGACAAATCGCAGTCGTTGGCGACGAACCCTTGCGCGCCGCGCCGCAGCGCCGCCTCGACCACCGGATGGCGCCCGCGCGAAATCTTGAACGAAAGCCCCGCCTTCATGGCCGGCCGCACGAAATTGCCCTCGACCGCCAACTCGGCCAAGCCCGCCAGCACGTCGATGCGCGCCACGACACCTGCCACCGTGCTGATCGCGACGGCAGCACCGCGCACGGCCTCCGTCATCTGATCGAACAGCGATAGTTCGATCACCAACGCCTCGCCCGCCGCATCCGCGATGCGCGAAGCAAGATCGGACAGCTCCGTGTTGGTGAAACGCTGCGCGTTCGCCGTCGTCTGGCGATGAATGAAACTGCGCCCGGCCTCGGTCGTTTTCAGTTTATCGGCGTTCGCAACCGTGATCTCGATGTGATAGCCGAGCACATTGTTGTGCCGGACCTTGAGCGAACCGATCCCCGTCTCGCTCTTCAAGCGCGACTCAAGCTCGATCACCACGCGCCGCGCGTTGTCGCGCAGCGCCCGCGCCTCGTCGAGCCGCGCATGCGCGCCGCTAGCCACGAAGCCGCCGTCACGCGCCAGCAAAGGCAGATCAGGCCCAAGCGTCGCCTGCAGCTGATCGAGCAGCGGCGCAAGCGCCCTCGCGCTATCGGAGACGCTCTGTAGTTCTTGCACCAGCGACGGCGGTAATGTCGTCAGCGCATCGCCCTTGCGCGCCACCGCCTCGCCAAGACCGAACGCCAACATCAGCGCATCGCGCACCGCGCCAAGATCCCGCGGCCCGCCGCGGTCGACGCTGAGCCGGCCGAGCGCGCGGCCCATATCCGGCATCCGCCGTAGCACGCCGCGTACGGTATCGCGCGCCGCAGCATTGCCGACGAAATAGGCGACGCCGTCGAGCCGCGCCTCGATCGCCGCGACATCGGTGAGCGGCGCGAGAATCCACTCGCAGAGTTCCCGGCCGCCCGGCGACGTCAACGTCCGGTCGATCGTCGAGAGCAAACTGCCGCTCGCCTCACCCGCCAGCGTCTCGACGATTTCGAGATTGCGCCGCGTCGCCGCATCGATCGTCATGACATGCGACGGCGCTTCCTGCCGCGGCGGCGATAGCGCCGGCAGCTTCCCCTTTTGCGTCAGCTCCAAGTACGAAAGCACAACGCCCGCAGCAGCGATCTCCGCCCGCGAATAACTGCCGAACGCATCAAGCGTGGCCACATTGAATTGCGCCCGCAACAACCGCTCGCCGGTACCGGAGTCGAACTTGACGGCCGGCAGGATCGTCGCGCGCGGTCCCAACTCCCGCACCACAGGTCCAACGGTCGCGTCGTCCATCAGAACATCAGGCACGAGTAATTCGGCTGGTTCGATACGAGCCAACGCATGCGCGAGCCCCGCCTCATCGACGGCCGCCACGTGAAAGGCGCCGTCCGAAATATCCGCCCACGCGAGCGCATATGTTCCGCCCGCACGCGCCAGCGCCGCGAGATAATTGTGCCGCCGCGCGCTCAGCAATTGGTCTTCGGTCAGCGTTCCCGGCGTAACGACGCGCACCACATCGCGCGCCACAACGGATTTTGACCCGCGCTTCTTCGCCTCGGCCGGATCCTCGATTTGCTCGCAGATCGCGACCTTGAACCCCTTGCGGATCAAGGTCAGCAGATAGGCCTCGGACGAATGCACCGGCACCCCGCACATCGGAATGTCGGCGTCCTGATGCTTGCCCCGCTTGGTGAGCGCGATGTCCAGCGCTGCCGAAGCCTTCACCGCGTCGTCGAAGAACAGCTCGTAGAAATCGCCCATGCGATAGAACAGCAGATAATCCGCATGCGCCGCTTTGATGCGGTGATACTGCGTCATCATGGGCGATGACGCGGGCGCTTCCGTGTCGAGCGTCGCAACCGCGCGATTCATCGCCGTCCGCCCTTGTGCCGTGGGCCGCCGCGCTTGTATTCAGGCACCAGCGAAAACGGCCCCACACCGGCACGCAAGTGCCTGCGCGAACCCCACGGCGAGTCCATGTCGAAAAAGCGTCCATTTACGGATCAGGAAGCCCTTCTGTTTCACAGCCAGCCTAAGCCTGGCAAGATCGAAATCAGGGCGACAAAGCCGATGGCGACGCAGCGCGACCTGAGTCTCGCCTATTCGCCGGGCGTGGCGGTTCCTGTACGCGCGATCGCCGAAGATCCATCCACAGCCTACGACTACACGGCCAAGGGGAATCTCGTCGCCGTCATCTCGAACGGCACGGCGATCCTGGGGCTCGGCGACCTCGGCGCGTTGGCGTCGAAACCGGTGATGGAAGGCAAGGCCGTCCTCTTCAAGCGCTTCGCCGACGTGGATTCGATCGATCTCGAAGTCGACACGTCGGACGTCGACCAGTTCATCAACTGCGTGCGCTATCTGGGCCCGACCTTCGGCGGCATCAATCTCGAAGACATCAAAGCCCCGGACTGCTTCATCATCGAGCAGCGCCTGCGCGAGTTGATGGACATCCCCGTCTTCCACGACGACCAGCACGGCACCGCCATCATCACCGCGGCAGGCCTAATCAATGCGCTCTACTTGACCGGCCGCGACATCAAGACGGCGAAGATGGTCGTGAACGGCGCGGGCTCCGCCGGCATCGCCTGCCTGGAGCTCATCAAAGCGATGGGCATGCCGAACGAAAACGCCATCCTGTGCGACACCAAAGGCGTGATCTACAAGGGCCGCACCGAAGGCATGAACCAGTGGAAGTCCGCGCACGCCGTAACGACGAAGGCGCGCACGCTGGCCGAAGCCGTCACCGGCGCCGACATCTTCTTGGGCCTCTCCGCCAAAGGCGCGATGACGCAAGCCATGGTCAAATCGATGGCGCCGAAGCCGTTGATCTTTGCCTGCGCCAACCCCGACCCCGAAATCACGCCCGAAGAAGTGCGCGCCGTGCGCAGCGACGCGATCATTGCGACCGGCCGCTCCGACTACGCGAACCAGGTCAACAACGTCTTAGGGTTTCCCTACATCTTCCGCGGCGCGCTCGACGTGCGCGCCCGCACGATCAACGACGAGATGAAGATCGCCGCCGTAAACGCGCTCGCCGAACTCGCGCGCGAGGACGTGCCGGACGAAGTCGCCGCCGCCTACCTTGGCGCAAGGCCGAAATTCGGTTCCGACTACATCATCCCCGTGCCGTTCGATCCGCGTTTGATCTCGCGCGTGCCCGTCGCCGTCGCCAAGGCGGCGATGGACTCCGGCGTCGCCCGCAAACCGATCGCCGACCTCGACCGCTACGCCAACGAACTCGCCTCGCGCCTCGACCCTGTCGCCTCGATCGTCCAGCGCGTCGTCGCCCGCGTGCGTATGCAGCCCAAGCGCGTCGTCTTTGCCGAGGGCGAAGAGGAAGCCGTCATCCGCGCCGCCCTCTCCTACCAAGCGTCCGGCCTCGGTAAAGCCATCCTCGTCGGCGATCCGGAACGCATCAAGGAAACCGCGCGCCACGCCGGCATCGAAGAATTCCGCGAACTCGAAGTCCAATTCGCCCGCGAAAGCCCGCGCACGGCCGAGTATGCCGACGCGCTCTACAAACGCTGGCAGCGCCGCGGCGCACTGCATCGCGACTGCCTGCGTCAGGTAACGCAGGACCGCAACATCTTCGCCGCCTCCGTCGTCGCTGCCGGCCACGCCGATGCGATGGTGACGGGCGTGACGCGTCACTACTCGGTGGCACTCGCCGACGTGCGCCACGTCCTAGATCCGAAGCCGGGCGAACGCCTGATGGGCGTCTCGATCATCCTGCACGGCGGCCGCACGGTCTTCGTCGCCGACACCAACGTGCATGAGATGCCGGAACCCGACGTTCTCGCCGACATCACCGTGCAGACCGCGGCCGTCGTCCGCCGTTTCGGCTACGAACCACATGTCGCCCTCCTCGCGTATTCGACCTTCGGCCAACCGTGGGGCGAACGTTCGCAGCGGGTGCGCGAAGCCGTCGATATTCTCGACAAGCGCAACGTCGATTTCCAATACGACGGCGAAATGAACGCTGATATCGCCCTCGACGCGGAACTCCGCCTCGCGCGCTATCCCTTCAGCCGCTTGAAGGAACCGGCGAACGTCCTCATCATGCCCGCCATCCACTCCGCCTCGATCGCGACCACGATGACGGAAGTGATCGGCGGCGCCACCGTCATCGGCCCGCTGCTTGTCGGCATGTCGAAGTCGGTGCAGATCGCGCCCCTCGGCGCCACGATGAGCGATATCGTCAACATGGCGGCACTGGCCGCCTACAACATCTCGAGCTGAGCGCCATGCTGAACATCCACCTCGTCCCCTGCCTCAGCGACAACTACGCCTACCTGGTGCACGAGCCCACAACGAACCTGGTCGCGGTGGTCGATCCGTCGGAGGCGGCGCCGGTGAACGCGGCGCTCGAAAAACACAGGCTGAAGCTGACGCATATCCTGAACACTCATCACCACTTCGACCACACCGGTGGCAATCTCGATCTGAAAGAGAAACACAAGGCCCGCGTCGTCGGCCCGCGCGCGGACCGCGATCGCATCCCCGGCATCGACGAAGACGTCGGCGAAGGCGACATCTGGGCGCTGGGCCCGGCGAAGGCAAAAATCTTCGACATCCCCGCGCACACCAAAGGCCACATCGCCTTCTGGTTCGAAGCCGACAAAGCCGTCTTCACCGGCGACACGATGTTCGCCATGGGCTGCGGCCGCCTCTTCGAAGGCACACCCGCGCAAATGTGGTCGAGCCTCTCCAAGCTCGCGGCCCTGCCGCCCGACACGCGCGTCTTCTGCGGCCACGAATACACACTCTCGAACGGCAAATTCGCCGTCACGCTCGAACCGACCAACGCCGCGCTGAAGAAGCGCATGGTCGAAGTCGAAAGCCTGCGCACCGCCGGCAGAGCGACGATCCCGTCAACGATCGGCTTGGAGCGCGAAACGAACCCGTTCCTGCGGCCGACGAGCCCCGAACTGCGCAAATCGCTCGGCATGGAAGACGCCGACGTGGTCGACGTCTTCGCCGAAACCCGCCGCCGCAAAGACGTCTTCAAGTAGCAACGATGCGAGCATTGTTGGCTCTGACGTTCGCGTTCCTTTCGGCGAACACCGCGAGCGCCGACGCGAACGCGCCCTGCCTCGAACAAACCTTCGACGGCAGCCGCTTCACCGTCTGCGCGGTCGACACGAAGACCCAAGACATCGCGCTCGCCTGGGCCGACAGCAGCGGCATGCCCTACCGCGCCTTCCACATCTACGCGGAAAAGAACGACACCAAGACCGTCCGCTTCGCCATGAACGCCGGCATGTTCCACTTCGACGGCTCGCCCGTCGGCCTCTTGAAAATCGACGGCCGCGAGATCGGCCGCATCTCGACCAAAGACGGCCCCGGCAACTTCCACATGAAGCCGAATGGCGTCTTCTTCCTTAGGCCCGGCAACGTCGGCATCGAAACGACGGACGCGTTCCTGAAGCGCAAGAACGCGGACTCCGCCACGCAGTCCGGCCCGATGCTGCTCATCAACGGCGCGATGCATCCCTCGATCCAAGACGACGGCCCCTCGCGCCTCATCCGCAACGGCGTCGGCATTCGCGGGTCGCAGAAAGCGTTCTTCGTGATCAGCGAAAACCCGGTCTCGTTCGGCAAATTCGCGCGCCTCTTCCGCGACGCCCTCGACTGCACCGATGCGCTCTACTTCGACGGCAGCGTCTCAAGCCTCTGGGTCCCCTCGCAAAACCGCGAAGATAAAGCCGTCCCCTTCGGCCCCATGGTCATCGTCCGCGACAAGCCAACCAAATGACCGCCGACGAAATCATCCGCGCGCTGAATCTAGAGCCGCATCCTGAAGGCGGCCACTTCCGCGAAACCTTCCGCGACGACGACGGCGCCCGCGGCGCCTCAACCGCAATCTACTACCTTTTAAAGCAGGGCGAACGCTCGCACTGGCACCGCGTCGACGCGGCAGAGGCCTGGCACTTCTACGCCGGCGACCCGCTCGAACTCGCGCTTTCCGCCGACGGCCGCACAACACAAAAGCAACTGCTGGGCGCGAACCTCGCCAAGGGCGAGCGCCCGCAAGTCATCGTGCCGAAGCACGTCTGGCAAAGCGCAAAACCCCTCGGCGCCTACACCCTCGTCGGCTGCACGGTCGCCCCGGCCTTCACGTTCGAAGGCTTCGAAATGGCTCCGCCCGGCTGGCGTCCGGCTTAACGGAAGATCTGGCTCAACTGTTTGCGAATGGCGAACGACGACGGCCGTCCGCCCAAGCCCTGCTCGACGGAAAAGCTGACGATCAACATGTCGCCTTGCATCGAGATGCCGGGATAGCCGGGCGCGAAACGCGCCCGCTTGAGATAGTTCGAGACGCCCGCGCGGCCCGGCCCCGTGCGCACCACCGCAAAGAGCGCGGTGCCTGCATTGCGGATCGCGTCGAACAACACGCAGCGCGCGACCGCATTGCTGCTGGCCGCGTTCCAATTGGCCTCGAACAGCACCTCGCGCCCGATCTCCGCGCGCAGCTGCATCATGATGCGCCCGGCGATGTCGCGCACCGCGCCGATCGGCGGCGACTGACACATCAGTGGCTGAGCAGGTCCGTTCGGCGCCATCGGGACGCCGCGCCGGTTCTCCGGCGTGAACAACGTGACGCCGCCGAGGCCCGAAAGCCTGAGCACGATCTCGCCGTCGTCGCGCAACAAGATCCGGTCACCGCCCGCCGCCGGTTGCCACCGCAGCACAAGGATCTCGTCGGTCCGGTCGAACTTGACCTTCGGCAATTCGCTCGACAGGTCGAGCACAAATCCGATACCCGAGAACTCCGACGCATAGTGCGCGACGGGCGCCAACTGCCGGTCATTCGCACGCGACACCATGGCCCCCGCGCTGGTCAGCGCGACGAAGGCAACGATGATCAGACGCGCGATAGTCCGCAACGGCGACGCTCCAAATACGGGACGCGCAGGCCCCGGCCCTTTTCAGGCCGCCCACGAACAAGCCACACCCCGCGAATCCCGAAGAGCGTCTATGGCCTTGGATGATGGCAACAATGTGGTTCGACGAACGCCCAGATTCCCCTGCGTTAATCACAGGTTACTGAGCGTCGCGCGTCGATTTCGAAAGCGCAGGCGATGACCCGTCCATTGCGGCATTCCTGCCACGACAGACTGCCGCAAACGACACCGATAGATCACACCGTTTCGGCGAGGCCGCGTTGGGCCGCGAACAGCCTCACGTTAGCTCTTACGAAAACGCACTCCCCCCGTGTCATGGTCCGCGAAGGCGCAAAGGCGGACCACCCACGACTTTCCTAACTCTCACAAACAAAAACGGCGCCGGATCCTTCCGGCGCCGTTCAAGCTGCCAGGCGCAAACCGCCTCAATACATATGCTGGCCGCCGTTGATCGACATCGTCGAGCCGGTGACGAAGCCGCCGTCGTCCGACACCAGGAACATCACGCCGCGCGCGATCTCTTCGGCTTTGCCCAGACGCCCGACCGGAATCTTCGCGACGATCTTCTCAAGCACGTTCGGCGGCACGGCGGCGACCATGTCGGTGTCGATGTAGCCGGGCGCGATCGCGTTGACCGTAATGCCCTTCGGCGCGCCTTCTTGCGCCAAGGCCTTCGTGAAGCCGTGAATGCCTGACTTCGCCGCGGCGTAGTTCACCTGGCCGTACTGCCCGGCTTGTCCGTTGATCGAACCGATATTGACGATGCGTCCGAACCCGCGGTCCAGCATCCCGTCCCACACCGCTTTGCACATGTTGAAGCAGCCGCCGAGATTGGTGTCCATCACCTCATCCCACTGCGCCCGCGTCTGCTTCTTCAGCGTCGCGTCGCGCGTGATGCCGGCATTGTTCACGAGAATGTCGACAGGCCCGAGCTTCGCCACCACTTCGGCAACGCCCTTCATGCACTGATCGTAATCGGCGACGTCCCACTTGAAGCACGCGATGCCGTGCTTGTCCGCGCAGCCCTTCGCGCGCTCGTCGTTGCCCATATAGGTCGCGGCGACTTTGTAGCCGGCCTTCTTCAGCGCGACGGAAACCGCCTCGCCGATGCCGCGCGTGCCGCCCGTAACAATCGCTACCCGTGACATTCGTTCCTCCGTTGCGCCGGCGGTTCAAGAGCCGGTCCTTGTCTCATTGTTGATAGCACACAAAATCGGCCTGCTTCGGATCGCCCGCAGGCGCAACCGTCACCTCGCCGTCGATATGCAGATAGGTTCGCCCGCGCGGATCCAGTTTCATGACCGCCACGATGCCCTCGGCTTCGCCGCTGACGAACTTAATCTCGGCGCCCAGGACATTGACGAAACCGGTCTTGCCCAGGCGGGTGTAACGACCGAGGCCGTCGAACGAGAAGGTGCCGAGCACCGACGGCGCGAACCGATCGCTGCCGGTACCGGTCAGCCGATCGACCGTCAGAACCTGGCAGGCGAACACGCCGTCCGGCATGGTGGAATCGGCGGTCGCCGCGGCCGGCAAGAGCGACGACGCAGCGATCGAAAGCAGAGCAACGAGTTTTCTCATGACGCCAAAAGTTGCCTCTTAGCGTTCCAGGCACATGGCAATGCCCATGCCGCCGCCGATGCATAGCGTAGCAAGCCCCTTCTTCGCGTCGCGCTTCTGCATCTCGTGCAGCAACGTCACCAGAACGCGCGCGCCTGAAGCGCCGATCGGATGCCCGATCGCAATCGCGCCGCCGTTGACGTTCACCTTGGCCGTATCCCAGCCCATGTCCTTGTTGACCGCACAAGCCTGCGCCGCGAACGCTTCATTGGCTTCGACGAGGTCGAGATCGCTCGCCGACCACCCAGCCTTCTTCAACGCCGCGCGCGACGAGGGGATCGGCCCCGTGCCCATGATCTTCGGATCGACGCCCGCCTGTGCCCACGACTTGATAATCGCGAGCGGCTTCAACCCACGCTTGTCCGCTTCCTTGAGCGACATGAGAACGACGGCCGCCGCGCCGTCATTGATGCCGCTGGCGTTCGCCGCGGTGACAGTGCCGCCGTCCTTCAAGAACGCCGCGCGCAGATCCTTGATCGCGTCATAGGTCACGCCGTCGCGAATGAACTCGTCGGTGTCGACGATCTTCTCGCCCTTCTTCTCCTTGATCGTGACCGCCACGATCTCGTCCTTGAAGCGCCCGGCCTTGCGCGCCGCTTCGGCTTTGTTCTGCGAGGCGACCGCGAACCGGTCCTGCTGCTCGCGCGTAATCTGCCATTCCTTGGCGACGTTCTCGGCCGTGTTGCCCATGTGATAGCCGTTGAACGCATCCATCAGACCGTCCTTGATCATTGTGTCGATGAACTCGAGCGGCCCCATCTTCTGCCCGGCCCGCAGATACGCGGCATGCGGCGCCATCGACATCGATTCCTGACCGCCCGCGACCACGATCGACGAGTCGCCGTTGAGGATCGCCTGATGGCCGAGCGCGACCGCACGCAGTCCGGAACCGCAAAGCTGATTAACGATCCACGCCGGAACCTCGACCGGAACGCCCGAGTTGATCGACGCCTGGCGCGCCGGGTTCTGCCCCTGCGCCGCGGTCAAAATCTGTCCGAGGATAACCTCGCTGACTTCCTTCGCGTCGACCTTCGCGCGCTTGAGAACTTCCTTGATGGCAACCTTGCCGAGGTCATGCGCGGGCAGGTTGGCGAAGGATCCGTTGAACGAGCCCACGGCGGTGCGTGCAGCTGCAACAATAGCGACGTCGGTCATGGAAGAGGTCTCCTGAAGGGGCAGGGAATGAGCGTCCGTTAACACTGACAATGGCACGGCCAAGACCTTGCGGCCAAGCGGTTGAGCCATATTTAGGACAAAAGTGAACGCCCCGTGAAAAGCGACGGGGGCCACCTCGCCTTAACGCATCTGCGATAGGAATGCACCCCGAAGTCGCCTAGAATGCTGCGCAATATGGATGCGGATGCGGCGCAGCATAAGCCGAACACCGAGGGCATCGATGACGACCCCGACCAACGAACCGATTACGATCAAGAAATACGCGAACCGCCGCCTCTACAACACGGCGACGTCAAGCTACGTCACGCTGGACCACTTGGCCGACATGGTAAAGCGCGGTCAGGAATTCAACGTCTACGACGCGAAGTCCGGCGACGACATCACGCGCTCGGTCCTGACGCAGATCATCTTCGAAGAAGAAGGCAAAGGCGGACAGCAACTGCTGCCCATCCAATTCCTGCGTCAGCTGATCCGCTTCTACGGTGACAGCATGCAGGCCTTGGTGCCCGGCTATCTGAACCTCAGCATGGATTCGTTCTCGCGCAATCACGAACGCATCCGCGAGCAGGTGCAGTCCACCTTCGGCGGCAAGGGCATGCTGAAGGAATTTGAATCCATCGCCCGCCAGAACATGCAGATGTTCGAACGCGCGATGCGCATGTTCACGCCGTTCGGCGCCTTGATGAAGGCGCGCGAAGAAGGCGGCGGCCCGCCGGCAAACGGAGTCGACGACTTGGCAGAACCGGCCCAGCCGCGCGACGAAGAAATCGCCGACCTGAAGGCGCAACTCGAAATCATGCGCCGCCAGCTCGACGACATCGCCACCCGCAAGCAGAGCTAAACGAACCTCGGGAGCGTCACACATGGAGCGATGGCTTCGGGTCGCTGCTCTGACGCTCGCCGCGTTCACCATATTCGTCTCTAACGCGCATGCAGCTCCCCTTAAGCTCAGCGCCGCCGACTGCCGAAACGTCGGCACGCTGACGCAAGAAGAGCGCGCACGCGTCCGCTGCGGCTGGCTTCGCGTGCCGGAAGACTACGCAAAGTCGCGCGGCCGCCAGATCGAACTCGCGGTCGCCGTCGTCGAGCCCAAAACGAACAAGCCCGCCGACCCGCTTGTCATGCTGCACGGCGGACCGGGTGGAGGCGATGTCGATGCCTATCGTTATCGTTTGGAAGAACCGCTGGGCCCGCGCACGCTGGTCCTCTTCGACCAGCGTGGCGTCCAACATTCGCGGCCGACGCTCTGCCCCGAACTCGGTGACGCCATTTTTACGGCCAGCGTCCGCGGCCTCTCACCCGACGCCGAAACCGCAGACCTCGTCCTCGCCCACAAACGCTGCCACGACCGCCTGATCGCCGACGGTGTGGACCTCACGAAGTACAGCACCGACGCGACCGTCGCCGACATGGAAGCGCTGCGCAAAGCGCTGGGTTTCGAGAAGTGGAAGGTCTACGGCATCTCCTACGGAACGGCCGTGGGCCTCGCTTATCTGCGCGACCACGCCGATCGCATCGACGCACTGGTCCTCGACTCCGTCTACGCGTTGGACGCGCCGCCCGCCAGCAACGTCGTGGCCAACATGATGGCTTCGCTCGGCAAACTATCCGCCGCCTGCACCGCCAACACCGCATGCCATGCACGCTTCGGCGATGTCGAGGCGTCGTTCCAGAAGGCATTGGCCGACCTGATCCGCGAACCGCTGGTCGTGCCATCCCTCGATGCGACCGCCGACTGGATCGATAAGGTGAAGATCGGCCCGTCGGCATTTCTCGCCGTGATCCACCAACTTCTCTACGACCGCGACGCCTATCCGCTGATCCCCTACGTGATCGACCGCGTGGCCGCGCGCGACGGCGAAGTCTTCGCGCTTCTGGTCGATCAATTCCGCGGCCGCGCCAACAGCATCACCCACGGCGAATACGCCGCCGTCGAATGCTACGAACGCTTCCCTTTCGACTCACGCGACTCGTATGAGCAAGCGTCCGCCCAATGGCCCCTCGTACGCGATCACATGACGCTGATCGTCCGTCACTTCGACATCTGCGGCAATTGGAACGCCAAGGCCCGCGCACCGATGCCCATGCCGGAACGCACCACCGTACCAACGCTCGTGCTCGGCGCGTCGTGGGATCCGATCACGCCGGCGGAAACATCGAAGAGCGTGGCCGAACAACTCGGCGCGCACTACGTCGAACTCCCCTTCCATGGCCACGGCGTCCGCAGCGACAAAACCTGTGGCGCACCGATGATCCGCGCCTTCCTCGCCAAGCCGTCGAACGCCCCGGACGCCTCATGCACGCGTCATAAGCAACCGCCCGCGTTCGTCACCAGCATCATCCGCGCGCCGGCCGTCGCACGAGAAATCGCGGCGCTCACCGAACACGGCAACCCCGCCGCAGCGCCCACCAGCGTCGCGCTCGCAGGCACGCTCGCATTCATGATCGCGTCGGCGCTGACATGGAGCTTCGTCGGCCTGACACGCGCCCTGCGCTATGGCACGCAGGCGTGGTCCGGCTTTTGGCACCGGCCCGGCGTTCCACTCGGCCTCGCCGCCGTCACGTTGAGCGCAGCGCTGACGACGTTCGCCTGGTCCTTCGCCGCAGCCGCCGGATCGCCGTTGCTGCTGATGATTGGTTTGCCGGGAACAAGTCTTTCGGCGTTCATTTTGCCTTGGGCAGGCATCGCACTGCTCGTTTGGGGTGCCGTGACGCTACTGTTTGGTGCCGAAAAGGCGCAACGGCCCGCAGCCTACGCCGTTCATCTTTGGTTGGTGCTTGGGGCCGGATGCGTTGCTGCCCTGCTGTTTGCCTCCTTCGGCCTTCTCATCCCCGACTTGATCTAGACACCTTCGGCTGCCAAAGAGAGCCGCAGAAACAGCGGGCGAGCGCCATGGCATTCCGAATTCGTACACGCGTCACCATTGCCGTCATGCTTGTGGCCGCAACTCTCGCCGGCGGCGCCGAGGCCGCGAACAAGAAAGACATCGCGCGCGCCAAGAACACCAAGCAGATTCCCGAATGCGTGCGCTGCGATCTGTCGGGCGCCGACCTGCGCAACGGCTTCTTCCAGCTCGCCAACATGATCGAGGCGAACTTGTCGGGCGCGAAATTCGACGGCGCGAACATGGGCGGCACCCAGCTCAACAACGCGAACCTGTCGAACGGCACCTTCACCTACACGAACTTCTCGGGCTCGCAGCTTCAGGGCGCCGACATGCGCAACGCGGATTTCTCAAATGCCTGGTTTAACTGGGCGTGGTTCGCGGGCGGCAAGCTCGACGGCGCGAACTTCACCGGCGCCAAGATGATCGGCGCGCAGCTGCAAGGCGTCGACATGAGAAACGTCATCGGCCTCACGCAGGCGCAATTGCGCACCGCCTGCGGCGACGCGTCGACCCTTCTGCCCGCAGGCATCGAGACGCCGCGCTGCCCGTACTGAGTGACGTCAGGGTAAGCGTCCGGAACGGTCGCCGACGGCCCATTGCACGCCGACAAAAGCGCCCTTCACCCGCGGCAGCAGAACCAGCGCCAGGATGACGATCGTCGGAATAAGGATCGCCATCACCCAAATCACCGGCCATGTCCGCACGAACTCGAGAAACAGCAGCGGCGCAACGACCAGATGCCCGACGATCAGGATCGTGAAATAAGCCGGCCCGTCATCGGCGCGATAAAGCCCGATCTCATGCCCGCAAGCCGAACACGTCGGCGCGACCTTGAGGTAAGACGAAAACAACCGCCCGTCGCCACAATGCGGACACCGGCCCAACGCCCCGCGCTGAAGTCCGGCCAAGATCGATCGCTGCTGAAACTGGGCCGTCATGTAACGCTCCTGGTCGCCCAGGATGTAGGCCGCGGCGGCGCGAAACGCACCTGTCGCTTGTGCGGCGTGATGTCTCGGCGCTTACGCCGTCCAAGGCTCTTTGATCTCGGGCTTGCCGAAATAGAAGCCCTGCAGATAGTCGACGCCGAAAGCGCGCAGAATGTCCGCCTCACGCGCATCCGAGACCCACTCGGCGACGGTCGACAAATTGAAGTTCTTGGCGAGGTCGACCAGCGTACGCACGAAGATCTGATTGTCGCGGCTGTCGGCCAAACCTTTGACGAACGTGCCGTCGACCTTCACCATGTCGACCTTCAGCGACTGCAGATTGCGGAACGACGTATAGCCGGCGCCGAAATCGTCGATCGCAACCTTCGCCCCGAGCGCGCGAACGCGGCTGACGAAGCGCATGCTTTCTTCGATGTCGATCAGCGCGGCCGTCTCGGTCAATTCCACGATCATGCGCGGCGCCACGTCGGCATGCGCCTCGATGTAGGAGACGAAGGCTTCCAGCGTCGGCCGATCGCTCGCCGTCATGCCCGACACGTTGAGCGACAAGCACGCTCCGCGATGCTTCATCAGCGCCGCGACGGTGAGCTCCAACACGCGCCGGTCGAGTTGACGGATCAAACCCAACTGCTCGGCGACGGGAACGAAGTCGCCGGCCCCGATGATCTGCCCGTCCGGCCGCGCGATGCGCACCAGACACTCATGCATGTTCGCTTGATTGGTCTTCGCGTCGACGATCGCCTGATAGGCGAGCACGATACGGTTCTCCGCCATAGCGGTCACGATCTGATCGCCGATCTGAACCGTTCGCTTGCGCAGCGACTCGCGTTGCGGCGAGTGGGCATACGCGGCAAAGTTGTCGCGCCCATGCGCCTTGGCGCGGTCGAGCGCTTCTTCCGCGCGCGCCATCGCTTCCTGGCTATTGCGCGCGTCCTGCGGCAGCGCGATGGCGCCCACCGAAACTGTGACTGAAACCGCCCCATTGCGCGACGGGATCACACGCGAGCGCGCCGCCGTACGGAACGCGGCCGCGCGTTCGGAAATCTGCGTCGCCGTGCAGCCCGGTACGATCAAACCGAATTTGTTGCCGGCCGTGCGCCCGATCACGGAGTTCGGCCCAGCAACCTCCGCCAAGCGGCGCCCGATCGCGACGATCACTTCGTCGGCGGTATCGAAGCCGTAGGTCTCGTTGATCACCGCCAAGTCGTCGATGGCGGCGACGAAATACGCTGCCGGCTTGCGCTCGGCCGTCGGAACTTGTTCGAGATGCTGCGCCAACTGCTCGCGCAAACGCAAACGGTTGAGATGCCCCGTCATCTCATCATAGCTCGCCGCCCACGCGAGCGTTTCCTCGCGCAGCTTGCGTTCCGTGATGTTGCGCACGGTGCCGATGACGCGCTCCGCCTGTCCGCTCGGACCCGGCAGACACACGCCGCAATCTTCAACCCAAACCGGCGCACCCGGAGACTTCAGCGCATACTCGAAATGGAACGGATGCCCTTCCGCCGGCGGCGACAACACGAGACGAAGCCGCGCTTCGGCCGCCGAATCCTCGATCAGCCCGTGATAGCCCTTGTCGCTCTCGTAAATCGACAGATCGCCTTGACCCAGATGCGCGCTCGGATCGCTCGACCACAAGATCCGCCCATCGCTCGGCGTCCACTCGTAGACCACGTCTCCCGAAGCCGCGAGCGCGAGACGCAATCTCTCGCCTTCGCTGAGTTCAGCAAGTTTCTGCAGCGGTGCTGCTTGGCGACGGCTGAACACGTTCAAGGGGGTGCCCCACTAAGTAAGCGTGCGGAGGGACTTCGCCCTTTTTCTCGCTAGCGCAACACGGACTGTAGCGGCGCAACATTTAAGAAAAGCGAAAATGGCCCTGACATGAGCGCCAGCTTGGTATGGCGGACGCGCGGTTACCCTTAAGAAAGTCGCACCAAGAATGGCATGTCCGCTGCGTAGTTCCGCAGGGCGATGCTGAGCGTAAGCACAAACTGTCCCATTTCGACGCGTACGGCGTATTACGGCACGCGTCGAATAGCGCCGGCCGCAGCCACCTCCCGTTCTGAGGCTTGGGGAGCGCGGCCGGCGGTTGAGGAGTTGCGGCCGGCGCGCCGTTCTTCCGACGCTCCCGCAAGCCCCGCCGTCGTTCATGCGCGCCTGCCCGTCGCCACCTTCGTGACCCAAGTCCTCGCGCAATACGAACAAGCCGAACCCGACAGCCGCGACGCCGCCAAAGCCTACGCCGCCATCGACGCGCTGGCTTACCAACTGCCGAAGGTCGCGGTCACGTCGCTCTAGGATCGCGGCGTCAGGATCAAGGTCTTGAGTTCGACGATCATCCGCTCGATCCGCGTCAACCTTTCGTTCATCTCCGAAAGCCGTTGCGAAACGTCACTGCTCTCCTCCGGCACAGGCGTCGAGATCCCAGCACGCTTGGCGACTTCCGCCGCGCCGACATGAAGCAGCCGCGCCAACGCCGCGACCTCGGCCGCGCGCAATTCGCGCTGATCCTTCCAAAGCTCGGCGACTTGCTCGCTTGATAGTTTGAGTTGCTTGGCGACCTCGTCGCGCGTCGCGCCGACAGCCTTGAGCTGCGCATCGAACCAAGCTTGATCGAAAAACAAAGCCATCCTCTAGCGCCCCTTGAACTGCGGCGCGCGCTTCTCGAGAAAGCTCGCGACGCCTTCGCGATGATCCTCGGTCTGGAACAACCGCCCCAGCGCACCCGACACCCAACTGCCGAACTCATGCACGTCGCGCGCGGACGCGCGGCGCAGACCTTCCTTCATATACCGCAGCGCCAGCGGCGGATTGGCCGCGATCCGCGCCGCCAAGCCGAGCGCCGTCTCCATCAGCTCGCCATGTGAAACGACCTTCGTCACAAGTCCGATGCGCTCCGCCTCGCGCGCATCGATCACGTCGCCGGTGAACAACAGCTCCGCCGCCTTCGCCGGTCCCACCAAACGCGGCAAAATCATCATCCCGCCCGCATCGGTCACCAGCCCGCGCTTGATGAAAATCTCGCCGAACTGCGCGCGCTCCGACGCAATGCGAATGTCGGCGAACAGACTGAGTTCCATCCCCCACCCGACCGCGACGCCGTTCACCGCCGCGATGATCGGCCGGTCGCAATCGATCACGGCTGCCGCCGCCGGCGTCAGACGCGGGCGAACCGACGTCAGCCGAGCCTGCGATTGCTCGCGTTGCGGCCCCGTCATCATCTGCTTGACGTCTTCGCCGGAGCAGAAAGCCGGATCGGCGCCGGTTATCACGACCGCGCGCACCTCGTTGTCGCTCTGGACATGCCGGAACACGGTCTCAAGATCCGCATAAGCCCGCGCGTTAAGCGCATTGCGCACCTCCGGCCGGTTCAAAGTCACGACCGCCACGTGATCGCGAAGGTCATAGGTCAAATGGGCAAGATCGGGCTGTGTCATGGCTGTTCCTGAGGACGCGTCGACGCCGTTCACTGTAGCGCGATTTGCCGCCTTTGCAGGAAGCAGCGCGCTTTGGCATTGTGCCCGCGCATCATGGGCCTTCAAGACGTCAAGACACCGCTTTTCCTGCGAAATATCTGGTATTTCGCGCTGCACAGCCGCGCGCTGAAGGTCGGCCGCCTGCAACACAAGACGCTGCTCGGCGAACCCATCGTCTTCGGCCGCACCGAAAGCGGCGAAGCTTTCGCATTGCGCGACCTCTGCCCCCACCGCGGCGTACCGCTGTCGAAAGGCAAGATTCTGGAAGGCACCGTCGAGTGCCCCTACCACGGCTGGCGCTTCAAACCGTCGGGCCAGTGTTCGCACATTCCCTCGCTCGTCGGCGAAGAAGGCGTCGAACCGTCGAAGATCAGCGTGCGCAAATATCCGCTGGTCGAGCGCAACGGCCTGATCTGGATCTACATGGCCGAAGACGCGCAGACGCGCGAACCGGCAACGCCCGCCCCCGAACTCCCGCTGACGCCGGCAGCGATGCCGACCTTGATCGAAAGTCAGCTGTTTCCTTGCGCCATCGACCACGCCGTCATCGGCCTGATGGACCCGGCCCACGGCCCCTTCGTACACAAAGCCTGGTGGTGGCGTTCGAAGAAGTCGATTCACGCCAAGGCCAAGAAATACGCGCCCTCGCATCTGGGCTTCACGATGGTCTCGCACAAGCCGTCGAGCAACTCGACGCTCTACAAGCTCCTCGGCGGCGACATCACGACCGAAATCACCTTCGAACTGCCCGGCACGCGCGTCGAACACATCAAGGCCGGCCGCAACGAAGTCGTGGGCCTCACGACCTGCACGCCGCTGACCGAAAACGAGACGGAGGTCACGCAGACCTTCTTCTGGAACATCGGCTGGATCGCGCCGTTTAAGCCGATCGCCCAGCACATCGCGCGCGTCTTTCTGGGCCAAGACCGCAACATGGTCACGCTTCAGCAGGAGGGCCTGAAGTTCAACCCGCGCCTCATGTTGATCCAAGACGCCGACGTGCCGGCGATCTGGTATCACAAGCTCAAGAAAGAATGGGCCGACTCCGCCGCCGCGAAGCGTCCGTTCACAAACCCGGTCCCCGAAACGACCCTGCGCTGGCGTAGTTAACGGCACAACAAGCCGGGCACACCCTTTGCGACATCGACCTCTGAGAGGCCGCGCGTGTCCCGTTTGGGCACGACGCCGCCCAAAGAGGGATCACTCGCATGGCCACGCCGACTTTGGGTGAAATGCGTTTCGCGCAGCTCGTGCTCAAGACCGAAATGCGGCCGCGCCGCCGTCGCCGCTACGTCGATCCGATGTGGCGCAAGTTTTTCGACGGCGCCGTCGTCGTGACCTTCGTCTTCTTCCTGTTCATGTAAAGAAAATGGCGCGCCCTGCGAAGGGACGCGCCATCTCGATCAACAGTCGCGAAGTCGGATCAGTGCGTGCCGACGATGCCCGGCGATCCGCCGAAGTCGCGTTTGGCCGCCACGATCGTGACTGTAAAGCCGGCGACGACGTCGAGGCACGACATCAGCGTCAGCATGAAGAACACCGAATTCGAGAAACCCTGCACTGTCAGGAACTGTATGATGCACACGACGGTGAGCAGCATCGACAGCCCGTGATTGACGATCGACATCGCATCCGTGCGCGTCGCCTTCACAACTTCGACGAACAGCAGCAGCAGGCTCATCCCCATGAAGATGTCGGCAAAGGACACGCCCCAAACGTCGCCGGAAAACATGCTGACCGAGAAGATCGCATCGTGCATCCACGGGCCGGTCTCAAGCCCACGCGGCGCAACGGTGAACACGACGAAATTGTAAACAAGCAGCGGGAACACCAAGAGCGGAATGACGTTCAGCGCCGACAACGACCTACCCATAGAATCCTCATGACTTCCGGTTGAGCGCCCCACGGGCGGATGATGATCCAAGCTTACCAGCCCCGGTAAGCACGGCCAAGGTCCGGAGAATCCGTGGCTATTTTGTGGCAGGGGGGCTGCCGCCGTCTTCGCGTCCGGCAGAGGAACGTTCAGCGAATATGAGGTACAGGTTGCGGGCGTATACAATCAAACCCAACGCCTGACCCGAGATAAAGACCGGATCTCGCTGATAGATCGCATATATAAGGAGAACGATCCCGCCGCCGACGCTGAAGTACCAAAACGCCACGGGAACCACGCTGCGCCCGGCTTTCTCGCTCGCCCACCACTGGACGACGAAGCGCGACATGAAAAGCGCCTGACCGCCAAAGCCGATCAGAATCCAAATATGCTCCCACGTCAGCCAGTCGAACATCGCCGCCTCAAACCTCGTCAACGCGCAAGGGGTTGCGCGCCCGGCGCCGAAGCCACCTGACACCCAGCAAATCCGAAATCGAAACCATCAGCCGGTCCAACGTTCCGTATTTCGAACGCCCATGCTCGCGCGGCCGATGGTTCACGTCCACATGCGCAATGCGATAGCCCTCGCGCAGCATCAGCGCCGGAATGAAGCGATGGATATGATCGAAATAGGGCAGCGCAAGAAACGCCGCGCGCGAGAACAGTTTTAGGCCGCAGCCCGTATCGCGCGTCTTATCCTGCAGCAACCACTGCCGCGTCCCATTGCCGACACGCGAAGCCATCCGCTTCATAAACCCGTCTTCGCGCTTGCGCCGCTGCCCGGCGACAAGCCCAAGTTCCGGCGTGCCCGAGACTTCGCGCCGCCATACCGCAAGCAGGTTCGGAATGTCGGCCGGATCGTTCTGCCCGTCGCCGTCCAGCGTCGCGATCAGCGTGCCGCGCGCGGCGATCACGCCCGATCGCACGGCGCGGCTTTGACCGGAGTTCTTCGCGTGGCGCAGGACACGCAGCTCGGGCGTCGTCGCCCGCGCGGCGACAAGTGCGCCGACAGTTCCGTCCGAACTCCCATCGTCGATGAACAAGACTTCGAACGACGCCTTACCGCGCAACGCGGCAACGATCTCGTTGAGAAGCGGAACCGCGTTCTCGACCTCATCCTTCACCGGCACGACGACCGAGACTTCGGGCGAACCCGTCACGCGACACTCCTTAAAGTCCGCGGGGCTTATACAAGTGCAATCGAGCCCCCGCCAGGGCCCCGTGGTCCCGCCCCTTCCAGTAGACGAAACCGCCCGTGCAATGCGATAGCCATTGTCTGGTCGACGCATGTGCCCCTGCGGGCATTGCGCCGAGTGCCCTTTCGATGGTTAACCCTTGAGCCATGACGACACGCCGCTCCGCCGCCGCCTATGATTCGTCGAGCCCCTGGTCCTTGGCGCTCGCGCACCCGCGCATCGTGCTGGTCACGTTGTGCCTCTTGATGTTCGTACCCGGCATCGCGTCGGTCCCGCCCCTCGATCGCGACGAGTCGCGCTTTACGCAAGCGACCAAGCAGATGATCGAGACGGGCGACTTCATCGAAATCCGCTTCCAGGATGAGGCCCGCAACAAAAAGCCGATCGGCATCTATTGGATGCAGGCGGTCACAGCCGGTTGGCTGACCGGCGAACCGCACAACGACATCTGGGCCTACCGCATACCCTCGGTGCTCGCCGGCATCTTCGCCGTCCTCTTTGTCTTTGGCCTAGGACGAAAGCTCTTTGATGAGGAGGTCGGGCTCATAAGCGCCGGCATCCTTGCCTCGTCGCTCTTGGTCATAGGTGAGTCCCACATCGCCAAGACCGACGCCGTCCTATTCGCCTGCGTCGCCGCGGCTCAGCTTCTGATAGCCGAGTTCTTCTTGGCCGCGCGGCAAGGCGCACCGCAGCCCAAGGTCCGCTACTCGGCGCTCATGGGGCTCGCCATCGGCATCGGCATCCTGGTCAAGGGACCGATGATTCTCTTCTTCGTCGGCCTGACCGTGATCGCGGTCTCCATATGGGAACGCCGATGGGGCTGGATCATGTCGATGCGGCCGATCTTCGCCCTCGGCATCATCATTCTGATCAACGTGCCGTGGCTCGTCGCCATCGGTCTCGTCACCAAGGGCGAATACTTCACCGAAGCGATCGGTCAGGATTTCCTCGGCAAGGCGCTGAGTTCGCAGGAAAGCCACTGGGGTCCGCCCGGCTACTACCTCGTCTCGCTGCTCGTCGGCTTCTGGCCCGGCTGGCTGTTCTTGGCCCCGGGTATCGTCTACGCCATTGCGCGCTCGCGCGAAGGCGCGGTGCGCTTCCTGCTCGCCTGGATCATCCCGGCCTGGATCATCCTCGAACTCGCGCCGACGAAGCTGCCGCACTACCCGCTGCCGGTCTATCCGGCGTTGGCGCTTCTCTGCGGCGCAGCCGTGATGGCCGGCGTCCGCGAAAGCCGCAGCTTCCTCGACAACATGCCGGTGAAGATCGGCGCCGTGTTCTGGCTGATGATCACCATCGCCCTCACCGGCGGCGCACTCTTCTATCTGCCCGGCGCCTACGGCGACGGCGACAGTGTGTTGCTCTGGGCTCTCGCGATTCCGGTATTGGGTGCGGCAGGCATCGCCGTGCTGTTCCTGCTCCGCGGCGAAGGTGAGAATGCCTCCGCCGCAGCCATAGCGGCCGGCGCCATGTTCGCAGCTATCGTGTTCGCGGCCGTTATGCCGCGCCTCGAACAGGTGACGGTCAGCCAGCGCGCAGCCGAATTGATCGCCCGCTCCGGCGCGTTGCCGCAGGCGGTCGCCATCGTCGGCTTCCACGAACCGTCGATCGTCTTCCAAGTCGGCACCAAGATCACGCTGGCGCAAAGCGCGGTCGACGCCGCCGATTTCCTGACCAAGACGCCGAACTCCGTCGCCATGGTCGAAAGCCGCATGGACGCCGAGTTCCATCAGCGCCTGACGCAGCAGAACTTCGTCGCCGAACCGATCGGCAACGTCAAAGGCCTCAACTACTCGAACGGCCGGCAGGTATCGCTGACGCTCTACCGGTTGCGCAAAACCGGACCGTGAAGCCGCTGATGAAGCGTTTGACCGACGCGCCGCCGCTGACATTGTTAGCGGCGGCCGTCGTCCTTCTCACCGCGGCGCGCATCGCGATCCTCATTGCAACACCGCTGAACCTCGGCCCCGACGAAGCGCAATACTGGTCGTGGAGCCTGACGCCGGCCTTCGGCTACTTCTCGAAGCCGCCCATGATCGCCTGGATCATCGGCGCCTCGACCGCGATGTGCGGCGACGCCGAAGCCTGCATCCGCATCAGCGCACCGCTCTTCCACGCCGCCAGCGCGTTTGCGATCTACGTCGCGGCACGCGCTCTCTATGATGAGCGCATCGCCTTCTGGTCCGCGCTCACCTACGCGGTCATGCCGGGTACAAGTTTCTCGTCGCTGTTGATCACGACCGATGTACCGCTCTTGTTCTTCTGGGCGCTGTCGCTGTGCGCGCTCGCCGAACTCCGCCGCTCGATGAATCTGAAATGGGCGGTGCTGCTCGGCGTCGCGATCGGCCTCGGCCTTCTGTCGAAATACGCGATGCTGTATTTTTTGTTAGGTATCGCACTCGCCTACCTGCCGACGCCGGCAGGCCGCTCGTTCATCTTCAGTCGCGCCGGATTGGTTGCAGCCCTCGCCGCCATCGCAATCTTCGCGCCGAACGTGCTGTGGAACGCGTTCAACAGCTTCGCAACCGTCAGCCACACCGCATCGAACGCCAATTGGAACGCGGCGAACCTCTTCAACTTCAAGAGCTTCTTCTCGTTTCTCGGCGCGCAGATCGGTATCATCGGCCCGATCGCAGCCGGATTGATCGTTTGGGGCCTGATCAAAGGCTGGCGCGGACGCAGCTACGATCATCCCGACACGCTGCTGCTCGCGCTATCGCTGCCGATCATCGCCATCGTCGCCGTTCAGGCGTTCATCTCGCGCGCAAACGCGAACTGGGCAGCGCCGGCGTTCGTGGCGCTGACGATTCTCGTCTGCGCATGGGCCCTGCGACAACAACGCACACGTCTGTTGCTCGCAAACACCGGTTTGAACGTCGCGATCGGCATCGTCGTCGCACTTCTCGCCGTGTCGCCGGCGTTCGTCAGCGCTGTTGGACAAGAGAATTCCGTCAAACGCCTGCGCGGATGGCCCGATGCGGGCGCACAAATCGTAAGCTTGGCTGCATCGAACGATGTTGCGGCGATCTTGAGCGACGATCGCGAGGATATGGCCTCGCTCTTCTACTATACGCGCGCACGCACGCAGCCATTGCGCATGTGGCCGAAGCTTCACGCCGGCAATGAGTACGAAGCAGCATACGCTTTGCGTGCCGAAGAGGCCTCAAACGTGATCTTCGTCACGCGCAGAACGGAGTCGACCGACGTCACGAGCGCGTTCGCGCGCTCAGAACGCATCGCAACGATCGAAACGCGACTCGATTCGAAGCGAACGCGCATTTTTTTCGTCTACAAACTCGTCGGACCGCTCAACGAAGACGTTTTCCGAAAATTTTTCAATCGTCCGTCTACGGAATAATCGATATTCGACTCAAATCATCGTTGAGTGCGAATGCTGTACGCACGCACTGTTCACACGACGATCGCAAGTGTTAAGAGCAAACCGATTCGCAATCGACACACTCGCGCGCGGAATAAAGTGAATATCAGACGCGAGAGCCCTTTGGCGCAGCACCGCGATTACGGGTATTCGCTTCGAGAAGAACTGCACGATTAGATTCACACTATGCATGTCAATCTGCGATTACTTCACAAACATGCATGCCGAATACACCGACGACCATCCGCTCGTCCTTCGCTAATCCATCGTTTACTCGGCTGATCTATTTGACGCTTCACGAATCGTGCTGCATGATTCGCATCGTTGGGGAAAGCGCGGGCTGCGCGCGGACTTTTCGGGGAAATGCAGTCGGACAAACTCTTGAGGGGCGTCAGACCTAACCGATGACAGTGCACACCTTCGTAAAGGGCGCCAACACGGCAGCGCACTTGAGATCGCCGACGAGACGTAAGCTGGCTGAACGAAGTCCGACCGCCGAGCACGATGCCGGCACTCAGACGACTCGCATCATCCCGCCTTCGCCTTCCGCGATCCCTCCCGTCCTTGCCCCCCAAGGACAACCCGCTCGAAAAGCCAATCGCTTCCCTGTCAGTGCGGAGTCGCGCGAGTTCTACAAGCGCAACTTCCCCGGCACGACGGCCGACGACTGGAACGACTGGCGCTGGCAAGCCCGCAGCCGCGTCCGCACGCTCGAACAGCTTGAGCGGATGTTCGACCTCTCGCAGGACGAAAGATCCGCGGCTTTGCGCCATAAAGGCTCGCTGCCCGTCGGCATCACACCTTATTATGCGTCGTTGATGGCCTACGCCGATGCGTCCGAGCCGCTCCGCCGCACGCACATCATGGTCAACGACGAATACGTCCGCTTGCCCGGCGAAGAAGACGATCCGTTGGGCGAAGACCACGACACCGTCGCGCCGGGACTCGTTCATCGCTATCCCGATCGCGTTTTGTTCCTCACGACCGGCTTCTGCTCGACCTATTGCCGCTATTGCACGCGCTCGCGCATGGTCGGCAATCCGGGCGGCGAGTACAATTTCTCGACCTCGCAGTGGGAGAAGGCGCTCGCTTATCTCGAAACGCACACTGAAGTCCGCGACGTCCTGCTCTCGGGCGGCGATCCGCTCTCGATCGGCGACGACAAGCTAGACTGGCTGTTAACGCGTCTGCGCAAGATCAAACACATCGAGTTCGTGCGCATCGGGACTAAAATCCCGGCCGTTCTGCCGATGCGCGTCACGCGCGACCTCGTGAAGATGCTCAGGAAGCATCACCCCCTGTGGATGAGTGTCCACTACACCCATCCGACCGAGATCACGCCCGAAACGCGCGAAGCGGCAAACCGTTTGGCCGACGCCGGCATCCCTCTCGGCTCGCAGACGGTGCTGCTCAAAGACGTAAACGACGACACTGAGGTGATGAAACGGCTGATGCATGGGCTTTTGACCATGCGCATCAAGCCCTACTACCTCTATCAGTGCGATCCCATCAAAGGCTCCGGTCACTTCCGTACGCCGGTGCACAAGGGGATCGAGATTATTCAAGCCCTGCGCGGACACACGACGGGCTATGCCTGTCCGATGTTCGTCGTCGATGCGCCGGGCGGCGGCGGGAAGATCCTGTTGGGCCCCGACGCGGTTGCCGGTCGTGACGGTGACGACCTGCTGCTCAGAAACTTCGAAGGGAAGATCTACCGCTATCCGGACCCGGAGGGCACACTTGGTCGCGACAAACCGCGGCTGCGTGTCGCCGCGCAATAGCCACGGAGGCCATTCGGCCCAGTGGATCAATGAGTGGCGGGTTCGGCGCGGCTCGAAACGAGGCGAGGCCGATGCAAAACACGTCGCATGTCATGATTGTCGTCCCGGAACTCAAAGAGGTTGAGCCCGACGACAATCTGGCAACCATCTCGACCGCGCGCGAACTCGCCAAGCACTACGACCGCTTGGGGCTATCGAACGTCATCCGCCATTTCGACTATCAGCCGACGGCCTTTAAGGCCTTGATCGACGTCGAGAAACCGACCTGCGTTTTCAATTTGGTGGAGTCGGTCTCAGGCACAAGCCGCTTGATCCACGTGCCCCCCATCTATCTCGAAGAGTTGCGCGTGCCCTACACCGGCTGTCCCGCCCACGCGATCGAACTCTCGAACGACAAGGTATTGGCGAAGAAGATCTTGGAACTTCTGAACGTGCCCTCACCCCGTTGGGGCGTACCTAAGACGATGGAGGCAAGCCAACCAGGCACCTGGATCGTCAAGGCGCAGCATGAACACGCCTCCTACGGCATGTCGCAGGCAAACGTCGTCCAAGGCACGACGGCCGCGATCGAAATCGCCGCAGCGTTGGAGAACGAGCACAAGATCGACTGGATGATCGAAGAATTCATCGACGGCCGCGAGTTCAACGTCTCGATGATCGAAACCAACGCCGGCCCGCGCACGCTGCCCATCGCCGAGATCATGTTCGAGAACTACACCAAGGACATGCACAAAATCATCGACTACAAGGCGAAGTGGGACGATCAGAGCTTCGAGTACCGCAACACCAACCGCCGCTATGATTTCCCGTCCGTCGACGGTCCGCTGTTGCAGGCACTTGAAGAAATCAGCCGCAAGGTCTGGTCGGGATTCGACATGCGCGGCTGGGCCCGCATCGACTTCCGCGTCGACGCTGGCGGCATGCCCTTCGTCGTCGACGTGAACGCCAACCCCGACCTCTCGCTCGACGCAGGTTTCATGGCCGCCGCCGCCCGCGCCAAGATCGCGCCGCACGAAGCCATCCGCATGATCACCGACGCCGCGATGGCGGCGTGACAGCCTACCGCACGACGCCGCAACCCACGGATCGCGGCGCCGTCCGCCGTCTGGTCGCCGAAACGGGCGTTTTCTCCGACATCGAAGTTGGCTGGGCCGTTGAGATCGTCGAAGCCGCCCTCGACCGGGGCTGCGCCGCCACCGGCTACCACTTCCTCTTCGCCGATAACGGCGGCGAACTCGAAGGCTTCGCCTGCTTTGGCCCGATCGACGGCACCGCCAACCGGTTCGACCTCTACTGGATCGCCGTCTCGCCCACGACCCAAGGCAAAGGCCTCGGCCGCAAGCTCCTTGCCGAAAGCATGACCGCCGCCCGCGCCTTGAACGCAACCCACATGTTCATCGACACCTCGACGCGCGCCGACTACGCGGCGGCGCATAAACTCTACGAGGCGCTAGGCTTCACCCGCATGGGCACGCTGGTCGATTTCTACAGCGACGGCGACGGCAAAGCCCTCTACGGGCAAAAGCTCTAAACCGGCTTCACCGCGCTCTCGACAGAACGTTTCAGCCCAAGCTCCCGCTCGCGCCAGGCGATGAACAGCCCCGATCCGATCACGACAACCGCGCCGACATAGACGGCCGCGACCGGCAACTCGGCAAAGAACAGCCAACCGAACAACAAAGCCCAGATCATCGCCGCATAATCGAAATTGGCGAGCGTCGAGGCCTGCGCGAACCGGTACCCGTTCGTCATCAACAGCTGCCCGATCCCGCCCAGAATCCCAAGCAGGACCAACAGAACGAACTGCTCGAACGTCGGCGATGCCCAGGCAAACGGCAACGTCATCGCGCTGACCAGCGTGCACGTCAGCTGAAAATAGAACGTGATGGTCAGCGCCGGCTCGATCCCCGACATCATGCGAATGAAGATCATCGTGAAGGCGACAAGAACCGCATTGGCGACCGCAAGCCCGATGCCGACCCCCGCCGTGCCCTGATCAAATCCGTCGCCAAGATGCGGCGAGACCATGATCAAGACGCCGACGAACCCGACGACGACCGCGCTCCACCGGTAAAGCCGCACCGCTTCACCCAACAGCACGGCCGCCAGCGCCACGACAATCAGCGGCGAGGCGAACGAAATCGCCGTCACATCGGCCAGCGGCAGATACGTCAACGCCGCGAAATAAGTGAACATCGCCAGCACGCCCGTAAACGCACGCCGCGCATGCATCAGCGGGTTCTTCGTCATCAACGTCCGCACGCCTGCGCCGGCGAACAGCATGAAGACGCCGATCGGCACGAATGCGAACGCCGAGCGAAAGAACACCATTTGTCCCACGGGAATCGTGTCGCCCAGATGACGAGCGATCGCAGCCATCAGCGTAAAGGCGAACGTCGCCCCCACCTTGAGGGCGATCCCCAGCAAGGCATTCGAAGACGATGTGAGATCGACGCCGCCAGTCCGCTCGCTCACAGCCACTTGCGCCAGCGGAAGATGAGATACGGCACGATCGCCGACAGCACGATCGACGCCCACGCCATCACATACCCGTAGTGCCACTCGAGCTCGGGCATGAACTTGAAGTTCATGCCCCAAATGCTGGCAAGCAAGGTCGGCGGCAGGAACACCGTCGCGGCGACCGACAGAATACGGATGATGCGGCTCTGCCCGATATTTACGACGCCGAGAACCGCGTCGAGCAGGAAGGTGATCTTGTTCGAGAGATACGTCGTGTGATCGGCGAGCGATTGCACGTCGCGCGTCATCACCTTGATGTGCCCCTTCATGTCCTTCGTCGATTTGAGATCGATCGCCTGCGACAGGAAGGCCAGCATCCGCCCCATGCTGATCAAGCTCTCGCGCGCCTTCGACGCCAAGTCGTTGCGGCCGCCGAGCTTCAGCAGGATCTTCTGATAGTCGCGTGAGGGATCGTCGCCGTTGGTGCTGAACACTTGTTTCGAGACCGCATCGACCTCGCTGCCCACTTTCTCGAGCACGTCCGCGGTGCGGTCGATGATCGCCTCAAGCAGGCCCGCCATGATGATGTCGCCGCGCGGCCAAACATTGATCTGCCGCTCCGCCCGGTTGGCGAAGGTGTTGAAGGGCTGCGGCTCCGAATACCGCACCGTCAGCAGCCGCTCTCCCGCCAAGATGAAACTGACGCCGAGGCATTCCGGATCGCCCGACTCGGTCCGCGACAGCACCAGGGCCGTCATGAAGATCGCCCCGTCCTCTTGATAGAGGCGGCTCGAAATCTCGATCTCCTCCATGTCCTCTTTGGTCGGCGGATCGAACCCGAACAGCGCCTTGACCGCTTCGCGCTCCTGGGGCGTCGGATCGAAAAGGTCGATCCAAAGGGACTCCTGCGGCACGGTGATGGGATCCAACGACTCGCCAGAGCACGTCAGGTTGCGGCGAAGGCAGTTCTCTCGCAGGCCGAAGGCGCGAAGCATGGGCGGCACTCGACGAAATGGGCGGCGGCGCGACGGATTTGCGCCCTTATAAGCATGCCGCCCCTGCCCCCGCCAGTTGATTTCTCGACAGGCCTCGCGCGGCATTCATTCCCAATCTCTTAAGGCCCAAGGCCGCGATGCGACATCGCAGCCACGTCGAGCCCACGATCATGCATTGCGTTTACGCATCGAAAACGCTTTAGGCATTAAAGAATTAAGGCAAAGCGGGCGCATCGGCCGCACACGCTACCGCTTCATGCCGAAGCGGGCGGCGCCGGTCGCAACCGCAAAGGTGAGGTTCAAAATGGAATTCGGCGATCTTTTCTCGTTCGACAAGAAAATCGCACCGACGATCATCAAACCGCTCTATTGGATCGGCCTGGTTCTGATCGTCCTGGGCGGCGTGATCTTCTTCTTCACGGGCTTCTTCGGCCTGTTCACGACCGGCTTCTTCTACGGCCTCTGGACGATGATCACCTCGGTGATCGGCGTCGTCTTCGGCGTTTTGGGGTTGCGCATCGCCGCTGAGATTTGCCTCGCGGTGTTCGAAATCCACGAGCGTACGATCGGCAGCTCGACGCCCGCGCAGATGTAAGCGGACGGGGCGTCAGCGTGCAGCGACGCCCTCGACCTCGATCAGATACTTCGGCTCAACGAGCTGCGGCACATAGATGAAGGTGGAAGCCGGGCGAATGTCGCCAAAGTGCTTCCGCCGCGCCTCGCGCACCACATTCACCGGCTGCCCGTAGACGACGAACACGTTCAGCTTCACGAGATGCATCGGCTTGAGCCCATTCCCGCTCAAGATGCGCGCGATATTGGCGAAGGTCTCATCCGCCTGTTCGTGAAACGTCTCACCCAAAATCCCGTCCGGCGCGACGCCGACCTGACCCGCGATGAACAGCACGTCCGAGCCGGCCTTGATCCAGCCCGCATGCGAATAGGCGCCGACGGGCGCCGCGACACCGGCGGGATTGTTGAACTCAGGCACGCTCATCTCGGATCCTTTCGCTGACAGCCACGGGCCGCTCCATCATCTCATCACCGGCCACGCCACGGCGATGGAAATAAACACCCTGCGCAAAGGCGCGGAACGGCGCCGTCCCGAACGCCAAATTCCAAACCCAATTCGGCGGCGCCAAATCCAACATCCGCCGCATCAAGAGCTTCCGCCGGAAGCGCGGCGTCTCGCGCGCGAGAGCCTTCGCCGGATGCTCAGCCCCGGCTTGAATCCAATCGGCCGCAAGCTGCGCCGTCCGCCGCCCGAGCCGCAATGTCTGCACGATCCCGCCGCCGGTCAGCGGCGACACATGCCCCGCCGCATCGCCGATCAGCATCACACGCCCGTCGAACGTCCGCGACAGCGTCGCCCCCGCCGGGATCAAACCACTCCGACGCCCGACAATACGCGGCGGCCGAAGACCAAGCCGCGCTGTGTAAGCGCGCAAAAACGCCTGCGCATCCGGCCGCACACCGCGACTGGCGGCAAGCCCGACCTGCGTGACGCCGACGCCCGGCACCGCCCACGCGATGTACCCAGGCGCCAGCACGCTATCCAGGAAGCAATGCAAGAACCGGCCGTCGAGATCGTCATCCGGCTCCAACTCGAACTCGACGCCGCCGAGGAAATGCCGGTTCGTCTCCAGCCCGAACACACGCGCTACCGTCGACGTCGCGCCATCCGCGCCAATCAGCAGCCGCCCGCTGATGCCAAGCTCGGGCAGGTCGACGCCCTCATTCGTCTGCGTCCCGCGCTTGAACCCAGCGCCGAACATCAGCTCGGCGCCGGCGCGCTTCGCCTCATCCGCCATCCAGCGCATGAGGTTCGGCGTATCGGTTGCCAGGAAGTAGTAGCCGGGCGCGGAATGGTCGGTGAACTTCCCGTTCGGCGCATAGAGCCGAACGCCGCGAATCAACCGCGTCAGGTGCGAAGGAATGTCCGTCTCTTCGGCGGCCTCTTTGACGAGAATGCCGGTGGTCCGAACCGCCTCGCCCGGATCGCGCTTGCGCTCGACCACGGCGACTTTGAGCCCGCGCATGGCGGCAGTCCGCGCACAGGCAAGCCCCGCGAAACTCGCTCCGACAACGACCAGATCATAACGGCGCACGGGCAGGTGACCTTCCAGCAGCAGCCATCATTGAAGCCGGATTCGCCTGAGGCCGCCAACAACATAGGCGTGCGCCCGTCACAACCCGGCCGAAAACAAAAAGGGCGCCGCGGAGGGCGCCCTTTGGAACTTACTTACTTTTGCCTTTTTTCTTCGGCGCGGCCGCCTTCTTCGGCTTTGGGATCGGCGCCCCGAACTGCCAGGAATGCCCGAACGGATCGGTGATCACGCCAAAGCGGTCGCCCCAGAACTGATCGGCCGCCGGCATGGTCACCTTCGCGCCAGCCTTCACGGCTTTCGCCATCCACTTGTCGACCGCCTTCGGCTCATCGAGTTGGATAAACATTCCGACCGGCGACCCACCCAGTTTCTCCGGCGTCCGGCCGCCGCCAGTGTCGCCGCTGGAAAATTCCGGAAAATCGTCCGACAGATAGACGGCGTGTCCGTTGATCTCGAGCTGCGCGTGCATCAGACGCTTCTTGTCTTCAGCCGGCATGCGCATGATCTCGGTCGCGCCGAACCCCTTCTTGTAAAAGGCGATTGCAGCAACGCCGTTGCTGACCGTCAGATAAGGCACGATCTGTTTCTGCACCTTGGCCATCGCAGTCTCCCTCGCGTGAAGCGGGAAGCCTTCTACGCTCACTTGCGCGCGTTCGCCACCAAATCCTGCACGACCGCGGGATCCGCGAGCGTTGTCGTATCACCAAGATTTGACGTATCCCCCTCCGCGATCTTGCGCAGGATGCGCCGCATGATCTTGCCCGACCGCGTCTTGGGCAAACCCGGCGCCCATTGGATGACGTCGGGCCGCGCGATCGCCCCGATCTCCTTGCCGACCCACTGCGCCAGCTCCTTGCGCAGCGCCTCGCTCGGCGCGGCCCCGGCGATCAGCGTCACATAGGCGTAGATCCCCTGCCCCTTGATATCGTGCGGATATCCGACGACCGCCGCCTCCGCCACCTGATGATGCGCCACCAGCGCGGACTCAACTTCGGCCGTACCCAGCCGATGTCCGGACACGTTGATCACGTCATCGACGCGGCCCGTGATCCAGTAATACCCGTCCTTATCCCGCCGGCACCCGTCGCCGGTAAAATACTTGCCCGGATAGGTCTTGAAGTACGTCTCGATGAACCGCGCGTGGTCGCCATAAACAGTGCGCATCTGGCCCGGCCAAGAATCCGCGATGACCAAATTGCCCGTCGTCTCCCCCTCCAGAACCTTGCCCTCCGCATCGACCACCTGCGGCACGACCCCAAAGAACGGCCGCGTCGCCGCCCCCGGCTTCAACGCCGTCGCCCCCGGCAGCGGCGTGATCAGAATGCCGCCCGTCTCCGTCTGCCACCACGTATCGACGATCGGACAACGCCCATCGCCCACAACGCGGTGATACCAAAGCCAAGCCTCAGGATTGATCGGCTCACCGACTGAGCCCAGCAACCGCAACGAAGCCCGGCTCGTCTTCTTCACCGGCGCTTCGCCATCGCGCATCAACGCGCGTATGGCCGTCGGCGCCGTGTAGAAGATATTGACCTTGTGCTTATCGATGACTTCCCAGAACCGCGACACCGTCGGGTAATTCGGCACGCCCTCGAACATCAAGGTCGTGGCCCCGTTCGCCAGCGGCCCGTAGACGATGTAGCTGTGCCCCGTCACCCAACCGACGTCGGCCGTACACCAGTAGACGTCGCCATCGTGATAATCGAACACATACTGATGCGTCATCGACGCGAACACGAGATACCCGCCCGTCGTGTGCAGCACGCCCTTCGGCTTCCCCGTCGATCCCGACGTGTAGAGGATGAACAGCGGATCCTCCGCATTCATCGCCTCCGGCGCGCACTCGGCCGAAACTTTCGCCGCCTCTTCGTGATACCAAACGTCGCGTGGCGCGTGCATCAGCACCTTGTGCCCCGTGCGCCGCACGACGACGACGCGCTTCACATTCGGACACTGCGTCATCGCCAAATCGGTATTCTGCTTCAACGGTACGGTCTTGCCGCCCCGCAACCCCTCGTCAGCCGTGATCACGACATCCGACTTACAGTCGAGAATCCGCCCCGCCAGACTATCCGGCGAAAACCCACCGAACACCACCGAATGCACCGCCCCGATCCGCGAACACGCGAGCATCGCGTAAGCCGCCTCCGGAATCATCGGCAGATAAATCGTAACCCGGTCACCCTTCTTGACCCCGTTCGCCTTTAGAACGTTCGCGAACCGGCAAACCTCGTCGTGAAGCTGGCGATAGGTGATATGCTTTGAGTCCTTGGGGTCATCGCCTTCCCAAATGATCGCCGTCTGATCGCCACGCTTCGCCAAATGCCGGTCGATGCAATTCGCCGAAACATTCAGCGCCCCGTCCTCGTACCAGCGAATGAAGAGATCTTTCGCGTCGAACGAAACATTCTTCACCTTGGAATAAGGCTTGATCCAATCGACCCGCTTCCCCTGCTCGCGCCAAAACGCAACCGGATCCGAAACCGAAGCCTTGTAGAGATCGAGATACTTCCCGTTATCGACAAACGCGCGGCTCGCCCACTCGGCCGGAACCGGCAGCAGCTGATCGGACATAAGACGTCTCCTGGGTGGCGTATTTTTCGTGAGACTATGCGCGGCGCACGGACAGCCCGGCAAGCACTACGTTTGCGCCTTCAACTCCGTCAAAATCTCATCCGTATGCTCCCCCACCGTCGGCGGTTCCAGCCGGATGGAGCACGGCGTCTTCGCGAACTTCAGGCCCGGCCGCATGGTGCGATAGCGCCCCTCGCTCTTGATCTCGCGCTCTTCGAAGAAATCGACCGCCTTGAAATGCGGATCCTCGAACAACGTCGTCATCTCGTTCGCGCGCATCGCCGGTACGTGATGCTCGGCGCAAAGCTGCATCCATTCCTCGGTCGTCCGCGTCGCCGCGGCATCGCGCATCATCTGATAATAGGCCTCGACGCGCGCCTTCCCGTCCGCCGCCGACAGGAACCGCTCGCTGTTATAGGCGTCCGGAATACCGCCGAGTTCCAGAAACTTCACCGACCCTTCGCGGCTCGCCGGCAGCACGACGAGATAACCGTCCTTCGTCTTGTAGGGCTTGCGATGCGGCGTGATCGTCGTCGGATGCCCGAACTTCCCCGGCACGTCCGGATAGGTCTTGCCCCAAATATGCTCCGCCTGAATGAACCCGGTGAACGTCTCAAGCATTGGCACTTCGACGAACTGTCCTTCGCCGGTGCGCGCGCGATGCTGTAGCGCAGCCAGCGTCGCGATCACGGCAAACAACCCGCATGTCTTATCCGCGATGATCGACGGAAACGGCCGCAGCTCTTCATTGCCGTCGTAGAGCCGCAGCAAATCGCAAGCCCCCGACGCCCCCTGGATCAAATCGTCGAACGCCTGCCGCCCGCTGTAAGGCCCACCCGATCCATACCCGACCGCCTCGACATAAACGATGTCTGCCTTGATCGCCGCCACATCGTCATAGCCGAAGCCCAACCGCTTCACCGCTTCAGGGCGCATGTTGTGAATGAACACATCCCCCGTCGCGATCAGCGTGCGCAGCGCGGCCTTCCCCTCGTCGCTCTTGAGATCGATCGCCACCGACCGCTTGTTGCGATTGAGCGCAACATAAAGCGGCCCCATGTTCTGCGACTTCGGCGCCTTGCCCTGATTGCGCTGCCGGTCGCCTGACGGCTCCTCGACCTTGATCACGTCCGCACCCAGATCGCCCAGCGTCTGCGTCGCATAAGGCCCCAGCACGAACTGCGTCAGATCGATGATCCGGATGCCATGCAGCGGACCCTGCGAAGCCTTGGTTTTGCCTGTCATTTCCTGAACTCTTTGCATCGATAGCGTGAAGCGCTAACCCTAGCCCCGGCGACGCGCGAAACTCCAGAGGCACGACGAATGCAACTCCACCAAGCGGCCTGGCCCGAAATCGAAGAATATCTGAAGTCCTCGACCGGCCTCATCGTACCCATCGGCTCGACCGAACAGCACGGCCCCAACGGCCTCCTCGGCACCGACGCCATCTGCCCCGAGTTCATCGCCAAAACCGCCGGCGACGAAAGCGGCATCCTGGTCGGCCCAACCTTCAACGTCGGCTCAGCCCAGCACCATCTGGGCTTCCCCGGCACCATCACACTGCGCCCCTCGACCATGATCGCTGCGATGTACGACTGGACATCGTCCCTGACGCGCCACGGCTTCGACCGCATCTATTGGTTCAACGGCCACGGCGGCAACATCGCGCCGATCAACTCAGCCTTCAGCGAAATCTACTCGGAGTTCTCCTTCGGCCGCGCCGGCTCGAACCGCAGGCCCATCCGCCTCTTCCTGCGCAATTGGTGGGAGCTGCCCGGTGTCGGCGACCTCTGCCGCGAACTCTTTCCTGTCGGCGAAGGCAGCCACGCGACCGCATCCGAGGTCGCCGTCACCTACTTCGCCTACCCCGATGCGCAGAAGAAAGTCGACATGCACCCAAAGATCGCGCTCAACGGCTCGATCCGCGACGCCGACGACTACCGCCGCCAATTCCCCGACGGCCGCATCGGCTCCGACCCCAGCCAAGCCACCCCCGAAAAAGGCAAACGCATCGTCGAAGCGGCAACGAAGGGCTTGATCGCGGACTACAACGCCTTCATGCGCGCGGCTTAGTCGATCACCACGTTACCGTCGACAACGCTGGTGGTGAGAGCGCGCAAGCTTTTGCCCTCGCACGGCCCGCTCACGCAGAAACCGTCCTCAACGCGAAATCGCGCGCCATGGGCGGAGCAGATGAATTGCGACCCGTCCAACGTCAAAAACTTGTCGGGGAACGTCTCCAGCGGCACACCCTGATGCGGACAGGAATTCACATAGCCCAACAGCTCGCCGTCACGTCGCACGAGAATGAGATCAATCTGCGCCGCATCCTCGCCAACGACAAAGCCACGAGCTTGCCCTTCCTCGACATCGGCCGATCGGCAAACGACACGCGTCATTGAAGACCGTTGCGCACCAGCGCCAAGAACCGTTTCCGCTCTGCCGCCGTGGACACACGAACACGCTCGAAATCACCGCGATCGGCAAAGCGAAAATCGGCAAACAAGCCGCCGTCATCTTCGTGAAAATGCAAGAACGCTTTGCTGCGCCTGTAGAACACGCCGAGCGAGCGCTCGCTCAACCCGGGCAACGCCCGCAAATCCCTGAGCAACGGCTCTAGCATCGCGAACGCGTCCGGACCCGCGTGCTTCATCAGCCCTTATACCCGCCCATCTTGCACACGAGCTTCCACTCCGCGTCGGTCACCGGCTGCACCGAGAGACGCGCGTATTTCGCAAGCGCCATCGCTGTAAGCTTCGGCTCCGCCTTTACTTGCGCGAGCGTCACGGGTGTCGGAAACGGCGCCACCGCTTCGACGTCGACCATCGACCAAAACGGTTCGTCGGCCGTGGTGTCGGGATAGGCTTCCTTGATCACCTTCACGACACCGACGACGGCCTTCTCTTTACCGGTGTGATAGAAGAACGCGAGTTCGCCCTTCTTCATCGCCCGCAAATTATCGCGCGCCGTGAAATTGCGGACCCCGCTCCACGGCTCGCCTTTCTTGCCGCGCGCCACCTGATGATCCCAACCGAACGTCTCAGGCTCCGTCTTCAACAGCCAATAGGCCATGCCCCTCACTCCTTCGGCGCGCCAACCGTCCACTTCCACGGACGAATATCGACGCTGGAGAACAAACCCGCCTGCGCATAAGGATCGGCCGCCGCAAACGCGCGCGCCGCTTCGATATCGGGAAGGTCGAGAATGAGCATGCTGCCCAGCATCGTCGCCCCGTCCTCCGACACGAACGGCCCCGCGATCTTCACATGCGCTATGCGCGACTGAATGTAGGCGAGATGGCGCGACCGCGCCTCAAGCCGCACCGGCGTCGAATTCGGTTTGTCCGTACAGATCAAGGCAAACAGCATGGGCTCTAGTGCTCGCTCTTCAAAGGCCGCGACAGCAACGCGCCGATCGCCGCGTCGACCGCAACGCGGCCCGCGACGATATCGGCCACCGCCTGCGCGATCGGCATCTCGACATTAGCGGCCCGCGCACGCGTCACCAATGCCTCCGCCGTCGCCGCGCCCTCGGCCAACGGCCCGCCGTCGTCGGCGTGGCCGCCCTGCGCCAAGCGGACGCCCAGCGAAAAATTCCGCGACTGCCGGCTCGACGCCGTCAGCATCAAATCACCCAGCCCGCTCAACCCGCCCATCGTCTCGAGCCGTGCGCCGAGCGCGAGCCCGAACCGCGTCATCTCCGCAAACCCGCGCGTGGTTAAGGCCGCCCGCGCGCTCTCGCCGAACCCACGCCCCTCGACGACACCGCACGCGATCGCGAGTACGTTCTTCACCGCCCCGCCGATCGCAACGCCGGTCACGTCGGTCGAAGCATAAGGTCTGAACGTCGGCGAACTCAGCATCCGCGCAATCTCGTCCGCCGTCGCCGCGTCGTCGAACGCAACCGTCACCGCGCACGGCAGCCCACGCCCCACCTCGCCGGCAAAGCTGGGACCCGACAACATACCGAAGCGCAGGTCGCCCGCTTCCTCGCGCGCGACCTCTGTCATGAGCTTGCCGCTCGGCCGTTCGATCCCCTTCGCGCAAATCAAAGCCCGCGCGCCTGTCGAAACCTCGGCCCGCAAACCGCGAACCACAGTCCGCAAGTGCTGCGCTGGGCACACCAGAAGAATGAGATCGGCGCTCGCCACATCGCGCATCGCCGCCGTGGCTACGATCGACGGCGACAACGTCACGCCCGGTAAGAAGGTGTGGTTCTCATGGCGCGCATTGATCTGATTAACCACGTCGCCTTCGCGCGCCCACAACGTGACCCGATCAACCGAGCCGGCAAAGGCCTGAGCAAGAGCGGTGCCCCAGGCCCCGCCGCCGGCTACCGCTATGTGGCTTTTCCCCACGGTTCCGCCTGATTCGCCAAGACGTGAACGACACCACGTGAATGTTTTGTTGAATATTTACCCGGAGCGGCTAGATTACGCGAACAAATGTTGTGCAAAGACACAGTCCGAGGAAACATCCTACTAGCTGCGAAGAAGCGCTTCGTACACTACGGCTACGCCAAAACCACGATGGCCGAGATCGCCGCGGACTGTAGCATGTCCCCCGGCAACCTCTATCGGTACTTCCCAGGGAAACTGGACATTGCCGAGGCGATCGCAGGCGAAGCCGGCGAACAAGCAATCGCAAAGCTAAGAGATGTGCTGAAACGCCCTGGCCGCAGCGCCAAGGAGCGTCTGCGCGACTTCATGTTCGCGGACATGCGTCTGACCTACGAACAGCTGGAATACGACAAGCAGGTCTATGAAATGGCCCGCGTCGTGATGATGGACCGCCCACAATTCGCCAACCGCATCCTGGCGCTGCACCGCGCTTTGCTGTCGGAAATCCTGGCCGCCGGCAACGCCTCGGGCGAGTTCGCCATAGAAGACGTCGTCTTCACCGCGGAAATGATCCAATCCGCCACCATGAAATTCCGCTACCCCCAACTCCACTCCAAGCTGCCCTATGAGAAGCTTGAGCGTGAGCTCGAAGGGGTCGTCCACCTGGTCTTGAACGGCCTGGACGATGGCGGCGCCGGCCGCGACCAGCCGCGCAAGACCCCGGACGAGCAGAAATCCGAGACCCTCGTCAGCATTTGAGCCATCAAAGGTTAACAGACTGCGGCAGGACGTCGCACTGTGAGTGATGAGTGAACAAAAACGATTTCATTCATTGATTTCAGATCAGGGCTCCCGTATATAGGTTTCATCAGGCGGCGAGAGCCACCGAACGAGATCAAAGGAGAGACCCAAATGACGAACCGCAACAACCTGGTGACCCAGATTTCCACGACGCTGGCCGGCTTTGTCCTCGGCGCGTACGGCCTGGTGTTCCTGCTCAACACCCTGAACTGGATCTAAGCCTTGGCTTCTACCCAGCTCCCCAAAGAAACGAGCGGCCGGTAACCCCGAGCCGCTCGTTTCTTTTTGAGATCAAGGCATTAGAAGAGAACGCCTTTAGGCCTTCGCGCGGGCGACACCCTCGGACCGGCGATCCAACGGCCATCGCGCCCGCGCCACCGCCGCCAACGTATCGGTCAATCCCAACTGAAGCCGCTCAAGTCCCGCCCACGCAACCATCGCGCCGTTGTCGGTGCAAAGCTTCATCGGCGGAACCACGAACTCGAACCCCTCATCCGCCGCTGCAGCGCACAATAAACGGTTGAGCGTTTCATTCGCTGCGACGCCACCCGCGACAACCAGGTGGTTGATGTTCAAATCCATCTCCCGCACAGCGCGCATCGCCTTGCGCGACCGCCCGGCGAGAACCTCCGTGACCGCCGCTTGGAAGCTCGCCGCAATGTCGCTGACGATCTGATCGTCATAATCCACGGAATCGGCGATCCGCCGCACAGCGGTCTTGAGCCCCGAGAACGAAAAGTCGAACCCGTCGGCGTCGGCCAGCGGTCGCGGAAAGCGGTAGCGCTTCGCGTTGCCTGTCTTCGCGGCCTCTTCGATCGCCGGCCCGCCGGGAAACCCAAGCCCCAACAACTTGGCCGTCTTGTCGAACGCCTCGCCGGCGGCGTCGTCGATCGTCGTCCCCATGCGCGTAAAACGCCCGACGCCCTCGCAGATCAAAAGCTGGCAATGGCCGCCCGACACCAGCAGCAGCAAGAACGGAAACGGCACGCCATGCGTCAGCCGCGCCGTCAGCGCATGCGCCTCCAAATGATTGAGCGCGATAAGCGGCTTGCCTGACGCAAGCGCCAGCGCCTTGGCCGCAGTCAGCCCGACCGCCACGCCGCCAATCAAACCAGGCCCAGCCGTCGCCGCGATCCCGTCGAGATCGGCGATCGTGACGCCGGCATCCGCCAGCGCGCGCTCAACCACCTCTTCCAAGATCTCGACATGCGCGCGCGCGGCAATCTCCGGCACGACGCCGCCGTAGGGCTTATGTGCGGCGATTTGGCTCGCGACCACGTTGGACAGCATGACGCCCGGGCCGGGCGCGCGGCCGCGCACGACCGCCGCAGCCGTCTCATCGCAGCTCGTCTCGATGCCCAGCACTGTAAGGTCTTGAGCCAAATCCCGTTTCCAAGAAATCCGTCACACGCCTATATGTGGCGTGCGGCCACGAAGGTCGATAGCGTCCGCCACCACCCCGTAACACCAGGCCCTTCAAGCGTGCAAACTCGTCTGCGCATCGGCACCCGCGGCTCCCCGCTCGCGCTCACGCAAACGCGCATGGTTATCGCCGCGCTCGCTCGTGTTCACCGGTGGAGCGCCGATGAAGCCGAAGCGCGCACCGAGATCGTCGCCATCAAGACGACAGGCGATCGCGTCCAAGACCGCCCGCTCGCCGATATCGGCGGCAAGGGCCTGTTCGCAAAGGAATTGGAAGAAGCGCTGATCGCGGGCTCGATCGACGCCGCCGTCCATTCGCTCAAGGATCTGCCCGGCCTCCTGCCCTACGGCATGATGCTGGCGTGCCATCTGCCGCGCGAAGATCCGCGCGACGTCCTCGTCGCCAAAGCCGCCAAGTCTCTGAACGATCTGCCGCAAGGCGCCCGCGTCGGCACCAGCTCCGTTCGCCGCAAAGCGATGCTGCTGCATGCGCGGCCCGACCTCGACATCGTGGGCTTCCGCGGCAACGTCGAAACGCGTCTGAAGAAACTTGCCAACGGCGAAGCCGACGCGACGATCCTGGCCTTCGCAGGCCTCAAGCGCCTCAACGCCGAAGCGCACGCCAGCCACATCTTTACGGCGCAAGAAATGCTGCCCGCCGTCGCACAAGGCGCCATCGGCGTCGAGATCCTGGAGAGCAACACCACGGTGCGCGACCTCTTCGCGCCGGCCAACGACCGCGAAACCGACATCGCCGTGACGTTGGAGCGCGCCTTCCTCGCCATCCTCGACGGCTCATGCCGCACGCCGATCGCAGGACTCGCCGAACATGGCGATGCCAGCATCACATTCAACGGCTGCGTTCTCACCCCCGACGGCCGCACACGCATCGACGTCGCACGGCAAGCCGCGATCGCGACAGCCGCCGAAGCCGACCACGTCGGCACCGACGCCGGTCGCGAACTTGCCGCCAAAGCCGGCCGCCAATTCTTCGAAGTCTGACCATGCGCGTCCTCATCACCAGACCCCGGGGCGACGCCGAAGCACTCGCGGCGCAAATACACGCGCTCGGCCACACGACGCTGATCGAACCCTTGATCGACATCGTATTCGCTGACGGCCCCGCGCTCGATCTCACCGGCGCGCAAGCACTGCTCTTCACCAGCGCCAACGGTGCACGCGCCGCAGCGCGGCGAACAACTGACCGCACGATCCGCATCCTCGCCGTCGGCCGAGCGACCGGCGCGGAGGCAAGGGTCTTAGGTTTCACGCGCGTCAGCGAAAGCACCGGCGAAGGCGTCGAAACGTTTGCGCAAACCGTCCGCGAACAGCTGAACCCGGCCCAAGGCACGTTGCTGCACATCACCGGAACGGCAACGGCCGGCGACCTGAAAAGCGCGCTCACGCCCGCAGGCTTCGCCGTCCACACCGAACAGCTGTATGACGCGCGCCCCGCCGACGCTCTCTCGGCTCCCTTCACCGCCGAACTGACCGCGGGCGGCATCGACGCCGCGACATTCTTTTCGCCCCGCACGGCGGACCGTTTCGTAACCTTGATACGCGCCGCGGGTCTCATGACGCCGTGCGAGAAAATAGCGGCTCTCGCCCTCAGCGACGCCGTCGCCAACGCCTTGGCGCCCTTGCGCTTTCGCAAGGTTCTGGTTGCAGTGCACCCGAACGCCGCAGCTTTGCTCGACCTCTTGAAACAGGTCTGACCGGACCCCGCCTTGTGGCTCAAGGCCCGCCCCAGTAGCTTGCGGCCCAACCACGCAAATGAGACCGGCCGAATGAACGACATCGCCCCCTCAACGCCCGGAAACGGCGCGACCAAGCCTGCGGACCGCCGCGTCCGACACGGCTTGATCGAGGACTGGCGCGACGGTCTCGGCATTCTGGTCCTGCTGCTGGTCGCAGCCTTCTTCGGCGCCCTCCTCGCCCGCTTCTGGCCGGAGGGCGACGAAGGCGCAACGCATCTCACCACCGACATCACCTCGAGATTAAGCGCGGTCGAAGCGCGCCTCGGCCAAGAAAAAGGCGTCGAGTTCGCCGCGCTCAAAGACCGCGTGAGCAAACTCGAAACCCGCTTGCGCAACGCCGAGGTCGCGATGACCGCGGGCAGCGTCGCCAGCGGCCTCGCCGCCACCGCCTTCGGCGTCCCCGGGGCAGGCACCACGCCCGGCAGCGCCATCCCGGTCCCCGCAACGACCGACGCCGCAAGCAAACTCATCGACGACCTCGGCACGCGCCTCGCCGCACTCGAAGGCAAAGTCGGCACCGCGCCCGACGACGTGAAGGCCGCGCAAACCTCGATCGGCACGCTCACGACAAGCCTGACCGACCTCGGCACCAAGATCGACGCGTTCTCAGGTCGTCTTGAGCGCATCGAAAATTCCGACCTCCTCGAAATGGCCCGCCGCGCCTCGCTCGCCTCGGCCATCGCCAACCTGATGCGCGCCTCGCAAGGCTCGGCCCCGTTCAAGACCGAGTTCGACGTCGTGGCCGCGCTCTCGCCCACCGACTCGCGCCTCGCCGCCATCGCGCCGCTCGCCGCAAAAGGCCTACCGACCGCGGGCACATTGATGGGCTCCTTCGGTAACCTCGCCGATCGCGCGATGGACCTCGAACGCATCGCCAAGAGCGAAGGCATGTGGGACCGCTGGTGGGCGAACTTCACGTCGCTGATCTCCTCGCGCAAAGTCGGCGAGACCGGCGACAACTCCACCGAAGGCCGCCTCGCGCGCGCCGAAGTGCGACTGAAGTCAGGCGACCTCGGCGCCGCCGTGCGCGAACTGAACGCCATCCAAGGCGCCGCGCAAGGGCCGCTAAAACCCTGGCTCACCGACGCAAGCGCACGCATCCGGTTGGAAGTCGTGCTCGCCGAACTGAACACGCGCGCCATCGAAGCGCTGTCAGGCCCGGCGACGGAAAAATCGTCAGACCCCGTGCCGCAACTGCCGGCGCCATAGGGAACAGCCATGATTAGAGCTCTCTGGCTGTTCATCATCATCGCGGGCCTCGCCTTCGCGGCAACCGTGATTGCCGACTTGGAAGGCACCGTCGTCATCCAGTTGGGCGACAGCGAAACGCGCATGTATTTGTCGGTCGCGACCGTCCTCGTCATCGCGCTCTCGATCCTCACCATCACCGCCTACCGCATCATCACGACCTTCATCGACGCGCCCGCCGAGTTCTTCCGCTGGCGCGCGATGGGCCGCCGCCGCAAAGGCTTCGCAGCCCTCACGCGCGGCCTCGTCGCCGTCGCAGCCGGTGACGACGAAGAAGCCCGCCGCCAAACGCGCAAAGCGATCTCCCTCGTCGGCGAACCGCCGCTCGCCCTCCTGCTCGCCGCACAGGCCTCGCAGCTCGAAGGCGACGACGAAACAGCACAGCGCTACTACACGCAGATGCTGCAATCGAAGGAGACCGAGTTCTTAGGCCTCCGCGGTCTCTACATGGCCGCCGTCCGCCGCGGCGACGGCCCGCAAGCCATCTCGATCGCCGAACGCGCCCGCGTGCTGCGCCCGAAAACGCGCTGGGCCTTGAATGCGCTCTTCGACCTCAACGTCGCGCGCGGCAACTGGACCGAAGCCGCCACCGCCCTCGACGCACAAACCCGCGCCAAGGCGGTAGACCTCGCGATCGCCAAACGCCGCCGCGCGGTCCTCTCGACCGCGACCGCCATCGAGTGCGAACGCAAAGGCGACGCCGAGGCCGCGCTGCGCCACGCGCAAGACGCCCTCACGCTAGCCCCCGCCTTCGCGCCGGCGGCGTTGATCGCCGCCAAACATTTCGCCGCCCAAGGCCGCCAGTGGAAAGCGGGCAGCCTCATCGAAACCGCATGGGCGCAAGAACCGCATCCCGACCTCGCCCGCAGCTACGCGAGCCTGAAGCCCGAGGAATCGCCGCAAGCCCGCGCCAAACGTCTCGCAGCACTCGCGGGCACGAACCCCGAGCATCCCGAGAGCCAAATCCTCAGTGCCGCCGCGTCGATGTCGATCGGCCGCCTGGACGAAGCGCGCGAGACCTTGCGCCCCCTCGTCGAACACTTCCCCGTCGCCCGCGTTTGCCTCCTGATGGCCGACATCGAGCGCGGCTTCGGCGGCGCCGACGGCATGGCCACGCGCGAATGGGCCCTGCGCGCCAGCCGCGCACCGCGCGACGCGTATTGGTCGTGCTCAGCTTGCGCGCGCACGCACAACACTTGGGGCCCGACCTGCAGCGCCTGCAACGGCTTCGACACGCTGAGCTGGCAGAGCGGCTCGCGCGGCGCCGTCGAAGCGATGACGGCCCGCGAAGTCGCGGAAGCCTTCGTCGACGCGACGGACAACGGCACCGCGCTCTACCGCGACGCGGTCAAGCAAGACGACATCCGCCCGCCCGTACGCACGCGCGACGCCGAACCGGCGATGCGCCACATCACGCCGGACGACACGCTGGCGTTCCCGGCCGGCGCGCCTGACGATCCGGGACCGGACGGCGAAGACTACACAATGAGCGACGATGACCGTCGCAAGAGGAGGGGGGCATGGTAGGACGTTTCTTCAGCGGCTTGTTCATTCTGATCCTGCTGATCGCGATCATCGGCGGCATCAGCATCGCCTTCCTCGCCGACCCCGACGCCCGCGCCGTCGAACTCGAAGCGCAATACGCAACCCCGCCCTCGCAGTTCGTCGTATTGCCGTCGGGCGCCCGCGTGCACTACCGCAACCAAGGCTCGCGCAGCGGCCCCGCGCTCGTTCTGCTCCACGGCTCGAACTCGTCGCTTCACACGTGGGAGCCGTGGGTCGCCCAGATCGGCGACGCCTTCCACATGATCAGCGTCGACCTGCCCGGCCACGGCCTCACCGGCCCCGTGCCCGGCGACGACTACAGCCAGGAAGGCATGGCGAAATTCGTCGACGACTTCACGACCGCAATCGGCGTCGAACGCTTCGCGCTCGCCGGCAACTCGATGGGCGGCGGCGTCGCAGCGCGCTATGCGCTGAGACATCCGGAGCGTCTGACGCATCTCATTCTGGTCGACGCCGGCGGCATGCCGACCAAGACGCCGCGCGATCCGGGCTTGGGCTTCACGTTGGCACGCACGCCGGTGATTCAGTACCTGGTGCTGTACGTGACCCCGCGCAATCTGTTCGAGGACGGCCTAAAGACCGCCTTCTACAACGACGCGCTCGTTACGCCGGAGATGATCGACCGCCTTTGGAAGTTGAACCGCCGCGAAGGCAACCGCGCCGCGTCGCTGAAACGTTTCCAAACGCCTGATGACGGCTACGTCCAAAACAACGCCAGCCAAATCAAAACCCCGACGCTGATCCTCTGGGGCGCCGAAGACACCCTCACCCCGCGCGACATGGGCGACGCCTATAACGCCGCGATCACCGGCTCGAAGCTGATCGTCTACAACAAGGTCGGCCACATCCCGATGGAAGAAGTCCCCGAGCAAACCGCCCGCGCGGTGCGCGACTTTCTGACCCCGGCGCCACCCAGTCCGTAAGCCTAATTCAGCGCCTTCGCGGGCTTCCCGTTCGGCACGAACAGCACCGCGTCATAAGCCCAGATCATCTCGCGCACCTCGGGCGAAAGATGCGCCCACCGCCGCGGCTTGTCTTTCCAGACACGCAAGTCGAACAGCGTCGGAGTCTTCGCATCGACATGGGCGACGAGATCGGGGAACGACCCGGCAACGCTGAACTCGCAGTCGCCTTCGCCGCCCTGGAAATCGCCGGCCTTCGTCCCCGGCCCGCACAGCAACAGCACGCTGAACGTCTGGCGCCCGTTCGCCAGCGCATAATCCGAAACGAAGTTGCCGAGCGACGGCACATGCGTCGTCGAGAGCCCGCGCATCATGTGATTGGCGCCGAACTTGAACAGCACCTTCGGCGTCTTGCCGTCACGCGCCTCCGCCTCGCGCAACCGAGCCAGGAACAAACGCTTCATCAAATTCTCGCGCTCGAGATTGGCGGCATAAACGCTCAAGCCCTTACCCGTCACGAACGGCCCATAGATCCGCGCCGACAAAATCATGTCGTCGATAAGGTGCGCCGGCACGCGATCCTTCTCATCGCCGAGCAGCGACCGCAGCTTCTGCAATTCGCCAAGATCGACTTGCCCCAAGAACTGAAGATTGCCCTTGGCCCGCCCCGCCAGCGTCTGCGCCAACGCACGCGCCTCTGCGTTCGACGCTTGCGTGGCCACATCGCCAAGCAGCAACCCCGCCGCCCCGATGAACAGCTGATCGAGCCCCCACAACGCCGGCGTCGCATCGCCGTTCGCGCGCACGACAGCCTCCGCCAGCGCCGCCTCCGACGACCAATTGTAGAACGGCGTCGAAAATTTCGTTTCCTCACGGCCGAGGAACGTGGCGAGCGCCTTCGTCCCACCGCCACGCAACGTCGCCTCCAGCTTCGCCGTCATCCACGGATCGACTTCGATCGCAAAATGCCGGTAGCCGAGCGGATTCAAATCCGCAAACAACATCCGCACGGTGTCCGCGATCGTCGCGACGCCATGCTCTTCGCCCAGCAACACGTAATGCGCTTCACCTGCGCGCTCTTTCAGAAACGCAGCACCGGGCCCCGACAGCCGCCCGCCTCGCACCTCAACCGGCAACCGGCTTGCAACAATCGTCTCCTGAAATAGCTTCTTGAGGTCGTCGGGCGTGGGCTCGGCCGCCAACGCCGCGTGCACAAGCCAAACGCCAACCAACGCGACAAAAATCGCCCGCGCAAACCCCACAGCAACGCCCCCGCCCTCTTGCGCCGCCAGCTAGTATAAACTAACCACTAGATGTCAAGCACGGGACGACAGCGGTGACGCACACGTGAATTCCCGTGTTGCGAGCGAAGGCTCACCCGCCTATCTTCCGCGCCTCTTCGACGCCAGTTGCCGCCTTAGCTCAGCCGGTAGAGCATCGCATTCGTAATGCGGGGGTCGCGTGTTCGAGTCACGCAGGCGGCACCATTTTTTCGGCCATGGGCCGAAAAAATGCGCGCCGAAGCCTTGGGCCGAAGGCGGGCGAAGCTGCCCGGGCTCATCGTGACTTGGCGCTCGCTCCCAACATCCGAGGTTGGCCGTGAACAGCTGTGACCCGCTCAAAGCCCCCAACCCGGACGCGTGGCTTGCATTGGACGAGCAGGCGCGGATCGACCTTGCTGAAGACTTTCATGGGCGCGCCAAGCTCGATCTTCCGCGACTGACGTTGGACGCCGTCGTTCACGCAACGCGCCATGGCCGACAAGACACGCCCCGTACACCGAAACTTCGAACGGCTTCTTGAAAGCGTCACACTGAAGTGCTTAAAGGCGCACGCGGTGCGCAAGGCGGTTGGCCGTATTATGACGTGTGATGGGGGGCACACGATAACCAAGGACGTAAGATCAAATGAGCACGCACGCGTCTCAGTTGCTGGCGGTTTTCTGCACCGACATTGAAGGCTCAAGTGAGCGCCGTCGCACCTTCGGCGACGAGGCAATGGATGCCGCGATTGCGAAGCACAACGACATCATTGAACAAGCTGTGTCTGGAGCTGGCGGTGAAGTCTTCAAGTTCACCGGCGACGGCGTATACGCCGTCTTCTCGAACCCACTGAACGCGGTTCGTGCAGCAATATCGGCGCAACAGACTCTTTCGTCCTCGACGTGGACGTCCGTCGGTGGGTTGCTGGTTCGCATCGCGATCAACTTTGGATCGGCCTCCAAGAAGGGAGGCGACTATCTCGGAAAGGGCGTCAACCGCGCGGGAAAACTGTTGCCCCTGGCGCACGGCGGCCAAATCCTAATCAGTGAAGAGACCAAGGCGGTGGTGCGGGGCGAAGATAGCACCGTCGAGCTTCGCAAAGTGGGAGCAGCGATTCTTGATGACCCCAAAATATTGGTCGAGATTCATCAGGTTGTGGCGAAGGGGCTCCGTCAGGACTTCCCGCCGCTTCGCTCCGCGCAGCTTCAAGCCCCTAGCGGTCCGGTAGTCACACCAGACGGGCGCACCTATCGCATCAAGAGGCGCTTCACGAAGGCCGATGAGAGGGAGTTTCGAGCGGCCGCGTTTCGCGTGTTCCAAGAGCGCTTCCGCAAGCGCATCGATGGCCTGGCTACTGTCCCCGGCGTCACGGCGTCGATGGAGGACATGGGCGCGAATGCCTTCACCTGCACGATCATCAACCATGCACACGACCGTGGTGTCGCGCCGATCACCGTGCATCGCGGTTCCGACGGCTTCTCCATGGGGGCCATCAGCTATTCCTTCTCCGAGAACGCGAGCGCGAACACGGCGAACGGCTGGTTGAGTATTCAGGCAGACGACTACGAACAGTATCTGAGTGCCAACTTTGGGCTTGAGCGCCGAGAACGGTTGTCGCCCAGCGAAGCTGCGGAGTTGTTATGGAACGAATTCGTCAAGAACGCGAAGATCTCACATGACCAAGACATCCCGGTTTAGATGCTTGAACTGCGGTAAGCGTTTCGAAGAAGAAGTGCTAACTGAGGAAGAGGTACGCGAAGCGCACCGTCGAGCCCGCCCTACCGGGCAAGTCCGCTGTCCGAGTTGCGGGCGATCGGACTACCGCGAGGGCTGGGACTAGCGATTGTCACCCGCACCGCCTTGCCGACCACCGGAAGAAATAGGGGACATGATGCATACTTCCACCGCCGCGGCGGCCTGGAGTAAATGATCTCGCTGCATCGCTCAGGAGTTTGTACGTGTCCCTGGAACCCTACGACTTCCGCGCGGCCATATGCTCGGCGAGTTTGTCGAGCGTCTGAGCGCCGAATTCGACGGCGCCGAAGCCGATGCCCGCGTCGCGATGCGCGCGCGTTGGATGCATCTGACGCAAGGTGAGAACCGTCTTTCCGTCCGTCTGCGCGTCGAACGTGACCAGCATTCGAAATTTGCCCGGGTCGTCATCCTTGTCGGAACCGTGATCGACCTCGATCAGACGCGGCCGCTCGATCCGCAAATAGGTCATTCGATTGTCGTAGCGAACGCCGCCCGGAGCGACCATGTCGAACCGCCACACGCCGCCCACGCGAACGTCGATCTCGTGCGTCTCGATCGTCATGCCTTTGGGGCCAAACCACGCCGCGAGCTGCTCGGGGTCGGTCCACGCGTCGAAGACGCTCTCACGGGGCGCATCAATGACCCGGGCAAGGACGATTTCGCGATCAAGCGGCCAGGCCGCCCATGCCGAGCCTGCCTTTGCGGAGCTGTCAGTCATCTCGTCGTGTCCTTCTTTTTGCGGGATAGGTGCGCCTCCAACCGATCGAGCCGGCTTTCCCACGTCGCGATGTGGGTGCGAAGCCAACCGTCGGTGCTTTGAAGCGCGCCGGGGGTGAGGGAGCATGTTCGGACGCGCCCGGACTTTTTCGACGAGACGAGGCCGCCGCGTTCGAGCACACGAATGTGCTTCAGCAGGGTCGGCAGCCCGATCTCAAAAGGCTCGGCAAGCTCGCCCACCGGCGCGTCGCCGCTGCACAAGCGAGCGACGATCGCGCGCCGCGTCGGATCGGCCAAAGCCGCAAACGCAAGGCTCAGCCGGTTCTCAAAGTTTTCCATATGGCAAACTAATTCGAGCGGCGCTTGGAAGTCAAGATTACTTTGCCGTCCGGCACACTTTGGGGCGAGGAGACGTGGGGCCTGCAATCCGTCTAGGATCGCTCACGTTCGGCGGGGAGAGTGAAGATGTTGTCTGTGGCGGCGCGCGTTGCGGCCTTTGTTTTGGTCGCGCTGATATGGTCGGGCCAACCGGCGTTCGCCGCGCCCTACGCGGTCGAAGAAAAATCCATCGCCGCGTTGCAGGCCGACCTCGCGAGCGGCGCGACCACGTCGCAAGCTCTCGTCGAAGCCTACATCGCCCGCATCGAGGCCATCGACCGCGCCGGGCCGACCTTGCGCAGCGTGCTCGCGCTCAACCCGCGCGCGATGGACGACGCCCGCGCGCTCGATGCGGAGCGCAAAGCGGGCAAGACGCGCGGGCCCCTGCACGGCATTCCGATCCTGCTGAAGGACAACATCGACACGCTCGACCCCGTCGCGACCACCGCGGGTTCGCTCGCGCTCAAGGACAATCTCGCCGGCCGCGACGCGCCGTTCGTCGCGCGGCTGCGCGCGGCGGGCGCCATCATCCTGGGCAAGACCAATCTGTCGGAGTGGGCGAACATCCGTTCGTCGCAGTCGAGCAGCGGCTGGAGCGCGCTCGGCGGCCTCACGCGCAACCCCTACGCGCTCGATCGCAGCGCCTGCGGTTCAAGCTCAGGCTCCGGCGCAGCAGCCGCCGCAAGCCTCGCCGCCGCGACCGTCGGCACGGAAACCGACGGCTCGATCACCTGCCCCGCCTCCGCCAACGGCATCGTCGGCATCAAGCCGACGGTCGGCCTCGTCTCACGCACGCACGTCATCCCGATCAGCCACGTGCAAGACACCGCCGGTCCGATGACGCGCACCGTCGCCGACACGGCGTTGCTCCTCACCGTGATGGCCGGCACCGATCCCGCCGATCCCGCAACCAAAGACGCCGACAAAAATAAAGCCGATTACGCAGCCGCGCTCGACGCCAACGCGCTTACCGGCAAGCGCATCGGCGTCCTCGCGTTTCATTCGGGCTATCACGCCGCAACCGACCGCGCCTTCGCGCAGGCCGTTGAACAAGTGAAAGCCGCGGGCGCAACGCTGGTCGAAATCAAGCAATTCCCGAACCGCGAGAAGATCAACGAATACGAACTCGTGGTCCTGCTCACCGACCTCAAAGCCGACATGAACGCCTATCTCGCGAAGGCGCCCGCAGCGGTGACCGTGCGCTCATTGAAAGACGTCATCGCCTTCAACGCGCGTACGCCCGCCGAAACCGCCCTCTTCGGCCAAGACCTCTTCGAAGCGGCGGAGCAAACGAAGGGCCTGACCGACCCCGCCTACATCAAGGCCGCATCGGAAGCGAAACGCCTCGCCGGCCGAGACGGCCTCGACCGTCTGCTGAAGAAGCACAAGCTCGACGCCTTCATCGCGCCGACGGGCGGCCCCGCCTGGATGATCGACGTCATCACCGGCGATCACTTCCTCGGCGCAGCATCCACGCTGCCCGCCGTCGCGGGCTATCCGCACGTCACCGTGCCCATGGGCGAAGCCAGCGGCCTGCCGCTCGGCATCTCCTTCATCGGCCCCGCCTGGTCGGAAGCCAAACTACTCGCGCTCGCCTATGCGTTCGAACAGAAGACGAAGGCGCGCAAACCGCCGCGCTATCTACGCAGCGTCGAAGACACGGACGACATCCGCCGCGCCATCGCGCCCGGCAAGTAAGGATCAATCGTCGTCGTTCGCACGATCGACCGGCGACGCCACCCACCCCTTGACGCGCACCACGTGCGCCGCAACCGCAACGGCCGCGAGCGCAAGCCCCGCCGCATCGGCCCAAGGGTCCGCATAGAACAACGCCAGGCCCGCCGCGGCAGCGACGACACGCTCGCTGAGATTGGCGGCCTGCAATATCCAGCCACCGAACGCCGCAGCGAGCGAGGCCACCGCGATGCAGGCCGTCAGGAAGGTCCATGCAATCTGCGCCGCATCGCCTTGGAACAAGAGAGCGACGCCGTCCGGCGACAAGCAAAACATGAACGGCACGAGAAACGCCGGCATGCAGTATTTCCACGCCTGCATCATCGTCGCGAACGGCTCACCGCGCGTGATGGCGGCGGCCGCGAACGGCGCCAACGCCGTCGGCGGCGAAACATCGGCCAGCACCGCGTAGTAGAACAAGAACATGTGCGCGGCCGGTTCCGGCACGCCGACGTCGGTGAGCGCCGGCACCAGCATGACGGCCGCGATGATGTAGGACGCCGTCACCGGCACTGCCGTCCCCAGCAGCCACATGGCAAGCGCCGCGAACACGATCGTCAGAAACAAACTCCCGCCGCCCAACTCGACGATAAGCCCCGAGATGTTGAGCCCAAGCCCCGTCAGCGTAATCACCGAGACGATGATGCCGGCGCACGCACACGTCGCCGCAACGCCCACGACGTTCCGCGCGCCGTCGATCAACGCATCGACCATGCGCAACGAAGCATCGTCGGGCGCCGACTTCTCGCGCCGCGCGCCAAGATGCATGGCGACGGAAAACAACGTCGCCCCGACGATACCCAAGAACACCGCCTCCGACGCACGCGCCCCCAGCGCGTAGGCGAGAGCGGCGATCACCGCCCCGGCCACCGCCCCCGGCAACAGGCAAAGCCGCGTCTCCGGCTTCAGCAAGCTCAACCCGAACGCCAACGCGATCGACCAAAATACTGCCAGAAACGCGCTCATGCCGGTGGCAAGCAGCACCGCGATCGCACCCAGCGAAATGAAATGATAGCCCTGCCGTATCGTCAGCGCCCACGCCGACGCATCGCTCGTCTTCACGGGCTTCACGCCGAGGCGCCGCGCATCGGCCTCCACCATCAGCCAGCACGACAGGTAATAGAGCAGCGTCGGAATCGCGGCCATCACCAGCACGTCGAGATACGTGACCTGCAGATACTCCGCGATAATGAAAGCCGCCGCTCCCAACGTCGGCGGCGACAGCAAGGCCCCGATCCCCGCCGCCGACAACAACCCGCCCGCGACATTCGGCGGATAGCCCGACCGCTTCAGCATCGGCCACGCCAACGTTGCCAGCGTCACCGTCGTCGCCACGCCGCTGCCCGACACCGTGCCCAGCAAGAACCCCGACGCCACCGTCGCGCGCCCCGGCGCGGACGCACTCGGCCGCTTGCCGAACAACGCAAACGCCCACTCGATGAAAAACGCCCCCGCGCCGCTCTTCGCCAACACCGCGCCGTAGATCGTGAACAGCACGATGAACGTCGCCGCCACATCGAGCGGTGTCGAAAAAATCCCCTCCAGCGTCAGATAATTCTGCCCGACGATGCGCGCCAGCGAATACCCGCGATGATCGAGCGGCTCGGGCATATAGGGCCCGGCAAACGCATACGCCAAGAACGCAATCGTGATCGCGGGCAGCGCCCATCCCGTCGTCCGCCGCGTCGCTTCCAGAATGCACACGATGAGGCCGACGCCGAAGAACACTTCGATATCTTCAGGCCGCGTCGCCCGCGTCTTCACCGCCTCGATATGCGTCGCAAGATAGATCAGCGACGCGGCGGCAAGCGCGACCAACAGCCAATCGATGATCCAAACCGCGTCGCGCGCACGCATCTTCTGCAGCGGCGGGTACCACAAGAACGCCAGCGCCAACACGAGCCCCAGAAACGCCGCGCGATAGGTCGTCGTCCCGATCGAATACTGCGTCCAATAGAGCGCCAGCGCCGCCAGCGTGAACGCGAGCGAACTTGCGATCCACGCGCTCGGCCCCGTGAGCCGCCGCGTCGCCTGTTCCTCGGTGATGTTCAGTCCGGCGTCGCTCGCGCTCACTTGATCGCGCCGCGCGCCTTATAGAAAGCCGTCGCCGCCGGATGGAACGGGATCGCCGTCTTTGCAGCCGCGCCTTTGAGCGTCAGCGTCTTGGCCTCAGGATGGATCTTCTGCACCTCGGCCAGATTGTCGAAGATGCCCTTGAGGATCTTATCGACCGTCTCGGCCTTCATCCCCGCATCGACGAACAGAATATTCGCAACCCCCACGCCCGGCACGTCCGCGGGCGTCCCCGCATAGACCGCCTTCGACATGGTGAAGCCGCGATAGAGATCGGGATGCTTCGCATTCAGCTTCGCCAGCAGATCGCCCGCCGGCACGAACACGATCTTGACGTTCCCCGTCGTCACCAGATCGGTAATCGCCGACGTCGGCAATCCGCCGATCCAAAACATCGCATCGATCTTGCCGTCCTTCAGCGCCGCAACGGATTCCGACACGCCAAGATTATCGCGCGTGACATCCTTCATCGGATTGAGACCGGCCGCTTCCAACAATCGGTCCGCAATCGCCTCCGTGCTCGACCCGGCCGAACCGACCGACACGCGCTTGCCCTTCATCTGCGCGACCTTGGCGATCTTCGCATCCGCCCGCGTCACGACATGCACGAAGCTGTCGTAGAGCACCGCAATCGCCTGGATCTTCTGCGCGCCGGTATCCTTGTAGGCCCCGGTCCCGTTCACGCCATCGACCGCGGAGTCGATGGTCGAAAACCCGATATCCGCATCGCCCGCGCCGACCAGCTTCACATTGTCGACCGACCCGCCCGTGACCTCGGCGGTCACCTGAACCCCCGCGACATGCTTCGACAGCACCCGCGCGAGCCCGCCGCCATAGGGATAATAGACACCGCCCGTGCCCCCGGTGGCGATCGACAGACGCAGCTTAGCCGCCGCAACGGCCTGCCCCACGGCGCCGGCGCTCAAAGCGACGACGGCGATCAGAGCCATAAGACGACCAACCCGCATGCGAACGATCCTCACGAACGGTAGGGAAATTTGCGGCCGGACTTTGCCAAGCCTTTGAGATCAGAGCAAATCGGCTCTATGACCTGACCCGTCATGATCAAAATCAACGACCAAATATCGCTGCGGGACGACGAAATCACGGAGACCTTCGTCCGCTCCTCCGGCCCCGGCGGCCAAAACGTCAACAAGCTGTCGACGGCGGTGGAACTGCGCTTTGACGTACGCGGCTCACCCAGCCTGCCCGACCACGTCTCGATCCGCCTCCAGCAACTGGCCGGTCGCCGCCTGACCAAGGACGGCATTCTGATCATCGAGGCCCAAACCCACCGCACCCAGGAACGCAACCGCGCCGACGCCCTGAACCGCCTGATCGCCCTGATCCAGGAGGCGACCATCGTCCAAAAACCGCGCAAGAAGACCAAACCCTCGCGCGCCGCCCGGGCCGAACGCGTGGAACACAAGGTCCACCGTGGCAAAGTGAAACGCCTGCGCGGCAAGAAACCCGACATGGATTAGCCATACGTGCCTTCGGCGTCATGGTGCGGGCCCCCGCGCCGTGACACACTGGGACAACCCCGGAGCACACGCGAAAAATGACGACGACCTCGACCGATCTGCTGACCAGCCGCAAGAACCTGCACGAAATCAAATTTGTCGAGACGGAATTGCCCGCGCTGAAACCAGGCCAGGCGCTGTTCAAGATCGACACCTTCGCCTTCACCGCCAACAACGTGACCTACGGCGCGTTCGGCGACGCGATGATGTACTGGAACTTCTTCCCCGCCCCCGAAGGCTTCGGCCGCGTGCCGGTGTGGGGCTTCGCCGACGTCGTCGAGTCGAACGCGAAAGGTGTTGAGGTCGGCGAACGCTTCTGGGGCTATTGGCCGATCTCGACCCATCTGATCGTCGAACCCGCCCGCGTGACGCCCCACGGTTTCTCCGACGGCGCCGCGCACCGCCAAAAGATGGCTCAAGTCTACAACAGCTACATCCGCGCCGCCGCCGACCCGAACTACAACAAGGAACGTGAATCCGAACGCGCGCTGCTGCGTCCGCTATTCTCGACCTCGTTCCTGATCGACGACTTCCTTGCCGAAGCCGACTTCTTCGGCGCGCGCGAAGTCATCCTGTCCAGCGCCTCGAGCAAAACATCGCTGGGCCTCGCCTTCCTGCTGCACAACAACCGCCGCGGCCAAATCGCCGTCGTCGGCCTTACGTCCAAGGCGAACGTGCCCTTCGTCGAGAAGACGCGCTATTACGACCGCGTCGTCGCCTACGACGCCATCGCACAAAGCCCGCGCGACCGCGTGGCCGTCTTCGTCGACATGGCCGGCAACGGCGAAGTCCGCGCCAACGTCCACCGCCATTGGGACGAGCGTCTGAAATACAGCTGCGCCGTCGGCGCCACCCACTGGGACAACATGACGTCGAGCGAAGGCTTGCCCGGCCCGAAGCCGCAAATGTTCTTCGCCCCCGACCGCGTGAAGAAGCGCCTGCAAGAGTGGGGCGCCGAGGGTCTCGAGAACCGCCTCGCCACCGCCACTAACCGCTTCATCTCCTCGGTCGACGGCTGGATGAAAATCGTCAAAGGCAAGGGCAAAGCCGACGTCGAACGCGTCTACCGCGACATGGTCGCTGGCAAGGTCAAAGCCGAAGAAGGACACATGCTCTCGCTCTGACGGCGAGCATTGATGGGGGAAGCGTGCGCTGGATCATCGGACTTGTCGTCGCGGCGTTCGCCGTTACCGCGCTCGCGCAACCCGCGCCTGAAACCGTCGTCAACATCCTCGACACGAAAATCCTGAACACGCTGGAAGCCGAAGGCTTCAGCCTCTCTGAACAACTCGGCGGCGCGAAAGCAGCCTCGACCGCCGACATGTACCAAGCGAACGCGCTCTACCGCAGCTTCGCCGACGTGATCGGCCGCCCCCTGCCGCACGATCCGGGAACGGACCAACTTCCAGCCGACATCCCGCAAGGCGCCGGCGACATCCCTGAGATGGTTCGCCTCATTCGCAACTTCGAAGACAAGGGCAAGCGTTCCAAGAACGACACGAAGGACGGCTACTTCATCCGCCACGTGTCGAACAACTCGCAGCACCCCTACACGGTCGAACGCGACGGCGACGAGCCGCGCCATTTCGACGAACGCTGGCTGTACTCGAAATTCGCCGAGATGAAGCTGATCGCCGTCATCAACCGCATGGACCGCGCCGACTTCGATCCGACAAGCTGCGGCGAAGTCCGCTTCATCTATCGCCTAAGCTACCGGTCGCCGAAGTCGAGCTCGTCACTGCCCTTCTTCCTCAACGTCGTCAAAACCTATCCCAAGCAAGCCGACTGCGCGGCCTTCGCCAAACGCTGGCAACTCGCCGGCGTGTCGGCGGCGGCGCTCCGCAACGGCCCGCTAAAAGACCTGTCGTTCAAGCAGATGGAAGTGAACTTCCAATCGCTGCGCTTCACCTCCGGCTACATGCACGATTTCGGCGGCCAGGCGATGTACATGCAGCGCATCTTCCGCCTCACCAACGGCAAGCTCGAACCGGTATCTTTAGAGAACACGCCCGACGTCCAAGCCTTCGAACGCGACCCCACGCTCCTGAAGAAACTCGTCGCGTATCTGAAGCAAGGCGACCACCTCGCCCGCCTCGACCAAGGCACGCTGGTCATTGACGATCCGTCGCTCATGACCAAATTCGGCGTCTCATGGTCGACCCTTGGCCGCGCCCGCACCGCCAACAAACCCTACAGCCGCATCTTCCAAAACCACCGCGCCGATCTCGAGTCGATCGACATCGCCAGCCTTAAATTCATCAAATCGCACGATGGCCTCGTCGAACGCCTGAACAACATGACCTGCATGGGCTGCCACCAATCCGGCGGCACCGCGGGCTTCCATCTCCTGGGCTACGCCGACGACCGCTTCTCGCACGGCTTCAACAAACAACAGCAAGCGCTCTCACCCCACGCCGCCGCCGAAACCGTCCGCCGCAAATCCTACGTCGAAGCCCTCGCCTCCGGCCGCAAACCCAACGCCTTCCGCCCGCATTCGAGTTTCTCCGACGGCGAGTGGACAGTCGCCGCGGGCGAGCCAAAATTCAAACCCGCGGCCGTCGGCCAACTCTGCGTCCTGGGCAACGACTTCGCCAGCGCACCGGCGTGCGGTGAGCAGACGACCTGCCAGCGCACCGTCACGTCGAAAACCGAGCCCGTCATCTTCGGCGAGTGCGTCGCGAAGGGCGGCCGCGCCTCCGCCGGCGCCGTCTGCTGGAAAGGCGAAATCACCGAAGTCACGAGACAACCGCAAGACCGCGGCCCGATCCCCGCCTACAACCTCTTCGCCTTCCAAGACAAATGGAGCCTGAAGGGATCAGCCTACACGGGCGGCGAACTCGGCAACCTGCGCTGCGTCCTGCCGCAAAGCGGCGCCCCGCTCGGCCGCTCAAGCCGCAAATGCACGATAGAAGAAGAAAACTTCGAAGGCCTCGACCTCGCGAAGAAAACGCCGCCGCAACTCTGCGCCAACCAAGGCGGCAACGGCTTCGACCTCTGCGCGGCGACCGGCAACTCCGGCGCCTGCCTCGAAGCCCGCGTGGTGCGCGGCATGCTCGACACGTGCTCGCCAGCGCGCGGCTGCCGCGAGGACTACATCTGCCAAAAATTCCCCGCCTACAACAAAATCGCCGCGAGCAACTACGGCAACATCAGAGCCAACGGCCAACGCGCCAACCTCTCAACGCCATCGCAGATCCGCGGCGAAGCCATCGAAGCCCTACACAAAAACGAAGTCGGCTTCTGCGTCCCCACATATTTCCTGTTCAACATGCGCCTAGACGGCCACCCGAGCCCCATCACCGGCCAGCCGCCTGGCCAGCCACGTCTCGGCGCAACACAAGTCGTCAGGGGCTATCGCTAGGGCGCAACCAACACGACTTGACGCGATGGCGATTCAGCTTCACCACAAAGCCTCGAAGAACGCCAAGTTCCACGAAGATCTCTTCGGCGCGTAGCGCCAATCATTTGGTTGCCTGCGGCGCAAAACACCTTTTCGAACCTTCGTGTTCTTCGAGGCTTTGTGGTGAAGCTGAATCGCCACTGCGCCGCCGCGTCAAGCAAACGCGCTCCAGCTCGCTATTTCCGCTTCGGCTTGGCACTCTTTGCTTTCCCGCTCTTCTTCGCCTTGAACTCGGCGCGCACGAAATGATCGGCGACGATCTGCGCAATCGCCATCGTCACCTTCTTGCCCGTCGGAATGTGCAGGAATTCGTTGGGTCCATGCGCATTTGAATGCGGCCCAAGCACGCCGGTAATCACGAACTGCGTCTCCGGAAACTTTTCGCCCAGCATGCCCATGAACGGAATCGTCCCGCCCTCGCCCATGTAGACGACAGGCTTACCGAACGCCATTTGCGACGCCCGCGCGACGGATGATTCCAGCCACGGCGCAAGCGCCGGCGCATTCCACCCCGTGCCACCGCGATCGAATTTGACCTCGACCTGCGCATTGTAGGGCGGCTTCTTCGTCAGCAGCTTCTCGACCGCCTCGATCGCCTTGTTCGCATTCAACGTTGGCGGCCAACGGAACGACAGCTTCAACGTCGTATATGGCAGCATCACGTTGCCCGCATCGACGGAAGGCGTAAGGCCATCGGCCCCGATCACCGCCAACTGCGGCCGCCACGTCCGATTGAGAACAAGCTCCGACAACGTCTTGGCCACCGGCAACGTGCCGCCCGCAAACGGCATCTTCGAATAAACCTCAGGCCCCAACACCTTCGCCGCCGCTTTCGCTTGTGCGATGCGCTGCTTCGGGATCGAGACGTAAAGCTCCTTCGGCAAAATCCGCCCCGTCGCCTCGTCCTCAACGCGCGACAGCAACTGCCGCGCAATGCGGAAACTCGACGGCACAATCCCCGACGCATCGCCGGAATGCACACCTTCGGTCAGCACCTTCACGGTCATCGTGCCCACCCCGTTGCCGCGCAACGACGTCGTCAGCCAAAGCTGATTGTAATTCCCGCAACCCGAATCCAAACACACAACCAGCGACGGCTTGCCGATCCGCGCCGCCAAATGATCGATGTAGAACGGCAAATCGTAACTGCCGGATTCCTCGCACGCCTCGATCAAGATCACACAGCGCGCATGCGGCACGCCCTGATCCTTCAGCGCCGTCAGCGCCGCGATTGACCCGTACATCGCATAGCCGTCGTCCGCCCCGCCGCGCCCATAGAGTTTGTCGTCCTTCAACACCGGCGTCCACGGCCCGAACCCGTCCCACCAGCCCTTCATCTCCGGCTGTTTGTCGAGATGCCCATAAAGCAGCACGGTGTCATCACCCGTGCCCGGCACCTCGATCAGAATCACAGGCGTGCGCTTACCCAACCGCACGACCTCAAGCGTCGCGCCCGGCAACCCGGCAATCTCCTTGCGCGCCCAAGCCTCCATCAGCTTGACCGCGTCATCCATATACCCGTGCTCGATCCACATCGGATCGTAAGCCGGCGACTTATTCGGAATACGGATGTACTCCGTCAACGACGGAACGATCGCATCACCCCAAACCCCATCGACGTGCTGCTTCAAGCGTTGCGTATCGAACATGGGATCAACTCCAGCCAATTAGGTTGTTCTGTTTCATCATCCCGGCCGATCGCTTCGGCCGATCCGCGTCATCCACTCATCAATTCGCCGCTCGAGCGGGCCGTAATCACGAGCGCTCTTGCCGCGCGACCACAAAACAACGGCGCCGACAAATGCCGCATACAGCAGCCCAGTCACAAAGCTAACGAGATAGAACGACGCAAAACTGTTCTCATTCATGAACGTGACAAGCTGGACGCCCTTAGGCGCGGTCACCAACCAACCCGCAACGTAGAGAGCGGCAAATACGCCGGACCACGTTGCCGTCCACAGCGCAAAGACGTACCAGAGCGCGCTTGGTAAGCGGAAGCGCATCTACCGGCGCGTCACAAACGGCAACGACGACGTCAAACCACCATCAACGGGGAACGCCTGCCCGTTGACGTAAGACGCTTCATCGGAAGCCAGGAACAGCGCCATCGCTGCGATCTCCTCCGGAACGCCATACCGCGCCGTCGGATTGAGCTGCCCGATCTTACCCTCATTCCCACGCGCCCGAGCGCCGTCGAAGATCGGCTTCGTCATACCCGTCTCGATCAGCCCCGGGCAAATCGCGTTGACGCGCACGCCCGTGCCGTAAAGCTCATTTGCCGTCGTCTGCACGAGGGAAATCACACCCGCCTTCGACGCCGAATACGGCGTGGGCCCCGCATTCGCGCGAATGCCTGCGACAGAGGCCGTGCAAACGATGGCGCCCTTCTTCTGCGCGACCATCAGCGGCACGACATGCTTGATCGCAAGAAACGGCCCGATTAGATTGACGCGAAGAATCTCCTGCCACTGTTCCACCGTCTGTTCGACGATCGGCACATAGCCGCCCGAGATGCCTGCGTTCGCATAGATCGCATCGACGCCGCCGAATTCCTTCACCGCGCGCGCGACATAGCCCTTCACGTCGGCTTCCGACCCGGTATCCGCGGTCAGCGCCACCGCCCGCCCGCCGGCCTTCGTGATCATCTCGACGGTTTCGTGCACGGCCTCGCTCTTGTCGACGCACAACACCTGCGCGCCTTCCTTCGCGTACAACTTCGACGACGCGCGCCCGATGCCCGATCCCGCGCCCGTCACGATCGTGCGCTTACCCTGAAGCCGTCCCATGAAACCCTCTTTTTCTGCCGATAACGGATGCGTGCTTGTACCCCCTGGGACCGCCGGCTTCCAGCCGGCATTCACCCGGCGCCCTTCGCCTTCCCCGAGGCTCCCGCAAGCCTGCGCCCCGCAGCCGAATCCGCGATCAATGTCGCGAGTCGCTTCAAGCGCGTCTCTTCGCGTTTTGCGTTCATCACCCACCACAGGGCGACGCGTTGATACCCCGGCGGCTGCGCGGTGAAAAACGCCCAGGCGCGCGTCGCCGACTCGAACTCAGCCTTCAACGCCGGATCGAACGGCCGCCGCGTCTCATACGAATAGTTGAGTCCCGCCTTCTCACCGCGCGCCTCATACGCGGTCACGCCCGCAGGCCTCATCCGCTTCGCCGCGGTCAATCGCTTCACGTGATTGACGTTGATCGCGCTCCACTTGCTCTTCGCCTTGCGCGGCGTGAAGCGGATCGTGTGATGATCGTCGGCCCCGCGCCGCACGCCGTCGATCCACCCGAAGCACAGCGCCTCGTCCAGCGCCTGTGCATACGTCATCGACGGCTTGCCTGAATTCTTCTTCCAAAACCCGACCAACAACTCGTCGGCCGCCGCGTGGTTCTTCTCAAGCCACGCGCGAAACTCGGCAGGGGTCGCAAAGAAACGCGGCTTCACCACAGGATCAGTCGAAACGGCATGTCTCGGCGTTTCCTCCCTCGTCGCTCATTTCGATGACTTGTCCGTCGAAACGCAACTCGTCGAGAAGTCCCGACTTTGCGCTCCAACGCCGCACGAAACGCGGAGGCATCACGCGCAGGTCCAGGGAATAGACCTCGAATTCCGTCCCCAAGACAACGAGGTCCCCGACGACAAGCACCCTCGATACCTCAGCAGTAGGCGCAGCGTCTGAAGGCACGCGGTCCTCGAAAGCGACATCCTCACCGTCGCAGACGAAAACATGCGATCCCGTGGTAATCAACAAGCGCTGGCGAACCGCCGCCACGGTGCAAGACGACGTAACCAGTTCGGTGACGAACCGCGTCTCCGATGTCCCAATGTGAAGCTCGACCTTTTTTGTTTCCGTCTCGTGCGCGCGCTCAAAGACCGTCACATCGTAACGCTCGCTCTTGAACTGAAAGTGCATGAGGACCTGCGGTATCTGCACTGTACGCGCTTCCCGCACCCCAAGAAGCCCAAGCACGCGATCGGTGAGCGTCGGCTTCACCGGTACTCGTCGTTCAACGCGTCGAGCGCCTTCGATCCGGGACACAAGTCCTTCACGCCCAATCGGTTCAACGGCACATCGACCGTGCGCAAGAAACCATGCAAATCGCGCGGATTGGGATCGAGATAGAGCAACCCCGTCACCAACTCGCCCTTCTCATGATGCTTCTGCAGATAATCCATCGCCGCCACGCGGTTCGTCGGATCGTACGAGTCGTGGATTTTATGCAGCCGGATGATCGACCCGTCGTGCTGCTCCACGTCCTGCGCGGTGCCCGGCGCATAGTCCACGGTGATGGCTTCACGCCCTTCAATGAAGTCTATGGTGTTCACCGCCTCGTTGTGCTCGCGCACGAAGTCGAAGCTCTTGGTCGAACCCGCATGATTGTTGAACGCGACGCATGGGCTGATCACGTCGATGAACGCCGGCCCGTTATGCGCCATCGCGGCCTTTATCAGCGGCACGAGTTGCCCCTTGTCGCCCGAGAACGAGCGCCCGACGAACGTCGCACCCGCCATCAACGCCATGCCGACCAGGTCGATCGGCGCGTCGTTGTTGGTGCCGCCGGCCTTCGACTTCGACCCGCGGTCCGCCGTCGCCGAGAACTGCCCCTTGGTCAGCCCATAAACGCCGTTGTTCTCGGTGATGTAGACCATGTTCACGCCGCGCCGCACGCAGTGCACGAACTGCCCCAACCCGATCGACGCCGAGTCGCCGTCGCCGGAAATGCCGAGATAAAGCAAATTCCGGTTCGCCATATTCGCGCCCGTCAGGACCGACGGCATCCGCCCATGCACGCTGTTGAAGCCGTGACTTTGCCCCAGCAGATAGTCCGGCGTCTTCGACGAACACCCGATGCCCGACAACTTCGCCACGCGATGCGGCTCGATGTTGAGCTCAAAGCACGCCTGGATCAGCGCCGCCGAAATCGAGTCATGCCCGCAACCCGCACACAACGTCGATATCGCGCCTTCGTAATCGCGATGCGTAAACCCGCGCTCGTTCTTCTCGAGACCCGGATGCCTGAACTTCGGCTTGGTGAGATAGGTCATGACGCAACCTTCGTGCGCGGCGGCTTGCCGAAGGCTTTCAGCCGGTCCGCGATTTCCTTGGTGATGAAGCGCGCCGTGATCGGCGTGCCGTCGTAGTGCAAAATCGAAATAATCCGCGCCGGATCGATCGCGCCTTCGTTGACCAGCAGCATGCGCATCTGCGCGTCGCGGTTCTGCTCGACGAGGAAGACTTGATCGTGCGCGTTGACGAACTCCATCACCTCGTCGGCGAACGGAAACGCGCGTATGCGCATCGTATCAAGATGAATGCCTTGCCCCTCAAGCGACGCCAGCGCCTCATCCATCGCCGCCGACGTCGACCCGAAATAAATCACGCCGTAGCGCGAGCCTTGCTGCGCGTTGCGGATGACAGGACCCGGCACCAACTGCTTCGCCGTATCGAGCTTGCGCAACAGGCGCTGCATGTTGTCGACGTAGTCGGAGCCTTCCTCCGAATATTTCGCATAACGATTGCGCGACGTCCCGCGCGTGAAATACGCCCCGCGCGTCGGGTGCGTACCGGGCAAGGTGCGATAGGGAATCGCGTCGCCGTCGAGATCGAGGTAGCGCCCGAATTCCGTGCCCGACTCCAAGTCTTCGAACGTCATGACCTTGCCGCGGTCATACTGGCGCGCATCGTCCCACGTGAACGGCTTGGTCAGCCAATCGTTCATCCCGATATCGAGATCGAGCAGCACAAAGATCGGCGTCTGCAGCCGTTCGGCCAAATCGAACGATTGCGCGGCAAACGTGAACGACTCGCCCGGATCCTCAGGCAGCAGCAACACGTGCTTCGTATCGCCATGGCTGGCGTACGCGCAGACGGTCAAATCCGACTGCTGCGTCCGCGTCGGCATGCCGGTCGAGGGCCCTCCCCGCTGAATGTCGAAAATGACGGCCGGAATCTCGGCGAAATAAGCGAGCCCCAAAAACTCCTGCATTAGCGAGATCCCGGGCCCCGAGGTCGACGTAAATGCCCGCGCCCCGTTCCAGCCCGCGCCGATGACCGACCCGATGGCCGACAACTCGTCTTCCGACTGGATGATCGCAAAGCGGTTCTTCTTCGTCTCCGGATCGACGCGAAAGCGTTTGCAGTGCTTCATAAACGCTTCGGCCATCGAGGTCGACGGCGTGATCGGATACCACGCACAAACCGTCGCCCCGCCATAAACGGCGCCGAGCGCCGCCGCGTCGTTGCCGTCCAGGAAAATGCGGTCGCCAACCTTGTCGGACCGCTTCACCGACAACCCACACGAGCCCTTCAAATGCTCGCGCACATAATCGCGGCCCAACCCCAGCGCTTCGAGGTTCGGCTTAATCAGCCGGTCCTTGCCCGCATATTGCTCGCCGACCAGCTTCTCGATCTCGCCGTGATCCATGTCCAACAGTTCGCCGAGCGCGCCGACATAGATCATGTTCTTGAGCAGCTGCCGGTCTCGCGGATTGTCGTACCGGCTGTTGGCCATCTCGGTCAGCGGCACGCCGATGACGTTGATGTCCGGGCGGAATTTCGACGGCGGCAACGGCTTCGTCGAGTCGTAGAACAAATACCCACCCGGATCGATCGAGGCGACATCCTTGTCCCACGTCTGCGGGTTCATCGGCACCATCAGATCGACGCCGCCGCGCCGCCCGATCCACCCCTCGCCCGACACACGCACTTCATACCAAGTGGGCAGGCCCTGAATGTTCGACGGAAAAATATTCCGCGTCGCGATCGGCACGCCCATCCGCAGGATCGACCGCGCAAACATCTCGTTCGCACTCGCCGAGCCTGAGCCGTTGACGTTCGCGAATTTGACGACGAAATCGTTCGTCGCCTCTATCTTTGGCATGATTCCGCCTGCACAATTTCAATAAGCGATTTCTGCATATCCCACGCGCCCGTCGGGCAGCGCTCGGCGCACAGTCCGCAGTGCAGGCAAAGGTCCTCGTCCTTCACCATCACGCGGCCCGTCTTCAGCCCGTCGCCGATATAAAGATCCTGCGTCTTGTTCTTCGCCGGCGCCGTCAACCGCGTGCGCAGATCACCCTCTTCGCCGTTCTGCGTAAAGGTGATGCAATCCAGCGGGCAAATGTCGACGCAAGCATCGCATTCGATGCACAGCTTCGCCGCGAACACGGTCTGCACGTCGCAGTTCAAACAACGCTGCGCTTCCTTGTAGCCAAGCCCGCGGTCGTAGCCGAGTTCGACCTCCGCCCGCACGTCTTTCAGCGCCACTTCGTTGGGCAGATGCGGCACCTTGTAACGCAGGTCGAGCGCCACGTCGTTGTCATACGACCACTCATGAATGCCCATCTTCTGGCTCATGAGATTCATCAGCGGCGGCGGACGATCATTCACGTCCTCAGCTTGGCAAACCTTGTCGATCGAAATCGCCGCGCCATGCCCGTGCGCCACGGCCCAGATGATGTTCTTAGGCCCGAACGCCGCATCGCCGCCGAAGAACACCTTCGGGTTCGACGACTGGTACGTCACCTCGTTGACGGCAGGCATGCCCCACTTGTCGAACTCGATCCCGACATCGCGCTCGATCCACGGAAACGCATTCTCCTGACCGACCGCGACCAAGACGTCGTCGCATTCCATCAGCACGTCGGGCTCGCCCGACGGCACCAGACTGCGCTTACCCTTCGCGTCGAATTCGGCCTTCACCTTCTCGAACAGAACGCCGGTCAACTTTCCGCCGCTGTGCTTGAATTCCTTCGGCACGAGGAAATTGTGAATCGGAATCCCTTCGCGCTGTGCGTCCTCCTTTTCCCACGGCGAGGCTTTCATCTCGTCATAGCCCGACCGAACGACGACGTTCACCTCATCGCCGCCCAACCGCCGCGACGTCCGGCAGCAGTCCATCGCCGTGTTGCCGCCGCCCAGCACGATCACGCGCTTGCCGATTTTGTCGACATGCCCGAACGACACCGACGACAGCCAGTCGATGCCGATGTGAATATTCGCCGCCGCTTCCTCGCGGCCCGGTATCTCGAGATTGCGCCCGCGCGGCGCGCCGCAGCCGACGAACACCGCGTCGTAACCCTCGGCCAGCACCGCCTTCAAACTGTCGACGCGCTTGCCCATCCGCAGTTCGGGCTGAAGCTGCGTGATGAACCCGACCTCTTCGTCGAGCACCGTTTCGGGCAAGCGGAACTTCGGAATCTGCGTCCGCATCATCCCGCCGGCGAACGGATCCTGATCGTAGATGACGACGTGATACCCAAGCGGCAGCAGATCCCGCGCGACGGTCAGCGACGCAGGTCCCGCCCCGATCAACGCCACGCGCTTCCCGTTCTTCGTCACCGCAGGCTTCGGCAACCGGTCCAGCACATCGCCTTTGTTGTCGGCCGCGACGCGCTTCAAGCGGCAGATCGCAACCGGTTCATCCTCCACGCGCCCGCGCCGGCAAGCCGGCTCACACGGCCGGTCGCACGTTCGTCCGAGCACGCCTGGAAACACATTCGATTTCCAGTTGACCATGTACGCATCCGCGTACCGCCCCGCCGAGATCAGCCGGATATACTCCGGCACCGGCGTATGCGCGGGGCACGCCCACTGGCAGTCGACGACTTTATGGAAATAGTCGGGGTTCGAGATGTCAGTGGCCTTCATGCCCGGCCGCTGTGGTTTCGCCGGCGCATCAATGGCGTCGATACTCATAGTGCGTTCGGTCTCCTCCAAAGGGCGCACGAAGCGAGACTGTTCTTATTATGATGAAGCACCCCGGACGCCCACTATAGACGCCTGCCCCACCGCCGTCATAGACCGTTGCCGACGCCAACGCTCTAATTCGGCACAGAAATTAGGGCCATTTCGCCGGTGCAAAAAACCGGCAAGCAACTATCTCAAGGGCTGCCATGGCTGAGTCCACGCCGGATCTCTCGAAACATAAAAGTCGCTTGCCTCCGGCAAAGTTGCGCCGGACCTGCGACCCCAAGTCGTTCACATTCAAGACGACGGCGGAGCTCAAGCCCTTCGAAGGCCTCGTCGGCCAAGAACGCGCGCTGGAGGCGCTGGACCTCGGCGCCCGCATCGACAAGCCCGGCTTCAACGTCTTTGTCCTCGGCGAACGCGGCACCGCCCGCCACGGCACCGTCCGCGGCCTGATCGACAAATACGCGGCCCGCATGCCCGCCCCCTCCGACTGGGTCTATGTCGCGAACTACTCGCAAGCCGACCGCCCGCGCGCCATCGCGCTACCACCCGGCCGGGCCGAAAAATTCAAGGCCGCGATGGACCACGCCGTCGACGAACTCCTGTCGCTGATCCCGGCCGTGTTCGAAAGCGAAGAATACCAAACCCGCCGCCGCACGGCTCTCGAAGACGTGAACGAAGCGCAGGAGCAGGCCTTCGAGGCGCTGAACGAAAAAGCCCGCACCCAAAGCGTGGCATTGCTCCGCACCCCTGTCGGTTTCACCTTCGCCCCCATCGCCGCCGGCGCCGTGATGAAGCCAGAGGTGTTCAACGAACTGCCCGACGCGGAACGCAAGGCCCTCACCGACAAAATCGAGGCGCTGCAAAGGGACCTGGCGCTTCTGCTCGAACGCATGCCCGGCTGGGAACGCGAACGCCGCCAGAAGGTGACGGAACTCGACCGCGAATACGCCCGCCTCGCCATCCTGGACATCATGCGCGAGGTCGCGAAAACCTTCAGCGACCTTCCCGAAGTCCTGTCGCACATCGAAGCGACAACCCAGGAACTGGTGGCGCAAGTCGGCCTCTTCCGCGTCAGCTCCGCCGCCAAACGCGAAGAAGTCGCCCCCGGCGTCGCCGTCGCCGACATCGTGACCGAGGCCGACCCGCGCTTCCGCCGCTTCCGCGTCAACCTCTTGGTCGGCGACGGCGAAAAGAAAACGGCCCCCGTCGTCATCGAAGACAACCCGTCGATGGGCAACCTCGTCGGCCGCATCGAGCAGCAAGCGCAGATGGGCGCGCTGTTCACCGACTTCACGCTCATCCGCGCGGGCAGCCTCCATCTCGCCAACGGCGGCTATCTCCTGATCGACGCACGCCGTCTGCTCCTCGAACCATACGCGTGGGAGGTGCTGAAACGCTGCCTGCGCGCGCGCCAGATCACCATCGAGTCCCCGACCGACCGCGTCTCGATCCTGACGGCGCAATCCCTGAAGCCCGACCCGATCCCGCTCTCGACCAAGGTGATCCTCTTCGGCGACCGCCAGCTCTATTACGCTCTATTCGAAGGCGATCCCGACTTCGCCGAACTCTTCAAAATCGCCGTCGATTTCGAGGACACGGTGAACTGGACCGACGCCAGCGCCACCGATTACGCCAACCTGATCGGCTCGATCGCGCAGCGTGAAGACCTGCGCCCGCTCTCGCCCTCTGCCGTCGCCCACGTCATCGAAGAACTCGCCCGCGAAGCCGAAGACGCCGCCAAGCTCTCGCTGCGCATCGGCAATCTCGCCGACCATCTGCGCGAAGCCGACTTCTGGGCCGCCGAAGCAGGCCACAAAGTGATCGACGCCCCCGACATCGACCGCGCCATGTCCGCCTACGAGCGCCGCCACGAGCGCGTCAGCGTCCGCGCGCAGGAAATGATCGAACGCAACATCATGTTGATCGACACCGCCGGTGCGAAGGTCGGCCAGATCAACGGCCTCAGCGTGATGTCGCTCGGCGGCTACGCCTTCGGCAAGCCCAGCCGCATCACCGCCCGCGTGCGCATGGGCACCGGCCGCGTCATCGACATCGAACGCGAAGTGGCTCTCGGCGGACCGCTGCACTCCAAGGGCGTCCTCATCCTCTCGTCCTACATCGCCAGCCGCTACGCCACGGATCGCCCGACATCGCTCTCCGCGAGCCTCGTCTTCGAACAATCCTACGGCGGCGTCGACGGCGACAGCGCCTCATCGACCGAACTCTACGCCCTGCTCTCGGCGCTCGCCGAAGTGCCAATCCGCCAAAGCTTCGCCGTCACCGGCTCCGTGAACCAGCGCGGTGAAGTCCAGGCGATCGGCGGCGTCAACGACAAGATCGAAGGCTACTTCGCGCTCTGCCGCGCCCGCGGCCTCGACGGCACGCACGCGGTGATGATCCCGAAGGCGAACGAACAACACCTGATGCTGCGCCGCGACGTCGTCACCGCGGTCCAACAAGGCAAGTTCCACATCTTCTCCGTTTCGACGATCGATGAGGGCATCGAAATCCTGACCGGCGTCCCCGCGGGCGAACCAGGCCCCGACGGCCGCTTCCCCAAGGACACGATCAACCGCCGCGTCGAAGACCGCCTCATCGCCTTCGCCGAAGCCCGCCGCAAATTCGGCGGTGACGAGGCCAAGTCGTCATGACCGTCATCGCCCGCCGCATTGTCTTGCGTTTGGATCCAGGAAGATTGCAGGACGGCGCGCTGCCTCACGCGATGCGCTTGGCGAAGGCGTTCCACGCCGAACTCGCCGCCCGCATGATCGCCGACACGCGCTTCGCCGCCGCCTTCGCAGGCCCGAAGGTCGAACGTCAACTGCGCCACGCCGAAGCCAGCCTGCGCCGCGAACTGACCGGTCTCGCCAAACGCGAAAGCGCGAGCTGCACCTTCGAAGTCGTTCACTGCGCCGGCATCCTCGCAAGCGAATGCACGATGGACGACGACGACATCGTCGCCATCGAGCTGCCGCGCATCGAAGTCTCCCGCGCCGAACTGCGCGAGGAGATCGCAACGACCCTGACCCACGCCCGCGGCGTTCTTCTGCTGCCCGCCACCGAACGCACGACCGTCGGCCCTGTGGTCGCCATCGTCGAGCACCGCGAGCACGCGCAAACGTTCATCGAACAAGCCGACCGCATTGCCGAAGCGCTCGGCGCCCCGCTGAAGATGTTGGAACACAACGGCGCACCGGCAGCGCGCGCCGAGCGACAAGAAACCGGCGACATCGCGACCGCCGTTCGCAGGCTCGGCGCCATCCTCGCCGTCGTCGACGCCAAGGACCCGATCGCCGACGCACTCATCGCCCGCCCGCGCTTCCTGCGCGAACTCGCGACACCGTTGCTGCTGTTGAAAACCTAGAACGCGTTTGCTTGAAGCTGACTCGCCACTGCTTCCAGCAGCGCCGAGAGCGCTCTAAGTCTGCAAGACCGAACGGTCGATGTCCGCAATCCGCGGCTTGCCGATCAGCGCCATGCTCGTGCGCAACTCGCGCTTCATGGTTTCAAGCACGCCGGTCACGCCCGCCTCGCCTTTCGCGGCGACGCCGTAAACCCAAGCCCTGCCGATCATGCAAGCCTTCGCGCCAAGCGCCAGCGCCCGCGTCACGTCCTGTCCCGACCGAATGCCGCCGTCCATCAAGACGGTGATCTTGTCGCCGACGGCTTCGGCGATCTTCGGCAACACCGCAATCGACGACAGCGCCGCATCCAACTGCCGCCCGCCGTGATTGGAAACGACGATCCCTTCGGCGCCGGACGCGACGGCTTCACGCGCATCGTCCTCGTCGAGGACGCCCTTGATGATCAGCGGCCCCTTCCACAACGACCGGATCCACTCGAGATCCTTCCACGTCACGCTCGGATCAAGCGCCGTCGACGTCCACGCCAACAACTCGCCCAGCGACGTCGCGTTCGGCACGATGCCGCTCAAATTCCCGAGCGTCAGCGGCCGGCCTTTGTAGCCGACGTCATAAACCCACGACGAATGCCGCGCGACGTTCCACCCCAGCCGCATACGCCCCACAGAGTTCAGCTTCACGCCGAAACCGTTGCGGATATCGCGATAGCGCGTGCCCAGCACCGGCAGATCGACGGTGAACACCAGCGCCCCGCAATTCGCCGCCGACGCGCGCGACAGAATCTCGCGCACGACGCCGCGGTCCTTCATCATGTAAAGCTGAAACCAGAACGGCTTCGACGTTGCCTTCCGCACCTCTTCGATCGGACAAACGCCGACCGTCGACAGCGTAAACGGAATACCCGCCTTCTCCGCCGCGCGCGCCGCGAGCGTCTCGCCCCGCCGCGCCATCATCCCGGCAAAGCCAACCGGCGCCAGAATGATCGGCAAATCCAGCTTCTGCCCGAACAACGTCACCGACGTATCGAGCGCCGACACATCGCGCAAAACCTTTTGCCTCAGCGCCAGCTTCTGCAAATCATCGCGATTGGCGCGCAGCGTCGACTCATCAAACGCCCCGCCATCGACATAATCGAACATCACCCGCGGTAATCTCCGCCGAGCCAATTCGCGATAATCCGAAACAGAAGCAGGTGCGAGCATCAATGAAATCCCAGCGAATCTGAAGGCGCAGTCTATCTCACGCGTATTGCCGTCCAAGCCCGCTGACCGTCTCGCGGAACTCGGCCACCGTCTCGTCGATGATCTGCTTCACAGGCTTAACGCTGTCGATACGCCCGGCGACCTGACCCGACAAAGCGATCGAGGCCTCCATGTCGCCACCGAAATAGAGATCCTTCGCGTGCCCGAACTCGGCCATGACGGACGGCCCCTGATACCCCGGCACCAAATCCCGCTCCAGCCGCGACGTCTTCTCCGTACGCAAAGCGCGCAACGCAGGCCGCGAAAACTGATTGAGAAACACGGTGCTCGTATCTTCCGCCTCGACGATTGCGCGCTTCCAATTCTGATGCACCGGCGACTCGGCGGCCGACACCATCCGCGTCCCCATCTGCACGCCCTCGGCGCCCAGCGCAAACGAAGCCGCCATCGACCGCCCGCAGGTGACGCCCCCCGCCGCGATGATCGGGACATCGACCTTGTCGCGCACCAGCGGCAACAGCACCATCGACATCACCGGCTGCGGATTCTTGAACCCGCCGCCTTCGCCACCCTCGACGACAAGGCCGTCGACCCCGGCATCGACCGCCTTAAGCGCCGCCTTCAACGTCGGCACGACGTGAAACACCGTCAGCCCCATCGCCTTCAACTCGCGGCAGAACTTCCCGGGATCGCCCGCCGACGTCGTGACGAACGTGACGCCCTGCTTGACGATCGCATCCTCGACGAACTTCAAGATGTTCGGATCCCGCACGAAGGCGAGCGCAATGTTCACGCCGAACGGCTTCGTCGTCAGCGTCTTCATCTTCGCGATCTCGCCGCGCACGGCATCGAGTTCGCCCGACGACGTCTCGATGATCCCAAGCCCGCCCGCATCCGACACGGCCGAAGCCAACTGCGACCGCGCGATCCACCCCATCGGCGCCTGCACGATCGGATACTGAACGCCCAGCATCCGCGTTATGCGGTTATCGAAACCCATGGGCCTCACCAATTCTTCTTGATCGCAACCGCGCGCACGATTTTCACCGTAAACACCTGCTGCTCGTTCCGCAGAATGACGAGTTCGACCGTGCTGTTCCGCGGCCCCTGCATCCCGCGCGCAAAGAAGTAGAACGGCACCCGCCCGCTCGCCGAGTATGAACCGTCGATCGCGATCACCGCGTCCCCCTTTTTCAAGCCGGCCTTGTCCGCAGGCCCGTTCTTGTGAAGATCCGTCAACCGCGGAAACGGCGTCGCCTCTTCAAGGCGCGCGCCGATCCCATAGGGATCATAGGGCGGCGGCATGTCGGCGCGCCCCGACGACGCCCAACCGGCAACCGCAACGAAAGCTACCAACGCCAAAGCGAACAGCCGCGTCATGCCACGTCTCCTATCGTTTCGGGGCCGCACCATACCCGAACAACGGCTATTTCAAAGGATGCCCGACACAGCCGATTGACGAGCGCCGCATTCGCCTGAATGGTGCCCCCGATTCACCGGACGAAACCCATGCGCACGTTCGCCACCATCGTCGCTTGCCTCCCGCTTCTGATCCTCACGGCGTGCGGCGAAAGCGCGCCGCCGCAGGGCTCCTCAGGCGCCAGCCCGCCCATGCGCACCGCCTGCACCACGCCCGAACAAGCCGGCGCCAAGGCGCAGGACATTACCCACAAACTCGTCGAAGGCCGCAAAACCGGTACGATCACACAAGACCAATACGTTGCCTTCAACACGACGATGAGCAACGCCCTGCTCGCCTGGTCCGAAAAACAGGACCTGAAAGCCTACTGCGCCGCGCTCGACCGCATCGCCACCGACGCAAACCTGAAGTAGCCGAAGTTCGACATCAGCTTGCGGAGTGCGCGCAACGTCCGCGCACGGCACGTTCACCTCCAACAAACGGAGGTTCAAATGTCATTCCGCATCACCGGCATCGACAACGGCCAATTCGAACATCTCTTCGGCCTCAGCGACGAGGCCCTCGCACAACATCACGCCAAACGCTACATCGCCGACGGCCCAGGCTTCCCCTGCCGCGTCACGCTGGAAGATGCAAGCGAAGGCGAACGCCTGCTCCTGGTCAACTACCACCACCAGCCCTGCGCCACGGCCTATGCGTCGCAAGGCCCGATCTTCGTGCGCGAACGCCGCGCGGACAGCGCCGAGTGGATCGACGAAATCCCCGATCAATTCAAAGCGCGCCTGATCTCGCTCCGCGCCTACGACCGCGACGACATGATGATCGACGCCGACGTCGTCGATGGCAAGGAACTGAAGCCGCTGATCGATCGCTTCCTTGCCAACCAGGACGCGGCCTACCTGCACGCCCACTTCGCGCGCCGCGGTTGCTTCGCCGGCAGGATCGACCGGCGCTAAGCCGCGTCGTGCAGAATAACCCCAAGCGTATAACGCTCGCCTGCGCGCACGGTACTCACCCCGTGCCGCATGGCGACGCGCGAAAATCCTTTGGCTGCTTTGACCGGCCGGTGATTGACCGCGAACAGAACCATGTCGCCCTGCCCAAGCGGCACGACCTCCGCCCGCGTCTGCCGCCGCGGCGCCGTCTCGGTCAGCACGAACTCGCCGCCGTCGAAATCACACGAAGGCACACTCAGCAACACGGCTGCCTGAATCGGAAACTGCACGCCGCCATAGAGATCCTGATGCAGCCGGTTGTAATCGCCCGCCCCATACTTCAGCAGCAACGGCGTCGGCCGCGCCTGTCCCGCGCCATGACAATGCGAGAGAAACCCATCGAGGTCGCCCGTATACCGTGTCGCTGAACCCAACTGCTCGGCCCAGACATTGGCGACCGGCGCCAACCGCTCATAGAGCGCGCGCCGCAGCTCATCGATCAACGGCGGCAAGGCGTAGGCGAAATACTGATACTCACCCAAGCCAAACCCGTGCCGCCCCATGACGACCTTGCTGCGGAACAACTCACGCTGCGCATACCAGCCGCGAACCTCCGCGCACGTCGCCGCCGAGAAGACACCGCGCGCAACGGCATACCCATGCGCATGAAGATCGCCCTCCACTTGCGTCCAGTCGACGGCAGAGAACACGGCACGCGGCATCCCGCGCGCGGTCTTGAGTGATAGGGCCATGACTATTCCGCCGCTTCTTTGGCGAGCAGCGTCTTCTTCCGCTTCGGCCCGAAGTGATACCCGCCGAGACTACCGTCGCTCGCCACCACGCGGTGACACGGAATGGCGACCGCAATCTTATTCGCACCACATGCCTGCGCCACCGCACGCTGAGCGGTCGGATGCCCGATCGCCTTCGCGATCTCGCCGTAAGACCGCGTCTTGCCGGCCGGAATACGCCGCAGCGCCTGCCAAACGCGTTCCTGAAAAGCCGTCCCGCGAATGTCGAGCGGCAAATCGAGCGCGCCCGAAGGCTCCTCGACCAACGCAACGACACGCGCCAACGCGCCGCTTAACTCGCCGTCAGCCTCGATCAACCGCGCCTTCGGAAACCGCAACTGCACCGCCTCACGCGCGGCCTTCGCCGAGTCGCCGAACGCCAGCGCACAAAGTCCACGCTCGCTCATCGCAATCCCGACAAAGCCCAGCGAGCATTTCGCCACCGCCGCCTTCAGCGTCAGCGCCGCCCCGCCCGTCTTCACGTCCCGCGGTTTCGCGCCCAACCGCCGGCTCGCTTCATAGGCCCGGCTCGACGAATTGAATCCGGAGTCATACAGCGCCGCCGTCACCGTCTCGCCACCCTTCAACCGCTCGCGAAACTTCTCGACGCGCTTGGCCAGCGCATACTGCTTCGGCGACAACCCCGTCGCCTGCTTGAACAGCTTGTGAAACCGCCCCTCGCTGAACCCTGCGCCGCGCGCCAGATCGGCAACGCTCGGCACATTCTCGTCCCGCTCCAACCGCCGGCAAGCTTCCGTGATCACCTTCGCAATGCGCGCCGACTGCGGCGCCTCATCCGGTTTGCAGCGCAAGCACGCGCGATATCCGGCGGCCCGCGCCGACGGAATATCGTCGAAGAACTCGATGTTCTCGCGTTTCGGCGGCCGCGCCGAACAATTCGGCCGGCAATAGATCCCCGTGGTCCTCACCGCGACGATGAACTGCCCATCGGCATTGACGTCGCGCGCCGCAAACGCCCGATACCGCGCCGCCTCGCTCGCATAGCTCTGGCCGTTCGCCACGATCTCGTTATCCGTGTTCAACATCTTCAAATCCTCATCAATCATGGACTGAAGATGGCGGGGGGCAGCCACAACCGCACCCCGCTTTCTGACATCAAACCTAGCCCGCGAAAGCCCGGCTTAAAGGTATTTCGCGCGGTCCATCCCCTGCCGTTCCAGCATCCACCCCGGATATTCCGACGGCAGCTTCGACACCTCGTCCAGCGCCTTCAACTCGTCCGCAGAAAGCTTCACATCCTTGGCCGCCAGATTGTCGGCAAGCTGTTCCACCGTCTTCGCGCCGATGATGACGCTCGTGACCGGCGATCGATGCAACAGCCAGGCAAGCGCAATGCGCGCCACCGAACAATCGCGCGCCTTCGCCATCGGCCGCATCGCATCGATACAGGCAAAGCCGCGATCTTTGTTCACCGGCGGAAAGTCGAACGCCGTCCGCCGCGCATCGTTCGGTCCGGCCGAATCTTTGGAAAACTTGCCCGACAGGAACCCGCCGGCCAGCGGCGACCACGGCAGGATCGCAAGCTTCTCCTCCTGCGCCAGCGGCACGATCTCACGCTCGATATCGCGCCCGGCGATCGAATAATACATCTGCGCCGACTCGAACCGCGCGAACCCGCGCCGCTCGGAAACGCCCAGCGCCTTCGCCGCATACCAAGCCGGCAAATTGCAGAAGCCGATGTAGCGGACCTTCCCCGCGCGCACGAGATCGTTGAGCGTCTCAAGCGTCTCTTCGATCGGCGTCGCCACGTCGCGCCCATGGATCTGATAGAGATCGATGTGGTCGACCTGAAGCCGCTTCAAGCTCGCATCCACCTGCGCCAAGATATGCTGCCGCGACAAACCCGACTGCAACGGCTTGTCGCTCATCTGCCCGAATACCTTCGTGGCCACGACCACGTCATCGCGGTTCAAGCCTACATCTCTGAGCGCCTGACCAAGGATCGTCTCCGAAGCGCCGAACGAATAGACGTTGGCCGTATCGAAGAAATTGACGCCGCCGTCGAACGCCGCCTTCACCAGTTCGTTCGCCGTCTTCTGATCCTGCTGACCGACGACCTTCCAAAACCCGTCGCCGCCGAACGTCATCGTCCCGAAGCAAATCTCCGAAACGATCATGCCCGTGCGACCCAATTTGCGATACCGCATGAGGTGACTCCCAAAGTGTGTGAAAAATAGCGGGGCTGCTTAAGCGATCTGGCATCGAATGCCGCCGCTCGTCAGCGCGATGTCGGCAAATGTAGCCTCACCGTGCCCGCGTTGAAAGACGCTGTTCGCAATCAGCCAAACCCGCACGATCTTTGCGGGCAAAGCGCCGCCGATCGCCTGCACATAGTCGGGCTTCAACCGTCGCGATTCCGTCATCCAAGAGCCAAGCCCCGCCGTCCCGCTGCGCACCACCCAATGCGTCTCGCGCGTCGCCCACCACGGCAGCGGACACTTGAACACGGTGTCGACGGCCAGCGACGTGCTCCAAAAGTAAGTCAAATCCTGCCCATTGTCGTATTCAACGGCGATCGAAAGGTAGTCGTGCGTCGGCTGAATATGCTCCGGCAACGACGAGGGCAGACGATCGACCCGCCAGCGCCACTCCAAGACGGCACCATCATCCAGCGGCGCTTCGATCGGATACTGCAAGATGCCGACATCGCCGTGCGTATGCACATGAATGCAGCTCTTTCCGTCCTCCTCGCGTGGCCGATAGATCGACCCATCGCCGATGCGCCACAGATAAGACCACCCGCTGGGCGCCGCCTCCGCCTGCGTGACGAGACCTTTCAACCCGGTGACCCGCTCGAACGCCGCAACACCGGCAGCCGCATCGCCGGGCCATAACGCGAGCGTTACCGCAATCTTGCCCGTCGCGCCGGAGCGCGTGACGTCGGGATCGAACCGCCCGCTGTCGTCGAGCCACTCGCCCGGCGGCTTCAAACAAAGCTCAAGCTCGCCGTCGTCCCAAGCCTCGAACGACGTCGCATTCGCCGCCATCTTGCGGATCGGCGCACGCCCGCCGATGCGAACCCAGAGCGCGGTGCCCGGCGCAGCGCCGACGCCAAGCGCCTTCGCAATCCAAACGGCACCGTCGGCAAACAGCGTAAACCCTTGACCCTTCCGTACGGTGACGCCGCTGCTGCGCCATCCTTGATCGGTCGCCAGCAAATCAAGCTCCACGACGCGCGCCACCGTCTCGCCCGGCAGCAACCGCAACGCCGGCGCAATCGACGCATAACTCGGCAGACTCGGAAACGCCGACGCGCCACGCTTCGTCAATTGCTGCCAAACAAACCTGAGAAACGTCCCGCCGCCGCCCGGCGCTTTGCGCACCTCGCTCACGGCCGGTATGCCGCCCCGCGCTGCCCCGCCGTGCGCAACGGCGCAGCAAGGTTCGCGAAGTCGCACAGCACCTTGCGCGTATCGCGCGGATCGATGATCTCCTCGATCCCGAATTTTTCCGCCGTCCGAAACGGCGAGCGAACGCGATTGAGCTTCTCGTCGATCTCCGCACGTAGCTTCACCGGATCATCCGAAGCCTCAAGATCGCGCCGATAGGCCGCCTCGATCCCGCCTTCAAGCGGCAACGAACCCCAATCACCGGAAGGCCACGCATAGCGGAACGGCAAGCGCGTCGCGTTGCTCATCGCAGCCCCCGCCACACCGAATGCTTTGCGGATCACAATCGTGCACCACGGCGCCGTCGCCTGATAAATCGCGGTCAGCGCCCGCGCACCATGCCGGATCGTCGCCGCCTGCTCCGCCTCAAGCCCGATGCGGAAACCCGGAATGTCAGCAAGATGCACGACCGGCAGATGAAACGTCTCCGCCATATCGATGAAGCGGACGACCTTCATGCTCGATTCCGCCGTCCAAGCGCCGCCGTAGAGAAACGGATCGCTGGCCATCACCGCAACCGGCCACCCGTCAAGCCGCGCCAACCCCGTAATCGACGAGCGCCCGTGCTGCCGACCGATCTCGAAGAACGAGCCTTTGTCGAACACCGCGTCGATGATCGCCCGCATCTTGTAGACCTGCCGCCGCGACTTCGGCACGACCTTGATCAACATCTCCTCGCGCCGCGCCGGATCGTCGGTGCGCGCACCACGTGGCGGCACATCGAACACCGACGACGGCAAATAGGACAGAAACTGCCGTGCTCTCGCGAAACCTTCGGCCTCGCTCTCGACCTCATCGTCGACCGCGCCGTTCTTCGCGTGAATGGAACTGCCGCCGAGTTCTTCCTTCGTCAAATCCTCGCCGATCTGCTTCACGATCGGCGGCCCCGCCGTGAACATCTGCGCCGTCCCTTTGACGATCAGCGAATAGTGGCTCGTCACCACGCGCGCGGCACCCAACCCCGCAACACTACCGAGCGCGAGGGCCACAACCGGCACCGTCGCCAAATTCGCAACGACATCGTCCCAAGCGGGATTGGCCGGCACATAAGTGAACCCCGTCTGCTCATAGGTCTTCACCGACCCACCGCCGCCCGATCCGTCGATCAACCTTACGATCGGCAGCCGCAACTCGCGCGCCATCTGCTCGGCGACTTCCTGCTTGCGCTTGCCCGCCATGTCGGCCGACCCGCCGCGCACCGTGAAGTCGTCGCCCGCGACGACAACAGTTCGCCCGTCGATCAGCCCGCGCCCGAACAGAAACGGCACCGGCGTAAACCCGATCATCCGGCCGTCGGGCCCGTACTCCGCCGATCCTGTGATCGACCCGATCTCATGAAACGATCCGGGATCGAGCAGCGCATCGATCCGCTCTCGCACGGTCAGCTTGCCCAACGACTTGTGCTTGGCGACGCGCTCCTCGCCGCCCATCTGCTGGGTCAACGCCTGCCGCCGCCGTAACTCCTCAATATCCGCTTCCCAGCTCATGCCCGCTCCCGATTATCATTTGGCCGCGATCATGGAGCGCAAGGCGAAGTCAGGCAACCCGCTCAAAGATCGCGGGCGAACCGGATCGTGCCCGGCGTCCCCATAGCAGCTTCGAAGTCGGCCGCGCGCTTTTCCTCGGCGAAGACAAAACCGGCTTTGCCATAGAGGCGCTCTGCCGGCGTGTTGCCGATGAAGAAGCTGACCTGCGCCCGCTTGAAGCCCGCCGCACGCGCGACGTCCAACTCGCTTTCGACGAGCGCAAGAGTCACGCCCGCGCCCCGGTTCTCAGCCCGCGTCGCCACATTCTCGATGGTCCACGCATTTCGCTCGCTCGTCGCCGTCGAGACGATGAAGGCCCCGCGCGTCCAATACTGCGCATGCTCGGCCTTGGGCACATCCATCTTGGCGGACGCCTCCGCCATCGCCTCGCTCGACTTGTAGTATACCGACTCATCGCCGAACCCGCACATCGCCGACACGACGACGCCATCGATGTCCGCCACGCGAAACAGCGACCAGTGCCACCACGACCGCGCCGCAGCGAGCGTCAGCGCGGTCGCATACGCATTCACGAACGCCTCGTCGCGGCGAAGCACGATGTCGAACCAGCCCCGCAGCCGGTGACTGCGCGCCGCCGCCACGCAAGCCCAGCCGAGAAACGGCGCATCGCGCTTCTCGGCGGCACGGATAATCCAGTTTGCGGGCATCGTGTTGCGGGGCATGGAACGCCAGACGTGAGTTTGTTCGTTGAAGCGATCCTAGCCGCGATGCGCAGCGGCGAACCAGCGTTTGCTCGCTCGCACGCGTCAAAAAACTCTCGTTCTGCAAACGCTCACGCAAGCAAATCAGGCAACACGCTCCGGGACACCGGCTAGGCCACGCTTACGCACCGCGGCGATCGTCGCCTTGTCGAAATAGCGCTCGGTCGCATAGTCACCCTCGCGCTTCCAGTGGCGCACGATCTCGGCGAAACGCTGTCCATAGCGCCGCGCGGTGGCCAGGTCGCTCCCCGGCGTTGCGTCGGCGTCCGAGTTCGTCTGCGCCATCGGCCCAAGGAACGAGCCGGTGCGGTTGATGTCTTCTTGACTCGCCCCGCTCCAGTTCGCGCCCGGATGATCGCCCATCGGCACCCAGATCATCGCCATCTGCGCCGCATAGGTGAGGAGCTGCATCAACGTCACCTGCTTGTCGCCGTTATACGCCGCCGAGTTCGTGAAGCCGCCGGCGAACTTGTCCTTCCAAGCCTGCTGCGCCCAAAGCCCGAACGTCGAATCCAGGAACAGTTTGAACGGCCCCGACACCATGCCGAAATAGGTGACGCTGCCGAAAATGATGCCGTCGGAAGCATTCAGCTTTTCAAGCGCATCGGCGTCATGCCAATGGCCGTCCTTGATCTGCGCCTTGTCGATGCGGATCGCATGCACGGTCACGCCGTGCACGGCGCGCGCGCCTTCGACAACGGCTTGCGCTTGGCCGTGCGTCGTCTCGCGCGGCGAATGATAGATCACGGAAATGGTCGTCACGTCGGTTCTCCTCACGTTATGTACCCAGAAGTACATAATGGGTCAAGCCGGTGCCGCAAGCCTCTTGCCGAAAATTTTTTACGCCAGAATTGAGAGTATCCGCTCGACGGCGGCCTTGGTCTCCGCCACCGTCGGCTGCTGCCGCGCCAAAATCATAAGCCCGATCTGCGCCGCCAAGAGCGCCCGCGCAGCGCCGCGCACGTCGAAATCGGAAGCAAACTCACCCGCCTTCCGCCCGCGCTCCAAGGCCTTCCGCAGCAACGTCTCGAGCGACGCGTTGTACGCCGCCACCCGATCGGCGACGCCTTCATCCGGCGGCGCAACGCCCGCATTGGCCGACAAGCACCCACGCCGCCCCTTCTCGCCCGAACACGCCGGCAGAAACCCGCTGAGCCATGCGCGTACCGCCGTCCGCGCCGACCCTTCGCCGCCAAGCGACCGCCGCGCATGCGTCAGCAACATCTCGTGATAGCGATCGAGAACCGCGTGAAAGAGGCTGGCCTTGTCGCCGAACGCGGCGAACAGGCTCGGCTTGTTCACGCCCGTCGCCCGTGTGATATCGTCGAGCGACGTCCCCTCATACCCGCGCGACCAAAAGAGATCGCGCGCGGCATCCAAGACATCGTTCGGTTCGAAACTTCGTGGCCGCGCCATGGGCTCACATATAGGCGCGCGCGATCTCCGCCACCAGCCGCTCGAACGCCGCGAAAGCCGAGAGGTCGTCGCTCTCGACACACACGATCTTGCCCCCGCTCGCCGCGATCGCGCCGTCGATCATCAGATTGTCGACAAGCCCGAACCGCTCGATCAGATAGCCGTGCACGTCCCGCTCGGCGTCGTCTTCCATGCCGGAGTAGTAAATGGTGCGCGCCGCGAACGGCATCTCGCGGCAGCTGTAGCCAAAGACGCGCAAGCCGATCGCTCGCGCAAATCCGATCTCGAACGCCGTCCCCGGATCGAGGCTCGGCCCCCGAAAAGGCGAGATATTGGCGAGCACGATCGACGAATCCCGGATCAACTCCTCATTCGCCTGCGCGATCACAAACGCATACGCTTCCGGGTCCAACCCTTCGCCGCTGACGGCCGCATCGAGCGGAAAGCGAGCGCGCAAACCGTGCTTGGCGCAAAGTTCAACCTTGCGCCGCCCGACCTCGACGGCGTCGGGCAGGAACACATCCGGACCGGCGAGATAAACGGAAACGCTCACGCCGCCCGCCGCTTCTCCGGCGTGAATGCCACGCCGAGTTTGCGGATGGCATGCACGAAATTGTTCGGCGCAATGTCGATCTCACCTGTCCAATGCATATCGGGAAACCGTGTGAAAATCTGGCGATAGACGGCCTCAAGCTGCATGTTCGCCACCCGCTGCCCCAAACAAACATGCGGCCCGATGCCGAACGCCACGTGATCCTTCCCATTCGGCCGCGCCGGATCGAAACGATCGGGATCGGAGAACACAGCGGGATCGCGATTGGCCGCGCCGTAATACATGATGACCTTCTCGCCCTCGGCGATCTCCTGCCCGCGGATCTCGGTATCCTTCGTCGCCGTCCGCCGCATATACATGACCGGCGACACCATGCGGATCGCCTCATCGACCATCGTCGGCAGCAGCGCAAGGTTCGCCCGAACCCGCGCCTTCTCCGCCGCGAATTCCGTGAGCAACTTCATCGTCCCGGAAATCGAATTGCGCGTCGTATCGTTGCCGGCAAACACGATGAGCAACCACGACCCATCGAGATACTCGTCCGGCAGCACGTCGCCGCCGACCTTCGCCAATGCGAGCGCGGTAAGCAAATCCGCCCGCGGCTCAGCCCGCCGCTTCAGCAGCAACGCGCGCCCATACTCGAACATCTCGCCGACATTCGACATGAACTCGGCGAAGAAGTTGGGATCGACCGAGCCGAAATTCTTCTCCGCCACGATGTAGCCGGCGATCTCCAAGAAATGCATCCACCGCACCAGCTTCGGCCGGTCCGATTCCGGAATGCCCAAAATCTCCGACAGCGTGAACAGCGGCAACTCCGCCGACAGATGCTCGACCAGATCGCACTTGCCCATCGGCGCCATCGTATCAAGCAGCGTCGTCACCTTCGCCTCGACCTTCGTCTTGAGGTCGGCGACATATTTCTGCGTGAAGAACGGCAAATGCTCGCGCCGCAATTCGAAATGGATCGGCTGATCCATGTTGATCATCTGATCCAGCGACGCGCGATGCAGAATGGGATGCCGCGTCTCAGGCTTCCCATACCCCATCAAGATCCCGCCCTTCTGCGACGAGAACACCTGCGGGTTCAAAGACACCGCACGAACATCGTCATGCCGCGTCAAAGCCCAAAACCCCGCGCCGTACTCCGCCGGCTCCGTGCACCAGCACACCGGCGCGTTCTCGCGCATGGCCCTGAAGGCATCGAACGGCTGCCCGTTCAAGAACGGCTGAAAATGCGCGAGGTCGACCGGTGGATCGAACGGAAACGTCCGCCCATATTTCGGCTCGGGCGAATACGTCTCAAGAATCTGATCGGCAAGCGGCTTCAACATCGACGAAAGCTCCAATAGCGATGCCCGCACCATCCGCCCGCGGCCAAGCGCGCGTCAAGACGACAGCCGCTTCTTGCGACCCGCTTTCGCATAAAGCGCTGCAACCGCCACTGCCTCAGCGGCAATCGCCGCACGCAGAGGCGCCGGCGAAATCACTTCCCCCTCAGCCCCCAACGACAGCAGATCGCGCGCCGCCTGCTCGACCGACTCGATCGGTATCGTCACCCGCCAGCGCCCCGCACCCGCAGGCTTCGCCGATTTCACCACCGCCCGGTCGATCGCCGCCCCGCGCGACCGCAAGAGCTTGTGCCCGCGCTCCGTCACAACCAACACGGCCTCGTCGCGATAGACGCTCTCCTCAAACGTCTTCGCCGCCTGCTTCCAATGCGCCGCCAAATCAAAACCGGCCGGATACACAAAGCTGTCTTCGCGCGCCGCCGCTTCAAGAACCTTGGCAATGCGATACGTGCGCACCGACCGATCCGCGCGCGCGACGAGATACCAGACGCCCGCTTTCAGAACCAACCCAAGCGGATCGAGATCGCGCTCGACGATCTTGTCCCAGCTTTCGTAGCGCACCCGCAAACGCCGCGTCGCCCACACGGCCTCAGCGACAATGCGCAACAACGGCCCCGCTTCAGGATCGCGATACCAAGGCGTCGGATCGAAATGAAACCGGCTCGACACGCGATCGGCGGCGACACGCGCCTCGACCGGCAACGCCGCCAGCAGCTTCAACCGCGCCGCAGCCGAACTATCACCCAGCCCCAACTCCGCCGCCGGTCCTGGAAACCCAACGAAGAACAGCGCCTCGCCTTCGGCGCGCGTCAGCCCCGTCAACTTGGTGCGATAGCCCTCCAGCAATTCGAACCCGCCCGACCGCCCACGCTCCGCATAAACGGGAATGCCCGCCGAACTCAGATCGTCGATGTCGCGATAGATCGTGCGCAGATCGACCTCGACCTCGGCCGCCAGCGCCGACGCGCTCATCCGCCCGCGCGTCTGCAACAGCATCAATATGGTCAGCAACCGGCTCGCCCGCATAAATTGGACCGTACCAGATAATCATGACATTCGGTGTCAGGAATATGCGCGTAACGTCGAAACCAGACACGAGAGTAAACGCCCATGCGCCTTTCACGGAGAACCCTGATGGTCACCGCAACGCTCGCCGCCGCCCTCAGCGCCACGCCGGTCCACGCCGACGCCTGCTGCGCCATCGTCGAACTGCGCCAATACGAAATGAAACCCGGCGGCCGCGACGTCCTCATCGACCTGTTCGACAGCACCTTCGTCGACGCCCAGGAAGCGGCCGGCAACACGATCATGGCCCAATTCCGCGACCTCGACCGCCCCAACCGTTTCGTCTGGCTTCGCGGCTTCAAAGACATTGCCGCACGCCCCAAAACCCTGGACGCCTTCTACACCAGCGCCACCTGGCAAAAACACCACAACGCCGCCAACGCCACCATGATCGACGTCAGCGACGTCCTGCTCCTGCGCCCGCTGAAACCGCTGCCCATCGGCAAACGCCCGCAAGACGAGGCCGCGACCGGTTTCGTCGAAGTCAGCGTCTATGCGTTCGATCAAACCGTCACTGTCGAGGCCATAACCACGATCGACAGCGAACTCGAAGCCGCCGGCGCACACGCCGTCGCAACCTACGTCACAGAGAAAAGCGCCAACAACTACCCCCGCCTTCCGATCCGAGAGAACGAAAACGTCCTCGTTCGCATCGCTACGTTTCCGTCGATCGAAGCTTACAATGCGCACCGCGCCTCGCTGGAGCGTGCGTCACAATGGCAAGCACTCGCACAACGTCTCCGCGCGAAACTCAAATCGGACCCGCAAATCCTCAGACTCACACCGACGGCGCGCTCGCTGACGCACGGGTAATGTTGGAGAGCCTTGCCCGACCCGCCTCGCAGGCCCAAGATCATGGCGAACGACGGAGATCGCCATGCGCATCGGAATAGCACTGGGCGGCGGCGGCGCGCGCGGATGGGCGCATATCGGCGTCCTGCGCACATTGATCAAGGCGGGCTTTGAGCCCGATATTATCGCCGGAACCTCCAGCGGCGCCATCGTCGGCGGTGCCTATGCCGCCGGCCGCCTCGACGAACTTGAAGCCTTCGCGCGCTCCATCGACCGCCGTTCCATCTGGCGTCTCGTCGACGTCAACCTCGGCAAAGGCGGTGGCCTCGTCACCGGCGAACGGGTGGCCAACAAGCTCACCGAGATCATCGGCACGCACAACATCGAAGACCTGAAGAAGAAATTCGCCGCCGTCGCAACCGAACTTCCCGCCGGTCACGAAGTCTGGCTCGAGACCGGCGACCTCATCACAGCGATGCGCGCCTCCTACGCCATGCCGGGAATCTTCGTGCCCTCGCCGAACGAAGGCCGCCCGCTCATCGACGGCGGCATCGCCAATCCTGTCCCCGTATCCGCCTGCCGCGCGATGGGCGCCAACATGGTGATCGCCGTGCCGCTGCCGGCCAGCCACACGCCCGCCCAACGCTTTGCCCGCGAAACGCCGGAGGCCGAATTGTCCGCCTGGAAGAAGGCGACCGCCGCCTTCCGCGAGCCCGAACGCTTCGTCGCGCGCCAGCTGTTCGGCGACGAACCCGGCGCCCTCACGACCGCGTCAGTGTCGGTCGCCGCTCTCAACATCCTGCTCGACCGCATGACCCGCGTCCGCCTGGCAAGCGACCCGCCGGACGTGACCGTCACGTCCGAAATCGGCCGGATCGCCCTCCTGGAATTCGACCGCGCCGAGGAAGCCATCGCCATCGGCGCCGCCGCGGCAGAGCGCGTTCTGCCGGAAATCGAAGGTTTGGTGCGGGAATCACAATCCCACCACCCCGCGTGAACCAAGGCGCGCATCGCCGCTTCTGCGCCGTCCCCAAGTCAGCTAGTCTCCGCCGCCGGCCGACCCTGGAAACCTGAAGGCATGAAGCGCATGCGGTCCATAACAACAGCCCTGGCTCTGGGCCTTGCCCTCGCCGGCGTCGCGACGTTCGCCCACGCGGGCGAGGCCACGTTCACGGTTCGCTGCATGCACACGGCCGGCCCGAAAATCCTGCCGAAATACGGCACCTATTACTTCTTCCTGAAGGAATCGCAGGTGAAGGGCTACGCCTGCTCCGTCCCCGGCCAACCGTGCAAAATCGTGAGCCAGGACGCGAACACCATCGCGTTCCAAACGCCGGGCGAAGCGCCGGATCGCATGACCATCGACCTGCGCAACGGTGCCATCCAGCACAAGACCGCCTCAGGATTGCAGGCGACGTTCGCCTGCCGCCAAGTCCCCAACGGCACGTAACGTTGCGCACCCGCGCAAAACTCTGGCAAGAAAAGCCGGGCAACGCGGGATTTGATTTGCAGCGATGGCGAACGGGTCGGCGGCTGAAGCCAGCGCGAATTTCGAACGCGCCCATCGTGAGCTGTTAGCGGATCCGACGCTGCAATTCTCGTTCGAACAGCGCGAGACACCGAAACCGCCGCCCGACTGGCTTGAGCCCCTCGTCGAACTGCTCCGCGCGCTTTCGCCGATCCTCTATTACGTCTTCTGGGCGGGCGTCGCCGTTGTCGCCGCGATGGTCGTCTACGCCATCGTCATGGAAGTGATGCGCCGTTTCCCGCAGCAGAGGGCGACGCTGACGGTACCGGCCGAAATCCCGAAGGCCGAGTTCCACCCCGCCGCCGCCCGCGCCCGCGCGCTGCTGGAAGAGGCGGACCGCCTGGCCGCCGAAGGCCGTTACGGCGAAGCGGTGCGCGTGCTGCTCCACCGCAGCATCGACGACATGGATCAAGCCTTCCCCGCGACGATCGTGCCCAGCATGACCAGCCGCGAAATCTCGTTGCTCGATTATCTCTCGGCGCAAGGCCGCGCCACCTTCGTGAAAATCGCCCAAGCCGTCGAAGCGAGCCTCTTCGCCGGCCGCCCGTTGACCGCCGCTCAATTCGCCGACTGCCGCAAAGCCTATGAAAGCTTCGTCTTCGAGGCCCGGCCCGCATGACGAACGCCGAAACCGCAGCCCGCCGAGCCCCCGCCGCGTTCTCGACCCCGGTCGCGATCATCCTCGTCGTGGTAGGCATCTTCTCGTTCTCGGCCTACTTCACGCTTTCGGCCTTCGCGCCCGAAGTGACCGAAGGCGACGTGCGCGCCCATGCGCTCTCTCGCTCGGCCATCGGCTACGCCGGCATCGTCAAGCTCGCGCGCGCCAACGGCGCCATCGTCAACATCGGCCGCACCGACTCCTACGCCACCAGCAAATCGGCGCTGGTCGTTCTGACACCCGACGCAAGTCTGAGCATCGACGACGTGAACCGCTTAGGCCAATCGGCGGTCCTAATCGTGCTGCCGAAATGGCTCACCATCCCAAGCTTCCAGCGCCCCGGCCACGTGATGACCGCGCCGCCGATGTCGGAAACAGGAGTCGCCGATCTGCTGGAGGACATTTCGACCGAAGCCGTGATCACGCGCGCGAGCAAACCTGAAAAGCCCGTCATCGACATGGACTGGCGCCAGACGCGCTCCGTCGCCACGAAGGCCGCGTTCCATCCCGGCACGATCAAAGACCTGCAGACGATCAGCGCGCCGAACATCACACCGGTCGCCAAAACAAAGGACGGCAAGACCATCCTCGGCGTCATCCGCGGCGAAGATTTTCCCGACATCTACATCCTCAGCGAACCCGATCTCCTGAACACACAGGGCATTGCCGACGCCGCAACCGCAGCCGTCGGGCTCGATCTGCTCAACGCCTTGCGTAACGAAGGCGACACGATCACCTTCGACGTCACGCTGAACGGCTATGCCCGCGTGCGCAATCTGCTGCGTTTGCTGTTCGAACCGCCGCTTCTCGCCGCGACGCTCAGCTTCTTCCTGATCGCAAGTCTGATTGCCTGGCGCGCCGCGACGCGCGAAGGACCGGCGGCGGTGAAGAACCGCGCCCTCGCCTACGGCAAGCGCATCCTCGCCGACAACTCCGCCGCCTTGATCCGCCTAGCGGGGCGCGAACACACCATGGCCCCGCGCTACGCCGACTTCGTCCGTGCGATCGTCGCCGAACGCATCGGCGTCGCCCGCGACGGCAGTGAAACGACCTCCGCCGAACTCGATCGTGTCGCCATGGCGCGCGGTCTCAGCCAACCGTTCTCGACGCTGGCCGCCGAAGCCGCCGCAGCACAAAACGGCGTCGACGCGCTCAACGCCGCCCGCAAACTCCATGCCTGGACTGAGGAGATGATACGTGCAACTCGCTGACCTTCGTGCGGCCGCCGATCGCATCCGCGCCGAAATCGCGACCCAAGTGGTCGGCCAAGCCGACACGGTCGATATGCTGCTGACGGCGCTCTTCGCCGGCGGCCACGTCTTGCTCGAGGGCCCACCGGGAACGGCCAAGACGCTGCTCGCGCAATGCTTCACGCGCACGCTCGACCTGCAGTTCGGCCGCATTCAGTTCACGCCCGATCTGATGCCGGGCGACATTTTGGGCTCGAACCTCTTCAACTTTCAGACCAGCGCCTTCGCCCTGACCAAGGGCCCGATCTTCTGCGACGTTCTGCTCGCCGACGAAATCAACCGCACACCGCCGAAGACGCAAGCCGCCCTTCTCGAAGCAATGCAGGAACGCGGCGTCACCCTAGACGGCAAGCGCTATCAACTGAGCCCGCGCTTCACCGTCATCGCCACCCAAAACCCGATCGAGCAGCAAGGCGCCTACCCGCTGCCGGAAGCGCAACTCGACCGCTTCCTCTTCAAGCACGTGGTCTCATATCCGTCAGCCGAAGAAGAACGCCGCATCGTCGCCAGTCACGGCACGCGCGCAACGGACCGCGCGGCACCCATGATCAACAAGATCCTGACCCAAGACGAACTGAACAAAGCCGTCGACGTCGCAGCGTCGGTGCGCCTGCCCGACGAAGTGATCGATTATGTCGTACGCATCGTGCGCGCGACGCGCGAAGGCACGACGTTCGAACTCGGCGCGAGCCCACGCGCCGCCGCCATGATCGCCTCCGGCGCTCGCGCGCGCGCCGCTCTAGACGGCCGCGACTACGTGATCCCCGACGACGTGAAGGCGCTCGCCCTGCCGGCGCTGCGCCACCGCGTGATCCTGTCGCCGGCCGCCGAAATCGAAGGCCGCACCACCGACGCCGCTCTGAAGACCATCATGGACCAGACCGAAGCCCCGCGATGATCGCACCCACCGCACGCGCGATTTTGTTGGCGGCCATCGGCGCGCCGATTTCGCTCGTGCTTGCGGCGGCGGCCCCCGCCGCATGGCCGCTGGGCCCCGCCTGGGTCTTAGGCGTCATCGCCCTTATTATCGCCGACGCACAGCTTGGCCGGCCGAACGCGGGCCTACTCGTCGAAACGAAGGTGCCGCGCATGGTCGGCATCGGCGCGGGCGCGATCACAGCCTGGGTGCGTCTCACCTTCTCTCAGTCGCCGCCACGCGTCGCCGAACTCGCGCTCGAAGCCAACCAATTCGTCACCGTCACGACGCCGCGCCACGAAGCGCCCGTCCATGACGGCCAAGCCGTCGCGGGTTTCCACCTCGACCCCATCCGCCGCGGCCAAGCGCGCCTCGAACGCGCCTACATCCGCTGGCAAGGCCCATTGGGCCTCGCCTGGTGCCAACGTATCGAGCCGCTCGACGACAAGATCGCGATCACACCCGATCTCGAAGCGGTCGAACGCAACGCCACCCGTCTCTTCTCGCGCACCTTCGTCCACGGCTTGAAGCCGATGAAGGACCGCGGCGACGGCTCCGAGTTCGACTCGCTGGCCAAATTCGAAACCGGCATGGACCGCCGCCTCGTCGATTGGAAACAAAGCGCGCGCCACCTGAATCTGCTCGCCAAGGAAGTCCGCGCCGAACGCAATCACCAGATCGCCTTCGCCATCGACACGGGCCGCATGATGTGCGAGCCCGTCGGCGGCGCCCCACGCGTCGACCGCGCCCTCAACGCCGCGCTGATGCTGGCCTATGTCGGCCTGAAACTCGGCGACCGCGTCAGCTTCTTCGCATTCGACGCCAAGCCCCATCTCGCGACCGGCTTCGTCTCCGGCACCCGCGCTTTCGCCTATGTGAAGGCCGTTACCGCGGGGCTTGACTACTCGACGGAAGAAACCAACCACACGCTGGGCCTCGCCACCCTCGCCGAACGCCTGCAGCGCCGCTCGATGGTCGTCGTCTTCACCGACTTCGCCGACACGGTAAGCGCGGAGTTGATGGTCGAAAACGTCGCCCGCCTCGCCCGCCGCCACATGATCGTTTTCGTCGCCTTCCACGACGAAGAACTGGAAACGCTGCGCGCCGCCGAACCGCGAACCCCCGACGACATGTCCCGCGCCGTCATCGCGCATCAGCTGCTGCGCGAACGCAGCCTGGTCCTCGCGCGTCTGCGTCGCCTCGGCGTCTTCATCGTCGACGCCCCGGCCGACAAGCTCGGCCCCGAACTCGTGCGCGCCTACGACGAACTCCGCCGCCGGGAGCGCATCTAGATGGATCAAACCCTCCGCTCGCTCCGCTTCCGCAAAGAGCGCGAAGAGTCCTGGCGTCAGCTCGAAACCCTCCTCGACCGCGCCGAACGTCACGCACCCAAAAGCCTCACCGACGATGAGATGCTAGCGATCCCCGCGCTCTACCGTTCCGCGCTGTCGTCGCTCTCCGTCGCGCGCGCCACCTCGCTCGATCAGGCGTTGGTCGACTATCTGGAAGCGCTCTCCGCCCGCGCCTACTTCTTCGTCTACGGCGCCCGCGCGACGTTGCTCGAACGTCTGCAAGGCTTCTTCGCCCACGACTGGCCGCACGCCGTCAAACTGTTGTGGCGCGAAACGATCGTCTCCGCCCTGCTGATGCTGGCCGGCACGATCACCGCCTTCCTCCTCGTCAGCGCCGATCCCGATTGGTATTCAGCCTTCATCTCCCCCGAAATGGCGAGCGGCCGCGATCCGAACGCCACGACGGAATTCCTGCGCTCCACCATCTACGACGGCGGCGACAGCGACGGCCTTGGCACCTTCGCGACGTTCCTCTTCACGCACAACGCGCAGATCTCCATCTTCGCCTTCGCGCTCGGCTTCGCATTCTGCGCCCCGACCGCACTTCTTCTCGTCTACAACGGCTGCACGCTAGGCGCGATGTTCGCCGTCTTCGCCTCGCGCGGGTTGGGCGTCGAGTTCGCAGGCTGGATCTTCATCCACGGCGTCACCGAACTCCTCGCCGTTGTGCTCGCGGGCGCCGCAGGCTTGCGCATCGGCTGGTCGATCGCCTTCCCCGGCGAGTTAAGCCGCATCGGCGCCGCCGAACGCGCCGGACGCCAAGGCGCGATCGTGATGATGGGCGTCGTCGTCATGCTCTTCATCGCAGGCCTCCTCGAAGGCTTCGCGCGCCAGCTCATCACCTCCGACATCATCCGTTTCAGCGTCGCCGCCGCCACCGCCGTCGCCTGGAGCATGTATTTCTACAGAGGAGACCGCGGTGGGCTCGCTCGCTAGCACAGCCGACCCCGACATCCGCTCCCTCGTCACGCCTGAGGGTGTGGACCTGCGCGTACGCCTCGCCGCGGTCAGCGAGCGCGGCATCGCGCTGATGATCGATCTCTTCATCATCATCGGCAGTCTCCTCGCCCTCACCATCGGCGCCGCCTCGCTCTTCGTCGGTGGCGACAGCGAAACCGTGGCGCAGATCATCTGGCTCCTCGGCTTCTTCGTCCTACGCAATTTCTACTTCACGCTCTTCGAGTGTGGCCGCAGAGCCGCGACCCCCGGCAAGCGCCTGATGGGTCTGCGCGTCGTCGCCCGCGATGGCGCAGCGCTTACAACCGACGCCGTCGTCGCCCGCAACGCCATGCGCGAACTCGAACTCTATTTGCCGCTGATGTTCCTGGCGCAGGGCGCAACCGAAACCGAAACCTGGATCATTCTCGCCGGCATCGTTTGGTGCGGGATCTTCGTGCTGCTGCCTTTCTTCAACCGCGACCGTCTGCGCGGCGGCGACCTTATCGCCGGCACCTGGGTGCTAAAGGCGCCGAAGCAAACGCTCCTCCCGGACCTCACGACGGACCGCCCGGCAATCGCCGACGCGAAATATGCCTTCACCGCCAAGCAACTCGACACCTACGGCGTCAAGGAATTGCAGGTGCTGGAAACCGTGCTGCGCCGCGACGAAGAGACCGCCATTGTCGCCGTCGCCGATCAAATCCGTACCAAGATCGGCTGGACCAAGACCACCTACGAAACCGACAAGGAATTCCTGAACGCCTACTACACGAACCTGCGCCGCCGCCTCGAACAACGCCTGCTCTTCGGCAAGCGGAAACGCGACAAGCACGACGCCACGTGAGCCGTTACGCGAAAACGTTCGTGAGCTCGCTCACGTTGACGCCTTCCTTGATCTGACGCAGTTCGAAGTAGATGGCCGCCACGCCGACCGTACCGACGATCGACGAGAACGTCTGAAACGCGACCAGCGCCACCAGCGCAAGCACCCCGACATCCCCCGGCAAACCCATCATGGCGGCACCCGCACCCGGGATGACCATGGCAATCAAGAACTGCACGACCATCGCAAAAAGCACGTAGAGAACAAGCATCCCGAGAATCGCCCACCGGTGATTTTCCGTCAGCTTCGCGCTGCGCTCCATCGCCTTGAAAACGCCGATGCGCTCGACCACGATCACCGGACCGGCCGCCGCCCAGCGCAGCGCCAAATAAATACCGGGCACGATCAACAAGATCAGCCCGAGTGCGACACCCAAGCCGAACAAGATGCCAAAGCCGAGCAGCGGCAACGCAACCGCAACACCGGCGCTCAAAGCAGCGCCGATAGAGACACCCTTGCCCGAGAGATCGTCGATTGACGCGCGTGTGATGGCCGCCTGAAGCACAAGCCCCGCGCCCACCACCAAAAGAAGCGCCACGATGGACACCACGCCCGCCGTCCCAGGATCGCTGGCGAAGGTAATCGGCACCAGCAGCATCAGGAAATACGGCGCACCCGCGAGGATCAGCGACAGCACGCCGAACGGAACGATGTTGCGCGCAATCAATCCGCCGATGCGCGACGTCACGCGTCCGAAATCGAACCGCGGAGTCTGGGTTTCGGTGACAGCCATAGCGCCCTCCTGCATGACGCCGAATCGCGCGGCGCCTACCTCAAGTACGCCCCACCCTGACTAACAAGATGTAAACGGCATAGACCGCGTGCAGAACAGGCGTCACGCGCGCCGCGTGTTCCAAACCCAATAGAACAAGATCGGCATCCCGATCAGCTCCGCCGTCAGCGAGCCGATGATGGCCGGCTCGAACAAAACCTCGGGCACGCCTGTCGAGAACCGCGAAACGCCGCCGATGAATATCATGACCGTGCACGCGAGCAGCGCCACCTTCAGCGCATGAAGCCGCGCCGCCGACGCCAAGAACACGAGACCCACCGTCATCCACACGCCGCCCAGAAACCGCGCATGACTGTCGCGCACGTCCAGCCCGTGAGGATCGGTCGCCGTCAACGACAACACCGGCCCTTCCAGGCCCAGTGACCGAATCCCGCCGACGGCAAAATCGAAACCCGTGAACGCTGCAAAAGCGCCGCCGACGACCAGAACGACACGCAAAATGATCTCACTCATCGGCATGATGTCCCCGCCAAATTCCCACGTGCCTTCTTTAGCACCGGGCGCTGGCGGCGTCGAACGCGCCGTCCTAAGATCTGTCGCATGAGCGAACTCGATGCCTGGCTGATCGTCGGCGCAACCGTCCTCGTCGCCGTCGCAGCTATCTTCGGCGAGTATGTCTGGCGCCGCCTCACCGGCCGCTGGCCACCGAAGGAACGCGGTGCGGGCATTGCCGGAACGGCCGCAATCATCGCAGGGAACAGCACAAGCGCCGACGACAAAGACACCGAAGGTGGAGACGGCGGCAGCGATGGGGATTGAGCGCGGCCCGCGTCTCCACTAAGCAAACGCAGCCAACAGGGGATACCTCCATGCGTGTACGGGCCAGACGATTGATACTCATTCCTGCGCTTGCGCTGCTTGCGGCCTGCACGCACACGCCTGAGGCACGCTCACCTCAAGACGCGTTCATCGCCAACCTAAAGACGCTCTGCGGCAAGGCCTTCGAGGGCAAAGTCGTTTCGACCGACAAGGCCGACGCAACGATGGCGAAGGAACGCCTCGTCATGCACGTGCGTGAATGCACCGAAGACGGCTTGCGCATTCCCTTCCACGTTGGCGACGACCACTCGCGCACCTGGGTCGTCACCCGCACAGCCGCGGGCGTCCGCCTCAAACACGACCACCGCCACAAGGACGGCAGCGAAGACAAAGTCACCCAGTACGGCGGCGACACCGCCAACGAAGGCACGGCCCAACGCCAAGACTTTCCTGTCGACGCCTTTTCGATCGCCATGTTCGAGCGCGAAAATCTCAAGGTCTCGATGACGAACATCTGGGCGATGGAAGTCACGCCCAACCTGTTCGCCTACGAACTGCGCCGCGCCAACCGCTTCTTCCGCGTCGAGTTCGACACGACCAGAGAAATCCCCGCACCACCCCGACCCTGGGGCGCCAAAAACTAACTGCCTGCGATCAGGTCGCAAACCGGAACCACTGTGCAAGCGTGGCGTTGACTCTCGCCACAAACCCCGGTGCGCCACTGTTGGCGCACGCACATGGAGCGTTAGTCATGCCGTCCGCCGCACAAACAGCCAAATCATCGAAGAAGACAGCCCGCAAACCCGCCGAGGCGGTCGACGCCATCGCGCTCCTCAAGGCCGATCACCGCACCGTCGAAGGGCTTTTCGCCGAATTCGAAGAGGCGTCCGGCAAAGCCCAGAAAGCCAAACTCGCGCAGCAAATCTGCCTGGAACTGTCCGTCCACGCGACGATCGAGGAAGAACTTCTCTATCCGATCTGCCACCACGAAATCGAAGAAGATCTCGTCGATGAAGCCTACGTGGAACACGACGGCGCCAAGATGCTGATCGCGGAAATCATGGCGGGTTCCCCCGATGAACATTTCTACGACGCGAAGGTCAAAGTCCTCTCCGAAATGATCAAACATCACGTCAAGGAAGAGGAACAGCGCGACGGCCTCTTCGCCCAAGCCAAGAAGGCCGACATCGACCTCGAAGAAATGGGCCAACGCATGGCCGAGCGCAAAGAAGAACTGACGAAGCAATTCAAGGACGGCGGCATCCCCACGCCAACGACGCGCACCCTAAACGGCGCCCAAGTCGAGCACGGCCAACCGATCGAAGGCTGATCGCGAAACAAGAAACGCCGGTGCGCTCAAAACGCACCGGCGTCTTCTTTTGCCCGGGCTAAACCGTCAGCGCTTTGCGCCGTTGACGCACGCACCGCCGCCGGTCGACAACAAGCGCATGAAAAGCCTTCTGATCGCATTTGTTGCCCTAGCCGGCGCAATGCCGTGCCTGTCGGCAGCAAGAGTCGAACCGCTCCGCGCCGAACGCGGGGTGGCGCACCGTTTGTGCACGGCCAACCGCCTGTGGTGCACCGAGCGCAGGGGCGACAGCCTCACTGTCCTGCGCCGCGAGAATGGCGGCCGGCGCGAGGTTGCCCATCTGCCCTTGCCGTCGAATGAAGACGACCGCTCTCAGTCCGAGCCCTGGTCGTCGATCGTCCGCATATCACTGCCGGGCCGCCCCGAACTCGCCCTTGTCGGCGTCGTGCGCACGCAAAGCGAAATGTATTCCGGCGGTGGCGGCTCGCTCGTCCAGCTCACCTTGTTCGAGATACAGCCGGAGGCGCAAAACCAACCGCGCGCCGTACTGGAAGCGCCGCTGAGCAGCAGCTTTCTCATCCGCGCCTGCTTCAGCCGCGAGGACGAACGCGCCCGCCGCGGCGCCTGCCACGACGAATACCGTTACAGCGCGACGCTGACCGCGCCGCCGCAACGTCCAAACGACGCGCGCCTCGTCTACCGCAGCCGCGCCGACTCGTTCCCCAACCGCCGCAGCCGCACGCAAGACTCAAATCGCCAAGGCCCGTTGCGGCGGGCCGACCTCATCCGCGTCGTCGACCGTACATGCACGTTCGAACGCACGCTCGCGCGCAACCCGGAGACCGGCATCTTCAAGTGGAGCGCGCCGTTACCGCCGTGCAAAGATTATCTGGAATTGCAGTAAGAGGCCCGCGAACTAGTTCCCGCCGGCCGAGGTCGGATTGTTCCGCAATCCCGCATCCTGGCTACTGCGCACGGCATCCGCGGTGTCACGCTGAATCTGGTTCCACTCGCGTTTGGTCTTGCATACCTTCTTGCCGCCGATGCGGGTGCCGGGGACATCGACCTTCTTACAGATGACTTTGTCGAGTTCGGGGTCGCCGCCCTCTTTGATCACTGGCCCGCTCGCCGGCTGAGATGCCGTCTGCGGAGGCGACGGGTTGGACGGCGGCGAAGTCGTCACGCTCTCCGCGAACGCGCTGCCCGCGGTCAGCACCGAAACGGCAAACCCAAGAGCCAACCAGTTTTTCATTGTCCTGTCTCCCTACCGGTCCTGAACCATAGCGGAGGAAGATCGCCACCGTCGAGTGGCCGGAAAGCGCCAAAGCAGGCACACCTCCGCCGGCGCTCGCGCGCTCAACCGCAGAAGATGCAAGCTTGTCTCGATTATAATTGGAGCGGGCGAGGCGATTCGAACGCCCGACCCTAACCTTGGCAAGGTTATGCTCTACCCCTGAGCTACGCCCGCGCTCCGTCACGCGAAAAGCCGAAAAGCCGCCCGCGCTCAAATCAAGGGGTCGGGTTATGGCGTAAAGGCCGGGGCAATGCAATATGCTCCAAGCCTGCCAGGAATTGGGGCCTGATCCAGCATGTTTGACCAAAGAACCGCCCGCGCGCTCGCCGCCGTCGGCCTGACCATCGCGACCATGGCGACAGCCTTTGCCGCGCCGCCCGCGCCCAAAGGTCCGCAACCGGTGCGCATCGACGGTCTGCAGGATGAGGCGATGGAGCCCTTCCTGTCGCGCGACGGCAAGTACCTGTTCTTCAACTCGCGCAACGACGCCGCTAACACGAACATCCAGTTCGCCGAAGCCACGGATGAAGGCTTCAAATATCGCGGCGTGCTCTACGGCACGATCTCCTTCGATCTCGACGGGGTCCCCACGATGGCCCGCGACGGACGCTTCTGCTTCGTCTCGCCGCGCGATTACCGCCGCACGCGCGTCTCGGTGCTGTGTGGCGACTTCGACGGCAAGAAGGTGAACAACACCGCGCCTGAAGCGGGGCTTGCCACCGAACGCATGGGCCGCCTGATCTTCGACGTCGAACTCTCGGCCGACGGCAAAACGATGATCTTCGCCGAGGGCACGTTCTCCGGCGGCGCCGTGCCGGACGAAGCAGATCTCTACATCGCGACCTTAGGGCCCGGCGGCTATCAGCGCACCCACGAAGGCCGCAGGATTCTCGCCAACATCAACACGTCAGAACTCGAATACGCGCCCGGCCTGTCGGAAGACGGCCTCGAACTTTTCTTCACGCGGCCCAGCGGCATCTGGCCCTTCAGCCAACCCAAAATCTTCCGCGCCAAGCGCGCGACGGCCGATGAACCGTTCGGCATACCGGAAGAACTGAAGATCGACGGCCACATCGAAGGCCCGAGCCTCGCCGCCGATGGCACGCTCTACTTTCACAAGCTTGTCGACGGCCGCTTCGAGATCTGGCGCCGGCCGCGCTAGGTCACTCAGCGGTTTCCAGCGCCTGCAGCCGCCGCTGATAGGAATCGGTGAGGCACGCGACTAGCGGCTGCCCCGCGCGCAAACAAACGCCGTCGCGCCGCGACAGCCACTCGCGCTGTGCCTCACGAAGCGCGGCGCGACCGGCCTCGTCCTCGGCCCACGACAGCTTGTCGAAATAAGCCTCGGCCACATGCCGGTCCAACCGCGCCAGATCGCGCGACGAGCACACGGCCTGCTCGACATCGCTACGCGCCGCCGCGCAGTCGAATGAGGCCGCCGGCGCACGTGGATCGGCGCGCAGCGTGTCCTTGATCTGCGCGAACGGAATATGCGCCTCCTGCGGACCGGCGGCATAGGCGGCCACCTGATACGCGTCGAAGAACACGACGAGTTCGGTCGGCTTCAAAACGAACGCTCTGAAGTTGCGCGCATTGGGCCCTGCGCCGCGCTTCACCCAATCGGCGTCCGACATACCGCCGGGCTGCAGCAGCGCCTTCGACATCTGCGCAATCGAAATATCGCTGATCCGCTTCATGCCCGCCGTCGTGAACAGTTCAGGCAATTCGACATCGACGCTGTCCGGCTGCACGAACGTGAACGTCCGCGTGAACTCATAGCCATGCGCACCGCCCGCATAGCCACCTTGCGTAAAATGCACGGCGAACATCGCATCGTCATTGCGCGCGATCTCATACGCGACGTTGACGTCCCAAGGTCCAGGTGTCCCGCCCATCTCTTGCGTCTGCGCATAAAACTCGCGCTCGACGCCTTTCGCCCACGCCTCGATCTGCCCGTCGATCGCCGGCCGTCCCGTGCGCGGATAGCTGATGTCGATCGTATAGGTCGGCTTCTCCGTCTTGATCACCCGCTTCTCGACCTTCAGCGGCGCGGCCACACCGACGCCCGCCAAAGCGACGCAAACGCTCAGCGCGGCAAGAATCCGTTTGGCGAACATGAAATCCCCTCGTTATGTGGCGGCCGGACTGGACCAACACTTCGTGCCCAAAACATGACGGCCAAAGCAACATCGACGGATTTATTCGCTGAACTCGACCGGCTGGGCGTCGCGCACAGCACCATGACCCACCCGCCCGTCTTCACCGTCGAAGAGGCAAAAGCCCTGCGCGGCAAGATCGAAGGCGGCCACACCAAAAACCTGTTCCTGAAGGACAAGAGCGACCGCCTCTTCCTCGCCGTCACGCTGGAGAACGTCCCCGTCGATCTGAAAGCGCTCGGCCCCATGGTCGGCGCAAGAGGCCGCCTGTCCTTCGCCTCCGCCGACCTGCTCCGCGCGCATCTGGGGGTCGAGCCCGGCTCGGTGACACCCTTCGCCCTCATCAACGACCGCGCGAACACGGTGACCCCGATCCTGGACCAGACGATGCTGGACGTGACCCCGCTCAACTTCCACCCGCTGGAGAACACCAAGACCACCGCGATTTCGACCGAAGGCCTGCTCGCCTTCGTGGCCGCCCAAGGCCACAAGCCCCTCACCCCGACCTTCCCGCGCCGGACCGAGCCGGTATAGGTTAGCCGCGACAAAGGCTTAACCCGGCTTGGCAAGCGGCCCCACGGCCACCATCTCAAGCGGCACAAGGAAACAAGGGGCGCGCAGAAGGCACATGCAGATTCTCGGACAAAAGACCGCGGCACCGGCGGCAAGCCCCGACGGCCTGATCAAGGACTCCTCGGAACGCACCTTCATGGCCGACGTGATCGAGGCCTCGCGTGAGGTTCCCGTCCTCGTCGACTTCTGGGCCCCGTGGTGCGGCCCCTGCAAGCAGCTGACCCCCATCCTGGAAAAGGTGGTGCGCGAGGCCAAGGGCGCGGTGAAACTCGTCAAGGTCAACATCGACGAGAACCAGCGCATCGCGCAGCAGATGCGCATCCAGTCCATCCCCGCCGTCTTCGCCTTCCGCAACGGCCAGCCGGTCGACGGCTTCATGGGCGCGCTGAAGGAATCGGACGTTCGCGAATTCATCAAGCGCTTGGGCGGCGACGCCGTCGGCGCCTCGCCCGTCGAAGAACTTCTCGCCATCGCCGACGAAGCCGTGAAGGTCGATGACCTCGCGACCGCCGCACAGGCCTACGGCCAAATCCTGCAGGAAGATCCGCAAAACCCGATCGCGCTCGCCGGCCTCGCGCGCTGCTATCTGGCCAGCGGCGACATCGAACGCGCCAAGCAAACGCTCGCCATCGTCCCGCCCGAGTTTCAAAACCACGAAGCCATCGTCGCCATCCAAGCGCAACTGAAACTCGCCGATCAAGCGAACGCCGCCGGCGACGTCGGTGCGCTCGAAGCAAAGTCGAAAGCCGATCCGAACGACCATCAAGCCCGCCTCGATCTCGCGGTCGCGTTGGCGGCACGCGGAAAGTCCGAAGAAGCGATCACGGAAATTCTCGAATCCATCCGCCGCGACCGCAACTGGAACGAAGGCGCCGCGCGCAAACAATTGCTGACGTTGTTCGAAGCGTTGGGCGGAGCCGATCCGGCCGTACGTGAAGGACGGCGCAAACTTTCGTCGTTGCTGTTCTCGTGACGGCCTGCGTGCAATCGGCGCCGTCGCTGGAGAGCCTGCCGCGGGTGATCCCGGTCTTCCCGCTGCCGGCGCTCCTCCTCCCGCGCGGCCGCTTGCCGCTCAACATCTTTGAACCGCGCTACCTCGCGATGATCGACGACGCCCTGCGCCACAGCCGCGTGATCGGCATGATCCAACCGAGCGACCCGGATCTGAAAGTGCCGCCGCTCTATCCCGTCGGCTGCCTCGGCCGCCTGACGGAGTGGCGTGAGACAGGCGACGGCCGCCTGCACATCACGCTGACCGGCCTCATCCGCTTCCGCGTCGCCGCCGAACTGCAAACGACAACGCCCTACCGCCAAGTCGAGGCCGCCTACGACACTTTCGCCGGCGATCTGGAAACATGCTGCGAGCAAGGGATCGACCGCAACCGCCTCGGCCAAAGCCTCAAAACCTATTTCAAGCAGCGCAAAATCGACGACTACTGGGAATCGATTGAGCAGGTCTCCTGCGAAGTTTTGGTCAACTCGCTCTCGATGATCTGCCCCTTCGATATCGCCGAGAAACAAGCCCTCCTCGAAGCCCCCGCCCTCGCCGATCGCGCCGAACTTTTGACCGCGCTGATCGAAATGGCCGCCGCCCAAAACGGTTCGCACGGAGGCACATTGCAATGAGCGACCCACGCCCCGATCCCAAACTTCTCGAAATTCTCGTCTGCCCGGTGACCAAAGGTCAGCTGAGCTACGACGCCGAGAAGCAAGAACTGATCTCAAAAAACGCCCGCCTCGCCTATCCCATCCGCGGCGGCATCCCGATAATGCTGCCCGACGAAGCGCGCGAACTTTCGGACGACGAGCTGAAACCGTGAAAGCCCCCTGGCCCGTCGAACTGCGCTACAGCCGCGACGATCGCGCGCTGAACGTGACGTTCGAGAGCGGCGAAAAATACAAACTGCCCGCCGAATATCTGCGCGTCGAAAGCCCGTCGGCCGAAGTGCAAGGCCACGGCGCCTCGACCAAAGTCACCGTCGCCGGCAAAAAATCCGTCGCCATCGACCGCATGGAGCCCATCGGCCGCTACGCTGTGCGCATCGTCTTCGATGACGGGCACGACACCGGCCTCTTCTCGTGGGACTACCTCGCCCAACTCGGCCGCGAGCAAGCCAAACGCTGGTTCGAATACGAATCGAAACTGAAGACGGCAGGTCTAAGCCGCGAGGCGTCATGATCCCCGACATCGCGGTCTTCAACGGCTTCTGGTATTTCGTCGCCCTCATCGTCGCGATGATCGCTTGGCGGATCTGGGGCGACCGCGTGATGCGCGCGATCCGCAAATTCGAACAGGACCGCCGCGACGCCGACCTGCAAACCTACTTCGACCGCATGAACCCGAACGCCCACTTCCGCCAATCGGTCGACCAGATCGGCGAACAGACCCCGGCCGTAGAAGGCGTCACCTGGAACGGCGAAGTCTACGAAAGCCGCGAAGACGCCGAGGCCGCCCGCTGGCGTCACATCATCACCGAGGCCCGCAGCTTCTACATCGACCTCGACCGCACCTACGGCAACAAGATTAAGGGCCCAAACGCGGCGCACCGCGTCGACGGCCAAAACTAGGCTGCTGCCAACATGCTGTCAGCAGGCGTGTATAAAGGCCCGATGAGACGCGCCGACCGCCTGTTCCAAATCATCCAAATCCTGCGCCGCGCCCGCGGCCCGGTAACGGCCGACGCCATCGCCGCCGAACTCGAAACCTCAAAGCGCTCGGTCTACCGCGACGTCGCGACACTCATGGGCCAACGTGTGCCCATCCGCGGCGAAGCCGGCATGGGCTACGTCTTGGAAAGCGGCTTCGACCTACCGCCCTTGATGCTGACCCCCGACGAAATCGAAGCCGCCGTTCTCGGCGCGCAATTCGTGACCGGCCGCGGCGACCCGATGCTGGCGAAAGCCGCCCAAGACCTCATCGCAAAAATTTCCGCCGCCATCCCCGAACGCCTGCGCCCGCTCATCCTCGAACCATCGATCGGCGCCTCTACCGAACGCAAAATCCCACCCGACGCGATCGACATGGTCACGCTCAGAAACCACATCCGCCACGGCCGCAAAGTCGCCCTCAAATACCGCGACGAAAAAGGCCGCGAAAGCGCCCGCAACGTCTGGCCCGTGACGATCGCCTACATGGAAACAGTCCGCATGCTGGCCGCCTGGTGCGAACTCCGCAAAGACTTCCGCCACTTCCGCACCGACCGCATCGTCACCGCGGATTTCTTGGAAGACAGATATCCGGAGCGCCCAACACTCCTGCGCGCCAAGTGGCGCAAGATGATGAAAGACAAAAAGCCAGTCGACACGTAGAACGAACACGCGCTTCGCACGCCCGCGCCCCGTATCACGCTCCCACATCGTCATGGCCGGGCTTGACCCACGACTGTCCGGTTCGCGTTCTCGCTCTCTTCTCCGTCATGGCCGGGTCGCGCTTCGCTTTCCCGGCCATGACGGAGAGGGAGTGCGCGCTGGCGTATCGATTGGTTAGACCGCTTCCCCGCGCATCAACCGCGGCGCGTTGGCGCCTTCGCCACCCGCTTGCCGCATAAAGAAGCGCTTCAGCGGCGTGATCGAATCCACCACGTCGAGGCCGAAACGGCGCGCCGCGGCAATCGGTGCGATGTCGTTGGAGAATAGCCGGTTCAGCGCGTCGAACGACGCCGTGAACAGCGCGTTGTCGAAGCGGCGCCACGATTGATAGCGCTCAAGCACCGCCTCAGATCCGATGTCGAGACCCAAGCGTCGCGCGTCGATGATCGTCTCGGCCAGCGCCGCCGCATCGCGTAGCCCCAAATTCAAACCTTGGCCGGCAATCGGATGCACGCCATGCGCCGCATCGCCCGCCAGCGCAAAGCGGGACGCGACATACGACATCGCCAAATGCATCGACAGCGGATAGGACCACCGCGGTCCCTCCAACGTCAGCGCGCCCCATTGATCGCCGAACCGCTGCGCGACTTCCCCCATGAACGCCGCATCGTCGAGCGCGAGATGGGCCGGCGCCTGATCGCTGCGCTCCGTCCACACGATCGACGAGCGGTTGCCCGTCATCGGCAGAATGGCGAACGGCCCCGAGGCCAAAAACAATTCGTGCGCTGCGCCAAGATGCGGGCGCTCGTGCCCGATGGTGGCGACGATGCCGGTCTGCGCATACGCCCAGCCGATCGTCTTGATCCCATGCGCTTCGCGCAAGGGCGACTCGCGCCCGTCGGCGGCAATGCACAACGCGGCCTGCAGCACGCGTCCGTCGCTCAGCACGACGTCCATATGCCCACGCTGCATCTCGGTGCGCACGACGCGTTCCGGCGCGATCAGCGTCAACGCATCGAGCCCTTCGATCTCACGCTGCAACGCGATCCGGAAATGCCTGTTCTCGATCATGTGCGCGAGCGGCCCCTGACCCACGTCGCTGTGATCGAAATGCAGAAGCGCGACCGAGGCCCCGTCCCGTACCGATCCGTCGCCGACGATGATGTCGAGCACCGGCTGTGCGTGCGCTTCAAGATGCCGCCACAGCCCCAGTGCCTGAAGCATCCGTCCCGACGCGGTCGCGAACGAACTCACACGTCCGTCGAATTTCGCCTCGACGGCCCGCGCGGGGGCCAGTCCGTCGACCACGGCCGTCGCCACGCCCGCCTTCGCGAGCGCCAACCCCAGGGTCAGACCGACCATGCCGCCGCCCGCGACAACGACATCGAATTTTGAAACGCTCTGCATAAGGCGGACGGTGGTGCGTACGCCGCCCACTGTCCAGGCACACGCGTGCGGCACAGTGCGCCCTCTTTGTGCAGTTCGGCCAAACTGCACAAGTTTTATGCACAGCCGAGATGCGGCCGCAGCAGCACCCCACCACACGTTCCGATTCAGGCAATAAAATCAAAGCCCTAACGCGCGGTCTCGTCTTGGCACGCTTCTTGGAATGGGACCCAGGTTCGCTAGTCACGAAACCGCTGGGAGGGGCTTGGGCTCCATGAAATTCATCACAGCCATCATCAAGCCGTTCAAGCTCGACGAGGTCCGCGAGGCTTTGACGGCATTGGGCGTTCAGGGTCTGACCGTCACCGAGGTCAAAGGCTTCGGCCGCCAAAAGGGCCACCGCGAAATCTACCGCGGCGCCGAATACGCCGTGAACTTTGTCCCGAAGATCAAAATCGAAGTCGCCGTGCGCAGCGAGATCGCCGACGCGGTGATCCACGCGATCACCGACAAGGCCAAGTCCGGCCAAATCGGCGACGGCAAGATCTTCGTCCTGCCCCTGGAACACGTCGTGCGCATCCGCACCGGCGAAACCGACAACGAGGCGCTGTAATGTTTGTGCGCGCCTCGCAACCCGAATCACACAACAACCGGAGAATGGGGACCCTGATGCTCCGTACACTGAAACACCCGCGCTTGCTGATCGCATTGGCGACGGCGGGCGTCCTCGCGTTTTCGGCGTTGACGCCGGCCTACGCGCAGCCGGAAACGCCGCCATCCGACACCCCAACCACGACGGAATCAACACCGCCCGCAGCCGAAGCGCCGGCAACGCCGCCTGCCGAAGCTGCCCCGGCCCCGGCGGAAGCTGCGCCTGCCGCCGAGGAAGCGGCACCCGCAGCCGCTCTACCGAAACACGCTGTGGCCCTCGCGCTCAATCCCGGCGACACCGCGTGGATGCTGACCTCGACCGCACTCGTCCTCATGATGACGATCCCGGGCCTCGCGCTCTTCTACGGCGGCATGGTGCGCAAAAAGAACATCCTGGCGACCGCAACGCAGAGCTTCGCCATCACCGCGCTCGTCACCGTGCTCTGGATGGTCGTCGGCTATTCGCTGGCCTTCACCGACGGCGGCGATAGCCAAAGCTACATCGGCGGCTTCTCACGGGTCATGCTGGCCGGCATGGGCATGAACGAAGCGCATTCGCTCGCGGCGTCGATCCCGGAATCGGTCTTCATGACCTTCCAGATGACCTTCGCGATCATCACACCGGCCCTCATCACCGGCGCTTTCGCCGACCGCATGAAGTTCTCGGCGATGCTGATCTTCATGGGCCTCTGGGTGCTACTCGTCTACGCGCCGATCGCGCATTCGGTCTGGGGCGGCGGCTACATCAGCACCTTCGGCGTGCTCGACTTCGCCGGCGGTACGGTCGTCCACTTCAACGCGGGTATCGCAGGCCTCGTCTGCGCCATCGTCCTCGGCAAGCGCGCCGGCTACGGCCACGACAACATGGCCCCGCACAATCTGCTCTACGCGCTCATCGGCGCGTCGATGCTGTGGGTCGGCTGGTTCGGCTTCAACGCCGGCTCGGCGGTGGCGGCCAACGCGCTCGCCGGCATGGCAATGGCGAACACGCAGATCGCAACCGCCGCGGCAGCCTTGTCGTGGATGGCGATCGAATGGTTCGTGCAGAAGAAGCCCAGCGTTCTGGGCCTTCTCTCGGGCGCCGTCGCAGGCCTCGTCGCGATCACCCCGGCCGCGGGTTTCGTCGATCCGTCGGGCAGCCTCTACATCGGCCTCATCGCCGGCGTGGTCTGCTTCGCCGGTGCGATCTGGCTCAAGAAGGCGCTCGGCTACGACGACTCGCTCGACGCCTTCGGCGTGCACGGCATCGGCGGCGCAGCAGGCGCCATCCTGACCGGCGTCTTCGCGCTCTCCAGCATCAACAGCCTCGGCAAGGGCGCCATCGACGGCAACGTCGGCCAAATCTGGGTCCAGATTCAAGGCCTCCTGATCGCCGGCATCTACTGCGCCGTCGTCACCTTCGTCATCCTGATGGCGCTGAAATACACGATCGGCCTGCGCGTCACGAAGGAAGAGGAAATGGAAGGCCTCGACCTCTCGCAACACGGCGAAAGCATTCACTAGCGGATCGCACTCTCTCCCGATCCAAAAATGCGGGGCGCTCCGGGAAACCGGGGCGCCCTTCGCTTTTCGGAAACCACTGGCGCACCTATACTGCGTCCATGTCCCGTTTCGACGCCCTGCCCGTCTCCCCGTTCACGCGGCTGAACAAATTGTTGGAAGGCGTCTCGCCCGGCGCGCCACCCATCCACATGCACATCGGCGAACCGCAACACGCCGTGCCCGCCTTTGTCGGCGAGATCTTGGCGAAACACACCGCCGACTTCGGCCGCTACCCGCCCATCATCGGCCCAGAGCCGCTGCGCAAAGCGATCGCGGCATGGCTCACCTGCCGGTACGCGCTAAGCAACGGCATCGATGCCGACCGCCACATCTTGCCGCTCGTCGGCACACGCGAAGGACTATTCAGCGCCGCCTTCGTCACCGTGCCCGAGGATAAGCAGGGCAAGAAACCAGCGGTCCTGATCCCGAATCCGTTCTACCAATGCTACGCCGCAGCGGCATTGTCGGCAGGCGCCGAACCCATCTACGTCAACGCGACGCGCGAAACGAATTTCCTGCCCGACTTCGCCGCGCTGCCATGCGACACGCTCGCGCGCACCGCGGCCGTCTTCATGTGCTCCCCGTCAAACCCCGAAGGCGGCGCGGCAAGCGAATCCGAATGGCGCCGCATCTTCGAACTCGCCGACGAATTCGATTTCACCGTCCTCGCCGACGAGTGCTACACGGAAATCTACGCCGGCAAGCCGCCCACCGGCGCCCTCAGCGTCCGCCAACAAATGAAGGGCGACTTCTCGCGCCTGCTCTCCTTCCACTCGCTGTCGAAACGATCGAACCTGCCCGGCCTGCGCTCCGGCTTCGTCGCCGGCGACGCCAATCTGATCGCTCGCTTCCGCGAATTCCGCAACGTCGCCGGCCCGCAGCTGCCGTTGCCCATCGCCGCCGTATCGACGGCAGCGTGGAGCGACGAAACCCACGTCGAAGAAAACCGTACGCTCTACGCACAAAAATTCGAACTCGCGAAGAACCGCCTCGGCAACCGCTTCGGCTTCCGCATCCCCGACGGCGGCTTCTTCCTCTGGCTCGACGTCGGCGACGGCGTGGCGGCCACGGCCAAGCTTTGGCGTGAGGGCGGCCTACGCGTTCTGCCGGGAGCCTATCTCGCCCGCGACACAGCGACCGGCAATCCGGGAAAATCGTTTGTTCGCGTGGCCTTAGTTAACGACTTCGCAACGACGTCTGAGGCATTGGATAGGTTCACTCGCATTTTGTGATCGTGGGGTCGCCTCCCCGCGTGCAATGACGAGCGCCGCGCGAACGAACGGGATTCGGACGATGAGCCAGATGCACTCGGCCTTCGGCGTTTTCGGCTCTGCCGAACGCGTGCCGCTTCTGCCCCAAGAATGGACCGGCTGGCGCGCCGCCGTCGCCATCACGCTGCGCCGCCTGTTCGCGCGCGCTCTCGGCGTCGCCTTTATCACCGCGGCCATCGGCACATTCGCCGCCGTCGCGACCTACGCGCCGACGGACCCCAGCTGGAACAACGCGTCCGGCGCGCTCGTACAAAACGCGCTGGGCCTCTGGGGCGCAAACATCGCCGACGCCATCTGGCAAAGCGTCGGCCTCGCCGCGTGGGGCGTCGCTATCCCGCCGCTCGCCTGGGGCCTCTGGCTCGTCGACGGCCGCATCGGCTTGCGACTAATGCTGCGCACAGCGACGTGGGCCGCATCGATCCTGCTCATCGCCACATTCCTGTCGCTCTTCCCGCCGCTGCTCGGCGCGCAAGATCCGGCGAACCTCGGCGGCGCACTCGGCAACGCCATCCTGCCCGCGCTTGGCGACCAGCTTCAGCAACTCGGTATCCCGACGCCGGTCGCCGTCGCGGGCATCGTCTGCGGCTTCGCAGGTTTGATGCTCTACATCCTCTCGCTCGGCATGAACCCGCTGAAGCTCACGCTGCCTGTCCTGCCGTGGGACGCGATCGGCGGCCGCATGGGTCACGCCTTCGGTTCGCTGGGTTACGCACTAACACGCCCCTTCCGCCGCGCGCCGAAGCTGCGCATCGAACGCCGCGAACCGCGCGTCGACGACGACGGCATCGAGATCGCGCCGATCGAAGAAGAACTCGACGAGCCGCTCCTACCCGTTCGCCGCGAGCCCCGCGTCATGCGCACACCGCCGAAAAAAGCGCCGCGCGAACAACGCGAGGCGCAGCCCGCCCTGAAACTCGAACAAAATTCCGAATACCAGCTGCCGCCTTTGAACTTGCTGGAGAAGAGCAAAACCGGCCAAGGCGTCTCACGCGAATCCGACGAAACGCTGGAGCAAAACGCCCGCATGCTGGAAAGCGTGCTCGCCGATTTCGGTGTACGCGGCCAGATCACGCAAGTCCGCCCCGGCCCCGTCGTCACGCTCTACGAATTCGAACCGGCCGCCGGCATCCGCTCAAGCCGCGTCATCTCGCTCGCCGACGATATTGCGCGTTCGATGAGCGCCGTCTCCGCCCGCGTCGCCGCCGTCCCCGGCCGCAACGTCATCGGCATCGAACTGCCGAACCAGCGCCGCGAGAAAGTGCTGCTGCGCGACCTGCTGTCGACCAACGAATACGACAACGCCAACATCCAGCTGGTGCTCGCGCTCGGCAAGAACATCGGCGGCGAACCCGTCATCGCCGACCTCGCCCGCATGCCGCATCTGTTGATCGCGGGTACGACAGGCTCAGGTAAGTCCGTCGCCATCAACACGATGATCCTGTCGCTGCTCTACCGGCTGTCGCCGCAGCAGTGCAAACTGATCATGATCGACCCCAAGATGCTGGAACTGTCGGCCTACGACGGCATCCCGCATCTCTTGTCGCCCGTCGTCACCGATCCGAAGAAGGCCATCGTCGCGCTCAAATGGACGGTGCGCGAGATGGAAGACCGCTACCGCCGCATGTCGAAAGTCGGCGTGCGCAACATCCTGGGCTACAACGAACGCATCGCCAAGGCGAAGGCGAAGGGCGAAACGCTGAAGCGCACCGTGCAAACCGGTTTCGACGGCCAAACCGGCGAGCCGGTGTACGAGGAAGAGGCGCTCCCCCTCGATCACATGCCCTACATCGTCGTCATCGTCGACGAAATGGCCGACCTCATGATGGTCGCCGGCAAAGACATCGAAGCCGCCGTTCAGCGCCTCGCCCAAATGGCGCGCGCCGCCGGCATCCACATCATCACCGCCACACAGCGTCCGTCGGTCGACGTCATCACCGGCACGATCAAGGCGAACTTCCCGACCCGCATCTCGTTCCAAGTTACGTCGAAAATCGACAGCCGCACGATCTTGGGCGAACAAGGCGCCGAACAGCTCCTCGGCCAAGGCGACATGCTGTTCATGGAAGGCGGCGGCCGCATCCGCCGCGTCCACGGCCCCTTCGTTGCCGACGGCGAAGTCGAAGCCATCGTGAAATTCCTGAAGGCGCAAGGCGAACCGAGCTATCTCGACGCCATCACCGAAGAACCCGACGAACCCGATCCCTCGATGCTGATCGACGGCGAAGGCGAGGGCTCAGGCGACGACCTCTACGACCAAGCCGTGGCCGTGGTCGCCCGCGACCGCAAAGTCTCAACGTCTTATATCCAACGCCGCCTGCAAATCGGCTACAACCGCGCCGCCCGCATCATCGAAAAGATGGAAGAAGAAGGCGTCATCTCCGGCCCCAACCACTCCGGCAAACGCGAAGTCCTCGTCGGCGATCACTCGGGCAGGGACGACTAGCAATCCACCATCCGTGTCATGGTCCGCGAAGGCGGACCGCCCAAGACTTCAGCGTCTGAGCAGCGTATGCGCCGCTCGTTCCACGCCAAGACGCCAAGAGAGTTCCCACTTCGGCGCGCAGCGCCTTTTCACACGCCTGAATGGCGCCTACGGCGCCGAAGAGTTCGCTAACTCTCTTGGCGACTTGGCGTCTTGGCGTGAAACAAAACAGAGCCAATGCAGCGCACAACATCTCAAGAAAAGTCTTGGGAGGTCCGCCGTCGCGGACCATGACACCAATTTTTGTTCCCGATCACTTCTTCCGGTGCGTCGCGTCGTAGGCCGTCGCGAGTTCGGCGATCATCTCCGGTTTCCAGCACACATCGGCGAAGCCGTTCACGCGCAGCACGTCGAGCACGTCTTGGAACTCGCGGTTCGCCTGCGAGAACATCTCGCGCGTTTGCTTCAAGCGCCGCTCAACCGCAAGAAAGCCGACGTCTTCCGGATGCGCCGCCTCATACGTCCAATCCCGCACCGCGCGCAGCATGCGCATGTAGTCGTTGACCTCGCGCGAAATGTCCGCGGTCAGCGCATAGCCGTACAAACCGGTGAGCGCCGGAAACGCACGATACGCATTGTCGACCGCGTCAGCCGCCCGCACACGCGCAGGTCCCATCGGCGTACGCACGAACCGGAGCAACACCTCACCCATTGCAACGTGAAGCAGCAGAAGCTCCTGCCCGAAATTTTGCCGCGCAGGCCGCCACTTCGACGACTGCCGCGCATCGATCATCACGGGAATGAGGATGGAAAATACAAGCGCGCCGAGAATGAATCCGCCGAATTCCGCCACCGCGTTTTGAAAGAACCCCTCGTTCATGCCGAGCGGCCCATTCGGATCAAGGATCAACTTCGCAATATCTTCGACCACCGGATGCCCCCCCACGCGGGTTCCAGCTTTCAATCATTTAATGGCCGCCGGGCCCGATCATGCTATTCTGGCCGAAGTCCGGGGCCGCCCGCCAGGGCCGGAACCACCCATCTTCATGTCGCCACAGTCGCTTCCTAAGGCTTGCGGCCCATGTCCGAGCTCAGATTGACCATGCGCACACTCATCCTCACCGTAATCGCCGTCATGTTCGCAGGCGCGGCCCACGCCGCACCTCTCAACGCCCAAGACACGGCCGAGCTGAACAAGATTTCAGCTTACCTGAACGCGATCACCTCGCTGCAGGCGAGCTTCGTGCAGGTCGGCCCCAACGGCGAGCTCGACCAGGGCATGGTCTACGCCAAAAAGCCCGGCCGCCTGCGCTTCGAATACGCGCCGCCGAGCCCGTATCTGATCGTCTCCGACGGCGTCACGATCGCTGTCGCAAACTCGAAGATGCGCACGGTCGACCGCTATCCGCTGATCGAAAACCCGCTGAATATTATCCTGCGCGAAAACATCGACCTGACGAAGGATCAGCGCATTACCGCGGTTGAGCGCCAGGCTGGAACCCTGCGCATCACGGCGGCGGAGAAATCGGGCCCTCTTAAGGGCCAAGTAACCTTAATTTTTGCCTCGCCGTCGACCGAGCTGCGCCAATGGATCATTACCGATGCGCAAGGCTTGCAGACTATGATTGCCTTGAAAAACACGAAGACCGAGGTGGCCCTGCCCCCCGCTCTGTTTGTGTTGAAGGACGTCGACAAATTCCGCCGGAAGGACGAGTAGCTTCACGTCGCTTGCTGCTGTTTGCGGGGCGGTGGTAGGCCAATGAACCATGACCCGCAGGCCCAAAAAACCGCTCGTCGGCATCCCGTGCGACCTTCGCATGATCGGGCCGCATCCCTTTCACGCCGTCGGCGAGAAATACATCGTCGCCGTCCGTGACGGTGCCGGCGCGATCCCCGTTCTCATTCCCGTTCTAGAAAAGCCCATCGACATCGAGGAAATCCTCGACACAGTCGACGGCGTCTTGCTGACCGGCTCACCGTCGAACGTCGCCCCGAACCTCTACGGCGGCCCATCGCCGCGCGAAGGCGTTCTGCAGGACCCACGCCGCGACGCGACCACAGTTCCGCTCATCCGCCACATCGTCGACCGCGGCTTGCCGCTGCTCGCAATCTGCCGCGGCTTCCAGGAATTCAACGTCGCCTATGGGGGCACGCTCTTTCAACACGTCGAAGAACAACCGGGACGCTTCGACCATCGCGAAGACAAGCACCAACCGCTCGACGTCCAGTACGCGCCCATCCACGACGTCCACCTGACGCCGGGCGGCAGACTCGAAGCGATCGCGGGCATGAGCACGATCAAAGTGAACTCGCTGCACGGGCAGGGCGTCGACAGAGTAGGCGAGGGGCTCGCCGTCGAAGCCGTCGCCCCCGACGGTCAAGTCGAAGGCCTGGGTGTCCGCAAAGCGCAAAACTTCGCGCTCGCCGTGCAATGGCATCCCGAATGGCGCTTCTGGGAAAACGACTTCTCGAAGGCGCTCTTCGCCGCGTTCGGCCAAGCCATGCGCAGCCACTTGACGCAGAGCGAGGCCGCACAATGAGCGACCGCACGCACCTGAAAGAATGGCTGAAAGAACGCCGGATCACCGAGGTCGAGCTTCTAGTGCCCGACATGGCCGGCATCGCGCGCGGCAAGATCTTGCCGACCAGCAAATTCCTCGCCGGCCTCGACAACGACACGCTGCGCCTGCCCGAAAGCATCTTCGGCCAAATGGTCACCGGCGCCGACGCCGAAACCGAAGCGCTGACCTATCAAGCGCCCGACATGATCCTGGCGCCCGACCCCAACACGATCTGCATCGTGCCCTGGTACCGCGAGCCGACGGCGCAAGTCGTGTGCGATTGCTATGACCGCGCTGAGAAAGCGAACCCCGTCGCCCCGCGCCAGGTCCTGAAGAACGTCCTCGCGCTTTATGAGGAAAAAGGCTGGCGTCCCGTCATCGCGCCGGAAGTCGAATTCTTCCTCTCGCAAAAGAACATCGACCCCGACTATCCGCTGCTGCCCCCGGCCGGCAAGTCGGGCCGCCCGCAAACCGGCCGCCAGGCTTACTCGATCGACGCGGTGAACGAATTCGATCCGCTGTTCGAAGACGTCTACGACTATTGCGAAGCGCAAGAGATCGGCATCGACAGCCTGATCCACGAAGAAGGCGTCGCGCAGGTCGAGATCAACTTCAACCACGGCGACCCGCTGCAACTCGCCGACCACACGTTCCTCTTCAAGCGCACCGTCCGCCACGCCGCGCTGCGCCACGACATCTACGCCACCTTCATGGCCAAGCCCTACGAGCAAGAACCGGGCAGCGCGATGCACATCCACATCAGCATCGTCGATGCCAAGGGCGTGAACCTGTTCTCGACCCGCAGCGGCAAAGACACGCGCCTGTTCATGGCCTATATCGCGGGCCTACAGAAATACCTGCCCGCCTCCATGCCGCTCATCGCGCCGTATGTGAACTCCTACCGTCGTTTGGTCCGCTATCTCTCCGCGCCCGTGAACACACACTGGGGCCACGAGAACCGCACCGTCGGCTTGCGCATTCCGGAATCCGAACCGAAGAACCGCCGCATCGAAAACCGCGTGCCTGGCGCCGACGCCAACCCATACCTCGCGATCGCCGCGTCGCTCGCCTGCGGCTATCTCGGCATGGTCCAAAATCTCTCGCCGACGAAGCCCATGGAAGGCAACGCCTACGACTCGATGCGCTATCAATTGCCGCGCCATCTTCTGGACGCGATCTCACGCTTCCGCGGCTCGCAAGATCTGCGCGAACTACTCGGCGAGTCGTTCGTCGATCTGTATTCAGACGTGAAGGCGTCCGAACACGACGCCTATCAGCAGGTCATCAGCCCGTGGGAACGTCAGCACTTGTTGCTGAACGTGTGAGCCGGGCAGGGACCCAGCGCCAAACACGCTCGTGAAAATAGAACGCGACGGTATTACAGGCGGGCTCGACCAACGCGAGCATCGTTGCCACCGGCGCCGATCCCGTCAGCAAATAAGCAACCGCGAACGCGACGCTGAAATGCAGCACCGCAAACGTGCCGGTCTTGATCAGGTCCCGTGACATGGTCACTACCTTTAATTGCGACTAACTCGCAATAACATAAGGCCAAGGGAGCCCACGGTCAAGGACCCTGCGCGCCGAAATAGATCTTGGTTATCAGGCGCTTAGCGCCACGGCGCCTTCAGCTTCGCGAGCCGCCGCCACCGACGCTTTAGCTTCTCCGACCGCTCACGCGCATGCCCGACATGCCACCCGACCACCACGCCGCCAGCATAACCGATCGACGCAGCCCCGTCGCCGCCTTGCTCCGCCAAAATAACGCGAACGAGTGTCCGCGCCACGGCGGCGTCATTCATCTCGCCCAGCACGTCCTGCAAAGCGCTCAGCCGCTTCACGAACGCCTTCACCTCGCGCTTGCGAAACAGCGACTGAAAGAAGTCGCACGCATAGCGCAGCTTCTTCAGCCGCTTGCGAAGCTCATGCCGCTCGCTCACGTCGAGGTCGTCGATGCGCTTGCCCAGCTTCACCGCGCGCGTCCGACGATGGTCCAACCGCTCGCGCGCGAACTCGGACGCGTCGCGCATCGCGTCTTCGCCGCCGATCGTCGCGTCGAACCACGGTTTGCTGTATGTCACCGCGGCAAGTTCGATAACTAAGCGCCGAAACCGTTCCGACTCCAGCGCTTCGAACACATGCGACCACGCGATGCGCCGGCGCGTGCGCACGACAGTCGCCAACTCGCGCAGCCGCTCGTCCTCGCCGTGCGCCTCGGCCGCCGGACGAAACACCTCGTCCTGAAACACGTCCAGATCGCGCGCCTCGCCCATCACGCCGGCCAGCCACCGCACCTCGTCCTCGATCGCACGCAGCGACGTGCGAAACGGTCCGCCGAACAACGTCAGCGCACTGCGCAGCCGCCGCAGCGCGACGCGCATCTGATGAATGCCTTCGGGATCCCGCGCGATCGTGACCGCCGCCCAATTGCCCAGCAGGTGGTTCAGGCAATAGCCGATCACGCCGGTGAACGCCGTATCCGCCGTCGCCGTGTCGGAGAGCGCCAACCGCTGCGCATATACCGGCGCTTCGGCTTCATCCTTGATGAGCGCATAGCCGCGCGCCGCCTTCGATTGCAGGAACAGCATCAGAGGCTGCCCCGCGGTAAGTTCTTTGGCGCACGCCACAAGATCGTTCGCACTGCCTTTCAGAAGCTCAAGCTCAAGTTCCGAAATCGGCGCTTGCGACGCCCGGCCCTCGCCCAACGTCCGGATGACGCCCGTGTCGAACGCCGCCTCGATTTCCGTCCCCCGCTTCGGTGTCAGCAACACCTTGGTGCGCCGCACCTCGACCGAAAACTGCGGCTTCAGAACGGCCTTCTTCAACGCCTTGGCGACGCGGCGGCGAACCGCCTCATCCGAAATCGCCCCGACATCCGGCGCAAGCGACGCGACCGTGGCCTTGATCTCCGTGCGCGTCGCGACATCCGGCCCGTTGGCGCTCTTCAATGTCTGTACGAAGCCGTCGCCTTCGTTGCGAACGCGCAGCACGTATCCCGCCTTGCGCAGCGCCAGATCGTCTGTGTCGAAATAGATGGCGTGAAGCGCGCGCGTCTGCGGCTTACGGTTGCGCGCAAGCCGACGAAACAACGGCAATCGCCGAACGCGCGCTAGCGCGTCATCGGGCCCAATGAATTTGAGCTCGGTTTCCTGTCCCATCAGCATCGGGCGACCCGCGGTACTGCGCGAACTCTCGCCCCTCTCCCCAAAACCACTAGGCGAGAGCGTACAGGGACGCGCAATCATCACAAATACGTTAGCAAAATGTCATAAACACATGATGTAGGACGCGCGCGAAACTTTGCCCAAGTGCTTGATACGCACAGAGTTTACGCACGCGCGTCGAAAAATTTTCCGGACGGGCACCAGCACTTTCAAGATGCGTGTGACCGCGCGGCGACAAGCGCCACCCAGTTCCGCGCCATCCTCGGTCGCCGGTAAGAAACTCAAGCAAAATCGAGCAGATTTACGGCCGAACCGCGACGCCGCTTTGCGCCAAACGCGCCTTGGCTTGACCTATTGTCGCCTCACCGAAGTGAAAAATCGAAGCCGCCAGCACCGCGCTCGCATGCCCCTCTCGCACACCGGCGACCAGGTGATCGAGCGTCCCCACGCCACCGCTCGCGATCACGGGAACGCTGACCGCGTCCGCCACCGCGCGCGTCAGCTCAAGGTCATAGCCTTCCTTTGTTCCGTCGCGGTCCATCGACGTGAGCAAAATCTCGCCCGCGCCGAATTCCACGACCTCGCGCGCATAAGCGACGGCGTCGAGCCCCGTGGCCGTCCGCCCGCCATGCGTGAACACTTCGAACACGCCCGACGGCGTCCGCCGTGCGTCAATCGCAACGACGACAAGCTGCGACCCGAACTTCTCCGCCGCCTCGCGCACGATCGCCCGCCGCTCGACAGCCGCGGTATTGATCGAAACCTTATCGGCACCGGCTAGCAGCAACGTCCGAATATCTTCAACCGCCCGCACACCGCCGCCAACCGTCAGCGGCATGAAACACGCCTCAGCCGTCCGCCGAACGACATCGAGCAGAATGCCGCGCTTCTCATGGCTCGCCGTGATGTCGAGAAAGCAAAGCTCGTCCGCCCCCGCCGCGTCGTAAGCCCGCGCCGCCTCGACCGGATCGCCCGCATCGCGCAAGTCGACGAACTTCACGCCCTTCACGACGCGCCCGTCTTTGACGTCAAGGCAAGGAATGATGCGCGTCTTCAGCATCAAGACCCCTTCACGAGATCGAGCGCCGACCGCGCATCAAGCCGCCCGTCATAAAGCGCCCGACCGCAAATCACGCCGGCGATGTTCGGATGCGCGCGCTGCTTCAACGCAGCGAGATCGTCCAGCGATCCAATGCCGCCGCTCGCAATGACCGGAATCGAAACCGCATCCGCCAACTGCGCCGTCTCTTCAATGTTGACGCCGCTACCCGTGCCGTCACGCGCAATGTCCGTGTAAATAATCGCCGCAACGCCGGCGTCTTCAAACTGACGAGCCAGGTCGCGCGCTGCAACGTCCGTGTCCGCCGCCCAGCCTTCGATCGCAACCCGCCCCTGTCGCGCATCGACCCCGACGACGACACGCCCCGGATACGCGCGCGCCGCCTCGTGCACCAACGCCGGATCGCGCACCGCAACCGTCCCAAGGATTACGCGCGTGACGCCGGCCTCAAGCCAACGATCAATCGCATCCCGATCACGAATGCCCCCGCCAAGCTGAACGGGCAGGGCAGTAGCCTTCAAAATTCCAGACACGGCAGCCGCATTCTTCGCCGCACCCTGCACCGCGCCGTCGAGATCGACGATGTGCAGCCACGAAAACCCCAGCGCCTGAAACGAATGCGCCTGCGCCGTCGGATCATCGTTGAACACGGTTGCCGCGTTCATATCGCCGCGCAACAACCGCACACACTTGCCGCCCTTGAGATCGATCGCCGGAAACAAAATCACGGCCGCCACCGCACGAAATTCTGCAGCAGCTGCAAGCCGACAGCCTGGCTCTTCTCCGGATGAAACTGCGTCCCGATCATATTCTCGCGCCCAACCACAGCGGCAAACGCACCGCCATAGTCGGTCTCGACCAACACATCCGAACGCGAAGCCGCGCGCAAACAATAGCTATGCACGAAATAGGCATGCGGCTCGGCCACATCGCCCAGATGCGCCAATACCGGATGCGGCGACACCACGCGCAGCGTGTTCCAGCCCATATGCGGAATCTTCAGGCTCGCATCGTTCGGCGTCATCTTCACGACATCGCCCGCAATCCAGCCAAGCCCCTCATGCACCCCATGCTCAAGCCCGCGCGTCGCCATCAACTGCATCCCGACGCAGATGCCGAGAAACGGCACACCGCGCGACCGAACGGCATCGCTCAGCGCATCGACCATCCCGTCGACCGCGCGCAAGCCCCGCATGCAATCCGCAAAAGCCCCGACGCCCGGCAGCACGATCCGCTCAGCCCGCCGCACCGCATCCGCATCGCTCGTCACGACGACGCGCGCATCAAGCCCGCCGTCGCTGACCGCACGCGCCATCGCCTTCTCGGCGGAACGCAAATTCCCCGAGCCATAGTCGATGATGGCGACAACACCCGTCATCCAGCCCTTCGCCCGAACGGCAATGCCAAGACGGCCAGCACGATGATGGACACGAACGCGCGATAGAAGAACACGAACGACGACAACAACACGTGCTCCGGATTGTGCCGCAAGTTCGTCACCCCGCAATCGAACACCTCGAAGAAATCAAGGAACGCGGCCTTCAAACTCATATCCGCCCAGAAGAAAAAATACGCGGGATACGCATCCTCAAGTGGCCACCCCGGCACCGGCGCCTCGGTCACCATCCCCTCGGGCACGGTTTGAAAAACCGTGTGCATGCAGCTCGACATGCTGGTGTCGACCGTAAACGCCGCGGGACGCTCACCTGCGCTGTAAGGATCGCTCGGCACGTCGATCACATATGTGACGCGCCCCACCGCATAGGTCGCAAGCGCACCCGCAACCGGCAACGACAAGATCGCCAGCATTGCATAAACCAGGGTGCCCAACCGCGGTGCCCCGGCGACATAGGCTTGGACCAACGGCAAAGCGACCGGCACGAAAACAATCGCAACCGCAAGATAGACGAGCGCGATCTCCGCAAACGAAAGCTGCCAATCGGCAGTGTATTGCCGCGCGATCAGAAACAGCGGCACGGCGACAACCGCTGCAATCGCCAGCGGCAGCACGCGACCCATCACCCACCAATTGATTTGCGCGGGCCTCCCCGCGAGAACCCGTCCCATGGCAAACAACGCATGCACCGCCGGGATCGCAATCGTCAGCAACACCAGTATGCCGGCCGCAAGTGCGGGCACCTGATAAATCAGCAGCAAAACGAGATCGTGCATCGGCATGATACGGGGCACCACAAAAACCACCGCATCTTGAGGCGAAGCTGAGCACCCGCGTCAACGGCGCAAATGTGCGGCCTTTAGGACCTAGAGGCTGCCCTTGGTCGACGGCACGCCGGTTTGGCGCGGATCCGCCTCGAACGCCTCGCGCAAAGCCCGCGCGCACGCCTTGTAGCAACTCTCGGCGATGTGATGATTGTTCTCGCCGTACAGGTTCTCGATATGCAGCGTCAGCCCGGCGTTTTGCGCCAGCGCCTGGAACCACTCCTTGAACAGCTCGGTATCCATCTCGCCCAGCTTCGCGCGGCTGAACGACACCTTCCAAATCAGATACGGCCGCATCGACACATCGACCGCGCAGCGCGTCAGCGTCTCGTCCATCGGAATAAGCGAGTTGCCGAACCGGCGAATACCCTTGCGTTCGCCCAACGCCTTGGCGATCGCAAGCCCGATGACGATCCCCGTGTCTTCGGTCGTATGATGAAAGTCGATATGCGTATCGCCCTTCGCCCGCACCTTCAGGTCGATCGACGAATGCTTCGAAAAACTCTCGAGCATATGGTCCAGGAACCCGATCCCGGTCGCGACGTCGGAAGCCCCCGTACCGTCAAGGTCGAGGCTCACGGAAATATCGGTCTCGCGCGTCTTGCGATCGACGCTCGCCTTGCGCATTGGATTTAAGCCTTTCAAGCCCTTTGCGAACGGGCCCCTCGGCGTCATATAGCAGCTACCCTAATTTTGAGCGAAAGGCCTGATTGTCCATGGTTGACGCCTCCGAGCAGCCGCCCGTCTGGCGCCGCACGACCATCCTGTCCGTTAGGAAAGGTGGCCAAGTCGTGGTCGCCGGCGACGGCCAGGTCAGCCTGGGCCAGACGGTGATGAAGTCGAACGCCCGCAAAGTGCGCCGCCTCGCAGGCGGCAAGGTCATCGCAGGCTTCGCCGGCGCGACCGCCGACGCCTTCACCCTCTTCGAACGCCTGGAAGCCAAGCTCGAACAACACCCCGGAAACCTGACCCGCGCCGCCGTCGAACTTGCCAAGGACTGGCGCACCGACCGCTACCTCCGCCGCCTCGAAGCCATGCTGGCAGTATCGGACGCGACGACCAGCCTGATCTTGAGCGGCTCCGGCGACGTCGTCGAACCCGAAGACGGCCTCATCGGCATCGGCTCCGGCGGCAACTTCGCCCTCGCCGCCGCCCGCGCACTATTGCCGCTGGATCTCAGCGCGGAAGAAATCGCCCGCCGCGCGATGAAGATCGCAGCCGACATCTGCGTCTACACCAACCACGAAATCACCGTCGAAAGTCTCTAAGCCCGTATGAGCGCCCTAACGCCCCGCGAAATCGTCACCGAACTCGACCGCTACATCGTCGGCCAGGCTGCAGCCAAGCGCGCCGTCTCCATCGCCCTGCGCAACCGTTGGCGCCGCCAACAACTGCCGGCCGACCTGCGCGAAGAAGTCCTGCCCAAAAACATCCTGATGATCGGCCCGACCGGCGTCGGCAAAACCGAAATCTCCCGCCGCCTCGCGCGCTTGGCGCAGGCGCCGTTCCTGAAAGTCGAAGCGACCAAATTCACCGAAGTCGGCTACGTCGGCCGCGACGTCGAACAAATCATCCGCGACCTCGTCGAAATCGGCATCGCCACCCTGCGCGAACGCCGCCGCGTCGACGTCCAACATCGCGCCCAGCGCTCGGCCGAAGACCGCGTCCTCGAAGCCCTCGTCGGCAGCAGCGCATCTGAATCCACGCGCGAGACGTTCCGCCGCAAATTGCGCGACAACGAACTCAACGACAAAGAGATCGACATCAACGTCGCCGACACCGCCGGCGGCATGCCCGCCTTCGAAATCCCCGGCATGCCCGGCGCGCAGATCGGCATGCTGAACCTGAACGACATGCTGGGCAAAGCCTTCGGCGGTCGCCAGAAGTTGCGCAAGATGAAGGTCGTCGACGCCTACGCCCCGCTGATCGCCGAAGAATCCGACAAGCTGATCGACAACGAAGCCCTTGTCCGCGACGCCATCCGCACGGTCGAAAACGACGGCATCGTCTTCCTCGACGAAATCGACAAGATATGCGCGCGCGAAAACGCAGGCCGCGGCGGCGCCGACGTCAGCCGCGAAGGCGTACAGCGCGATCTGCTCCCACTGATCGAAGGCACGACGGTCTCGACGAAGCACGGCCCGGTGAAGACAGATCACATCCTCTTCATCGCCTCGGGCGCGTTCCATATCGCCAAACCCTCGGACCTTCTGCCCGAACTGCAAGGCAGGCTGCCGATCCGCGTCGAACTGCAAGCGCTGACCCGCGACGACTTCCGCCGCATCCTCACCGAAACCGAAGCGAGCCTCATCAAGCAGTACAAAGCGCTGATGCTGACCGAGGGCGTCGAACTCGATTTCACCGACGACGGCCTCGACGCCATCGCCGACGCGGCGGCTGAGGTTAATGCGACGGTGGAAAACATCGGCGCGCGCAGGTTGCAGACCGTGATGGAGCGAGTGCTGGAAGAGGTAAGCTTCCATGCCTCCGACTCTAAGGGTGCGCGCATCGTCGTCGACAAAACATTCGTCACGCGAGAAATCGGTGCTTTGACCAAGAATGCCGACCTTTCGCGCTTCATACTTTAACGCGAGACTTTTCGTGCGCACACTCAGTAGACGAGTTCAGACCCACAGATAAAAAACCTCAGTAACGCGTTGAGGAATCACGCATCTCGCGATACGTTAACGGCCTGGGAAATTTTTGTAACCGAGGTCGTGCGTGTCCAAAAAGCTCTTCGTCAGCTTCGCGGAAAGCGACGGTGGTCATTCGTATTTGGCCGCCCGCGCGATGCTCAAGCCGAGCAACATCGCCCATCTCGTCTTCAGAACATCGGTCGCCGACTCGCTCGATGCGGTCGCGTCGGGCCAAGCGAACTTCACGATCGTCCCGGCCTACAACACGATCACGCAGTGGGAAGGCGCGACGCTGAAGGCGCTCGCCACCGGCCAATTCGAAATCTTCGCGCAAGTCTGCATGCCGACAAGCTACGTCCTCGTCGCGCACAGCGACTACCTGTTCGAATTCGTCAACGCCTACATCCACCTGCGCGAACCGCGCTTAGAGCCCACACACGAAGACGCCGCGCGCATCTACACGCGCTTCCTCACGCGCATCTTCGTCGGCGCGCAAGCCGAAGAACAGTATCGCGGCCGCCTCGTGCGTCCCGACATCTCGCACGCCTCGGTCGAACTCTCGCGCAATCCGCTACGCGTCCTCGAGGAGATGTCGCGCACCGAATTGTTCAAGGCCATGGCCGCGCAATCGCCCGTGCGTCCGCTCCATCAACAACAGCCGCTGCCGCAAAACCTCTCCGGTGGCACAATCAACATCGGCGCGACGCCCGTCCTCTCGCAGCAGCCGATGGTCGGCGCCGCCGTTCCAGGCTCGACCGGTTCAGTCTCGCTGATGGAAACACTGCAAGCGCCGGCCGCCCTGGTCGCAGCAGGCCTTCTCGAAGCCCCCGGCGATCCGACCGGCTGGGAGCAAGACGGCTCGCTCGGCGAAATCATCGGCACGCTGCGCAAGCTTCTCGTGCTGCTGAACGCCAACGCCTTCGGCGCCCCCGATCTGCCGGACAACAAAACGCAGTACCTGCTCATCGGCCGCAAAGGCGCGACCTTGCCGGCCGACTCCCTGTCCGCCGACCTCCCGAAGGACGCACCGACACGCATCATGACGCTCGTGCGGCCGACGGCGAAGGCCTCCAGCGCCGACCGCTGGATGAGGCCGCGCAACCTGTTGACCAAGCGCGCCCGCGATCACGGCTTCGTCTTCGATCGCCCGCCGCTGACGATCTCGCCGGGCAACATTCCCGTCTATCTGTTCGAAGGCGGCAAGCCGACGGGCGGCGTCTCGCCCAATCCCGTGGGCATGGCCGAAAACTTCCTCAGCTGGCTCGGACGCACCTTCGCGCCCGGCGACGACAAGACCGAGAAAGCCAAAGCCGCCAAGACGCTTCGCACCGCGCTCGAGAAGAAGCAGGAACGCAAGACCAAGGACGGCTCGGCGGAAAAATTCGACATCGCCTTCCTCGGCCAATACCAAACCTGGTGCGCCGAAACGCATTCGACGAGCGCCACCTGCTGGTGCTGTGAAGACGCGCACGTCGATAAGCAGCTGGAAGAAACCGGCGTCGGCATCGGCCCGCTGATCCAATTCCTGATCGCAGGCCTCATCGCCGTCACCGCGCTCGCACTCCTCATCACGCCGATCTATTGCTCCGTCACCGGCGCCTGTACCTGGTTCGGCGAGCGCGAGCCGACATTCGAACCCCGCGTCGAAGCACCACCGCCGACAACGACGTCGACGGTATCCGCGCCGACGCAAGTGACCACAACGCCCATCGCACCGCCGCCGCCTGTCACAACAAGCGCGCCGGAAGCAACGAAGTCTACGTATCCGGGCATCAACGGCGCGAAGCCGCTAACCGCAGCCACGCCGGAAACGAAAGCGCCCGTCGCGTCCGCACCGGTACTCGCACCGAAAACGGACGTTCCGAAACCGCCGCCAGTGTTCCACGTCGCCTTCTTCGAAGCGAAGGCGAACCTGACACCCGAAGCGATGAACGCCATCGCCTCCGCCGCCACGCAATTCGTGCAGTTGAACCGCAGCACCAACGTTCGCCTGGTCTCGTTGGGGCCACGCGAAAGCGACGACGCCCTGTGGCAACGCAGGCTCTATGCGGTGAAGGACGAACTGGTGCGCCTCGGCGTGCCCGCAGGCCGCATCCGCTACGAAGGCACAGGCCCCTATCTGATCATGATCCGCTCGACGCAACCCACGCGTCCTGCCGGATCGTCGCGCCGCCGCTCCAGCCAGTATTTGGACTCGGTGCCCGACCCGATGAGCGGCGAACTCTAAGCGCCGCGCTTGCGCCGCAGATAGACATAGATCGCACCAGCTCCGCCGTGGCGCTGGTGCGCACCCTGCACGCCGACGACCAGCGAGCGCAGCGCATCTTCCTCAAGCCAGCGAGGCACCATCACACGCAACACGCCGGCATTCGACCGCTCGGGCATGATGAAGGTCGCAGGCTCCTCACGTGCGGTCCGCGGCGCTCCTTTACCGGTCACCACCAGAATGCAGCGATACGCGTGTTCATGCGCACGCCGCACAAACGACACCAGCCGTCCGTGCGCTTGCGCCTGCGTCATGCCATGCAGATCGAGCGTCGCATCCGGCTCGACCTTGCCACGCTTCAAACGCTCCGCCGTCGAACCATCCATACCGAACGGCGGCGCGGAAACCTTCTTTGGTTTGGCAGCCGGCGCAACAACTGACGCAGCCGGCCTGGCAGGAGCGGGCAGGGCAGGGGGCTCCCGCAACACGCGGCCAACGCGCTTCTTCTCAAGCTTAGCCTTGGCGGCCTTCGCGCCGCGTAGACGCCGGACGTCGCGCATAACCTCGTCCCACAGCGCACGCTCTTCGTCGTGAAGGTCCCGTTTGCGTACCACGTGGATCAGTTCAACCGCGCCGCAACGGCCTTCGGCACGAACACATAAAGCTGCCCCTTATGCGCCATACGCCCCGCAACGCTCTCCGCGCGCGCGGTCGAACCCCAATAGACGTCGCCGCGAACAGGCCCGCGGATCGCGCCACCTGTATCTTGCGCAACCATCAACCGGCTGAACGCAACGTCAGGTGCCTTCTCATCATCGGCCGGCGCCGTACCATCGACCCACATCGGCGCACCCAAAGCATGGAAGCGCAGATCGACCGCAAGACTGGCCTCGCTGGTCAACGGTACGCCCTGCGCGCCTTCCGCACCCAACGTGGGATCGTCCAACGCTTGTTCCTTGAAGAACACGAACGACGCATTCTCGTTCATCAACGCCGGCGCCTTCTTCGGATTGGCCTTCAGCCAAGCGCGGATCGTCTGCATGGACAAAGCCTCGCGCGCGATCTCGCCGCGCTCAACGAGCACGCGTCCGACCGCGGTATAGGGATGCCCGTTTTGTCCATCATAAGCGACGCGAACGACCGAGCCGTCGGCAAACCGTACCCGCCCCGATCCCTGCACATGAAGAAAGAACGCCGCCGCCGCATCGTCGACATAGGCAATCGGCGCCGACCGATCCTTCAGCGCCCCGCTCTCGATCGCCGCGCGCGTATCGTAGGGCACGAGCTTGTCGCCATCGACGCGCCCCGCAATCCGTTCGCCTTTCAGCGCTGGCCGGAAACTTCCCAGATCGACAGAAACCAAATCCGCAGGCCGCGCATAAAGCGGCGTCGTAAAGCGCCCGCCCGGTTTGCGGCTGCCCGCAAGCTCCGGCTCGTAATAGCCGGTGAACAACCCAACGGGCTCAGCGCGATTGAACGCCTGCGCCGGAACAAAATGCGCTTCGAAGAACTGCCGCGCCGATTCCGCCGACGGCGCCTTCACCTGAACCGCAGCAGCGCAAGCTGCACGCCATTCGCCAACCTTGCCATAGGCAGCAGTCCCACCCAGCGCATCGCCGTCGACGCGCACCGTGATCCTCTTGCATGAGCCGACGAACGCGACGAACGCGCTGCGCACATCAGCGCTTGCCCAACCGTTGAGGTCGGCAAACGCCGCGCGCTTGAGCACAAGCTCATCGGCCGATTTGTCAGGGAGAAGGCCGGTTAGCGGCTTGCAAGCCGCAACCAGCAACAGAACCGCAACGCCAAGCGTTTTCGAAGCACGCATGGCCACGATGAATAAAGGGAGAACCTGCCCGGGAAAAGCGCCTTAAGCGGCGCCCGCGGTCGAAACCAGCTTCCAGTTCGGATCGGACGAGCGCGTATCGCGGGCAAACGTCCAAACGTCCGTCACCTCGCGCACGACCCCGGCCGCGCCTTCGATCACCGCGCCGGCCGCATCGCGCGTCACGCTGATGAGTTCGCTGACGAAGCGCACGGTCACTTCCGCAATCCGCCCGCGCAGACTGACCTCTTCGAGGTTCGCCTGCTTCAAGCCGATGAACGAAACGTCCAACTGGTGTCCGCCCTTTTCGCGCGACGTGATCGCGGCGTCGAAGCTGGCATAGACATCTTCCGACAACAGCGGCTTCAACGTCGAACGGTCGCCTTGGGCAAACGCCCGCGCGATCATCTCGTGAGCCACCTTGGCGCCGCGCACGAAGCCATCGGGCTCGAACGACGGATCAACCTGACGCAGCGCATCCACGCCGGCGGCAAGCGGCGTCCCCGCCGGAATCTTGATCTCGGAACCCGGACGCGGAGCGTCGCGCCCACGGGGCAGCGGAACGACATTGTCTTCTTTGCCGACCGGCGCCGTCGGACGGCGCGCATCGACGCGTTCGCGCCGATTGAGGTCGACGGGCGGTTGCTCGTTACCGGTGCGTCGGCCCAGCACGGCGTAGAGGCGATACAAAATAAACGCCGCAAAACCCGCCAAAATCAGAAGCTCCAGTACCGTTCCGTTCATTGAAAAAATCCGTTGAAGGACACGCGCCACCCACTTTTCTGGTTCGTCGCCGGCGACAATCTGCCAGGGCCGCAATCAAACCTGCGCTTGGGGAAAAAGCCTACAGCGGTAAACCTTTCCGGTCCATAGCTCGCATCGAGAGAATTTTGCGCATTCCTGCGAAGTTTCCCAGCATATCGGCGGTTGTTAGGCATTGGCTTGTGTCTGCTGCCTCCGGCGTGATAGCCAGCGCCCCAAGTGGAAATCGTACGAATTCCCCAGCTTTCAAGGACACTGACGCATGAGTGATATGCCCAACGGTAACGGCAATGGCAGCGCCGCCGACAACCAGGCCGCCGCAGCCGCTGGCGCCGCCGCACAGATTCAGGTGCTGGCCCAATACGTTAAGGATTTGTCATTCGAGAACCCCGCCGCACCGATGAGCTTGCAGGGTCAAAAGCCCGCGCTCGAAGTCGGCGTCGACGTCCAGGCGCGCGGTCTCGGCGTCGATCAATACGAAGTGTCGATCCGTGTCCGCGCGGACGCGAAGTCGGCAAACCAAACCGTCTTCGTGTGCGAAGTGACGTATGCCGGCGTCTTCGTGCTGAAGAACATCACGCCGGAAAACATCCAGCCGATCCTGCTGATCGAGTGCCCGCGTCAGCTGTTCCCCTTCGCCCGCCGCGTGGTGGCCGACACGACGCGCGACGGCGGGTTCCCGCCCTTGATGCTCGATCCGATCGACTTCCTGACCCTCTACCGCGCTCAACTCGCGCAGCAGAAAACGCAAGGCGCTCAGGCCTCGGCCTGAAACCAGATCGCCGATTGGCCAAGCGTGGCGATCGCCACGGCATGACGCTCAAGTTCCTCCGCGCTGATGCGCGGGGGCAGGGGTGACGGACGCGGCACCACGGGCTTGAAAATGACCGCACGGTTGTCGGACAAGCCCGCGTTGGCGACGAGCTCCAAACCGGGCTGACGCCCGCCCGAGAGTTCCAGATAAACCTCAGCCAGAAGCGCCGCGTCGAGCAGCGCGCCGTGACCCTTCGCACGCCGATCATCGAGCGAGATGTCGAACCGGCGGCACAACGCGTCGAGCGACGCCGACGCACCCGGAAACCGCCGCCGCGCAATCATCAGCGTATCGACGGCGCGCGTTGACGGGATCGATCCCTTCTTCAGCTTGCCCAATTCGGCATTCAGAAACTTGAGATCGAACTCGGCGTTGTGAATGACGAGACCGCTGTCGCCGATGAATTCCAAGAACCCGTCGACGACGTCCGCAAACACCGGTTTGTCGCGCAAAAACTCGGTCGAGAGATTCGTGATGCGCTGAGACTCCTCCGGCACATCGCGTTCGGGATTGATGTAGGCGTGATACTTCGCGCCCGTCGGCGTACGGTTGCGCAACTCGAGGCAGCCGATTTCGATGATGCGATGGCCTTGGCCCGGATCGAGTCCGGTCGTCTCGGTATCGAGAACAATTTCACGCATGATTCGATGTCCAGATCTTGCCCTCACGATGCTTCAGCGCATCGATGATCGCAACGACCTGGGCTTCGGCGTGTGCCAATCCTAGTGAAGTATCAACAACAAAGTCGGCCCGCGCACGCTTGTCGGCATCGGGCATCTGCTTCAACAAAATCGCCTCGAGTTTTTCCGGTGTCATCCCCGGCCGCGCCAACACACGCTGACGCTGAACATCGGCCGGCGCGGACACCACGACAACGACATCGACGCGCGCGCGGCCCCCCGTCTCAAACAACAGCGGAATGTCGAGCACCACCATCGAAGCGCCCGAAGCAGCCGCCGCCTGAAGCGCCGCCCGCTGCGCCTCGCCCACCAGCGGATGCACGATCAACTCAAGTTTGCGCAGCGCTTCAGGATTACCGACAACCTCGCGCGACAGTTTCTCGCGATCCACACGCCCATCGACAACGACGCCTGGAAACGCCGCACCGACAGCCTCAACCGCTGCCCCGCCCTTGTCGTAAAGCGCATGCACCGTCGCATCGGAATCGCAAACCGGCACGCCATGACGCGCGAACATCTTCGCCGTCTCGCTCTTGCCCATGCCTATCGACCCGGTGAGTCCGACAAGCAACATCTCTCAGCGCCCCAACTGCGCAATCAAATGCGCGCGCAACGCAGGCGTCACCTTCGGCTCCACCCCGAACCAGGCCGCAAACCCCGGCTGCGCCTGATGCAACAACATTCCAAGCCCATCCACCGCCTTCAACCCCCGCGCCTTCGCGCGCGCCAACAACGGCGTTTCAAGCGGACGATAGACGATATCGACAACTGTCGAATGAGACGGCAGCGGCGCGAGATCCAACTCCAACGCCGGCTGCCCTGTCATACCCAAACTAGTCGTGTTCACAAGCACACCAGCGCGCGCCAACGCCGCCGGTAACCCCGCCCACGCAACAGGCTTCACACGAGCGCCAAACCGCGCCGCAAGCCCCTCGGCCTTATCCAGCGTCCGGTTCACGAGCACAACCTCGGTCGCACCCAACGACAGCAGCGACGCAATGACAGCGCGCGAAGCACCGCCCGCACCGAGCACCACCGCACTCACGCCATCGAGCGTCGCGACCCCGTTCTCGCCCAACAACTGCGAGAACCCGTGCGCATCCGTGTTGCGCCCGCTCGCGCGCCCATTCTCAAACACCACGGTGTTGACCGCGCCCGTCAGACGCGCCGCCTCGTCATGCGTATCGACCAACGCAAACGCAACTTCCTTATGTGGCAGCGTCACATTGAACCCGCGAAAGCCCGCCTTCGGCAGCGCCCGAAACGTTTCCACAAAATCCTCGGGTTTGATCGCAAGCGGCAGATACGCCGCGTCAAGTTTGTGTTCCGCGATCCAATACCCGTGCAGCGCCGGCGACAGGCTGTGCGCAATCGGCCACCCTGCCACCCCTGCCAGCTTTGCCGCGCCCGAAATCGTCATGCCCGCACCATGCCATGCGTCCGCAAAAAATCGATGAGCGGCAACAACGGCAATCCCTGAATGGTAAAGGCATCACCTTCGATCTTCGAAAACAGCTGAATGCCGATGCCTTCCACATGATAGGCGCCGACACTCCCCAAGATGTCCTCACCCGCATCCACAAGATACGCATCGAGAAAATCGTCGGAAAACGCCCGCATTGTCAGCCGCGCCTCTTCCACGACGCGCCACACAACCGACCCGCCACGCGCCACGCAAACAGCCGACGACAGCACATGGGTTCGCCCGCGCAACCGGCGCAGTTGATCACGTGCCGCATCACGATCAGCGGGCTTCTGAAACATTTCGGCGCCAAGGCTCAACACTTGATCCGCGCCGATCACCGTCGCTTCCGGATGCCGGTTACTGATCTTCACAGCCTTCAACTCGGCCAGAACATCCGCCACATCACGCGGCTTCGCCTTTTCCGCCGCCAATGACTCAACGACCGACGTCTCATCGACATGCGCCGCTTCCGCCGTGAAACGCAGCCCCGCCGCTCGCAACAACCGCCGCCGCGTCGCACTAGTCGAGGCCAATATGAGTTCGCTCATTCGACCGGCTGTTGGCGCGCGCGGCTATGCAAGGCCAGCACCGCCGCCGCCGTCTCCTCGATCGACCGCCGCGTCACATCGATCACCGGCCAGCCCTTTTCCGCAAACAACCGCCGCGCAAACGCAACCTCGGCCCGTACAGAGTCCAGATCCACATACTCGGTCTCCGTCTCCTCATTGAGAGACAGCAACCGGTTCTTCCGGATTTGGATCAACCGCTCCGGACTGGCGATCAACCCCACAACCAAAGGCCGGCGAATAAGATCGAGTTCGGGCGGCAATGCGATCCCAAGCACGATCGGAATATTCGCCGCCTTCACACCACGGTTGGCAATGTAGATACACGTGGGCGTCTTCGACGTCCGGCTAACGCCGACCAGTACGACATCCGCCAAATCCAGCGTCGCCGCACTCTGCCCGTCATCGTGGGCCATCGTGTAGTTGAGCGCATCGATCCGCTGAAAATACTTCGCGTCCAACTCATGCTGCGCACCGGGCTTATGACTGAGCTCCGCGCCCAGATAATTGCCGAGCAAGGTCATCACCGGATCGAGCACCGCCACCGACGGTTGCCCCAACTCCCGGCACTTCACCTCAAGCAACCCGCGCAGTTCCTCATTCACCATCGTATGCAACACCAACCCCGGCGCCGCCTCGATCTCCATCAACGCGCGCTCAAGCTGCTTACGATTGCGCACCAGCGGATAGACATGCTCGATCGGCCGGCCCATATCGAACTGCGCGCACGCGGCTTTGCCGACGGCATTCAACGTCTCGCCCGTCGAATCCGACACAAGATGCAAGTGGAAGTAGATGGCAACGCTTCGCGGACTCTGCACGGGGGCCTGAGGATCGTCCTGTGAATACGTGAGGTGATAAGACCGGGGAGAAAACCGGGACGCAAGGACTATGTCCCCTGACCCCACCTAACCCCTCGGTTGCGCCGTGTCATATCCACCGCACACAAGCCGATTGCATGCTTTTCCACCGCTTTTGATGAAACCGATCCGTGCTCACCCTATCCACACCGACCGATGCACAAGACCTGAGGAAACGACACCGAATCCACATTGCATCCCCAAATGGGGATGAAACCAACGCCTGGGTATGACCTTGGGGATCGCCTATGCAGCGGCAGTCTGTCCCTATTGTCCACACGCCCTACATCTTCCTTCAATTCTTCAAGTATCTATAACTAAATAGATAATTAGGTTGGATGACGTTGGTCGAGCGTATCGAAAAACCGATCTTGAAAGCGCTCGGCGGCCACGCGGTCGAACCGCGACCGGTGTGGCTCATGCGCCAAGCCGGCCGCTACCTGCCCGAATATCGCGAGCTTCGAGCCAAGACCGCCGATTTCATGACCCTGTGCCTCACGCCGTCATTGGCGGCCGAGGTCACGCTGCAGCCGATCCGCCGTTTCAACTTCGATGCCGCGATCCTCTTCGCCGATATCCTGCTGATCCCGCACGCCCTCGGCCAACGCGTGTGGTTCGAGGCAGGCGAAGGCCCAAAACTCGAAGCCTTCGACGCAACATCCCTGAAACGCTTCAAGCCGGAAACCGTTTCGAAGGCCCTCGCGCCGGTTATGGAAACAATCGGCCGCGTCAAACGCGAACTCCCGAAGACCACGACGCTGATCGGTTTCGCCGGCGCACCATGGACCGTCGCGACCTACATGATCGCCGGCGGCAGCTCGGACGACAGCACACCCGCCCGCCTGTTCGCGCATAAAAACCCGGCCGACTTCGCCGCGCTGCTTGAGATCCTGGTCGAGGCAACAGCGAACTACCTCATCGCGCAAATCGACGCCGGCGCCGAAGTCCTGCAGCTCTTCGAAAGCTGGGCCGGAACTATTCCCGCCGATGAACTCGACGCCTACTCGATCAAACCGCTTCAACAGATCATCGCCCGCGTTCACCAACACGCCCCGCAAGTTCCGATCATCGTCTTTCCGCGCGCGGCCGGCGCCAACTACCCGCGTTATGCCGAGACCAATGCCACTGCGATCTCGCTCGATGCCCACACCCCACTCGAATGGGCTCGCAAGCAGTTCAAGCCGAACGTCGCGCTCCAAGGCAACCTGGATCCCTTGGCGCTGATCGCCGGCGGCAAAGCCCTAACCAACGCCGTCGATCGCATCCTGACCGGCACACGCGGAACGCCGCACATCTTCAACCTGGGCCACGGCATCCGCCCTGAAACGCCGGTCGCGCATGTCGAGCAACTCCTGGCACAGATCAGGGGCACGCGCGCATGAGGGTGGCGGTCGTTCTCTTCAACCTCGGCGGCCCGTCATCGCTAGAGGCCGTCGAACCGTTTCTGTTCAATTTATTTAACGACGCCGCCATCATACGCGTGCCGCAGCCGCTGCGTTGGCTGATCGCGCGCTTGATCTCGAAACGCCGCGCACCGATCGCGCGCGCCATCTACGCCAAGATGGGCGGTTCGTCACCTATCCTCGGCCAAACCTACAATCAAGCCTCGGCGCTGCGGACGGCGTTGATGGGCGACGGCACGACCTACGAAATCTTCGTCGCCATGCGCTACACGACCCCGCGGGCGTCCGACATCACCGAACAGGTCCGCCGCTTCCGTCCGAACAAGATCGTCCTCCTGCCGCTCTACCCGCAGTTCTCGACCACCACGACCCGCTCGTCGATGCGCGAATGGCAACGCCACGCCCGCGACAAGGAGCTGACGGCACCGGTGTCGGCGGTGTGCTGCTATCCGAAGGACGTCGGCTTCATCACCGCACAAGCCGCCCTGATCGCGGAGGAGATCGCGAAAGTCCCACCGAACGTCCGCTTCCGTCTGCTGTTCTCCGCCCACGGCCTACCCGAACGCATAGTCAGCGGCGGCGATCCGTATCAGGCCCAAGTGGAAGACACGGCGAAGGCGCTGGTCACGGCGCTCAACCGCCCCGACCTCGACTGGCGCGTCTGTTTCCAAAGTCGCGTCGGCCCGATGAAATGGATCGGCCCCTCGACCGACGACGAGATCAAACGCGCCGGCAAGGAAGGCCTGGCTCTCGTCGTCGCCCCGATCGCCTTCGTCTCGGAGCACTCCGAAACGTTGGTCGAACTGGACATGGAATACGCGCATCTCGCGACCGAGCACGGCGTGCCTCACTACCTGCGCGTTCCCACGGTCGGAACCCATTCGGACTTCATCGAGGGCCTGGCAAAGCTCGTCCGTGGCTCTCTCGAACATCCCGGCACGCGATCGGGCAGCGGCGTCCGTCTTTGCCCAACGAAATGCGGCGAGTGCGCCATGGAGAGGAAAGTCGCATGAGCGAAACACTGCTCGCGCTCTACCCGTGGCTCAAGGCGTTCCACATCATCGCCGTTATCGCTTGGATGGCTGGCATGCTCTATCTGCCGCGCCTTTTCGTCTATCACTGTGAAACGCGACCGGGCACGTCCGAGTACGAGCGTTTCTCGGTCATGGAACGCAAGCTCATGCGGGTCATCATCAATCCGTCGATGGCCGTCGTTTGGATCTTGGGCCTGACGCTCGCCCATACGCTCGACGTTTGGATGGCGGGCTGGTTCCACTTGAAACTGCTCCTCGTCATCATCATGTCAGGCCTGCACGGCATGCTGTCCCGCTATCGTCGGGACTTTGAGCAGGGCAAGAACACCAAGACCCAGCGCTTCTACCGGATCATTAACGAGGTGCCCGCCGTCCTGATGGCGCTGATCGTGATCCTGGTGGTGGTGAAGCCGTTCTAGGACCCGCCACAATCGAGGCCCTGGCTCAAAAAAAGCCCTCTTCAAACTTGGCCGGGACTAGGCTACAAGTGATTTGTCTCCCGACACGTCCGGAAACAACGCCCGTCAACGGAGCCGCCGTCATCGCGCTGTAGTGCGCAACGGATAAGGCTTGTGACAGGCAAAATCCCAGCCAGCGCTGAGACTGTTCCGGACGCCCCCATCCCCTTCAGTGCCGTGGTTTCCCTCTGAAACTTGGAACCAAGCGCCTGAGCCTCCCATTACCAGTCGATTCACAGAGAGTTATTTTCCAATGTCGCTTCAAGAAGTGATGAAGCTCCAAGACCTTAAGAACAAAACGCCGGCCGCACTGCTCGAGCTCGCCGAAGAACTGAAAATCGAAAACGCCAGTGCGATGCGCAAGCAGGACATGATGTTTGCGATCCTGAAGCAGCTGGCCGAGCAAGACGTCGAAATCACCGGCTCCGGCGTCGTCGAAGTCTTGTCCGACGGCTTCGGGTTCCTCCGCGCGCCGGAGTCGAACTACCTGCCCGGCCCCGACGACATCTACGTGAGCCCAACTCAGATCCGCCGCTTTGCGCTGCGCACCGGCGACACCGTCGACGGTCCGATCCGCGGGCCCAAAGACGGCGAACGCTATTTCGCGCTGCTCAAGGTCACGACGATCAATTTCGAAGACCCCGAGAAGCAAAAGCACAAGGTCCACTTCGACAACCTGACGCCGCTCTATCCCGATGAGCGCATCAAGCTCGAAATCGCCGACCCGACGATCAAGGATCGCTCGGCCCGCGTGATGGACATCGTGACGCCGCTCGGCAAAGGCCAGCGCGCGCTGATCGTCGCGCCGCCCCGCACCGGTAAAACCGTGCTGCTGCAGAACATCGCGCGCTCGATCGCCGCCAACCATCCCGAATGCTTCCTGATCGTTCTTCTGATCGACGAACGTCCGGAAGAAGTCACCGACATGCAGCGCACCGTGAAGGGCGAGGTCATCTCCTCGACCTTCGACGAACCCGCGTCGCGCCACGTGCAAGTCGCCGAAATGGTGATCGAAAAGGCCAAGCGCCTGGTCGAGCACAAACGCGACGTCGTCATCCTGCTGGACTCGGTCACCCGTCTCGGCCGCGCCTACAACACCGTCGTCCCGTCATCGGGCAAAGTGTTGACCGGCGGCGTCGACGCCAACGCGTTGCAGCGTCCCAAGCGCTTCTTCGGCGCCGCGCGCAACATCGAAGAAGGCGGCTCGCTGACCATCATCGCGACGGCCTTGATCGACACCGGCAGCCGCATGGACGAAGTCATCTTCGAAGAGTTCAAGGGCACCGGTAACTCGGAAATCGTCCTCGACCGCAAGGTCTCCGACAAGCGCGTCTTCCCGTCGATGGACATTCTCAAGTCCGGCACGCGCAAGGAAGAACTCCTCACCGACAAGGCCACGCTGCAGAAGATGTACGTCCTGCGCCGCATCCTCAATCCGATGGGCGCAACCGACGCGATCGAATTCCTGCTCGACAAGCTCAAGAGCACGAAGACGAATCAGGAATTCTTCGACGCGATGAACACGTAATCGGGCTGAAGCGTTGACGACGTTCGAAGGCTACGAACCCGTCACGCTTCAAACACCGACGCTCGCCTTAGAACCGCTGCGTGCCGTCCACGCAGCGGAAACGTTCGAAGCCCTCTCGAACCCCAGCCACTACACCTACATCCCGCAAAACCCGCCCGCGTCGCTCGAAATCCTTCGTCAACGCTATGAGCGCCTCGAAGGCCGCCGCTCGCCGAACCGCCGCGAGTTGTGGCTGAACTGGGCAGTCCGCGTGCCAACCGGTGAGATCGCGGGCCTTGTCCAAGCGACAGGCTTTCCCGACGGCCGCGCCCTCGTGGCCTACGAATTGTTCGAAGCGTTCCAAGGTCGCGGCCTCGCCACGCAAGCCGTGCGCGCCGTCCTTCTCGATCTGCGTGAGCGCGCGCGTCTGACCTATGCGACGGCGCTCGTCGACACGCGCAATGCAAAGTCGATGGCGCTGCTCGAACGTTTGGGCTTCACCCGCAAGCGCTTCATCAAGGACGCCGACACGTTCAAAGGCTCGACCAGCGACGAATACGAATACATCCTCGACCTGGCCGCGCTCAGATGAAGCTCATCACGACGACACTCAACGTCAAAACCACAGGCCCCGGCCTGACGAGCATCTCGACCGACGTCACGCGTTGGCTAGGTAAGCACGCGTCAGGTGACGGTCAGCTCACGCTCTTCATCCGCCACACTTCGGCCTCGCTGACGATCCAGGAAAACGCCGACCCCGACGTCCTCAAAGACCTCGAGACCTTCATGCGCAAACTCGCGCCGTGGGAGGAAGGCCTCTACCGCCACAACACTGAGGGCCCCGACGATATGCCGGCCCACATCCGCGCCGCCCTGACCGCGACCTCGATCACAATTCCCGTGATCGGCGGCCGTCCGGTGCTTGGGCTCTGGCAGGGCATCTACGTTTGGGAGCATCGCGCCGATCCGCAACAACGTGAGGTCGTCGTCCAGCTTCTGACGGCGTGACGGCGACGCATCGCTTCGGCTAGATTGCGCCGGCTCAAACGGCATCAGGATCACCGGACCACTCATGCGCGCGCTCTGCAAGTATCTCGCAGCTCTCGTTTTCGCCATTCCGGTCGCGGCGCACGCCGAACCTCTGTCAGAGGAACGTCAGGCCTATCTCGAAGGCGTCTGGAAAGGCATCTCGACCGAGGTCAGCGCCGATAAACTCTGCTCACAGACTGCGCCACCGACCGGCGTGATGACGTTGTCGATCGAGTTCCTGCGCTCGGGCGGCGTTGCTTTCGCGGACGACGGCGCCGAATCCGCCTCGCGCGGTCCCATCACCGAACCGGACGAAGAGAACGGCATCGTCGCGCTGACCTTCGGCGGCGACGTCTGGCGCTTCCGCCCGGACGGTCCTGAGGTCATGTACCGCGTTCGCACGTCCGCTTCGTTGGGCGGCGGCGTCGACACGATGGTCTTCAAGCGCTGTCAGAAAGCAGCCGACCGCACCGCCATCACCCTTGATGACGAAGCGCTCAAATTTCTCGCCGCCGACTTGCCGGGCGACGAAGCCTTCTTCATGGACGACCGCCTCGCCGCCAAAACCGGCGATCGCTGCGCCGTCGACGAAACGCAGTATCTGTTCTTCGTCCTGATCGGTCCGTCCGAATTCCGCGTCAGCCGCTGGAACAGTTTTGCCCTCGCCGACAAACTCGCGTCGAAAGCAAAGGTAAAGCTCCCGCCGCTTGATCCGGTCGCCAATTGGAAAATCGAAAACGCCCGCGTCGACGGCGCCAAGTACGCCTTCCGCATGCGCGACTACGATAACGCTGAAGCCGTGCCGGAGACGATCCACGTCGAGGTCAAACCCGACGGCTCGGTCGTCGTCCCGGAATGGCGCCGCACCTACATCCGCTGCACCAAGTTCCAATCGAGAAGCTAACGGCGGGGAACCACATTAACCCCGTCGCGTTGAACACCGAACCGGAAGGAGGCGTCATGCGCCCGCTGAAACACGTCACCGCGACACTCGTCATGGCCACTGCCGCCGCAACGGCGTGCACCCAAGCCCAAGGCGAAACCGTCGACACCAAATCCGGCAAAGTCGCCGTCGAAGAATTGGCGTCCGGCCTCGACCACCCTTGGGGCATGGCCTTCTTGCCCGACGGCCGGTTGCTGGTGACGGAGCGTGACGGCGGTCTGCGCATCTTGGGCACCGACAACAAACTGTCGCCGGCGTTGGCAGGTATCCCGGAGGTCAGCGCAAGCGGGCAGGGCGGTCTGCTCGACGTCGCGCTCGATCCTGACTTCGCCGCCAATCGCACGATCTATTTCTCTTACGCCGAACCCGGTGGCGCCGGCGCATCGACCGCCTTCGCCCGCGCCACGCTCGGTGAAGGCCGCGTCGAGAATGTCAAAGTCATCTTCCGCCAAGAACCCAAAGTGTCAGGCAGCGGCCACTATGGCGGCCGCATCGTCTTCGCGCGTGACGGCCACATATTCCTGACGACCGGCGAACGCCAAAAATTCGATCCGTCGCAAGACCTGAACAGCCACCTCGGCAAGATCATCCGCCTCAACAGAGACGGCTCGGTCCCGAAGGACAATCCGTTCGTCGGCCGCGCCGGCGCCAAGCCCGAGATCTGGTCCTACGGTCATCGCAACGTCCAAGGCGCGGCGATCGAACCGTCGACCGGGGTGCTGTGGACGATCGAGTTCGGCCCCAAAGGCGGCGACGAATTGAACCGTCCGGAAGCCGGCAAGAATTACGGCTGGCCGCTCGTCAGTTGGGGAAGCCACTACGACGGCCGCGACATCCCCGATCCGCCGACCCGTCCCGACCTCGCCGACGCGGTGAAGTATTGGAATCCGGTGATCTCGCCGTCCGGCATGATCTTCTACACCGGCGCCAAATTCCCGCAGTGGAAAGACAACCTCCTCATCGGGGGTCTCAGTGCAAAAGCGTTGATCCGCTTGACGATCCAAGGCGGCAAGGTCACCGACGAAGAAAGCATCGACATGGGCGAACGCATCCGCGACGTCGAACAAGGCCCCGACGGCTCGATCTATCTCATCACCGACGAATCCGACGGCAAGATCTGGCGGCTTCGTCCGCAGTAAGTCACCGCGCGGTCATTCCGCCGTCGACGACCATCTCCGACCCGGTCATGAACCCTGCATCGTCGGAGGCCAGAAACACGACCGCGTTCGCGATATCGGCGGCGGCGCCGAACCGCCCCAACGGATGAGCGGCCATCAGGTTGGAACGCACATCGTTCGCGCCGACCCCCATCGCCGCGCCCAAGTCGGCCATGACCTTGTCCCCCATCATCGTGTCGATGACGCCGGGATGAAGCGAGTTGACGCGTATCTTGAGCCCAAGCGTCGCGCACTCCAGCGCCGCGCCCTTGCTCATCAACCGCACCGCGCCTTTCGAAGCGTTGTAGGCGACCGCAAACGGCGAGCCCGTCAAGCCCGCGACCGACGACAAATTGATGATCGACCCGCCGCCGGGCCATTGCGGCGCGCGCTTGGCGATCGCCGGAATGCACGTCTTCATGCCGAGAAAAACACCGTCGACATTGATCGACTGCATGTGGCGAAATTCGTCCAGCGTCGTCGCCGACATCGCCTTCGCGCCGAAGATGCCGGCGTTGTTCATGAGAATGTCGAGCCCGCCGAAACGCGCTTCGGCGGCGGCGACCGCGGCCACCCAAGCCGCCTCGTCGCGCACGTCGTGATGCACATAGCCCGCGCGCCCGCCGCTCTCGACGATGCGCGCAGCGACCCGTTCGCCTTCGTCGTCGAGCACGTCCGTGATCAGCACGGCCGCACCGGCATCGGCCAGCGCCACAGCCGACGCGGCGCCGATGCCGCGCGCACCGCCCGTAACCAGTGCGACGCGTCCTGTAAGTTTGCCGGCCATATTTCGAACCTCCGCGTATTTCCCGACTGTTTCCGTCTTTCAGAACCACGTCAAATCGTGTGATTTGACGATTGACCCGCGGCACGTCACCCTGCCTGCGATGTGAAATTGGGAGTCCGACGAAGATGGACGGGGAATCGCACGCCAAAGATCAAGACCGCGCTAAGTATCACGCGATGATGGACGGCACACAGGACGACTGGGACATCATCGTCAAGCACGCGGCGCCATTCCAAAAAGATCTACCGAACCGAATTCTTGCCCATCTCAAGTTGCTCAAAGGCGATTGCGGCGGCTTCGCCGTCGACCGCTTGGAGCATTGCCTCCAAACCGCAACGCGCGCCCACCAAGCCGGTGAAGACGAAGAGTACGTCGTCTGCGCGCTGGTCCACGACATCGGCGACACGTTGGGACCGGCCAACCACGCCGACGTCGGCGCCGTCATCGTGAAGCCATACGTGTCGGAGCGAAACCACTGGATCGTCGAAAAGCACGGCATGTTCCAAGGCTACTACTTCTTCCACTTCTTAGGCCTCGACCGGAACATGCGCGACCAATTCCGCGGCCACCCGCACTTCGAAGCGACAGCTCAATTCTGTCACCTCTACGACCAAGTCGCCTTCGACCCGGCGTTCAAGTCGATGCCGCTCGAAGCTTTCGAACCGATGCTCCAACGCGTCTTCATGCGCCCAAAAAATTCGATGTACCTCCGCAAACCCGCGCAAGCCGCGGAGTAGTCTGGGAGCGCGGGCGTCCCGCCCGCTCTTCCTGATTCACCTGCGCGTTTTCGATTCAGCTTTAACCACGAAGCCTCGAAGCACTCGAAGGCTCACAAAGGTGAACCTGCGCCGTAGGCGCGAACCGATATGAAAGGCGCTGCGCGCCAAGAATCCTTCGTGGAACTTCGAGTGCTTCGAGGCTTCGTGGTGAAACCGGCGGTACCCGCGCTGCGCTCTATCAGAACGAGCACGCGGGATGCTCAGACTACGGAATAAGTACCAGCGACCCCGTCGTCTGGCGGCTCTCGATCGCACGATGCGCCTCAGCCGCTTGCGACAACGGAAAGCTCTTCGGCTCGCTCTTCCGGATCACGCCGCGCGCGACGAGATCGAACAGCTCCCCCGCGGCCGCGTCCAATTCCTCCGGCGTCGTCACATAGTGGAACATCGTCGGCCGCGTGAAAAACAGCGACCCCTTCTGCGCCAGCAGCGCGGGCTCGAACGGCGGCACGGGCCCGCTCGCATTGCCGAAGCTGACGAAGAGGCCCAGCGGCGCCAGCGAGTCGATCGACGCCATGAATGTGTCGCGCCCGACCGAGTCGTAGACGACGGGCACGCCCTTACCGCCCGTGATCTCGCGCACGCGGGTCGCGATGTTTTCGCGCGACGAAACGATCACGTGATGACAGCCCAGCCGCTGCGCCAGCGCGACCTTATTGTCGTTCCCCACGGTGCCGATGACGGTCGCACCAAGAAAGCGCGCCCACTGAATCGCAATCATCCCGACGCCGCCGGCGGCCGCATGAAACAGGATGGGCTCACCGGCGGCGACCTTGTGCGTCCGCCGCAGCAAAAAATGCGCGGTCAGACCCTTCAGCATCAACGACGCCGCGATCTCATCGCTCACGCCATCGGGAATTTTGAATGCCCGGTTGGCGACGACATTGTTCGCCTCGCTGTACGCACCAAGTGGCCCGGTCGCATAGACGATGCGATCGCCTTCGCGAAAGCGCGTCACCCCGTCGCCGACCTGTTCGACGACACCGGCTGCTTCCATTCCGATGCCGGAGGGCAGGGGTAATTTGTAGAGCCCGGTCCGGTGATACGTGTCGATGAAGTTGACGCCGATCGCCGTGTGCCGCACGCGCACTTCGCCGGCCGCCGGCGGCGCGAGCGTCACCTCCTGAAACGACAACACATCGGGTCCGCCGATCTTCTCGAACCGGATCGCACGCGTCATGGGGGCAAGCCTCAACTCAGATGGGTTTTGAAAAACTCGGCAGTGCGCTGGTTGGCAAGATCGGCCGCCGCTTTGTCGTAGTGCTGGCCACCAACGCGCGCGAACGCATGATCCATCCCGGCATAGCGATGCGTCGTCGCGCACGGGTGTCCAGTGAGCGCATCGATGATCTGCGTCTGCGCCGCGGGCGGCACGAACTGATCCTTCTCCGCGATATGCAGCAGCAGCGGCTTCTTGATCTTGTCCTTCTCGTTCAAATACTGATCGATGCTCACGCCGTAATAACCAACCGACGCGTCCACATTTGTCCGAGCAACGGTCAGATAAGCGAGCAGTCCGCCGAGGCAATAACCGACCGCGCCGATCTTCGGTCCCGCCCCCGGCACGCCGCGCAAATGTGTGACGGCGAGCTGAATGTCCTTCACGCCCGTCTCGACGTTGAACTTCTGATAAAGCTCGAACGCTTTCTTCCACTCCGCTTCAGACTTGTCGGTGATCTGGATGTTGGGCTCCAGCCGCCAGAATAAATCCGGCGCCAGCGCAAAGTATCCCTGCGCCGCAAGACCGTCGCAGATGTCGCGCACGACCTGGTTCACGCCGAAGATCTCTTGGATCACGACGATGCCCGGCCCCTTGTTCGACGAAGGCTGCGCGAGATAGGCGCCGAACTTTCCGTCCGGGCTGCTGAGCGTAATGTCGGTGCCGGCCATCGTGTCTCCTAAGCCCGCGTCGTCGCGACCGCGCCGGGCGGCAGCGTCCGCGTCTTCAGTTGCAGTTCAAGTTGGTTGGGATCGGTGATCGGCGGCGAGCACGTTTGCCCCGCGCACATGTAGACGGTGACCTTGTTGTCGACCTGACCCTTGCCGTTCGCCGGATGACCCTCATAGAGAGCCTCGCCCGGCGCCACGATCTGCACGACTTTGTTCGGCACGCTCACGCGGCGGAACACATCGCGGAACGCGGCGACGCCGGCGTCGTTGCGCTGACCCACGATTACGATCGAAATCGCGCGCAAGATCGCATCGAACCCGTTGAGGTAGGTCGCCGACGAAATCAGTTGCCGCCGCGCATCTTCCGCGAAGGCCTGCGTCAACACGCTGAAGCGCTCCGCATGGATCGCATCGCCCGTCAGCCCGTTGAGGCGCGCCAGCACATGCATCATCGTCCCGTTGACGGAAGGCACCGCCTGGTCGGCAACCGTCCGCACGCGCACGATCAGCGGATCGCCGTCGTCGGCCGTCAGCGCATAGCCGCCGATGTCCATCCGCCAGAACTTGTTGTTCAGCGTGTTCACCCAGCGGATGGCTTTGTCGAGATAGGGCTGATGCCCCGTGATCTCGTAGAGCGCGATCGCCGCGCGCGCCATGTTCGCATAGTCGTCGGCAAGCCCCGCGACGCCGAGCTTGCCCGCACGCGAACTGTGCGCCAGGCTGTCGAGCTGACCTTCCGCGGACGACCCCATCTTGTCGGCGATGTACCAGAACGCCTTCACGGCGGCCGCCTGCCAGTCGACGCGGTTGAGCGCATCCGACGCCTGGACGAGGCCGTAGATCATCAGCCCGTTCCAATCGGCGAGCACCTTGTCGTCGCGCGCCGGCTTCACCCGCTTCGACCGCGCGACGAACAGCTTCTCGCGCAGCGCATTCAGCTTGCCCTCTTGCACCGGCGGCAGCGGGTTCATCACCCGCAGACGATGCAGGATCGTACGCCCTTCCCAATTGCCTTCGGGCCGCACGTCGTAGACCTGCTTGAAGAGCGCCGCGTCCTTGCCCAACAGCTCGTCGACTTCCGCTTCGGTCCATACGTAGAACTTGCCTTCCTCGCCTTCCGAGTCCGCATCGATCGACGACGCGAAGGCGCCGCCCTCGACGACCATCTCGCGCAGGGCCCACGCAACGGTCTCTTCGATGCGCGCGCGATAGATGGGATTGCGAGAGCTCAGCCACACCATCGACATGACGTCGATCAGCTGCGCGTTGTCGTAGAGCATCTTCTCGAAGTGCGGCACCAGCCAGATGTTGTCGACCGAGTAGCGCGCGAAGCCGCCGCCGAGGTGATCGTAGATCCCGCCCTGGCTCATGTTCATGAGCGAGAGTTCGACCGCTTGCTGGTACTGCAGCATCCCGGTGTTCTGATACCCGCGCCACATCAGCTCGATGCAGGGCACGTTCGGAAACTTCGGCGCGCCGAACATGCCGCCGTGGAACACGTCGAACTGCTGACACACCCGGCGCATCGCCGTCTCAAGCGTCATCGGATCGAGCTGCTGCCCGGGACGGTTCTGTTCGAACGCCTGCGTCAGACCCGTGCGCAGCGTTTGGATGTTCTTCGTCACCTGCTCGCTATTCTCGCGATAGAGACGCGACACCTCGCGCAGCACGTCCGGGAAGGCGGGCTTGCCGAACTTCGGCTCCGGCGGGAAGTACGTGCCGCCCCAGAAGGGCTCGCCCTGCGGGGTCAGGAACATGGTCAGCGGCCAGCCGCCCTGTTCGCCCATCATGTTCACGGCCGCCTGATAGATGGCGTCGAGATCCGGGCGCTCCTCGCGGTCGACCTTGATGTTGACGAACATGTCGTTCATCAGCGCCGCGGTCGCCTCGACCTCAAAACTCTCGTGCGCCATCACGTGGCACCAATGGCAGGCGGCGTATCCCACAGACAGCAGGATCGGCTTGCCGGAGCTCTGGGCCTCCTCAAGGGCGGCGGGACCCCACTCGCGCCAATGGACCGGGTTGTCCTTGTGCTGATGGAGATATGGGCTCGTCGATTGGGCGAGCAGATTCATGGGGTGGAGCGCTCCCTGAGCGGCGGAAAGGAGTTGCGAAAACCGTGTGCTGCGTCCGGCTTCGGCTCGCGCTAAGGTCGCGCGTCTTGCCCATCAGGCATTCAAGCGGGCAACATCAAGCGGAAGGCCGAACGTTCGAGTCATGAAAATCACAATTGAAGTCGATTGTACACCCGCCGAAGCCAGGGCCTACATGGGTCTGCCGGACGTGGAACCCCTGCAAGCGGAAGTCATGGGCGAGATCCAACGCCGCGCCATGCAAGCCCTCGCCATGACCGACCCCCAGCAGCTCTTGAAGAACTGGGTGCCATGGGGCGCGCAGGGCATGGAGGCGTTCTCGAACATCATGCGCGCCGCGACCGGCACGGCGGGCGGCCGCAGCACCAAGGACGACGACGAACCGCCGGCCTCGTCGCGCCCCAAGGGCCGCAGCTGATCGCATCATGACCCGCCGTCGAACGATCTTCGCCCTATCGACGGCGAAGGGACGCGCCGGCGTCTGTGTCTTCCGCCTCTCGGGCCCCGGCACCCGCGCCGCCATCGAAGCCCTGACGGCGCGCGCCGCGCCTCCGCCCCGGCACGCCGCGCTCCGCGACGTGCGGCTGGCTGACGGCACCTCGATCGATCGCGGCCTGGTGCTCTGGTTTCCAGCCCCCGCCAGTTTCACCGGCGAGGACGTCGCCGAGATCCACCTCCACGGCGGCCCAGCGGTCATCATCGCAATGACCCGCCGCCTGGCCGAACTCGAAGACCTCCGCCCCGCCGACGCGGGGGAGTTCACCCGCCGCGCCTTCGCCAACGGCAAACTCGACCTGACCGAGGCCGAAGGCCTCGCCGACCTGATCGGCGCCGAGACCGAACAACAGCGCCGCCTCGCACTCCGCCAACTCGCCGGCGAACTGAAGGAGCAGTACGAGCACTGGCGCACCGATCTCATCAGAGCGCTCGCCCACCTGGAGGCGGCGATCGACTTCGTCGACGAAGACCTACCGCCCGGACTGGCCGCCGAAGTCCGCACCCGCGCCACCACCCTGGCGAGCGCGATCGAACACCACCTCGCCGACCAGCGCCGCGGCGAGATCGTGCGCGACGGCTTCACCGTCGTGATCCTCGGCGCGCCGAACGTCGGCAAGTCGTCGCTGCTGAACGCACTCGCACGCCGCGACGTCGCGATCGTCTCGGCAATTCCCGGCACCACGCGCGATGCGATCGAAGTCGATCTTGATCTCGGAGGCTACGCCGTCACGCTGATCGACACTGCGGGACTGCGCGAGACGACCGACGAAATCGAAAGCGAAGGCATCCGCCGCGCACGCGCGAAGGCCGAGCACGCCGACCTTCGCCTCGGCGTCGTCGATGCGAAATCTGTGGATGATTCACGTGTGTCACCAGAATTGTCGGAAGGCGACGCGATCCTCCTAAACAAGAGCGATCTAGCGCCCAATCAAACTGTCCCCGCTTCAGCATCGCACCACGCGATGCGTATCTCCGCCAAGACCGGCGAAGGCATCGACGCACTGCTCGAGTGGCTAGAAGCTCAAGTGATCGCTCGCGTCGGCGCCACAGAGTCGATGCCAATGACCAGAGCCCGCCACCGCGAAGCCCTCGAAGATGCTCTGCATGCATTGGACCGCGTCCCCGCATCACTGACCGACAGCGCCCCATCCCTCGACCTAGCCGCCGAAGACCTCCGCATCGCATCGCGCGCGCTAGGCCGCATCACCGGCCGCATCGATGTCGAAGATTTGTTGGATGTGATCTTCCGCGAGTTCTGCATCGGCAAATAACCGTACACGGACGATCTCAGTCGACACCGCACCAGGGCCTCTCGTCCTCCCCCGCAAGCGGGGGAGGGGGACCGCGTCAGCGGTGGAGGGGGCCGAAGCTGCGTCAACGCCAAAAGAGCCCCTCCGTCACGCCGCTACGCGGCGCACCACCTCCCCCGCTTGCGGGGGAGGATGAGAGAGGCATGCGCAATCGTAAAGATTCACGTGGAAAGCCAGCCCCAGCAAAAACCTGACTCACATGAAACCGTCCGTGCACGGAGTTTTGACTCACATGGAACATTTGCTGTATCGCGTGCGCCCACATGAGCAGCACCACCACCACCTTCGACGTCATCGTGATCGGCGGCGGCCACGCCGGCTGTGAAGCCGCGACCGCGGCCGCGCGCACGGGCGCCAAGACCGTGCTCGTCACGCACAAGATCGAGACGCTGGGCGAGATGTCCTGCAACCCCGCCTTCGGGGGCCTCGGCAAAGGGCATCTGGTCCGCGAGATCGACGCGCTCGACGGCGCGATGGGGCAGGTGGCCGACAAAGCCGGCATCCAATTCCGCCTCCTGAACCGTTCGAAGGGCCCCGCGGTCCGTGGGCCCCGCGCCCAGGCCGACCGCAAGCTCTACCGCCGGCACATGCAGGCGCTGCTCCTGAGCTACCCGAACCTCACCGTCATCGCCGCGGAAGCCGACGACCTCATCATCGAGAACCAGCGTGCCGCCGGCATCGTGACCCGCGACGGCCGCCGCGTGTCGGCAGGCGCCGTCGTCCTGACGACCGGCACCTTCCTCCGCGGTCTGATCCACATGGGCGAGCGCAAGATCCCGGCGGGCAGGGTAGGCGAGGCTCCCGCACTCGGCCTCTCGCGCACGCTCGAGTCGCTGGGTCTAACCCTGGGCCGCCTCAAGACCGGAACGCCCCCACGCCTCGACGGCCGTACTATCGACTGGGCGGCCCTCGAAATGCAGCCCGGCGACGATCCGCCGACGCCGTTCTCATTCCTGACGACGTCGATCACCAACGCTCAAGTCCAATGCGGCATCACCGGCACGACGCCGGCGACCCACGCCATCATCAAGGCCAACCTCCATCGCGCCCCGATGTACTCGGGTCAGATCGAAGGCACGGGCCCCCGCTACTGCCCGTCGATCGAGGACAAGGTCGTCCGCTTCGGCGCCCGCGACCACCACCAGATCTTCCTGGAGCCCGAAGGCCTAGACGACGACACCGTCTACCCGAACGGCATCTCGACCTCCCTCCCCGAAGACGTCCAGCTCGCCCTGCTGGCCACGATCCCGGGCCTTGAGAAGGTCACGATGGTCCGCCCCGGCTACGCCATCGAGTACGACTACGTCGACCCGCGCGAACTGATCGCCACCCTCGAACTGAAGAAGCTCCCCGGCCTCTTCCTCGCCGGCCAAATCAACGGCACCACCGGATACGAAGAAGCCGGTGCCCAAGGCCTCGTCGCTGGCCTCAACGCCGCCCGCCTAGCCGCGGGGTCGGAGGGTCTGACCTTCGACCGCGCCTCCAGCTACATGGGCGTGATGATCGACGACCTCGTGACCAAAGGCGTCAGCGAGCCCTACCGCATGTTCACCTCCCGCGCCGAGTACCGCCTGACCCTGCGCGCCGACAACGCCGACCAGCGCCTAACGCCCATCGGCATCGCCGCCGGCTGCGTCGGCGCCACGCGTCAGAAAGCTTTCGAAGCCAAGATCGAATCCCTCGACGCCGCCCGCACCCAGCTCGAAGGCCTGACCATCACCCCCACCGCCGCCAAGCGCGAGGGCATCCACCTCAACGAGGATGGCCAACGCCGCACGGCCCTCGAACTCCTATCCCACCCGCAAGCCGGCCGCGCCGCCGTCCAAAAAGTCTGGCCCGAAGTCCAAACCCTCGACCCGGCCATCCTCGACCAGCTTGAAGCCGACTCGCTCTACGCCGGCTACCTCGATCGCCAAGCCGCCGACATCGCCGCCTTCCGCCGAGACGAATCGCTCCCGCTGCCGGCCGACCTCGACTTCGCCGACGTGCCCGGGCTCTCGACCGAGATCGTCCAACGCCTCTCGCGGATCAGACCGGCGACTCTCGGCCAAGCCGGTCGAATCGAGGGCGTAACCCCTGCCGCGTTGACGGCACTGATTCTCCGTTTGAAGACCCGCGTGGCGCGGCAAGTCGCGTGAGTGCAACAGGCGACACCCCAACCACCTACGGTCCCCTTGACTTCGAGCGCGACTCGCAGGTCACACGTGAAACGCACAGTCTCGTAAATACCTACGTCGATCTTTTGAGGGAATGGAACGAGCGTCTGAACCTCGTCTCGGACGCCTCCTTGGCCGACGTTTGGCGCCGCCACATGTGGGATTCGGCCCAGCTAATTCCCATGATTCCACGTGGAACAAAGACCATCGTCGACCTCGGCAGCGGGGCCGGATTCCCCGGTTTGGTGCTGGCAATCCTGCTCGCAGACAAACCCGGACTCACCGTCCACTTAGTCGAATCAATCCAGAAGAAATGCCGGTTCCTTGAGGCGGTCATCGCGGCCACCGGAGCCCCCGCTCAAGTGCACAATATGAGGGCCGAAGACCTCAAGGGCCTGAAGGCCGACGTCGTTACCGCCCGTGCCGTCGCCCCCCTAAACCTGCTGTTTCGGCTAGCCCACCCCTTCTTCCACCCCCGGACAACGGGGCTGTTTCTCAAGGGGAGAGCGCTCAACGACGAATTGACCGCTGCAACCAAATCCTGGCACCTTACCGCAACCCCCATTCCGAGCCGGTCAGACCCCTCGGGATTTGTTTTGCGCGTGACAGGATTGACCCCTTGGCGGAAGGCCCGGAAACCGTCTTAGAGCCGCGACGCGGCCGGACGATCGACAAGACCAGAGTCATTGTCATCGCCAACCAAAAAGGCGGGGTCGGGAAAACGACGACCGCGATCAATCTGGGTACGGCCCTCGCCGCCGTCGGCAAACAGATTCTCGTCCTCGACATCGACCCCCAGGGCAACGCCTCGACCGGCCTCGGCATCTCGAAACATCAGCGCGGCGTCTCGATCTACGAAGTGATGATCGGCCATGCCCAGTTTCACGAAGCGATCGTCCCCTCTCAGATCCCGGGCCTGCATGTCATCCCCGCGACCTCCGAATTGGCCGGCGCCGAAATGGAGCTCGTCGGCGTGCCCCGCCGCTCGTTCCGCTTGCGCGACGCGATCGACAGTTACACGCATCGGCTGGCCGCGCCGGTCGAAAAATCGGAATCGACGGCGATCTCGATCGATGTGAATAAATTCACATCATATGATTATATTCTTATCGACTGCCCGCCGTCGCTGAACCTGCTGACGATCAATGCGATGACCGCGGCGCACGGTTTGCTCGTGCCGCTGCAGTGCGAATTCTTCGCCCTCGAAGGCCTAAGCCAACTCCTGCGCACGATCGATCTCGTCCGCGGCAGCCTCAATCCGGCGCTCGAAATTCAGGGCGTCGTTCTCACAATGTTCGACAAGCGCAACAACCTGTCCGAACAGGTCGCCAACGATGTGCGTCAACATCTGGGCGAAAAAGTTTACCAAACGATAATACCTCGGAACGTACGCATTTCGGAGGCCCCGAGTCACGGCCTACCGGCGCTGCTCTACGACCTGAAGAGCGCGGGGAGCCAGGCTTATATCAAGCTGGCGGGTGAACTCATTCAACGCGAAAAGTCTCGTAAGGCAGCATGAACACCCCCGTCAGAAAAACCGGCTTTTCAGGCCTTGGCCGCGGCCTCTCGGCGCTCTTGGGAGAGGTCGAGAGCGAAGTCATCGCCGCCAGCACCAACCCGAACTTCCAACCCACGCAACAGGCGCCGGGCGGCTCGGCCGAACAGCGCGCGCCGCGCACGCTGCCGATCGCGCTCCTGCGTCCGAACCCGTTCCAACCGCGCGAACATTTCGAACCCGAAGCGCTCGAAGAACTCGCGAACTCAATCCGCGACAAGGGCATTATTCAGCCCATCATCGTGCGCCCCGTCCCAGGCCAGCCGGATGAGTACCAAATCGTCGCCGGCGAACGCCGCTGGCGCGCCGCACAGAAGGCGCGCCTGCACGAAGTGCCGGTGGTCATCAAAGCCTTCACGGACGCTGAGGCGCTCGAAGTCGCGCTCATCGAAAACATCCAACGCGCCGATCTGAATCCGATCGAAGAGGCGCGCGGCTATCGCCAACTCATCGAAAAATTCGACTACACGCAGGAAGCGCTCGGCTCGGTGATAGGCCGCAGCCGCAGCCACATCGCCAATACCATCCGCCTCTTGCAGCTGCCGCAGACGGTCCAAGACTACATCTACTCCGGCAAACTTTCGGCCGGCCACGCCCGCACGCTCGTCGGTCATTCCGACCCCGAAGGCATGGCGAAGGAGTTGATCGAAGGCCGGATGAACGTCCGCGAAGCCGAAGAAAAAAGCCGCAAGGCAAAGGGCAAAAAGAAACGCCCCCACGGCAAAGACGCCGACACCCGCGCGCTCGAGTCATCGCTCGCCAGCCAACTCGGCTTGAACGTCAACATCGCCCACAAAGGCGACAAAGGCGGCGAACTCAAAATCGCCTACAAGACGCTCGAGCAGCTGGACGACATCTGCCGCAAACTCGGCACCGGCACCTAAAACCATTCGCCAAATCGAAGCCTGACCGCGTCCCCTTCCGCGGGGCGGGCGCGCGTTTTTCGCGCGCTTGTACCATTACGAGACGGAGTGGCTTGCTGACCTTGGGGCCGGTTCGAGTCCGCAGCGACCGTTAACTAACTGTAAACACTCACAAAAATTTCAGATCGCGATTCGCACAACGCACTTGCACAATATCATAACGCTGCTTATCTTAAGCGAACAGATAAGAAGTCAGCTCAATGCCCGAATCACTCGACCGCGAAATCCTCTACCTCCTCAACGATGTCGCGCGCCTGATCAGAACGCGCGCCGACCAGCGCGCCCGCACGCACGGCATGACGCGCGCGCAGTGGGTGATTCTTTCGCGCTTAGAGCGGCAGCCTGGTCTCTCTCAAAACGAGATCGCAGCCATCGTCGAAGTCGAACCCATCACTGTCGCGCGCCTCGTCGACCGTCTTGAATCGGCCGGCCTCGTCGAACGCCGCGCTGATCCCAAAGACCGCCGCGTATGGCGCCTACACCTAACGCCGGCCGCAGAACCGGAACTACGCGAACTGAAGAAACACAAAGCCGCTCTCCGCGAGGAAGTCACCTCAGGTGTCTCCGCGACCGAGATCGAGCAGCTGATCGATGGCCTATTGAAATTGAAAGCGAACCTGACCGATGGACGTGCGAGTCTCAGAGCAGTTTGAACGGCGGGACAACCCGGCCGTCACCGTCACCCGCGTCGCAAAAACGTGGGCCCAACAAGCACGCGACGCAGCAACCGACACGCTGCGGATGATCCGCGAGCGCAACCTGACCCGCCCGATTCTGATGGTCGGCGTGCCCGCGCTCGTCGCCCTGGTCGCGGCCTACATGTACTTCACCGGCGGCCGCTATGTGTCGACCGACGACGCGTATGTGCGCGCCGCCAAGCTGATGGTCACCGCCGAAGTCTCCGGCGTCGTCAGCGAAGTGGACGTCAAGGAAGGCCAGACAGTTAAGGCCGGCGACACCCTCTTCAAGATCGACGCGCGTCCCTTCCAGATCGCGCTCGAAAACGCCAAGGCGACGCTCGCCAACACCGCGCTCACCGTCGAGTCGATGAAGCAGGACTATCAACGCATGCTGGGCGACATCAACGCACAGCGCGCGCAGGTCGACCTCGCCCAATCGAACCTCAACCGCGTGGTCCCGTTGCTCGCGAAAAAATTCGTCTCGCGCGCCGCCTATGACCAAGCCCGCTTCGCGCTCAGCGCCGAGCAGCAAAAGCTGATCGCGCTCCAAGACACCGCGAAAACCCAGCTCTCCAAACTCGGCGGCAACCCCGCGGTCGACGCCACGACCCACCCGCAATATCTGCAGGCGAAATCGGCCGTTGACGAAGCCCAACGCCAGCTCGACCACACCACCGTGCGCGCACCCTTCAACGGCATCGCGACGCAGGTGTCATCGCTCCAACCCGGCGTCTACGTCGTCTCTTCGATGGCGGCGCTGAGCGCCAGCGCTGCGGTCGGCCTGGTCTCGACCGACAACATCTGGATCGACGCCAACCTGAAGGAAACCGACCTGACCTACGTGAAGGCCGGCGACCAGGTCGACGTCACGATCGACACCTATCCGGGCAAGACCTGGAAGGCGCACGTCGAATCCGTCGGCGCCGCGACCGGCGCAGAATTCTCGCTCCTGCCCTCGAACAACTCGAGCGGCAACTGGACCAAGGTCGTCCAGCGCGTGCCCGTGCGCGTCCACGTCGATCGCGAGCCGAACGATCCGCCGCTCCGCTCCGGCATGAGCGCGATCGTCGACATCGACACCGGCCACCAGCGTTCGTTCTTCTAAGCCGGCTCCGCCCGCGTCATGAGCGCCATCGACACCTCAGCAGCACCGGCGGCGCCCCGCGCATCGGACAATCCGAACGTCGCGCGCGCGGTCATCACGGTCTGCGCCATGATCGCGACGCTGATGCAGGCGCTCGACGCGACGATCGCCAACGTCGCGCTGCCCCACATGCAGGGCAGCCTCTCGGCGACGTCCGACCAGATCACCTGGGTGCTGACCTCCTATATCGTTGCCGCCGCGATCTTCACCGCGCCCGTCGGTTGGTTCGCCTCGCGCTTCGGCCGCAAGAGCATCTTCATGGTCGCCGTCATCGGCTTCACGATCGCCTCCATGCTGTGCGGCCTCGCGCAGTCGCTGGATCAGATGGTGACGTTCCGCTTGCTGCAGGGCGTCTTCGGTGCCGCTCTCGTGCCGCTGTCACAGTCGCTGATGTGGGACATGTACCCGCCCGAGCAGCGCGGCATGGCGATGGCGATGTGGGGCATGGGCGTTATGCTGGGCCCGATCTTGGGGCCTACGCTCGGCGGCTGGCTCACCGACACCTTCGACTGGCGCTGGGTCTTCTACGTCAACGTGCCCTTCGGCGTCGCGGCGGCGCTCGGCCTCTGGTTCTTCCTCAAGGGCAACGCGCGCGACCAGGCCTTGCGCTTCGATTGGATCGGCTTCGGCGTCTTGAGCCTTGGCCTCGGCGCCTTTCAGCTGATGCTCGACCGCGGCCAACAGCTCGACTGGTTCTCCTCCACCGAGATCGTTATCGAGGCGATGGTCGCGGCGCTCGGCATCTACCTGTTCGTCGTGCACATGCTGACGGCGAAGAAGCCCTTCATCTCGCCGGCGATGTTCGTCGATCGCAACTTCGTCGCCGGCATGTTGATCATGTTCACCGTCGGCCTCGTGCTTCTTTCAAGCGCGGCGCTTCTGCCCGGCTACCTGCAGCGCCTGGGCGGCTACTCCGTCACCGAAGCGGGCCTCCTCATGGCCCCGCGCGGCATCGGCACCATGGTTGCGATGCTGATCGCCGGCCGCCTCTCCGGCCGTATCGACGCGCGCCTTCTCATGCTCTTCGGCATCTCGACGATGGCCTTCACGCTCTGGCTGATGACCGGCTGGACCCCCGACGTCAGCCGCACGGATCTCATCTGGATCACGACGCTTCAGGGCTTCGGAATGGGCTTCGTCTTCATCCCGCTGCAGGTCGTGGCCTTCGCGACCTTGCCCGGCCAATTCCGCACCGACGGCGCCTCGCTCTTCGCCTTGATGCGCAACATGGGCAGCGCCATCGGCATCTCGATCGCGACTTGGCTTCTCTCGGTCAGCACCGCGACGATGTATTCGCAGCTCGGTGAAAACGTCACCCCGTTCAACCAGGCCTACCACATCGGCGCGGCCGGCCTCTTCTACAACCCGAACATTCCGATGGGCCTCGCCGGCATCAGCGCCGAGATCAGCCGCCAAGCCGAAATCATCGCCTACTCGAACGACTTCATGTTCCTGTTCTGGGTCTCGATCCCGGCCGCCTTCGCGCTGCTTCTCATGCGCAAGCCCGCGCCGCATAAGCCGACGCCGGAAGAAGCCGCGCTCGCGATGGAGTAAGGCGTCAGGCCGAAGACTGATCCGCGATCGTCGCCAGCCGCTTCAAGAACTTCGCGCGCTCGCCCTTGGACAACGGGCTCGTCCCGAAAAGCTCGACGAACAGAAGACCTTCCAGAGCAAACCAAGCCAACAGGGCCAATTCCGGATCGCGGCTTGTTTCGCGAAAGCGCGCCCATATCCGGTCGTGCGCGCCGCGAACGGGATCGAGCAGTCCGGGTTGCTCGGCGATGGCCGCGATCATGCCGAACGATCCGCGCCGCTCCTTGGCGATGTTCTTGTCCGCGCGTGTGGCGAGGCGCGCCGCCAGCAAGCGGCTTGCTTCGGACTGCGCGGACTTAGGTCCACGCGAAACTTTTTGCGGCGCCTCGAGGCGCTCGACGTACCGCTCGATCATGCCCTTCAGCAGCGCCACCTTGGACGGGAACTGATAGAGCAGTCCGCCTTTGGAGATGCCTGCTTTCGCGGCAACCGCATCGAGGGACATATGGTTAGCGCCGATTTCCGATGCCAAAGCCTCGGCGGCATCGAGAATAGCCTGACGCGAATTGGGCCTTTTGCCCATTTATCAATCCCTCAATCGTGAACGCGCTATACCGTCCAGACGGTACAGTGAAACTTGACAAGAACACTAGCTCCGTTGAGTTTCAAGTCGGTAAGCGCGCTGAAAGGCTCCCCGGTTGATAATGGGCGGTCCCGCGCTATCTGCGTCAGTCTTGGGGTAAGGGTCCAAAGTTCCGATGAACAGGCGCGTCGTCATTGTTGCCATTGCCATCGGCGTTCTGTGCGCTGGCCTCGTTGCGTTCAATTTCCTGGGCGCATTCCTGTTCGCCGGCGCCGGTTTCATGCAACAGCCCCCGACGAACGTTGAGGTTGTGACCGCGGAACCCGGAGCGTGGGAACCCGGCATCGAGGCCGTCGGCACCGCGCGCGCCGCGCAAGGCGCCGACGTCGCCATCGAAATCGCAGGCGTCGTGCGCGAGATCAAATTCAAGTCGAACGATCGCGCCAAGGCCGGTCAGCTTCTGGTGCAGATCGACGACTCCGTCGAACGCGCCGACATGACGGCGGCGCGCGCGAACTCGAACCTCTACGCCGCACAGCTCAAACGCTCGCAAGCACTCCGCGGCAAGGGCTTCGTCTCGCAAGCCAACCTCGACACTGTCCAAGCCCAACTCGGCGTCGCCAAGTCGGCGAGCGAGCGCGCACAAGCGATCATCGATCAAAAGTCGATCGAAGCCCCCTTCGCCGGCACGCTCGGCATCGCCCGCGTCGACGTCGGCCAATACGTCACCATCGGCACCGTCGTCGTCACGCTTCAGGATCTCGACCGCATGAAGGTCGACTTCACGATCCCCGAACAGGCGGCCGTCGCGCTGAAGATGGACCAACCCGCGCGCTTCGGTCAGGAAAAAGCGAACCTCAATCTCAACGGCCGCATCATCGGCATCGACCCGAAGGCCGACCCCGGCTCGCGCCTCGTTGCCGTGCAGGCGCAAATCGACAACGCGAACGGCGCGATCCGCCCCGGCCAATTCCTCTCCGTGCGCGTCGATCTGCCGACGGAGAACAACGTGATCGCATTACCCCAGACGGCGGTCATGCCCAGCCTCTACGGCGATTACGTCTACGTCGCAGCGCCGCCCGACCCGGTTGCGCCGGCGGGCGCTGAGGGCAATGCCGGCAATGCCGTCGCCGCCCCCGCACCGCAAGGCGGCCCGCCGCAACTCGTCGCCAAACAAGTCTTCGTCACTATCGGCCGCCGCGACGGCCGCCGCGTGGAAATCACCAAGGGCCTGAACCCCGGCGATAAGGTCATCGCCAGCGGTCAGAACCGCCTGCAGAACAAAGCGCCCGTCCAGATTATCGCGACCAAACCGGACGTGCCGAAGCCAGCGCCGGTGACGGAGCCGGCGCAGTGAACTTCTCGGAAATCTTCATCCGGCGGCCGGTCCTTTCGATCGTCGTCAGCATGCTCATCCTGCTGCTCGGTCTGCAGGGCTTCATGAACATGCAGATCCGCCAATATCCGGAAGTCGAAGAAACGGTCATCACCGTCACGACCGCCTATCCGGGCGCGAGCGCGGACTTGATCCAGGGCTTCATCACGACGCCGATCGCCAAAGCGGTGTCCAGCACGGAAAACATCGACTACGTCACCGCAAGCTCGTCGCAAGGCTCAAGCAGTGTCCAGGTCCGCATGCGCCTCGGCGCCGACGCCGACAAGGCGCTGACCGAAGTCATCACCAAAACCCAGCAGGTCCGCCGCTTCTTGCCGACCGACGCCGAAGACTCGATCATCGTCAAAGGCACCGGCCAGCAATTCGCGCTGATGTATCTGGCCTTCTCCAGCGACCAGATGAAGCCGCGACAGATCACGGAATACCTGACGCGCGTGATCCAACCGCGCTTGGCGACCGTCGAAGGCGTCGCCGACGCGCAGATCTTGGGCGGCCAGAACTTTGCGATGCGCATCTGGCTCGACCCCGTGCGCATGGCCTCGCAGAACCTGACCGCCAACGACATCGCCGCCGCAGTGCGCGCGAGCAACTTCCTGGCCTCCCCCGGCAACACGGAAAACGAGTACGTCGCCGTCGCCGTCGAAGCCGACACCACGCTCCAAACGCCCGAAGCCTTCGGCGCCATGCCGCTCAAAGGCTCGGGCAACAGCGTCGTGCGCCTGCGCGACGTCGCCCGCGTCGAACTCGGTGCCGACAACGACACGGTGAAAACCTCGTTCCAAGGCAAGGAAGGCGTCTTCATCGGCGTCTTCCCGACGCCGGCCGCCAACCCGCTGAACACCTCGAATTCGATCCACAAACTCCTGCCGCTGGTGAAAGCCGACCTGCCGCCGGGCATGGACTTCATCGTCGTCTACGACTCCACGGTCTTCATCCGCGCCTCGGTGAACGAGGTCTTCTCGACCATCGCCGAAGCCGGCGTGATCGTCGTCATCGTCATCTTCTTGTTCTTAGGGTCGGTGCGCTCCGTGCTGATCCCGGTGGTGACGATCCCGCTCTCGCTCGTGGGCGTCTGCTTCGTCCTCTATCTGCTGGGCTATTCGATCAACCTGCTCACCATGCTCGCAATGGTGCTCGCCATCGGCCTCGTGGTCGACGACGCGATCGTCGTCGTCGAGAACATCCACCGGCACATCGAGAAGGGTGAGAAACCGTTACAGGCCGCGATCCGCGGCATGAGCGAAATTTTCGGCGCGATCGTGACGATGACCATCACGCTCGCCGCCGTCTACGCGCCCATCGGCTTCACGCAAGGCCTGACCGGCTCCCTCTTCCGCGAATTCGCCTTCGCCCTCGCCGGCGCCGTCATCATCTCGGGCTTCGTCGCCGTGACGGTGTCGCCCATGATGTCGGGCCAGCTGCTGAAGCCCCACGAGAACGAAAACCCGAACGGCCTCGTCGCCCGCATCGACCGCATTTTCGAACGCCTGGCGAACGCCTACGCCGGCGCGCTGAAGATGGTCCTCGCCTCGCGCCCCGTGGTGCTGGTGCTGGTCGCAGTGATCTTAGGGACCATGGTTTTCATGTTCCAGAACACGCGGTCGGAGCTCTCGCCGCCCGAAGACCAAGGCGCGCTCTTCGCCCTCATCACCGCCCCGCGCTACGCGACCACCCAATACACCTCGCACTACGTCGACCAATTCGCCGAAGCCGTGGGCCCCGTGCCCGAAACCATCCGCCAATTCTCCGTCGTCGGCTTTGGCGCAGGTGGCAGCTCGGCGTCGGGCAATCGCGGCATCGCCATCTGGGGCTTCAAATCGTGGAGCGAACGCGACCGCTCCTCCGCCGAAATCCAGGAACAAATCCAAGGCGGCCTGTCGAAAATCCCGGGCATCGAAGCTCTGGTTTTCAGCCCGCCATCGCTGCCCGGCACCGGCGGCCTGCCGGTGCAATACGTGATCCGCTCGATCGGCGACTCCGATCAGGTTTACGAGGTGGCCGAGCAGATCAAGCAAAAAGCGATGCAGAGCGGCAAGTTCTTCGTCGTACAAAATTCGCTCGCCTACGACCTACCGCGCGCCCATGTGATCATCGACCGCGACCGCGCCGCGGGCCTCGGCGTCCCAGTCTCCGAAATCGGCGGGACGCTCAACGTGTTACTCAGCGAAAGCCGCATCTCGCGCTTCGACCTCGACAACCGCAGCTACGACGTGATCCCACAGGTTGACGGCCCCTTCCGCCTCGACCCCGACAGCCTGGGCAAATTCTACGTCCGCGCCGTCGACGACACGATGGTCCCGCTCTCGGCAGTGACCAGCGTCAAAACCGAAGCGGGACCCGTCGCGATCGAACAATTCAACCAGCTCAACGCAGCGACCCTCTCCGCGCTCCCCGCCTTCGGTGTCACCGGCAGCGAAGGCCTCGCCGCCATGCGCGCCGCCGCGGCCGAAGTCATGCCCGCGGGCTTCTTCGAAGACTACATCGGCGAATCCCGCCTCCAGCGTCAGGAAGGCAACTCGCTCGCTTTGGCGTTCGGCCTCGCCATCGTCATCATCTATCTGGTGCTGGCCGCGCAGTTCGAAAGTTTCCGCGAGCCCTTCATCATCATGATGGCCGTGCCCCTCTCGATCTTCGGCGCGCTGATCCCGCTCTATCTCGGCTTCGGTTCGATCAACATCTACACGCAAGTCGGTCTGATCACGCTCGTCGGCCTCATCACCAAGCACGGCATCTTGATGGTCCAATTCGCCAAGAGCCGCCGCGCCGAAGGCATCTCCCGCCAAGACGCCATCGAAGAAGCCGCCCGCGTCCGCCTCCGCCCGATCCTGATGACGACGGCCGCCATGGTCCTAGGCGTCATGCCGTTGGTGCTGGCGTCCGGCGCAGGCGCCGCCGCCCGCCAAGCCATGGGCATCGTCATTGCCATGGGCATGGGCGTCGGCACCCTCTTCACCCTCTTCGTGGTCCCCACCTTCTACACCTACATCGCCCCCGCGACCGTAAAGCGCGAAGAAGACTAGCGCTCACCAGCGCAACCCCACAGGTAAGAGCCAAATCATCGCACTTGAAAAGGCAACCAAAAAGTTGCATATAACGTTTATGAGCATGGACGCGGTTTTCAAAGCGCTCGCCGACCCGATGCGGCGCCGCTTGCTGGACAGCCTCCATAAACGGAACGGGCAAACGCTGAACGAACTCTGCGAAGGACGCGACATGACGCGCCAAGCCGTCACGAAGCACCTGGGGATTTTGGAAGGCGCCAACCTGATCGCGACGCAAAAGCGAGGCCGCGAAAAGCTGCACTATCTGAACCCCGTTCCGATCCACAACATCGCCGACCGTTGGATCGGCAAATACGAACGCACGCGCCTGCGCGCGCTCACCAACCTCAAGAAACAGTTGGAAGGGTAAGCCGATGAGTAACAGCCGCTTCGTCTACGTCATCTTCATCCGCGCCACGCCGGAGAAGGTTTGGGAAGGCCTGACAAGTCCCGAGTTCACGAAGCAATACTGGGCCGGCACTTGGCACGACACGACGTGGAAGAAAGGCGCCAGCTGGAAACTGATGATCCCCGACGGCCGCATCGGCGACGCGGGAGAGATCGTCGAAATCGACCGCCCGCGCCGCCTGGTTCTCAAATGGCGCAACGAATTCATGCCCGACATGCGTGAAGAAGGCTTCTCCCGCTGCACCTTCGAACTCGAACCTGTCGCCGACACAGTGAGACTCACCGTCACACACGAGATGGACAGACCGAAATCGAAGCTGATCGACGCTGTATCAGGCGGCTGGCCCGAAATCCTCTCCAGCCTCAAGAGCCTCCTCGAAACCGGCGACTCGCTCGAACAAACCAAACGCTGGCCCGAAGGCGTTTAAGCTCGCCGCTTCAACGCCGTCACCTGCAGCAGCGCATGCTGTGCAATCGCCGCCTCCGGCAACCCCGTCGTGCGGGTCTGCGCCTCGCATTCCGACAGCAGCATCATCGCGCGCGTCAGTTTCGCGTGATCCCACCCGGCCAGTTGCGCCTGCATACGCTGCTCGTAATAGCTCGACCGCCCCCACGACGACCCGCCACCACCGCCGCCTTCAGCGACCGCCGCCAGTCGCTGAAACAACCGCAACGCCGCTCCCGCCACGCCCGTCCACGACACGTTGGACTCGTTCGCCTTCACGATCAGCCGGTCGAGCTTCACCAGATCGCCCGCGACCACGGCATCCGCAATTTCGTCCGCCTCGACCGCGCCGCTATCGCCGATCAATACCGCGGCCTCCGCGCGCGTCAGCACCGTGCCCGCCACCGGTGGCCCCAGATAAGCGGTCAGCTTCTCAAGCTCGCTGCGCAACAAGCGCCGGTCCGTCTGCAACGCATCGCTGAGATAGGCGAGCGCATCCGGTTCCGCCTTCCAGCCGATGCCATCCAACATTTCGCGGATCAGGCGCGCCGTATCTTCGGGCTTATCGTCGTAACACTCGATCGCACCGGCGCTCTTCGCCCCTTCAAACAATTTGCGCAGCGACGACGCCTTGGTCAGTTCGCCCGCCTCGACGACCACAAACGCATCGCCGACCGGATCCTCCAAGAACCCGCCGATCGTCTCCGACAACCCGTCCGTCGCATCGCGCACGCGCACGACCCGCCGCCCGCCGAACATCGAGATCGCGCCGACCTCGTCACCCAACCGCGCCGGATCCTTGCGCAACACGTCGGCGCCCAGATCCGCCACACGAAACGCATCGTTCAAATCCGGCACCACGGCCCGTGCGCACTTGTCCGCGCGCTCGCGCACAAGCCCGGTGTTGGAGCCGAACAGAAGGACGGCGACCCAGGTCTTCGGGGGACTGGCGCTATGTTTGTCGGCGTCGGACGAGGAGACCCGCGTCAACCCGGATTCGCCTCAGAACCAAACCGGTTCTCGAAATAGAGCCCCAGACGCAAGCGAACGTCCTCGCCCACTTCACGTGCCGCACGCTCTTGCGCATCGCGCTCCGCCGACTGCGTCGCGAACTGCGAGTCGACGACGTTGTAGGCGGCGATCGCGCGCGCCGTGCCGTGATCTAAAACCTCGCCGGAAACGGAATCGCGCAACTCATACTTCGCGATCAGCGAATAATTGTAACGCGTGATCTGCGTATTCTCCTGAATCGCCAGACCTTCCTTCACGTCCTCAAGCTTGATCGTCAGCCGGTACGCGGCAGCTCCCGGCGTCCCCGCCGGCGTCAACGCGTCCATCAACTGATTGCGCAAGTGAACGCCCTGGCGTCCCGGGATCGGCTCGACGAACACCTGGCTGAAATAGCTGCTGACGCCCTCAGGCGTCGTGCCGACGGCATAGAGCGGCTTGAACCCGCAGCCGCTCAGCGACAACGCGGCGGCCACGCCCAACGCCAACCCAAAGACCTTACGCATGCCGCTTGCTCCGCTCCAACCGTCAGACAACCACATTCGCAATCCGGTTCGGCACGATAATGACCTTTTTGACCGGTTTCCCGTCAATGGCCTTGACCACCGATTCCATGGCCAGCACCGCGGCCTCGACCGCCTTGGGGTCCGAATCCTTCGCGACGTCGATCTCGTCGCGCCGTTTACCGTTCACCTGAATCGCAATTGTAACAGTGTCCTGGCGCGTGAGCGCAGGGTCGGCCTTCGGCCAAGGCGTGTGGACGACCATGGTTTCGCCGCCCAGGACTTGCCAGCACTCCTCCGCCAAATGCGGCACCATCGGGTTCATCAGCACGGTGAGCGTCTCCAACGCCTCGCGCAAAGCCCACTGGTCCGCCTCGCTCACCGGTTTGAAATCGCTCAGCGCATTGACGAACTCGTACATGCGCGCGACCGCCTTGTTGAACCGGAACCGGTCCAAGTCTTCCGTCACCGCGGCGATCGTCCGATGCGTCACCTGCCGGATCGCCAGCGCTTCATGCCCAAACCCGTCCGGCGCCACCGAACCAAAGCCCGGCAAGTGCGGCGCGCTCTCGTTCACCATGCGCCACGCGCGCTGCACATAGCGCCACGAACCCTCGATCCCCGACTCGCTCCACTCGGAATCGCGCTCGGGCGGGGAGTCCGACATCATGAACCACCGCGCGGCGTCGACGCCGTAGGTGTCCGCGACCGCTTCCGGCGGCACCACGTTCTTCTTCGACTTCGACATCTTCTCGATCGAGCCGATCGTCACCGCCTGATTGCTGCCCCGCTTGACGACCGCGCCGTCGCGCTTCTCGACCTCTTCCGGGAACAGCCACTTGCCGTCCTGATCCTTATAGGTCTCGTGCGTGATCATGCCCTGCGTGAACAACCCGGCGAACGGCTCACTAACACCCGCATAGCCGGCCTTGCGCATCGCCCGCGTAAAGAACCGCGCGTAGAGCAAATGCAAGATCGCATGCTCGATGCCGCCGATATACTGATCGACCGGCATCCAATAATCGACGGCTTCTTTGTTCGTCGGCCCCGGCGCCTGTGCATCGCAGAACCGGGCGAAATACCACGATGAGTCGACGAACGTATCCATCGTGTCCGTCTCGCGCCGCGCCGGCTTCCCGCACGACGGACAATCGACATTCTTCCACGTCGGATGACGATCCAACGGATTGCCCGGCTGATCGAACGTCGCATCGTCGGGCAGCGTCACCGGCAAATCTTCATCGCGCACCGGCACAACGCCGCAGTGATCGCAGTGGATCATCGGAATGGGACAGCCCCAATAACGCTGCCGGCTGACCCCCCAATCGCGCAGACGATAGGTGATCGTGCCGGTCCCCGCGCCCATCGCCTCCAGCTTCTTGATCACGGCCCGCTTGGCGTCGTCGACGTTCATGCCGTCCATGAAGCCTGAATTGGCCAGCAACCCGTCCCCGATATAAGCCTCGGTCCCGACTGCAAACGCTTTCGGATCCTGGCCCTTCGGCACGACGACCGGAATGACCGGCAGCCCATACTTGCGCGCAAAATCCAAGTCGCGCTGATCGTGCGCCGGACAACCGAAGATCGCCCCCAGCCCATATTCCATCAGCACAAAGTTCGCGACATAGACCGGCACGGTGGCGCCCGCGATAAACGGATGCTTCGCCTTCAAGCCGGTGTCGAAGCCCATCTTCTCCGCCGTCTCGATCGCCGCTTCGGTCGTCCCCTGCCGTTTGCACTCGGCGATGAAGCTGACCAACGAGGTGTCCGTCTTCGCCATCTCCTGCGCAATCGGATGATCGACCGCGATGGCGCAAAAGCTTGCGCCGAACAACGTATCCGGCCGCGTCGTGAAAACCTCCAGCGACCCGTATTTCGGATCGCTCAACTCAAATGTAACGCGCGCGCCTTCCGACTTGCCGATCCAATTGCGCTGCATCAAGCGCACCTTGTCGGGCCAACGGTCCAAATCGCCCAACGCCGACAGCAACTCTTCCGCCATATCCGAAATCTTGAAGAACCACTGCGTCAGCTTGCGCTGCTCGACCAAGGCGCCCGAACGCCAGCCGCGCCCGTCGATCACCTGCTCGTTGGCCAGCACCGTGTGATCGACCGGGTCCCAATTGACGTTCGCTTCCTTGCGCGCGACGAACCCCAGCCGCTCGAAATCCAAGAACATCTTCTGCTGATGCTTGTAGTAAGTCGGATCGCAGGTCGCGAACTCGCGGCTCCAATCGATCGACAACCCCAAGATCTTCAGTTGCTCCTTCATCGTCGCGATGTTGGCGTAGGTCCACTTGCCCGGATGCGTCTTCTGCTCCATAGCGGCGTTTTCCGCCGGCATGCCGAACGCGTCCCACCCCATCGGGTGCAAGACGTTGAACCCCATCGCGCGCTTGAACCGCGCCACGACGTCGCCCATCACATAGTTGCGGCCATGCCCGATATGGATCTTCCCCGACGGATAGGGAAACATCTCCAGCACGTAGTACTTGGGCTTCGTCCGATCGATCTTCGCGTGAAAAACCTGGGCGTCGGCCCAAGCCGTCTGCCACTTCGGTTCGACCTCGCGTGCGTTATAGCGCGACATGATTCAAGTCCGTGAAATCTGGTGAAACGACGTTATCGACGCGCGCGCACGCAGGAGCAAGCGGCATCGGGCCGCGCCCCCAAGGCAAGTCAGGCTATGTCTGGAAAGCTAGTCGCCGTCTTGCTTGATGGTGCGCGCTTTGTTCAAGATGAGGTTCTCAAGCTTGGTCACCGTTTCCGGGTCGACCGTGCCGTCGACCCAATCGCCGGTCGGCTTCTTGACCTCTTTGAACACCGAGACGCGAAGCGCGTCGGCCCTAAGTCGTGAATCCAGGATGTAGACGGCAATGCGCATGCGTTCATTCGGCGTGGGCGTGTACCAGCCGGTTTTGATGATACCGCCGAAAGGATCCGCGGTTTCCATGGGCGCGAAGGACAACGCGTCCAGGCTTGCCCGCCACAGATGCCGGTTCACTGCCACACCCGTCTTCTTCTCGGCAGGCGACCCGGGGCCGAACCAATCGAAGACGCTGCCGCCGGGCGTCGCCGCTTGCGCAGTTTGCGTGGTCGCCGGCTGCGAGGCTTGGGTCGCCACCGGCTGCGGCGGCGCCTCAACCGTGGTCGGCGCGTCCTCCGCATCCGACGCGCAGGCGGCCAACATCAACGCGGCGCAGGCAATGGGGAAAACCTTCGACATCATGGTTTAACTCGCGACCGACAGGGCCCGGGCAAGGGCCGAAAGGGTGAAGCCAGCTTGGGGACAAGCGAAGGCGCGTTATACGCGAAGAGGGGCAAGCTCGGCAATTGCCACGGGCAAATTTGCGCCCGCTGTCACGCGCTCTGCCAGGCCTCGCATGGTCAAAGGGCCCGTACTGGAAGTTGTGTCTGCGTGGAGATTGAGCGCAACACCAAGCGCGTGAAGTATCCGTAAGGCCGCTAACCGCTTGACCCTATCCCGTGAAACACCGCATGACTCCCCGCGGGGGAATGTAAAGTCGGTTCTGAAAACTCGGTGATGAGGCCGGTTCATGAAGTATGCATGGCGTTCCCTGTCGGCCATATCACTCTTGGCGCTCAGCGCGGCCGCTGCCTCGGCGGAAGACGTCCGCTACACCTGGGGCGGTGCCGGCACCTTGTCGGGCTTCTGGGTTGACCAGGACGAAGTCCCCGGCAACGAACTCAACGATTACGGCTTCGCAGGCGAAGGCAAAGTGTGGGGCCGCGCCTCCATCCTGACCGACAGCGGTTGGGAATACGGCGTACGCGGCCAACTGCGCTTCCAGTCCAGCGAGCACGAATTCTCGAACGACCACATCCGCGGCGCGCCGGATTTCGTCGATGAGGTTTATCTCTTCGTCGACACCTTGTTCGGTGGCGTGGTGCTGGGCCTCGAAGACGGCGCAGCCGACCAATCCGGCATCTATTCGCCGACGGTCACCGACATCAACCGCATCGACGATCCGCGCGCGTACGTGCTGCAGGATCCCCTGTCGAACAGCTACACGGCCTTCACGCCGAACGGCGCGCACATGCGCACCGACCTGAATGCTTCGGGCGACGCGTTCAAGCTCATCTACAAATCGCCACGCCTCATCGGCGTTCAGCTGTCGGCGTCCTACACGCCTGAGCTCACGCGCGGCCTGACCGATCTCTTCGACGACGACGATGATTTCGATGAGCAGTCGAACATCTGGGAAGTCGGCGTGAATTATCAGGGCTCGCTGAGCTCCTTCGACGTCGGTTTCTACGCCGGCTACGTCGCCGGCTACAACGAACGTGAAACGGTCGGCCACACGGTCGACATCGTCGCCGCGGCTCTCAACGGCGGCGCGCCGACCACCTTCACGTCGGAACCGTTCACCCCCGACGATCTCGAAGAATACGGCACCGGCCTTCAGATCGCCTACGAAGGCTTCAAGGTCGGCGGCTCCTACCGCGTGACGAACATCGCAGGCGCCGCGGGCCTCGCCGACCAGGCGATCGGCTCGCTCTCCGTCGGCTGCAGCACGGTCTCCGGCTGCGTCCTCCCCGACTCGCAAACGACGGTTTGGGGCGCGGGGGTCACGTATGAAACCGGTCCGTGGAAGTTCGGTGCGGGCTACGTGAACCTCGAAGAGGAACTGCCGCTCTTCATCGACACGACCCCGATCGGCCCCGACGTTGCGCGCGAACTCACGCAAGACGGCCAAGGCTGGACCGGCGCCGTGACATACGAATTCGACGAGAACCTGCAGATCTCGGCCGGCTATCAGCATTACAATTTCGATGGACCGACGGGCGTCTGCACCGGCGCGGCGTGCGACACGCTCGACGCCGATTTGGCCTTCGTTCAAACGTCGATGTCGTTCTAAAGACCGGGAACCGGTCTGTGACGGGGGCCGCACGCAAGGCCCGTTTACTGTCCGTCGAGCTACAGCACGCGCGGACAGACCACTATGCTACCGAATCGCAACGGCCCTGATTCTAGGGGCCGCCGCCCGTTGGGTTGTGAGGGGTCATGGTCCGCATTGCAGGCATGAGTTGTCTGGCCGTCGTCGCGCTGAGCACCGGTCTCGCGCACGCCGAAGACTTTGAGCGTCTGCAACTGCGCCTCAACGGCCACGCCAACGTCGTTGGCGCCTACGTCGATCAAACGAACCAAGACGGCCTCGACCAAGGCGTCCTCGCCGTCGACACGGGCCTCTTCGGCTCGGCCATCTTGCCGCTCGACGGCGGCGGCGAAGTCGGCGGCCGCATTGCGCTCGACCTCGACTACGCCTCGAACTTCGACTCGTTCCTGAACGACGCCGGCAGCGCCGACGTTCTCGAAGAACTCTGGTTCTACTGGGAAGACAAATTCGGCCGCCTGCAATTCGGCCTCGTCGACGGCGCCGCCGACGTCCTCGGCTTCGGCGTCCCCGCGGTCTCCAGAAGCATCCGCGTCGACAACCCGGAAGTCTTCCTGCTCGGCTACCCCTGCGACCTCTTCTGCTCGTCCGACCCGCAGCAACCGGGCTCCCTCTTCAGCCCGAACGGCATGCAGCTCCGCTCCGACATCCACGGCTCGGACGACTATCTGAAGATCATGTACGTCACGCCGACCTTCGACGGCTTCCGCTTCGCCGTCTCGTTTGCGCCCGACGGCACGCGCGACCCGGGCCAACTCTTCGGCGACGACGAGTTCAATGAGCAAGGCAACGTCTGGGACTTCGGCGCCAGCTACGTCGGGACGTTGGGCGTCGTCGACCTTGGCCTCAGCGCCGGCTATGTGACGGGCGAAAACGTCAACAACACCAACCCCGGCTTCCTGGGCGACCTGGAAGAATGGGGCGGCGCGGTCAAACTCGGTTACGCCGAATGGACGCTCGGCGCCGCCTACCGCAGCACCAATGTCGCCGGCGGCGGCCCGGTCGTCCCCGGCTTCATCGCCAACGTCTTCGAAGATGAAACGACCGACATCTGGAGCTTCGGCCTCACCTACGAACGCGGCCCCTGGATGCTCGGCGCCAACTACATCACGGCCGAAGAAGAACTCCCCTTCTTCACCGAAGACCAGGAAGGCTCAGGCTTGCAATTCGCCGCCGCCTACACCTTCAACGAAACCATCCGCCTCGGCGCCGGCTTCCAGCACTTCGAATTCGAAGGCCCCTTCGACGTCTGCCTCACCGACACCGGCCAATTCGGCTGCGACACCCTCGACGGCAACTTGGGCTACCTCGAAACGACGTTCAGCTTCTAAACCTCACGTGCGTTTTTCCTCCCTCGCTTTAGCGGGGAGGGGGCTGACACCGAGCCTAGGTTGGATCGTCCGCCCCAACGGGCGTGCCCGAATACGTCGACAGCTTCGACAACCGTTTGCCCAGCCACTTCGACACGTCGTCGACATACGAATAGATGACGGGGATGTAGATCAGGCTGAGCAAGGTCGACGACATCAGACCGCCGATCACGGCGATCGCCATGCCGGCGCGGAAGTCGGCGTCTTCGCCCAGCCTCAGTGCCGTCGGCAACATGCCCGCCGCCATCGCGATCGTCGTCATGACGATCGGCGTCGCCCGCTTGGCGCAAGCATCGATAAGCGCTTCCGTGCGCGCCATCCCGCGATGCATGGAAATGATCCCGTATTCGACCAGCAAGATCGAATTTTTGGCGACGATCCCCATCAGCATCAAAAACCCGATGGTGGCGGGCAAGGTCAGCGCCTCGCCCGTCACGTAGAGCATGCCGAACGCGCCGCCCAGCGCCAGCGGCAGCGCCGCCATGATCGTAAGCGGCTGCATGAAGTCGCCGAAGAGCAGCACCAGCACGGCGTACATCAGGAAGACGCCGGTGGCGATCGCGATCGCGAACTGCGCGAACACCTGGCCCATGCGCTCCGTGTCGCCGTATTTGATCTCGAACACGCCGTCGGGGAGCTTCTTCAACGTCGGCAGTTTCGCCAACGCTTTCGTCACGTCGCCCAGCGGCACCTTCGCTTCCGCATCGATCGTCACGCTGCGAAAGCGGTCGAAGCGCGTGATCTGCGCCGGCCCGCTGTCGAGCGTGATCGCGGCGACCGAGTTCAACGGCACCGGACCGCTGGCCGACGGCACGCCCAGAAGCCCGATCGTATCGATGCTGCCGCGCTGGCTTTCGGGGATCTGCATGCGGATGGGAATCTGCCGGTCGGTCAGATTGAACTTCGCCAAATTGGCGTCGACGTCGCCGATAGTCGCGATGCGCGCCGTCGCCGCAATGTCGCTCACGGACACGCCAAGCTGCGCCGCGCGGTCCAGATCGGGGCGAATGACGATCTCCGGCCGCCGCAGCGCCGAGGTCGAGAACGCATTGGCGACTTCGGGCAGCGCCGTCATCTCGCGCTGAACGCGCTCGGCCGTGTCCTGCAGCTTGCGCCCGTCATCGCTGGCCAGAACGATCGACACCGTTTCGCCCGCATTGCCCGAGCTGAAGCGGTAGCGCACGCCCGGCAGATCGGCGAGAGCGGCCGTCATCAGCGACTCAAGCTCTTGCTGCGAAAACTTGCGCTCGCCCTTCGGCACCATGTTGACGGTCAGCGTCGCCTTGCGCACGTCGCCGCTCGTGGAGTCCCCGCCCGGCCCCGCGGCGGACGAACCGGCACCGACGGCGGCGTAGACGCCCGTCACCTCGGGCCGCCGCGCGATGATCTGCCGTGCTCGTTCGGCCATCGTCGTCGTTTGCGCGAGGGTGGCACCCGGCGCGAGCTCGAGATTCAACGTCGTTTGCGAACGGTCGGAGGCCGGAATAAATCCCGTCGGAACCTGGGTCGCGACGAACACCGACAACGCCATCACGACGACACTCGTCGCCATGGTCAGTTTGCGATGCGACAGCGCCCACGCGACGACGCGAAGATACTGCGTCATCACCGCACTCGGTCGCGCCGGTCCCGCGTCGTGCCCGGTCAAGAAATAGGCCGCGATCATCGGCGTGATGAGACGCGCGACGACCAGCGACAAGACCACCGCCGCCGCGACCGTTAAGCCGAACGGCTGAAAGAACTGCCCCGGAATGCCCGACATGAAACTAACCGGCAGAAACACCGCGACGATGGTCAAGGTCGTGGCGACGACCGCAAGCCCGATCTCGTCGGCCGCCTCGATCGCCGCCTGGTATGGCGTCTTGCCCATGCGGATATGCCGGACGATATTCTCGATCTCGACGATAGCGTCGTCGACCAGAATGCCGACAGTCAACGTGATCGCAAGCAATGTGATGTTGTTCAGCGTGAAGCCGGCGAGCACCATGATCGCGAAAGTCGGAATGATCGAAAGCGGCATCGCTGTCGCGGCGATGGCCGTCGCCCGCCAGTCGCGCAAGAACAGCCACACCACGATGATCGCCAACACGACGCCCTCATAGAGTGCATCCATCGACCCTTCATAGGTCGCCTCGACGAACTTCACCGTGTTCGAGATCAACTCGATCTTCACGTTCGGATGCTCGGCGCGCAGCGCCTCGAGTGCCTCTTCGACGCCTTTGGCGACGCTGACGGCGCTCGATCCCACGGCGCGCAAGACGCCGAACGCGACGACCGGCTTGCCGTTGAGATAGGCAGCCTGGCGCGCTTCGGCCGCGCCGTCGCTGACCGCGCCGAGGTCCGCCAAGCGAATCCGCCGCCCGTCGGCGAGCGCGATGCGCAACTCGCGCAGCTGATCGACGCTGCCGGCGCTGCCCAGCGTGCGGATCGACTGTTCGCTGCTGCCGATATTCGCCCGCCCGCCGGGCAGATCGATGTTCACCAGCCCCAACTGGCGGCTCACCTCGGCGGCGGTGACGCCGTAGGCCATCAAACGCTCGGGGATCAGTTCGATGCGGACTTCGCGATCCACGCCGCCGGTGCGGTTCACGTTCGACACGCCGGGCACGGAGAGCAATGCCTTGGCGACGTCGTTGTCGACGAACCAGCTCAAATCGACGGCGTCGAGCGTGTCGGAGGAAACCGAGAACGTCATGATCGCGCCGCCGGACGACGTCTGGCGCTGGATCGTCGGCTCCTGGACTTCGGCCGGCAGGTCTTGGCGAATCTTGGTGATCGCATCGCGCACGTCGTTGACGGCGCGGTCGGTGTCGGTACCGATCGCAAATTCGATCGATGTCGTGGAGATGCCGTCGCCGACGGTGGAACGGATGTGGCTGACGTTGCCGACGCCCGCGACCGCATTCTCGACGAGGCGCGTCACCTGTGTTTCGAGTTCGGCGGGAGCAGCACCCGTCTGCGCCACGCCGACCGTCACGGTCGGGATGTCGATGTCGGGAAACTGATTGACGCCCAGCGAACGGAACGCGATCAACCCCGCGAACGTCAGCAGGACGAACAGCAGGATCGAAGGAATAGGATTGCGGATTGCCCAAGCGGAAATATTCATGACCTAACGCAGCTCCACCGCTTGTGTTTCGTTGGCGATGGTTGCGGTGACGCGCACTTGATCGCCGTCGCTCAGCAACCCGGCACCGTCCAGGACGACCGGCACCCCGCGCTCAAGCCCGCGCCGGATTTCGACCAGGCTCGCCGTCCGCACGCCCGTTTCGACCTTGGTCTGCTGCGCGCGTCCCTTGGCGGAGACCGTGAAGACGTAACTTTCGCCGTCCTTGGTCACGACCGCGGCCTGCGGCACAGTCAGCACGCGCATATCGCCGCCGATAATTTCGCCGCGCGCAAACATCCCCGAACGCAGCCGCGCATCGGCGGGCAGCGCGACATGCACCACCCCGTTGCGCGACTTCTCGTCGATCTTCTCCGAGATCAGACGGATCGTTCCCTCGACCGTGCTCTGCCCGCCGATGGTCAGGCTCGCCCGCTGTCCCACCACCAACTGAGTGAGTTGATAGTCGGGAAGTTCGGCATTCCACTCGAGCTTGCCGTCGCGGATGATGCGAAACATTTCCGTGCCGGTGACCACGACCTGGCCTTGGCTAACGCCGCGCACGGCGATCACGCCGTCGGACGGTGCGGTGATGACGGTTTGCTTCAGCCGCGCTTGGATCTCGTCGCGCTGGGCCTGATAGACGGAAACCTGCGCGCGCGCCGTGATCGCTGCCGACCGGCGCTGATCGATCGACTGCTTGCTGACGAAACCTTTCTGCCCAAGTTCGACCGCACGCCGCTCGTTGGCGGCCGCTTCCGCGGCGCTACCTTGCGCGGCGACGATCTGTGCGTTGGTCTGTGCCAGCTGCGCGTCCAGAATGCTGCGGTTCAGCCGGGCAAGCACTTGGCCCTTCTTCACTTGGTCGCCTTCGTCGACGAGGAGTTCGGCAACCGCCAGCCCCGCGACCTCCGCGCCTAAGATGACCTCGTCGATCGCGCCAATGGTGCCCGACGCGGGAATGCGCACCGGCACCGTGCTGTCGCGCGCCTCCGTCGTGGTGACGGCAAGGCCGGCCGCGGCCTCAGCCTTGGCGACGGGTTCGCTGGAGCTTGGCGAAAAGGCCGCCATCGCGACGAGCAAGATCACCATCAACCCGACGGCCACGCCGCCCAGGGCAACCGGAAGGGAGATGCCGGAGGGCAGCCAATGAGGAACACGCATACAAAAATCCTAGGTTTTCGCCGTTGCCGGTCACGATGCTGACCCTATATGCTATTGACTATCCGGTTGGTCAATATAAATATTGACCCGCTGGTCAAGAAACAGTTCTCCAGGTAAAAGGGTTGCTAAATGAGCGCTGAACCGCAGGAAGTCCGCCAAAAACGGCGCAAAGAGGAGCGGCCGGACGAAATCCTGGCCGCGGCGCTAACCGTGTTTTCGAAGGATGGCTTCGCCGCCGCCCGCCTGGACGAGATCGCCGACCGCGCCGGCTGCACCAAGGGCACGATCTACGTCTATTTCGACAGCAAGGAAGACCTGTTCAAAGCGGTCGTGCGCAAACTTCTCGTCCCGCAGTTCCGCAAAGTCGACCATGTGCTGAGGGATGAAAGTCTCGACACGGCGACGCGCATCAAGCTGTTCGTCCGCGGCGCCTATCGTGAAATCGTCGACGGCACGTCGCACACGGCGATGATGAGACTGCTCATCGCCGACGGTCCCAAATTTCCCGAACTCGTCGAATTCTATCACGCGGAAATCGGCCGCGTCGGCTATGAACTCATGCAAAAGACGCTCGAACAAGGCGTTGCGCGCGGCGAGATTCGCCCGATCGCGACGGACCTCGTGCCGGAGGTGATTTTCGGACCGATCATCGCGGCGACCGTACGTCGTTTGCTGCGCGGCGATCTCGTTCGTCCGGTCGACATCGCTCAATTGATCGAGGTGCACCTGGACATCTTGCTGCGGGGCCTGCTGGTCGATCCGACGAAAGCCTAGCCTTCGACCCACCCGCCGATCAGCGCAACGCCGCTGATCCGCAACGCCGTCAAACGCTGCACCGAAACGGCATCGACACCGCCCAGCGCATAGACGCGAAGCGCGCCGCGCGCGAGCAGCGCAAACCGCACGGCCCCAAGGCTCGCCGCGCCCGGATGCGTCGCCGTCGCAAACACCGGCGCGACGATCACCGCATCCGCGTCACGCGCCGCCGCAACCGAAGCCACACCATGCGCCGACGCCGTCACCAGCCAGCGCGGGTGCGATGCTTTGATCGCGGCGATCCGCGCCGCCCGCCGTTGCGGCACATGCATCCCATCAGCCCCCACACGCACAGCCAGCGCCTCATCGTCGGCGATCAGCATCTTGACGCCCCGCGTCACGGCAACGCCGCGCAGCCGCCGCGCCAGCGCCTCGCGCGCGTGGGGCTCGCGATGACGCACGATCACTGCCGCGCCGCGGGGCAGGGCGGAAACAGCCTCCACCCAATCCACGTCCCGCGCATCGTCGGTCATCAGGATCAGCGACGGCAACCCGCGCCCATGCCGCGCATTGAGCCGCGCCGCCACCCGTGCAAGTTTCCCGCGCGCTTCACTGAGTGAACCCATGCCCGCGACTATAGCCGAGACCATCGCCGCAAACCTCGCCGACGTGCGCGCGCGCATCGATAAGGCCGCGAAGGCCGCTAACCGCAACCCCGCCGCCATCACGCTCATTGCGGTAACCAAGACCCATGACGAGGAAGCCGTCCGCGCCGCCATCGCCGCCGGCCAAACGACATTCGGCGAAAACCGCGTCCAGGAAGCCAAATCGAAATACCCGCAGCTCAAAGCTGCGCACGCCGAAATCGACCTCCACCTCATCGGCCCGCTGCAATCGAACAAGGCGCGCGAGGCCCTCGCACTCTTCGACGCCATCCACACCGTCGACCGCGACAGCATCGCCGAAGCGCTCGCCACCGAAATCAAGCGGGCAGGGCGCACCCCAAAACTCTACGTGCAGGTCAACACCGGCGAAGAAGAACAAAAGGCCGGCGTCGCCCCGCAAGACGCCCTCGCCTTCATCGCCAAATGCCGCGAAACCTACGCCCTCACGATCACGGGCCTGATGTGCATCCCGCCCGCCGACGAAGAACCGTCGCCGCACTTCGCACTGCTGGTGAAACTCGCACGCGACGCAGGCCTCAACGAACTGAGCATGGGTATGAGCGGCGACTACGAAACCGCCATCCGCTTAGGCGCGACACATATTCGCGTCGGCACTGCCATCTTTGGCGCGAGACCGCAGGCTTAGTCGATCAACAAACGCGCGGAAGAATAAGCAGCCGAAGCCCGGGCCGCGTCCGCCTGCTTCGGCGCGCCGCTATCGAAGAACGACAGCAGCGTCTCGTCGACGCTCTCACCGACGATCTCGGCATAGGCCGTCGATCCCAGCGCACCCAAGAAGCCGAACAACCCGCCGAACAGCGCCCCGCCGGCGAGTTTCGCCGGCGTTTCGATGTCATCGCCCGTGATCGCGCGATAGGCCGTCCCGATCACCGGTAAATGCTGAAGCGGATTGATGATGTCGAGAAAATCGTCGAAGCCGAATCCGTCGTCGTCCGTGGCGGCCTGCGCAGGACGCGACCGCGACTCCATCATGTCCAGGCTGGCGACGTTGTTGACGCTCTCGATCATAGGGCGATCCACGCAAACCATGCGCCACCCGGAAACCTAAGGAATGCGCCACGGTCAGCGCCGCGCACCCGGCAAATCTTGCCGCCTTCAGGTCAGATGCCCGGCCTTCGCCTTCTTGGTCGCGATATAGGCGGCGTTGTGCGGATTGCTCGGAAAGATGTGCTGAACCCGCTCGACGACGTCGATGCCGAAGCGCGACAGCGCCGCCACCTTCTCCGGATTGTTCGTCATCAACCTGACCGACGCGAAACCCAGATACTTCAACATCGCCGCCGCCGTCGCGAACTCCCGCTCGTCCGCTTCAAACCCCAAACGCTGATTGGCCTCGATCGTATCGAAGCCTTGGTCCTGCAATTCGTAAGCCTTCAGCTTGTTGATCAACCCGATCCCACGCCCCTCTTGCGCGAGATAAAGCAAAATCCCCGACCCCTGCTTGCCGATCGCCGCAATTGCGCCGCGCAACTGATCGCCGCAATCGCACTTCAACGAGCCGAGCAAATCACCGGTCAAACATTCCGAATGCAATCTCACCAGCACCGGCCCCGGCGGCTCCGGCGATCCGATGATCAGCGCCAAATGCTCCCGGTCGCCGCTCGCCGGACGAAACGCCAGCACCCGCGTCTCTTCCGCATCGGCCAGCGGCAAGCGCGCCCGCGCCACCGTCTTCAACTGCACGCTCGCGCTCACATCAAACTGCGCGACATCGTCGGCCTTAACCGCGACGAACCCTTCCTTCTTCATCAGCCCCGCAACGGCGCGCGCCGCGATCGGCGCCTCGATCACCGCCGGCAGCAGCGCCGCAATCTTCGCAAGCCTCACCCCTGCCTTCGCCACCCCCGACAGCGGCTTCCGCTCGGCGGCCCACGGCCCCATCATCGGATCGCGCATGTCGCGCGTCGGATCGGCCAGCACCTGCGCCGCTCGCGCGGGCTCATCCCGCGGCAACGGCACGGCCACGATCTCGTCCGTGTAGAGACGGATCTTCAACGTCGATGCCCGGTGGTGGGTCAAAAGCACGTGAGGCGCTCGCCCTGACCACTTCGCCATGGCCTCGATTAATGCGCTGCTCGCCAACTCTGCCGAAGCGATCAGCGACGGCGCGCCCCGCGCAGGTTCCACAATAACCGGCAGACCACGGCGCAATTCGGAGGCCGCACGGTCGATCGCCCCCGCCGCCCCGTGCAGCCGAACCGCCAGGGTGGAAGGCGCGTTTACCTTCGCCTTGGGTTTGGCGCGCTTGGGCGGTCCTTTGCGCGCTATCGATTTCATGCCTCCCGCACTCCGATTTCGATTTGCTATAGCTTACCCCGCAACCGCCGCAAATGATTTGCAGCCAAGACCAACCGCTGAGCTCCAAGACGATGACGACACCCCGCCGCGTCCTTCTAGTCGACGACGACACGCCGCTTCGCGAATCCCTAAAGGAACAGCTCGATCTTCAAGGTGAATTCATCGTCGCCGACGCCGCCACCGGCGCGGCCGGCCTTGAGAAGGCGAAGAGCGAACTCCCCGACCTCGTGATCCTCGACGTCGGCCTCCCCGATCTCGACGGCCGCGAAGTCTGCCGCCTCATGCGCAAGGCCGGCGTCCGCTGCCCCATCATCATGCTCACCGGCCATGACGGCGAAGCCGATCAGATCTTGGGGTTGGAAGCCGGCGCCAACGATTACGTAACGAAACCCTTCAAATTCAGCGTCCTCCTCGCCCGCATCCGCGCGCATCTGCGCAGCCATCAGCAAAGCGAAGACGCCGTCTTCAAGATCGGCCAGTACACCTTCCGCCCGTCGGCCAAATTGCTCACCGGCGCGAACAACACGAAGGTGCGCCTGACCGAGAAAGAAACGTCCATACTGAAATTTCTCTACCGCGCGGGCGACAAAGTCGTCGGTCGTGAAGTGCTGCTGCATGAGGTGTGGGGCTATAACCCCGCGGTCACCACGCACACGCTCGAAACGCACATCTACCGTCTGCGCCAAAAGATCGAGAACGACCCGACGCACGCGAAGCTTCTCGTCACCGAAAGCGGCGGCTATCGCCTCATCCCATGAGTGACGAAGTTCTCGCCCTCGCGAACCGCTTCTTCCATGCGATCGAGAAGGGCGATGTGGAGGCGATCCGCGCCATCTACGCCCCCGACGCCCGCATCTGGCACAACAACGACCGCCTGGAACAGACCGTCGACGAAAACCTGCGCGTGCTGGCGTGGGTGACCAAGAACCTGACCAACCGCCACTACCGCGTCCAACGCCGCGTCGCGATCCCCGGCGGCTTTATGCAACAGCACGTCCTGGAGGCTGAAACGGCCGGCGGCCCCTTCTCCATGCCCGCCTGCATCGTCTGCGAGGTCCGGGACGGCCGCATCACCCGCCTCGAGGAATACCTGGATTCTGCCCAGGCGAACCACTTACGGACCCTCACGTCTCGGTAAATGGGTCACAGCCCCGTGACCAAAAATCGGCCACCCCTCTTGAAACTGGCTGAAACACCTATTATACACTTCACACTATAGCCTGATTACCTATGGGGCGGACCTATGACAAGCGTTCTCGCGAAAGTGGCGTTGGCAGCTGCACTGACCGTGGCATCGGTCGTCGGCCTCGTTGGTCTATCGGGCATGATCATCTTCGCTGACCTGAAGCAGCCCGTTCCCGCATCCGTCGTCACGAACGGCGCAACGGGCGGCGCGGGTCAGACGCTCACCATCACCGGACCGAACTCATGAGCATCATCGTCAAACTGGGCCTCGTCGGCGTTGCCGCCGGCGTGGGCGGCCTCGCCACGCTTTCGCAGCTCGGCGACATTCGTCACCGCATCGGTATGGAAGTCCCAAGTCTCGCCGGTCTAACGGGCCTTGTCGGCATCGGCGCAACGGCCGCAAGCCCTGCGGGCGGCCCCGTCGACAAAAGCTTTACGGTCCGTCGCGTGCACATCGACGGCATGGTCGCTCAGGTGGAACTCATCACCGTGCCCCAGTCCGGCCCGATCCGCCTGCAGGCGAGCGGCAAGGCCGATACGCTCAAAGAACTTCAGATCCGCGCGGTCGGCGACGAACTCTTCCTCCGCCTCGACACGGATGAAGACGAAGCTTGGTTCCCGTGGAATCTCTTCAACATGTGGGGCAAGGACCGCAACGTCCGCGATCTCACCGTGCGCATCACCGCCCCGATCGGCACGCCCTACGACATCGAGGGCATGATCGGCACGATCAACGCCGGCGATCTCGACGCGCCGCTGCGCCTCGACGGTCACGCCATTCAGGCGCGCTTCGGTCGCGTGCAAAGCGCTCAAGTCTCGATCGCCGGCTCCGGCCGCATCGCGATCGGCGCCGTGAAGGAAACCGCCGAACTCGAAGTCGCAGGCTCCGGCAATTTTGACATCGCCTCCGCAGCCGCGGCCAAAGTCGAAATCGCAGGCGGCGGCAACGTCGTCATCGGTCCGCTGACCACGGGGCTCAGCGCCGAAATCGCCGGCTCCGGCAGCGTGCGCGTCGCCAGCGTCAACGGTCCCGTCGAGATCGAAGTCGCGGGCTCCGGCGACGTCGTCATCGAAGGCGGCCGCGCCGATCCGTTCTCGGTGGAAATCATGGGCTCGGGCGACGTCACCTTCAAAGGCGAAGCGGTCAATCCCAACGTCGACATCGCGGGCTCGGGCGACGTGAGGGTCAATTCCTACACCGGCAACAAGCGCGAAGACATTGCAGGCTCCGGCCGCTTCACGGTACTCCAGCCGACGAACCCCGCAACGCCCACCCCGCCGCCGCCACCCGCCAAACCGTAGAATCCATCCGTGATAAAATCAGTGATCGCCGCGGCGGCGTTGGCGGCCGCGGCAACGCTTGCGCTCTATCAACTCGACGGCGCCGGCAGCCCGGCCTTCGCCACAATCGAGCCGGCAACCGCCGACGCCGCAATCCGCGCCAAACTCGACGCGCAAGCGCCGGCCTGGCTGAAGACGCACGGCGTCCCCAGCGTCAGCATCGCCGTCATCCGCGACGGCGCGATCGCCTGGACGGCAGCCTACGGCGAACAAGGTCCAGGCAAAGCTGCAACGCCGGCAACGCTCTACAACATCGCGTCGATGACGAAACCGATCACGGCCGAGACGATCATGCGTCTCGCCGCGCAAGGCAAACTTGGGCTCGACGAACCGATGTGGCCGCACTGGGTCGACCCCGACATCCTCGCCGACCCACGCCACAAACTGCTGACGCCGCGCCTTAGCCTCTCGCATCGCACGGGCTTCCCGAACTGGCGGCGCGAAACGGACAAGGTGCTGAAGTTCACCTTCGACCCCGGAACAAAATCGTCCTACTCGGGCGAAGGCTACGAATACGTCGCGCGCTTCGCAGAGAAGAAACTCGGCGAACGCTTCGACGCGCTCGCGCAACGCGTCGTGCTCGACCCCATAGGCATCAAGGAAACGTCCTACAACAAGCGCGACTGGTTCAAGGATCGCGTCGCGCAGCCCTTTGACAAAAAATTCCTAGAACCGGATTTCGCCGACACCTGGATCGCCTCCGACCTCGTCTACGCAACGGCGGCTGACTACGCGAAGTTCGTGATCGCCGTCATGAACAACGACGGCGTCGGCGAAAATCTCGCCGCCGAACGCAAGGTCACCGTCGACGATTTCGCACCCGAAGTCTGCGCGCAAGCGAAACTCGCCGGCGACAACTGCCCGGCGCGCGTCGGTTTCGGCCTGGGCTGGGCCGTGCTGAACTACAAAAAAGAAACCATCGTCATGCACGGCGGCTCGGACACGGGCGCGAAGACGCAGGGCTATTTCGTACCCGAGCGCCGCTTCGGTGTGGTGATCTTCACCAACGGCGAAAACGGCAACAAGATCATCCACGAGGTCGCCGCCGCCATTGATCCCACATCGCCCTACATCGCCTTCCTGGCGATGCAGGCGCGCTAACCGGCGAACCCACCGCCGTCGATGAACGCTTGTTCGTCAGGCGTAATTGCGCGCCCGAGTATCTTGTTGCGATGGGGAAAGCGCCCGAACCGGCGAATAATGTCGCGATGAAGGTCGGCCCACTTCGCCGTTTCGGCGTCCAGAGTCCGGCAGAGTTCGACCGACCGATCCTGATCGGCCAAGTCTTCAGAATGCTCGAACGGCAGATAGACGAACGCCCGCAGCGTTGTGTCGATCTCTTGATCTTGGCCCCGATCTATCATCGCGCTCGCCACGCGCCGCGCCAACGCATCCGTCGCGAACATGCGCGCCGTGCCGCGAAACGAATTGCGCGGAAACTGATCGAGAAGAAGGATCAGGGCTAACGCCCCGTCGGCGGTCTTCGTCCACGCCGACAATTCATCGCGCGCCGCTCGTTCGTGCAGCGCCAAGAACCGCTCACGAAATCGCGTATCGAACGCCTCGTCGCGCGCGAACCAAAGCTTCGGCCCGGCGTCGCGCCAAAAGGCAAGAACCTCGCGCGCCGCATCGGGCGTAGCGGCACCATCGCTCTCGGACATGAATCGTCGCTCCGTGTACGGATATGAACGCGTTAGGCGGCGATCAGGCGCGCTTGAACCGGTTGTGCGAATAGACGGTGAAGTCCTTCGAAGGCTCGGACAATTCGAAAATCTCTTCAAACGCATCGGTGCCGGAAAATTTGTACGTTTCCCGCGCACGCCAGCCGGCGGGAATATTCTCGATCGCCTCCGAATCGAAAACCAGCGTGTCTTTGTCGAACGACGGCGTCGCGGCGACAAATTGGTTCACAAAGCCTTCGACATGGAATTGCCGGAACACAAAACGCTTCCGCGCCTTGTCGAAGCTGAAATAGCCGACATCGTCGTGCACCTCGCCCTTCGGGTTCTTCTCCTGCGGCGCATAACTCGATCGATGCCGCGCCAGAATGAACCGCCCGCCAAGCGTCGCTTCATACGTCCGCTCGACGGTACTCTTGCCGGGTTGCCCTTCGCCCTCGCCCGCCCATCGGCCAATGAAGCGCTTGAGGTCGCCCAAGTTCGCGTGCAGCGCCACCGGCGCGTCGGCCGCAAAGGCGATCGTCGCGGCCGGCAGCGTCAGCAAAGCGCCGCCCGCCGCCATGACCAAACGTCGCGAAATATCCGCAGATCCGTTGCCCATGCCGCCCTCCTCATGCGCATCCGCACATGAAGGCGGAGGCCCGCTATTCGTACCGCAGCGCCTCGATCGGATCGAGTCCCGCCGCCCGCCGCGCCGGGAAGAACCCGAACACGATCCCGACCGCCGCCGAAAACCCGAACGACACCACCACAACCCATGGGCTCAGCACGAACGGCACCCCGATCGCGTAAGCGATGGCAGCCGAGGCGCTAAGGCCCAGCGCGGCGCCGATCAAGCCGCCGACGCACGACAGCACGACGGCCTCGATCAAGAACTGAAGAAGCACGTCGCGCTCCAACGCGCCGATGGCCAGACGAATGCCGATCTCGCGCGTGCGTTCGGTCACCGAGACCAGCATGATGTTCATGATCCCGATGCCGCCGACCAGAAGACTGATCGCCGCCACCGCCGACAGACCGGCGGTCAAAAGCTGCGTGGTCGACTCGACAAGGCTCGACACCGACTGCAAATCGCGGATCAAGAAGTCATCCTGTTCACCCGGCCGGATGCGCCGCCGCTCGCGCATCAGCGTGGCGATGGACTCCTGCACCGGATGCACCTGCGCCGCCGTTGCCGCCGACACCCAGATCTGTTGCACATCGGTGGCGCCTGTCATGCGCCGCTGCACGGCGAGGATCGGCATCAAAATCGTGTCGTCTTGGTCTTGCCCGAACGTCGATTGCCCCTTTGGCGCCAGCACGCCGACGACATCGCATGACGTCGCGCCCAGGCGGATCTTCGCGCCCAGCGGCGTCTGCTGCCCGAACAACTCCTTGCGCGGCGTCTCGCCCAAGATGCACACCGTGCGCCCGCCGCGTTCTTCACTGTCGGTGAACGCACGGCCCTGCGCGATCGGCCAATCGCGCACGGTCAGATACGCGTTCGACGTGCCGTTGATCGCGATCTGCCAATTGTTCGAGCCATAGACGGCCTGCGTCTGCTTGATCGTCGACGGCGCGACCGCGGCGATACCCTGGATCTCGCGCTCGATCGCGTCGGAATCGTCCATCTTGAACGGCGTCTGTGGCGTCGCCGGCCCCGCGCGTTGCGGTGTGAACGGCAGCACGAACAGAAGATTGCGCCCCATCGACGCGATGTCGGCCGTGACCTTCATGGTGAGGCCCTGCCCCAGCGTCACGACGATCACGACCGCGGCGACGCCGACGATGATGCCAAGCGTGGTCAGCAGCGAACGCAACACGTTCGCCCGCAACTCGCGCCAGGCCAGCTGGAGGGTGTTCCACCACATTATGCAGCGCCTTGCTGCGTCAGCGTATCCGACGCGATCTTGCCGTCACGAAAACGAATCTGCCGCCGCGCATAGCCGGCGATGTCGTCCTCATGGGTGACGAGCACGATGGTGATATGGCGCGTACGGTTCAGATCTTCCAGCAGCTTCATGATTTCATGGCTGCGCGAGCTATCGAGGTTGCCGGTTGGCTCGTCAGCGAAGATCACCGCCGGTTCCGTCACCAGCGCCCGCGCGATGGCCACACGCTGCTGCTGCCCGCCCGAAAGTTCCGAAGACGTATGATTGGCCCGGTCGGCGAGCCCCACAAGCCCCAGCGCCTTCAGCGCACGTTCCTTGCGCACGGCGGCCGGATCGCCGCGATAGATCAGCGGCAGCTCCAAATTCTCCCGCGCCGTCGTGCGCTTGAGCAAATTGAACCCCTGAAACACAAAGCCGATGTAATTGCGCCGAAGCAGCGCACGCTGACTGCGGTTCAACGTGCCGACATCGACGCCGCGGAAAAAATACCGCCCGCTCGTCGGCGTATCGAGACAGCCCAAAATATTCATCGCCGTCGACTTGCCCGACCCCGATGGCCCCATGATCGCAACGAACTCGCCGTCGTCGATCGACAGAGTCACGTCGTCCAGCGCGCGAACCTCGGTCTCGCCCTTGCCGTAGATCTTGGACACATGGTCGAAGCGGATAAGCGGCGTGCCGGCCATGGCCGTTACGACCCCGCGCCGGTGCCGGGCTGCGCGATATCCAGAATGAACTCTTCGTCCGCCTTGACGTTGTTGCTCGTGACCTGCGTGCGCCGCCCGTCGGTGACGCCCAACGTCACGTCGCGCGACACCGGCGTCCCGTCGGCCCCGATCGTCCAAACCTTGCCCTTGCCCGATGCGATCGGATCGACGGGGGCGGTCGTCGCCACGGGTACGAAACTGTTCGTCGCCGTGCTCTGCGGCGTGAAGCGCAGCGCGCCGTTCGGCACGCTGATCACATCCTTCACCACATTGACCGTGATGTCGGCGGTCGCGGTCATGCCGGGTTTCAGACGGCCGTCCTTGTTATTGACGCTCAGGACGCCTTCATAGGTCACGACGTTGGAGATGGTCGTCGCTGCATTGCGCAACTCCATGACCTTCGCGTCGAACGTCTGCGCCGCATAGGCATCGACGGTGAACGTCGCATCCTGCCCGACCTTCACCTCGCCGATATCGGCCTCGTCGATATTGATGGTCAGCTCAAGCTTCGTGAGGTCCGACGCGATAATGAAAAGCTCCGGCGTCTGAAAACTGGCGGCGACGGTTTGCCCCCGCTCGACCTTGCGGCTCAAGACGATGCCGTCGATCGGCGACTTGATGTCGGCCTTCGCCAGATTAGCCTCCGCTTGGTCCGCGGCCGCGCGCGCATTGGCGAGCGTCGCGCGCGCCACGTCGCGCGACGCCAGCGCCTGATCGTAAGCCGACGCCGAAACGAACCCCTGCTTCTGCAGATCGCCCGCGCGCTTCAAATCGTTCTGCGCCTTCGCGAGATTGGCCTGCGCCTGCGCGACGCTCGCGCGCGCTTGGACGGTGCGCGCACGAAGTTCGTCCGTGTTGATGCGCGCGATGACCTGGCCCTTCTTGACCTTGTCGTTGAAATCGACCAGCACGTCGTCCACGCGCCCCGACACTTCCGCGCCGACGGTGATCTTGTCGATCGGCTGCAGCGTGCCGGTCGCGGTGACCAGCGCGCGGATGGTCGCGACCTCCGCCTTGCCCTTCACGTATTCGGTCTTCTTGGCCGGCGTCAGAACCCACCACGCCGTGATCGCGGCAACCGCCAGCGCGATGGCGATAACCCACCATCGCCGCCACCAAGGTGCTTTGGAGTTGCCCACGCCGAGCGTGCGTTCGATATCGCTGGGCGTCGCCGCCCGCACAGGTGTCGCGTCGTTCATACGCCGATGCTCAAAAGTGGCTGCTCCCCAAGACCGGGAACTTATATAGGAAGGCTAAAGGTCTAGTTCAAACGTTTGTTTGAACTGTGTCCGTCGCGTAAAGTATTGTTAATTCGAATAGGGATCGACGGCATCCCGAAGCCCGTCGCCCAAGACGTTGAAGGCCAGCACCACCAAAACCACCGGCGCCAGCGGGATCAACAGCCAAGGATAAAGCTCAACCGCGCTGATGCTCTGTGCTTCGCTCAACAAGACGCCCCAGCTAACAACCGGCGCGCGAAGCCCCAGTCCCAGGAACGAAAGCGCGGTCTCGCCCAAGATCATGCCCGGCACGGCGAGCGTCACGCTCGCGATTAAGTGACCCGAGAAATTGGGCAGCATATGCCGGAACAAAACCCTAACCCGGCTCGCCCCCAAAAGTTCGGCCGCCACGACATAATCCTCATCGCGCAGCGACAGAACTTTGGCCCGTACCGCTCGCGCCAGCCCCGGCCAATCGAGCAGCCCCAAGATCAGCGTGATCCCGAAATAAATCCAAAGCGGCGACCACGTTGCGGGCAGCGCCGCGGCCAGCGCCATCCAAAGCGGCAACTCCGGCAACGACCGCAGCAACTCGATCACGCGTAAGATCGTGGCATCGACCCAACCGCCGAGATATCCCGCAAGCCCGCCGAGCAAACAGCCGAGCACAAAACTCAGCGCGACCCCCAACAACCCGATGGTGAGCGAAATCCGCGCGCCGTACATCACGCGGCTGAAAATATCGCGCCCCAGCCGGTCGGTGCCGAAGATGTAAAACCCGCTCCCGCCTTCGGCCGGACAAACGAGATGAAAATCCATCTCGACCAAATCCCAAAATCGGTACGGATCGCCCGAGCACAAGAACCGAAGACGTTCGACCTTGGTCGTATCGGTGGTGTAGGTCCGGCGGAACGTCTCAAGATCGACGCTCGCCGTCGTCCCATAAACGAACGGCCCGACGAATTCCCCGTTATGAAACCAATTCACATCCGCAGGCGGCGCAAACAACGCATCGTTGCTCCGCGTCTCCGTCCCATACGGCGCGATCATCTCGACGAACGGCAAACTCCCGTAGAGCAGCCCCAGAAACACAAGCGAGAAGAACGCCCCCGGCCGCCGCCACAGCCGGTCCAAAAACCCCGGCGTCTCGAACTTGGCGAGCGTCGCGTCGGTGACCGCGCTCATCGCTCAACCCCTTGCCCCAACCGCACGCGCGGATCGATCAGGCCCAAGAGTAAGTCCGACACAAGCGTGCCGACCAACGTCAGCACGGCGGCGAACAACAGGATAAAGCCCGACAGAAACAAATCCTGCGACTTCAATGCCTGCACCAGGATCGGCCCGACCGTCGGCAAGCTGAGCACGATCGAAACGATCACCGACCCCGACACCAGCGACGGCAGCAAATTCCCGATATCCGCGATAAACGGAATGATCGCCATCCGAACCGGATAGCGCACCAACAACCGCGAGCCCTTGATGCCCCGCGCCCGCGCCGCCACGACATAAGGCTTGCCCAGCTCATCCAGCAAATTCGCGCGCAAGCGCCGTATCATCGCCCCGACGCCGGAGAACGCAATAATAACAACCGCGATCGTCAAATGCGCAATCAGCGACTGGATCTTCGGAAACGTCCAATCCGCGTCCGCATACTGCGGATCGACAAGCCCGCCGATCGAAACGCCGAACCAAGCGTTCGAGTAAATCAAAACGACCAGCGCCAGCAAAAACCCCGGCGTCGCCATCGCGATATAGGCGAACCCCGCGATCAGATAATCAACCAAGCTGTACTGCCGCACCGCCGCGATAATCCCGAGCGGCAGCGCAATCAGATAAATCGCCAGCACCGCCAGCACGTTGACCGCAATCGTCGGCCCCAACGCATACCCAACGACATCGGCGACCGGCTTGTTGAACTCCAGCGACATCCCCCAGTCGCCTTGCAGCAAACCGGAATACCCGCGCGGCCCCTCCCAAACGCCAAGCCACACGCCGAACTGCTCGATTAGCGGCCTGTCGAGGCTATAGGCCGTGCGCAGATACTCGGCCTTCGCCGCGGCCGCGGCGTCGCCGCTGGAGCGCAACTCCGCAATCTGGTTCGACAGAAAGTCGCCCGGCGGCAATTGAATGATGATGAAAATAAGCGCGGCGATGGCGACGAGCGCAGGCACCATCAAAATCACACGCTCGGCCGCGTAACGCAGCATCATTCCCCCGTCGAGGCACGTAAAGCCCGGCGCGCGCCGCCGAACCTGTTCACGAATGCGCCCCTAACAATAACCCGTCACGGGCCAAACCAGAACTCGTCCATCCGGTACATGCCGAACTGCGCCCCCGGGTCCCACGAGAACACGCCCTTCTCCGGCACGTTCTTCAACGTAGTCCGCACCGCAATCGGCTGCATCACGCCGGCCACCGTGCCGATGATGAATTGCTGCTCGGTGTGGATCGCCAGCATCTTTTCCCACGCGGCCTTCCGCTCGGCCGCCGTCTTCGCCGAACTCCAAGCCGCATCAAGTTTCAAAAGCTCCTGCGCCGCCGGCAGATCGGCCACCTCACCAACCTTGCCGTTCGTCTCATAGAACTGGCCCCACTTCGGCCAAATCAGATTGTCCTGCCGCGTCGGCGCCAATTCATCGGGGCTCGTCTCCGGCGTAGGAATCCCCGTGTCCCAACCCGACCGCGCCGTCATCACCGCCTCGCCCGCATAGGCGCGATTGCGCATGATCGTCCGGTCCGAAGGCTTCACCACAAGCTTGATGCCGATGGCTTTGTAATGCTGCGCCACCAGCTGCAGCACATCGGTCTCTTCCTTCGCCTCGCCGGCCGTCTCGACCACCATCTCCAGCGGCCGCTTATCCGCCATCAACCGCGTGCCTTCGCCATTGCGCGCCTTCAAACCCAATTCGTCGAGCAGCGCGTTCGCGCCCTTCGGATCGTAAGACGCATTTGTCGTCAGATAAGCCGGCTTAAACAGCGGCGAATCCTTCAAAACCGTATTGTTCCCTTCAGCGGCGAGCCCGAAGAACAACGCCTTGTTGATGTCCGCCCGATTGATGCCGAGGGACAAGGCGCGCCGGAACTTCACATCGCGCAGCAGCGAACGCCACCCGGCATCGCTCGCGTTCAAATTGGGATAGAGCGCCACGTGCGATCCTTTCGCGATCGGCCACGTCAGAACCTTATAGCTGCCCTTCGCCTGGTTCGCCTTCAGCACCGTGATGTCGCCGAACGACAAACCCCGCGCCTGCAAATCGCTGTCGCCCGCCGCCGTCTTCGCCGACACGAGGCCGGAATCCGTGATCGCCACCTCGATCGCGTCGATATACGGCAACTGCACGCCCGCCGCGTCCACGCGATGGAAGTAAGGGTTGCGCTTGAAGACAAACCGGTTCGACGGCATCGCCGTCGTCGCGACCCACGGCTGCAAGGTGGGCAGCGCCGGATTGTCGTTGTCGTCGATGGAATCCATCTGATTGTGCAGCCGCGCCCAACTCTGCACCCGCGCCTCGGCAACGCGCTTCGAAAGCGCGGCCTTATCGGCATACTTCGTATGAAACTGCTTTAGATAGTGCGACGGCCGGTAGATGTACGGCTCACGCGCCTGGGCAAGTGCTGCCAAGAAGCGCGAATTCGGTTTCGACCACGTGTAACGAACGGTCAGCGGATCGACGATCTCGACCTTCGGCAACTCGCCGCCGTTGATCAAATCGACCGGCGGCCCCGCAGGCGCAAGCTCCTTGTTCGACGCGACGTCTTCCCAGAAATAGCGAAAATCTTCCGCCGTGAACGGCGCGCCGTCGGACCACTTGTGCCCCGCGCGCAAGCGCATCGTGAAAATGCGCCCGTCCTTGACCTCGATCGACTTCAGAAGATCGGGCTTCAGCTCCAGCTTCGACGTCCACCCGACCAGCCGCGCATAACCCCACGTGTTGAGCAGGCGAACATCCTTCTCCTTGCTCATCAACATGCGCAGCGTCCCGCCGCGCTTCCCCGGCAAGCGACCCGCCGCCTTCAGATCGACGACCAACGGCTCGCTCGGCAGCGTGCTCGAAGAAGACGCGGGCGGGGCAGGGGGCGCAGGTGGGGCGGCAAAGGCGGCGCCGGCAATCGAAACAAGCAACAAGGCGGCGCAGGTCAAACGCATCATGCCGGCCCTCGGGACAAAGATCAGCGAAAGGGGTTCAAGCGACCGCCACAATATGGCCTTCGCCGACGGTCTCATAGCGCGCCTTCGCGCCCCGCGACAGCCGGTAAGGCTCGGGCCAAGCAGCAGGATCGGACGCCCGCCCGTGCATCAACGCGCCCAAATCCAACTTCCTGTCCGGATCGGGCTCCGGATTGGCCGCCAGAAGCGCCTTTGTGTAGGGATGCCGCGGATTCGCGAACAGTTCGGCAACAGGCGCCGCTTCCACGATCCGCCCCCGGCACATCACGTACACCTTGGCCGCAATCGCCCGCACAACCGCCAAATTGTGACTGACGAACAAACTGGCGACCCCAAGGTCCTGCCGCAACCCGTCGAGCAAACCCAAAATCTGCGACTGAACCGATACGTCCAGTGCCGAAACCGGCTCATCGCAAATCAAGAGGTCGGGCCCCAACGCCAACGCCCGCGCGATCCCGATACGCTGCCGCTGCCCGCCCGAAAACGCATTCGGGTGGCGCATCAGCATCATCCGATCCAACCCCACCATCTCAAACAGCGCCGCCGCCCACCGCAGGCGTTGCGCGGGCGTCCCCAGCCCATGAATAACAAACGGTTCGGTGACGATCTCTTCCGCCGTCATGCGCTGGTTCAGCGACGCGAACGGATCCTGAAACACATACTGCACCCGCGCGCGATATTGCATCAGCGCCTCGCCCGACAGATCGGGCACCGACATCATGCCCTTCCCATCGTTGATCCGGATCGTCCCTGAGTCCGGCGTCAACGCGCGCATGATCATCTTCGACAGTGTCGACTTCCCGCACCCGCTCTCGCCCACCAACCCGACGCACTCGCCGGCATTGATCGTAAGATTGACGCCCAGCACAGCCTCGACCGTATCCGTCTCCACCCCACCGCTACGCTTGCGCGCCGTGAAGCGCTTGCTGACATCGACGATCTCGATCAACGGCTCACCCGCCGGCGGTCCGATGCGCTTGCTCCAAACGGGTCCTAGCGCCTGAATCGACCCACTGCTCGCATGCGGCGGATTGAGAACGAACGGCTCACCCTCAAGCCGGGGCACCGCCGCAAGCAAAGCGCGCGCATAATCCGATTTGGGGTCAGTCAACACCTCGCGCACCGAGCCTTGCTCGACAACAAGGCCGTCGCGCAAAACGATCACATAGTCGGCGACATTCGCGACGACGCCGAAATCATGCGTGATGAAGAGAAGACTCAACCCCATCTCATCCTGCAAATCGGCGAGCAACTTCAACGCCAACGCCTGCACCGTCACGTCCAACGCCGACGTCGGCTCATCCGCAATCACAAGCGCAGGCTTACAAACCAGCGCCGACGCCAACATCGCCCGCTGCCGCAACCCACCAGACAACTCGAACGGATAACGCCCGAACGCCGCCTCAGGATCGGGAAACCCGACCCGCGCCAAAACCTCAATCACCCGCCGCTTCGCAGCACTGCTCGAAAGTTTTTGATGCGTCTGCAGATGCTCCATCAGCATCGCGCCGATACTGACGACCGGCGACAGCGCCGCAGACGGCTCTTGAAACGCCAACGCAATCCGATTGCCGCGCAGCCAGCCATAATCGCGCGCGGAGGGCTTTGAGAGATCGATCTCCCGCGCCGCCCCCGGCTCACGAAACACGATACGCCCCGCCTGCTCGGTCTTGCCCGCCGGCAAAAGGCCCATCACGGCAGACCCGATCGTCGACTTCCCCGATCCGCTCTCGCCGACCAACGCCACGGTCTTGCCCTGCGGCACGGAAAAGCTCACGCCCTTCAGAATCTGCGCGACTTGCTTGCCGCTGCGAAACCCAACCGTCAGATTGTCGACTGTCAGAACGTCGGCCATGCGCTCAATTCTTCGCACGCGGCAAAATCCCCGCCGCTGTCAAATTGTGATGCGTCGCATCCGAGATCCCGACATCCGCGGCCCGCGCGCCAACCCAAGCGCGCGCCAAAACCTCGCTGAACCGGTCCAACCGATCATCGATCGAAATCGTCTGCCCGTCACCCGTCAGCTTCAAATCCATCCACCCCCGCGTGCGATCCCGGCTCAACGGAAAATAGCGCAACTCAAACTTCTGCAGCCGCGCCCAAGAAATGGCGCGCCGCCCGAACAACCCGCCGCTCAGCTTGATACCCTGATCGTCCACTTCGACCACACTCGTTATCCGCGACACGCTGGTTATCAAATAGAGCGCGAACAGGATGGTCAAACCCAGCATCCCCCAAAACGCGATCGAACCGATGGGCGACACCAGCAGAAAGAGAAACGAAACACCGGTGGCAAGCGTGCCACGCACCAGATCGCCGGTCAGGGAAGGCGTCGGCCAACGATGAATACTCACTTCGGTCATACCGTCATGCTTCCGGGCAATGGCGCGGCCCTATTCACCACAAAGCCTCGAAGCACTCAAAGTTTCACGAAGAAGAACAGAACGGGCGCTTCGCGCCCAATACAAATCCACACCGAGATAGCTCAAGCGATCAAACAGCCTCAGCATCTTGGTGAACCTTCGAGTTCTTCGAAGCTTCGTGGTGAAAACGAACTCAAAGCCCCTGCGCCGCAAAAATCAAAGCCCAAAAGCCGAAGCCGGCGAATGCCAGCGAACGGCCGGATGCTCGCGCGTGGTCTCGAGCAACCGCACGACGATCCGCTCCTTCGCCGGGTTCCAATAGGCATGATGCGTCAAAAGCCCCAAAGGTTCGCTCGCCCGCGCGCGCGCCTGCCGCCGCCAGCGCAATTTCCTCAACAACAGCCCCGCGATCAAGCGCTCGTCCTTGACGATCCGCCCGCGCCGCCAATCGATCACATCGAGATGCGCGTTAACCTGCAACAGCCCGCGCACCGGATGCGGCTTCACCCGCGGCTTCCACGTCGAAAGCCCGCGAAAGCCAAGTCGCGGCAAGTGGGGCAGGGCGCCCGGATGAATCCGATTCCACGGCGGTACCAACACCGGCAGCACACGCGCCCCGAACGCATCGCGCGCCATCGCAAACCCGCTCTGCAGATCGCTCAAAACCTCGTCCAACTTCCGCGCGCCACCCAACTCCCGCTTCGCGCGCCCAGGCCCCGCATGGTTCTCGTGCGCGAACCCATGCACCAGCATCTGCGCTTCCTTGCTGCGCGCCAAAGCCGAAATCAATCGCCGCGATAAGCCCGACGGAATAGCCGACAACCCGATCGTCACATCGAACACGCGCGCAACAGCAAGCATCGCCGTCAACTGATCCGACGTGTCCTGGGCATCGTCATCGCGCCACCAGAACTGCGCGACGCGTTTCTGCGCCGCCCACAAATCCAGCTCTTCGCGAACCCGATCCCAGCCGTCGCTCATCGCTTCAGAACCATCTGTACCGCGCGCGCCGTCCCGGCTGCACCGCGAAAATCGATGTTGTGATGTGGCGGCACCGATCCCGCCGCGAGGTCGATCGCCTGCGCCAACGCCTTCGCCTCCAACGCGGACGAGCGCACGACCTTCACCAAGCCCAGCGCTGCAAACGCCTCCGCCCGCATCAACTGCTCCTGCTCGCGGTCCGTCTCGAACGGCACGACAACCGAAGGCGTCCCCGCCTTCACCGTCTCAAGCAACGTGTTGTACCCCGCCTGCGAAACCGAAACGGCCGCACCCGCAAGCCGGTCACGAAAATCTGGCAGACTACGCACCATCGTGACGCCGTCGATCGGCGCATAATCTTCGCTGAGCGGCCCCGTCACGAACGTCCACGGACGCGATTTCAGCTTCGAGTGCGCCCGCGCCGCTACGGCCGCCGCAATCATCTCCCGCCCCGCAGCGCCGCCGCCGGCAGAAACCAAAACCTCATGCCGCGCCCCCGTCGAAGGCGCCACATCGGCGCAGATATAACCGGTGTAAACGCAGCGCGAAGCGATCCCCGCCATCTCCTCGAAACTCTGTTCCAGGCGGATGACGCTGGGATCGCTATGCACAATCACCGCGTCGTACATGTCGCGCGCGCGCGCCACCATGCCCATCGCCCGCTCGTCCTTGCGCGGCCGCTGCAGCACGTCGCGCACCGAAGACACGACCTTCACCCGCTGCGGCGCCTGCCGCGCCGCCTCAAGCAGCGCGAGCAGCTCAAACTCAAGCAACCGCCGCCCGAACGGAAACGTCTCGGTGATCACGACGTCCGGCTCGGCCTCGCGAAACGCGGCCAGCAGCGCATCGCGCCGACCTTCGCGCCAAGTCCGATCGACGTCGCGCCCGTTCGCATCGACAAGCTCGTCGAACAACTCGTTCTTCGCTCGCGCCGCCGGCAGCTGCACGAACGCAACGCCGGACGGCACAGCGTCGCGAGGCGTCACGCCGCCGCTCACCAACGTCACGTCGTGCCCCGCATCGCGCAAAGCCTCAGCCACCACGCGCGCCCGCGCGAAATGTCCAAACCCCAACAGATGCTGCACCCAGATGAAAACGCGCGCGCTCATAGGCCAAGTCCCGCAAAAACATGCCGCAAGCTGGCCGCGGTCGCCTCAACACTGCGCTCTTCATGCACGAATTTGCGCGCGGCGGCTCCCATTTCCTCGCGCAACTCCACATCGGCGATCAACCGGCGCAGATTGGCCGCATAGGCCAAGGGATTGTCCGGCGCGCTGAGAAACGTCGTCTCCCCATCGCGCGTCGCGTCGGGAACCCCACGATCCCGGCAGGCGACAACGGGAAGCCCCACAGCCTGCGCCTCCAAAAACACAAGCCCATAAGCTTCACCAAGCCCGGGCCAAGCAAAAATATCGCTCGCGGCCAGCAAAGCCGGAATTCGCTCGGCAGCGACAGCCCCGAGGAACCGAACCTCATGCCCGTCCGCCGGCGAAGCAAACATCGCCTCGACCTCGCCGCGAAGCTTCCCATCACCGGCAATGCTCAACCGCAAAGGCAAATCAACAAGCGCTTTCAGCGCCGTCGCCAGCAACGCATAACTCGCGCGTTTACGCTCGTTGCGCATCATCCCGATCGTCACAAGTTGAACCGGCTCACGCTCGCGATGCTCGGCCGCGAGGGACAACCCGCGCACATCGATGAACGGCTTCAGATCACGCACGCGTCCCGGCGCCAACGGATCGAGACAGAACCGGTCGAACTGCGTCATCGCAAACAAGCGATCCGCCGCCCGCAGCGCCGCCGTCGCCCCATCATGCCCCAAAGCCCAAGGGCCACCCGCGCGCTTCATCGCATGCGACGCCTCGGCCACGAGATACGGAATGCGCAGCTCGCGCGCGACCAAAGGCCCAATCCAATCCGGCGACTTGTAATAGACGTGATAGCTAAACCAAAAATCAGGCTTCGCCTGCTCACCCGCCCGATACGCGCGCAGCAACGCGCTCGCCGCCGTCTCCGTCAAAGCCTTCAACTCAAGCTGCTTCGCGGCATCCCCGCGTCCCTCATACGCGCGCGGCAACGAAGGCCGCGCAACCTCACATCCCGCCGCGCGCAAAGCCTGCTGCAGCAACGCGCACATGCGCTCGGTCCCCGACGGCGCTGTCGCGTCAGGCTCGGCCATCGGCGAATAGAACGTCGCCCGCATCAGATCCGCTCGCGAAGAAGAGCCGCAATCGCATCATAGCTCGCTTCCGCATCGCAATCCCGGGCCACCTGCACCAACGCCGCCGCCCCCAACCGCGCCCGCAAAGCCGGATCCCGCGCCACCGCCGTCAAAGCCGAAGCCAATCCGGCAACGTCACCCGCCTCAACCAACCGCCCGCTCACGCCATCCCGCACGACCTCATCAATCCCGCCGACCCGCGAAGCCACGACGCAAAGCCCGCGCGCCTGCGCCTCCATCACCGCATTGGGAATCCCATCGCGGTCGCCGTCGCTGCCGATCACCGCCGGCAACACAAACACATCCGCCTGATCCAGTGCCGCCACGATCTCCCGATGCGGCCGCGCCCCATGCCACGTCACCCGCTCTTCAAGAGCGAGTGAACGCGTCTTGTTGCGAAGCTCATCCATCAAATCGCCGCCGCCATAGTGATCCAGCCGGAACGCCAGATCGCGTGGCAGCAACGCCAGCGCATCGAGCAACCGCCGCAACCCCTTCTTCTCGACCGCCCGTGCCACCGCAACGAACCGCACCGGCGCCATCACATCGCGCCCGTCGCGCGACTGCGAAGGCGCGGCCGAAGCCAACAGCGACCGCGCCACACCATGATGAATGAGCTTCAACTTCGAACCCGCACCAAGCGACACCAGCCGCTCATGCCCCGCGCGATTGCAAACGGTCACGAACGAAGCGTCAGCAATCTTGCGCGAAAGATCCCAATCCGCCGCCGTCCAAATATCCTTCGCATGCGCCGAGATACTGAACCCCACCCCGCGCAGCAAAGCCGCATAACGCGCCACCGACGAAGGCGAATGCGCAAAATGCGCATACACATGTCGCACGCTCGGCGGCATCTGCTGCGCCAACACGCAAGCCTGCCCGAACCGCCGCACGCGCCCCGCCGCAAATTCTGAACGCAAGTCCGCGCGAAACGCCCGCCAAGCCTGAGCGAACCCTGGCAAAGAAACAGCCGCCGCAAACGCGCGCGCCACGGTCACCGGCGCATCGCGCAAATACTCCGGCAAATACTGCGGCGCGGCCTGCACGGTCTTCTCGACCAACGCCGCATCCGACCCCGGCTTGCGCAACGCATGCAGCGAAAAGAAAACGCCGCGCGCCTCCAGCCCCGCCAGCTCCCGCGCGATGAACGTCTCCGACAACCGCGGAAAGCCCTTCACCACAACGGCGACGCGGGGCTCGGTCATCAGCTGCGCGGCCGCCCGAACCAAGCACCCGACTGCTTGACGATCGTCTCAAGCCCGTCGAGCAACCCATGAACCGACCCTTGCGACGGCACATTCTGCGACGGCACCCGCTTCAATGCCGCGACCATCGCCGACGCATCCGGCACGACGCCCTCCTCAGGCTCACGCAACATGCGCGCAAGCCGCAACCGCTCCGCCGCCTCCGCACGAATGGTCTGCTCAAGCCGTGGCACATGACGCGGCACGATCAACGCCCGCTTGTCGAACGACAACATCTCGCAAAACGTATTGTAACCGCCCATCGAAACGACGCCCAGACACGCGGCCATCAGATGCTCCATCCGCGGCTCGAACGTCAGCATGTTGACGGAAGGAATCTGCGCCGCGCGCTTCTCAAACGCCGCCCGCGCTTCCGCCCGCATGAACGGCCCGACGACGAACAACGCCGGCGGCAAAGCCCGCGCCTCAGCTTCATAAGCGCTCAAGGCCCAATCGATCAGAAGCTCGCCATCGCCACCGCCGCCCGTCGTCACCAACAGCCGCCGGTCCACATCCTCAAGCCCCGCCGCCGGCATCGCGACCGGCCGCGTCCGCTTCAGATAACCCGTAAAGGTCGTGCGCGCATGAACCGAAGCCGATAATCCGATCCCCTGCAGCGGGTCATAGATCCCCCGAAGCCCATAGATCCAAATGTCGTCGTAAAGCTGCTCGATCGCCGGGATCACCCGCTTGCGTTGCCACTCCTGAGCCAAGGCCTCCGGCTCATCCAGCACGTCGCGCAACCCCAGCACCAACCGCGTGCCGCGCGCCTTCAGCGACTCCAGCGTCCCCTCCAACTCGCCGCGCAGGCCCAAAGCCTCCTTGTCGACGATGAACACATCTGGCGCGAACGCCAGGGCCGTCTCCTTCATCAGCGACGACCGCAGCGACGTCGTCTCCTGGATCGAGGAATGTTCGCTGAGCGGCACATAATCGCCGTTCCGCAGCTTGATAATGCCCGGAACCCGAACGAAATCGACCCGGGCCTTGAAGTCGAAACTGCCGATGATCGGAGACCCCGACACGATCAGCACCTTCAACTTCGGAAACGCCTCGGCCAGCGCGTGCGCAATCGTGCGGCAACGGCGGATGTGCCCCAGCCCAAAGCTGTCGTGGCTGTAGATCAGAACGCGGCCGGGCGAAGCAGAAATGGTAAACCTCAAGCCTCTAAGGTCGGGGAATCTCGCACGGGTAGCATCGCCCGTCCATTGACTCTAGCCTGGGAAGCGAGCATTCGGCACGATCGCATGGCCACCACGCACCAATCGCTTTACGGCTATATCTGGAAGCACTCGCGCCGCGATCAGCTGGTGATCCTCAGCATCGCGCTGGCCGCGCAGCCGTTCTATTTCCTAACGCTGACCCTGCCGAAGCTGATCATCAACGGTCCGATCCAGGGCGAAGGCTTCGCTACCCCGACCGCCACCCAAAATTTCATGCGCCTTGTGGTCGGCCTGCCCGAGTGGTTGGGCAGCCAATGGGTCCTGCTCGAGGGCTTCGCGCTTGAACGCGTCCCTTACCTCTTCGCGCTGAGCTTCGCCTTCCTCGCGCTGGTCGGTTTCAACGGCTTCCTGAAATATCTGATCAACACGATGAAGGGCCGCCTCGGCGAACGTCTATTGCGCCGCCTGCGCTACGACCTCATCGACCGCGTCCTGCGCTTCCCGCCCTCGCACCTGCGCAAGTCGAAGCAATCCGAAATCGCCTCGATGGTGAAGGACGAGGTCGAGCCCTTGGGCGGCTTCTCCGGCGACGCCGTCGTCTGGCCCGTCTTCCTCGCCGGCCAAGCACTGACCGCCCTCATCTTCATCCTCGTCCAAAGCTTCTGGCTCGGCCTCGTCTCCGCGGTCGTCGTCCTCGGCCAAGCGATCATCATCCCACGCCTGCGCCGCCCGATCCTACAACTCGGCAAGATGCGCCAGCTGCAAGCGCGCGAACTTGCCGGCCGCGTGGGTGAGATCGTGGACGGCGGCGCCGACATCCGCGTCCACGGCACATCGAACTGGGAACGCGCCGACATCGTCCGCCGCCTCGGCCGCATCTTCGACATCCGCTTCGAGCTGTATCAGCGAAAATATTTCGTGAAGTCGCTGAACAACTTCATGGCGCAGATGACGCCGTTCATCTTCTACGCCGCCGGCGGCTATTTCGTCATCACGGGCCAATTGGACGTCGGCCAGCTCGTCGCCGTCATCGTCGCCTACAAAGACCTCCCCGGCCCGATCAAAGAACTCATCGACTGGGACCTGCAACGCCAAGACGTGCAGATCAAATACGATCAGGTGATGGACCAGTTCCAGCCCGACGGCATGACGCCGCCCGAACATCACGAGGCATCGAAAGAACCGCGAAGCCCGCTCGCCGCCATCGAACTGAAGAACGTGACCGCCATCGACGACGCGGGCTTCACCCTGCTCGATGACGTCGACCTCGCTTTGCCGCTGAATCAGACGGTGGCCGTCACCGGCCCCGGCGGCTGCGGGAAGGAAGCGCTGGGCCAACTCTTCGCCCGCCAGATCTCGATCAAGACCGGGACCGTCAAAGCCGGCGACGACGACTTCTTCGCGCTGTCGGAAGCCACAGCCAGCCGCTGCATCGCCTACGCCGGTCCCGAAAGCTACTTCTTCCCCGTCAACCTCACGGAAAATCTCCTCTACGGCCTGAAGCAAAGCCCGCGTGACGGTGTGGCGTCGGAACGCTCGCGCCGCGAAGCCATCCGCGCTGGCAACCCCGCCTTCGACGCCGAAGCCGATTGGCTCGACTACGAAGCCCTCGGCACGCGAGATCCGAAGATCATCCTTGAACGCCTGGTCGACGTACTGACGATGGTGGACCTCGAATCCGACGTCTATCAATTCGGCCTGCAGGCGCGCTTGAACCCCAAAGTCAGCGCCGAGGCCGCCGACCGCATCGTCGAAGCGCGCCTCGCCCTGCACGAACGCCTCGCCGCGCCGGATGCCGTGACCCTGGTCGAACGCTTCGATCCGGAGACCTACAATCGCAACGCCTCGATCGCGGAAAACATCCTCTTCGGCGCCTCGATCGACCCGATCATGCAGCCGCACAATCTAACCTCGCTGCCGCACTTCCAGCGTGTGGTGGCGGAAGAGGGACTCGAGCAGCACCTGGTCGCAATGGGCCAGTCGATCGCCGAGACGATGCTCGAACTCTTCCGCGACTTCCCGCCCGACCACCCGTTCTTCGACGAATTCAGCTTCATCCCGTCCAGCGAACTGCCCGCCTATCAGCAGATCATGAAGCGCGCCAAAACGTCGGGCCTCACCTATCCCGATCGCGCAAAACTCTCCGTCCTGCCGCTGCGCTACATCGAAGCGCGCCATCGCTTGGGGCTGATCACGCCGGACATCCGCGAACGCCTGCTCGCCACCCGCCGCACCTTTGCGGAAACGCTGCCCGCGAACCTAAAGCCGCTGATCTCCTTCTACGAAGAAGGAAAATACAACGCCGCCGCCAGCATCCAGGACAACATCTTGATGGGTCGCGTCTCTTACGGTGTCGCCCAAGCGAATGAGCGCGTGAACGTCCTGATCCGCGAGGTCCTCGACAAACTCGACGTGCGCGATCTCATCATCGAAGCGGGCCTCGCCTTCCACGCCGGCGTCGGCGGCAAGCGCCTCACGACGGGTCAGCGTCAAAAGCTGGGCCTCGCGCGCGCGTTGATCAAGGATCCGCAACTCCTCGTCGTCAACGGCGCGCTCGCCAATCTCGACGACCAGCAGAAAACGAACATCGTCGACCGTGTGCTGAAACACCGCGCGGGCAAGGCGACGATCTGGGTTCTAACCAAGGACGATCTGGCCGACCGCTTCGACCGCGTCCTCGTCTTCGAACACGGCCGTCTCGCGGCCGACAGACAACAGACGTTGCGCGAGGCCGCGCAATGAAGGTGGGTAAGCCATGAGTATCCTGACCGAAGTCGAACTGCTGCGGCGCATACCGTTGTTCTCGAACATCGACACCTCGCGCCTGAAGCTGCTCGCCTTCACCAGCGAACGCCTGACGTTCGAGAACGGCGCCATCCTCTTCCGTGAAGGCGACCGTGGCGACAGTGCCTATCTGATCCTGACCGGCAAGGTCGCCATCTCCGTCGGCTCACCCAACGGCGATGTCGTGGTGGCGAGCCTCGGCGCCAACAACATCGTCGGCGAAATGTCCCTCCTCTGCGAAATGCCGCGCACCGCGACGGTCACCGCCGCCGAACCCCTCGACACGCTGCGCATCAAGAAAGACCAATTCTTCGGCCTCCTGCGCGATCTCCCGCAAATGACGCTCGAAATCATGCGCGAACTCGCCGTCCGCCTGAACAACGTCAACAAAGAACTCTCCGCCGCCCACGCCAAACTCCGCGCCGCAGGCCTCGAATAATGGCGATCGACCGCGACCACCCCGAAAAATACCCACCCAACATCCAAGCGATCCTGAAACGCCCCGCCCCCGGCGCGGTGGTGCTGGGCCAAGAAATCCTAGACGTGAATGTGGAAGCAGGCTCCGTCCGCGTCGCCTACAACACGACGGAAGCACTGGCGAACCGCTACGGCGCCATCCACGGCGGCATGACGGCAGCCATGCTCGACGACGTCATCTCGCTCGCCTCAGGCCTGACAGTGGAATGGGGCCAAATCACCCCAACGCTGGAAATGAAGGTCAGCTACATCGCCCAAGGCAAAGTGGGCGCCCGCATCCTGGCCGAAGCCCGCACCATCCGCCGCGGCGGCACAGTGATGTTCCTCGAAGCCGACCTCAAAGACGAAACCGGCAAACTCATCGCCACCGCCTCATCGACAGTGATGATCGCGCAGATGAAACGCTAGCCCGCCCCTTCGAGTGTCATGGTCCGCGAAGGCGGACCACCCACGACTTCCCTTCCGCCGCACCACCAAGCGTCACGGCTGTTTGTTTCCCGCAAAGACGCAAAGGCACGAAGATGCTCTGCGCGTCTTCGGCGCGAAGCGCCTGTTCGACTCCGCCGGGCGCCTGCGGCGCCGGACGACCCACTTCGCGGCTTTGCGTCTTTGCGGGAAACAAACAGCGCCTATGGCAAACGATGAGTTTGTCGGTAGCCCGCCTGCGCTTAACCACCGCACCCGTTCGCCATTGCGTCCACCGCCAAAAGGTGCACTATTTAATGTATTAGTTAAATGGTGATACCTTGGCCGATAACGTTTTCGCAGCCCTAGCCTCGACCGCGCGCCGCAAAATCCTGGCCTACCTGTCGGCAACCGACATGACGGCCGGCGAGATCGCCGACCGCTTCGCCATGTCGAAGCCCGCGATTTCGAAGCACCTGCAGATCCTGGAAAACGCCGGACTCGTGCGCTCGCAGAAGATCGGCCAATTCGTCCACTACGCGATCGTGCGCGAAAACATCTCCAACACACTGAACAATTTCGTCCAAGAGGTTTGTCCCATCTCGCGCCCGCTGAAGCGCGAGAGCGTGCGCATCAGGGAGCGGCGCAAATCATAGGAGGCGGCTGCTATGACACTCGTGAAGGGATCGGAACGGATCATCGCCGCGGCGGACAGCGATCCGGCTTTGGGCGTCGTGCGATGGGCGCCGGTCAAGTCGATTTGGATCGGATCGATGACCGTGGTCGGGATCGTCGGCGGGGTGCTGCTGTTTTCGTGGGATGCGTTCGCGGTGTTTCTGGTGTTGAGCGCCGTGACGTTGTGCGGCGGGCATTCGGTTGGCATGCACCGGCGGCTCATTCACAACAGTTTCGCGTGTCCGCTGTGGCTTGAGTATGTGCTCGTTTATCTCGGCATGCTGGTCGGGATGGCGGGGCCGGTCGGTATGACGCGGCAGCATGATCTGCGCGATTGGGCGCAGCGGCAGACGACGTGTCACGATTTTCTCTGTCACCGGCGCAGCTTTTGGCATGACGCTTGGTGGCAATTGCACTGCGATCTCGTTCTGACGCGCGGACCGCTGTTCGTGCTGGAGCCGCGGTTTGCGAACGACGGCGTCTATGCGTGGATGGAGCGGTGGTGGATGTGGCAGCAGCTGCCGGTCGCCGTGGTTCTGTTCGCGATCGGCGGATGGGGTTGGGTGGTGTGGGGCGTCTGCGCACGGGTTGCGGTGTGCGTCACCGGGCATTGGCTCATCGGGCACTATGCGCATCGCGAGGGACCGCAGAGTTACATCGTGCGCGGGGCGAGCGTGCAGGGGTTCGACGTGCCACTCGCGGGACTCATCAGTATGGGCGAGAGCTGGCACAACAATCATCATGCCTATCCGGGGTCGGCGCGCATCGGGCATTCGTTCGAGCAGCCCGATCCGGGGTGGTGGCTGATCGTGGCATTGGAGCGGTTAGGGCTTGCCTGGAACATCCGGACGCCGGAGACGATGCCCGCGCGGCCGGAGTTGGTGCGCGTTGGCTTCGACGTGTCGGGCTGCCCTGTCATGCGGCGGACGCGACGCGCGTTTGAACGGCGTTCGAAAGTAGCCCGCGCGCGATGATCGAGACGAAGCGTCTTCTGCTGCGACGGTGGCGCGATAGCGACGTCGAACCTTTCGCGGCTTTGAACGCCGATCAAAATGCTATGCGGTTCATGCCGGGGACGATGACGGCGGACGAGACACGGGCGATGGTTGGGCGGATCGACGCGCATTTTGAGGCGCACGGGTTTGGACTTTGGGCCGTCGAAGCGCCGGGTGCCGCGCCGTTCATCGGATATGTCGGTTTGCAGCGGCCGATGTTCGACGCGCACTTCACGCCGTGTGTCGAGATTGGGTGGCGGTTGGCGCCGGCCTACTGGGGCAAAGGGTATGCGACGGAGGCGGCGATGACGGCGCTTCGATTCGGGTTTGAAGATTTGAATCTCGATCAAATCGTTTCGTTCACTGTCGCCGCCAACAAACCATCATGGTCGGTGATGGAGCGGATCGGGATGACGCGCGATCCGGCCGAGGACTTCGATCATCCGCGCCTGCCCGAGGCATATCCGTTGCGGCGGCACATACTTTATCGCAAGCGGCGCGGCGACGATTAGAGGTTACTCAAACACCTTGCCGGTACGCCGGTCGCAGCGGACGAACGTTGCGTCGAGTTCGCGGATCCTGATGCGCGGCGCATCCAATTCGATCGTCAGGGTTTCGCGGTTCTGCCGGCCGATATCGAGGGCGAGCGTCCGGTCGTCGACCTTCCGGATTTGCCGGATCTGCGGCAGGTTGAACCGTGCGTTGAAGCCGAAGCCGAACACGAAATAGTGCACGGGTCCGAAAACCTCGAATAGGAGCATGCGCCTGTCCCGTTCGGTGCGGGTGCATTGGTTGGCGTCGGATAGCCCTGGGTCCAACTCTATGAAAGCGGGATGCGCCCAGGGGCCAGGACGAACCGCGAGTGGCGTCAGGACCTGCAACATCTCGGACGGCACGTCAGCGGTGACGGACCAATCCGGATCACCGCAGCGGTACGCTGTCTGCGGTTCCGATACCGTCGGCTTCGCGTCTTTGTTCCGGTCGATATAGACAACCGAGAAACTGTCCTTGCCGAGCGTGAGGCGCCATTCGACGGGTTCGCCGCCCTCGGGTGCGAGAAATTTCAACGTGACGACGTTGCCGTGGCGGCGCGCGCTTTCGATCTTCGAGGAACCGAAGAGATCAGGCGGGTCGAAGTGGACCGTGCGGCCGCCGGTCTTTCGGAATTCGAACTCCACCTGGCTCTCGTTGTAGCGTCCGGACATGCAGGGGCCCCTGTCGGGCTTGCGATCGATGAGCCAGACGCCTTCGAGATACGTCTTGGTCGCTTGATCGAGTTGCATGTCCGCGCGCGCGGTGCCGGTGGCACACGCGAGAATCAAAGCAAGGAAGAGCGCTCGTATCGTCATCCAGCCACCGCCTGCCTTGCTAAAGATCGCCAAAGAAGACGGCGGAAGATTGGCAAAAATCAGGCGATGCTTTTGCGCAGCACAGTCAGATGGAAGTCCGTGCGGGTGGCGCCGAGGCTTGGGAGGTCGAAGGGGAAGGGTTTGCGTTCGCCGGTGCGCTTGTAGCCGCGGCGTTCGTAGTAGGCGATCAGCTCGTGGCGCAGGTTGATGACCGTCATGTAGACGGTGTTGAGGCGCCAGAGGTCTTTGATGTTGCGTTCGGCGGCGTCCAGCATCGCTTTGCCGAGGCCCGCGCCCTGGATGTTGGGGCGGACGGCGAACATGCCGAAGTAGCCTGACGCCTCTTCGTTGCGGATGAGGGCGCAGGCGGCGAGATCTTTGGTGCCGTCGGTCGCGACGAGAAAGCGCGCGAGCGGCTCGCGCATGATGGCGGCGATTTCATCCACGCTGGTGCGCGGTCCGGTCAGGAGGTCGGCTTCCGACGTCCAGCCGGATTTGCTCTCTTCACCGCGATAAGCGCGTTCGATGAGGGCCGTGATCTGCGGCGCCTCATCGGGATTGGCTAAGCGAATGGCTGGCTTCACGCGCTCTTTTCGACGGCCGCCGCTTCGGGCTTGTGGTCTTGGCGCTCGACGATGCGCGCCTTCTTACCGGTCAGACCCTTGAGGTAATAGAGCTTCGCGCGGCGAACGCGGCCGCGGCGGAGGACTTCGACCGAGTCGACCAACGGGCTGCAGACCGGGAAAATACGCTCCACGCCTTCGCCGTAGGAGATCTTGCGGACGGTGAAGTTCTCATTCACGCCCTGACCCTGGCGGCCCAGGACCACGCCCTCGAACGCCTGAATGCGCTCGCGGCGTTTCACTTGCTTGGTCTTTTCGTCGAAGGATTCTTCGACGACCTTGACGTTGACCTTCACGGTGTCGCCGGGGCCGAACGCGTTCTGCTTCTTCTTCGTGAGCGCCGCGACTTGTTCGGCTTCGAGTTGCTGGATGATGTTCATGGCTTCGTCCTTTCAGTCCTGATCCTAATGTTTCGGTGAGGCGCCGCCCGCACGACGCTGATGCGCGTCGTACAAATCAGGGCGGCGTGATTTCGTGAGTGCGAGGCTTTGTTCGCGGCGCCAGTCGCGGATGCGCTGATGATGGCCGGAGGTGAGAACCGCCGGGATCTCGCGTCCTTCCCAGACTTGCGGCCGCGTGTAATGCGGATATTCGAGCAGGCCTTGCTCAAAACTTTCTTCGTCGAGCGAGGCTTCCGCGCCGACGACGCCGGGCAGCAAGCGCACGACGGCGTCGATTAAAATCATGGCGGCCGGCTCGCCGCCGGAGAGCACGTAATCGCCGATCGAGATTTCTTCGAGCGCGCGGGCTTCGATGACGCGCTGGTCGACGCCTTCGAAGCGGCCGCAAACGAGAACCGCACCGGGGCCTTCCGCCAGCGCGCGTGCGCGGGCTTGTGTGAAGGGCTGCCCACGCGGCGACAACAGAATGAGCGGGCGTTCGTTGTTCGCGACGCTGTCGATCGCGGCGGCCAGAATGTCGGCGCGCATCACCATGCCGGGCCCGCCGCCCGACGGCGTGTCGTCGACCGAGCCGTAGCGCGTGGTCGCGAACTTACGGATGTCGAGCGTCTCGAGCGACCAGCGGTCTTCGTTGAGCGCCTTGCCGCACAGCGAGATGCCGAGCGGGCCGGGGAACATTTCCGGCATGACGGTGAGGACGGTCGCGGCCCAGGTCATCGCGGGGCCTTTCGTTTGGCCGCATCGTCGTCGGCTGCGATCACGGCCATGCCGGTTTCCGACAGCGTGATGCGGCCTTCTTCGAGATCGACGTGCGGCACCATGCTTTCGGCGAAGGGCACGAAACTTGTGCCCCCGCCGTCGCGCGCGATCTCAATGAGGTCGCCCGCGCCGAAATGCTGGAAGCCCGCGACTTCACCAACCTTGTCGCCCGCCTCGTCGAAGACGGCGAGGCCGACGAGATCGGCTTGGTAATATTCGCCGTCGTCGGTTTCCGGCAGGTCGTCGCGCGTGATCAGGAGTTCAACGCCTTTCAGCGTTTCGGCGACGTTGCGGTCGGCCACGCCCTTGATCGCGGCGATGACGATGTCACCCTGCAGGCGCGCGCGCTCAAGCTTGAAGCGCCGGCCGTCGGACGCGAGCACCGCGCCGTACGACGCCACGGCAAGCGGGTCCGCGGTGAAGCTTTTGATCTTCACCTCGCCCTTCAATCCGTGGGGCCCCAGAATGCGGCCCAGAAGGATTTGCTTGTCGCTCATCGCGCGCAGAGAAAGCGTTGGCCGTTAGGCCGCGGCTTCCGTTTCCTTCTTCTCAGCGGCCAGACGTTCCTGCGCCTTCTTGCGGGGCGCGGATTTCGACGGGTCGTTGAACTTCGTCTTCTTTTCGGCGAGGCCCACTTCGGCGAGGAAGCGTTCGACGCGGTCCGACGGCTGCGCACCGTGCGAGAGCCAATGCTTCGCGCGCTCGAGGTCGAGCTTCACGCGGTCGGCGTTGTCCTTCGGCAGCAGCGGGTTGTAGTGGCCGATGCGTTCGATGAAGCGGCCGTCGCGCGGGCTGCGCGCGTCGGCGATGACGATCTTGTAGAACGGGCGCTTCTTCGTGCCGCCGCGGGCCATTCTGATTTTCAACATGCTTTCGATCTTCCTTCGTTCAATCCAAACAATCCAAAAAACCACTCAACGCTTTCCGCCGAACCCCGGCGGTAATTTCATGCCCGGAGGCAATTGCAGGCCGCCGCCGCCGAGACCCGGCAGCGAGGCACCCGACGGCATCTTGGGCGCGGCGCCGCCGAACAGCGCGCTCATCAAACCCTTGCCCTTGCCCATCTTCTTCATCACGTCCGCCATCTGGCGGTGCATTTTGAGGAGCTTGTTCACCTCGGAGACTTCGGTGCCCGCGCCCTTGGCGATGCGCTTGCGCCGCGAGCCGTTCAGCACATCCGGATTCGTGCGCTCCTGCTTCGTCATCGACGAGATGATCGCCTCTTGGCGCTTCAGCATGCGGTCGTCGAAGCCGGCCGTCGCCATCTGCTCCTTCGCCTTCGCGATGCCGGGCAACATGCTCATGATGCCCTGCATGCCACCCATGCGGCGCATCTGGCGCAGTTGCTCGCCGAGGTCGTCGAGGTCGAACTGGCCCTTTTGAATCTTCTTCGCGAGGGCTTCGGCTTTTTCCTGATCGACCGTCTCGGCCGCTTTTTCGACGAGGCTGACGACGTCGCCTTGGCCCAGGATGCGGCCCGCGATGCGGCGCGGATGGAAGTCTTCGAGCGCGTCGATCTTTTCGCCGGTGCCCAGCAGCTTGATCGGCGCGCCGGTGATCGCGCGCATCGAGAGCGCCGCGCCACCGCGGCCGTCGCCGTCGATGCGGGTGAGCACGATACCGGAGATGCCGATGCGGTCTTGGAATTGTTTGGCGACGTTGATCGCGTCTTGGCCCGAGAGGCTGTCGGCGACGAGGAGCGTTTCGTGCGGACTCGACAGATCGCGGATCTGCGCGATCTCGGCCATCAACGCTTCGTCGATGTGCAGACGGCCCGCGGTATCCAGCATCACGACGTCGTAGCCGGATAACTTCGCGGCCTGCATGGCGCGGCGGGCGATGTCGACCGGCGTTTGACCGGCCATGATCGGCAACGTCGCAACGCCGATCTGTTCGCCCAGAATCTTCAGCTGCTCCTGCGCCGCGGGCCTGCGCGTATCGAGCGAGGCCATCAGCACTTTTTTCTTGTCGCGGTTCGTCAGACGCAGGGCGATCTTCGCCGTCGACGTCGTCTTACCCGAACCCTGCAGACCCACCATCATGATGACGGCGGGGGGCACGACGTCGAGCTGAAGGCCTTGCGCGTCTTCGCCCAGCGTCTCGATGAGAACGTCGTGGACGATCTTGACGATCTGCTGCCCGGGCGTGACCGAGCGCAACACGTCGGCGCCGATCGCCTTCTCGCGCACCTTCGCCAAGAAGTCTTTGATGACGCCGAGCGAGACGTCGGCCTCGATCAGCGCCAGACGCACCTCGCGCAGCGCGGCATCGACATCGGCCTCGGTCAGCGCGCCGCGCCCCGTAAGGCCGTCGAACACCGACGACAAGCGATTGGTTAGAGCGTCAAACATCATGCCTTCGCGCGTTGGCGATCAGCCAAATGCCTATCGCGCCCGCGGGCGCAACGCGCTGGCGGACGTTGACCCCGAAGCAAGTCCGGGGCGGATCGGCATTAGACGATCCTGGAAATTGGCGCGGAACCTATGAATTCCGGGCGCGCAAGTCAATGCGGTGGAGATTCCCTCGGTTTCCCGCAAAGACGCTAAGGCACCAAGGGGCGTAACGAAGGGCGCAGGCTCGACGGAGGACCGCTGGCCCTGGGGGCGCGGGCGTCCCGCCCGCTCTTAGGACCTTCAGCAGAGACCGGCGGTTGCGGGGATTTGGAAAGGGCGGGCGGGACGCCGCGCCCCCAGGCCAGCGCCAGCACTCATGCCCGGAGCCCTACGATCTGACCGCCTTGTCTTCAGTCCATCAACTGCTGTCTGAAATACGTGAAGGTCAGCGCGAGTTGCTCTGCGCGCTGGCGCAAGGTGCGCGCGGCGTCGTGGCCGCCGTCTGTTGTTTCGAAATAGAGATACGGGTGGCCGTTGGCTTGCAGCTTCGCCGCCATCTTCCGCGCATGCGCGGGATGCACGCGGTCGTCTCTGGTCGAAGCCAGGAAGAACGCGCGCGGGTATTTCACGCCGGCTTTGATGTTGTGATACGGCGACCAGCGCAGGATCGCCGCGCGCTGCATCGGATCGCTGGGATCGCCGTATTCTGCGAGCCAGCTGGCGCCGGCCGAAAGGCGCGGATAGCGCAGCATGTCGGTCAGCGGCACTTGCGCGACGACGGCGTTGAAGAGTGTCGGGTTCTGGATGAACGTCGCCGTCGCAAGCAAACCGCCCTGCGAAGCGCCCATCACGCCCAGCCGCCGAGACGACGTGAACCCGCGGGTGATCATGTCGCGCGCGACGGCGGCGAGGTCGTCGATGTTCTTCTGCCGGTTCACGCCTGTGGCCGCGTCGTGCCAGCGCGGGCCGAACTCGCCGCCGCCGCGCACATTGGCGACCGCATAGGCCCCGCCTCTCTCCAACCAAAGCTTTCCCGCCGTCGACCAATACCAAGGCGTCGTCGATACCTGAAAGCCGCCATAGGCGTAGAGGATCGTCGGCGTCGAACCATTGTTGAGCGAATCTTCCTTGCGCACGAGGAAATACGGAATGCGCGTGCCGTCCGCCGATATCGCCTCATACTGCTTCACCTCGATCGCATAGGCGTCGAAGCGGGCGGGTAGTTGCTTGATGACGCGCGGCTCGGCGCCGCGGTTCATCAAATAAATCTGTTCCGGCGTAACGAAGTTCGAGAACTTGAGCACCACTTCGCCCTCGCCGTCGCTCGCCGCCGCGATGTCGATGGTCCCGTTGTCCGGCATCGGCACCCGCCGCCACAGCCACTGCACCCCGTCGAACGAGATCTCGTGCAGCCGTCCCTTCACGTTCTCGAGCAGCGACACATAGACCGTGTCCTTGCCGGTGGCGACGGCGGTGATCGCCGTCTTCATGTCGGGCGTAAAGAGCGTGCGGATGGTCGGTATCGCGCCGCCGCTCGACACATAATCGTCGAGCGAGAACGAGACGAGCGAGCCTTGCAGAAAAACGCGCCCCGCCGTGCGCCAATCGCGGTTCAGATAGAAGAGAAGCTGGCGCCGCGACACGCCTTTGAAGTCGGCGAAGCTGGGCACGCTGATGCGCGTAACGCGAAAGCTGGGATCGACGTTGAAGAGTTCAGCGCCGAAAGCGCCGAGCCCGCGCACGATGAAGCGGTCGACCTTGCCCTCGCTGTCGATGACGGTGCGCGGCGAGACGAGCACGTCGGACGCGTCGCCCTGGTAGATCGTCTGCGCCTCGCGGACGTTCTGACCGCGCCGCCAGACTTTGACGACGCGAGGGTAACCTGAGCGCGTCAGCGTCTCGGGCCCCCAGTTGGTCGCGACCATGACGGTGTTCGTGTCGACCCAGGCGATTTCCGTCTTGGCTTCGGCGACGTCAAAGCCGCCTCTGACGAAGCTGCGCGAGGGCACATCGAACTCGCGCACGACGACGGCGTCACGCCCGCCGCGCGAGAGCTTGACCAGGCATCGCCGATACGCGGGCGGGAGGCATTGCGCGCCTTTCCAGACCCAGTTTTCGTTCTGCTCGGCGCTGAGCGTGTCGAGGTCGAGAAGCGTCTCCCAATCCGGCTCGGACGACGGATACGACGCGAGCGCCGTGCGGCGCCAAAGGCCGCGCACGTGCGCCCGGTCCTGCCAGAAATCGTAGACCTGCCCACCGGCGAGCGTCGCGGCGGGGATGCGGTCGCTGGCCGTGAGGATGGCTTCGGCGTCGGTTTGGGCCTCGGCGTAGTCGTCGTCCGACTTCAGCGTTTTGACGGTGAAGTTATTTTGGCCGCGCACCCATTCAAGCGCGCGCGCCCCGCCGACATCTTCAAGCCAAATGAAGGGATCGTCGGTAGCCGGGTCGGCATAGGCCGAGATCGTGAACAGCAGGGACAGAACGGCAGCACAGACCGCCACACAACGCATCAGGCACCTCGGACTCGTGTCCCAAAGTCATGCCCCTTGCCCGCTAAAGCATCCCTAACACGGGATCGAGCGAAACTCACCTGAGTCATTCGCCAATCCGAAAAAAGATGCGACGCCACATGGACTGGTCATGGCGGGTCGCTCCACCCTATATACCCGTCCATGAGCGTGGCGTTTTACAAGATGAACGGGCTGGGCAACGACTTCGTCGTTGTCGACGCACGCGCGCGCAAGCTGAAGTTGGGCGCCGACGCGGCGCGGCGCATCGGCGATCGTCATCGCGGCGTCGGCTTCGATCAGCTGCTGGTCATCGAACCGTCGAAGGGCGCCGGCGACTTCGCGTTGCGCATTTGGAATCCGGACGGCAGTGAGACGGGCGCCTGCGGAAACGGAACGCGCTGCGTCGCCGACCTGTTGCTGACCGAGACGAAGAAGCCGTCGGTGACGCTGCAGACGTTGGGCGGGTTGCTCACCTGCACGCGCGATGCAGACGGGCGCGTGACCGTCGACATGGGCGAGCCGAAACTCGAGTGGCAGGACATTCCGCTGGCCGAGCGGATGGACACGCGCACCATCGACGTGCGGGTCGGGCCGCTCGACGCCCCGGTGCTGATCGGACCGTCGGCGGTCAACATGGGCAACCCGCACTGCATCTTCTTCGTCGAGAACGCACAGGCGCATGACCTGTCGAAGATCGGGCCGATGCTGGAATACCACCCGATGTTTCCGGAGCGCGCGAATATCTCGCTCGCCCAGGTGATGTCGAAGAACGAGATCCGGCTGCGCGTGTGGGAACGTGGCGCAGGGCAAACGCAGGCGTGTGGCTCGGCCGCATGCGCCGCGACGGTTGCGGCGGCCCGGCGGAAGCTGACCGACCGCAAGGTGCGCATCGTCCTGGACGGCGGCCCACTCGACATCGAGTGGCGCGAGGACAACCACGTTCTGATGACCGGCCCGACCGAGTTGAACTTCACCGGCGAACTCGACGAACGTTACTTCTTGGACGACGCGTCATGACGGTCGAAGTCATCACGCTGGGCTGCCGGCTGAACGCCTATGAGTCCGAAGTCATCCGGGCGAAGGCGCGCGAGGCGGGGCTCGACAACGCGATCATCGTCAACACCTGCGCCGTGACCGCCGAGGCCGTGCGTCAGGCGCGCCAAAACATTCGCCGCGCCCGCAAGGACAATCCCGGCGCCAAGGTCATCGTTACAGGCTGCGCGGCGCAGACCGAGCCCGAAACGTTCGCCGATATGCCCGAGGTCGATCAGGTTCTGGGCAACGCCGACAAGTTGGACGCGCGTTCTTATGCGTTCGATGCGCCGACCGAGCGTGTGCTGGTCAACGACATCATGTCGGTCAAGGAGACGGCGTCGCATCTCATCGCCGGCTTCGACGGCCGCGCGCGCGCCTTCGTGCAAATCCAGAACGGCTGCGACCACCGCTGCACGTTTTGCATCATCCCCTACGGCCGCGGAAATTCGCGCAGCGTGCCGGCCGGCGAGGTCGTGCAGCAAATCCGCGGGCTCGCCGCGCAGGGCATTCGCGAAGTCGTGCTGACCGGCGTCGACATCACCGCCTATGGCGCCGACCTTCCGGGCGCGCCGAAACTCGGGCGGTTGGTCGAACAGATTTTGACCTTGGTTCCTGAACTTCCGCGCTTGCGCCTGTCGTCGCTGGACGTCGCCGAATGCGATGAACGTCTGATCGACCTCGTCGCGCGCGAAGAACGGCTGATGCCGCATCTGCACCTGTCGCTGCAGGCCGGCCACGACATGATCCTGAAGCGCATGAAGCGCCGCCACACGACGGCGCAAGCGGTGGCGTTCTGCGACGCCTTGCGCGCGCGCCGGCCCGACATCGTCTTCGGCGCAGACCTGATCGCCGGTTTTCCGACGGAAACGGACGAGATGTTCGAGGCGACGCTGAACCACGTGCGCGACTGCGGCCTGACGTATCTGCACGTGTTTCCGTTCTCAGCGCGCGAGCGCACACCCGCCGCGCGCATGCCGCAAGTGAAGGGCAACATCATCAAGGCGCGTGCCGCACGGCTGCGCGATGCCGGCGCCTTGGCGGTGACGCAACATCTGGCGTCGCTGAACGGCCACGAGGTCGATTTGCTGGTCGAGCAAGACGTTTCCGCCCGCACGCCGACCTTCGCGCCGGTGAAATTAAAGCACGCCATGCCGAGCGGAACGCTTGTTCGGGCACGCATTACGCACGCGGACGATCGCTTCGCCTACGCCCAACCTCTCCCCTCGCCCGCCCATGAGGGCGGGAGAGGGGCCGGGGGTGAGGGTGGGCGTGCCATTGCGCGAGCCCTCGTCGAGTCGGCGACTCTTGAAGGGGCGCTGCATGTCTGAAGTCGAAGGCAAGAAGCCCGGCCTTTTCGCGCGCCTGAAAGCTGGGCTGACGCGTAGCGCTCAGACGCTGACCACGGGCATCACCCGCGTCTTCACGCGCAAGCGCTTGGATCAAGCGGCGCTCGACGATTTGGAAGAGCTGCTGATCGGCGCGGACATGGGCGCGAAAGTTGCGGCCGACGTGGTCGCCGAGATCAAGCGCACGCGCTTCAACTCCGACGTGACGGAGGAAGAAATCCGCGGCGCGCTCGCCGAAGAGGTTGTGAAGATTCTTCGCCGCGTGTCGAAACCGCTGACCATTCGCACCGATCTGAAACCGCACGTGATCTTGGTCGCAGGCGTCAACGGCTCAGGCAAGACGACGACGATCGGCAAGCTCGCGCAAAAATATCGCGCCGAGGGTTTGAAGGTGATGCTGGCGGCCGGCGACACGTTTCGTGCGGCCGCGGTCGAGCAGCTGAAGATTTGGGGCGAACGCACCGGCGCACCGGTGATCGCGAAGGACATCGGTGCGGACGCGCCGGGTCTTGCCTATGAGGCGTTCGAGAAAGCGCGCGCTGAAGGCTTCGACGTTCTTCTCATCGACACCGCCGGCCGCCTGCAGAACAAAGCAGGCCTGATGGCCGAGCTTGAGAAGATGGTGCGCGTGATCAAGAAGCTCGACCCGAACGCGCCGCACAGCGCGATCCTGGTGCTCGACGCGACGACGGGTCAGAACGCCGTCGCTCAAGCGGAAGTGTTTCGCGAGACGGCGCGCATCACCGGCATCGTGATGACGAAGCTCGACGGCACGGCGCGCGGCGGCATCCTCGTTTCGATCGCCGAAAAGTTCGATTTGCCGGTGCATTATGTCGGCGTAGGCGAAGGCGCGGACGACCTGCAACCCTTCGATGCAGAAACCTTTGCGAAAGCCCTTGTGGGCGTCGCGGCTTAGCCGCACCTTGTGAGTTCCTTACTGATTCAGCGTGATTCCGCCGCACCACTCTCGCGAAAACGTGACGGAATGCACGCTGGAGTTATGGCCGCATTCAGCCTCGACGGACTATCTTCCTTCCTACGATGAACCCTCTCCTAAAACTCGTGCTCGACCTCGGACCGTTGCTGGTGTTTTTCGTCGGCAACTCGCAGTTCGGCATCTTCCCCGCGACAGCCATGTTCATGGTCGCCGTTATCGTTTCATTGGCGATCACCTACGCCATCGCGCGCCGCATTTCGCCGATGCCGATCGTGACGGGCGTGGTGGTGCTGGTCTTCGGTGGCTTGACCCTGCTGCTCAACGACGAACTCTTCATCAAGCTGAAGCCGACGATCGTGAACACGATCTTCGCGTCGGTTCTGTTCGCCGGCGTTTTGACGGACCGGCTCTACATCAAGCTGCTGTTCGACAACGCCTTCCATCTGCCCGATCACGCATGGCGCGTGCTGACCTGGCGCTGGATCGCATTCTTCGTGTTCCTCGCGATTTTGAACGAAGTCATCTGGCGCAATTTCTCGACCGACTTCTGGGTCGCGTTCAAGCTCTGGGGCGTCGTGCCGATCTCGCTGATCTACGGCGCGGCACAGATGCCGCTGATCATGAAGCACCAGATCAAAGAGCCCGAACCCGACTCGACGGAGCCGTCGAAGGCGGCCTAAGGTTTCGGAGCGATCCAATCTTTCATCGTGACAACCACGACGGCATTGTTGCCGCTGTGAACGGGCGCCGCGTCTTTCGGGCGCGAGGCGAGGAGTGCGTTTGCCTCCGCGCTGTCGTCGGGCAGGCTTGAGCGTTCGATCAGTGTGAGCGCGGGGTTGGCGGCGGCGTCGGCCGTGAGTTCGATCTGCGCGCCGCGCTCGCCCACGCCGGAGATGCGGACGACCACCGGGTCCTTGCTGATCATGCGCTTTTCGTCGGCGACGAGTTGGCCGTCGACCTTGATCATGCGCACGCCGGAATCGGGGGCGAAGCCGAAGCCGAGTTGCAGGCCGCCGCGACCGCCGTGGATCGTGCCCTTGATGATCTTCGACGCGCCGGCCGGTTCGACCGACGCCAGCGTGAACGTGGGCGGCGCGAGCTGAAGATCGGCCGCCGGTTTGAAGCGGCCCTGCGCGTCGATCAGGCCGAATTGCCGATAGGGCGCGTCCGTCGCCGGAAAGCCGTTGGCGCTGAGATATGCGTCGTCGGGAGCGCCGAGCCAGCCCACGAACCAGCGCGGCGTCGCCGAACGATCGTCGAGGTAGGTGATGTTGAGGCCACGCGGGTGGTTGTGCGCATAGGCGGGCGTTTGGCTCGCGATCGCTGCGGCGGCGGCGCTTGCGATCAGCAGTGCTGCGGATGGGAGCCAACGCGTGGGTGCGAGTACCGGCACGAGCGCGAGGACGAACGGCGTCAGGACCAGGATCTTGTACTGGCTGAGGTTGAAGCCGAGGACGAGTTCGAGCGCGAGCAGATAGGGCAACCACATGAACGCGGTAAGCGCGAAGCCGACGCCGGCCGCGATCTTCAGGTTGCTACCGCGTGTGACGGTTTCGATCCACGCAACGATCCCGAATATGAGCGCGGGCCAGATCATCAGGAACGCGGCGCCGGTGATGAAGTGGGCGAGCGCCGCACCGAGCGCTGCGAGGATCAGCCAGTTCACGAGCAACAATGCGCGCGTATCGATGCGGCTTGCGACCGCCGCGATCAGAGAGGCAACGAGGATCGCGGCTGCGGCAAGTGCAATGCGTGCGGGCCAGGGTTCGGGGTGATCGATCGGGTGAACGCCTGGCCAGATGCCGAGCGGATACGAGAGGAGCCAGCCGGCGGCGAAGAGCAGGATCGGCGTGGCGACAACGGCCGCGACGGCGATGGCCGTGCCCGCGAGCGTGAAGGCGTCGCGGTGCCTGACGATAAGCGCGAGGATGCCGAGAAGGGCGATGATCGCGATAGGCAGATTGATCGCAGCGGGCCAGACGACGAGCGTCCTACCGAACAGGTCGAAGTAGCTGGCTTCGGATGTTGCCTTGATGGTTGCGAGATCGGTGTCGGCGAGGACCATCGCCACCGCAAACAAATTGTCGCCGTGATGCTGCAGCGTGTTGCGGTCGAGGTTTTCGAGATTGTCGCGCTCGGAGTGATAGAGCGAGGCGGAGTTCGAGAAGGCGAAGTTGAAGCCGGTGAGGCCGCTTTCGCTGTAGACCGTGAAGTCCGTGTCGTTGGGCAGGAGTTTGTAGATTTCGTAGGTCAGCGAGTTCGCAACCGGGTGCGCGACGGATTTCGCGAACAGGTCCATCAGGGCCGCGTTGTTCGGCCCCGTTTCGAACATCATCGAGGGGCCCGACGCGCCGCGCGCTTCGACGTTGACGACAACGCCGATCGTTTTCATCAGCGGGTGATGCTGCGCAAAGGCGATCGCGCCGCGCAGGCCGGTCTCTTCGCCGTCGGTGATCAGGATGACGACGTCGTTCTTCGTTTGCCGGTCCGCCAATACGCGCGCGAATTCCAGCACGACCGCCGTGCCCGCCCCGTCGTCGGCCGCGCCGGGAGCCGCGGGAACGCTGTCGTAGTGCGCGGTGACGAGGACGGCTTTGCCGCTGCCCGTGCCCTTATGGACGGCGATGACGTTCTCGACTTGCGTGCAGCCGGGAAAGCGGTCGGGCGGCGCGCATTGAAAGGCGGATTGGATTTCCGGTTGATAGCCGTAGCTCTTGAGCTCTTCGACCAGGCGGTCGCGGATGACGGCGTTCTCCGCCGAACCTGTGACGTGCGGTTTGCCCTCGGCGAGCAGCCGGCTCAGCGTCGTGAAGGCGCGCGCTTGTTCGAAGCCGGTGCCGGCGGGCGTCGACGGCGCGATCAACTGCGTCTGCCACGCGATCATCAGCATCACGGTCAGCGCGGCCACGACGATCAGCGTCAGCCATTGTTGCAATGGGTTGGTCATGGGCGCGCCCCCCTGGCGCTCGCGCCTTCGTCGGGCGCTTTGGTTTTCGGCTTGTACGGACAGACGTCCGCCACCACGCAATCGTAGCATTTCGGCTTGCGGGCGATGCAAGTGTAGCGGCCGTGCAGGATCAGCCAGTGGTGGGCGTGCGGCATGTATTTGTCCGGCACGACCTTCATCAGCTGGTCTTCGATGGCGCGCGGCGTCTTGCCCTTGGCGAGCCCCAGCCGCTGCGCCACGCGGAAGACATGAGTATCAACGGCGATCGTCGGCACGCCGAAGGCCATGTTAAGCACGACATTCGCCGTCTTGCGGCCGACCCCGGGCAGCGCCTCCAGCGCCTCGCGATCCTGCGGGACCACACCACCGTGATGCACGATCAGCGCCTCCGACAAAGCGATGACGTTCTTCGCCTTGTTGCGGTAGAGCCCGATCGATTTCACGTAGTCGATAAGGCGCGCCTCGCCGAGCTTCACCATCTGCTGCGGCGTTTGCACGACCTTGAACAGCGGCCCAGTGGCGCGGTTCACGCCCTTGTCCGTCGCCTGCGCGGACAGAACCACCGCGACCAACAACGTATACGGATTGACGTGATCAAGCTCGCCCTTAGGCGCAGGCATAGCCGCCGCCAGACGCGCGAAGATCGCCTCAGCTCTATCTCGTTTCAACACCGCGCGATCAGTGGCAAAGCTAGCGTCGAAAGCCAAGCACCATACACTTCGTCATGGCCGGGCTTGACCCGGCCACCCAGTGCGCGCACGCGCGGTGCGCGCTGGAGATGCTCTGTCGGACGAGCGAAGCGTTTCACGGCCGCGCCGAGGCGCGGCTACTGGGTGGCCGGGTCGAGCCCGGCCATGACGAGCGTAGAGGTGTGGCGGGGTTGTCCGCGCTTTGGTACAGTTCGCCCATGGCTTGCAAAGACCAGCTGCTCATTCTCTGCGCGCGGATCGGGTTCAACCCGCCGGCGGCCTGACGCTGCCCGTCTTCCTCGCGCGCCTTTCCCAAGCCATTCCGACCGAGAGCCCATTCTCATGTCCAGCAAAGCCGCAACGCACAATCTGACCAAGCATTGGCAGGAGATCGATGCCCTGCACCACGTCCACCCCTTCACCGACACGGCCGCCCTGAACAAGAAGGGCGTGCGCGTCATCGTGAAGGCCGACGGAATCAACCTTTGGGATTCCGAAGGCCACAAACTGATCGACGGGATGTCGGGCCTCTGGTGCGTGAACGTCGGATACGGGCGAACCGAACTCGCCGAGGCCGCCTATGAGGCGATGAAGACCCTGCCCTATTACAACTCGTTCTTTCAGACGACGAACCCGTACGCAACGGAATTGGCCGCCAAGATCGCGAGCCTGCTGCCGGCGGGATTGAGCCGCATCGTGTTCGCGAACTCAGGCTCCGAGGCGAACGACACGGCGCTGAAACTGATCCGCTACTACTGGAATCTGCAGGGGAAGCCGCAGAAGAAAATTCACATCTCGCGCGAGTACGCCTATCACGGGGTCACGATGGCGGCGGCCTCGCTATCCGGCCTGACGCCGATGCATCCGCAATTCGATCTGCCGTTGGCCGGCTTCGAGAAGGTGCCGACCGTCTATTGGTACGGTCTCGGCGGCGGCAAAGACCCAAACGAGTACGGCCTCGAGGTCGCGCGCAAGCTGGAGGAGAAGATTCTCGAACTCGGCCCCGATCGGGTCGCGTCGTTCTCGGCCGAGCCCATTCACGGTGCCGGCGGCCTGATGTTCCCGCCCGACAGCTATTGGCCGGAGATTCAGCGGATTTGCCGCAAGTACGACGTGCTGCTTCACATCGACGAGGTGATCACCGGCTTCGGCCGCACGGGCGAGTGGTTCGGCTCGCAGACCTTCGGCATCGCCCCCGACGTTATGACGTTGGCCAAGGGCATCTCGTCCGGTTATCAGCCGATCTCGGCCGTCGCCCTCGGGCCGCGGATGGGCGATGCGATCGCGACGTCGAACGAAGAACTCGTCCACGGCTTCACCTGGTCGGGCCATCCGGTCGCCTGTGCGGTGTCTTTGAAGAATCTGGAGATCATCGAGCGGGAAAAACTCGTCGACCGCGTGCGCGACGACATCGGGCCCTACTTCCAGGCGAAGATTCGCGAGCTGCAATCGCACCCGTTGGTGGGCGAAGTGCGGGGCAAGGGTCTCTTGGGCGCGATCGAGCTGGTGAAGGACAAGACCAATCGCACCTTCTTCGACCGCGACATGGATGTGGGGACGCAATGCCGTAACCACTGTTTCGCGAACGGACTCGTCATGCGTGCGATTCGCGACACGATGGTATTGGCGCCGCCGATGATCGTTAAACGTGAAGAGGTTGATGAGATTGTGCGAATTGCCCGGCGCTGTTTCGACCTGACGGCGAAAGACCTCGGGTTACCCACAGGGTGATTGCATCGGCTCGTGTCTTGTTCCCCACGAATCGTAAAAACCATGTGGCTCCAGAGCCATAGTCATTAACAATGCGTAAGACCCGAAAAAAAAGTTGCCGACTGTGTCTTCGACGCATATAGTGTCTGCAGATGGTCGGTAACACGTTGGTTTCGCGTTGCCCCCCCCGCTAGCGGGACCAATAACTGGCCATCGAAGCGTCAGAACATCCCCTCCTGACGCGTGGCGCGTAAAAGCGCGTTATGACCCTCGGCTGGACGCACAGCCGAGGGTCTTTTCATTTCTGGGCCCTCACTTAAACCCTTCCTTCCCGCCCTCCGCGCATGACCCTTCGCATTGCAACTTGGAATATCAACTCGGTCCGGATTCGACTTGGGATCGTGGCGAAACTCGTGCGCGACCAGAAGATCGACGTCCTCTGCCTGCAGGAAACGAAGGTCGCGGACTCGTCCTTTCCGCATAAGGCGATCCGCAAGCTCGGCTTCGAGCACGTCGCGATCAACGGCCAGAAGGGCTACCACGGCGTCGCCGTCCTAAGCCGCGTGCCGTTCGCCAAAACCGACGCGCGCGAGTTCTGCGCCAAGGGCGATGCCCGCCACATGTGCGTGACGCTGCCCGGCGATATCGAACTGCACAATTTCTACGTCCCCGCCGGCGGCGACATTCCTGACCCGAAGGCCAATCCGAAATTCGCGCACAAACTCCAATTCCTCGACGAGATGGAGAGCATGTTCTCGAAAATGCGCTCGAAGGGCTCGGCGCGCCGCGTCGTTGTCGGCGATCTGAACGTCGCCCCGTTCGAACACGACGTCTGGAGTCACAAGCAGCTTCTGAACGTGGTCAGCCACACGCCGCCGGAGACCGAACGCATGATGGCCGGCTACGCTGCGCACGACTGGATCGACGTCACCCGCTCGCTCGTGCCGAAGGACCAAAAGATCTACAGCTGGTGGAGCTACCGCAATCAAGACTGGAAAAAATCCGACCGCGGCCGCCGCCTAGACCACGTGTGGATCAGCCCGGCGATGAAGGGCTCCGTGCGCTCACACGAAATCCTGAAGAACGCGCGAGACTGGAAACGCCCCTCCGACCACGTACCCATCGTGGTTGAGATCGAGAACTGACCCTTGAAGCCCCTCGCCGACGCGCCGACATTCCGGGTATGAGCAACGAAGCGGACTCGCCCTATCACGCGGGCGAATGTGAAATTCAGGAACGCGTCGGCGTGCGCGAGCGGGTCGAAGCCGCCGGGCGCATGTCCATCCGCCGCTTCATGCCGGATCAGCATCGGACGTTCTTCACGCAGTTGCCGACCTTCTTCGTCGGCAGTTCGGACGCGCAGCGGCGGCCGTGGGCCTCCGTATTGATCGGCCTGCCCGGGTTCTTGCACTCACCTGACCCGAAGCGGCTCGACGTCGGCGCGCGCCCGCTCGCCGGTGATCCGCTCAATGTAAATTTGCGCGACGGCGCCGTTGTCGGCGCGTTGGGGCTCGAGTTTCACACGCGCCGGCGCAATCGCGTGAACGGCCACGTCGAGATGACCGGCGACGGATTTGCCATCCACGTCGATCAGAGTTTCGGCAATTGCCCGCAATACATCCAAGCCCGGCAGTTTCATTTTCGCGACCACCGCGCCGACGCACCAGCCGAGCGCCTTTCCACGCTGATCGGCGCGGCACGCGCGGTCGTCGCGAAGGCCGACACGTTCTTCATCGCCAGCCAATCCGGCGGCGACGCGAACGATTGGCGGCACGGCGTCGACATCTCGCATCGCGGCGGCCGCCCGGGCTTCGTCGCGATCGAAGACGCACGCACGCTGATCTGGCCCGACTATCGCGGCAATTTCTTCTTCAACACGCTGGGCAACATCGCCGCCGATCCGCGCTGCGGCCTGCTGTTCGTCGACTTCGACGGCAGCGACGTCGTGCAACTGACGGGCCGCGCGGAGATTCTGTGGGAGTGGAATCGGGGCGATCCGCGCTGGCGCGATGCCCAGCGACTCGTGCGGTTCGAACTCGACGAGGGCGTTTACCTACGCAACGCGATTTCCCTCTCGTGGGATTTCCTGAGCCAAGCGCCTCAATTCGCGCAGGCCAACTGATTTTCCGCCGAATTTTGGCGTTTTATCGGCAAGCCCCGCGCGCTATGTAAAACCCATGAGCACCACCCTCTACGACAAAATCTGGGACGCCCACCTGGTTCACGAAGAACCGGGCGAGGCGAGCGTCCTCTACATCGACCGCCATCTGGTTCACGAGGTCACCAGCCCGCAAGCCTTCGAAGGCCTGCGCCTCACCCACCGCAAGGTCCGCCGCCCAGAACTCACGACCGCGGTCGCCGATCACAACGTCCCCACGACCGACCGTTCGCACGGCATCGCCGATCCGGAATCCGCCCTCCAAGTCGCGACCTTGGAGAACAACGCGAAGGAATTCGGCGTCACCTATTTCGCGATGGACGACATCCGCCAAGGCATCGTCCACATCGTCGGCCCCGAACAAGGCCTGACGCTGCCGGGCCAAACCATCGTCTGCGGCGACAGCCACACCGCAACCCATGGCGCATTCGGCGCACTCGCCTTCGGCATCGGCACCAGCGAAGTCGAACACGTGCTCGCGACGCAAACGCTGCAGGCGCGCCACTCGAAGAACATGCGCGTGACGGTCGACGGCAAACTTGCCCCCGGCATCACGGCGAAGGACATCATCCTCGCCATCATCGGCAAGATCGGCACCGCCGGCGGCACCGGCTACGTCATCGAATACGCAGGCGAAGCCATCCGCGCACTCTCGATGGAAGGCCGCATGACGGTGTGCAACATGTCGATCGAAGGCGGCGCGCGCGCCGGCCTCATCGCCCCCGACGAAACGACATTCGAGTATCTGAAAGGCCGACCGCACGCGCCGAAAGGCGCCGCCTGGGAAGCCGCCGTCCACTACTGGCGCACGCTGAAATCCGACGCCGACGCAAAATTCGACGTCGAAGTAAGACTGAACGCCGCCGACATTCCACCCCTCGTCACCTGGGGCACGTCACCTGAAAACGTCGTCCCCATCACCGGCCACGTCCCCGACCCCTCGACGGAGAGCGACACGCAACGCCGCGCCGCCATGGAACGCATGCTCGACTACATGGGCCTGAAAGCCGGCACCGCGATGAAGGACGTGAAGGTCGACCGCGTCTTCATCGGCTCCTGCACCAACGGCCGAATCGAAGACCTGCGCGAAGTCGCAAAAATCGTCGAAGGCAAACAGGTCGCCAAGACGGTCGGCGCGATGATCGTCCCCGGCTCCGGCCTCGTGAAAGAACAAGCCGAACAAGAAGGCCTCGACCAAATCTTCACGGCCGCAGGCTTCGAATGGCGCGAACCCGGCTGCTCGATGTGCCTGGCCATGAACGCGGACAAGTTGGAACCCGGCGAACGCTGCGCCTCCACCTCCAACCGCAACTTCGAAGGCCGCCAAGGCCGAGGCGGCCGAACCCACCTCATGTCCCCCGCCATGGCGGCGGCGGCGGCCATCACCGGCCACCTAACCGACATCCGCGATCTGAACTAGATCTAAGGGCAGAGCATCAACGAACGCGCTCTAGCCCTGGGACCGCGGGCGTCCTCGCCCGCCCTTTGTGAATCTCCACATGCGCCGGCGTTTGTGAAAGCGCCCTAAGAGCGGGCGAGGACGCCCGCGGTCCCAGGACTAGAGCGCGTCCGTCACAACTGAGCCCTACGGTCATGCATTTGATACCGCGCGTCATGGCGCGTTGAATCCGCGAGCCATACCTTCCGGCCCATGACTGTTCTGCAAGCTCCCCCCGGCGCGCCGCTCTGGATGTCCGTCGGCGCCGACATGCTCCTGCTGCTCCACGTCACCGGCGGCAGCGTGGCGATGGCTGCCGGCGCCGTGGCGCTGGTCACGCGCAAGGGCCAGAACGTGCACCGCATCGCGGGCACGGTATTCTTCCTGGCGATGCTCGTGATGGCAGGCGTCGGCGCAACCGTTGCCCCGTTCCTCGACGACGGTCAAAGACCGAACACGGTCGCGGGCGTGATGACGTTTTATCTCGTGCTCACGGCGTGGACGACGGTGCAGCGCCCGGATGGCGAAGTCGGTCGCTTCGCGATTCTGGGATTTGCTGTTGCAGCGGGTGCCGCGCTCGCGGGCTTCCTCTTCGCCATGGAGGCCCAAGCAAGCCCGACCGGCACGATCGACAACTCGCCGCCCCAGGCGTTCTACATCTTCATGCTCATCGGCGGCATCGCCGCCATCACCGATCTCAAAGTGATCTTGATGGGCGGCATCTCCGGCGCCCCGCGCATCGCCCGCCACCTCTGGCGCATGTGCACGGGCCTCTTCATCGCCACCGGCTCATTCTTCCTAGGCCAACAACAAATGCTGCCGTCCTTCATGCGCGGCTCGCTGCAATTCGTCCCCGTGCTCGCACCCATCCTGTTCATGATCTACTGGCTGATCCGCGTCCGCCTCACGAACTGGGCGACGCAAGAAGAATCGCCGCGCGAAGCAATCGCCCTCGCCAAAGGCGAATAGCGAAGCACGATCGAAGATCTCGGCTCATTCGAGAAGTCTCTAGCCCTGGGACCGCGGGCGTCCTCGCCCGCTCTTGGGGCGTTTCCACAAACCCCGGCGCATCTGGAGAGTCACGAAGAGCGGGCGAGGACGCCCGCGGTCCCAGGACGAGCGCGAGCCTTTCAAGGTGCAAACCCTACGACCTACTTCCGCTTCATCACCTCTTGCTCACGCGCGACGATCGGCCCGCTCTGGAACAAATACTCCCTGAGTTCCTTGTCGAAGATCGGATCGTTCCGCCGGATCCACTCCAGCGCCATGCACGCATGCTCGATCTCTTCCTTCGCATTGTGCAGCAGCACCGCCTTTAGCTCGGGATCGTCCGTATCCTCCGCCCGCTGACGATACCAATCGACCGCCTCAAGCTCCTCCATCAACGACGAAATCGCGTAATGCATATGCAAGGTCTGGCGCGACACCTTCTCGCGCGGCACGTGAAGCCCTTCACTGGACATAGGTGTGGTCCCCGTTGACGGTACGTCGCCAGCCGCGGCGACACTCAAACTCTCGGGAAACGCAGGCGGCAGCCCCTTGCGGCGAAAGAAAAATCGCATTTGCTGAAAGCGCCCCCTAAAATCCCCGAGAGAACGCTAGCAACGACCCAATAACTTTGGAATTGTTCTAGTGTTGTGCAGGGGCCGCACCATGCGAGAATCGAAACGCCCCGACCACGACTGATGAATTCCTAGGCAGAACACGATGCAAAAATTCACAACCCTAACCGCCGTCGCCGCCCCCATGCCGTTGATCAACGTCGACACCGACATGATCATCCCGAAGCAATTTTTGAAGACGATTCAAAGAACGGGTCTCGGCAAGCACCTCTTCGAAGAGATGCGCTACACGCAGGCGGGCCAAGAGCTACCGGATTTTGTGTTGAACAAACCGGCCTACCGCAAGGCGCAGATTTTGGTCACCGGTCAAAACTTCGGCTGCGGTTCAAGCCGCGAGCACGCACCGTGGGCGCTCAACGACTTCGGCATCCGCTGCGTGATCGCGACGTCCTTCGCCGACATCTTCTACAACAACTGCTTCAAGAACGGCATCTTGCCGATCGTGCTGCCGCAAGAAGACGTCGACAAACTGATGGACGACGCCAACCGCGGCGCCAACGCCGTCGTGACGGTCGACTTGGAAAAACAAGAAATCCGAGGCCCCGACGGCGGCATGATCAAATTCGACGTCGACCCCTTCCGCAAACAATGCCTCCTCAACGGCTGGGACGACATCGGCCTCACCCTGCGCCACGAAAAAAGCATCGACGCGTTTGAAGCCAAGAGGCGCGCTTCACAGCCGTGGGCCTGACATGTCGAGCGATCCACCACCCGCATTGGATGGCAATGATTGGGCGGATCGTAGCCAGAATTTTCTGTCGCCCGATCGCATCGCTAAGATCAAGGCGGCCCTAGCAGCCCAACCCATTATTCTGGAGCACCGATTCTACTATGGATCGCGCGCGCCTGACCGTTTGGTGTTCGACGACTTCGATGAGGTTCAGGAATACATCGCGACCAAAGTGAGCCCAGGCGACGCTTTGTGGGTGTGGGGCTATACCGACCTTTGCCGCGACGACAACGACATTGCCCACGGTAAGGCCCCTGACGCACATGGCCGTACGCCGAAAGGCGGCGCGTACTAGCAGACGCGTGAGGCAATCGGCGTAATGGCGTTGCAGCGCACGAGGCACTATTATTGCGCCTTCCCCTCACCGTGACGGATCGCCTGCCGATGTGATGGCGGCGTGACGCATCCGTGACGGAGGAAACCGCAGAAATCTGCCGATGTGACGGTGTGATGGAGCGGATTGCATCGTTTTCTGAAAAGCCAACAAAATCAAAGACCCCACAATGACCGCGAAGAAGCTTCTCCTCCTCCCCGGCGACGGCATCGGCCCCGAAGTGACCACCCAGGTCGAACGCGTCATCGCCTGGTGCAACGCCAAGGCCGGCACGAAGTTCGAGACCGAGACCGACCTCGTCGGCGGCTCGTCTTATGACGTACACGGCACGCCGGTGACCGAAGCCACGATGCAGAAGGCGCTCGACGCCGACGCGGTGTTGTTCGGCGCGGTCGGCGGTCCGAAATGGGCGAGCATCCCCTACGCCAAACGTCCGGAGGCGGGTCTCCTCCGTCTACGCAAAGACCTCGGCCTCTTCGCGAACCTCCGCCCCGCGATCTGCTTCGACGCGCTGAAGGAATCGTCCACGCTAAAGCCCGAGATCGTTTCCGGCCTCGACATCATGATCGTCCGTGAACTGACGGGCGGCGTCTATTTCGGTGAACCGCGCGGCATCTCGACGATCGCGAACGGCGAACGCCGCGCCGTCGACACGCAAGTCTACACGACGAGCGAAATCCACCGCATCGCCCGCGTCGCCTTCGACCTCGCGCGCCTGCGCAAAAACAAAGTCGCCTCCGCCGAAAAACACAACGTGATGACCTCAGGCCTCCTCTGGAAGGAAGAGGTGACGAAACTCCACGCGGCGGATTTCAGAGACGTCGAACTCACCCACATCCTCGCCGACAACTGCGCCATGCAACTCGTGCGCAACCCAAAGCAATTCGACGTCATCGTCACCGACAACCTCTTCGGCGACATCCTGTCGGACGAAGCGGCGCAGCTGACAGGCTCGATCGGCATGCTGCCCTCCGCTTCGCTCGGCGAGCGCATCAAAGGCAAACAGCGCGCGCTCTATGAGCCCATCCACGGCTCGGCCCCGGACATCGCGGGGCAGGGCAAGGCGAACCCGATCGCCTCGATCCTCTCCTTCGCCATGTGCCTGCGCTATTCCTTCGCGCTGAAAAAGGAAGCTGACCTGATCGAAGCGGCAGTGGGCCGCGTCCTTGACGAAGGCGTCCGGACGCTCGACATCATGCAGCCCGGCATGCGCCAGGTCGGCACGGCGCAGATGGGCTCCGCCATCCTGGCCGCGCTTGACAAGCTCAGCGCCTAAACCCAGTTATCCGCGCATTCACGGGAGTTCAGCCATGTCTTGGAAAATCGCCGTCGTCGGCGCGACCGGCAACGTCGGCCGCGAGATGCTCAACATCCTCGCCGAACGCGAATTCCCGGCCAGCGAAGTCGTCCCCATCGCCTCGCGCAAAAGCGTCGGCCGCGAAGTCTCCTACGGCGACAAAACGCTGAAGTGCAAAGCGCTCGAAAACTACGACTTCCGCGGCACCGACATCGTCCTGATGTCCGCGGGCAGCACGGTCTCCGCCGAATGGTCGCCGAAGATCGCGCAAGCGGGCGCCGTCGTCATCGACAACTCGTCGAAGTGGCGCATGGACCCCGACGTGCCCCTCGTCGTGCCGGAAGTGAATTCCACGGCCATCGCAAAATTCGCCAAGAAGAACATTATCGCCAACCCCAACTGCTCGACCGCCCAAATGGTCGTGGCGCTAAAGCCGCTGCACGACATCGCGCGCATCAAGCGCGTCGTCGTCTCGACGTATCAGTCGGTCTCCGGCGCCGGCAAAGACGCGATGGACGAACTCTTCACCCAAACGCGCGCGATCTTCGTGACGGATCCCGTCGAGCCGAAGAGCTTCACCAAGCAAATCGCCTTCAACGTCATCCCGCACATCGATTCGTTCATGGACGACGGCTACACCAAAGAAGAATGGAAGATGGCCGCCGAAACGCGAAAGATCCTCGACCCCGACATCAAGGTGACGGCGACCTGCGTGCGCGTGCCGGTATTCGTCGGCCACTCCGAAGCGATCAACATCGAATTCGAACGCCCGATCTCGGTCGATCAAGCGCGCGACATCCTGCGTGAATCGCCCGGCTGCATGGTGATCGATAAGCGCGAAGACGGCGGCTACGTCACGCCCATCGAATGCGTCGGCGACTACGCCACCTTCATCAGCCGCATTCGCAAAGACCCGACCGTCGAACACGGCCTGGCCCTCTGGTGCGTCTCCGACAACCTCCGCAAAGGCGCGGCCCTCAACGCCATCCAAATCGCCGAAATCCTAATCGCCCGCCACCTGAAGAAGGCGGCCTAACCTCCGCCTCTGGCGTCCGCGCGCGTCGATCCCCATGTAAGAAGGCCGGACACGCGGGGGCGCGGACAATGGACACGGTCGATCCAAACGTTGAGGACATCCCTCTCGAGATGCGCTTCGTCCTGTTCTGGACGACGTTTGCAGCGCTGATTGGCCTGGCATACACGTTGGCGAACGACGGCCTGTTGCCCGCACCAGGAACGCCGCAGGACGACTACTTCGCGAAGTTTTCGATCGGCTGGTCGATCCTAGTCTTCGGCATCGCGTCGATCCTGTGGATCAACCGGTCCATCCGCCGCGCGCTCGAAGACACGTTCGTCGACGCGAAGGCCGGTTCGGCCGAAGAAGCGGCCGAGCGCCGCTTGCACCGCTTCTACCGCCGCGTGGCGCAGAACAACCGTCACTGGGTATGGGCGCGCGCCAGGCTCCGCAGAATGACCGGCGCCGAATTCCTCATCATGGAACGTCGCCGCCGCATTCAATTTTGGATCACGACGGTGGGCTTCTGGCTGCTCCTCGTCGGCATGCATCGCCCCGAAGTCGCCGGCAACGAAGGCATCGTGGTTTGGACAGGCCTCGCGCTGGCCCTCGGCTTTCCATTCCTCAAGGGAATGGAAGGCCTCGGCAAACGAAACGCAGCTTAACGCGGCTGCTGCTCCGGCCGCACGACACGCGGCCCGACGGCGGCCAGCACCTGCTGCGCATCGAAGGCGCGTGCTTCGCCGTCCTGCTGCGCGCCCTTGACCAGGATGATCTCGGCCGTCGCCGTATAGGTCGTCACCGGCTGAACGTCGTAGGCGCCGCCGAACCTACGGTCCCAAGGATCGCGATACCAACCGGGAAAGCCATGATCGAACCACCCGCGCCCGCCATAGGAATCGATCCAATAGCGATACGACGTCTTCTTCTCCGTATCCCGCCCGATGACCAAGAAGTGCGAGAAGTTGTTCTGCAGCGTCAATTCCGCCGCCCGATAGAGAAGATAATCCTCAACCGTCTCACGCGGCGTCAATGCGTTCCCGCGGAACGTGACGCGAAACTTGTTCTGATCCAGCCGCTCTTCCGAATACCCGAACCCGCGCGGCTGCGCCGGCTGATAGGGCGTCGCGTTCACGCAAGCGACAAGAACGGCGGCGAACACGGCGACGACAACGGCTTGCGCCAAAGAACGACGGACGGTCATGAAGCCCTCCCGCAAAGGATTGAAGTCGCCACCATAACGACAACAAAGCCGAACTCAAACCGCCCGCACAGCAAGCCGGGGCGCCGGTTCCAACAAGCCGCGCTGATGTTCGATCAGCAACAACTCGTCCGCCCCCGCACTCGCCCGCAGAATGAAATCGACGGCCGAACTCGCGCGCTCCAAAGCCGCCGCGGCCGCCTCCCCCTGCACGCGGGCAGCCAAATACAAAGCGGCCAGCAAATCCCCGGACCCGTGCGGAACATTGTCGATCCGCGCCGAAGACGTCGCCCAAGCCTCCTCGCGTGTCACGGCGATGGTCCCGATCTGGCCGCCCGGAAACTGTACCGACGTCACGACAACCTCGGCCACACCCAGCGTGCGCGCCGCGGCCACCGCGTCGGCGGCGCTCTCGATGCGCTTCGAGGTCAAACTGGAAAGCTCAAACCGGTTCGGCGTCACAATATCCGCCAGCGGCAACAGATCGCGCGCCATCGCCTCCGCGACACCCGCCCGCGCATACGCCCCATCATCATCCCCGAACACCGGATCGAGGAGATAGATCGCGCGCGAGTTCTCCCGCTTCACCTTCCGCACGGCATCCGCCACCGCCCGCGCCTGATCCGCCGCGCCGAGATATCCGGACAACACACCATCGCACCGCGCCAGCCACCGATGCGCGCCAAGCCCCGCGATCAAATCGTCGATGCGCGAGGCCGGCGTGACCTCGCCGCGAAAATGCCCATGCCCCGGATGGTTCGAGAGCAGCACCGTCGGCACGGCCCACACGTCGACACCCACGCGCTGCATCGCAAAGCGCGCGACGCTGTTGCCGACATGACCGCGCACGACCTCGGACTGAATCGACAGGATACAGCGCGCCTCAGCCATGATCCGCCCGCTTGAGCTTCGCTTCGATCAGTTTGCGCTCCTGAAGAGACATGGGAAGTTCAAGCGCCCGTGCAAACGCCGCCCGCGCCGCGCGTTTGTCGTCGCGGCGCAACTCAAGATCGCCGATCGCCAGGTGATAGGGCAAGTACCGCGCAACGGCCTTGTCGCCGGTCACCGGCGCCAACGCCCGAAGCCCCGCCTCAGGGCCGCGCAACATGCCGATCGCGATGGCGCGGTTGATCGCCACCACCGCCGACGGCGCAATCGCCTGCAACGCGTCGTAATAGGACACCAGCGCCGCCCAATCCGTCCGCGCCCAAGACGTCGCCGCCGCATGCACCGACGCGATCCCCGCCTCCAGATGCAGCGCCGTCAGCTGCACGTCATTCTGCGATGCCGCCAAATGCTGAAACCCGCGCGCGATCATCGCTTGATCCCACAGCCGCCGCTCCTGTTCCTCAAGCATCAACGGCGTGCCGTCGGCGGCCACGCGCGCCGTCCGCCGCGCATGCTGAAAGAGAACGAGCGCGGCAAGCGCATGCGCTTCCGGCGACGACGCGCGCGGATGCCACGCCACCACCTCCGCCAACCGCAACGCCTCGGCGCAAAAATCATCGCGGATCAAACGATCGCCGTCGCTCGCCGAATAGCCTTCGTTGAACAAGAGATAGATCGTGCGCGACACCGACGGCATGCGTTCCGCAAGCCCCGCCCCCGCGGGCATAGCGAATTCAAGGCCAAGCGCCCGCACGCGCGCCTTCGCTCTCACCAGCCGCTGCGCAATCGCTTCCGGCGTCGCCAGAAACGCGCGCGCGATCTCCTCCACGCGAAACCCGCACACCGTCTTCAGCGTCAACGCCAGCCGCGCATCCGCATCGAGCGCCGGATCGCAGCACAGCACCATCAGCGACAACTCCTCATCGCCCAGCACGTCTTCCGTCGGCCGATTGAGCTGCTCCAGCCACTCGCCGACCTTGGGCTCAAGCGCGCTCATCATCGCGTGCCGCCGCAACCGGTCGACCGCCCGGTTGCGCGCCGTCGTCAAAAGCCAAGCGAACGGATTGTCCGGCACGCCGCGCTCGCACCACGTGGTCAAGGCGGCCACGAACGCGTCCTGCACGCAATCCTCCGCCAGCGACAACGCCGACGCGCCCAGCACGCGCGTCAGCGCACCGACCAGCCGGCCCGTCTCACGCCGCGACAAACGGTCGATCAGCGGCGTGAGATCGGGGCCGGCGCTCATTCAGAGCTGGTGAATCTGACGCACTTCGACGCGCCCGCCATACTTCAGATGCGGACAGTCCGTCGCGATCTCGCACGCTTCGTCATAGTCCTTCGCCGTGATCGTGAAGAACCCGCCGACGATCTCTTTGCTCTCGGCATAGGGCCCGTCGGTCACCACGATGCGCCCGGTCCTTGGTCGAAGCACCTTGCCCGTATCGTCGGTCAGCTTCTCGCCGCCGACAAAGCGCTTCGCCTCGCGCATCTTCGTCGCCCACGCGCCGTACTCCTGGATGATCCGCATCATCTCGTCTTGGCTGCGGTCGTCGAACTGACCTTGATGCTCGTGCAGGAACAGAATGAAGTTCGGCATGGTTCGTCCCCCCCCTCAGCTCGGCATCTCGAAAATCTGCCGTACCTCGACACGCCCACCGTGCTTGAGCATCGGATAGCCCTTCGCCACCTCGCACGCTTCGGCGAAGTCCTTGGCCGTGATGCCGTAATAGCCGCCGACGATTTCCTTGCTCTCGGCATAAGGACCGTCAGTCACGGCGAACTGGCCGCCCTTCGCGGTGACGGTCTTCACGGCCTCGGTCAGCCGGTCGCTGCCGACATAGCGTCCCTCGGCCCGCATCTTGGCGGTCCAGGTGTTGAAGTCTTTGAGCAACTGCCCCATCGCCTCGGGCGATAGGTCGCTCATGCTTTGTGCGTTTCTGTGCAGCAGCAGGATGTAGCTGGGCATTTGTCCCTCCTTGGGTAGAAGCCTACAACCCTTCAAGGACGAGCCACAGGGGCGGGAATCGACAGCCGCTTGGAATAAAAATGCACCCTCGTTAGGGTCCACCGCCATTTTCTTGAGAGCCCCGATGACAATCCGCCCCCGCCGCAGCGTCCTTTACATGCCGGGCTCCAACGCCCGCGCTCTTGAGAAGGCCGCGACCCTGCCGGCCGACGCGCTGATCCTGGATCTTGAAGACGCCGTCGCTCCCCAAGCCAAAGACATCGCCCGCGAACAAGTCTGCGCGGCGGTCAAGGCCAAACGCTTCGGCAAGCGCGAGGTCATCATCCGCGTCAACGGCCTCGACACGCCGTGGGGACACGATGACATGGACGCGGCGGTCGAAGCCGCCCCCGACGCCATCCTGGTGCCCAAGGTGAACGACCTCGTCGACGTCGAACACGCCGATCAGCACATGGGCGCGGCGCCGGACTCATGCGCGCTCTGGCTGATGATAGAAACGCCGTTCGCCATTTTCAACGCCAACGAGATCGCAAGCGCGCAAGGCCGGTTGACCTGTCTGGTCATGGGCACGAACGATCTGGTTAAAGAACTTCGCGCCCAACATACGCCCGGCCGCGAAGCGCTCCTCGCCAGCCTGAACCTGACGGTTCTTGCAGCCCGCGCGCACGGCCTCACCGTCATCGACGGCGTCTTCAACGAGATCGCGGACACGGCAGGGTTCGAGGCCGTGTGCCGTCAGGGCAGAGCGCTGGGTTTTGACGGCAAGACGCTCATCCACCCCTCCCAGATTGAGGGGGCGAACAACATCTTCGCGCCCGACCCGCAAGAGGTCGCCCGCGCGCGCGCCATCCTGGCGGCCTTCGAAAAGGCGGAGAACAAGGGCAAAGGCGCGATCGCCCTCGATGGGCGAATGGTTGAGCTTCTACACGCCGAAATCGCGAAGCAGACGGTCGCCCTCGCCGAGGCCATCGAGGCGCTGGGCGCGGCATAACGGACTTTTGCCCTCCTCGCGCCGCAATGATATTCTCATAAGTAACGGCTGGGGCCGGGCCTCCTTTTAGGGGGCTCGGCCTTGCTTTTTATGAGGCCGCCGTGCGGCGGTCTGAGTGCACAAAAACAGGATTTGGGGTGCCCAATGGTTAAGCGGTTTTTCGCGTTCCTGCTCATGACGATCATGGTCGCAACGATTGCGCTGCCTGCGCCCGCCTTCGCCGCCGAAGGTGTGTCGGAGCGTCAGCAGCGCAAGAAGATCGAAGCGCAGAAATATCCGAACCAGGCGCAAGAGGCGCTCAACGCAAACAATCCGGATCTCGCGATCGAACTCTTCACCAAGGCGATCAACTCGCACGCTTTCGACGATCAGCCCGATGCCATGGGCAATCTCTATTTCGGCCGCGGCAACGCGCACCGGCGCAAGAGCGATTGGACGGCGGCCATCGCCGACTACACGAAGGCTCTGGAATTCACGAAGAAGGGCGACATCTATTTCTCGCGCGCCGCCTGCTATCTCGAATTGAAGCAGGACGATCTCGCGCTGGCCGACATCGACGCGGCGATCAAGACCGACCCTGATGCCGTGTCCTATCGCAGCGCCCGCTGCATCATGCTTTTCAACCGCAAGGACTTTGCCGGCGCCCTTCCCGACTGCGAAAAGGCGCTCGCCGCGACGCCCAACGACAAGAATTTGTTGACCGCAACGGCGCAGTCCGCTGAGCAAACCGGCAACGCCCAGCGCGCTGCGGAACTCTATCGCAGGCTCTTGGCCGCCGATCCGGGGAACCCGATCGCGACTGAGGGGTTGCAGAGGACGGGCAGCTAGCCGGCGTTCAACCCCGGTTCATCCGGGAGCCACTTGAATACGGGCGGCCGGGGTGATGAGCGCCGCCGCCCGATGACTTGAATTGATCGGCTGCGCGCCCGACGAAAGGAGTGACGACGTGAAGCGACTGGTGATTGGTTTGGTTTGCATGGTGCTTGCCGCGTCTGCTGCGATGGCGCAGCCCACGACGCCCCCGGCTGCCGGCGCGCCGCCGGTGTCCAGCGGCGACCCGCCGAAGCGTTACGACTGGCAGGGCAATCACAAGAAGGCGCAAGCCGCACTCAAGGCGCGCGACTACAAAACCGCAATCATCATCTTCACCGAAATCCTGGCGTCCGGCCGCCTGCCGAAGGGTCAGTGGACCGCCACGACCTTCTACCTGCGTGGCAAGGCCTACCGCGAGTCCAGGCAGTACAAGCTTGCGGCCGATGACTATCTCGCCGCTATCGAGGTCGATCCCAAGATGGACGTCGCCCACTACGAACTCGGCGCGACCTATCAGGCGATGGATCAACATGCGAAGGCGGCGCAGTCGTTCGGCGCCGCGATCGCGCTGAAGAGCAACAACGCCGACTACTACTATGCGCGCTGCGTTTCCTACAGCTGGCAGGGCAACTTCAAATCCGCGATCTCGGATTGCGAAGCGGCGGTTCGCCTACGTCCGCGCGATGCCGACATGCTGGGTGTTCTCGGCCGTCTCTACGAAGACAGCGGCCAGAAGCAGCGTGCGATCGACACCTACAAGCTCGCCCTCTCGATCAATCCGAACCAGCCCGAAGCGCGCGACGGCCTGGCGGCTTTGAACAAGAAATAATGGCGGCGACACCGACGGCGGCCGGCGCAGGAAACTTCTTCGAAGATTTCCGCGCCGGCCAGATTTTGCATCACGCCCCGCCGCGCACCCTGACCGAAGGCGATCAGGCGCTCTACACGGCGCTCTACGGCGCCCGCTTCGCGACGCAAAGCTCTGCAGAATTCGCGCGCAGTTTGGGCATGCCCTCATCGCCCATCGACGACCTGCTCGTCTTCCACACCGTCTTCGGCAAGACCGTGCCCGAAGTCTCGCTGAACGCCATCGCGAACCTCGGCTACGCCGACTGCCGTTTCCTGAAACCCGTTTTCCCCGGCGACACGCTCAGCGCCAAGTCCGAAGTTCTGGGGACACGCGAAAACGCCAACAAGGAAAGCGGCATCGTCTACGTCCGCTCGACCGGCTTCAATCAACGCGCCGAAGCGGTCCTGACCTACGCCCGCTGGGTGATGGTGCGAAAGCGGACGAAGGACGCGCCCGTGCCGGAAGCGCACGTGCCCGAACTGCCGAAGGCGGTCGCCCACGACGCGCTGCACCTCTTCCCGCACGAAGCCCTCGCCCGCGCGCACCGCGCGGACACCGGCGGCGCACGCTTCTTCGACGACTACGCGAAGGGCCAACGCTTTGATCACGCCGACGGCATGACCGTCGAAGACGCCGAACACATGATGGCGACGCGCCTCTACCACAACACCGCACGTGTCCACTTCAACGCGCACACCGAACGCCAAGGCCGTTTCGGCAAACGAATCGTCTACGGCGGACACGTCATCTCGGTTGCGCGGGCCCTAAGCTACAACGGCTTCGAGAACGCGCTCTTCGTCGCCGGCATCAATGCCGGCCGCCACGTTTCGCCCTGCTTCGCCGGCGATACGATCTACGCGTGGAGCGAAGTGGCGGAAAAGGTTCCTCACGCCACGCGCACAGATTGGGGCTTCCTGCGTGTCCGCACGCTTGCCGCGAAAGATCGCAATTGCGCCGATTTTCCGGACAAGCTCCCCGACGGATCTTATGATCCGGCGATTCTTCTCGATCTCGACACCTGGATCGTCGTTCCGCGCGTTTAACACGCGTGCGAAACATCCGCTGAGAACAAAAGCCATGCGCGTTCTGTTGCATGTCGCCGTGCTGTCGCTGGCCGTGGCGTTGCTGGGAACGAGTCCCGCGCGCGCGTGGGATGAAATCCAGCCAGCCGTCGCCCGCGAGGCCGGCGACTGCGTCTCGTGGAGCCCGAACCGTATCGACTGCTTCACGCGTTCGCCGTCGGGCAGCCTCACCTGGATCCATCGCGACCACGGAAAGTGGAGCGCACCGCAAGATCTCGGCGGCAAACTCGCCGCCGCGCCAAGCTGTGTCGCGCGCGGTCCCGGCGGCATCAACTGCTTCGCGATCAGCGCCAAGGGCGTCCTCGCCACGATCTATCTGAACGGTGCGAAGTGGGGCGCATGGGCCTCGCTCGGCGGCGAACTGAAGTCGTCGCGCGTGTCGTGCCTCTCCCACGCGCGCGATCGCATCGTCTGCTTCGCGCGCGGACGGGCCGATCAACTGATGTCGCGCCGATGGAACGGCGGCAAGGCGTGGGAGGCGTGGCGCGATCTGGGCGGCGCGCTCAGCGCCGATCCCGAATGCATCATCGTGGGCCTCACCGGCGCCGCCTGCTTCGGCCGCAGCGCCACCGGCGAACTCGTCGCCTTCCTGCCCGACGCCGCGGGAAAAAGCGGCGGCTGGACGACGCTCGGCGGCCGCATCGAAGGCAAGCCGTCCTGCGTGCGCTTGAAATCCGGCGACGCCGCCTGTGCCGCGCAAAGCCGCAGCGGCCGCTTGCACGTCTGGCGCGGCATGCCGGTCTTCGCGCAGAACCCGGGTCTCGTGACGTCGACCGACGACGAAGTCACCGCCGAACCCGCTTGCGCGCTCGAAGGCAGCACGCTGGTCTGCTTCACGCGCAACAGCCGCCGCCAACTCGTGCGCCGCAGCCTCGGCACCGGCGTCGACACATCGCACGACGGCGTCCTACCGGCGCCGCAGACGGCCGCGATCACGTGTCTGTCGATCGGCGAAGGCGCGATGGGCTGCGCGCTCACCGATGCCGACCGAAAACTTCACTTCGCCGCCAATCAAGATCTGCAAGCGGGCGGCATGGCCGAAGCCGACCCCGCACCGCCGCCCGGCACAGGCGGCCCCGAAAGCCTCGAGGGTGCGTGGTATCTGTCGAATCTCGGCACCGGCGGCATGTGCCGCATCCACCTATCGGACGATCTCGCGTTCGGCGCCAAGCGTCTCCGCGCAGGCCCGCGCTGCCGCATCGTCGATCTGCCGTCGCGTCCCGCGCAATGGGACGAAGACGGCGACGAACTCCTGTTCCTTAGAGCCGACGGCGGCATCATCCTTCGCTTCCACGCGACGCAAGACGGGCGCTGGATCAGCGCCCGCAACGACACGTCGTTCCTCATGACGCGCGGCATGCCAGAGGAGACGAGTGGCCTCATGGCGCCGAACGGCGAGGCGCAGAACGAACCGGCCGCCGCCGAACTCTTCGGCCGCTGGCGCGTCGTCGCCGACGGCGTCGGCGAACTCTGCACCATAAGGCTGACCAGCGCCCGCATCGACGCAGGCTTCGCCGCGCGCTGGGACCCCGATTGCGACCATCGCTTCGGTGGAGTCCGTTATTGGGCGGAAAGCGGCGCTGCGCTTGTCTTCGTGGGACAGGGTAACGTGATCCTTGCCCGGTTCGATTCGGCCGGCCCAGGCGCGTGGCGTTCGCGAGCTTTGGGTGGCCTGACACTCACGCGCTGATGACGAAGCCCTTCTCGATCGCCGAACGTCTCAAAAGTGTCTCCTTCGCGCTCAGCGGCATCGTCGCCATGCTGCGCACGCAGCACAACGCTCGGATCCATTTGACGGCGTCGATCGTCGTGATCGGCGCGGGCATCTGGTTCGCTATCCCGCGCGAGGAATGGGTTTGGCTCATCGCCTCGATGGTCGCAGTCTGGACCGCAGAGGCGCTCAACACCGCCTTCGAGTTCCTGTGCGACGTGGCCTCGCCCGAATTCCACCCGCTGGTGAAACAAGCCAAAGACGTCGCCGCCGCCGCCGTCCTGATCGCGGCCATCGGCGCGGCGATCATCGGCCTCTTGGTCTTTGTGCCGCACGTGTTTCCAAGCCTCTAAGCAGAGGTGGAGCGCAGGCCACGCCGGTGCTACACAACCGGCCAAATGGCCCGCTCAAGGGCGCGAACTTAGGTGGAGAAAACGATGGTGCGGGAACTGACGCATTTCATTGGCGGCCGTCACGTGAAGGGCACGTCCGGCCGTTTCAACGACGTCTACAATCCGGCGACGGGCGAAGTGCAGGCGAAGACGCCGCTCGCCACCACGGCCGAAATGCGCGCCGCCGTCGAAGCCGCCGCGAAAGTGTTTCCGGAGTGGTCGTCGCAGAACCCGCAAAAACGCGCACGCGTGATGTTCGCCTTCAAGGCGCTCGTCGAAAAGAACATGGACGAACTGGCGGCGATGCTCTCGTCCGAACACGGCAAGGTCATCGCCGACAGTAAGGGCGACATCCAGCGCGGCTTGGAGGTCATCGAGTTCGCCTGCGGCATCCCGCATCTGATGAAGGGCGAATACACCGAAAGCGCCGGCACCGGCATCGACGTCTATTCGATGCGCCAGCCCTTGGGCGTCGTCGCCGGCATCACGCCGTTCAACTTCCCGGCCATGATCCCGATGTGGATGTTCGGCGTCGCCATCGCCACCGGCAACACCTTCATCTGCAAGCCCAGCGAAAAAGACCCCAGCGTCCCCCTCCGCCTCGCCGAACTCTTTCTGGAAGCAGGCGCACCCGCAGGCGTACTCAACGTCGTCCACGGCGACAAGGAAGCGGTCGACGCCATCCTAAAGGACCCGGACATCAAAGCCGTCTCGTTCGTCGGCTCCACCGCGATCGCCGAGTACGTCTACATGACAGGCACCGCACACGGAAAACGCGTGCAGGCCATGGGCGGCGCGAAGAACCACGCCATCATCATGCCCGACGCCGACCTCGACCAAGTCGTCGACGATCTCATCGGCGCAGGCTACGGCTCGGCCGGCGAACGCTGCATGGCGATCGCCGTCGCCGTCCCCGTCACCGACAAAGTCGGCGACGAACTCGTCCGCCGCCTCAAACCCCGCGTCGAAGAACTGAAAGTCTCGCTCCCCACCGATCCGGCCGCGAACTATGGCCCGCTCGTCACCCGCGAACACCGCGACAAGGTGAAGGGCTACATCGACATGGGCGTGAAGGAAGGCGCCGAACTCGTCGTCGACGGACGCAATTTCCGCATGCAAGGCTATGAAAACGGCTTCTTCATGGGCGGTTCGCTGTTCGACAAGGTGACGCCGAACATGCGCAGCTATCAGGAAGAGATCTTCGGCCCCGTCCTGCAAATCGCTCGCGCGAAGACATTCGAAGAAGCCGCAAGCCTCCCCTCGAAACACCAATACGGCAACGGCGTAGCGATCTACACCCGCGACGGCGACGCCGCGCGCGAGTTCGCCAGCAAAGTCCAAGTCGGCATGGTCGGCATCAACGTGCCGATCCCCGTGCCGCTCGCCTATCACACATTCGGCGGCTGGAAGCGCTCGGCCTTCGGCGACGTCAACCAACACGGCCCCGAAGGCGTCCGCTTCTTCACCAAAATCAAAACCGTCACCGCCCGCTGGCCCAAAGGCGGCGTCCGCGAAGGCTCAAGCTTCGTCATCCCGACGATGAAATAAGCCGATGCGCGCCCTCGCCATCGCCTGTGCCGTTCTGATTCTGACGCAGGATGCGCAAGCCGCACCCAGCTTCAACTGCAACAAGGCGACGGCCACGGCCGAAAAAGAAATCTGCCGCGTCCCGAACCTGCAATGGTTCGATCGCCAACTCGCGCGTCTCTACAAACTGGCGAGAGAACAAGCCGGCGCCAACACGCCAGCCATCATCGCCAGCCAACGCGACTTTATCGAGAGCCGCAACGCCTGCAACGCCGACAACGTTTGCATTGAGAGCGCTTACAAAACACGCCTCACCGAACTCAGCCCGCAGGTCAACGTCTACGAACCCTTCGCCGAATACCGCGCAGCCCACGGCACACTCACGATCGTGCGCTTCGGCCTCGAAGCCGGCCTCAACATCCTGACTGTCGGCGACAACGGTCACACCTGCGTCTTCGAGACCGATCACGCAACGGTCGGCGGCAAAGGCGTCGTCAGATGGAACGACAAGTCCTGCCGCATCACCATCGTTCCTAACGACAGCGAAGCCTCGCTGGTCGTTGAAACGAAGAATTGCCAGGACTATTGCGGCATGCGAGCCGTGATGGACGGCACCTACAGCCGCGCGAACTAGGTGCGGCCTGCCGCGTCGCGCCGGATCACGTGCCCGGCCATGAACCCGCCGAACGCGCCCGCGATCGCAAAGGCGAGCGCGACGAGCATCGCCCCGAAATCGGAAACGACCGCGTAGTTCGTCGTGGGGTAACGCATGGTCTCGACGAAGGCCACAAGCAGAAACGCAGGCGCCGTCACACTGGCGACCAAGCCCGCCCCGGCATACGCCAGGCGCGAGATCACGCCGTTGCGATAGAGTAACCAGCCAAGCACTCCCGAAACCGGCCCGATGGGAAAGATGGCGAGCACCGTCGCGCCGACCGCCGTATAGACGACGGTCTGGAGCATGGCCGGCAACGCCCCTTCGCGAAGTTCGAACGACACGGCCAGAACGATCGACGCGACGATCGCGATCACAACCGCCGCGCCGATCCCGCAGAGCAACCCAACGCCCCATGCGCGGGCAAAGCCCTCACGGAACCGAGCTGGCGGACGAGAGGTCGACATGTCCGCAGTCTAGCCGCCGCCGGTCGGACACGCCACGACGCGCAAACAGTTACGCTCGCTCGAGCACGCGCCCGCCCATATACCCGCCGAACGCACCGACCAGCATCAACGGCAGATACAAGAACAGGTAGACCCTGAGATCGCCGACAGAGAAGACCGGCTGGTCGCCGCTCGCGAGGGCCAAGAACAAATCCCAGCTGGCGATCGCCAAGAACGCGGACAGCGCGCCCACCACCAGATACGCCCAGCGCGAAACGATTCCGGCGCGATAGACGACCCAGCCGATCGCGCCCGCGAACAGACTTGTCGGAAGAATGCCGACGAACGCTGCAATCAACGCGACCTGCACGGCCGCCAGTGGAACCGTCAGAAGGTCGTTCGGCGGCCTGCCGACTTTGAATCCGACATAAGCGAGGGACGCCATCGAAACGACAAAGACACCGACGATGGCCCAAAAGAACCCCGCCATCAGCGCCACGTCAAACCGGCCGCGCGGCCGCGTCGTTTCAACGTTCGACATCGAAAACCTCGGCACGCCAGCGTCTCAAGCAAGCCCGCCGCGCACAAGTGCCTGTTGTCACCACGCGGCAACCGGCGCCGTGAGCCACGCCAGTTGACCCGCGCCCGAAAAACCACGTATCGCCTGGACCGTGCCCGCCGACGAAGGCGGGCTTTGTGTTGAGACCCGATGCCCGCCGAACGCTACGCAGCCCTCGTCGCCGAAGGAAAACTGACCGGCGACCCCGCGCAGAAGGCGGTCGCGCAGGCGCTCGACGACCTCGCCGGCCAACTCGACGCCTATCGGCTGGTGAAGCGGTCGTTCTTCGGCCTGCGCAAAGCGCAAGAACCGCCGCGCGGCCTCTACATCCACGGCCCCGTCGGCCGCGGCAAGTCGATGCTGATGGACATGTTCTTCTCAACCGTCGACTTCGCGCCCAAGCGCCGCGTCCACTTCCACGACTTCATGGCCGAGGTGCACGCCTCGATCACGCGCTGGCGCGACAAAGACCCCGGCGATCCGATCCCGCACGTGGCCGACGACATCCGCACCGGCGCCGGTCTGCTCTGCTTCGACGAATTCCAAGTCCTCGACATCGCCGACGCGATGATCCTGGGCCGCCTCTTCAAGGCCCTCTTCGCCGCCGGCACGGTTGTCGTCGCGACGTCGAACCGTCACCCGCGCGACCTCTACGAGAACGGCATCAACCGCCAGCTCTTCGTGCCGGCGATCGACCTCATCGAAGCGCACATGAACATCGTGCCGCTCGACGGCCCTATCGACTACCGCCTCGCCCGCCTCGAACGAGCGCGCGTCTACTTCGCGCCCCTCGGCCCCGACGCGACGGCCGCTCTCGACGGCGTCTGGCGCGACCTCACCGGCGAAGCCCACGGCACGCCGTCCGAGTTGGAAGTGCTGGGTCGCAAGATCACGGTGCCGGAGCAGGCCAAGGGCGTCGCCCGCTTCACCTTCGACGAACTCTGCGTCACCGCGCGCGGGCCGCAGGAATATCTGGCGCTCGCCGACGCCTTCCACGCCATGGTCGTGAAGGACATCCCGCGCCTATCGCCCGACCGGCGCGACGAGGCCAAACGCTTCGGCACGCTGATCGACGCCCTCTACGAACGGGCCGTCAAACTCGTCTGCGCCGCAGCCGCCCCGCCGCACGAGCTCTACACGCAAGGCGACGGCGCTTTCGAATTCGAACGCACCTCGTCGCGCCTGATCGAAATGCAAACGCCGACCTACCTCGCGCAGGCCCACAGACCCAAGGCATAAAAAAAGCGCCCGATCTCTCGGGCGCTTGGAGACGTCTGCGTAAAACTTACGGCTGCGCGATCGGATAGAGCGGCGCGGGGCCTGACGTCGCGGGACCAGTCGGCTCGCTCGGCGCCGTCGACGGCACATACGTCGCGACGGGCGCGGGCGTCGAAGCCATCGGCGTCGTCGGCATCGGCGCGGCAGGAATGTCGCCCGGCGTATGAACGGGCGAAGCCGCGATCAAATCCGGCGTCGTCGACGAAGCGATCTCGTTCTCGCGGGACGGCGGCTGGTAGACGTCCGATTGCGGGGCGGGCGCGACAACCGGCTCGGCGCGCTTGCGGCGCACGGGCTTCGGCTTCTCGGCGGCGACTTCTTCGACAACCGTCTCGGTCACCGGAGCCAGTTCGACTGCGGCAGGCTTCGTGCGCGGGCGCGAGCTTTCGAGTTGCGGCTCGACGGCGGCGACTTCAACGGTTTGCGTCGTTTGATTCAACACCGCCAGCGGCGACGGTATCGAAGTCGAATACGCCGGCAGCGCCACGACCGTCGAGGCTTCGTCTTGAATGGCGCTCGGCTCGGCGCTCGCCGTGTCGATCGCCGACGCCGCGTTGATCATCGGCTGCAAGCGCAGGATGACGACCGGCTCGCCGTTGATCAGCGTCGAGGCGACCGGTGCGCTGCTGCCCGTCATGGTGATCAGCGGACCGCCTTGCCCGTTTTCCTTCGCGGCCTTGAGCGGCGCAGTCAGAGCGACCTCTTCGATCGCCGGCTGGTCGAGCGGCAAATCCGCCGCGACCGTCGTCATTTGAACCTTCTTCTCGGCCTTTGCCTTCGAGGCGTTCACGACCGGACGCACAGGAGCAGAAGCCGTCTGGCTCGCCGTCTCGCCGTCGGCGATCTCGGCAACGGCCGTCGCAGCCGGAAGAAACGCAAGCGACTCAGACGATAGCGACCCGGTGGCCAGCGCCGCCACGTCGATCGTCTGCGTCGCGGTGTTCGTGCGCGCCAGCTGACGTTCTGTTTCTTCCTTCGCTTTTCCGAGTTTGATTTCCGCCCACAGGCGATCGGGGGTCGATTCGTTCTCGCCCAGGCCCACGCCCGATGCCATGTACTTCGGCGCGGCGTAGATGATAGTGCCGTCGGCGTCGATGCGTTCGATGAAGATGCCGTGGAAGTCGTCGCGCGTCGCGAGAGAGCCGGGCTCTTCGCAGATGTCGCGGTCCGAGCGCATCAAGCCTTCGGAGAAACGGCAGTCCTTGCCGGTGACGAGAGAGGCGGCGTGTTCGCCGAGGTCGGCGCCGGTGAAGATGGTCGAAGCGAAACCAGCGTAGGAAGAGATGGAGCTGAGGGTGACACCGGCGATGGTGCCGGCGCATCCACCCAACATGGTGGTCGAGAGAAGAATTCCAGCAAGCGCGACTGGACGCATGAACCAACTCCACTTTTTACGCTACGAACCCGGACCGCGCTTCCCCCGAACCGTGGGGACCGGATGCGCCGTATGGTGACAGTTAACGGACTGCAACTTTGATGCCGCACCGTACATCGAAAGGTATGGTGAAGCAATATTAGAGTTGACAGTGGTGCATAAATCACATGCACACGCTCCGCTTGTGCGCTTGCGATTGAGTCGGCACATGCGCTACCCGTGCCGCGTTAAGTTAATCGAAACTATTCACCATCCACGCCGACGACACGAACGTGCTGTGCCGTCGTCGCACAACCTGAAAATCGAGAAAGAACCAAAATGGCTCGCAAGAAAATTGCATTGATCGGCGGCGGACAAATCGGCGGCACGCTCGCCCATCTCATCGGCTTGAAGGAATTGGGCGACGTCGTGCTCTTCGACATCGTCGAAGGCCTGCCGCAAGGAAAGTCGCTGGATATCGCGCAAGCGGGCCCTGTCGAAGGTTTCGACACGCAATTTAAGGGGACACAGTCCTACGCCGACATCGCTGGTTCCGACGTGGTAATCGTGACGGCCGGCATCGCACGCAAGCCGGGCATGAGCCGCGACGATCTTCTCGGCATCAACCTCAAGGTAATGGCCGCCGTCGGCGAAGGCTTGAAGCAGCACGCGAAAGACGCCTTCGTCATCTGCATCACCAACCCGCTCGATGCGATGGTGTGGGCGCTGCGCGAATTCTCCGGCCTGCCGCACAACAAGGTCGTCGGCATGGCTGGCGTTCTTGACAGCGCACGCTTCCGGCACTTCCTCGCCGACGAGTTCAAAGTATCTGTGGAAGACGTGACCGCGTTCGTCCTGGGCGGGCACGGGGACACGATGGTTCCCCTCACACGCTTCTCCACCGTCGCCGGCATTCCACTGACGGAACTGGTGAAGATGGGTTGGATCAAGCAAGAGCGCCTGGACCAGATCGTTCAACGCACCCGCGACGGCGGCGCTGAGATCGTGGGCCTCCTAAAAACCGGCTCCGCCTTCTACGCCCCCGCAACCTCCGCGATCGCGATGGCCGAGAGCTACCTGAAGGACAAAAAGCGCATCCTCCCCTGCGCCGCCCACGTGAACGGCGAGTTCGGCCTGAAAGACATCTACGTCGGCGTTCCCTGCGTGATCGGCGCGAAGGGCGTCGAGAAGGTCATCTCGCTGAACCTCCTGCCAGACGAACAAGCGATGCTGCAAAAGTCCGTCGACTCCGTAAAAGGCCTCGTCGATGCCTGCAAGAAACTCGAACCGAAACTCGGTTGATAACGAAGACGGGGGCGTGGGAAAACGAGCTATGAACATTCCCACGCTCTCGACCGACCGCATCGTCCTGCGCGCGTTTCGCGAAGACGACGTGCCCGCGCTGGCGCGGCTGCATAGCGACGCTGAGGTCGTGCGCTACCTGGGATCGGGGCGTCCGGAGCCGAGCCTCAGCAAGGCCTGGGATTATATTGCCCACCACACCGGCCACTGGCAGTTGAAGGGTTGCGGCAAGTGGGCGTTGGCTGACGCCAAGACCGACGAACTCTTCGGCCGCGTCGGCTACATCGATACGCCATACGAATGGCCTGGCCTCGAACTCGGTTGGGCCATTGCGCGCGAGCGCTGGGGCAAGGGCTACGCCAGCGAAGCGGCATCCCTCGCTCTCGATTGGGGCTTCAAGGCTCTCAGCAGGGACGAGATCATCAGCATCATCCACCCGGACAACACGCGCTCCGCCCGCGTCGCCGAGCGCCTGGGCGAGAGGCTCGTCCGCTCCTGGACCACGCCGAGCGACGCGACCTTGGGTATATACGCGATAACCCGTGACGAATGGCACGCCGCGCGCGGGCCGCGCTCTTGATTTGGGTTGCGCGCCGGGGTCCGATAGGCGAAACGAATAAAACGGAAACGCCATGGATCTCGCCCTCTCCCCCGCCGACGAAGCCTTCCGTTCGGAAGTGCGCCGCTTTCTCGATGAGAAGCTGACGGCCGATCTACGCGAGGCGGGCAAGAAGACGGGCGGCGTGCTCACCGACCCGCCGGCGACCGCGAAGTGGCACAAGGCGCTCTACGAAAAAGGCTGGCTCGCCCCCGCCTGGCCGAAAGAACACGGCGGCCCGGGCTGGACCGAGATGCAGCGCTACATCTTCTCATCCGAATGCGCGTCGGCGAACGCGCCGATCCTCGCCAACTTCGGCACCCGCATGTGCGGCCCAGTCCTGATGAAGTTCGGCTCGCCGGAGCAGAAGGCGTTCTATCTCCCGCGTATCCTCAAGGGCGACGACTACTGGTGCCAGGGCTATTCCGAACCCGGCTCAGGCTCCGACCTCGCGTCGCTCCAGATGAAGGCCGTGCGCGACGGTGACCATTACGTCCTGAACGGCACGAAGATCTGGACCACGCACGCACATTTCGCCAACCGCATGTTCTGCCTCGTGCGCACCTCGAACGCGGGCAAGCCGCAGGAAGGCATCACGTTCCTGTTGCTTGAGACCTCGACGCCGGGGTTTAGCGTGCGTCCCATCATCACGATGGCCGGCGACCACGAAGTGAACCAGTGCTTCTTCGACAACGTCCGCGTGCCCGTCGCCAACCGCGTCGGCGAAGAAGGCCAAGGCTGGACGATCGCGAAGTACCTTCTCGAATTCGAACGCGGCAACGCCTACGCCGCCGCGCTGCAATCGAAATTCAGCGCGGTCAAGAAGGCCGCGCAAATCGAACGCAGCGACGGCGGCGCGCTGGCCGACGACGAAACCTTCAAACGCAAACTCACCGAAGCCGAGATCGAACTCCAAGGCCTGATGGTGACCGAGCACCGCGTGATGTCGCAGCTCGCACAAGGCCAAAACCCCGGCCCCGCCTCGTCGCTCTTAAAGGCGCGCGGCACCGAGATGGGCCAACGCATCACCGAACTCAGCATCGAAGCTCTGGCCTTCTACATCGCCCCCTTTGAACCCGAAGCCCGCAAGCAAGGCGCGAACGTCAAACCCGTCACGCCCGACCACGGCCTTGTCTTCATGCCGCAATACCTGAACTCGCGCGCCGCCACGATCTACGGCGGCTCATCCGAAGTTCAACGCAACATCATGTCGAAGCTGATCTTGGGGATATGATCGGGGCATGACGACGCGCAACCAGTGGCACGAGATCGAACTGCCGGCGAAGCCCGAGGCGGTGTTCAATCTGCTGCTCGCGCCAAAGGCAATCCGCGGCCGCTGGGATCAAGTCGGCGCCGTCATCACCGAACTCGACGGCCTCTGGATTTTCGCCTGGGGCGAACGCGAAAGCGACCCCGACTACGTCACGGGCGCGCGCATCAAATCCTTCAGCGCCCCCCAACGCGTGATCTTGGCGTATGAATACGCCCGCTCTCGCGCCGGCATGCTCCCGTTCGCGTCGGCGATGACGGCCGAATTCACGATCCAGAAAATCGCAGCCGGATCGGTTCTGCGCGTAACGCAATCCGGCTTCCCGCCCCAAGGCCAATCCGACGGCTTCTACGAAGCCTGCGGCCAAGGCTGGCGCGCCGCCCTCCAAGGCATCGGCACCATCCTTACCCCACCGCCGACGAAGCGTTAGCGCCCTTCGAACTTCGGCTCGCGCTTCTCGAAGAACGCCTTCACGCCCTCGCGCACGTCCTGTGTCGGGTTCGCGACCATCACCGAGAGCGCCGCATCGGCGAGCGAGTGATCGAGCGACGTCGTCAGCCCGCGCACCATCATCGCCTTCGCCAGCCGCACGGCGAGCGGTGCGCGTGCGGCTAACGCCCGCGCAAACGTCATCGTGCGCGTTTCAAGATCCGCCGCGGGCACGACTTCCGTCACGAGCCCCAGCTCGAACGCCGCCTTCGCGTCATAGACTTCGGCGAGCATCGTCATCTTCAACGCACGGTCGAGCCCCATCGCGCGCGGGAACAACCAAGCACCGCCCTCATCCGGCAACAACCCGAACTTCCCCGACGTATCACCGAGCTTCGCGGTGTCCGCCGCAATCCGGAAGTCGCACGCGAGCGCCAGCGTCAACCCGCCGGCCACCGCGGGCCCGTTGATCATCGCGACGACCGGCTTGTCGATCCGGTGCAGCGCCAGGATCACGCGATGCATCCCATCCCGCATCTCGCGCGCATGAGAGAGCTGCGACTTCATCAAATCGCCGTGCGCGTCGTCCGCCCCCGACACGTCGCCGCCCGCGCAAAACCCGCGCCCCTCGCCCGTCACGATCAGCACACGCAACCCATCGTCGCGCCAATAGGCCTCGATCGCCCGCACAACCTCCTCGCACAGCCGCGTCGTGTACGCGTTCATCTGCTTCGGCCGCGCCAGCGTAATGCGCGCGATCGCCGGTTCCGGCCGGTCGAATCTGATGTCGTGGAACGCCTCGCCCATTGCGCCTCTCCTTCGTTGTGCGCTTAGCTTGGCGCACAAAATCATTGGAGGAAACAGCCCATGTCGACCTACGAAGACATCCTCTTCGATATCAAGGACCACATCGCCGTCATCACGCTGAACCGTCCCGACAAACTGAACGCCTGGACCCCGGCGATGCAGGCGAGCGTGAAGCGCGCCGTCATCGACGCCGCCAACGACAACAGCATCCGCGTGATTGTCGTGACAGGGGCGGGCAGGGGCTTCTGCGCCGGCGCCGACATGGGCAACCTGCAGCAGATCCGTCCGGAGAAATGGAACGAACGCCCGCTCGCCCGCGCCGCCGACGATCTCGAAGCGCCGAAATCGGATCTAGGCCCCGACGTCGGCGACCTCTACGGCGGCCGCTTCGGCTACCTCATGTCGATCAGGAAACCGATCATCGCCGCCATCAACGGCCCCTGCGCCGGCATCGGCCTCGTCTTCACGCTCTACTGCGACCTGCGCTTCGCTGCGTCGGAAGCAAAATTCACGACCTCCTTCGCGCAGCGGGGCCTGATCGCCGAACACGGCATCTCATGGCTCCTGCCGCGCATCACCGGCACGGCGCACGCGCTCGACCTCTTATTCTCCGCCCGAAAAGTCTCCGCCGAAGAAGCCGGCCGCATCAACCTCGTCAACCGCGTCTTCCCGCAAGACAAGTTCCTGCCCGCCGTCATGGAATACGCGAAGCAACTCGCCGACACCGTAAGCCCACGCGCGATGGCGGTGATGAAGGCGCAAGTCTGGAAGGCGCTCTACCAAGACCTCAACGACGCCATCGCCATCGGCGACGCCGAGATGCTAAAAAGTTTCGCCACCGAAGATTTCAAAGAAGGCGTCGCCCACTTCGTGGAGAAACGCGCGCCGCGATTCACCGGCAGATAGGCGCCGCCGTGGATTGCCCCATTCTCGTCGTGATTTGGCCACATTGAGACGGCGGCATACGCGAAGTGTGAACCAAGGGGAGCGCTCCGCGAATGACCTGGCTCTTTTTTCTGATCTTCCTCGCCGTCTTCGGCTATCAGCAATACTTCACGCCGCCGCCGGCGACCGTCGACCAACCCTTCCTCGTGAGCGCGCTGACCGTACTCTCGATCACCGTCATCGCGCCGTTCTTCATCTCCTATCTCTTCACCCGCGCGACGCAGATGACGGGCCGGGTCCCCGCGATCCTGCTGGGCTTCATCTCCGCGATCGGCCTGTCGGTCTTTGGCTATTGGGTCGTCTGGAAATATTTCGGCGGCGTGGGCGACATGCGCGTCCCCATCGAAACCGCCCTGAAGATGGGCCTGATCCCGGGCGTCATTATGGGCGTGATCCTGGCGACCGACAGCCTCTTCCGCCGCCACGCCTAAGAACTGGAACCGGCGGGCGCGCGCCCGCCGAAGCCTTGGCGAAGGCGGGTTCATCTGGTGTACAGTTCGTACCGTCTCGAATGGGCCGATCAACGGCCTGGACGTATGGGAGGACACAATGGCTGAGCGCAGTTCGTCGTCGCGCTGGGGGCAGTTCTTGATGATGCTGCCGTTCTTTCTGATCGGCATCGCCATCCCGGTCTATTTCTACGGCTTCTCCGGCGACGGCCCGGCCGTCTCGCCGACCAGTGCCGTCGAATCGCAGGACCGCAGGTTCGGCCCCTCCTCGCGCGACAGCGGAATCGTCAACGCGACCCGCGACGCCTTCGACCGCCCGGCGAGGGAATATGGCGACCGCGGTGGCTCGCCGCTGCTGGTGAAACTCGGCATTCTCGGCGCGATCTTCGTCGGCGGCTTCTTCTTGATCCGCATCCTGCTCAGCGCCTTCGCCGGGGTCGGAAGCTTCCTCGTGCACAAGGCGGCAGGCCCGATGTTCATGGGCTTCCTCGCCGTGGGCTCGACCTGGGGCATACATCAAACTGTCGCCGATCAGTTCGGGATGACGTGGGCCGCAGCGACAATCGCCATCACCGCCGCGATCGCCACGCTCTTCGCGCTGGCCGGGGTCCGCATCCGCTAAAGCCCACCTGAGACCTAAGGGAACGCACCTCCTTTTTACGCAGGCGCTTCCCGTTGCGGGCGATGAGGCTCGCCGCTATACCAGCGAGCCCAAATCAGGCGGCTGTTCGCGGCCGCATCTGAAACGGAGCGTCCGCTTTTCCAGGGGCAAGCGGGCGGTCGCGCCAGAACGCTAGGTCCGAAATGAACATCCACGAATACCAAGCCAAAGCCGTCCTCAAAGAGTTCGGCGTCCCCGTTCCGCGCGGCATTCCGGCCTTCACGGTCGACGAAGCGGTCAAGGCCGCAAACGATCTCGGCGGCCCGGTTTGGGTGGTGAAGTCGCAAATCCACGCCGGCGGCAGAGGCAAGGGCGGCGGCGTCAAGGTCGTGAAGTCGATCGACGGCGTCAAATCCGAAGCGGCCCGTATGCTGGGCATGACCCTCGTCACGCATCAGACGGGTCCTCAGGGCCGCGTCGTGAAGCGCCTCTACATCGAAGAAGGCGCCGGCATCGCGCGCGAACTTTACTTCTCCATGCTGGTCGACCGCGAAACCTCGCGCATCGCCTTCATCGCCTCCACCGAAGGCGGCATGGACATCGAAGAAGTCGCGCACAAGACGCCCGAAAAAATCCTGACCATCTTCGTCGACCCCGCGACCGGCATCCAACCCTTCCACGGCCGCCGCATCGCCAAGTCGCTGAACGTCACCGGCGACAGCGCCAAGCAAATGGGCGTGCTGATCGACAAACTCTACAAGGCCTTCGTCGCCAAGGACATGAGCCTGCTTGAGGTGAACCCCCTCGTCATCACGACCAAGGGCGACGTCATCTGCCTCGATGCCAAAATCAACTTCGACGACAACGCGCTCTACCGCCACAAAGACGTCGAGGCGCTGCACGATCCGAACGAAGAAGATCCGGCCGAACTCGAAGCCAAGAAATACGACCTGAACTTCATCAAGCTCGACGGCTCGATCGGCTGTCTCGTCAACGGCGCGGGCCTCGCCATGGCGACGATGGACATCATCAAGCTCTACGGCTCAAGCCCCGCGAACTTCCTCGACGTTGGCGGCGGCGCCACGAAGGAGAAGGTGACGGCGGCGTTCAAGATCCTGCTCAAGGATCCGTCCGTGAAGGGCATCCTGGTCAACATCTTCGGCGGCATCATGCGTTGCGACATCATCGCCGAAGGCATCATCGCCGCGGCGAAAGAAACCAGCATGACGATCCCGCTGGTCGCGCGCCTCTCCGGCACCAACGCCGATCTCGGCAAGAAGATGTTGGCGGAATCGGGCCTCGCCCTCATCCCCGCCGACGACCTCGCCGACGCCGCCGAAAAAATCGTCAAAGCCATCAAGAAATGATCCCCTCGTAGATCTGTGGAGTAGCGTGATGCGCGTAGTTCAAAGCAGTGCCGTGCTGGCCTTCGCCTTCGCCGCCTCGGCCACTGCTGCGACCGCAGCGCCGTTCGACGTCTACCGCAGCGCCTGCCTGGAAACGCAGGGCGACCTCGGCAAAATCCGTTCGCTCGCCACGTCTCAGAAATGGGACAAGCTCACTGAGGCCGAACGCGACCAACTCGCGCCCGGCTCCACCAATCTCGAAGGCTGGGCCGTACCGAAAGACGGCGCACGCTATCTCGTGTCGATCTCCGGCGGCACGGCAAGCGGCATGGCCGGCGACCGCTCAGGTTCGAAGATGACATCCTGCAGCGTTCTCGCCGGCAAGAGCGACGAGAAAACCGCCGCCAAAGCCTACGGCGATTTCCTGAAACGCCAACCGTCGACGAAAGAAACGGTGGACGGCACGACCACCTACACCTGGTCGATCCAGGACGCTTCAAACCTGACGCTGCACTACCTCGTCGGCGGCCCGTCGATGCTGTCCCTCTCCGTCAGCGCCATCCGAAAGTAGACGAACGATGGCTCGGCGCGCGCTCCACACCGTTTTATTAGCTCTCGCCGCATCGTTGATGACCGGCCTCGCGTCGCTGCCGGCGCACGCCGAATACTACGCCAACGAAAAGAACCCGAAGGACCCCAACCGTCCGCTCTATCTCTCGCTGGCCGCGGAGCTGAAATCGATCCCCGATCTGTTCGGCTGCGAATTCGCCTGGGCCGACATGCTCGATCCGTCGACCCTCCAGCTCGAGTTCGCGCCGCGCGGCCACGACGTTCGCAAGTGGACGCGCCTGGTCACGATCACGACGGTGTTGATGTCGAAAGAGTCGGCGCAGCAGCGCGATCTCGTGCAACGCCTTCAGTCCATCATGATGGACAACTTCAAACAGCACGGCCGCGTTATCGAAACGAAGTCAGGCACCGACGCGAAGGGCCTGCCCACGCTCTACGTCGAATACGAAACCGGCACCGGCGCTGCGAAAGAACACAACGCAGCGGCCATCATGCGCCTGCGCGACGAATTTGCAGGCATCGTTCAAATTCAGTCGCGGGGCAAACCCCTCGCGCGCGAGGACGCAACCAAGATGCAGTCCCTCGCGATACCGAAAAAGAATTAGGAGCAAGAATGGCCGTCCTCGTCGACAAGACCACCAAGGTGATTTGCCAAGGCTTCACCGGAAACCAAGGCACCTTCCATTCCGAACAGGCCATTGCCTACGGCACGAAAATGGTCGGCGGCACCTCCCCCGGCAAAGGCGGCACCACGCATTTGAACCTGCCGGTCTTCGATACGGTCGCTGAAGCCGTGGCGAAAACCGGCGCCACAGCCAGCGCCATCTACGTGCCCCCGCCGTTCGCAGCTGACGCTATCTTGGAAGCCATCGACGCCGGCATCGCGCTCGCCGTCTGCATCACCGAGGGCATCCCGGTCCTCGACATGGTCAAGGTGAAGCGCGCGCTCCAGGGTTCCAAGACGCGCCTGGTCGGCCCGAACTGCCCCGGCGTCATCACGCCCGGCGAATGCAAGATCGGCATCATGCCCGGCCATATTCACAAGCGCGGCTCCGTCGGCATCGTCTCGCGCTCGGGAACGCTCACGTATGAGGCAGTCGCGCAGACCACGGCCGTCGCATTAGGCCAGACCACCTGTGTGGGTATTGGCGGCGACCCGGTCAACGGCACGAACTTCATCGATGTACTCGAGATGTTCCTTGCCGATCCGGAAACCAAGTCCATCATTATGATCGGCGAAATCGGCGGCTCCGCCGAGGAAGACGCAGCCGACTTCTTGAAACGCGCGAAGGTCAAGAAGCCGGTCGTCGGCTTCATCGCCGGCGTCACGGCGCCGCCGGGACGTCGCATGGGTCACGCCGGTGCGATCGTATCGGGCGGCAAAGGAACGGCCGGCGGCAAGATCGACGCGATGCGCTCGGCGGGCATCACCGTCGCCGACTCGCCCGCAGCATTGGGTACGACCCTGATGCACGTACTGAAAGGCTACTGAAACACTTCGGCGGCATTATCTCTGCACCGGCAGAAACGACGAGACGAAAATGGCAACCCCGCAGACCAAAGACGCACGCTTGAACGACGTCTTTGAAGCGACTTCCTTCCTCAACGGCGCGAACGCGAACTTCATCGAGCAGCAGCTCGCGCTCTATCTGAACGATCCGAACAGCGTCGACGAAAGCTGGCGCACGTTCTTCGCGACGGTGGTCGACCGCACGACCGAAGCCGCGCACGGCCCCTCATGGGCCCGCCGCGATTGGCCCGAACCCGAAGACGAAGTGACGCGCGCGCTCACCGGCACGCTCCCTGCAGCCAAAGTCGACGCGAAGGCGAAAGCGCCGTCGCGCGAAGCAACCGTTCACGAACTGCAGCAGAAACTGACGGCGATCGCGCCGTCGCTGCCGTCCGGTGACGCACGCCGGGCCGTCGTCGACACCGTGCGCGCCATTCAGATGATCCGCGCCTATCGCGTGCGCGGCCACTTGGAAGCCGACCTCGATCCGCTCAAATTGACGAAGCCCGTGCCCCATCCGGAACTTCACCCGGAAAGCTACGGCTTCGGCCCCGGCGATCTCGACCGCCCCATCTTCATCGACGGCATGCTGGGCCTGGAGTCCGCGACCGTCCGCCAAATGCTCGACGTGCTGCGCAAAACCTACTGCGGCAACATCGGCATTCAGTTCATGCACATCGCCAACCCGGAAGAAAAGGCGTGGCTGCAGCAACGCATGGAAGGCGCGGACAAGGAAATCACCTTCACGCCCGAAGGCAAAAAAGCGATCCTCTACAAGCTCATCGAAGGCGAAGGCTTCGAACGTTTCTGCGCGGTGAAGTTCGTCGGCACGAAACGCTTCGGCCTCGACGGCGCTGAATCGCTGATCCCGGCGCTGGAACAGATCATCAAGGTCGGCGGCAAACTCGGCGCCAAGGACGTTTCGATCGGCATGCCGCACCGCGGCCGCCTGAACGTGCTCGCGAACGTGATGGCCAAACCCTACCGCGCCATCTTCCACGAATTCCAGGGCGGCTCGTCCAGCCCCGACGACGTCGGCGGCTCCGGCGACGTGAAGTATCATCTGGGCGTGTCGTCGGACCGCGAGTTCGACGGGAACAAGGTCCACCTCTCGCTTGCCGCCAACCCGTCCCACTTGGAGGCGGTAAATCCCGTCGTCCTTGGCAAGGCGCGCGCGAAGCAGCATCAGCACAAGGATAAGATCGAACGCACGTCGGTGATACCGATCCTGATGCACGGCGACGCCGCGTTCGCAGGCCAAGGCATCGTCGCCGAATGTTTCGCCATGTCGGGCACCAGGGGCTATCGCACCGGAGGCACGATCCATGTCGTCGTCAACAACCAGATCGGCTTCACGACCGCGCCGATGCACTCGCGCTCGTCGCCATACCCGTCGGACGTCGCGCTGATGGTTCAAGCGCCGATCTTCCACGTCAACGGTGACAATCCGGAGGCCGTCGTCTACTGCGCACGCGTCGCCACGGAATTCCGTCAGAAATTCCACAAAGACGTCGTCATCGACATGTTCTGCTACCGCCGTTTCGGTCACAACGAAACGGACGAGCCGATGTTCACCCAGCCGCTGATGTACAAGGCGGTGAAGGCGCACAAATCGACACTGGCGCTCTACGAACAGCGCCTGCTCGACGAAGGCACGCTGACCGCCGACGAACTCGCGGAAATGAAAGGCGCCTTCGAACAGCGCCTCGCCACTGCGCTCGAAGCAGCCTCCGGCTTTAAGGCCAACCGCGCCGATTGGCTCGACGGCGCATGGTCCGGCATGGGTCAAGCCGAAGGCGAAGAACGCCGCGGCGACACCGCCGAACCGCTCGAACGGCTGAAGTTCGTCGGTCAAGCGCTCTCGCGCGTGCCTGCGGACTTCCACCTTCACAAAACGATCCAGCGCCAGCTTCAGCAAAAGGCGCAGATGATCGAAACCGGCGAGGGCATCGACTGGGCGACGGCTGAGGCGCTCGCCTTCGGCACGCTGCTCGACGAAGGCTTCCATGTGCGCCTGGCGGGCCAAGACTCGGTGCGCGGCACGTTCAGCCAGCGCCACTCGGCCTTCGTCGATCAAGAGACGGAAGATCGCTACTTCCCGCTGCAAAACATCCGCGAGGGCCAAGGCGAATTCGAAGCGGTCGACTCCTTCCTCTCGGAAGAAGCCGCTCTCGGTTTCGAATACGGCTACACCCTCGCCGAACCCAAGGCGCTCGTCCTCTGGGAAGCCCAATTCGGCGACTTCGTGAACGGTGCGCAGGTGTTGATCGACCAGTTCATCACGACGGGCGAACGCAAATGGTTGCGCATGTCCGGCCTCGTGATGCTGTTGCCGCATGGTTATGAAGGCCAGGGTCCGGAACACTCCTCCGCGCGCCTCGAGCGCTTCCTCCAGTCATGCGCCGAAGACAACATCCAGGTCGGCAACATCTCGACGCCGTCGAACTACTTCCACGCACTGCGCCGTCAGATCCACCGCAATTTCCGCAAGCCGCTGATCCTGATGACGCCGAAGTCGTTGCTGCGTCACAAGCGCTGCGTCTCAAAACTGTCGGAGATGGCGGAAGGCACGTCGTTCCACCGCGTGCTGCACGACGACGCGCAAACCTATCCGGGCTCGACCGTCGCCATTCAGCCGGACGACAAGATCCGCCGCGTCGTTCTCTGCTCCGGCAAGGTCTATTACGACCTGCTCGAAGAACGCGAAAAGCGCGGGACCGACGACGTCTATCTGATGCGCGTCGAACAATTCTATCCGTTCCCCGCGCGCTCGCTCGTCAACGAACTCGGCCGCTTCCTGAAGGCCGACGTCGTGTGGGCGCAGGAAGAACCAAAGAACATGGGCGCCTGGACGTTCATGGAACCCAACATCGAATGGGTCCTCGACCGCATCGGCGCGCGCACCAAACGCGCGCGCTATGTCGGCCGTCACGCCTCGGCCTCACCCGCCGCCGGACAAATGAGCCGCCACCAGGCGGAACTGAAAGCACTTCTCGACGAAGCGCTGACCGTGTGATTCAAGGTCGCCACCCCCCGGCGACCGCAGGAAGAGAAGCAGGAATGACGATCGAAATCCGCGTGCCCGGCCTTGGCGAATCCGTGACGGAAGCCACCGTCGGCAAATGGTTGAAAGCCCAAGGCGACACCGTCCGCGCCGACGAACCGCTGGTCGAACTCGAGACCGACAAGGTCACGGTCGAAGTCCCCGCGCCGCAAGCGGGCGTCCTCTCCGAAATCCTCGTCCAACCCGGCGGCACCATCGCCGTCGGCGGGATCTTAGGGATGCTCGGCGAAGGCTCCGGCGCCGCCACACCGCCGAAACCAAAACCCCTGCCCAGCGCACCCGCCGCCGCGCCCGCACCGAAACCGGCCGCAGCAGCACCGACGCCAGCGCCGCAACCTGCACGTCCCGCAACCGCAGCACCGATCCTCAGCCCCTCCGCGCGCAAAATCGCCGAAGAAAACAACGTCGCCCCGCAATCGATCGCGCCGACCGGCCGCGAAGGCCGCGTGACGAAAGGCGACGTCCTCGCCGCCATCGAAGCGCGCGCCAACGATCCAAAGCCCGTCTACATCCCGCCGTCCGGTCCGCGTCACGAAGCGGCGCGCGAAGAACGCGTGCCGATGTCGCGTCTGCGCCGCACGATCGCGCTGCGTCTGAAAGAAGCCCAAAACACCGCCGCGATGCTGACGACCTTCAACGAGGTCGACATGTCTTCGATCATGCACTTGCGCGCCGCGCACAAGGACACGTTCGAAAAGCGCTACGGCGTGCGCCTCGGCTTCATGAGCTTCTTCGTGAAGGCCTGCATCATCGCCCTGAAAGAGATCCCGTCGGTCAACGGCGAGATCGAAGGCGACGAGATGGTCTACAAAAACTACTACGACATCGGCGTCGCCGTCGGCACCGAACGCGGCCTGGTCGTTCCGGTCGTGCGCGACGCCGACCGCCTGAACTTCGCCGAGATCGAAAAGAAAGTGAACGACTTCGGCCTGCGCGCCCGCGACAACAAGCTGAAACTCGAAGAACTCCAGGGCGGCACGTTCACGATCTCAAACGGCGGCGTCTACGGCAGCTTGATGTCGACCCCCATCCTCAACGTCCCGCAGTCGGGGATCTTAGGGATGCACAAAATCGAACAACGCCCGGTCGCCATCGACGGCAAAGTGGAAATCCGCCCGATGATGTACCTAGCCCTCTCCTACGACCACCGCCTCGTCGACGGCAAAGAAGCCGTGACGTTCCTGGTCCGCGTGAAAGAATGCCTAGAGGCCCCCGAACGCCTGGTCCTCGAACTCTAACCTACCTAAGTCGTCATGGCCGGGCTTGACCCGGCCACCCAGTCCGCGCACGTCTGTGCGCGCTGAAATTCCCTTTCACCACGAAGCCTCGAAGCACACAAAGTTTCACCAAGCCTCTCTGGACACTCGGCGCGAAGCGCCCATCCTTCTGCTTCGTGAACCTTCGAGTACTTCGAGGCTTCGTGGTGAAAACGAAATCTCCATCGCGCTATCGCGCGAGAAGGACAAAGGAATGAGCGACCTCTACGATGCCGTCGTGATCGGTGGCGGCCCCGGCGGCTACAACGCCGCGATCCGTTTGGGCCAACTCGGCAAAAAAACGCTCTGCATCGAAAAGCGCGGCAAGATGGGCGGCACCTGCCTCAACGTCGGCTGCATCCCGTCGAAGGCGCTATTGCGTGTCTCCGAACTCTACGACGAATCGAAGAACCACTTCCCCGCGCTCGGCATCAAAACGAACGGCGTCACCTTCGACCTCGCCGCGATGATGGCCCACAAGGACAAGACCGTCGACGGCCTGACCAAAGGCGTCGAATTCCTGTTCAAGAAGAACAAGGTCGAACACGTCTACGGCACCGGCAAATTCGCCGGCGGCAACAAGGTCGAGATCCAGCAATCGGACGGCACGACGCGCACCGTCGAAGCCAAAGCGATCATCATCGCGACCGGCTCCGAGCCGACCCCGCTCCCCGGCGTCACGGTGAACGAGAAAGACGTCGTCTCCTCGACCGGCGCGCTCACCCTCACCGAAGTGCCGAAGCGCCTGCTCGTCATCGGCGGCGGCTACATCGGCCTGGAGATGGGCTCCGTCTGGCGCCGCCTGGGCAGCCAAGTGACGGTCGTCGAATTCCTCGACCGCATCACCCCCGGCCTCGACGGCGAAGTCGCGAAGAACTTCCAGCGCATACTGACCAAGCAAGGCATGACCTTCAAACTCTCATCGAAGGTCGTGGGCGTCGAACGCAAGAACGGCGCGCTGCAAGTCGTGATCGAACCCGCCGCCGGCGGCGCGCGCGAAACGATCGAAACCGACATCGTCCTATCGTCAATCGGCCGCCGTCCGTACACGGAGGGTCTGGGCCTCGATAAGGTCGGCCTGAAGACGGACAACAAAGGCCGCGTCCCCGTCGACAAACACTACGCAACCGCGACACCCGGCATCTACGCCATCGGCGACGTGATCGAGGGCCCGATGCTCGCCCACAAAGCAGAAGACGAAGCGGTGGCCGTCGCCGAAATCATCGCCGGCCAAGCGGGCCACGTGAACTACGAAGCGATCCCCTCCGTCGTCTACACCGCACCCGAAGTCGCAAGCGTCGGCAAAACCGAAGAAGAACTGAAGACCGCCAACGTCCAATACAAAATCGGCAAGTTCCCCTTCACCGCCAACGCCCGCGCCCGCGCCAACGCGTCGACGGAAGGCTTCGTCAAAATCCTAGCCGACGCCAAGACGGACCGCGTCTTGGGCGTCCACATGATCGGCCCCGAAGTCGGCAACATGATCGGCGAAGCCTCACTCGCGATCGAATTCCAAGCCGCCGCCGAAGACATCGCCCGCACCAGCCACGCTCACCCGACTCTGACCGAGGCGCTGCGCCAAGCCGCCCAAGGCGTCGGCGGCTGGACGATGCAGATGTGAGCGCGCAGGAGAAAAATCCTCCGGCATCAAGGGCGGTCTGCAAATCGCTCCCCGTCACCATCCGCCGCGCGCGTCCTGACGAACTCAAAACCTGCGCCGCCCTCTACGAACGCGTCGGCAACCAAACCTTCGCCTGGCGCCCGAAGAACTGGTTCAAGGCGGCCGACTTCATAGACTTCGCCAACAGCGAAGAAATCTACGTCGCCGAATCCCACGGCGCGATCCTCGGAATTTTGTCCTTCTTCCGCCCCTCGAACTTCGTCCACTCCCTCTACATCGACGAGAGCGCACAGGGCTTCGGCATCGGCACGGCATTGATCGAAGCCGCGACAAAATTCGCCGACGGCCCCCTCGCACTAAAAGTTGATGAGCCCAACGCTCGCGCCCGCAAATTCTACGAAAAGCTGGGCTTCATCGACGCCCACGAAACCGGAATCGACGCCGGCATCCGCTGGATCCGTCTCAAGCAACCCGCCTGACCTGACGCATCCGGAAGGGCGTTCAGCCGAGGTTCAGCCACATTTGCCGTTTATCTGCCTATGTCAGGGGAGTGAAGGCAGGGCAGCGAATGATGTGGCAACCAAGAATGTTCGGAATTTTCGTTGGCTGGTTGGCGGCGGCAGCGCTCGCTGTTTTCTTCCTGCACGACGAATTGGTCAAAGCCGGCGCCTTCGGTGAATCTTGCAAGCAATACGGCCTGAGCGCATGGAGCTGCGGCGTCGTCCCAAACTTCGTCGTCTGGGTCCCCGACACCTTCGTCTATTTCCTCAAGTTGCCTTTCACCTACGACGGCACGATGGACATCCTCGGCGCCGGTTGGGCGTTCATGGTGATGGGCTCATCCGTCGCCTACGGCTTCGCTCTCGTCGCGGTGAACTACTGGATCTGGAAGTTCAACCAACTTTAGTCCTGGGACCGCCGGCTTCCAGGGGTCATCGCGCCCGCGGATGCGCGCGCTCGAACACGCTCATCAAATGCATCTCGTCGACGGCGGTATAACGCTGCGTCGTCGACAGCGACGCATGCCCCAGCAATTCCTGTATCGCGCGTAAGTCGCCGCCCGCCGCCAACAGATGCGTCGCGAACGCATGGCGCAAAGCGTGCGGCGTCGCACTCTCCGGCAAACCCAGCGCGCGGCGCAGATACTGCATCAACCCCTGCACGATGCGCGGGTTCAGCCGCTTGCCGCGCGCGCCGTAGAACACCGGATCGTCGCGCACCGCGCCATACGGACAAATCTTGATGTAGTCCTCGATCGCGATCCGCGCCTCGGCAAGGATCGGCACCACGCGCTGCTTGTTGCCCTTGCCGGTGATGACCAGCGCCTCCGGCAACGGCAACGCCTCGCGGTTCAACCCCAGCGCCTCTGAAATACGCAACCCCGCCCCGTAGAGCAGCGTCAGCACCGCCACATTGCGCGCCGCCACCCAAGGCTCCGCCCCAAAAATCTCCGCCTCGTCGAGCAACGATTGCGCGCCGGCGATCGACACCGGCTTCGGCACCCCGGGCGGCAACTTCGGCGGCCGCACGCGCCGCACGTTGAGGTTCTCGACCAACCCCTGCTTCTGCAAAAACATGAAGAACGTGCGCAGAGCCGACACCGCCCGCGCCACACCGCGCGGCCCTAAGCCGTCCTCGCGCCGAACAGCCAGCCAACCGCGCACATCCGACGCCGACACGTCCTTCAACGCGTCGAGATCGACGGCCTCACCGCGATGCTGCTGCAAAAATCCAAGAAACCCGCCGACGTCGTGCCGATACGCCTCGACGGTCTTCGGCGACAGACGACGCACATGCGTCATCTGCTCCATCCAACTCGCCATCGCGCCCGCGCCGTCCATCGCCTGATGAAGCGAGCGTGCGCGTTAACAGCGCCTTACTTCCGCGGCACCGTCTGCCCCGTCTTCGCCCAATCGGCCAAGAACGCGGCGAGCCCCTTATCCGTCAGCGGATGCTCGATCAGCTGCTTGAACACGTTCGGCGGCAACGTCGCGACATCCGCGCCCGCCTTCGCCGCTTCCGTCACATGCATCGGCCCGCGGATCGAGGCCGCAAGAATCTCCGTCTCAAGCCCCATGTAATTGTCGTAGATCCTGCGAATATCACGGATCAACTGCATCCCGTCCTCGCCGACATCGTCGAGCCGTCCGACGAACGGCGAGACGAACGTTGCCCCCGCCTTCGCGGCGAGCAACGCCTGGTTCGCCGAAAAGCACAAAGTCACGTTGACCATCGTGTCTTCGTCGCTCAGCGTCCGGCACGCGCGAAGGCCCGCCCACGTCATCGGCACCTTGACCGCGATGTTATCCGCAATTTTCGCCAGCGCCCGCCCCTCGGCCAGCATGCCGTCGACGTCGGTGGCGGTGACTTCCGCCGAAACCGGCCCGTCGACCAGCGAGCAAATCTCCGCAATCGTGTCGGCGAAATTGCGCCCGTATTTCGCGATCAGCGAGGGATTCGTCGTCACCCCGTCGATAAGCCCCGTCGCCGCCAGGGATTTGATCTCGCCGACATCGGCCGAATCGATGAAGAATTTCATGGCCCTTGACCTTCCAAACATAATCGGGCGGACCATAGCGCATGCTCCCCTTCACGGCCGAAGAAATTGCGAACGTGCCTGTGGAAGGCGAGACCGTCGGCGTCGTCGTCCCGCGCCCGCTGAAGGGCCCGCTCGACTACCGCGTGCCGCCCGGCATGAACCTGACGCGCGGCAGCATCGTCGTGGTTCCCTTGGGGCGCGGTGGCGACCGCGCGCTCGGCATCGTCTGGGGCCCCGGCGAAGGAACGTTCGAGCGTTCGCGCCTCAAGGAAATCGAACACGCCTACGACGTCCCGCCGCTCAAAGAAGAACTGCTGCGCTTCCTCACCTGGGTCGCGAACTACGTCGTAGCCCCCATCGGCGACGTGATCAGTCTGGTGCTGCGCGCCCCCGAAGCGCTCGAACCCGAACGCGAACGCAAAGCGATCCGCTTGGGCCAACACCCGCCGCAAAAAGTCACCGACGCCCGCGCCCGCGTCCTCGAAGTCGCATCCGACGGCATGGCGCGCTCCCTGAAAGAATTCGCGCAAACCGCAGGCGTGACGACGCAAGTCATCACCGCCCTCGTCAAAATCGGCGCCCTCGAAGAAGTCGTCCTGCCGCCGCGCCCACCGGCGAAACCCGATCCCGCCTTCGCCGGACCAACGCTCTCGATCGCGCAAGCGAAAGCCGCGGCGCATATGATCAAGTCGGTCCACGCGCAAAAATTCGACGCGATGTTCCTCGACGGCGTCACCGGCTCCGGCAAAACCGAGGCCTATTTCGAAGCCGTCGCCGCCGCGCTGCAAAAGGGAAAGCAGGCGCTGATCCTGCTCCCCGAAATCGCGCTCACCGTGCAATTCCTTGAACGCTTCACCAAACGCTTCGGCGCGCGCCCCACCGAATGGCACTCCGACCTCACGCAAGCCCAACGCCGCCGCAACTGGCGCCACGTGATGACGGGCGACGCGCGCGTGGTGGTTGGCGCACGCTCCGCGTTGTTTCTGCCGTACAAAGAACTCGGCCTCATCATCGTCGACGAAGAACACGACAGCGCCTTCAAACAAGAAGAAGGCCTCATCTATCACGCACGCGACATGGCGGTCGTGCGCGCCAACATCGAAAACTGCCCGATCGTCTTAAGCTCCGCGACCCCCTCGCTCGAAACCTGGGTCAACGCCGAAAGCGGCCGCTACACGCGCCTGCATCTGCCCGAACGCCACGGCAAAGCCACGCTGCCCGAAGCCGCGCTCATCGACATGCGCAAAGAAGAAACGAAAGCCGGCGAATACCTCTCGCCCACCCTCGTGCGCGCCGTCGAGCACAGCTTGGCGCAAGGCGAACAGGCTATGCTGTTCCTAAACCGCCGCGGCTTCGCGCCGCTCACGCTGTGCAAGGCGTGCGGCCACAAAATGGGCTGCCCGCGCTGCACATCATGGCTGGTCGAACATCGCTACAAGCGAAAGCTCGTCTGCCACCACTGCGGCTACGACCGAAACATTCCGCCCAGTTGCCCCGAATGCAAAACGGCAGGTGCCTTCATCGCCTGCGGCCCGGGCGTCGAACGCGTCGCCGAAGAAGTCGCCGCAAAATTCCCGAACGCCCGCACCAACATCGCCTCCAGCGACACCATGGGCGGCCCACGCCAAATCCAACTCGCCATCGAAGCGATCGCGAACCACGAAATCGACATCCTCATCGGCACGCAAATCGTGGCGAAGGGCCACAACTTCCCAATGCTAACGCTCGTCGGCGTCGTCGACGGCGACCTGGGCCTAGACGGCGCAGACCCCCGCGCCCGCGAACGCACCTTCCAACTCCTGCACCAGGTCTCAGGCAGAGCCGGCCGCGCCGACCGCCCCGGCCGCGTCCTCATCCAAACGACCGACCCCAACCACGCGGTGCTGAAAGCACTCGCGTCCGGCAACCGCGACGCCTTCTACGCCGCCGAATGGGGCCGCCGCGAAATGGCGGGCCTCCCCCCCTTCGGCCGCATGGCCGCCCTCATCATCTCCGGCCGCAAAGAACAACAAGTCCACGAAGCCGGCGAACAACTAGCCGCCACAGCACCCAACGCCAAAGGCGTCCAAGTCTGGGGCCCCGCCCCAGCGCCCCTCTCCATGATCCGCGGTCAAACCAGATTGCGCCTAGCCGTCCACACAGACCGCACAGTCAACATCCAAGCCTACCTCCGAACCTGGCTCGAAGGCTTGAAGCTACCGTCGTCGGTATTCCTAACAATCGACGTCGACCCGCAAAGTTTCATGTAGAAGATCGAAGCTCTCAGAGCGTATCGAGAAAGCTCTAGCCCTGGGACCGCGGGCGTCCTCGCCCGCTCTTACAGCGTAAGACCACGCGCTATCTCGACGAACTAGCCCGCCCCTTCCAACCACTCGAAAACCGCCAATCCTCAGCCAGCGCACACAACCGAGCCTTCACCGGATTCATCGCGATATATTCAACGACGCTCGCATAGTGCTCACCATCGCGAACCGCACGATCAAAATACTCCGGCGCCCAAAACACCCCACGACGATCGAGAACGGCATTGACCCGTCTCGCGCTGAACGACTTCCACGCCTGCACGATGTCCGACAACGTCTCGCCCAACGGCGTCACAAGGACGTGCACATGGTTCGGCATAATCACCCACGCATGCAGCCGATAACGCTGTGCATCGAAGTGCAGCAGCGCGTTTTCGATGATCTCTCCGACAGCAGGCGTCGCCAGCGCACCCGATCCATGGCCGCTATCGAGCGCCATCTCGATCCGCTTGCGCCGCTCCCTATCGCGCGCGCCATCAGCGAGCTGATCAAGTTCGATGCGCCAATGCTGAAGCACGGTCTTCGGCAAACTGTCCGCAAGCCGAAACGTGATCGACTGCGGAATATCGCCCGCCTCCCAATGCGGAAGATACCCACGCGAATGCCAGACCTTCTGTTCTTCTGGAGACACGATCGCTCCTGTCGAACGCCTCAAGAGCGGGCGAGGACGCCCGCGGTCCCAGGACCAGGGCCCTCTACGAATAACCCGAACCCTACGATCGAAGAGCGGAGCATCGAAGAACAAGCCCCGGGGCCGCGGGCGTCCTCGCCCGCTCTTCTCCAACAGCGTCCCCTCCGACGCACCCTGAGACGATCCGTCCTCAGCCGCGCTTTTGCGCCGTGTTGCGCCGCAATGGGGGCTATGGTAGACCCCGCGCGCGGCGTCGGCAGGGGTAGAATTCGCGCCTCCCCCACAAGCAAAAACTGTCGCAAATTCAATGGCTTAAGCCTCGCCGAAAATTCGGCGTTCGTCGGGCTTGAGCGACCATTTGTCTGGAGAGCAGCAAACCGTGGCAAGCGAGAACGTTTCGGTGTCGGGTCTGGCGGGCCGCTATGCGACCGCGCTGTTCGAACTCGCATCCGAATCGAAGGCGCTGGACGCGGTCGGTGGCGACCTAACGCGCCTCAGCGCGCTCATCGACGGCAGCGCCGACCTGGCGCGCCTCGTGCGCTCGCCGGTCTTCTCCCGCGATGAGCAAGGCAAGGCGATTGCCGCCGTCCTCGATCGTCTCGGCGTCGATCAGCTCACGAAAAACTTCATCGGCCTGCTCGCGCAGAAGCGCCGCCTGTTTGCGCTCCCGGGCATCGTCCGCGATTTCGAAACCTTGCTCGCCAACCAGCGCGGCCAAATGTCGGCCGAGGTGGTGAGCGCCCAACCGTTGAAACCCGAACAGCGCACCGCGCTCGCCGGCACCCTCAAAGACGCGTTGAAGCGCGATGTCCGCATCGCCGAACGCGTCGACCCCACGCTCTTAGGCGGGCTGATCGTCAAGGTCGGCTCGCGTCAAATCGACTCATCACTCAAATCAAAGCTCGTTCGTCTGGAACGCGCGATGAAAGGCGCCTGAGACAGCCATGGATATCCAAGCCGCAGAAATTTCCGCGATCCTGAAAACGCAGATCAAGAACTTCGGCGCCGAGGCCGAGGTCAGCGAGATCGGCCAAGTGCTGTCGGTCGGCGACGGCATCGCGCGCATCTACGGCCTCGACAAAGTGCAAGCCGGTGAGATGGTCGAATTCCCCGGTGGCATCAAAGGCATGGCGCTGAACCTCGAAACCGACAACGTCGGCGTCGTGATCTTCGGCAACGACCGCGACATCAAAGAAGGCGACACGGTAAAGCGCACGGGCTCGATCGTTGACGTGCCGGTGGGCAAGGGCCTGCTCGGCCGCGTCGTCGATCCGCTCGGCAACCCGCTCGACGGCAAAGGTCCGATCCAATCGACCGAACGCCGCCGCGTCGACGTCAAGGCGCCGGGCATCATTCCGCGCCGCTCGGTGCACGAACCGATGCAGACGGGCCTGAAGTCGGTGGACTCGCTCATCCCGATCGGCCGCGGCCAGCGCGAGCTCATCATCGGCGACCGCCAAACCGGCAAGACCGCCATCGCGCTCGACACCATCATCAATCAGAAATCGGTCAACGCCACCGGCGACGAAAAGCAAAAGCTCTATTGCATCTACGTCGCCATCGGACAAAAGCGTTCGACGGTGGCCCAGATCGTGAAGACGCTCGAACAGTTCGGCGCGATGGAATACACGATCGTCGTCGCCGCGACGGCGTCCGACCCCGCGCCGCTGCAGTTCCTGGCGCCGTTCGCCGGCTGCACGCTGGGCGAATTCTTCCGCGACAACGGCATGCACGCCGTCATCATCTATGATGACTTGTCGAAGCAGGCCGTCGCCTACCGTCAGATGTCGCTCTTGCTGCGCCGCCCGCCGGGCCGCGAAGCCTATCCGGGCGACGTGTTCTATCTTCACTCCCGCTTGCTGGAACGCGCCGCGAAGTTGAACGACGCGAACAAGGGCGGCTCGCTCACCGCGCTGCCGATCATCGAAACGCAGGCCTCCGACGTGTCGGCCTACATTCCGACGAACGTCATTTCGATCACCGACGGCCAGATCTTCCTTGAAACCGAATTGTTCTATCAGGGCATTCGTCCCGCGGTGAACGTCGGCATCTCGGTCTCGCGCGTGGGCTCGTCGGCGCAGATCAAGGCGATGAAGCAAGTCGCCGGCACCATGAAGTCAGACCTCGCGCAGTATCGCGAAATGGCCGCCTTCGCGCAGTTCGGCTCCGACCTCGACGCCGTGACGCAGCGCTTGCTGAACCGCGGTTCGCGTCTGACGGAATTGCTCAAGCAACCGCAATTCGCCCCGTTCCCGGTCGAAGAGCAGGTGATCTCGATCTACGCCGGCACGCGCGGCTATCTCGACAAGCTCCAGGTCAGCCAGATCGGCAAGTTCGAACTCGAACTGCTGCAGTCGATCCGCGCCGGTCACAAAGATCTGCTCGACGGCATCCGCAAGGAAAAGGCGCTGACGCCGGATCTTGAGGCGAAGCTGAAGTCGATCCTCGAAAACTTCACCAAGAGCTTCGCGTAGAACCAGATGCCGAGCTTAAAAGACCTCCGCAACCGCATCGCCAGCGTGAAGTCGACGCGCAAGATCACGCGCGCGATGCAGCTCGTCTCGGCATCCAAACTAAAGCGCGCGCAAGAAGCCGCCGAAGCCGCGCGCCCCTACGCTGAAAAGATGCAAGGCGTGCTCGCGAACCTCGCGTCGGGCATCGCGGGCCAAGCCGGCGCGCCGAAACTGCTCGCCGGCACCGGCCGCGAAGATACGCATCTGCTCGTCGTGATGACCGCCGACCGCGGTCTCTGCGGCGGCTTCAACACCAACATCGTGAAGCTCGCGCGCCAGCACATTCAATCGCTGCTGCGCGACGGCAAGAAAGTCAAAATCCTCTGCGTCGGCCGCAAGGGCCGCGATCAGCTGCGCCGTCTCTACGCGAATCTGATCATCGGCACGGTAGAACTCAGCGGCATCCGTCGCCTGGGCTTCGTCCACACACAGCCGATCGCCAAACAAGTACTCGACCAATTCGACCTGGGCGAAGTCGACGTCGTGACGCTCTTCTACGCGCGCTTCAAATCGGTGATCAGCCAGATCCCGACCGCGCTGCGTTTGATCCCGGCCGAAGTGCCCAAGGGCACGAAGACGGCGGACCTCAAAGGCGGCGCCTACGAGTACGAGCCCGACGAACAGGACATCCTCGCCGAACTGCTGCCGCGCAATGTCGGGATCCAAATCTTCCGCGCGCTGCTCGAAAACCAAGCGTCCGAACAGGGCGCGCGCATGGCCGCGATGGACGCGGCGACGCGCAACGCCGGCGACGTCATCGACGCGCTGTCGACGAAGTACAACCGCTCGCGCCAGGCGCAGATCACCAAAGAACTCATCGAAATCATTTCGGGCGCCGAAGCGCTCTAAGAGGCAGACATGAACGCTCCCACCAACATCACCGGCAAAGTCACTCAGGTCATCGGCGCCGTCGTCGACGTGCAGTTCGAGAACGAACTCCCGGCGATTTTGAACGCGCTCGAAACCAAGAACGGCAGCATCCGTCTGGTGCTCGAAGTGGCGCAGCATCTGGGTGAATCGACCGTCCGCACGATCGCCATGGACTCGACCGAAGGCCTCGTCCGCGGTCAGGAAGTGAAAGACACGGGCCGCCCGATCTCGATCCCCGTGGGTCCGGGCACCTTGGGCCGCATCATCAACGTCATCGGCGAACCGATCGACGAAGCGGGTCCGGTGAAGGGCACCGAAATGCGCCCGATCCACGCCGACGCGCCGAAGTTCACGGAACAATCGACCGAGGCGCAAATCCTGCTCACCGGCATCAAGGTCGTCGACCTGCTCGCGCCTTATGCCCGCGGCGGCAAGATCGGCCTCTTCGGCGGCGCCGGCGTCGGCAAGACGGTGCTCATCCAGGAACTCATCAACAACGTCGCGAAGAAGCACGGCGGCTATTCCGTGTTCGCGGGCGTCGGTGAGCGTACGCGCGAAGGCAACGACCTCTACCACGAGATGATCGAGTCTGGCGTGAACAAGGACCCGAAGAAGGGTTCGACCGACGGCTCCAAATGCGCGCTGATCTTCGGTCAGATGAACGAACCGCCGGGCGCCCGCGCCCGCGTCGGTCTGACGGGCCTCACGGTGTCGGAATACTTCCGCGACCAAGGCCAAGACGTGCTCTTCTTCGTCGACAACATCTTCCGCTTCACACAAGCCGGTTCGGAAGTGTCGGCGCTCCTCGGCCGCATCCCGTCAGCGGTGGGTTACCAGCCGACGCTCGCCACCGACATGGGCGCGCTTCAGGAACGCATCACCACGACGAACAAAGGCTCGATCACCTCGGTGCAGGCCATTTACGTGCCGGCCGACGACTTGACCGACCCGGCGCCGGCAACGTCGTTCGCCCACTTGGACGCGACGACCACGCTGAACCGAGCGATCTCGGAAAAGGGCATCTACCCGGCCGTCGACCCGCTCGACTCCACCTCGCGCATTCTCGATCCGCGCGTCGTCGGCGACGACCACTACCGCGTCGCCCGCGAAGTGCAGAGAATCCTGCAGAAGTACAAGTCGCTGCAGGACATCATCGCCATTCTGGGCATGGACGAACTCTCGGAAGACGACAAAGTCCTCGTCGCCCGCGCCCGCAAGATCGAACGCTTCTTGAGCCAGCCGTTCCACGTCGCCGAAATCTTCACGAACACGCCCGGCGTCTTCGTCGACATCGCCGACACGATCAAAGGCTTCGACGGCCTCTGCCGCGGCGACTACGACCACCTGCCCGAACAAGCCTTCCTCATGGTCGGCACCATCGAAGACGCGGTGAAGAAAGCCGAACGCCTCGCAGCGGAAGCGGCGTAGGAAGAAAGGTTCACCACAAAGCCTCAAAGCACTCGAAGCTCCACAAAGAAGGCTCGTTCGGCGCGAAGCGCCCGTCCTTCTCCTTCGTGAAACTTGGTGCTCTTCGAGGCTTAGTGGTGAAAACTGAATCGAAGTCGCGCTAACGCGCGAAAGTAGGACGAAATGGCGAAACTGCACTTTGATCTCGTAAGCCCCGAACGCCTGCTGATCTCGGCCGACGTCGATCAAGTCGACGTGCCGGGCAGCGAGGGCGACTTCGGCGTGCTTGCCGGCCACGCGCCGGTGATGACGACGCTGCGCCCCGGCGTGCTGACCATGATGGCTGCCGGCAAGTCGCCGGAGAAATTCTTCGTCCGCGGCGGCTTCGCAGAGGTGACGCTCGAAGGCCTGACCGTGCTCGCGGAAGAGGCAATGCCCTTGGCCGAACTCGACACCGCCGCGCTCGACCAACGGGTTAAGAACGCCGAGGAAGACGCCGCCGACGCGAAGGACGAAGTGTCGCGCCGCCGCGCCCAAGACCAGCTCGACCAATTGCGGGAACTGCGCGCCGCCCTCGCGCATTAAGTTCAATCGCCCGACATGTGACGGCTGACCTGCCGCAGCAATAGGCACGCCGGGCGATAGGCAGCGCGGTTCAGTTTTGCTAGGTTCCGCCCGTAAGGACCCGCGAACGCGGGCGGGCTTGGGGTGTTTCAACTTGGGAGTGGCCGCCATGGCGGACCATTGGACGCTCGACACGATCAACTGGCAGAAGTTCGACCCCGCGAAGGTCGACCCTGCCCTTCTGCGCGCCGTGAAAGCCGCCGCCCTCGTCGAATACAACGCCAAGGACTACGTCGAATACCTGCGCAAGGTGTTCAAGAACGACCCCAAGACCATGGACGTCCTGGAACACTGGGGCGCCGAAGAAGTCCAGCACGGCGACGCGCTCGGCCGCTGGGCCGAAATCGCCGACCCCACGTACAATTTCAAGGAAGCCTTCACCCGCTTCCGCGCCGGCTACACGCCGGAGCATTTCGTCAACGCCGACGGCTCCGTCCGCGGCAGCCGCATCGGTGAGCTCATCGCGCGCTGCGTCGTCGAATGCGGCACGTCCTCCGGCTACACCGCGCTGCGCGACGCGACGGAAGAGCCGGTGCTGAAACAAATCTCAGGCCTGATCGCGGCCGACGAGTTCAAGCACTACCGCCTGTTCTACGATCTCATGCACGCGCAGCCGGAAAAGCCCCCGGGCTTCTGGCGCCGCCTCACCATCGCCGCCACGCGACTGCACGAAGCCGAAGACGACGAACTCGCCTACGCCTACTACTGCGCCAACGTGCCGGCCGAGAAGGCGCACGAAATCAAATACGACCGCAAGTCGTTCCATCAGCAATACCAAGCCTGCGCGATGTACATGTACCGCCGTCCGCACATCGAGCGTGCGGTGGCGATGATCGGCCGCGCCATCGGCCTGCACCCGGAATCGCGCGTGGTGAAAATCGCCGGCCGCGGCTTCTGGGAAATCCTGCGCTTCCGCAACTGGACCGCCGGCAGCGCGGCGAAAGCCGCTTAGGCCTTCACCGCCCGCGTCGCGATATAGCAATTCATCAAGCGGTGTATCGGCGCGCGATCCGCCGGCCACCCGTCTTCGTACATCGCGACGATCGTAAACCCCGCGTCCGTCTGCCCGCCGATCTGATCGTCAAGCGTGTGCCCATACTCCAGCAGTCCGTCGTCCTTGCGCAACGCGGCAAGCTCGGCATCGTCGGGATAGTCGGCCGGTGAAAACGGCGCGCGGTACTTCAACTCGACCACGTCCTCACGCTCGCGCGCCAGATCCAGCATGAAGACGACCGGATTGACGAAGCCCGACAACAACGCCCCGCCGCGCTTCAACACGCGATAGGCCTCCAGCCAGACCGGCCGGACCTGCGGCACGAAACAGTTCGAACACGGATGAAAGATGAGATCGAACGTCTCATCCGCAAAGGCCGACAGATCGCGCATATCCCCTTCGACCAGCGAAATGGAAAGCCCCTCGCGCGCCGCAACGTCGCCGTCGCGCGACAGCTGCACCGGCGAATTGTCGAAGATGGTGACGTCCGCCCCCGCCGCCGCCAGACAAGGCCCCTGCTGCCCGCCGCCGCAAGCCAGCCCCAGCACACGTTTGCCGCGCACGTCGCCCAGCCAAGCCGCGGGCACCGGCCGCGTCGGCGTCAACAGCAGCGAAAGCTCACCGCGCCGCGCCCGTGCAATCACGTCCGGCCCGACCGGCACGCTCCACTCATTGTTCGCCCGCGCCAACTTGTCCCACGCGCGCTTGTTGTGCAGGGCGACGCTCTCGCCTTCGAATGTTTCGCTCATCAACCCCCGCCTCCTGGCATCGCGCGGTAGATGCGCCTAACGTCAAAGCCGATTCAAGGCCCGCGCGTGTCGCGTGAGGCATCAAAGGGAGACGACGATGTTGAAGCTCACAACCGCCGCCGCCATCCTGGCGCTGGCAGCTCTACCAACGACCGCCTTCGCCGCCGCGCCCACCGACGGCGCATTCCAAGTCGCGAACGTAGCGCCACCCGAAGAACCCGAAGCCCCGCCGCCCACACCCGCAACCGACCCGAACGCGCCGACATCGACCGACGCGCCACCCGCGCCCGAAAACCCCGTCGCCCCAACCGACACACCGGAGGCGGTCGAAGGCTCAACTCCCTCCACCGAACCCGCCCCCGAAGTCCCCGACGCCGCAGCCGCCACGGTCGAAACAACCGACGCCGCCGTCGAAACCACGACCGAATACAACCAAGAAGTCGCCAGCAGCGGCAACAACATGGGCACGATCATCGCCGTGATCGCCTTCCTCGCAGTCGCCGCCGGCGCCGGCTACTGGTTCATGAACCGCAAAGCCTAAGACACCGCCCAAGCGCCTCTCATCCTCCCCCGCAAGCGGGGGAGGGGGACCGCCGCGAAGCGGTGGTGGAGGGGGGGCGACACAGCGCAACGCAATAAAACCAAGCGCGCCGTCACTTCGCCTCATCCGCATGAATCGCATGCAGCACGCGATGAAACACCGGCGCCAACACCACGCCCGTCACCGCAATCAACAACAACCCCGAATACAGCGCATAAAGCCCGGCGAAAATTTTCGCCCCATCATCCTCAAGCACGGCCACCGGCCCCATCCCGCCCAAGATCATCGCAGCGTTGAGAAACGCATCGACCAACGGCAACCGCGCAAACACGACATACCCGGCGACTCCAGCGGCCAGCGACACCGCAATAAACCCAACCGCAATCGCCAACGACCAAGCGACGCGCTGCGCAAACACCACCCGGCTCGCCAACTTCTGCCGCTTATGCTCAAACCGAAACATCCGCTCCTCCCGCGAGGTCTATCGTAGAGCGGCAGCCTACACGAATTAGCCAAAGCCCTGGGACCGCGGGCATCCTGCCCGCATCCGCCGCAGCGAAGCGAAGGCGGACGCGGCGTCTCAACCGCCGACGGCCGCCGAACACGCCCCGCACCCCGCGCAGCAATCACCTCATCAAGCGCCGCCAAATACGCCAGAACCTCCTCATCGCTCAACGCGCTGACAACGCTCTCATGCTGCTGCAACAGCATCGAAGGCGGCACCACCCGCGCAATCACGCGCAGATAAACCGAAGGCTCATCCTCGCGCACGATCACCCGCGCGCCATGCGCCTCGAAATCCGCGCACAGCGCCGCAATGAAATGCTCGCCCAACTTATTGCGCGACCCCTTGGGCCGCCCGGGATTCCCCGGCAATGCAAGTTCAACTTGATGAGCACGATTGCAGTTTCACGCTTTCGAGGCGAACCGGCCTGAGCATTCTGGACGCTCGCAGGGTCATCGTTCGCAGTCTGGCGCGCCGACATCCTGGCTTTGATGACTTGCGAGCACGCGTAGCCAACATGCTAGGCGCGTGAAGCATCACCCCCCACTCAGCGCCCCAAATATATGCACCTCCGCCTTCGGTTTCAGCTTCACGCTGACCTCGTGCACGCGCTCGCCGTCGACGAAGATGCGCATGTGCTCGCGGATGCGGTTCTGCTCGTCGACCACGCGAAAGCGAATCCCCGGGAAGCGCTGATTGAGATGCGCGAGCGCTTCGTCGATGGTGCGGCCTTGCGCGTCCACATGCGTGGCGCCGGCGGTGTAGCTGCGCAGCTGCTGCGGCACGAAGACGGTGACGGCGGTGGTCATCGCTGGGAGCGCCGGCTTCCAGCCGGCCCTTTCTGACTCGCCGTGGGAAGTGCCGGCAGGATGCCGGCGGTCCCAGGAAGACAAGAGCGGGCGGGGACGCCCGCGGTCCCAGGGCTAGAACGCGTTCGGAGGCGCGGGGCCTTTCGCTCGACGCCGCTCACAACCGGGTCACCGCTTCCACCGAATAGATCTCCGGCAGGTGTGCGGCGATCTGCGTGAAGCGGCCGCCTTCGTTGGTGCTCGCCCACACCTCGCCGCCCGTGGTGCCGAGATAGAGGCCGACGGCCTTCATGTCGTCGCGGCAGAACGCCTGCCGCTTCACCGTGAACCAGCCCTGCTTCTTCGGAAAGCCTTTATCCTGCCGCTCCCAACTCGCGCCCGCATCGCGCGTACGATAGACGGCGGGCGCGCCGCCCGGGCTCGTGCGCGGCCACACGTCGCTGCCGTCCATCGGAAACACCCACGCGGTGTCTTCGTCGCGCGGATGGCCGAGGATCGTGAAGCCGATATCGCCGACCTCTTTCGGCATCTGCTTGCCGATGCGCTCCCACTTATCGGAGGGACGGTCGAGCCGATAGATGCCGCAATGATTCTGCTGCCACAGCCGGTCTGGGTGCGTCGGCGCAAAGGCGATGTAGTGCGCGTCCTGCCCGAACTCCGGATACGGATCGGGGAGGAAATTCGCCTCGACGTTCTTGTTCAGCGGCGCCCACGAACGCGCGCGGTCGCGGCTCTCGAACACGCCGCCGGTCGAGGTCGCGATATAGATGTGCCGCGCATCGCTCGGGTCGATCAGAATCTGATTGAGCAGCGCCCCGTCCGGCGTGCCGCCGTCGGCCGGGCACCATTTCCAATACATCGGATGCTCATTGAAGCCGGAGACCCCCTCCCACGAAATTCCGTCATCAGTCGAAACGAACAGCCCCGGCGGCGACGTCCCCGCCCACCAAACTTGCGGATCGTCCGCGTGCCCCGGCGAGATCCAAAACGTATGACCGACCGCGCGCGGATGCGAAGCCACAGCCGTCGCGCCCAGGCCGCCGTTTTTCGGCGCCGCATCGATCTTCGGAAACGCCGGCGGCACCCGCGCCTCAACCCAAGTCTTGCCCTTATCGACCGAGCGAAAAATCGTAGGCCCAAGGTGCCCCGTCTTCGCCGCCATCAACAACGTGCCCGACTTCCCCCGCGGGTCGCGCACGATGTGATTGACGATATTGCCCAGCAACACCGGCCCCTCGACACGCCACGTCGTGCGCGCCGGATCACTATGAAAAAACCAAGCCCCCTTACGCGTCCCCACCAACAAGGTCACGCCACGCGGTTTCTGCTTCGTTGCAGCGGTCTTCGCCATCGGGGGTCTCGTCGTTGTGCATCTGGGCCGCGAAACTTACAGCCAGCCAGGACGAACGCCAACGACTCCGCTTGGCCCTCGTTTCGTTCGCCGAATTCGCGCAGCGAGAGAAACTGGCCGCGAAAACTGGACCGGTCTTAAGCGGAAACCGGCGACGTCACGTTGGAAACCCACTCGCGCACATAGCGCGCGGTCTTCTCCCAGCCCGGCTCGCCGATCAGCCAGTGGCTGGCATTCGCGACCTCGAAATATTCGCCGCGTTCGCGATAACGCCGCGCGATCGACGCGACCGTCTTCGGCGGATTGACCCGGTCATAAGCCCCGGCGACGCACAGCACCGGACACGTCACCTGCCGCGCATCGACGAAGCTCGCGCGCCGCACGTCCATCGCCCAATGCAAAATCTCAAACGTCGCCAGCCCCGACTCCGGCACGAAGCGCGCGAACGTCGCCTCCCGCTCGCCCGGCGGCAGAAGGTCCAGCGCATGCGTCTCCGCAATCCACGCCTCGGGCCGCAGCGGCTTGTTCCAAAACTGCCCGGCGAGATAAAGCCCCTGCGCCGACATGATCTCCCAATACGTCGTCGGCAACGTGCCCCAAGGTGACGACGGCGCGAGCAACACCAGCGCCTTCACCGGCACCCGCGTCGCCACCATCTGCGCCACCAGCCCGCCCATCGAATGCCCGATCAACACCGGCGGCCGCGGCATCGTCCGCACCAACGCCTCGATATCCGCCGCATAATCCAACGTCGAGGTCAGCCCCAGCTCCTTCACCGCCCGCTGCCCCGGCACCGTGTCGTGATGGCGAAGCGTGGGCACGGAAACCTTCGCCCCCTGCGCCTCAAAAACCTGCCGATACCCGTCCATCGCCCAACCGGCACAAAACGCACCGTGGATCAAAATAACTGACTCGCTCATTCGACCATTCTAAGGGGCGGGAGGTTTCTCTCCGGCCAACAATCTCGCGCGATCGCCTGTTTTCTATCGGACAAGTTACCGCGCCAGGCGGCCCAGGCACTCGATATTCGCGGTTTGTTCTAGTGGGTGGCCGCTATCCCGGCGACGCGAAATGGCGAAATTCCCGAACCACGCTCTCATAGACGCCGCGCTTGAAGGGCACGATCAATGCGGGCAACTCGTCGATCTCAACCCATCGGAAGGCGTCGAATTCCGCCGGCGAATGGGCCTGAAGATCGATATCGCCATCCTCGCCCAAAAATCGCATGGCAAACCACTTCTGCGTCTGCCCGCGATACTTCCCCTTCAAAGCCACGCCAACCGCCTCGCGCGGCAAGTCGTAGGTGAGCCAATCGGGCGCCTCCGCCAGGACGTCGACCTTCGCAATGCCGGTCTCTTCCTCAAGCTCCCGCAAAGCCGCCGCACGCAGGTCTTCGCCGGGATCGACGCCCCCTTGCGGCATCTGCCACGACTCGCCGACGTCGCCGAAGATCCGCCGCCCCACAAAGACAAGGCCCGCGCGGTTCAAAACCATCATGCCCACGCAAGGACGATAGGGCAGGGTCTCCGGATCGACCATCTTGCTCACGGATGCGGCGCCGCTTCGAACGGCTGCGGATCCTCCGGCAACACAGGCGCCGGTTCGGCAGGCGCGGGTGCCGTCCGCCGCGGCTGCGGGTGCGAGCGAACCGTCGGCGCCACGGCCGGCGCAACAACGGCCCGCGCCTCGACCAGCGTCGACACCGGCACCAGCGCAATCCCCTTCTCCTCAAGGCTCGCCGCCCACGCCGTCACGCGGTCGATCGTCACCGGAAACGCCGTCGCAATCCCGATCGCCGACCCGCGCTGCTTGGCCAATTCCTCAAGCGTCGTGAATTCCTTCTCGATCGCCTCGCGCGTCGGATTGCGGTCGATCAGCCGGTCGCCGCGCGCAAACGCCGCCCCCTCCGCGCCCGCGACCTCGCGTGCAATCGATTGATCCGCCTCGCCGTTGTCGACGAAGTAGAGCCCGCGCCCCGACGCCGCGCGAAGCAGCGCTTGAAGATCAGGCTCGCTCGCCAAGAACTTGCCGCCCTGCGAAGCGATCAAGCCCGAATACCCCGCGACCTTCGCCATCACCCGCCGCATCCGCCCAGGATTTTCCTCCGCCTGCGCGCCGGTCAACAACGTGTCCTGCCCCGGATCGTTGTCGGGATAATCGTAAGGCTCAAGCGGCATCTCAAGCAGCACCTCGTGCCCCTTCGCCCGTGCCGTCGAAACCAGCCCTTGCAGCGAAGAACCATACGGCGTGATCGCGAACGTCACCCCCTCTGGCAAGCGGTCGAGCGCCGCCTGCGTCGCCGCCTCGCCCAGCCCCAAGCCGCCGATCACCACAGCGATTTTCGGCCGCGGGTCCGACTTGTCAAACGGCCGCGCATAAACGTCCATCGGTTTGCGCCCATCGTCGGCAATCTTGGGCAGCGGCCCTTCGACCGCCATCTCGACCAAAGCCGGATCGCTGATGACGATGCCGTTCGCCGAGACGAGCGACATGGCCGTCGGCGCGGCGGCGTCGACCGGCCCGCCGGTGCCCGACGAAACCGGCGCCTGCTCGATCTTGATGACCTGCTTGGGCTCGCCGTCGTCGGCGTCTCCAAACACGGACACGATGATGATGATCAGAAAGGCGACGACCGCGACGATCGTGCCGACGGTCCCCAGAAGATGCCTGCCGCCCAAGGCGCCGAGGCCGCGGGTCTGACCGGCGGGATACCCAGGCATGGACATGAATGAGGGGCTCGGCGTCGTCGTTCCGGAAGGGGCACTGGAATGTGCCCCGTCCGGACTCCGTTAATCAAGTGGCGCGAAACCGCCTTAGTTCGGCTTCGGCGCGTTCGCCGGTTGCGCGGCGCTCGAAACCAATTCCTGGCCGCGCAGCAAACGCATCGCATAGGTCAGCTGGAAGTCGTCGAACTTCTCGCCCGCCTTCGGCTTCACGACCGGCCCGACATGCGGCTTGCGGCCGCCTTCTTGCGCATCGAGATGCTTGGGCAGGTTCGCTTCCGACAGACGATCGGCCGCTTCCTTCTCGCTATCGTCCTCGGCCTTCTGCTCGACCAGGATGTCCGGATCGATGCCCGTGGCCTGGATCGAACGGCCCGAAGGCGTGAAGTACTTCGCCGTCGTCAGGCGCAGCGCACCGTCAACCCCGCCCGCGAGCGGAATGACCGTCTGCACCGAACCCTTGCCGAACGAGCGTGTGCCGATGACGCGGGCGCGCTTCTGATCTTGCAGAGCACCCGCGACGATTTCCGACGCCGAGGCCGACCCTTCGTTGATCAGCACGACGACTGGAACGCCGGCCAGAATCTGACCCGACCGGGCACCGTAGCGCTGCGTGTCGCCCGCGCGACGGCCGCGGGTCGAGACGATCTCGCCCTGGTCGAGGAACGCGTCCGAAACGAAGATCGCCTGATCGAGCAACCCGCCCGGATTGTTGCGCAGGTCGAGCACGACGCCGCGCAGCTTATTGCCGATCTTTGCTTTCACTTGATCGACGGCCTTGTCGAGCCCGTCTTCCGTCTGCTCGTTGAAGGTCGTAATGCGGATGTACGCGATGTCGGCTTCCTGACGGAAGCGAACGCTTTCGACGCGAATGATCGCGCGCGTCAGAACGATCTCAAGTGGCTTCTTCTCGCCCTTGCGCAAAATCGTGATCTTGATCTGCGAGTTCACCGGACCGCGCATCTTGTCGACCGCTTCCGACAGCGTCATGCCCTGGATCAGCGTGCCGTCGATCGAGGCGATAAGGTCGCCCGTCTTGATGCCGGCCTTCGCCGCCGGCGTCCCGTCCATCGGCGAGATCACCTTGACGAGGCCTTCTTCCATCGTGACTTCAAGGCCAAGCCCGCCGTACTCGCCGCGGGTCGACACCTGCATGTCCGAAAAATTCTTGGGGTTGAGATAGCTCGAGTGCGGGTCGAGTGAGGTCAGCATCCCGTTGATCGCATTCTCGACCAACTCCGCGTCCTTCACTTCGCGCACGTAATCGTTCTTCACGCGTTCGAACACGTCGCCGAAAAGATTGAGCTGACGATACGTGTCCGTGCTCGCGACGGTGGCCATCGGCGCAAGCGCCAAAGCTGCGCCGAACCCAATGCTGCCTGCCACGCCTGCTAAGATCAGTTTGTTCATGGAACTATCCGCTCACCTTTTCTCTGAGTCCGGCAAACCAGGGCGCCGGATCGACCGGGACGCCGCTGCGCCTAAACTCGATGTAAAGCCTCTCGCCCCCGCTGCCAGTCTGCACGCTCTTGTGTTGTGGGCGCCGGCCCGCACCCATTCTTCCGACCGGCTCTCCCGCAAGCACCGTTTGACCGACGACGCCATCGATCTTAGCAAGGCCTGCAAGTAAAACATGATAGCCGCCGTTGGCCGAGATTATCAACATTTGACCGTAGCCTCGGAAGGTTCCGGCGAACATGATTTTCCCGTCACACGGAGAAGTGACAGCCGATCCGGGGCGCGTTTCCAGGCGAATGCCCGCCAAATGACCACCGTCACCATCTTCGGCCCCAAACCTTGCCGTAAGTTCACCGTTAGCGGGTAAGGTCAACATGCCTTTCAACCCATCCAGTGACATGGTCCGCGCAGAGCCGGCCGACGCGATCTGCTTGGTAATCACCTGGCTGGACGTGGCCGACGAAGGCCGCTTGGCGTCTTCATTCAGGCTTGCAATCAGAGCGCGCAAATCGCCCGCCTGTTCGGCAAGGTCGCTTGCCCGCGACTGTGTCGCCTTCAAGTCCTGATCCGTCTGCGCCGCAAGGCTGCGCCGGTGAATCAAGAGTTCGCTGAGCACGTTTCGGTCCTTGTCGAGTGCAGCGGCGGCGGCGGCGACCTTCAACCGTTCTTCCGCTGCGTTCTGCCGCAAGCCGCGCAGTTCGGAAAGATCGTGGCTCAACTTTGCGGCTTCTTTTTGGACGGCCGGAACGACCGCCGACAAAAGCATGGCCGACCGCGCGGCAGCCGTCGCATCGTTCGGCCGCACGATCAGCGCCGGCGGCGGCTCGCTGCCCATCCGCTGAAGCACGGCCAGCAACGAGGAAAGTTTCCCACGCTGATCGACGAGCGCCCGCATGGCCGAAGCCTCGCGCGTTTCAAACACCGCAAGCCGCTGCTCGACGACGTTGAGATCGCGCTCGCGCGCCTGGGCCGTCGCCGCAGCCTGAATCAACTTCTCGCGCAGATCGCGTTGTTCGTCGGCAAGCTTGGCCGCGGAGTCGGTCAGGCTCTCGATACTGCGCCGGTCGTTCCCCAGCTGCTTTTCGATCGCATCGAGCTTCTCGAGCGGATCGGTGGTCTCGGCCTTCTGCGCTACCGCGAACGGCCCGGCGCACAGAAACGCCCCGACCGCCGCAGCGCTCACAGCGTTCCGCAATTTCGACCTACTCGACATTGAACGTCGCACAACCTGGCTGATTCTCGTCAGCATGCCACAAGCCGGCCCACGCGTCCGCCGCGATCAGCCCTTCTTGGTCTGATGCGCAACCGACTGGATCCGCGCCTTGATCTCGTCCGGATCGCCATGAAAATGCGTCTCGGCCGACAGCATCTTGTCGTTGAGCTTATAGATCTTGGGAACCCCGGTCGGCAGGTTGATGCCCTCGATCTCAGGCTCGCTCAGACCCTCAAGATGCTTCAGCAGCGCGCGCAGCGAGTTGCCGTGCGCCGCAACCAGGACTTTTTTCCGCGCCTTGATCAGCGGAACGATCTCGCGCTCCCAGTACGGCAGCACCCGCGCGGAAACGTCCTTCAAGCTCTCGCCGCGCGGAAGTTCGTCCGGCGGCACGTTCTGGTACCGCACATCCTTGCCCGGGAAGTCCGGATCGTTGCGATCGACCAACGGCGGCTGGGTCGCATATCCACGCCGCCATTGATGCACCTGCGCCTCACCGAACTTCTCGACGGCTTGGACCTTGTCTTTCCCCTGCAACGCGCCGTAGTGCCGCTCATTCAGACGCCAGTCCTTCACGACCGGAATCCACATCTGATCCATCTCTTCGAGCGCCAACCACAGCGTCTTGATCGCCCGGCTCTGCAGCGACGTGAACGCTATATCGAACGCGAACCCGTCCTTGCGCATCAGCTTGCCCGCCGCGCGCGCCTCGGCGATTCCCTGCTCCGACAGCGGACTGTCGCGCCAACCAGTGAAGATGTTGAGTTTGTTCGCCTCGCTCTGCCCGTGGCGAATGATGACGAGATCGTAGTTGGCCAGCATGGAGAAACTCTTTGGCGTGGGGCGGAAGGGCAGGCGCGAGGTACGCGAAATTGCCCCGCACGGCAAGCGGTCCGACAGCTACTTCCCAAGCGCCTTCCGCACGGCCTCCAGAGCAACGTCGCGCCCCGCCTTGTAGTCTGCATAGGTCAACGGCGCGGCGATATCGGGCTCAAGCGAAGTGACACGGATCGGCGCCTTGCGGATCGACGAGTGGCAGTCCGGCTCCGGACAGCCGGTGACGTAGTTGTGCCGCTCGGTCGACGGCAAGACGTAGGCCTTCGACACCGGCAACTCCATGAAACCGCCTTCCGCCCAGAACTCAAGATAGTCGCCGATCGGCTCGCCGACGATGACGACGCGATCGGGCGCAGCCTGCTTGAGAAACCCGGCGCTGGCGATGCCGGCCGAGAATGTCCGGCCCGAAGTCAAAATGAAGATCTTGCCGTCGCCGCGCACCAGTGTCGGCAACTCCTGCAAAAAGTCGCGCGTGGTGTTCAAGTCGCCGCCGCCGTCGAGCCTAAGATCGACGATCATATTCGTGCGGCGCGTCGCTTTCAGCCTCGCCCGCACAGTGTCGAAGAACGCATCGATCTTCTGATCGTAGAACGACTTGTTGAGCCGCCACTGCACATAGTGCGCATCCAACTCGCGCAGCTCGGCGTAAAGGAACGCCCGCTCCGGCGCGCTAAGATAGAGCGGTATCGTCGAAGGCTTCGTTACGTTGTCGCCGGCATAGAGCACCAGCCGCGAGTGATCCAAATAATCGAAGATCTCGCCCTTCGGCGGATCGAGCTTCGCTTCGAGCGTCAGTCCCGCCGGCGCATTGTTCGAAAGCTTGAACTCCACGTCGACACGATCGGCGGACTTCGCAAACCCCGCCTCATGCAGCATCGCGGCCGACTCCAGAAAGAACGGCGCCCATTCGTCACGCTTGCCCTCGCGTCCGCCGTAGAAGCGGCCGAAGCCCTGCATAACCTCGCGCACGTCATGTCCGTCGATCTTCGTCACCCGCGCGCCGATGATGTCGCGGATGTTGGCGGGCGCGTTCACGACATAAAGCCCGTCGGCGAAGGCATGATACTGAAGCGGCGTGCGCGCAAACTGATGTTGCCAAGCACCGGCGAGAAGCATCGTGTGCCCGTTGCGCGCCAGCGCGGCAATATGCGCGACCGCCAGCTGAAACGCCGCCGGCGACATGTTGCCGGCCTTGGTCTTGAGCTCTGCGTACGCCTTCTCCGCCGCCGCGCGTTCGGTCGGCGAATAGGACGTGTCCATCGCAATGAACTTGCGCACGGACTCCATGTCGCCGCTGAAGTCGGCGGCGAAAGCGGGGCCGGCGCTCAGCGCCAGCGACAAAATAAACGACAGCAAGACCGCGCGACGCATAAGGCTCTCCCCAAACGACAGATCGGCATTTTATTCCCGCATTTGAAACGCACAAACCGTTGCGGATGCGAATCACCGCCCGGTGTTGTGATTAGACAACCGTCACAATCGGCTCCTATTTTTCCCGCATGACTTTCCGCGTCGCGCAGATCTCGGACACCCATCTCAGCGCCGAGAAGCCGTTCTTCGTCGCGAACTTCAAACGCATTGGCGAAGCGCTGGCGCGCGAACTGCCTGACCTCGTGATCAACACCGGCGACATCTCGCTCGACGGCGCCTCGCGCGAAAGCGACCTCGCCGAAGCCCGCCGCCTGCACGATGCGCTGTCCGTGCCCTATCTCTGCATCCCCGGCAATCACGACGTCGGCGACAACATCGACGTGCCCAACGCGCACAACCGGTTCGACGCCGAGTGCCGCGCGCGCTATCTCCGCCACTTCGGACGAGACTGGTGGCACGTCGACGTACCGGCGTGGCGGTTGATCGGCGTCAACGCGCAACTCTTCGCCAGCGGCGAGGACGCCGCGCGCGAGCAAGGAGAGCTCATCGCCGAAGCCGTCGCCGGCGCACGTGAACGGCGCATCGCGCTTTTCGTTCACAAGCCGCTCTTCGACAGCCACGAACAAGAAGACGTCGTCGGCGGCCGCTTCCTGAACCCCTCATCGCGCCGCGATTTGCTGACCGCATTCGGCGACGTGCGCCCGGCCCTCGTCGCTTGCGGCCACGTCCACCAATTCCGGGAAACCGAAGCCGAAGGCAGCCGCCACGTCTGGGCGCCGTCGACGGCCTACTTCATCCCCGACACACGACAACCGCGCTACGGCCGCAAAGAAGTCGGCTACGTGATCCACGACCTCCGCGACGACGGCACCCACGCCAGCCGCTTCGTGCTCGCGCGCGGCACAGAAAATCTATGCATTGCCGATTTCCCGGCGGCCTACGGACCGATGCACTGAGAGCGCGCAACGCTTGGGCTGGGCGGCGGGGAGCGCATCTACACGCGGTGATACGGATGCCCCGACAAAATCGTCATCGCCCGGAACAATTGCTCGGCCAGCATCGTACGCACCAGAAGATGCGGCCACGTTTGCGTACCGTAGGCGAGCGTCAACCGCGCGCGCGGTTTCACCGCGGCCGGTAACCCGTCAGGTCCACCGATGACGAACAGCGCACGCGCCTCGCCCGCGTCGCGCCACGTTGCCAGTTGCTTGGCGAACGCGTCGCTCGACAGCGACTTGCCGTGTTCGTCGAGCGCGATGAGAAGCGGCGCGCCGGCGCATGCTTCGACGATCTTCTCAGGCTTGCGCTCGTCGACTTCGCTCAACGCAAGCGAAGAAAACCCGAGCGCGCGTGCCGTGTCGCGGGCTCGGGTCAAATAGGCGAGTGCCATTTGGTGTTCCGGCGCGGACTTCGCGCGCCCGCCGGCCAGAATCTCGATCTCGAGCGCCAAGGCGAAAGGCTAGACGGCTTCGGCAACCGAGGCGCCGTCGCCCCACATCTTCTCGAGATTGTAAAACGCGCGCACCTCGGGGCGGAACACGTGGACGATCACGTCCATCGCGTCGACCAGCACCCAATCGCCCGCGGGCAATCCTTCGGCGCGGCCCCTGATGCCCTGCTTCTTCAATTCTTCCGAGAGATGCTCGGCGATCGCGGCGACATGGCGGTTCGAGCGTCCGCTCGCGATCACCATATAGTCGGCCATCGGCGTTTTGCTCGCGAGCTCGATCGAGACGATGTCTTCCGCCTTGTCGGCGTCGAGCGTCTTCAACACGAGATCGAGCAATTTTTTGCTGGGTTCGGATGGCGGCGGCTGCTTGACGGATTTCGCGGCAGTAGCCTTTTTCACCGGCGCTTTACGCGTGGCCGGTGCGGTGGACTTCGCCCGCGGCGAGCGGGTCGTACGCTTTGCGGTCAGTGGTGTACTCCTTTGCTGGCGCGGTTGAACGGGCGTTCCCACTCCACCGACATGCGGTATGCAAAGTCATGCACCGTATGGACCAGAGCGGAAATCCTTCTCACAAAACACGCCCCTTGCGCGAAGCACCGAGGCGACAAACAGGCTAACACATCTCAGATAACGCAACGATGACGTTTTCCAAGAGTTTCGCGCCAAAGTGAACGCACGAAGCGCCGTTTGGAGCCAAAGAATTTCTCTTAAGCATGCGGCCTCACCGCCACACGCCGCGGTTGCGCAGGGCCGTGGCGGAGGCGGGGTCAAGCCGCTCCTGAATGAACGTCCAGGCCGGCGGCGCGCGATCGGCCAAATGGGCGGCGTCGCGTATGCGCGCGTCTTTCAAAGCCTGCGCCGCGGGGCTCGCCAAAGCACGTGAGGTAAAGCCGGGCCGCGCGATCACACCGATCGGCACCAGCGATGCAATAGTTTGCCAGCGCCGCCACTCGTGGAACTGCGCAAGATTATCCCCGCCCATCAGCCAAACGAAGTGCGCCAGCGGAAAGCGCTTCTTCAACGCGGCGATCGTGTCGACGGTATAGCGCGTGCGCAGCTCCGTCTCGATCGCGCTGACGACAATGTCGGGATGCGCCGCGACGTCGCGCGCGTGCGTCAACCGCCGTTCCAACGGCGCCATCTCATCCGCGCTCTTCAACGGGTTCTGCGGCGCGACCAGCCACCACACGACGTCGAGCTTCAACCGCCGCAGCGCAATCAAACTCAGATGCCGGTGACCCTCATGCGCCGGATTGAACGACCCGCCCAGAAGCCCGATACGCGCGCCCCAGCGCGCCAGCGACACCGCGCGCTCGGGCAGCGTATCAGGGCCGGGTTTGGCCATCGCCTCGCACGACATATTTGAAGGTGGTCAGTTCCCGCGCGCCGACGGGTCCGCGCGCATGCAGGCGGCCGGTGGCAATCCCGATCTCAGCGCCGAAGCCGAACTCCGCGCCGTCGGCGAACTGCGTCGACGCATTGTGCAGCACGATCGCGCTGTCGACCTCGCGCAAGAACGCTTCCGCGGCGAGCTTGTCTTCGGTGACGATGGAGTCCGTATGCGAGGACCCGTACTTAGCGATATGCGCGATCGCACCCTCGACGCCTTCGACCACTTTCACTGCCATGATCGCGTCGAGATATTCCGTATACCAATCATCCTCGTCCGCGCCCTCGACGCGCGGATCGACCGTCTGTGTGATCCGGTCCCCGCGCACTTCGCAGCCCGCCTCGATCAACGCCAGCACCAGTGGCCGCAACAACCGCCCCGCGCCAGCCGCATCGACGAGCAGCGTCTCCGCCGCGCCGCAAACCGACACGCGCCGCATCTTGGAATTCAGAACGATCTCGACCGCCTTGTTCAGATCGGCCGCCTTGTCGACATAGACGTGGCAATTGCCGTCGAGGTGGGCGAGCACCGGCACGCGCGCATCCTTCTGCACGCGCGCGATCAGACTCTTGCCGCCGCGCGGAATGATGACGTCGATCGCGCCGTCCAGCCCCGCGAGCATCCGCCCCACGGCGCTGCGATCGGCCGTCGGCACCAACTGCACGGCCTCGGCCGGAAACCCGACGCGCTGCAAACCTTCGACGATCGCCGCCTGAATGGCCCGCGACGAACCCAAGGCCTCCGACCCGCCGCGCAGAATGACGGCATTCGCCGACTTCACGCACAACGCCGCCGCGTCCGCCGTCACATTGGGCCGGCTCTCATAGATGATGCCGATGACGCCGATCGGCACCCGCACGCGCGATATCTTAAGCCCGTTGGGCCGCGTCCATTCCGCCTCCGCCGAACCCAAAGGATCGGAGAGCCACGCGACCGCTTCGATCCCGCGCGCCATCGCCTGAACGGAGTCCGATGAAAGGCGCAAACGATCGGCAAATGCGGGGCCCGCGCCGCTTTGGAGGCAGGCTTCGACATCCCGCGCGTTGGCCGCGAGGATCTGCTTCTCGCGCGCCAGCACCGCTTGCGACATCGCATGCAAAGCGGCCGCGCGCTGCGTCTTGTCCGACCGCGCCAGCACGCGCGCGGCATTGCGCGCGGCGACGCCCATGCGGTCAAGCACGGCGTCGAGGTCTTGGTCCTCGGTGATAGGAGCGTTCATGTGCGCAACAACGCCATGTCGTCACGATGGATCATTTCAGACCGCCCACGGTAGCCGAGGATGGTTTCGATTTCACCGCTTTTCGCCCGCGCAATCTTACGCGCATCCTCCGCGCCATAAGCGATCAGCCCGCGCGCCACCTCGCGCCCGCTCGGATCCTTAACGACAACGCAATCGCCGCGCTCGAACACGCCGTCGACCGCAACGACGCCCGCCGGCAGCAAGCTCTTGCCTTGCGACAACGCAGTCACCGCCCCCGCATCGATCGTGATCTGGCCGGCCGGTTTCAGCGCGCCTGAGATCCACCGCTTGCGCGCAGCCGCAGGCGTCGCCGGTGCAACGAACCATGTGCATCGCGCACCATCCTCGATCGCCTGAAGCGGCGGCCGCAAAGCGCCGTTCGCGATCACCATGTTGGCGCCGGCATCCATCGCAATCCGCGCCGCCAGAATCTTCGTCGCCATGCCGCCCGATCCCATATCGGACCCAGCCGCCCCCGCCATCGCATCGATTTCGGGCGTGATCGCCTTCACTTCGGGAATGAACCGCGCGTTCGCATCGTGCCGCGGGTTCGACGCATAAAGTCCGTCGATATCCGACAGCAGCACCAGACAATCCGCCTCGATCATCCCCGTCACGCGCGCCGCCAGCCGGTCGTTGTCCCCAAAGCGGATCTCGGCCGTCGCCACCGTGTCGTTTTCGTTGATCACCGGCACGCTGCCGAGCCCGATCAATGTCTTCAGCGTCGACCGCGCATTGAGATACCGCCGCCGGTTCTCCGTATCGCCCAAGGTCAGCAACACCTGCGCAACGGTCACGCCATGCGCAGCCAGCGCCTCGCTCCAAGCCCGCGCGAGCGCGATCTGCCCAACAGCCGCCGCCGCCTGCGCCTCTTCAAGCTTCAACGTGCCGGCACCGAGCCGAAGCGCACGCCGCCCCAGCGCAATCGCCCCCGACGACACCAGCACGACATCTTGCCCGCGCGCTTTCACCCGCGCGACATCCGCCGCAAACGCGGCAAGCCAATCGCGCGCAAGCGCACCCGACGCCGCATCTACCAGAGTTGAAGAACCGATTTTGACGACGAGGGTACGAGCGGAGGTGAGCTTGGCGCTCACGGCGCCCAGCCCCGCTCGGTCGGAAGCCCTTCCGGCTCCTCGCGACGTTCCTGTGCGCGCACCGCTTCGGTGTCGGCGACGACCGTCGGCGGATGCTCGGACCGCCATTGCGCCAGCGCCGCCGACAACGCGCGCAACACTTGCTCGACGTTGTCGCCCTGCTCGCCCGACATCATCATCGCGTTGACGCCCGACACTTCGGCAACCGCGCGCCGCTTTCGCTCGGTATCGCCTGGGCTCATCAGATCGCTCTTGTTGAGCACCAGCACTTCGTACTTGGTCTCAAGCCCGTGGCCATAGGCCTCGATCTCGCGCCGCACGGCGACGTAGGCCTTCGCCAAATCCTGCGGCGACTGACCGCCGTCGAGCAGATGCAAGAGAACGCCGCATCGTTCCGCATGCCCTAAGAACCGGTCGCCCAGCCCAACGCCCTCATGCGCGCCTTCGATCAAGCCGGGAAGGTCGGCGATGACGAATTCCGTCTGATCGATCGTCGCGACCCCCAATTGCGGGTTTAGCGTCGTGAACGGATAGTTGCCGATCTTCGGCCGCGCGTGCGTGACAGTCGCCAGGAACGTCGACTTGCCCGCGTTCGGTTGCCCGATGATCCCGACATCGGCGATCAGCTTCAGCCTAAGCCAAATCGTCTTCTCTTCCGCCGGCTCGCCCTTCGTCGACTTGCGCGGTGCGCGATTGGTCGAGCTCTTGAAATGCGCGTTGCCAAGGCCACCTTCGCCGCCGCGCGCCACGACGAATTCCTCGCCCGCGCGCGTCAGGTCATAGAGCAGCGTCTGATTGTCTTCGGCGTAAATCTGCGTACCGACCGGCACGCGCAACAGAATGTCGTCGCCGCCCGCGCCGGTGCGGTTCTGGCCCGCGCCGCCGGTGCCGCGCTTGGCCTTAAAATGCTGCTGATAGCGATAGTCGATCAGCGTGTTCAGATTGTGCGTCGCCTGCAGGATCACGTGCCCGCCGCGCCCGCCATTGCCCCCATCCGGCCCACCGAATTCGATGAATTTCTCGCGCCGGAAGCTGACGCAACCGGCACCGCCGTCGCCGGCCTTCACGTACAACTTGGCCTGGTCCAGAAACTTCATGGGCGTACTAAGGGGCTACCAACGAGCGGGGTTGCGCTCACTCATCCGGCCGCCGATTGAGAAGGCCGCCGCTGAGCACCATCCTAAGTAGTACAATCGCCGAAAATTCGCGAGTCTGAATTCGCGTTCGAGGTGAAGGCGCGGGCCGTTTCTCAACGCCCGCGCCGCACAAAACCCCTCGATAAAGCGTCAGGCGACGAGTTCTTCGCGCGCCGCGCCGGCCTTGATCTCGCTCCACCGCTCCCGCGGCAATGCCATCTCGAGGCAGCGCACATGCGTGCCCCGCGCGAGGCAATGCCGTTGCGCTTCCGCATAGTAGCGAAAGCCCAATTTGGTGAGCACACGGCCCGAAGCATGGTTATCCGCGTAATGCCCGGCGATGATTTGCGAAAGCCCCACGACCTCGAACGCATAGTCGCGCAAGGCAGTCCCGGCCTCGCTCGCATAGCCGCGATTCCAATAGGGCTCGCCCAGCCAGTAACCAAGCTCCCATTCTTCGTCGTCGCGATCGGGCCTGGTGCCGACGCCGACCCCGCCGATTAACGCGCCATCGAGCGTAATAGCCAGCGGCTTGGACTTGGCCCCCGCCCAAAGCTCGGGTTGCTTGCCCAGCCACTCATCGGCGGCGGCTTGCGTATAGGGATAAGGCATCGTGCCGAGGTTCTTCGCGACGCGCCAATTGTTGGCGAGCTCTACAAGGCGGGCGCGGTCACGCGTCTCCAGCTTGCGCAGCACCAAACGTTCGGTCGCTATCGGTTCGAACTCCATCGCACGTTCTCCTTGGACGTGAGAGGGAATAAAAAAGAGGAAGATGGCGACCATCTCCCTCTCGAACTTTGGACCGCCATCCCGTTTCATTCCGGGTGCGGTCGATATGTGGACCGTCCGGTTATTCCGCCGCCGCCATAGCCACCGGCTTTACCCAAATGACTTGTCGGCCGCGTACGTCGAGTTTGAACGACACATGACCGCCGACGAGCGCATAAAGCGTGTGGTCGCGGCCGATGCCGACGCCCGCGCCCGGGTGGAACTTGGTGCCGCGCTGACGGACGATGATATTGCCCGGAACGACCGCCTGGCCGCCGTAGCGCTTCACGCCCAGATATTTTGGATTCGAATCGCGACCGTTGCGCGACGAACCGCCTGCTTTTTTGTGAGCCATACCGCCCTCGAATCCTTATGCCGTGATCGCGGTGATCTTCACCGTCGTCAATTCCTGACGGTGGCCACGCGTACGATGGAAGTTCTTGCGGCGGCGCTTCTTGAAGACCTTGATCTTCTCGCCGCGCGAGTGAGAAACGATTTCCGCCTGGACCTTGGCGCCGCTCAGGACCGGTGCGCCGATCGTCGTGCTGCCGCCGTCGATCAGCATGAGGACTTCGCCGAGCGCAACCGTTGCACCCGCGTCGCCCGCCAAGCGGTCGATGACCAGCGTATCGCCTTGGGCGACCCTGAATTGCTTGCCCTGGGCCTTGATGACCGCGAACATTGGAGCTTGTCTTTCTTGTCTTCTAATTGAACAAGGCGACCGACGGTGTCACAACCAGTGACGCCAAAGGCCGCCCGGAAAGGGGCGCAGTTATACGTGTGGTGGCTCGCCTGTCAAGGCGGAAAGCCTTGGAATTCGGCCAAATTCATGAACTACCGCCACGCCTACCACGCCGGAAACTTCGCCGATGTCTTAAAGCACGCGCTGTTGTGCTGGATCGTGCGCTACCTGCAGCAAAAGGAAGCACCGCTCGCCCTCATCGACACGCACGCCGGGGCAGGGGTCTACGACCTGACCGCGGCGCAAGCCGCCAAGACCGGCGAAGCCAAGGACGGCATCCTGCGCCTCCTGGCCCGAACGGACGCGCCGGCGGCGCTCACGCCCTACCTCGACCTCATCCGCGGCGCCAACGCCGGCCTCGCCGAACCGACGCTTTACCCAGGCTCACCGGCGCTGATGACGTCCCTCGCGCGCCACAACGACCGCGTCCTCGCCGTCGAACTGCATTCGGAAGATGCCACCGCCCTCAAAGAAACGCTGAAATCCAAACCGCGGCTGCAAATCGTGACGGGCGACGGTTATCGCACGCTCCAGAAGCAAGTCCCGCCGCCGGAAAAGCGCGGCGTCGTTCTCATCGACCCGCCCTTCGAAGCGCCCGACGAATTCGAACAACTGGCGAAGGCCTTGATCGCCGCCCACCGCAAATGGCCGACCGGCGTCTACATGCTCTGGTTTCCGATCAAGCACCCGGACGACGCAGCCCGCTTCACCGCCGAACTCACGAACGCGGTGATCCCAAAGCTGACACTCATCGCCCTCGACGTCGCCCGCCCTGAAGGACTGAGCGCCGCAGGCCTCGTCCTGTGCAACGCCCCCTACACCCTCGAAGCCGAATGGCGCGACACGCTGCCGTGGCTCGCCAAAACACTCGCCCAAGGCCCCGCGCCGTCCAGCGCGATCGAAACGCTCGGTCCGGCGTAAGCCAAATCTTGCAGCCGCGCGCCCCCTCGGCTATTGATCCGCCCCTCAAAACCACGCCCTCAGATACGGATGGGTGGCAGAGTGGTCTATCGCACCGCACTCGAAATGCGGAGTACGGCAACGTACCGTGAGTTCGAATCTCACCCCATCCGCCAGCGTCTTACGGTCCGCACAGTGGCGCGTACTCAAAGCGCATGACTGCGCCTCTGTCGATTGCCATCCATCTTCCGCCTGCGTCCCAAATTGAGACGCATTTCACAACCGGTGCGACCAAGCCTGCATACAGTTCATCAAAAACACACGCTCTGGTAGCGCGGCGAGCTCGCGACACGCTATTCTGTTGCGCGTTTGCATGGGTGCGCGGGCTTTAACTTTTGCACGCTGTAAACCAGGCGAAAAATCGGATTAGTGTCCGCCTACTGCGCTTTTGGGGAACGCAGATGCATATGGGGACTGCTGCGGCCGCGGGTACGGTCGACGCGCATCTTTTGCGAACTGATGTTGTGCCGCGGGAAGCGACGGTCGATGCCGTTTTTTCCGCGCATGCCCGAATTGCGCCTGCGGCGGCTGCGCTGACCTATGGCGACCGCACGATTACCTTCGGCGAACTCGAACAAACCTCATCGCAGATCGCAGCAAGGCTGCAAGCCATGGGCGTCGCCCGCGGCCAACGCGTTGCGTTGCTGGCTGAACGCTCGATCGAAACGATCATCGCCATGCTCGCCGTGCTGAAGGCGGGGGCGGCCTACGTGCCGTTCGACCCGACCTACACCGACGAACGCCTGTCGTTCATGACAGAGGACTGCGCGCCCACGATCATCATCGCGCAAGGCGCCGCCGCCGCGCGCACGTTCGCCGCCTCAGACAAAATCCGCGCGTTCGACGACCTGCTGCAAGGCGCACCCGCGGCGGCGGCGGCGCCGTTGCCCGGCGCACTCAGCGAAGACGCGGCCTACGTCATGTACACGTCCGGCACGACCGGCCGTCCGAAGGGCGTCATCATCCCGCACCGCGCGATCTTGCATCTCGTGCGCGACCAGCGTTTCTTCAAATTCTCCCGCGACCAGGTCTTCCTGCACCTCACGACGCTGTCCTTCGACCCCAGCACGCTTGAGATCTGGGGGGCGCTGCTGAACGGCGCGCAGATCGCGATCGTGCCGCAGCGCGATCATCACTCGCTCGACGACATCATCGCCGTCATCCGCAAGCACAAGCCGACCAGCACCTGCACGACGCCCGGCATCTTCCATCTTTTGGTCGACCACAAGCTCGCGGATATCGGGCCGCTGAAGCAGATCATGTCCGGCGGCGAAATCCTGTCGCCAAGCCACGTGCGCCGCGCGCTCGCCGCCTGGCCCGAAACGACGGTCGTGAACGCTTATGGCCCGACCGAATGCACGACGCTCATCACTTATTACGGCGCCCGCGCCGACAAAGACTGGGGCGAAGGCTCGGTGCCGATCGGCGAACCGCTCGAACACACGATCATCGAAGTCCTCGACGAGAATTTAGACGCCGTCGCGAACGGTGAAGTCGGTGAATTGTGCGCCGGCGGCGAAGGCCTCGCCATCGGCTACCTGAACCGACCCGAACTGACGGCTGAAAAGTTCATCGTCAGGAACGGCGTTCGCCTCTATCGCACCGGCGATCTCGTCCGCCGCCGCCCCGACGGTCTTCTTGAATTCCTCGGCCGTTCGGACACGCAAGTGAAGATCGACGGCAAGCGCGTGGAACTCGGCGAAATCGAAGCCTGCCTGCGCGAAGACGACCGCGTCACCGATGCCGTCGTCATCCTCGACACGACCGGCCGCGGCAAGCGCCTCGTCGCCTATCTGACGCCGACCACTGTCAACGTCGATGCGGCCATGACAACGCTGCGCACGAAACTGCCGCCGCACATGATCCCGTATCACGCGCTGACGCTCGACACGATCCCGCTCACCGCCAACGCCAAGGTCGACCGCGCGCGTTTGCCGAAGCCGCCGATCGCGCTGCAAGACACGGTGACCGAACCTGCAAGCGACCTCGAAGGCAAACTCCGCGACGTTTGGCGCGCGGTGTTGGGCTTCGATCAGATCGGCACGCAAGACAATTTCTTCGACCTCGGCGGCACGTCGGTGCAGCTGATGGAAGTGCACGAGCGTGTGCAAAAGGAATTCGGCCGCGAACTCGAAATCGTCGCCATGTTCGAACATCCGAAGATCACCGCGCTCGCACGCATGCTGCGTGGCGAAGATATGGGCACAGGCCGCGTCGCCGCCGCGCAGGCTCGCGCGAAGCAGCAAGGCGATGCCCTGAAACGTCTGCGTGCCGCTCGGGTGAAATCATGACGAACGCCCCTGATCGCGACGACGACCAGCAGGCGCCGTCTTACGGCGCAGCGATTGCGATCGTCGGAATGTCGGGCCGGTTCCCCGGCGCGCGCAACGTGCGCGAACTCTGGTCGAACATCAGGAACGGCGTCGAATCCGTCACGCGCTTTAAGCCGGACGAACTCGAAGACTCGTTCTCGCAAGACGTCCGCAGCGGCTCGGACTACGTTCCCGCGCGCGCCGTTCTCGACGACGTCGATATGTTCGAGCCGGAATTCTTCGGCATGCATGCGCGCGAAGCGTCGCTCACCGACCCGCAGCATCGCTTGCTTCTCGAATGCGCGTGGGAAGCGCTGGAAGACGCGGGCTACGACCCGAAGACCTACAAGGGCCCGGTCGGCGTCTTCGCCGGCGCCGCGTTCAACAGCTACTTGATCCGCCACGTCTGCGCCGACCGCGCGGCGATCGAAGAAATCACGTCGAACTATCAGGTCGGCTCCTACGCCGAAATCTCGGGCTCGCTCGCCGACTTCCTGGCGACCCGCGTCGCCTACAAGCTCGACCTCAAGGGTCCGGCGATCAACGTTCAGTCGGCCTGCTCGACGTCGGCCGTGGCGATCGTTCAGGCGTGCCAAAGCTTGCTGCTCTATCAATCGGACATGGCGCTCGCCGGCGGCGTCTCGATCACCTTCCCGCAAAAGCGCGGCTATCAGACGATGGAAGGCGGCATCGTCTCGCACGACGGCCATTGCCGGCCGTTCGATGCCGATGCCGACGGCACGATCTTCGGCGCCGGCGCAGGCGTCGTGCTGCTGAAACGCCTCGATGACGCCATTGCCGACGGCGATGAGATCTACGCCGTCATCCGCGGCTTCGGTATCAACAACGACGGCAGCCAGAAAATCGGCTTCACCGCGCCAAGCGTCGAGGGCCAAGCCGCCGCCATCGCCGCCGCACACGCGATGGCTGAAGTCGACGCCGGCTCCATCGGCTACGTCGAATGCCATGGCACCGCAACGCCGCTCGGCGACCCGATCGAATTCAACGGCCTCGTCAAAGCGTTCCGCGCAACGACCGACGAAAAGAATTTCTGCGCACTCGGCGCCGTCAAGGCGAACTTCGGCCATCTTGATGCCGCCGCCGGCGTCACCGGCGTCATCAAGACGGCGCTGGTGCTGAAGGCCGCCGAACTGCCGCCGCTGGTCAACTTCAAGCGTCCGAACCGGCACATCGACCTGGCGTCCAGCCCCTTCAAGATCAGCGCCGAACTGACGCCGTGGGCCGAAAGCGCAACACCGCGCCGCGCTGGCGTCAGCGCGTTCGGCATGGGCGGCACGAACGTCCACATGGTGCTCGAAGAAGCGCCGCCGACAGCGCGCGCCGACAACGCGTCGCGGGCGGAAACTCTGCCTCTCTCGGCGCGCACCGCGGACTCGCTTGAGCGCATGGCGGGAAACCTTGCGGCGCACCTCGAACAGAATCCGCACACACGCCTCGCCGACGTCGCGCACACGCTGCAGATCGGCCGCCGCGCCTTCGATCAGCGCCTCGCCGTGGCCGCAACGACCATCGACGAAGCGGTCGCGCAGTTGAAGAAAAAGACCAAGGCCGCCACGAAATCGTCCGCGCCGAAGGTTGTCTTCATGTTCCCCGGCCAAGGCGCGCAATACCCCGGCATGGGCCGCAGCCTGTACGAGAACGAACCGATCTTCCGCGACATCGTCGACCGCGGCACGCAAGTGCTGAAGCAAACGATGGGCGTCGACCTGCGCGCGGTCCTCTACGACAACGTCGGCGATGACGACGACGCGCCGCATCCGATCCGCTCGACAGTGCTCGCGCAGCCCGCGCTCTACGTCATCGAATACGCGACCGCCCGCGTCCTGATGGACCGCGGCGTCGAACCCCACGCCATGATCGGCCACAGCCTCGGCGAATTCGTCGCCGCCTGCCTCGCCGGTGTGTTCTCCTTCGAAGACGGCCTGCGTCTGGTCGCGGCGCGCGGCCGCCTGATGCAGGATCAACCGGCGGGCGCGATGCTCGCCGTCCGCCTCTCCGATACCGAGCTTGCCGAATACTGCGGCAACGGCGTCGAGATCGCGGCTGTCAACGCGCCGTCGCTCTCGGTCGTGTCGGGCCCCTTCGAAGCGATCGTCGATCTAGAAGAAAAGCTGACGGTCAAAGAAATCACGCACCGCCGCCTGCACACGTCGCACGCCTTCCACTCCGCGATGATGGACGGCGTCATCGAGCCGCTGAAAGCCGAAGCGCAAAAGGCGAAACTTGCCGCCCCGACGCGCCGCTACGTCAGCGCCGTCAGCGGCACATGGATCCGCGCCGAAGAGGCGACGTCGGCCGATTACTGGGCCAAGCACTGCCGCGAAACCGTGAAGTTCTCGCAGGCGCTATCGACGCTCCTCGAAGACGACAGCCTGATCCTGCTCGAAGTCGGCCCCGGCCGCACGCTCGCGACATTCGCCGGCCAAGCGGCAGGCCGCAAACGCACCGCCATCGCGACGCTGCCCGAATTCGCGGCGCGCGGCGAAGACGACGTCGCGTTCGCCCGCGCGCTCGGAAGCCTGTGGTGCGAAGGCGTCGATCTCAACTGGTCGAAAATCGCGGCGCCTGGCGTCAAGCGCACGTCGCTGCCCACCTACGCGTTCTCACGCAAGAAATACTGGATCGATGCCCCGGCCAAGGCAGCAACGATCGAAGTCCCGGCGCAACCCGCGCCGCCACCGGTGCACGTCGCGCCGCCGCAATTGCAGATCGTCGCGCCGACGCCGGCGCCAGTCCTTCACGTCCCGACACAACCACACGCACAAACCAGCCCGGTCCCGCCGTCTCCGGCCCCGGCAACATCAGAGCACGCCATGACTGATAGAAACGCACAGATTGAAGCCCGCATCCGCGGTCTGTTCGAAGAGCTTTCCGGCGAAAGCCTCGCCGAAGCGCCGTCGAATGTCGGCTTCGTCGAATTGGGCTTCGACTCGCTCTTCTTGGGCCAAGTCGTGCAGAAGCTGCAAAAGGCTTTCGGCGTGAAGATCACCTTCCGCCAGCTGATGAAGGACTATCCGTCCCTCGACGCGCTGACCGCCCACGTCGCCAAGACCGCAAAGCCCGATGCGCTGCCCGCCGCTGCTCCGGTGCCGGCTGCAGCCCCGGCGCCCGTCGCCGCCGCGCCACAGCCTCAGCCGATGGCCGCAGCGCCGATGCAAGCCGCGCCCGTCTACATGCCCGCGCCGGCGCAGATGCCGATGATGCAGCCCGTGCCGATGCAGATGGCCGCCGGCACGGGCATCGAGAGCGTCTTCCAAATGCAGATGGTCGCGATGCAGACGCTGATCGCACAGCAGCTGCAGGCGATGCAGTCGATGGGCGGTATCGCCCAGCAACCGATGATGATGCCCGCGCCCGCACCGGTGATGGTGCAGCCTGCGCCAGCACCCGTCGCGGCTGCCGTGCCGGCCAAGGTCGCGCCCGCGCCGCTGAAGGCCGTACCCACGCCGGTCGTCGAAGAGGAAGCGCCGTCCCGCTTTGCCGTCTACCGCACGGGCCAATCGTCCGCGGCGTCGGAGCTGTCGCCGGAGAAGACGGCGTTCATCAAAGACTTCGTCCGCCGCTACGCCGAGAAATCGCCGACATCGAAGTCGCGCACCCAGCAATACCGCTCGGTCCTGTCCGACCCGCGCACCGCGAACGGCTTCCGCGCCGAATGGAAGGAAATGGTCTATCCCCTCTGGGTCCAGCGCTGTAAAGGCTCGCGCCTCTGGGACATCGACGGCAACGAATACATCGACCTCGTCAACGGCTTCGGCCAGACGATGTTCGGACACGCGCCGGACTTCATCCTCGAAGCGCTCGCGAAACAGATGGCCGACGGCTTCGCCATCGGCCCGCAAACGCCGCTCGCCGGCGAAGTCGCGCAACTCTTCGCCGAAATGACCGGCAACGAACGCGTCGCCTTCTGCAACACCGGCTCTGAAGGCGTGATGGTCGCCATGCGCGTGGCGCGCACCGTGACCGGCCGCGACAAGATCGTGATGTTCGGCGGCGCCTATCACGGCCAATTCGACGAAGTGCTGGTGAAGCCGCCCGCAGGCAAGTCGAACCGCGGCGCACTGCCCGTGGCCCCCGGCATCCCGCAGGACTCGGTCAACAACATGATCGTGCTGCCCTACGGCGATCCGAACGCGATCGAATGGATCCGCGCTAATTCGGACGACATCGCCGCCGTCATCGTCGAAACGGTGCAGAGCCGCCACCCCTCGCTGCTGCCGAAGGAATTCCTCCAGGAACTTCGCGTCGTCACGGAAGAAACCGGCATCGTCTATATCTTCGACGAAGTCGTCACCGGCTTCCGCGTCCACCCGGGCGGCATGCAGGCGCTGCTCGGCATCCGCGCCGACATGGCGACCTATGGCAAGGTCGTCGGCGGCGGCATGCCCGTCGGCGTGCTTGCCGGCAAGAAGGAATATCTCGACGCCCTCGACGGCGGCTTCTGGGAATACGGCGACGACAGCGTGCCCGAAGTCGCGCCGACATTCTTCGCCGGCACCTTCGTGCGCCATCCGCTCACCATGGCCGTCTGCCGCGCCGTGCTGCAGCACTTGAAGGACAAGGGTCCAAAGCTGCAGGAAGAACTCGCCGATCGCATGCGCCGTCTGGTGACGGAGCTGAACGGCGAACTCGAACGCAACAATGTCAAGACGCGCTTCGAAAGCTACAGCAGCTGGTGCTACGCGAACTTCGCCACCGAAGATCCGCTGGGCGGCATGCTGTTCGCCCACATGCGTCTGCTCGGCGTCAACGTGCTCGAAGGCCTGCCGTTCTATCTCACGACCGCGCACACGGACGCCGACATGTCGCGCGTCATCCGCGTCTTCAAGGAAAGCTTGGAGGCGCTACGCTCCGTCGGCATCCTAGGCTCGTCCTCATCGCCCATCCGCTCGGTCGCGCAACTGCAGATCCCGGCCCGCGCGCAAGCCGCCATCCCCATGACCGAAGCCCAGTCGGAGGTCTGGCTGGCGGCCCAACTCAGCGAGGAGGCATCCTGCGCCTATAACGAAAGCGGCACGCTGACGCTGGAAGGCGAGCTGCAAGCGACAGCCTTCACGGACTCGCTCAACGACGTGGTCGAGCGACACGACATTCTAAGGATGACAGTCGATCCCGCGGGCGAAGGCCTCAACGTCAAGGAGGGGATGAAGTTAGACGTCCCTTTCGTCGACGCCTCGGGTGACGTCGACCCCGAGGCACGCCTGAAGTCGCTCGTCGCTGCCGAAGCGCGCACGCCGTTCGATCTCGAACGCGGACCGCTCTGCCGCGGCATATTGGTGAAGCTGTCGGCGCAGAAACACGCCTTCATCTTTACCGGCCACCACATCGCCTGCGACGGCTGGTCGATGGGCATTATCATGAACGAGCTCTCCGCCTTCTACGCCGCGCGCGTCGAAGGCACGGAACTCGATCTGCCGCCCACCATGCCGTTCGCGAAATACGCAAAGGATCGCGCGAAAGCCAATCCCGACGACGCGCGTATCGCAAAGTTCTGGAAGCAAGAGTTCAAAGACATCCCGGCGCCGCTCGAACTGCCGTCGGACCGTCCGCGCCCCTCGATGAAGACCTTCCGCGGCGCGACCTACAGCGCCCGTTACGACGCCGCGCTCGTCTCGGCCGTGAAGAAAGCGGGTCAACGCCAAGGCGCGACGTTGTTCGCAACGCTCTTCGCTGCCGTCCAGGTGACGCTCGCCAAACTCTCCGGCCAGCGTGACATGGCGCTCGTCGTCCCGATGGCGGGCCAGACGCTGCTCGAAGACGAAATCCTCGTCGGCCACGCCGTCGACTTCCTGCCGATCCGCGTGCCCATGCGCGACGACGAAAGCTTCGCCACCTTCCTCACCGCGGTGAAGACCAAGGTGATGGCCGCGATGGAGCACCAAGGTTACACCTACGGCACGCTGCTGAAGCAACTCGACGTCAAACGCACGCCGAACCGCACGCCGATCACCGACGTGCAGTTCAACCTCGAAAAGGTGGGAAGCGGTCTCGAATTCCCGGGCCTGACATGCTCGCTGCGCACCAACGGCAAAGCGTTCGTGAACTTCGATCTGTTCTTCAACATGACCGAAGATCCCGAAGGCATCCGCGTAGACGTCGACTATTCGACCGACCTCTACGACGAAGCCACGATCGCCCGCTGGGTCGATCACATCAAAACGATCCTGGCCGCCCTCGCGCAAGACGCGCAGCGCGCCATCGCCGACTATTCGCTGCTCAGCGACGCCGATACGCGCTGGCTCCTCGACGATCTGAACGCCACGGCGGTCAGCTACCCGCGCGACAATCTGATCCACGAACTCGTCGCCGCACAGGCGGAGGCGACGCCCGACGCGGTCGCCTTCGAATGCGAAGACGTCACGCTGACTTACGCGGCGCTCGAAGCGCGCTCGACCGACATGGCCAAGCGCCTCGCGGCCCTCGTGCCCGACGGCGGTGAACGCATTGCCGTCGCGCTGCCGCGCTCGCTCGATCTGCCCGTGGCGCTGCTCGCGGTGCTGAAGTCCGGCAACGCCTATGTGCCGCTCGATCCGACCCATCCGCCCGCCCGCCTGAAACAAACGCTGGAAGCGGCCGACACGGTCGCGCTGATCTGCGCCGACGATGAAACGGCAGCACTCGCCGGCGAAGGCGTCGAAGTCTGGCGCACCGATCGTCCGGCGCCCGAACTGCCGGCCGACCGCGCAACCCCACGCCGCCGCGACGCCACGTCGTCGGCTTATGTGATCTTCACCTCGGGCTCGACCGGCACGCCCAAGGGCGTCGAGGTCACACACCGCGCCGTCGTGAACTTCATGCTCTCGATGGCGAAGGCGCCGGGCTTCACCAAGGCCGACACGATCATCGCCGTCACGACGATCTCGTTCGACATCGCAGGCCTCGAACTCTTCCTGCCGCTCTTCACCGGCGGCCGCGCCGTCATCGCCGACCGCGAGCAGGTTCGCAGCGGCACGGCGCTGGTCGAACTCGCCGATCGCGCCGGCGCAACCGTACTGCAAGCGACGCCGTCGCTCTGGCGCTTGCTGCTTGAGGCAGGCCTAAAGCCACGCCCGGGTTTGAAGATGCTCTGCGGCGGCGAACCGCTGCCGCGCGATCTCGCCAACCGCCTCTGCGAAGGCGGCGGCGAACTCTGGAACGTCTACGGCCCGACCGAAACGACGATCTGGTCCTCGACCGGCCAAGTGACCGCCGGCGACCACGCCATCACCATCGGCGACCCGATCGCGAACACCCAGATCCACATCCTCGACCCGCGCGATCAACTCGTGCCCGTCGGCGTCATCGGCGACGTCTATATCGGCGGCGACGGCCTCGCGCGCGGCTACTTCAACCGCCCCGACCTCACGTCGGCGGCGTTCCGCTCAATCGCGCTCGCCGGCCGCCCGGCGCAGACGCTCTACAAAACCGGCGACGTCGGCCGTCGCCGCGCTGACGGCAGCATCCAATTGCTCGGCCGCAAGGATCAGCAGATCAAACTGCGCGGCTATCGCATCGAACTCGAAGACATCGAGTCCCACCTGCGCCGCACGCCAGGCCTCGCCGACGCCGCCGTCGCGCCGCACACGGCCGAAGACGGCGATGCGCGCTTGGTCGGCTACTACGTTACCGCCGACACGTCCGATGCCTCGACGACCGCCATCGCACGTCACCTGGCGACCAAGCTACCCGACTACATGATCCCGACCATCTGGCAGCGCCTCGACGCATTGCCGATGACGGCGAACGGCAAACTCAACCGCAACGCCTTGCCGCCGGTCCGCACGGCCGCGCCGAAGGCCGCGCCGACCGCGTTGCCGCCGGTCGTCACCGGCGTGTTAAGCCAAACGGTCGCGCGCATTTGGGCGGAGCTTCTGCATCGCGAAGACATCAACGTCGACACGCACTTCTTCGAAGCCGGCGGCCACTCGCTGCTCGCCATGCGCATGGTCGCGCGCCTGCAATCCGCCTTGGACCGTCCGGTCACGATCGCCGAACTGTTCCGCGCGCCGAAATTCGGCGACTTCGTCCGCGCCCTCAGCGCGCGTCCGACCGACGCCGACGCCGGCCGCATCGTGCGCATCCAACCCTTCGGCACGCGCGCGCCGGTCATTGTACTGAACAACGCCTGGAATCTGTTCCCGCTGTCGAAGGTCCTAGGTCCCGATCAACCCGTCACGAGCATCCAGTTCGTCGACCGCACGATCACCGAACCAAAGTCGCCGACGACGTGGAGCGCCGTCATCGACGAAGCCGTCCGGCTCATCCGCCGCGCTCAGCCGCACGGCGAGTACATCCTGGCCGGTCACTGCGTGATGGGCGCCGTCGCGCTCGAAGCGGGCCGCCGCCTCGCCGCCGAAGGCGAGAAGGTCAAACTCGTGGCCCTCCTCGACACGGAGCCGAACCGCAGCTTCAAGGGCATCTCGCTCGCCAAGCGCATCTACAACTACGCCATGATCGAAGTCCGCCGTGCGCGTTGGTCGCTGGGCCTCTGGCTCGAAGGTGAAGTGAACGCGCTCTACGTGCTCGGCCGCTATAAGACGCCGCACCGCCTGGGTCTCATGCGCCTCGCCTCATGGCTCGGGTTGAAAGAACGCTGGTACGAGGAAGACTTCCACACGCAACACGTCGTCGACGCCTGGGTCGACTACGCCAGCACGCCTTACGACGGCGACGTCGTGGTCTACGTCGCACGTCCGCACGACAAGGACGGCTTCCTGGATCGTTGGCTGCCGTGGGTGCCAAGCTGGAAGTCGATCATCGGCGACCGCCTGACGGTAGCGCCGGTGAAGGTCGAACACGGCGAGATGTATCACGACAACGGCGCTGCGCTGATCGGCAATCACCTGACGCACACGCTCGACAGGTTGGACGGCAAATCGCCCGCGACGGATGCGTTCTCAGGTTCGAAGGACAGCACGGCAACGCGCAAAGCAAAGACCGGCGCCGAGGCCGCCTAGACCTCGCGCCGCTTCACAACCAACGCGCCGCCGCCGGTGCGGCACGCAACGGCGCCGACAAAGCCCGGCACCGGCGCGAAATGAGCCAGCTGCCAAACGTGCGGGCCGTCCGCGTCCCCGTCCATGCGCAGCAGGTGCGCCGCGTCAGGATCGAGCGTCACATCAAAGCTGTCGAGCGGCCGCGACAAGCCTTCGCCGATCGCTTTCACCACCGCCTCCTTGCGCGTCCAGCAGCGATAGAACGCGGCAAGCTGCTGGTCCTCGGGCAGCGCACGCAGCGCCGCCACCTCGCCCCGTGAAAAGAACCGCTCGGCAATATCCTCCTTCAGCGGCCGCACATGCTCGACGTCGACGCCGAGTTCCCGCGCGCGCGACACGCCAAGCGCAGCCAGTCCTTCCGAGTGACTCAGATTGAAGTGCAACGGCGCGCTCGCCGCCGAAAGCGACGGCTTGCCGTGCGATGAATAGGAAAACCGCAACGCGTCCGCAGTCACTCCCAACACGCGCGCAAGAATCTCGCGCATCCGTCCGCGCGCGACGACGTAGCGCTGCCGGTCGCGGTCGAAGACGAAACGCAGCGCGCGCGCCACTTCGTCCTCTGAGAGATAGGCGAAAAGCCGTCCGCGCTCCGCCTCATCGACATCGAGCGACCAAACCCACAGCTCGACTTCGATGGGCGAGACGGTCGTCATGCGGCCGGCGTGCGCCCGTACTTGTCGTCGAACCGCACGATGTCGTCCTCGCCCAGATACCCGCCGGACTGAACTTCAATCAGCTCCAACGGAATGTGCCCGGGATTCTCAAGCCGGTGCCTGACGCCCACGGGAATGAACGTCGACTGGTTCTCGTAAAGCTGAAACACCTCGTCGCCGCGCGTCACCTTTCCGGTCCCACTGACGATCACCCAATGCTCTGACCGGTGATGATGCAGCTGCAGGCTGATGCTCGCGCCCGGATTGACGGTGATCAGCTTCACCTGAAACCGCGCGCCGTGATCGATGCTCTCGTACTTTCCCCACGGCCGGTGCGTGACGGTGTTCTCACGAATCTCCTTGCGGCCTTTCGCCTTCAGTTGATCGACGACCTTTCGCACGTCTTGCGAACGGCCCTTGGCTGCCACCAGAACCGCATCATCCGTCGTCACGACGACCACGTCCTCAAGACCCAGAACGGCGGTCAACCGGCCGTCCGACCGCACCAGACATCCGCGCGCATCCTGCATGACGACATCGCCCTGCACGGCGTTGTCCGCGTCGTCGTGCGGCAGGGCATCCCAAATCGCCGACCACGATCCAAGATCGCTCCAATCGGACGACAGCGCGCACGTCGCCGCACGCGCCGTGCGCTCCATCACGGCGTAGTCGATGGAGATGTTCGGCGATTGCGCAAACGCGTCGTGGTCCAACCGCATGAAATCGAGATCTTTACGCGCCTTTTCGACCGCGTTACGCGCGGCGCTCAAGATCTTCGGCTCGTATGTCTTCAATTCCGCCAAGAAGACCTGCGGGCGGAACATGAACATGCCGCTGTTCCAAACATGCCCGCCGGTGGCGAGCAATTGCTCCGCCTTCGCCCGATCTGGCTTCTCAACGAACGTCGCGACCGTCGTGCAGCCCTGCGCCGTGTCGATCTTCGTTCCCAAACGGATGTACCCGTACTCCGTGGCCGCGCTCGTCGGGGCCACTCCAAATGTCATCAAATAGTCCGCCGCAGCGCCGCCCACCGCGACACCGACCGACGCCTGAAAGCCCGTAACGTCGCGGATCACATGATCCGAGGGCAACAACAGCACCAAAGCCCCCGGCTCCGACGCCTCGCTCAACAAAGCCCCCACCGCAGCGGCCGCGCCCGAATTGCGCGCCACCGGCTCAAGCACGATCTGCGCGCCAGTGATTCCGGCGTCGCGAATTTGCTCGGCGATCAGAAACCGGTATTGGTCATTGCAGACGATGATCGGTGGAAGGAACGCCGCCGCCGATACGCGCAAAAGCGTCTGCTGCAGCAACGACCGGTCCGACACCAGCGGCAGCAATTGCTTCGGTGCCGCCTCGCGCGACAAGGGCCACAGCCGGGACCCGCTCCCGCCTGCCATGATAACTGGACGAATCTTCATCGCTTGACTTGGTCCGCGCTCCGCCTACAAGCGCAGCGTACCGCACCCGTTGGGCCCATGACCAGTAATACGCAACAGGTAAAGAACGAGCGAACTTCGCCGCGACAAAGGCCGTTGCACCAACATGCCTGAGTCCCAATGTGCCGCTGAATCGATCCTGATCGAGGACCCGCACGGGAAGCGCGCCACGCTGCGTCTGGCGCCCGGCATGAGCGTTGCCATCATCGGCTTGGATGGCACCGGCAAATCCACCGCCTCGCAAATGCTGGAAAAAGCCCTAACCGAAGCAGGACTTCCGACGACGAGCTTCCATTGGTACACCGCGCGCCAAACCTGCTTCATGGTGCCCGTCGCCGTCTTACGCAATCGCGCCTCGCGCAAGTCCGTACAAATCTTCGACCGCAGCATCTTCGACAATTTCGCTGTCTGGTCGCAGCGCGTAGGCAGCGTTGGGCTGCGCAACCGACTGCTCACCTGCGCCGCGTGGCTCGCGCACCGGCTCTATCCCCGCTTCGACGCCATCGTCCATCTAACGGCGGCGCCTGAGGTGATCGCCCAGCGCCGGCCCGAGATGACCCCACGCCAAATCGCACTGGGGCAAGAGGTCTATGCGGTCCTGAGCACGGTCCTTAAAACAGACCCGCTCGACACCGTCTCCATTAGGCGGGCCGCCGCTTAACCGTAAACATAGAGCACGCTATTCGACGCATGGTGCGATCCCGCGTCAGCCATGCTAGGCCTCCCGTCACCTCGCAAATGAAGCCCCCGCCAACGAACCGATGACCCAGTCCCGCGTAGCTATCATCGGTGCCGGCTTCATCGCCAACGCGCATCTCGAAGCGCTGCGCATGATCAAAGATCTGCGCGTGACCGCGGTGGTCGATCCCAACAAAGGCGCCGCCGATCGCCTGGCCGAGCGTGCGGGCGCGAAAGCCTTCACGTCGGTGGCCGACGCATTGGCCGCCGGCGTCGCCGACCGCGCACACGTCCTCGTGCCGCCGCCCCTGCACGCGACGGTGGGCACGGAAACGCTGCGCGCCAAGCTGCCCACGCTGATGGAAAAGCCGCTCGCGGTGACAAGCGCCGAGGCCTCGACCTTGGTCGCCGCCGCGCTCGAAAACAACGTTACGCTGGGCGTCAATCAGAACTTCATGTTCGACCCGCTGCTCACCCGCTTCGCCGCCAACCTAAAGAGAGGCGATTACGGCCGCCTGCGCCATGTCGGCGTGTCGTGCGCGGTGCCGCTGCGCCAATTCGCGGCGCGCCAATTCTCGCATTGGATGTTCGAGGCCCCCGCCAACATCATCCTGGAACAGATGATCCACCCGCTCTCGCAGCTCGCAAGCCTGCTCGGGCGCCTGGAAGTCACAGCCGCCATCGCGCGCCCCGCCGTCGAAGTGGCGCCCGGCCTCGCCTTCCACCGCGGCTTCGACGTCAGCATGACCGCAGGCGAAGCGACCGCGCAGCTACACATGTCGTTCCCCGAAAACTACCCGACCTGGCAGATGGATTGCCTGTGCGACGACGCGCTGGTGACCCTCGACCTATGGCGCGGCAACATGGTGCGCGTCGGCCGCACGCGCTATCTCGAAGAGGTCGACAACGGCCTCGTCGACGCCCGCGCCGGCCTATCGCGCTTCAGCCAAGCAACGGTGCGCCTCGCCAAATACGCCGCCGGACATCTGAAACTGATCCCGCGCTCCGATCCCTTCTTCCGCAGCATGCTGGCCAGCATCAAATCCTTCCACCACGCCGTCGACACCAAGACGGCGTTCCCCGCTGACGGCGCCTTCGCCGCCCACCTCGTCGACCTGTGCGAAGACATCGCAACGCGCGCCGGCGTCTCGCGCGAAGCCGCGCCAAAGGCGAAGACGCTCGCACGCCGCGACAGCACGCCATCCTTCGACGTCGCCGTCCTGGGCGGCACCGGCTTCATCGGCAAAGCGACAGTCGAACGTCTGGTCGCGCAAGGCTACAGCGTCGGCGTCCTCGCGCGCGGCATGCGCGGCCTGCCGCAAACATTCCACGCGCCCGGGGTAACGCTGATCGACGGCAACGTGACACGGCCCGACGACGTCGCGCGCGGTATCGGCCGCGCCAAGTTCGTCGTCAATCTAGCGCACGGCGGCGGCGGCGGTTCGCGTCAAGCAATCATCGACGCGATGGTCGGCTCCGCCAACGCGGTCGGCGAAGCCTGCCTGACGCAAGGCATCGAACGCCTCGTCCATGTCAGCTCCATCGCCGCCCTCTACCTCGGCGATCCCAACGCAGTGATCACGCCCGCAACGCCGGCCGACGCCCAAGGCGCGGAGCGCGCCGACTACTCCTTCGCCAAAGCCGAAGCCGAACGCGCACTCCTTGCGCTACGCGCCAGCAAAGGCCTCCCCGTCACGATCCAGCGGCCGGGCGTCGTGGTAGGCGAAGGCGCAAGCCCCTTCCACTCCGGCGTCGGTCTCTTCAACAACGAGCAGCACTGCATCGGCTGGTCGAACGGCCACAACCCATTGCCCTTCGTCCTCGTCGAAGACTGCGCCGAAGCCATCCTTTGCGCGTTGAAAGCAGGCGCGGATGTCGTGGGTCGCACCGACAACATCGTCGGCCCCGTACGTCTCTCGGCGCGCGAATACATCGACGCGCTGGCTGAGGCGCTGCGCCGCCCGCTGATCTACCACCCCAGCGCCGTGTGGCGCATGCAGGGCGTCGAAATCGCGAAGTGGATGATCAAGCGCGTCGGCGGACGAAGCGTCCCTTGGCCCAGCGCGCGCGATCTTCAATCGCGCGGCATGCTCGCGCGCTTCGACACTGCCCAAACAGAGAAGGCGCTCAACTGGCGCCCGCAAGCCGACCGGGCAGCGTTCATCGAGCGCGGCATCGTCGCGCCGGCCAAGGCGATGGGCTGACGGATGTCCGCGCCCCGCCTGCTGCACGTCTTCTCGACGTTCAACCTCGGCGGTCCCCAAGCGCGCGCCGTGCAGCTGATCAACGCCTGGGGTCCGGCCTACAAGCACATGATCGTATCGGTCGAACGCGGCGAACTCGCGGCGCGCGAGCGTTTGCAGGTGGAAGCGAACTTCCCGCTGTTCCCCGATCTAAAAAGCGGCGCACTGCCCGGTCGCCTGATGGCGCTACGATCGCGCATAGCGCAGCTCAGACCCGACCTCGTTCTCACCTACAACTGGGGCGCCGTCGAAGTGGTGATGGCGCGGCGTCTGTTCGGCGGCGCGCCGCTCGTGCATCACGAAGACGGCTTCGGCACCGAAGAAAGCGAAAGCCTCTATCGCCGCCGCACCTGGTTTCGCCGCCAAGCCTTCGGCGCCGCGCACCAGATCATTGTGCCGTCGCGCGCGCTGGAACGGATCGCAAGCGAGACATGGCGCCAACCGGCTGCGCGCGTGACCTACATCCCGAACGGCGTCGACCTCCCCGCCTTTGGCATCAAGCCGCAAGCAAACGCCATCCCGGGCTTCGTTGCAGACGATCGCCTGGTCGTCGGCACCGTCGCCGGCCTTCGTGAAGAAAAGAACCTGACGCGCCTCGTGCGCGCATTCGCAACCGCCGCGCGCGACCTGCCCGCGCGCCTCGTCATCGTCGGCGACGGCCCCGACCGCGAGGCCATATTGGCCGAAGCGCGCGCGCAAGGTCTGGCCGACCGCGTGCACCTGCCGGGCTTCATGTCCAACCCCGAGCGCTACGTCGGTCTGTTCGATGTCTTCGCCCTGTCGTCGGACACAGAACAATTTCCCATCAGCCTTGTCGAAGCGATGGCGGCAAGCCTGCCCGCCGCATCGACCGCTGTAGGCGACATCAAAGACATTGTGACGCCGGACAACCTGCCCTTCGTGACGCCGCCGCGCGACGAAACCGCCCTTGCCGCCGCTATCAGAGCGCTGCTCGTCGATCCCGACCTTCGCCGCCGTATCGGCGCTGCCAATCGCGCACGCGTCGAGAGCGAATTCTCGCTCACCTCCATGATCGCGCGCTACAAACAGATCTACGACGCCGCACTGTCCGAAGGCCGAGAACGCAAGTGACCAAGTCAACGAAGAAACCAGCCGTCGTCGTCCAAGGATCGGGCCTGAATGCACTGGGCGTCATCAGAAGCCTCGCGCCCGAACGCGTCGCGATAAGATTGGTCGACCGCCAGGAGGGCGGCCCTGCGATCCACAGCCGCTACGCCAAACCGCAACTGTACCGCTGCGAAGATGCCGATGCCGACGACGCGCTCATCCGCTCGCTCCAAACCGCTGCGCAGGAATTCGACGCGCCGCCCGTCTTGCTCCTCACACAAGACGCGGCCGTCGCCGCCGTGTCGAAGCACCGCGCGCAACTCGCCGGAACATTCCGCGTCGAGCTGCCGGATGCCGACACCGTAGCCGACCTGACGGACAAACAGAGATTCCAACGCCGCGCCGAGGCCTTGGGCTTCCCGGTGCCGCGTGCCGTTTACGTCGACGACGATGTGCGCTCGGCGTCCACGCTCACCTACCCCTGCATTCTCAAGCCCGCCCGCAAGAGCGAGCACTGGGAACGCACGTACAAGAAGGCCTACCGCTTCGAGAGCTTCGCCGATCTGGAGACGTTCTGGCGCGGCGTCGAACACAAGCCGCCCTTCATCGTGCAGGAATGGATCGAGGGTGGCGACGCCGACGTCTACTTCACGCTCGTCCAGCGCGGCGCCGACGGCACACGCATCGCCTTCACCGGCCGCAAGATCAGGCAATGGCCGCTCCTTGTCGGCGGCACGGCAAGCTGCATGCCGGCGCCGGACGTCGCCGCCGAACTCGACAAGTTGACCCATCGCTTCTTCGACGCCGTAGGTCTCATCGGCTTGGCCAGCATGGAATACAAACGCGACAGCCGGAACGGCCGCTTCGTCATGGTCGAACCCACCATCGCCCGGACCGACTACCAGGAAGAGGTCGCCACCTTGAACGGCATCAACCTTGTGCAGGCGGCCTATCGCTCGATCGCGGGTCTTGAACCCACACCTCAACACCCCGCGACATCACCCGCGATCTGGCGCGACGCGACAAGCGACGAGAACGCGAAGGCCGCAAACCCCGAGGCAGAACTTCCGGCCGAAGCCACCGGCGTGCGCGTGGTCGACGCGGTGTTCCGCACCGACGATCCAGGCCCCTGGCTCCAAAGCCAAATTTCCCGCGTCCGCGGCCGCTTGCGCCGGATGTTCCGCTGATCGCCGGCCTTGCCATTCTGCGGGGCGAACGCTATTGCCCCCGGGCTTCTGGACCTTGAGGGAATAGACCGGCAATGGCGCTCGCGGCCATCAAGTCAACACTGCGCCAGGCGCTGAACGAGTGGCAGCTGCCTCAATCGGCAAAGCGCGCCCGCGCCGGCGATCGCCAGGGCCTTCCCGCAACGGATCCCGGCTGCGACGCGGTGATCGAAGCAGGTTGCCGCTGGCTGGGCGAAGCGCAAGATCACTCGACGACCCGCGACGGCGGCTTCGCGCGCGATTTCAGTCTCATCAACGGCTGGTCGTCGTCGTATCCCGAAACCTCCGGCTACATCGTGCCGACGCTGATCGATCAAGCGAAGGCGCTATCGAAGCCGGACCTACGCGATCGCGCGCGCCGATGCCTCGACTGGCTTGTCGCCATCCAGTTTCCGGAGGGTGGATTCCAAGGCGGCAAAGTCGATCAGCTGCCGCGCGTGCCGGTAACGTTCAACACCGGGCAAATTCTCTTAGGCCTCGCCGCCGGCGCCACCCACCTCGATCGCGCGCGCTACCTTGAGCCGATGGAACGCGCCGCCCGTTGGCTCGCCGACACGCAAGACCCCGACGGCTGCTGGCGCAAACATCCAACGCCCTTCGGCGGCACCGGCGAGAAGGTCTACGAAACGCACGTGTCGTGGGCCTTGTTCGAAGCGGCGCGCGTCTCGTCGGACAAAGGCTTCGGCGAAGCGGGCCTGAAACAAGTGCGTTGGGCGCTGACCAAGCAGCACGACAACGGCTGGTTTGAATCGAACTGCCTCGACACACCCGAAGCGCCGCTCACGCACACGATCGGCTACGCGCTGCGCGGCGTGGTCGAAGCGCATCTCTGGTCGCACGACGACGAACTCCTGCGCGCCGCGTGCCGCACGGCGGAGGGCATCTTAACGGCGGTCGCCCCCGACGGACGCCTCGCCGGCCGCCTCGACGCGCGTTGGCGCCCGGGCGCCGACTACGTTTGCCTGACGGGAAGCACCCAAATCGCGCACAGCCTGTTCCTTCTGTCCCGCCTGACGAACGATGCGCGCTACCGCGACGCCGGCTTGCGACTGAACAAATTCGTCCGTCGCGCGGTAAACGTACACGGCGATCCGAACATGGCGGGCGGCGTGAAGGGCTCGTTCCCGGTCGACGGCGAATACGGCCGCTATCAGTACCTGAACTGGGCCTGCAAATTTCTCATCGACTCCTGTGCCGAAGAGAAAGCTGCCTGAATGACCAACGGCTCGCGTGCGCCGCGCGTCTTGTTCGTCTCGTACTGGTTCGCGCCGTTCTCGACGATGGCCTCCATTCGCGCCAGCAAGCTTGTCCAGCACTTGATCGATCACGGCCTTGATGTGCGCGTCCTGACGGCGGACGCCACCGATGAAGACAAGTCGCTTGCCTTTGGCGGGCGGCGCGATGTGATCACGTATACGCGGTGGGAGCGCGCGGGGCATCAGATCGAAAGCCTGCGCACGATGTTCAGCGCGCGGAACGTCGCCGGCCAAGGCGCGGTCCCTGCAAAGCCCGCCGGCGAAGCCATGGCGAAGCCTGCACCGCAAAAGTCTGCACTGAAAGAGTCTCTTCGCAACGCCTACCGCGACGTCGTCGATTGGCCAGACAGCCGCGCTGGCTGGCGCAAGCACGCCGTCGCCGCCGGCATGAAACTCATCGCAGACTGGCGCCCGGACGTGATCTATGCCACCGCCCCGCCCGCAACGACGCTGATCGTCGCCGACCAGCTCTCGCGCAAGGCGAAAGTGCCGTGGGTGGCTGAGCTTCGCGATCTTTGGACCGACAATCCCTACTACGAATACTCGCGCGCGCGGCGCGCGCTGGAACGCATCTGGGACCAGCGCGTGCTCTCCCGCGCGACGGAGATCGTGACCGTGTCGCCCGGCTGGCGCCAGCGTTTGGTCGATCGTTACGCGCGGCCGGTGACGGTTGCCATGAACGGCTTCGTGGCTGCCGACTTTCCGCTGCCGCCGCCCGTCGCGCCGGAAAAAGCAGGGCCGCTGCGCATCGTGTTCACGGGCCACATCTACGCCGGCTATCGCGACCCATCGGCCCTGTTCGACGCATTGAAGCGTTTGCGCGTGACCGCCGATCAGGTGGCCGTCGAGTTCATCGGCACGCAGGACAAGGCGATCAACGAAATCGCCGAGCGCCATGGCGTGACGAATCTCGTCCGCGTGCGCGCGCCCGTTCCCTACACGAAAGCGCTTGAGTACCAGTTGCACGCCGACGTCCTTCTGCACATGCAGTGGTGCGACCCCAAAGAATTCGGCACCATCGCCGGCAAGATCTTCGACTATCTGGGCGCACGCCGCCCAATCCTTGGCATCGCCCTCGAAGACAGCGTCGTCGCACAGATCGTGCGCGATCGCGCCGCGGGCCTCGTCACCGACGATCCCGCGAAGATCGCAAAGCAGGTCGAAGTGTGGATCTCTCAGAAGCGTTTGGGCGGCATCGCGCCGTTGCTGCCTGCGGCAAGCGAAGGCCTGGAACGAGCCGCACAATTCGAGAAGGTCAAAGACGTGCTGACACGCGTTGCCTCGCGCAGGGGCTAATCCCGGCCCGCTTTGCTGCCCAAGCGCAAGGGCAGCCGCGCCGTCACCGCCGACCAAACCCGCTGCAGGCTCCGCTCGCTGAATTCGGCCGTGCCTGAGACTTGCCAGATCGCGAGCCTGACAATCGTGTACGTGGCTGCCCCCAGTGCCATTTTGATCATGATGTTCAAGGCGTCGTTCGCCACTCCGTCGCTCTCGCCGTAATGCGTCGGCACAAGCCACAAAACGGCAGCCATGACTGCGGCGGCGGCCGCTGAGCGCCAGACGCGCATCCCGATTGCGCCATAACTCGTCTCGAGCAGCGTGCGCAAGATCGTGAGATTCGCGCCGGCAAGCAGCAACGAGCCCACTAGATAGCCGAACAAGGCGCCGGTGATCCCAAACAGCCACGCGCCGACGATGAAGGCGGGCAGGCGCGCAAGGCTGTACGCGACCGACCGGCGGAACAGGAATTTCGTATGATCGCGCGCCATCGCGACCGATGTCGAAACCGAACCACCCAAGGCCTCGATCCCGACGCATAGGGACACAGCTTGAACGATGGGAATCGCCGCAATCCACTTGTCGCCGTACAAGATCCGCACGACCTCGGGCGCTACGAAGGCGAAGCCGACGGCGATCGGCAGCGCCAGCGTGCAAATCATCTCAACCGCATCGAGCGTGTTCTGCCTGAGCTTCGGAATGTCGTCTTTGAACTTGAGCAATCCGGGAAACAGCGTCCGCGACAGGACCGGCAAGAACTCGCCGAGCGGCAATGCCGCGAACTCGGAGCCGACGCGATAGATACCGGCCGACCGGACGTCCAGGAAACCGCCGATGATGATGCTGTCGAACTGGTGACCCAGCGTGTCGACGGTCGTCGCCGCGCTCACCCATCCGGCGAAACTGAAGAGCTTGCGCCACTGTTGAAGCCCAAGCCGCGGCCAGAACGGCGCAAGATAGTAGCTAATGGTGACCCGCGAGAGCGATCCGACCAGACTGCCCACTATCAATGCCCAGTAGCTTTGGTAGATCAGCGCGACCGCGATGGCGGCAAGCGTGCTCAGTACCTTGCCGACGAACTGCATCAGCAACTCGCGTCGAAAGTCGAGTTCGCGCTCGAACAACGCCATGCGCGGACTCAACACGCTGCTCCACAAGGTGTTGAGCGCTAGGCACCAGATGACCGGTCCGATCCGATCGTCGTTTACCAGCGTCGGCACGATCAGACTCGTGGCCAAGATGAAGGCGCAAATCAGTACCCCGCGCAGAAGCTGCACCGTGAAGACGGTGTCCAAGAAGGCGCGATCCTCGCCACCGTGTCGAACGACGGAACTCCGCACGCTGAGATCAGTCAGCCCTTCAACCAGCGTGATGTAACTCGCTGCAATGGCGAAGATACCGAAGTCTTCGGGCACCAGAACACGCGCCAAAATGACCGTCGAAACCAGGCCGATAAGGCGAAAGCACCAGCGCATTGTGATGAAGAGCGCGGTGCCCGCCGCAACTCGATAGGCCGTACTCTTCTCCGCTGGCGGCTGTTCGTTGCCCTGGCTCATGCCGCGCCGCGGCGCTCAGCCGCGCGAAACCGTGCGAGGCGAAGTTTGAGCAAGTGTTCCATCGCCCACCATTTGCCGCGGCCGGCAACACCGGCCCGTGCGTCGCCATGTTGAACCATGTAACGGCTTAAGTCGTAGACGAGGTAGTAAGCAAGGATCAGCGGATCGATGGGGCCTGCCACACGCTCATAGCCCGCGACGAAGGCACTCTCCAGCTGCCGCGCCCGCAACATCACGCCTAATCGCCGCGACTTCATCAAGTCGATCGCCAGAGAGTTAAGGAAATGCCCTAGATCGAAATAGATGCTGGCACGTGTCGAGAGTTGAAAGTCGATCGCGCAAACGCCGTCCTTCGCGGCGATGACGTTGGCGGGCTTGTAGTCGCAGTGGATCGTCGTCACGGGCTGGCCGGTTTTGCCTTGCCCCACGATCGACCGACGCAGCAGCTGGACTGCCGCGGTCAGTACGCGCGCGCCTTTTGCCCCGCCCTCGATCTCATCCATTAACGTGCCGCTCACCGTCCCGGTCTGACCGTCGTTGCCGAAGCGATGAAAGTGCCCGAGCCAAGTTCCGGCCCCTGCAACGCTGCTCGTCAACTGATCGATCGAAAACGCCGTATCGCCAAGCGCGCGGTCGAGACTCTTGCCGTCGATCCACGATTGCACGATGACGCCGTCGTCGCCGAAGAGATGGAATGGTTGCACCAGGTTGAAGCTGTTGTTGGCGCCGCGTGTCTCGTTGAGTTGCACCAACGCTTCGTACTGAAGCCGTGCCTCCTCGATATCGGCGCGCTCGGTGCCGCTCTCAAAGAAGCACTTCGCAAGGAAGGGTTCAGAGTTCTGTGGCACCCGGCACAAGAACAAGCGCGCGTGGGCGGACACGTGAATCGGTCCCGAAATGCTGACATTTCGGCACTCGCCCAGCGCGGGAATCTGCCCCAGGTGCGCGAAAAGCGCGGCCAACCGCCGCTTCGGCGCCTCCCAGATGTCCGCTTCAACCTGATCCATGCGCGACGCCAAATTCAACCATCTCGGGACCATTGACCCGCGTCTCACATATCGCCAACCAAGGGTTTAAACACTCAAGATCTTGCGTCGGCTGGCGCGAAACACGCTTCCCGCCATCGGCGAGACCGATGGCCAAGTGTATCAATACTCGCCGTTAGATTGTGATGCGTAGATGCCGCTCGCTGTGATTGGTTAGGCACACGCAAGGGGCGGTCAGAACACATCTTGGCGTACCTAGTCGTCGAAGACCCAACATCTAGCGTAAAGTTAAGCTGCGCCGTTAATGATAGTGTGACTTCCGCGTATCACGGTGCACATCAAATGTTGTTAAAGTGGCAACTGAGATTTCGTGTGTGAGGGATTGTTGGTACTAGTTTCCTTGATTGGGAGACTTCGACGGATCGAGTTCCGTTTCGTAGCGTTCGCTGGGGCTTGGAACGCTGCAAAACGGATACTCCGGTGGTGGGCACCGTCCGTCTAGGTGGGGGAATAGGGGCATGCTTCGAATTTTTGCGATCGTCGCCGTGGCTGCGTTTGGGCTGTCGGGATGCGCGTTCTGGTTGGACAAGGCGCCGGTCGGTCCGAAGGCGCCCGAAGTTTACAGCAGCGCACCCGAATATGTCATAGGGCCAGGCGACTCCGTTCAGGTCTTCGTGTGGCGCAGCGCCGAACTCTCCGTGCTCGTGCCTGTCAGACCCGATGGCCGCTTCTCGATGCCCCTGCTTCAAGACGTTCAAGCGGCCGGCAAGACACCAAGCCAAGTCGCAGCAGATATTGAAACCGGCCTGAAGGGCTTCGTTCGCGAACCGGTCGTCACCGTGATCGTGCAAACGGTCGCGCCGACAGGTGGTGGGCAGGGCAGAGTGAGCGTTGTCGGTGAAGCCGTGCAACCGCGCTCGGTCAACTACCGCGCCGGTCTAACGTTGCTCGACGTCATGATCGAAGTTGGCGGCCTGACGCAATTCGCCAATGGCAACGACGCGCGCCTCGTCCGTATGAGTGGGGGGCGCACGAAGGAATTCCGCGTTCGCGTAGCAGATTTGATGAAAGACGGCGACACGACGGCAAACGTCGAGCTCGCGCCTGGGGACGTTATTCGCATTCCTGAACGTTGGTTCTGACGCAGGGGAAGAGCGTTCGGATCGATTGGGAATTTGGAATAGCGAGAGACTTTCGAGGCCTTTGGGGGGGCCAAGAACATGCAGAACAGTGTTTTTTCAGGACTGTATCTGGAACTGCAACGCGCGATGCCAAACAGGTGGCTCGGCGTCGTAGTCGCCGCCCTGCTGGTCGCAACCATCGCCACGGTGGTCATGGCGATGCCGGACCAGTTTGAGTCCCGCTCCCGCATGTACATCAACAGCGAAGTGGTGCTCCGTCCGCTGCTGCGCGGTATCGCGTCTGAAGAAGACGCTGAATCGCGCGAAGACCTTCTCAAAGTCCTCCAGACGACGGTTCTCAACACGAACAACATCGATCGCCTTCTTGAGGTCCCCGACCTCGGCTTCGATTTGTCGACGGACGACAAGCGCAACAAGGCGCGTTCGATGATCCGCAACGGCGTCACGATTGCTGAACAGGAAGATACGAAGAATCTGTTCGACCTCGCATACACCGACACCGACGCCGCCCGCGCACGCAACGTTCTGCAGGGGCTGCTCGCAGTTATGATCGAGTCGAAGATGGGTCTGGCCCAAAAGGGCTACGACGACGCGCGCAAATTCCTCGACGCGCAGATCGAGGCGTACGAGCTGCAACTTCGCGAGCTCGAAGCGAAGATCACCGCGCACCGCATGGAGAACGCGATGGTGCTGGGGACCACGACCCATCAGCAGCGCCGGGATGCGGCGTTGGCCGTCTTGCGCGATGCGCAGATCGCTCGCCAAGTTGCGCTGTCGAACCGCGATCGTTTAAAGACTCAGATCGAGGCGGCCGGAAAGCCTGGCGCCGACGCGACCGCCGCGCTCTACGCGACCGACCAAACGTTCCCGGCGGCGATTGATCGCCTGACGGCGCTGCAGGCGCAACTGAGCCAGCTCCTGCTCGTATTCACTGATCAGCATCCCGACGTCGTCGCGACCAAGCGCGAAATCAAACTCCTGACGGAGCAATACGGCTTGGGCGAGAGCATGGGCTCGGCCGTGGCGGCGCCTTTCACCGCGCTTCCGGGTCAAGTGCCGCCGTCATCCGCGGTAAACGCGGCCGCCGGCGCACCGACGCAGACGACGCCGACCGCGGTCGGTCCAGCGGCGACGCCCGTAGCCGCGCCCTCGCGCGAGCCCAGCGGAGCTCAAATGCAGCTTCTCCGCGCCAACTTCGCCGCCATGGACGCCGACCGCCGCGTGCGCGACGCGATGGCGGCCGTGCAGGCGATCGAAGCCGAAGCGACGCTCGCCCCGGTCGCCGAGCAGACGCTCGAAGGCCTGAACCGCGAATACGCCATTGTCAAAGAAAACTACGAGCAGCTCATCCGCCGCCGCGAAAGCGCGAAGATCACCGCCGCTGCCGACATCTCGTCGGGCGTCGACCAATTCCGCGTGATTGAAGCGGCGACGCTGCCGATCGCGCCGACCAGCCCCGATCGCCCAACGTTCCTGATCTTGGGTGCGCTCCTCGCGGTCGTGACCGGCGGTGCGATGGCCTACGGTTTGGGTCTGATGCGCGGCGCCTTCGTGAGCGCAGGCGAAGCCGAGCAGACGCTGGGTCTGCCCGTCATCGCGACGCTCGCCGATCAGCGCGGCATCGTCTCGCGGGTATCAGGTGCGGTCGACACGATGATGCTCGCGGGCTCGATCGTCGGAATATTCTTTGCAGCCTATGTGATCTCCGCGACAGCGGGTTGGTTCGCGCCGCTGCGTGATGAAATCTATCGCCTGTTCGGTGTTGACCTCGGTCAACTCGGCGGGCTGCTGCAGTAGGGGGAAGAACAATGTCACTTTTGGCGAGCTACAGGGCCTCCAGCGGCGATAACACTGCGGTCGCAGTGCGGTCTTTCTCGGACGGCGACGACACCAACGACGAATTTCGTCTGATCAAATGGCACTTCCTGGCGCGCGCCGCGTCGGGCGAGGTCACGGGCCGCAACCCGCGTGTGCTGCTGGTCACCAGCGCCGCGCGCGGCGAAGGCAAGAGCTACGTCGCCCACCATCTGGCGGCGAACTTCGCGCTCGACCCGCACATCCAGCTCACGCTGATCGACGCAAACTTTGACAATCCGGCCCTCGGCAGCTCGTCCTGGTTGGGCGGTTCCAGCGGCGGCCCGGGGCTACTCGACTATCTCGAAGACCAGTCGATGGACCAAAGCCGCATCGTCAAGTCGACGGGCTTGGGCAACGTGCACGCCATTCTGTCGGGCAGCGGACGCAGCAACGCACCGGAGCTGTTGTCGGACACGCGTCTGGACCACTTGATGGCTTCGCTGACGGCAAGCTCAAATTCGTTCGTGATCGTCGACGCAGGTCCGATCCTGTCCAGCAGCGGCGCCGCGGTTCTCGCCCGCGTTGCCGGTCACATCGCCTTCGTCGTCGCATCGAACCGGACCAGCAGGAACCAGATCAACAAGGCGCTAGGCACGCTCGATCGCATCGCCGGTCCGATTGATGAGAAGTCGTTGGGGCTGATCTTCAATTGATGATTCCCGAAGCGGGAATTTGAGTCCGGAGTTGGGGGACGAATGCGCTGGGGAGCAAGAGCTGCGCGCTTGAAGATGCCAAGGCATCTGTCGCCCGCGCTCGCCGCCGCCGCAGTCACCATAGGCATCGGTGCGGCGGCGACAGGCGCCCTGGCCGACGTCTTTCGCTTCACGCCATCGCTGCTCCTCGAGCAGATCTTTACCGACAACGTCCGCGCGGAGGCTGCGGATCGCGATGCCGACGCGATCACAATCGTGGGCCTACGCCTCGACACACAATACACGTCCTCGCGCATCCAGTTTCTCGCCAGCGGCACCGCCTACTACAACGAATATTGGGCCACCAACGAGTTTGACGACATCAACGGCGATGGCGCGGCCGTGGGACGCCTCACGATCCTGCACGATCGACTGTTTGTCGACGCCCGCGCCAATCGTCAGGAAGTGTTCTTGGCGCCGGACGAAACCTCAGGCACGGGCTTGACGACGGGCCAATTCAACTCGCAACAGACCTCATATGCCGTCGGCCCGTTGCTAACGCTGAATATGTTCGATCTTGCAGACCTTGCTGTCCGGGCGACATACGCCGAGGTAGCCTTCGATGAGCCTATCGCTGGGCCTCTTTTGGTGCCTATCAATGGCGTTGTCGCAAAGTCTTTGACGGGCCGCGTCACAACCGGTGAACGTCACTCAAACTATGAACTGATTGGCACCGCCGAACATCTGGAAACAGAGGACGGCTTCAAACTTGAAAATGCGGTTGGCCATGTTCTGCTTCACCTGACGGGTACGTTTACTGCCATCGGCCGCTACGGTTACGAGCGCATCGAGGATCCCAGCATCACCACGGTTCGCGGACCGCGCTGGTCGGTTGGGGGCCGTTATTCGACGAGCGGCAATTCGTCCATTCAGCTTGAGTTCGGCGAGCGCTTTGAGGGGACAAGTTGGTCGGGGGCTGCGAACCTTGTTCTCTCCCCGCGCGTTCGCCTCAACGCGCAGTACGTCGACATTCTTGTCCCCGCGCAATTGCAGAGCTTGCGGTCGTTGGACGACTTGTTTGACGCGGAAGGGAACTTGAGCCTCCAGCCGGCGCCCGAACCGTTTGTGACCGATCTGACCCTTGCCAACGAGATCGTCCGCGACAAGCGACTATCGAGCACAATGACTTACACGCGTGGTCTGGCGGCATTTTCGCTGAACGGCACGCATTCCGAGCGCAACTTTGTTGGATTGGGCACGACCGAAAAGCAGTACGCCATTGCGGTCGATTGGCGCGAAACGCTGTCGCGCAGTCTAACTAGCAATGCCAGTGTCACTTTCTTCAACGACTATGAGCCGCCACTGGGGGCCGACCCACTTCAGCAATATCGGGCCGAAGTTGGCTTCATCTACCTCTACAACACCGACCTGACCTTCAACGGCAGCCTCATCTGGGCTCTGAACGATCGCGAGACAACGGGCGATTCGCAAACGAGCGTGCTGCGCTTCGGTCTCGTCCAAGCATACTGATCGTTGCAGTTAAGTATATTCTTGGGCGACAATCGCCCGGGCGCATGCGCGACGGAACATGACGGATAAGGGCTCACATCACTGCACGCGATCGAACGCGATGTCCTTCGACGTGGAAGATTACTTCCAGGTCCAGGCCTTCGCGGACGTATGCGACCGCGCCCGATGGGACGGCTACGAATCCCGCGTTGAGCGCAACACCAACCTGATCCTCGACCTCTTGGCCGAACGCAGCACGCACGCAACGTTCTTTACGCTGGGTTGGGTCGCAGAGCGTTACCCCTCAATCGTCCGTCGCGTCGTCGCCGAGGGCCACGAACTCGCCAGCCACGGCTACGCCCATCACCGCGTCGATCAGCAAACGCCCGACCAGTTCCGCGCCGACATTCGTCAGACAAAGAAGATTTTGGAAAACGCCACCGGCACGCTCATCAAAGGCTACCGCGCCGCGACATTCTCCGTGGGTCCGACGACGCCCTGGGCGTTTCAGGTGCTCGAGGAAGAAGGCTATGACTATTCGTCCAGCGTCTATCCGGTCGCCCACGACAACTACTCGAACCCCGACGCGCCGCGCTTTGCCTACCGGCCGAAGGGAACGTCGCGCCTCTGGGAGTACCCGATTTCGACGGTGCGTCTCGCCGGCCGCAACATCCCATGCGGCGGCGGCGGCTACTTCCGCGTTGCGCCCTACGCAGCCTTCCGTCGCGCCATCGCGCACATCAACGAGACCGAGCACCAATCGGCGATCTTCTACCTGCACCCGTGGGAGGTCGATCCCGACCAGCCGCGCCCCGAAGGCGTCAGCCTGAAGTCCCGCTTCCGCCACTACTTGAATCTGACGCGCACCGTGCCGCGCCTCAAACGCCTCTTGCAGGATTTCCGCTGGGATCGTATCGACCGCGTCTTCGCCGCCAACCCGGCCATCTGATGCTCGAATTTGAGATCCTGACCCCGGCCGCCGCGGCGCGCTGGGACGCCTTCGTCGCGACGCACGCGGCCGCCACCGTATTCCACCTCGCCGGCTGGGCCGACGTGATGAAGCAGGCCTACGGCCACAAATCGCACTTCACGATGGCGACCGAAGGCGGCGTCGTCAGAGGCGTCATCCCGCTCGTCGAACTCAAGAGCCGCCTCTTCGGCCACGCCCTGATCTCGAACGCCTTCTGCGTCGGCGGCGGCCCGCTCGCCGTCGACGAACCGACGCGCGTGGCGCTGATCAACGAAGGTGGCCGCATCGGCCGAGCAACCGGCGCGTCCTACGTCGAACTGCGCGACACCCAAGGCGCCGAAGGCTGGCAGACCAAAGACGATCTCTACGCCGGCTTCGAACGCGAAATGGACGCCGACGAAGCGAAGAACTTGCTCCAAATCCCGCGCAAGCAACGCGCCGTCGTGCGCAAGGCGATCGAAGGCCCGTTCCGTGTAACCACCGACAAGGACGTCGACACCTTCTTCGCCCTCTTCGCGCGCACGGTGCGCGATCACGGAACACCGGTATTTCCGAAGCGTTATTTCAAGGCGATCCTCGACACATTCCCGAACAACGCCGACGTGCTGACTGTCTGGCAAGACGACAAGCCGCTCTCAAGCGTCCTGTCCTACTATTTCGGCGACCGGGTCTATCCCTACTACACCGGCAGCGATCCCGCGGCGCGCACCACCGGCACCAACGACCTCATGTACTGGAAGCTGATGCGCCACGCGGTCGCGCGCGGCGCCAAGATTTTCGATTTCGGCCGCAGCAAGATCGGCACCGGCCCTTTCTCATTCAAGAAGAACTGGGGCTTTGAGCCGCGTCCGATCGCGCATCAATATCTGCTTCTGAAACGCGACACGTTGCCGAACGTCAATCCAACCAATCCGCGCTACGCCAAACTCATAGAAGTATGGCGGCGTCTTCCGATCCCGGTGGCGAACTTTGTCTCGCAGTTCATCAGCCGCAGCCTCGGCTGACCGCCCGACTGATGCAGGAGCGCGACAGCGTCGCTCAAACTCTAGAACGTCTCTAGGTTCCAATGCCCAACGCAACATCGTAAATGAGTAAACGATGGCGGAACGCCAATCGACTCAACAAGTTGCGTCGCTGTCGGGGGGCCGTTGCACGACCGCACCAGGCCAAGCCTCAACAGGCGAGTGAGATACCCGCCGTCGCCCGCCTTACACGAAAGCAAGTTATGCTTTGTGTGGAGAAGACGAAAACCGCCTTGGTGTGACGATGAACGAACTGCTGACGAACACCGGTGCAAATGCCTGGCCGTATCTGATCGTGCTGGTGCTGTGCATATTCTGGCTGCTCGGAAGCGGTTTACAGAGCCGCTCGCCAAGTGACGGCAAGAAGGGCGGTCCGCACGCGGCGTGGCGTGTCAGTGAGGGGCCCTCTCTTCGCCGCCTCTGGAAGGCGCGAAAGCGCCGCAGCTAATCCAACCAGACAAATCCGTCACGCGCCGCTGCGCAGAGTCCGTTTAGCTGCATGTGCGTCACTGACGATCCGCATCATGAGGCCTTGAGCGTTTGATCGATCAAAGCGTCCAGCTTGCGCAGATTCGCGCGCCACTCATGGTTCTTGAGCACGAACGCACGCGCGGCGTCCCCCATTGTCGGCGCCGCGCGCTCGCCAAGCACGCTCTCAACCGCAGCAGCAATCTCCTCCGCCGCTATTCCGGTCAGCAGGTCTCGCCCATTTTCTGCATTGATCCCCTCAAGCGCCCCAGGCGTCGTCACCACCGGCCGCGCCATGGCCATGCCTTCAAGCACCTTGTTCTGAATCCCACGCGCGATCCGCAACGGCGCGACCACGACATCGGCCGCCGCGACGTACGGCCGTACGTCGTCGACGGATCCGGTGACGTCAACACCGGACAGAGCCTTCAGGGCCAACACGCTGGCCGCGGGCTTTGCGCCCACAATCTGAAATCGTACGTCCGGATGCGCGCGCCGAACGAGCGGAAAAATCTCCTGCGCAAACCACGTGACCGCATCGACGTTGGGCCAATAGTCCATCACGCCGACAAACACGATCGTCGGCGCTGTCTTCTCGCGCGGCCGCACCTTTGCCGGATCGAAGAAACCGACATCGACCCCGTTGGCGATCGCGACATGCGTCGTCAGGGTCTCCGGTGAAAGCCGGTCGAAAATCCGCTTCTCTTCTTCCGAAACGAAGATGGAAGCCGCCGCCCGCGACGCTTGGGCCCGATCGAACGAGAGCAGGCGCCGCGCCTCCATCCGATAGAACCACGCGCGCGACGCGCCCTGGGTCTCGCCGTACTGCCGCCACTTCTCGGAATCGACGTCGACGAAATCCATGAGGACGGGAATCCCCCGCGGCGCGTACTGCGCCGCGGCCGACGAGAACGCGAAGGTGATATCCGGCTTCTTCGCCGCGACATGCCGCGTGACCCATGCGCCCAGTCCGCCATGGCGAAACGCGCCCACGCTCAGCGGCTCGCCGGTAAGGAACGACACGCCTGTGCGAAACAGCCTGTCCGCCGTCGAAATGCGCCCGCAATAGAAATCGCTGAATTTCTTGGCCCAGCTCAAATCCGGTTCCGCATCGCCCGGCGTCATCGCAAAGCCCAGTGCCACCTCATGCGCCTTCAGCAGGTGCTCGGCGATATGAAAGGCGCGGATCTTCTCGCCCTTGTTCGGGGGGTAAGGATACCGATGGGCAAGAAACAGAATGCGGGCCATGAGCGGGGCGCACCATAGTCGATTCTCAAATCTATTGAAGGCCCGCACCGCCATTTCGTATGGTCGCCGCTCTCAACCCTCGGGGGCTCTTCCGTGTGCGGCATTGCAGGCCTATTCGACACGCGGGGACAGCGTAATTTCGACCCCGAATGGATCCGCCGCGCGACGACCGCGCTCGCCCATCGCGGCCCCGACGGCGACGGCTTCTTCGCTGCGCCCGGTGTCGCCTTCGGTCATCGCAAGCTCGCCATCATCGACCTGGCCTCCGGCAATCAGCCGATGCACGCCAAGGACGGCAGCATCACGATCACCTTCAACGGCGAGATCTTCAACTACAAGGAACTGCGGGCGGAACTGGGGTCGAAGGGGCACAGCTTCGCCACAGCCTCCGACACCGAGGCCATCATCGAAGGTTGGCGCGAATGGGGCCCCAAGGTCGTCGAGAAACTGCGCGGCCAATTCGCCTTCGCGCTCTGGGACCACAAACAGGAAACGCTCTTCCTGGCGCGCGACCGCATGGGCGAAAAGCCGATGCACTACGCGACGCTTGCCGACGGAACATTCGCGTTCGGGTCCGAGATCAAGGCAATCCTCACCCTTCCCGGCGTCGACCTGACGATCGATCCTGAAGCCGTCGCCGACTTCTTCACCTACGGCTACGTGCCCGATCCGAAGACGATCTACAGCAGCATCCGCAAACTGCCGCCCGCGCACACACTGCTCTTCAAGCGCGGCGGCCAGCCGGCGCTGCGCCAATACTGGAATGTGCTCGAAGCCGCAGGCACCGAACAACGCTCGACCACGCCCGAAGAACTAGCCGACCGCCTGAAGCAAGCCGTGCGCTATCAAATGGTCGCCGACGTCGAAGTCGGCGCCTTCCTCTCAGGCGGCGTAGATTCGTCCAGCGTCGTCGCCATGATGGCGCAGATCGCCTCCGCCCCTGTCGCCACCTATTCGATCACCGTCGGCGCGGAGAACAGCGACGAAGCCGGATTCGCCCGCACCGTCGCCGAGCGCTACAAGACGCGCCACGAAATCCGCGACGTCGACCCGCGCAATCTCACGCAGCTGCTGCCGAAGCTGCCGAACATCTACGACGAACCCTTCGGCGACGACTCGGCGATCCCCACATTCGCCGTCTGCCGCGAAGCCGCACGCACGCTCAAAGTCTGCCTCACGGGCGATGGCGGCGACGAAACGCTGGCCGGCTACCGCCGCTATCGCTTCCACCTCGCCGAAAACGCCATCCGCCAATATCTGCCCGAAGGCCTGCGGAAGTCGGTAATGGCCCCACTCGCGCGAGCCTACCCGAAACTCGACTGGGCCCCGCGCCCCTTCCGCGCCAAGACGACGCTCCTCGAACTCTCCGGCGACGAGGACATGGCCTTCGCCCGCATGGTCGCGATGGTGTCGGAGGAACAGCGCACGGCCCTGCTCAGCGGTGACCTGAAGAGCCGCCTCGCCGGCTACGACCCGTCCGAAGTCGTCCGCTCCCGCTTCCGCGAAGCGCATGCCTTCTCGCCGCTCCAGCGCGCGCAATACGCCGACCTCATGACGTACTTGCCCGGCGACATCCTGGTGAAGGTCGACCGCGCGGCGATGGCGAACTCGCTCGAAACGCGCCCGCCCTTCCTCGACCACGACTTCGTCGCCTGGGCCTTCTCGCTGGACACCAAGACCAAGGTCGACGGCGGTGAGGGCAAAGCGATCCTGAAGAAGGGCATGGAAGCCCACCTGCCGAACGCGCTGCTCTATCAGCCCAAGCGCGGCTTCTCGATTCCGGTGTCGGAGTGGCTGCGCGGCCCTCTGCGCGACATGACGCTGGGCCTCACCTCAAGCGCCAGGCTTCAGGATTGCGGCCTCTTCGACATGAGGCAGATCGATACCTGGGTCGATCAGCACCTGCGCGGCTCGCGCGACAACTGGCAGGTCTTGTGGTTGCTCTTCGTCTTCGACGCGTTCTTGAGCGTGCGCGCTAACGCACGCGCGCCGATCACGCTGTCGAAGACCCAACCGCCGGCAAAAGACGCGGCGCTCGCGTTATAGGAAGAGGGATACCATCAGGTAGATGACGCCCCACGACGCCGCGGCGAGCGTCAGCAGCACCGCCACGCTCCAGCTCAACGGCAAGACCTCGTCCTGCGCCGGCGCAAGTGCGCGCTCGGTGAGAACCAACTTCGATCGCAGCGCCATATCGGCCATGCAGGGGTCTCGCAAACGTGGATTCGCAGGGGGAACGAATCGTCACACCCAGCCACTTAACAAAGGCTAAACGGCCCTGACCACCAATCGGTGGCAGCACAACCGCCTTTTTTTGCGCATAACCTGCATTTTGCCGCCCGTGGATGTGCCTCAAGGCCGGGTGACAACTTATCGTAAGTCGCCCGTTAGGCGTCTTGCATCGCCTGGCCGACGATCTCGGATGCCGCACGCCGCCCGGTCTCGCCGGTAGACGCCGCCCGCAGCAACGCGAAATTGCCCGCCGCAACGGCACCCCAGCCGAACGCCTCGGCATGCCGCCGCGTCGCCGCCCGGTCGTTCGGGTTCTGCCGGAACGCCCGCAACGCCTCGAGCAACGCCCGCGACGACCGCTCGGGCAGCAGCGACCCGGCCGCAGGCGCCGTGATCGCCTCGGCGTTCCCGCCGACGCGCGTGGCCACCACGGCCGTCCCGCACGCCATCGACTCCAGCAGCACGTTGGCCCAACCCTCGCGCTCCGACATCAGCACGGAAACGTCGGCCGCCGAGTACAGCCGCGAAAGCTGCGCATGCGGCACCTCGCCCAACAGCTTCACGCGGTCCGCAACGCCCAGCGCCGCCGCGCGCGCGATCAGCGCCTCGCGTAACGGCCCGCCACCCGCGATCAGCAACATGCCATCCGGTATCGCAGCCACCGCCTCGATGGTGAGATCGTGCCCTTTCAGGGGCACAAGATTGCCGACCGAAACGAGCGTAAAACCCGAAGCACCGAACTGCCGCCGCGCCGCCTCGCGATCCTGCGGCGTGAATTGATCAAGATCGACGCCGTTGCGCAGCACCGCTATTTTGTTGGCGTTTATGCCGACCTCGATCGCCCGCTCGCGCAAAGCCCCCGACACGGTAATCACCGCCGCAGCCTGTTCGGCGGCCCACAGAATCTGCCGGCGCACCTGCGGAAAGTTCGGCAGCACGTTCAGATCCGTGCCCCGCGACGTCACCACGAACGGAAGGCCAAGCGCCTTGGCGAGCCACGCCGCCGCAACGCCGTCCGGATAGAAGTAATGCGCGTCGATCACGTCGATCGTCGTCTTGTCCAGCTGATGCAACCGGCACGCCGTCAACCCGCCGCGATAGAGCAGGGAGGCCGCGACGTTCATCCCAACCTTTGGGATCGACAGATAACGCGGGTGATGAACCTGAACCCCATGGCGCACCTCGTTCTCGGGCACGCGGGCAAACCGTGCGTAGGCGCCGAACACGTCGGCTGTGAACGGAAAGAACGGCACCGGCGCGACCACCGTCGACGCCAGATCGTGCCGCGCCGCCGTCTGCCGCAAGCGGTTTTCGACAAACACCCCGTGGTTGGGTTTCTCGGCATTGGGATAGAGCGTGGTGAACGTCAGCACGCGAAGTGCAGCCAAGATCACTCCCCCGCCCGTTGTGACGCCCGTATCACAGCGTCGCTTTCCTTGTTGCTTGGGTTATCACCAAACACAATCCGAATGAAAACCCGCAGGCAGATGCGGTCGCAATGACGGCGCGAGCCGGCAAAGACAAATATCGCAGCAAAATCAATACATTAAGCCAAAATATTGCTGGTTGCGGCGTGCCGCTCACCACCATTAGAGCGACGCCTGTGACCGCGAGTCACCAACGCCTGACCTTTGGTGAATCGCCGCTGCGGAAACGATCAACCGCTCTAGGCACCGTTCGCGATTGATGGTTCAGTTCGGTTGCCAATTGGGGAATTGGGCGGCAAGGGGTTCGCGTTCTGGGGACGCGAGAGTGCCGCGTTGGGGGCAGGCATGAGAATACTCCGGCACTACGTCGGACTACCGACAATCGTACTCGCACTTGTCGAAGGCGCCCTGTTCATGCTGGCGCTTTGGGCCTTCGGTTTTATCGGCAGATGCGAATCCTGTTATTTCGACGACGTCGTCGACCTCGAAGTTTACGAGGCTTTCCTTGTCGTCGGCGCGTTCCTGCTGATCGTTTCGGCCGCCGGCCTCTACAATCGCGACGCGTTTCTAGACTTCCGCGCGTTCTCGCAGCGCTTCGTCCTCGCCTCGCAGATGGTTCTGCTGCCGACCGTCGTTGTCGTCGGCGTCCTAAAATCGGCCGCCGACCTTCCGTTCGGTTGGTACATCGGCATTCTGACGCTCGCCGTCCTTCTGTTCTTCACCGTCATTTTCGCACTGCGCGTGCTGCTCTTTTGGTCGGGCAATTTCGACTTGCTCAAGCGCCGCGTCGTGATCCTAGGCCAAGGCCCGCTGGCCGAAGCCGTCTCAAGCTTCGTTAGTAAAGAAGGTGCAAGCCACCTCCGCTGCGTCGGTCGCCTCGCGCAGGGCCGCGCGTCGGGTGGAAACAACACGATTTCGCTGGGCAACATCGTCGCCCGCGCTCGGCCGTTTGCGCGCCCCGCGCCCTACGCGCGAATGGCTGAATCGCTGCACGCCGAAGAGATCGTGGTCGCGACCGACGACCGTCGCGGGCTTCCCGTCGACGAACTCCTGCGCTGCCGCCTGCAGGGTATCCAGGTGACGGACTATCTCTCCTTTTGGGAACGCGAGGCGGGTCAGATCGACATCGACCAAGTCGGCGCTGGCTGGCTGGCCTTTGCCGAAGGGTTTCGGATGAGCGTCTGGCGTCGCGCCGCCAAGCGCGTCGTCGACATCGTTGTCAGCATCGTCTTCACGATCCTGTTCTTCCCCGTCCTCGCTATTGCGGCGCTCGCCATCAAATTGGACAGCCGCGGCTCGATCTTCTTCTCGCAGGAACGCGTCGGCCTCGACGGGCACGTCTTCAAAGTCTTGAAGCTGCGCAGCATGTGCGAAGACGCCGAAAAAGACGGCGTTCCGCGTTGGGCCGCCCAAGGCGACGCCCGCATCACCCGCGTCGGCCACTTCATCCGCAAGACCCGCATCGACGAACTGCCGCAGATCATCAACGTCCTGATGGGCGACATGAGCTTCATCGGGCCGCGCCCCGAGCGGCCATTTTTCGTCGATCAAATCCGCAAGGAAATTCCCTTCTACGATCTGCGCCATCGCGTGCGCCCCGGCATCACCGGCTGGGCGCAGGTGAACTATTCGTACGGCGCGTCGATGGAAGACGCGAAGAAGAAGCTCGCCTATGACCTCTACTACGTGAAGAACAACGACACGCTGCTCGATGCGGCCATCTTGGTGCAGACCGTGCGCGTCGTCCTGTTCGGTCACGGCAGCCGTTAACGCACTCGGCGTTGCGCGCGCACGGTCGGGCGTACTATGGATCGGCTTACAACGGCCCGGCGTGACCGCCTGACGCGATGCGTTGCGATCGCCCGGCGGTCACATGCGATGAGACGCCAATGCGCATCCCGATACTGATCCTTCAGGTGGCGATCCTCGCCGCGTCGGTCACGGTCGTGATGTGCCAGGTGTGGAACTTCCCGTTTCCATCGCCGATCGCGCATCCCTTTCTTTCGCCGAAGGAACGTTGGCCCGAAGATCAAATCAAAGGCTGGGTGGAAAGCGGCGTCTTCGAACCCGCCTTCGTGCAGTTCTTCCAGCGCGATCCCGAACGAACCATTCCGCCGGGGAATAACCTGGTCGCTCCCGCCGACGGCGTCATCAAAGGCATCGTCGAAACACCGGAGAAAAAATACTACATCGTCGGCCTCTCCTTCTGGGACGTTCACGTGGTCCGCACGCCGGTCGAAGGCGTCGTGACAAGCGTCTATGAAGAAGGCGAAGTCGTCTTCCGCGATAAAAGCGAAACCGAGGGCCTCGCATTCCTGAAGGAAAAGGCGAGCCCCGTGCAAAAGACGGTGACCATCCAAACCGACGTCGGCCAGGAATACAAAGTCCGTCTCATCACCAGCTGGTGGGCAAGCCGCCTCAAGGTCTCCGCCCGCGTCGGTCAAAGACTAAACAAGGGTGACCGCATCGGCCGCATTCTGCTCGGCAGTTCCGTCGTCATCGACGCGCCGACAACAGACGCCTTCTCGACCAAGGTGGGCGAACGCGTGGTCGCCGGGGAGACGGTCATATGTCAAAAGTAAGCCCCGCCAAATACATCTGGACCGACGGCCGCTTCGCCTGGCCGTTCGTCGTGACAGTCGCTTATTTCGCGGCGGCCGTGTTCCTGTTCGACCTGGCCTGGCGGGTCATGAAGCTGCCGATCGACGAGCTCCTGATCGCCGCGTCCGTCGTCTTCGCCGTGTCCTTTGCGGGCTTGTTGCTGGCGTTCAGGATGTTTTCGCGCGGGAGCAAGCGCGGCGGGTCTTCATCATGAACCCGAAAGCCCATGCTGAAATGATGTCGTGGATTTAGCGGCAGAGATAGAGTCGTTGTTGGGGCCGAATTTTCGGCGACGCAGTTTGAGATCATAAGGCGATGTCGATGAGCCGCGCGGGGCGCCCCTTGCGCATCTTGAGTGTCATGGGAACACGGCCGGAAGCCATCAAGATGGCGCCGGTCGTGCAGGCCGTCGCCGCGCATCCGGATCTCGAAGGACGCTTGTGCGTGACCGCCCAACATCGCGAAATGCTGGACCAAGTGCTCCAACACTTCGACCTCAAGGCCGACGCCGACCTCGACCTCATGCGCCGCGCGCAAGGCCTGAACTACATCACCGGCGCCGTGCTCGAAGGCATCGAACCCGTGCTGAAGGAATTCAACCCCGATTGGGTCGTCGTCCAGGGCGACACGACCACAACCTTCGCCGCCGCGCTCGCCGCCTTCTATCTCAAGATCAAAGTCGCTCACGTCGAAGCCGGTCTGCGCACCGGCAACATCTATTCGCCCTGGCCTGAGGAGATGAACCGCAAGCTGACGTCGCAGCTCGCGACGCTGCACTTCCCGCCGACCGAAGTCTCACGCGCCAACCTGCTGGCCGAAGGCATTCCCGACGACCGTATCATCGTCACCGGCAACACCGTGATCGACGCGCTCGTCTGGACGCGCGACCGCATCTTCGCCGACACGGCGCTACAGGCCTCGATCGCCAAAATATATCCGTTCCTCGATCCGACGCGCCGCCTTGTCCTCGTCACCGGCCACCGCCGCGAAAACCTCGACGGCGGGCTGGAGCGCGTGTTCGAAGCCCTCGCGAAATTGGCGCGCCGGTCAGACGTGCAGATCGTCTTCCCCGTCCACCTCAATCCAAAGGTCCAAGAGGCGGCGAACCGGATCCTGAACGGTATCGGCAACGTGCATCTGATCGCACCACAACCCTATCGCGATTTTGTCTGGCTCATGGCGCAAAGCCATCTGATCGTGACGGACTCCGGCGGCATCCAGGAAGAGGCCCCCGGTCTTGGTAAACCGGTCCTCGTCACCCGCGATACGACGGAGCGTCCTGAGGCGATTGAGGCCGGCACCGTCGAACTCATCGGCACCGACGGCGCCAAGCTCCTGGAACGAGCGACAGCTCTCCTTGACGACGGCGCGCGATATGAGCGTATGTCTCGCGCCAAGAACCCCTATGGCGACGGCCGGGCGGCCGAACGCATCGCGCGGAGTCTCGTGAATGCCTCAGTTTCGTAAGATCGAGGTCGTCGGCCTCGGTTACATCGGTTTGCCCACGGCGGCCGTGTTCGCCGACCAAGGCGTTGAGGTGGTCGGCGTCGATACCAAAGCCGACGTCGTCGAGAAAGTACGCCAAGGTAAAGCGCACTTCGGCGAACCGAATCTCGACGCCCTCGTCCGCCGCGTCGTCGAAAACAAAAAGCTCCGCGCCTCGCTCGAGCACGAAGAAGCCGACGCATTCATGATCGCCGTGCCGACGCCCGTGCGCGCCGGCCACAAGCCCGACATCAGCTACGTCGAGGCAGCCGCGAAAGCGATCGCGCCGAAACTGAAACCGGGCGACCTCGTCATCTTGGAATCGACCTGCCCCGTCGGCACGACCGAACGCATCAGCGCCATCATGGCCGAAGTGCGTCCCGATCTCTCGTTCCCACATCAAAAGGGCGAACTCTCCGACATCCGCGTTGCCCACTGCCCGGAACGCGTTCTGCCCGGCCGCATTTTGGAAGAGGTCGTCAACAACGCCCGCATCATCGGCGGCATCACCCGCAAATGCGCGCAGCTCGCGCTCTCGCTCTATCAAATCGTGGTCAAGGGCGAATGCCACGTCACCAACGCGCGCACCGCCGAACTCGCGAAGCTGACCGAAAACGCCTTCCGCGACGTGAACATCGCCTTCGCCAACGAACTCTCCTTCATCTGCGACCGCCTCGGCGTGAACGTATGGGAGCTGATCCGCCTCGCGAACCAGCATCCGCGCGTAAACATCCTGCGACCGGGTCCGGGCGTCGGCGGCCACTGCATCGCGGTCGATCCCTGGTTCATCGTCGACAGCGCGCCCGAAGACGCGCGCCTCATCCGCGCCAGCCGAGAAATCAACGACGAGAAGCCCGACTTCGTCGTCCGCAAAGTGAAAGAGCGCGCGGCCGATCTGCGCCAACCCGTCGTCGCTTGCTTAGGGCTCGCCTTCAAAGCCGACGTCGACGATCTGCGCGAAAGCCCCGCCGTCGAAGTCGTGCGCAAACTCGCCGAAGCGGGCCTCGGCAAGATCCTGGTGGTCGAACCGCACGTGAACAAACTCCCGCACGACCTCGAACATCCGAACCTGCAATTCGCCGACTTCGAGGTCGCGGTGAAATCCGCGAACCTCATCGTGCTGCTTGTCGGCCATCGCGCGTTCATGCATGTCGACCGCGACATGTTGAAGGACAAGTTCGTGATCGACACCGTCGGCGCTTGGTAACGAGACCCCGGTGCGTATCCTCCACGTCCTAGACCATTCCCTCCCGCTACAAAGCGGATACGTGTCGCGCACGCTCGGCATCGTGAACGAACAGCGCGCCCGCAAGTGGGAACCCATACTGATGACGACCCCGCGCCAAAACCGCGGCGCCATCGAGGTCGAGGAATTCTCGGGTTGGCGCTTCCACCGCACGCCGGCGCCGAACGGCCTGCTGTCGCGCACGCCGGTCGTGAACTACATGCGCGAGATGCAGGCGACCGCGCGCCGTCTCTCGGCGCTGATCGACGAAGTGAAGCCCGATATCGTCCACGCCCATTCGCCGGCGTTGAACGGCTTGCCGGCGCTCTGGGCCGCGCACCCGAAAGGCGTGCCCGTCGTCTATGAAGTGCGCGCGCTCTGGGAAGAAGCAGGCGTCGAAGCCGGCACGGTCAAGTCGGGCTCGCTCCGCTACCGCGCCAGCCGCTCGCTCGAAAGCTATGTCTTGAACCACGCCGACGCCGTCGCCGTGTTGTGCCAAGGCGTGCGTGACGACGTGCTCAGCCGGGGCTTGCCCGAAAGCAAACTCGTCACCATCCCGAACGCCGTAGACGTCGCGAACTTCTCGCCCGAACGCCGCCGCGATGCGGCGCTTGCCGCCAAACTGGGCCTCGACGATGCCGTCGTCATCGGCTTCATCGGCTCGTTCTACGAATACGAAGGCCTCGACCTGCTGCTGCAGGCCTTGCCGCAAACCCTCGCGCGCATTCCGAACCTGAAGCTGCTGCTCGTCGGCGGCGGCCCGCACGAGGCAGAACTAAAGCGCCTGACCGCCGAAGCGAAGCTCGACAACGCCGTGATCTTCACCGGCCGCGTGCCGTTCGCCGAGGTGGAACGCTACTACGACCTCGTCGATCTCTTCGTCTATCCGCGCCGCAAAAGCCGCCTGACCGATCTCGTCACCCCGCTGAAGCCGATAGAAGCGATGGCGAAGCAACGCGTCGTCATCGCCTCCGATTGCGGCGGCCACAAGGAAATCGTCACCCACGGCGTCAACGGCCTCCTTTTCGCCGCCGACAACGCCGCCGCCCTGTCGAACGCCATCACCGGCGCCGTTGCCAATCGTGACGCGTGGGCCGCGATGGGCGAAACAGCGCGCGATTACGTGCTGCGCGAACGCACATGGGCCGCCAGCGTCAATCGCTACGAGCCGGTCTACGAACGTCTCGCCGCGCCGCGCCGTAAAGCCAGGGCGGCATGACCAAGGTCCTCATCACGACGGACACGGAACTCTCTCCCGCCTTGCATGAACGCGGCCTCGACCCGCGCGAAAACTTCGAAATCATGGTGATGGGCCGCGGCAGCGACGCCACCGTCGGCATCGCCTACCAGATGGACCGCCTCAACGCGCACGGCCTGAAAGGCGTCTTCTTCGTCGAAGCCCTCAGCGCCCACGCCTTGGGTCTCGACATGCTAAAACGCGTCGTCGAACCCATCCTGACGCGCGGCCACGAAGTTCAACTCCACGTCCACACCGAGTGGCTGCAATGGATCGAGAAAGATCCGGTCGCCGGCCGTCGCGGCGAAAACATCTTCGAGTTTCCTGAAAGCCATCAGCGCATCTTGCTCGAGATGGGAGCCGACGCTCTGGAACGTGCCGGCGCACCGCGCCCGATCGCCTTTCGCGCCGGAAACTACGGCGCCGACAACGCCACCTTGCGCGCGCTGAAGTCCCTCGGTCTGCGCTTCGACACCAGCTACAACCAGCCCTACATCGGCGATATCTGCCGTATCGACGTCCCCGAACCGCTGCTCGAACCGGCGCTAGTCGAAGGTCTGACGGAGGTCCCGATCACCTTCTTCGAAGACTACCCCGGCCACACCCGCCCGCTTCAGCTCTGCGCCATATCGACTGCCGAACTTGCCTGGTGCGTGGCCGACGCGCGCGCCGCGAACCGCCCGACGGTCGTCATCGTCTCGCACAGCTTCGAACTCCTGAACGCGCGCCGCACCCGCGCCAACAAGATGCTCGTCCGCCGCTTCGACGCCCTCTGCGCCACGCTGCAAGAGACAACCACCTTCGCCGAACTCGACGCCTCGGTCGAACCAACCGCGCGCCGCAGCGCCATCCCAAAATCAAACCCCGCACGCACCGTCGTCCGCATGGTCGAACAAGCCGTCGGCACCCTGCTTTATGATCGCGCCTGAGGTCACAACGCCGCCGCTCGCGTTTCTCGGCGTTCAGCGCGTGCCATTCCGTTTCGCGCTCGGTGAGGTGCGCCTCTTCGCACCGTCGCTGCCGCTTGCCGTCGTCGAGCTTGAACCCGGCGCAAACCTGCCGCCGAACTGGCGCGACCTCGCGCCGGTGGAAGACGCCGAGGGCTACCTCATCAGAGGGCTGCCCATCGATGCCGCTCGCAACCTCGACGACGGCAATTGGTACATCCGAACGTTACGCGCCTACCCGCGCCATCTCGTGGATCTCACGACCGGCTACGACGCCTACTTGGCGAAGTTCTCCGCCAAGACCCGCTCGACGTTGAAACGCAAATTGCGCAAGTTCCAAGACCTCTCCGGCGGAACGCTGCACTGGGAACGATTCCGCACCAAAGACGAACTGACGACGTTCCTCCCGCGTGCGCGCGAAGTCTCTGCCAAAACCTATCAGGAGCGCCTGCTCGACGCGGGTCTGCCGCAAGACGCGGCGTTCACGGCAACGGCCTATGATCTCGCCGAACGCGGCGGCGTCTATGCCTATCTGCTGTATCTGAATGGCCGCCCGGTCAGCTATCTCTACCTCCCGGTGGAACGCGGCAGGGTCATCTACGCCTATCTAGGCTATGACCCCGAGGTCGCCGAACACTCGCCGGGCACGGTGCTTCAGCTTCTGGCGATGGAGCATCTCTTCGCCGAACCGGGTCTCACGGTTTTCGATTTCACAGAGGGCGCGGGTCAACACAAGCAGCTCTTCGCGACCCACGCGATCGAATGCGCCGACGTCGTGTTGCTCAAGCAGACGTCGCCCGCGCTGACGCTGGCGAGAACGCACGCAGCCTTCACGCGCGCAGAAACGGCGCTGACGTCATTGCTGGATCGTTTGGGCCTCAAAAAGCGGATCAAGCAGCTGATCCGCCGGGTGTCAGGCGCCTGATTACTTGCGCGCCGGCCGCCAAGGCTTCGTGTCTTTGGCCCCGGCAGGTTTCCAGTTTGGCCCCTTGGCATCGCGCTGGCGCCGCTCGTCGCCGCCGTCTCTCATGCCAAGAAAGCCGCTCTTGCCTGACCCGCCGTGCATGCTTTCGTCACGCAGGTACCAGAACAGAACGACAATGATGCACACCAGTGCTGCAAGGAATGGTAACCCAGCCATCGGACACCCCCAGTTGTCGAGTTGGCGAGTGGGTTGATCTAAGCTCGCCGTACCTTTTAGCACAGAGCCGAGAGCGTGTCACTTTCGCCATACTGCCAGGGAATTCAGCGTTAACCGCCTGCGATGTGTTGAGCATGCGCAAGCTCCAACGTTCCCCCGGCACCGCGACCTGTGCCAGTATTCCCCCCTGGGGCGAGACGAGCAACGACTAAGTTGCTCGCTTGGGGAAGTTGGGGGAACGTCGGCGGTGCGCGGACTTCTTGTTTTTGCCGTTGTCTTTGCAGCGCTGCCGATCGCGCTGTTCTACCCCTTTGTGGGATTCTTGCTGTGGGAGTGGATCTCCTTCATGAGCCCCCACCGCGAGGCGTTCGGCGCCGCGTCGTCCTTCTCGTTCAATTTCTACATCGCTGTCGTCACGATCATGGCGTGGGTGTTCTCACTTGAGCCAAAGACGCTGCCCAGCCAGATCATGCCGGTGCTGCTGGTCGCCTTTGCCCTCCTGACCTCTGCAACGACCTTTTTCGCCCTCGAACATACGACCGCATTCGAACTCTGGAACACGCACATCAAGACGTTTGCGCTCGCGCTTGTCGTGATGGTGATGGTCAATTCGAAATTGCGCGTCCAGGCCTTCATCTGGGTCGCGGCCGTTTCGGTCGGCTACTACGCGGTCAAGGGCGCGGGCTTCGTGCTGCTGACCGGTTCGATCGGCTCGCGCGTCTTCGGCCCAGACAACACGATGATCGCCGACAACAACAATCTCGGCCTCGCGATGGTGATGTTGCTGCCGATCATCAACTACCTGCGCATCTCATCTTCAAACCGCTACATCCAGCTAGGGTGCTGGATTGCCATTGCCATGACCATCGTCGCCATCGTCGGCACGTATTCCCGCGGCGGCTTCGTCGGCTTGGTGGTCGTCGGCTTTGCGTTCTTCCTGCTCAGCAAGCACAAGGTCGTCTCGCTGATCATGGCCGGCATCGTCGGGGCGACGATTTTCGTCTCCGCGCCGCAGGACTGGAAAGACCGCATGATGGGCATCCAGAACTACGAGCAAGACGGCTCCGCCCAAGGCCGTATCGAAGCCTGGCAAACCTCGTGGAACTTGGCGGCTGACCGGCCGCTGGTTGGCGGCGGCTTCGCCGCGATCGAGCAGAAGTCCGTATCCTCGCGCTACCGTCCGGGTAGCCAGGCTGTCGCCCGCGCCCCGCACAGCATCTACTTCCAGGTCTTGGGCGACCACGGCTTCTTAGGCCTCATCCTCTATTTGACGATCGCCCTTGTCGCGATCGCCAACCTGTTCCGCATCCAGGCGTGGACGCGCGGTCGCGACGATCTGGAGTGGGCCAACGTCCTCTCACGCATGCTGTTGATTTCTTACGCCGGCTTCCTCATGGCGGGCAGCTTCCTGTCGATGGCGTATTACGACGTGTTCTTGTGCTTCATCGCACTCAGCGTGTCGCTGCGCGAAATCGTGCGCAAGCAGCTGGAAGACGTCGCGGAAGCAGAACGCACCGACTTGATCCCGGCGGATGGCGTAACGGCGACTACTGGAAAGTAAGCAGCGCCGACCCGACGGAGAAGCTGGCGCCGAACCCGATCAGAAGGGCGTTCTCGCCCTTCGCCGTGCGCCCGTCGCGCACCAACTGGTCGAGCAGCAGCGGAATGCTGGCGCTCGACGTATTGCCCGTCTCGGTAAACGACGCGCACAGGCGTTTCGGATCGATCCCCGCCGACTTGCACGCGGGGATCAGAATGCGCGTCAAGTTCGCCTGATGCGGGATCAGCCAATCGATCGTGTGGCCGTCGCCCTGCACCCGCCGAATCTCGTCGACCAGGATGCGCGTCGCGCCCACCGCGACCGGCGGCCCCGCCATGAACCAGCGCTGCTCTTCGGGCACCTCGCGCGCAGGATCGTTCGCCTGCATACCGCTGCCTTTGATCAGCCCGATCGTGCCCGGATCGACCATCGAACTCGCCCGTGTGGTCTTGAGCAGCGCAATGCCCTTCTCGCCGCCCTCGAGCAAAACGCCGGCGGCCGCATCGCCGAACAGCGTCGAAATCCCGAACGCTTTCGGATCGTAGGCGATGCAACGCGACGAAAACTCGATCGCCAAGCACGCGACCCGTCGAAACCCCATCGCCTGAATCAAGCTTTTGCCGATGGTCAGCCCGTACATAAAGCTCGTGCAGGCATTGCTCGAGATATCGAGCACGAACGGATGCGCCAGCGCCCCATGCTTCTCGCGCGCCGCCACCACGATCTGCTGCGATAGCCCCGGAAATCCTTGCGTCGACGACGACGACACGATCACCGCGTCCAGCGTCGCCCACCCGCTATCGTCCATCAGCTTCTCAAGCAATGTGGTGCCGATATCGACGGGCATGTCTTCCGGCGCAAAGAAGTGCCGCGCCCGCAAGCCCGTCTTCTGCTCGATCAGCTCAGACCGCACGCGCGCCGTCTCTTCCGCGCCCGCATCGCGCACGTTGCGCGCATGCGCGCCGTCGATCAGCCGCTGCCCGATGTCGCGATTGGTGACGACCGTCTCGGGCAGAATGCTGGCGGTGGCGACGATAGAGACGTCTTGCATACAGAAATCCTAGAGGGGGCCGTTTACCATGCGCCCCCGAAACACGACTGCAGCATACTATCTGAAACGGGCAGGCCTCTTGTCCAGAAACGCTTGCACCGCTTCTTTATGCTCGGGCGTCACCCAGCATTCGCGCAGGTAGTCCGTCTCCCGCTTTTGCGCCAGGGCCATGTCCTGCTCGCAAGCGTTCTTCGAGAGTAAATCCTTTGTCATGCGCAGCATCGGGTCGGGGTTGGCCGAAATCGCTTTGCCTAATTCATAGGCTTTCGGCAGCAGCTCCTCATGCGGTGTGACATAGTCGGCAAGTCTGATGGCCTGCGCCTCGCGCCCGTCGACCAGGCGTGCCGTCAGCATCAACTCGCTGGCCTTACCCCACCCAACGCGGCTGACGAGATAGTGGCTGGACGCCAACTCCGGCACGATCCCCATCTTCACGAATACCAAGCCGAACTTGGCGAGCTCCGAGGCAACGATAATGTCGAACGGCAAGATCATCGTGACGCCGATCCCCACCGCCGGCCCGTTCACCGCCGCAATCAAAGGCTTCGCCGACCGCACGGCGCCGATCCAATCGAGCCCCCGCGGCAACCCGCCCTGACCGCGCGCCGTATCCGTGCCGGGATCGTCGCCGTCGATGCGCGATTTGAACGTGTGCTCGATATCGGCCCCGGCGCAGAACCCGCGCCCCTCGCCGGTGACGACGATCGCGCCGATCGACTTGTCGTTGTTCGCGCGCTCGATGGCATGCGCCATCTCCTCGCTCATCACCGGCATCCACGCGTTGAGCCGCTCCGGCCGGTTCAATGTGATCAGCCCCACAGGAGCGTGCGTCTCGTACTTGATGGTTGTGTAGGTCATGGCAGACAGCCCTTCAGGTTCAATGGCGGTTAGGAACTCTGAAACCTCCACCCTGCCGAATGCAAGCCTACCCACCGCGACGCAAGGATGCTCATGAGAAACCGAGGTATGAACCGTCCTGGCTTCTACCTGTTGATCTGCCTTGGCGTCGCGCTCGCCGGAGCGCTGTCCATATGGACCGGCGTCAGCGACATGAACGCGCTTGGGCACGAAACCGCCTGGACCGCGGGAAGGATCGCTTTCGGCATCATCGTCGTCGTCTTGGCGCTCGCCTTGGTCCCCAACTTCATCTGGGGCATGCGCGTCGTCAGCGCGTTACAGCGCGGCGAAGGCGTCATCGCACGTTGGACCGTAGCGCCCGCAACCTTCGAGCAATTTCGCGCCTTCGATCGAACACTGAAAGGAACGGCCGAAGACAACGACTACTGGGCGCCCAAGGTCACGCCGCCCGCCGGCGTGACCGTCTTGTTCACCGCCGACAGCGTCCTCATCGGCGACACCTTCTTCGGTCTCGCAAGCAGTGGGCTCATCCGTTTCAGCAACGTGCGCTTGCGTCAGTCGACGCCGCCCTGTCTCGAGTTCTCGACGGTCATGACGCAAGTTGCCGGACAGCCGACGTCAGTGCGCGCCTACGATTGGCAGGGCGTTCTGCGCATACCCATCGCCGACGACGCGCACGACGTGGCCGCCAAGGTGTTGCACCACTACGAAGACGTGACCGCGCGCCGCACGATCGTGAAGCCGAACTTCTGGCGCAGACGCATCAAAATCGGATGGATCGTCACGGCCGTCTCCATCGTCATCGGGGCCGCGGGCTACGCCCTAAGCGGCATGAACGAAGAACTCGCCCAAGCGCCGTTGATCATGATGATCGTCGGCACGATGTTCACGTTCGCGGGCCTCGCCATTGTGTTCCTGGCGTCGCTCTTCGAGAAGCGTCAACGCAACGGCTGACGCGGACGGCCTTCAGGCCGCCGCCATCATCTCGCCGTTGCCGTTGCGCACGGCGTCCGGAATCGACTGATAGATCGTCGGCCGCGCAATGTTCAACCGCGCCCGCGCCGCGTCGAGATTCTCCGACAGCAACCGCACATAATCCTCGCCCGGCAACCACGCGGCCTTCGCACCGTTGCGATAGGCCTGCCATGCCGCGCCGACGAACGGATGCCCGCCGCCAAGTTCCTTGCGCAGCTTCAATGCGCCCGCCGCGCCGATCAGCGCAAACCCGGCCGACTTCGTCTGCGCGTAAGAGAACGACACGACGCACGTCTCGCCCAGCGCATCGCGGCCATAGCCGGTCAGCACGTGCCAAAGATCATGGATGTCGCGCATGCGCCGTCCGTACCAGGCGTAAGGATGCGCGCTGTCCAGCGCCTCATCTTCCATGCCTTTGCGGCTCTCTTCGATGAGGCCCTGCGCCGAAATATTTTCGCTCGTCGTAAAGTGGAGATAGGCGCGCCCGACGCTACCTTCCGGCAAGCGCGACAGAAATTCCTTGTCCGAAAGAATGTCGGCCAACTCCTGATGGCGGAACGCAATCGACCCGCCCGCCGGCGACTTCAGCAGCTTCGCATAACCGTTGGGGATCGACCGCCCGCTGAGCGCGCGCATGATCTCGAACACCTGCGCCGTATCTTCCTTGTCCTTCAGCAACCGCCCCAGCGCCCGCAGCGCCTTCAACGGCTGAAGGCGAAACGCGTCGCCGACAGGGGCCACGCGTTGGGCGGGCGCGACTTCAGGCATATAGGTTTCGGCAATCGACATGGACCGGTTTCTCCGCATTCGAACGGGCGGCGTTTCAACAACACCGCGTTCATAACTGACAAATTGTCATTTATCCAGCCCCCTTCAAGAGCCCAAAGCCCACATGCCGCAGAATTAATGAAGCGGGTCGCCGAAAGCCGCCGCTGTGGCCATCACGTCATCCACCCGTGGCAGCCGCGCCTCATTCCCCAAATGCTGCACTCCAAAAGCCGAGGCCGCCCGCGCAAACCGGAAGTGAAACGACCACCGCGCCTGCGGCCGCTGCAGCCACGAATAGACATATGCACCATGAAACAGGTCACCCGCGCCATTGGTGTCGATCACGCGCTCGGCCGGAACATGTAACGCCGGCAACCGGCTGACTCCGTCGCCCGCCTCATACCAAAGCAACCCATGCTCGCCCTGCGTCACGCCGCCGACCTTGCAGCCCTTCTTGCGCAAGATCTCCAACGTCTGCTCCGGCGTCTTCTCCAACTGCTCGCAAAATCGGTCGCTGACGATCGCCACATCGACAAAGTCCAGCAGATCCATCGTATTCGCGCGCACCGCGCCACCATCCAGCGAAACAAGGATCCCGCGCTCGCGCGCCTGCTTCGCATAAGCCAGCGTCGCATCCGGCTGATGCCCATCCAGATGCATCACCTTGCAGCCATCGAGATTGAGCGCCGGAAACGGATGCAGAAAATGATCGTCGCGGCAACGAACGATCGCACGCTTCCCATCATGCGGCATAACGAACGACAACGACGACCGCGCCACCTTCCGCGCATGCAGCGGAATCCGATAGGCCATCGCCATATCGATAAACATCCGCCCCAACCAATCATCCGCCATGGTGGTCAAAAGATCGGGCACAACGCCCAACTTCGCGCAAGCAAACGCCGCCGTCACGGCATTGCCGCCGAACGCCACGGCATAGTCGCGCGCCACAGTCTTCTCATCCCCCGTCGGAATCTCGTCGGTGAGAAACGTAATGTCGATATAAGTCTGGCCGATGAAGAGAGCTTGCAACGGATCAATTCCTCAAGTTCGCAACACCCTCATACATCCTCCCCCGCAAGCGGGGGAGGGGGACCGTCCGCCGTAGCCTTGGCGAAGGCGGATGGGGGAGGGGGCCGACACTGCCTCAGCTCGTGAACCGTTCCAAATCGCTAAACAGCGCCTGATCATTGATGATCCGTGGAACCTTATTCTGCCCGCCCATGCGCCCGCGCGATTTCATCCACTGCGCAAACGTACCCGGCGCGACCGCGCGCACCTCCGGCGCATGCATCCCGAAGCCGTCCGAGCGATGCGCGCGATAGTCGTCGTTGCGCGCCTTCAACCGTTCGTCGATCGCGCTCGCAACCTTTGCCGCAACGTCGGGAGAGGGCAGGGCGCCGAACTCGATAACATACAAGTGCCCGCCCAATTCGCCCGCGCTCTTCGGATAAACCGCGCCCACCGAAAAATCGGTGACGGTCAACCCGTTCGCCGCCGCGGCAACTGAAACTGCATCCTCGATCTCTTCGCCGATCAAATGCTCCCCGAACGCTGACAGCGAGTAACTCGTCCGCCCGGTGATCAAGATCCGCGGCGGGCTCAGCGACACAAAGCGCACGGTGTCGCCGATGACATAACCCCAGCATCCCGAACACGTCGAAAGCACGATGGCATAGTTGACGCCGGTCTCGACATTTCCCAGCCAATGCCGCGTCGGTTTCGCGCTATCGAGTTCATCGACCGGCACGAATTCGAAGAACAATCCGGTATCGGTCAGTAGCCGCAGCCCATCCTCAGGCGTCGCATCCTGCAACGCGATGAAGCCTTCAGACGCCGGGTAGACCTCCCGCAACTCCGCCCCACCGGCGAGGAACTGCTCGAACCGCGCACGATACGGTTTGAAGTTGACCCCGCCATGCACGAGCATTTCGAGGTGCGGATAGAGCTCCCGCGCGGTCACCGCCCGCCCCGCATTTGCCTGCTGCCGGTCGAACAGAATGAGCAGCCACGACGGCGTCCCCGTGATCACGCGAATGTCGGTCTCGGTCGACAAGGTCGCGAGCCGGCGAACCTTTTCCTCCCAATCCGTGATCAGCGCGATCTCGATCGGCGGAAACGCAAACCCCTTGGCCCACCACGGCAGCCGCTTGATCGCAATCCCCGAGAGATCGCCGGAGAACACGCCGTCGCTCTCCCGCACAAGATCGGTCGATCCCCCCAGCATAAAACTCTTCCCGCCGAACACCCGCGAGCGCGGCCGCGCCGTCACATGATGCGTCAGCAAATCGAGCCCCGCATAGGTGTTCGACTTGTTCATGTCCGGCGTGATCGGAATGTATTTCGACGACCCCGACGTCGTCCCCGAGGTCACCGCAAAGAACGGCACACGCCCCGGCCACGTCACATTGTCGAGGACCGGAAAGGCACCCTTCCAATACTCGCGCCAAAAGTCGTCGTAACGACGCAGCGGCACCGCCGCCTGATAATCCTCGACGTCCTTGATGCGATCGAACCCATGATCGCGCCCGAATTTCGTCGATGCAGCCTTCGTGACCAGCGCGGCCAACTGCGCGCGTTGCGCCGCCACATTGTCGAGCCGCGCCAATGTCGCCCGGCGCCGCCGCGCATACATCCGAAGCGGCGGCGTGAAATCCATCATTTCGCGGCGAGCACCGATTTATTCTTAAACGTCGCGCGCACGGTCTCGATTTTGAGCGGCACCTGGAACGACTGCCCGCTTTGGAACGCATCCACCTGATCGCGGAACGTCGACGAGTTGTACCACCCGTCATTCCCGCCCAGCATCACGAACCAATTCGCATCCGGGTCGGAAAGGTCCGACACATGCCGCGCCTGCGCGCCATAGCGCGTCGGATGCCGCTCCGCCGATGTCTCGTGATCCGTCTTCAAAATCGTCTCGCTGGACCCGGCCGCCGGCACATCGTCGAACACATAACGCGAGCCGATCACCGGAATGGACGAAAACTGCGCCTGCACGATCATCCGGTGCATATCGCCCCACGTCGCATACTTTGCCCACGCATCGACGCCGGTCTGCAAGGCGGCGACCGCGCTCTTGGCGAACACATCGGCCTTCATGTCTTTAACCTGCGGCGCGAACCGCGCATACGGGCTTCCCGCCGCATCGAACGCGCTGAGTTCATGCGCCGGAAAGGACGCCGGCATGAACGAAGCCATCGCCGCCTCGAAGGCGACCGCGCCTTTGCTGCCCAGATCATACCGCCCGTCCCACGCCGCCATGGCGTCGAACACCAGCGTCTGCGAGAGACTAAGCGCGGGCTTCTCCGCATTGACGCGCGCCACGAACGCATCGCGCATCAAAATCGACGAACTCGAATATGTGTCCATCTGAACGCGTTTCAGGTCGTCCGCCGTCACCGTCGCCATGCCGCCGAGCAACTGCTGCAGCCGCGTGACGCGATCGTCGGACGAAAAGAAATAGCCGATCGGCACGGACGCTTCCGCGCCGCGATTGTTGGCCGAAGCCAGGAACCCGTCGGCGGGATTATAGGCCGACGGCAAGTCCTTCGACGTCACGATCTCATCCCACGCCTTCGCGTCGCTCAACGGCCGCACGATGTCGGCCGGCAGATCCTTCGACCGCTTCGGCAAATGCGTCGCCGTCACCTGCCCGATATTGCCCTTCACGTCCGCAAACAGAAAATTCTGCGGCGAAATCGAAAATCCTTCCAGCGCCGAGCGGAACTCGTCCCAATTGGTCGCGCGGTTCATGCTCAGCATGGCGCTGATCTCATCCGACGGCCGATGCCCGATCCACTTCAACGCCAGAACCTCGCCCTCGCGCTTGGGCAGAACTTCTGAATCCGACAAGATCGGCCCATACGGCGTATCGCGAATAACCAAGTCTGAATCGAACCACCAGCGCGTGCGCGTCGTGACCACGCGCTGCGTGATCTGATCCTTCGGCAGCGACGAAACGTCGAATAAATCGCTCCCCGCCGAGCGCATGTTCGTGCCGCCCCAAGCGATGTTCTCGTTCCGCCCGACGGCGACGAACGGTACCCCCGGCACCATGAGGCCCACCATGTTGAACGACGGCGACTTCACCCCGGCCAGCACCCAAAGGTTCGGCAAACTGATTCCCAAATGCGGATCGTTGGCGATCATCGCCGCGCCCGTGCCCGTCTTCGACGCGCCGACCACGACGGAGTTCGATCCGTTGCGGCTCATCGTCGACAGCAGGCGCGAGAGTTCTTTCAGGCTCGCATGCTGGTTCGACGCGAAACTCGGCGCCGACATCGTGCCTTCTTCCAGCAGCGCCTGCCAAAGCTGCGGCCAATCCTTGCGCTCGCGCAACGCCAGCACGCGAAACCAAACGAACCACGACACGTCGACCGACGCGAGCCGCCCGATGGTCAAAATCTCTTCGCTGCGCCAAGGTTCGCGATCGAGACCCAGCAGCGCATACTCATGCGGCAAGTCCGTCGTCGTTGCTTGATAATGATTGACGCCCTCGACGAACGCATCGAGCCATGCCTTCGTCTCCGCCGGCATCGACGCATAGACCGTCTTCGACGTCCGCCCGAGATCCAGAATGCGCAGCGCATGCTCGATGTCGGCCACTTGCGGAATCGGCCCCGCGATTTCCGAGATGCGCCCCTGACTCACGCGCCGCATCACCTCCATCTGCCCCAGCCGCAAATGCGCATGCGCAAGACCCAAGGCAAACGCCGCGTCGCGATCGGTCGACGCCTCGATGAACGGCACCTGATGCTCGTTCCACCAAACGGTCACGGGGCCCTGCAACGGCAGCCCCGTCGTCGGAAACATGGCGAGCCGCTGGTCCAGCGTCTTAGGTTCCGGCAACGGCGTAAACACCGCACAACTCGTCGCGACGGCGACCGCGAAAAATACAACAAACGACCGCACGATCGCGCGCATGACTTGGACCCACATTTGCGTTTCGATGTGGGTTATACGCTATTGCCTCGCATGCGGATGCAAAAGCCCTTGAAATTCACGCGGCGCATACGGAGAACGTAAAGAAGTATGAAGCACGAGCGCACCTATCGCTGGGCCGACCCCACGGAAATCATGGCCGCAGCGCAAGGCCAGTCCGGTCTAGACCTGATGCGGGCCATGGCCGAAGGCCGCGTGCCGCCCCCGCCCGTCGGCAGCCTCATCGGCGTCAATGGCTTCACGGCGGAAAAGGGCAAGGTCACGATGGGCTTCGATCCCGCCGAATTTCACTACAACGCGCTCGGCACCGTCCACGGCGGCGTCATCGCGACCGTCATCGACATGGTCTTAGGTTCAGCCGTGCATTCCACGTTGAAGGCGGGGCAGGGCTTCACGACGCTGACGCTCGAACTCAAATATCACCGTGCCGTCACCGCAAAATCGGGTCGTCTGACCGCGATCGCGGAGGTCATCACGCGTGGCCGCGAAATCGTCACGGCCGAAGCAAAGCTTATCGACAAGAACGACCGCCTGTTCGCGAACGCCACGTCGACGCTGATGATCCTTAAGCTGCCGCCCGTCGCGTAAACAAGAACAGCGCGAACAGCGCCGCGAACGCAAGATCGACTAGCGTCAACGCGACCATGCCGAACGGCGCGAGCCCGCGCGACCAAGCGAGCGCGATCAAGACAACCACGCCAAGCTTGCCCGCCATCCCCACGGCCACGATCGGCTTGTTGTCCAAGTCGCGCCAAACGATCAGATAAAGAACGCCGAACATCACCACGAACCACGCGACAAGCGGCGACCACAGCGCATCATAGCGCGCTACCTCAAGCCCCATCGACGCCGCGAGTTCACTCGCATCGACGGCCAAACTGATGCCGACGATGAAATTGAAAATCGCGCTCGCCAAAAAGACGCCGCGCCAAACCCCATCGCTCATGCCGCTCTAGAACCTCCGCGTTGCGGCGGCGCCGACCCTCGCGCTCAAGAACGCGCCGATGTCGCCGATCGCGCGCTCGCTCTGCCCGTCGAACAAACGCTCGAACACGTGACCACCGCTCGCCCACACGCGCAATGTGACACCGCCGCCCGCCGCATGAACGCGATTGGCCAGCATCCGCGCATCGTCGTGCAAGGCGTCCGTACGGCTTGTGTGAATCATCATCGGCGCAAGCCCGCGGAGATCGCCGTAAACGGGCGACGCCAGCGGATCGAGCGGCGATCGCCCCTGCAAATAGAAATGCGAACAGATCGCCATCGACTCCATGCTGATCGGCGTATCGCCGGTCACGCTCCGCGCCGCCGCCGACCGTCCCGTCAAAGCCAGATCCGTCCATGGCGACAGCAGAGCGATGGCACCCAACCGCGTCCCGTGATCGCGCAGTCGAAGCGCCGCGGCGAGCGCAATCGAAGCCCCCGCCGACTCCGCGACCAGCCCGATGCGCGCCGGCGCATACCCCTCACGCACAGCACCGACGACCGCTTCGCACACGTCGTCGACGGCGGCCGGGCAGGGATGCTCCGGCGCCAACCGGTAATCGACCATCAGAGTCTTCAGCCGCGCCGCCTTCGCAATCCGCGCGATCAACGCGGTGAGGCGCGGACTGCGATCCGCAATGAATGACCCGCCATGCACATAGACGAGGATCGCATCGTCGCCGAAATCATCGTGCTGAAGCCAACTCGCCCGCCCCGGCACGCGCGACGCCGGCGCAATCGAAAGCCCGTCCATCGCCACACTCATTTGCACCGCCGACGGCATGCTGAGCCTGTTGTGCCAATCGCGCCCGCGCTCGATGTAGCGCATCAACCGCACCCGATCGCCGGACTCCATGGCCCGCACAGCACCCGCAACCGTCGCGCGCTCCACCGTGCGGCTCAATGCGTTCGACAAACTGCGCGCAACGCCGGCCAACGGAAACGTCACCGATGGCGCGGCGACGCGTTCGATGTGCAGTCCAGCCGCATCGCTAATGACGGTCATGGGAAGAGCCTTGGGTTCGGGAGTGTTACGCTGCGCGAATCATAATCTGATTCGCGAAAAGCCGAACGTGATGCCGCGCACCAAGATCGAGGACACTGTTGAAACGCAGTTCGTCGCCATCGGCGCGGTCAGCGACTACGCGCAAACCTATCCCTCGATGCCCGATCGCCTGCGCAACATCGTGGGCTGGCTCGACGACAATCTGAAGTCGGCCGGCCTCGCCTTCATGATCGAACGCATCGACGGCGAAACGGCCAAAGTCCATGACGAATGGACGACGCGCTTCGCCCTCACCCCCGCCGAAATCCGCCTCGCAGCCTACGTCGTCCACGGCGGCACCATCGCCGGCTACGCCAAGCAACACGCCGTCAGCCGCAACACCGCGCGCAACCAACTGCAGGCGATCTATGGCAAAACGGGCACACACCGCCAAGCAGAACTCGTCGCCCTACTGCTGAAGCCCTAGCCATAGTGCGTTTGCATCATGCGCGTGTTCGCGCGTGAGCCCCACCTTGGGTGGTGAAGCGAATCGCTTCGCGTTCTTGAGGGGGCTTGGCCATGCGGAACCTTCCGCCACGTATTCTCGTACTCGCGGCATTCTTCACTGCCTTGGCAATCACGACGGCGATCATGCCCGTCGCGACGCCGGCGATGGCAAAGCCCCGGAACTACGACGCAGAGTTCGCGAGCCTTCGGCAAGAGATGAAGGATCTCTGGCTGGAAATTCACAATTTCAAACCGCTTCCGAAGTACTGCAGGCCGCCGCTCGACCCGATGAAGCTGCCGCACACCTCTGCGATGCAGGTCTTCGGCGTACGAACGGACGCGCTCCTTGCGCGCTTTCGCGCGACGAAGCAAAGCCTGGAGGACTTTCTCGCCGGCAATCACGAACTTGAGAAGGAATTCATGCTCGATGGAGTGAGCCCCCGCGAACGGGAGTATTGGCGGAACAACAAATACAAACTCGAAGCCGATCGCCTGCAGAAGAAGTTCAACGAGAAAGACGCGGAACTCAAAGCCAAGCCGGTACGCGACTGCAGCCCGCCGCCGCCGAAGACCGAGGAAGAAATC